>Ga0209168_10000001_pt1 | contig 2687450 bp, 2516 predicted proteins | sample Coa_R1_FD_187156 | JGI IMG/M metagenome (GOLD analysis project Ga0209168, IMG submission 187156) | Surface soil microbial communities from Centralia Pennsylvania, which are recovering from an underground coalmine fire - Coalmine... | ecosystem: Environmental > Terrestrial > Soil >...
ATCGTCCCCCTCGACAGCACTTTACGATCCGAAGACCTTCCTCGTGCACGCGGCGTCGCTCCGTCAGGCTTTCGCCCATTGCGGAAAATTCCTCACTGCTGCCTCCCGTAGGAGTCTGGGCCGTGTCTCAGTCCCAGTGTGGCTGGTCGTCCTCTCAGACCAGCTACCCATCGTTGCCTTGGTGGGCCATTACCCCGCCAACAAGCTAATGGGCCGCAGGCTCCTCAATCCGCGCATTGCTGCTTTCATCGCCAAACGATGCCGCTCGGAGATCGCATCAGGTATTAGCTAACCTTTCGGCTAGTTATCCCGGTCGGAAAGATAGATTGCCTACGTGTTACTCACCCGTCTGCCGCTATCACGTCTCCTGTATTGCTACAGAATGGTGACCGCTCGACTTGCATGTGTTAGGCACGCCGCCAGCGTTAGTTCTGAGCCAGGATCAAACTCTCCATTAACATCTTGCATCCCCAAAAGGGCAACTTTCCAGTCGCCCCCCACAGGAGCCGTGGGTTGGACGGCCTTGTGGAGATGGGGGTCAAATCGTAACGAGCGGTCTGTGGCTCTTTTAGCTTGCACCGCGCGATCGGCTGGCGATCGTTGCGCGATGCGTACAACATCAGGGGGGCTAAATCCAAGCCTGATGAGGGTCGTGATCCTCGGCGACTTTCCAGCCGCCGCCTACACGACGTTTATTGACTTCCCTCGACAGAAAAGAATAAGACCGGCTTACGCCGGCCCCGTCTTTCAATCGATGGGACCCACGAATTATTCGCGTTTGCGCTGTTTAGTTTTCAAAGAACAGGCTGACGTTTCAAGACGGCCAAACGGCCTCAAATTCGTCCCTCCAAGTGTAGGCACCTGGATTTTAGCCACGCAGAACATTGTAGCATCGGGCTTTTGAGGAGTCAAGGCAAATCGGACCGTCCACAGCTGTCCCGCTGGGCCTGCCCGAATGGTCGCCGACTGACTGCTCTGACCGCGCTTTCTATCATTAGAAACGCGCCGAGCCTCCGGAAAGTTCCCTCACCTCGCGATTGTCCGCTGGCGAAGGCTCAAGCTGGTATCGGAGCGAGAGCTCCCAGGCCGCTCAGCGCTTCTTCCTCCGTTGCATACAGCCCGAAGATGCGATCCAAACCGGCGACGTTGAGGATTTTCAAGACGTCGGGTTGGCGGACGATGAGATGCAAGAATCCGCCGACTTCTCGCAGCCAGCGCCGCATGCGGATGAGCTCGGCCAGCGTCTTCACGTCAAGCTTCGAGATGCCGCTCAGATCGACGACGTGCGACACATTGCCCTTCGCGATCTCGCGACGGATGGTGCCGCGCAAGCGGGCCCGCGCCAGATCCGTGAGGGGCTCGACCACGGGTGTCACGATGACGTCGAAACGCATGGGCCTGTCTCCGCTCTTCATAAAGTCCATGCAAGCATGATAGCACTACTACTTGCAAAAAGCAAGTACTGTTTACAATAGCAAGTAAGCCTGCTATACTAGAGGAAAGTGTCGCTTCGAACCTACGGCCAATATTGCGGATTCGCCCGCGCCCTCGAAATCGTGGGCGAACGTTGGGGCCTCCTTATCGTACGCGACCTCTTGGTCGGGCCGAAGCGCTTCACCGATCTACACCATGGCTTGCCGGGGATACCGACCAACGTGCTGACGGCGCGTCTCAAGGAGCTCGAGCAGGCCGGCGTCGTCCGGCGCAAGCTTGCGCCCAGGCCTGGATCGGTCAGCTACGAGCTCACGGAGTATGGCCAGGAGCTCAAAGACGCGGTGGTCGCTCTCGGCCGCTGGGGTGCGAAGTCGCTGGGCGAACCGCAACGTGGAGAGACCGCAACGGCCGATTCGCTCATCATGGCATTGCAGACGACCTTCCACCCCCACGCCGCACGCGGCATCCACGCGAGCTACGAACTTCGCTTCGGGCCGCTCGTCATCCACGCACATATCAAAAATGGGGCGCTCCAGACCGGCAGCGGTCCATTGTCAAATGCGGATCTGACGATAGAAACGGGCCCGGCCATCAAAGCGTTGATGGCCGGTGAGGTGAGCGCTGCGGAAGCGCTTGCTAAGAAGATCGTTCGGATCAAGGGCAACCGCAAGCTCCTCGATCGTTTTGCGGAAGTGTTTCGGATCTAGACCCTGGTCACTTGCCCCCGCAAACGACGTAGACGTCCGCAACTTCGCCCGGGTTCACGAGATTGTTGCAGCGCGCCACGAGCTGGATGAGATCGGACTCGTTGAGCGCGGCCCGCTCGAGCGCGATGGGAAAACCGACCACGAGGTGGTCGCTCGTACCGACCTCGAGACCGGATACTTCGACCGTTCGATAGCCGGGTTTGCTGACGAACAGGCGATAGCCGCCCGCGCGCAGCCCGTTAAGCCGAAACACACCGTCCTTGCCGGTTTGCGTGGATCCCGCCCAGGCATTACCGTTTGCTGCGAGCGCGATCACCGAAACGCTTGTCACCGGTTGCCCGTGAGCGGACTCCGTGACCACCCCTTGAATGGTGGACGTCCCTTTGGGCGCAGCGAGCACGGGGCTTGCGATCGCAGCGACCATGACAAGGGTGAGAATTGCAAGCAGCTGTTTCATCGGGAACCTCCCGGAACGTGTCGAGCGCCGTTCCTACGCGATGGGGCGGACCCCGGAAGGGGCCGCCCCTAGGTTTTTCCCTGACCGCGGCTGCTACAAACGGGTTTCCATCGCAGTGCCCACGCCCATGGTGACGACGGCCGTGCGCATGCCCACGGGTCTTGCAATCACGAAACGCTCGCCGGCTTTGAGTCCCACACCGGTGAGGATCTCAAGAGCATAACCACGCTTCTCGAGCTCCAGATGATACGACCCGCTCTGCAGGCCACCGATGGAAAAGCTTCCGTCTTTGGCAGTCGTCGTAGAACCGACGATCTTGCTCGCGGAGCCGGTGTCGGCGAAGACGTCGACTCGGACCCCAGCAAGCGGTCCCATGTTGAGCGAATCGATGACCTTGCCGCCGATGAGCGATCCGCTTCGCGGCACGGCAGCGCTGGCGATGCTCGTGAACAGCACGAACGTCGCACACAATGCGGCGAGTACAACCAATTTGGACATCGGAGATCCCTCCGGAGAAGAGAGGCGGACCTGAGGGTCTGCCGCTACAGAGCGATTCTTTCCCTGTGACGTGCATCACTGCCTCGGTCGTTGATTTCTTCCATGCCGATATCTTCCTTTAGATGAGTATGATCCCGAACGTGAAGGCGCTCGAAGGCGCCATCTTTGCGTCCATGGAGGACCGCCTCAGCGCGCTTCTTGAGATGGGGCTTGGCCTTGCTCCGACCGCGACCAACCTCGTCGCCTTCGCCGAACAGTGCCGGCACCGGGCGGCCGGTCTCGATATCTCGGAGGCGGCCTACTACGATCTCCTCGCCTCGGATGGTGCTTCGGCGCGCACTGAATGGATGGCGCTGTCGCCCGTGCTCACCGTCGGCGAGACTTTCTTGTTCCGCGATACCGCCTTGTGGAAGCTCATCGAAAAGACGCTGCTTCCGGACTTGGCCAAGCTCACCCATCCGCTGTGGTTGTGGAGCGCCGGGTGCTCCACAGGCGAGGAAGCGTACACCCTTGCGCTTGCCGCGCGCCGCGCGCTGCCGCATCGCGGATTTTCCGTGCTCGGCACCGACGTCAATCCCAAGGCGATCGCCGCCGCTCGGGTCGGCGTGTACACACAGTGGTCGCTGCGCGGCGTCGAGCCCACACAGCTCGACGGTCTGCTCATCTCCGGCACGCAGACCGTGCGCGTGCACGATGAGGTCAAACGCGAAACGCGATTCGAAACGCACAACCTGCTGGACGAGCGCGCCTATCCGCCGCACGGCCTGACGAGTTTCGAATGCATCATCTGCCGCAACGTTCTCATCTACATGACGCTGCCTGCGCGAGCGAAGATCATCGCCGGCCTCGCCTCGTGCTTGTCGCCCGGCGGCGTATTGATCCTCGGTCACGGCGAGGCGACAGGCGTCGCGCTTGGGGAGCTCGTGGTCGAACGCCACGACGCGGGTGTCGTCTACCGCAAACCGCTTGCAGTCGCGGCGCCCAAAACGATCCAGAAAGCGCCCGCGCGCAAACCCAACGCTCGGGCAAAAGACGGAAGCCGCGTCGCGCGGCCGGTGCACCGCCCCAAGCACAATCCCAAGGCCGCGGAAACGCGTCCTGCGCAGCCTGAAGATCGGGCCGAGCGCGCCCGAGCCTTGCTCGCCGTCGCTGCGCGCCAAGCGCGTGCCGGCCAGGTAGACGCCGCGGAGCACAACGCCGCCCTTGCGATGTCAGCGAACCCCTTGGATCCGGAACCGCAGGTACTGCTCGCGGCGCTCTATGCCGCTCGCGATGCATTCAAGCAGGCGGAAACCGCATTGCGGCGTGCGCTCTTCCTCGATCCCGCTTGCATCCCGGCTTTGTGGCAGCTCGGAACGCTCTACCGCATCACCGATCGCAACCGCCAAGCGGCTCTCACCTTCGCGCGTCTGCTCGCGCGGCTTGAAGGGCTGCCGCCGGACCAAGAAGCTTTGCCGTTCGACGACCTTTCAGTGCAGGAACTCTCGACGTTGCTGCGTGCCGCATTAGGAGAACCCGCCGGTGTTTGACGACGCCGTGCACGAATCAGGCGGCGCGGCTGCCGCGACCCTGCAGCACACGCACCTCCTCGGGCGCGTGGACCGCTACACATTGGCGATTCCCATCGGCGCCGTGATCTCGATCCACGAAGCCCCGCTCGTCTTCCCGCTACCCTGCGCCCAGCCAGGCATCGCTGGGGCTATACGGTTTGCCGGTATCGCCGTTCCCGTGTTCGATCTGCGGCGCAGCCTGCGGCTGGAACCCAAGAATATCGAGGCCGGTGATCGCCTCGTCCTCGTCGATGCAGGCGGCCGCATCATGGCGCTCGTCGTCGATGAAGTGTTGGAATTCGTAGCGATCGAGCGCGTCACCGATGAAGGCATGCATGCTCTTTTCGGTGACACGCCCGTCAACGCGAAGATCGTCACCGGAATCGCCTGCGCCCCGGATTTGTGCGCCATCCTCGATCCCGCGGGCTTCCTCGTGCCCGACGCGTGGGATGCCCAGACCGCGCAAGCCGTCTACGACGGCCCTATCGACCCGACACATCCGCTGCTTGCGCGAACTGCCGCGCTCGCCGAAATCCCTAAGGCTCCCACCGCGGCCGGTATTGAGGCCGCGATCTTCTCGATCGCCGGCCAGCGCTTTGGCGTGCCATTGCCCGCGGTCGTTGAGTTCTTCACTCAAGCCCAGCACGCGCCGGTGCCCAGCCGCACGAGCGTCGCGGTCTCGCTCCTCAACCGAAGGGGAGAGGCGGTCATGCTCTTCGATCCACGCCCGATCCTCGGACTGACGCCGGCTGAGCTGCAACCGCTCGTCGATGGGCTCGTCCTCTCCGGTGAGGGCTTCGCGGCGGCGGTGCCCGTCGACAAGCTCGAGGGACTCGAGCTGCTCGATCGCACGACGGGGAACATGAAACCCGGCCGCTTCTGTCTTTCCGTCCACCCGAGCCCTGCTGGAGCGATCTTGCTCCTCGACGTCCCCGCCTTCTTACACAACGCACAATCCGCATTCGGCAACCGGCCCCCGGCTGCCGCGGCGGTCGCCTGAGAGAGGTTTCCATGAAAACGCACGGTACGCTAATGAGCCTGCGCGAAAAGTTCTTCAAAGAGAAAACCATCAGCCGCCGCATCTGGAGCATGGTCTTCTTGATGAGCGTGATCGTCGCGGTGCAGATCCTGCTCGTCATCACGCTACCACGGGTGATCTTCAACCGGGAACGCAGCATCATCGACAGCCTCGAACCCGTCGTGACGACGTCAACGGATGTTCGCCACGACGTCCTCTCGATGATCAGCGGCGCGGCGCAATGGGGGCTCACGGGAAAAGCCTCCGATCTCGCGCTCTACCGGGAAGGCCTGGCATCCTTGCCCACCGACATCACCACGCTGAAGATGGTTGGTGAGTCCAACGGCAGCCGCGACCTCGACGACAAGATCGACGCCTTGGCATCCGCGGCGCAAGACGCGTTTTCGACGGTTCAAGCAATCGTCTCAGGAGCCGACGTCAACCCGCAACACATCAACCGTCAAGTGGCCGCAGGCTTCGATGCCGAGCGCAATCAGCTGGCCAGATTCATGACCACCGAACGCGACCTGCGTGGCGCGGTCGAGCGCGAACGCCAGATCCGCGAACACCAGGCAGCAACCCTGATGACCCTCCTCGTCCTCATCCTCGTGGCTACCTCGCTGATGGTGGCCGGCATCGCCTTCTACGTGGCCAAGCGCAACGTGGAAGCCGTGACGCACGCCGCGCGCGCCCTGTCGGAAGTCTCAAACGCGATCGCCGCCGGCGACTTCACGGGCCGCGTGGAACTGCGCACGGACGACGAGCTCGAGCTCCTCGGCGCCGCACTCAACAACATGGTCGAGAAGCTCGGTTCCTCGCTGCAACAGGTGCAAAGCACGGTCAATGAATCGACGGTCGCAGTCATGCAGATCGCCACGACCGCGCAAGAACAAGAGCGCATGACGACCCAGCAATCGGTTGCGATGAGCGAGATCTCGCAGACAATCCAAGAGCTCAACTCGTACTCGCAAAACACCTCGTCGCAAGCCGAGGCGATCTCCTTCAAATCCCAAGAGAGCGCGGATATCGCGCGGCGTGGGCGCGCCGACGTCGAGACGAATGTCTCCATGATGCTCGCTTTGCGCGACCGCTTCCGGCAGACGAGCGACCGCATCGCACATCTATCCGAGCAGATCACCCAGATCGGCACCATCACGCGCACGGTCGCAGATTTCGCCGCGCAGACAAACCTCTTGGCGCTCAACGCGGCCGTCGAGGCGGCGCGTGCGGGCGAACAAGGCCGAGGCTTCGCTGTGGTAGCGGCTGAGATCCGCAAGCTCGCGGACCAGAGCAAGACTGCGACGGAGCGCATCGATGCCCTCACGCGGGAGGTCCAACGCGCCTCCGACGAGTCCGTCATGGCGATGATCGAGGGGGGTCGCAACGTCGATGACAACGCGAGCCACGCAGCGCAAACCGGCCAAGCTATCGCCGAGATCATCGAAACGCTTCAGCACACGGTCGAGTCCATGCAAGAGATCGCGCTCGCCGCGAAACAGCAATCGCACAGCATCGAGCAGGTGACCCAAAGCATCACGGGGGTCAATGCGGCGATGCGCGACACGGTCGCGGCGACGAGCCAGACGCAGGAGGCGACGCAGCGGTTGAACGACCTCGCGCTCGGACTCAAACACATGGTTGCGGCCTACCGGATCTAAGGCCGATGGACGCGACTCCCGCGGAGCTGGCCGAACTCAAGAGCGTCTTCAAAGCCGAGTGTGAAGAACATCTGACCGCACTCGATAGCTTGCTGCTCAAGCTCGAGCAAGCTCCGGAGAACGCCCTTGTCCTCCAGGAGACGTTTCGACGAGTCCATAGCATCAAAGGCGCTGCCCGGATGGTCGGATATGGCGGCCTCGAGACCGTCGCCCACTCCATGGAGTCGATGCTCGCGGGCGCGCGCGATGGCCGCCAGCATCTCACCCCGGCAATCATCAGCGCGCTCTTCGAAGGCACCGATGCGATGGGCGATCTGGTGCGAACGGACACGGGGCGCAGCGAAGCCGAGCCGCGCGTGCAGAACGTCCTCGAGCGAATCCTGCTGCTCAGCGGCGACGCGACTGACGTGAGTGGCCCGCCGGAACGGATGCGGCACGCACCTGCCGGCGAGTCTGCACACTATGGCCAGGACGTCGTGCGCATCAGCGCGCAAAAAGTCGACAGTTTGCTCGCGTTTCCGGGGGAGCTCGTGCGCGAGCTCTTGGGCGAAGAGCGCGAGTTACGCGAACTCTCTAGCTTGGTCGAAGACTTCTTCGATGCGGCCGAGAGCGTGCGGTCCAATGCCGACGCGCAACGGCGACAAGCCGCCCTGGAACGGATGCTCTCGCTCGTCGTGAAGCGGCGCGAGCATGTCCGCTCGCTCATGAGCCAAATCGCCGAGCGCAGCCTGCGCCGGTCGCGCACGCTCGAAGATCTGCGTCATGGTCTGGCCGGGTTGAGCATGCTGCCTTTCCAGACGATTTTGACCGGCATGCCGCGTCTCGTGCGCGACACCGCGTTGGAACAAGGCAAACGCGTGGAGCTCCGCGTGCTGGGCGCGGAGGTGGAGATCGGCAAAGGCGTGCTCGAGAAGCTCATGGAGCCGCTCATTCAGCTCGTCAAGAACTCTATCGCCCACGGCATCGAAACCCCCGAGCGCCGGATGGCGCGCGGGAAAAATCCGGTGGGCACGATCACCATCACCGTCACCACCGGCACCGCTCGCGCGACGATTGCGGTCGAAGATGACGGCGAGGGAGTCGACCTAGCGCGCATCCGGGCCGCCATCATCGCCGATGGCCTCGCAAGCGAAACCGACGTGGCGGCGATGAACGAAGCCAAGCTGCTTTCGTTCTTGTTCCGACCGGGCTTCTCCACGAGCGATGCCGCAGACAATATCGCCGGTCGAGGCGTAGGCCTAGACATCGTGGCCGAGCGCGTCAACCAGTTGCGAGGCACGTATCATCTGGGCTCGCGGTCCGGCCGCGGCTGCCTCTTCTCACTCACGGTGCCCGTAAATCTTTTGTGGTCCTCGGTGCTTGGGGTGCGGGCCGGTGAGTATGAGGCGTGCCTGCGTTTGGGCGACATCCGCGAAGCGGTGATCTTGCAGCCGAGCGACGTCGTGCATATCGACAACCGGCTGTGCGCCACCGTCCGGGGCGAAGCCGTGCCGCTCTTGCCGTTGGCGTTCGTCGGCGGCGGCGATCCCGAGATCACCTTCGGATTGGACAGCCAAGTCACGGCGCTCATCGTCGAATATGGCGGCCGCCGCGCCGCTTTCATCGTTGACGAACTGAGCGGCGTTTCCGACGTGATCATCAAGGCGTTGCCCAAACCGCTGGGCTCGCTGCCCGGAATCGCCGGTTGCACGATCCTCTCGTCGGGCAAATCGGTCTGCGTGCTCGACGGCGAGTTCTTGGTGCAGGCGGCCCACGAGTACGCCTCGGCGGGCCGCGTGCGCCACGTCCAGCCGGCGGTCAAGTGCGCCGTCCTCGTCGTCGAGGACTCGATGACCACCCGCACTCTCTTGCGCAACATCATGATCAGCGCGGGCTACGACGTGGAGACCTCCGTGGATGGTGCAGACGCATGGAGCAAGATCCAGCAGCACCGTTTCAACTGCATCATCAGCGACATCGAGATGCCGAACATGAACGGTTGGGACCTGTGCAGCCGAGTCAAGCGCGATCCGGCACTCGCCGATACGCCGTTCGTGCTCATCACTTCGCTCTCCAAGGACGAGGAACGCCGGCGCGGCCTCGAGCTTGGCGCGGATGCCTACCTCGTCAAAGGGCTCTTCAACGAGCAAGAGCTGCTCGACACGGTCGAGCGGCTGGCGACATGAACAAAGCCCGCTGGGCAAGGGTCTTGATCGTCGAAGACTCGCCGACCGCGGCGCGCATCTTGGTGGATGGCATCAGCCGCGACCCGCGCCTGGCGGTTGCCGGCGTCGCGCTCACCGCCAATGAGGCGGTCACGCTTGCCGAACAGCTCAAGCCCGACGTGATCACGGTCGACCTCATGCTGCCCGACGAAACGGGTCTCGACGTCGTGCTGCGCGTCTTGCGCAAGGCATACGTACCGATCATCGTGGTCACGGGGCTTCCCCAAAACGGATCCAGCCTTGCCTTCCGGTCGCTGCTCGCCGGAGCGGCGGACATCATCCTCAAGCCGCTCGGCGCGCAGGAGCAGCTCGGCGAGTTCTTCTCGGACCTGAACGAGCGCATCGCCTCGCTCGCCTCCGCCGACGTCCCCGCACATCGTCCGTCAGCGCCTCGCCCGAACCGCCGCAAGGCCTCTTCCAACGGCACGAGCTTGGGGTGCGTGGTGGTCGGAGCGTCGACCGGAGGTCCGACGGCGCTTGTGGAATTTCTCGGCGCCCTCGGCGGGAACTTCGCAGCGCCGGTCGTCATCGTCCAACACATCGCTGCGCCGTTCGTCGAGGGACTCATCAAGTGGCTCAACCAGGAGACGCCTTTGCCCGTGAAACTCGCGTCCGATGGCGACGTGCTCGAAGCCGGCCGCGGCTATATGGCTCCCGCTTCATGCGATCTGGTGGTGAAGCCCGGTGGCCTGCTTTCAGTCACGCCGGTGCAATCCAATCGCACGCACATCGCGCCCTCGGCTGATGCGCTGTTCGAATCGGCGGCCGCGGTCTATGGATCGCGGTGCGCGGCGGTGCTGCTCTCGGGAATGGGCAAGGACGGCGCAGCGGGCCTTCTCAAAGTGCGCGATAAGGGCGGCAAGACGTTCGCCCAAGATCGACGCAGCTGCACGGTGTTCGGCATGCCGGATGCCGCCGGGCGCATGGGTGCGGTGGATGCATTCGCCGAACCTCGCGGCATCGGTGGTTACCTTCACAAGCTCATCGGACAACCTGAAAGGACAATCGAATGAGCAAGACCGTTCTGCTCGTCGACGATAGCGTCACCCAGTCGTTTCATCTGAAGCTAGCGCTTGTCCGAGCGGGCTTCAAAGTAGTCACAGCCGCCGATGGGCGCAGCGCGCTCAAGCATCTGGACAGCGAAAAAGTCGATGTCGTGCTGGCCGACGTCATCATGCCGATGATGGATGGATACGAGCTCTGCCGTCAGATCAAAGACAGCCCCAAACACGGAAAGCTGCCGGTCATCTTGATGAGCGCGCTCGGCGAGACCCACGATCAATACTGGCGCCAGCACGCCGGTGCGGACCTCTACGTCGCGAAAACCGCCGACGCGCAGAAACTGATCAAGGCTATCGAAGATCTCGTCGCCGGCAAGAAGGTGGAAAGCGAAACCTGACGACGCCCCTTCGTCACAGCCGGCTCGGCGGAAAGATGAGGTCGAGACCTCGGCGCACGACGAGCACCGCGCCCAACACGATGATCCCCCAGCCGTAGAAGTTCACGACGACGCCATGCGCCATCCCCATCCCGAGCCACCTCGCACCGAGGTAGATCAGCAAGACCCCCACGGCGAACCAGGCAACGCTCTTCGCCGTGCTCGGACGCTCGTAGAGCGGTCGTTGTCGACCTGTGGTCACCGTCGTGCTCGCGCGTGGCCGGTCGATGTTCATTTGCGGCACGTGCATTTCGAGCGATAACCTGGCCTCGGTATGTGGATGCGTTGCAAGATATGCCGCCAACAGATCGGCATCCGCAATGCCTTCGAAATCAGCGGGCAAGACAGTGCATGAGGTCAGGCTGACCGGGCAATTGCGATCGACCACAAGCCCGTATTCGGCGTCGGTGGTAACCACGATCAGCCTGTTTCCGTCGTAGCGCAAGCTCTGCGCCGCGACCGGTGGCTGGGGCCATCCGCCTTCAGGCCTGCGCTCTCGCGCCGTTGCCACGAACTGCACGAAGTGCGCTTCGATGCCGCGCGGCGTACCCGTGCTGTTGTCGCGCACGCCCAGCAGCGCTACTGCCGGATAGGACACCGCGCGAGGCAGCTGAGCGGAGAAACTCCCAAGGGACCTCGCGTAATCGGTCAGCCTTTCAGGATTCTTCATCGATGACGCGTTTGATGGACATGCCCCAGTGGAGCTTGCGCTCGAGCGTCTGGAAGAAATATTCGCTATCGAGCCGGACGAACCGGACCGGCGTCGGCGAACGCACGACCTCGACCGTCGCGCCGGCTGGAAGCTGGAGGACGGGCTCGCCGTCGACGAACAGTTGCGTCCCTTCGATGTCGTCAGGCAAGGCCACGTGAATGGTCTCGTCTGCGCTCACGATCAATGGACGGGAGAACAGCGTGTGCGGGCAGATGGGGGCGATGCCGATGGCTTGCAGCTTCGGCGCCATGATCGGACCGCCGGCCGACAGGAAATACGCGGTCGACCCGGTGGGGCTTGCCACGACGATTCCGTCCGCTGGAATCGTGGCGACGCGCTCGCCGGAAAGTTCTATCCCGAAGTTGACGATGTGGCCGAGATGCTTGCGGTCGAGGTGCACGTCGTTCACCGCGTAGAAGGTCTCTTCGCGTCCGAGCACGCGGGCTTGAAGTGCGAGCCGCGATTCGGTCGCGGCGCCGGCTCGCAGGATTTTCTCGAGCGCCTCTTCGTAGCCGGAACGGCCCACTTCCGTGAGAAAGCCGACCCGTCCAAAATCCACCCCGACCACCGGGATGCCGAGCGGTCCTGCCAGATGCGCCGCGCGCAAGAGCGTGCCGTCGCCGCCGAGCGACACCACGAGATCCGCAGACTGCGGAAAATGCTCCGCGAGCGAAACGCCGTTGAGGTCGAGCTCGCGAGCCTGCTGCGGCCCGACTTGGAGGGCGACGTTGTGCCGCTGGGCGAGGTCTGCTACGGTTCTGGCGGCTTGCACCGCGGCTTTACGCCGCAGATCGACATATAACGCGAGATTTGCGATGGGTCGGACGGTCATCGGTCGAGCGCTTCGTGGGCTGTTCGGACGACCCCCTCAATCTGTAAGTCGACCGCCGCCGCGTCAGCGGCCTTCACACCCCCGAGCAGGAACTCGATGTTGCCCGCAGGGCCTTTGATGGGAGAATACGCCAACCGGCGACAGCGGATGCCCACCGCTTCAAATGCGGCAACGACGTTCTTGATGGCTTGCGCCTGTGCAGCGGGCTCGCGGACGACCCCGCCGCGTCCGACGGCCGCTCGGCCCGCCTCGAATTGCGGCTTGATCAACGCGACGATGTGTCCGCCCGGTTCCAGGGCTTGTGCGAACTGCGGCGTGAGTTTAGCGAGTGAGATGAACGACACGTCTGCGCTCACGAAGGCGAATGGGCCACCGAGTTTGCCGAGATCGGCGTGCCGGAAATTCGTGCGTTCGAACGCGGTGACTCGCGGGTCGTTGCGCAACCGCCAGGCCAGGTGGCCGTAGCCGACATCCACCGCAGTGACGCTCGCCGCGCCACGCTGCAACAGGCAGTCGGTGAACCCGCCGGTGGAGGCACCGACATCGAGGCAGCGTAAGCTCGCGACTGGCCAATCAAAGGTGTCGAGCGCGTGCTGCAACTTGAGCGCGCCGCGGCTCACGAAACGTTGATCGGCGGTGACTTCGACCGCTGCGTCTGCCGGCACGCTTGCACTCGGCTTGCGCGTGGTCTCGCCGGCGACCCGAACGTGGCCCGCGAGGATCAGCGCCTGGGCACGCTCTCGCGAGACGCCGGCGACGGCCGCGACTGCGAGGTCCAAGCGCTTTGTCTGGAGCGCGCCGTCTCTGCGTTTAGGCGCCGTCTTCTTCGTCCAAGGCTAAGCCCTCGACACTCAGGTCGCCGGACTCTGCCTGCCGCTCGTCCAAAGCCGCTTTCACGTCGCGCTCGGCCTGCTCTAGCATTTCGCGACAGCGTGCCGCGAGCGCTCTGCCTTCCTTGAAAAGCGCAAGCGATCGTTCGAGCGGCAGTTCACCATCGTCAAGTTGCTCGACGATGGCTTCGAGCCTCGTCAGCGCCTCTTCGAAACTCGGCTTTCTCTTCGCCGGCACGCTCGGATCAGTCGGTCTCGTCGGTGTTCTTGCCATGGAGATCTCTCTTCGTCACTTGCGCGGTCAACGCCCCGGCCTTCAGTTCGACACCGATCGCCTCGCCCACGCGCGCGCCGGCGGCACTTGTGAGCACGCGGCCTTGCGCATCGTAGACGATCGCATACCCGCGGGCGAGCGTGCGTCGCGGACCGAGCGCTTGAAGTCGCGCGCCCGCCACGTCCAACGCTGCGCGGCGAGTGGCAAGCAGACGTGAAAGCCCGGTTTGCAACTCCCTGACGGCAACCGCCCGCAGGGTTCTTTTCACCCCAATCACCCGAACACCGGCCGCCTCGAGACGCCGAGCTGCGCGCGCAATCCGTTCGCGCCGCGCTGCGATGCGCGTCCGAGGGTCTTGACGGGCGAGCCTCGCGTAGGCGCCGTCAAAGCGTTGCGCTCGCACGACGATAGCTGCGAAGGCTCCACGGGTGAGCGCGAGGTGGGCGCTTGCGAGAGCAGCGCGCGGAATCTTCACTGCCCGAATCAACGAGCGGCGTATGCGCGCCTCAGCCAGTGCAATCCGTTCGAGCAGTGCTGCTCTTTCGGCGGCGACGAATTCGGCCGCAGCCGTCGCGGTCGGAGCGCGCAGATCGGCCACGAGGTCGGCGATCGTGTTGTCGATATCATGGCCCACCGCGCTGATGACCGGAAGCGGCGACTCGGCGATCGCGCGCGCCACTTCCTCGGTGTTGAAAGCCCACAGATCCTCGATGGACCCGCCGCCGCGCGCGACGACGATGACGTCCACCGCCAGCCTGCCCGCCGAGCGGATAGCCCGCGCCAACGCCGGAGCGGCGACGGCTCCTTGCACCGGCGCATCGACGAGGCGGATCTTCACGTGAGCGCCTCGGCGCAGGCACGTCGTCCTGAAGTCCGACAGCACGGCAGCGTCGCGGCTGGTGACAATGGCGACCGCGCTGATGAAGGATGGGATCGGTCGCTTGCGTTCTTGCGCGAACAACCCTTGCTCGGCAAGACGCTGCTTGAGCTGTTCGAACGCGACGTGCAGGGCGCCCTTGCCGACGGGCACGATATCCGTGATCTGCAGTTGGTACGCGCTCTTGGGCTCGTAGATGCGCACGAAGCCCGTCGCTTCCACTGCCAAGCCGTCTGCAAGCGGCAAGCGGGTCTGGAGCTGTCTCGCCGTGCCATCGAAGCAGACGCAATCGATGAAACCTTCTCGGTCTTTCAACGAGAAATAGACATGGCCGCCTGCCGCTCTCACGCACCTCGAGACTTCCCCGACCACCCGCACGGGTCCGGAGAACTGCGTCGCGAGCGCTCGGCGGATGCGGCGGCAGAGCTCCCCGACCGAGATCGCGGGAGCGTCGAAAAGGCTGCGCATCAGGTGGAAGCGGGCGTCGGTTGCGCCGCGTCGGGCGCGGCAGTCGCGTCCGGCACCGGGCTTTGGGTGGGACTTGGTTGAGCCGCCGCGTTCGCATCGTCTCCCGCAGCCGGAGTCGCAAGCGGACCGAAGGGCAACGCCACGCCGCCCGGCACTCCGATGCTCGGTTTCGGCGCCGGACGATGCGGCACGCAGTAGGCCAGCGGAGCGGTGCCGTTGAGGAAATATTCCGAGACTCCGCGCACGCCGGGCGGAGCGCGCCGGTTGTCTCCGCAGATCCGCACTGCGACGACATCAGGGGGCATGGAACCGAAGCCCTGCGCAGGCGTTTTGGCCAAGGCTGATTTCATGAACGCAGCCCAGGTGCGCGCAGGCACGTTGCCGCCATAGGACTCGTACATGCGCGAGTAGTCATCGTTACCCACCCAGACGGCAGCTGCGAGCTGCGGCACGAAGCCGACGAACCACGCATCGCGAAAATCCGACGTGGTGCCGGTCTTACCGGCGGCGGGCCTGCCGATGATGGCGTTCGGGTACCCGGTGCCCTCAGCGATGACGCCCTCCATCATCGTCGTCATGATAAAGGCTGTGCCCGGCGAGAGCACGGGTTTTCGCAGCGGATAACGATTGTCCACGATGACCTGTCCGTAAGGGTCTGTGATGTCACGTATTGCTTGAGGCGGCGTGTAGATGCCTCCGTCCGCGATCGTCGAGTAGCCCGACACCATGTCCAGAGGCGACACGACCGCCGTGCCGAGCGCGAGAGACAGATCGGGTTCCAGGTCTTCCGTGATGCCCATGTTGTGTGCGTAGTCGATGACCGTGCCGATCCCGATGTCGTTCGCGAGCCGCACCGCGACGATGTTCCGCGAGAGCTCGAACGCGCGCCGCAACGTGATAGCACCGAGATAGCGGTGATCGTCGTCGAGCGGCTTGTAGTCCGAGCCGTCACCCGCGGGGTACGTCACCGGCGCATCTTGATAGATGGTGGAGACGGGGATGCCTTTGTCCACCGCGGCGGAATACACGAAGCCCTTGAACGAGGAGCCGGGCTGGCGGCGCGCCTGCCAGGCGCGGTTGAATTGGCTTTTCCGCGAGAAACCGATGCCGCCGACCATCGCGAGGATCTCACCCGAACGCGGATCTTCCGCCACGAGCGCGCCTTGGTGCATCCCGTAGCCCTCCGCCCTCCCGGCGGCGACACCCGCGGTGACCGCTTTTTGCGCGATGTCTTGCAGCGTGGGAGACAACGTGGTGTACACGGTCAGTCCGCCACGGAAGATGCGCTCGTACCCGAACTGCTTCACAAGCTGCGCGATGACGTAGGTGGTGAAATACGGGTAGCGGTACGAAGCGATGCCGTTGTCCGGCGCTCCGCTGAGCTTCACGGTCGCTGCCGCCGCGGCGTCCGCCTGCGACGCTGTGATGTAGCCGCCTTCGACCATGCGGTCGAGCACGTGCCGCTGCCGTTCCTTCGCGGCGCTCATATCATTGTAGGGAGAGTACAACGAGGGCGCGGCGATGAGTCCCGCCAGCAGGCTCGCTTGCGGCAGCGTCAGCTTGCTCACGTCCGTGCCGAAGTAGGCATGCGAGGCGGCCTGCACGCCGTATGCGCCGGCGCCGAAGTAGACCAGGTTCAGATAGCGCTCGAGGATCTCGTCTTTGCTGTAGTCGCGCTCGATCTCGATGGCGAGGAGCGCCTCCTGGATCTTCCGCGTCATCGTCCGCCGATCGCTCAAGAACAGCCGGCGAGCCAGCTGCTGGGTGATGGTGCTGGCCCCCTGTGTGATCTGCTCGTGCTGGTAATTGGCGAGAGCAGCACGGGCGATGCCGCGCAGATCGATTCCGTGGTGCGAATAAAAGCGTTCATCTTCGGTCGCGATCACCGCCTCGCGCATCACGACTGGGATATCCGTGATGGGCACGTACACGTCGAATTTGTTGTATAGCCGCGCGAGTTTCGTGCCGTCGCGAGCCACGATGAGCGTCGGCGATGTAGGTTCGATGATCGCAAGCGTGCTCACATCGGGGAGTCCTTGCCCGTAGGAACCCACGACGTAGAACACCGCGCCGGCGGCGACAAGGACCAAGCACGCGAGGCACAAGAGCAGGATGCTCACCGCGATGCGCACCCGCCGGCGTCCCGTTGCGTTCATGCCGACGGGCGGGGTGCCGGGCGTGCCGGCGTCTTGGCGAACGCATCGAGCAGCGCGTTGACGAAGCCGGCCGACTGCCCGGTTGACAGCCGGCGCGCGAGCTCGACCGCGTGGTTGATCACATCCAGCGTATCGGCCTCGGGCCGATAGCGCAGCTCCCATGCCCCCATCTCCAAGATGAGCCGGTCCACCCCGGCGAGGCGCTCGATCTTCCAATGCCGCAAGAGCGTGGCGAGTTCGCCTTCGAGCTCGTCGCGATGATCGATGGTGCCGCGGGCGAGTCCCTCGACAAGGGTCCAGTCCGTCGGCTGCGGCGCATCGGCTCTCCGCTCCACCGCCGGATACTCGGGCTCGTAGGGGTCTTCGAGACGTGCTTGATCGCCGCGGCTGAACACGCCGACCTGTTCGCGTGCTTGTCGCAACGCGTCTTCGAGCGTCGCTTTGCCGATGTCCACCGCATAGAGGATCTCGAGCGCGAGCCGGTGCTCGCGCCGTTCAGCGGCCATGCGCGGCTCCGACGGCGTTGAGCGGCTGCAAGACGTGTTCGCGCAACCATGTCACGTAGGTGTGGCCGTCGAGGAATGAATTCATCGCGAGGATGCGCTCGTGGATGGGCACGGTCGTCTCGACGCCTTGGATCTCCGTTTCGGCGAGAGCTCTGCGCATGCGGACGATCGTGTTGTTCCGGGTTCGATCCGAGACGATGATCTTCGCCAGCATCGAGTCATAGTACGGCGGCACTTCGGTCCCGGAGAAGATATGCGTGTCGACTCGTACGCCGGGGCCACCGGGCAGGAGCACGGTGCCCAGGCGACCTGCGGTGGGACGAAACGCGTGCGCCGCGTCCTCAGCGTTGATGCGGCATTCGATGGCGTGGCCGCTGGGCTTGATCTCTTCCTGGCGGCGCGTGAGCCGCTCGCCCGCGGCGATGCGGATCTGCCACTTCACGAGGTCGATGCCGTAGACGACCTCGGTGATCGGATGCTCGACCTGGATGCGCGTGTTCATCTCCATGAAGTAGTAGCGGCCGTCATCACTCACCAGGAACTCGAGCGTGCCGGCGTTGGAATAATCCACGGCCCGCGCCGCGCGTACCGCGCTGGCCAAGAGATCGGCCCTGATGCCGGGGTCGAGATTCGGCGCCGGAGCTTCTTCGAGCAGCTTTTGGTGTCCGGGTTTTTGGATCGAGCAATCACGTTCGCCGACGTGGATGACGTGGCCGTATTCGTCCGCTAAGACCTGCACTTCGATGTGGCGCGGCTGGATGAGCAGCTTTTCGACGTACACGCGGCCGTCGGCGAAGGCGGCCTGCGCCTCGCCGCTTGCAGCGGCGACGCCCGTCGCCAGATCGGCCTCGCGGCCGACAATGCGCATGCCCTTGCCGCCACCTCCTGCGGTCGCCTTGATGAGCACCGGATATCCCACTTCTCGGGCGAATTTTCGCGCTTGGTCTTCCGATTCGATGATGCTCGACCCAGGGATCACCGGCACGCCGGCATCCGCCATGCGCTGTTTCGCCGATGATTTATCCCCCATGAGCGAGATCGCCGCTGAAGATGGTCCGATAAATTTGAAGCCGTGCGAGGCACAGATCTCCGCGAATTGCGCGTTCTCGGAGAGAAAACCGTAGCCCGGGTGGATGGCGTCCACGCCGGCGATCTCTGCGGCACTGATGATGTTGGGCACGTTGAGATACGAACGGGCCGTTTGCGGCGGCCCGATGCAATATGCTTCGTCCGCAAACCGCGGATGCAGCGCCTGGCGGTCTGCCTCGGAGAAAACCGCGACCGTCTTCACGCCGAGCTCGCGGCACGCGCGGATGACGCGGATAGCGATCTCGCCCCGATTCGCTATGAGGACCTTAGCAAACAACCTGAAATCTCCACCATCGGTTAAAGGGGTGCTTGGTTACATGCGTGGCGGTTCGGCGACTTCCACGATGACCGGGGAAACTGGGATGTCTTGCGGAGCCGTCTCGGCGAGCGCGGCCTCCGTGCTGTCCACGACGAACAGCGACTCGCCGAAATCCACCGGTTGGCCGTCCACCACGACCTGCGCCACGAGCGTCGAGTCCAAAGGACAGCGCACCTCGTTCCGCAGGCGCAGCGCTTCGATGTAGCCCAGCACCTGGTCAGCCTGCAGCTGCTCACCCGTCGCCGGCGGTTGGGCTGCGTCTCGAAAGACGCCCACCACTTCGGCATTGATCGTGACGTACGTCCGGCCGGCCTCGCCGTTTTGGTTGGGGACGAGCGGAATGTGGCGGGCCGGCTTCGTGCCCTCGGAGGCAATCCGCCCGGCCGGATGCGCATCCGCTGGAACGCCGGGTGCCGATGCGGCCGGCGGCGTTTTCGCCAGGGTGACGCTGCCTTGCGACGTGCGCACCGTCAAGCGCGCGAGCGGTGTGGCGACAAACGCGCGCGAGAGCGGGTCCACTTGGGCTCGAATGAACCGCAAGAGCGGCGAAGACTCCTCAGGCGCTCGCGATTTCTTGTGCTCCGCCATCTTCGATCAGTTCGGCGCGTCGCCCCGAGGCGCCTTTGCTCGAGCGAGCTGCACCTGTGGGGTCGCGCCGTCGAGCAGGCGCGGCTTGCTCACGCGGACGACGGCCTCGAGCACGCGCTCGTCGGCGCAGACCGACGTGAGGATCTGTTCGGCGAGCGCTTCAAGCAGCGTGAAGGATGTGGTCGTGACCACGCGCTCGCACTGCGCGAAGAGTGCGGCGTAATCGATCGCATCCTCGAGGCGATCGCTGGCCGCTGGAACGTTCAGGTCTGCAATCACTTCGAGATCGATGTCGATCGGCTGGCTTCGTTCACGCTCGTGAGCGAGCGCTCCATGCTTGCCCCAAAAACGCATCCCGTTGACGCGGATGACGCCGTGACGCCGGTGCTCGGTCATCGCAGACGGGGTGTTGGAGTCCGCGCCGGCGCGTGGGCCGCGCCAACGCGGCAAATCGCGTCCGCGACGTCCACGACCTGGCGCATCTCGAGCACGTCGTGCACGCGCACGATGTCGGCCCCTCCCGCGATTGCAAGCGCGACTGCTGCCGCCGTGCCGTAGGCGCGCTGGTCCACCGGCGAATCCGTGATCTTTCCGATGAACGACTTTCGCGACACCCCCACGAGCAGCGGAAACGGAAGCCGGAGCGCAAACTCATCCAAGCGCCCGAGAATCTCCACGTTGTGGTCGGGCGTCTTGCCAAAACCAATACCTGGGTCGACGATGATTCGATCTTGCACTATGCCGCTCTCGCGCGCATAGCGTGTGGCGAGCTCGAGCGAACCGATGACCTCTTGGACACAGTCGCCGTCGTATTCCGCATTGACGCGGTTATGCATGACCACGAGCGGCACGCCGGCACGTCCGGCAAGCTCCACGATGCCGGGAATCGCGCCCCACACACAATTGATGATGTCCGCGCCTGCGCTGAGCGCTTCGACGGCGACCGCAGGTTTGAAGGTGTCGATAGAGATGGGCACATCGAGCCTGCGGCGGATGGCGTCGACGACCGGGATGACCCGCTTGAGCTCCTCGGACTCAGAGACCGGTTCGTGGCCAGGTCGCGTCGACTCGCCGCCGATATCGATGATATCTGCACCCGATTCGGCGAATCCGGCCGCGCGCGCGACGCACGATTCAACCCGATCGCCGAGCCCATCCCCAGAGAAAGAGTCAGGCGTCGCGTTGATGATCCCCATGACATACGTGCGCGTTCCCCACTCGAAGAGCTGATCGCGCACTTTGAGTGCGGGAAGCGAAGGACGTTCAAACATGCAATGCACCGGTCACGGTCGAGTTCTCCACATACCATTTCCGCAACGTTCCGACGAGGAACGTGGAACCGGTCACGACGACCAAGTCCGCGGCTCCCGCGATGCGCCGCCCGATCGCCAACGCCTCAAGCGGGTCGTCCACCGCCCGCGACGACAGACCTGCCTGTTCTGCGGCGTTCACGAGCGTGCGGGAATGGCGAGAACGGCGATGGGAGACGTCGAAGGTCGTGAAGATGAATTGCGCCGGCAAGTCACGCCAGGCGGCGAACATGCCGGCTGCGTCCTTCTCTTGGGCGATCGCGACGACGAAGACGCACCGTCGTCCAGGAAAGTGCCGTAGGATGGCATCTCGCAGCGCTGCGGCCTTTTCCACGTTGTGCGCGACGTCGAACAAAAGCGACGGATGGCCCGGATAGAACTCCGCCCTTCCCGGCAGAGCGATGTCGCGCAACCCGGCCGCGACTTCTTCGGCGTTGGTCGGCAGGACGGAGCGAACCTGTTCGCACGCGAGGATCGCGGTGGCGGCATTGGTCGCTTGGAACTCTCCGATCAAAGGCAGCATGAAAGCATAGTGGCCGTGAGCCGTGGTCAGGTCGACGTGTTGAGCGTAGGGCACGTCGCCGACGGTGGAGCGCAGCGTCGCGTCACGAGCGAGGACCGTCAGCGGGGCAGCGTGCGCGGATGCCGCTGCGCTGATGATCTCGAGCACGGCCGGATCTTCGGCGGCCGTGACGACCGGAATCATATCTTTGATGATGCCCGCCTTGTCTCTTGCGATCTGCTCGATCGTATCTCCCAAGACGTCGCGATGGTCGGTTCCGACGTTCGTAATGACGCTGATCAGCGGAACGATGAGGTTTGTCCCATCGAGCGTTCCGCCCACGCCGACCTCGATAACGGCGACGTCGACTTTCTCCTGCGCGAAGTAGACGAACGAAAGCGCGACGAGGAGTTCGAAATACGAAGGCGGACCCCACTCGCCGGAACGCATCTCGTCGATGATCGGCGCCAGCTGTTCGAAGACGGCGGCAAAGCGCTCCTCGCCGATCGGCAACCCGTTGATCTTGGCCCGCTCGACGACTGAGTGGAGATGGGGCTTCGTATGCAGACCGACGCGTAAACCGGCAGCGCGCAATATGGAGGCGCACATCGTGGCGGTCGAGCCTTTGCCGGCCGTGCCTCCGACGTGGATGGATCGGAACGCGCGCTCGGGATGGTCCAATTGCGCGAGCAGCGTGCGCATACGGTCGAGCCTGCCCGGGAAGCGGGCCGACAGCGACTCGCCGACGGAGCGATCCAAAACCTTGACGGCGGTTTCAAAGTCCATCCACTTCACCCCGATGCGGCATGTTCGCCGACGTTACCGCGCAAAACGTCAAAGGCGTGCCCCAAGATAGGCGAAATGACGGCGAGGGTCTCGCGCACCGCCTTCGGGCTGCCGGGCAGATTGACGATGAGCGTGCGCTTGCGCACCGCCGCGATCGCCCGCGAGAGGATCGCTTGAGGAACCGCGTTCGCAGTGCGCGCGCGCATGGCTTCTCCGATACCGGGCACTTCATAGTCCGCGACTGCGCGAGTGGCTTGCGGGGTGAGGTCGCGCGACCCGAGTCCCGTACCGCCGCTCGTGAAGATCCCGTCCACCGCGTCGCCGTCGGCGAGACGCGTCAGCATGGACTCCAGTGCCTTCGCATCGTCCGCGAGCACCGTCTCGGAGACCACCGTGCAGCAGGCGGGCAAGCTCGCGCGCATCGCCGGTAAGCACTCGTCCGAGCGCAGACCCGAGGCGGCTTTGTCAGAGAGCACGATGAGCGCGACGCGGTAGTCGCGCGCTTGGCTAGACACGCCCATCTCTTGCGAAGCGACCGCTCTTGCCGCCTTCTTTCTCCAGCAGCATGACCCGTTCGATGCTCATGGCGCGGTCCGCCGATTTGCACATGTCATAGATCGTGAGCGCCGCGACCGCAGCGCCGGTCAAGGCCTCCATCTCCACGCCGGTTTGGCCGTTGCACGCGGCCGAGCAAAGGATGCGGACTCTGTCGTCGGCGACGATGTCGCAGGTGATGTCGATGTGCGTCAAAGCGAGGGTGTGGCAAAGGGGGATGATCAGCGGAGTGCGCTTCGCCGCGAGCACGCCGGCGATTTGCGCGGTGACGAAGACGTCGCCTTTCTTCGTGGCTCCGCGTTTGAGCAGCGCAAGAGCGCTCGGCTTCATCCGCACTTCTGCTTGCGCTACGGCCCTGCGCTGGGTCGCGGGCTTACTGCCGACCGCCACCATGCTGATCGAACCGTCGCGCTTGACGTGCGATAATTTCAGCGCGGGTCGCTTCGCGCGCCGCGTCCGGGCGCTCTTCATTGGATGCCCGCGCGCTGCCGCAGTTCGATGAGCGCGATCATGAGCACCCCGAAGACCCAGCAATAGATCGCGAATGGCGTGAGCTTGTGCCGGTCGACAAAACGCATGAAAAAGCGGATCGCAAAAAAGCCGGCTACGAACGCCACGATCGTCCCGACAAGGATGACCGCGGCAGGCTCGGGCGCGACGCCAAGCGCCGCGATGTTGTGCTGGCCGGTCGCAAGATCGCTAGGCTTAGGATGGATGACCCGGCGCATCTCGAGCAGGCTCGCCCCGACAATGGCAGGGCCGGCGAGCAAGAACGAAAAGCGGGCGGCCTCCTCGCGCTTCAGCCCGGCGAGCATCCCGCCGGCGATTGAAAAGCCCGACCGCGAACCGCCCGGAACCAAGCCTCCAATTTGCGTCAACCCGATCCAGAGCGCCCTGCCGAAGCCGATGTCTTCGATGGTTCCGTTTTTTTCTCCCAAACGCTCGACTGCGAAGAGCACGAGACCCGTGACGAGGAGGAACGCCGCGGCGAAGAGCGGCTGAGCAAAAAGCCGGTCGAACTGTGTTTCGAAGAGCTTGCCGATGATGGCGAGCGGTATCGTTCCGGCGATCACGAGCAAGCTTAGCCGCTCGAACGGCTGCCGGAACCCGTGTGCAAACCCCGAGAAAAATCCCGCGATCAGCCTCCCATAGTCCTTGGCGAAGTAGACGAGCACGGCGAGGAACGTGCCCAAGTGCAGCATGACGACGAACGGCAGACTCGGCAGACTCCAGCCCAAGAGATACGACAGGAGCAAGGTGTGCGCAGCGCTGCTGATTGGAAAAAGCTCGGCAACGCCTTGGATGATGCCCAGCACGACTGCGTGCACGAATTCCATGTGCGACGCTTGGCCGCACCGCTCGGCATCGCCTGCGTTGTGCGCTCGTCAGTCGAGATAAAACGTGTAGATGATGCGGTATGTCTGCGTCGCTGGTTGGCCGTTGACTTCCGGTGGTGCAAACGTGCTCGCCTGTGCCGCTTGCAGCGCTGCACGATCGAGCGACATATCGCCCGACGATTGCCACACGCGTACGTCGCTCGCCGACCCATCAGGCCCGATCGTCACGAGGACGATCACCGTTCCTTCCACTCGCCGATCGATGTCGAACGGCGGATAGACGGGTTCGGCGCGATGGATGAACCGCGCGGACACGATGATGTCGCGCGCGTCGACAGGGGTCGCTGGGGCCTGCGGCAACGGCACTGCGCTCTGCGCAGGCGCCGGCGGTGACGGCATCGTTTGCGGCTGCGTCGTAGCGATCGGGCGCGCTTCTTTGCGCACCGGTAGCGTCACGTTGCGCCGATAGCTTGTCGACTTCTGCCGGGCTGGAGCCACGGTCGCCCGCGGCGCTGTCACCTTCGGCGGCGGCGTGCGCGTCGGGCTTGGCTTCGGTTCGGGTGTGGGGAACTTGTCGAAGTTGACGACGCTGATGCGGGTTTTGCTCGCCGCTGGCTGCCACGGCGCCCGCAGCGAGCCTCCCAGAAGCACGTGCAGCGCCGCGGAGATGCCGATGAACATCAAGGTTATCAAGATGACCGAGCGGCGCTTCACTTCGACCCACCCGTTCGCAAACGCGTGCTGCCCTATTCTGCACTACGTCATGGCTCTCATATCGGATGCAAGAAAAAAAGGCCGCGGCGTGCGGCCTCTTCCTCGTTCTTTCTCGATCTCTCAATCGAGATTGAAGTCGTATTCGATCTTGTATTCGCGCGTTGTTCCCACGCCGTTGACCGTGGGCGGCCGATACTTGCTCGCCTCAGCCGCGGCGAGCGCCGCCTTGTCGAGGAGCGCGTTCCCCGAAGATTGCGCGACCGATGCAGAGACGAGATTCCCGGACGGCCCGATCGTCACGAGGACGATGACCGTGCCCTGGATGTTTTGCTCCTTGGCGACCTCGGGGTACTCGGGGGTCACCCGGCTGATGAAGTCGGAATCCTGAACGACCTCCGGGCCCGAGGGAGTCGGAGGAGCGGTCGCGGCGACGGTGGGCACTGCGGTCGGCACGCCTTCCGGTGCGCCGGTTGGCGGGGCATGATACGCTGCTTCCGGCGTTCCCTCGCCACCTTGGCTCTGCGTGTGCGTGACATGCAGCTTCAACGGTGGCGGAGTGTTCTTCTCCGGCGGTGGCGTCGGAGTGGGCGGCGGGGTCGGCGTCGGTTTTGGTGTCGGGGTCGGCTTCGGCGGCGGCTTGAAGTGCATCACCGTCACCATGTGCGGCGGGGGCGTGGCCAATTCTTTGAAGTGCGGTACGATGTTCTCGCCCCATGCGCCCAGCACGAAGTGCACGCCGAACGAAATGGCGATGAACAAGAGCGACAAGGCCACCACGGCGTAGCGATCGCGCTTGGTGAAAAGCGCTGGAACGGTCTGTGGTTTCTTCGGCGGTTGGTTTGTTGCCATTGTCCTACTGGCCCGACGCGTTCGGTGCGGCGCCTTGGATCTTGTTCGCCAAACCGAATTGGGAGAAGCCGGCGCGTTTCGCCGCATCCATGACGGTGAGCACGGTGCCGTACTTCACGGTCGGCGCCGCTTTGATGATGATGTCGTCGGCAGCGCCGAACTGCTCGTGGTACGCGACCATATGGTCGTAGATCTCCGTCTTCGGGATGATCTCCGCGCCCACTTGTATCGTGTCTTGATTGCTCTTGGGATCGTGCCCGATGATCATGACCAGCGGCGAATTCGTGACTTTGATCTTGTTCTTCGCTTCAGGGACCGGCGGAGGCTTCAACAGCGAGGTGAGGATCATGAAGATGATGAGCAACACCAACAGCACGTCCGTGAATGGAGTGATGTTGATGGTGGACATGACGTCCTCTTCGGGGCTCGAGCCTATGACCGACATGCGTGCGCCCCCTCTACTCGGTCACGAAGCCGACGTCATCGTCGCCGGCCGCGCGCGCTGCGTCCAAAATCTTGATGATCGTGTTGTAGCTCGCGTCTTGGTCCGCCAGCAGCGACACGTGGGTGGTGTACCCTTGGTTCGCGTGGCGCTCGTGAAACGAGATCGTGTTCGCCATCGTGTTGTAAAGGTCGGCCATGGCAACCGGCTTGCTATCGATATAGATGGTGTTCTTCGCAGTCACCTCGACCTCGATTTGATGCTGCAATTGCTGCTTCGTGATGTTCTGCGGAGCGGTGTTCTTCTTGGGGAGCTGCTTTTGGAAGCCGGGAGGCGCAGCGAGCGCGGCCAAGATCATGAAGATGATGAGCAGGACCAACAGCACGTCCGTGAAGGGCGTGATGTTGATCTCGGCCATCACGTCCGTGTCTTGCTTGGATGAGGTCATTCCCATGGCTGTTCGTCCGCCTCTACTTTCAGATACGCATGGGGAGCGCTAACGGGTCATCGCCCGAGCGGCTCGACCACGACGCTCTCTTACCCTTTACTTGCCGGCAGGACCGCTGGGCCGCGGAGCCGGGGCGCCGCCGCCCGAGAAGGGGGCTTTGCGGGGCGTATAGAGCTCGGTCGGGATCGGTGCGCCGGCGTTGTGGAACGCCAGCATCTCCGCTAGCTTGTTCGCCGCCACGATCATCTCTTGGTTGTACGCTTTGATGCGCGACTTGAAGTAATTGAAGAACACCACGGCGATGACTGCGACCGCGAGACCGGCGGCAGTGGTGACCAAGGCTTCGGCGACACCGGCCGCCACGACCGCAGGCGTCGAATTGCCCTTGAGCGCGATGTCGTTGAACGCGCGGATGATGCCGAGCACCGTTCCGAACAGACCGACGAACGGGGCGATAACCGCGACGGTGCCGATGATCGAAAGGTTGGCCTCGAGCGAGTTGAGCTGCTCGAGCAATGAGATCGAAAGCGCGTCGGAGATATCGGCGCGGCTCTTCTCATGCCGGTAGAGGCCGAATTGAAGGATCTTGGGCAGCATGCCCTTGTGCCGGTCGCAGACCGCGATGGCGCCGTTCATGTCATCCTTGGACACGCGATCGCCGATCTCTCGGAGCAGCTGGTTCGGGTCTGAATGCTGCTTGGAGAAGAAATAGAGCCGCTCGAGGACGATGCCTACAGAGACGATCGACAGGAGCAGCAGGGCGTACATCGCGGGGCCGCCGCGATTGAGAAAGTCGATGAACTGTTGGAAGAAACCCATTGGTTCTATCCCCTTAATGAGATTGGTGTGCGAACGACGCTGTGCGCTGACGCCTCATCCGTGAATAAAGAGGGCGGGCTCGATTCGCCCGTCCGAGTGGCGAATCCGGTTAGGCGCAAATCTTTTCGATTCCTACCGAGAGATGCGTTAGGCCAAACCTCCTAGCCACCACCGTTTTGATAGCCTCCGCCTTGATTTGGTTGATTGGTCTTCTCGTTGACGCCTTGCCCCGTCATCAGGCTGTTATTGGCGCCGTTGAGCGAGGTCCATTGCTTGTCGACGGCTTGCATAGCCGTCATGTCGCCTTTGGCCTTGAAGAGGTTGAAGGCTTGTCGCAGGGCGGAATTCGCTTGGGTATTCTTGTGCTGGTCGGCATACGCGATGCCGAGCGAGTACCAGCCCCAACCGTAGTTCGGGTCGGCTTTGGTGGCGGCATCGGCATAACGCAGCGCGTCGGCGCTGTGGTCGGCTTTGTCCGGTGTCGGCTGGAGCAAGAGCTGGGCGATCGACGAATTGTACACGGCGGCGCTGCTGGGTGAGAGGGAGATGGCCTTTTGCAGCGGTGCGTCTACGTTCTTCACGTCCCCTTGCGCTGCAGGGATCTCAGCAAGCCCAAAGGCGGCATCGCCGCTCTTGGGGCTCATCTGCAGGGCTTTTTCGTAGGCCGCTTGGGCAGCGGTGAAGTTGTGCTGGCGAACGTAGATGTCGCCGATGTTGATCTGCGCTTGGACGTTGTTCGGTTGGATCTGAGCGAGCTGAAGCAGCGGGTTTAAGGCAGCGTTAAGGTTGCCCTGATTGATGTAGAACGAGGCGAGGTACTGATACGCGTATGGAGCTTTGGGGTCGACCGATTCCGCCTGGTTGAGTGCCTGCAGGCCGCCGGCGGTGTTCCCCTGGTAGAGCATCACGTTGCCCATCGAGGCCAGCAGCCGCGACGTGAGGGAGGTGCTCTTCTTGTCGTCAAGCTTTTGCGCTTCTTGATAGTCGGCCAGGGCGGTCGACGATTTTGGATCGAGCCCAGACTCGCAGTCGCCTTTGAGCATGCGGTATTGCATGGCGCTTGGCGACAGCGCAACGGCTTTCTGGGCATAGGCAAGGCATTGGTTGAATTGCTGGGCTGCCATCAGGTTGAACGCATAATCCGCATAGGCGGCCGCGACTGCGCTCGCGGGCGCGACACCGCTCTTCATCTGATTGGCGCGATCGTATGAGTCGACCGCTGTCTTCAGCTTCGCGGAATCATGGTTCGCCGAGCCGTCGTCGTAGTAGGCCTGCGCGCGTTTAGCCCACATCCGCGGGTCGGTCGGGAGCAGCTGCACACCTTGGTCTGCGAGACTTTCCGCCTTCGCGTAATCGTTGGCTCCTAAAGCGCTGTCGATGAGCGAGATGCGAGCGACAACGTTTTTCGGATCGGCTTGCAGCTGCTTGGCGAGGCTGCCTTCCTGAGCGGTGTTCTCGGCAAGTCCGGTCAGCGTGAACTGATAGCTGAAATCGTAGAAGGCGATTTGTGGCTGCCCGTTGCGCGTCGCCGGCGCATAGGTGGAGATCTTTGCCACCCGCAGGACTTCGTCGTCAAGGTCTTTGTGCCCGGATGATTTCGCGATCGTGAACGACTTCGCCGAGCCGTCCGCGCCGACGAGGACCTTCACGAAAACGATGCCGGTCTCGTGCTTGGCCCTGGCGGACTCGGGGTAGTTGGGCTTGACCTGTACCTTGAAGTGCGGAGGCTGGTAATACGACGGTGCGTCGGCCGAGGCTTTGGGAGTCAAAGCCGCCACGAGAACGAGTGCACCGAACAGCGCCACCACTGCGCGCCCGATCTTGTCCATGGTACTCCTCATCTAGAACGTGCTGCTGGGAATTGAGCGGTATTCCGGCTGGCACAGGAATACCTGTTCGCGTCGCCTGGCGCTCATCTGTTCGACGCAGCTCGCCTATATCTTACCCAGAATGCGAACGGGCTTGCTCGAGCGCTTTGCTCTCTTGCGCGCTCATCGGGCGCCAGCTCCCGGAGGCCAACGTCCCCAGGCTGACCGGTCCGAAGTGCGTCCGGCACAATCCGGTCACGCGGAGACCACGACGCGCGCACATCCTGCGTACCTGGCGGTTTCGCCCTTCTCGCAGCGTCATGCTAAAGGCGGTCAAGCCGCCCGGCAGCTTGCTGATTTGGCGAGCACCGAGCGAATCGATCGATTGCTCGGACAGATCGCCTCGCACCGTGATCCGATATGTGCGCGCGAGCGCATTTCTCGGCGACGACAAGAAGTTGGCGAGCTCACCATCGTTCGTGCAGATCAAAAGCCCGGTGGTCGCGGCATCAAGCCGGCCAACCGGGAAGAGCCGCCGGCCGGGAGGCAAAAGCGCCGCGACGGTCTTGCGAGCGCGATCGTCGTGCAAGGTCGTGATCACGCCGGCGGGTTTGTTGAGCACGATCGTCAGGTGGTCGCGCGCAGGCTGTACTTTTCGTCCGTCCACGGTGACGGCGCAGCCTGATGAGATCTCCTCGCCGAGTTTCGCCCGCCGGCCGTCGACGCGTACCCGCCCCGCGCTGATGAGGAGGTCGGCGCCGCGTCGTGACACGACGCCGCAACCGGCAAGATACCGGTTCAGCCGGATCTTGTCGGTCGGGTGAGAGTCCGTTCGAGGCTTAGCGGTCAGCGATCTTGATCGGCGTTGGCGAGCGACATCGCTTCCTTGGTGACCGATTTTAGGAACTCTTCATTGCTATCGGTCCGGCGGAAGCGTTCTAAGATCAGCTCGGTCATCTCTTGCGTGCCCAGCACCGCCGTGGCGCGGCGCAGCATGACGACCTTGCGCAGCTCGATCTCGGAGAGGAGCAGCTCCTCGTGACGCGTGCCCGAGCGCTTGATGTCGACGGCGGGGAAGATTCGGCTGTCGGCGAGCTTGCGCACGAGATTGATTTCCATGTTGCCCGTGCCTTTGAACTCTTCGAAGATCACATCGTCCATCTTCGAGCCGGTCTCGATGAGCGCTGTGGCGACGATGGTCAGGCTGCCGCCGCCTTCGATGTTGCGGGCAGCACCGAAGAACCGCTTCGGCCGGTGCAGCGCGCTCGTATCCAAGCCGCCCGAGAGCGTACGACCGGTGGAAGGCATCACTTGGTTCCACGCGCGAGCCAGACGCGTAATGGAGTCGAGCAAGATGACGACGTCGTGTCCAAGCTCTACCAGGCGCTTGCAGCGCTCGAGCGTCAGTTCGGCGACGGCCGTGTGGTTTTCGGGGTGCTCGTCGAAGGTCGAGGAGATGACCTCTCCCTCGATGGAGCGCCGCATATCCGTGACCTCTTCGGGGCGCTCGTCGACGAGCAGCGCGAAAAGGTCGCACTCCGGATGATTGGCTGCGATCGCGTTCGCGATCTTCTTCAGGAGTGTCGTCTTGCCGGCTTTGGGCGGCGAAACGATGAGCGAGCGTTGGCCTTTGCCGATGGGGCAGAACAGGTCGAAGACCCGTCCGCACATTTCGAGCGTCGAGGTCTCCATCTTGAGGCGCTGGTCCGGATAGACCGGTACAAGCTTGTCGAAGTGCGCCCGTCCGCGCAGCTGTTCTGGGTCCTGGCCATTGACCGCCTCGACTTTGAGGATGCCGTGGTATTTCTCGTTGTCTTTTGGATCGCGGATCTGCCCTGCGATGAGGTCGCCCGTCCGCAGCTCGAAGCGGCGGATCTGCGATTGCGAGATGTACACGTCGTGCGGTCCGGGGCGCATGTTCTCGCGCCGTAAGAACCCGTATCCTTCGGGGAGTATCTCGAGCACGCCGGTCGCAAAGTTGAGACCCGCGGCTTTGGCTTGGGCTTCGAGGATGGGGAAGATGAGGTCTTGTTTCTTGATGCGCTGGAGCTCTTTGATGCCTAGCGTCTTGGCGAGCTCGACAAGCTCGCCGCGGGTCTTGTCTTCGAGCTCTTTGACGGAGAGAATGGGAACGGTCTCTCCATCTTTGTTCTGATAGCTCTTGGGCTGGGGTTGCTCGCGTTCTTGGTAGCCGCGCGCGGGATAGACCCGCTGCACCCGGTCACCGCGGTTGCCGCGGTCGTACCGTCCGCCGCGATCGTAGCGGCCGCCACGGTCTTCGCGGCCGCCGCGATCGTCGCGATCCCCGCGCTCGTAGCGCTCGGGGCGTTCCGGACGTTCGCCGTAGTCCCCGCCACGTGGGGCGTACGAGGCCCCCGGGCCGTTGCGGTCTCGCGGGCGGTTGCGCGGAGGCGGGGAAACAGGAGTTGATTCGGTTTCATCTACCGATGAGGATTGATATTCGTTTTCTTCTTGCACGCTTTTTATCGGTCTACCATCGCATAACAATGCATATTGATAAACGACGACGTGGTCGTGATTGCTACTCGATGGTGAAAGAGGGGTGAGTGTTCGGAAGCGGACTCGCCGTATGCGTTTGGCAGCGAGCGCGCTGCCGTTACTATAGCACAGCAGACCGAACGTCGTCAACGGACCTGTCTGTGCGCTTACACTCAATTATCGGCTGGCGCGACGAATTGTTGAGCGCGAGTTTGAGCTTTTCCGATATGGCGAGATGCTAGGGCTGCATCGGTCGTAAAACCGCAGCGGCCAGCTTTCCGCCACGCCCAAGCCAATGCGTGGGGTGACGGCGAGGCGATCGCGGGGCAGTTGTTTCTGCTCTTCAATGGAGAGATCGCCCGAGCGCAGATCCAAACCGTCGCAGGCTAAGTCGATGGAAAGCGCCCGGCAAAGGTTGCCCGGCCCGCTCGCGAGAGCGTCGGTCGGAACGTCCGCTCCTCTACGCCGCCGCATGGTCTCGACGCCGCGAAGAGGCTCGAGCGCGCGGATGAGCACGGCCGCTCCGATGCCTGGGGGTTCAGTGGTCACGTTGAGGCAGAAATAGATGCCATATATAAGGTAGACATAGGCGAAACCAGGGCGGCCGAACAGGGCCCGGTTGCGATTTGTCGGGCCACGGTAGCCGTGGCACGAAGGGTCCACCAAGGGAAGATAGGCCTCGGTCTCCACGATCCGTCCGGCGAGCCATTGGCCTTCGCCGACCTCGCCTCGCGGAATCCGCCGGTGCAATGTCGCGCCGACGAGCTTGCGTGCGACCTCGACCGTGGGACCTTCGAACACGGCGTCGCTGCCGCCGGCCATTGGACGAATATTCGTTCGGACTTGACGGTTGCTCATGCTTGCGTGATGATGTGGCCAGCCACGATGAAGCTGCGCGGATACACGCTCGTCGAGCTTTTGGTCAGCACGGCGATCATACTCATCCTTACGATAGCGGTCGGCAACACTATTGTCGCATCGCTCCACGTGCAAGCCATGCATGCCGATCGCGTGGCCATGAGCCGATCCGCTTCTGAGCTCGCCGCCCGCTTGAGCGAAGAGGCGCGCAGCTCGACTGCAGTCTTCATTCCAAGTACCGACATCACCGGCAATCCGAATACCGGTCCGAACGGGCCGCACGAGGTTGATTTCTTCCGCAGGCTTTCCGCGGGCGGCAATGCCTTCGTCGCTTACGGGTTCGACGCCTCAAGCGGAGAGGTCACGCGCTACGAATACTCAAGCACCAGCGGAGCGAAGACGGTCTCCGCGCAGGACCTGGCGGCGAGTGCCATCGGTTCGTTCTCGGTGCGGCGCGAGCATGTCGCTGATGCCGGGCCGATCGTGGGTCAAAAGGACCCACCGTCGGTGACGATCTTGTACGGCAGTCCGGAGCTTGCCGGCGGCAACGATGTTGTCGTCGCCGACATCGCCGCCCAAACGAGCTCGGGGGTGCCGAGTCATCTATATGTCATTCATCTGGCATCTCGCGTTGCCCCCACCTCGCTGGCGATACTGGCTCCGAAGTCACCGCCGCTGACACCACCCACGACGCACGTCTTTCCGTTTGTCATCCTCCGCCCCGGCTTTCCAATTCATCCGCCTCACGGTCCGATTCATGGAGGCAGCCCTGGCGGACCGCCGTCGCTAATCCACTGGGTTGCGGCTCCAGGTAGCATTGAATTCCTTCAGCCAGGACCTGTAAATTGGTTCGATTTTACGCAAGCCTTTGGGAGCGTTCAGAACGGCACGTATTCTTTCAGACAACCCGATGGCACACTTGCCACAGTTTCGATCTCTTGCGCTTCGGGCCCATGCCCCGCTTTTCGCCCGGCTCCCCTCAATGCACCGGCGCTTACGCCGCCAGGCGGCGTCGCTTTTCAGCTTTCCTCTCCCTGAAAACTACAAGCGCAGGATGCCAACTTCGTTAACCCAAACTTAAACTGCGGAATCGTTGCGCCGCCGGTGCGGCAGAACATCCGCGGTACAGGGCAACAACCCCGTACCGCTCTTATGTTCGCAAAACAGGGTGCAAGGAGAAGAACCCATGGAAAAGTTCATCCAACGGCTCGTCGCTTTGGTGATGCTGGGGTTCGCGCTTTCGGTCTGCCAGGGAACTTTGGGTCTGGCGGGCACCGTCGGCACGATCAACGGCAGAGTGAGCGACGAGCTCGGCAAGCCCATCGCCGACGTCCACGTCAGCGCGGTGGCACCGTCCTATGCAACCAAGACGACGACAGGCTCGAACGGCTTTTACGCGTTCACGGGCCTGCCCCCGGATACGTACGCTCTGACCTTCACCGAGGAAGGATTCATCACGCAAAGCGTTCCGGGAGTCACGATCAACCAGGATCAAACGTACGTGCAGAATGTGACGCTACGCCGCGACGTCAAGACAATTGGGCGCATTCCGGTCCGCGGGTCCACGTCACTTGTCCAGCCGACGCAAACAGTCAACCAGTACCAGGTCAACGAGAGCACCATTCAAAGCATCGAAGGCACGCCACAGGATATCTCGGAGACGAGCCTGCTCAACGCCCTCCCCGGAGTTACGACCGACAGTGGCGGGTACCCCATCATCCGCGGCGGCGCCGAGAACGATGAGGGCTTCGAGTTGGAAGGCATCGACGCGACGGAACCGGTAACGGGCCAGTTCATCAACAGCCTCGTCCTTAACGGCGTGTCGCGACTTCAGCTCTCCACTGGGGGCTACGACGCGAGTGAAGGCAATACCAATTCCGGTGTTGTGAACGTCGTCGCAAAGCGCGGAACGTACCCGGGCGAAGGTGAGATCACCTCGCGAGTCGGATGGCCGGCTTTCGATCACCGCCTCGCCTTTGACTACGGAAACTCAAGCCCCGACAATCGCTTCAGCTACTACTATTCGTACAACGGCGACCGCTCGGGAGCCATCTATGGCGATGGCAAGACGTGGTATCCGTTTTTGAACAACGCCACCAATTTTGAGTCAGGAGACGACAACGTCCTCAACCTTTTCTACCATTGGGGGGCAACGAATCAAAACGAACTTCAGTATTACGCTGATTTCGGCGCAAATCTATTCCAAGACGGTTACAATATCAACTCGGCGATCACACCATACGCGACGAACAATAAGATTGTACAGCTCTTCGGTGGCATAGGAGACTTTGTCAATCCGAATACCTCGCTCATCGATTTTGCTCCGCGTTTCCCGACGCAAGTGGCCAATGCGCAGAACATCAACTACCCCGACCATGAGGATGAAAACCACCAGGTCCAAAAGATCAACCTGAAACACCAATTCAGCTCTAATAGCTTCGGCGAGATCCGGGTGTTCAGGACGCAGTCAAATGTCAACTTCTTGTTCCCTTGGGACGGCGGTGCGTTCGGTGACGAATACGAATTTGCCGGCTCCGACAACCGTGGCTTCGCCGCCGACTACAGTAATCAGATCAGCTCGCAGCACGAAATCAGCTTTGGCGGCGAGACGATCTTTACAAAACCGAACTTCGCGATCGCCATTCCGAGCACGACGCTTTTCACGGACCCGCTCGAATGCGGTTTCGCGTGTAACGCGCTGGGACTCACGGGGACCTTCAATCCGAATATGCCAGGCGGCGGAGCTGCCTCATATGTGGGTGGCCTCAACGCCGCGCTTGGGTTCCCTCCAGGTGGCCCGGGCGTGCTCTCGCAATTTCCCGACAACGCCAGTCATATCAACGATGACTATCATCGAAGCAATGCGTGGCTCAAGGACCGCTGGCAGCCGAACAACGATTGGACGGTTGAATTCGGCGTGCGCTGGGATGAAGCCGATCTCTCCCTTCCGAGCAATGCGGACCAGCAGAATCTATTCTACTTCACCCAGGGGAACTGCAACGTCAACGGCGGATCCACGGCGAGTTGCCTTTTCTTCGATCAGCCCGGGCAAGAGGTCGGAGCGGACGTCACGCGGCCGAGCTTTGTCAGTCCCCGGATTGCCGTGAGCTACCAGGCCAATGTGCGCGACGTCTTCCGTGCGTCATACGGGCGGTTCATGGAGTTCACGCCGATCTCGAACATCGAGAACACCTATAACATAAGCCCGGCGGCTGACAGTTGCACGATCGGCAACGGTTGCTTCACCCCACTGCCTGGCTACGATCCGACCTGCGTGAACGGCATCGCGACGGGCGGCATCAACAAAGGCCAGCGCTGCAACGGCATCAACAATCTCCATCAGCAGATCGTCGAGGACCTGAATACAAACAACTTCGCACAATACACGCCGGTGAGACCGCAGCTCGCGACGAGCATCGACTTCTCATGGGAGCATGATTTCGGCAAGGGCATCGAGCTCAAGATCTCGCCGTACTACCGCAAGGGTACTGACTACGTGGTCTCCAGTTCACCCTTGCTCTTCATCTTGCCGAACGGAAACTCGGTCTTCGGATCGCCGCGGGAATCCAACGCGGGTACGAACGAAAATACGGGCATCGAGTTCGCACTCGACCGCAGCGTGACGTACGGGTTGTCCGGATTTATCCATGCCACCTACGACAACACTCTGGCCAACTACGACAGCGACTTCTTCCCGTCGGTCAATCCGGCGGCAGTAGCCGCGAACCACTTCTTCCATGTCTCGTACGTTTCGCCGGTAACGGCGACGGGCAACTTGAGTCTGAACACCCGTGGAGGTTTTCACGTCTATGTCAACGTGCCGTATATCTCTGGTTATCGCTACGGTGTGGGCACGACGACCTTCGTGTTCATCAACGGCGTGCCGACCCAAGTTCCCAACACGGACATGGCGCAATCTGCTTTAGGACACAACCCGACAACAGACGCTTATTATTTCACTGACCCGACCAATCCGGGTACGCTCCAGCATCCGAACATCACGGCTTCCCGCGGCACCCCCGAGGGCACGGATCCGGGATCGCTGTTCGGCCCTGCGATCGCCTACTTCAACATCACCGTCGCCCATGACATCGGTACGGGGGCACACCACCTCTCCGTCGGTCTGCGCGCCGATAATCTGTTCGGCAACTACAGCCTCAACACGCCGGGTGTCAACGGGCTTTGGAACCCCAACGGAATCGGTGCCTACACAAACGGGTCAGGGTTGCAAAACCCGATCTTCTTCCTCGAGCCGTATCAGACGAACCTCGGACCCTTCGCGTACGAGAACGAGCCGGTTGGAACTGCTCGCACCTATATCGTCTACCTAAACGGAAAGTTCTAGCATGAGCGACAGAAAGGAACATCTTACGATGCACAAGGTACGAGCCGCGCTGCTCGCTGTGGTGGTTGGGCTCTCGATCGCCGCCTGCAACACGAACGCGAGCCCAGGGAACATCGTGGCCGGACCGGTCGCCATACAGCTTGCCGTCGGCAGTTTAAACGATAGTGCCGGCACCATATCATCCCTCATCGGAGGGGCCGGTGCCGGCACTTTCCTTAACGCGGTTGCGACATTCAGGGGACAATTCGGCGCATCGGCCTTCAGCAGCCCAGGCGATGCAACGCTCACTGGGCCTGCCGCGCTGGCGTTCGATGCCGGCGGAATTTTCTCGTATGGTCAAGACCCATTCTCGCCGCCGGGCTGCGCTTTCGACAATCCGCCGGACTGCACTCCCACCGATGGGGCTCTGGGAATGCCGCCGGCGTACTCACCCGCCAGTACCGACTGCCCCCCGCCCAACTTCGTTTGCGGTTACGCTCTTGGTTTTATATACTCAGGCGCACCGTTAACTCCGGGCCAGTATAAGATCGCTACCTCGGTTCCAACAAATGGCCAGAACCAAAAGTATGGTGCAACGGCGACTCTTCCAGCTGGTCCAACGGTTCTTCCGAATGAACCCGCTCCGACGACGTATGCGTCGGGAGGTGCGACGGGCGGAGGCACGTTCACCGTTACCGTTCCCGCGGGAGTCACAGAGACGGTGGTGATGATCTTCCAAGGAGGTTTACAGGTCGCCGCCGTTGAGACGAAGACCACGAGTGCAGTCGTGCCGGATGGTACCTTGGCGGCGGGCGCGTTTTCGGCATTTGCGATTGGGGCCGACTATCCGTTTGTCGAAGCAGGTCCGCCGGCAAACTCTTCTATGAAGCCCACGCTGACAGGCGCGAACGGCACGAGCGATCTTACTGTCTCTGCCTCTAAGGGCTTCATACAATAGAGGAAAACTTCGGTTGGACGATGCGATTAGGGTGGCCAGAGATGGCCACCCTCCTTCTTTGTCGGCGAACACGGTGACGGTGACGAACGAGCGCTTGGACCGGTGGTTGCGGATCCTCGCGACTCTTGTGCTCGCACTACTGCTTGCGATGGGAATCGTCGCGCTGCTGCACCGCATCATCGCCGTCCTCATCGTGCTCGTTGGAGCGGTGTTTTTTGCATATCTCGTCTATCCGCTCGTGCGCCGCGCCAACCGGCGGCTCCCGCGCTGGCTGGCCATCATCTCGGTGTACGCGATCTTCGCCGCGGTATTCGCGCTCCTCGTCACTTTTATCGGACCAAAAATCGCTTTTGAGGCGCGGGCCTTCGCGACCGATTTCCCTCACCTCATGCAGAACATCCAAGACGACATTTTGAACGCGAACATCGCATTATTGGGATACGTACCGCTTGAAGCTCGAGAAGGAGCGCTCCAGCTCTTGGACAACGCAGGCGCCGCGCTCCAGCATGGTGCGGTCACATACGTGGGTCAGGCGTTGGGCATCTTGCTTAGCATGGCGTCGATCGTGACCGCATTTGTGATCATCCCGATCTTGACTTTTTACATCCTCATGGATTTGGATCGCCTGCATGCAGGGCTATTGCGGATCGTGCCGTCACGCTACCACGCGCAGACCGATGGAATTCTCAAAGACGTCGACAACGTGCTCGGCGGGTTTGTGCGTGGCCAGATCATTGTCGGCGCCATCGTCGCGGTGCTCATCACCGTGATGCTCTTGATCTTGCGGGTCAAATACGCGTTTCTCATCGGGCTGTTCGCCGGCATTGTCGACATCATCCCGTACCTCGGGGCTGTGGCGGGCGCGATTCCGGCGGTGCTCATAGCCGGATTCACGCACGGTTTTGGCTGGGCACTGCTTGTGACCGCGGCCTTTATAGGGATCTACCAGCTTGAAGGGCACATCATCGCGCCGAACGTCGTCGGTCAGCGGGTCGGGCTCACGCCGCTCATGGTCATCGCCGCGATTTTGGTCGGGGCCGAACTTGGCGGGATCGTGGGGATGTTCTTCGCCGTACCCGTCGCAGGCATCATCCGAGCGGTCGCAACGCGTTTTTTGGTGCCGCGAGAATAAAGGGCGCGAATAAATTCGCGCCGCTACACTTTTTAGTGGCGAAAAAATTCGCGCCGGCTACATGGCGTGGGCGAGGAGCGGGGTCGCGTTATACACGCTGGCGGCAAGCGCTTCGGCGCGGGTGCGCAACTGTTCGAGCCGGGTCGACTGGGCCGCCACCACTTTGGCGCGACGGAATTCGTTGAGCTTGCATCCGAGGATGATGTATTGCAGGAAGAGCTCCTTGGGCGGATCGGCGCGCCGCTCCAGCTCTTCGACGAGCAACTCATCCTCCACGAGCACAAGGACGCGATCGATCTCGAGCGAGCGCAGCTTGTCGATGGCAGCCGTCAAGCCGGCATAGATTATCGCACGAGGCGATGCATCCTCGGTTTCAATGCTCACCGGAAGGAAATACTCACCATTGGGCGCTCCCGAATTGGCGGCGATCTTGAGCGCCGCGAGCGCGCGGCCGGGCCCACAGGGAACCACGCACGCCAAGGCCTGGACTTCCGCCCTTCGCGCCGGGGCCGTCGCCTTTACCGGGCTTTCAATCATGGCCTGATTGTATCGAACGTATGTTCGATTGTCAAGCCGCTAGAGGTCGGCCGCTACCCCCAAAAGGGCGTGCCTGCTGGTCTTGTGGCCGCCCTGGGTAGTGGCGATGACCGCTTCGTAGATGGCAAGCACTCGGCCGGCCGTCGCTCGCACATCGAATGCGGCCGCCGCCGTTAGCGCGTGAGTCACGGCAACTGCTCGCGCTCCCTTGTCATTCAAAAGGCGCAACGACGCGCGGGCCATTGACCCCGCATCGGTCACGATCTCTCCCGCCAGATGTTCGCCAAACACATCGCGCGTTTGCGGATTGTCGAGGGCGACGACCGGCAGCCCGGCGGCGAACGCCTCGGCCAGGACGAGGCCCTGCGTTTCACTCACCGAGGGGAACACGAACAGATCCGCAGCCGCATAGAACGCCGGGATTTCAGCATGCTCGATCGAGCCGACGAAATGGACCGCCTGATCCACTTTGAGCTGCTTCGCGAGGCGCTTGAGGCGCTGGCGCTGCGGCCCGGTTCCGACGAGCACGAGCTGGGCGCTCGGCAGCCGGTGTCGAAGGCGCGCGAGAGCGTCCAATGCCAGCGGCACGTTCTTTTCTTGTGCTAGCCTGGACACCAAAAGCAGCAACGGAGCGTTGCGCCGGATGCCCAGCTTGTCCCGAATGGCGTACCCAACTGAGGGCTCGAGACGCCGGAAAGACTCGATTTCAACGCCGGTGGGCACGACGCATAGTGGCGCCGTCACTCCCTGACGCCGCAACTCCGAAGCCACTGCTTTCGTGGGCACAATGACCGCATCGGCTGCGTTCGCATACGTCTTCGTCAACTCACGCGTGAGCTGCGACGTGATGCGCTGCCCCAGCGGTGAATAATGAGCGTAGCTATCGAGCAGCGTGTGATACGTGTATACGAGCGGGAGCCTGAAACGACGGCGCGCGTAGTACGACGCCATCCAACCGGTGATGAACAGTGAATGACTATGGATGACATCGCACTGGCTCAAAAAGCGCGCTTTGTTTCTGCGCGCGACGAGCGGAAGCGTCAGTCGATATTCCGTGCGTGCCGGCAGCGGCAGAGATGGCATGCGAAAAACGCGACCCGCGCTTTCGACGCCTTTGGGAATATGCGGCGCGAACGTGAACACTTCGTGTCCGAGCGTGCGTAGTTGCTCTGCAAGTGAATCGACAGATCGAACCACGCCGTTGACGATCGGGCGATACACTTCTGTGAAAATGGCGATCTTCATAAGAGGTCGGGTCCGTTTTCTTCTAAATGAAACAGCAAAAAACCGTTCGCAACTCGGAACTGTAAACCATAAATCGGTACAAACAGTCCCGCATCGAGCACCGTGGTGTCGGAAATACCCGGGCGCGTTTGACCCGTTTGTTTCATGCATGCTATAATTGGCAAAGTTTTACGCATGTACTGATCGCGAGCTTCGCTCGCACCTCTCGCATTCATAACGCGCACTCTTTCGCGCGGCGCAACTCAAGCAAGAGCTCTCACCCACACGGACGTCACTTTCACGGATGAACGCTGTGCCCGGGGAGACACGTGGAGAAAAAGCAGCTGCTCAGAAGACGCCCCTTCTTGTTCCTGCTCGCCTGCCTCACCGGCGCGACCGTCGCGTTCGGCATGCGCAGCGAGCCCTCGGCTGCGCGGCCGCTTTTCGGCGCTTCGCTGGAGCGCTATCGCACGACGCTCTTCGCGGATTCATCGCTTTTCCAAACCATCGTCCGAGGCCGCGAAATGGACCGCGATGTGCGTTCGCGATCGAGCGTGACGTTCACCAATCCGCGTTTGCTTGTGAGCACGCCGAAGACTGACGCATCCCCGCTTGAGAACAACATGGAAGGCTTGTCGGTGCAAACGCGATTCGTCACGCAGCGGCTTGTGACGACTGCGACGCCCATCGTGCGCTTCGCCACGGGAATGCGCCCAGGGACCCGAGAGGTCGTGCGCAGGGGCATGCCCCGCGTCGTCGCTTTGACCGAACGCGTCACGCAGTGGAATTCAGTGATCGTCGATCGTCAAATCGTCAATCGTGCGCTGCTGCAGCGCGGTCAACCCGCGGTCGTCGTCGCGGCGCCGCCTCGCAGCGTCTCCGAAGCAATGGCCCTCACGGGCTCGCGAAAACTGGTCGCCGTCTATTCGATGATGGCGACCGCGTACACCGCGGGCTCGGCGCAAGCCGTACCCACCGGACGAACGGCAACCGGATTGCCGGCGCGCTACGGCGTGGTGGCAGTTGACCCGCGCGTCATTCCGCTCGGCTCTCGCCTCTACATCGAAGGATATGGAACTGCAGTTGCCGCCGACACGGGAGGGGCGATTGTAGGCAATCGTATCGATCTGTGCATGGACTCGTACCAAGCCGCCATCAGCTTCGGGCGACAACCAGTGAAAGTGTACGTGCTCAGGAACAAGTAGCGCCGCGTCGAACGGCCCTGCATGCAGGGCTCGGCAAATGGTGGCACGTCGCCGAAACAACTCCTTCAAGCGCGGCACTTGCGGCCGCGCAAACGTTTCGGGCAGAACTTTCTCACCGATCCGCACGTAGCCGCGCGCATTGCCGCGGCGATTCCGCCGGAGAGTTACGTATTCGAAATCGGCGGAGGCACGGGAGCCCTCACCGCCGCGCTGATCGACCGCGTCGCATCGGTCACCGCGATTGAGATCGATCGAGATCTGTGTATCCTGCTGGCCGAACGCTTCGCAGCGGCTGGCGATCGCCTGCGCGTCGTATCGGGCGACGTCCTCACCTTCGACATTGAGGCTGACCTGCGCGCGCATACGGCCCCGCGGGCGATCGCAGGCAACCTCCCCTATTACATCACGACGCCGATCCTCGAGCGGATTCTCGCTGCAGCGGACTTGTGGGAAACGGCCATCCTCATGGTGCAGCGCGAGTACGCTCGGCGGCTGCTCGCGCAGCCGGGCAGCGCCGACTACGGGAGCCTTTCGGTGTTCGCGGCTCTCTTCGCCCGTGCTGAAAAGCTCTTCGAGGTCGGAGCGGGGGGATTCTACCCGATGCCCGAGGTGTCGTCAACGGTCATCCGTCTGACGCCTATGCACAGCGGCCGAGACCGCGACCCGGGCTTCCTGCTCTGGCTCATCCGCGCGGCATTCGCCCACCGTCGTAAGACCTTTGTCAACAGCCTGCTCGCCGCACTGCGAGGGGCAGAGCATCCCACAAGAAAAGACCTCGAATCCGCGCTGACGTGCAACGGTCTGGATCCGAACGTGCGCGCTGAGCGTCTGGCGCTTGCGGACTTCGAGCGCGTTGCCGATACTTTAGAAGCACAGGGCCTAATGGAGAGACAGTGGACGACACGATCGACAAGATAACTCCGACTGCTGTGCCGCTGCCGGCTCCGGCGTTTCCGGGCAAGCGTTGGAACGGCTGGCTCTTGCTCCTCGTCGGCGTCGTCGGCATCTTCGCGTTCTTTGCGATGCAGACGATCGTCTTCGCCGTCGTCTTTTTCCGCGCTCACCCCGCGGCTTTGATCGTTGGCGTGTCGAGCGGCGCGCTCAGCCAGACTGCCATGATCGACCTGCTGAGCGCAAAGAACCTTTGGTACATCTCCGTAAGCTCGGAGATCGTGCTCGCAGTGGTGACGCTCGTGCTCGCTCGCTTTGTTTTAGGCGCCAGCGCCCGCAACCTCGGTTTGGGCAAGTTCCCCGCACTCGGCTGGATCGTGTTCGGCGTCATCGCGGGCGCCGGGCTCTTTCTCGCGAGCGGCATCGTAGAGAAGGCGCAAACGCTCGTCTTTGGGCCACAGCCCCCGCAATTCCAGGCGCTCGTCTTGCTCAAGCACCACGGCGCCAAAGACTTCTTGCTCGACCTCATGTCCGTCTCCATCGCCGCGCCGTTCGCCGAGGAGACCTTCTTTCGCGGGCTCATCTTCACCGGACTTTCGCAGCGCATTCCGATCGTGTGGGCGGCCGTCATCAGCGCGGCGGTGTTCGGTCTCGCGCATTTCGAGAAATTCTCGCTCTTGCCGATCTTCGTCATCGGCCTCGGCCTGGCGTACGTCTACTACAAGACGAAGTCCCTATGGGCGAGCATGTTCGCTCATGCGACGGTGAACAGCATCTCGCTTATCGTCGCCTATCTCTTTCCGCAACTAGTGAAGTAGCCGGGCCACCGCAAACGCATACCCGAGGTAGCACAAACCGGCCAGCAGGAACGGTGTTGGCTCTAGCCGCCTGCGGGCAAGCGTCCACACGACGACGAGGCCAACCGCGGCGAGCGCCGCTCCTCCGGCAGCACGCGCGCTCGGCTGGAGCGCCCAGGGCGTGGCGAGCAGGGCGATGGAGCAGGCGATCGAGGTTTGAAACATCATGGCACCCAGCACGTTTGCCACCGCCAGGGCGTCCTCGCGCCGGCGCATCCACATGACGACGTTGCTTGCTTCGGGAAGCTCGGTTGCGATGGGGCTCAAGAATAAAGAGACGAGGAGCGGGGCCAATCCGAAATCCGTGGCTGCCTGGCCGAGCGTCAAAACGAACCAGCGTGATGCGAAGACCGTCACGAGCAACGCGATTCCCAGTTGCACCGCGATCAAGGCGAGCGGTGGATCGGCCGAACGCGGCGCGAGGCGCAGGCGTGGAGGCGACGGCTCGGATTCCAACTGCTCTCTTCGCAGGTGGTAGATGAGATACCATGCGTAGACTACGAGCAAGACGATCGCGATACCGACGTGCATGCGGTCGCTGCGCACAAAGGACGCTCCGAGAGCCAGCGCAAATGTGCCCAAGAACAGCGACATGCCGAACAGCGTGGGGCCGAGCGGCGCATGCAGAGCGCCCGCGCCGCCCCGCGATCGTCCAACAGCGATCGCGCCGATGAGACAGAACACGACCGTGCCCAACATGAGCGGCGCTCCTAGGACGGCACCGATTCCGATCGCTTGGCTGCGCGGGTCGCGCAATACGAGCAGCGCGATGATCGCGACGATGCTTTCGGGCAGCGACGATCCGATCGCGGCCACGATCGCGCCGGCGGCGCTGCGCGTCAGGTTGAGTTTCGCACCGAGCCACTCGACCGCATTGGTGAACGCATCGCTGGCTACGAGCACGAGCAGCACGGTGGCCGCCAATGCGAGGACGAGCACCGGGGCGGCTTTTCCCGCGCTTTTGTGCTTCCCTCTCCCTTGCGACTCATGCGCCTAGCCGTAGACGCGGCCAACCTGCTGCACGATCGGCGTGGCATCGGCCGATATGCCAGAGCGCTGCTGAGAGATTTCTACCGTCGCCCAGACGACGAAGTGCAGGTGACGCTTCTCGTTCCCCACGCGTGGCCGAGGCTCGTGCGCGCAAGGCTGAGCAAGGCGCTGGGCGGGATGCCTGTCGTGCTGCATCGGCGCAGGGACGTCACGCAGCTGCACCCCGACCTTGTTTGGTATCCGTGGAACGGCATGACCTGGGTGACGCCCTTTCCAAGCGTCGCGACCGTTCACGACGTGTGGCCTTTTGCAGCGCCCGCGGAAGATCTGCGCAAGCGGCGCAACGAGCAACTCCCCTTTCGCACCACCGCGGCACGAGCGGCCGCGATCATCACCGATTCAGCGTTCTCGCGCGCGGAGATCGTCAAACACCTCGATGTGCGCCCGGAGCTGGTTCGCGTGGTCCATCTCGGCACCGAGAGCGCTTTTCCTCGTGAGGATAAGCGCTCGAAACTCCAGGCGCCATTGCTCCTCGACGGCGCCTCTCGCTACGTGCTTTTCGTGGGTGAGAGCGAGCCGCGTAAAGATCTCGCCACGCTGCAAGCGGCCATGCTCCAGCTGCCCGATGCTCTGCGCATGACGACCGGCTTGGTGATCGCCGGGAGGCCGGGCCCCGGACTTGCAGCGCGCGGCCGCCTGCGGGCCACGCGGCGGGAAGGCAAAGCGACGCACGTGCTTTGCTTCGAACGCGTTGCGTCCGTTCCCACGCTCGTGACCGGCGAGGTGGGCGACCCCATGCTGCAGGCGCTCTACGCCGGTGCTTCTGCGCTCGCGTTTCCGTCGCGTTACGAAGGTTTCGGACTGCCGGTGCTCGAGGCCATGGCGCATGGCATCCCGGTGGTCGCGGCCGACGCAGCAAGCGTACCGGAAGTGGCGGAGGACGCGGCTTTATATTTCGCTCCGGGCGATGCGGGTGGTCTCGCGGGCGCGCTGGCGCGCGTCATGACGGACGTCGGGCTTGCGGCGCAGCTGCGCGCGGCCGGTATCGCTCGGGCCGCACAGATGAGCTGGGATCTGTGCGCCGATCAGACGCTTCGGATATTCCGAGAGGTCGTGGACAAGGGTCGCAAATAAATTTGCGACTGCTACATTACAAAACGGTAGGTTATGTGTCGGCGCTGATGTCTTGGCCGAGGTGAAGCTGGCTGATCATGTCCTGCCCGCGAGCGGGTCGCAGCGCCACCGCCGCGATCGCGCCGCAGATGACTCCTCCGACATGTCCTGCGTTGGAGATCCCCGGCGTGAAGAATCCGTACCCAAGCGTGAGGATGATCGGAATCGCCGCTGCTTGGAAAAGCTCGCGCCGCAACGACGGCAGCTTGAACGCGAGTATGGCCATGGCCCCGAACACGCCCATAATGGCACCGGACCCTCCGGCCGTCACGTCGTTCGTACCGATCGTCCACAGATACGCAGCGACTCCGCCCCCGACCAGCGCGACGGTGTAGACGACCGCGTAGCGCGCCGAGCCATAGACGTATTCGACAAAGACTCCAGCCTGGAACAGCGCATACGAATTGAACAAGATGTGCGCGAAGTTGAAGTGCAAGAACCCGTACGTGATGAGGCGCCACCACTGACCTGCCACGACTTCGCTCGGGATGATCGCACCCGCCAACATGAAGGGTCCAAGCGACGCTCCATGACGAGACAGCTGGTCCAAGAGGAAGACCATCCAGTAGATGAAGAGCATCGCCGTCGTGAAGGGCGCGCCGCGCGGGCTCATGCCAAAGCCTCACGTATGCCGGCGCAAAGCAGCGGGATCATGATCTCGTGGTGGCCGGTGAACATGTAGCCCTTCCCTCCACCGAGGTGCGGCCGGGTCACCACGTTTTGTCGCGGACGATAATGGCGAATGAAATCGAAATCCGCCGTCACGAAGGTCCCGCGATAACCGAGATTGCGCGCCACCGAAAGCGCTTTGAGGAACGTTTCGGGCATGATCACGCTCGAGCCGAAGTTGAGATAGACGCCGCCATCGGTCAAACCCGCGACGACCTCGCAGAACCGCCGAAAATCGAGCAGCGTGGCGGCGCCAAGGGTCGCCCCATCGGCTTGCGGATGCATGTGCACGATGTCTGTGCCGATAGCCACGTGCACGGTTACGGGAATGTCGAGCAGCGCTCCCTGAGCCAAGACGGAAACTGCGGTGTTCGCGCCGGTGCGCTTCACGAGCGCGTCCCCCAGACTGCGCCCGAGCCCGACGACCGGTCCCTGCGCGTTGATCGCGCCCAAGATGAAGTCTGCGGTCTCGCCGGACATCCCAAACGAGCCATCCCGCAGCGCCGCATCCACGTCTTCGGAGGTCTTGCCTACAAGCGCCAGCTCGACGTCGTGGATGCAAATCGAACCGTTGCCGGCCACCGCGTTGATCACGCCCGAGCGCATGAGATCGACGAGCAGCGGCGCAAGACCGGTCTTGATGACGTGACCGCCGATGCCGACCGCGATGATCTTACCGGCCCGATGTGCCGTCGCGATGTCAGCGACGAGCGAGCGCAGGTCCTGTGCCGCAAGTATGTCGGGCAGTCCGCGCCAGAACTCGGCAAAGGACTCGCCGGCGTGTGGAGGCGACCCCAGCGCGTCCGCGTTTACCTTCGAAGGCCGCTGCGCGAGAGCCGTCAGATGAAGCTTATCGAATTCCAGGTGCGGGATGTGCTTGGCGCTCACCGGCTATCACGAACCTCCCGTGGAGCCCAGGTAGCGCTCGATGAGCGTGGCGAACGCCGTCCGAAACGCCTCAGGCGAAAAACGCTGGGCGTGCGCGCGAAGACGTTGCGGATCGAACTGCATCGTCTCCAGCGCCTGCAGAGCCTGTGCTAAACTTCGAGCGTTCGGCTCGCGGAAGAACAGCCCGGTCGCGCCTTCCACGACGGTTTCAAGCGCCCCTCCGGCTGCGAACGCCACGGTCGGACGCCCGGCGGCCGCCGCTTCCAACGGAACGAGCCCGAAATCTTCGACGCCGGCGACGACGAGCGCGCGCGCGGTCGCCAAGAGGTGCCTGCGGCGCGCGTCATCCACGAAGCCCGCAAATTCGATCGTCGGACCCGCGAGCCGTCGCAGGCGCGCCTCGTCCGGCCCCGTGCCTGCGATGACGAGACGCTTGCCGAACTCGTTGCACGCCTCGATGGCCAGCGCGACGCGTTTGTACGGCAATAGGCGCGACATGACGAGAAAGAAATCCTCACAAGACAGGTATTGATCGAAACCACCGACCAGCGCGGGGCAATGGATCACGTCGCTCGGACGTCCGTAGATGCTGGCCACGCGCTGCTGCACGTTGTGCGAATTTGCGACGAGAACGGTCGGTCGTTGTGCGGCTTGCCAGTCCCAGCGTCGCAGCCATGGCCGCATGGCCGCGAGCGCTGGCCGCGCCCACACGGGCGTCATGTCGTCGACGTATTCCTGTGGATACCACAAAAAACGCGTGGGCGTGTGGATGTAACAGACGTGCAGGGCGTCGCGCCGGGCGCGCGCGCCTTTGGCGAAGGACGTGGTTGACGAGACCACAAGATCGAAGCCGTCGAGGTCGAGCGTGTCGAAGGCGCGTGGATAGAAAGGAAGCAACGCGCGAAAATCTTTGGTCACGCCATACCAGCGCTGCAGGTATGTCGTGCGCACGTCGATGCCGTCGAAGGCGCCGTCGAACGGTTTGGGATCGTAAATGGACGTGAAGAGCGGAGCTCGCGGATACAGCTTGTGCAGCTCGAGCAGCACGCGCTCGGCGCCGCCGAACTGCGTCAGGTAGTCGTGGACAAACGCCACGCGCACGGTCGCGCTGCTATTGGTTTTGCGCGGGAAGGACGATCGCGATCGTCTCCTTGGTGAGGTATCGGCGTGCAACCCGTTGCACGTCTGGCGCCTTCACGGCGAGGATGCGCTGCGGCAGGCGATTCTCAAAGGCGAGACCTTCGGGTGACGACACCGACCGGCCCAGCAACCACGCCTGCCCAGCGAGCGTGGTGGCGCTCAGATAGTAATCGCCGAGGGCCGAGCGTTTGGCGTCATCGACGAGCGAGGCTGACAGCGTGTCGCCGCGCAGTCGGGCGATGCCGGTTTCGAGATCGCGCATCGATTGATCGAGATTCGAATCCGATCCGCCGAGGAAGACGATCATGCTGCCCGGGTTGGCATCGTACGCGTAATAGGCGCCCACGTAGTCGTCGGGCATGGGGGCGGCCGATGAAAATGCAAACGAGTCCACGCCGCCCGAACCGCCGAGCAGCGCTTCGATGACGAGCATCGTCGCAAAGTCCGACGAGTATTGGTCGGGAGCTTGGTAGGCAACTGCGACCCAAGGCGCAGCCACGCTGCGATGGGCCACGACCTGGTGCGTCCGATCGATCCGCTTGACCGTGGGCGCAGACGCAACGGCGCCGGAGGGCAGGGCGCCGAACTCTTTGGCGGCGGCATCGAGGATCGGCTGCGTGGCCGCGCCTTCGAGCGCGACGACCATTCCCGTTCCGCGATTGTATGCGGTCGCAAACGCGGCGACGTCAGCGCGGGTCAGCTTTTCGATGGTGAGCGGATCGCCTTGATCCGGGAGAGCAAAACCATTGCCGCTGTAGTTCACCTGACGCACCATCGCGTAAGCCACTTCGATCGGGTTTTGGCTCATCGACCGGGCGCTGCCCAGGGTCTTCACGCGCTGCAGCTCTGTCTGAGAGACATCTGGGCCGGCAAGCGCCATCCGCAGGTCGTGGACCAGGCGCGCGAAATCGTCGCTGCGGCATTCGAGATAGAACCGCGTGTCCAAAGGATCGAGCGTATACGATATCTCACCGCCCGTGCTTTCCACGGCGTCCGTGAGGCTCGTGTTGCCCTCGACCCGCGTCGCTAGCACGAGCGCGGCTGCGATGGCCGCGACGCCGGCTTTATTGGTCGGCTGTTGCGCGAGCCCGACCGGCACGCTGACCTGCGCGCCGATGAGCGGCAGATCGCTTTGCGGCTGGCTCGCGATGATGACTCCGTTTGCCAATCGCTGTGTCGAGGCCGGCGCGAAGGAGCGCAACGTCATGCTCGCCGGCGCTGCTCCGAGCAAGGCGACGGCGGCGAGCGCGGCGCAAGCGGAAAGAGAGCGTTTCATTTTGTGCTCCGCGGAAGGATGACGACGGCAGGGGTGCCGAGCAAATATTTTCTCGCAACCGAATAGACGAAGTCGGGCGTCAGGGATGACACTTGGGCGAAATAATCACCGCCAAGCGCCACGGTCGTCGCGCTGGGACTATATGCGAGCGCGCCTTGCGCATAGTACCATCCGTAGTTGTCGGCCAGCCCCTGGACGGACTGCATGTCGCGCAGAAGGTGGGTGATATAGGCGGCGCGGGCACGCTCGAACTCACCCTTGGACAATTGGTGACCGATGGAGGCCTGCAGCGCCGTGCGAATGGCCTGGGGCAGCGTCGCGATATCGAATTTCGTCCCCGAGGCTGTGAGGAAGAAAACGCCGGGATTACGCAACGTGATGAACTGCCCGTTGAAATCCGCGTCGCTGTCGATCGCTGCGATAGTTTTCGTCAGGGTGCCGCCGCTGGGGTCCGTGAGGTAGTCGGACAGGAAATCCATCGCGGTCGCCGCCCGCTCGTCCATGATGGGAGGTCCGATCCAAGCCATCCCTACGCCCGCAGTGCTGTTCTGCTCCTTGTGGATGGCGAACGGCGCGGCGCCATAGGATGCGACCGGCGAGGCGGGCATCGTTTGAGCGACGCTGTTCGTCCCAGGAAAAGCGCTCAGATGCCGCGTGACGTCCTGCTCGTCCACGTCGCCGACTGCGACGACCACTTCGTCCGCCGGCACGTACGCGCGACCGATGAATTTTGTAACGTCCCCGAGCGTCATATCGCGCAGGGCCTTTGGCGTGCCGTACGTGGAATCGCGCAAGGGGCCGCTCGCGAAGAGCTGGGAGAAAAGCACGTCGCGCAGCTCTTGATCGGCCACATCCCCGGCGGCCACTTGGCCGGCGGCCAAGCGCGTCCGCCCGGTGTCGAAGGCCGCTTGGTCGACGTAACCCTTGGCGATCGTTGCGCTGAGCTTATCGAGCAGCGCCGAGGCCGCGTACGACGGCGCGAGGATGGCGATTTCGGTCGATTCCGCGTACACGGAGATCGCGATATGCCCGCCGGCGATGCGCGTCGCATCGCGCAGCGAAAGGCTCGTCTGCGACTTCTCCTCGAGCAGAGCGAGGGCTGCGAGGCGCGCGATGCCCGGTCTGGACCCGTCGTAGTCGTTTGCAGGACAGCGCACCCAGATCTCAAGCGCGGCGACCGGAGCCGCGCCTGCGCGCCGCGTCACGATGGTGAGACCGTTTTGGAGTTGCTGCACCGCCGCTTGAGAAGCCGCTACCTGCACCGGGGCGTTTTGCCCGACGCTCGCGGCGCGGCTCGCCGCACCCGGCGCGACGCACAATGCAAGGGTGAAGCACACCGAGGCGAGCGCTGCGCGCTCGCAAGAAGATCGGCGACGATCGTTCATGTCGCTAAGCCGGCTCGGGAGGCGGGAATGGGAACACCGATGGCGTGACCCGAGGCTTGTCCTCCTTGGGCGTGGTGCTTGCGGCAGCCGCCCGGTCGGGCACGGTCTCCTCCGGCATCGCGGTCTTGGGCGCGGGCTGCGGGCTGTCGGACAGGAGCCGTTCGACCTCGTCCGCCTCGATCGTTTCTTTCTCGAGCAACGCTTCGGCCAGCCGGTGCAGCTTGTCGATGTTCGTCTCGAGCAGATGGTAGGCGTTGGCGTAGCACGTGTCGATGATCCCGCGAACCTCGGTGTCGATCTGACTCGCCACTTCTTCCGAGTAGTTGCGCTCTTCGACGATGTCGCGGCCCAAGAAGATCTGCTCGTGTTTCTTGCCGAGCGCGATGGGCCCGATTTTCGGGCTCATGCCGAACTCCATGACCATCTTGCGCGCGAGCGAGGTCGCTTTTTGCAGATCGTCGTGCGCGCCGGTCGTGTTCTCTTGGAAGATGAGCTCTTCGGCTGCGCGTGCGCCGAGCAAGACCATGATGCGGTCGACGATCTCCGCCTTGGTCATGAGGTAGCGGTCTTCGGTCGGCAGCTGCATGGTGATGCCAAGCGCCATCCCGCGCGGGATGATCGTCACCTTGTGCAGCGGGTCCGCGTTGGGAAGCAGTTTGGCGGTCAGGGCGTGGCCGCTCTCGTGGTAGGCGACGAGCTCCTTCTCGCGTTGGCTCATGATGCGGCTCTTGCGTTCCGGACCCGCGATGACCCGATCGATCGCCTCTTCGCAGTCGATCATATCGATCTGCGTCTTGTTCGAGCGCGCGGCGAGCAAGGCAGCCTCATTGAGCAAGTTCTCGAGATCGGCCCCCGAGAAGCCCGGCGTCCTGCGAGCCAGGACCTCGAGCCGGACATCCGGCGCTAAGGGTTTGTTGCGCGCGTGCACGGCGAGGATCTGCGCGCGACCGACCACATCCGCGCGATCGACCACCACTTGGCGGTCGAAGCGCCCCGGCCGCAAGAGCGCGGGGTCGAGCACGTCAGGCCTATTGGTCGCCGCGATCAAAATGACGCCGGTATTGGCGTCGAAGCCATCCATCTCCACGAGCAGTTGATTGAGGGTCTGCTCGCGCTCGTCGTGACCGCCGCCAAGACCGGCACCGCGCTGGCGCCCGACCGCGTCGATCTCGTCGATGAAGACGATGCACGGCGCGCTCTTCTTCGCCTGTTCGAACAGGTCGCGCACGCGCGAGGCGCCGACGCCGACGAACATCTCGACGAAATCGGACCCGGAAATGCTGAAGAACGGAACTCCAGCTTCACCCGCGATGGCCCGAGCCAACAGGGTCTTCCCGCTCCCGGGAGGCCCCAAGAGCAGGAGGCCTTTCGGAATGCGAGCCCCGAGTTGCTGGAACTTCTTCGGATACTTGAGGAATTCGACGACCTCGCCCAGTTCTTGTTTGGCCTCATCCACGCCGGCCACGTCGGCGAAGGTCACCTTGGGCCGATTTTCCGTCAGCAGCTTGGCGCGGCTGCGGCCGAAGGAGAGCGCTTGGCTGCCACCTGCCTGGATGTTGCGGAAGATCAGGAAGAAGATGAATATCGCGAGCAGCGTTGGGGCGAGGAAGAGCAGCACGGAAGTCGAGATGCCGCTCGTGTTGGGCGGATTTTCGGCCACGACGTTGATATTGTGGGCGCGCAAGGCGTCCGTCAGATCGCGATTGGACCCGTAAGGTATCTGGACGACCCATTGCTCGTCCCCCGCGAGCTTGACCGTCGCCGAGGTCTGCCCGATGTCGACCTCGCGGATCGACTCCGGGCTCTTGGCGATCCTGTCCATGAGCTTGCTATAGGACGGAGGCTTAGGCACCTGCGCCTGGCGCTCGTAATAGCTATAGGCGAACAGGAAGATGAGCGCGACTGCGACCACCCAGAACAACCATCGTAGAACTTTCGCGACCAAATGAACTCCTTCGGGAGGCGCGCGGGTTCTCACCGCGTCGTCGCCGTCCGCTTACGTTGTTGCGCCTAATCCGGCTTGCAGGTGTCTGATGTGAGGCAGGTTCCGAAAGCGTTCTTGGAAATCCAAACCGTACCCTACCAAAAAGCAATCGGCCGGCGCGACGAGGCCGGCAAAATCGGGCTCGACATTAACCGCACGATGGAACGGCTTGTTGATAAGCGCGCATGATTGCACGCTTGCCGCGTTGCGGCTTTTCAGATTGTTGAGCAGATATGCAAGCGTGTATCCCTCGTCGACGATATCTTCGACGATCAGGAGATGCTTGCCCGATGGGCTTTGATCGAGATCTTTGAGAATGCGTACGTCGGTGTTCGTCGTGCGCCCCGTTCCATACGAACTGACCACCATGAAATCGACGGTCAGGGGATAATCTCCGAGCGCGCGGATGAGATCTGCGGTGAAGGTGAGCGCCCCTTTGAGGATCCCGACCGCGACGAGCGGGCGCCCCGCATTGCGCCGACGGATCTCGTCGCCCAGCCGTGCGACAGCGGCTGCGATGTCCTCTTCGCTGAAGACCACCTCGCCCAATTCCACCGGGCTCGCCAGCTGTCTCATTCTGCGCGTCTTCCTTAACTATCGGCTGGCTGCCAAGCCACCCTCAGCACGGGCTTCCCAGGGGCGGCCCGGAATGGCTCCATCGCGCGCAGCCCCAGGACCGCGGCGATGCGACCTCCGGCACAAAGAAGGGCAACCCGCGAACGGCGGTTGACCGGTACCCCGGCCTTTGCCAGGAACCGAGCGAGCGACGCCGGGCGTCGCCTCCCTGAGGGCACGCACTCCTCCCCCGGGCGCGGCGTGCGCAGCGAGATATCGCCCTCGGCGCGGAGGCCGTCCAGGTCGAGTTCGAGGTCGCTGCTGTTTTCTCGCGAGGTGCCGCGTCGAGCGGCAGAAAAACGCGCGATCCCGAGCGGCGTCCTCACAACGGCAGGCAGCCGGCGTAGATCGATCGCCGCTGCGACCGGCGAGGGAACGGAAGGCTCCGCGGGTTCCACCACGAGCTTTCCGCTCGACAACACCACCGTCGCGCTGCCGGCGTGAAAGCGTCCGCCGCGCCCTGCCTTGACGGCGCGCGCGATCGCATCGCAATGGACGAACGAAAAGTCGCGCAAGCCAAATCCGGAGGAAGCGACCGCGGAGCGCACGATACGGCGCACGAGCGAGACCGGTAAACGCCGCAGAGCACTCGCCAAGAGATCGCTCGAGCCGCTCGCCCGCGCACGCTGCAATGCCATCGCGCTCATACCGGCGAGCAGCCCCCGGTCATCCGCGAGCAGTGCCGCAGAACGCGCGATGTTACGCGAGGCCTGCGGGATCGACCGTTCGAGCTGCGAGAGAAGCGCGCGCACTGCGTTGCGGGGAATGCGCACGTCATCGTTCGTCTCGTCCTGCGAGAAGACCAAACCCCGCGAAAGGACATATGCGGTGCACTGCGCTTTCGTCGCCCACAGCAGCGGACGCGCGAGCGCCACTGCATGCGACAACGCCCGCTTCGGCCGCATCGCGGCAATCCCGTCGATCCCGCTGCCGCGAACGAGCGCCAAGAGCGACGTCTCGACGAGATCGTCACGCTGGTGGCCCGTGACCACGATGCGCGCTTCGTGTTGGCGCGCCGTCTCCTCCAGTGCGCGGTATCGCCTCGTGCGCGCCCATTCCTCGAGCGAACCGGGCGATTTTCCGCCTCTGGGCTTGGGCGTGATGCGGCAGACCACGACCTCCGCTTGGGCAGCGCGTGCGTGCGCCCGAACCGCTTCGAGATCGCGCGCGATGCTGGCCCGCGGCCGCAACCGATGATCCACGTAGCAGGCGAGCAGTTTCGCATCGGGCGCGACAGCGCGGGTCAACAACAACGCCGCAGCGCTATCCGCGCCGCCGGAGCAGGCCACGACGATGGGCTCCATGCCGAAACGCAGACCGAGCAGGTCGCAAGCGTGCGCGAAGCGTGCGACCATGGCACCGCTCGCGTGGTTAGCGCCGTCGAGCCCGCTCGAGTTCCCGCCGGACTTCGCGTTCCTTGATCGCCTCACGTTTGTCATACAGCTTCTTGCCGCGCGCCAGACCGATTTCGACTTTGACCCGATTGCGCTGGAAATAGATCCGGAGCGGCAAGAGCGTCAACCCCTTCTCCTGCAGCTTGCCCGAAAGGCGCGAGAGCTCTTGCCGGTGGAGCAGCAATTTGCGGTCGCGTCGCGGCTCGTGCTGCGAAAAGAACGTGCCTTGCTCGTAGGGGGGGATGTGGACGTTCACGAGCCACGCTTCGCCGCCGCGCACGCGGACGAAGCCGTCGACCAGCGAGCAACCGTTGATGCGCAGGCTCTTCACCTCTGTGCCGGTGAGGGCAACGCCAGCCTCGTTTTGATCCACGATCGTGTAATCATGGAAGGCCTTCCGGTTGGAGGCGATCGTCTTGCCGCCCGACCGCCCGTCAGGTCTGCGCGCCGTCATCCGAAACGAATCGCCCCTGACCCTCGGCATAAAGGGTCCCATCTTCCCCAGCCACCGTTGCGCTCAGACTCAGCATCCGACCCCGGCGGCCGTCGACCTTGCCTGTGGCCACGAGCGGGCGGTCGATGGGTGCGGCCTTTCGAAATCGGATCTCGAGCCGGCCGGTCACCGCACGGATGCCGGCGGCGATCGCCGCATGCGCCATCGCTTCATCGAGCAGCGTCGCCAGAATCCCGCCGTGGAGGATGGTGGTCCAACCCGCAAAACGTCGTTGCGGCCGGAACACCGCACGCGCCGTTCCGTCGCCGTATTCGAAGGTCAACTGCATGCCTTCGGCATTGTCGGGACCGCACGCGAAACAACGGCGGTCGTCGACGAGATTCGATCCTTCCATCAATACCCCAGTGAGAGCCGCTCTGCAAGCTCTCGTGGCAGCTGCGCGCTTTCCATCCGTTCCCGCACGCGCATCACGTCATACGTGACTCGCCGGATCTCGATTTCGCTCGCCGCTTCATCGTACCAGGCGAAAGATGCCTGCGGATTGCGATCGCGGGGCTGGCCGACGCTGCCGGGATTGACGATGTAGCGAAAACGCTCCGTCACCTCGATGCGCCCACCGCGCGACAATCGCTGGTGGAACGTGCGTCCGCGCGCGCGCTCTCCTGCACCTGCCTCTCCGTTCTTGGCCCTCCGCTCTTGGAAGTATACCTCCGCGACGTGCGTGTGCCCGATGAAGGTCAATGGTTTGCGAACCCTCTCGAACGCGCCGCGCGCGTCGGTCACTCCCAGGATGTAGTCGAAATGTGCCTCGGGGGCGCCGTGGACGATCTCGAAGGATGGGAACGCGTGCTCGCGCGGCAATCCACGCAGATACGCACGGTTTTTTTTACTGAGCTGCTCGCGCGTCCACTCGATCGCCTCCGCTGCAAGCGCGTTGAAACGCTCCGCGCCGGCGCTTTGGACCGCGGCTTCATCGTGGTTACCGGCGATGGCGATGCAGTTGCGAGATTGCAAGAGCTCGCAGCACTCGTTCGGGTTCGGCCCGTATCCTACGATGTCGCCGAGGCAAACGAGCTGCTCCATCCCTAGACCGTCGAGCTCTTGGACAACCGCTTCGAGCGCGTCGAGATTGGAATGGATGTCGGAGACGATGCCGTAGCGCAAAGCGCGATGTCCTAAAGCGAAGCGGAGTCGCCGCAGTTCCGTGCGTTTTGGAAGCTCACCTTTGGAGATGAGTGTGGTCGATGACGCGCGCCACCCCCGGGACTCCGCGAGCGGCCTGCAGCACGAGCGTGTGCGCCGCGCCGCTCGTGACGGTTCCAGCGAGCGTCACCACGCCATGATGTGCGCTCACGTTGATCTTCAGCGCGTTCACGCCGGTTTGCGCCGCGATCGCGGTCTGCACCCGTGCCTGCAACGCCAAATCTGCGGCGATCTCATTCGCGGTCGGCGCGGTCGGGTTGACTCGCAGTCGGTCGTCCACGCCGGCGATGCCGTCGATGGCGCGCACGGCCTGATCGACTTGCGTGCGCTCTGCATCGGAATGGACCTGTCCCGTGAGCGTCACGTGGCGTTGGTTGACGTCCACGTTGACGAGCGTGACGGTGGCCGGGTCTATGCCGGCGATGCGTGCCTTCACCTGGGCTGCGATGAGAGCATCGTTGGCCTGTGCTTTGGCCCGCTCTTGCTGCGCAGGACTGCAGCCGACGAGCGCGACGAGTAACGCCATAGCCAAGATCCGAGATGTTTTCAGCATTGCGCTGTTCCTATCGTGTGCAAGCGCGGGCTTTCCCTTCAGCGTGGCCGCGCCGGGCTAGCGCAGCGTGCGGGAACGGGTGAACGGCCACACGTCGACGGGCGAGCCCGGAGCCACGCTCGTCATGCCTTCGGGCACAACGACGATCCCGTCGGCGAACGCGAGGATATGCGTCTGCGACGACGTGCCGAACAGAGGCCTTGCGCGCAATCCGTCCGGCGCGCGCGATAGCTGCACGGGAACCCGGTGCTCCAGCCCTGCTCCAACTTCGATCTTTTCGGACAGCACGGCGCGCGAGGGCAGCGTGTCGTCAACTTTTGCGAACATGCGCAGCAAGATCGGCTTCGCCAACGCCTCGAACATCACGAGTGCGGAGACGGGGTTGCCCGGCAGACCCAATACGGGGCGATCGCCGACCATGCCGAGCAGCACCGGGCGCCCTGGGCGAACGGCGACGCCGTGCACGATGACGCCCGGATCGCCTGCTTCGCCTACCAGGCCCGGTGTGAAATCCCGGGCGCCGACGCTCGACCCTCCGGAGATGACGACCCCGTCGCATTCGCGGAGCGCCCGTGCAAGCGCACGCGCGAAGATCGGTCGATCGTCCGGCACTCGTTCGTATCGCCGGGGAGAAAAACCAAGCGCGGAAAGCGCGCCGCAGATCGCTGTGCCGTTGGATTCCCGGATCTGTCCGTGCCGAAGCAGCTCTCCGGGCGCGACCAGCTCGTCGCCCGTGATGAGCACGCCGATCACCGACGGAACGAAGGCTTCGACGGAAGCGACGCCCGCGGCCGCGAGCAATCCTAAAGCCGGCGGATCGATGACGTGACCGGCGGAGAAGAGCGCGTCACCTGCGGATACGTCGCTGCGCGCAAGGTTGATCCGGTCCGCCGCGTCTGCGCCGTCGAAGACGAGGACCTCATCGCCCGCGCGGGTCGTGTCTTCCACCTTCACGATGCCGGTGGCGCCATCGGGTACTGCACCGCCGGTCGCCACTGCGATGGCGCTTCCTCGTACGACACGCATGCCTGGCGCCGTGCCCATGAGCACTTCGCCCGAGCAGCGAAGCCGCACGGGCGCAGCCTTTGAGGCGTCACGCACCTCGTCGGCGATGACCGCAAACCCGTCCACCATCGAGCGGTCGAACGCCGGGACATCTTCCTGGGCCGACACCGCCTGCGCAAGGATCCGCCCTTCGAGCGCATCGAGGGCGACGCGTTCGCGTGCGGCCATCCGAACCGGAAACGCCGCCATCGCCTCCAGCGCCTTGGCTATGGAGACCCGGCGCAAGGGTGTGCGGACCGTTGCTATGATGGACCCTCCCAGACGCCGATATTCTTCTAGGAAGACCGAATATCGCCTGGAGGAGCACATGTACCCACATCGCCTCGACGACCTCTTGATCGGCATCGTCGAAAAAAACGCTTCCGATCTCCACATCGTCGTGGGCAGCCCGCCCATGATGCGCTTGCACGGCAAGCTCCAACCGATGGTTGATGAAAAGATTTCGCCCGAGGACGCGCAAGCGCTGCTCACCTCCATCTTGACCAAGGAGCAGGTCGACTCGCTGAATGCCCAACGCGAGATCGACCTGGCGTACGCCATGGTCGGCGTGGCGCGCTTCCGCGTCAATGCCTGCTTCGAGCGTGGAAGCGTATCGGCGACCTTCCGGAATATTCCGGATACCCCGCCCTGGCTCGAGGAGATGGGCTTTCCCGATGTGGTCGGCGCGCAGACGCTGAAACCTCGCGGTCTCGTGCTCGTCACTGGGCCCACCGGTTCGGGTAAGTCGACGACGCTCGCGGCGATGATCAACTTCATGAACCGCCATCGCAATGCTCGCGTCATCACCATCGAAGATCCGATCGAATTTCTCCACTCGAACATCGAGTGCATCATCACCCAGCGCGAGCTCAACCGCGACACCCACTCGTTCGCGGCCGCGTTGCGCTCGGCGCTGCGTCAAGACCCGGACATCATCCTCATCGGCGAGATGCGCGACCTCGAGACGATCGCGCTCGCGCTCACAGCGGCGGAGACCGGTCACCTCGTGCTCGGAACGCTGCACGTGACCTCCGCGGCCGAGTCCATAAACCGCATCATCGATGTCTTCCCTCCCGAACAACAAGAACAGATCCGCTTGCAGATGGCGAGCGTGCTGGAGGCGGTGTTCACGCAGACGCTCGTGCCCAAGATCGACGGCTCGGGCCGCGTTTGCGCGATGGAGATCCTCTTGGGCACGCCCGCCGTGCGCAACCTCATCCGCGAGAACAAACCGGCGCAGATCGTCAGCGCAATGCAGACCGGCCAGAACATCGGCATGCAAACGCTCGACCGTCAGTTGGCGAAGTTCGTCAACGATGGTCTGGTCACGCTCGATGCGGCGCTCGAAAAGGCGCTCATCCCCGACGAAGTGCGGCGTTACGTCACGCAAAAAGATGAGCCGCGCCGCGCGGCATCGTCTTTCTAATCCGAGAGGTCAGCCAAGCAAGTCCCGCTAACTCGCGCTGAATGCTCGACAAAGCGCTCATCCGCGAGCATCCCGACGTGCTGCGCGCGTCGCTGCGTCGTCGCGGGCAGGATAGCGGCGCCGTCGACGGCTTCCTCAAGCTCGACGAGCGCTGGCGCGCTGCGGTGACGGAGATCGACCGGCTCAAAGCCGAGCGCAACGCGATCTCGGCAGAGTTTGCCCGGGCCAAATCCGCGGGGAGCGATGACGCGCTTGCGTCTTTGCGAAGCCGTTCGAGCGAGCTCGGCGCGCAGATCGAAAAGCGCCAACGGGAGGCAGAGGCGTTCGATCACGACGCAACCGAACTGCTGGCGGGACTTCCCAACATTCTGGCCGAGGACGTGCCCGATGGCCTGGATGCTTCGGCGAATCGAGAGTTGCGCCGCCACGGGGAGCCTCCGCGCTTCAGCTTCGAGCCAAAACCTCATTGGGAGATCGGGGAGCGCCTCGGGATCTTGGACTTCGAGCGCGGCGTTCGCTTGGCGCGCAGCCGCTTCGTCGTGCTTGCAGGCGCCGGGGCGCGATTGAACCGCGCCCTCATCGATTTCTTCTTGCAGCGCAACGTCGCGAGTGGGTTCACGGAGATCATGCCGCCTCTGCTCGTCAACCGCGAGACGGTTGAAGCGACCGGTCACCTGAGCAAGTTCAGCGATGTGATGTTCTCCGTCGAGGATGGCGCGCTTTTTCTGTCGCCGACCTCCGAGGTGCAACTTGTGAACTTGCACCGGGGCGAGATCCTGGCCGAGGATGCGTTGCCGAAACTCTACACTGCGTACACACCGTGCTTCCGCGAGGAGGCAGGAGCTGCAGGCAAAGACACCCGCGGGCTTATCCGCCAGCATCAGTTCGAAAAGGTGGAGCTCGTCGGCCTCAGCACCGCAGCCGGTGCGCGCGAAGTGCACGAGCGCATCACCGCCCTTGCGGAGAACTTGCTGCAGGCGCTCGAGCTGCCGTACCGCCTCGTGTTGCTCTGCGCGGGGGACACTGGATTCGCATCGCGCAAGACCTACGATCTTGAGGTCTGGCTCCCCGGTCAGAACGCGTATCGCGAGATCTCATCGTGCAGCGACTGCGGTGACTTCCAAGCCAGGCGTGCGCACATCCGCTATCGTCCGGCGCCCAAGCTAAGACCGGAGTTCGCCCACACCCAGAACGGCTCAGCCCTCGCGGTGGGTCGCACGATCGTGGCGATTTTGGAGAACTACCAGCAGGCCGACGGGTCCGTGCGCATTCCGAGCGTGCTCGTTCCGTTCATGGACGGCCAAACCCATATACTGTAGCGGTCGCGAATTTATTCGCGATGTTTACCCCATCCACGAGCGCAGCGACTTCTTGGAGGCCTTGCGCCACGCTTTGCGCCACGATGAGCGCGCCTTTTGGGCGGCGATCGACTCCATCGCTGCAAGCGCTCCGGCGGCGAACACCTTCTCACGGTCTCCGGCGATCTCGTGCAGGCGCTTCTCGGCGACCACCGCATCATGCAGTTCTCCGAGGACCTTCTGCAGGCGTTGCACCCGGCGCGCGAAGCGCGTAACGGATTTGCCTCCGATGGGCACAACCGCTTCCGCAGCGTAGCGGCAGCGCTTGGCTTTGATCCGGACGCGATGCAGGCTTGCGTCGGCGGGAGCATCGCCGAGCTCCTCGACGGCCTTGCAAAGCTTGCGCCACGGCTTTTCGACAAGCGCCGGCAACGCATCGACCGCTTGTTCTGAGGCCAATCGCTCCAGTCGGGGGTCGGCGGCTGCGTCCACGAGTTCGTTCAACAGCTCGACATAGCGTTGCTCGCGCACCATCTTCGCCAGTGCGCGCCGCGCCGCAGCGCACTGCCGAGCGAAGATCGCTATGACGCTTTCCGCGATGCGCGCATCCGGCTCGGGCAATTGTGCCGCTCGCTGGCGCAAGCGCCCCAGCAACACGTCGGCGTCGCGCACCGTCCCGAACTCGCCCGCGAGCCATTTCAGCTTGGCGCGCAGTTCGCGCGCCCACTCCTCGCGCAACAACGGCATGAACGTGCGCAAGTCCGAGCGCAGCTTTCGCGTGGCGACCCGCGCTTTGTGGACCGTTTCGGCGTCCATGGCCATTCGCAGCGGCGCGTCGCAGCGCAGCAGCATTTCAACCGATGCCGCGAGCGACCAGCGAATGACCTCGGCGGCGCTGCTGTGCGCATTGGGCGATCCGACGTCCAACTCTGAAGGTGCCAACGCCGCGGGCCCGAGCGCGCGGATGTTCTTAGGAGTCGGGTCGACCGGCCCCGCGCCCGCGCGCTGCAAACTCGTCTTGAGATCGTCGAGGAGCGAACTCGGGGCTCCGTCGACGAGTTCCACCTCGAGCTCGCGGAACCGGTCGACGACACGCCCCTCATCGAGCACGCGAACGTCGTCGTCCGCGATCTCCACGAGATCCTCGCCCGTGCTTCCGCGCAAGCGCAGGCTCTTGCGCGTCGTCCGCAGCTTGGCCACCGGATGGACTTCTCGGCCACGCAGAAAGGCGCGCACGAGCTCTAGGGCAGGCGTGGGCGGCTTCGTCGCAGGACCCGTGAAACGGTACTCGGTCCGCAGCAGCGCGCCGTTGCGATCGCTCGATCCGAGCTTGATCGTCCATCCCTCACCGCGACGGAAGCGCATGCTGCAGCCCCAGCGCGTCAGCTGCAAATCGTCCGTGTCGTAATAGACCGTCGAAACCTTCTTCGTGTCGAGTGGCGACGCGCTCAGTCCATCAACGCCATCCGCAAGCGACCCAAGGTCAAAGCGCCGCGCCTGGAGCTTGAGCTCCTGTTCGAGGTGGACCGATTCACTCGTCTTCATGCACGTGTTGTCCCAGCATGTCGGCCGTGATGACCGTGATGCCCCGTTCGGTTCGATGAAAACGGCGAGCGTCTTCGGCCGCATCTTCACCGACCACCGAACCCTCCGGCAACAGGCAGCCTTTGTCGATCACGGCTCGATGAATTCGGCAGTTGCGCCCGATGTTGACGTTGGGTAGTATCACCGAGTCTTCTACCCGCGAAAACGAATTGACACGCACGTTGGAAAAAAGCAGCGAGCGCTGGACGTGAGCGCCGGAGATGATCACGCCGCCCGAGACGAGCGAGTTGACCGCTATGCCGCGCCGCTCGGCCTCGTCGAAGACGAATTTGGCTCCGGGGAGCTGCTCCTGGTAGGTCCAGATGGGCCAGCCGGCGTCGTACAGGTTCAGCGGCGGCACGACTTCCGTCAGTTCGATGTTCGCTTCCCAATAAGCATCGACCGTACCCACATCGCGCCAGTAGACGCTGCCGCCACTGCCGCCGAGACTTGCCGGTCCGAATTCGTGGGCGACGGCGCGGTGATGCTCCACGATATGCGGGATCACGTCGCGCCCGAAATCGTGGGTCGAGTTTTCGTCGTCGGCGTCTCGTTGCAGTTGCTCGTAAAGGAAGCGCGCGTTGAAGGCGTAGATGCCCATGCTGGAAAGCGAGCGTCCCGGACGGTCGGGAAGCTCGATCGGATCCGGGCTTTTTTCCACGAATTGGACGATGCGCCGATGCGCATCGGTCCGCATCGTGCCGAGGGAGACCGCTTCGGCGCGCGCCACGTCGAAGCTGCCGACCGTGACGTCGGCGTTGCTCTCGACGTGCTGGACGAGCATCTGACCGTAATCCATCTTATATATGTGGTCTCCGGCGAGCACGAGGATGTGTTGCGGCCCGTGCGCCTGGATGATGTCGAGATTCTGCAGCACGGCGTTTGCCGTCCCCGTATACCACGAGCCCTCCTCCAGACGCTGCGAAGCCGGCATGAGCTCGACGAACTCGTTGAACTCGCCTCGCAAGAAGCCCCACCCCCGCTGGATGTGCCGCATCAAGCTGTGCGCCTTGTATTGTGTGATGACACCGATCCGGCGCACGCCTGAATTGATGCAGTTCGAAAGCGGAAAATCGATGATGCGGAACTTGCCGCCGAACGGAACCGCGGGCTTCGCGCGCCATTGGGTCAGATGGCTCAAACGCGATCCTCGCCCGCCCGCTAAGACGAGGGCTAGCGTGTTCTTCGTGAGCAGGCTGACGTAGCGAGAGGTTTCTGTCGCTGACATGTTCAGTCGTTCGTACCTGTACGGAGGGGTCGCCCCTATTCTCTCAAACAGCGGTCTTCACCGCTATGATGAGCCGCGATGCGATGCAACGATTCCATGCGGGCCGGCTGCTGGACGCATACAAGGCGCTCGGCGCTCACATGAGCGATGATGGATCCGGCGTGCGCTTCGTGACCTGGGCGCCCCACGCCGGGACGGTGAGCGTGGTGGGCGACTTCAACGGCTGGGATGGGTCGCATCACCTGATGGAGCGTCTCGATCGGCGCGGCCTTTGGGGGGTCTTCGTACCCGGTCTGAAGCCGGGCGCGCAATACAAATTCGAGATTAAGAACCGCGAGAACGGCCGGCTCGTGATCAAGACCGACCCCTACGCGCGTGCCTTTCCCTCAGCGACGAATCAAAACGCGTGCGTCGCGCCACCCAGCACCTTTCGATGGCAGGACGAGCCGTGGCTGCGACGGCGCCGCGCCTGGCGCTGGGGCGATGAGCCGGTAAGCATCTACGAAGTGCACCTCGGCTCTTGGCGCCGCGCTGCGGATGGCACGGTTCTGAGCTACGAAGCTTTGGCCGACCAGCTCGTCGCGTATGCCAAAGAGCTGCAGTACACGCACGTCGAGCTGCTGCCGGTCTTCGAGCACCCGCTCGATGAATCGTTGGGTTATCAGGTGACTGGCTACTTCGCGCCGACCAGCCGATTCGGGGCACCCGATGAATTCCGCGCGTTTGTCGACCGCTGCCATCAAGCAGAGGTCGGCGTTATCCTCGATTGGGTGCCGTTGCATTTCCCCAAGGACGATTTCGCGCTCGGAGAATTCGATGGGGCACCGCTCTACGAACGAGACGACCCGGAGATGGCCGAACATCCCGCGTGGCATACGCTCATCTTCAACTACGGTCGGCCCGAAGTCCGCACGTTCTTGGTGTCCAACGCGCTCTACTGGCTCTTGGAGTTCCACGCGGACGGATTGCGCGTGGACGCAGTCTCATCCATGCTCTACCTCGACGACGCGCGTGCGGGAAAAAGCTGGAAGCCCAACCCGCTCGGGGGCCGCGAGAACTTGGCCGCCGTGAAATTCCTGCGCGAGATGAACGGGCACATCGGTGCGCTCGTGCCGGACGCCCTCACGATCGCCGAGGAATCGACTTCTTGGCCCTCCGTCTCCCAGCCGGCCGTGCGCGGCGGGCTTGGATTTTCGATGCGCTGGAACATGGGGTGGGTGCACGATACGTTGCGCTATCTCGGACTGCCCTGGAGGGACCGCCCGGCGCATCACACCGATCTCACCTTCGAGCGCGCGTATGCCGGGACCGAGCACTCCGTCCTGGCTCTGTCGCATGACGAAAGCGGACAAGCACGCGGGCCGCTCTTGTGCCAGATGCATGGCGACCGCTCGCAGCAGCTCGCGCAGATGCGACTGCTGGCTACCTTTGCGATGACGTATCCGGGCAAGAAACTGGTCTTCATGGGCGATGAATTCGCCCGGGCCGGTGCTTGGGATCCGACTCGATCGCTCCCATGGGAGGAGCAAGCGGAACCCGCCCACGCCGGAGTTGTGGCAGCCTGGAGGACGCTTGGGTCGCTCTATCGGGCGATGCCTGCCCTTCACAGGGATTTCGATGAAACGGCTTTCCGCTGGCTGGACCCCGATGACGCGAGTCACTGTGTCCTGTCCTACGTCCGCCAGGCGGGCGATGCATTTGCCGTCGTCGTCTTGAACTTCTCACCAAACACGTATGGGGGGTACGCGGTGAGAGTGCCCTGCGACGTAGGCTGGCGCCTCGCGTTTGCAAGCGATGCCTGCGACTTCGGCGGTGACGGTGCGACCCGAATGGTTGCCGCCGTGCCGCAGCCTGCGGCGCAAGCCGGCGGCGCGTTGTCGATCGCGCTCGATCTTGGACCGCTCGCGGGCGCCATCCTGACTCCCACATGAGCGCCGCTGAGCCGCGGGTTCTTTTCGTCTCGTCCGAGATATTTCCGATGGCCAAGACTGGTGGTCTGGGAGACGTCGCCGCGTCGCTCCCTGTTGCGCTCGCGCATAGCGGGGTCGACATCCGCCTCATGATGCCCGCCTATCCGAGCACTTTCGAGCACGTTCGGGGCCTGGCGGTCGACCGTCACTTCGACGACGTCGCCGGCTTCGGCGACATCGACCTTCTTGGCGGGCGGACGCCGTCCGATTTGCGCATCTGGCTCGTCGTTTGCCGCAGGCTCTACGACCGCCCGGGCGGTCCCTACCATGACGAGTATGGGAACCAATGGCCGGACAACCTCGAACGCTTCGCGCTCTTGTGCCAAGCCGCGGGCCGGCTCGCCGCCGACGGGGGCGATTGGAGCCCGAACGTCGTGCACGCAAACGATTTTCACGCGGCGCTCATCCCGAGTCTTTTGAACGGAAGGGCGAGCGATGTGAAGACGCTCCTGACCATCCACAACGCCCTCTACCAAGGCGAAGCCACGCGCGAACAGCTGCGATCGTTTGGCGTCCCGTCGCAACGGCTCGAGCGCTTCGGCAGCGGAAAGCTCTCTTTTCTCTCGCTCGGCGTCCAGCAGGCCGGCCTGCTCAACGCGGTGAGTCCTACGTATGCAAAGGAATTGCAGACGCCGGAGTACGGATGCGGGCTCGAGGACCTCTTCGCGGCTCGTGCGCGCGACCTCTCCGGCATACTCAATGGCGTGGACTACGAACTGTGGGACCCAGGGCACGACCCACACCTCGCGCACGCCTACAGCGATCGCAATCTCGCCGGAAAGGCGAGCTGCAAGGCCGCGCTGCTCGAAGAGATGCACCTGGATACGTCATTGTCTGCACCGCTCATCGGTATCGTGAGCCGGCTCACCTGGCAGAAAGGGCTGGATCTCGTCATCAGAAGCGCGGAGCACTTGCTCACTGCGGGCGCTCGAATCGTCGTGCTGGGCGTCGGAGAAAAATCGCTCGCGCATGGGTTCCGCGACCTCGCGGATCGACACCCGGATCGCGTCGGCGCGCGATTGGAACACGATGAAGCGCTCGCCCACCGCATCATCGCGGGCGCCGACATCTTCGCCATGCCTTCGCGCTTCGAGCCGTGCGGGCTCAGCCAGCTCTATAGCCTGCGCTACGGCACCGTCCCCGTGGTCTCGGCGGTGGGCGGCCTCGCGGATTCAGTCGTGGACGCGGGCGAGCGGGGGATCGCCGAGGGTGCGACCACTGGCTTTGCGTTCACGGAGCTGACGCCCCAAGCGTTCTTGGCCGCCGCGCGCAAGGCGATCGGGTTGTATCCAAACCGTGCGCTCTGGCAAGCGCTCCAGCGCAACGGCATGCGCCAAGACTTCGGGTGGGATCGCTCGGCCCAATCGTACCGCGAGCTCTACGGGCGCTTGCTCTCCACGTAGATCTCGCTGCCCGCGCGCGCGAACTCCTCAGATTTCTCGCGCATGCCGAGCTCGAGCGCTTCCGTCTCCCCGACTTTGTGACGCTTGGCATACTCCCGCACATCCTGGGTGATGCGCATGGAGCAGAACTGCGGTCCGCACATCGAGCAGAAATGCGCGACCTTGGCGCCCTGTGCCGGCAGGGTCTCATCGTGGTAGGCGCGCGCGGTCTCGGGGTCGAGCGAGAGCGCGAACTGATCCTCCCAGCGGAATTCGAAGCGCGCCTTTGAGAGAATGTCGTCGACCTCGCACGCGCGCGGATGACCCTTGGCGAGATCGGCGGCATGCGCGGCGATCTTGTAGGCGATGACGCCATCCTTGACGTCTTTCTTGTTGGGCAGACCGAGATGCTCTTTTGGCGTCACGTAGCAGAGCATCGCCGTGCCGAACCAGCCGATCATGGCCGCGCCGATTGCGCTCGTGATGTGATCGTATCCCGGGGCGATGTCGGTGACGAGCGGGCCGAGCGTGTAGAACGGAGCCTCCTTGCACACGGCCAGCTGCCGGTCGACGTTTTCCTTGATGAGCTGCATGGGGATGTGCCCCGGTCCTTCGATCATCACCTGGACGTCATGCGCCCACGCGATCGCCGTTAGCTCGCCAAGCGTGTCGAGCTCGGCGAACTGCGCGGCATCATTTGCATCGGCGGTGCAGCCCGGCCGCAGCCCGTCGCCCAGCGAAAAAGCGACGTCATAGGCCTGCATGATCTCGCAGATCTCTTCGAAATGCGTGTACAGAAAATTCTCGGCATGATGCAGCAGGCACCATTGCGCCAAAATCGAGCCGCCGCGCGAGACGATGCCGGTCACGCGGTCGGCGGTCAAGGGGACGTAGCGCAAGAGCACCCCCGCATGGATCGTGAAATAGTCGACTCCCTGCTCGGCCTGCTCGACGAGCGTATCGCGGTATACCTCCCAGGTGAGGTCCGCCACCTTGCCGTTGACTTTTTCGAGGGCTTGGTAGATCGGCACGGTGCCGATGGGCACGGGCGAGTTGCGCAAGATCCACTCGCGCGTCTCGTGGATGTTCTTGCCGGTTGAAAGATCCATGACGGTATCCGCGCCCCAGCGCGTCGCCCAGGTCATCTTCTCCACTTCTTCTTCGATCGAGGAGCTGATAGCCGAGTTGCCGATGTTCGCGTTGATCTTCACGAGGAAGTTGCGGCCGATGATCATGGGCTCGGATTCGGGATGGTTGATGTTCGATGGGATGATCGCCCGGCCGCGTGCCACTTCGTCGCGCACCAGACGAGGGTCCACGCCCTCACGCATGGCCACGAACTCCATCTCGTGCGTGATCTCACCGGCTCGGGCATAATGCATCTGCGTGACGTTACGGCCCGGCGCCGCGCGCAGGGGCCGGCGCGAGTACGCGAAGCGAAGTTCGCGCAGTGAGTCGTCTGCGGCTCGAGCCCTGCGATACGCGGACGTCGGCTGCTCGAGCTCGACCACGTCTCCGCGACCGGCAATCCAAGCCGCGCGCAGGGGTTCGATCCCGCGGCGCACGTCGATCTCGAGGCCAGGATCCGTATGCGGGCCGCTCGTGTCGTACACGCGCACGCTCGTCCCATCGGTGAGGTGGATCTGCCGCATGGGCACGCGGATGCCGCGGGTACCGTCGAGGTACGCCTTGTGCGAGCTCGCCCTATGCTGGATTGGTTTCGGAGGAGATGTGACGCTCATATTTGCTTCCCTTCGCTGGCATCACCCAGATCAGGTTCCGACGGTCGGCGAATCGCTCGCCCTCTCAGTCCGGATGGACTCCCGTGTAGATGGGATTTCGCGCCCCTCGCGGGAGCGGACCTTTACGTCCGCCGCTCGAACGGGCGCCGCGAAGGAGTGCAACGCATGCTAAAAGCTTGTGTCCATCTGATATCGCTCGTTCCCTATCACCCGGGAGCATGGGGCGCCTTGGCCGGCGGTTTTATCGCATTGTGGGCACTATTCGCGGTCGCCTTGATCGTGTTCACCATCTATTGCTCGTGGCGCGTCGCGGAGAAATGCGGCTATCCGGGGGTATACAGCTTGCTAATGCTCATCCCGCTCGTGAACGTCATCGTGCAACTCGCTTGGGTCTTCTCCGAGTGGCCGATTGAGACCGAAGTGCGCCGCCTGCGCGGCACGCCCACCCAAAACACGTGATGTAGGGGGCGACTGGCAAGTCGCCCTTTAGCGAGCGATGTAGGGGGCGACTGGCAAGTCGCCCCTTAGCGAGTCGCCTTGACTTGCGCTTCCGTAACGGGCGAGGCGTGGTTGCCCCACGAGGTGCGGATATAGGTGATCACGGCGGCTATCTCAGCCGGGCTCAGCTTGCCCTTCCAGGCCGGCATGGCACCGTTGAACGATGCGCCGTTCACCGAGATCTGGCCCGTCAAGCCGTTCTCGACGGTCTTGATCACCTTTGCCGGATCTCCCGTCACCATCGGGTTGCCTGCGATCGGCGGAAACGCGCCCGGCAGACCCTGGCCCTTGGCCTGGTGGCAGCTTGCGCAGTTTTGGGCGAAGATTTGGTCTCCGCTCGGCATGGCCGCAGCGGCCGCCCCTCCTGCACCTGGACCCGGCGTGGCTGCCATGACGTTGACGACGGGTACGACGTTCGCAACTGCGTTCGCCGGAGCGCCATAGCCGACGACCGGCGTCTGGCCCACCGGGCTTGCCGCTTGCTCTGCGCCTATGACCTTAGCGGAATACCAAGTGATCGCGATGATCGCTCCGACCGTGAGGATGGTGAGCGGTATCGCGTACGGCCTGCGCGCGAGCGCTCGGCTCGGGTTCCGATCGAGCCAGGGCAGCAACAGCAATACCATCGTGAACAGGCCCGGCAGTATGACGGTCGGGACGAGTGAGAGATTTTGCGGGAACATGCGCAGTAACCCGTACAGGGCGTAGAAATACCACGCGGGCGCGGGGATGAACTGCGCGTTGTTCGGATCCGCTTTTGCAAGCAGCGGCGCGGGCATGACGATGGCGAGGACGACGACGATGACGACGATGACGAGCGCGGTCAGCGCCTCCATGAAGATCTGGTTGGGATAGAATCGGCCGAAGGTCTTCGCCGGTTCGTCGCTCGGCGGCCCAGCCGAGCCGTTATGCTTGAAGATGAAGAGATGCAGCCCCACGAGACCGAGTATCGCGACCGGAGTCGCCCAGACGTGCAAGCCGTAGAAGCGGCCGATCGTCAAGGTCCCGAGCGTGGATCCATCGCTGAGGAAGTGGTAGATGAATGGGCCGATGACCGGCACGCTCGCGGCGATGTTGATGGCCACCTGCGTCGCGAAGTACGCGTTGAGGTCCCACGGCAGCAGATAGCCCGTCAGGCCCATGGACAGCACGATGAAGAACAATAAGACGCCGACGACCCATTGGATCTCGCGCGGCTTTTTATACGCGCCGAAGAGCAGCACTTGCAGCAAGTGCATCGACATCAGCACGATCATCGCTGACGCGCCCCAATAGTGGAGACTGATCAAGAACGGGCCCCACACGACATGCCGGTAGATGAAGAGCGTCGATTCCCACGCGGTGATGCCGGACGGTGAGTAGTAGAACGTGAGGATGATGCCGGTGAGGATCTGGATCGCCAAGACGATGAGGGTCGCGCTGCCGAACACGTACCAATAACTGGCTCCGCCGGGAACGTCCTCGGTGAGGAAGTTCCTCGTCGCGGTGACGAGACCGGTCCGGCTTTCCAACCAATCGATCATTGCACCATCTCCTACCAGTAGGACACGCGGATGATGTTCGGCGTGTTCGCCGAGTACTTGACCCACTCGACCTCAGCCATGCCGCTCTGTTCGCGGAAGGGGAGCGGATCGAGCCCCCGCGGCGCCGGACCGATGAACTTCCCTTGCGCATTCTTCTTATGCTGACCGAACTTGGAAAATTCCGAACCGTGGCATGGGCACAAAAAACCGCCCAGACTGTCGTTCCAGTCGTACTTGCAGTTGAGATGGGGGCAGAGCGGGCTCCACATGACAAAGCCCAAGGCGCCCACTTCGAAGTCGAGCGCGCTTTGGGCTTGCGGTCCGAACAGATCGGGGCGCTCGCTGCGCAGCTTGTCCAAATCGTCTGGGCCGAGTTTCAAGCCCCAGACGTAGTACTCGTTATTGGTCTTATAATAGCCGTCGGTGACGAGCTTATTGAAAAAGATCTTTACGGGCTTGTCGAGCGTGCGCTCGAGCTCTGCGAACTGATCTTTATTGAGGGGGTCGAAGCCCTTGTTGGCGTCGACAAGCTCGGACTTCGGCACGAGCGAAGCCACGAGCGGCACGGCCAGGCCGAGGCCGACGATGGTGCCAGTGAAGATCGAAGCCCGCGCTAAGAACGCGCGCCGGCTGATGTCTTCGGGAGTCCCGGGATCCTGGTAGGCTTTTGCATGGTCTGCCAAGCAGCGTCACCTCCGCAGCGTCTCATGAACGGAGCGTCGTCGGATGCTCGGATGGAGGTTTGGTAGAGAGTCTCAGTCGGCCTTCGGACTGCCCTGGCAAAGCGGGGCAAATGTAGCAGTCAGCAGAGGCAGGCGCTCAAACCGGCGGCTTGGCACCAACGGATGCCGGTGATGCCGGCGGAATAATTGGGCAGCTGAGCGAGCGTGCTCGTGTCGTGGTTGTTGCCGTCCGAAAGCTTGTAGGCAGACCCCGCGCACACGAAATTTCCGGGGGTCGTATAGTGATAGCTTCCGCCGGCCGGGTCGTTCGGCACAGCCGATACATATGGATTGCCTGCGCCGCCGAAGAGATTGACGTCCACGGGCCCGCTGGTCGACGGATACTGGCCGCCGTTGTCAACCGCATATTCTTCCAGCGCAGTGGCGATCTGCTTGAGATTGCCTTCGCAGGCTGAAGACGCAGCTTCGGCGCGCGCGTGGAGGAAGTTCGGGATGAGAATGGCCGCAAGGATCGAGATGATCGCCACGGCGATCATCAATTCGATGAGCGTAAAACCGCGCGCCTGTGAGATTGATTGCCGAGCCATACAGGAGTGTTCGACAACCACCAAGGCAACCGTATCGCAAGGACGGCGCCTTGCGTGAGAAGCTTGTTAGACTTGCGTGTGAGGGATGTCACGCGACGCGAACGACGACGAGATCGGCGTTCCGGCGCGCAGCGTCTGGTAGACGACGCAATATCGCTCGGTGAGCTTTTTGAGCGTCGCGAGTTCTTCGGCACTAGCACGCGTGTCGAGGTCGAAGGCGAGTCTGATCTGCATGAATCCGACGGGTGCCTCGCGATCAACCCCGAGCGTACCGCGAAAATCGAGGTCGCCTTCTGCACGCACCTGGCCGCCGCTCACCTCGATCCCGGTGCCGGCCGCGACCGCGCGCAGGGTGACGCCGGCGCACGCCACCAGCGCTTGGAGCAGCATGTCGCCGGAGCACACGAGCGACCCATCGCCGCCCGTCGCCGGGTGCAATCCGGCCGCGACCAGCGCGCGTCCGGTTTCGACGTTGCAGCTGACACCCTCAGGATCGTCGATGCGGCCGCCGGCGCGCAGCGTGATGACGGCGCTTTTGGGATCGGTACGGTATCGGTCTTTGAGCGGCGCTTGGATGGAGCGCAGGTCGGACTTAGCCATAAGAAGTTAGGGTATCGACGAAATCCTGTCCGGGACCTCGCGATTCCACCACGATGATCGGACCACCGCGCCGGCGCCGACGAGTTCTGACTCGACGCGAGAGGCCGTTTCGATTTCCGGAATCTCTTCGAGCCTGCCCTGTGCGATACAGGCCTCGCAGACGACGTGGTCGTCGACGGGGAAGAGCTCCGCGCTCTTACGACCGCAAATGCCGCATTTATACATAGTTCTAACCCCCGGGGGTGGGGCTCCAGAACAACAGCGCTGACCTTACCTCTGCGAAACGGCTTTCCTTTAGAGCGTATGTTTGGTCTGAATTCGCTTGCCAAGGACTCTCCGGGCGAAGCACCAAGGCCACCGTATGCTCAAAGCAGCGCTGCTTTCGACCGCCGCTTTTGTTCTCGCGTGCTGCACGGCATGGCCCGCTGCCGCGAGCTCGAACAGCCTGTGCGCCTTCGTCGAGTACGTCGCAACCTACGGCGACACGTATGACGGCGTCACGACGGATGATGGCGACCATCTTGGCAGCTCCTTCGCGCTGCGTGGGGCGGCCTTGTCGGGCAGATTTGCCGCGCTCTACATGTTCTACCGGGATAAGACGGCGAGCCTGACCAACGCGACGACGCCCTCCGGTGGGGCCGGAACGACGCTGCAGTATCCCGCCGAGCAGATCGTGGTACCGATTTTTACAGCCGTCAACGCTCAGTCCGAATTCCGCCTTGAATATCGGCCCTCACGCCTGCCTTTCTATGCAGGGCTTGCATACTCGAACGCCTTCAACAACTACGGCTTTCCTCGCCTGACGGGCTTCGGAGTGGGAATCGAAGTCCAGCCCGATCCCCAAAAAAGGCTGAGTCCCTACGGTTCGTACTTCTTCTTTCCGAATCAGAGCGGCACGTATGCGCTCGCCGCGCCGACGAACCCAAAAAGCGGTTCGGCGCACTCGGCGTTTCGCGGCAACGAATTCCTCATCGGGGGCTCGGCGCGGGTCGGCAAGACTGGCCTTGACCTACGCTTCGGCTACTACCAGACGACGAACGTGCGACGGACCGGCACGTTCAACTTCGTCCGCGACGGTCCGTTCGTGGGCTTGGCTTACCGCCTCTAATCAGGTCCCCTTTTCAGCGCCGACGTAGTAGATGTACTTGAGGATCAGCGACGGTTGGGTCGCAAGCGAATTCGGATTTCCGTAGACGAGGTATGCCTCGCTGCGTCCGAACGAGCGATGGTACGCAAACGAGATATTCGATGCGTCGATGTACTGCGGCGGCGCGCCGAAATATGGAGCGGTGCCGATGATCCGCCGCACGCCCACGGACAACGAGGACGAAGCGCCGATCTCGTAGGCATAGCTCGCGCGCTCCAGCCACTGCGTGTACAGGGTTCCGTTATCGAGCCGATAGTCCGTGTCGTCGGCTTCGAACGTCATCGTCGCGAGCGGGCCTGCTTTGAGTGTTGTCGATCGCACGGTCGAATGGAGATATCCCGCACCGTAGCGACCGAAGTCGTGCGAAAATGTCGTCGGGGTATTGGTCTGCCCGAGATAGGTCAACGTGACCCCGTCTTGGGTGGTGTTGCCTGCCTCGCCATTGAGAAGTAGCCAGCTCCATCCAGCGGTTGCCGCAAGGGTGAGTTGTTGCTTCGTATCGATCGTCAGGTTGGAATAGTCATCCGCGTCGTTGACCTGCCCGAGGTGGTTGCGATAGCGCTGGTAGTCCTGGGATACGGTGATCTTGCGGATCGCGCCGTTGCCTGTGAGGTCGAATTCTTGATCGGCGTAGAACGAAGGCCCAATGGTGTCGTTAATGGGTACGAACGCATCGAGTGGATTGAATTGATCGCCGACCCAGCGGTACGCGGCGAAAATCCCCCCTTTCGGCGTGTACATGCCCGCTCCCAAATCCTGATAGTTGCCGGAAACCGGGTCGGTCACGTTGGTCCCGCGATCGATACCGCTGGTCGCATACGCGCTGAAGTTGTGCACGTCGCCCACGCGCACTTGTGCGAGCGAGAAATCGTCGGTTTCACCCGCCGCACTGACGTTCTCGTGGATGACGGTCCCCCCGACCCTGTGGTCGGGGGTGGACCAAAACGCGGATTCGGCGGAGTCAGCGCGGCCGTTACCGTTTGAGAAGAATCCCGCGAGGTTCACCGTCCGCTCGACGCCTTCAACCGCAAACCCCTCAGCCGGCGTCGGGATGTTGGGAGTGTACAGCCATGGGTAGATCGTGCAGTCGTTGCAGTTGAAATCGTTGTAGACGTTCGTGCCTTGCGTGAAAAATGGTCTCACCTCTTGGAACTGACGCTGGAATGCCGTCGGCGAGATGGTCTGTTGATCCAGCTCGACGTTCGAGTAGTCCGGATGCAAGGTCCCGAAGAGCGACGACGTGGGGGTGATGGGAAACGAGAAATCGGCCCCCATGCGCGAAGTGGATCCGCCGATGGTTCGAGAGGCCGCTTCGCCCAGTCCGTAGATCGCCAGCCTTGGTTTTGTCCGGGTGCTTGCCGAGACGAATCCCATGCCTTCCAGATCGCCCGTGTAGTACGATGAATCCGTGCTCGTCTGCCCGCTGGCGTGCGCCCACTCGAACAGGTTTTCGCTGACCTGCACGCGGCGATCGAACTGCAGCCGCCACGTCGACCGACCGTCGCTACGCATGACGTTGACGGGAATGCGCTCGGTGACGATATAGCCGTCGCTCGCGCGCTTGGCCACGGCTACCCACGCCGGTGAAAACGCGGAGTTCTCCGACGAGTACTCATAGCGCGTGCCGATCGGATTGGCAGCGAAGAAGTACTCAAATCCTTTGTCGCCGCCGGGCCAGAGGTAGACCCGGACGACATCGTCGGTGCCGAGGCCCACATCATTGGTGCGTTGGGTGGCCGTGATCGCCTCTTTTTGCTTTGCAACAAAAGCGACGTAGAGAAATTTTCTATCGGCCAGCATGTAGACGTCGGTCGGCTCGCCGGCAGGACGACCGAACGATAGATCCCAGCCCAGTTGGACGTGACTACCCTTTCGCCAGGCCGGATCGTCGAGCGTTCCATCGAGTTTAGGCGGATTGTCGACTTGGACGACGCTTATGGCGAAGCTTTGCGCCGCCGCGGCGGGGGCGGGCGCGCTCGACCCCCAAAGCGCCGGCACTGCAGCGGCAAGCGCAAGACACCAAGCACGCTTCGAGGTGTGCACCGGGAACGTTTAGCGCTTACACGCCTGCATCGCGCATGCGGACAAGATCCTCAAGCGTCGGTTTCAATCCGGCGGCCTGGACCTGGCGGATCCATGCTGGGGTCACGCCGTGGTCAGCCAATCGCACCAACTGTTCGGCAGTGGGCTGATAACCCAGCCCCCGAATGGCTGCGACGTATGCCGGAGTGATGCCACGATCGGCGACCTGCACGATGTCGTCGATGCTCAGGCTCGTGAGACCTTGGCGAAGCTGGTCCACCAGGGCCGGCGTGATATCCGCCACCGCAAGCTCGAGCTGCTCGCTCGGCGTCGGCCGCGCAATGCCTCGAGCAGCAAGAGACTGTGCGAACGCGCTGTCGGGGACAAACGTGAACGTTCCCCGGCCGGCTCCGCCCGCGGCGTGGCCGACGCATACAAACGCGCCTGCGGGGCGATGCAGGACGAAGTGCACGTCGCTTCCCTTCGCTTGCAGCGCCTTTTTGTCGAGGCCGCTCAATTGCGAGAGCGCGATCGCATCTTCCCACTCCCACGTGTGGTTCGGGGCGTACATTCCGAGCGTGAGCGCCAAGTTTCCGCTCGGCAGTCCTTGCAGCGACCAGTAGCGGACCGGATCGCCGAGCGCCCTGACCTGGGCCAGCGCGAGACCCGTTATGATAAGGACGACGATCAATCCCCACGGCCGCCGGGCGTTCCCCATCGTTACACGCCCGCCTCGGCAAGGCGTATGAGCTCGTCGACCGAAAGCCGGCGGTTTCCCGTCACGTGGCTCGTTTGGACCTTCACAAGAAAACTTGTCGTGATGCCGCATTCGGTCAAGCGGATCAAATCGCGGACGCTGATATCGCGATAGCCCGATTGCGCGAGCGCCGCGATGTAGCTCACCTGCACACCGGCGTTGCGCAAAGCCACGACGTCGTTGACGCTCGCGCTCGCATAGCCGTTCGCTTTCAGACCGGCGAGATACGCGGCGTCAACGCCAGCGTTGGCGAGGGCAACCAGATCCCGAGCCGGCATGGGCGTGAGACCCCGTGCGTGCAGCTCAGCGAGGAACTGCGGCGAGACTCCGGCATTGTGGATGGCGATCACGTCCTCCACTGAAAGATCGTGGAAGCCTGCGTCATGAAGCGCATCGAGAAAGGCGTCTCGCTCCGCCGCCGGATTGCGCATCTCCCGCACGACCGCCACCGTCATCGGTAGTCTGCTGCGCAGGGATACCGCGGAAATCGGGGCGCTGCTCAAATAGACGTGCGGTGTCACGAGCCAGCGGGTCTGAGCGTTGACGACGATCGGCACGTGGACTGCACTTGTTTCGATGCGGGTCGCCTGCTCGAGCATGACCCGCGCGTGGACGCCTGGCATCTTCTGCTCGACCTTCGCCACCACCAGATGCAGGCGTGGCGCAATTCGTGCGCTCGGGATCGGCGGAGGCAATGCGCTCGCCGAAGCGGGTGCGACGTAGGGCGAGACGATTTGCACCAAAGCGAAGGGGACTGCGCCGAAGACGATGACCGCGATGGCGAGCCGCGTGAAGGCGCCCACGCGCGTCGAACGGAGATGACGGCCATCGAGCAGACGCCTGACGCGCACCAACAACTGGCTCCTATTCTTCGCGAGCCCAGCAGTGGGCAACCACCGTCGATCGGCTTTGAGGAGCGCGATGTCGCACAGGCAGCGCGCGAAATCGGCGCGATCCGCTTGCAAGGACGCCGCCGCGTCGTCGCAGGCGATCTCCCGTTCCAAGTCGAGGACTTTCGCGATCGCGTACACGATCGGGTTGAAGCACAACACCGCGAGGGCTATCTGCTTGCCGAGATTCGCATAGTCGTCCCAGCGAGCGATGTGCGCGCACTCGTGGCGGATGATGCGCTCGGTGTCCGTCTTCGAAAATCGCAGGGCGACGTCGAGCGGCAGCGCGATCGCCGGCTCCGCAAAACCGATCACGCACGGCTCGGCGACGTCCGATGAGTAGCCCAGTGCGACCGGCCGGCGCGTCATCGTCTCGCATTCGGCTCGCTCCGCCGGCGAGAGAACTCGAAAAGCCAGCGTCTTCTTCACCTTGGAGAGCCGGATGTAGCCGAACCACAGCCGCGCGACACACAGATTCGCAGCGATGAGCCACAGCACGAGGAGCGCTGCATCGAAGCGACCCGACATCAATCCGGCGGACCACACGCCGAGCATTTCACGAATGCCCCGCTGCGGAGACTCGAGCGGCTTTCTCGTCGCGCGAAGGGGAGCGGCTGCGGTATCGCTCGCTTGCGCATCCGCGAACGTCACAGCGCCCGGCTCTTTGGCGGCGAACACCGGCGTCGAATCCGTAGCCTTTGGGAGCGTGAGATGCACTTCTGTGGGCGACCCGAGCTGGGCGAGCGCGAAATTGGCGAACGGCAGGAGCAGCGCGGCAGCGAGCGCCGCGCTCCACGTCGCGTAGCGTTGCGCCGCTGTGGAGCGTGAAACGGCCTTGGTCAGTCCCCAAACAGCCAACGCCAGCACGGCGGTCTGCCAGATCGAGTTGAGCAAAGCCCAGACAACATGATGGAGCGTCATCATGACCGCTTCTCCTGTGTGGCGAGACGGCGCAGCCGCTCGAGCTCGGCGTCCGTGAGTTGATCGTCTTCCAGAAGCCTGACCGTGAGCAGTGCAGCTGAATTGTCAAAAAAACGCGCCAGCAGATTCTTGACCGCCGCACGCGAGGCGTCCACCCGCTTCACGACGGGCGAATAGATGAAGGCGCGACCGGCGCTCGCGTGCTTCACGAAGCCCTTGTGTTCGAGGATGCGCAGCAGCGTCTGCACGGTGTTGAACGCAGGACGTCCACGTTCTGGCAGCGCGTCGCGCACTTGGGCGACGCTTGCCTCACCTTTGTTCCAAAGGATCTCCATGAGGCGTTGCTCCGCCTCGGTGAGCACCACGGAGCGTTTTCGCGGCATTCCGACCTCACCTAAGGTATTAGGTATAATGTGGTGCTAGTCTACCGCAACGCCCGACCGATTGTCAACACGGTGAGTCAGATGCTCCAACGCCACGTATCCCAAAAGGGCGTCCCCACGTGCGCCGGCCTGAAATTCCGCAGGTCGGTGTTCACGGCATAGTCGTAGCTCGCAAACCAAAGGGGTATGATGGGCACTTCGTCCGCAAGGATCCCGGCGATGCGGGCATAGGCCGCCTTGCGCACCGGGCGCGCGTTGTTCGCAAGCGCTTCTTCTTCTAACGCATCCAGGGCATGGTCGCAAAACCGGTAGACATTCTCTCCTTGCGGCGGCATCCAGCGGCACTCGAAGAGGATCGAGTCGTCGGGGTCGGCCCCGTTTGCAAAACCTTCGAGCACGACGTCGTAGTGCCCGGTCATCTCGATACCGCCGGCGGAGAGCGGAGCATACAGGATGTCGGACGGATACGACTTGATGTCGACATCGATGCCGGCTTGGTGCCACTGCTGCTGCATGAGCTCGCGTGCTTTCAGAGAGACGGAATCTCCGGCAACTCCAGCGAGGCCGAGACGCAGCGGCACTCCGTTCTTCATCCTCACGCCGCCGGGCGACATGCGCCAGCCCGCAGCGTCGAGCAACCGTCCGGCCGCAGCCGGATCGTAGGCATACTTGCGGACCGCGTCGTCGTGCGCCCATAAGAACGGCGGCTGGTCGGAGTCAGCCAGGACATCTGCCCCAGCAGCGACGTTGTCGATGATGCCTTGACGATCGGTGGCGTAGACCAGTGCCTGACGCACGCGTACGTCGGACAAGATCGGGCTCTGCGTGTTCAGCCCCAGATCCGCGTAGCGGGTGAAAGGCGACGACACGATCCTGACGCCGGCCGTGCCGCGCAGCGAGCGCGAGACGACGTGCGGCACCCGGAAGAAAAAATCGATTTCGTGGGTCTTCACGAGGGTGGCGAGGGTATTGTCGTTGGGCACGATCCGCACGTCGAGTTCCCGTAATTTGGGCGCGCCTCGCCAATAGTGCGGGTTGGACACCATCCGAATCTGACTATCAGATTCGTACGAGACCACGCGATATGGGCCCGTGCCTACGGGCATCGTATTGTAGGAAGCATGGGCTATCTTGCCGTCGCGCGGCAAGAGATGAGCGGGCAGCACGCAGTAGCCGTACGCCCCAGCCGGGCTGAGAAACATCGAAACGAAAGGCGCGTAGGCGCGGCGGAGGTGGACCAACACCTCGTGCCGTCCCAGCGTTCGCATCGAATCGATCAATTCGTATCCCGATCGGCTGGGTACCGGATTGTCTGGATTCATGATGGCGCGCAACGTGAAGATCACGTCACCGGCATCGAATGGCGCGCCGTCTTGCCACGTCACTCCATCGCGAAGGTGATAGGTGATCGTGCGTCCGTCCGCGCTGATACCGCCGTTCGCAAGCGTCGGAACAATGCTCGCGAGATCTGGGATCAAATTGCCGGCATCGTCCTCATCGACGAGATAACCGGCCCAGAACTTTGAAATATCGACGTCGATCTCTTGTTGGCCCAAAACCGGATTGAGATCGTCGGGCTCCTCGGCGATGCCCATCCGGAGAACGCCCGGAATCGTCCACGGGTTTGCACCTTGCGTCGCCGTGGTCTGCGTCGAGATCTTCGTACAGCCGAACGCCGCGCTTGCGATCGCAATGAATGCGACCAGGACGAGTGCGGCGCGCTTAATGGTAGAAGTACGGATCCAGGACGCTCACTTCGGTGACGCTGTCGATCGGCAGGCCGTTGCGTTGCCCAGCCTGACGGACGGCGTTCTCGTTCGGGCCGTCGTAGATGCAATACGTCTTCTTATGGTCTTTGGAGACGTACGAGTGCACCCAGGTGACCCCGAGGTCGCCGTTAGTCTTGACGACGTTGCCGCAGGTCTCAGCCCCCTGGTTGGTTGTCGGGATTTGGAGGCCGTCTTTGAACGACCGTTCGATGAGATAGCGTGGCATCGGTACCCTCCTAGAATGCCGGCGGAAGGTCCGACCTATTCGCCGCGAACGCCCTAGGGCTCTTTTGGAGTAAAGCGAACCTGAGCCGCTAAAATGGATGTTTTGGGCACGGGCAAGGGACCGTCGGCTCCCTCAGGCACCCTGGCGTTTCTTTTTTCCGACATCGAGGGCAGCTCTCGGCGCTGGGAAGCCCAGCGCGAAGCGATGGAGCGGGCCGTCGCGCGCCATGAGGAGTTGGTCAGATCCGCGATCGAGGCGCGCAACGGCTATATCTTCAAGACTGTGGGCGACGCGTTTTGCTGCACGTTTGCCAGCGCTGCCGACGCGTTGCGCGCCGCCTTCGCCATCCAGGAGACGCTGGAGGCAGAAGATTTCTCCGATGTGGGAGGCTTGCGCGTCAGGCTCGCGCTGCATGCAGGCGTTGCCCAAGAGCGTGACCGCGACTATTTCGGCCCAGCGGTCAATCGCGTGGCGCGGCTTGTCTCGATCGGTCACGGCGGCCAGGTCCTGCTATCGAACGCCGCTTACGAGCTCGTCAAGGACGATGCGCCGCCGCACGTGGTCTTCACCGATCTCGGCTCGCATCGGCTGAAGGACCTCGCGCAGCCGGAGCGCGTGTGGCAAGCCGCGACGGGTGAGAGCGGCCGAGACTTTCCGCCGTTGCGTTCCGTCGCGTCGTTTCCCAACAACCTCCCTTTGCAGGTGACGACGTTCCACGGCCGCGAGGACGACATGCGCGATATCAAGCGCCATGTCGCCGACCACCATCTGGTCACGATCTTCGGATCCGGTGGCGTGGGGAAAACGCGGCTCGCCGTACAGTCCGGCGCGGAACTGCTCGACCAGTTCGAGGACGGCGTCTGGATCGCGGACCTGGCTCCGATTAAGGAGGAGCAGTCTCTCATGGGCGTTGTGGCGCAGGCCCTGGGTGTCAATCAATCACAGGGACCGCTCGGCGACGAGGCGATCATCCGCTGGCTGGAACCCAAGCGGTTGCTGCTGATCTTCGACAACTGCGAACACCTCGTCGATCCGGTCGCAAGGCTCATCGACGCGATCAACCGTCGTTGTGCAAACGTCCGAGTGCTCGCGACCTCGCGCCAGGCGCTCGGCATGAGCGGTGAAAAAGTGTTCCGCCTGCCGTCGCTTGCATATCCAGCGGGCCTGGGTGGCCGTATTCCGGAGGAAGCGATGCGCTGCAGCGCGGTCGCGCTCTTCGTCGACCGAGCCATGCTCGCGGATCGCTCGTTCCGGCTAACGAGCGAGAATGCGCTCCTCGTGGCGGAGGTGTGCCGACGCCTGGACGGGATTCCTCTGGCCATCGAGCTTGCCGCAGCCCGCTTGCGGATGATGAGCTGCGCCGGTTTGGCTCGGCATTTGGACGAGCGTTTCAAGTTCCTCACCGGAGGCAACCGTTCGGCGCTGCCGCGCCAGCAGACGCTGGCGGCGTTGATCGACTGGAGCTACGACCTCTTGTCGCCGCCCGAGCGCAGCTTGTTCGATCGGCTCGCGGTTTTCGCCGGCCCGTTTTCGCTTGACGCCGCGGAGCATGTCTGCGCAGGTGATGGCATCGAGCCTCGGGATGTTTTGGATCTCTTGTGCTCGCTCACTGACAAGTCGCTGGTCGTCGCGGAGACCGAGGACGACGAAGAGCGATACCACCTCTTGGAGACGACTCGCGAGTACGCATGGCAGAAGCTACGAGCGCAGGGCGTGGCGGATCGCTTCGATACCGCATATGCGCGGTATTTCCTGAAGGTGGCGTCCGACCTTGAATCGCGATCGTCCGCCATGGAGCTCGGCGAGTGGCTGCGGCGCGTCGAACGCGAGCTCCGCCACTTTCGTGCCGTGTTGGAATGGTCGCTCGGCGAGGGTCACGACGTGGCGCTCGGTGCTTCTCTGGCCGCCGCCCTTGAGGCGTACTGGTGGCATGGCGGCGCTGAAGCCGAAGGCCGCTACTGGATCGAGGACGGCTTGACGAAGCTCGCTGTTTCAGAACATCCGGAGATCGCAGAAAGGCTTGACCGGGCGCAAGCGCTGCTCACATCCCGAATACTCTTCTCCTGAGTTCGACATTGGTTCCGGACAGGCCACAAACGAACGCGGCGCCGTTTTGGCGCCGCGTGTACTGCAATTGTGGCGTTGCTGTCGTTGTTACGGACCGAACCCGATGGCGGTTTCCTCGTTCGTGAGACCGCTCGTGATGGTGACCGCTGCTGTGCTTGATCCACTGAACGGCGGCGTGAATTCTTGGACTTCGGGGGTTCCGTCAGAATCCCAGAGGTTGCCGTGCTTGTCGAAGACGAGGTTTTCTGGAAAACCACCCGTGGGGATGACGAACTGCGGGGTCGACGTGTTGCTGAACGGTGGGACGAACTGGGCGATGCCGCTGCTACCGAAGAGCGAAGCATACATATTTCCGGCCGCATCGAAAGCTACGCCTTGACCGTTCTGTGAAAGCGGGATGACCGCAGCCGGCGTGCTCCCAGACGTGATCGGTGCCGTGTAGAACAAGACGTTGCTCGAGGCTTGACACGCCACGGCCATGTCGCCTGCCGCGTCGAACGCGATCTGCGCCGGGTCGTCGGTGCCCGTCGAAAGCGTAAAGGCCGGTACCGAGGCCGCCGAGATCGGCGCCGTTATCACGCTGAGCGTGTCGTTGAGGCGGTCAGAAAACCACAGGTTACCGTGAGTGTCGACCGCGTTATACGCATTGCCGGTCCCTGGAAGGGGAATGGTGAACTTCGGCGTGCTTGCCGCTCCGATAGGATGGCCAAATGCCGTGATATTTGATACGCCGGTTCCGTCAACGTCCTGATTGATGATGAACGTGGTGCCCGCGTTGTTGAACGTGACCCCACCTGGGAAACCGGGCGTGTAACCCGAGACCGTGACTGCAGGCGCTGAGGCATTGCTGAACGGCGGCGTATAGATCAGCAGTTGCGCGCCAGAACTTTGGAATTGCGTTACGTACAGTTTGTTGAAGTTGAGCGCCGGCGGCGGGGACGTCGACGTCGAACTGCTGCTGCAAGCCGTTAGAAAAACGACTAACAGCATGGCCCATCGAATATTCTTCATTTATTCCTCTCTCACACGAATGCAAACCTGACAAGCGTAGGTGGCTCCTAGCTTGCGGCGAGGCATAGCTTTGGTGACACGGGCTGCCCGTCCCTTGCCTGGGTCGCCTCCTGACCGAGTACCGTGACGTATGCCACTCCGCGGAAACGACGAGACAAGCCCTCTAGAATTCGCACAGATGTGCTGAAGCAGGACCCTGGTTCGGTGGCCGTTAGAGCAAGCGATCGTGCGGTCATTATCTGGCCTTAATGCTATAATCGAGCCTCGGAAGAGTCCCTTTCTTGCGACTCGTTAGCTGTTACATTTCTGAAAGGCGGTGGATCATGCGCAATCAGATCTGCTTATCGCTTGCCCTGCTCGCGGCTTTCGCTTTGTCGCTCGCAGGTTGTTCAAATGGAGGGAGCGTGGCCTCGAACGGGGCGCTCAGCAAACCTCCTCGACCGCAAGGCAACCTGATCTTGAGCGGCACGATTGACGGCACCGGACCCCGGTTGCTTGCTCTGGTGCGACGCTTGCCGAGCGGAAGCAAACGCCACACCCAGGCGGCTTTCACCTTCAAGAACATCCTCGTGCAAGGGACTCTCTATCCCGGGGATGCGGGCGACAACATCGTGGTCAATTCCACGACGATCCCAGTGCCGACCAACGGCATCTACAGCGCTAGCGTCTCGTTCTCGAACGTCCCGGTGCACAACAACGAGTGGGGGCTGCTGCAGTTCATCGGCGTCGCCTCCGATGGCAGCCAGATCGCGCTCGGCGAACTAGCGGGCATCATCAATGTCACGGCGTCACCGACCAATAGCTCGACGTTGACGGAAGCGACCACGCAAACGTTCCAAGTCTTCAGCATGCTCGCGCTCAACGGCGAGATCGGCACGAATGACTTGGACAGCAGCGCGACGCTCGCGACGACCATCGCATCGGATATCACCGCAACGGGGATCACCCCGGATCCCGCGACGCACCTTTTCGATGCGAACGAAATGCTCACGCTCAACAACGACATCGCGCCGAAATTCGAGCGCAACGCGACCGTCACCGCAAGCCCCTCCGTGTCCGGCTCCTTCATCTTCCTGCGCGACTACACGAATGCGAGCGAGCTCGACCTTGTCAGCAACCTCGCGAATTTCTTCCAGACCTTTACGTTCAGCGTGCAACCACCCGTCGTCGGCGGCGTGCTGGGTGGCGGCCCGGGCTCCGCACAATCGTGCGGCTATTTCTTGGCGGTTGCTCCGCTGCACTCGCCCGAAACAAATCCACCGCCCGTGCCGAGCCTGGTCACCGCCTGCGTGATCGCAGGTTCCGGTTCGACCACCCTGCGCAACGTGTACGGCGGACGCGTGCTCATCGGAGCGACCAACAATCCATACAACTCGTTCCTCCCGCCGACACCTCCGTTCAACGGCGGCTTCTTGGCATTCGCCGGCCATGCGCCGGGGACGTACACCGCGACCGTGACGACCGCAGCCACCCAGTCCACCATCAAGGTGACCGATTTGCCGGGATTCGCCTTCGGGGCGACGTTCTTCGCTTCACAACTGCCTGGCGCGGGCGCGTTCTTCTTACAGCCCGGGTTCGGCAACGCTCCGCTTTCGGCGACGCAGTTCAGCGCGCCGACGACGTCCATGTGGTATCGCATCGCAGTCCCCACTCCGTACAGCAGCACATCGAACTCGCTCATCGTGGACACCTTCGATCCGTGGGATATCGCCTCGACCAAGCTGCAGATCTGCGGGGGGATCAACTGCTACGCCCTTGGCGCAACGCAACCGCTCGCGATCGCGCGGCCTTTTGCCGATGCCGGTACGAAGCTGACGTTCTTCAATTGGAAAGTGGGCGGCACCGCGACGAAGATCACGCAGGGCACGGGTGCCTACAACATCACCATCAGCGGCGCAGGCACGGCGACGCTTACGACCACCACTGCCAGCGTGCTCACCCCTCGCGAGTCGATCGAGATCCTTGGTACGCTGCCATTTCCAAGCACGTTCACCGTTTCGGCCAAGGATGCGGCAAGCAATTCCTACAGCAATTCCGCTCCGGTGAGCAATCCGTCTGAGGTGTCTCTCACAATGGATTCGGTCGGCAATATCGTGACCACGACGTCCATCACGATCTCCTTCACAACGATTTCTGCGGGCACCGTCACCATCCAAGAAATCGCAAACCTATAACGGATGAAGTAGCGACAGCAGCCTCGAACCGAGCGGCGGTGCGAGCTTCGTACGGACGAATCGTCTTCGGCGTTTCGGCGCTGTTGTTCGGCGTCATCGGATTGCTGTGGCACGACGCCGACACGTGGCAAAATCTCCCCATCTGGCGCTTGCCTTTTGCCACGATTTTCGCCGGGTGTCTCGCGGTCGCGCAAATCGCCGCTGGAATCGGGATGCTATTTCCGAGAACTGCCCGTTTGGCGTCGATCGTTCTTGGCGTCGTGTACGGGCTTTTCTCGCTGGCGTGCATCCCTGGAATCATCGCCGCGCCGAGGGTTTACGCGCAATACGGGGGCTTCTTCGAATGGTTCTCGCTCGTGTGCGGTGCGATCGCCGTGTACGCGGCTACGGAAACGGATGCAGCCCGATCGGCCACGCTCGGCCGAGTGGCGCGGCTCGGGCTTGGGCTCTGCGCCGTTTCTTTCACGCTAGCTCAGATCGTCTATCTCCGCTTCACGGCGAGCTTGGTGCCAACGTGGATCCCGCCCAATCAGATGTTTTGGACGATACTCACGACGATCGCGTTCGCACTCGCGGCCGTCGCCATTCTCATCAATCGCCAGGCGCGACTTGCGATGCGTCTCATGACCCTGATGCTGGCGCTCTTTGGCATATTGGTCTGGATCCCGGCCCTCATTGCTCATCCACACGAGCATGGGAATTGGTCTGAGTTCGCCTTGAATTTTCTGATCACAGGAGCAGCTTGGCTCGTATCAGACGTGATCGGTCGTTAGCGGTCTTAGCGCTACACCTTGAGAGCTTCTTCGACCGCCTGATCCTCTGACCACGCCGCGCCTTCGGCTGCAAGCTTTTCGATCTCAACGTCGCTGAGCTGCTCGCGCAGCGCGCTCAGCAGCTGTTCGTAGCTCCACTGCTCGGTCGACTCGCGGGTTCTGCCCAGCTCGTCCAACTTCGCATCGACCCACCCGAGCAGCCGGGCAGCGGTTTGGGGATTGCCCCGCAGCGCCAGGATCAGGGCAAAATGCTGGACCGCCCATGCGGTGATGGCGGGAAATTGGGAGCGACGGGCAAGACGCACCGCTTTGCGGACAGAGTTCGCCGCGCCGTCAAGATCACCCAAAGCGATCTGATACGCGGTGCCGTTCGTGTGGCGTATGGCGAGTGTGACCGCGTCGACGCGCTGCTGCGAAGCCATCGCTATCGCTTGACTTGCCATCCGCCACGCCTCTTGCGGCTTGCCATCGGCAAATTCGACCTCTGCAAGATTGTCGGCCACGATGCTTGCGCCAAGCTCGTCGCCGATCGCCCGAAAGCCAGCAAGGGCCTTATGTTTGGAAGCGCGTCCCTGCGCGAAGTCCCCAAGGTTGTACGCGATCGCACCTTGGAGATCGAACGCGGCAGCGATGCCCCAACGATCGCCACATGCTTGCAGCTCGCCGAGGGCTCGCGCATTTTCTTTCTTCGCCGCTTCCAGCTCGCCCATTTGAAACAAGCCCTGAGTGACCGAGTGATGTGCTCGGGCCACACCCGCAACGTCACCGATGCTTTCGAAGAGCTCCGCGGCCTTTTGCGCCAGCTCGTAGGTCCTGTGCCCCGAGCTGGTCCAGGATTGCCCGAGCAGCATCCACGCTACGACACCAGGGTGCTCACGAGCATCTACTTGCGCTCGCGCGCTCTCGACCCAGTAGTTTCCCTCCGATGACAGCCCTCCCCGAAACCAAAACTGGGCCAATCCTGCGACGATCTCGGCGCCGAGGATCGGGGCGTGGTGTTGCGTCAGGGCCCACTCCAAGGCCGCGCGGCTGTTGTCCAATTCCGATTCGACATCGGCCAGCCACGCCGCGGTCGACCCTTGACCAAAGCTCTTGGCGAAAGCCTTAGCTCGATCGCGAAAATGCTCAGCGTGGCGACGGTGAATAGATTCCCGCTCGTTCGTGACGGCGAGCTTCTCGAGCGCATACGCACGCGTTGATTCAAGCAGCCGGTATCGGGCTTTGGACTTCGTCGTATCTGCAGATACTAGGGACTTATCCGCCAACGATGAGACCACGTCGAGTATCTCGATCTCATCCGCAGGCTCGTCGCCGCACACCGCGACCACAGCGTCGATGCCGAACCCTCCGGCAAAAACCCCCATCCGATTGAAGAGCCTCTGCTCGTGCGGCGAGAGCAGATTGTAGCTCCAATCGATGAGCGCACCTAAGGTCTTCTGCCGGGGCAGCGCAGTACGGCTGCCGCCCGTGAGGATCTTGAATCGCTCGTTCAAGCGCTGGGCGAGGTTTGGAATCGACAGCACCTTGACGCGCGCCGCGGCGAGCTCGATGGCGAACGGGATGCCATCGAGGTGCCGGCAAATGTCAGCGATGATCGCCGCGTTGTCGTCGGTGATGACGAACTGCGTTCCAGCCATGGCAGCGCGGTCGACAAACACCGCGATCGCCCCGTAGCGCATCGCCTCCTCGGCGCGCAGCGCCGATCCGATCTCGGGCGTCGCAAGTGACGGCAGCCGATGGGCCGTTTCCCCGGCGATGTTCAAGGGTTGGCGCGAGGTGGCCAACATTCGCACGTCCGGACAGCTCCGATGGATCGCATCGGCTAGCGTGGCAGCAGCGACGAGCAGATGTTCGCAATTGTCGAGGATGAGGAGCGCGTGTTTGCTCTTTAGCCAGGTGGTGATCGAATCGATCACTGAGCGCCCTCCCGCTTGGCGCAAGCCCAATGCACTCGCCGCGACGCTCGGGACGAGCTCGGGATCGGAGATCGGCGCTAGGTCCACAAACCAGACGCCGTCCGCAAAGCGATCGACGAGATCCGCCCCTGCCTGCAACGCGACCCGCGTCTTCCCGACACCGCCCGCGCCTGTGATCGTGAGCAAGCGGTGCGTTTCGATAAATGTCTTCACCTCGTCGATATCTTGCTCGCGCCCGATGAGGGCCGTCAGTTGCAGCGGCAAGTTGTTGGGATGCTCGTCGAGAGAATTGAGGGGCGAGAACTTGGATCGCAAACCGGGGGCTTCGAGCTGCCAGACGTGTTCTGGCTCTGCGAGGTCTTTGAGCCGTCTTAAACCCAGATCGAGCAGGACAACACCGTCGGGAAGATTGGTGCCAACCAACTTCTGCACGATGCTGGACAGCAGCACTTGCCCGCCGTGGCCGATCGACATCAGACGTCCGGTGCGGTTTACCGCGGGTCCGGAGTAATCGTTGTCGCGCTCGTGTGCGGAACCGCAATGGATAGCCATGCGGACCTGCAGACCGTCTACCTCGGAGAAGTCTACGGTTCCAAGCGCGCGTTGGCACTCGACGGCTGCTGCGAGAGCGTCATCGGCCCGTGCAAATGCAGCGCAAAACGCGTCACCGACCGTCTTGAAAATAAAACCGCCGTGCTTCTCGATGATCGACCGTAGCAGCTCGTCGTGGCGTTTGACCGCGACCGCCATAGCGTCTCGGTGCTGTTCCCAGCGCTGCGTGCTGCCTTCGATGTCCGTAAAGAGAAACGTGACCGTGCCAGTAGGTAAAGGCACGGGTCTTTGAGGCCTCTTCTGAGCCTCGCTTGCGCCCGGCATTGCCAACCAAGATTCAAAGCCTGAGGGATCTAACCCCGCGCGCATGTGGCGACCTCATGCGTCGTCATTGCACGACCACGGAGCCTTCGCCATGGCTGGCGAAGTCGAAGGCACAGATCTGGAGGGGTGACAGAGCGGTTGAATGTGGCGGTCTTGAAAACCGTTAGGGATGCAAGTCCCTCGTGAGTTCGAATCTCACCCCCTCCGCCAGTATTGCGACGTGGCACGCCTCCATCTGATCGTCCGGGGTCGCGTGCAGGGCGTCTTCTTCCGCGCCAGCGCGCAGGAAGAAGCACAGAGGCTTGGACTCGTCGGCTGCGTCCGCAACCGCTTCGACGGATCGGTCGAGATCATCGCCGAGGGAGATCCATCGCCGCTTGCGAGTCTGCGATCGTGGGCCAGCCGCGGGCCTGACGGCGCGGCGGTGGAGTACGTGGACGAAATCGCCGAGGCACCGACCGGAGAATTCCGGCGCTTCAGCGTGAGTGGTTGAGGCGCGCCAACCGCCCGTAGTCTTCGGGGGTGTCGATGTCGGCGAAGGCGTCCGGGTGGCTTGCGGCCACAAATTCCAAACGGCTGGCATGCCGCCTCGCATAACTCTTGGCTCCAGCATCGCCGCGTAACTTTTGGAGTTGTGCGAAGTCCGGCTTCGGGAAAAGCGCCGGAGATCCCCAAGTGCCGTTCGCGCGCAGCGCGACGATGCTCGCGCGGCGGTCGGCATGCCGTGCGATGAGTGCGTCGAGATCCTCTGCGGTCACAAAAGGCTGGTCGGCGATACTGAAGATGCACGCGTCATCGTCTTCGTGTTGCGCGAGGCCCGATCGCAGCGATCCCGCAAGACCATTTTCCCAATCATCGTTGACGACGACGGCGCAGCGACGCGGATCGACCGCCAGCAGGATGCGTTCGGCGTACGCGCCCAAAACGAGCGTGCACGTCAGCGCCAGCGAACGTGCGGCTGCGTCGACAGCGCGCTGGAGGAGCGGCGATCCGTCGATCGGCAGCAATAATTTCGATCCCCTGCTCCCGAACCGGCGACCTGCGCCTGCAGCGAGAATCACGCATCCGACGCGCGGCGCCGCTCTCATCGTCATCGATCGCCTTTGAGCACGGCGAGCATCGCGTCGTGGATTTTGCCGTTCGAAGCCACGATCTCGCCGGCGTCCAGCCGTGCCGGGCCGCCGCCATAGTCGCTCGTCTTGCCGCCGGCTTCGGTCACGATCAGCGCTCCCGCCGCGATATCCCAAGCGTGCAGACTTGGTTCCCAAAAACCGTCGAACCGCCCGGCAGCGACATAACAGAGGTCCAGGGCGGCTGAGCCGTCGCGACGCAACGCTTGCGCTGCATTCATGAAATCTGCGAATGCTTTGAGGTTGCCGATGGGGTCGTCGACGCGATGCGCGGGAAAGCCCGTCGCAAGCAGCGCATCGCAGAGGTCATCTTGATCCGAAACGTGCAGCTCCGTGCCGTTGCACCGCGCGCCTCCGCCTCGCAGAGCGATGTACTCCTCATCGGCCATCGGATCGTAAACGACCCCGCTTTGGACCTCCCCATCACTTTCGATGGCGATCGACACGGAGAAGCAGCGGTACCCGTGAGCGTAATTCGTCGTTCCGTCGAGCGGGTCCACGATCCAACGATGCGTCGCGTCGCGTCCGCTCGTGCCCGTCTCCTCGCCCAGCACGACGTCGTCCGGGAAGCGGCGTGCGATGAGCGACCGGATCAGCGCTTCGCTTTGCGTGTCCGCCTCAGTCACGAGATTCGAGCGCACGTCTTTCGAGCGGACGCCGATGTGCGTTCCTAGCTTGCCGCGTAAGAGCGCTCCGGCTTGCCGGGCAGCGCCTCGCGCGAGCTCAAATCGTTCGTCGTTCAAGCGACTCGTCACTTGGGGGCTCCGGCAGGGTCTTTAGAGTCGAAGAGGCGCGCGAGACTGGGCAATCCTTCAGCGTATGTCGGATGGATGTGCACGCACGCATCCAGACGCTGCCAGGTCGAACCCGATTCCATGTGCGCTAAGATGACGTGCACGAGCTCGCCCGCCTCGTATCCGACCAAGGTCGCGCCGATAATCCGATCCTTTTCGTCCACGAGCAAGCGATAAAAGCCGTTCTCTTCGTTCCATTCGATCGCTCGAGACACGCGGTCTAATCCGAGCGTCACGGCGCGCGCGTTGATCCCGCGTTTTTGTGCCGATTCGGCATCGAGGCCGACACGGGCGACCTGCGGTTCCGTGAAAGTCGTGTAAGCGAGCACGCGATCGTCTCGCGTGCGTTGGCCGCCGGCGAGGATCACCTTGAGCCGGCGGAAATCTTCCCACGATACGTGCGTGAATTGCGGTTGCCCGGCCACGTCGCCGATCGCGTAGACGCCTTTGCACGTCGTTTGGAGATGTTCGTCCACGCGCACGTAGCCCCGCTTGTCGAGTTCGATCCCGCTCGCGGCCACGTCAAGTTGCTGCGTATTCGGCGTCCTTCCCGTCGCTACGAGCAGCGCGTCGCCCGTGAGATGTTCACCGTTGTCCAGGACCAATTCGAATTCGCCGGCATGCTTTACCGAAGCGACCATGCGCCCCAGATGCAAGGCCAAAGCATCGCGCGCGAGGCTCTTCTGAAGCGCTTCGCTCGCATCGGGTTCTTCGCGCGAAAGAACCCGCGGGTTGCCGTCGACGATGTGGACCTCGCTCCCCAGCCGCGCCATGCCTTGGCCGAGCTCGAGTCCGATATAGCCTGCGCCGAGGACGAGCAACCGTCGCGGCAGCTCTCGCAGCTCGAAGATGTTCGCGTTCGTGAGAAACGGCGTTCCCGCTAGTCCGGGGATGTCGGGAACGTGCGCGCTCGTGCCGGTGTCGATGACGATGATGGGCGCTTGCGCCGTCGTCTCGCCTCCTCGGACGGTCTTATCGCCGACGAACACCGCTGTTTCTCGCACGATGCGAACTGATGAAGCCTCGAGCCCTTTCTCAATGGAACGTTCGAACCGGTCGCGGATCGATCGGACGCGATCCATGACCGCGGGAAAATCCACGCTCACGACGGCGCTCACACCCAGTGGGGTCATGCGGCGCGCTCGCCCCGCATTGTGCGCCGCTGCGAGGAGCGCTTTCGACGGCGTGCAGCCGTAATTGATGCACGAACCACCGAAGCGACCGCGCTCGAAGAGCATCACCTTCTTGCCTTGCGCTGCGAGGTCGAGCGCCAGCGGCACGCCCCCCTGGCCGCTGCCGATGATAATCGCGTCGAGTGTTTCCATCGGTTCTCCGTTTGCCGCGAATGAATTCGCGGCGGCTACATGATGACGCGCAGCACGTCCTCAAGCTGGGTGACGATTGCGGTCGGGGCGGGCACGTTCGTCGGGTACTTCTTGCCCTCCCAGTCGAACCAGATGGCGCGCATGCCTGCACCGAGCGCACCAAGGACGTCGTTGTACGGGTCGTCACCGATATACCAGATGTTTTCGGGCGGTGCTTCCAAGCACTCGCGCAGCGCGTCAAAAGCTTGAACGCTGGGCTTGCGCACGCCAAGATCGTCGCTCACGAGGACCGGCGCTGCGAATCCGACGAGATCCGCTTTGCACTGCTGCAGCGGATTCCACCCGTTTGTGAGGATCGCATGGGGGATCCCCACGCGGTCGAGCGCGCGCAACAGCTCCGCCGCTCCCGGTAGCGCTTCGACGTGCTGCGGCGTTCGCTCGATCGTCAGTCGCTTGAAAGCCACGAATGCTTCCGCAGACGCCGGGCCTTCCAACATAGCTTCGAACGCAGCGTCAAACGCCTGCGCGAGGGTGCATGCGCCGGAGCGATATTGCGCGATCTGCGCGTCGGCGATCTCCGCGGCGCGGCGTTCGTCGAAAGCGCGCCCCCTCGACGCGGCGATCTGCTGCAACAATTCGATCAAGGTCGTTCGTTCGAGCGCGTGATCCACGCCGAGCGTATGGTCGAAATCAAATCCGACTGCAAGACGTCTCACGCGTCCTGGCTTTCCCGCAGCATGTGTCGCTTTCCGCGCTGTCGAACCTTGCAAGATGCCGCAAACATCTGCAGCCATTCCCACCTACGTGCTGCCGGGGCCCAAAGGCAAGGCCGTCGTCGAGCGCGAGACCGCGCGCCTCACGACCGGAACGAAGACCGCACCGGTCGTCGTCAAATCGGCGAAAGGCTTGCTTGTTGAGGACGTGGACGGGAATGTCTTTTTAGACTTCACGAACGGCATGGTCGCCGCCACCGGCCACGCCCACCCCAAGGTGGCCACAGCCATCGCCGAACAAGCCGAACGCTGGCTCTTCATCAATAGTCCAGACTTCTATTCGCCGCTTCAAGCCGAGGTAGCCGAGCGTCTCGCAAAGCTCGTGCCCGGGATCGCGGGCAAGAAAGTGTTCCTATGCAACAGCGGGACCGAGGCGAACGAAGCCGCCCTCAAAGCCACGCGCTGGAACAAGCCGACGCGCAAGCGCCTCATAGGATTTTTGGGAGCTTTCCACGGCCGCACGATGGGCGCGAATGCGCTCACGGCGAGCAAGATCGCGCAGCGCGCACGCTTCACTTCGAACATCCCAGACGTCCATCACGTGCCCTACGCGACCTGCTATCGTTGTCCGTACAAGATGTCGTACCCGAGCTGCGACATCTGGTGCGCGCGCATCTTGGAGGAAGTCTATTTCAAACAGCTCATCCCGCCCGATGAGGTGTCCGCCATCTTCGTGGAACCGATCCAAGGCGAGGGCGGCTACATCGTGCCGCCGCCTGAGTTCATCCACATCATCCGCGACATCGCTGAGCGCCACGGTATCGCGTACGTGGACGACGAAGTGCAAGCGGGGATCGGCAAGACCGGCAAGATGCTCGCCATCGAACACTTCGGCGTCAGCGGCAATTGCACGTCGGTCGGTAAAGCCGTGGGATCAGGCGTCGCCGTCGCCGCCCAAATCCTCGACGCGGACCTCGACTTCGGACAAAGCGGCGCCCACTCGAACACTTTCGGCGGCAATGGCATCGGATTGGCCGCCGTCAAGGCCACGCTCGACGTCATGGAAGAAGAAAAACTCGTCGAGCGCGCGCGCGAACTCGGGGAGTACTTCATCGCAAAACTGCGGGAGCTTGCGGAGCGCCATCCCGCCATCGGCGACGTGCGTGGCAAAGGTTTGATGCTCGCCATCGATTTCGTCACCGACCGCGCCAGCCGCAACCACAACACCGAGCTGCGCGACCGGGTTTTGGGGCGCTGTTTCGTGCACGGCCTCATGCTCTTGCCCGCCGGGTTCTCGGCGATCCGCTTCACGCCGGCGCTCGTGGTCGATCGCGAGCAGATCGACCATGCGGTCGCGGTCCTCGATCGGTCGATCCGCGAGGCGTAAGGCGGACCTAAAGGTCCGCCGCTACACGGAGCTAGGAGAACGACGTGGTGCAACTGCAGGAAGATTTCGCGAGCGAGCTGGTCGGACGCCCGGTCGAGCTGCTCACCGGCACGCAGCGTTCTCGGATCGGAAAAGTTCACGACATCGCGGTCGCAGCCTCTGAGAGTTTCCCGCCCGTCGTCGGCCTGTACGTCAAAAGCACGGACGGGATCATCCGCTATGCGCCGTTTCAAAGCGTGCTCTCGATCGACGATCGCGAAGTGACTCTTGGAAGCCCCCCGGTGGAAGGGACCGCCGCGCCCGTCGCCATCGACGAGCTGCTCTTGCAAAAGGAACTGCTCGATAAACAGATCGTCGACGTGGATGGCCACAAAGTCGTCCGTGTCAACGACGTCAAGCTCGCGCCGGCCGGCGACCACTTGCGCCTCATCGCTGCCGACGTCGGCCTCCCGGGTTTGATGCGCCGCCTCGGGCTCCACGCGCTCGGCGATCGCCTCTTCGGCCGGATGCCCGCAGGCGCCGTGGGGCCTTCCCTCATCTCCTGGGATGCGGTGCAGCCGCTCCATCTGGAAGCGCCTGGCGACGCGCTGCGCCTGCGCGTGCCGCAGAACAAGATCGATCGCATTCACCCGGCGGATCTGGCCGCCATTATCGAAGAGCTCGCCGCGAACGAGCAAGCGTCGCTCATCGGTTCGCTCGACGAAGAGACGGCAGCCGACGCGCTCGAGCAGCTGCCGGTGGACACGCAGCTTTCTATCTTGGAGGATCTCAATCCGGATCAAGCGGCCGACATCATCGAGAACATGACGCCGGACGATGCGGCCGATCTGCTCGGCGAGATCGACACGGACAAGCAGCAAGAGATCCTGGGCCGGATGGAGCCGGAAGAAGCCAAAGACGTGCGCGAGCTGCTCGCGCATCCCGATGTCACCGCCGGCGGCCTCATGACCACGGAATTCCTCTCGGTGCCGCCAGGTCTGAGCGTGGCTGAAACGCTCGAACACATCCGCGCAGCGGCCGAAGATGCCGAACTCGTCTACTACATCTACGTGCTCGACCCGCAGTCGAACATCGACGGGGTCGTTTCGCTGCGGGAGCTCATCATGGCGGGCCCGGATGCATCCATCAAGGACATCGCCCATGACGACGTGGTGACCGTCGAGCTGACGACTTCGCGGGATGAAGTGGCGACCACGATCGCCCGATACGACTTCGTGGCCGTACCGGTTGTCGATGCCGAAGGCCGCATGCGCGGCATCGTCACGGTGGACGATGTGATCGACGTGCTGCTTCCCGAGAAGCTGCGCAAGATGCTGCCCCGGGTCGGCAAGTCGCGAGCCAAGCACCGCGCGCCCAAAGCTTAGGGGAAGAACTGCTGGACGGTCGAGACGATCGTCAGTCCTCCGACGATGATGACCGTGCCCCACGCGATGATGTTAAAAAACGGTGAGTTGGTATAGTCGCCCATGAGCCGCCGGTTGTTGATGAGCAAAAGCATGAGGACCAGCACCGCGGGCAACAGCGCACCGTTGAGCACCTGCGAGTAGAAGATAATCTTGAGCAGGGGCGCGTTTGGGAGCAAGACGACAACGCTGCCGAAGACGATGAGCGCCGCATAGAAGCCGTAGAAAAACGGTGCGTCGCGAAAGCGCTTGTCGACGCCGGACTCAAACCCGAACGCTTCGCTCACATAATACGCCGTCGACAAGGGCAAGATCGACGCGGTGAAGACGGCCGCGTTGAGCAGGCCGACGGCGAAAAGAATCGATGCATACTTGCTCGCCAGCGGCGCGAGCGCCGCGGCCAGCTGACCGACGTCGCTGACCACGATCTGCCCGTGCGGTCCCGCGTATTCGTTATGGACGTAGATCGTCGCCGCGGTGGCCACGATGATGAAGAACGCGATGACGTCGGTGAAGATGGCGCCGGTGATCACGTCGACGCGGGAATACCCATAGTCCTGGATCTTCACGCCTTTCTCGACGATGGCTGACTGGATGTAGAACTGCATCCAGGGTGAGATCGTCGTGCCGATGACCCCGATGGCCATGAGGACGTATGCTTTGGTCGGGGAGAAATGCGGGATAACGAGCTGGCGCAAGACCTCGTGCCAGTCCGGCGCGACGATGAAGCCGCTGATCACGTAGGAGATGTACACGAAACAGAACAGGAAGAAGATCTTCTCGACGACCCGATAATTCCCGCGGGTCACGAGGACGAAGACGAAGATCGCGGCGGCCGGTACGAGCACGTACTTGGAAAGCCACGGCACCGATACTTGGAAGATCGGTGCGACGGTGGCGATCCCCGCGAATTCAGTCGTCGTGTTGGCGAGATCACCGAATACGAAGATGAGCAGCACCCAAAAAGTGATCGTGACGCCAAAATTCTCGCGGATGAGATCGGCCAACCCCTTGCCGGTGACGGCGCCCATGCGCGCGCACATCTCTTGCACTACGATGAGCGCCACCGTGACCGGGATGAGCAGCCATAAGAGCGAGTAACCGAATTGCGCGCCTGCAAGGCCGTACGTCGTGATGCCGCCGACGTCGTTGTCGGCGTTGGCCGTGATGATGCCCGGTCCGATGACGGATAAGAACATGAGCACGGAACGCCACAGACTCGGCCGTGTCGCCGCGTATCGCTCGGTGGTCGCCTTTATCGTCGTCATAAAAATACGATGACCGTCGGGCCTTTTCGCGCTCAACGGTCATGAAATCGCGGCTCGACGGTCTCGCCTCACCTCATGCGTTGAGTTTTGGCACGACACGCCATAAAGTCTGGGCTTAGCCGTCTTAGATACCGCCTTACTTCGGCGATGCCTGGTCACCCATTGGGGTCTCTCGACCTTTCCGGGTAGCGGCTTTTCTGCGTGTCGACGCCTCACCTAACGAGGTCGCTGCATCCATTGTACTGCGCTTCGCGCGCGCGCGTCAACCGCAGCGGGCGGGGGAACGATGCGGCCGCCGCAAAGAGCGCGACTGCCGCCTGTCAATGCCCACCGGGCGACGCGGCACCCTACCATGACCGCGGACGAACTAGCCTCACTGAGTGAAAAAGCGGCGCGCCTCATCGCATCCGGCAGCGGCTTGCGGGCGCTCGCGCAGATGCTCGCCGAAGAGTTGCGTGGGGCCGTCCTCATCGAGGACGACCAATGGCGTCATCTCGCCTTGGCCGAGCCGCGGGGCCACGTCGGGCCCTTGCCGCCGTCGTTCGCGCCGTTCTATCGCGATGCCAAGCAGCATGGCCCCAACGGGGCCGCGGTCCGCGTCTCGATCTCCGACACGCTGCACGCGGTGTGCGTGCAGATGCCGGGTCCGGGCGACGGCGAGGCAGCGCCGGGCTACGTGACCCTCTTCGTCCGCCAAAAACAGCGCGCCGACGCGACCCCGGCGTTGCGGATCCTCGCAAGTGCTGCAGCGGTCGAGCACGCACGGCGAGGCGCGGGGCGGACCGGTGGGCGCGTCGCTTTTTGGGAGCAGTTCTTCGGCGGCGGTTTTTTCGACGTGGCAGAGCTGCGAGCGCAGGCTCACGCGCTCGGCGTCAACTTGTCCCCCGCATACGTCGTGGGGGCGTTCGAGCTGGAAGGGGCCGCATCGCATAACTGCCGCGAGCTCGTCGCTCAGGCGCTCGCGCCGGCCGAAGCGACCTGCCCGCTACCGAGCACAGGCACGTCCGTCATCGCGTTGTTCCCGGTCCGTCACCAAGTCGACGTCGCTCGGGCGCGGCAGGCGGCGGCAAACGCGGTCCGCGATCTGCAAGCTCAGGGCGCGGCCGCAGCGGTCAACTGCGGGCTCGGCGCCTACCATGGCGATCTGCTCGAACTGCCGGTGGGTTTGCGCGAGGCGCGCCAGGCGCTCGCACTCGGGCGGCGACTCTTCGGCCGAGGACATTTGGCGGTCTATGCGGACCTCGGCATCTACGCGTTGTTGCATGCGGGCGCGGGCCGTGCGGAATTTCAAAGCTTCGCGCAGGCGCAACTGGAGCCGCTCGTCGCCTACGATCGGAAGCACAAGACCGATCTGCTCGCGACGCTTGCGCTCTATTTCGAAGTCGGGGAGAACGTAAAGGAAGCGGCTGAGCGGCTCTCGGTCCATCGGCACACGATCTTCTACCGGCTCAATCAGATCGCGCAGATCCTGCGCACCGATCTGCGTACCCCCAAAGGCCAGCTCGCGCTGCGGGCGGCGCTTGCGATACGACAGATGCATGCCGACGAGGAGCCGCATGAGTAAGCGCGAGCTCGTCAAGAAAGCCAAGGATGCGGGCGTCCGTCTCGTACGGCTGCAGTTCAACGACATCCACGGAGTGACCAAGAACGTCGCTGTTCCCATCGGCGAATTGGAGGCCTCGCTCGAAGGCAAGCTCGCCTTTGACGGCTCGTGCATCGAAGGTTTTGTCCGCCACGAAGAGTCGGACATGTATCTGGCGCCCGACCTCGACACGTTTGCCCTGCTGCCGACGTCCCCCGGCTCCGTGCTCGAAGCGCGGCTCCTGTGCGACGTGCGCAACCCCGACGGCTCTCCGTTTGAAGGCTGCACGCGCAGCACGTTGCGCCGGGTGCTCGAGGAAGTTCGCCGCGACGGGTTCGTGCCTCGCGTCGGGGCCGAGCTCGAGTTTTTCCTCTTCGAGCGCGAGCCAGAGGGCCGGCAAGGCACGATGACCCCGGATAAAGGTTCTTATTTCGATCTAAGCCCGATCGACCGAGGAGATCTCGCGCGCTGCGAAATTTCGCTCGCTCTCGAAGAGATGGGCGTGCGCGTCCAAGCGACGCACCACGAAGTCTCGCGCGGGCAACACGAAATCGATCTCGGCTATTGCGACGCGCTTTCGCTTGCCGACGCCATCGCCACGGCGAGGGTCGTCGTCAAGACCGTCGCAGCGCGCCACGACCTGCATGCCACCTTCATGCCAAAACCGTTCGTCGACCAAGACGGCAGCGGATTGCATCTCGCGCAGATGCTCTTGCGCGATGGCGCGAACGTCTTCGTGGACGCGCAGGACAGCGGCGTGGGACTTTCCGAGACAGGCCTTTCGTATGTGGGCGGGCTGCTCGACCACGCTCGCGGCTTCACGCTCGTCACGAACCCCACGGTCAATTCGTACAAACGGCTGGTACCGGGTTTCGACGCGCCTTCGTATCTGCAGTGGTCGCGGCGCGCCAAGAGCGCGCTCGTCCGCGTGCCGGAGCACGCCGGCGATGACGTGATGGTAGAGCTACGCTCGCCCGACCCATCGTGCAACCCGTATCTGGCACTCGCCTGCGTCATCAAGGCGGGAGTCGACGGCGTGCGGCGCAAGCTCGTGCCCGGCGATCCCGTGGAGACGTTGGTGGCGGCGCTGAGCGATGACGAGCGCGCGAACCTCGGCGTCGGTCAGCTGCCCACGTCGTTGCAAGAAGCAGTGCAATCGCTCGATGATGATGCCATCATGCGCGCGGCCTTGGGCGATCACAGCTATCATCGGCTGCGCGAAGCCAAACTCGCCGAGTGGGAGACCTATCGCACCCAGGTCCACCCGTGGGAGCTGGACGCCTACCTCAGTCTCTGATAGATTCTACGCCGGAATATCGGCCGCGCTGCGCAAGCGCGCGCTTTCGACCGCGATGCCGGCGAGCTGCGCGAACACCTCGATCGTGCGGATGGTCTCGTCGCGCGGCACCCGGTGATCTTTCGGATCGTCGGGTGAAAGCAGTCCGATCATGGTGCCGGCCGAATCGAAGATCGGAAAGAGCAACAGATCGTTCTCGTGCCAGTCCCCAGGTTGGATGCGTGGCAGCGCAAGCCGGTCGGGGTGTCGCGTGACGCCACCTCCGTGGTGCAGCTCCATAGGCACGTAGTAGAAGGTGTCGCGCACCCGCGTCGCCGGACTGACGTCGCTTTGCACCTCTTCCGCCGTCACCTCGACGCCCTCGACGCCCTCGGGGTAACCGACAGCGGCGTGACGCACGTAGACATTGCGGTGGGGATCGCGCAGCAAGATGGTGCCTGCGGAGAAACCGAACGTCTCGGTGGCGACCTGCAAGATGCGCCGCAGCATCGCCTTGAGGTCGCGTTCGCGGAAGATCGCCGCCGTGAGATCCAAGATGCGGGCAAGCCGATCGGCCTGCAGCCGTCGTTCCTCGGCCAGCGCTTCCACATTGGAGTACAGGCGCTTCATCTCGAGGTTTTGTTCGGACAACGTATTCGCGCGGCTCTTCTCGGTCGTGACGATGTGCACGTTTTCGATCGCCGCGGCAGCTAAGCGCGCGAACAGCGCGATGTTGTCGATCGTTTCGTCGGATGGGATCTTACCGTCGGCCGGCGCGTCTGGTATGAGCAGTCCGATCACTTCTCCAGACGAGCTGCGCAGCGCGAAGATGAGCGTGTCTGCCTCGTGCCACGCCCCCGGTCCCGTGCGCCGGACATTCACGGCGTCAGGGCTGTAGCAGTACGAGGGCTCGGTGTACCACGTCTGGCGTTCGACGGGCGCATAGTACACGGAGGGGCGGATGGCAAAGCGCTTGTCCATCTTCAGTTCGGCCAAGGCGAACGGTACGCGCCGTTCGGTCAGCTCCTGCTCTCCGCGCTTCGGGTAGCCGCGTACGGCCGTGTAAGCGTACGATTCGTTTTCGCGCTCGGCGATGAGGATAGCGCCTGCACGAAAGCCGAACGACTGGATCGTCACATCGAGCATCCGGTCGAGCAGCGCGTGCAATTGGCGTTCCCGCAGCAGGCTCACCGCAAGCTCGGTGACCTTCTTGAGCGTAGAGGCCTGCACGTCCGCGCGCGTGCGCATCTCTTCTTGCGAACGGAGCGCGATCTCCAGCTTCTCTTGCTGCGTGGCCAGCGCTTCGCTGCGGAACGTCACACCGCGCACGAAATGGCTGATGGCCAACACGCACAACCACAAGATGGCGACGTCGAAGATATAACGGCCGAGCTGCGGTTCGCCGGCCGGCGCCATCCAATGGAAGTACAGCGCGGCGCTGAGGACGACGGTGCCGAGGGCTGCCACGCCCGACGCCCCGATGATCCGCTCGCGCACGCCGCCCCAGATGAGCGGTACCAAAAACGCGATCCACACCTCCGGCAGGCTCGGGAGGTAGAGCACGACCGGAACGGTGAGCACGACCGTGTCCAGGACCAGCAGGCTCGCGCCGGCCAAACGAATTTGCGCTACGCGCGTCGCGCGGCTGACAATCGTCGCCGCTGCGATCCCTTGCACGAGCCACACCACGAGGATGGCGGCCTGAAGCCAGCGCGAGTAATCCCAGGGCAGGACGGCAAATGCGATGGCCGCAACGCCGATCGTCACCAACCTCGATTTGAGGATGCTGCTCTCGAGCCAGCGTGCTTCTTCGACCGAACGTCGAAATGTGGAATTCGTCATAGCCGGCGGGTCGCTGCGAAAGGCGGTTGCCGCTCTTCAGTTATCGGCAAACCCCGCTGGCGGTTGCAATCGCGCGGGTCACGCCCGCGTCAGTGGACCGTTCAGGCGCCGTCGAAACCCACGCTCACGCTGCCGTCGGGATGGACGATTGTCGGGACCTTGAGCCCTCCGGTCAGCTTTTGCATCGCTGCGCGCGCGGCGAGATCGTGCTGCACGTCGATTTGGCGGAACGGCACCTGACGCTGGCGGAAGTCTTCCATCGCTGCGGCGCAGTACGGGCAGCCCGGTTTCGTGTAGATCGTCGTCTCAGCCATGGACCCTCCCTTGAAGGGGCCGAGCGCTCTTGTGTTGGACGCTCGCGCTCATGCGTATCATTTCATCGAGCGCGGCGCCGCGACCCGTCGCTGCGTATAGCCAGGCGATCGAAGCCAATGGCTTCATCTTCACGGCGGGCCAACTCGGAACCGACCCCAAGACCGGGACCCTGCCCGCGGGGATCGAGGCGCAAGCCGAACAGGTCTTCGCCAATCTGGGCGCGATTTTAGAGGCGGCTGGGACGCGCCCCGATCGCATCCTCAAAGTCGGCATTTTTCTCGCCGATCTGACGCACTTCGGGGTGGTGAACGCAGCCTACGAGCGCTTCGTCGGCTCGCACCGGCCGGCGCGCACGACGATCGGCGCAGGCGCGCTTCCGAACGGGGCTTTGATCGAAGTCGATCTTATCGCCCTCGCGCGCGATACGCGCGAATAGATTTGCGCGAATGACGTTGGGAAATTATTCGTGACCGATCTTGGCTTGGACGCCTGCCAACATGTCACGCGCGACGCTGAGGCTCGGTTGGCTCGCGAGGGCCGCTTTGTACTGATCGGCGGCGAGATCGTACTTGCGTTGCTGTTCGTACACAACGCCGAGATCGAAGTGCAAGGCCGCATACTTGGGCGCGACCGCGATGCCTTTGATAAACGCGGCTTCCGCTAGATTGAGCAAATTGTGCGTGAAGTAGATGTTGCCCAGGTTCTGATACGCCTGGCGTAAGCGCGGATCAAGCGCGAGCGCTTTTTCGTACGATTCGACCGCCGGGGTGAACTGGTTCAGGTACTCGTACGCCACGCCCATATTGTTGTAGGATTGCGCGAAGACCGGGTCGAGCTGGATCGCGTACTGAAGCTTTTGGAGCGCGTCGTTGTACTTGCCTTCGCCGATGAGCTCCACGCCCCAATTCATCCACGGATGCGGCGATTTCGGTTCCTCGAGGATCGCAAGCCGGTATTGCATGATCGCGTCTTGCCAGCGGCCGAGATCTCCGTACACGATGCCAAGACCGTTGTGCGCCTCGGCGAAACTGGGATTCGCATCGAGAGCGGACTGAAACTCTTCTTGCGCCAGGCTGAACTTTTGCTCGTGCTCGTAGATCGTGCCCAAGTTCACGTGGAAGAGCGGATTGTTCGGATCCCGATTCACATCGGCTTGGAACTCGTCTTCCAGTTCTGAAAGACGGCCTTCATCGTCATAGGCCTCGACGAGATTCAAAAACCCGACCGCCAAGGGAAGGCTCTTGCGGAATTCTGAAATCGCATCGTTGTAGCGGTCCTGCGCGGCATACACGCCGCCCAGGCGGTTGTGAACCTCTTTGTCGTTCGGGTCGTGGGCCAGGACGTTTTGATACGCCGCAGCGGCGGCATCGTAATTCTGGAGCCGGTACTCGACGTCGCCCAACAGCTTTTGGATCTGCATGTCGTCGGGATACTTCGATGCGGCTTGCAGCAAGATTTGTTTGGCGGTGTCGTTATGGCCCGCGGCCGCCTCGGATTGCGCCTGGGCGAGCAAAGCCGCAGCCCCAGGTTGGCTCGCCGATGCCGAGGGAGCCGGATCCGCGCGCACGACCGTCGCCACGGAGCAAACCGCAAGGCCGGCGGCCACGAGCGTCACGAAAAGCGGCTTGCGAACGTTCATCGGTCCCCTCAGTATAGCGCGGCAAAGGTCGCCGCGCAATCGGACCTTAAGCGCCAAAGCGGCCTTCTCCAAGCCCCGCCGCGCAAGCGCCAAAATGCAATCTGCGACACAGCACCGAAAATGGCTGAATATGAAAAACTGGATTCGAACGGGCTTGACCGCGTGCGCCGTCGTCGCCGCCTGCGCGGCTCTTTGGGGCTGCCCTAATCCGAACGACATCGGCGTGCAGACCTATGGCGCGGTGCAAGTCACGTGCGTCCAGGCTGGCAACAACCAACCGGTCGGCGGTGCGCTTGTCCGAGTTGACGGCGTCACCCCAAGCGCGACGACGAATTCCGCCGGCGTCTTGCTCGTGCAAAACGTCGCGATCGGTTCGAGCATTCCAGTGACGTGCCTCGCGCCCGGTCTCACCGGCAACGCCACCATTCCGTCTCTGACCGCGGCCAACACGGCGACCAATCCGCTGCCCATCACCGTGCCGATGACACCCGGCTAGCGTTTGGGATTTTGCCCGAACTCCCAGAACTTGAGTTGCTACGCACGGCGCTGTCGGGCTATGCGATCGGCAAGACCATCCTCGCCGTCGTCACGAATCCGTCGCGCGCGTTCGTCATCCGCTACCCGCCACTCGATTTCGCCCGCGACCTGACCGGCCGAAAGATCGCAGGTATCGAGCGGCGCGGTAAATTCCTCATCTTCGGCTTTGCCGATGATGGTCCGTCGCTCATCATCAACCCCATGCTGAGCGGCCGCTTCGCCTATTGCAGCCGCGGAGCACCGGCGTTGCCGGCGACGTGTTTCACCCTTCAACTCTCCGGTGCCGAGGACATCCGCTTTCTGGATAACACGATGATGGCCCGCGTCTATGTAACGAGCGATCCAGCGACCGATATCCCCTCGTTCGCCGATCTTGGTCCGGAGGCGCTCGACCCGAAGCTGGACTTCAAAGCATTTTCGGAACGCTTGCGCCGCCACCGCGGCGAGCTGAAAAACGTCTTGCGCAATCAGGCGTTTGTCGCGGGCATCGGCAACGCGTACGCCGACGAGATCCTTTTCGAAGCCCGGCTGCGTCCGCTGCGCCGCGCCTCGACGCTGAGCGACGTGGAACGGCACGCTCTGTACGATGCGATTCGAAGCGTCCTTTCCCAATCCGTTGCTACCGTGCAAGCGCAGCACGCCGAAGGCAAGCATCCGCTGCACAGGCAGGTCCGCTCCTTCATGAAGGTCCATGGCAAGGGCAAAGCCGCATGCCCGCGCTGCGGCCACCGCGTCTCCTCGGTTCACGCCGGTGGTGAGAGCACGTTCTTCTGCCGCAATTGCCAGGTCTGAGCTGCTCGACTTATCCACAAGACATCTGTCCAAGGGCTGCGGGGTTCGTTCAAGCAGCGGGCTAAAAGGGATCGCCCTCTCCACGGGAATCGCCGGACATACAGCACCTGCGTTTTCGAAGGGAGGAGCGACGACGTGCCGACCGCATCGCCCGTAAAGACCGCGATGGACTTCTTAAAGAAACATGGCGTCAAGATCGTCGATTTCAAGTTCATCGACGTGCCGGGGATGTGGCAGCACACCTCCGTGCCGGTGGAGCAAGTCGATGCCGCGACGTTCGAGAGCGGCATCGGTTTTGACGGCTCGAGCATCCGCGGGTTCCAAGAGATTCAAGAGAGCGACATGGTGCTCGTACCGGACCCGGCCTCGGTCCGGCTTGACACCTTCCTGAACATCCCAACCGCGTCGTTCATCTGCAGCGTCTTCGATCCGCGGGAGCAGGCGTGGTACGGGCGCGATCCGCGCAACATCGCACAGCGCGCGCAAGCCCATCTCCAAAAGAGCGGCGTCGCTGACGTCGCCTACTTCGGGCCCGAGCTCGAGTTCTACATCTTCGACCATCTCAGCTTCGACATCGCGCCCTACGACACGGGCTATGCGATCGACTCGGAAGAAGCGCATTGGAATTCCGGCAGCAGCGACAATCCCAACCTCGCCTACGGCCTGCGTCCGAAAGAGGGTTACTTTCCGGTGCAGCCCTCCGACAAACACACGGACATCCGCTCGGAGATGGTGCTCGCGCTGCAAGAGTGGGGCGTCGAGGTGGAGATGCACCACCATGAAGTCGCAACGGCCGGCCAGACCGAGATCGACATCCGGTACGCGACGCTGCTCCAGCAAGCCGACAACGTGATGATCTACAAGTACGTCACGCGCAACGTCGCCCGCCGTCACGGCAAGACGGTCACGTTCATGCCCAAGCCGCTCTTCGGCGACAACGGATCGGGCATGCACGTGCACCAAAGCCTGTGGAAAGGCGGCAAGAATCTCTTCTACTCGTCGAGCGGATACGCCGAGCTTTCGCAAACCGCGCTCTATTACATCGGCGGCCTGCTGACGCACATCGACTCGCTGCTCGCGTTTTGCGCGCCCACGACGAATTCGTACAAGCGGCTCGTGCCCCACTACGAAGCGCCGGTCAATGTCGCGTTCTCAAAAGGCAATCGCTCGGCGGCCGTGCGCATCCCGATCTTCTTCAGCGGACCCAAATTTGCCAAAGCCAAACGCGTGGAGTTCCGGCCGCCGGATCCGGCCGCCAATCCCTACCTCGCGTTCTCGGCCATGCTCATGGCGGGGCTCGACGGCATCAAGCGCAAGATCGACCCGACCAAAGCCGGCTTCGGGCCGCTCGACAAGAACATCTACGATCTCCCCGAGCGCGAAGCCAAGAAGATCAAATCGGTGCCAGGCAGTCTGGATGAAGCGCTCGCGACCCTGGAACGCGATCACGCCTACCTGCTTGATGGCGGCGTCTTCACGCGTGACTTCATCGACACGTGGACCACGTACAAGCGGACGAAGGAGCTGCAAGAAGTGAAAATCCGTCCGCACCCGTACGAATTCTACCTCTACCACGACCTGTGAGCCGCGCGCGGCGCTGATGCCGGGGGGCGACCCGGCACGTCGCCCCGAACGTCCGCGCATGGCATTCGGCAAATGGCAACAGGCGCCGCAGCCTCCTGCGCTGTGGCGGCTCCTAGTCATGCTCGGCGCGGTCGTCGCCGCGATTGTCTGGCTCGAGCGCTACGCCGCGCTGCACGCGCGCTGATCACCGATGCGGACAGCCACGCCCGAGATCTTCAAGAGCTACGATATTCGCGGGATCTACCCGAGCGAGTTAAACGAGGACGTCGCCCGGAAGATCGGCCGGGCGTTTGTCGAGTTTCTCCATCCCCAGGCCGTCGCGGTCGGCCGCGATATGCGCACGAGTTCCGAACCGCTCTTCGCCGCGTTCGCCGAGGGCGTCAACCTCCAAGGCGCGGACGTCATCGACCTCGGGTTGACGTCGACCGACGAACTCTATTTCTCGGTCGGCCATTTCGGTTACTCAGCCGGAGCGATGATCACAGCGTCGCACAATCCCAAAGAGTACAACGGATTCAAACTGTGCCGCGAACAAGCGATCGCGCTTTCGGCTGAGACCGGGGTGTTCGCGATCCGCGATCTCGTTTTGGCGGACCGTTTCACCCCAGCGCAAAAGCCCGGCGGCATTCAGCGCAAAGATCCGCTGCCCGAGTTCGTCAGCCATTGTCTTTCGTTTATCGATCGCAAGCGCTTGCGACCGCTGCGCATCGTCGTCGACGCGGGCAACGGCATGGCCGGCCATATCGTGCCCGCGGTCTTCGCGCACCTGCCGTTCGAAGTGATCCCGCTTTACTTCGAACTGGACGGAAATTTCCCCAATCATCCGGCAAGTCCCATCGAACCAGAGAACATGGCCGATCTGCAGGCCGCCGTTCGGCGCCACCGCGCTGACCTAGGCGCGGCCTTCGATGGCGACGCGGACCGGGTCTTCATCACCGACGAACGAGGCGCGCTCGTCGGCGGCGACATGGTGACCGCACTTGTCTCTAAAATGCTCTTGCGCTCGCATCCCGGATCGACTATCTTGTACAACCTCATCTGCTCCCGCGGCGTGCCCGAGCTCATCGAGCGTTCCGGCGGCCACGCGGTTCGCACGCGGGTCGGTCACTCCATCATCAAGAGCGTCATGCGCGAACAGAACGCGATCTTCGGCGGCGAGCATTCCGGGCATTTCTATTTCCGCGATCATTACTTCGCCGATTCGGGCCTCATCGCGCTCCTCGTCGTGCTCGAGCTGATCTGCGAAGAGGACAAACCCGTGAGCCAGTTATTGCAACCATTGGACCGCCGCTATCGCTCGGGCGAGATCAATAGCCGGGTCACCGACATTGCCGCTAAGCTTCGCGAGCTCGAGGCGAGGTACGCCGACGCCTTGGAGATCGGCCACCTCGACGGCGTGACGATCTCGTACGCGGATTGGTGGTGCAACGTGCGGCCCTCCAACACCGAGCCGCTCCTCCGTCTCAACGTCGAAGCGGACAGCGCGGAGCTGCTGGCCGCCAAGCGCGACGAAATCCTCTCGCTCATCCGGGGTTAGGCCATGAGTCACGTTTTCGGTCCGGCGCTGCTTGCTGCCGGCGACGGCACCGCACAACCCGGCTGCCTCCGGGTCGAGGACGGCTTGATCGTGGCGCTCGAGGATCGGTTCGTGCAAGCGGACCACGCCTTGCCGGCCGGAAGCACGCTCACGCCCGGGCTCATCGACCTGCACATCAATGGCGCCGGCCGGCTGTGGTTCAACCGGGAACCGTTCGAGGCGATGGCCGCGGTCGCTTCCGATGCGCCGACGCATGGCGTCACCTCGTTTCTTCCTTCGATCATGACGGGCGCGTGGGGGCTGATGCTCCAAGCCGGCGCGACGATCTCGGACCGCTTGGCGCAGGTGACGGGCGCCCGGCCGCTCGGGGTGCACTACGAGGGGCCGTTTCTCAACGCCGACTACCGCAGAGCGCACCCGCGCGAGTTCTTGCTCACGCCGACACCCGCGACCATCGAAGCGCTGCTCGGAAGCTGGCGCGGGGGCAAGCTGCGCGTGACCATGGCCCCCGAGATCGAAGAGGCGCCCCGCGCCGCGGCGGAGCTTGCGCGTCGGGGCGTGACCCTTTCGGCAGGCCACACCGGCGCGACGTGCGCGATGGGCAACTCGGCGATCGAAGCCGGCTATTCGATCCTCACGCACGCGTTCAATGCCATGCCGGGCTTGCACCATCGCGGCTCGTCGATTCTGACAGCCTACCTGCTCGATCCGTCTGTCTTTTGCGAAGTGATCGCCGACGGCGTGCACGTCGGTGTCGAACACTTGGCACTCCTCTACCGCCTGAAGGGCTTGAATCTCATCCTCGCGAGCGACGCCATGCCCCTCGTGGAAGGTCTCGTCGAAGAAGGCGGCGTGGCGCGCACGCAAGACGGCGTGATCGCGGGCAGCCGGCTCGCGCTCGATCAGGCGGTTCGCAACTTGATGGCCGCGACGGGGATCACGCTTGCCGAAGCGGTGCAGTGCGCGACGTGGGCGCCGGCGCGGGCGATAGGGGCGGACGCAGAGATCGGGATGCTCGCACCGGGGATGCGTGCGGACTTCGTGATCTGGAACGCGCGCAATCAAGTCACCCACGTGTACATAGACGGCCGCCCCGCATACACGAACACCTAGTTCGCGCGGGTGGTCGCTCCGTCGGCCAAGAGGATCTCGCCCACAACGAGGCCGGCATGATTCGTGATTTTCGGGACCCGGTGCTGTGCGAGCGCGCGGAGCATCTGCTCGTCCAATGCGCCGAGGCTCGCGAGGCGGTCGATGACGAACGGCGCCACCGCGCGGTAGTTCCCGTCTGCGACTTTGACGGTCATGCCGATGCCTTGGGCGAGCACCGCGCTCCCGTGATATCCCTCCGCGCCGCCCTTGGCTAAAACCCCACCGCGGGCTGCGCTCATCAGGTCAGTGTCGAACCGGTTGGTGCCTGCGACATAATCCGGATGGCCGACCATCGCGTCTCGCACCCGGCGCAACGCAGGCGCGAGCTCGCGCGGGAATCTCGCCAGGTCTCCGAGCCGCGCATAAAATGCAGCCGCGACCTTCAGGCTCACCGCGATGACGGGGATTCCGCATCCGTCAACGCCGATGACGAGCGTGTCTTGGGGAACGTCGAGCAAAGCTGCACAGACCCGCAGAATCTCCTGTTGCGCGGGGTGATCCACAGAGAGATAGCCTTCTGCTGGTGCCCCGAGCGCGAGAGCCAGCGCCATGATGCCGGCATGCTTGCCGGAGCAATTGTTGTGGATCGCGGTCGGCAGCTGGCCCGCAAGACACAGCGCTTCTGCGCTTGGCCCATGCGTCGGCGCGTGCACCCCGCATCGCAGCGCGCTTTCGGACAGCCCGGCTTTTTGGAGCATGCTTCGCACCGCAGCGACGTGCTGAGGCTCTCCGCTGTGCGAACCTGCAGCGATTGCGATCTCTTGGTCGGTGAACCGAAAGCGATCAGCCGCGCCGGCGGCGACCATAGCCGTCGCGATGAGCGGTTTCGCGCTCGAGCGCATGTATACGGGCCGCTCGATGTCGCCGTTCGCCGACAGCACGCGACCGGCGGCGTCCACGATCGCGTGACAGAGGTGGTGTTCACTTTCGACGAGTGGGCCGCGTGTGACGATGACCGCCGCGCGCGCGCCGCTGTCGAACGGTTCGAGTCCGCTCATCGCCGCGCGCTTCTTCCAGGAGGCATTGCAAACCCCCAAGAAGCACGACCCATACGCTCGCCCGTCGCCATGCGATGTACGAAGTGACGCCAACCGACTCTTTGCCGCCCAACGCGGAGGGCGCGGCGGCGCTCAGCTTGAGACCGTTGCCGCTCGGCGAATTGCTCGATCGCGCATTCACGCTGTATTTCCGCAACATCATACCCTTTTCGGCGCTGCTCGCGGTGGTGCTCGTCCCGAGCATCATCGTCTCCTACTTGCAGACGCGCGATATCCTGAGCTTTTACATCACCACGGTGCAACACGCCATCAGCTCGCCGGGCTCCACGCCCGATCTCTCAGCGTTGAGCTCGCTCGGCACGTCACCTGCTCTTACCGGCATCCAGTTCTTGCTCGGCCTCGTCGTCATCCCCATGTCGTACGGAGCGGTGGTCGTCGGGGTGTCTCGCGCGTACCTCGGCCTGCCGGTGACGTTCGCCGACAGCTACCGCCCGGCGATGCGGCGCTGGCTCGCGATGCTCATCCTCATCGTTCTGTGGATCGTGTTGGCGTTCGTCGCGATCGTGGCGATCACGATAGTCATTCTCGGCATCGGGTTGGCCGCGGGTGCGCTCGCGAGCGTCTTGGGGAGCAGTATCTTAGGCGCTCTCGGAGCCCTGTTCATCCTCGTTCTCTCGCTCGCGTTTTTCGGTCTCACGATCATGCTCTACTTGACCTCGGCCATTTCGTTCATATCCGTCGTGCTCGAACAGATAGACCCATTCCGCGCGCTGACCGAAGCGTTCGCCCGCGTTTTTGGCGGGGCTGCCTTTTGGCGAGGGTTTGCTCTTGCGGTGGCGCTCGCCGGGATATACATGGGTGCGTTTTTGGTGCTCGCCGGAGGCGGAGCGTTGATCGCCTACATCACAAAGACCCCTGCGATCTACATCATCTTCGTCGGCCTCATGCAGCTGTTCTTCGTGCCCTTCGCCGTCGTGACCGCCGCGGTGTACTATTACGATCTTCGCATCCGGCGCGAAGGGTTCGACTTGCAGATGCTCATCGAGCGAGTCACCAATTTGCCGCCCTCGAGTACTCCCATCGCATGAGATCGCGCGTACAGCTGTGGATTGCGTGCGCCGCGCTCGCAGTCGTCTGTTCGTCCGTGCGTTGCGCGGCGGCTGCGCCTGCCGCCGCGCCGCCCGAACAGGCGGGGCTTATGGCCGACGCGCGTCGCCTCGACGCGATCGCCTCCCAACCCCAAAATTGGAAGGGTGCACTTGCCCTTCCGTCCACGCTTTCGGTACCCGCAGGTGCAAACGGGGAGACCGGCCTCGGCCGCTGGCTGCGCGATCAGCTCCGAACGATCGAGCATGAAAAATCGCGCCGAACGCAAGCGAGCGACCTGCGCCAGCTCGCGGGAACCCTCCGCAGGCTTGCGACGCCCGAGTCGCCCGGACAAAGTCCCGCTCAGGCACCACATGCAGTCGCGACGACGATCTTGTCGGGTCGCGCCTACCGCGAGAGCATCAGCGGCCAAGCGGCGGCGCGCGAGAGCATCTGGCAGATCATCGGCGATTTTTTCGGGCGATTGCTCGCGCGTATTTTTTCTGGCCTCTTCCGAGCAGGCGCCGCCGCGCCGATCGTCGGCCAGATCCTCGCCGTCGCGCTCGTCGCGTTGCTTGTCGGATCAATTGCATACCTCGTCTTCCGCTTTGTCGAGGCGCTTGCGCGGCGGCGCCGTCCGGGCAGCTTGTTCGAAGGGTCGCCGTTGCCGGAACGCATCGATCCCGACATGCTCTACCGGCGCGGCGCCGATGCCGCAAGCGACGGTCGCTACGCGCAGGCGATCGCGCTGCTGTTCCAAGCCAGCCTGGCATGGTTCGACCGGCAAGGGACCCTGGCGTTTGACCCGTCGCTCACGCCGGCCGAATACCGCCGTGCCGTGCGCCGTTCGCTGCGCAGCGCGAGCCCTTACTTCGACACGCTTGCGCAAGCGTTCGTCATGGCGGCGTTCGCAGAACGACCCGTTTCACGCGGCGATTGGTCGGACGCCGACTCCGCCTACGCGCAGCTGCGAGCGGCAGCTGGCGCATGAGGCAGGTCCGGTCGGCCGAGCTTTGGATCGCGCTGGTCGTGGTCGGATGCTTCATCACGATCGGCATCCTCGATTACTCACACGAGCGGCATCAGCCCGCGAGCTTTGACAGCTTTTCCAGTTTCGACTATCAGCGCGGCGGTTACCGAGCGTGGTATGAGATGCTGCAGCGCGAGGGCGTGCGCGTCGCGCGATTCCAGCAGCGCCCCGCGTACTTGAACGATTCCATCGCCACCTTGATCGTCGCCAACAACGCGTTCGATGCGGCGTTGCGTGCCCAACTCGGGCAGGGCGCCGGACTGTATGGCGCGGCGGACACGGCGGCGCTCGAGCGCTGGGTGAGACAAGGCGGGAGGCTCGTGTGGCTCGTCGACCAAGCGGCGTCGCTTGGGCTCTCCGCCACCACCATCGTAGGCGCGCGCCCGGCGGCGCAGAGCAGCAGCGACGTCCTCCGCCTGCCTAAGGTCGTCAAAACCGGGGGCGCCAAGGACACCGCTCTTTCAACCGTGGCCTCGCCGTTGACCGAAGGCGTGGGCTCGCTGCTCGGCACGAGCCGGCTGCGCATCCCGTTCGACAGCGACCCGCTGCTATCTCCGCTCATCGCCGACCGCGCCGGGAGCGTCGTCGGCTCGTATCCACTCGGCCGTGGCCAGGTCATCGTCGTCACCGACGAGTCGCTTTTCGAAAACGGCCGCCTCGCCAGCGTCGACAATGCTCGGCTGGCATACAACCTCGCCACCTTCGGCCTACAGCGCGGTGAAACGGTCGCCTTCGAGGAGTGGTCGCACGGATATCAATCGGGCGATACCTGGTGGGCGATATTGCCGCGACCTTTTCAGTGGGCGCTCGGACTAGGGGGAATCGCCGGATTGCTGGCGTTGTTCGGAGCGGCGTGGCGGTTCGGGCCTGCGCTTGCGCTGCCGGACAACGACGAGCGCACGTCGTCTGAGTATCTGACATCAGTCGCGGTCTTGCTCGAGCGCGGCGGCGCCACGCGCACGGCGGTGCGGGACCTCGCGCGCCTTGGCTTGCGCGTAGCCGCACGCTCGGTTGGGCTGCCGGACAGCGCAAAGGCGACGGCGATCGGCCAGCGCCTACGCGGCAGCGAGACCGGGGACCGGCGGGCCGCTGACGTGCTCGCGCTCGAACGGCTGTCGGGCCTCGAGCGACCCACTCGCGCCGAGCTTATGCGCGCCGCGCAACTCTCGCTCGATCTACGAAAGGACCTTGGCGATGGACTCCACCACCTCGCGCCTCGCCGCTCGGCTTCGCGACGGCCTGCATAAGGTCGTCGTCGGCCAAGAGGATACGGTTTTCGCGCTGTCGCTCGCGCTGTTCGGCGACGGGCACGTGCTCATCGAGGGCGTCCCCGGAACCGCCAAGACGCTGTTAGTGCGGGCGCTTGCCTTGCTGCTCGGCGCGGATTTTCGCCGCATCCAATTCACGCCCGACCTCATGCCCTCCGACGTGGTCGGCACGACCGTGTTCAACCCGCAGAGCGCCCAATTCACAACGAGAAATGGTCCGGTCTTCACGAACTTGCTGCTCGCTGACGAGATCAACCGCACCCCCCCGAAGACGCAAGCCGCGCTGCTCGAAGCGATGGAAGAACGCCAAGCGACCATCGACGGGGTCTCGTTTCCGCTGCCGCCGCTCTTCATGGTCTGCGCCACGCAGAATCCGATCGAATGCGAAGGAACCTATCCGCTCCCCGAAGCGCAGATCGACCGTTTTATGGTCAAAGCCTCGACCGGATATCCGTCGGTCGACGAGGAGCTCGAGCTGTTGTCGCGCGGCGCTGCCGGATTTGATGCGCGCTACCTCGAGCGCGCCGGCGTCGCGCAAACCGTCACCGCAGACGAGATTGCGAGCGCGCGGCGCGACGTGCGGGCAGTCCACGTCGCGGGCTCGCTGCAGCGCTACGTCTACGACATCGTCGCCGGCACGAGGAGCGCAGGAGAGCTCAGCCTCGGCGCGAGCCCTCGCGCCGCGCTGCACTTGCTCGTCGCGACGCAGGCGAGCGCCGCGATCGACGGCCGCGACTTCGCCACGCCCGACGATGTGAAATCTGTCGCTCCGCTCGTCGTGACTCACCGGCTCATCGTCCGCCCGGAAGCCGAAGTCGAAGGCGTCACAGCCGCCACCGTCGTGAGCCGCGTGCTCGATTCCGTGGCGGTGCCGAAGGATACGACCGGGGCCTAACGTGCGCACCGGGCCGCTCTCACCGGCATTCGGTTGGGTGACTCCGCGCTGCGTCGGCGCGCTCCTGATCATCGCCGTCCTCGTCGCCGCGAGCGCGCTGTTCGCGCCCGCATTGGTCGTCGCTCAGATCGCCGGCGCGATCTTGGCCGCCTGCTTTATTGGCGATCTCGTGCTCGGTCCGCGCAGAACATCGATACATATCGAGCGGGAGCCGGCGGGGCACCTCGCACTGCGTTCGCCGGCGCGGCTCGGTTATCGCATCTCGAACCATTCGGGCACGAGAGTGTGGTTGCAGATCGTCGACACGCCCATCCCCGCATTCGAATTCCCCGAGCAAGTCGTGCGCGCGCGTGTGGGTCCAAACAAGGGCATCTCCGTGGGCTTGCCGGTCATGCCCAGGCTGCGCGGCCCAGCCGAGCTTGGATGGCTGTACGTCACGGTGACAAACGCGATCGGGCTTGTCGCGCGGCGTTGGATCTTACGCGAACGCGTATCCATACGGATCTATCCCGACCTTTCCGCAGTGGAGCGATACGGCGAGCTCGCGCGACGTGGCCGTTTGGTCGAGGCCGGCTTTCGAAAGCTGCGCCTGCACGGGAGAGGTGGCGAATTCGACGCACTGCGCGAGTGGACGCCCGACGACGAGTTTCGAACCATCAATTGGAAGGCCACCGCCCGGCGCGGCAAGCTCATGGTCGAGCAGTACGACGTCGAGCGCAGTCAGACGATCATGTTGGTCCTCGACGCGGGGCGGCTCATGACCCCGCGCCTTGGCCCGCAGCAGAAATTCGACTATGCGATCACCGCGGCGCTCTCCGTCGCCGCCATCGCGGCGCTTGCCGACGACAAAGTGGGCCTGATGGCGTTTGCCGGCGACATCCTCGAGCACATCGCTCCGCGGTCGGGCTCGGCGCATACGAGCGGCCTCACCTCACGAGTCTACGACTTGCAACCAAGATTTGAAGAGGCGGATTACGGGCGCGCCTTCACTTATCTGCGCCGGCGCCAGCCCAAACGCAGCTTGGTGATCTTCTTCACGGATATGTTCGACCCGGTGGCGTCTGCGGCGACGCTCGGCAATCTCACGCTCATCACTCCACGACATCTCGCCGTCTGCGTGCTCATGAACGACGAAGCCGTGCAAGCGGCCCTGCGCACCGAACCCACATCGCCGCACGACGCCTACAGGGCCGCAGTGGCGGCAGAACTGCTCATCGCACGACAGACCGCAGCGGCCATCTTGCGGCAGCGAGGCGTCATCGTCATCGACGTGCCGGCGAAAGACCTCACCGTGTCCTTGATCAACGCCTACGTGGAGATCAAGGCGCAGAGCTTGTTGTGAGCGCCTCTCGGCGCGTGCCCCACAGATAGTACAGCAGCATCGCAAGTGCGGTGGCGCCGCCGAAGAGCAGCCTTACTTGTTCGGGATAGTTTTGCGGCGAGAAAAATCCCTCGATCGTCGCAGCGACGACGAGCATGGACGCGACACCAAGGATAAGCACGCCCGCGCGGCGCGCGTTGCGCTTGATCGCGTCGCGCCTGCGGAGTTGGCCGGGCGCGAGAATCCCAGCCGCGATGAGCAGTCCCGCGCCGGCCGCGATTTGCACTGCGGTGAGCTCGATGATGCCGTGCGGGGCGATCGTCGCCCAGAAATCTCTGCCGAAACCGGCGTCGGTGTACATGGCCGCTGCCCCGCCCAGCACCAGCCCGTTGAAGAGCAGCAAATAGACGGTGACGATACCAAGCGTGACTCCGCCGGCAAACGCGAAGAACGCAAGCCGGATGTTGTTCTGCATGATCCACGCCGCCATCGTCGGCGAGCCGAGCAACTGCTGGTTGGGGACGAAGTTCTGCGCGTGCAGTCCCTTATGGATCGGCTCGATCAGTTGGGGCGGCAGCAGCACGTATGCATCGAGCGGCTGGTTGTGGATGAGAAAGTACGACAGGCCTGCGGCTCCGCAGAAAAGCGCCACGCTGATGCCGATGGGCACGCGCGAGTTTTTCACCTCCATCGGGAAGGTGCGGTCGAAGAAACGCAGCACTCGCGCAAAACCGCCTTCGGATGCGCCGGCGTAGACCGCCGCGTGAGCGCGAGCAGTCAGGCGGTTGAGATATGCGACCAAGGTGGGATCGTAGGCGCGTCCTTGCGCGAAGGCGAGATCGGAGGTGACCCAGCGATAGAGCGAGCCAAGCTCCGACACGTCGTCAGGATCCAACCGTCCGAGGCCCCGGCGCTCCGCCGCGCGCAGCAGGGTCTCGAGCCTGGTCCATCCCTCTCGGCGGCGCTCGACGAAGGTGGCCTGCCTCATGGCGCCGACTTCTCACCTCGTACAGGGCGCCCCCTGGTTCGATACCCATCTTGGAGGACAACGGCTTGGAACGCTGGGTGACGGTGCGTACGCCCGAGGCAGTCGCCTTCTCTTACGAGCTGGCCGGACTGGGTAGCCGTTTCCTCGCGCTCTTCATCGATACGATCGCCCAAGCGCTGATCGTCATCGTGTTGCTCGTCGCGGTCGGTACAGGAGCTACGCGCGCGCACCTGACCGCCACCACGCTCCATGTCGATCCCAAGACCTTCCAATCGACGGTGTTGGCCGTGGCAGTGTTGCTCTTCTTCACCATCTTCTACGGCTATTTCGTCTTTTTCGAGAAAGTGTGGAACGGCCAGACGCTCGGCAAGAAGTTGCTCGGCATTCGCGTCGTACGCGACGGCGGATATCCGGTCGAGCTCATGGATTCAATCGTCCGCAACCTGATCCGCGTACTCGAGATGTCGCTCGGCTTTTACTTCATCTCGGCGGTGAGCATGGTGCTGTCGTCTGAAAACAAACGTCTGGGCGATTATGCCGCGGGGACGATCGTCGTTCGGGACCGCTCGATGGAGATCAAGGATCCCAAGGTGTGGACGCGATCGCGAGCAGGCGACGAGATGGCTTTCGGCAATCGCGCATTTGCCGCGCTCAGCCGGGACGAGCTGGCGCTTGTGGACCTTTATGTCGCGCGGCGTTCGACGCTGAACCCAAAGTCGTCTCGGGAAGCGGCAGCTCGCATCGCCGCGACCCTTCGCCCCAAACTGGGCAACGAGCTGGCACAGCTCCCCGATGATGACTTGCTCATGCGAGTCGCCACGCGCGAGCGCTGAGGAACTCAATTCTCACCGCGTTTTCAGATGGCGCTCGGCTTGACGGCCGTATACTACGAAAGATGAGCTCTTCTATGCGTCCCTTGATCCGCAGTGCCGGCGCGTTCGCGGTGCTGCTCGCATGCCTGTGCAGCGGTGCCGCGGTCGTGCCGGCGCCATCGCGCGCCGCCGCGCAACCCGACGGTATCTTCAAGATCAAGCACATCGTCATCATCATGCAAGAGAACCGCTCGTTCGACAGCTATTTCGGGACCTTCCCGGGAGCGGACGGGATTCCGATGCGCAATGGCGTGCCGATCGCGTGCGCACCGGACCCGCGCAACGGTGGTTGCCAAAAGCCGTATCACGATTCGAACGACGTCAACCGCGGAGGACCGCACGGCGAGTCGAGCGCCGTCGCCGACGTCAACGGCGGCGCGATGAACGGCTTCATCAGCCAAGCGGAACAAGGCGGCCCCAATTGCACTGGCTTTTCGACCGATCCACGCTGCGCCGGGCACGCGCATCCCGACGTCATGGGCTATCACGACCAACGCGAGATCCCCAACTACTGGGCCTACGCCCGACATTTCGTCTTGCAAGACCGCATGTTCGAACCCAACGCGTCGTGGAGTCTGCCGGCGCACCTCTTCATGGTCTCGGAGTGGTCGGCGTTTTGCTCGCAGCCGGACAGCCCGATGAGCTGCGTCAACGCCCTTCAGAATCCCGCTCGACCCGGTCGCCCGAAACTGCGTCCGCATCGCCTCGGCCCTCCCATGCCGCCCGACTACGCGTGGACGGATCTGACCTACTTGCTGCATCAGCATCACGTCAGCTGGGCGTACTACATCTTCTCCGGACTCGAGCCGGACACAGAAGATGACACGATGAACGGCGTGCAGGGTCGCTTGGATCCAAAGACGCCGGGCATCTGGAATCCGCTGCCTTGGTTCGACACGGTTCGCGATGATGGCGAACTCGGCAACATCAAAGACATCTCAACGTTTACTCAGGCGGCCCGTAGCGGTACGCTGCCTGCGGTGTCGTGGATCTGCCCGGACAGCGTGCATAGCGAGCATCCACCGGCGGCAGTCTCGACTGGTCAGGCGTACGTGACGAGCCTCATCAACGCCGTGATGCAAGGACCGGACTGGCAGAGCACCGCGATCTTCCTCGCCTGGGACGATTGGGGCGGCTTTTACGATCACGTCGTGCCGCCGGTCGTCGATCAGAACGGATACGGCTTGCGCGTTCCCGGCATCGTCATCAGCCCCTACGCGCGCTCGGGCTACATCGATCATCAGACCCTGAGCTTCGACGCGTACGTGAAATTCATCGAGGACGACTTCTTAGGAGGCGCGCGCATCGATCCGCGCACGGACGGAAGACCGGATCCCCGCCCGGACGTGCGCGAGAACGTCTCCATCCTCGGCGACCTGCGTCGCGATTTCGATTTTTCGCAACGGCCGCGACCGCCGCTGCTCTTGCGCTAAGAACGTCTCGCACCAAGGATTTGGCCCTGGCGGACCTAAAGGTCCGCCGCTACATCTCGTGCACCTCGCGCTTCTTGTGGGAGGCCTTCATGTCCATCGTCTTGCGCGATGCCGCTATCATCGACGGCGTCAGCGATCGGGCTCGTCCAAGAACCTCGGTCGTGATCGAGCGCGACACGATCGCTGAGATCACGGGCTCGGGTTCGATCCGCCGCGACGATGCGCAAGTCATCGACCTTTCCGGCTTCACGCTCTTGCCGGGCCTCATCGACGCCCACGCGCACCTCGGGCTCGTCTACGATTTCAGCGCGGAGGGAGATCCCGGCTCCGTCTCGGCGGCTCAGATCGCGGGCTGGACGTTCGAGAACTGCGAGCTGTGCCTCGACGCCGGTTTCACGACCGTGCGCGACATGTGCGGCGTGGACGGCGGCCTCGTGCGGGCGATCGAGTCCGGAGCCGTGCGCGGCCCGCGAGTCTTTCCATCGGCAGCTGCGATCGTGCAGACCGGCGGCCACGGCAACATCTCCGGTCCGTTTTGCGAGGCGAATCATTTCTTCGCGCTGCCCGGACTCGTCCAGATGATCGCGATCTGCGACGGCCCGGATGCCGTCCGCAAACAAGCGCGCCTGAACTTCCGACGCGGCGCGACGCAGCTCAAAGCCTTTGTGAGCGGCGGCGTCGTGTCCACGACTGACCGGCTCGAGGACACGCAGCTCACCATTGACGAGCTGCGCGCAGCAGTCGAAGAGGCGGCGGCACGCGACACCTATGTCTCCGGACACGCGCACAACGTGCGCTCGATCCGAAACGGTATCGAGGCGGGACTCGCGTGCTTCGAACACGGCACTATGCTCGATGAAGCAACCGCGAAACAGATGGCCAAGGCCGGGGCGGCGCTCGACCCTACGATCGCGGTCTGCCATTTGATGGCCACGGAATGGAAGCAGTGGGGATTGCCTGAGAGCGTCGTGCCCCGCGTCGCCGGGTGCGAGGCGATGATGGGCGATGCCGTGCGCATGGCAGAAAAAGCAGGCGTGCTCATGGGTTCGGGTTCGGATCTGCTTGGCCGCCGTCAAAATCGCCGCGGCCTCGAGATCGTCTTGAAAGGCAAACTGATCTCACCCATGCGCGCCATCCAATGCGCGACGATGGGCAACGCCCGCATCATGCGGCAAGAAGAACGATTGGGCAGCATCGAGGCAGGAAAGCTTGCCGACGTCATCGCGGTCAAGGGCGACCCGCTGGAGGAACCCGAACTTTTCGACGACCCCTCCCGCATCGTTCTCGTGATCAAAGGCGGCCGCATCGAAAAAAATACCCTCGTCTAGTGTAGGCGCGCAAATTTATTTGCGCGATACGCCGCAAAAGTCGCGAATAAATTCGCGACTGCTACATTATCTGGCGTAATGTAGGCCGCGCAAATTCATTTGCGCGTTGCGGCGATAGCGTCGAGCGTGCGGCGTGCGAACACGCGCAGCATGCGCTTGCGATACGGGATGGAGCCGCTCGTGTTGTCGAGCGGCTTGCCGACTGCATAGGCGGCTTCCGCCGCCGCGTCGAGCGCCTCCGGTTCGAGCTTCGTTCCGACGAGGGCTGCGGCCGCGAGCGGCGCTTCCATCGGCTTGGGCGCAACCGCGCCTAACACGACACGCGCCCCCGAACAAATCCCATCGGTCATCTCGACGGCAGCCGCGACCCCAAGGATCGGGAAGTCGAACGAGTTGCGCAGGCGCAGCTTCCGATACGCGCTGCGCGCGCCCGGTCGTGGAGCGGGTATCGCGACGGAGCTGACGATCTCATCCGCCCGTCTGGCCCATGCGCGCATGCCGTCGTTGAGGAAGAACTCTCCGGCTGGAACGTCTCGCGAGCCTGCGGCGCTGCTCAAGCGGATCGTCGCTCCAAGTGCCATGAGCACGGGAGCCGTGTCCGACGAATTGACGGCGACGCAGCTTGGGCTCTTCGGCGCGACTCGACAGATGTCGCCGTCCTTCTTCATGCAGTAGCCGAGCGCCATGCGCCAGTCGAGGTTTTGATTGTAGTAGTTGCAGCGCGTGTCGAGGCAAATATTCCCCCCGAGGGTGCCCATATTGCGCAATTGAGGGGTAGAGATGGTGGCCGCTGCTTGCGCCAGCGCGGGGTACCATCGCACGATCGCCTCATTCGTCGCGATATCGGTTAGCGTCGCAAGGGCGCCGACATCCAGACCTTGAGCTTCATCGAATCGGATATAGCGAAGCCCAGCAACGGGGCGCAGACCGACGAGAACCTTAGGAGTGAACAAGCGCTGCTTCATGTTCGCATACAGATCCGTGCCGCCCGAGACGACCAGCGCCTGGCCGCCGTGCGCGGCTAAGCGCTCGAGCGCCTCTGCGACGGTCCGTGCGGCTTCGTAACGAAACGGGGGCAATCGCAGCATTGGCGGACTCGCTCAGCCTTTCGCGCCGAAGCGCGCGATTTCGGCCTCGAGGTCGAGCCGACCGGTAGGCGCTGCCGACTCGTATTCGCCCCAGAGCTCTTTGGGCACCATCCACATGACTTCGAATTCGTTGCCGTCCGGATCGAGGCCGTAGACGGACTTGGTCGCGCCGTGATCGCTTTCGCCCGTGAGCGCGTTGCGCTCGATCAAACTCGCGCGCGCGATCGCGAGATCGTCGATCGTCGGCACCTGCCAGGCGATGTGGAACAGCCCCACCGCTTGTTCCGGCGCTTCAACTGCGCGCGCACCAAGCGCGAGGAAGCCTAGGTCATGATGGTTGGAAGACCCGGCTGCGCGCATGAACGCCATGTGCCGACCGGCGCGCGCGATCTCGACAAAACCGAAGACGTCACGATAGAAAGCGATGGCCCGGTCGAGGTCGCGGACTTTGAGAACTGCGTGGTTCAACTGCACGTTCATGGTGGAAACCTCAAGCGGGGACGGGTGATTTCGGTTGTGAGACGCGCGCGGCTTTGAGCCGCAGCGGGGTGCCGCTCGCCGCATCCAGCGCCTTCAGGACCTTCTCCGGCGTGATCGGCGTGGAGTGGATGCGTGCGCGAATCGCGTCTGCCACCGCGTTGGCGATGGCGGGGACCACGGGGTTGAGAGGGCCCTGTCCGGCTTCTTTGGCGCCGAACGGGCCTTCCTTATCGTCGGTCTCGACGATGAGCACGTCGATCTGCGGTGTGTCAAGGCTGGTCGGCGTCTTGTAGTCGAGCAGGTTCGGGATCTTGTGCTCGCCCGCGCGGAATGGCCACTCCTCCATGAGCGCTTCGGACAGTCCCATGTATACGCCGCCTTCGATCTGACCCTCGACCGAGTCGGCGTTGATGCACCGGCCAACGTCGTGGGCCAGCGTGATTCTTTCGAGACGGATCTCGCCCGTTTCAAGGTCGACGTCCACCTCGGCGACCGCCACGCTGTAGGAATACGCCGGCGACGGCCCCACGCCCGAACCCTTGTAGTCCGCGGCGAGCTTGGGCGGCGTGTACGACCCGGCGCACGCGAGCGTGCCGAACTCCGCCTCGGCGAGCTGGGCCGCGTCGATAAAGGTCATCTCGTGCGAGCGCTCGTCGAGGTCGAAGACGCGGCGGCGCGCAAAGCCGATCCGGTTAGGAGCGCAGCCAAATTTTTGCGCGGCCGCTTGCGCGAGCATCGTGCGCGCTTTGCCGGCCGCGTCGCGAGCAGCATTGCCGGCCATGAAAGTGACGCGGCTCGAGTACGAGCCCAGATCCACAGGGGTGAGGTCGGTGTCGCCGTAGCAGACGTGCACGTCCATCACGTCGATGCCGAGCGTCTCGGCGACGATCGCGGCGAGCATGTGGGTCGAACCCTGGCCGCACTCGCTCGTTCCCGAGAGGATCGTCACGCCGCCGCCGCGATCGACCTTGACGATGGCGCCCGATTGCGGCATCGGATTCCAGTAGATCGGCAGACCCGCGCCGCACAGGTACGAACTCGCCGCGATACCGATACCCTTGCCGCGGGGCAGCTTGCCGCGCTTGCGCCCGTACTCCGTGTGGCTCGTCGCAGCATCGATGCACTCGCGCAATCCGCACGAGGTCACGCGTAGGCCGTTCACGGTGACAGAATTCGGATCGACGGCGATGCGCTTGCGGTACTCGGCGGCATCGAGACCCAACGCATCGGCGATCTTGTCGAGCTGGTTCTCCAGCGCAAAGCGCGGCTGCGTGGTGCCGTGGCCGCGCTTGGGTCCGCAGGGCGGCTTGTTCGTGAAAACGCGGCAGCCGTCGAACTTATAGGCCGGCACCTTGTAGGTGACAGTCGTCAAGGCCCCGGTGTAGTAGGTCGTCGCGACGCCATACGAGCCATACGCTCCGCCGTCGAGCCAGGACTGCAGATGGATCGCCGTGATCGTGCCGTCGCTTTTCACCCCGGTCTTCAGCTTGAAGCGAACCGGATGGCGGCCGCGGTGGGCGTAGAAGACTTCTTCTCTCGTCAGGGCGATCTTCACCGGACGGCCGGTCTTCATGGCGAGGTATCCCGCCGCAAGCTCGTGTGCGAACGGCTCTGTCTTGCCGCCAAAACCGCCGCCGACGGGAGGCGCGATGACGCGCACGTGGCTGCCCGGCAGATGCAACACGGCTGCGGCGATGCGATGCAGATAGTGCGGCGTTTGCGTCGAGCACCACAGCGTCAGCTTGCCGTCGCCGGCAAAGCTTGCGACCACCGCGTGCTGCTCGATCGGTGCGTGCGTGTTGCCTTCGAAGAAGTATTCGTCTTCGAAGACGCGGTCCGCCTGGGCAAAACCTTGGGTTACGTCGCCGAACTCCAGATGCACTTCCTTGTGCACGTTGTTCGTGCGCCGCGGATTGGGATGGATCTGCGGCAGGTCCGTGCGCAAGGCATCGTCGATAGACATGATCGTCGGCAGCGGTTCGTACTCGACCTCGATCAGATTCAAAGCTTCCTCTGCTGTGAGCTCGTCATCTGCGACGACGCAGGCGATCGGATCGCCGACGTAGCGCACCGTGTCGATGGCCATGACCGTCTCGTCGGGGCTTGATGGCAGAATGCCATAGCGGACGGGGAGATCGGCTCCGGTCGCGACCGCGACGACCCCGGGAAGCGTGAGGGCCTTCGAAGCGTCGATGCGCTTGATCCGAGCGTGTGCGTGCGTGCTCCGCAGCATCTTTCCGTACAGCATGTTCGGGAGAAAGATGTCGTCCGCAAAACGGTCCTGCCCCGTGACCCGCGTGAAGCTGTCGGTCTTCGGCATCGCCTTGCCGACGACGGAAAATCCCTCGGGCTTGTCCAGCGGCGATGCTGCGGCATGGACGACGACTGCCGTGCTCGCCGAGCCTTCTGTGAAGGGACGCGCGTCGCCGTCGGGATTGGTGGCGGTCGATACCGCCGGCAGGTCTGCTTCAGACATCTTTCGATCCGTGCGGCATCCGCTTCGCCGCGAGCGCGATGGCTTCGACGATCTTCGTGTAGCCGGTGCAGCGGCATAGATTGCCGGCGATGGCCTCGCGGATGACGGCCTCGCTGGGAGCGCGCTGTTGTTCGACGAGCGCCGCGCCCGTCATGAGAAAGCCGGGCGTGCAATAGCCGCACTGCGCGGCCCCGCACTCCGCGAACGCTTGTTGAATCGGATGCAACCGCGGGCCATCGGCCAAGCCCTCGACCGTGCGAATTGCGTGGCCCTCCGCCTCAACCGCGAGGGCGAGGCAGCTCAGGATCGGTTCGTCGTCGATCAGGACGGTGCACGCGCCGCAATGGCCCATCTCGCAGCCGTGCTTGGTACCGGTCAGGCCGAGATCTTCGCGCAGGACCTCGAGGAGCGTCTTATTCGGGTTGCAAGCGCACTCGACGTCCTGGCCATTGATCCACAGCGTCAACAGCATTTTTGGGGGTGCGACGGTCATGTTTGCCCTGGCTCTGTTCTCATAGCTGAACGATCGTTCAATCGCCAGTATGATTTTACCAAAAGTCTGAAGCGTTGAGTAGGGGCCTAGAACGCTCCAAGCCCGGCCGGCGTTCCGACGCCGGTCGGACCATCGTAGCCGGCTTTCGCCGTGCACAAGAAGCTATTGCTGCAGCTTCCGTTCGAGCCTGACGTCACGTCGCGTAACGACGCCTTGTGACTGTAGGGGAAAGATCCGTACGTCAGCGAGCCGCCGTTGCCCGCGAGGGCGTAGACCGCCGCGATGATCGGAGTCGAGGCGCTCGTGCCACCCGCGATGCACCAGCCCACGCACCCTTTCGCGCCCCCGAAGCTGTCATAGCTCGCAACACCGGTGTTGGGGTCCGCGACTGCGGCGACGTCGTTATCGATCCGCTTTCCGCACACGCTGGTATACGCCGAACCGAGGCTCTTCTGCCAGGACGGTTGCGCGATGTACAGACTGCAGCGGCTGCCGCTGCCTTGCCAAACGGTTTCCGACCACGAGCCCGCGTTAAAGGCGAGGGTCGTGCCGCCGACGGCCGTGACGTATTGCGAAGTAGCGGGATACCCCTCGTTCGGATTGTCGTATCCCGAGTCGCCGCTCGCCACCGCGATCATGATCCCCGGACGATTGAAGTGGACTTCGTCGCCAGTCTCGCTTGCGTACTCGTTTCCGTTCCAGCTATCGGAGATCTCGTTTGCGCTGCACGTCACCGCGGCCGTGTCTTCGGCCGTGTAGAGATCGCTGTTGTTCGGGCTGTTCGCCTCGACCAAAAGAATTCGGCAATTCGGACAGACCGCGGAAACCATGTCCACGTCGAGCGATTCTTCGGCTTCCCATCCGCCCGTTGAATCGGTGCCCGGCAGCGGCGCGCTGATCCCCGACTGGTTCACTTTCAAGAAGCACCCGTTCGCCGTGGTGCAGGCCGGTAGCGCGAACGTGGAGCGGTATGCGGCGAGGTCACCCTCGGCCCGCGGGTCGTCGTAGGCATCGACGATGGCAACGATCTGACCGGTCCCGTTTACGCTCGAAGCGCCCGCAAGACCGTAGGCGGCCTGCAGGTCCGTCGGGCCGTAGCCTGCCGGCCCTGAGGACAGCGGACGGGCGATGTCGCTACGCAACCAGGTCATGCATCGCGCAACTCCTGAGGGCGCGGCAGGGCAGATCGCTTGCGAAGGACCGGGACCCACTCGTTCGGGCACGGCCGCCGCGTGCGAAGGCCGGAGCGCAAGCGCGACCCGATACTGCCCGGCGCGAAACGTCGTGCACGACTGTGTGCGGGGAGTCGGCGTCGCAGTCGGCGATGTGACTTGTGGCGCGGGAGCGACCGAAGAACCTCCACCGCCTCCGCCGCAGGCGGTGCCGAGCAAAGCGCCCGCGCTGACTACAAGTCCGATCGCGATGACGGCGAGGGGGGAGTGCGGACGGCGGGTGAGCGGTCCAAGCGGCCGGGCAGGGTCAGACACAGATTCGGCTCCTCGAAAGGGTTCTTGTCCCGTTGGATTCAGCAATACGCAAAATGTTACCCTACCGACGAGCGGCCTAGGGCCCGCGACCTTCGGGTCTCCCAGCTCTTAGACTTTCAGCTCCACCTTGTCGAGCGCAAGCTTGGTGCTCACCACATGCCGGTTGAGCCGCAGTTCTTCGGGTTCAAAACCGAACGCCAGCCCCAACAGTTGCGGGAGATGGAAGATCGGCGTGCCTATCTGCTCCTTGACGACGCCTTCGGCATCGGGTTGCTGTCCGTCGAGGTTGAGATGGCAAAGCGGGCACGGTGTCACGAGGACGTCTGCGCCCTTGTTCTTAGCTTCGAGGAGATGTTTGCCCGCCATCTTGAGCGACGTATCTCTATTGAAGGTGAGCATCGGGAAACCGCAACACTTGCTCTTGCCGTGATACTCGACCGGAGTCGCGCCGACGAGTTCGATGATCTGCTCCAAGTAGGTTGATCTTTCCGGCCTCTCACGCAAGCCGAGGTGCTCCTCCGGACGTAGGATGTAACAGCCGTAGAAGGGAGCCACCGCAAGCCCGGTAAGCTTGCGCTTGACGAGCGGTCGTATGCGCTCGAGGCCGATGTCTTCGACGAGCATCCAGAGCAAGTGCTTCACTTCAGTCGTCGCGCCATATTGGAAGCCGCTTTCGAGCAGCGTACCGTTCACGCGCTGGAGCAGCTCTTCGTCGTGCGATAGCTTGTATTGCGCACCGCTCAACACGCCTTGACACGTGCTGCAGATGGTCATGAGCGCTGCGCCTTCGCGTTCTGCCATGGCCAGGGTCAGGGCATTGAGCGAATATGCAAGCTCGGGGTTCTGTTCCGTGAGCACGCCCGCTCCGGTGCACGGCGCTTCGTACAGCTCCGCCAGTTCGAGGCCGAGCGTCGGCGCGATCTTTTGCATCGAGACGTAGAGCTCCGGACACGCTCCTTTGGAAACGCAACCCGGCCAGAATGCAACCTTCATCATATTCTCCGTTATTTGATCCCGCCCAGGCGCTTGAAGATGGTCTTGATGCGCTCCAGGTGCGGGATCTTGTGATGGATGATCGGCGGCAGTTTCCCCGCGCGCATCATGTTGAACGCCGCCGGCAGCGACGCCAGTTGCGCCCGGATGTTGAAAAGCCCGAACGACTTCGGCATGAGGGTGAGCTCGTTGAGGCGTCCGCTGTCGCGTACCGAATCCGCGAAGGCCTCTGCGTGGCGCGTTCCGGCATTGTCGGTGAAGCCCGCTTCGACGGCCATGCGCCGCAGCTTGAGGATTTGCTCCAGTGGGGCGACGCCCTTGGGACAAACGCTCACGCACTCGTAGCAATGCGTGCAATCCCACACGCCGTCTGGCTTGCTGTACTCCCCCAGCCGCTGCGTGGTCTTGTCGTCGCGCGGGTCAGCGCTGTAACGGTACGCCTTAGCCAGCGCAGCGGGACCGATGAAGTTGGGATTGACGCCGTAGGATTCGCAGTCCATGAGACACAGACCGCACGAGATGCAGCTCACCTCCTGGATGAGATTTTCCATAGCGTCGTTCGGGACTCGGTATTCTTCGCCGCTTGGCACGGGCGTCTTGTTCTCAAGCCAGGGTTTGACTTTACGGTTCTTCTCCCAAAACGGCGTCATATCGGCTACGAGGTCCCGGATGACCGGCATCGACGGAGGCGACTCGACCGTGACCTTGCCGTCTTGCGCGACGTCGCGGAGCTTCGAGATGCACGCGAGACGCGCGTGTCCGTTCACCCACATGCCGCACGAGCCGCAAATGGCGCTGCGGCATGCGCAGCGCACCGCCAGGCTCTCGTCTTGGTATTCGCGGATCGCGATGAGCGCGTCGAGCACCATGGCCTGGTCGTCAAGCTCGACTTCGAAGGTCTGGTAGCGCTTGGCGGGGGCGTTTTCGTACGGTGGCGGATAAGGGCGGGTCGTGCCGGGTTTCGGTGCCTGAGTCCGGTCGTAGCGACCGACTTCGATCGTCCATTTCATGGTCAGTACGTCCGTTCTTGCGGCGGCCACTTGGTGATGGTCACCGGCTGGTAGTCGATCTTTGGAGGCCCGCCGTCGCCGTAGCGGATGACGACGTGTTTGAGCCATTCGGCATCGTTGCGCTGCGGGTAATCCGTCCGCGATTGCGCTCCTCGGCTCTCTTTGCGGGTGATCGCGCCGTAGATCGTGGCTTCGGCGCAATCGAGCATGAAGCCGAGTTCGAGGACGAAGGTGAGCGCTTGGTTGTAGATGCGGCTTTTGTCGCCGACCGCGACTGAAGCGTAGCGGCGTTTGAGCGCCTGCACGCCCGCGAGCGCCTCGTTCAATCCGGCTTCGTCGCGATACACGCCGACCTTCTCATCCATGAGCGTGCCGAGCTCCAAGCGCAGCCGGGCGTGGGTCTCGCCCGTGTACGGGCGCGTCATCAGCGCGGCGATGCGGCGCTGCTCGCCGGCAAGAAAATCTTCACCCGACGCGGGCGAGGTCACGGTCTTCACGAATTCGGTGGCTGCCTTGCCGGAGCGGCGGCCGAAGACGAGCGTGTCGAGCAGCGAGTTGGCGCCGAGCCGATTGCCGCCGTGGACGCTGACGCATGCGCACTCGCCGGCCGAATACAAACCGGGAATGGGAGACGCCCCGTTGACATCGGTCTTGACGCCGCCCATGATGTAGTGCATTCCGGGTCGCACGGGTACGGGGTCGGTGATCATGTCGATCCCCAAGAAATCGAGTGCGATCTCGTGGATCTGCGGCAGCTTGCTCATGATGAGGTCCGCGCCGAGGTGGCGCAGGTCGAGCAACACGTTGCCGTCGATACCGCGGCCCTCCGCGATCTCGACGGTCTCTGCCCTGGAAACCACGTCGCGAGAAGCGAGCTCCATCATCTTGGGGGCGTAGCGCTGCATGAACCGCTCGCCATCCTTATTGAGTAGGAAGGCGCCTTCGCCGCGCGCTGCTTCCGTCATCAAAAACCCGGAGCCTTTGAGCGTGGTGGGATGGTATTGGACCATCTCCATGTCCATGAGCGGCGCGCCGATGCGGTAGGCAAGCGCGATACCGTCGCCCGTGCAGATGAGCGCGTTCGTGCTGGGTTCGTAGACTCTGCCCATGCCGCCGGTCGCCACGATCACCGCCTTGGCGCGCACGAGATTGAGCTCTCCGCTCAGCATGTCTATCGCCACCACGCCGCGGCAGGTGCCGTCCGGAGCGTAGAGTGCCGTCGCGAACCATTCCTCGTAGACTTTGACGTCGGCTTTGAGGATCTGATCGTATAGGGTATAGAGCAGCGCCTGACCCGTGATGTCGCCGACGAAATAGGTCCGCGCTTTGGATGCTCCGCCGAAGGCGCGAGTGCCGAGGCGGCCTTCGTCGTCGCGATAGAAGATGACGCCCATGTGCTCGAGCTCGATGATGTCCTGCGGCGCTTCGCTCGTCATGATCTCGACCGCGTCTTGATCCGCGAGATAATCGCTGCCTTTGATGGTATCGAAGGCGTGGATCTCCCACGAGTCGCCCGCGCCGATCGCGGCATTAATACCGCCCTGGGCCGCGCCTGAATGGCTGCGCACCGGGTGGACCTTCGAGAGCACCGCGACGTTGGCGCCGCCGCGGGCGGCTTCAAGTGCAGCGCGCATGCCCGCGAGCCCCGCACCGAGCACGACCACGTCATGATCCAAAATCATGCCGGTCTCTTCATGTGGCGGGGAAGTCAAGCCCTGCGCACGCCTGTGCCGTTTGTCGTTGCTTTGGTCAGGCCTTGAGCGGTTCGATCGTGACCGTGCGCATCACGTCGTCGGGCTTGATCGCGCGCGCGACGTCGAGCCCGGATGTGAGGTGGCCGAAGACGGTGTACTGGTGGTCAAGGAAATGCGCGTCCTCGAGGCAGACGTAGAACTGGGATCCCGCGGAATCCGGTGATTGCGCACGGGCCATGGCCACGGCCCCGGCATCGTGCAAGTGCTTGTTGAATTCTGCCTTGAGGTTATAGCCCGGTCCGCCGGTTCCCGTTCCCTCCGGGCAACCGCCCTGGATAACGAAACCGGGTACGACGCGATGGAACGTCAACCCGTCGTAAAACTTGTTTCTCGCGAGTTTGATGAAGGACGCGACCGTGACCGGTGCCTCCTCCGGGAAAAAGCGGAAGGTCATCTCTCCGCGATCGGTGACGATGCGCGCCTGTAACGTCTTCGCCTGATTCGTTAGGCTGATCGTTTCTTGCGTCGAAGGTGGTTGGTGCGTCATGGCGCTGCCTTCTGTCCCTTTTGCGTCCTCCCTCGTCGCAGCGCGATATCGAGTGTTCGCACGTTGACACCCGGGGATGTAGCATGATAGAATCGGCCCTTAGGATGCGATTCGGGCAAATCCGCTCGGGACGCCCTCGGAAAGGAGAGACCGCATTGAACGACCACACGCGTATGGATGTTATGGTCTTTCCGTCCATGCGGGGAGACGCGTGCATGCGCACGCGTAATACCGAGGGTGGAGGTTTCGCAGTGAGGCGGCGTCGGCGCTAGAGCGCCACGCACGCGGTCAGTTTCGCGAAGCCTCCGCCCTCAGGGCGGGGGCTTCGTTCTTTTTGAAAGGAGGTGAGAGATGATGCAACGCTTCGCGTTAGGAGATGCCGCGGTGCAGCGGCAGCGAGCACTGCGCGCTGAGGCTGCGCGAGTCCATCTCGTTGCGAGGTTGCGCCGGTCGCGGCACCGGGTTTCGACCAGGGTCCGCGTCGCCCGCGCACTGCGAGCAGTGGGCTATGCGTTGCTCGACGCAGGGCATTCGCTCGAGCCCGAGAGCTGGCGGTCGGCATAACCTGCTGACCGCCGGCATAGCCTTAGATGGCGAGCCGCTCTTCCGTGGTGAAGAACTGTGCCGTGTACAGCGAGGCATACAGACCGGCGCGCGCCAGAAGCTCGGCGTGTTTGCCTGATTCGACGATGCGACCCCCGTCCACGACGTTGATGACGTCCGCGCGCAAGACCGTGGACAAGCGGTGGGCCACCACGAGACTGGTACGGCCGCGCATGAGCGGCACGAGCGCCTCTTTGATGAGCCGTTCTGAGGTCGAATCCAGCGAACTTGTCGCCTCGTCCAAAATCAAGATCCGGGGATCCTTCAAGAGCACTCGCGCAAGCGCGATACGCTGACGCTCGCCGCCGGAGAGCTTGTGCCCGCGCTCGCCGACCACGGTTGCGAGGCCTTCGGGCAACCCGACGACCACGTCGTAGATGTTCGCAGCCTTGCACGCCTTTAGCAGGTCTTCATCGGATGCCGCCGGATTGCCGTAACGAAGATTTTCCGCGATGGTCGCGTGGAACAGGTAGGTCTCCTGCGTGACGATGCCGATGTTGCGGCGCAGCGAAGCTAAAGTCAGGTCTCGCACATCGTAGCCGTCAACGAGGACCCGGCCTGCCTGTGGATCGTAAAAGCGCGGGAGCAACTGCATGATCGTGGTCTTGCCTGCGCCGCTCGGGCCCACGAAGGCGACAAGCTCGCCGGGCCGCGCATGAAACGAGATTCCGTTCAGCACGGGCCGTTCCGGTATGTATCCAAAGGTGACGTCTTCGAACCGGATGTCTCCCCGTGCGCTTCCGAGCTCCAATGCATCGGTGTTCTGCGGCGCTTCCGGTGTCATGTCCAAATAGTCGAAGATCCGTTCGAACACGGCGAAGGCGCTCACGAGCTGCACTTGCACGCCGACGAGCGCGGACGCGGGTCCGTACAAGCGCGCCAGGTACGCCACAAATGCGACGATCGTGCCGACCCCGAGGCCTTGCGAGATCGCAAGCCAACCGCCAAAGAGCCACACGATCGCGGGCCCGATGATGACCAGCGCTCCGACGAGCGCGATGAACCACCGGCCCACGAGTGCGAGGCGGATCTCCAAGTGCATGAGATCCGTGCCGGCCTCGTGGAACCGAGCCGCCTCCTGGCGTTCTCGCACGAACGATTTCATGAGCGTCACGCCGGAGAGCGACAGCGTCTCCTGAAGCAGGCTCTCGATATGGTCGCGCTGCTCGCGCGTGCGTTTGCGCACGTTGAACATCGTGCGCCCCACGGGTCCGAGCGGGATGACCATGAGCGGCACGACCAGCAGCGAGAGCAGCGCCAGCCGCCAATCGAGCAGGAAGATGGCGAGGAGCGTCGTTGCGATGATCGCGACGTTCGTCACGATTGTCACGAACGTGCCGGTGACCACGTTGTCGATGGCATCGACGTCGCTCGAAACCCGGTTCATGATCTCGCCGGTCTTCGTCGCGGTGAAGAACGACAACGACATGCCGTGGAGATGGCGCACGAGCGCGTCTCGCATGTCGCGCATGATGCCTTCACCGACGTAGGAGTTCAGATATCCCTGCCAGGCGCCGATCGCGCTCGCGATCAGCGCTGAAGCCACCATGCCGCCGACGAGCATGAAGAGCAGGTGCAGGCTCTTGTGCGCGATCGCGCCGTCAATGATCCATTTGGTGAACAGCGGCGGGAGCTGGCCGAGCACGCTTGCGACCAGGATGGCCGCGACGATAAGCGCCTCTTGGCGCCAGTACGGCCTGAAGTAGGTGGCCATCCGCCGCCAATCGATGCGCCGGGGCGGCTTGCGCTCGCCGCTCAGACTCATCGAATGCAAGATGTGCCAAGGTGACCCGCTCAACATCTCTTTGTACTTGGCGGTTGGAGCGCCCGGATTCCCGCCCGGCCTGCTCTATACTTCGAGGCAGTCGATATTGAGCAGCGCCTTGCGCAGCCCGGCGCTCGCCATCCACGCGACGACGAAGGCGGATCCGATCAAGCCCGCCACAACGCCCGCGTTCCCGTGCAAGAGCACGCGAGCGGCGCCCAGCATCCCGGCGCACAGCAGCAGCATTGCAACGCCATTCAGGAATGGGATGACCATGCGGACCCCGCGATTGATCGAATTGGGATTCTCCCAGGCGAAGGACGGAAAGGTCGTGTCGAACGCGAGCCCGCTGCACACCGAAACCACGGACATCAAGACAGCAAACGCTAGCAGCGCGAGCGTGCCCCCGAGATCGAATCCATAACCGTAGGCGAGGGCTGCGGCTCCGAACGAGATGACGATGACCGTCTGTCCCCAAGCGATCGCGAACTTGGCGCGCAGGATGTCGAGCGAACGGACCGGCAGCGCGCGCAACGTGGCGATGGAAGCGTGTTCCAGCGAGAGCGCGGTCATACCGGGATTCAAACCGGCCAGCACGGCGACAAATCCGATTTGGACCATCGCGAGCTGCACGGTCAAGGGCAAGAGAGGCGTCTGCACGCGATGACCGACGAGCAGATATGCCACAAATCCGAGTGACGTGATGTGCGTGAACCACAATTGGGGTGTGCGCACCAAAGTGAGGGCGTCTTTGCGAAACAACGCGATCCACGGAAGGGCCGGTTGCACGAATCGCGAGCGCACGATGGGGGTGCGCGGCGCCACTGTCGTCGACTCGCTCCAGCCTTGCACGAACGTGCTCGAGATAAAGGCGAGCGCTGCTGGACAGAGCACGAGCGTCGCAAAAAGCAAGAACGAGAACCACACCATCGCATCGAGCGGCTTGGGCATCGCCAAGGACGACACGAGATCGCCGGCCCAGGTGCTCGGCAGCCAGACCGGCGCATTGGGCAGCTGCAGCGTCGAAATATCACCGCTGGCTCGCGCGATGCCCGAAAAGCTCGCCACCCAAAACGCCGTCGGCACGACCGCGCCGATGAGCCACAGCGACTCTTTCGCATGCTGCGCAGGGATGTAGCGAAGCGCCAAGATGGTGATCGTGGAGAGCACCGCGTACAGCATCGCCGGAAAGACCGCAACGCCGACGAGCGCGACCGGATATGCCCACCAAGGCGCATGCGTGCCCGCCAAGAATCCGATAACGAACGGCACCAAGAATGTCGCGACGTAGATCTCGTTCTGGAGCACGCCGCTGACGAACTTCGCGACCACGATGCTCGACATGCGCAACGGTTGAGTGATGAGCAACGGCATGTCCGCCGCCAGATACAGATCGCCTAACGCCTGCCCGAAGGCGATAAAAATGTCCGTGAACAGATAGATGAGGAACGCCCACGAGGGGATGCTCCACAACAGCGCCCAGGCGTGTGCTTCCATCAGGGTGCGCGATCCGGCGTACGACCCGGCGAGGATCATGACGAAGAGCAGGAGGCCGGCGGCGCTGGCCACGACGTAGACCGTACGGCTCGACCAATCGCGCCTGGCAGCGAGCGCGCGCTGCACGATCAGCCGCCCGCTCAAGAAAAGCATTTCGGCCACCGGGCTGCGGCGCAAGCCGGGTCGAGCTTCGGCGATCACAAGCTTCGCGCGAGTCCGCGCTCGGCCGGGGTGCCCGTCAGCCCCAAGAAGATGTCTTCCAGACTGTGGTGCCCACGCAGCTCGCGCAACTCGTCAAACGTGCCCATGGCGATGAGGTGCCCGCGATCGATGATCGCGATGCGATCGCACAACGTCTGCGCGATCTCCATGATATGAGTGGACATGAAGATGGCACAGCCCGCTGCGGCCAGCTCGCGAAGGATGTTCTTCAACAACTTCGCGCTGCGCGGGTCCAGACCGACGGTCGGTTCGTCGAGGAAATAGATCTTGGGCTCGTGCAAAAGCGCCGCGCACAACATCACCTTCTGCTTCATGCCGTGCGAGAATCCGCCCAGCAGGCCGTCCGCCTGATCGCTCAAGTCGAAAAGGTCGAGGAGATACGCGATGCGCTGCCCCTTGCGCTCCGCGCTCATCCCGTATATGTCCCCGACGAAGTTCAAGAACTCGAACGCCGTAAGCTTCGGGTACAGCTGCGGCTCGTCCGGGACATACCCGAATATGCGCTTGGCCTGCAGCGGCTGGCGCACGATGTCGAATCCACACAGACGAGCTCTGCCCGCCGTCGGACGCGCGAGCCCGGTGAGCATCTTGATCGTCGTCGTCTTGCCCGCGCCGTTGGGTCCCAAAAAACCGAAGATCTCGCCCGGCTTGACTGCAAACGATACGTTGTTGACCGCAACGGTTGCCCCGAAGCGTTTGGTCAGCTGGTCGGTTTCGACGAGTGCTGCGTCCATTGGTCTTCTCAAGGAATATCGGCGCGTTTGCGAGCGGCACCGTAGGGCGATCGGCGCCGCTCACCCTTTCATACGAAGCAGAGCGTTCGGCGGTTCGACCGGACGGTCGCTGGATGGGCGCGCCCGGTGTGGCGCGAATCAATCACCCTGATGTCCAAACGCGTCTGGGAGGTCGTGTCCTCGGAAGTCGTTCTCGAGTCGCCGTGGTACCGGTTGCGGCGCGATTCGTGCCGCCTGCCTGACGGTTCGCTCGTCGACTCGTACTACGTGCGCGAACACATGGGCTTTTCCGTCACGTTTGCGCTCACGCCCGAGCGCCACGTCGTCTTCACGCGGCAGTACAAGCACGGCATCCGCGAGGTCGTCCTCGAACTACCGGCCGGCATGCAAGAGCAGGGCGAAGACGCGCTCGCGTGCGCGCGCCGCGAGCTCGAAGAGGAGACAGGGTTTGTCGCGGGCCGTTTCGAGCCGGTGGCCGAATTTTGGACCGACCCGACGAGTTCGACCGGACGCTTCTCGCTCTTCATCGCGCACGACGCCACGCCCGACGGCAGCGCTCGCCCGGAAGCCACCGAACAGCTCGACACCGTGCTCGTGCCAATCGACAGAGTCTTAGATCAGGTCCGCCAGCGCCACGTGCGCGCGCAAAGCCAGGTCGCATCCATCTATGCCGCGCTCGACCATTTGCACCTGATCAACCCGCGATAAGCTCGCAATACTTCTCCAGGTCGATGTTGCCACCCGAGACGATTGCGACCACCGGTCCTTGACCGGCCTTGCCCGCGAGCGCCGCCGCCACCGAAAGCGCACCCGCCCCCTCGGCGACGACGCGCGCGCGTTGGGCAAGCAGCCGCATCGCGTCTTGGGTCTGTCTCAGGCTGACCGTGAAGAAGCCGTCGACGAGCGGCGCGATGCGATCCCACATCCTTGGGAACATGCTTTTTCCGCCGGCGCCATCGACGAACGTTGGTTGCCAGCGGGCAAAGACTTGCGGGGAGCCCGCCGCAGCGCTCGCGGCCGCTGGCGACGCCGTGTCGGGCTCGACGCCGTATACTTTGATGTCCGGCTTAATGGCTTTGACCGCGCTTGCGACACCCGTGATGAGACCGCCGCCACCGATCGCGGCGAGTATGGCAACAGTATCTGGCGCGTCTTCGAGAATCTCGAGGCCCATGGTGCCGTGCCCCGCGATGAAATTGTCGTCATCGAAGGGATGGATGAACGTCCCCGGCATGCCGGGAAACGCGCGCTCCTCGAGCGCCTGCCAACAGCGGTCATAGCTCGCTTTTACGACGTTCGCACCGAGCGATTCCATGCGCTCGAGTTTCGCCGCGGGTGCTGTCTCTATCGCGAGCACGCTGCATGGGACGCCTGCCTGGCGCGCGGCATACGCGACCCCTTGTCCTGCGTTGCCCGCGCTGATAGTCCACACGCCAAGGGCGCGCTCCTCTTGGGAAAGCAATGCCACTGCGTTTGCAGCACCGCGTAGTTTGTAGGCGTTGATCGGCTGCAGCGTTTCGAGCTTGAGCCGGATATCGGGCAGCCCGGCGCCGGCCTCGAGCCGGATGAGCGGCGTGCGCACTGCCGTGCCGGCGATTCGCGCCCGAGCTTCCTCGATCTCCCGCAGCGAGATCCTGCGAACGGTCTGCATCACGCCCTCTTGTGGCGGATCTCTCCGCCGACGATCGTCATCACGACGCCGATGTCTTTGATCGTCGCCGGCGCTGCTCGGTCGAGCGGCCGGTCAAGCAAGGCGAAATCGGCCAGCATTCCTCGAGCAAGGCTGCCGCATTCGCGCTCCATGAAACTCAACCTCGCGGCGTCGCACGTGTAAAAACGCAACATCTCCTCCGCGCTCAGGCGCTCCTCTGCCAGATGGTGATTGACTCCCCCGTGGATGCCCAAGAGCGCTGAAAAGGGCGTTATCGGGCTGTCAGAGCCGGCACACACCGTACAGCCCTCGCGCCGGGCGGTGCCTAACCGGTTCATGGATCGCGCGCGCTCTTTGCCGAGCCGAGTCTCGTACAGCGAGCCATCGCCGCCCCACAGATAATCGAAGGCGGGCTGCATGGAGAGCAGGATGCCGACGCGAGCGGCGCGCCGGATGTGATCGGGACGCGCGATCTCGAAGTGATCGATGGAAGGACGCAGCCCCTCAAGCGATCCGCGCCGGCGCGCGACTTCTTCCCACGCCGCGATGGCTTGTTCGATCGCCTCGTCACCGATGGCGTGAACGCCTAGCGAGAGTCTGCTTTCGGCCGCCTCAGCGAAGAGCTCGATGAGGTCGTCCTTGCGGAGATAGAGCGACCCTTGGGTCGGCTTATCGCAATACGCCTCGGTGAGCGCGGCCGTGTGCGACCCTATCGATCCGTCCACGAAGATGTCGCCGCCGAACACGCGTCCTCCCAAGCGCTTCGCCTTTGCGACGCTCGTGGTGCAGGACTTCGAGATCACCCGCACCGGCAGCACGGCGTTGTCGATGTAGATCTCGGCCAGCTGCTCGTACGAAGCGTCGCCTTCGATGACGTTGTGGACGGTCGTGATGCCGGCGCGAAGCGCGGCCGCGGCGGCGGTACGGTCGGCCCGCCGCAAAACCGCGGTCGGAAGGTGGTGCACGAAATCGTACTGCGCCGCGTAGCCGACCTGGCCCGAGAGCCGCCCGGTCGGCGCGCCCGCCGCGTCCTTTTCCACTCCAGGCCGCGTGAGATCGATGCCAAGCAGTGCGAGCGCCGCCGAATTGAGGATGCACGAGTGGCCATCCACGCGGCTGAGGAGCGCGGGTTTGTCATGGGAGCATGCATCGAGTTCCACCCGGGTGGGGACCCGTTGTTCGGCGAGCAAGCGTTCGTCGAAGTTTCCGGCGTAGATGAGGTCATCACCGGTGAGTGCCGCCACCTTCGTCAGCAAGGCGGGCAGATCGTTGCACGGGCCGAGGTCGCGATCGCCGCGTAACAGGCCGGTCGCCGTCAGGTGCACGTGGCAATCGTGAAAGCCCGGCACCATACATGCGCCCGCGCAGTCGACGACCTCGACGTCGCTCGAAAGCCCCGCCGGCCTCTCGTCGAACGCCGCCGCGATGCGCTCGTCGCGGACGAGGAGAGCCCGCGCTCGCGGCATGGTGCTGTCGAGCGTGATGATGTCGGCATTGACGAAGAGCTTCTCCACGCACACGGCAATTCAAGGAAATGAAGAGGCCGCCTGTCGGCGGCCTCCCACTGTCCTCCACGGATGCTCGCTAGGGTTTCCTTCCGCCGATCATCCTCAAGATGAGCAGCAAGATGATGGAGCCGATGAACGCGACGATGATGCTTGGAATATTGATGCCGGTCGCACCGACGTGTCCGAACAAGTTGTACAGCCAACCGCCCAGAATCGCGCCGATGATGCCGATGATCATGTCGCCGAGAATCCCACCCGGACCTTCACCGCGCACGACGAGCTTGGCGAGGAACCCGGCGATGATACCGACGACGATATACGCAATCCAACTCATCTATTCACTCCTTAGACCGCACACCGACGGTCTGCCAGCGATGTGGCGATGGTGTGCGGTGGCAAGGCGGTAAAATCCTTTGAGCTTCTATATCTCCCACTCCCACGTGTTCCAAAACGTGGTGACGGCGTGGGCCGGTTTGTAGTTCTTCAAGTCTGAGTTGACGATGTCTTGACGGCGGAGATACCAGGTGATGATGATGGGCTCTTGCTGCGCGAGGATATGCTGGATCTTGTCGTAGGCGATCTTGCGCTTGTCTTGGTCGTACTGCGTCATCGCGTCGTTCTCCGCCGCATCGAGGTCCTTGTTGCAGAAGCGAACGGTGTTCTGACCGTTGGGCGGCATCTGATTGCACATGAACAGGGTCGAGTCGTCGGGGTCGACGCCGTTCAACCATGAATAGAAGCCGACATCGTACTTGCCCGCCTGGATGATGCCCCCGGAGGCGTAGTTCTCAAAGAAGATATTCGACTGGTAGTTCTTGATGTCGCTTTGGACGCCGATCACGCGCCACTCGCGCTGCACCACGAGTTCGACCGCCTCGGTGACCGCCGCACCGGCGACGCCGGAAAGCGCAAGCTCGAGTTTTTGCCCATTCTTGTAGCGATAACCGTCTCGGCCTAGCGTCCAGCCGGCCTGGTCGAGCAGTTTTCCGGCCATCGTGGGATCGTGATTGTACTGCGGGAGACCGTCAGCATGCGCCCAGAGGAACGGAGGCTGGTCGCTGTCGCCTTTCATGTTCACCCCGTGGGTGACCGTGTCGATGAGCTCTTGCTGATCGACCGCGTAGGCCAAAGCCTGACGGACGTGGATGTCGGACAAGATGGGATTGGTCAAGTTGAGCGCCAACTGCGAGTATTGGGTGAACGGCGTCTTGTAGATGTGCACGCCCGAGATCAAGCCATAGCTCGGCGTCTGCGAGGCAGGCGCGTTATACTCCATGTCTTTTTCGTGGGTGCGCAGCTGCGTGAGGATGGTCGTCTCGTCCGGGATGACGTAATAGTCGACTTCCTTGAGCTTGGGCGGTCCGCGCCAATAGTTCGGATTGGCGGTCATGCGCAGCACGACGCCGTTTTGCCACTCTTGGACGATGAAGGGACCAGTGCCGATGGGCTTGTTGTTGTACGGCAGATGGTTGATGTCTGGATATTGAGCGAGCAAATGCTTGGGCAGAATGGGATACGGCGTTGAGGACATCGTGAAGAACGTGTTGACAAATGGGGCCCAGCGGCGCGTGAGGTGGATGACGATCGTGTAGTCATCCTTTTTGTCGATGCGGCTGATGAGATCGTACCCGGTACGCGTCTGCACGTTGTTGCGCGAGTTCATGACGGCTTGCCAGGTGAAGATCACATCGTCGGCGGAGAATGGCGCGCCATCTTGCCATTTGACGCCCTTGCGCAGGTGGTACGTGATCGCGAGGCCATCCGCGCTGATGCCGCCGTTCTTTGTCGTTGGAACGTCCGTCGCGAGCTCCGGCACCCACTCGTTTTGGTCGCTCCAATTGAACAGATAACCGGCCCAGAACATCGAGAGGTCCACTTCAGTCTGCTGTTCGCCGATGAGCGGGTTCAGGTTATCGGGATTGGAGACGCCCGCGATGCGAAGCACGCCGTGGACGGTCCACGGATTGCCGTTGCCGACCCCGGTGCTCGTGCCGACCTTTGTGCAGGCGGAGATGGTTGCCACCGCGGCGACGAGGATGAGCGCTGCGATCTTTCTCATGGCCCTATCTTCGGGCTGATGCCGCCGCGCTCATGCGGCGATTCAACACACCGCCGACGATGAACAGTGCGATAGCCACGTAAAACAGCGCGATGAATGTCCGCGAGCGCTCGTCAGGGTTTACAAAGCCGAGATAGCTCAGCCACACGGCAAAGCCGAAGCTCCCAAGCTCGGTCACAAATCCATAGAGGGTGTTGGGACGTTGACCAGTTTCTAACAGCATGCCGGGGCGCAATCGCGGGACCAGCCGGGGCACCTGCGCGCAGTACCTGGCATACGCGTCTCCTTGGGTAGCGCGCAGCTGCCTCTCTTCAAGGAAGATCAAGCGGTAGATAAATGCGGTGAAAGCGATCAAGATGAGCGCGGTGGCGGGCGGCGGCCCGAGCGCGCTGATACCGACGGCCTGCAGCATGCTGCCGAGGTACAGGGGATTACGCACGTAGCGGTACGGCCCGCTTGCTGTAAGGGTTCCGGTTTCGATCCGCCTGCCGAAGACGACACCGGCTTGATGGTAGCTTGAACCCCACCAGCGCATCAAGAAACCAGCGACGGCAAATGCCGCGATGATCGCGGCAATCGCGTGGATCCCGGCACCGCCCCATCTGCGCCCGAGGAGGACGTAGGTAGGAACTCCGGCGCCACCGAGCATGCCATCGATCGCCCAACCCGCGGAAAATCCGACGAAATAAATGATGAACGAGACAAAAGCGCGGAAGCGGAACTCCCACGGGGATGATGGTGGCGGCGGTCCTTCAGCCTTCACGGGGCGACCTTCGTGCCCATGCCGCGCGCGCCTCTGCGATGCCATGTGATATAATCCGCGCATTCATGGAAGCTCCTCGCTCTATCTCGCACGCCGTTTGGATCGGAACCGTCGCATTCGCCGTCGTCATGACGGGACTCGGCATCGATCGTTACCTCACCTATCACTCCGGAGAAGACCTCGGTGTTTTCGTGCAAGCGATCGCCGACGCTGCGCACGGCATGCACGACCAGGGGGAGAGCGGCAGTCACTTCAGCCATCACTTCTCGCCCATCTTGTTCTTGTGCGCGCCCTTCCTCGCGGCGTTTCGTTCTCCGATCGCGCTCATCGCCATCCAGGCGTGCGCCTGCGCCTCGATGGCGCCTGCGATCTATCTGCTCGCGCGCCGGCGAATGGACGAAAGGCTTTCCACGCTCGCTGCGATGGTGGCGCTCGTGTATCCGCCCCTCATCGGCGTCGCGTTCACCGATTTCCATGAGGATGGTTTCGCGCCGGCCATAGCGGCATGGCTGCTCTACGCCGTTGACGGCAGAAATTTCCGGCTGGCGGCCCTCCTTGCGCTTGCTGCGCTCGGCATAAAGGAAGACCAGGCGTACGTCCTCGGCGTGCTCGGCGCGGGGTACGCTGTGTGGAGCGCTTGTCATAAGGATAGAGCAGGAACGATCTTCGGCGCGAGTGTCGCGATCGCATCGGCGCTCGTGCTGATCGCTTTCTTCGGGATCATCCTTCCGCGGACGGGGGCCGGCCGCTGGTTTGCGATCGACTACTTCAGCCCGACTGTTCATGGAAGCGCGCAGGGACCCAACGTAGTGCTCGGACGCCTGAGCTACCTTGTGGAGGCGTTCGGCCCGCTTCTCTTCTTGCCGCTTCGCTCGCCCTGGCTTCTTCTCGCCGTTCCCGGTCTCGTTGAGGTGCTCTCATCGCGCTGGCCCATCGCGTATACCATGGGCCAGCACTACGCCGGGGTCTGGATCGGATACGTGCTGGCCGCATTCGTCATGGCGCTCGCGCAGCTTTCGTCAAAGGATGCGCGGCGTGCGCGCGCGCTGGCCACTTGGTGTTTAGCGATCTGCCTCGCCGTCAACGTGGTTGCAAGTCCCGCCCATTTCGGACACTATCTCCGCTGGCGGACGGCACACGATCGCGCTTTGGATCGCATCTTGGCGCGCCTCCCCGCCGGCGCGTCGGCGGGCTCGGTCGACGAGATCTTCGTGCACATGTCGCTCGATCCGCAAGCGCGCACCGGATATCTACGGGGGCTTGACTATTACGTGGTCGACACGCGCTACGAGTCGCAAGCCTGGCACGCGGTCTATCTGCCGCAGCTCGAGCGACAACTCGCTTCAGGCCGTTACGCAGCGATGGCGGTCGATGATGGCGTCATTCTGTATCAGCGTATGTGAGAAAAGTCGACGGGCATAATTCGAAACTACTACTGGTTGTGGGATTTCCTCAAGGAGCATTCTTGACCGCATGCGCTTAAGACTGCGGTTTGGGAGACATAGCCATGAACAGCTTCTGGAACGGGTTTGTGGGTGGCTTAGCAGCCGGACTCCTTACCGTTTTGTTGTTTGGCCACCACCATCATCCGCCGAACCCCGAAGACCAACTCGTCGCAATGGCCGAGTTGCGCCACGAGCAGATGACTGAGACAGACATTATGAACGAGAAGCAGATAGCGACTGCGCTTGAAGAATATGCGGTGGATAACAATGGCAGCTATCCCTCAGATTTAAAGAGGTTAATTCCGACATACCTCCACTACATCCCGTACATACCCGCTAGCGATCCGCCCGCTGTCTATACCTACGAGCATCCTGCATCCAATCCAGCTTGGGGTGAATTTGTCATAAAAGACGACGGAGCTTTTGATCCGACACTCGACAATCTCATAAATGCGGAGTCGCGTCAGCGTTGCACAAAAACGACGTGTAAGTATATCATTTACGGACAAGCATTTGGCGTGGAAGGCCTCGGAGCGAATTGACCCCAGAACTCACTACGAGATCGAATTGCGGCTGATGTTCAACGTTGTGAAAAGCCGACGGTCAGAGTTGAACTGACGACCCGAAGTTTACGAACGGGAGGCGCGCGATTAGCCGTACCAATGATGAAAGCTATTGGATCATTTATTGCAGCCTCGGTCTTAGGGATCGCGTTGTCCGGATGCCACAGTGCATCTAAGGCACCAGTACCAGCCACGCCCCCGACGCCTGATACCTTGTCACCAGCCCCTTTGGTTGGCGTTTTCACACTGCATCGGATCATACCGCCGCACCGGGCAACCCAGAAGGCGAACGGTGCCACCGTTGACCGAATCCCGTTACGCGATCCGATCCGGACTCCACAGGGAATCATCAATGTCGTGTTCCGCATCAGGAATTTGCCGGAGGCACCTCGTGTCGTGTTTTACGTACCATGCTATGCTGATGGTGGTTGCGCCGCGCAGCCTATTCCGGGTGAATCCAGGTTGGTTGTCCTGCAGAGCGGAGATGTGATCGTCGTTTCCAATGACACCGACTGGAATGCGATTAAGCGCTGGACGCCGCCACCGGGTGCAGGCATTTAGCTGTTTGGACTTGGCCGCAACCTCACCGGCCCTTGAGGCGGCCAAAGGTGTCGGTTGGATGCCTTTGTTTGTTTCGACTTCCCTGGTACGTCCGCGGCCTTGACAAGACCAAATTTTTTTTGAGGTTTTGTTGCCAAATTCGATCCGTTTTGGGTAACGAATGGGGTCAGAGCGTCTCGAATGCGTTAACCGCACTGCAGCATATCCCCGCGCCTTGCCCGAACAGAGAGCGCAGAGATTACGGAGGCAGCTATATGTCTCTGCGCAGATTCGTTCCCTGGATTATGGTTCTCGGCATAGCTCTTGCGATTGAGCCAACCAGTGCGCGTGCAGTATCAGCTGACCAATCAGCACTGATACAAATGTGCAATGATTGGTTAAATCACGGTGAAGTGGACAGAATGGCGCTGGACACCTCAAACGGGTATGCCCTGGTAGGCTGCCACGGTGTTCATGCTGGAGGCGAGTTTGTGGCAAGAAAGCAAGGCGAGCGGTGGGGATACCTGTTTCGTGGCGGGGGAGTTGCCACAGTTGACGACTTGACTAGGCACGGTGTGCCGGCATCTATCTCAAACTACCTTGTAACCAGTATCAAGACATCATCTCCGATGCCCTGGCCGACCGCAACGCCATGTGCATGGTTGCAACAGATGTACCCGCCTACCCAAGAAGGCTTCGAGAAGTACCACCTGAGCACTAACCTGCAGACAGAGGTGCTCAAGTGGGTTGCCAAGATGAGTGCGGAGGACAAGCGGTACGCGAAATGGATGGTGCTCAAGTCTCCTCAGTACGGTGACACGCTGTTGGTATTCAGCGCAAAACCAGGAGACGAGAGTTGGGGAGCCGTGAACACGAATATGAACATTGATCAACTGACTTGTGAAATTGTGCCAATGCCTGGAGCGTAGCACTAGACGGTGGAGGCAATATATATTGTCTCTGGGCACCCGCCCCGGCCCCAGCGCGCATTAGACCATTAAGTCTCTGCTCGCGCTGGTGAAATTCGATTTTCCGAACGCTGCATCCAAGCTCGTTACTTGAATTCAATTGCGCCCGCCCCCCACACTATCTTGGGGTGGGCCAACACACTTCCGCCCTAGGCGTGGCCAATTTCCCGCCGCACTGCTCCATCAGCGCATTGACCGGTGTTTCATTCTGACCTCTTCGCAAACCGCGGATTGAGGATTTTGGACAGTTTGGTGCGTAACCACGCGCAGCGCTCTTCAAGCGATTTGTCACGCACCTGACCAAGAGCATCGCACAACAGTTCGAGCTCCTTGTCTGTCAGTTCAACCGTTTTCATTGTTAGCTTCACCTCAGGGCGTTTCGCTGTCAAATAAGATCAATGCTCGTACTAGTCAGATCCATGCTCCTCGAGTCAGCTATGCAATTCCCTTGGGCGCCGTGGGTGCCGACTTGCAGCCCTGACACTCGCAGGCTAATTTTGTTGCCATTTCGGCGTCTTTTCAGCCTAAGGGTTGACAAACGGTAGATTCGCCCAGCTGAGACCGCCCGCTGGGAAGAGACCCGTGCGACAAAAGCTTACGGAATAAAGCGAAGATAAAAAGCCGACGGTCAGAGTTGAACTGACGACCCGCGGTTTACGAAACCGCTGCTCTACCACTGAGCTACGTCGGCGCATCGGCTGCAAAGTCTTATTTTGTAAGGCAGCTACCTTCCTGTTTTTTGTTGATAGATAGACCGAGGCAGCCGGCCGTTATGTCGCTCGACCTCATAAATCACTCGTCTCTAGCCATCGTGCATTGTGAGCAAAAATTGCGGGGACATGCAAGAAAGCTCGCGGAGTGCGAAGCCAAAAAAGGGAGAGCACCCCAAGAAAGGGTGCTCGCCGAACAAGCCGATGGTCGAGCCTATTTAGGCGTTCGCCGCACCTAGTCGCAACCAGCGGGATCTGTACAGCTGCCGGTACCGAGTGCTTCGGCTAAAAGCAACCGTGTATCCAGCGAAGCGATGATTTTTGGTGTCAAGTACATGAGGTTATTTCCCCTCCGGTGACCGTGTTGGAGAAGAGCGCCTCATCGCGCCCGAATCGCCGAGGAAAACTCGGAGCGATGAGCAGCTATTGCAGTTCAACGCTTTTGAGTCCTTCGCCGCAGCCGTTAGAACTCGGTGTGTTCGGTGTCGAGGTCAGAGAACGAGGTGAAGCGCTTGTCGAACCGCAGCTGCACCAGTCCGGTCGGGCCGTTGCGCTGCTTGGCGATATTGATCTCCGCGACGTTTTCATTCTCCGGCGTGGGCGGGTTGTAATACTCGTCGCGATAGATGAAGGCCACGACATCGGCTTCCTGCTCGATGCCGCCGGACTCGCGCAGGTCGGACAGCATCGGGCGCTTGTCGTTGCGCGATTCGGGCGAACGATTGAGCTGGGCCAGCGCGATGACGGGCACTTTCAGTTCTTTGGCGAGCGCCTTGAGCCCGCGGCAGATCTCATCGATGATCTCCACACGATTGGTGACGCGCGGATTCGTCGATCGCAGGAGCTGCAAGTAATCGATGATGACGAGATCGAGCCCGGTGGTCGCCGCAAGACGGCGCGAGCGCGAGCGCACCTCGCTGACCGACGGCGCTGCCGAGTCGTCCACGAACACCGGGATCTCGGCGAGCACCCCCATGGCGCGGGTGATCTCTCCCCATTCGCGGTCTTTGATGTTTCCGGTGCGCAAGCTCTGCGCGTCGATGTGTGCCTCCATGCTCAGGAAACGCTGCACGAGCTGGTCGTTGCTCATCTCGAGCGAGAACAATGCGACGTGCTTTCCCGCGCCTTTGGCGGCGTTCAGAGCGATGTTCAAGCACAGGGAGGTCTTGCCCATGGAAGGCCGCGCTGCGATGATGATGAGCTCGCCCGGCTGGAATCCCGTCGTGAATTGGTCGAGGCGGTTGAAACCCGAGGGCACGCCCGTCACCGACCCGCGCTGGTGATACAGCGTGTCGATGCGCTCGAACGCAGGCTTGAGCAGATCGCGCACGAGCGTGAAACCAGCGGCCGAGCGGCGGCCGATCTCGAAGATCATCTGCTCGCATTGATCGACCGCCTCGTCGACGTTTTCCGGCTGTTCGAAGGCGACGTTGGAGATGCGCCCACCGGCCGTGATGAGCGAGCGCAAAATGGACTTCTCGGCGACCACGCGGGCATAGTACTCGGCGGACGCGGCGGTGGGCACCGTGTTGAGGAGCTGGCTGATGAAATCGACGCCGCCTATTTCGTCGAGCAGCTTGCGCCGGCGAAGCTCTTCCGCCACCGACACTTTGTCGACCGGTTCGCCCCGCTCGTACAGCGACAAGATCGCATCGTACACCGTGGCGTGATGCGGCGCGTAAAAGTCGGATTTGTGGACGATCTCGCTGACGATGGGTATGAGATCGCGGTCGACCATGAGCGCGCCGAGAATGGCCTGCTCGGCCTCGAGGTTCTGCGGTGGGATGCGGTCGATCGCCGCGGTCATGACCACAAGATGAGCCCTCCTATTGAGGAGCGACGCGCACGGTGACCTTCGCCGTGACCCCGTGCGCGAGCTTTACCGCACAGACGTGGTCCCCGATGGTCTTGATGGGTTCCGAAAGCTCGATCTTGTGGCGATCGAGCTGTATGCCGAACGTCTCTTCGATCGCCGCGGCGACCTGGGCGTTGGTCACGGCACCGAAGATCTTGCCGCGCTCGCCAGCCTTCGCCCGCACGATAGCAGGACCGCTTTGCAAGCGGGCCGCGAGCTCTTGGGCTTCAGCGAGTTGCAGCTCATCGCGCCGCTGAGCGGCGGCCTTTTGGGCCGCGGCTTGCGTGAGGTTGCCTTGCGTCGCCTCTTGCGCGAGACCGCGGGGCAGGAGGTAGTTACGCGCGTAGCCATCTGAGACGTCGGTGATGGTGCCGGCCTTGCCCACGCCCTTGAGGTCGGTGCGCAAGATGACCTTCACGCGCTACTCCGCGGTGAACGGCAAAAGCGCGATGACCCGGGCACGTTTGACCGCTTCCGTGAGCCAGCGCTGGTGCTTAGCGCAATTGCCGGAGATGCGGCGCGGCACGATCTTGCCGCGTTCGGTGATGTACTTGCGTAGCCGCGGCGTATCCTTATAGTCGAGCGATGCGATCTTTTCGATGCACATGCTGCACGACTTGCGCTTCGGCTTGCGGTCCTTTTGGACTTTGCGTTTGGGGCTCGCGTTTCTTTTGGGGGGCATGTGCTTCCTTATCGATCAGAAAGGGACTTCTTCGTCCGCGGGATTGTATTCGTACTCCGGCAGATCCGCGCTTGGAGCGGGCGCGGACGCGGCGTTCCTTTGCGCTCCTCCACCGTCGCCGGCCGGCCGCGAGTCGAGCATTTGGAAATCGTCCGCCACGACATCCACCGCGGTGCGCTTGTTATTGTCGCGATCGGTGTACTCGCGGATCTGCACGCGCCCAGAGATGAGCACGAGCCGTCCTTTTTGCAGGAACTCGGCGGCGCGTTCGGCGCGCTGGCGCCAGATGCTGACGCCGAAAAAGTCGGTCTGACGCTCGCCATCACGGCTCTTGGGCCGGTCGACAGCGATGCGGAACGAGGTGACGGGCACTCCGCTCTGCGTCTGGCGCAGCTCGGGATCGGCCACCAGCCGGCCGACGAGCACGATGTGGTTATACGAACCAGCCATTTTGAATCCTCACTTGGGGCGAGATTATAAGCGGATGAGCAATGCGCGGAGGACGTCATCGTGCAGGCGCATCTGGCGGATGACTTCCTTTGCAGCGTCTGGGCTGCCGCCGAACTTCATGCAGACATAGTGACCCTCGCGCAGCTTGTTGATCTCGAACGCGAGGCGTTTGCGGCCCATGCGCTCGAGTTCGACGGCCTCGCTGCCGTTGCTCTTGGCGACATCGGCGAAGTGCGTCGCAAGCTCTTCGACCTGCGGGTCCTCGAACGTGGGCCGGATGATATACGTGATCTCGTACTGTGACATGCGCAGTGCGCTGCCTCCCTTTGGGCGTAAGGCTCACTCCATGAGCCGTTGTTGGAACCTCGGACAGGAGCGAGCAGGAAGGAAACCGGGCGAAAGCCGCCCGGCAAGCCCGCACAGTATATCACACGGCGAAATCGGGTGACAAGGGCGCGCTTGTGCATAAGTATGTGCACCGCCTGTGACTGACGCGTGCATGGAGGTGCATGAGAGGAGGAGAACCTTTGCGCTCTATGCAGCCGTTGCGTTCCTGGAGTCCGGTGATTGCGATCTTCCTGGCCGCCCTTGTGCTCTTGGCCTTCGTGCATCGCCATGGCATCAAGGTGCTCGCGAGCGAACTTCTCTTCGGCCCACAAGGGCCGGAGCGGGCGCACTTAAGTATCGGCCAACAGATGCCTGGGGTCAGCTTCGTCGACCTGCTCGGCAATCGCACCGCCGTCGCGCCGCAGAAAGGCCGGGTGCTCGTCCTCAACGTCTTCGCGACTTGGTGTCCGGATTGCAATCAGGAGGCGCCCGCGCTATCTCAGCTGAGCGCGGCGTACGCGCACGAGCCCGTTGACATCGTCGGCATCGATCAAGACGAGTACCCTGGCGCCGTGCTGCAGTTCGCGCGCACCTTTGCCTGGAATTTCCCCATCTACATCGACCACGAGCACCAGACGCAACGCCTGCTCGGCGTGCACTTCATCCCCGCGACCTTCGTCATGGACGATCGTGGGCGCATATGGGCGGACGTGGCGGGTCCGTTGACGCTGCCCCAGATGCGCCAGCTCGTGCAGGCGGGGCTTAGCCGCTTGTCAACGCACACGTAGGGAGGACAGGCGGGGTTTGAGGCGACGGGCGGGCTGCCGCTATGAGTAGACGCGTTCCATGCCCGCGCCGAGCTGTGTGAGCACGTGATGGGGGATCGTTCGCGCGGCCTGCGCCACATCGTCTAAGCGCACTCCAGGAGCATCTGACAACAAAAGAGCGTGGCCGCGCGGGTCGACCGCGGCGCCCGCGGGGACCGCCACCATGGTGAAGTTCATCCCGATCGCGCCGACGATGCGACACGCGACGTCTCCGAGCAGCGCGTGCCCGTGGCCGGAGAGCGTTTTCGGCAGCCCTTCGCCGTAGCCGATGCGCAGGGTCGCGATCGTCTCGCCGGCTTGCGCGACGTGCATCCCTCCATATCCCAACGGCGTGGCTTCTTCGAAGGTTCGCACCGCGTAGATGGGAGCCCGAACTTCCACGGCCGTTTGCAGAGCGAGCGCAGCGGAGCCAAGTGCAAACCCTAAGGACGATCCGTACAGGCCGATGCCGACGCGCGCGGCGCCCTCATCCAAACCCCAAACGGTCGGCCCCGTGCTCGCGGCGTGGATCGAAGGAACGGCTAGCCCTGCTTGTCGCAAGGACGCGACCGCCGCGCGGAAACGTTGGGCCTGCGCTGCGACGGAGTCTTGGCCCGCGATGTGCGTCCAGGCTCCCTCCCATGTGATGTTATCGAGCGAAACGACCTCGCTTGCAAAGGCAGCTGTGTGCGCCGCGGGCACGCCCCACCAACCCGTGCCCGTCTCGACGGCGACGTGCGCTTGAGCGCGCACGCCGAGTCTTGCCGCTGCTCGCGAGAGTTCTCTTGCCAGCGCCGCGTCGCCGGTGGAGACGATCACACGGTCTGCGAGCGCGGTGGCGAAATCTTCGGGAGGCGTCGCCGCCACGTGGACGATGGGCGCGGTGATGCCGGCCTCGCGCAATCCGTGCGCCTCTGCGACCTCGACGACGCACAGCCGCTCTGCGCCAGCTTCGAGCGCCGCGCGAGCGACGGGCACCATCCCCATGCGGTATGCATCGCACTTCACCACCGCCCACAGCGGGCGGCTGCCCAATCGGCGCCGCCAAACACGGACGTTGTGGCCGATGGCGTCCAGATGCACCCGGAGGATTGGATTCAAAAGCCCTTCCTCGAATCCAAGAGGATCGTCACGGGCCCCTCGTTGACAAGCGTCACGCGCATGGTCGCCCCGAACATTCCGGTCTCGACGCGCAATCCATCCCGCCGCAAGAGCGCGACGACGCGGTCGAAGAGCGGCTCCGCGACGTCTCCCGGCGCCGCATCGACGAAACTGGGCCGCCGTCCCTTGCGCGCATCTCCGTACAGCGTGAACTGCGAAACGGCGAGCACCGCGCCTTCGACCTCCGCGAGACCGAGATTCATCGCGCCTGCCCCGTCATTGAAGGCGCGCAGGCCGGCGATCTTCGACGCGATGTACACGGCATCGTCTTCGTTGTCGTCGCTGGTGACGCCGATGAGCGCCAGATAGCCGCGCTCGATAGCGCCGCGGACCTGGCCCTCCACCTCCACCGCAGCGCTGCTGACGCGCTGGACGACCGCACGCACTATTCGCCGTCACCCATGCGGGTGCGGCGCGACGATGACGGGTACCGGCGAACGGCTGATCACGTCGCTTGCGACGCTGCCGAGGACTGCTCGCGCGAGCGCGCCGCGTCCGCGGCTCCCCATCACGATGGCGTCGCAGCCGCGCTCCTCCGTTTCTGCGAGCAATCCGTCAGCCGCTGCACCCGTCTGGAGCACCTGGTCCGCGCTCAGTCCCGCCAACTCGATGCGATGCCGAGCGGCGTCGAGCACCGCATGGCCAGCCCTCGTCTCATCGTCCATCATGGCCTCGCGCGCGAAGCCGCCGGCGTCGTGGGCGGGGCGCGGAACCTGCAACACGTGGCAAAGCGTGAGATGTGCGCCGCAGAGCGTGCACAGGGACGCCGCCAGATCGATGGCGGCGTCGGAAGCGGCGGACCCGTCGACGGCGACGATGATCTTTTTGAACACCAGGCGGCTAACCGCCCATGCGCGCTTCGCGTTTCGTGACGCGGTAGGCGCTGCGGACGTCGCGGACGCGGTTGACTTTTGCCAAGATCGTGCTCAAGTGGTCGAGATCGCGGATCTGCAAACTGCAGGCGATGGTTGCGGTGCGGTCGCGTTTGACGCGCGCCGTCACCGAGGTGGCGTTGGTCTTCTGCTCGGAAAGAACGCTCATGACGTCTTGCAAGAGCCCGGGACGATCGAGCGCTTCGATCTCGACATCCACCAAATGAGAATCCGTGAGCGACGTATCCCAGCTCACCTCGATGAGGCGCTCGGCGTGCACGCTCAGACCGGCCACGTTGGGGCAGTTGACCCGGTGCACGGAGATGCCTTTGCCTTGAGAAATGAAGCCCACGATCCCGTCGCCCGGTACTGGAGTGCAGCAGCGCGCGAAGCGCACGGGGACGTTGTCGGCGCCGCGGACCCGTACGCCCGAAGCGGCGCGCGGCGCCGCCTTGCGGATGGCCTGCGTCTGCCGCTCCAGCGGCAGCGGCACGACCTTCTCGCGCTTGGCCTCATCCCGCAAGCGGTTGACGAGCGCGGTGACCGAGACGTCGCCAAAACCGATGCCCGCGTAGAGATCCTCGATGGTCGCGCAGTTGAAGCGGGCGGCGAGCTTGGCCATGAACTGCGGCGTGGCCAACGCTCCGAGCTGGCTGCGCGCGAGCTCTCGTTCGAACACCTCGCGGCCGGCCGCGACGTTCTCCTCGCGCCGGTTCTTCCGGAACCACTGTTTGATCTTGTGCTTGGCACTCGACGTCTTGCAGATCGCGAGCCAGTCGAGCGAGGGGCCCTGGCTGCTCTTGTTGACGAGCGCTTCGCAGATGTCGCCGTTGCGCAACTGGTAGTCCAGCGGCACGATCTTGCCGCTGATCTTCGCGCCGATGCAGTGATGCCCGATCGAGGTGTGCACGTGGTAGGCGAAGTCAAGCGGCGTGGAGCCGGTCGGGAAGCCCATCACGTCGCCCTTTGGCGTGAAGACGAAGACTTGGCTGTTGAAGAGATCGAGCTTGAGGCTTTCCATGAACTCGCGGCTGTCGCGCATGTCCTCTTGCCATTCGAGCAGGGAGCGCAGCCACGCGAGCTTGCGATCGAAGTCGTCGCTTGCCCCGCCTTCCTTGTACCGCCAGTGGGCCGCGATGCCGTACTCGCTCGTGCGATGCATCTCAATGGTGCGTATCTGGATCTCGATCGGGTCGCCGCCCGGGCCGATCACGGTCGTGTGCAGGGATTGGTATCCGTTCGTCTTGGGCATGGCGATGTAATCTTTGAAGCGCCCGGGCAGCGGCGTCCACAGACTATGGATGATGCCGACCGCTCCGTAGCAGTCCTTGACCGATTCGACGATGACGCGGATGGCGCTCAAGTCATAGATCTCGGAGAAATCCTTGCCGTGCTGCAGCTTCTGATAGATGGAGAAGAAATGCTTAGGCCGGCCTGACACATCGGCGCGGATGTTCGCGGCGGCAAATCGTTTTTGGACTTCGTCGATGATGGCGCGGACGGTCTTCTCGCGGTCGCCGCGACGTTTTGCGACCTTTTCCGTGATCTCTTTGTAGGCTTGCGGCTCGATGTAGCGGAGCGCCAGATCCTCAAGGTCCCACTTCATCTTATAGATGCCGAGCCGGTGGGCGAGCGGAGCGTAGATCTCGAGCGTTTCTTGGGCGATGTGTTTTTGCTTTGACGCCGGCAGGCTTTGCAGCGTGCGCATGTTGTGCAGGCGATCGGCGAGCTTGATGATGATGACGCGGATGTCTTTAGCCATGGCCAAGAACATCTTGCGCAGGTTCTCTACCTGTACGTCCTCTTTGCTCTGATAGGGGATCTTGGTCAGCTTGGTCAGCGCGTCCACGAGCGTGGCGATCTCGGAGCCGAAGCGCCGCTCGATGTCCTCGATCGGCACGGTCGTGTCTTCAACGACGTCGTGGAGCAAGCTCGCGGCGATGCTGTCGGTGTCCATCTCGAACTCGGCGAGGATGGAGGCGACGGCGAGCGGGTGGGAGATGAAGCTGTCACCAGATGCGCGCGTCTGGCCATCGTGAGCGTGCTCGGCGAAGGTATAGACGCTCTCCAGCCAGGCAGCGTCCACTGACGGCTGGTAGCTTTGCACTCTTTCGAGCAGTTCTTTGAAGTTGTTTGCCATCACGCGACGGACGCGTTGTCCCGCATCCGACCCTCATACTAGTATTGTAAGGGTTCTACGCCTGACGGCTCAAGCGTTCCCGCCGACTCTTTTCACGTTCGCAGGCGCGGACTAGTAGGTGAGCAGCGTCCTCACCGGAGTCGAACCGAGTTTCGCCCGGCCGCCGAGCGCGGCGAGCTCGATGATGAATCCCGCACCGATCACTTCGCCGCCGAGACGTTCGACGAGCGATTTTGTCGCTGAAGCAGTGCCGCCCGTGGCGAGCAAGTCGTCGACGACGATGACGCGGTTCCCCTGGGCTAATGCATCGCTGTGCACTTCCAGCGAATTTGTGCCGTACTCGAGCGCGTAATCCGCTTTGATCGTCGTGTATGGCAGCTTGCCGGGTTTGCGCACGGGAATGAGGCCGGCACCCAGCTTGTACGCGAGCGGCGCGCCGATGACATAGCCGCGCGCTTCGATCGCGACGACGTAGTCCACGTCCTCGCCGATAAATTCATCTGCGAGGAGATCGACCGTCGCGGCAAAAGCGCGCGGGTCCTTGAGCAGCGGCGTGATGTCGCGGAAGAGGATGCCGGCTTTGGGGAAGTCCGGAATCGCGCGGATGAAGTTCTGGAGTTCCGAGCGCTTCACGTCACAAGCCGTAACGCATGAGCAGCATGCACGTCAGCGCGAGAATGAATCCTAAGACCGAAATTCCTGTGAGCGATCCGATCCGGGCGATGAGCTTCGGGCGTTCGGATTCTGGCGCTGTGGCGATGGAAGCCGCAACGCGGCCGGTGCCCCCTCCGATCACGGCGATGAGAACGGCGAGGACGATGGCGGCGATGAGGGTCATGCCATATGCGGATCCTTCGAAAAAGCTCCAACTTTTCACCGGGCCGAAGACGGTTGCTCGCAGCAGACCGAAGAGTATCGTCAACCCGCCCGCCGCTCCCAAGACCATGGGCACACGACGCCCGATCTGTGCTCCGACCTGCATCGCCGCGTTCGGATCCGAGCTTCGCAGCGCTGGCGCTATCGCGGCGAACATCAGCATCGTGCCGCCGAACCACACGATCGCGAAGAACACGTGCAGCCATTGCGTGATGAACTGACCCCAGGGCATATCTGCACTCTCCTCTCAGCGCTGGATGCCAGGCTCGTTCCGGCAATGGCAGGTCCGACCCTTGACGCAGGTTCTTTGGCGTGGGAAAGCCCGCCTCAGCCAGGAGGCACGCAGAGTGGAGCAGATCAGCGCCAATCCCGCCCCGAACCGGAACGTCGTCTTCGGCGTCTATCGCGATGGAGACAACAATCTCGACGCCCTGCAGGAGCGCAATGTCACGGACTTCATCCGGACGACTGCTTCCAACCCCGCCTTGAAAGTCATCGCCGAAGACACCACGCGGCTTGCGCATCCACCGTTTGTCCGCCCCCAGCTGCGAACCGAGTGGTCTACCATTCAAGACGGCACGCAGCACGTCACCCGGATCACGGCACCAGTCGACATGTCGGATCGCAAGTCGCTGGCCGCCTTCGTCGAGCAGACGCTCGAAGCGCGCTCGAACGATCCGAAATTCAAGAGCGCGGATGTCTGGCTCGATCTCGTGGATCACGGCGGCGGCGATGGCGGAGGACTTCAGGCGGATTCGAGCGGCGGGTTCATGTCGCTGCAAGACATCGCCGGAGCCATCAGCGATGGGCGAGCGGCCTTCCGTAAGAAGTTTCCGGGAGCCGATGACTCGGTGACCGGCGTGTTGGCCAATCAATGCCTGATGGCAACCATCGGTTTTTGCGACACGCTCTCTCACAGCGGCGTGCGCTATCTGGCCGCATCGCCGGAGACGATGCTCGCTCCCGGAGTGCCGTCTGCCGCGTTTGCCGATGCTCTGACGACTGGTGAAGATTGGGCCGGGCGCGGCGTGGATGTCACGATGCGCGCGCGCTACGGAAGCGGCACCGATGCATATCACCCCGCGGCGGCGTTCGACGTGTTCGATCTGGATCCGCGCAAGATCGCGGCGGTGCGGTCCGCCGTCGGGGAGTTCAATACCCAGGTCGCCCGCACGGCTGACTCGGATGGGGGAACCGACTATGCTCATGACGTGCGCAGCGATCTTCGGGCCGTGCGCGGCATGGTGCGCTTCGACCACTCCGCGAAGATGCCGTGGCACGCCGACCGTCCGGCCATTGCAGCGTACGGCGCGGTAGCCGCCGACGTCCGCCTTCCGGATGCGATCCGAAAAGCGGCGACGCAAGCGGCAGACGCAGTGAACGATTTGGTGCTGGCCCATAAGGAGTCAGCCAGCTTCGGGCCCTTCCACGCTTCGTATGCAGACGCGGTCGGGCCAACGATCCATCTGCCTATCAGCAGACAACTCTACGACTCGTGGGCCGACCAGGGCGTCGTAGAAACGCACAACGACTTCTTCTATGCGGTCCACGGGCGGGAGTTCGCCCGGGCCATCGGCGCGTACAACCGCGCCGAGGACGCGGCGGGCGCCGCCGCCTAAACAAGGGCGATTTCGGCTCCCGGTCCTATGTATCGGGTTCGAGATGGATGAGCACGTGAGCGCGCGGCATCTCGGCCTTGATATCGCCGACGATCACATCGGAAAGCTCGTGCGCGCGGCCGATGGGCATGTCGCGCGCCATCTGCAGATGGAAATCGATGAATTCGCCGCCGCCAGAACGTCGCGTTCGCAGTTTGTGATAGCCGGCGAAGATCGGCTTGTGCCGCTCGATGATAGCGCGGATGCGAGCCTCTTCTTCCACCGGCAATCTTCCATCCGTGAGATCGACAAACGCGCGCGCGCTCACATCGTAGGCGGCCTTGACGATGAGGCCTGCGATCATCAAGGACAAGATCGGATCGATCAGCGCGAACTTGGTGTAGTGGATGACTGCCAAACCCAGCGCGACCCCGGCTGCCGTCCAGACGTCCGCCCGCAGCTGAGCGGCTTCGGCAGAGAGAGCGGGTGACTGCTCGCTGCGTGCGGTCCGCGCAAGCCCCGTGGACACGACGATATTGACGACGGCGGAGAGCAGCATGACCCCAATGCCGAGATCCAAGTGGGCAATGGTCACTGGAGTACGGATGCGTTGGATCGCGGCGATGACCGCAACGCCAGCCGTGGCGAGGATGAAGAGGGCCTCCAGGGCGGCGCCTACGTTCTCGAACTTGCCGTGCCCATACGCGTGGTCCGCATCCGCGGGCCGAGTGGCAAGCCGGACCGAGACGAGCTGCAGCGTCGTCACGATCAGATCGACGCCCGAATGGAGGGCTTCCGAGAGCACGCTGACGGATCCGGACAAGAACCAAACCGCCAACTTGAGCAAGACGAGCAACGCGTTGGAGGCAAGCGGCACGCGCAGCGCGCGCACGCGAGCGGAGCCGGTGAGCCGCAAGGCTTCGTTAAGGTTGCGTGTCCCTTGGGAGCTGCTCTTCGGAACTTGGGTCGCCGCCATCTTCGTCGTGTAGTTCAGCCAGCAAACCGATGATTCCGCCGGGCTTGTCCGCCTGCGGCTGTTCGGTCGCACTTGATGGTCGCTTGCGACGGTATCGCGGCGGCGGGCCCTGCGGTGCTTTGCGCTTGGGCGGGGTGCGGCGTGCGATGTCGGATCGCAGCGCGCTTGTCGCGGACGCGGCGCCGGCCATCGTTGGTTGCAGATCGCGTTGACTCGCGGCGGCGCGGACCGCCACGCGCTTGCGCATCTCTCGCTCTTTCCACAAGACCAAGAGCGGGCTTGCGATGAAGATCGACGAGTAGGCTCCGCTCGTCACTCCCACGAGCAGCGCGAAAGCGAAATTCTTGAGCGTGTCCCCGCCGAAAAGGAACAAAGCGAGCAGCGTGATGAGCACCGTCGCGAGCGTGTTGACGGAGCGCGTCATCGTCTGTAAGAGCGACGTGTTCACCATCTGGTCGTATGGCATCTCGGGCATCAGGCGGCTATTCTCACGGATTCGATCGAAGATGACGATCGAGTCCATGACCGAGTAGCCTATGACCGTCAGCAGGGCTGCCAGAAAGGCGTCGTCAGCTTTGCGATTGGCGATCGCATAGATGCCGACCATCACCAACACGTCATGGATGAGGGCGATGTCCGCGACGATGCCGTAACGCAGCTGGTTGCCGAATCGAAAGGCGATGTAGAGCAGCTGCAGGACGAGCGCGATGACGAGCGCCCAGAGCGAGCGGCTCAGGTATTCTTTGCTGAGGCTCGGGCCGACCGAGGTGATCTGGCTCTGGCCACGATCGACCTTCAACCCCGCGCGATCGAGCGCATCGTAGATGGGACCGGGGTCGTTGATCGCGGTCTGCGTGGACACGAGCACGCGGTCGTTCGGCGCTGCATCGCCTGTCTTGCTCGCGAGCTGGATGCTTTCCTGACCGGTTTGGATCGGCGCGTACTGTTGGCGGAACTCGTCGCCGATGCGCGAGAGGTCGAGATTTCTGAGCGCCGCGCGGACCGCCGTGTCGCTCGCGCTTTGGCCGAATTTCACGTCGATCGTCGAACCGCCCGTGAAGGACAGCCCGAGAGCGAGCCCATGATGGGCGACGAGCGCTACGGCGCCTGCAATGATGACGGCCAGAGACAGCGCGAACCAATAGTTGCGCTGCGCGATGATGTTCCAGCGGAGGTTGCGGAAGAACACTCCTTACGCTCCGTACCAGACCGGCGTGGTCGCCACGTCGTTGTCGACCACCGCATCCACGAAGGCGCGGGTGATGAAAACCGCAGTCAAGAGCGAGAACACCGTGCCCCAGAACAAGGTGAGCGCAAACCCCTTGACGGTGCCGGTCCCCAGCCATAAGAGCACGAGCGCTCCGACAATCGTCGTCACGTGGGAGTCGAACACGGTCCAAAACGCCCGTTTGAAACCGACGCTGACCGCCGCGCGCGTGGTGCGACCCGCCCACAGCTCCTCTTTGATGCGTTCGAAGATCAGCACGTTCGCGTCCACCGCCATGCCGATCGAGAGCACGAAGCCTGCTATACCCGGCAGCGTCAGCGTGACACCGAAGAGCGCGACGTAGGCCAGCATGAAGAAGCAGTAGACCACCAAGGCGGCGTCGGCCAAGAGGCCAGGAACGCGATACACGACGAGCATGAAGAGCAACACGATGCCGAGGCCGACGAGTGAGGCGATGAGAGACTTGCGCAGGTCGATCGCGCCGAGCGTGGGACCGACGCTTTCAATCTCGATGATCTTGGTCGGCACCTTCAGCGAGCCTGCTGACAGCTCGTTGGCGAGCCGGACCGCGGTATCGGTCGTGAAGCTGCCGTGGATCTCGCCGTTGTTGCTGATGGCTCCCTCGATGGTCGGTGCCTCGATGAGCTTGCGGTCCAAGAAGATCGGCAGCGGATTGCCGATATTTTTGCTCGTCCAGTCGAAGAACTTCTTCGAACCTGCGCTGGTCAGCGTGAAGTGGACGGCCGGCTGTCCGGCGCTATCGGTCCCCGCAGTCGCGCTCGACATGTCCGCGCCCGTGATCACCGGCGGGCCGGACGCTTTGTATGCGTCGAATTTCGGATCGCTTTGCTGGCGGGCCACCTGCTCTTTCGTCAGCGGCCGCATTTCGAGGACCGCGGCCTCGCGGATGAGCGAGATCGCCTGTTCGGGATCCTTCAGGCCGGGCATCTCGATGTTGATGCGATCCGTACCGACCTTGGAGAAGGCAAGGTCCAGTACGCCGAGCCCATTAAGCCGGGTCTCGAGCACTTGCAGTTCTTCGTCTTGCAGGTCGCCCGTGATGTTCGGATGATCGGGCGTCGGTTCGAGCTCGACGAGTGCGCGCAGGCCGCCCTGCAGGTCGAGTCCCAAGTGGATGGTGGATCTCAGCGGCAAGAATGCCAACGCGCACAAGACGCACAGCACGACGATGGCCGTGAGCTTGATGAGATGCTTCCAGCGGAACCAGAACATGGAGGCGCTTCATTCGCGCTGGCCGCGCCCCAACCCTCATCGCGGGCGGGCGCGAGGGTTGCTACCTTCCCTACAGGGTCTGGACGCCGTTGACGAGGACGCGGTACGAGCAGCCGAGCACGCCAGCGGCGTTGTGGCTCATCGCGAAGCGCGGGCCGAAAAGTTCGGCGATGTCATCGGCGCTTGCGATATCGACATCAGCGGTCAGGCCGAGTTCGATCTCTTTGTGTTGCGCCCGCACTGCGAGATCGGCGTGCGTCACCGCGAAATTCACCCGGTCGTGGATGTCGAACTGCTCGGGATCGCGCGTCCGGACCCGAGAGCGGTGGATATCCGCTTTGTCTGCTACGATGAGCGCTGCGCTCACGCCGTCGACCGCGGCGCCCCGCTCCTCTTCGTCGTGATTGGCGATCGCGGTCATGACGGTGGCAGCGTCAGACACCGCTACCCCGCGTGCGAGCAGGAGCTGATAGACGAAGACCGCCCCTGCCGAGGCGTGGTTCTGCCGCCCCGCACAATTGCCCAGGTCGTGCGTGAGGCCGGCTACCGCGGCGAGGTCGCAGCGATGCGCATCGTGTCCGAGCTCGGCGAGAAGGCGAGAGGCCGCCAACGCGACCACGGTGACGTGGCGCCTGCCGTGATCGGTGTACCCAAGCGCGGCGAGCGTCGCGTCGGAGCGCTCGATAAGCGTCAAAATCTCAGGATCGTGCCGCAGACGCTCGAACAGCGAGTTCCGCAGCGGCGTGACATTGGTTTGCATGCGATGTTTCACGTATCGGTTCCACCGAGCGTTTCGGTGATGTTCAGCGTATACCCAGGGACGATCTCCCCCAAGCCAAGCACGATTGTCCCTGTGCCGAGCGCTTCCATGAAGCGGGCGAGCGGCAGACGCAGTGACTGCGAGCACACGACGACGCCCCCTTGCGCACGTTCTCGGTACGCTTGTAACGTCGCGGCGAGCCGCGTTGCGGTATCGGGCTCAAGGCCAAGCAGCGGCCCGCGCTCGCTCGCGACGAGCGCCTCCGCCATGCGCGACTCTAAGCCGATGGACAAGGCTGCCGCGCGGATAATCCCCTCACGATCGGCCACCGACGCGCAGATGCTGGGCGCCAGTCGTCGCCGCACCGCTTCGCCGATCGTCGCCGCGTCGCGGGTGGTTTCCGCCTCCTCCGCGATGGACTCGATCACGGTCGCCATATCGCGCACCGAAACGCGCTCGCGCACGAGATGCTGCAGCACGCGCTGCACGAGGCCAAGCGAGGCCATTTCCGGCACGACGCCCTTGACCGCCGCAGGCTGCGCCTCTTTGAGGTGGTCGAGCAACAGCTGCACTTCTTGCCTGCCGAGCAGCGCTGCCGCGTTGGCTCGCACCACGCGATCGAGCGCACTAGCCAGCACAGCCAGCGGATCGACGACGATCGCGCCTGGGACAGCCGCGCCGGAGCTCTCGCGCGCATCGAGCCAAACGCCGGCGAGGCCGAGCGCAGGCTCGTCGACGTTTTCTCCGGCGAGAGCGGACAGCGCTGCCGGGGGTCCGATCGCCAGGCTTCGGTCCGCGTGCATCGAGCCGTGCGCCACCGCGCGGTCGCGAACTCGGATGGCAAACCCCCGCGGGTGCAACCGTAAGTCGTCTTGCACCGCCACCGGCGGAAGCACGATGCCGAGATCCAGTGCGATGCGCGTGCGCACGCCGGCGATGCGCGCGAGCAGCGCCTCGCACGCCGGACGTTCGAGCAAAGGCAACAGATGCTCGCCGACGTGGATGGAAAGCGCATCCACGCCGAGCAGCGTCACGGCACTCTCCGGTTTTTGCGCTTCGTCGCGCTTGCGTCTTGCCTCGTGCTCGGTGGTCTCCGCCTCGTGTTTGCGCTGCGCACGCACGCAGAGAGCGCAAGCGCCGATGCCGGTCAAGCCGAGCGCGCCGAACGCGAGATGCGGCAATCCCGGCACGAGGGCGAGGAGCACCATCGACAACCCGACCGAGCGCAGCGCCGATGGATGCGACAGCAGCTGTCGCACGAGCTCCACGCCCAAGGTCGCTTCGGATGCCGCGCGCGTCACCATGATCCCCATCGCGGTCGAAAGCAAGAAGGCGGGAAGCGTCGTCGCGAGCGCGTTGCCGATCGATAAGAGCGGGTAGGTGCGGGCGGCGGTCGCCAGGTCGAGGTGTTTGCCCAAAAGCCCGATGCCCATGCCGGCGATCAGGTTCACCGCAATGATGACGACGGCGGCGATCGCGTCGCCGCGGACGAATTTGCCCGCTCCGTCCATCGCCCCGTAGAAGTCCGCTTCGGCTTGGACCTTCCTGCGCCGTTGCTTGGCGGTGGCCCCATCGATGAGCCCGCTGTGGAGGTCCGCATCGATCGCCATCTGCTTTCCCGGCATGGCATCCAGGGTGAATCGTGCCGCCACTTCGGCAACACGTTGGGCTCCGTTCGTCACCACGACGAGTTGCACCACGATGAGGATGACGATCATCATCATCCCGACCGCCAAGTTTCCCCTCATGACGAAATCGCCGAACGCCGGGATGACGGTTCCCACTCCTCCCGCCATATCGCCTTGGGTGAGGATCAGTCGGGTCGCCGAGACATCGAGGCTCAAGCGGAACAGCGTGGTGATGAGCAACAAGGCCGGAAAGGCCGCAAGTTCCAGCGGGTCGCGGATCGAGAGCGCGATGACGAGAATTGCGGTCGCGAACATGATGTCGAACGCTAGGAGGACGTCGAGCAGGGCGGGCGGCAAAGGGACGACGAGAACGGCGACGATGGCGAGCACGCCGGCGCTGAGCGCGCCGCCGACAAGATCCTTCGTCGGCATCAGGCCGTCTCGTGAGCGCCGGTGCGCAAAGAACCGCGCGCGCGCACGATCCAGGCGAAGATCGCCGCGACTGCAGCGTAGCAATCCTCGGGTATCGGCTCGTCGATCTCGACGCGCGCGTACAACGCCCGCGCAAGCTCTTTCGATTCGATGATCGGAACGTCGCAATCACGGGCGGCGTTGCGGACAATGGCGGCGGTCAAGTCGGCGCCTCGTGCGACGACCACCGGGACGTCAATCTCGGGAGGCGCGTACCGCAACGCAACCGCCACATGGGCAGGATTGGTCACGACCGCAGTAGCCGAGCGGATCGCTTCGAGACGGAGGCTGCGCGAACGCCGCAACCCTACCGTCTTGCGCCGTTGCTTTGCTTCTGGTCGCGCTTCGGTCTCGGCACGTTCTTCCTTCAATTCTCTTTGGGTCATGCGCAGCGATGACGCGAGCCGCCTTCGGCCGACCACCATGTCGAATGCTCCGAAGACTAGCGCAATCGACGCGATCCGGACCCAAAGCGACCTCAGCCCGACTTCCGTTGCGGCGAGCGCTCCTCCAAGATCGCGGTTCGATGCGACGGCGGCGACGCTTGAGACCAAAGGCGACAACGTGGCGCACGCGATGAGCAGCAGCAGGAGAGCGCCCGCAGAAGCATCGGCGAGCGACGCGCGACTCAGCAAGCGGCCGATGCGCGCGGCAACGTTTATGCGTTGCCCGTGAGGGCCTATGGCTTGAGGTGCCCAGCCGAGCGAGCCCAACGCGATGGCCGTGGTAATCGCGACTCCAACAGCGCCGCACCAGGGGAGGCTCAACGCTTCGATTGGCCGGGCGGCGGCAACGATCGCCGGCACGCACCGCAGCAGCACGCTCTCATCGAGTTGCGTTCCGGAAGCGGCGCAGACGATCGTGGCAAGCGAAAATGCCTCGCGCCACGAGGCCGCAAACGAGAGCAAGCTCGCCGCGAGCGGGCCGACCACGAGCAGCGACAAGGCGGGGGCGACGAAAGGTCCACGCGCGACTTGGCCTGCGGCGCGGGCTTTTGTCCGGCGCCGCGCGGTGGGCTCCTCGGTTCGCTCGTGCTCTCGGCCCATGCTCTAATGAGGGGCGAGTTGCGCCAGCGCGGCCTTCACGATCCAGCCAAAGCGCTCGAAGAGGGAGCCGGCGCCGGCGACGAGCGCTATTCCTACGCTGACGCTGACAAGCGGGCTCGTCATGAGGAGACCACCGATCTGCGGGGCCGCGCGGGCGGCCACGCCGGCGAATAACGTGGCCGTGAATTGAGCAAAAAGGGCAGGAGCAGCGAGCACCAGCGCATCGCGTGTCGCAAGCCGAGCCAACCCCGCGATCCCGCCGATCGTGAGTAAGCCGTGTGGCAGCGCGCCGTTCGCCTTCGCGAGCGTGAGGACCATCGCGTTCAGTCCGCCGCTTCCGAACAGGACGGTCGCAAACGCCAACTGGTAGAGGAACCCGAGTCCAGCGCCTGCCATCTCACGATCCGGCAGCGGCGACCACGCGAGCGCGGTACTGATCAGCGAGCCGGCCGCGCCGGCGGCGCTGAGCGCCATGCTCGCAGCCAGACCAAAGGCGGCGCCGGTGGTGCCCCCTCCGATCGCCGCCTCGAGCGCAGGAGTCGTAGAACCGGATGCGGTCAGCGTGAGGAGTGGGATGAGCGCGCACGCGAGACCCGCGCGCGCGATCCGCACCGCTCCGGCGCCCGGAAACGGTACGGTCGCGGCAAACGCGCCGGCCTCGGCGACCGCGAAGGCGAAAGCAGGACCGGCCATCATCAGTGGTCTGTTTAGAGAGCGAGCTGCGGCAGCGAGTGCATAACCGACTGCAACAACGTCTCCATGACGGAGAACGCCATCGAGCCGCCCCACGCGCAAGCGGCTGCGACCGCCGCGATTTTTGGTCCAAAGGAGAGATTCTGATCCGAGATCCCGGTCATCGCCTGAAGGACGCCGACGACGACGCCGACCGCCCCGACGAGAGCTACGACCGGGAACGCGAGTAGTGCCGCCGTCTCGAGTGCGAGGAGATAGAGGTCTAGGAGGTGCGCGTTCATGTCAGGGATGGTAGGAAGCGGCGAGCGCTCCGGCGACGAGAGCCCAGCCGTCGACTGCCACGAAGAGCAGCAGTTTGAGCGGCAGCGAGATGACCGCGGGTGATACCATGAACATCCCGAGCGACATGAGGACGACGGCGACCACGACGTCGACGATGACGAACGGAAGCGCCAACGCGAACCCCATCGCGAACGCCGTGCGCAACTCGCTGATGAGGAAGGCCGGCGCAAGCACGCTGAACGGCACGTCACCATTACGCGACGGCACGATCCTCGCAATCCTGGCAAAGCTCGCGAGATCGCTGCCGCGGACTTGGCGTCGCATGAAGGACCGCAAGGGCGCTTCGCCACGGGCAATGGCTTGCGTAGCAGTCATGCGGTGGGCTTCGTAGGGGCCGATCGCTTCTTTTTGTATGGCGGCGAGCGTCGGAGCCATAATCAAGCCGGTGAGCATGATCGCGAGCACGACCAACACGCTGTTGGGCGGAAGCGCCGCCGTGCCGAGCGACGCTCGCAACAAACCTAAGACCACGATGATGCGCGTGAATGAGGTCACGCAGATGGCGAGCACCGGGAGCAACCCGAGAACGAAAAAAGCCGCGAGCAGCTGCGTCGGTGAGCCGAGACGCGATCCGTCCAAGACCTGGGCGGCTTCGTGCATCATGACGGACCGCGATCCTCGAGCAGATCGCGGATCTCAAACGCAAGACATCCGTCTTCTGTTGCCACGATATCTCCCGTCGCGATGGCGACCCCGTTCACGAGAAGAGGAGCGGGAGCGTCGACCGCGACCTCGAGCGGAATGACTGTGCCGGGAGCGTAGCGGAGCACGTCGCCGATGAGCGCGGTCGCCCGGCCGAGCATCACCGTCAGCGACACCCGGACTTCTGCCAGCGTTTCCAGGTCGAGTTCGGGCATCAGCCGCGCGGCCAAAGCTCGGTGAGCATGATGGCCCGCTCTCCGTGCAGCGATCCGAGTTGGCCTTTGCCGATTCGCCGCCCACCCGCGAATACAACCGGGAAAAATTCAAGACCTCGCTGCAGGCGAACGAGCGAACCGCTGCGCCACCGTGCGATGGAGGCGAGATCGTGGGGTACCGTCGCCAGCGTCGCTCGTAAAGGCAAGGCGATCGGCGTGACAAGCGGACGCACGGCCTTCGGCTGCGGCACCGGCGCGCATGGAGTGAGGAGTTCGAGCAGCGCTCCGGGGGCTTCCGTCGACGAGATGTCAACCGAGCACGACCACGCGGGCAGCGCGGGGCGATCGCGCAGCTCTTCCTTTATGATACCGCCGTGCGCGTTGGGTTGCAGGAGTCTATCGATAGCCTCGGCCGTGATACGTCGTTCGATCTCGCTCAGCCGCCCCTTGGGCGCACCACCGACGATGAGGCGGAGCAGTTCGCGTTCGGCATGCTCGCCTGCGATGCACCACGCGCGAACGGTTGCAAACGAGAAGCACCACGCTCGATCTTCTCGACACGCCCGTTCATCGGTACGCCGAACGAGCGAGTGTGAAGCGCGGCGGACGTCGCGCAAGACGTGCGGCACGCAAGCGATGATCCCGCGCGCGAGTTGCGAGAGCGCTAGCGCGCCGGGATCGGCCACGAGATCGACCGCTTCAGCACGCCCGCGCGGCGGTCCGAAGCGGACGCGCGGGCGGCCATGCGGACCGGCAGCAGCGTTCATTTGACGACGTCCAGCGCGACGCGCACGAGCGCGTCGCGGCTGGCGCTCAAAGCGACTTGCATCTCGGCGCGAGCGCCTGCGATCCACAAGTCTCGAGCGCTGGCGCGAATCGCCGCCATGCGCCGGCCCGTCGGCTGGCGCTCTAAGCTCCCGAGATTGCTCGCATCCGCAGCGAAAAATGACGGCGCACCTGCGGAAACCGACTGAAGAACGACATCGCCACGCTGGATGAGCGCTTGCGGCGCCGGAAAAATGGCGATGCAGAGCCGTGCCAATGGCACAGGATCGGCTTTGGGAGAGGCGGGACTTTGAACGGGAAAGCCAAGCACAAGGCCCCGCTCGTCGACCTCGTATCGAGCGAATGCGTTCCCAGCCTCTGGAACCTCGATGGGCTTCGGGCGGGCGCGCCCGTTTGCGTTGGCAGACCATCCCATGACCGGCCGCCCGCGCTCATCGAGCAGTCGCCCTCCGGCTCCGAGCCGCAACCGAACGGCGTTGGAATATGCCAAACGCTCTCCGTCCTTCAAGGTGAAAAAACCTGAACCGCTCCCGAATGTCCCCAGATCTTGGGCGTCCGCCGTGGTGGCGCTGCTTGGCTGCGCTTGCTCGAGTTCGCTTAACCAAAGCTCTTCTCGCGCCGCGATCGCAGCCATCTCTGCACTCTGCGGTTGGAATGCGGTGTCTTCGAGCGGGTCTATCATCTACTGATCTCCGGCGGCTGCCGCCCGCATACAATGTAGGTTCGGCCACGCAGAACCATACACGTGAGCGGCCGGCCCTCTGCGCGCGCGCGAAAGCTCCGGTATTGGACGGGCGGCTTGGAGCGAGGGCTGACTGCATCGAGTGTGTTTGAGTGCGTCGCCGTGCGTCGTTTCCCCGCATCCACGACGCAGGGCGCGTTCGTCCGCCGCGCGAGATTGTGAGAATTGTGCGCTTGCGCTTCGCTGCGGATCAACCGTTCAAACGTCGGGCTGGACGGCTTGTGGGGAAGACCACTGCAATCGGGCGCCCGGCGCGTGGTGGTGGCATGCCGCCCAAGCGCGAGCGGTTGCGGAAGGCGGATTCCCCACGCTGACCGTTGCGCCAGGCTCAAGCCTTCGGGAGCAGCGCAATAACCCGCATAGAGAAAAGTCTCGGTCGCTCTCAACACGCTCCGTCAGCTTTCTGGTTTCCGGGCGATGATAGCGGTCGCGGTTGGCCGAAGCGAGTGCTGGTTGTGACCGTTTAGTGGACGCGGACCTCTCCCGCCTTGAATGAGGCATAGAGGAACTGGTTCGGCTTGACGTTCAGCTCCGATGCGGACTGCTGCGAGATGCGCGCGACGATCGGCGGCGAGCTCGCGATGCTCACGCGAACGGCGTTGCCGTCTGCATACGCGTGCGCGACGGGACCCGCAAGGCAATTGCGAGCCGAAGATACGGGCCGCTCCGCGGAGAGCACGACTGCGTCGGGCTCCACGACGAGTGCCACGCGGCCTTCCCAGCGACCGATCACCGTGAGTCGCGAACCGTTCACCCCTACCGTGCTGATGCCCCCGGTCTCGGGCTGCGCGATGCCTTCGTACAAGTTCACGCCGGCGAACGCGGCGACGTAGTTCGAGCGCGGCCGGTCGCGCAGTTCTGACGCCTGACCGCGCTGTACGACTCTTCCGCGTTCCATCACGACAAGATCGCGCGCGAAGAGCACGGCCTCGATAGGGTCGTGGGTGACGACGATCGTCGCGACCTTCTGTTCTGCGATAAGGCGCACGATCGAGGCGCGGATCGGGGCTCTGCGTTCGACGTCGACTGCGGACAGCGGCTCGTCGAGGAGCAACACTTGCGGGCTTGGTGCAAGGGCGCGGGCGATCGCGACGCGTTGCATCTCTCCGCTCGAAAGCGTGGCCGCGCGCCGCTGTTCGAGGTGTTCGACCCCGAAGGTCTGCATGAGCTCCCTCGCTCGCGCGCGTGCCGGCGCGCGAGCGATCCCGAGGGCGCGCAGGCCGAAACTTACGTTTTCGATGGCGCTCATGTGGCCGAACAGCGCGTACTCCGCGAACACCATGCCGCAGCTGCGCGCTTGCGGCGTGAGGAAAATGTTGCGCGCGCCATCGAACCAACAAGCGTCCTCGCACGAGATCCGGCCGGCGAGCGGGCGGACAAGTCCCGCAACCGCGCGTAGCACCGTCGTTTTGCCGGCTCCGCTTGCTCCGACGAGCGCGACGGTCTTGCCGGGTTCGACAGCGAGCTCGCAGGCGAGCTCGAAGCGCCCGACGCGGGCGTGCACATCCACCGCGAGCATCTACATGACCACCGAGCTTTCGCCTGCGACGTGCCGCACGGCGAGCAATGCCCCGTACGACAGCAGCATCAGCAAGACCGCGACGGCGATCGCGGCCTGCAGGTCGGTTTGCGCCGCCATGTAGACCGCGATCGGCATGGTCTGCGTGACGCCCGGGAGGTTGCCGGCGAAGGTGATCGTGGCGCCGAACTCGCCGAGGGCGCGCGCCCATGCCAGCGTCAGCCCGCCCGCGAGCGCCGGTAATGCCGGAGGGATCACCACGCGTAGCATCGTGTATGCGCGCGAAGCATGGAGCGTCGATGCAGCTTCGACGAGCTGCGGGTTCGCGCGCGACAAGACGCTTTTTGCGACCGAGATGTACAGCGGCGCGGAAACGAAGGTCTGCGCGATGACGACCGCGGCCGTCGTGAAGGGGAGATGCAGCCCTAAGAAGTCGAGCTCGCGCCCGAGCAGACCGGCGCGACCGAACGCCAGCAAGAGCGCGAGTCCGCCCACGACCGGCGGCAACACGACCGGCAGCGTGATGAGCGTTTCGAGGATGGCTCTGCCGCGAAAGGGAGTCGCCAAGATCGCGGCGACCGGGGTGCCCAAGACGATGATGAATGCAGCCGAGATGAGGCTCGTGCGGAGTGACAGCGCGAGCGCTTGCTCCACCACGGGATCGCGCAACGCTGTCCAGAGCCCCGCCGGGCTCACGCGCACGATCAGTGCAACGAGCGCCGTCAGCGAAAAGAGCGCGAAGGCAGCGCCAAGTGCCAGTGCCGTGGCGGTGAGCGTGGTGTCGCGCGCCGCTGCCCTCGTCGAGCGATGCATCATAGGCTGTGGGCTCGCTGGTCAGGTCCTGGCGGCGCTGAAACCGTATTTCGCCAAGATTTTTTGGCCGCCGGCAGACAAGACGAAAGCAACAAAGTCGGCTGCAGTCGAGGCACGTGCGCTCGTGCGTACGACTCCTATGGCATAGACGATCGGCGTCCCCGGCAACGCGGGCAGCGCGATCGACCGGAGATTTGGCTGGTTCAGCGCGTCCGTGCGATAGACGATCCCCGCATCGGCTTCCCCGAGCGTCACCTTGCTCATCACGCCTTCGACGTCGAGCTCTTCCGACACCACGTTGCGCAACACGCCGCCGGAATACGTCTGACCGTAGGCCGGGTCGGCATCCATGCCCTGGAGCAAGCGCCTGGCATATGCGCCACACGGCGCGGCTTGCGCGCACATGACAAGCTTGGTGCCCGGCGCGCTGAGGTCATGCGCCGTGGTCACTTTTGATGAAGAAGCAGCGACGAGCACGAGTTCGTTGCTGGCAAACGGCTTTGGATCCGCGACGAGCTGCGCCTGAAGAGCTTTATCCATTTGGCGCTTATCGGCGCTTGCAAAAATGTCAGCGGCTGCGCCTTGTTCGAGTTGGGCCTCGAGGATCTGGCTTCCATTGAAGCTGAAGCGCACGCTGATCCCTGGGTGCGACGCTTCGAACTGCGTCCCCAGTGCAGGAAACGCCTGGTGGAGCGAGGCCGCTGCGAAGACCGTCAACGTGGTCTGTGCGATGAGGATGGATGAAACGACCATCCGTCCGTCTTACGCCTTCGTCCGGCATCTCCGGTGTGCGCGGTGCACAAGAATAAGGCGCGAATAAATTCGCGCCCGCTACATCAAAAAGGTTAATTCATTTGGGGGCGCTGTTCGGTGGGCGTCGGCTGCGAGACGGGTTTGGAGCCGGCCATCGCGGGCAGCATGTCCTGGACGCGGCGCAGACCTTCGTCGAACGCGGCTTCGTCGCGATCGACTTTATAGATGGCGGACAGTCCGTGGATCTGCGCTGCGATGGCACGCGCGACCGTGCGCGCGTTGACGGCAACGTTGCGCTCGAGGGCGTATTCCGAGACGACGGACTCGAGCCGGTCGATGAGCGCGCCGAGTGCTTTGCGGAGCGGCTTGGAAAAAGGCTCGACGTCGCCGAGCTCCGCGAGCAGATTCCCGAGCGGGTCGCCGTGGTTGTCGCGGCGCCGCTGCTCTGCGACGTGTTCGAGATAATCCGCGAGCCGCAACTCGGGCGACTTCGCATGCGAGAACACCTCGTCGGAGGCAGGGCTTGCATACCAGCGCTCGATTTCGCCGATGATGGCGACGCCGAGCTCGTCCTTGCTGCGGAAGTAGTGGTAGAAATTGCCTTTGCCGACCCCGGCGATCTCGAGCACGTTCTCGACGCTCGTGCCCTTAAAGCCTTGGCGATAGACAACCTCGGCGGCAAGTTCGATGATGTGTTGCCGTCGATTAGCCATACCTACCGCTCCCTGCGCAGCACCGGATGGACATACTGCGACACATCACCTGCGGTTTTCGCACGTGCGGGGCATGCGCCTTCCAAGCGAGCCCCTTTGGTCCCTTTGGCTCACTGCGCATCGTAGCCGATCTCGACCGAACGCAGTTTGGTCTCCACATCGTCCGTCTGCGGCGTCACCGGTTGGCAGCGATATACGCGTTTCGCGACATCCGCAGGCGCGTTGCCGGGTTGCGGCGCGATCGCGTCCACGACCGCCAAGCCGCGCACCACTCTGCCGAACACGGTGAAACCGCGATCGAGATGCAGTTGCGGCGACTCGGTGATGTAGTACTGGCTGCCTGCTGAGTCGACGAGCGGCACGTTCGCCTTGGGATCGTAGTTGAGCCCGTAGGAGATGATGCCGGTCAACTGCTCGATCGGATTGAGCTCTGCAGGAATCGTGTAACCCGGATCGCCGTCGCCCGTATTCTTCGGGTCGCCGCCTTGCACGACGAAATTCTCGATGACCCGGAAGTACGTCAGGTTGTTGTAAAAGCCGCGATCGGTGAGCGTGAGGAAATTGTCGACGCTGTACGGTGCCGCGTCGGGGAAGAGCTCCAAGACGATGACCCCTTTGCCGGTCACGATCGCCACCTGCGGATGCGCCCCGAACGGCGCCGTGCTCGCGACCGGCTGCGGTGTCGCAAGGTCGTATGCCGGTACCGCAGGGGCCTTGACGTCGACCTTCGTCGGGTCGTGCAACTGCGCCAACGCGTCGCGGACCGCGACGCGGACCCGCCACGCGCGATCGGTTGCCAGCAGCCGGATGGGCAATGCGTAACTGCGATCGTGCAGACGTCCGAGACCTGCCACGCCGAACATGCGCTCGAGCTCGCCGTCGTCGCTGAGCAGGCGCCGCAGCGCGGGAGCTTCGTTTTGATAGTAGCCGCGGGCGAGCGCCCAGGCTTCCCGCCAGCGCACTTCGGGATCGCGTTCGGCGAAGATATTGGAAGCAAGCGCGTCGCCTGCGACCTTGCGATGCGCGAAATCAATGGCAGGGGCGCCTGTGTACCCGGATTCTCCGAGCGACACGGCCGCTTGGGCTCGCACGGTCGCATCGGGATCGTTGAGCAAAGGCCACAAGGCGTCGATCGCTGCCGCGCCGCCGATGCGGCCGAGCGCATTCGCCGCCATGGCCGCGATCGGCGGTGCGTCACCGCGCACGGCGCGTGTCAATGGATCGAGCGAGCTTGTGGAACCGATGAGTCCAAGCGCGAAGGCGGCGGCGGCGCGCACGGCATCGCTGCGCTTCGTGTCGGTCAGCACCGCCACGAGCGTTTGGTTGCCGGCGGGGTTTTGCAGCCGCCCGATCGCGATGCAGCCGCGGGCTGCGACCACCGGATCCTTGTCGTTGACATACTTGACGAGCGCGGCGGGATCGGTCTTGCGGTTCCGTTCGAGCGCGCCGATCGCGCCCTCGGGGCTGTTCTGCGGCGCACTCGCCGTCGGCGCCGCGAGCGGAACCGGAGAGGCCGCGATCGCTCCCAGCATGACGATGGCAAGACCGAAAATGGAGAACGTTCTCAGCATGGGCTCAGCCCGTTAGTCTGCGGACCAGTAGTCTTTGAGCGCCTTGCCGCGGCTCGGATGACGCAGCTTGCGCAGCGCCTTGGCCTCGATCTGGCGGATGCGCTCGCGCGTGACGCCGAACTCTTGGCCGACCTCCTCGAGCGTGCGTTGGTGTCCGTCCTCGAGCCCGAACCGCAAGACGAGCACTTTGCGTTCTCGCTCGGTCAGGTTGCGGAGCACGTCTCCCATCTTCTGCTTGAGCATGGTGACCGACGCCGCTTCGGCAGGCGCGACGGCCTCGGGATCTTCGATGAAGTCTCCGAGGTGGCTATCCTCTTCTTCGCCGATCGGCGTCTCAAGCGAGATCGGCTCCTGCGCGATCTTCATGACCTCCCGCACTTTGTCGGGCGACAGACCCATTTCTTTTGCGATCTCTTCGACCGACGGGTCGCGCCCCAACTCTTGTAAGAGCTGGCGCGAGATCTTGACCAGCCGGTTGATGGTCTCCACCATGTGCACGGGAATGCGGATGGTGCGGGCTTGGTCGGCGAGCGCGCGCGTGATGGCTTGGCGGATCCACCACGTCGCATAGGTGGAGAACTTGTAGCCTTTGCGGTATTCGAATTTCTCCACCGCACGGATCAGACCAAGGTTGCCTTCCTGGATCAAGTCCAAGAACTGCATGCCGCGGCCGACGTATTTCTTCGCGATGCTCACGACCAAGCGGAGATTCGCTTCGGTCAGATCGCGCTTGGCTGCATCCCCTGCATCCACGATCGCGACGTTGGGCGCGGCGCCGTCCTGTTTGGCGCGCTCGATCTCCTCTTCGGCGCGCTCGATCGTCTTGGCAAGATCCTGTTCTTGCGCCATCCCCAAGAGCGGCACGCGGCCGATCTCTTTGAGGTACATGCGCACCGGATCATCCAAAGCAACGCCGGGAACCAAGCTGAGGTCTTCCGGCGCTTCAACAACTTCGGGTTCGTCTTTTTCCGGTTCGGCCGCGTCCGGCATCTCGGTGATCTCGATGCCTTGGCCCATGATCTCTTCGACGAGCTCGTTGCCCTTTTCGGGATCGTCCTCGTCATAGGCGGCCGAGATGGCGGCGATCTCATCGTAGGTCAGCGACCCGCGTTTCTTCCCTTTTTCGATGAGCGCTTTGACGGCAGCTTCGCGCGCAAGAGCAGGCGCTGCCGGTTGTCCGTTCTCGAGCGTCGCTTCGGATGGCGTTTTGGAATCGGTGCGCGGTTTGCGCGCTGGCACTAGTGTTTTCCCTCTCTCTTGTCTGGAGCTGCTCCTCGCAGCGTGACGCTGAGGGAATTGTACTCATCGCGCAAGAGCTCTGGCACGGATTTCCCCTCGGTGAAGAGCCTGTTCATTTCCGCATCGACATGGTAAAGCCTTCGCTGCATGCGACGGCGGTCGAAGCGCTCGAGGATGCGCTCGAAGCGCTGCGCTTCCTCCTGCGCGTCGAGCGGCGGCGATGATAACGCGAGACGCGTGAGGTCCGCGACGTTCGGTGCGTCGGACAAGACGCTCACCGGACTGACCCCTTGCGCGATCGTCGACCGTGCGTTGTGCAACACGTCATACGTGCGCCCGAGCTCTTCGTCCTCGAAGTCCTCGGTCGCGACGCGCTCCATCGCTTCATCTAACAACGCCGGGCGCGCCAAGATGAGCTGGATGAGTTCGCGTTCGAATGACAGCCCGCGTCGCGGCGGCGCGGGAGCGCGCCGATGTTGCGGTCCGCCATTGCGCTCGTTCTGCGTGGCCACGAGCGCGGGGCGCAGCGAGCGCAACGAAGCTTCGTCCACGTCGAGTTTGCGGGCCATGGCTTTGATGTACTGATCCTTTTCGATCGGATCGTGCACGCGAGCGATGACCGCCATCGCCTGGCGCGCGACATCGCTCTTGCTCGCGAAACGCCTTTCGATCCGTTGGATCGCCGCGTCGATCTTGAAATCGGTCCAGGACCGCGATGCGGCGAGCAACGTGGCAAACGCTTCGGGGCCGCCTTCGCGCACGAGATCATCCGGGTCCCGGCCTCCGGGCAGCGTCACGACTTCGATGTGCAGACCTTCTTCTACGAGCATGTCCACGTTGCGCGTCGTGGCCGCCTGACCCGCGGCATCGCCATCGAAGCACAGATAGACGTTGTTCGCAACGCGCCGGAGCTCGCGCGCCTGCTCGGGCGTGAACGCGGTGCCAGACGTCGCCACCACATTGCCGAAGCCGGCCTGATGGAGCGCGAGGCAATCCATGTAGCCCTCCACCACGATGAGCGCTTCTTGCGCCGCCGCCGCTTTTCGCGCGACCGCGAGACCGTAGACGTGCTGGCCCTTCGTGAAGACCGGCGTGTTCTTCGTGTTCAAGTATTTGGGTTCTGCATCCCCGAGCGCACGGCCGCCGAACGCTATGACCTCCCCCGTGAGGTTGAAGATCGGGAACATGAGCCGGCGGCGGAAGAAATCGATGTAGCCCTCTTCGTTCTGGCGCCGGGAGATGAGGCCGGCGCGAGCCGCGGTCGGCAGGTCGACCTTGGCCCGCGCGAGCGCGCTCGTGAGTCCATCCCAGCTATCCGGCGCAAACCCAAGCCCGAAGCGCTCGCACGTCGCCTCCGCGAGCCCTCGCCGCGCCACGTAAGCCTGCGCCTCCGCGCTCTTGGAGAGCGCGTCCGAAAAGAAAGCCTTCGCGACCGCATTCGCTTCGTAGATCGCTTCGCGTTCGCTGCGGCGCCGCCGCAAGTCCGACGACTCTTGCAGCGCGACGCCCGCCCGCGCGGCCAGCATTCGCAGCGCGTCCGGAAATTCGACGTTCTCGTAGCGCTTCACGAAGCTGATGAGATCGCCGCCCGCGTCGCAGCCATAGCAGTGCCACACCTGCTTCTCCGCGTTGAGCGAGAACGACGGGGTCTTTTCCGCATGGAACGGGCACAGCCCGGTGTACTCGCGGCCACGCTTGCGCAAGGTCACGTACTGGCTCACATATGCCAGCAAGTCGACTTTGGCTTGGATCTCGGCGATGATGCCGGTGGCGGTTGGCATGGGTCGGATTTCGGGGCGACTCGGGCGCTCGCCCCCTACTGGTCCGGCAGCGCGCTCAGGCGTCCCATTCGCGCGGTATTTCCGATACGAGCGGCTCGAGGAAAAGCTCTTTGAATTTCTTGATCGCGAAGCGATCGGTAAAGCCCGCGATATAATCGCAGACGCGACGCGGCAGCGAATCTGCGCCCTGCGCGAACTCGCTCGGCAGCTCGCTCGGATGCTCCATGTAGTAGGTGAAGAGCTTCTTGATGACCGCCTGCGCCTTGGGCTCCTGCGTCTTCGCGGCATCGTTGAGGTAGACGCGCTCGAACATGAAGTCTTTGATGGCCTCGACGGCGTCGAGCACCGGCTGCGACAGCTTGATCTCGTCGCGTCCACGGCATTGCAAGATCACATCGTGGACGACCGTCTCGATGCGCACGGTCCCGCTGGCTCCCAGCGTCTGGATGGCCCGGCGCGGCAGATCCTCGTGCGCGATGATGCCCGCCCGGATCGCATCGTCGATATCGTGATTGATGTAAGCAAGCCTGTCGCAGTAGCGGACGATCTGCCCCTCGAGCGTGCGGGGCACGTCGCCGTAGCCGGCGAGCGCTCCGCCGTGTTTGCTGTGCTTGGCGATGCCGTCGAGGACTTCGTCCGTCAAGTTGAGCCCGATTTTGTCGCCTCGGCGCTCCAAGAGTGTGACGACGCGGAGGCTTTGCTGCGAGTGGATGAAGCGCGCCCCCGGTTCGTATGCGCCGAAGATCTCGCTGAGTGCGGACTCGCCCGCATGGCCGAACGGCGAGTGTCCCAGGTCGTGACCGAGCGCGATGGCCTCGGCCAAGTCCTCGTTGAGGCTGCAGCCGCGCGCGATGGAGCGCGAAAGCTGCATCACCTCGATGGTGTGCGTGAGCCGTGTCCGGTAATGGTCGCCCAGCGGCGATAAGAAGACTTGCGTCTTGTGCATGAGCCGCCGGAAGGCTTTACTGTGCACGATACGGTCGCGATCGCGCTGGAAGCAGGTGCGAATCGGGTCTTCCGGCTCCGGCGTGCGTCGTCCGCGGGAATTGCGTGCGAGCGCCGCATGCGGGGAGAGCGTGGCCCCTTCGCGCGCCTCGAGTTCTTCGCGGATGAAGCCTACGGTTGCCATGCGCCCACTCTCACGCGCCGGCCACCGGCGTTAAGCCGCACCCGATGAGATTGCTCAATCCTGGTCGGGCTTGCCACCCGCTGGGCGCTCCTTCTCTTTCTCCCGCAGAACGATCTGCGCCGCTGCAAGCCGCGCGATCGGCACCCGGAAGGGAGAGCACGAGACGTAGTCAAGGCCGATGTCGTAGCAGAAATTCACGGAGGTGGGATCGCCACCGTGCTCGCCGCAGATGCCCACCTTCATATCCGGGCGCGTGGAGCGGCCGCGTTCCAGCGCCATCTTCATCATCTCGCCCACGCCGTCTTGATCGATGACCTGGAATGGATCTTCACGCAGGATCTTGCGGTCCAAGTAGACCGGGATGAACGAGCCTTCGGCATCGTCGCGCGAATACCCGAACACCGTCTGCGTGAGGTCGTTCGTGCCGAACGAGAAGAACTCGGCGTGTTCGGCGATGCGATGGGCCACTATGCACGCGCGCGGCAGCTCGATCATCGTGCCCACCTGGTAAGGGACTTTGACGCCGCTCGCCTTGATGATGCGCTCGGCCTCGTTAGTCACGAGATCGCGCAAGGCTTTCATCTCGGTGACCGTGCCGACGCCCGGGATCATGATGAGCGGCCGCACGTCGATCTTCTCTTTTTTGACCTCGACCGCGGCTTCCATGATGGCGCGCACCTGCATCTGGTAGATCTCAGGGTACACGATGCCGAGCCGGCAGACGCGCAGTCCCAGCATGGGGTTGCTCTCGTGCAGCATGCGCACGCGCCGCAGCAGGCGCTCCTTCTGTGAGAGCACCGAAGGGTCGCCCTTAGTCAGCCGTAGCTCCGTCGTTTCGACGAGCAGGTCTTCCAGGCTCGGCAAGAACTCGTGCAACGGAGGGTCCAGCAGTCGCACGGTCACGGGCAAGCCCTTCATCGCCTTATAGATGTTCTGGAAATCCTCGCGCTGCATGGGCAAGAGCTGCTCCAAGCACTTGCGCCGCGAGTCCGGCGTCTCCGCGAGGATCATCTCCTGGACCACCGGGAGGCGCTCGGTCTGCATGAACATGTGCTCGGTGCGGCATAGGCCGATGCCTTCGGCCCCGAAATCGCGCGATTTGGCCGCATCTTCGGGGGTGTCCGCGTTTGCATAGACGCCGAGCCGCTTGAATTCGTCTGCCCACTTCAGGACCGCGCCGAACTGCGACGATAACTTCGCCGCTTGCATCTTGAGCTCGCCACGGTAGACATACCCGGTCGTCCCATCGATCGTGAGCGGGTCGCCTTCGCGCACGGTCTCGTCTTTCACGGAGAACTGGCGCGCGCGCAAGTCAATGAGCAGCGCCTCGCAGCCGACCACGGCCGGTTTCCCCATGCCGCGCGCCACCACCGCGGCATGCGAAGTTGCGCCGCCTTGCGAGGTGAGGATGCCCTCGGCTGCAACCATGCCGTGCACGTCGTCCGGCGTCGTCATGGGTCTGACCAAGATGACCTTCTTGCCTTGGCGGTGCATCTCGACCGCCACATCCGGGTCGAACACGACGATACCCGCCGCCGCTCCGGGCGCCGCGTTAAGGCCCTTGGCGATCACTTCCGACTTCGCGGCTTTCTCGTCGATCTGCGCGTGCAAGAGGGCCTGTAGCGACGCGGGATCGATGCGCAAGAGCGCCTCTTCCCGGCTGATCAGATGTTCCTTCACCATGTCCGCCGCGATCTGCACGGCGGCCGCCGCGCTGCGCTTTCCGGAGCGGCACTGCAAGACGTAGAGCTTGCCGCGCTCGATCGTGAACTCGATGTCCTGCATGTCGCGATAGTGCTTTTCGAGCCTGGCGGCCAACTCCAGGAATTGCTTGTAGATCTTGGGCTGTTGCTTTTCGAGCACCGAGATTTTCACAGGCGTGCGGCTGCCCGACACCACGTCTTCGCCTTGCGCGTTTTGCAAGTACTCTCCATAGAGCGTCTTCTCGCCCGTCGAGGGATTGCGCGTGAACGCCACGCCCGTGCCCGAGTCATCGCCCATGTTTCCGAACACCATCGTCACGACGTTCACAGCCGTGCCCCACCAGTCCGGAATGCGCTCGTAGCGCCGGTACTCGATGGCGCGCTTGCTGTTCCACGACGAGAAGACCGCTTCCACGGCCATCCGCAGCTGGATGAAGACATCTTCAGGGAAATCTTTTTTCGTGTGGTGGCGGACGAGGGCTTTGAACTCGCTCGTCATGTTGCGGAAGGCGAGTGCCGTGAGATCGGACTCGGACGGGACCCGCGCCTTGGCGACGTAGCGCTTGACGACCTCATCGAAGGGATCGCGGCGCATGCCGAGCACGACGGTCGCGAACATCTGGACGAAGCGGCGATAGGCGTCCCAGGCGAACTTGTCGTTCTTCGTGAGCACGATGAGCGCGTTGCAGGTCCGGTTGTTCAAGCCGAGGTTCAACACGGTGTCCATCATGCCGGGCATGCTGACCCGGGCGCCCGAGCGCACGGACACCAGCAGGGGGTTCGTCTCGCCGCCGAATTCTTTACCGGTCTTGCGCTCCAGCTCCGCGACGCGCTTGTGGATCTCTTCATCCAGACCGGGCGGGAGTTGGCGCCCGAGCTCGAGGTAGCGCCGGCATACTTCGGTCGTGATCGTGAATCCGGGCGGAACGGGCAAGCCGATCTTCGTCATCTCGGACAAGCCCGCGCCTTTGCCGCCGAGCAGCTCGCGCATGGCGGCGCTACCCTCTTCGAAGCTGTAGGTCATCTTGCCGAGCGTGGATTTGGTCGGCGGCTCGAGCTTGCGGCTGACGGCCTTCTTGGCCGCCGGAAGAGGCGGCATGGGCTTGCGCGCGATATCGCCCATGACGGGAATAGTGGCCATCTTGACGCCCGCCATCATGCCGGCATCAGGGTCCAGAGGGATCGGCTTGCCGTCGACCGGAGCCATGAGGAGTTCCGGCTCGGCCACGGCGACGGGTGCCTTGGTCTTCTGCGGCGCGATCGGTTTTATGGCTTTGGAGTTGGCCGCCGCGGGCTTGGCGGCGATGGGCTTGGCCGTCGCGGCCTTAGCCGAGCCCGGCTTGGCCTTGACGGGCCGAGACGAGGTTGCGGCCGCACTCTTGGCGGCCGCTTTCTTCATCACAGGCTTACGAGCCGGCGGCTTGGACCTCTTCGAAGTGCGCGATTTTAGCTTCATTCTTCCCCCATAGGTGCACCTTAGTACTTTGATGCGGGACAGAATGCGACCTGTCTGAAAGCGCGATTGGACGAGATACTACGCGAGCTTCTCGGACAAGTACTCGCGCAGACGGTCGATGCTCACGCGCTCTTGCGCTTTGGTGTCGCGATCTCGCACGGTGACGTCTTGGCGCTCGAGGCTCTCGTAGTCCACGGTCACGCCGAAAGGCGTTCCGATCTCGTCCTGGCGGTAGTACCGTTTGCCGACGTTGCCCGAATCGTCGAGAACGGTCCGCATGTGCGGCCGCAGCGCGCGCTCGACGCTTTGCGCGAGCGCCACGATGTCGGGCTTGTTGCGCACGAGCGGGAAGACAGCGCACTTGTACGGCGCCAGGCGCGGATGCAGGTGGAGCACCGTGCGATCGTCTTCGCGTTCGTAGGCGTCGAGCAAGAAGACGAGCAGCGCGCGATCCACGCCGAGCGATGGCTCGATGACGGCGGGGATGTACTTCTCCTTCGACTCCTCGTCGAAGAACGCGAGATCTTTGCCGCTGCCGGCGACGTGCTGTTCCAGGTCGTAGGAGCCGCGGTGGGCGATGCCCTCAAGCTCGCCCCATCCGAACGGGAAGTCGTACTCGATGTCGGTGGTCGCCTTGCTGTAATGCGCGAGGTCTGCGCCGCTGTATTCCCTCCGGCGCACGCGCTCGGGCTGCACGCCCAGCCGGATGAACCAATCGTAGCGCTCGCCCACCCAGTACGAAAACCAGCGCAAGCCTTCGCTCTCGGGCTGCGGCGGCACGAAATATTCCAACTCCATCTGTTCGAACTCGCGCGAGCGGAAGATGAAGTTGCCGGGTGTGATCTCGTTGCGAAACACTTTGCCGATCTGCGCGACGCCGAAAGGCGGTTTGCGTCTGGCGGTTTGCGCCACGAGCTTGAAATCGACGAAAATCCCCTGGGCGGTCTCCGGGCGCAGATAAGCCGCCGAGGAAGCATCTTCCATCGCGCCGATCGAGGTGCGGAACATCATGTTGAAGACGCGCGGCGGCGTGAGCGTTTGGTTGCCGCACGAGGGGCAGCGGTCGGTCGCGATCTGGTCGGCGCGAAAACGCTTCTTGCAGGTGCGGCAGTCCACCATCATGTCGTAGAAATGCTCGAGGTGTCCCGAAGCTTTCCACACGTCCGGCGACATGAGGATCGCGGTGTCGACGCCGACGACGTCGTCGCGCAGCTCGACGACGTCGCGCCACCAAGCCTGGCGCACGTTGCGCTTGAGCTCGACACCCACCGGGCCGTAGTCCCAGGCGCCGTTGATGCCGCCGTAGATCTCGCTCGAAGGGAAGATAAAACCGCGGCGCTTTGCAAGCGCCGTGATCTCATCCATGGTGGGCTTCGGTCGTGCCGCCATCGCCCGGGCGTTCTACGAGGGTGACCGCAGCGCCCGCCAGATCTCCTTCGGGGAGAGCGGCTTGCCGTACATGAGCACGCCTACCCGATAGAGTTTCGCCGCGAGCAGCGTGAAGAGCCAGATGGCGAGCAGCGACCCTCCGATCGCGACCGCGATCTGCCAGAAGGGGACGCTCGACGTCGCGACGCGGGTGAACATGAGCATCGGGCTGAGAAGCGGCACGAGCGAGGCCCAGACCAAGAACGGCTTGTCGGGATCCTGCAGCGCCACGATGGATAAGATGTACGCCAAAATCACGGGACCGATGAGGATGCCGTTGCTTTGCTGCACGTCTTCCGCTTTGCTCGCGAGCGCTCCGACGCCCGCGAACATGGTCGAATACGAGAAGAAGCCGAGCAGAAAGAAGACGAGCAGGTAGACGATCGTGGACGGCGGCACGGTCGCGATGGCCGCCGCGGCTTGGTGGCTCTGCGCGCCGGCTGCCGCGCCGAGCGACGGCATCCGGTTCGTCGTGTTGACGGCCACGACCAGGAGCATGGCGCCCGCGGCCAGGGCGAAGACGCACATCTGCGTGAGCGCGAGCGCGCCGATGCCGAGGATCTTTCCCGCGAGCAGCTGGCCCGGCCGCACGGCGGCGATCATGATCTCCATGATGCGGTTGGATTTCTCTTCGATGACGCCTTGCGCGACGTACACTCCGTACATGATCACGGCGATGTACAGGAGCAAGAGCAAGAAGTAGACGAGCGCCTGGGCGAGACCGGCCTGCGCGGCGGATTTGTAGCGCGCGTTCAGGGTGGTCGTCGTGAATCTGAAGTTGATCGCTCGCTGCGCGTCTTTGGCTGCCGCGCCCGACAGGTCGGCATGCAGCACGGGCTCGAGCATCCGTTGACGCAATGAGTCTTGGTTCTCCAGGCTCGACGACTTCGCCGGATAGAACGCGAAGGCCAGATCGTGGTGACGGTCCCGGTAGGCGACGAGCGCCGCGTCATACTTGCCTTTCACCACTTGCTCGCGCAACGATTGCGGCAGCTGTGGCCCGCGGCTGTCGTACGGCAAGACGGTGACCTTGTAATCACTGCCGAGGCTGTCGCGCAGCGACGTGCGGGTGCCGGCATCGGGCGCCACGAGAGCGAGCGAGATCGTGAACACGTCGCTGAGCATGTTGCCGACAACCGACACGAATGAAAGACCGACGATGCCGAGCACACCCAAGATAGTGCCGATGATGAATCCTCTGCTGCGCAGACGGGTGAGATATTCGCGGGCTGCGAGGATGCCGACCGTCTTCATCCGCGCGAATCCTCGGGTTTCACGTAGTGCAAGTAGATATCGTTCAAGCTTGGTTCGACGACTTCGAAGTGGTCGATTGGGCCTTGTGCAACCGCCGCGCGCAGCACCGCAGCTGGGTCGACGTCCGGCGGCAGCTTCACATCGCAGATCCCATCGGCGCTCAATCGAGGACTCACGCCCGAGAACGCGTCGAGGAAACTCATATCCGCAAGGCTCGTCATCCGGATGAATCGATCCGGCCACGTCCGCTTGATCGTGGATAAGTCGCCTGAAAGCACGCTATGCGAGCGGTCGATGATGCAAATGTCGTGGCAGAGCTCCTCGACTTGTTCCATGCGATGGCTTGACAGCAAGACGGTCGTGCCGCGCGCGGTGAGGTCGCGCACCGCGTCTTTGACGACTTCAACGTTGATCGGATCGAAGCCGGAGAAGGGCTCGTCGAGGACGAGCAGCGGAGGACGGTGCAGGATCGCGACGATGAACTGGACCTTCTGCTGGTTGCCTTTGGAGAGCTCGATCGGGGTGCTTTTGAGCTTGTCGCTGAGACCGAACGATTCGAACAGCTCTGCGATGCGCGCTCGAGCGTCAGTCGTCGTCATCCCGTGCAGCCGCGCGAAGAAGAGCATCTGCTCCGGGATTTTCATCTTCGGATACAACCCGCGCTCTTCGGGCAGGTAGCCGAAGCTGTGGCGCAGGTCCGAGTCGACCCGCTTGCCGTTCCAGCGCACTTGACCCGCGTCCGGCGTCAGGATGTCCAAGATCATGCGGATGGTGGTGGTTTTGCCGGCACCGTTAGGGCCGAGCAGACCGAAGACTGCACCCTCGCGAGATTGAAACGAGAGTTCGCTCACGGCGCGCACTTGCCCGAAGCTCTTCGAAACGCGATCGACCTCAAGCATGGCGCCGTCCGGAGGTCTTTGCGCCTTCTAAGTAAGTCGCGACGGCGCGTTTCGGAGCGCGCGCGAGCCAGGCCTCGACGATGACCTCTTTGAGCGTCTTGGGTGCGATCTTCTTCAACTGCACGAGCACGGCCGGGTAGCCATCAAAGTGAGGGGTCGTGAAGAAGACTTTTGGATTGCTTGTGAGCAACGCTTCTTTCATTTCCAGATCGGAGGTCCGTACGCCCAGAATCGGTCCCTTGGGCGCGGCGTCGCCGAGCGCGTCGAGGTCGGAGCGCCGCAGCGGCCTTTCCCAGGTGAAGAACTTCTTGTTGACAAGCCACGCGCAACGACCGCTGGACGACCGCTCTTCGCTCGTGCCGGGCAGCGCGAGCGCGATCCGGCGAACATCTTGCCATGAAGCCATCGCAACGCTAGGCTTCCTGCTCGCGCCCGGTCCGAGCATCCACGCGCAGCTGGCCGCAGGCCGCGGCGATATCGTCGCCCATCGTGTGCCGCACGGTGGTGGGAACGCCTCGCTCTTGGAGCAGCTCGGAGAATCGGCGCACCCGGGTCAGCTGGCTGCGCTCGTAGGAGGCGTCGGTGGCGTTGTATGGGATGAGGTTGACATGATGCAATGGGCCGCCGAGCAAGTCCGCGAGCCTGCGCGCATCGTCGAGACTATCGTTGACCCCTGACAGCATGAGGTACTCGTAGAACACCTTGCGACGGGTCCGGTCCACGTACGCGAAGACCGCTTCCATCAGTTTCGCGATCGGCCACTTCTTGTTGATCGGCATGAGACGAGTGCGCAGCTCATCGTCGGCCGCATGCAGCGAGATCGCGAGGTTCACCTGCACGTCTTCAGCGGTGAAGCGTTCGATCCCGGGCACGACGCCCGCCGTCGAGATCGTCATGCGGCGCGCGCCGAGGCCAAAGCCTTGCGGATCGTTGAGCAGGGCGACAGCATCCATGACAGCGTCGTAATTGAGAAACGGCTCTCCCATGCCCATGAATACCAAGTTCGTGAGCACGCGCTCCTCACCGCGCGCCGCGCGCGCGAGAAAGACCGCTTGATCGAAGATCTCGAGCGCCGAGAGATTGCGCGCGAAGCCTCCTTGCCCCGTGGCGCAGAAATCGCAGCGCAACGCGCAGCCTGCTTGCGAGGAGATGCACGCGGTCGTGCGTCCGCCGCGGTGGCGCATGAGCACCGCCTCCACCTGGTGGCCCTCGCGCAGGTCGAACAAGAACTTTGTCGTCTGCGCATCGCGAGAGGTCGCTTGAGTGGAGAGCGCAATGCTCGACAGCGGCAATTCCGTCACCAGGCGGCCACGCAGCTCGCGCGGCAGGACGCTGATCTGGAGGGGATCCGCGTGCAGTTCCTTCGTCGCGGCCCGGTAGATCTGCCGCTGCCGGTAGGCCTGCAATGCGAGCGCAGCTTGAAGATCGCTTGCAGCGCTGACGCCGCGCTCGCGCGCGCGCCCTGCCCACCAGATCTCCTGCGCGTTGCGATTGGGCGCCGCCGGCGCCGCCGCAACCGCCGTCGTCTTGCTCATTGCAGATCCAAGCGCAAGTTCGACGCCTCTACCACCGCAGGTTCCGCTTCGGCCGGGTGAGCGAGCGCTTCGAGCTTTGCCTTGACGGCCAAGAGATCCGACCACACGAGCTTCTTGACCCGGTTGATCTCGCCGCCCGTCAACCGCAAGATGTAGGCGGGATGGAACGTCACGATGAGATCGGTTCCAAATGGCCCCGGGTACCAAATGCCGCGCTGGCGCGTGATTGAAAAGTCGCGGCCGAGAAATGATTTTGCCGCCGGCGCTCCGAGCGCGAGGATCACCTTCGGCGATACGATCTGCAGTTCGCGATCGAGGTACTCGCGGCAGTTCGCCATCTCGTCCGGTGACGGCGCACGATTGGTCAGCCGTCCGCTTTCGGTGCTCGTCGCCCGGCATTTGATCGTGTTCGTGATGAAGACGTCCTCGCGTCGCAGCCCGATGGCGGCGAGCATCTTGTTGAGCAGTTCGCCCGCGCGCCCGACGAAAGGCTCGCCCTGGCGGTCTTCGTGTTCGCCCGGGCCCTCGCCGACGATGACGAGGGGTGAGGCCGGATCGCCGACGCCGCAGACGACCTTTGTCCGGGTGGAACCGATGGCGCACCGCCGGCAGGCGTCCGCTTGCGCCTGCAGGGCCGAAAGCTGCTGCTGCCGCTGCGCTTTGGCTTCTTCTAATGAAGGAATCACATCAGTGCCCCATGAGCATCGAGCGCCGCGCGACGAGCACGACGCCGACGAGGATGGCGGCGTACAAGACGTACCTGCCGACGAGCGCGGCGCTGAGCGACCAGTACCAGAACAGCCCGTGGTGCTTGATCCAGTAAAGCCGGCGGCTGCGCTGGCGCCAGTTGAGCACGCCGCTCTTACCCCATGTCTTTTTGGAACCCCCGGCTTCCCCTTCGTGGGTCACGATGCATTGCGGCAGATAGACGACTCGCAGCCCGCGTTCGCGCAGCCGGTGAGCGAAATCGATCTCCTCGTGGTAGAGGAAAAAGCGCTCGTCAAACCCTCCCACCTCTGCGAATATTGAGGCTCGAATGAACATCGCCGCTCCGACCACGATATCGACGTCGCGTTCGCTTTGATAGTCGAAGCGGCGCAGCTCGTAGCCGTTGGATTGCCGGCGGAAAAACGGCAGCTCGCCCCACGCCGAACTGCGCAAGAAGGCTTGCCACCACGTGTCGAACTCGCCGCACGATTCCGCGACGCGCCCGTCCGTCTCGAGCAGCTTTGCGCCCGCCATGGCGACATCCGGGTGCGAGGCGAAGTAGTCGACCGCGTTGCGCAACAGGCCCGCATGGGCACGCGCGTCGGGGTTGAAAAAGAAAAGCAATGGGCTGCTCGCGTGCCCTGCGCCGACGTTGCATGCCCGCGCAAAACCGAGGTTCGCCCCGTTCTCGACAATGCGCGCGCCCGGGTATGCCGTTCGAGCGCGCGCTACGCTGTCGTCGGATGATCCGTTGTCCGAAACGATCACCTCTACGAGCGTTGGATCAGCTTGCACCTCGGGAAGCGCTGCGACCGAGCGCAGCGCAGCCTCGAGCTCCTCTGCGGCGTTGTAGCTGACGATAATGACGGAGACGGCGGGCATCGCTGCTTCGTTCGCGAAAAAAAACGAGCGCCATTTCTGACGCTCGGGGGTGATCTTGTAGCGGCGATCTTGTAGCGGCGGACCTTTAGGTCCGCCCATCCTGTAACGGCGGACCTTTAGGTCCGCCCAGACTACGAAGCCTTCTTGTCCACCTCGAGCGCCGGCAAAGCGTTCAGCGCATCCAGGATCATGTCCAATGGGATTCCGTAGCCTTCACTGACCTGCTCGATCGTCTCGAACTCTGAGATCGCGCAGTGGGCGCATCCTCCTAAGTGGAAGTTGGCGAAGACCGCTCTCGCACCGGGGTGGAGAGCAAAGGCTTCGCCGACGGTCAGATTTTGGTGAAACAACATACTGTCTGTACTGACGGCGACCACCCCCTTTCCCCGTCGTGCACCGCTCGTTTGGTCTCGTTCTCTAAGCAGTAGCCGCGGGCTCGATACACTCGTATTATTCGGCCGTTTTGGGGCCAAACCTGCACTGGCCCCGTAACGGACTCAACGAGCTTCGAAAACGAAGGCCCTCATGCGGCCGCCGACCTCGTGCTTGCCGTATGACTCCTGCAAACGCCGCGTCGCTGACTCGATGACCTCATCGAGGCGGCTTGCATCTCGATGAACGATCTCATGTCGCATCGGCGTGCCGGCGCATATCCCAAAGGCCGCGTCTTGCGCCGATACGCGCCCGCTCGGCTGCTCCACAGGCTCACAGCCAATCCGTGTGAAGCCGGCCGAGTGCAAATCGCGTGTTATCGCGGTCGTATCGCCGTGCCCGTATGGGGTGCGAGCCAGAAAGGAGGGTGGGTTGTCGGAAAATGCGTCCACGCCACTGCGGAACACGATGCGCGCAACGTCGTTGTGCTCGAGATCATCCCACACGTTGAAAAGGAAAGTCCCTCCGGGGTTGAGCACGCGGCGGACCTCGCGAAATGCCGCGAGCCGATCGGGGAAGAACATGATCCCAAACTGGCAGACCGCCCAATCGAAGGATCCGTCGTCAAACGGCAACGCCATCGCGTCGGCGACAGACCACCGGACATTCCGAGAACTCGACGAAGCCGAGGCCAGTTCCACCATACTCTCATTGAGGTCCGTCGCCTCGATGCGCGCATCCGGGAAGTTCTGCGCCAGCGCGCGCGTGACGATGCCGGTACCCGCCGCGATCTCGATGAGCCGCTTGCCGTCGAGGCCTTTTACCCGGCTCGCCAAATCATCCGCGTACGGCTGAAACAACAACGGACCCAGACAGCGGTCGTAAATACCAGGGATCTCGCCGCTGAAGAGCGCGTCGCTCTCTTTCATCGTCACGACTCCGGAAGCCGGTTGTTGAAGAGCGCGTTGAGGTCGGCATGCGAGAGTCGCTTGCTCAATCGGGCGAACCCTTCGCCTGCTTGTAGCCCGGCGGCGAACTCGCGCAGCGTCGCAAGCGCGAGGCCTATCGACCCCGATCCGACGCTCACCCGCGCGACGCCTAATTCCGCCAGCCGATCAAGTGGCGGCGTTGCTGCTGCTGCCAGGATGTTGAGAGGTCCGCTGATGCGCGCGACGAGCTCCGCGATCGTCGCTTCGTCTGTGACGCCGGGCACGAAGACGCAATCGGCGCCGGCCGCCAAATACGCGTTGCCGCGGCGAACCGATTCCTCGAGTCTAAACCGGTCGTCCGTTCCCACGCTTGACAGAAAGCAATCCGTGCGGGCGTTGATGACGAGCGGGACGTCTGCCTGCTTGGCGACTGCTCGGATCGCAGCGACGCGCCGGCCTTGCAGCTCCGCGTCGAGCAGGGTTCCCTCGCGCTTGTCCGCGTCTTCGAAATTCAAGCCTACCGCGCCGGCGGCGATCGCAGCTCGCGCGCTCGATTCCGCATCCTCGATCGAAGCTCCATATCCGCCTTCGAGATCGGCACTCAGCGGTACGGCGACGGCGCGCGCGATGACCGCCACGCGCGCGAGCATCTCGTCGCGTCCGATCTTCTGCCCGTCGGCAAACCCTTCGGCCCAGGCGACGCCGGCGCTCGTCGTCGCGACCGCGGGATAGCCGAGGCTTTCGATGAGACGCGCGCTGACCGCATCCCACGCATTGACCAAGACGAGCGGTCGACCCGCGCGATGGAGTTCTTGTAGGCGCCGTGCCTTTTGCTTGAGGTCAGCCATGATGCGCCCTATGCCGCGGGCGTGCGTCGGCGCTGCTGCAGGTACGCCCACATGAACTGATCGAGATCTCCGTCCAGGACCCCTGAGGCATTGGGAACCTTGATATCCGTGCGATGGTCGTTCACCATCGTGTACGGCTGGAGCGTGTACGAACGGATCTGGCTGCCCCACTCGATCGCGCTCTTCTCGCCGCCCAGGGCAGCCAGCTTGGCTTCGCGTTGTTCTCGCTCGCGTTGCAGCAGTTTTGCGGTCAACATCTTCATGGCGCGGTTGCGGTTGGCGAGCTGGGAACGCTCGTTCTGACAGGCCACGATGATGCCGCTCGCCTTGTGAATGATGCGCACGGCGCTCTCGGTCTTGTTGACGTATTGACCGCCCGCACCGCCGCTCTTGTAGGTCTCGATCTCGATCTCATCCGGCTTGATCTCGAGCTCCTCGCCCTCTTCGACGTCGGGCACGACGTCGACCGAAGCGAAGGAGGTGTGGCGCCGTTTGTTCGCGTCGAACGGGGAAATGCGTACGAGACGATGCACGCCGCGTTCGCTCTCGAGGTACCCATAAGCGTTCGGCCCTTGGACGAGGAGCGTCGCGCTCTTCAAACCGGCTTCTTCCCCTTCAAGAGAATCGAGCAGCTGCGTGCGGTAGCCGTGTCGCTCGGCCCAGCGGACGTACATGCGCAGCAACATGGAAGTCCAATCCATCGCCTCTGTGCCGCCCGCACCTGCATGGATCGTCACGATGGCATCGTGCCGGTCATACTCGCCGTCGAGGACGGCGGTCATCTCGGCCTCGTCCACGCCTGCGCGCAAACGCTCCAACTCGGTCGAGATCTCGGTTTGCAGCTTTTCATCTGCATCGCCGAGCGCGATGAATTCCTCGAGCTCGTGGGCTTTGTCGGCGAGGAGCTTCAGCTGCTCGATCTCGTCACGAAGCGACGCCAGTTCTTTCATGTGCGCCTGGGCGGCGGTGGAATCGTTCCAAAACGCGGGATCGTGGGACGCTTGGTCGAGCTCGCCTATCTTGCGGAGTTTGCCGGCATAGTCAAAGACGCACCTGCAGAGTCTGCAGGCGGTCGTTGATGCGGTGGAGCTCGGTGCGAAGCTGATCGTCCATGAGCGTGCAGTTCAGGGCGCTGAGGCTCTTAGACCTGCTCCCATTCTTGAACGCGCTATGGCGTGAATTCGTAGACGTTCAGGCAACACAGCTAGACTTCTCATTAGCCGACCAAGCGAGGGGCGGGTTTCTGTCGTTTTTGCGTTTGGGACCTTCGACTCGCTAAACCTCGGCGCTCCCTTGGTGCTAACATACGGTCAGGCGATATCTCTCGTCTAGCTTTGAACTGTCGGAGGTTCGATTATGGCAAAGCATCGGACTGCCATTTGGGGCCTGTCTTTCGCGGCGATCGCGATCTTGGCGCTGGGCGCCTGCTCGGGTGGCGGGAACACTGTAACCAACTCGTTGCCGCAGGCAGGGTTGAATGCACCCATGGCCGCCAAGAAGGGATCGCCAGTGCATTGGCAAGTCTTCGTCGGCGCGAACCGGCGAGATGGCGCACTGCAAGACTTGGACTTCTTCGCATCGACGATCACGATCGATGCCGGAGACAGCATCACCTGGACGTGGCGTGCGGAGCACACCGTTTCGTTCCTATTACCGGGTCAAAGCCCATTCACAGCGCCAATCACGCCCGCAGGCGGAACCACGGAGGATGGAAGTGCGTTCACGAGCTCGGGCGATCAGACAGTTCCGTTCTCGTACACGTTGACGTTCCCCAAACCCGGCACGTACGTATATAACTGCCTCTTGCATCCACCCGAGATGGTAGGAGAGGTGATCGTGCAACCCGCCGGCACGCGGTATCCCCATCCGCCAGGTTATTACACCGGACACGGCAACGCGGCCGCTAACTCAGAGCTCGCGGCTGGAGAGGCGTCAGTTCGGCTATTCCCCTACACGGATGGCGGTCCGACGCTTGTTGCCGGCATCGCACCAGGTTTGTCCACCGGCCCCCCGAGTCACTCGACGGTCTATCGCTTCTTGGGGGCAGACAACCTCAACGCAACGACAACGACGGTTGCGGTGGGTACGACTGTCACCTGGGTGAATCAAACGAACAACGAGCCGCACACGGTGACCTTCCCGGTGGCCGGACAGCCACTACCACCTTCCATTCTCGAGAATCCCTTCTCGCCGCCCAGCGGCGGCTCGACGTACGACGGGAACACGATAACGAACTCAGGTGCGTTTGGCTCCGCCGCGCTCGGCGGCGGTCCCAACTCTTATAGCCTGAAATTTACCAAACCGGGAACGTACGTCTACTTCTGCCTCTTCCATTACGAATTCGGCATGGTCGGTTACATCATCGTTCGCTAATGCCGGAGTAGGCGGGGATCGCAAAAGCGTGATCCCCGCCCCTTGTTCCCTAGCATCGCCAAAAAACGTGTAAGCAAGAATCCTAGCTTGTGCTAAGAACGCTCCGGCATGAACTGGGAAGCGTTGGCCGCGATCAGCGCTGCATTGACCGTATTGGTGATCGTGGCGACGGCGATTGCCGGCTTCGCGCAGATTCGCCAGTTACGAGAGCAGCGACGCGATAGCGCGTCGGTCGAATTGGTGCGGACGTTCCAAGATAGCGAATTCGTGCGTGCCTTCGACTTAGTGATGTCGCTGCCGGTTGGCCTTTCGGCCGAGGAGTTGCGAGCGCGTGGCCCTGAGTACGTCCAAGCGGCTCGCACCGTTGCCATTCGCCTCGAGATGGTGGGCGCGCTCGTCTACAGACGCACCATCTCATTTGACGTTACCGAAGAGGTCTGTGGAGGCGCAACCGTAGCCGCTTGGCAGCGCGTCAAAGCTCTCGTCGAAGCACAGCGCGTGGAACAAGACTATCCAATGTACTTGGAATGGTTTCAGTGGCTGGCAGAACAGTTCGAACACGGAAGGTATCTCACGCATACGCCGGCCTACGCTCGGGAGCAGAACTGGAAACCGAATGGTTAGGCGACCAGGCCTAACCGATTAAGGCTTACGCTGGTGGATCGCGAGTTGGTTTCCCTCGGAATCCTCCCCGATGGCCATGAAACAGGTGGGGCTGTCCATGGGGTCGCCGATCAAGACGCCACGGGAGCGAAGCTCGGCGACTGCCGCGCGCGCATCGGCGACGGCGAACATGACTCCATTCCCGCGCTGCCAAGGCCAATTCATCTCGGCGGGGTCCCACAGCTCGAACGTCGAGCCGTCCGGCAGTTCGAATTCGGCTCCGTTCTCGCCGATCGTTGCCAAGGGCAACTGCAGCACGTCGCGGTAGAACGCGATCGCGCGCGACAGATCTTTGACCATGTATGTATGAACGTCGATACCGGTTATGTTCATGCTGCGCGGATATTACGACCGCCTTCTGACTCGCTCATGAAATGTCGGCGTCGCGCCAGCGATCGACTAATGCGATCCGCTCCGCACCAAGAGCGAACTTCCCGTGCGGATGTTCCCTAACCCAACGCCGTGCGTCGAGCGCCATGCTTTCGAAGTGCTGGAAAATGAGGTTGCCATGCGTGGGATCTGCCATGAGCGCGATCACAGGCTCAAGCCGATCCCAGAAACCGACCACAACGGTTGAGAATGATTGCAAAAAGATCGCTCGGTCCATTGCGCCATAGCGATACAACGCAGCCATTTGCTCCATAAAGTTGAGGATGATAATTTCCGGATGCTTGACCCGGTCTGTGACGCCACTGCGGAGTTCGCGGCGAAAGTCAGGGTCCGCGAGACGATTAGCCAAATCGACGCGCACAAAGTGAAATGCATCCCGATATTCAGGTCCTTCGTATTCATTGAAAAGGTTGTGCATCACCAGAGCCTGGTTCGCGGCGCGCAAATGGCGAAGCTGGACCATCGCAATGACGCCGGTAGCAGCGATGACCACGAAAGTACCCAGCGAACCGAAAGCTGTCCAGAACTCTGCGGACACTATACCGATGTAGAACGCGCTTGTTGTCGCTTCCTGCGCTTGCCGTCATGTTGACATGTATGCGAGCAAATGAGGCGACTGTGCTTTCATTTCACGATTACCTATTGTTAACGCGCGAAAGGTCCGGTCGTTTGGGAGCAGTGACTTCCACCATAGTACCATCGCGCCCCGTTATCAATAAATGACCTTCGCTCGCTGCTTGGATCCAGCCGTTCCCGACAAGCGTCGCATGGTCTCCGTCGAGCTGCATTATGATGCCTGGACCGTCGAGCGTCGCATAGTTCGCGCCGTGGAAGTGATCGCAATACACCTCGATGGCGCGCGCGAGCGTGCCGCTGGTTGCCCGCGACATCGCCACGGATGTCAGGATGCTGACCCGGCGATGTGCCCGCAACTCGTCAAGTGCGCTCCCGCTTCCCTCCAGGCCGTCTGCGCACGAATCGCCGTTAGTCAGCACGTGCGCCGGAACGCCGTACGCCGAAAAGGAAGGCGCGGAGGTCAAAATTGCCTTCCCCGCTTTGAGCTCGTACCAATCTCGTGCACCGCTAGGGCGAACCGCCGAGATCAGTCTGTTACCATTCCTAAAAGACAGAGCATAATATTCGCGAGGCAGCCGGATCGGATGAAGAACGCCCCGCGCAAGGCTCGCAATTTCCTGATAGGGAGACTGCTCGGTGTTGTACGTGACGTAAAGCGTCTCGTCGACGACGCGTGCTTCGCCCAACAACCAGGAAGGTCTGAAGACGGCCACATCGACGCCTGCCCCGAACGAATTCTTCCCCAACGCCGGCACGAGCGCGATGAGCCTTGCCGCCGCTTTTGACGAAATCGGCAAACGATAAGAATTCCCGCTTGCCGTCGCGCCTTCGCCTTGCGGGGCTTGCGAGTCTCGCGCGCACCCGCCCAAGGCGGCGCACGCGACGATCGTCAGCCCAAGGACGATGATCGATCGGTTCATCGATGTTCTCAGTTTGCAAGCATCTGAGAGGTGCAAACGGTTGTCAGAGGAACGTTTGTCGCGCGATGCGTCCTTTCGACTTCGTGATAATCTTCTTTTCCTTTATCTATTCGCTAGCGCTAGCGCACCTGCTCATGGCGGTCGCGCACATGATCCGTCATCGCCGCCAGATCATCTTCGATTGGGTCCACGCTCTGTGGATGGCGGTCGCACTCATCAGTCTGGTGACGAACTGGATCAGCGATTGGGACTTTCATGCGGTCGACCCTCTACCGTTGGCGTCGGTCGCCATCGGCTTCGCTTTCAGCATCATCCAATATTTCACGTGTGCGCTGGTCACGCCGGACGTCAAGGCGGAAGGCGATCTTGACCTGCATGTGTTTCAGGAGACCCAGGGACCGACGTATATGTCGGCGTTCGTGGTGCTGATAGCATTCTCAATCGTGATCAACTACGTCGGCGGCTCGGCGATGAACATCCAAAACTGGGCGAGAGAGAACTCCATCGTGATCGCCATGCTCCCGATTTCCGTCGCACCGTTGATATGGAAAGCTCGTTGGGTGCAAGTCGCAGCGCCTTCGCTTTTTCTCGTATCGCTTACGACCTACATGATCATGTTTTATCCGGCGTTGCGCTAGCCGCGAGAGCGCTACTTGATTGGCCTGCCCGTCCAATCGCCGGAGTATCCTTCCGTTGCTGACGTGGTGTAGGTGCCGCGAATGACGCCATCGCTTCCAATCACGCCACTAAAATAAGACGTGCCGTCAAAACCTAGTGGGGTAATCGCGTGTGTGTACATTTGAAAGACGACCTTGCTGCCGGTGACCGTGCCTTTAACGGTTCTCTTGGAGTTCGGTCCTTGACACTGTCCGCTGATAGCGACTCCGTCCTGCTTGAATTTGCACACCGGGGACGATTGAAAGATTCCATCGGGGTATTGTATATGGCCGACGATTTGCCAGTTCCCAGAGACGTCGCCTTTCGCGACATTTGGAACGCAAGCAAATGCAAAGGCGGCAAGCACGATAGCGAGCTTGTGACGTGCAGACATCGTGACTCCTTTATTTGAGTCGAGTGAGGGATGAGCTCGTTCCGCGCGCGCTTTTTTCCGGCCCTCCCCTTTAGCGCTCTTGGAGCTTTCTATACAGTGGCGAGACAAAACATGACCGACCGGGTGTTTGGCACTGTCATTGTTCGCGTTTGCCTCGCAAATGGTCGCTCAAAGCGAACCCAAAGCTCTCGGCTTGGTGCACAACCCCGATTGCGATGGAGCCGTCCTGCTTAACGCCACCCAATGTCTTCTTAACTAACAAATCGCCCTAAGCCAAGGAAACGTTGAACGATCAGCTCTCACACGAATCCGCACAATTCGTTCGATAACCGAGATCACGCTCACGCCGTACTGTGTCCCGTCAGATTCATTTCGTGCACGTCAGATCTATCCGGAAGTCTGCAGGTTCATGGTAGTGGGGCACACCGGGCGTCGCGTTTTGTGTTTTGTCGTCAAACGCGACAAGCAGGCGTACTGGTTTTTCAGTCGGATCAAAATTCCCCCAGGAGAACAACTGTTGGAATGTCCAGGACTCACCCGGGCTCCAATCGATATTAGATTTAGCTCCTAGGTGAAAGCCGCCCACGACGTTAGCTGCCGATGCGCTCTTTCCGCCCTGTGTGGCGAGAAACTCATCCATGACGTTGGTGCCGGCAAATTTCGGGCATTGATCACAGTATCCGCGCGAAACAATCCCACGACCGGACGCATTTACCCATGTCTGCGTTACAAGCCAACCGAACTGATCTGACGGCTTGTTCAATGTAGCTGGATACGTGCCGATCGAAGTGACCCGCATCTTCCAGACCCCGTTCGACATCCACTGATTCCTGCAGCCCGCCACCGCTGCAAGCTGACTTGATCCGCCTTCGGCATTTGCCGCGGCGCCAGTGGCAACACAGTCAAGATTGAAGCGAAAGTTGTACTTCGATGTGGTGAAGTGCGGACTTGCTTTGTTTTGCGCAAGCTGGGAGGCGTTGAACGTAATCAACACATCCCTCGGTTTGTTGGATGGGTCAGCGTTGAGATTGGGCGCCAAAAAAATCTGTTGGTACGTGAACTCGCCTGCCGGCGGGAACGAGTTGTTAAGGATACTTCCTAGAGACATCGAGCCGCCCGTCGTTCCTCTGGCGGTAAAGGTTCCGTTTTGCAGCTCCAAAGTTTGGTCTTGGAGCATTGAGTCGTTGCCCGGCGCCAGTTCCTGAGAGGTGCCGTTCCGCCAAACCTCGTTGACCTGCCAGCCTTGTTGCTGGCCGTTGTTTATGTACGGTTGGACGTCCGTGACTTTTACGCGCCATACCCCATTGAACAGCCACTGATTCTTGCAGCCCTCGCGGTTGCTGGTATCACTAAGACTGATTGAGCGCGCAAGAAGAACACCGGTAGCGACAAGGGTGACCAATAAGCCGAGGTTATAGCGCGATTGTTTCATGAGCCTTCCTTAATATGCCGAAATATACCGAAAGAGCCCGCTGGCGAACATGCGAATGCAACTGCCAGCGCAGAAAATGCCGGCCCCGCAATATATTATAGACGATGCTTGTCCAAAAATCGACCCAACAAGTGCCTCTTTTAAAAAAAGTCTTAGAAGAACCTGGTCGGCCCCGGTTTCATGACGGTTGTGCGTTTCGCTGGCCGCTTCAAACCGCTGAGCAGTCAGATTGTCCGTTTTCGCTCGACTCGGCTCTGCCCTCGCATAACTTGGAGCCGAAGCGGGTAATTGGGGACCAGCGGATAGAGTTAATACTTTCTACTAATGAGTTAGGCTCAAAAATTAGCTCGTGCGTGGTGATCTCGGTTCGGCTTAGTGCTTCGACACTTCCTCGTTGTTGCTTGGGCATCTCGTGAGCTCTTGGAGCAGCTTAACGAGGGACTTCGGCCTAATAGATTCAGAGACGAGGCGGGCGTTGTTATGGATCGCTGAACTAAGAAATCGCTTGCACACGAGCCGACGGGCCTCAAGGGTGAAGACGCTGCCGACGCTAGAAAGAAAGCTACTTCATGGGGCCGCTCTTATATTGATGAGATGCTAAAATACTATAAACGGCAGGAAGGCGACGTGCATGCAATTGTTCGCTTTGCAATCACGACTATATTCAGTGAACTGGGAATGTTAGTAGAAGAACTCGAGTTGAAGCAAGCACACTGAGTGCGCCAACCGCTGTTAGTGCTGCAGGTCCATCGTTAGTAAGTCGGGGCTACCTAAGGAACAACCCGGTCGGTCATGTTTTTATACAGTGGCGAGACAAAAAGACCTTCGACCGGGCATTCTGGGACACCTGAGGCGAGACTCGCGATCCTTGGCGTCGCTTTGAAACGTCCGGTGTGCGCCTGAACGCCGATTCGCGAACGTCCGGTGCCCGCGCGCAAGTGCCCCGCGGTTCGTACGAATACCTTCGATTGTAGATTCACGAACGATTGATTATCGGATCGCGATCATTCGTATACGCCCAAACGTCCGGTGCTAACCCCAATACCCGTTGGCTATTGACTGTTAATCACGCGATAAAGTATATCAATTTACGGGCTTTTAGTGGTGGTTTTGAATTGATTCGCAGTACTTCTACAAAACAGGCGAAAACCTGATGCAACGTCCGGTGCCAGTTTGAATTTTCGATTGATAGATGGTCGACTATCGGCTAACATATGTTTTTCTCGGCCTAAAACCACCGAAAGTGAAATTGGCCGTACATCAATTCAATCGGTAGTTCCATCCAAAGCGATAGACAAATCGATTCACAGAGTCTCCGAAAGGCCTTTGAAGCTCCAGACGCGTCCCCAAACCTTGCCTTTTTTTTAAGGCGACTTCTTGTGAGCGTTATGACCCTGGTTGAGTGTTCCCGACTGGGATCCCGCACCCACCCACGTCTCGACCAGGTTTCTAAGGTCTTGATTCTGTCTTAAGAAAAGAGCCCAAGCGAGAGTGCCAGTGACTAGGGCTAAATATCCGACAGCGCTGTAAGGATAGCCCGGTGGAAGATTTGGCAGCAGTTCAAACCAAGCAATCCCAGCCACTACGCATAGAAGTACCGCTGAGATTATCAAACTCGAGGTCAAAACGTGAATTGTGCTGGTGAGCCGGCTGTGATCAAGCCAGTACCCGACCAGAAACCCAAGCGTCCCCGACATGGCGGCAAGCTCCGCGGTGTAACCTAGAAAAAGGAGCACGCGGTTATCTGGAGCGCCCCAATATTTTAATAGGTACTGAACATCGTGACTGAACAACAAAGCACAAAGTACAATTACAGAGCCTGCTATGCCGAATGAGACGGCGCCTGCTAGGAATCCAAAGAGAGCTGCTTTGTGGGGGTGAGATTGACCTCGTAACCAGCCAAACGTGAGAAAAAACGGCAAAGGGAATGCTGTAACAAACGCTACTAGGTTGAGTGAGTCACCTAGGAATTCAGAAAGACCGTTTACTGCGAACGCAACGATAATCGCCCTAAGCACGTTGCGACCATTGTTGTCTAGTACTTCGGAGTTACGACGTTCGTAAAAAGAATTGTAAAACGTCAGGATTACTACAACCCCAAGAAACGACAGCCATCTAGTTAAGGTCGGATGTGTAATCAGCCCTGTGCTCCCGAATAGGCCGAGGATCGCGAGCTCGGCAGCTCCTACCGAAAAGCCCGCTGCCACCGCAATGTCACGTATAATCTTTCGCGTCGTATGCGATGCGTGTTGGTCCTTGTGACATTCCTCTGCTTTGCTCACAGCGCCCATATCTAGATCAAAGTGTGCTAGGCGGTCACAACAATCATCGCGACTAGCGTTTACCTAGAGATAAAGTAAAAGCTATGAGCTAGCTAGCCCGCCCGAAAGAAAAAGATTGTTAAGCAATGTCGGTAAAATCGCGCGCACTTCTCGATCTCCCTCAGCCTGCAACCCTTTTAGAAGCCTTACCTTGTCTAAGGCTGCATCCAGAAGGCCCTCTATCTGTTTTTGGCTCACCACGCTTGGAACCGGGATTTTATAGGCCTTGTATACAGTCTGGGTTAAGTGTCCGTGCGTAGAGCTGGTAAGTCCGCTTTTGAGGTTGTTGTTGCACCAATGTAAAAAGTGAAATAGATACCTTGGTGATAGCTCTTGAGGATTCAATGGATTGAACCTCCACATATTTTGATTCATAAGGGCTGGAGGCATAGCTGGCGGAAGCATGCAAAGCTTACCGACGCTCCCCCCCACCATAACCATTAGGATGTCACCGACTAGTAATCGATACTCTGATAATTTCTCTTCTAAAGTCGGATCGAGGTAGACACAACTTGCGAGGTCGACATCTCCATTTTCGCGGATGTTAGAGACGCGAAAAATCAGGCTACCCGTTTCGCGATAATCTTCACTTCTGAATGCATAGCCTGTTCGAATGCGCGCTACCTCGCCCAGCTGGCGTTTTGTGACGGTCGTGTCGCTTTGTAACTGTGAGAACAATCTATCCCGTAGGCTTGGTACTAATGCATCAAGCTCACTCAAGGCCATGACGCGAAGCCGATGAGCATCGGTGAGCTTATTGTTTAGTTCAGCTACGCGTTCTGAGAGCCTGGTTTGTTCTTGGAGAGCCGGCAACCTTATCTCAATATTGAGGAAGCGATCTTCTTTTAATCTTACCCTGTTTGTCGTTCCCTCACTAGCGCGAGCACACTCTTCAACGAAAAGACTTGATTTAGTAATCCAATGAATAAACGATCTATCAAGCTGTGACTGGTCGATGTCGAAAACCGGAAAATCATTCGTTACAACGGCGCCATCAAGATCACTTGGTACAATACCGATCGCGCCATTCCTGGCATCGATTCGTGACAGTAACAACTCGCCGCACTTCACCTGGAAACGTCGGTCACTCCCAATACGAGCGCCAGGAATGACACCCCGACTTACGACTCCTTTTCCCCAAAGTCTTACTGTAACTTCTTGGTAGCTTGATGTGGGAGAAATCGGTACCGTCACATTTCTTCGCTTTAAGAGCGAGCCAAGTTTCACCGTTCTCACATCGAAGATTCCAATAACGTCTCTATATCGGTCACCAGTTCGCTAATACGCTGCTCCTTGCTCTTGATGCCCCTAAGAAGCTGATCGGGTGGCAAACGGTCAAGGCCAGTTTTTCCTCTGGGATTCTTTCGGTCCAAATTTAAGTCGCTCGAAAGCTCGGAAACTGGAACCCTCCACGCTAAGTCGTTTTCTCTGCGATCCGCCCACCATTCGAGGCAGCCTTTGAACTCTCCGTATGTTAGGGGCTGGGTCTTTGTGTACGTCTTACGACCCTCTGGTAGAGGATGCTCATAGAACCAGATATACTCCGTTGCTTGGGATCGATCAAAAAATAGAATATTAGTCGGAATATCTGTGTATGGTGAAAAAACTCCCTTAGGCAAGCGGACGATTGTGTGAAGATTAAATGTAGTGATCAAGTCCTGCTTAATGCGCGTGCATACTCCATCACCGAATAATGTTCCATTCGGCACAACGACCGCCGCTCGTGAGATTCGCTTTCTGCCGGTAGAGCGTCGGAGACGACGCATGATGACCTGCAAAAATAGAAGTGCGGTCTCCGCCGTCTGCCTGTCATCTGGGAAATTTGCCTGAATACCACGTTCTTCTTCGCCACCAAAGGGAGGATTCGTCAGAATGACATCAACGCGATCTTTTTCGCCGATTTCAGTTAGTCGGAATCGTAGCGCATTTCCAGGATCAATTTGAGGTGAATCAAGCCCGTGCAAGAGCAGATTCATTTGACCTAAGAGGTAGGGCAGCGGTTTGGGCTCGTAGCCAAAAAGCGAGCGCTTCTGCAGCAATTCACGGTCGGCAACCGTCTTTACTTGATGCACCATATGATTGAAAGTCTCAACAAGGAATCCACCAGTTCCGCAAGCGGGGTCTACAACAGTCTCGCCCAGTTGTGGATCGATCATTCGCACCATAAATCGGACGACGGGTCGAGGTGTGTAGAATTCACCTGAGTCTCCGGCAGCGTCACGCATTTCGCGCAACATTGACTCGTATAGGGAGCTTAACATATGAAGGTCATTACCAGAGGTGAAATTGATTTCGTTTACCTTGTTGATCACGTCTCGCAATAGGTACCCACTCTTCATCCTATTGTCGACTCCACGGAAGACTGTCGCAATCACATCGCGTCTGCCGTCGCCATTCGCACTTGTAAGTGCCCTAAGATAAGCAAATAGGCCAAGTCCCCTAGTACCATCAGGCCGCACACAATCTTCCTGGTTAATATAGCTAAGAAGTTCATCACCCGTGACGCCGTCTGCTCGGGCTGCCCAGTCACGCCAGCGATACGGTATCTCTATTGCTGGCCTAAAGCGCTCGGCGGCCAGTCTTGCTTCCGTCTCTCTTTGCAGTTCTAAATCGTCAAGGAATTTAAGAAACATGATCCAGGTGAGCATCGGGAGACGGTCGAGGTCGCCATTGAGACCCTTGTCCTTACGCATTATGTCGCGCGCCGACTTTATAACTGCGCCGAGTCTTTGGGACGTCGTCTCAGCAGGCACTGTCGGTTTTTGTATCTTCAATCGTGCCACAGCCTCATTCTCCTAGCAGGCATATAATAGGTTCTGGAGGCGCTGGAAAGCGTCTCGCAGTTTTTCCGCGCCGCCAAAATACTGGGTTATTTGAGTTACAGTTCCGTGATCAGATAGCGGTGGTACATGCAAAATGTCGGGCAAGACAAATTGGGCTGCGCCGTAGTCTGCATACTTCTCGAGTAGTTCCTCTAAGATCTGTCGCGCTTCTTGGCCGTAACGGTCGAAAAAATCCTTACGTTCTGACCTGACTCTTTGGGCCCTCTCATGGCGGCTACGTAGCGGAATATCAAACGCAAGGTGGCAGAGAAGATCAAATGGATCAGCATCTGGCTGCTTCGCCTCGTCGGCTAGCGTGGCGAAGTCGATGCCACGCTCTTCCAACTTCGAGATTATTTCCGAGCGATCGTCAGCCTTAGTCCACTTGTTTCTAAGCTCGGTAGGTGTAAGGCACAATGTACGAACTGTCTCAGCAGCGTAATCTGTGTACCGAACCACGCGCAACTGTTTACCATTCGGATCCAATTCGTACACGAGGTGAGCAGCAATTTCAACTTGACCGCCATCAAAATAAAATTTTCGGAGCTCCTCCGGCGGCGGTTCTTTTATTTTAGCAACTTCTTCTGGAATTTCTTCAGTGTCAGGATCTTCTACGACGTCTAAAACTCGCGTCGTACCATCCGAGTGCAGCTCTTCCTCTACTAGCTTGGCCGGATCACCATCAAATTCCGGATCGGCAAACAGACGCGTAGCGGACCCTGCATAGTCAATAATATTGAACCAGTACTTGCCGTAATCGTCTCTGACTCTTGTGCCGCGTCCGATTATCTGTTTAAACTCCGTCATTGAACCTATGACCCGGGCGAGAACGATATTCTTACACGTTGGAGCGTCAACGCCCGTGGTCAAAAGTTGGGATGTAGTCAGAATGACTGGTGTTCTACTATCGACGTCTTGAAATCTGCTCAGGTGGGCTCGTCCGATATCGCCCTCGTCCGTCGTCACCCGGCAAACATAGTCCGGATTCTTTCTGACTACGTCGCTGTTCAAATTTGACAACGCTTGACGCATTTCACTTGCGTGGTCTTGATCAACGCAAAACACAATCGTTTTGTCGAAACGATCATTTTTTCTCATAAAGTCGGTTAGGTGTTTCGCGATAGTTTGCGTTCGCGCACGAAGCGCTATCACACGTTCGAAATCCGATGTTTGGTACTCCTCGTCAGGAATTGGACGTCCGTAGCGGTCAACGTCATCTTTACTGGGCCGCCACCCCGCAGCGTCCCAGTCGGTAATCACACGATGTACACGGTAAGGCGCGAGAAAGCCATCTTCAATTCCTTGACGTAAACTGTATTGATAGATTGGATTACCGAAATATAGGTAGGTATCCCGGGTGTCTTCTCGCAACGGGGTAGCGGTCATTCCCAGTTGCACGGCAGGTTTGAAGTAAGTTAAAATCGATCGCCATGCACTTTCATCCTTAGCACTACCGCGGTGGCACTCGTCGACAATAATTAGGTCGAAGAAGTCAGAAGGATACTGTTTGAACAACCCAAGACGTCGCTCGTCTTCAGCAAGGGCCTGATAAAGTGCGAAGTACACGTCGCGACTCTTAATTACCTCACCTGACTCAATTTTGTGGCGAGCATCTCCAAATGCGGCAAAAATGCCATCTTTGGGTTGATCAACAAGAATATTTCGATCAGCAAGATATAGGATTTTTGGACGCCGATATTCTGCTTTTCGATTCCAACGACAGTTCCATAGCTTCCAACAAAGCTGAAATGCTACCGCGGTCTTCCCAGTACCGGTTGCCATCGTTATCAAAAGTCTGCGTTTCCCTTGGAGTATATTTTCAAACGCTCTGTTGACGGCTATCTGTTGGTAATACCGCTCACCCATGTTGACGATATAGTTGCCAGGGGTAAGTAGTTGTGCCGCACTCCTTTGTTCAGTTATACCAGCGCCTGTGTGATATCTGGCCCATAGTTCCTCGGGGGTAGGGAAAGTGTTGCGACTGGTTTCTAATCCGGTAAAGTAGTCAAATTCCAAAATACTCCGGCCATTACTTGAGTAAGCAAACTTTAGGCCAAGCATTTCAGCATACTGTTTCGCCTGTTGCATGGCGTCCAAGGCTGTTTTGTAAACCGGTTTGGCCTCGACGACTGCCAACGGGATATCTCTTTTATAGCGAAGCAAGTAGTCAACTCTCTTGGGAGGTTTCCTAACAAAACCAGCACCTTTTGGGACGATCCTCCCGTCTGTTATGGAACGTTGCTCCGCGATCGAGTGCGGGTCGTTATCCCAGCCGGCGGCTAGCAGCTTTGGGACGATGAACTTTCGACAGGTGTCGGCTTCGCTTAGAGTTTCCTTGATTTCCATATCGCCCAAAACACCAAGGAGGCGTGGACATTTGAATCGGTCTCACGCTAGAGGTGCAACAGGCGCTATCTTTCTCTTAGAGAAGCGGGGTTTCCGGCTCCGGCAAGCTACGACCTAAATCAGAGTGTTGCAACTTGGGAGTTCCCTGCAAAAGCGGGTCCATTGAGTCCGCTACGGTCGTCGCCCAGTTAGCCCACGGTTCGACGGCCGTCCTTGAGCCGTCATCATCCCCTATTCGCTCAAGCTTAGCGACGATGTAGGATCGAATGGTAATAGCTTCAGACCAAGCTGCGGCTTCATTACGTAGCTCCTGGATTTTCTCTTCCTCCGCGCGTCGCCGCTGCTCGAATTCGAACCACTCTTGCTCACGCAGTCTTCGAAGGCGCTCCTCCTCCTCTCGGTGAAGCCGCCGCCGCCTGTCTTCGGCTAGTGCAATGAGCAAGCCAAGTAGCACGTCATGAAGGCGGCTTTCGAGCGGTTTGCCCTCTAGGTCGGACCAACTCTTTTGGATGGGTCGGTCAAAGTATGCCTCAATCAGCAGGCGCAACTTTCCAGATGGTCGCAAGTCCGGTGTAGTACGGCGATCCGGCCACCAGCGTCGTTCCTGTTGCGTAAGTGGGCGGTCTATCTTGTTGCTGGGCTCCCTGAGGGTGAAAGTTACATCATCTTTTCCAAACTCAACCTTAAAGCGATGCTGATCAACTGAAATTAACCGTCCATCCCATTTTTCAATCTGGCGAGTTAGCGCAAACAGAATTCTCCTCCGTCGCTTCTCTATAGGGGAGAGACTTGGTCTGCGATTTGACAACCAAGGATCTTGACGAACCGATGCATCCCACTCCTCGAACATCGCATAACTACGACGGCAAGTCGCTGGCACGGTGACTTCCGCTCGGTTTAACGACGTAACCAAGTCGCTAATGTCTTTAGGGAGGTCACTAGTCGCGTCAACTTTTCGTATCTCGCTGGGAGTAATCAGGATGGTCTCGTTTTGATTGACAGTAGCCGAAGGCAGTTTCGGCCGCCTTCGTTTTCCTTCTCTTGTCGCCCAATAGCCGACGGGCGGTCGTGGTATGGCGTTACGCCGGCACAACTTTGCCAAGCCCACGTCTGACAGGCCGAACTTTGGCGCTAACGTCCGCATCGGTTCATTCCAAACTAAATTGAATAGTTCCGCACGGGTCACAGTCTTTGTCAAAGCATCGCTGCTTGGAAACATCCTCACCTCCGGTTGCTAATGAACACCATGATGGTGCCTACGCAGCAAAGCAACGTAGAACCAACTCACGGCGCGTGAAGTAGCGAAGTTCCTTTTCTGCGAGCTTCTGATCGATGTCGATCGTCGTGAACGCTGAGACGGTTTGTTTGCCGTTAGCTCCTACAGAATAAACGGCCGCCGCGGCATTACTTTCAATTTGCATTTAGGTGACGGCTATAAGCTGTATAGTTTAGGCCGCTAAAGACCAAGAACATCAGCACAACAAAAAGTTGCCACTTCAGAGCGCGCATGAAAGTCGCTGCCCGTTCCACGACAGCTGGAGCTATTCTTCGTTTGGTGCGAGCGGTGATACAGAAGACTGCGGGTTACGAGCCGCAATTACAGCGCCAATAAACCAAACCAGAAGGAAGCCAAACACCACCACTCCGCCCCATGGGAAACTGCCATCAGCCAGCCCCGCGTACTCTGCGACCCTACCGCTTTCGAAGTCAGCCTCATTGCTTGGAAACCGGTCGCCAGCCTGAATGTCGTTTGCAAGTTTCAGAATGGCAGCGCGAGTGCGGTTACGTGGTCGGGAGTATCCCCGCTCTATATCTCTATAGCGCCTGTCGCTTATACCAAGAGCTTTCGCTGCGGCAGCTTGAGGAATTCTTCGTAGGCAATCCAGCGCATCCGCTAGCTCGCTTTCAGAAGCGTCTTCGATGCTCGCTTGATCTTGATCCTCAATCGCCATATTAGCAACCTCGCGGAGTTACTTCAAAAACAGAACAGCATGAAGCGACGGTGGCTTCCTCCACCGCCGTCGCGGCACAAAGTGATAGGCCCGCCAACGATAGCGTAGGGCGATGCGGGGAAGCACTCCGAGCGTCTTAAGCTCATTCGAAAGCTCGGCCATATCAGAATCTCTGCGGTGCGTGGAAGGTAGGCTGATAATCTTTTCTTCGGGAACGGCCTCAAAACGAACGTATACGTGCCAGCATAGACCATATTTGTTAGTGCTCTGCTCGACGTGTAGGATTGTAAACGATACGCCTTTATAAGCGAGTAAGGCCTTTTCGCCCGACGTAATGAACAGATGCTTATTCATCGCATTCATGTTCTTGCTCACTCTCATTACGCTGTAGGACCTCCAATGTGGCGGGCACATACGAATATGATGGCTCGTTTGATAGTGCTGGGCGAGGGGGCAGGAAGATATATCGTCGCCCCTTCCCAACGAGCTCGATAGGCAGTCGCTTGCTGGTGCCAACCATAAGCGGACAAGCAAGCATGCGCGGGAGATTTGAGAACGTGAGAAATTTCTTGCGATACTCGGAGCTCGCTAAAGCCAAGCCCATCCCGATAAAACGGTTGACGGGAATGGCGACATCCTCGAAATCGTAGCCCCACCAACGGTCTAAGATATCTTCGTAGGGTATTGGCTCCCTAGAAAAACCGCGGTTCCTGTGTTCGTGTGGCTGCCCACCCGATTCATAAGTCCGGTAGATACCCGGCCCGAGAACAGCCGCGCTTGCAACGTTCTCGCGCGACCACATACCTAATTCATCGCCGGAGGGCAAGGAGTCGCGCAACAGAAGTCCGTCGGTCATAGTCGCGAAGACAGAGCTCTCACCGACCTCACGGATCGCTTCGTTCAATTGCGCTCGTGTTTGCGCTGTAATGTACCCCGCCCAAAGATAATTCTGAAACGGGGGCGTACGGAAGCGATTGACTTGCCGCTGCGCTGTTTTCCCGTACTGCGAATTGAGCGCTAGTTTGATGGCGCGTTCGGCAGGATCCCCTGCCGCCTGCAGTTGTCGCCGCAGCGCAAAATCTCGTTCGATCGGAGCGGCAAGCGGTGTCGTATAAGGACCGTATGGCACCCAAGCCTTTTCGATGTAAATTCCCCGAGGAAATCGCGCTGCCGCAGCAGCGGCCTCGACAGCATAGTACCAACCCGAGCCTTGCGTTGGAAATAGGATGGTGCCAGAACGCGTGCGATAGGGAAGCGGTCCCCACAACGTATTGTCTGGCACGTGCCAGCGTACAAAGACCAGCGCGAACGGTTCATCTGGCAGGGCACGTGTCGTTTTGAACCTCCATACGAGACGCGTAAGATCTGGAACTCGACGCATATTCGAGGGGTAGGCGCTATGAATGTCAGATTGTCCGCAGTCCATCGACCCGAATGCTGCTGAATCGATCCTGCCGCCAAAAAATCCCCTCGCAACTGCTATATTCATTTCTTGGGGCCAAGAAGCGAAAAATAATTTTGCCTTTTCACGGTGTAGCCACGCTGCCGCGGTTGCACCGGCACCATCCCAACGGCTGACCAGCAAGCCAGCCCTGCGCATCGCTTCTCGCAGTTGATTCATCACAGCAACGAGCGCTGTCAATTCAGCCTCGTTGTACTCGTGAATCTGACCCAACGGCCAGGTCGCAAACTCTTCGCGACAAGCCTTTCCCTCAGCGATGATCGGAGGAATACTTCCCAGCCAAATCTTGCACATGGCAACGAAGTTCGTTTGGAAGAACCCTTGGACATCATAGCTATTGAAGCTGCGATAGTCAGGAGTACGAGGCTCGCCCTTACTCACAAGGAATTGCTTACGCGGGATGTATCGTATGTAGTAATCGCCCCAGCGTGTCTCGCCCAACCGGTGCAGCGCCTCATAGCTGCCAAACAAGCCTTCCAACGGAAGATCGTGGAGCATCATGTTGACGTCATAGCCGCAGCCATACCATATGTTATTGACATCTCGTTGGCCGTCGAGGAGGAAGTCAAGGCACGATTTGGTTGAGAGCCCTTCTCGCGATCTGACGTAGCGCCCAGTCGAGTCAGCAAGCAAAATATAGCGCGGCCGTCCGTCACCTGTAATACCTTCGCCATCGAAGCCGACAAAATCGCGATTAAATACTGAATGAGGGCCTCTCCGCGAAGTGCTACGGCATCGTTCGGAACACCACTTACCCGTCGCGCCGTTCAGACTGAAATTCAGCGGCGCACCGCAGTTTGGGCACGTCATGGCGAATTCCGCAGGCCACGTAGGTAATACTTACTGGACCGCAACCCAGAGCGCTCAATGGCTTCTTCCATTGCAAGATTGCGTTCGAGCGTTCGCGGAATCGCCGTCAGAGCGTCGGCATACTTACGCCCTTCATACCGAATGACGCCAGCCGGAACACCTCTCTCCCGCGCACGAGTAACAAATCGCGCTACTCGACTGCGCACCTCCCGCTGATTGCGCTGGAGCTTTGGCCGTTTCTGGAAGGGAGCAAGAATATCGCTTGCAAGTGCAACCGGCTGTAGCTCGCGTAAGAGTTGTGTCGCTCTCCTCCGACCAAGATTCCACGGCACAACTCTTCCAAGGCCGCGCAGCCGTGATCGCTGCCAAGGACCCGCTAGCTTTGATAGTCGATGCGCTGGGCCGGAAGAGTTGTGTCGGGACTGCGGGCGAGACGATTTTCTTGCAAAACGCTGCAGATCAACAGTCGGGGGCCCGACCCATGGTGTTGGTGAGAGGCGACAAAGAGCTAACGTAGAATCATTCATAGTCGATTTCCGATCGGCACCCCGACAGCATCAGCAAACCTTGACGGGTTGAAAGCCTCGGCTTACGTCGGGGCTTTCCTTGTAATTGAACTCATGGTGGGCGTCCATCAAGACGTGGCCTCCAATTTGCTTAAATCCGCGTCAGCATCGCCGGATTCTAAGATGTTCTTGAGAGACTCGAACGATGGCCGTTCGTCTAGCAACACACCGATCGGAACACCAAACACTTCCACCAGACGGCTGGCCTGGCGGGAGCTGGGCTTTAGACGCCCGGTCTCGATGAGCGAGATTGCGCTGCCAGTGAACCCGGCGCCAAGAAATTGGGCCATCGCTTCTTGGCTCCAGCGCCGGTATCGGCGTATAAATTCAAGATTTGTCATTCATGTGTCCACCTTTCCACCATATATCGTGCTCTATTTCACGGGGTTTTTCAAGGCATTTCAAAGGTTTTGCCGAGTACATATTTAAATGTGCAATCTGAAAATGTGTCCACAAGACCCCACTACTAAGACCAGAACACCCGCGGCCCGCCACAGGACAAAGACCTTGGAGAACTGGCGCACGATGCAATGGCTGAACGACGAGCGTAAGGCCAAGGGCATGACGCTAAGGGACATAGGCAAACGCCTTGGCTATCACAACGCCACCCGCGTGAGCCAATACTTCAAACAGAAGATCGTTGCCGGTCCAGACATGGTGCGACGACTTGCGCTCGCAGTAGGAGTGTCGCCCATCTACGCGCTGTGGAGTTGTCGGAGATATTCAGCGGTTTTTGACTACCTTGAGAACCTATATCGACTTGGTTGGTCGTGGATGCATGAAGATCGGGTTCATCTAGATCAACAAAGCGGCGCTACCTTCATGCTTCAGTGGGCTGCCGAACCGCGGCCGGCGGAGCGCCCAACCCAGGATCGCGACTTAACGGAAGTGCCACCGAGACTATCGCACCGATACCATCAGGCAACGATCTACAATCCGGAGTGCATCTATCAAATCGTATCCCTACCACGACCTATGGCCTGTGCTATCTTGCTTGGCGTTGGGCTCTTCCCTCGACGAGGCGATGTCGTGCGCCCTGAAACGAAACCGTTTATCGACGCGTTGGCTCGAACTGCGTCCGACATGTTACCCCGTTCCGACGCAATAACCGTGCCATCGGAGCTAGCGAACCTTCGAAGGCCCCTAAAAGAGGCTGAAAAAGTTTTGCCCTGGCGATTCTATTCCACTTCCGCGCGCCTCGCAATAGTCGCCGAGTACGTGCACGAATGGTGCGACATCATTTGCCATGGGTACGCGGACTTCGCAAGGATAGCCTTATATAGTATAGGTGGATTTGTTGGCGATCCAGGCGAGGAAGAAAACTATTGGGGGTATCAGAGCGCGAAGATTCCACCGATAGAGGATCTCCAGCTGGAGGCTGAGACAGTAATAACTTAAACGGCCTCCCATCTGCGTCAACAGATCGGAGGCTTTGCACGAGGAGGGTTTGCTCCCCATGCGCGACCAGCATAGTTCGGATTCCCCCACTTTCCCTGCGATTGCACCTTTCCCGCCGCTGCAGGTTCGGGCGGGAACACTCGTCATTGACGGCTTTGGCATTAGGCTCTTTGTTAAAGACGCCAGCCTACATGTCGAAGACGGGGTCGGACCGCATCGCCGTTCGGTCGTTCTTAACCGTCATTGTGGCGTTCGATCGTTGCTACTCCTAGCTTGGTCAGGCTCCTTAACACTTGATGTTCTTGACTGGCTACGAAATATCGGTTCCTCACTTATACATATCAATCACGCTGGCGAGCTGATTGCCTCAACGATCCCGCATTCAATCGCCGGTGTTCGACGTCGGCGAAAACAAGTCACAGCAACCCTCACCGGTCTAGATATTGAACTTATTCGCTTCATCCTCACACGTAAACTCGAGGGCCAACTTCACAATTTGCAACATCACCTTTCTGCAACGCAAGTTATCATAGAGAGCGTCGACCTTGAACGACAACGCCTAAAACAAGCAAGTTCGATCAACGACCTACGCTCCGTTGAAGCAAGGGCATCCGCCGCATATTGGCGCGCTTGGGCTTCAATTCGGGTTCAGTTCGGCCCACCGCGCGACCTCATTCGCATTCCAACCGCTTGGCTGCGCTTTGACGGACGAAGCTCAATCGTTTCCGGCTCGCCGCGGGCGGCGACCAGCATTCCGAACGCGCTGGTTAACTACATCGGCGCCCTTGCCCGTTCTCAATGCTACCTTGCTATGGTCAGTTACGGGTTAGACCCAACGCTTGGTTGGTTGCACCAAGATCAAGATAATAGAATTTCAGCGACGCTAGACGTCCAAGAACTTGTCCGCGAGCAAGTCGAAGCACGCGTTCTCGAACTTTTGGCCTCTCGGAATTTCACCCGTGGGGACTTCATCGAGCTGCCGAACGGAGCATGCTGGGTGCAACCTCCGTTCACGCACGAGCTCGCTCATGAGATGCCGCGATGGCGCTCTCTTGCACTTGATGCTGTTTCTTCAGTTGCCAAGTTTATCGATCAGTGGTCGATTGAAACAGCCTCGCCGAAGGTCTTGCTGGGACCAGAACCCAGGGCTACCTGTTCTAAACACTGGGTTCCGCCGGCGCGCCCCCGACTGCGGTCTGCCAAGAAGGTTGGCAAGCCATACGCTGATCGCACTTCCTGGGTTCGTCGCCCTCCACAGCAACTCACTGTCCCTCTTCCCTGTGTTCGCTGCTCGGCTCCGATCCACACGCGCCGAAAAAGACACTGCGATGACTGCTTGCGAATCATACGCGTGGAAATAGGACGCAGCAACGTAGCTAGAGCTCGAGCGATACTTGCGACGAAACAAGTCGATCCACGCTTTACCGAAAGCGCTCAAAAACAACGTGCTTCGGCAATCTCCGCGGCGCACCGGGCAAACAGAGAATGCGCCATAACCACGGTCGACTGGAACCATTTCCGCACCCATACCGTACCTGCTCTGCATCAGTTAACGCTACAAACCATCGCCAATGCGCTGGGCATCTCGACCGCCTGGGCTTCACGGATTCGTTCGGGCTCCCGCCGCCCGCATCCGCGACATGTCAAGCCTCTCCAAGCGCTCACCGCGCACCCAAATGCCGAGGCTGCGCGGAAGCAAGGGGCGAAGATCGCGACAAGCAAGTAGCCTGCTGCTAACCAGCCGCAAACGAGGCAACGTGGAAGCGCGAAGAATCGTATGAGATCCTTGAACGAGTGATGGCTACTCGACCCTTACCGGGGCGAGGTTAGCTCTCGTGCCTGCATCTATACCTTTGGATCTGGCGCGGCGCCTTACGGGCCGCAACCTCATTGGAGCGTTAGGCGCCGGCACGTTTGGCGTTACCTTTGAGGCGAATGACGTGCAAGGACATCATGCAATCAAGATTTTGGATCCAGCGGTGCAAGATGCAAAGCGTACCACCAGAGAGATCACTGCGCTCAAAGCCGTAAATTCGCAGCATGTTGTAAAGTTGCTTGACGAACGCACAGCAACTGATGCTGGCGTGAGCTACACGTTGCTCACGTGCGATTATCTCCAGGGCCCAACGTTACAGTCCAACATGACACAGTACGCAAATGAGAATTCTCTACGTGGACTCATTTCTGAGATCGCGACAGGTTTGGCTGCCTTACGCGAAAAGCGAATCACGCACCGAGATCTCAAGCCCGCAAACATAATTTGTTGCCAAGCCGGTGCCGTAATTATCGATTTGGGAGTCGCAAAATTTTACGGGGCGACAGCCCTGACGCTGCCGGGTCAGCCAGTGGGCACGTTCGCGTATATGTCTCCGGAACAAATCAAAGGCGAGGACTGGGTTGACACTCGTAGCGATCTATTTGCCTTAGGAATCATCGCATATGAGTGCCTGCTAGGACACCATCCTTTTGCTACCTCACCGGACCTTATCCAGTCCTTACTCACCGACAACATGCCGCCATTGCCCGCAACCGTGCCCTGGGTCGATGCGCTACTCCCTAAAATGGTTGCCAAGCAAGCATATGATCGGCCGCGTACTCCTCAAGCCTTGCTTGCTGTCTTAGGTACGTTTCCGTGAAAAGATTTTTGTGTCACGTCGGATATCAACCGGGGTACTTTTTAGACCTGTTGGGCAACCCGTTACTGAGCGGGATAATCTTGGACCCTGACCACATAAGCGCCACCAAAGCCAAGCAAATTCGAGATCTGATTTCCGAACGACTTGTGGACCCGTTGGCTTATCATCTAGCACTGCCTAAGAATTCCCACTCAAATCCCGTCGCGAACTTATTGAAGTCTTATTCTGTTAAAAGACACAACTTGGATGTGTCTACGGCGAGGCAAAACTTACAGACAATCGTGACCGAGGCGGTCACTCTAGAGCGCTCGCGCCACTGTACTGCGCTGATAAGCCCGTATTTTTTTGCGGCATCCGTGACGGATCCATGGCTTGAGCTCTCACTCAACAGCAGCCTTGCAACGATGCTGATAACGCCACAAAACGAGCCAGTATACTGCGGTTTGTATATTTCTGATTCGATTGTTCGTGACCAAAGTCAGCGCGATAACTTGCTAGCGCGCATGACCCAACTTGATGTTGCTGGATTTTATCTGCTCGTTGATCGGGTTATACCTGGAAACAGGATGATCGTTGATGAAAGTAGTCTGAAGGCCCTCGTCCATTTTTTGAACGTGTTGGCAAACAATGGATATGATACCGTGTTGGGTCACTGTAGTCTGGAGGGTATTGTGCTACAGGCTTGTTCCGGCTTGTGCGCTTATGGATCGGCCAAAGTCTTTGCAAGCAGGAGGCGAAGCATAGCGGACCTTGGCGCCCCGGCTTTTGGGTTTCGCAGAAACCCACAGCCACATTACTTAGTAAAGGAACTCTTGGCTGATGTGCACCATGACGAGTTTTGGGAAATGCACAACGCAGGATTTAACGTTGGTTGTGGTTGTGTCGCGTGTCAGGCTTTACTTGCTCCAGCGGACCCGGGTATTCAGTCGAAGCTCGCAAGTCAGCACTACGTCTTGTGCCTTTCGACAATTAGTAATGCTCTCGAGAGCCTACCAGAACCTGATAGGAAGCCCTTCGTTGAGAATCTTCTTCAGACCGCACTGCACAACGTGGCTCTGATACGACCGCAGGTCTCCTTAGATTTGCGCCGATTCAGTCACCTTTGGCCGTGGTTGGCCTTTGTTCAATCCTAACGGCCAGTGGTATAATTTCAGTGCAGTCGGTGATACGGCAATGACACCTACATCCTGGTTCCGGAACCACTCGATGTGATCGAGAAGCGGCCTTGAATTCCGCTCGTCAATCGCAACAAATAACCTGTCTGCTACAGAACGATATCTACTTACCTGAAAAAGAGCTCGCGACCAGTCGCGGAGCTTTACCTCTATCGCGATAAGATGCCCATTACTACGACGCCTCAAGAGAAGATCTGCCACCCCGCGCCTCATTTGTACTTCATACCGGATCGTCACATGACTACCGAATCGATCTCGCAATTGCTTAGCGAGGGTTCTCACCATCAACCGCTCATTTTGGAACCCAGTATGTTCCTTTGGAACCAGTGGCTTGGACATTTGCTTCATAACGATCGCTTGGCCAGAATATCCAGCCACCCTCTATTTGACTATCGTCAACTCACCACCAACAACTTAAAACTTTGAAGCGGATAGTCAAAGGTTTGTGCGCGAGGTAATCATCAATTGCTACCGACTTTCAACACACGAGATGGCGCTCTTTTTTACTGGGATCTTCACAAGATCGTTGAGTTCTTAGTTGAAAAGCTCGAAGAGGTGGATGAAATCCACCTCTTTGGATCTCGCGCATACAGCACAGGCAGTCTGCGGTCGGATATCGACTTGCTAGTATTCTCCCAAAACCTTGTTTCGCTGGGCGTCGCGCTCTCGGTACAAAATGAGATTCCACCACTCGATATCTTCCGCACTCGCGATATGAGCTTTGCCGAGAGTACAGTTAACGGTAGTAAGATAAAAGCTCACAGCACTCACGGGTTGTTAAAGGAGTTGAACGCGATACCTTTATGGACTGTGCGAGATGGATTCAACAATAGCTTTCATAATTGGGTTCAAAAGACGCGAGTGGACGCCCGCTTTATAAAAAGCGTCGCGGAATTTCCAGTTACCAGGGACAGCAAGATTTTTATCGGCCATGGTCACTCCAATGAATGGCGCAAACTGAATGAGTGGTTGAACACAGACCTCCAACTTGAAACAGAAGAGTTCGACTCAGCGCCAGCAGCCGGGATGTCGACCCAACAACATCTTGAAGACATGTTATACTCCGCTCGGTTTGCCTTCTTGGTGGCAACCGGTGAAGATGTCGGCCACGACGGTAGGAACCACGCTCGGGAAAACGTCATCCACGAGATAGGGCTGTTCCAGGGGCGACTCGGTTTTAGGAAAGCAATCGTATTACTTGAGGAGGGTTGTTCCGAGTTCACAAACATACGCGGTCTAATTGAAATAAGGTTTCAACGTAATAGGCTTGAGACTAAGTTCGATGATCTATATAAGGTCTTAACACGTGAAGGCATCTTAAGACCCTAAGCCAGAGACACCGGACGTTTGCGCGATTTTCGACCGTTTTGTAGAAGCATTCAACGGCCGATAATCAACGGGCATTGCGATTAGCACCGGACGTTCGTGCACAATCGAATGGTCGCGAAAGATAACCGAACGTGCATGCACCCGTGATCGAGAGTTATTCGTGCAAGTCACCTAGCATTCGCGAACGAGCACCGGACGTTTGCAAATCGCGCTTCGTGAACTAGGATCGCGGCTAAGGTGTCCCAGAATGCCCGGTCGAAGGTCTTTTTTATACAGTGGCGAGACCGTGGCACTTCTTGTATTTCTTCCCCGAGCCGCACGGGCAGGGATCGTTGCGGCCCACTTTCTTGTCCGTGTTGCGCACGGGCTGCGGACCCGCTGAGGACTCGTCACGGTTGGAACGCAGCCGGTCGAAGCGGCGCAACGCGGCCGGATCGGGCGGCGGAGCGGCAGCGCCAGGCAGCTGCGGAGCTTGGGGTGTTGGGAGTGACTGACCGTCGACCGGCGGCGACTGTGGCGGCGGTGTTGGCGGCTGCACGACGATATGGAAATCTTCGCCTTGGAACATGGCCGCCAAGAATTCTTCCTGGATCGCGATCTTGAGGTCTTCGAAGAGCTCGAACGCTTCTTTTTCGTACTCGACGCGCGGGTCTTTTTGGCCCCAGCCGCGCAGCCCGATGCCCTGACGCAAAGAATCCATCGTGTAGAGGTGGTCGATCCAGAGGCGATCGATGATCTGGAGCATCGTCGCGCGCTCCAAGTTGCGCAGCGCCTCGCGCAGGCCGGTCGCGTCAAGCTCCTTGTAGCGCGTCACCATGCGCTCTTCTTTTTGCGTGTAGATGTCGTCCGCTTCGCGGGCGAGCAGGTCCACCATCTCCTCTTTGGAGAGCGGCTCGAGCTGCTCCGGCGTGACCCGCTTGGCGATGCCTTTGATCGTCGCTTCAAGATCGGCGACGATCTGGGCACGATCCCACTCGTGGGGGTGCACGTTGTCGGCGCAATTCGCATCGACGGCTTGCTGTGCTTTTTGCCGCAAGATCTCGGTGAGCGAGGGCCGCAGGTCGTGACCTTCCAACACGCGGCGGCGCTCTGCGTAAATGACGGCGCGCTGCTTGTTCATGACGTCGTCGTACTCGAGGACGTGCTTGCGCTGCTCGTAGTTGTGCGCTTCGACCTTCTTCTGCGCGTTCTCGATGCTCTTCGTCAGAATGCCGGCCTCGATCGGCGTATCGTCGTCGAGTTTGAAGAGCTCCATCGTGGAGCGGATGCGCTCGCCCCCGAAGATACGCATCAGCTCGTCATCGAGCCCGACATAGAAGCGCGACGTACCCGGATCGCCTTGCCGCCCGGAGCGCCCGCGCAGCTGGTTGTCGATGCGACGCGACTCGTGGCGTTCGGTGCCCAAGATGTGCAAGCCGCCGAGCTCGGTCACGCCTTCGCCGAGTTTGATGTCGACGCCGCGGCCCGCCATGTTCGTCGCGATGGTCACTTTGCCGCGTTGGCCGGCGTCCTTGATGATCTCGGCTTCCTTTTCGTGATATTTGGCGTTGAGCACGTTGTGCTCGATACCACGCTTGGAGAGCAGGCTGGACAATCGCTCCGATTTGTCGACCGAGCGGGTGCCAACGAGCACCGGCTGGCCCGCGTTGTGCCGCTCCACGATCTCGTTGATGACGGCGCGGAACTTGCCTTCTTCGTTCTTGTAGACCATGTCATCGTGGTCGGTGCGGTGGACGGGTTTGTTCGTCGGGATCGCGATGACGTCCAAACCGTAGATGTCGCGGAACTCGCGCTCTTCGGTCTTCGCCGTGCCGGTCATGCCCGCGAGCTTATGGTAGAGACGAAAATAGTTCTGGAAGGTGATCGTGGCGAGCGTCTGGTCCTCGCTTTTGACCTTGATACCTTCCTTGGCCTCGATGGCCTGATGGATGCCGTCCGAGTAGCGCCGGCCATACATGAGCCGTCCGGTGAACTCGTCGATGATGATGATCTCGCCGTCTTTGACCAAGTACTGCTCGTCTTTGCGGAAGAGCTCTTTGGCCTTGAGCGCGGCCTGCAGCTGATGCGTCAGCTCGAGATTCGATTGATCGTACAAGTTGTGGACGCCGAGGATCTTCTCGACTTTCGCAACGCCCGCTTCGGTGATGGGCACCGCATGCATCTTCTCATCGACCGTGTAGTCCTCGTCTTTGCGCAGCTGCGGCATGACCACCCGGGCGAAGTGCTCGTAGATGTGCGATGGATCCTTATAGTTGGGTCCCAGCACCGCTTCGGGCGTGCCGCTGATGATGAGCGGCGTGCGCGCCTCGTCGATGAGGATGGAGTCCACTTCGTCCACGATGGCGTAGTTGAGCTCGCGTTGCACGCAATAGGCGATGTGCGGCGCCATGTTGTCGCGCAGGTAGTCGAACCCGGCTTCGTTGTTCGTCACGTAGGTCACGTCGCTCGCATACGCCACGCGGCGCTCGGGCGGCGGCAAGAAGTGCTGGATGACGCCGACCGACAGGCCGAGGAAGCGGTAGATCGGGCCCATCCATTCGGCGTCACGCTTGGCGAGATAGTCGTTGACGGTGACGAGATGGACGCCTTTGCCTGCGAGCGCGTTTAGGTACACGGGCAGCGTCGCGACGAGAGTCTTTCCCTCGCCGGTCCGCATCTCGGCGACCTTGCCCTCGTGAAGGACCATGCCGCCGATGAGTTGCACGTCGAAGTGCCGCATGCCGAGCGTGCGTCTGGCCGCTTCTCGGCAGACGGCAAAGGCGGGCACTAAGAGCTCGTCGAGCGAGGCGCCGGCGGCCAGCTGTTCGCGAAACGCGGGCGTCTTGGCCGCAAGCTCGCTGTCCGAAAGCTTCATCAAGGCGGGCTCGAGCTCGGTGATCTTCGCGGCGATCTTGCGCAGACGCGCGACCTCGCGGTCGTTCCCGTCCACCCACGAGCGCACGCTTTGGAAAAGAGACAAGTTTGTTGACCTCAGACGGAGATTTCGATAAGGCCCAGCTGACCTCCGCGCCTCTTATAAAGAACGTTGACGGCCCCGGTCAGGTTGTTTTGAAAGAGGAAAAAGTCGTGGCCGAGCAGCTCCATCTGCAGCGCGGCCTCCTGCGGGTCCATCTTGCGGATTTCGATCTGCTTCCGGCGCACGATGCGCGGTTCTTTGTCTGAGCCGTCCGCGTCGTCGGACGGCGCCGCGCTCTTGCGCGCGCTGGGACGCGACCGCGTGCCCATCCGCCCGTTAGATTTGAGGTGGTGGGCGAAGTGCTTGGTCTTGAACTTGCGGATCTGTTGCTCGAGCCGGTCGCGCACGAGGTCGATTGAGGCGTGCATGTCGGGCGATCGCTCTTCGGCCTTTATGAGGTGATGCGGCAGCGTCAGGACCACATCAACGATGGAAACCGTGCGCTCGGCGCGCAGGGTGACATGTGCCTCTTGGATCTGGTCGAGATAGTGAGCCAGGTGACCGATTTTTTCCATGACGTAGGACCGCAAGATCGGGCTCACCTTGAGATTGCGGCCTTTGAGGGTGATCTTCATACAAGCTTCGATGGGTTCGTGATGGACGGTCGCCATTCGTGCGCGATGCCTGACGCCTCCTGCCGTATAGCGTATGGGCCGGGCACGCCGAGCGCGTGGCCTTGATGTGACTTGAAGAACTCGAACGCGGCAAGCGCGAGCGCGAGGAGCACGACGATCGCGAGTATGTAGCGCGCCACCACATAGGGCCGCTGCGACCGGGTCTTGATGATCTGTCTTTTCGGCGGTTGCATGCTATGGGCTCACCGCCACGCGCAGCGGATCGTTGATAGCGCCGAGCGGCAGGCGCGCTTGCAGCTCGCGCAGCGTCACGAAGGTGAAACCGGCAGCGCGGTACGCTCGCACGATGCGCGGCAGCGCTTCGATCGTCGCCTCTTTGCCGTTGTGCAGCAAGATCACGGCGGGCGATCGCGCATGCGTGGTGACGCTCGCGACGATTTGGTCTGCGTCCATCGAGCGCCAATCGCCCGGATCCACGTCCCACAAAGCCATGGTCTCGTCAGCGGCGCGCGCCGCATCGATGGTTTCCGCGTCGTAGTTTCCGTGGGGCGGCCGGAAATAGGCAGGTCTTGTCCTTGTGACGTCGGCGATGGCCGCCGCGCCGCCCGCGATCTCGGCTCGTTGCGCGTCTTCGCCGAGCGAGCTCAACTCGGGATGGGTGAGCGTGTGATTGCCGATCTCGATACCGGCCGGCGCGATGCGCTGCGCGATCGCGGGCTGGGCCCGCACGTCTTGGCCGATCATGAAGAACGCCGCCGGAACGCCGAGCGCGTGCAGTTGGGCGAGTAGCAACGGGGTGAGCACGGGAAAAGGTCCATCATCGAAGGTGAGGACGGCAAGCCGCGGCCGCTGCGGCGGGAAAAGCGTCTCCTTGGCTTCGACGACCATGCGCGCTGCAATCGCGCCCGCAGGCGGATGGATGATGTCGTGAGCGGGGATGTCCGGCGGCACGATGACCGGGATGGCTTCGAGCTGCGCGTGGTGGATCCAACGGCGCAGGAAAATGACAGCGGCTGCGACGGCCACGAGCAGCACCCAGGTGATTGGGCGGCGCCACCACGGGGTTTTCAACCCTTCCTAGATGCGGTAATCGCGACCGACAACGATGACGACGTCGACGCCGTCCACGCGCGCGACGTCTATATGCGGATTTTTGATGGGGAGCGCTTTGGCGACCTCACCTGCGACCTTCTGATCCGCGGTCTCGATCGTCGTGGTCGGGTGATTGAAAGTGGACGCGTTGCCGGTGTCGACCACATCGAAGCCGCGCTGGCGCAAGAAGTCCGCCAGGGCGGAAGCGGCGCCTGGCGTACCAGAGCCGTTTTCGATCCGCACGTGGACGTTGGAGGGGTCGAACTGCGTGCCGTAGCCGGCGACGAGGTATTGGTGGACGACCTTCGAGGCATCGCCCGTGGCGAAGAGCACCGACTCGCCGTTGGTCCAACCGATCTCCACCGGCAGCACCGAACTGTGGACCGCCTGTGGGCTTACGCCACGCATGGCGAGCGCGAGATCGTAGAGCTTGCCAAAGGGCATGTCGGTCCGGATATTATTTTTGATGACGGCCAAAAGGGCGGGCAGATGGAGTGCGATGCTCGGATCGCGGAAGCGTCTGGCCAAGAGCTGGACGACTTGCCGTTGGCGGCGCATCCGTCCGAAGTCTCCCTCGGGATCGTGTCGGAAACGGATGTAGCCCACCGTCTGCTCGCCGTTGAGGTGCTGCATGCCCTTGCGAAGATGGATGTGCAGCTGACCCCAGCTGTCGTCGTAGTCCATGTCCTTCTCGACGTTGACGTCGAGACCGCCGATGGCGTTGATGATGTTCTTCGTCGCGTCGAGCCGCAAGACCACATAGTAATCGAAGGCCGGCACGTCCAGGTTCTTGACCACCGTCGCTTCGGTGCGCTGCGGTCCGCCGTCGCCGTAGGCCTCGTTGACCTTGCCGTAGCCGTCTTTGGGGATGTAGACCCACAGGTCGCGAGGGATAGACAGCACGCTGATCTGCTTATCCGCAAGATTCACGTTCACGCCGATGAGGGTGTCGGTGCGCGACCCCGCGGTGTAGACTTCATCGTTGTCTGTCCAATTGTCGTCCAGACCCATGACGAGCACGCGCAAGTTGGGCTTGCCGAAGACCGCGACGAGATTGGGCGCCGGTAAAAACGGGGCGAGGGCGTTGCCGAATCCACCCTTCTCACGGACGTACGCCGAGGTCAACATAGCGCCGACCACGAGTGCGATGAGCACCGCACCCGATAGCATGAGGACGCCTTTTCGGCCGTTGTGCTGCGCTGCGGGTTCGGGCGACGGTTGGAAACTGCCGGTCGTGTCAGTGAGATCGGCCACCGCATATCCTCCGCTTGAGAAGGCGTTCGAGATGTCTCTAATTATCGGTAGTTGACGAACTGTACCGCAAAGTCGAGCGGCATTCCCTTGACGAGCGCTATCGCTTTTTGCAGGTCATCCTTAGATTTGCCTGAGACGCGCACTTGGCCGTCTTGGATCTGGCTCGTCACCTTAAGCTTCGCACCCTTGAGCGCTTCGGTGATGCGTTTGGCCTGGTCGCGGTCGATGCCCTGGAGACAGGTCACCGTTTGTCGCAGCGTGCCGCCGGCCGCCGGTTCGGGTTTGTCGAACTTCAGGGACAGCAGGGACACGCCGCGCTTGACGCAGCGGCCTTGGAAAATATCCACCACGTTGCGCAACTTGAGGTCGTCGTCCGCCACGATCGTGACGGTGAGGTCCGCGAGTTCGATCGACGACTTCGAATTCTTCAGATCGAAGCGCGTGGAGATCTCCCGCTGTGCTTGATTCACCGCGTCGGCGAGGCTTTGACGATCTACGCGAGAGACGATATCGAAGGAGAAATCACTCATGCGCACCGGTCAGTTGATCGGAGGGCGTCTTTGCAGCGAAGACGCGGTCCTGGACCTGACCGGCTGTTCCAAGCTTGCCGAGGTCTTTCCCGTCGAAGTTGGCGACGACGCCGCCCGCATTCCCAGCACGCAACGTGATCTCATGCGCGCCGTGAAATGCGCGGACGGTGCCGGCGGGCAAGGTCTCGTACACAACGCGCTTTCCGTCCACCGTAATCGATAACCAGCTCGGCTCCGTCAACTGCAGACGCAGATCGACGCCGTTCTCATTCTGCGCAGCGGCCGACGCTTGCAACGTGTTCGAGGAGTTCGTTTCGATGGACGACGCGCTCGGCGCTTGCACGTTGGGACTCGTCGCGACGTTCTTGCCCGAGAGGAAGAGCATGCCGAAGACGCCGATGGCTACGTTTGCGACCAAAACCGCAGCGATCACGGTGAGCGCGCCGAGCACCCATGGATACCATCTGCTCGCGCGCACGCCGCGATGCGAATAGCCGGCGACCGCGTCGAGCGCCTGCGACGGATCGGCCGGCTGCACGATGACGCTCTGATTCTCGGGCAGCAGTTCGACGAGCGGCTCCGGATCCAAGCCCAAGAGCTTCGCGTAATTGCGCAGGAACCCGCGCACGTAGACCGGCGCTCCGAGCGTGCGCCAGTCTTCGCGTTCCATCGCATCGACGAACGAGACGCGGATGCGCAAGCGCGCCGCAACCACGGCGGGGGTGAGCCCGAGTTTCGTGCGCGTCGTCCGGAGATGTTCTCCTAGTGCTTCCATGGACTAAAACTCGTCTGGGATACAGCGAAAGTGAGGCTCGTTCGGGGCCGAACGGATATCCGCGGCCCCCGGAAAGGCAAAGAAAAGGGGATGCTGTTGGAAGGAATTGGAAAGGCTTGCGTGCAGTCCTTTCGTGGACCGTTCGCCCCAGCAACCGATCATGCAGCTTGTGATGACCGACAACCCCTCGCGCCGGACGTGGCCGGGCTCGCCCGCGACCGCGGGCCGCTGCGTGGCCGCGATGAGCGGCGGCGTCGACAGCTCGGTCGCTGCGCTGCTCCTAGCGGAGCGGGGGTTCGATGTCTTCGGCATCACCATGCGCCTGTGGAGCCCGGGCACCGGACCGCTCAGCGAAAAAGTCCGCCAATGCTGCGGTCCGACCGCTTATGACGACGCGCGAAGCGCCGCTGAGGCAGCCCGGATACCTCATTATATCGTCAATTTTGAAGCCGCATTCAGCCGAGCGGTGATCGAGTACTTCTGCGACGAGTACCTGGCCGGGCGAACCCCCAATCCATGCGTCGCTTGCAACAATCTTGTGAAGTTCGGGGCGCTCTTAGGCTTCATGCGGGCGCTCGGCGGCGTGACCTTGGTCACGGGGCATTACGCGCGCGTGCACCAGGATGAATTCGGCCCGCATTTGTGGCGCGCGGTGGACCGCGCGAAAGACCAGTCGTACATGCTTGCGGGATTGCGCCGCGAGCAGCTTGCTTCGGTAGTCATGCCGCTCGGCGAATACACAAAGCCGCAAACCCGGGCAGCCGCGCGGGCGCGCGGCTTGGACGTCGCGGAGAAGCCCGACTCCGTCGATCTGTGTTTCGTCGACGGGGACTATCGCTCGTTCATCGCGGCGCGTTTCCCGGAGAGCATCGCTCCGGGCCCGGTGATGACGCTCGACGACAAGATCGTCGGCACGCACGACGGCTTGGTCGGATATACGGTCGGACAACGGCGCGGACTGCCCGACGGCCTGCCTGACGGGCCGTGGTATGTCGTGCGCACGGATCGCAGCGCGAACGCCGTCGTGATCGGCAGCCGCGAGGCGCTGCGTAAGGACAGCGCGCGGTGCAGCGCCGTCAACGTGCTGCGGCCGGATCTTTTCGCCGGCGGTTGGGTCGAGGGGCTCGCCGTCGCTCGGTATCGCAGCGCCGGCGTCGCGGCGCGAGCGCGGGTCGATAGCCAGGGCGGTTTGGCGGTGGAATTCGAGCAAGGCGTGCCGCTGCTCACACCCGGCCAGCTCCTGGTTCTGTACGACAACGCCGACCTGGAAGTGCTCGCTTCTGGTATCATCGAGCCATGAAGGACCTGAAACGGGCTCGCCGCAGGCCGATGATTAAGAGTGTAGCCTGGATGGCCGTGGTGTGCTGTCTTGCGCTTGCGGCGTGCTCGCCGCGCGCGCCCAGCTCCAACGGGTACCGCCCAGAGGTCGTGCCTGGAATCACAAAAGAGCGCTGCGTGCAATTGATCGGAAAGCCACAAGACGCCCAGACGTTCTCGCTGCCGAGCACGATCGTGCAAGCAGATGTCCTCAGTTATCCGTTCGGACAGGTGCTCGTGCAAAACGGCGTGGTGGTCGCGGTCTCGTTGGACGATGAGCCGGCATTTGTCGGGCCGTTTGGAGTCAAGCTCGGGATGTCCGCGGACGACTTGCACGCCGCGCTTTCACACGGCAAGCACTCGGGACATCTGGATTCCTATGACGCCATCGGCAAGAGCAGCGACACGCGCACGAAGGATCTCTATGACGACACGGATCACATGATGATCGAGCTGACGGCTGCGAACGCGAACGATCCCCTCGCCCCGTTCAACGTGGCGCAGGTGACGCTCGCAAACACCGACGGGTTGCGCTTGCTCGCAGCATTCACCAAGGCGCGCGTCGGTGGGCTCTACCCCGACGTGCATGTCGATAACTTCATCTCTACCCCCTGGCAGGGCGGTCGCAAGATATGACGGACGACGCGCTCCCCGCAGCCGAGGCGCAGACGGAGGACGAGTACTTCGGCGTGACCATGCCGCCGAACGCACGCATCGGCACGCTTGTATTTGAAATGCGGGATCGCACCGTGCACGTCGCGCTCGCGGACGGCGGAGAAGAGCGCATCGTCAACGCGCACGACCTCCGTTCGTTCTTCGGCGCGCGGATCAGACACGTCTCGGTCAGCCGCGTGCCGCCGAAATCGCAGGGGATCGCGCTCACCGAGACCTCACTCAAGGCGACTGGCGGGCTACCGCAGTCCGCGCTCAATCCGAGCCAGCGGACGGGCACGGAAGTCGTGCGCGAAGACTACAACTACGCCATCGCCATTCGGGTCGAGAAGCTGCCGGAGCTGTGGTACCTAAACGCCAGTTCGTTCAACTTCCGCAAAGCGCTCGGCGAAAATGCCACCTATTCCACCGAGATCAACTTGCGCGCGCTCGTCCGCCGCTTGAGCCAGTTCGCTCCGGACGCGGTGCGCGATGGATTTTTCACCGCCGTGCTGCAGAGCTCGCCCTTGCCGCCACCCCTCGAGAGTTTACTCGAATTCTTCCGGCTCGTCGCGCGATAAGCAGACGACGAACGTCAGGCCGGCGTCGCGAGCGGGTAATCGCGGCGTTGAAAGTACGTGTCGCGCACCTGCGGGATGTAGCCCGCTTGGCGGATAGCGCGCTCGATGTCCGCGCGCGTGGCGTGATTCGAGCTGCCCGCAAGCGTCACCACGCGTTCTTCCAAGATCGTGCCGCCCATGTCGTCTGCGCCGTGGAGCAGCGCGAGCTGCCCGAGCTTGAGTCCGGGGGTGAGCCATGAGGCTTGGATGTGCGCGAAGTTGTCTAGATAGAGCCGACTGATGGCGATGACCCGCAGATACTCGATGCCCGTCGCCTCCCGGCCGCGCAGGGGCGTCTTGTGGGGCACGTAGTACCAGGGGATGAAGGCCAAGAACCCGTGGGTTTCGTCTTGGAGCTCGCGCAGCACGTCGAGATGCGTGATCCGTTCCGCGTCCGTCTCAATGGATCCGAACATCATGGTCGCCGTCGTCGGCATGCCGAGCCCCTGCGCGATGCGCATGACCTCGAGCCAACGATCGTCGTCGATCTTGCGCGCGGAAATGCGCTTGCGCACTCGCTCGACGAGGATCTCCGCGCCCGCACCCGGCAGCGAGCGCAGCCCGGCCGCCCGCAAGGTCCGCAACACCGCTTCGACCGACATGTTCTCGCGCTTGGCGATGCCGCAGATCTCGCTCGTGGAGAGCGAGTGGATGTCGACATCGGGAAACCGCTCGCCGATGGCGCGGAAGAGCTCCACGTAATAGCCGATGGCGAGGTCCGGATTGACGCCGCCCTGGACCATGATCTGGGTCGCACCCTGCTCGGCCGCCCAGGCGACGCGCGCCAGCACCTCGTCGTGGGTCATCGTGTAGCCCTCGGCGTGACCCTCGGGCCGGAAGAAAGCGCAAAACGTGCAGTGGACGTTGCAGATGTTCGTGTAGTTGATGGTCGTATCGATGACGTAGGAAACGTCGCGACCCGGATGCATTTCGCTCCGCCGAGCGTGCGCGGCGGCGCCGAGGTCGTGCAGCGACGCTTCGCGGTAGAGCGCAAGACCTTGCTCGCGAGACAACCGCTCTCCGCGCGCCGCTTGGGCTAGCAGCCGTTCGACCTCAGACACCCTGTGCCACCGGTTCGAAGAATCGAAGAGCGGGCGCTTGCGAGAATACGCCGGCAGCATGGCCTTTTGCGAAGAACGTGGCCAGCGCAGCGCACGCTTCCTCGTTAAGCGTGAAGTTGAGATCGCGATAGTACTCGGTGTAGAAGCCATCGCGGTGCGGATGCACGACCTGCGCGCGGCGCGCGATCTCGGCGATGTTCTCCAAGCCCCAGGCGAGCGACGCCCCCAGCGCGCCTGCAACGGCGGCGGTCGCCTCCGGTGACCTGCGCGCATATTCCGTCCTGACCGCCCACACGGCGAACACCGTGCCGCAGCCTGCAAGCGCTCGCCACAGCTCGCCTAGATCGTAGACGTTTCCCGGGGGCACCGATTCCGCGGCGTCGACCGCTTTGTCTCCGATGAGCAAGCATGGCGAGCCGTCCGTCACGTACGCCGCCAGCGGATCGTCGCTCTCGATGAGCGTGGGGTCGAAGCCGTACCACACGCGGCAGATGATGCGCATGAGCGTTCGCGCGCTGAGCGATTCTCGCGTCACGGCGATCGGTTTATCTCGAAGCGCCGGCAGCTCGCGCGCCGAAATGCAAAAGATGCTGCGGATGGGTCCGGGCGCGCCGACGCAGATGCCCGGAAGCAGTAAGAGCTCGTCCGCGTGATCGGGATACAGCGCTGACGAGATCGGGCTGATGTCGAGCTCGGCCGCGAGCATCGCGCGATTGAGCGCCGCAGGCACGTCTGCGACGAGCGTACCCGGAAACGTGAGCACGCCATCGTCGAACGCGGCGTAGACGGGCAGGTCGTTCGTGTAGGAGATGCGCCCGCAGCGGGGGAGTTGCGCGTCCACGCCGCTCTTCACGCCGGCTCCAAGACTCGGTAGAGCAAGTTGCGCCGCGTCGACGCGAATCCGGCTTCCTCGATGGCGCGGCGCAGTTCGAGGATCGGCGTGCTTTGATCGGTCGTGCTTCCGGCGTCGCGATAGATCTGCTGCTCGTTATGCACCGTTCCATCGATGTCGTCCGCGCCGAAGTGCAGTCCGAGTTGTGCCATCTTGATCCCGTACGAGATCCAGTAGGCTTTGATGTGGTCGATGTTGTGGAGCATCAGCCGCGAGACGGCGATCGTGCGCAGATCGTCGATGCCGCCCGTCCACCCGTACTCGGAGAGATCGTTGCCGTCGGGATGAAATGCCAGAGGCACGAAACATTTGAAACCACCGGTTTCGGCCTGGAGCTCGCGCAGCGCGACGAGATGCTCGACGCGCTCTTCGATCGTCTCGACGTGTCCGTACAGCATGGTGCAATTGGTCATGATGCCCAACCGGTGCGCGACTCGGTGCACCTCGAGCCACTCCTCGACGCTCGCCTTGTGCGGACAGATGATATCGCGCACTCGCTTCACGAGGATTTCCGCGCCGCCGCCGTTGAGAGAGGTGAGTCCGGCATCCCGCAGCCGGCGCAGGCCGTCTTCATAGCTGCACCGTTCGCGCTTGCACATGTAGTCGATCTCAGCCGCGGTGAAGAGCGCGAGTTGCACGTGCGGGATGCGCGCGTGGAGTTCGCGGATCGCCGGTATCCAGAACGCCAAGCTCGTCTGTTTGGGGTCGTGGCCGCCGACGATGTGCAGCTCGTCGTAATCGTCCGGCGGCGCGCAAGCTTTTTCGAGGATGGTCTCAAGCGACATCCGTGCGGCGCGCGGCTCTTTCTCATGCGCCGCGAACGAGCAGAACTTGCAGGCGGCATAGCACACATTGGTCGTGTTGAGATAGCGTTTGACGACGTAATACGCGCGGTCGCCGTTGCGCGCGGTCCGCAGTTCGTGCGCGAGCTTGCCGACCGCATGGAACGGCGCGTCCGCGTACAGAAATACGCCATCCGCGCGGCTCAGAGGCTCGCCCGCTCGCACTTTCTCGGCGATGGCATCGAAACTGCTGTGCGCGACCATGTTCGGGCGCGGTTCGTCGCGGCTTTCGGTGAGTCCCGCGGCGAGCCGTGACGGACGCTTGCGCTTCGTCGCAGCTAGAGGAGCGGTTGTTGCTCGCCGCGCGGCGCGAGCATGTCGGCCACGTGATCCATGTCGCCCGAACCGACGAGGATCTTGCGAGGTTTGGTTCCTTCGGTCGGTCCGACCACCCGGAACTCCTCGAGGATCTTCATGAGGCGCACCGCGCGCGGATGACCCACCTTGAGTTCGGCTTGCAGCAGCGCCACGGACGCCATCTGGCGTTCGACGATGATCTTGGCGGCTTCAAATGCCAAGTCGTCACCCGGTCCGCGTCCATCTTCTTCCACTTCGGAAACCGTCAGATCGAGCCGGTTGGCGGGGTCTTCTTGGTCGCGCCAAAATTCGCAGAGGCGCTCGAGCTCGTCGCCGGTGACGAGCGCGCCTTGCACGCGGATGGGCTTCGGCGCATCGATCGGCAAGAACAACATGTCGCCGCGGCCGAGCAGCCGCTCTGCGCCGGCCATGTCGATGATCGTGCGCGAGTCCACTTGGCTCGAAACCGCGAACGCGATACGCGAAGGGATGTTCGCTTTTATGAGACCGGTGATGACGTCGACCGACGGCCGTTGCGTCGCGACGACCAGGTGGATACCGGTCGCTCGCGCGAGTTGGGCGATGCGGCAGATGCTCGTCTCCACGCGCGTCGGCGCTACGAGCATGAGATCGGCGAGCTCGTCGATGACGACCACGATGTAGGGCAACCGTTCCTCGGGATTGCTGACGTTGTACTCCTCGATCTTGCGCACGCCCGCGCGCGCGAAGAGCTCGTAGCGCGTGTCCATCTCCCGCGTGAGTTCGAAGAGCGCGCCGGCGGCGAGCTTAGGGTCGGTGATGCAATCGCGGATGAGGTGGGGGATGCCGTCGTACGAGGTCAACTCGACGCGCTTGGGGTCGATGAGCATGAGCTGGACTTGGTCGGGCGTGCACGTGGCCAGGATCGACGTGATGATGACGTTGAGGCAGACGCTCTTGCCGGCGCCGGTCGCCCCGGCGACGAGCAGGTGCGGCATGCGCGTGAGATCGCCGACGACGGGCCGGCCCGTGATGTCTTTCCCGAGCGCGAAGAAGAGCTTGCCCTCTCCGCGCGGCAGGTAGTCGAGGATCTCGCGGATGCTGACGGTGGACACCGCGCTGTTCGGCACCTCGATGCCGACCGCGGCCTTGCCCGGTATCGGCGCCTCTATGCGGATGCTCTGCGCCGCCAACGTGAGTTGGACGTTGTCTGCGAGCGATTTGATGGCGCTGACTTTGACGCCCTTCGCCGGAGTGAGCTCGTAACGGGTCACGCTCGGGCCGCGTTCGATGTGCGTGACCTTGGCGATGACGCCGAACGAGGCGAGCGTCTCCTCGAGCAAGAGCGCGGCCGAGGCCTCGTCTTGCACGCGCTTTTCGGGCGGGTTGAAAAGAGCGAAATCCGGTAAGCGATACTGGCTGTGGAAGCCGGCGCCCGTCTCGGACCCGGGCGAGACGCGGCGTTCGCGGCGCCGGTCGGGAACCGCCGCCTGCGCTGGCGACGCCGGCGGCCCATTTGGAACGATCGGCTGCACTACTTCCGCGGGCTCGCTTACGACTTGCGCCGGTGCAGCTTCGATGACGACCGGCGGAGAGAATTGCTCCACCGGCGGCGGCTGCGGTGCAAGCGCTGGGCCAGCGAACTGCGCAAGCGATGCATTCGATCGAGCTGCGCGCGCGGCGCTGGTCGCCAACGCCCGAACTTTCGGACTCACGCTTTTCCACGCCGTAGCGCTCGAGCGGCCTGCGCTTGCGAGCATCGCCTTGAGCGATAGTCCGGTGGGCGCAAGGACAAACGCAAGCGCACCAACCGCGAACACGATGTGAGCTCCGGCGTCGCCCAGCAACCACGCGACCCCCACGCCGATCGCGTTGCCGATGACGCCGCCGTGCTTCGTCAAGCCAAGCCATCCGTCGATGACGAGAAATTCGCCCAGCGCGCAGAGCGCGAACAGCGTCAGACGGCGGTAGGCGTGCAGCTCGAGGAAGACGATGACCCCGACGACGGCGAGCAGAACGATCGCAAGCCACGCGGCGGCTCCAAACCCTCCCCGCAAGAAAGCGACGACGATCGGGCCGAGCGAGCCCGTACGGCCTTGCGGCAATAGGAGCGCGAGCGCCAGCAGCAGCGCCGCGGCAAAGAGAACGACCCCGAGGATCTCGAGGTTGAGCGTCAGGCCCGGAAGCGAATCAACCCGGCGGGAACGTGCCGCCTTCGTCTGCTTCATGCTAGCGTACAGGCGTTCGATATGGCAACGCTCGGGGCCTTGGCTTCACTCGGCGCGCGGGTCGAGCGCGTCGCGCAATCCGTCGCCGAGCAAGTTGAAGCCGAGCACGGTCAGCGAGATCGCTAAGCCTGGGAAGAGCAAGGCCCACGGCGCGTTGAGCCAGTAGTCGCGCGCGTCGTCGAGCATGGATCCCCACTCAGGCGTCGGTGGTTGGATGCCAAGACCGAGATACGAAAGACCCGCGGAGTCGAGCTCCGCAGTTCCAATGCCGAGCGTGGCCTGCACGACGAGCGGCGCTAAGATGTTCGGCATGACGTGCTTGACGATGAGACCGAACGAATTGTTGCCCATGGCGCGAGCCGCCTCGACGAATTCTTGTTCCTTCACGGCAAGCACCGACGAACGCGCGATCCGAGCGTAGATGGGGATCGCGACGATGCCGATGGCGAGGATGAGCTTCACGACGTCGCTCACCCGCTGATCCAAGATCGCCGAGATCGCTATGGCGAGGATGATGGTGGGAAACGCGAGCATGACGTCCATGAATCCCATGAGGGTGACGTCGAGCGAACGGCCCCAAAACCCGGAGATGACGCCGATCACCGTGCCCACGAGGAGCGCGACGCCGACCGAGATGAGCCCGATCTCGACGGACAGCCGTGCCCCGAACAACAGGCGCGTGAAGATATCTCTTCCCAGCTTGTCCGTACCCGCGAGATGGTGCCACGATGGCGCGAGGGTAGGCTGCGTCAAGTTTTGCGCGAGCGGATCGGTATGCCCGGATATCTGCGGAGCAAGCGTCGCACCGACGGCGAGCAAGAAGATCGTCGTGAGTCCGATGAGCGCTGAAGGGCTGCGCCGGAAGCGCCGCCACGTGTTGCCCCACACGGAGGTATAGGCGTCCCGCTCCAGGTCAAAGGACTGACCCTCGAAACCGATGGTTCCGGTGTTATCCAACGTCCCCGCGCTCCACGAGTCGCAGGATTCAACCGTCAGGAACGAACGCCTGTGTGGCTCAGACCTCCATCACGACGGGGACGATCATCGGGCGGCGTTTGGTCCGGTCGTAGATGAACTTCTGCAGACCTTTGTGGACGTGTTCGCGGATGGCGGTCCATTCGGTGAGCCCCTCTTTGGCGCCCCGTTCCATGATATTTACCGCCTCTTTGCGGACATCGTCGAGCACGCCGTCGCCGTCGGTGGGCCCGTGCGTGAAACCGCGCGAGGTGATGTCGGGACCGGCGAGCACCTTGCCGTCTTCGCTGTCGATCGTCACCGTCACGACGATCATGCCGTCGCCCGACAGATGCCTGCGATCGCGCAACACGACGTTGCCGACGTCCCCAACGCCCAAACCATCCACATAGACGGGAGCGCCCGATATCTTCCCCCCGACCCGCGCGCCGGCCGGCGTGATCTCAAGCGCCTCGCCGTTTTCGCACACGAAGATGTTCTCGGGTCGGATGCCCACGCGTTCGGCGAGCCGCGCGTGTTGCACGAGCATGCGATACTCCCCGTGCACGGGCAGAAAATATTTCGGGCGCGTGAGGTTGAGCATGAGCAGCAGCTCTTCTTGACGGCCGTGCCCGGAGACGTGTGCCAAGCGCTGCTGCCCGTAGATCACGTTGATGCCCAGCTTGAAGAGATTGTTGATGGTCCGCCCCACGCTGCGCTCGTTGCCGGGGATGGGCGTTGCCGAAATGATGACGGTATCGCCGCGTTTGAGCTTAACGCGTTTGTAGTCGTTCGCGGCCATGCGGACGAGCGCCGACATCGGTTCGCCCTGCGATCCGGTCGTACAGATCACGAGTTGGTCGTCGCGAAAGTTCTCGAGTTCGTGGTCGCGGATCTGCACCCCGTGGGGGATCTCGAGATAGCCGTGCTCGAGCGCGATCGAGCTGACGTTTTGCATGCTGCGGCCGACGAAGCAGACCTTACGGCCGTAGCGGCTGGCCGCGTCGACGGTCTGTTGCAGCCGCGGCACGTTCGACGCGAACATCGTGATGATGATGCGCCCGGAGCACTGCGCGAAGAGATCGTTGAAGGTATCGCCGACGACCCGTTCGGACAAGGTGTGTCCAGGCAGCTCGGCATTGGTCGAATCCGATGCCAGCAGCAGCACGCCTTCGCGGCCGTATTCGGTGAGCAGCGCCATGTCGGTCGGCCGGCCGTCGATGGGCGTCTGATCGAATTTGAAGTCGCCCGTGTGGACCACGGTGCCGAGCGGCGTCCGTAACGCGACGCAACACGAACCGGACACGCTGTGGGTGACCGAGATGAATCCGACCTCGATCGAGCCCACGCGCACGCGCTCGCCCGGGTCGACCACCCGGAGATCCGCTCGCTCGAGCAGCTTATGCTCCCGAAGCTTGCCGCGCAGTAACGCCAAGGTGACGTCCGTGCCGTAGACCGGCACGTTGAGTTGGGCCAAGAAGAACGGCACGCCGCCGATATGGTCCTCGTGGGCGTGGGTGAGGACGAGGCCACGGACCTTGGCGCGCCGTTCCAGGAGATAGGAGATGTCGTTGATGACGAGATCGACCCCGAGCATCTCTTCTTCCGGGAATTGCACGCCCGCATCCACGACCACGATGTCTTCATGCGTCTCGTAGACGGTTGTGTTGCGGCCGATCTCCCCGCAACCGCCGAGCGGAATAACCCGCAGATACGGACCGCGAGGGTCGGTGAGAGGCTCGAGGCCATCGCTTTTGGATGCTGGGAAAAACTCGTGCAGCATGCACGATGTCATTTAGACCGACCGCGCGTTTGGCCTGCCGGTCAGAGCGGCATGGTGCTCCAGGTCAACGATCGCGGCGACAAGTCATCCGGGCACAGCAGTTCCACCGTACGCGTCTCGCGGCCGTGCAGGAAGACGACGGCGCTCGCGCCGCTTTGCGTCCCTGCCGCGGATTGGAGCGTCGCTGAGAGCAAGAACGATGCGTCTGCATCGCCCAGGTTTGTGACGCGAGCTCTGATGATGGGACTGCCGACAAAATCCCGCGTCACCACGACCGGACCGACGGTGATCCCGCGATCCAGCCGGTAGGCACGAGGATCCGAGAACTGCGGCTGCTCGGTGCTCGCGCGGATGATGAAGTCCCGCAGCAATGCTTCTCGCCGCTGCAGGATGCGCAGGCGCAGGCAGCGCGCCGCCGTGGCGCTCGCGCGCACGCGAACGTGCCTCCGGCGATCCACCGGAGGGGCCGCAGCGTACCATGGTGCGCTTGCGCGCACGCGCGCGGGCACCGTTGACGTTGGCTGCCGGCAAACTTCTGGAACCGCCGCGATTGCGGCGGCGACGATGATTGGAAGAAACATGGAGCTTCTTCCCGCGGCCGGCGGCACGCGACAAGACCCGCTTGACAAAGGCCGGTCTGAACCGTATACTTGTATTAAATACTTAGGACAATAGGACAGGAAAGACGGCTGCGATATTTCACGTCAATGACTCAAGCGGGATCCCCGTCTACTTGCAGTTGAGGGAGCAGGTCTTGCACGCCATATCCACCGGTTCGCTTCGCCCCGGAGACCAGTTGCCGACCGTGCGAGAAGTCGCCACCGATCTCGCGATCAACCCGAACACCGTCAACCGCGCGTATGCCGAGCTCGAGAAGGACGGAACGCTGTCGAGCCGGCGAGGCAAGGGAACCTTCGTGGCCGACTTGGGCGCTCAAGCGCGCGTCAAGAAAGTGGATCGCTTGGCGGACATCGCCAAGCGCGCCCTGGCCGAATGCCGCGCCTTTGGATTCACCACCGATGATCTGATCGGCGCGCTCAAGCGCCAAAGGGAGGTCTGATATGCCTGTGGTCACCGTCTCCGCGCCCCCCAGCGGCCCTTCGAGTGCCGTCGTCGCCGGCGGGCAGTCCGTCCACTTCGGCAATGCGATCTCGTGGCTGGTCGCGTTCATTTGTTTCATCGACGGCGTTTGGCTCGTCGCGTTGACCGGTTCGGTCCTCTACGCGATCGCAGGCGCGATCCTGGCGCTGCTCGCCCTCGCGAGCATTCAAATCGCCAAGGCTTGGGAGAAGGCGATCGTGCTGCGAGTCGGCAGATTCCAGCGGCTCGCGGGCCCCGGGATCTTCTTCGTCATCCCAGCGGTTGACAGCGTCGCCGCGTGGATCGATCAGCGCGTCCAGACGAGCACCTTCGTGGCCGAGCAGACCCTGACGCGCGACACCGTGCCGGTCGACGTCGACGCGGTGTTGTTCTGGGTCGTGTGGGATGCGAAGAAAGCAGCGCTCGAAGTCGCCTCGTATCGCGATGCCATCGGATGGGCTGCGCAGACGGCGCTGCGCGACATCATCGGCACGACCTTCCTCGCAGATCTGCTCTCCAACCGTCAGGCGATCGACACGAACCTGCAGCAGGCCATCGACGGTCGTACGACCCCGTGGGGCATCACCGTCCAGTCGGTCGAGATCCGCGACATCAAGATCCCTGAGAACCTGCAGGACGCCATGTCGCGCCAGGCGCAAGCCGAACGCGAGCGCCAAGCGCGCGTGATCCTCGGCGATGCGGAGCGCCAGATCGCCGATTCTTTTCTCGAAGCGGCCAAGGCGTATGTCGGTAACCCGGTCGCGCTGCATCTGCGGGCCATGAACATGCTCTACGAAGGGTTGAAAGAGAAAGGGGCGATGATCGTCGTACCGAGCACAGCGGTGGAGACGATGGGGCTTGGGGCAATCAGCGGGCTCGCGTCCATGGGCGCCTCCCAAGGCATTGTCGGGCCGATCTCGGGCGTCAACGCTCCGGCCCCATCCGATACCAGCGGAGGTTCGTGATGATTTTTCTCGCAGTCGTGGCCGCGGCCACGGTCGGAGCCGCGCCGATGAACGACGCGAGCGCGCCGCCCGACGGCACCTATTCGTACTCGATCACCCAAGCGGGTTCGCAACTCGGCACGAGCACGGTGACCGTGAAGCGCAACGGCGGCAACATCGTGCTCCACGAGACCGAGACGATGGGGACATTGAGCTTCGTCGTGGATGAAACGCTCGACAGCAGTACGCTCAATCCGAAGACCTACGTCGCCAGCTACACCAAGGACAGCTACACCCAAACCGCACGGGGGGCGTTCGACCGTTCCGGCGCCACCGTCTCGTTTGACGGCGTGCCGGGCAATCAGGTGTTTCCGTTCACGAGCGGAAACCGCAATGCGTACGTCCTCGAGCAATCGTTGCTCACCGGCTTCTTCATGCTGCCTGCACAGATCCACGCGACGCGCGCAAGCCAGTTCATGCAGGTCGTGCCAAGCCAAGTGCTCACCTTGACGAGCCGCATCAACGGCACGCCCGCGGGGCCGAAGCCCGCCTCTATCCCCGCGCAAGACGTGTCGCTTGCGATCGGCAGCAAGGTGAACTTCGACGAGTGGTACGATCCGAACACCTTCGTGCTGCAGGCGGTCTCCGTGCCGGTCCAAGACGTTCTCATCAAGCTGACTAAATAGTCGCGGCGCCGCACGGCCGAGCGCAGCCGAGCGGGTTGACGATTAGCACTCTCGATGCTATAGTGCTAAAAGATTATTAAACCGGTCCGCCCGACCGCATCACGGGACACGGACTACATGGCTGCCCGCGGCAACAATTCCATCTTTTCGTCGGTAGCAAATAAAGGCGCAGCTTATCTCGCCGCAGCCCTCGTGCGGGACCCCGCGCCCTAATCGCAGATCCGGCCAGTGCAAAAGGAGTATAGTAAAAGGATGAGTTCGCAAGGCCGCACGTCGCTTGGCTTCCTCCTCGTGGGGATTCTCGGCGTGCTCATCGGTGCAGTCGTTGTCGTGATGCTCGCGCCGAGGTTCTGGCACGCGCAACAAGAGTCGTTGAGTCTGGGCGCCGCGTCGGCGGCTCCGCTCGCTTCGCTCGGCAGCGACAATCTCGAACAGCGCATCATCAGCGTCGTCAAGGCGAGCGAGCCTTCCGTCGTCTTGATTAAGACGACGGTGCATGGCGTCCAGCAGATCTACAATCCGTTCCAAAACGATCCGTTCTTCCGTCAATTCTTCGGCGACCAAGGACCGCAAAGCCAGTCGTTCTCGGTCCAGGCCTCCGGGTCGGGGTTCGTCATCAAGCGCGAGGGAGACTCCGCGTACGTCGCCACCAACGCACACGTCGTCTATCATGCCGATAAAGTGCAGGTCTTGCTCTCGACCGGCCGTCAGGTGGACGCGCAAGTCGTCGGCTCGGATGATGATGCCGACCTCGCGATCCTGAAGATCCATGGCTCGAATCTTCCGCCCGCTTTGCCGCTTGGCAATTCGAGCGGGTTGCAGCAGGGCCAGTTCGTCCTCGCCATCGGCGAGCCTGAGTCGTTCCAGAATTCCGTGAGCCTCGGCATCGTCTCGGCCCTTCATCGGCCCGGCATCGATGCCGGCGGCGGCGCGGGCTTCCCCGTTTTCCACTACAGCGACATGATCCAAATCACGACGCCCATCAACCCCGGCAACTCGGGCGGCCCGCTCATCACGACCGACGGCCACGTCGTCGGCATCAACGCAGTCGTGGCCGAACAGGCGCAAGCGATCGGATTCTCCATCCCGATCAACTCCGCGGAACCGGTGCTCGCGCAGATCGAGACCACGGGGCACGGCATCCACGTACAGCACCCCTTCATCGGCATCCAGATGCGGTCGCTCAACTCGCAGATCGCCAACTACCTCGGATACAACGGCACGCAAGGCGTCGTCGTCACGGATGTGGTTGCGCAAAGCCCGGCTGACAAAGCCGGTCTGCAGGCAAGCGACATCATCTTGGAGCTCAACCATCAAAAGGTGTCGACCTCGGACCAGGTCCGTAACGCAATAGCGAAGATGAAGGTCGGCGACAAAGTCACCCTGCTCGTGTGGCGCAACGGCAACTTGCAGCCGTACGGCGTCACGCTGGGCGACCGACCAGAAACGATTCAAGGTTAAGGTCGGGGGTCCCGACCGCGACAAATCGAAGCAAGTCAGGCCGGGAGCGAGAAATCCCGGCCTGGTCATAAGGAGTAACAACAATGGCTAAAGTCGTCGGCATAGACCTCGGCACGACGAATTCGGTGGTCGCCTACATGGAAGGCACCACTCCGACCGTCATCACGAATGCGGAGGGAAGCCGGCTCACCCCGTCAGTCGTCGCGTTCACCAAAAGCGGCGAGCGCCTCGTCGGCCAGCTTGCCAAACGCCAAGCGATCACGAATCCCGATCGCACGATCTCCTCGATCAAGCGTTACATGGGAACGGACCATAAAGTCACGGTCGACGGCAAGTCGTACACCCCGCAAGAGATCTCGGCGATGATCCTGCAAAAGCTCGTCGCTGACGCAGGCACCTACCTCGGTGAGAAAGTCACCAAGGCGGTCATCACCGTCCCTGCCTACTTCAACGACGCGCAGCGCCAGGCCACGAAGGATGCGGGCCGCATCGCGGGGCTCGATGTCCTGCGTATCATCAACGAACCAACCGCGGCCGCGCTTGCCTACGGCCTCGACAAGAAGGGCAACGAGACGATCCTCGTGTGGGACCTCGGCGGCGGCACGTTCGACGTCTCGATCCTGGAAGTCGGCGACGGCGTCTTCGAAGTGAAGTCCACGAACGGCGACACGCACCTCGGCGGCGACGATTACGACAAGCGGATCGTCGACTGGCTCGTCGCAGAGTTCAAGAAAGATCAAGGCATCGACCTGAGCTCGGACCGTCAAGCTCTGCAGCGCCTCACCGAGGCGGCCGAGAAGGCGAAGATCGAGCTTTCAGGCGTGGTCCAGACCTCGATCAACCTGCCGTTCATCACGGCGGACCAAAACGGCCCCAAGCACCTCGACTACACGCTCACCCGAGCGAAGTTCGAGCAGCTCACGGCTGATCTCACCGATCGCTGCGTCAAGCCTTTCGAAAACGCTTTGCGCGATGCGAAACTGTCGATCGACGACATCAAGGAAGTCGTGCTCGTCGGCGGCGCTACCCGCATGCCCGTGATCCAAGAGCTCGTCAAGCGCTTGACCAAAAAGGACCCGAACCAAAGCGTCAATCCGGACGAAGTCGTCGCGGTCGGCGCTGCGATCCAAGCGGGCGTTCTGGCAGGCGAAGTCAAGGATGTCGTGCTGCTCGATGTCACGCCATTGACCTTGGGCTTGGAGACGCTCGGCGGCGTTCGCACGCCGCTCATCGAGCGCAACACCACGATCCCGACGCGCAAGTCACAGACCTTCACGACGGCGGACGACTCGCAGACATCGGTCGACATCCACGTCTTGCAGGGCGAGCGCGACATGGCCGCCGACAACAAGACGCTCGGGCGCTTTCGCCTCGAGGGCATCCCGGCCGCACCGCGCGGCGTGCCGCAGATCGAAGTCACCTTCGACATCGACGCCAACGGCATCACGCACGTCACCGCCAAGGACCTGGGCACGGGCAAGGAACAGCGCATCACGATCACCGCGTCGAGCAACCTCTCCAAAGACGAGGTCGACCGCATGGTCAAGGATGCGCAATCCCATGCCGATGAGGACAAGCGTAAGCGCGACGAAGCGGAAGTCCGCAATCAGGCGCAGACGCTCGAGTACTCCGTGGACAAGACCCTCAAGGAGCTCGGCGACAAAGTGCCCGCATCCGATCGGACCGAGGTCGAAAAGGCGCTCGACAACGTCCGCTCGCTGCTCAAGAGCGGCAGCATCGACGAGTTGCGCCGCGCAACGGACCACCTGCGCGAGCTGTCGTACAAGCTGGCGCAAAACGTCTACCAAAAGGCCGGCACCGCGGGCGACGGAACGCCCAACGGCGCGGCCGCACAAGCCGGCAGCGAGAGCGGGCAAGCGCCGAGCGGCGCCGGACAAGAGGGCGACGTGATCGACGCTGAGTACAAGGAAACCTAAGAGAGCTCGTTTCGATCCATGCCCGATAGCGACGAGTTCGACTCGCTCTCAAGCGCTCCGGTCCCAGGCATCGATGAGGCGCGGCCCGATGGGCAGGCGCCCGCCGATGCCTCGGACTTGCAGCGCCGCTTGGACCAGGCAACGGCCGAGCTCGGCCAACAGCGCGACCTCTACCTGCGCGCTCTCGCCGACTTCGACAACTTCAAGCGCAGAACCGAACGGGAGAGCGCGGCTCGGGCCGACGCCGGGCGACGCAAGCTGCTGCTGCGCGTGCTCGACGTCTTGGACAACTTCGAGCGCGCCGCGGCGTATCGGACGAGCGGCACCCCGCCCGAGCAACTCGTCGACGGTCTGCTCGCGACCGTCAAGCAGATCAATGCGCTCCTCGAAGCCGAGGGCGTCAAACCTTTTGAAGTTTCAGGCAAGCCCTTCGACCCCAAAGTCGCCGAAGCCGTAGGTACGCGCGCCCAAGCGGGCAAACCGCCGAATATGGTGCTCGATGAAGCCCGCAAGGGCTACCTGATCGGCGACGAACTGCTGCGCCCGGCGCAAGTGATCGTCTCGTCCTCTGACTGACGGGCGTCCCTCATGCCCGTTCAGTACAAGGATTACTACAAGACGCTCGGCGTCGGCAAGAGCAGCTCGACCAAAGACATCAAGGCTGCTTACCGCAAGCTTGCCCGTCAGTGGCACCCTGACGTCAATCCCACGCGCAAAAAAGAGGCTGAGGAGAAATTCAAAGAGATCTCCGAAGCGTACGAGGTCTTAAGCGACCCGGAAAAGCGCAAGACCTACGACACGCTTGGGAACGATTGGCAACAGCGCGCGAGAGATTTCCAGGGCGGCGGCATGCGCTACGGTGCGCCGCAAGGTGATGGCGGCGTCAGCTTCGATTTCGGCGATCTCGGCGAAGGCGGCTTCTCGGAATTTTTCCAGACGATCTTCGGCGGCATGGGCCGCGCGCCCGGCGGCGGCTTCAGCTCGCGCGTGCGTCGCGCGCGTCGCGGCTCGGACATCGAAAGCGAGATCGAGCTGTCGCTGGCCGACGCGTATGCGGGCGGCAAACGGATGCTTTCGCTCTCGAATGGAAAATCGCTCGAGGTCAAGATCCCCGCGGGTGTGCGCGACGGACAGCGCATCCGGCTTGCCGGCCAAGGCGAGCCCGGGGCCGGCGGCGGGCAGGCCGGCGATCTGTATCTCATCGTTCGCATCGCTCCGGATCCGAAATTCCGGCGCGAAGGCGACGACTTGTACGTGGAGCAAAAAGCGCCGGCGTACACGCTCGTGCTCGGCGGCGACGTCACGGTGCCGACCATGAGCGGCAAGATCAACGTCAAGGTACCGGCTGGTTCGCAAAACGGCCGCAAGCTGCGGATCCCGGGGAAAGGCATGCCCAAGCTGCGAGGCGGCGGATACGGCGATCTGTACGTCACCCTCGTCGCCCAAGTCCCGACCACCCTGAGCCAAAAAGAGCGCGAGCTTTTCCAACAGCTCTCCGATCTTGCAAAAGAGCGCTAGGGCGGCATCGGTGTGGAACCGAAAGAGCACGTCCCAAACGTCTCCGAGGTGAAGCCGCGGTGTTAGCTCCGGATCGCAGTCCTGACGTCATCGAAGCCGAGAAGATGGTGCTCGAAACCGTGCGCCAGTTGGTCGCGGAGAAAGTAGCACCGCGAGCTGCCGCCATCGACGCGAGCGGAGAATACCCGCGCGACTTGCGCGATCTGTTCGCGAAAAACGATCTGCTTGGCATCCCGTTCCCTGAAGAATACGGCGGCCTGGGAAGCTTCCTCACCTACGTCAAGGTCGTCGAGGAAGTCGCCAAGGCATGCGCCACCTCCGCCCTCATCATCGCGGTTCAAGAGCTCGGCGCACTGCCCATCATGATCGCAGGCTCCCCTGAGCAAAAGAAACACTATCTGCCCAAACTCGCCACGGGCGAGCTCATGACCTCGTATGCGCTCACCGAATCCACCTCCGGCTCGGATGCGGCGAACATGCGGACCACGGCGGTGCGCGACGGCGATCATTACGTCCTCAACGGCACGAAGGTCTTCATCACGAACGTGGCCGTGGCCGACCTGTGCATCGTGTTTGCGAGCACCGACCCGTCGCTCGGCCCCAAGGGCGTGTCGGCGTTTGTCTGCCACACGGACGATCCCGGATTTAAACTCGGCAAGGTCGAGCACAAGATGGGCATCCGCGGTTCGCCGACCAACGAAGTCGTGCTCGACGGCTGCCGCATCCCCGCGGATCGCCTGCTCGGCAGCGAAGGCGAAGGTTTTCGCATCGCGATGGCCACCTTGGACAAATCGCGACCGGGCGTCGCCGCGCAGGCGCTCGGCATCGCCCAGGGAGCTTTGGATTTCGCCGCCTCCTATCTGCAGGAGCGCATCGCCTTCGGCAAGCCGCTCGCAAAGCAGCAAGGGCTGCAGTGGATGATCGCGGACATGGACTGCGAGACGCAAGCCGCGCGCCTGCTGCTCTACGAAGCGGCAACCCGGTGCGACCTGGGCACCGATGACGTCACGTATTGGGGCGCGCTGTGCAAACTGAAGTGCGGCGACGTGGCCATGCGCGTGACGACCGATGCCGTGCAGCTGCTGGGCGGCTATGGTTACATGACCGAATACCCGGTCGAACGCATGATGCGCGACGCGAAGATCACGCAGATCTATGAGGGCACGCAGCAGATCCAGCGCATCGTCATCGCCCGCAAAACCCTAGGCAAATAACTCCGCTTCCCAAAAAAGGACATCAGACCGTTGACCATCGCCCACAACCTTGGTTTTCCACGAATCGGCGCGAAGCGCGAGCTAAAAAAGGCGCTCGAGTCTTTCTGGAAAGGCGACTCGACCGAAGAGCAGCTCGTCGCGACCGGCCGCGATCTACGCTCGCGCCATTGGGCGCTGCAACGCGACGCCGGCCTCGACGCTGTCCCTGTCGGCGACTTCTCGTTCTACGACCAGGTGCTCGACACGAGCGCGATGGTGGGCGCGATCCCGGAGCGTTACGGAGCGCCGGCGGGCAACGTCGATTTCGCCACCTACTTCGCGATGGCGCGAGGCTCCGCGTCCGCGCCAGCCATGGAAATGACGAAATGGTTCGATACGAACTATCATTATATCGTTCCCGAGTTCACGCCGGAGATGGTCTTCGCAACGCGCAGTTCCAAGGTCGTGGCGCACACGCGCGAGGCCATCGATCAGGGCTTCACGCCGAAACCCGTGCTGATCGGCCCCATCACGTACCTCTGGTTAGGAAAGGAGCGCGCGCATAACGGCGCGTCGTTCTCTCGTCTCTCGCTGCTCGAGCGATTGCTGCCAATCTACACAGGCGTGCTGCGCGAGCTGCACGACCTGGGCGTGCATTGGGTTCAGATCGACGAGCCTGCGCTTGCGCTAGATCTGCCGGAGGCCTGGCTGGATGTATACCACAAGGCCTACGAGCAGCTTTCGGCCGCCGGCCCGCGGGTCTTGCTTGCGACGTACTTCGGCCCCGTCGATCAGCACGCGCAGCGCCTGTGCGACTTGCCGGTCGGCGGCCTGCACCTCGATCTGGCGCGCGGTCGGGCGCAGCTCGACCATTTTCTCGAACGCATGCCGAAAGGCAAAGTACTGTCGCTTGGCGTCGTGGACGGCCGCAATGTGTGGCGGACGGATTTGCGCAAGGCGCTCTCCGTGCTGCAGCGCGCCGCGCAACGAGTCGACGAGCTGTGGGTAGCGCCTTCCTGCAGCCTCATGCATGCGCCCGTCGACCTTGCTCTTGAGACCAAGCTCGATCCCGAGTTGCGCTCTTGGCTTGCGTTTGCGACCCAAAAGCTGCACGAGATCGCCACGCTCAAACGCGGTCTTGAACGCGACGGCCAAGGGGCGATCGCAAAAGAGCTCGAGCTCTCGGACTCCGTGCAGCGCAGCCGCACCGAATCCCGGCGCATCCACAGCAAAGCCGTGGAGCAGCGCATCGCCGGCCTGACGGATGCGGATGCGCGCCGCACGGGTGAGTTCGGGACGCGGCAGCGCGTGCAACGCGAGAAGTTACGGCTGCCGCCTTTCCCGACCACCACCATCGGCAGCTTTCCGCAAACGCCCGCCATTCGCGAGGCGCGCGCGCGGTTCAAGAAAGGCGAGCTCGACAGCGCCGGCTACGAGCATGCGATGAAAGCCGAGATCGAGCATGCGATCCGCGAACAGGAGCGGTTGGGGCTGGACGTGCTCGTGCATGGCGAGGCCGAGCGCAACGACATGGTCGAGTATTTCGGGGAGCAGCTCTCGGGGTTTGCCTTCACCCAACATGGCTGGGTGCAGAGCTACGGATCGCGCTATGTCAAACCGCCGATCATCTTCGGTGACGTCGAGCGGCCCAAGCCCATGACCGTGCCGTGGATCGCGTACGCGCAATCGCTGACCGAGCGGCCGATGAAGGGCATGCTCACGGGACCCGTGACCATCTTGCAGTGGTCCTTCGTGCGCGACGACCAGCCGCGCGAGCGCACCGCTCTGCAGATCGCGCTCGCCATCCGTGACGAGGTCGCCGACCTCGAGCGCGCCGGCATCCGCATCATCCAGATCGACGAACCGGCTTTCCGCGAGGGCCTGCCGCTGCGACGTCGCGATTGGCCGAGCTACATCGAATGGGCGACCAGGGTATTCCGGATCGCCTCTTCTTCCGTCGCCGATACCACTCAAGTGCACACCCACATGTGCTACTCGGAGTTCAACGAGGTCTTCGACACGCTGGCGCTGCTCGACGCAGACGTCATCACGATCGAGTCATCGCGCAGCGGCATGGAACTGCTGGATGCTTTCAAGCGCTTCAAGTACCCGAACGAGATCGGGCCCGGGGTCTACGACATCCATTCCCCTCGCATCCCGAGCGAAGACGAAATGCGAGCGCTGCTGGAAAAGGCGACCTCTTTCTTGTCGCGCGACCAGCTCTGGGTCAATCCGGATTGCGGACTGAAGACCCGCCGCTGGGAAGAAGTGCTGCCGGCATTGCGCAACATGGTCGCCGCCGCGCAGCACATGCGCCGATCGGAAACGACACGTAATCGTATTTGATGTAGATGTCGCGAATTTATTCGCGACAAAAACGCGCGCAAATAAATTTGCGCGAGCTACAGGGCGTTGTCGATCGCCTCGAGTGAGGCGGGGTTTTCCAGCGCGGTGAGATCGCCGAGGTTCTCCAGCCGCAAGAAGCGCGCTCGGGCGACCCGGCGCATCAACTTCGCATTGCGCGTGCGCGGCAGGTCCTCGACGAAGAGAATCGCTTTGGGCGCAAGGGCTTTTCCGAGCGCGCTCGTCACCGCGTCCATGAGCTCGGACCGTAGCGCATCGCCCGCCTTGCGACCTGGGCGCAAGACGGCGAGGCACACGACGGCATCGCCTTTGATGGCATCGGGCACCGCGATGGCGGCGGCTTCGCGCACCGACCCGTGGCCGACGAGCGCGCTCTCGTATTCCGCCGGCCCGACGCGCTTGCCCGCGACGTTGATCGTGTCGTCCGAGCGGCCGTGGATGAACCAGTAGCCGTCCTCGGACACGCTTGCCCAATCGCCGTGCACCCAGATGTCCTCAAAGCGCGACCAATAGGTCGCGAGATAGCGTTCGTCGTCGTGCCAGAAGCCGAGGGTCATTCCCGGCCAGGGCTGACGGATCGCGAGTTCGCCGACCTGGCCGCGGACCGACCGCCCTTCGTCATCGATGATGTCGGCATCCATTCCCGGCACGGGTCCATGAAAAGCGCACGGCACGAGCGGCCGGATCGGGAAGCATCCCAAGATGCCGCCGCTGATCTCCGTGCCGCCTGAGTAGTTGATGATCGGCAGTTTGCCGCCACCCACGTGCTTGGAGAACCAGCGATATGGTTCTGGATTCCAGGCCTCGCCGGTCGATCCCAAGATTCGTAACGCCGAGAGATCGTGTTTGCGCGGCACGTCGTCGCCATGCACCATGAGCGAGCGGATCGCTGTCGGCGCGATTCCCAAATGCGTGACCTTGTGCCGCGCGCACACTTCCCACAGCCTCGCGGGACTGGGGTAGTCGGGCGTGCCGTCGTATAAGACGGCCGCGGCACCTAAACCGAGCGCGCCGAGCACGAGGAACGGACCCATCATCCAACCCATGTCGGTGAACCAGAGCATCCGATCGGCCGGCTTGACGTCGAAGCACAGATACTGATCGACGATGACCTTGACCGGAAAACCCGCATGGCCATGCAGCGCGCCCTTGGGTTTGCCGGTCGAGCCCGACGTGTACAGTAAGAGATACGGTTCGTTTGATTCTGTCGCGACTGGCGGGGCGAACGACGGCTGGCTGAAGCTCGCCTCGTGCCAGTCCACGTCTCTGTGCTTGTGCCAGTCGATCGTGGTGTCGGGATGCCGGAAGACCACCACTTTGTCCACGCACGGCGCCAGCTCGCACGCCGCATCGGCCACGCGCTTCATGTTGACGAACTTTCCGCGGCGGTGCGTGCCGTCGGCCGTGAGCAGCACTTTCGCGCCGGCGTCCTCGAGCCGCGTCGCGAGCGCTTGCGCGCCGTAGCCTGAAAAGGCGGGGACGGCGATCGCCCCGAGCCGGCCGACCGCGAGCAAGGCGATCGCCGTTTGCGGGAGCAGCGGCATGAAGATGCCGACGCGGTCGCCGCGCCCAACGCCGAGCTCTTGCAGCGCTCCGCACAGCTTGGAAACGTCCTGCAGAAGGCGTTCGAAGGTCAGCGTTTTGGTCGCGCCGCTCTCGGACTCCCAAATGATGGCAGGCTCGTGGCTTCGGCCTTCCTCGATGTGCCGGTCGATGCAGTTCCACGACGCGTTGTACTTCCCACCGACAAACCAGCGCGCGAACGGCACGCCGCGAGTGAGGTCGAGCGTGGTGCTATAGGGTTCGATCCAAGAGAGGCCGAGGTGCGTGACCAGGCGCTCGTAAAAGGCCGCGATGTCGGCGCGGGCCAGCGCCCACAGCTCTTCGAGCGTATTGACGCCAACATCTCGCATGAAACGCGTGATGTTGGCATCTTCCTTGACCCGGGAGGTCGGCTCCCACGCGAACGCGGCGCCGGCCTCGTGACCGATCGCCATGCGCCGCGCTTATCTACTGGGGCGTGGTTCCCTGCGAACCTGCTTGGCTGCCGGCGCCCGTGGCGTTGGGCGGGGTCGTGCCCTCGGGCGACGTCGCTGCCGCAATCCTGCCCTGGACGTACGAGATCGCGCGCTGCAGCTGGCCATCGGTTTGCGGCCGGCCGAAATCGGCGGGTTTGACGTCTTGCACCGCGATGTCCGGCTGAATCCCGATGGCATTGATGTCGCGCCCGCTCGGCGTGAGGTAACGGGCCGTCGTGATCTTGATGGCGCTTCCGTCAGGCAGCGGGTAGATCGTCTGCACGACACCCTTGCCGAAGGTCTTCGTGCCGATGAGGACGCCCGCGCCGGAGTCCTGGATGGCGCCCGACGTGATCTCCGAAGCGCTCGCCGTGAACTCATTCACCAAGACGGCGAGCGGGAGGGTCGGGAGCGCCGTGTTCTCGGCATCGTAGGTCGTCAACGGTTTAGTACGCGCATCGATGGAGACGATCGGGCCTTCCGGGATGAAGAGCGAGGAGACGTCGATGGCTGCGTTGAGGTAGCCGCCGCCGTTGTTGCGCAGGTCGAGGATGATGCCTTTGACTCCCTGCTTCTCCAGCTTCTCCATCGCGGCGGTCAGCTCTTGACCCGTGGTCAAGCCGAAGACGAGCACTTGCACGTAGCCGATGTCGTCGTTGACCACGCGCTCGCGCACGCTCGGCGCGTGGATGGTCTCGCGCGTGATCTGGAAGGTCATCGCTTTGGGCGCGCCCTTGCGCAGCACGGTCAACTGCACGGTCGTGCCTGCTTTACCGCGGATCAGCGCGCTGTCTTGTTCGATCGACAGACCCTGGGTCGATTTCGCATCCACATTCGTGATGACGTCGCCCGCCTGCAGACCGGCTTTGTCAGCCGGGCCGCCGTCGATGGTCTGGACCACGAGCAGTGATTTCGAGGCCGGGTCCACGTCGAGCACGATCCCGACGCCGGCGAAGTTGCCGCCGTCCAAACCTTCGTTGAGACTGCGGAAATCTTTGGGGGACATGAAGACGGTCCAACGGTCGTGCAGCGAGTCCATCATTCCCGCGATGGCCGCATATGCCAAGTTGCGATTGCCAAGCGACGAGCCATAGTGCTGATCGGCGAGTTCGAGCGCGTGGTTGAGCGCCGAGATGTCGGCCTGGTCGCTGCCGGAACCGTGCAGGCTTGAGATCTTGCTCGGGTTGCCGCCGTGCGTCTTGACGTAGGCGCGCAGTCCGGTGACCGCACCGTCGAGGAGGGCCTGGTCGTTCGTCTGCTTGTAGAACTGCGAAAGCGCCTGTTCGAATGAATAATCCAACATCGAGCGTCCGACCTCGTCGGAGGCCGCGCGCGTCGGACTCGCGGTCGCACCGAAGAGCAGGCATACCGCCGCCGCTGCCGCGAGCAGCCGGGTGGCGGACGAGAACAAGGGTCGGGTCATGCTGGTTCCTCTTTCGTTGGGGTTAGACGCTCGGATTGGTTAAAGCTATTTGGCGCCGAAGGTAGCGGAGGGCGGCATCGAGTTGCGTGTCTTTGCCGGCGATGTTGATATTCCGGTAGTCCATCGGCACTACGATGTTGGGCTCGATGCCCTTCTTATTGATATCACGGCCGTCCGGCGTGACGTAGCGCTGGGTGGTCACCTTGATGGCGCTGCCTCCGGGCAGATCGTAGATCGTCTGCACGACGCCCTTGCCGAAGGTCTTCGTGCCGAGCAGAATGCCGATCCGTGAATCCTGGATAGCGCCCGCCGTGATCTCCGATGCGCTCGCCGAGTATTGGTTCACCAAGACCACGAGCGGATGCGGGGGAATCGCATCTTGATCGGCGTCATCGGTTTCGACGTGCCCATCGCGATCGATACGCGAGACGATCGGCCCGTCTGCGATGAACTTGGACGAGATGTCCACCGCCGCATCGAGCAAGCCGCCGCCGTTGTCGCGAAGATCCAAAATGAACGCTTTTGCCCCTTGCTTGAGCAGGTGGTCAAGCGCGTCTGAGACTTCCTGGGCGGAGTGCTCACCGAAATCGTAGAGCTGCAGGTAGCCGATGTCGCGTCCGATCATGCGCGAGGTCATCGAGGGGACTTCGATGATCTGCCGCTCGATCGCGTAGTCCTTCACGTCGGTCTTGCCGCGCAAGATCGTCATGTGGACCACAGAACCTGCTCGGCCGCGGATGAGGTTCATCACGTAGTCGAGATCGAGGCCTTTGACCGCTTTGCCTTGGACCGACATGATGATGTCGCCGCGCTCGAGACCTGCGCGCGCGGCGGGCGTGCCGTCGATGGGCGCGATGACGTTGATCTGGTGCGTCTTTTGATCTTTGCCGATATAGACGCCAATGCCGCCGAAATCGCCGCCGGCGATGAACTCGGAGAGCGACGTCTTATCTCGCGGGCTCAAAAAGACCGTGTACGGATCGCGCAGCGAATCAAGCGCGCCTTCGATAGCGCTGTAGGTGAGATCTTCTGCACCGGCTTGTTTGCCGTAGCTCTGCAAGGCCGCGGCCAACAAGCTGTTGGCGTCGGCGTCCACCTGCCCGCCCGACGCGGCCGCGGTGACGACGGGGATTCTCAAGCTGCCCGCGATGTGTTTGGACTTCAGATATTGCAGCAAGCCATTGCGTTCGCCGTCAAGCAATTGCTTTTCGTCGATGGGTTTGTAGTAGACATCGCGCACTTTGTCGAGCGACATGTCGAGGATGTCCAGATCGCGTTGCTGGCTGTCCGTGGATCCGTCGCCTCCATCGAACGCGATGTTCGTCAGATTCCAGGCGAGCACGTCGTGCCGCTCGGCGAGTCGCTCTCGGATCGGCGAGAGCCGCGAGAGCCCGAGGACGACGACCGCGACGAGGGCGAGCACGGCCAAAATCGTGAGGGTTTTACGAGCCAACTGCGGGACAGGTCCTTTCAGGTTGAGTGGGAGCCTTTTTCTTCTGCGGCCATGGTTATCATGCCCGCATTCTGATGTTCCTTACCTTAACGAATCGGCAGACGTTTCGTCACAAGCGAGTGAGCGGGTTGACAGGTACGCCGTTGACGCGGATCTCGAAGTGCAGGTGTGGCCCGGTGGCATACCCCGTCGCCCCGACCGCTCCGATGACTTGCCCCCTCTGGATGTGCTGATTGAGGGCCACGTACATGGCCGAACAGTGAGCATAGAGCGTCGAAAGTCCCGAACCGTGGTCTAAGATGATGGCATTGCCGTAGCCGCCATACCAGCCCGCGAACAGGACCACCCCGTCGGCTGCCGCTTGGATAGGCGTGCCGTAGTCTGCTCCGATGTCGATCCCCGAATGCAGCGCGTAGCGTCCCGTAACCGGATCCACTCTCATCCCGAATGGCGAGGTGATGGGGCCGCGAACCGGCCACTGAAAATCGACGGGTCCGCTGGCGCTGCACGGCGGCGGAGCGAGCCCCGCTGCTTCGGCCGCCATGCGACGCGCTTGGCAGGCTTCGTAGCGAGCGCGCAGCGTCACCGCTTCGTCTTCGCGCTGTTTCTCTTGGATGAGCGCTTGCAGCCGCGCTTCCTCGGCTGCGCTCAGCCCTTCCAGTTCGTAGACCTGTTGCGCGATGACGGAGCGCTGCGCCGCGGCGACGGCGAGCAGGTCGCGACGCTCTTGCGCGAGGACGCCGAGCTGCTGCTGCCGCGCTTGCGCCTCTTGCTGCTCTCGTTCGAGTTGCGCCTGCGCGCTCTCCAAGGCGCCGACGAGGCGCTGCTCGTTCGCCGCTTCATTGTTGACGACCGCGATGAGCGCCGCGTCCGAGTGCAAGATGGCGCGGACGAAATCCCAGCGCTCGACAAAATCGATGAACGAGGTCGCCGACAGGAGCACGTCGAGGTACGAAGACGCGCTGCCGTATTCGTACACGTCGATGACGCGCCGGTTCAGCGCGTCGCGATGCCGGTCAAGGCTCTGCTGCGCCGCTGCGAGTTGGCGCTTGCGGATGGAGAGCCGCAGTTCGGTCTGGCGCAACGCGCCGTCGAGCGCGCCCAAATCGCCCCGCACGCGGGCGATGCTCTCTTGCACCTGATCGAGCTCTTGGGAAATCGTCATCTCTTTGTAGCGCGCGGCGTGAAGCTTCACCCTGCTCTCGTGGAGCTTGCGCTGGGTCCGTTCGAGCAGCGCTTTTTTCTGCTGGATCTTTTGGGTGATGGGCACGGGCGTGGCGCCCGGCGCCTGCGCTGTCGAGCAGAACATGGCAAGTGCGGTTGCCGCGATGAGCAGCGCCGCGACCCGGAAGAGCGACGGGAACGCCGTGCGTGCGGTTCGGGTCAAGCGACCTTGAGGTAGCGCCCGACGGACCACATGCTCGAGAGCATTCCCACCAACACGCCGACGACGAGCAGCTCGAGCGCGATGTGGGGCAGCGGTACTTGCGCGGGATTGAACGGGATGAACGGCATGTTGACGACGAGCTTCGGCGCAAACGCCCGGTAGCCGAAGCTGAGCGCCGCGAGCCCGAGCGCAGCCCCGACCAACCCCGAGAGGATCCCCTCGAAGACGAACGGCCAGCGGACAGCCCACCCGGTCGCCCCGACCAGTTGCATGATCCGGATCTCGCGCTGGCGCGCGAACACCGTTAGCCGGATGGTGTTGTACATGATGAGCGCCGTCGCGACGATGAGCAGCGCGATGACGCCGAATCCTGCAACGCTCGCGACTTTCTCCGCGCGCAGCAAGCGCTGGGTGACGCTGCTCCCGTAGTTGACGTTTGCGACGATCGGATTGTTCTTGATCTCGTTCGCGATGATCGGCACGTCATCGGGGATCTTCGTGTGGGCGACAATCGAATTCGGCAGCGGGTTGTTGTTGAGGACGTTAAAATTGAACTGCCCGCGTAGCGACTGGCGCAGGTTCATGAGGGCTCGGCGCTTGCTCACGTAGCGCACGTCGTCGATCCGTGGATCCGCCTGGAGCGACTTCATGAGGGCGTCCACCGAGGCGCCAGCGGCGTCATCGCGCAGGTACACGGCGATCGCCACCTGCCCTACGAGGTTATGCATCACCCGGTCGAACGAGCTCCGCAAGAACAAGAAAACGCCGAGGATGATCACCGAGATCGCGATCGTGCCGATGGCGGTCAACGCCATCGTATAGTTGCGCGTGAAGTTCTGTCCGACTTCGGCCCAAAAGAAGCGGAACTTACCCCAGTCCAACATGGTACCGTCCGCGCTCCTCGTCGCGCGCGATCCGCCCGTCGACCAGGCGCACGACGCGCCGGCGCATCCGGTCGACGATGCCTTGGTTGTGCGTGGCGACGACGACCGTCGTGCCTTTGGCGTTGATCCGCGCCAACAGCGCCATGATCTCGCTCGACGTCTCGGGATCCAAGTTGCCCGTCGGCTCGTCGCAGAGCAAAATGAGCGGGTTGTTCACAAGCGAACGCGCGATGGCGGCGCGCTGCTGCTCTCCGCCCGACAATTCCTGCGGGAACATCTTCGCTTTGTGCGCGATGCCGACGAGCTCGAGCATGCGCGGCACGCGGCGCAGCACCTCGCGCGAGCTGGCGCCGGTCACTTGCAGCGCGTACGCCACGTTCTCCCAAACGGTCTTCTGGTACAGCAGTTTGAAGTCTTGAAAGACGACGCCGAGCTTGCGCCGCAGATACGGCACCTCGCCGTCGCGCAGCGTGTTGAGGTTCTGACCGTCCACCTCGACCGCGCCTTCGGTCGGCCGGACCTCGCGGTTGATGCATTTGAGCAGGCTCGACTTGCCTTGCCCCGTGCTGCCGACCAGGAAGAGGAACTCGCCGCGCGCGACCGAGAGCGAGATCTCGGTGAGTGCGTGGACCCCATTGGGGTAGACGAGACTGACGTCTCGGAAAAGGATCACGCCGCGCCTGGTATGGTCGCGGCCCAAGACATGGCCATCGAGATTTTCGGTTCGCCGCCGCGGCGGGGCGCCCCCGCAGGAGGTGGGGAACCTTCACGCGGCTTGCCTAAGGGACGCGCATGGACTTCGACTTGACGACAGAACAACAAGACGTCGCAAATCTGTGCCGCGAGTTCGCGGAAGGTGAGATCGCTCCGCACGCACAGGAATGGGATGCCAAAGCGGAGTTCCCGCTCGCGACGGTGCGCAAGATGGGCGAGCTCGGACTATTAGGTTTACCGTTTCCTGAGAAATACGGCGGCGCAGGCGCGGACACGGTGTCGTACGCGCTGGCGGTGATGGAGATCGGCCGCGCAGACGCGTCGGTCGGCATCACGATGGCGGCGCACGTGTCGTTGGGCTCGCAACCGTTCTTCTCGTTCGGGAGCGAGGAGCAGAAACAGAAATTTCTCGTGCCGCTGGCGCGAGGCGAGCGTCTGTGGGCGTTTGGTTTGACGGAGCCGCAAGCCGGATCGGACGCGGGCGCGACGAAGACGACGGCGCAACTGCGCGATGGTCGCTGGGTCGTCAACGGCACCAAGTGCTTCATCACCAACGCGGGCACGCAGATGACCGGCGGCGTGACCATCACGGCGGTCACCGGCGCGGGAAATGGCCGGGCGGAGATCAGCAACGTGATCGTGAGCCAAGACACTCCAGGCTACACGCAGGCGCCCCCGTATAAGAAGATGGGTTGGCGCGCCTCCGATACGCGCGAGCTGCATTTCGATAACGCCGAAGTCCCGGCGGAGAACCTGCTCGGCGAGCGGGGCCGCGGTTTCAAGCAGTTTCTCGACATCCTCGATGGGGGGCGCATCAGCGTGGGAGCGCTCTCGGTCGGCCTCGCGCAAGCGTGCTACGATGCGGCCTCGAAATATGCGCGCGAGCGCTTCCAGTTCGGCCAGGCGATCGCGAAGTTCCAGGCGGTGCAGTTCCAACTCGTCGACATGGCGGTCGAAGTGGAACTCGCACGGAACGCGGTGCTCAAAGCCGCGTGGCTGAAGGACCAGGGTCGCGATTTTGCCACCGCTGCGGCCATGGCGAAGCTCTTCTCGGGTGAGGTGTCGCGCCGTTGCGCGAACGCCGCCGTGCAGATCCACGGCGGATACGGCTTCATGGATGAATACGCGGTGTCGCGCTACTGGCGCGACTGCAAGATCAACGAGATCGGGGAAGGGACGAACGAAGTCCAACGCATGGTCATCGCGCGCCAGCTCGGGTTGTAGCGCGAATAAATTTGCGCGAACTACATGGGCGAATGTAGCGGGCGCGAATGTATTCGCGCCAAACCGCTAGTGCGTCGTGTCGACCGTGATCCCGAAGCCTGCCAGACTGACGCTTGCGTCACCGATCTCGCGGTGGTTGTTGATACTGGCGACGTTGCCGCTCGCGTTTTCGGGGTTGGGTATGACCCAGATGACGGATCCGTCGTAGACGAATAGCAGGTCGCGCACACCGTCGTACGTCATGCCAGTCGGTCCGCTCGTAAACCCGTTGATAATCTGATTGTGCGCCACGGGCCCGCTCATAGTACTTGCATTGTGGATCACGTCTACGCGACCGATCGTCTGGCCGTTAACCAGATGATGCTCACTGACGTAGAGATTGTCGTTGGTCGCATCATAGGCCAGACCCAACGGCGCGAATAGCGCGGAAAGCTCGCGGCTGGCGGGAATAGTCGGGTTCGTGTGACTTGTCACCGCGGTTTGGGCCTGCGATCCGAAATTGTCGAACTGTGCCACCACCGCGCCATAGTCACTTGCGAACAAACGGTCGTGGATGGAATCGTAGAGTAATTCGAACGCGCGCGGCGTGCCCACGACGTTGGGGTCATTGATCGTCAACGTGATGTTCGCAGCCGGAACTGAAGAATTGGTCATCGAGTGCGCTGTGGCATAGACTTGGATTGTCGGACCATTGTAATTGCCGATGTACAGGAAGTCGTGCGTGACGTCATAGCTCGCGGTTCCTTGACCGTTGGTGTAATGCACGAGCGCATTTGGGTTTTGGCCGCTCTCGCCCAGCGGGTTGTTCCACACGCGGACAGGCGTGGAGACGGTCGGGCCAGGCGACTGCAGCGGGTACGCGCTCGGATACCAGAGCGTGTTGTAGAGCGGGGAGTACACAACATCCGGGTTCGAGATGTCGCTCGTCGGTAACACTGCAGCTGCAAGGACGAAACCGTTGTCCGTCGACGCGTGCTGGTAGATCCTGATCTGGCCGCCCGTAGTACCTTGGGCTGTCTGGACGTAAAGCGTGTCGGGTCCAGTGCCGGTCGCCGTCGGGGTCGGCGTCGGCGTCGCGCTTGTCGAGCTGTGGCACCCGTAGGAGCCTCCGGCCGCGATGATGCACGCAAGAGCAAAGCAGATTCCCAGTTTGGGATTCATTCGGGTTTGGGTTCTCCTCGATCGGGGGGCGCGGCCCGCTCGTTTGGTCCCGAGCGGCAATCCGGCAAGACGACCAGGTCGGCCACTTTCGCTCGTCCGGGCGGGTGCCCTGCCCTGCGGCCGCGCGGAAAGCGGCGGGGCTGCCGGTTTCCCGGCAGCCCCGTCTGTCGTTGTCGAGTACGGCGTTAGATCTTCGCCGAGAGACTGAAGACCACCGATTGATACGGTTGGATTCCAGTCGGCGCGTAACCGAAGTAGTTCACGCCGTTGTAGGGTGTCGCATTCCCCGTGTCAAGCCCGAGCGGCTCGACCTGGTAGAAGATGTTGTCCGCGTAGCTGACGACTTGGTCTTTCGTCGGATACTCCCAAGCATAACCTTGGTTGTGCACCGCCGTGAAGACGTTCGTCCACAGCACGGATCCGACCACGTTCTTGCCAAGATCGTGTGAAACGCCGAGATTCATCGTCCACGACGACGGGCCTTTCAGCGATCCGATCTGGTCGAACTGGCCTGTGTAGGGATCTGGTCCGAACGCCGCCTTGCCCGAAGGATCCGGGTACAGCAGCGGTTCGCCGTACGGACTACCCGATTGATAGTTGAACGTCGGCGAGACGTCGAACCCGTTCACGCGCCAATCGAGATTGATACCCATGACCCAGCGCACGTCGTACGATGCGCTGAAGTCCGTGGGTGCCATGCTATACGATGGCGAGTAGTACCCATTCACATCCTCCATGGGGAAGTGGGTGAAGTGGGCTGCGTTGTACGCCGCGATCTGCTGATTGACCACGTCGATGAACGACACGCCGCCAGCGTTGCGGTTGAACTTCAGCTTCGTGTCCGTGTAGGTTGCCGAGATCGTGCCGCCGAGTCCGTTCTGGCTTTCAACGGGCTTGCTCAGCAAGAACTCCACGCCCTGGATGCGAGCCTGTCCAACGTTGGAGCCCGTGACGAACGTCGGGTTCGACGGATCCACCGGGATCGTCACGACTTGGTTGCGCGTGTCTCTGTAGTAAGGAGTGATCTTCGTGGACAATCCGCCGCCGAACCCGTGCTCCCACGAGAAGTCGTAGTTCGTGCTGTCCTCAGGCAGGATGTTGTGGACTGCCAAGAAGTGCAGCGTTGACGGCGCATAGAACCGGTTCAGGACAGAAACGGTATCGCCCGCGCCGAAGATCGGATTGGCGATGTATTCCTCGAACGCGCCGTTCGGAGGCTGCACGAAGCGCCCAGCCGATATCCGGAAGACGTTGTTCGGATCCGAGGTGTAGGTGATGCCTCCGCGCGGGCTCCACTCGTGGAAGAGCAGACTGCCCGACACGTCTTGCCACGGCGCCGCACCGGGACGGAACCCTGGGTTGCCGTCCGAGGTGGCGAGTGCGTTCAGGTATCCGAAGCACGGTTCCGCAGCCGTGTATGCGTAGCCGGCGAGGCAAACGCCGAACTGGTTCTGCGCCTTTTCCGCTACGCCGTTCGCCCCTGTGATCTGCAGCGGCATCAATTGGAAGCCCATGATGTCGTAGCGCGCTCCCAGGTCGATCAGCCATTTCTCGCTCGGCTTCAACTGATCCGAGATCACGCCGTCGTAGTTCTGTGGATTGACGTCGTTCCAGTAGGCATACGGGCCTTTGATCTGCGCGACGTTGTCGCCCGGGTTGCAGGGGGCAAGTCCGGATGGGCCGGTCACAATGGTGCCGCACAACACTTCGCCTCTCTTTTCACCGGCGAGTCGCTGCTGACTGAGGTAGTTGCCGTAGTTGTAACGCAGCGTGACGTCGCGCGTCCAGTCGCCCGTGATCTTGAGCAGGTTCTTATCATTGAGCTGGTTTTGATAGTTCAACGTGGCGCCTGCCGCGTTGTCGTGCAACTGGTAGTACACGCCGTTGTTGTTCGAGTTCGTGGCGGAGTCGATGAGCCAATCCGAATACAACGCATACCCGTAGATGTTCAGAAACGAGTTCTGATTTAACGCACGGGTATAGCCGAGCTTCTCGATGCTGTACTTCGTGGTGAAGCCATCGACGTAGTTCTGGGGCACGATGCCTTGATCGCTGCCGCCCGAGGACGGCCACGTGAGCAACGCTGCCTTGGCCGGGTTGTATGCGGTGCCGACGGGCGCCATGTAGAGATGGCCCACCGGCCAGTTGATCGTGTTCGGACCGCCGTTGACGCCGAAGTTCGGCGCGCCCGACGAATCGGGAGCGATGCCCTGGCCCGCGTAGTAGTTCGGCTGCGAGGTCGTGCCGGTTAGGAAGAGCCCTTGCAAGTCATCGCTCAGCCCGTTGTGCGCGAAGCCCCAGTGCAGGTTCGCGACGGTGTCGCGAATCGCAGAAAAGGGATTCGAGAAATACGAGCCGATCGAGACCGGCAGTCTCGTTACCTGCGTACTAGCAAGCGCGCCCGAAGGGGTGCACGCAAACGGCGTTGAGATATTGTCATCTAAGGGGCCGTAAATAAACTTCACGGCTCCGCAGCCGGGATCTCCAGCCGGAATTGTCAGCGTGGTGCCGTCGAGGTTGCCGCGCTGGCCGAACTCGTATTGGGTGTTGAGCGCCAGCGTCGAGATGTAGTACGTGAACCGGTTGTCAGGCGTGCCACCGTAGACGTCGCCTTGCACGGTGTGGTTGAACGAGGGTGAGCCCACAAGACCCGTTACATCGCCGCCGCCCGGATAGCGGCCGCGTTGTGGGATGGCGTTGATGTATCCCGACATCGCGCGGCCGGCAGACGCCGGAGCGCCCCCCGTGTAGACCTCGAGACTTCCCAAGCCGTTCGTCACGAACGACGTGGCGTTGTAAAAGTCGAAGCCGCGGTTGAGCTCGATGCCGTCGAACTCATAACCGATCTGGTCTTGCTGCCCGCCTCGCATGGAGAGCGAGCCCTGACCGAAGTATCCGCCGCCCGTGCCGACTCCTCGGACGACACCCGGGAGCGATCCGACGACGCTATTTTGGCTGTAGAGCGTTTCCGAACCGCCCGCCGCGCCTTGGTACTTCGCGATCGATCGTGAGTTGACCGCGTACAGGTCGCCTGTGACGTTCTTGCTCACGATGCTCGCGGTCGCGGTCGTCGTGATGTGCCCGATCGTCTTGATGGATGGCCGCATCTGCAGGTTCGCAGAGGCAGACTGATCGGCAGTGACGGTGATCCCGTAGACCGTGGTGGTGTCGTAACCATCCCTGGTCCCTGTGATGCTGTAGGTGTCCGGAGACAGGTTGAGGATCGAGTAGAATCCTGTCGCTCCGGTCGTCGAACTTTGTGATTGACTAGGTGATGCTGCCGTCACCTTGACGGCGCTGAGCGGGTTACCGCTTTGGTCCGTCACCTTGCCCTGGATGTTGCCGGTCGTACCTGCCAGTGCCCATGTTCCCTGGAAGGACAAGACCAACAGCGCCAAGAGCGCGGTGCGGAGTAAGCCCCGAGTTTGCATCGCGGGTTCCTCCTTAGATTGGTGAAAAGAGAACCACAACCGGCAAGCCGGTTTCAGTTCCCTTTAAGGTTTCGAATAGCGCACACGCAAACCTGCCCTTTTAGCAGTTTGCGGGACGCAACGCGTTGTCGATGTAAAAAATTATGAAAGGTTCAAGGTCCTCGCTTGCTTGCGATCCGCGTTATTTTCGTGCGGGTTCGCGCATCACCGAGCGCACGAGTTCTGGAATGGTCGCTGGACTGTCGGCGACGGGCACCTTGACGCGCTCGAATGCTTGCACTTTCGCTTGCGCCGTGCCGCTGCTGCCGCTGACGATCGCGCCCGCATGGCCCATGCGTTTCCCTTCCGGCGCCGAGCGGCCGCCGATGAACGCGACAGCCGGTTTTGTGAACTCTCGGCGCGCGATCATGCTCGCGGCATCTTCCTCGTCCGTGCCGCCGATCTCACCGACGATCACGACCGCGTGTGTGTCCGGATCCTCCTGGAACGCCCGCAAGCAATCCGTGAACACCGTGCCGATGATCGGATCGCCGCCGATGCCCACGCACGTGCTCTGACCGATGCCGGCGCGCGTCAGTTGATCGACGATCTCGTAGGTGAGCGTGCCGCTGCGCGACACGAGACCGACATTCCCGGCTGAGAAGACGTGTCCGGGCATGATCCCGACGAGGGATTGGCCTGGCGTGACGAGCCCCGGACAGTTCGGACCGATGAGACGGACGTCGGCCGGAATCGCCGCCACCGCTCTGAGCATGTCGTGGACGGGGATGCCTTCGGTGATGCAAGCGATGAGTTTGATGCCTGCATCCGCGGCCTCCATCACCGCGTCGGCTGCGAACGGCGGTGGAACGAAGATGATGCTGACGGTCGCGCTGGTCCTGGCGACCGCCTCGCTGACCGTGTCGAACACCGGAAAATCTTCAATGGTCTGACCGCCCTTGCCGGGCGTCACGCCGCCGGCGATGCGCGTGCCGTACGCGCGCATGCGGTTGGCGTTGTACAGCCCTTCACGGCCCGTGATGCCTTGCACGAGGACGATGCTGTTGCGGTCGAGATATATTGACAAACGTTTCTCCTTTGGGCGACTTGCCAGTCGCCCGCTACACTAGCTTTTGGCGATCGCGACCGCTTTGGCGGCGCCCTCGTTCATGGTCTCGACCGCGACGATACCCGCAGCTTCGAGCACCGCGCGCCCTTCACGCTCGTTCGTGCCGGTGAGCCGCACGACCAAGCGATCCTTCTTCCACGTGCCTCCGTCGAGCGCGGCGATCAGCCCGCGCGCCACTTCGTCACCGCGGGTGATGCCGCCGAAGATATTGATGAACAACGCCTTGACCCGTGGATCCGCCGTGACGATATCCACGGCGTTGCGCACGACATCCGCCTTCGCCCCGCCGCCAATATCGCAGAAGTCGGTCGCTTCGCCGCCCGCGGCGCGGACCGCATCCATCGTGCCCATGACGAGACCGGCGCCGTTGCCGATCACGCCGACGTTCTCGTTGCCCTTGCCTTCCAAATACGCGTAGTTGAGGTTGGTGCGGCGGGCCCGCTGCTCGAGCTCGTGATCGGGCAAGTCGGTGCGCCACGCCTCGAGGTCGGCACGACGGATGAGCCCATTGTCGTCGAGATCGACCTTCGCATCGGATGCGATGAGCTTGCCGTCTTTCGTGATGGCGAGCGGATTGATCTCGAGTAGCATCGCGCCGACGTCGAAGAAGAGCGCGTACAGCTTGCCCAAGATGGAGACGAACTGTCCGGTGACCGCGGCGGGAATATCCGCTTCCTTGGCGACGCGCCGTCCGATGAACGGCCAGTATCCGCCTGCGGTGTTGACGCAATACTTCGCGATCGCGCTCGGCTCTTTTGCGGCGACTTCCTCGATGTCCATCCCGCCCATCGCGGACGCGATGACGATCGGCTTCTTGCTCGCGCGATCGACCGTGATGGAAAGATACAGCTCCTTTTCGATGTCGACCCGCTGCTCGATGAGGATGCGCTTGGCGATCTCGCCCTTGATATTCATGCCCAAAATCGCCTGCGCCGGTCCCTTCACGTCCTCGGCGTCAGAGCAGAATTTGATGCCGCCCGCTTTCCCACGTCCCCCTACCAACACTTGCGCTTTCACGACCGACGGCGCGGGATGCTCGCGCATGATCTGCACCGCTTCCTCGACGGATGCGGCGACGCGTCCTTGTGGAACCGGAATGCCGGCTTTGGCGAAAAGTTCTTTTCCCTGGTACTCGAGGAGGCGCATCAGGTTTTCTCCATCAGGTGGGGCGACTTGCCAGTCGCCCCCTACATTACGTGGTGGTGCGGGTGTCGGCGGGGTCGCGTGCGGCCCGGGCGCCGTTGCGGGGCTGCGGCGCGGCGCGCGCGGGGCGATCGTGGCCGGTGCGCTCGTCGAGCCGGCCGAGCAGCTCGCGCGCAATCACGATGCGTTGTACTTCGGAGGTGCCTTCGTAAATCTCCGTGATCTTGGCATCGCGGTAGTAGCGCTCCGCCGGGAACTCCGTCGTGTAGCCATAACCGCCGAGGATCTGCAGGCATTCGTTGGCATGTCTGCGCGCGGCGGTCGAGGCGAAGAGCTTCGCTTTCGACGATGCGTCCACCATCGGCATGCCTCGATCGCGCAGCCACGCCGCGCGGTAGAGCAAAAGCCTCGCAGCATCGAGGTCGACGGCCATGTCCGCGATCTTGAACGACACTGCTTGAAACGCGCCGATCGGGCGCCCGAATTGGAAGCGCTCTTGCGCGTAGCGTTGCGAGGTCTCGAGGCACGCTGCGAGGATGCCGACCGCTTGGGCCGCGATACCGAGCCGCCCCGCTCCCAGGTTCGCAAGCGCGACCTTGTAGCCCGATCCTTCCTCGGCCAGCAGTCGCGTCGCTTCGATGCGCGCATCTTCCAGCACGAGATCGACGGTGTTCGACGAATGGATGCCGAGTTTTTCCGTGACGCGACCGACGCTCAAGCCCTTTGTCTTGCCGTCGAGCAAAAATGCAGAGATGCCTTTGGGCCCGTCGCGGCCGGTGCGCGCGAAGACCACGAGCGCGCTGGCGAAGCCGCCATTGGTCACCCACTGCTTGCTCCCGGTGATCGCATAGCCATCGGCGCGTTTTTCGGCGCGCGTCCGCAGGCTTGAAGCATCGGAACCCGATTCTGCTTCGGTGAGTGCGAACGCGCCGAGCGCCGTGCCCGCGCACAGGTCCGGCAAGTAGGCCTTCTTCAGCTCTTCTGCGGCGAACGTCTCGATGATGCGCGCGACCAGTCCCTGCACCGAGACGGTGACGCCGATGCCGGCATCGGCCCGGCTGAGCTCTTCGATGGCGAGCACCGTGCTCACCGTGTCGAGCGCTGCTCCGCCGTACGCGTCCGAGGTGAACATACCCATGATGCCGAGATCGCCGAGGCGGCGGAACACCTCGAGCGGGAATTCGTGCGCGCGATCCCAGCGCGCGGCATTCGGCGCGATCTGCGACTTCGCAAACGCCGCGACCATCTCGCGAATCGCCTTTTGGTCTTCGGTCAGTTCGAAATTCATGCGTAGGTATAAAACCCGCGGCCGCTCTTCTTGCCCAGATAGCCTGCCGCGACCATTTTTCGGAGCAGCGGACAAGGCCGGTATTTGGAGTCCCCGAAGCCTTCGTGTAAAACCTCCATGATGGCAAGACATGTGTCCAGGCCGATGAAATCGGCGAGCTCGAGCGGCCCCATGGGGTGGTTCATTCCCAGCTTCATCACCGTGTCGATCGCCTCGGGGGTCCCGACGCCTTCCATGCAAGCGAACATCGCTTCGTTGAGCATGGGCATCAAGATGCGATTGCTCGCAAAACCGGGCGCGTCGTTGACCTCGACCGCGGTCTTGCCCAGCTCCTCCGCGAACCGCTTGGCTGTCGCAAACGTCGCGTCTGACGTCGCCAGGCCGCGGATCACCTCGACGAGCTTCATGACGGGCACGGGGTTCATGAAGTGCATGCCGATGACGCGATCCGGACGTCCGGTCGCAGCGCCCAGTGCGGTGATGGAGATCGAAGAGGTATTACTCGCGGCGATCGCATGCGCGGGGAGGATCTCATCCAGGCGCGCGAAGAGTTTGGCCTTGAGCTGCTCGTCCTCGCTCGCAGCCTCGATCGCGATGTCCGCGTCGAGTCGGGCGGCGAGGCTTTCCTGTGGTTGTATCCGGTCCGCGATCTCGCGCGCCGCCTCTGCCGTGAGCCGATTTTTTTCCACCTGGCGGCCGAGGTTGCGCTCGATCGAAACTCGCCCGCGGTCGATGGCCGCGCGGTCGACGTCGTTGAGCAGCACGGAATGACCCGCCGTCGCGCACACCTGCGCGATACCGCTGCCCATCTGCCCTGCACCCACCACTAGCACGCGCATAGCCGAGTGTGGTTCACGCCACCGCAGTTGCGGTCCCGCAAAAAGAAGGCCGCCATAAGGCGGCCTCACGTGCGGTTGTCGTCGATACTCCTGTTGACGCCTTGCTCGCGCCCATATATCAATGATTGCGAGCCGGTCATCCCGGCGGCGGCGCTCGCCGGATCTCCGCAGAACCGGCCGCCCATGCGTCAACGACAAACCGCCTCAAGAGGATAGCATCCGTTCGCTCGACCCTTCAAGGCAACGAGTGTTCGTGGACCCTGATGCTCTCGTCCCTAGCCGTGGGATTTTTCCGCCGGGCTGAAGCCCCGGACCCGGCGCCCCTAATCTGTCCTACCTGGCGGCCCGAAGCCTGAAAAGCACGGCCCCGATCATGACCGCGAAATAGACGAGGGTTATGATCTCCGCTTTCGCGATCACCTCGCCGTTCCAACGCCCCTCGCGCTCCTCGGGCGGCAGCGGTGCGGAGAAGGGCACGATCCTCGGCACGACGCGGCGATAGCTTTCGTATGCGTCCCCGAAGGTACGCGCGAGATACGCCTCCTCCAGGGGGATGATCGTTGCGTACACGCCGACCACAAGCACCGCGACCGCGGCGAACAACGCGAACGACGTCAGCATCGGAACGTTGCCTGAGAACGCGAGCCAAAAGCCAAGCGCGATGATCGCATTGCCGACATAAAGCGGGTTGCGGATGTAGGCGTACGGCCCCGCGGTGACGAGCTGCGGCGCGGTGACCTCATCCGACCGCGTGGTGACGCCTGAGTACCCCACGGCCCAAATTCGGATGCACTCACCGAGTGCGGCCACGGCGACGCCGACGACCGCGCTGCGCAGCGAGGGCGCTCCGAAGAGCACGAGCACGAGCGCGACCGGCACGAGCAGCAAGCCGCGGTTCTTGAAGACGAACGTGCGCCAGTCCGGCTCGCGCTCCGCGTCAGGCTGTGGCATGCGCGTGAAACTCCAACATGTCTGCGAGCGTGCGCTCCAACGGAATTGCCGGGTGCCAGCCGGTGCGCGCGCGTATGGCTGAGGGATCGCCGCGCACCACCTGCGCTTCGGGCGCGCGCATGAGGCTTGGCGTCGGGCGGATCTCCACGCGGATGCCCGCAATGGAAAGAAGCGCGTCGACGATCTCTGCCATGCTGCGGTCGATGCCGCTGCAGACGTTGTAGACATATCCGGATTCGCCGTTTGCCGCGAGGCAGAGATATGCTTCCACGACGTCGCGCACGTCGCAATAGTCACGCCGGGGGCTTAGGTCTCCGACCGACAGCACATGCTCTTGACGGCCGGATTTGATATCCGCGACTTGACGCGCGAACGACGCCACCGCAAAGGAAGCGCGTTGGCCCGGGCCCGTGTGATTGAACGAGCGCGTCGCGATGACGCGGCACATCTTCGCGCGCGCGTACTGAAGCGCGATGACTTCTGCGGCCGCTTTCGACGCCGCATAGGGGTTGAGAGGCGCGAGCGCCTGCGTCTCTCGCAACGGCAGCTGGTCTGCCGTCACGGCGCCGTAGGCGTCGGCCGAGCCGACTGCGACGACCGCCGCCTGCGGGGCGTGCGCGCGCACCGCTTCCAGCAAGCAGACCAGGCCGGAGACATTCGTCTCAAAAGTCGTGAGCGGATCTTCGCGGCTCGCCGGCACGAATGACTGCGCGGCGAGATGGAACACCGCGTCGGGTTCTGCGGCGCGCACGATGTCTTTCAGCCGCGGGCCGTCCGTGATCGAGGCGCATTGCCAGTCCACTTCGCGGGCGCGTTGGGCGTCGAGCGTCGTGAGGCTCGGCGTCTCGGCGCGCATCTGGCCACACGCGGTCCAGCCTCGCTCGAGCAACGCCGCCAAAAGCCATTGGCCCACGAATCCATCAGCGCCGGTGACAAGCGCGCGCATCAGGCCTCATGTTTCGCGTGTCGCTCGAGATCGGCGTCCACCATCTTTGCGATCATCTGCTCGAAGCTCGTGGCCGGTTTCCAACCGAGCACGCGCTTCGCTTTGGACGGATCGCCCACGAGCATGTCGACCTCAGCCGGCCGGATGAATTTTGGATCGATGACGACGTGGCGCTCCCAATCCAGGCCGGCGTAACGGAACGCCGCCTCGACGAGCTCTCTGACCGATCGGGTGACACCGGTGGCCACCACGTAATCATCCGGCTTGTCTTGCTGGAGCATGAGCCACATCGCCCGGACGTAGTCGGGAGCGTAGCCCCAGTCGCGCCGCGCGTCGAGATTGCCCATGTGGACTTCGCGCGCTTTGTTGAGCTTGATGCGCGCGACTGCATCGGTCACCTTGCGCGTCACGAATTCCAATCCGCGACGTGGTGAGTTGTGGACGATGCACTCCCCGACGCCCGCATGGAACTTGCCGGTCGTCGTCGTGAGATCGTAGAGCCAACCATCGTACTGCGGCAGTGGCACGGTCCGCTTCACTTCGCTGCGGTCGCGCCTGAGATGCGCGCCCTTTCCCGGGATCAACGGCGTCCGCAAATTTATTGAGTAGTAAGGTCCGGGCCGTTCGGGTGGCCCCACGTCGATGTTGAGAACGGGTTGTTGTCCGAGCGCTTTGCTTGCAAGCCACCACAAACCCATCGCAAGGGTCGGCGAGTTCGTCTTGAAGTTCTTGAACGGGTAGCGGGCGTTTCCGGATTTCAGTCCGTCCGTCGCGTTGTATCCTTCAAGGAAAGAGACCCATGTCTGCTCGTCGCCGTTGAGCACGATCGCGGGTACGCGTTTGTCGCCGCCATCCGTGTAGCAGGCGTGGTGCAACCAGCGCACAAACGCGGCGCTCCCGTTGAGGGCGAGCGCCCCGACGGTCCGGCCCTGGATAAAGCCCGAACTGCCATAGGTCTCGCTTGCCCATCCGCAAGCCACTTGCTGCCAGACTCGCTCGAACGTGCGGCGCAACCCGATGTCGTTGTTGACGAATTTGGCGTGGACGCCACGAACCGAAAGATAGGCCGAACCATCGCCCACAAACGCGCCGAGCAACCATGCCAGTTCCGGAGTGATCTTCGTGATGGCCGGCGCCGCCGGCAGATCTGCCAGACGCAGCCTGTCGCCAGCCGCGACCTGCGAAGCCTGACGTTCGTCCTGAGCCATGAAGATGACGTGTTCAGCAGTCGTGGTGATCGTGCCGCAGCGGGCTTCGACGCGCGTCACCCCTTTGTTGCGCTTGAGCGGTGCGTGGTGATACGCCGTCCCGTGCTCCACTCGGACGAAAGCCTCACCATCCCACACTTCAAGGCCGTCCGTTGCGAAGCGCTGCAGGGCCGCGCCCTTTGGCCTGGCGTGCAACACCTCTTCGATCGGGAGTATGTCGATAAGCCCGCGTTCCCGGATGATGACGGGCGTGTGGCCCGGCACGCTTTCGTGGTTGAACAGGATGCCGGAGCACGCGAATAGCCCATACGACTCGCGATAGTTCACGGTGATCCAATGGCCGAACACTTTCGCCACGCCGTACGGACTGCGTGGATAGAACGGCGTCGTCTCCGTTTGCGGTGTCTCGAGGACTTTGCCGAACATCTCGCTGCTCGATGCCTGGTAGAATCGGGCGTCGGGCTTGACCGCGCGCAACGCTTCCAGCAACCGGCCCACGCCGACCGCCGTGAATTCCGCCGTCAGCACCGGCTGCGACCACGAGGTGGGGACAAAGCTCTGCGCCGCGAGATTGTAGATCTCATCCGGTTGCGACTCGCGGATGGTCGTCGCCAGCGAATGCTCGTCCAAGAGGTCCCCGGATAGGAGCGTGACGCGGTCGATGATGTGCGCGATACGGTCGAACGAGTTCGTCGACGATCTCCTCGTCATCCCGAAGACCTCGTATCCTTGCTCGAGCAGAAACTCAGCAAGATACGACCCATCTTGACCGGTGATGCCGGTGATGAGCGCACGCTTGGCCATGCGCCTTGTGTTGGTTTTTCGCTGCACCGCGCCCTTTAGACGGTCTGCGATGGGACCTCGGCCACGGAGCGCTCGTTGGCGACGACGACCACGCCGATTCCGGCGAGCGCGATCGATCCGCCGAGGGCGGTCAGAGGCGCGACGAGCTGGTGCAACACGATAAAAGCGAGCGTCGCCGTGATGATCGGTTGCGAGAGAAACGCGATCGCGACGACTGCGGCCGGCATGTGACCGAGCGATTTCGAAACGAGGGTATGCCCGATGACCGTGGCGCAGATCGCGAGCGCGAGCGCGACGGCGGCATCGTGAGCCGTGATGTGCATCGACACGCCGGAAGCGACGAGCGCGATCCACACGCAGATCGCGCACGCGGAATACACCACGCTCACGTAACGCAGCGTGTCCACGCGTCGCCGGACGTGACGGCCGAGCAGCAGATATCCCGTCTCCGCGAGAGCAGCGGCGAGTGCGAGGGCATCGCCCCACAGCGCTCGGCCGGAGATGTGAAAATCTCCGATGGTAATGATCGTGGCGCCCGCGACGGCGATCGCCATTCCCGCGGCCATCGCAAGCGTGGGCCGCTCGCCGAACAGCACGGCTGCCAGCAGCGCCACGAAGACCGGATCCATGCTCACGAGGAGCGCGGCAGACGAGACGCTCGTGAACTGCAACGAGACGGCCCACAGCGTGACGTCGAGCGCGAAAAGCACGCCCGCGATCGCAGACGCGACGGCGTCGCTTCGCGACAGCGGAACGTGGTCCGCTGGTTTTCGGACCTGACCGCGAACCAAAGCGAACGGCACGATGATCGCAACCGCGAACAGCATGCGATAGGCGACGATCGCGAGCACCGGCGCATATGCTAGCTTGTAGAAGACGCCGGCTGTCGAAAGTCCGATGATGCCGATCGCGAGCAGCGCGTAGCGCCGCAGAGTCAACTCCGGGCGGCGGTGCCTGCCGCTTTCTCCTGCTGTCTGCGCGCCGCCCGGGCGCGGTAGCGTTCCTCGCCCCGCGCGAAGCGCCGCTGTTCTTCGGGCGTCTGCGGGAGAATGGCGGGAACGGGGACCGGCCGGCACTGGTCGTCGAGCGCGACGAAGATGAGCGTGGCCGATGCCACGTGAGTGCGCACGCCCGTTTGCAGGCGCTCGGCTTCGATGCGCACGCCTACCTCCATCGAGCTGCGATGCGCGTAATGAAGCGAAGCCTTGAGCACGACCATGTCGCCGACATGCACGGCGCTGCGAAAATCGAGCTGGTCGATGCTCGCGGTCACGCAGATGCGGCCCGAATGGCGGATCGCAGCCGCCGCTGCGGCTTGATCGGCGAGCTTCATGATGACGCCCCCATGGATGTTGCCCATGGGGTTGGTGTCCGCCACTTCGACCAGCGTCGCAAGCTCCACCGCAGAGGCGGAAACCGGTTTACCGGCCGGCGCTTGAGGCCGCGCGTTGTCCATGGGGCGGGCCTTCGCGAGCCCTCCGGCGAAACCCGGTGCCTGCCGAAAACCTTGATCCGGCGCGACTTTTACACGTCCCGGTCACACCTGCGAGCGAAACTTTTGCGGCGATTTTCGGGTACTTAACACACGACGGAGGACCCGCCATTATTGGGCAGCAGACGGATGAGGAGCTCGTCGCGCTCGTCCTGAGAGGAGACCAAAACGCTTTCGCACCGCTCGTCGAGCGGCACAAACGGGGTATTCTCAACTTCGTCTATGCCTTGGTCCGCTCGCCCGAAGAAGCCGACGACATCAGCCAGGAGACCTTCCTGCGGGCATACGCCCATCTGCGCACCTTCAACCCGGCGCTCGCCAAGTTCTCCACCTGGCTCTATCAGATCGCGCGCAATGCGGCGAGGACGCAGCTCATGAAAGACCGCCGCCGCCCGCCGACGGAAGACCTGTATGAGGATGAGACGCTGGACCAAAAGCTTCCCGATCAGCGCCCGTCGGCCGCACCGGATGCTCAGATTCTGCGCAGCGACGACGAGCGGACGCTGCGCGTCGCCCTGCAGCGCATTCCGGAAAAGATGCGCGCCGCATTGGTCCTTCGTTACTACCAGCACATGGACTATCAGGAGATCGCCAATACGATGAGCGTGACGCTCGGAAACGTCAAGACGTTGATCCATCGCGGGAAGGCCGCGCTCGCGCGCGAGCTCGGCACGAGCGACCCGTCCGCGTCGGGCGCCGAGAGATCTTTGGCGGAGGTACACAATCGTGAAGTGCTCTGCGTGTAGAGACCTGCTGTCCGCGTATGCGGAAGGAACGCTGTCGCACGGCGCTGCGGCGCACGTGCAGGCGCACCTCGACGGCTGCATCGGCTGCCGGACGTTCGCAGAAGAGATGATGGTGGTGGAACACCGCCTGGCGCGGATGTCTGAGCTCGAGCCACGAGCCGATTTCACCCACCTGGTGATGGCGGCGGTCGCGCGCATGCCCGCTCCCGCGCCGCGTCGCTCGCGGATGATGTGGCTTGGCGTATACGATCTGCTGGCCTGGGCGGTGGCCATCATGCTCACCGCCACCGGCGTGCTGCGCTGGAAGACGCTGGCCGCCGACGGCGGTCTCTTGCTCGGCAAGTTCGCCGTTTCGGCGGATGGGCTCTATCGCGTTGCGGATCACTTCCATCTGACGACGTTTGCCCTCGCGGGCGGTCTCGTCGAGGGCGCTGTCCTCTTGCTCTTCTTGTATGCGGGGCGGCATTATCTGGCACGAGTGCAATCGGCCATATTTGGAGCACAAACGACATGAAACGCTTTACGCAGACCTGCGCAGCGGCCGCGCCCCTTTGGGCTTTGGCCGTGCTGTGCGGGATGCTCATCGCGGGGGCTCCCGCCCTCGCCGACACCGACAACAGCGGCGATGTGGTCGTCCTCGGCGGCCAGCACGAGGTCGTGCGGCCGGATCAAGAAGTCACGGGCGACTTGGTCGTCATCGGCGGCAGCGCCGATGTCTACGGCAAGGTCGACGGCGATGCCGCTGCCATCGGCGGCCGCATCCATATCTATCCGCAGGGTCACGTTTCGGGGAGCTTGGTGAACGTCGGCGGCGTCATCGATAACGAATCGAACAATCCAAACCCGCGCGTCAAGGCGGTGCCGCCGCCCGTCGAGTCGTTCCCGTCGCCCGCGCCCATCACGGCCCCGGAGCCGCCACAGCCTTCCTTTGATTGGGGCTGGGCCTGGTTCTATCTCGTCGACGCGCTGCTGACCATCGTCGCCTTCTTGCTCTTCCCGGTGCTGGTCCGCCAAGCCGCGACCAACATGCACGAAAACCCGGTCATGTCGGGCGTGCTCGGTTTCTTCTCGCCCATCATCCTCGTGCTCATCATCATCGCGCTCGCGATCACGATCATCGGCATCCCGCTCATGCCGCTGGCCATCTTGGTCGCCATCCTCGGCTACCTCGTGGGCAAGGCCGCCATCGCAGAATTTCTCGGCGAACGGATCTTCCGAGCCACGTCGTCGCAATCGAATCCGCTCAGCGCCGTGCTGGTCGGCATCGGCATCTTGTTCCTCGTCTGCTCGATCACCGGCTGGGTAGGCATCGTCTTGTACTTCTGCCTCGTCGCGCTCGCTGTCGGCTCGGCGCTGCCAATGTTGCGCGCCATCGCGCCGCGCCGGCCGCAACCACCGATCGTGCCGCCCGCGCCACCGACCTTCTCACCGCCCGCAGACCCCGCGCACATGACCCCGCCCTCGACGCAATAGTCCGTGGGCGCGAATAAATTCGCGCCGCTACATTATGCGGTCAGTCCGTGGGCGCGAATAAATTCGCGGCCGCTACATTATGCGGTCAGGGGCGGATGCCGAGGTCTTCGTAGAACGCGTCCGGATTCACCGGACGGCCCAAGAAGTTCTGCACGAGGACGTCGGGTTCGACGGTGGCTCCGGGTTCTAGGATATCCTTGCGATATGCCATCCCGACCGCCGGATTTTCCAACCCTTCCTTTTGGAAGCGCGTGAAGATGTCTTGAGCGTATACCTTCGACCACAAATATCCGTAGTAGCCGGCGTCGTACCCACCCATGAGGTGGCCGAAGCCCGCTTCCGGATGCGTACCCGGGATCGAGGGGAAGGGCGTCATCTTCTTCTTGAGATCGAACCACGTGGAATCGACGTTCACGTTCGGACCTGACGAGTGGATCGTCATGTCGTACTGCGCGTAAAACGCCTGCGTCGACCAGGTGACGCCGTCGCCGACATGTTTCAGCGCGATCATCTTCGCGATGAGGTCGTCGGGCAGCGGCTGTCCGGTCTGATAGTTGCTCGAAACCTGTTTGAGGATCGAGGGCTGCCACATGAAGTTCTCGAGCATCTGCGACGGGGCTTCGACGAAGTCCGGCCGCACGCTCGTGCCGTACAGAGTCTCATAGGGCGCCGTCGAGAGCGTGCTGTGCATGAGATGTCCGAATTCATGGAAGAACACGATGACATCTTCGTGGTCCAGCAGCGCCGGCTGACCGGGCGCCGCGACCGGCCAGTTGCCGACGATCGAGGATATCGGCTTCTGATAGGAGCCATCGGGAAGCACGCGCCCCGGACGAATGGGGAAGTTGGCGAAATGGCTGAACTTGCCGGGCCGCGGGAACAGATCGAGGAAGAACCAACCGATCGGCTTGCCGCTCGCGGTGTCGGTGATGGAGAATTCGCGAACCCCCGGTGCCCACGCCTGGGCTGGGGTGATCTCGGCGAAGGTCACGCCGAGCAACTGCTGATAGATCCCAAGCACGCTTGAAATCACGTGGTCGACCGGGAAATATTGCCGCACCTGTTGCGCGTCGACCTGGTAGTGCGATTTGATGAGCTGGTTCTCGTAATAGAAGTAGTCCCACGTCATAAAGGGCGAGCGATCTCCCTCGCTGCGCTTGAGAGTCGCAAGCGACGCGACCTCCTGATCCGCCTTGGGTAAGAGCTTTGAGCTCACGGTGTTGAGCAGGCTCTCCACGCGTTCCGGCGTCTTGGCCATCTTCGCGTCGAGCTGATAGGCGGCCCAGGATGAGAATCCGAGCAGATGCGCGAGCTGATCGCGGAGCTTCACCGCCTGTTGCAACCGCTGCACGTTCGCCACGCCGCCACGATTGCCGTACGCGGTCACGAAGCGCTTGCGCGCCGCGCCACTCGTCTCCGTCGTCAAGAACTGGTCGTACGTGCTCTCGTTGACCGGCACCGTGTAACCACCGCTCGACTTTGCAAGCGTGGCGAGGAAATCGTGCGGCAGGCTTTTGGCCTCGGCCGTTGTGATGTTGATCGTCGTCTTGTCCTCGTTGAGGGCCGAACTGAAGTCGCGCTCTAGGTCGTTGAGCTTGTCAAAGAGCTGGGTCACCTGCTTGCGCCCGGCATCGCTCAGGCCGGCACCGGACCGCTTGCCGCCCTCGACGTAGTACTCGTCAAGTTTTTGATCGGCTTGGGACTTGGCATCGCCGAGCGTGGCGACGCGCGTCGCCACCGCGTAGATGCGCGGATCCGAGCTGAGCTCGACGTCGTAGTTGGACACTTTCTGGTTGCACGCAAGCGATGCGTCGCGCACCGCTTTGTCCGGCGAGAGCTGATAGGCTCCCGCCTGCACGACCGTGGCATCGTTGAAGTTCGCCTCGGCGTTTTCGATCGCAGCAAGCGTCGCAAACGTGGCGCTCGATGCGGGGGCCGCGAGAATCTTCTCGACGGCCGCCTTGGCGGAGGCGATCGCCGCATCGCAGGTCTGCGAGAGCTGCGCGGGCGTCGGCGTGAAATTCAAGCCGGTGTCGGCCGGAAGGGTCGGTGTGGCCGCGCGAGCTGCGCTCGACGCGATCGCACCGACGACGGTGAGGATGACGGTGGCTCGTGCTACCCAAGTGATGCTCATGCTTCTCTCTTTCCGATGTAGAGGTGATCCGGATCTAAGACGTCGCGCAGGAGGCGCAGTTCCTCCGAGGTCGGCGGCGGCAGAACCTCCAGATTTGGCGCGCAGCGCAGTGGCCATCCTGCTCGGGAGCGCGCTTCTTTTTCATCGACGCCCGGATAAATCGCAACGAGTTCGAGTTCTCCATCGCTGCGCGCCGGCGCCAGGATTCCCATGTCCGTGACGACCCGCACAGGGCCTGCGCCGGGAAGATGCAGTTGTTCTCGACTCCCATACTTGCCGTTTTGACCCGGAGAGGTGATGAAGTCCACGTTCTCAGGAAACGTGCGCGGACTTAAAGGTGCCACGATGATGACGCGTTTCGCATGGATCGCAATCTCGCAGGCCCCGCCGCTTCCCGGCAGCCGCACTTTCGGGTGTTCGTACGAACCGATGACCGTTGAGTTGATGTTGCCGTAGCGGTCGATCTGCGCTCCGCCGAGGAAGCCGACCTCGATCCGGCCGCCTTGCAGGTAAAACTGAAAAACGTCGGCCATCGTCGCGACGCCGAGCGATCCCGTGACGAGCGCCGGGTCGCCGATCGAAACCGGCAGGCGGTCGGGCACGGCGCCTACAGCACCCGATTCGTAGATGAGCACGAGGTTGGGCGCATGCGTGGCGCGCGCGAGGTTGCAGGCGAGGTTGGGAAGTCCGATCCCCACAAAAACGACTTCCCCGTCGCGCAATTCTCTTGCCGCACGGACGGCCATGAGCTCGCTATTGCTGTAGGCAGGCTCGCTAGAAACCGTAGTTCACCCCGCTGGAGATAAGCGGCTTTGCGCGCAGGCGATCTTGGCGCTGCGCTCCGAGCAGCTGCATGTAGCCCGCTCGACCGTCCACGCCGTAGACGAAGTCCTTGAGCCAGCGCTCGAGCGACGCCTCGTCGCGCGAGATGTCTTCCCACTCGACGTAGAAACGGTTGTCGCGGTCGTAGTAGCCCTGCGCGTAGGATGGGTGCGCGCCCCATGGCTCGCAAACGACCGCGTCGACGACGATGCTTGGGATGACCGTGCGGTTCGGATCGCCGCGGATGACGCCTTCGCCGACGATCTCCTCGACGACCACGATCACGCGCTTGGCGGCGAACGCCGCCTCTTTTTGCACGCCGTACAGTCCCCAGATCTGCGTGTTGCCGCTCGCGTCTGCGCGCTGTGCGTGCACGATCGTGACGTCGGGATTGAGGGCGGGCACGGTGGCGAGCTTCGTGCCGGTGTACGGGCAGTCGACCGAGCGGATGAGCGGGTTGGCCGCGGGTAGGTCGCTGCCGTCATAATCGCGCAGCAGCCAAAACGGAAGGCGCGCGGCGCCGGCCGAGAGCCGCGCGACGAGGCCGAAATGCGAGTACTCCTCGAGCGCGAGCGGCGCAGGCTGGCCCTTCTCGACTGCCCGGCGCAAGGCGTGCAGCGAGCCGACGCCGGGATTCCCGGCCCATGAGAAGACCAACTTGCTCGCGCAGCCGGCCGCGATCATCTGGTCGTAGATGAGGTCGGGCGTGAGGCGGCACAGCGTGAGATCGCGCCGGCGTTGCCGGATGATCTCGTGTGCCGCGGCGAAGCAGATGAGGTGCGTGAAGCCTTCGATGACGAGAGAATCGCCGTCATGCACGAGGTCCGCGATGGCCTCGCGCATGGTCGTGACTTTGCTCGCGGCGCTCGTCACGCCGGAACGCGCACCTCGGAGATGACCTCGTCGAGAATGCGCAACGCCGTCGCGGCGTCTTCTTCGTCGATTACGAGCGGAGGCGCGAGCCGGATCGTGCTGCGGCCGCAGCCGAGCAATAGGAGACCTTTGGCGAGCGCGGCCCGTTCCAACTCGGGCACGAGCCCGACATAAGGCTCCTTCGTTGCGCGGTCGCGCACGAACTTGAGCCCGATCATGAGCCCGATGCCGCGGACGTCGCCGATGATCTCGTGCTTGCGCGCGAGCTCTTTCGCCCCACGCATGAGGACCGCGCCGATGCGCTCGGCATTGCCGGACAGCGAGCCTTCGATGAGATCGAGCGTCGCGAGCGCGGCCGCGCAGCAGACGGGATTGCCGCCGAAGGTGCTGCCGTGCGTGCCGTGACCCCACGTCATCACCGATTCTTTCGCGACAATCGCACCGAGCGGCATGCCCGAAGCAAGCCCCTTGGCCAAGAGCATGACGTCCGGATACACTTCGAAGTGTTCGGAAGCGAACATCTTGCCCGTGCGCCCGACGCCTGACTGAACCTCGTCGAACACGAGCACCGCGCCGTGCTCGTCGCAGAACCGGCGCCAGTACTGCAAGAACTCTCGCGGCGGCACGATATATCCGCCTTCGCCGAGGACGGGCTCGATAAAAACAGCAGCCACTTCGTCCGGCGCGACGCGTTCGTGGAAGAGCGCTTCCGCCTCTCTCACCGCGCACGCCATGGGATCCGCGCAGTCCGGGTTTCCGCAGATGCGGCACTGATACGGATCGACGTAGGAGAGGTGATACACGCCCGGGAGCAGCGGACCGAAGAGCCGGCGGTAGCGCACTTTGCTCGCGTCGAGCGAGATGGCCCCCATGCTGCGTCCGTGGAAGGCGCCCCGAAAGGCGATGATGTTCTGGCGCTTGGTGTGGGCGCGCACGAGCTTGATGGCGCCTTCGGTCGCTTCCGTGCCGGAGTTGGTCAAGAACACCTTGTGCCGTCCCGGTCCAGGGGCGAGCTTCGCAAGCCGTTCGCAGACCCGCGCAAAGCCCTCGTAGTAGAAGTCCGTGGAGCAGATGTGCAAGAACTTGCCGGCCGCTTCGCGGATCGCCGCGACGACTTTCGGATGGCTGTGCCCGGTGGATGCGACGGCGATGCCCGCCATGAAGTCGAGATAGCGGTTGCCGTCCACGTCCTCGATCATGGCGCCCTCGCCGCGTTCGACCACGAGCGGATACTCTTTGATATATGAAGGCGACGCGTAGCGCTCATCCAGTTCGATGATGCGCCGCGCGTTGGGACCGGGCGGAGGCGTGACGACGTGCGGATAGTTCTTAGCCATGGATCACCTCGTGCGTGCGGCCCGCAGGGCGTGTGCTCTTCGCCGCGCAGGAACGCGCAGGCGGCCTGCTTTCTTGTTTCTCGTCGCGCCGAGCGCGGGCCTCGTCTGCCCGCCGAACGAACCCGCGATGCGGGCGTGCCCAAACGCGGGCCGGCCACGCCTTTGTTCGGCGGCCGGAGGGTTCGTTCGCGCGGCGCGCGAGGTCACATCATCCGCGTGCGCGATTGCTCCCGCATGAACTGCGCGACGTAGTACGGACCGCAGCCGCCCTTGCCCGTGATGCCAGAACCTTTCCAGCCGCAGAACGAGTTGACGCCCGGCCACGCTCCGGTCGTGGCGCCGGTTCTTCGGTTCACGTAGAGCGCTCCCGCCTCCACTCGATCGAAAAACGCTTCGATCTCATGCTCGTCGTTTGAGAACAGGCCGCCCGTAAGGCCGAGGTCGGAGCGGTTAGCCGCTGCGAGGGATTCGTCGAACGACTTCGTGACGCCAAGCGAGAGAAACGGCAAGAAAAGTTCGCGAGCGAAAAGCTCGTGGTCCATCGGGAGCCGCGCGATGGCCGGCGCGACATAAAAGCCTTGGTCGAGCGGCGGCTGCGCCAAGCGTTCCCCGCCGGCGAGCAGCGAGCCGGATTGTGTCGCCGCCGCTGCCGCCTCTTCGTACTTGTGGACCGCGTGCTCGCTGATGACTGGACCCAAGTAGACGTCGCGTTCCGTGGGATCGCCGATCCGCAGAGCCTTCGTCTTCGCCAGCAGCAATTCCAAGAACGCCGGCGCAACGCGCTCGTCGACGTAGGCGCGCGAGCAGGCACTGCACTTTTGACCTTGCAACCCGAAGGCGGAGCGCATGATCCCCTCGGCGGCCATGTCAAGATCCGCGCTGTGCGTCACGATCGCGGCGTTCTTCCCGCCGAGCTCGCCGAGGATCGGTCGCGGGTAGCGGCCGCCCGCACCGAATTCGCGCATCAATCGCATCCCCACGTCTTTCGAACCCGTGAATGCGACGCCGTCGACACCCGGGTGCTGGATGAGCGGCTCGCCGACGCGCTCGCCCGATCCGAGCAGCAAGTTGAAAACGCCCGGTGGTATGCCGGCTTCTGCATACACGGATGCGAGCTTCACGCCGGTGAGCGGGGCTTGGACCGAAGGCTTGTAGACGACGCAGTTGCCCGCCATGAGCGCTGCGCTCGACATCCCCGTCGACAGCGCGAGCGGGAAATTGAAGGGCGCGATGACGACGAAGACGCCGTAGGGACGCAAGATGTCTTGCGTGCGCTCGTTGGGGGAGAGCTGCCCAAGCGGACGAGCGTAGCCGTGGTTTGCCTCCATCTGGTCCGCGTAGTAGTCGATGAGGTCGGCCGACTCTTCCGCGTCGCCCAACGACTCCATGCGATTCTTGCCGACCTCGACGCTCATCACGGCCGCCAACTCGTAGCGGCGGCGGCGAATGGTTTCCGCAGCTCGTCGCATGACCGCCAGGCGTTCGGCCCAGGGCATCGCGCCCCACGCTCGCTGTGCCCGCCGCGCGGCGAAGACGGCGGCTTCGATCTGGCCGAGGCTTGCCGTCGAGAACTCACCGATCGTCACGCGCTGGTCTATCGGACTGCGGGTCGTGAACGGGGGACCCTCTCCCGGCGCGGCCTCACCTTCGATGAACGGATGGTGGCGCTCGCCCAAGCGCGCTCGCACGCTTGCCAGCGCGTCGTCGAATGCGGCATGGATCTCATCCATGTTGCCGCCCACGGCGGAGTAGGTGATCTTCGGTTGTTTGTGCGGAGCGGTCGTGCTCATGGGGTTCCTTCCGTTTCGATCATCGCGCGGTCGCGGCAAGCTCGCGCGCGACGTCCGCGAGGCTCTCGCGTACGAGTTTGACGAGTTCTGCGATCTCGCTCTCGCTAATGGTGAGCGGCGGAGCGATGAGGATGAGATCGCCGTTGCGTCCGTCTGCGTGACCGGTGTTCGGCCACAGCACGACGCCGTGGCGCAATCCTGCGGCGACCAGCTGCTCGGCGACTTTGAGCTCTCGGGGGAAAGGCCGCTTGGTCGCGCGGTCGGCGACGAGTTCGATGCCGGCGAGCATGCCGATGCCGCGGACGTCGCCGACGAGCGTGGCACCCTCGCCGTCGTTCGCCAGCGAGCGCAGCTGCGATTGCAGCTGCGCGCCCACCGTGGCTGCGCGGCGCACGAGATCGTGTTCGCGGATGAAGCGCAACGTCGCAAGACCGCCCGCGGCCGCCACCGGATGATGGGAGTAGGTCTGCGCGTGGACGAGGCCGCCATGCGGGCTGCGCTGCATCACCTCGAAGACGCGCGAGCTTGCGAGCATCGCCGACAGCGGCACGTAACCGCCGTTGAGCCCTTTGCCCAAGGTGATGATGTCGGGCGCGATCGCGTGACCATCGGCATCCTTGTAGTGCTCGAGCGCGAAAAATTTTCCGGTCCGCCCGACGCCGCACAGCACTTCGTCCGCGATGAACAAGATGCCCGAGCGGTCGCAGATCTCGCGGATCCTGCCGTAGTATGGCGCGGGCGGCACGGAAGCGCCGGTCGAACTGCCGCCGATCGGTTCGGCGATGAAGGCCGCGACGTTTTCCGGCCCGAGTTCATCGATCGCCTCTTGAAGCGCATCGCCCGTCATCGCGCTCGAGCGCTCCCCGTGCTCGCCGGCGCGATAGGGATAAGGTGCCGGGATCATGTGCACGTCGACGAGCCACGGCTCGTAGAGATCGCGGTAATGTTGTCTGGCCGAAGCCGACAGCGCGAGCAGCGTGTTGCCGTGATAGCCCGGCGTCCGCGCGATGACGATGTGCCGCTGCGGTTCGCCCCGTTCGATGTGGTATTGCCGCGCGAGCTTCAAAGCCGCTTCGACCGCCTCAGAGCCGCTCGAGAGGAAATACGCGCGGTCGATGCCGGGCGGCGAAAGATCCACGAGCTCGTCCGCGAGCTCTTCGATCGGCCGGTTCGCGAACATCGTGCCGTTCACGTACGCAAGCGTCGCTGCTTGCGCGCCGATCGCATCAGCGATCTCCTTGACGCCGTGGCCGACGCTTGCGACCATGGCGCCGCCGCACGCGTCGAGATAGCGTTTGCCCGTGTCGTCGTGAAGAAATACGCCCTGCCCGCGAACGATGAGCGGGAGTTGCTTGTTCAACTTACGATAGAAGACCGAAGTGCTGTCGTTCATGGTCGCGCGCTCAAGACGAGGGCGACGGATTCATTTCGTCGCCGTGGGGGACGGTCGCCTGCGCAACGCCGCGCTGTGAGCCGACGGTGAGCCACCACGCGATCGGCACGAGGATCGCGTTCGTCGCGATGGCGATAGACAAAAGTCGCGGGCGTCGATGCGAAGGCTGCGGAACAGAACATTTCGACGACGAGCGCAGCTTCGCCGCCAAAGCGAAGCAGATCGAATGAGCCGCGCTTAGCTGCGCTCCAGACGCTCGGCGATGTCTCGCTCGACTCGTCGCATGACATCCGTCAGCGGCATGCCCGTCCTCGCCGCGATGCCGCGGCAGTCCTCGTACTCGGCTCGCGCTCGCTTGCCCGATGGAGCTTCGACGATCTTGACGCGCACCGGACCGAGGGATGTCTCTACAGTGACGCTGCTCCGCTCGAGCACCATGCGGCGCACCGGCCACGAACGCACGCCGATAGTGGTCGTCTCTGCGAGCATGGCGAGCTCGACCGCCGAGACCCGCTCGGCCGGCGCGAGCGCGCACAGGATGACGCCGGGCCGGCCTTTTTTCATGCCCGCGGCTTGCGTCCAGACATCGAGCGCGCCGGCGAGGAAGATCCGCTCGACCGCGTGCTCGTAGAGGCGTGGATCCATGTCGTCGATGTTCGTCTCGATCTGCACGACGTCGCTCTCGCTCGCGGCGGAACCTTCGCTCGCCCGCACCTCTCCGACGATGACGCGGAGCACGTTCGGGAACGGGAAGTTCGACGATCCGCTTCCATAGCCGATCTGCTGGACGATCATCGGCGGGCGCGGAGCGAACGACGCGATGTGCGTGAGGATTGCGGCGCCCGTCGGCGTGACGAACTCTTCGGCCACATCGATCGTGAAGGTCGGATAGCCGCGCAGCAGCTCCATCGTCGCAGGCGCGGGCGACGGCATCTCGCCATGCGCGCTGCGGATCCGGCCCCTACCGCAGGGAAGCGCAGAGCAATAGATGCGCTCGATGCCGAGCAGATCGATCGCCAGTGCTGCCCCCGCGATGTCGATGATAGCATCCACCTGACCGACTTCGTGAAAGGTGACGTCGTCAGGCGTCGTGTCGTGCACGGCGGCTTCAGCGACGGCGAGGCGCCGGTAGATCCCCTCCGCCATCTCCTCGACCGGCTTTGAGAATCGCGCTGCGCGCAGGATCGCGAGCACGTCTGCAAGCTTGCGGTGCGCAGTCCCCTCGTGGTGGTGGTCGTGCGCCTGGGGCGAGCTGCCGGAGCGTCCGTCTTCGCCTGCGACGTCGACATCGAGATAGAGCGCCGCGAGTCCGCGCTTGGTGACGCGCCGTTCTTCGAACTGCCAACCTGAGACGGGCAGACGCGCGAGTTCGGTGCGCAGACGATCGAGCGGCAGGCCGGCGTCGACGAGACTTCCCAGGATCATATTACCGCTCGCGCCCGCGAAACAGTCGAAATATGCGATCTTCATAGACGCCGCGTCGTGGCTTGGCTCACGTTCTCTACGGCGAAGAGAGCAACCCGCCGAAAGCTCAATACGGGGATAGCGCGGCGCCGTGGAGAACGGACGTGCCGCCAAAATTCGCCGCCGTTGAAAGGCCACATGTCACTGGCTGCATCCGACCCTTCATTTGATACCCAGGTTTTCCGCTTCGCGACGCGGATGGGCCGGCTCAAGGCCAGCGCGATCCGCGAGATCCTCAAAGTCACGGGAATGCCCGACGTCATCTCCTTCGCCGGCGGGTTGCCGGCCCCGGAGCTGTTCCCCGTCGCGCAATTCGCGCAAGCCTGTCAAGACGTGCTCGCGACGGACGGTCCGGCCGCCTTGCAGTACAGCGTGACCGAGGGGTACGAACCGCTGCGTCGCTGGGTGTCCGAGTACCTCGCACGGGTGAATCAGATCCGGTGCACGCCCGATCAGGTCCTCATCATCAGCGGATCGCAGCAAGGCTTGGACCTCATCGGCAAGACGCTGCTCGATCCCGGCGACTTCGTGATCATCGAAAATCCCGCGTATCTCGGCGCGATCCAAGCCTTCGACGCATACGAAGCGCAGTACGTGACGGTTGCGACCGACGACGAGGGCATCGATACGAACGATCTGCTGCGCGTCTTGCGCGAGACCAAACGCCGGCCGAAGCTGCTCTATCTCGTGCCCAACTTCCAAAACCCCAGCGGCTTGACGCTCTCCTTGCGCCGCCGCAGAGACGTCGTGGCCATCGCCGCCGAGTACGGCATACCCATTTACGAAGACGATCCGTACGGGCGGCTGCGCTATTCGGGCGAGCAGATCCCTTCGCTCATGGCGATCGCAAAATCGCGCAACTGCATCTACATGAGCACGGTGAGCAAGACCATCGCGCCGGGGATGCGCGTGGCGTGGCTCGTCATTCCGGAACGCGAGGTCTTCGAGCGCGTGGTGCCTGCAAAACAGGCGGCCGATCTCCATACGTCGAGCTTCACGCAGCGCGCCGTCTATGCGTACGCGAGCAACACCGAGGTCTTCGAGCATCACATCGCCGAGATGCTCCCGGTCTACGCCCGGCGTCGCGATCTCATGGTCGAGTCGCTCGAGCGTTTCATGCCCGATGGCTGCTCCTGGACTCGGCCCGACGGCGGTTTGTTCTTGTGGGCGCGGGTCCCAGAGGAAGTCGACACCGAAGCACTGCTCGCACTTGCCTCGCGCAGCAAGGTCGCCTTCGTGCCGGGCGCGCCGTTTTGGGTCAACCGCGTCGTGCGCAACACGATGCGTCTGAACTTCAGCAATGCGTCGGACGAGATGATCGTCGAGGGCGTCAAGCGCCTCGGCGAAGCGGTGAAGGCGTACCTCGCCGGGGCACGCTAGCATTGCCCCATCCTAGGGCGCGCCTCACCGCGGCCGCCTCGGGCATCCTCTCCGCCATCCTCGCCGTTCACGCGCCGGCTTCAGCCGCGGTGCAACATCCCACGGTCACGCTGCGAGCGCAATATGTAGGGTTTTATGCCGGTCATCTCGTCCTCGACGGCGACGGCAATGCATCGTTTGATGACGGCGTGCTCCACGTGGAGGCTAACCGCATCATCGTGGACTTGCGAGCCGATCGCTACATCGCCGCGGGAGCGGTGACGGTGCAGGGTAGCACCATCGCTCACGGCGATGCGCTCGGAGTGGACTTGACGACCCACCGCGGCGTGCTGGTGGACTCCGCTGGCGAGCCGCAGACCGAGCTTGTCGATGGTGCAATGATCGGTGGTCCAGCCCTCATCGGCCAGGGCGAGGAACCGCTCGCCCTTCCCGACATCGGCTTCGAGCAGCCATACTTGCGCGGCACGAAAGCGGTCGCGCATCTCGGCGCGGACGTGCGCATGGCCAATGCGCACATCATCGTGCCCGGCGGCGAAAGCGTTGGGCTGCCCTCGTATGTCTACACCTTTTCGACCGATTCCGGCTATTCCACGAGCAATGTGCCGACGAGCGGCGAGGACATCCCCATCTATTTCGGCAGCACGCCCAACTCCATCCAAGGCATTCACTTCTCGTACAACTCGGTGACGAAGGTCGCGATCGGACTCAACAGCAATTTCGTGTTCGGAAGCCGCGCGTACGTGCTGCTCGGCGCTGCGCCCATATTCGGCCCGAACAAGGCCTTCAATTTCACCTGGCTCGACCACATCAACGACCACACGTCGCAGACGTTCTCGTCGACGACGCAAAGCGGTTTCGGCACGAGCAACAACTACGATCTGCGCGACAGCGTGCATCGCTCGTACTTCGAGCTCATCGCAGGGCAGGGGCTCGGATCGCACGCGGCTACGTTCGCATGGCAAAGCTTCAACCAGTCTTTCGGCAACTGGCCGGGCAGCCGGCCCTTCTTCTGGTTGCGCAGCGAATATGGATACTCGCACGTGCCCCAGCAATTCTCGTTTCCGCCGTTTCCCGTGGACGCAGTGTTGCCGCGGACCGTGTGGCACAACGCCTTTGAAGGTTATCTCGGAACGCCGACGTGGAGCTTCGGACCAAACGTCAGCTTGTTCGGCAGCGCCGATCTTCGCGACGAGACCGATTCGCTGCCGCACCGACAGGTTTCGCAGACCTATACGCTAACGTTGTACACGCGCTGGACTCGGCAGATCTCGACGAATTATTCCGACAGTCTTGCGCCCTCGGTGTTTGATGATTACCCCTCTCAGAACACGATCTTTCACGCCGTCTTGAACCAGCAAAGCCTCAACTTCACCTACGACAACGGCGATCCGTTTCGGATCGCGCTCAACGTCACGCGCGGTACCGAGGCAGGCAACAACCCGTCGCCGCCCTTTGCCTACCCGTGGACCTTGTCGGGCGATTTGCGCTTTCGCGTGACGCGCTCGCTCTCGCTTGACCTGAGCCGCACGTATTTCTTCGGCTTCGACGGGCAGCGTTTCGGGGTGCTCGGACTGCAGCTGCTGCCATGAAGATTCTCGTCACAGGCGGAGCGGGTTACATCGGCGCCGTGTTGTGCGACCGTTTCCTGGAAGCGGGGCACGAAGTCCGCGTGCTCGACCGGCTCTACTGGGGGCGCAAGCCGCTCGAAGCGCTTGCCGCTCGTCTCGAAATAGTTCAGGCGGACGTCCGCGCGGTCGATCCCGATCTGCTCGATGGGATCGAAGGGGTCGTGCACCTGGCGGGACTTTCTAACGACCCGACGGCGGAATACAATCCTGAAGCGAACTGGGAGATGAACACGACGGCGACGGCTGCGCTCGCGGCGGCGTGCCGCAAGCGCGGGATTCGGCGCTTCACGTTCGGTTCGAGCGCCTCGATCTATGACGGACTCGGCGACGGCCTCTTCGACGAGACCACGAAAGTCGCGCCGCGCGGCGCCTATTCGGAGTCGAAGTTCGCCGCGGAGCAAGCGTTGCTCGAAGCAGCCGATGGCTCGTTCGCACCGACCATCTTGCGTCAAGGCACCGTGTACGGACACAGCCCGAGGTTGCGGCTCGATCTCGTCGTCAACACCTTCATAAAGGACGCGCTGCTGCGCGGCAAACTCTTCCTCCACGGCGGCGGGTGGATGTGGCGACCGCTGGTGGACGTGGGAGACGTGGCGCTCGCGCATTTGCGCTGCATTGAAGCACCCGCCGGCAGCTTGGGCGGTGAGATCTTCAACGTCGTGCACGAGAACTTCCAGATCCGTCAACTCGCCATGCTCGTGGCGGGATCGCTCTCGTTGCGCGGACGACCGGTGACGCTCGAGGATGCACCTCTGCCTGCGCTCAACCGCAACTATCGCTGCACCAACCGCAAGCTCCAAGACCGGACGGGCTTCGTCCCTCGCGTCACGGTCCTCGAGTCGATCGAAGGCATACTGCGGCATATCCCGGTGGAGAATCCCACCGAGCTCGCGCACCCGCGTTACTACAATATCGCATGGATGACGCTGCTGGAAGAAGTGCAGCGCTCGCAGGCCGGCTTCGACTCGATCTGGTCGAGCGGCACGGCCGCCGACCTACCCGTGTAGCGCGCGCGAATTTATTCGCGCGACCTTCGCTCGTAAAGGCACGCAAGACGTATGAGGAGTTCGAAACTCGGTGTAATTCTGTTCGTGGCGATGGGCCTTCTCGTAACCATAGCCTCGTTACTTGACTATTTCAATCCAGCGTCCAGGCGCGGTTTGGCTGAGATCGTCGCCATATACAAGACGGTGCCTATGCCCAACGGCTCTGAGCAAATCCCCAACTCACTTAGAACTTTTCACAAGACGCACAGCGCCGATTTGATTGTCACCTATTGGTCGACAATAAGTTCTTCTGAGGTTAACTCATTTTATAGGCATTTCTTCGTGAGCCGCGGATGGCGAGTTTGCGTGCCTAAGGACCAGAAGACTGACGAATCGACTCAAGGCGTGGTTTTTGAGAAGAGTAACTACTCTGGCGACATCAGTTTTAGCATGACCACGCGCGGCCTGTATTTTTTTGGTTTATCCTGGACGGACTACCCTGAGTCTCGCTGCACCGCTAGCTAGCGTTCTTACTCGGCCAGGGGTCGTCTGGACCGATGTCGCTCGACGCTCGCTTGACTCGTCCCTCGATCGAGTCGTGATCGAGCGAAACGACGTCCAAACCGCTCACCACGATGCGCATAACGGTCAGTCGTTCAGGGCACGAATAAATTCGCGCCCGCTACATGGACCGTCGGCGCGAATAGATTCGCGCCCGCTACATTGGGCGGGCGAGTGCGATCACGCGCGGCGCTCCGGTGGTCAATTGCGAGCACCGCGCGACAAGTCCGCGCCTAGCTTCGGCCGCTGCGGCTAGAATCGCTTGAGCGTTATGTGCGCGTACCCCCAGCCTTGCACGCTCCCTTGCGCGTCCTCATCGATCACCCGGAACAACAAGTGATGGTTCGTCATGATGATGGGCTCTCCGGGCGCGGCGTAGCGTGCGGAAGGCGGAGCCAGGACGAAGGTGAGCTTCGTTTCGCCGTTGCCTGCGACCAAAAGGTCGACGCCTTGGAAGCTGGTGCAATATAGATCGTCGATATCGGTGAGCCTGATAGCGTCGTGGGCGGCGACGAGGAACGCCGTTTTCGAGAGCAGCGGGCGCTTCGCTTTGCCCGTTGAGGTCGCCCACACGAAGACAGGCGATGCGGGCGACCGATCCATCGAGCAGGTCGAGCCGTCGCCTAGGACCCGTGGAGGGACCGCTTCGAGGTCGCGCTCCCGCATCGTCGGCACTTGGGCGATCTCCCTCTCGGTCACGACGAAGGTGGTTTCCGGAGGACTGGCGCTCACCACGATTCTGCCTCCGCTGCTCGACGCGAGCATCTCCATGAAATACCAATCTCCGCCGCTGTGCGGCAGCCAGATGGGATGAAGCGTTTCCCCATCGAGGATCGCGAGATCGTAGCGCTCGCATCCCGCTCCTTCGCTGGCGCAGGTCGAGTAGACGACCCAGAAGGTGCCGTCAGGCATCTCGAAGCCTTGGCCGTCCTTGATGAGATGGTCGCTGCGGAAATATGCATTGGTCAGGCGCTGCCCTAGGTTCGCGTACGCCATGGATACGGTGGACTGCAATGCGCCGACGCGCGCATTGGCGGCATACGCGAGCCGCTCGTCGGACGGCAGCTGTGCGGCGTACCCCTGTTCGTTGAAAGGGGTCGGCGACGCGGCGGGCGTCGCAGGGAGCGGCGGGTTGGTGGGTGCGGGCGTGCACGGGTACGCGCAGAACGACCCGGTGAGCGCGTCGATCCGGTATGCGGTCGAACCGTTCAGCGTATACTGGTACCGGAAAACGATCAGGATGGCTGCGATGAGCACCATACTCGCGACGAGCACGCGAGGCCAGTGAATGTGACCGTTGAGTTTCACGACGCTTGCGATGAGGTTATGCCGCCGGCTCCGAACGACCTCGCTGCGGTGCGCAAAGCTGCTGCGATTTCGTTCATCGCCCTCACCGTGACGGCAGAAGCTATCAAGAAATGAAGCTGAGTGCTTTCGCCCTCATCTCCCTCATCATCGCCGCTGCGTTCATTACCCAATGCACGGGAGGCGAGGGACCAGCACCGGTGACGCCACCGGTCGTTCTGGCGAAAATTCCCGTCGCCGGCGTCGACACGACCGGCGCCTCGCTCGTGGACGACGGGTCTGGTCACGTTTGGATCGTCGACGCGCCGGATTATGCGATTCACCGCGTCGATATCGCATCGGGCGTCATGACGAATTTTCCGCTGTCGCAAAACGCCGAGGCGCACGGCGCGGTGTTCGAAGATGGCGCCCTGTGGGTCGCTGACTACAGCGACGGGCAATTGCTCCGCTACGATGAGTCCGGCGCCATGAGAGCCTATCCGGTCGGATCCGGGATCCATCCTTACGGACTCGCCTGGGGCGACGGCAGGTTCTGGTTCGTCGAGCAGACGAGCCAATCGATCGGCGCCATGGCCGAAGACGGAACCACGAGTTCGGTGCCGATCCCAATGCCGAGCTGGCTCGGCGGACCGATGGCGCGCGGCGGCGACGGCACGCTGTGGGTCGGCGGACCGCCGGGTTCCGGCACCATTGGGAGGCGCGCCGGACTGTTCTCGTTCCAACTCTTCGCTGTTCAAGGCCAGCTCGGCAGGCTCTTCGCCTGCCCGGACGGCACGGCGGCATTCGAATCAGTCGAGGGCGAGGGAGCGCCGTGGACCGAGCGCATCGGCATCATCGATGCTCGCGGCCGCGAACGTTCGAGCGAGTGGGTGGCACCCTCGCCACCGCCGGCGAGAACCGCCTCCCGATTCGTCGTCCATAGCTCCATCGTCGGTCCTCCCCCGCCGCCGAACTTCGAGTTTTTCGCGTGCGACGCCGGCGGGGCTTGGTTCGTCATCGACAGGGCGACGATCGGACACGTAACTCCAGATGGTGAGCTGGCGTTGTACGACCCCGCGGCGCTCGCGTCGCCTTCGCCGGCCGGGACCGCTTCTGTGCGGCAAACGGCGTGGGTCGCGATCGGTGACAGCATCGTCAAGCTCGGTTTTTGAGATAACCCTTCGCCGAGAGATATCCGCGCAACGCGTCCTGCCACGGGTGCGCCATGAGCCCGAGAGCGCCGAGCCTTTCGCTCGCGAGCACGGAGTACGGCGGACGCGGGGCTTTTCCGGCCATCGTTGCGGCGGGTACTCGTTCCGGGCGCGTGCGTGCGCCGCAAAGCGTGAAGATAGTATCCGCGAATTCGAACCAGCTGCATTGACCGGCATTTGCCAAGTGGTAGATCCCATATGGCGCCTGAGCCCGCGTGAGCCCGATCATGAGTGCGGCGGCGTCGCGCGCGGAGGTCGGCGCCATGACGATGTCATCCACGACTTTTGGCGCGTCACCGGCGCGCGCTTCTGCGACCATGGACTCGACGAAGTTGCCGCCTTTGCCGCTGCTGCCCGCGGGACCGAAGACCGCTGAGAGCCTGATGATATAGGCCCGGGCGTTGGCCGACGAGACGAGGAATTCGCCGGCGAGCTTCGTCATCCCATAGACGTTGATTGGGTGCGGCGCGTCGCTCTCCACGTACGGTTCGCGTTTACCGCCATCGAAGACAAAATCCGAGCTCACATACATGACCGCTGCGCCGCGTCGCTGCGCCTCGAGGGCCACGCGATATGCTCCGACGGCGTTGATCGAAAGCGCGCGATCCGGCTCGTCTTCGCAGCGATCGGTCTGATGAAACGCCGCGGTGTTGACCACCACATCGCCTGGACCGATGTCACTCAATGCTCGCTCGACGCTCGCTTGACTCGTCACCTCGATCGAGTCGTGATCGAGCGAGACGACGTCCAAGCCGCTCGATCTCGCGGCGAGCACCACTTCGCTTCCGACTTGGCCCTTGCCACCGATCACCACCATGCGCATAAGGGTCACTCGTTCAGGGCGCGAATAAATTCGCGCTCGCTACATTGACTGTTAGCGCGAATAAATTCGCGCTCGCTACATTGACCGTTAGCGCGAATAAATTCGCGCCCGCTACATTTGGGCGAGAGATCGATCACGCGCGCGGCTCCCGGTGGATTCGCGCAAGGATGAGCGGCCCCGGTTGAGGCGCGCTTTCCGTAATCCTCACCGCTTCTCGGACGCGATCTGCGGTGACGGCTGCGGTCCCGGCGCCGTAGATGCCCAGTAGCGGTTCGCCTTCACGCACGGTTTCGCCGATCTGCCTGAGCAATCGCACGCCGGCAATTCCCGATTCTGCGTTCTCCGCGGCGATGACGGCCTCCGCAATCGTCTTGCCGTCGATCCACGCCACCACCCCGCTTCGGTCCGCAAAAAGCAGCATTTCGGGCTGCCCGGGGCGCTGGAACGCTTCGAGGTCACCGCCCTGCGCGCGAACCATCGCGTCGAGGCGCAACCGTGCGGTCCCATCGCGCAGCGCATGGCGCACCGTTGCCTGCGCGCGCGACTCGATCTCCGGTCGTCCTGCATGCGGCCCGGCCAGCATCGCTTGGGCCACCGCCGTTGAGACATCATAGAGCCGTCCGCCTTCGCGCCCGTGTAGCACGTCAAGCGCCTCGTCGAGCTCGAGCACATCGCCGACCGAGGCTCCCAATGGAACGTCCATATCCGTGACCAGCACGTGCATCGAGCGTCCGAGCGCCGCTCCGACGTCCGCGATCGTTTCTGCGAGTCGCGTCGCCGAGTCGACGTCCTCCATGAACGCGGAGCGGCCTGCCTTCACGTCGATGACGAGTGTCGGCGCACCGCCGGCGATCTTCTTCGAGAGCACGCTCGCTGCGATGAGCGGGATGCTCGCGACCGTGCCGGTCCGGTGGCGCAGCGCATACATCTTCTTGTCGGCAGGCGCCAGCCGATCGCTCGCGCCGGCGATTGCGCACCCAACCTCGCCCACCTGCGCCTTGAAGTCACGCACAGACAGATCGGTTCGCAACCCTGGAATGCGCTCGAGCTTGTCGAGAGTGCCGCCCGTGTGGCCGAGCCCACGTCCGGACAGCTTCGCCACCTTCACGCCGCACGCCGCCGCGAGCGGCACCGCGATGAGGCTGACGGCATCGCCGACGCCGCCCGTGGAATGTTTGTCGACGATCGTGCCGACCACGCCGCGCCAATCGAGCATCGTTCCCGACCGCGCCATCGCGTCGGTCAAGCTCGTCGTCTCCTCAAGCGTGAGCCCGCTTTGCATGACCGCGCGCAGCCACGGCAGCAGATCGTCGTCGCCGAGCGTGCCGTCGCTGTAACCCTTGACGAGCGCTTCGATCTCGCCGCGCTCGTGCGACGTGCCCGCGCGCTTGGAAGCGGCAAGCTGCGCCGCTGCTGCCGCGCCCATCTTCAAGCCCGGCGCTCGATCAGATCCAAGATCAGGTTGCTCGCGTTCGGACAAGCTTGTTCCACGACGCTGAGGATCTCCGCGTGACTGTGCTCGGACGGTTGCTTACGGCGTCGTGGAAACGCGTCGTTCGAGATCACGGACAGCCCCAACACGCGCATGCCCAGCTGACGCGCGGCCATGACTTCGGGGACGGTAGACATGCCGACCGCATCCGCGCCAAGCGCGTAGAGCATGCGCAGCTCTGCTTCGGTCTCGTAGGCAGGTCCGCTCAACGCCGCATAGACGCCCATCTGGAGCGTTATGTGCTGCCGGTTCGCAGATGCGAGCGCTTCCCCGAGCAGCGTGATGTCGTACGCATCGCGCATCGCGACAAAACGCGAGCGTCCCTTCGGGAAGTCGGGCCCGCGCAGCGGATTGTCGCCGATGAGGTTGAGGTGATCGCGCACCAGCATCAGTTCGCCTTCGCGAAAATCGGGATTCAGGCCGCCGGCTGCGTTCGTCACGATGAGCGTCCGAGCGCCCAAGGCGTGCGCCACGGAAACCGGATACGCGACCTCGCGCATGCTCGCGCCTTCATAGAAATGGACCCGTCCGAGAAATGCGGCGACCACCACCCCACCGGGCGTTCGCCCGACGACGAGCTTGTGTTCGTGACCGGGCACCGTGCCTTTCGGAAAATTTGGAATGCTCGCATACGCGATGGCCGACTCGACGTCGAGCCAGTCGACTGCGGCGCCAAGACCGGAACCAAGCACGATCGCATACGCCGGGCGCAACTTTGTGTGCTTGACCAGAAAGTTCTTCGTGAGCGCGAGACCGAGCGTGGACATCGAGGCCTTACGCCGGCGACCGAGCGTCCGGCCGCGAGCGCGACGTGACGATGGCCCATAGCTCGGCGAGCTCTTTGACGCGCAGCGCCGCGCCGACGAGAAGTAAGACGGCCGCGCCTGCGAGCATCGCAAGCGCGAGAACGGCGCAGTGCTGCCAGAATGGCGCCGACACGTGCCACAGCGCGGTGGCGATTGACGACGCCACGACCGCCATCGCAACTGACGCCGCGCCGGTCGCCCAAATCGACGTCGTCGCAAACGACCCTTCTGCGATCCCGATCCGCCGCGCCAGTAGCCAGCCGAGTACCGCCGCTTCAACCAGCGACGCGAGCGAATTCGATGCCGCAAGCCCGTTGATCCCGAATGCGCGCACGGTCATGGCCGAACACAGCACGTTGAGCGCGACAACCGCGCACGCGACGATGACCGGCGTCTTCGAATCGTGCATCGCGAAGAAGCAGCGAGTCAGGACGATGCTCGCCGCAAGCCCCAAGAGCCCGATGGCGTAGAACTGCATGGCCCCGGCCGTGCGCACGACGTCACCCGGCGTGAAGGCGCCGCGTTCGAAGAGCACGCTGATGATTGGCCGTGCCAGCGCGATGAGCGCAAACGCCGAAGGGATCGTGATGAGCGCCGTGATGCGCAGGCCCGCGAAGGCGGTCGAGCGCAGACCTTCGAGTTCGCTCTTCGCGAACTGCGCCGACAGGATAGGAAAGATCACGGTCGCGATCGCGACCGCGAAGAGCTGCTGCGGGAACCCCACGACCTTGGTCGCGTACTGCATGGCTGCGATGTTGCCGGGCAAGAGCTTCGACGCGAAGTACTTGTCGAAAAGCAGATTCACCTGACCGACGGCAGAGCCGACGATGATCGGACCCAGGATAAGTCCAAGCGTGCGCAATCCGGGGTGGTGCAGGTCGAGCACAAAACGATACTTGCAGCGGCGCAAGTAGTTCGGCAACTGCACGGCCAGTTGCGCGAACAATCCCACCGCCGTGCCGAAGACGAGCGCGTAGATCCCATACAATCGAAAAAGCAGCAGCACGAAGACGATCGTCACGAGGTTGAGCGCCGCGCCTTGCAGCGACGCGGCACGGTAGCTGCGCTGGGCGTTGAGCAACGCCTGCACCACACCGGCGATCGAGGTGGCGACGATCGTCGGCATGAGGATGCGCGTCATGGTCGTCGTCACGCCGGCTTCGGGCGCGGGGAAGCCGCGGGCGACCAGATGCACGAGCCAGGGTGCGGCGATCCAGGCCAGCGCGGCGAGCACCGACAGCAAGATGATCAGCCCGTTGATGACCGTGCTGGAAAAGCGCCAGGCTTCCTCGGACTTCCCTTCGGCGAAGTAGCCGCTGAAGATGGGGACGAGCGCGCTCACGAGCGCACCGTTGAACACGCCGAACACGAGCGTGGGCAAGATCGCGGCGACCAAGAACGCGTCCAGCTCCCAGCGCTCGCCGAAATATTTCGCATTGACCACCTCGCGCGCGAATCCGAGCACCATGCTCAAGAGCGTCGCAAGCATCACGGCGAACGTCGAGGAGGTCACGCTGCGCTTCATGGGGATGCGGGTGCTTACGACTCCGCGCTCGCGGCTCCTGTGCCGGCGCCTTCATACGAGGCGGCAACCCCCGCACCGAGCAGCAGCCAGAACAAGCCCGCGACTTTGGGGAAGAAGAACAGGTCGTCGACGAGTTGGTGGCACAGCAAGCTCACCGTCGCCAACGACGCCGCAAGGGCCAACGGAGAAAGCGTCCGCAGGCGCCACGTCTCGCGCAACGCGACGAAACAAAACAAGAGCAGCGCAGCAAAACCGACGAGCCCCTGCTCCGCCAGCGTCTGCAACCACAAACTGCTGGCCTGCGTCGCAACTCCCTGCACGCCGACCGATGGCAAGAGCGCCGAGAAATTGCCGGCGCCGACGCCGGTGACGGGATGCCGTTGGAACAGCGCGATGGCAGCGGGCCAGAGCTGCGCGCGCGTCCCCACGCCGCCGGGCTGCTCGCTCACATCCAAGAGGAAGAACCGCTCCACGTCCGCCCAGCCCGCGTGCACGCGAACGAACCAAAAAACCAAAACGGCGATGCCGAGCGTGGCGCCGCAGGCCATGGCGATGAGCGACGAACGCGCCGCGGCGCGGGTTGCGCGTGCGAGCATCGCATACACGATGCCCACCATGAAAATGCCCGCGCGCGATTGCGACAAGATGAGCGCGGTCGCCGCAGCGCCGATGTCGGCTGCTCGCAAACTCGCGAATCCGACACCGAGGAGCGGCGCGACCCAAAGTATTGGCAGCGCGGCTTCAAGATAACCGGCCAGCTGATTCGGTCCCTCGAGCGTGCCGGCCACGCGCGGCATCGCGTAGCCATGCACGAGCACCGCCGAAGGGGCTCCGCCGAAGAACGCCTGGGACAATGCGGATAAGGCGACGATCGCGGTCGCCACTGCGACGCCCGAGACAAGCGCCCGCGGCGCATTCGGGATAGACTCGATGCTCGCGACCGCGCACCACAGCAGCACGAGATATTCGGCCTGCTTGAAAAACTCGCGCGCGACCTCCCAGCGGTCGGACGCCGAGAGCGAAGAGAGGGCGATCGCTGCGAGCAGCACGGCGCCCGCGATCATGACGCGGCGTGCGCCGGGGGAACGAGGCCACGGGTTGATTCCCGAGAGCAGCAGGCCGAGCGCGGTACCCAGCGTCACGACCTTCGGCGCGGTCAACGTGGTCTGCGCGATGTCGCGATATGCTGCGAACGGGATGGCGAGCGCCAAGACGAACACGATCCAGGGCGAGCGGCGGTACGCGAGGTACACGGACGCCGCAGCGACGCACAAAAATGCGGCGGCAGACCACGGGGTAAGGGGGACGCGCTGGATTGTTTGGTCGATGACGGGCGGAAGCGTTGCGAACGCCTGCGTCACCACGCTCCTTCTCGGCGCAGCACGGCGGGGATCGTCTTCGCCAAGATCCAGAGATCGACAAGCGGCGACCAGTGCCGCACGTACCAGACGTCCATCGCCATCCAGCGGCGGAACTGCACGTTCGTCCTGCCGCTCACCTGCCACAGGCCGGTCATGCCGGGAAGCACGGTCAGCCGTTGATGGTAGTGCGGCGCGTAGGCTTCGACCTCAGCGGGAAGGGCGGGCCGCGGTCCGACGAGACTCATGTCGCCGCGCAGCACGTTCCACAGCTGCGGCAGTTCGTCGAGGCTGCTGCGACGCAAGAATGCGCCAAGGGCATGCAGCCGGGGATCGTTGCGGATCTTCAGCGCGGGGCCGTCGCACGCGTTGAGATGCGCGACGCGGGCGTGAAGCAGGTGCGCGCCATCCACCATCGTGCGGAACTTGAAGAGCTTGAAGCGCTGGCCGTCAACGCCCACGCGCTCCTGCACGAAGAGCGCGGGTCCCGGCGATACGAGCTTGATCGCGGCGGCGACGGCAAGACATAGCGGCGTGGCGGCAACGAGCGCGATGGTGCCGAGAACGAGGTCGATCGTGCGCTTCAAAAGATGCCACGACCGCGGCGACGTTCGTTTGGCACGGTGCCAGCGCCGCGATCGGAGGTAGTTCTGGAGTTGCGGAGACGGTCGGGGGACCGAGCGCGGCTTTGAAACGGCGATCATACGGAAAGCATCTCGCGCGGCGCGGGGACGGCGAAAGTCTGAAGCACGCGCTCTCCTACCTGCGCGAACGAATCGAGCTCTCCCATGAACGCGCCCGCGACTCCAGGCCTATAGTCGAGCAGGGGCGCGAACTCGCGCGTGTGATCGGTGCCGGGCGCGGTCGGGTCGCAGCCATGATCCGCCGTGACGATCAAACGGTCCCCTTCGTGCAGCTCATCGAGTAGGTCCGCCATTTTTGCGTCCATCGCTTCGAGCGCTTTGGCGTAGCCGAGCGGGTCGCGGCGATGTCCGTACTTCGAATCGAAATCGTTGAGGTTCGTGAAGCAAAAACCGCTCGTCTTTTTTTGCAGCCATTCGAGCGTGCGCGCTAGACCCTCGGCGTTGTCGGCCGTTCGGCTCCCGCCTGCGAGGCCCTGGCACGAGTAGATGTCCTGGATTTTCCCCAATCCGTACGTCGAAACTCCCGCCTCTTCCAGAAGTTCGAGCAGGCTCGGCGACGGCGGTCGCACTGCGAAGTCTCGGCGTCCTGCGGTGCGAACGAACGAGCCCGCAGAACCTGAGAACGGCCGCGCGATGACGCGATTAACGCGATTAGGCGGCACGAGCATGTCGCGGGCTTGCTGGCACCACTCCCAGAGAAGCTCGAGCGGGACGACGTCCTCGTGCGCCGCGACTTGGAACACGGAATCGGCAGAAGTGTAGACGATCGGATAACCGGTGCGCTGGTGCTCCGGTCCGAGCCGCTCGATGATCTCCGTTCCTGAGGCGACTTCGTTCCCCAGGATGCGGCGCCCGATGAGCGCCTCGTACCGCTCGATGAGGTCGCTGGGAAAACCGTGCGGGTAGGTGGGGAATGCGTGCGCGATGCGGATGCCCATCATCTCCCAGTGGCCGGTGACGCTGTCTTTCCCATTGCTCTGCTCGCGCAGCCGCGCGCAGGCGGCCAGCGGCGCGCTCGCAGGCTCGACGCCCCGGACGGACGCGAGCAGGCCCAGCCCGAGCCGCTCGAGCACGGGCATCCGCACGCTGCCTGCGGCTCGCGCAGCGTTGGCTATCGAATTGACGCGCGGGTCGTCGCCGTAGCGCGCGGCGTCCTCGCTCGCGCCGACGCCGCCACCGTCGACGACGATGACGACGGCTCTCACTTCCTTCATCTTAATAGCGGACTTTTACGGACACCGTCTGCTGGGCGGTGGCGCCGTCTGCGCGGATGGCGATGAGCACGATCTGGGCCCGGTAACCCGGCAAGATGACCTTCGGCACGCGCACCGCCAAAGAGAACGTCCCGATGTCCACGCGCGGCACATTGACTTGGTAATTGCCGATGCGCGCGAGCATCGCCGCAGCGTTGCTTGTGGTGAGAACGCGAGCTGACGCAAGCTCGCCTGCCCGCACGACCTGCGAAGACAGGCTGACCGATTCGATCTGCACCGGGTCAGTAGGGGCTGCATAAGGGACGCCCGGCGGCAGCGGCGCGGCGCTTTGAAAGGGTTGCGTCGTTGCAAGCGCGATGGTGGAGACGCAGATCAGCGCCGCGATGAGCGTTGCCATCTGGGCCGCAGTCTGCGGCCTTTTCGATTTCTTTACCTCCGTCGGCGAAGGGCGGCGGCCGCCGTCACCTAACCCTGTATCTTAAGGAAGCAACGGCCGGGTCGCGCGCGACTCCGGCCAAGCCGTTTTGGAGAATCGTTTGTCACAGGACATCGGCGCGGCAGTCGCTCGCGGACTGCGCGCATGGGACGAGCTCGGGCAAGCCGCGGCGACGCTGCGCCGTCACGGCGCCGTGGACATGACCGACTGCGTCGCGGCCTCGCGGCCTGCGCTCGTGTCGGCGCTTTGGATCGAGCTCGGCGGGCCGCTCTTCGTCTGGAGCGCCAACCAAGAGCGCGCGGACCGGTTCGCCAACGACTGCGCCTTCTACACGCAGGATTTCGGCGCCGCCATCCACGTGCTGCGAGCGCGCGACCTCGAACCGAACGCGCTTGCAAATCCAACCGAGCATGCCGATCGCATGACGACGCTCGACGCTCTCGCGCATGCGCGCCCCGGCATCTACTGCATCTCGCATGCCGCAGCCCGCCAGATGTTGCCGGACCCGAAGGCGTTCGCGGCCGCTGCGCGCGAGCTGCGCACCGGCGAATCGTATGACTGGGAGGAGCTCCTGGCCACGTTCGACCGGTTGGGCTACGAACGGGTTGAGGTCGTCAGCGCTGCCGGCGAGTACGCCGTGCGCGGGGGACTGGTCGACATCTTTCCCGCGACGGCGGATTTGCCGGTTCGTCTTGAGTTCTTCGGCGACCGGCTGGAACAGATCCGCACGTTCGCCATCGCCACGCAACGATCGCTCGACGAACTGACCGAGATCCGCATAGCGCCATGGTCGGAAGAGCCCTTCGCCGATCGCGCCGCCATTGTGTGGCGTTATGCGCCTGACGCGCTGCTCGTGGTGGACGATCCCGATGCCATCGTGACGGCCGAACACCATCTCGTCGCGGCGCTCGAGCGCGCGTCGACGGTCGCGGAGGCCGACGAGCCGAAGAACGAAGATGACAAGAGCGAGGACCGAGCGCAATCGCCGAGTCCGCCGCCGGAGCGACCGGCCGTCGCCAAGTTCGACCAACTTCAAGAAGCGATCGGGCGACGAGCCTTGCTACGACTGCAAACCGGCATTGCGGCTGCGCCGTTCGGTCCGCCGGCCGCACTCGTCATCCCGATTGAAAGCACTCCGGCGCCGGCATTCGGCCGAAGCATCGAGCGCTTTGTCGAGTACGCGCGCAGTGCCGCCGCCGGCGGTGCGACCGTGGCGATCGCCTCGGTCGGCTACCGCCGCATCCGCGAAGTGCTCGAAGAGCACGCGCTCGCGACGCAAGAGACGCCCAAGCGGTTGCGCCTGCCCTCCGAACGCGGCACCCTCATCTGCGCCGAAGGCATGATCGATGCTGGGTTCGCGCTGCCCGCCTTGCGCTTGACCGTCATCGGCGACGGCGAACTCTACGGCCACCCGGCGCGACGGAGCCGGCGCAGAAGCGCCAAGGAAGGCGTGCCGGTCTCCGTCGCGGATCTGACCACGGGCGACCACTTCGTGCACGCGCATCATGGCATCGGCCAATACATCGGTTTGGAACACATCGTGGTCGAGGACGTCGGTCGCGATTTCATGACGCTCGCGTATGCCGCTGGAGACCGCCTCTACGTGCCCGTCGACCAGATGCATCTCGTGCGCAAGTACGCCGGCACCGATGGCGCGCCGGTTCGTCTCTCGAAACTCGGAGGAAGCGATTGGGTTCGGACGCGTTCGAAAGTGCGCGAGGCGGTGGAGCGCATCGCCGATGGACTCGTGCGGCTGTACGCGGCTCGCGAACTTGCCCAGGGACATCCCTTCGCCCCCGACACGCCGTGGCAGACCGAGCTCGAGGAATCCTTTCCGTACGATGAGACGGCGGATCAAGCCGAAGCGATCCGCGTGGTCAAAGACGATATGGAAGCGGCGCGGCCCATGGATCGCCTGGTATGCGGCGACGTCGGCTACGGCAAGACCGAAGTCGCGGTGCGCGCGGCCTTCAAGGCGATCATGGATCGGCGCCAAGTCGCGGTCCTGGCGCCCACCACCGTCCTCGCGGCGCAGCACTTCCGCACCTTTTCCGAGCGCTTTGCGGCGTATCCGGTTACTATCGCGCTGCTCTCGCGCTTCCGTTCCAAGGCCGAGCAGAAAACGACGCTCGCCGGCTTGGCCGACGGCAGCGTCGACCTCGTCATCGGCACCCATCGTCTCCTCCAGCGCGACGTGGGTTTCTCGCGCCTCGGCCTCGTCATCGTCGACGAGGAGCAACGTTTCGGCGTCATGCACAAAGAGCGCCTAAAAGAGCTGCGCCAGTCGGTCGACGTCTTGACGCTGTCCGCAACGCCTATCCCGCGCACGCTGCACATGGCCATGGCCGGCGTGCGCGATCTCTCCCTCATCCAGACGCCGCCGGCGAACCGGATGTCGATCAAGACCGTCGTCGCGCCGAGCAGCGACTCGCTCATCGAAAGCGCGCTCGAGCTGGAGCTCGACCGCGGCGGACAAGTGTATTTCGTGCACAACCGGGTCGAGACGATCTACGGCGTCGCGGCCGCGGTGAGCGGGCTCGCACCGCGCGCGCGCGTGGCCGTGGGCCACGGTCAGATGCACATGCACGAGCTCGAAGATGTGATGCTGCGGTTCGTCAATGGAGAGATCGACATCTTGGTCTCGACCACCATCATTGAAAACGGCCTCGACATCCCGAACGTGAATACGATCGTCGTCAACAACGCCGACCATTTCGGTCTGGCGCAGCTGTATCAGTTGCGCGGCCGCGTCGGTCGAAGCGCGCATCAGGCCTACGCCTACTTCTTGTACCAACCGCACCGGTCGCTGTCGGAGGTGGCGCAGTCACGGCTCGAAGCGATTCGGGAGTTCTCACATCTCGGGTCCGGGCTGCAGCTTGCGATGCGCGATCTCGAGATACGCGGCGCCGGCAACCTCTTGGGCCGCGAACAGAGCGGTTTCATCGCCGCGGTCGGCTTCGAAACCTATTGCGAGATCTTGCAAGAGGCTGTGGCGCAACGACGCGGCCAACCGGTTGTGCCGGACGTTCCCCCGCCCGTGCTCGACGTACGCGTGAGCGCGTTCATCCCGACGAGCTACATGAAATCCGCAGCGCAGAAGATCGCGTTCTATCAGCGCATCAGCGCGGCGCTCACGACAGACGAGGTGGACCGATTGGAAGAAGAGCTGCGAGACCGTTTCGGAGCGCCTCCGCTGGAAGTCATTGCGCTGCTCGATCTCGCGAAGTTGCGCATTCTCGCAATCGCAAAAGGAGTACAAAAAGTTGCACTCGAACAGCGGCGGCTGACCCTTGAAGTGGGGCCCAAGTTTTCCCTGTCCGAAGAGGCCCTTCCAAGACTCGCCACTATCACTGGGGGAAATTTCCGGTTCGCGAAGGATGCCATCGTGGTCGGCTTGCCGGGCACGGAACCACGAGGGCGGCTGGCCTCGGTGCGCGACATCGTATCCGTTCTTTAATGTAGAGGGCGACTGGAAAGTCGCCCCGATAAGGAGTTCACATGACGTTTCAGCGGTTGGCCAAAGTCGCGCTCGCGCTTGCGGCTATGAGCTTTGTTCCGCAGCTCGCGGGCTGCGCGAACGCCGGCGACAAGACCCTCGTCTCCGTCAACGGAGAGAAGATCAACAAGTCGGCGCTCGACACCAGGCTTGAGAACCAGGCCGGCAAGACCACGCTCCAACAAATGGTCGATACGGCGCTCGTCTTGCAGTACGGCAAACAAGCCGGCATCAATCCGACCGACGCGCAGATCCAAGACCAGGTCAACCAGCTGGAACAGCGTTTCCCGCCGGGTCAGTTCGACACCATTCTCAAGCAGCAAGGCTTGACGATGGACGATGTCAAGACTATCGAGAAGGTGCAGCTCATCATCAAGCAGGCGGTGGACAAGCAGATCACCGTCAACCAGGCGCAGATAACCGATTTCTTCAATAAGAACCGCGCCATGTACAACACACCCGCTCAAGTTCGCGCGCGCCACATCCTCGTGAAGACCAAGGCCGAGGCGGACGCGGTCGAAGCCAAGCTGCGCTCGGGCGCGGATTTCGCGACGCTCGCGAAGCAGCTCTCGATGGATCCGGGCAGCAAGGCGCAAGGCGGCGAGCTCGGCTGGTTCTCGGCGAATCAGATGGTCAAGCCGTTCTCCGATACCGCGTTCTCGCTCAACGTCGGCCAGGTGAGCCAACCCGTGAACACGCCATTCGGCTGGCACGTGATCCAGGTCGAGGGCAAGCGCCCTGCCCATCAAGCCACCCTCGCAGAGGCGACGCCGAAGATCCGTGACTCGCTCGTGCAGCAGCAGGAAGCCTCGCAAGGCGCGCCCTTCATCCAGCAACTGCGCACCAAAGCGAACATCCAAGTCTACGACGACCGCTTCAATCCGCTCTTCCCGCCGCCCGTGACTGGCATGCCGACCGCGGCGCCATCGGGCCACTAAGGAACGCACAAAAGGCGCGGGCACGAAGCGCGCCAAACTTTTCCCTATGCCCGAACTCTCGATCGTTGGTCTGGGGCCGAGCGACGCTCGGCTCCTGACGATCGGCGCGCTCGAATCGCTCCAGGCCGCTCCGGCGGTCTTCACCTGTAACGCCGCCCCCGCCACCATCGAGTTCTTGCGCGAGCGAGGCGTCCGCGTGCACACCCTGCCGGTCGACGCGGGAGAGCTTTTGCGCGGGGTCGCGAGCGCGGTGAGCGTCGCGGTCGAAGAGCTTTCCAAACAAGACACCGCGCTCGGCGTGCCGGGTCATCCGCTGCTGGATTTTCCCGGCCTACCGCATCTGCTGCACGCTCTGGGGCTGCGCGGCATCGGGGTTAGCATCGTGCCGGGTGTTCCCCGCGCTGCGCTCTCCGCCGCCGCGATGTCGCCGCTCGTGCCGTTGCCGCCGGTGGCGGTGCATCACAGCTGGGACGAGCTTGTCGAGATCATGGCGCGCCTGCGCGCGTGCTGCCCCTGGGACCGCGAGCAAACGCACGCGTCGCTGCTCCCCTACCTCGTCGAAGAAGCGCACGAAGTCGTCGAAGCGGTCGACGAGCAAGACTCGCGCAAGCTGTGCGACGAGCTCGGCGACCTGCTCTTGCAAATCGTCTTCCACGCGCAGATCGCTTGCGAGCGCGGCCAATTCGCCGTGGCCGACGTCATCGACGCGCTCGCCGAGAAGATGATCCGCCGCCATCCCCATGTCTTCGGCGACGCGAGTATCTCCACGAGCCAAGAGCAGATGAAGTCCTGGGAGTTGATCAAGACCCAGGAGGCATCGATCCGCCACCGCGAGTCGCTGCTCGACGGCGTGCCGCGTTCTCTTCCCTCGTTGCTCCATGCGCAACGCATCCAAGAGAAAGCGAACACCATCGGCTTTGATTGGCCGGATGCTCGCGGCGTGCTCGCCAAGGTCGAGGAGGAACTCGCCGAGCTGCGCGCGGCGATCGAACGAGGCGACGCGGCAAGCTTGCGCGAGGAGCTTGGCGACGTGCTGTTCACCATCGTCAACCTTTCGCGCCGCAGCGGGGTCGACGCCGAAGCGGCGCTACGCCAGGCCAACACCAAATTTCGGCGCAGATTCGCCGCGATGGAGCAGATCGCGGGCGGCGGGGCGACGGCGCTCGCGAACCGCTCGCTCGGCGATCTCGACGAACTTTGGGAACGGGCCAAGGATCTCGAGGCCGACGTCGCGGCCGACCGCTCGTGAGACTGGACAAATACTTGAAAGTAGCGCGGCTCGCAAAGCGGCGCAGCGAGGCGAAGGACGCGACGGACGCGGGCCGCATCGAGTCGGGCGGCCGACCGCTGCGCGCATCCCACGCCGTCAAGCCTGGCGACGAGTTCACAATCCACTATGCGTCGCGCAGCGTGCGAATCCGTGTGGAAGCGGTGCCTGAACGCGCGGTGCCGAAGCATGACGCAGGGTCTCTCTACACAATCCTCGAGGACGAACCGCATCTGTGCTGACCATCGGCATGTTCAGCGATACGTACACGCCGGAGACGAACGGCGTGGTCACCTCCATCGTTTCCACCGCCAAGGCCTTGCGCCGCCGCGGCCACCGGGTCATCGTCGTCGGTCCCGCGCACCCCGAAGGAGACGAGGAGCACCCCGACGTCTTCCACCTGCGCTCGACGTCGTTTCCGTTTTATCCAGGATTTCGTCTGGCGTTCCCCTTGCCTGCGAAGCTCGTCGCAGCGCTGCCCAACGTGCCCTTCGATGTCATTCACGCGCACTCGTTCTTCTTCATCGGATGCTTGGGCGCGTATCTCGCGCGCATGCGCAAGCTGCCGCTCTTCTTCACCTACCATACGCGCGTCGCGGACTACGCCCACTATCTTCCCATGTATCAGCGCGTGACGAAAGCGCAGGCCGTCTGGATTTCGCGCGAGTTCTCGAATCGCTGCGACCGCGTGATCGCACCGACCACGGGAACGGCCGACCTGTTGCGCTCGTATGGCGTCACTGCGCCGTTTTCCATCCTGCCGGGAGGCGTTGACCTCGAAAGCTTCGGACCCGCCGGCGAGCCGCCGCGAGCGATCAGGACTGCGCGCGGTCCCGTCTTGCTTTCCGTGGGTCGCTTGGGCAAGGAAAAAAACCTGGACATGATGCTGCGCGGATTCGCCGCGTTCGCGGCCGTCCAGCCCGAGGCTCGCCTCATCGTCATCGGCGACGGTCCGCACCGCGAAGACCTCGAGCGCCTCGCGCAGGAGCTCGGCGTCGCCGCAAGCGTGGTATTCGTCGGAGCGCTCGCGCAAGAGGAGCTCGGCGCCTACTATCGGCATGCTGACGTTTTTGCGTTCACCTCCGTGACGGAAACCCAAGGCCTCGTGATCGCTGAGGCGCTCGCGCACGGCTTGCCGGTGGTCGCCGTTAATTGCCCCGTCACCGCTGAGATCGTCGTCGGCAAGGCAGGCATCCTTACGCCCGACGATCCGCAGGCATTCGCGCAATCTTTGCAGACCTTCTTCGAAGAACCGCGCGAGGAGCGCGCGGCGCGGGCAGCCGCAGCGCAGCGCGCCGCTGCTCCCTTCGGCGTCGATGCGCTCGCGGAGCGGTTGGAAGAGGAATACATGCAGGCGCGACGCGACGCAGTGGCGGCCGGCTCGTAGCGGCTTGTTCTCGGTCGACGCGAAAGACGAAGTCGCCGGGGTTCGCGAGAGCCGTCCGTGTTGCACGGCCACCTTTGTGGACGTCCTCCAACGATGTGCACCCGTTGGGTCACACGACGCCGCTCAGTTCACGCTGTTCACCGCTCGCGCGGCCACTGCGCGCGCCTTCGTGGCCGCCGCCCATGCCCGTGCGCTCGTCGCGCATGCGACCCGCAGACGCGACGGTGCCGGCGGGCGCTGGGCTGTCAGCATCGCACGCCCGGCGAACCCACGTCGCACCTCCCAGCCGTTCGCGCTTCCGCGACGCAGATGTTGCAGGCGCGCGCTGCTGCGCGCATCGTTCCTTGCGTGCGGGTCGGTGAGCGACCCAAGCGTCGGCTATCACCTAGAGTTTTTTTGCCGTACCGATGACGTGGCGCGCGTCATCAGCGATGCGATCGCCTCCTTCCAAGGCGATGCCGGCTTCACGCGCCGGCGCGGTCGCGCGCTCGCGTACGTGAAGGATGCCGCGACGGTCTCCTTGTTGCTCGCGAACATGGGCGCGACGAGAGCGCTCCTGCGAATCGAAGAGCACCGCGCGCTGCGACAGACGAAGAACTCGATCCGGCGGACGGTGAACAGCGAGGCGGCAAACGCGGCACGCGCGGCCGCGTCGGCAGCGCGCCAACAAGAAGCGGCGCGACGCGTCCTCGCCTCTGCGAACACGCGGCCGCTTTCAAGCGCCGTGCGCGAGGCCGCGCGCCTGCGCATCGCGCATCCCTCGCGAACGCTTGCCGAGCTCGCGCGCGCCGCTCGGCCGCCGATCACGAAGGCGGCCATGGCGAATCGGATGCGACTTTTGGAGCGCCTCTCCAAGAGGTAATCAGCCCCCCTCGTCTTGCAGTCTAGAGGGCGATCGGATAGTCGTCTCGCTTTTCGTCCTCCGGAGGAAATCCATGGCCAACCGCATTGCGATCAACGGCTTCGGCCGCATCGGCCGTCAGGTGTTTCGCGTGCTGCTCGAGCGCTACAAGAACCTCGAAGTCGTGGCGCTCAACGACCTCATGGATGCGAAGACCGCGGCGCATCTCTTCAAGTACGATTCGACCTACGGCGCGTATCCAGGTCCCGTGTCCCACGGCGACGGCTCGATCACTGTGGACGGCCGCCAGCTCAAGCTCCTCGCCGAGCGCAACCCGTCGAGCTTGCCCTGGAAGGAGCTGGGCGTCGACGTCGTGCTCGAATCGACCGGTTTTTTCACCGATGGGACGAAGGCAAAAGCGCACCTCGAAGCCGGCGCGAAACGCGTCATCATCTCGGCTCCCGCGAAGAACGAAGACGTCACGATCGTGCTCGGCGTCAACGAAGATACCTATGACCCGAGCAAGCATCGAATCATCTCGAATGCCTCGTGCACCACGAACTGCTTAGCGCCCATTGTCAAGGTTTTGGTGAACGAGCTCGGCATCGTCCGCGGTGCCATGACGACCGTGCATTCCTACACAAATGATCAGCGGATCTTGGATTTTCCACACGAAGATCTGCGCCGCGCGCGCGCCGCAGCCATCAACATCATCCCGACGACCACGGGCGCCGCGAAGGCGCTCCATCTCGTCGTGCCCGAAGTGCAAGGCAAGCTCGATGGATTTTCGCTGCGCGTCCCCACGCCGACCGTGTCGATCGTGGATCTTGTGGCCCAAACCGAAAAGCCGACGACCAAAGACGCGCTCAACGATCTGTACCGGAAGTATGCCGCCGGGCGCATGAAGGGCATCTTAGGCGTGAGCGATGAGCCGCTCGTCTCCACCGACTACAAAGGTGACGCGCGTTCATCCATCGTCGATTCCCTGTCGACCATGGTGATCGGCGAGCAACTCGTCAAGGTCATCTCCTGGTATGACAACGAGTGGGGCTACTCGAACCGGCTAGCCGACCTCGCGTCCTACGTCCTGCAAAAGGAGCAGTAGTGACAGCGGTGCGTTTCGATGACCTCGACGTCAAAGGCAAGCGCGTGCTCGTGCGCGAGGACCTCAACGTGCCCCTCGAAGGCGGCCGCGTGACCGACATGACGCGCATCGATGCGGCCGTTCCGACCTTGCGCTCGCTGTCCGATCGCGGCGCCAAAGTGATCGTCATGTCGCATCTCGGGCGGCCTGAAGGCAAAGTCGTCGAAAATCTGCGCCTCGCGCCGGTCGCGGAAGCGCTCGCACAAGCGCTCGGCCGTCCGGTGCGCATGGCGCCCGACAGCATCGGTGCAGCCGTGCGCGCTGCGATCGCTCAGATGTCGGACGGAGACGTCCTGCTGCTCGAAAACCTGCGCTTCCATCCGGGCGAAGAAGCGAACGATCCCGCCTTTGCAAAAAGCCTTGCCGAACTCGGCGACCTCTACGTCAACGATGCCTTCGGCACCGCACATCGCGCGCATGCGTCCACCGTCGGCATCACGCGCGATCTCCCGTCGTATGCCGGGCCTCTGCTCACGTCCGAACTGGAGATCCTCGACCGGGTGCTTTTGCACCCGGAGCGGCCGTTCATCGCCGTGCTCGGTGGAGCGAAGGTGTCGGACAAGATCGGGGTGATCGACCGGCTTCTCATGATCTGCGATGCCATCGTCATCGGCGGCGGCATGGCGAACACGCTACTCGCCGCGCAAGGCTTTGACGTCGGCAAGTCGCTGCGCGATTCCGACCTCGCGCCGGCCAAGACGATCGTGCACGAGATCGAACACGAGGCCGCCAAGGTCGACGTGCATCTGCCCTCCGATGCGGTCGTCGCCAAAGAGCTGTCGCCGGATGCCGAGACCCGCGACGCTGACATCGACCAGATCGCTCCCGATGAGATGATCCTCGACATCGGCCCCGGGACCGCGATGGATTTTCGCGGCGTCATCTTAGAGGCGAAGACGGTGCTGTGGAACGGGCCGATGGGAGTTTTCGAGATGGACGCCTTCGGCGCAGGGACCGAAGCGGTAGGCCAGGCCATCGTTGACTCGGGCGCGGTCTGCGTGGTGGGCGGCGGAGACTCGGCCGCGGCAGCGCACAAATTCGGGTTTGCGGACAAGATGACGCACATTTCGACCGGCGGCGGCGCGACGCTCGAATACATCGAAGGCAAAGAACTGCCGGGTGTCGCGGCGCTGCGGAGCACGGCCGGCGCGTGAAACGGCGACCGCTGTTCGCCGCCAATTGGAAGATGCACAAGGCGCCGGCGCAGGCGGCCGATTATGTCGTGCAATTCTGGGCAGCCGCCGAGGCGCTCGTGACCAAAGCGGACATCGTTCTGTGCGCTCCGTTTATCGATCTTGAAACCCTGCGCGTGGAGCTCGCGCCGTCGCGGGTGCGCTTCGGCGCCCAGGACTGCTATTGGGAAGCGTCGGGTGCCTTCACCGGAGAGATCAGCGCGGCGATGCTCGCCGCGCTTGGCGCACGGTATTGCATTGTCGGCCATTCCGAACGCCGCCGCCTGTTCGGGGAGACGGACGAGACCGTCGCTCGCAAAGTCGCGGCTTTGCTCGCCGTCGAGCTCACGCCTATCGTCTGCGTCGGTGAGAGCCTCGAAGAGAAGCAACAAGGCTTGACCGCCGCGCGCGTGACGTCGCAAGTGCAGGCGGGTCTCGGCGCGCTCAGCGACGAGCAGCGCGCCCGGGTCGCGATCGCCTACGAGCCCATCTGGGCGATCGGCACCGGTTTGAGCGACGATCCCGTGACGGCGAACGCGACGATCGCGATGATCCGTGGCGCGAGCGGCGGTCTCGCCGATGCGCGCATCCTCTACGGCGGTTCGATGAACGCCGACAACGCCGGATCGTTTTGCGCTCAGCCGGAGATCGATGGCGGATTGGTCGGCGGCGCGAGCCTCGACCCGCGCGGTTTTTTGACGCTCATCATGAACGGCTTGAAAGCCGCCGCATGAGCGAAGCCCCCTCCCCGCGGGTCGTCCTCTGCGTGCTCGACGGCTTCGGCATAGCAAAGGAGACGCGCGGCAACGCAATCGCCGCGGCGAAGATGCCGAACTACCACCGCTTGGCCGCGACCTATCCGTACACGGAGCTCGGCGCCGCGCAAGAGGCTGTCGGATTGCCGCACGGCCAGCAAGGCAACAGCGAGGTCGGCCACCTCAACCTGGGTGCTGGCCGGGTCGTGTTGCAAAGCGTCACGCGCATCGACCAGGCAATCGACACGAAAGCGTTTTTTTCGAACCCGGTGTTGCAGAATTGCCTTGCGCACGTCCAGGGCACCGGCGGAACGCTGCATCTGTTCGGCCTGTGCTCGCCCGGGGGCGTGCACTCTTCGATGAAGCATCTGTACGCGCTCATGGAAGCGGCCGCGCTCGCCGAAGTCCCGGTGAAGATCGCGGCTTTTCTCGACGGCCGCGACACGCCGCCTCGCAGCGCCGGACCGTACCTTGCGGAGATCGAGGCGCGCGGGCGCGAGCTGGGGCAGGCTTCCATTTCCATGATCTGCGGCCGCTATTACGCCATGGATCGCGACAAGCGGTGGGAGCGCACCCAAATCGCTTACGACGCGCTCGTCTTCGGCAAAGCTCGGACGGCGCGTTCAGTGCAGGAAGCGCTCGATGCCGCATACGCGAGAGGAGAGAGCGACGAGTTCGTGCAGCCCACTATCATCGGGGAAGCGGTGCCCATCGTCCACGATCGTGACTCGTGCTTCTTCTTCAACTTCCGCCCCGACCGCGCCCGCCAGTTGACCCGTGCATTCTCGCAGCCTGATTTTTCGGAATTTCCCGTCAAGCATTTCAACGACTTGATGTTCGTCATCATGACGCTCTATGACGAGACGTTTCAAAACCCGGTCATGTTCGGTCGCATCTTCGAGGAAGAGACGCTCGGTGAGGTCGTCGCCGATGCCGGGCTGCGCCAATTGCGCCTCGCCGAGACCGAGAAGTACGCGCACGTCACGTACTTCTTCTCAGGAGGGCGGGAGGAGCCGTTCCCCGGGGAGGATCGCGAGCTCGTTTCGTCTGCCCGCGACGTCGGCACCTACGACCATCTTCCGCAGATGCGCGCTCGTGAGATCACGGATCGAGCGGTCGAAGCATTGGGCGCAAAGCGCTATTCCCTCATCATGATGAACTACGCCAATCCGGACATGGTCGGCCACACCGGAAACTGGGATGCCATCATCAGCGCGCTCGAAGTGGTCGACGAATGCCTGGGACGGCTCGTGCAAGCGGTCCTCGACTCGCAGACCATCATGCTGCTCACCGCCGACCACGGCAACGCCGAGGAAAAGGTGGATCTTGCCACGGGAAAACCGCTGACCGCCCATACGTGCAACGACGTTCCCTTGATCGCCGTCAGCGAACCGAAACTCGGCTCGTTGCGCAGCGGCGGCAAGCTGGCCGATGTCGCCCCCACGATTTGTCAGATCCTCGGTCTGCCGCAACCCCCCGCGATGACCGGCCACTCCCTTCTATCGCGCGAATAAATTTGCGCGAGCTACATGGATCATTAGGAATGTAGCGGCGCGAATTTCATAGATCGTTCGTAATGTAGCGGCGCGAATTTATTCGCGCCCTGCAAGTTTCCAAAAGTCGCCGCTCAGGCCGACCTTCTTGAAAATCGCATGCGCTTCGTCGACATCGAAACGACGCCAGGACGGGTCCCGCCGGTCTGCAGCGTACCACGCTTCCGCCAAGCGCCAGCAGCGTTCGAGCGAAAGCACCGCACCTCGATCGAAGCGCCAGTCGCGGCACCATTTCTCGACGTGCTCTTCCGACCGGAAGAGGAGCATCGTCTTTCAATTGAAGACGATGTCGTCCCACCAGTGGGCTGCGGGGATCGCGAAATGGGCGACCCGTTCATCGGCGCGGCAATCCTGGGGTACGCGCAGCGCCATCGCGCTCCCGCAGCAGCTGCACGAGGCTTCGACTAAAATATTGCGATGGGTCATCGCGGCGATGCCCATGGCATCCCAAATGCAGTTGCCGTACCAGGAGTGGCGCGCAGCCGACACCACAAACGGCGTGGGCACGGCGGAGAACGGGTTCGCCATGAGGATCTCGCCGTCTCCCTGGAGCACGAGCATGTGGGCGGCGGCAAGCCGTTCGAGTGCCTCGCTCGTCTCGCGCATGCCGATCTTTGCGGCCTTCGCGAGCGCCTTCTTTACGGGCACCGAGCCCCCGCCCATGAGCCGGTCGTAGATCAGGCGGCGAAGCTCAACATCTATCTCGCGCAGTTCGTCTGGCATGCCGTACCTCAACGTGGGTTCCAGCCGTGAAGATCGCGCCGGTTCACGACTTGGACACATCTGAGCGCTGGTTTGGTCAAACGCTGCTTATACCTTAGGCCTCCATTGTCTTTTGCGGAGGTCTTCCAATGGAAACTCCAGATGCGCTCACCTCGGCGAGCAACGGAATGCGCGCGCAAACCGCGCGGCTCGACGTCATCGCCGCCAATCTCGCCAACGCGTCGACCACCGGGTATAGCGCCCGCGCCCAAGCGTTCGCTGACTACGGTTCGGAACTGCACGAGCGGACCGACGTCACGCAAGCGCAAGGGCATCTGCAAAGGACGGGGGTGCCGACCGACCTCGCGCTGGTCGGACCGGGATATTTCGCGGTCGCGACCCCCGATGGCGTTCGATACACGCGCAACGGCCGGCTGACCCTGGATCCGCGAAGCCACCTGCGCGATGCGTTGGGCAACCCGGTCCTCGGGTCGTTGGGACCCGCGCGTTTTCCCGATGGGGCGACCATCACGGAAGACGGCCGAGTGGTCGCGCACGGCAAGGTCGTCGACCGGTTGCGCATCGTCACCTTCGATGCACCGTGCAGGAGCCTGGACTCCGGCCTCTTCGCGGCGCCGTCCGGCTCCGTGCCCCGGCGCTCTTTTGCAAGCGTTCGCTGCGGCTTTCTCGAGGATTCCGGCGTGGATGCGATCGCGGAGATGACCCAACTCATCGGCGCCGAGCGCTCGTTCGAAGCGAATCAGAAAACTCTCGAACGCACGGACGAATCCTTGCGCAAGCTCGTGGTCGATGTCCCCGGGATGCGCTCGTGAACCGCACGCTTGCGGTGGCGGCCGCCGGGATGAACACGCAGCAGGCGCTCTTGGATAGCATCGCCGCCAACCTGGCCAACCTCGATGTGCCCGGCTACCGGGTGACGCGCACGGACTTTTCGGCTTTCATGAATGCCCAGGGCAAAGCGGTGTCGTCCGAGTCAGGCGATCCGGAGCGTCTTTTCACGCAAGGCCGGTTGGATCTCACAGACAACCCGCACGATCTTGCTATCGAGGGCGACGGCTTCTTCGCGGTCGTCACCGCCGCCGGCCGGCGTGCCTTCACGCGAGCCGGAAATTTTTCTCCGGACGCGCGCGGACGTCTCCGGTTGCCGAACGGCGCCATGCTGGAGGGTGTCGCGCTTCCGCCCGGTACCGCGTCCTTCACGGTCGACGAACGCGGAAAGGTCATCGCGTTCGTTGCCGGCCGCAACGGCGGCACCGGCGCGGGAAATATCAATCTCGCTTCCTTCATCAATCCCTCGGGTCTGCGGCTCGAGGCCGACGGCCTTTTTCATCCGACGGTGAGCTCCGGGTCTCCCAAGAGCGGGCGGTCAGGCTCGGCGCAAGGCTCGATCAAGCAGCGCTATTTAGAGCGAGCGAATGTCACGGTGGTGGCCGCGATGATGGCAGTTCTTGCTGCGCAGCGCGCCTACGAGGCCAACGCCAAGGTCGTGCAGGCAGCCGACGAGATGCTGCGCTTGGCCAACAATCTCGAGCGTGGCTGATGCCTGACGGGCTGCGCCAGGCGTGCGAACAGTTCGAGCAAGTAATGCTCGCACAACTCTTGCCACGGTCGTTGTTCGGCTCTTCCATAACGAACCTGGACGGCGTCACCCCGACGGAAACATCCGCCGACCGCGACCTTTTCGCGCAAGCGTTCGCCATGGCGTTCGAACGCGCCGGCGGCCTCGGACTCAGCCGCGAGCTGTTGGCCGACCTGGGCAAGCGTGGATGAACTCCGCGTGCGATCTCGACCTCGAACGTGCGGCTCGGGATTATCTCGACAGCCCGAATCCGACGACGCGGGAACGCCTGTGCGAAGCAGGTTTGCCGCTCGTGCGCAAGATGGCGACGAGCGTGCTCCGGCGCCTGCCGCCGCATTTCGTCATCGACGACCTTGTGGGCGACGGCTGCGTCGGCTTGTTGCGCGCGATCGACCGGTTCGACCCGCGCGTCGGACTATGTTTCGAAGCCTGGGCCGCGCGGCTCATCAGAGGCGCCATGCTCAATGGTCTGCGCACGATGGACATCGTCCCCGAACGGGTCCGTCGCGACGCCCGCACGCTTGATCTCGCACGCTGGCGACTCGCCCAAACGCACGGCACCGCGCCCAGCGATTCCGTCGCCGCGGTGCGTGCGGGTCTCACCCCGCGCAAACTGTCAGCCGTGCTGCTGGCGCTCAGACGATCGGTTGCGATCTCGCTTGACGTCCCATTGCAGCAGCACAGCGATCACCCGTTCACGACCTGTCTCGGCGAACGACTGGTCGCAGACGGCGACGATCCTGGAGATATGGTTGCGCAACGCCTGGCGAACGAGTCGGTGGCGCATGCCGTGCGCTCCCTCCCGGCGCGCGAGCAGCTCATCATCTCTTCGTTCTATTCCGGCGGCGACACGTTCCGCGCGATCGGCGGTCGCCTCGGCATCAGCAAGCAGCGAGTATCGCAGATCCACGGTCGCGCGCTCGCGAACCTGCGAACGATGCTGTCGCGGGCGCACGCCGAGTCGTGACGATCCGTGCCACCGGTACAGCGCAGGTCGTCGAGCCCCTGGTGCCGGCGAGCGCTCCTGCGACGCCCGAACTGCGCACCATTTGGGGCGTCGTTCTCGGAGGATCGCTGAGCGGGGACGTGATCATCGTGAGTCCGGAAGCGATGGCGATCGTGAAAGCGGGCAAGCTCGTCCGCGCCTTGTTGATCGCCGGCATGGAAACGGTGCGGCGAGCCTTGGCCGCGGGCGACGGTCGCACCATCCGTCTCGAGTACGGGGTCTACTCTACGACGCCGTGGTGACGGTGTGTCAGACGGGGGTTTTGACGCCGGGGTGAAGGTTGTCGATGAGCTCCAACTGCCGGCTTAAGAAATTGCGCAGGTCGTGCTTGGCGGTCGCCGTCTTGTCGCTCACGCGCTGCAACTCGGCCTTGGCCTCCGCGATCTGCTCGCGCACCGCGCGCAGTTCTTCCTCTCCATCGAGTTTCGCGCGTTGCTTGATGAGATCGACTTCTTTGTGTGCCGTGGCCTTGAGTTCGTCCGCGGTCCGCTGGGCGAGCACGAGCGTGCTGCGCAGGCTGTCTTCCATGGCCTTGAAATGGGAGACTTTCTCCTGGAGTTCGGTCACGAGCGCCTCGAGCCGCGTCCGCTCGTCGATGTCGGTCTCCAGTTGCTCGATGACGTCGTCGAGAAATTGGTCGACTTCCTCGCGAGCGTAACCTTGGATCGCTCGTTTGAACTCCTTGTGCTGGATGTCGACCGGCGTGACTTTGGCTGGCACTGGCGACGCCCTAGTACCCCTCGTATCCGGCAGCCGCGGCCAGCTCCGAGTCGTGCGCCATCACCGGCACGTTTGCCGGTACGAAGAGGTAGATGCTCTCGCCCAGGCGCTGCATCTTGCCGTCCACCGTGTACACGACCCCGCTCAAGAAATCGACGATCCGCTGGCTGAGCGACCGGTCCGCGCCGACCAGATTGACGACCACGTGCCTGCCGCCCCGTAGGTTGTCGGCGATCTCCGTGACCTCGTCGAAGCGCCGCGGATGGAAAATCGAGACCCCGCGGCAACGACCGGACTTGCTCTCTGGAAAGGCGACCACGTTCCGACGGGGCTCTTCGATCGTGCCGAGCTCGTCGTAGTCATCGTCCGCATCGGTGCCGGCGAAGAAATCTCTCACCTTCGACCACATGCCCATAGCAGCTTCACCTTCCTCTTGGCCTTTTCTCTTCCACCGCAGCGACGCGTTTGCCTGTGCTCTAGGGCGCTCGACGCGGGCCGAAGAGCGCGGTGCCAAGACGCAGCATCGTCGATCCGTGCGCGAGCGCGAGTTCCATGTCGTCGCTCATGCCCATCGAGAGCACCGTCGCGCTCGGCAGCGCTGCGCGCAGCCGCTCGAAGCACGCCGCGGCGCGAGCGAAGGCGACGTCAGCTGCGCTCGGATCCGGCGGCCCCATCGCCATGAGGCCGCGCAGACGGAGATGCTGGTGCGCGCGCAGTGCGCCGGTGAAATCGCCCAGCAGATCGGGCGGAACGCCTTGGCGCTGATCGCCCGCGACATTGACCTGCACGAGGACGTCGAGCGTCTTGTGCGCGGCGCCGGCGCCACGGTCGAGCGCTGCTGCAACCTCGAGGTCGTCAACCGTTTGCACCACGTCGAACAGCGCGGCGATGCGGCGCGCCTTGTTGCGCTGCACCCGCCCGATGAAGTGGCGCAGCGCGCCTGCGGGCCAGCTGACCTCCCGGAACTTGTCCGCCGCTTCTTGATAGTAGTTCTCGCCGATGTCCGAAAGCCCAGAGTCGAGCGCCGCCGTGATGGCGCCGGCACCGAAGCCCTTGGTGACCGCGACGATCCGGACGCGCTCCGCCACCGGGCCGCGGGACGCGCGCTCGATGCGCTCGCGGACCGCCTGGAGCCGCGCGAGTACGTCGATCTTCTCTTCGGTCATGCGCCGCCCGCGGCGATGGCCCCGCCAAGCAGGTCGAGCCGCCCTCTGCGAAAAGCCTCGAAAGTCCCGGCGACGATCGCCTCGCGGGCCTGTCGCGCAAGCGTCACCAAAACCGCGATGTTGTGGACGCTGACGAGGCGCGCTCCGAGCTGTTCGCCCGCGCGGAAACAGTGCGCGAGATAGGCACGGCTGAAGCTCGCGCACGTGGCGCACGCGCACGTTGGATCCAGCGGGGCGTCGTCTCGCACGTGTGCCGCGTTGCGCAAGTTCAGGCGTCCGCGCGAGGTCAGCGCGAGCGCGTGGCGAGCCGATCTCGTCGGATACACGCAGTCGAACATGTCCACTCCGCGCGCGATGGCATCGAGGATGTCCTCCGGCGTTCCCACGCCCATGAGGTAGCGCGGTTTTTCCTGTGGCAGCAGCGCTGCGCTTTCGGATACCATCTCGAGCCCCAGCGCGCGCTCTTCTCCGACCCACAAGCCGCCGATCGCGTACCCCGGAAAGTCGAGCTCGGCGAGCGAGCGCGCTTGCTCTCGGCGCAAGTGCGAATACGTGGCGCCTTGCACGATCGCAAAGGTGAGCTGATCGGCGCGGCGCGCTGCGCCCTTTGCGCGCGCGGCCCAGCGCAGCGTTCGCTCCGCGGCTTCGCGAGCCAGCGCTTCGGGCGCGTCGCCGGGCACGAGCTGATCGAGCACCATCGCGACGTCGCTGCCCAATGCTTCCTGCAGTGCGACGACGGACTCGGGCGTGAAGGAGTGGCGCGATCCATCAAGATGCGAGGCGAAATGATAACCGTCGTCGTCGACGTTGGACAGGCGTGCCAGCGAGAAGATCTGGAATCCGCCGCTGTCGGTGAGGATCGAACCATCCCACGCCATGAAGCGGTGCAATCCTCCGGCTTGCTCGATGACGTCAGCGCCGGGCCGTAAGTACAGATGATAAGCGTTTGCCAGCAGCATCGCGACGCCGCACCCATGCAACTCGGAGGGCGCGACGCCTTTCACCGACGCTTGCGTGCCCACCGGCATGAAGACCGGGGTTTGCACCTCGCCGTGAGCTGTGCGGAGGGTGCCCGCGCGCGCCTCCCCGTCGCTGCGCGCAAGCGTGAAGCAGCTCAGGGACGCTCTCCCGTCCGCAAACGGTCGACGAGCGACCGAAAATCTTTCGGCCAGGGCGAGACGAAGTCGAGCCGCTCGCCGCTCACGGGATGGACAAACGAAAGTTCGGCGGCGTGCAGCGCTTGGCGGCGCATCCCGAGACCGGGCAACACCGGTCCGTACGTCTCGTCGCCGACGATCGGGTGACCGATCGCGCTTGCATGCACTCGGATCTGGTGCGTGCGCCCGGTCTCAAGCTCGAGCCGCAATAATGCGGCCCGGGCTGGAGCATCGCGTCCCAAGTGAGCCACCTTCTCAAACGTTTCAACCACTTCATAGTGGGTCACGGCGCGGCGGCCGTCCTCGCGCACAGTGAATTTCGTCCGTTCGCGCGGATCTCGGCCGATCGGCGCGTCGATGACGCCGCGCACGTTCGAGGGGATTCCCCACACGACCGCGTCGTACGATCGCTTGATGCGCCGCTGCGCAAGCGCGCGCGTCAGCGCCGTCATGGCACGCTCGGATTTCGCCACGACGAGAAGGCCCGACGTGTCTTTGTCCAGTCGATGAACGATGCCGGGCCGGCGCACCCCGTTGATGGACGGCAGCGCTGGGAATCGCGCCAGCAGCGCGTTGACAAGCGTGCCGTCCGGAGTCCCGCGCGCGGGATGCGTCGCCATGCCGGCTGGCTTGTCGACGACGCAGAAGTCAGGATCGTCGTAGACGATGCCGATCGGAAGCTCTTGCGCTTCCAGTGAAAGGGTTCGAGGCGGCGGTGCGTTCACGAGGATACGCTCGCGCCCTTCCACCACATGCGAGGGTTTGACGGGCCGCCCATCGAGCGTCACTTGGCCGTCGCGGATGAGCGCCGCGCACGCGCTGCGCGAGCGCTCCAACAAATCCGCGAGCACGACATCGAGCCGGCGCCCGGCATCCTCCGAGCGGGTCCACAGCTCTTTTCCTTCGATCATTCGTCCGCGGGCGCGGCGGCGCTCACCGGTGCCGCAGCGCGCTTTTCGTGCACGAGCATCTGCAAGAGCAAAATGCCGACGCCGATCGTGATCGCCGAATCGGCCACGTTGAAGACCGGCCACCAGCGCAGATCGATGAAGTCGTGCACGTAACCGAAATGCACCCGGTCGATGATGTTGCCGACCGCGCCGCCGAAGATGAGCGCGAACGCGACGTGGACGCTCATCGAAGCGCCTTCGCGACGGTACCACAAGTAAAAGCTGATGAGCACGATGGATGCAAGCGCGGTGAGCAAGAGCGGATGCGCGCCGAACAATCCGAACGCCCCGTGATAATTCTGCACGTAGGTGAAATAGAGCACGTGCGGGATGATGATGCGGCTTTCGCCCGGGAGGAAACTCGACGCCAGCCAGGCTTTCGTCGCGCGATCGACGAGGATGACGAGCGCGGCCAATACCCCCCAGAGCAGCGAACGCATGTCTGTGCTATTGGCCCTTTCCAGATTGTTGCAGCAGGCGCACGAAGCTTGCGAGGAATTGGCTGACGCCCGGCAGATTGGTCTCGATGATGCGATGCGCCACGGCCAAGATGAGCGACACGAGCAACGTCGCGCCCAAAATCGTCCCCAGCCCTCGGGCCAGACCCGCGACGAAGTTCAACCACAGCAGCCGGGCCGGCCGCTGCAAGAGGCCGATATAGTCTCCCAAATTCATCCGCTCGACGATCTTCGCGATCCGATCGACCTCGCGGGTGATCGCGCGCAACTGCTCGGCGGGATCCGTTTGCTCGTCGGCCATCAGCGCAATTCTTGCTCGATCGCCTGGCGCATGGCGATGATGATGGTCTGCAACCCTTGCAGCACGTGCAATGCGAACGAATTTCCTCCGCGTTTGAGATCGAGCCCCAAGAGCAGGGCCGCAGCGATGAATGCCACCGCGCCCGCGACGGCGCCCCCGAAGAGATTGCTCATGAACACGCGCGATTCGTTCGACCAATAGCGCGCTGTCGGCTGCACCCCGAGACGCTGCAGCAGGTGGCGCAGCTCGCGAAGCCGGTTGAGTGTTTCGGTCACGCGGGTGTCGGGGTCTGCGAGCCGCCGGCGTACGACGCGACGAGGCTCTCGATGCTCTGCCCGGTCAGATAGCTGATGTATACGGGCACGAGCGGCAACACGCACGGGGAGATGAACGACACGAGCCCCGCCACGAACGCGGCGCCCATCGACACGGCCTGGCCGGAAGCTTCGGGCCCCGTGCCGACGTTGGCAAGCGCCGGGAACGTCTGATACAGCCAACCGGTGAAGCGCAAGAATGAATCGGTGACGAGCACGAGCCCCATGCCGATGACGATCAATCCCGCCACGATCTCGATCGCGCCGAGAAATCGCCGCAGCCGGGCGAGCAGCGGCAGCACCCATTGCAGCGCGACCGCAGTCGCGAGCAACGGCAACGACAGACCGAGCGAATAGATGAAGAGCAAGAAGGTGCCCTGCGCCACCGTCTTCTCCTCGCTCGCATATGCGAGCACAGCCGCGAGGATCGGGCCGATGCACGGTGACCAACCCGCGGCGAAGCCGATGCCCACGAGAAACGATCCCGCGTAGCTCGTGCCTGCTTTTTGAAATCGCAGGCGCTTGTCCATCGCGAGGAACGGGAGGCGGAACAGGCCCAGCATATTGAGCCCAAGAACGATGACGACGATGCCGAAGAGCCGCGTGATGAGCAGGCGGTACTCGGCGAAGACTTGCCCGAGCGCGCTCGCGGTCGCGCCGGCCGCCACGAACACAAGCGTGAAGCCGGCGATGAAGATCAGCGAGTGGATGATGACGTTGCGTCTTGTCGACATCGATCGGTCGTCCTCGGATTGCAGCGGTCGTACGGATGGAGGTTTGAGGGATTGCTCGCGCTAGCCGCCCCCGGCGCCCACTGGTTCACCTATCCGAATATCAATCCGGTCGCTTTCCACGTGGGACCCTTGTCGATCCGTTGGTACGGTCTGAGCTACCTTTTCGGCGCCCTTTTGGTGTACCTCCAGTTGCAAAGCCGGCGCAGCCGGGAACGCACGGGCTTCACCATCGACCAAGCGCAAGAGCTCGTCGTCTACGCCATGATCGGCGTCATCTTGGGCGGCAGGCTTTTTTTCTTGCTCGCCGATATGCTCACGCCCGCGAGCGCGGGCGGACACCCGCTCTCCTATTACCTGCAGAATCCGCTCGAGATCATCGCCATCTGGCACGGCGGCATGGCCTTTCACGGCGGTTTCCTGGGTGCGCTCGCCGGCATTTGGCTCTTCGTCCGCAAGACGAAGTCGAGCTTCTATCGAGTGACGGACGAAGTCGCGCTGTGGATGCCGCTCGCCATCGCCACCACGCGCGTCGTCAACTTCATCAACGACGAGTTGCCCGGGCGCCAGACCGACTCGCCGATCGGCATCTTGTTCCCGTGTTGCCAAGGCTACCGCTATCCGTCGCAGATCTTCGAAGCGATCGGCATGTTCGTCGTTCTGCTGCCGCTGGTGTGGCTCGTGCACGGTTGGAGCGGGCGCAAAGACGGACTCGTCTTGTGGGCGTTTGTCGCCGGTTATGGTCTCGTGCGCACGATCGTCGAATTCTACCGCGAACCGGGCATCATTTTTATGGGACTCACGGGAGCGCAGTATCTCACGCTCGCCATGCTCGTCATCGGACTCTTCATGATGTGGCGCGTGCAACAGACCCCAGCCGCGCCCGCCCGCACGAGCGCGTCGGGCCGCGTGGTCAAACCCTAGACAAAGGAGGGTTAGCCGCCGCCGCTATCGCTCTCGGGCGGTGCTTCTTCGACCGGCGCCTCTTCAACCGGAGCAGCCTGCTCTTCGCCCCCGCCGCCGCCCGTGTCCGCAGACCCGCTGTCGGAGTAGCCGCCGCTGTAACTGTCGCTCTGGCTTTGCGCGTAGTTCTGTTCTTCTTGCGCTTGAGCCGCGGCGTTTTGCTCCTCTTGCTGCTGGTAGTTGATCTGCTCTTGGATCTGCTGCTGCGCGTTGTACGCGTCGGACTCCGCCTGATTCGCAGCTTCCTGATCCGACGACTCATCGTTCTTGGCCTGGGCGACGCCGTTTTGCACGCAGTCATCGTAGTAGCTGTCCGATTCTGAGTAATACCCGCCGCATTCGGACACGCGCTGTTCGTATTCGCTCTTGGTCGGCTCGCGCTCGCTCTCCATCTGCGCGACGTTGAGCGAGCCGATGCCGTACGACGTCACTCCGGCGCGCTGCGCCGCCGCCACGAAATTCCCCAAGCTCGCGCGGTACTGGCTCGCCATCGCATAGTGCGGGTTGAGGCGAAGCGCTTCATCGTAGTCGATGAAGGCCGCGCGGTATTGCATCAAGCGCTGGCGGATCCAACCGCGGTAGGTGTAGGCCACCTCGTTGTGCGGATCGGTCTTGACCGCTTCGTTGGCGTCTGCCAGCGCGCGCTTGTTCGCGCCGAGCGTCGCTTCAGCCCAGGCGCGGTCCACATAGACCGCCGACCACCGCGGATAGTATGCGAGCGCGCGATTGCAATCCGACAGCGCGGCTTTGACCTCGCCGAGATTCTCGCGCGCCTCGCAGCGGTAGCCCCACGACCACGCCTTCGGCAGCAGGGCGATCGCTTTTGTAAAATCGCGCTCTGCGTCGTGGTAATCCGCGCTCGCGAAATAGGCTTGGCCGCGATTTTGATAGGGTAAGCCCCAGCGCGGCGAGAGGTGGATGGCAGTCGTGTAGTCCGCCACGGCCGCGCGCTGCTGGCGGGTGTGCGCATACGCGAGTCCGCGATTGTTGTGGTCGATCGCGTCGCGCGGATACAAGTGCAGGCCGCGATCGTAGTCGGGCAGCGCGTTGCGATAATCGCCGAGCGCGGCGCGCGCGTAGCCCAGGCTGTCCCAAGCAAGCCAGCTCTTCGGGTAGGAGACGACCGCCAGGCGCAAGTCGTCGTTGGCGCCCGACCATCGCGCTTCTTGGATCCGGCTCAGCCCGCGGAAATATGGGATGGCGCGCACGAAATTCTGCGCCAGGCGCGTGTCTCCGCCGCGGACCATGCGCAGCGCATCGGTGAAGTCCTGGTCTGCCTGCGCATACTGGTTGAGGTTGTAGTACGCGAGCCCGCGATCGTAACTTATCCGAGGATCGGGCGCGAGCGTTTTCGCCGCTTCATTGTAATCCGCAACCGCGGTCTTGTAATCGCGGCGGGCTTGCGCGGCCCGCCCTTGCGCGAAGGCTTCATTTGCCTTCGTCTGCGCCGCTTTGCCGCAGCCGGCGACCAGTGTGGACGCCGCGATCGCAAGCAACAACGCGCCGTTGATACGGCGAGCTCGATTCAACATCATCGAAGCACCTTCCGATCCAAGAGGGGCCGATCGCGGCGCCACTTCGCCACGCCGTCCGTCGCGCCTTCGGCTTTAGGCGCGGGCGAGTTCGACCTTGAGCCCGTCGGACGACTGCGCGGCGAACGCAGGTGCGAAATCGGCGCCGTTGAGGTCGACTGCCAGCGTCTCCCCCATGATGTATTCGCGGAACTTGGCCAGCGCTTGCGCCGCGGTACCCTCTGTCGTCAACCGGAGATGGATCCGGTCGCTGACCTGGAGGTCTGCCTGTTTGCGTGCGTCTTGCACCGCGCGCACGATCTCGCGCGCCACGCCTTCGAGCACGAGGTCGGCATCGAGCCGCGTGTCGAGCGCGACGAGCATGCCCTCGCTTTCCGCGAACGCAAAGCCTTCGGCCGACTTGCTGTCCACCAAGACGTCGCTCGGTTCGAGTTCGAACGTCTCGCCATCGCCCTTCACCACGACCGGCTTCCCGGCGGCGACCGCTGTCGCGACGGCCCGTGCGTCCGCGGACGCGAGCGCCGCGCGCACCGCCCCCATGCGTTTGCCGTAGCGAGGACCCAGCCGCGGCAAGTTCGGTCGGAGCGCGTACTCGATGAACTGCGCTTCCAGGCCGACGACCTGCAGATCTTTGACGTTGAGCTCCTCGAGCACGAGCGCCCGGAAGCGTTGCAGTGCAGCCGCTTCGCGCTCGTTGCGAGCGCGTACGTACGCCACCGGAAGCGGCTGGCGCGTCTTGACCTTCGCGCCGGCGCGAGCTTGACGCCCGAGATCCACCGCTCGCTTCGCCACGCCCATCGCGTCGAGCAAAGACTCGTCGATCGCCGCATGATTTGCGGGCGGCCACGCGTCCAGGTGCACGCTTTCCGGGCCCAGCGGATCCATGGAGCGGATGAGCTCGCGGTACAGCGCCTCCGCGAAGAACGGCACGAACGGCGCCAAGAGCCGCGTCACCCTCGTGAGGCTCTCCCACAGCGTGCGGTAGGCGGCTTGTTTGTCTGCGGTGAGCGTCGCGCCCCAAAATCGGGCGCGGGAGGGCCGCACGTACCAGTTCGAGAGATCGTCCACGAAGCGCTCGATCGCGCGCCCGGCGCCGAGCGCGTCGTAGCGTTCGAGCAGACGGGTGACCTCGTCGGTCACGCTCTCGAGTCGCGACACCGCCCAGCGGTCGAGATCCGGCCGCGAAGCGAGCAATACGTCCGGCGGCACGCCGACGCCATCCGCATTGGCATACGTCGTGAAGAACTTCGCCGTGTTCCACAAGGTGTTGAAAAGCTTGTGCGAACCTTCCGCGACGAGTTCGACCGACACCCGTTTGGCCTCGCCCGGCGGGCTGCCCACGAAGAAGTACCAGCGCAACGCGTCGGCGCCGACTTGATCGAAGATGAGATAGGGGTCGATGACGTTGCCGCGGCTCTTGCTCATCTTCTCGCCGGCGGCGTCCACGACATGGCCGAGGCAGATGACGTTGCGATACGCCGGGCTGTCGAAGAGCAGCGTCGCGATCGCATGGAGGCTGTAGAACCACCCGCGCGTCTGGTCGACAGCTTCAGAGATGAAATCGGCTGGAAAACTCTCGGCGAAGATCTTCTCGTTCTCGAAGGGATAGTGGAACTGCGCGTACGGCATGGAGCCCGAATCGAACCAGGCGTCGAGCACTTCCGGCACGCGGCGAAATTCCCGGCCGCCGTCCATGAAGGTGATCTCATCCACCGCAGGCCGGTGGAGATCGAGCGTGGACAGCTCGCGCGTCGCGCGTTGCGCCAGCTCCGCGATGGAACCGATGCAGATGAAGTTCGTGCCGTCGGTCCACAGCGGCAGCGGCGTCCCCCAGAAGCGCTCGCGCGAGACGGCCCAATCGACGTTGTTCTCAAGCCAGTTCCCGAATCTGCCGTACTTGATCGTCTCGGGAACCCAATTGATCTTCTCGTTGTTTTCGAGCAACTGCGCTTTGCGGGCGGTCGTGCGCACGAACCATGCGGTCTTGGCGATGTAGAGCAGCGGGTCGTCCGTGCGCCAGCCGAAGGGATAGTTGTGGCGGTAGGTGCCGGCGCGGAACATGAGCCCTCTGCGCTTGAGGTCGGCCACGATGGGCGGGTCCGCGTCTTTGAAGAACAAGCCGGCCGCGACGGTAACTTGCTCGACCACATGCCCCGTGAAATCCACGCTGTAATATATAGGAAGCTTGTGCGCCTTGCCGAGCGCGAGGTCGTCCGGTCCGTACGCCGGAGCGACGTGCACGACGCCGGTTCCGTCTTCGGTCGTGACGAACGGCGCGGGGATGACGTAGTAGCGGTCCTCGCCACCCGCGTAGTAGTCGTAGAGCGGCTGGTAGTGGATGCCGGCCAAGTCCTTGCCCTGCTTGCGCTCGACCACCTCAACCGGCTCTTCGCCGAACACTTTTGCCACGAGCGGCTCCGCGACGATGAAGCGTTCGTCGCCGCGCTTGACCACGCAGTACGTGACCGCGGGATGGACCGCGAGCGCCATGTTGGCAGGCAAAGTCCACGGCGTGGTCGTCCATGCGAGAAACGAGGTCTGCGGGTCGTCGCGCAGGCGGAAGCGCACGAAGACCGACGGATCGTCCACCTCGCGATAGCCCTGCGCCACTTCGTGGTCGGACAGCGTCGCGCCGATGCGCGGATCGTACGGCACGGACTTGTAGTCCTGCACGACGAGACCGCGATCCCATAGCTGTTTGAAGAGCCACCACACGGTTTCGATGTAGCTGTTCGCAAGGGTGAAGTAGGCGTCGTCGAGATCCACCCAATACCCCATGCGCTCGGTGAGCTTCTGCCAATCCCCCACGTAGCGATACACGCTCTCGCGGCAGCGGCGCGTGAACTCCACGATGCCCACTTCTTTTTCGATGCGGCTCTTGTCGAGGATGCCGAGCTCTTTTTCGATCTCGTGCTCGACGGGCAAACCGTGCGTGTCCCAACCTGCTTTGCGGCGCACGAAGTAGCCGCGCATGGTCCAAAAGCGCGGATACAGATCTTTGAACGCGCGCGCCAAGACATGGTGCACGCCCGGACGCCCGTTCGCCGTCGGCGGACCTTCGTAGAACGAATAGCGCGGCCCGTTGCGCGTCTGTTCGAGTGAGCGCGCGAAAACGTTGTGCGTGCGCCAGAACTCCAGCACGGCAAGCTCTTGCGCCGGCGCTGCGAAGCGCTCGGCCATGGCCGGGTACGCAGCCCGGTTTTCGGTCATGCCGGCGCGCCTTTCGTCGCATGCAGCGCGCGGAAGATCGAGTCGCGCGAGACGATGCCGACGAGCTGTCCATCATCGTAGACCGGAAGCTCGCCCAGCTGACGCTGCGCGAGTTCGCCGAGCACGTCGCGCGCCGACTCAGCGCCGGACAACGCGATCGTCTGCGCGATGGGCGTCATGACCGCGCTCATAGGCGTCTGCGGCCACAGCGGCGGCGGGATCCCTGCGGTGTGCCGCACGTCGGCCAGACCGACGAGCGCGCCTTGATCGACGACCGGATAACCGGTCTGCGGTTTGCCCGCGACCTCGCCGATGAACGCGGCCACGGACGTCTGCGCGGGAACGGGCACGAGCGTCTTCACCATGCAATCGCGCACGCGCATCGTCTCGAGCGCTCGATCCACGCGCGCCTGGCGTCCGACGCTGCGCGCCGCCTGCGCCAAGAAGATGCCGATGAGCACCCACCACAGCCCGCGCGTCTCGCGCTCGCGCACGACCAGAAATCCGCCCGCCACGATGAGCGCGCCCGCCACCACCAAGCTGACCGCGCTCGCCCAGATCGTCGCGCGCGCTTGACTGGGCTGCGCCATCCAGAGCAGCGAGCGCAACACGCGGCCGCCGTCGCTCGGGAAAGCCGGCAAGAGATTGAAGGCGGCTAAGAGCCCGTTTGCGATCGCCAAGAAAAAGCAGAACGTCGATCCCCAGGCCCAGTGGATGGCGTCCGCTCCGACGGCCAGGCCGTAGAAAAGAAGGCCGAGCACGATGCTCAATGCCGGCCCGGCGATGGCCATTTTCAGCTCGTCCACCGGGCGGTCGGGTTCCCGCATGATCGTCGCGACGCCGCCGAAGAGGAACAGGGTGATGCCGCCGATCGGGATCCCGAGCCTGCGCGCGACGAGCGCGTGCGCGAACTCGTGAGCGACGACGCTTGCGAAGAGCACGAGCGAGGCGATGAGTCCCAGGACGAGGCTCGATGCGCCGGCGAGCTCGGGCGAGAGGACGCGGCCGAAGGTCGCGGCGGAGTACGCGAAGAGCGCGTAGATGATGAGCCAACTGGGATGGATGCTGATCGTGATGCCGGCGACCCGCCCCACGTTCCAGGTCCAGCGAAAACGCATGTGCTAGCTTGTTTCCGCCGTCACGATTTGGGACCTTCCACAAAGCCCGCAAGCCAATCGAAGGATTGCGCGGCCAAAGCCGCTTGGCGCGCAGCGCCTTCGCTCAAGCGCGCTGCGAGCGCATCGTGCGTCGACCACACCTGCGCGAGCGCTTCTTGCGACGTGCCGGGCGAGAGCGGCGCGAGCGGATAGCCGAGGTTCTCGCACAGCGCCGTGATCTTCGGATCGTAGGCAACGGCGATGAACGGGACTGCCAGTTTGGCGGCGAGGATGAGCGAGTGCAAGCGCATCCCGATAATCGCCGTGCAGCGCGCGAGCAGCGCGCTCATGGTGGCGAGATCGTAGCCGCCACCGAGCAACAGCGGCGCGGTGCGGCAACGCCGGATGATCGAGACCGCCGCTTCGACATCGTCGGGCCGCTGGAAGGGCACGAAGACGACCTGCGCGCCGTACTTAGTCGCGATCAGATCGACCGCTCTCGCGATCTCGGATGCGATCCGCTCGAGCGTGCGCGAAGGCCGCACGACGACTGCCACGAGCGCTCCGGCGCCCGAAATGCCCTCCGCTGCGAGGGTCCGTTCGGCCGGCGCGCCGACCTCGAGGTCCGCCAGGAACACGGGATCGGCGCCGATGCGGACTTCGACGCGCGGGAGCAGCTCTTGGAGCAGGCTCGCGGATGCGGCATCGCGCACGATCGCAAGATCCACACGCGCGCACGCGCGCCGCACGACGTGCTTCGCCGTAAACCCCAATGGGCCGATGCCTTGCGCGAAGATCGCAGCGCGGCGGCCCGCGCTCTTGGCTTCGTGGATCAACCCCGTGTAGTACAGCAGGCTGCGCAAGCTCGTGCTCGACTGCAGCAACCCGCCGCCGCCGCTCACGAAGACGTCCGACGCGGCGATCGCCTTCGCGACGAGCGCATGCGCCATGCGCGGCACGCTTTCGACCTCGTATGCGGCGGCCGTTCGCGCCGGAGTCGCGGACAGGACCGTGATGCTGTCTGCCGGCCGGCGACGGCGCCATTGCTCCACGAAGACGCGCAAAATCGCTTCGTCGCCGAAGTTGTCGAAGCCGTAGTAGCCCGAGAGCAGCAGCCGCGCGCTCCCGCTGGTCATGCCGCGGCGGCGCGCCTCGGCCAGAAGCTGCGATAGATCCGCTGCGCCACGATGCCGAAGACCAAGCCGAAGAGAAGGCCGAGGAAGACCCGCAGCAGCGTGACGGCGAGCGGCGTGTGGATGTGGGAGAACGTATCGATGACGTCGGCGAGCGAGATGCCGGCGGCCAGCACGATGAGCCAGCCCACCGCGCGCCGGTGTGCGACGGAAAGTGCCGGCAGCAACACGATCGCCGGAAAACCGAGCAAGAATTCTTTGAAGCGAGGCCGGGCGCCGAACAGCGTCGTGAGCACGCCGCGCAGATGCGTCTCAAAACCGGACACGCCGATATCCGGCTGATTGCCGGAGCGGATCAAGAGCAAGGCGGCCGCGGCACCAAACAGGATGATCGCAGCGAATTGCCAGGCGCGCAGCGGCGCGTTGCCGACCTCGGCCGGAGTGCGCGCCGCCCCGAAGTATGCGGAGAACGCATACAGGCACAGCAGCACGAGAGCAGGTGCGGCCAAGAGCAGCTTCGTGCCGATGAACTGCTGCACTTCGATCATGAACGTCGCTTGGGAGAGCAAGCCTGCGACGAACACCCCGCCGAGGATGGCGACCCCCGCGGATCTCCCGAGGCATATGGCTCCGTCACGCGCGTCATCCCAAAACGACGACGCAGCGCGCGCAGCGGGGCGAGCGAAGTACGGCGCAAGCGCGGAGCCCGCGAGGATCGCAAAGCTGAGCGCGCCGCCAAGCGCCCACGCTTGGCGCACGATGCTGTCGTGCGCCAGCGCCACCCCGGCGGCATAGGCCAGAACCGTGATGGCGAAGCTGGTCCATGCGATCCACGGCCGAGCGCACCCGTAGAGATCCAGCAAGAGCAGAAACGCACCGGTCACGCCGAGGGCGACGATGCCGTAGAGCACCTCGAGCACGACGCCTTTGAAATTGACAAAACCCTCCGCACGGCCCGTGCGAAAGCCGTTGGCCGCCAGCCCCTCGCGCAAGCGGCTCAACATCTCAAGGTTGGTGGCCTCGGCAGATTCCGTGATGAGCGTGCCGTCGGCGGCCGTGTGCTGGATGACGTGCGGAAACGGGCGCAGGTAGATGACGCGGATGTTGCGCTCGCGCACTCCCAGCAGATATCGCGCGATCACGGTGTCGAGATCGAGCTTGTCGAGTTCGACTTTGGTGATGGCCTGCACGCGCACCGTCTGATTGACGACCTTGCGCGCCAGGGTGATGCTGCCTTTTTGGATTTGATCTTGGCTATAGGCTTCGATGTCTCCGAAGTTGACCCCGGACGCCTTGAACGCGTCAGCCGTGGCGTCCAGATTATAAGGATAGCCCAGCACCTGATTGCCCAAGCCGAAGAAGATCACGGTGCCGATGCGCCCGCCGCCGAGCATCTGCGCGAACGTCGCGTCGATGCGATCCGGTCCCATGCGCTCGTTGTTTTGCACCCGAGGATCCACGAGCAGGCCGTCGCGCCGTATTTGCGCTGCGATGTCGTCCGGGATTCCCAAGCCCAGGCTGTTGAAGAAATCGATCTGCGTCTTGACCGCGATGATGCCGGGCAGCGTGCCGCGCACGAGGCGGACGTTTTGTGGTTCGACCTGATTGCGCAACACCGTGAGATAGCGCGCGAGCGTGGGCCGGTCGTAGACGATGAGATAGACGCTGTTCGGATCGATGGCGCGAGCGCGCGACATGGCGGCGAGCTGCGGGTCGCGCAAAGGTGAGATCCGGGCGTTGTCGATGAGCTGCTGCCCGGAGAGGGCCAAGGCGTGGCTGCCGTCGTTGACGCGTTGGCCTTGCTCCTCGTAGACCGCGACCGAGGTCAGGCCGGCGCGCCGCATCTCGCGCAGCAGTTCGTCCATGTTGTAACCGAAGGCGTGGGCGAAATCGGCGAGATCTTGCTGGTCCATCGTGATCTCGACGCTGCGGTTGCGCGCTTCAAAGCGATAGCGATCGGCAAGCACGAGCACAGCCGCAAGCGCCCCCGCCATAAGGGCGACAAGCGCCACGCGGCGCACGAGGGAGTTGCCCATGGCGTGACGCTTTGAGGTCTGGCGCGGGCTCGCCTGCGCTACGTCTTGGTCTTGAACTTATCCACCGCTTCTCGCAGTTTTTGCGCAGCGAGGTCGAGCGCGTTCGCCGCCGTTTCGATGGAAGCGAAGAAGACGTGCTCGCCACGCTCCGCGGCGGCCTTCGCAAACGCGCTTGCGCGTTCGCCGAACTGCGCGCGATCGAAACCGAACGCTTCGGGCGACCAGCGCAAGTGATCCTCGGTCAACCGCGCCGCAAGCGATTCGGGCGAACCGAGCGCGCTCAGCTCCGCTTCCACCAGATCGGCGCCCACCTCGAGCCGGTTCTGCTGGTGCGCTTTGGTCTCGCAAGCACCTGCGATTTGGCGGTAGAGCCGGTCGACGATCGGCATCCTGGTCGAAGGCGGCAGTGCGAGCGCCCGATTCACGCGATCCAGGTAGTCATTGATGTCGGCGACGGCTTGAGAAGAGAAGTTCATGGCGGTCTCCATGCTGGCGTCCAGTGATATTGCAGGGCTCCGTTTCGCCTTCGCCGACTCGTACACATGGCGTCGGTCAATCTCACCTGCGTGGACTGCGCTCCCGCTCGTCCCTGCCTCTCCTGCCGCGCGATCAGCCGGGCGTTACGGGCGGCCGGCCACGTGGTGACGCAGACGTCGCGGTACGACGCGCTGCGCGCGGCCATGGTGGGGCGCTACGGGTTCGACGCTTGCGTTCTGCCGGTTGGCGACCAAGAACGCTCGGTCGTGGACGCGAGCGCCTCTTTGCTCGCGAAGACGCGCGTCGGCCTCGTCGCGCACGCGGGCGTCCTCGACAGTGCGGACATCCCGAGCGGTTTTACCGTCATCCCAGCCCTGGATTGGCAACACCATGCTTTCCCTACCGAGTGGATCAGCGCACCAAGGGCGACGCCTGCGCCACCGACCGCAGAAGACGACTCGACGCGGCTCGTACGCACGCCGGCAGAGACGTTCGAGCACGCCGGCGTGGCGAAACGCAGGTTGAAAAGTCTCGCCGCGCGCGCACAGCGGGAGTTGGGCAGCGCGGGTTTTTCAGACGATCGTCTCGACCCGCTCGCCGCGCTCGAAGACGAGATCGCGTGGGCGGCGGCGAGCGCGAGCGGATTCGGTTTGGTCCTCGCGATCGTGCCCGCGAAGTCGCACGGCCAGCCGGCCGGCATCGAGCGCACGCTGAGCGGCCTGCGAGAGATCGCAAAGACCGTGGTGCGCACGAGCGACGCGATCGCGCAAGGTCGCGAAAGCTTGCTCCTGATCGTGTCCGAAGCGCGGGAGCCCGATATCGCCGCGGTCGCGACCCGCTTCGCGCACCGCATTCGCAGGGCCGTGAAGGACACCAAGACCGAGAAGCAGCTTGCGAGAGCTTTTCGCCACGTCACGATCGGCGTGAGCGCCTACCCAGCCCACGGCCTCTCCCGCGAAACGCTCTTGGCGCGCGCCACCGCAGCTGCCAAACCGGTTATGTAGCGCGCGCAAATCTATTTGCGCATTGTTCATGTAGCGCGCGCAAATTTATTTGCGCGTTGTGATGTAGCGCGCGCAAATTTATTTGCGCGTTTCTAGCGGCGGCTCATGCCCCCCACGATCGCGCCGACGAGGGCGAAACCGATGAGCGCCCAACCGATCTCCAGCAACCAGCCCGAAATCGGTCTTCCGCCGAAGAGGGTCTGCGTCAAGGTGGTGCTGGCGTAGAAAATCACGCCCATGAAGAGCCCGAACGAAATGCCATGAGCGACGCTTGGTTCTTCGCCTTTGCTCAACGCAATGGCGGTTCCATATCCGAGCACGAGTGCCATGAGAAACCCGATGATGTAGGTCGTGGGCCCAGGCGCCGGCGCGCCTTGCATCATCATCGCTTCGGTCGCGGACTTGAAGAGCAGGTTGTACCAGACGTAACCCCAGACGAAGAACACGATCGCCGCGATCCAGACGGCAAGATGGTTGATGCTTTTCGACGGCATAAAGCCTCCTTCGAAGAAACGCAGGACGGCTAAATGAGACTCGTGGGACAGGTCCTGCGACAAATCGTCGGAAAATGCCTCCGCACTTTCATCCGCTCGACCAGCGCCGGCGTACTTCCACATAGGTGTTCGGCACAGAGATGACATGAAAATTTCGAAGGCGCGCGTTTATCGGCACCCGCTGCTCGTCCGAGTGACGCACTGGGTGACCGCGCTTGCGCTCATCGTGCTCGCTATGAGCGGGATGCAGATTTTCAACGCGCATCCCGCGCTCTACGCCTCGGATGCTTCGCGCTTCAATCATCCCGTGCTCAGCATCGGCGCGACGCTCTCGCCCACCGCTCAAGACCTGGGGTACGTCCAGATCGGGCCTTGGCGCGCGAACACCACGGGCGTCTTGGGATTCGGACCGGACGGCATGGGCGGCATGACGGCTCGTGCGTTTCCGTCATACTTGACGATCCCCGCGTATCAAGATCTCGCGGACGGGCGGCGCTGGCATATCTTCTTCGCGTGGATATTCGTGCTATGCGCGATATTTTACGCGCGCTGTGCTCTTGCGCTCTGGCCGAACCGCGCCGACTTCCGGGCTTTTCCGCGCACGCTGCGCGAACATCTCGTGCCTTGGCGCGTAGCCGCGACGCCGCACCTCAATCCCTTACAGAAGCTAAGCTACTTCGGCATCGTCTTCATCGTCGCGCCGATAATAATTCTCTCCGGGATGGCGCTCTCGCCGGCACTCGACGCCCACGCGCATTGGCTGCCCCAGCTTTTCGGCGGGCGCCAGTTCGCCCGTATTTGGCACTTCGCCGCAATGCTCGCGCTCATGGCATTTTTTGTCGTCCATCTGCTCATGGTGGCGCTGACCGGCCTTGTCAACAACCTCCGCTCGATGATCACGGGATGGCTGGTAGTGGAAAGGAAGCAACCGCAATGAGGCTCGACCGCCGGGCTTTCCTCAGCGTGGTTACCGCGACCACGCTGAGCGGCTGCGCGCGCCTGGCAACCGCGCTCAACAACAACGAGACGTTCCACAAGGTCTTGCTCGCGCCGGAGCGGCTCGATCTCGCGCTGCTCGGCGCGGGCCAGCCGCTCGCCCAAGAGTACGGGCCGCAGGACATCTCGCCCAATTTCCGCGCCAACGGGTTCGATCCGCCCTCCACGGCGCAATACGCGCAGTGGGCAAAGGACGGCTGGCGCGGCTATGGGCTGCAAGTCGAGGGGTTGGTGGAGCGGCCCAGGTCCTACGACCTGGCCACGTTGCGCACGAAATTTGCGAAGCAGGCACAGATCACGCGACACGACTGCGTCGAAGGTTGGAGCGTGATCGGGAAGTGGAGCGGGGTGCGCCTCTCCGATCTGCTCGCAGACGTGGGCGTGAAGCCGCTCGCGCAATACGTCATCTTCCACAGCCTCGACTCGGACGTCATGGGCATTCCGTATTACGAGTCGCTCTCGCTCGTGCAAGCCGCCCACCCGCAAGCGCTCATCGCGTACGATCTCAACGATGCGCCCGTGCCCATCAAAAACGGAGCGCCGCTGCGGCTCAAAGTTCCTACGCAACTCGGGTACAAGAGCGCGAAGTACCTCAAGCGCATCGAACTCGTCGCGAGCTTTGCGTCTTTGGGGAGCGGCAATGGCGGCTATTGGGAAGACCAGGGCTATGAATGGTACGCGGGCATCTGACAACGCGCAAAAAAGCGCGCCCTCAATGTAGTAGGCGCGAATTTATTCGCGCCTCACAAACGGGGGCTGAAGCCTGCGGGTGGGGCCGCCATCCCGCCGGGCACGCTCACGGGTGCGATCCCGAGACTCTTGCAGCTCATCGGCGGTGGGAACGTCGTCACTGCCGATTTTGGGATCTCCGCCTGCGATGCCGCGATGGGGGGCGTGGTCCCGGCTAGCCGCGATGGGTCAAAGCCGCCGGTGAGATCGGTGATCGCCGCATTCGCGTCGCGCGGTCCTTTGGGAAGATACGGTTTCTCATCGGGCAGCGACGCGAGCGCCGGCAAGTCGAAGACCGCACCCAAGAACTTTGCAAACGATGCATGATCTCCCGGATCGGAGATGATCGCGCCTGAACGCGCGTAGGGAGAGATGAGGATCAGCGGCACGCGCGGGCCATCCCCGCACGGACGCGCGTCCGGACAGGTTTCAAACACCGGCGGCGGCACGTGGTCGTAATAACCTTCCGAGTCGTCCCACAGGATCACGATCGCCGAATCGTTCCAGTACTTGCTTTGGGCGATGGCGTTGACGAAGGTCGCGACCATCGCTTCGGAGAGATGCGAATCCGAATAGCCCGGGTGGTCGTCATCGCCCAGGAAGGTCTTGCGCACCTGCGGATCCGGGTTCGCGGGCTGCCAGCCGAACGGATTTTTGTACCCACCCTTGATGAAGTACACCCCGCGATCCGGCAGCGCGCCTGATTGAATGGCGGGCAGTAGCTCGGTCAAATCGTGGACGTTGCTCCACAGGCTTTGATTGAGCCGCACGTATCCGAAGAACTGCGCAGCGTTGTGGTGAGTGACGTAGGCTGGGTACGTGCCGCTGCCATCATCTTTGAAGCCCTCTTGATACCAGCCCCACGGAACCGGAGCATTGCCGGAGCCCGCGAGCGCAGCGATATCTTCTTTCACATCGCCGTTGTCGATGACCGCAGACGTCGCCGAAACGCCGCTCAACGTGAGGAAAAGGTTCGCGAACGTGAGATCCACTTGTTTGCTCTTAGGTTCGCCGTTGTGGTAAGGGCCGAAAGCGGGATACAAATCGTCGACGACCGGCACGCCCGGTCCGTCATCGGCGTCGCCCGTGGCTTCCGATGGATGGCGCGCCCATTGCGTCTGCCCGGTCTGCGCGGCGACTAGGTCGATGTTCCCCGGCGTCGACGGCCCGTACATCGCTTGGAAGATATGGTCGTACAAAGCAAACGTCTTCGCGTACTTCCAAAGGAAGGGAACGGTGTCGCAGTCCTCGTGCTCCATGGTCAACATGCCGACGCGTTGCGCGTCCGCAAGCTTCGCGCCCGAGCGCAGCATGCGGCCTTCCTCGGCCGCCACGTAGAGGTCCATCTTGCCGCCGTCCGCCTTAGCGTACAGAGCCGGCCGCGAGTGGTCTGCGTCCGCCAGGTCCGGATCGGCGAGGCGGAACGGGGAGATCCATTGGTTGCCGATGGGGTCGTACTGGCTGAAACCGTGAGCCCGCGCTTCCTCGGACGCCAGATTGTCCGCGCCGGGGAAGGTGCCGAAGTACGAATCGAACGAGCGGTTTTCTTGATAGATGATAAAGACGTGATGGATGCGGGACCGCAGGCTCGCCACGAGACCCTCGGGTTTGCTCCCGTCCGCCGCCGACAGCGCCGCCGGCACCCCGGCGAGCGCCACCCACATAAGAAGGAGGAAACCGTACCGCGATAGGCCGCCCATGTGTGCGCCCCTTCCCGTCAGCGGAGAGTGTGACGCGGTTTTAGTGCGCCGGCGTCGAAGGCCCCTTTTACTTACTTCTAGACTTTCGCTATACTAGAGGCGCAGTCGTCATGCCCACCTCGTTGACCGCATTTCCGAGCGATCGCACGCAACGCTGGATCTTGGTACCAGGCGTGGCTTCGACGCGCCAGATCGAGATCCGCAATGAGACTGACACCCCGGTCGAGGCGCATCTGCGCGTCGAACAGCCGCCCGCAGCGTCGGTCTCGCCCGGGATCATGACCATTCCGCCCCGCCATTCGCGCGTTGCCGACGTCCTCTTTCTCGCGACGTGGTCGCCCGACGGCCAGGGTCAGCTGGCGCTTTCGTTTCGCGACGTGCAAGGCAACGATCTCGGAGCGTTCACGCAGGAGATCGTAGCGGCGGATAGCGTCGATTGCAATCTGTCGCTCGAACTCAAAGACGACGTGATGGTCGACCAGGCGCTCATCGGCTTGAAGCTGTGGTGCACGCTCGTCAGCCGTAGCTCGACGCCGCGACGGTTTGAGGTTGACTTCACTCCTCATCCTGCGCTGCGATTTCCCGAGCGTAAGACCATCACGCTTGCACCCGGTGAAACGTCCGCGTTCGACATCCCGGTGCAATGGAACCGCGCTGTGCGCGACATGTCCGGGTGGAACCATCCGCGCTCGATCGAAGCGTTCGTACCGGTGACCGAGGGACGGCGCGCGGCGGTCATTGCGTGGGAACGGCTCGAGCAGCGCTTGGCGCAGTACCTCAACCCTGAAGATCGTCAAGCGCGCATCGTCGTCGCGACCGCACCGGAACGCCGCAACGACTTTTTGGAAAAGACTCCGGGTCAGCTCAAATACGAAGAGCTGGTCGAACTGCGCCGGCTCGAACAGTCCGTGGTCGCTCCACCGACCGCGCGCGCGACGACGAAGCTCGCTGACGATGTGCGCACGGCTCCTCCGGGTCGGCGCTCGCCGGTCGCCACCGTCGTCACGATCGCATTCGCCGTCGTCGCGCTCGTGCTCGCGGGATTCTTCTTCCTTCGACCGCCTGGCCACCAGGCAGACGATTCTCCGATCTCGGTGAGTCCCTTGAAATTGACCCCTGCGCTGGGTTCGCGGGTGACCCCGGCTAAAGCGCACGCGAAGAGCGCGCTTCATCCCCCCGCGGCAAACCCGGCATGGACGTCGGTGGGCGCCGCCGCATTGTCGCCGACTACGGTGACTCCGGCGGTCGCCCGCCACGCGACGCCGCCTGCAACCCGGACCGCCCCTTCCCAAGCGCATCCACAGCCGGCAGCCCAGCCGCCGATCGACCGCAATCAGGTCGTGGCGCTTTCCGGCGTCGAGGCGGCGTACGAACCCGGAGGACGGGCGGTGAGCGTCGCATGGGACGGTTCGGCGCAGGCAAGCGCGCGCGTGGAGCTCGTCGACTTCACCGGCAAGATCATCGCCAGCCATGCTATCCGCGGCACGGGTGCGCAAGCGGTCTTACATCTTCCGCGCGGTTACCACGGCCCGTTGTCGGTCAACGTGACCGCGTTCGGTTACCACGGAGAGCGCGTCGTTCAAACGGCGTCGCTCTCATCGCCGGAATAGCGCCCGAGCGTTTCTTGGGAAGGAAGTCCCAGCGGGTTTGGGAGCTTTTTCGAAGCCGGCTGTGCGCGCGATCAATTCCCGGCGGCCCACCGCATGCTAGGATATCTGCGGAAGACCCGATTGATCGGCCACCGTGCGCAGGAGGTCAACAGCGGGTCTCTTTCTTTTTCTCGTGCAGCGGCACTATATGATCGCATAACACTCGCCGAGTTCTTCGCCGCAGCGTAACCGTTCGAACGACCTAACGTCCACTTGGGGAGCGCGCGAGGACGCGCCGAAGAACAGTGGTCATGAATCGTCGTAGATCGACGCCTTACGCTCGTTCGCAAGCAGGCTTTTCGCTCATCGAGGCGCTCTTAGCGACGACGATCCTCGTGGCGTTGTTCTTGGCCTGGGGCGGCGCGATGATCGTCGCGACGGACGGCGAGAACAAAGCCGCCACGCACACGCAAGTGATCTCCTCCGCTAATGAGATCCTCGAATGGATGCGACGCGACCCTGCGTTTTGGGGCGCCGAATACACCTCCGGTTCGTGCCCGCACTGCTGGGTTGGATACAACGATACCATCGGCGTATCGCCGCCGCACCGGTGCTCGATCGTGATCGCGAATGCGTCTGCCAACTGCTCCTTAACTGGCTGGCCGTGGCCGACCCAAAATCTGGCGCGCTTGCGCATCTCACCGTCGAAGTGTATTACACGGGCGGCAATCACCAGACCGAGCGTTACATCGTGATGGGCGTGGTGCGACAGACATGAAGGGACGCGTCTCGGATCGCGGGGTCTCGATCGTCGAAGCCCTTATCACGGTCGGCATCATCAGTCTCGTGCTCACCTTGACGACGGCCATCTTCATCCAAACGGTCCGCCACAATGAGAAGACGATGACCGATCTGTCTGCCGAGACACAAGCGCGCATCGCGATGACGAAAGTGATGGACGATCTTCGTCAGGCCATGCCCCTGCCGGGCGCGACGGGAATCCCGGTCTCCTCTCCGGTCACACCGAGCGTCGGGGCCGCGACGCCCGTGCCTTCCGTGAGCTTCACCGAAGCCGACTCTCTCAACGCTGCGAATTTCACGAATCCGCCCTTCGACGCGGTCACGATCGCCTGGAACCCCGTCAACGACACGATCACACGCTCCGTCAACGGTGGTCCGGCAAACGTCCTGGAGCATGACGTCACCGCCTTCGCCGTGTTCCCTGTAAGCTTCGACGAGTATCAGGTGACGCTCACCGTGGCACCAAAGCATCGCGCTGAGGTGTCATCGCCTCCGTTCACGGTTGCGTCGAGCGTCTTCATCAGTTATTACAAGACGAACAGCAGCCCCGGTGATGCGCCGTGAGAACATTTCCGGTCCATGCGCGCGGCGCCGCGCTCGTCACGGTGCTCTTTATCATGGTGATCCTCGTGATCTTGATCGGCTCCTTGCTGACCGTCATCCCGGCAGAACTGCGCCAAGTCGCGTTTTCCGGCTACGACAACCGCGCGCTCTACGCGGCTGACGGCGGCATCGAAGCACTCACCCAAGGTCTGCAACTGGGTGACACCAGCCTCGGGGTAGGCTCGCTCGTCGCGCCGGACGGCAGCACGAGCACCTACAAGGCGACGGTGCTCGCGACGGCTTCCTCGTGCGGCTTGCAACAACACCTCATCCAGTCGATAGGCACTTCGCCGTCCGGAGATCAGCGTGAGATCGCTGCCGTGGTAGCGCAGACGACGCTCTCCGATTACGGATTGTGGGTCAACAACAATCCAGACGGCGTGTACTTGGTCAGCGGCCTCTCCCACTACGACGGAGCAGTCTATCTCGCCGGCGGTGCATCGGATCCCCAACTCGTGAATTACATTGTTGGAAAGACGCCCATCTTCGACGATCAGGTCACCTTTGCCGGCAATACCGTGAAGTGGTTCAACGACGGCAATTCGACGAGCCAGCCTGCTCAGACGAACGGACCTGCGTGGGCCGCGGTCGACGCTGGGGGCTACGCCAAAGTCACGGTCGGCGGTCAGACCGAAAGCTATCCGGGCTCGCAGACGAGCATCCAGCTGGCGAACGCGGCCTACGGCACGCCTGGGGGTTCGAGCTACCCGTCTCCCAAGAGCGGCAACACAGTATACATGAATCAACAGCCCGCTGGCGGTGCAGGCGGCAACCTGAGTTCTGGCATCTACATCCTCGGCGATTCGGGCGTCACCATGACGTCGTCGACCGCGGGAGCCGTACCCTCCACCATGACGTGGTCGTTTGCGCCTGTCGCGGGCGATAAGAACAGCATTGTCGATCCTGTGACGGTCGCCGTGAACTATACGACCAACACGACGATCATCACCGATGCGACGACAAAGAAGACGACGACCTTCACCGGCGTGCCATCGCAGACCGGCAGCACGAACTCCAATAGTGGCATCGTCTACGATGCCGGCAATGTCCAAGACGTCGCGGGGACATATAATGGATCGTATACCCTTGCGGTTCCCGACGACGGCACGACCAACGACGCCATCTACGTGAGCAACAGTGTCATCGCACACGACAATCCGCAGACCGACGCGACGAGCTCCGATACGTTCGGCCTGTACGGCAACGACATCTACATCGACGATAAGAGCAAGTCGATTCCGTACAATCTGACGATCCAGGCGGCGCTCGTCACGGGGAACGCGAGCGAGGTCGCGGCGGCCACGGACGATGGCACGTTCACCACGCGTGATGACGCCGCGAACATCCCCTTATATGGCAAGGTGACGCTGTACGGCAGCCTCGCCGAGAACATCTATGGCGAGACCTACACCTTTTCCGGCACGACGCAAAAGACCGGCTGGGCGAAGAACTTCCTGTCGGATCCACGCTTTTCGACCTGCCCGCCTCCGGGTTCGCCGCTCGTAAGCCCCGACGGCTGGCACCTCGTCGCGTGGAAGGATGAGGGAGCGCCCTAAGCGCGAGCGAAAGCCAGCGGCTCGATGCCGCAACGCTGCGCGTGGAGCGAAGGCGATCCGTTGTACCGCGCCTACCACGATCGCGAATGGGGAAGACCCGTTCACGACGATCGCCGTCTCTTCGAGTTCTTGATCCTCGAAGGCGCTCAAGCCGGGCTCTCGTGGATCACGATCCTGCGCAAGCGCGAGAACTACCGCAAAGCGTTCGCCCGGTTCGACCCCGTGCGCGTGGCGCGCTTCAAGGCACCGCAGATCGCGCGGCTGATGCGCGAGCCCGGAATCGTGCGCAACCGCGCCAAGATCATGGCGGCCGTCTCCAACGCACGCGCCGTCGCCGAAATCGTCAGGGAGCACGGCAGCCTCGATCGGTATCTGTGGTCGTTCGTCGGCGGGAAGCCGCGGGTCAATCGCTTTCGCGCAGGCCGCATACCTTACGCCACGGAGGAATCCGAGGCGATGAGTAAGGCGCTGCGCGAGCGAGGGTTCGGCTTTGTCGGCCCGGGGATCTGCTACTCGTTCATGCAGGCGTGCGGCCTCGTCAACGATCATGTGGTTGGTTGCTACCTGCACGGGCGCGTGCTCTCCGCACCTCGCATATCGCGCCAATAAATTTGCGCGCGCTACATAGGTCATGTAGATGGTCGCTGAAGGTCTCAATCACCGAACCCAAAGCGACTACCTCATATCGCATGCACCTGCGTTTCGCGCAGGACGGTTCGCGGACGCGCCCAATAAAGTGAGGTTATGAGATATTTCTTCGTCATTTTTATCTGCATGTGCATCGGCTTGCCGGCGTTTGGTAGCACGCACTACATCCAAGTGCTCGGCACCCAACCGCTCTTCCCGACGACACAATCGCGCACCCAGTTCCTTGAGATGACGCAGAAATATCCGGAACGCGAACGCGCGGCGCTCGCGATGTTGGGGATCGATCGAGCTGCATTCGAAAAAGGCATGCGCTCCGCGCAAAACATGGTCACGACCGCGCCCTTCCGTCTCGACGCGATGGCGTACTATGACGGTCGCGTGAAAGTCGTCCATGACGTCGCCGTCCCCACGCACACCTACATGTGGGTCATCCGCATGCGCCATGCGACCATCTACGTCCCTCAGATCTGCGGAAACATCTCCACCGTTGCGAAAACCGGGGTCGAGTCGTTCAGATCCACGCCGCGTCCGGTCGCGCGGATAACGCCGGCGCCGTTCATTCCCACGCCGCTCGCGCAAACGCCGCAGCAGGTAGCCCAAGCGACGCCCGTTGCAACGCCGCCCGTTGTGGCAGCGGCTCATCACTCGCGCTTTCCGTGGTGGATCTTCTTGATACCGGTTGCGCTCATCGATGCCAGTCACTCAAGTTCTTCAACGCCTCTGCCGGCCGGCCCGACGCCGACGCCGTCTTCCCATCCAACGTTCACGCCGACGCCAACGCCGACACCGACCGGCCCGCCGACCGCAACCCCGACACCGACGCCTACCGCGACGCCAACGAAGACCCCGTGCCCAACACCAACGCCCACGCCGACGAAAACGCCGTGCCCCACGCCGACGCCCACGCCGTGCCCGACGCGAACCAAAGCGGGTCACTGAACTAAAGGTTTTGCCTCGTGGCGCGATAAGTCACGACGCATGAACCTTTTCCCAATCGACCGCGTGCGCGCGGAATTCCCATCGCTCGCGACGCGCGATGCCGGACGGCCGCGCGTGTACCTCGACAACCCAGCCGGCACGCAAGTGCCGCGGCAGGTCATCGAAGCGGTCGCGCGTTTCTTCACTGAAGACAACGCCAATCTTGGTGGCTCCTTCGCTTCGAGCAAAGCTGCGGACGAGGTCTTCTACGGCGCGTACCGCGCCTTGGCCGACCTGCTCGGAGGCCAAAGCGAACGCGAGATCGCCATCGGCCAAAGCATGACCGCGCTGACTTACACGTTTTCGCGCAGCCTGGGACGCGAGTTCCGTCCGGGCGACGAGATCATCCTGACGCGAATGGATCACGAGGGGAACATCTCACCTTGGCTTGCCATGGCCGAAGAACGAGGCATGGTGGTGCGCTGGTTGCCCTTCGACAAGCATTCGTGGCGCATCGAACCGCACGCGCTTGATGAGGTACTCTCGGACCGCACGCGGCTGCTCGCGCTGAACTATGCCAGCAATCTCACAGGCTCGATCAACGACGTTCGCACGCTCGCCGCGCGCGCCAAGAAAACGGGAGCGCTCGTGTACGTTGACGCGGTGCAGTTCGCGCCACACCGTCTCGTGGATGCGCCCTCGCTCGGTTGCGATTTTCTGACGTGTTCCGCATACAAGATCTACGGGCCGCACGTCGGCGTGTTGTGGGGCAAAGAAGACCTCTTGCAGGATATGTATGCCTACAAAGTTCGTCCCGTCCCCGACACGCTGCCGGACCGCTTCGAAGTAGGCACGCCGCAGCTCGAGCTATACGCCGCGACCATCGCAGCCGTCGAGTACCTCGAGTGGCTCGGCCAATCGGCCGCGGCGTCGGACAGCCGCCGCTCGCGCATCGAGAGCGCCTTCGCTCAGATCACCGCTTGGGAAACAGCACTCACACAAAGGCTCATCGACGGCTTGCTCGCCATTTCCGGGGTCGAGATCCGCGGGATCAGCGACGCCGCGCACATGGAGCATCGCGTGCCGACCGTATCTTTCACGCACGCCTCCCGCCGCTCGGCCGAGATCGCCTCCGCGCTCGCGCAGCGGGGCATTTTCGTCTGGTCGGGCCACAACTTCGCCTTGGAGCTGGCGCGCAGTCTCGGCCTTGACGAAGAGGATGGCGTGGTGCGCATCGGTTTGGCCCACTACAACACGCCGCAAGAAGTGGACATGGTGGTGGCCGCGCTCGCGGATATCCTTGCTGAGAAAAGCAACAAGGCGCCAGCGGCCGCCAGGGCGCGCTAGGCGATGCGGCCAGTGACCCTCGTGCTCCGCCTCGCGCTCCTGGCCGTCGCCCTCGCGCTGTTCGCCTCGCGCGGGCTCGCGGCCGATTCTTCCTATAATGCCTTGCAATCGCTCGCCCAGGACATGACGTTCCGGTGGGCAGCGCTGCACCCCATCGTCGCGACCTCGCTCGGCATCTCCGGTTACGATGGGAAGCTCGACGCGCCGTCGGCCGCCGAAGAGTCGCGCGATCTTGGGCTCATCCACGGCTGGCAAGCCCGGCTGGCCGCGATCCCCTTGGCGGGCGAACCGCGATCGGTGCGCGATGACGCCACCCTGCTGCGCGCGCACTTGACGACGATGGAGCGGCAATTGACGCTCTACCGCACGAGTCACAAAGATTACTCGGGACCAGGCATCGCGATCGTCGACGCGATTTACAACCAGTTCCAGCACCTGCCCATTGCGGGGCAGGAAGGCGCGACGAGCGCCGACGTCGCCGCGGCCTGGAGCGATATCACCTCGCGCTTGCAAGCCGCGCCTGCATACATCCGCGCCGGCGATGCGCTTGTCACCAGCCCCGGCCGCCTGCAAAGCAGCGTCGGGTCCGCAGAACTCGCTGGTGCCCCGGATTTCTTCGGCGGCCCGTTGACGGCGGCGGCGAAAGCGCAGCTGAGCCCGCCTGCCTTCGCGCGCTTCGCCGCGGCTCGCGACGGGGCGCTCGCAGCCATCGCCCAGGAGAAAGCCTACATCGATGCCCACGTCTCGACGTGGCCCGAGAACTACGTGATGGGAAGACGCGCCTACGACGCGATGCTCCACGACGAGCTGTTGTTGCCATTTTCGGCGGCTACTATCGAACCCATGGCGTTGGACGAGCTCGCGCACGGATGGGCGACCTCCTATTGGGTCTTGCACCTAGCCCGGCTGCACGGCACGCCGCTCGGTCCGGCGAGCGGCGGCGGCCTCGCACCCGGTGGCCCCGCGCTCATCCCCTACTATCGCAAGCAGATCGCATACTTACGCCAATTCGTGACCGTCAACAAGGTGATCGACGTGCCCTCGTGGCTCGGGCGCATCGACGTCGTGGAAACGCCGAAGTTCCTGCAACCCGTCTCTCCCGGCGCATCGATGAATCCGCCGCGCCTCTTCGCCCGCAGCTCGAGCGGATTCTACTTCATCACACCTCCCGTGTCGCTTGCAGACGCGGCCGCGCGGCTGGATCCGAACGAAGATTTCGATCGCGACCGGATCCTCTCGACTGCGGCTCACGAGGCGATGCCAGGTCACTTCGTCCAGCTCTCCATCGCGCGGCGCAATCCCGATCTCGTGCGCAAGGTCCAAGACAGTTCGTCCTTCGCCGAAGGTTGGGCCTACTACGGCGAGGAGATGTTCGTCGCTCTTGGCCTCTACGGCGATCATCTCGACGGGCGCTACGACGTCGCGCAGTGGGAGCGTGTCCGCGGCGCACGCGCCATCGTGGATGCGAAGCTCGCCAGCGGAGAGATGACGGAGCCGCAGGCCGCGGCGTATTTCGCGGAACAGACCGGTTTCAGTCCGGCTGCGGCCAAGGCCGCTGTTGACGGCATCGCGCTCGATCCTGGCGGCGTCATTTCGTACACCGTCGGACGCCAGCAGATCGATCTGCTCGAGCACGAATATTTCCGGACCATGGGCTCACGTGGTTCGCTCCAGGACTTTCACGACCGCCTCATGTGCTACGGCACCACGCCGCTCGCCATCGTCGGCCCCGAACTGCTCGACGATCTGTCGAAGCCGCTGGCGACCGTGCAGGCCGCGGCCGGCGTACGCTAAGCTCTTACGGCGCGAATTTACCGACTTTGTCGGCCTGAGTCTCGGTGAACCACAGGTTGCCGTTCGGCCCCGAGGTGATGATCGCGGGCTGGCTCCCGGCCGCTAAGACGGGGAATTCGGTCACCACGCCGGCGGTCGTGATCCGTGCGATCGCAGCGTTGTTGAACTCCGCGAACCACAGATTGTTGTCGGCGCCCTTCGTGATGGCGAACGGACCGGCGTTTGCGGTCGGGATCGGAAAGTCCATAGCGGTGCCGCTCGTCGTGATCCGCCCGATGCGATCGGCATTGAGCTCGGTGAACCACAGATTGCCGTCAGGACCTTGAGCGATCCCGACCGGCGCGCTCGCAGCGGTTGGGACCGGATATTCCGTGATCGCTCCCGCGGTCGTGATCTTGCCGATGTTGTTCCCTGCTTCTTCTGCAAACCACAGATTGCCGTCCGGACCCTGCGTGATCACCGTCGGCTGGCTCGACGCCGTCGGGATGGAGAACTCGGTGATCGTGCCGCCGGGCGTGACGCGGCCGATCTTGTTGCCCGCACTCTCCGTGAACCACAAATTGCCATCAGGTCCATTGGTGATGCCGATCGGCCCGCTGTTCGCCGTCGGAATCGGATATTCGATCATGGTGCCGCTCGTCGTCGACCGGCCCACGTTGTTGCCGTTTTGTTCCACGAACCAGAGGTTGCCGTCCGGCCCCGTGACGATGCCGAGCGGGGCCGAACCGGACGTCGGCACCGGATACTCCGTGAAGGTTCCTGACGTCGTGATTTTCGCAAGCTTGGCGGCAGCGTCTTCGGTGATCCACATGTTTCCGTCCGGCCCACGCGTGATGAATGCCGGTATCGCGCCGGCGGTGGGAACGCTGTACTCGGCGAGCAACGCAGGCGGAGGCACGTTCGTCGGCGACGGATTGGGATTGGTTGACGACGAGCTGCAAGCTGCAAGCGCGAGGAGCACCGCGCACAACAGAGGCGTGCGCGCAATTTTAAACAGTCGCATACTAGAGATCATCGGCTTCACGCGCCCGCCGGTGAAGGCATCGCGGGAGAGCTAGAACGCTTATGCGCTCGCGCACGGCAGGTTCAAAGGACGTACGAGTCCAACGCGTATGCGCGTTCACTTTTCCCTCTGTATGAAATGGCGGTACTCATGAGACTTGCCCATCTTTCGCGCGTCCTTGCGGTCGTCGCTGCCCTCGCGTTGCCAGCGCTCTTCGCTGGATGCGCGGACCGAGTCAACGCGGATCAGCTCACGCCCCAGCTCCAAGCCGCGCGCACCGCGCTGGAGAAATACCAAGACCCGTTCGCCGCGATCCGCGATGGATATCTTTCCACGGTCGGATGCATCAACTTCACCTCAGGCGGCACGATGAACGGCATGCCCTACCCGGCCGGAGCGATGGGTGTGCACTTCGTCAACTTCGCGCTCGTCGGTCCCAAACTCGACCCCGCGAAGCCGCAGGTCTTGCTCTACGAAAAGGATGATGCCGGGAAGCTGCACCTCACCGGCGCCGAGTGGTTCATGCCCTATTCGAAAGGCATGCAGCCCCCGGTGCTGTTCGGTCACAAGTTCTACGGCCCCATGTACGGGCACTATCCCGCGATGCCGAAGAACCTCATCCACTACGATCTCCACGTCTGGCTGTGGAAGCCCAATCCGGCCGGTATTTTCAGCCCGACCAATGCCAACGTGAAGTGCCCGGCCACCGGCTATACCTTCACGTACGCGCACCCCGACATGCCCGCGATGACGCACTGACCTCGATTCGAAGACAAGTAGAAACCTCGCAAGACCGGGCGCGCCGTAGACCTCGGCGCGCCCACGTCTGGCGGTGCGGATCATGCGGCTCGGGATAGCGGTTCGAGCAATCTTGTCGTTGGGGATCGCGACCTGCGTGGTTGCGCTCGCAGGCTCGCCGGCGACCAGGGCGCAGTCATTATTCCCCAACCCGTTCAGCAACGCTCAGGATGTCGCGGTTCGTGCTGCGCTATCGTCTTTTGGAAAAACGATCGGTGCTCAATTGCCGGTCGTCGTCTCGCCATCGGACGCCTATCCTACGAGCCAGCTGCCCGGACCGCCTTTTGCGACGCCGCGAAACCCCGACATCACCGCGTCGCTTCGCCGCTCTCAGGACGGCACCGTGCCTTTGCCGCCTGGGGACTACGCCTTCACGGTCGACGTTTTCTGCATGCAAGTGCACGCCGGGAGCCCGAGCGGCCATCGTTATCTGGTCGCCGCGCTCCGCGGCTCCGCGGCCGATATCTTTCGCGCGCTCAACGCACGCGCGCCGTCGTACCAAATCGAGCACCACGCGTTACAGGTGCTATCGTGGGAGATCCAAGCAGGGCTCGCCTACAGCGAGATGCAGGCGCCGCAGCGTGCCATCGTCGATCGCGTCATACCTGATTTCCGATCGCACCTCAGTGCTGACGTCTACCTGCGCATCCGAGCGCAGTATGAGCAAGTTGCGGGGAAAGTCCCCGGGATGCCGTCGTTCGAAAGCGCGCTCGGCCGCCTCGGGCCGGCCGGTCAAGCAGTGCTTCAGATGGAGACGCTGCGGGAAGAGATGGCGCAGCCGCCGCCGACATTTGCCGAGCTCGCACACGAGCTCGTCCCTTTGATCCCCCTCGAGCGGGGCGGCTCCGGCGAGACACCGTGGAGCCGCTATTCCGATCAGGTCTACGTGCGGTTCGTGACGAGCGGGAATTATGCGACGCCCGGCACCTATCAGGTGCGCGTGCTCAATCCGCAGCACCTGAGCAGCACGCGCATGATCGGGCTAGGCCCGCCCGGCAGCGGCGCACCCGTGCCCTTCAGCAATGTCGTGAACAATCCAGGAACGCCGTCTGTGCAGCCGCTGACGCAAGCGCCGCAACCGGGCAACGGTCCGGCTCCAACACCGACGCCGAATGCGACCATCACCTCGCAAACCGTCGCAACCGCTCCAGCGGACCGGACGCGCCTGACGGTCGGGGTCGGGGAGCAGGTCAAGCTCACCTTTTCCGGCGCGGACGCGAATTGGACGATTTCGGGCGGCGAAGGGACCGTCACGCCGAGCGGCAAGACAAGCATCTACTCGGCAAGCATCACCCCGGCACACGAAACGATCGTCGCCGTCGATACTGCGACGTCGGCGACTGCCAGCATCACGTTTGACGTCATCGCGCCGACCGGGCTTTATTTCGAGCGCATTCCGAGCACGGAAATCCACCATCACCAGGGTTGGCCCGACATTGGCTTTGAAGCGAACGTCTATCTACAACCGGATACGGTCTCCTTCGAATACATCGGGGTGCGAGAGCAAGACGCGATCTATAGCGCCTCAGGCTACTACTCGTGGATGAACGGACTGTCGCACAAGCCTGTGGAGAACCCGGAAGTGGTGTCCTCGCTCGTCCCCGGCAAGGGCTGGCGGCTCGCGCAGCCGGACGACGTTTGGTCCGGCCGCCAGCCGGCGACGCCGCCTTTTGCCCCCGGCCATGAAACCGTGGACATCCCGTGGGAGTACGACGCCGCGAGCAATGAGAAAGCCGGTCCTTTCTATTTGTTCGCGCACGTGACGCAAGTCTGCGAGCTGAAAAACGACCGGTCGACCATCATTGCAACCAAGCAAACATCAGGTGCGACGACCGGCATCGCCACCATAACGTTGAGCGTCTCGAGTCCGGATTACCACTGAAAAGGCGCCACAAGCAACCAGCCGGTACCTTCGCGCAAAAAATTCTTGGGCGACATGTCGAAGTACGCCCCGCTCGTTCGACGTGGTGGTAGGAGCTACCCGAGTAGCCCAACTTGAAGGAGAGAAATCATGAGATTTATGGTTATCGTCCCGGGCGACAAGAACAGCGAAGCCGGCGTGTTGCCGTCAGCCGAGCAGTTTGCCGAAATGGGGAAGTTCAATGAAGAACTGGTCAAGGCAGGCGTGATGCTCGCCGGCGACGGGTTGCAACCCACATCGAAGGGCGCACGCATCAGATTCGAGGGTACCAAGCGTACCGTCATCGATGGCCCATTCACGGAGTCGAAAGAGATCATCGCCGGCTTTTGGATCATCCAGACCAAAACCAAACAAGAGGCGATCGAGTGGATGAAGCGCGCGCCCTTGTTCGACGGCGGTGTCGAGCTCGAAATCCGGCAGATCTTCGAGGCGGATGATTTCGGTGACGAAGTCGCGCCTGAGCTTCGAAAACGCGAGGAGCGTCTAGGCCCGAAGATGGCGGAGAATGCAAAAGCCTCATCCTAATGGATCGGCCCAGACGGGCGCCACGCACGACGCGGTCGACGCGGTCTGGCGGATCGAATCCGCCAAGCTGATCGCGGGTCTCACGCGGATCGTGCGCGACGTCGGTCTCGCCGAGGAACTGGCCGGAGATGCGCTCGTCGCCGCCCTCGAACAATGGCCTGAGTCGGGCGTACCGAAAAAACCGGCCGCCTGGCTCATGGCCACCGCGAAACATCGAGCGATCGATTGGTTTCGTCGCGACAAGCGCTTCGAGCGCAAGCACGAACAGTTGATTCGCGATCTGGAAATACGCCAGGCGCTTGCCGAGCCTGATCATGGCGATCCGTTTGGCGAAGACATCGACGACGATCTCTTGCGGCTCGTGTTCATCGCCTGCCACCCGGTGCTTCCTTTTGAAGCACGAGTCGCGCTCACGCTACGCCTCGTCGGCGGTTTGACGACAGAGGAGATCGCCCGCGCCTTCTTGGTCCCCGCCTCCACGATCGCGCAGCGCATTGTGCGAGCCAAGCGAACGCTGTCCGAGGCGCGAGTTCCTTTTGAGACGCCGCAAGGACCGGAACGAGCCGCTCGACTGTCGTCGGTACTCGAAGTGATCTACTTGATCTTCAACGAGGGCTACTCGGCAACTGCTGGCGACGACTGGATGCGGCCCGCGCTCTGCGAGGACGCGCTTCGTCTCGGACGCATCTTGTCGGCGCTCACTCCAGACGAACCCGAAGTCCACGGTCTCGTCGCGCTCATGGAAATCCAAGCATCGCGCGTGCACGCGCGAACAGGCGCGTCAGGCCAAGCCGTGCCGCTGCTCGAGCAGGACCGCGGGCGTTGGAATTACTTGCTCATACGCCGCGGTCTCGCGGCGCTGCAACGCGCCGAGGCGCTCGGCACGACGCTCGGGCCCTATGCGCTGCAGGCCTCGATCGCCGCCTGCCATGCCCGCGCGGGCAGCGCACAAGAGACGGACTGGGAGCGGATCGTCGCGCTTTACGATGCACTCGCGCAGCTGACGCCGTCGCCGATCGTGGAACTCAATCGAGCGGTCGCCGTCGCCATGGCGTTTGGGCCGGCCGCAGGCCTGGAGATCACCGATGCTCTCGTCGAGGAGCCATCCTTGCGCAACTACCCGTACTTGCCGGCGGCGCGCGGAGATTTTCTCGCAAAGCTCGGGCGCTTCGCAGAAGCCCGGGCTGAGTTCGAGCGGGCGGCTTCGCTGACCAGAAACGGACGCGAGCGCGAGCTTTTGCTCCATCGCGCGGCCGAAGCCGGGCGCACAAAGTCTTGAGAATCCCAGACAGGCCTTAGGAACTCGCCCGCGGCCCCAGAATTGGGCCTGCGATGAGCCTGCGCTTGGTCGCGGCAGCGGCATTGTCGCTCGTCGCAACTGCTTTGTTGGTCGCTGAGGTGGTGTCGTGGCCGCAGAGCGCCGCTTTGGCTCCTAGCTCGATCCAGGACACGGCATGTTCGCTGCAACTGCTGCCCGTCGACGATGCGGATCGCGCCGCAGGTCTCCGAGAGGGCGACAGGTTGCTGCTGCCCCAAATGGACGAAAGCGCTCGGATCGCGGCCGTCTTTCACGCGACGCCGACTCAAGCTGCGCATGCGGGCGAGCGAACGGTGCTGTCCGTGCAACGCGGCGATCGACGACTTTCTCTTCCGTACCAATTCCGCCACACCGACAGCCTCACAAAATTCCTGGCGCAGTTGGGATTCAAACTTGTCATTCTCGCGGTCGGTATTTTGGTGCTCTTGCGCGGCCGCGATCGGGCGTCGCTTGTCTTGGGGATCTGGTGTCTCGGCGTGGCCGTTGCGCTGCCCGATGCGTGGTGGGGCGCGTTCAGCATAACCGGACGCCTTGCCGGCGGCGCGTTGACTTCTTTTTTGTGGACCTACTCGCCGTTCATGCTCTACCTGGTCGTGGAGTCGATCGCCACAGGGGTTTCGCGCGCTGCAGTCTCCATAACACGCGCGCTCTTGCTGGTGACGATCGTGCCAGAGCTCCTCGTCAATACGATCAACGCGACAGCGCAGGCACGAGCCGGCTGTTCGGCCATTCCTGTCGCGCCATGGGTTGCCAACGCGCTCTTCAGCGCCTCGCAGCTCGTTATCATCGGGTTCTTCGCGCTCAGCTACCTGCGCACCACAGGCCTTGCGCGTCAACGCGTTCGCTGGGTGTTCTGGGCCTTTCTCATCAGCCGCTTTGGCGTGCTCCTCAATCTCTTCAATCGCATCGTCCCCCACCCGATCCATCTCTCCGGTGTCGAATGGCTCACGGTCATGATCTTTCCGCTCGGGTGTGCGTACGCAATCCTTCGGCACAGGATCATCGACGTCAACTTCGTGCTCAACCGGACCCTCGTCTACACGGTGCTGACGACGCTGGTCGTCGGGATCTTCATCTTGGTGGAAAACGTCCTTAACGCAGTCGCCGTCAGCCGGGGCGTCGGTCTTGCCGTCGAGATCGCGGTCGCGCTCGGACTCGGTCTCTCGCTCAACGCGTTGCACAAGCGGGTTGAGGGAGCGCTCGAACGCACGCTATTCCGGCGAAAATTTCAGGCGGCCCTTGCGCTCCGACAGCTTTCCGATGAAGCCGCCTACACCGAGAATGCACAAGCCCTCTTGCAGCGGGCCACGACGGAGATCCCCGCTGCCCTCGACGCGGCCGGAGCGGCGGTCTACGAACGGCGCGAGGATGGGTATGCGCTCGCGTTAGACCAGGGCTTGCCGAATTTGCCGCAAACGGTCGGCGTCGACGATCTCGCCTTCGTGCGCCTGCGCGCGAGACTCTTGCAAGTCGATCTCGGCGATGTCACGAGCGCGCTCGGCAGCGATGCGGTGGCTTTTGCGCTCGTCGTGCGAGGGCAGTTGATCGGCGCGCTTTTGTGCGGCCGCCGCACGAATGGGGAGAGCTATGCGCCGGACGAGATCAGAATGGTGCGCGATGCCGCACACGCGATCGCTGCGGAGCTTTACGCGATCCGAGCTCGCGAGCGCGCCGAGCTGCTCGTCGCCGTCACTTCCGGAGCGGTCGATCTTGAAACCGCACGTATCCAACTGCGCGCTCTCGGACCGATTCTCACCTAAGGGTTGTCAATCGAAATTCTGTTTGGCCGCCCATTCCGTCTTCGGGTAGGTCTTCTCTAACTCGTGCCAGCCGTGCAGCAAGGCGTTTGGCTCGCCGGTTTTCCTGTAGCCGGTAACGGCTGCGAAATACTGCGCCTCGGGCGCCACGAATGCGGTCGGAAAGCGGCGCAGCAGGTCGGCATAGTGGGCTTCCGCGGCTTCAAACTGCCGAAGGCGCAGCCGGGCATGGCCAAGCGCCGCGAGCACCTGGGCTGCAAACTCGGCTGGCGGAAGATAGCCGTTCCAACGATACAGCTCGTAACCGCTGTCGTCGAGGATTCGCAGATCGGGAGTCCAGACGTGGCGAAACCGCTCGACGATCGGCTTGTTATCGTCGAGGCTATTGTTGATCTGGATGGGGACGCAATATTCGTTGATGATGTCTTGGACGAAGGTTTGTGGATACGTCACGGTATCCAGCGCTTTGCAACCCCCTCAGGTAGGGCTGAAAAAATCGAGCAGGACGAGCTTTTTGTCCGCGCCCGCCTGCGCGCGTGCATCATCGATCGACGCCAGCCAACGGAGAGATGCCATGTCCGCCTCGCCTTCGGTTAGGCTGACAACAGCCGTTCGAAGAATGTGCGATAGCGCTGCAAGGCGACCCGCAACTGCTCGGTTGAGACTTCCTCGCCCGACGACCACTGTTGCTCGAGATTGCCGCGCTCGCGGCCGAATGTATCCGTCAAGTTTTTCATCACTTCCTCGACGAGTGCATCGGCTTGCTCGACTGATTTCTTGGGCTCGTCGACGAATACCGCCTGAATGGAGGTCCAGCGGCCCCGGTAGTCTTGCGCTTGGCCAGCGTCGAGCAGTCCCTCGGATTGACCTTGGTTTACGTCCCCGTTCCGGCGTTCGGCGGTCGCGGTCGCGCGTGCGTCGTCGGACGAACGCTCGGTTTCTTCCACGTCAGTGCGATCATCGGGTTTGTCCATTAGCCTGTCTCCTTTAAGCTCTGATCGCGTGTCGCGAGCAATTCGTCAAAAAGCGATCGATAGTAGATGAGCGATCGCCGGAGGTCCTCGGTGGAAGCCTCGCCTCTATCGTTTGCAAGCGAGATTTGATGAGCTTGGCGATAGTTCTCGACGACCCGCGGGTAGTCGACCGAGATGTCGGAGGCACGCTGATCGAAGGTATCCATTGGATATCCCCGTTGCAGCATCACCTGATTGACGAGCCCGTCCGCTTCGCGCACGGAGTTGCTCGGATCGTCGACAAAGCGCACCTGCACCACGCGCCACTGCTCTTTGAAACGCCTGAGCGCCGCCTGATCCAATTCGCGGCTTTGAAAGCGCTCGCGCTTTTTTTCTCGCGAGCTGAGCGCCGCTTCGGCCTTGGCCCTGTCGGCGGTATTTGCAACGGTCCGATCGTATTCTGGACCAAACTGTTCTCGAAGGTGGCGCGTTCTTTGGGCGCGGACTGCAAGCATCACGATGAGCACGACCACCAGGATTGCGATGACGATGAGCGCGACGGTCTCCGACGGCGGTAGTGGCATAGCTGCTCCTTCGTCGCTCAAGCGCGAGCGATCTGATTGTCATGTGATGTTCCCCGCAGAGCGCCTGCCAAACATATGAATCGAAGCGGCTTTGTCCTCGGCGTTCTGTCGCTTGCTATGCGACCTTCCGGTCAGTTGGTCTCAACCTCGCAAGACCGGCTCGCTACGATCGAACGCCGTTTCGGCGGCCGCCTCGGCGTGGTCATTTGGGATACGGATGACGGCGCGCGCGTCGAACGCCGACCCCATGCGCGTTTCGCGCTGTGCAGCACGTTTAAGTGGTTCGCCGTCGCCGCGCTGCTTGCGCGGGTCGACAAGGGCCTGACCCACCTTGGCGAACGCGTGACATACAGCCGTCGCGACTTGCTCGATTACTCTCCCGTCACGAGCGCGCACGTGGCAGACGGATCCATGTCTTTGGGAGCTCTGTGTCGTGCGGCGATTTGCCAAAGCGACAATACCGCGGGGAACCTCATCCTGAGAGCGATCGGCGGACCATCTGGATTCACCCGCTACGCTAGGACACTCGGAGATCCGCTGACGCGGCTCGACCGGACCGAGCCCGATCTCAATGAAGCCACTCCCGGCGACGCACGAGATACCACGACGCCATCCGCGATGATGGCGCTCATGCACGAGATTCTTGTGGGTTCCGTGCTGTCGGCGCCGTCTCGAGCGCTGCTGCTGGATTGGTTACGCGCGAGCACGACTGGTGCCCAACGTCTGCGCGCGGGATTGCCGTCAAGTTGGGTCGTGGGTGACAAGACGGGGACGGGTGGCCACGGCGAAACCAATGACGTGGCAATCGCCCGGCCACCAAACCGCCAACCATTGTTGATCGCCGCTTATTTCGCCGAATCGCCTGCGGGTCGCGACGCACGAGATGCGGCGCTCGCCCAGGTGGGCCAAGTCGCAGCGCAACTCGTCCGTTAATCCTGGTCGTAAACGTCTAAAATAAGCCTCTCTTTAGGCAAGCGGCGCAGCACGGCGCCTGGAACTCTCCGCCGGGTAGGAGGCCAAAAGATGCTTGTCGCCTTGTTGTTATTGACCCTGAACCTTGTGGGTGTGTGGGCCGGCCAACAAAATTACCCAACCGGCCAAGGCAGCGCGAGAGAGGGACTGTGGGTTCAAGATCCGACCGGCACCCTCACCTATCGGTGGGTGACGCCGGGCGCGCAGGAGCCCACGCCGCTCCAAGATATTATGAGCATGAACCTCTACATCACAGCGCGAGCCGACGGTTCGTTATCCGCGTTCATTCGCAATCCCGAGCAGAACTTCGGAGCCGGTATCGGCCCTCGCGCGGTCGCGGTGGACGGCAACACCGTCACGCTTGCGGCTCAAGGCCAGCAAAGCATCGTCGGCCAGTACGATGCTCAAGCGGACACGCTGAGCTTCCACTTCGATCCGCTTCCAGGCACATTCGTCTTGCATCGGACAAGCGCCGACGTCGGGCCGTACGCGTATCAGGTCCCACGACAGACCGATGACGGATGGCAAGTGGCCTCGCTGCAAACCGAAGGCATCGACACGCCGCAGCTCGTCTCGATCATCGAAAGCGTCACCGCCCAGGCGCCCACATCGCTGCGCGCTCCGTACATCCAAAGCCTGACCATCGCGCGCCACGGCAAGTTGGTGCTCGATGCCTACTTCAATGGATTCGAAAGAGACGGGCTGCACGACATGCGCTCGGCCGGCAAGAGCGTGACGACGTTGCTCGTGGGTCGTGCTATGGAGGAGCCTGGTGCCACCTTTAACCCTCAGTCGCGGGTCTACGATCTGCTGAAGAACGACGCGCCGGTCGCCAACAACGATCGTCTCAAAAGGAACATGACGATTGCCGATCTGATGTCGATGCAGTCCGGCTATGCTTGCGACGACAACGACGACAACTCACCGGGCAATGAAGACGTCATGCAATCCCAGACCAAGCAGCCGGACTGGTATAAGTACACCCTCGATCTGCCCATGGAGGCGGCTCCGGGAACGCTTGCCGTCTATTGCACCGCGGGGATCAACCTGCTGGGAGCGATCGTCGCGCAGCAGACCCAGCAGTGGCTGCCTGCATACTTCGCATCGCGGTTCGCTGGACCCATGCAATTCGGGCGCTACGCCATGTGGCTCATGCCGCCGCCCTCGGATGAGGCCTACATGGGCGGAGGAGACCGCTTTCGCCCGCGTGATTTCTTGAAGTTCGGGCAGTTGTTCTTGAGCGGTGGGCACTGGAACGGCACGCCGATCATCGACGGCGCGTGGCTGCAGCAAGTCGCGACGAAACGTAGCACCGTAAAAGGGGAGATCGGCGACTATGGGTGGGGTTGGCACCTCTACCAATATCCGATCGGCGCGCGGAAGATCAAAGCGATCAGCGCCGGCGGCAATGGCGGCCAACTGTTATTCGTGTTTCCCCAGCTGGACATGACGCTCTTGATAACGGCGGCGAACTACGGCCAGTATCCCGTGTGGAGCGACTACATCAAGAGCCTCGTGCCCGAGATTCTCAGCACGGTGCGCGCAGAACCGCAATAGCCGGTCACGTGCCGCTGCAAAACCGCGTCACTCCTTTTGGGGATATCGTCGCTCTCGAGGGACGCGGTCTCGTTATGGGCAACCGCGGGATCCTCCACGATGAAGCCCGGCGCGTCATCCGATATTCGCAGGTGCGGCACTGGCTTGTATGCCGGTTAGAGTTCCGCGGCCGGCACCGGATCGTCATGCGGCCGCACTCCTACACCGAGCTCTTCTTTCTCGATGAAGCGACGGCGTTTGCGGCGGGCCATCGCCCCTGCGCGGAATGCCGCAACGTCGATTACAAGCGCTTTCGCGAATTGTGGGTTCGTTGCCACGGCGCGCCGGTGAGCGCCGATATCATCGACCGCAAGCTTCAGGACGACAGGCGTGCAGGCCCGCGTGCGAAGCGGACGTACGAAGAGCACGCAGCCGCGCTGCCAGACGGGTCATACATTGCAATCGACGGCCGCGCCTGGCTCGTCCTCGGAAAACAGATCCTCGCCTGGTCTCCGACCGGATACGTGGAACGACAGAAGCGCCCGACAAGCGGCCGCGTCGTCGTTCTCACACCGAGAGCAACGATCGCCGTATTATCGGCGGGCTATCGAGTGAGCGTGCATCCGACCGCAAAATGACTAAGCGCACTGCCTGAGGTGTCAGGCACTGGCCGGGGGACCTAACGGTTGCCCTGCGGCCAGCAACCTCGCTATATCTACGCGCGAGCGCAACCCGCATTTGCTCAAGATGTTGCCCACGTGGTATTCAACGGTTCGGCTGCTGATGTGCAAGATCTCGCCGATCTCCGCATTGGTCTTTCCATTTCCTATGAGAAACGCGACCGACTCTTCGCGCGACGAAAGCGCGCCATGCATCTCACGCTTGCGTCCGGGCCTCAGTCCGAGCGCTCGAGCCAGACCTCGAGCTCGATCGGCCGCAACCCGCGCGCCCATGAGGTCAAAGCTTTCTATCACTTCCAAGAAAAGTTGCCGATCCTCAGTCAGGCGCGCGACCAGCAACTCCAGATGCGCACGCCAGAAAGGATACTCGCATTGCCGTGCCGCTTGGAGGAGCGTGGTCGCGCCTTGGGGATCCCCCCGGATAAGCGCGAGACAGCCCTCGGCCTCATCCAGTGAGCGCATGGCGATCGGCCACCCCTGGTCGGCTATTTCCCGCAGCTGGACGAGACCCGCTTCGGCGCTCGTCGGACCATCTCGCAGTGCAGTCAACCGTACGAGACCGCTCAAGGCCCGAACTTCGTAGACTTCTCCCGGATCGGCCCGGTCTCGGTCTGCAATAACCGCGCGGTAGTGCACCATGGCGTCGTCATGTCGCTCGCGCAGTTCGTCGACGAACCCCGACGTAAAGGCAGTCGCCCTGCGCTCGGCTTTCGTGAGCGAGCTATCCCGGGCCGCCTGAAGCACTCGAACGGCAGCTTCGAAGTCTCCGAGCATCGCGTACAGCTGCGCTTGAGAACAGACCAGGCGGTTGCGCAAGCTTGACCTCGCCGCCACGATGGACGCCTCGGCGGCAACGGTCAAGCCAAGCGCTTCCTTTAGATGGCCCTGGTTGATAGCAACAGTTGCGAGGTTCGAACGAAGCGTTGCCTCGATGGCTTTGGAACGAGGCCCGTGCGCGTTAAGACCTACTCGGCACCAGTGCTCGTAGGTCTGCTTATCGCCCGCCATGTGGGCCACATAACACAAGATCACGCAGCAGCGTGCGAGTTCATCAGGAAGGTCTAGCCTCTCGGCTTCGTTCGCGACGGCCGCAAGCATTGCAAGGCTCTCGTGCACCTTGCCCAAGCGTGCCAAGACCACACCCAGCCATCCTACGAGGCGGACGCGTGCGCGGTCATCGCGCGGACGTTCGCATATCGCTATTCCACGATTGAGGATCTCGCTTGCCTCTGCGAGATTGCCCGCGCGTTCTTCAATCGAGCCGATAATGTAGTGGAGTCGAGGGATGAGCTCGGGCGCCGCGGGGGCGTCCTCGAGCGCCTGTCGCGCGATCGGCAGGGCAGCACCCTCGTCGTCGGTGACGTCCCACAACGTCTCGGCATACACCGTACGGACTCTTGCGCAAGTCTCTTTGGGCAGATCCCGGCTGTTGGTCTCGAAGAGACCGAATGCGGATTGAGCTTCGCTCACCTTTCCCAAGGCGAGTAGCGCTGCGGCTTGGCCTCCGGCGGACTCGATCGCTGCGATCGAGAGGCGCTCGCTCCGTTCGAGTGCGCTTTCAAAAGCGGTGAGCGCTTCTGTCGGCGCCTGACAATCGAGGCTCTCCCAGCCGATTTTTCTGTAACGCGCTGCTGCTTCATCGAACAAGCCCGCACCGTGGAGGTGCTCGGCGTAACTCCAATCATTCTTGCAGCGAGCGGCTAACGACAGGTGCATCTGCTTGCGCTCGCTCTCGTCCAACAATTCGTAGCAGGCTTCGCGCAAGAGCTCATGTCGGAATCGGAATGAGCCGTCGTGCTCTTCTATGACGGATTCATTGGTCAACTCTGCAAGTTGGTGAGCCACTTGACCCGGGGAGCGCTTCGTGATGACGGCCAGTTCCGTACTGGAAAGGGCATCGCCATTCACCGCGAGCCACCCAGCGAGGCCACGGGTCTCGCTGGACAACGCTTGGATCCGCTTGCGAAGGGCTTGTCGCAAATCGCTCGATGCGGACCCGCTTCCCAACAACGGCGCGACGAGCAGCAGTTCCGCATAGAGTGGGTTGCCACCGGTGAGTCGCGCGAGTTCGGCGATCTGTGCGTCGTCAAAATCGGCATGAGGACGCAACCGCGTGGCAAGCGTCCGCAGATCGTCAAGTTTGAGCCCACCAAGATGGATGACGCGCCCGAGTGCTGCGCGTTCGAGATCTGAGGCTAGATCCAGGACGCCTGGATTGCTGCGCCGCGAAGCGAGTTGCCAAGTGATGGGCAGATCGCACAGGCGCGCCACGCAATAACGCACCGCCTCGAGCGTGCGATCATCTGCGACGTGCAGGTCATCGATTTGTATATGGAGGGGGTCGGCTGAGGCGGCATGGCCGAGCGCCTCGCAGGCCCAGACGATGCGGTCCCCCTCCGGGGATGCCGATACGCCTCGGACTTCCGCCGACGCGATGCGACCCGAACGGTGCATTGCACGAACGAGAGCGACGATCGGATCGAGCGGGATCGATGACCTGGTTGGCAGGCAAGCGACGCTATAGGCGTCTGCTCCGAGGTGCTGGCGAACCTCGGCCAGCAACCGGGTCTTCCCGATTCCCGGTTCGCCAAAGATGATGGTGCACGGTCGCTGGCCTTGGGTCAGCACGGCGAGCACGCCGTGTCTGCCTACGAGCGGTGCAGATGAAATCCACGGGGTCCCGGGCTTACGACTAGGGGTTCCACTAGTGAGTGAGCGGGCTTCCTCGCTTACGCTAGGGTCCAGCTTGGTCTTCGTCCCCGTTTTCATCTGAAGCGAGGTTTCACTATGGATAAGGCGCGTCGTTTCATCGTGCCCATCATTGCTATCGCGGTGCTCTCACTCACGGCTTGCAGCACGGCCGGTTCCATGATGACGCAGCTCCAGGCTCATTCGCAGAATACAACGCGTTCGGCTCAAGACGATACGCCGCAACTTCCTAAGTAACGAGCTTAGCCAAAGCCTAGCACTTAGGGTCCGGGAAGGCTGGGGCCCACTTTTGCGGGGTCCAGTGCCGGCCCTGTGGGGACGGCAAGGTCTCGATCCCTCGGCGACCGTCCGGTCCATATTTGCACCACTCGCCTCATGTGGCCTCGATCGGAGTTTGCCTGACGCATGAAGCTCATTCCGCAAGACCTTGAAAAGCACATCGACTCGATCCGGCACAATCTCTACGGAGCTCCCCAGCTCGTCATGCAAACGGCCGAAGTCCTCGGCGTGAGCCTGTGCGACGCCTGGAAAGTGGTGCTCGAAGGCAAGGCTGTCGTCTGGCGCCATCAATCGGGCAATGATTCGGGTCTGTCGGACTTTGCCGCTGGCTGCGCTATCTTCGCCCAGGCGGTCGAGATCCAGCGGGGTGAGCTCTACAGGCAAGCCTTATCTAAGCGACGCGTTGGTCGCTCACGCAACCTTAGCGGGCATCGAGTCGTGAAAATGGGCTCGATGTGGCGCTCACATGCGCCTGCCTATCGGGCAGGCGACAAGATCACTTAAGCGCATGCGCTGCGAAAAAGCTTCGGCTTGAAAGGGCGAAAGATGCTACCTCACTCTAGAACCATAGCATCATCGGTTATATTCGTTCTTATCTTCTTGGGAACTCCGGCCGGAGCAGATGACAACGTCAACGTCACGAGCCTTGCTGGCGTTGGGGACACTTTTCAAGCACCTACTTCGGTGACTTTCGTGGGCATCAATCCAGTTGCATACTTCGTCGCTCTCAAAAAGAACGCCATCGATATTGCTGGTCCCAATGCGCCAACTGGGTTCACGCCACCACAAGGCGGCACCCCCCCTAAAGTGGCAGTATCAGCTTTCAAAGCGATTTCGAACGCCTGCGGTCAAAGTGATCCAGCGAAGAAATTTGAGTGTGATCTTAATCTCGCCAAGACAACACTTTCTTCCACGCCCGCGGATATCGAAACACTTCAAGCGGCTGTTGCAACAGCGATCAATTCAGCTTACGTCAGCAACCCATCAATTGATCCCGCCGTCTCCCTTGCCGACAAATATGTTGTTAGCGACTTGCAAATACTGATCGTAATGAGCTCGAGCACGTTGGACGCGGATCTAATTGCTTACACTGGCGCCACGGCCGCCGATAAAAAGTCGGTCGATGATTTCAAGAAGTCCGCTCTTAAAGTCACCTCGGCTTTTGGAGACCTAGACGCCACGCTAGCACAGGGAGACTTCCAACGCACGTCGCGAGAGACATGTTCGTTTCAAGGGCTGGGTGGCCGGACAACAACCTTTACCCTAACGCTGACGAGTCGTTCCGATGCCACCAAGAGTCAGAGTTTTACCGCTACAGCAAGCTGTCCGATGGAGGTTACAGCTAGCGGCGGGGTGATCTTTACAACTCTCCCTCAGCGAAACTTTGTGGCACAAACGACAAACGGAAGCAGCCCGCCGACAGCGACAGTCCAAATTGGGACCAGCTCGAATACCGCTTATTTCGGCATGGTGCATTTAAGGCTAGCATGTGTGAGCACAGAAACATGCTTCTATCTCAGCCCGGGAGCCGGCATCACGGTCTCGGGTCAGGCTAACCTCGCCTACGGGATCGGTCCATCCGTGGGCTTGTTTCAGTACCTTTTTGTGACGGCTGGGTACCTCGTAGGTCCATATGCGACGCCGCAGCCCGGATATGATGTAAATAACCCGATCGCCGTAGGTGCGGCCGTGCCGACAATAACCGCCTCCAGAGGAATGTGGTTCATCGGATTCACGTTTGGGCCGCAAAAATAGCTTTCGATTGGAAGCTGACAGATGGCCTGCGGCTCAAAGGAGCGTTGACAGGACGATATGGCGACAGCTAAAGGTGGTTTGCCAAATGGTGTGTCACAGCAATATGCGATCAACGGCGTCGATGTGTCAGTTTATCAAAGGCTAATAGATTGGGCTACAGTGGCTGTGTCCAGCAACGTCAAGTTTGCATATGTAAAAGCGACTGAGGGTAGTACTTGCGTCGACGCGGAGTTTGCTCGAAACTGGCGGGCCCTGGCACAACAACCTTCGATCATGCGTGGCGCCTATCACTTTTTGCATTTTAACACCGATCCAGCGGTTCAGGCTAACATATTCTTGCAGACAGTTAACCCGAAAAAAGGTGATCTTGTCCCCATGGTGGATGTTGAGGTCACCGATGGACTATCAGACGTGACGCATTTGGTCCATGTCTTGTCAACGTTCCTGACTCACATCGAACAAGCTCTTGGTGGCCGACACATTCTTGTTTACACCTCCTATGGTTTTTGGAACAGCAAGATGAATGGTTGTGATGCCTTTGCTGGTCATCCCCTCTGGCTAGCTCAATACAATGGTGACGCTGAGCCCACCCTGCCAGGTGGCTGGCGTGATTGGGTTATCTGGCAGCATGAAAGTAATGGTCGCATTGATGGGATCACAGGCGATGTCGATCTAGATCGAATCAATGGCGACGACAATACGCTTGGGGCCCTCGCAATCTGAACTAGGAAGCGTGACGATTAGGGAATTAGTCGATGGATACTGTTGTCGTATTGATGTTAGAGAATCGCTCCTTCGATCATCTTGCTGGTTATCTGCAAGAACCGGGATACGGAATAGACGGTCTTACCGGCGAAGAGTTTAACTACCGCAACCCTTCAGACCCTGCGAGCCCGATGGAACTTGTATCGGACAATGCTCCGTATGTTCCTGACCTTGATCCCGACGCGAACCATGACGTCCGCGATGTTGCGGTTCAACTTTTTGGATCAGTAAGCCCAGCTCCAAATGCCCAGCCAATGAACAACGGTTTCGTATATGATTACGGGCAAGTTGCTGGAGTGCAGGCGAAAGACGCACGCCGCGTCATGGACTGTTTTGCTTCGAAAAAATTGCCCGTGCTCTCGACTTTGGCGAAGGAGTTTGCTCTTTGTGATCACTGGTTTTCATCAGTGCCGGGACCAACGTGGCCCAATAGATTCTTCTTACACGCTTGCACGAGCCTTGGCTACACGGATAATAACCCACGTGACTATAACATGAGGACAATATTTGAGAATATCTCGGACGTTGGCAAGACTTGGCGGATATATTTTCATTCACCCGATCTGCCCCAGTCAATAATGTTAAGTAACCTTCGAAACCTAAAGTATTTGAGGTTTTTTGAGAATGTCTCAGCATTCTTTCGCGATTGTAACCAAGGGCGCTTACCAAACTACTCATTTATTGAGCCTCGCTACTTTACAAAATTGGGGAAACCCGCCAACGACGAGCACCCGTGCAATGGAGTCGTCGAGGGCGAGAAGCTGATAGCCGCGGTCTACGAGGCCCTTCGAAGTTCCCCTCAATGGAACAATTCACTTCTTCTTGTTCTGTGGGACGAGCATGGAGGGTTCTACGATCACGTAGCACCAGGGCCTGCAGCCAACCCCGACGGGCGTGTATCGCCCGAATGCGATTTCAGTTTGCTTGGCGTTCGTGTTCCTGCGATCTTAGTGTCACCGCTGATCCCAAAGCAAACCATCGTCAAGAAGGTGCTCGATCATTCTTCTCTTGCGGCCACGCTGAAGGTGGTATTCGACCTAAGGAGTTTCTTGACAAAAAGGGATGGCAGCGCAAATCGCTTTGATGACATACTAACGTTACGACAACCCCGCGGGGACTGTCCTCTGACCCTTGCCGGCCCGAGTATTGCCCAAGAGGTTGTGCCTGTTGAGGATGTTCGAGAAGCTGCAAAGCAGATCGATGCCGCCGCCGGTCTCGCAGATAGATCACCGAGTGAACTCCAAAAGCATTTTGTGTCGGCAGCCAATTACTTGTCACAAGCACATTTACTTGGAGTTCCGGCAATGAAACCCGCGTTATTTGGCACTGAAGGCGAAGCGGGCAGCCACGTGGCAGCTGTCACAGAAAGGCTCCTTTCTGTCCGAGACCAGCAGAAGTCACCACAAACCGCGCATTGATTGCCAACCTTCGTGCGGCTGCGCCCGCCTCGGTGGCAGCGTAGTTGTCTGACTATCCACGGAATATTGTGGAAATATGTCTCTCAAGTAGCGCTGGATCGGGAACGGTAGAAGGCGTTTCAGGTAATGCAATGGTGCGGCCGTTCAGACCGTAGTAGTCGCGACCATTTGTAAACTCATCGCGGATCGCTTTGCTGACCAGGAAGCGATAGTCAGGCGCCACAGTCACGTACCCGAGGTCGAACAAGCGGTGGATATCCGCACGCAGTAATAGGCCGTTACTTACCTCATGGGTTTGAACTTCGGCAAACGGCATAATGTGTGCGGCCTCCAGAGCAGGCAATGCCTTCTCACCGGTCACTGCACAACGTCGATGATAAGCGTCGGTTACCATGAGCCGAAAGGCTCCCTGGTTCAGCCGAGGGCGCACGAGCTGAGGCTTGCCGAAGCCACCGGTCACGCTGTTGCGCAATGGAGCAACAGGTTTTGGAAATCGATCCATCACGGTCCGCCAGACTGCCGCGCCTACGGCGTCTTCGGTCTCATAAGATTTCCGAGTTACGATGTTGGGCGACCAGTCTTCAGGTGCTGGAAGCCATTGATCGCGACTCCAAAAGAACGGTTGCGAGAGGACCGCACATCCGATTGATGTCGTAAGTGACGTTGAGTCATCGCGGTACTGACCGATCGCCTTCTTTAGAGTATCCAATGAATCGACGCCGTTGAGCCGACCGAACGCGTCCCAAACGATAACCAACGGCATCTTGGTATAGTAAGTAAAGTAACCTCCTCCAACTATGAAATTGTTGGGCGAGTGGAGCTTGAACAGCCATGGCGTTCCAGGCTCGTGATTAGCAGCGGATCCCGTCCAGAAGTTAACTTCCTCTGGCGGAGGACTCATCGCGCGAAGGTTGTTAAACCACGCATCGTCCGTCACGGCAACATAAAACTTCATTTTGGGTGAGCCATACCGGCGGAGCTTGGCGGGGTCCTTCCTTGCCGGGGGCAAAGTCTTGTGCTGTGCCCCTGATTCTAAGCCAGCATTTTTCGCCGGCCGATCGCGTATACGCGGACGCCGAAGGCTCGCTGTATCATTATCCCCAGGTTTACTTCAAGCGCGTCCAACCGTACGAACTGTTCATCTACTATTCCGCTTGGCGAAGCCACACCCTGACCCGATTCGAAAACATACTGTGGGCATGGAGTGATTGGTCTTCCATGGCCCGACCCGGACAGAATCGATCATCGTTTCGCGCCGATTATCCGCTATGAGCGATTTCCAATTTCAGTTGCACTCAAGGATCCTCAAGGCAACTACTATGAAACAGGTACAAATCATGCACCGCAGAGTCAGTCCGCGGTCCGTGTTATCGATCAAATCGCATACCACAGGATTCTAGCTGCAGCTGGTGTGGTATTCGTAGGTATTTCGCAAATGCCGAGCACTGAAGAAGTAGACATGAGTGGATACTTGGGCAAGCCCATCGACTTTCCAAAAGATAGCCTTCGTGAACTCCACCGGATCCCGCACGGAGCGGGTTACACGCCCCACGGTGATAGCGTGATTGATGTTTATGAATCTGCTAGCTTACAAGAGCGTGCTCGTGCGGACCATCAAAACATACTAAAACTTTTTGCAGAACAAACGCACAAAGTGGGTGGCAGATTTTGGTTCAACAACAACATCGACCTCTTCATAGAAGCGGCCGGACAGCGTTTGCTAGTAGAAGCGAAGAGCCTGAGCGATCCCCAGCGAGCAGTTGACCGAATGAGGTACGGGATCGGTCAGCTAGTGGACTACCGTGCTCGATATCGATCAGAGGTTGCAGGCGCGTTGCCGATCCTTGTGTTCGGTCGTCCCCCCGATCGCGAAACCTCCTGGGGGGCGACGGTGCTTGAAGAGGCGGGCATAGGGCTCGTTGTCGCGTCAAATAGCAACCTCGTGCCCCGCAACGAGTTGGCGCAAAAGATCGCTCTCTTGCGCTAAACAGGATCTAAAATGCAACTGTACTGTGGAACCTCCAAGGAGTTCGTTGAAGATACAACGCTCAACCGCGTCGCCTCCATGTTGGCGTCAAGCTGGTCATCCTATTTTGGTTATCCTCCGTCAATTTCGGAGCTTCGATCTTGGGAGAACTCTTTCCGCGCTCTAGCACTTCAAATAAACTATTCAAAGCTGCTCGATCACGGCATTATCCTCGAGATGCGCCTGCCGCTAACATCTGCACGGCTGGATTGCCTTCTTGCTGGCCGCGACGATCACGGGCGAGAGCAATCTGTCGTCATCGAACTCAAACAGTGGCAAAGCGTTGCCAGATCGGAGATTGATGAGTGCGTTGTTACCTTCTTGGGTGGACAACAGAGATCAACGGCGCACCCCTCGGTTCAGGCGAATCACTATGAGGAGTATCTCGCCAACACCGTAGGAGCGTTCAGCCGAGGTGAGGGTGCTGTGGCGCTTTCTTCGTGCTGCTACCTGCACAATATGCCATACGATCCTCTGTCGGCTATATATGACTCGAGATTTGCGGGGACACTTTCAAAAACTCCGGCGTTTGCCGGGAATCAGGCCGAAGAGCTGTCAAGATACTTGCGCGAGCGTTTGAGCGCCGGCGGGGGGCAACCCGTTCTTGAAAAGATTGTCAACAGTAAGTACCAGCCGTCCAAAAAATTGCTTGCGCACGTTGCGGAGATTGTCAAGGGGGATCCGGTCTACGTCCTTCTCGATGATCAAATTGTCGTTTTCAATACAATTGAAACGTATGCACGCAAAGCGCTTCGGTCCAAAAACAGAACCGTAGTTCTGGTTAATGGCGGGCCTGGCACTGGAAAATCTCTCATAGCTATTAACGTCATGGCTGAGCTATCGCGCCACGGGATAAATGCTCAGTATGCCACAGGATCAAGAGCATTCACGGGCAACCTGCGTAAGGCTGTAGGATCTAAAGCCGGAATCCAATTTCGCTACTTCAACAGTTACACTGAAGCAGACCCGGAGATGATCGATGTTCTGATTATGGATGAGGCACACCGAATTCGGGAATCAAGCAACAACAGGTTCACTCGAAAGAAGCACCGCTCTGATCGAAGCCAGATTGCCGAGCTCATTGAAGCCTCAAAAACAAGCGTCTTCTTCATTGATGACGCACAGGTCGTGCGACCTGGTGAAGTAGGATCGAGCGATCTAGTGCAAGATGCTGCAGCGATATTTGGTGCGAAGCTCATTCGAGAACGATTGAGCACACAATTCAGATGTGCGGGTTCTGATCGATTCGTTCAATGGATAGACGACCTGCTGGAGATAGGTGGTCGTGCATCAATCGGTTTGATGTACGATTCCAATGAGGATTTCGATTTTCGAATTGTCGACACGCCAGAAGATCTAGAGGTTCTAATTCGTAATAAGCAGCGAGAGGGAAGTACTGCCAGAATGGTTGCTGGTTTTTGTTGGCCGTGGTCCAACGCGCGATCGGATGGTACGCTAGAGAGCGACGTCGAGATTGGTGGTTGGCAACGACCGTGGAACGCAAAGCCGGAGGCGGCACGGCTTGCACGAGGGATTCCAAAAGCTCAATACTGGGCAACAGATCCGGGTGGCATCGACCAGATTGGCTGCATTTATACTGCTCAAGGCTTTGAATTTGACTACGTCGGCGTCATCTTCGGAAAGGATCTGATCTGGAATCCCACCCTCCACAAATGGGAGGGCCAGAAAGCACGGTCCCACGATAGTGTTGTCAAGAGAGCGGGCGAGAAGTTCGTCGATTATGCAAAGAATGTCTACCGCGTGCTGCTCACGAGAGGACTGAAGGGCTGCTACCTGTTGTTCCTGGATGATACGACACGTCGTCAATTTGAGGACAGGCTGGCGTAGGCTCGCCGGATTCTTTAACCTCATCAGAGGTACGGTAGTCATCTTGGGGGTCCGAAGGCGCGGGCGGATGGTGTTTGCAGATCGTCGTCTTGCAGAGGTTCCCCTCAATGGCCACTGAGAGGGGCCCGAGGTTCAGACGGTAGCTCGTGCCTTCGACGAACTGACCAGCCTTCTGGATCGTGTTAAAGTACCCAACCTGCACGACGTGGCGGAAGTGCCGCAAATCGTCTGCAAACTCGCCCATGAGCGCTTGAAGGATGAGGGCATCGGATTTTGTCTCCCGGCGAGCCTCACGGACGGCTTCTTTATCCAAAAAGCGCTCGATATATCTCACTTGGCAATGCGCCGTGAAGAAGAGTGGCGGGACTTCGACTAATGAGTTGTTCATGGTAGCACCTCCAGTAAGGGTACTGCGAATTTTAGCGCAACTCACCGGGGTCACCAAGGTGCTCAAATTTTGACCGGGTCAGAATTTGGCTGTCAGTAAGCTGGATGGGAGCAAGAAATTTGTCGAAGAGCGGCGGCATCATCGGAGTATCGGATCACGGCGGTTGGGCGGTGTTGGTGACGGTGGCTCGCGATGGGACGCTCCTCGATCGCCGTCGCGTGGAGCTTGTGGACGATGCCTTGCCGGGTCTTCCTCATCATCACGAAGGCCAGCTGCTCCCGATCGACAGAGCCGTGGCTCTGGTTGGGCAGGTTCGCATTTCAGCCAAGAAATATGCGGTATTTGCGCTGGAGGCCGTGGCCACGGCGGTCCCACAGATCCTTGGCATCGCCCTTCGCAGTTGTCCACAGTTGCCAGCCACGATTGCCGAACGAATCAAGGACTATCGTGCACGAAACGTTGCCGACTGGGTGATGTACCGCAAAGCTCTTGCGTCCGCCGCCGAGGCGCGCGGTGTGCCTGTCTATTGGTATGACGCCAAGGAGGTGCTAGGCTCGGCCGGCGAGGCGTTGCACGTCGAGAACTTCGACACGTACTTTCTCGAAGTGCGCCGAAAGGTCGGGCCGCCATGGAACAAGGATCACAAACTCGCACTCGCGGCAGCCATCGTCACGGCGGCGGCGCTTTCGAAGTAAGCGCTGTAACTCGGCGCTCGAGCGGTAGCCCATCCACGCCCCAATCAAAGCGCATGAGCCCCTCGTCCTCGGGAACGTCTCGAGCCCACTTGTGGCTGGCGGCCGCCTTTTGCGCGAGCTCGTAGGCGAGCTTCGCAGCACCAGCTGGCTGGCGAATCCACGCGTCGCCACCGAAGCTCAAGACCCAGGCGACGATCTCCCGTGGGTCGGTCACGCTGAAGGTGATGCGCACGTGCCCGTCAGCCAGAGTCGTACAAGACGTCTCGGCAGGCCAACGGCGAGCGCGGACGTCCGCAGCGCGGTTCTCTCGGATCTCCACTTCGATTGTCTGCGGCCTGCCCGGACCCACCCAGATACCAAAGCTATGACGAAGCTCTTCGTCCAGGCTCAACCGCGGGTCTCGGTCGAACCTATCGTCGACGTCGCTGGTCAGATTCTCGATCCGATCGAGCGCGAAGAACTTGGGTTTGATGCCTCCTTCGTCCGTGGCCCAAACGTAGAAACGGCCTGCGTGGTTGTGGATCTCGTAGGGGGCTATGGTCCGCTCCTCAAGCTTCCCGCCGGCCGACTTCCGATAGCCGATCGTGATGATGTTGCGCCGCCGGATAGCCATTTCGATGCTGTTGAGCCTTGTGAAGAAGTCCTTGTCGGCTCTTGGCGCTGGCTGGCGCAGCGGAGACTTCGCGTGCGATTCGGGATCGCGTTGCTCGAGTTCGCGGTCGAGTTTGTCGATGAAAGCGCTGATCTGATCGGTCAAGGGTGCCCCGACGAGTGCGGCCGCAGCTCGCAAGATGGCCAGCTGGTCGCGCTTGCCGGGATCGATGCTCGGATAGAGCGTCCAGGTCGAAGGTACTTTGAACGACTTCGTTTTTACACTCCAGGTCAACTTGCAGCCATGGACGCGCTCGAGCGTCTTTTTGAGGCGCTTCCACGTGCTCTCGGAGAAGTCGGCGCCGTAGAGCTCTTTCGCCCGCTTCACCGTGATGGAACGCTTCGCGTCGAGCTCGCGGAGCAAACGATTATAAGCTTCTTGCTTCATATGCACCGACATTCGTAGCGGCAGGGTGTCAGGAAATGACCCGGTTGAAATGCGCCCGGCTTATGTTCGCGGGCAGGGCGAGGCTATACTTTAGATGGCGTGTCCCTGCTGCCCGCGTCAATAAGATCGTGAGGAAGACCCATGCAGGTATTAAACGGCGATTGTAATCCTGGCAAACCGGGAGCTTCTCTCCTTCTGCAATTGCACATCGAAGATACCGATGTCATCGATTACCTTCAAAGTTTCCCTCCTGAGGAGCGCGAGGGCAAAGCGCTGGAAGCATTGCGGGTCGGAGTTATTGCCTTACGATCGGTCACGCCAGCGCTTGATACCAGCATCGTGGATCGCAAGTTCGGCGAGTTGGAGCGTAACCTCGAGGAGTACACGCGCGACTTCTCGCGCGAACTATCGGGATTAATGAGAGACCAAGTTGGCCCGGAAAGCGAGTTCGGCAAGGTCGTCGATCCGCTGAACAGTTTGGGACTGTTGCAACGCATTGAGAAGTCGGTGGATGCGAAGTTGCAAGAAACAGCTGCCGGCGTCCTCTCGCAATTCTCCCTCGACAAGAACGACTCGGCCTTGACGCGGCTGCAGAGTGCGATGAGTGCGCAAATCGAACAGATCAAATCCGACATGGGTCGGTTCTTCGCGGACTTGAAAGAGCTCCACGGCCTAGAGCGCGGACGAGCTGAGGAGGCGATCAGGGGAACGCAAAAAGGTCGCGACTTCGAATCCGACGTGTACGATCGGTTCGCTGAGGTTTGTCGTTCGATGGGCGATCTCAGCGAGAATCTGACCGCAACCCCAGGTAACACCGCCCGACGCAAGACGGGTGATTATCTGAGCACGCTTGCCTCGGACTCGGGCGCGGCAGGCGTGAGAATCGTGATCGAAGCCAAAAAGAAAGAGGGCTATACCCTTCGGAGCGCACTTGAAGAACTGAAGCAGGCGCGAGAGAACCGTGGCGCTGCCATCGGGGTGATGGTCTTCTCTCAAGAATGCTGCCCTGTCGAGGTGGGTGCGGTTCGAATCGTTGACAACGACATTCTGGTGGGGCTGGATCTAGACCACCCTGAGCGTGCTGACTTCTACCTCGAAAGCAGCTATCGGGTTGCCAGAGCGATGGCAGTGCTCACACGGCGGCAAGAGCTTTCAACCAAACTCGACGCCAACAAGCTCGCCTCGGTCATCACTCGCGTTCAGAAAGCCTGCGAGCGCTTCGCAGACATCAACAAGAAGGCAAGCTCGATCAAGCAGAATGCCGCCTCGATCGAAGAGATCGCCGAAGGCTTGCGATTCGAAATCGAGCACGAACTTCATGAGATCGATGTCGTGATCAGAAGCGATCGACAAGAAGGCGCTCCCGCCAACAACGAACCCCAAGCCTTACTGTAGCCTGGGTCTAATTGGGCGGTTTGGGCTCGAATATCTCAACCGGACGTCCGTCCGGATCTTCAAGTACTGCTCGAAGTCCCCATGGATAGGGGCTAGGCTCTTCGATGACGTTGGCTCCAAGCACTCGCGCCGCTTCGAGCGATGCTGCCACCGATTCAACGACGAATCCAGGAAAAGTGCAGCCACCACTTCGGAATGGAGGGGCAGCTCCGGAGGGTGCTGGGAAAATAGCGAAGTGGGTCCCGTCTAAATCGCAAGCATAATGAGGCTCCCCTTCGTCGTGCTGCTCGATCTCGAACTGCACGCCGAGTGCCCGGTAGAACGTAACCGTGCGATCAACGTCTACTGAAAACAAGACGAGTGCCCCCAGCGCCCTAACAGCCATAGTCCATCATACGACGGCTGGATTTAGGTACGGACTAGCAGCTCGTTGTTTTGCACGCGCCGAGAGAAGTCAGCGAGGTAGCGCGCCTGCAGCTTGTTTTCTGTATCCGGTTTGAAACCGTATCGTTGTTGCGCTCGGATCACTTCATCGAGCGGCAAAATCTGCGCTATTTGAAAGAGCGCCACAAATGTCGACGTGCGTCCTTCGCCCAAATCGCAGTGGATGAAGATTCGGCTGCGCCGGTGATTCGCTTTGCATATCTGCAGCCAGCGTAATGCTTGTTCATCCGTCGGCGCACAGTTGTTCTTGACGGGGATGTGGATGCAATGAAGGCGCGGATTGGCTTTGGAAGCAGCTTTGCTCTCTTTGCGCATGCGCAAGTTGACGGCGATATCGAACTCGTTATCGGCGAGCCACCGCCAGCCCCGGGCGCTGGGCGCAGCGCCGCGCGCAAGCCATGGTTCGACCCATCCAAAGCGCCTGATCTCATTTGGTTCGGGCAGTCCTAGAACGACCGCACTTGGGGCGGGGGTCACTGCGCGAGCTGGTGTGCTGGTGGCGAAGGGCGTGGTCTCCATATGGGCGTCTTTACCCAACATCTCACCGGAACAACCAGGCGCTCGATGTTTTAGAAGCTGCCATCCTTCGGGTATAAGAGCTCGAAAGGGGGGTTACCAATGAAACGCTTAGTGCTGATACTCGGTCTGATCGCGGCGTTCGGCTTGGCGCCTGCGCTCGCGGATCAGACCTACATGGACACGAGCTGCGGTACGTGGGTCAACGATACCTGGGTGCCCAACGGCAACTGCCCGCCGGATAATGATCATCTGCGACACGACCAGGTGACAGGTACGATCACATCCGTGAGCGGTCACTTGGTCACGCTGCAACAGAGCAATCGCTCTGTGGTCATCAACGACCAACCTGCGCTCGACGCCAAACAGACCGGTAAGGTCGCGGCGGGGCGAATGGTCGTCGCGTACGGCTACTGGCTCGACGGCACCTTTTACGCGACCGCGATCTACTAAGCCAAGCGACCTCTACTGCGAAAGATGGGACCGTCATCACGGTCCCGTCTTTTTACGCGCTCCGTTTCAACGATGCATTTCGTGCTCGAGCGCCTGCAGCTCGGCGCCGCCGGCCATATGGCGGACCAGCTGCTCGATGGAGAGCTCCGCGCGCTTTGCGTCGAGCTCCATGCGCCCCAAATTGAGCACGGCGAAATGATCACCGACCAAGTATGCGTGGTGAGGATTGTGGCTGATGAAGATGACGCCAAGTCCAGCATCTCGCGCCGCTGCGATATATTTCAAAACGACGCCTGACTGTTTCACGCCTAAAGCCGCGGTCGGCTCGTCGAGGATCAGCACCTGAGCGCCGAAATGAATGGCGCGGGCGATCGCCACCACTTGCATCTCGCCGCCGGAAAGTTGGGCGATGGGCGCGTCGATGTCGGGCAGATCGATGCCTAAATTTTTCAATTCTTCGTCTGCAACGCGGCGCATCCGCTCGACATCGAGCCGGCGAAACGGCCACATCCCCGTGGTAATCTCAGAACCGAGAAAGAAATTGCGCCAGACCGACATCAACGGAACGAGAGCGAGATCTTGGTAGACGGTCGCGATCCCGAAATCGAGCGCCTCGCGGGGCGAGGCGAAGTGGATATCCTTGCCGTGCACGCGCACGACGCCCGCATCGTGGGGATGCATGCCCGAGATGATTTTGATCAGCGTTGATTTGCCGGCGCCGTTGTCGCCCAGGATGCAGGTGACCTCGCCGCGCCGCACGGTGAGATTGATATCGGAGAGCGCGCAAATATTGCCATAGTACTTGCTGACATTGGAGAGCTGCACGACCGCTGGCACGGCGCTGGCATCCGTCATGCTGGCTGTTTCCTATTGACCTGATGGCGGACGAGCATGTTCACGAGGGTGGCGAGCAAGAGCATGGCTCCGAGGAAGAACTTGAACCAATCGGGATTCCAATCCGCGTAGACCACCCCTTGGCTGACGACGCCGAAGATGAGAGCGCCGATGGCAGCGCCGATCACCGATCCGTACCCGCCGGTGAGCAGGCAGCCTCCGACGACCGCCGCGACGATATACTCGAGCTCCAACCCGACCCCACCTCCGGATTGCACGGTGTTGTACTCAAACAATTGATGCATGCCTGAGATCCACGCGCACAACCCGACCGCCATGAACAAGCCTACCTTGGTCTGGACGATCGGCACGCCGACTGCGCGCGCGCTCCGCGCATTGCCCCCGACCGCGAAGATCCAATTGCCCACCCGCGTGCGCAAGAGGATCCAGGTACCCAGCGCGACGAGCGCGAGCCACCACAAGATGCTCACGCTCACGTCGGTACCGCCGACGTTGAACGTGGACGCGAAGATCGAACGCGCAGAATTGAAGCCCGCCATGTTGGAGATATCATTCGTCGCCACGTTCCCGGTGACGAGCCGGGTCACGGCGAGGTTGGCGCCTTGCAGCATGAGGAATGTGCCGAGCGTGACCAAGAAACTCGGCAGACCGGTCCGCACGAGCAACCAGCCATTGAAGGCGCCGATCGCGAGCGAGACGAGCAGCGCGAAACCAACGCCGACCCAGACGTTCGTGCCGAGTTGATAGGCGAACATCGATGCAGCGAGCGCCGAGGTGATCACGGCAACCCCTGCCGAGAGATCGAACTCCCCGCCGATCATGAGCAAGGCTACGCCGACCGCCATGATCCCAAGCGTGGAGCTCTGATACAGCACGGTGCTGACGGAACCCGGGTGCCGGATCGAGGGCGCCATCACCGAAAAAAATACGACGACGATGAGAGCGCCGATGAGCGAGCCGACTTCCGGCCGCATCAAGAAGATGCGCAAAGAGGACCGGCGCGCGACTCGCTGAGAGGCGAGCTGCGATGTCACCTCGTCCCTTTGGCAGCGTAACTCGCCACGCGGGCGATGTTGCGAGCGTCGAGGAACGCTGGTCCGGTCAAGATCGGCTGTTCGCCGCCGAGCACGTCGCCGTTTGTGATGTATAGCCACAGCGCGTCGATCGCTTCGTATCCTTGCACGTAGGGCTGCTGGTCGATGGCCCAGCGCACGCTGCCCTGCTCGATCGCGCTCACGAGTTGCTTGTTCGTATCGAAGGTCGCGACTTTGGCCTTGCTGCCGGCTGCCTTCACGCAGTCCACGATGGTGAGCGCGAACGGGGCGCCGAGCGCAACGACGTAGTCGATGCTGGGATCCTGCTGCAACTTGGCCGTGATCGTCGAGCGCACCGACGGCATATCCGCGCCGTTGACGTAAATCTTCTCGGTGCGGCCGTTCGTCAAGCCCTGCTGCACGCCCGCGCAACGCGCTTCCAACTGGACTTCGCCTTGTGATTGAATCACGCACAGCACGTGACGTGCGCCTTCTTGGCTCAAACGCTGCCCAGCCGCACGTCCGGCGAGCATCTCATCCTGTCCGATGTACATCGGAATGCCGAGGCGTTTCCAGGCGTCGAAGCCGGCGTTGAACGCGACGATCGGAATGCCGGCGCGCTGCGCCTTGGCGATCGCACCCGCGAGCGCATCCGGCGTCGGCAGCGTCACCGCGATGCCGTCGACGTGCTGGTCGATGGCGTTTTGGATGAGCACCGCTTGGCCGCTCGCGTTCTGGTCGTTGGAGTAGATGAGCTGCACGTTGTCCTTGGCGGCCGCCGCCTCGGCTCCGCGCCGAATGATGTCCCAAAAGGTGTCGCCCGGTGCTTGGTGCGTGATCATGGCAATCCGCAGACTGGGCAGATTCGCGTTCGAGGTGGCTGCCGAATGCGCGCCGCCAGTGTTGCTGCACCCGGCCAAAGCGGGCAGTAAAGCAAGCGCAAGCGAGGCTGCTGCGAGTATTTTGCGGATGCGTGTCATGGGCGAACCTCTTAAAAGTCGCGCCATAGCATCGCGGCTATAGCGCCTTGATCCTGAAACACATGAATGAGATCAGGGATGCTGCTGATCGGAACGTCATTGACGACGAGCTGGAAGGTCAGATGCCGGCCGCTCTTGGTCGTGACGTAGCCCCCGAGCGCTTGCCCTTTGAGCTCCATGGTGTTGGCGGCAGACGCCCCCACGTAGGTCCCCGTCTTGGCCCGAACTTGCCCGGTTGCCCCAGCAAGGCTGGGATCGGATTGGAAATCCTTGACAAAACCGAGCGAACCGTCGACGCCCAAGATCGGGAGGGCGTTGACAAATGCGGGCGCCGCTGGACTTCGCGCAAGTTCTTCGAGCATCTGCGTGACCGCGGCGTTCGTCGCCGTCGTATCGCCGCCACCGCTGCCGTCGAAGAACCGGTAGCTGCTGCTCGCGATGCCGTAGTGCGCGAGAAGATTTCGCCGTTCGAACGCGAGCGCGCCATCGAACGTGTTGGCGTTTTCCGTGACTCCCAGCAGCATCAAGCTCGTGTCTGCTCCGATATTATAGCTGATCTTCAACACGAATTTGGCATCTTCGCGATATGGCAACCCGACGAGCTGGGCGATTCTGTCTGCGGCGCTGTACGAGTCTTTCGGGGGAAGCAGGCTGACCGGGTTCTCCTGCACCGCCGGTGCGTCGACCGTGACCCCCGCGGCTCTCAACGCTTCGATGAACACCGTCCGCGCGTAGTTCGAGGGTTGCACGATGCGAACGGTTTGCACCAGCGCAGGCTGGCCGGTCAGGGGCGGTTGGAAGTCGTTCGGCAAGACTCCGGCGATGGTTGACGCGCAGCCGGGCTTGCCGATGCACGCGGGAAGGATGGGATCGATCTTGAGCGTCTCTTTGGTCTTTGGCCCGCTGACCCTTAGCTGATTTATGATTTTGAGGGCCGTGGAGAGCGGGCGCGACGTGACGTTCGCAAGCGATCCGGACTTGCCGCCGGGGACGATCGTCAGGTCCACGCAATCGTCATTGACGAAGATCGGCCGGACGTCGAATTGTCCTCGAAACCAAAATGGCTGGAACAGCCGGTCGTCGATGATCACGTTACCGGCTATGCGGCTAACTCCGGCCGCCCGCACGGCGCGCGCCAGACGCGCGTAACCCGCGAGCGGATTCGGCTTTGTCAAAACTGCGTTGCCTAAGCCGTCGGCTTCGTTATGGTCCCAATCGCTCACCGCGACCGTGCCATCGGGATTCGTGCGGCCTCCCATGGTCAGGTCACCAGACGCGACCAGGATGAGGTTGCCGTGCAAGATGCCGTGGTCGATCGTGCCCGCCCGGTACACCGGCGTGTCGTATGTATGACCGGGGCCGACCGCGTTGAGCAGTTGGCCGACGCTGAAAACCTTGCGAACCGAACCGATGAAGAATTGCCGTTGCGAGTTGAAATCGACGAGCACGTTCTTGCCGTCGAGCACGCGCAGTCCCCACGTCGAGTGCTTGTAAAGAGGCTTGTCGAAAATCGCCCGGATGTCCGCGCGCACGCCGGTTGCGGAGCCCGTGCTCGAACTTGCGGCGACGCTCGCCGGAGCGCCAGAGACCGCGAGGGTCGACACGACCGCTGCGGTGACGAATGTCAGAGCGGCGCGCGCGAGGCTATGCGAGGGACCGTGCATGACGCTGTCCTCCGGCATCGCCCGTTCGTGTGCGAGCGGACGGTCGCCTTTCCCTTAGCATCCGCGCACCTTTCAACGAGCGATCGCACAAAAAAATCAGGCGGAGTGCTCCGCCTGATTGGACGATGCGCAAACCGCTTAGTTCAGCGGCTGCACGCCGTAACTGTTCAGATCGGTCGCGTTGTACTTCATCAGTATCTGTTCTGCCGTCACGCGGTCCATATCACCGGACGGGAGCGACACTGCGAGCAATGCGCCGCCGTGTTTGATTGCATCCTCGTAACGGGTCGCGACCTGCTCGGGAACGCCTTGATCCTTCAGATAACCCCCGATGGCTCCTACGGCAGCGCCAGCAGCGGTGGTCCCGGCAAGAGCGCCAAGCGCAGTGGCCAGAGCCCCGGCGCCCGTGACGAGTCCCAGGCCGGGGATGAAGAGCGATGCGACGACGGCAGCGGCGCCGACGGCCACGCCGATTCCGGCGCCCTTCGCAGCGCCTTTGGCCGCGTCGGCTCCGGTCGTCGTCGTGACTCCGCCCTTTGCGCCGCGCTCGACTTGGTCTGGGTCTCGCGTGCGGCCTTCATATGCCTCGGTGGTTGCGACAACGCTTAAGTCTTCGGATCGCGCGCCCTGATCGAGCAGCGCTCCCGAAGCCTTCTGCGCATTCCGGTAATCCGCAAACGCCGCATAAAGTGTTTCTTTCATGCTATCCGCTTTCTGTTGGCAAGGACCCTCATGGGGTCAATAGGTCATAGCATTCCCACCCTTGACCCTCTCAAACAGCGCGGTGACGCTTGGTTGTGCGATCAGAGGCCCGAACGGCGCAATTGCTCGCTCGTATACACCATGGGAACTCTGTCCGGCGTCATGATGCGCGCGATGTCGCGGAAGATGACGCTTGCAACGCCCTCGGGGGGTTTTTCGGCCTGGTACGTGATCCACGCGACGATGGTGATGCCGCGCGCGGGGAAGTAATAATCCGCTGTGTTGTAACCGGGAAGCGCGCCGGTGTAGCCGTACCATCCGGCGCTGCAGTTGATGCCGAGACCGAATGAGGTGTTGCCGAGAAAGGGAATGCACTCCGTCTGCGGTCGATACCCCGCAGGGCCGCCGGCTTTACCGGTCGCATACAGCTTGATCCAGCGCTTGATGTCCGTCATGTCCGAAATCATCTCGCCGGCCGCTCCCATGAACTGGACGGGAATCGTATTGCTGACGTCCTCCCAGTTGCGCTGCGGATCGAGCCCATAACCATGCGCCCACGGCTCCGGCATGGCTTGCGTTTGCGGATAGCTCGTCTGCGTCAGTCGCAGCGGTCCTAGGAACCGCTTGCGGATCTGATCTCCGACGCTGTCATTCGTGACCTTCTCGATGATGAGACCGAGCACAATATAATTGGTGTTGCTGTAGTGGTAGCCTGCGCCTGGCGAAAAATACGGTCTCTGCTGGGCCGCCCAAGCGACGAGCATGCGCGGTTGAAAATTCTTGGGCACCTTCATGTTCAGTTTCGCGAATTGCGGCGTATTGTAGGCCTCGAAGAGACCGCTACGCATGTTGCACAGCTCGCGCACGGTGATTTTGTCGGCATTGGGTATGGGAATGCCGAGCTGGAAGCGGCTGATCGGGTCTTCGAGGCTGAGCTTCTTCTCCTGGACCAATTGCAAAATGACGCTCACCACGAACGTCTTCGTATTGCTGCCGATGCGGAAATGATCGAGCGTCGTCAAGGCGCGCTTCGTGGCTAAATCGGAATAGCCGAAGGGTCGCACAAAACTCGCACCGCCGTCTTGCCAAACGCCGATCAGAACTGCGGGAAGAGGCATGCGGCCGCCATACAGCTTGCGATCTCTTTCGACCACCGCGACGATCGCGGATCGAACGCTCGGGCTTGCCGCGGAAACGGCCTTTTCCGCTCCGAGCGCGGCTGAAGCGTAAAGAGCCCAAGCGAGCACGAACGCGACGGCGCATACGTGCATGCCCGACAGGGCTCTAATAGATGTGCCCGGCAAAGCACTGCCTTTCTTACATTACGCAGGATGCCGGGCTTGATGTTCTTATACCCGACACCGCTCAAGTAAATCAGGTCGTTTGGGGCGTTCGCGGCGCCACGGGCAAGGACATCCATATCTAAGCGCGTACAGCTGGGCGGGGGGACGCCATGCGCAAATCGCTGATCGGTTTCGTCATCTGCTTCGTTGCTGTTGTGCTCGCCACCGTAGTCCAGATCAAACCCGCCCTTGGGAGTCCCGCACCGTCTGCTTGCGGCAAGAATCTGCTCGTCAATCCAAGTTTTGAAGACGGACCCTACCCAGGTTCCTACCTCGACCTACCTGCAGGTTCCACGACGTTGGGAGCGTGGGCGGTGACCAAGGGTTCGGTCGACCTCGTGGGAGGACTCTGGCCAGCATCGGATGGTCACAACAGCATCGATCTCGATGGCGTGAGCTTCGGCGCCATCAGCCAGACGTTCGACACGACCGCGGGCAAGACGTATGTCGTGTCTTTCGATTTGGCGGCAAATGGCTACGGTGCACCGGCCGTCAAGCGGATGCAGATCTCGGCCGCATCGCAGACCGCAGACTTCCAGTACGATCTGAAGGACAAACCCTACGGACGCATGGGCTGGCAGCCCAAGACGTGGAGCTTCGTCGCGAAGGCCGCATCAACGACGCTTGCTTTCACGAGCCTCGACACCGAGAACGGATATTTCGGTCCGGTTATCGACAACGTACGCGCGCAGGCCGCATGTGACTAGCGACGTTGCTTCGACTCAAAAACAAAACCGGATGTCATGACGACATCCGGCATTTGGTCGGGGTTGGTTTTTATGCCCGTTTTCTTGCGAAGCAATCGCGGCAGTACACCGGCCGGTCGCCGCTTGGATTGAACGGAAGCTCGGCCACGCCGCCGCATTCGCTGCACGTCGCGGTGAACATCTCGCGTTTCGGGCGATCGCTCGAACCGTAGTTTCCCCCACCACCCGCATTGCGTTGGGCCTTGCGTGCTTCACGGCATTCGGGGCAGCGCCCCGGATCTTGCGTGAAGCCTTTTTGGGCGTAGAAGTCTTGTTCCGAAGCCGTGAACGTGAACTGTCTGCTGCAGTCGCGGCACGTCAGGGTTCTATCAGTGGATATCATGTTTTCTCCTCGCTCGTGTCGCATGGCGACACTCGCTGTCGTTTGAAGCGTTTCAGGAATGGGACTACGACGACCGCGAAGAGGAGATGAGAGACTACCTATTGTTGACCGCCGTGGTGGGTTATAAGGCCAAACCACAGACCGAAACTACGCTTATTGTACCCTATCTTTATGGCAATAGCAAACAATCATTCCGCTTTTTCCCCGAGAGAGGTTGCGTTGGGGACGGCAAGCAACGATTTGCGTAGTGACCCAATTCGTCGTTTGCGTCCTCCCGGGAGGTTATGCATGTCACAGGAGACCTTAAGCACCGCTGCAGCAGTTGGAACCTTTCTCGTAATCGCCGCCACCGCGATAGCGGCAGTGATTCAACTGCGCCACCTGCGGGCGCAGAATCAACTCACCGGACTGCTGACGGTCCTTGCACGTGTTGAAGACTCCAATTTCAATGCTTGGGTCGATGCGGCCCGTGAGATGCTCAAGACGAAGCTATTGGACCAGCAATATCGACTCGACGTTCAACACGGAACGATGGATCGCACGGATAATCCGTGGCTCAATCTCGGTAATTCGTACGATTGGGTTGGAAGTCTCGTGAAGCACGGGTTGATCCCGGCTGACACGTTCCTGGACGTCTATTCGTATCGTCTCCTCAGGGCGTGGGAGATCGTGGAGGACGTCGTGGCAATTTCCCGGCGGGACCAGGGTCCCGGCATTTGGGAGAACTTTGAATACCTCGTCGTTCTAGCGCGTCAATGGCAAGCGAAACATCCCGACGGGGTATATCCCAAAAACAAGCCGCGCTTGGTGATTCAAGACAAATTTCTCTCTCTCGATTCTGCTCGATTTTGACGCGAAGGATCAGAGTCTTCCTCATTTTGTGCAGGTCAGATCGATTCTGAAGTTCGCGGGCAAATGATAGTGCGGCACGTTCGGAATCTTGTTTTGCGTCGCCGTGTCGAAAAGGACAAGCACGCGCACCGGCTTGTCGTTACCATTCAATCCGCCACCTAAAAAGAGCTGGGTGAGCGTGTATGATTCCTGTGGTTGGAAGACATGGAGCCGGAAACTCATGCTTAGTCCGCCCGCCACGCTCGCGGATGAAACGTTGTTTCCGCTCTGGGTCGCGATAAACTCGTCCATGACGTTTCCTGGCACGGTTGGTCCACCGTACAAGTTGCCGGGCTGCACCTTGCGAGACGTCGTGTTAACCCAGGTCTGCGTGATGTTCCATCCAGTCTGGTCTTGCGGTTGTGCGTCTGGCGGATATGGCGTAAATGCAGTCACCCGCATCCTCCACATGCTGTTGGACATCCATTGATTCAAGCAACCTTCGTTCGCCGCAACTTGGCTGGAGCCGCCCTCGGCGTTCGCTGCCGCTCCGGTCGCCGTGCAACCAAGATTGAAGTGGAAATTGTACTTTGATGACGTGAACTGGGGCTTCGACGTTTCTTGCGCCAGCTGAGTGCCGTTGAAGGTGATCTGCAGGCCTTTTGGTTTGTTGGATGGATCCGCATTGAGGTTGCTTGCCAGGAAGACTTGCTTGTAGGTGAGCTGGCCGGACGGCGCCATATTGTTATTCGTAACGGTTTGCAGCGAGAGGGTGCCGCCGGTGGTTTGGCTCGCCGCGATAGAGCCGCTCCCAAGCTCCAACGTCTGGTCTTTGAGGACTGAATCTGCTGGACTCAGTTCGCGGGAAGTCCCATTGCGCCAAACCTCGGTGACTTGCCAGCCCTGTTGTTGGCTGCCGTTCATGACCGGCTCGACGTCGGTCACTTTGACGCGCCATACCCCATTGAACAACCACTGATTCATGCAGCCTTCGCGACTATTGGCATCGGCCAGCCCGACCGAGCGCGTCAAATAAATACAACACGTGGCGAGTCCTAGCAAGATAAATAGTTGAAATGAGTGCACTCGCATGATATCTCTCCTTACGGTTGCACGTTCCAGCGATTTCAATCGCCGCCTAAGGCGCAGGACAGCAACCCCTCAACTGTTGCAGCGCATCGGTTATTGACGAAGCAGGATTGCCTCCAACTCCGTGGCCATCGCCGGTCAGATTGGATCCCTGGTTAAGGCCTACGGTCGTCGCCCAGCCTTCTACGAATCCGTTCGGCCCGTATATTGGATATGTATGGCCATCGATCTGGTAAGTTGATCCGTTGTACTCCCACGTTAAATCGGCGGCGTTATTCCCCGCGGTCACCACGCTATAGTTGATCCCGTTGGGACCTGAAGTGGGCCAACCCGCTCCCTGAAGCCCTTGTTGAATGAGCTGCTGCCAAGGACTCCCCGACCCCTGGGGCGAGCCTGGACCCGGGGGTGAACCTTGGCCGGGTGGCTGATTCTGGGGACCAGGGGGCTTGCCGTTGCCTGGGGGCTTGCCTTTGCCCCCGGGCTTGCCGCCTTGGCCGGCTGCGCCTCCATTCGAACCCGAACCTTGGCGCGAGCCTCCGCCAGCGGGGTTCGGTGATTGCGCCAAACGCTGAGCGCCACTATTCTGTGGAACCCCGGTGTTGTTCGAGGGGTTAAATGGCGCATCCACGCCCGCGCGGACGTCGGCAGCCACCCTGCCACCGGTGGAACGCGCCAGCGCCGATTCCCACGCATTGACCGGGAAAGTCGTGGCCAGCTGCCCTGCTTCCGTACGGCTGGACTTAGCCGTTGCAACGGCCTTGAGCGCACTTCGAAACTCAGCCAAGGCCATCAGTTCCGAAAGCGCGTTGTCCTGACCGTGGATCTGTCGCAGCAGGCCGGAGAACTGGCTGCGCAATCCGCTTGCCGCGTCGTACTGGGCTTGTGCCCCGGCTGCAGAGATCTTGCCGTTACCATTTGGCACGCCAACCATGACGAGCTGGTCTGCTGACCATGTTTCGTCGTGGTGCGTTGGTTTGTGAACGTCGCCGTCTTGCCAGATAAATCGTAGGGAGGCGATATGATAAAATTGCGTCTGTGAATCGCCGTCTACCGCTAAGCCCGGGCCGGCGTACGTGACGGCCAAACTATCGCCCTTGGTATCTTGCAATGTTGTGACGCGCCCCAGTTGGTCCGTCCGATCCGTGACCGCGCCTGGGACGTCGAGGTATGTCGTCGTCCACGAGTAGCCGTACGGGATGAACCACAGGAAGAAACCGTGCGGATCGTACGACCAGCGTACCTGAGCAAGAGCCTGTGTTTGACTGCCGGGCTCCGGAAGGCTCGGCAGAACGGCGACTCGCTCCATGTCTTGGTAGGTCGCGTTCGAGGTCAACATGCCGCGCAAGGAATTTTCTGCGTCAAGGACCGGCTTCAGTGGATCGGGCACCTTGGAAAGCACGGCGTTGAACTTATCTGCGGGGACGAATGCCACCGCGTTCGTGTTCAGCTCCAATAATTCGGCGGGACTGAGAAGCTTAGCCGCTGCGGCTTGCAAGTCAGGCTGCATGTCACTGACTCTGGCCCGGGCGAGAATGGCCCATATGATCTGTTGGACTGTCGGCTGTGTGATCTCGAGATGCGAAGCCGAGTTGCGCAGAATGTCCTCGATAATCGGCGCCCTGGGACCCTTGAGAGGCGCATAGAGGTACGAACTGCCCGACGTGGGTGCGTGCTTTCCCGCGTGCAAGCAATACGAACGTCCATTGTACCAATAGGAGCCTGATACGAGGTCGAATTCGCCTCTCGAGTTCTGCGGCATTGAGCTCAGATCTCTGGCAAGTCCGGGCCTGTAGTCATTCAAGAACGGTATCCCCGTCACTGCGTCCGAGAGGCTGGTCGTTATCGCCTCGCCGTTTAGCAACTGCGTCACATCAGGAATAGGCAGACTCGGAAGCTTGGGCACTTGCGGTACGGGCGGAACCGGCAGCGGTGGCAAGCCGATGGAGTAAACGGCGCTTGGTACGAACGCAGCGACACACACACACGCAATGATCGTCAGGCGATAAAGGCTCGACATGGACTGTCACCTCAAATCAGCATCTGAGAGCCAATCGCACCGCTGCCGGTGTCCAAAAAACGTCCACCCCGCCACGGCTCGAAACCGTGCCCCGAAAGCGCTCAGGAACGATGGTTAACCTCGCAAGCGCCTGACCCTCTCCTTGAACTCACGCGAGCTTGTTGCGGGCGCGGGGTTCCACCAGAAGAAAACATGCGGTTACGGTGACGTTTCCATTTCCGATCCTGGGGACTCGACGCCGTGGCCCGGGGCGGGTGCTTACGACACGCTTAACATTCACTGCGCGACGCGGACAGCGAATTCGTGTTTTCACAGGTTCTTCAGCATTCAAGTATAGCGTCGAGTGTGCGTTACCGTCTTTCGGAGGATACCATAGTGCCAATTTTCCGCAGATCGCTCTATGTCGCCCTCGTATCAACATCGTTTATGGCTTTTGCTGCTTGTGCTTCGAGCGGCCAGATGGGCGTGGTAACGGCGCGCGCGCCTCTCCAACAAAGCATCGCGCAATGCAAGCCCGATTTCGTTCTTGCGGTGGACCCATCGAGCGCGACGATCCAAGCTGGGTCCTCCAAAGTTTACCAGATAGGATTGACAAGCGAATGCGGCCTTGCAGGGAGCATTAACGTCGGCACCACGAGCATATCTCCCGCAGACAATGGAAGCGGACCCAGACCGCACCAAACGCGCTATGACATCCCGCTCGGAGCAAACGCCAAAGCGGGCGTAGCCGTCACCTTCTCGACAAGCGGCGCAACGCTGAAAACGACTTATACGATCACCATAACTGCGAAGGACGTTTCCGGCGGATGCTGCTACGGCGTGACCCACACGGCAAGTATTTCATTGGTCGTCAACTAGGCGCCCGAATAGCGACCCCGACCCAGGGTTGAAACAGCCAAGCTAGCGGCGAATAGCTAGTGTCTGTGCATAAAACCCGAGCGTTCTTTGGGCCTTTCGATTCAAAACCAGTTTAGGGCTTTCCGCGAGACGCTTTATATGGTGTGATACGAGGGTGCCCGGTTTACAAACCGGGCGACCCGCTTTACCTCCAGCTATTATGATGAGGAGCTGTTCATGTTGTTTCTCCGAAAAAACGCGCTGAAGCTCGAAGCAGCTGCAGCTATAGTTTTTGGGATTCTGGCGCTTGGCGCTTGTACCGGCGGAAGCGTCTCAAATACAGGCAGCGGGCCTGCACCCTCTGGCCCTGCTACTTTTGCGAAGGCGGCGGTCCCGTTTAGCTCCGCCGGATCTGCCGTGGCATTACCCGCTGTCGCGCGTTTTGCCGAAAGCATCACGCTCACCGCGAACAACGCGCCGGCCGGGACGAGTTTGAACCTGGAAATCTCCAGCTCCGCTCCCGCGAACATGCCCCCGCTCAACCCCGACATGCACGTCGCGCAACCGTTTCTTTTCTTCACGCTGACGTCGTCGAAAACCGTGAACTTGCAAGGCATCCCCGGCTTCGCCCTGACGCTGCCGAAAGGTTACACGTATACCAGCTTGCCGGTGAAAATGGGCTACTACGATCCGGCAGCGGGCTGGAAGCATGTGGGCGACTTGACGCTGACGGGCAATAAAGTGACCTTTTCGCCAAGCAGCACGTCCATCGTGATGACGGCGAACGTCACCTACTACGCCATGCCCTACACGTGCACCGGGGGAAGCCCATCCCCCACGCCGTCTCCCTCGCCGTCTCCCTCGCCGTCGCCGTCTCCCAGGCCGAGCCCAACGATGCTGTACTTCGTCACCGACGCAAACTCGAACGCGCTGACCGCATACCCGTTGAGCGCGAGCGGAAACGTGACGCCGTCTCGATCGATTGCCGGCTCGAACACAGGTCTCGGCTTCCCCCGAAGAATTATCACGGACAGTTCAGGAAATCTGTACGTTGCGAACGCTCCCGGCGCGTCCGAGGCGCATTCGATTACCATCTACGGCCCGAGTGCGAACGGAAACGCCTCCCCGGCACGCACTATCACGGGCTCGAACACCGGGCTCACAGGCGTCGACGGATTGGACTTTGACAAGTCAGGCACACTGTACGCAGCAAATTGCGGCGCCTGTTTTAACTCTACCGGTGCGCAGGCAATCCTGGCTTTCGCGCCGGGCGCTTCGGGTAACGTTGCGCCGATCGTCACGATCGAAGGATCCAACACCACCCTCTTTGGACCCACCGCGCTTACATTCGACTCCTCAGGCAATCTGCTTGTCTCCAACTCCGGCACGGCGTCTATTTTGACTTTCGCTGGTGGAAGTTCTGGAAACGTGGCGCCGAGCTCGGTTTTGGGAGGGTCGAACACCGGCATCTCAGACCCGGAGTGCGTCGTCATAGACGGGTCTGGCTTCATCTACGTGTGCAACGCAGCGCTGAACACCATCACCGTGTATTCCCCTGGCGCGAGTGGTAACGTGGCACCGGTGCGTACGCTCGGGGGACCTAGCACCCAACTCCAAGGACCCACCACGGTTGCCTTTGACGCGACGGGCAAACTCTACGTTGCGAACTCTGGCGCCAACACGATCACCGTCTACGCCAAAGGCGCGAGCGGCAATCAGGCACCCCTACGAACAGTCAGCGGAAGCAATACTGGGCTGGTTACGCCGATAGGCTTGGCGTTCCAGCCGTAGGGCCATTCCTCAGTAGCTTCGGGAAGGATGACGCCGCAATAACTTGCGGCGTCAAACTTTTTGGCGGTGGGCGAAGCAGGGCTCGAACCCGTGACCCGCTCCTTGTAAGGGCGTAAAGGTCGGCGGATATCGTCTGACACACTAGGTTTTATAGGGCTAAGTTTGTGCCTGTCGCGCTCGATAGGTTCTGCTTGGTCACCAAAATGGTCACCAAAATGCAGACGCGGGTTGCCGGCGGCTGTCTTGGCCGAGTAAATCTTGATGACGATCGATGACTTTCTGGCCCGCGGCATATACGGCGCTGGCAACGACGAGCGAATCTACCGTAGGATTGCGGAATTCACAGTGGACGGTGAACGTCTCGGCGCCATACCGTTCGACAGCGTGAGCGGCTCGCGCAACGATCCGCGGCTGAGCGACCGACGCGCAGAGATCCAATCGGCGGCATATACGCTCGCCCGGCTTGGTTATCAGCGCGTGCCACTTATCTCAAGGAGCGCCGAGGGCGCCAAGCTCGAAAGTCCTGACCTTGACGCTTTCTTACCCGAGCACACGGGGCTCGAGGTTGCTGAGGGCATCGGCCAGATCATTAAGGCGCGCGAAATGGAGATCTCCAACCTCGAGGTTGCCCTACTTGATCGGCGAGATGCCGACCCTTCGTTCAGCGCGGCGCTGGGGGCGGTTAGCTTATGGGTGGACCTTGCCAGCGATCTCACGGCGCCTCGCATCACAAAGAGCGAACGCAAGTCGATTGATGCCGAGTTGCAGCGGTTCATTAGAAGTCGAGCTCACTTCCAGATCGCCGATGACGACGATCCAGACTTCGCGGCTTTTCCACCCGCGTACCCGTTGCTTCACAAAAGAGGCGCGCACTTTGGGTGTCGGCCTTCCGCGTTCCCACACATTGGGATACGTGGCGGCGCTGAGGCCGTTGACACATCGGACACAGCCGGGACCGCGATCGCAATTCTCAACAAGCACCGCAATGCGGCTCGGAAGTATCGCCCGGTGCCAACGTGGATGATTATGTTTCTAAGCGAATGGGTAGAGTTCGCTCGCGATACCGTGCCCGCCATCGCGCAACTAAACCCGCCTATCGATCCATTCGTCCGCTGTTATGTCAGCGATATCGTCGGGCGAACCGTGCTCCTTCAATCGCAACAAAGCCCGCTTGATTTGACGGCGGAGCTTCCTCCACGTAAAGAGCTCCCATAGGACATCGCCTCGGCCGGTCTGCAGGGTGCGGTTCTATGTACCCGATAAGTATGAGGCAATGGAAATCGACGAGAGCAAACTCAGCAAGAAAGATCACCGCTGCTTCAAGCTGTCGCCCGACGACAATCAAAAGCTCGCTGACCTGATCCTTCAGGGCTATACGATCGGCTCAATAGCTGAAGCCACCGGAGTCAGCAAAGTGTTCCTTTACGGGCTACGTCGAGGCCTCGAAGTTGCAAAGGCGGACCAGGAAAAGCTTTGTCGGTCTCAGTAAGCGGGCGCAAGGCCCGCTGACACACAGCACTTGCTCTCCTAGCAAAGCTTCCCCCGACCAGTGCGCACCGCCCTTAGGCGTCCATCGCTGTCGTTGTTACGCTCAGTTGCGACGAAACGAACGAGATATTAGCAGAGACATTAGCAACTCACGCCAACACGCGATGAAACAATGGATCTCCCAGGTCAACCAATACTGGCGCAGGGACAAATGGGGTGGGGAATGGGCGAGCCCCCCGGAGGGCGCGCCCGAGGTAGTAGTAAGGGCTGCAAATTTCTCGGAAAATTTTTTTGAGCTTCCAGCGCGGAGCGAATCGAGGCGATAATTGATGAGTGCCTCTATACCAGCTCCGGCTAAGGCCTTCTATATCTACATCGATGAAGCCGGCGACGAAGGTATGCCGAGCCCTCATACAAACGCATTGCTCTATCGTGATCGCCCATCCAACCGTTCGGGGCCATCGCCATATTTTATAATCGGCGGAGTCTTAATCGAGGATACCAAACGCACTGCGGCCCTAAAGATTATGCATGAAATCGCGTCTCAGCTTTTCAAGGATCCCCTCAACACAGAAATACACTGGAGGAAGTTGGATCACGAGAAAAAGGACTACGTTATATCACGCATTGTTGACATAGATTTCAAACTCATAATTTCGTTCGCGTGTAAGGCCGGTATGCGCAACGCACTTCATCCGCCTAGACTTTACAACTATATTACGCGACTTGTGTTGGAGCGCGCCAACATGCAGGCTTTGAGTGGTGGTTTCTATTTGTATCCGGTCTTCTCGTCTAGGGCAAAAATGAGCTACGGTTATCTTGCAAATTACATCAGGTACGCACTTAAGACGTCGCTCATAAACCCTGGCCCATTCAAAGCGCTTGCCGCAGCCAAGCTTCGGTACCTGCAGTTAGCCGACATATGCATAGGTGCATTCGGCAATGCCATTGAGCCAAACCGTTTCGGAAGAGTCTTTCCTCGGCTTTTTGAGCCACTAATTGATAAGCTCTGCACGAAGGATGGAAAAATCTGGGGAATTGGCTTGAAAGCCTACGTTGGCCCGTTGAGCAATTGCGGCGTCGCTGAACGATGGCTGTCGGGCTTAGCGGCAAAATAAAAAGCGAACCCCGGGTCGTAGGATCCCAGCTTTTGCAAGCCTGCTGGCCGTGAAGCCAGCCTACGATTGCCCCGCGCTTGTCCGCCAACACCAGTATACCACAGCCGTTCAACCATTCGTCCATTGTCTCGGGACATTCTGGCCGCCTGGCCAGATGGTTCGCCCAGAGGGCGCTACCGCTCTATCTTGGCGTGGGTGCTAACGTTCCAAGCTTGTCACATGTGACGATCGCGTTGTCCTGCAAGCAGCCCAGTAGTTGCTCCACCTCAACGTCGTTCGCGTTCGGATACGTCGCATAGAAACTATCGATTTGCGCGACGTAGACCGACCACGGCTTGCTGAACGCGGGCCAATCTTTCGGCGCGTAGCGCAGCGGCGTTGGGCTCGGAACCGGCCCCGTCTTCGGGATGTTTGACGGGTGGTCGCCGACCCACGCCATGATGTATCCGTCTGTGTAAGCCTCTATCATGGCATGAATGGCGAGTAGCCGGCGATCGTAGGAAAGTCCGTGCCACCACAGCCCGTCCAGTTGAGTAGAATCCGCGCGTGCGGCATATGGAGTCAAAAGACATATCGTTATAACGACGACAAGGAAGACTCTTCTCATCGGTCGCTCCTTTGGGTGTTCCGCGGTCTTGATGTGTCCTTCGATGTCCGCCGCGCATCTCCAGCGCACAGACACGCGGCGTCCATTAGCAACAAGAAAAATTTCTTTTGGCGTCGAGCATTCAATGCGATGAGCCCAAATTGTTTGCGCATTAGCAAGACACTTGGACAACTCAATCACCATCAAGCTGCGACAGGTTTCCCCGACCTATCGCACGCGTCGCCTTGATAGGCATCTTCAGACGCCAGCGTCGAAACCGTCGGGATGCGCGTTCGCTCGCGCCTGCTAGGCGTCAACAAAGGAGCTCCACCATGGAACAAGCGCTCAGGAATTGGGATCAATCACAAGCAGAGTACGCGGAGCTTTTCTCACAGTCGCCCATTGAATGTCAAGGTTGCTACTGGCTTAGGAAACTCAAAGACGATGTCGATCCCGAATTAGGCGTCGGCAACAACGCCTGGGCCCTCATGTTTGCAGACGATGATCGTATACGCCTTAGCGGGCAGAGCGCAGGCTTCGACGTTGGTGTCGGCCTCGGACTCCAGATCGCGGTTGCCGTGCAAAGAGATCCGCTGGGTGATCCGCTGCCGGCGATTCGGTCGGCGCTCGAGCGAGCTGCTAAGCAATATCGCTGGTACGAGAACGAAGCGAAGAAATGACAGTCGACCTTAGTTGCCCACTTGATACGTGCGCGTCCACGACTCAAGCAGATTCTTGAGCACGTCGGCGGGGAGGTGCTTCAGCCACTGCCCCGCGCTTTGCTTGGCGTTGTACTTGGAAAAAGGACCGACGCCGAAGAGGCTGAGTGCGGGGCCAACTCCGGGCGGAATGTTTTCCGCCCCGTACAGCAGCGGGCTCTGTCCGTATGTGAAATAGTTCTTGCCGCGGTAGCTCTCAGGACGCAGGTGCGTTAGGCTCGCAGCCGTGCGCGCAAGTGGACCCATTGCCGATCGCGCTGCGGAATAGCCTCCCCCGGGAAGTGATAGCTCTCGCGCCAGCGTGGCGAGTGGGCCGTACGACCGATACTTCTTGCCGGCCGCGGACTGTTCGCCGCCGGTGAGCGCGGGCGATACGCGAGAGAGAAAGGCGGCGCTTTCCGGGTGCTGCAAGACATTGCGCGCAAGCGCAGGGCGGAACTTTGATTGCCAGCTCGCAAACGGTACAAGGAACGACCGCGCTGTCTGGGCTGCAGGTGAGAGCGTCGAGTAGTCGACGAGGCTCGCGTTGACCTCATAGGCCGCTTCGTGCGGCTTCATGCCCTGTCTGATGAGCTTGCGGTAAAGCAAGGCCTTGGCCGCGTCGTCGAAGGTCCACAAGCGATGTGAAACGCCGGCATACCACTTGCCGACATTGCGCGCCGTCTTATTCCCCGAGCGCATGGCCACTTCTATTTCTGGCGTCTGGCGCTCGACGCTGCGCAGCGACGTCGCTCCCGCCCCGAGTACGTCAGCGAGTTCGCGCTCGCGTTGAGCTGGCGCCATGCCGAGCAGGCGGCCGTAGAGCTTGAGCGCTGCCGGCACGAGCTTTGGATCTCTGCTCGCGAGTAGGCTTGAGATGTTCGCTTGGTGCGGGAACTCGCTGTAGAACCACGGCGCTTTGTACCAGTCCTGGTACTTCGAGAGACTCTGCGCTACGTCGGCAAAACGAGAAGGCTTGTCGGCTGGCAGGGCGAGCTTGGATGCGAACATGCCACCTTCGCCCGATCCGGTCGTGCCTCGAATCGCCGCGGGAATATCCGCCCATCGTCGCGCGCCGAACGCCGTCTTGAGATTGCGCCGGCCAACAGCGGCGCCGTACTCTCGACCAAACCGTTCGATCGCTTTGTGCGCGGCCTCTTTGTAGAGGTCCGGATGCGAGACGATCTGTGCTTGGCCTGAGCGGCGCAACAGTTGGGGGTTGCGATACGTCAAGGGATTTTGGATCTGATAGCGCTTGCGGAACTTGCCCGGTGATGCCAGACCGGCTTCTTCGGAGTGCGGCACCGGGTGATAGGCCTCGCGGAACTGTGTCTCTTTGCGCGTACCGAGCGCTCTTGATGGCTTGAACTCTTCGGCCCAGTCTGGCAGTACGAAGCCGCTTTGCGCGAGCATCGCTTGCGAGCGGCGGGTCCCGGCGACGCCGGGCATTGTGTCGAAGATTTGCTCGATCGCTTGGGCTCGGCCTCGAAGCGCCCTCGGTAACAGGTTCACCTTGCCGCCGTTGATCGCCCGGACGATCGTAAGATACTGACGATCGCTTAGACCCTCGACCGCGTCGTCATAGGCTCGATGCATGAGGTTGGCGATCTGCGCTCCGCGGTTGGCTGCGCTCTTTGCGCCAAGCGCCGCGTGCTGGTAGTCCTCGAGCCAGTTCCATCCTTGTGCTCCAGGTCGAGAGGCAAGGCGCAGCTTCGTCGGGCCATGCACGCCGAAGAACTCAAACGGCGCGGCGGCGAGGTTGCCGAAGATGCGGGCCCCGGACTCGACGCCTTGGCCGAGTTGCGGGCTTACTTTGCTCGCCATGCCAGCGGCTAGTCGCGCGAGTTTGTTCGAGCTCTTGACGACCGCCGGTAACCCGTAACGCTCGGCAGTGCCGAAAAGTCTTTCTCCGGCTCCGGCTCGACCCAGGACGACGGTGGGATCATAGAGCGTTTGCACGAGCATCGGGTCTACCCAGTCGCGCTGCCAGGACTTCTCCTTGCTCGGATCCTGTCCAAAGAGCTTGGCGATCTGGTTATACGCAAGCTGCGTGTCCGACTGATATTGTCCGGGAGACTCACCATGCACGAGCGTCCGCCAAAAGCCACGATGCTGACCGGCCAAGTCGGCGGAACCAGAGCTCTCGCGATGACGAGCGAGGTTTGCTTCGGACGGTCTGGCTAGGAGATCCGCGAACTTTGTGAAGGCGCGGCCTGTGTCGCCTGCCATGTCACCCAAGTGCTGGCGCATGTAGCCGAGCACGTCCGATGAAATCGAAGAGTCGATGATCGGCCCAGGGGCGCCCGTACTTCCCTCGGCTTTTGCCTTGCTCAGGTCGATGACGGGTCCGGGCGGGGATTCAGAGGCTGCGGCCGGCGTCTGCGACTGGCGGGCGAGAGAGGCACGGATGTGTGCGATAACGCTTGGGTCTAATCTCGAGCTGTTCTTCTTGGTCGGAATCTCAGACCACGGGATCGGCATTGGTGACTTCCTTGCGCTGTCCGTTCACGTGTGAACCGTTCTCGCTTGCCTCGGTCTTCAACTTTCGCGACCAGTAGCGAGAGGTGCGCGCAAGATTGCGGCAATGGGCACTGCAGTACAGCGGTTGTCGCTTGCATGCATGCGCGTGATCCTCGCGGATCTGCGAAATGGGATCGCCGCACACGACGCAGCTAGTCATGCTGTCGATCTACAGCCTGCCTGTAAACGCCGGAGATAGGGGTATATACCCCTATGAGCCCACCGGTGAGTGGTTCGCATCGTTCGCGCTTCAACGCGTGGCCTTTCACGCTGATAGCCCCGGGAGGTCGAGTGTGCGATCTCGCTTCTTGAGGGCGCGGTCGCGCCAGAGCAGCGCGATGTCGACAAAGTACGGATGGAGGACGTCGAGTGAAGGCTCTTCGCCGGCGTCGATGAGAGTCAGGATCTCAGCCTTGTGGACAATTAGTTCCGCACGCAGTGCTTCCGTAACGGCTCCCGGCGGCGCGTCAACCCTTAGAAGGTCACCGTTGCGCTCGAGTACGATGTCGAGCTCGCGGATCCGGGCCAAGAGGCCTGACAGGGTCATCACAGATCGTGAAGCTCGCGGCTCGGCTCGTCGGCCCGTGCGAGGTCTGCAAAAGGCAGCCCGGCACGCGCCTTTCCGTTGCTCGTCTGAGGGCTCTCCACCGGGTGCTCGAATTCGGTTCCCAATGCGGTTCCGAAGGTGCTCGAAGAGGCCGGAACGCCGGGAACCGAATTGCGCTCTATTTCATCGGGCTTTGAGGTCATTTCGCGGATTCGGTTTTGCGGTTCCTGACATATACTGGGAACCGCGGAACCGAATCTGGATTTGTACCTGTACGGGTCGCCCTTTTTGCCGCTGCCGGAACGTTCGAGCTGGCCTTCATCCGTGGACGCAGCAAGGGCCGCCAAGATGTGCTGCTTGCGGCCTGGGATTGCCGCCAAGATGGTGCTCGTGTCCGGCATCTCATCTGGCTTCTCAGAGGCAAGTCGATCCATGAATCCGACGATGGCCTGCCGGGCGAGCCGGACCTCAGCGGCCTCCTTGCTCTCACCGGTCGAATCGACGCGCAAGCTGTCGGGGTCGAACGTGAGCACGGTGTCGGATAGGTTCTCACCGAAGCGCTGGTCGCTTGCGATCGACCGGTAATGTTCGGTGCGCTTGAGCACGATCACGGTGTCCACAGTTGCAGCCCAGGCGGTGCTGCCGAGGATCTCATCCACGATTTGATCGTGGCGGTTCTTGCCGGAATGGTGGAGCAAGAGCAAAGCGGACCCGCTTTGCCGCGCGAGCTCAATCACGGCATCGAAGGCATTGGAAGTCTCGGAGTAGTCGTTGGACTGCTTGACGCCCAGCAGCCTCTGCGCCGTGTCTACGATAACGAGCACTGGGCGATGCTCTTCTATCGCCTTGCGCAGCCATGCGATTGCTCCGGCGGGAGCGCGCTCGATGCAAAAGTACAGATCGTCGTCTGCTGTGATCGCGAGCTTTCGAAGTGACGATTTCCAACCGCCGCGAGCACCTTCGAGCGCCAGGTACAGCACTGGCCCCTTTTCGGTCTGCCGGCTTAGAAACGACTCGCCACGAGCGACCCGAAGCGCGAGATTTAGCGCAAGGGTTGATTTGCCGCCCTTGGGTCGGCCGGCGAGAATCGCAGTGCCTCCTGTTGGGAGAAGGCCTTCAAGAACAAAGGTGAGATCGTCGCCGTCGGATTCGGCGAGCAGGTCGCTCGCCCGGATGAAGCGCGCTGACTGCGAAGACTCGACGTTCTGGGTACGCGAAATCGAACGCGCACTTCGCACGAGCACCAGCAACTCTTCAACGGTGTGCAGTTCATTAAGCCAGTCTTGTACATCGCTCCCATCGCTCCGATCTGCAAAGAGATCGACGACACGCACTTCGATATTCGGATAAGAATCGGCGACCGCTTGAGCGCGCTTTTGTGCGGTGCTGCGACCAACTTCGTCTGAATCACAAACGACGATGACTCTGCTCGCCCCGCAAAGATCGGCCGCCATTTTCGGCAGGAGCTTCCCGTTTGTGCCGCCAGCAATCGTCGTAACGGCGGAATCGTTGGCCGCCTCTCGCAAGGCCGCGCGTAGCCGATCACACTTGCGCTCACCCTCGACGAGGAAGATGGCCTTGCCCGCTTGGGCTGCTGTGACGACTTCCCGGCGATGGTAAAGGGGCAGCTTCTTGCCGTTGAGTTTTTTCTCAAGTTCACCGTTTGCCAGCCGGCGGTATTGCAGGAAGGATTTGGCTTCGCCATTTCTTCCTGGCTCTATACGATCGACGGCCCCATTTGTGAACTGCTCGTCGTCCGGGGCGTCGTCGTAGGCGTAACGCTCAACGCAGTGAGCGGTGTCCGTTATGAGCCCGCGCTCACGCATCCATGCTTTGGCGGCCTCTTCGTTGCTCGCGATACCTGCATGGACGGCGAGGTCGATCGATTGTCCGCCCGTGGCGCATACGTCGCAGAACCACGTGTCCTTGTCAGGGTTGATCCGCAACGAGGGGTTAGCATCGCCGTGGCTATGGTTCTCGCGGCGAACGCATGACACGGCAATCTCATGGCCCCGGCGCTTCCCTTGCCGAACGCCTGTGATAGCCGCATAGGTGTCGGCGACGCTTGCTATCATTGCGTCGAGGACTCTAACTCGTCGTACTCGCGTTGAGCCTGCTCCCGCGCGTCGAACCACAAACCGCCGAAGGCGCAGGCTTCCGGATCGCGGCGCAGTTCTGCGTGAATCTCAGCCGCCCGGCGTTCAAGCCACGCCTTGCGCTCTTCTGGCGTGGATGCTTTCTTGAAGCGAGCCCGCTCGAGCGCGGCACGCACCGGAGCGAACTGTGTCTCGACTGAGACAGAGCGCGCAGACTCAATCGCCTTGCGTTGGCGGATGCTCTGAAAGGAGCCGCGTTCGCGACTCGAAAACTGGCCCACGGAAACTCTCCTAGTCAAGACCCGCTGGTTGGCGCCAGCGGGTTTCTTATTGCTTCAAGACGATCTCGCCGCTCAGGATCCGATCGACGACTGCCTTACTGACGACGTAGCGCTGTCCACACTTGATGGCGGGGAACTGATCCTTGCGCACCATGTCATAGAGCTTGTCGCGCGAGATCCCAAGAATCTGCGAGACGACGCCGATGTCGAGCGTGGCGCGAAGATTGTCGCTAGCTCCTGGCTTGTCGAGAACCTGGCTGGACTTGGGCATAATCGCTCCTTTGGGCCGGAGTTGATTAGTCCAGTATAATAGGCTATAATTGTGCTGAGAAGGAGCAGAATTTCTAGCCTATGCCAAAGAGACGCAAAGATCCCGAGGGTGGCCGCATCAACGATGCACTGCTCGAGCTAAGCCAAACAGCCTCAAGTGCGGTCATGCGAGAATTGGCGAGGCTTTTACATAACCGCGGACTGTCACAGGAACGCGTTGCGGAAGCCTTGGGGCAGAATGCATCGGCTGTTGCCCGTCAGTTCCGACGGAAGACACCTCGTGCTCAGACGATCGAAAGCTATGCTTCGAAATTTGGCATACCGGTCGGATACCTGCAGCTTGTCGGCGGGGCGGCTCTCGCCGAGGCTCAACTCGTCAAAGCGGAAAAGCAGCTCTCGTACTGCTTGGACCTAGCCCAGGCGTATTTCAAGCCTGGGACGGTTGCGCGATTTTGGACTTTTTTTAAGCCTCTCGATGCTGGTGAGCGGGCACGTCTGCTGACCATGTTCCAAGTCAAAGACTACTTAGCCCAACTGCGTGACGTTCCTGAATCCAGTGGCTGGCCGCCAGGCGTTCCTTGGCCCCTTCAGGCTTTTGCTGATGAGATCGCGTCATTGTTTGATTTCAAGAGCCAACTGCGTGTGAGCGGTCCTCCGGCGGACCTCTTATCGGGGATATGGGTATCGGCAATGCAGTATTTCACGCTCTCCGAAAGCCGAGTTCTTATCGACCTCGCAATATCATTGCTGGAAATGAAGGGGATCCCAACTAGTGGCCTTGAGCGACATCTAAAAAACAGAATCGAAGACGTTATGAAAAACCCTCGCCACTATCTTGGACGGCGAGCTGACCTGAAAGGAACACTGCAATGAAGGGCTACATGGTCAAGCGCGGCACTCGTCGCGTCCGCGGGTCCGACAAGCACACAAGCTGTTGGCGTCTATTCGTAGAGCTCGGCCGACGCGCTGACGGCAAGCGCGAACGCCGCACAAAAACCGTCTATGGTACGGAACGCGACGCGGCCAAAGAGCTCCGCTCCCTACTGCGCGAGCACGACGCTGGTGTTCGTTCAAACCCGTCTCAGCTTGATGTTGAACACTTTCTGCGTCGGTGGTTTGCGACTAAGACCGACCTTGAGCTTGGAACACGCGAAGATTACGAAGCTGTAATAGAGCAGCGCCTTATTCCAGCATTTGGCAAGCTCAAGCTCGATCGGCTCGATCGTCAAGTCATTCGCGCCCAATATTCTCGGTGGCTTGCTGAAGGCCGGCTCCCGCGTAAGAGCAAGAAGCCACACAAAGCCAAGCGGGCCAGCCTATCGTCGGCGACAATTCGGAAGATCCATACGGTGCTGCGCGGGGCGCTCCAAAGCGCTTTCGATGACAATCTGGTCGTCCGCAACATGGCGGCCGGCCTTGAACTCCCAAAGCTTGCAGTGAACGAGCGCAGAGCGCTATGCGCCGACGAGTTCAAAGCACTGCTCGTCGCGGCGTCGAGCTCGCGAATGTACGCGCCGATACTGACGCTCTTGGCCACTGGTCTGCGACGCGGCGAGCTGCTCGCGCTGCGCTGGAAGGATTTGGATCTGGACCGACGCCGACTCGCGGTCCGCCGATCGCTCGAAAGCACAAAAGGCGCATTGCGTTTCAAGGCACCGAAGACCGCGAAGACACGGGTGGTGACGCTGCCAGAGATCGCGATCGACGCCCTGGTCGCTCATCGCGTGTGGCAGAACAAAGAGCGCTTGCGTATGGGCGAGGCATGGGTCGACAACGATCTGGTCTTTGCGGGGTTTGCCGGCGGGCCGTGGGAGCCTCACAACTTCTCGCGCGACTTTCGCAAGTGTGCGATCGCCGCCGGCATCGGCAGCATCGGCTCCCATATACTGCGGCACACCGCTGCCACCGAGATGCTACGGCAAGGTCTTCACCCGAAGGTCGTGGCCGATCGGTTGGGCCACGCGACCACGCGGATGACGCTTGACATCTACTCGCACATGAGCCCAGACCTTGAGTCTGATGCTGCGGCTCGCATGAACGTAGCGCTTAACGCTGCGCTTGCCGAGAAAGCATTGCCCGCCTAGAGGCTCGTGGGCTCGGCGAAGCGAGGCTCGCTGTACTTGCTTGACGCTTCCTCGGCGAGGACCAACGCTTGCCGCAGCAGTGTCTTCGCGTGGTTTAGGTTGCGATTGAATTCCGCAAAGTCTCCATTGTTGAGCAAGAGTTCTGCCTTTGCGATGGCGTCGAGCGCCCACTCAATCTTCTCCCCGGCCCTGTCGGCAAGTGCCTCTTCACGTCGAGGGCGATGTTTCTCGATCATTTTTGACTCCCAATTTGCAGCTTTCCGAAGATTTGGTCACCAAAACGGTCACCAATCTGAATTCGCGCGCGTCAAGTCGAGGTGCTCTGTGCTCACAACTCCTTATACTGCAAGGCTTTGAACGTGTGGGCGAAACAGGGCTCGAACCTGTGACCCCCTCCTTGTAAGGGAGGTGCTCTACCAGCTGAGCTATTCGCCCTCGATTTGGCTAAGCCACTTCACAGAGGGTCTTGCGGCTTGCGCTTACGTCCTCCTATTGGTCTTGAATAGCAACTTGTGGGAGGCCGCCGCGGCGCTCCAGGTACTCATGGCTGAGCTTGACGATGTGGTCGAAGGCAGCCCATTGCAGCGGCTCCTTTCTTCTGCGCAGTTCGACCACATGAGTTAATTGGTCCCATGCTTCAATGGCGCGATACGCGCCCATCTCGAGATATAGGTTTGGTTCCAACAGACCTGAGCTTACTAGGCCGCCGACCTTCTCCCAGAAGTTCCCAAGCACCAGCTCAGGATGCGTCGCGATGAATGCTGCACCTTTTTCCAGCTCATCGCGGTATTTCGCATCACGCAGTCTTTCGGGTAACTCGTTCGCGACATACTCGCGCGCGGCATACATCTCTGGCGATGCATACTCGCGATGCAGCGCCAGAAAGCCTTCGAGTTGCGTGGCTAGTTTGAGCTGACGGATTTGGATGAGTGCGGCGATCGCCGTCGCGGTTATGACGACCGTCGTGACGACCGCGGCTCCGGCACTGATGGCTTCCCAACTCATGCGTGTGACCCTCCGGCATCCTTCGACAAACGTTGTTGTCGGCTCACCCTCGCGGCACGAGGGTGGTGAAGCCAGTAAAATGTAAGTCGCGGGCGACCACTCTATTGGCGCGACCGAGTCAGGTACGCGAGGCCGCGCTTAGTCGCGCAAGTAGTACGTGTAGGTGCTGTTGCCCCCGGTGTCGATAAAACGCATGCCGTATGCTTGGCCCGTTGAACACGGCGTGTCCATATCATCACCGTGATAGAGGAACTTATCGGACGGGTTTAGGCAAAAGTTATTGCTGCCGCCCCACCAATCGTGTACCGGGTCGGAATCCGCAAAGGCGTAGATGTAGACCGTGTAGGCGCTGATGTCGTTGGTGACGATGATTTGGCAGGCGTCCTGCGCGACGATCCACCAGCCCTGACTCTCACCGTATGCCTTCCCTTGGCTGTCTTGCCAAGTAATGGCGTACGCGACGTTGGCCTTGCCATACGTGGAGCTATTACAGACGGTGAACTCGGCGGCTGCCGGCGCCGCATAGCAGAGCATCGCAACGGTCAAAAACGCTGCGGCGATGACAAGCTTAAAAGCCATGACATGTACCTCGCTCAAGGCCAGCAAAGCCATACCCCGCAAGGAATTCGAATCCCTGGTCCGGCTCTAGGGGCTTACAATTGCGACGCTGCCGTCAACCGTCATCTTCAACGGCGGTAAGCCGAATTGCGCCGTGGCATCGGCGATTCGCTTGAAGATAACGGTCGCCTCCGCGGGACCTGCAAGCTGTGGGATGCCGCTTTCTGTCAGGCGTTTGCCGTATCCGAGATCGACGGCCGTCAGCTTGATCTGCTTGAGCGTTCCACCGGAAAACGTCGATTGTGCGATGACGGTCTGAAAGATGAACGGTTCGGCAAAACCGCCCGTCACGTCGAGCGGGGAGGAAAGATCCCACGACGTGATCCGCTCCGGGTGTGCGAAGACCTGTTGCATGAGCGCGTGGTTTTGTTGGTACAGATCGTGCGCGAGCGGCAGCTGGATATCGCTCCAGAAAAAATTGGACAGGCCGTAGAAAATTGGGCGGCCCTTGTAGATTTCGATCGGGCCTAAGTTATGGATGCCCGTCGTCACGAATTCGTCTGCGCCTGCGTCGATCGCCTGGTGTGCGAGGGTGCGGAGAAATCCCGCAGCCAGGCCAGGCTTTGCGAGGTCGTCGCAATCCTGCGAGCATTCGTGCGAATGGATCGTGGCGACGAGAAAATCGGAGTATTGCTTGCCTTCTCTAATGCTGCGCAGGATCTCGGCTTGGTCCTCGGGATCCATCGAATATTCGTATCCGTACGAGGACGCAAGCTTGAAGTTCTGCGTGAAGAGCGTCAACGATTGGGGCACGCCGCTACAGTGTTGGTGTTGGAGCCGGCACGATGCGCGAGCGAGCGATTGCATCAGATCTCTTGGCACGTCGACGTACTGTGTCACCGCCAACGCGCTCAGACCGGGCCTGCCCGGCGCGCCATCTTCAGGCGGCAGGGCGGCGGCGGTCGGCAGAAACGTCGATGCAAATGAAACGATGCCGATCCGGCCCTTCGAGCTCTCGAAGAAGGCCGGCGCCCGCGCGCGTCCCCGGTCTTCACCCACGCCGGCCCAGACGATGCCGGCGTCGTCAAGCCAGTGGCTCGTCTCTCGCATGCCCTCGATGCCCCAATCCTCGGCGTGGTTGTTCGCGCGCGATACGAGATCGAAACCCATCGCGCGCAGGTCCTTGGCGACGGAGGGCAACGCGCTCAATGTCCAATCGCCGGCATATGAATATGGGTATCCTTTGAAAGACCGGATGTCGAGGATCGGCGTCTCCATGTTGCCGTAGAGCGCATCTCCTTGACGGAGTATGTCCAAGATCGACTTGAAGGCCGGCTCGCGCGCGGCATACTGCGAGAGCGGACGAGACATGATGAGGTCGCCAACCGTCGTCAGCGTGAATCCGTCGCGGACGCTCATTTGCAGCTCGGGAGCGAGCGGTCTCTTGGCGTCTATTGCAGATGGTTGTCTCACGCCTGGATCCGAAGGGTTGTCCGCTCGGGCGGCAAGCGGTGTCACCATGCACAGCAATGCGATCGCGAGAGAGCGTATAGGCACGCGGGAGCATTTCTCATTAAACCGTATGAACTCCGGCCGTCGATCGGTTTTACACCCCCCTCCGCGCGGGAATGGATAGGTGCTGGGCTCTAGGGGACGCGTGACCGGTGACGGCATTGCAAAGAAAGTATCCTAGTCGACCTGAATCCGCTGCCATCGTGAGACGCGATCTGAGGCAGTTCGCCCTTGGGTGCGGCTACTATCCCTATGTCGTCGATGATATCATCGTCGCCGTCGGTGAGGCGTGCAGCAATATCATCGAGCATAGCAAAACCCAAGAGCTCTTCCTCTTGGATTGCGAATGCCAAGGTGATTGCTTGACCGTCTCACTCGAAGACTATGGCATTGGGTTTGAACAGCAGTCGCCCGTCGAAGACTACGTACCCCAACCCCGAGGATATGGGATCCACATGATGCGCAAGCTGATGGATAAGGTCGAATACGTACACAAGCCCGGCAATGGCACGATCGTGCGGCTGGAGAAACGTAAGGTGCGAGAACCTTCGCCTATGAAGTCTTTCGCAACTGAGTAGACTAGCCGTGCATCCATCGGGCGAAGCGATGATCCCCGCGAAGGACGTCAAGCCGCGGATCATGTGAAAACAAGGTGCGGTCCACCATCGGCATCTGGGAGAGCCAGGCGAAAGCTTCATCAATCCGGTCGTTGGCGCTATACGCCAATGCGGTTATCAGCGGACAGCTTTGCCCCGCGTGGGCTAGTCTTTCGACGACTTTGAGCTCTGAACGCGCCTTCGCTGTGTCGCCCATGGACGCATAGATGTGTGCGAGCTCGCCCCGGGCACCAAGATCCGACGCAGCTGACTGCATGCGTTCGATGTCGTGTATGGCAGCTGCGTATTGGTGGGTTTGCTCGTGAGCGGCGGCGAGCAGCAGTTCAGCCGGTTCGACGAACAAACTATCGGCTTGCACGACTTTCGCATAGGCGATGGCAGCGCTGTAGTCCCGGCTCATGTAGTGGTCGAGGGCCAGAAGATACGCGAGATTCGGCAAGCTAGCGTCCAAGGTCGATGCACGCTCGAGTTCGTGTCGCGCGTTAACGAGATCCCCTTGCCAAAGCAACACCGCGCCGTACCAGGAGTGAGCGACCGCGAGATCCGGGTCGAGAGTAATCGCTTTGCGCAGATCTGCAGCGGCGGCGGCGAAATCGCCGTCGGTGTCATATTCCACGAAGCCGCGAGCCGCGTGAGCTACGCCTGAAGCGTCGTTGAGAGCGACGGCTTGCCGGCTCAGCCGTTCGGCATCCACCGACTCCACCTGGGCAGAGGGGCTACCTTCCCAAACATCCGCGAGCTTGGCGCTCGCGATCGCCTCGCCAGCGTAGCCGGCCGGGTTGCGCGGGTCGTCTGTCACCACGAGCCGGAACTCCCGGATGCTTTCGCGCAGGTCTGATTCGCTAGTGCCGCGCCAGTAATACCAACCCAACGCATCCGCTTGTTCGGCGGGTCCGGTCAAGGCATCGCCAAGGGGAGATTTTGCTTTTTCGTTTCGAGCGGCGAACAGCCAGGCGCCGATCAGAAGGAGCGCTATGAGGCCGACAGCCGCACCCAATGGCCTTCGACTGGCGTGCGCCTTTTCGGGACCGAGGACATGTCTGGTCGCACGGTGCGAGAACTTGTAGCCTCGCTTTGGCAGAGTCTCGATAAACGTCTGTCCTGAAGTGGTTTCGAACTGACGCCTCAGCATGTAGATATTTTGCGATAGATTGCTCTCTTCGACCGGCTCGCTGTTCCAAACGGCTTGCAACAGCTGCTCCTTGGAGACGAACCGTCCGGCGTTCTCTAGTAGAAAGAGGAGCGTTTTGACGACTTTCGGAGCCAGCGGGAGTGCCGTTGTTCCAAATCGGAGGACCATGTCGTCGCTTCGGACGCTGTACCGGCCAAACCGGTATTCGATGACAGGCAAGCTCGAGGGCGACCGACTGCCGTTGATTGGCTCTTGAGGCATACTTGAGGAGATTTTTAAGATTTCGAAGCGGCCACCTTGGTAAGCTCGCCGCATGTCGATCTGGACGTGGCGGACAACCTTGGTGCTGACGGTGTACGTTCTCGTGCTCGCTGCATGCGGCGGCGGAGCTGCAGGACCCGGACCGGGGCCAACCCCTCCGCCCGGCGGCTCGCCGAGTCCGCAACCGTACTTACCGCTCGCGGTCGGCGAGACGTGGACTTATGCCTGCTACTTAGGCACGCCGGCGCCTGGTGCTTCGACTTTCCCCAAGACCAATAGCGTCCTCGGCACGACTACTGTTGGCGGCACGCTGGTCTACGAGTACGCGGAGCAAATCCCAAGCTCTCCTACGAAGAGCGCGACCCAAATCCAGCTGTTGGCCAACGATGCCAACCAGAACACGCTCATTTACGGATATATGGCGAACCCTACGGCAACGCCACAAGCGGTGGCGCCGACGCTCATCGTTCCGGCGAGCCCAGGTCCCAGCAACAAACCGTATGACTATCCTTCCGAGCAAGGCGGCCTGATCAGCCGTGTTTTTTGCTGCAGGGGCGTCACGAATCCGACCAAATTTGGCGTGTTCCAGGTCAATGAATTTTTTGACGGATCACACGTAGTTTCGTCAGCCACGGACGGTTACGGATATGCCCGGGGTCTCGGAGTGATGGAGGAGGATCATAACTTCAACAATGCCGCGACAAGGATCGATTGCATCGTGACGGCAACGCCCGCGCCCATCGCTCAGGGGCGTGTACTTATGTAAGCATTCATCACTGCAAGAATAAGAAAAAAAGCTCCCGCACATCGATAAAATAACAACCGTCCACGCGGGCTAAAGACTGGCGAAGGAGGCCTATTTGCCAGCACCCGCTCCGGCATTAGAAGCCACATGGTTCCAACAGCGGCTTGAGCAACTGCAACAAGTAAGAAAACGAGGTGGTCAGACACTCAATAGTACTTAGGTAACTCCCTGCGATCGGTCCTCCGCGGTCCTTCTTTGCGCAACCGTTGCAGGTCCGGGCGAAGGAGACAACCTCCACTTATACGGAACCGGCGAAGTCAAGCTGGATGGGGTACGGCTGGTGAGCAGAACGCTGTATATGACCGAAATTTACGCCGCTTTCATCGCGGAATACGTTAACGCGCATAAAGGATGCGTACCTGAACAGGCTGAGGCTGCCTGGCTGTCGATGGCGGAAGAACTGTTTTTTCGACATGATATCGGTCCAGGGCCGCTACATACGGTTTCCGATTCCTATTTCGCTGAAATCCTCGAGAAGGCTCGGTTGCAGCCATAGTGCCCGTGCGTCCACGATCTCGCACTTTCAAACAGCTGCATGTTTGTGTTCTCATGTGTTGTTTGTCAGCCTGTCAACACATAAGTCAACGCGAGCCGAACGTGTCGGCCGTCGGCAGTCCAGCACCACTTCCGACCGTTTCACTCCATGAGACTTTCGCATCTTCGTCGGTTGCTGTGTCTCCAAGACCGCCTCAACCAAGCACTAGTCCAATTCCACCAGACCACGCCGACCAAGTGATCATCAATCAGGTGATGGCGATGCTTCCAACGAGGTTGCACTCGCAGGTCCAGTGGGTTCACGTTCATCAACCTCTGAAACCAGGATATAGTCGGTTGCCTAATCACGGCCTGGTCGTCACGTTGGGGAGCCAATACGTTCTGTACTTTGATGGTGCATTACAGCCTCACTCGAACGTCATTTACGAACCCAGTCTATCCTCATATCTGACCGTCGTTACGCACGGCTGGGAATGGTACTACTGTTCACCAACGGGCCTTCCCACGACGTGCGCCAGGGCGGTTCATTGAATGAACCGCTCGTCCGCCGGTCCCAAGGATTCGGGCCAGCATGGATGTTGGAGCCCACACTGACCATTTGATTCTTACCCTTGCGTAATGGTCCAAAAACGGGATCGACTTTCGAGATCACCGTTGGAAACGCTGTCCATCTTGAATACCAAAGGTTGGACTTTTGCCCAAACTACAACGATGCAAACTGGCAGATTTCTTTTACCGGTACGGTCCGGTATCATACGCTTCGGCCGTTCGGGTAAAAGAAGGGGGTTATGATGTGCGATCGATGCAAGAAAAACAAAAGCGGATTGATCTTGCTATCGTGGGACGACCGTCCAACAATGGTATTGTGTAACGACTGCGTTGACGCTGTGAAAAACGAGAGCGGGCAAGAGCGCCCGATTCAGTCCGAACAGCCATACAGCCAGGAGTAGCTGCAGGCCGGCGGATTAAATCCTACCCCCAAGGGAATTCGAATCCCTGTCCCCGCCTTGAAAGGGCGGTATCCTAGGCCTCTAGACGATGGGGGCGCGATGCATGTACGCGTGGGCCCGGCAGGACTTGAACCTGCGACCAACCGGTTATGAGCCGGCCGCTCTAACCACTGAGCTACAGGCCCGAAACACAGCTGCCCCTGGATACTTCGCCGCCGTGCCGAGCATTTCTTCGATTGCCATGAGCCGATTGTATTTTTCCACCCGGTCGCTGCGCGACAGCGATCCGGTTTTGATCTGACCTGCGTTGAGTCCGACGGCGATGTCGGCTATCGTCGTGTCTCCCGTTTCGCCCGAGCGGTGGGATATGACCGCGTTGTAGTTCGCCGATTGCGCGAGCCGTACCGTGTCGATCGTCTCGGACAGCGTGCCGATCTGGTTGACCTTCACTAAAATCGCGTTGCCCACTTTTTCGTCGATGCCGCGCTGCAAGAATTCGACGTTGGTGACGAAGATGTCGTCGCCGACGAGTTGCAACCGGCTGCCCAGGCGTGCGGTGAGCTCTTTCCACCCGGCCCAATCGTCCTCGGCAAGCCCATCTTCGATGCTGACGATGGGATAGGCGTTTGCCAACCGGTCGTAGAGATCGATCATGCCGGAAGCTGCGAGCGCCGGTTCGCCGACAACCGCCTGATAGGCGCCGTTGTCGCAAAACTCGCTCGCGGCAGGGTCGAGCGCAAACGCGACATCGATACCTGGCTTATATCCTGCGGCGTTGATTGCATCCATCATGAGGCTCAGCGCTTCTTCGATGTGGCGTAACGGTGGCGCATAGCCGCCTTCATCGCCGACCGTTGTCGGATAGCCCTTCTTCTTGAGCACTGTGGCAAGCGCGTGAAACACCTCAGAGCCGTAGCGCACCGCTTCTTTGAAGCTTGGAGCGCCGAGCGGCACGATCATGCACTCCTGGAATTGCAGCGCGCCCTCTGCATGTTTGCCGCCGTTGATGACGTTCATCATGGGCACGGGCAACGTCCGCGCGTCGCTGCCGCCGATGTACGTGAACAGCTGCATGCTCTTGCAGTGTGCCGCGGCATGCGCCGCTGCGAGCGAAACGCCCAGGATTGCGTTTGCGCCGAGCTTTGATTTGTTCTTGCTCCCGTCGAGCTTGATCAGGCAGTCGTCGAGCCCTCGTTGATCGCACACCGGCATGCCGACGATAGCTTCCCGGATCGTTCCGTTCACGTTACCGACCGCATGCAGGACGCCTTTGCCGCCGTAGCGCTTGGGATCGCCGTCTCGCAGTTCGACGGCTTCGTGCACGCCGGTAGACGCGCCCGAGGGTACTTCGGCCTCGCCCATGACACCGCTGGACGTGGTCAGCATCACCGCAATCGTCGGGTTGCCACGCGAATCCAGAATCTCGCGCGCGTGCACGTCGGCGATCGTCGGCTCGGAAGCGTCCGCGCTCACGATTCGAAGATCCACGGGTCCGATGCGCGCTCGTAGCCGAGCAGTTCATCGGCTTTGAAAAAGAGCGACACCTCACGCGCTGCGCTGGCCGTGCTATCCGAGCCGTGCACCAGGTTGCGGCCGATCGATGCGCCGAGATCTCCGCGAATGGACCCGGGAGCCGCGTTCGCGGGATTCGTCGCGCCGATCATCGTTCGCGCTAGCTCGATCGCCCCCGGACCTTCGACCACCATGGCGACGATCGGGCAGGTCGTAATGTATTCGACCAGCCCGTTGAAGAACGGCTTGCCGGCGTGCTCCTTGTAGTGCTCTTGCGCCAGCGCCGTGCTCACGCGCATGAGTTTTAAGCCTGCGATGCGCAGCCCACGGCGCTCGAAGCGAGCGACAATCTCGCCGACGAGGCCACGTTGAAGGGCATCCGGCTTTGCCAGGATGAGCGTTCGTTCCATGCGGTGGGGTTTGCCCGCAAGTTTCGGAGGTTCCTGGAAATGGGAAGGGGCGACTTTCCAGTCGCCCCCTACATATGTCGTGTCGGTCCTCGCGTGTGTCGTTGTCGCGTGTTGTGTCGGGAAGGATCAGGGTTGTACGAAGACACTCCCTGCCATCACGAACTCTCGGTGCGCCCGCTGCGAGTGCAAGAGATCGCGCGACCCGCTCTTCGGAGCAATCCATGCGCACACGACGATGACGGGCAATGCCCGCGCCCAGATGGTGAGGCGCTCCTCGTAGCGCTCGACGCTGGCTTCGTCGAAGCAGAGATCCTCGCGCTCGGGATGAGCGAGTATTCGAACGTGCGGCCAGCTCGCGTTGCGGATCATCTGCACGAGCGCGTCGTATTGTTCGATCTGACGATGGTGGTCCAAGCGATCCTTGCCGTCGAACCACGCGAAGCACAGCTGGCGTCGCTTCATGATCGTGTCGAGATCGAAGCCCTCTTCGCGCACGACTCTTTCGTAAAAGGCGCGCTGTGCAGGATCGGCGACGAGCATGACCGCTTGGTTGGAGCGGATGGCGTTGCCGATGAACTTGCGAGCGAACGACACGTACTCGTCCATGTCGGCCATGATGACGAGCGCGTGACGACCGCGGCTGAAGGAGGCGCCCTCCAAACCCAAGTCGAGGGGCTGGAAGCCCGCCGGCCGCTCTTCCAATTTCTCGCGGATGAGGGCGAGCGAATAGCCCCGGCTCTTGAGCCGGTTTATCTCCTCGACTCTGGCGACTGCTGCGGTCTCGTCGAACAGGTTTGTGCGGCCGGAGACGGAGTCTACTCCTAACAGGCCGCATTCGCCGTACTTGCGAAGGGTCGGGACCGAAACGCCGAGTTTATGCGCCAGTTCTTTGATCGTGACTTTGCGGGGGGTGCCCCAGTGATGGTCGCTGTCGGACCGTTCCTCCGCGAGGCTGTGCAGTGTCATCTAGCCTTTGATTCTCCTCGATGCGGCTATTGGATCTAGCGACGCTCACAAGTCTCGTGTCCGCGCTGCCGCGATTTGGCACGTTCTCATATTCCGCCAGCATTAAGTCCACCAACGCCGTGGCTCTCGAACGGCTCTATAGTAATGACGCTTTTGGCATATCATTTGTTACGGAGACCCAGACCCAAGGTCGCGGCAGAGCGGGACGTTCCTGGGAATCGCCTGCGGGATCGGGCATCTACGCGTCCACCATTCTGCCGGCGGAGCTCTCCGCTGCGGCCTTGCCGGCCGTGGGTTTTTGGGCATCTCTCGCCGTCAGGGAGGCCTGCCTTTGCGAGACCGGCCTTGGCCTCGAGCTCAAGTGGCCGAATGATCTCTTGTGGCAAGGCCGCAAGTGCGTTGGCATCCTCAGTCAGGGGCGTTGGAACGGCGACGCCGCTCGCGTAGTGGTGGGAGTCGGCATCAACGTCAACCGGCCGCGCGAAGTCGATCCGTCTATCGCGGAGCGAGCGATTTGGCTGTCAGAGGGCGCTGGAAAAGAGCTTGACCGCACTGCGCTGCTGGGCCGATTGCTGTCCATCTACGAGCGCGACTTTGACCGCTTGTGCAGCGAGCCAGAGCGCGTGATCGAGGGTTGGTCCCGGGTCGCCAAGCTCGAGGGAACCCACGTCGCCGTCAAAGCGAGCGACGGAAGCGTACTGCATGCGGGAACCGTTCAATCGATCGCGCATGACGGAGCACTCGTCTTGCTTACCGCATCGGGAGCGCAGCGAGTCACGCTCGGGGATGTCGAGGCTCTGGCGAACTAAGAAGAACTCGTAGCTTTCGCCGCTTTGATGTCCTGGCCGTTTTGGTGAAGGATCAGGTCTTGCACGGCTCCGCTTGCATCGCGTTCGAAATCGATCTGCGCGTTGACGATCTTGTAATAGAAATGATCCTTCGCGGACGCGAAGACGGGTTCGGACGGCTGCCCCGTGAGCTGCACCGCGAGCTGTGCACCTGAGAGCGTCACCGAGAACTGCAAGCCCTCACCCGCCGTGTACGTGCCGACGTAACTCGCGAGAGTCGGCAGATCGAGGCTGACGGTGGGCGGAAATGATGCCGATGCTTCGGGCGGCGGTTTCATCCCAGCGCGCGCCGCCACCAAATTGGTGCCGTTTTGATGCAAGACGAGCGCGTTGATCTTGCCGTCGGCATCGCGGGTGAAATCGATCTGCGCGTCCACCACGCGATAATAGAAGTGGTCTTTCGACGACGGATAGATGTTGGCGAAGTCTTGACCCGTGAGTTGCACCTGCACCGTGCTCCCCGCTAGCCTGACCGTGAAGGTCAGATCCTGTCCCTGCCACGCTTTGTACGTTCCGACGTACTGTTTCAACACTGCCACGTCGAGGTGCGCCGGCTGCTGCGGTTGCGCCATGGCGAGGGCGGGGTCGACCGCATGCATGGCGACATCAGCCACCGTGGAAAAACCTCCGTTCGTGAGCACGACTGCGCCTGAGCTGCGATCGGGTGAGACGGCGACCCACGCGTGATAACCGGCCGTATCGCCTCCATGGTGGATGATGCCCGTGGCGTCGCTCGTCCACCAGACGAGCCCGATGTGGTTGCCGGGGAGCGTATCGCGAGGCTGTTGCGCGAAGAGGCATGCGTCGGCGAGTGTACCCTGCCCCAGGTTGCAGCGCAGGTACTTCATCATGTCGGCAAGCGACGAGCGAATTGCTCCGGCGGGTGCGATGGCTTGGAATGTCCACGGTTCTGCGTTATTCCCATCCGCATCGTGACCTTGGGCGACATAGGGGCGCAGCTGCGGCGTGGTCACGACGGTGGTGTCATCCATGTGCAGCGGTGCCAAGACCCGATCGCGCAACAGGGTGGCGTACGAAGTGCCAGCACGGTTGGCGAGCGCGTCGCCGAGCAATCCGATACCGAGGTTCGAGTATTCGAAGCTCTGGCCCGGATCGCGCGTGAGCTTGTAGGAGTTGAGAAATGCGTACAAGTCAGCCAGCGTGTAATCGGCGTAGGGGTTGTCTTGGTCCGCGGGCTTCAGATTTGACGGGAGCCGCGGCAGTCCGGAATGCTGCGTCGCCAGATTCAGCAGGGTGATTTGCTTGCTGCCGCGCGATGGCGCCGTCACGGCCGCCGGCAGATATTTCGAGACCGGATCGTCGAGGGAAACGCTTCCGTCGAGCACCATACTCGCGAGGATCGTCGCCGTGAACGTCTTCGTGACCGAACCGATTTCGAACAAGGTATGCTCGTCGAGCGGCCGGCTGGTACCGGAAGAGCCGGCTTTATAGACTGTCACCACGCCGTGATTGATGATCCCGACGATGATGCCGACGCCGGGTTGCCCTGCCACGCGCTGATCAAGCGCCGCTTGAAAATCTTTGCCGAGTAATGGGGACGGTTGCGGCGTCGGCGACGCGCCGGCCGCAACCGGGGCTAAGGCGAACATGACCCAAAGGCAAAGCAAGCACCAGCGCTTCATGGAGCCTGACGATTAGGCTGGGCGGCCCGACAGACCTGGTGGCGCGAATAAATTCGCGCCGCTACATTTCTGAAAGGCGCAAATAAATTTGCGCCGCTACATTTCTGAAAGGCGCGAATAAATTCGCGCCGCTACATGAAAATCTGGGCGCGAATAAATTCGCGCCGCTACATGCGTTTAAGAACTAGAGTTTGGTGGTGAAGGCTTGTTCGGCGTGGTAGGACGAGCGCACGAGCGGGCCCGACACGATTTGGCGGAAGCCAAACGGCTTTACCTCGCGCGCGAACCACGCAAATTTCTCGGGCGTCACGAACTCGACGACGGGCAGATGTTTCTTCGTCGGTTGCAGATATTGCCCAAACGTGATCACATCAACGCCGATCGCCCTTAGATCTCGGGAGGCTTGGAGCACGTCGTCATCGGTCTCGCCCAGCCCGAGCATGATGCTCGATTTCGTGAGCATGCCGGGGCGCAGGCTCTTCACGTAGCGCAAAACCTCCAGGCTTTGGTCGTATCCGCAGCGGCGGTCGCGCACCTTCGGCGTCAGCGCCCGCGTGGTTTCGATATTGTGCGCGTACACGTCCGGATCGGCGGCGACGACCGTGCCGATGGCATGCCGGTCGCCGCGATAGTCGGAAGTGAGCACTTCAACCCTCACGTGGGGCGTTCGGTGCTTGATCGCGCGGATCGCTTCAGCCATCTGCGCCGCGCCGCCGTCGGCGAGGTCGTCGCGATCCACACAGGTGATCACCGCGTAATTGAGGTCTAGTTCTTCGATGCTGCGCGCGAGCTTGGCGGCTTCCAGCGGGTCGATCGGGTTCGGATGCCCCGTCTTGACGTTGCAGAAGCGACAGCCGCGGGTGCACGTGTCACCCAAGATCATGAAAGTCGCGGTGCCGACGCCCCAGCACTCGGCGATGTTCGGACACATCGCCTCTTGGCAGACCGTATGCAGGCTGCGGTCTTTGACGATCGAGCGCAGCTTGAGGTAGTTGTCTCCCGCGGGAAGCTTGACTTTGAGCCACTCGGGCTTGCGCGCGATCATCGTCAGGCGATCTTGTCGGGCAGGGCGAGCGGCAGCGGTTCGTCCACCAGTTCCACGTCGTACACGGTCCCTAAGGCTTCGCGAACGCGCGGCTTGGCCTCTGCCAGCGCGACGCGGCGTCCGCATTCGCGGGCGATGGATGTGACCGGAATGGCAGGCAGCCCGCACGGGTTGATGAGATCGAACATGCTGAGGTCGGTCGACACGTCGAGCGCGAAGCCGTGAAAGGTGACGCCCCCGCGCACGGCGGCTCCAATGGACGCGATCTTCGAGCCTCGGACGAACACGCCGGCGTGGTCGGCCCGGCGCTCGCCGCTCAGCTGGTACGTGGCCAGAGCCTGGATCACCGCCTCCTCCATCTTTCGCACGAACGCTTGGACTTCGCGCAGGCGCGGAAGCTTGAAGATGGGATAGCCGACGAGCTGGCCCGGGCCGTGGTAGGTCAGGTCGCCGCCGCGCTCCACCTCGAAGTACTCGACGCCGCGGCGGCGCAGATCTTCCTTTGATACGAGCAGGTTGTGGGACTTGCCTGACTTGCCCATCGTGATGACGGGCATGTGCTCGCAGAAAAGCAGGGTGTCGCCGAGCTCATCTGCGACGCGCGCGGCGTGCAGTCGCTTTTGCAGCGACCACGCCGCGTCGTACGGGATCCGGCCGAGGTCGTGGAATGCGACCTTCATGTGCCCGTGTCCGGGTCAGCGCGCAGCCGGCGTCGGCACGACAGGTTGATTGACGATGTGGATCGCTCGTCCGTGCAACGCTTCTGCGGCCTCCATGACCGATTCTGCGAAGGTCGGGTGGGGGTGCATCGTGAGTCCGATGTCGTCGACCGTCGCGCCCATTTCGATGGCAAGCACGGCTTCAGCGATCATCGATTCTGCCGTCGGGGAGACGATGTGAATCCCGAGCACGAGGTCGGTCTTCTTATCGCCGACGATCTTCGTCATGCCGTCCGACGTGCCGACGGTCCGCGCTCGACCGAGTGCAGCGAGACGGAACCTGCCGATGGCGACCTCGTAGCCGGCCGCTTTGGCTTGCTCTTCGGAGAACCCGGCGGTTGCCACTTGAGGATCGGTGTACACGCAGTTCGGCACCGCCATGGGATCGTACGCCGCCGCCTGCCCGGCGATGACCTCAGCCGCGACGATGCCTTCCTTCATGGCCTTGTGCGCGAGCAAGGGAACATCCGCGCAATCGCCGATCGCGAAAACGTTCGGGATGTTCGTGCGCCGCTGCGCATCGACTTTGACGAAACCGCGCTCGAGCTTGATGCCGACTTTCTCCAGACCCAGGTTTGACGTGCGCGGCCGGCGACCGACCGCCACGAGCACCTTGTCGTACTCGCGGGTCTCGTTGATCTCGCCCTGGAGCGATGCGCTCACTTTCGCACCCTTGACGGCGACCGACGTGGCCTTCGTCTTGAGATGGATGTTGATCCCTTGTTTCTTGAGGATGCGCAAAAGCAGCGTAGAGATCTCGACGTCTGTGTCCCCGAGCGCATGGTCGAGCGCTTCGACCACGGTCACGTCAGCGCCCAGCCGCTTGTAGATCGTTGCGAATTCGAGACCGATGACCCCCGCGCCGATGATGAGGATGCTCTTCGGGATGTCCGATAGCGTGACGGAATCGTCCGAATTGAGAATCGTCTTGCCGTTGCGCTCCATGCCAGGCAGACTGACGGGTTCGGAGCCGGTCGCGATGATGATGTTGGGGGCGGAGATCGTCTCTGTGCTGCCGTCAGCCTTCTTGACGCGGACCGTCGTCGCATCGACGAGCTCGGCCACTCCGGCCAGCGATTCGACTTTGTTCGCCTTGTAGAGGGTCGCGACGCCGTTCACGAGGTCGTCGACCATCTTGCCCTTCCACTTGTTGAGCGCGGCGAGATTGACTTTGGGCTCTGGGAACTCCACGCCCATGTCTTTGAGCTCTTGGGCGGCGTGCATGACCTCGCCCACGTGCAAGAGCGCCTTGGTCGGCATGCAGCCCCAGTTCAGGCACACGCCGCCGAGCCGTTCTGCTTCCACGCAGAGCACGCGTTTGCCGAGCTGCCCGAGGCGTATCGCTGCGCTGTAGCCGCCCGGGCCTCCGCCGATGACGATCGCGTCGTACGCTGCTGCCAAGTCTAACCGCCTTCCATGAGCATGAGATCAACGTTCGCGAGCGAGGCAGCGACATCTCGCACGAACTGCGCGGCGATTGCGCCATCCACCACACGGTGGTCGAAGGAGATGGAGAGGTACATCATCTGGCGGATCACGATCTGACCGTCTCGCACGACCGGCCGCGGCACGATCGAGTGCGTGCCCAGTATGGCGACCTCGGGGTAGTTGATGACCGGGAAGGTGAACAGGCCGCCGACCGAGCCGACGTTCGTGATCGTGAAGGTGCCATCGCTGATCTCGTCGTGCGAGAGCTTTCCGCTGCGGGCTTTGTCCGCGAGTTCGGCGATCTCCGACGCGAGCTCGAAGATGCTCTTGCGGTCTGCGTCGTGGATCACCGGCACGACGAGCCCCTCATCGGTGTTGGCCGCAATTCCGATGTTGTAGTATTTCTTGAGCGAGATTTCATGTTTCTCGTCGTCGAGCGATGCGTTCACGTAGGGGTAATGTTTGAGCGCACCGGTCACCGCTTTGACGAAGAAGGGCAGGTAGGTGAGCTTCACGCCTTCTGCGGCTGCCTTGGCCTTGGCTCGTTCGCGCATGGCGACGAGCTCCGTGAGATCGGCCTCGTCGACGTGCAGCGTGTGCGCCGCAGTGTGCTTGCTGTGCACCATGTGGTCGGCGATGACGCGACGCAATCCGCGCAGCGGCACTCGCTCGATCTCGCGCGAGCCTGCGGGTGCGACTGTCTTGCGCGACGGAGCCGGAGCCTGGCGCGCGACCCGTTCCACATCTTCGCGTTGGATGCGTCCGCCGTCGCCCGAACCTTTGACGCGCGCGAGATCCACGCCGAGCTCGCGCGCAAGCTTGCGCACTGCCGGAGCCGCCATAGGTCGTCCAAAAGCTCCAAGCTCGGCCGTCTCGCTCTTCGCGACCGCTCCGTGCGCCTGGCCATTGCCGGTCTTGGGGCGAGCGCTTGAGGGCGTTGCGGTCGAAGGAGCTGCCTGAGTTTCGCTCTTCTCGGGGGCGGGCTTTTCGGCCGAAGTTTTCTCCGGCGCTGACACGGGAACGGCTGCGGCTGCTTGGTGGGTTGCGTGCGCGGCCGCCTCGATCGTCTCGCCTTCCTTACCGAAGATGGCGATGGGCTTGCCGATGGGCACGACCGCGCCTTCAGGCGCGACCTGCTTGAGCAGCACGCCTTCGTATGGCGAGGGTATTTCGACCGTCACTTTGTCGGTCATCACTTCGACGAGCGGCTGATCTTGCTTGACGTGCTCGCCTTCCTTGACGAGCCACTTCACGATCTCGCCTTCGATGACGGATTCCGCGAGTTCGGGCATCTCCAGTTCGGTTGCCATCTCTTGTCCTTTGGCGCGAATACATTCGCGCCGGCTACATTTTGGCGCTAGAAATTCAGGGTCTTTTTGAGCGCGCGGACGACCCGGTTCGGGTTCGGCATGTACGCTTTTTCGAGGGCGTACGGAAAGGCAGTATCCCAACCACCGACGCGCACGATCGGACCTTCGAGGTATTCGATTGCGTTTTCAGCGATGAAGGCTGCGATCTCGCCGCTGTAGCCGCCGATCTGCGGCGCCTCTTGCAGCAGCACGACGTGACCGGTCTTTCCGACGGTCTGGAGAATCGCTTCGGTATCGTACGGCTGGAGCGTGCGCAGGTCCACGACTTCGACTTCCACGCCGTCCTTGTTCATGATATCCGCCGCCTCGAGCGCGACCGGCACCATGGCGCCGAAGGTGATGAGCGAAGCGTGCTTGCCTTCGCGGACGACCGCGGCCTTGCCGAGCGGCACCTCGTAGGTTCCCGCCGGCACATCGCTTTTGACCGAGCGATAGATCTTCTTCGGTTCCATGAACACGACCGGATCCGGATCGCGGATGGAAGCGATGAGCAGGCCTTTGGCGTCGTAGGGGTTGCTGGGCACGACGACTTTGAGTCCGGGCGTCGCGACGAAGTACGCTTCCGGCGATTGCGAGTGGTAGCTGCCGCCGCGCACGCCGCCGCCGTATGGAGAACGGATGACCATCGGTACGCCGAACTGGCCGGCGGAGCGATAGCGGATCTTCGCTGCTTCGGTGACGAGCAGGTCGAAGCCGGGGAAGATGAAGTCGATGAACTGGATCTCGGCTACCGGTCGCAGGCCATACAGGGCCATGCCGACCGCGGCCCCGATGATGCCGGCCTCGGCGAGCGGGGTGTCGATGACCCGATCGGTGCCGAACTTATCGACCAGCCCCTCGGTGATGAGGAAGACGCCGCCGCGCACGCCGATGTCTTCGCCCAAGATGACCACGTCTTTGTCGCGGTCCATCTCCTCCACGAGCGCCGATTGCAGGGCTTGGACCATGGTGGATTGGGTTTGCTTTGCCACTTGCGCTGTTGCCATCTGTCGCTTTACAGTCCCTTAGACGCCGAGCTCTGCGGCGAGTTGTTTGCGCTCCCACTGCAAGTGGGGCGTGAGTGATTCGTAGGTGTAGTCGAAAACGCTGAGCGGCTCGGGCACTGGGCTCTTCTCCGCCTCTTCCATGGCGGCGGCGAGCTGCGCCTTGACCTCGGCCTGCAACTTTTGCTCTTGTTCGTCAGACCATAAGCCGCGCGATTCCAAGAACTTGCGCATCCGGGTGACCGGGTCGCGCTGGGTGCGCCACATCTCCAGCTCACCTTTGGGCCGATAGCGGGTGTCGTCGTCAGCCGATGAATGGGGTCCGTAGCGGTACGTGAACGCCTCGATGAGGCTTGGACCGTTGCCCGAGCGCGCGCGATCGGCGCAGTGCTTCGTCACCGCGTAGACCGCGATGATGTCGTTGCCGTCCACGAGGTAGCCGTCCATGCCGTAAGCACGCGCCTTCTCGGCGATGGTCTTCGTGCGCATCTGTTGATCGGTGCGCATGGAGATGGCATACTGATTGTTCTGCACGAAGAGCAGCGCGGGCGCTTGGTAGACCGCGGCGAAATTCATCCCGACGTGGAAGTCGCCTTCGCTCGTGGCACCGTCGCCCATGTAGCAGATCGTCACTTCCTTGCGCTTTTTGATGCGCTGCGCCATGGCCGTGCCGACCGCTTCTGTGATCTTATTGCCTACGGTCGAAGCCGGCGGCACGATGTGCAGATCGCGTCGTCCGGGTCCGTGCGGCATGAGCCGGCCCTGCGTGGGATCCGCCATGCGTCCGAGCACGTGGCCGAACCACTCGGTGGCGGTGAGCCCTTTGACGAGCATGCTCCCCTGGGAGCGGTGGTCGGGATACATCCAGTCGTCTTTGAGAAGCGGCAGTGCGCTGCCCACCTGCGCGGCCTCTTGCCCCGCGACTTGCGCGTAAAATCCGGCGCGGCCCTGTCGCACCAAGATGTAGCCGCGGTCGTCGACGCCCCGCACGAAGACGAGCCAGCGATACATCGTGAGGAAGTCGTCTTTGGAGAGGCCCAGTTTGTCCGCGTTCTCGACCGTAGAGCCATCGGGCGCAAGAACGCGGATGGGCTCGGCGGTGAACGGCTTGATGTCCATGCATGCCTCCGAGAGATGCTGAGTACTCAAATTATCGGTTTGTCCGCGCGGAAGATATTACCTCTGGTGGCGCAAGTGTCTGTCTGCCGGATGGATTCTTTCACGCGGTGGGAGAATGGATGGAAACCGCACGGGGGAGCGCCAGCATTAAACTCGGTCCATTCGCCTTCATGAAGCTTTCGGTCGGGCTCTATCGCCCAGCTCCGGTCGCTCCGTTGTCGGCCAATGCGCAGGCCGACCTGCTGCGCGAGCTCCACGGCGACTATCCGTCCTTGCAGCAAATCCCAGGCGGGGTGCTTTTCTCCGATCCGCCGCACGGGCGCATCCTGGTCATCGATCAGACGAAGGTCGAATCGGTCGAGAACAATCCGAATTCTCCGTTCGAGGCGATCGACCGGATGAAGTCCGTGCTCGCGAAATCGATTCCGATCGTACAGTACCCACCGCCATTCCATGTCCGCGTCGACGGCGCAGGCGTGATCCAAGCGCTGGAGGGGCTCAATCCGACGGAGGTCCTTCTGCAGCACGCGCGGCCGCACGAAGAATGGAATGCACTTGCGGGACCGTGCACCTTCGCGGGCCTGCGCTACATCTTCCGCACGCCGGACGGCGGTCAGCGCGACGTTCACGTCGAGCCGCTCTTCGCGCAACCCGACAAGTTCTACGTGATGGTGGTCAGCGCTGCCGGCGCGGGTTCAGCTACCTTTGAGGCTGCCATGGAGCGCGCCCGCAGCGAGGCTGCGATCATCGAGCACTTGAGCGACCGGATCGTCAACGACCTGGTCACCTAGCCAAATGTAGGTCCCGCGAATTTATTCGCGGGGCGCTGAAGGCGGATTGGGTTTCTTGAAGATGCTAGCGACTTCGACCGAAAAACCCGGGAGTGCATCGTGTTCGAAACGATCGCTGCTCTCGAAGCGGTGGATCCCGGCCGCGTCGTGAGCCGAGAAGGTTTGCGCGACGGTATCGATGACGAGGACGAGCCGAGCGCCGGCTGAGAGGTAGACGCGGATCTTTTCGTCCACATCCGGCTTTCGGTCGTCCGGCGCAAGAATTTCAATAGCGGCATCTGGCGCGATGTACGGGATTTGAGCGGCCTCATCCTGATCGTACGGGAGGCGCTCGTATGATAGAAACGCGACATCAGGGACGAGCGGGCGAGTGGGCTCGTGCGGCGGCGTTACTCTGAACTCCCACTCGGTTCCAACGCGGCCTGAGCTGTTGCGATCGGCCCAGGCACTCAAAGCCGCAACCAAGCGCGATTGAGCCCGGGCGTGGCGCTCCTGTGGGCTCACTTTCTGAAGGGCCCGACCGTTGACCCATTCGGTGGCAGGCTTCGTGTTCGGTACGGTAATTTCGTCGATTGGCATAGTGCAATTTCGCTCACGCATAGTATATCACCGACTGGGGGGTGAGTGTCTAGCCCATAGAGTAAACGTACGGTTCTTGCGCGTCCGCGTACCCGGCTTCGAACGCGGCCTCGATGCCCTTCGCGTCGTTGAATCCCATGATCGTGAGTTCGAGCGGCACGCGCGGGCGGATGACGCGCAGCGTGATCGGTTTCCATTCGCGTTCTTCGAGCGAATCGAGGAATGCCTTCGCGGTGGCGTTCAAGCCCGAGTATTGCATATTGCGCGCCAAGATGTTGCGCCCAAACGTCATGGTGATGTCGTCTTCGAGGATCTTGTTGTGCATGAGCACGTAGCAAGCCGAGATGAGCTCGAACATGTTGGAGGGCGGTTTGGGAGTGGTCTCGTCGATCGCGCTGACGAGGACGACGGTGATGTCGGTCGCGCCTGCGGCGGTCGCCAGGTTGATGGGCGTATTGTTCGAGACACCGCCGTCCACATATAAGTTAAGCGTGTTGGTATCTTCCCTCGGTATCCAGACCGGAGAAAACGCGCCCGGCACTGCGGTCGACGCCACGACGGACAGCGTGAAGTTGTCGTCAGTCATCGGATGGTAGCGGCTGTGGTACGTGCGCAGCGGCGGCACGCCCGCCTCCCGAGCAAACCGGTCCGGCAGGTTCACCCGTTTGAGGAAGCGTTCTTGCTTTTTGGCTGCGTCGGCCCCGACGAAGTGATAGAAAGCAACCGCTGCGATATCGGTGACGTTGGTCGCCGTCACGATCAGGTTCGTGCGCACATCAGCGAGCGCGAGCGGATATTGTTGGATGAGCGAATGGATGCCCGAATCGTCGATGACGCCCATGATCTTGGCCAGGTCTTTGGGTGGCCCCATCTGCTGGACCTGATCGCGGGCTCTGGCGAGATAGCTGAATTTCGCGGGATATCCATGATGCGTTGATTCTTGGAACAGCGCGGCCGCTTCGACACCTTTTTGCACGGGTGGAACAAAGCGTGAAACGTTGGCGTTCGGCATATTGCGCCAGAGCTGCTCGTTTTTTTCCACGCCCGCCGAGCTCGCGGTGGAGGCGAAAGCGGCGTTGATGGCTCCGGCAGACGTGCCGCAGATGGTGTCGTATGGCGAGCCGTCGCGGTCGACATTGCGCAACAGCCACTTCACGACGCCGGCTTCGTACGCGCCGCGCGCGCCGCCGCCGCTGAGGACGAGCGCTCTGCCCTTTCCCACGGGCTGTGACGGCGGCAACGGGTACCAAGGCGGCTGCGCTGCCGGGGCAGCCTTCGGAGCGACAATCGCTCCAGCGGCAGCGAGCAATGCCAAAAAGTCGCCCCGTGAAAATCTCATGCGCGTTTGACCTCCAGCTGGACCCCGCCCGTTCAGACCCCGAACGGATTGATCGCCTTCACCCCTGTGTACATGACCACACCCTTGGTCTCCGTGTACAGGTCGAGCGTCTGCATCGCAAGTTCGCGGCCAAACCCGGATTGCTTGTAGCCGCCGAACGGCACGCCCGGAAAGATGGAGAACGGCGTGTTGATGCCGACGCCTCCCGCGCGAAGGCCTGCCGCCACCCGTTGCGCCCGCGAGCCATCTTTGGTCCACACCGAAGCCGCAAGTCCGTAGATGGTGTCGTTGGCCATGGCGAGCGCCTGTTTCTCGTCTTGGAACGTCGTGATCACCGCCACCGGGCCAAAAATCTCTTCCTGCGCGACGCGCATGGAGTTGTTCACGTTGTCGAGGACGGTCGGCGCGAGGAAATTGCCGCGAGCCAAGGCGCCATCCAGACGCGACCCGCCGCATGCCACGACCGCGCCTTCCTGTTGGCCGATCCCGATGTAGCCTTCGATCTTCTCCATCTGCTTTTTGGAGATGATCGCTCCGACGTGGGTCTGCGCGTCCATCGGGTCGCCAACTTTGAGTGCCCGCGCCTTACCGACGAAGAGCTTTACGAACTCGTCCGCGGCCGACGCCTCCACAAGAATGCGCGAGCGCGCATCGCAGGATTGACCCGCATTGTAAAAGATCGCATGGCACGCGCCCGCCGCCGCAGCTTCCAAGTCGGCGTCTGCGAAGACGACGTTCGGCGACTTGCCGCCCAGCTCGAGCGTGACCCGTTTGATGGTCGAAGCGGCGAGCTCCATGATCGTGCGTCCGGTCGTCGTCTCGCCGGTGAACGCGATCTTGTCGACGCCGGGGTGACCCGCAAGGTGCGCGCCGATCACCGCTCCGGGACCCGGGAGCACGTTGACGACGCCAGGCGGACATCCGGCTTCCGTGCAGATCTGGCCGAGCATGAGCGCGGTGAGGGGAGTCGGTGACGCTGGCTTCAGGATGACGGCGCAACCGGCCGCAAGCGCGGGCGCCACTTTCCATGCCGCCATCAACAGCGGATAATTCCAGGGGATGATCTGCGCGCAGACGCCGACCGGCTCTTTGAGCGAATAGTTGAAAAAGTTGGGCGGCGCAGGGATGGTGTTGCCCATGATCTTCGTCACCGCGCCTGCATAGAATTCAAAATCTTCGACCACTTGGCCGATCTCGCTCTTGGCCGAAGAGATCGTCTTGCCCGAGTTGCGCGTCTCGAGCTCGGCCAGCTCGCCGATGCGCTCTCCGATCAACGCCGCGACCTTGTTGATAATGCGCGCCCGGCGCGCGGGCGTGAGCGTGGCCCACTTCCCCGAAAGCGCGGCGCGCGCGGCGGCAACGGCTAGGTCTGCGTCGTGGATGCCTGCCGCGCCGACGCTTGCGATGGGCTCGTTCGTCGACGGGTCGACCACATCGTGATACTCGCCAGACGCCGGCTTGACGAACTCGCCATTGATGAAGAGATCGTAGGATTTCTTAGCGGTCGCGGTGGTCATGCGTTCCTTCCAAGTCAGACGTCGCGCTCGACGATGGTGGAGATTCCCTGCCCCACGCCGATGCACATGGTGGCAAGACCCCGCTTGGCGCCGCGGGCTTCCATAGCATGCAGGAGCGTCACCATGATGCGCGCGCCGCTGCAGCCAAGCGGGTGACCGAGGGCGATCGCTCCGCCGTGGATGTTGACCCGCTCGATCGGGATCTCGAGTTCGCGAATGCATGCCAACGATTGGGCGGCGAACGCCTCGTTGAGCTCGATGACATCCAGATCGTCGATCCGCAAGCCGCTGCGCAGCAGCGCTTTTTGCGTCGCCGGAATGGGTCCTAGTCCCATGCAGTTGGGATCGACGCCGGCCACAGCCGAGGTGACGATGCGCGCCAGAACCGGCAGGCGTCGCTTGCGCGCCTCCTCGGCGGTCATGAGCACGATGCCCGCCGCTCCGTCGTTGATGCCGCTCGAGTTGCCGGCCGTGACGGTGCCGCCCTCGCGGAACGCCGGACGCAGTTTGGCGAGTTGCTCCATCGTAACGTCCGGCCGCGGATGTTCGTCTTTCGCGAAGACCTGCGCCGTTGCAGCTTTGCCGTTGCTCGGCAACGGTACGGGGATGAGCTCGCGATCGAAAGCGCCGCTTTGTTGCGCAATACCGGTTTTGTGCTGGCTCGCGAAAGCGAATTCGTCTTGCTCTTTGCGGGAGATGCGGTAGCGCTCCGCGACGTTTTCAGCAGTCTCGCCCATGCTGATCGGCGGATAGCCGCGCGCGGTGAGCTTGGGATTGTACATGCGCGCGCCGAGGGTCGTGTCGAAGATCTGCGGCGCGCGCGCGAACTCGGCTTCCGGTTTGGGCATCACGTAGGGCGAGCGCGTCATGCTTTCGACGCCGCCCGCGATGAAGATGTCGCCGCAGCCGCTTGCGATGGCGTGGCTGGCGCTATTGATCGCTTGGAGTCCTGAACCGCACAGACGGTTGAGCGTGGCGCCGGCGACCGATTCTGGGAAGTCGGCGGCGAGCAACGCCATGCGCGCCACGTTTCTATTGTCTTCTCCGGCTTGGTTGCTGCAGCCCCACATCACGTCCTCGACGTCTGCCGGGTCCAGCTTGGCCCGTTCCGTCAGGCTCTTGAGCACGACCGCCGAGAGATCGTCCGGACGCACGTTGCGCAGCGCACCGGCATATTTGCCGATGGGCGTCCGCGCCGCAGCGACGATGACCACTTCTCTCATGAATGCCTCAAAGGGGGATGCAAGCCGACACCGGGCAGGTGAGGGGCCTCGCGGTCAAGCACGGTCGCCTCACGCATACAAGGAGAATTTCGTGGTCACAGTTCTAGGCACCCGCCGTGTCTTCGAGGGACACGTCATCAACCTCCGCGTGGACGACGTGCGCTACGACAATGGTCACCGCTCGACGATCGAAGTGGCCGAGCATCGCGGCGGCGTCGCCATCATCGCGCAGCCCTCCGAGAGCACGATCGTGCTCGTCCGCCAATTTAGGCCCGCCATCGGTCGCGAGCTCTGGGAGGTTCCCGCGGGGAAACTGGAAGTCGGCGAAGAGCCCCTGGCATGCGCGACCCGCGAGCTTATCGAGGAGACGGGATACCGCGCGCAGCGGCTGCGCCGTTTGTGGAGTTTTTTCACGGCGCCAGGGTTTTGCACGGAACGTCTGCACCTCTTTGTGGCGGAAGGACTGACGCCAGGCGAGCAGGCTCAAGAGGCTGACGAGTCCATCGAGGTCCGCAGCTTCGACGTCGAGGAAGCGTGGCGCATGGTGGTCGCAGATGAGATCCCGGATGCGAAAACCCAGATCGCGCTTAGCTGGGCGCGTCAAGACGGGCGCGAATAAATTCGCGCCCCCTACTTGGGTTCTAAGAAATCAAACGCGCAAATAAATTTGCGCGAGCTACATTGCCTAGAAAATGTAGCGGTCGCGAATTTATTCGCGACGTCCAAAAAAAGCGCGCAAATAAATTTGCCCGGGCTAAATGGGTAGGGGACTAGCGGTTGGCGCGGACGCGCTTGTCGCAGGTCTCGCAAAAGTACGTGAGTTTGGCGTCGGTGTCGTATACGGAATGGCTGTAATACATGGCGCAGCGCGCGTTGTAGCAATGCTTCAAACCGAACGAATGCCCGAGCGCATGCACGCACTCTTTGAGCGTGCGGTTGAAGAGCGCAGCGTCGTTCGCTGATTCCCCGTAAAACTCAGGCTTGAGCCGAAAAGTGGAAACCACGGCGACGCGGTCGGTCTCGCTTGCATCGCTGAAGATGAAGTTGTGCGACGTCTTGTACAAATCGCTTCCCATGATGCCGAGCAGCAGTCCGTCTCGGGCTGGGTATGCTGCGAGCAAGCGGTTGAAGACGGTGTTGAGGAAGAACTGCCGGCGGATGGAGTTCGCTTGGGTGGGTGAGAGGGTGAGCGGCTTTTCGACTGCGAACTTATGGAAGAATCGTTCTTCCAAGCAAGGAGCGAGCCTTTCGCACAGATCGGCTTCGACGCCGTTGACGGGAATGAGAGTTATTTTTTCCATGCTCCGACACGTCAAACTTCAACCTGTCCGATGCAAGTCCTCCGGCGTTCAGCTGCGTCGAATCGCAGGAGCGTCGCGGTGATCATCGGTCTTGGTACTGACGTCGCAGAAGTCGATCGCTTTCGTTTTACGCCGGCGCAGCTCGAGAGATTCTCTACAAAAGTTTTCACCGCCGAAGAAATCGCGCACGCGCGCAAGCATCGCTACCCGCACGAACGTCTTGCGGGCGCTTTTGCCGCCAAAGAAGCCACCCGCAAGGCTTTCGGCCACGCAATCCCCTGGCGTCACGTCGGGGTCCGGCACGAGCGCAGCGGCAAGCCTTTTATCGAACTCACTGGACGAGCGGCCGGTTTGATCGCTGCGCGCGGCGTGCGCCGGATGCATCTGACCATCTCGCACAGCCGGCAGAACGCGGTTGCCACCGTGATCTTGGAAGCGGACGAATCGGCGGCCGGGCTGTCCGTCGATTTTGAAGAAGCCGCCGCACGATGAATGCGCTTACCGCCTCCGAGATGCGCACCGCGGACATGCGGACGATCGAAGACGTCGGTATTCCGCCGATCGTCCTCATGGAAACGGCGGGGCGGGCGGTCGCCGACCTCGCGCGCGACTTTCTCGCTGACCTCGAAGGCGATCCGATCCGCGTCGCCGTGGTGGCGGGACCGGGGAACAACGGCGCTGACGCGCTGGTCGCGGCGCGCTACCTCATGCAATTGGGATACGAGCCGGACATCTACATGGCTGCCAAAGGCAGCGACTGCAACGAGCTGTGCCGCTCGCAGCTTGAGATGATGCAAGGCCTGGGCGCGTCGGTCAGTTTTCTGCGCGAGCAGTCGCCGGAGTTCTTCCGATCCGGCTTGCGGGCCGCAAGCTTGATCGTCGATGGGCTGTTGGGCACAGGCTCGTCCGGCGCTTTGGACGAGCCCTACCGCACTTGGGTGAACGAGATCAACATCGCCAGCCGCGACGTGGTGGCGGTCGACATTCCGACTGGGATCGACCCCAGCACCGGCATGGTGCCGGGGCCAGCCGTCACCGCGACGGCGACAGTCACGATGGCGGCGCCGAAGGTCGGCATGCTGCTCTACCCGGCCGCTTCATACGTCGGAGAGCTCTGGGTCGCGCACATCGGCATCCCACCGTCCATCCTCGCCGATGTCGGCGGACGCTACCACGTCATGACGAAGCAGCAGTTCTTCTTCTGGCTGCCGCGCCGCAGCCGCCAGGCTGACAAGCGTAGCGCCGGAGAGGTGGTCGTGATCGGAGGCAGCAGCCAATACGTCGGCGCTCCGCTGCTCACCGCGTCGGGCGCGATGCACGCAGGCGCCGGCTACGTGACGATCACTTGTCCGCCGTCTGCCGCTCCCGCGATCGCGAATCACGCGCTGGAGCAGATCGTCGCACCGTGGCCCGAAACCGACGATGTCGGCGCAGTGGTCGATGCGTTACTCGACCGGACGCGACACGCTGGCGCGGTCGCCATTGGACCCGGTCTAGGACGAGAGCCACAAACTCAGGAGATCGTGCGCCGCTTCATCAGCCATAGCAGCCGCCCGCTCGTCGTGGATGCGGATGCGCTGTTCGCGCTCGCCGGACACAATGCATCGGTGACCGGCAAGAAAGCCGTGCTCACGCCGCACGACGGCGAGTTCGCGCGGCTGCTTGGGGAGAAAGCGGACACCGCCATCGCAAATCGCATGAAGGCCGCGGATGATTTCGCGGCAGCCCTCGACGTCACGCTCTTGTTGAAAGGTCCGCGCTCCATCGTCGCGACGAAGGAAGCCTCCTACGTCAACATCACGGGTAACGAGCTGCTCGCAACGGCGGGTTCGGGGGACGTTCTCTCAGGCATCATCGCGGCGGTGCTCGCCGCCGGTTGCAGTCCCCGCCAGTCGGCGGCAATCGGGGCGTTCTGGCACGGCGTCGCTGCAGATTACCTCGCAGCGGAGCACAAATCGAGCATTCTCGCCGGCGATATCGCGACGAACCTTCAAACGGCCTTGCACTGGCTCGACGAACGCGAAGAAGAGGACGACGGGTATCTCACGCGCCTCGCGTGAGAAGAAAGAAGGCGCGAATAAATTCGCGCCACTACATTGGCCGCGCGTAAGGCGCGAATAAATTCGCGCCGCTACATTGGCCGCGCGTAAGGCGCGAATAAATTCGCGCCGCTACATTGGCCGCGCGTAAGGCGCGAATAAATTCGCGCCACTACGTTGGCCGCGCGTAAGGCGCGAATAAATTCGCGCCAGCTACATTGGGTGATGTAAATGTAGTCGTTGCGAATTTATTCGCAACGATTACGTGGTGAGTTTGCGGAGGGCGGCTTCGTCGATCACCTTCACGCCCAGTTCGTTGGCCTTGGTGAGCTTGCTGCCGGCCGCGTCTCCCGCCACCACGTAATCCGTCTTCTTGCTCACCGATGAGGCGACTTTGCCTCCGGCTTCGACGATGAGCGCGGTCGCGTCTTCGCGCGAGAGATTCGGGAGCGTGCCGGTGAGCACGAAGGTCTTGCCTGCCAGGGGTCCGTCCTTGCGTGGTTTGGGCCGCGCCGCTTCCTTCATGTTGACGCCCGCCCGGCGCAGCTTCTCCAGCATCGCGCGATTGGGCGCCTGTTCGAAGAAGCGTTTTATGCTCGTCGCGATCTTCGGGCCGATCTGCTCGGTCGTCTGCAGCGACTCGAGCGACGCGCCGGCGAGCTCGTCGATATCGGGAAACGCCCCAGCGAGTATCTGCGCATTTTGACCGCCCACGAAGCGGATGCCCAGGCCGACGAGCAGGCGCGCGAACGACCGCTGTTTGCTCGCTTCGATGTTCCGCAACACGTTCGTCGCTGATTTCTCACCCATGCGCGGCAGCTCCAGCAGGTCTGCTTCCGTCAGCGCGTAGAGGTCTCCGACGTCTTTCACTTTTCCGCTCGTGACGAGCGCATCAGCGAGCGCATAGCCCAACCCTTCGATGTCCATGACCTGCGCGAAATGGAAGAGCTGCTCGCGCAGCTGCGCCGGGCACGAGCTGTTCGTGCAATACGCCATGGCCTCGCCCTCGGGGCGAAAGACCTGCGAGCCGCACGCCGGGCAGCGCGCGGGCAGACGGTACTGCGCCAGCCGTTTGCCCTTGCGCGCTTCGATGATGGGCCGGACGATCTCCGGAATCACCTCACCCGCCCGGCGCACGATGACGTCGTCCCCTTCGCGGATGTCTTTTTGCCGAACGTAGTCCTCATTGTGCAGCGTCACCGTGGAAACGGTCACCCCGCCCACGTGGACGGGCTCGAGCACGGCGAACGGGTTGACGCTGCCCGTCCTGCCGACGTTCACCTGAATGGAAAGGAGTTTGGTCTGTGCTTCTTCGGGCGGATACTTGAAGGCGATCGCCCAGCGCGGATCGCGGCCGACCGAACCGAGCTCGCGCTGTTGCGCGAGCGCGTCGACTTTGACCACCACGCCGTCGATGCCGAAGTCGATCGAGTCGCGTTTGTGCTCCCAGTCCTTGCAGAAAGCCGCCAGCGATTCGAAATCCGTGAAACGCTGCGCTTCCTTATTGACCGGCAAACCGTAGCTGCGCAACGCTTCGAGCAGGTGCCACTGGCTGTCGACCGGCAGCTGCGGTCTCACTTCCCCGACGGCGTACGCGAAAAAGCGCAGCGGTCGCGAGGCGGTGATCTTCGGGTCGAGCTGGCGCACGGCGCCGGCAGCCGCGTTTCGCGGGTTTGCAAAGCCGGGTTCGCCGGCGGCGATGCGGCGTTCGTTCATGGCATCGAAATCGCTGCGGCGCATGTATACCTCGCCGCGCACCTCCAAGACTTTCGGCGGTTTGCCGTGCAGCCGCAGCGGGATAGAGCGCACCGTGCGCAGGTTCGGCGTGATCTCTTCGCCGACCGTGCCATCCCCACGCGTGCCGCCGGAGACGAGCGCGCCGCCCTCGTAGCGCAAGGCGATGGCGAGTCCGTCGATCTTGAGCTCCGCCACGTACGCCTCGGGCTCGCGATCCAACAAGCGCGCGACCCGCTGATGCCACGCGCGTAATTCGTCTTCGCCGAACGCGTTGCCGAGCGAGAGCATGGGCACGGCATGCCGGTATTTCGAAAAGGCCGAAGACGGCGCGGCTCCGACGCGCTGCGTCGGGCTATCGGGCACGCGCAGTTCGGGGTGCTCCGCTTCGAGGGTTTGCAACTCGCGGAAAAGCGCATCCCATTGGGCGTCGGCGACCGACGGCGCATCGAGCACGTAGTATTCGTAGTTGTACCGCTCGAGCAGCGCGCGCAGCTCGGCAGCGCGTTCGGCGGCCTTATCCGGCTTGGGGCTCATGACGGCGACGTTCGATAAAAGGACGCCTTTTTCCAATAAGAGAGGGCCGATTTTCCAATCGGCCCCTACATCCTTCGAAAATTCGGCCCCTACATTCGTCGGAAAATGCGGTCAGGCAGGCCGCGCGCCCTCGCGTTCCCACTTGCGGATGAGGTAGGAGATAAGATCCGCCGTCAGCTCGCTGATGCGCACGAACGAAATGCCGATGCCGCGCGCATCGTTGCGCACGACCGTGCCGAAGACGGAGATGGGATTCGACTCGCCCACGAGGTCGAGCTCGATCGTGAGCAGATCGTTTGTGTCGACCGCCGCGGCCGTTCGGAGCAATACGCCGCCGCCACCGATGTTGACGATCTCGGCCGGGAAGCGCTCGGCCCCGTGCTCGCGCCGGACGTGTACGGGCAGGGTCTTCTGGATGCGCGCATGCTTGCGTCGCTCAGTCGTGTGGCCGTTTTGTTCTTCGTTCATCGATTGCGGCTCGAATGTGCGTCCGCGACGAACGCTAGTTGGGGGATTGTCCCCACAGCTGGACGTTGCCGATGTGGTTGGCCCAATACCACATGCGGCTCACAGCCCACGACACGTGGTTCCACACGTACAGCTCCGCGGCGCGTCCCTGCGGAAAGATCGCGACGATGATGAGGATGACGACCACGTAGAACGAGACGCCGAGCGAATTCCAAAAACGGGTCGAGGTCGTCGCCTTGGACTGGCCGCGCAGCGGCGCCGGCTCGAAATATTGGCGGCGCTCGGTCTGCTCGCGTACGGCTTGATAATCGACCGGCGGCAGATACGTCTGCGCCGAGGCTGCGCGAAATGTGGGCTGTGGCGCGAAGGTCTGGACCGGTGGCGCTACAGGGCCGCTCGGCGCATCTTCGGTATGGCGTCCCAGAAGCCGCTCGATCTTCTGCCGCGCATCGTCGCTCAATTCGAGAAAGTCGGCGGCCACCTCGTACCCTGCGTTCTCACCCAAGCTCTGCTGCGTCCGCACCTTGATGAGCCCTCGCGCCGTGGCTTTGATGCTGCGCATGTCGAGGGTCGTGAAGAGAATTGTGCTCTCCCTCACTTCGCTTGGGAACGTGGCGATGAGACCGTTCGTGTCCAGACGCGCGGCTTTGCCCACCAGGTTCACGCCGAGTTCGGCGTTACGCACGGTGATGTCGATGGGAAGCGGCAATGCTGCAGGTAGTTCGCCGGTACCGATCGCGTCGGGCATAGATCCTCTGTTATGTCGTTCGTGTAAGGCGGAACAAAAGTTCCGCCGCTACATCGTAACGGGCTCGCGCAGGCCAGGTATTCTAGTCATCGGCCGTCCTGACCCCGGACTTCAGGACCGGCTGGCGGGCTCGGGCACCGCCGGCGCCCGAGAGGCCGTGGTTTCAAGGGTTTTGAGCAGCTCCCGGTTGGCCCTCTCGTACTCCTCGATGGCGCCGTGCTCGCTCGTGATCGCGATGTGCGCCCGCGGATCGGTCAGAACCCGGCGCAAGTATCGGCCGGTATACGAGTGCGGCATGCGCGCGACGGCCTCCGGTGGTCCCATCGCGACGATGCGACCGCCTTTGTCGCCACCCTCCGGTCCGAGATCGATGATGTAGTCCGCAGTTTTGATGACGTCGAGGTTGTGCTCGATAACGAGCACGGTATTGCCGCTGTCGACAAGCCTGCGCAGCACCTGCAGCAGTTGCGCGATGTCTGCAAAGTGCAGACCGGTCGTCGGTTCGTCGAGGATGTAGAACGTGCGCCCGGTGCTGCGCCGCGACAGTTCGGTCGCAAGTTTGACGCGCTGCGCCTCGCCGCCGGAGAGCGTCGTCGCCGGCTGGCCCATTTGGATGTATCCCAACCCGACGTCGCAGATCGTCTGCAGCTTGTTGTGGACTCGCGGGATATTTGCGAAGAATTCCGCCGCTTCGTCGACGCGCATCTCGAGCACGTCTGCGATGGACCTGCCTTTGTACTTCACCTCGAGCGTCTGCTGGTTGTAGCGTTTGCCTTTGCAGACCTCGCACGGCACGTAGACGTCGGGCAGAAAGTGCATCTCGATCTTGATGATGCCGTCGCCGGCGCACGCTTCGCAGCGCCCGCCTTTGACGTTGAACGAGAACCGGCCCGGGCCGTAGCCGCGCACGCGCGCATCCGGCGTCAGCGAGAAGAGCTCGCGGATGGGATCGAACGCACCGGTGTACGTCGCCGGATTGCTGCGCGGCGTGCGGCCAATAGGCGACTGGTCGATGACGATCGCCTTGTCGAGCTGCTCGAGTCCGCGGACCTTGCCGTAGTTCTCCTCGGGCCGCTGGCCGTGCAGATGGTGCGCGAGCGCGCGATAGAGCACCATGTCGACAAGCGTTGACTTGCCGGAGCCAGAGACCCCGGTCACCGCGCAGAAAACGCCTAAAGGAAAATCGACGTCGATGCCTTTGAGGTTGTTCGCCCGGGCATCGGTGATGTGCAGCGAGCCTTTGGGCGGGCGGCGCTTGGGCGGGATCGGGATGACCGAACCCCCCGACAGAAAACGCCCGGTCGCCGACGCCGGCTCGGCGCAGATGTCCTCGATCGTCCCCGCGGCGACGACGTGGCCGCCTGCTTTGCCCGCACCAGGCCCGATATCCACGATGTAATCCGCTTCGCGCATGGTCTCTTCGTCGTGCTCGACGACGATGAGCGTGTTGCCCAAGTCGCGCAGCGTCTTGAGCGTGGCAAGCAAGCGGGCGTTGTCGCGCTGGTGCAGCCCGATCGAAGGTTCGTCGAGGATGTAGAGCACGCCGACGAGCGAGGATCCGATCTGCGTCGCGAGCCTGATGCGCTGGGCCTCGCCGCCGGACAGCGTCGTCGCGCTGCGATCGAGCGTCAGGTATTCTAAGCCGACGTTGATGAGGAAGCCCAGGCGCGCGCGCAACTCTTTGACGATCTGCCGCGCGATCTGCTCTTCGCGGCTATTCAGCTTGAGGTTCTCGAAGAACGCGAGCGCGCGGTCGACCGAAAGTGCCGTGAGGCGCGCGATGTTGATCCCGCCGATGGTCACGGCGAGCGATTCAGGCTTGAGCCGGGCTCCCTTGCACGCGGGGCAGCGGACCGACGTCATGAGCTTCTCGATCTCTTCCTTGACGTAGTCCGAGCTTGTCTCTTCGTGGCGGCGCTGCAGGCCGGGGATGAGTCCCTTGTACTGCGATTCGTAATCCCAGTGCTTGCCTGATTTTGTGCGGAAGCGGAACGCTCGCTTCTCGTCCTCGCCATACAGGATGACGTCGAGCAGCTCTTTCGGGAGCTTTCTCACGGGCGTGTCCAAATTGAAGCCTGCCTCTTTGAGCAGCGTCTCCACTTGCTGGACGTAGAACGGGTTCATCCCAGCGGAAAGGTTCTTGGTCCACGGGACCACCGCGCCTTCGCGGAACGATTTGTTGCGATCTGGAATGACCAAGCGCGGATCGATCTCGATGCGCGCGCCGAGCCCCGTGCACTCCGGACACGCGCCGTAGGGCGAGTTGAACGAGAACATGCGCGGCGAAAGCTCTTCGAACGAGAGCCCGCACTCGATGCAGGCGAACTTTTCGGAGAAGCTTTGCTCTTCTTCTTTTTGCCCCGGCTTTTGGTTGAGGACGACGAGCAGCCCCTGCGTGAGCTTGAGCGCCGTTTCGACCGAATCGGTCAGCCGCTTGCGCACGTCTGCCTTGACGACGAGGCGGTCGATGACGATCTCGACCGTGTGCTTGCGCTTCTTGTCGATCTTGATCTTCTCGCGCAAGTCGCGAATGACGCCGTCCACGCGGACGCGGGCGTAGCCGTCCTTGATCGCCTGCTCGAAGAGCTTCTGATATTCGCCCTTGCGCCCGCGCACCATGGGCGCGAGGAGCTGGATGCGCGTCCCCTCGGGTAGCGTCAGGATCTGGTCGACGATCTGCTCCGCGGTTTGGGGCGTGATGGGGCGCCCGCAGTTGGGGCAGTGCGGCTGTCCGATGCGTGCGTACAACAGGCGCAGGTAGTCGTAGATCTCGGTGACGGTGCCGACGGTAGAGCGCGGATTGCGGCTCGTCGATTTTTGATCGATGGAGATGGCCGGCGACAGGCCCTCGATGTAGTCGACGTCGGGCTTTTCCATCTGCCCGAGGAACTGGCGCGCGTACGAAGAGAGCGATTCGACGTAGCGGCGTTGTCCTTCGGCGTAGATCGTGTCGAACGCGAGCGAGCTCTTGCCCGAGCCGGACAGCCCGGTGATGACGATGAGCTGGTTGCGCGGCAAGGTCAGGTCGATGTTCTTGAGATTGTGCTCGCGCGCGCCTTTGACCAAGATGTGCTCGAGGCCATGGCGCGGGGCAATCGTCAAGATGGGCGCGGCGTACGGGTCGTCCGTCGGGCCGTTCGGAGATTTCGACATGGAAAAGAGTGGTTCGAGTTCCCCGTGGGAGCGGACCTTTAGTTCCGCGCTTCGTCGAGTGCGGCGATTGCGGCAGGCAGCTCTGCGATGCTGGAGATCTCACGCTCCGCTGCCCGCGCGCCCTGCGGCAGCCGTTCGCTACGGCTATTCACCCAGATGGCGCGCATGCCCGCTGCGTGAGCGCCGACGATATCGCGGTCGAATCGGTCCCCGACCATAACGCTTTCGTGCGCGCCGACGCCGAGTTCGTTCATCGCGTGCGCGAAAACCGCCGGGTGCGGTTTGGCGAGCTCCATCTCGCCTGCGAGGATGACGGCATCGAAGAGATGCGCGAGACCGAGCCGCGCGATCTTGGCCTCGTGCGTCTCGGCGAAGCCGTTCGTGATGATCGCCATCTTGTAGCGGCCATGCAGGCGGTGCAGCGCGGGCAAGGTCTCGGGGAACAGCTCGACCCGCTCGATGCGGATGGTATCGTAGCGGGTCGCCAGACGTTGAGCGAGCTCGGGATCGTCGATGCCGTGCGCGCGCAGCGCGGCCAGCCACAAGCGCGGACGGATTGCGCCGCTCGGCGGCTTAGGAGCGCCCGGTTCGAGCGTCTCCCAAAAGCGCATGGCTTCGCGCATGTAGGAGACCGCGAGCTGCTCCGCGCCGACGCCCCGTTCGCTTGCAAGTTCGGACGCGGCGAGCGCTGCGCTGCGTTCGCTTGAGATCGTATCGTCGAGCAAAGTGTCGTCGAGGTCGAAGAAGATCGCTTTGATCTTCGGCGCAGGGTTCAGATGAAGAGCACCGGCGGAACGCGGGCGAAGGCGCCCTCGATCTGCGCAAGCGCGGCCGCGCCGGCTTTGGGATCCAAGGTCGTCTCGAGCGAAGGCAGCGTTGAAATCGTATCGTCCGAATTGTAGAGGACGCTGCCTTGCCACGGCGAGCCCGGCAAGCCATTCGGGTCGTAGAAGTACGACCGGACCTGGAAGCCGAGCCTGCGCATCGAGACGAGTGCGTTGAGATTTCCGGTTGCGGCGGTCGCGTCGGCTGCGGCATCGATCGCCTCTGCAAAACGCGTGAAGCGCGCGAGTTGAGGCTCGAGCGCGCGGACGACGTCTATCCTGCGGCCCTCATCCGTCTTGCCGTTGGCGAAAGCATTGAGCCTGCGTTGCAGTGCTGAGGCAAGATCGGAAAGGCGCAGGTCCGGATACGGCGCGTCCGCGAGGCGCAACATCAAGACGGTGTCATAGCGCGCGGCCGCATCTGCAAAACGCATGCCCGGATCCAAGATGCGCAAGCTCGCGGGGTCGTCATACGCCGAATGATACGTGCCGAACACTCCGTAGTAAACGGCGCCGCTCGATGGAATGCCTTCGTGGTACGTGAAAGATTCGTGGTCGCTTCCGATCCCTGGCGCCGTTACCGTCTGCATTTTGTCTTGACGCGACCAGTATTGCGCGACCGGCGACCCGTCCGGCGCGGTGACGACGCTTGCCACGTCGTGCAGCAGCGCTGCCAAATCGTCCGTCGCGTATGCGTAGAAGGTCGGCCCCACAGCGACCTCGTCGGTATTGACGTAGGCCCAGCACGAGGAGCGAAGAGCGTTTGAGTTTTGATCCACCCACGCGACGCTGCCGAAGTCGTTGAGCTCTTCGCCGTCCCATGACCCGATGACGATCGTGCGAAACGGCCGCCAGCCGGACGAGCGCAGCTTCGCGAGCGCATCGGCGAATTGCAGCATCGCGACCGTGCCGCTCGTGGGGTCGATCGCTCCGAAGGTCCAGGCATCTCGGTGTCCGCCGATGACCACCGTTTCGCTCGGCGCTTGCGCGCCGCGCATGGTGGCGATGACATCCCAAATGGGGCCGATGAAGCGGCGGCTGCGCAGGACGTAGTGCACGCGTTCAACTCCGCCCACGCGGACGTTTGGCGTCGCTTTCGTCGCCCAAGCCCGTGGCGCCAGAGGACCGCCGAGCGATGCTTGCAGCTGGTGCGCGACCAGCGCAGTGATCGCGCTGACCGGTATCGGGGGAACGCGCAGCGTCGCAAACGAGAGATGGCGCGCTCCGGGAACCGGCACGCCGACCGCGGTCGGATCTCCGCCCGCGTATTCGATGAGCATCGTGTTGCGCAGTGCCGCGCCGAGCGGGCGGCTGCGACCGAGCGGATACGGCTTTCCGGTCGTGGGCGGGCCGAACGGGTCGAACCCCGGCTCCGGGTAGATCAACAGGGCTTTGCCGCCGTAACTGACGACGCGGCGCCCCTTGGAATCGGCACTGCCATGACCTTGTTTGGCGAGGAAGATCGCGCCCCTGAGGTTGACGCCGAGCCGTCGCAACGTGGCGAAGTCTGCGGCCGTGCCATAGTTGACGTAGATGAGCGGACCTTGCGCGTCGCCGTCGTCGCTAAAACCGGAGTACGGTTTTCCGATCTCCGCGTGGCGGGTCGAGTAGGCATCGCCCGCGACCGCGGGTTCGTACAGATCGACCTCGCGCTGAAACGGTGCCGTGATCTCGAGGTGCTGTTCGATCGGCCAGACGTTTGCGGTATCGTAGGTTACGATTTTCGCATCGAAGCCGTCCGCTGCCAGGCGGCCGCGCACGTAGGCCGCGGTTTGATAGTCGGTCGGCTGACCCATGCGGTGCACGTGACCGGCGATCGCCAACTCATCCGCCATCGCCGTCTTCGCGTTCGGTGATGATTGCGCGGCCTGTTCGAAAGCGATCTCCCGCATGGACTGTTCGGCCGTGAATCCGCGCAAGCGCGCGACGGCGTCCGCATCGGCAGATGCTCGCTGTGCGGACGGAGAGGCGAGCGCGAGGGCGGTGAGGCCCACGCAAAGCAGAATGCTCGATCGGAGCGAGCGCATGCTCATGCCGAGGAATTGCCCCGCTGGGGCACTTGACCTTCTAGCGTTCCGCAATCTCGTAGACGATCGTGTCCTTCGCGCGGAACACCTCGCGCAATGCGCCGCCTCGCGCATCGGCGGAGAGAGCCGCCCAGTCCACCCCGGTCGGGGTGCGATGCACGTAGGCCTCGTTCGCGTTGACGACCAGGTAGCGGATGTTGAGGGCGCGCAGCGGTGCGTAGCGCGCGGACGCGGGCCCTGCCCAGTCGAGCGCGATCGCCTGTTGATAGAACGGATTGCCCCACAACGTTTGCGGCGGGAAGTAGTAATCTCGCACGTCGTCGAGCGCCAGGATGCCATCGCGTCCTGCGTGCTGCGCGAGCCACTGCGCCGCGGCGAACGTCTCGAGCCGGTCGTCGAGGTATTGCGTGGCGGTCTGCCTGCCGGCAAGGTACGCCTCGGCCGGCACGATGCTTTGCGCTGCCTGCGAGCGCGCCATCTGCAACCAGTTCAACGTGACCGAGAATGCTCCGAGCAGGCTGAGCGCCATCACGTAAATCGAGCGCAGCCGGGAGCCGAGCACTGACGTTCCGCTCGCGACGAGCGCTGCATACGTGGTAGCGGGAGCGACTGCGAATCGCCACTGCTGGCTCGCAAAGAACCACGCCACGGTCAAGGCGATGGTGATCAACACGATCGGGAGAGCCGAGCGGATGAAGATCGCGCTCGCGATGGCGAAGACGATCCCCGCTCGAAGCGCAATGCCGGGATCGCCGCAAAAATCGCGCGGCGTGACGAGCAGCCGGTAGGGAAGCCTAGCGAGGTCGCCGGCCGACGTGCCGGCGGTGCACCAGTCTCTTGTCATCTCCACGTATCTGCCGGCGAAGGCGGCGACCGCCGGTTGATGGGCAAGGTGCGCCGAAAGAAATGGGTAGAGCGGATCGCCAGTCGAGATGAAGGTTCGCGCGTACCAGCCGCCGGCAACGAGCATCGCTCCAATAAGAAATGCCGCCCCGACCTTCCAGCGCTGAGAGCGGGTGAGCACAATCGCTGCGACGAGCACGATCGCGCAAACGCCCAGACCCGAGTACTTAATCGCGGCGGCGGCGCCGCACACCCACCCCGCGATCGCGATCCGCTCCCCTGTAGGGGGCGACTGGAAAGTCGCCCCACCGCCCGGCAGAACAAGGACGATACCGGCGAGCGCGAGCATCGCAAAAGGCACGTCAACGTAGAACGAGGGCGCGAGCCACAACCACAATGGCGATGACATGACGAGCATGGCTGCGGTGACACCGCCGCCGGGAGCGATCCGTGCAGCGAGAACGCCACCCAGGAGCGCGAGAATGACTCCGGCGCCGAGCGTGACCATCGCAGCGCCGGCGGAGCCGGCGACGGCATAGGCAGGCAGAGCAACCGCTTCGCCAAGCGATGGGAACCCCGATTGCACCATACTGGGGACGAAGGTGAACGCGCCGTGGGCGAGCGCCATGGCGGCCAGAGGCAGATGATAGGCGATCGGGTCCCACCAAACCGCGGGCAAGGCGGCGGCAATGAGGGCAGTAATAAACGCGGCCGCCATGACGACGTATGCGATGCGGTCTGCGAGGTCTTTGGGCGCGAATAAATTCGCGCCCGCTACATTCGAAGCGGGTGGGATTGGGTCAGCGAAATCGGTGCGAGTTTTTCGCGTGAATAAATTCGCTCGCGCTACGTAGGCTAGGAGAGCGAGTAAAAGCAGAGCTTCTAGCGTCAGACGATTGATCGCATGGAAGAGCCCGAGCACGCTGACAGCCGTGCCTAGCAGCGAATATCCGAGCGCTGCGCCGATAGCCAAACGAGTGACGCGATCGGAAACGGGCGTCAGGCAGTCGACGATCGCTACCCCACACCCCGTGGCGGCGATCCAGGTAAGAAGCCCGGCGCCGCCGCCTAGGAGTAGCCGCGTCCAAAAGGCGGCAAAATCCAGCGGTTGCGTCAAGAGCCCCGTACGAAGAGGATCAACACGATGTCCTCTGCAGGCAGGTACCTATTGAACCTGTGAATACTGACGGCGCGATACCTCTTTCCGAGCTCGTTCAAAAGCACGAGGTTCGGATCGATACCCCGAGGCTCGTAGGCGACCACCCACACCCGCTTATGTTGTTCAGCGGCCGACAGCGCCGGGTTCACTTGATCCGGGTGCCATACTTGCACACTCGGAATTCGTGCGATTGAGGGAACTCGCAAGACGTCGAACATCGACATGCCCTGTTCTAAGACAATGAAGTCACCTGGTTGAGCTTGGTCTTCGATGATCTGCGTAGCGCCCGGCCAGTCCGCGGTGTAGAAATTCGGGTCGACTGCCCAAATGCAACCGAAGACGACGAGCGCCGCGACCAACCCATAACAAGCCTTAACCAGCGCCGCGTTGGGTCGTTCGCGAGCAACGGAGTACAGACAACCCGTCCAGGCCGCCACCGCGTACGAGCAGATAAGGAAATACCGGTCGATATATATCAGTTTGTTCGCCGCTATATTGTAGACGATCGTCAGTATGGCCGGCACTGCAAGCCAGGGCAGGAGCGAACGTGGCGCGTACGTGAGCACCCCCCACAAGGCCGCGGCAAGCCAGACCCATGCCAAGATGTCGCACACAAGAAATGCCGTGCCTTCGAGCTGGGGAGCTATGGTCATCTGGCCGGGCAGCGAAAGTATTGATGCCAGGGGACTGGATTGAAACCCACGGAAGGTGATTCCGCCGACTTGCATCTGTGACAGCATCGTCTGCACTTGAGGCAGAAAGGCTATAATGACGGCGCATGCCCCAGCGGTCGCTCGCAGCAACTGCGAGCGGTAGAGTACCGCTACGAACAACACCTGAGCGATAACGAGGAACCACGCGAGATAAATTGTGTAAACGGCCAATATACAAGCGAGGACCCAGCCGAACCAAAGGAGTCGTCGCCTGACCCCGGCTATATCAGCGCGACGTACGATAACCGAAAGCAACAAAAGCTGCGTAAGGCCTAACGCATCGGCCGCAACGTACATGCGCACCCACGTATCGTAAAAGATCAGCATCGGCATGAATGCCGCGCACAGGGCGGCTACCACGGCCGCTCGTTCGCCGGCCCAAAGTTTGACGAGCGCGAAAAAGATAGCGACGGATGCGGCACCGATTGCTACCATCACGACGCGGGTCACCCATTCCGGGGTGTACGCAAGACCGGCGACGTGCAGGAACAGAAAGAACAGAGGAGGGTGCACATCCATGTGCCGGAGCGCCTCGATGGCAGTATGAGGCGGAACTGCCGCAAACCGAAGCGTGATTCGCTCGTCCGTATGGAACGGCCGGCGCAGTCCTTCGACGAGGCGAACCGCAAACGCGAGAAGTGTCAGGATCCAACCCGGGGAGCCGAGACTGCCTGTCAACCCCAGTTTCGGTGAAGGTTTGCCGAGCATGTATATGTTATCGGTGCGATTTCAGTCCTCATTCAAGGCGCGGTCTGCGTAAGGATGTCGTTGTAATATTGCTCCTGCGCGGCGGCAGCCTTATCCCACGAAAAGGTCTCCGCCCGGGCACGAGCCTGCGAGGAGAGGGCCGCTTCACGAGTGTTGTCAGAGGCGAGGTCGGTGAGAGCTCTGCCAAAAGCATGGCTGTCAAACGGTGGCGTCAGAACTGCGCTACCGGCAAACAGTTCGCGCGAACTCGGTACGTCGAAAGCTACGATCGGTACCCCGATAGCTAAAGCATCCAACCCCACCAAGCTCTGGTTTTCGTAGCGGGATGAAAACGCCAGCGCCTTCGCCCTCGCGAGGAATACGTGGCGGTTACTGCCGTCAAGAAATCCGATTGTGTGGACTCGATCGCTGAGCCCGCGTGATACTATTTCGCGCTGCAACCTGTCTCGAGCCGGTCCGTCGCCTGCGATCTTGAGAGAGAGGCCGTTTGGCAGCTCGCGCGCGGCCTCCAGAAGCAGATCCAAGCCCTTCGTCCACCAATCCAACCGACCGAGGAAGGCGACGTACGGCTCGTCACCCTGCCATGGGTGTGCGCGAGCATCATAGTCGGGGCCGTTGGGAATGACGCGGATCTCGGCCCTGGGAGCTAGCGACCGTAGCTGCCCAGATTGCGTATCGGTCAGAGCGATGAGATGACGATAACTTGCGACCGCAAATGCCTCCCAACGATCGACCGGCAAATGGTAACGTTGTGCTACCTGCTGCCCCATAAAATAGCTCGCCACGGCCACGACCGGTCGCCGTACGAGACGCGGGAGCCCGCTTGCAGTGAAGGGTGAGCTGAAATCCTCGATGATGATCTGTGACCGAGAAAAAACTGCACGTGGTAGAATTTCCGCGAAATACCAAACAAAGTTCGCAGGATGAGGTAGGGAAAGGGTTCGCAGGTACTGGATCCCATCGATCGTCTCATTGCGGAGAGAGCGAAATCCAGCAGTAACGACCGTGACCTCGTGACGTCGCGCCAGACGTTTGTTGATCTCCCTTGTCCGGCGAGCCTGACCTCCGGCATACGGAGTCCCCAGTGAATCTGAGTCGAAGTGCAGAATCCGCATGTGCCTGTTCGTTCGGTCTCCAACGGTAAAGTCCGGCGCCTACAAGGGATGATCCATGTGAATAAGCCATACACTCAGAAATTTTTTCGGAAGAACATCGGCGGGTCCTCAAGTTCGGCTGAACAAATCGTTTCCTTCATCACGCGATTGGTTCAACCGAAAAGCGTCGTAGACGTAGGGTGCGGGCTAGGAGCATGGTGCGCGCAGTTTGCCAAAATTGGCATCGCAGATGTCATCGGTCTCGATGGAGCATACGTTGACACATCTCAACTGAAGATACCGAGAGCTCTTTTTAAGGATATGGATCTAGAGTTGCCGATCCGTCTAGAGCGGTCTTTCGACCTCGCTGTTTCTTTGGAGGTGGCCGAACATCTATCCGCAAGACGTGCCCGGTCTTTTGTAGCTGACTTGACGCGTCTAGCTCCAATAGTTCTCTTTTCAGCAGCCATACCCGGTCAGGGAGGAGATCAGCACATCAACGAGCAGTGGCAATCTTACTGGCAACGTCTTTTTGCCGATCAGGGTTTCCGGGCTATCGACTGCGTGCGGCCGAGCTTTTGGAATAATGAACAGGTCGAGTATTGGTACCGCCAAAACACGCTACTCTACGTTCGGGGAGAGATCGCGGACCGGTTTAGAATCTTTGGCGAACCCTCCCAAATCGACATCGTACACCCCGAGTATCTGCGCGGAATGCTGCTATGGAAGCCATTCTTGGGCGATGTTTTGCGATGCTTCCCCGGCGCCTTTGTCAAAACCATGCGTCGAATCACCAGTGACGTCACGCAGCGAGCGTAGCGCGAGCACCCAGACGATCGGGACCAACAAGCCGTTCAGACTAATCGCTACGCCGAGCAGGCGCGAAGGTGTCGTGCCAAAGACAGCCATGCCCGCTGCCTCGAGAATAAGGATAGCAAGGACGTACTTCAGTACCGAGTAGTCGCCGATCGCAACGAGATAGGTAACGGCCACGAGCACGGCTGCAAGCAGTGACTCGTCGACTGCATACAAACGCAGCATGGCAACGCTGGGTGCAAACATTGGGCCATACGTTAAATGGATGAGCCAAGAACCGAAGGGAAAGATTACTGCGAGGCTGACCGCAATAAAGCTGGCTACGTTGAGGGCTACGAGAAGGAGTATGCGTCCGAGCGACGCTCGAGTCGCGTGCTTTGCGGCTGCAGCGAGGGGAGCTAAGAGCGGCATGGCGAGGGCGGCCCCGTAGGGTATTACGCGCGCCACTGTGCCAGCGGCTCCGAAGAAGCCGGCTTGCGCGGCGGCGAAGTGGTGTTTGGCGAACAGCATGTCGGCGTAGAGTAAGCCGCTCGTGGTCGCAGCCACCGCCAGGATTTTTGTTGCGCGGCGGCCCAGATCGATGGTCTTGTCCCCATTTGACGGTAGGTGGCTGCCGCCCAATGCCAGCGGAACGTAGACGATGGCCGTACTGAGCACAGCGCTTCCTACAAGTCCAACGACAGCGCCGGCGAGGCCCAGGCCCATGACCACAAGACTGAGCGCCAGACCAACCTTGCTGGCGCCCTCGGCGATGAGAGACCCAGCGAACAGTGTGAATCGATGCGCCCCCTGTGCGGCACCCCGACCGAAGTTTCCAAATAAGGAGATTCCGGCGTATAGGGCGAGCAGCCACCACAAGCTCTCCGGCGACACTTGCAGATATGAGCTCAGGGGCGCGCTCAAAATGCCCAAACCGATGATAAGCGCCGCTGCCAAGGCGCCAACGGTCCAGCCGTGCTGACGCAAGAAAGATGCTATGTCCTGCTCGCGACGGGAGCTCCACATTCGAGCGGTTTCTTGCATGGCTACCGTGCCCAGCGATGCTCCGATAACGCCCACCATAGCCGCAAACGCGATGAGCGTTGCGAGCGTGCCATACGCATTGGGTCCGAGTTTTCGCGAAAGCGTGAAGTGGAACAGGTATGAAAAAACATTTGCGACGAGCGCGGACCCCATGACAAGCGTCGCATTTCCAGAAAGGTCCCGCGGGCCAAGAGCCATCGTGACTGGCGATTTCGGCGAACCGCGCGCCGGATTGGCGGTCCCAGGCGTACCTTCGATCAAATCCATCTGAGGAGGCGTTAGCTCGAACCCGCCAGTCGACTGTCCCGCCATACAGTGGTTATCGGTAGCTCCCATGCCGATGACTACTAATGAGGAAATGCAATCTCGCGAGGGGCTCCCACCTGTCACAATCGGGGTGATGGCCTACAACGAAGAACGGAACATCGGAGAGTTCCTGGATAGTTTGCTGGTGCAGACGGCTGGGAGCCGCATCGCCAGCATTGTGGTCGTCGCCAGCGGCTGCACGGATCGCACCGCCGACATCGTCAGAGAGTTCCGCGAGCGCGATCCGCGCATTTTCCTTATTGAAGAGCCTGAACGCAGCGGCAAGATTTCGGCAATCAACCGATTCTTGTTTGACGCCAAGGAAGAAATCGTGTTCATCGCCAGCGCGGATATCATCCTGGAGCCCCAGACGATTGAGTTTATGCTCGTACCACTCGATGATCCGGAGGTAGGGATGGTCGGTGCGCATCCAATTCCGGTCAACAGTCGCGCAACATTTTTTGGGTATGCCGCGCATCTCATGTGGACGCTGCATCACGAAGTTGCCTCGCGCGATCCAAAGATGGGCGAACTCATCGCTTTTCGTAATGTCTTCCGGCGTTTGAATCCAAACAATATCAACGACGAGCTCTCGGTGCATCAACTGGTCCGTTCAGCCGGTTACAAGCTGGCTTACGCTGGAAATGCTCACGTGTACAACAAAGGTCCAGAAACCCTCAAGGAATTTATTTCGCAGCGCGTGCGCTGCATCGTCGGTAACTTACAGATCATGCGAGAGCACAATGTGCCTGCACCGACCATGCGAACGCTCCCGGTGCTACGAGCCGCTGCTCCACATATACTGGGCAACTGGCGGCGCCTCCATTGGACTATCGCCACCGCCGGCCTCGAACTCTACTGTCGCACAAAAAGTCACTTGACGTATCGCTCTCAGAAACGACGGGCGCGGTATAAGACGTGGGATCAGATTACGACCTCAAAGTCGCTGCAAAAGGAGCGGCCACGGGTCGCTCGTTAACCCCTGCGCGCTCCTCTAGGCGCGCGAATCTCAAGTGAGCACGTCTTCGCCGACGATCTCCGTTTGTATCGCGTCGAAGGACCGACAGTCCGAGCTTGTACGATGCCTGTCTTCCGTTGAGTCTCAGAACCTGAGGCCAGGACAGGTGATCGTCATCGATCAATCGGCGAAGAAATACGAACTACAACGCTTTCCAGGTCTAGAACATATCTACCATCCCGGCTTGAGCGGTCTCGCCGCAGCGCGAAATCTTGGCTGCTCACTTGCAGTTGGAGATATCGTTGCTTTTTTCGACGATGATGTCGAGCTGCGGCCGTGCTGTTTGGACGCGCTTTCGAAAGCATCTATCGACAACCCTGATGCTGTCGGGTTCCAGCTTGAGATCGAAGGCCTACATCAACATTTTGATCTCACCACCTTGCATGAGATGATTTTTCAGCACGGCTTTTTTAGTGCCGGCTATTTCGTAGACAAACCTTCGCAGCTCAGTCGCCTTCGTGGTTGCGCGATGGCGTTTAGATCAGCGACGTTTCTCCATGAGCGCTTCGACGAAAAGCTCGTCGGATATGGCTACGGTGAGGATTGGGAGTTCTCCCGACGAGCACAACGATGGGGTCGGCTCGTTTTGGCGCAAGGTGCGCGTGTTATCCATCATACATCGCCGACCAACCGCTTCAAGAAAAGAGAGATCCTCGAAATGAGGTGGGAAGCGTTTAATTATTTCTACAACAAACTCCGCGGCGACACACGTTGGATTGACCGATTCTGGCACCTGTGGTGGGAATTTGGAGAATCCATCAACTGGCTACGATTCGGAATGGGCTTCCCTGTCCTTGGAATCAAGGGTCCTCGGGTCCCAGACGCTGGAGAAAGCGCAAAATAAGTTTGCAACCGCTCGTGCGCGATTGTGGGGCTTAGAAGAGCGCAGCCTCACGGAGCGCTTGACCGAAGACTTTGGGCGCTTTGCGGGAGAGCGAGGGGTCGCCGGCGTCGGGCAACTGCTTGCGCAGCTCCCACAACTCGTCACGAAGTGCAGCAGCTTTTTCGAACTCCAAGCGCGAGGCCGCTTCTTTCATCTCCTTCTCGAGCTTGATGATGGTCGCAACCAAGACGTCGCGCGGCACGTCGCGCAACGCTTTGGGTCCCCGGCCTTTCTGTTCGGCGGAAGCCGTCGCATCGGCCAAAATGTCGCGCACCGATTTGCGGATGCTCTGCGGATCGATGTGGTGCTCGGCGTTGTACGCGAGCTGCTTGACGCGCCGGCGTTCGGTCTCGTTGATGGCGCGTTCCATGGACTGCGTCACGTTGTCCGCATACATCAAGACCGTGCCGCTGACGTTGCGCGCCGCACGGCCGATGGTCTGGATGAGCGACGTCTCCGAGCGCAGGTAGCCTTCTTTGTCGGCGTCGAGGATGGCGACGAGCGAAACCTCCGGTAAGTCCAAGCCTTCCCGCAAGAGATTGATGCCCACGAGGCAATCGAAATTGCCCAAGCGCAGGTCGCGCAGGATTGCGATACGTTCGAGCGTCTCGATCTCGGAGTGCAAGTACTTGGCTCGCACGTCCATCTCGATGAGGTAATCGGTGAGGTCCTCGGCCATCTTCTTCGTCAGCGTCGTCACGAGCACGCGCTCGCGGGCGTCTGCGCGGCGGCGGATCTCCTCCATGAGATCGTCCACTTGGCCCTTCGTGGGCCGGACCACGACCTGCGGATCCACGAGGCCGGTGGGCCGGATGATCTGCTCGACCACCTGCGTCGAGTGTTTCGCCTCGTACGGGCTGGGGGTCGCCGACACGTAGACGATCTGCTTGACGTGCTTGTCGAACTCGTCGAAGGTGAGCGGCCGGTTGTCGAGCGCCGACGGTAGCCGGAACCCGAACTCGACGAGGATCTCTTTGCGCGAGCGATCGCCGTGATACATGCCGTGGACTTGCGGCAGCGTCACGTGCGACTCGTCGACGAAGACCATCCAGTCGTCGGGGAAGAAATCGAGCAGGCAGAACGGCGTCTGACCGGGCGCGCGGCCGGTGAGATGGCGCGAATAGTTCTCGATGCCGTTGCAGTAGCCGAACTCGCGCAGCATCTCCAGATCGTTGCGCGTGCGCATCTCCAGGCGCTGCGCTTCGAGCAGCTTGCCGTTCGTGCGGAAATAGGCCAGCCGCTCCTCGAGTTCTGCTTCGATGCTCGCGACAGCGCGGCGCAGTTTCTCTTCCGGCGTGATGAAGTGTTTGGCCGGGAAGATCATGACCTCGTCCATGTCTTCCAAGAGCTCTCCCGTGATCTGGTTGACCCGTGAGATGTGCTCGATCTCATCGCCGAAGAAATCCAGCCGGGTGATGATCTCGTCGTCGACCGCAACGTACTCGAGCACGTCGCCACGGACGCGAAACGTGCCGCGGATGAGCGCGATATCGTTGCGCCGGTATTGCATGTCCACGAGCTTGCGCAAGAGCTTGTCGCGGTCGTACTCCTGGCCGCGCCGCAGCGAGAGCGACATCTCCATGTAGTCCGAGGGCGAACCCAACCCGAAGATGCATGACACCGAGGCGACGATGAGCGTGTCGCGGCGCGTGAGCAGCGATTGGGTGGCCGAATGGCGCAGCCGCTCGATCTCCTCGTTGATCGAAGAATCCTTTTCGATGTACGTGTCGCTGGACGGGATGTACGCCTCGGGCTGGTAGTAGTCGAAGTAGGAGACGAAATACTCGACCGCGTTGTGCGGGAAGAACTCCTTGAACTCGCTGCACAGCTGGGCCGCGAGCGTCTTATTGTGGCACAGCACGAGGGTGGGCTTTTGCACCTTCTCGATCGTCCACGCCATGGTCGCGGTCTTGCCGCTCCCGGTGACGCCGAGCAGCGTCTGGGCACGGTCGCCGCGCAGCGCGCCCTCGGCCAGGGCCGCGATCGCGGCCGGTTGGTCGCCGGCGGGCTTAAAGGGGGAGATGACTTCGAATTTCGGCATGGCTTTGAGACGGTCCTAAAGGGCTGTCCGTAACACTTCGGAGAACTCGCTTGCAGGCCTGCGAAAATCATTCGCCGGCTCGAGAAAGCAACGGGAGGCCGCTGTTATGGCTACGGCAAAACCGGTCCTCTTCGCGGGCAACTCCAATCGCGCGCTTGCCGAAGAGATCGCGAAGAAGATGGGCACCCACGTCGGCAAGGCGCTCGTCACGACCTTTGCAAACGAAGAGTGCCGGGTCGAGATCCGCGAAAACGTCCGCGGCGCCGACGCATTCGTCGTCCAGTCCCTGTGCAAAGCCGATCCGCACCACTCCGTCAACGACTCGTTGATGGAGATGCTGCTCATGATCGACGCGTTGCGCCGGGCCTCGGCGTACCGCATTACGGCGGTTATCCCGTATTACGGCTACGCGAAGCAAGACAAAAAGACCAAAGGCCGGGAGCCGATCTCGGCCAAGCTCGTCGCCAACCTGCTCTCGACCGCGGGCGTCCAACGAGTGCTGACGATCGACTTGCACGCAGCGCAGATCCAGGGCTTCTTCGACGAGCCAGTCGACAACTTGAGCGCGGGCTACATTCTGGCGAACTACCTCATCGGCAAGCGCAAGCTCAAGGGCCCGACGTGCGTCGTCGTGTCGCCCGATGCCGGCGGCGTGGCGCGTGCCGAGACCTTCGCCAAGAAATTGCAGACCTCGGTCGCGATTGTCTTCAAGCGCAGACCCCGGCCGGACGTCAACGAGGTGAGCGAGGTGGTCGGCGACCTTGACGGCAAGACCGCGATCATCGTCGACGACATGATCTCGACCGGCGGCACGCTCGTCAAAGCCGCAGAGGCTTTGCTCCAGCGTGGCGCGACCTCCATCGTCACCTGCGCGACCCACGGCATCTTCGCAGCTGAAGCCGCCCAAAAGCTGATCGAATCGCCCATCAACGAGATCATCGTGACGGACACGATCCCCGTGCCGCTAGAGATCAGGGGTGGGAAGATCACCGTGTTGTCCGTGGGCAAACTGCTCGCGGACGCCATCCGGCGTATCTCCGCCAATCGGTCTGTGTCCGAGATCTACGAAGAACAGGAAGAGGAGCTGGCCCGTTCGCAGGCCAGCGAGGGCGGGCCGCTCTTCGCCGTGCCTGACAGAAGCGAGCCGCAAGAGACGTTCGTCGCTGTGGACTCAGGCTCGTAAGCTGTGAAGCGCTGATGGCCGTACAATAGGAAGCGTCGTATGCAACAGACCACTGTGAAAGCAACTCCCCGTCAAGCCGCAGGCAGGCGCGCAGTTCGCCGCGTGCGCGCGGACGGCGGCATCCCGGGCGTCGTCTACGGCAAGGATTTCGGTGCTCCGCTTCCGGTGCTCGTAGATGCGAAGGACCTGCGCGCTGCGCTCACAAGTCACGGCGGCTCGGCCGTCTTGAATCTCGAGATCGAAGGCCGCGGCTCGACCGCCGCCATCGTGCAAGAGCGCCAACTCGACGTCGTGACCAAGCGCTTGATCCACATCGACTTGCACGCCATTAGCCTCGACGAAGTCGTCGAGACCCACGTGCGCCTCGTGCTCGCCGGCACGCCGCCTGGCGTGAAGGAAGGCGGCATCTTGGATTTTGTCGTCCGCGAAGTCACGATCGAATCGCTGCCGACCGACATCCCCGACCAGATCGAGATCGACGTCAGCGCGCTCAACATGTTCGACACCATCCACGTGCGCGACATCGTCGCGCCAGCGAGCGTGAAAATCGTCGAGAATCCAGATGAGATCGTCGTGACCATCCTGCCGCCGTCCAAGGTCGAAGAAGCTCCGGTCGCCGCGGCCGAGGTGCCCGCGGAGCCCGAACTCATCGGCGAGAAGAAGCCCGCTCCCGAGGAAGCCGGGGAAACGGAGTAGCGCGGCCTGGCAGGCGAGGCGCTCCCTCCCGCATCGCTCGTCGTGGGTCTTGGCAACCCTGGTTCGCGCTACACGCGGACGAGGCACAACCTCGGCTTTCGCGTGGTCGAGCTCGTCGCCAAGCATCTCGGGGTCACGTCGTGGCGCAACCGCTTCGGCGGCAAGCTCGCACAGGCGCCGGGCTCCGGCGCCGTCCTGCTTCTCCCTCAGACATACATGAACGACTCCGGGGCGAGCGTCGCGCCGTGCGCTGCGTTCTTTCGCATAGCGCCGCCGGGGATTTTTGTCGTCTGCGACGATCTCAATCTGCCGTTCGGGCGGCTGCGCGTCCGTCGCAGCGGCAGCGATGGCGGCCACAACGGACTCAAGTCCGTCATCGCGGCCTTGGGCAGCCAAGAGTTCCCGCGCTTGCGCATCGGCATCGGGAGATCGAAGGGCGACGCGATCGATCACGTCATCGGTGCATTCGGCAAGGATGAAGAGGCGCAGTTGCCGGGGATCGTCGAGCGCGCTGCGACGGGGATAGAGCGGTTCTTGCGCGAGGGGATCGATGCGGCGATCGCTACGATCAACGCTTTCGGTGGCGATGCTCTTACCGAGGAAGAGGCATCGGACGAGAGACGGCCATGACATCCGCGCCACCGCCCGAGAGTTTTGGAAGACTGCTCGTCGTCATCGGCTTGGTGTTTGTCGTCATTGGGGTGCTGGTGAGTTTTTGGCGGGTACTGCGCTTGGGCTCGCTGCCCGGCGACCTGCATTGGTCCGGCCGGGGTTGGCAGGTCTGGCTGCCGCTTGGCACGTCCATCGTGTTGTCACTCGTCCTGACTTTAGTGTTTAACCTTTTCTTTCGGCGACGATAACTATTCTATGGAACCGTTCGGGGAGGCCGGTGCGGACCAGCTCGCCGCGAAGGAATTCGCGGGCCGCGCTTTCGTGCTGCGCGTGGACGATGTGGCCCTGGAAACGTCGACATTCGTCGACGATCTCGTGTTCATGCGTCAGCTCGGCGTGCGGCCGATCGTCGTGCTCGACGTCGCGCAACGTGCCTCGAGCGAGCGTCTCGTCGGGCTCATCAATCGCGTCGGGGGCGAGGCGGTGGCGCTCGACGGCACGTCTGCGAGCACGCTCGTGGTGGCGGACGATGACGAGGGCCGGCCGGTCGTGCGCAGCGTGAACGCCGCTTTGCTGTCGCTCTTGTTGGATCAGGGCTACATCCCAGTCTTCAGCGCGCAGGGGACGCTGCTTTCGGGCCGCGCCGAACCGCTGGACCCGACGGACGCGGCGCGCGAACTGGCTGCGGCCGTCCATGCCAAGCGCTTGCTCTACCCGAGCGAGACGAACGGCATCCGGACACTTGGCGATGGGCTCATCGGCGAGCTCACGTCCTCAGAAGCTCTGGCGCTCGCAGCGGCTGGTACGCTTTCTGCAACCGCCTCGAAAGCGCTCGAAGCGGCCGCGCTCGGCGTGCGCTCGGGAGTCGATGCGGCGCAGCTCTTGGATCTGAGCGTCGCCCACGCCGCGCTCGTCGAGCTGCTCACCGCCCAGCACTTGGGCACGCAAGTCAGCTCCCACGTCTTGATCTAAGCGCGGCGACTCCCCGGGTCTTGGAGCGGGATGCCCTCTTTGCAGAGCGGGCACGCTTCCGGTGGATAGTCGGCGAGCGGCAGATCGAGCAGCGCTAAAACCGGGAACGGCAACGTCGGATTGCCGCGTTTGACGATCGCGCCGATGGCAGCGACCTGCGCGCCGGCGCCCAGCGCGACGTCGACCACCTCCATCGTCGACCTTCCCGTCGTCAGCACGTCCTCGACGACGACCGCGCGCTCCCCCGGCTTGAGCGTAAAGCCGCGCCGAAGCGTTGGCGCTCCACCTTGTTTCTCCACGAAGAGGTCGCGCACGCCGAGCGCGCGCGCAACGATGTATCCCGGAAGGATGCCGCCGACGGCGGCCGAGAGCACGACTTCGGGCTTGTACGGACGCAAGAGGTCCGCGAGCGCGGCGCCGACCGGATCCGCGAATTTCGGGTCTTCGAAGATGCGGAACTTCTGGATGAAGCGATCGCTGTGCAACCCACTCGAGAGCAGGAAGTGCCCGGTGAGCATCGCTTGGCGGCGCTCGAGCTCCGCCAAGAGCTCCGCGGAGGTCACGAGCGTTCGGGCGCTGACAGCTCGGCTTGCGCGGTGGCGAGTTCAGCGCAGATCTTCTGGACCGCGCTGCGCGGATCGAGCGCTTTCGTGATGGGACGTCCGACGACGATGAAATCCGCGCCCGCGAGCACCGCTTCCGCCGGCGTGGCTGTCCGTTTTTGATCGCCCGAGGCCACGCCCGCCGGTCGTATGCCGGGGCAGATGATGGTGAATTCCGGCGACGTCCTCGCGCGGACGATCGGCACCGCTTCGACCGGACACACGACCCCGTCGAGCCCGCAGTCCTGTGCGAGCGCGGCGCGGATGCTGACGATCTCATGCACCGACTTGTCGACGCCCGTCTCTTTGAGATCGTCGTTCGAAATGCTCGTCAATAGCGTCACCGCGACGATTTTGAGCGAGCGCCCGGTCGCGTTGATCTTATCGCGCGCTTGGGCGGCGGCTTGCATCATGGCCCGGCCGCCCTCGGCGTGCACCGTCACGAAGCTCGCCCCGGAACGGACGACGCTGCCGATCGCGCCGGCTACCGTGTTCGGGATGTCGTGCAGCTTCAAGTCCAAGAAGATGTTCCGGCGCGCTTCCCGCAGCTCCGCGAGAATTTCATTGCCGAACGAATAGTAGGCTTGGTACCCGACTTTGTACCACAGGACGTCGGCAGCGGTGTGCCGGAAGACGTCTTGCGCCTCTTCCAGCTTCGCTTCGTCGAGCGCGATCATCAGTTGGGTCAATGAGATCCTGCCTTTGCTTGGGTGGTGCGTGCCATGCCGGTGAGTTCGCGTACCGAGGCGACGGATCGGCGGCGCAGCTCCTCCTCAATCCCTTGAAGCGCTCGCACGTGGACGAGGGGATCGCGGAAATTCGCCGTGCCGATGGCGATCGCGCTCGCGCCTGCGAAAAGGAATTCGAGCGCGTCGTTGCCCGTTTCGATGCCTCCCATGCCGATGATCGGAATCGACACCGTGCCCGCAACCTCCCAGACCGCGTGCACGGCGATCGGCCGGATCGCGGGGCCGGTCAGGCCGCCCGACACATTCGCCAACATCGGACGGGCGTTGGCCACATCGACGACCATACCGCGCACGGCGTTGATGAGCGAGACGGCGTCCGCGCCGGCATCCTGAGCCGCTTGTGCGATCGGCCGCAGGTCCGCGACATTCGGCATGAGCTTCGGTATCACCGGCAGCTTCACGCGCGATTTCACAGCGCCGACCACGGCCGCGAGCGAGGCCGCATCTGCTGCAAAACATTGGCCTTCGCGATCGACGTTCGGGCACGAGACATCGAGTTCGATGGCGATGACGTTCGGGAGACCATCCATGAGCGCCGCGACCTCTGCGAACTCTGCGACGGAGAAGCCCGCGACGCTAGCGATGACGGCCGTTGGAACCTTGGAGAGCTCGGGGGCGATGTGAGCGAGGAAATGGTCGATGCCTGGGCCTTGCAAGCCGATTGCGTTGAGCAATCCGCCTGGTGTGGGGAAAACGCGCGGCATGTCGTTGCCCAGCCGCGGCGAGCGCGTCACGCTCTTGAGCGTGATCGCCCCGTACCGGCCGACGTCAACGATCTGCGCGTACTCCTCGCCGCGGTTGTAACATCCGCTCGCGGCGATGACGGGATTCTTCAGCGTAGCCGCGCCGATCTTGACGCGCAGGTCGAGCGGTGCGCCGGTCATGAGGCCCAGACCAGCTCGGCGCTCGAGAAGACGGTACCGTCTTTGCACACGCGCGCGAAGTCCAGATCGCGGCTTTCGCCCGGCGCTCTCGGATAGCCGGTCGCTTGCCCGCTTCCCCGCCGGACGGAAACGACGCAGCCCCAGCACGTCCCAAGCGAGCATCCGAAGGTCTCTTCTAGGGAGACTTGGCACGTGATGCCGTGCTTGTCGGCAAGACCGCACAACGCTTGCAGCATGTTCCCCGGCCCGCAACCGTAGAGGACGTCCGCGCGCGGGAGTGAGCGCAATCGATCGATGACCGTTCCCCGGTGGCCTTCGCTGCCGTCGTCAGTGCATATCTCGAAGGGGAAACCGAATGCGGCGAGCTCCTCTCGGCCGACGAGGTGCGGAGCCGAACGGGCGCCCAACACGATCGTCGTATCGATCGACGCTTCCTTAAGCTCTTTGACGAGCATCCAAAACGCAGCCACGCCGAGTCCTCCCGCGACGATCACTACGCGTTCGCCGGCCCGAGGCATGGCGAAGGCATTGCCGAGCGGGCCGATGCACGAGATCTGCGACCCTTCGGGGAGCGCAGCCAATCGTGTGGTGCGCTCGCCCCATTCTTTGAAGAGCAAACCGAACGTGTCGTCTTGAGCAGTGTAGATCCCAAGCGGCAGTCGCACGGCAAAGCCGCCGGGCAGATCCAAGGCCACGAATTGTGCCGGACGTGCGTGGCGCGCGACGTGCTCGCAGCGGAGCTTCAAAAACCAAAAACCGGGAGCTCTGAACTCCCGGCTGACGAGGGTCGCGGTCTCGAGCCGCGGCGAGCTATCCATCCTATAGGAGAGGCTTCCACCGGAGCCCGCCGCAACTCCTATTCCGCGAGAGGGAGGTGTCGCAATGAGCACCCTTGCCGGCGCCCACGCCATGATCTTCAGTCCGCGGGCGGAGGCGCTGCGTTCGTTCTTCAAGGAGAAGCTGCGCTTGCGCTCGGTGGACGCGGGCGGAGGCTGGCTGATCTTCGCGTTGCCCCCGTCGGAAGTGGCGTTCCACCCCGGCAAGAAGGGGCAAGTGCTGCTCTACTTCCTCTGCGCCAATGTCAACGCGACGGTCAAAGAGCTCAAGAGACGCGGCGTCGCGTTCGCAGGCGGCATCAACAAACATGACTGGGGCAAGCTCGTGCACGCGCGGCTGCCAGACGCCACGACTCTTGGGATCTACGAGCCCACGCACGCCTCGCCGCTGCGACGCCGGCGTAAGCGGACGTGAGCCTCATCATAAGATTTCGATGAAAGGGCCTGACCGGGACGTCCACGGGTAACAATCTGGTATTGTGGGCAGTTCTACTGGTGAAAGGCTCACGTGCATCATGCAAGGCGTACTCGTTCTCAAAACCATGGCCGACGCGATCGCCGCCGGATTCGAGTTCTTCGACAAGACGGCGGATGGGTATCTCGTCCGCAAGAAGACGCCGCGCGGCTGGGCGCTTGCCATCGTTCTTCGATAAACAAACGGCGGACTGAAAAGTCCGCCGCTCCATTTCACCTGACAGCGTACACGGCGTAGATGGTCGCCGTCACCGTGTCAGTGCCGGGAAGGACCGGCGCCGGTCCCGAGGCCATCATGCGCATCGCCATGGGCGCGGGACCGCTCGACTCCTGCGCGTTGCCGATCGAGATCACGGAGACGATGGTGAGGTGCGCCGCGCTTGCGATCGCTTGCGCCGTGGCTCGCGCCGACGCCACCGCTCTGGCGAGCGCGGTCCGGTAGAGCGCGTCAGCGTTGCTCGACTGATAGGTCAAGCCGTACGAAGTATTCGCTCCGGCGTTGATCGCCGCGTCGAGCACTGCCCCAGCTGATCCGACCGGCGTCGTGACTTGGAGGATCTCCGAAGCCACGTACGATCCGCCGCCGCTCGTGGCTGCCGTCGACATCACGGCCGGTTGCGGCTGCGGTGATTGCGGTTCCCGGTATTCGAGATTGTAACCCGAAGTCTGGATGTTGCGCTGGTTGATGCCTTGGCGCTCGATCGCCGCGACCACTTGGGCCGCCGTTTGATTGACGGAGTTCGATGCGGCCGCAGCGCTCTTCGCTTCAGCCCGGATGCCGATCTGCATGCGCGCGATGTCCGGCACGTAGTCCACGCTGCCCGTCGCGGTGACGGAGATGGCGGGAGGCCGCGGTTCGCGCTCTTGGGCGAGCGCCGCTTGCGCAGCAAGCGCGAACAGCACCCCTATCAGAATGACCGAGCGAAAAGCGTTCATAGTCGTTCTCCTTTTGCCCGCGAATAAAATTCGCGGGCGCTACATTGGCGCGTATAGAATTCGCCGGCGCTCCATGTAGTTCGCGCAAATTTATTTGCGCGCGTTCACGGGCGGATCCACGTTACGTCAAAGAGGCGTGCGGGCGATTGCTTCGTAGCGTGTCGTGGGACCTGCAGGCACGGAGTGATAGAGCGTCAAGGTGTCGACGCGCAACCGGGCCGTGCCCGCGAGCGCGGGCAGCGCAGCCACGCGCAAACCCTTGGGGCGGCAGATCGAGATATGCGGCTCGGCGTCATGATCGAAGCTAAAGCCGCTGCCCGCGAACGCTGCGCGCACCTCCCGTGCGCAGGCGGCGAAATCCGGGTTTGCGCGCGACGATCCGATCCAGATCACGCGCGGCCGGTGCACGTTCGGAAACGCCCCTAACGTATCGAACTCCAACCAGAAGGGGCGGCCGCCTCCCAACCCGCGAAAGGCCTGCATTACCGTTGCGAGCCGCTCGTCTGCGACGTTCCCCAAAAAAGCGAGCGTCACATGGAGCTTTTCGGACGACTCGTACCGGCCTGTCACGCCGGCTCGCGCAAGCGTTGCGCCGGCTTCCAAAGCGAGTGCACGAACCTGATCGTTGACATCTACGGCGACGAAGAGACGCAAGGCGGGCCTATGATTCGCACCACATCCGAAGCTGTCCCGCACCGTATTTTCACAGGTGGTTAATGAAGGCTCCCGGCCCGGCCGAGTAGATTTAATGTATGGAAGCTGCTGCTCACCAGCCGTCTGCGCGCCCATCGAAGCAGCGGATCTTGGTCGTTGAGGACGACGCGAACATCGCGCGTGTGCTTCAGCTCGAACTCGAGCACGAAGGCTTTGTCGTCGAGGTCTGCGGCGATGGAGCAAGCGCCATCGAACGCGCCCTCAAACAACCCGATCTGATCGTCTTGGATGTCCTGTTGCCGCGCATCGACGGTCTTGAGGTGTGCCGCAGGGTCCGCAAACACTCATCCGTGCCCATCATCATGTTGACGGCAAAAGACGCGGTGCCCGACCGCATCACCGGCCTGGATACGGGCGCAAACGACTACTTGACCAAGCCGTTTTCCATCGAAGAGCTTCTCGCGCGCATCCGCGTGCAGCTGCGCGAGCGCGAACCCGGCGAACGCGTCTTGGGAGCGAAAGACCTGACGCTCAATCGTGATACCCGCGAAGTGGTGCGCAACGGCCGCATGATCACGCTCACCGCAAAAGAATTTTCGCTGCTTGAGTTCTTGCTGATGTATCCGAACAAGGTCCATACCCGCGACGAGATCTTCAATAGCGTGTGGGGCTCGGATTTCTTGGGCGAATCGAATCTCATCGACGTCTACATCCGGTACCTGCGCAACAAGGTCGACGTGGGAAGCGAAGAAAAGCTGATTCAGACCGTTCGTGGGGTCGGCTATTCTCTCCGCACCTAGCAACCAGCGTATCCCCTTTTTCGCGAGCCTCCGGTCCCGCATCACCTTCGCCTACGCGGGCGTGCTCGCGCTCTTGCTCATCGTCTTCGTGGGCGTCATTTATGGCGGCGCGCGCAACGTGCTTTTAGCATCTGCCGCCGACCGGGTCCGCCAAGTCTCGCAAGACATACAGCGCGAGCTGGTGGCGCTCAATGCGAGCAACCCGTTCGGGGCGGTCCCCGTGCGCACAGCACTTGCCAACCAAGATTTTCTCAATGGATTCTCCGGTTCGGGGCTCTTCATCGAGGCCTACAACCAATTCGGCAAGCCGATCGGCAAGAGCGCGAACCTGGGCACCCGTGACATTCCCACGAACGGCGTACGCCTCAACCAGCCTCGGATCTTCAGCGAGGGAGAAAATTGGGGGCTCGCAACGCTCGGCTCGGGCCGGCTGCTGGTCAACCGGGTGACGTTGCAACCAGGCGGCCAAGTCGAAGCCACCGTCTACGTCGCCGAATCGCTCGAGACGACCGACGCGATCCTGCAACGTTTCCGCGGCTTTCTCGTCTTGGGTCTGCTCGTGGCGCTTGGCTTCATCGCACTCGCGAGCATCTCGCTTGCCCGCGCGGCGCTTGGGCCTATCGATCAAATCGCACGTGCCGCGCAGGAGATCAGCGGCGAGGATCTGGGCAAGCGGCTCAATTGGACCGGGCGTGCCGACGAGATCGGTGCGCTCGCGAAGCGATTCGATGAGATGCTCGCGCGCCTCGAGTCGGCCTTCGCTCGCGAGCGGCGCTTCGTGGCCGACGCTTCGCACGAGCTCAAGACGCCGCTGACCGTGATCAACGCGAACGCGCAGATGCTCGAACGCTGGGGAGCGCGCAATCCGGAGATCATGGCTGAAGCGCTGCGCACGATCGAGACGGAGTCGGCCACGATGGCTCGGGTGATCAACGCCATGCTCACGCTCGCCAAGACAGATGACCCTCGGGCGCTCGCGCTTGAAAGCGTGGACTTCGGCCGCGTCGTGCACGAAGTCGGGGCGGCGCTGCAGCCGGCGGCCAAGGCCAAAGGCTTGACGCTCCTGGTCGATGTGGACGACGACCTCGGCGCGTACGTCCATGGCGAACCAGGCCTCTTGCGCCAACTCGTCACCAACCTGACCGAGAACGCCATCAAGTTCACTCAGGCAGGGACGGTGACGCTTTCGCTACGGTCGGGCGACGGCGTGGTGGAGTTGCGCGTGCAAGATACGGGCAGCGGGATTCCGACCGAAGCGCTGCCGCATATCTTCGAGCGCTTTTACCGGGCTGATCCCGCGCGCTCGCGAAATGTCGAGGGGACCGGTTTAGGCTTAGCCGTCGTCAACAACATCGTGCGCGTGCACGGCGGGAGGATCGGCGTTGCGAGCGAGCCGGGCATTGGCACGACCTTCACCGTCGACTTGCCCTTGGAAAGGCCTTCCCAGCCGTCGCCCAAAGCGGCGTAGATGCGCGCTTTCTCACGCGGTCCTCATCTTTGGCTTAGTGGCCGCTCATGCTGCTGTTCGATGACTCAAGTAGGATGAGATAGAGCCCTGCGCGCGCCCGGCCACGCTCCCCCAACCATGCTGAAACGACTCGCGACTATCGCTATCCTGATCCTCTTGCTGATCGCCCCGGCGCACGGCAGGCTCGCCCGCGCCTTGGCCGACGACGTACCGATTTCAAGCGCACCCGTGCTGACGATCCACTCCACCGGCGGCACCGTGCACGTCTATTCGGCCGATGCCGCTGCCGTCCACGTCATCCCCGGTGCCGGGGGACAGCGGATTAATGTATCGCGCTTCACGCCGGGTCAGTTCACACGCGGACCGATGCTGCCGGCGCAACAGGTCTGTCGCGGTTTTGGCCGGCGCTTTCGTTGCTACCGGCTGCCGGCGCGCCAGTTCATCCTGCCGCAAACCTTATATGGCAGCGAAGGCGTGCATGTCGAAAATCCGGGCGGTGACATGTCGATCGGCGTACCTAACCACGTGGGGGCGATCTTCATCAACGCCGAGCAGGGCAATGTCGAGGTCGAGCGGCTGCGCGGTCCCTTCATCATTCAAGCCGCAGGCGACGTGCGCCTCAAAAACGTCTACGGCCGGGGGTTGATCCGGACCACCTCCGGCAACGTCACCCTCACAGGCGTTGGAGGCGACGTGCACCTCGTGACCGCCGGCGGTTTCGTCACGGTCTACGGCAGCGCGGCCGAGAAGGCCGATGTGGAGAGCCAGGGCGGCGCGATCACCTGGCGGTTTGCAAAGGTCGGCACGGGCCCTTATAAGTTCTCCTCGGGTCAAGGAGCCGTACATCTTCAGTTCTTGCCAGGCGTGGCCGCACAAGTCGATGCGCAAAGCGCCACGGGGAGCATCACGAATCTTCTGCCGGGAGCGCTGACGACTGGATCGCAACAACACGTCTTGTCCGTTCCCGTCAACGGCGGGGGGCCGGAGATCACAGTCACATCCACGAGCGGCGATGTGACCATAGAACAGGTCGAGCCCGGCCAACCATAGGGCCCGCTTTTTGCGGCAGCGTACCCAGGGGTGATGGTTGAACCGCGCATCGCAGAGCGTACGATCTCGATAGACGGCGGCGAGCTTCATTATCTTGAGGCCGGCAGCGGTCTCCCGCTCGTGCTGCTGCACGGCTTCGGCCACTCGTCCACGTCTTGGCGGCGGACGATTCCTTCGTTTGCCCGGCAGTACCGAACGATCGCGCTCGACCTGCCCGACTATCGGCGTGAGGCGACATGGGCAGTGTCGTTCGAACCTGCCGCCTTCGCCGCCACCGTCCTCCGTTTTGCCGACGCGCTGGAGCTCCAGCCGGCGCACGTCATCGGCCACTCGTTCGGCGGCGTGGTGGCGATGCTCGCCGCGCTGGCGCGGCCCGAGCGCGTTCGCTCCCTCGTGCTCGTGGATTCGCTCGGCTTTACGACCCCGCCCGTACCACCGCTCGATGAAGCTTTGCTCGCATTGCTTGGTTTTTGGCTCGCGCTGCCACGCCGCCCGATCGCGCTCATCCGCGCCGGCTATGCCATGTCCTTTTACGACGCAAGCCGGCTCGACGAGGAAACGGTCGAAGAGATCGCTCGACACGCGGCCACGCCTTTAGGGATGCGCTCTCGCAGCCGGACGCTCCATGAGATATTCCATTTCTCCCGCCGGCTAGGCGATTTCCATCAAAGGCTTGGCGCGTTGCGAATTCCGATATTGATTGTATGGGGGAAGAACGATCCCGTCTTGTGGGCGAAGGACGCCGAGACCGCGCGGCGGGTACTGCCGGGTGCGCGCCTCGAAGTGATCGAGCGTTGCGGGCACAACCCGCAGATCGAGCTGCCTGCTGTTTTCAGTTCGATCGTTCTGGATTTCTTGGGCAAAACGTGAAGCTCGCGCTTACAACGATTGTGGTTTTCGCCGTCGTTTCGATCGGCGGACTTCTTCCTTCGCAGGCTCTTGCGACCACCGGACCCGCGCCCTCACCAACGCAAACGGCCGGTGCTTCGTCTTCGCCAACGCCGGCCGCCAGCACGACTCCAACGCCTCGGCCCTCGCCGCCTCCGATCGTGCCTCCCCGGGATGCTCCCCCGGTCCGTGTCACGACCCCGCCCTTTGCGTCGTCGCACATGACGAGCGTTCGCAAGGGACCCGATAGCCTCTGGCTCGGCGATGCAACCTCCATCTCCGTGCCGATGACGGTCCGCGGCGGACGCCCGTACATCGATGCGATTCTCGACGGGCACTCCGCCACGGTATTGATCGATACCGCAGCGGTGACGAGCCTCATCGATACCGACCTCGCGACGCCGGGTTCACAGCCCACGATGGTCTCGCTTCAGGTCGACCAATTGCGCTTCACCCATTTGGCGCCGCAGTCCGCACAGGTTCGGTCCTACACGGAAACGACGCTCGGGGTGCCGGCCGACCTCATCCTTGGCATGGACTTGCTGTCGCGCTATCCCGTGGAGTTCGATTTTCCCAACAAGACCTTGACCATCTACCGCGACAGTCAGAGCGCTACCGCGGCCATGCCAAAGACGGCTGTTGCTGCGCCGATGCGAGTGCTTGAAGGAAGACCAGCAGTCGAAGCGACGCTCGACGGTGACGGCGGTCTGTGGTTCTCGCTCGCGACGGGGGCAGGCGGCGATGTGTCGCTCGAACCCAACGCGGATCACGCCGCACACCTTGGCCGTCAGTCTTCGTTGCCGTACGAAGAGACCACGATGACGGGTACTCTCTACGGTCGCCTCGTGCGCGCAAACTCGTTTACGCTCGGAGGCGTTGGGTTTGCCCAGCCGCTCGTGGATATTATCAACGCGCAGCGGCCGGGGTCTGCTCTGTCAGGAGCCTTGGGCGCGAGTACCATCTCGCGACTGGATCTTCTCATCGATGTGCCCGGCTCGACGCTTGCGTTTCAGGCTGGGCAAGGCATGACGTCGGCACGGCTTTACGACCCAAGCGGCATGCAGCTCGCCTTGCGCCGCGGTGCGATCGTGGTCAGCGGCGTGGTGCCCGACTCGCCGGCCGCCGGCCGCTTGCGCCCAGGCGATGCGATCGTCTCCATCAACGGGCTCGTGCCGGCGTCGCTCGAGTTCGCGCGCTCGCTCTTGGACGGCAGCCCGGAGACGAAAGTGCAAGTGGTCTATCGGCGCTACGGGATCACCCGATCCGCGACCCTTGTGCTGAAAGTGCTCATCTGATGCGAGCCTGCGAACGATGATCCGCGTGCGCGACCTTTCGAACGTGCGCATCGAGCGGGTGGAATTTGCGAGCGCGGGCGGCACCGTGCGCGGTCTCGTCTATGGCGACGCGTCGATGCCCGCGTGCCTCGTCCTCGCTCACGGCTACTCGTCAAGCAAACACAACCTGGATGCGCTGGCGTTCTACCTTGCCACCGAAGGCGTGCGGTCGCTCGCCATCGACTTTTTGGGTCACAAGCTGGGATGCAGCTCCTTGCCGCTGCGGCGAGCGCAAGACTTGGTCAGCAACGTGCTCGACGCCGTTTCGTTGGCGCGGAACCTTCCCGGGGTGAAGACCGTTGTAGCTGCAGGGCACAGCATGGGTGCGGCTGCGTCGATCGGTGCGACTGCGGATTCGAGTGCGGTCGATGGCACCATCGCCATGTGCACTGCGTTCGGCCGCAGCAAGTCGCTCGGCGGCCCTACTATGCTCGGTGGCTTGCGCAATCGCGCGTGCTACGTGGATGGGCCGAGTCCTGAGGAGCTGACGCAGACGATGGATGCTTGCACCGCGCGCATTGGCGAGATCGCTCCGCGACCGGTGCTCGTCGTGGCGGCGAGCAGAGACGCGATCGTCGCTCCGTCTGCAGTGCACGCGCTCTTCGATGCGGCCGGCGAGCCGAAAACCTACGAGCTCGTCGACGCGACCCACACCGATTGCGCGGAGCGCGCGAAATTTGTCATCGTGCGATGGCTGCGAGCGCGAGGCTTCTCGCCCCAGCGGTCGAACGGCTGACCGCGAAAGAACTACTTCGGGAGGCAACACAGCGTGACGATCTTCAAGCGAGTGATCCCGTTCGCCATCGTATCGCTGCTGACGCTCGCGGCTGCCGGCTGGCGGGCGCCCGCTTCCGGTGGAGCGGAGCAAGCGATCGCCGCGCAGGGCTCCCCCGTCCCCACGGTATCGGTGACGACGCTCCCAGCCATGCCTAGTGCTTCGACGCAAACGATGTCCCCCACCATGATGCCCCAGGCGCAGAGTCAAACTGCAGTCCCGACCGCTGGGGCTTGGACCGCACCCATCATGCCGCCGCTGGGCGTGTCATACATCCAAGTGGTTGGCGATGTGATCACGCCGCTGAACCTCACGCTCAAGGACCTCGAAGCGATGAGGCCGGCCTCGCTCACGTTGCGCTTGCATACGTACACGGGCGTGCCGCTGATCGACGTCCTCAACCGAGCCGGCTTGCGTTTCAGCACTGACCCGCAGACGTTGATGCGCAAGTACGTCTACGTGCAAGGCGTCGACGGGCGTTCCGTCACGGTGAGCTTCCCAGAATTCACAAAAGAGTTCAATGGGCAGCTCATTTTGCTCGCATATTTGGTCGACTTACGACCGGTCCAAGGACGGGGTTTTGTGACCCTTGTTGTCCAAGACGATAAGACGGCGATCCGTTACATTCCGGTTGCGCGGATCATCGTCGGGGAACCGCTGCAATAGACAGGTAGCCGCCGCGAATTCTTTGCGGCGAAAAATGCAGCCGTCGGCGAATTCTTAGCGGTGAAAATGTAGCCGTCGCGAATTTATTCGCGACCTTCGTGGGGATGTAGCTCAGCTGGTAGAGCGCTTGCTTCGCATGTAAGAGGTCAGGGGTTCGAGTCCCCTCATCTCCACCACGTCAAACCGCGTCCTGTAAGAGCGTTGCTTTTGCTTTGCTCCTCGCGAGCGAGTGGACTTCACCTTAAGCGTCGGGGTAAAGTTGCCAGTGGTCCTTCACGCCTGGTTTGCTCCGAGCGCGGCGAGCATTGTATCGGGAATCAAACCCTCGTCAGGGCTTTCTTCACGAACAAATGGTTCCACTTCGACGGCTCCCCGCTGACCTCGAAATATGATACCTAGCGCATTACCCTTCGCCCTTCGTACTGGCGCTTTGAGGGTAGCCGACTCGCCGTCTGTCGACACGCACCAAACGGTCATGATTTCCCGCCGGTCTGGCCTACGAGATACTCGCTCAACTTCTTCGCCTCGCTTGACCGCCTCCATCTCTGCATCGGAGAGGTTCGCTTCCCAGGCCATGCAGCAAACGGTCATCGGGTCGCACGCGGCTTTGATAGCATTATCCAGCGACACTGTTGTCACGCTTTTCGTTGAGTTGCGGCTCGGGGAGCGCCCTACGACGAAGTTGCCTCGAGTTTTTGCGCCTGTTACGACTTCTCGCAGTTGACGAACCACTCGATGCCGTACTTATCCTTGATCACGCCGAACTTCGCGTTCCAGAACATGTCAGCAAGGGGCATCCTCACTTCGCCCCCTTCGGCAAGCTTGTTGAAGATGCGTGTCGCCTCAGCTTCATCGTCTGTTATCAACGATAGCGAAACATTGCCGTCCACGTTCGGCGTATCGGGTTGTCCGTCCGAAGCCATGAATCTTACCGCTCCAGATTCAAAGCGCGCATGCATGATCTTGTCACCCCAGTTTGGAGGCGCTGACATTTCGGGCGGCGCCTCTTTCATGCGCATGATCGTGGCGATCTTCCCACCAAAGATGCTCTTATAGAAATTGAGCGCTTCCTCGCACTTGCCGTAGAAGAAGGCGTATGGCTGCAGTTCCGGCATGGGTTGCCTTTCGCGGACATGATAAGGGCCAGGGCGCTTAGCCTGACAGCTGGAGAAACCCTGCGCACTTTTGCCAGCTTCGTTGAGCGGGCCGATGCATGCAGAGGCTAGCCTGCGATCTTGAACGCGAAGAACAGGACGACTTGAGCGATCAGAAACGAAACCGGGAGAGCGATGCCGGCGAGCCGGCGTACAAGCAACGCACGCTGCTCTGAGTGGTGAATCTGTAGGAGGTGGGTTGCAACGATCGCTGCGATGGAGATGATGACAAAAATGAAACACGTGAATAACAGCGCGTCTATATACGTCATATATTCTGTCCGTGGTAATAGGCTCGTGGCCGTGATATTGAAGGCAACGATGATCAGAAGGGTGGAGATGGCAGATTGAAGCTGGTCTTTTGTCTTGAATTCCTCATGCGAAAGCCAGAATGTTATCCAGGAGATGAACACCAGTAGCAGCAGCGGTATGATGAATTTAAAAACGTACGACTTAGGCCGGCGCTGCACTTTGAGGTCGAACTGCACATCGTTCGCGCGTCTGGCACTCCCTGCGACCGTACCCATGCGGTCGGTAAGGGAGAGCGGTACCCACTGCGCGAGACCAGCATAACCTCGGTTCGGCAACCCGGAATCCCTGAGATCTGGCCTCAGAATCGTCCGATCGAGGTCCTCGCCGCTTGCTTGAATGACGAGGGGCAAGAGTTGAGAGTCAAACGGGAAGCGCCGTAAGTCTAGGCTCGTGGAGAGGGTTGCGCTAAACGTTTGCGTGTAGACGACGGTTCCATCCGGCTCTGCATACAAATCGACGAATCGAAAGCTTGTCGGCGTCACTTCGTTCGTGAACTCAAAGCGCGGCTTCCATGTTTCGGCGGGCAAGTCGCGATACACACGATCTCGGCTTGACCGATGTTGAAGGCTTCCAACGGTCCATTTTGCAGTGAGCAACCCGGCGACTTGCCAACTTTCTTTCACCTCGTCGATGGCGGTGAGGTTGCGGATCACAACCCCGACACCAATGAGGGCTGGGCGCGCCTGGGTGGGTGGAGCGGCTAGCGCGGACGCGAGCGCGTCGGTCTTGCCTGGGTAAAGCGCGAGAGCGACAAGCAGGGACAGAACTGTGAAATGACGTTTGAACCGCAGCGGCACAACAATGTCGCGTTCGTCACGCTAGACATCCACGCCCCTACGGACTACCGCGATTGCAAAGCCCGGCGCACGAAGCTCGTTGCGCGGTCCTACTTTTGCCTGAGGTTGAAACTAATCCAAAACGGTCCCGAAGGTAACAGCCGTGCAGTTAGAGGGAATTGCGTAATCACTGCATATGCCCACGAGCATGAAGTCGCGCATTAATGTTATCACGCTTGCCGTGACAGATCTCGACCGCTCGCTCCGTTTTTATCGAGACGGTCTTGGTCTTGCCTCAAGGGGCATCGTGGGCACGGAATATGTAGATGAAGTGACAGGCGCCGCCGGCGCCATCGCAATGTTCGAACTCGACGATGGACTGATTCTTACGTTATATCCGCGCTCTGAGCTTGCCAAGGATGCCAACGTGCCGAGTAGGCCGCCGAGCTCCCCTGAATTCAGTCTTGGCCACATGGTCGGGTCGAAAGCCGAAGTTGATGCCTTTCTCGCGAAAGCCAAAGTCGCCGGGGGTGCGATCACGGCAGATCCGCATCAGCGGCCCTGGGGCATCTATTCCGGGTACTTCCGAGACCTTGATGATCATCTCTGGGAGATAATTTGGAATCCAGATTTCATTCCTTGAACTCTAGTTCCGCCATGCATACGTGTTCCAAAGGGTTGTCACGGCGTGCGCCGGGCGGTATCCTTTGAGGTCGACGCTGACTGCGTCTGCGCGCTTGGCAAACCAAAGAAACATCGTCGCATAGTCCTTAGCTGCATATCGCTGGATGTCGGCGTAGGCTTCCCGCCGCACCGCGCGATCATTGGAGCGCAACGCGAGGTTCTCAGCCGCATCCAGGCGTGGATCGCATAAGCGGCGATAATTGTCACCATTGGGCGGGCGCTGGTTGCACATAAAGAACTGAGAGTCGTCCGGATCGACCCCATTGAACCAGCCGTTGATCATCACGTCAAACGCTCCGCTTGCGAAGACCCCGTGCTCCGCAGCGGGCGCATAAAGTACCGAATCCTGCGCGTTCTTAATGATCGTGCTGACCCCGACTTTCTTCCACTGCTGCTGAAGGACTTGCTCTGCCTCGATGTAGGCAGTGGAGCCGACCGTGCTTACGACTATGAGTTCCAGCTTGGTTGCGTTCTTGTAGCGGTACCCGTCGCCCGCCAAGTGCCAGCCCGCGCTCTCAAGCAGTCCCGCCGCAGCAGAAGGATCGTAAGCCGGCCGAGGGATTCCTGAAGCGTGGGCCCACAAGAAAGGTGGCTGATCGCTATCGGCGGCGAGTGAGAATCCGTGCGTCACATCTCGGACGATCTGCCTTTGATCGGTTGCCAAAAGGAGCGCCTTGCGCACGCGTATATCGCGCAGGGCCGGCGATTCCGTATTGAGACCGATATATGTGAAGTACGTGAACGGAATGCTGCGCAGATCGATGCCTTCAATGCCTTGGAAGTCCGGAATGCGTGTGAGCGAAACGTTGGTCACGAAATCCAATTCGTGCGTGCGCAGCTGCGTCAAGAGCGTGTTCTGATCACCCACGTAGGTGATCATCACCTCCTTGAGGGCCGGAGGCCCTCTCCAATACAACGGATTGGCTTCCAGCTTCAGATACTGCCCGTGGCGGTAGTCGACGACCCGAAATGGACCGGTGCCGATCGGCATCGAGTTGTAGGCCGCCTGGTTGATGTCGGGAAGATTCGCAAGCAGATGCTTGGGAAGCACCATATAAGCGGTTGCACTCATCGTGAAGAAAGTCGCGGTGAAAGGAGCGTATGGTCGGATCAGATGCACGACGATCGTGTGATCGTCGACCTTATCGATACGGCTGATGAGATCGTATCCTTCGCGCGATGGGATATTGTTACGGGGATTCATCACGGCGTGCCAGCTGAAAATGACATCGTCGGCACCGAAAGGCGCCCCATCTTGCCAGCGCACGCCATGCCTCAAGTGGTACGTGATCGCCAACCCGTCGTGGCTAATGCCACCGTTTTCGAGCGTCGGCACCGTCGTCGCCAACTCCGGCACGAACTGATTTTGGTCGTTGTAGTTGAACAGGTAACCCGCCCAAAGCATCGACTCTTCGAGCGTGACTTGAAGGGAACTGAGTTCCGGATTGAGCGTGTCGGGCTCGGTGTACTCGCCCCAGCGCAATACTCCGGGCACCGTCCACGAGTGCAGTTCAGAGACACCTGACTGGGACGTAGTCCGCGCGCACGCGCCGAACAAGACGGCGCAGAGAACACCAGCACACGTCAAGACAAGCGAGGAAGTAACGGATCTCGCACAACGCATTGGCGGTGCATTTCTCCCCCGATGCGCCAAACTACTAGCACGGGCTTTTTTGGTTCTTTACGGCGCCCTTCGCACCCAGCGCAGAAGGCGGTGCGGGGATGGCACGTTGAGCCGCTATGATGACTCCATCGGGGGGTCGGGCCGCCTGGCCGGACCACCGCTCTCCCGAAGGAGGCAATCGTGAACGTCCTACGTCCTATCCTACTCGCTTACATCGCTTGGATGCTCATTGTCACAGCGGCGGAAAGCTCACCCGTCCTCGGGGCTGGAGCTCTTCCAATCTATCCCCATCGCATAGACTCGTGGTATCAGGGTCACTATGATAGCAACGCAACAACCGGACAGCTTCAGCTGGTCTTACGACAAGGCTATGCTGCTTTTCTTGACACGCCTGAGTCCCGCGGCGCGGTGACCGCCTGGTATCAAGCTCGGCTGCCTGGCTATTCGGAACTCACGGTTCCAACCGGGACGACATTTAGCGGCGGTAGCGGCCTCGTGAAGATCCTACCGTACAAAGGGATGATTCGAATCGCCCTGATTCCCAATTGAGGGGCCTAAGCCGTCGAGCTTTCTAGTTTCCGTGAATACCCGAAGCTTGAGCGTATAGGATGGACGCGCAAGTAGCGCAAGCCGTGCCATCGCTCTTCGTCAGGCTGGTGGTCGTGGTCGTGTCGTGTCCGCCGGCGTCGGAGATCTGGTACGAACCGTTGGAACCGGCTCCCGGAATGGTCACGGTATAGGCGTTGCCCGCGCTTACCGGGTCCGTCACCACCACGCTGATGTACGGCGTAGTGAGAACGGCCAGCGAAGCATAGGCGCCACTATTGTCGACCGCGTACTCCTCTTCTGCCGTCGCGATTTGTTTCTCATTGCCTTCGCACGCAGCGGTCACAGATTCCGCACGCGAGTGCAAGAAGTTCGGAATCAAAATGGCCGCGAGAATCGAGATAATGGCGATCACGACCATCAATTCGATGAGCGTGAATCCCCGTTGAAACTTCTTCATAAAGCCATACTCCCGAGACTATCTATAGTCCCTACCGCGAATTCTAAACCGTTCGTGCGGCAAACGTAAGTGCCTAAGGCCTCAACGGCTCGATGGCGCTCCAATCGGAAATTGCTTCAGAAGGACCCCCTTAGTATAAAACCATATGAGGCATCCTCACCGCTTGGCGCGAGCGCTGTAACACTACTGAAGAGGAGAATCATTTGCAATATGAAGCGCAACAATGTCTTAACCATCACGTCTCTGCTCGCCATCGTCCTCCTCTCGCTTCACTTCACCGATGACATCGTCTATGGGACCGATAGGTCACCGGCCTCAAGCATCGTGGTAATCGCTTTCCTCGTCATCTGGCTATACGGAGCCCTAGTACTCGCCGAGCGGCGATCGGGGCATGCGATCATGCTCCTCGGATCGGTCGGGGGAATGGTAGTTTTCTCCGTTCACGTGAGCAGAGCAGGAGGGCTGCCGGCTGGCACTCTCGCTGAGTCCAGTGGAGCGTTCTTCTTCGTGTGGACTCTCCTGGCGCTCGCCGTGACCTCCGTGTTCACCGCAATCCTCTCAGCGCTCGGGTTATGGGATCTGCGACGTTCAAAGGCAGGGATGCTAATGCAATGAGTTGAGATATCAGAAACGGGAGGTCGTCATATTGCGTAGCTTGTCACCGTGGACGCTCGCGCTGCTTGCGATTCTTGGTGCGGTCTATGCGGTCGCGGCTAGGTTCTTCACCCTCGACTTTGCAACTTCTCCCTACGGAATCTCGGTGATTCGAGGCATCGATCACGCAATGCCGCTGCAGTTCCCCATAATGCGCCTGCTGTTCTATCGATTCCCATACCTGATCTTGCTTCTTCCCGTCACGCTGGTGCTTGCATTCCTGAGAGTACGAGTTGAGTCGACTCTCGTGATCTTGATGGTATACGGCGTTATCATCGCGGCAACGACCTATGTTCTCCTACAGCAGTGGACTCGAGTGGAGATGGGCTTGTGGCTTCAGGACCTGTTTGCCATTATTTTTTGCGTCGCGTTACAATTGGTTCTCTACGTGCTCGTCCTTCGAAGCGCTGACAAAGCGGCTACTGGCCGAGAGCACCCCCTCGAAAGGAAATGACATGGCCGACTCAAGCCTCCTCATGCCCGGCGCCAGCGAAGCGTATCGTCAATCGCGCGATCGTCTGCGCAGCGCGGAGATCGAATTACGCGACCGGATCGAAGAGGTCGCGGCGATGCGACGCACCCTGCCACCAGGCCCGGTCGTCCCCGATTACGAGTTCCTCGATGGCGGTAGGCGGGTGCGCTTGTCCGAGCTATTCGAAGACGGCAAGCCCTACTTGATCCTCTATCACCTGATGTACTGGGCGAAAGACGATGACTTCTGTCCGATGTGCTCGCTCTGGCTCGACGGGTTCAATGGCATCGCGCCGCACGTGACGCAGCGGGCGAACTTCGTCATCGCGTCGCGTGCGCCGGTCGATAAATTACAAGCGTGGGGCGCTCACCGCGAGTGGCATCGCCTGCGCCTGCTCTCAGATGATGGTCCGGCATTCGCGCGCGCCATCGATGCCGAAGATGCCGAGGGCAACCCCGATTCGACGATCGTCGTCTTCGCGAAAGACGGGGACACGGTGCGGCACGTCTACACGGCCCATCCTATGCTCGAGGAGCGCGAGCGCGGGATCGACTTGCTCTGCCCAGTATGGCATCTTTTCGATCTCACGCCTTCCGGTCGCGGTGACTGGTATGGTGACAACGATGCGTTCGACGACTCGCTGCGGGCGCTGGCGGGCAAAGCTTGAGGGCGGGTTCCGCTCGGCGCTGACCGCAATCCCAGTTCGGCCATGAGTCGTGCTTGGGTCTGGGTTGCGCTGTTCGCGCTCGGCTGCTATCACGGCATCAACCCTGGCATGGGTTGGCTGTTTGCGGTCGCGATGGGTTTGCAAGAAAAGAGTCTGCGAGCGGTGTTTGCGGCGCTGCCTCCCATCCTGATAGGCCATCTCGCTTCTGTTGCTGCGCTCGTGGCAATCGTCGGAGTCGCACAACGCACGTTGCCGCAAAACGATCTGCGATATGCGGCCGCGGGCGTTCTCCTTGTTTTTGGGGTGCTTCGCTTGGTCCGCGCTCGCCACATACGCTGGGTGGGCATGCGCGTGGGGTTCTCGGGCCTCGTGACCTGGTCGTTTCTGATGGCCACGGGGCACGGGGCCGGGCTCATGTTGTTGCCGTTTCTGACCGGCTCGGTCGGGCCAAAGGATGCTGACCTGCGCATGGGCATGGGGCAAGCCATGAGCATCCCTGCGCTGCCGCCGGCGCAATGGCCGCTCGCGATCGCGGTACATACGTTTGGCTATCTCTTGATCATGACCGCAACCGCGTGGCTTGTCTACGACCGGACAGGCGTCGGTATCCTGAAAGCTACCTGGGTCAACTTCGATCTGGTGTGGGCGTTGGCGCTCATCCTGAGCGGCTTGCTCATCCTCGTCCTCTAGAGCCGGACGATAGGAGTTTCTTGCTCCCGACCTAACACTCCGATTCCCCATTGGATCGCTAGGAAATAAAGGAACGCAGCATGCAGCTCAAGCCGGATCCCACCTTCTATCCCTCGGCCACGATGGCGATGAAAGCGCCGCCTGAGAAGCTCGCGTACGTCGCCATGCTGAGCATCAAAGGTCAAGGCCAGCACGACGCCATGGCGGTCATCGACGTCGACCCCGCGTCACCGACGTACGGTAAGCGCGTCGGTCAAGTGGAGATGCCCCAAACCGATGACGAGCTCCATCATTTCGGCTGGAATGCCTGCAGTTCAGCGCTGTGCCCCTGGGCCGGCCATCCTCATATCGAGCGAAGATATCTGATCGTTCCGGGTTTGCGTTCATCGCGGATCTACGTTTTGGACACGAAACCCGACCCGCGCAATCCCAAAGTCGTCAAGGTCGTCGAAGGGAAAGAGGTAGCCGCACGCTCTGGGTATTCGCGGCTGCATACCGTGCATTGCGGACCGGACGACATTTACATCAGCGCGCTCGGCAACGGCGGGGGCAAAGGCCCTGGGGGCATCCTTCGGCTCGACCACTACGATTTCACCGTGAAGGGACCGTGGGAAGCCGATCGCGGCCCGCAATACCTTGCCTATGACTTCTTCTGGCATCTAGGCCATGACGTCATGGTGACGAGCGAGTGGGGCACGCCCGATATGATTGAGGACGGCCTCAATGCCGAGCTCTTGCTCGCTGGGAAGTACGGCCATCAGCTGCATTTTTGGGATTTGCGCAAGCGCACCCACGTGCAAAGCATCGATCTGGGACCCGAGTATCAGGCGGTCCTCGAGCTGCGCCCCTCGCACGACCCGAACAAGACCTATGGGTTTGTGGACACGGTGATCTCGCTCAAAGATCTTTCCAGCTCAATTTGGGTCTGGCACCGCGATGGCGAAAAGTGGGCGGTCACGAAGGTCATCGACATTCCAGCCGAACCCGCGGATGAGGCAGACTTGCCGCCGCTCCTAAAAGGTTTTAAAGCGGTTCCGCCGCTGGTCACCGATATCGACCTCTCCTTGGACGATCGTTTCTTGTATGTCTCGTGCTGGGGAACCGGGGAGCTGCGACAATACGACGTGTCCGACCCGTTCAAGCCGAAACTGACGGGCTCAGTGCATATCGGCGGCATCGTTCGTCGGGGCAGCCATCCGGCCAAGCCCGGACAGAAGCTGAACGGCGGCCCGCAGATGGTCGAGATCAGCCGAGACGGCAAGCGTGTATACTTCACCAACTCGCTCTACCGGTCGTGGGACGAGCAATTCTACCCTGATGGCGTCAAAGGGTGGATGGTGAAGCTCGATGCCGCAGAGAACGGCGGCATTTCCTTTGACGAACGTTTCTTCGTAGAATTCGACGATCGCCGGCCGCATCAAGTGCGACTGGAGGGCGGCGACGCTTCGTCGGATAGCTTCTGCTTCTCGGGATAGGCAGCACCCGTCCGCGCGGTGCACGCCGCGTCGATCGACAAAGAGGTCGTGCGGCGGCACGACCTCTTTTTGAACTGCTCTAACTTTCTGCTGTGTTCAGCTCACACGGATTTTCTTCGGCTCGGCTTCGGGCCGCCGCACCAAAGTGAGGACGAGCATGCCGTCTTGGACCCGTGCGCCAATCGCGTCGGGGTTGACATCTTCGGGAACCGTGAACGAACGGGTGAAGGAATGTCGTTCGTTCTTACCCCCCACAGTCAGGACGCCTTCTTTGAAGGTGACATCGATCTGTGACGAGTTGTAGCCCGGAACGGGCACTTCAACTTCATAGCCGTTCTCAATGCGGTTCACTTCGTAATCATAACCATACGACGCGCGCATTGCCCGAAATGGGTCAAAGCCAAGGAGATCGCGCAAAGGCGTCCAGGGCACTCCCCGTTCCTGTTCTACCTCAACGCCGTTCTGTTTCGCTATCGAGTTGGACAAAGCCGCAGCCTCCTTTCGCAGGCGGGAGATGGTGCATCTCGCAAAAGGAATTATACCGATTTTGGCACTCTCGTCAAGAGACTGCTAATCACGTAAAATGCCCGGTTTGTCCCGTAGGATGGACCCTATTGACGAGTTTCGGGCGCGGCTTCCCACTTGGGCCGCATTTCTTTACCCCATTTGTGGGGATCTTCGTTGTGCATCTTCTCCATTTGCTTCGCGACGTCGGGATGTTTTTCCGTGACGTGCTTGGTCATGGTCTGCACCATCTCGTCCCACGAGTTAGCAGATAATTTTTGATCGCACGCCCCGCCCAGCTCTTTGCATGTCATCGTCTTCATCGAACTATTCTTCCTCCGTGCTGATCTTGTCGTCCTTACCGGCGACGGGTGGTTCGGAATACCAAAACAACTTATGCTTGCGTCCTAGTTGATCCGTGGCGATCACCCGGGGCGTGCCTTCGGTATCGGTGACGACGCCGTATCGGATGTTCCCCGTATCGTCCAGAAAGACGATGCGCGGACTACCGTCAAACTGCGACAGCGCGATGCCAACGCGCAAATTCCCGATGTGGTCGTTGAAGAACAAGGTCGGCTTGTCGTTGATCGTGCCCAGTTCCAAGCGAACGTTGCCGGTCTCATCCATCATGTTCAAGACCGGCCAATCGTTCGTCACTTTGACGTTGAGACGAACATTGCTCGAACCGTCCATGAACTCGAGGATCGGATTATCGTTGACGGTCTTCATGAGAGCTCTAAGTTCACCGTTGTCACCTACCAGTTGAAAGCGCTTTGCGGTGACGGTGTTTGCCGTAACGTCCTTTGTGATCATTTTCACTCCTTGCCTGTCGCAGACCCAGTCCGCAGGACAAGCGTGACCCTTGTGCCTTTGCCGTCTGTCTGATACGTGACCGTGTCCATGAGGACCCGCATGATATAGATGCCGAGGCCGCCGGGGGAGCGCTGCTGTGGTTCGATGTACTGGCCTTTTCCCTCCAACGAAAATCCCGGCCCAAAATCACGGACCTCGATCGTGAGGGCGCCGTCCTCGAGGTCGCAGCTCAGCAGAAAGCCCTCGTCGCTAGCTCCATACAGGACTGCGTTCGTCAATGCTTCGCCGGCGGCAAGCAGCGAGTCGAGCACCTGAAGTGCTGACAACCCTTGTTTTTCTAAGAATTCTTGTAACCGGCGGCGACTCTCGACTACGGATGCGCGCTCGCTCGGGAAGCTCGCCTTGAAGCTCGCCATGCCACTAGCTTACCCTGGCTCTGCAAGACTGATACGGAGCAAGCGGCTCCTAGAGCGGGCCTTCCTTGGGGCGCGCGATGAGCTCGGCCCGCGTCGCAGCACCGAACTTGTTCAAGATGGACGACACGTGGCTCTCGACCGTGCGCTCGCTGATCACGAGCGTTTTTGCGATGCTGCGATTGGACTTTCCCGCGTCCACCAAGGTCAATATCTCTTGTTCGCGCGCGGTGAGCTCATCTTTTCGCCGCTGCCGGCGATTCACGGGGCTGAGCTCGTCTTCGATCTCGCGGACGTTTCGCACGGCGCCGGTCCGGCGAGACAGATCCAGCGCTTCCTTCATCCGGCCAGCGGCTACAAGCGCTTGGGCTTCGTGCAGCGGCCATCCGATCTCGTGGAACTGGAGCGCGGCTCGTGACGCCAACTCAGCTGCGGTTTCGGATTCTCCACGACGCGCCGCGGAGAATGCATCGAAGAGCGCGATGTGTGGCGGGGTCGATCGGACACTTGAGGATGCATGCGCGCGCTGGAGCACGTGGCGCATGCGTGGTAGCTCTTGCTCGTCCCCAAGGCGTGCGAAGGCGACGAACAGATGATGAGCATCCCAGGCGGGGATGCCGGGGATCGCCTCCAAGACCTCGAGCGCGCGGCGCAGAAGCCGCCTCGCCTCGGCTAGCCTGTTGTCCGCGGCATAGTATTCGGCGAACGATCCCAGCGCACCGATGAGCATGACGCTGCTCGATCCCAACGCGAAGTCGATGAGCTCATCGAGCGCGCAGCGTTTGGCCAGATACTCGTCTTCTAACGCCAAGCCGACCGAAATACCCACGCCTGCAAGGTGAATGCGGAAACTCTTCAAGTCCGTACCGGCGCCCAGGAGTTGCTCGACGGTCTCGCGCGCTCGTTTCAAGTCTCCTCGCAAAGCGGCCCAGTAGGCGTAATAGATCAGCGTCCAGTTGCCGGTGAGGCCGGATATGTGCTTGGCTTCCATGATCGCAAGCGCACTGTCGAACCCTGCGCTCGCAAGATCCATCTCTCCGGAGAGCGCCGCATTTCCCGAAAAGGTGCCCAAACAGCGAACGGCGTTGCGAAATTCGCCGCGCGAGGTGGCGAGATCGACGGCTTCCCGGGTGTAGGCAAATGCCGCCTCCGGCTGACCCCGGCCGATTGCAAGAATCGAGCGGAATTCAAAAAAATCGATGGGCACCGCCGGCGACTGCGCGTGGATGGCGCGCTCGGCCTCCGTCACCTGTTCCTGCGCCTTGGCCGGATTCCAATGATAGCTTGTGTAGAGATCGAGCAGTTGGATGTGCGCCAGAAGGAATGCCGGGCTTTGGGGGTCATCGTGCACGAGTTCGAGCGCTCGCTCGTTCAGCCGTTGATAACCCTGCGCGTCTCCTAAGGTGATTCGCTCGACCGCGAGTTCGAGGCAGGCGCGCGCCGCTTGTTCTCCATCTCCGCTCGCCTCGTAAAAAGCCCGCGCGGCATCGAACGCGAGCGCCGCCCGTTCTGCATCGCCGCATTGATGGAGCGCGCGGGCGAGCTTGCTATTGAGCGCGGCCCGTAGCGGCGGATCCAAGGCGCCGGTGAGGGAGCGACCGTAGGCGTCGGCGGCGTCCTCATAGGCAAAAACCGCAAGCGCGGCGTCGCCCGCGCGTTCGCTGTAATCCGCTGCCCTGTTCTTTTCGTCCGCTTCCCAAAAGTGATAGGCGAGCTCGGCGACGTGCGCATCGCGATCGCCCTGGGCCTCGAGCGTCGAGGCGATCCGCAAATGGAGAGCGCGCGCCTCGTCGGTCAACAGCTCGCGATACAACACCTCGCGAATGAGCTCGTGGCGAAACGCGAACAGCGCGGTGCCGTTCGTCTTTTCTTCGAAGATGAATTGCGCGTCGATGGCTCGTTTGAGCGCCGCCAGCGCCGCCGCCACCGGCAATCGTGCGACCTCCGCCAAGAGCTTTGCTTGGAAACGGCGACCGATCGCGGCGGCCTGGATGAGTACGGCTCGGTCGTCCGGGGGCAGCCCGTTCAGCCGATCGATGACCGTCTCGCGAAGGGTCGCGGGCAGCGGCTTTCCCGATCCGATTTCGCGGCCTTGCACGACCGTCTTGAGCAGCTCTTCGGCGAAGAGGGGATTGCCTTCCGCCGTCTTGCAGATGGCGACGATCTTCTCTTTGGGCCCTTCCCGCGAGCCGAGCGCGTGATAGAGCAGCTCGTGCATCTGTGCGTTCGTCAGCGGTTCGAGTTCGATTCTAAAGACCGCCGTGTCGCGCTGGAGCTTCCCCAACACGGAACGCAGCAGGTTGTCCTCGCGCGGCTCGTCCGAGCGGCAGGTTACGACGATCAAGAGTCCAGAGCTGCGCACGTAGGGCAAGAGGTGGAGCAAGAGTTCGAGCGAGGCACGGTCGGCCCAGTGGACATCCTCCAGCACGAGCACGGTGCAGCGGCTATTGCCAAAACGCTGGAACGCTTCCGCCATCGCGTTGAACTGCCGAAGTTTATCGCGTTCGCCGCCCTCCGGGCGATCGCCGATTTCCGGGATGAGATGCGATAGCTCGGCGCGGATGTTCGCCGGCACGACTGCAGGTTCGTCCGCGAACAACGTCGCCAACGCCGTGAGGAATGGCGCATACGGAGATTGGATGTATTCGAGCCAGCGGGCGATCACACAGCGCCCTTGAGCGGGCGCAAGTCCGGCGCAGAACTCCGCGACAAGGCGTGTCTTCCCGGCGCCTGCTTCTCCCGCGACGATGACGATCGAGCCTTCGCCGCGTCTGGCCGCGGCGAAGCGCTCCGCGAGCACGGCTAACTGCGAAGATCGACCGACCAGGTGGCGACGGTGAATCGTGGACGCCATCCTCGAAATCCGAAGACCTCCTATTTCGCCTTGGGCTCCTCCCGAGTGAGTCGCAGTCTTTTCAACATCGCGCGGTCGAGCCTTGCTCGCCGCTTGGGCGGCAGGTACAATGTCGAGTACTCCGACAGTCGCGCCCTGGGCACAGCGTCAAGCGGCATGCGCCGGATCCGTGGATCGACAAAGGGGTATTGGGCCGCCTCATACACGATGGCTTCATGCTTTGGCCCGTACTGCTTGCAAAGCACTGCGATGAGCGTGCGCAGACCTTCGCGGCCGTAACGTTTTTTGCACGCCAACTCTCCGGCGACACCCACTTGCAAAAGAATCAGAGGACACGTCGGGTCGATACGCCGCTTGTGCAAGAGAAAATGCGTCGCCTCGAACGTCTGGCAGCCGGCTTCGCCTGGATCTAGACCGAGGTCCGCAAACAAGCAGTCCACCGACGAGATGCCTGGTTGCATTTCCGTCCGGTACCCTTCGGCTTTGGCTTGGCGCATCGATTCTCGCGTCGCGTGCACGAGATAGCCGGGATGGCCGTAGGAAACGACGCAGACATCCAGGCCGGCGCGCACGCACGCCATGATGCGGTCCACCATGGCCGTATAGATGACGAGTCGTTGCTTGCCGCGCCGGTAACAGGTGTCGAGCGATTCGGTGGCTGGATTCAACTCGGTCACCCAGCTCGTGGCAATCGGGTTGCCGGTCAGCGCCAAGACCTTGTCTGCTCTTTCGATATGGTCGCGCGCGCCCGAAGTCACGTGGCTTGCAAACTGGATACCTAAGCCGACGACCGTGAGGGAGCCCTTGCTATTCACACGAGAGATGCTATTTTTCTTGCCACGTGTCGTTGACGACGATCACGTGCTTGACGCCTTGGCCGCAGATCTTGGCCTCGATCGCGAGCTCTTCATTGATCAACGTCTGGTCCTTGCTCTTCAACGCGGCGATCTGCTTGTCAGAAAGAAAGACGCGCAGGATGGCATCCTCCGGACGCTGTTTGAACGTGCGCGACAACTCCGACTCCTCGCATAGACGTTTTACGACCTTGTAAAATGGCGTATCCATAACGACCTTCCTTCGACAGTGCTCGTCAGATAGGTTCTGGAGAAGCGCTCTTCCAAGAATTCGAGCGCTGCCATGCTGGTCCCCGTCCCTTTTACGAAGCTGCAGGCCGTGCTACGAGCGCGCGCATCATGTACTGGTCGGCGATCGAGTAGTACAGGCCGATGCCGTGGCCCTCTTCCACGGCTGAGGATGCGAACGCGATGTCCGTGTCATCGGGGTGGCGTTTCTCGCGTGGCGGATGGACGAGTGGATCCTCGCAGCGTCCTGTGATCTTTCCAAATTTCTTATCGAATTCGACCCATCCGATGCGCCAACGCGCGTTTTGGTCCGCGCCGTTGTAGAACATGACCGGGAGGCCTCCCTCGCGCGTGATGACAGGTCCCGGGCTGAGGTGCCAGCTGTCCCAAGCACCGTCGCGGTAGCGAAACGGCTCTTGGCCGCAGGTCCATGGCCCAGCGAGACTTGCTGCCGTGGCGCATCCGATCTTAGACCGGTCGTCTTCGGCAAACTCAAAGAACAGGCGCCAGTTCCCGTCGGCAGCTTTGACGATTGTCGCCTCCTTGGCGTTGCGAAATCCCGTGTCTCCCAAAACGCGGCCTTGTTTTGTCAGATGGCGGATATCCCGACCGCTGGCAAGGAGTAGATGGCCTTCACGCTTGCTTTGATTCCAGCCGGAGTAGAAGACGTAATACGTGCCGTCGCTGGAAGCGAGGGTCGGATCTTCTGCACCATCCTTGTCATCTTCTTGGGGACCGGGCGCAATCGCCGGTGACGCATCCATCGTGAAGCGCAGCGCTGAGTCTCCAGCCCCGTAGAAAATACGGGCGACTTTCTCTGCGGCTTCCTCGGAGCGGTTGACCGCCCTTACGAGAACGTGGTAACGACCGTGCTCCTTCCAAACGCATGGGCTGAGGACGAAGAACGTGCTGAGTGGGTATCCTCGTTCGGTGACGAGCTCGTCATAACGCGCCACCGTGAATTTCCCCATATTGAGAGTCTAGCGATATTGTACGTCGCCAAGCTTCATGCATGCTTGGTCTTCTTTGGCCGTCAACGTCGGTGCGGGTTGACCCGCAGGCACGGATTCACAGCGCATGAACCGATCGAAGCCGGGCGCGTTGAAAGCAAAAAGCAGTGCGATGGGTGTCTTGCCGACGTTGCGCACCGTCACCCATGTGTCCCTGGGGATGAACACGATCGCACCCGCATGTGCGTCGCCTTCGACTGGACCCACCTTGACGTGCGCGATCCCAGAACCGATATAGAGCACTTCATCTTCGTGCAGATGCCGGTGATAGGGAATCTGTGCTCCCGGCGGCATCATCTCCGTTCCGAACCAAAAGTCTGGCGACCCGGCGTTTTTCTTGTCGACCTTGATGGTGAAATAACGAAGCGTCCGCACTCCCCGAACGGGCGGACCGAGAGGCCGCCACGATCTCGATTCGCCCTGGCTTCGTTCGAGAATGAGCGGACGCTCGGCCAGTGAAGCAGTGGCGGACGCCTTCGGAGCTTGCTGAGTCCCACAAGCCCACAGCGTGGCGACGAGAAGGCTGAGAACAGCCAGCCTCGTCACGGCGTATCAGACGGAGTCACGAACTTTTCGCTTCGCTTTGTGCACGTCGGCCTTGGTGTTCTCGACATCTTCCCGCACGAAGGACCGCACCTTTTGACCGCCGGTCATCTCGCGCCCGGCGACCTTGCGTTTGAGATGTTCGGCTCCCGCTTTGGTTCTGTGCTTGGCCTCTTTGGCGGCGTCTTTGACATCTTTTGCCACTCGCTTTGTCTGTGACATGGGTGAGCGCCCTCCTCTGCGACGCTGGGCTGCCTATACCCTGGGACCGCGGTTCCGTAACCGTCGGAGTGGGTACAAGCTAGCATGAGGTGCAGAACATGCAAGCCAGTCCCACGGTCCTTTCCCAAACCAAGTTTGAGTTTCGATTCTTCTCCATGCTCGCGAGCCACACGAGCGCCGATGCCGAGCAATCCGAGCTCGATACGTTGGACGAGCTAGGCCGCGACGGGTGGCAGATCAAGAGCGTCATCGCAGACCCTCAAATGCCGGCCGCACGGCTCTTGATCGCGCTGCAAAGGGAAATCCCGGCCTAGCACGTCGTCACAGAAAAAAAGGGAGGCTCGCCGCAGCGATCCTCCCTAGCGTGCGTTACCGGTGAGAGGTGAATCAGACCTCACATTGGCTCGAGCTGACCCAGCCCTCGGCTTGAGTCAACACGAAAGCCGTTTCAAGAGATGCGAGGATCTTCGGTGAAGAGTACATGAGCGTCTCCCTTGATGATATGACTCTAAGAGAGAGCCTCATCGCTCTCAGCCGCTGGTAAATACACTTCCAGCGAGTATCTCCACGATTGGCGGCAGCGAGCCGCGTTTCCGTGATGCGAACGGCTCATTCGCGAGCGCCGGCGAGTCTCGCAGGGTACGCTCATCGGCCTATCGCACCATGACCCGATGACGGCGAGTGTGATAAGACGTCTGGCGGGTCTCGTCACCGTGCTGGCGGCGATGGCGTTGTGCGCGCCCTCATCGCCGGCGAGCACGAGGAGCGTCGCTCCCTCGCAGTACGCCGGTTTGAGCTGGCGATTCGTCGGACCGCTGCGCGGAGGGCGCACGACCATGATCGCCGGTGTTCCCGATCAGCCCGATCTCTTCTACATCACGCCCGCTAACGGCGGTGTGTGGAAAAGCGACGACGCCGGACGGACCTGGACGCCCCTTTTCGACCGAGAGCCGACCGGGTCGGTGGGAGCGATCGCCATTGCGCCGAGCGACGATAACATCATCTACGTTGGTTCCGGCGAGGGGATGCATCGCCCAGATCTGTCGGTGGGCGACGGGATGTATAAGTCCACCGATGCAGGACGCAGCTGGTCGCATCCTGGGCTGCGCGACGCGCAGCAGATCGCGGCTATCGCCATCGATCCGAAGGACCCGCAGCGGCTCTTCGTGTCGGCGCTCGGGCATCCGTACGGCCCGAACGCGGAGCGCGGGGTCTATCGCTCGACCGACGGCGGGGTGACGTTTCAACGCGTCCTCTACAAAGACGATCGCACCGGTTCCGCGGACGTCGTTCTCGATCCCGGCGATCCCCAGGTTGTCTACGCGAGCTTGTGGATGTCGCAAGAGGCTCCGTGGGAAGCATCCTTTGAGGGACCGGGGAGCGGCGTTTTTCGCTCCTCGGACGGCGGGTCCACCTGGACGCGACTCACGAACGGCCTGCCGAAGCGGATCGGGCGTGCCGTCATCGCCGTCGCTCCCTCGGATCCACCCGTGGTCTACGTCATGGCCGGAACGCCGAGCGGGTGCGGTTTTTATCAAAGCACGGACGCTGGGATGCATTTCGCACTCATGAACGCCCACCCCAATATCTCTTCACGCTGCTTCGATCTTTCGTCGATCGCAGTCGACCCCAACGACGCCCAGACGGTTTGGATCACGAGCACGTCGACCTATCGATCGCAAAACGGCGGCAAGACGTTCGTCGCCGTGAAAGGCGCGCCGGGCGGCGACGACTACACGCACGTCTGGATCAATCCGAAGAACGCGAACATTATCGCGCTGTCAGCCGATCAGGGCGCGACGATCTCGCAAAACGGCGGACGGACGTGGAGCTCGTGGTACAACCAGCCTACCGGCCAGATGTTTCATGTGAGCGCAGACGACCGGTTTCCGTACTGGGTCTGCGGAGGTCAGCAGGACAGCGGTTCGGCGTGCGTGAGCAGCCGCGGCGATTGGGGTGAAATCACCGAACGCGATTGGCATCCCGCCGGCGCTGAGGAGTACGGTTACGTCGTCCCCGATCCGCTGCATCCGGGCGTATTCTTCGGCGGAAAGGTCGAGCGTTTCGACGAGCACACGGATCAGGCGCAAGACGTCTCGCCGATGCCGTTGCGCGGCAGCGGGTACCGCGTCGTGCGAACGGAGCCGCTCGCCTTCGATCCGCTCGATCGCCAAGCTCTGTACTTCGGCGCTAACCGCGTGTTCGTCACGCGCGACGCAGGCATGCACTGGAGCGTGGTAAGTCCCGATCTCACGCGCACGCATCCCGCGCTGCCGTCGTCAATCGGGCCGTTTGAAGCGCAGGACAAAGAACATGGCGCCCACCGCGGGGTTGTCTATGCACTTGCAGCTTCTTCCGTTCACGAAGGGACGATCTGGGCGGGCACGGACGATGGCCTCGTTTGGATCACGCGAGATCGCGGCGCGCACTGGCAGAACATCACCCCGCCGTCATTGACCCCGTGGAGCAAGATCGCACAAATCGACGCGTCCCCGTTCGATGACGAAAGCGCCTACCTCGCCGTGACACGCTTCCGGCTGGACGATCTGCGGCCGTATATCTATATCACGCACGACGGCGGCCGGCATTGGCGTCTGGGTTCGAACGGTTTACCGCGCGAGCCGGTCAACGCGGTGCGCAGCGACCCCAAAGTGCGCGGCTTGTTGTTCGCCGCGACCGAGAACGGCATCGAGGTCTCCTTCGACGACGGTTGGCGCTGGCAATCGCTGCAGCAGAATATGCCGCACTCCTCCGCGCGCGATGTGATCGTACACGGCGACGATCTCGTCGTGGCGACCCACGGTCGCGGTTTTTGGATCCTCGACGATGTCGAGCCGCTGCGCGAGCTCGCCCGTGCCGGGTCGTTTGACGGGGTGCACTTGTTCGCGCCTGTGCCAGCGCTGCGCGTCCGTCGCGACACGGCAACCGACACCCCGCTACCGCCGGAAGAGCCAGCCGGAACGAACCCGCCCGATGGGGCGATCATCGACTACTACCTGCCAGCGCCTGCGTCGTCGGTGAAGGTCGCGATCCTCGATCGCAACGGCGGTATCGTGCGCAGCTATTCGAGCGACGACGAAGCGCCGGCTATTCCCGAACTCGACAAGCCGGCGTACTGGATTCGGCCCTTCGCACGCCCAGCCACGGATGCCGGCATGCACCGGTTTGTATGGGACCTCCACGAAGCGACGCCGCACTTCGATCACCCGGACTTGCCGATCGCAGCGGTGACGCATAATACCCCCTTCAGACCTCAAGGGGCGTTGGTGCCGCCGGGCAAGTATGCCGTACGCCTCGACGTCGATGGACGGATTCAAGAAGCGCCGCTCTGGCTTGGCATGGATCCTCGGGTGGCGATCACCGCAGCGCAACTTGAACAGCAGTATTCGATAGCGCATGCCGTCGTCACCGCAATAGACCGAACCACGCTCGCCACGCACGCTGCCCGCAAGGCTCAACAGTCGGCGAGGGCAAGCCGGCTGGATTCGCTGGCCGCGAAGTTCAACCAGCTGCTAACGATCGTCGATGGCGTCGACGCGCCGGTGACGGACGCGGCGCGGGCAGCGTTTTGCGATTTGATGGACCAGGCGTCAAAGCTTGGTATTGTAGTAGGCGCGGATTCATTCGCGCTATGCGCGCGCAAATAAATTTGCGCGAACTACATTAACCTTAATAAATTTGCGTGAACTACATTAACCTTCATAATATTTGCGCGAGCTACATGAGCTTTGTGCCGCAGACCGAGGGGGGCAGGAGCGAGATTTCGCGCGCGAGCAGGTGGGTGATCGCGTCAAACGCGTGACGCGTGTCCGGAGTCGGCGCTGTGTCGGCTGATTCGATCTGCCCTTCGAGCGTTGCGAGCTGGCCGTCAAGGGCGTGCAGCGATTGCAAATTGAGTTCGGGGTAGCCCATGGAGTTGTCTGGATTCGTCGGCGGCGCTTGGCCGGCTATGTTCTGCAAGCGCACGATGCTTGCGGCGACCTCTGCCGAAGAGCATCCCGCGCCGGCCTTGCTCTTGAGCTGCGTGATAGCAGACTGCGCGCGATGGTATGCCGCAAGTCCCCGAGCGCGCCACAGTTCGGCTTTCCACGCGAGCGCGAACTGGGCTTGAAGGTCTGCATTGGTAGCGCTAATGCGAGGGTCGCGCACGACGTCGAGCGGCCGGTCGATGACGCGTCCGTTGACGTGCATGCGGACGGTGTAGCGACCCGACGGTGCCCACGGCCCGGAAATGGTCTCGCCCGGCCTGCTCGCAAGCCCGGGGACCGGCGCGTAGCGGAGATCCCATACGAACTGATTGAGCCCCGCAGATGTGCTCGGTCGAGTTTGTTTTGTGATGTAGAGCGGCAGGTAGGCGAATTTCTTCGGATTGGGCGGCGCCAGACGATCGCCGCTTGACCACCGGCGCACGAGGGTCCCTCGACCATCCAGGATCTCGATGCGCACGGGGGCCCGGTGTGCCGAGGCGAGCTCGTAATCCACAATCGCGCCGGTCGGGGGATTTTGTGCGGCAGGTTCATCGGGCGGAAGCCGCTCGGCCTGATCGTCGCCTGGCCGGACGCGCACGGCGGTCGCGGGCGCGAAGAGCCATGCATCGGCTCGCGCGACCTCGACCGAGAACTGGCGCAACGGAGCAAGATCGTCGAGCACCCAAAACGCACGCCCGTGCGTGGCCATCGCCAAGCTGTCGCCGCGCACGGAAAAATCTCGAATCGAAACGGTAGGCAGGTTCAACTGCAACGGCGACCAGCTGTCGCCATCGTCGAACGAGACGAACGGGCCGGTCTCGGTACCGGCATAGAGCAATCCCCTCCGCTCCGGGTCGGAGCGGATCGCGTTGAGGTAGCTGCCTTCGGGTATTCCCGCCGAGACTTGTTGCCAAGAACGGCCGCCATCCCGCGTGCGATAGAGGTACGGAGCCTGATCGTCTAGCCGGTGCCGATCGACCGCCGCGTACGCCTCGAGCGGATCGAACCACGACGCCTCGAGCATGGTAACTTTGCTCCAGGGCCCCAGGCCTGCGGGCGTGACGTCGCGCCAATGCGCGGCATCGGTGGTCAGCCAGATCTTTCCGTCATCCGTACCCGCCCATATCTCATCTTTGCGCACGGGCGAGGGCGCGACCGTGTAGATCACGCCGCGCCGTGGTCCGGCGCCTTGGTTGTCAGCCGCCGTGGCAGGATCGAGATTGGGCGGGACCCCCGGATCGGGCCGCGACAGATCCGGACTGATGATCGTCCAGTTGCGGCCTCCGTCGGTCGTGCGGAAGAGGACTTGCCGTCCGAAATACAGCGAGCGGCGATCCGCCATTGAGAAGACGAGTGGTAACGTCCACACCTGACGCCACTGTACTAAAGGATAGCCGAGCGTCGGATCGAGCAGCTGATCCTGCGATGTCTTCAGGTCGTAGCGGTCCACTCTTCCGCCGTACAACGTGTCCGGATCTTGCGGGTCCGGAGCGAGCATATCGCTCTCTCCCCCTGCGGTGACCGCCCGCCAATCCCGAAACGTCAGCGAATCATACGCCGATCGGCTCGACGCCATCGCTGCTCCGCTGTCTTGCTGCGCGCCGTAGAGCGCGAAGGGGAACCGCGTATCGGTGATCACGTGATAGAATTGACCGGTCGGCTGGTTGAACCACGAGCTCCACGTGCGCCCGGCATTGAGGCTCACGCTTGCGCCTTGGTCGCAGCCCAGGATCATGCGCGAGGGTTGCGTTGGATCGATCCAAAGCGTGTGGTAGTCGTCGCCGTCGGGCGAGCCTTTGAGGGCTGCAAACGAGGCCCCGCCGTCCTGCGATCTATACAACGCGGTGTCTGAGACGTAGACGATGTCGCGATTTTTCGGATCTGCCGTCACGCCGGAGAAGTACCAACCGCGATCCCAAATTCGCGCATCCGCGTCCATCAAGCGCCAGTTCGCTCCACCGTCGTCAGAGCGGTAGAGTCCGCCGTGCTTGGCGTCCGCGATGAGATACACGCGCCGCGGATCTGAGGGTGCGAAGGCGACGCCCATCCTGCCCAGCCGCTCTGAGGGCAGCCCGTGCCCGCTTTGGTGTTGCCACGTGGTGCCGCCGTCCTGGGAGATGTATAACCCGGTCCCCGGTCCGCTGGAAGGCTGATAGATGTTCCAAGGCGGACGGCGAGTCTGCCACATCGCGGCGATAAGATGGTTTGGGTTTTTAGGATCCATCGCCAGATCGATGGCGCCCGTGTTGGCGTCAACGAAGAGCACCCTTTGCCAGTTCGCACCTCCATCGAGCGAGCGGAAGATGCCGCGCTGCTCGCTCGCTGCGTATGCGTGACCGAGCGCCGCCACGAAGACACGGTTGGGATTTTTGGAGTCGACGACCACGCGCGCGATGTGGCGCGTGTCCGTGAGCCCGAGCCGCCGCCACGTTCTGCCTGCGTCTTGGGACTTGTAGACGCCGTTGCCGTAAGAGATGTCGGAGCGCATGTCGGCTTCGCCCGAGCCTACGTAAATGGTCTGCGGATTCGAGGGAGCCACGGCGAGCGCGCCGATCGAACCGATGGGCTGCCCGTCGAAAATAGGATCCCAGGTGCGGCCCGCGTCGTCAGTCTTCCATACGCCCCCGTCGACCGAGCCGAAGTAGAACAGCGCCGGGTCGCCGGCGACTCCGCTCACCGCGAGCACGCGCCCACCCCGGAAAGGTCCGATGAGGCGCCAGCGCAGCGCGGCATAGGGCTGCACGGCCGTTCCCGCCCCTGGTAGCTGCGTGGATGCAGTCGTTGCGGGCACCGCCGACACGATCAAACAGGTAAGAACGATCAGAACCATGCCGATGCGTTTGCGCACGCTAGTCTCCCAACAGCGAGGTGGAGAGAAGAAGATTTGCCGTGCGCCGGTCAGTTCTTGCTTACGAAGACCTGCACCGCGAGCGCGCCGCCGCGATCGTCGCTCACCGTGATCGTAGCGCTTCCTGTGCCGCGGGCGGTGATGGAGAAGTTGGCGTTTGGTCCGCTCGCGGTGGTAGGCCCGGCGTCAACGACGCCAGGTTGAGAGACGCTGACGTGCATGCTTCCGGCGTACCCTGCTTCGAACGCGGCGATCGTTGCGCTTCCACCGGCGCGAAGGCGCAAGGATCTCGGCGTCACGTTCAAGGCCTGAGCAGGACGTGCCCGCGCCGCGCCGTTGAGCGTCACCGTACCGGTGCCTACGGTCACGCCGACCGCATTCGAGTTCCCCGCGTCATCCGTCACCGAGATGCTCGTGCTGCCCGGGGCAACCGGGCTGACCGAGAAGCGTGCGTCGTGGGGTCCGGCATGCGTTTGCGTGACGACTGCGATCGAGCTATTGTCGCTCTGCGCCGAAAACGAATGAGCGCTCTTGTCTTTCGCTGAGAAAGATTGCGGCCCTGAAGCCGGACCGCCAAACGAAAGATTCTGCGGCATCACGGTCAGATCGCTCTTCGGCGTCGGGGATGGCGTGGGCGTGGCGCTTGGCGTCGGCGTCGGCGTGGGCAAAGGTGTCGGCGTGGGGGGCGGAGTGGCCGTGGGCGTCACGGTCGGTGTCGCAGTCGCGCTCGGCGTTGGGGTTGGAGTCGGCGTCGGCGTTGGGGTCGGCGTCGGCGTCGGCGTTGCGCTCGGCGTTCCCGAGGGTGATGGTGTTGGCGTCACCGTGGGACCGACTGTGGGCACAGAATTCTCAGGTGCAGCACCCCCACCGCCGCCGTGACCCACCGCTGCGGCGATCGCACCAAGACCGAGCAGTGCTGCGACGAGTCCACCAGCGCCGCCGCCGTGGGCCGGTGCCGGTGTGGCGGCCTCCGGCAGCGCTGCCGACACGATCGACACGTCCGGACATCCGAGGCTCGCAAAGTCTTCATTGACCGCTGCGATGTCGGTGATTTTTGGGTCCTCACCCACGCGGCTCACCGCCGCCGTTCCTTTCGCAAACGTGCCCTTGTCGGCGTTCCCTGTGGACACGGCAACGCTGCCTTGGTACACGGCGAGTTCGGTTTGCCTGGCGTTGCGGGCGATATCGAAGATCGTCGCGGGCGCGGCCGGCACGAGCGCAAGCTGTCCGCTCAGCAGGCGCAAGCTCTTCTGATCTGATTGCACGCACGCAAGGCCTGACGATAGTGACACGTCGAGCGACGTGCCGTTGGCTCTGACTGTCGTGGTCGTGGCCGGCCCTAGCAAGACTCGGCCCACGTCGGCGAGGCTGACGACGGCGAACGAGTTGATCCCCGTCAAGACCGAATCGCCCGGTTGGAGGATCCGCGTCGCCGAGACCTCTTTGACGTCGCCGTTCGCGCTCTTGATCGCGACGCTGCCTGAGATGTTCGTGGCCACTGCCGCGTTCTGGGCAGCATTGACCAGCCCGGAGCTCACGAGCACCATGCCCGTGAGCATTGCGACAAACACGCGTGAAATCGTGACTGACACCTGACTAAAAACCTAACCGCGGCGAGGGCTTAGTTCACTCTTTACCCGATTCGCGCGCGGCAAACTTTTGCCATGTAGGACCTTCGTCCGAAACCATCACGTTTTAGGAACGCGGCGGCTGAGAGAGCGAGGTATCGCCGAGGCTCGCACTCCAGCGGAAGAGGGCGATAATCGCCACGGCGAACGCAACGGCCGCGAGCGGCAGCGCGAAGGGAGCGAACGCATCGCCGACGATGGCGAACGGCGCCGGTTTCCCGCTGAAGACGATGAGACCGGCGAGCAACACCCCGAACAAACTTTCTCCGACGATCATGCCGGACGACACGAGCACGCCCATCCGGCGCATCACGGCGGCCTGCGGATTCGGCGACGTAGAACGCGCGTATATCCAGCCGATGACCGCGCCTAAGACCGCGGCTGAAGTCGTGGCGGCCGGCAAGTAGATGCCGAGGCCGACGGCCAGGGGCGGCAGCTGATATTTTGTCGTCGCTTTGAGCGCCTCGTCGATCGCGATGATCCCGATCCCGATGAGGACGCCGGTGCCGATGAGGTGCCAGTTGATCCGCCCGACGATCACGCCGTTGGCGAGCGCAGAGATCAACGTGGCTTGCGGCGCGGGCAGCGCATGCGGGCCGCCGGAAAACCCGTACGCTTTGTTGAGCACGTCCAAAATAGGCGGGATCACGATCGATCCGAAGATGACGCCGGCGATGAGCGACACCTGTTGGCGCCACGGGGTTGCGTCGACGAGCTGACCCGTCTTGAGGTCCTGCAGATTGTCGTTCGAAATGGTCGCGACGTTGAGCAGGACGGCGGTGATGAAGAGCGCGTAGGCGACGAGCGCCGGACCAGCAGCTGCAGCCGAGCTCTTGGCGACGACCAAAACCAGAAGCGAGGCGCCGATGATGGTGAGGATGCCAAGACCGGACACGGGACTATTCGACGCGCCGATCAGGCCCGCCATGTATCCGCACGCGGCCGCGACGAAAAATCCCGCCACGACGACATAGAGCACGCCGGCGATGACCAGGGGAATCGTCAGCGATGCCACCGGGCTGCCCCGCAAGAACAGCGCAAGCAGTCCCGCGAGCGGCACAAAACATGCCACGCTGATGAGCGCCACGGTCGCGATGGGGAGGTCGCGCTCCGTGCGCGGAAGATCGTTCTCCGATTGCGAGAGCGCACGCCGGCGTGACGCGGCGATCGACGATGTGATGCCGACATACACCGGCCGCCCAAGTTTGAGGATCGTCCAGATCGCGGCGATGCCGATGGTGCCCGCACCGATGAAGCGCACTTGGTGCGCCCACACGTTCACGGCGACGGCGGCGGCAGGGCCCGCGACCGGATGCGCGGCCGTCAGGATCGGCGTCAGAATTCCCCACGCGATCACCAAGCCTGCGAGAATCGCAAGCCCGACGGAGATGCCGATGAGGTAACCCGCGCCGACCAGCGCGAGCGACATCGCCATGCCGAAACCCGTTGCGGCTCCGCCGATGCGAAAATACCCGGCCACGGTATCGACGAAGACCTGCGAGGCGACGACCAGCGCGTAGGCCGCTGACACGACCGAACCCACGACGAGTGCAACCAGCCCCCGTTTGTTCTCTGCGACCGAAGCCGCGGTCTCGGCGCGGGCGCCGACGCCGACCTTCAGCACCTCAGCAGCAGCCACGCCTTCGGGGTAGGGCAGGTTCGACTGCGTGACGAGAGCGCGGCGCAGCGGCACGCTGTACATGACCCCGAGAATCCCGCCGATCGCGCACACGGCGAACGATTCCCAGTATGGAAAATCGTGCCACCACCCGACCATGACGAGGCCTGGCAACACGAAGATGATGGCCGAAAGCGTGCCGGCCGCAGACGCGACGGTCTGGACGATGTTGTTCTCGTAGATCGTGGCGCTGCGAAACGCGCGCAGCACTGCCATGGAGATCACGGCGGCTGGAATCGACGTCGCGAAGGTCAGTCCGACTCTCAGGCCGAGATAGACGTTCGCGGCCGTGAACACAAGCGTGATCGCGGCGCCGAGAACGATGCCTCGCCAGGTGAGCTCCAAGCGGCGCCCATTGTCTTTGGAAGAAACGTCCATCCGTCCGCGCGCACTTGTCGCAGGCGACGTCCGCGACCTTCAGCGCCACAGGAGGCGCCCATCCTTGTGCCGGGGAACCCCGTTCGCCCGGAATCGTCCGAGCAGTTCACCCGAGTCACACGAACGGCGGTCGTCCGTATGGGTGCATCGGCACTTCGTCATGTGTTGCTCGCCATCGCGTTAGCGTCGGCGGTCGTCAGTTCGTGCGGCGGCAAGAGCGCCACGCCCACGCTGAAAGCCGTGCCGGTTCTCGTCACAAAAGTCGTGCAGACGAGCGTCCCCGTCATGGTCGAGTACGTCGCTCACGCGGAGTCCATCCAGCAGATCGGTCTCGTGCCGCGCGTCGAGGGCGTCTTGGAAGACGTCTATTTCCGCAACGGCTCGGTCGTGCACCAAAACCAGGTCTTGATGCAGATCCAACAAGACCAATACCAAGCTGCGGTGCAGGCCGCTCAGGGCGACGTCGACAAGGCGAAGGCACAACTCGTCCGCGCCAAGAGCAACGTCCAGAACCAGACGGCCGAAGCAAAACTCGCGCAAGCGCTGGCCGCGTACCGCTATCAAAAGGCTCAGCTGGCGCGCATCGGACCGCTCGCAGCCAAGCTCGCGGTATCCCAACAAGACTACGATCAGACGAAGACCCAATATGACATCGCAGTTTCAGACGTCGTCGCCGCGCGCGCAAATCTCCAAGACGTGGAGCTCAACCAGAGCACGTCCGTCTTGGACGCGCAAGGTTCGCTCGCGCAAGCGCAAGCGCAACTCACGAACGCGCAGCTCAATCTCAGCTACACGACGATCTCCTCGCCGGTCACCGGCATCATCAGCTTCATCCAAGTGGATCAGGGCAACTTCGTGAGCCCTGCCAAAACGCCGACCCTCGCGACGGTCGCCGCGATCGATCCGATCAAGGTGATCTTCCAGCTGAGCGAAGCCGACTACATCAAGCTGGCGCCGCGCTTGCGCAGCATGCAGCACAAACGCTTGCCGGCGCTGCTCCAATTGTACCTGTCAGACGGCTCTCTGTATCCGTATCGCGGCACGCCGGAGACCATCAACAACGCGATCGACCAGCAGACCGGAACCATCTCCGTCGAATCGCTTTTCCCTAATCCGCAGGCGTTGTTGCGCCCCGGACAGTTCGTGCGCGTGGACTTCCCGATCTCGATCAAGCCCGACGCGTTGCTCGTGCCGCAAGCCGCGGTCCAGTCCTTGCAGGGCGCGAGCACGGTCTACGTCTTGGGCCCGCAGAACAAGCTGCAGCTACGGACCGTCGAGACCGGCACGAACTTCGGCAAGGACGTGATCATCAATAGCGGCGTGAAAGCCGGCGAGTCCGTCATCGTCGGGGGCGGCACGAACCTCCAGCCGGACATGACGGTTGCGCCTACCCAAGCGCCGGCCGGTGCCGCGCAGCACTGATCCATGATCTCGCGTTTCTGCATCGAGCGGCCCATCTTCGCGATAGTGATTTCGCTTGTCATCCTGCTGGCCGGCGGCATCTCGATCTTCCTCCTGCCTATCGCGCAGTTCCCTCAGATCACGCCACCGACCGTCCAAGTGAACACCACCTACACCGGAGCCAACGCAAGCGTGGTAGAGCAAGCGGTGGCGTCCAACATCGAGCCGCAGGTCAACGGCGCGCCCAACCTCATGTACCTCAACTCGTTCTCCACCTCCAACGGCATCTACACGCTCACCGCCACGTTCAACGTGGGATCGGATCCGGACGAGGATACGAACCTCGTGCAAAACCGCGTGTCCGCCGCGTCGAGCCTGCTGCCGGCAGCGGTCAACCAGTACGGCATCACGGTGAAACAGCAATCCCCCGCGATCCTCATGATCGTGACGCTCTATTCGCCGGACAATAGCTACGATTCGTTGTGGCTTTCCAATTATGCGACGATCAATCTCATCAACAATATCAACCGCGTGCCGGGCGTGGGCAGCACCACGCTCATGGGCGCGGGCAACTACGCGATGCGGGTGTGGCTACGCCCTGACTCGCTCGGCGGTCTCGGCTTGCAAGTCAGCGACGTCGTCAACGCGCTGAAGGATCAAAACGCCCTGGCGCCGGCCGGACAGCTCGGGCTGTTGCCCTCGCCCCAAGGCACGGCCTTCCAGACGCCGGTCAACGTCGCCGGGTTGTTGACCTCCACCGAGCAGTTCAACGACATCGTGCTGCGCACGCTCTCGAATGGTTCGACCGTCCGGCTGCGCGACGTGGGCTCGAGCCAGCTCGCAGCCCAGAGCTACAACGTGTTCAGCGAGCTCAACGCGGCGCCGGCGGCCAACATCCTCATCTATCAGACGCCGTCGGCCAACGCCATCCAAACCGCCGCCACCTTGCGCAAGACCATCGCGCAACTGGCGCGCAGCTTTCCGCCAGGCCTGCAGTACAGCGTCACGCTCGACACGACGGATTTCGTGCGCGCATCCATCAACGACGTGCTCAAGACGCTGCTCGAGGCGTTCATCCTCGTCTGCCTGGTCGTGTTCATCTTCTTGGGGAACGTGCGCGCCACGATCATCCCCATCTGCGCGGTCCCGGTCGCGCTCATCGGCACCTTCGCGGCCTTCGTGCCGCTTGGCTTCTCGCTCAACACATTGTCCTTGTTCGGCATCGTGCTCGCCATCGGCATCGTCATCGACGACGCGATCGTCGTGGTCGAAGCGACCGAACTCCACATCGAAACCGGGCTGTCGCCCAAAGAGGCCACGATCAAGGCCATGGGGCAAGTGCAGGCGCCGGTCATCGCGGTCGCGCTCGTGCTGGCCGCCGTCTTCGTGCCGGCCGCCTTCCTGAGCGGCATCACCGGGCGGCTGTATCAGCAGTTCGCGCTGACCTTGTCCATTTCGGTGCTGCTCTCCGCGCTCATCGCGCTGACGCTCACCCCCGCGCTCTGCGCGATGGTCCTGCGCCCGGGTCGCGTGTCGCGAGGACCCGTCGGCCGCTTCATCACCTGGTTCAACGCGCGTTTCGATCGGACGCGCAACCGCTACATGGGGCTGTTGCGCTCGTGCATCCGGCGCAGCGCTGTCATGCTCGTGCTGCTCGCCGCCATCGCCATCGGCGCGGGCACGTTCCTCAAGATCTTGCCGCCGAGCTTCGTGCCGCTCGAGGACCAAGGATACTTCTTCTTGGACGTGATCTTGCCCAACGGTTCGTCGCTCGAGCGCACGCAGGCGACGGCCGATCGCATCGGCGCGCAAGTCAAGCAGATCGCAGGCGTCAAGGATGTGGTGACGCTGGGCGGATTCAACGCGCTCAACAGCATGCTTCAATCGAACGTGGCCACGCTCGCAGTCACGCTCATACCGTGGGACGAGCGCAAGAAGAAAGATCTGGGGCTCGCGCACATCCTGCTCACGGCGTATGCCGATGCGCGGCAGCATCCCGAGGCGCAGACGTTTCCCATCCCGCCACCCCCCATCACCGGGCTTGGCAATTCCGGCGGCTTCCAGTTCATCCTCGAAGATCGCACGGGCCACTCCGAACAACAACTCGCGCAAGTCGCCGCCAAAGTCGTTGCGGCCGCGAGCAAGCGGCCCGAATTCGGCAACTTGCTGTCCGGCTATTCGGTCGATTATCCGCAAGTGAACCTTGACGTCGATCGCGACAAGGTGCGCGATCTCGGTGTCCAGCTCAGCGACGTCTACCAAACGCTGCAGACCGAGCTCGGCGGACTGGTCGTCAACAACGTGATCCTCTTCAACAACAGCTGGAAGGTCCTCGTGCAGGCCGAGCCCCAGTACCGCATGACTCCGGCCAACATCGGCTCGCTCATGGTCCGCAACAACGACAACAAGATGGTGCCGCTCTCCACGTTCTCCACGCCGTCCTTGACGAACGGGGCGAACCTCATCCAGCGCTACAACGTCTACCGCGCGGCGGAGATCGACGGACAGCCGGCGACCGGCTACAGCTCGGGCCAGGCGATCGCCGCCATGGAAGAAGTCGCGAAGCAGACCATTCCCGACGGCTTCGGGTATGAGTGGACGGGCACGGCATATCAAGAGCAGCAGGCCGGCAGCTCGCAGGCGATCAGCTTCGTGCTCTCACTGGTCTTGGTGTTTCTCTTCCTCGCGGCGTTGTATGAGAGCTGGGCGATTCCGCTCGGCGTCATCCTTGGTATTCCGCTCGCCGTGTTCGGCGCGTTTTTCGGCGCGTGGATCTGGCGGCTGCCGAACAACGTCTACGTGCAGATCGGCTTGATCATGCTCATCGGCCTGGCCGCGAAGAACGCCATCCTCATCGTCGAGTTCGCCAAGGACAAGCACGCCGAGGGCGCTTCGATCCTGGATGCCGCGCTGGAAGGAGCCCGGGTGCGCTTCCGGCCGATCCTCATGACGTCGCTTGCCTTCATCCTCGGCGTCACCCCGATGGTCGTCGCGTCGGGCGCCGGCGCTGCTTCCCGGCATTCGCTTGGAACGGCAGTGTTCTTCGGCATGCTCTTCGCGACATCGCTCGGCGTGTTTTTCATCCCACTGCTCTACAATTTCATCGAAAGCGCAGTCGAACGGCGCAAGACGACGGTCGCGCAGCCAGAAAGAAGTGCAACCCTGCGGGGCGGCGCGACCGATGAGGCGCGCCCGTGAAGCTCGTCCTGCTCGGCGTGCTTGTCGTTCAGCTCCTTGCGACCTGCACGCCGCCCTATCATCGGCCCGACACGCAAGAACCGCAGACCTTCCGATTCGACCAGGCGTCCTCGCAGCTCGTACCGGCCATGGGCGAGCTCGGCTGGTGGCAGGTCTTCAAAGATCCGCAGTTGCAGTCGCTGCTGCGCGCTGCCGTCGCCAACAACGCCGACCTGCTCGTGGCCGCGCAACGCGTGCAGCAAGCCGAGGCCGAGTACACGATCGTGTCGGGCCAGCAGTATCCGCAGATCAACGCGGTCCTGAGCGCGCAGTACCAGCAGACGAACGGACAGCGCCCGGCGCTCTCGCCACGCTCGACGTTTGCGCCAAACGGCCTCTTGACGCTGCAGTACGAGCTCGATTTTTTCGGCAAGGTGCACAGCCAAGTCGCGGCGGCGAACGCCCAAGTGCTGCAATCCGAATTCGCACGCGAAACAGTGACGTCGGCAGTCGTGAGCTCGGTGGCCACTTTGTATTTCCAGCTGCTCGAACTTGACGAAGAGCTTGCCATCTCGAAGAAAGCGCTCGTCGCGCGCACGGCTAGCCTCGCACTCGTGCGCGCCCGCCTTGAAGGCGGAATCGGCACGCTGCAAGACGTGCGCCAAGCGCAAGAGCTCGTGGCGCAGACCGCCGCTGCCATTCCGCTGATCCAACGAGCGGCGGGGATGACCGAAGACGCGCTCAGCATCGTCATGGGGCAATATCCGCATGCGATCGGGCGCGGCTTGCCGCTAGCGGCGCAGATCGAACTGCCGGCTCAGGCGCAAGCCGGTTTACCGTCCGCCCTTTTGGAACAGCGACCGGACGTGCGCGCTTCCGAAGAGGCGCTCATCGCCGCGAATGCGCAGATCGGCGTCGCCAGGGCGCTGCTCTTTCCGCAAGTGACGATCACGGCCGCGGCCGGCGCCGGCAGCGCGCAAGCGAACGGCCTGTCGATCCCCGCCGTGACGTTGCCGGGAGGCAAGACGCTCGGGCCCATCAACTTCTCGCAGTCCAACTACGGGCAAGGATATGTCTCCATCTTGCCCCAGATCGTGCAGCAGATCTTCAATGCGGGTGCGGCACGAGCGAACCTCTCCGCAAGCCAAGCGGGTGAAGAGGCGACGGTGATCCAGTACGTTCAGTCGGTGCAGCAGGCGTTCGGCGATGTCTCCGACGACCTGCTCTCGTACCAAAAATATCGGGAGAACGATCTCGCCGAAAAGGTCAACGCGGCGGCCGCCGTGGACTCAGCGCGGCTTGCGCACCTGCGCTTCGAAGGCGGCATCACGTCGTATCTCGAGGTGCTGTCGAGCGAGACGCAGTCCTACGGCGCGCAGATCGGTCTCGCGCAAGCGGATCTCAACGAGCGGCTCGCGCTCGTCCAGCTCTACAAGGCTACAGGCGGCGGCTGGCAACCGGAACCGCAGCCGAGTTTTCAGAATCGAGAATTGCCGAGGCCGGTTCCGCGTTCCACACCGACGCCATAAGGAGGCGTTCTCTTGGCGCAAATAAATTTGCGCCGCTACATTGGAGGCTAAATGTAGTCGTTGCGAATTTATTCGCAACGTTTTCTTGGCGCAAATAAATTTGCGCCCCCTACGGATATCGCGGTTCAGCCGCCGTAGTGGGCGATTTGACGGTGCGCCACCGCGTTGCCCGGATCGATCCGCAGGACCTGGCGCCAATACTTCAGCGCGTTCGGCACGTCGCCCGCGTGTAGGCTCGACCAGGCGGCATAATCCCAGCTGAACATATCGTTCGGCATGAGCTGCGCGCTCTGAACGAAGGCTTGCGTCGCTTTCGCGTACTCCTTGCCCATGAAGTAAGTCCGACCGAGGTCGAAGGCCAGAACTCCGGAATGTGGATTATACGACATCCCGCGCTGGAGCACGGTGACCGCTTGCCGCCGAACTACCGCATCGGATGGCGCGCGCATCATGAGCAACTCGGCCCAGCCTTGCCACCCCTCTGGTAGCTTGGGATAGATGCGCGTGGACTTGATGTAGTAGTGCTGTGCCGACTGAAGCTGGAACATGCGCTCGAAACTGACGCCGCGATAGTACACTGCAAACCCAAACAGCGGCCGGAACAGAAACCATCCGAGCACGACCACGAGGACGAGGATGATCCAGCGATCGTACGTGCGGATGACGTAGGGCCGCTCGTCTTGCGCGGGAGCCGCTGCCAAGCCGGGATCGATCGCGCTCATGCGATGACCGTGAAGAACAGCGCGAGGAAGACGAGGACATAACCCGCCACCATCTCAGCCGCAAGATGCCATTTCTTCACCGCAGGATGATGCATGTACCATGGCGCGAGCGACCCGACGAAAAGCACGGGCATGCCGTGTCCGATCCCGAAGGCGATCATGAGCAAAGCCCCAAGCCCCAGACGGCCATGGAACGTGCTCACGGCAAGACCGCCGATCATGAACGGGGTGGCGTCGGGCGCGATGAGAAATGCGAACCCGATCCCGAGCAGATAGGCGCCGACCACCCCGTGCCCGACGACCTTCAGACCCGGAATCTTCCACGGGACCTCGATCAGCCGGATCATCCATAGACCCATGAGCAGGCAGAGCGCCGCGGTGAAGTAGTAAAGGAAGCCCGTCATGGAGAGCAGCTTGCCGAAGGACCCTGCCATCACGCCAACCGAGCCGTAGATCGTGCATATGCCGGCGACGAAGGCAAGCGAGAGCCCGATGGCGCCGAAAAGGCTCTTCGCTTCCCGCCCTGCGTAGTTGACGATCGCCACCATGCGGGGAACGCTTGAAGGGCTCAGACTGCTCAGCACGCCGCCGATGCCCATGATGAGCAGGGCGAGCATGCGGTGCTGATCGACGACATTGCCGATCTGCTCCGAGAATTCCCAAGGATTGTTGAGCTGCGACCAGTCCATTTTCTCTTCTATTATCGGCAATCGGCGTACGCGCCGCAGACGCCGGCGCGGGACATGGGATTTGCGCGACGTCACGACAAAACCATGTCCGGTGATCACCCATGAGGACCTCGAAGCGCTCATCCGCTCGGCGATGCCGGACGCCCAGGTCCAAACACGGGACCGCACCGGCACACTCGACCACTACGACATCCAGGTCGTATCTGCAGCCTTTGCTGGCAAGTCCCTGTTGGACCAGCATCGAATGGTGTATGCCGCCTTGCAAACGGCGATGAACGACGGGCGGCTGCATGCCGTCGAGCTCAAAACGGAAGTGACGCCATGACCGAGACGCAAAAAAAAGAGATCCAAGACGAGATCGCGACCCACAAGATCCTCGTCTATGGGAAAGGGACAAAGCGTGCCCCGCGCTGCGGCTTCACGCTCGAGACCATCGAGTTCTTCAACCAGTTGGGGTTCCCGTTCGAAGTCGTCGATGTGCTCGACAACACGGAGAAGCGCCAGGCGCTCACCGAGATGACCGACTGGCCCACTCTGCCTAAGGTATTCATCAACGGCACTTTCTACGGCGACACCGACGTCTTGGGGCCGATGGTGGAAAACGGTGAACTGGAACGCGTGCTGGCCAGCGCCTTTGCCGATGCACGGGCATAAGGGAAGAAGCGGAAAACCTCTAACTCCCTCGAACGTCGTGTGATTCGGGCGGTATGAGGCCGCTCCGGTAGCTCATTTTCGAAGAGAGACGATGCGAACGCTTTTTGGTCGCGGACAAGCGACGGAATCCGCCCCGGGTTTGACGGCGTTGCGTGGACCCGCGTTCACGGCGGCCGCCGTCTTGGCGATCGCGCTCTTCGTCTCGGTCCTCGGTTCCGTTGTCACCTACGTCCGCGTCGATGCCGCATACAAACAGCAAAACGCGCTCAACGACGCGCAGCAACAGCTCGCCATACTTTTCCGCGACCAGCTTGACGAAGAGACGGGCGTGCGCGGGTACCTCGCGACGGGCCAGAAGAACTTTCTCGAACCCTTCTACGCCGCCCGACCTGATTTCGCGCGCGCACTCGACGAGCTGCAGAGGGACCTCGAGCAGGCAACCCTCACCCAAGGCTACCCCGTCGTCTTCGACCTCCGGCGCTCCCACATGGTTTGGGAGAACCAGATCGCTAAGCCGCTGTTGGCCCACCCCGCCGGCTCGAGCGCGCAGTCGCTCCTCTTGCGCGGAAAACAAGTCGTCGACCAAATGCGCTCGGATTTCCACGCGATGAACCAGTTGCTCGAGAGCCAGTCGGCGATGGCGCAAGACGCCGTGCGCTCGCTCTTGTTCCGCGCGGCCTTGCTCACCGACGGACTCATCCTGCTCTTCGGCGTCGCAGCGATCGTCGCCGATATCGTCCGCTCGCGGACGGAAGCGTCGCTCGAGCGCGAGCGCGCGGTGGGCGACACCCTGCAGCGCGCCTTTCTGAGCGGTTGGGATTCGTGCGCTTTCATCGACGTCGGAACCGCGTACGTCTCGGCGGCGCGCCATCTCGCCATCGGCGGCGACCTCTTCGACGTGCATAAGATCGACGACCATCGTTGCCTGCTCGTCGTGGCGGATGTCAGCGGCAAAGGTCTCGACGCTGCGGTGGATACGGCCTTCGTCAAGTACTCGTTGCGCTCGCTGGTGACGGAATTCGACGACCCCGAGGTCATCGTGAAGAAATTCAACATGGCGTTCATCCGGTCGGTCCGGGACGACGCCTCGTTCGTGAGCCTCTTCGCCGGCGTGCTCGACGCGACGCGGCACACTTTGCGCTACGCGAGCGCGGGCCACTCGCCGGTCTATTTGCGGCGTGACGATGACGTGCGGCAGTTGCCGGTGACGGGGCCGCTCGTCGGGCTGCGCGTCGAAGACGAGTTTGGATGCATGGACGAGACGCTTGCGCCTGACGACATCTTGGTCTTGTCCACCGACGGCCTGACCGAGGCGCGCGACACCGCGGGAGTCATGATCGACGACGCCGGCGCCATGCGCATCATCCGCGAGGCGCCCAGAACCCCGCAAGGGATGGCCGACTTCATCGTCGACGCGGTGACCAAGACCTCGGGGGGCCGGATCGCAGACGACCTGGCCATCCTTATCGTCGCCTTCGGCACGCTGCAGAAGGAGGAAACCCAGGCGGAACAAGGCTTGGCGGCCGCGGCGGCCGGCGGGTAGCCGGGGTGCGGTCTGGCCTGGTCTGCGAGGACTGCGGGGAGTACCTGTGGCTGGCCCAAGGGGCCGTCCACGTCCGCTGGCTGCGGGACCGGGAGCACGTGGTGCGCGAGGTCGCGGAGCATTCGAGCTCGGGCCTCGAGACCTGGATGGCTGAGGGCCTGCACTTCTTAGACGAACATCGCGGACACAGCATCGCGGTCGTCACCGAGCGATAAAAAAAGAGCGAAGACAACTTCGCTCTTTTCTTCTTCTGATCGGCTAGAAGTGATTTGGCGTTATTTCTTTTTCTTGGTCTTCTTCGCTGCCTTCTTCTTCTTTGCCATTATTTACCACCTCCATTCTGCGGAGTAAATGGGGTGACTCGCTCACGATATGAGCATGTCGCGTGTAGTTGCGCATCGCGCGCGAATATTCCTTCAGGCGTGAATGTGCTCTTCGACGCGCGCGATGAGCGGCGAACCGGAGCGATGATATTTCGCCGCGAGCATTTCTGCGAGTATCGCGACTGCGATCTCTTCTGGTGACTGCGCACCGATGTCGAGACCGATAGGTCCGCGCAAGCGCGCGATCGCATCCGGCGCGATGCCTGCGTCTGCAAGACGCTTGCGCCGCGATGCCTGCGTTTTTTTCGATCCGATCGCGCCGATGTAGCGGACGTTCGCCGGCAGCACGCGCAACAATGTCGGATCGTCGAACTTCTCATCGTGCGTCAACACCGCGACGTAGGTGCGGTCGTCGAGCGCCATGTTCGAGAGCGCATCGTCGGGCCACTCGACGATCAACTGGGCCGCATCGGGAAAGCGCTCGCGATTGCACAAGCTCGGGCGCGGGTCGATCACCGTGACCGAGAAGCCGGCGAGCGCGGCCATCTTGCACAGGGCGGCGGCGATGTGAACCGCCCCGATGATGAGCAGGCGCGGATGCGGGAGATTGACGTCCACGAAGACTTCGTATTGGTCCAGCGACACGGTGCGTGCGTGCCCAGCCTCCATGAGACCGAGCGCCGCTTCTTTGGCCCGCCGTTCCAGTGCCGGGTCGCCTAGCGACCCTTGCGTCCGCCCGCCCTCGTCGACGAAAAGCTTGCGCCCCACGCCCCCGGGGCCGCGCACGATCGTGCAGATGGCCGAGGCCTGGCGCGCCGTGGACGGCAGCGCATCGGGGAGCGGCTCGATGAACACCTCGATCTCCCCACCACACGAAAGGCCGACATCCCACATCATCGTCTTGTTGATGCCGTAGCGAGCGATCGCCGGCGTGCCCGTTGCGAGCACCTCCAGCGCGGCTTCGGCGACGGCCGACTCCACGCAACCGCCGCTCACCGAGCCTGCGATCCGCCCATCCTGGGCGATGGCCATTTTTGCGCCCTCGTCGCGCGGCGCCGACCCATCTACTTTGATGACCGTCGCCAGCGCCACTTTGGAGCCGTCGTCGCGCCAGCGGCGGATCGTGTCAGAGAATTCGTCCATGGAGGGCTCTTCGCCGTGCGCGCATCATCCCGCTTCCGGCACCTGTCCGCGTACCGGCCGGCGGCGGTCGACGGCACGCAATGCGACGACGAGCTGCACGAGGCTTTTCAAATTGTGCGCGGGCAGGAAGTCGTCGATGAAGGGCAACGCGGCCTGCATGCCGAGCGTCTGCGGCCGATAACCTTTGGCCCCCAACAGCGGGTTTAGCCAGATCAGGCGATACGAGGAGCGCTGCAGGCGGCGCATCTCTCGGGCCAGCAGGCCGATGTCGCCGCGATCCCAGCCGTCGCTGATGATGATGACGATCGCGCCGCGAGCCAGGACGCGCCGCGCCCAACGGACGTTGAATTCGCGCAAACACTCGCCGATGCGCGTGCCGCCTCCCCAATCCGCCACGCTCGCGGCGACCGAACGCTGTGCCTCGTTGAAGTTCGGCTGGCGCAGCGCGCGAGTGATACGCGTCAGACGCGTGCCGAACACGAATGCTTCGACGCTGCCGATGGCGTGGCGCATGACGTGCACGAACTGCAGGAGCAGCCGGGAGTAGCGGTCCATGGAGCCCGAGATGTCGCACAGCAAGACCACATCGCGATGGCGGAGACGCGCCTCGCGCGTGCGCAACGGTAGTGGCTCTCCGTACTGCCGCAGGCTCGCGCGCAAGGTGCGGCGCGGATCGAAGGCGCCCCCGCGACCGGGCATCGTGCGCCGCGAGCGGCGCATGCCAAGCTCCAGCCGCGGCCGCCGGGCGAGCTCGTGCGCGAGCTCGATCTCGTCAGCGTCGAGCTGCGAGAATTCTTTGCGCGCGAGCGCCTCCGCAAAGCTGTAGGTGAAGCTGCGATCGCCGTCGTGGATGAGCCGGGCGCCCTGGGGCAGCTGAGCGTGCGATTCCGGCGCGGCGCGGTTCGCTGTCGCCGGCGCCGCAACAGCGCCTTGCGCCGGCTCCCCGGCGTGGGTTTTGTCGCCGTGGTCGCGCGCACTGGACTCCCCCGATTCATCGTTCGATTGCGTTTGCGAAAGGCCGGGCGCAGCCGCCGACCAAAAGGCATCGAAAGCATAGTCGAAACGCCTGCGTTCGTCGGGAGAGCGCACAAACGCGCAGCGACCCGCCTCTTTCACATCCTCGCGCGACGCGAAGCCGATGCGCTCGAGAGCTCGCTCGAAGAGCAGCACGCGATCCGGTTGCGCCCCTAGTCCCAGGCCGCGCAACACCCTGCCGAAGATGATGCAATTGAGCCCGATGGCGGATGCCATCAGGCTATCGCCGCTTTGCGCGCTTCCGTCACCCGGGCTGCCAAGTCATGGCGCACGCGCTTGGTGTCTTCCTGATACTTGAGCAGCGCGCCGATGGTCGTCGCCACGGTCGCTTCGTCGAGCGTCTCCCGGCCGAGGGCGACGAGCGCGGCGGCCCAGTCGATCGTCTCCGCGATGCCGGGTTGCTTGTAAAATGCGTCGCTGCGCAGCGAAGCGACGAAGGCGGCAGCCTCGCGTGCGAGCGTGCGCGAGATGCCCGGCACCCGCGCTTCGGTGATCTGCGCTTCGCGCGCCAAATCCGGATAGTCGATCCAATGGTAGAGGCAGCGGCGCTTGAGGGCGTCGTGGACCTCGCGCGTGCGATTGCTCGTCAAGATCACGGCCGGCGGGTGCTGCGCGGTGAAGGTGCCGATCTCGGGGACCGTGATCGCATAGTCGGAGAGCAGCTCGAGCAGATATGCTTCGAATTCTTCGTCGGCTCGGTCGATCTCATCGATCAGCAAGACGCACGGCCCGTGTTCCGAATCATCGATCGCTTGAAGCAATGGGCGCTTAATGAGGAATTCGGGGCCGAAGATCTCGCGTTCCGTCGCATCGGAAGCGAGAGCGCCGCGCGCTTCGGCCAAACGGATGTGCAGGATCTGGCGCGCGTAGTCCCACTCGTACACGGCATGGTTGACGTCGAGACCCTCGTAGCATTGCAACCGGATGAGCCGCCGCCGCAAGCCTGACGCCAGCACCTTGGCCACCTCGGTCTTGCCCACGCCTGCTTCGCCTTCGAGGAAGAGCGGTTTGTGCAGTTGCAGGCTCAAGAAGATCGAGACGGCAAGCGAGCGGTCCGCCACGTAGCGATGCTCTGCCAAGATCCGGCTGATGTCGTCGATCGACGCGGGCTGCTGTGCGTCCATGGGTGGACGGACGTATTCGGTGCGGGAGAGAGTCGTGCCCTCGCGCGAATCTCGCCGCCACGAGGCAAACTGCGTGGATCTTGATCTTCGCGATCGCGTTGCAATCGTCGCGGCATCGAGCAGCGGGCTCGGCCGTGCCTGCGCGCTTGGTCTGGCGGCAGAGGGCGCGCGCGTCGTCGTCTCCGGACGCGACCTCGAGCGGGCGCAAGCGACGGCGGACGACATCGCCAAGCGGACGGACGCGCCGACCGTCGCTTTTGCTTGCGACCTTGCGACGGCGGAAGGTCCCGCATCGCTCGTCGAGCGCAGCGTCGCGCATTTCGGCCGGCTGGATGTCCTCGTGACCAATGCGGGCGGGCCGCCTGGCGGCACCTTCGCTGACTTCGACGACGCGGCGTGGGAACGAGCCTTCGCCCTCACGCTCATGTCGGTCGTGCGCCTCATACGTGCCGCCTTGCCGCATCTCAAAGCGAGCGGCCGCGGACGCATCGTCAACCTCTCCTCGACGTCGGTCAAAGAGCCGATCGATCACCTCTTGCTCAGCAACAGCCTTCGTCCGGGCGTCATCGGTTTAGCGCGATCGCTGGCGCGAGAGCTCGCGCCGCTCGGCATCACCGTGAACAACGTCTGTCCGGGGCGCATTCGCACGAACCGGTTGTTGTCGCTCTACGGATCCGAAGAAGCGCTCCACAAAGCCGCCGGGCAGATCCCGATGGGGCGTTTGGGTGAACCCGAGGATTTTTCACCGGCGGTCGTCTTTTTGGCGGGGAAGCCTGCCGGTTACATCACCGGACAAACGCTCTGCGTCGACGGCGGTCTGACGCGCACGCTCATGTGAACGTGGCCCCGATGTCGCGACTTTTGTCGCCTCGTCCCCGCAAACGCCTGAATTGAAGGGCGCTTTGCGCCGCGTCGCAAACAAGCGAACGTGTCTCGTTGGTTTCTCGGCGGCCTTGCGGTGGTCGCCGTTGTCGTCCTCGTCGCCGCCTTTTATCCCAATGCGAACCGTTCCGACCGAGGACCGCTGGAGATGGTCGGCGCTCGGCTGCCAGGCGTGACGCTGCCCGGCCTGCGCGGTGGTCCCGCGCTCAATACCGTGTCGCTGAGCGGCCGTCCGATGCTCGTCAACATCTGGGCGACGTGGTGCGGACCGTGTCGCCGGGAGATGCCCGCGCTGACGTTGCTCTCGCACCGGATGCGTCCGGCGCTCGGCGTCATCGCCATCGATCAGGGGGAAGATGCGCAGGTGGTGAACGCCTACACGAAGCAGTTCGGCGTCGACTTTCCCATCTATCTCGACCGCGATCAACGCATGGGGACCATGCTCCATCTGGTCGGCCTACCGAGTTCGTTTTTTATCGATCGGAACGGCGTCGTCAAGGATGCAGTGGATGGAGAGATGACGTATCAGATGATGAGCGACAAAGCGCGCCGGCTCGTGGCCGGCGGATAGTTGGACAAGACGGAGCATCGCGTGAACAGCTTTCGATCGGCATGGACGCCCCGTCTCAAGGGCTTAGGCCTGGCAGCGCTTGCCGTGGTCTGCGTGGCGGTGGCCACCGGTGGATGCAAGAGCACGTCTTCCTCCTCGCCCACGTCCTCACCGTCGCCCACGGTCGCGCCCTCCGGATCTCCGACCGCGTCGCCGTCCCCCACGCCGACCGCCAATTACTTCGTGGCGATGGATTATCCGAGCGTCGCACCCACCACGGATCCCGTGTACGGCGAGATCCAAGGCTACGCGCAGCTTGCGGCAGCACCGGTGCAATCGCCCTCGCCGTCGCCCATCCCCACCATCAGCTCGCAACTCGTCACCGTGCACTGCAACCAGAACATCGAGTTCTACAATCTCGACCATACTTCAGCGCATACGGCATCGCTGTTGGGAGCCGCCAATGGCATGAACTGGCCGGCGACCTTCAACAACCCCAATGGCACCGTTGCAAGCCCGTTGCTCACGGCCATCTCCTATCCGGCGTTCTCATCCGGATCCGAGAGCGCGTTCTTGTCCGGCGGCTGGTTCTCGCTCGTGTATTCCACCGGCAACGTGGCGGGTTCGTACTACTTCGGCGATGCGTTCGACTATAAGCCCATCTTCCCGGGCAATCCGCAGATGAGGACCGTCATCACCGTTCTCTGCCCGTAGGTTCTTCCGCTCAGATTTTCAGGTTCGTTTCAGTCCTGCGTTCAGCACCGTTTCATCGCTCGGTTGTATCGTTGGCCTAGCGGGTGGGGCGCTGCGCCCTGTCGCCTCGCCCGCACGGGCGCAGCGTGCTGCTCGGGGCAAGAAGGATTTCGGGTGCGATGAATTTTCATATTCGACAGACTCGGCATGCGGCGCTCGCCTTGTCGGTCCTAGCCGCAACGATCGTCGCCGCATGCGGCGGCTATGGAGGAGGCGGCGGGCTCGCGGGGTGCCTCGGCTATGGAGGCGGCGGTGGCGGCGGGCTCGGAGGGAGCGGTTCGTGCTCCGGCAATCCTGCGCCGGGCCCTACAGCCGATGGCGCGGCTCAGGCGGTCGCCATGCTTCTCACGGGTGAAAGCGCGACAACCGTTCCCACGTTCGGAGAGGTGCTCGGTTACAACCTCGGCAATTCACCTGCCGCCTTTGCGTCAGGTTCGAACGTGATCAATCTGACCGCGAACCAGCCGGTGCAATTCTACAACGTCGAAGCGGCAGGCGGCAATCCGCACACCGCATCGGGCTTGGGCGCGTGGAGCGGGTCTTTTCCGAGCGCGGGGCCGCCGTCGGCCGCGCAAAACGCTTCTGCGGCAGGAACGGCGATCAACGCCGCGGGGTTTAGCACCGGCCGCATCAATCCCGGACAGCTCTCGCTTGTCTACAGCAGCGGCACTCCCGGCATGACCGTCATCGGGTGCTACTATCATTACCTCTCGAACGGCGTGCGCACGGTCGCGATCGTCATGTAGAGAGGTTTTTAGATCTTGGCGGACACGTTTTGGAAGTTGGCGGCGAGAGCGTCGTAATCGGCTGAGTGGTATTCTTCGATTCGGCCCTCGTCGCAAAGCGCGGTGAGCGACGAGTCGATGGGGAGCTCGGCGAGCAACGGCGCCCCGCTTTCGACGACGAGACTGACGCCTTTGGAAGGGCCGAACAGATCGAAGCGTCTTCCGCTTTCCGGGTCCCGGTAGTACGACATGTTCTCGACGATGCCGAGGATGGGCGCATGCAGCTGTTGGACGAGCTTGATCGCCTTGCTCACGATCATCGTCGCAAGTCCCTGCGGCGTGGAGACGAGCACGACTCCTGACACCGGCAGCGCTTGCAAGACGGTGAGCGGCGCGTCCGACGTCCCTGGCGGCAGGTCGATCAAGAGATAGTCCAGTTCGCCCCATTCGAGATCTGCGTAGAACTGCTGGATCGCGCGCGAGACCATGGGCCCGCGCCAGATCACCGCATCGGTCTCCTTGTCGGTGAGCAGATTCATGGACATGATCGCGATGCCGCTCTTCGATGCGGGCGGATGCGGTTTGCCGTCTGCTCCCTGGTACGGCCGGGCGCTCACGCCGAACAGCCGCGCCATGCTCGGACCCGTGATGTCGGCATCGAGGATGCCGACCCGCAAGCCTTGCCGCTGGAGCGCGACGGCGAGCAGCCCCGTCACGAGAGACTTGCCCACGCCGCCTTTGCCGGACATGATTGCGACGACATGCTTGATGCCGGCTTTGAGCTCGCGTTTCTGCGGACCGGGCGGGTGCGCGGCCGGCCGCTCGCGCGGCGGCGGCACGGTGCCGTCGGCGACGAAACGGTTGAGATCGGCGAGCAATGCGTCGAGATCCAAACGATGCGCTCCGGCACCTTGTCTTATCGTCTCGTGCGTCGACACGTGACAGCCGGCGCATGGTAGACCGTGCGCGGCGAACACCCGCTCAGCTCCCGGGTGCTGGTCGACCGTTTCGCGGATCGTCACGTCCGGCGAGATCGTCGTTTGCATCGTCAGGTTATTTTCGCCACGTCGCCGTGCAAATACCGCTCGCGCGGCGCTCGATGCTCGAGCGTCCTCCGACAAAGGTCAGCTGCCGCCGGCGTGTGAACGTGAGGCTGCATGAGCATCCGGACCATACTGTTCGTGGGTCTTGCCATTTCCGCGGTCATCCTCATCGCGGCCTGGGCTCCGGCCATGCGCAAGCGCGGGATCTCGCTTCCCGGAGCGCTCGAGGTCGGCATCGGTTTCGTCACAAATTTCTTCGACACGCTCGGCATCGGGTCGTTCGCGCCGACCACCTCGTTGTTCAAGTTCTTCCGTCTCGTGCCCGACGAGCAGATCCCGGGGACGCTCAATGTGGGCCACACCCTGCCGACGGTGCTCGAGGCTTTCGCCTTCATCGCGATCGTGGACGTCGCTCCGTTGACGCTCGTCTCGCTCATCATCGCAGCCATCGCGGGCGCGTGGCTCGGCTCGGGTGTGGTGGCGCGCTGGCCGCGCCGCAACGTCCAGATCGGGATGGGTCTCACGCTCATCGTGGCCGCAACTTTGTTCCTCATGACGAATCTTCACGTGCTTCCCGGTGGAGGCGACGCGCTCGGGCTTGCGGGTCCGAAGCTGTGGTTCGCCATCATCGCGCTCTTCTGCCTCGGCGCGCTCATGACGATCGGGCTCGGATTGTACGCGCCGGCCATGATCCTCGTCGCGCTCTTGGGCATGAATCCGAAAGCCGCGTTCCCGATCATGATGGGTTCGTGCGCGTTTCTCATGCCCTTCGCAAGCGTGCGTTTCATCCGTTATGACTCGTACTCGCTCAAGGCCGCGCTCGGGCTCACCATCGGCGGTCTGCCCGGCGTGGCGATCGCAGCCTTCATCGTCAAGTCCCTCCCCATCGCGGACGTGCGCTGGCTGGTCGTCGCCGTCGTCTTATACGCGGCCATCACCATGCTTCGCTCCGCGCAGGCCGAACGGCGGGCGACGAACGCGGCGCCTCTCGCACCGGAAGGCTAAGGCTGTCGTACTATCTCGTCAGGAAGCCGAGGGCGAAGGCGACGGGATGATCGCCGGACTGGGAGACGGCGAGGGGATGACCTGCACGAGTTTCATCACGTAGTCGTTGTCCTCCGAGCCGTACGAGATCCAGACGTTGTGGGTGTGCGGATCGATCGCGAGCGTGTGCGCGTGACGAGGCACCGTGATGTCGCCGAGCGGCGTGATGCCGGAGTCGGTCTCCGCGACGACCGACAGCAAACCCGTGCCGCTCGCGCAATAGACCCGTTTCAAGACCGGGTCGAAGGCGATCTGATCCACGCCCGGCGCGATGTCGGCGGTCGCGAAGATTGCGCCCGTCGTGGTGTCGATCGCATCGAGCTTGCCGTTGGCGCCTGCCACGAAGAGCCGGTGCGTGGGACCGTCCACGGCAAGTCCGCGCAACGCCTGCGCCGGCGCCGCGGGCCAGGTCGCCACCACCGTGTTTTTTGCCGGATCGATGACGGCGACTTGGTTGCTTGCCGTGACGTTCTGATAGATGCGATCGGAGACGGGATCGTAGAGGATGTACTCCAGACGGTCGCCGACTTGGATATTGGCAAGCATCCTGTGCGTCTTCGCATCGATGACGACGATCTGGCCCGTGTCGGATCGGTCTGCATAGACGGCCCCGTTCTTCGTATCGAAGGCGACCGCGTCGATCGGGCCCGGCATCGGCACGTCGTTTTGCTTGACCATGAATTTGCGCTGGACGTCGACGACGAGCGAAGGCCTGCCGCTGCCCACGAAATAGCGCCCGTCTTTGATGTCGATGGCGATGCCGTGGGCCTCGCCTACGAGGACCTGGCGCGCGAGCGAATCATTCGTCAGATCGATCACGTCCAGCGTCCGGCTTGCGGTGTGGGCCACGAGCAAGCGCCGGTATTGATCGTCCACCTGCATGTAATCGAAGTACCCGGGCGCTCTGGGGATGAGGATGGGCGCCCGCGGCGCAAGCGTCGGGCCCTCGGCACCGGAGGCGAGATAGGCGACGCCGAGGCAGGCAGCAGCCACACAGGTCATGAGCAGGGCAACACGCGACATTTCTTGGCCTCCTAGCGGATTCTGGTCGCGACGCCGACGCCGTCACCCACGGGTATGATCGTGGCGAGCAGTTGGGAATGCCCTAAGAATTCTTCGTTGAACGTGCGAATCGCTTTGACGGAATCGGCATCCGAGCCGCTCGGCTGCATCGACGCCCGATGGCCCCACAGCAGGTTGTCGACGAGCACCATTCCAGCCATCTTGAGCAAGGGCACCGCCAGGCGCAGGTAGCCCGAATACTCTTCTTTCAGCGCGTCGATGAAGATGACGTCGAAACTTTTTTCAGGAAGCTCCGCGAGCACGTCGAGCGCAGGAGCGTTGCGGATCTCGATGCGGTCCGCCACGCCCGCGCGTTGGAAAAAACCGTGGGCGATCTGCGTGCGCTCGCGGTCCGGGTCGATGGTCACGATCCGAGCGCCGGGCGCCAGCGCTTTGGCCATCCAAACGGTTGAATAGCCGTAGGCCGTACCGAGCTCCAAGACGCGCTGGGCGCTCTTCGCCGCCACAAGAACCTCGAGCAGGCGCCCCGTCTCCCGGTCGACGATCGGGATCTCTTCCAAGCGTCCGGAGCGTTCGAGATCGGCCAGCACTGGGTCGGGCGACCCTGCGATCCGATCCAGGTAGTCGAGATCGCGCTCGTAAGCGGAATCCATTCCCGCCTCGTCGGCGGTGGCCGCGCCGGCGAGCTTTTCGACCAAGCCGGACGCCTTGCGCGCAGCCTCCATGATGAGCGAAAATGCGGCGCGGTTGTCCTCGCTCTCGCCGTTGCGATGAACGTGCAGGTCGGCAGATGCCAAAATCACCCCGAGGGCGCCGTTGAGATCGTGAGCGTGGGTCCGGACATCTTGACGCATCATGCTTCCTATCTAGAGAGGTTCGAGAAAAGACAGCTGGTCGCGGTCTTCAGCGGCGGCGGCACGCGCCTGGGCGGGCACGAGATCCCCGAAGCGTCCGACGAAATCCGCCACCCGCCGCACGAGATAGTCGCGGTCCTCATCGTGGGCGTATTGGTCGAGCAAGGCGAGCTCGCCGCCGACGCGCTGATAGATGCGCGCCTTGTCGCCGACCGTGAGCCCGCGCTCGGTGAGTGCCCGCGCAAGCCTGCGATTGGCGGGCGCACCGAACGTCTTCGACGTGATGGACTCGCGACGCGCGAATTCCTCGGGCGGCAATCTTCGGTCCAGGATCGCTTCGACCGTCTCGCGCACGAGGTCGGCGATCTCGCTCGCCCGGTCCTCGATGAGCAGTTTGGCGATCGAAGCGACGAGCGCCCGGCCGAAGGGCTCGTCGCGGCTGGAACGCAGCGCTGATCCCCGGATCACGAGCTCGCCCGACTCCCGCTTGAGCACGTAGTTCTTCGCCTTGACCGAAAGCATCGCGGGATAGCGCTCTTCTGCGATCAAACGGAGGTCGTCGCCAAGCAGCTGACCGACCGATGACACGACCGCGTCGGCGCGCCCGTCGGGGGCCACGAAATACGCGCCGTCCGTGTCGGCTTCGATGACCGTGCACTCGCGCGCGCGCAGACCCTCCACGATCGTCGCCATGGCGGCCCGCCCGGCTTCGGTCACCCGTCCGCCCGCCACCGGGTCGTTGAAGTGCAGTCCGTGCGTGCCCAAAAACCCGAAAAACGAATTGATGAGGATCTTGAACGCGTTTTGCAATCCGTCGGCGGCCAACTCGTCCTCGTTGCGTCCTTCCGCGGCGGCGCGCTCCGCCGCGCGTTTGGCCTCGAGGCGCCGCTGGCGCAAGCCCGCGAGCATCGGCAAGAAGAAACCGAGGTCATCGTCCCATGGCGCGATGCCTCGCGCCAGCATGAGCGACGGATACAAACTCTCAACATCGCACTTCGTCACGTCGTGAAAGATGCCGGTGAGGAACGCGGCGGTGAACGCGCCCTCAATGGGCGTCGTCGGGCGAGGTCGGGGGATCGACCAGCGCTCGCGAAGGTAGGCGCGCACCATCAAGCGCTCGATGCGGCTGCCGATGCCGACGCTTGCGATGCTCTGTATGGTTTCCGGGACCATCTGCGCCTGATAGAACTCGTTGGGTGTCACGAGCGCGGACAAGCGATCGGTGTCGCGCGCGTCATCGAGGCAATAGGCTTTAAGCTTCGCGCGCATGTCGGGATCCGACCACAGCGCGCGCATGTTGGCGGCGTCGACAAGCGTGCGATCCTCGTCGCCGATGCCGAGATGGCGGACGATGTGCTTGAGCTTGTAGTTGGGCAGCTTGCGGCCGACGTCCCAGCGCACCGCGCTGATGAAGGTGTCGACGATCTGCCGCCCTTCGATGCGGTAATACTTGACGAGCATGCCCGACTGGGTCGCGCGGCGCAGGTTGTCGTCGAGCCACATGGCGGTGCGCCCATCGCGACCCATGACGAGCTCGACGCCGAAGCGCCGCGCCCGGCCCGCCAGGTACCACAGATCGAAGTTGAAGACGTTGTGGCCCTCGAGCACGTCCGGATCGCGTTCGCGCACGAGCCGCGCAAAAGTCTCGATCATCGCGCCTTCGCTGTCAAAGCGGTCGAGCGAAAGCACTTCCTCGAATCCGGTATTGTCGCGCAGGGCGATGATCACGATTGGAGCGTCATCGCGGTCGGGGTCGATGTCAAGCGTCTCGATGTCGAACTGCAACCGCCGCAGTTGCGAAAAACGCAGGTCTTTGAAGAACGTGTCGCCGGTCGCGACGAGATGTCCCGTGATGGGATCGAGATAGGCGAGACGCTGATCTTGCGCGAGCGCGCGGGCGCGGTCGGCGATCGCTTTGGCTTGCGATCCCAACATGAGATGACGGAGCTCGTGCGGACCGGCGAGTTCGATGCTTCCCGGCTGCGCCTTGCGCGCCAAGAGCCAGCCCCACAGCGGCACGACATCGCGTTCCGTGCGCTCCCCGATGCGGCGGTAGAGCGTTGCCGTGCCCGAGCCCGGATGCGGCTCGACGCTGACGATGCCCGTCCGGTAGCCATGGCCGAAGATGAGCTCGGCGGTTGTGGGCACTCCTACGGATATCGCGACGGCGTTGGTGTCGGCGTCGGCGGAGCGGGCGGCGACGCCACCGGTTGGTCGCTGCTCTGCGGGATCGGGATCGGGGGCAAGCTTACCTCGGGAAGAGCGCTGGGGTACGGCGTCACGGGCGCCATGGGCGGTGGGATGAATTCTGTATTCGTCGCCGCCGGGCTTGTCACCGGCCGCGGCTCGGCCGTGGAGTATATCGAGGTATCGGGGGCCATCGTGTTGCCGAGATACGCGGAAGCCGGTACGAATCCAACCGTTCCGGCATAGACCGGAATGCCGGGGACGTAGTGCACGAGCTTGATCGCGACGCTGACGTCGAGCGAATAGCTTCCCGTCCTGTCCTTCATCTTTGCATTGCCGTGGCTGAAGGCAGACACCGTCATGCCAAGCAGCAGCCGGTTTTGCGTCTCGACAAAGCTCTGGCTCGTCGCTCCTCCGCCACCGCGCAGCGACGCGGCGCCGAAACCTTTGACGCGCAGCTTCCATTGCAGCTCGCAGCCGCCGGTCGAGGAGATCTGCACGACGGTTCCTTGATTTCCGGCCGGTTGATCTACCATGTTGTTCATTTCAAGCGTCAGAGCGCCGAATCTCAAGGGCAGCGCGCTCTTGCTGAACCAGGGCTTGCCGATGTCCGGCATGTCTGCGGGCAGGCTTGCGAGCAGAAACGTCGCCGCGCCCAGCGCTCCCATCGGTCCGCCTGCTCCGCCCGCGCCCAGCGCGTCGAGCGTGGGGCTTGATTGCGGAGACGGCGTGGCGACCGCATTCATCGTGGGCGAGGGCGAAGGACTCGCGGATGCGGTCGAGACGGGGGCGGCCGTGCTCACGCCGAGGATGGGCCCGCCTCCGGAGGCGATGCCCTCGATGGTCCATGCGACGCTGTCGCGATCGGCTTGACGAAACGTTTGGCTCTGCAGACTGCCCCCAGCGTCGCGGTAGCGCACGGTCAGCGTCGCGGTACGCTGCACGACGTAGACTTGCTGCTCGCCGATGCCGAAGACATGCCCCGCCACATAGTAATACGTTTTTTGCGCGGGATTCTGACTATCGGGATTCGCGACGCCCGCAGCCAGCAACGCGAGCAGCACCGCGATGCAGCCCGCCGCCCGCACTTGGGTCTTGGTTTGCGCCGTCACAAGCCCAGCATCGGCGTCGGGCTCTCGTCCGGAACCGGCGCCAGGGGCGACGATGTATCGAGCGGCGAGGGCGCGGCGCTCGCGAGTGGCGCAGGCGAGGCATGCGTCCAGCTGTCGAGGACCACGTCAAAGGCCGACGAGTAGTCGTCGTGCATCGAGGGAATGGCCGGCTGCACGATCAGGAGCGTGCGAAATGCTTCGCCGATGAGCATGCGGTTGCGATCGTCGTAATACGTCGTGCCCCCTACGGTGATGGTGCCTGATGCCGGCTGGCCGTCGGCCGTGCGCAGCAGCGAACCGTTGCCCACCGACTGCAGGGTATAGGCCGCGAAGCCCTGATACCTCGTCCGGCCGACGACCGTGCGCTTCACGTCCAAAGTGAGGAACGAGGTCTTGGCGGCGTTGGTCCAGCTCTTGCCGACGGCGAGCGTTTCGTGGCGCGCGATCTCGCCGCTCGTCGTGTTGGCGGCGCCGAACGCGTCCGAGACGCCAAGTCCCAGGTGCGCTTTGGTGAGGAGCTGTCCAGCGGCAGTGATCTTGCCCGGCGTCGTCGTTTGCAGTTCGACAGGCTGACCCTCGTTCGTCCCTTTGAAGTCGAGCGCGACGTTGGCGAACGCGGTGCCGTCTTGACCCACGGCATAGATCGCGAAGGTCGCAGTCCCTTGCGCCGACGACTCCGACACGATGTCGTCTCTCTTTGCTTTGCCGCGCACGTGATGTTGCTGCAGCTCGACAGTCACCGAATAGACGACCTGATCGCCGGGCAGAAACGGAGACGCGGTGGCTGCGGTCGAGACTGCGAGGTCTGAAGCCGCTAGCATCGCGACGGCAGCTGCCGCCGCCAAGACCACCGAGCGTCGCACGTCCATCCTCCATCGATGACGATGATGCAGCAGGATGTGGGCAGGTTTGACGGCGAGCGCACGTAAACCCCTTTGCGCGGTGATAAGACGATCCGCGCTCCTCGCATCGCTCGCGATCCTCGTGCTTCGCACGCCTGCGCTTGGCGACAGCTCGGACGGCTACGACTCTTCCCTCGCGCAAGCGGTGCGCAGCGCCACACAGCAATACCGTCTCGTGGTGTGGGCGGTGCACGACGGCTACATCCAAACGACGCCGTACATCCCCTCATTCGGCACGATGTACACGAATCACGAACGCTTCGACCCGCGCTCTCTCGCGCAACCCACGGCGCTCGTCTACGACCTTGCCGGGCGCCTGGTCGCGTGCAGTTACCAATACGTCGACCGCGCGAACATCCCCGACGCCCTGAAGAGCGCAGATGCGTCGAGCTGGTACCAGATCCCGCGCCACGTGCACTACAACCTCATCGAGCACGGGGTCGCCTACTATTCGCAACAACCTTGGGACGGCGACGAGCAACCGACGGCTGCCGCGCTCCAGGCGCGCAAGCTCATGCCACCGGACGCCACGCTCGTCTTCGCGTTCGTTCATCCGGCGGCCACAGCCATCGTCATCTGGGCGTGGATGCCCAATTCGTACGGGTTGTTCGACACGGCGAATCCGGCGCTGCCATGACGCCTCCAGGTGGGGCATGATGAACGCCCGCATCGCCGAGCGCCTGAACGAAATCGCCGCGCTCATGGAGTTCGACGGCGAGCCGTTTTTCAAGATCAAGGCCTACGAGCGCGCCGCGCGCAGCATCGAAGACAGTCCCACGCCCGTGCAGAGCCTGATCGAATCCGGCGAGCTTTCCCAGCTGCCCGGCATCGGCAAGGCGATCTCGCAAAAAATCGCCGACATCGAGCGGACGGGCACGTGCAACTACTTGGAGGACCTGCGGGCGAAGTTTCCGCCCACGATCTTAGAGTTGCTGCGAGTGCCGGGCATCGGCGCCAAGACCGCCGTCTCGCTCTATCGGGAGATCGGGGTCGGCGGACTCGACGATTTGCGCAAGGCCATCGCCGACGGCAGCATCGCGCGCGTGCCTCGCTTGGGCCCCAAGACCATCGAGAACATGAAGCAGCAGCTCGCGCGCATGTCGACGCAGGCCAAGCGCATGCGGCTCGGCGACGCATGGCCGCTGGCGCGAAACATCGTCGAAGCCCTCGCCGCTCACCAGCATGCGCGCAACCTCGTGGCCGCGGGCAGTCTGCGGCGCATGGAGCGCAGCGTGCGCGATCTCGACATCATTTGCACGAGCGCGGACCCGGACGCGGTCATCGAGGCGTTCGTGGAGCTTCCGATAGCAGAGCGCGTGACGGCCCGGGGCAAGACGAAGGCAACCATTTGGGCTCAACCCGGGATCTCAGTCGACCTGCGGGTCGTGCCGGACGCGTGTTTCGGGAACCTGCTGCAGCACTTCACCGGCAACAAAGAGCACAACGTCAAGTTGCGCGAGCACGCCTTGCGCAAAGGGTTGAGCGTCAGCGAATATGGGCTCGAGGATGCTTCGGGCAACGTCATCACTTGCGTGGATGAATCCGGAGTATATGCAGCGCTTGGCTTGCAGTTCATCCCCCCGGAGCTGCGTCTCGGTCTCGACGAGATCGATCTGGCGAAGCGCAACGCCTTGCCGGTCCTCGTGGAGCTCGCGGATATCCGCGGCGATCTTCACGACCACACCGACTGGAGCGACGGTGTCTGCACGATCGAGGAGATGGCACGCGGCGCCGCCGTTCGAGGGCGCGAGTACCTGTCGATTTCCGACCATTCGCCGTCGCGAGCCGTGGCGAATGGACTGACGGTGGAGCGCTTGCGCGAGGAGATCAGACAAGTGCGAGCGGCCTCGGGCGCGTTCGGCGTGCAGTTGCTCGCGAGTTCCGAGGTGGATATCCGCGCGGATGGATCGCTCGATTTCCCGGACGAGGTGCTGGCGGAACTGGACATCGTCGTCGCCTCGATCCATTCGTCATTCCGCGCTCCGAAGGAACAGCAGACGCAACGTTTGCTCCGCGCGATCGAGAGCCCATACGTGAACATCATCGGCCATCCGACCGGCACGTTGATCGAAGAGCGCGAGGGGTACGAATTCGACCGCGAAGCGATCTTCAAGGCTGCGGCGCGGACGGGCACCGCGCTCGAGATCAATTCAAATCCAGCGCGCCTCGACCTCAGCGCGGATCTCGCGCGCAAAGCGCGGGAGGCCGGCTGCACGGTGTCGATCGACACTGACGCCCACCACATCGAAGATATGGACAATATGCTGTTCGGCGTCGCCACCGCGCGCAAGGCCGGCATTTCGAAGGAGCGCGTGCTCAACGCCCGTTCCCTCGACGAGGTGCTGGCCTTCGTCCGTCACAAGCGCCCGATGTAGCGCCGCGACGTCGCGAATAAATTCGCGACCGCTACATTTCTCAAGCCTTGTAGCTCGCGCAAATTTATTTGCGCGCAAATCCCCGTGTAGCCCGCGCAAATTCATTTGCGCGACGCGTCTATGCCCAACCGTGCGACCAGCTCCGGCGAAGGCTCGAACTGCGGCGACCGGTATTCGCTTTCGAAGTAACCATGATAGTCGCTGCCGCCAGAGCAGAGCTTGCCCTGCCGAGCGCAAAGCTCGCGCAAAACATCCTGTTGCCCGAGCGAATACTGAAGATAGGTGGCCTCGAGCCCGTCGCAGTGCGCCAGAAGCGATGCGGCCAACCCGGATTCGTGCAGGTGCCAAGGATGTGCGAGCACGGCGATTCCGCCGGCACGCCGGATGATCGCCGCGGCGCCGGCCGGATCGGGCAGCGCAGCATACGCCGTTGGCGGTAAGGCGGCGAAAAAGGCCTTGAAGCGCGCGTGAACCTTTTTCGGGTCGCCTCCGTCGACGCCGGCCAAGCACAGCCGCTCGATGAGCGCGGGCAATCGCACGGGATGATCCCGAAAATCGCGAGCCCAATCCACGTCTTCGGTCTCGTGGGCCAGCGCCTCGACCCAACGTCGTTGGTTGTCATCCCACACCTGCGCCGCGACGGCGTTCGCAGCTCGTAGCTCTTCGCTGGCTCCATCGCAGCCGAACCCGAGCGTGTGGATCACGCGCCCATGTCCATACGTCGTCATCTCGATGCCCGGCACGAAACGCACGCCGCGTGCGCTTGCCTGCCGTTGCGCGGCTTCATGGCCGGCCGTGGTGTCGTGGTCGGTCAATGACATGAGCGAGATGCCCGCGTCTGCGACCAGGTCGACAAGGACAGCGGGAGCGAGGCGACCGTCGCTGTGGTTGCTATGGAGATGGAAGTCGGCCAGCAACGGCGTTACGCGTTAGTTTCCAAACCGGCGCTGGCGGCGCTGGAACTCGATCAACGCTTCCGCGAAGTGGTCTCGCGTGAATTCCGGCCAGTAGACGTCCGACACCCAAATCTCGGTATAGGCCATCTGGTAAAGCAAGAAGTTGGAAAGCCGGTACTCGCCCCCGGGCCGAACCAGCAAGTCGGGGTCGGGCAGGCCGGTGGTATACAGATACGAGCCAAGGGTCGTGGCGTCGATCTGATCCATCCGGATATTCCCCGCGTTCACATCACCCACGAGCGCCTTGACGGCGTCTTTGAGCTCGGTGCGCGCGCTGTAGTTGACCGCGAGGTTGAGGATCGTGCCGGTGTTGTTCGACGTGCCGCGGACAAGGTGCTCGAGCGCCTTCCGCGGGGCGCTTGGAAGCGCCTCGGTCTTGCCGAGCACTTGCACCCGTACGTTTTCCCGGCGCAAACTGTCGAGCTCGTTGCCCGCGAAGACGCAGCACAGCTCGAAGAGCAAGGAGACTTCGGAGGCATCGCGTTTCCAGTTCTCCTCAGAAAAGCCGTAGACCGTCAGCACCGGAACGCCGAAATCTCCCGCCGCGCGCGTCGTCTCGCGCAAAGCGGTCATGCCGCGACGATAGCCTTCAATGATCGGCAATCTGCGCTCGCGAGCCCAGCGCCGGTTGCCATCCATGATGATGGCGACGTGTTTGGGAATCGGACCTTCGGGATCCGGCAGCGATCGTCGCCGCGCATCTCTTAGCACGCGATGCTCCCTACTCTCGAGCCAAAGCCAGCCGCGGCACGGCTCGCGTGGGTTGGCGCGCTGCGCCGTCCGCGCGCTCGTGCACGTCGTTGACCACCGTTTCGAGCTCGTCGATGTACGACAGGAAGCGCGCGCGGCCGCTCTTCGAGATCCTGCATACCGTCATGGGCCTTCCTGATCCCGTTTCCTTGCTGATCGAGACGATGTCCATGTCCGAAAGCGCCGCCAAATGGCGGCTAAGATTGCCATCGGTCAGACCGCACGCTTCCTGAAGGTCCGTGAAGCTCATGCCTTCTGGATGTGTGAACAGACACGTGCAGACGGCGAGGCGCCCCCGCTCGTGAAAGATCCGCTCGAGGCCGGAGTACGCGAACGGCGCGTCCGACCTGCCCCGCTGTGGTTTTCGTCCGTTTTTCTTCACGCTCATGGTGTCGTCCGTGCTTTCCTATCCAATGACAATAGATAACCGATGAGGATCTGGCCGACGCCAAACCCAACGGGCATGACCCAAAAGGCGAGCGGCGCGCGGCCTTCGGGAGACAAGATCAACGCTGCTCCGGCGACCCCGAAGGCGCAGGCCACGTAGATCACGCCGCGCGGCAACATCGCCCGCGACGCGAAGAGCCCGATGCCGTACGATGCGTACCAGATCCCGGGCAACATCCCGGTGAGCCCGTGTCCGATCATCGCAAGGGTCATCACCGCGCCGAGGCCTATCGCGGGAAGAATGGCGATCCCCACCGTTCTCGTTTGACGCCGCTCGTGGAGCCGAGCGTTACGGGCGTACCAGATGAGCAGTGCGCCGTAGTTGATGGCGAGCGCTGCCGCAAGACACACGAGCCAGATGACGAGGTAAGCGTGCAGGTCGGCCGGAGACTGGGGGTGCGGTGCGACGACCCACTGCACTGCGCCGGCCACAAGGGCCACGACGCCGCTGAGCGCCGCTGCGGAGGCGGAATACCCCCGAAACTCCTGCACGCTAGCAAGGCGGTCTCTAACCTCAGCGAGATCGGCAAGCGCGCGCTCGACTTCCATTGAGATACTTTGTACCACAAAGTTACGGCGAATGCAACGTGCGAATGTCTCACGCCTGCCCTCATATGCGTACCGGGACCAAAGGGAAGCTCGGCCCATTGGACTTGTGGCAGGTTCGAGCCCGAGGTTGCGATGGTATAGTAATGAAAGCGGGGAATTGCACGTGCGGAAAGCGAGGAAGAGACGATGGAGCTGAGCCACCTTCAAATCTACCACAACGGCAAGTTCGTGCAGTATGGGGATGCCAAGATCGGTCTCCTCACCCACGGGCTCAATTACGGAACCGGGTGTTTTGAGGGTATACGCGGCTACTGGAACGACTCCCAAGAGCAGCTCTATCTGTTCCGCCTGGCCGACCACTTCGAACGCCTGCGCCGCTCCGCAAATCTCTTGCGGGTCTCTCTCGAAGAAACGCCGGCGCAGCTCAGCTCGCACACCGTCAAGTTGGTGCGTGACAACAAGTTTCGCCAACACGTGTACGTCCGTCCGATCGTCTTCAAATCGGCCGAGGAAATCGGCGTTCGCCTCCATGGCGTCGACCATGACATCAGCATCGTCGCGCTTCCGCACAAACCGTACATCGACTCCTCGAAAGGCCTTTCCGCGACGGTTTCGTCCTGGCGCCGTGTCGACGACAACTCCGCTCCCGCTCGGGCGAAGTTGACCGGGATCTATGTCGGCTCGGCTCTCGCGAAAAGCGATGCGGTGAAAAGCGGATTCGACGAGGCGATCTTGCTGACGGCCGAAGGGCACGTGGCGGAAGGCAGCGCGGAGAACATCTTCATCGTGCGCGACGGCGTCGTCATCACGCCGCCCGTCACCGACAACATCTTGGAGGGCATCACCCGGCTTTCGGTGATGGAACTCGTCGAGGCCGAACTCGGGCTCAAGGTAGCCGAGCGCAGCATCGACCGCACCGAACTGTACCAGGCAGATGAGGTCTTCTTCACGGGGACGGCGGTGGGAGTCTCGCCGGTCGTCCAAATCGACCACCGGGAGATCGGGGACGGCAAGATCGGGAAAGTCAGCGCCGCTCTCGTACAGTTGTACGATGACATCGTCTTTGGCCGCCTGAGCCAGTACAGCCACTGGCTGACGCCGTGCTATCAGGCCGCGCGCGGCTCATCGGTAAGGAGCTCGAAAGCAGCAGCTTCCTAGCGTCCTAAGCGAGGGGACGGCAAGTTGGGCCTTTCTGCCTTGCTTTTGTCGTATGTTCTCATCTATAATGGGTGTGACGGGTATCACATTTCCGCCCGTCGGTAATTGCGTTATAAAGCTCGGATGAACGAATCGATTCATTCACGTGAGGTGAATCGGTAAAGTCTCCGAGCAGGCGGTCTAGGACCGGTGACTGGTGATGGTGGCAGCCACACCTGTCACGCAATCGCGACGAAGCGATTATCCTAAAGCGCCTGCCCGCGTGGACGGAACGCCATCCGAGATAACGGCACTAAGAAGAAGGAGCCTTCTCATGCTAGTTCTACTCGGTGGAGTTCTCAGCGTTGTCCACACCCTCGGTGGGGTGCTCTCAGCAGCAGCCCACTTCATAAATGTTTTCTCAGACTCGTTGGTATTCTAGACTAACCGACAAGTTCGCATAATAGAGTAACGAGCCTAGGATCGTAAAGCGTTCCGCTGCCTGCGCGAAGCAGCGCGAGCGCTTTTTCTTTTCCAACTTTTTCCGTGCTGTCATAACCAGTGAGATAGCGCACGTAGTCCCGCGCTACGGCGATTATTCTCGACGCCAGCGGAATGTCTTCGCCGCGCAAACCGCGAGGATAACCGCTGCCATCGAAGTGTTCGCTATGGAATTCGATCCAGTCTGCGATGACCGGCGGAAAGAGAGCATCGGCAGCACGGACCATCAAACCGCCCCATCGTGGGTATGTCGCCTTTTGGGCAATTTCGCGGGGGTTTAGAGTCTGCCCTGACCTTATCCGCGCCGGCAATCTCGACTTACCCATTTCGTGGAGCTGCGCTGCTAAATCGAGCAGATTCAGGTCGGCTTTCGACATCCCTAATCTTCTCCCGAGCATTTGCGAGATGTTCTGTACCTCGCTCGAGAATTCGACGTCTTCGGTATCCGTGAGCCGCAACAGATCTCGCGTTAGACCTTGGGCTTGCGTCTGGGCGTTCTCGAGTTTGTGCAAGGAGGTCGTGATACCGAGGACATCTTGTAAGACACGGATCTGCGCCACCACTACGTAGAAGATCGTGGTCGCAAGCAATCCGCCAAACGAATACATCCCCACAAGCAGGTATGCATAGATCGACGCGATGATGCCTATACGTAGCATTTGCGTGAGTGCGACGGATCGACCGTTGATCATGAAATAGAAGTTCACAACGAGGTTATTGGCGGTCTGCCAAGCCAGGCCGACCAGCAAGATAGCTGGGAAGGTCGCAAAAACCACGAGGGAGTGAGGCACCCGGTCGAGCATTCGGGTCATCCCAGCCCACGTCGCGATCACCGCGTAAGATGCGATGATGGCGTTGGCCAGTTGCATCATTGTCTTCAGCGCAAAAAGGTCTGACCAACGTCCGCCCTCGGCTCTGACAATACGCCATCGAATCGCTAAGCCCGTGACAGATGCAAGAACGAGCAACCAAGGCCCGAAGACAACACCGCTCGTCGCCATAAGTGCCGTAAGGGGAGCGACATTGCTCGCGGGCGTTCGTGACGCGCGCTCCATACCTGCTAGGAACGCAGCAACGATGATGACCTGAACGACGGTGCTGAGTCTGAGGTCGAACTTCGGTGGAAAGATCGCGATGAGAAAGATCGCAAAGCCAGCCAGAGCGTAAGCATAGACTTGGCTCGCGACGACGCGCCAGCTATCCCTGCCCGACCGTGCGTGGTCCCCTGCCAAAGCCACGAAGTTGTCTTACGCCTTTCCCTCGCGGGCGTTGTGTCCCCCAGCACTCCCAGCCAGTACAACGCTTCGCGCTACCGTACCCAATGTATCGTCTATGGGACGTGTGTGAGGCAGCGCATATAACATGATGCGACAAGCCGTGCGCACCATCACGCACAGCTGTTCGAATTCTCCGCGGGGAAGCCCTAGTTTGTGAGCCTCACGTGCCGCGCGAACACCCGATACGTGAGCAGCGAAACGCGCCGGATGAAGCGCTCGCCTTGGTCGAGGTCAGCAAGGTGCGTTGTGAAAACGCATATGACATAGGGGGAGCGGTCCAACTCGACGATGCCCACGTCGTTCAGCGTGTCGTGCAGCGTGCCCGTCTTATGCGCGACGACGACTGTTTTCGGCAGCCACGCCGGGATCATCGTGTTGTGGCGTTGACCGGCCAAGATCTCCAGCATGGCTTCGGACGCGCGAACGTTGATCAGCCTGCGCTGCGCGATCATTCCGAGCAACCGCATCATGTCGTTCGAGCTCGTGCGCAGCTCGCGCACGTCGCCATCGCTGTGGATGCTATCGCCAAGCCACGTCTGCGTGAGCCCCAAGCCTTGCATGGTTTGGTTGACGTTCTGTCTTCCGACGAGGCGGATCAGCATGTTGGCGGCGGTGTTGTCGCTGACCGTGATCATGCGCCACAAGAGCTCCCACACCGTGTATTTCGAGCCCCATGCCGCCTCGCAGAGCTGGCCGTAGCCGCAATCGCGATCGGCGTCGCGCAGCGAGACCGTGCGATAAAAGCCGAAACGGCCGAGCGCGATCTGACGCATCACCTCGACCATGATCGGCACCTTGATCGTGCTGGCGGCGGGAAGGTTAGTGTTGCCGTTGATCGAGAGCGCCGAGCCGTTGTCGAGATCGATCACCGAAATGGCAACTTCGCCTGGAGCATCGTCGACGAGCCGCTCCAACTGCGGTGCCAGCCCGTCGAGTCTGTCGACCTCTGCGAGCGCAACCTGGGCCGGTTTTGGCTCGGCCGGAGCGACGGCTACATTCGCCGCGAGAAACAAAATCACGGCGGCGAGGAGTAAGATGGCATGACGCATGGTGATGAGCTCTTGCGCGTTGTATCGGCGCCCGGCGCCAGGGATTTTAGTCCAAGCGAACCTAAGCGTGTGCTGTGGCGCAAGCTCTGACGGCACCTGCACAGACGCTCCCCGAACGATTCCGCCGCCTGACGATGATCGGCGTGCCGTTCGATCTTGGCGCGAGCCGCCGCGGCGCCAGATTCGGGCCGCACGCTTTGCGCACCGCGGGGCTGGCCGCCCAACTGGAATCGCTAGGGTACGCGGTCTCGGACTTCGGCGATATCGAAGTCAGCCAACCTGAAAGCGATCCGGCGGGCGGTCCAGGGCAGCCCAAAAACGTGCGCGCGGTCCGCGACGCCAACCGGCAAATCGCGACCGCCGTGGAAGCCGCCATGCGCGAGCAGTCCTATCCCATCCTTTTGGGCGGCGATCACTCGATGGCGATCGGCGCTCTGGCAGGCGTCGCCCGGGTCAACGGCCCGCAGGGAGTCATCTGGGTCGATGCCCACGGGGACCTGAACACGACCGAGAGCAGCCCGACCGGCAACCTGCACGGGATGTCGATGGCAGCCGCATTCGGCCAGGTGGCCGATCTCTTTCCGCCTCCCGAATTCCCAACGCCGGCAGCGGACCTACGTCATTGCGTCTTCATCGGCATCCGCGAGTTGGACGAACAAGAGAAACGCACGATTCTCGAACACGACATCCTGTGCTTCACGATGAGCGACATCGATCAGCTGGGGATGGCGAAGGTCATCGAGCTCGCCTTTCAGCGCGCGAGCCAAGGTCCGCGTTCGGTCCACGTGAGCTTCGACATCGACTGTTTAGACCCGACCCTCGCCCCCGGCACCGGTACGCCGGTGCGAGGCGGCCTGACCTATCGCGAGGCGCACCTGTTCATGGAACAACTCTGGCGCAGCGGCATCGCTCATTCGCTTGAGCTCTCCGAGGTCAACCCGCTACTCGACGAGCACAACATGACGGCGAAGCTCGCGGACGAACTCATCTGCTCCGCGTTAGGCAAGAGCATCCTCTAGGCACGGGGGCAACGAAGCACGCAGGAAACGGCCGTCGTCATCAGCGTCGCGCTCGCGGTCGCCTTCAACATCATCGCAGGATTCAATGATGGAGGCAATCTGCTGGCTGCCGCTGTGTCGGGCAGGATCGTCCAGCCTGCAGTTGCATTTTTTGTTATCACCGCGGGGGCCCTGGCGGGTCCACTCATCGCGGGGACCTCAGTCGCGCAAACCATCGGTCATGGCATCGTCGACTATCATAAGGCCGGCATCGTGCCGCTGATAGCGAGCATGCTCGGTGGGTGCACGGCCATTCTGCTCGCCTATGCGGCGCGCGTGCCGACTTCTGCTTCTGTCGCGCTCGTCAGCGCGACGATCGGCTCGTTGCTGGCCCTGGGTCAGATCCAGCAGCTCATCTGGTCCGGCGTCGAAAAGGTCGCGTTCAGCTTGGTTGGATCCATCGTCGTGGGATTCGCGGCCGGCGCGCTCCTGTTCGCCGTCGCGCGGTTGGCCTTTTCGCGGGTGAGCTTCCGGACGGGAATCCGGCTCATGCGCTTGCAGTATCTCACCGTGTTCGCGCAGGCGGTCGGCTACGGTTCGAACGACGCCGAGAAAATGATGGGGCTGATCGTGGCCGCGACCATGCTCGGTTCCTCCGGCTCTTCCTTTGCGGTCCCGTTCTGGGTGATCGTGGTGTCGGTCGCGGCGTTTGCAACGGGCATGGCTCTGGGCGGCATTCGCGTCGCGAGAACCATCGGAGGCAAGCTGTTCCGGATCCGCCCGCTGCACGCGCTGTGCTTCCAGCTGGCGGCGGCGGGAACGGTGATCACCGCGTCCGCCTTAGGAGGACCGCTCAGCACGACCGAAAGCACTGCGAGCGCGATCCTCGGCGTCGGTGGCGCTTCCAATCCCCGCGGCGTGCGCTGGCATGTGGCAGGCGACCTCATCGCCACATGGTTCCTCACTGTTCCAGCCGGGATTGTGTGCGGGATGCTCGCGACGGCCGTCCTGCGCCCGATGTTCCACGGAGTCTGACACGATGTGGCTCGCCGATCTCTTCTCAACGCGAAAGGTCAATCGGTTCTTCGCGCTCACGGCTGAGCAGGCGGCGATCCTCCTCGAGGCCGCGAGCTCCTTCAAAGACTTCGTCTCGGGCGGACACGCCGAGCTTCCCCAGCGGATCGAACGTCTCAGAACCGATGGACACGGTCTCCTCGACCGCCTGACGTCAGCTCTGCGCGATGCATTCGTCACGCCGATCGACCGTCAGGATATCTACAACCTCGGCGAATCCCTCGACGACATGCTGCGCTACATCAATACTGCGACCATTGAAATCGGCCTGTTCGCGGTGCAGCCGACCGAGCAGATGCAGGCGATGGCAGCGGTGCTCGTCAGCGCGGCGCAACGGATCAAAGAGGCCGTGGACCATCTGCGAACCGATCCGGCGCGCACCTGGCGTTGCGCGAACGACATTCTGGCCTCCGAAGTGCTCGTCGAGGACCAGTACCGGCACGCTCTCGTCACGCTCTTTGATGGAGACGATACCCGCGCGATCCTCAAACAGCGCGAGGTCTATCGCCACCTCAGCAACAGCGCCGATCGCGCGTCGGCGATCGGGCGTCTGCTGGGAAAGATCGTCGTCAAAGCCACCTGAAGCGGACCGCCCTCAGGCGGGCACGAGGCGTTCGAGTTCGCGCGCGAGCGTTTCGCCGGGCTTGAGATCGATGATCTGCAGACCCGCGATGTCTTGGGTGAGGGCGCGAAGCCGCTCGGGCGTGCCGCTCAAGGCCGGGAACGTGCCATAGTGCATGGGGATGACGACTTTGCTGCCGAGCATGCGCACGGCGAGCGCGCCCTGGGCCGGATCCATCGTATAGTGATCGCCGATGGGCAGGCAGACGACGTCAGGGTGGTAGAGCTCGCCGATGAGCTTCATGTCGGAGAACACCGCCGTGTCGCCAGCGTGATAGAGGCGCAGACCGTTTTCGAAGGTGACGACGTAGCCAGCCGCCTCGCCGCCGTAGAGGATGTCGTCGCCGTCGGCGATCCCGCAGCTGTGCACCGCATGAGTCATGGTGACCTTGATGCCCTCGTGCTCGATCGTGCCGCCCTTGTTGAAGCCGACGATCTTTTTGACGCCTTTTTTTTGCAGCCAAGCCACGGTTTCGTAGATGCCGATCGCCGTGGCGTCGTGTTTGTTCGCCAGGCGCAGCGCGTCTCCGATGTGATCGAAGTGCGGGTGGGTGATGAGAAGCGTGTCGACCTTTTGCGGGTTCTTGAGCCTCGTCGGACAGGCCGGGTTTTGCTCGAGCCATGGGTCGATCATCCACTGTTTGCCGGCTTCGGTTTTCAGGGCGAACGTCGCATGTCCGCAAAACGTGATTTCGATCGATCCGAGATTCATGAACGGCTCCTCTGAAAAAGTGGCGAGCCCGTAGATTCTGACTTTGTGCCGCCCGGCGCCTGCCCGGCGAGGCGATGGAGCGCATCTTCGGCTTCATCGCGGACCCACGCAACACGCTCGCCGAGCAAGAGGTCCTCGAGCGCTCCTTTTGCGCGGTCGCCGCCGAGTTCGCCGAGCGCCCACGCGGCGTGGCCGCGCACGAGCGGCTTGCGGTCGTGCAGCGCTTGCACGAGCGGCGCGACGGCACGACGATCCCTTGAGTTGCCGAGCGCCACAGCGGCATTGCGCTGCAAGACGGCCTTGCCGCGCCACGCCATCGCGGTCGGTCCGAACCGGCGCCTGAATTGCGCGGTCGTCATGAGCAGTACCGAGGGAAGATCCATCGCGGTGCCGATGTGCGCCAGCGGCGAGAATTCTGGGTGGGAGGCTGCGGCTTGACGCCCGTTGACCGGGCAGCACGTCTGGCAATCGTCGCAACCCCACAGACGGTTGCCAAGAGCCCTCCGGTACTCGAGCGGGATCGGGCCTTTCATCTGCGTGAGGTCGGAGAGACAGCGCCGTCCGTCAACCGCGCCTTCGGGTCCGATGGCCCCCGTCGGGCACTGGGCGATGCACTCGGTGCAGCTCCCGCAGTTCGTCTGCAGCGGTTCGTCGGGCTCGAGTTCGAGCGTCGTGAGGAGTTCGGCTAAGAACACGTACGAGCCGAACCGTTTGGTGAGCACGTTGCCGTTCTTGCCGAACCAGGCGATACCCGCGCGTACGGCAGCCGCTCGATCCACCATCGGGCCAGTGTCGATGCAGCTCAAGCAGAGGCTTCCGGCAAACTCTCTTTCGATAAAATCCGCAAGCGCTCGCAGACGGCGTCCGATGACCTTGTGATAGTCCAGACCCCACGCATAGCTCGACACCGCTCCGGCGAGGCCGCTGGCGGTGGGATCGTGGGTCTTGACGTCCGCGTAGTACGACGTCGCGGTGCAGACGATCGACCGCGCATTGGGTAAGGCGAGCTGAGGGCGGCAATTCGCTTCGATGATAGGGTCGCCGTAATGCCAGCGCTCAAAGAACCCCGCGTCGCGGCGCTCCTTGAAGATCCGCTCTTCCTTGACGAACGGTTGTGCCGACGCGACGCCGACGAGATCGAAGCCCAACTGCTTGGCCTGGGCGACGATGCGGGATTTCGACTCGACCGGTTGTCGCGAACGGGTTCGCGACGCGACGTTCACGTGCTTGCGGGAGTGGACGGCGGCGGATACTCCAAGATGATCGAACCGTGCACGGGTAACCCGTTCGCGGTCGCGGGTGCGAAGGTGGTCTTGCGGGCCGCATCGAGCGCTTGGGCGTCGAAGTTCGCATCGCCGCTGGACTGCACGAGCTGCACGTCCGTCACCTTGCCGTCAGGATCGACTTCGACCTCGACGCGCGCCGGCCGCGCGGGAGCTGTCGTGATGGAGAGATCCGCGAGCTTCAACACGCGCACGGGGTTATCGTCGCCCCACACCGTCGCGCCGTTCACATCGTTATTGTTTCCGCCCGTATCGACCGTCGCTCCGGCATTGCCCGGCCTGGGTGTCGGCTGTTCCGCGTTCGTGACTCCCGGCGCCTCTCTCACACCAGGTTTGATCAGCTTCGGACCGACCAGGTGGATGGCTGACGTGCGCCGGGCGGGCGGGCGGATGGAACGGAGCGCGATCCGCTGCTCGTTCGAGATCTCGCGATACTTGATGGGTGCGAGATGCGTGGACGTGCGCGCGATAATCTTCGGCGTAGGGGGCGGCGGCGTCGGCTTGGGCGTCGCTTGCTCGCGCGCATTGCGCGACAGCGAGATGATGGAGATGGCTTGATCGGGAGGCGGCTCGTATTTCCAGCGCGGGAAAAAGGTCGCCACGGCTGAGCCCGCGGTGAAGTGCACGGCAGCCGAGGCCACGAGGAAGACAAAAAACCCGATGAGCGCGAGACGCCGGCTTCGTTTGTGCATCGTGCAGCCTAACTTTCCCAGGGCTAGGAGAGTTCCACTTCCGTTATGAGCCCGCCTTCGGCCGCCCCTCCTGCTGCATCGCCAAGAGCTCCTCGTATTTCCGTGGCATCCCGGGCTCGTAGGTCAAAAACGACGGGATCGGATAGCGGATGCCGCCCTTCTGCGTTCCTTCGAGCCCCTCGACCAGCTCGGCTGCTTTGCTCCACGGCGTTGTATATGCCATTTCTTCATCCTGCGCGCCGGCGAAGATCCGGTCGCCGTTACAGGGCAGGATCACCTGCGGTTCGTCCGTGCGCAGCGGCACGACGAGGTGATCGGAACAGTCCATGCGAGCGGCGAACGAGGACCCGATGCGCCCTCCGCGCTTGTACAGCGCGGCGGCTACGAGTCGCATGACCTGGGCGGCATTGCCGTAGATGATGACGACCGCTGGTTCGAATTCGACGCGCGCCAACGGTCCGAAGACGATGCCGTCGATCTCTCCCGGCTTGAACTTTTCCACCGACGCTTCGCTCCGCGCGCCGGCTTGCTCGTCTGCCGTGTACATGCCGGCGCAGAGGTTGCCTTCTTCATAGTAGGCGTTTGGGGCGGCGAATCCCGCGACGAGCGCGCCGAGCGGACACTTCATGTCTTCCGCGCGCAAGACTGTTGTCCAGCCATAGCGCCGCGCGATTGCCCAGCCCTGGCAGACCGTCACGTGGCGCTGCATATCTGCAAGCGGACGCTTTGCGTTCGGGGGCGCCGCTTCGCCTTTCTTGAGGAACTTCACGGCCACCGGGAACGTCGCGGGCCGTACGAACTCGTCAATTTTCGCTGCGAACGTCTTCGTATCGACGCTTCGCAACGCTGTTTGGTTTGAGGCCATGACCTTTTGTCGTTTCCCCGAAAGGGCGGCGGCGCCCTGGTGACGCAGCGTTTGAAGATGGCTACGAACGGCGCGCCGAAGATCAAACTGTACAACGCGTCATGGTGCTGGTACTGCCGGCGCGTGCGAGAAAAACTCGAGGCGCTCCATTTGCCGTACGAAGCAGTGGAGGTGCCGGTCCGGCACAGCGAACGCAAAGAAGTGATCGCGATCTCGGGTCAGCCCGAAGTGCCGGTCCTCGTCGACGGAGAGACGGTGCTCGATGACGACGACGTGATCATCCCATATCTCGAGCGGACGTATGGCGCTCAGGCGGCGGCGGGCCGCAAAGAGTCCTTGCCCTAGGCGTAGATACCGCGAGTCAGCAGGCTGTCGACGACGCGGCGGATGGCCAGCATGTACGCCGCCGTTCGCAACGTCACTTTCCGGCTCTGCGCGATGTTCCAAACCGCATCGAAGTTCTCTTTGAGCGCGTCGCGCAGCCGTTCGTTGACCTCGCTCTCCTTCCAATAAAATCCCATCCGGTCTTGCGCCCACTCGAAGTACGATACCGTCACTCCGCCCGCATTGGCGAGGATGTCGGGGATGACGGTCACGCCCGCTTGCGAGAGCATGCCGTCGGCAGCCGGCGTCGTCGGGCCGTTCGCGCCTTCTGCGATGAGATGCGCTTTGATCTTCGATGCATTGTCCGCGGTGATTTGGTTCTCGATGGCGGCTGGGATCAAGATGTCGCAGGGCAGTTCGAGCAGCTGCTCGTTGGTCAGGCGTTCGCCCTCTAAGCCCTCGAGCGTGTGCCGCTCGTTGTGAGGCGCGTTGACGTGGGCTATAGCGTTTTCCACGTCGATCCCCGCCTTGTGATACAAACCGCCGAACTGATCGCTCAGCCCGATGATGATGGCTCCGTGCTCGTGCAGCAGCTTGGCCGAGATGGAACCGACGTTGCCGAAGCCTTGCACGACTACTCGCTGCCCGGCGAGCGACTTGCCCATCTTTTCCAGCGCAGACTCGATCGCGATCATGACGCCCCGACCGGTCGCTTCCACGCGCCCACGCGATCCGCCGACGTTGAGCGGCTTGCCGGTGACGACGCCCGGCGTGTGCGCGCGATTGTGCATGGAGACGGTGTCCATGATCCACGCCATCGTCTGCGGGTTCGTGCCGACGTCCGGCGCGGGCACGTCTTTATCCGGCCCTATCACTTCGATGATGTCTGCGGCGTAGCGCCGCGTGAGCCGTTCCAGCTCGTTGCGCGACAGCGTGGCGGGGTCGCACGTCACGCCGCCTTTCCCGCCGCCGAAAGGCAGGTCGACGACCGCGCACTTCCATGTCATCCAAAAGGCGAGCGCGGTCACCTCGTCGAGCGTGACATCGGGGTGATAGCGGATGCCGCCTTTGGCCGGTCCGCGAGCGAAGCTATACTGAACCCGATAGCCCGTGAAGACCTCAAAATCACCGTTGTCGCGCTGGAACGGGATCGAGATGATGACCTGGCGCGAGGGATGCGTGAGGATGCGCTTGATGTTCGGATTGAGATCGAGGTTCGCAGCCGCTTCATTGAAGTAGTCCATCGCCTCGCCGAGAATGGACTCGTGATCGGCTTTATGGCGATTGGCGGACACTGTCCCCATGGGACTGTTGCTCGCGGTGGTCATGATCGGCTCCAGTTCAGACGTTGAATCGAAAGTTGACGACGTCGCCTTCCTGCATGACGTAGTCTCGGCCCTCGCTGCGCAAGAGACCTGCCTCCTTGACCGCGTTCAACCCGCCCAGCCGCTGCAGGTCGTCGAACGAGGCGATCTCCGCACGGATGAATCCGCGCTCGATGTCGCTGTGGATCTTCCCCGCTGCCTGCGGCGCGGTCGTGCCCCGTACGATCGTCCAGGCCCGCGTTTCTTTTTCGCCCGCGGTGAGAAACGTCATCAGGTGCAAAAGCCGGTAGCCAGCCAGGATAAGCCGGTCCAACCCGCGAGCTTCAAATCCCAGTTCGTGTGCGAAGGTTTCCGCCTCGGCGGGCGGCAGCGCCGAAAGTTCTTCCTCGAGTTTGGCTGACAGCGCAATGACCTCTGAACCTTCGTCGCGCGCGCGCTCTTGCAGCTGGAGGACGCCAGGCGATGAGGATGCGTTAGACTTCTCATCCACGTTGGCAACGTAGAGCAGCGGCTTTGCGGTGAGGAGCGACAGTTCCTTTGCAAGCATCCCCTCGCGCGATGCGTGCGCGAAACCGCGCGCGGGCTTGCCTGTGTTGAGCAGCGCGGCGATGCGTTCGAGCGCCGTCACTTCTTCGCCGAGCTTCGGATCCGCTTTGGCTCGCGCGCGCGTGCGTTCCAAACGCCGTTCGGTCGTGGCGAGATCTGCGAGCGCGAGCTCGGTCGTCAGGATCTCGACGTCGCGCATCGGGTCTGGTGCTCCCTCGACGTGGATGATGTTGCGGTCTTCAAAACAGCGCACGACCATGGCGACAGCGTCGACTTCGCGGATGTGCGAGAGAAATGCGTTGCCCAGGCCCTCGCCCGTCGAGGCCCCGCGCACGAGTCCGGCGATGTCGATGAAGGTGGTCGTCGCCGGCACGATCTGCTTGCTTTTGAAGATGCGTGCGAGGGCGTCGAGCCGCGGGTCGGGCACGGGAACGATTCCGACGTTCGGATCGATGGTGGCAAACGGATAATTCGACGCGACGACGCTGCTGCGCGTCATCGCGTTGAACAACGTGGATTTGCCGACATTCGGCAGACCGACGATCCCGCAGGCGAGCGACATCAGGTGGGGTTCTGGGGCGGTGCGGCGGCGGGCGCGTCCTCGCGCGGAAAGAAGCCTTGCGATTGCAAGTCGGCGGCGATCAGCTCGCGCAGCATCGGAGGCGCGAGGTGCGCTTCCTTACGCTTGGCTTGGAAGTGGACGCGAAACGTCGCCCCGCCCGGCCCGATGTCGGCAAGCACGACGCTAAGCCCGTCGACGTCCGCGCCGCTCTTTTGGACGGCGCGGGTGGCGATCTCCGACAGGCGCTCGCGGAGGCTCCCGACGTCCGCGCGCAGCGGCACGATGAAGTCGATGCTGAGGCGCAGCGGCAGGCGCGTGGAGTTCGCCGCGTAGACGATGCTGCCATGGGGAATGGAGACGAGGTAGCCCCGTTCATCGATGAGCCGGGTTTCGCGCAGGCTCACCGCGTCGACCACGCCGCGAACAACCCCGTTCGTGGTCGTCAACTCCACGCCGTCGCCCACGTCGAACGTGTCTTCAAAGAGGTAAAAGGCGCCGGTGAGCACGTCGCGCACGATTGCTTGTGCTCCCACGCCGATGACGATCCCCACGACCCCCGCAGACCACAGCGCGGGCGCCACATCGATGTGCCAGATGTGCAGTACGACGAGCAGCAGCGTGGCGAAGATGATCAGGCCTGAGATCGACCTCGTGACACCCGCATACGTCGATACGCGCGGAAGCAGGCGGCTCACGAAACGGCGCGCGTAGAACCTCGTGATGACTGCTTCCACCAGTCGCCACAGCAAAAAGGCGACGACGATCGCGATGATGGTTTCAAGCCACTCGCGGCTCCACATGAGGTTGAACTGGCTCACAATTTTCGGCGTTTCACCCCGAGGTGGAGTGGTCCTGTCATATGCGAAGCGCGCGATAGGAACAGGTTTTTAGGGGGCGAAGGCCTTGCGGAAATCCCTTTGTGAGGCGGTAGTTGCATGCGGCAGATGAAAGTGGACAAACTCGGCATTGATTTGCTGACGCATGACCCTGTCGTCATTCTCAAGGACCTCGAAGGCAAGCGCTACTTGCCCATCCTCATCGGTCCGTTCGAAGCCACCGCCATCATGCTGGCGCTGGAGGCGCAGTCGGTGCCCCGCCCGCTTTCCCACGATCTCATGAAGGCGATTTTGGACAACCTCAACGCCAAGCTCACAAAGATCATCATCCACGACATCAAAGACAGCACGTTCTACGCGAAGCTCGTCGTGGAGGCCGGCGGTGAGGACCAGGAGATCGATGCCCGCCCGAGCGACTGTATCGCGCTTGCGTTGCGCGCGAACGCACCCATCTTCGTGACCGACAAGATCGCGCTCGAGGAATCGGTCTACGACAAGAAGACCGAAGAAGAAGAAATGCAACGCTTCCGCAAGTACATCGAGAACTTGAAGCCCAGCGACTTCAAGGAATCGTGACCGAACGCGCCGAGATCGGGGTCTTCGGCGGCTCCGGCTTCTACTCACTGCTGGAGAACCAGCGCGATGTGAAGATCGAGACGCCCTACGGCGCGCCGAGCGACGAGCTGGCGCTGGGAACGGTCGCCGGCCGGCGCGTCGCATTTCTGCCGCGGCACGGACGCACGCATTCGCTTCCACCGCACATGATCAACTATCGCGCGAACCTGTGGGCCATGAAGTCGCTCGGCGTCACCCGCATCATCGGGCCGTGCGCGTCCGGCTCGCTCAGCGCGGCCGTCAAGCCGGGGCATTTCGTCGTCTGCGATCAGCTCGTCGACCGGACCAACAGCCGCAAGGATACGTTCTACGACGGGCCCGTGACGACGCACGTGTCGTTCGCCCATCCGTACTGCCCACAGCTCCGGCCGCTCGCGGTCAAGATCGTGAAGGATGCCGGCGTCGTTTGCCACGAGCGCGGCACGGTGGTCACGATCCAGGGACCGCGGTTTTCAACGGTCGCCGAAAGCCGCTGGTATTCACAGGCGGGTTGGGAAGTCATCAACATGACGCAGTATCCCGAAGCGTATCTCGCGCGCGAGCTTGAGATGTGCTACGTCAACATCTCGCTCATCACCGACTACGACGTCGGGCTCGAAGGCCAGCCCGGCATCGAACCGGTCACCCACGAGGGCGTCATCGCCGTCTTCAACGCGAACAACCAGAAGGTCAAAAACGTCATCTTGGCGCTCATCGAACGCATGCCGGAAAAGCGCGAGTGCAAGTGCGGCTCAGCGCTCTCGGGAGCGCGTTTGTAATTATTAGAACCCATGTGGGGTCGCGAATTTATTCGCGACGTTAAATAGAACGCAGTTGGACCTGAAGCCAGCCGAGCACGCTTGCGGGCGGGATATTCGTCTCATCCGCGATCCGCGAGGCTTCGTTGATCGCCGTCAAACCGTTCACCAGGCGGCGCGCGGCATCAGATCCAAGCCGCTCGACCGCTTCCCGCGACGAGCGCGCTGCCTCCGCGTCGAGGAGCCGATCGTGCGATCCCAGCGCAAGCGTCAGCGCGTCGCGCACGGCGAGGCGTGCGCCGCGCAAGACCTCCACAATCTCCGTGCGAGCATTTTCCCGCGACAAGGGCGGCGTTTGAGGGATGCGCTTCGGAGCGCCGATGCACGCGAGCGCCCAATCACGGGAAGACTCGTACAAGGAGAGCCCTTCGCCTTCGAGCGCGGCGAGCGCATCGCCCAAACTGCCTTGGGCTCGGCGCGCGAGGAGTTTGGCTCGGTCGGCCGGCACGCCGTGATGCTCGACGAGCGCCTTCGCGATGTCGGATTCGGCGAGGGCGTCGAAACGCAGGCTCGTGGTGCGGGAGCGGATCGTCGGCAAGACGCGATCGGGCCTCTCGGCGGTGAGCAAGAAGAGCTTTCCCGGCTTTGGTTCTTCGAGCTCTTTGAGCAACGCATTGTACACGAGGTCGTTCGTGACGAAGTCGAAATTCGGCACGATGCAGACCATCCGGCCGCCTTCGTAGCTGTGCATTTCCATGAGCGAGATGATGCGGCGCGCGGTCTCGATACCCATGACGTCGGTTTTGCGCTCGATGCTCTTGCCGGCCAGACGGTCGGCTTCGCGGATGAATTCGTCGCTGATGACGATCGTGTCGCCCGAAGATCCCGCGACCGCGCGCAGGCACGGTCCGCACTCACCGCAGTAGCCCAACGGGAACGAGGACGGTCGTTCGCAGTGCAGCGTCATGGCAAGTATCTTCGCAAACGTCAGCTTGCCGACGCCACGCTGCCCCCAGAAGAAGTATGCCTGCGCGAGATCGTCCGGGCCGACGCGGCGGAAGTATTCGACGATGGAAGGCTGACCGACGAACGGAGCGAGCGGCGCGGGCCGCTCGGGCGGAGCTTGCTGCGGTTCTTTTGTCTTAGCCATGCCAGCGCGAGAGGACTTCCGTGCGGATGACCGTGGCGAGTTCCTCTTCCGGCAGGGCTCCATCCAAAACGACGAAACGCCTCGGATCTGCCGCGCTCAGTTTGCGATAGCCGGCCGCCACGCGCTCGTGGAACGCGGTCTTCTCGCTTTCGAGGCGATCGGCGCTGCGCCCGCGCAGCCGTTCCTGCGAAACCCGCACGGGTACGTCGAGCACGAAGGTGAGATCGGGGCTCAAGCGTTGCGCTGCGAACATCGTCAACTGCATCAAGGATTCTATGGGAAGCCCGCGGCCGTATCCTTGATACGCGATGGTCGCATCCCAAAACCGGTCGCACACCACCAGGCGCCCCTCGCGCAATGCGGGTTCGATCACCTTCTCCACGAGCTCGGCTCGCGAAGCGCTCAGCAATAACGCTTCCGCTTGCGGCGACATCTGGCCCAGCGGGTCGATGAGCAATTCGCGGATCCGTTCCCCAAGCGGCGTGCCGCCCGGTTCGCGCGTGAAGACGAAAGGGATCGTCGTGTTTTCGAGCGCTTGGTGGAGCAAGTGGACTTGCGTGGTCTTGCCGGCGCCTTCGATGCCTTCGAAGGTGACGAACAACCCGCCCGTTATCGAGCGGCCTCCTTATAGACGCGCACGCGGCGATTCGGCTCGACGCCGGTCGAACGAGAGAGAAGATTGTACTTTTCCACGAGCTGGTGTTGCAAGCGACGGATGTAAGAAGACTGCGGAGACAGCTCTATCGGTTTATGATGGAGCATCACTTGATACGTCGCTTCCTCGGCCTCGCGCAGCGCGACCTCTTCCTCGTCACCGGACGGCATATCGTAGAGATCCTTCAAACAATTCTGTATCTGAGCGGTCGTATTCGTCTTGATGGCATAGATCGGCACGTTCTGCGAGGCGATATCCCGGAGCTTGCCGTTGTCGCGCCGCTCCAGCGCCTTGAGCGTCAGCACCACGTCCGCGTCATCCCACTTGCGCGCGATCGCAGCAGGCACGCGCAGGTTCGCGATCGCGCGCTCGATCTTCGCCCGGCTGACGCCGTAGGGAAAGATGCGCACGATGTCGCCCGATGCTTCGTCTTCGTCGGCATCTGCGAACGCAGCCTCGCGCGGCTCAAACGCCGGCCGGCGCGATGGAGCATAGCGGGATTGCACAGTCTGCTTTTCGGCCTCTTGCAGCACTTCCACGCCGCCCGTGGCATTGCGGACGCGAACCTCCGGACGCGGCTGCTGCCCGCGCAGCATAGAATCCACCACGTCGTCGATGGGCGCGTGGATTGCGAGCCGGTTGCGGTCTTGGATCTCGATGACGACGTCGAAGGTAGGCGAAGCTTTGCGTTCGAGCACGGTCTTGCGGGTGCCGCGGCGCCGCGCTTCTTCGTCCGAAAGCGTCACCGCACCAATGCCTCCGATGAGGTCGCACAGAGTCGGGTTCATCAAGAGATTCTCGAGGTCAATGCCGTGGGCCGTACCGATGAGCTGCACGCCTCGCTCGGCGATCGTCCGCGCCGCGAGCGCCTCGGCCTCGGTGCCGATCTCATCGATGACGATGACCTCGGGCATGTGGTTCTCCACCGCCTCGATCATGACGCCGTGCTGATTTGCAGGAACGTCCACTTGCAAGCGGCGAGCGTGACCGATGCCGGCATGCGGCACGTCGCCGTCGCCTGCGATCTCGTTGCTCGTGTCGACGACCACCACGCGCTTGCGCAGGTCTCCCGAGAGCACCCGTGCCACTTCGCGCAGCATGGTCGTCTTGCCGACGCCAGGCTTCCCAAGCAAGAGCAGGGACTTGCCGGAGCGCACCACGTCTAAGATGATGTCGATCGTGCCGTAGACCGCGCGGCCCACGCGACAGGTGAGACCGATGATCTTGCCGCCGCGATTGCGCAGGCAGGAGATGCGATGGAGCGTCTTTTCGATGCCGGCGCGGTTGTCTTTACCGAACTCCCCCACGCGGCTTGTCACGTACGAAATGTCCTCAGTCGTCACCACCGCATCCGCGAGGTACCCGAAATCGCTTGGAAAACGCGCTTCGGGCAGCCGGCCCAAGTCCAAAATCACCTCGATGAGCTGGTCGAGGTTGGAGAGGTGGGCAAGCGCTTGTCGGATGTTGGACGGGAAGATGTCGAGGAGGGCGGTCAGTTCCCAGTCGCTCGATTGAGTCTGGGACAGGTCCTCTTTCAAAAAATCGTCACCTCAATGGACGCCTAGGATTGGAGCACGCGGATCGTTCGCAATCTTGGATCCGCGGGTCCTTGCATGTGGACTCCCGCTTCCAGTTCGAGTCGCACGTAATCGATGATATTCTGCGTGATTGCTTCCCCCGGACACAGGATCGGAATGCCGGGAGGATACGGCGTCACCACCTCTGCGCAAATCTTGCCTGCACTGTCCTGGAATGGAATTTCGACGTGGTCGGAGAGAAAGGCCTCCCGTGGCGTCGCAACCTGTTGCGGGATGTCCGGCAATTCGAAACCTCCTTGGGATGCGCGCCGTTTTAGCACGCCGGCCGGCGTTTGAATGTCGCGCGGACGAGCGGCAGTCGCGAGCTCGCGCACGGCGGCCACGAGCCGATCGATCGTCGCTCGGCTATCTCCGATCGTCACGAGCGCGACGACGTTGAAAAGATCCGCCAGTTCGACCTGAACCCCGTTCCGTTTGCGCAGGATCTCCTCTGCTTCATAGCCTGTGTATCCGAGGTCTTTCACCGTGATGACGATCCGCGTCTCGTCGTAACCGGCGATGCCGGGCTTGCCCACCTGGTCCAATCCCATGCAGTAGACGCCCGGTATCTCGTTGAGGCGGCGCCGCGCGTCTCTGGCGAGCGCGAGCGCGCGCTCCAGCAACGGGCGCCCTTGGGTGGCCATCTGCATGCGGGCCACATCGAGCGACGCGAGCAAGACAAGCGAGGGACTCGTGCTTTGGAACAGGCGCAAGGTGCTGCGCAAGCGGCCTTGGTCGATGCGCTCGCCCACGGTGTGCAACATCGAGGCTTGACTCATGCCGGCGAGGAGCTTGTGAGTGGAGTTCACGCATGCGTCTGCGCCCGCAGAGGTGGCCGATGGCGGCAGATCGGGGTGGAAGTGCAGATGCGGGCCCCATGCCTCGTCCACCAGGAGCAACTTGCGCTGGGCATGCACGATCTGCTCGATGGCACGAAGATCCGCGGTTGCGCCGTAATAGGTCGGACTGGTGATGAAGACCGCCCGCGCTTCCGGATGTTCGCTCAAGGAGGCAGCGACGGTCTCCGGGGTCACGCAATGATCGATGTGAAGCGCCCGGTCGACCTCGGGTTTCATGTAGACCGGACGGGTTGCGCTCATGATGAGGGCGCTCGTCGCGGACTTGTGGGAGTTCCTCGGGAGCAGCACCGTATCGCCGGGCCGCAAGGCCGTCATGAGCATCGCCTGATTCCCGGCCGTGGAACCGTTGACGAGAAAGTAGGTGAAGTCGGAGCCGTAGGCGGCCGCCGCCAGCTCGTGAGCCTCTTGGATCGGCCCCTCAGGCGCATTGAGGTCGTCCAACCCGCGTATCTGCGTCAGGTCGATAGAGAGCACGCGATCGCCGATGAAGTCGCGCAGGCGCGGGTGCATGCCCGCGCCCTGTTTGTGACCGGGGGTATGAAACGACGACGTGCCCGACTGCACGTACTCGAGAAGCGCGTCGAAGTACGGGGTTCGCTGCTGGTCCAATTCGCGCATGTGAGCCTCCCTCGTGCAAAGGCGTGGGGCGGATCCGATGATCCGCCGCTCCACACCAAGCGTTGTGGAAGGCGAGTTTAGGGGAATTCCCAAAAGCGCGAGCACGGCGCGAGGAGATTGTGCGGTGAGCGCAGGTGCCCGTCGTGCTGCATCACCGCACACGTTTTGCACGTGATTGTCGTTCCCTCCGCCGCGAGGATGCACGCGTGAAGGCATTGCGCATCGGCGCAAACGGAGAGCTGAGGGTGGAAGAGGTGCCGGTGCCTCGGACCGGCCCAGGAGAAGCGCTCGTCCGCGTGCGCGCGGCTGGCCTCAACCGCGCGGACATCGCGCAGCGCCGCGGCAAGTATCCGGCACCGCCGGGCGCGCCGCCAGACATTCCCGGCCTCGAATTTGCAGGCACGATAGAAGTCGCAGGCGGCTCGCGGCTCGCTGCGGGCACGCGCGTGTACGCGTTGACGGGCGGAGGCGCGCAGGCCGAACTCATCGCCGCTCCCGAAGAGCTGCTGCTGCAGATCCCTTCGTCCTTGAGCGATGTCGAGGCGGGCGCCGTGCCCGAAGCGTACATCACCGCGCACGACGCGCTGCAAACACAGGCGGGGTTGCATCGCGGCGAACGGTTGCTCATCCATGCCGTGGCGTCAGGCGTGGGCATCGCCGCGGTCCAAATCGCAAAGCTGCTTGGCTGCGTGACGTTCGGCACGTCGCGGACGCCGGAAAAGCTCGAGCGCGTGAAATCTTTGGGGCTCGACCACGCCTGCTCGCCCGACGGTTTTGCCGAAGAGATCCAGCGCCTCACGAACGGCGCCGGCGTGGATGTCATCCTTGACCCGGTAGGCGGCGCTTACTTCGAGCGCAACCTCGGCGCGCTTGCGCCGAAAGGCCGCTTGATCGTCCTTTCCACCATGGGTGGGTCCGACGCTACGCTATCCTTAGCGACGCTCATGCGCAAGCGCTTGCGCGTGATCGGAACCATGCTGCGCAACCGCACGCTCCCGGAAAAGGCGGAGGCGACCCGTGCGTTCGCGCGCGATCTTGACCCGCTCTTCGCAGGCGGATCGCTCAAGCCGGTCATCGAGTCGGTCTACCCGCTCGAGCGAGCTTCTGAAGCATACGAGGCCATGGAGAACAACCGCACCTTCGGCAAAGTCGTGCTGACGCTGTGAGATCCCGACCTGCGGATGCGAAGCTCAGTGCCTGGGAGACGGAGTCGGCGACGGGACGATGACGCTTCCCATGTCGTAGTTCAGCGCGGTGATCGGAAAGCGTTGCAGCCTTGCAGCTGCGCCTAGTTCGGGACCCGTCTTCATCGCGACTGGATTCTTCCACACGTTTCCATCCGCGTACTTGAGAGCGAGCAGCGCGAAGGTGACATGCTCGACGCTCTTGTGCGGAAACGGCGGATGGAAGGCGAACACGGCGCCGTCGGAATCGCCCGAGCCGAGGTTCGCGGTCTCGACGATCGGCACGGAGAGCAGCACGTCTCCGAACGTGTCGATCATGTTCGCCTGCATCTTGAAGGCAGCGGTCCGTTTCTCGCCCCGGTTCGTCACCTTGAAGGTGACGAGATACCAGTTGCGTTCGTGCTCGTAGAGCGGTCCTGCGGTGACGCAGTCCCAGCTGAGCGGCAGCGCCGGTGGGGTGAAGACCATGTTGGCCGGCTGGTGCGCGATGCAATTGGCAAACGCCGCCGAGGCGGCTGCAAGCGTCGCAACGAGGCTCCCCGATGCGATCGAGACAAGGCGATTCACGGCTGCGCCCTCCTGCTGAATTCGAGTTCGAACTTGAGCATGTCGTGGTTGCGATGGAAAAGCCGGCCTGCTTGGCGCAGGCCAAGGCGCTCTGCCAGGCGGATCGAGCGTGCGTTGTCAGGCCGAGTCAGCGCGATCAGCCCAGACAACCGCAGTTTCGTGCGCGCATGCTCTTTGACCGCACTCGCCGCTTCATACGCCAGGCCCTTTCCCCAGTATGCCGGCAACAGCATCCATCCGATCTCGATATCGCTGTATCCCTCCAGCATGCCCAAGCCGGCCTCGCCGATGATCTCCCCGGCCTCCCGATCCACGAGCGCCCAATCGCCGTATCCGTGTTCGTCGTAGCGCTGGATCGTGCTCGCGAGCGCGGAATCCACCTCGCGATCGGTGAGCGGCACGCTCTCGTGCACGAAGCGCATCACGTCGGGGTCTTGCGTCATGCGGGCGAACGCATCGCGGTCCGCATAGGTCCAGCGACGGAGGAACAGACGTGAAGTCTCAAGCTCGGGTTCCGGATGGGTGAAGGTGTAGAGCCACCACGCCTTGGGCTTCGACCGGTCGCTCGGGTTTCGTTCGAAATACAAGCTCATGCGCAGCGCATCGCTCGTCTGCACGTCATAGTAGTGGCGGCGGACGTAGGTGTCGCCGCGGTCGGTGCCCGTCACGCGTTTGGATGCCTCCGCGTGCCTGACATCGTAGCGCTGCCCGCGCCAGACGAAGGCCCTGGGCACGGCAGGCTCTCCGCGCGCCATCGCCGCGACGTCAAAGTATCCGGGCTCTGGCGAGATGCGCTCGCTGACGAAGATCGGACGGAAATGCGTCGGCTATGCCTCGATGCGCTCTTCGATGGAGACGTCGTACAAGAACAAGAACTTATACCACTCTCCGGGGACGGTGTGACGCTTGATCTGGATCCACGGGATGTACTTCGGCGTCCGCGGCCGACGGCGCAGCGAAAGGTTCGCGTCCTGCGGCGTGCGATTGTTCTTCCGGTTGTTGCAGATGAGGCACGCGCATACCAGGTTCTCCCACGACGAAGGACCGCCGCTCGAGCGCGGGATGACGTGGTCCACTGTCATCTGACCTTCGCCCTTGCGCCCGCAGTACTGACACGTGTAATCGTCGCGCAACAGCACGTTCTTCTTCGTGAGGGCGACTTTTTGGCGCGGCCGGCGGATGTAGTAGAGCATCCGGATGATGGATGGCATGCGCATCTCGATCGTCGCCGAGCGCAGCAACCGCTCGTTGTGATGGAGCACCTCGGCTTTGCCAGCGAAGACGAGTTTCACCGCCCGTTGCAGCGAGGTGACGTTGAGCGCTTCGTAGGTCGCGTTGAGGACGAGGACGTCGGTCACACGGACCGCCCGGCTTGGCGCACGTACTCGATCTGCACCTGGGTGAGCATGCTCTCGATGGCGCGCAGCGCGTCCATCTCCATGATCTCGCGGACGGCGGACAGCACGGCGTTGGCGGCATCGATCGCCGCGCGCGCTTCGCGCATGCTCGCCTCGGTCAACCGGGCTTGGCTGCGCCCCGTCGAGGCAACGCCTGCCACTTCGACGCGCATGTGCGACGCGGCCGCGTCGACGAGGAGCGAGAGGATGCTGAAGGCGAGGTCCCGCATGGGCGGTACGTCGCTAAGCGCAACGTCGCCCGCTTCCTGCGGGTCGGACTTCTCGCCATGCATGATATAGTCTACTCCACGCTTTGATTTAAGCGTGCGGGGGTAGGCTCCCCTGCCTAACTACTCATCCGGACCAAAAAGGGATGCGGTGGGGCTACCGACCGTGTACGCGGTTTGGTTCGCCCGCCTCGCTAACGGGTCACGTTAGTCATCACCGGGTTACGGCGTCACCATGATCCTCACATCGTTCGATCGCTGTTTTGTTTCACGCGATATTGCAGTCAGCACATATGTACCAGGCGCCGAGATCGTCAGACCCCAGTCCGCAATCGGCGAAAATGATCCTCTTGTGCCTGGGTCGGTCACTGTCGCTCCTGGGGCCAGAGTATACGGCCGCAGCGGCGCTTGAACGATCCGACCCGTTCTGAGATCCAGAGGATAGGGTTCCATTTCGCTCGCCCCATGCCTGATAACGATATCATAATCAATTGTGTTATCTAAGACATGTGTGTGCAGCGGAATGTTTGAGATGTTCTTTTTCTTTATACTCACAAGAACCGGTGAACCTAAAGCATAGACTGATCTGTCTGTGAAGAGGGTGATGAGAAGCGAGTTGGGATGCTGCGAGGCGAAATCGACTTCAGCTGGGAACGCCTCGCGCGCAAGGACGATTACGCAGCAAACACATGGCACCGCAAGTCCTATAGCAGTAGATAAATTTAGGCGACCCATCCTATTGCTTGGCGGCACTCACCATCTGAAGAAAATACTTATGGATGCGCAGATCGTCGGTCAGTTCCGGGTGGAACGAAGTGCCAAGAAGGTTGCGCTGCCAGACCATCACCCCTTTGCCTTCGAGGAACGAAAGGATGTGCGCCCCGCCCCACGCCGACTCGATCCACGGCGCGCGGATGAAGACGCCCGGGAACGGCTTGCCATCGAGCCCTTCGATTTCGAGCGGCTCCTCCGTGCTTTCGATTTGGCGTCCGAATGCGTTGCGTTTGACTTCGATGTGCAAGAGTCCGAGCGTAGGCTGCTTCGAGCCTGCGACTTTCTCGGCCATCACGATCATGCCCATGCACGTGCCCCAGACCGGCATGCCCGCCTTCGCGCGTTCGAGCAACGGCTTCTGCAGCTTGAAGCGTTCGAGCAGATTGGCGATCGTCGTGGACTCGCCGCCCGGGATGATAAGGCCGTCGATCGTCTCGAGCTCCTCGACGGTCTTGACGCGCACGCCTTCGGCTTTACACGCTGCAAGCGCGGCGAGATGCTCTTCGACGTCACCCTGCAGCGCCAGAACGCCGACGCGCAAACCGGGCTTGACGGCGTGTTCCGTCGTCTTCGCGCTTTTGGCGGCCGGCACGTGCTACCAGCCGCGGCCGGCGAGCAGCTGCTCTTTGGGGATCTGTCCGATCTCGAGACCTGCCATCGGCGCGCCGAGCTCTTTGCTCACTTCGAGCACGATCTTCGGATCGTCGAAATAGTGGGTGGCTTCGACGATCGCTTTCGCGGTCTTCGGCGGGTTCGCGCTCTTGAAGATGCCCGAACCGACGAAGACGCCTTCCGAACCGAGCTGCATGCACAGCGCCGCGTCCGCGGGCGTTGCGATGCCGCCGGCGACGAACATGACGACCGGCAACCTTCCCGCCTTGGCCACTTCGCGGACAATCTCGACCGGCGCGCCTAGATCGCGCGCGTTGCTGACAAGCTCCTCCTCGGGGAGCACCGAGAGACGACGGATGTCGTCGTTGACTTGACGGAGGTGGCGGATGGCTTCCACGATGTTGCCCGAGCCGGCCTCACCTTTGGTGCGGATCATCGCGGCGCCCTCGGCGATCCGGCGTAGCGCCTCGCCAAGGTTACGCGCGCCGCACACGAACGGCACGGTGAACGGCCGCTTGTCGATGTGGTAGGATTCGTCGGCAGGCGTCAGCACTTCACTCTCGTCGATGAAGTCGATGCCGAGCGCTTCGAGCACTTGCGCCTCCACGAAATGGCCGATGCGCGCCTTCGCCATGACCGGGATCGTCACCGCATCCATGATGCGCTGGACGACCTCGATCGCGGCCATGCGCGCGACCCCGCCTTCCTTGCGGATATCCGCAGGCACGCGTTCGAGCGCCATGACGGCGACCGCGCCGGCTTCTTGGGCGATGATGGCTTGCTCCGGCGTGGTGACGTCCATGATGACGCCGCCTTTGAGCATCTGCGCGAGACCGCGCTTGACTTTGTCGGTACCCTTCTGTTTCACGATTATTCCTTTAATAGTGGGCATAGGTCTATGCTAGCAAAATCCGCGGGCGCTGTGTACCCCCGCGGATCACGTTGTGGCGGGACGCTTGAGACAGTCCTTACGGCAGACTGTTGGCCGAAGGTGACACCTTTCCGTGTCCCTGCGCCGCGTGGCGTGCGGCTTTTGTCGGCGCTACGCGCTCCACGGGTTCGCTGACGTTCAGCACCGGCGTGTACCGGCTCTTGTCGCGCTCGATCAACGCATTGCCCGCGTAACGGCCTGCTTGAACCGAGATGAAGATGACGAGCACGCCCACGACGATCGTGGAAGGCGCGAAGTAGGGTGAATACCACTCGTCCGACCGCTTGCGGCCGGGCATCAGTACGTTCCCATCTCCTGCATGTCGGAACCGCTCGTGATGTGGCCTTCGATGGCCAGGCGGAACTCGGTCGGCCGATCTGCTTTTGAATAGGCTTCCTTTTCCGTCACGAGACCGCTCTGATAGAGATCGATGAGCGATTGCGTGAAGGTCTGCATGCCGTCGAACCGGCCGCCCGCGATGTACTGGTACATCTCGCTGAACTTGCCTTCCATGACCAAGCTCTTGATCGTGGGCGTCGCGATGAGCACTTCGACGGCGGGAACTAATCCCGATCCGTCGAGACGGGTGAGCAATCGTTGCGACACGATGCCGCGCAAGCTCGTCGCCAACTGGACCATGAACATCTTGCGGTTGGCCTCGGGCAGCGCGTCCATGATGCGTTCGAGCGCCTGGGTCGTGTTCTGCGTGTGCAAGGTGGAGAGCACCAAGTGTCCGGTCTCGGCGGCAGTGAGCGCGGTGATGATCGTCTCGGGATCGCGCATCTCGCCGATGAGGATGACGTCAGGGTCTTGACGCAACGCTTGCTTGAGTGCGATCGTGAACGATTCTGTATCGATCCCGACCTCGCGCTGCGAAACGATGCACAGCTTGTCCACGTGGATGTATTCGATCGGGTCTTCGATCGTGACGATGTGCCGGCGCTGCGTGGAATTGATGAAGTCGATCATGCAGGCCAACGTGGTGGATTTGCCGGTGCCGGTCGCACCCGTTAGCAAGATAATGCCGTCGCGATACTCGCACAAGGTCTTGAGCGCCGTGGGAAGGCGCAGCTCTTCGAAGGTCGGGATGTCGAGCCGGACGGAACGGAAAGCTGCGCTCACGGTACCGCGCTGGAAGTATGCGTTGACGCGGAAGCGACCGTGGCCGTGCAGACCGTAGGCGTAGTCGAGCTCCTTGGTTTCCATGAACTCTTGCTGTTGCGCGTGCGTCATCGAGGAGAAGATCAAATTCTCGCACTCGGGCAACGACAGCGGGCGTTCGGCCAGCGGCTTGAGCACGCCATGCGCGCGGGCCATCGGCGGTGCGGCTGCCTTGAGATGCAAGTCCGACGCGCCAAGCGCGAGCATCTGACGGAGTAAGCTATCGAGATCCAGCGGTTTTTGCTGTTCGCGCACGACCATCGTGTCCACGGGTGAAGTGCTCCTCGCTCTTGAATTGCGGCGTGATGTTCCGTCCAGTTGCAAGGGGCGACGCTCCCGTCGCCCGCGTTGGACCTTTTAGGATTATCGGCATTTGAGCCGGTACCCCGAGGGGGCTAGCCGGGACACCACCGGTCGGTCAGCGGGGCCCAAAACGCCATGAAGACGGCCTTCACGACCACCCGGCTCGCCCACGCGAAGCTCAATATCCGCCTCGAGGTCGGTCCCAAGACCGGTGTTCTCCACGCGGTGTTGTCCGTGATCGCGCCTCTCGAACTCGCAGACGAAATCCAGTTCGCGTCGTCGCCGGCCGGGTTTTCGGTTCGCTGCGAAGGCGAGGTCATCGCCGAGCGTGACAACCTCGCGTGGCGTGCAGCTCAAGCCTTCGGCTCGCCCTTGCCAGAGGTCGCCGTCACGATCCGCAAGCGCATCCCGCTCCAAGCGGGCTTGGGCGGAGGCAGCACCGACGCTGCCCAGACGCTCGAGACGCTTGCGCAGCTGCTGCGCGAACGAGGGCAACCTCCTCACCCTGACGCCATCGCGAAGGCCGCGATCGATATCGGCTCCGACGTGCCCGCGGCTCTCGTGCCCGGTTTGAAAATCGTGGGTGGTGTGGGCGATCGCGTCACCCCTTATCCGGCTGCAGCGCCGCCGTGGGGTATCGTGCTTTTGAAACCTGCAACCGGCAGCGAAACCGCGCGCGCATACGCGCTGCTCGACGCGCGCGGCCCACGCCCGCCGTTCGGCGAGCGACAACTCGGACGCGCGCGCGCGATCTGCGCTGCCTTCGCCTCGTCCGACTTCGACGGCTTTGTGGACTTGCTGCACAACGATTTTACGGACCCCGTCGAATCGGCTATGCCGGATGTGGCATCGGCGCGAGGTCGTCTGGACGAGATCGGCGCACGCAAGACGTTGCTGTGCGGGAGCGGTTCGTGCGTCGCCGGTTTTTTTAAGGATCTCGAGCAGGCGCGCTCCGGCCATGCGAGATTGACGCTCGGCGAGGGCGATTGGTGTACGGTGACGCGTTTTCATGTCTGATCAAGACCGTTATTCCGTCATCGCATTGGCCGGTGGGTCGCTCGAGGCAGATTTCAAACGCGCGGGTTACGATGTGCCGAACAAGGCCTATCTTCCAATCGCCGGCGAGATCATGCTCGTGCGCGTGCTCCGCGCGCTCAAAAATGCAGCGCGAGTCGCACAGGTTCGCTGCGTGACGCAGCCCGATGCGATCGAAGCGCATCCAAAAGCTCGTGCTCTATGCGACCTCGTCGTGCCTCCGGGCGAGGACCTCATCGACAGCGTCATCGCGGGTCTCGCCGGTTGCGCCGACGACGAGCAGGTCCTCGTCTGCGCCACCGATGTGCCCTTGCTCAACGCGCAAGCGGTGGATGGTTTTGCCGCGCTCGCCGATGCGACGCCGTGCGATATCGGCTACGGCTTCGTACCGCGCGGGCTTCACGATGAGCGCTATCCGGGCGTGCGCCACACATGGGTTCGATTGCGCGAGGGCACGTTTTGCGGCAGCGGCATCAGCGTGATGCGCGCCGGCGCCGCGAAGAAGATCCAAGAGGCGCTGCGCCGGTTCACCGATGCCCGGAAGTCGCCCGCAAAGATGGCGGCGCTTTTCTCGCCAACCTTGGCGTTTCGCCTTTTCATGGGCGGCGTGAGCGTCGGCGAACTGGAAACCCAAGCTAACCGCGTGACCGGTCTCGTTTGTCGGGGTATCGAGTGCCCGTTCCCCGAGGTCGCGGTCAACGTCGATCGGCTCGCGGATCTCGCCATTGTGGAGCGCCTCCTGCTAATGTAGTTCGCGCAAATTCATTTGCGCGTGAAAAAGTCGCGAATAAATTCGCGACCGCTACATTTCTTTTGGCGATGTAGGTTGCGCAAATTTATTTGCGCATAAGAAAAGTCGCGAATAAATTCGCGACCGCTACATTTTTTTTGGCGATGTAGGTTAGGTTGGTTTGCCGATGCCTTGGGCTAGGTATGTCTTCGTGAGGCGGATGTAAGCTCCAGCGCCGACCTCGAGCCATTTCTTGGAACTGCCCTCGAGCGGTCGCTTCACTTTGGCAGGCGCACCCGCGGCGAGGACGCCCGGGGGTATTTCTTGGCCCTCGAGCACGACTGAGCCAGCCGCCACGAGCGCTTGACTCCCGACGATCGCCCGGTCCAAGATGACGGCGTTCATGCCGATGAGCGCACCGCTATGGACGTGACAAGCCTCCAGGATCGCGCCATGACCGATGGTCACGTGATCTTCGATGATCGTGTCGTGACTCTCGTAGACATGGATGACCGCGTTGTCTTGCACCGAGGTGTGCGCCCCGATCTTGATCGCGGCTTCATCGCCGCGCAACACCGCTCCGAACCACACGCTCGCGCCGTCCCCAAGCTCGACGTCGCCGATGAGCGAAGCAGTGGGAGCGATGAACACGCCTTTGCCGATGCGCGGCGTCTTGCCGTTATAGGTTAGAATACAGGCCATTCGTCGTTCTCGTTCGAGGGCTCGCGGAAGGGTGTGCCGCTAGGCTCTTCATCTTTGGGAGAACCCTCGTCCTGAGTGCGACGTCTTGCCTCCACTCGTTCTCGCGCGCGCCGACGGCGCTCGTCGAGCTCTTCGGCGTCGCTGACGAACACCGAGCCGTCACCTTCGTCACCGGCTTCGTCGAAAGCGACCCGCTCGTAAACCTCGGTCGATTCGACCGGCACGCGCTCGGGCCGCCGGATCTCCTCTTCGCCTTCGGGCGGCGGCGGGTAGAGCTGACGGACCTTTCCTTTTTGCACGGGCGCGGCGTCAGCTGGTCGCATGAGCGGACCGCGTGGCTGCCGCCCAAAGCCTTTCACCGGCCGCGCTCCGTCCTCGGGAGGCGGAGACACTTCGACCTCCCGGTCGGGAGGCGGATACAGTTGCTTGACCGCAGGGCCTTCGCGCTTCGGCCGTGGCGCGCCACCCCGTCCGCCGCGCCCTCCGGGCCGGCCGCCTTCTCGCGGCTCGCGGCGCTCTCGCCGTTCCATGCGTTCCGGACGTTCGGGCCGCTGCACGCGATCTGGGCGATCCGGGCGATCGGGCCGCTCGTAGCGCTCCGTTCGCTCGCCTCTCTCCCGGCGTTCCCCACGATCCCCTCGTTCCGGACGATCGAAGCGGCTCGGTCGGTCACGGCGGTCGCGCTCGTCCGAGATCGCGCGACGGGGCAGTTCTCCTTCGCGGACCTGCACGCGCACGCTCGCCGGACCTTTCGGTTGGATCACCACATCCAAATCGTCATCAGGAGGCCGGCTCCGCTCCGCGCGTTCGGGTCGCTCGGCGCGCCGCGTAGCGGCCCGCTCGTTTCGATCTCGCGCAGCGGGCTCAGCCGGTCTGCCGCGCTCGCGGCTCGGTCGTTCTTCCATCTGCACCGGACGTCCGTAGAGCTGGCGGATCGGCCCGAAGCGTTTGGGCTCGCGCAAGCCCGCCGCCGGTCGGCGAGGATCGACGACGGATTCGAGTTCGTCATCTTCGTCGGAGTCATCGTAGTGCGAACGCGGGGGCGCAAGCGACAGATCGTCCTCCTCATACGTCGCGTCTTCTTGATCTGCTGCGCCTCTTTGGCTCGGCTCGCCGGCTAGTCCGCGTCCTTTGCCTCGACCGCGCCGGCGGCGGCGCTTGTGGGCGGATCCCGTTTCCGTGTCGGCCGGCACCGAGCGCGCGCGCGGCGCAGATGCGGTCACTTCCACAGAATCATCGTCGCCGTCATCGTAGTCGATGTCACCTTCGCCGCCGACCACGAGTGCTTGGTCGCGCGGAGCGCCACGGCGTCCGCCGCGACGCCGCGACCCCTCGCGACGTTTTGCCGGCGCTCGCTCCGGCCGTTCGCTCGCGGCGCGCTGGACGGTCACTCTCGGCACGCTTTCTTCGTCTTCGTCCGCGATCGAAAAGGCGACATCCGGCAACTTGCGGCGTGCCGGCGTCTCGCGGCGCTCTTCCGGCCGACGACGGCCATCTTCCACGCCAGCCGCCGTACGCGGCAAGGGCGTGGGCGGAGCGATCGGCGCTTCGGCGCTGACATCCTTTGCCCGGCCACGATCGCGCCGCCGGCGGCGGGCCGCTCCGGCGAGCGGTTCGGCAAGCGAGGCGCGCACGAGATTGCCATCGACGCCATCGATCTTCAGTTTGACCGTTTGACCGGTCGCGTTGGCCGCGTCCTTGACTTCGATGAGGTATCCGTTGACCTCGGCCACGCCGGAAGCCGGATTCGGCAGGCGCACCGGGAGGAGCTCTGCCTCCACCACGCTCCCGGCCATCGGTGCCGCACGCATGCGGCGAGCATCTTCGACGATGACGTGTTCGCGGTGTCGTTGCGTGTCCACGTAAAGCGCGACGTCCGCATCGTGATCGTGGGCGAGCTTGATGAACTCGTCATGGTACCACCCCAACAGCTGCGTGGCGACGCCGGGGTCTGCGACCACGTCCAGCTTATGCGGGCTGCCGTTGCGGTCAAGCCGGGCGCGCATCTGGCGCAAGACGCCGATGGCGACGGTCTCGCTCGACATCACGTTGCCGAGCCCGCTGCAGTACGGGCAATCGGAGCGCAGCTGGCCGGCCAGGTCCTTGCCGACGCGTTTGCGCGTGAACTCGAGCAACCCGAGCTTCGAGAAGGCTTGGATGGTGCTGCGGGTGCGGTCGCGGTGAAGCGCTTCGGTCAGCGTGTTGATCACCTGCTCGCGGCTGCGTTCGTGCGACATGTCGATGAAGTCGACGACGATGATGCCGCCGATATCGCGCAAACGCACTTGGCGCGCGATTTCGGCCGCGGCCTCGATGTTCGTCTTGACGATCGTGTCCTCGAGATTGCGGCCACCGGTGAACTTGCCGGTATTGACGTCGATAACGGTGAGGGCTTCGGTATGCTCGAGCACGAGGTGGCCGCCCGAGGGCAACGGGATCTTCGGTTTGAGCAGCTTCTGCAGCTCCGCGTCGATGCCGCGCTGCTCGAAGAGGGAACCCTGGCCATCGACGAGCTTGAGGCGGTCGATGTACTGCGGACCGAGCAACGACATGGTGGAGCGGATCTCGTCGAACTGCTCTTTGGAGTCGATGTAGACCGCGGTGACGTCGCTTGTGAGGAAGTCACGCACCGCTTTGAACACCAAGTTGAGGTCTTTGTGGAGGAGCGCGGGCGGCGTCGAACGCTTGTAGCTCTCCAGGATGCCGTGCCACAAGCGCAGCTGCACGCCCAGATCCGCGATGAGCTCCGCTTCGCTCACGCCGGCTGCAGCCGTGCGTACGATGGTCGCCATGCCCTCGGGCCGCACCCGGCGCATGATCTGCTTCAGGCGGGCGCGTTCGTTCGCGTCCTCGATCCGCGAGGACACGCCCGAGTACCGGCCGGTGGGCATGAGCACGAGGTAGCGGCCCGGCAAGGAGATGTTCGTCGACACGCGCGCGCCCTTGAGCCCGCGCGGCTCTTTGACGATTTGGACGAGCACTTCGCTGCCCACCTTGAGCAGCTCGTTGACCGTATGGCCTTTACGCCGGTCGGTGATCTCGGTCTCGCCGATGTTGATGGGATCGCGCATGATGTCATCGACGTAGAGGAACGCGTTGCGCCCCAAGCCGATGTTCACGAAGCATGCGCCCATGCCGGGGAGGACGTTTTCGACCCGGCCTTTGTAGATGGAACCTATTACTTTTTCTTCGCGCTCGAAATAGATCTCCGCAAGTGAGCCTTCTTCAAGGACGGCGACGCGGTTCTCCCAATCGTCGCATGAAATCAAAATCTCGGTCTTCAATACCGTGCACCTTTACTAAGAAATGAGGACAGCCGAAAATCCGCCTGCCGGCAGTGCGCCGGGCGGTGATCGGATACGTCCTCGAGTTTACGTTCAGCCTCTATCCCTCAACGAAGAGGAGGGTCTCCGCGAGCAACCTGCAGCGCGATGCGCACCGGGAACTCGAGCGAAGGGCGGTCGGCCTGAACAATCGTGAAGCGATGGAAAAACTTTGCAAAAAGGCGTCGCAACGTTGCGACCAGCCGAAACACACGTTTTCAGGCTCCGAACCGTTCCTTCGTCGGCGCGGCCCTGCTGGCCTTTGGGCCCGGGTCTAGCCAAAGCTCATTTTGTAGCGCTGCAGATGGATGTTGAGCAAGACCCCGACGGCCATGAAGCACGTCAAGAGACTCGATCCGCCGTAGGAGATGAAGGGGAGGGGAATTCCCGTGATCGGCATGATGCCGACCGTCATGCCGATGTTGATGAGCACCTGGAAGATCAGCATGGACACGATGCCGACCGCGACGAGCAGACCGTAGCGATCGCGCGCCGCCGCGACGGCAAGCATCGAAAGACCGAGCAACGCCGCGTAGGCGACCAATAACAGGGTCGCGCCGACGAAACCCAATTCCTCGCCCACCACCGTGAAAATGAAATCAGTCGCGTGCTCGGGCACAAAACCGAGTTGGGTCTGCGTCCCCTGGTAAAGCCCTTTGCCGACGAGACGCCCGGACCCGATGGCGATCTTGCTTTGCAATAAGTTCCAGCCGGCGCCCTGCGGATCGACCTCCGGGTGCAAGAACGCGAGCAGACGCTGGCGCTGGTAATCGCGCAGCACGAATCTCGTCGCGAGCGAAAACGCACCCACCGCGGCGAGCCCGGCGGCATAGGCGCAGAACTGCCACAGATGCGGCAATGCGAAGAAGAGCATCGCCGTGAGGATCACGACGAAGATGAGCGCCGTGCCGAGATCGGGTTGCTTGAGGACGAGGAGCGTGGGCGGGATCAAAGCACCGACGGGCAACAGCAATTCGCGGAAGCGCTGGTAGTCACGTTTCGGGTCGGCGAGCACCGCGCCGATCGACATGATGGTGAGCAGCTTCGCCGGCTCCGACGGCTGGAAGACGATCGGACCGATGCCGATCCAACGCTGCGCGCCGAGCGCGGAGTGCCCGGCGATGGCGACCGCGCCCAAGATGAGGACGTCGATCACGTAGATCGGCAGCGCCCAGCGTTGCCAGAGATGATAGTCGATGAAGGCGAACGCGAGCATGACGACGGCGCCGACGGCGGCGTAGACGGCCTGGCGGGCGGTGTCACCCGAGCCGTCGGGGACGTGCAGCGTGGCACTCTTGATGACGACGAGACCGAAGAACGCAAGCGCGACGGCGCACAGCGCGAGCGGATAGTTGAACGAGAGATACCAGGGCCGCTCGAGCACCCTAGATTTCTTCGGTCGGCGACGGGTCGGGAAGGCTGCCGTTGCCCGGCGGATGCTCGGGCGCTTGGCTCTGCGCTTCGAGGTGGCCGTTGGTCGCCGTTTGGGTCTTGGCGCGTTGCCTGCGCCTGCGGCGCCTGCGCACGGTGCCGCCCGTCGTATGCCGCGTGCCGTTGCCGCCGACCGCGAGTTGGCGCCGCTCTTCTTCGATCTGTTCGCTCGAGCGCACGTTGACCACGGGGATATTCGCAAGCAGCATGAAGCGGCGGTCCGCGTTTTCGAAATGAACGTCGAGGCCATGCTCGTCGATGTCGAGATAGCGTTGGACGACCGATAGCATTTCGGTCTTCATCGCATCGAAGGTCTCGGGCGCCAGCGACACTCGATCGGAGAGCAACACCAGGCGCAATCGCTCTTTGGCCTGGTTGCCGCTCGTCTCTTCGCGGCGGAAAAACCTCGTGAGAAAGTCCAGCATCGCTCGTTATCCTTTCGCGTCAGCGCGCGAGAAGTTCAGCTTCGAGAGCACGTTTGAGAACCAATCCTTGCGCTGCGTCAGGTCCGGGATGGGCACGTTTTCGCCCAAGAGCCTCGCGGCGATGCGGCGCAGCGCCTGACCGGTCGCCGAACCAGGCATGTCGACGACGGGATTGCCGCGATTGGTCGCGACGATGACCTCCCGATCGTCCGGGATGACGCCGACCAGCTCCAGGCGCAAAACCTCGAGCACGTCATCGACGCTCATCATCGTCCCTTTTTTCACAAGCGCCGGACGCAAGCGGTTGATGATGAGGCGTGCCGGCATGTCGTTCGGCAAGAGCCCGGCCACCCGGTCCGCGTCGCGCACGGCCGAAACCTCGGGCGTCGTCACGATGATCGCCTCTTGCGCGCCGACGACGGCGTTGCGAAAACCCTGTTCGATCCCGGCCGGGCAGTCGATCAGGACGAAGTCGAACTGCTCGGTCAATTCAGAGACGAGGTCGGTCATGTCTTCGGGTTCGATCTCATCCTTGTCGCGGTTTTGCGCAGCCGGGAGCAAGAGCAACGAGCGGCGCACCCGGTCGCGCACGAGCGCCTCGTCGAGCTCGCAACGCTCCTCGATGACATCGAGCGCGTGCATCCTGACGCGGTTCTCCAGCCCCATGACCACATCGAGATTGCGTAAGCCCACATCTGCGTCGAAGACCACGACCCGTTTGCCCGCATCTGCAAGCGCGGCGCCGAGGTTGGCCGTGACGGTCGTCTTGCCGACCCCGCCCTTGCCCGAGGTGATCACGATGGCGCGACCTTTGGCTTCGGTGGCGCGCGGCATGCGCACGCGCTTTTTGGGCGCGGGCTCGGCAGGCGGCGGTTCGACCGCGGCCACGGCGACAGGTTCCGGCGGTTGTGCCGCGGCGGCGGCCAACGCGTCGCCGATCGTCTTTGGCGCGGGCAACGCGATGAGCTCTTCTTGCGGTCGCACCTCGTTGCTCATCGTTGGCCCACCATGATCCTTCGTAGCTTGGTCCACAGACCGTCGGCATCGATCTCGAGCGGTTTGATGTCTTCACCCATAAGACGGCGCGCCATGATTGCGTACATCGCCGAGAGCCTGCGACTCGGGTCGAGCGACACGGGTTGGCCGCGATTCGTGGTGTCGATGATCTCTTCATCGTCGGGGACGACGCCAAGCACCTCGCGTCCCAAGATCTCCGCGACGTCGTCCACGCTCAGCATGTCGCCGGTGCGAACCATGTCGGGCCGCACGCGATTGACGACGAGGCGCGCGCGGCGCGAGCCCAGCATGCCGATCACCCGGTCCGCGTCGCGGATCGCCGACACCTCGGGCATCGTCACGACGATCGCTTCATCTGCGCCGGCGACGGCGTTGCGAAAGCCGTGTTCGATCCCGGCCGGACAGTCGATCAGCACGACGTCGAAATCGGCGCCGAGCGAATGGGCGACCCGGGCCATCTGGGTCTCGCTCACGGACTCCTTGTCTTTGGTCTGGGCCGCCGGCATGAGGAACAAACCGTTGATGCGTTTGTCCTTGATAAGCGCTTGGCGCGGCTGGCAGCGGCCTTCGGCGAGATCCACCACGTCGTACACGATGCGTTTCTCGAGGCCGAGCACGAGGTCGAGATTGCGCAAACCGATGTCCGCATCGACGAGCGCGACTTGCTTGCCCAGGCGCGCGAGCGCGACTCCCAAGTTCGCGGTCGTCGTCGTCTTGCCGACACCGCCTTTGCCCGACGTGATGACGAAGATGTTGCCTCTCACCGGTTCCTCGTTTTTCCGCGCACCCCGAGTGCAGGTCCGATCGCAATCTTTCCCTCCACGATGCGCGCCACCTCGGGCTCCGGCGTTTGGTTGCCAGGCCGGTGCTCGCCTGGCGCTGACGCGATCGCGCGCGAGATGCGCAGCTGCGTCGGCTCCAGCCGCAAGGCATAGACCGACGCTCCAGCATCGCCTTCAGCACCAGCGTGCGCCACGCCGCGTAACGTTCCCCACACCACGATGTCGCCGGTGGCGATGAGCTCGGCCCCGGCGTTGACGTCGCCGACGACGACGATATTGCCGAAGGCGCTTAGGCTCTGGCCCGAGCGCAGATTTCCTTTATAGTAGCAGTTCTGAGCGCCGCCTCCCGCGCCGAGACCCGCTTCCTCTCTTGCATGGCTGGCGGCTGCTCCGTTATGCCCTCTGCGCGCTGCCTCGCGCGCGGCGGCCTCTCCGCCTTCGTGCGCCGCCGCACGAACGTCCGCCGGCTGCGTGCGATCGTCGCGCACGCGGGGCGCGGCGGCGACGCTCGCCGCGACGATGCGCAAGCCGGCGCTGCGCGCCACGTCCGCGACCGCGTCGGTGTCGCAGACCGCTCCGTCTGCCGAAATCCCAAACTCTTCTAAGGTTGCCACGATCCCGGACAGGTCCGCCGGCTCGAGCGCTTGCCCACCGAGCATCAGCACCGCACGGCCCCCGCGGTAGAAATTAGGCAAGGTCGCAAGCCGCTCGCGCAGCTTGCTGACGACAGGTGTGAGCGGCCGCTCATGCAGATGAAGCAAGAGGCCGGATTTGGTACCCTTGATTTGCACGGATTAGCTCTCTTGCCCGCGGCTTTGCGGGTAGTCCATTTTTCCCTTGTGGACGTGACGGCGAATATGCTGTGGACGCGCTGTGCACGAAGCTGAACGCAGCCTGAAACGGAGGCGCAGGGACCCGTAGGCGGCATGTCGCAAAGGGTCCGTATCATCCCCGCTCTTCGGGCGCAAGGAAGCATCGGGGATTGGGCGGGAGACCCACCATGAAGAAGACCGTAGAACGCAGCATCGCCGTGGCCGTGCTCGCTAGTCTCGTCGTATCCAGCGTGCCCGTGCCCGCAGCGGCGGTGTCGACCGCAAGCGAAATTCGCATCGGCGAGCAAGCCGCGCGCCAGGTGGACCAGCAAAACCCCCTTGTGACCGACCCCATCCTGCAGGGATGGGTCAACCAGATCGGGGGCAACCTCGCCCAATTCAGAGCGCGCCCTGACATCCACTATACTTTCAAGATCATCGATACCAATGACATCAACGCGTTTTCGCTGCCCGGCGGATTTGTCTACGTCAACTACGGCTTGTTGAACTTCGTCAACTCTGACGACGAGCTCGCCGGCGTCTTGGGCCACGAAATGGGCCACGTCGAGCGGCGCAATCAGATCACCCTCAACGCAAAGGCGCAGATCCTCAACGTCGTGCTTGGCGTGCTTTCCTTCATCTCGCCGTTCATCTGGCGGTTCGGCGGCCTCATCAACGGGCTGTCGGTCGAGAAGATGTCGCGCATCGACGAGCTGCAAGCCGATCAGTACGGCCTCTTGCTCATGACCCGTGCGGGCTACGACCCCAACGCGATGGTGTCGTTCATGGAGCGCCTCGGAAATCAGGAAGCCGCCCAAGGCAACGATTTGCTGAACAAGTATTTCGAGGACCACCCGGAAGCGCCCGATCGGGTCGCCCACCTGCGCGGATACCCCGAGCTTTCCAAGCAGACGACGGACCAGATGCTCGCAGAAGCGATCCACGACCAAGACGAAGGCCGCTATGCGTATGCGCAGCACAAGATCGACCTCGTGCTTGCAAAGGACCCCAACAACCAGTTGGCGCTCTTGCATGCGGGCCAGATCGACGTGGCGCTCGGGGATTATAATGAAGGGCAGCTCGCGCTTGGCAAGGTGCAGCACGCTGCCAGCCTCACCCCGGCCGCCCGCGCCGCAGCGCAGCAAGAGATGGCGCTGCTTCCGGAGGCCGAGATGCCCGGCGGCAAGCTGCTCGATCCGGACATCACGCCGCTCGTCAAGCAGGTGGCGGACGCGATCGCAGCCACGAAGCTCACCCAAGCGTCGCTCGAGGATCACATCAAGCTCGGCCGCGACGATTTGACGCGCTTCAACACGCGCTTGAACAACATGATGTACGAGGTGCCCGATTTCAGCCAAGTCGATGTCCAGCCGGGCAGCCGCTTGGACGGCGTGATGGCCGATCTCGCGCACATGGCGAAAGACATCAACATCGTCGAGGATAAGGCCGACGCGCTCATGCTCAATTCGCCCGGCATGCTCAAAGACGACGTCAGCGTGCTCAACGAGATGAACGCGCCGCTGCACCGCAAGGCCATGACGGCGACCGACCTCGAACTTTTGCCCTACTACCCGGATCTGCTGAAGCAGATGAACCAGTCGCAGAGCGATCTCATCTCGGGCGTCAACACCTCGCGAGGTGCGGTGGCGCTCGCCTGGCAGGCCATCCCCTTGCTCGACGATTACTTCAGAGAACTCGACCGGGCGCAGCTCGACTTCGGCGGCGATCTCTCTCCGCGCACCGCGCAAGACCTCAAGCCGCTCGCGGTCAAAGCTGAAACGGCGCTCGACGGCGCCGCGGCCTCTGCTGAGATCGCGCAGTCGGCATACTTCAACGCGCAAGCCCGTCAGCTCATCAGTTCCGTGACCATGCTCGGCGTGGGCGTCTCGCAGCCGCGCTACGAAACGCTCGCACACGTCATCTCCTATCGCCTCGGCATCGATCCGCCCACCTATGAGGAGAGCGTCCGTCTGGGTCTTTCCGCCGGCGACCTGACCGCGGCCACGTGGCTTGCGGCCGAGGAGAAAGTTCCCGTGAGCACCATCATTAACGAAGAGCGGGCAACGGGCAAGAGCGTCATCGACATGGCGGTGGCGAAAGGGCTCTCCCAGGAGTCGCTTGAGATCATGTTAGGCATGATCTACGAAGGCTACACGGAGAAGCCGCTTGATTAGAAGCCGCCTCGCTTAGGGCGTGGGCAGCGCGCCGGAGTGGGTTGCGGGCATCCGTCGCCACGTCAACCTCAAACAGGTTGACGCCGAGGTCCAAAAACCGGTCGTCCTCGGTATCGCGGGCGCGCGCCGGGAGGCGTTTGCCGCCGAGCTGGTGCGCGCCGGCGCGGTCCGCCCGGGCGCGCTTGTAAGCGCGGAAACGCTCGACGATCTCGGCGTTCCGAGCGGAGCGATCTTGCGGACCGCCGTCTACTGTCCTGAAACGGGGTCGCACAACGGCGCCCTCGAGCGCGCCGGATCGTTACCCTACGCCGTGTGCGTGCTGCGCGTCGAAGGCGATGCGACAGGGCCGCAGCCGGCGATCACCGCGGCTCCCGCGGCCCGTCCGGCGATCGGTCAGCCGGCGATCTATCCCCTGAGCGTGCTCGAGCTCTCTCAACTGCGCCGCTATATGCTGCCAGACATCGTGCGCCTGTATCGCGATCACGAGATCGCGTTGGCTGCCGCCATTCCCGCATTCCGACCGGTCGTCGCGGCGAAACTGACGCACGATTGCGCGATGACCTGCCTAAAAGTCGCCGCGGCCTCGGCGGTCGCCGATCACATCCCGGTCGTGGGCCTTTTGGTCGGCGGGATCACGTCAGCCGGCGATACCATCGCCATCACCGCGCTTCAGATGCGCATGTTGCTGCGCATCGCCGCCGCGTACGGCAAGAAGCCGGAGTTCGCGCGCATCTTGGAATTGTTGCCGGTGGTCGGCGGAGGTTACGGCTGGCGCACGCTTGCGCGCGAAGCGTCCGGCTTTATCCCGATAGCCGGCATCCCTATCAAAGCCGCGATCGCCTACGCGGGCACCCTCGTCGTGGGGCAAGTCGCCGCGCACTACTACGAGACCGGTCTGCCGATGTCGCGCGGCGCCATCGGCGCTGCCTATCGCGATGCGTCGGAGCGTGCCAAGGCTTTTGCCGGGCGCGCGCTTTCGAAGCGCAAACGCGCGTAAGGTCCAAGGGGCGACTTGCCAGTCGCCCCCTACAAAGAGCGGCGGCCTTCGAGGGCGCGCGTCAGCGTGACTTCATCTGCATAGTCGAGATCGCCGCCGATGGGCAAGCCGTATGCCAAGCGCGTGACCTTCACGCCGAGCGGCGCGAGCAGCCGGGCCAGATACAGCGCGGTCGATTCGCCCTCCGCATTCGGGTTCGTCGCGATGATCGCTTCGGCGACGCCGTCCTTGCGCACGCGCTCGGTGAGCTCGGCGATCTTGAGCTGAGCGATGCCGATGCCTTCGATCGGTGAGATGAGCCCTCCGAGCACATGGTAACGGCCGCGATAGCTCATCGTGCGCTCGATGGCGTAGACGTCCTTGGCCTCAGCGACGACGCAGAGGAGCGACGCATCGCGACGCGGGTCGCTGCAGATGGAGCACGGATCGCCCTCGGTGAGGGAAAAGCAGCGGCTGCAGAAGCGGACCTTTGATTTGAGATCCAAGATCGCGCGGCTGAGCGCCTCGGCGTCTTCCTTGGAAGCCGACAGCAGATAGAAGGCGAGGCGTGCGGCCGTCTTCGGTCCGATCGTCGGCAGCTTCTCGAGCTCGCTGATGAGCGCCGTCAAGGGTGGTGCGAGGTGGTCCAAGCTTCGTCAGAGTCCGGGCAGACCGAGTCCACCCGCGAGCGGCCCCATGCGCTGCGCGGAGAGTTCGGCTGCTTTGGCCTGCGCGTCGCGGAAAGCGATACCGATGAGATCTTCGAGGGTCTCGACGTCTTGTGGATCGACCGCCTGCGCGGAGAGCTTGATGCTTCGCAGTTTTCCGTGCCCGTCGAGCGTGACGGTCACGGCGCCGGAACCCGCGGTCCCCGAGACGGTTTCGTTACCGAGCTCGTCTTGGATCCGCGCCAGTTGCTCTTGCAGTTTGCGCGCTTGGCGCAAGAGATTCGGATTCATATCGTTTCCTAGATGAGGTCGGCGCCGAGCACGGACTCGGCCAGCGAGAACGCGCCCGTCTCGACCCTGTCCGTTTTTGCCGATCCGCCTCCGGCGTCGGCCACGACGATGCATTCAATGGACGGCGCCGCACCCCAGATCTCCGCGATGGACGCCGCGATCACCCCGGCCATCGCCGGTTCGGCAAGCAGATCGCGGTTGAACCGGCTGGGCACGCCCAGTCTGACAACCGTGGGATTTGCGTCGACGAGCACCGCGTGCTCGAGGTGCCCATAACATGGACGCGAGCGGTCTTTCACAGCGCTCTTCACCTGGGGCCATAGCGCTTGCAGCTTCGGCAGCGTGAGCGGCTCCCCGACAGGGCTTGCGGCGGCGGGTAGCGGCGACGCCGGCGGTACGAGCTCGACATCCCGGGGCGTGGTGTCCTCGTCGGGCACGGTCTCACTTGCGGTCGAGCCCTTCTTCGCGCGCTTGGGTGCTTGCGCTTGCGACGCATGCGCGACAGCCGATGCACCCCCGCCTTGCGGTCCCGTCCGCTCTTCGAGGATGCGCAAGCGGTCGGACAACGCCTGGAGGCTGAGCTCGTCGCCGGGCAAGACGACGCGGATGAGCGCGAGCTCCAAGTCGATGCGCGGTTGCGCAGAGTAGCGCTGCGAGATCGCCTCCGAAAGATTGCGGAGCACCGCAAGGATACGAGCGCGCGGCAAGCCTGCGGCCCGCTCCACGATCCGCTCCGCCGCCTCGCGAGGCAGCTCTGCTCCGAGCACGTCCGGACTGACCTGCGCGAGCAAAGCCAATCGGAACCAGCGCAGCAATTCCTTCGCGAGCCACGCCGGATCCGTACCGCGGTCGACGGCCGCCGCGATCGTCTCGAGCACCGCGCGCGCGTCGGCCGTCGCGACGGCCTGCGCCGTCCGCTCGACGAGATCCGAGATGGGAGCGCCGAAGGCTTCATCGAGGACGGCTTCGTCGAGTTTGCCGTCTGCGGCAAACCCGCGCGCCTGCTCGAGCAGGACGAGCGCATCGCGCAAGGCGCCGTCGGCGAGAAAGGCCAGCCGCGTCAGCACGCCGGGACCGACCGCGATCTTCTCTTCCTTGGCGACCTTGGCGAGCCGGCGCTCGATATCTTGAGGCTGCACGCGGCGGAACTCATAGCGTTGGCAGCGCGAGAGGATGGTCTGCGGGACCTTGTTGGGCTCGGTCGTCGCGAGGATGAAGACGACGTCGCTCGGCGGCTCCTCGAGCGTCTTGAGCAGGGCGTTGAACGCCTCGGCGGTGAGCATGTGGACCTCGTCCACGATGTACACCTTGGTGCGGAACTGCGACGGCGCGAATTTGACGCGCTCGCGCAGTTCGCGGATCTCGTTGATGCCGCGGTTGCTCGCCGCGTCGATCTCGATCACATCGAAGGCGGTCCCCGCGGCGATCGAAACGCAGGCTTCGCACTCGCCGCATGGATCCGGCCGCGGCCCGCCGCGCAAGCAGTTGAGGCACTTGGCGAGGATGCGCGCCGCGGACGTCTTGCCTGTACCCCGTGGACCGGCGAACAGATACGCGTGGGCCACTCTAGAGTTCTTGACGGCCGCTTGCAATCCGGTAACGACCGACGGCTGGCCGACCAACTCGTCAAAACCGACAGGACGATACTTGCGATAGAGCGTCAGGGAAAGACGTTCGGGAACAAAAGGAGGCACAATCTCGTTTCTTCGTTTGGGGGAATGTGCTTTCCTAGACTAGAGGTACCGGAGCAAGCGAAGTGGTAGGTTTCAAGCGCAAACTCCAGGGGTAAAAATAGCACAAGCGGTCGGATTCCGCATTGCCCTTTGTGCCGCGGTGGTATGAAACCGCCGCGCTCGTCTCTTTCTCCAGCAGTCCCAAATCCAAGGAAGGTTGCACGCAACACGTCATGTCCGTCGACATCGACCTGAACGAAGCGCTCCGGCGCCATTTCGGTTACAAACATTTCTACCCGGGCCAGGAAGAAGTGATCCGCCGCGTGCTGGCCGGTAAGGACACCCTCGCCATCCTCGCGACCGGCGCGGGCAAGTCCATGTGCTATCAGCTGCCCGCCTTGCTTTTGCCGGGCACGACCGTCGTCGTGTCGCCGCTCATCGCCCTCATGAAGGACCAGCTCGACATGCTCGCGGACGCGGGCATCAGCGGCACGATCGCGCTCAACAGCACGCTGACCGAAGACGAAGAAGCTTCGCATCTCGATCGCATCGAGGGCGGCAACTTGAAGCTAATCTACGTGACGCCCGAGCGCCTCGAGGACGAGGCATTCGTCGATATCATCAAGCGCCTGCACATCCCGCTCTTCGTGGTCGACGAAGCCCACTGCATCTCGCAGTGGGGGCACGATTTCCGGCCCGCCTATCTGAACCTCGGGCGCGTGATCGGCTCGCTCGGACACCCGACGGTGCTCGCCCTGACGGCCACAGCCACGCCTGCGGTCCGGGAAGACATCACGACCCAGCTCGGGATCCCGCAAGCCAAATCCATCGTGCGCGGCTTCGACCGCCCGAACCTCGTCTACGAGGTCGCCCGTGCCTCGAGCGATGACGACAAGCTGCGAGTGCTGCGCAACAAGCTCGCGGGCCCGTTGCGCAATTCGCTCGGCATCATTTACACCGCGACGATCAAGAACACGTACGCGGTTTCCGAGTACCTGCGCGAGGAGCTCGGCATGGACGCCGACGTCTATCACAGCAAGTTGCAAAAGGCCGAGCGCGACCGGGTGCACGACCACTTCATGAACGAGGACGTCAAGGTCGTGGTCGCGACGAACGCGTTCGGTCTGGGTATCGACAAGCCGAACATCCGCTTCGTCATCCACTACGATCTTCCGGGCAGCGTCGAGGCGTACACGCAAGAAGCCGGGCGCGCAGGACGCGACGGGGAAGAGTCGCTGTGCCTTCTGCTGTATCGCCAAAGCGACACCCGCGTGCAGAACTACTTCCTCACCGGCAAGTATCCGGACGTCGAAGAGGTGCAGAAGGTCTACGGAACGCTGCAGTATTTCGAGCAGCAAGACAATGGCGTGTCGCTCTCCGACTTGCGCAAGATCTCGCAACTGCCGCTCACCAAGCTCAAAGTCATTCTGGCGCTGCTCAAGAAGGGCAACTTCATCCGCAACGTCTCCAAGGGCACCTATGGATTGCCGCCGGAGCTGAAAAAACGCTCGGACCGTTCTCTCAACCTGGCCAGCTACGAGACCAAGAAATCGTACGACCAGAGCAAGCTCGCGATGATGTTGCAGTATTGCGAAACGCGCAGCTGCCGCCGCAAGTTCATCCTCAATTATTTCGGTGAGGAATACGATCGTCCGAATTGCGGGGCATGCGACAACTGCCGCGCAGCGCTCCTCAAGGGCGTCGAAGAGTTTCTCCCCGAAGACGGTGCGGCGGATTTCAGGATCGGCGATGTGGTCGCCCATCCGAAGTTCGGACAAGGCACGGTGGAGCGGGCCGAGCGAGACCTCGTGACCGTCTTGTTCCCAAGCCACGGTTACAAGACGTTGCTCGCGACCGCGGTCAGCCGGGTGGTCCAGCAGATCGCTTGATGCGCGAACGCGAGCGGTTCGTCGCGTTCGTGCTCTCGGCGCTTGGCGCGGCGGCGATCGCCGCTTCGTCGCTTCTGGCCGCACCGCCGCGAGCGACCGCCCAACCCGAGCCGTCCGCATCGCCCTCTCCAGTTGCGAGCGCGAGCCCCGGCAACGAGCCGGCCGCGCCAGAATCCGCATCGCCGGCCGCCTCCGAGGAGCCGAGCGGTTCTCCGAGTCCGACCGAAATCGTCATCCCCCCGTCGCCGCAACCGGTGCAGCTCGGGCAAAGCTCGATCGGCCTGATCCTAGGCCGCGGCGCATCCATACGCGTGAGCTCGCCCCCGAGCGGCGTGCTCATCCTTTCGGGTTTTGACCCGGCCGTGGTGCGCGCCATCTTCAATCCCATCTCGCGCACGATCGACCTGTGGGGACTCCACGCGGGGACGACGACCATCACGGCGACCGATAGCTTCGGATTGACCGCCACCGTTGCGGTCACCGTGCAAGCCTACGCCGGAAAGGCGTACGATTCGACCTCGGTGACGATCACGGGCGATCCGGCTTCGGCCGCTTACGTGGCCGAGGCAGCGGCCGATGCGGCCCGGCTTGTCGCCTATCCGGAATCCGGCGCGCGGGTCGACACGGATCTCACCGCGGTGCGGGGCAGCGTCGCGCTCGCCGCCGACAATGCGGCACGCGTGACGGTCCCCATCAGCATCAGCGGCGCGGGCTACGCCACCTATCAGAAAAACATCAGCGTCCTCGTGCAGAACGTCGCGCAGCCGGGCATTCCACCAAAGAACCTCCTCGTCTCGGATTTCCCCGAGACGATCGTGGAAAACGGTACGCTCTTCTACTCCGATGTGAGCATCGACGAACCGGCACGCCTGCTGTACTACCACTATGCCAATCCCTCGTCGCAAGCACGCCGGGTCATCGTCAAGGCGCAGAACAACGGCATCGATTCGAGTGTGCTCGCGATGTTGTCGGGCATCGCCGGACCGAGTCCCAACATCCTCTCCGTCGGCCACGAGTCGACCAAACGCTTCTTGGTGAACGAGGCCTCGAACCAAGGGCGGGTCTTCGAAGTGCCGCCGCATGCGACCGTCAACATCGTCGATCAACTGCTGCCCGCGGCCACGCTCGTCAGCGGACTCATGCAATTGCGCGTGATCTCCGGGAGCAGCATCCGCGTCGCGGTCGTGGTGCAGGACGCCACGGAGGTTCCGGTCGGCCCGATCTCCGACACGCTCCTGTCGAGCGCGGTGAAGCACGCTCGCGGCGTGTATTCCGTTCCCGATTTTTCGTACGACCTATCGTACAGCATCGGCAACGACCCCGCGGTCCTCTTGATCGGCAAGCTGCCGCTGCCCAATCTCGTCTCGGGTGAGGTCTTAGGCGGCGATTACGGCGTGAAGCAGTCCGCAACCGTCACCTTGCTCAATTCCACAAGCAGCGAAGCGCACGTCGGCATGTGGTTCGAACCGCGGGGAGGCCGGGCGACCGGCACGTTTCTCATCAACGGCAGCCTCGTCCAGCTCCACCCGGTGGACTTTGGGCAGCCGGCGCTCGTCCGGGGCTTCACCGTGCCCGCTCACGGCTACCAGCGGGTCGACCTCGTGACCATGCCGGAAGGCGGCTCCTCGTATCCGGTCCAGGTCCTGTTCGCATCGCAGCCCCCGCCCGGGGCAAGCTGGAACGTCTCCCAGGCAGTCTATTGACTCGAACACCGATCCTGGGAATTGTCATCGCCTTGTCATGAAGCGCTCATGGACATCTCACCTGGGAACGCGCCGAAGTTGAAACCAAACGCGAATGATTTACGTCAAGTGAGGGAGAGCCACACAACGCTCCTACAGAGAAAGGCATGACATGAAAGCTAAATTGTTCGCGCTCCTCGCAGTCGCTGGGCTGTTCGCCGCAGCCGGCGCCAAGGCGGACGCCGCGGTGATCTTCTTCCACCCGATCCGCGTGTATGCGCCCGCCATCTACGAACCGGCGCCCGTCTACGTCCCGGCCCCGGTCGTCGCGTACGGGCCTGCACGCTACGCCGGCGCCTACAACATGCAAGGCGTCGTGACGTCCGCCGTACCGTATCACCTCACCGTCCGGGTCGACGATCGTTTCTACCCCGTGCTCGAGCACAACGGCACGATCATCAATCCGACGGGAGCCACACTCGCACCGAGCATGATCGTGAACATCGCGGGCTGGTGGGATCGCTACGGCGTGTTCCACGCCAATCGCATCGACGTGGTCCGTTACTGATCGCCACCTTTCGGTTCGCTCCCCCAACCGCGCCGTCACCACCCGGCGCGGTTTCCTTTTCAGGCGACCGAACGATAGACATCGACGAGGCGTTGCGCGACCGATCGCCAGGTGAAGCTTCGCGCGCGCATCTGTCCGCGTTCGAGCAGCGGGCCTAGCAAGACCGAATCCGCGAGCACGCGTGCGAGAGCTTCGCCAAAGGCCTCGTCATCGCCGGGAGTCACAAATATAGCGCAATCTCCGAGGACCTCGCGAAGAACCGGGATGTCGGCTGCGATGACCGGCACCCGCGCCGCGAGCGCCTGCAGCGGCGGCAGTCCGAAGCCCTCGTAGCGAGAGGGAAAGATCAGGGCCGTCGCGCCGGCGTAGAGCGAGCGCAGACGGTCGTCGGCGACGTAACCCAGAAGCTCGACTCTTCCGGACACTCCCGCCACGTCAGCAGCTTTCCGGACCCTCTCTGCGTAGCCCGTCTGCACGCCCGCGCTGATCAAGCGCACGTTCGGCACGCGTGCGATCGCGCGGACCGCGGTTGCAAGATCCTTGCGCGCCTCGACCGTTCCCACCGCCAGCACGTATGGCGGGTCGCTTGGCGTGCGCTCGATCGCGAACCATTCGTCGTCCACGCCTGCGCCCGCGACGGCGATCGCGTCCACGCGCACGTCGAGCCGCCGCGCGATCTCGGCGCGCGCGGTTTCCGTATCGGCGACCAGCCGGTCCGCTTTGCGCGCAAGACTGCGCTGCGCGCTCGCAAAGTACATCCGGCTGTAGGAGCGTCCCCGCACCGCGCCCGCAAGCCACGCCAGATCGTGAACCGTGAGCACGCAGGGGTGCGGCGGAAAGCATGAGAGCGTGCCTCCGGTGAAGTGCGTGACGTCGGCCTTCGCCCGGCGGGCGAGCCGCGGCGCTATGATCTGGTCCCACAGCACGCGGCGGTCGAAGCGCCATACATCCACATCCGGAACGGCGATCTCGGTGAGCTCGATGTCCGCGCGCGCCCGCAACGCAGTCGCGACGTTGCGGACATAGGTGCCAAGCCCGGTACCCGTGCCAAACGCGTACTGCGTCTCAAGCGCCACGCGAAGCGGCTTCACGGTTGTGTTGAGCCGCCCGTGCGCGCGAGTCCCTCGACTGCATGCTCCTCGCCGGGATGCAGCTCCAAGATGCGTTCGAACGTCTGTCGCGCGGCGGCTCGGTCGCCGAAGCGCAACTCCCCGAAACCGTAGGAGAGCAAGTAGTCCTCGTTGAGGGGAGAGAGCGCGGTTGCATGCGCAAGAGCATCGAGCCCGGATTTCGCCCGCTCGCGCGCAGCGCCGCGCGCGCCCGTTCGTGCCGCGGCTGCGAGATCGATCTTGCCGATCTGCGCGTAGACTGCGGCAAGGTCCGAGCGGTCGACGAAATCGTTGTGCAATTTCGCCAAGAGCGCTGATTCCACGGCAAGCGCCGCGTCGTATCTTCCCGCGGCCACCAACTGCGCCGCGACTTGGGAGACCTTTTCGACCGCCTTCGCCTGCACGTAACGGTCGATGGCTTCGTTCGTTCGGCCCATCGCGGCAAGCGCGTCGCCGGCCTGCGCCAAGCACGGCGATCCGCACGCGGCGCGATCGAATTCCGCAAGCGCGCGGGCCGGATCGCTCGCCAGAAGCGCTCGCCCAAAATCCTCGTGCAACATGGCCCAATCCGGCTCAAGCGCCAATCCGGTTTCGAAGAGGCGCGCGGCCTGCACGCCGTGTCCTTGCAGCAGCGCCCGATTGCCTTCATCGTCATCCCACCACGCCCGCAAAGCGCGCTGCGAGAAAAGCCCAAGCAGCACGAGCACCGCGATGGCGACGAGCCACGCCGAACGCTTGCTCACGCCTGGGGCGCTAGAATTTGACGCTGAAGTAGAGGTTCTGCCGGTTCTCCGTCCAGGTGGTGCTGGACGATGCGTTGTCCGTGTAGACGTTGCGATTGAAGAACAAGTTGATCGATGAATTGCTCTTCGGTATGTTGTACACGAGGCCGCCGGCATAGGCGGTCGTGTGCTGGGTCAGGCTCTGGGTCAGCGCGCTCAGATCGACGTTGCCCGCGAGCTGCTCTGAGAAACTGCCTTTGACGGTCAAGCGCGAGGACACCGGCACGGCCAAGGACGCAGCGCCGACATATTGCTGCACGTTCGTCGAGGTGGGATACAGCACGATCGGGCCGGACGCCGGACCCGCAGACGGCGCAAGGCCGAGCGGCGGCAGCGCGCTACTGCCGAAGCCCCCGCCATTCGTCTGTGCAAGCGTCTCGTAGAGACCGTCCAAACTGACGGTCGCGCGCCGATTGAGCAACGGCAACGCCACGGTCATCCCGCCGTTGAAAGCATTGTAGTTCGATGCCGAGGCGAACGCCGGACCGAGGATCTGGCTCGCCAAAGACGTGGATTGCACGGCCTGCAGCGACTGTTCGCCCAGCCGCACCTTCACGCCCAGGTGCGCCAGTTTGAGCGGGATGCTCAACTGCACCGACGATCCGGCGAGCGCGGGGGTGTTGCCCCCGTACCAATACGGGCCTTGAGCGGAGAGCGAATTGACGAGCGGAAACGCCATGAGGCTTGACGAGGATCCGATCCCATCGGGCGTGACTTGCGCCGCCAGCGCGGCCGGCTCGGTTCGCAATCCCAGGATGCTGCCGAGTGGCGATGCCGCTTGGGCTTGCGGGAAATTGTAAAATGCGAAAACCGCAGGTCCCTGCGACGCGATGCCGGCGCCGTTCGCGTGGCCGTTCGGCGCGCTATCGATGAAGCTCACCGCGCTTTGCCCGCCGAGCAATTTGAAGGACAGCCCGAGTTCCTGTTCGTCGTTCACGGCGAACGCTTGCGCCGCCGGGTCGGCGCTCGGAGTGTTGGTCACGTGACCGAACAACGTGGGCGCGTTCTTATCGTGGGCGAGGGGCAAGGAGAACTGAAGCGCCGACGTGCCCGCGTTGGCGCCTTGCTGCGGACCCGTGAATCGGATGGCGTCGCCGTGATTGGGCGTGCCGAGGATGCGATCGATCGAGAGATCGCTCGAGTGAGAAGAGTCGTCCGCAAAGGCTGCGGAAGAAAGCAAGGCGACGGCGACGGCAAACCCGCCGGCTCGTGCGATAATCCCCCGCTTCAAGACGACCTCCTCGGATGATGATACTTCAACGACGCGCGACCGTCTGTGCGCTGGGCGACATGCGTGACCTATTTTCGCCGCACGGAAGTTGAGCCACATCCGCCTTCGCCGGGGTCCTTCAGTATCCCCTTCGAAACCGTCTCAGACAGCGCTTGAACGCCTGCTCTTTCAGGCTTTGTGATTCAGGCCTTGCCGATAGCGCTCGATGATGAGCAACGCCGCATATCCATCCAGCGGCTGGTCGGGTACCAGAAGACCGCGCGGTACGAAGCGCCATAGTCCTTTCGGCGGATGATCTTCATAATAAAGCCTTCGTGCCTCGAGGCTCGTGTTGCGTTCGTCGACGACCGTCACCGGCAGCTGCGGCCAGCGCGCGCGGATGAGCCCCAAGACGAGCTCTGACTTCGTTGCATTCCCGAGGCACACCATGCGCACGGCTCCTCGCGCGATATCGCGTTCGAGTCGCGCGACGAGGGCTTCCGTCGCGACGATCTCAACCGCCAAGCGCACGCCTGAAACCGACACGATTGCGTAACCGCACTTGACCATGCCGGGGTCGATGCCCACGTCAGCTTGCACAGCCGTGTTGCTCGCGGTCTTATCGGGGGGTGACGGTGAGCTCTGCATTGAGCGGACCGGAAGCGTAGATATCGGTCGCGGCGATCGCCTTCACGAGCGCGGGTCCATGCGTCGCGACCAGCCGCGTGACCGCTCGGTTGAACACGTCCGGATCGGTCGTGGGGTTGTCGGCCAGCATCGGCGGCATGCCATGATCCGCGGCGCTGCGGCTAATGGCGGTGTTCAGGCTGATGAGCGCCGCCTGATCGGTGCTGATGTTCCTGCCGTCATTCACCATGACGGACGAAATGATCTCGCCTTTGCGATACAGCAACGAGTCTTTGTAGACGTGGAGCGAAAAGCGCCACGGACCGCCGCGGAAGATGTTTTCGCCGGCGACTGGAACCACGATGGCCGGCGTCGGCTGCAAGGATTTGATGTAGGCGGCCGTCTGCGCGATCTTCGCTTTTGCGTCGGCGCTTTGGGGACTCGTGCGATACGGCTGCACCGGAAAGTTTTGCGAGAGGTTCGCGACGCCTTGGAAAAGCAGTGACAGCCGGTCTTCGATCTGCGGCAGCGAATCGGTCGAATTCACGATGAAGGCCGGGCTGAGGGGTTCGCCGGCGCGCAACACGACCGGGTCTTGCAGCAGCTGATCCCGCTCGCTCGTGAGGTTCGCGATCTGCTCGTTCAGTTTTTGAATGGAGAACAGCGCTTGGCGGGCATCGTTCGACACGAGCAGCAGCACGCCGACGACCAAGAGCGCGATGATCATCCCGAAGCCGATCGCGAAGATGGTGCTCGTGTATCTCGGTCGCAACCCGAACAGCGTCATGCGGCGGCGCCCGACGAGGTGACCCACGCGATCGCCGATGTAGGCGATGATCCCCGCCACGACCACAATGCCGAGGATCGTGAAGAACGCGCCCAGATCTGCAAGCGAGGTCGCGACGACCATCTAGACGCTGGCCGCCTGACGCAAGAGCCAGATGCCGGTCAGTGAGAACAAGACGTTGGGCACCCAGGCCATGATGAGGCTCGTATTCGGATTCGACTGGCCGACGGCGAGACAGATCGTCGTGACCACGTAGAACCCGAAGACGATGGCGATGCTGATGCCGAATCCGGCTCCCGACGACGAGCGCTGCGGGCGTATGCCAAGCGGGATCGCCAAGAGCGCGAAGACCAAGCACGCGAACGGGCGCGCGAGCTTGCTATGGTAGGTGACCAGCAAGCGCGCGTAGCGCACGGGGTCCTTCGCCTCGACGCCCTCGGAGAGCAGACTTCGTATCTCGGCGCGGCTCATGTCTTCAGGCTGCTTTCCTTGTTCGACGAGCTGGGCTGGGTCTGCGCCGATGTCGATCGAGAGCTGGGGATTGTCGATCCGCTCGCAGCAGGGATCCAAGACGTATTCGATCGCGTCGAAGAATTTCCACGAACCGCCGCGGTACGCCCCCCGCGGCGCGAAGAGCAGCGAGATGGGCGTGGCGCCACGGAACACCTCGATCGTGGTGTTCTGCAGCTCCTTTTTCTTCGGGTCGAAACCTTGGGCGAGGGTGAGCTGGCGGTCGCCGTTGGGCAGACCGGAATTCACGATCTGGTCTGTCAAGATTTCCGTGCCTCCGGATTGGATCTCCCGCTTGAGGATCTCTTGCGCCTTCCCGGTCGCCGTGGGGACGATCACTTCTTGGAACCACAGGCTCACGAGCGATGCCGCAAGACCGACCGCCACCATGGGTGCGGCTATACGGTAGACGCTGATGCCGCCCGCGCGCATGGCGGTGATCTCCGAGTCCCCCGAGAGGCGGCTCATCGCAAGCAGCACCGCGAGGAGCATGGACATGGGAAACGTCAGCACGAGCGTCGCCGGCAGCGTGTAGGCGAAGTACTTGCCGGCGGCGATGAGACTTGCGTGTTCTTCCGACACGAGGCGAGCGATGTTGAGCAGTTCTCCCGCGACGAAGAGCAGCGTGAAGGCGGCCAGGCCGAAGAGCAACGGGCCGCCCAACGCCTGCACCATGTAGCGGTCGAGGATCTTCACAAGCGGAAGCTTTCACCCAAATAGAATTGGCGCGCGATCGGCGAGTCCGCCACTTCCGAGGCCGTGCCCGAAACTTGGATCTTGCCGCCGTTGAGGATGTAGGCGCGATCGACGATGGCGAGCGTCTCACGCACGGCGTGATCGGTGATCAAGACGCCCAGGCCTTTGGCGCGCAACAGCCGGATGATCTCTTGGATGTCGGCCACCGCGATCGGGTCGATGCCGGTGAACGGCTCGTCGAGCAAGAGGAACGTGGGATCGGTCGCGATCGCGCGCGCGATCTCCACTCGACGGCGCTCGCCGCCTGACAGCACCTCGGCGCGGTTGCCGGCAAGCGCTTCGAGGCCGAATTCGGCGAGCAGCAGCGGCAGCCGTCGTTCTTGCTCGTCCGGCAAGACCCCGCGCTGCTCCCAGATGAGCCGCAAGTTGTCCGCGACCGAGAGCCGCCGGAAGACGGACGACTCCTGCGAGAGATAGCCGATGCCTTCACGCGCCCGCAGGTGAATGGGTTGGTGCGTGATGTCGGTCTGCGTGCCGTCCCCGGAGGTGAGCAGCACGCTGCCGCCGTTGGGCCGCACGAGTCCTACGACCATGTAGAAGGTCGTCGTCTTGCCGGCGCCGTTCGGCCCCAACAGGCCCACCACTTCGCCCGCATTGACCTCGAGGCTGACATGGTCGACGACCGTGCGTGGACCGTAGGTCTTCGTCAGCGAGCGGACGTCGATCGCGCGCGCGAGCGGCTTGTCGATCAGGGTTTGCGTGCCTCCTGTGGCCCGTTGCCGAAAAGCTGGATCTGTTGGAGATCGAGGTCGGCGATCGCGCGAGTGCCGGTCAGCTTGTAGCCGCTCGGATCGGTCGCGACGACGTTCCCCACCGCCGTGAGAAGCCGGGTCTTCTCGTCGTACGTCATCCTGTCCGACGCCAGCGTGTCGCCCGCGGCCGTGCGCGCGATCACGCCGCCCGAGAGCGCGACGTTATGCGTGTTCTCGTCCACGGTCGCCACCGGGGCGGTTACCGTCAGCCGCGGCTTGCCTCCTTTAAAGAAATGCAGCAGATTGTCGTGGAACGTGCCTTGCGCGAGCGTCGTCGAATACACGACCGTCGCCGCTTCGAGCGTGTATTCGCGCTCTCCGTGCGAGATGTTCGTGATCGTCACCGGGTGCTGCTTTGTCCCCTGCGCACTGATGTGGTAGAAGGGTCCGTTCCCGGGTGACGGGGGAGGACTCGTGACCGCTTGCGGCTGTGGTTTTGCGCACGCCGCGCACGCGAGCACGATCGCGATCGCCAACCATCTCATGCAGCGCCCTCCCTTTGCGGCGCGAGCGCAAACAGCATGCCGAGCATGGGCCACGCCACGACGAGCGCAAAGGTGGTGACCACGTCCACGCTGTTCTGCAGCGCCGTCGCGACAAACCCCGTGACCAGCGCCGCAAAGAGCGACCTGCGTTCCCTATCGCCGGGCGCGATCCGCGATCCTATGCGGATGCTTTCGCGCGTCGCGGCGACGACGAGCCAGATCGCGGCCACAAGACCGAGGATGCCGTTTTCGATGAGCAGTTGCAACGGCAGGCTATGGGCGTGCACCTCGCTCGCCGAGTATTCGGGGAGCCGAAACGACGGATAGACGAGATGAAATCCGAACGGGCCGACGCCGGTCAAGGCAAAGCGTTGCGCGATCCGCAACGCGCCGGCCCAGACCGCGATGCGCGATGCGTTTTCGCTCGGGTCGTGCGCCACATCGCGGAAGACAGTCACGAAGAGGACCAGGCCCATGCCCGCAGCGACGAGATAGGCCAGGGTCGCGCGACGACCGAGCGTGCGCACGAAGAAGACGAGCCCGACGAGCAGACTGATGATGGCCGCGCGCGAGACGGACAGCAAGAGGCCGAGAGCGCCGCAGCCCGCGGCGGCAAGCCCGATCGCCCGTAGGCCGCGCGGCGCCGCGAGCTGCGCCAGGCCGATGGGGATCACGAAGAGCAGGTAACCCGCGAGTTCGTTCGGTTGCAAGAAGCTTCCCGATGCTCGGCCGTGCTCGTAGGCGAACATCGCAGGCGGCAGCCTCGACACCGAGAGCACGCACGCGGCGATCGCAGCGATCGCGGCAGAGACGAGATAGCAGCCGATGAACCCGCGTCTGGTGCGGTCGTCTCCCAGCACTTCGGTCGCGCACAGCAGCACGATAAAGCCGGCGAATAGCGTCACGATCGAGAAGACGCCCTGCAAGGGAAAGACGGCCCACCCGATCGCCGCGAGCTGCGCGAGGACAACGGCGCAGAGCGGTGCCCACAGCTGCTTGGGAAAACCCCGCACGCCGTGGAGCGCGAGGCCGAGCATCCCCGCAAGCACGAGCAGCGCGGTCGCGCCTGCGATGATCCGCGCGAGCGCGACAGGTGGATGAGGCGCGGCCGCCGGCAGAGTACCTGCGAAGACGATCAACAACGGCAGGTACGGGCCGAGCAGCGCGAATCCGAACACGGGTGCCGCGAGGAACGGACGCGCATCGAGCCGGCGCGCTGCGGTGAGGGCGTTCATGCGGGCTCCGCAGCGAGCGCGATGACCGTATCTGCGACCGCCGCCGCTCCGCCCGGGCCTCCCATGCGTTCGCGCCCGGCGCGCGCCATGGTTTCGAGGCGTACGGGGTCAGCCAGCAGAGCGAGGAGCTCGCCGGCAAACTCCTCGGGCGCCGAAGGGAACACCGCGAGCGCATCTCCGAGCAATCGCTTTTGGCGCATCCGGTACCATTGCATCTTGCCCGGCTGCTCGGTAGGCTCGAGGACGGCGACGACCGGGCGCGCATACCCGGCCGCTTGTTCGTTCGCCGTGCCCGCCTGACCTAAGACGACCTGCGCAGCATCCAAGAGATCGCCGAATGCGTCCTTGACCAAAAGCGTTTGAAGTATTCCGTTGTCGGCTCGCGCGATGATGCCCGGGTTTGTCGTCACCTCACGAAGGTTGACTCCTGATTCGCGCAATGCTGCGGCGATCGCTGCGGCATCGCTCGACGGCGCAACCGACACGTAGGCCTGAACGCGCTTGCCGGCCGATGCCGTGCGCCGCGCGACGGCTTGCAAGCGTTCGATCATCGCCGCCGCTTGGCGCGGTGCATCCGACCTGCTCCCCGGCAGGATCGCAAGCCGCAGTGCGGCTGGATCCGACGCCAGATCCAAGCCCCCAGGCGCGATGCCGTCCATCATCACGTTGCCGGCGTAGCGGGCCTGGATGCCCTTCTGCGCGAGCGTCGCGGCGGTGTGCGCATCGCGCGCGAAGGTCACGGTCGCCTTGCGCACGATCGAGCGCTCGAGCGCCGAATGCGGCGAGACGAAGTCCGACTTCGCGGTCGCGACGAACACGGTCGGGCGCCGCGCAGCCAAACTCATGGCCAAGCAAAACACGTCGCCGACCGCGACGATGACGCTGCGCCCGCGCTGCTCGCGCAAGTAGCCGTACTGGCGCAACGTCAAACGCACGAGACCCGCGCCGATGTCGCGCGCCAGATTGCGCAGATGCCAGTTGGCCACAAGACCTCCGGAAGGCAGATCGGCGCTCGGGCCCACGCGCGCCGGCCACGCATCCGGCGGGGCGCGTCCGACGAGGGCCAAGTGTTCGATCCTGGCCTGCGGCGCTTTCGCGGCGATGGCACGCGCGATGTATCCCGAAATGGCGGCTTCGCCGTATCCGTTGCTGACGAGCAAGACATCCAGCGCCGCGGCCATGGCTTACGTCCGCGCGCGCGCCCGTTCGCGCGCCTCGTCGGATTCGGTCCTGCGCAGCTGCAGCAAACGGTAGGAGACAAAACGGGTCACGCCGCCTTCCACCTCGAGTTCGAGCCGCCCGACGTGAGCGGCGAACGCTCCCGGATGCGCGATCGGGATGCCGTTCACGATCTGCGGCTGCCACAGTGCGTCGTGGCTATGGCCGCCGAGGATGGCGCACAGGCCGGGCCAATCGCGCGCGAGCGAGCGATCGGCATCAAGTCCGAGGTGCGAGAGCACGATCGTCGGAAGCGTTTGCTCGCCCGGCCGGGCGGCCAGCAGTTCTGCAAGCGCCGCATGGGGCGCAAGAAAGCGCCATCCAAAAACTCTCTCCCAGCCCGAACCCGTGCGGTATTGCGGCACGAGCAGCGCGAGGATTCGCACCTGCAGGCCGTTCGCCGTGGCGCGCAACTCGCGCGCGAACACCGGCGCGCGCCCGCGCAGATCGATGAGATTGGAGCACACGAGGGGGATGCGAAGCCGGCGTGCGCGCGATGCAAAGGCGCCGTGAAGGTAGTGGAACTCGCGATTGCCGACCGCCATCGCGGCATAGGGCGCCTTGGCGAGCTCGTCTGCCACTGGCTCTTCGTTGCGAAAGAACCACGACGACCCGGCAAGCGCATCGCCCGAGTCTACGAGCAGGCTGCCGGGCTCCACGAGTTCGGCCAAGCGATCGCCGAACGCGGGCGCGGCATGGATGTCCGAGGTGTGATAGATGACGAGCGCGGTCACGACGCGATGCGCTGTTCCAAGCGGTCGATGACGAAGTCCGCGATGCGCGCGAGCGCATCGGGCGGCCCGAGTTTCGCGCGCATCTCTTCGTAGGCGGCGACCTGCTCGGCGCGCAGCTCTTCCCGCTCCAATAGCGGGAGGGTCAGTCTGGCGAGCCGTTCGGGCTCGAAGTCCGCCTGCAACAATTCCGGCACGACCCTTCGTTCCAAGACCAAGTTCGGCAAGGCGACGCTTTCCAGCAAGTGCTTGGGCAGCCGGCGCTGCGCGAACCGGTACTGAGCGGGCGAGACGCGATAGAAGACGATTTGCGGCACGCCGGCGAGCGCCGTCTCTAGCGCTGCCGTGCCGGATGCGGTCCACGCGAGCGTGGCTCGTTCGACTGCGGCGGCTACCCCCTCGCGAGAAATCCTCATCGCTGCCGGACCGCCCTGGCGCTCCCACAGTTTTTGGATTTGCGTCGCGCGCGCTTCGGTCGCGGCCACGCATTGAAAGGAGATGTCGGCGCGCGCGCTGAGGCGAGCCGCGCAGCGCACCAGCACCTCCATGTGCCGGTCCACCTCTTCGCGCCGGCTTCCAGGGAGCACCGCGATCGATGCCGGGGATGCTTGGGGCTGCGTCGTGCGCTGCGAGATCACGGAGACGAGCGGGTGACCGAACCATGCCGCCGCGAGACCGTGCGCCGCGTAGAAATCGCGCTGGTGTGCGAAGGGCGTGAGCGGTTGCGCGAAACGAGCCACGGCTTTGGCCTGCTCGAGGTCATCGAGCCACGTTCCCGGCGGGAAGTAATAGACGATGGGGCCGCGATAGCCGCCTTCGCGCAGCCATTTGATAAGACGAAGATTCGCCGCGCCCGCATCGACCGGGACGAAGAGACGAGATGGCCGCTTGCACATGGCAGCGACGAGCCGGCGCATGATGACGTAGAGCTTCGGGATGTTGGGAAGGATAGAAAGAGGACCGATGGTCCCAAGTTCGGTCGAATCGAAGAGCAGCGGCGCGCCCGCGGCGCGCAGACGAGGGCCGCCGATCGCCGCGGCAGACAGCTCCGGCCTTGACCGGCGCATGGCATCCAGGAGCAGCGATGCCTGCAGATCCCCCGACGCTTCACCTGCGGCGAAGAACACATCGGTGGGCTCGTACCTCAACGCTTGAGGATGCCGCGATCGGTTTGTTCTTGCAGGAAAGCGACGAGTTCGCGGCCTTCTTCCGTGTGGACCATGTCGCGCAGCCGTTCGAGCGCGCTCGTCAGATTGAGATTCGACCGGTACAGCACGCGATACGCTTCTTTGAGTTCGGCGAGGGTCTCGGCCGACGTGTTCACGCGCTTGAGACCGACCGTGTTGAGCCCGTAGACCACGGTCGGATTGCCTTCCACGAGCACGAACGGGGGGATGTCCTTGACGACCCGGCTCATGCCGCCGATCATGGCCATGCGGCCGACGCGGACGAACTGATGGACGCCCGTCATGCCGCCGATGTTGGCGCCGTCACCCACGAGCACGTGACCGGCCAGCTGAGCGCCGTTGGACATGACCACGCGATTGCCGATCCGGCAGTTGTGCGCGATGTGCACGTAGGCCAGCAGCAAGTTGTGATCGCCGATGACGGTTTCCGTCTGCGCGCCCGTGCCGCGATGGATGGTCACGTACTCGCGCAAGACGTTTCCGTCGCCGATGCGCACGTACGAGGTCTCACCGCGATATTTCTTGTCCTGCGAAGCCGCGCCGATCACGGCGAACGGATGGATCTCGTTGTCGCGGCCGATGACGGTGTGACCGTTGACGACGACGTTGGACAGCAGCTTCGAGCCGTCGCCGATGACGACGTCCGGCCCGACGATGCAGAACGGCCCGATCTCGACGCCTCGTCCAAGCTTCGCGTCCGGGTGCACCACCGCAAACGCGTGGATGGTCAAGCGCGGCGTGGCCGGGACCGAGTTGCGCGCTGGGATCGGTTTCATCACAGGTGCAGCACCGAGGCGTCGAGGCGGAAGAGCCGCGTGTCGGACACGATCGAAAAGCCGAGCTCCGCGCTGCAGACCAGTTGATCGTCGACCCGCGCTTCTGCGCCAAGACGCCCGTAGTTCATCCGGATCCACATGACGTTGACTTCCATTTGGAGGCGGTCGCCCGGCACGACGGGGCGCCGGAACTTCACCTTGTCGACCGTCGCGAGGTACGGCACGGACGTCGCCGCGCTCGTCGGCTCGATGACCGTGGTGCCGCCCAGCTGCGCCATGGCTTCGATGATGAGCACGCCCGGCATGACCGGGTTGTTGGGGAAATGGCCGGCGAAAAACCACTCGTTGAGCGTGACGTTCTTGTAGCCCACGGCGCGCTTTTGCGGTTCGAGCTCGGTGATGCGATCGATGAGCAAGAACGGGTAGCGGTGAGGCAGGATCTCCATGATGGAGCGGACGTCGACGTATGCCACTTGACTCTCTCTCGTGCGTTCTTCGCGCTGGTCTTAGTGCGCGCCCGCCGCAGCGGCCAGCGGAGCGCGCAGCTCGCGCGCGGCCGCGACGTGCAAGGCGTGGCCGGATTTGAGCGCGATGACCTCGCAGCGTGGATACATCCCGAGCAGCGCGAAATCGCCGATGAGGTCCAGCGCCTTGTGTCGCACGATCTCATCCGGGAAGCGGAGCGGTCCGAGATAGCCGTCTCGGTCGATGACCACTGCGTTATCCAACGAGCCGCCGAGAGCAAGGCCCTGGGAATAAAGCGCTTCGACCTCCGCTCGAAAACCGAACGTGCGGTTGGGGGCGATCTCGCGCAAGAAATACTCCGGCGTCAGCGGGCCGGTCTCCAAGAATTGGTTGCCGACGGGCTCCGGGAACGCCACGAAGAAATTGATCTTGAAGTGGTCGGCCGGGATGCACACGAGGAGCTTGTCGCCGTCGCGATGCCAGAACGGCGAGCGCAGCACGAGTTCCCGGCGCGGCACGCGCTGCTCGAGCAGGCCGACCTGGGCGATGGCCTGCGCGAAGACGAGCGCGCTGCCGTCCATGATGGGGATCTCTTCCGCGTCCACGATGATCTGCGCGTTGTCGACGTCCATGCCCAGCAGCGCGGCGAGGATGTGCTCGACCGTGTTCACTTCCGCGGTCGACGAGCCGAGCGTCGTGCAACGCACCGTGGAACGGACCATGTCGGGCGTGGCCGCGATCCGCGACCCATCCGCTAAGACGAACGAAAAACCGGCATTCGCCGGCGCAGGTGCTATCAGGACTTTGGCTTTGCAGCCTGTGTGCAGGCCGACGCCGGAGAGGGAGACCTCACTGGCTATGGTGTGTTGATATTCCACGTTCACCAACGGGCGTCATCGGGGTTTGCGCGAGTCGTCGATCGCCTGCGCGAGGTCGCGCACTTGTGCGAACAGCTTAGGCAGTTTCCGGAGGAGGACCTGCTGTTGGATGTTCTTGCGGTGGGGCTGCGCGTAGTCGCCCGACAGATGCGAACCAGCGGGCCACGAGCTGATGACTTTCGCGCTCGCGCCGATGACGGTACCGTCGCCGACTTCGAGGTGCCCCGCGATGCCGACTTGGCCGGCGATCACGCAGTTGCTTCCGATCTTCGTGCTTCCGGCGATCCCGGTCTGCGCGCAGATCGCGGTCTCCTCGCCGATGCTCACGTTGTGCGCGACCTGCACGAGGTTGTCGATCTTCGTGCCGTTGCCGATCGTCGTCGAACCGGTGACCGCGCGGTCGACCGTGGTACACGCGCCGATTTCGACGCGGTCGCCGATCACGACGTTGCCGATCTGCGGGATCTTGATCTGCTCGGCGCCCACGCGCACGAAGCCGAATCCATCGCTGCCGATGACGCACGACGCGTTGAGCACGCAATCCTCGCCGACGATGCAGTCGTCCAGGACCATGGCGTGCGGGTGCAGCAGCGTGCGTGCACCGAGCCGCGCACCCCTGCCCAGATAGACGCCTGCCAAGAGCGTGCAGTCTGCGGCGATCGTCGCTCCCGCGCAGACAATGACGTGCGGCCCGATCCAAACGCGCGGCCCGCGGTTGACGCCTTCTTCGACGAGCGCGGTCGGGTGCGTGAATTCCCCGCGCGGCAGCAGCGGCGCAAACGAAGCGAGGATCTGGGCCAGCGCCGCACGGACGTTGGGCACGAGGATGAGCGTCTTGCCGTTGCGGTCGGCGTCGGATTGCGCGGCGCCCGACGGCGCGAGCACGGCCGGCGCCCGCGAACGCAGCGCGCGCGCCAGCCAGCGTTCGTCGACCGCGAACGTGAGCGAACGTTCATCGGCTTCGTCGACCGAAGCGACCCGCTCGATCGCCGCGTCGGCATCGCCGACGAGGCTCCCCTGGGTCAGCGCCGCGAGATCGCCGAGCCGCCGTTGCGAACTCGCCATGTGCTTCTACGGACTCGGCGGCGGCGAACCGGACGTGTCGATCTTCAACGCCTTTTCGACGTCGACCGTGATGTCATCGCCGCCGTAGGTCCCCTGCTTTGTGAAGACGAGCTGGTAGTGCTTGTCGGCCGCGATCTGCTTCGCCGCATCGCGGACGTCGTTGGTCACTTCGTCTTGCCAGCGTTGGCTTTGCTGTTGCCACTGCGCCAGCGCCCGGCGCTTGTCCGTGGCGCTGACCCTGCTCTCGTTGATCGCATAGTAATTGGCTTGCAGCTGGCGCGAGTAGTTGATGAATTTCGGCCAGCGCTGCTCGATCGTGGCGATGTTGACCACCGCCACGGACGAGTGCGTGCCCGCGCAGGCACCCGTGCAGAGCGCGAGCGCCGCAGCGCCAAGCGCGGCGATGTGGGTCGTGCGTGTCATCATGGTCCCCCTGAACCGGTCGTGGTGGGTGAAGCGGTGGCCGTGCCGAGCGCGGCAAGCGCCTTTTCGACGCGCTGCGTGAGGTCCACGGCCGTTCCCGCGCCGCGGACGTTCGTCAGGACGGCGGCGAAGCCGTCGCTGCGCGCGATGTCTTGGATCTGCGACTGGACCTGCGCGACGATGCGCTGGTAGAGGTCCCGCCGCTCGGCCGCGACCTGGTCGGCCTGAGCCGACAGAGCTTGGTTGTCTTGGAATTGCATGTGGGCGATCGCGCTGTACCGCTCGACGAGCGCTTTGCGCGTGTCCTCGTAGGCCGCACTCGCTTTGCGGGCCTCGCCGACATAGCCCGATTGCATCTGCTGGTGGACGCTTTGCGCCTGGGCCTGGTACTTCGGATTGTTGGCGAGCTTCTGGTTCGCGGCCGCCAGCTGCGTTTGGAATTTGCCGTTGAGCGCGGTGAGCTGGGGTTGCATCTCGGTCTGCAACTGCTTCTGGCGCGCCACGAGCTTGGCTTGGGTCGCATCCGACGTCGCCTTGCGCTCGGCCTCGTAGCGCGCAGACGCTTGCGCCTGCAGCTGCTTTTCGTACTGCGCCATCTCGGCATCGCCTTGGGCGCGTCGCGCGTCGATCTTCCTCTGCTCGGCCTGCTCGATGGCTTTCAGCTGAGCGCTGTACGCGGCGCGTTGCGCATCGCTCAGCGCAAGATCCTGCAGCTTGGTCTGCAGGTTGAGTTTCGTCTCTTGATCGGCTTTGACGACGCTCACTTGATAGGCGGTTTGGGCGGACGAGAGCTGCGACGCCTTTTGCGCGAGCTTGCCGCGCACGTCCGCGGCGATGAGCTGCTGCACGTTACGCAGGTGGTCGGTGTCTTGCTTGAACAGCCCGTTGCGATAGTTGTTGAGGGTCGTCAAGGCCTCTTGCTGCATGGCTCTTGCTTGGCTCCCGAACTGTTGCTGCAGGCCGCCCAGGACGCCGCCCGCGTTCGAGTTGGCTCCAAGCGTGCTCGCCTGCAGCTGGCTGATCGCTTGGGCCTCGCGCTGCTCGTAGTAGGCGCGGCGCGCACCCAAATCGTTTTGGAATTTCGATTCGGCATCCGCGAGCGCGGCTTGCAGCTGCTGGTACGCCGCGTTCTGCTCCGGCGTCATGCCCGTCGGCACGAGTGACGACTCCTGTTGCAGGAGCGCGATTTGGTCTTGCATCGCCTGCAACTGCGAGTGCAGCGGATGCACGGCAACGACCGCGTCCAGGTCGACGTAGCCCACCTTGCCTTCGCGTGCCGCGCCACCCGAAAAGGGGCCGGCGCCGTTTTGATGGCTGCAGCCGACGGCGAGGATCGCCAACAAGAGAGTCGCCGCGAGCGCGAGACGCCGCATCGCTTCTTGCCTGCTTACTGCAGCGCTTTGACGACGTCTGAGGTCACGTCCGTGCCCCCGTAGACGCGGTTGGTCGCATCGATCACGAGCAAGAGATGCTTCTGCTTCGCGACGCTCGAGATCGCCGCGTTTGTGGAATCGATGACGGGTTGCAGCACCTTCTTCTGCTCGTCATCGAGCTGGCTGTTCAGGCTCTGCGCGAGCTGCGCACGCTGGGCATCGCTCTTCCCTTTGGACTGCGCGGCGAGTTGCGCCGCGAGCGTCTGCCGGAAGGAGAGGAAGTCGTCGTTGGCTTTCTTCACCTTGGGGAGGGTGTCGATCTGCGTCTGGTCCACGTAGCCCACCTCGGAGGGAGGCGGCGAGTTGACCGGGGGCAGCACGGGGCCGGGCTGGTTGAGCATGGAGATCACGTCCTGCGTGATGTCGAGCCCGCCGTAGATCACGATCGTCTTGTCGACGACGACGGACAGCCCGCGGTTGGCCGCGACGGACGAGATGGCCGCCTGCGCTCGTCCGAGCAGCGGACCGAACAGCGCGCGCTGCTTCGCGGCCGCTTGGCTGTTGAAGCTCTGATAGATCTGCTGCTGCTGCGCCGGACTCTTGCCTTTGATGGCCGCCTGGAACTGTTGGGCCAAGGATTGTTGGAACTGCGCGAACTGCTGTTGCGCGCTCACGAACGGTCCGAGCTGGCCGAGAGCTGACTGGTCGACGAAACCGATGTCGGAGATATCCGTCGCCAGCACCTGGGGCGCGAAACACAGGACGAGTGCGATCACGATCCCCGCAACGATCGGGGTCCGATAAAACCGAGCCATGTGGATACCTTTCATTGTCGTGTGGTCTAAAACGATTGTCCGATGCCGAACGATGTGTGCGAACCTTGATTGCCGACCGCGAAGTCGATGCGGATGACTTGCGGGAGCAGCGGCGTCTGCACCCGGATGCCGATCCCGAAATCGGTCTGGAACTGGAAGGGCGCGTTCACGTAACTCACGCCCAAGGGAGCCGGCGTGAAGAACGGCGCGTGCGGCCCGGCGGGCGGTTGCGGCGTCGGACCGGGCGACGGTCCGAGCACGGGCGTGATGTATGGGGCGTCTCCCGTATCGGCGAAGATCGCGATGCCGAACTTCTTGTCGCTCGTCACCGGTATGCGCAGTTCCGCTTGGGCAAGCGCCTCGCGATTGCCATAGTACACGAACTTCGTGCCGCGCAGCTGCTGATCGGAGAGACTGAACAAGTCGTTGTACGGCAGCGCGTTGGCCTGCCCCGACGCGAACCCGTAGTTGAGATGGAGCGCGAAGGACGAGTGGCGTCTGATGGGCCAGAAATGCGAGTAGTCGATGTCCGCCTTGCCGAAATTGTAGTCCGAACCGAACGCCCCAAGCGACACTTCGTCCGAAAACGCGGCAGTACCGCCATGGCGCGGGTTGGTCACGTCGTCGCGCGTATCTTTAAAGATGGATGGCGTGATGGAGCGCAGTGCCGTCGAACCCAATTGATTGGCTCCGCCCGTGCCGTTGAGATTCGCGCCCTGCGAAGCGAGGAACGCCTGCGGGAAGCCCGACGCCTCGACGTTTTGATAGAGGCGGGTCGACGTCAGCCCGATATTCAGCCTCGTATAATCGGCGACGGGGTGACCGAAGCTGATGGAAAAGCCCGCGCTGCGCGCCGTGTAGTTGGCCACCTGGCTCGTGCACGGGTTGCCGTTGGCGGTGCAAGGGCCCCCGGTCACGGGCGTCGTGGTCGTACCCTGGGTGTTGATCGTCGGGGCGGTCGGCGTCAGCGAATAGAACGGGTTGTTGCCGGGGATCTTGTAGACTGGTCGCGGCTGGTTGACCTGCAAGTCGTTGAAGACCGACAGGCTGAGCGAGTCCGCCTTGAACTTGTGGATGTACGGAATGCCGATGCCGAAGTTGACGTTGCTGAAATACTGGCCCTTTTGCAGGTTCACGGACGCGCTGTTGCCGGTACCAGCGATGTTGTTCTGCGAGAACGAGATGCCGTAACCGAAGCCCTGGCCGAATTGGCCGCCGCCGCCGTAGCTCAGGTTGACGCCGGCCGTGCCGTTGCGCTGCTCGGTCACGGTCCATATAAGCGTCAGATAACCGCACTTGCTGCCGAAGGGCTTGGTCGCAATGTCGACCGACTTGAAGAACTGCGTGTTGTAGATGGCCTCGTAGTCGCGGCGCAGCGCCGGATCGGACACGAGGTCTCCGGGATGCATGCGCAGCAAGCGGCGGATGACGTAGTCCTTAGTCACGCTGTTCCCCGCGATCTCGATCGCGCCCACGCGCACTTCGCAGATCGTCACGTCCACAACGCCTGGATGATCGACCTCGGGCGCACCGTCAACCACCGCCGACAAGCCAGCGTTCTTGTAGAGATCCGAGATGGCGCCGAGGTCAGTGTTGAAGACGTCGCCCGAGAAGACCGTTCCCGGCTGCGTCTTCATCTGCTTTTGGATGAGCGGCGTCGGGATCACGAAGTTGCCGTGGATGTTGACGGCAGTCACGGTGACGCCTTCTTTGATGGCGATGTTGATGGCGCCGGCCGAATCGATCTTGATGTCCTGCACGTGGCGCGTGCCGATGTAGCCGAGCTTGTCGTAATATGAATTGATCTTCTGCACGTCGTCGCGCAGCGTATTCGTGTTGAGCACAGAGCCGATCGTCGTGTCCATGAGCGCGAGGAGCACGTCCGACGAGACTTGTTTGTTCCCTGAAAAAGCGAGCTTCGTGACGACCGGGTTCTCCACCACGATGTACGACACCGCGACGCCGCCCGGCGTCGTGTGGATGTCGGTTTTGACGTCCGTGAAGTATCCCAAGCCTAAGATCGCCTGCTGATCTGCCGCGACGAGCTTGTTGTCGAGCGGCGTGCCGGGCTGGACGCGGATGACGGCAGCGATGCGGTCCGCCGGCACATGGCTATTGCCGCGGATGTTGACCGCGGTGACCACCGGCTGTGGCGCGGCTGTCGTGGTTAGCCCGCATGCGAGAGCCAGCACCAGGACGACCGCCGCCGCAAGTGCGAGTCGCAACGGGTTAGACAATGATGGAAGAACTCCTAAGGTGAGCTGTCGGCGTGGCCCCGGGGAACGGGACGTTCTGTTCCGACGCATCGCTTGGGATTCCTGCCCGAAGGCCTTTTCACGCTCAGCGGAATGTATAACGAAGATTGAAGACGGTGCTGTACAGTCCGCTGTCCGGTTGCGAGGTCTGCAAGACGTCGAGCGCGAGGTAGTCTTGGAGACGATAGGAGACGCCGTACGCGCTCACGATGGGAGCGCTGACCGAGGATTGGTAAACGGCGGACACCGAGTTGGAAAAGCGCGTGCGCACTTCCACCGCGAGCGCTCCGTACTGGTTGAAGATGAGCGAGATCGATTCGATGTTGAGCTCTTGCGCCAGCGCGGACTCCACCGGGTAGAGCAAGCTGCGGCTGAGCTGCGCGTTGAAGAAGTTCTGCGCGGTCTGCACGATCGTGGCTTGCGCTTCGTTGGGATTCGAGCTCGTCAGCGCGGCGACGGTCGGCGCGTGCAGCAGGGTCGCGATGATCTCGTCGCGCGACATCGAGGGATTGGATTCGAGGTCCGTGTTCAGATTGTCCACGCGGCCGGAGACCGTGAGCGTGATCTGGGCGCCCCCGACGTTGGTCACCGCGGTCGCATCGAGCGTCGGCAAGAGACCCGATGTCGGGTCGAACGTCACCGTGCCCGAGACGACGCGGAAGGTGGTGTCGAAGTAGCCGACTTGCCCGCGGATCGCCTGGAACTGGCCCTGCAGGGTCGGCGCTTGCAAATTGCCCGCGATCGTGATGCCGCCCGTCGTCGTCAGATCGATCGAGCTGCCGCCGCGGATCCGCACGTTGTTGTTCGCGTTCAATCCGACGTCGAGATCGAGCGACGGCAAACTGAAACCGGTCGGCGCGGGCGTCGGGCGGCCGATCGTGGTCAACGTGTGCGAGTCGGGACCCCAAAGACCGCCGCCGTACACGATCGTGTGACCCGGACGCAGCTCGGGCACGCCCGGGATCGGTCCGGGCGGCGCCGCTTTCACCGCCCCGCCTTCAGCGAGCGCGTAGATCGCCGAGAACGGGATCGTCGCGTTGGCGATGCCGACGCTGCCCGCGAGGTACGGGACCGAACCGGAGCGCGTGAAACTCAAGACGCCGTCGGCGGTGCCCGAGATCCAATTCGGCACGTTCACTTGCGCGTTGTGCAGCCCGAGTCGCGACCACAGCTGCAGCCCTGCGTACGAGCGCAATCCCGCCGCGGGCACGACGTGCGCCGCGCCCTTCACGTCGATCGAACCGGAGCCAAGCGTGGCGTGCAGGTGCTCGAGCGTGATCGTGTCGTTCTGAAAATCGAGCTGAGCGTTCGCCCCCGTCAAGGGGACCGTTTCCAGCGGCGATACCGCCGAGGCGTTCGCGATCGTCCCTTTGCCCTTGCCGACAGGGTTGCCCGCGGTGCCGGTGATCGTCGCTTGCGCGTCGAGGCGGCCGGTGAGGGTGGCGTAGCGCTTGGTGATCGGGTCGAGCGCGCTCAGATCCATGCCGCTCACGGAGAGGACGAAGCCGACCGGTTTCTCTTTGGGACCCAAGGCCAATGGCTTGAGCTGCACGGGTAGCGTTCCCGTCACATTGACGCGGCCGCGATTGCCCGCAAAGGTCAGCGTCGTGTCGCCGATGCTCACCTCGCCTGGCGAATACTGCGCATGCAGCTTCGCTTCGTCGAACGCGACATCGTAGAAGCTTGCGCGCGAGGCATCCACGTCCGCGACCGCCTTCGGGTGCGCGATCGTGCCGCTGACGCCGAGCCGGCCGACGGCGCTTCCGTGCAGGGCACCAGGCAGCAAAAGCGCCTTGCCGAGCGCGTGGAGGTCGACGTTTGCAAGGCTGACGTCGCCGGCGATCGTGCGGTTTGCAAAGCCGAACCTTCCCGATCCTTGGGCCGAGAGAAACGGCAGCGCGAGCGCCGCATTCGTCAGCGTGACGCCGTCGTGATCCGCCGTCACCTTGGCGGAGAACTGCTGGATCTGGATGCGTTTGAGATAACCGTCGCGCAGCGCAAAGGTGGCGTCGCCCGTGGGCTGGGTCAACGTGCCGCGCACCGTGCCGTCTGCGTTCAGCAAACCGGACAGGCCCAGATTTTCTTGACGGATGAACGGCAGCACCTCATCGACTTGAAGGTCGCGCAAGTGTCCACGTACTCGATATGCAGCCGTCGCGAAATCCGGCAAACTGCCGCGGTACTGACGGAAGCCCACGGAGCCCGCGATGCTCATGGATCCACCGGGACCGCTTTGCGACACGACGGCATGCAGTCCGCCGCTACGGTCCGAGCCGAAGGTCGTCTCGATATGGCCTAAGCGATAGTCGTAGAGGGCCGCATCATCCAGCGACGCCGCGCCGCTCGCAAGCAGGTGGTGTTCGAGCGATGAGACCGCGATGTCGAACGCGCCGATCCCTGCGAAAACATCTTTGCCCCCGAAGAAATCGTTGAAGTCGGTCATGTCCACGTGCGGGCTCGATGCGCGCACGGAAAATTTCCGCGGCGTGGCGTCCGCGCTCAAACCGAAAGCCGATCGTCCGAGTTCGACCGAGCCGCCGGAGAGCCGCACGTCGTTCGGGCGCACGCGCAAAGCGCCGCGCAACTCGTTGAACGCCACGCCGCGGATCGTGCCGATATCGGTGTTCAGTCGCGCATCCACCGTGGGCCGTCGGAGGTCGCCGCCGATGGCTGCATCTGCGTCGTACGAACCGGTGAGGGGCGCATTCGCTCCGGTGAAGCGATCGAGTGCCACAAGGTCGCCTTCGCGGATGCGGACCGAAAGCGCGAGCAGCGGGTCGCTCGCCGCTCCGGCGCGCAGACCGGACACTGCTCCGTCGACGATGGCTTGATTCCGCAGCAAAGCGATGCGGCTGCCGCGCGAGCGTAGCGTGCCGCCGCCGTAGCGCATGTCGACGTCGCCCGCGTACGCCACGCTTTGATACGAACCGCGCACGACGGCTGCCGCGTCGATCGCTGCCGCACTGCCGGCGCCGCTCATCGTCGCAAAGCCTGATGTTCTGCCGCTCGCGCCATGCAAGCCGAATGCTGCGAGCGCAGCGAGGTCGAGGTCGGGTATGAAGGCGTCGAGCCTGCCCGCGCTGGCCGCGTTCGGTCCTGCGAGGGTGCCGAATGCCCACACCCCGCCGCCCGGCATCGCGACATCGCCAAGCACTGCGGTCGAGCCGGCTGACGCATCGATGACCGCGGACGTGCTGCGAACAGGAACTCCCGCGAGCGAGGCGTCGCTGCTCGTCGCACGCACGCCGCCGACCCAATGCATGCCGTCGTACGCCAACGAGAAATCGCCGGCGCCGGATCCGCGCAGGTGCATCGCCGGAAAGGATCGCCCTAGCGCTGCAAGATCCGCTCTTGCCGTCCCCGCGAACACCGCCGAGGTGGGCGCGAAAGACTTGCCGAGCGAGACGGAACCCGCGCCGTTCGCGCTGAGCGCCGGACCATCGACGGACAAGAGGCCGACCCGAAGATACGCGTTCGTGCCGGAGGCCTGAAGGTGAACCGCTCCCAGGTCCGTCCCCTCATACACGAACGAGCTTGCGCGCGCGTTCACGGCGATCGGTTGCGGCTGGCCGGGGGCCGGCTCGAAGGCAAACGCCTCGCCGTCAAGGGTAGTATCTAAAGAAGGAAGAGACAAAGGCGGTCCGAGGAGGTCGGCGATCCCAACGCTCCCGCCGCGGATATGGACGGGTAAGCCGGAGGCGACCAGCGCGCCCTCCCACGACTGCGAGGGCAACTGCCGGCGTGCCCAGGCGAAGCCTTCGCCCCCGTCTTGGCGGTATAGGAGCGGCCCCAGCGCAAATCCGTCCGGACCGCTCGCGACGAATGTCCGCACGCTTGTGCCGGTCCCGACGAGTTGGGCGTAGCCAAGCCCGGACGGGCTCGTCGCCGGCCCGGCGATGGATCCGATCGCTTGCGCCACGCCGCCGGGCAGGAGGTTCGCGGCGATGGGTATCGCGCTTGCGGGCCCGCTGAGCGCGACCACCGCTTGCATTCCGAGCGGCGAGGTGCCCAGATCGAGATCGGACTGCGACCAGATCCGCGCGTTGCGCGCGGCGAGGTCGAGCGCGCCGATCGACAGGTGTCCGCCCGCGTAGTAGAAAGCACCCCGGACGTCCGGAAACAGAACGCGTTCGTAGCGCGCACCGTTCGACCGCACGATGCCTGCGACCCGGATGTCGGAGGGCGCGCCGTCGACGCGGACCGTCGTCGCAAACGGCCCGGTCACATCTTGCCGCGCGCTGAACGAGAACAACGCTTTTGCTTTTTCGAGCGTGCCCGACTGCACGATGCCGATGCCGATCCGGACGCCGCCGGTGAGCTGCACCGCGCCGGACGCGCGCAGCGGCATGCCCTCCACGTCGCCAAGCGCAAGCTTCATGGAGAGCAAGCCATCGTTGAAGTGCAGCGCGCAGCGCACGTCGCGGATGGCGGCGACGAGCGGCGTGACATGCAGCCGTGCGTGAGCGATCGTCGCGTCGCCTGAGATATGCCAGCCGGGCTTCTCGTTCGGTCCGTACCCCAGCGCATACGCCATCAGGCGGATCGGGGCGTCGCCCCCTTCAACGATGAACGCGCGGGTCGGGACGAAGACGTCGAACAATGGCGCGATGGGCACGTCGGTCGAGGACAACGTTGCCCGGGCGAAGCCCAGCGGATCGTCTTCGAAGTAGGCCGCGCGCATGGAAGCGGATCCGCGCGCGGTCCGCAGGGTGCCGCGCAAGAAACCGCGACTGGTCGCGAACTGTTCGATCGATACCTCGCTCGCGATGCTCGCAAGCGAGATCGCCTTGCCGGCTTGTACGACGGACTGCGGATCGAGAACATCGATGTCGCCTCGATCGACGACCACGCGGGCGCGCCACGGAGGCGCCGGTGAGCCGGCGGAGGTCGGCGTCGCGGGCTCGCCGCGATGCGGGATGAGCAGGCTGAAATTCCAGGAGCCATCGCTGCGGTGCCGCAACGAGAGCCTCGGCTCGACGAGTTCGATCTTGCGTACGCCGAACGCACGGTCACCGTGACCGAGCAGGCCTTTGGGATCCAGGTCGATCTCGATCGATCGCGCGGTGAGAAAGGTCTCGCCTTGGTCGTCGTCGATCTTCGGGTCACGGATCGTCAGCCGCTGCGCGGCGTAGCTGACCTGCCCCGCAACCATGTGATAGCCTCGTGTCGCGACGAGACCTCGCACGACGAAGCCGAGCATGGCCGAGCGGGTGCCGGGAATGACGAAGCCAAGAGTGACGAGCACCGCTACGGCGGCGACGACGGCAGCGGCGAGGAGGAAGGCCCGGACGGACCGCGGCATGGCGGATGACGTTCCGCAGCCGCACCCTCAAACCCTAAACGTCGAGGTTGACGACGTCGCGCGCGTTCTCAGCGATGAATTGCTTGCGGGGCTCGACTTTCTCACCCATGAGAATCGTGAACATCTCGTCCGCCGCCACGGCGTCGTCGAGCAGCACTTTGCGGACGATGCGCCGCTGCGGATCCATGGTCGTCTCCCACAGCTGCTCCGGATCCATTTCGCCCAAACCCTTGTATTGCTGGATCGTCGCGCCGTCCCCGACTTCCGCAAGCGCGCGGTCGCGGTCCTCTTCCTTGTAGCAGTAGATCATCTTCTTGCCTTTGCGCACCTGGTACAGCGGCGGTTGGGCGATGAAGAGATGCCCTTCTTCGATGAGCTTGGACATGTAGCGGAAGAAGAACGTCAGCAACAGCGTGCGGATGTGAGCTCCGTCAACATCCGCGTCGGTCATGATGTAGATGCGGTGGTAGCGCAGCTTGGAAAGATCGAAATCCGATTGGAACCCGGCGCCGAGCGCGGTGATGAGCGTGCGGATCTCCTCGTGACCGACGATCTTGTCGAGTCGCGCTTTCTCCACGTTGAGGATCTTGCCGCGCAGCGGCAGGATCGCTTGGAAGTGCCGATCGCGGCCTGCTTTGGCGCTGCCGCCGGCGGATTCGCCTTCGACGAGGAAGATCTCGCTGCGGGCGGGATCGGTCTCCGAACAGTCGGCAAGCTTGCCCGGCAGCGAGCCGCCGTCGAGCGCGTTCTTGCGGCGCGCCAGGTCGCGAGCTTTGCGTGCGGCCTCCCGCGCGCGCGCGGCATTGGCGCATTTCTCGACGAGCTTGCGGGCGGGGCCCGGATTCTCTTCGAGATAGTAGGTCAGCGCCTCGGCGACGATCTCGTCGACCGCGCCGCGGGCCTCGGCACTGCCGAGCTTGGCCTTGGTCTGGCCTTCGAATTCGGGGTTGGGCAGTTTCACGGAGATGACCGCGGTGAGCCCTTCGCGCACGTCCTCCCCCGAAAGGTTCGCCTCCGATTCTTTCAAGATGCCGTTGCGCTTGGCGTAGTTGTTGAGCACGCGCGTCAGCGCCGAACGGAACCCGGCCAAGTGGGTGCCGCCGTCGACCGTGTGGATGTTGTTCGCGTAGGCTAAGACGTTCTCGATGTAGCCTTCGTTGTATTGGAACGCGACTTCGACCGCCACATTGCCCCGCTCGCCCGCGACGTAGCGCACGTCATGGAGAGGCCCCTTGTTCTTGTTCAGATGCTCGACGAAGCTCTTGATCCCGCCTTCGTATTGGAAGGTCTGCTTCTTGTCGGAGCGTTCGTCGGTGAGGGTGATGCGCAGGCCGCGGTTGAGGAACGCGAGCTCGCGCAGGCGCTGCTGGAGGATCTCGACGGAGAAGTCCAACACCGAGAAGATCTGCGGATCGGGCTTGAAGTGCACGAGCGTGCCCGTTCCCTCGGCTTTCCCGACGATCTTCATCTTCGAGCTCGCCACGCCGCGTGAGAACTTCTGCTCGTACACGTTCCCGTCGCGCTTCACTTTTGCGACGAGCCACTCCGACAGCGCGTTGGTCACGGAGATACCGACGCCGTGCAGTCCGCCCGACACTTTGTAGCCGAGCTGATCGAACTTGCCGCCGGCATGGAGCACGGTCATGACGACCTCGAGCGCGGGCTTGCCCTCCGAGGCGATGACGTCGACCGGGATGCCTCGCCCGTCGTCTTCGACCGACAGCGAGCCGTCTTTGCGGATGACGACCTCGACCTCGTGGCAATAGCCGGCCAGGGCTTCGTCGACCGCGTTGTCGACGGCTTCGAACGCGATCTGATGAAGACCGCGAGTCGTCGTATCGCCGACGTACATGCCCGGGCGCTTGCGCACGCCTTCGAGCCCTTTGAGCACCTTGATCTGTTCGGCGCTATAGTCGCCTTTGGGTGGGGTCACGAACCTCTCGTCTTCTTCATCACGGACGCGGCGTGCACGGCCGAAAAGACACGCGCGGAGCCTGCGCTGGGGATATCGGCCAGCGCTTTATTTTGTGTTTTTGTCGTCTTTTGTGTGGTTCTCGCGGGCGCTCGCGCGCGCCTCTTCCGGCGCGTGCGGCACGCGGGGAAACAGCACACTGGTCCACGCCGGACCGAGCACATCGCGCGCGACGGCTCGGCCGATGTCACGTTCGGGCATGCCAGCCTGCAACATGAGAAAACTCCAGGCAGCGACGCGGTCGGATGCGGTGAGCGCGGCACGGCGGAGGCGCCGCTCGGCCGACCCCAATTCGTTCTGCCATCGCGTCGCAAGGCGTTGACGCATTCTCCGATAGGCTGCGGCAGGCGCGTGGGGCAGCGACTCGCGCACCTGTTGGAGCGAAAGCCACGGGGCTTCCATGAGCACGCGTTCTATTCGAGCGTCTTCGCGACGACGGCGCGCCGCAATGCACGGGGCGCACTCACGCGCACTGCGAGAGGCAGGCGCAAATCGCTTTCCGCACGCGGTGCATGTGGTCCAACCCTCTCGATCGCGCCATTCGTCGAGCGATCGTTGCGCGGCAGCGAGGCGCTTGACGGTGGCGGCGGCCTCTTCTTCCCCGCGGCCTCGGGACTGCGACGGGTCCACCGTGCGTCCGCTCGGCGATGCGGCCGCGCCCCGCGCGCTCCCACCATGACGCGCTCCCTCGAGCAACAGCCTCGTCCGGCCGCTCGCCATGGTGAAGCGCAGGCGCCGCACATCGGCGCCCGGCACCGCTTGGCGCAGCGCTTGGATGATCGTGGGCGCGAGAAACGTCAACTCCGTGCTCCAGGCGCTGCTCGCGGTCAGCACGTGCAACACGCCGTGGGCGAGCTTCGCCGGGCGGCTGCGCCGTGCGATCTCAGGGCCGACGGCCAGCTCCCAGGCGTTAGCGAGCGCTGCCGCCGTCGCGTCGGCGCTCGGCTGCGAGCGGGGATCGCGGTCGCGCGTGTTCCAGCCGCCGAGGAGCGCCCCGAGCTTGCGCGGGCCGCTCATCCCGTCTTTGCGTGAGCGCTGGCTTCGACGCGGCCGTCGACGATCTCGTAGACGTGGGCGCCGCCGAGCGTAGGAGCGTCAGGCGCCTCGGTCGCGGTCACGAAGACCTGCTCGCAGTCGGCGATGCTGCTCATGAAGGTGCGCTGCCGGGTGGCGTCGAGCTCAGAGAGGACGTCGTCGAGCAGCAGCAAGGGAGGCTCTCCGGATGCCGCGGCGAGCAAAGCATACTCCGCCGATTTGACGGCGAGGACCGCGGTCCGTTGCTGGCCCTGCGACCCGAAGCGCCCCAGCGGTTCGCCTGCGAGCAAGAACTCCACGTCATCGCGATGCGGCCCCACAAGCGCGCTCTTGCGGACGAGCTCGGCGGGCAGTGCCGCCTCGAGCGCGCGCTCGAGCGCCGCGAGCGCAGCTCCGGGAGACGCGTCACCTGCGGGCAGCGCGGGTGACGGCGCATAGCGGATGCTAAAGCCCGGCGTCGCGCCGACCCAACGCGCGTGGACCTCTGCCGCCGAGAGCGAGAGCCGCTGGACGTAGCGCGCGCGCGCGCAGAGCAGCTGAGACCCCACGGCTGCGAGCTGCTGGTTGTAGGTGGAGAGCAACGCGCGCTCGACGCCCGAGGCGGCTTTCAAGAGAGCGTTTTTCTGCACGACGATCTTCGTGTACGCAGCATGGTCGCGGTAATACGTGCGGTCGGCCTGCGACAATGCGGCGTTAAGGAAGCGGCGCCGCAGCGCCGGCGGTCCCGAGACGAGCGCGAGATCTGACGGCATGAACGTGACCGCTGCGATGCCGCCGAGGAACTGAGCATACGCCACCGTGCGCCCGTTGCGGACAAAGCGCTTGCGTGCGCCCTCGCCGACCCGGGTGATGAGACAGGAGGCGGTGACGTCGCCGTTCTTGGTGCCCACGCGGGCGGCCACGCGGGCGAGCGGCGTGCCCGCGCGGATGAGATCCGATTCTCGCGCGGCCCGGAACGATTTCCCCGTGGCGAGCAGCGAGAGCGCTTCGAGCAGGTTCGACTTCCCTTGCGCGTTGTCGCCGATGAAGACGCAAACGCCGCCCGGCGGTGAGAAATGCAGTGCGGCGTAGTTGCGAAAATTCGCGAGGTCGAGGCTTTGGACGCGCACGAGCCCCCGCTACTGGCGCAGCGGCATGAGGATGTAGAGTTGCCGTTCCGCGGCTTTTTGGTCGCTCGGCCGGATAGCCGCCGGATTCAACGCGCCCACGAACTCGAGGGTCACAGTCTCGGTCTCCACGTGGTTGAGGATCTCCACGAGGAACTTCGCGTTGAAAGCGATGGTCAACGGATCGCCCGTGCGTTCCACGTCGATCTCCTCGTACGCGTTGCCGGTCGTGTCCGAGCTCGCGGTGATCACCAAGCTCGATCCATCCATCGCGAGCTTCACCATGCTCGCGCGGTCGCCGGCGACGACGCCCGCGCGGCGCAGGCTCGCAAGCAACTGCGCGGTGCTCGCAACCACTTTCTTATCGAATTCCTTTGGGATGACTTGCGCGTAATTCGGGTATTGGCCGTCCACAAGCCGCGCGCTGATCTTCGCGTCGCCCGTCGAAAAGACAAGCTGATTGGCTTGACCGCCGATGACCGTCGCCTCGATCTGGCCGTCGGACGCGGTGCGGACGACTTCGGCAAGCCCGCGCGCGGGGACGATCAGCTTCATGGGTTCCTTGACGGGCTCGGCAAGCGCCAGCCGGTAGCGCGCCAGGCGATACCCGTCCGTGGCGACGAGCGTGGCCTCCGCGCCCGTCAGCTCGAGCAAGGCGCCCATGAGGACTGCGCCGCGAGCCTCCTCCGTGCTGGCCGCAAACGTCACCGCATTGACCGCGTCTTTAAAGGCCTTCGCCTCGACGCGGAACATCCCGCCGCTTTGGCCTTCGGGGAGCGGGGGAAACTCCGCGGCGGGCAGGGTGAAGAATTCGTAATTCGAGCGCTCGCAGCGCAAGGAGGCGCGACTCGTCGTGCCCTGCATTTGCAGTTTGGCCGCCGGCAGGTTGCCCAGGTAACCGGAGAAGAGCCGCGCCGGAACGGTGCAGGCGCCTTCTTCTTGCACTTCTGCCGAGATCGCGTTCTCGAGCGTCAGCTCGAGGTCGGTCGCGCGCACGCTCACGCGGCCGGCCTTCGCCGTGACGAGCACGTTGTTGAGGATGGGCACCGTCGTGTGCGCGTTGACGACCTTGCTCGCGACCGCGACGGCGCCGGCGATGTCCTTAGCGTTGCAACTGAATTTCATCCGCACCCCTTGATGGTTGTCCACACCGGAAGCTCTCTGCGTCTCTCTATAGAGAGATATATTCTCTTTCGTAGTCCTTCGTCATAGGCGCGTGCATATCGTGGATGAGCGAGTGACCGGCGTGGTTGCGCCATTCCAACGCCTGGCTCCCTGTGGAAGGGAACCTCGGCTTTTCCACTTCGCCTCCGACCTATGCACCTACCCTTAAGACAGGGCAATTCCATCCACGCTCTCCCCAGACCGTCCACCGGTCAGAAAGGAAAGCTCCTCTTAACCTTCCTGGGTGATCGTCGATTGCACCGACCGCACCTTGCTGCGGAACTCCGGATCGCGTTCCATCTGGGCCTTGACCTTGTCGCGCGCGTACATGACGGTCGTGTGGTCTTTCTTGCCGAAATCCCGGGCTATCTGCGGCAGCGAGGCGTTCGTCAGATTGCAGGCCAGGTACATCGCGATTTGCCGCGGCACCGTCAAGCGCTGGTCGCGGCGCTGGCCCTCGAGCTCTTTTTGCGTGATGGCATGGAAACGCGCCACTTTGTCCTTGATGAGGGAGATCGTGACCTTGCGCAGGGGCATCTCATTGATCTCATTGCGCAGGACGTCCGCCGCGAGCTCGACCGTGAGCGGCTGCTTGTATAAGGAGGCGTACGCCGTGAGCTTGATGAGCGCGCCCTCGAGCTGACGGATGTTCGACGGGATGATCTTTGCGATGTACGAGGTCACTTCGTGCGGCACGTCGATGCCGTCGCTCTCGGCCTTCTTGCGCAAGATCGCTTCGCGGGTCTCGAGGTCGGGCGACTGGATGTCCGTGAGCAGTCCCCATTCGAACCGCGAGCGCAGCCGGTTCTCCAAGGTCTGGATGTCCTTGGGCGGCCGGTCGCTTGAGATCACGAGCTGCTTGGTCGCTTCGTGGAGGGTATTGAAGGTATGGAAGAACTCTTCTTGGGTCTGCTCCTTGCCCTCGAGGAATTGGATGTCGTCGATGAGCAGCACGTCGACCGTCCGGTAGCGGTTGCGGAACTCCACCGTCTGGTTGTTTTTGATGGCAGTGATGAACTCGTTGGTGAACGTCTCCGACGACACGTACACGACCCGGGCCTGCGGATCGGCGAGCCGGACGCGATGGCCGATGGCGTGCATGAGGTGGGTCTTCCCCAGGCCGACCGCTCCATAGATGAAGAGCGGGTTGTAGGCGCGGGCCGGGGCCTCGGCGACTGCCTGCGCGGCCGCGTGCGCGAACCGGTTGGTGGCCCCGACGACGAACTGCTCGAATGTATAGCGCTCGTTGAGGCCGGTGTGGCGAAAATCGTCAGCCGGCGCAATGACGCGCGGCGGACGGGCTGTTGTTCCTTCCACGGCAACGGGCGCGGCCAGGACCGAGGGATCCGGCAGCGCGTCGGTGCTCGCATTCTCGTCGATGACGAAACGCACGGAGATCGGCGAGCCGATGATGTCCGCAAGCGTCGCGACGATGGTCGGCTTGAGGCGGTTTTCCGCCCAATCTTTGGAGAACGCGTTTTGCACCGTCAGCGTGATCTCGTCCGTCGAGAGCTGATCGATGCGCATCGGCTTGATCCACATCTCGAAAATCGGTTTGGAGAAGCGGTTCTCAAGCTCTCCGAGGCAGCTCTGCCACAGGTACTCCACGTTCGTCTGGAGGGCGGTCGCAGTTTCCATGAAAGATCCTTCTACGCGCAAAATATTTTTTGATCCGTCTTGATGGCGGATGCGGGATTCGGGGTCTCGCGCGTTAGCGTCTGAAAAGACGCATTCCTTCAGAGCGAGCGACGATTTCTTATGCACATATGCACAGCGTAATCGCGATATGTGTGCATAGTTCTCCGTTCGTTTTTTGCGAAGCCTTGCGTCACATGACGTTGCGTCTGCTCGGTTGCTCCGAAGCGCGCCCGCCGACGCAACTTTGGAGACCGCAAGTGAAGTTTGGCACAAACCGGCGTTCATCGCCGCCATTGCGGGCTTGGCGCGCGGTCTGCAATGCGGGGAATGGCCCCTCCACAGGCTTATCCACAGGTGTGAATAGCGGGTTCGAGCGCTCGTCGGATCGGCCTCCAGCCCTTGCGGGATAAGGATTTGCACGAAAAGTCCTCGATGCGGCAAAGTCGCGTTCATGCACCGCCTGTCCACCGGCCCCGGGGGCCTGGCGGTCGGGGAGGCTGCGGGGGAAGCGGCGGGCCCCAAGGGGGCGGCCCGAGAGACCTTTGCGGCAAGCCCCCGGGCGACCCGGCGAGAAAAGCGCCGCAAACCTCGATGAAATCGTAAGACTATTGACGCGCGCGCCGAAGCGGCATTATAATCACAAATTGCTTTTGCGCCAAGGCGCATTTTTTGTTCTCGATCTCTTTGCGATTTCGGAGTCAAGCTCACGATGAAACGGACGTACCAGCCGCACACGCGCCGGCGCAAACGCACTCATGGCTTCCGCGCGCGCATGTCGAGCAAAGGCGGAAAGCGCGTGCTCGCCGCACGCCGGCGCAAGGGGCGCAAGCGCCTCACCCCCGACTAACCGCACAGTACGATGCGCGCGTATGACAGCTTGCGAGGGCGCGGCGAGTTCGCGCTCGTCATGGGACGGGGCTACCGCGCCGGCGGAAAAAACCTTTCGGTGTTCGCCCTCAAGCGCGCGCCGCGAGAGCGCAGGCCTAAGGTGGGGATCGTCATCACGAAGAAAGTCGGCAACGCCGTGGAGCGCAACCGGCTGCGCCGCCGCTGCAAAGCGATTCTCGACGGCTGCGCCGCGGTGACCGACCGTACCTGGTTCGTCATCATGTGCCGGCCGTCCGCGACCTCGTTACGCTACGCCCACCTGCGCGAGCAGCTAGCCGCGGCACTTCAAGACAGCTCGCGCCGAGCGGGCCAGGCGGCGCCTCCTCGCGAAGCAAGAGCGCGATGAACGCCGTCGTGATCGCCATACGGATCTACCAGCGGACGCTTTCGAAAATGCTCCCGCCGGTGTGCCGGTTTTACCCGAGCTGTTCTGAGTTCGCCGCGCAGGCGATCGAGCGGCACGGCATGCTGCACGGCATGAAACTGGCCGCTCTGCGGCTGCTGCGCTGCATGCCTTGGAACCCTGGAGGCTTCGACCCGGTCCCATAAAGGGCCGCGTCAGGAAAGGAAAGACCCCAACTGCTGCTCCACCTGTGCGCCTTGCTGGCGCCCGTCGGCCACGCGCTCACCGTCGCGACCCTCGTCAATCCGTTCACGGACGTCATCAACTACCTCGGCTCGCTCGCGTCGACCGGGCTCGATTGGCTCTATCGTCTGACCCACAACTACGGCTGGTCGATGATGCTCTTGGCCCTCGGCGTTTCGCTGCTCGTGCTGCCTCTCTCGCTGCAAGCGTTGCGATCGATGACCGAGGCCCAAGCGCTCGCCCCCTATCTCAAGCGCCTCCAAACACGGTATAAGGGCGACCGCCAAAAACTTGCGGAAGAGCAGATGAAGCTCTACCGGGAACACGGCGTCAATCCGCTCGGCGGCTGTCTGCCGATGCTCGCCCAGTACCCCTTCCTGCTCGCGGTGTACCGCGCGATCTACCTGCACAACACCGCGTTTCAAAACGCGAGTTGGATGTGGGTGGGCTCGTCGCTCTCGCATCAATTCCCGAAGTGGCTTGCGACGAATCTCTTCCAGCCGGATTATCTGCTGCTCACGCTCTACGCCGTCTCGATGTATTTCTCGATGAAGCTGACGCCGACGGTCTCGATGGACGACCAACAGCGCCAGATGATGAACACGCAGGCGATCATCATGCCGGTGATGATCTTCTTCTTGGCGAGCCGGCTGCATTGGTCGTCGGCCTTCATCCTATACTGGCTCAGCTTCAATGTGATCTCCATGGCGGAGCGCTTCTGGGTCATGCGCATGCCCTCGCGCATCCCCAAACCGCCGCAGGAGACGCCGGCCACGCTCGCCGGTTACCCCCACGACTGCCCGAACTGCAAGGCGCAGCTCGTCGTCGTCAAAGGCAGCAAGTGCGAAGCCTGCGGCGCAAAGGTCCGCAAGCTGGCTCCGTCGGAGAACGGAGCGCGCCGCAATGCGGATGCGCTCGCCGCCGGCGGTGGGGCGACGGCGAAACTTCCCGATCGAGGCCAGAAAAAGTCATGAACGGATATGGAGACGGTCCGCCGCGTTTTAGCCGGCCGCGTCGGCGTGGCCCCAGAGGAGCACAGAGTCTTGCGCCGCGCGGCGGCGACCGACCGCGTCACCCGGCGCGCCGGCAGTCGTGTCCGCCGGAGCTGCGCGAGCCGTTCGTCGAAGCGCGTGATTTCCTCGCGGGGCTGATCGCCGTTCTCGGTTTGCCGGCCCGCCTGGGTTTTGGCGGCATCGACCCGGCGCGCGACGGGCAGCAGATCACGATCGACGTGCACGCCCTCGATCCGCGCGGCCCGGCGCGGTACCGCGACCGCGACGACCACGACGACGGGTTGGCGATTCTCATCGGCAAGCATGGCGCCACGCTCGACGCGCTGTCGGCGGTCACCAACGCAGTGATGCATCGTGGCGAACAGCGCGATCTTTTCTTCACGGTGGACGTGGAAGGCTACCGCGAGCGGCGGGTTGCGACGCTGCGCTCCATCGCGACGCGGTGCGCCACGAAAGTCATCCACGAACGCGTGGCCGTGGAGCTCGAACCCATGCCGCCGGCGGAGCGCCGGATCATCCACCTCGCGCTCGCCGCCCATCGTGACGTCGCGACGGAGAGCACGGGAGAAGGCAGAGATCGCCGCGTCGTGATCATGCCGCGGGGCAGCGTGTTGCCCGGACCTGAAGAGGACGACGAAAGCTTCGACTGACCGCGAGGATGTGATGCACGACGGCCGGACGATCGTGGCGGTGGCCACGCCGCCAGGCGTCTCGGCCATCGCCGTCGTGCGCATCTCCGGACCCCGGGCCCACGAAATCGCGCGCGTGTGTTTCGCGCCGCGCCGGCCTGCCAAGCCCGCGCCGGCAAAGCTCATCCGTGGTTGGCTCCGCGACCCCGCCACCGGCGCTCGGCTCGACGATGCGCTCGCGGTTTATTTTTTTTCGCCGCACTCATTCACCGGAGAGGATCTCGTCGAGTTCCACCTCCACGGCGGAGCCGGCGTTTTGCTCGCGTGCATCGCGCTCGTCGTCTCCGCGGGGGTGCGTCTCGCAAGCGCCGGCGAATTCACGCGGCGCGCGTTCGCGAACGGGCGCATGGACCTCGCCGAGGCAGAAGCGATCGCCGATCTGATCTCAGCCGAAAGCGAACGTGCGGCCAAGGCGGCAGCCCACCGGCTCTCGAGCGGGGCGGGCGCGGTGTTGGCCGCGATGAGGGCTGAGCTGCTCGAGCGTCTGGTAGAGATCGAAGCGCACGTCGACTATCCAGACGAGGTCCCACCCCCAGACCCTGCGCTGCTCGCGGGCAATATCCGCGCGCAAGCACGACGTATCGCGGAGATGCTTTCCGGCGCACGCGAAGCTCGCGCCTTGCGCGACGGGCTCGTCTGCGTGATCGCCGGTCCTCCCAACGCCGGAAAATCATCGCTCCTCAACGCCCTCCTCGAGGCCGATCGCGCCATCGTCTCCGACGTGCCAGGGACGACGCGCGACGTCATCGAGGACAAGGCGGTCATCGACGGGGTCGTGCTGCGGCTTTTCGACACTGCCGGCCTGCGCGCGACCGAGGATCCTCTTGAAGCGCAAGGAGTCGCGCGCGCGAGTCGCGCCATCGGCGCGGCGGAGCTCACGATCACGGTCGTCGACGGATCCGGACCGCTTGGGCCGGATGCCTTGGCCGCGCTCGAGCGCACGGCCGAATCACCGGGGATCGTGCTCGTAAATAAACTCGATCTCGCGACGGAGAACGCAGACGAGGCACAACGCGGCCTGAACCGCTTCTCCCGCAACGATACGCGCGTGGTGATCGCAGGCAGCGTGCGATGGGTGGAGACGATAGCGTCCGTGCGCGGGGCTATTGCTAAACTCGGATGGGGAGGCGCTGCGGACGGCGAGCGGGCGCTCGTCGCCAACGTGCGGCAGATCGAGGCGCTGACGCGCGCGCGTGACGCCCTGGCGCAGGCAAGCGACACGCTCGAGCAACGCAGGCCGATCGATCTCGTTGCAAGCGATGTGCGTGAAGCCGTCGCCGCCTTCGGCGAGGTCACGGGCGACACCGTAACCGAGGAAGTGCTCGACGGCATCTTCTCTCGCTTTTGCGTCGGGAAATAACGAAAGCCTCGACCAGGGAGCTCTCACCCACACACGAATCCGGCCGTGTGGAAACCGGTTTCGAGGTGATCGTCATCGGCGGCGGGCATGCGGGCTGCGAGGCGGCGCTCGCGTGCGCGCGCATGGGCGTGCGCACCGCGCTGCTCACGGGCAATCTCGACACGATCGGTCTCATGCCGTGCAATCCATCGATCGGAGGCCCGGCGAAAGGCCAGCTCGTGCGCGAGGTGGATGCGCTCGGCGGCGAGATGGCGCGCTGCATCGACCATACGTCCCTCCACGTCCGCTGGCTGAACGAGAGCAAAGGGCCCGCGGTACGCGCCCTGCGCGCGCAGGCGGACAAACGAGCCTACGCGCAGCGCATGAAAGCGACGGTCGAAGGCCAAGCCGGGCTCGCCTTGCGCCAGGGCATCGTCATCGACCTCATCGTGGAGCGTGACGAAATCGCAGGCGTGCGGCTTGCGACAGGGACCGTCCTGCGCGCGCGCCAGGTCGTCATCGCGACTGGCACGTTCTTGGGCGGCAAGCTGTTTGCCGGCGAACGCGGTGTGCCCGGAGGGCGAGCGGGCGAGCAGCCCGCTCTCGGGTTAGGTGAAGCCCTGCTGCAACGCGGGTTCGCGATGGGCAGGCTCAAGACGGGAACGCCCCCGCGCGTCCATGCCGACAGCATCGACTACGAGAAGACGACGACACAGCCGCCAAGTCCCGTGCCGCTCATGTTCTCCTACGCGAGCGAAGCGAAATTTTACGGACCGCAGCTGGCCTGCCACATCACGGCGACGAACGAAGCGACGCATGCCTTGATCACGGCGAACCTGCACCGTTCTCCGATGTACGGACTGAAGCTCATCGAAGGGAAAGGCCCCAGGTATTGTCCCTCTATAGAGGACAAGGTGACGAAATTCGCTCACCACCCGAGCCACCAGATCTTCCTTGAGCCTGAGGGCTGGAATACAAAGGAAGTCTACGTCGGCGGGTTCTCGACTTCCATGCCGGAGGAAGTGCAGCTGGCCATGCTGCGAACGCTCCCCGGGCTCGAGCGCGTGGAGATGATGCGTGCGGGCTACGCCGTGGAGTACGACTTCGTGCAGCCGACGGAGCTGCGCCCCACGCTTGAGACCAAGCGCGTGGCCGGACTCTTCCACGCTGGCCAGATCAACGGCACGTCCGGTTACGAAGAAGCTGCGGCGCAAGGCCTCGTGGCTGGGGTCAACGCCGCCTTGCGGGCGAAGGGACGAGCGCCGCTAACCCTTGGGCGGACCGAGTCCTACATCGGCACGCTGATCGACGATCTCGTTACGAAGGGAACGGCCGAGCCCTACCGCATGCTCACCTCGCGCGCCGAGCATCGCCTGCTGCTCCGTCACGACAACGCTGATGAACGGCTCACGCCGATCGGGAGGCAAGCTGGTCTCGTCGATGACGAGGCCTACGCGGCTTTCGAGGGCCGCATGCTTGCGATGCGCCTCGCAGAGGAGCGCCTGGCGAGGACGAGGGTGAACGCGTCTGACGCCGCCCGGCTTGGTCTTAGCCCCGGCACGACCATGCTAGAGGCGCTGCGCCGCCCCGAAGTCGGATACCGAGACGTCGGCGCAGCGTGCGAACTACCCGACGACCTTGCCGAACGCGTCGAGACCGGGGTGAAGTATGAAGGATACATCAGGCGAGAGAAGCTCGCGGCCGAGCGCATAGCAAGGGCGGGCTCCCTGCGGATCCCCGCCTCGTTCGAGTACGCTCCCTGTCGCGGTTTGTCGCGCGAGGCCCGGGAGAAGTTGGGCGCCGTGCGCCCGGAAACGCTTGGGCAAGCCGGGCGGGTGCCTGGGGTGACGCCCGCCGACATCGCGATCTTGTACGTCTTGGTGACGAAGGACTTGCGAGCTACGTCCGTCGACCGGACCGCGTGACTCAAACCGCCGAACAAATCCTCGAAGACGGGCTCGAACGGTTCGGTCTCAACGTTGAGCCTTTGGCTCGTGGGAAGCTACTGGCGTACGCCAACCTTGTCCTCAAGCAAAACCTGCAAACCAACCTGACCGGTGCTCGCTCCCTGCAAGAGTTTGTCACTGAGCAGGTGCTCGACAGCGTTTCCGTGCTCACGGTGTTCCGTCTTAGGGCGCCGGCGCTCGACCTCGGAAGCGGGGCCGGCCTTCCAGGCATACCCCTCGCTATCGTCCATCCCAAACTTGAACTCGTGCTCCTAGAACCGCGGGCCAAGCGTGTGGAGTTTCTGCGCAAGGCCGTGGACGAGCTCGGGCTTGGAAACGTCAAAGTTATACAGTCATCTGCCCACGGTCCCGGGGCGCGCGAGCTTTCCCAAGCCATGAAAACCGTGCTGGTGCGGGCCGTTGCAGAGCCGGCTAAGGCCTTGCAACTCGCCAGTGGTTTCGTCGCCAGAGGTGGCTTCTTGGTCCTTTACGAGGGGCGAGCCAAGAGCCCGGCAAGATCGGAATCGCGCATCGCACGCAAACAGGGGCTGTCGCTCGTTAGGGCTGAGCGGGTTGTCGTTCCCGGCCTGGGAGCGACGCGGAACATCTGGATCTTCCAAAGCCCGAGCCCGAAAGGCTAATCAATGTTCCACGTGAAACTGTCCCGCATAGTGAGCGCGCGGGCTAGGCACCTTATATGAGAACCAAAGCACCCCTTGACGACCTCTTGGTGCAGGCGCTGGGCCCCGGCCGTGTGTTCGCGGTCGGTGGTCGCGTACGGGACGAGGTGCTTCAGGATCTCGGAAAAGCGGAGGGGCTATCCGTTGATTCCGACTATCTAGTTCGTGGTGTCCCGCATGACGAAATAGTCCGGACCATCGGGTCACTTGGATCCGCAGAGCTCGTCGGGGCCTCTTTCGGCGTCATAAAGTTCACGCGTGACGGTTTGACCGTCGACATCGCATTGCCGCGCCGGGAGCGCTCGAGCGGCGTGCATCATCGGGATTTCGTCGTCGAATCAGCGCCGGACATTCCTTTAGAAGAGGATCTCGCACGCCGTGATTTCCGCATGAACATGATGGCGCGCGACCTCGCGACCGGTGAGCTCATCGATCCCTATGGCGGCCTTGACGACCTCAAAGCCGGGCGCCTGGACGCGCTCAAGGACGAGGCCTTCCTGGAGGACCCGCTGCGCATCTTACGAGGCGCTGGCTTTGCGGCGCGTTTCGAACTTCAGACCACCGGGCGTACCCGTCAAGCCATGCGTGAGGCGGCAAGCCTGACGCACACCGTCGCTCCCGAGCGGATCGCGGACGAGCTCTCGAAGCTTTTGACGAAAGCGCGACGGCCGAGCATCGGCATCGAGCTCTTGCGCGAGGTCGGGGCGCTTGCGGAGATCATGCCGGAGCTGCTCGAAGGCTGGGGCGTCGACCAAAACGAGTTTCACCGTTTCACGGTCTACTACCACGCGCTGCGCACGTGCGACGAGACGCCGCCGGACCTGGCGCTGCGGCTCGCAGCGCTGCTCCACGACGTCGGCAAGCCGCGCACGAAATCGGGTCCGCATTTCTACCGCCACGAGCTTGTCGGGGAGGAAATGGCGAAGACGATACTCGCGCGGCTGCGCTTTCCGAACGAGGTCATCCAAACGGTGACCCACTTGGTGCGCCATCACATGTTCGCTTCAGACGACTCGCTGACCGATGCCGCGGTGAGACGCTTCATCCACCGCGTCGGGCCCGGCAGAGTCGATGCCCTTTTCAGCTTGCGCTGCGCCGACATCATCGCATCGGGCCTTCCGGAGCGCAATCCGGCCGAGCTCGATCGTTTTGCCGAACGCGTGCGGATGGAGCTCGCGGGCCCAAGCGCCCTGGGCATCGACAAGCTCGCGATCGACGGCGGCGATGTCATCGCAGTCATGCGCGAGGCGGGCATCGCAGGCCCGGAATTCCGCGGTGACGCGCGCGTCGGGGCAGCCCTGCGCGCGTGTCTCGACGCGGTACTCGAGGATCCGGGCAAGAACACGGCTGACGATCTGCGCTCGATCGTGCGGGATTTTTTTTCGCGCAAGGAAAGGTAATGCGCATGATGCACAACGGCACCACCGCCGTGGCCGCGAGCCCGCACGAAGCCCAAGGACCCCGTGCGGGTAGAGCCCGGGTGATCGCCATCGCCAACCAAAAGGGCGGGGTCGGCAAGACGACGACCGCGATCAACCTGAGCGCGGAACTGGCTCGCAGGGGCAGACGCGTCTTGCTCGTCGACGCAGACCCGCAAGGCAACGCGACCACGGGCATCGGCGTCGAGAAGGCCGCGCTTGCGCGGTGCATGTACGACGTGCTCGTCAAATCCGAACCGCTTGGCGACGTCATCCGCCAGAGCGCGGTCGACCGTCTCGCGCTCGCGCCGGCGACGCTCAACCTCGCTGGCGCAGAGATCGAGCTCGTGTCCGCGATCTCGCGCGAACTGCGGTTGAAAAGCGCGCTCGAACCGGCCTTACACGCCTACGACGACGTCCTCATCGATTGCCCGCCTTCGCTCGGGCTGTTGACGCTGAACGCGATGAGCGCGGCGGACAGCCTCGTCGTGCCGATCCAAGCCGAATATTTCGCGCTCGAAGGCCTCGGTCAACTCACGCGCGTCATCGAGCTCGTGCGGCGACACCTCAATCCGACGATCGCGATCCTGGGTGTGCTGATCACGATGTTCGACGGCAGGACGAATCTCGCTGCGCAGGTCGTCGAAGAGGCCGAGCGTTTTTTCCCGGGCCTGGTCTTCACCACGCGAATCCCGCGCAGCGTGCGACTCTCCGAAGCGCCATCACACGGCGCGCCGATCGCGGTGTTCGATCCGAAGGGAAAGGGAGCGGCCGCGTATGCGACGCTCGCAGACGAGGTTCTCGCGCGTGAATAAACCACGAGGCCTCGGCCGCGGGCTCGGCGCGCTTTTCCCCACGGCGACGGTGGAGGCAGACCTACCCGCGGGCGGCTTGCGCCTGCACCAGATCGAGATCGAGCAGATCCGTCCAAACCCGCAGCAACCGCGGCGGCATTTCGACGAGGAATCGCTCACGGCGCTTGCGTCCTCGATACGCACCCACGGTATCCTCGCCCCGATCATCGTGCGCCGTCATCCGGACGTGCCCGAGGCGTTCGAGATCGTGACGGGCGAACGCCGCTGGCGCGCGGCGCGGCTCGCCGGAGAGACGACGATCCCCTCGATCGTGCGCGAGACCGGAGCCGACGAAGCGATCGAGCTCGCGATCTTGGAGAACGTCCAGCGAGCGGATCTCAACCCGATTGAAGAAGCGGCGGCCTATCGCGCGCTCGTCGAGAAACACGGCTTCACGCAGGAGTCGATCGCGCAGCGGATCGGCAAGAGCCGGCCCGCGGTCGCCAACGCGCTGCGCTTGCTGGGGTTGCCCGATTCGGTCCAGGCGCTCGTCCGCGACGGCCGTCTCTCGTCGGGTCATGCGCGGGCTTTGGCCGCGCTGCCGGCCGGTCGCGCGCAGGCTTTGGCGGCAGAAGCGGTACGACACGGCTGGAGCGTGCGCGAACTCGAGCGTAGGAGCGCGGTTCCGAAGGAACGCGGACCTTCGACCGGTCTCCGAAAGACGTCGCTCTCGCCGGACATGGCGGAAGCCGAGAATCGCCTGCGATTCGCGCTTGCGACGCGCGTCTCGCTGCACCCGCGCGCGACCGGCGGGGGCACCATCGAAGTGCAGTACGCCGACGACGGCGAGCTCACGCGCATCCTGGATCGAGTCGCGCCTCAAGACACCTAACGAGGACTGTTCGAATGTTACTTCCCCGTCTGGCCGCGTGCGCCGTCGCCGCGACCATCCTGTCCGCGACAGCCGGAGCGAGCAGCGCCGCGACGAGCGCCACGACGCTCTTGATGTGGCGCGTGCCGGCGCCGCAGGCCACGAGCGCCGACGTGCAGCCGATCGAGGCTGGACTCGTCGCGCTCGGCTTCATCGCTCCGCAACTGACCGCTCTCTCCAGGCACCCGGGCGCTCGGCTCACGCTCGCGCTCGACCCGATCTTCATCGACTCGCTGCAGCGCGCCGCAGCCGGCTCGGATGGGCTTGCGAGTCTGGCGTCCGGAACGCTGCCGGGCGACGATCCACGCGCGCGCCAACTGCTCGAGGCGATAGCCGCAGACGTCATCCCCACAAGCGACCTTGCAAGTTCGGCTGCGGCGCGCCGTTTCGTCGCGGATGCGTCCGCTGCGCGGCTTGCGCTCATGGGCGACAGCGCCGCTTCATTCTCGCACGCCGATGAGGTCGACTTCACGGCCAACGCCTTGTTGCTCGCGCTGCAGAGCGGCGGATATCCGGCGCGCGGGGCGAGCCTGCTCACGCGCAGCAGCCTTTCGAGCGCCGATCTCGCGACGCTGAGCCGACAGTTCGCGCTCGCCTGTCAGGACGTGATCGACCGCTTGCGCCGGGCAGCTCGGGGCGGCGCCGTCGAGCTCGCAGCACTTCCCGCTTACGAACCGATCCTGCCGCTTGTGATCGACGCTGCAGGCCGCAACCAGCGAGTGCCGTTCACGGTCGCGCTGGGCGCAGGCGCCGATGCCTCAGCCGCCGTCGACGAAGGCCTTACCGCCGTCGCTTCGTTGGATCCGGCACACGGCAGCGCGGGAGTCATCTCACCGAACGGTGCGTACGATGACGAGACGATCGCCCTGTTACAGTCACACCACGCACGCTACGGCGTTTTCTCCGACCGAGTGGCGAGACAGAACGTGGGCGCAGCAGCCTCCTCGGTCGCCGACGCGCGCGCAGCCGCATTTCGCGCGTATCTGATGGAGACCACGAAGACAGCGACGATTCCGATGCTCTTCTGCAGCGATGTCGCGAGCACGTCGATCGATTCCCAGCCGTTGCGCTCGCCCGCTTCGACGATGGCGGACAAGATGCACGAAGCCATCCGAAACGCGTCCGAAGCGGCCCGAAGCGAAAGAGCTCCCCTCATCGTGCTGTGCTTGGCGGGCAACGGTTCGATTCTCCACCGCGCGGACCGTGCCGCCGCACTCGATGCGATTGCGGCATTGCTCGCCGGCGCCAATGCATCGACGCCGCGGGTCTTCTTGCAGGCGCATCCACCGACCGCAGACACCTACGGGTACGAAGCGGCAACCGATGCCGGAGACTTCTCATTGTGGATGGGATCCGCGAATCAAGTCAGTTTATGGAACGCGCTCGGCGCGGCGCGCACTGCCGCGGGCGGCGACAGCGCCGTGGCGAGCGCGCCCGTGCGCGACGCACTGTTGAACGCTGAATCAGGCCGGTGGTACTTGGCGCTCGCGTTGGCTCAACCGCGCTACCTCACGGACGCGTCGCTGGCCCAATTCCGCGACCTGATCGGGCGTGTCTATCGAGCCGCGGGCAAGCTCGTGCCCCGCTCCATCGCGCCCGTGAAGCTGGGGGAACCCTCGCCCGCAGCGTCCAGCACGCCTACTGCGATCCCCGCCACAGCGGCCCCGACGCCGGCGCCGGCGAGCACACCCAGCCCAAGCGCCACCTGAACCAAACAGTTGTTCTCCACATATGCACAGGGCTTGTGGATAGGCAACCCACGTGGCTAGGCAGCCGAAGAAGAAGGCCGCTGCGGGCTTAGCCTGCAGCATCGGCAGCATCGACCCGACGTCCGCGGCAGGCCTCACGGTCGATCTCGCCGTCTACCGCGCGCTGGGCGTCGCTGGCGTCTGCGTGACGACCGCGATCACAGCGCAAAACGCCAGACGGGTGATCGGCGTCAGTCCCATCGACGCCGCCTTCGTTCGCAGACAACTCGAAGCGATTTGGGAGCAATCGGATCCGACGTCGATCTGCATCGGCTTGGTGCCGGATAGCGCCTCGCTGCGCACCATCCGTCTATTCTTGCAGGCGCTGGCGAGGCTGCCGGCGATGGTCATCGATCCGGTCATGACCGCGACGAGCGGTCACGCGTTTATCGGCGCTCCCGAGCGTGCAGAGTTGCGCAAGCTCTTGCCGCTCGCGACCCTCGTCACACCAAACGTGCACGAGGCCTCGCTGCTCGCGACTCGCGCGGTCCGCAACGAAACGGAGGCGGTCGAAGCGGCGAGCGCGATTGCCCAAGCTGGTTGCGCCGTCCTCTTGACCGGCGGTCACCTCGCAGGCCCGCGCTGCACCGATATCTTCGTGCACTCCGGCAGGGTGCGACGATACGGCGCGACCCGCCTGCGCGCAACCCTACGCGGCTCGGGCGGCATCCTCGCCGCAAGCATCGCGGCGTGTCTGGCCAAAGGCATGGGACTGGAAGCGTCAATCCGCCGAGCGCGCGCGTTCGTGCGCCGCGCGTTTCAGTCCGCGCGCGCGATCGGTTCCGGGCTCCCCCAATATGGAGCTACCGTGAAAAGATTACCGTGAAGCGCGTTGTTTTTGAAAGCAGTTGCGGCAATACACGGGCTTGTCGCCCCGGGGTTGGAACGGCACTTCTGCCTCGCTGCCGCACTCGCTGCATACGATGCGGAACATCTCGCGCGGCGCCCCCATCCGGCTGCTCTCGAAGCCGCCTCCGTTCGACCGTTGCGCCTTGCGCGCGCGCCGGCAATCGGGGCAGCGATTCGGTTTGTTCGTGAAGCCTTTTTGGGCGAAAAATTCTTGCTCGCCGGCGGTGAAGGTGAACTCTTGTCCGCAGTCAACGCAGGTCAGCAGCTGATCGGTAAACACCGTACGCAATGACTCCTTTCGGGGCATCGGAACCCTAAGGGATTTTAGCACCTGCGGCCCGCCAAAAGCAAGGCACGACGCAGGACAAGCCGTGCGACCGCGTTGTAATGCGCACCTCTCCCTCGGAGGTGGTCGCACGTGAGCGTGGCCCAAACAAAGGCTGGCGAGCCGCAAGCGAAGCGGCGCAGGATCATGGCGGGCATGCGACCGACGGGGCGTCTCCACGTCGGCCACCTGCTCGGTGCCTTGCAGAATTTCGTGGCGCTTTCGCAGACCGGCGACTGCTTCTTCGAGGTCGCAGACGTGCACGCGCTGACGACCAAGTTCGAGAGCAGCGGCCAGATCGCGTCAGACGTGCTCGAAGTCGTCATCGACTGGCTTGCAGCGGGGCTGGACCCCGAGGCATGCACGATCTACGTGCAATCGCGCATCCCCGAGATCAGCGAGCTCGCGCTCCTGCTCTCGATGATCACACCCGTTTCCTGGTTGGAGCGCGTGCCGACCTACAAGGACCAGATCAACGCGCTCGGTCCAGCCGTCGCGACGCACGGCTTCTTGGGATATCCAATCCTGCAAACGGTCGATATCGCGATCGTGCGCGGCGAACGCGTGCCGGTCGGCCAGGACCAGCTCCCCAACCTCGAGTTGTCTCGCGAGATCGTGCGGCGTTTCAATCATCTCTATGGACCCGTGCTCGCGGAGCCCGAGGCATTGCTCTCCGACACCCCGCTCGTGCCCGGCACCGACGGCCGCAAGATGAGCAAGTCATATCAGAACGCGATTCTCATCTCGGACGACGAAGCGGCGACCAACGCGAAGATCAAGACGATGTTCACCGACCCGACGAAGATCCACAAGACCGACCCCGGTCACCCCGAGACGTGCCCGGTGTTCTTCTTCCAGCGCGTGTTCAACGCCGCGGCGGCCGACGACATCGCTCTGCGCTGCCGCACGGGCAGGCTCGGATGCGTCGAAGACAAAGCCGACATGGCGCGCCATCTCAACGCGTATCTGGCACCCATCCGCGAACGGCGCGCCCGTTTCGAATCCAACCGCGCGCTCGTCGAGGAGATCTTGGGAGACGGCACGGCGCGCGCCCGGTCGGTCGCCATGAAGACGCTCGCCGAGGTCAAAGGGGCGATGGGACTATGAGCGCTTGTAGGTGGCAAGCGCGGCACGCATGCGCCGCAGCGCCTCGTGCAGATTTTCCTCTGAGTTGGCGTAGGACAGGCGCAAGAACCCTTTGCCGTGCGGCCCGAAGGTCGAGCCGCCGAGCGTCGCAACACCCGCTTCGTTCAACAGATAGTCAGCGAGCTTGAGATCGTCGGGCTCGATCGCGGAGACGTTGGGGAAGACGTAAAACGCTCCGCCCGGCATGCGGCAGGTCACGCCGGGAATGGCATTGAGCCCGTCCACGAGCAGGCGTCGGCGGCGCAAGAACTCATCGTGCATCTCTTGCACGGGTTCGTCGGGACCGGTCAGCGCCGCGATTGCCGCATCTTGCACGAAGGTCGCGGTGCACGACACCGTATTGAGGATGAGCGCCGTCGCGGCTTCAGCGATGGAGAGCGGCATGACACCGAAACCAAGACGCCAGCCGGTCATCGCCCATGCCTTCGAACAGCCATCGATGAGGACCGTGCGCTCCGGCATTGCGGCCAGACCGTAATACGACGCGAAGGCGCGGTCGTACGCGTGCCTGCTGTAGATCTCGTCGCTGATGACCAAGAGGTCGTGCTTGCGCACGATGGCGGCGATCGCAGAAATATCTTCCGCCGTGAGGATTCCGCCGGTCGGGTTGTGCGGCGAGTTGAGCACGAGGATCTTGGTCTTGGGCGTGATGGCCGCTTCCAGCGCGTCGATCTCAAAACGAAAGTCGCGAGACTCGAGCAGCGGCAGCGAGACCGGGCGCGCCCCCACGTAGGTGACGATGGAACGGTACGCCGGGTATGCCGGATCGGGGATGATGACTTCGTCGTCCGGGTTCAAGAGGGCCATGAGCACCGCAGCGATGATCGGCTTCGCGCCCGGTGCGACGACGACCTGATCGGGCAGGACGCTGACGCCGCGGGTTTGTTGCACGTACTTCGCGATGGCGCTGCGCAACTCGGCGATGCCGGCAGCCGGCGTGTAGTGCGTGCGGTTGGCCCGCAACGACTCGATGGCCGCCTGTTTGATGTGTTCGGGCGTGTCGAAATCCGGTTCGCCTATCTCCAGGTGGATGATGCTGCGCCCTTGCGCTTCGAGCGCTTTGGCCCGAGCGAGCACCACGAACGCGCTTTCCGTACCGAGCCGCCGCATGGAATCGGCAAGGGGGAACGTCGAAGCCTGCATGTTCTTCATTTTCGCGCCGTCAATCGCGGATTCCGCTGCCGCTCGGTCCCGCGCTCCTGATATGAAAGTATGATTGCACGATCGCCTGCGCTACCGGCGCCGCATTCACCGCACCGAAACCGCCGCTCTGATCCATGAACACGACCACGGCGATCTTCGGGTTCTCATACGGCGCGAAGCACACGAACCACGCGTGGTTGCGACCGGATGGGTTATCGCCCGTGGGAACATTTTCTGCAGTTCCAGTCTTGCCCGCGTAGTGAAATCCGGGGATCTCCACGTTGTAGGCGGTGCCGTAGCCGCTTTCGATGGCACCAAGCATGCCCTTGCGGATGATGGCCAAGTCATCCGGAGAAACCGGCACGCGACCTTCCACGACCGGAGCGAACGTGGCGAGCACGCGACCGTGGGGATCCTTGATCTGCCTGACGAGTTGCGGTTTGTACAGCGTGCCGCCGTTGGCCACCGCACCGACGACCTTGAGCATTTGGATCGGCGACGCTTCGAGATATCCTTGGCCGATCGCCATGTTCACCGTGTCGCCGCCATACCACTCATCCTTATACTCGCGTTGCTTCCACGCAGGGGTCGGGAGAATGCCCGACGTTTCGCCGGGAAGATCGATGCGGGTCTGCGCGCCGATGCCGTATGCGGCCGCGTAGCGGTCGAGACGGTCGATGCCGAGTTCGTGGCCGACTTGGTAGAAGAAGACGTCGCACGACTCCGAGATGGCGCTCGTCAGGTCGAGCGTGCCGTGACCGCCCGCGCGGTCGTCGTTGAAGATGAAGCCGTTGAGGTCGAACGCGCCGCCGCAATAGCGCGTCGAGGACGCATCCATGAGGCCGCTGCCAAGCGCCGCGGACGAGGTGATGAGCTTGAACGTCGAACCCGTGGGATAAGCGCCCGCGATGGCTCGGTTGAAGAGCGAGCGCAGCGGGTCGTTGAGGTATGCGTTGTAGCGCTTCTGGGTGATGCCGGCCGCAAAATCGTTCGGGTCGATGTTCGGTTGGCTGACAAAGGCCAGGATGGCGCCGGTGTTGGGATCCTCGACGATGGCCGCGCCGCCCGTGCGTTGTCCGACGCGTTTGGCGATGATGCCGATCTGGCGAGCCATTGCGGTTTCAGCCGCCTCTTGCAGATGCCAGTCGACGTTGAGCACGAGATCGTTTCCCGAAACCGCCGGGAACGATTGGAATGTGGCCACGGCCTCGCCCGCCGAGTTGACCTTGATCCGCCGGCCGCCTTCGCGACCGCGCAGCCAACGGTCGTAGGTGTACTCAAGGCCGTCCTCGCCCACGACGTCGTTCGGCCCGTAGCCATGCGCCCGGCGCTGCTTGTACTCGGCCTCGGTGATCTGCCCGACGTAACCCAAGAAGTGGGAACCAAGCGTGCGGTGCGGATATTGACGTACCGGGATCAGCTCGACGTCCATGCCCGGGAAACGGTCGGCAGCTTCGGAAAAGCGCCCGACCTCGGCCGGCGTCAAATCTTCCGCCACGTTGATGGGGCCGAGCGGAATGTTCTCGGCGAGAGCGTCGAAGCTTTGATAGGTGACGCCGTTTTGGTAAAGGACGCGACGCCAGAGCTCGTCTTGCTGCAATCCAAGCAGCGCCGCGAGCGCTCCCAGCTCCTGTTGCGGATCCTTGACCTGCATCGGCACGATCTGCACGACGAACGAAGGGCGATTGCGGACGATCACGACGCCGTTGCGATCGTAGAGGACGCCCCGCGGCGCGCTTACCGGGATCGTGCGCAGTTGATTGAGATTGGCAAGCCTTTCGTAGTACGCACCGTGGCTCAGCTGCAACGAGACGAGCCGGGCGAAGAGGATGGCGAGCGCGATGACGATGCCAGCCGCGAGCACGATCGTGCGGCGGACGCGTGGGGCCCGCGACTCGTCGCGCGCTGCAAGCGAACCGGCCACCGCGCGCTACCGCCGCGCGTGCGCATAGGCACGCAGGCCGAGCAGGATGAGCGCAGCGGCGACGACGTTGAGCAACAGCTGCCACACGAGCTCGTGCGACGAGCGATGGAACAATCCACGCTCACCGAATCCAAACTCGAGCACGAGGTACGTCGTCAGCGCGCGAAGGACCGTGGCTCCGGCGACGGCAGAGACGAACACGGGCAGGGAGTCCGCAAAAAAACGCGAGTTGAGCAGGCCGGCGCCAAAGCCGACGAGCGTCGTGCCGAGCACGTTGGCTCCGCTTCCGCCGAGCGCATCTTCCACGAGTCCGGCGATCAAGCCGAGGAGGCCCCCGGTGGTGACGCCGCAGCGCAAGCCGGTCCAAACGAGCATGACCGTAAGGAGACTGACCGTGGCGCCCCGCAAGGGGACCAAGCGAAGCAGCGTGGTTTGGATCAGGATAGCCGCGATGGCGAGCAAGACGAGCACCCAAAAGCGCGGCGGTGTCCAGACCTCGGCGTCCTGCGGTTGGATCCGCTCGACCTTGTGCTGGTGCTCGGGGCGCAGCCGCTCGAGCGCCGCGGGGCTGTGCGAGCTCACGTGCGCCGCAGCACGAGGACGTGCGTGAGCCCGAAGAAATCAACGGCAGGCTTCACGACCGCCGACTGGTAGAGGGCGTTGTCCTTGCGATCGACTTCAAGCACGGTCCCGATCACCACGCCGCTTGGATAGACTTCGCCTTGTCCTGTGATGACCTTGTCGCCGGCCCGGACTTTGACGTCCTGACCGATATATTTCATCCGGATGTGCTGCCACGTGCCAGTTGCTATCCCCCAACTCCGCGCGACCCGCAGGTAGGCAGGCACGTTGCTCGTCGGATCGATGATGAGCAACACGTGGGCGTCGTGCGCGCCCGCATCGATGACTCGGCCGACGAGCCCCTCGGCGGTGAGGACGACGGCGTCGCGGCGCACCCCGTCACGCCAACCGCGGTCGAGCGAGATCTCCCGGCGCGAACCTTCGGGTGCGTAGCCCACGACGTCTGCGGCTATGCTGGCTTGCGGCAGTGACTGCGCGAGTCCCAACATGCGGCGCAGCTCGACGTTTTCCGCGGCATGGTCTTGCAGGCGCTCGTTGCGAGCGGCCAGCTGCTCGACCTTTCGTGCGAGCGCGGCATTCCGCGATGCCATCTGACCCGCGTGCGCGAGATTCTCAAAGGTGAGGGCGACGTCCGAGCCGGCTTGGACGAGAACGTTTTGCACGGGCACCACAACGCTGTTGACGACCTCGTCGCTCAAACTCCGCTCGCCTTGACGAGCGGCATTGATCTCGAGCAGCATGGCCGACGACGCGATGATGATCAGCGAGACGAAAACGAGGAGCTTTCTCTCATCCCAAAACGAAGCGATCGCCACCACCTACCGATCAGAGATTGCGGCACCGGGAACAGCGCCGCGAACAGTTTGCGATCGCGCAGGATTTGGGCGGCACCGAGCGCGACGCAGAGCATCGGCCGCTCCGCGACCCGCACGGGAATGCCCGTGATGAGCGCCAGCGTCGGCGCGAGACCTGCGATCGAGGCCCCGCCGCCTGCAAGGACGATGCCGTGCTCGGCGAGGTCGCGGACGATTTCGGGCGGCGTCTGCTCCAGGAGGCCGCGCACGAGGTCCACGATCTGGCCGAGCGGTTCCGCCATCGCGGCTCCGACATCTTCCTCGCGCACTTCAAGCGTTCCCGGCCGCAGGTGTCGCGTGTCTTGACCCATCACCGTCACCGCTGCTCGACCGAGCGGCCGGCCATAGTATCCGAGAGCGATCTTCAACGATTCGGCTGTCCGCTCGCCGATCTGGAAGTTGCGCGTCGCGCGCAGGTAGGCGATGATGGCATCGTCCACGTGATCGCCGCCCAATTTGATCGAGCGCGCGGCCACGGTGCCGCCAAGCGCGATGACGGCGAGCTCGGTCGTGCCGCCCCCGATGTCGACGATCATGCTGCCGCGCGCGTCGAGGACGGGAAGCCCGGCGCCGATCGCCGCCGCCATCGCCTGGGGCACGAAGTACACGCGCCCCGCGCCGCCCGCTCGGGCGGCTTCGCGCACCGCTTTCTTCTCGACTTCCGTCGCCGCTCCGGGCACGCCCACGATGACCCGCGGCGGCAAGAGCGGCTTGCCGCGAAGCGCCCGGCCGAGGAGGGTGGACACCAGAGCTTCTGTGTAGCGATAGTTCGAGATCACGCCGTTGCGCAGCGGCCGGATGACCGTGATCGCACGCGGGGTGCGCCCGATCATCTGTTTTGCGCCCTCGCCGACGGTGACGACTTGACCCGTGTCGGTATCGATCGCGACGACCGTCGGTTCGACGAGACGCACGCCATGACCGCGCACGTGGACGGGCGTGTTCGCCGTTCCGAGGTCGATGCTCACTTCCGGCGCGATCTCCGCGTAGAGCCGCTCGAACAAAATCATGACGCCGGCAGGCGGTAGCCGAGTTCGCGCAAGCTCGCGCCGATGCGCGCGAGCGGCAAGCCCATGACCGCGTAAAAGTCGCCGTTGATGGATGCCACGAGCAGCGCACCGCGGCCTTGGATGCCGTACGAACCCGCCTTGTCCAGCGGATCGCCCGAGGCGACGTAGGCATCGATCTGCTCGGGTTCGAGCGGCAAGAAACGCACGAGTGTGGATTCAACCCCGCTGCGGCTTTGGCCGTTGGATCGGTCCAGCACGACAAAACCCGTGAAGACAGAATGTTCGCGCCCGGAAAGCCGGCGCAGCATCGCACGCCCTTCCCGGCCATCTTTAGGCTTGCCGAGCAGCTCCCCGTCGAGCGACACGATCGTATCGGCGGCGACGAGGACCGGCGGACCGCCGGCGTGCGCCATCCGCGCCTTTCCCAGCGCGTGGCGCAGCGCGGCCTCGCCGGGCGATCCATCATTTGTGGCCGTAGCCTCGTCGTACGCGCTCGGGATGACCTCGACGTCTAGACCTAACGCCTCGAGGAGCTGCTTGCGACGGGGAGACCGGGATGCGAGCGCGATTTTTGTCAGCGGTTCACTCATAGACGTGGCCACCGACCTCGACGAAACCCGGCTGGTGACGCAGCCGCGGGTCGCGGTGCGTCCAGTGCAACACTGGGCCGAGATCGTCAAACGCAAGTTCACCTTTGACGACGACAAGATCGCCGGTGTGGAGCGGTGCCGCGGCAGCGATCGAGATATTGTCGGCGACGAACAGCGGCAACGTCGTGGCTCCGCTGGCGACTTGGAGGATGAAGCGCTCGTGAGCACCGCTCGGTCCAGCCGAGGTGGGCAGCACGCGCAAGACGCGTCCCTCGACGACGAGCTCGGCTCCGTCGTCGTGGTTCGCGATCTCGCGCAAAGCCGAGGCATTATCGGCTTTGGGCGGTGCGAGCGAGCAACCGCTTAGCATCAGCGCCGAGAATGCGATGCAACACACCGCCGCACGTAATCGCGTGAGCTGCATCACCGAGCGCGTATCGACCTGATGTTCGGCATTGTGGTCCAACTCGCAATCGATTATAGTAGTAGACAGCGACGCACCGTCGCTCATCCTATGCCTGGATTTCGTTCTGACGATCCGTTCTCGCGCGGTTTGCACGAGGCGCTGTTGCAAGGCCCCCGTCTGCGCAGGCTTGTTCGCGCGGCGGGCAACATCCGCATTCGCCTTTTCGGCTTGTCAAGCCGCTTTGGGAGCCGAACCTCGGCCCGTCCGGTCGCGATCGGCACGTTCTCGTTTCCGGCCTTCGGCTCGAACTAACTCGAACGCAATGTAGGACGCGCGAATTTATTCGTGCGTCTTGTCGTACACGCCCCGCTCCTCGATGTATCGCTCCACCGCATCCGCAACGAGATAACGGATCGGCTCGCCTTTCGCCAGCCGAGCGCGGATCGAGGTCGACGACACGTCGACCAAGGGCAAGCGCACGAACTCGAAACGCTCCGCAAGCTCGCTCGGCAGGGCGTCGAGCGTTGCCTTCAGGTCGCTTTCCCTCGTGCCGTGGCGGACCACCACGTAAAAGCGTCGCAGCGCGCCAACCACATCCTCGAGGCGTCTCCAAGGGCTTGCGACGAGCGAATCGACCCCGGCGATGAAGGAAAGCTCCGCCGCGGGGTGCGCCGCTTGGAGAAGCGGCATCGTGTCAGCCGTGTAGACCGGGCCTGCTTGATGCAGCGCGGTCTCGTCGACCGCAAATCGATCGTTGTCTGCGATCGCGGCTTTGACCATCGCGGATCGATCGGCGGCCGAGGCGTGGGTGCGGCGGTGCGCGGGGTCGCCGACCGGCACGAACAGGATTCGATCGAGCTTCGCCTGGACCGCGATGGCGTTGGCGACGAAGAGATGCCCGACATGGATGGGGTCAAACGTGCCTCCGAAGATGCCGAGTTGTTCGCGCGTCATGAGAGGACGAGCTCTTGGTCGCCGACGCGAATGCGGTCGCCCGGCCGCGCGCCCGCGCGCTCGAGCTTGCGACGCGCACCGACGCGGACCAACGCCCGATGGAAATACGCTTGTCCTTCGTCCGTCGTCAGATCGGTCATCGCTGCGACCCGCTCGATCGCGCGCCCACGCACGCGGAAGGCGTGCCCTTCCTTGACGATGGACACGGTTGAGGTCGTCGGCTTCTCCTGGGGACGCAAAACCACTTCGGCCACGCGCTCCTTGGCGTGCGTGCGCTCGGCTTGGATCGCGTTGTAGACGGTGCCGATGAGTTCTTTGACGCCGGCACCGGTCGCCGCGGAGATGCCGAAGACGCGCTGGGTCGTCGTCTGCTGCACGGCTTCGAGCGTTCGCTGCGCTGCAGGCAGATCGAGCTTGGACACGGCGAGGATGCGGCGCACCGCCAGCAGCCGAGGGTTCCAAAGCTCCAGTTCACGTTCGATCATGGCGAGCTGGGCGAGCGCTTCCTGCGGGCTCGCCGCGCCATCGATGAGGTGCACGAGAACGAGCGTGCGCTCGACGTGCGCGAGGAAGCGATCCCCGAGTCCGGCCCCTTGGCTTGCACCTTCGATCAATCCGGGGACGTCGACGAGGACGAAGCTCGCATCGATATCGACGGTGACCACGCCCAATTGCGGCTCGAGCGTCGTGAACGGATAATCCGCTATTTTCGGGCGCGCCGCGGACACCGCGGCGAGCAGGGTGGACTTGCCCGCGTTGGGCGCTCCGACGATGCCCGCATCGGCGAGGAGTTTGAGCTCCAGGTCCAGCTCGCGCTGCTCGCCAGGTTCACCGCGTTGAGCGAAGCGCGGTGCTTGATGCGTCGGCGTCGCGAAGTGGGAATTGCCAAGGCCGCCGCGGCCGCCTCGCGCCACGCACTCGCGATCGCCCGGGCGGCTCAGGTCTGCGATGAGTTTGCCGTCCTCCGACACGAGCGTTCCGCACGGCACGAATACATCGATGTCCGCCCCGGTCTTGCCATGGCAGTTGGAACCGGCACCATCCCCGCCGTCTTGCGCGACGAATCGTTTCTTGTGGCGAAATTCGCTCAGCGTTGTGCGCTGCGGATCGGCGACGAGGTAAATCGAACCGCCGCGACCGCCATCGCCCCCATCGGGCCCGCCGCGCGGCACGTATTTCTCGCGCCGAAACGAAGCGGAGCCGTTGCCGCCCTTCCCCCCTTGCACCGTCAATCGTGCTTGATCGATGAACATCAGGCGTCGTGCTTCAAAATAAAACGGACCGACGCAAAGGCCGGCCCGAGTGATCGCAAGCGTCGTCCGTGGCTGCTAAGGCTTCGCGCCGGCGAGCTCGGCTGCCACGATGCGCACCGTTTGCCCGTCGCGCCCGCGGCGCACGAACTCGACGGTGCCGTCGATGAGCGCGAACAGCGTGTTGTCTTTGCCCATTCCGACATTTGCGCCGGCATAATATTGCGTGCCGCGCTGGCGCAGGATGATGTTGCCGGCGATGACGCGTTCGCCGCCGAATTTCTTGACGCCCAGACGCTTGCTCTGCGAGTCTCGGCCATTGCGCGATGACCCGAGGCCCTTCTTGTGGGCGAAGCGCTGGAGATCCATGACGAAGGACACGATGATAGACTCCTGATGTAGGGGTGGAATGCCCGAAATATGGCGCTCCGGTAGTATATCAAAGGAAGCAAACCCGGTCAAGGCTGGGCCGGGACAAGCATGGCAATGACCTCGGAAGCAGCGCGAAGCCCGCTCGCATATGCGCCAGCGACGGTCGCGGCGATCGGCTGCGTCGCTGTTTCCGAGCCTGCCCAAAGGAGCGCGCCGGTGTCGGCCGCCGCCAGACGCGCACGCGCTTGCGCACCCCCCGGACGCAAGAACGTGTAACCGCCGCTCGCGAAGGGATCGCGGCTCCAGTCGATGCGCCGCCATGCAGCGAGCTTCGGCCGCGCCTTCGGAAAATGCCGAAGCAGATCGTCGACGACCGTTGCGACAAGCTCATCCTCGTTCAAACGGGCGAGCGTGGCTGCACGCGGCCCCGTGCAGTACGCGCTGAGAACCGCTGCCCGGATCTTGCTGCCGTAGAAGACGTTCCAATATACAGTGACAGGGCCGACTCCGCTGCCGACCAACGCCAGCCGGCGCGGCCAAAACGATTCCTCGAAACGCATGACGAGTTTGAGCGCCGGGCCCATAACCATCGCCGCCAGCGCGTCGCGCTTGGCCTGCGGAAGCTCGGGCTCAAAGCGAACCGCGCCCGATTGCAAGACGCCGGGTGGGATGGTGGTGATGGCAGCGCGTGCTGACCGCTCGCTTCCGTCGCGCTCGCGAACGACGACCAGGTCGTTTGACCATTCGATCGTCTGCGCGACGAAGCCGAATTCGATATCGAGCTCGCGAGCGACGTGCCCGACGACGCGATCGTAGCCTTCATTGACGCGGTGATCGAGACCGGTCTCGAGTTCGAGCACGCCGTCGGCGAGGAAACCATGGATGCCGATCTCATCGAGGCTTCCGGGAAGATGCGACGCGAGCGCCATCTCCGCCAGCGTTCGCGCGCGACCGCGATAGCCGCGGCGCTCGATGAACTCGCGAGCGGACAGGTCGCGGGCTTCGGTTCGCGCAAGGCGGCGCAACACGCCAAACGCCGGCCAGGTTTGCGGGTCCAGCAGTGCGATCGGCAACCACCGCGCGCCGGCACCGACGTCGACCATCATCGCGGTCATGCCATGCGGGCTCGGCCTCACGGTCAAGCCGGCTGCGCGCACCTCGGGCCAGATTTGGGCGCGAGCGCCATGGATCAGCTCGGCACCCGCTTCGACCGGCGCTTCGCAGAAGTCGCGTAGGGTGTGGATGCGCCCGCCGACGCGGTGGCGCGCCTCGAGAACGCGAACGCGAAGCCCTGCGCGCGCAAGCGCCCGCGCAGCCGTCACGCCCGCCATGCCGGCACCGATCACAATGACGTCGGCCATGTTCCTTGCGGCAAGCTTGGGGCCGCGGCTTGCGAGCCCCTGGAAAAGTATCGCGCTAGTCGCCGACTCGACGAAGGCGACGCGGGGCGCCGCGCACAATAACGCGTGACACACGGTTCGCGCTTTGCCACCGAGCGTTGGAGGTATTGACCATGCCCCGTCAGTTGAGGCGCGCCGCTTTGTTCGTGGCGCTGTTGTTGTGCGTTTATATGAGCCCGTCTCAGGCACGCGTGCGGACGTATTACATCGCGGCAGACGAGGTGCTGTGGAACTACGTGCCCAGCGGAACGAACCTCATCACGAAGAGTCCGCTGCCGCCGCTCCTGCCGCAGCAACTGGGCTGGACCTTTCACAAGGCCGTCTATCACGAGTACACGGACGCGACGTTCAAACATCTCAAACCGCGCCCGGCTGCCGATGCGTATTTGGGGATCCTGGGTCCTGTCATCCGCGCCGAGGTCGGGGACACGGTCGTCGTCGTCTTCCGCAACAACGCGCGCTTTCCGATGACGGTGCACGCCCACGGACTTTTCTACACGAAATCATCCGAAGGTGCGCCGTACCAAGACGGCATCCCGGCGGGGAACAAGCCGGGCGATCGCGTGTCGACGGGCAAGACCTTCACCTACACCTGGCAAGTCCCAGCGCGCGCGGGCCCTGGGCCCGGCGACGGCAGTTCGGTGGTTTGGATGTATCACTCCCATTTCGACGAGGTCAACGACATCAACAGCGGGCCCGTCGGCCCGATCGTCGTGACGGCCAAGGGGATGGCCAAGCCCGACGGATCTCCAAAAGACGTGGATCAGGAGATCTTCGCGATGTTCTCCGAATTCGATGAGAATTCGAGCCGCTATTACCCGATCAACATCGCCGACCCGAAGATCAATGCACGGCACCTCAAACCCGGCGCGCCTTTTACCCTCGACGACGAGTTCTATTCGATCAATGGCCTCAGTTTTGGCAACATGCCCACGCCCGTGTTGCACTTGGGGCAACGCGTGCGCTGGTACCTCATGTCGACGATGAGCGATTTCGACTTCCACACGCCCCACTGGCACGGTCAGACCGTCGTCTCCAACGGCATGCGCACGGACCTCGTCTCGCTCAGCCCGATGACGATGGTCGTCGCCGACATGACGCCGGACAACCCGGGAATATGGCTCTTCCATTGCCACGTGAACGTGCACCTCGACCGCGGCATGGCTGCTCGGTATCAGGTGCTGCCGTGAGACCGGCGCTCGTTTTCGCCCTCAGCGCGATCGCCTCGCTTTTCCTCGCGCACGCGGCGCTCGCGCAAGAGCGCATCCACTACATCGCCGCGGACGAAGTGATGTGGAGCTATGCCCCGCACCATGCCGATCTCATCGCTGGCAGACCGCTCCCCCCGCTTGCACCCTCGCAATTGGGATGGGTCTACCACAAAGCGATCTACCGGGAATACACCGATGCCTCGTTCACGAAATTGCTTGTGCGAGCGGCCCAGGATTCGTACGAGGGGCTGGTGGGTCCGACCATTCATGCCGAGGTCGGCGACACGGTGACTGTGGTCTTTCGAAACAACACACAATTCCCGGTGGATATCGCGCCGGCAGGGCTCCTCTCACGCCCCGCGGCGGCCGCAGTCTCCCCTGGGAGCACCGTTACCTACCGATGGCCCATCCGCGCAGCGGATGGACCGGGTCCGCGTGATGGCAGCTCGGTGCTGTACACATATGAGTCCAGCGTGGACGAAACCAAGGATCAAAACGCCGGCTTGATCGGCCCGCTGATCGTCACGCGCTCGGGTGCAGCCCGCGCCGACGGTTCACCGCGAGACGTGGACCGGGAGATCATCGCCTTGTTCTCCGTCCAAGCGGAGGCGAGAAGTTTCCTGTTTCCAAGAAATCTGGGGGATCCAAGCGTCAATCCGAGGCGCATTTCCGCGAAAGGGATACTCCTCGACCTGAGCAACGCGTTTCCAACGCTTAACGGTTTCGTGTTCGGCAACATGCCCATTCCTGACATGCGTCGCGGACAACACGTGCGCTGGTACCTGCTCTCAACGCAGAACGACCTGGATGGTCATGCGCCGACGTGGGATGGGCAGACCGTCATCTCACAAGGCAATCGCGTCGATACCGTAGGCTTGGTGACGCCGCACCAGGTCGCGGACATGGTGCCGGACGATCCAGGCCTCTGGCTTGTGGTCTGCGAGTTCAACGTCCATTTGCTCCCGGGCCTGGAAGCTCGCTACCGCGTATTGCCCTGAAGGATCGGGCGCCCGAACGCCCGGCCTGAGCTCTCCTCACCGAGCACGCGTGCGCCGAGCGATCGCGTTGTTCTTCATGGCCGTTGCGATCTGCACGATTGCAACCGGTGCTGCCGCCGCCGTGCGTCTCCCAACCGGGCAGCTGCTCACCCCCACGGCCGCTTTAGGGTCGCGCCTGCAACGGCTTCCCACAGGCTTGCGCGCCGATGGTTCCGCAGACGCTGACGGCGCGGTGACCACAGTGGTGAGCCCTGACGGCACCGCGCTGCTCGTTCTCACAACCGGTTACGACTCGAGCTATCTCTCCACGGCTGGGAAAGCGATCGTCCACGATGTGCTCGATCCGGTAAGCGGCCTCGCAACGAATGTCACGACGCCCGGAGCGCAATGGATCTTCGTGTATGACATCCGCAGCGGCCGGCCAAAGCTCGTCCACGCTCTTTGGGTACCATTCGCGTACGACGGAATCGCGTGGGATCCACAGGGCCGTCGCTTCTACGTCTCCGGCGGACCCGAAGATCGCGTCTACATCTTCAAAGCCGCGCGAGGCCCGGCGGTGTCGGCCGACCAGACATGGCTACCTGATGCACCATCTATCGAGCTCGGACACAACACAAAACCGAACGCCCCGCTGTCCACGCAAGACGGCGGCCTGCTCAAGCATACGCCTGCCGCAGGCCCGCGCGCGACTGCTCAAGGTCTTCCATTTCCAGCGGTGGCGGCGGGCATCGCCACGAGTGCCGACGGCAGAACGCTCTACGTCGCCAACATGCAAAACGACTCACTCTCCGTTGTCGACGTCGCGTCTCGCCGAGCCGTGCGAGAGATCCGCCTGTTCACGCCCGGCGGCCGCGTTGCTCGCGGCGAATACCCGTTCTGGATTGCAGTGGGCAAAACCAAAGCAGGGAGCACGCCGATCTACGTGAGCAGTCTGCGCGACGGGCAGGTCGTCGTCATGGGTCGAGGCGGCGAGCGTTACATCCGCGTGGGTGGCGCGCCGAACAAGATGCTGCTTTCGGCTGACGGCTCCGCGCTGTACGTCGCCAACGGCGACGCTGACGCCGTCGATGTCATCGACACGGCAACGGCAACGCTCGCGCGCACGATCTCGCTGTCACGCCCGGGTGATCCGTATCTGGGTGCCAATCCGAATGCGTTGGCGCTCGATCCAGCGGGCAAGACGCTCTACGTCACGCTCGGCGGCGAGAACGCGGTGGCGCTCGTGAATCTCGCGTCGGGCACAGTTATGGGTCGCATACCCACCGGGTGGTATCCGAGCAGCGTCAGCGTTAGTCCGGACGGCCGCACGTTGTACGTCGTCAACACAAAGTCGCCGGCGGGACCGACCGCCTACTCGATCGACGACGCAGATAATCCGCTACCGCTGCCTGACGGCGCGAACGGCTACGTGTACAACCTTGAAAAGGCAGGACTGCTGACGCTGCGGGTGCCGGACGCGTCGCAACTCGCCGCGCTTTCCGCGATGGTGGATCGGAACAACGGGTTCGGCCAGAGCGTCCCAGCGGGTGACGCGCAGATGATGGCCTTCTTGCATGCGCATATCAAACACGTCATCTTCGTGATGAAGGAGAACCGCACGTACGACCAGGTGCTGGGCGACCTACGCCCGGGCAACGGCGATCCGCGGCTCGTCCAGTTCGGCCGGCCTCTCACCCCGAACAATCATGCGCTCGCATCGCAATTCGTCACGCTCGATGACTTTTTCGCGAGCGGCGACGTTTCGGGAGACGGGTGGAGCTGGACGCTGCAGGCGCGCGCGAACGACTACAACGCGAAGACGGTCGCGTTCGACTACGGCAACGGCGGCTTTACCACCGAATGGCAAGGCGAACCGCGCAACATCAATATGTCGCTGCCGGTGTTCGGGCCGCACACGCCGTCCGCCGTGCGGATCACGACGCTCTTCGACCCGAGCGGCGGCTCGACGATCCTTCCGGGCGACAAGGACATCGGCGCGACCGAGGGTGCAGGTGACTTGGACCGCGGCGCGCGGGGCGGCTTCATCTGGGATGCGGTGTTGCGAGCGGGTTTGACGCTCCGTCACTACGGGATGTACACGAGTCTGCTCTTTTACAACCGCAAGGCCCCGTACTATCTGCGCACCTCGCGCACGCCCTACGCCTCGCATCTGATTCAGGCGATTCCGGTGCAAAGGGAACTGTGGGGCCGAACCGACCTGTATTACCGCGGTTGGGATCTCGACGTGCCCGATCAATACCGCTTCGAGGAGTGGAAGCGCGAGTTCGACGGATACGTGCGTCGCAGCGATTTACCGAGCTTCGAGGCCGTGGATCTGCCGACCGACCACTTCGGAAACTTCGGCACGAACGTAGGCGGCCTGAACACGCCCGAATCGCAGATCGCGGGCAACGACTACGCGCTCGGTGAGCTCGTCGCCGCCGTGAGCGACTCTCCATATTGGAAGAACACCGCCATCTTCGTGGTCGAAGACGACGCGCAAGACGGACCGGATCACGTGGACTCACACCGGACGATCGCACAGGTCATCTCGGCGTACACCCGCCGCCATGCGGTCGATTCGACCTTCTACACAACCGTCTCGATGATACGCACGATGGAAGACATCTTGGGGATCGACCACCTTGGGATCTTCGACGCAAACGCGCGACCGATGGCCGATGCGTTCGAGCGGCAAGCGGATATGCGCCCGTACCGGCCGATCGTGCCGGGCATCTTGTGCCGTTCGCCGGCGCATGCGGATCTCGTCGCCGCGTGTGCGGACGCCCGAACGGAAAAGAGCGCAGCGGTAAGGCCGCTCCGTGACGCGAGATGGTGGAGAGCGGCGACGTCGGGTTTTGACTTTCAAAAGCCCGATGCGGTCGACGCCGTGACGTTCGACCGCATCCTGTGGCTTGGCACCGAAGGCGCGCGCTAGTACTTGATGCTGTAATAGAGCGTGAAGAGCCGAGGCGGCCCGCTGGGCTCGCTCTCGTACGGGTATGCGCTCTGGTTGTACATGAACGGCTCGCAGCCATACGTTTGGTGAGGCGCGCACTGGTTGAGGTTCGTACCCGACCCCGGACCGTATCCACCGATCCCCTGCGGGATGTAGTAGAGGTTGGCAGGTATCGTCGTCGGCGAATAATTCCCAAGGAGGTTTTCGACGCGCACGCCGACCTCGGAGTTGTGCAGGCCGGCGCCGAGCGTGTGCGCGATGGACAGGCCGACGGTTGCGATCGCAGGCCCGAAAAGACTTCCGGGATCCGGGCCTTCGGGCGTCCCCCGCGAGGCGACGATATTGGGGTGCTCGACTGTCCCTGGGTTCGTCGGATCGGTGAAATAGTATGCTTCCGATGAGATAGAAACGAGATCCGTGTTCAGCACTTGCTCCGGCAGCCCGTTCGCGCCAAAGGTGAAGGTCTTCGTGCCGACGCCGTAACGGTAGCCGGACTCGTAATTGACGGTGGCAGACGCGTGCCAGCCGCTGCGGGAATCGTAGACCAGATTCAGCGTGCCAGTCACGGGCGCCACGTACGTGATGTGGAAGAAGTGATTTGCGGCGATCGCGGCGTTATTGACCGAAGGGAAGAAATCGCCGTCGTAGTTCGCGAGCGTGTTGTCGTAGGTCGCATCGAGCAAGCCTGAAAAGCCGACGTCCACGTCGCGTTGCAGGGCGAATTCGACGCCGGTGTTTTCGTTGATACCGGCGTTCTCTTCTTTGGCGGGGCCGAAGACCGGGGTGCCGCTCGGCAATGTGAAGAGCAAGGGCTGGTTGCCGACGACGTAGTTGAAGCCTTTACGATAATACGGGGTGAGGCGCAGCTCGATGCCGGAACCGAACTCATGCTCCCAAGAAAAGTCGTAATTGATCGCGGTCTGCGGCAGCACCGGTGTGTACTGCGCGAAATCGTTGGTCGTGAGATCCAAGAGCACTTGCTGGTAGAGGTTGCGCACGTTATTGGTCGTTCCGAATCCCGGCAGCGGCACGAAGCAGCCGCTCGAAATGTTGCAGCTCTGCAGCGACGCGGGCGGGCGGTAGGTATCCTGCAGGGCGGCCAGGGGCACGAACTCGATGTTCTTGCCGAACGACATCCGGAACGTATCGCGCGCGCTCGTCTGGTAGGTGGCGGCCACGCGCGGACTGACCTGCTGCGGACGCGTGACATCCGGTCCGATGGATTGACCAGGCAGCGTCACGAGGTTGCCTGCATCGTTGAAATAGTACGTGGTGTTCTGCTGCGCAACGTCTGATGGAAAGCCGATCGCTTCTTGGTCCCACCGCAGCCCGAACGTGAGGGTGAAGCGGTCGTTGGGCTGCCAGCGGTCCTTCACCCAGAGGTCCCACTTGTGCACCGGGGCATCGGAGTAGCCGGCGTTGTCCACGTAGCTTTGCAGCGGCGCTAACGCATGGCTGGTCGGCAGCCCGAGACCGAACGCCGCGTTGATGGCGGCATTGTACGGCGCGATGTAACAGCCGCCCACGCCGGGGAAGTTCGTGAAATCATTCGTGAGCAGCGGCGCGACCTGCGGGCAGCCCAGATCTTCGAGCGGCTCGTAGGTCGGTTCGAAGCTCGGAAAATTGATCCAGTAATTCGTGGTGTAGGCGCCGCCATCGCCGCCGAGGCTCAACTCGTTGCGGCTCGTGATCTGGTTCGTATAGTCGAAGGCTTCCCCGAGCTCTTGTGTCTGCTCGTTGAAGTACTGGTCGGTGAACGATCCGAGGTCCCACGCGTACCAGTCGATCCAGTTGAGATAGTTCCGAAAGACGCGAGCTTCGACGAAGCTCGACGGCGTCAGCTGGCGCTTGAAGTTCACCTTTTGGATGACCGAGTTGAACGTCTGAGTGTCGAACTGATTGGTGTTCTGCAGCTGGGCGGCTTGACCCGGGATCAGCGTGAGGTAGTTGCTCTGCAAGAGCGCAAAGTTGCAGGGGGGGAACGGAGACGAGAAGCTCGCGCCGCACGCATTGAAAGGATCGCTCGAGATTTGGACGTCGCCGTTGTTGGCAGCGTAGGGAGAGAACTGCGGCGCGGCGAGATAGTTGAAGTCGAACGTCTCGGCGCTGATATTCGCCAGATACTGGACCTCGTTTTGATTGTCGTGTCCGAAATGGTAGAACAAGTTGAGGACGTCGTCGTTGAGATGGGTGAACACGGTCTGGCCGACCTCGAGCGGCAAGAGCGTCGTTCGATCGCCGTAATCCGACGCATCGTGGGACCCGCCGAACGAGAGGTAGTAGCTGAAGCGATTGTCCGGCGTCGCCGCGCCCCAATCGAAGGAGAGCTCGTGCCCGTAGGTCGGCCCGTTCAGCCGCAGCGTCGCTTGCCCAGCCGGTGGATAGCTGCCGCGCTTGATGACCTCGTTGATGACGCCCGAGTTGGTGTTGCCGTTGCTGACGTCATATCCGCCCGTCGACAACTGGACGCTGCGCGCGCCGTTCAGGGTGAGCGCGTTGAGGAATTCCCCCGTGCCGATCTCGGTGTTGTCGATGCCGTCCAGCTCGTAGCCGACGTCGTTCTCGGCACCCGCGCGAATGGTGGGATAGCCGGCGTTGTCGGTGGTCACGCCCGGCAATGAATTGAACGCCTGAAATCCGTTCAGATCTTGCGGCGTGCCGTTGAGGTTGGAAAGCCGGTTCTGGTTGACGACGTACGTGTCGGCTGTGACCGTGGGTTGGATGAGCGAAGTCGAGCTGCGCACGGTGATGCGTCCGAGCGACTTGACGCCGGTTTGCAGATGCATGTTGATGCGGTTGACTTGATCTTGCGTGATGGTGAGGCCGCGAACGATCGCCGGCTCGTACCCATCCTTGTTGAACGACAAGGTGTAGGTGTCGAGCGGCAGTCCGTTGAGAGAATAGAACCCATTCGTCCCCGTCGCGGTCGAGAAATGACCCGAAGGCGATGACGCCGAGATGGCGACGCCGGAGATCGGGTGACCGCCTGCATCGGTCACATAGCCTTGCACGCCGCCGGTCGTGCCGGCCCAAGCCGCATGCGCGCCGACCCAACTCAAGAATGCAATGAGAAATCCAGCCAATGAAAGACGCAACAGCGATCGGCAGATCACGGCGTTCAACCCCCCACCAAAAGATGTGCAAAGCTTCGCTCGGGGTGTGGGAAACCCTAGACCGCATGAGAAAAATGAGAATGAATGAACGATGCGCGGTTAGACGACCACTGCGGCGGTTATGATGCGCGGCGCTTCGTGGCCGAGTTCTATGACGACATCCCGATGTACGCGCGCAGGCCGGATGCGCCGTTCTACCTCGACCTCGCCAAAAAAGCAAGCGGCCCTATCCTCGAGCTCGGCTGCGGCACGGGCCGCCTGCTCATCGCGATCGCGCGCGCCGGATTTTCTATCGACGGCATCGATCTCTCGGATTCGATGCTAGCGCGCTGCGAATCCAAATTGCGCGACGAACCGCCTGCAGTACGCGAGCACGCGACCATCCGCAAAGCGGACATGACCGCCTTCGACCTGGGCAAGCAGTACGCGCTCTGCATCGCGCCGTTCAGGTGCTTCGCGCACCTCATCGGTGTCGAAGAGCAGCTCGCCTGCCTGGCCGCCGTGCGCCGGCACTTGCGGCCGGGCGGCACGTTCGTGCTCGATCTCTTCAATCCGGATCCGGCCCGTATGCACGACTCCGCGTTCACCGAGGAGGCCGTCGAGTTCGACGGTCTCAACCTTTCCGACGGACGGGTTCTCGCCCGCTCCAGCCGGATTGCGGCGTTCCACCCAGCCGCGCAATACAACGATACCGAGCTGATCTATCACGTCACGCATCCTGACGGCCGAACGGAGCGCTTGGTGCACTCGTTCCCCACCCGCTTGCTCTTCCGCTATGAAGTGGAGCATCTGCTCGCGCGACAGGGTTTTGCAATACGGGAGTGCTTCGGCGATTACGACCGATCGCCGTACGGCGACCGCTCTCCGGAGATGATCGTGGTGGCGGAAAAAAGCTGAAAGTTAACATGCAAGGTCTGTTAGCGCAGAAACTTCGGGCGCTCGTGGCTGTATATTCAGACAGCATGGATGTCGCCGCATGTGGGAAGATGCTGCGTTTCGCGCCGTTCGGCGCGCTCATCGTGTTGCTGTGGGGGTTTGCTAGCCTTGCGGATACGGCCCAGACCGCGTTCGCGATCACCGTCCCCAAGCTCGATGGGCCGCCGTCCATGAACGGCGTCATCGACGCATCTTGGGCCAAGGCCGTGCAGGTGCCCGTGAACTTCGATTTCACCTATCAGCGACCCGGCGAAGAGACGATCGCCTACATCGCACAGGATGCTAGCGCGCTCGACGTCGCCTTCGTGGTGACGCAGAAGACGCCGCTCACCGCGAACGAACAGACCAACGGCTCCGGCGTCATGAGCGACGACAGCGTCGGTATCGTGCTGTTCCCGCAAGGCACGCAGGGATTCCAATACGAGTTCATCGCCAACCCCAAGGGCGCGCGCGACCAGACCTCGAGCGAGAACACGTCGTACGAGCCGCAATGGACGGCGGTCGCGCGCAAGACCCCGACCGGCTATGTGGTCACGATGCGCATCCCGTTCGACATCATCCGCAGCGGTCACTCATCGCAGTGGCGCGCGCAGATGTATCGGATGGTGGTCGCGACCAACAGCATGCTCGTGTGGTCGCATACAGCCGGCCAGCGCCAGGCGACCGATGCCGCCTTTGCGGGAACCCTCGATGGGATCGCAAGTTCCGATAGTTCGCTGCGGCCGAAGCCCCGGCTGCAGATCTACGGATTAGGAGAGCTGACCACGAAAGCCAATGGTGGCGACACCTCGCGGATCGGCGCAGATATCGCTTTGCCGGTCACCGCGACCTCGTCGCTCCTCGCGACGCTGCATCCGGACTATTCGAACCTAGAGACCGACCAGCAGACGATCGCGCCGAACGCCTACGCCCGGCGCTACAATGAGGTGCGTCCTTTCTTCACCCAAGCCACGGCGAACTACAATTACAACTTCAGTTGCACGAACTGTCCGACGACGCTGTACACGCCGGCGATTCCGACCTTCAGCGAAGGATACGCGTACGAAGGAGCGCAGGGGCCGTTCACCTTCGGCGCCTTCAACGCGGTCGGCACCGGGCGCAGCGACAGCGGAGAAGCGCTCAATTACAACGTTTCTAACGCGCGGGCGGCCTACGGCGTCAACCTGCAAAACGTCGCCGTGAACGCGCCGGGACTGCACGACGTCACCGCGACGCAACAGTCCGGATATCTCAACCAGCACACCCACTTCTTCGTCTACTTCAACAGCGGCACGGATCGCGGCACGAACGTGACGGATCCCGCGCTCGGGGATTATTTCGAATACGGGGGCGGGTATGTCAGCCAGCTGACGACGGCAGGCATCACGCTGCAGAAGATCGGCGAGCAGTTCGCTCCGGCGGACGGGTACGTCGCTCAGACCGATATCGCAGGGTACGCGCCTTTCTTCAAGCGGACCTACAATTTCGCCGCAACCGCGCCGCTGCGCGACATGGTCGTGGATCTTTTCTACGCGCGATTTCACGACCACCACGGTGACACCGCGCAGACCGATGGCTCTGCGCAGCTCACCCTCGATTTTCGCGATCTGCTCTCGCTGCAGCTCTTCACGAACGCAAGCGGCGTGCGCACGACCTATAGCGACGAGTTTTTGCCCTACGATCAGAACGGCTTTCAGTTGGGATACAAGACCGACACGACCACCCCGACGACCGTCAGCTACAACGGTGGCTTGTACCACCACGGGCACCTGACGTCGTGGTCGTACATCACCACGCAACCGCTCGTGCCTGCGCTGAATCTGTCGCTGGAAGCGGACGAGAGCCTTTACGCGCCGCACAACGCGGTGCCCGAGCCGGTCGCGCAGCAATGGCTCGAGCGCGCGAGCTTGGACTGGCAATTCAGCCGCGATGCGTCGATCGTGGTCGGAGCCCGGCGGATCATCGGGCGTAACCTCCCCAATTCATTCCAAGCGCCGGATATCTCCGCCGGCGCTCCGTGCGGCACGACGAACGGGTTTAGCCCGTTCGATTGCGTGAATGCGGGCAACGTCAGTTTCGCGTTCCATCTGCTGCGCCCGCGCGACGAGTACTACGTCGTGTATGGCAACCCGAACGCGCTCGCGACCACCCCGGCGCTCTACGTCAAGTGGATCCGCTACATCGGGGCAGAAAAAGGGACCTAAAACAACGAGAGCCGTCCTACCAGCGGGTCTATGGCTCGGCGGCAGACCTGCGACGCTTGCGCAGGGTGAGCCACGTGATGGCGACGACGATCAAGATGAAGACAGCGATGCCTGCCAGGATCGCTGCCAGATAAGGATGCAAAAACGCGAGGATGATCCCGCCGACGGCCGTGGCGTCCTCTCCCACGCTGATCGGCGTGTTGGCGGTGCCGAGCGTGCCGACGGTCGATGCGGCTCGTGCGGCCGCCGAGGAGCTGTGCACGACGAGCGCGTTTAAGGCTCCGAGCGCCATCAGTGTGTACAGCATGCCGGGGTTATCCGTGTGGATCGTGCCGCCGACCAGAATCGCGCCGGCGAGCGGCCGGACCGCGAAGGAAACCAGGTGCAGCGCATGATCGACCGCCGGCACTTTATCCGCCAGCAGTTCGAGCAACGCGAAGACGCCGAGGATGACGGTCGTCGCGTCGGAGCCGAGCCATGCGAAGCCGCCGGACGGATGGATCCAACCGTAGTGCGCAGCGACCGAGGCGGCAAAGAGCGTCAAAAAGCCGCGCAAGCCTGCGGTGGTCGTCAGCGCGTATGCGAGGGCGAACTGCGCCGAGGGATCCATCATCGTATGATAGCACGAACGGGCGCCGGCAGGCGACTAGCGCAGATAGCGATCGAACCAGCCGACCCAGCGGCGATAGATGTCCTCCGCCGAGACCGGGTCGCTCGGGAAGTGGTCGCGCGTGACGTATGCCACGAACTCGACGGGCACGTTGCGATCTTTCAACGCGTGGTAGAGCTCGTACGAATGGACGATCGGCACGGTGGTGTCGCCGGTCGAGGCCATGATGAGGGTGGGGATCGTGATGTTCCAGGCGAACGTGAGCGGCGACTGTTCGACATAGACGGCGTGGGCCTTCTTGGACGACCACAACGCGTCGCCGTAGAAATAGCGGTCGAGCACGTTGTAATTGCCGATCGCGTAATCGGCGGCCAGGTCCGTCGGTGCGCCACCGGTCATCGCCGCTTTCCAGCGGTGGTCTTGCGTGATGAGCCATGCGGCCAAGAGTCCGCCGTAAGACCATCCGGAGACGCCGATCCGCCGCCGGTCGACGATCCCGAGGCGTTCGACCGCAGCGATGCCGGCGATGATATCCCGCGCGGGCCCCGCGACCGTGTCGCGGAAGATCGCGGATTCGAAGGTGTTGCCCGCGTTGTCGCTGCCGCGATAGTTGGGTTCGAAGACGAGATAGCCGTGCGCCGCGAGCAGCTGGGTCAATCCTGGATAGTCGGTGTCGAACGCCTGTTGCGATGCGTACTGCGGCCAGCCGTGTATCTGCAGCACGAGCGGATAGGTTCGCCCAGCGACAAAATCGGGTGGATACGTCAACACGCCGGTCTCCCGGAACCCGTCCTGCGTCCAGTCGAGCTGCCGTACCGCGCCGAGGTGCAGAGTCCAAAAGGAACGATTGTACGACGTCAGCCGCCGCGGGGCGGCAGCAGCGTTCGACAGCACGTACAATTCGGTCGGCATCTGCGCGCTCGATGCGACGAAGGCGATCGCGCCGCTCGCGCTCACGCTCGCCCCGCTGGCCGATAAGCCTCCGATCGGCAGTGCGCGGGCGACACCATCGAGCCCGACCTGCCACATGCGCTCGCGCGTGCCGTCGTGCGCGAGCACCAACAGCGAAAGACCGTCCGGCATCCAGCGGACGACCCACGGGCTGCGATCGAGCGCGCGCGTCACGTCAAGCCCGTTTGGTCCTCGCGCGGAAGCCGCGGTGACGAAGATCGCGCTCGCATTTATGCCTTGGCCCGCGCTTGGATACCAGTACGCCAGCTTGGAACCGTCGGCTGACAGGTCGCAGCCCGCTTCGAGACCGGCGTGGCTCGTGAGCCGGACCAGGCGACCCGGGCTGCCCGCAGGCGCCGACACGTCGAGCACTTGCATCACCGAACGGTCCGCGTGACTGATGTAGGCGTCGGGCATCTGGGTGAACGCGATGTGCTGTCCGTCGGGATACCAGCAGAAGAAGACGTTCGGCATGTGTTGGGGCGTGATCAGAGCATTGAGATACGGTTGCGAGAGACTCGAGCTGCCCGGCGGCAAGCTCCACGCCCCGGAGGTCAGACGCTGCGCCGCGGGCGGCTGGGTCGCAACACGCGCGTTGCCGACACCGACGAGCCATAGGTGCGACGGCAAAGGCGCAGCCGTGGTCAGATAGTCGTTGTCGCCGACGGTGAAACTCGTGTGGAATCGCGCCAAGCCGGTCGCGGGCGCAGGCCCATCGCTGCGGACGAAGGCGATCGCCTTGCCGTCCGGCCGCCAGGCGAAATATTCGACGTCTCGCGCTCCGTCGCTGAGGCGGCGTAGGCCTGACCCGTTCGAGGAGCTGACGTACAACTGCGTCGCACCGCCGCGGTTCGCGAGAAACGCGATCGTCCGTCCGTCGGGTGACCAGCGCACGCTTTCGATGTCGGTGAACGGGAACGGAAGCGTTCGGACCTTCCCGGTCGCCACGTCTACCATGTCGACTCGGATCGGCACCGCATTGCGTTTGAAATCGTTCGTGCCGACGAGCACGGCGATCTGCGAGCCGCTCGGAGCGATCTGCGGGTCGGCGAGGGTGACCTCGCGGCGCAGGTCGGAGAGCGCGAGCTTTCGCGCGGCCGCGGGAACCGCGCACGCCAAAAAAACGACCGCCACGAGGGCGGTCAAGGCAGCTCGTTTCCGGTCCGGCATTAAGCCTGGGTTTTCGCGCGAGCGTTTGAGCGCCTGCAGCACACCTCCAGACGGTTGCCTTCCGGATCCTCGAAAAAAACGGCGTAATAAGGAAGGCCGTAGCTGCGGCACTCGTGCGGTCCTTCGATGGCATGGCCTCCGGCTCGCTTCACCACCCGGGCGATGCGGTCGACCTCATTCTTGCTGTCCGCCGCAAAGGCGACGCGCGACAGGCTGGGCCGGCTGGAGACGGCCTGCACGAGCCACAAGAAAGGCAAGTGACGCGACGCCTGCGCGTATGTCCGTGCGGTCTTGTCCCCGTGCACTTTTGAAAAGCCGAGCGCGGGCATGAGGCTGTCGTAAAAAGCCCGCACGCTCTTCAGGTCGCGCACGCGGAAGTCGACGTGATCGTACGCCCCCGCTGCGCCGTTCGTGCGCCCGGCTTGCTTCGTCAAATGCGCACGCCCCATCCGCCGAACAGCTCCGTCGCCACGCCCTTCGGCACGCGCACGAGCGTCGTCCGGGACTGGATCAGCGTGTCGCTGGCCGCTTCCGTCAAAACTGCTGCTTTTTGCACTAACATCATTACACCTGACTTTCTGTCCCCAGTATAAACCCAGGAACGTAACTTGTCAACATACTTTACTAGTTACCACCAATGTCGCAGAGCGGGACCATAACCGTTGCGGATAACCCCTTATTGGGCTATAATGGTGCCAATCAGCATGAAACGAGCCGCCGCCCCCGAATTATCGCCGCGCGAGCCTCCTCCCACCCTTGAGCTCGTGCGGGACTTCATCAACACGCTGCACACGGACACGGGATTGCGCGAGGATGCGATCGATTCGCCCCAAGCATTGAGCCGCTGGCTCGCAGAGCACAAGCTCCTGGCCGGGCGGCAGCATCTCACCCAAGCCGACGTCCACCACGCGGCGAGCGTGCGCGAGGCCTTCCGGGAGCTGCTCGAGGCAAACGACGGGCACCCTGCGGACAAGGCCGCGCTCGAAATCCTCAGCCGCGCCGCGCGGAGCGCCCAGTTGTTCGTCGATTTCGGATCCGGCGATCGAGCTCGGCTACGCCCGGCGGCCCATGGCGTCGATGCCGCTCTCGGAACGCTCCTCGCCTATGCCTTCGAAGCCATGAGCGACGGCTCGTGGCGCCGGCTCAAAGCCTGTAACGAGCACGACTGTCGTTGGGCGTTCTACGACCGCTCGAAAAACCAGACCGGCAGCTGGTGCTCCATGCGATCGTGTGGGAACCGCGCCAAGGCACGGCGTTTTCGCGCAAAACACACAGCGGCGGTCGATTAAAGAGCGGAGAGTCCCCGTTCGAGGTCGGCGATTGTATCGGCCGGGTCTTCCAGGCCGGTCGAAAGGCGCAAGAAGCCTTCGTGGATGCCGAGCGCCGCTCGCGCCTGCGGCGACAAGCCGCGATGCGAAGACGTGGCAGGGTGGGATAGCGTCGTCTGCGCGCCCCCGAAGGAAAGCACGAGCCGCACGGCCTGCAATGCCGCGAGCATCCGGTTCACGGCATCGCGGTTCGCGACGACTTCAAAGGAAAGCATCGGTCCGAACCCGTTGCGCAGCGTGTGGGTCGCTTGGGCGGTCACATCCAGGCCGGGATAATGGACCGCGCTCACCTTAGGATGTGCGGCAAGCCAGCGGGCGATCGCGAGCGCGCTGTGACTCGAACGCGCCATGCGGAGCTCGAGCGTAGCGATGGAGCGCACGCCCATCCACACCTCGTGCACCGACGCGACGAGCCCCGTCCTCGAAGCCAGCGCGCGCATCGGCTCGATGAGCGAGCGGCTGCCTGCGATACAGCCGAGCACGAGGTCATAGTGGCCGCCGAGAAACTTCGTGGCGCTCTCGATGGTCAGGTCGGCGCCAAGCTCGAGCGGACGGCAATGATAGGGCGATGCGAGACTGTTGTCGACGAGCAGCAAGGCTCCGGCGTCGTGCGACGCGCGCGCGAGCTCCGCCAGATCGGCAACCCGAATGCGCGGGTTTGAGATCGACTCGGCGATCAGGAGCGCCGCCGGGCTGCGCAACGCGCCGCGAACGGCATCGAGATCGGCGATGTCGACGAGCTCGTGGATGACCCCGAAGCGTTCGAGGTCGACGAGCAGTTTCGTCGTGTTGCCGTAGAGATCGTGGGCGGCGACGATGCGCTGCTTCGCCGCTGCGAGATGCAGTAGCGCGACCGTGAACGCAGACATCCCGGCAGCCGTGGCCAGCGCGGCCTGTGCGCCGTGAAGCGAGGCGATCAGCGCTTCGAAAGCCTCGTGGTTCGGCACCCCGGAGCCGCCGTAGACCGTGCCCGGCAGCCTCCCTTCGTAGATCGCGTCCACCTCGTCGAGAGAACGGAACACCCAACCCGCCGAGGCGAAGATCGGCAACACCGCCGGGCTGTTGACGGGCGCGGTTGCGATCCCATCGCGCACCGCCTTCGTCGCGAATGATGGTTCGGACATCACGCTTTTCTCCAGTTCGTCGGGATATAAAGAAGGGGTGCTGCTCTTTGGCAACGCCCCCTTTGGACATCTGTGTCAACCGGAGATTGTCTCTCGGTTATTTCTTCTTGGCCTTCTTCGCCTTTTTCTTTGCCACGATGTTAGGGTCACCTCCCCCCTGGACTTTCGGTGCGCGCGAGGCGTTGCTGTACGCCTCATCGATCTTTCTTGCTGCCGCTGCGGAGTTCGGCAGTTATCGCGCGGTTCCGAAGGGTGCGGGACTCATCGCAGAGTTCCTCGCGCGGAAGTTCTGTTCAATGCAGACTTCCCCTCTGTTCATCGGCAGGCCGTAGACAAAACTCAAGCGGCGGATCCCGGCGAAAAAATTCTCGCGCGCGCGAGCAAGGCCATGCGACCCGAGCGCAAACGTGCATCGCCGCGCCGACCACACAAGGGCCGCGGAGCGCGTGCCGACGAACACTCCGAACACAGCATGGATAACACGCGGCGCGTGGTGGTGACGGGGATGGGCGCGGTCACCCCGCTGGGCAACAGCATGCCAGAGTTCTGGAAGAACGTCGTGCGTGGGGCGAGTGGGGTCGGTCACATCACGTTGTTCGACGCTTCGGCGCTCCCGACGACCTTCGCGGCCGAAGTCCGCGACTTCGATCCGGGCACCCTGATCGGCAAGAAGGACGCCCGCAAAATGGACCGCTTCGCGCAGTTCGCGCTCGTCGCCGCGCAAGAAGCGGTGGCCGATTCCGGCTTGCAGATCACCGACGCCAACCGCGACACGATCGGCGTCATCATGGGGTCGGGGATAGGCGGCATCACGACCATCGAGCAGCAAACCAAGGTGATGAACGACCAAGGGCTCGGCCGCCTCTCGCCGTTTTTCATCCCCATGCTCATCAGCAACATCGCGCCGGGGCTCATCTCCATGAAGCTCGGTGTCCGTGGGCCGTCGCAGACGACCGTCTCCGCATGCGCATCCTCGAACAACGCCATCGGCGATGCCATGCGCATCGTCCAGCGGGGGGAGTCCGACGTGGTTATCTGCGGCGGATCCGAGGCCCCGATCACACCCCTTGCGGTTGGAGGTTTTTGCGCCATGCGGGCGCTCTCGACCCGCAATGACACCCCGGCCACCGCAAGCCGGCCCTTCGACCGGACTCGCGACGGATTCGTGATCGCCGAAGGCGGAGGCGCTTTCGTCATCGAGGAGCTCGAACACGCCCGCAGCCGAGACGCGCGCATCTACGCGGAGCTGATCGGTTATGGTCAATCCTCGGACGCGTATCACATGGTCGCGCCCGATCCGGCCGGGCGTGGCGTCAAGCTCGCGATGATCCGCGCGCTCGCCGACGCCCACGTCGCGCCGACCGACGTGGACTATATCAACGCGCATGCGACCTCTACCGATCTCGGCGACACGGCGGAGACGAAAGCGGTCCACGAGGTCTTCGGCGCCCACGCGCAGACGATCCCGATCAGCGCGAACAAATCCATGTTCGGTCATGCCTTGGGCGCTGCGGGAGCGCTCGAAGGCATCTGCACGGTGAAGAGCCTGCAGGAAGGCATCGTGCCGCCCACCATTAACTACGAAGTCGTCGACCCGGCCTGCGACCTCGACTGCGTGCCGAACGTGGCGCGCAAGAAACAGATCGACGTCGCACTTTCGAATTCGTTCGGTTTCGGCGGCCACAACGCGGTGCTCGTCTTCCGCAGGTTCTCCGACAACTAGCGCGTGTCGCACGACCTCGCTCGGAAACGGGCGCTGCGCGAACTCGTGCGCCGGGCCCACCTGCCGGCCCGCGCCGACCTCGATCTTCTCAACGTGGCTTTGACGCACGAATCCTACGCGTCAGAGCATCCGACCGAGGCTGCTTCGAACGAACGCCTGGAGTACCTGGGCGACGCGGTGTTGGGGGCCATCGTCGCGCATGAGCTCTTCTCGGCGCAGCCCAATGCGCGCGAAGGCCGGCTCTCGCGGATGCGCGCGTCGCTCATCTCGCGCGCTGCGCTGGCCCGCGCCGCCGAGCGCCTCGGTCTCGGCCCGCTCATCCGACTCGGCCGGGGCGAAAAGGCCGCGGGCGGTGCGCAGCGCCCCTCCGTGCTCGCCGACGCGTTCGAAGCGCTGGTCGGAGCCGCATTTGAGACGGGCGGTATGGACGGGGCACGGCGCTTCGTGCGGAGCAATCATCTCGTGCACTCGCCCTCGAGCGAGGCGACCGACCCGAAGACCGCACTGCAAGAGTTGGCCCAAGCGAAGTTTAAGAAGACACCGCACTACGCCCTCACCGCGCAGACCGGCCCTCCTCACGCGCGGGTGTTCACCGTGGCGGTGCACGTGGGCGAGCGCACGTTGGGGAGCGGGAGCGGCAGCACGAAAAAGCAAGCGCAATCGAACGCGGCGCGGGAGGCACTCGCCAATCTACCTTAAGAGCATCGATCTCTTCGGCTTCAAGACGTTCGCAGAGCGCACGCGTCTCGACTTCGCTCCCGGCATCTCCGCCATCGTCGGCCCGAATGGTTCCGGCAAGTCGAACTTCGTGGATGCGGTCCGCTGGGTGCTTGGCGAGCAGAGCGCGCGCGCGCTGCGGGGCGCCCGCATGGACGACGTCATCTTCGCGGGCAACGCCCATCGCCGGCCGCTCGGCATGGCCGAGGTCACGCTCACGTTCGACAACTCCGACGGCGCGCTGGCCACGCCGTTCTCGGAGATCGCGATCACGCGTCGGGCATACCGGACTGGTGAGAGCGAGTTCTTTATCAATAAGACGGCGGTCAGACTGCGCGACATCACCGACATGCTGCTCGGGACCGGCCTGGCGGCGGAGCTCGCCGCCATCGTGTCGCAGGGGGAGATCGACACGATCCTTTCGGCCAAGCCGGAGGCGCGACGCGAGCTGTTTGAAGGCGTCGCCGGCACGGCCCGGTACCGCGCGCGCAAGCGCGAGGCCCAGCGCCGCCTCGAACAAACCGCGCAAAACGCGCTGCGGGTGAACGACCTCCTCACCGAACTCGAAAAGCAGCTGCCGCAGATCGAACAGCAAGTGCGGCGGGCCAAACGCTATCACAAAGTGGCCCAGCAGCTCCGTGACCTTGAGATACTGTCCTATGTGCGCAAGAGCCACGACCGGCGCGCGGAGCGGACGAGCATCGTCGCGTCGCTCGGGGTCGACGAACGCCGGGCGGCAGAGGTCGCAGCCGCGCATGCAGCGCTCGCCGCGCAGCTCTCGGAAGCGCGGGATCGAGAGTATCAGGCTTCGCTTGCCCTCGATGAAGCAAGCGAGTCGCACACGAGAATAGCGCAGGAGCTCCAAGGAGCCGCATCGGGTCATGCCGCTGCCGCAGCCAAGACGACCGAGCTTGCCCGCTCCATTGAAGCGCTCGAGCACGAGGCAGACGTCTACGCTCAGGCCGTCGCCGAAGCGGAGACAAGCCTCGCACGCGCGATCGAAGATCTCCGTACCAGTCGCGAGCTGCGCGACACGGCGCTTGGGGTGGCCGAGTCCGCAGCCGCAGATGAGGCGGCGCGCACGGGGGAGTGGGAACGCGCATACGCCGAGTTGCGAGCGGTCGAAGATCGCCGCGCGCGCGTGGTCGCGAGCGCGACGGAGAGCAGCACCGCGGCCGCGGCCGCATCGGCAGAGGGCCAACGGCTTGCCGACGCCGTGGAGCGCATGGACGCGGATCTCAAAGCGGTCCAGGACGCGTCGCGGCGGGCGCAGGCGAAATCTCAGAACGCGCGGGCGGACGCAGAGAGGATGGCGGGGGAGATCGCGCAGCTGCAACGCGACCAAGCGGGTGCTGCGCGCGAGGCGGCGAGCGCGCACGAAGCACTCGACCGCGAGCGCAAGGCGTGCGCGTCGGCGCACGACGAGGTGACAAAACTCCAGGCGAAGCTCGACGCTCTCGCCCAGTTCGGAGCCGGCTTCGGCGGAAGCGCAAGCGGCGCGCGGGATCTCACGGACGCGGGTGACGCCGGCACGCTGCGTGGCGTGATTGGCACCGTCGCGAGCCAGATCGCGGTGGATCCAAAGCATTCGCCTGCGATCGCTGCCTTGCTGGGACAACGGGCCAACGACGTCATCGTCCGCTCGCTCGCCGATGCCAAAGCGGCGGTAGAGCTGCTCAAGGAACGCAAGGGCGGCCGGACGACGATCCTCGTCCTCGAAGTTTTGGCGAAAGAACAAATCCCCGACACCGCGCGCTCGAAGGTCGCGCGACGAGAAGGCGTCATCGGGCGGGCGGCAGAGCTCGTGCAGTGCGACCCGTCAGTCCGCCCCGCGATCGAGTTGATCCTGGGCGATGCGTTTGTGGCGAGCGACCTCAAGAGCGCGTTTGCCTGCGCCGCGGAGTTCGCGGGCGCCGCTTTCGCGACGCGAGAAGGTGACGTGATCCGCGGCGGGGTCATCACGAGCGGCGTTGGCACGGGTGCGCTCGGTGCTCGCGCGGCCCTCGAAGCAGACATCGAACGGGCTGCAGCCCGTGCGCAAGCTGCGGATGTGACGCTCGCTCGAGCGGCTGCGGCTTCGCGCGCGTCGGCGGAGCGATCGGAAGCGCTCGCCCGTCAGATCGTCGAGTTCACCCTGCGCAAGCACGAGGCCGAGTCGCTCGCCGAACAGGCGGGTGCCGAGCACACGACGCACGAGGAGCGCTTTTCGCGGCTCGCGCTCGAGCGATCCGCCGCGCTCGCACGCGCGGCTGACATCAAGGAAACGCTTGCCCGCCATCAGGCCGCCACCGATGCACTCGCCGCCCCGGCGCGCTCGATCGAGACGCAGCGCCAAGAAGCGCTCAACGCGTCGGATCGCCTCGCCGCGGTGCTCGCCGGCGTCCGTGCCAAACACCGCGACGCTGCCGCGAACGCGGCGGCATTGGTCGAACGCGTGGCGCAGCTGGGCGATGACGTCGAAGCCGCACGGCGACAGATCGAGCGAGCGGAGACCCAACGCAAAGAACGCACGGCTGCGCTCGGCCGCTCGCGGGCCGAACTCGAGACGTGCCGGAGCGAAGCGGAGCGCTTCGCCGCGGCGCGCGCCACCGCCGAAAAATGTCTCGAAGCCGCGGCAGGGCGGCTCGGCGAACTGCGCGCCGCGCGCGACGCCGCGCAACAGCGAGCGCGCGAGCTCGATGAGGCGCATGCGGGCGAGGAGCAGGCCGGCAAAGCGCGCTCGATGGAACTCGAGCGCCAGCGCATTCGTCTCGCTGAAATCGACGCCGAGCTTGCGCTCTTGGCGCAGACGTTCTCGCAAAATCCCGCACCTGCGCAGGAGTGCGACGAGGTTGCGGCGCGCTACGCGGACTTCCAGGACGACCCGGATGCGCAGGTCCGCAAGCTGCGCGAGGAGATGGTGCGCCTGGGCAACGTCAACCTGGGCGCCCTCGAAGATCGGGCGGCGACGCTGGAGCGCTGCGAATTCCTGCGCGCGCAATTGCACGATTTGGAATCCGCCAGAGCCAACATCGTCGCGAGCATCGCGGAGATGGACGCCGAATCGCTGCGCCAGTTCAACGAGGTTTTCGCCAAAGTCGCGGTGGCTTTCTCGGAGACCTTCACGCGCCTGTTCAACGGCGGTCAGGCGAAGATCTGGGTGGCCGATGCGGCCGACCCGACCGAGGCCGGCATCGAGATCTCGGCGCAGCCTCCTGGCAAGAAGATGCAAAACCTCAATCTCCTCTCCGGCGGCGAGCGCGCTCTCACCGCGGTCGCGCTCATCTTCGCCACGCTGCAAGTGCGTCCGAGCCCGTTCTACATCTTCGACGAGATCGATGCGGCGCTGGACGAGGCCAACATCGGCAGATTCGGCGTTCAGCTCGGCGAGCTGACGAGCGCCGGCGGATCCCAGATCATCATCATCACGCACAACAAGGCGACGATGACGCTCGTCGACCGGATGTACGGCGTGACGATGAGCGAACCGGGCGTATCGAACATCCTCTCGCTCTCTTTGGAGCGCGCGGGTGCCGCCGGATAGCAAGGTAGCGCTTCTCTCCACCACCGACCCGACCGGCCTGCAGGATCTCGCCCGCGCGCTCGCGTCGGCCGGCTACCGGATCGTCGCAACGAGGGGCACTGCGAAGGCGGTGCGCGCTGCGGGAGTCGCGTGCGAAGAGATCGAGACGCTCACTGGTTTCTCCGAAATGCTGGGCGGTCGCGTGAAGACGCTGCATCCCCACGTCTTCGGCGGGATCCTCGCGCGTGACGAGCCCGGCGACGCTGACGAGCTCTCACGCCACGGCATCGCGCCCATCGCGGTGGTCGCCGTCAACCTCTATCGCTTCGAGAGCGCCTCCGCAAAGGCGCCGGAGCGCCAAGCCCTGGAGGAAATCGATATCGGCGGCGTGGCCTTGCTCCGTGCCGCGGCGAAGAACTTCGAGCGCGTGAGCGTGCTTGCCGACCCCGCGCTCTATCCGGCGTTCATCGCAGCGCTCGCGCGCGGTGGCACGACCCGAGCCGAGCGCAGAGCCTTGGCTGCACAGGCATTTTCGACCGTCGCCCGGTACGACGCGGCGATCGTAGCGTACTTCGCGCGCGCGGCCGATTCGGAAGCGCTTCCCGAGGTGTTGACGCTGGCGCTGCCCATGCAAAGCCGGCTGCGCTACGGCGAGAACCCGTGGGCCACTGCGGCGTTCTATCACGGCGATTCGGCCGGTCTGCCGAAACAGCTCGGCGGCAAGACGCTATCGTACAACAACCTACTCGACGTGGACTCGTGCTTGCGTCTCATCGCACCGATCGAAGAACCGGTGGGCTTTCCCAAAAGCGCGCTCCCCGGTGCTCGGGTTTTTGCGGCGATCGTGAAACACACGGTGCCGTGCGGGCTTGCCGCAGCGGATACGCCCAGCGAGGCGCTGACGGCCGCGCTCGGCGCAGACCCGATATCCGCATACGGTGGTATCGTCGCTGTGAGCGCGCCCATCGACGAGGCGTGCGCGCGCATTCTCAAACCGCGGTTTGTGGAAGTCGTCGCGGCGCCCGCGTTCGATCCCGCCGCGCTCGCGCTGTTTGCCGCGAAGAAGAATCTCCGGTTGCTCTCCTTTGAGCCCTCGGTGCCGGCGCGCTTGCGCGCCGGGACGACGCTGCGATCCGCGCTCGGCGGCGTGTTGGCGGAACGGCCCGATCCGCTCGCCCCTCCGGACGAGTGGCGCGTCATGACGGACAATAAGCCCGACGCCGCCCTTTGGCGCGATCTGCTCTTCGCATTCGGTGCGGTGCGCCAGATCAAATCCAACGCTGCGGTCGTGGCGCACCACCAGGTGACGCTTGGGATCTGCGGCGGTCAGACCAACCGCGTAGCGGCCGTGGAGCTCGCCTGCCGGCGCTCGGGAGACGCGGCGCGCGGCGCGGTGCTGGCCACGGACGGATACTTCCCATTCGCGGACGGCATCGAAGCCGCGATCGCGTCGGGCATCGTCGCGGTCGTCGCCCCTTCGGGTTCGATTCGGGATGCCGAGGTGGTGGAAGCGGCGCGCCGCGGGGGCATCGTGCTCGTCTTCGCGTCGCGCAGGTATTTCCTGCACTGACGCGCCGGTGAGCCGATAACGAAGCTCGCCGTCGATCTGAACGACCTGTACCCGTCCGGTCACCCGCACCATAACGCCGTCAGGAAAATCTCCGCGCGATGCGGGCATGACGTCGAAGCCCACGTCCACCGCGTCGGCGATGCAGCAGGCCATGACCGGACGATAGACCGCAGCCGGAGCATGCAATGATCGCGCGCGCCAGAGGCCGCTGACCGCGATCTGCGCGCCGCCGATGCTCTGTGGGTCATCATCCAAGCGCTGCAGGGCGTCGAACAGATCGACGCCGCGTGCGAAGCCTGGGGCGTGCGTCACGAGCCGGGTCGAAGGAGCAGCGACGTCCCTCGGTACCGTCAAGCCGAGCGCAGCGCCCGCACAGAACGCGAAGACTGCAGACATGCGCGGCCTTGCAGGCGCGATCGCTGCCGCGATTGCGGCCGCGCATGCCAAGAGCAGCCACCCCGGCGCGGTGACGAGCGAGGCAAGACCGTGACGCCAACCGATCGCTGCCACCGCCCCGCAAAGCGCCGCGAGCGCCGCCACGGCGCGCCCCTCCTCGGCGCAAGCGCGCCCTTCATCATGAGAGCACGGCATATCCGAGCACTATCGCCATGATCGACGCGGCAAGCGCGGCGACCGTGCGGCGCGCCCCAAAGGCCCGTCGCAACAAGAGCACTTGACGCAGATCGACGCACTGAGCGGCGACGACGAAGACCAACTGGCACTTCGGCTGGGCGAAGAGGGCCCGCGCGAGCAGCGCGTCCGAACTCGAACACGGCGAAAGGATGCTTGCGAGGGCCACCGCCGCGAGCGGTGACTGCGACACGAGGTTGGCCCATCCCGAAGCGATGAGCAGGCACGCGGGAGCCGCCGCGAGCGCGAACAAGCACAGGCCACGAGACATGGCCCGAACGAAACGCGGCGCAAGTGCAGTCTGCTCCATGGATGCACATCCGGCCGGCTCAACAGATGGGCAGTGATGCGCGACGCGCCACAGCAACGCCGTCGCGGCCGCGGCCGCGCTGGCGCTGAGCACGCGAGCCACGACCACTCGAGGGCCGAGCACGATCCACGTAACGACGAGCGCGGGGGGATTGCAGCAGGTCCCCAGCGTGACGATCCACGCCGCGAGCTGCGGCGGCGTGCGTGAAAGTTCGTGGCCGCGCGAAGCCATGGTGCAATCGCACACCGGCAGGCATAGCGCCGAGACGAGCAATCCAACGCCGGCCGCGCGCCCGCGTAGGCTGCCGGACGCAGCCGAAAGAATTCCTCCGAGCGTCAAGAACGGCAACGCGCCCAGCACCATCGAACACCAATAACCCCACGCGCGCCCGAAGAAGACCGACGCCGCATCCGCGCGCGACAACGCGAGCGGCGGCGGTAATAAGGCTGCCAGGGCGAATGCGCCAAAAATGGCGAACACGGCGATATGGCGGGACACAGAGCACCAGCGTGAAGCACATCGCCGCACCTCGCGGTACGGTCGACATACTTCCCCCGGAAACGTCCGAGTGGCAAGCCCTCGAAGCGATCATCGACGAGGTTGCGACCCGCTTCGGGTATCGCGAGATCCGCACGCCCATCTTCGAGAGCACGGAAGTCTTCGTGAAGCCCATCGGCGAGGGCACCGACATCGTCGACAAAGAGATGTACACGTTTGTCGACCGGGGTGGCCGGAGCATCACCTTGCGACCGGAGCTCACGGCTCCGGTCGTCCGCGCGGCGCTCGAGCACAACATGCTGCAACATCTACCGCTCAAGCTCTACTATCGCGGCCCGATCTTCCGGTACGAACGGCCTCAGCGGGGCCGCTTTCGCCAGGCGCACCAGTGGGGCGTTGAATGTTTCGGCGCGCCCGGTCCCGAGGCGGACGCGGAGATCATCTCGCTCGGGCTCGACGTCATGAAGGCGATCGGCATCACGGATTACCGCCTCGAGATCAACTCGCTCGGCTGCGAAGCATGCCGGGCCCGGTTCCGAGAGGCGCTCATCGGCTACTTGAACCGCAACGTCGCGCGGCTCTCCGAGACCAGCCAAGACCGTCTCGCGCGCAATCCGTTGCGCATCCTCGACTCGAAGGATCCGCGCGACCAGGACGTGATGAGCGGTGCGCCGACGATGGACGCGTATCTCTGCGCCGCGTGCCAAGAGCATTTCGCCACCTTGCGCACGCTCTTGGAGGCGATGGGCATTCGCGCGCTCCACAATCCGCACATCGTGCGCGGCTTGGATTACTACACGCGCACCGTCTTTGAGATCAGCTCCTCCGCACTGGGAGCGCAAAACAGCGTCTGCGGCGGCGGCCGCTACGACGATCTCGTCAAATCCATGGGCGGCCCGGACGTCGCCGGTGTCGGTCTTGCGATGGGCATGGACCGCATGCTCATGCTCGCGCGCAGCAGCGGCTTGGCGCGAGACCGCGACGGTAAGAGCCTGCAGATCGCCTTCGTGCCGCTCGACGAAGCCTCGACCCGCGCTCTCGTGCCCGTCATGCACGAGGTGCGCCAACACGGCATCGCAGCCGACATGGACTACACGCGCCGCAGCATCGACAAGCAGCTGCGCACGGCCGGCGAGAGCGGCGCGCGCTATGCGGTCATCGTCGGCGAGGACGAGCGCCGCAACGGGGAGGCCACGATCCAGAATCTGGCGACTCGCGAGCGGACCCGGGTCGAGCTTGGACAGGTTGCAAGCGAGCTGACCAGGCGCCTCGAAGTATGACCCGGGAGCCGGACGTGGACATCGATCAAAAGACGCTCGACGAGCTGATCGCCCTCATGCAGCGTGATGGGCTCGATCGCTTGCGCGTCGAGGTCGGTGACGTCGCGCTCGACCTGCGGATGACGAGCGCGAACGCGGGTGAACGCTTCGTCGAGGCCAAGCGCTCGGCGTCGGCCGGTCACGGCAGACCTCGGGGCGATGCCGTTGAAGAAGCGCCCCCGGGCGTCACCAAGATGCTCGCTCCGCTCGTCGGCGTGTTCTATCGGTCTCCCGCGCCGGGCGCGAAACCTTTCGTCGAGGTGGGCGACGAGGTCAGCGCGGGCCAGGTGCTTTGCATCCTCGAGGCGATGAAGCTCATGAATGAAATCGTGAGCGAACATTCGGGAAAAATCGCAAAGATCTGCCCGGAGGACGGCCAGCTCGTCTCGCTGCATCAGGAGCTCTTTTGGATCGAAACGTAAGCGGCGCGACGCGGCGCAAGACCTTCGCGGATTGCTTGGCCGAACGCGAGGGGATGTGGCGCCTGCAAGATCACGGTCCCGCGGTCGAACAAGCGGTGGAGATCATCTGCACGGCGCTGCGGCGAGGCGGCCGAGTGTACTTCTTCGGTAACGGCGGGAGCGCCGCGCAAGCGCAGCACCTCGCCGCCGAACTGTCAGGCCGCTTCTTGCTCGATCGTCCGGCTTGGGCCGGGTTGGCGCTCTCCGTCGATACGTCCGCGCTCACCGCGATCGCGAACGACTATGGCTTCGAGCACGTCTTCTCTCGCCAACTCGAAGGACTCGTCCAACAGGGCGACGTCGCTTGCGGCTTGACGACCTCCGGCGAATCTGCGAACGTCGTCTCCGGTCTTCGCACCGCGCGCGCCAAGGGTGCGACGACGCTCGCGTTTTCGGGAAACGGTGGCGGCGTGGTCGCTCGAGAAGCCGACGTGGCGCTCATCGGCCCATCGGGCCCCTCCTGGAAAGTGCAAGAAGTGCACCTTGCGCTTGGGCACATCATCTGCGAACTGGTCGAGATTGCGCTCGCAGGCGCAGGCTAGGCGTGCGGTCTTCTTGGACCGCGACGGCACCCTGAACGTGGACACCGGCTACGTCGCGCGGCCCGACGACGTGCGCTTGATCGAGGGAGCGGCCGAAGGCGCGCGCAGCCTCGCGCACGCGGGCTTCATGCTCGTGGTCACCTCCAACCAGTCAGGGATCGCGCGCGGGATCATGACCGAGGCGCAGGCAGACGCGGTCGACGCCCGGTTGCTGCAACTGTTGCGACAGGAAGACGTGCCGATCGAGGGTATCTACCGCTGTCCGCATCTCCCGGAGGGCAAGGTCCCCGCGTTCGCGGTGGCGTGCGATTGCCGCAAGCCGAAGCCCGGCCTCATCCTGCGCGCAGCGCAGGACCTGCATGTGGACCTGGCGCGGTCGTGGACGGTCGGCGACAGCGAGCGCGACGTCGAGGCCGGAACCGCTGCCGGCTGCCGAGCGGTTTTGCTGTCAGCGGTGCCGGGTCGTGGCAGTGCCCTGCCCGTCGCGAAAGACCTGCGCGAAGCGGCGCAGATCATCATCGCATCGCCATGACAGCTGCGCATGCCTGGATCGCCCAGCTCTTGCGCGCCATGCGCGGGCGTCGCATCGCGGTGATCGGCGACCTGATGCTCGACGAGTGGTATTGGGGAAGCGTCCGCCGCATCTCGCCCGAAGCGCCCGTGCCCGTCGTCGAGGTGGACGACCACACGTACACGCTCGGCGGTGCCGGCAATGTCGTGAACAACCTGGCCGCACTCGGCGCGAAAGTGAGCGTCTTCGGCGTGATCGGCGGCGACGATGCCGGCGACCGGATGCTCGCGCTGTTCGACCGTTTGGGTGTGGACGCGCGCAATGTCGCCCGCGTCACCGGCCGGCCCACGACGCAGAAGATGCGCATCGTCGCCCATAACCAGCAGGTCGTCCGCGCCGATCGCGAGGCCATCGCGCCGATCGATGGAAGCGTCCGCCAGCGTTTGGCCCGAGCGCTGGCCCAGCTAGACGGTAAGATCGACGGGGTCATCATCTCCGATTACGGTAAAGGTCTTGTCGCGAGGCAGCTGGTGCAAGCAGTCCGGGGGTTTTCGCGAGCTGCGGTGATCGCAGCGGATCCCAAGCCACAGAATCTCGACGCGTTCGACGGGGTCGATTGGATCGCGCCTAACGTCGCAGAAGCGCAAAGCGCGGCCGGCATCCCGATCAAAAGCGACGCGGACCTGGCGCGCGCTGCGAAAATCCTCATGCAGCGGACGCACGCCAAGCACGTGCTCGTCACTCGGGGCGAGCACGGGATGTCGCTCTTCTCCAAAGGGGAGCAGCCGCTGTGGGTGCCTGCCTTGGCGCGACAAGTGTATGACGTCAGCGGCGCGGGCGATACCGTGATGTCGACCCTCACCCTCGCTCTCGCGGCCGGGGCGACGATGGCTCAGGCGGTCACGCTTGCCAATCTCGCGGCCGGGGTGGTCGTAGAGAAGTTGGGGACCGCGACCGCTAGCGCGAAAGAGATCGCCGCGTTTGCCGAGCACCGCGGTGTCCAGACGCCGCTCCACCCTGGCCGCAGGCAGCCGGCCAAGCCGGCTGCTGGGAAACCCAAACGTGTCCGCCGCGGCTAAGGTCTTCACCCGTGACGATCTTGCGCGGGTGCTCGAGGACGTCCGGAGCAGTGGCCGCACCATCGTGTTCACCTGCGGCGTGTTCGATCTGTTGCACGTCGGCCACGTGCGCTATCTGGAATTCGCGCGCGCGCTTGGCGACCTGCTCGTGGTCGGCGTCAACTCCGATGATTCGGTGCGGCGCTTGGGTAAAGGAGAGAACCGGCCGCTCGTCGCGGCGCAAGAGCGCGCAGAAGTGGTAGCCGCCCTGGCATCTGTAGACTACGTCTTTATCTTCGATGAATTGCGACCGGACGTCTCGATCCGCGCACTGCGGCCGAACGTCCACGTCAAAGATGCTGCTTACGAAGGCGCCGAGTTGCCGGAAGCTGCGGCCGTCGCGGACGTGGGCGGCACGATCGTCTTCGCGCCGCGCGTCGAGGGGCGTTCGACGACCGAAATGGTCGAACGGATGAGCGCGAAGAAATCATGAGCGAACTCAATCTCTTCGTGACCACGAACGGACCTGGTGAAGTGATGGGCTGGGCGCGCCCCTTCTTGCGCGCGGTGTACGAGCGCGAGCCGCGCGCCCGCGTGACCGTCGCCGTGCTGCCCTGCCCGTATGCGACCGGCAAGGAGACCGAGACGTTGCGCTCCTTGTTCCCCAATGCCACCGTCTTGGATCCGCATGCCTACGGGCGGTTTTTGGTCGGGCGCCCCGTCGGGGGGATGGAACGGGGAAGCGGCTTGCTCCAATACCTGGGGGGCGATCTCTTCCATGCGAAGACGATCGCTCGCCGCTTGGGGCTGCGAGCCATGACGTATAAGTTCACCAAACGCTCCTACGCCAAAACGTTCGAGCGGTTGTACGCGACGGACGAAGGCAACGCCGCGGAGATGCGCGCCATGGGCGCGCCGCCCGATCGCGTGCGCGTCGTCGGAAACCTGGTGGCTGACGCCGTGGTCGGATCGCTCGAACGCCTGCCGCCGCCGCCCGGAACCGGGGAAGGCATTTGCATCATGCCGGGAAGCAGGCCGTACGAGCTGCGCCATCTGACCTCGTTCTTCATGGCCGCGGCCTGCGAGATCGCACGGCTCCGGCCTGGCACCAAGATCACGTTCGTGGTTTCACCGTTCAATTCGGATCAAGACCTGGCGACCGCGATCGAGCAACCCGCCGATCCGAGCTTTTCGGGGGTGTCCGGCCGCTTCGACGCGCAAGCGCGCACCATGTCCGTGCAAGGCAATACTTTTGCCGTCGACCGCTCTCCCGACTACCAGGCCGTCGCGAGCAGCCAGCTCGTCATCAGCATTCCTGGTACCAAATGCATGGAAGCAGCCGTGCTCGGCCGGGCGATGCTCGTCGTGGTCCCGGTGAACCGGGTGGATGAGATCGCGATGAACGGCGTTCTCGGATACATCCATCGCGTTCCCCTCATCGGCTTGCCGTTCAAACGCTGGGCCGCGCGAAAGGTGGCCGAACGCGTCACGTTCTTCGCGCAGCCGAACATCGATGCGGGCCGCATCGTCGCGCCGGAGTTGCGCGGCTTTTTGCAGCCGCTCGACGTGGCGCAAAAGGCCATCGCAATGCTCGACGATCCGCATGAGTTGCGCTTGCAGGGCGAGACGCTCGCCGCTCTCTACGCGCCGCACGTCGGAGCGGCCTCGCGCATGGCCGACGACGTCTTCGCGTTCGCGGGGCGTAGCGCGGCGCAGCAAGTCGCGCGCTGAAGTCCGTGCCCGACGCCACGGTCGTCATCGCGACCCACAACCGGGCGTCCCAGCTGCGCGATTGTCTCGCCTCGCTCGCTCGCCAAAGCGTGCGCGACCGTTTTGACATCGTCGTCGTCGACAACGCGTCGGAAGACAGCACGGCTGCGACGATCGAAGCGGCGCCCGGCGTCCGCAACGTCTTCGTGGCGGCACCGAACAGGGCCAAGGCCCGCAATGCGGGCATCGCCGTCGCGACGGGTTCGATCCTCGTGTTCTGCGACGACGACACGATCGTCCCCGAAGGCTTCGTCGCGGCGCACTTGAAGGCTCACGAGCGCTTCCGCCATGCCGTTGTGTCCGGGCCGATCATCAACGTGTCCGACGAGAGGCTGCGACCGGCGCCTCGCAGCAGCAACTATTCGCGAGCTTTTTTCTGCACGTGCAACGCGAGCGTCGCACGGGCGGACCTGCTCGCGGCCGGCGGTTTCGACGAGCGCTACGATCTCTACGGGTGGGAGGACACGGATCTCGGCGTACGGCTGCGTGCGAAAGGATTGCGCCGCATCTTCGATTGGTCCGCATACATCTATCACGTCAAACCCGCGGCGAGCATGACGCTCGAGCGACGTCGCGCGCAAGCCCGCGAGAAGGGGATGATGGCCGCGCGCTTCGTGCGCAAGAACCCGTCGCTGCCCGTGCGCCTTGCGACCGGAGCGCATGCATTCAATTTCGTGCGCGCGGCCTTCGTGCGCGCGTCCGGCCTGCCCGCGCTTTTCGAACGTATGGCACGGCACGATCCGTCCGATTCCCTGAGCGCCCGCTTAGCGAACGAGGCGCTCGTCGATGTCGCGTATGTCGACGCGCTGCGCGACGGACTGCGAGCAGAGCGTGGCTGATCGCACGGGGATCCTGCTCGTGCGCCTCGACGGTGTGGGAGACGCGGCGCTCTGCATTCCGGCGCTCGAGGGGCTGCGCCGTGCTTTTCCCGAGGCCGTCTTCGGCGCTGTGTGCTCTGAGGCGAACGCGGCGTTGTTCTCGCAACGGGTGGAACGGATCCATCTCTTTCGCGAAGGCGAACCGGTCAGCCGGCTGCACGAGACGATACGGCCGCTGCGGTATGCCAAGGCGCTCGTCGCGACCGAGGAAGTGGCGGGCTACGAGATTGCGCGCCGGAGCGGCGCGGCGGAGCGGGCCGGGTTCTGGCACCGTCTGCACAAACCGTTCAAATCGCTATGGCAGCGAGCGCAGCTGACGCAAGCGGTCTATCGACCCGCTGCGCGCCCGCGCGCGCCCGAACATGAAGTCCAAACGCTCTACCGGCTTGCCGTTGCGCTTGGCGCGAGCGAGCCGGCCCCGGCGACTGCGCACGATTTGCGCGCGTGGATGCGGGTCGAGCCCTCGCCCGATGCCAGAACGGCGAACGGCGCCGTGGGCTTTCAGATCAGCCCGAAATGGCGCTCCGCCGGATACACCCCGAGCGCAATCGCGGCTGTCGTCAGCGAAGCCTTTTCGGCGCTCGGGGTCGCCGAGCAAAGCACGCGGGGCGTTCTGCTCTCAGCGGCGGACGATGCAGATCTAGCCAGCGCGATCCAGGAGCAGCTGTCGCCCGCGATCGGAGCCCGCATCCGCCTCTTGGCGTCCCTTTCTCTTCCGCAGTGGATCGGCGCGATCGATTCGCTCGACACGCTCGTCACCCCGGACACCGGCGCCGCGCATGTCGCGGGCATGCTCGGCCGGCGCGTCGTCGACGTCTTCGACCCGCACGATTTCGAGCGTCTCTGCGCGCAATGGCACCCGTGGGCGGGTAGCTGGCGCTCCCACGCGAAGCGCCCGTTGGACATGACCTGGGATGCCGCGGCCTACGGCCGCTTTCTCGCCGCGGAGGTGCAAGTGTTGCGCGCGGCGCCGTCAGCGGTGCTCGAGCAGCGATGAATGCGACTCGAGTGCTCGCGGCATGCACCCGGGGCGGTGCCGGCGATCTGCTGGCCGCGATGCCCGCGATCAACGCATTGCACCGGCGCTTCGGCGTGGCCATCGACGTCCTCGCATCGACGTACGCAGCGGCCGTGGTCCTCGGACAGCCTGCGGTCGGCGAGATCCTAAGCGATGACGGCGCTTTGCCCTTGCGCCTGCTCGTCGAACAGCTGCGCGCGCGCGACTACTCCCATGTCATCGTCTTTTGGTCCGATCCTCGAATCGCAAAGGCGGTGTGGCAAGCCGGCATTCCGATCCGCGTCGGGCAAAGCCGCCGCCTCTATTCATTCCGGTATACCAAACGCGTCGACATCCGAAGCGAGAGCGGCGATATGCACAGCCACTGGACCGACATCCAAATGGATTACGCGCGCGCGCTCGGAGCCGAGCCCATCCCGGCCGACTTCCGGATCTCGGTGCAAACGACCGCCCAGGACGAGCAAGAAGCTGATGCGCTCCTCGCGCGGACGGTCGGTGACAGGCCGTTCATCATCCTGCACGGTGCGCGGGGCATCACCGCGTACGCCGCCCGCTGGCCGAGCGCACGTTTTGCCGCCCTCGGCGACGCGCTTGCAAGCGCGTTCGCGTGCCCGGTCATCCTCACGGGCAGTCAGAAAGAAGCTGCGCTCGCCGCGAGAACCGCCGCGGCCATGCGCCAGCCGGTGTTCGATGCAAGCGGCGCCACGACGCTGCGCGGTTTCGCGGCATTGGCCCGGCGCGCGACGCTCGTCGTGGCGCTCGATTCGGGACCAATGCACATCGCGGCCGGTGTCGGGGCACCGACAGTCGGCATCTTCACGTTGCGCACGGATCTCCCCGATCGTTGGCGCCCGCTCGGCCCCCGCGTAGAACTCGTGCGGCCGAGCTACCCGTGTCCGCCGCGTTGCCGTAAGGAGACATGCCGCACCTTCGCATGCTATGCGGCGCTCGATACCGGCAGCGTCGTCGCGGCCGCGCGGCGAGTCCTGCATCAGGGAGATGCCGCCGAGGCCTCATGAACGGGCGCGGCCTCTCGATCACCGTGCAGCTATGCACGTTCAACCGTCGCAAGCTCATCGGGCGCGTGCTGGAAGCGCTGTTCCGGCAAGATCTCGATCCTGATTCCTACGAGATCGTGCTCGTCGACGACGGATCGACGGATGGCTCGTACGAGGAGGTGCTGTCGCGCTTGTCGCCGCCGTGCTCGCTGCAGCTCGTGCGCCAGCAAAATGCCGGTCTCGCGCGCGGGCGCAACGTCGGCATCGAGCGGGCGCGCGGCGAGATCATCCTGTTCATGGACGATGACGTGCTCGCTACCCCTTCGCTGCTGCGGGCTCACGTCGCATTCCACCGCAGTCACGAGCGCAGCATCGGTCGCGGCGTGGCCATCAACGTCGCATCCTTTGATGACCTGCCTGCTCCGGCTTACAGCATCCGCCACTATTCCGGCGCATACTTCTGGACGACCAATGTCTCGGTGCCGCGCCGGCTCATCGAAGAAGCGGGCCGGTTCGACGAGCGCTTCAGCGAATACGGCTGGGAAGATCTCGAGCTCGGCTTGCGGCTGCGGAACATGGGGATACCGTCCATCTTGGAAAAAGACGCCGTCGTCTATCATTATAAGCCTCCGCTTTCGCCCGAGCAGTTCGGCTCCGTGGCACGGCAAGCGCGAGCCCAGGCCCGGACAGCGCGACAGTTTCTCGCAAAACATCCTCACTGGCGAGTCGCCCTGGCCACGGGGCAGCTCGCGCCGCTTGTGTGGTGGAGCAAGATCGCCCGCATGAGCGGCTGGCCCTTTGTGCTCAAAGGCGTCGCGGGTCCAGGCCAAGCGACCAGCGCATGGCCGATCGCGATGCGGCGGTGGGCCGCGCAGCGGCTGGCGCGCTCCGACTATTACGATGAATTGGCCAATCCGCAGAACGCCGGCGGCGGATGACGCCTTTCGACGGTCGCGGGCCTGAGCACATTTTGCTCATCCGCACGGACCGCGTGGGCGACCTCGTGCTGTCGACGCCGGCGATCACATCGTTTCGCCGTTCCTGGCCGAAAGCTCGCATCACCGCGGTGATCACAGGGTATACGGAGCCGATCTTACGGCACAATCCCGACGTCGATGAGATTGTGCTTTTGCCGCGGGCGCAGCCGACCCGTGCCATCGCCCGGGTCGCAAGGCTCGGCAAGAGGTGTGGATTGGCGGTCGGTCTCGCGCCGCGAACGGACGACATCTTCTTGACGGGGATTTCGGGCGCGTCGAGCCGCATCGGCTATGTCTATCGCCGCCGCTACTTGAGCCGGGTGCTCGCGCGCTTGTGCCTCACGGATTTCTGTCTCTCCGAAGCCGACCCCGAGCTTGCAGACAGGATTTTGGACAAGCCGGTGATGCACGAAGTCCGCCAAGTGCTGTCGCTTGTCAGCCTTGCCGGCGGCGAACACCTCACCGAGGATCTGACGCTGCGCCTCGGCGACGACGACCTCTTATGGGCCGAGCAGAACGCACCGGCGGGAGGCACGGTCGTCGCGCTTGCACCGCGTTGGTTCATGCCGAACTTCGGCGCAGACGCCGTACGCAGACTCATCGCGCATCTCGCGCAACGGATGGCGCACGTGGTCGTGACCTTCGGGCCGGACACCCGCGAGATGGCGGAGAACATCTCGCGGACCATGCCGCACGCAAACGTGACCTGGTTCGGCGATTTGGCGCTCCTGCGCTGGGCCGCGGTGCTCAAGCAATCCGCGGTCATCGTCACCGTCGACACGGGCGCCACGCACGTCGCCGCGGCGCTCCGGCGACCGGTCGTCGTGGTCTTCGAGCGCGAGTACTTCCGGCTTTGCTCCCAGGAGTGGGGTCCGTGGCGCGTGCCGAGCGCGGTGTTCGTCAAGCCGCCGCGCGGTGCCGATCCAAACCCGCTCATCAGTGATATCGCCGACGCGGTGCAGGCGCTATGAGCGCGCTCGAGCTCTCGGTCGTCGTCCCCACGTACAACCGTCGCGAAAACCTCGAAGCGGTCTTGCCCACGCTCCTCGAGCAGTCGCTCCCTGCAAACGCATACGAGATCATCATCGCGGATTCCATGAGCACGGACGGAACCGCCGGCTACGCGCGCGATGTCGTCGCCAAATCCGGTGAACGGGTGCGCTATCTGCCCGGCCGATATGCCGGCCGAGCGGCGGCGCGCAATGCAGGCATCGCCAGCGCACGGGCGCCCCTCGTCTTTTTCACCGACGCCGACATCCTGGCGTCGCCGACGCTCTTGGAGCGGCACGCCGCGGAGCACGCTCGGGCACAAGCACGCGTGGCGGTGGTCGGCTGCGAACTGCAGGTGCGCTCGCTCGAAGATTACGCGGCACAACGCGATCACCCCACGCTGCGCAAGCCGCTGCATCCCGCGACGCGGCGCACCCTTTCGTGGCTGTACTTCTTAACGGGCAATGCGTCGGTGCGGCGCGACGACCTGCTCGCAGTGGGGTGTTTTGACGAAGCGTTCACGGGATACGGCCACGAGGACTTGGAACTGGGCTACCGGCTGGCGCGAAGCGGGGTGCGCATCCTTTACGATGCGGAGGCCGTGAACTATCACTGGCATCCGGTCGGCTTCACCGAGCAAGTGGGGCGCATGGAGCTCGCCGGCGTTTCCACAGTGCGTTTCTATCGCAAGCACCCGGACTTCTCAGTGAAAGCGAATCTCGGCATGACGCCTCTCTCACTCTGGCTGCACTCGGCGCTGCGCGCGGCTCCGGCTCTGCGCCACGCGCTCGAGCGAGCCGGCTCGAGCGAAGAAGCACCGCGCAAGAACACCTGGCCCTACATCGCGCGCCAAATCGCCTATCAATACCATTACGTCAGCGGCATCAAACGAGCGCTGCAGGAAGGTGCGCCGGTCTCGTGAGCGTCTCGCAACCGCGGCGCGTCACCTGCGGTGAGCTGCGCGCGCAGGCCAGCGGAGATCGTGTCGAGCTGTCCGGTTGGGTGAATAGCAGCCGCGATCACGGCGGCCTCATCTTCATCGATCTGCGCGATCGCTTCGGGCTCACGCAGCTCGTCATCGATCCGCGCGCGATCGGTGAAGCCGCGTCGCTGCGCGCCGAAGACGTGATCCGTGCGACCGGTCTCGTCCGCCGCCGGCCGGCCGGCACCGAGAACGAAAAACTTGAGACCGGCGAGGTCGAGGTAGCGGTTGACGCCCTCACGGTCCTCAACCGCTCCAAGACGCCGCCGTTTCCCATCCATACCGACGGCGAAGTGGATGAGAGTTTGCGGCTGCGGTTCCGCTATCTCGACCTGCGTCGTCCTCACTTGCAGCGCAACATCGCGCTGCGTCATCGCGCCGTCAAAGCGGTGCGCGATTATCTCGACGCGCAAGGCTTTTTCGAGATCGAGACTCCCATGCTCATCAAGCAGACGCCGGAAGGCGCGCGCGATTTCATCGTGCCGAGCCGCCTCCATCCGGGCGATTTCTACGCGCTGCCGCAGTCGCCGCAGCTTTTCAAGCAGCTCTTGATGGTGGCGGGTTTCCAGCGCTATTTCCAGATCGCCCGGTGCTTCCGTGACGAAGACACGCGTGCCGATCGGCAACCCGAATTCACGCAGATCGACCTCGAGATGGCCTTCCCCACCCAAGACGACGTCATCGCGGTGATGGAGGGGACGCTCGCCAACATGTTCTTCGAAGCGCTCGGAGAGAAGGTCCCCACGCCGTTCGTACGGCTCTCGCACGCGCAAGCGCTCGCCGAGTATGGTTCGGACAAGCCCGACCTCCGATTTGGGATGAAGCTCCAGGACGTCAGCGCGGCGTTCGCGGGCACCGAGTTCAAGATCTTCGCAGCGGCGCTGGCGGCGGGTCAAGCGATCGTGGGATTTGTGGAATCCGGCGGCGCCAGGCGCTCGCGACGCGAGTTCGACGCGTTGGCCGCAACCGCGGGCGAATTCGGGGCCAAGGGGCTCGTGTGGATCGCGCGCGCGGCCGACGGCACGAAATCTTCCATGCCGAAGACGGCTTTGACTGACGAGCTGATGGGAGCGCTCGAACGCGCCGCGGGGTTTTCGGTGGGCGATGCGATGTATCTCGTCGCGGACGCACGCGAGGCGGCGCAGCTCATCGCCGGCAAGCTGCGCCTCCACGTCGCTGACGAGCGCGGTTTGCGCGATCCCAGGCGCTTTGCATTTTGCTGGGTTCTTGATTTTCCGCTGTTCGAGCGCGATGCGGAGAGCGGTGCGCTCACGCCTGCGCATCATCCGTTCACGGCTCCCGCGCCAGGCAGCGAAAGCTTGCAAGGCGACCCCTTGCAGCTGCGCGCCCAGCACTACGACGTCGTCCTCAACGGGATGGAGCTTGGATCGGGGTCCATCCGCATTCACGACCCGGCGATGCAGCGCAAGATCTTCGCTCTCCTCGGATACTCGCCCGAAGAGGTGGAGCGACGGTTTGGGTTCTTGCTCGAGGCCTTCGAGTATGGCGCGCCTCCCCACGGCGGCATCGCCCTCGGGGTGGATCGCATCATCTTGCTCATGGCCGGGGGGCAGTCGATCCGCGAGACGATCGCGTTTCCGAAGAACCAGCGGTTCCAGGATCTCATGATCGATGCACCCACGGCCGTGGAGCCGAAAATCTTACGCGAATTGCACTTGCGCGTGGATGTGGACCCGGTGCGACGGCCGTGACGGAATCGATACCGTTCGTCCGCGAGAGCGAAGCCACGGAAGAGCGGGCGCGCGAAGCCTTCCGCGACATCAAGAACGCACTGCGCGTGCCCATCGTCACCCTGCTGTTCCAAGCCTGGGCGGCCGTGCCTCGTTTCCTCGACTTGACGTGGCGGCGTCTGCGCCCGAGCGTGCTGACGGTCGAGTTCGCGGCGCTCGCGTCCAAGGTCGGCGAGGAGTCACGCACGCAGACGACGGGCTGGCCGGTGGCCGATCACGCGGCGCAGCTGCGCGGCCGCGCGGTCAGCGAAGCCGAGATCGCGCGGATGCGCGAGGTCATCGAGCTCTTCGCGGAGGTCAATCCGAAGCTGGCGATTTTGGCATGTGCCGTCGAAGCCGCACTTGCGGGCAAGCCCGTCGGCGGCGTCGGCACGAGTGGTCCGCATCGAGAGGAAGAGCGCGAGCGTCCACGCGAGTTCCGCGGCGTGCGCTTTTCGCTCGTCGAGGAGCGCGAAGCGCCACCGCGGGTGCGCGCTATCTACGAGGATATGCGTGCCACGATGCATCTGCCGTTCATCGAGACCGAGTACAAAGCGATGGCATCCTACCCGGATTGGCTCGAAGTGTGGTGGCGCGACTGCAAGCCGAAGGTGACCGATGCGAACTACGAGCTGCTGGCGCGCAGCATCGGCGTCGCTGCGCTCGGCGCGTCCAAGGCGCTGCCGCACGGACTCTTCTTGAGCCAGGATCTCCTGCAAACGCACGGCATAGACGAAGCCAAACGCGCCGAGTTGCGCCGGGTCACGGGGACCTTCGCGCGGCTGTTGCCCTCGCTCATCATCAACGTGGAGCTCGCTCGCCGCGGCCTTGGCTAGAATTTATTGGCGCAAATAAATTTGCGCCGCTACATTGCCAAGAAAAAGCGTTGGCGCTAGGGTTTCAACCGAGCCAGAAGAGCCGGCGGCGCGATGACGTAGACGATCCCGCCCGATCCACCCATCCATACGCGCTCGAATTGGCTGCGCGGATAGACGATGCGGATGTGTCCGGGTAACGCGTACGGATCGTTCGTGATGACATCGCCCGCTATTGTGAATCCACGCACGACGAGCAGGTGGCCATCGGTCTTCTCATACGGCGAGCCGCGCAGCTCGCCCGGCGCAACGCGGATGCTCGCCACGAGCGGAACGCCCGCTTCGATATAACGCTGCATTTCGCCAAGCCCCCCGAGACGCTCAACCCATCCCCCAAGCCCATGCTCGGATGCGAACGCGACGTTGAACGGCCAGTTTCCGCAACCCGCGTACGTGGGGTCGTAGGTTCCGTCCGCGGCTGACGCGACATCGACGTCCCACTGCGGTTTGTGCTCGACCGCTGCCCAGTACGCCATCACCATCGAGACGCTCGTCGGGCTGCACCATGCATCGCCGCCGCCGCCAAGCGCGTCGGGCGATTCGTGCACGCGTTGGGTCCGCTCGGGAACGTCGAGATCGACTCCCCACGCCGCCTCCGAAGCGTCGGATGAGCCGGCCGGCGAGGAGGGAGAGCCGGTCGTCACCGCCACGAGCGACAGTTTCGGAGCGACGCCGGCGCCAGCGGGATGGAAAAATACCCGTAGCTGCCAGGCGTCGGCCGGTTTTTCGAGCACGAGCGTGTCCGTGTCGACCTTCCCGTCGGCGTCGGCCCGTTCGTTCACGGAATGGCGATGCGATAGCGCGCGCTCGCGGCTCCAATTGCCCATCGCATACCAATTCGTCCAGCGCCTGCCCACCCGGGCGCGCAGTTGCGTCTCGATCCACGAGCCGTCGGACGTCGTGACGTTCCATGACGCGACGGCGTTTGTGAATCCGGCGGGGACTTCGTGGATCGCCGAGACGAAATCGCGCTCGGCGCCTCCGGCAAAGCGGATGACCGTCACGGCTGCCAGGACCAATCCAAGGCTCAGATTTCCCACTCCCACGCGTTCCAATAGTCGGTGATAACCGGCGACGGCCGGAAATGACGCAGGTTCGCATTGCCAGCCACGACGATGCGGTCCCAGTAGATCATGAGCGCGGGCGCTTCGTCGAGCATGATGCGCCACGCATTGCGATAGTCACTCTTGCGGCGCTGCTGGTCGTACGATATCTGGGCATCGTGCAAGTACGCATCGACTTTCTGGTTGCAATAGAAATTCGTGTTGGCGCCGTGCGGAGGAAAGAAAGCGCAGCCCCAGATCGCAAGGTCGTCCGGATCGACGCCTTCGGTGTTGACGATCCAGGCCATGTCGTACACGCCTCGGTAGAGCGGCCCTTGCTCCGAGAAAAGGACCCCGCCCGCATAGTTCTTGATCGTCACGTCGATGCCGACGTCGCGCAATTCGTCGGCGACGATCTCTTCGGCATCCGCGTTGGGCCGGTTATCGGTGGTCGATGAGATGGAGAGCGCCAGCCGCAGGCCTTGCTTCATGCGGATGCCGTCGGCTCCCGGCAGCCACCGTGATGCCGCGAGCAGTCGCCCCGCTTCGGCGGGATCGTAGCGGATCGGCTGCAGGTCGTTTGCAGCCCAGGAAAAGGGCGGGATGTCGGTCGCCGCTTGCACGCCCAGACCGCCGTAGACATCGGCGATGATCTTGCGCACGTCGACCGCCCGTGCGATGGCGCGCCGTACGTTCGCGTCGCGCAACAGCGGGCTGCGCAGATTGAAATCGAGATGCCGGTAATTCGCTTGCAGCTGGGTCTGCACCCAGATGCCGGGGATGCCGTGCAGCTGCGGCACGAGGTTCTTCATCACCCCGTCGACCAGATCGATTTCGTGGGTTCGGAGTTCGGCGAGCTGGGTCGTCGGATCAGGGATCACCTCCATGTCGATTTCGCGGACGTGCGGCGGTCCTCTCCAGTAAAGCGGATTCGGTTTGAACACAAGACGCGAACCATGCATCCACTGCGCGAGCACGAACGGGCCGTCCCCGACGGGGTTTGCGTCGTACGAGATGTTGTTGAGCGAGGCGTAGCCGCGCAACAGATGGGCAGGGAGCGGCGAAAACGTCCCTTCCGAAAACAAATACACGACGGGGCTGAACGGACGTTTCATCACAAACGTCACCCGATGCGGCCCCTCGGCCACGATCGCCTTGATCTGGTCGTAGTCGGCCGTATAGACGACGGGGTTCTTTCCGTCGACGATGGCGTGCCAGGTGAAGATGACGTCAGCCGACGTGACCGGTGCTCCGTCTGACCATCTCACCCCGGCTCGCAGTGGGAACGTCACGCGCAAGCCATCTTTGCTTATGAGGCCGTTGGCGATGGTCGGAAACGTGGTCGCCAAGGCGGGGACGGGGCGCTCGCGGTCGTCGTAGCGGAAGAAAGGCTCGTACAACAATGCGGTGACGTCGTCCGCCGAGGATTGGTTTGAGAACATGCGGACGAGCGTGTTCGGCTCTTCGGTCACCGCCGTGCGCACGACGCCCGGGATCGTCCAGCGTGCCTGCGCCGCATGTTCATCGGAAGGGGCGATCTTTTGACAACCGCCAAACGTGACGAGCGCGGCGACGAGCCAGCACCGATACCCGCGGCTCACGAGCGGGGTACTGCCTGAAGGCTTTGCCACTTCGGCGTGCTCTCGGCCGCAGTGCGAATAGCGCGCCAGAGCCGTTCCGCGCCGAAACGCACCACGTCATCGACCGGCAAACCGGTCTGTTGCGCCGCGCGTGCGATGCATGCTTTGGCCTCGGCGCCGCCCAGCGCACGGGTGTTGAGCGCGACCGCGACGCACGGCGCGGGTTTGACCGGTGCGAGCGCCCCTTCGTAAAGCCGCGCCAACTCCGGCAGGGGCGGGATCGCGACGTCGAAATCATCGATCGTGTCTTTGCCGGCTTCATGGCAAAGCACCAAGAGATCCGGTGCGCTGCCGAGCATAAGTCCGTACGTGACGGCTGCGAAAGCAGGATTGAGGATGCTGCCCTGGCCTTCGACCAGCGTGAACCGGGTCTCCGGGGCGACGTCGAGCACGAGTTGTTCGGCCGCCCCCGACGTGAAGTCAGAGATGACGCGGTCGACTGCGATCCCCTTGCCCGCGATCATGATGCCGGTCTGCCCGGTGGCGGCAAACTCCGCGCGGTCGCCGAGCCGGATCGCGGCCGCCGCGAGCTCGAGCATCGCGGACATTTTTCCAACGGCGCAATCGCTGCCGACCGCAAGAACGACCACCTGGGGCACGCGGTAGGCGGCGCCCGAGAACAATGGGATCTCGCCCGTTTTGCGCACGTCCCAAAGACGCGTTCCCCGCGCGTGCGCGCGTTCGGCGATCTGGGGGTCTTCGCTGACGAATTGATGCAAGCCATTGACGATCTCGAGGCCCGCGTCCACGGCGTCGAGCACGTGTGCCCGGAAACGGGCCGGCAGTGCGCCGCCGGAAACCGCAACGCCTACCAAGAGCGACGTCGGAGAGAATGCTAACGCTTCACGGACCGATGACACGACAGGCGCATCTTTCCCAAGCTCGGGAAGCACGTCGCGCACGTTCTGCCCCGCAAATGCGGAATCGATGACCGCGACGATCGGATCGGAAGAGTAGCGAAACACGCCATGCGCGGTCTTGGCATGATGGGCGTCGGTCAAATAGCCTTCGGTCAGCGCGACATAGCGGCGCGCGGTGGGCGCGTTCATCGGCCGCCCACGGCCGTCGGCCCAAGCGGCCTCACCCCTAGGCCGGGCGCGTCGGGCAGCTGCAAGCGCGCGCCCTCATAGCGCACGCCCGAGAATGGATCGTCGGTGATGAGGAGCGGTCCGTCGAGATCGGCATAATCGCAGAGCGGGGTGATGTGCGCGGCCGCCGTGGCGAGCACCGACGATTCGATCATGCACCCGACCATGATCTTGAGATGCATGGCTCGCGCGGTGTGGATCATCCGCAACGCCTCCCGCAAACCGCCGCACTTGGCCAGCTTGATGTTGATGCCATGCACGCAGCCGAACAGCGCTGGAAGGTCAGCGCTCGTGACGCTGTCCTCGTCGACCACGATCGGGATCTTCGAGCGTTCTTTCACGTAGCGCAATTGATCGGGATGGCCGGCCTCGATGGGCTGTTCGCAAAACTCGATATCGAATCGTTCCATCTCGTGCAACATCCGAACCGCGTCGCCGGCGGACCAGCCCTCGTTTGCGTCCACGCGTATGATCCCGCGATACGTCGAGCGGATCGCCTCCAACGTCTCGATCGTCTGGGGAGTGCCGACCTTCACTTTGAGGATCGGAAAGTCGCGCGCCTCTTCGATTTTTGCGAGGGTCGTCGGGATATCCGCGATGCCGATGGTGAACGAAGTCGACAACGCCTTCGAGGGGTCGAGTCCGAAGAGCTGATAGACGGGGATCCCCAAGCGCTTTCCCGCGAGGTCATGCAAGGCAAGATCGAGAGCGCAGCGGGCACCCATGGAATCGTCGAGCAGAGCGAGCGCTTCGTCGAATCGCCACAGAGCCGGTTCGGTCAGAGCGATCTTTTCGAGTTGCGATGCGACGAGGTCGGGACTCTCATCATAACGCGAGACCGGAGCGGACTCTCCGAAGGCGTCGATGCCGCCAGCTGCCAGCCGCAGGAGGACCGTCTCGGCGATGTCTTCCGAGCCGCGGCTGATCGTGAACGTGTGCCGAAGATGGAGCTGCAAACGCTCCGTCGTGAGTCGCACCACGTTCTCAGTGCCCGTCTTCATACGAGAACCTCTGTTTCGCACTTGTCAAGACTTGTCTTCGGCACGCATGCATGCTAGGGTAAGTGCACTGCGCTTCGCGGCGCATGGCTCCCTGGGGTGTGCGAGAACTCGTCTTGTGATTGATCCAACACGATCACAAGAGGGAGCTCCGCTCCGAGCCCACTTGTGCAAGCCCTCCACGTTGAGGGAAGCCTTCCGGGGCCGGGTGAGCACCCAACCTGCACGGCGCGGGTTCTAATCCCTGGCGGGTAACGGCACTTTGGGGAAACCTGCAGATGGCCCGGTCGCACGACCGGGCCATCTGATTTCGTGTGCCTGCTTCTTTATGGCTTGGGTGGCATGGTGCGCAGCCATGCCACGGCCCGAGCGACAGCGGGACGCTCGGCCTCGGTGCCCCGGTATTCTAATGAAAGGAAACCACGGTACGCAACCTCACGGAGAAACGTGAGCGCCGCGATGTAGTCGACGGATTCCTCGGCTCCAAAGGTGTCGGGCGCTTTTATCGGCACGACCACGATCACCGCGCTCGAGAGCGCTTCCGCCCACGCGTCGCGGCCATCCGCCGCGAGCATGCTCGCGTCGGGAGCAAGGCGCAGCCAAGCCGAGTCACATTCTTTTTGGATGCGTTTCGCCTCGCTCGGGTCGACCACGAGGGAACCCGACCGCGGTTCGAGCGCGAGCGTGACATTCAGGTCCTTGGCGGCGACGCACGCGCTCTTCAGACCACGGATGGTTTCGCGCCAGGCCACAGCCTGCGAGCCCGCCGCGTCTGCAAGAGCGCAACGCACGAGCGGGGCGCCGAGGCCGTCCGCGACCTCGAGCGTGCGCCGCAGTGCTTCCACGCCCTCATCGATCGTCGCTGCGTCGAACAGGATGTCGTGCTGCAACCCGGCCACCGTCAGAGAGCGGTCCACGCAGAGTTTCTTGAGCTGGGCGACGTAGTCTGCATCGAGACGCGGAAAATGAGCGATAGCGAATTCAACGCCGTCGAGCTCGAGCTCGTTTGCGCACAGGTCGACCCATTCCAGTTGGGTGAGATCGCCCGCGGCGAGCATCCGATCGTACGAATGCGAATTGCAACAGACCTTCATGCGATATCGAAGGCCGGACGAATGCGTCGCGCGTTCAACGAGCCGCTGTTCTGCCTTAGGCGGCTCAACCCTCCGGGGTCCACGACGGCATGAGTTTCATCCTCTGTGTCGGCGAGGCGCTCATCGATCTCGTCGCACAATCGCATCTCGCAGACGTCGGGTCGAGCGAGCTGTTCCGGCGCGCGGCGGGGGGTGCCGTGGCCAACGTGGCGGTCGGCATCGCACGGCTCGGTGGCGCGTCGCACTTCGCGGGGACGATCTCGAGCGACGCGTTCGGCCGGTATCTCGTGCGCACGCTCGCGCACGAAGGGGTCAATGTGGACGGCGTGCGCACCGTCGACGACGCGACGACGCTTGCTTTTGTCGCACGCGGCGAGCACGGCGAGCGCGATTTTCTCTTCATGAGAAATCCCGGTGCGGATAGCCGCTTGGACGTCGCCGACATCGATGCACGGCAACTCTCGCGCGCCCGCGTGCTGCACTTCGGCGGCGTGTTGCTGTCCACGGAGCCTGCACGGTCCGCGTGTCTTGGTGCCGCGTCGGCTGCATTGCGCGCCGGCGCCCTGGTCAGTTTCGATGCGAACGTCCGGACGCGGCTGTGGCGCTCGCCGGAAGAAATGCGCAGCGTGACGCTCGCCGGCTGCGCGCGGGCGACGCTCGTCAAACTCTCAGAAGACGACGCGCGCGAGCTTTGGGCCGGTTCGACGGACGCGAGCGTGCTCTTGAGCGAGACCACTCGCGTCGTCATTCTCACCTGCGGCGAGCGCGGCGCGACGACGTGGACGCGAAGGGGAGAGAAATTCGATACCGCAGCGCCGGTGGTCGAGGCGATCGACACCACCGGAGCAGGCGATGCGGCCACGGCGGGAATCCTCTTCCGCCTTCTCCATATGAACGATCCGTTCGCGCCGGCCGCGCTCGAGGATGCCGTTCGTTACGGGTGCGCTGCTGGCGCGCTGGCCTGCCTTCGCGAGGGAGCGATTCCATCATTGCCGACCGCGGCCGCAGTGGAAGCGCTGCTGGCCAGGTCGGCCCAAGCGGGCCGGGGAAAGTCAGAGCGGTGACCACTCCCGCGCTGCTCGTGTTCATCTGCGCGCACAACGCATGCCGGAGCGCGATCGCAGAGGTCATCGCAACAGCCGAGGCGTCGCGTCGCGGGCTGCCGCTCGAAGTGCAAAGCGCGGGAACGCACGCGCTGCCCGGGTATGCAGCGGCCTCCATCGCCCAAGCCACGATCAGTGAGATCGGTTTGTCCCTCGAACGCCACCGCTCGAAGCCCGCGAACGCGGACTTGATCTCGCGTGCTGCGCTCGTCGTAACCATGACCGACGCGCAACGGGAGATGCTGCACACGGTTTTTCCGAAGGACCGGGAGAAAGTCGTGAGCTTTGACGACCTCACGCGCCAGGGCGACGTGCCCGATCCGATCGGCGGCGAGGCAGAAGAAGTGCGGGCCGTCCGCGACATGCTGCAGGCCTCGATGCCGACCATCTTCACCGAACTCGAACACCGCGTCAAGTCGGGCTCGAAGCCCACGTAGCAAGGCCGCATCTCTCCCGGAGGAGAACGACGCTAGCGTGGCAAGCTCCACCTTCCGCATCGCCGTAGGCGCGGATCATGCCGGTTTCGGCTACAAAGGCATGGTCGCCGAGCACCTCCGCACGCTCGGCCATGAAGTCGTCGATTTCGGCACGTACTCGACCGACCCGGTCGACTACCCGCTCATCGGGTTCAAGGTCGGCGAAGCGGTGGCAAGCGGTGAGTGTCATCGCGGCGTGCTCGTGTGCGGATCGAGCCTCGGCGTGGCCATGGCGGCCAATAAGGTCAAGGGCGTCCGCGCGGCTTCCATCGCCGAACCGTATTCGGCGAAGCTCTCGCGCCAGCACAACGATTGCAATGTCATCTGCTTCGCCGAGCGGCTGACCGGCTGGGAGATGGTGCGCGAGTGCCTCGAAGTGTGGCTCTCGACCGACGCCGAGGGTGGCCGGCACGAACGCCGCGTGCACGAGATCGACGATTACCCTGCGATCTCGGTCGCTCCGACGGAAGCGGGCTCGTGAACGCGCGGCTGCTCGAGCAGGCTGCGCTCGCGTCCGCGGACCCGGAGGTCGCACGCGCGATCGCCCTCGAGGAAGAGCGGCAGCGGCGCAATCTCGAGCTCATCGCGTCTGAGAACTACGTCAGCGCTGCGGTTCGCGAAGCCGCGGGCTCTGTCATGACCAACAAGTACGCGGAGGGTTATCCGGGCAAGCGCTACTACGGCGGATGCGAGTACGTCGACATCGTTGAGACGCTGGCGATCGAGCGTCTCAAGCGCCTCTTCGGCGTGGCTTATGCGAACGTGCAACCGCATTCGGGCGCGCAGGCGAACATGGCGGTGTACTTCGCGGCCCTGACTCCCGGCGACACGATCATGGGAACCGCGCTCGACCATGGCGGTCATCTCACCCACGGAAGCAAGGTGAGCTTTAGCGGCAAGATCTATCACGTCGTCACCTATGGCGTCGACAAGAACACCGAACGGTTCGACTACGGCGAAATCCGCGCGATCGCCCGCGAGCACAAACCGAAGATGATCGTGGCCGGCTGGAGCGCGTACTCGCGCATCCCCGATTGGAGCGCGTTTGCGGAGATCGCGCACGAGGTCGGAGCGGTTTTGATGACCGACATCGCGCACGTGGCGGGACTGGTGGCGGCCGGCATCCATCCAAGCCCCGTCGGGTACGCCGACTACGTCACGACCACCACGCACAAGACGTTGCGCGGCCCGCGCGGCGGCGTGGTCATGACGGACGAAGAACGCGGCAAGGGCATCGCAAAGACCGTCTTTCCAGGCTTACAGGGCGGCCCGTTGATGCACGTTATCGCGGCCAAGGCCGTTTCGTTCAAAGAGGCGCTCGAGCCAAGTTTCACCGAGTACGCCAAGCAGATCGTGGCCAACGCGCGGACCCTCGCACAGTCACTCGAATCGAAGGGATTGCGCATCGTCGCCGGCGGCACGGACAACCATCTCATGCTCGTCGACGTCTCCGTGCGCGGCCTGACCGGCAAGGCGGTCGAGGAATACCTTGATACGATCGGCATCACGGTGAACAAGAACATGATCCCCTTCGACCGCAATCCTCCGGCGGTGTCGAGCGGCGTCCGCATCGGCACGCCTGCGGTCACCACACGCGGGCTTGGTGAAGCCGAGATGAAAGAGATCGGCGACATCATCGGCGCAGCCCTCGAGGACATCGGTCAGGGAGAGCGCCGCGAGCATCTGCGCGGCAGGGTGGACGAGCTGACCAGCCGTTTTGGCGTGCCCTAGCAGATGGAGCTGTCAATGGCGCAGACGCCCGGCTTGACGTCGCATCCCCAGTACCCCAACCTTGGGATCGTGGATCATCCCCTCGTCGCCGACAAGCTCGGCCGCGTGCGCGATGCCGCGACGCCGAACAAAGAATTTCGCGAGCTGTGCACGGAGCTTGCCACGTTGCTGGCATGGCCCGCGACCGCGGATCTCGCGGTCACCGAAACGCACGTTGCGACGCCGCTTGCATGGGCCACCGCAAAAAGCGTCACGAGCGTGCCGCTGCTCGTGCCTATTTTGCGCGCCGGTTTGGGTTTGGTCCCCGGATTTTTTGCGCTCATGCCGCAGGCGACCGTCGCGCATGTCGGCATCTACCGGGATCCCGACACGCTCGAGGCCGTTCCATATTATCTCAATCTGCCCGACCATCTTCATGGGCGGCGCGTCTTCATCTTGGATCCGATGCTGGCGACGGGCGCCTCGGCGCTCGCGTGCACCGCGCTCTTGGCCGAGCGAGGCGCCGACATCGAAGACATTCGGTTCGTCTGTCTCATCGCGGCGCCGGAAGGGCTGCGTGCGCTTTTCGGCGCGCATCCGCAGCTGCGCGCTTTCACCTGCGCGGTGGACCGCCACCTGAACGACCACGGCTACATCATCCCAGGACTTGGGGATGCCGGCGATCGCCTATTCGGAGCAGGAGCCGGACGAGTTCCCGAGACCGCCGTGCGCGCCGCTCGGCGCAAGAGCTGAGGCCGGCGTGAACGACGCGATGACGGTCATCGATCCACAGATGCACGATCGCCCCTCGTGGGATGAGTATTTCCGCGCGATCACTCGCGCGGTCGCCACGCGCGCGACCTGCTCGCGCAAGTCCGTGGGGGCGGTCCTCGTCAAAAACAAACTCATTTTGGCGACCGGTTACAACGGTGCGCCTGCGGGCCTGCGGCATTGCGACCACCGCGATGGAGGCGATCTGCAAAACGGCCATTGCGCGCGCTCCACGCACGCCGAGCAGAACGCCATCGTGCAGGCCGCCCGCCACGGCATCTCCATCGAAGGCGCGACGCTCTACTGCACGAACAATCCGTGCTTGGCGTGCACGAAGCTCCTCATCAACGCCGGCGTAAGGCGGATCGTCTACGAGGACATCTACCCCGATGCGTTGGCGTTCGAGCTGCTCGCCGAAGCGGGCATCCCCATCGAACAGCTGACTCGTCCGGGATAGGACCGGCGCGTGCATCGGGCGTTCTTCGACATCAACATCTACTGGTTGTGCGCGTTGACCTTCGCGCTCGCGGCCTTCACTTGCGCGGTCGTCACGCCGCTCGTCCGGCGCATGGCCTTCGCCGTGGGCGTGTTCGACGAGCCGGATGACGATCGGCGCGTCCACACCCAGCCGACCCCGCGCTTGGGCGGCGTCGCCATCTTCATCGGCTTCATGCTCGCGCTTTTCGCGATGCTAGAAGTGGCGCTCAACAACAACTTCGTCATCCACCATTATCTGGGCACGCGCGACCTGGCCCAGATCATCGGGTTGCTCTTCGGGGCCACGCTCATGCTCGGCGTGGGGTTGTGGGATGACATCATGGGCATGCGGCCGCAGACGAAATTCTTGGCGCAATTCTTGATCGCACTCATGATGATCGTGCTCTACCAGTTCACGATTCTCGGATTTTCGTTGCCGCGAGTGGGCTACGTCTCGCTCGGCTTGCTGGCGGTGCCGTTTTCGTTGTTCTGGTATCTCGGCATGGTCAACGCGATCAACTTCATGGATGGGCTGGACGGCCTCGTGACGGGCGTGGCGCTCATCGCCTCGGTGACGATGGTGATCGTATCCTGGTGGCACCACCAGTACCTCGTGGCGATCACCATGTGCGCGCTCGGCGGAGCCGCTGCCGGGTTCCTGCCGTTCAACTACAATCCGGCGCGCATCTTCATGGGTGACGGCGGCTCGCTCTTCATCGGCTTCGTGCTCGCGAGCGCGGCGGTCATGGGCACGGAGAAAGTGGCGGTCGGCATCTCCTTGCTCGTGCCGCTCTTGGTCCTCGCCTTACCGATCTTCGACACCGCACGCGTCATCGTGCAGCGCCTTGGTAAACGGGCGCCGCTCTTCGACGCGGACCGCAGCCACATGCACCATCGCCTGCTCGATGTCGGCTTGTCGCAACGTCAAGTGGTCAATTTGATCTACTTGGTGTGTTTTGTGCTCGGGGCCATCGCGATCGTGCTTTCGCGGCCGGGAGGCCCGCACGTGCTCTGATGGCGCCGCTGCGCGTGGCGGTCGTCTTCGGCACGCGCCCGGATGCCGTGAAGATGGCGCCCGTGATCGGAGTTCTCACGGGCGATCGACGTTTTGCCTGTATCACGATCGCGACGGCGCAGCATCGCGAGATGCTCGACGAAGTGCTCGATCTTTTCCGCATCTCCACGGAATACGACCTCGCGGTGATGACCGAAGGCCAATCGCTCACCGACATCACCACGCGAGTGCTCGAGCGGATCGGAGCGGTGCTCCAAGACGTCAAGCCCGACGTCGTGCTCGTCCACGGCGATACGACGACGTCGACGGCCGCGGCGCTCGCCGCATACTATCAGCAGATCCCGGTCGGCCACGTCGAAGCCGGCCTGCGAACCGAAACGATCTACGAGCCTTTCCCCGAGGAGATGAACCGAAGGCTCACGGGCGTCATCGCGACCTATCACTTCGCCCCGACCCCGCTCGCTCGCGAGCATCTGCTGCGCGAAGGGAAAGATCCGCGGCAGGTGGTGGTTACGGGTAACACGGTGATCGACGCGTTCAACCAAATCCACGCGGCGGCCACGCCGGCCGATGCGGTCCCGGTGTCGACGCCGCGCATGATCTTCGCCGAAGCGCACCGTCGCGAGAATCTCGGAGCGCCGTTGGAAGCGATCTGCCGTGCGCTGCGCAGCGCGGTCATGGAACATCCTGACGTCTCGCTCGTGTGGCCCGTGCATCCCAACCCGCCGATCGTCGAAGCGGTCCGCCGAAATCTGGAAGGCACTCCGCGCGTGCATTTGACCGCTCCGCTCGGCTATCGTTGCTTAGTGGCGACGATCGCGAAGGCCACGCTCGTCGCGACCGATTCGGGCGGACTGCAAGAAGAAGCACCCACGCTGGGCAAGCCGGTGCTCGTTTTGCGGCGCGTCACCGAACGCCCGGAGGGTTTGGAAGCGGGAACGCTGCGCCTGGCCGGAGTGGAGGAGCGCGAGATCGCCCGGCATCTGCGCGAACTGCTCGACGACTCGGCCGCGTATCAGAAGATGGCAAAGGCCGCCAACCCTTACGGCGACGGCCATGCGGCGCAGCGCATCGCAGCCGCGCTTCTCGCCTTTGTGCGTGGTGGCCCGCCCCCCGATGAATTCAAACCCGCGTGACACGAGAATATAGCCGGCGCAAATGTATTTGCGCTCATGTGGCGGGCGCGAATGTATTCGCCTCAACGAACGCACGATGAAGCAACAGGACCCTTTGGGACCCGCACAACTCGGCAGCGCCGGCATGTCCGTCATCGGCACGCTCGTCGTCGGGTTTGCGCTCGGTTGGATGGCGTCCAGGTTCTTGCATTGGGATTGGGCGATCCCGGTCGGCATCGTCTTGGGCTTTGCGGCTGGTGTCGTCTCGATGTTCCGCCAGCTCTCTTCCCGAATGTAGCGGCCAGCGCAAGGTCTGCTGCGATTCGTCAGGGAAGCGCACAATTTCCATGGAGAACGTCCGCTCCTACCAAGTGGCCGTCGCTTGGCGCAGTTTGGCCGTTGCTTTCGCCGCCGCCGGACTCATCGCGATCGCTTTCCACGAACGCGTCGCAGCGTTGGCGTTCATCGCCGGCACGCTGATCGGTCTTGCGTCGCTTTTGCATATCGCGACAGGGTTCGATCGGCTGACGAAAGGCGGCAAGGGCTACTTGCCGTTTTTGACCGTGGAGTCGCTCGTGCGGGTCTTCGTCGCGGGGGCTGCGCCTTTTGTCATCGTCGGGCGCGGACCGGCGCTCGGATACTTCACATATCTTGCTGGATTTGTCGCACCGTTAGCAGTGGCCGTCTGGGCATATCGGCAACAAATCAAAGCCGAGTCTGCCAAAACGGGCACGGCGAGCTAAGACGAGCGACAGGATGCAAGAAACACCCGGAACTCACCCGCTGTGGCATCTTCCCTTTCTGCCGCCGCCGTTCAACACGGCGCACGCGGATACGGTCGTCATCACCTGGCTCGCCATGGTGCTGGCGCTCGTCATCGTCGGCCTGCTGGCTGCCACCCATCCGATCACCGTCGTCTCCAAGCGCTACAGCGTGATGGAACTCGTCGTCGGATACCTCGCTGAGACGACGACCGGGATATTGGGAAAAGCGGGCCTGCCTTTCGTCCCTTTCATCATCTCGCTTTTCGTCTTCATCCTGTTGCTCAATGAGATCGGGCTGTTTCCGCTCATCGGCAGGTCGCCGACGGCGGATCTCAACACGACGGCCGCTCTCGCCATCACAACGATTCTGCTCATCCAACTCGTGGGCATCCGAAATCACGGTCTCGGATACTATAAGCACCTGGTCATCAAGCCGCTGTTCCTCGGGATCCCCATGCTCCCCATCACGCTCATCGACGAACTCGCGCGCCCGGTCACGCTTGCCATGCGGCTCTTCGGGAACATTTTCGCCGGTGAGATACTCTTGGTCGTGGTCGCTGCGGTGATCACCGCAGGGATCGTTCTTGCCTTTCATGTCCCCATCGTCATCGGCATCTCTTTGGTCGTCTTCGCCCTGCTCGTGGCGGGCTTGCAGTCCGCGCGTGCGAGGCGGCAAAAAACAGCGCCTCGGCTCGCGCTCGCGATCCTGATCTTCGCGGTCGGCGCTGTCGCGACGGGGCTGAGCCTGGCGGGAGGTCTTCCGATCTCGAAGATCGCGGTCGTCGCGCCGCTCGCGATCTACTTCTTCAATCTCATCATAGGGGCGATCCAGGCGGCGGTCTTCACGTTGCTCACGATCGCGTATCTGATAACACCAACTCAAGAGACAACGGAACACTAAAGGGAGTACACTTGTGGAAAATGCAATCCTGACCGCTTCCGTCATCATCGCGTTCTCGCTCATGGTGGGATTCGCCGCATTCGGCTCGGCGATCGGTGACGGCATCATCGGCAGCAAGGCGGTGGAATCGATCGCCCGGCAGCCAGAAGCTCGGCCGAACATCTTTTTCTTCTATTTCCTCGGCTTCGGCATTCTGGAAGCGTTCCCGATCATCGCGATCGCGCTCGCCTTCTTCCTGCTCATCGGCGGCGGCGGGCTCGGCGTGATGAAGGCGCTCACCCCCATCCTCGGCAGCCACTAGAACGCCGGGTCCATGCTGCTCTCGATCGACGGCACGTTCCTCATCCAGATCGCGAACTTCATCGTGTTCTGGGTGCTGTTGAACGTGCTGTTCATAGCGCCCACGAGACGAGCCATTGAAGAGCGAGCTCGCTACGTCGCCAATCTCTACCGGGAAGGTGACGAACTTGCGGCCGAGGCTGCGGCGCTGCAGGCGGAGGCCGACCGGATACTGGCCGGCGCGCGCAAACGCACGGATGAGACGATGCGCGCTGCCGCAGCGAAGGCTTCTGACGAAACCCATGCGATCGAACGCCGCGCCGGCGAAGAGGCGACCGCGACCGTCGCCATGGCGCAGGCCACCGTGGCAGCCGAACGCGCGGCCGCGCTCGAGCGGCAGGAGCACTTTGTCGGCGAGCTTGCGCGCTCGATGGTCGATCGCGCCGCACAGGCGCTTGGCTGACGTGTTCATCTCGCACTTCAACGACGTCGTGTTCTTGACGAAGCTGTTCGACTTCATCGTCTTCATCACCGCAATCGTGTTGGTCTACAACAAGTACGGAAAACCGGCGCTCGTGTCGTATCAAGAATCGCAGAATAGAAAAGTGGCAGATGCGATCGCGCACCGCGACCTGCTTGAAGCGGCGGTGGCGACCGCTCGGGCCAACATCGACCAGGCGACCATCGATGCGCGGCGCATGATCGGCGTGGGCGACGCCCAAGCCGCGCGACTCGTCGAAAGCGAAATCGCAGCCGCCCGCGAGCATGCCGAGCGCATCGCCGCCCATGCCGCAGGCGAACTGGAGCGCGAGCGCTACCGCGTCCGCCGGCAGCTCTTCGAAGAAACCGTGGAAAGCGCGCACGCGCATGCGCAAGAGCTGGCGAAACACGAGATCGATGCGCCCAAACAGCGATCGTTGGTCGAGCGCGTGATCGACCGCCTGGAAGGCAGCCATGCTTAAGGAAAGCATCGCGCAGCGTTATTCCACGGCGCTGTTCAGCCTGACAACCGAGCGCGGCACGACCGAACGAATCAGCGCGGAGCTGGACGCGTTCGTGCACATGCTCGCGCAGAGCCCGGACGTCGATGCTTTCTTTCTGTCACCGGTCGTGGGTCGCGAGGAAAAGATCAAGCTCTTGCGCGCTTCGCTCGAGGGCCGCACGGACGAGCTCACCTTGAACTTTCTGGTCCTGCTGGTGCGCAAGCGGCGCGAAAATCTGGTCAAGCTCGTCGCTGCACAGATGCACGACTTGATCGATCGCGAGGCCGGACGGAAGATCGCGGCCATAAGCACGCCGATGACGCTCGAGCGAAGGCAGCTCGACGAGCTGTCCGCACGCCTATCCGCGGTCTACGATGCGACGATCATTCCGGAGACGAAGGTTGCGCCGGAGCTTCTCGGTGGACTCGTCGTGCAGGTCGGCGACCGCTACGTGGATGCGAGCATCTCCGGCAGGCTGGAAGAACTGCGCCGGCATCTGCTGGAGAGCGCCGACCAGTGGATGCAGACTTCGCCGAACGGCAAGGCGGAGAAATGAGCGCGAATCCATTTGCGCTCCCTACATATAAAGGATAGAGGGAAACCGAAGCAATGCTGAACGCGGACGAAATCGCGGGGATTCTCAAGCAACAGATCGCGAACGCGCGCATCGAAACCCGGCAAGACGAGGTCGGGACGGTCATCGAGGTCGGTGACTCGATCGCGCGCGTCTACGGTCTCACCGCCGTCAAGATGATGGAGCTCGTGCAGTTCCCGAACGGTTTGTTGGGCATCGCCTTCAACCTCGAAGAGGACAACGTCGGCGTCGTCGTCATGGGACCGGACTCGGCGATCAGGGAAGGCGACACGGTCCGCCGCACCGGCCGGATCGTCTCCGTTCCTGTCGGCGACGCCGTTATCGGACGGGTCATCGATCCGCTCGGCCAACCGCTCGACGACAAGGGTCCCGTCACCACGACGCGCACGCGGCCGATCGAAACCCAAGCACCCTCTGTCGTGCAGCGCCAACCGGTGAGCCAGCCGCTGCAGACCGGCATCAAGGCCATCGACGGCCTCGTGCCTATCGGCAAAGGGCAGCGCGAGCTCATCATCGGCGACCGCCAGACCGGCAAGACCGCGCTCGCTCTCGACGCGATTTTGAACCAAAAGGGCAAGAACGTCATCTGCATCTACGTGGCCATCGGACAGAAGACGTCTACCGTCGCGCAGACGTATAAGATCCTCACCGATGCGGGCGCCATGGACTACACGACCATCGTCGCCGCGAACGCCGCCGATCCCGCAAGCTTGCGTTACATCGCCCCGTATGCGGGCTGCGCGATGGGCCAAGAACTCATGTACGCCGGCCGCGACGTCCTCATCATCTACGACGACCTGTCCAAGCACGCGCAGGCGTACCGCGAGATCTCGCTCGTCCTGCGCCGCCCTCCCGGTCGCGAGGCGTACCCGGGCGACATCTTCTACTTGCACTCGCGCCTGCTCGAGCGCGCGGCGAAGCTCTCGGACGACCTGGGCGCGGGTTCCATGACGGCGCTCCCGGTCATCGAGACACAGCAAGGCGACGTCTCCGCGTATATCCCGACCAATCTCATCTCGATCACCGACGGGCAGATCTATCTTGAGACCGGCTTGTTCTATAGCGGCATCCGGCCTGCCATCGACGTCGGGCTCTCCGTCTCGCGCGTGGGCGGCGCGGCACAGACCAAAGCGATGAAGTCGGTCGCCGGGCAGCTGCGCTTGGAGCTCTCGCAGTACCGCGACCTCGCGGCCTTCTCAAAGCTGGCTTCGGATCTGGACAAGGCCACGCAAGCGCAGCTCTCGCGCGGCGAGAAGATCACGGAGACCTTGAAACAGCCGCAGTTCGACCCGCTCTCGCTCGAACAGGAGGTCTTGCAGCTCTACGTCGCCGTCAACGACTATCTCGCCGACGTACCCAACGAACGGATCTCGCAATTCCATCGCCAGTTCTACGAGTTCTTGCAGACGGCGCATCCCCAGATCCCACAGACCATCGCCGAACGCAAAGAACTTCCCGCTGAGACGAAGACCGCGCTTGACGCGGCCATCGTCGAATTCAAGAAGCGCTTCTGACGTGGCCACCCTCCGCCAGCTTCGCGACCGGGTCCGCTCGCTGCGCAACACGCAGCAGATCACCCGCGCGATGAAGATGGTCGCAGGCGCGCGCATCCGCCGCGCCGAGCTTGCAATGCGGGCGGCACGGCCCTACGCGAACGCGATCGGCGAAATGCTCCGCGAACTGGTCGCCACGGGCGGCGCCCAGCATCCCTTGCTCGAGCAACGCCCGGTGAAAAATGCGGGCATCCTGCTCATGACGGCGGACAAGGGCCTCGCCGGAGCGTTCAACTCGAACCTTGCGCGCAACGCCACCCAGCTGGCGCGCGAGGTGCCGAATCCTCACTTGTACCTGGTCGGCACCAAAGGCCGCGTGCAGCTGCGCTCGCTCGGATTGCCCCGCGAGTCGGACTGGGGCTTGCAAAGCCAACCGTTCCCGACGCTCGCCAAGGCGGTTGCGGCGCAGGTCACGGAAGATTTCTTATCGGGGAAAGTCGACACCGTGATCCTCGTGTCGAGCAGGTTCGTCTCCACGATCGTGCAGCGACCCACGCGCGTGCAGCTCTTGCCGATCACCGCGCCCGAGCAGGCGAGCCGGGCTGACGGTAAAGCGCTGCGCAATGCCTTCGAGTTCGAACCGGATCCCAAAGCCGTGCTCGCGGCGCTGCTGCCGAAGTACGTCGAGTTCACCATCTTCCAAGCGTTGCTGGAGACGCAAGCATCCGAGTTCGCGGCGCGCCTGATCGCGATGACGAACGCCACCGACAACGCCGGCAAGCTCATCGATGACCTCACGCTCGTCATGAACAAGACGCGCCAAGCCACGATCACGAAGGAGATCCTCGAGATCGTCGGCGGCGCGGAAGCACTGAAGACCTCATAAAGGAACGGACGATGGCTGGAATTGGCAAAGTGACGCAGGTCTTGGGCAACGTCGTGGACGTGGAGTTCGCCTCGGCCGAAGAGCTGCCCGACATCAACACGGCGCTGCTCACGACCGTGGTCGGGGCTGACGGCAGCTCGAACGAGCTGACGCTCGAGGTGCAAAGCGAGCTTGGCAACAACCAGGTACGCACGCTCGCGATGGGCGGCACCGAAGGCATGGTACGCGGCTCCGACGTGCGCGATACCGGCGCGCCCATCTCGGTCCCCGTCGGTGAAGCGACGCTCGGGCGCATCTTCAACGTGCTCGGCAAGGCGATAGACTCCGACAAGCCTGTCGACGCCCAGAAGAAGATGCCCATTCATCGCCAAGCGCCGCCGGTTGACGAGCAAGACCCCACGACGATTATGTTCGAGACCGGGATCAAGGTCATCGATCTCATGGCTCCCTACGTCCGCGGCGGCAAAGTCGGGCTCTTCGGGGGCGCGGGCGTGGGCAAGACCGTGCTCATCCAGGAGCTCATCCGCAATATCGCAGCCGAGCACGGCGGCTACTCCGTGTTCACCGGCATCGGCGAGCGGACGCGCGAAGGCAACGATCTGTACCTCGAGATGAAGCATTCGGGCGTCCTCGACAAGACCGCGCTCGTCTTCGGACAGATGGACGAACCGCCGGGCGTGCGCTTGCGCATCGGGTTGACCGGGGTGACCATGGCCGAGTATTTCCGCGACGAGCAGGGCAAAGACGTCTTGCTGTTCATCGACAATATCTTCCGCTTCGTGCAAGCAGGCTCCGAAGTGTCGGCGCTGCTCGGGCGCATGCCGTCCGCCGTCGGTTATCAGCCGACGCTGGCTTCGGAAATGGGAGCGCTCGAAGAACGGATCACCTCGACCCGCAAGGGCTCGATCACCTCCGTGCAGGCGGTGTACGTCCCCGCGGACGATCTTACGGACCCTGCCGTCGCGACGACCTTCGCGCACCTCGACGCGACGACCGTGCTATCGCGTTCGATCTCGGATAAAGGCATCTATCCCGCCGTCGATCCTCTTGCCTCGAACTCGCGGCTGCTCGAGCCGCGGTTCGTCGGCGACGAGCACTATCAAGTGGCGCGCCGCGTGCAAGAGATCTTGCAGCGCAATCGCGACCTGCAGGACATCATTGCCATCTTGGGCGTCGAGGAGCTCTCGGAAGAAGATAAGGTGACGGTGCGCCGAGCGCGGCGCATCCAACGGTTCTTGAGCCAGCCGTTCTTCGTCGCCGAAGCGTTCACGGGGCGGCCCGGCAAATACGTGCCGCTCAAAGACACGATCGCGGGCTTCAAGGAGCTCGTCGAGGGCAAGCTCGACGAACTCCCCGAGCAGGCCTTCTACATGTGCGGCGACATCGAAGAAGTCAAGGCGAACGCGGAAGCGATGGCGGCGAAAGCGTAGCGATGGCCACGCGTTTCCACCTGTCGCTCATCACGCCGACCGCCCTGAAGTTCGAAGGAGAGGTCGAGATCGTCATCGCCCCGGGCGCAGCGGGCGATCTGGGCGTCTTGGCGAACCACGCGCCGCTCCTGACGACCTTGCGAGCCGGCATCGTCACCGCCGGCAGCGCGAACCCGGCGGCGAGCGACCGCGTGCGCTTCGCCGTCGACCGCGGCTTTCTCCAAGCGCTGGCTGACAAAGCAGTGATCCTGACGGACGTCGCCGTCGCGCCGGAGGAAGTGAACGGCGACGAGGCGCGCGGCGAGCTGCGGCGGGCCGAGGACGCGCTCGCACAGAAACACGGACACGACGACGGAGAAGAACGGGCAGCGGTCGCTTTCGCGCGAGCGCGTCTCGAACTCATCGCCCGGCCGATATAGTCCGAAGAAGTAATCGATGGATTCGTTAGAGGGTCTGCGGACCAGGCTCATCGTCGAGGGAGGACGGCGCCTTCAGGGCAGCATCGCGCCACCGGGTGCAAAAAACGCGGCCTTGCCGATCATGGCCGCCGCCATCATGTGCGACGGCGAGATCGTGCTCCATCGGGTGCCGAGGATCACGGACGTCGACGTCATGGTGGCGATCTTGGAGAGTCTGGGGGCGCGCGTTCGCGAGCAGCCCCACAGCACGCTCGTCATCGACGCCTCGTCCATCAATTCCCACACCGCGCCGTATGCGCTCGTGAGCAGGCTCAACGCATCCTTTGACGTGACGGGAGCGCTGCTGGGACGCTTCGGCCAAGCCGAAGTGCCGCGGCCGGGCGGTTGCATCTTGGGCCCGCGCGCCATCGACATGCACCTCGCCGGCTTCGAGCGACTCGGTGCGAAGATCGATCTCGAACACGGCTCGGTGGTCGTGACGGCGCCAAAACTCACCGGCAACACCGTGACGCTCTCCAAGCCGAGCGTCGGGGCGACGAAGAACATCATGCTCGCCGCAGTCAAGGCGCGGGGGACCACGACGATCGAGAACGTCGCGCTCGAGCCTGAGGTGGTCGACGTCGCCGATTTCCTGGTCTCGATGGGGGCGAAGATCTCGGGGCAAGGGACTTCGACGATCCAGATCGAGGGCGTCAGCCGCCTGCACGGCTGCGAATACACGATCATCCCGGACCGTCTGGTCGCGGGCACGTATCTCATCGGCGCGGCGATCACGGCCGGGGACGTCACCGTGACCGGCCTCGATCCGGTGATGCTCGAGAGCCTGCAAGGCGCGCTTGCGGCCACAGGCGCCGAGCCCAGCGCCACCGGTGTGTCGCTGCGGGTTCGCGGACGCGAGCGCTGGCGGGCGATCGATCTCGTCACCGAACCCTATCCCGGCTTCCCTACCGACCTGCAGCCGCTCATCGTCGCCTATCTCTCGCTGGCACAAGGAACGTCGACCATCGAAGAGACAATCTTCGACGCTCGCTTCTTCTACGTGGACGAGCTCGCGCGCATGGGGGCGGAGATCACGGTTTCGGGTCGAAGCGCTGTCGTGCGGGGCGTTCCCCGACTCAAAGACGCAGTGGTCGAAGCGCCGGATATCCGAGCGGGAGGCGCGCTCGTGCTCGCCGCCTTGGCGGCCGAGGGGACGACGGAGATCGGCGGACTCGAGTACATCGATCGCGGCTACGAATTTTTTGAAGAACGGCTGGCGTCGCTCGGCGCCTCGGTCGTGCGCGCGAGCGGCGTTGCGCCCGTGACCCCGAAGCCCGACTTCGACGATACGATGAAGCTGCCGAAGATCGTGACGCCGTTTCGCATCCAATCGACATAGGAGCTCTTGGTGGACATCGGAATCGACTTGGGGACGGCGAACGTCCTCGTCTACGTGAAAGGCAAAGGCATCGTCTTGCGCGAGCCGTCGGTCGTCGCGCGCGACACGCGCACGGGCCGAACCCTCGCCGTGGGAGAAGAAGCGCGCCGCATGCTCGGCAAGACGCCGAGCAACATCCAAGCGATCCGTCCGTTGCGTGACGGCGTCATCGCCGACTTCGAAGTCACGGAAGCGATGCTGAACTACTTCATCAAGAAGGTGACGCGCAGCAACGGCTTCTTCGCATTCTTGCGCCCGAAACCGGCGGTGACGATCTGCGTGCCGGCGGAGATCACGTCGGTGGAGGAGCGCGCGGTGCGCGATGCCGCCAAGCTGGCTGGGGCGCGCAGCGTGGACATCATCGAAGAGCCGATGGCTGCGGCGATCGGTGCGGGTCTGCCGATCGATGGTCCGAGCGGCAACATGGTGGTCGATATCGGAGGCGGCACGACCGATGTCGCCGTGATCTCGCTCGGCGGGATCGTCGTCAGCCAGTCCATCCGCGTCGCCGGCAACAAATGCGACGAAGCCATCGCGCGCCACATCCGGCGCGTCTACAACCTCATGATCGGCGAGCGCACCGCCGAGGACATCAAGATCAACGTGGGCTCGGCATACCGCCTGGACCCCGAGCTGACCATGGATATCCGCGGCCGTGACCTCATCAACGGTTTGCCGAAGACCGTCAACATCACGTCGGAAGAAGTGCGCGAGGCGCTCGCAGAGCCACTTGGCTCCATCATCGACGCCGTGAAGAGCGTGCTCGAGAAGACCCCGCCCGAGCTCGCAGCCGATATCATCGACCGGGGCATCATCTTGACCGGTGGCGGCGCGCTGTTGCGCGGTTTGGACTCGCTGCTCAGCGAAGTCACCGGCATCCCCGTGATCGTGGCCGAAGATCCGATGTCGTGCGTCGCCATCGGCACCGGTCAGCGCGTACGCTTCTGACGATTGCCAGCTTTCGCGTACCGGTATCCGGTTGACAAGCTCCTCACGGGAGCGTCCTTCGGAAATCTCGAGACATTCCTCAAACTGACCCCGCAGAGCGACGTCGCCGGTCTGTGGAGCGCCCGTGACAACCAGTTCTATTGCGGCCGCTGGGTGACGCAGTTCTTCGTCCACGGCGAGCGCGCGAGCGCGGTCGAGACGACTCACGCGCAAGCGTACCAGTCGACGTCGTACGGCTGCGGCAGCCTGCGGATCAGCAAAATCGTCTTTCTTCCGATGAACGAGCCGTTCGGGATCCTGCGAGTGCTCGTCGATTTTCGCAACGACGGCGACGAAGCGGTGGAGGCGGCGGTCATGTGCGACGTCCACTACCCGGCCTTCGTGTGGGCGGGAACCTATAAAGTGCCCGATCACGCGCAGCGCAACAAACGCGTGCGCAATCGGGAAGAGGACGGCCTGATCATCAGCACGACGATCGATCGGCCGCAAGAAGTCCGGGTCTTCGGGAGCGACGCTGAAGTGGTCTCGACGTATGTCTCCGATCGCGGCTTCTCGCGCACGCACTCGATCAGGGTCGAAGGACGCGCAATGGCGAGCATGTCGTTCTCCATGGCGATCAGCGGGAGCGGCGAAGAACAAGCGCGGCGCATCCTGCACGAGGCGCCGGCGCCCCGGGCAGCGCTCGCCGAGACGGACGCCTACTACGAGCGATTGCTGCAGAAGGGCTATCTGCGCACACCGGACCCGCTCGTGAACCGCGCGATCGACTGGGCGAAAGTCAACACGGTGCGGGTCGAGCACCGGTTTCCGGCGGGCGACGGTTTCACGAACGATCCGTCGCAGGACATCGTCGTCGTCCGCGACGCGGCCTGGTTCGCGCTCGGAGCCGACTACCTCACGCCCGATTTCTCACGCCGACTCTTCGAGTTGATCGCGCAGTACGGCATCGAGGAAGGCGGCAAGGTGACCGAATACATCGTCGCGTGCGCGGATCCGCCCTTCAAGAGCGACTACGATCTCAACATCAACGATGACACGCCGCTCATCGTGTGCGCAGTGTTCCACCACTACTCGGTCACCCACGATCGGGCCGCGCTCGAGCGGTTGTGGCCCATGGTGCGCGGCGCCTGCGATTGGATCATCTCGCAATCGCGAGATGGGCTCGTGATGGCGCACTCCTTGGAATCCAACGTCTGGGGCATCTCAGGCTGGCGCAACATCATTCCGCAAAGCCAGATCTCGGGCGCCGTCACGGAGATCAACGCGGAATGCGCGCGCGCCCTCTTCTTGGCTTCGTCGCTCGCGCGGATCGTGGGCGATGGGCAGACGGCAGACCGCTATCGCACGGCTGCGGATACCCTCAAAGACGCGATCAATCGACGGCTCGTGAGCAATGCGACAGGTTTCTATCTGCTCAACATCGATCCCGAGGGCGAACCGCACGCGGATATCACGGGAGATCAGATCTTTCCGGTGCTCTTCGGGATCGCAAGCCAGGAACGCAAGCGCGCGATCCTGGACCTGCTCTACACACCGGAGTTCTGGACGCCGTTCGGCGTGCGCACCGTCGGTCGCAACCAGCAAGAGTACGATCCCGATCATGGGGTGCAACTGCTCGGCGGGATTTGGCCCAATCTCACGGCATGGGTGGCGTACTGCAGCAAATCGCACTCGCCCCGCCGCATGGCGTCGGCGATGCGGAACATCTGGAAGATCAGCGAGGTCGAGAACCCAAAGGCCTATCACAACGTCATGCCCGGGATGTTCCCGGAGCGGCTTTCGGGTGAGACGTTCAAGAGCCGTGGCATGGCGATGAGTCCGTGGATGCCGCCGACGTACTTGTGGCTGGCCTACGAGGGTCCGCTCGGCTTGGATCCGTCGCCCGATGGCCTGCGCGTGAACCCCCATCTCCCGAGCGACTGGCGGTGGATCGGCGTGCGCGACCTTCCGATCATGGGCACGACGCTGTCGTGCTTCTACTACCGGCGCACGCTCTACTCATCAATCCCGGTCGCCTCGCGCCGGCACTGCGTCATCCTCAACGAGGACGTGAGCCGCTGCGTCGAATCCGACGTGCCCTTCGCGGTGGCGTTGGCGGACGATCGCCAGACGCTCGTGTTCCTCGCCACCGATCGGGAAGGGACCTTTGCCTACACGTTGCGTCCTCCCATCGTCGAGCAAACGGAAAAACAGACGATCGCGCTTGGCGCAGGCGAGGCTCGCCTGCTGCGCATTGGAAAACACAAGGCATAAAACGTGTCGCCCGCGCAAATTTATTTGCGCGCTTTTGTCGCGAATAAATTCGCGACAGCTACATTCTCAGCAAATCGATTGGGGGACGGTGGATACCGGCTACGCGACCTTGCGTGCCCGCGAGAGGAATGCGAACGCCGGGCGCGTGCGCCTGCGGACGTACGCGCGAACACCAGCGATGCGGCGGCGGGTGCGTCCGACGAAACGTTTGCGCTGCGCGACAGCGCGCCGGCGCAACCCGAGGCCGATGGCGATGGGCGCCATAGCTCCGGAAATCGCGGTAAAGGCCACCATGAGACCGACGAGAAAGACTTGTTGCCGTATGCGCGTCACTGCGAACACCGTTTCCGAGATGCGATGGTCGGTCCTTCAGGTCCACAGCTAGAAATGCGCGTTCTGCGTCCAACGCAGCGGTCCAACGATGAGATTGTGGCGGACGTCGCAGCATGCGTGCGCGCAGGCGGAACGGTCATCTTTCCGACCGAGACAGTATACGGGATAGGTTGCGATCCAGATAACGTGACCGCAGTCGCTGCGATCTATCGCGCGAAAGCGCGCAGCGATGACAAACCACTCGCTTTGCACGTCACCGATGCGCAACAAGCTGCGCCCTTCGTCACGCGATGGAGCCCGCTCGCGCGCAGCGCGATCGATGCGTTCTGGCCCGGCCCCGTCGCGATCGTCGTCGAGCGCAATCCTCGCCGCGCGGAGCGCGCAGCATGTGCGTTTGCGACCATCTCGCTGCGCTGTCCGGACGATACGCTCTGCCAGGCGATCCTGCGCGCCACGGGCCCGCTCGCCGCGACGTCCGCCAACGTTTCGGGCGCGCCCGCATTTTTTGGAGAGGGTTCTGGGGAATCGAATCTGCCCCCGGCCGATCTCGCCGTCCTTGCAGGCCCGACCAAACTGCGCGCTGAGAGCACGATCGTCGACTGCACGAGCGATGCTCCGGTCGTGTTGCGTGAAGGGGCGGTGCCCGCCGGCGTCATCAGGTCACGATTGGGAACTTTGCGCACCGCGCGATGAGTTGTCTGTGCAGATGAACCGCAGCCGGCCGAGAGCCTCGGGGATCGTCGCGCTTGGCGCAATCCTGATCCTTTCGCTTTTCCCACAGGGCGCCCGCGCCGACGCGCGCATCGGAAAGTTTACCGTGATCTTCGCCGAGGGCGTGTTCCACCGCAATGGTGACTTTGTCATCCCCGGTGCCGTGCGCGGTGTTTCCAACGACGGCGATTTCCGCGCCGATCGTGCCTTTGGCAACTACCAGCGCCAAGACGTCACCCTCGTCGGACACGTCGTGCTGCACCAGCATGCCGTTCCCGGACACGGCCCTGCGCAACCGCCGATGACGCTCACGAGCGATCAGCTTCGGGTGTTGGGACATCCGAGCGTCTACACAGCAACGGGATCGGTCGTGGTGGTCCAAGGCACGCGCCAGCTGCACTGCGACTATCTGCAGCTGAACGACACAACGCACGATGGACTGCTGCGCGGACACGTGATGGCGCAAGAGAACGATCGCGTGGTGCATACGAGCGAGGTCCACTACAACACGCTCACGGGCGACCTGCTCGTTCCGTCCGCCCTGACCGGGTTCTCTTCCGATTCGGATTTCAAGGCAGACCGCGCCGTCGGCAACAACAAGGCGGGCACGTTCACCATGGTCGGCCATATCGTCGTGCATCGCTTCAACTATGGCAAGGCGAACAACTCGAGCGAACCATTGACGCTGTGGTGCGACAAGCTCGATATTGCGAACCGGCCGCAATCCGTCTACACGGCTACCGGTCACGTGAAAGTCGCGCAAGGAGACCGGACGCTCGTCGGACCCGTCCTCCGGCTCAACGATACGACGCACGTCGCCGACATGACCGGAGGCGTGCATGGTGAAGAGAAACCCGATCGGACTTTCGACGCGGCCGAGATCCTCTACAACACGCAAACGGAAGACTTCAAAGCGCTCGGCGGCGTCAAAGCGACCTTCCCATTCCGTCGCGGCGCGTTCGCTCCGACGCCGACGCCGTCGCCGGCTCGCCGATCCTCGGCTCCGACGGCTTCACCGAACGTCCCTCCGAGCCCGACTCCTCCGCCGGGTCCCGTACCTCACGCGACTGCAAGCGCGCCTCCCAGCATGTGACGCGCGTCACGCGCACGCCTCCACCGTTGCATCTCTTCGACGCTCGCACCGATTACTGGTAACAGCGGACCATTCGGGTCCGCTCGCATGCGAAGGGATCCGTTTTGCTCGACTTCATCGATCGAAAATTTACCGACGTCCTGATCGAAAAAGGCAGCCTGAGCCAAGAACAGCTCGACAAAGCGGTTCAGACCGCCGAGCAGCGCAGCGAACCGCTCGAGAAGATCCTCGTGGACATGCGCGTCGCCCCCAAGGACGAGATCATGTGGGCGCGCGCGGAGGAGCTCGGCAAGATCTACGTCGATCTCTCCAATCGGAAGATCGATCCCGACACGGCGACCATCATCCCGGAGCCGGCGGCGCGCCGACATCATCTGCTCTGCATCGGCAAGGTCGACAACAAGATCACCTTGGCCATGGCGGATCCTACGGACATCCTCGCGCTCGACGATGTCCGGATTCGCACTGGGCTCATCCCCGAACCCGTCCTCTCTTTTTATGACGATATCGAGCGCGCCATCGACGCGGCGTACAACAGCGGCGACAACAAATGGCAAGAGATCGTCAGCGAAACGGGCGACGCCTTGGACGTCGTCAAGGAGCAACAGGAAATTCCCGATGAGGTCACGGTCGACGCGCCCATCGTGCGCTTGGCCGACCTCATCATCACCCAAGCGATCGCCCAGAAAGCATCCGATATCCACATCGAGCCGTTCGAACGCCAACTGCTCGTGCGCTACCGCGTGGACGGCGTGCTCCGCGAAGTGATGAGCCCGCCCAAGACGTTGCAACAGGCCCTCGTCTCACGCTTCAAGATCATGGCGAATCTCAACATCGCCGAAAAGCGCGTGCCGCAAGACGGCCGTATCCAGGTGAACATCAAGCGCGACCGCTACGATCTACGGGTCGCGGACCTGCCCACCCTGTGGGGCGAGGCGATCGTCATGCGTATCTTGGATCGCAAGAGCGTCATGGTGGAGCTCGAACAGCTGGGGTTCCACGACGAGATATTGGAGCGCTGGAAGAAGCTCATCGTCATGCCCAACGGCGTCATCTTGGTGACCGGGCCGACAGGGTCCGGTAAATCGACGACGCTCTACGCGACCTTGAACACGATCAACCGGCCGGATACGAAGATCGTCACGATCGAAGATCCGGTCGAGTACAACATCCAAGGCATCAACCAAGTGCAGGTCTATCCGAAAGTGGGCTTGACCTTTGCCGCCGGGCTGCGGGCGTTCTTGCGCCAGGACCCGGACGTCATGATGGTCGGTGAGATCCGCGATCACGAGACCGCGCTCATCGCGGTGCAATCGGCCTTGACCGGCCACCTCGTACTTTCCACGCTCCACACGAACGACGCGCCGTCGGCGATCACCCGGCTTATCGACATGGGCGTCGAACCGTTCCTTTTGGCGTCATCCGTGCAAGGCATCATGGCGCAGCGGCTCGTGCGCACCGTGTGCAAGACGTGCAAGCGCGGCGTCAAAGCGGTCAAAGCGATGCACGCCAAGTTCGAGGAATACGGCATCCCGATCGCCTCCCTGCAGCTCGTGCGGGGCGAGGGGTGCGATGAGTGCGCGGGGTCTGGCTACAAGGGCCGGGCTGGGATCCACGAACTGGTCACCATGTCCGACGAAATGCGTCGCCTGATCTTGGAGCGCACCTCGACCTCAGATCTCAAGGCGCTCGCTCTGCAGCAGGGCATGCGCACGCTGTATCACGACGGCTTGCTCAAGGTCGCGCAAGGCGTGACCACTCTCGAAGAAGTCCTCCGCGTCGCCGTCGACTAACTAGGGTTTTCGCCGCTTTTCCCAGCCTTGGTCGCTCGGGCTGTAGAACGTGCTGGAAGCGAGCTCGTCCGGCAGATGCTGCTGATCGATCTTCGCGTCTGCGAAGTCATGCGCGTATTGGTAGCCTTCACCGTAGCCGAGGCCTTTCATGAGACCGGTCACCGCATTGCGCAGATGCAGCGGTACCGGGAGGGCGCCGCGCTCTTCTACCGCCGTGCGTGCAGCGGAGTACGCCCGCAGACCAGAATTGCTCTTGGGCGCCAGTGCTAAGTACAAGGTCGCCTCGGCGAGCGGAAACATGGCCTCCGGCATCCCGATCGCGTGGGCCGCGTTGTGGGCCGAGACGGCGACGGACATGGCCGACGGATCCGCAAGTCCGACATCTTCCGACGCCAAGATCACAAGCCGGCGCGCCACGAACATGGGATCTTCGCCCGCTTCGAGCATGCGGGCGAGCCAGTAGATCGCCGCATCCGGATCGCTGCCGCGAACCGATTTGATGAAGGCTGAGATCACGTCGTAGTGCTCGTCGCCGGCACGGTCGTAGCGCAATGCTCGCCGCTGCATCGCTTGTTCCACGTCGCTTGGGCTTAACGGCGCTTGCGGATCTCGGGCGGCCGCGATCTGCGCGGCGAGCTCGAGCGCGTTGAGGGCGCTACGCGCGTCCCCTCCGGCAAGCGCGAGCAGTCGTTCTCGAGCACCCTCCTCAAAGCGAACCCTGCCGCCGAGCCCGCGATCGGCATCCGCAACCGCACGGTCGACGATCGCGCCCAGCGCCGCTTCATCTAATGGATGCAGCACGAAAACCCGCGAGCGCGAGAGCAAGGCTTTATTGACCTCAAAGGACGGGTTCTCCGTCGTCGCGCCGATCAAGATCACGTCGCCCCGCTCCACGCTCGGCAACACCGCGTCTTGCTGGGCTTTGTTGAAGCGGTGGATCTCGTCGATGAACAGGATCGTACGCCGTCCGCTCCGATGCGTCTGGCGCGCCTGCTCGACCGCGCGCCGAAGATCGGCGACGCCCGCGCTCACCGCCGAGAGCTGGATGAACCGCGCCCGCGTGACGCTTGCGATGAGCTTGGCGAGCGTCGTTTTCCCAGTCCCCGGCGGGCCCCACAAGATGATCGACGGCACCGCGTTCTGCTCGATGGCGACGCGGAGCGCGGTCCGGGGACCGACCACGTGCTCTTGTCCGACAAATTCATCCAGCGAGCGCGGCCGCATGCGAGCAGCGAGCGGCGCGCCGGGAGGCAGGGCGTCGTCGCCGGAGCGCTGCGGATCGAATTCGTCGGGGAAGAGGGATGGGTCCGAGGTCATAGGGTGAGCCTTCTGCGGGCAGGCAGGACCGACCCCGCGAAGAAGCGAGCTGCGATGGCGCAGATGGAGCGATTGTATCTCGACAACGCGGCGACGACTGCCACCCGCCCGGAAGTCGTCGAGGCCATGCTGCCGTTTTTTGGCGAAGAATTCGCAAACCCGTCGAGTCCGCACCACAGCGGCCAGCGCGTCCGGCGTGCCTTAGCAGCGGCCCGCAAAAAGATCGCCGAGATCCTCCACGCGCGTCCCGATGAGATCGTCTTCACCTCGGGTGGGTCCGAGTCGGACAACCTGGCGGTCTTCGGCGCGATGACCGGCGCGTTTTCCCGCGCGCATTTCATCACCACGAGCATCGAACATCACGCCGTGCTGCACGCAGCCGATGTGCTTCGCGCGCGCGGCCACCAGGTGAGCGTGCTGACGGTGGATCGAGAAGGGCTCGTGGATCCCGAAGATCTGCGCACGGCTCTGCGCGACACTCCCGCCCTCGTCAGCATCATGCACGCGAACAATGAGATCGGAACCGTGCAAGACGTCGCGCAGCTCGCGAGGATCGCGCGCGAACGCGGAGCGCTCTTCCACACCGATGCAGTGCAGTCGGTCGGGCACGTGCCGGTCGATGTCGAGGCGCTCGGCGTGGACATGCTGTCGTTGTCGGCGCATAAGTTCGAAGGTCCCAAAGGAATAGGCGCGCTCTTCGTGCGACGCGGCACGACGCTCGAGCCATTGATCCACGGAGGCGGCCAAGAATCGGGGCGCCGCTCGGGCACGGAAAACGTCCCGGGCGCCATCGGTCTCTCAACCGCGCTCGAACTCGCACAGGGCGAGCTCGCGGCCGACGTACCGCGCATCGCGGAGTTGCGCGATGCTCTCATCGACGGCATGCTCGCGCGCGTCGTCGGCGCTGCGTGCAACGGTTCGCGCTCGGCGCGGCTGCCGAACAACGTCAACCTTCGTTTCGAGGGCATCGAAGGCGACACGCTCGTCGTCGGGCTCGACCTTGCCGGGATCGAAGCGTCCACCGGAAGCGCGTGCAGCACCGGGTCGCTCGAGCCATCGCACGTCCTGACAGCGCTCGGCCTCGACGCCGCCTCCGCCCGCGGGTCTTTGCGGCTCTCGCTCGGTCGCACGACCACCAGGGCGCAGATCGAGCGGGTCGTGGACGTCCTCGCGCCGCTCGTCGAGCGGTTGCGCGGTCTGTCGCCGGCGCTCACCATGCCTCGGGAGGCACAACCTGCCGGGCCGGGGAAGCCTCGCGTCCACCCATGACCAGCCAAGACTTCATGTGGGTCGCGTTCGGCGCGGCCGCTCTCATCATCGCCATCGGACTCGCCTTCGTGTTCGCACGACTGGGACGCGTGCTCGGCCGCACGGACGAGACGCTCGGCAAGGTCGAGCATCTGCTCGACGGTCTTTTGGCTCCCACGACGCGCACGCTGGACCACGTGAGCGGGGTCGCCGGTAACATCGACACCATGGTCGGACGCATCGACAGGCTGACCCAGAGCCTCGAGCAAGCGGCGGCCGGGGTCGCCAAAGCCGCGGACAAAGCGCAAAACGCGGTCTCGCCCGCGGTCGCCAACGTCGTCGGCGTCGTCGCAGGCATCTCAAAGGGAGCGCAATCTTTCTTCCGCTCGCGTCATAACGGCGCATCGCGGGAATAAGCTACCTCAAGCGCGCCCCGGCCGTCCGGGCTCGAACTCGCGCGCACGCTACGATTCAAGGAGAGCATCTTCATGGATATGGACAACCGGAACAACTCGGGACTTGGTTTTGCCTCAGGCCTGCTCATCGGTGGTCTGATCGGCGCCGTCGTCGCTCTCGTGCTCGCACCGCAGAGCGGCGAAGAGACGCGCGATCTCATCCGCGGGAAAGCGCACGAATTCAAAGGCAAGGCCATGGATATGGCATCGGACCTGCGAGACCGCGCCTCGGATCTCGCCGACGACCTCCGCACGCAGGCTGACGAGCTCGGTCGTCGCGGCCGCGAAACGTTCGACAACGTCCGCACACAGTTCAACGATGCGGTCGAAACCGGAAAGAAGGCCGCGCGGGCCAAGCGACAAGAGTTCGAAACCGAATAACGGAGCCGACGCAAACCGCATGGATATCAAGGTCAACGTCAGGGATCACGACGGCCAACGGCCGTGCAGCATCGTCGATCTCAATGGTGAGATTGACGTCTACACGTCACCCAAGGTCAAAGAGGCGATCATGGGCCTCATCGACTCGGGGCACTACGCACTGGTCATCAATCTCGAGAACGTGCGTTACATCGACTCGACCGGGCTCGGCGTTCTCATCGGCGGCCTCAAACGGGTGCGCGAGCACTCGGGTGCGGTCAACCTCGTCTGCACGAACCCGCAGATCAAGAAGATCTTCGACATCACCGGGCTCGTGAAGATATTCGGCATCTACGAATCCGAAGCGGCTGCATGCGAGAACCTCTGACGTTGGAACCCACGCTTTCGGATGACGGATTGGTGGAGCTTCGCATCCCCAGCCGCGCCGAGTGGGTGGGGGTCGCGCGGCTTGCCATCGCGGGCATCGCAAGCCGGCTGCAGTTCTCGATCGAGGACATCGAAGATCTCAAGCTGGCGGTCGCGGAGGCATGTACGAATTGCATCCAACACGCCTCCGAATCGGACAGCATCGCCATCTCGTGCCGCATCCAAGCCGATAAGCTCGTGGTGACGGTGGAAGATAGCGGACAGGCGGCAAATCACGCGTCCCTTGCGCCCAAGCAACTCGGCGAACCGAAGGTCGGCGGGCTTGGGGTGTTTTTGATCCGGTCGCTCATGGACGACGTCGAGTACGAGCTGAACCCCGGCTCGGGTACCCGACTCACCATGACGAAATTTTTGCGCACGTAGGAACCCGCATGAGGAGCTCAGGGCTCGGTTCGCCGGACGGACTGGAAGAACGGTTCGATCGGAAAGCGACACGCGAGCTGTTCCGTGCCTACGCGAAGACTCGGGATCCGAAGATCCGCGACGAGCTCGTCATCGCACATCTCAATCTCGCTCGCTACCTCGCCGTTCGGTTCGCCAACCGCGGCGAGCAGCTCGACGATCTCATCTCGGTCGGCACCGTCGGCCTCATCAAAGCCATCGACCGCTTCGATGCCGAGCGCGGCGTGGAGTTCACCACGTACGCCACGCCCACGATCATCGGGGAGCTCAAGCGCCACTTCCGCGACAAGGGTTGGGCGATCCGCGTGCCGCGCCGTTTGCAAGAGCTCAACCTCGCCGTCAACCGCACGCTCGAAAGCGCCACCCAAGAGCTCGGTCGCGCACCCACAGTCAAAGACCTCGCGCAGAGATTGGAGGCGAGCGAAGAAGAGATCATCGAGGCGCAAGAGCTGGGCCATGTCTACAACGTGCTCTCGCTCGACGCCGAGCTCGCCGCTTCGGGTGAGCCGGGTGCGGCGACCCTTCTCGACCATCTGGGCCGCAACGATCCGGCGCTGCGCCTGCTCGAGGACAAAGCGAATCTCGAGAACGCCATCGGCGCGCTCGACCGGCGCGAGCGCATCGTGGTCTTTCTGCGTTTTTTTGAAAGCATGCCGCAAGCGGAAGTGGCGCGACGTCTCGGCGTGTCGCAGATGCACGTCTCGCGCCTGCAACAGCGCGCCCTCGACAAGCTGCGTTCGCGCTTAAAAGAAGATTAGCCCGCAGACGCCAACATCTGCCCCACGGTGATGACCCCTCAGGAGATCCGCAAATCTTTCGTCGATTTTTTTGTCGCGAAAGGGCACCGACAGCTGCCGGGCGCGAGCCTCGTGCCGCATGCGCTGTCCACGACGCTGTTCACGATCGCCGGCATGGAGCAGTTCGTCCCCGCCTTTTTGGGCGAGGAGCCCGCGCCCGCGCCCAGGGTGGTGACGGTGCAGCGCTGCCTCCGCGTGGCCGGCGGGAAGAACGACATCGAAAGCGTCGGGCGCACGGGCCGGCACGGCACGCTGCTCGAGATGCTGGGCAATTTCTCGTTCGGCGATTACTACAAGCGCGACGCGATCGTCTGGGCATGGGAATATCTCACGAAGACGCTCGGTATTGATCCGCAGCGCCTTTACGCGACCGTCTACGTCGAGGACGACGAGGCGGCGAAGCTTTGGCGCGACGAGATCGGACTCGACCAGCGGCGCATCTCGCGGTTTCGCGAAGACAATTTTTGGGATATGGGGCCGACGGGACCCTGCGGCCCGTGCTCTGAGATCTTTTACGACCTGGGAGCAGCCGTGGGTTGCGGCAGGGCGGACTGTGCCGTGGGCTGTCCGCACTGCGCCCGCTACGTCGAGTTTTGGAACCTCGTCTTCCAGCAATTCGACCGGACGTCCGACGGACGTCTCGTGCCGTTGCCCAAGCCGGCGATCGATACCGGCATGGGATTCGAACGGCTCTGCATGATCCTCGCGGGTAAGACCTCGATCTTCGAGACGGACCTCTACACGCGCATCATCGCGGCGCTGCCTGCGCCGGTTGGGAAGAGTTCTCTCAAAGGATCGGACGAAGACGTGCACCGCCGCATCATCGCCGATCATGCGCGCGCAAGCGTCTTCCTCGCCGCGGATGGGGTGACGCCCTCGAACAACGATCGCGGCTACGTCATGCGCTTCCTCATCCGGCGCGCGCTGCGCAGCGGGCGCCGTCTGGGTCTGCCGGATGGGTTCTTGAGCGGTTGCGTGCCCGCGGTCATAGCCTCGCTGCGTGACGGATATCCGGAGCTCCCGCAGGCCGAAGCCGCGGCTCGTCGCATCATCGCCGAGGAGGAAGCGCTCTTCGACCGCACGCTGGCCCGCGGCGAAACGCGCGCGGCGGCGATGATCGAGGCGACCAAGGCCAAAGGCGGCACACACCTGCCGGGCGGGCAGATCTTCGAGCTATACGATACGTACGGGTTCCCGCTCGAGCTCACGACCGAGATCGCAAGCGAGAACGGACTGACCGCGGACACGATCGGGTTTCAAGCCGCGATGGAGCAGCAGCGCGAGCGCGCGCGCAACGATGCCCGCGCCAAGCGCGCTGCGGTGAAGGTCGCGAGCGGCGAAGCGGTCGATCTGCCGGGCACTGATTTCGTCGGATACGAGGAGCTCGACGCCAAGGCCACCATCGTCGCGTTGTACGACGCTTCCGGTTCGGCGGTGCGCCTGCTCGGCAAAGGGCAGTCGGGCGTGATCGTCTTGGACCGGACACCGTTCTACGCCGAGCGCGGCGGTCAGGCCGGCGACCACGGCGTGTTGGCCACGCCGTCCGCCTCGTTCGCGGTGAGCGACGTGCAATATCAGGACAAGACCTACCGGCGCGTGTTGCACAAGGGCACGTTGCTCGCCGGCGAGATCCACGTGAGCGAGGCCGTCGAGGCGCACGTCGATCCGGTCTGGCGGCGGGAGGTGCGCCGCCACCACAGCGCCACGCATCTGTTGCAACGCGCTCTCAAAGACGTCGTCGGCGATGCGGTGTCCCAACGCGGAAGCGCCGTTTTTCCCGATCGCACCCGCTTCGATTTCGACGCACCCGGCGGTGCGCTGCAGCGCGATCAGGAGCGTCAGGTGCAGGCCCGCGTGAACGAGCTCATCCGGTCGGATTACCATCGCGACGTCGCGGTGATGCCTTTCGACGAGGCCGTCGCCCGCGGCGCTATCTATATGAAGGGCGAGCACTACGGCGACATCGTCCGCGTGGTCTCGTTCGGGCCGAGCGTTGAACTATGCGGCGGCACCCACGTGGCCTCGACCGGCGAGATCGGTCTTTTCGTCTTGACCGCCGAATCTGCGATAGCGGCCGGAGTGCGCCGGGTCGAGGGAGTCGTCTCCGAAGCGGCCGACGCTTGGGTCGGCCGGCTGCGCGACACGGTCGACAAGACCACGTCTGCCATCTCGGTACCGCCGGAAAAGCTGGCGGATTCCGTCGCGCGCCTCGCGCACGAGCGCCGGGAATTGGAAAAACGCGTTGAAGCCATGCAGGCAAAGCTCGCAGCTGCGAGCGTCGACGAATATGCGGCCCGGATGCAATCCATCGAGGGCGTGGAATGCTTGGCCGTCCGGGCTGATTCGAGCACATCCGTCCGCGCGCTCTCGGATGCCTTGCGCCGCCGGCTCGCGAAGGGCGTGCTCGCCGTCGTCGGTGGTGAAGAGGGCAAGGTGTCTGCGCTCGTGACCGTGGGCGACGACGCTCAAGCCCGCGGCGTCTCGGCGCGTGACATACTTGGCGCGATGATGCCGCTGCTCGGCGGCAAAGGGGGCGGCTCGGCTGCCGCCGCGCAAGGCGGGGGCAAGAACGCGGCCGGCATCGAGGCTGCGCTCGCAACGGTTCCTGCCGCGGTCCGTGCGGCGCTCGATGCGTAAGCTCCAGGCTCTTTTGCTTGTCGCCGCCGCCAGCGCGATGCTCGCTGCCTCACCGCTGACGCTCGACGCGTATCGCGTCGCACTCGCGGACCGCAAGGTGCCGGCCTTCATGGAATTCACCTACACCGTGACGCGCAGCGGGCCCGCTCGCATCGTCACCGAGCAACATCGCGTCTATTGGACGGGCGCGGGCGAAGAGCGAAACGACACGATCGCGGTGAACGGAACGCCCGTGGTTCCAGCGCCGTCGCAGTTGCTTCACCGCTCCGTCTGGCCGTACGACCCCGCTCAATTCGCCGTGTCCGCCGACGACTACGACGCGACCCCGGCGGGCGTCGCGATCGTTTCGGGTCATAAGGCGTATGCCTTTGCGCTTGCGCGCAGTTCGCCCGCGGATTTCATGCAGAAATCGATCTACATCGATGCGAAGACGCATCTTCCGCTGCGCCAGACGTTTGCGGTCGCCGGCGCGGATTGCGAGGGAACGGGCACCATCGACTTCGGCTCGTTCGGCGGCTACTGGCTGCCGAGCTTCGTCTCGGTGACCTGCACGCAGGTGGGTTCCACTGCATCTCCGCCGCCGGTGTTCAAAGAGTCGATCCGCTTCACGAGCTACCAGTTCCCGCGCGCGATCCCCGCCGACATCTTCGGTTCCGGCGCCGCATCGCCGGATGCGACCGCATCCGCGGGCCCATGAACGACGAATCGCCATCGCGGCAGGCGTTCTGGCGCACCTGCTCGGTCTTCGCGATCTCGCTCGCGATCTATCTGATCTCGACCGGCTTCAAGAACACGCTCTACAACAACCACGTGCTTTTAGCCGATGCGTTCTTGCACGGGCGCGTCTGGATACCGGACCAGCCCCCGGGGATCGACGCGATCTTTTACGGGCAGCACTGGTACATCATCGAGGGGCCGATGCCGGCGATCTTGCTGTTGCCCCTCGTCGCCGCGTTCGGCCTCGCGGCCAACCAGGTGATCCTCGCGGCGGTGTGCGCGGCCATCGCCGTCAGCGCTGCCGACGTGCTCTTCGGACGCATGCAGATCGCCGACCCCATGCGCACCGTCCTCACCGCGTTCTGCGGCTTCGGCACGGTGCTGTGGTGGTCCACCGCCTTCTCAGCCGTTTGGATGTTCGCGCATGTGGTCGGCGTGATGTTCGCGCTGCTCGCGATAGCCGAGTCGTACGGCAGAGCTCGACCGTGGCTCGTGGGCTTGTTGCTCGCGTGCGCCGCGCTCACGCGCTTCCCTATGGTGCTCGCCGCGATACCCATGAGCTACTGGCTCTTCGCCCGTGCGGATCATGACATCCGCGTGATCCGCAGTTTTCTGATCGGTTTTGTGCCGCTCTTCATCCTCTACATCGCGTACAACGAGGCGCGCTGGGGAACGCCGAACGATATCGGCTACACCCTGTGGTACCATCAAGATCAAGTCGGCGAGCCGACCGGTCCGCCCTTCAAGCTCGAGTACTTACCCTTCAATCTCTACAGTTTCTTCTTGATGCCCTATCAGTTCTTCGGAAACTTCCCGTGGCTCAAGCCCACCGCCATGGGCGTCGCTCTGACGTTCACGAGTCCAGCGCTCCTTTTGGCTTTCGCCGCCGACGCGCGCACGCGCGAAGCGCTCGTCTGGTGGAGCGCGACGATCCTGACCTTCGTGCCGTCGCTGCTCTACTACGTCAACGGGTTCGAACAGTTCGGCATGCGACACAGCCTCGATTTCTTGCCGTTCGTGTTGCCGCTCGTCGCGCGCGGATTGCAGCGTTTCCCCTCGGCGCTCTCGTACGGTCTCATCGCGATCTCCGTCGCATCAAACGCGTACGGCGTATGGTTTTCGTGGGCGTATCACGCCTTCGCGGTCGTGCCGCGCTAGCGCGAGCGATCGGCCGGCTTGGACGTTAAGAGTGCTTAATGTCCTAGCGCGAGACAGGTGAGGGCGCTGCGCCGCGAAGAACGCGCGAAGCATGACCGAAGCGCGTCCCGCCAGACTGCCGAAGATCCTGGTCGTCGACGACGAGGCGACCATCCTGCAGACGCTGCGCTTCAATCTGGAGCGCAACGGCTATGCGGTTTGCACGGCCGGCGACGGACGCCAAGCGCTGAGCGTGGTCGAGACCGAAAAGCCCGATCTCGTCCTGCTCGACATCATGCTGCCGGTGCTCGACGGCATCGATGTGTGCCGGGAGATCCGCCGGCGCTCCACGGTGCCGGTGCTGATGCTCACGGCCAAAGATCAGGAAATCGACAAGGTGCTCGGCTTGGAGATCGGCGCGGATGATTACATCACGAAGCCGTTCTCCATCTACGAGCTGCTCGCGCGGGTGAAGGCGCACTTGCGCCGGCTCGCGCAGCCGAACGCGCAGGTCGCGAACAGCGTGTTGCGCGGCGGACCGCTCGAGCTGGAATTCGACCGCCAGCGAGTCACGAAATCGGGGAAGACGATCGACCTTGCCCCCAAGGAGTTCGGCTTGCTGCACGTCCTGCTGCAGCACAAGGGACGGGTCGTGACGCGGCAAGTATTGTTGGATCGCGTCTGGGGTTTCGATTTTTACGGCGACCAACAGACGGTCAACGTCCACATCCGCTGGCTGCGGGAAAAGATCGAGGATGACCCCAACGATCCCAAGCACATCATCACGGTTCGCAGCCGGGGCTATCTCTTCCGAGACTGATCGCGAGCGCCTTGTTGGCCGTACGGATGTTGTTGGGCGCCGCCCTCATCACGATCGTCCTCGCGGTGTACTTCACTGCGTCGCAGCCGGGAGCGCTGCGCGATCTGGTGCTTGCAGCGGCGCTGACGCTCTCGATCCTGCTCGCAGTCTTCGCGGCTCCTGCGCTGCGTCCTCAGACGCAGGCCGGGCACGATCAGGCGGCGGGCTCCGAGGTCACGCACTCCGGGCTCGAAGGCATCATCGATGCGCTCCCGGTCGGCGTCATGACCATCGGCGCAGACGGCAGGATCGGCGTGTTCAACGCCGCGGCCGCTGAGATCTTCGGCGTGCAGGGCGCGCGGGCGGCGGGCCGCGCCCTCATCGAGATCGTCCGCAACTCCGAACTGGATCGCCGGGTCAGCGCCTCGTTGCGCAACGGGACCACGCAGACCACGGAGATCGTGCATTCAGGGGCCGCCGAACGGAGACTGCTCGTCACCACCCGGCCGCTCGAGGGCGGCGGAAAGAACGGCGTCGTCGTGATCGTCGCCGACCAGACCCGCATGCGCGAGCTCGAAGCGCAGCGCCGGGAATTCGTCTCGAACGTCTCCCACGAGTTGCGCACGCCGCTCACCGCGGTGAAGCTCATGGTCGAAACGCTGCAGAGCGGCGTGGACGAGACGGCGAGGGAACAATTTCTGCGCAGCATGGCCGACGAGACCGAGCGCATGATCGTGCTCGTCGAGGACCTGCTCGATCTCGCCCGGCTCGAAAGCGGCAAACTCGAGCTGCGCCTGAGCGAGGTAGACGTGGGGGAGTTGTGCCGCCAAGCCGCGCAAGCGCAACGCCCGCGCGCGCAAGGCTCGCAGGTGACGCTCGTGTGCTCGACGCCCGATGACCCTCTCGTCATCGCCGCGGATCGCGACAAACTCTTCCAAGTGGTCACCAATCTGCTCGATAATGCGCTGCGCCACACGCCCCCGCAAGGGACGGTGACGGTGAGCGCGGTGCGCGAGAACGGCACCATCGCGATCGAAGTCGCGGACACGGGAACCGGGATCCCTTCGAGTGCGCTGCCGCACATCTTCGAACGCTTCTTCGTCGTGGATCCAGCGCGCACGCGCGGTCACTCCGGCACCGGTCTAGGACTTGCCATCGTCAAGCACATCATCGAAGCGCACGGCGGCACGATCGTCGCGCAGAGTGAATTGGGAGCAGGCTCTGCCTTCCGGTGCGTGCTGCCCGCGGGTTTACAAACGGGGGAGGCGCGCCTATAATGCAATGGAGAATCGAGGGAGGATATCGTGGGTCGTGAGGATTTCCACCGCATCTTGGACGAGACGCAGCAGAACGTGTTGCGCATGGGCAGTCTCGTCGAAGAAGCGATCACCCGGGCGGTCGACGCGCTCACCCGCAGCGATGTGAAGCTCGCCGATGATATCCTGCGCGGCGACGACTACATCGACGACCTCAACGTGCTCATCGAGACGAACTGCCTCAATCTGCTCGCGCTGCAGCAGCCCATGGCAAGCGATCTGCGGACGATCGCCGCCATGCTCGATATCATCATCGATCTGGAGCGCATCGGCGACCATGCCTGCGATATCGCCCAAATCACAAAGAACCTCGCCAACGAGCCGCAGCTCAAGCCGCTCGTGGACATCCCGCTCATGGCCGCCAAGGCGCGCGAGATGCTGCGCGAGTCTTTGGATGCGTTTTCGCATCGCGACGCGGGCATGGCGCACGCCGTGCCGCAGAAGGACGACGATGTCGACCGGCTCTACCGCAAGGTCTTCGCCGAACTCATCCAGTTCATGGCCAAGGACCCTAAAGCCATCGGCCGCGCGAGCAATCTGCTTTTAGTCGCACTGTACCTCGAGCGCATCGCCGATCACTCGACCAATATCTGCGAACGCGTCGTTTACATGGTTGAAGGGGTGCCGAAGAAGCTGAAACGATCCGTGATCGACTTCGACCAAGCCATCGCGCACAGCGATGAGATCATGCAGACGCCCGCGCCCGGCGGCGAGCAATCCTCAGGCCAAGGATTGTCTTAACGTTCCTTAAGGTGATCTTAACCTTGCGTTGACGTCGCTCGGCTATCGTCGCTTTAGGACCTCGCGCGCAACCCTCACGACAGGAGCAAACAGTGAATCGTCAACGCCTCATCATCCTGGGCGCCGCGCTCGGCGCGCTGTTCGGGGCGGCCGCCATCGCCGCTGCCGACATGCAGATCACGGGCGCCGGCTCGTCGTTCGACAATCCGTTCTTCCAACGGGCCTTCTATGAGTACAGCCGTTCCGTCAGCGGCGTCCAGGTCAACTACCAAAGCATCGGCTCCGGCGGCGGGATCCAGCAATTCACCGCTAAGACCGTCGATTTCGGCGCTTCGGATGTGCCGCTGCAACCCGCCGAGATGAAAGCCGCGCAAGCCTCCGGAGGCGACGTCGTTCAGTTCCCAGTCACGCTCGGCGGCGTGGCGGTGGCCTACAACGTGCCGAATGTGAACACCGGCGTGAAGCTCAGCCCGGACGTGCTCGCCGGCATCATGCTCGGTGACATCACGAACTGGAACGATGCGCAGATCGCGCGGCTCAACCCCGGCGTCCCGTTCCCGAATCTGCCCATCGTCGTCGTCCACCGCGCCGACGGCAGCGGCACGACGTATATCTTCACGGATTACTTGACCAAAGTGAGCGCCCAGTGGAAGACCAAGGTCGGTAACGCGAAGGTCGTCAACTGGCCGGCCGCATCGTCCGTCGGCGCGAAAGGCAATGAGGGAGTCGCAGGGCAAATCAGAAACACACCCGGCGCGATCGGCTACGTCGAACTCGCCTACGTGCTGCAAAACCAGATCAGCTACGCGCAGCTGCGCAACGCGAGCGGACAATTCGTCGCACCGACGCTGCAAACGGTCCGCAATGCCGCCGCGAAGAAGCCGAACGTCAACCCGAAGGATTTCTCCATCGTCAACATGCCGGGCGCGGGAAGCTATCCGATCTGCGGCTACTCATGGGTCATGCTCTGGAAGAACCAGCCGGACCAAAGCAAAGGCAAGTCGCTTGTGGGTCTGTTCCGCTGGCTCGTCACGGACGGCCAGACGTTCGCGGTGCGGGTCAACTACGTCAGCCTGCCCAGCAACGTCCAAGCGCAAGCGGCGAAGGCGCTCGCAAGCATCCGCACGTAACCAGCCCGCGGACGCGGCTTTGAAGGCGGTGCGCCTGCTCCTACCAAACCAGCGCATCGCCTTCTCTTGATAGCGCACGATCAACAGGTGGACTGGACGAGATGTCGCAGGACGGGGTCGAGGTGGCAGGCATTCCACGGGTTCTGAGCCCTTCGCGCTTGCGGCCACCGGCCAACCCGATCGGCGACCGGATCGTGCTCGGCGCTTTTTCGGCCGCGGCGTGGCTCGTGCTCTTGCTCGTCGTCGCGCTGTTCATCTCGCTCACGATCGCCGCGTGGCCCGCCATCAAAACGATCGGACTCGCGGCATTCCGGAGCACGGTCTGGGATCCCACGAGCGGCAAGTTCGGGCTGCTCGCGTTCATCTACGGCACGGTCGTCACGTCCGCCATCGCGTTGCTGCTGGCGGGCCCCATCGGCATCGGCGCGGCATTGCTGCTGGCAGAGGTCGCACCTCGCAGGCTGGCGCTCCCGGTGGCCATGCTCATCGAACTCCTGGCCGCTGTGCCGAGCGTGGTTTTCGGGATCTGGGGACTGTTCGTGCTCGCACCCGTGATGCGAAATATCGTCGAGCCTGCGCTCGCCCACGCTTTAGGGTTCTTGCCGCTCTTCCAAGGATATTTCTACGGCGTCGGCATGCTCACGGCCGGTATTTTGCTGGCCATTATGATCTTGCCGACCGTATCGGCCATCTCGCGGGATATCTTCGAAGCGGTGCCGCGCGACCAGCGCGAGGCGATGCTCGCCCTCGGCGCGACGAAATGGGAGATGCTGACCCGCGCGGTCATCCCGTACGCACGCTCGGGGATCATCGGCGCTCTCGTCCTCGCGCTCGGTCGGGCGATCGGAGAAGCGATGGCCGTGACCATGGTCATCGGGAACAAGCCGGCGATTTCGCTCTCGCTTTTCGCCCCGGCCTACACCCTCGCGTCCGTGCTCGCAAACGAATTCACGGAGGCGACCGGTCAGCAATACCTCTCCGTGCTCATCGGGATCGGTTCGATGCTGTTCGTCATCAGCATGATCGTGAACGTGCTCGCGAGGGTGCTGGTCCGCGGTGCGAGCGGACCCAGCAGAAAGCGCGCCTGATGTCACTGCGAGCCCGTCAAGCCTGGAACGCCTCGATGCTGGTGCTCACGTGGCTGTGCGCGGGCATCGCAGCCGCCATGCTCGCGATCATCGTCATCTACGTGATCCAGCGCGGCGGCCCGGCGCTCAATCTTGCGTTCTTCACGCATCTGCCGACGCCGGTCGGCGTTCCGGGCGGCGGTGCCGCCAACGCGATCGTGGGGTCGCTTGTGATCATCACGATGGCATCGGCGATCGCGATCCCTATCGGGGTGCTCGCGGGCATTTATCTCGCCCTGCTCGGGCGCGGCTTCTTGGCCCAGGCGGTCCGTTTCTTCAGCGACGTTCTCACGGGCGTGCCGTCCATCGCCATCGGCGTGTTCGCGTACACGATCGTCGTCGTGCCGCAGAAACACTTCTCCGCCAACGCCGCCGCCGTGGCGCTTTCCATCATCATGTTGCCCATCATCGTGCGCACGACCGAAGAAGCGGTCAAGCTGGTCAATCCAGCGATCCGCGAGGGCGCCTTGGCGCTCGGCGTGGACGCATGGAAAGCCATCGTTTTGGTGACGGTGCCGTGCGCCCGCGCGGGCATCGTGACGGGGGCCTTGCTCGGCCTGGCGCGGGTCGCCGGCGAGTCTGCGCCCTTGCTCTTCACGGCGTTCGGCAGCCAATTCTGGACGTTGCAGCCGGGAGCACCGACAGCAGCGCTACCGTTGCTCGTCTTCCAGTACGCGATCGCTCCATATAAGGACTGGCAGCTCGTGGCGTGGGGCGGCGCGCTCACGCTCATCCTGCTCGTCTTCTTGCTCAACATCACGGCGCGTCTGCTCTTCCCAGCGAAACTGCCACGATGAACGACACGCCTGAAGGACCGGAGAAGTCGCTCTACACGAAGGACCTCAACGCCTACTACGGCTCGTATCTGGCGGTCAAGTCCGTGTCCATGAACTTCGAGCCCGGCCAGATCACGGCGCTCATCGGACCATCGGGCTGCGGCAAATCCACTCTGTTGCGGTGCCTGAACCGGATGCACGAGATCATCCCCGGCACTCGGGTCGAAGGCAAAGTGTTCTTGGACGGTCAGAATCTCTACGATCCGGGCGTCAATCCCACCGCGATGCGTCAGCGGATCGGCATGGTGTTCCAGCGCCCCAACCCGTTCCCGACGATGTCGATCGTCGACAACGTGCTCGCCGGGGTGCGGCTGACGAACAAGACGCGGAACCGCACCAAACTCGACGAGATCGCCGAGCAAAGCCTGCGCAAAGCGGCGCTGTGGAACGAGGTCAAAGACAAGCTCCACCACTCCGGCGCATCGCTCTCGGGCGGCCAGCAGCAGCGTCTGTGCATCGCGCGCGCGCTTGCGGTCGAGCCGGAAGTGCTGCTCATGGACGAACCGGCGTCGGCTCTCGATCCGATCTCGACGATGAAGATCGAAGACCTGATGCGCGAGCTCAAAGGGGCGTACACGTTTGTGATCGTCACCCACAACATGCAACAGGCGGCCCGCGTCTCCGACTACACCGGCTTTCTGCTCGCGGGTGAAACCGAGCCGGGCCAGCTCATCGAATTCGACGCGTCTTCCAAGATCTTCACGACTCCGAAGGACAAGCGTACCGAAGACTATATCACCGGGCGCTTCGGATAACGTGCGCTTAAGGAGGCGCTTGGACGACAAGCGCCTCCACGTTAAGACGCCTTAACTGGCGCTTGATTCGGTCTTAACCTTGGGCCCGTATGCTTGACGCGTACAAGCGACGGGCCTTTTTCTTTTCAGAACGGTCTCTTGAAAAGAGGTTCATCTTCCATGCGACATCTGTGGACGCTTTTCGCTGCAGCGTGCCTGTGCGTCAGCCTCTTCCGCCCCGCGTCCGCCGACGACCAAAGCCCTCCGGCACCCCAGCCGGTCGCTTCGGCATCCGATTCGACGGCCGCGACGGGCAACAGCAGCGGTCTCGGCGTGTCGGTAGCGACCGGAGAGAACAATCCGTTCGCGGACGTGCCGACCGATTCGTTTGCCTATAAGGCGATCGTGCGGCTGCACGATCTCGGCTATCTCAAGGGCTATTCGGACGGGCTCTTCAAAGGCCAGCGTAATTTGACCCGATACGAAATGGCGGTCATGGTGGACCGGGTCGTGAGCGAGATGGAATACCAGCTCCAAGATCCCAATGGAGCGATGCGGATGAACGCCCAAGCCACAGCGGATGCTCGCACCTTGTTGGACCAATACGGCTCCGACATCAAAGACCTCCAGAAAAAAGAAGCAGCGCTCGATAGCCGCATGACCACTGCCGAGAGCACGCTGGATCGCATGCAGATCCACGCGTTCGCATACGTCCGCGCACCGGGCGCCTACAGCGAGACCGTCACCGCGTTTGCCCCCAACGGCACGCCGCTCAAGCCGGGCACCGTGGTGAAGGACGACGCGCAAAGCTACGTGGTGGGGACGAACTCGCGTGGCACGGGCTACGAGGACTTCCGGCTGATCTTCCAAGGCAACCTCGACAAGCAGGCGAGCTACGCCGTCCGAGTCGAGAACAAGAACTTCTTCGGCCAAGCCAACACGTTCGGCATCGACACCACGACCGCGACGCCGTCCGTGACCAACTATAACAAAGGGGGTCTGTTCTCGATCAACTACGCCTATCTGCGCTACCAGTTCACTCACTCGCCCGTGTACGTCGAAGCGGGTAAGTACACGCTGCGCAGCGATCCGCTCGGACTGGCGTACGACAACGATTACTACAACGGTGGTCTCTTCGGGTTCAAGTGCCCCAAGGCGTACGGCTGGTTCGGCTTCGGGCAGACGGGCGGGCCGGATCTGGGGAGCACCTCCCCGTTCGGATACGTGCCAGGCCCTGTGAACTCGGCGTCCGTGCCCAACACGCAGTTCATCATGCTCGCGCACGGTGCGCTCACCCCGACTCCGAAGCTCCTCCTCACGGGAAGCTGGGTCGAGCTGCAAGGCTACAGCAACAATTTCTGGGATAACGACCAACAGAAGTACATACCGCTGCACGCGAACCTGGCGGTCGGAGCGGTGGGGGCAAGCTACCAATTCGCCCCGGTCCTCTCCGCGCAAGTCCAAGGGCTGATGAGGTTCGGGAACGATCCCACGACTGGAACCGGCTGGAAAGACAGTGACGCGATTTGGGGTCAGCTGCTCGTCGGGCACTCCGCTGCCGTCGCCAACGACAACGACGCCGAACTCGGCTCCATCGGAACCGGAGCGCACTCGGTCATCAACCAGGAGACGTTCCTGAACGGAACACCCTGGTATACGAACTACTACACGGGCCAAGCCAACGACCGCAAGATGGTGTACGTCGGCGTGCACCACTGGTTGAACCCCTTCATGCGGATCGGCGTCAACTACCAGTACTGGGGCCTGAACACCCCGATCCCGCTCTTCTCGTCGGGAACGAGCGTGCCCGCGGGCTCCTACCTCATGAACAACGATAACCGAGCGCTGTTCCTGAACTCGTTCATGCAGTTCTAGACAGAGGTTCGCCGCAGCAAGGCGAAGGAGAGATGCTCCCATGGCAAGCCCGTGGGAGCGCTTTTTCGCAGCGATGGCGAGAACGCTCGCCGTCGTCGTCATGCTCGCGCCGCTCGCCGTCGCCTGCATCCTCGTCACGGCAGCGCTCGCGGGCGCGCAACGCCCCGATCCGCTGCGCTTTGTCTCGAGTCTTGGCGCCCAGATGTTGGCCACCGTGGCGATCGGAAGCCTGGGCGCGGCGTTCGGAGTCACGGCAGGGATCGGAACGGCTTTTTTCACACGCGAGCTTGGCGCCGGTCGCATCGGCCGAGCCATCGACATGGCGGCGGTAGGGCTCTCCGCATTTCCCGCAGTGGTGCTCGGGTGGTTCGGCGCGACCATCGTGCTGCCCGAAGTCCTCGGCCGCACATCAGCCAGCATCTTTTTCGCCGCCTGCATCGTCGTGACGCTTGCGGTGTTACCGCGCGCCTATGCGCTTGGAGCGCTCGCTTTGGGCGCGATAACCCCCGCGTTACGCGAGGCTGCCACCGCCGCCGGTGCGAGCGCCGGCCGCGTGAGCGCGCACGTCCTCATCCCGGCAGTCCGCGCACCTTTGCGCGGCATCTACGCCGATGGTCTGACGCGCGCCGTCGGCGAGGCTGCGGGCGTGTCCATCGTGTTCCTCGCCGCCGCGCGCTCGGGCTATCCGGTTTCGCTCTTCACCATTGCAGGATCTCTTGTCGGCCACGCCCAGACGATGCAAGTCACCGACGCCGGCATCGCCCAAGCGGCGCTGGTGGTGCTGCTCTTGGCTCTGGCCGCTCAACGCATCGGGGCTCGCAGCGGAGGAATCCAGTGGGCACGGTGACGAGCGCGCCGTTGGATACGTTTCGTCCTCGCGACGCGATCGTCACCGCGCTCGCATACGCTTCGGGCGCGGCGACGGCCGCCGCGTTCGTGGCCCTTGCGACTGCGGTCGTGGCGTTGGGCTGGGCCGATCTCCGCTACGCGTTCTCGGGACCGGTCCAGCTCGGCACCGGGCTCACGTACTCGTTGCTTGTGGTCGCGGTCGCGCTGCCGGTGACAATGGCGATCGGCATACCTGCAGCGGCTTGCGCGAGCGAGCCCATCGTCGGAACGCAAATCCGAGTCGCGCTCCTTGCCTCGTTACGGTGGTCGCTCGGCCTGCCGCCGGTCGTCATCGGGGTTGCGGCCTTCTTCGTGGCGATGACGTTCGTGCGCAGCGCGGGAATCGGCGCGGGCATCGCCGCTCTCATCGTCCTCAACCTCTCCAACGCGACGGCCCGCTTCGCGCAGGCCTACGCATCCGTACCAGCGGCGGCGCGCGAAGCAGCCGCTGCCGCAGGAGCTTCGCCGGTATTGATCTTTTTCAGCATCGTCCAGCGACGCGCCGTGTGGGCGGTGAGCGCGGCTACGCTCACGATCGCCGCCCAGATGATCGGCGAAACCTCCGCCGTGCTCGCGGCATCAGGCGCGCGCAGCGCCCAAGCCCCGCTCCCGCTGCAGATCTGGCAATACGCGTCCGATGCCGGCATGGCGCCGAGCGAGGCGTCATCGTGCATCGTCCTCGTTCTTTCCGTGGCTGCGTGTCTGTCGCTCGCCCGCGTTTGCCGAGGTCGCCACCGCTCGAGCATGGCATCGTGAACGTCCAGCCCGCCGGTCACGTGGTCGAGACCAAACTGGAAGCCACGGCGCTGCATGTGTGGCTCGGCGAACGGCATGCGCTCAAAGGCGCGAACATCTCGGTCACCGCTGGCAAAACTGTTTCGCTCATTGGCGCCGCGGGCAGCGGCAAGACCGCGCTGCTGCGCGCGTTCAACCGGCTCCACGACTTAAACCCTCAGGCGCGCCTGCAGGGCAGCGTGAAGATCGATGGGGCCGAGATCCTTGGGCGCGGGATCGACGTCGCCGCACTGCGGCGCCGCGTGAGCATGATCTTCAATGCACCGAGCGTCTTGCCGACGAGCCTCTTCGACAACGTCGCCTTCGGCTTGCGTGCGAAAGGCATCCGCGACCGGGTGCTCATCGCCGAGAAAGTCGAACGCGCACTGAGACGCGTGCTCTTGTGGGAGATCGCATCCCCGATACTCGACCGCCCGCCAGACCGGCTCACGACCGAGCAACTGCAGCGCATGTGCTTGGCCCGCGCGCTCGCGCTCGATCCAGACGTGCTCCTCCTTGACGATCCGACTGCGTCCCTCGATCCTCTCGCCGCCATGGCATTTGAAGAAATGCTCGTCCCCTTGCGCCGCGATCATACCGTGCTCGTGGCGACGAACAATCTAGAGCAAGCCGCCCGGCTCTCCGACTCGACCTGCTATCTCGCCAGCGGTGAAATCATCGAGAGCGGCGAAACCCCACTTGTTTTCAGCCGGCCGGCCGACGCGCGGACCGAGGACTTTTTGGCCGGCCGGACATCGTAGCGCTGCGGGAGACCCTGATGAAGGTGGACGCGCCGTCGCCGAAGCTCGGACCGTTGCGTGCCGACGGCATGCACTATTATGACAACGCGCTCGAGGTCATCGGATGGACGCCGCTCGTCCGTCTGAACCGCGTGCTCGATGCTCCGGCCTGCACCGTGCTTGCCAAAGTCGAGTACCTCAACCCCGGCGGATCCGTCAAAGACCGGCCCGTCCTTTCCATGGTCCGCGACGCGGAGAGCCGCGGATTGTTGCGGCCCGGCGGCACGATCGTCGAACCCACCTCGGGCAATACCGGGACCGGCCTCGCGATGGTGGCCGCCATCAAAGGTTATCGCTGCATCCTCGTCATGCCGGACAAGGTGAGCGACGAAAAGGTTCGCCTGCTGCGCGCGTACGGAGCCGAAGTCGTGATCACGCCGACGAAAGCGCCGGCGAGCAGTCCGGAATCGTACTACGGTGTCGCGGCGCGCTTGGCGAGCGAGATCCCGGGCGCATTTATGCCCAACCAATTCGCAAACCCCCTCAATCCAAAGGCGCACGAAGAAACGACCGGGCCTGAGATCTGGCAGCAGACCGCGGGGAAGATCACGCATTTCGTGAGCGGCGTCGGCACCGGCGGGACGATCTCCGGCGTCGCGCACTATCTGAAGAAGCAGAATCCTGCGATCGTCGTCATCGGCGCAGATCCGGAAGGGTCGATCTATTCAGGCGACACGGCGAAGTCGTATAAGGTCGAAGGGATCGGTGAGGATTTCTTACCGGCGACGGTCGACTTGCGCGCGATCGATCGGATCGAACGCGTCTCCGACAAGGAATCGTTCCTGATGACCCGCCGTGTCTGCCGCGAAGAAGGGTTGCTCGTCGGCGGGTCCTCGGGCACGGCGCTCGTGGCGGCGTATCGGCTGACCCGCGAGCTCGCGCCCGAGGCCATCGTCGTGGTGCTGCTTCCGGACAACGGCCGCGGTTATCTCACGAAGATCTTCAACGACGAGTGGATGCGCGCGAACGGGTTTTTGGGCGAAGCCGGCCTGGCTGCGACGGTCGGGGAGGTATTGCGCGCCAAAGGCGAGCTCCCGAAGCTCATCACCGTTTCGCCGACAGACACCGTGCGCCGGGGCGTCGAGCTCATGCGCGAGTTTCAGATCTCGCAGATCCCGGTCGTGGACAACGGCGACATGGTCGGCAGCATCAACGAGGTCGCCGTCATGCAGCTCATCTTCGATCATGCGGACATCGTGCACGGCGAGGTCAAAGACGTCATGGGTCGCCCCTTCCCGCTGCTCGATGAAAAAGACGAGGTGGCGCGTGCCTACAAAGAGCTGTCGCTCGGCCACGCCGCGGTCGTGGTCGGGCGTGAAGGCAAAGCCATCGGCGTTCTGACCAAGATGGACATCATCAACTACCTGTCGGTCACGTGAGCGAACCGATGGATTTTGCGACGAAGGCGATCCACGTCGGCCAAGAGGCCGATCCGGCGACGGGCGCCACCATCGTCCCCATCTACCAGACCTCGACCTACACGCAGCGCGCACCCGGCGAGCATCTCGGATTCGACTATTCGCGCACCATCAACCCGACGCGCCTCGCGCTCGAGCGCTGCCTCGCTTCCTTGGAAAACGCGCGCTTCGGGTTATGCTTTGCAAGCGGCATGGCGGCGACCGCGGCCGCGCTCGATCTGCTCTCGGCGGGGGACCACGCGGTGGTGACGGACGATCTCTATGGCGGGACGTTCCGGCTTTTCGACAAGGTGCTTCGCCGCGACGGTCTCTCGTTCACGTACGTCGATGTGAGCGATCCTTCGAGCGTCGCCGGCGCGCTCACGGACAAGACGCGCATGGTCTGGCTCGAGACGCCCACCAATCCGCTCATGAAGCTCGCAGACATCAAGGCCATCGCGGCCATCTGCGGGCCGCGTGGCGTGCTGCTCGCGGTCGACAACACGTTCGCGACGCCTTTCTTGCAAAATCCGCTCGACCTCGGGGCGGACATCGTCGTGCACTCGACGACGAAATACATCGGCGGCCACTCCGATACGGTCGGCGGCTTCACGGCGGCCAACCGCGAGGATCTCCACACCGCGATGAAGTTCCACCAGAACGCGGTCGGCGCGGTGCCTGGTCCGCTCGACTGTTTCCTGACGCTGCGGGGCGTCAAGACCCTTGCTGTCAGGATGCGCGAACACGAACGCAACGCGCAGGCCGTCGCTGAGTTCCTCGCTGCGCGTACCGACGTGGAACAGGTCTACTATCCCGGGCTTGCGTCGCACCCGCAGCTGGAACTCGCGAAGCGGCAGATGCGCGGGTTTGGCGGCATGCTCTCCTTCGTGCCGAAGGGCGGCGTTCAACGGTCCCGCGCCATCGCGACGAAAACAAAAGTGTTCTCGCTTGCGGAGAGTCTGGGCGGCGTCGAATCGCTCATCTGCCACCCGGTCTCTATGACGCACGGTTCCATTCCAAAGGAAGAACGTGACGCGCATGGTCTTTCAGATGCGCTGCTGCGGCTTTCGGTCGGGATCGAATCGGAACGCGACCTCATCGCGGATCTCACCCAGGCGTTGGCGTAGGCCCAGGACCGATATTTATTCGCGGCCGAGTCGCTGGCTGATCTCGGCAGCCTCTGCCGCGACCGCGCCCGCGATCGACTCCAGCTGGGCCGCATCGATATGGCGCGAAAAACCGGCCACCCACAAGATCGCCACGAGCTTTGAACCCGAGCCGATGATTGGAGCCGCGGCGGCACGCACGCCTTCGATGTACTCGTCGACGTCGATCGCGGCACCGCGGGCGGCGGTTTCGGCGATTGCGCTTTCGTAAGCCTCCGGCGTCGTGAGGCTCGCCGGGGTGAACGCGGGAAGCGAGGTCGCGAGCAAGAACTGGCGGCGCCGCTCCGGATCCCAGCTGGCGAGCAATGCCTTGCCGACCGCCCCAGCGAGCAGCGGCACGGACGAACCAACCGGCGCGGAGATCGACAACGTTGGGCGGCCATGCACGATGTCCAGGATCGTGACGTGACTATCCGCAGGGACGCCGAGAAAACTCGTCTGCTCGGTGGTCGAGGCCAGCCGCTCGAGCGCCGGCCGCGCGCTCACGCGCAGATCCGGCGACATGCCCGACCGCAGCGACAGCGCGGATAGCCGCGGACCAAGCACGTACCTGCGCGAGCCATCGGCCGCTTGCAGGACGCCAAGCGATTCGAGGGTCGTCACGAGTCCGTGCACCGTGCTCTTCCCGAGATCGAGCCGACGCGCAAGCTCGGATACCCCAAGCGGCTTCTCGGACTGACTGACGATCTCAAGGAGTTTAAAAGCTTTGAGGACGGCGGGAACTTTCGCACCCGCGACGCCATCAGAAGAACGAGCCGGCGACGTCGCGTCGTCGCTCCTCCCGTTCTGTGGCGGGAACATTCAACCGGATTTGCGCTTCGGAGTGCTCGAGCCTGCCGTGCAAGGGCGTGCTCTGGGACACGCATAACTAGGCGATTTGGGCTTTTCTGACCCTTGGAGGTTTCCTCTTGCAGTTCGAGTCCGAAGCGCAGCGCGTCCTGGACACCGCCGCCCAAGGCGGCGCGCAATATGCCGACGTGCGATTTGGCCAAACCCGCGACGAGCATCTCGAAGTGCGCAATGGCGTGGTCAGCAGCCTTTCGGACGGCGAGAGCGCTGGATTCTCCGTGCGCGCGCTCGTGGACGGGGCTTGGGGTTTTGCCTCGAGTGCGGACATCCGCGATGCCGAGCTCGACCGCGTCGCCGCGCTCGCGGTCGCCATCGCCAAGGCGAGCGCGAAGGTTCGCGGGCACGGCATCTCGCTCGTCCCGGTTCCGCCGTCCGTCGGCAGCTATGCGACACCGTTCGAAGTGGACCCGGCCAGCGTATCGCTCGGCGAGCGCGTCGACTATTTGCTGAGCGCCGAAAAAGAGATCCGCGCGGTCAAAGGCGTCACGGTGGCGCGTGCGTGGTTGGATATCTGGCGCACGAACAAGTACTTCGCCAACAGCGAAGGCAGCAAGATCGACCAGCGTTTGCTCCAATGCGGCAGCGCGATCCACGCGCTCGCCGTGGGCGAGCGCGACGTGCAGGATCGCTGCTTTCCCGGCACGGGCGGCCTGTATCAGACCGGCGGCTACGAGATCATCCGCAAGGCCAAGCTGCTCGAAAACGCCCGCCGGATCGGCGAGGAGGCAGTCGCGCTGCTCGACGCCGATCAATGCCCCTCAGACACCACGGACATCGTGCTCTCAGGCGATCAGGTGTCGTTGCAGATCCACGAATCGATCGGTCACGCGCTCGAACTAGACCGGGTCATGGGTTGGGAGGCGAACTTCTCCGGCACATCGTTCGCGACGCTCGACAAGCTCGGGTCGTTCCGCTATGGAAGCAATCAGGTCAACGTCGTGATCGACATGACCTGTCCGCTTGCGCTCGCGACCCACGGCTATGACGATGAAGGCGTGGCCGCGACCCCAGTCGATCTCATCCGCGACGGGATTCTGGTCGGGTACATGGCAGGTCGCGACACTGCGGGAACGGCCAAAGTCGGTCTCTCCGGTTGCGTTCGCGCGGAATACTGGGGGCGGCTGCCGATGATCCGCATCGGTAACGTGAACCTGGAGCCTGGCACCGTGCCGGCCGAACATCTCTTCGACGACATCAAACAGGGCGTCTACATGGAAAGCAACCGCTCGTGGTCCATCGACGACAAACGGTTGAACTTCCAATTCGGCTGTCAGCTCGGATACGAGATCAAAGACGGCAAGAAAGGTCGCATGCTCAAGAACCCGACCTACGCGGGCATGACGCCCGCGTTCTGGCGCTCGTGCGATGCGATCGGCGACGCGCAGTCGTGGGTCGCGTGGGGCACGCCCAATTGCGGCAAGGGCGAACCGTTGCAAACGGCCCGCTCCTGCCAGGGCGCGGCACCCACGCGCTTCAGAAACGTCTCGGTGGGCGTTGCATATGGCGGGTGAGTTCGCAGACCGCGCCGCGCTCGACGCAGTCCTCGATCGCGCTCTGGCTGCATCGAACGCGGATGAAACCGAAGTGCTCATCGCGGCCAGCGATTCCTCCCTGACGCGCTTCACCCACAATTTCGTCCACGAGAGCGTGACCGAACGCAACGCCCAGATGTCGGTGCGGGCGGTCATCGGAAAGCGCACCGGGGTCGCCGGCACCAATCGCCTGGATGAAAGCGGAATCGCCGAGGTCGTCAAGCGCGCCTACGAAATGGCGAAGCTGTCCACGGAAGACCCCATGTTCCCCGGGCTACCGGCATCCCAGGACGGCGTAAGCGAGGTCCCTGGTTCGTTCGATCCGGCGACGGCTACGGCCACGCCGGAGATGCGCGCTGCGGCCGTGGCCGACATCGCCAAAGTCATGCGCGTCAACGATCTCTATGCAGCGGGCTATGTGTCCACCCAATCCGACGCGTTCGTGATCGGAAACTCCAAGGGCGTCCGCCGTTTCCACCAAGGCACCGACAGCGCGATCAACGTAAAGGCGATCGGTTCGGATTCGAGCGGGTATGCCGAAGGCTTCTCCAAGCGTTTTTCCGACCTCGAGCCCACCGCGCTCGCCGAACGCGCAGCCAAGAAGGCGGTGGCGGGGAAGAACCCGCGCGCGCTCGAGCCCGGCAAGTACACGGTCATCTTGGAAGCGCCTGCGTTTCGCGAGTTCTTGGGATATCTCTCGTGGATCGGATTCGGAGCGCAGCCCTTCGATGAAGGGTCGTCGTTTTTGAGCGGCCACATCGGCGAGAAATTGGTGGGCGAGAACGTCACCGTGCGCGACGACTACGCGCATCCGCTCGGCAGCGGCATACCTTTCGACTTCGAGGGAGTACCGCGCCAGCAAGTCACGCTCGTCGAACGCGGCGTCGCCAGGAGCGTCGTGTACGATTCCTACTATGCGGCCAAGCTGCACCACGCGAACACCGGCCACGCCTTGCCGGCGCCGAATTCCGAAGGGCCGCTACCGCTTAACGTCGTCGTGGATCCGGGCAGCACGCCGCTCGAAGACATGATCAAGGACGTCCAGCACGGCGTGCTCATCTCGCGGACCTGGTACATCCGGCTCGTCGATCAGAAGCAGACCATGATCACGGGCATGACCCGCGACGGTTTGTTCCTGATCGAGCGCGGACGCGTGAGCAAAGGACTGAAGAACATGCGCTTCAACGAGTCGATCGTGGGCGCGCTCGGGCGCTGCGATCTCGCATCGGCGCTCGTCCGTTCGGAAAGCCACGTGTTGCCGGCGGTGCGCATCGAGGGCTTCACTTTCTCGAGCGGCACCGAGTTCTAAGTCGCGGCCGGCGTCGGCGCCGGGATGTGGTGTTCGCCCGGCAGCGGGGGCCGCGTCATGCGACGCATTCCCATATGCAGCCCGAGCGCCGCTGCGACCGCTTGGGCATCGTCAGCGATGGACTTTGCGGACCCGCTCGTGCAGGTCAGATCCGGCGAGCGGCTATGGTTCCAGTACACGAAGAACGACGTGCCGAACGACGCGCTCTTCATGCACGAGCCCGCGGGAAGCTGCGCGAGGGGTCCGGTCGAGCGCAAATCTCCGAACAGCTTGGCGGCGAGCGAGACAGGCACGGTCGCGCGCGCTCGTCCGGCCGCGGACACGTATTCCGCCGCGCCGCTTGCGGTGACGACGATTCGGTATCCGGTCGTGTTCGTCGAGCCCGTCAGCATGATGACGGCCGAACCCGGCGGGACCGGCAGATAGGGCGGGATGGTCCCAAAAGTATCGTTGCCTGCTAATCCAAGCTGCGCGGCTGCGAGTGCGGCGACGGCGAACGCTCTCATATCCGCGTAACGCAGGCGCGCGGCGCGAGGTTCCATAAAAGCGTGCACGCGTGGTGATCCAGCTCTCTCCGCTCCGTTGCGCCGGCCTCATCGGGGTCGCTTTCGTCCTCGTGGCCGCGGCCGGGTCTTCACAGTACGACCCCAAAGCGCTGCAGACACAGCTGACGGGCGCGAGGGCGCAGGTGGTCGCGAACTTCCCGCGCATCGCGAGCGAAAGCGGGTACGCGGACGAGCTCGTGGCGCGCCTTGACGAGGACCAGACCGCGCTGCGCCTGACCGACGCAAGCGACCCAGCAGCGACCGAGCAGATGTCGCTACGCGTCGGGTTGGATGTAAGCCTTGCGCGGCAGCTCGTCGGTCTGCCGAGCGCGACCGTGCCGGCGATCGCCCGTGGCGCGCAGATTCGTCTCGTCCGCTCGAGCGTGGATCGCACGTTCCAGCCGGTCGCCGTTTACGTCCCCTCGCAGGCCAGCCTCGATCGTCCGAACGTTCTCGTGATCGTGCTCCACGGCCACGGGCAGACCGAGAGCGATTTCCTGTCGGAACCCTCGTTGCGCAAGCTCGCTGATGAGAGCGATGCGATCGTGGCAGTGCCGCGGCTGCGCGGCGATCGTCCGGTCGACGCGACCACGACGAGCGATCTGTACGACACCGCCACGTCGCTGCTCGCAGATTTCAAGATCGATCCACGCCGCGTCTATCTCGCCGGCTTTTCAGAGGGTGGCTTCCAGGTGTTCATGCTCGCACCGCACGATCCCAACCGGTGGGCTGGGGTGCTGAGCGCGGGCGGAACGCTGACCAATGACGACAAGGACGTGTTCGCGCGAGCCATGCAGGGGAAGCCGACGTTCTTGGTCATCGGCAGCGACGATCCGTTGGTGAAAGCGGAATACGTGCGCGGAGCGGCGGGTTATCTCAACGCCAACGGCGTCGACAGCCACTACTACGAACAGCGTGGCGGCGTCCATTCGCTTGACAGCCTCATGCCGACGCTGCAGCGCGCGTGGAACGACATGCTTGCAGGTGTGCATTTCGGCACGCCCGAGCCGGATGCGGTTTCGCCTCTTCCCACACCCTCGCAGCGATATTAGCAAGACGCCGCACCCCAGGCGCCGAATGCGCTCGGGCTGCGGTCGACGTCTCGTCGTCGAAGGACCCGTCGTCGCTCAAAAGCCCTGGTGGCGGAATTGGTAGACGCGCTGGTTTCAGGTACCAGTGGCTGCAAGGCCTTAGGGGTTCGAGTCCCTTCCAGGGCAGCCGGTAAGACGTAGGTCCTTTAGGAAACGACGGCTTCGCGCCGAAGCACGCATTCTCACGTCATTTCAGATCGCTGCAGGAGGTTCCATGTCTTCGACGCTCGACCGGTCGGCAGTTCAGGCTTCTCTCAACGTCTGGCAGATGGCGCAACGCCAGCTCGACGATATCGCGAAGATCATCGGCTTGGATTCCTCGATTCACGGCTATTTGCGCGAGCCAAAGCGCGTGCTGCAAGTATCCGTGCCCGTGCGCATGGATTCGGGGTCGCACCGCGTGTTCGAAGGCTATCGGGTGCAGCACAACATGGCGCGCGGACCGGGAAAGGGCGGCATCCGGTTCCATCCGGACGTGACGCTCGACGAAGTCAAGGCCCTGGCCATGTGGATGTCGTGGAAGTGCGCGCTCGTCAACATCCCCTTCGGCGGCGCAAAAGGCGGCGTCATCTGCGATCCCAAGAACATGTCGATGCAGGAGCTCGAGAACCTCACGCGACGCTTCACGAGCGAGATCTCGATCATCATCGGACCCGAGAAAGACATCCCCGCGCCCGATGTCTACACGACGCCGCAGATCATGGCGTGGATCATGGACACCTACTCCATGCAGAAGGGATACTCCATCCCGGGCGTCGTGACGGGCAAGCCGATCGCGATCGGCGGGTCTGCGGGCCGCGATAAAGCCACGGCGCGGGGTTGTCTCTACGTCGTCGACGAGGCGATGAAGGAGCTCAAGCTGTCGTCTGGGGGCGCGCGGGTCGCGATCCAAGGCTTCGGCAATGCGGGCATGCACGCGGCCGACCTCATGGCCGCTGCCGGTTATAGCATCGTCGCGGTCTCCGACAGCCGCGGCGGCGTGGCAAACGCGAACGGGCTCGACGTGGCCAAAGTGATCGCGTTCAAACAGGAGACCGGTTCGGTCGCCGGCTTCTCCGGCGGCGAGAAGCTCAGCAATAAGGAGCTGCTCGAATACGACTGCGACGTGTTGGTCCCGGCCGCGCTCGAAAAAGTGATCTCTGCGGACAACGCGCCGCGCATCAAAGCGAAGATCGTGGCTGAAGCCGCCAATGGTCCGACGCTACCCGAGGCCGACGACATCCTGTACGAGCGCGGGATCATGGTCTTGCCGGACATTCTCGCTAACGCCGGCGGCGTCACGGTGTCGTACTTCGAGTGGGTGCAAGATCTCCAAGAGCTCTTCTGGGAGGAGCAGACCGTCAACGAGCGGCTGCGGCGCATCATGGAGCGCGCTTTCCGCGATACGCTCGGACAAGCGAACCGTCTCAAGGTGAACATGCGGCAAGGCGCATACGCGGTGGCCGTGGGCCGCGTGGCAGAAGCGACGAGTCTCCGCGGCGTCTACCCGTAACGCGCGAGCCTCGCGAGCCTGCTCGCTCCAGTCGATCACGGCCGCCGCGGGAGCATAGCGGCGCTCGAGCCGACCGCTGCTCGTCCCACGAGATCGTGCCGCGGTGACTTCGAGCATGCCGGATCGGTGGCGCCGGCATCGCCGGTCAAGAGGTACGCCTGGCAGCGGCAGCCGCCGAAATCAATGTCTTTGCGATCGCACGAGCGGCACGGCTCGGCCATCCATCCGGTCCCCCGGTAGGCGTTGAAGGCGGCCGAATGCTGCCAGATCTCCGCGAGCCCGCGCTCGCGCACGTTTTCGAACGTCAGCGTCGCGATGGCGGCCGCCGCCGGGCACGGCAAGACCCGGCCGTCGGGCGCGACGGTGAGGAAGCGGCTTGCCCAGCCGTGCATGCACGGCTTCGGAAAAACTTCGTAGTAGTCGGCGAGAACGTATGAGATCTCCATGCGCCCGCGCAGCCGCCCGCGCGCGCCCTGCACGCTCGCGGTTGCACGGTCGACCTGCTCCCGCGAGGGCAACAGCGCCGCGCGATTGCGAAGTCCCCACCCGTAAAATTGGGCGTTCGCCAATTCGAGCCGTTTGACACCGAAACGTTCCGCGAGCGCGATGACGTCGTCGATACCGTCGATGTTGCCCGCATGGAGCACGCAGTTGAGCGTCACCGCGACGTCTCGCTGGAGCGCCCGCACGAGGGCGTCAAGCTTGCGCTCGTGGACGGCGGCACCCGCGAAGGAATCGGCGAGCTGCGCGTGGGCGCCCTGCAGGCTGAGCTGGATGTGGTCGAGCCCGGCAAGCACGAGCCGGTCGAGCAACTCGTCGCTCAAAAACGTCCCCTGGGTGATGAGGTTCGTGTAGATCTCCCGCCGCCGCGCGCGTTCCACGATGGAGCACAGATCGTCCGGCCGCAGGGTCGGTTCGCCACCGGAGAGGTGCAGCTGCAAGATTCCGAGCGCCGCGGCCTCGTCGACGACCCGGCACCACGCGTCGGCGTCGAGCTCCGGCCTATATGCGGACAGGTCGAGCGGATTGTAACAGTAGGGGCATTGCAGGTTGCAGCGATAGGTCAGTTCGGCCAGCAGCGAGAGTGGGCGCGAAACCATCACGGCGCGGTCGCGGCCTCGGCGACCCACATCTTCTCAGCGAGCCGCTGCAACAGGTCTTCCACGTCGCTGCGGACGACCGCGTTGTCCATGCCGTAACGCTCGCCCAAGGCGGCAGCGATCGCATCGATCGTGCGCTTCCCATCGAGAAGCTCGACGATGGCGGCTGCGGAGTCATTGAGGTTCACGACGCCTTCGGGCACGAGCAGCACGCCCTGGCCGTCCGCGGATCGGCGAAACCGAACCCCCTGCGCCAGCGCCGGCGGGTTCAACCGATCCTCCCTTGACGCGTGGGACCGGCGCCGTACGCTGCCATCGTGGCGTCGAGCACCGCCCACAGGACATCGCACTTGAACTCGAGCGCGCGCACGCACGCATCCTGCAGGTCGAGAGTCGTCGCTTCTTCGAGCACCCACGAGAGCGCGTAGGCGGCATCGCGCGGCGCAAGCGTGAGACGGCGGCGGAAGTACGCAAGGCCGTGCTCGTCGATCCACGGATACTTCGTGGCGAGCACTTCGATGCGATGCGCCATGAGATCGGGAGCGAACAGCTCGGTGAGCGAAGAGGCGACGGCCACGACCCACGGCTGGGTGCGCGCCAGCGTCACGTACGCATCCACGGCGAAACGGGTTCCCGGGTGCACCTCAACTTCGGCCAGCACCTGCGCCTCGCTCAGTCCGACCGCGCGCGCGAGACCAAGCCAGGACTCGATGCCGCCTTCGTGCTCCGCGCTTCCGTCCTGGTCGATGATGCGCGTGATCCAGCGCCTGCGTTTCTCGCGATCGGGGAGGTGCGAGAGGATCGCCGCATCTTTGACCGGGATGTTCTTTTGATAGTAGTAACGGTTGGCGACCCAGCCGCGGATCTGTTCGCGCGTCAACACGCCTTCGTGCATCGCGCGGTGAAACGGATGCTTGTCGTGATAGCGCGACGCGCCGACGGCGCGCAGGCGCTCTTCGAAATGGTGGCGCAGCTCTGGTCCGCCGTGCATGCGGGTCGTCAAAGCTCGATCTCCAGGCCGTCGTCGCAGACAGCGAATCCGGCGCGCGCGAGCTCGTGCGCTGCTGCCGACGCCGGATCGAGGATGGGATTGGAATTGTTCACGTGCGTGACATAGCGGCGCTTGGCGCCCGTGCCTGCGACGCGCTCTAAAGAGCCGCCAGGGCCGCTCAGGGGCGCGTGACCCATCTCGCGCGAGGTGCGCGATCCCAATCCGAGGTCGACCATTTCTTCGTCGCTCCAGAAGGTCCCGTCCAGGAACGCTGCGTCCGCCTGCGCGAGCTCTCCCTCGAGCGCCGCGTCGAGTTCGAGGAAGATCGGCGCATACAGCACGCGCGCATTCCCCTGAGCCAAGACGAACGCCACGGCCGCACCGTCAGCCGGCGCGCCGCCCGCATACGATGGCAATCGACCCGAAACGGGGATCGCCCACACGTCGAGCTGCCCGCCGAACCGTGCGACCAATACCCGGCCGGCGACTGCATCGAACGTGTGCCAGCTATAGCGCGCGTCGAATTGGCCGAACATCGCGGCATCGCAGAGCGTCGTCTTCACGAGGCGAGTGGAGAAGATGTCGAGTTTTGCAGCTTGTCTGAACTCGAGCAGGCCGGCGACGTGATCGATGTTCGCATCGGTGAGCAAGAGCGCCGCTAGCGGACTCTCGCGGCGCAGGGCGGGCCGCAGCGACGGCGTCGACGCGAACTGCGCGCCGATATCGGCGCCTGCGTTGACTAAAACCCAACGCTCGCCGTCGCCGCTCGCCGCGAGCGCGGCAGTCGTACGCGATGGAATTCTCTTCGCGCGAGCGGAGTCGCAGTTCGGGCATCCGCAGTTCCACTGCGGGAGTCCGCCGCCGGCCGCGCTCCCTAGGGCTACGATTCGCATGATGCGGTGCGGAAAATGCATGAGCCACAGCGTTGCTGTGGCTCATGCGCTTTGGACCGGTCCGCCCTCAGACGGGCGTCCGCTCAGCGTCGTTCCCCAGGTATGCCGTCACCTCGGCTCCCAGGGCAATCACCGTGAAGTCGGGCTTCTGCCACGTTTGCATGGTGATCCACTCCTTCGCGCGTCCTCATCCGGAGAACTCAAAGCGCGTTTTCTTTTCATCGTACGGAGCTTCCTTTGGAAGGGAAATCCAAACTGACCAAGGGAAAATCCGGTCCCCGCTTGGGCCCGATTCATGCTCCGCGGAGCGAACGTATGCACGAGCAGGCCGAGGAGTGACGAGCAAATGGCACCATCGCCAAGGATCGGAATCGTGGGCGTCGGCCGCATGGGCGCGAACATCGGGCGCCGCCTCAAAGACGTCGGATATGCGGTGACTGCGGTCTACGACACGCGCCCCGAGGTGGCAAAGGAACTGGCCCAGGAGCTCGGCGCGAAGCCTGCGCAAACGCTGTCGCAGCTCAACGAGCTTTCGGACGTGGTAATCACCGTGGTCACCGACGATCAGGCGATGCGCTCCATCTACGCGACGTCGGGAGACAGCCTGCTCAACGGCGCGAAAGGCCACCTCTATGTGAACTGCGCGACGATATCGCCGTCGGTGCATGTCGAGGTCGAAAAGCTGACGGGCGAGCGCGGTGCGCACAGCCTGGAGGCGTGCATGGCAAGTTCGATACCGCAAGCGCGCGAAGGCACGCTCTATCTCATGGTGGGCGGCAGCAAAGAGGCCTTCGAGCGAGCCAAACCCATGCTCGAGCAGATGAGTTCGTCCTTGAAATTCGTGGGCAAGGCGGGTCAGGCGGCCAAAGTCAAAGCGCTCGTCAACATGGTCATGAACATCAACACGGCCGGACTCGCCGAGGGCCTGGGGTTGGCCGACGCGCTCGGCCTCGACCTGACGATGGTGCGTGAAGTGTTCTCGCAAACGGGCGCGGGATCGCGGGTGCTCGTCACCGACGGCGAAGACATGCAAAACCGAGCACACGATTGCTACTTCTCGGGGGCGCACGCGGCGAAAGATTCAGGCATCGCCGTCGCCCTGGCCCGAGAACAGGGGCTCGATCTGCCCCTCGCCGAGGCGACAAAAACGCAATTCGACAGAATGGTCGCGGAAGGGCTTGGCGAACTGGATAAGTCCGGCGTGGCCGAGCTGACCTTCTTGTCCCGACACGCTCGCCAGCACGCACGCACGTGATGCAGGCCGGTTTTTCCCTATTTCCATCGCCGCTCACCTTACAGGAGGAATGACATGGCGGTAGCTTCTCACACGAAGATCACCCCCACGATCAGCTCGGGCACCGCGGGACCGCTGGGCGCCGTCCATCTCCCGCGCCTCTGGACCAAGCTCACGCTTGCGTCGGCCGGGCTCTTGCCGGAAGGCTACGACGAGTGCGGTCCGGGATTCGATGCGCTCACGATCAGCAACCTCGGACTCAACAAGGATGAGGTCATCACCTACGTGCGTACGCGCAAGCCGACCTACGTGGAATTTGAAGAGTGGGTCCGCACGAAGGGCAAGACCGATCCCGAAACGATCAAGAAGCACAACGCCGCCGTCCACGGCTACCATCACGCAGACGACAAGGCGGCGCACATGCGCCAGGACATGGGCCTGCCGCACCAGCACGTCAAAGACGCCGTGACGCTCAACATGCTCGAGGATCTGCACGAGTTGCACCAGACGGTCACCAAGTAGCAGCACCGCCAAGCGAAAGACGCGCGACTTCATGCCGCGCGTCTTTGTTTTTGTGGCGCACATAAATGTGCGCCGCTACATTACAAGAGTCCGGGTTACACCTCTAAGAAGGCCTTCGCGTGGGCGAGATAGCGCTCGAATGCGGTGCGGTGCAAGTTGTGTCCCTGGTCGTCGAAAGGAACGATCGTGACGTTGGGACCCGCTTGTGCCCGCAAGAACGCGAGGTCTTCTTCGCTCATTACGGATTCTGCCGGGGCGGCCGCCAACATGAGTATGCGCGTCGGGTAGTCGACCAGGGACGGGCGCAGATCCCAGCCGCCCTCGTCCACACGGTTCTCACTTCCGAGCCTCGCGATCGTCTGGGCGCGCATGCGCTTCACGGCATGCAGTTTTCCTTCAACGTCGAGTTCGTGCCAGGACGACAGGCGCTCGCGCAGATCCGCCTCGAGCGCGGCGGGAGACAGGGCAAAATCGCGCTCGACGTCGTCGAGATATTCTTTGCGCCAAATGCCCGCCGGCACGTATAGCATGGGATCGACCGCCACGACGCGCATCGCAAACCGTTCCCTGCCGCCGAGCACGGCCACAGCACCGCCCCACGAATGACCGATGAGGTTCACGGGTTCGCCGATCGCGTTCGCCACCGCACGTAAATCCTCGAGACTTTGCGCCAGCGTCATTGGCCCGGGCACGTCGGACGAGTCGCCGTGGCCGCGCTGATCGTAGGCGAAGACGCGGAAGGATCGTTCGAGTGCCAGCGCGGTCCGCTCCCACGAACGTCGCGAACTGGTGATGCCGTGAACGCAGACCACCGCGGGTCCGGCCGCGCCCCACGATTGCAGGGTGGTGAACGCGCCGTCGTTCAGAGCGACTTTCTGTTCCATCCTCGTCCCGCTTCGAGAGAGCGATAAGCGAGGCCCTGTGCGAATGAGCGGCGATGCCTTTCGGCGACGACGTGTTGTCGGGTCTTAGCGCACGCCCGAAGACGCTCCCCGCGAAATATTTCTACGACGAGCTGGGTTCGCTGTTATTCGAAGCGATCTCGGCGTTACCCGAATACTACCTCACCCGGGCGGAAGCCGAGATTTTTGCGACGCATGCCGATGAGATCGTGGAGCGGGCGGGCTTGGAGCGGCTCGTAGAGCTCGGCGGCGGCAGCGCGACGAAGACGCGCTACCTCATCGAAGCGGCGCTGCGCAAGCGCGCGGCGTTGAGCTACAGCTCGATCGATATCTCTGAAGCCGCTCTCGAGGCTTCCTCGCGGGCGTTGCGATCGGAGTATCCGACGTTGAACGTGCGCGGCTATCGAGGTGAGTATTTCGAAGGATTGCGCCGAATGGCTGCGCAGGAGGGCGAAGTCGGCGGGCGTACGCTCGTGCTCTTCCTCGGCTCGAACATCGGCAACTTCGACCCGCCCGAAGCACGGCGTTTCCTGAAGGCGATTCGCGACGTGTTGCGGCCGGGTGATGCACTGCTGCTCGGCACCGACTTGAAGAAGGACCGAAAAGATCTCGAAGCCGCATACGACGACGAGCTCGGCGTCACAGCCGCCTTCAACGCGAACATCCTCGGCCGCATCAATCGTGAGCTTGGAGGCCACTTCGCGGTGCGCCGGTTCAAGCACCGCGCTTTCTACAACGAGCCGGATGGCCGGGTCGAGATGCACTTGGAGAGCCTCGTCGACCAGACGATCGGCGTCGACGCGCTCTCCGCGCACTTCAGTTTCAAAGCAGGGGAGACGATCCACACGGAATCGTCGTACAAATTCTCCATAGAAGAGGTCGAGCAACTGGCGCGTTTTGCCGGCTTCGAGCTCGAGACGTCATGGTTCGATGCGCAGCGGCGCTTTGCGTGCAATCTCCTGCGCGCCTCCTGATCGAACGTCGCAAAATATAGTGTAGTTCATGCGCGGCGCCAGGTTTGCGAGCGCCGCTCGAGGGCGCGCAAGCCGAAATCGACGGCGTACGCGAGGAGCACCGCGGTCAGAGCGCCCGCGACCGCCTTGGCGGGATAATCATGCTCGATGCCGTCGAGCACGAGCACTCCCAGGCCTCCTGCATTGACCCAGGCGGCGATAGTGGCGATGCCGATAATCGAAACGGTCGCGAGGCGCACCCCGGCGAGGAACACCGGCAATGCCAAAGGGCGCTCGATGCGCCAGAGGATCTGCGCCTCGTTCATGCCCGTGCCTCGCGCGGCCTCGACCACGGCCCGGTCGACGCCCCGCAAAGCGACGACCGTGTTGCGCACGAGGACCATCTGCGCGTAGGCGGCAAGCCCGACGACCGCAGTCCAAAACCCCAAGCCCAGGATGGGGATGAGCAGCGCGAAGAGCGCGATGCTCGGAATCGTGTAGATAACGCTGCCGAGGCCGAGCGCGAGCGGAGCCCAGCGGGCGTAGCGCGCGCACCATATCCCGACCGGTACCGCGAAAAGCAAGGCCAGAGCGAGGGACGTCACCGTGAGGGCGAGATGTTGAAGCAGCAGCTGGCCGATGAGTCCAAGATGACGAGCGGCGTACTCGAGCACGTCGTCAGCTGCCGGCCGCGCGCGCAGCGGCGAGCATGGATGCAAGCGTGAGAGTTCCCAGAGGACGCCCGTCGTCGCCAATCACGGGCAGTCGCAGGGTTCCCGATGCCAGCATGACGGACAGAACCGACCGCAAGTCGTCGTCAAAGCGCACCGCCGCGGGGCTTGCGGGGCCGGAATCTTGCTCGAGCGCGGCATCGCGCACTTTCATCACGCTGAAGCGCCGGACGACGTCGTTCGCATTGACGAGTTCGGCGACGAAACCGTCCGCAGGTTTGGCGAGGATCGCGATAGGGCGGCCGTGCTGCACGACCCGGCCTTCGCGCATGACGACGATCTCATCGGCAAGCCTCAGCGCTTCGTCCACGTCGTGCGTCACGAACAGCACCGTCTTGTGCAAGCGCCCTTGCACCCCGTGCAGCTCGGCTTGCAATCGCGCCCGCTCGATGGCGTCGAGCGCGCCGAACGGCTCGTCCATCAGCAAGATCTGCTGATCGGCTGCGAGCGCTCTCGCGATGCCCACCCGTTGTTGTTGCCCGCCCGAGAGCGCGGCCGGATAACGCGCGCCGAACTCGCGCGCCGGCAGCCGCACGAGCTCCAGCATTTCCGACACCCGTGCCTCGATCTGTGCGGGGGGCCACCTCATGAGCGATGGCACGACAGCGACGTTTTGGGCGACGCTCATGTGCGGGAACAAGCCGATCTGCTGGATGACATAGCCGATGCTCCGACGCAGAGCGGTCGCGTCGCGCGTCGCGATGCCGGCACCGTCGACCTCGACATCGCCGCTGGTCGGATCCACCAGCCGGTTCACCATTTTGAGAAGCGTCGTCTTTCCGCAGCCCGACGGTCCAAGGAGCACGACAAAACTGCCACGCGCGACCTCGAAGCTGACGTCGTCGATGACGCGCTGGCGATCGCCGTAGGCTTTGCTGACGTGGTTGAACCGGACGCCGGGGACGTCGCTCACGACGTGCGGGGGACGAGCCTTATGACGTTCAGAAAATCAGCCGCCACGTCCGCCGGTTCTTCGTGCCCTCCATCCACGCGCCAATTGAGATGCCGCATGGTCCGATCGGTCAGGTGCGGCGCGAGAGGATTGAGCATGCCGGGGATGCGCGGGAAACGCGCCAGCGCGTCGTTGCGCACCACGGGCGCGACTTCGTACGGCGGGAAGAAATGCTTGTCGTCTTCGAGCACGGCTAGGTGATATGCATCGATCTGCCCGTCGGTTCCAAATGCGACGACGACGTCGACTTGACCATCCAAGAGCGCTTTGTATTTCAGGCCGATATCGATGAGCGTGATCGCCGCGAACCGGAAACCGCCGTAAGCCTTTTGCAGGCCGGGCAAGCCATCAGGCCGGTCCGTGAATTCCGGTACGGCGCCAAGACGCAGACGGGGCGCGAGCCGCGCGCAATCGGAGAGGGTCACAAGACCAAAGCGTCGCGACATCGCTTGGGTCGTCGCCAGCGCTTGCGTGTCGTTCATCGGCGCCGGCAGCAACCACGTCAAGTCGTAGCGCTCTCGGTAGAGCCGCTTCACGGTGTCGTAGACCACAAGCCTGTCATGGATCGGTGCACGCTTGAGCTGCGTGAGCAACGCGGTACCGGTGTACTCAGGGTAGCAATCGATCGCCCCCCGCAGGAGCGATGCCATCGCGATGTTCGTGCCGCCGAGATCGAGCTTGCGCGCGACCTGATAGCCGCCATGCTCGAGCAGCTGCGCGTACATCTCGCCGAGCAGCAGCTCCTCCGTGAAGTTCTTCGAACCGATGCCAAGCGCGGCACCTCGATGCGCGCATGCGCTCAAGGTCGCGACGCCGCCGAGCAGGGCGAGCGCTTGGGCTCGCGTCAGCTTAGCGGGCACCGGCGGCATACCCGATACGATGCGCGCTCGCAAGGAAAAGCGCGCTTGCGAGAACTTCGACGCAGAACGCGAGCACAGCCACGCTCACCGCGCCCAACAGCAACTGGCGCATGTCGTTGTTCGCGAGACCATCCAAGATGAACGTGCCCAACCCGCCGGCCCCGATGAACGCGGCGAGCGTCGCCGAGGCGATCACTTCGACCGCGCTTGTCCTCAGGCCGGCGATTACGACGGGCGCCGCGAGCGGAGCCTCGACCCGCGCGAGCAACTGCGCGGGCCGCATGCCCATGCCCAGGGCGGCTTCCCGGATGGGCGCAGCGACGCCGCGCAAGGCGACGTCGGTGTTGATGAGAATCGGCGGAAACGCGAGCAGCGCGAGCGCGACCAGCGCCGGCCAGAAACCAAGTCCCAAGAGCGGGAGCATGAAGGCCAAGACGGCGAGACTGGGCACCACGCGTAGCGCCGTCACGACGCCGACGACCGAGCGCCCCGCTTCGCTGCGCGATGTCCACACCCCGAGCGGCAGACCGACGATCGCAGCCACAGCCAGCGCCGCCGCGCACAAGACGACGTGCTGGCGCACAGCGAGTCCCAGGTCGTTCGCATGTGCGAGCGCGTAGGCCCACGTTTGTGCGAGCAGCATGAGCGCCCGCAATTCTGCGCGCCGCGTGCGGACACCCGCAGATTGAGCCGTGAAGCGGAAGGCCCCGCAGCCTGCTGCGCCAAGTGACGCCGCTATGGAAGTCTACATTCTGCGCCACGGCATGGCGCAGGAGCGCGACGCGAAGAAGTATCCCGACGACCGCCTACGGCCCCTGACCATCGAGGGACTGGAACGGATGCGCGAGATCGTGCGCGGCCTGTTGAAGATCGGCGCCGAGTTTGACGCGATCTACGACAGCGGGTACACGCGCGCGCGTCAGACCGCAGAGGTCGTCACGGATGCCTACCGGATCGACAATCGCGACATCCAGACGAGCCCCGCGCTCGAACCCGATCACGATCCCTCCGAAGTGCTCGAGCTGCTGACGGCGAATCGCTCGAACAAACGGATCCTGCTCGTCGGCCACGAGCCGCATCTTTCAAAGACCGTCGCGTTCCTCATCGGGCTGCGCAGCGGCGGCGCCATCGACTTCAAAAAGGGCGCGGTCTGTCGCATCGACCTCGGCGATCTTAAAAAAGGGGCAGGGACACTCGTGTGGCTGCTGCCGCCAAAAGTCTTGCGGAAGATCCGCTGATCTACGCGCTCCGCTCGCGCGCGCGCTCCAGCTCCTCGCGCACCCGAGCATCCGAGACCTCTCCGAACGAGAAATAGAACCTGCCGACGGCGAAGGGCAGATCGCGCGACGCGACGAGCACGACGAGCTCGTCGCAGTGGGGCCGCAGCAACGCCGCACAGTCGGCGGGAGCGACGGGGACGGCGACCGTGATGAAATTGGCGTTGCGCTTGCGTGCGGCGGCCACCGCGCACAGCATCGTCGCGGAGGTCGCGATCCCATCGTCGACGATGATGACCGGCCGCCCTTGGATCTCCAGCGCAGGTTGATCTCCGCGCAATCGTTGTTCGAGCGCCGCGGCTTGCTCGCGCGCAGCCGCGAACAACGCGGTGACGACGTGCTTCGGCAATCCGGCGGCGTGTTCGGTCGTCACCCCATCGCCGTCAGCGCACACCGCGCCGATCGCCAGCTCCGGTTGCATGGGGTGGCCCACTTTGCGCACCACGATGACGTCGAGCGAAGCGTGAACGGCGCCTGCGACCGCTGCGGCCACGACGACCCCGCCGCGGGCGATACCGAGCACGACGCAGCGATCTCTTGGGTAGAGCGCGCGGGCGAGCATGAGACCGGCCGCGCGCCGGTCGTAAAATGGCAACGCAGGCGTTCCGCTTATGCCTTCCACCGCTTGCTTTCCGGAGAGCGGCGCATCATGCGCCGCCCCTTACGATTGTTCTCGCTCGAAAGTCGATTGAAACGAGCGAACGCCGAACTGCCGGCCGAATTTCTGCTCCACCACGTAGGTCGAGATCGCATTCGCCTGCTCCTCGCCCAAGCCGACGAAGCGCACGCCGTATCTCGTCTGGTAACTCGAGCTGCCGGCATTCGCATACACGACGCGGCCACGCGCATCGACCCGGCGCCCGACGCCTAAGGTCAACGCCAAGCTCACCACATCTCCCGGTTTGAGCTTCACGTGCGTGCGCACGCATGCACCGCCGGCCGAGATGTCTTCGAGCATGGCCTTTTGCTGCAGAGAGCGGGGCGTGTCGAGCTGCAGCGGCTCGCTGATCATCACGCGTGGATGGGCCCGTGGTTGGCGGACGATCCGCACCACAGCCTTACGAAGGGAGAAGAAGAATGGCATGACCCCTCTGTGGACCAACTCGTTGGTAAATTACTGACTTATCCGGACGCCGAGCCGTCCCTCTCATCATCATAAACAAGAGGCGCGTGCTGTGCAAGGAAGCCCTAGGCAGTAGGGGCTTTCAACCCAGGTCGTCTCCGTTTTAGCCGATGCGGCGGGGGATGAGCTCGTTCGGTCTGAGCAGATTGCCGTCCAGCACGAAAGAGCTCGTGTGCAGGGTCCGTGCGGCCCGTTTGTAGCGAGAGACATTGGATGCGACCGCCGCGTACGAAGGCAATGGCGTCCTCGAACTGCGCAATCCGACGACCGTCAGCGTGACCTGACCGTCGCTGCGCGCACCGTTGCCCACGTCGATGAGCGGGAGCTCCCGACTCACGTGCAAAGCGGCGACCTTGCGTTCGAAATCTCGGATGACCGCATCCGCGATCAGTTCGGCCTTGGCTTCCGAGCACAAGAGGATGAAGTTGACGCCGCCGAGGTGGCCCACGAGGGAATGCGCGCCGTCCAATGCCTTTGCGCTCGCCGCGAGCGTCTCGGCAAGCACGTTGATGATCTCATCGCCGCGGCCGAACCCGAAACGCTCGTTGTAGTGCCGCAAGTGATTGATGTCCACGTGCAGGAGGGCGAACGGTACGGTGCTCGTCGCGCGGCGTTCGATCTCTTGCTGCACGAGCATGCGCCCCGGCAGACCGGTGAGCGGATTGGAATAGCGCGACACCGAGGCTTGGAACTCGGTCATCGTGTGAAGCAGATCGCGCACCGAGACCACGCCGGCATAAGCGCCGTTCTCTAAGACCACGATTTCGTCGTACATCTCCGAGCGGCGCCGGTGCACGACCTTGCGCGCCACGTCGTCGATCGAATCGTTGATGTCCACCGCGAGGTACGCGTCGTCCATGACGAGACGCACCGGGCGTTTGGCATAGATCGAATAGCCGAACTGGTGCGACAAGCGCTCGTAAAGCTTCGTGCGGCTGACCAGACCAAGCGGAACGCCGGCGTCGGTCAAGACCACGCTGTCGAGGTCGGGGTTGCGGTCGAAGATCTCCATGACTTCCATGGTGTATGCGCTCGGCGAGAGCGCGGGCGCGCGGCGCGTCACCGCGCTGACGGTCGTGCGCTTGGGCATGGGCGCGGTGCGGCTGGCCGAGGCGCGCTCGCGGATGAATGCGGCGATCTCGGGCTTCGGTTCGGCAAAGACAGAGGATGGCCGCGCGAGCAGGAACCCTTGGCCGTACTCCACGCCGATCTCGATGAGCGTGGCGAGCTCCTCTACGGTCTCGATGCCCTCTGCCAGCACCTTGGCGTCGATCCGGCGCGCAAAGATGATGATCGCCGAGACGAGCGCGTTCTTCGCGCGGTCGCGGTCGATGTCGCGCACGAGCGCGATATCGAGCTTGATGAAGTGCGGCCGCACTTCCGTGACGGCACGGAGGCTGTTATGGCCCGCGCCGGCATCATCGATCGCGACCTTGAAGCCCTGGCGGTTGTAGTGCTGCAGCGTGCGCTTGAAGAGATCGAAGTCGTCGATGGCCTGCTTCTCGGTGATCTCCAAGACGATGCGGTCCTGGGCCAGCCGGTTTTGGTCGACGACGTCACGCGAGAGCGCCTCGTTGCGCTCCTCGAACACGCGTGGGCTGATGTTGAGGAACAAATAGCAACCGGGCGGGATGCCCGAGGCGTTTGCGATGGCGCGGAATCGACAGATCCGCTCCAGCTGCGCGGCGACGCCCCGCTCGGCCGCCGTCGAGAAAAGCGCGTCTGCGCTTTCTAGGCGGGTACCGATGGGCCCGCGCGAGAGCGCTTCGTAGCCGAGAATGCTTCCGTCGGACAGCGAGACGATGGGTTGGAAGAGCGTGCGTATGCGCCCCTCTTTGAGCAGACGGTCGAAATCGTCGCCGCCCGCTTCGGGAGTCTGGTTGAGCGGTTCGTCGACGACCGCCGTCTGCGGAGGCGAAGGGTCGCTTTGCATCGCTTCCAGTTCGGCGCCTTGAGGCAACGGCGCGGTGTCGCCTGTGACGAAACCTAACAGGCGCCGAAAGCGATAGTTAAAGGTAGGCGAACTCATTGCGGGCCTCATTTTCTCATCGGCTTCCCCTCGGCATATGTGTAGCGCCGGGCCTTCCTCCCGCCGCCCTCCCGAACGCTCCATATGAAGGGCGGACCATCAGAATGCGAAACCCTCGACCGCATGAGCCACGATAAGGCGCGTTTGGAGCGGCCTTTGGTGCGCGACGGGGAGCGCCTCCGGGTTGCCTCGTGGGACGAGGCGCTCGACCGGGCCGCCGCCGGATTTGCCGCAGCCAAACGTATGGGCGGTCCAAACGCCTTCGGGTTGTTCAGCTGCTCCAAGACGACCAACGAGCTGAATTTTCTCTCGCAGAAATTTGCTCGCGTCGTGATGGGGTGCAACAACGTCGACAGCTGCAACCGCACCTGACACGCTCCCAGCGTCGCCGGTCTGGCGGCGGTCTTCGGAGCCGGCGGGGGCACGAACTCGTATCAGGAGGTCGAACAGACCGACCTGATCATCTTATGGGGTTCGAATGCGCGCGAGACGCATCCGATCTTCTTCCATCACGTCCTGCGCGCCGTCCGCAATGGCGCTCGCTTGATCGTGGTGGATCCTCGCCGGACGGCGACCGCCGCCTGGGCCGATACCTGGCTCGGGCTGGACGTCGGCTCCGACATCGCGCTCTCCAACGGGATGGCGCACGAGATCCTCGAGCGCGGGCTCGAGCATCGCGAGTTCATCGAACATGCGACGATCGGTTTTGCAGAGTATCGCGCGTCGCTCGACTCGTACACCCCGCAGGTGGCCACGCGCATGACGGGCGTGCCCGCGAACGTCATCGGGGAGGTGGCGCGCGCGTATGCGCAAGCCGACAAGGCGCTGATCTGCTGGACGCTCGGGATAACCGAGCACCACAACGCGGTCGACAATGTCTTCGCGCTCATCAACCTCGCGCTCTTGACCGGTAAAGTAGGACGGTACGGATGCGGTCTCAACCCGCTGCGCGGGCAGAACAACGTGCAGGGCGGCGGCGACATGGGCGCCATTCCCCACCATCTCCCGGGCTTCCAAGACATCACCGACGACGCGTTGCGCGCGAAATTCGAGCGCGCGTGGGGCGCGTCGATCCCTGCGAAACGTGGCCTGCGGCTGAACGAGATGTTCGAAGCCATCGAGCGCGGCGAGCTGCGCGCGCTCTACGTCATCGGCGAGAATCCGCTCGTCTCCGAAGCGGACCGCAACCGCGCGTCACACCTGTTGGCCAGCGTCGAACACCTCGTCGTCCAAGACATCTTCCTCACGCAGACCGCGGAGCTCGCGGACGTCGTGCTCCCCGCTGCCGCCGGCTGGTGCGAGACCGAGGGCACGGTGACGAGCAGCGAACGCCGGGTCCAGCGCGTGCGCAAGCTGCTCGATCCGCCGGGCGAGGCGCGCGATGACCTCGAGATCGTCTGCGACATCGCCCGCCGTCTGGGCACGGATCTGGGGCGGCCGAGCGCGCAGCAAGTGTGGGATGAGCTCCGGACGCTCAGCCCCATGCATGCCGGCATGTCGTACGCTCGACTTGAAGCGTGTTCGGGATTGCAGTGGCCCTGCTATGACGAACAGCACCCGGGGGAGCTCTTCTTGCACGCGCGCCTGTGGGAAGATCCGGTGCGCGGACCCAAAGCGCCCTTCCACGCGGTCGAGCAGGAAGATCCGGTCGACACGCTCTCCGACGAATATCCCATCCGCCTCACGACGGGCCGGCGGCTCGACTCGTTCAACTCCGGCGTGCAAAGCGGCCTCTATTCCTCACCGCTGCGGCGCGGAGAATCGTTCGACATCGCTCCCGAAGACGCGGAGCGCTACGGTGTGGCCGAAGGGGAACGGGTGCGCGTGAGCTCGCGACGCGGCAGCGTGACGGTCCCGGTGCACGTGGATCCGGGCCTGCGACCGGGGTTGGCGTTCATGACCTTTCACTTCGACGACGTCGCGACCAACGTGCTCACGATCGAAGCGAACGATCCGAAATCGGGCACCGCGGAATTCAAAGCTTCCGCAGTGCGCCTGGAGAAACTCGAAAGCCCGATGCAGGTCTCTTGAGTGGATCTTCATTTCACGGCCGATCGCGCGACGGCCGCCGAACGCGCCGCGGTCGACGCGGTTCTCGGCGCACCGGCCTCGCGTTGGGAAGGCGCACCTCGTGTTGGCCAGGACGATCACGTGGCGGTCGGCGGAGACCAAGCGAGAGCGCAGCGCCATCGCCTGTTGCCGGCGCTGCATGGTCTCAGCGATCGCATCGGATGGATCTCTCCCGGCGCGCTCAACTACGTATGCGAGCGCTTGCGGGTTCCGCCGGCCGATGCTTATGGCGTTGCGAGCTTCTACGCGCTTTTTTCCACGACGCCGCGAGCGCCGCAGATCCTGCACGTGTGCGACGACATCGCCTGCCGGCTGGCGGGTGCGGAAGAACTGTGCGCGCAGCTTGAGCAAAAGCTCGGTCCGCCGCACGAGCCGCTGCCGCAGCAGCAAAGCGCGTGTTGGACGCGCAGCCCGTGCTTGGGGATGTGCGACCGCGCGCCCGCGGCGCTCTTCATCGCCGCCGACCCAGGCGGCTCGCCGCGCGGGGAGCCGCTCGGTGAGGTGGACCGCCCGCGCCTCGAGCAGGCATTGCTGTCCGAGGACCGCCCGCCGGCGCAGCCCGCACGCGCGACCGTGGCCGGCACGCAGCGCACGCTACTGCGCCGCATAGGCAAGATCGACCCCGAGAGCATCGGCGACTATCGAAAAGCCGGCGGGTTTACCGCGCTGCGGCGCGCGATCGAGATCGGACCTGCGGGGATCATCCATGAAGTGGACGTCGCGAAACTCACAGGACGCGGCGGCGCCGCATTTCCCACCGCGCGCAAGTGGGAAGCAGTCGCGCGCGAACCCGCGCGTCCCCACTATCTGATCTGCAACGCGGACGAGTCCGAGCCGGGGACGTTCAAAGACCGGGTCATCATGGAAGAAGATCCCTTCGCCGTGATCGAGGCGATGACGATCGCAGCGATCGCCGGCGGATGCGAGCGCGGCTATCTGTACGTCCGCGGCGAGTACCCCCTCGCAAGCTCACGGCTGCAAAAAGCGATCGACGAGGCCCGCGCCGCCGGAATGCTCGGCGATGGCATCTGCGGTTCGCCGTTGCGTTTCGATATCGAGATGCGCCGCGGCGCCGGAGCGTATATCTGCGGCGAAGAGACAGCGCTGTTCAATTCGATCGAGGGTCTGCGCGGCGAGCCCCGCAACAAACCGCCGTTCCCCGTGCGCAAAGGCCTTTTCGGCAAGCCGACCATCGTGAACAACGTCGAGACGCTTGCGAACGTGATCGAGATCGTGGCCAAGGGCGGCGAAGCCTTCGCTTCGGTCGGCACGCCGGGCTCGACCGGCACGAAGCTCTTCTGCCTGTGCGGCCACATCGCGCGCCCTGGCCTGTACGAGGTCCCCTTGGGCACGATGTTGGCCGAGCTGCTCGCGCTCGCCGGCGGCGTGCGTGGCGGCAAGCGTTTGCAGGCCGTTCTCCTCGGCGGCGCCGCCGGCTCGTTCCTCACGCCCGCAGAGATCGGCGTGCCGCTGTCCTTCGAGGGCGCACGGGCCATCGGCGCCACGCTCGGTTCCGGCGTCGTCATGGTCTTGGACGAAACGGCGGATCTCGGCGGGATCCTCGTGCGCATCGCCGCGTTCTTCCGCGACGAATCGTGCGGCCAATGCGTGCCGTGCCGGGTGGGCACCGTGCGGCAAGAGGAGCTGCTGCACCGCCTGCGGCGCGGGCGTCCGCTTGGTTCCGCGACGCAGGAACGCGATCTCCTCGCACAGATCGGACAGGTCATGCGCGACGCGTCGATCTGCGGCCTCGGGCAAACAGCATCGAGCGCGATCGAGTCGGCGCTCTCCAAGTTCGAGGTGTTCAACCGTGCCTGACGTGACGATCGAGATCGACGGTAAGGCGGTGAGCGTGCCCGAGGGTGCGACCATCCTGGCCGCGTGCCGCGCGGCCGGTATCGACACCCCCACGCTCTGCTATCTCGAAAACCTCACGCCCGTCAACGTGTGTCGCGTCTGCGTGGTGGAGCTGGAAGGCTCGCGCACGCTCGTTCCGTCGTGCTCGCGTCAGGCCGAGAGCGGCATGAAGGTCAAGACGGATTCCGCGCGCGTGCGGACGAGCCGGACGATGGTGCTTGAATTCCTCGCGTCTTCGGTGGACGTATCGCTCGCCGACGACCTGCAACGGCAGATGCGCCGTTACGGCGCGCAGCCGGGCCGGTACGGACCACCTGCGCCGCCTCCCAAAGCCGATCAGCGCGATGCGAGCGTCGCAGGCCATCACGATCCACCGTCCGGCGACGCCGCGCACACCGTCGCGCAACCGGTGAAGCGCGACAACGAGCTGTACGTGCGCGACTACACGAAGTGCATTCTCTGCTACAAATGCGTCGAAGCCTGCGGCAGCGACGCGCAGAACACGTTCGCGATCGCGGTGGCCGGACGCGGCTTCGATGCGCGCATCTCCACGGAACACGCCGTACCGCTGCCGGATTCGGCGTGCGTCTATTGCGGCAACTGCATCGGCGTCTGTCCGACGGGCGCGCTCATGTTCGTCACCGAGCACGATCGGCGCGCGCAGGGGACCTGGGATCCGTCGCGCCAGAACAAAGGCGAGACGATTTGCCCCTATTGCGGCGTGGGCTGCAATTTGGAAGTGTCGACGCAGGACGGGGAGATCGTTAAGGTGATGTCACCGCTCGAAAGCGGCGTGACGAACGGCCATTTGTGCATCAAAGGCCGGTTCGGCTGGCAGTTCGTGGGCAAGAGACGCTAGGGCCGGCTATTTGTTGAAATAGTCTGCGTTGATCTGCGTGAAGTTCTTCCATTCTTCGGGCACTTCGGTTTCATTGTAGATGGCATTCACCGGGCACGCGGCCACGCAGGCGCCGCAGTCGATGCACACGCTGGGATCGATGTAGAGCTGGGGGTCCTCGTCGTTACCCTTGATGCAATCGACCGGGCACACGTCGATGCACGACTTGTCCTTGACGGTGATGCACGGCTGGGTTATAACGTAGGTCATGCAAGCGGCTTCTGGTTGTGGTTGAGCGGACCCTACTATAGCTTGCGCGTGAGGATCGCGGCGCCCGCGATGTCTTGTGCGAAATGTCCAATCATGCACGGGTAGAGCGAACCCGTCGCCAAGAACACGGCAGCGTACAGGCCGCCGCTGATGGTGGCGTTCACGACGCCGGCGCGGCCTTGATAGGCGTGGGCGAACCCAAACGCGAGCGTCGAAGCGATGACGCCGAAGAGCACGTCGCCCGTCAAGCGTGCGACGGCCCAGAGCGCGTAGCCGCGATACAAGAACTCTTCGCAGATGCCGGCGCTGGCGGCCACGATCCAAAACAGCGCCCACTCGGCCCGGGTTTCGGGCACGACGGCTCGCAAGGCGAGCGCATAGTCGGGCGAGAGCGCGCGCGGCGCGCCGCTCAGCATCGCTAAAACGGGCCCGACGAGCGCGATGCCGCCGGCCGCAAGCTGCCATGGCTGATGCGGCGCGACCAATCCGACATCGCGCGCACCGAAACCGTGCAAGCGAAGGGCGTACGCGGCGAGAGCCGTAACTGACCAGAGTATCACGATCGTTCGGCCGTAACGGAAGAGCTTCGCGTTCGGAGACGGCGTCGCCGCACGCAAGCGGCGACCGGCCAGCGCCGAGTTGATCGGCAGCGCCGCGATGAGGATCACAAGGGTGACGAACGTAAAGATGGAGGGGTGGAGCATCACCCGGCGGGTTTTCGCCGCGCGACCGGTTGCCCTGGCGAAGCCGGCAGGGCCGCGATGAACCGGCGCGTGCTCGGCATCCTCTCGCTCGGACATCTCACGGTGGACGTGAGTGCGGGCGGTCTGCCGGCGATTCTGCCGTACCTCAAAGCCGAGTTCGGCTTCTCGTATTTCTGGCTCGCCGCGCTCGTCATGATTTCGGGAGTGACCTCCTCCATCATGCAACCGGTTTTCGGCCTCGCGACGGATCATCTGCGCACGCGATTCTTGCTGCCGCTCGGCGTTGTGTTGTCACTTGCCGCTTTCGGCGGCGTCGGCGCCGCAAGCTCGTATGCGCTCGTCGTGCTCTTCGTCGCGCTCGCTGGTATCGGCTCAGCGATGTATCACCCGGAAGCCTCGAAGTCGGCCCGTACCGTTTCCGGCCGCCTGCCCGCAACCGCGAACTCCGTGTTCGCCGTCGGCGGGAACATCGGGGTCGCGATCGGGCCGCCGCTCGTCATCGGGCTGATCGCGTGGCGCGGCTTGCACGGCACGCTGTTGCTCGCCCTCCCGGCGCTGCTCGTCGCGCTCGTCGTCGCGTCCGTCGTCCCCGCGCTTTCCCGCGCGCACGATCTCCACGAAGCGCAGCTGCGGTCCATGCCGCGCAACCCCTGGCCGAAAGCGATCAACCTGCTCATCGCGGTCACTGCTTTGCGATCGGCCGTCTACGGCGGAGTTCTGACCTTCGTGCCGCTCTACGCCGTGAACGTCTTGCACGAACCGGCCAGCCGAAACGGGATGCTCTTGTTCGTCTTCCTCGCGACAGGCGCCGTGGCCAACCTGCTCGCGGGCCCGCTCGCCGACCGGTTCGGCGCGAAGCAGGTGATGAGCGTGAGCTTGGGCTTTTCCCCGTTCGCGCTGGCGGTGTACCTGTGGTCCTCAGGCCTGCTCGCGCTCGCCGCGCTCGGGTTGACCGGCGCGCTCATCATCGGCACGCTTTCGACGACCGTCATCATGGGCATGGAGTACATGCCCAATAGAGTGGGGCTCGCGTCGGCACTGCTCATCGGGCTCTCGACCGGCCTTGGCGGCTTGTGTGTGGGCGCGCTCGGCAAGGTCGCAGACTCGGTCGGGTTGGGCATCGCGCTTTGGTGCCTTGTCGGCATCGCCGCACTTTCGTACGGCCTCACGTTCGCTTTGCCCGCAGCCGAACGGATCGCACGCCTTCCCGATCCCGCGACGTACCCCGCCGACCTACGGGCACGCTAGACGCGCCGTGGCCGACAAAACCGAACTGTTGCTCATCGACGTCTATTCGCTCGTCTACCGAGCCTTCTTCGCATTGCCGCCGCTCTCGACGTCGAGCGGTCGCCCCGTCAATGCGGCTTACGGCTTCCAGCGCATGCTCAACCGCTTCCTGAGAGAGGAACGGCCCTCGCATGTCGTGGCTTGTTTCGACGCGGGCATTCCGCCCGAGCGCTTGGCCGCGGTGCCCGAATACAAAGCCCAGCGACCCGACACGCCCGACGACCTGCGCCCGCAGTTCGAGCTCGTGCGCCGCATCCTTCAGGGCTATGGCATCCCGATCGTGGAGATCGAAGACGAAGAGGCCGATGATTGTATCGCCACAATCGCGACCCTCGCGCGCGAGCAGCAGCTTGACACGGTCGTCGTCTCGGGCGACCTCGATCTGTTGCAGCTCGTCGATCGGCACTGCACCATCGTCGTCACCAAGCGCGGGATCACCGATCTCGTCCGCTACGACGAAGCGGCGGTACGCGAGCGCTACGGACTCTCACCCGAACAGCTGCCGGACTACCGCGGACTAAAAGGGGATCCGTCGGACAACCTTCCGGGAGTCCCCGGCATCGGCGAGAAAACCGCCACGAAGCTCATCGCGGAGTTCGGCTCGCTCGACGCGCTACTCGCCAACCTCGACGCCGTCACGCCCAAACGCATCGCGGAGCTGCTGCGCACGCATGCCGACAAGGCGCGCGCATGCCGCGCCGTCTCGACAGCCAAGCGCGACCTCGCCATCGCCCCCGATTGGGAGGGCTGGCGCTACCAGGCGCCGAGCCCTGAGAAGCTCGCCACGCTCTTCAACGAGCTTGAATTCAAATCGTTGCTCTCGCAAGTCGCGCCGGCGCTCGCGAGCATGGGCGAATCGACGCAGGCTGATGGGGCTGAGGCGCCGGCTCCTTTCGAGCCGGGCACGTACGCGCTCATCGAGGATGCCGCCGCTGCCGTGCGCGCGATCGAGTCAGCGCGCGCGGCCCCGCGCGCGGCGGCGCTGCTCGTGCCGGCGCTCGCTTCGTGGCGCACGCAGACGCCGGCCGCGCTCGCGCTCTCGTGGGCCGAGCGAGCTGCAGTGCTCATACCGGCAAGCGTGCTCGCCGACGCGACCGTCCGCGAGCGGCTCGCGTCGTTTCTGGGCTCGACCACGCCCTCGAAGATCGTCTACGATCTGAAGAACTTGAGCGGTTGGGCTGCGCGCATGGGCGCGTCCGTCGAAGGCGTGGTCCTCGACGCGATGCTCGCCACGGCTGTCGCGGATCCGGCCCGCGGAGAACCGACCCTCGAACAGGCGCTCACCGGAACGCCCGGTGCGGGCGGCGCCCTGGAAGAGCGCGCCAAAGCCGCGACGCTGTTCGAAGCCGGGGCCGAGGTGAAAGCGGAGTGGTCGCAAGGCGCGGACGCGCTCCTGCGCGCAGCCGACGCGCGCCTCGCCTCGCTCAAACGCGATGGCCTCGAACGAGTGCTCTTCGAGATCGAGCAGCCGCTCGCACCGGTGCTCGCGAAGATGGAGTCGGTCGGCTTTCGGATCGACCGTGACGAGCTCGAGCGCATTCGCGACTCGCTCGCACGCCACATCGACGAGACGACGCGCGAGATCTATCGCTTAGCCGGCACCGAGTTCAACATCAATTCGCCGAAAGCGCTCGGCGCCGTGCTCTTCGAGCAGTTGGGGCTGCCCGGCAAGAAGACAAAAAGCGGCTACGCGACCGGCGCGGAAGTGCTCACCCCGCTCGCGCAAGAACACGAGATCGCAGCTCGGCTCTTGCAATTCCGCGAGGCGAGCAAACTCAAATCGACCTACGTCGATGCCTTGCCCGCGCTCATCGATCCCGCCACGGGCCTGCTGCACAGCACCTTCCATCAGATCGGCGCCGCGACCGGGCGCCTGTCGAGCTCGGATCCAAACCTGCAGAACATCCCCGTGCGCTCGACGATCGGACGCGAGATCCGGCGGACCTTTCTGCCGGCGACGAGCGGCAACGTCTTGCTCGCTGCCGACTACTCGCAGATCGAGCTGCGCATCCTCGCACATCTCTCGCAAGACGAGAACTTCATCGAGGCGTTTCGCCGCGGGGACGACATCCACGCCTTCACCGCGCGCGCGGTCTTCGGCATTCCGGAGGGTGAGCCGATTTCGCGCGAGCTGCGCCGGCGCGCCAAGGCGGTCAACTTCGGCATCCTCTACGGCATCAGCGATTTCGGACTTGCGCAAAGCGCGGGCATGAGCCGCGAAGAGGCCAAACAGTTCATCGCCGGCTACCTCGCGCGCTTTCCCAAGATCAAAGGCTACATCGACGATACGCTCGAGAAAGCCCGAGCGACCGGATACGTCTCGACGTTGTGGGGGCGCCGTCGTTATCTGCCAGACTTGCGCTCGCGGGTGTATCCGATGCGCGCGGCCGCCGAACGCATGGCCATCAACGCGCCGGCGCAAGGCAGCGCGGCCGATCTCATCAAGCTCGCGATGATCGCGGTCGACCGGCTCTTCGCGCGCGAGCGGATCCGCGCGCGCCTTGCCTTGCAGGTTCACGACGAGCTCATCTTCGACGTGCCCGAAGACGAAGCGTCGCGCGTCGGCGCGCTCGTGCGCGACGCGATGGAACACGCGATGGCGCTGGACGTGCCGATCGTCGTGGATTTCAAGGTCGGCCCAAATTGGGAACAGGTAGAGGCGGTCGACGAGCGCTGATGCCAGAACTGCCCGAAGTCGAGACGATCGTGCGCGATCTCTCTCCGCTCGTCAGCGGGCGGACCATCGCGCGCGTGCGCACGACTGGAAAGCCTCCGGTCTTCGATCGGTCGACGCTCTCGCCCCGGCTGCTCGCCGGAAAGACGATCGAGCGGGTGTGGCGCGCTGGCAAATTTCTCGTGTTCGATCTGGGCGCGGATCTCCATCTCACCGTCCACTTGCGGATGACCGGCAACCTGCTCTTCGCGCGGGCCGCGCGCGCGGCCGAGCGCACGCGCGCGGTCGTCGAGTTCACTGACGGTGCGCGCCTGGTCTTCGCCGACGTGCGCAAGTTCGGCAGGATGCGCCTCCTCCGCGGCGATCCGGTCCAAGTGCTTGGGCTCGGCGTCGACCCGCTCGTGCTTGACGACGCGCGCTTGCGCGAACTGGTCCGGGCCAAAACCACGCGGGTGAAGACCTTCCTGCTCGACCAGCGCCGCCTAGCCGGCGTCGGCAACATCTACGCGTGCGAAGCCCTGTACCAGGCCGGCATCCGTCCCGGCGCGCGTGTCGGAAAACTCACTCGCGCGCAACGGGGTCGGCTCTTGCGTTCCCTGCAACGCGTCTTGCGCAAAGCCATACGTCATCGCGGTTCGAGCGTGGACGACTACCGCGACGCGGAGGGAAAGGAAGGCGAATTTCAGAAGCAGTTGCTCGTCTATGGTCGTGCCGGCTTACCATGCCGGCGCTGCGGCACGCCAATCCGGCGCGTCGTGCTGGCCCAGCGGGGAACGTTCTACTGCCCCGTCTGTCAACGCTAGCCGGGCGCCCGCGTCAAGCACTCCATAAGCAAATCGCAAGTAAAGGTGATGCTCTTTTCATGTCCGATACCCACGTTCTCGAGCCCCAAGGCTCTGTCGATGACCAGTTCGAGGCTATCCAAAAACTCTACGAAGAAAGTCTGAAAACCCTCGACGAGGGTCAGGTGCTCACCGGCACGATCGTCGCCAAGTCGAACGACGAGCTGCTCGTCGACATCGGCGGCAAGTCCGAAGGCGTCGTCACCGGGCGCGAACTTTCGCCAGGCATCGAGATCTCGCAGCTCCGCGTCGGCGATACCCTGGAAGTCCTCGTCTATCGCATCGACAGCGACGGCGACGGCACGATGTATCTCTCCGAGAAGCGCGCGCGAGCGCTCAAGACCTGGGAGAAAGTCCTCGAAGCCCACGACCGCAACGAAGCGATCAACGCGACTGTCACCCAAGTGGTCAAAGGCGGCGTGCTCGTGGATCTCGGGATGCGCGGCTTCGTGCCAGCATCGCAAATCCGGCGCCAGCCCATCGGCAACCTCGATGAGATGGTCGGCAAGCAGCTGCGCCTCAAGGTCATCGATCTCGACCACAAGCGCCGCCGCGTCGTGCTCTCGCAGCGCGTCGTGCTCGACGAGGAGCTCAATCAGAAGAAGCAAGAGTTGCTTTCCACGCTGCAGCCCGGCCAGATCCGCGAAGGCACGGTCGTGCGGCTGGCCGACTTCGGCGCGTTCGTCGATCTCGGCGGTGTGGACGGCCTCATCCACAACACCGAGCTTTCGTGGGGCCGCATCAAGCATCCGAGCGAGGTCGTCAAGGTCGGCGACCAAGTCCAAGTCGAGATCATGAAGTTCGACCCTGAGGCGCGCAAAGTGAGCCTCTCGCTCAAGCACTCGCTCGACGACCCGTGGAAAGCGGTTCCCGACGCGCTGCACGAGGGCGACGTCGTGACCGCGACGGTGAGCAAAGCGACGGCGAACTACTTGTTGGTCGAGCTCATGGCAGGCGTCACGGGTATGGTGCCCAAGTCGGAGTTCGACGCGTCCGCTGCGCCCGAAGCGGGGGCCGCGGTTCCCGTCAAGATCCTCTCGATCAACGTGGCGTCGCGGCGTATCACCGCGAGCATCAACGCGGTAAATCCGCCGGCCCAGACCGAGGCCGAGACCGAGGCCGAAGCCGAAGCCACCCCGGCCGCCCCCGTCGAGTCATAGACCGTCCCTTGCAATGCGCGCGGAGCGGCGGACCTTTGGGTCCGCCGCGTTCGTTCATTTGTTGATATGATCGTCGGCCTCACGGGCGGCATCGGCTCAGGCAAGACCACCGTCGCGGCTCTCTTGGCTCAAAAGGGTGCGGTCGTCATCGACACGGACGTGATCGCGCGTGAAATCGTCGCCCCGGGACCGTTGCTCGAGGCGCTGCAGGCGGAGTTCGGGCCGTCCGTGATCGGTCCCGATGGCCGTCTCGATCGCCCCGTCCTCGCTCGGCTCATCTTCAGCGACGAGGCCCAGCGTGCCAAGCTCAACGCGCTCACCCACCCTGCCATTTTGAAGCGCGTGCTTAGCGAGATCGGCGCGGCGCCGGCCGGCGCGATCGTGGTCGTGGTCGTGCCGCTGCTGTTCGAATCCCGTTTCGAGGTCAATTGCGATCGGGTGGTGGCGGTCGTCGCCGCACCCGAACTGCGTCGTCAGCGCATCGCAGAACGCGATGGGCTCACCGGAACCGAGATCGAAGCACGCATGCGGGCGCAGCTGCCGGAATCGGAATTCGAGCAACGCGCAGATATCATCGTGCGCAACGACGGCAACCTCACCGCGCTCGGGCGCGAAGTGGACAAGGCGTGGGAGAAGATCAACGATCCGGAAGGTCAGGGGCCTCGTCCAGCAACTGCGAGACCGTGACGAAGCGATAGCCCCGGGCGCGGAGCCCATCGATGATGGTGGGCAGCGCCTCGATCGTGCGATACTCCCCGCTGTGGAGCAAGATGATGCCGCCCGGGCTCGCCGTGGCGAGGACGCGATGGACGATGAGCGAGGGCGGGATGTCTTTGACGTCGTTCGCGCTGTCGCTCCAGAAAATCGTCCGGTAGCCGAGAGCCCGGGCGATGACGACCACGTGCAGGTTGAAGCGCCCGTGCGGCGGCCGGAACAGCGAGACCGGCTCTCCCCCGAGGCGGCGCAGCAGCGAACCATCAAGCGCGATCTGCCGTTGGATCTCCCGGTCGCTGAGTTTGGTGAGCGCGATGTGGTTGAACGTGTGGTTGCCAAGCTCGTCGCCATCGGCCACGATGCGCATGACGAGCTCGGGAAACGATTGTGCCGAGCGCCCCACGACGAAGAAGGTCGCGTGCACGTTCGAGCGGTCCAAGACGTGCAGCAGGAGCGGTGTGTAAAAGGGATACGGTCCATCATCGAAGGTGAGGGCAATGTCCTTGCGCAGCGTGTGGACGCGCCAGACCTCGTCGTACGGTCCGTAGGCCGAGGCGCCGGCCGGCGGAGCTTCATCTTCATCTGTTGGACCGCGATGCGCAGCGGTCACCGCCGGCTGGCCCGGTTGCGGTCGCGGTGGCAATTGCGGGGCGAACGCCGCAGACGTGAGCGTGAGGCACAGCGCGAGCGCCAGCACGAGCTTCATCGCGGCACTTGCGGCGCGACCCAGACGGGCCCGAAGGATTGGAGGAATGCGTCGTCACCGAGGCTCGCGTCCGTGCGGACGCGATCGTAGGTCTCGCGATCGGCGGACACCGAGAACACCGTGCTTTCCACTTCGGTGGCCTGCGAGGTCGCTACCGGAATCGTCGCCCAGACGTCGAGCATCTGCACCTCGGGAAAGCCGTCGAACGTGGTGCGGATGAGCGCTGCGGCTTCGCGATCGAGCTCCGCTTCGGAGAGGTCCTCGGGCTCGTGCGGCACGCGCGCCGAAAAACGGATGCCCGCAGACTCGTAGCCCGAAGCATCGAAGACGTAGACCTTGAGCACGTTGTGGCGGGGTAGCGCCTTGTAGGTGGCTTCGAACAGCCGGTTTTCAAGCGGCGGCGTGACGCCTTCGACCCATGGATCGGCCATGGCATGCCCCGGTCCCAGGCGATGAAACGACGCGTGCGATGCGGCGCGCGGGGCCGCGGACGCGGATGCGGCGACAGTCAAAAAAAAGGCAGCGGTGCAGGCTGCGACGGTCACGCTTCTCATGACGCCCTAGAAACGTAAAACACCGACGTTTCGTTCACGCTCCTCGGCTGCAATTATACCGCGCAAAAGCCTTCGGTCAAGCACTTTGCGGCGATCACAGGTCTCGCCCGCGACGCAGCACGCGGCCGGAACGGGCAGAGGTCGCGCTGCCGTTCTTGAGCGCGGCCGCGCCGTTGACGAAGACGTGGTTCATCCCCTCGGCGTAGCAAAACGGTTGCGCGTAGGTGGCGGTGTCGGCGAATCGTGCCTGATCGAAGATGACGACGTCGGCGAAATACCCCTCGGCCAGGATGCCGCGCTCGCGCAGTCCGAGCCGGCGAGCGGGAAGCGAGGTTGCGCGCCGGACCGCTTCAGGAAGCGAAAGCAGTCCGCCGTCGCGCACGTAACGCTTGAAGACGCGTGGAAACGTTCCGAAAGCGCGTGGGTGCGGTTTGCCCCGAGCGGTGATGCCATGGGTCGCGCGCACGCTGGCGTCGCTGCCGATCGTGGTGCCTGCGTAGGAGAGCACGGTCCGCACGTCCTCCTCGCACATGGTGAAATAGATGGCGGCGACGTCGAGCTGCTCGTCGACGAGCAGGCGGAGCGCTGTTGCGGCCGGGGCACGGTTCGTCGCACGAGCGATCTCGGCGATGCTCATCCCCTCGAAGACGCAGTTTTTTGCCGAGCCGGCCGAGGCGACGAAGATCTCGCTCCATTGACCGCCGTAGTCGAGCTCGACGCGCGCTGCGACCAAGGCCGCATAGGCAGGATCGGCGAGCGCCGCCGCGATCGCGGCGCGCGAACCGACGCGCACGTCGTCTGGAAGGATGACGTCGAGCCCAGTGGAGGATGCTTTGTAAGGGTACTGATCGACGAGGACGTCGAGACCCGAAGCGCGCGCCCGCTCCACTCGCTCGAGCGAATCATGCACTTTTCCCCAATTGCGCCGCCGCGACGCCTTGTGATGCGAGAGCTGCACGGCGATGTGCGCGCGCGAGCCGACCTCGAGCGCCTCTTCGACCGACTCCACGAGACGGTCTCCCTCGTTGCGGATGTGCGAGGCATAGAGCGGGCTTCGCGCGGCCACCGCCGCCTCTGAGAGCGCTACGAGTTCGTCGGTGTCGGCAAAACTGCCGGGCGGATAGATGAGTCCCGACGAGACGCCGGTCGCGCCCTGTTCGCAAGCCGCGCGGACGAGCCGCTGCGCGCCGGCGAGCACCTCGCCTCGCAGCGGCTGCGGCGTGACTGCGCCAAGCGCATTGCGAACGGTGCCCAGCCCGACGAGACAGCAGAAGTTCAAAGCCGGTCGGGCTCGTTCGACCGCGCGAAAAAAACCGTCGAAGTCGGTCCAGGTGGTTTCGATGCCGTAGCGGCGCATGAGCTCGTCGCGCCGTTCGGCGAGCGCCGCGCCTGCGAGCGGGGCCGGCGACGATCCACAGTTGCCGCCGACTTCAGTCGTGATGCCTTGGCTGATCTTGCTGTCCGCGCTGGGCAGCGCGAGCAACGCTCCGTCTGAATGTCCATGGATGTCGATGAAGCCGGGAGCGACGACGAGCCCGCGGCAATCAAAACGCGCCACCGCATCGAGCTCGTTGCAATCTCCGATGCGCGCGATGCGATCGTTCGCAAGCGCGATATCAGTGACGAACGCGCGCGCGCCCGTACCGTCACAGATATGGCCGCCTTCGAGCACCACGTCGAGCATTGCGATTCCTCTTTGTCGGCCGTGCAGCCATGCCTGTATGGGAACGTCCGTGTGCGTTTGCAATGGTGGTGAGCGGGTAAAAGCCACAAGATACGACCCACGCCCACCGCTATGGAGGTCCCGCAATGGCCCTGAACCATGATGGAACACAGATGACGGTCAGAGAAGCCGGAAAAAAAGGCGGCGACGTCGTGAAGACCAAGTACGGCCCCGAGTTCTTCGCCCAGATCGGCCGCAAGGGCGGAGAAACCACGAAGCGCCGGCACGGATCCGGCTTCTATGAGACGATCGGCCAAAAGGGCGGTCAGCGCGCGAAAGCAACGAGTGGAGAGCGCTCGGCGGTATGATGGCCAAAAAGCGTGGCAACGACGCCGGTCGAGACATGACCGTGCGCGAGGCCGGCAAGCGCGGCGGCGACGCTGTGAGGGCGAAATACGGACCCACCTTCTACGAAGAGATCGGTCGCAAGGGCGGCAAGTCGACGAAGCAGCGTCACGGCCCGCAGTTCTTCGAAAGCATCGGCCAGAAAGGCGGCAATGCCGTCAAGGATAAGTACGGCCAGACGTTCTACGAAGAGATCGGTCACAAAGGGGGCCAAAAAGTGAAGCAGCTCATCGAAGAAGCGAAGCGCGCGACGCGCTGATGGCGGCGGCCCAAACCACTCTCGACTCCTCTTCTTTCCGCTCGATCGACCCCCAGGACATGCTGGGGGCGATCCTGGGCTTGCCCGAGCAGGTCGACGATGCCAAACGGATCGCTCTCGGCGTTTCTTTCGAATCGCTGACCGGCAAGAAGTTCTCTTCGCTCGTCATCGCCGGCATGGGTGGATCGGCGATCGGCGGCGATTTTCTGCGAGCGCTATACGAACCAACGCTACGGGTTCCCGTCACCGTGATCCGCGACTATCAACTGCCCGGCTATGTCGACGAAAGCACGTTGGTCTTCGCGGCGAGCAACTCAGGCAAGACCGAAGAGACGCTCGCCTGCTACGAGCAGGCCAAGCGCGCGAAGTGCAGCCTCGTCGCGTTCACGACCGGCGGCAATCTGAAAGAGGACGCACTCGCTGACGGCAACATCGCCGTCACCTTTCCAGGCGGTCTCCAGCCGCGAGCGGCGCTCGGCTATTCGTTCGTGCCGCTCATCGTCGCAAGCGCGCGTCTGGGATTGTTGCCCGACGTTCTCCTCGACGAGATCGATGAGGCGTCGGCGGTGCTGCGCTTGGTCCGCAACGAATGCAACGCCGAAGTTCCTGAGGCGCACAACCTCGCGAAACAGCTTGCACGGAGCTTCCTTGGGAAGATTCCGGTCGTCTACGGTTCGCAAGGGGAGCGCGGTGTCGTGGCCTACCGCTGGAAGACGCAGATCAATGAGAACGCCAAAGCCTACGCGGTTTCAAACGTGTTCCCCGAGCTCAACCACAACGAGACCGTGGGCTGGAGCGGCACGCACGGACAGGGCGATCCGGAGCGCGGGCTCGTCGTCACGTTCCTGCGCGACGACCGCGAGCCGGCGCAGATCGCCAAGCGAGTGGATCTGACGAAGCAGATCATCAGTCGCCAGAACGTTTCGATGCGGGACGTATGGGCTCGCGGTGAAAGTGCCCTTTCGCGCATGCTGTCTCTGGTGTACGTCGGGGACTTCGCTTCGTATTACCTCGCCATCGCCTATGGGGAAGACCCGACCCCCGTACGGGTCATCGACTGGCTCAAGGCCGAGCTGGCGAAATAGGGCGCGAATGAATTCGCGCCCCCTACATGCCACGAGATAGGGCGCGAATGAATTCGCGCCCCCTACATGCCACGAGATAGGGCGCGAATGAATTCGCGCCCCCTACATGCCACGAGATAGGGCGCGAATGAATTCGCGCCCCCTACATTTCTAAGGAATGATCCCATACGTTTGTTCGAGTGTTTAGAAAGATATTTTTGGGTACATAGCTCGTGCAGTCGCCGCTCTGACTATGATCTCAGCGCGGCTGCGCCATGCTCAACTGCCTTGGATCGAGGTCGTCCCAAGCGACGTCGATCCGGTCGTGAAGTTCGACTGCAGACGCGTGGTGGCGAAGTTGTAGCCTTTGTAGCGCACCCGCACTTTCGACGGGCACGTGAGCGTTTGCAAGGGATTGTTCCACAGCACCGTCTCCGTCTTGAGGTCGGAGAGGTCGCTCTTGCGGACGCTCCACACGTGCACGGAGCCGCTCGCGGTGTAGTTCTCCGAACGCATGTCGAGCGTTACCTGATTCGCGGTGAGCTCGTACGCCGGCTTTCCATTGAGATAGTAGGTGCCTTTGCGGACGCCGTGATATGTCGTCAGCTGGCCATCCGTCGAGAGTTCCGAGCTGTCGGCCTCAAATCGCCACCCGAGCTGCGTTCCCCGCTCGCCCTGTCCGACGATCTGATGCATTTGGATCTGCGGCTGGCCCATCGTGGTCTTCATGTCGGGCGTCAAGAACGCCGTGAGCAGCAAGATCCCAGCGATCGCGAAGAGCGCGATGACGAAGCCCCCGACCCAGACCCCCGGGCGCTCGGAGAGAGAACGGCCGATCGCCTTCACGGCGCCCCTCTGCGGGAGCGCCAACCAGTCGCGATCGCGCGGGAGCGCGCGACTGCGGCGAGGATGGCAAGCGCCGCAAGCGCGAGCAGCCAGGCGCTCCCGAAGCGGTCGTAGGGCGTCACAAAACCGCGTCCGACATCCGACACGATGACGCCTTGCGCACCCACCGGAAGCAGCGCGACCACGCGACCTTTAGGGGTCACGATCATCGAGATCCCGGTGTCGGCGCCGCGCACGATCCAGCGGCCGGTCGAGACCGCTTCCAAGACGGCGAAGTCGGCGTGCTGCTGAGGTCCCGACGTGCCGCCGAACCACGCATCGTCGGTTGCGATGATGAACGCGTCGGCTCCGGCGTTCGCCGTCGCGCGCGCGTACGGCGCGAAGGCGGATTCGTAGCAGATGAGCATGCCCCACCAAAAACCAGCTGCGGGCAGCAGATGTGGACCCGGCCCGGGTCTGAAGCGCGACACTTCTCCCATGAGCGGAAAAGAATTCAAGAGGCTTTCGAAGGGCAGATACTCCGCGAACGGCACGAGCATGCGCTTGCGATAGACGCCGGCGGTCGAACCGATTGGGGTGAGGTCCAGCATCGCGTTGTAGTATTCCGTGGCGGACGGCCTATCGATCATGCCGGTGAGAATCCAGATCTTCGATTTTTTCGCCACCCCCTCGAGCGTCGCCAGCAGCATCGGGTTCTGCAGCGGCCACGAGGTGACGGCTGTTTCAGGCCAGATGACGACTTTGGCACCGCGGGCTGTGGCCTTGCGGGTGAGATCGCCATACACCGCGAGCGTGCGCGCGAACACCGCCGGCGACCATTTGTCGTTTTGCGCGACGTTGCCCTGAGCGATGCCGACGCGGAGCGTCGCCGCAGGTGGGGTCATCTTTGCGTAGCTGACGTCGGCGACCGCGATGAGCACCACGAGCGCCGCGAGGACGATCGCTCCCGCCCGGCGCGCGTTCGGCGTGCCGCCGATGATACCGGCCAAAGCGGCGTTGCCGAGCGCGAGTATCGCCGTGAGGAGCGAGATCCCGCCGAACGCGGCGAGCGGCAGCAACCAAGAGAGATGGACCGCGGTCGCGCCGAGCGCGCCGAAGGGCACGCCCAGCGCGCCGCGCGTCCGCCACGTCTCCGCCAACAGCCAGATCGCCGGCAGCGCAAAAATCGCCGAGGTCCGAAACTCGCCGCGGCAGCATAGCGAGCTCGCGACCGCCATGATCGCGACGTTGAGTCCTTCCACCGCGGACATGAGCACGAGACCGAGCAGCCACCAGCCGCCGATGAAGTCGCGTAGCGAATGCGTCATCCAACTGAAGAGCATCATGTAGAGCACGAAGCCGGCAAACCAGCCGTACCAAAAAGCTTGTTTCCAGGACGACTTCGACCACAACAAGAACAGAGGCACGAGCGCGATGAACGCTAAGACGCTCCAGCCGATCTTCGGAAAAGCCAGGTACAACGCGATGGGCCCAAGCAGCGAGATGCCGAACGCTCGCGGCCAGGCTGCGCTCGGACTTGCGACGGGTTCGGAGCGGAAGGCCGGTGCCGCGCTCGTGCTCATGAGTGGCGGCGACCTTCGACGCTTCGTGGTCTTTGGCATGGCGGCGATCGTCGCATCAGCGCTTTGCGCCTGCGGCAGAGGGCCGGTCGAGCCCCCTCCCCTGATCACAACGGTGGCATCGATCCAATTCCAGGTCTGGGTGGCGGGCCAGATCGACCAGACTCAGGGCGACTACATCGTCGCCATCAACGCCAACCTGAATCCCAGCACGAACGTGAACGCCGTCGCCGGCGAGACGCCCGGCGAGCCGACTGCCCAAGAGGCGCAAGGATCGCCGCCGAGCTACACCCACTGGGACCAAGAGCTGATCTACGGTTCGACGACGATCTCGCACCCGAACGGCTTTGACTACAAGTACAAAGTGCTGACCGGTTCGGTCGGCAGCACGCAGGCGAGCTTCTTTCCGATCGTGCTGACGACAAACCAGTTCCAGCTCATCACGAACGGCAGCGTGGGCACGGGTTCCGGCAACGTTCTCTCCATCCAGATTCCGCTCTCGGAGATCTCGGTGCGCGGCAACCCGAACGGTTCCAATCCGCCCACGATCTCGAAGCCCCCGGTGACGCAGATCTACGTCAATTACATCACGACGGATACCTTCGGGAATCCGCAAGACCAGTTGGGCGCGCTTGGGCTTGGCACCGTCGGGTTCACGCAGCTCGTCGTCACAAACGTCATGACGCCGACCACGACCCAGCTGCCCAACTTCTCGAGCGCGACCGGGCCCCCCAACCCCGCGCTGTTCTTGATCGGGGGCCAGATCACGGTCACCCCGTGATCGCGGCACGGTCACTCGCCGAACCCTTGGGCGATGATCGGGCCGTTGTTGTTGATGCCGAACGTGGCGAACTGATTCGGGAACGCGAGCAGCCCGAGCGAGACGTCCACCTCCTTGAGCGGCTGGTGGTACGCGACTTGCACCACGTAGCAATTGCCGACCGTATGGGAGAGAAACCAATTCTGCCCTTGCAGGCCGTGCACGCTGAAATCGTAATCTCCTGAGAACTGCAGGTAGTCCACTTTCGAGAGCGGCGTGGCGAGCTGGATGACGACGGGCGAGTACCCGCCGCCAGGATTGTACGAAGTGCCCAGGCTGACGTATGCGTAGGGATTCGGGCTGACGTTGAGCTGGTAGTTGATCGTGCTCAGCTGCTTCGCCTGAAAATTATAGCTCGTCGAAGCGGTGAAGCGATACCACGTCCCGTTGTAGATGTTGAGCACCTCGCCGATCTGGTCGGCGCTCGTCTGGCGGTCGAGCGACGGCATCGGCGTGAAGCCGCGGACGCTTTGCGCGGTGTAGATGAGCGTGTTGTCCGCGTGATGGGCGATGAAGTTCTGCAGCGTCGCTTGATAGTTGAGGCTCCCCTGGAGGTCGCCCGTGCCGTACGCGTCTTGGCGGACGTTCGCGGTCGCGTTGAACAGCGCGTCGTCGCCGATGCGCAAGATGCCGGGACCGATCTGGGCGTTGAATTCCACGCGCGACGTCTCGATGTTATCGTAGCCATCGTCGTAGGTGCCGTCGATGAGCGTGAGCGCGACGGGCAACCGCAGCGACGAGATCTGGAAGGGGTGGGCCCGCAGGGTCAGTTCGGGCACGCGCTGGATCCCGATCACCGGGGTTGTCGTCTGCACCAGGGTCGTCGGGTCCGTACTCGTGTCTTGACCGTGGTTGGTCGAAACGACAAGGTCGGCGTCGAAGGCGCGTGCGGTGACATGGGTGTCGGCATTGAAGCCGATCGCTCGCGAGTAGGCGCCTGGGTTCGTGTTCTCCTGGAGATTCAACCCGATCGCCTGGCTGAAGAACGGTGAGAAGGCGATGGTGTGCTGCAGGATGCCGCCAAAAGTGTGCGACGGCCCCGTTGCCGTGTTCGTGACGACGTAGCTCGTCGTGCTGCGCGCGCCGGTGTGCGTGATGGATAGGTTCGTGGAGGTCGTCGTCGGCAGCGCGGTGATGATCGCCGACTGGCCCGAGTAGCTAAACGCGAGCGATCCTTGCAGATGGGATGAGAACAGCCGTTGCACGTTGAGCGTCGCTTGCGTCGTGTTGCGCGTCCCTGTCAATTGCTGCTGCATGGCGTTGTTGTTGAGGTTGTAGATGCTCAGTTGCCCGCTGCCACGCCCGTCCGCGCGGTTGAAGTACAAATCCGCGCCCAGGCCGATGCCGACTTTCTGATAGAAGTCGACGTGGTACGTGCCATACCAGTTCGGCCCCCGATAGAAATTGATGAAATTGCGGATGAAGAACCCATAGGTCGAATTGTAGCCGATGCGCGGCGCGAACTGGTTGTTCTGGCGCGCGGCCGCTTCCGTCAAGGGCAACGCGAGCACGCCGAGCGCCGCCACGAGCAGGCCGCCGAGATAGAGCGCGGAGCCGTGGGCGATGAGCCGGTCGTGCGGGCGGATCTCGATCTCGCGTCCGCGGATGTGGTAGGCGGGATGACTGGGATCGCAGGTCGTCACCCATCCGTTCTTGATGATCGTGTGGCCGTTCGGATCGAGGATCGCTTCCTTTCCTTTATAGTAGAGGCGGCCTTGGATCTGCTCTCCTTGGAAGTAGATGGCGCCGGTCGAGCCTTGCACGTCGAACAGCTCGACTTGGTCCGAATCGGAATGGTATTCGAGGGCGCTCGCCGTGGCCGTGTCGCCGTCGGACTGCGCGAGCAACACATGACCCGTGGCGCGCAAGATCTTCGTCCGGGCATCGTACACGGCTTGATCGGCCGTCACCACCGCGTCGGCGTACTCGAGCTTCACGTGACCGTACGCGGTGAAGCCGCCGGTGGGCGAGTTATTGCCGTACAACTGGTCAGCGGTCACGCGCGCCAAACCGGAGGGCAGAGGCACGGGGGTCGCCTGTCCGCTTTCTTCCGGGGCGGGCGATGCCGCAGTCGGCGGAGCCTCACCGGTATGCGGGAAATCCTGCGCGGCAGGCGTCGGCGTGATGAAGATGGGTTCCGGTGTCGCGGGCGCGACGGTCGGAGAGGCGAGCGGCGTCGGCGATGCCGTCACAGACGGCGAGGGTGTTGGCGGCTGGGCAGCGGCCGGCTGATGCCAGACGGCGATAAGACCGAGCACGCCGGCCACGAAGCTCGCGGCGCGCGCCGTTCGCTTACCTCGTTGCAGCCGCAAGCGATCCGGAAACCGCAGTCGTCGGGGGAGTCAACGGCCCTCTTTCCACAGCAGCGCGGCGCCGATGCTGCCCATGAAGAGGTTCGGCAGCCAGGCCGCGAGCAGCGGCGGGATGGCGCCGTTCTTTCCGAGCGTGTTGAAGGCGGTGATCGCAAGCCAATAGACGAGGAGAACGATCAGCGCGAGCATGGCGCCCACTTCGCGGCCGCGCTTGCCGAAGCGCACCGCGAGCGGCAACGCGATGAGGATGCTGATGAGGCACGCGAGCGGCATCGCGTACTTCATCTGCAGCACCATCTCCATCTGGCTCGTGTCCTCGCCGCTGCCTTTGAGCGCTTTGATCTGATGGGATAGCTCGCTCGAACTCATCTCAAAAGGCCCGCGCGGTCCTTCGAACAGCAGCGAGGCGTCGGTGAGCGGGAATTCGAGCGAGTTGAAATGGGCCTGCTTGACGACGAGCCCGTTCGGACCGTTCGTCGTGTGGACGCCGTCGTAGAGCACGAGCTTGCCGTTGATCTGGCGGGCGGTGGAGGCCGTCAGGGTCTCTGGGAAATTGCCCGACCCGAGCGAGTAGATGGCGACGTCGTGCATGATGCCCGATTGCGGGTCCATGGAGCCGACAAAGATCGTGTGCTGACCGTCCTCGGTGCGGACGAACTGATCGGGTTCGATGATCGGTTGGCTCGAATGATACGCGATCTCACGGAAGATCATCTGCGCCTTGTGCTGCGACTCCGGCGCGATATAGTCGTTTACCAAGAACGCCGCGACCGTGAGCACCACGCCGAGCGCGAAGATCGGACGGGCGATGCGCTCGAGCGGGATGCCGCTCGTGCGCATTGCGGTCAATTCGTTGTCGCCGGCCAACCGGCCGAAGCCCTGCAGGACACCGAACATGGTCGCGAAGGGGAAGATCATGTAGACGAACGACGGGATCTGCAAGACGAGGTATTGCGCGACGAGGACGAACGGGACGTGTTTGTTGATGACGAACTCGGCCGCCAAAAAGAACTGGTTGATGATGAGGAAAAAGGCGAAGGCGAGGACGGCGAAAGCGAACGGCGTCGCAAATTCCGAGACGAGGTAGCGGTCGAGGATGGAGACGGGGTGCGATTTGCGCTCGTGCGCAGCCGGCGCGCCGGGCCAGCTCTCGCGCGCGAGCCAATCCAGACGCTTGGCGGCGCGAGTCTCGCTGCCGGTCAACCCGCTGACGAAAGCGGCGCTGCGGTGGGGCGTCGATGCCTCGCTAGGAGTCGACATTGCGTCGGCACTTCCTTCGCTTTCTTCGGCTATCCTGGAACGGTCGATCGTGCGGCGATGCAGCGCGCCGGCCGCGCGTGCTTCCGATCGTGAATCGTTTTAGCGCTTCGCCGCGGCCGCGTGGTAGAGAGCGGTGACGTTTTGGACATAACCGCGGGTCTCGGCATACGGCGGTATGCCGCCGTACTTCGCGACGGCGCCGCTGCCCGCATTGTATGCCGCGAGCGCGAGAGCGACGTTGCCGTGGTAGCGTTGCAGCAGATCGTGCAGATACGCAACGCCTCCCGCAACGTTTTGATAGGGATCGAAGGGATTGGTCACGCCGTACGCGTTCGCGGTGCCCGGCATCAGTTGCATGAGCCCCATCGCACCGGCGCTGGAGACGGCCGACGGATCGCCGCCCGATTCTTGCGTGATGACGGCGCTGACGAGAGCGGGTGGAACTCGTTGCGACAGCGCCTGCGTCTGCACGAGGGAGTTGAGCTGGCCCTGCGCCATAGAATGCGGCCCATCACCGAAGAGCATGCCGCCGCCGCTGCAGCCGCCGCCGGCCGCCACGAGGATCAGTAAGACGTGAAGTCGCGCGAACGGGCTCACGCGCCGGCTCAAGACCACTCTTGCACCATCCCTATGGTACCCCGCGAAAAGATTCGAGGGGATCTCTCCTTATTATCGGTCTGAGCGAAAGTGGTTCTTCGCGTCGAGGCCGTTTCCATAGCCTCGAGATGAGCGCTCTATGAGAGAGCTAGCGGCCTCGCCGCCCTGCGACCGACCTGTAGCAGTCTTGGCAGTAGACCGGCTTATCGGGCCGCGGCGAGAACGGGACCTGCGTCGCTGCGCCGCATTGCGAGCACACCGTGTCGAACATCATACGCTCCCCGCCGACGCTCGTGCGATCGCGCTTGCGCGCCCGGCGGCACTGGGGGCAGCGGGTGGGCTCGTGCTCGAAGCCCTTCTGGGCATAGAACTCCTGTTCGCCGGCCGTGAAGGCGAATTCGGTGCCGCAATCGCGACAGGTGAGGTTCCGATCAACAAACGCCACGTCAGCCCCCAGTTTTCACTATTCGGAAAAAGACAGAACCTGCGCCAAAGTAGACTTTGCGCAGCGATTCCCCAAAAATCTAGCACGTTCGTTTTCAAAAAGCAACCTAAAGCGGGCGGTCGCACGCGTGCCTTCACCGAAATTGCGTGGTCATGAAGGCACGCATGTTGAGCTTTGGGGCTGTCATTGTGGTCTCGTTGGCGCTGACGGGCCGCGCTTGGGCGAGCGCGCCGGCGGTCGGCACGCAGGCGCCGGGTTTCGAGTTGCGCTCGCCCGAAGGCAACCGGCTCTCGCTTAGCGCCGAACGCGGCCACGTCGTCGTCGTCAACTTCTTCGCGACGTGGTGTCCGCCATGTCGCGCGGAGACGCCCGACCTCATCGCGGTCGAAGCTCGCTATCGGGCTCGCGGCGTCATCTTCATCGGTGTGGACGATCGCGAAGACGGTTCGCTCGTGACGGTCTTCGCGAAGAACAAAGGCATAAAGTATCCTCTCGTGCTCGATCGCTCGGGCAGCGTGGAAGAGCACTACGACGTGCGCGCCATCCCCACGACCTACGTCTTGGACCGCGACGGCACGATCCGCTACGCGCAGGTCGACGAATTGAACTCGTCCGTGCTGTCGGGTGCAATCGATGCGGTGCTCGCGGGCGCTCCCATTCCGCAAAGCGCCGCCGCGCAAAAGTTCCACCAGACCGCGGCGGATGCCGTGACGAAGATCCAGACCGACTTGCAGCAGGCCGCCGCGACGCAGGCAGGAGCAACAGCGCTGACGTCGGCCGTGACGACCGGCGTGAAAGCGAACAAGACGCTCGATGCCCTCCTTTCGCAACCGGATGCGACGTCGATCGGCTACGCGGACGCTAACGCAACGCGGGATACGCTCGACGCTGCGCTCGCGCAAGCGTACACGCAGCGCGCGGCGATTCCGGGCTCGACAACGCAGGTCTCCGATCAAGTCGAAGCTGCGTTGCTACGGGGCAGCATCGCCTCGGACGCCGAACAATTCGGAGAGGCGCTCGCGCAATATCAAACCGCGATCAAGTTCGCGCCCAAGGACACGCGCGGGTACGACGGCGCATCGCTTGCGGCATACGAGCTCAAGCGCTACGCGCTTGCCGCCTCGATCGCCGCCGCGGAAGCGCAGCTCGTGCCGAACGATCCTGAGAGCTGGCTGGCCGTCGCGTCATCGCAGAACAGCCTGAAGGCGTACGCAAAAGCGCTGGCGGCCGAGCGCACCGCGTTGACCCTTGCAGCCGCCGCCTACGCGAAGGATCCGACCTCGAAGGACGCTGCGTACGAGCTCGGCCGCGTCTGGTTGAAGACCGCGCGTACCGACCTCCTGGCTGGGCATCCGGGCGCAGCGCGTCCGCTTTTGGAACAGGCGCAAGCCGCAGCTCCTGGCACGATCGTCGCGCAGCAAGCCGACGAGCAGTACGTCGCGCTGATCCCTGCGCAAGTGGCGATCGATCGGACCGACGCGACGACGGCGCACGGCGCCGATGCCGCGCCCGCGAAGGTGTTCGTCCTCGTGCGCAACACCTCGAAGGAGCAACGCACGATCAATCTTGCGGCGACGGGCCTACCCCCGAAGTGGCTCGTGTCGTTCTGCTATAGCACCGTGTGCAACCCGTTCAAGGTGTCCTTCGCGCTGCCGGCCGGAGGGACCAAGCGCATCGAGCTGCTCGTCGCTCCTCTGGGCGCGACCAAAGGACCGTGGACGATGAGCGTCACCGCGTCAGGGGCCCCCACCGCGAGGGTCGACCTCGACGCCAACACGGCCAAGGCCGCGATCACGATCAGCGCCTCCTAGGGCGCCTTGTAGGGGGCGACTGGAAAGTCGCCCCATCCCTCCACGTAGGGGGCGACTGGAAAGTCGCCCCACCCGCAAAATCCAATCACCACAAGGGTTCGAGCGTACGTTCGAACTCATTTTTTCTTGCAAAGGCACCGATGGTTCGGTATAGTGGGGCAAAGTGGCTCAAAGTGGGGCTTGGTGTCTAGCGTATGTCGGGTTTTCCCAAGTTTACGGGACAGTACGAGCATTCCCTCGACGACAAGGGCAGGCTCACCATTCCCTCGCGCATTCGCGCGCGGTTGGGTGACCACTTCGTGCTGACGATCGCGCCTCCCGACCCCTGCCTTGCCATGTACCCCGAGGCCACGTGGTCTGAGTTCTGCGCGAAGCTGGAAACCGCGACGCGCAAGGACGCGCACTACCGCGCCTTCGTGCGCCATCTCTTCGCGAACACGGAAGAGATCTCGCTGGACAGCCAGGGCCGCGTGCTGTTGCCGCCGGCGTTGCGCGAGATGGCGTCGATCAAACGAGACGCCGTGCTCGTCGGAACGCTGACGAGAGTCGAGATCTGGGCTGCCGAGCAGTGGCGTCAGGCGAGCGCGGCGCCCGGCAAGATGGCGGAGCTCATGACCGAGCTTGGGCTCTACTAGCCATGAGCCGGTCATGCTCGAGGAGTGCTTGACCGTGCTGGAAGCGGCGGTGAGTGGTGGAGAGCGGGTCTTCGTGGACGCGACGTTTGGCGCTGGCGGCCATACGCGGGCGCTGCTCGATGCTGCGCCCGGCAATAAGGTGGTAGCGCTCGATGCGGATCCGGGCGCGGCAGAACGCGCCCGCCTGCTCGCACGTCGTTACCCCGGACGTCTCACGTTTGCGCACGCGAATTTCGGAGAGCTCGATGCAGCGCTCGAGCGAACGGGGATCTCGCGGGTGGACGGCATCCTCTTCGATCTCGGTCTGTCCTCCCTACAGCTTGGATCCTCGGGTCGCGGCTTCGCGTTTTCCGGCGACGAGCCGCTCGACATGCGCCTCGATCCCTCGTCGCACGACCCGACCGCCTCGAACCTTCTCGCACGATTGCCGCAAGCCGAACTGGAGCAGATGCTGCGCGAGTATGGCGACGAGCGCCACGCGCGTGCGATCGCGCGCGCGATCGTGCGCCGGCGCACGAAAGTCCGCGAGTGGCGCACCGGCGACCTGGTGGCCTCCGTGCTCAGCGCGCACCACGGCCGCCGGGAACACCAACGCATCCACCCCGCCACGCGCACCTTCATGGCTTTGCGGATCGCGGTCAATGCCGAGCACCGCAATCTCGAGCGCGGTTTGGAGAGCGCGGTGCGACGCCTCCGTCCAGGCGGACGCGTCGCCGTGATCAGCTATCACTCGGGTGAAGACCGCATCGTCAAGCACCGTTTCCGCGCATTTGCGCACAGCGGGATGGCGGAGGTCCTGACCCGCAAGCCGATGCGTCCGGGCGCGGCGGAAGTCAAGGCGAATCCGCGCAGCCGCAGCGCAAGGCTGCGCGCGATCGCAGCGCCGCGCGCCGCAAGGAGCGCGTAGCAATGGGCGCACCGGCATACGCACACAAGCCTCAACTCGAGCCCTCGATAGACCATAGGGACTCCGACACCCGGCGCAGGCGCCGGCGCATCGGCCGCGCAGCCGGCCTGGCGCGCATGCTCACCTGGTGCGCGATCCCGCTCTTCCTCGTGCTTGCGTACGTGGGCCTCACGGCGAGTCTGACCGCGCAGACTTACCGGCTCGCAGCAGCGCAGCGCGTGCATGCGGCGCTGCTCGACCGGCGCAGCGCGCTCGAGAGCCGCCAAGCCCAGCTCGAATCCATCGAAAACCTTGAAGCAGCAGCTCGCAAACTCCACATGAGCGAACCGAAGAAGGTCGCGGTCATCTGGACGCCCGCCGCGGCACCCTCCGCCCCGCAACGGCTGGCGCTCTTCGTGCAGATCCTTGGCGTCACGCGCTGGCTCGGCGTCCGGTAGGCGCTCGAGCGCTGTGCGCCGCAGCGCGAAGATCAAGGAAGGCGAACGCGGGCGCCTGCGCGGCCGATCGCTGCTCTTGTTTTGGGCTTTTTTCGCTGTCGGCGCTCTGCTGCTCGCGAGGTTGTACGTGGTGCAGCTCAAAGACGGCGCCGGCCTCGCCGCCAAAGCAAGCGAAGAGCAAGTGGCCACCTTCACCGTCAACGCGCGGCGCGGCGATATCGTCGACCGTTTCGGCACGGTCTTCGCCACAACGCTTCCTTCATATTCCATCGCCGTACGGCCCCACAGCGTGGTCCACGGGTCAGCTGAGGCGGCGCAGCTCGCGCCGCTGCTCGGAGAACCGGTGCGCGACGTCGTCGCGGCGATGCGCAGCACGCAACCCTTCCTTTATCTAGCGCGCAACCAGCCCAAGCAGGTGTACCAGGCGGTCTCGGCCCTCTCCCTGCCCGGCGTCGAGGCGGATGCCGAACCGATGGGACGCCGCGTAGCCCCTCAATCGGAGGTCGGGTCCACGGTCGTCGGCTTCACCGGCGTGGACGACCAAGGCCTCGCGGGCGTCGAGTATCAGTTCAACGAGGAGCTCGCAGGCCACGCTGGCAGCGTCACGGAGGAGACGGATGCAGCGGTGCGACCCATCCCCTTCGGCCGGCGCATCGTCGATCCGGCGCAGCCGGGCGACACGGTCGTCCTGACGATCGACCGGACTCTGCAGTTCGACGCGGATCAGATCCTCCACGCGACCGTGCAGCGCTATTCCGCGCAAGGCGGGTCGATCATCGTCATGCGCGCGCGCACGGGCGAGGTGCTCGCGCTCGCCAACGCCCCCGACTTCGATCCGAACCGCTACGACCGCTCGCCAGCCGCTGCATGGCGCAACCAAGCGATCACCGATCCGTACGAACCAGGCTCCACGTTCAAGCTGATCATGGCGACGGCAGCCCTCGACTCGGGCAAGGTCTCGATCGACGACACGTTCCCCGCAGTCGACGAGTTGCACGTCGGCGGTCGCATCATCCACAACGCCGATGATGGCTTGCTTGCGTCCGGCCACGCAGACGAGACGGTCGATGACATCGTAACGTTTTCGCACAACGTCGGAGCTGCGGAAGTCGCCATGCGCTTAGGCAAACAGACGATGTTCGATTACATCCGTCGCTTCGGTTTCGATGAGCCCACCGGCATCGATCTGCCCGGCGAGAGCGCGGGCATCGTGGGCACGCCGGACGACTGGTGGGGATCGCGGCTCGCGACCATTGGTTTTGGCCAAGGTGTTTCTGTGACGCCTCTCTCGCTCGCGCGTGCCTACGCCGCCGTCGCAAACGGCGGTGACCTCATGCGGCCGCTGTTGGTCCGCTACCTCGTGGCGCCCGACGGCCACATCGTCCGCTCGTACGAGCCGCAAACCGTGCGCCGGGTCATGGCGCCGCAGACGGCTGCGGCCGTGCTCGCCATCCTCCGCGACGTCGTGCGCCGTGGCACCGCCAAGGGGTTGTCGCTGCCGGGATACGCGCTCGCCGGAAAGACGGGTACCGCGCAGATGGTGATAGACGGGCAGTACGTGCCCGGAGCATACACGGCCTCGTTCGTGGGCATCGTGCCCGCCGACAACCCGCAGTACGTGATCTTGGTCAAGATCGATCGGCCGGAGGGCGCGTACTACGGAAGCGTCGTGGCGGCGCCCGCATTCTTGGCCTTGGCGCGCAAGGTGCTGTGGCGTGAAGGCGTGCTTCCCAAAACGCCGAGCGCCGCGCTTGACGGCGTGGGCGTGCGTGGCGGACGAACGGCGGCGGGAGAGACGACGGGCGAGACGAGAAACCAACTCTGATGGCGCCCGCGACTTTTGCGTCCCTCGAGCAGCTCTTCGAGGGCATTCACGCTTCGGTGCAGGGAGAACCCTTGCGTCCCATCAGCTCGATCGCGACGGATTCGCGCCTGGTGCAGCCGGGCGCGTTGTTCTTCTGCCTGCGTGGCGAGCGGGCTGACGGCCACGCCTACGTAGGCGAGGCGCTGGCCGCAGGCGCGGTGGCGATCGTCTCCGATCGTGCGGTCGACAGCGGGGCCGCCGCGCGGATCCTCGTCGCCGATCCGCTGGCGGCGCTGTCGAAAGTCGCGGCCAAATTCTACGGCGATCCAAGTAGCGACCTCATCCTCGTCGGCGTCACCGGCACGAACGGAAAGACGACGACGACCTTCTTCATCGAATCGATCGCGCGAGAAGCGGGCGTGCCGTTCGGCCTGGCGGGCACATTGGGCGCGCGGTTCGGCGAGATGACGGAACCGCTCGCGAACACGACGCCGCAGGCGCACGAGCTGCACCGGCTGCTGGCGCGTTTTCGAGATGCCGGCGCGCGCGGAGCGGTCATCGAAGTCTCCAGTCACGCGCTCGAGCTTCACCGCGTCGACGACGTGCGCTTCGACATCGCCGTCTTCACGAACCTCACCCACGATCATCTCGACTTCCACCGGACCTTCGACGAGTATCGCGCGGCGAAGCGAAAGTTGTTCGGCGCGGCCTTGGGGAAGGGCGGCGCTCCGCCCGTTGCGGTGCTCAACGTGGACGATGAAGAGGGTCGCGCGCTCGAGCGCGTCGTCCGAGCGGATCGTCACGCGCGCTGCTTGACCTATGGCGTGGAAAATGAGGCCGCGATGCTGCGGGCGACCGACCTGCAGATGGACGCTGCCGGCTCGAAGTTCTGGGTGCGCCAGCTCCGGCCAGCGCCGTTCTTCATCCGCATTGCCGGCGCGTTCAACGTCGCAAACGCGATGGCCGCACTTGCCGCGGGCGTAGCGCTCGACTTCGACAGCGAAGCGATCGCCGGTGGGCTCGAGTCCCTCGCCCAGGTCCCCGGCCGGATGGTGACGTTACCGGGCGACGGCGTCGGCGTCTTCATTGACTACGCGCATACGCCCGACGGGATGGAGCAGCTCTTGCGCACGGTCCGCGCGTTGACGAGCGGCCGCATGTACTGCGTTTTCGGTTGCGGCGGGGACCGCGATGCGAAGAAAAGGCCCGCGATGGGCCGCATCGCGCAAAAGCTCGCGGATCACGTGATCGTGACGACGGACAATCCGCGTCACGAAGATCCCGAAGCGATCGTCCGTGACATCCTGGCAGGCATGGAGGAGGCCGAGGCGCGCCATGAAGTGATTCTCGATCGTGCCCAGGCGATTGAGAATGCGATCGGTCGCGCCGCTGCCGGAGACTCCGTCGTCATCGCAGGCAAAGGCCACGAAGACTACCAGCTGGTGCAAGACGAACGGCGTCCGTTCTCCGACGAGCAGGTAGCTCGATCGGCGCTCGGCCGCAGGACGGCGGTACGATGAGCCTGCCGTTCGCGCGCTTCATCGAGGCCAGCGGTGCGCGAGTGCCCGCGGGCTTGCCCGCGCGGTTCGTGCCGAGCACCGATTCGCGCACGCTCGAGGCCGGGGAGACCTTCATTTGCTTGCGCGGCCAGAATTTCGACGGCCACGATCACATAGCGCAAGCGGTTGCGCGCGGCGCCATCGCTGTCGTCGCGAACGATCCAGCCAAGGCGGCGGTCGCGACGGTGCCGGTCGTCATGGTCGAAGATGCGAAAGCCGCGTACCTCGCTGGTGCCGCGGCGGCGCGCAAAGCGTACGGGGGCCAGGTCATCGCGGTCACCGGCAGCACGGGCAAGACGACGACGAAAGAGTTCGTCGCGCAGATCCTCGGCACTCGGCGGCGCGTGCTCGCGACCCCGCTCAACGAGAACAACGAGCTCGGCGTCGCCAAAGTCTGCTATCAAATGGACGAGCGGAGCGAGATCGCGGTGCTCGAGTTCGGCGCGCGCCACCCGGGGGACATCGCGCAGCTCGTCGAGATCGCACGGCCCGACATCGGCATCCTCACAAACGTCGGCGAGGCGCATCTGGAGTTCTTCCGCGACCAAGAGCAGCTCGCACGCACGAAGTTCGCCCTGGTCGGCGGGGGAGCGCGTGCGGTGCTCTCCGCGGCCGATCAATGGTCGCGCATGCTCGCAGCCGAAGCCGGCATCGACGCACGCGCCATGTGGGTGCGGCTCGTGGGCGATCCCATGATGAACGGGATCATGCTCGAAGCCGGCGTGCCGTCCGGCGGAAAAGTCGCGGTCACGATGGCCGCCTCGCATGCTTTCGCCGGTTGGCGGCTTTTTGGAGAGCACCACCTGCGAGACGCGCTTGCGGCAGCCGCGGCTGCGATTCTCGCGGGCCTGACATTCGAAGACGCGCTGGCACCGCTGGGCGAGTTGCGCTTGCCCGCCGGACGTTTCCAGTCGCACCGAGCGCTATGCGGAGCGACGGTCGTGTACGACGCGTACAACGCGAGCCCGAGCTCCATGCAGCACGCACTGCGCTCGTTTGGCGACATGCCCGCAAAGCGGCACATCGCCGTGCTCGGGAGCATGGCGGAGCTGGGCGCGCAGGCGCCGCGCTATCACGAGGAGGTCGGAGCGGCGGCCGCGCGCAGCGGTGCGGACGTGCTCTATGCGGGCGGTGAGTTCGCGCAGGCGATCGCACGAGGCGCGCGCGATGCGGGGATGGCAGCCGAGCGGGTGACCGTCTTTTCGGATAATGCCTCGGCACTCGAAAGTCTTCGTCGCATCGTCGCCGCGGGCGACTGCGTGTTGCTCAAAGGTTCGCGCATCCAGCGCCTCGAGGAGATCCTCGAGGGCCTCGTGGGCGCGGGATCTCTCGCATCGTGAGTGCGACTTCGTTCGTGCTCGAGATCCCATCGCTCCCTCGTGATATCATCGCGCTGCCCGTGCGGACGCCGCTCGTGCAGGCGGGCGACGACTTGCCGGCGCTCGTTCACCAATGTCTTGCCGGCATGCTGGGTCCTGACGACGTCGTGTGCGTTTCCGAGACGGCCGTCGCTATCGCACAAGGGCGATCGATCCGCGCCGAGACGATCCGCCCTTCTCCGTTGGCGCGGCTTTTGGCGCAACGCGCGGGCTCGTATGCGACGATGAATCAACCCGAGTCCATGCAACTCGTGCTCGAAAGCGCCGGCACCCTGCGCGTGCTGGCGGCCGCGGCCGTCGGCGCCGCGGGCCGCGTCGTCGGCCGGCGCGGAGACTTCTATCGCATCTTGGGATCTACGGTCGCAGAGATCGACGGCTACACCGGAACCATGCCGCCTTACGAGCGCCACATCGTCCTCGGGCCGAAAGATCCGCAAGCCGTGGCGACGGCGATCGCGCAGGCGTGCGGCACGCATGTCTGCGTGGTAGACGCGAACGACCTCGGCAAAGCCGAGGTGCTCGGCGCGAGCCCGGGGCTGGACCTGCAGGCGCTGCGTGTATGTCTTTCGACCAATCCGGCCGGTAATGCCGATCAGCAGACGCCGGTCGTCGTGCTCAAGTACCGCCCGCGTCCTGGATCCAGCGCGCGCTCGCCGTTCCTCGCGCAAACGTGACCGTGCTTGCGCCGGTCGCCCTTTCGATCTTCGCGCTCGCGCCGGTTCGCGTGCTTGCCGCGGTCGCCGGCCTGCTCGCGGCGGCCGTCATCATCCCATGGCTCATCGCGGCGCAGCGGCGCGAACGCGTCGGGCAGCAAGTATATGAAGATGCTCCACGCTCGCACGCCGTCAAACAAGGAACGCCCACGATGGGCGGTGTTGTGTTTCTCGTCGCAGCGGTTATCGGCGATGCGATGGTCGGGTTTCGGGCGTCGGCGCCGCTCTTAGCGCTCGTTCTCGCGACCGGCGCGATCGGACTGCTCGACGATCTCGTCATCGTGCGGGCGCGCCGCCCGCTCGGCTTGCGCGCGCGCGACAAATTCGCGCTCGTCGCGATCGTCGCCATCGTGTATGTGGCCTGGGTGTGGCAGTCTGGTCTGGCAGGCCCGACGCAGACCTGGTTCGGCCGCGCGCTGTTCTTGCCGCTGTGGTTATGGTTCGCGCTTGCGGTGCTCGCCATCGTCGGTGCCGCCAATGCGGTCAACCTCACCGATGGGTTGGACGGCTTGGCGGCGGGCGCAACCGTGCCCGCGCTCGTCGGACTGCAGCTGACGGCGCGCTACCTCGGCCTACCCGGCGGATCCACGATCGCCGACTCGGTGCTCGGGTCGCTCGTCGGTTTTTTTTGGTTCAACCGGCATCCCGCGCGCATCTTCATGGGCGACACCGGCTCGCTTGCGCTCGGCGCGCTGCTGGGCGGGGTCGCCATCGAATCGCACGCCTTGTTGCTCTTGCCGTTCTTCGGCCTGGTCTTCGTGCTCGAAGCGCTATCGGTCATCGCGCAAGTGGCGAGTTTCAAATCGACCGGCCGCCGCATCTTCAAGATGAGTCCGCTGCATCACCACTTCGAGCTCTCCGGCTGGAGCGAAACAGCGGTGACCTCGGCTTTCATCGCGCTGGCGACGGTGGCCGCCTCGGTGACCTGGGTCGCTTGGTGGACGACGGGCCGCCCCATCCAATGAGAACATCGCACGCCCACGGAAATGTAGCAGGCGCAAATTTATTTGCGCCGATTGAGGAACATGTACGATAAACACGACTCGGTGATCGTCATCGGTATCGGACGCAGCGGTCTCGCGACGGCGCAGGTCCTGCGCAAGCGCGGCGTCGCGGTCGTCGCGTACGACGACAAGCCGCAGGCGCTTTCCGGAGCACGCCAGGCGTTGAAGAAGATCGGAGTACCCCTCATCGGTGCCGCCGAGCTTGAGGCCGCGGCCAAGGCCGCCAAGAAGGCCATCATCTCACCCGGCGTGCCGCAGACCAATCGCGCCGTGCGTGTGCTGCAAGACGCAGGCGTGGTGGTGATCTCAGAGATCGAACTTGCATCCGAGCTCGCGGCGAGCCCGATCATCGCGGTCACCGGCAGCAAGGGTAAATCCACGACCACCGCGTTGATCGGCCACATCTTGACGACCGCCGGCATTTTGAACCGCGTCGGGGGCAACATCGGCAATCCGCTCGTCCTCGAGACGGTCGCCGCGCCCGCCGATGCGTGGGTCGTCGCAGAGGTGTCGAGCTTCCAGCTCGAGGGCATCGTCACGTTCGCGCCGCGCGTCAGCGTGCTGCTCAACATCTCGCCCGACCATCTCGACCGTTACCCTTCGATGGAGGAGTACGCGGAAGCCAAATATCGCATCTTCGCGAACCAGACCAAAAAAGATTTCTTCGTCGGCAATGCCGACGACCCGTTTTGCGCGGCGCTCCGCAGCGGCGCGGGCCGTAGCATTCCGCCGAAGGCGCTGTGGTTCGGCATGGAGCCGACCGACCGGGGTCTCGCGATGACCCTCCTGGGCGATGCGATCGTGCTGCGCGAGAAACGCCGTGAGGTGCCCATTGCGCACGTACAGGACTTGCGCATCCGCGGCAGGCACAACGTCGCGAATGCGATGGCCGCCGCGCTCGCGAGTTTGTGCGCCGGCGCCGACCTCGAGGCGGTGCGCAGCGGGCTTTTGACTTTCGATCCCTTGCCGCACAGGCTCACGATCGTTCACCGCGCGCGCGGGGTCACGTGGATCGACGACAGCAAGGCCACCAACCCGGCTTCGGCCGCCGCGGCGCTCGATGCGGTCGACGCGCCCGTGATCCTCATTGCGGGCGGAAAAGGCAAAAAGACCGACTTCTCCCACTTCGCGGACGTGGCCTCGAAAAAGGCCAAGCGGGTGATCCTCATCGGCGAGAGCGCGCAGGAGATCGGCGATCTGATCAGCGGTCCAGCCGTCTGTTACGCGCGCGATCTTGAGACCGCGGTCGCAGACGCGGTGGCGGCGGCGAGGCCGGGTGACGTCGTGCTCCTGTCGCCTGCCTGCGCTTCCTTCGACATGTTCGAGAGCGCCGAGCAACGTGGGGAGAGATTCACCGCGCTTGCGAGGACGTCAGGCGATCATGACATGGCGGCCCCATGATCGAACGCCGTGCGCCGGACGCGTTGCTGCTGATCGTCACGGGCCTGCTCACCGGCATCGGCATCGTGATGGTCTTCTCCGCATCGTCAGCTGTTGCGTACACGCAGTTCCACGACTCAGCCTACTATCTCAAGCGGGAACTTCTCTGGGCCGCGATCGGCATCGTCGCGCTCGTCGCGGCTATGCGGTTAGATTATACGCGGATCCGCCCGCTCACGATCGCGATCTTCATCGTCGCGGTCGTGCTGCTCGCCGCCGTCCTCGTGCCGGGTCTGGGATTCATGGAAGGCGGCGCGCGTCGCTGGTTCGCACTCGGGCCGATAACCTTCGAGCCGTCCGAGTTCGGCAAGCTCGCGCTCGTGCTGTTCTTGGCCGGGCTCTTCGCCTCGCGCCACGATGGGGCGGCGTCGTTCCCCCGTGCCGGATTTTGGGCGCTTGCCGCGGTCGGCGCGTGCTTCGTGCTCGTCATGCGCGAGCCCGATCTCGGCACGGCGACGATCTATCTCCTGACGACGTTCGTGATGCTCTTCGTGGCGGGCGCGCCGCTCTTGCAGCTAGCGCTTGAAGTGGCGATCGCCGTGCCGGCGCTCGTCGGCTACATCACCGCGAGCCACTACCGCCGCGTCCGATTTCTCGCTTTTCTCCACCCTTGGAACGACCCTAAGGGCACGGGCTATCACATCATCCAGTCGCTCTACGCGCTCGGTTCGGGGGGCCTCTTCGGGCTCGGGCTTGGGCAAAGCCGCCAGAAGTTCGGGTACCTGCCCGCGCAACACACGGACTTCATCTTCGCCATCATCGGCGAGGAGTTAGGCTTCGTCGGCGCCGCCGCGGTCGTGCTGCTCTTCTTGATCTTCGCCTACCGCGGCATCCGCATCGCCATGCGCTGTGAAGATCGTTTTGGATTTTACCTGGCGGCCGGGCTGACGGCCGCCATCGCGTTGCAGGCGCTCATGAATATCGGCGTCGTGACGGCATCGTGGCCGGTGACGGGCGTGCCCTTGCCGTTCATCAGCTACGGCGGCACGTCGCTCGTCATCACCCTCTTCTCCGTGGGCCTGCTCGCCAGCATCTCGCGAGGTCAGCGCCGCGCCGCGTCCGCACTGCCGGCCCGCCGGCGCAAGGTCTCGTAGACCGTGCGCGTGCTGTTCTCCGGCGGCGGAACAGGAGGGCATCTCTATCCCACGCTGTCGCTCGCCCTGGCCTTGCGTCGCGGTGACGCCGAGGCCGGGCTGTGCGAGCCCTCGCCGCCCCAGCCTGTGCCCGATCGTCCCCCCGCCCTCATCGCGCAACGCTCTCGGCGCGTCCATGCGGTGCTCTTCGTCGGAGCGCCGGGCAACATGGACGAAGCGCTGTTGACGCGCGACGACGTGCCGTACAAGACCGTGCGCAGCCAGCCTCTCACCGGTCTTTCCAAAGTGCGAGCAGCGCTTGGCCTTGCGGGCAACGCCGCGGCGGTCATGCAAGCTCTTCCGATCGTCTCGCATTTCCGCCCGGACGTCATCGTGGGCAGCGGCGGCTATGCGTGCGCTCCGGCGGTCATCGCCGGCGCGATGCTGCGCGCGAGCGGCACGCTCGGCGGTTTGCGCATCTCGCTCATGGAGCCCAACGTCATCCCGGGCATGGCGAACCGCCGCCTGGCGAGGCATGCGAACGAAGTGTGGGGCGCCTATCCGGATTCGGCGACGTCGGCATTTTTCGGCGAGAAATTCGTGCTGACCGGGATCCCGGTTCGCGCCGACCTTCACACGCCGATGCAAAAAGCCGAGGCCAGACGGAGCCTCGGTCTGCATCCAGACCGCTTCACCGTGCTCGTGTTCGGCGGCAGCCAGGGAGCGCGCAGCCTCAACGTGGCCACGAGCGGCATGGTGTCGCGCCGCCGCCTGCCGGCGGATTGGCAGGTGCTCCATCTCACCGGCGTGCGCGATCACGCCTGGATGGTGGCCGAGCGGAAGACGGAACCAAACGACAACCGCTACATCGTCATGCCATATCTCGACTCGATGGCGCTCGCGTACTGGGCCGCCGACATCGCGGTCTGCCGCGCCGGCGCTTCGACCCTGGCCGAGCTCAGCACCGTCGGCTTACCTGCGGTGCTCGTGCCCTACCCGCACTCGAGCGAGCATCATCAACGCGACAACGCCGCCTATTTCACCTCCCGCGGCGCCGCGTCCAGCATGCCCGACGCAGCGCTCAACCCCGATTCTCTCTATTGGATGCTCGTGGAGGCGAGCGAACCAGCGAAGCTCGCCGCGACATCGGACCACGCGCGGCGGCTCGCGCATCCGCATGCGGTGGAAGCGATGCTCTCACGGTTGCTCGGCGGCACCGTAGCGGTGGGCACGTGACTTTGCGCACCCACCGGGCCGCACCCACAGAGGGCCAACCCGGCCGCGAGCCAAAACTCGTGATCGGGATGACGCTTTTGCATCGTCACGTCCATTTCGTTGGCATCGGCGGCATCGGGATGAGCGCCATCGCGCGCGTTTTGCTCGCGCTCGGCGTGGGCGTCTCGGGCTCCGACCTCAAGATGAACGGCACGCTCGAGAAGCTTCGCAATCTCGGCGCCAGCGTCACCCTCGGACACGCTTCGGAGAACGTGAAGGGATGCGACGCGGTCGTCATCTCCTCGGCGATCCCGGCAGACAATCCCGAAGTGATCGCGGCGCGTGCCGCCGGCATCCCCGTCATGCAGCGCGCCGAGATGCTGGCCGAGATCATGGCCGACAAACAAGGCATCGCGGTCTCCGGCACGCACGGCAAGACGACGACGACCTCCATGATCGCCTCGGTGCTCGACGCGGGCGGCATGGCGCCGACCGTGCTCATCGGCGGCGAAGTGAACGACCTCGGGGCAAACGCGCGGCTCGGCTCGGGCAACATCGTGGTGGCCGAAGCCGACGAGAGCGACGCGTCGTTTCTGCGCTTGCGGCCGACCTGTGCTGTCGTCACGAACATCGAGAACGATCACCTCGGCTACTATCGCGATCTCGAACATCTCATCGAGACCTTCACCGCGTTCATCGCACGCGTTCCGGCCGACGGATGCATCGTCGCGTCCGCCGACTGCGCCGCCGTGGGCGAGCTGCTGCGCCGGCTTCGCCTGAGCCCGAGCCTGCTCGGCGATCCGGCAATCGTCACGGCAGGTTTCGACGCGGCCGCCGACATCCGCGGCATCGAGACCGAGCTGGCCGATTTCGGCTCGACCTTCTCCGTCTGCGCCGGCGGTCAGTTGCTCGGCGAGATATCGCTGCGCGTACCGGGGCTCATCAACATCTCGAACGCGCTCGTCGCGGCGGCGGTCGGACTGCGCTTCGGCGTGAGCTTCGACGTGATCGCACGCGCGCTCGCGCGCTTCCGCGGCGTGGCACGCCGTTTTCAAGTGCTCTACGAGAGCGAAACGCTCATGGTCGTCGACGACTACGCGCACCATCCGACCGCGGTGCAAGAGACGATCGCGGCAGCTCGCGCGTATTGGCCGGGACGGATCGTGGTCGCGTTCCAGCCCCACCGCTACAGCCGCACCGCTTATCTGGTCCGCGACTTCGCGCGCGCGCTCTTACGGGCGGATGAGATCGTGGTCGCCGACATCTACCCCGCGGGCGAGATGCCGCTGCCGGGCGTGCGCGCAGAGTCGATCGTGGATTTCATCGCGGAGCTCGATCCCGCGAAGAACGCGCTGCATCTGCCCAAGCCGGCGGACGTGCTCGCGTACCTGCAGCGCACCATAAAGTCGGGCGATCTTGTGCTCACCCTTGGCGCCGGCGACATCGGCGGCGTTGCGCACGAACTCGCCGCGGGTCTGTCCGCCGCAGATGCCGGCGTCGCCAACCTCTAATTTTCAGCGCATGAACGCTGCGGCATCGGTTCCGGGTCAAGCGCTACGCGAATCCGATCGCGCGGCGTTGCGCCTGCTCGTGGGCGAGGCCGTGCGCTTCGACGAACCGATGGCGCCGAAGACCTCCATGCGCGTGGGCGGCAGCGCGGCCGCCTATGTCACGCTCGGCGAGACGGACCGGCTCGTCGCGCTCTTGAAATATTGCACGCAAGAGCGTCTCGCGTGGACCGTGCTCGGCTTGGGCAGCAACGTGGTCGTCAAAGACGAAGGGTTCCCCGGCATCATCGTGCGCTTGCAGGGCGGCTTCACACGGGTCGAGGTGCGCGGCACGACCGTACGAGCAGGCGGCGCCGCACCGATCGCAGCCGTCTGCCGTGAAGCCGCGAAAGCCGGGCTCGAGGGAGCCGAGGCGCTCGTGGGCATCCCTGGGACCATCGGAGGCGCCGTCCGGATGAACGCCGGCACGAAGGTGGAGATCGGAGAGCTCGTGCGTTCCGTCGAACTGGTCGTCGCGGGAGAAGACGTGCGGACCATGACCCTGCCTGCATTTCAATATCGCAGCTCGAACCTCGACCGCAGCGCCGTCGTGTGCGCTGCAGAGCTGGCGCTGCATGCGGGAGACAGACAGGCGGTCCAGGCGCGCTTGCGCGAGCACATCGCGCGTCGCAATGCCACGCAGCCTCTCGAGTTGCCGAACTCGGGCAGCGTCTTTCGTAATCCGCCGGACGATTTCGCCGCCCGCCTGATCGAAGCGTCGGGATGCAAAGGCATGCGCGCCGGCGCGGCCGAGGTCTCGACCAAACACGCGAACTTCATCGTCAATCGCGGCGGCGCGACCTGTGCAGAGGTCGTGCAGCTCATGACGCGGGTGCAAAAGACCGTCAAAGCTGCGACCGGCGTCGAACTCGAACCCGAAATCCAGATTCTGTAATTCTCACGATGCACAAGCCGCTGATCGCCGTGCTCATGGGCGGCAAATCGGCCGAGCGTGAGATCAGCCTGCAGACAGGCGCCGGCGTGGTGCGCGCCCTCGCGGATCTGGGCTACGCGACCCAGACCTTTGACGATGAAGATGGCCTCATCGACGGGTTGCGCGCTGCGCGGCCGGCGGCGGTGTTCAACGCGCTGCATGGCGGCGCCGGCGAAGACGGCACGATCCAGGCGCTCTTGGATTGGCTCGGCATAGGCTACCAGGGCTCGGGCATTCGAGCGTGCGTCATCGCCATGGATAAATGGGCGACCAAGGCGCTCGCTCGCGCACAGGGTCTGCCGGTGCCGCGCGGCCGCCTCGTCGATGCCGCGCATGCAGAGGCCGATGCAAGAGCATTCGGCCTGCCCTGCGTCGTGAAACCCAACGGCGAAGGCTCGGCGATCGGCGTGAGCATCGTGCGCGAGGCGAGCGCGCTTCGCGAAGCCCTCGCCAAGACCGGCGCAGCGTTCGTGCTCGTGGAAGAATACATCGAGGGACGCGAGTTCACGGTCGCCGTCCTGGGCGATGAGACGTTGCCGCTCGTCGAAATCACACCGCATGACGCGTTCTACACCTACGCAGCGAAGTACACGGCAGGCGGCAGCACGCACACCGTGCCGGCGGTGCTCGATCCCCACATTGCCGCGCTGATGTGCCGCGACGCGTTGAGCTTGCACCGGGCGCTCGGCGCAAGGGACTACTCGCGCATAGACCTCATGCTCGACCGTTCCGGCTCGCACTTCATCCTCGAGTGCAACACGCTGCCGGGCCTCACGCCGCTCAGCCTCTTCCCGGACGCAGCCCGCGCCGCTGGCTTGAGCTACGAAGCGTTGATCGAGCGGCTCGTGGAGTGCGCCAGGTCACGGACCTCTAGGTCCTGGCTCTGACACCTTCCTCACCTATCCGAATATATCTAAGGGAGAGGGCGGCTGAAATGGTGGGAGATTTTTGGTCGGAGCTGTTCAAGAGCGTCGGTTCCCTGCTGCAGGGCAACCAGCGCGAATTCGTGTTCAGCGACCAAGAGGAGCTTGGCAGCAGCATCCTCACGGATCCATCGTTCGGTCAACCGAGCGCGCCGGCGGCGCCGTCGATGTTGACACAAGCCAAAGCCGCGCTCGACAGCTTGCAAAAGGCCGATCCGAATTTCAGCGAATCCGATTTTCTTATCCAAGCCGCCAAGGCGTTCTCCGCGGTGCTGACCGCTGAAGGCGCCATGGATGCTGGCAGCATCTTTGGGCTCGTCACGCCGAACTTCCGGGCCGCCTTCCAGCAGCGCATCGAAGGCTGGCGCAACGGTGGCTTTACGCGCACGATCACAGACCTGCATCTGGATCCGCCCGCGACGATGCGCGTCGCGATTGGCGGCGACCAGGAAGCGATCACCGTGCGCTTCACCGGCTCTGCGCGCCGGAACACGAAAGAGGATATGACCGGCTTGCTGACCGAGGGCAGCGCCGGCATCGATTCATTCACCGAGTTCGCGACCTTCGTGCGTCCAGCGGGCGCTACGACGCCCAAGCACGTGGCCGATGGCGGCGCATCGCATTGTCCGTCATGTGGCGCGCCGGTCGACGATGGCGCGGTCAAGTGCACGTTTTGCGGCGCACCTTTGACCGGCACGGGCGGGACCTGGCTGCTAGACCGCGTGAGCACCTCCGCCTACACGTAGCGTTTCACAGCCCCGCGCGAATCCAGGTATTTCGCAACACCGGCCCAAAAGACCGGCGCATCCCATGCGCATCGGCACGATCTTCGGCATCGACATCGTCGTCAGCCTCAGCTGGCTCTTCATCTTCGCCTTCGTGGCATGGGCGCTTGCAACCGTTGGTCCGTTCCAAGCGATGAATCTCACGCCGCTCGCGCGCATAGGCCTGGGCGTTCTCACCGCGCTCTGCTTCTTCGCAAGCGTGTTGATCCACGAGCTCGCGCACTCGCTCGTCGCGCGGCGGCGCGGGATCCCGATCAAGCGGATCACCCTGTTCATGTTCGGCGGCGTGTCGAATCTCGAGGGCGAGCCGAGCACGGCGCCCGTTGAGGCCTGGATCGCCTTCGTGGGGCCTCTCACGAGCATCGTCTTGGGATTTGTCTTCCTTCTTATCTCGATCGCCGTGCGGCCGACCAACGCACTCGGACTCGCCGCTCAGTATCTCGCCTGGGCCAACGTGCTGCTCGGCGTCTTCAATCTGCTGCCGGCATTTCCGCTCGACGGGGGTCGCGTGCTGCACGCGCTCGTGTGGCGCGTGACGAAGAGCCGCTATCGCGCGACGCAGATCGCGGCAACCATCGGCAAGGTCGTCGCTTGGCTGTTCGTGGCATACGGCGGGTTCGTCGCGTTATCGGACCCGAAATCGGCCTTCTCGGGACTGTGGCTTGTGTTCATCGGTTGGTTCTTGCTGCAGGCAGGCGGCGCCGAACGCATGCATGCCGAGCTCGAGCACGCCCTTGCGGGTCTCACGGCCAAAGATATCGCCGAGCCGCCGCCGCAGGCTCTCTCGGCCGACGCCACCGCGGATGCGGCACTCCAGCTCATGATGAAGACGGGTCACCGTGCGTTCCCGGTCATGCTGGGCGAACAGCTGCTCGGCATCTTGAGCATGAGCGATTTTGCCAAACTCGGCGATCGTGCGCCCGCGCAAGCGTACGTCACGTCGCTCATGACGCGAACGGACGACCTCAAACGCGTGTCGCCCTCAACCGACGCCAACGAAGTGTTGCGCCTGCTCTCCTCGACGGGGCTCGGGCAGATCCCCGTCATGGACGACGCGGGATCGCTCGTGGGATTTGTGACCCGCGAGAACGTGTTGCGGCGCCTGCCGCTTCGCCGCGAGCTCGAGCGCGTCGCGCCAAAGCACGCGGCATAAAGCGCTTAGTGCGTCGGTTTCATGCCGGCGCCCGCCGGGTGGACGCTGCCCTGGCCGAACATGCCCCATTGTGGAAGCGCGGGCCGAAAAATCGGCATCGGCAGCACCGTTCGCACGGGCTCGAGCGGCTGCCGGACCAGCACGGGCGTGCGCGGCATGACAGGCATGCGCATGCCGAACGGCTCGTGCATGCTTGCGGGCTCGTGCATCCCGAAATCGATCCGCGAGGGATGCAGCGCTCCGGCCCGTGGCTGTTCTTGGCCGCCGGTCACGATTTGCGTCGCACCCAGCCCGCCGCTCTTGCGCGGCTGCAGGCGATCGAATACCACGGCTTGCCCCAACGAGCGCGGCTGATTGGTCAGGTGCGGCATGACCGCATAGTGCAAGTCTGCCGGTAGCGAATGCCGCTGACCTTGGATCTGCAGCGGTGCCGTCGAGTCGATCGCCACGTGCCGGCCGTTCGGGAGCGTGAAATGCGCCTTGATGACGGCGTTGCTCACGACGACGCCGGCCGGCACTTGCACGGCCCCCCAGAACATCCCCGGATGGCCGAGCCAGGGCGTGAACGCGCATTGCCCCGGGATCCCGGAGATCGTGAAGAAGCCGCCGCCGAACGGGAAGAAACGGCTGATGAGCACGACTTCGATGAAATTCCCCGCGACGAAGAACAACGGTCCTGGGGTGAAGAGCGAAAACCCAGGTGGCGAGAAACCAAAACGGTTGAACCAGGGCCAGCCAAATCCGAAGGCTGGCGAACCAAATCCGGCTCCGCCGCCGTACGACCCCACCGTGTAGTCGCTGGCGGACCCCGCGTCGACTCGAAAGGTCCAATTCTCCTGGAAGGGCGTGCCGTCGGCCGATTGCCCCATGACTTCCACGTCGTGCGCCCCCGATGAGAGCGCTTGCATGGGCGTGTAGGATACGTATGCGGAGGAGACGGTCGATTGGTCGGTCACGTCCTGTCCGTCGACGAGCACTTGAACGGTGGCGGGATCAACCGCGGCCGATCCCCCTTCGAACCGCGCGTAGATGGATGGATATTGCGACCCGACGATCGTGCCCGATTCAGGCCGCACGCTTTGAACGGTCGGCGCCACGCGCGCGACGTTCGTGTACACCGGACCGCCCGCGTAGGCCGCGAAGTTTCCCGGACGCCGGCCAGAGACGATGACGACGGCGTTGCTCGCCGCATCGTAGTCGACCGCAACACCGAGGGCTTCAGCGACGAAACGCAGAGGGATCATCACGCGTCCTGCAAGCTCTCGCGCCGCCACTTCCATCGTGGCAGGCCGTCCGTTGACGCGCGCGCGATCCGACCCAACCGTGATGCGAACGGTCGTCGACCCTAGCGCCGCGGTCGCGACGCCTGATGCTTCATCAAATGTGACGAGAGCGCCGAACTGTTCGAACACGCCACGCAACGGGACCAACACATGGTCCCCGGAGACGAGCGCGGGTGCGTCGGAAGACAAACGGCTGCCGTCGACGACAATGGGCGGCGTTGCCTGAGGCGCTGCGACGGCCGCCTGGGCGCCTGCCAACAGGGCGACGGCGAGGATGGGTAAGACGGCTTGGGGACGCATGGCTGCCACCTTTTGCCCGTGAACCGGGCGGGTCCGAAACGGTGCGCCCAGGAGACGTTTTCCACAGTGGCGCGACTGCGCCCCGCCCGCTAGTCGCATCCGTCGCAGGAACGCCTTGTCAGGGCCGCGTAACCCGCCTATAATGCACTTAGCACTCAAGTGCTAAGACTGCTAAGTAACCATCATTAGCCGCCCCAAGCCCCATTTCATCAAGCCTTCGGCAAGTCTACCGCTTGCCGGGCGCGCGCGCCGCACCGGGTTTCGGCCCAGCGGCAGACCGGATGAAGGGGTGCCTTGGGCGGGTTCCAAGGAGGAGCAAAATCCGTGGCCCCAACCGCGACTAAAGCTGAGCTCAAGCCGCTCGGCGACCGCGTCGTCATCGAATCGGTCGAGCAGGCGCAACAAAGCGCCGGCGGCGTCATCCTGCCGGACACAGCCAAAGAAAAGCCACAAGAGGGTGTGATCATCGCCGTCGGCCCTGGCCGCAAGACCGACAAAGGCGACCTGATCCCGATGGATCTCAAGGCCGGCGACAAGGTCATCTATTCCAAGTATTCGGGCTCCGAGATCAAGCTCGACGGCACCGAGTACCTCATCATCAGCGAGAAAGACGTTCTCGCCGTCGTGAAACGCTAAAGGAGCGCTAAAGCAACATGGCAGCTAAGGAATTACTGTTCGACGAAAGCGCACGCCGCGCGCTCGAGCGCGGAGCGAACGCTCTCGCCGACGCGGTCAAGGTGACGCTCGGCCCGAAAGGCCGCAACGTCGTCCTCGACAAGAAATTCGGATCGCCGACCATCACCAACGATGGCGTGACGATCGCGAAGGAGATCGAACTCCCCAACCACTTCGAGAACATGGGCGCGCAACTCGTCAAAGAAGTGGCCAGCAAGACGAACGACATCGCCGGCGACGGCACGACCACCGCCACGGTGCTCGCGCAAGCGATCATCCGCGAGGGCCTGCGCAACGTCGCAGCCGGTTCCAATCCGCTCGCGATCAAACGCGGCATCGAGCAAGCGGTCGAAGCGACCGTCGGCGAACTGAAGCAGATGGCCCGCAAGGTCGAGACCAAAGAAGAGATCGCGCAAGTCGCGAGCATCTCGGCCAAGGACAAGTCCATCGGCGACATCATCGCGGACGCGATGGAGAAGGTCACCAAGGACGGCGTCATCACGGTCGAGGAATCGCGCACGACCAAGACCGAGCTCGAGCTCAAAGAAGGCATGCAGTTCGACAAGGGTTACATCTCCCCGTACATGGTGACGGACCCCGAGCGCATGGAAGCGGTCCTCTCCGATCCGTACATCCTCATCACCGAGCGCAAGATCTCGGCCATCGCCGACATCCTGCCGTTGCTCGAGAAGGTCGTCCAGGTCCAAAAGCCGCTGCTCATCGTGGCGGAAGACGTCGAAGGTGAAGCGCTCGCGACGCTCGTCGTCAACAAGCTGCGCGGCACGTTCACGACCGTCGCCGTCAAGGCGCCGGGCTTTGGGGATCGCCGCAAGGAGATGCTCAAGGACATCGCCATCCTCACGGGCGGCACCGTCATCTCGGAAGAGCTGGGCTTGAAACTCGACAAAGTCACGATCAACGAGCTCGGCAAAGCGCGCACCGTCAAGATCACGAAGGAAGAGACGACCATCGTCGACGGCGCGGGCAAGAAGGAAGAGATCAAAGGCCGCATCGAGCAGATCAAGCGGCAGATCGATGAGACCGATTCCGACTTCGATCGCGAGAAGCTTCAGGAGCGCTTGGCCAAGCTCTCCGGCGGCGTCGCGGTGATCCAGGTGGGCGCGGCGACCGAGACGGAGCTCAAAGAGAAAAAGCATCGCATGGAAGATGCGGTCTCGACGGCTCGCTCGGCCGTGGAAGAGGGCATGCTGCCTGGTGGCGGCGCGGCGCTCGTCCACGCGATCAAGGCGATCGAGGCGCTCAAGGGCAGCAACGGATCCGCTTCCGACGAGCTCGTGGGCATCAACATCGTCAAGCGCGCGCTCGAAGAGCCGCTTCGGCAGATCGCGGAGAACGCGGGAGCCGAGGGTTCGGTGGTCGTGCAAAAGGTGAAGACCTTGGAGCGCAACCACGGCTTCGACGCCGTCACGGGCGAGTACGGCGACATGTTCAAGAAGGGCATCGTCGACCCGCTCAAAGTGACGCGCTCGGCGCTCGAGAACGCGGCCTCCATCGCAGCGCTCTTGCTCACGACTGAGACGCTCATCTCCGACAAGCCGGAAGAGAAAAAGAACGGCGGCGGGGGCATGCCTCCCGGCGGCGGCATGGGCGGCTACGACATGATGTAATCCCCTCGCGGGAGCATCACAAACACAGAGGAGGCGATGAAAATCGCCTCCTCTTTCTTCAACCATTTGGGTCGGTTACTAAGAGATTCCGCCCCCTCACGCGAATGGAGAGTCACCCATGCACTGGTCGTTGGCGCTCTTCAATACCGCTGCTAGTATCGCCACGGTTCTCGTCATATTGGCGACGGCGATCGCGGCTGCGTACGAGCTGCGCCACATGGCTGCGAAGACGCAACTGCAGGCGCTTCTGTCGATCCTGCAAGATTTTCGCACTCCCGAGCTTCAAGAAGCGCTGCGTTACGTCCAAAGCTATCTGGATCAGAAGCTCTACGATCCGGACTATCGTGAAGAGCTCGCCCGCATTGGTTTCATCGACGCGCGCATGCATCCGGAGATGACCGTGTGCAACTGGTTCAACGAGATGGGCACGCTCGTGAAAAACCAGATCGTGGATCCCGACGTCTTTTTCGACCATTTCGCCCGGCTCATCAATCAGTATTGGAAGCTGCTTGCGCCGGTCATCGCGATCTTGCGGCGTCGCCGCGGCCCCCAGCAGTACCAAAACTTCGAGTTTCTCGCCGTGCTCGCGCAAGATTGGACCAAAGCACATCCGCACGGGATCTTCCCGAAACACGTGCCACACATGGACGTGCCGGACGTGTGGCTCGAAGCCGACAGCCGGACGGAGGCGAATCGTGTCTGAAGCTGTGGCAGAGCGCAAGCCCCTGCCGAGCGGCACCGTCACCTTCTTGTTCTCCGACATTGAAGGTTCGACCGAGCGTTGGGAGCGCCACCGGGCGGAGATGCAGAGCGCAGTGCACCGCCACGAGGACATCATCCGCACCGGGATTGCGGCCCATGACGGCTACGTCTTCAAGACCGTGGGCGATGCGTTTTGCGCCACCTTCCGTACCGCGCCTGAAGCGATCGCCGCAGCGCTCGATGCGCAACGCGCGCTTGGCTCAGAAGATTTTACGGCGGTCGACGGGCTCAAGGTCCGGATGGCAATTCACACCGGACTCTCGTACGAACGCAGCGGTGACTATTTCGGCCCTACGGTCAACCGCGTGTCGCGGTTGCTTTCGATCGGCCACGGTGGACAGGTGCTCATCTCCGGCACGACCGCGGATCTCGCGCAAGGCGAGATGCCGCCTAAGACGACCTTCCGCGATCTCGGTTCGCAGCGGCTCAAGGACCTTTCGCAGCCCGAACAGGTCTATCAGCTCGTGTCGCCCGATCTCGCGCAGGATTTCCCGCCGCTGCGCTCGCTCGACGCGCTTCCCAACAACCTCCCGTTGCAGATCACCAGCTTCGTCGGGCGTGACAACGAGATCGCCGCGCTCAAAGCCCGTCTCGCACAAGCGCGTTTGTTGACGCTTGTCGGTTCCGGCGGCGTCGGCAAGACGCGCTTGGCGTTACAGGTCGGAGCCGACGTCCTGGAGCAATACGAAGACGGCGTGTGGCTTGTCGAGTTCGCGCCGCTGTCGGATCCGGATATGGCTCCCAGCGTTCTCGCGGGGGTGCTCGGCGTCACCGAAGTCGCAAACCGTTCGCTCGTCGACTCCATCGTGTACTGGCTCAAGCTGAAGAAGGCGTTGCTCATCCTCGACAACTGCGAGCATGTCCTGGAGGCCGCTGCGAAACTGGTCGACAGCATCTTGCGCGGCTGTCCGACCGTTCGGGTCATCGTCGCAAGCCGCCAGGCACTCGGTATCGACGGGGAGACGGTGCACCGTGTCGCATCGCTCGCCGTACCCGAGGCGGTCGACGGGCTGTCGACCCAGGAGGCGCTCCAGTACGAGGCGATCGCGCTCTTCGTCGAGCGCGCCTCAGCCGCCGTCGAAGACTTCAAATTGACCGATGCAAACGTGGGGACCGTAGCCCATATCTGCCGCAGGCTCGACGGCATCGCGCTTGCGTTGGAGCTCGCCGCGCCTCGGCTCAAAGCGCTGAGCGTGGAGCAGCTCTCCGACAAGCTCAACGAACGGTTCAGACTACTCACCGGCGGTAAGCGCACATCGCTGCAACGGCAGCAGACGATGCGGGCGCTCATCGACTGGAGCTATGACCTGCTGTCGGATACCGAAAAGACGTTGTTACGGCGCGTCGCGATCTTCGGAGGCGGCTGGACGCTGGAGGCCGCGAATGAGGTCTGCGCAGACGATCGCATCGAGGCATGGGACGTCATCGATCTGCTCACCTCCCTTGTCGACAAGTCGCTCGTCATCGCCGAGCTGCAAGGCACCTCGCCTCGCTATCGGCTGCTCGAATCGACACGCGAGTACGCGATCGAGAAGCTCGAGGGCAGCGGCGAACGGCAAGCAATGGCGCGCAAGCATGCGGATTACTTCCTTCGCGTGGCCGAGCGCGCCGACAAAGTCTGGGCGACCATGCCTCTGCAGACCTGGCTTGCCCCGTTGGAACTCGAAACCGAAAATTTCCGCGGAGCCCTGACCTGGGCGGTCGCCGAGCGGCACGACATCCCGCTGGGGTGCCGGCTTGCCGGGCTGCTCGAAGGCTTGTGGCTGGAAGGCGGAATGGAGGCTGAGGGCTACAAGTGGATCAGCGCGGCGCTCGCGGTGGAAGAGGACATCCCTGATTCGAGCAAGGCGCGGCTCTATCTGGCTCTGTCCGACATCCAAGGATACGAGGGCGGCGTGGCTCATCCGGCCGCGCAAAAAGCGATCGCACTCTACGAAAGCTTACGGGATCAGCGTGGGCTCGCCCAGGCGCGGCTTGCGCTCACGAATGCGCTCGTGAGGATGGGGCGCGGGGACGAGATAATGGAGCCGCTGGGCAAGGCGCTCCAGACATTCCGCGAGCTCGGGGACGCGTGGGGAATCGCCCGGTGTTTGGATCGCCAGCTGTTGGCATACCTCGATGCGAACAACTTCGAGTCGGCGCGCAAGGCCGCCACCGAGGCGTTGAGCTTCTATCAAGCGCGCGGTGACGACGCCGGATGCGACCGCGTCCTCGCGAATCTCGCCGAGCTCGATTTTTCGTCCGGAAACGCCGAGCGCGCGGTGCAGTACGCGACCGAAGCCTTGGAAATAGACAAACGTCTGCGGCGCAAATCGAACCTCGCAATCAGTTATAACAACCTGGCGGCATACCGTACTGCCCTCGGTCAGCTCGATCAGGCGCGTCAGGATGCTCGAGCAGGCGTGCGCGCGGCTCGTGAGGCGCAGAGCTCACAAATGGTCGCGATCGGGATCCAGCATCTCTCGGTTATCGGGGCGCTCCGAGGGCAAACCGAGAGCGCGGCGCGGCTGCTCGGGTACGTCAATGCGACCTACCGCAGTTCGGGCAACAAGCGAGAGCCGACGGAAGCGCAGGGTCACGAGCGCCTCATGAAGGTGCTGCACGAGAATATGAGCGACGCCCAACTCGAATCCGCGCTGACCCGAGGTGAGGGTATGACGGAGGAGCAGGCGATCGAAGAGGCCATGCGGGTCTGATGTGAGGTCAAGGCGCGGGCCTGGCGCACGCAGAACCACAAAAGCCAGACTTACTGCGCGGGGAGATTTCCTTGTCCCAAGCCTCCATCGAGACCAAACCGCTTCCAAGCGGAACCGTCACCTTCTTGTTCACGGACATCGAGGGATCGACCGAGCGTTGGGAACGGTATCGCGAGGGGATGAAGGACGCGGTCCGGCGGCACGAGGAAATCGTGAACGCGGCGATCGCGGTCCATGGCGGAAGCGTCTTCAAAACGGTCGGCGACGCGTTTTGCGCGAGTTTCCAGACCGCGCCTGCAGCGATCGCGGCCGCGCTCGACCTCCAGCGCGCGCTACTGAAGGCGAACTTTTCGGCGGTCGACGGTCTGTCCGTGAGGAGTGCCGTTCACACGGGGCTCGCGCACGAACGCGGCGGTGACTACTACGGACCGACCGTGAACCGCGTGGCGCGCTTGCTTTCCATCGGTCACGGCGGCCAAGTGCTCGTCTCCGGCGCGAGCGCGGACCTCTCGCAGGGCGATCTCCCCGAACAGACGGCGTTGCGCGATCTCGGCGCGCACCGGCTCAAAGATCTCACCCATCCGGAACAGGTCTATCAACTCGTCGCACCGGGGTTGCAGCCTGACTTCCCGCCGCTGCGCTCGCTCGAAGCGCTGCCCAACAATTTGCCGTTGCAGATCACGAGTTTCGTCGGGCGCGACCTCGAGATCCTCACGATCAGCCAGTCGCTCGCGAAACAACGCCTCGTCACGCTCGTCGGCGCTGGTGGCGTCGGCAAGACCCGCCTCGCGCTGCAGGTGGGAGCGGATCTTCTCGACCGCTACGAAGATGGCGTTTGGCTTCTCGAACTCGCGCCGATCAGCGACGGCGCGCTCATCCCGAGCGCGCTCGCCTCGATCTTCCAGGTCAGAGAGGGCGAGGACCGTTCGATCAGCGAGGCGCTTGTCAACGCGCTCAAACTCCGGCGGACGCTGATCATCTTCGATAACTGCGAGCACGTGGTCGAAGCCGCGGCGCGCCTCATCGACACGCTGTTGCGGAATTGTCCGAACATCCGCATCATCGCGACGTCCCGTCAGGGTTTAGGGATCGCCGGTGAATCGGTCCATCGCGTCGCTTCGCTAGCAGTACCCGATCCGCAGACGCGCCTTACCGCAGAAGAGGCGATGAACCACGGAGCGATTGCGCTCTTCGTCGAACGCGCTGCCGCCGCCACCGATTCATTCCGTTTGACCGATCAGAACGCCGCGATCGTGGCACGGCTGTGCCAGCGCTTGGATGGCATCGCGCTTGCGATCGAACTGGCGACGCCCCGCCTGAAGGCGCTGAGCGTCGAGCAGCTTGAGACCAAGCTCAACGAGCGCTTTCGCATCCTCACGGGGGGCAGCCGCACCGCGCTCCCTCGGCAACAAACGATGCGCGCGCTCGTGGACTGGAGCTACGAGCTGCTCACGGATGACGAGAAAACCATTTTCCGGCGCGTCGCGGTCTTCAGCGGGGGTTGGACCCTCGACGCCGCAACCGCTCTGTGTTCCGACGAGAAGATTGAAGACTGGCAGGTGCTCGATATCCTCCAGTCGCTGGTCGACAAGTCGATGGTCGTCGCCGAGCTCTCGGGGTCCGAACAGCGCTACCGGCTTTTGGAATCGACCCGCCAATATGCGCACGAACTGCTCGAAAAGAGCGGCGAGCTCGAGCCCATGCAGACGCGCCACGCCCAGTATTTTTACGCGCTCGGGCAAAAGATCAGCGCCTCATATTTCGACATGCCCACCAAGGCCTGGCTGGCGCTCATGGTGCCGGAAAACGACAACTTCCGCGCCGTTGTGGACTGGGCGCTGGGCGACAAGCAAGATCTCGAACTTGGTGCGGCCCTTGCGTCGAAATTGGCGCAATATTGGCGTCTGACCTCATACGGGGCGGAGGGACGGGCGCGGATCGAGATGGCGATGGCGATCTGCGACCAGCTCAAGTCCGAAGAGACGGTCGCCTCGCTATGGCTGGCCAAAGCGACGCTGGACAGTCTCATCATCGGATGGAAGTCGTTCGAAGCCGTCGCCGAGCGAGCGGTGGAGCTCAATCGCGCAGCCGGCGACGACATCAGCACCGCTCAGGCGCTGCGACAGCTCGCCGAAGCGCACTTGCGCCAACAGGAGCACAAGAAAGCAGCGGCGCTCCTCGATGAGGCGGCAGCTCTGGCGGAACGCGCGAACAAGCGGCAGCTGCTCGGCAGCATCAAGGCCTCTATCGCTCGGAATTACAACTTTCAAGGTGACATTCCGGCAGCTCGAGCGGCGTACGCCGAGGCGCTGAGCATCGCGCGCGCTCATGGCGACGATCGCGTAAAAGGCACCATCGTTGCGAATCTCGCCGAGATCGAATTTAACGAGGGCAATCCGGAGCGGGCGATCGAGCTCGCGAACGAGATCCTGGATATCCCCGGGGACCGCTACATCACGCTGAACAATCTAGCGGCCTACCATATCGCCCTCGGCAACCTTGATGAGGCCCGGCTGATAGCCCAGCGGGCGATGCGCCTCACACAGGATTCACAAACGAGCGTTCATACGGCGATCTGCATCTTGCATTTTGCCGCGATTGCGGCTCGCCAAAAAGATGCAGCAACGGCCGCAAGACTTTTTGGATACGCATCCCATGTTTTTGAAGTCAACTCGATCCCGCTCGAGCCGACCGAGCGTCAGGAACACGATAAACTTGATGCGCAGCTGCGCAAAGAGTTGGATGGCGCCGAGTTCCAGCGGCTCTACAACGAAGGCAAGGAACTGTCCGAGGATCAGGCGATCGACGAGGCCTTGCGTGTCTGAGGCCGTCACAGAACGCGCGCCGCTCCCGACCGGTACCGTCACCTTCCTTTTCAGCGACATCGAAGGATCCACCGAACGCTGGGAGCGCCATCGCGAAGACATGAAGGTAGCGGTGGCCTGGCACGACACGATCATGCGCCGCACGCTCGAGGCGCACGGCGGACACATCTTCAAGACAATTGGTGACGCTTTTTGCGTGGCGTTCAAGACCGTTCCTCAAGCCATACAGGCGGCAATAGATGCGCAAAAGGCGCTCGAAAACGAAGACTGGTCAAAAGTCGGAGGCGTACGCGTTCGCATGGCGGTGCATACCGGGCTTGCCGACGAACGCGATGGAGACTATTTCGGACCGACGGTCAACCGCGTGGCACGCTTGCTCTCCATCGGTCATGGCGGCCAGGTGCTCATCTCCGGGGTGACCACCGAACTCGCGCAAGGGATGATGCCGAGCCAGGCGACGCTGCGCGACATGGGCGCGCACCGCTTGCGCGATCTGATCCAGCCGGAGCAAGTCTACCAGCTCGTCGCGCCTGGGCTTTTGGCAGATTTTCCACCCCTCCGGTCGCTCGACGCGCTGCCCAATAATCTCCCGCTCCAGCTGACGCAGCTCGTCGGCCGAGATACCGATCTTGCTGAAATCGAGACGTTGCTTGCCAAACACCGGCTTGTAACGCTCGTGGGAGCGGGTGGCGTCGGCAAGACGCGACTCTCGCTGCAGGTCGGCGCCGAAGTGCTCGACCGCTTCGAAGACGGCGTATGGTTCATCGACCTGGCGCCGCTGAACGACCCTACATTCATCCCAAGCAGGTTCGCGGATGTCTTCAATTTAGGTGACTCGGGTGGGCGCACGCTCGAAGAAGTGGTGACGCGCGCTTTGCAATCGCGCCACGTGCTCATCATCTTGGACAACTGCGAGCACCTCGTCTCAGGCGCGGCCCGCATGGCCGAGCTCCTGCTACGCGGCTGCGCGCACGTTCGCATCCTCGCGAGCTCGCGCGAAGGTTTGGGGATCGAAGGCGAAGTGGTGCTGCGCGTGCCATCGTTGACCGTGCCCAGCGCCGACAAGGATGTCAATGCCGCAGACGCGGTGCAGTTCGGCGCCATCGCGCTTTTCGCCGAACGGGCTACAGCGGCCGACCGGCGTTTCACGCTCACCGACAAAAACGCGGCCGTCGTCGGGCGCATCTGCGAGCAGCTCGATGGCATCCCTCTCGCGATCGAAATGGCCGCTGCGCGGACGAAGGTGCTCAGCGTCGAGCAGTTGGCCGCACGCCTCGAGGATCGATTTCGCATTCTCACCGCGAGCAACCGCAGCGCCTTGCCGCGCCAACAGACCATGCGGGCCCTCATCGACTGGAGCTACGACCTCCTCTCCGACAAAGAGAAAACGGTTTTTCGCCGTTTGAGCGTCTTTGCTGGCGGCTGCGCGCTCGATGCGGCATCGAGCGTCTGCAGCGACGCGGCGATCGATCCACTCGACGTGCTGGATCTGCTCACCGGACTCGTGGACAAGTCGCTTATCGTCACCGAACTCGCCGGCTCGGAGCAGCGCTATCGCCTGCTGGCGTCGACGCGCCAATATGCGACCGACCTGCTCGAAAAGAGCGGCGAAGCGGATATCGTGCGGGCGCGCCACGCCGCCTTCTTCCTCGAGTTCGCGACAAAAGCAGAGGAGGAGTGGAGCACGACGCCATCGCGCGTCTGGACCGAGCGCCTGCTTCCGGACATCGACAATTTCCGTGCCGCTCTCGATTGGGCAGCGACCGGCCGTCACGATGTCGAACTCGGCGCGCTCCTGGCCGCAACGCTGAGCCTGTTCTGGACGGGTGGACCGCAACCAGACGAGGGCCGCCGGCGCCTGATCGCCGCGACTAGTGCCCTCTCCGGTCAGATCGCCCCAGAATTGGAGGCTCGGCTGAGCCTTGCCCGGGGTCATCTCGAGGTGCGCGCGTGGACGTATCCGCCCGCGCTTGAGGCGGGTGCGCGCGCGCTAGAACTCTACATGCAGTTGGGAGATAAGCGGGGCGCGGCGTGGGCGCGTAGCGTCATGGGCGAGGCGTACCTCCGTCTGCGCCGCCACGACGAGGCGCAAGCCGCGCTGGATGTCGCCCTCGAGACATTCCAAGCCCTAGGCGATTCGCGGATGATCGGCACCGTTCTGACCCAACAGGCGCGCAATCTTCATTTCCAGCGGCGTCATGAAGAAGGTTTGGCGCTTTACAACCGCGGTTTGACCTACGCGCAAGCGACGGGCGACACGTCGCTCATCGATGCCATCTCAAACAACATCGCGGAGGTCGAATTCCGACTCGGGAACGTCGAGAAAGCCCTCGACCTCGCCCTAGCGATCCTGCCGCACTATCCTGCGTGGGAGCGCATGAGCCTTGCGCTCACGCGCGCGAACATCGCAGCGTACCTCATCTACCTCGGCCGCTTCGATGAAGCACGCGAGGCTGCTCGCGCCGCCATCAAGGATGCAAGGCCGGCTGGGCCGGTCACGTTCGCTGAATCGGTGCAGCACTTCGCCGCTATTGCGGCTGGTCAGCAGCAATGGGAGCAAGCCGCGCGCCTGCTCGGCTATTGCAATCACGCGTACGCCGAGCTTGGCACGAGCATCGACTACACCGAGCAGCAGGAGAACGAGAAGCTCGAGCGCGCTCTCGAGGAGCACTTCAAGCCGGAAGCCCTGAGCGCCCTTTTGGCGGAGGGCGCACGTTGGACTGACGATCGCGTCTACGAGGAAGTCCTCAGGGTCTAGCCTTGTGCGGGCGGCAGTTCGAACAGGTCGCGCGCGAAAAGCGCAAACCCAGGAAGCGCGTCGTGTTCGATCAGGTCGTTGTCTCCCAAATGACGTTCACCGCTGCTATCGATCACTCTCACGCTGCGCGTTTGGGGATCGACGACGAAGATCACCGCCGTGCCCGCCGCGAGATAGACACGGATTTTCTCTGCGATGTACCGCGAGGTGTCCTTGGGCGACAGGACCTCGACAACAGCATCAGGAGCGATGAGTGGCTCTTCCGTAGCCTTCATCGTCTCGTATGGCAATCTACTGTACGAAAGAAAGGCGACGTCGGGCACCAAGGGTCTGCGTTCCTCGCCGGGCGGCTGAATGCGAAAGCGCCACTCGGTTCCGGCAAACCCCTTCCCACCAGATCGTGCCCACACGTTCAGCGCCACGAGAAAGGCCGACTGTGCGACGGAGTGGCGGCGCTTGGGACTCACCTTCTGAATTGCTCGCCCGAAGATCCACTCGTAGGCGGGCTTGGCTTCTGGAACCCGGGTTTCAGGCATATATCTTCATCCACCGAAAGCATATCACGACCGCACAAGCGTATGTCAAGCCGGTCGCGGGTGTAAGAGGAAGCCGGGTTGAACATCTGCCCATACCATGGACCAAGCCGCTGAGAGCCGCATAGCATCCCAGCCGGCGGCGCCTATCCCGTCGGGCACCGTCACCTTTCTGTTCACCGACATTGAAGGTTCGACCGAACGCTGGGAGCACTATCGCGACGCGATGAAGTCTGCGCTCGCGCGCCACGACGCTGTGCTCTCGGCGGCCATCGCGGAGCACGGCGGACACGTCTTTAAGAAGATGGGCGATGCGTATTGCGCGGCGTTTCGCACGGCTCCGGAGGCGGCGCGCGCTGCCATCGCAGCGCAGCAGGCGCTGAATAAAGAAGATTTCTCCTCGGTCAACGGCGTGCAGGTGCGCATGGCGCTCCACACGGGCTATGCGGACGAAAGGGACCGCGATTACTTCGGGCCGAGCGTCAACCGGGCGTCGCGCCTGCTCTCCATCGGTCACGGGGGGCAGATGCTCGTCTCCGCAGCGACGAGCGATCTCGTCCAAGGTGAGTTGCCGCCCCATGTCAGCCTCCGCGCGCTCGGCGCGCATCGGCTCAAAGACCTCGCACACCCGGAGCAGGTATTCCAACTTGTCGCCGCCGGTTTGCCAAGCGACTTCCCGCCCCTTCGTTCGCTCGACTCATTGCCGAACAACCTGCCGCTGCAGGTGACCAGTTTCGTCGGGCGCGACGAAGATGTGGCCGAAGTGAAGCAGCTGCTCAGCAAGACCCGCCTGCTGACCTTGACCGGCAGCGGCGGCGTCGGCAAGACCCGTCTCGCTCTGCAAGTCGGCGCGGAACTTTTGGAACAGCATCCAGACGGCGTCTGGCTTGTGGATCTTGCGGGTCTGCAAGACTCAGATCTCGTCGTGAGCGAGGTCGCCTCGGTGCTCGGCGTGCGCGTCGGCGCCGACCGCTCGCTTTCCGATTCCATCATCTACGCGCTCAAGCCCAAGCGCGCCCTCGTCATCCTCGACAACTGCGAGCATCTGATCACGGCTGCGGCGCATGTATCGGGTGCCATCATCAAGGGAGCGCCCAACGTCCGCGTCATGACGACGAGCCGCGAAGGTTTGGGGATCTCCGGGGAGACGATCTATCGCGTGAATTCGCTGTCGGTTCCGAAGACGAACGCGGACGTCACCGCCGCAAATACCGTCCAATTCGGCGCGATGGCGTTGTTCGTCGACCGCGCCACTGCGGCCAACACGCGCTTCACGCTCAACGACGCCGACGCGCGCACCGTCGCCGACATCTGCCGTAGCCTTGACGGCATCCCATTCGCGATCGAACTGGCGGCCGCTCGTGTGAAGCTCATGAGCGTGGCGCACCTCGCAGAACGGCTCAGCGAACGTTTCCGCATCCTCACCGGCGGCGACCGCACCGCACTGCCGCGGCAGCAGACCATGCGAGCGCTCGTCGACTGGAGCTACAATCTGCTCAACGAGCGGGAACGCACGATTCTAAACCGCACGGCGGTCTTCGCCGGCGGCTGGACGCTCGACGCGGCGAGCGAGATCTGTTCGGACGAGCAAATCGAATCGTGGGAAGTGCTCGATCTGCTGTCGTCGCTTGTCGACAAGTCGCTGGTCGTCGCCGAACTCGGCGGGGCAAGCGAGCGCTATCGGCTTTTGGAGACGACCTGGCAATACGCGCGGGAGAAGCTGGCCAGTACGGGTGAGAGCGCCGCGCTCAATCGCAAGCATGCGGAGCACTTTCTCCGCATCGCCGAAATGGCCGACGCGAGTTTCGAAGCGGCGCCGACGGACACGTGGGTCGCGCAGCTCGAGCCTGAGCTCGACAACTTCCGCGCCGCCATGGGCTGGGCGTTAGTCGCAAAGCACGACGTGGAGCTCGGCGCGAGATTGATCGCAGCACTTCGAGCACTGTGGATCAACGTCGGGTCCCGCATCGAAGGCCTGCGCTGGATCAACCTCGCACTCGATGCGACGGGCCACGCCGAACCAGACGCGACGATGATCAAACTCTGGCTCGGCGTCAGCGTGAATACCGAGGGCTTCGGTGAAACCGCAGAAGAGGCAAGTGAGCGGGCAGTCGCCCACGCCATGCGCCTGGGAGACCAACCCCTCTTGGCGCTCGCTTTGGCGAACCGTGGTTTTGCGCTCGACCGTCGCGGACGGATCGACGAAGCGCAGGGCATCTATTTGCAGGCGGTGCCGCTCTTGAGAGAGACCGGTGCCACAAAAGATCTTGCACGCGTGCTCTCATGGTGGTCGATCACGCATTTCGTGCGCGGAGAATCCCAGGAGGCGAGCCAAGGGTTCGAGGAGGCGTTGGCCGTCGCGAAGTCGGTTGCCGATACCCAGTTGACGGCGACCGTGTTAGGGAACATCGCGGAACTTGCGTTCGCCGAGGGCGACGCGACCAAAGCGGTTGCCAAAGGAAGGGAGTCGGCCGGTCTACGGCACAAAACAAAAAATGCGGTGGGCATCGCGAACGCGTACTCGAACCTCACCGCGTACCAGTTGGCGCTCGGCGACTCCGCGGGAGCGAAGGCGGATGCTCGCGTCGCCTTGCACCACGCACGTGAGGGGCAGACCACGAACATGCTCATGTGCGCGATGCAACACGTGGCCCTCATCAAAGCTCGCGAAGGGGACGTCCAAAACGCGGCCCGCTTGCTCGGCTATGTGGACAAGATGTTCGAGGAGTCCGGTTTCTGGCGTGAGCCCACAGAGAAGTGGAGCTACGACCAACTCATGGCGACGCTCGGTGCGAAGCTCAAGGGCGACGAAGTCAGCGCCCTAGCGTCGCAAGGAGCAGCCTGGACCGAGGAACAGGCGGTCGAAGAAGCACTTCGCCTCTGACCTACGTCTTTGGCAAGGAATAGGTTGCCGATGACAAAGGTAGGACGAAAGCCCCCCATGACCAGCCTGGAACATGCTTACTAAACTTTTTGTCGCTCGGCCCACCCTGGCGGCGGTTCTCATCGCCGCTCTGACCATTGGCGGGATCTTGGCCGTCTGGAGCTTGCGCGAGCAAGAGCTTCCGAACGTCGAGCTCCCTATGGTCAATATCATCTTATTCTATCCCGGCGCCTCGCCCGCTGAAATGCGCGACAGCGTCGTGCGCCCGCTCGAAGACGAGCTTGCGGGCGCGCCCTACCTCGAGCACACGCAGTCCCAGATCCAGCAAGGTTTTGCAACCATCATCGCCCAGTTCAGCTTGAAATCCACCCGCACCGAGGACATCGTCGAAGTGCAGCGGCGCGTGCAAGCCGCCCAATCACAGCTGCCCCCGGATCTCCTGACGCCGCGCATCGAAACTTTCGATCCCGGTGAATCGGCCGTCGTCAGTTTGGCGGTCACCTCCCGCACGCTTGGAACGGGCGACCTTTCCACGATCATCCAAAACCATCTCATCCCCGCCATCGAGCAAGTCCCGGGCGTCGGGTACGTCCAGGCAAACGGGATCGTCACGCCTTCGGTGCAGGTCGAAGTCGATCCGAAAAAGCTCAAAAACAAAAAGCTGACGATCAACGACGTCATCGGCGCGATCGCGCTCAATAACGTGCGGCTGCCCGGCGGCATCTTGTACGGCGAAACGCGTGAGACCGGCATCAACATCCGCGGCGACATCGACGGGCCAGACGCGATCGCGGGTCTGGAGATGCCGCAACAGCCTGGGACCCGGGTGGGCGATGTTGCGAACGTCACCGACAGTTTTCAGCCCTCGCGCATCGATTCGTACGTGGACGGCGAACCGAACTTCTTCCTCACGGTGCAGAAGTCGATCGGTGCGAACGAAGTGGACACCGCCAAGGCGGTGCAAGCAGCGCTGCCGGGTCTCGAGCAACGCTTCCCCGGCATCTCGATCTCGGTGATCGAGGATCAGTCGCAGCGCACCCGCAGCCTGTTGAACGGCGTGCTGCGAACCCTCATCGAGGGTATCGTCCTCGTCGCGATCGTCATGATCTTCTTCCTGCGTTCGTGGCGCAATGCGGCGGCGGTGCTCATCGCGATACCCACCTCGCTGTTCTCTACGCTCATCGTCATGCGGTTGCTCGACTTCACGCTCGACACGGTATCGCTGCTTGCGATGACGCTCATCACCGGCATTTTGGTGGACGACTCGATCGTCGTTTTGGAGAATAGCGAACGCCATCTCGAGATGGGCGAATCGGCCATGCGCGCGGCCATCAACGGCCGCCTCGAGATCGGACTCGCAGCCATCGTCATCACGCTCGTCGACGTCGTCGTCTTTCTGCCGATCGCGGGGTTGCCCGGCTTCGTCGGCAAGTTCTTGGGTGAATTCGCGCTCGTCGTCGTCGTCGCAACGCTGTCCTCGCTGCTCGTCTCATTCACGATCACGCCCGCGCTCGCGGGCAATTGGTCGTTGCTCTCGAGCAAGCGCACCCTGCGCATCGTGGAACAATTCAGCCGCGGCTTCGAGCGATTGCGCGACTGGTACGCAGAACGAGCGCTCCCGTGGGGCTTGGCGCATCCATGGGCGGTCCTCGGCGTCGCCGCAGGGACGCTCGTCGCGGCGATTGGGCTGATCTGGCCCTTCGGAATCATCGGGTTTGAGTTCGACCCGCCGCAAGACGAAGGCAAGATCGTCGTCCAGATCAACTATCCGAGCGGTACGCCGCTGGCGGTGACGCGGCAGACCGTGCGCACGATCGAGCGCGATGTGAACCTCATCCAAGACTTGGACACCGAGACCTCGCTCGCCGGCGCTGCGCAGTCGCCGGTGGGCGGCTACATCATTGATGGAGGCGTCGGGCAGATCGACCTTCGTCTGCGCAGCGACCGGCGCTATTCGACCGCTTACTGGGTCGAGTACGTGCGCAATCTCGTAGCGCAGATTGCGCCTGGTGCGAACGCGCTCGTCATCTCTGCCACGAACACGTACGGCGGCAGCATGCAGCCCATCGATTATCTCGTGAGCAACACGCTTGGGGATCCGGCGCCGTACGCCAAGCAGGTCTACCTCGCGCTGCAGCAGACCCCGGGCGCAGAAAACGTGTTCAGCTCGGCGAGCAGTCTTGCACCGCAGCTTAACATCACCTTCGACAAAGACAAAGCGCGCAAGGACGACGTCGACCTGCGGGCGATGGCGACCGCGATCCGCGCGGCGTTCGGGGGCGTGCGTGCGACACAGTTCGAAACGCCGGACGGACTCAAAGACATTCAGGTGACCTATCCGCTCGCAGACCAACGTGCGATCGGTCAGATCGAAAACATCCAGGTGCGTTCGAATACGGGGCAGCTCCTGAAAGTCGGCGACGTGGCTCACCTGACGTTCACGAACAGCACGCGCTCGATCGATCGCGTCGATCGCCAAACCGTGGTGCATGTGAGCGCAAACGTCGCGCCGGGCGCCACGCTCTCGAGCGTCCAGAAAGCGTTCGCTGCCAAAATCGACGAATTAGGCTTGCCTGTGAACGTGACGGTCGAACCGAACAGTACCGGCACGCAACAGAACCTCAGCGATACGGTGCGCGGCATGGCGATCGCGCTCTCCATGGGCATGCTGCTCGTCTTCTTGCTCATGGTCGCGCTCTACAACAGCTACCTCTCCCCCTTCATCATCATGTTCTCGGTGCCGGTGGCGGTCGTGGGCGCGCTCGGCGCCCTCGCGCTCACCCACGAATCGCTCAACGCCTTCTCGCTCATCGGCACCGTGCTGCTCATCGGGCTCGTCACGAAGAACGGCATTCTGCTCGTCGACTACGCGAATCAATTGCGCGAGCGGGGCATGGAGCGGTTGGCGGCCATCAAGGAGAGCGCGCGCGTGCGCTTCCGCCCGATCGTCATGACGACCGCGGCCATGGTCTTCGGCATGTTGCCGCTCGCGCTCGGCCTGGATCATGCGGTGCAATCACGCAAGTCGCTCGGCATCGTCGTCATCGGCGGGTTGATCAGCTCGCTCTTGCTCACGCTCATCCTCATCCCGGTCGTGTACGTGCGCTTGAGCCCGCGACGGCTGCGCACCAAAGCGCGCTGGGTCACAAGCGACCTCTACCCGGTCCCCGGCGAAGAAGCGCGCGGCTGAAGGACCCCCGGCCGAGCCCGCTGCACTAGAAGCCTCGCCGTGATCAGCCGCAGCGTCAAGCAACAGTCGCTTCTCAACGCCTATTGGATCCCGATCAGCTTCCAGAACTCCGCGATTCTGACGATCGCAGTGCCGGCGGCCTTGCTGCGCTTCGCCCCTGCCAACCATACGGCCGTGCTTGCCACGCTCGTAAGCGTTGCCGGCGTGCTCGCGATGGGGGTGCCGCCGGTCGCGGGCGCGATCTCCGATCACTTCCGCCGTAAAGGGATTTTGCGCCGCCCGTTCATTCTCGCCGGCGCCGCCGTGAACGTGGCAGGACTCTTATGGATGAGCGAATCGAGCGCGCTGTGGTCCTTCGAGGCGGCGCTGCTCGTGGCGATCCTCGGGCTGAGCATCAGCCTCGCGGCGTACCAGCCCCTCATCCCGGAGGCAGTCGACCGCTCCGAGTGGGGCTTGGCCTCCGGCTACCAGGGGATCGCAACGCTCGTCGGCACCGTCATCGGCCTCGTGCTCGCGGGTCGTTTCTCGCCGTCGACTGTTTTTTTGTGGGCGGCGATCATCGTCTTTGCCGGCGCGATCGCGGCCGCGCTCACGCCCGAGGCCATCCGCGTCGACGAGGGGGAGCACGCACGGATCGGCTCGTGGTCCGATTTCGTCATCGCCTTCACGTCGCGCACCTGCATCAATTTCGGGCTCATGCTGCTCATGACGTTCGTGCTCTATTTCTTCAACGACGTGGTGGGCGTGCCGAATCCTTCCGCGACGACGAGCGCCTTCGGCGCTCTTTCACTCGTCGGCGCGATCGTGACGAGCTTCTGGATGGGTCAGCTTTCGGATCGCGTGCCGCGGAAGTACATGGTGGCGCTCGCCGGCGTGCCGATGGCGGCCGCGATCTTTATCTTCGCCTCGTCGCCCGGCATGCACGACCTCGTATTCGTCGCGCTGTTGTTCGGGCTAGGCTACGGCGCATTCGCATCCACTGGCTGGGCACTCGCGATCGATTCCGTGCCTGCGCTGCGCGACGTCGCGCGCGATCTCGGCATCTGGGGACTGGCAAGCGGGTTGCCCGGTATCTTCGCCCCCGCCTTCGGCGGGTGGCTGCTAGCGCAGTATCCGACGCCGTCTGAAGGGTATCGCGTCTTGTTCTTCATCGCCGCCTGGTCGTTTGTCGCCGGCAGCGTGGCGGTGCTGTTCGTCGGCTGGGGCAAAGGCCGCTTCGGGATCTGCTTTCAGGCGGTCGCTCTCGCATTGACCTATCCCTACTATTGGACGAGACAGCGCATCCGCGTCTGGGGGCGTTTGCCATGGCGACGCGGCGCGACGATCGCCTTGTGCAATCACCAGGGCGATCTCGACACGGTGGCGGCACCCGTCCATCTGATCTTGAGCGGTCCGTGGAATCGGCCGGTCTACTCGAGCGGATCGCGCCGCATGTTCGAGCCCGGTTTTATGACCATGCGCTTGTACTGGGCCCTCTCGGCCTTTCGTTCGCTCAACGCGACCAAGCTTTTCTACGCGTTGGGGGTCATGCCGATTGAAAACGAGTTGCGCACGCGTTCGCTCGTGAGTCTCGCAACAAACGTCTTGACGCGCCATGGGAATCTGCCGCTCGGCGAGGTCTTCGCTCCGGTCACGCTCGCCGAGTTTGGCATCTCTCCATCAGCACGAATCAAAGACTTGTTCAAACGGAAGTGGTTCACGGCGGCCGACCAAACGCGCGTCCAGATCAAGTCGCTGCAAGAACCGCATCGCAGCGAGATCTTCGCCGAAACCCGTGCGAACCTCGAGCCGGATTATCAGACCTTCGAGCGGCTGCTGCGCGAGGGCAACACGCTCTTCCTCACGCCGGAGGGCCGCTACAGCAGAGATGGTCGGCTGTCGCCGCTCCTTTCGCTGCTGACCCGCTTGTTGCCGTTCGCCGAGTCGGTGTGGTTGGTCGCGATGAGCTATGATGTGTTCGTCGGACGCCGCTTCTCGCTGCTCATGCGGGTCGTCGAGCCGGCGGACCCTACAGACCTCACGACATCCATCAAGGCGGCGCGGCCGATCACGACGAGCCAGCTCGCGGGGACCTGGTTGGAGCGTCATGGCGAGCGCGAGTTCACGCTCGAAGAGATGGCAAACGGCGTCTCAACATCGCTCGCCTCGCTGCCTGAACGCGCCTTCGTCGATCCGGAGCTGTTGAGCGATCCGCACGGAATGACGCGACGCGCGATCGCCGGCATGCGACGGTTGGGCACGCTCGAGCAAACCGCAAATGGTTATCGCGTGACTGCCCAGCGCAGGCATCCGAGGTTTAGCCTCGTCGACGACATGATCGCGTATCAAGCGCGCTTTTTTGAAGAGACGGTTGACGCATTGCGCGCGCTCGAGCCTGCAGTTCGCACGCCCGTGTCAGTCTAGAACTGTGGCAGGTGCGCGGTCGCTCCGTCACGCACCTTCGGGCTTGGGAGGACCAAGAAATCGTGACACATGCGTCATGTCGTTTTCTGCTTTGCGCCGCTCTCTTTGTCTTCATAAGTATCGTCCCCGTGCCCACTGCCTCGACCGCCGGCACGACCGGCGTCCTGGCCGGCTACGTGTTCGTGAAAGGCGGGTCGCCGGTGCAAGCCGCCGCCATCAGCGCAACGTCGCCGTCGCAGTCTACGAGCACGACCACTGACGCCACCGGCCGCTTTGTCTTTGCATCGCTCATCCCGGACACGTATGCGGTCACCGTTTCGAAGGACGGCTACCAAACCGTGACCCAACCCGGCATCACCGTCGTCGCAGATAACACGCAAAATCTCGAGTTCGCGTTGTCACCTCAGGTCGCAACGCTGGCAAAAATCGTCGTTTCCGGCTCGGTGCTCGGGCTGCTCAGCCCGGGAACCACCCAAAGCGTTTACAACGTCACGCCGAATCTCTCACGCACGCTGTCCGCACTGGGCGGCGGCTTCAACCTCAATCAGGCCTACTCGGCAATCTCGGCGGTCCCCGGTGCTTTCGTGCCTCCCTGGCAGTCGGGCTTCAACCAGCCTATCTTCTTGCGCGGCGGGGACTTCAACGAGATCGGCTACGAGCTTGACGGCATTCCGCTCAACCGCTCGTTCGATAACGTCGCGACGACCAATCTGTCGACCTTCGGGCAGCAGGCACTCCAGGTGTACACGGGGGGCGCGCCCGCCGACGCGGAGTCACACGGACTCGCGGGCTACATCAATCAGGTCATCAAGACGGGAACCACGCCCGGCTTCGCGGACGCGAGCGCGGGCTTCGGCGGCCCTGCCCTGTATAACAAGTTCTCGCTCGAGGGCGGGGGCGCGTCGGCCGATCGGCGCTTCAGCTACTACTTCAATGTGGCCGGCTTCAACCAGGATCTGCGCTACGCCGATCAGTTCAACGGCGCGGCGCTCGATCAACAATTCGGCCAAGCATTCGATCTCGCCAACGCGGCCTTCGGCCCGTTGAGCCCGTTGCCGATCGCGGGAGTCGGCTGTCCGGCGATCTCCAACGGCTCGAACTATACCGGCTGTTACGCGAACCACGCCTACTTCGGGTCGCTGCCCGCAGGCCCGGGCGGTTATTTGCAAGGCCCATACCAGCTCGGTCAAAACTCAAGCGTGACCGATCGCGAAAACGTCGTCAATCTGCACTACGCGATCCCGCACCAGCGAGCGGGAACGGCCGACGACATCCAAATGCTCTACGACGTCTCGCAGCTGTACACGTATGTCTACGGCTCGTACGCCGACTGGGGCGGACCTGCGCTCTGGACGGCCGCGGAGATGGCCGCGCCGGGTTTGCACGCGCCGGGATCGGTGCCCGTCTTCGTTTCCGGCTTCCAATATCTCGGCGCGCTTGGCGGACCCGTGACCGGAACGCCGTTCGGGCCGATCAACAATATGGGGCCATATCTCTTCCCGAGCGAGGACGCGCACGGGTTCAACGGGCAGATCCCGATCGACCAGCGCGACGCCAGTTCCAACGCGCAGGCGCTCGTAAAGCTGCAATATCAGCATGACTTCGGCGCGGACGAGTACGTGCGGGTGTATGGCTACAGCGCGTATTCGAACTCATTCTTCCACGACCCGAACTTCACGAATCAGATCTTCCCCACGGCCCGCTTCGCCAACAGCGATCAAGAGCTGTGGACGCACACCTATGGCGTGTCGGGCGAATACGCGGCGCAGATCAACTCGGCGCACCTTTTCAGCCTGTCCGCATCGTATTTGTCTTCGAATAACGTGGCGTTCAACAATCAACAGATGACGAACTCGACGCCGGGCGTTCCCTTCTTTCCGCCCTCGCAGTCCGCTTTTGCGGCGCTCGTGAGCATCGCAGCTCCGAAGAACGGCACCTGCTACTATTACAATCCGGTGACGTTCTCTGCGCCGACACCGACCTCGTGCGAACCGACGACGCCGGTGCCGCCCGGAGGCCCGCTGCCGCTCTTCAATACGAAGTTCCTCACGTTTGGAGGTCCGTACTATCAGGCGCCGCCGGGTTTCGAGTGGATCTCGCTCGAGAGCGGCCCGAACGGACTGACGAACTCGGTGACGCCGAAGTTTCTCGCGTTTTCCGTGCAAGACCAGTGGCGTCCGGCGAACCGCATTCACGTGAACGTCGGCGTGCGCGTCGACCGCTTTCAATACGATCTTGCCTCGACGACGGGAGGCCCGACAACCGCTTTTTGGTTCAAGGAGTGGAACCTCGTCATGTGCGCAAACGCCGGGGTGAACGGCGGCGTGCCCATCGATGAGACCACACCGGCGCTGTTCGGTGGTCCCGAGTTACCGCCGGGAACGCCGTGCGGCTTGCTCGGCCCGGGCTGGCACAATGCGACCATCGCCAATTCCGAGCCGAGTTCGCTCGAGCACACCGTCGTGCAGCCGCGGCTCGGCGCGACGTACGAGGCGGACCCGGACGATGTGCTGCGCCTCTCGCTCGGCAGTTACGCGCAGCCATCGCAGGCGCAATTCGAGCAGTACAATACGTTGCAGCAAAATCTCGCCAACTACATCGGGGGTCTTTACTACTCGCTCGGGTACACGACGCCGGCGCACGATCTCAATCCGTCGGTCTCGTACAACTACGATTTCTCTTGGGAGCACCGGTTCCACCGGACCGATACCTCGTTCAAGCTGACGCCGTTTTACCGCAACACCGTGGACAAGATGCAGCAGTTCTTTATCAACCCCACGTCGGGTACGGTATCAGGCGTCAACGCGGGCAAGCAGACCGCGTACGGCATCGAGTTTTTCTTGCAATCGGGGTCGCCCGAGAAGAATGGGTTCTCGACGTTGCTCTCCTACACGTACACGTACAGCCGCATTCGGTATGGGTCGTTGCCCAACGGCACGACGTTGCTCTCTCCCGTGAACGGCGCGATCCAGCAATACAACTCGTTCACAAAAGCCTGCGCGACGGCCGCGCCCTCGACGAATCCGATGGCGCCATGCGGCGTCTTCGGCAGCTCGAATGCGACGCCGACTGAGTTGTCGGGCGTGGCGAACCCATATTACAACGCGCCCGTGCAGGCGCTGATCGATCCGAACGGCTCGTATCCGACCTACGACGTCGTGCCGACGGGCACGCAGCTTTCAACCGTGAGCTATGGCGTTCCGAACAACGCCACGCTGGCCGTGACCTATCACCACAACCAGTGGCGCATCACGCCGCTCTTCCAGTACATCACGGGAAGCCGCTACGGCGCTCCGGAGCAACAGCTTGGAGTGAACCCCGCCACCTGTGCGCCGCTTGGCGGAGCGGTTGCGGGAGACCCGCGTTATCCGTTCGGCGGCGCGGGTTTGCCATACGACGCCACGACCTGCGCCACCGCGATCGTGATACCGGACCAGTATACCGGAAAATTCGACTCGATTGGCGCGTTCGTCGAACCGTCATACGTGGGGCTGCATGCCCAGATCACATACGACGTATCGCCGCGCATCTCGGTGGATGCGACGCTTGCGAACATCTATTCCAGCTGCTTCGGCGGATCGAACGAGCCGTGGCTTGTCGGCGTGCACCAATGCGGATACGACGTCATCCAAGGACATCTCGTGCCCGTCGGCAACATCTACAATCCGGGTGACACCATCCAACGGCTCGTGAAGTACCCGTATGGCAACCTGTTCACGACATCGCCGTTCAACGCGTTCGTCAACGTGAATTTCAAGCTTTGACGCCGCGGGCGCGAGTGAACGTCAACGCGAATTTATTCGCGCCCTAAGGGACGAACGTCAATGTAGCAGGCGCGAATTTATTCGCGCCTTTTAGTTACCGTACGCGGGGAGGGACGTCGTAGTGGCCACGCGCTCACCCCCACGGCCGACGGATGAGACCTGCACGGTCAAGCCGCCATGGAAGCGACGCGGCAAATAGAGAATCGCGCTTTGGCGCGCGCCGCGAACCGAGGTCGAGCTGACGATCGTGCCCCGATCGTCGATAAGCTGCACGCTCGCGGACGCTTGATCCGCGGAGCTCCACAGAACGCGCACGGCGCGTCCTCGGGGACCATAATAGGCCTCCACTTGGCCGAGCGCGACGACCGCCTGGGTCAGTTGCTGCACGGGTTGCGGACGCGGTCGGACAACAGCTGGGGCCTTGTGATGAGCCGCGACGGCGGCCGGTTTTTGCGCGGCGGGTTTCGGCGTTGCGGGTCGCGGAGTCGCCGCCGCTGTGGTTGGCGCCGCGGTTGGCGCAGGCGTCGCTGTCGCATGCGCGGGTGTCGCATGCGTTGCGGGCGTCACGGAGACAGCTGGCCGCTTCGCGTGCACCACGATCGTGGCGTGACGTGAAGATATCGATGCTGGCAGTACGACCGCAGTACTGACCTTTGCGGACTGTGTGGCGACGGCCGCTGTCGTTGTACTTGTCACCGGCTGCGCAGGCTTCGGAGCTGAATTTGGTTTGAATAGGAACACGGCGACCGCGATCGCGGCGATGGCAGCCGCGCCGATGATGATGCCGGCCGGTGCCCCGCGCTTGCCTGGCGTAGAACTGACCGGGCGCGTGCGGATGACTGTTGCGGTTGTGCGAGCGGGCGTCGCGACTGCAGCCTCGTCGGCGGGCGCGGGTGGTGAACTGGATGCTTTGGGCGGAGGTGCGACGACCGCGGCGGCCAGATTATCTTCTATGTTCCAGCGAGCGCGCGTGTAAGGAGTCAGCTTTGGTCCTTGCGTTGGAGGCGGCGGTGGCGTAGCGGCGGCGGGCGCCGCAGGTTGCGAACTCGACGGCGCGGCAGAGGAGGCGGCAGCGGGAGCTGTCGTTGGTAGGGTCGCCTGCGGAGCAGCGTTGGTCGACGCTTGGACTTGCGGCGTCGAGGGAGTAGGAGCCGCCTTCGAAGGCACAGCTTGCTCTGAAAGCGCGGCAGCCGGTGTGACCACCGCAGCCCAAGAACTCCGCGCGTCAGATGCTGGGGGAGGCGCCGCGATCTTCGGTGTTTGGCTCGGGGTGGCCGGGGGAGCACTGGCGGCCGGAGGAGCGCTCACTGCCGGTTGCGGCTTGGGCGCGGTCACCGGTGGCGGCGCACTTGCGGAAGCGGATGCGCTGGGCTTTGCTGGTGGCTCCGCTTGCGGCGCTGCGAACAACGGCAGTTCCATCGCTTCCACCGCGGATGCCTCTGCTTTGGCGATCGTCGCAACGCCATTCGTGGCGGCGCCGTTCGCCGGAGCGGCAGCCGGATTCGGTAGGCACTTCAATGCCATCTGACCGCTCAGCATGAGCAGCGGCGTTAGCGCGGCCGGTTGCGGCACGCGATTCGATGGAGCGCGAGGTGGAGCGTTTTGGGACTTGCCGCCCGCAGGCTTCTTGCCGGCTGTCAGTCGTTGCGCGAATGAGTCCCAACGCAAGCGCTTGGTCCGTTTCCCGTTGGAAACCGGAACGCCGATCTCCAACAGGGTCGGATGGTTGCGCCCGCTCTCATCCTTTTTGCTCTGATCCCAACGCACCGGGATCACCACATCGGCGCCTGACCCTGGCTCCAGCTGGACCGGCGGCAGCTCGGGAACGGACAGCGCCGGATGGGGCGTCATCGTCAATGCAAAGGCGCATGGCGCCTCGCTCTGGCTGTGAACCGTGGCCAGGAGAGCGAAGCCCTGCAGCTCACCATCCTGCATGATCACGTCCTTGAAAGCGAGCTCGACGCTGCAATCGGTCCCACCGGTGACGATGAGCGGGTGCTCGAAACTTGCCAGCTGGGCGCCCGCGTTGTCGCACAACTTCATGAGGACGCGCTGCGCACGCGTCGGATTGGCTCTCTCGGAGAAGAGGACTGTGACCGTTCTCACTTCGTGGCCGCGCAACGTGAAGGTCGGCGGATCCACGGTGACGCCCGAGGCTGGATCTTCGACGATGATCGAACAATCCGTGGCGTCTTTCGCGTCGTTGCGCACGCGCAAATCGTATATCGACCGTGATCCGGGCGTGAGGTACCACCTGCCGGAACGATCCAGCGTTTCGATTCGCAAACTCTGAGCCAAAAAGTACGCCTCCGCTTCATCATTATCGGATGCTGACAGGTGTACTGAAGGAACGGTCGCTTGCTGAGCTTGCTTGCGGAGGGTGGTATAGCTCACTGTGACGAAGATGACAATTCCACCACCTTGTCGGAGCCACTCACACCATGTATCCGGACGATTTGTTCCGCGAATTCGATAGGTTGTTCGCCGAACTGAGCCTGCCCGCCGGGAGCCATGCGCGCCGCGGCTCTTTTAACCCAAATGCCGATGTGTATGTGACAAGCGGCGGACGCACCATCTTCGTGCAGATCGAATTGGCCGGCGTGGATCGCGACAACATCAAACTCGTCGTCGAAGGCCGCACGCTCTACCTGGCGGGCGTGCGCGGCAGCGATGCCCATGGCGCGGAAGCGGTGATGCAAAAGGAGATCGAACACGGTTACTTCTTCAAAAAGATCCCTCTGCCGATGGCGGTGGAGGCCGACGCCGCAAAGGCTGAATACAGCGGCGGCATGCTCACGGTGAAGCTCCCCGTAGCCCACACCTCATCCATGCTCGTGTCCGATCGGGCTGAGATCCGCATGGTCGTGCGAGGCCGAAGTTAGATGGCTGATAAGCCGCAAGCCCCCGCGCAGACGCCTGGCAGCGCAACGATTCCGCCGCAGCTCGCGATCCTGCCGCTGCAAGAATCGGTGCTATTCCCGAACACCGTCATGCCGCTCGCGGTGACGAAGCAACACGGCATCAAGCTCGTCGAAGACGCGTTGCGGTCCGGCACGCCCGTGGGCGTCGCGGCTTTGCGCGATCGCGACGCCTCCCCGCCGAAGCCGGAGGATGTCTATACGGTCGGCACCGTGGCGATCATCCAGAAGATGATCAAGCTGCCCGACGGCACGCTGCGTTGCATCATCTCGGGCACGGTGCCTTTCCGGATCGTCGAGTTCACGCAAGCGCAGCCCTATCTCGTGGGCAAAGTGGAGCAGCTCGAAGAGATTACGGTCGAGAGCGATGAGCTCACCGCGATGTCGCGCAATTTGGCTTCGCAATATTCGAAGCTGCTCTCGTTCTTGCCATCCGCGCCGCGAGAGCTCGAGCTTGAGGTCAATAACATCAACGACCCCAATATGCTCTCGTACTTCATCGCGTCGACCATGCGGCTGGACACGGTGGACAAGCAGGCGGTGCTCGAAGAGCGTGACACGCATGCTCGCTTGCGCATGCTCACCGCGTTCATGGCGCGGGAGCTCGAAGTCGTCGAACTCGGCCACAAGATTCAAACCGACATTCAAAAAGAGATGGACAAGAGCCAGCGCGAGTACTACTTGCGCCAACAGCTCAAAGCCATCCAAGAGGAGCTCGGCGAGACGGATCCCGCGCAAGCCGACGTCAACGAGCTACGCGAGAAGATCGAAGCGGCGAAGATGCCCGAGGACGCCAACAAGGCGGCGCTCCGCGAGCTGGATCGTCTCGGCAAGATCCCCTCGGCGAGCCCGGAGTATTCGGTCATCCGCACCTATCTCGATTGGCTTGTGACGCTGCCCTGGTCGCTGACCACAGAAGACTCTCTCGACATCGAGAAGGCGCGCAAGATCCTCGACGAGGATCACTACGACCTCGAAAAAGTCAAGGACCGTATCCTCGAGTACTTGGCCGTGCGCAAGCTGCGCAACACGTTGACCGGTCCGATCCTGTGTTTCGTCGGTCCGCCCGGGGTGGGCAAGACCTCGCTCGGCAAGTCCATCGCGCGCGCCATGGGCCGCAAATTCATCCGTATGTCGGTGGGCGGTGTGCGCGACGAGGCGGAGATTCGCGGTCACCGCCGCACGTACATCGGGGCCATGCCCGGCACGTTCATCCGCGCCATCCGGGATGCGGGGTCGGCTAATCCGCTCATCATGATCGATGAGATCGACAAGGTCGGCAGCGACTTCCGCGGCGATCCATCGTCGGCGCTTTTGGAAGTGCTCGATCCCGAACAGAACAACACGTTCCGCGATCATTACCTCGACCTACCCTTCGATCTCTCGCGCGTGCTGTTCATCGCAACCGCCAACCAGCTCGACACCATCCAGCCCGCGTTGCGCGATCGCATGGAGATCATCCCGCTCTCGGGCTACACGCAGGCCGAGAAAGTCGCGATCGCGCGCAAGTACCTCGTGCCTAAGCAGTTGACCGCCAACGGCTTGACGGCGAAGCAGCTCTCGATCTCCAAGGATGCGCTTGAAGATATCGCCGCAAACTACACGCGGGAGGCCGGCGTGCGCAATTTAGAGCGCGAGATCGCGACGATCGCTCGCAAGGTCGCGCGCAAAGTGGCGGAGCGTGCGACCTTCACGGCGCACGTGACGGCCGCGAACGTCGCCGAGTATTTGGGCAAGCAGCGCTTTTACGGCGAGGTCGCCCTGCGAACCGCGGCTGAGGGTGTGGCGACCGGGCTTGTGGTCACGCCGGTTGGCGGCGACATCGTCTTCATCGAGTCCAAGGTGATGCCGGGTACCGGCAAGCTGACTCTCACGGGGCAGCTCGGCGACGTCATGAAGGAGTCGGCGCAAGCGGCACTTGCCTTCGTGCGCAGCCGCTCGAACGAGCTCAAGCTTAGCGACGAATACTTCAACAAGCACGACGTCCACGTGCACGTACCCGCGGGTGCCGTGCCCAAGGATGGACCGTCGGCCGGCATCGCGATCGCCACGTCGCTCGTCTCTGCCGTGACCGGCAAAAAAGTCGATCCGAACGTCGCCATGACGGGCGAGATCACGTTGACGGGTCAGGTGTTGCCGATCGGTGGCGTGAAGGAAAAGGTTTTGGGCGCGCGTCGCGCCGGCATCAGCCGGGTCATCTTACCCTCGCGCAACAAACCGGACACGCTCGAAGACGTGCCCGAAGATGTGCGTAAGTCGATGAAATTCGTCTTCGTGGATGAGCTATCGCAGGTGTTGCGCGAGACGCTGGGCTCCCGTATCATCACCCCTGTCATGGTGACGAACGGCAAGCGCAACGGCCGTCTTCCCGCCGCCGCCCGCTAATGTAGTTCGCGCAAATTTATTTGCGCTAGAGCCATGTAGTTCGCGCAAATTTATTTGCGCTAGAGCCATGTGGTTCGCGCAAATCTATTTGCGCTAGAGATATGTAGTTCGCGCAAATTTATTTGCGCGTCTTGACCCAGATCCCATCCGTGGGACAACGCAGGCATGGCTCCCACGCCGCCGCGTCTCCAGGGTTTCGACTATTCGGCGTCCCGATCGTACTTTGTGACGTTCTGCGTTTCTCGACGCGAGCCGATCTTTCGCAATCAAGAGGCAGCATCGATCGCCCAGTCGATTATCCTTGGCCTTCGCCGACGGCTATGGTTCTGGCTCTATGCTTACTGCATCATGCCCGACCATCTCCATCTCGTATTCAAGAAGAATCAAGGCTCTCGCTCAGTACAAACCATTGTGAGCTCCCTAAAAAGACAGATACTCATGAGATGCAGAGCGAACGGTGTTGGGTTCCGTTGGCAGCCGGGTTTCTACGATCGCATCGTCAGAGAGTATGAGATGTCTGATGAGTTCGTCAAGTATGTCTTGTTAAATCCCGTACGTGCCGGGTTAGCTGCGGACTTTACAGCGTATAAGTATTGTGGAGTGGTGGATCGCTGGCGGTAGGATGAAGGTCCTGACGCGCATGTAAATTTTGCGCGTGCTACATAAACGAGGGCTGGCGCTAATGGCAAAATCCTGACGCGCAATAAATTTGCGCGCGCTACAGAGAATGAAGCTTCGCTGAGGCGGCGCGGTCCAGGAGCCAGATCAATACCCCCGCGGGCTCGATGCCTTGCGCCGGCAGTAATTGAGGATCGCGCGGCCCTTCGAGCACCTTGGCGACGATCTCAGTCTTGTCTCGGCCTCCGACCAAGAAGATCACCGATTGCGAGGCGTTGAGCGCCGGATACGTGAGGGTGAGACGCCAGGGCGGATCGATCTTTTCGTCTGCGCAGTTCGCAACACACTGCTTGTCCGTCACGCTCAACGCGCCCGTGTGCGGGAAAAGCGACGCAGTGTGCCCGTCCGGACCCAAGCCCAGATAGGTCAGGTCAAATTTCGCAGGACCGGCGAAAAAGCGCTCGAGCTCTTCGCTGTATTTCACCGCGGCTGCATGCGGCTCGTCCTCACCTTCCATACGGTGCACGTTCGCAGCCGGAATCGGGACCCGATCCAAAAGCACCGCCTGCGTCATGCCGTAGTTCGAGCGGGGATCGTGAGGCGGCACGCAGCGCTCGTCACCCCAGAAAACGTGCACGGATTCCCACGGGATATCTTCTTCAAAATCGGTGCTGCAGAGCAGCTCGAACATGGCTTTCGGCGTCTTGCCACCGGACAGCGCGACCGCGAAGCGGCCGTGGTCTCTGACCGCGGCGTGCGAACGGGTTTGGAACTCGATGGCCGCTTGGGTCGCGAGCGCGGCCGAATCATCGAAGACGCGGATGTCGCGCTCGGTCACGAGATCGCGCTCCGCAAGGACGCTTCGAACATGGGGTCCGAGCCCAAGCTCTCCAAACAGCCGTCGAGAAGCTGCGCTTCTGTGAGCGTCGAGGCTCCAAAATCCCAGCGGCGAAAGGCCTTGCCTTCGCGCGAGGACGCTTGCGCCTCGATTCCGATCGGCGCAGCGCGCCTGACCAGCAAGAGCGAAGACTTGTTCGTGCTCGACGTGAGCGTCACAGCGACGATACGTCCCGACTCCAATCCGCCGGAGCGTTTTCCCGCAGCGACCTTGCTCTGCTCGTGCAGTCGCGGTAACCTATTGCGCAGCCAACCCGCCATCAACAGCGCCCGGGCCGAAGGCGGATCGTCGTCGCGTTCGCCAGCGAAGGTGATCGCGCACCGGTCGATGCCGGGTAGCAGCGCCAGCATCTCTCGGTCGTCGAAGCAGGTCGCGACCGCCGCCCGCCACGGCGCGGTTCTTTGCCAATTCAGATCCCGCACGCTCGCCCGGGTGCCAGCCTCCCGCAGGAGATCGCGCAGAGCCTTGATCGCGGCCGGCCCATGTCCGCGCCCGCTCGACACGGCTTTCGCGTCCCCGCCTGCGTGACGAAAAGCGAAACGATGCGAGTCGACGATGGCGCGATCCGCGAGCGCGAATAGCCCCGTCCAAAGCGGATTGCCGGACGGCACAGAACCTCTCCACCACAGCACCACCGGCAGTTCAGAGACGAGCGAACCGCGCACGGCGGAGATCACCCGATCGACCGCATCCGCGCTGCTCTGCAGCACGATCTCCTCCGTGCAGATTGCGACGCTTTCCGCGCCTTCACATTCGGTGTTGACCCAGGCCGCTAGCCCCCCGTCCGCCCCTTCAGCGCGCCCCACAGCGATCACGCGGATTGGATACTTGCCGGCGAGCTGTTGCACGACGTCGAATGCCGGCTGGTTGTCCTTCATTTCCTCGATGCCGACCAGCAGCGTCATCACGCATGCCCGCGAATGCGGCCGCTCGAGCTTGGCGATCATCGCGCGTCTACGCTCCGCGAGCGCCGCTTCGATGCCCGGGACCGCGACCGGCGTCAAGCCCTTCATAGGCGCGGCAGGCATGCCGTCACCGCCCGGCATCACAGGCGGCGCCAGCTGCGCCCGTCGCGAGCGAGCAGCTCGTCGGCCACGGCCGGCCCCCACGTTCCCGCATCGTAGTTCGGAAACTTCACGTCTTTGTCGGACGCCCAAGCAGTCAAGATGGGGTCGACGATCGCCCACGCCGCCTCGACACCATCCGCTCGATCGAACAAGGTCTGATCGCCCTTCATGCAGTCCAAAATAAGCCGCTCGTACGGCGAGGCGTCTGAAACGCCGAACGTCTCCCCGTAGTTGAAATCCATTTCTACCGCGCGGATGCGCATGCTCGGCCCAGGCACTTTCGCGTCGAAGTGCAGCGTGACGCCCTCGTCAGGTTGGATCTGCAAGGCGAGCACGTTGCCGCCCGGCGTCTCAACCTCGGCCTTGCGGAACGGTAAGTGCGGCGCTTCTTTGAACTGCATCGCGATCTCGGTGATGCGCTTGGGCATGCGCTTGCCCGATCGGATGTAAAACGGCACGCCGGCCCAGCGCCAATTGTCGATGACGAGCCGCAGCGCCGCGTACGTCGGCGTGATCGAATTTGGATCTACTCCTGGCTCTTGGCGATAGCCGACGACGCGATCTCCCGCCACGCTACCCGGCCCGTATTGGCCGCGCACGGCAACCGAAGCAACGTCGGCAGGCGTGACCGGATGGATCGCCTTCACCACGCGCACCTTCTCGTCGCGGAAGTCGTGCGCGTCGAACGACACCGGAGGCTCCATGCCGACGAGCGACATGAGCTGCAAGGCGTGGTTTTGAATGACGTCGCGCACCACGCCCGTCTCTTCGTAAAAACTACCGCGGCCTTCGATCCCCAAGCTCTCGGCCACGGTGATCTGAACCGAGTCTACGTAACGGCGGTTCCAAATGGGCTCGAAAATACCGTTCGCAAAACGCAGCACTAAAATGTTCTGCACGGTTTCCTTGCCCAAGTAGTGATCGATCCGGTAAATCTGGTCCTCGCCGACGTAGGTCAAAAGCTCGGAGTTGAGCGCTTTCGCAGAGGCCAAGTCCCGCCCGAACGGCTTCTCGACGATCATGCGCACGAAGCTCGGCTGTTCGCCCGGTTTCACAAGCCCAGCCCCATGGAGGTGGGCTGCGATATCGCCGTACAGACTCGCGGGCGTCGCCGTGTAGAAAATGCGGTTGCCATTCGTCGCGTACTGGCGGTCGTAGCGCTGCATCGCATCCCGCAGCGTCGCATAGGCGGCATCGTCGTGAAAGTCGCCGGCGACGTAGTGGGTGCATTCGACCAGTTGCTGCAAGGCCGCAGCATCGCGCACGCGCACCTCGCTCGAGGCAGCGACCGAATCGGTGAGCACTTTGCGGAACTGATCGTCCGTCATCGGTTGCCGTGCGAAACCGATCACGGAGAAAGCAGGCGGCGCGAGCTTGGCCTGACACAAGTTGTAGATCGCGGGGAGCAGCTTGCGCTGCGTGAGATCGCCCGAAGCCCCGAAGATGACGAGCTGGACCGGCTGCGTGGCTCCCTCGAGCGACAGCCCCTCCCGAAAGGGGTTGACGAGCGGCGGGGCAGTCGTTGCCATGCTAGCTCGAGCGCTTGCCGTCGGTCGGGCCCTGGGCCTCGGCCTTCACCGCGTGTCCGCCAAACTCGTTGCGGAGCGCCGCGATGACTTTGGCTGAGAACGACTCTTTCTGGCGCGAACGGAAGCGCATGAAGAGCGAGAGCGCAAGCGTGGGAACCGGAACAGACAAATCGATCGCGTCGAGCACGGTCCAGCGGCCCTCGCCCGTGTCGTCCACGTAGCCTTGGATCTTCTCGAGCTTTGGGTCCGCGTCAAATGCCAGCTCTGCTAATTCCAGCAGCCACGAGCGGATGACACTGCCCTGGTTCCACAAGTGCGAGACCTTCGCGAGGTCGAGCTCTTTGCCGAACTCCGACGCTTCGAGCACCTCGAAGCCCTCGCCGTAGCCTTGCAGCATGACGTACTCGATGCCGTTGTGGACCATCTTCACGAAATGCCCGGCGCCCACAGGTCCTGTCCGCAGGTAGCCGTCTTTGGGCGCGAGCGTCAAGAAGATGGGTTCGAGCCGCTTGCACACCTCGGCATCGCCGCCCACCATGAGGCAGTACCCGATCTTGAGTCCCCAAATGCCGCCCGAGACACCTGCGTCTACGAATGAGATGCCCTTGGGCGCGAGGTCGCGGGCGTGCGCTTGCGCCTCTTTCCAATACGAGTTGCCGCCGTCGATAATCGCATCCCCGCGCTCGAGCAGCTTGGCAAGTTCGTCGATCGTGCTGTTCGTCGCGACGCCGGCCGGCAGCATGATCCACACATGCCGCGGCGGCGCGAGCGCGCGGACAAGGTCCGCCAAGGACGAACAGCCTTTTGCGCCGGCGGCCGCAACCGACGCCACCGCCTGCGGGTTGCGATCGAACGCGACGCACTCATGGCCGCCTTCGCGCAGACGCTCCACCATGTTGGCGCCCATACGGCCCAACCCGACCATCCCTAACTGCATGTCGTGCTACCCCTTCGTGACCTGAACCGAAATGCCCGAAGCGACCTTCTCGATGCTGCCAGCAAGCGTGGCCAGCCCGGCGTCCACATCGTCCCCGAGGTCGACGCGCAGCACGCGACGGCCATGCGCCTGCAGGGATTGATAGTCTCCGAACGCCTGCGCGTTCTTCAGCGTGCCGAAATCGAACGGTTGATTGGGAATCGCAATCGCCACCGCATCTCCACCGATGAGCTGGAGGAAAACGCCCGTGTTCGGGCCGCCCTTGTGCAGCTGCCCGGTCGAGTGCAAGAAGCGCGGTCCGTACCCAAGCGTGGTCGCCGCCTTGGTGGCCGCGCGCACGCTGACGCGGATGCGTTCGAGCACGGCATCGCGGTTCGTGCTCGGTCCGACGAACGCGGCGACGTCGAAGTAGTCGCCGGCCTTCACGCTTGCGAGCAGCTTCGCCAGCGCCGCCTCATCCGAAGGCGCGACACCGGAGGCTTTGATCTGCCCGTTGCCCGAGCCCGAGAGAATCCGGTTCGTGTTGTCTTTGCTCTCTTGCACGTTGGGTTCGTCGAACGGGTCGATGCCGAGCAACGCGCCCGCGGTCGCGGTCGCAAACTCCCAGCAGAAGAACTCTTCTGCGATGTCGCGTGCATCGCGGAGGTTGATCCGCACGAGCGGATGACCGGCCTTCTCGAGCGCGTCGCGCCGCGACGACAGGTCTTCGTCGCCGTCTTGTTCCAAGAAGACGAAGACCCGATCGTCGCCATAGACGCTCGGCTCCCCGAGAGGCTCGCCAGCCACGGGGATAAGCCCTTTGCCTTCCTTGCCCGTGCTCTCCGCGATGAGCTGTTCCAGCCACAACCCGATCGCCCCGACCCCGCGCGAGGCGCAAAACGTCACCTTGTCACGCTTGTGGAGCAGCGCTGCCTGCGCGATGGCAGTGCCAAGCGAGACGGCCGGGTGTTGTGCCGCGGGAACGCCCGCCGCGCACGCTTCCACCATCCGTCGCGCGCGATCGAGCAGCCCGGCCACATCGAACCCCGCCACTGCGGCCGGCACGAGCCCGAAGTAGGATAGCGCCGAGTATCGGCCGCCGATGTCGGAGGGATTGATGAAGACCCTGCGGATGCCGCGCTGCGCGCCGAGCTGGGCAAGCGACGTTCCCTCGTCCGTGATGTAGACGAACTGGCGCGCCGCCGCTTTTGGATCGCCCGCGAGCGCCGCGACCTTCGCGAAGAAATATTCCCCGAAGCTGCGGCTTTCGAGCGTCTTGCCGGACTTGCTGGCCTCGATGAAGAGCGTCTTGCGCAGGTCGAGCTTTCGTTCGAGCGCAGCGATCGTCTCGGGCACCGTGCTGTCCAGGACAAGCAGTTCCGGGTAGCCGTCGTGCTTGCCGAACGTTTCGCGCAGCACGATCGGGCACAGGCTGCTGCCGCCCATGCCCATGAGTACCGCGTGCGTGAAGCCCTCTTTTGCGGCGCGCTCGCCGAAATCGTGCAGCTCCTCGATGCGCCCCTCCATCGTCTCGACGACGGTGAGCCAGCCCAGCCGGTTGCGGATGACGGCCGCGTGGGCGGCATCGCCTTTTTTCCATAGGTCGGGGTCGTGCTGCCAGACCCGCGCCACAAAGCGCTCGGCGTCGAAGCGCTCGAGCTGCGCGAAATGCGCCGCTTGGTCGAAGTTGCGCAACTGGCGGCGGTCGACGCCGTCGCTGCGCAGGCTTTCGACCTTCTCGCGGATGACGTCGAAGAGCTGATTGTACGAGTTCTCGAAGATGACGAGTCCGTCCGCGAGCAGGGTGTCTGTGACGTCGCGCAACGAGATGCCCGCGGCCTCAAGCGCGGCGAGGTCGGCATCAGCCGCTTCGTATCCAGTATCGAGCGTGCGTGCGACCTTGCCGTGCTCGCGAAATGCGTCGATCGTGGCCGGCGGCATCGTGTCGATCGTATCCGGTCCGATGAGCGCCTCAACGTAATAGGTGTCCGGGTACTTCGGGTTCTTCGTGGAGGTACTGGCCCACAATGGCCGCTGGCGGCGTGCGCCCGCGGCTGCGAGCTTTTGGAACCGATCGGTCTCGAGCGACCCTACATAGAGGCGGTACAAGCGTTTGGCGTTGGCGATCGCGGTCTTGCCGAGCAAGGCTTCGAGCGCCGCCTTCTTGGACGCGTCGGCCTTTTCGGCAAGCGCGCTGATGCGCTTGTCGGCTTCGGTGTCCACGCGGCTGACGAAACAGGAGGCCACAGAGGCGATGCGGTCGATCGGCTGTTTTTTCGCAACCCGATCCTCGAGGCCGCTGAAGTACGCGTCGATGACCCGTTCGTAGTACTCGGCCCCGAACATGAGCGTGATGTTGACGTTGACGCCTTCGCCGATGAGCGCGCGGATCGTGGGGATCCCCTCATCGGTTGCCGGCACCTTGATCATGACGTTGGGCCGGCTGACCGCCTTCCACAGCCGCTTGCCCTCGGCGATCGAACCGTTCGTGTCTTTGGCCAAGTCCGGCGGCAGCTCGATCGATACGTAGCCATCCCCGCCGTCGCTTGCGCGGTACAGATCGGCGAAAACGTCGCACGCCTCTTTGATGTCTTCGATCGTGATCGCGTCGTAGATCGCGCGCGACGACGTCATGCCCTGCTTCACGAGATCGGCGATCACCGCATCGTAGTCTTTGCTGCCCGATACCGCCTTCTCGAAGATCGTCGGATTGGAGGTGACGCCGCGCAACCCGTCATCGTCCACCATGCGACGCAGTTCGCCCGCGCGGGTGAAGCCGCGACGGATATTATCGAGCCAAAAGCTTTGGCCGAACTCGATCAAGCGCTGGAGCGGATTTGCCATTATCGTTTCTTTCCCAAAAGGTCGAGGGCGGTATCGACGATGTGCTCGGGAGTGAAGCCGAACTCACGGAACAGCACCTCGCCAGGCGCCGAGGCGCCGAAATGATCGATGCCGATCGCGACGCCGCGATCGCCGATGTAATGCTTCCAGCCGAACGGCGCGCCTGCTTCCACGGAAATCCTCGCGCTCACGCCCGGCGGCAGCACGTTGTTCCGGTAGGCCTGGTCCTGCTTGTCGAAGATCTCCCAACACGGCATGCTGACCACGCGCGTCGCGATGCCTTGCGCTTCGAGCCGCTTCGCCGCCTCGACGCACAAACAGACCTCAGAGCCGGTACCGATGAGGATGAGGTCTGGCGCCGACCGGCTTTCGCGCACGAGGATGTAGCCGCCCGCTTTGGCGCCTTGGGTCACTGCGGCATCGAAGATAGGGATTTTCTGACGGGTGAGCGCCAAGCCCACGGGTCCTTCGCCATGCTCCATCGCCAGGCGCCAGCACACGGCGGTCTCGTTCGCATCGGCAGGCCGCATCATCGTCATGTTGGGCATGGCGCGCAGGGAAGCCAGCTGCTCGATCGGCTGGTGGGTCGGTCCGTCTTCTCCCAGACCGATGCTGTCGTGTGTCCACACGTAGATGGGATGGATCTCCATGAGCGCGGCAAGCCGGACCGAGGGGCGCATGTAGTCCGAGAAGATGAAAAACGTCGCGCCGAACGGCCGCAGGCCGCCATGGACGACCATGCCGTTGAGCGCCGCGCCCATCGCGTGTTCGCGGATGCCGAAGTGGAAGTTGCGCCCGTCATACGAATCGCGTTCGAAATCACCGAGCCCGTCCAGATTCGTCTCCGTGGAGGGCGCCAAGTCCGCCGCGCCGCCCAAGAAGTTCGGCACGGCGGCGGCGATCGCGTTCATGACCTTCTTCGAGGCGATGCGCGTTGCGAGCGGTCCGTCTGACGGCGCGAAGCTTGGAATCTTGTCAGCCCAACCGTCGGGCAGTTTCGCCGCCTGCTCGGCTGTAAACGCATCCGCCAGCTCGCCGAAACTGGAGGCATAGGTGTCGAACAACGCGCGCCACTCGGCTTCGAGCGATTCGCCTCGATCGATCGCCGGGCGCGTGTGCTCGAGCACCTCATCGGGCACGAGGAAGTGGGCGTCCTCCGGCCAGCCGTAGAAATGCTTGGCTTTGCGGATCTCATCTTCGCCGAGCGGCGACCCGTGCGCCGCCGCGGTGTCCTGCTTGTCAGGCGCGCCATAGGCGATATGGCTGCGGATGCGGATGAGCGACGGTCGTGGGTCGGCCTTGGCCGCCAGGATGGCGCGATCGATCGCATCGAGATCGTTGGCGTCCTCGATCGCTTGGGTATGCCAGCCGTACGCGTCGAACCGACCGCAGACATCTTCGTCGAAGGCGAGTCTCGTGTTCCCTTCGATCGTGATGTGGTTGTCATCGTAGAAGTAGATGAGCCGTCCGAGGCCGAGGTGACCGGCAAGCGAAGCGGATTCAGATGCGACGCCTTCCATGAGGTCGCCGTCGCTGCAAATGGCATACGTGTAGTGATTGACGACCTCGAAACCCGGTTTGTTGAAGCGCGTCGCGAGCGCGCGTTCCGCGATCGCGAAGCCGACGCCGTTGCCAAAACCTTGGCCGAGCGGGCCCGTCGTGATCTCCACGCCGGGCACGACCCGGTATTCCGGATGGCCGGGCGTCTTGGATCCCCATTGGCGGAACTGCTTGATATCGTCGAGCGTGATATCGTATCCCGTGAGGAACATGATCGCGTACTGCAACATGCACGCGTGCCCGGCGGAGAGCACGAAGCGGTCGCGGTCGGGCCACGCCGGATTACGCGGATTGAAACGCAAGTGGCGGGTGAAGAGGACGTAGGCCAGCGGCGCTAACGCCATCGGCGTGCCGGGGTGCCCCGAATTGGCCTTTTGCACCGCATCCATGGCAAGCGTCCGGATGGTATTGATGCTGAGCTGGTCGAGCGCTTTGGAATCGAGCGCGGGGGACGTCTTCGCCATGCTGCTCCTTAAGAGAGTATCTGATGCAATGGAATGGGGCGCAAATTCATTTGCGTCTTTTGGCCGGATTACCCTTATACCCGCGCTAGGCGCCTACGACTTCGAACGACTGCTCGACCGTCAGAGAGCCAACCAACGATACGGGTTTGACGCCGTGGCGGTTCAGCGCTTCGACTAATTCATCTGCGTGCTGTGGCGCGACCGCCATCAAGAGGCCCCCCGAGGTCTGCGCGTCGCACAGCGCGAGCGCAAGCTCGGCTGGAACCGCTTCTCTAAAAGTGACGCCCAGAGCGCGCGCGTGTGCGAGATTCGCGTTAGTCCCACCGGGTACGACTTCGTCGCGCGCAAGCTCGATCACGGAGCCGAACGTGGGCACGACTTGAGCCCGCAGCGCAAAGCCCACGCCGCTTCCCCGTGCCATCTCCAGAAGATGACCGACGAGTCCGAAGCCGGAGACGTCCGTGGCGGCGTGGACGGGCGGATCGCTATGCGCGGCATTGAGCTCCGTCATGGCCGCGGCAGCGGCACGGTTCAACGTCTCCATAGATTCGATCGCCGGCGCCAATTCTTTGTGGCCGATGACGTCCTTGCGAAACGCAGTCGTCAAAATGCCGGTGCCGATCCGCTTGGTCAGCACGAGCGTGTCGCCCGGCCGCGCGGTCGAATTGCGCACGACGCGGTGCGGGTGAACGATGCCGGTCACCGCAAGCCCGTACTTGGGCTCGGGGTCCTTGACCGTGTGACCGCCGATGACGTGGATGCCGGCCTCGTGCGCCTTCTCAACGCCCCCGGCGAGGATTTCTGCAAGCACCGCATAGTCGTGATCTTCTGGAAAGCACGCGATGGCAAGCGCGCACAGCGGCGTGCCGCCCATGGCGTAGACGTCCGAAAGAGCATTCGCAGCCGCGATACGCCCGAATGCCGCGGGGTCGTCGACGATGGGCGTGAAGAAATCCACCGTCTCGACGAGCGCAGTCCGGTCGTTGAGTCGGTACACTCCAGCGTCATCGGTTGTGGCGGTGCCGACGAGGACGTTGGGGTCGTCGATCGGCGGCAGCTTCGCCAGCACGTGCGCGAGCACGCTCGCGTCAGCCTTAGAGGCTCAACCGGCGCAACTGCTCAGATGCGTGAGCCGCATGATGTCCGAGCGGGTCATCGCCCGGACTTCCCATAGCCAGCTGAACGGCCCTTGGCATAGCATTGTAGACGCTGTCCCCTTGGGTGGACCTATTGCCGAACAGGTGGAGGCCGATAATAATGAAGAGGGGATCGTATCCTGCCGTGATCGTCTTGCTATCCCCCTTTGTGAGGAGTTCAAAGGGCCGTGAAACGACTTAGTTTTTCCACACTCACGTGGCGGCTCGCCATCATCGCGGTTATCTTCGCGATCGGCGGCATCGCCTCGGCCCCGCCGGTGCTCGGATCCGGACCCACGATGGCGGTCACCACATTCACCAATGGCGCCGGCGCGCCGGCCGGCACGGTCAGCGCGATGAGTTCGGCGCTCTACCAGTCAGTCGATCAGACCGGCAAATTCACAGCCGTGGGCGGAGGCCCGCTCGCGGTGAAGCCGGCTCTCGACGGAAGCGTCACCGGCCCTGCGGTCGCCGCTGCCGCTCGGTCCGGAGCTGAAGAAGTGGTGATCGGCGAACTTGTGAGCGCATCGGGCGGAAGCGTTGTCTACCGCCTCTCCGCCTATCGCACCGCGCCGCTCGCTTTCGTCCGCACACAGATCTTTTCGCAATCGTCGCTTGCCGGCAATTCGCTCACCGCGGGCTTTGTCACGAACCTCAACACGCTGCACGCGCCGCGCACGGCCATCGGCACGATCTATTCCATCGACAACGGCATTCATGCCGACCTCGGCTCCGTCAACGGCTTCCAACTGGGCCAACAGTTCAACGTGATGCGCAACGGCCAGAAGATGGCGCAGGCGCAGATCACGGGGCTCGAAGCCGATAGCGCGACGGTGCAGATCTCCAATGCGGTCAATGGGTACAAGCCGGCGGTTGGCGACGCGCTCGTCGGGCTGCAGCCGCTGCCGCCCCTCACGCCGGTGCACCATGGTGGGAACTCGTTTAGCATCTGGGGATTGATCGCCGCGACCGGCGCCGCCCTTTTCGCAATAGGTGCGCACAACCAAGCAGGCATGGCCGGGCAAGGACCCCAGCCATCGCCGAGCAGTATCGGAGGCTTTTCCGTCACGTGCGGCACGCAGATCGGCCAAGGCACCGCATCCCAAACGTTTACGTTCATATTCAACCAGCAGGTGAACTCGGCGGCCATCAACTTCACGACCACGCAATTCGCGTTCTTCACGACATCCGTGTCGAGCTCGCAGGAACCGCTGACCGCGCTTGCCGGTCCACAGCCGCCGACCTTCGACTCGACGAACACGATCCTCACCGTCACCGGGAACAACTTGGTGCCCGGTCAGACGATCTCGTTCAACTTCACTTCGGCGATCATGAGCACGTTCGGTATCGCGCTGACGCCGAACACCTGTAATTACACGCTGTCACGCTACCACCACCCGGCTGCAAAGGTGCGCCCGCCCATCCACAACCCGGTCCCCGGCGCCGGGGGCAACGGCCTCCACTGATGTAGCGGGCGACTGGCAAGTCGCCCCTCCCAACAAGAGACGCGAGGCCCAGGCCTCGCGTTTTCTCTTTGCTTTTGGGTATAGGGAACTATCGAACCTTGGGAATCGTTGTCCGAACAACTCAACCTTGGAGGTGCATATACATGGAACGCAAGACCTTTCTCACGACTGCCGGCGTGGTCGCCGCCGCGGCGGCGGTCCCGGTCACAGCTTCGGCCCAGTACACGAGACAGGACTTCGACGCCGCGAGCAACCGCAATATCCAGTTCATGGCGAAGATCCTGCAGGCAGTGATCGATGACCTGAACGGTGACGCGCGTGACTACGGCGGATACCGCTCAGCCGCGGTGCGACAGCTGCAGGCCGCAAAAGCGGACCTGGAGCAAGCACTCGATCACGTCCACGACTAGTCGTTAGATCGACCACTCCCACGGGTTCCAAAACGTGGTCACGGCGTGCGCGGGCCGATACCCGCGCAGGTCGGAATTGGCGATATCCTGGCGGACGTCGAACCATAAGACGATGATCGGGTCTTCGTCCGCGAGGATCTTCTGGATGCGGTCGTAGGCACGCTTTCGCGTGTCGCGGTCGTAGTGCGCAAGCGCTGCATCCTCGGCTCTATCGAGCGCCGGATCGCAGAAGCGGAAATAGTTCGAGCCCCACGGCGGGCGCTGATCGCACCGAAAGATCTGCGAGTCGTCGGGATCGACCCCGTTCGACCATGAGTCGAAGAACACGTCGAAATTTCCCGTGCGATAAATTCCCGCAGGGCCTCCGAGGACGTCTGTCGGGTATTGTTTGATCTCGACGTCGACGCCGATCTCTTTCCAAGCGTGTTGCACGATGACGTCGATCGCCGAGCCCAGAGCGGCTCCCGTCGCACTCACAAGCGTAAGCGTGAGCCTACGGCCAGCCTTCTCTCGCACGCCATCGGAGGCGAGCGTCCACCCGGCCGCGTCGAGCAGCGCGGCGGCGCGCGCCGGGTCGTACCCATAGCGTTTCACGTTTGGATCGTAGGCCCACAGGAAGGGTGGTTGATCGCTGCCCGCGGGAAGATACCGGTCGTGCGTGAGCGCATGGCCCATGCGCTGCACGTCAATCGCGTAGTGCAAGGCCTGGCGCACCCGGGCGTCGCTGAGCACCGGACGCGCAGTGTTGAAATCTAACGACTCGAAGCTCGTGAACGGGATGTCGTAGATCCGCAAGCCGGGCTCCCGCGCAAGTGCGGAGATCTGAGACGCGGGCGCCGCAAAACGCATGTCGACCTCATGCGTGCGGAACTGGGTGAGGATCGTATCGTCGTTCGGGATGATCTTGAAATAGATCTCAGCGAGCTTGGGCGGGCCGCGCCAGTAGTGCTGGTTTGCGATCATGCGAATCTCTACGTCTTTTTCGTTGCTGACGACCCGAAAGGGCCCGGTGCCCACCGGCATGTTGTTGTAAGCGGCGTCGTTGAGCTGCGGAAATCGAGAGAGCAGATGTTTCGGCAAAATCGCGTACGTGGCATCGGCCGGTGCGAAGAACGTCTCCACGAACGGCGCGAACGGCTTCTTCAGATGGACCCGAAGCGTCAGGTCGTCGATCTTTTCGATCGAGGCCACGGCATCGTAGCCCACCCGGCTTTGGACGTTGTTCCGAGGATTGAGCACTTGCTGCCACGAGTAGATGACGTCGTCGGCTCCGAACGGCGCGCCATCTTGCCACGTGACGCCGTGGCGGAGGTGGTAGACAATCGTCAGTCCATCTGGGGTGATGCCGCCGTTCTTCTGCGAGGGCACTTGCGTCGCAAGCTCTGGGATGAGTTCGCTGCGATCGCTCCAGCGAAAAAGATAGGCGGCCCAAAACATCGAGAGATCGGTCGCGACCTGACCGAACGACAACATGGGGTTGAGGTTGTCCGGCTGCCTCGTGTCGGCGATGCGCAGAACGCCGGGGATAGTCCAGGGGTGCCGGGCTGCGGTCGAACTCGCCGCGTGCGGCCCGAGCCGCGTGCAGGCGCACAGCACGAATATGGCGCTCAGCGCGCACGCCCGGCGTGCGCATGCTCCAACCCTCATACGTGATGATGTTGGAGGTAGAGACGTGCCCAGAGCTGCGCTCGACCCGGGAGCGCCCCTTCGATCATCGCATACGCGGGCGCATTCAACGATTCAATCGCGCGCACGCCGGGAGAGGTGCGCAGGGTCTTGCGCACGTCCGGCGCAATCGGGAAGAACAACGCCACGAACAAGATGCACCATAACGCCAGCACGGCTTTCACGCAGGCGACCGCGCCGCCGCCTAGGCCGTTCGCGACCCTGAGCGCCGGCAGAGCAGAGGCCCGTTCCGCCGCCCAGCCGGCGAGCCGCGTCACCGCGAACGCGACCAAGAACAACAGCCAAAAAGCCACCAAGTGCGCCGACGCCGGCGCCAACGCAAAGTTCTTCTGAAAGCCAGGCGTCACGGCACCGGCGAGCGACCCTGCGACGACACCCGCCACGATGATCGAGGCCAGCCCGATCGACTCGCGCACGATACCGGCGCGATAACCGCCCCAAAAGGCGACGGCCAAGGTGAGCAGCACGAGCCAATCGGCCCAGGTCATGCGTTACTCGCGCAACGATGCGCCGAAGCGCTTGTGCAGTATTGCGACGATCGCGTCTTTCGAGGCGTTCGCTTCCGCGTCCGTGAGCGTCCCGTCGCTTTTCCGCAAGACCACGGCGATCGCCACGCTCTTCTTTCCGGCGCCGATCTGGGGACCTTGATACTCGTCGAAGGCGCGGACATCTTCCAGATGCGCAGACCCGCTCGCGCGGATTGCGTCAGTCAAATCGCCGGCGCTGACCGACGCATCCACCACGACCGCGATGTCGCGGCGTGTCGACGGGAACTTGGGCAAAGGCCGATAGCGCACGACCGCCTTGCGCTGAGGCAAATTCTCGAGGTAAAGCGAGAACGCGTATGTCGTCTGGGGTAATTCGTAGGCCCGAGCGAGCTTTGGGTGCAGCCGCCCTAACTTAGCGACCACCTTGCCGGCTGTATAGAGCGTGGCTGCCGCGCCCGGATGGAAATAGGCGCGCTCCTTCGTTTGGGTCGCGAGCTCGTCCGTCAACAGCGCGCGCAACCCGGACTCGATCTCGCCTTTCATGGCAAGGGCGTGGCGGTCGAGCGATCCCGCCACGTCGTCCGTTGCAAAAGACAGCACGCCTGCAAGTGACGGCCATTCAGTCACGCCGTTTTGGAAATAGGCGCCCGAATGAACGGCAGCGCCGTCGCCGACCGGTCTTGCGTCCGACGCCTCGGCCGGCCGGAAGATGTGCCCGATCTCGAAGAGACGCAGCGGTTCTTGTTCCTGAGCCCAAAAGCGGGAGGCGGTTGCGAGCAAACCCGGCAGCAGGCTCGGCCTCAAGAATCGCTGGTCCTCCGAGAGCGGATTGCGGACCAAGACGACGTCTTTCCAATAGGGGATGCCCGACCGCTCCCATGCGTCCACCACCTTGGCCCCTTGCAGCGGAATATTCACGATCTCTCGGTATCCCAAGGCGGCGAAATTCCTCGCTAGGAGCGTCTCCTGATCGAATAGCCCCTCGTCGACCGATTGGGGCGCCGCCACGGTGTGCACTTCCGCGATCGCGTCGTAGCCGATGCCGCGGGCCACTTCCTCGATCACGTCCACTTCGGCGGTGACGTCCGGACGCCAATACGGCACCGTCAGTTCCAGGTCGTCCGCGCCCTCGACCTCAAACCCGATGGAGCCAAGCACGTCTTTCATCTGCGCGACCACGAACGTCGAACCGAGGAGCGCGTTGACGCGGCTCGCTCGCGCTCGGACCCGGCGCAGCGGACCGGGCAGCTCGCCGGCCTCCACGACCGCGCTCGCTTCTCCCCCCGCGAGCGCGAGCAGTTGTGCCGCCCGCCGTCGCCCGACTTCTGGCAACTCTAAAGGAAGATCTTTTTCATGGCGGAGCGCTCCCTCGGTGCGCAACCCGAGCGCGATGCCTGCTCGACGAATCCGTTTGCCGACGAAGTTGGGGGATTCTACGAAGAGATCGCGCGTCTGCATCGAGACGCCCGACGCGGCTCCCCCCATGATGCCGGCAATGCCGACAGGGCCTGAGCCGTCCGCGATGACGGGCGTACCGGCCGGCAACTTGCGCTCGGCCCCATCTAGGGTCACCACCGATTCGCCTTCGCGAGCCGAACGCGCGACGATTTTCCCACCGTGCAGCTTGGCCATGTCGTAGAAGTGCAACGGTTGTCCAAGCTCGATCTGCACGAAGTTCGAGATATCGACGAGAAGGTTGAGGCTGCGCACGCCCGCAGCGGCCAGCCGCAATGCCATCCACATGGGCGAGCGGCGGTTGGTCAGCTGAGAAAACGCCTGCCCCAAAAGACGCCGGCATACCGCTGGGTCTTCGATCGACACGGCGATCGGACAGGGCCTCTTTCCCGATTCGAGGTCGAGCGGCAACGACACAAACGGCGCCTGGAGCCCGGCTGCGGCCTCGCGCGCGAGTCCGACGATCGAGAGCCCGTCTGCCCGGTTCGACGGCACGTCCACGTCCAGCACCGCGTCGCCGAAGCGCGCGACCTTCCAAAAGTCTTGGCCGATGGGCGCATCCTCTTCCATGAGCAAGATGCCATCATCGTAATCGCCGGGCAGCGCGAGTTCGTCGGGGGAGCACATCATGCCGTTGGACTGGACGCCGCGCAGACTCGAGGGTTCGATCCGTTTGGTCTCTCGCGCGACGCCATCAACGCCTGCGCCGCCGCGCGCATAGACGACCGAGCCGGCGAGCGCGATCGGTACCTTGTCGGCCACCGCCACGTTCGTCGCTCCCGTCACGATCTGGATCTGCTCGCTGCCCACATCCACCGTCGCGACTTGCAGCCGATCTGCGTTAGGATGTCGAGTAAGGTTTTGAATGCGCCCCACGACGATGCGCTCGGGCATCGGCTGCGGGCTGATTGCATCCACGGCGAAGCCGCGCTGCGTTAGCGCGTCCGCAAACGCTTGGGGCGTGGCTTGGCTCTCGACGAAGTCGCGCAGCCACGAGACCGGAACGCGCATCAGGCGAACTGTTCTAGGAACGCCGGATCGTTCTCGGTGAAGAGCCGGATGTCGTCGACGCCGTTGCGCACCATCGCGATGCGCTCGATGCCCAACCCAAACGCCCATCCGGTGTAGATTTCCGGGTCATAGCCTGCGCTCTTGAGCACGTGCGGGTGCACCATGCCGCTGCCGCCCATCTCGAGCCACCCCGAACCTCCGCACGTCCGGCAACCAGAGCCATCGCACACGGGACAGGACACGTCGACCTCTGCCGAGGGCTCGGTGAATTGGAAATACGATGGCCGAAACCGGGTGCGCCGCTCGTTGCCGTAGAGCGTGCGGCACAAGTCGCTGACGAATCCCTTGAGATGGCCGAACGTGATCCCGCGATCGATCTGCAACCCTTCGAATTGGTGGAACGCGAACGCATGCCGCGCGTCGAGCGCATCGCGGCGGTATGCGCGACCTGGCACCAAGATGGCGATCGGCGGCGGATACTCCTCCATGGCACGCACTTGCATCGGCGAGGTGTGGGTGCGCAGCAGGCCGCCCGAGGCGAGGTAGAAGGTGTCCATCGCGTCGCGCGCAGGATGATCCGCCGGGATATTCATCGCCTCGAAATTATAGTACTCGGATTCGACCTCAGGGCCGAACACAATGGCAAATCCCCGCTTGCGGAAGAAGGCGGCGACATCGTCCAGCGTCTGCCGCAGGATGTGCAGCGAACCGCGTCTGGGGGGTATCCCAGGAAAGGTGAGATCGAACCGCTGCGAGAGCGAGCGTTCGAGCTCGGCATCTCCGAGGCGCAATTCGGCCTGCGCGAACCGCGCCTCGATGCGGGCCTTCGTCTCGTTGGCCCGGCGCCCGAACTCGGCCCGCTCCTCTTTAGGAACCTTGCCGAGCCCCGCCATCACCTGGGAGAGGCGCCCGCCTTTGCGGCCCAATATGTCGGTCCGCAGGGTCTCTAAGTCCCCGGGCGTCTTGACCTGCGCAGCCCTGCGCTCGACCTCGGCCTCCAAGGCCGCAAGCTGATCGTCCAATACGTCCCCCAGGCCGCGAAAAAGAAGATGGCCGCTCTATCTGCGGCCACTTCTGAACTCTACCTCGGCGCGCCCTGCGCCGGCCCCATGCTACCTTGAATCTTGGGGTACCATCCGCTTGTAAATCAAATATGCCTTGACAGAACCAGTCGTAAGGAAGAGCTTCCAGAACAACACAGGAGAGAGTTGCAGTTTGACCGACCTCCTTATGTTTGCGCTAGTCCACCGGGCTCAAGTATATCATAGGAGACAAAAAGGAAGCAAGCGCACAACGGGTCTTGACATTTACGCGTCACTTGTTCTCGCGCTGGTCGGTCTGAAGCGCCCATGCGCGCGTTCGAGCTCATAGAGGGCGATCGCGCCGGCAACGGAGGCGTTCAAACTCTCGACACCAGGCACTTGCGGGATGCCGACGACGAGCGCCACGTCAGCCTCCGGAATGCCCGCGAGTCCACGCCGCTCTTGACCGACGAGCAACGCCGCTCGCTCGGGCAGTGTGACTGACCTCACATCGCTGCCTCCGGCGGCAGTGCCCACGATCGTCAACTGCGCGGCTCGGAGCGCATCGGCAAACGAGCTCCACTGCTCGAAGATGACGAGCGGTATGCGAAAGAGCGCACCCATCGACGCGCGCACCACCTTGTCGTTATAAGGGTCGACCGCGCGTGGCCCGAAGCAGATCGCCTTTGCCCCGAAGGCGGCGGCCGCGCGGATGAGCGTGCCTGCGTTGCCCGGATCCGCCAGATCGGGCAACACGAGGACCGTCACAGGCTCGCCGGAGGGAACGAGCTGGGCGAGCGCTTCCGTGTCGTGGTGCAGGAAGCGGACGACTGAAACGACAGGCTGAGGCGTCTGCGTCTGTGCGAGCGAGTCGATCGTGCGCCGGTCCACGGCGTGGAGGTCAGCGCCCAGCGCTCTTAGCTCGTCCGTGCTCTCTTTTGACAGCGCACCGGGAAGCGCAAAAACGCGCTGGATGGGCGCGCGGGCGCGCAGCGCCTCTGCGAGCGCCTGCGTCCCCTCCAAAAGAAAACACCGCTGGGTCTGGCGGTGTTTTTTTTGATGCAAGAGCCGAGCGGCGCGGACTGACGCGTTGTGGAAGCCGAGTCCCGCATCGGCCACGCGAGCGACCTTTAAGCGCGGGAAGCGCCGGCGGGCAGATGTTTCTTCGCGATCTCCAAGAGCTGGGCAAAGGCAGCTTCATCGTTGACCGCGAGTTCGGCGAGCATCTTGCGATTGAGGTTGAGACCCTCTTTCCGAAGGCCGCTCATGAGGCGGCTGTAGTTGAGGCCGGAGGTTCGGGCCGCAGCGTTGATGCGGGTGATCCACAGCGCCCGGAAATCGCGCTTGCGATTGCGCCGATCGCGGAAAGCGTAGATGAGCGAGTGGAGCAACGCCTCGTTGGCGGCGCGGTACGTGCGCCCACGCGCGCCGCGGAAGCCTTTGACGGCCTTGAGGACCTTGTTGCGCTTCTTGAGCGCGATGACGCCGCGTTTGACCCGTGCCATGACTCTCTCCTAAGTATCGATTCTACATGTAGCTCGCGCAAATTTATTTGCGCGTAATCGCGTCACGCATATGGCAGCTGCCGCTTCAGGCGCGGCACGTCGGTGGGGTCCGCCGTGACTTGCTTGCGGAACTTGCGGATGCGCTTCGGGGATTTCTTCGTGAGGATGTGGCTGCAACCCGAAAACTGGCGCTCGCGCACGAACTTGCCCGTGCCGGTCACCTTCACTCGTTTTGCCGTCCCTCGATGGGTCTTCAGTTTTGGCATGATCTCCTTAGCTCTTCTGTGGCTGGGCCGGGGCTGCGTTCGCCGGCGGCGGCGTTGCCGGCGCGGGAGCCGCCGCTTGCGTCGGCGCAGCGGCCTTACGCGGGCTGGAACCTTCCTTGTGACCCTGGTGCGCGGCCACAGCGTCCTGCTTGGGTGACAGGATCATGAACATGTTGCGGCCCTCCAGCCGCGGTTCGCGTTCGACGTTTGCGAACTTCGCGGTGTCGGCGGCGACGCGCTCGAGGATCCTGCGCCCGTTCTGCGCGTACGCGATCTCGCGACCCCGGAACATGATCGTCACCTTCACCTTGTCGCCGTCGAACAGCAGCCGTTCGGCGGTTCGGAACTTCACCTGGTAATCGTGCTCCTCGATCTTCGGCCGCAGCTTCACCTCGCGAAGCTCCATGTTGTGCGCTTTCTTGCGCGCCTCCCGATCTTTCTTGTTCTGCTCGTAGCGCAACCGTCCATAATCGTCGAGGCGGCATACTGGTGGGACTGCGTTTGGCGAGACTTCGATCAGGTCGACGCCCCGGTCGCGGGCGAGGGAGAGCGCATCCCAAGTCGACATGATTCCTAGTTGCGCGCCGTCATCCGCGATGACGCGGACTTGGGGCACGCGGATCTGCTCGTTGACGCGGAAATGCCGGCTAATGAGCGCCCGCTCCGGCTATTGAATTATCTATGCTCGTCCTCCAAATAAAAAAGCCCGCTGAAGCAGGCTACCGTTGACGATGAGAAACGAAACTGGACGTTCGCTGCCTTCGTCTTTCGAACCGAACCGACTGTCAAACGACGCCGTTCGGTGCGAAGGGTAGTCGTGCCCAGGGATTATAACAAGCGGTTCGGGCTCGGTCAAGTCATATTTCGGGACAAGAGTCGCGGTACAGGCAGCCCTTCGGGCTCGAGCGAAAATAAACTGTTCCCGTGGTTAAGGAAGATTACAAGACCGCCCATCCCTGGCAAAAGAAGCGTTCCGATGAGCGAAAGCTCGGGCTTGTCATGGTCAACACCGGACCAGGAAAAGGCAAGACCACGGCTGCGCTCGGACTTGCGTTGAGGGCGATTGGGCACCACCAAAAAGTGAAGATGATCCAGTTCATGAAAGGCGATCCTTTCTATGGCGAGCTGCTCGTGCGCGAGCGCCTACCGGAACTGGAGATCGAGCAGTACGGGCTCGATCGGTTTGTCGACCCCAAGAATCCCGAACCAGATCAGGTCGAACGCGCGCACGCAGGGTTCGAGGCGGCACGCAAGGCGGTTGAGTCTGGGGACTACAACGTCGTGATCCTCGACGAGGTGAACGTCGCCATGGCATTCGGCCTGGTCGACACGCTGGCGGTCGTGGAGCTCCTGCGGAGCAAGCCTTCGCACGTCGAGGTCATCCTGACCGGGCGCGATGCGCCCCAGGCCATTGTGGATGCGGCCGACTATGTCAATGTGGTCACTGACGCAAAACACCCCTACCAGAAGAACATTCCGGCCCGCGTCGGAATCGAGTTTTAAGCCGATATGATATATAATGGATGATAAGGTGAAAAAGACCAAGACGAACGGCCATCCCCCCAACGGCAAGGCAAAGGACAGCTCTCGTGGCCTGTCCGGTGAGGCGCTATGGAACGCGCAGTTCGAGTCGACGCCCAAGCGCCCGGGCGCGATCGACCGCACGATTTCTGACCATCCGCTCAAGCCGCTCTACGGCCCCGAGGATCTGGCGGGAATCGACCACGATCGCGATCTCGGCTATCCGGGCGAATATCCATACACGCGCGGCATCCACCCAACCATGTACCGCGGGCGCTTGTGGACGATGCGCCAGTTCGCGGGATTTGGCACCGCGCAGCAGACGAACGAGCGATTCCACTTCTTGCTCGCGCAAGGCCAGACCGGCCTCTCGGTGGCGTTCGACATGCCCGCGCTCATGGGTTACGATTCCGATCACCCGCGAGCGCTCGGAGAGGTCGGTAAGTGCGGCGTTGCCATCGCCACGCTGCAGGACATGCAAGATCTCATGTCCGGCATCGATCTCGGACGCATCTCCACCTCGATGACGATCAACTGCACGGCGCCGGTCGCGCTCGCCCTGTACATCGTGACGGCCGAATCGCAAGGGGTACCGCAAGACAAGCTCAGCGGCACGCTGCAAGCCGACATGCTCAAGGAATACATCGCGCAGAAAGAGTGGATCTACCCGCCCGAACCCTCCATGCGCATCATCACGGACATGATGTCGTACTGCGCGCGGCACGTGCCCAAGTGGAACACGATCTCCATCTCCGGCTACCACATCCGCGAAGCGGGCTCGACGGCCGCACAAGAACTCGCGTTCACGCTAGCGGACGGGTTCGCGTACGTGGAAGCGGGCATCGCGGCCGGCATGGACGTGGACGAATTTGCGCCGCGGCTCTCGTTTTTCTTCAACGCGCATTCCGACTTTTTCGAAGAGATCGCGAAGTACCGTGCGGCGCGGCGCATCTGGGCCCGCCACATGCGGGAACGGTACAAGGCGAAAAATCCGCGCTCGTGGACCATGCGCTTCCACACCCAGACCGCAGGTTGCTCGGCCACCGCGCAACAGGCGCAAAACAACATCATGCGGGTGGCGTTTCAAGCCCTGGGCGCGGTGCTCGGCGGCACGCAGTCGCTCCACACGAACTCGCTCGACGAAGTCTTGGCGCTGCCCACGGAGGAGAACGCGCAGATCGCGTTGCGCACGCAACAGATCATCGCGTACGAGACGGGTGCGGCGAACGTCATCGATCCCCTGGGCGGCTCGTATTTCGTAGAGAAGCTGACGAGCGAGATGGAGGCTGCGGCCGAAGAATACTTCGAGCGCATAGCCGAGTTCGGCGGGGTGATCCCCGCCATCCATGCGGGCTTCTTCCAAAAGGAGATCGCGGATGCGTCGTACCGCTATCAACGCGAGATCGAAAACGGCGAGCGCATCATCGTGGGCGTGAACGACTTCGTGCAAGAAGAAGCCGAGTCGATCTCCCTTTTGAAGATCGATCGCGCGGTCGAACTCGAACAGTGCCGCCGCGTGCAGGCCTTCCGCGCATCACGCGACGGCGAAGCCGCGCAGCGTGCGCTCGAGCGTCTTACCGATGCGGCACGCGGCGATGACAATCTCATGCCGCACTACCTGAACTGCGTGCGTAGCAAAGCAACCCTCGGGGAGATCTCCGAAGCGCTCGTTCCGGTGTTCGGCCGCTATCGCGAACCGGCGGTGATCTAAGCGTGGCGCGTCCCATCCGCATCTTGGTCGCAAAGGCCGGCCTCGATGGTCACGATCGTGGGGCGAAAGTGATCGCGCGGGCGCTGCGCGACGCGGGCTGCGAAGTGATCTACACGGGCTTGCACCAGACCCCCGAGCAAGTCGTCGAAGCGGCGATCCAAGAAGACGTCGATGGGATCGGGCTCTCCGTGCTCTCGGGTGCCCACATGACGCTCTTCCCGCGCATCAAAGAGCTGCTCGTCAAAGAGGGAGCGGACGACATCGTGCTCTTCGGCGGCGGCACCATTCCGCCCGAAGACGTCAAGCCTCTGCTGGCAGCGGGCGTTGCGGGTGTCTTCACTCCGGGGACACCGATGGCAACCATCGTCGACTTCGTCCGTCGCGAGTGCGGAAAGAGGGTCGGAGCGTAAGATCCTTTGAGCGGTGACGTTCGCGTGCGCTTCGCGCCGAGCCCGACGGGCCATTTGCACGTCGGCGGGGCGCGCACGGCGCTCTTCAATTGGCTTTTCGCCCGCCATCACCGCGGGCTCTTCATCTTGCGCGTCGAGGACACGGACGCGGCCCGCAACCGCCCCGAGTACGCACAAGCCATCTATGACGGCCTGCGCTGGCTCGGACTTGACTGGGATGAGGGGCCCGATAAGGGCGGTCCATACGAGCCATACCTCCAAAGCCGGCGCGCGGAACGCCACCTCCAAGTCGCGCGCGAGCTGCTGCAGCGCGGTTTGGCCTATGAGTGCTTTTGCCAACCCCGCACGGCAGACAACGTGGCGGACGGCAGTTCTCTCGCTTCCGACGACGGCGACGAGGAAAATGTAGGGGGCGCAAATTCATTTGCGCCCAAAACGACGCTCGCGTGCACGTGCGCAAAGCTCTCGGCGGAAGAGCGAGACGCAAAACGCGAGGAGATCTCGCCTGCGCTGCGCTTGCGAGTCCCGAAAGGCGCTGACTTCGTCGTGGAGGACCTCGTTCGCGGCACGGTGACCTTCCCGAACGACATGGTCGAAGATTTCGTGCTGGTGACCGGCGACGGGCGCACGCTCTACAATCTCGCCGCGGCCGTGGACGACCACGACATGGCGATCACGCATGTCATCCGCGGTGAAGAACATCTCGCCAATACTCCAAAGCAGCAGCTTATCTATGAAGCGATGGGCTGGAAAGCGCCGCGTTTTGCGCACATCCCCATCATCCTCAACGCGCAGCGGCGCAAGCTGAGCAAGCGTGACGGTGCGACCTCGCTCGTGGAATATCAGGCCATGGGCTACGTGCCCGATGCCGTCGTCAATTTCTTGGCCCTGCTCGGCTGGTCGCCCGGTGGTAACCGGGAGCTTTTGAGCCGCAAAGAGCTCGTGGAGCTCTTCGACCTCGATCGAGTCGTCAAGCATCCCGCGATCTTCGACACGGCCAAACTCGGGTGGCTCAACAAAGAGTACATAAAAGCCGCGCCTGTCTCCGACCTGGCCGCGCGTGTCACCGCTTTCATCGACGCCGACCACCGCAGAACCAGCGCAGGGGCCGATTGGAAAATCATCCCATCCTACGTTGAAAAGGTGGCCGCCCTGCTCCACGACCGCGTCAAGACAACCACCGAAGTGCTCGAACTGGGATCGTATTTCTTCACGCGCGGGCCCATCGCGCCCGATCCGGAAGCCGTTGCGAAGTATTGCACCGAGCCTGTAGCCATCGACCGTCTGCGCGAGGTGCGCGAGTGTCTCGCCAGGCTCGAACCATTCGAAACCCACGACGTCGAACAGGCCATCCGCCAACTCGCCGCTGCCAAGGGCATCAAGCCGTCGGAATACATCCACCCGCTGCGTGTCGCCGTCACCGGAAAATCCGTCAGCCCGGGCATTTTTGAAGTATGCTCTATCTTGGGTCGCGACGTCGTGCTGCAACGCATCGATGCGCTCGTCGCGTTTCTGCGCGCGGCAGATGCGACGGCGAAGGCGGGTCGCTGATGGATCGCGTGCACGTCTTCGTGCTGGCTGCGGGAAAAGGCACGCGCATGAAGAGCCGCCGCCCCAAGGTGTTGCACGAACTGTGCGGGGTCAGCTTGCTTTCGCTCGTCCTTGAGACCGTGCGCAACGCGGTCGAAGGCGATATTCGCGTCATCGCGAGCCCGGAGCTGCAGGAGCACGTCGAGGCGCTCGGCGCGCGAGCGGTCATTCAAGAGCCGCAGTTGGGCACTGGGCACGCCGTGCAGGTCGCCTTGGCCGACTTGGCGCCAGACGACCTGCCGATCCTCATCGTCAGCGCGGACATGCCTCTCGTGCCGACCGAACTCGTGGCGCGCGTCGTGTCCGCACAAGTTTCCGGAGACATCGCGGCGGCATTCGTGACCGCGCAGGTGCCCTTGCCTTCCAACTTCGGACGCGTGATTCGCGAGAAGGGTCGCATCACGGCCATCGTGGAGGCACGCGATGCCGACAAGGACCAACTCCATATCGATGAAGTGAACGCCGGCATGTATTGTTTCGATCAGGCCCAGCTGCGCCGCGCGGTCGCTGGACTCACGACGAACAACGCGCAGGGAGAGTTTTATCTCACTGATTGTTTGGCCGCGCTCGTGAAGAGCGGTAAAGCGATCGAAGCGGTGCGTGCCGCGGAGGCGGCGGACGTCGCCGGGATCAACAACCGCGCGGAACTGGCGAGCGCCAGAGCGTTGTTGCAACAACGCATCCTCGTCAGCCATATGCTCGAGGGGGTCACGATCGTCGATCCCTCGTGCACCTACATCGATGTGATGGTGACGATCGGACCCGACACCACGATCCACCCACAGACCCATCTCGCGGGTCGCACGGTCGTCGGTTCTGGATGCATTATCGGTCCTGGCGCACAGATCTCGAACAGCACGATTGGTGATCGCGTGGAAATCATCCAGTCGGTCGTCAGAGATTCCACCGTGGAAGATGAAGCCACGGTCGGGCCGTTCGCCCACTTGCGTGGCAAGAGCGTGATCGAATCTGGTGCGCACATCGGCAACTTCGTGGAGACGAAGAACACGCGCATGGGCCGCGGCGCAAAGGCAAGCCATCTGTCGTACGTGGGCGACGCGGATGTCGGCGAGCGGGCGAACATCGGCGCCGGGACGATCACCTGCAACTACGACGGCAAAAAAAAGAACAAGACAAAGATCGGCACCCGAGCCTTTATCGGATCGAATTCCTCGCTCGTGGCGCCCGTGGAGATCGGCGACGGCGCGTTGACCGGCGCCGGCTCGGTCGTGCTGCACGACGTGGCGGCCGGCGAACGGGTGGCGGGCAATCCGGCCAAGCCCTTGCGCAAGAAAGAATCGCTCGAGCCCACATGACCGGGCGGGATATGGACTGGGTCATTGCCGCCGCCTGTGCGCTTTTCGCAGCGGCGGTTTTCGTCTGGCAACGCCGTCAAACAACCCGAGCGCTCAAGCGCGCTACGCGGGCCGAACGGCACCTGGCATTGCTTGGGTCCATAGCACCCGCGCTGACCCAAACCGCGACAGAATCCGAGCCGCTGACCTGCGAGCGCATCGTGGAGCGCTTCCAAGCGCTGATCCCTACGGAGACGTTCTTATGTCTTGTGGCCCGTGCCGGCCGGTTGGTCGTCGCCGCGAAGTCGGACGGTGGGTATGCATCCTTCCTTCGAATCGGCGACCCATGCGAGGGCGATTCCATCGTTGACTGGGTTGCAGAGAACTATCGCTCCGCCGCCATCGGCCCAGACCAAGAGGATACCCGCCAAGGCCGCCCGCTGGTCGGCAGCCGAGACCGGGTGTCGGTGCTTTGCGTACCGATGTTACAACAACGCGGCCCAGGATTGCACCCTCGCCTCGTTGGCGTGCTATATGCCGAGCGTAAACGCGACGAGCCGTTCACCGATGAAGAGAGGAGCACGGCCGAATTGATCGCGCGTTTCGCGGCGGATGCTTTGCTTCGGGCGCAATTCTCGGACGACGTCAAACGAGAATCTGAGATCGATCAGTTGACCGGCTTGCTCAGCGCCGCCGCTTTTCGAAAGCGCCTGCGCTCCGTGGTCGAAGAGCGCCGCCATCCAGCCTTGGGCGAACGCGCGGACGTCGCGCTCCTGTTCATCGATACGGATAGGTTCAAACTCTGGAACGATACGTTCGGCCATGCCGTCGGTGACGGACTGCTCAAGAAACTGGCCGCTATGTTCGGCGCCGTGGCCGCGACCGGCGGCTTTGCCGGCCGCAATGGGGGCGACGAGTTCTGCATCGCGCTGCTCGACCGGACCAAAGATGATGTGGTCGTCGTCGCCGAGGGTTTGCGCGAACGAGTCGAGGCCACCGAGTTCATGGCGGGCGAAAACGCGCCACAGCCGCGCGTTCCCATCACGATCAGTGTCGGTGTCGCCCATTTTCCGGTCGATGTGCCGACGGACACGGAGTTTCCCGCCGATCGTCTGCTCGAGGCGGCAGACGGACGGATGTATGAGGCCAAGCGAGAAGGGCGCAATCGCGTCGCTTACTCGCGCGCACACCCGCTGATGAGACAGGGCCTGTAGTGTCGCTCGAGCTGCTTAACACGTTCGGCACGTTCCTGACGGTCGCCATCGTAGCCGCGACGGCGATCGCCGCATTAGTGCAGCTGCGCCATCTGCGAGCCGGCAACCAGATCAACGCCATGCTCAGCATCGGCGACCGCTTTCAAGGCGCCGATTTCGCGGAGTCGGTCGATTTGATCCAAGGCAACCTTGAGGCTCTCCTCGAGGACCCCGAATTTCGCAACTACATCATTGCGGTCAGGCGCAATCCCATCGTGCCTGAGGTCAGTCCGCTCTTTCGCGACGTGCGCACCGCTGCCGTGACGGTCGGGAATGTCTATGAAGAGCTGGGCATTCTTGTCAGAAACAACATCATTGATCGCACGCTCTTCCTCGACCGATACTGCGGAGTTATCGTGCGCGCTTGGATCCGATTGGAGAAGTTCATCGCGTTTATCCGTCTCGTGAGCGGAGATGAAGGCATTTGGGAGAATTTTGAGCTGATCACCGTCTTCTCACAAGATTGGCTAGAGCGATATCCTACGTCGTACCCGAAGGGGGTTCGCAGGCTGAACCCCCAATGCTCGTGGACCGATCCATCGCAATCCGCACGCGGATCATAAGGAGCCTTTTTCATGGACGTCACCGCAGCAAAACCACTCGTCGTCGACCCCGCTGGCGGTGAAGCGATTTGGTTTCTCGGCACGCTCGCCATCATCCGCGTGAGCGGAGAAGACACAGGCGGGCGCTACGCGCTGTTCGAGGTTTTGCTTCCAAAAGACGCGGCGCCGCCGTTTCACTCCCATCCTCAAGACGAGACGTTCATCGTGCTCGACGGTGAGATCGATTTCTGGATCGGTGACGATCGCAGCAGGTGCACCGCCGGTTCGCTTGCCTTCGCACCCGCCGGAACGCCCCACAGCTTCCTGGTCCGAAGTGACGTCGCGCGTGCGCTCACACTCAGCACACCCGCTGGCATCGAGCAAATGGTGCGCCAACTCGGCACGCCTGCCGAACATCGCGGACTCCCGCCGGATGATCAGTACCCCTCGCGCGAACGGATCGAGGCGGTGAACAGGAAACTGGGAATCGTGTTCCACGGCCCGCCTCCAACCCCATGACCAAGACGCAAGACTATCACTACGGCGAGATGACATGGCCCCAGATCCGCTCCGCTGCAGCCCAAGAGCGGGTCGCGGTCATCCCCGTGGCCACGGTGGAAGACCACGGGCCCCATTTGCCGGTGGACACGGACGTGCGTCTGTGCTGTGCGGCGTGCGATCGCGCCGTTGCCCAGATCCCGGAGCGCGCCATTCTCATCCCGCCCGTCATCCATGGTTACAGTCCGCACCACATGGACTTCCCGGGACCGATCACGATCGGATGGGATACCTTCATTAGATATGTGTTGGATGTGTGCAAGAGCTTGGTGGCTCACGGGTTCCGCCGCATCCTCATCGTGAACGGCCATGGCAGCAACACGCCCTTCGTCGACATCATCGCGCGCCTCACAGTGGTCGAGACCGGCGCGTTGGCGGCGGCCGTTAACTATTGGAATGCCCCGGGCGTCCACGAGGTGGCAGAGTCGCTGCGCGAGTCAGATAAGATCGGCGGCATGAACCACGCCTGTGAGTTTGAGACCTCGATCTATCTCGCGCTGCGCCCCGACCTCGTCGACATGTCAAAAGCGGTGCGCGAGCTTGGCCACCAACCCACCAAGAACTATTGGACGGACCTCGTCGGCGGCGACGGCCCGCTCGTCATGATGGAGCATTGGAGCGCCCTGTCGCGGACGGGCGTTATGGGAGACCCGACGAAAGCGACGGCCGAGAAAGGCGAACGGCTGCTCGTTGCCGCAGCCGCCGGGCTCATCGAATTGGTCGATGAACTCCGCAACCGGAGGGTGGCGGAGCGAGTCGATCACCACGGCAAGGGCTAGATCCCGAGCGCTTTCAGCATTACCCGTTTGGGCCTACGCCCGTCAAACTCACCGTAATGGATCCGCTCCCACGGCCCGAGGTCGAGCTTGGCGTCGGTTACCGGCACGAGCACTTGATGGCCGAGCAGCATGCGCTTGAGATGCGCATCCGCGTTGTCCTCGCCGGTCGCGTGATGCTCGTACTCCGGTTTGGCCGGCGCTAGTTGTTCGAGCCACGTCATGATGTCACGCCACAGCCCGCTTTCGTGGTCGTTCACAAACACGCTCGCGGTGATGTGCATGGCGCTCACCAAGACGAAACCGTCGCGCAGACCTGCGTTGGCCCGCGCCCGCTCGACGTGCTCGGTGATGTCCACGATCTCGTAGCGCTTCTTCGTATTGAGGGTCAGGTACTCGGTGTGTGCGATCATCGCGAAGTTTTCGGGAACGCCGTGGTCTGCGACCTTGACCCGGAGGACTGGCGAGGCTTTGCTTGAAGGCATCGGCCAAACAGGGCGTCCGTCGGCCTTAGCCGTCGGACGATTGGAGGTTTGTATGCGCCACACTCTTCGTTGGAACCTCACGCTCGCCATCATCGCGCTCGTCCTGACGTCGACGATTGGAGCAGCCGTCGCTGGTACGACCGGAGCCATCCGAGGCCGAGTCTACGACAGCACGTCGATCGCGCCGATCCAAGATGCCAAAGTCTCCGTCGTATCGCCCTCGCAAAACGCCGCGACGATGACGGACGCCCTCGGCTCGTACGCTTTTCTTTCACTGGCGCCCGACACGTACTCCGTCATCGTGCAGAAAGAAGGCTACGACGTTTCCACGCAGCGCGGCATCACCGTGACGGCCGACAACGTGGCGAACGTCTCCTTCGCGATGATCAGGACCATCACGACGCTCGGCCGCGTCAGCGTGCGCGCATCCAATGAACTCGTGCGCCCCGGCACGACGAGCGACGTGTATTCGGTCAACGCCGCGACGCAAAGCGTGGCGCGCACGCTCGCCGGCTCAGGCAACTTGAACACCGGCTACAGCGCGATGGGCGCAGTACCGGGTGTCAACGTGCCGCAAGGGCAGCAAGGCTGGTTCCAGCCCGTTTACATCCGCGGCGGCGATTTGGACCAAGTCGGTTGGGAGTTCGATGGCATCCCTGTTAACCGATCGTACGACAACGCGCCGCAGACGTTCGTCTCGAATCTCGGCCAGCAAGAGCTGCAGGTCTACACCGGCGGCACGCTGCCGTCGGCTGACGCCTCGGGTATCGCTGGTTACGTGAATCAAGTCATCAAACGCGGTACCGTGCCGGGGTTCGCGAACCTGACCGTCGGCGTCGGTACCCCGACCTACTACAACAAAGTGTCGGCGGAGGCCGGTGGCGCAACCGCCGACCAGAATTTCACCTGGTATGTCGGCACGCTCGCCGCAGACACGTCGTATCGCTATATCAATAACAGTAACGGTGCCGGAGACGCGCAGTTCTTTTACCCGCTCAACACAACGTTCTTCGGCAACACCACCGATGCGTTCGATCCCGGCAACACCTACGGCATCGCCCAGACGCAGGATCGCGAGTCAGTGGCCAATCTGCATTTCGGGTTGCCACACAGAGATGGCCTCGGCAAAGATGACATACAGTTGCTCGCGATGACCGGTTACATCCTCGTGCCTTACTACAGCTCGATCAATGACTTGGGTGGTCCCACTTACGTGCAGAAGAACACCGTGGGAGTGCCGCTGACGTTCAGTGACGGCGCGGTTTACAATGGCCCAATGTTCCAAGCGCCTAACAATGCGGACATTGTGTCCTATAAGTACCCGAGCACCCCCCATTCTTTGAATCAAGCAATTCCATTTAATTTGCGCGACTCGAACGAGAACTCGGTCGGCACAATAAAACTCCAGTATCAGAAGAATTTCTCACCCACCTCATTCTTGCGCATTTTCGGCTACACGGTGTACTCCGATTGGTTCATCCATGGACCGGTTTCGGCAGAGCTCGGATTTTGCTGCTATGGCGGCGAGATCGCCGACTATGAGCTGCCTTCGCACACGACCGGCGGCGTCGTCGACTACACCAATCAGCTCAACGACAAGAATGTCCTCACCGTATCTGCTTTCTACAACCAGATCCACATCCAACGCTACACGACGACTCACGGTTTTCCGGGTGCGGCGCTTCCCGGCTACAGCTTTGCGGCGGGATATGGGATCACGAATGACGTCGACGCGGCCGGCAATTGCTACGATCCCACGACGGGCGCCATCACGACCTGTTTCGGCAGTCCAGCCGTGTCTGCGTTCTCCGCAAATCCGGCGCAAGGCACGTTCAGCTCATATGGTACCACGCCCGTGACGATCGTCGAGCCAACCCCGGTCCCGGTCTTTGGCAAGTACGTTGTGACAGAGAACGGTAGGAGCGACAACTTCAACAAGGTGCGCCCGATATTCGATGCCTTCTCCCTCAACGATAACTTCCGGCCGACCGATCACCTGAACTTCAACATCGGCGGCCGCGTCGAGACCTACACGATTGGAATTGACGACAGCACGGTGACCGATCCCGCGCGCCAGTTCTGGTTCAACGCGTACAACCGCGAGTATTGCTTCGGCCCGGGCTACTTCCAGCCGCTCTACAAAGGCCCCGGCGGCACTTGTGCCGCGAATTTCCCGCTCACCACCAACGTGGCGCTGGTGAACACAAATCCCAAGAGCTTCTCGCACACGATCTTCGAGCCACGCTTCGCCCTCAGCGACGAACTCGACGCGAACAACGTCATCCGGTTCTCAGCCGGCCTCTATGCCCGGCCGGCGAGCACACGCGAAGCTTCATGGAACGTGGGCCAGGAGAATCTCGCGAGCTTCCTCGGGCAAAACTGGGTCGCGTACGGTCTCAACACGCCAAACCACGACGTGCAACCCGACCAATCCACGAATTTCGACCTGTCGTTCGAGCACCACTTCCCGGGAACGGCGATGAGCTTCAAGATCACGCCGTACTACCGCAGCACCCAGCACCAATACCAGCAGATCATCGTCAACGCGCTCTCCGGCCTGTTCGGCGGCCTCAACACCGGACGGCTGACGTCCGAAGGCGTCGAGTTCGCCTTGAGCGATGGCGATTTCGCGCGCAACGGCCTGGCCGTCCAATTCGCCTACACGTACAACCACAGCCAAATCAAGTATGATAACTTCACGAATGGCCGCAACGTCATCGACAACATGAACGAATACGTGCAGCTGTACAACTCGTACACGCAGGCGTGCGCGGGCGCCACGCCGACGAGCAATCCGAACTCGATGTGCGGCGTCTTCGGCAGCATGAACGCCACTGCACCGGGCAACCCATACTTCACGCTCGCTCCGCAGCCGCTTTTCGACCGCGGGGGTTCCTACGAACCGTACGACCTCATCCCGGTCCCCTTCGCAGCGGCCAACGGATATGAGGTCCCCGACGTCGCGACGCTCATCCTCAACTACAAGCACGACAAGTTCAGCATCACGCCGACGCTCGCGTACTCGTCCGGAACGAAATACGGATCGCCGCTCTCCTGGCCCGGGGCCGTTCCGAATGTGGGCGGACCAGGGTCAACCGCGCTCTGCACAACCTCGATCACGGTGGAAAGCGCTTCGTGCGGCGTGCCGCTCATGATCCCAGACCCCTATACGGGCAAGTTCGACAACTTCGGCGCGTTCCAAGAGCCATGGCGGATTACGGGTAACATCTCTCTCGGCTACGAGGTGACGTCGAACATCAGCGCCTCCGCGACGATTTCGAACATCATCGACGATTGCCACCAGCGTGGTTACGCGTGGGACGCTGCAAACGTGTGCCTGTACTCGTCGCTGCCCTCGAGCTTCCTCCAGCCCACAGGCGGCACGATCGCGCAGGCAGCAGCCGGACCCGTGCAACTACGTTATCCCTATGGGATGTGGCTCAACAACAACAATACCGGCTTTGTCGGAGTAAAGGCGCCGCTGCAGACCAGCTTCGAGCTCACCTGGAAAATGTAGCCGCGCGACCCTGTAGGGGGCGATTGGAAAATCGCCCCATGCTCCGTAGGGGGCGACTGGAAAGTGCCCCATGCACCCATGATCGCGGCTATCTCATTTCCGCCGGCGATCCAAGCGGTCGTCGACAGCGTTTATTCCCCGGCTCGTCAGGCGCTGGCGGACGAACTCGCGCGCACCACGCGTCCGCTATACTTCATCTTCATCGCGTTCGAGCTGTTCTTCTTGCTGTGGTTCTACTATGGCGGCGCTGCGGCGCGGATGCGGACGGCGCTCGAGCGCAGCATAGGGAATCAGTTTTGGTGCGCGGCAGCCTTCATCGCAATCGCTTTTGTCGGACTTTCAATCGCTATGCTGCCCTTGAGTTTTTACGGCAGCTACGTCTTGTCGCATGACTTCGGCTTGTCGGCAGAAAGTGTGGGACGCTGGATGCGTGACTGGGCCGTCGGGCTGGCGCTGAGTACGCTTCTCCTCGCGCTCGTCGGGGCGGCGGTGTTGCGGATTGCGGCGCGATACCGGGCCTGGCCCCTCATCGCTGCTGCCGGTGCCGCTGCGCTGCTCGTCTTCGGGAACGCCATCTTTCCGCTCTTCATCGCGCCGCTCTTCAACACGTACAAACCGCTGCCGTCCTCGCCGCTGACGCAAGCAATCCTTAAGCTGGCCGCAAGCCAAGGCATCCGCGCAGCAGCGGTCTATGAGTTCGACATGAGCGTGCAGACCAATGAGGTCAACGCGTATGTCTCGGGACTAGGCCGAACCGAACGCATCGCGGTCGCCGACACGACGCTCAAGAGCATGAGGCCTGACGAAGTGCTCTTCATCATGGCGCACGAGATGGGCCACTACAAGCTCGGTCATCTCTGGATCTTGACGGCGGAGGCGTGGGCGCTCATCGTGGTTGCGATCGTTCTCGTCGCCACGCTGGGAACACGACTCGCCCGGCGCAACCCGGCGCTCTCGCGAGGACTGACGGATCCAGCCGCGGTGCCGCTGCTCGCCGCCATGCTGCTCGCCTACCAAATCGCGATCATGCCGGCGGCAAACGCGATGTCGCGCAGCGTCGAACACGCAGCCGATACCTTTGCGGGGGCGCATGCTGACATCGGCGAGGCCGGCGTGCGGGCGCAAGCCCGGCTGGCTTCCATTGACCTCTCGCCGCTCCATCCGAGCCCGTTGTGGGTCTGGTTTTTCTACACGCACCCGCCGGCCGACCAGCGCATCATGGACGCAGCCCGAGCCGCACACCTCGTCCCCTGACAACGGCTTGACGGGTGCACTGCTTGGTGCTAGGATTTCCACATACTAGAATTCTCGGAAGTAGGCCCTCCCATGGTCAAGGCGAGCGGAGAGAACGGAGCGGACCATGCCCGGCGCGAGCGGGGCGGCGTGCAGTCCGTCGAGCGGACGCTCGACATTTTGGAATCGCTCGTGGAGCTCGGATCGGAAGTCGGTCTCGTTGAGATCAGCCAGGCAGTATCGCTGCCGCTTGCGACTGTCCATCGGCTGCTGGGCACGCTGATCCAACGCGGATACGTCAAGCAGAACCGCCAGAACCGAAAATATTCGCTCGGATTCCGCGCGCTGCAGATGGGCAGCGACATGCGTCAGCGTTTCAGCCTCCGGCTCGAAGCGCGCCCGTTCTTGCAGCGCCTCATGCAAAGTTGCGGCGAGAGCGCAAATCTCGCCGTGCTCGACGACGGCGAAGTGGTGTACATTGACCAGGCGCAATCATCGCGCATCCTGCGCATGTTCACGCAGATAGGCAACCGGCTGCCTGCCCACTCCACGGGCAGCGGCAAAGTCATGCTGGCCTATGCGCCGCCTGAGATCGTCGAGGGGATTTTAAGCCGCCACGGGTTGGCGGAGCGCACGGGGCACACAATTGTGAACGTGGAAGCGTTTCGCAAGGAGCTCGAGCGGATCAGGCAGCGAGGCTATGCGCTCGACGATCAGGAGCACGAAGAAGGCGTGCGCTGCATCGCTGCGCCGGTGCGCGATGAGTCAGGGCAGGTGGTCGCCAGTCTCTCGATCTCTGGGCCTGTGACGCGCCTCTCAGACCGGCAAGTCGAAGCCATCATCCCCGAAGTCGTCGAGTGCAGTAACAAGCTTTCTTCGCGGCTGGGTTTTACGCCCGAACCCGCCACCGTCTAAATGTAGCGCCGGGCTAACTGTAGCGCCCACAAATTTATTTGTGGACTTTAAGCTATGTACAGACTCTCTGTCTTTTAGACGTGTCGCCCATCACGACTATGCGGGACTGATTGGCCCCACGCCAAGTCGGGAATATAATGAACTTAGCGATGAGTGGCTTGCGACCAGCCGGTAGTGGTCTTGCGCCCGACCGCGCCGCCGGGGCGGTCGTGCACTATTTCAGCGCGGACCCGCTGCGCACCGTGCGGGCGGAACATATCGCTCGCGATCTTGACCTGCCGCTGACCGACGTCGAGCGAGTGCTTGACGAACTTGTTGGACTCGGCGTGCTGGAGCGTCGCGGCGAGCAGTCGGGACTGCCCTCGGCATACTCGCTGCACGCAGCGGAGCAGTTCATCGACATCATCGAGCGGCTCTCGAACTTCTACACGCAGCAGATGGAAGATATCGCCGTGTCCCCAGAGCGCGCGCAACTGGCAGTCGGCGAAGCGCCGGCCGAGGGGGATCGCAACCACGCCCTCCGCGCCCGCGTGGCAAGCCTCGAGGCTGCAAACTCGCTACTGCAGCGCAAGAACGTCGAGCTCTCTTTCCTCTACGACGCAAGCGTGTTGCTGGCGAGCTCCATCGACCTCTCCACGTTGGGGCAGACCGTGGTCAACGCGGTCGTCAACGCGTCGCGCTTCAACGCAAAGAAGTGTTTTGTCGCATTGCTGGACGGCGATGCATTCGTCTATCACGCGGGCCACGGCGTCGACCCGGGCGAGGCCGAGCAGTTCATGTTCCGCTATCAAGCGCGGCTGCGCCAATGCATGGATCGCAGCGAGGTAATCGTCACACGGGCCGAGGCCCCGCCAGGCGCAGATCACACAGAACCAGGCATGTGCGTGATCATCCCGATGGTGTCGCAAGCTCCGGAGCGCGGTTATGGCTGCATCGTGATCACCGGGATGGACGAAGGCGGCCCAACCGGCGACGACCTGCGGACCCTCACGCAGCTGGCCGAGCTCGCGGGCCGAAGTCTCGCTAACGCCGCGCTCTACAGCCGCAGCGTCGCGCTCGGCATGACCGATGCGCTGACCGGCGTTCTCAATCGACGCTATCTCGACCGACGGCTCGCCGACGAGGTCAAACGGACGCATCGCAGCGGCGGCAACCTCTCCGTCATCATCATGGATCTGGATCTCTTCAAAGCCGTCAACGATCGGTTTGGGCATCAGGAGGGCGATCATCTGCTCCAGGTGCTGGCTCGCACGCTCTCATCCTCGGTACGAGACATCGACGTGGTCACGCGCTTCGGCGGCGAGGAGTTCGCCGTCATCCTTCCGGGTGCGAGCGAGTCCGACGCATTCTTTGTCGCCGAGCGCGTGCGCGCGGCGGTCGAGACCATGGGTTACACGAGCGCTGATGGGACGCCGATCCCGATGACGATCTCCGCGGGCGTCGCGCAATTCAAAGAGAATATCCACACGCCGGCGCAACTGATCGGCGTCGCGGATCGCCGATTGCTCGAAGCCAAAAGGCTGGGACGCAACCGGACGATAGCCGAGACCTCCCACATTTAAACCTGTGTAGCGGGCGCGAATTTATTCGCTCAAGCATGTAGCGGGCGCGAATTTATTCGCGCCACAAACGTAACGGGCGCGAATTCATTTGCTCAAGCACGTAACGGGCGCGAATTGATTCGCTCATGTAGCGGGCGCGAATTTATTCGCGCCCAGTAACAGCGGACCTCGCAGTCGGGCCGCCGAATCCGGCCCGCAATGGCCACGAGCGTGCGCCTTGCCCGCAGCGACGACCTCGCCTTCATCGATGCGTTGGGTATGCAGACGGCCCTCGACACCGTTTCGCCCATCCGTTCCTTGACGCGGCACGCCGCCGAACAGGCATATCAGCGCCTCGTCTCGTTCTGCCGCGAACGGACCGGGACGGTGACGTTCGTCGCCGAGTGCGAAGGCCGGCCTGCCGGGTTCCTCATCCTTGTGACCGACTTGCCAGATGACGTCTCCCAAACCCCACAAGCGTTTGTCGCATACGTTGCAGTCGAAGCCGAGCAGCGCAATCAGGGCATCGGCCGCGCGCTGATCCGGGCAGCGCGGGCAGAGGGTCTGCGCCGCAAGCTGCCGCACCTCAGCCTCATGGTGAGCGCGGATAACGCGCTGGCACGCGAACTCTATGAAAGCGAGGGGTTCTTGCCCGAGCGGATTCTCATGACGAGCGTCCTCAAAGAAGGCCAGCAGGCGTGATCGAAACGACGGTTTCGCTTCCGCCCTGGCGCGGTATTGTTCGCCCCATCGCCATCGTCGTGGCCCTGATACTCGGGATCCTCATCATCCGGCGCATCCCATTGACGGTCGAAGTGTTCATCGTCGCCACCCTGATCGCATACGGTATCAATCCTGTCATCCAGTTCTTGTCGCGAAGGATGCCGCGCCTGGGCGCCATCGTCATTGTGTATGTCCTGTTCGTCCTCATGATCATCGTCGGCGCCGCCGTCGTCGTGCCGACCATCATCGAACAAGTGCAGACACTGTTTGCGAACAGTGGCGACTATCTGACCGCCACCCAGGATTTCATCAACAAGGAAGAGGCCTGGATCAACAGGCGCTTCGGGGGCCACATGCTGCCGCCGCAGTTCAACAACTTGGAAGACGCGGCACTCAACCAGCTGTCGGCCATGCTGCAAAACGGTCTGACCAGGGTCGGCGGCTTCGTCGTGTCCGTGGCGAGCGCCATCATCGTCGGCATCACCGCAGTCGTCCTCTCCTACTACTTGCTGGTGAACGCTTACTCGATCCGTCAAACTTTCTTGGATCTGTTTCCCCAAAGGGCCGAAGGCAAGGCGCGCCTTTTCGTCCACGAGGTACAGCGCATCTTCGGCGGCTTCGTCGGGGGACAAATCATCCTCTCGGCCTTCTGCGCCGTGTTCACGTTCTTGGGCTTGGAGATCATCCAGTCGCAGTACGCCCTCTTGCTTGGGGTGTTGACCGGCCTGTTGTACGCGATCCCCTATATCGGCGTATTCGCGGCGATAGCCTTGGGCTTGTTGCTGGGCTTGCTCCAGGGCTGGGAAGTTGCGCTCTGGACGGCGGCAATCATGTTCGTGGTCACAAAGGTCGCCGATACGTTCCTCGTGCCCAAAGTGATGTCGGAGAGCGTGGGCGTCTCCCCGATGGGCATCATCTTCTCAGTGTTCGCCGGTGGGGAGCTGTTCGGCTTATGGGGATTGCTCCTTGCGATTCCGGCCGCGGCGCTCTTCAAAGCGCTGTGGGTTGTGTGGATCTATCCCTGGCTGACCGGACGCGAAACACCGACCATCGCATCAACCTAAAGGCGGCTGGCGCGAATTTATTCGCGCGCGTCTTACCGTCTCACATGGCATCTGGAGCAGAAACGCCGATGAGCTCGAGCGCCGACGCCAGCACCGTCTTGGCAGCGATGCAGAGCGACAGGCGCGCGCTCGTGAGCGTGTCATCGTCGCCCAGCACGATACATTCGGTGTAAAAGCCATGCAGATCGCTTGCGACGTCGTGCGCGTACTCGGCGACCCGGTGGGGCGCGCGCGCCTGCGCGGCGCTCTCTACAGTCCGTCCGAAATCTGCCAAGCGCCGGATGAGCGCGATTTCGGCGCGATGGCCGAGCACCCCGGTATCGAGACCCTTGTACGCGCGCGCCAGCGCCGCGTTTTTGCCCTCAGCCGCCTTGCGTAGAATCGACGCTAGGCGCGCGTGGCCGTACTGCACGTAGTACACGGGATTTTTGGACGACTGCTCGACTGCCAGCTCCAGATCGAACACGAGGTGTGATTCCGGCGCACGATTGATGAAGAAATAGCGAGCAGCATCCACTCCGACTTGATCCATGACCTCACGCAGGGTGACGAGGTCGCCGGCGCGCTTGCTCATCGAGACCGTCTGGCCGGCACGTTTGAACGTCACATGCTGCGCGAGCAACACTTCCAAACCGCCGGAATGGCCGAGCGCGGCGACGATCGCCTCGAGGCGCGCAATGTAACCGTGATGGTCCGGCCCAAGGATATCGATGAGATAACCGCTTCCTCGCCGGAGCTTGTCTGCGTGGTACGCCGCGTCTGCTCCCAGATAGGTCGGCCGCCCGTCGCTGCGCACGAGCACCCGGTCCTTGTCGTCGCCGAAGTCGGTCGAACGCAGCCACACCGCTCCATCTTGATCGAAGACGTGGCCGCCGGCGCGAAGCTCTTTGATCGCGGCTTCGATCGCGCCTGAGTCGTGCAGCGTCTTCTCCGAGGTCCAGGTGTCGAAACGCACGCGGAAGCGCTCGAGATCCTCGCGCTGTTCCGCCACGATGAGATCGCGGGCGAAGCGTCCGAGATTCGCGCGGCGCTCCTCGAGCGGCGCCTCGAGCCACTTCTCGCCATCGCGCGCCGCTAAGGTCCGGGCGAGATCCACGAGATAGTCCCCGGCGTATCCGCCCTCGGGGATGGGGGTTTCGACGCCGAAAAGCGTCGCATATCGAGCAAACAGTGAATCCGCGAGGAGGTCGAGCTGGCTGCCCGCGTCGTTGACGTACGTTTCAGATCTGGCGTCGGCGCCGGCGAAGCGGAGCATGGCCACGAGCGAACTGCCGAGCGCGCTCGACCGGCCCTGGACCACGACGAGCGGCCCTGTGGGGTTCGCGGAAACGAATTCGACGTTGACGGGCCCGAGCGAAGCGAGCGCCTGCGATTTGCCGAAATCTGCGCCCAGGCGGAGCACATCGAGCACCACGCCGCTCCAAAACTGCGAGGACATGGTCAGATTGACAAAACCGGGCTTGACGGCTTCGATGCGCTCGACCTCGGGTAATCGCTGCGGCCCCTCCGCCACCAAAGCTTGCGCGATTTCTAAGGGATTTCGCTTCCAGGCCTTGGCCGCGGCGAGGGCGACGGGCGTTGCAAAGTCGCCGTGAGCGATGTCGCGGGTTGGAGCAAGCACGATCTCCGGCAGCGCGCCGTCGACGTCGCTCGCAGGGGCGACGCGGGCGAGCCGCGTGCGCAACTCCTCGTGGAGCGTCTGTAAGACTTCCTGATAGCTCACCTTTGGTTACGTTACGGCCCGCAGGTCTGCCGTCCCCTTTTCCGATCGCAGACTTGCGTGATAACTGGCTCGTGGGGGAGGAAATCGAAACCGGGTATTTGCTTGCGGTCGCGGCCGCCGCCGTATGGACTCCGCGGCCGCTCGTCGCCATGTTGGGCGAGTTTGGATCGGCGCGAGCACTCGTGGAATATGCTCGCGCGCCGTTGCAGGCCGCCGTCACGTGCGAGCAGCTGGGAGCAGAAGCGCTTGCGCGAGTCGCCGCTATCGACGACGTCGCGGCGCGTAGCGCATTCGTGACGGCATGCCGATCGGATCTGCACTTCGTCACGAGCACGAGCTCCGCGTATCCGCGGCGCCTGCTCGACCTGTGCGATGCTCCACCTGTGCTCTACTATCGAGGCGAACTAGACACGCTCAACGATCGAGTCGTCGCCGTCGTCGGCAGCCGCGCGGCCACTCCATATGGTCGCTCGATCAGCGCCCAGCTCGTTCGTGGTCTCGCCGCTTACGGCGCAACGGTCATTTCGGGCCTTGCGCGTGGTATCGATGCCGCGGCGCATCGCGCCGCTATTGCAAGCGGACTGCCTACTGTGGCGGTAATCGGCTCCGGGCTGCGCGCTCTCTACCCTTCGTACCACAGCCAGCTGGCAGCCGAGATCGTTCGTCACGGCGGAGCGGTCATCAGCGAGTTCCCTCCTCACATGGAGGCGCGCCAACACCACTTCCCTATGCGCAATCGGCTGGTCGCAGCGCTTGCGGAGGCGACCATCGTGGTCGAGGCAAGCACGCGAAGTGGTGCTTTGATCACGGCGCACCTCGCAAACGAATTCGGGCGTCACGTGTTCGCGGTGCCCGGCGACGTCGGCAGAACGGCGAGCGAAGGAACGAACGCGCTCATAAAAGATGGAGTCACATTGACCACTGGTGCAGACGATATCGCGGCATTGCTAAGGTGGCGCGCGCAGCTTCCAGAGGCGCCCAACAGCGCACGGACTACTTCGGCCCCGGAATCAGGCGGACTCTTCGGCCGCCTTTTGGAAGCGCTCGCGTCCGGGCCTCGTGGGGTGGATGATTTATGCCTCGCCGCCGGTATGGACGCTGGCGCTGTGAGCGCTCAACTCACCTTGCTCGAGATGCAGGGCCTCGTCGCGAGAGGAGCCGGCGGGCTGTACAGTCGGACCTAGTTGGCCGGGCAGTCGCGCGCGGAAGGTCGCAAGTCCCTCGCGTCTCGGCATCGTTTCATCTGAGTAGATGCTGTCGAGTCCAAAAAGACTGAGTAATTCGACTGCCTCGCGCAAGTCAGCTTCCGAGACCGCCGCTCGCCAGCTTTCTAAGACGCTCTTTCCCGTGACGATCGGCGGGTCGACGATATTCTTCGTGTTCTGGGAGGGCCGCCAGATCTGTGCCAGCGCTCGGTCGTCGTACGTCCTCCCCAAGAAGTTGAATAACAAGTCGAGCTCTTCATGGGGCTTGGCCGCGAAGTTTTCATAAAAGGCCACATGGAATTCGCCTTCTCCGAGCTGTCGCAAGGGGACGATGTGCTTCACGCACCACTCGAAGATTCGTTGGGCGAATTCAGGCCGGGTTCTAATGCGTTCCAGTTCAGCTGCATATGGCCGAAGGTGGTCCTCAATAAGATCGGGTTGGCTCAGGAGACGATTCAGTTCAGGCTTGTGCCCTCTCTTGATTCGTGACGCCACTACTGCGCAGGGATGACGCATCAATAAAATGAGCGGCGTTCGCGGGAAATGGACGCGCAACCATTTGAGCCACAAATTCGCGCGTACTTCTTTGACGATCCGCTTAGTACCGATCAGCCGGGTGTTGTACCGATGAATCCAGCTATCGCCAACGATCCATCCATTCAAGACAGCGCGGACGGGCTCAACTCGCGCCGGATCGTGGTCATCGGGCCTTAGGTATAAGGCTCGTGGAAAGTTCTTGATCCTCGAGAAGTCAGAATGAAACGGCTCGTAGATATACCGATACGAGTTATCGTAGTTGATGATGTTGGCGACCCAACCCGTGCCGCCCCGACCGGTGCCCGCAAGGAAAACGGTACGCCGAGAGTCACCACCCAGGTCAAGGGTTGGCCGCAGCGCGCGCACCTGGTTGACGGAATACCGAAAAGACGGGGTGAAAATATCCTTTAGCCGCGACTCAGCAGTACTGGACACTTCCTTAGATTAAGATTTGGAGAGGTGTGGAAACGAGAGACCATTGCCCATGCGGTTAGGGCCCTAAGGACCACACACTGGTGAAGATCGACATCGTCGCAGTCGACAAACTACGCGAAGGCTACCTTCGAGAAGGCTGCGATCTTTACGTGCAAAGGCTGGCCCCTATGCAGCCGGTCTCCATTGTCGAGGTCAAGCCCTCAGTGTCCGGCGGACTCACGGCCGAAGGCGAAGCGATCCTCCGTCGCGTGGCCGACGACGCTTTTCTTTGGGCGTTGGACCAAACCGGCCAGATCATCACATCCCACGAACTTGCGAGACGGCTCGAATCCGTCGAGCAATCCGGCAGCAGCCGTTTGGTGTTGGCCATTGGGGGTGCTGAGGGCCTTTCACCTGCCGTTCGGAAACGCGCGGATTTCATTTGGTCGCTCTCCGAGCTGACCTTCCTGCACGAGATGAGCAGACTCATCGTCCTAGAGCAACTCTATCGCGCCATAAAGATCAATCGCGGCCAACCCTATCATCGCTAGTCCACGCGGGGCTCGGTGCACAGCGTGGAGAACCGCATCGCATGCATCTTACTGCCATGGGCGATTATGCATTGCGAGCCATGACGGAGATCGCCGCAGCCGATCCCAATCGCATCAAGGCGGAGCGGATCGCTCGCGCGCAGCGCATTCCTCTCAAGTTCGTGGAGAATATTCTCATCACGCTCAAACACGCGGGTATCGTCAACGCGATGCGCGGCGCTTCGGGAGGCTACTGGCTCGCGCGGGCCGCGGACGAGATCACCCTTGCCGATGTCATCCGAGCCGTTGAAGGCCCTTTAGCGAACGTGCGCGGGATGCGTCCGGACCAACTCAAGTATAGCGGCTCCGCCGCCTCGCTCGCGGACGTCTGGATAGCCGTGCGCGTCAACCTGCGCAACGTGCTTGAGGTGGTGACGCTCGACCACGTCGTGCGCGCCAAACTTCCGGCGGCCGTGATGAGCTTGACCAGAGGCCGCGACGCGCGTCGGCCACACTAGTTTCTAAAAATCGTATTCCAGTTGGGTCCGGCTCGATTTAAATTCAAAGGGCGCATACTGTTGAGTGCGGTCGCCGTAGCGCTGCCGTATGGAAAGCCCCTTGTACGGTCCCGGGCGAACCGCATTGAAATAGAACCAGACGTCGAAGTCGAATTCGGCGCGGTTATCTTGGTTGCCGACGTTCTTGATCGTGCCTGGGACTCCGTAGTCATACCAGGCTTGACTAGCAAGCAGGCGCAGCCGGTGATCGTTTGAGAGCCAGGTCAAGGTCGCTTTCGCGGTTTTTCCGGGTTTCGTCACCTCGGACATTCCTTGGGTCAACGAGGTGGTATAGAGCGGATCGGACGTGTAGCCGTCGGTGTACGGAGACGCGAGCCCACCGCCGTAGCAGGTGACCTCTCCCTTAGGCAACCCGACGGTCGAGGTGTCCGGCACTCCGCCGAAGATGACGTGCGGAGCGGCAGCCACGGGCGAGGTCACGGCACCACTGCAGTCCTTGCTCGGCACGACATACGCGATGGCGGGAGACCCGTCGTATCCAAACGTTAGATTGAGATTATGCGTGATCGAACCGCCGGCCAAAATACCGGTCGTGTAATCGTGAATCGTCCCAGCAAGCGATCTTCCCAAGTTGTTCTCCGCCAAGACCTGTGCTGCCACGTAGGGATTGGCCGGCGACCTTTTCATGAAATTATATTGCGCCGTCGCCCAGGTCATGGAGGCGATGTCATAGATCTCGTACTGGTAGGCGTTTGCGACGAGACCGCTGCTCCCGAAGACATAGCCAAGCGAACCTTGCGCAAATCCGCTCGTCGTTTGTTGATGGCCGCAGAGATCGCCTGGGACCGTGAAAGTCCCGGAAACGCCCGCCACTGGCCCCTTTCCCGTCGAATATGCCGTCGTGCAACTGGTCAACAGCGTGTTGGCATTGAACGCGGACGTCACGCGGCTCTTCCAGCGCGCCATGTACATCGCTCCAAGAGTCAGGTCGCGCGTTGGGTTTGTGAAGAGCAGCGCCCCTTGGTACGTCGCCGGAATGATCCGAGTATCGGCTGAGTTCGTCCAAGGCGACTCCGCCGCGCTAATCATCTCCTTACCTACTTGAGCAAGCGTGCCGGCCGTCTTGTACTGTAGGTAGGTCTCTCCGAAAACGCTGATCGAGTATCCTGGCACCGTGTTGTCGATCTCCGGGTTGTACCCGATATTATTCAACGGCCCCGGCGCATTGGCGCCGAACGGATCAGCCCCATAGTACGTGGCGCCGAGCGAGAACGGGGTGTGCGGGATGTTGAGCTGGCCGTGGAGTCCGCCCCCGAGGTTGAACGCGGTCGCGTCGGGCGTGCCCTTGATCTTGCAGGTGAAGCACGTGTCCCCATTCGTGCGGCCGAAATAATAGGACCTCACCACGCCCGACCAGGTGAAGAGCGGCATAGGCGTGGGTGGAGGTGCCGGGGTCTGGGCAGCTGCCGGGCGCATCGACGCGGACGCGCAGAAGAGCATGCAGGCAACCCATAGGATGAAGAGTGATGTGCGCCTCATGTCTATAAAGTCTACTAAATAAGTAGGGATTCAGGGAAGTCCCAAAAAAGCCATGGGTACAAGGGGCCTATCGCCGCGGGGCACCAAGCAAGGGCCAGCCCTTCCGAGGAAGGCGGCGGTCCCGACCTAAGTCCCTTTTCTTTGTCGAAAATATGGGGTAAGCTTGAGCCGATGGATTTTCACGTCGCTCTTGGCGGACTTATCGTCGGCGTGCTGGTCGGGCTTTCGGGCGTGGGCGGCGGCTCGCTCATGCTGCCGATTTTGGTCCTGCTCTTTCGGGTTTCGCCGCTCGTGGCCGTCGGGACCGACTTGGCCTATAGCGTCCCGACCAAGCTCGTCGGCGCGATCGTGCACGGCCGGCAAAACACCATCAATTGGAAGCTGGTCCTGTTGCTCTGCATCGGCGGTGTCCCTGGTGCACTCATCGGCCTTCTGAGCCTCTCATACCTGAAGGCGCATGTCAGCATTGACACGCTTAACGTCCTTATCAAGCACCTCGTCGGCATTCTTTTGATCGTCATCGCCCTCGTGATTCTCGCGGCGAGCTTGCTCAACAAAGACCGGATGGTCAACTGGGTGCCGCTGCGCCCGCGCGCCCCGATCATCACGATCGTCGCGGCCATCGTCGGCTTCTTGGTCGCCGTGACGTCCATTGGCGCTGGATCGATCACGTTGACCGCGCTCGCGTTGCTGCTCCCCCGCCTGCGGCTGCAGTCGCTCGTCGGATCCGACATCGCGTTCGCCGCGATCATCGTCCCCATCGCCGCGCTCGGTCACCTGAGCTTAGGCAGCATCAATCTTCCGATGACGGGCAGCTTGCTTATCGGCTCGATTCCGGGCGTATACATCGGTAGCAGACTGTGCGCGTTGCTCCCAATCCGCTATCTGCGTCCCGCCATCGCGGGCGTGCTCGTTCTCGCCGGCGCCAAGCTCCTCTAAACGAACGCTACCAATTCCCTAAGGCTCCGTATCCTTGGCGCACGATCGTACTCGTCGTGCCGCCCCATGCGATCCAGTAAGATCGCGTCCAAGCCTGATGCGATCGCTCCCTCAACATCGTGCTCCGGTGAGTCCCCGACATGCAGCGCCTGATGCGGGGCCACACCCGCGCGCCGCAATGCCTCGCCGAAGATCGGACCATGCGGCTTTTCGTGCCCGATCCTTGCAGAATCGAGAACGAAATCAAAATGGGCGTGCAATCCCGTTTGCCTGAGCACGTCTTCGAGATCTCCGTTCCAGTTCGAGATGACACCCAGGCGCAGCCCCCTCTGATGCATGGCGCCAAGCACCTCGTGGACCTCGTCGTAGATGCGCCATCGAATCAGTGCCGTAAAATGGCGGTATACGAGTTCCGCTTGCTTCGCATCCTGAGGACGGCGCGCGCACACGGAGAGCAGCGCGTGGTTGTACCGCGTCCAAAACTCGTCGATCGCGGCCTGTGAAAATGGCTTCGGGACTGCGTGAGGGTGCCGCGGTGAAAGCATCGCATTCGCATGCAGCACGCCCTCGTGGAAGCGGGTATCGTCGAGTTCGATCTTGAGTTCTGAGCAGACTCGCCGGAAGATGGTCGGCTGGTCCGGATCCATGCACAGGAGCGTGTAGCCCGCGTCGAAGAAGACCGCCTTGATGTCTCGCCTCATGTGTGACGGTTTGTCCTTCGCAAGAGTCCGTATGCGTCCTGCGGCGAATCCGCGCTGATGCTCTGCCCTGCCTGCAGGTCCGGCGACACGCGGGTCATCGACAGCCGCGACGATGAGAACGCGGTTCGCCGCCGGCGCGAGTGTCAGGCATGCAGGCACCGCTTCACCACGTTCGAACGGCCCGAGGCTCCGCGACTATACGTCGTCAAAAAAGACGGTCGCCGCGAGGCCTACAATCCGGAGAAGATTCTGGGCGGCTTGCGCAAGGCGTCGGAGAAGCGCCCGATCTCAGAAACGGCTATCCAGGAAGTCGCCGACAAGGTCGAACGCGAGCTCTATGCGCGCGGCGAGAGCGAGGTGTCGTCCGCGATCGTCGGTGATCTGCTCATGGCGGAACTGCGGCGGCTTGACAAAGTCGCTTACATCCGTTTTGCGTCGGTATATCGCTCGTTCGCGGACCTCAATTCGTTTCAAGAAGAGCTCGCACAATTGCTTGCAAAAACCGAATGACCTCGAGCGTCCGAATCGATATCAAAGTATTGCCGGAGGGCCGGGGCTTGCCGGTTCCCACGTACATGACCGAGGGCAGCGCCGGTTGTGATCTCTACGCCGCGCTCGATGCCCCGCTGACGCTCCAACCAGGAGCGCGCAAGCTCGTGCCCGCCGGCTTTTGCATGGCGCTCCCACACGGCTACGAAGCACAGATACGCCCACGGAGCGGTCTTGCGGTAAAACACGGCATCACGTGTCTCAACACGCCGGGGACGATCGACGCCGATTATCGCGGTCCGGTCTGTGTTTTGCTGATCAACCTCGGCGAAGAGCCTTTTCTGATTTCCCGCGGGGACCGCATTGCCCAGATGATCGTGGGCGCGACCGAACGCGCCGAGTTCAACGTCGTGGACGAATTGTCGGTCACCATCCGCGCCGCCGGCGGGTTTGGTTCGACCGGCACGCGGGGGTAACGCGCTTGCGCGCGCTCGTCGTCGGTGGTGGCGCCATCGGGCAGTTCCTCGCCGCAAAGCTCGCTCAGGGTGGTCACGAGGCCGTCGTCTTGGCTCGAGCGCAGGGCGCCGATGCCATCAAGGCTCACGGCATAACCCTCTGTCAAAATGGAGCACGGGCGATCGTGCGCGTGCAAACGGCAGCCGGCCCGCAAGACAAAAACCTGCGCGACCCATTTGAAATCGTCATCGTCGCGGTGAAATCATACTCCACCCATGAAGCGATCGCGGCTATTCAGGCGTCTCCAGGTTGCGCTCAATCCTCGGTCTTGACCGTACAAAACGGGCTGGGCAACGAAGAAGAGCTGCAAGATGTTTTCGGCGCCGACAGGGTCGTCGCGGGAGCACTCACAATCGCCGTCGACCGCATCGACGCGACGACGGTATCGGCCGCTCCCAAAGGGGGCTTGTGCATCGCGCCAGTCGGATCGACACCGCACAATTGGATGCTCCTCTTGTGGGAGAGCGCGGGGATACGGGTACAAGCGCTCAACGACTGGCGCTCGATGAAATGGTCGAAACTATGCATCAACATCTTGGGAAATGCAGTGTGCGCTGCGCTCGACTGGACGCCAGCCGAAGTTTACCGCAACGCGAACAGTTTTTTAGTCGAACGCGAATGTCTCTCGGAAACAATTGCGGTCATGGACGCGATGCGGATTACACCCGTCGATCTCATCGGCTTTCCCGTTCGATTGCTCGTCCGCGCAGCGCGTACGCTGCCCACGCCGCTACTCCGCGCGCTTCTCGCCAACCGGGTAGCCCATGGCCGGGGAGACAAGCTCCCGTCTCTCCTCCTTGACCTGCGTTCGGGCAAGCATCAAACGGAAGTCGGCGCACTCAATGGGGCGGTAGCCCTCAATGCAGTGCGCAACGGTTCTCAGGCACCCGTCAATGCAAAGGTCACTGCGGTGGTCGATGGCATCGCTGCGGGCCTTGTCGCTTGGGACGAGTATCGCGGTAAGCCCGAGAAATTGCAGCCTCCCCGCGAATAGATTCGGAAAGCTACATCGAGCGCGCGGCATAAGTACATTGCTCGCTCAACGAGCAGCTTTGGCAGTTCGGCTGTCTGCGGCAAGGCCCGTTTGCAGCGAAGATGGCAAGGGAAGCCTCGATGCCGTATGGGTCGACGCCTAATGTCTGCGCGATGCGACCGATCAGCTGTTGCGCTTGCGGGCTAGCAACGACCGGTTCGAGCAGGCCCAATCGCTCCATAACTCGTTGCGCCCCGGCGTGGGACCTTGCGGTGAAGAACCCCCAACGTTTGAGGGTAGTGCGGGCCGCCGCCTCGCGCAGCCGTTGGAAATCACGCTGCAGCATGAGCACGAGGCGTGGCCAGCCGTCTGTGGCGCTATCATCCGCAGCCGCGGATGCGACGCGGGCGAGATAGCTGGCGCCTGCAGCGAGCTCGAGCCAGCGACGCGCGTTTTCGATACACGCCTCGATCTTCGCGCGATTGCGAATGATGGGCGCTGTCAAGAGCCTGCCGACTTCGCCTTCGGTGATCGCCGCAACCGATTTGGGTTCGAATCCGAAGAACGCTGTTTCGAGCGCGGACCAGTGCGTCGCCACGACCTCAAACCCTAGACCTTGCGCGAACAAAGTCTCGCAGAGCTTGGAGAACGCATGTCGGTCGTCGTGCGGGGTCTCGTGCGCCGCAACGTACCGACGAATACGACCTGCCGCTTCGTCCATGCCGAGCAAGTTCGAGTTCGCAGCCTCGATGCTACGGATAAGCCGGGCTGCGGATTTCACGCCGCGATGCGTGCGCGTCCGCGTCAAGGTGTCTTCCCGATCCGCACCCGCTTGCCACGAGGCCATCGCCCGCCGCAGCGCAACGCACTCGTGTCGGTTGATGTGAGTGATTCGAGCATCAGGCCGCCACCGAGTCGGCGTGTCGCGAAGCGCCACAGCCAAAGCGGCAACCAGCTGGTGGACGAATCCCCGCAGCACCGCGCGGGAAGGCGCGCTTGCGATGAGCCGCACGCCATGGGCCAAGACGCAGGCCTCGACCAGGTGCGTCGGAGTTGCCGATGCGACAGACGCGAGGGTAAGGGTCGCGCAATCACGCGTCCGGCCGACAAGCGACCGCTTTTGCCGGGCCGTATCGAGCGCTACGAACCACAGTGGACACAAACCACCATCACGCGCTAGCTAGACGCGGTCAAGACTGAAGCGCTCCAAACTGCGGTAGCCGATCGCCTCCGCTAGGTGTTCCCTCGCGATCGAAGCCGCACCAGCCAGATCGGCGATCGTCCTCGCGACGCGCAAGATTCGGTCGTGCGCGCGCGCCGACAGGTGCAGTCTCGCGCCGGCAGTCGCGAGCAAGGTCTTACCAGCATCATCAAGCGCGCAGAACTCACGCAGACGTTTTGCGCTCATCGCCGCATTAGAGCCCTCGCCCCCCAACCGCTCGCGCTGACGCATCCGAGCGTTCTCAACTCTTGCCCGTACGATCTGGGAAGCCTCAGCATTTGCAGGATGGCTCAAATCCTCGTAGGCGACCCTCGGCACCTCGACGTGGATGTCGATTCGGTCGAGTAACGGACCGGAAAGTTTTGAGAGGTATTTGCGCACCGCATGCGGCGAGCACGTGCACCCGCGCAACCGATCGCCGCTGTAACCGCACGGACACGGATTCAAGCTCGTGACGAGCAAGAAGTTGGCCGGATACGTCACGCTTTGGGCAGTCCGAGAAACGGTGACCCAACGGTCCTCGAGCGGTTGGCGCAGCACTTCCAACGCCGAGCGTGGAAACTCGGCCAGTTCGTCGAGGAACAACACGCCGAGATGGGCGAGCGACACCTCGCCCGGGCGCGGGTGTGCGCCGCCGCCCACGAGCGCCGTCGCGCTCACGGTGTGATGCGGCGCGCGAAACGGCCGTGTGGTCACCAATCGGGATTTGTGCCGCAGCAATCCACTCACGCTATAGAGCTTCGTGACCTCCAGTGCCTCCGCGCGCGTCATCGCTGGCATGATGGAAGGCATCCGCCGAGCGAGCATGGTCTTGCCGCTTCCGGGAGCGCCGATCATGAGCACGTTGTGGCCTCCGGCTGCGGCGACTTCGAGAGCTCTCTTCGCGCCTGGCTGGCCGCGGACGTCCTCGAAACCCTCGCTGTAACGAAAATCTTCAAATTCAGAACCGTCGCGGACGGCGCTGCGAACGCCGCCGTCACCCAGACCGAGCACGACTTGGACCGCCTGCTGCAGCGTCCGCACCGGAAAAAGCGTCAGTCCTTCAACGAGTGCCGCTTCAGCAAGGTTCTCGGCCGGCAGGATGAGTCTCGAAAAACCTGCGCTCTTCGCGCCGATCGCCGCGGGTAAGACGCCGCCGACCCCCTTGACCGCTCCGTCGAGCGCCAGTTCTCCGAGACAGATGAAGTCGAGTAGCCGGCTAGCCTCGATCTGCTCATCCATGGCGAGGATCGTGAGGGCGAGCGCCAGGTCGAAGCTCGCCCCCTCCTTGCGGATGTTCGCAGGAGCGAGATTGACGACAACTTTGTACGTGGGGAAGAGAAAGCCGCAGGAGCGCACTGCGGCATTGACGCGCTCCTTCGATTCTTGAATTGATCGATCGGCGAGACCCACGATGTGAATGCTGACATCGGTAGTGGGAACACCGACCACTTCCACGCGAACGACATAGGCCTCGATGCCGCGCAAAGCGGTCGAATAGCCAATAGCGAGCACCGGCTCCCGTATACCGCCGGCTAGGAGCGCGTCAAGCGCCAAAGAGTAGCGACACCCGAACCCGAACCGGAGTTAGCATGGAAGCCCCACGCCGAAGCTCGGACACACGTTCGGTCTTAACTCGGTATTAACAGTCGGCTGCCTACCTATCCACATATCCACACCGCAGCGGCGAATTTATGTGGATAGAAGCCGTTCTGCGCGGCGAACGGCTGTTCACCGTGCCGGCGTTAGCCGGCTCAATGAGGAGGCCAAGGTGAAGCGGATTCTCATCGCCATCGCAGTGGTTTTTTCGGCTGTGCTTGCAGCTTGCACGCAAAACCAAAACACGGGCGCATCCAGCACGAGCACGTCCAGCGCGTCGACTCAAGCCGGCAAGACGATCGGCGTCTCGATTCAGGATCTGCAGGCCCAGTTCTACGTCGCCATGCAAAAAGGCATGAAAGATGAAGCGAACAAGTTCGGTTATGCGATCGTCTTCACTGACGGCAACCGCGATCAAGCCAAGCAAACCGCGCAACTCGAAGACTTCCTCAGCCGCCATGTCAGCGCCATCGTGCTGACACCGGTGGATTCGAAAGCGGTCGGGCCCGCCATCGCGGAAGCGAACAACGCGAACGTGCCCGTTTTCACCGCCGACATCGCGAGCACGTCCAATGTCGGCACCGTCATCGCGCACGTGGCGTCGGATAACGTGCAAGGCGGCAAAGTGGCGGCAGACCTGCTCGGCGCGGCGCTGGGCGGTCAGGGCACGGTGGCGATCATCGACCAACCGGAAGTAACGTCCGTCCAAGATCGAGTCAAAGGGTTCCGCCAAGAGCTTGGCGCCAAGTATCCCCAGATCAAGATCGTTGCCGACCAACCGGCCGGCGGGGACCGCGTCCAAGCCTCCACCGTCATGGACAATTTAATGGTGACCTATCCGAATCTGAGCGGCGTCTTTGGCATCAACGACGACTCCGCGCTTGGTGCGCTCCAATCCATCAAAGCCGCAGGCAAGCTGGGCAAGATCAAGATCGTGGGTTACGACGCGACGCCTGAGGCTCGCAAAGCCATCGACGCGGGTCAGATGGTCGGCGATCCGGAGCAACATCCCGACCAGATCGGCAAGCTTACGATCGATCAGATCCATGCATACTTCAACGGCCAGACGCCTCCGAAGTACATTCCCGTCACCGTCGGGGCATATACGAGCAAGCACAGCTGAGGCGCGACCCACGACTACATCAATGATCACATCCGTCGCGCCTTTCTTGGCGGTGCACGACATTTTCAAGGCCTATCCCGGCGTCCAAGCGCTCGACGGGGTTTCGCTCGATATTTTTCCGGGCGAAGTGCATGCGCTCGTCGGCGAAAACGGTGCGGGGAAATCCACGCTCGTCAAAATTCTGGCTGGTGCCGTGAAGGCAGATCAGGGGACTATACTCCTCGCCGGCAAGCAGATCGTCCTTAACTCACCGCGGCAAGCCGAACTCTTAGGGATCGCTGTCATCTATCAAGAGTTCAACCTCATCCCGTACCTCACCGTCGCGGAGAACATCATGCTCGGCCGGGAACCTACGCGGGGCCCGTCCATCGATTGGAATGAGCTACGGGCGCGCGCGGCAGCCACGTTGGCAGACCTCGGTGTCGAGCTGCCGCTCAACGTTGAGGTGCGCCGGTTGTCGGTGGCGCAACAACAGATGGTCGAGATTGCCAAGGCGCTTTCCACCCAAGCGCGGGTGATCGTGATGGATGAGCCGTCCGCGGCGCTCACGGGCGATGAGGTGCTCAAGCTCTTCGAGATCATCCGCACGCTCAAAAGCAAAGGCGTCGGAATCGTCTACATATCGCACCGTCTCGAGGAGATCTTCGCGATCGCAGACCGGGTAACGGTGTTCCGCGACGGCAAGCATGTGAAGACCGACCTCGTGTCAGCCTTCACAAGCGACGAGTTGATCCGCCTCATGGTTGGTCGCAGTCTTGCGGCGCACTTCCCGGAGCTGCCCCCAGACCCGCCGCGCGAACACACGCTCCTCTCCGTGCGGAACCTCACCATGCCTGACCGGATCGCGGACATCTCTCTGGACATCTACCCAGGCGAGATCGTGGGGCTTGCCGGTCTCGTGGGTTCAGGACGCACGTCGCTCCTGCGCGCGATCGCGGGGGCGGATCACGTGGCGAGCGGCAGCATCATGCTCGAGGGCGACATACTTCACTCGCGGGGCCCGCACGATGCCATCGCCGCGGGCATCGCTCTCGTCACCGAGGACCGCAAGGCGCAAGGGCTCATCTTGGGGATGAGCGTGCGCGAGAACGTGACGCTTCCCCACCTCGAAGAGTTCGTGCACTACGGACGCATCGACAGAGGGGAGGAGACGGCGAGCGTCGCCAAGCTTGCGACCGAATTGCGCATCCGCACGCCTTCGCTCGAGCAGTTGGTCAAGAATCTGTCGGGTGGCAATCAGCAGAAAGTCGTCCTCGCGAAGTGGCTGCTCGAAAAGGCCAAGTTCATCTGTTTCGATGAGCCGACGCGCGGCATTGATGTGGGAGCGAAAGCGGAGATCTACGAACTCATGGTCCAGCTTGTGCGGGCAGGGGCCGGGATCTTGATGGCATCGTCGGACATGCCCGAAGTGCTCGGCATGTCGATGCGGATCGCCGTCATGCACCAAGGCCGCATTGCGCACATCTTCAATCGTGGCGAAGCGACGCAAGAGGCCATTCTCCGCTACGCCACCGGGGCGGGTCCCATGTAGCACGCGCAAATTCATTTGCGCGCCAACGTATGGCACAACAAACCGTCGAAGCAGTCGAAGTAAAAACGGCCGAGGTCGCCGCGCACAAACGGCGGATGGCCCTTTTCCGGACGATAGGTCTTGTGGTAGGCCTGGTCGTCTTGCTGACCATACTCAACGCCGCCACGCACGGTGATTTCCTTGCGCCTGGCAATGTCCTCAACGTCCTGCGCCAAATCGCGGTGAACGCGATTCTGGCGACCGGCCAGACATTTGTCATCATCACGGCCGGCATTGACCTTTCTGTCGGCTCTTTGATAGCGCTCACAGGGGTGCTCATGGCCGGCACGTTGCAGTCACATCCCGCGGCTGCGACCGGGGTGTTGCTCGCGATCGCGGTTGGCCTGGGAACGGGCGCAGGAGCGGGTCTTGTGAACGGCTGGCCGGTCGTGAAATTCGGCTTGCCGCCATTCATCACGACGCTCGCCATGATGCTCATGGCGCGCGGCCTTGCCTTTCTGTACACGCACGGCCAACCCATCGAAATCGATAACCAGGCCTTTAACTTCCTCGGCAGCGGCTTTATCTTCCCGAGCCTCGGGCGCATCTTCGGCATCCCCGGCATCCCCATGCAGGTCATCGTCATGCTCCTCGTCATTCTCGTCGGGGGATACGTCCTCACGCAGACGCGCTTCGGCCGTTATGTCTATGCGATCGGAGGGAACGAGGAAGCCGCACGACTTTCAGGAGTCAATGTCTTCGGTGTCAAGCTCGGTGTGTTTCTCATTTCTGGAGCGTTGGCCGGTGTCGCAAGCCTCCTGTTGGCGGCGCGGCTCAATTCAGGCGTTCCGCAGTCGGGACAGGGCTACGAGCTACAATGCATCGCGGCTGTGGTCGTGGGGGGCACGTCGCTCATGGGGGGACGCGGGTCGATCAGCGGGACCTTCGTGGGAGCGCTGCTCATCGGGATGCTCTATAATGTGATGAACCTGCTCGGGGTGCAGTCGTACGCGCAGGATGTGGTACTGGGTGCGGTCATACTCCTAGCCGTGCTCCTCGACCAGCTGCGCAGACAATACCTCACGACATGACAGAAGAAGCTTGGGAAAGGGTCGACCCCCTCGTCGCTCGGTGGAAGAAGTTCACCGTGGCGGACGATGCAGACCGGGTTGCGGCCGTCGAACACTCCCCCACGTCTGAGTTGCAGCGCTATATAAAGGAAGTAGACGAAGTCCGAACCGACATCGATACGTTCGTGAGCACGTTAGAGAAGAAGTATGGAGTGTTCGAAACCGGGGATATCGGGTCGGATCTGGCGCCTGACGAGCAGGATGCCCACCGCCACAGCGGGCTGCTCGCGCTGCGTCAAGCGTACGACGAAGCGGCAGCCGAATTGGAAGACCGGATACAAGCCGGAGAGGTTTAGAACTCGGTGTAGAAGCTTACGCCGTCGAGCGACGCCGGGTACGTAGGACCGACGAGCAGCCAGATAACCTCGTGGGAATACAGCGGAATGTTGTTCGGATCTCCGCTCCAAAATGTATACGTGCTCGACGGCACCTTACCGTTGTTCTGGTCACCGCGGTAGACCTGTCCTGAAGTCATGACCACCACAGGTCCCGAGAACTGTCCGACCTGAGTCCCGTTGACGGTGATGCCCCAAACGTCGAGGACGTTCTTGAGTGTGAATAGGGTGCCGGTCGTCGGAACGCCGTTCGGATCTGGGTCCTCTACGTGGACTATCCCGGACGAGTCGTGGGTGTGGATGTGATAGAAGCACTGCGCGCTATTGATAAAACCGTTGACCGGAGCGCCCGGGTTGACCATGCCCACCGCGATCGGAAGCGCGAACTGCGTCCCGTTCACATATATTCCCACGAACACGTGAATGTGATAGTTGTTCGACATCACGGGATCGCAGGTGATCCCGTCCACCGGGTTGCCGTTACCACCATTCGCTGTGTCGCCTTCGGGTGGCGTGAACATGTTGGGCTGACCAACGACACCTCCCTGATTGGCATCCTCATAGGCGCCGCTGAGAGTGATGGTAGGGCTCGGCGAGGGCAAAGGCGACCTCATGACGGGCGGCATTTGGGGAGTCTGCGATGATGCGTTTCCACCGCAACCCGCGACAAACAATAAACTCAGGGCAGATATCCCCAATGCGCCCGCATAGGCGAGCTTTTTTCTAGAAGTCATCCCACCCAGTATACCCAAGCGGCGCGCACCCTCAAATACCCCATCTGCTTCAGTCGGAGCACATGTAACGTGATTGCGCTGGGCCACAAGTCCTAATCGCAACGGTCGGTTGAGGCCCGTTTACCCGCCCCCGCGGGCGGTAACGTTCTAGTTCGAGCTTGCTGAGAGAAGTACAATGAGAGACAAGATGACGGCGAGTTCTGGAAACTCCGACGCGAAAGTTCGCGTTGCCTATTTTGATGACCAGCTTCTCTTCCGCGAAGCACTCGCGAGCGCGCTCGACGACAGCGGCGGCATATCGGTCGTCCGTTGCGGAGGACATGGCGGGCGGGACGCTCGGTTGCTCCTCGACGTACCGGTCTCGGCAGTACTCGTATCACTCGATGGTCAGATCAATGACCCAATGACAACCGTTAGGGAGATGCGGCACATCGTACCGGAGCTGCCCGTCTGCGCGCTCGTTGCAGTCGATCGACTCGAAAGGGCGCGCGAAGCCCTGGCGGCGGGGTGCAAAGGTGCTGTAAGCACGGCCGCGACGCTCAATATGCTGATCGCGGCATTAGAGAATTTGGCACGAGGGCAAGCGTTTGTCGACCCGACTTTGGGCGGCCGGCTGCTCGCGAAGACGGCGATCCGCGCTGGCACGCAACGGGATGCCGGCAACGGCTCGCGCTCTCCTTTAACCTCGAACTTCGGTGAGACGGGAAAGAACGGATGAAATCGGTCAAATCAACAATTCGGTTTTTCAAAGCCTTGGCCGTTTGCTGCGCTCTTGTGGTTGGGGCTGCGGGTCTCAGCCGCGCGGATTCTGCCTACATTATCCACAGCGGAGATCAGCTTAACGTCGTCGTCTATGGGGAGCAAGCGCTTACTGGCCCCGTCACGGTGTTGCCGGACGGCACGATCGACCTCGCATTGGTCGGAAAAGTTCATGTAGCAGGTCAGTCCCCAGATCAAGCCGCGAGCACGATTAAGATTGCTCTGGAAAAATACATAAAGCGGCCGGCTGTCACCGTCGCTGTATCTCAGGTAGGTCAACTCAATGTGATGGTGCTTGGCGACGTCAAGACGCCCGGCAAATATCCTCTGCCACCGAGTGGGAGGCTCACCGATGCGATCATGGCGGCAGGCGGTATCAATCCAATCGGCGGTGCCTATCCCGACGCCCGCGTAGCAAATCCGGCCGGCCAGGTCAACCAAGTATCGCTTGAAAAACTTCTCCATTTGGGCGATACATCACTTAATGTGCCGCTGCAGGACGGGTCGATAGTCTATATTCCATCGCCTGTTACCATCGCTGTGCATGTGGTCGGAGCGGTAGACAAACCCGGGGAAATCGATCTTCGCGATGGCGATCGACTATCGATGGCTATCGCCTCCGCGGGCACGAGCATCCAGACCAATGCGGACCTCAACAACATCACCGTGACCCGGATGAATCAGCAGGGCCAATCCGTCCCGATTCATATCGATCTCTACAAAACGCTTGAAGGCGGTGACTTGAGCAAAGATCTAGTCATGCAGAAAGGCGACCTCGTTTTTGTCCCGACGATGAAGGGAAGAGCCCCAGGCCAAGGAGGCGGCCTGATCAACCAAAGCATGTACTATTTATTGGCCACTCTGCGAACTGTAATCCCAATCCCGTAGTAACATCCACTAACCGAAAGAGAAAGAAAATACACGAAAGTTATGACTAAGAATACTGCACCGACAATTCTTTGGGCGACCTTCGCCGCCGCAATCTGTGCCCTCATCACTGCATGCACCGGTGGAGGCGGTGGAGGCGGAACAATAGCGCCTCCGCCGACGAATCCGCCCGGTCCCTCGCCGAGCCCAATGCTGCCTGGCACTATGCAAGTAGCAACCGGCGGAACTTTCGGCGCTTATACATATGCTGCCGCAAACGGAGCCCAGATCGTATTCTCGTGTGGCTGCTCGGCGCAGGCGGGTACATCGACGGCGGATTCGTCGGGCAACTTTAGCCTCGTAGCGAACTCGACGCCAACACCGTCTGCTCCGGATCCCACGTACACTATCGTTCCCGGGCGAAACTACATCATCGTTGCGACAACAGCGGGTGGCGCAGAGGGTTGGACGACGCAGTTCGCCGGCCGCACGTCGGCGACCAATAAGTACTTGAACGCCGGGAACACCAGCGACGTCGCCTCCGCTGCGGTGAGTCTATACGTGTACAACAATTCGCCCCAGGGTTCGGTCGCATTCGATGACTGGAACTTCAACACGTTGTTGAACTGGTATGGAACCCTGACGACGGGTTCGCCGAATGCAGCCGAGCTCAAACTCCTCAACGATATCGCAGCACAAAGCGCGGCGAACAAAACGTTGTTCCCTGGCGCACCTTCGTGGGACCCTGGACACGCGAAGAACCTGACGATAAGCAACGATCTTGCGAGCGTGAAGACCAGCGTCGATCCGACAATCCCGACACCGTGCCCAGGTAACACATGCACGGGCACACCCACGCCCTAGAGATCGTAAAGGACATAGGAGAACCATGTATTTAGGCCCAGCAATACGCCAGCAGCCGCAATATCAGTTACCAACGAGCTATGCACCGGCTCCTCATGAGCAGACAGGTCATACGGATGTGTTGAGCTTGTTGGGGACACTGGTTAGACGGAAACGTGTTTTCTTAGCAATATTCCTGGGCTTCTTCAGTCTAGTTATACTGTGGACTGCAGTAGCCCCACGTAGCTATACGGCGACCACAAAGCTGATCGCTGGAAATTCGACGAGCGGGGCTGCACCCCAGGGAGACACGACGCTGCCGGTACTGAACGCACTCATCGCTGCTGGCGGAACGATGACGGCTGAAACCTACGTTGATCTGATTCAAGAAGACCCTGTTGTTCACCAAGTCATCGCAAATTTGAAGCTGCCGATCGGTTCAAAAGACCTCATAAACAACCACATTGAGGTCAAACCGATTACCAACTCCTCAATCATTCAGCTTTCGGCGACGTGGGGCGATGCTCGTACTGCGGTTAGCATAGCGAATGAATTCGCGAGTGTTTTTGTGAACCGCGAGCGCGATCTTATTGCCGGACAGGCTGGGGCGGCCATCGACTACTTAAATCAGCAACTTCCTATTGCTGAAGCCTCCATGCGCAAAGCTAATGATGCCCTATCGGCTTTCCAATCGGCTCACCCAGACGTTTACGTCACGGTTGGAACTGATACTCAGGGTGGCGATAGCGCAGTGACCGCAGCTACACAACGTTACGCACAAGCAAAGGTTGACGCCGAACAAGCAAGCGCTCAACTTAGGAGTGTAAACTCTCAGCTCGCCGCAACAAATCCGTCGAGCACGGGAAGCTCCGATGTTGTACAAAATCCAGTTATTACGCAACTTCAACAACAGCTTGCTAACGTTCAAGTCCAGCTGGATACTGCCAGGAAGCAGTATACTGAACAACACCCGGCTGTGCAGGCCCTTGAGGAGCAAAAGGCCCAGCTGACACGTGAGATATCGAGCCAGCCCGCGACGGTAGTTTCAGGCAATACAATAGTTCCTAACCCTGTTTATCAGCAACTGAGCCAACAGGCCTCAACCCTTCGTGCAACCATCGCCGGGGCTCAGGGGCAAATGAAGTCGTTAGAAATCGCGATGGGTCGCAATTCGGGCGCCGGGACTTCATTGCCGACCGAGACTGCCGAGTTAGCCAAACTCGAGTTAGACGCGAAGATGGCCGGAGACATCTATGCTGCGTTACAGCAGAAATTTAGCCAGGCCACCGTCGCGCGGACCACTGCTCTTAGCGATGTGTCGATTACTCAACCGGCGACAACGTCCGACTTGATAAAGAAGCCGAACTGGGTGTTAAACCTGGTATTGGGATTTGTTATCGGTATAATGCTGGGTGTGAGTGGAGTGTTTCTCGTTGATCTCTTCGATAACACTTTCAAGGACGAGCATGACGTCCAGCGCACGCTTCCACTACCCTTGCTGACGTCCGTTCCGGAAATTGGTAATAGTTCTCCCAAGAGGCTGCCTTGGTTAAGGGCGTTAACCGTTGAGTCGTTTCTACAACTCGTTACAGCATTGCGGTATTCGTCGGACAAGCCGCTGCGCACACTAGCGATTACGAGTCCGAATCAGGGCGACGGCAAGACCACCGTTGCGATGAGCACGGCGATTGCGATGGCGGAGATTGAGCCAAAGGTCTTGTTGGTAGACACGGATTTAAGACGGCCTAAGATCCATGATCGCTTGGGCCTGAGTGAGAGCCCGGGGCTAAGCGACGTGCTTGTAGGCGCAGCATCTCTCGCGGACAGCATTCAAACGACCAAATACGACGGACTATTTCTTCTAAGTGGCGGAACTCAAGTGCCGAACCCTATAAAGCTGATTCACTCCTCGCGTTTCGACACGCTGCTGGGTGATCTGCTTAAGGAGTATCGGGTCATTATCTTTGACACCCCCGCATTACTTGCAGTCTATGACGCAGCGGTTATTGCAGCGAAGCTTGACGGGGCTGTTCTCGTGGTCTCTGCCAATACCACCGATATGCCCTCCACCAAGAGGGCGCTCGAACGACTTGGCGGTATGCAAGGCGCCAACATGCTTGGCGTCGTGCTGAACAGGGTCACTCCGTCGAATGGCTACGCCGCTTACTACCTAAGTACAGACAACCCCATGCCGCTACCGCACGAAAACGGCACGGCAGCCAAGTACTGAGAGAAATGGGATTGACAAAAAGCTCAAATCACTTGAAACGAGCGGCGGATTTTAAAATCTTGACGCGAGACGCTTGGATTTTTGTTGGATCACAAGTCGCGCTAGCGCTGGTTTCCTCTGCACTGGCATTCGTTCTTGTTAACGGACTATCCGCGGAGTTAGCTATCGGAACGACGCTAATGCTTGCGGCGGTATTCGCCGCTGCTTTGCTCTCGATTGGGGCAAGCCGCATTCCGGAGTACCTGACGCTTGAATCGCAAAGCATTGCCAGACTCTTATTGGCCGCGCTTGCCGGCGGTGCCGGCGCAATGGTGTTGCGCTTTATGCTCCCATTGCAGTTCAATGCAGCCGAAATCGGGCTCACGGTATCCCTTGTCGTCTTTTTCGGACTGACAATCCCTCTGACTGTCTCAAAATTGGAGGGCTTGAAGCGAGAACGTCGACCCGGAATGCAAAGAACAATCATCGTTGGGTCCGGGGCAGCGGCAGCCTCACTAGTACGTCTCATCCGCGAGAACGGTAATTTCCGCTACTCCGTTGTCGGCTGTGTTGATGATGAAATACTCGGACGCGAAGTCGGCGGAAAACGCGTGATTGGATGCATCGACGACCTACCCCGCCTAGTTAATGAGCACCGAGTTGCGTGCGTAATTATTGCGATTCCGGCGGCGACCCCTCAACTGGTCAAGAGGGTTATGGCTCATTGTTCGCGGGATCAACTTGAAGCAAGGTCACCCGCGGTGAAGATCCTCCCAGGGGTCCTTGAACTTCTCAACGACGGAGCGCGACTTGGTCGAATTCGTCCAGTGCAACCGGAGGATCTCTTGCCCAGAGATCCTGTAAGCGTCGACTTGTCAGAAATCGTGCCCCATGTCGAGAATCGGGTAATACTTGTTACAGGGGCCGGAGGCTCCATTGGTAGTGAGCTATGCCGTCAGATCGTCTCGTTAAATCCGAGTCTCTTGCTGCTGTTGGGGCACGGTGAGAATAGCCTCTTCGCCATCAATCAAGAGTTAAAACTCAGATTTGGCTTTAATAGAACCAAGATCATATTGGCAGACGTGGCCGATGCTTCACGAATACGAAACGTGTTCTCCACATATCGACCTCACGTCGTATTCCACGCGGCCGCTCACAAGCATGTGCCAATTGTTGAGGCGAACATCTGTGAGTCTGCAAGGAACAACGTTTTAGGCACCCACGTTGTGGCGCTGGCCGCTGCCGCAGCTGGGTCAGCAAAATTTGTGCTTCTGTCTACCGATAAAGCGGTCAATCCAACCAGCGTAATGGGCGCCACCAAAAGACTCTCCGAGATCATTTCTCAATCCTTTGCGAACCAAACCGGAACCGAATTTGTCACCGTTAGGTTCGGGAATGTTCTGGAAAGTCGTGGCAGCGTCATCCCAGTTTTCAAAAAGCAAATTGAGGGTGGCGGTCCACTAACCATAACGCATCGAGATATGCAGCGATACTTCATGACTATTCCCGAGGCCGTGTCCCTAGTTCTCCAAGGCATGGCGATTGGCAGGGATGGTCAGGTCTTGGTGCTAGACATGGGTAAGCCTGTCAACATCCTTCGCCTCGCTGAAACCCTCATTACGCTTTCTGGGCTTACGCCATATCGTGATATTGATATTATTGAAACTGGTATTCGACCCGGCGAAAAACTGTTCGAGGAGATACTTACGACCAGTGAAGGCATGTCGACCACCAGTCATGCGCGTTTGTTCATTGCTCAGCAGGAGCGTGTCGCTTACGAGACGCTGGCGTTGGGCCTTCGAACCCTAGAAACCGCTATTCGCGCGGGAGACAGCGGAGTAGTCGTAGATGTTCTTTTGAACTTTATTCCATCGTATCGACCTGGGCCGCATATCTTCGGTGTAACGGCAAGTGAGCAGGTAGTAGACGGAAGCTCAGGTTCTGTGATGTCTTCCGCCAACGGGCACGCCGTAGTAGAAGTCGATCAATTGGATGATTCACCACGCGAACAACCCGCCTTCACTGGAACGCTTGGTAGCGCGCAACCCGCAGGAGTGCTTACTTCATAATGTCGGCAATGCAAACTAGGATAGTCGAACACGACCTCAGTGTTGAGATGGAACTCAGACAGAAGATTGCCACCCACACGGCTCTTGTTGGCGTTGTAGGGATCGGTTATGTCGGCCTACCCTTGGCTGTGGAAAAGGCAAAAGTCGGATATCAGGTTGTCGGATACGACCGCAATGCCATTAGGGTGGCCCAGGTCAACCAAGGCTCGAATTATATCCGAGACGTCTCCGACGACGACCTCACTCGTGCGGTGGCGGCCGCCAAGCTAAGCGCTACGACGGACTTTTCCACCCTGGGCAATTGCGATGTTATCGTAATTTGCGTCCCAACTCCGCTCACTATAAACAAGGATCCGGACATATCTTATATTAGGATAGTTGGGGCTGAGATCGCCCGGAGACTTCGACCTGGGCAGCTGATATGTTTGGAAAGCACGACCTACCCCGGTACTACTGAGGAAGTCCTTCTTCCGCTCTTTGCGGCCAGCGGACTTGTGGTAGGTAGCGATTATTTTGTGGCCTACTCACCAGAGCGCGTTGATCCAGGCAACCGACGCTATACCACCAAAAATACGAATAAGATAGTCGGTGGAATTACCGCAACATGTCTCAGTATGGCGACTACCTTCTACAAGCAGACCATCGTTGACGTCCAACCTGTTTCCACGCCAAAGGTTGCAGAAATGACTAAGGTATTTGAAAATACCTTCCGTGCGGTCAATATTGCTTTGGTAAACGAGATGGCCTTATTGTGTGATCGAATGGGCATCGACATATGGGAAGTCATCGACGCCGCAGCGACCAAGCCCTTTGGAATGATGCGGTTTGAGCCGGGCCCTGGCGTCGGTGGCCACTGCATTCCACTCGATCCTTTTTATCTGGCTTGGAAAGCACGCGAGTATGATTTCCACACCCGCTTTATAGAGCTAGCAGGCGAAATAAACAATTCTATGCCCTATTTTGTTCGCGATAAGCTTTCCCGGGCCCTCAACGGACTTGGAAAGCCGCTGAAAGGCTCCCACATCCTAGTCCTCGGCGTTTCTTACAAGAAAGATATTCCAGACTGGAGGGAATCGCCATCAGTGAAGATACTCGAACTGCTTGCCCACGCTGATGCGCTCGTCGATTATCACGATCCACACGTGCCAAGTTTTCAAGATGACACCGGTCGAGTTCGGCACTCCATTCCGCTAACCGAGGCAGCTCTCAGCCACGCGGATTGCGTTCTCATTGCAACTGACCACGGGCAGATGGATTGGGAGTTCGTTGTGCGCAACGCCAGGTTGGTTGTTGATACGCGCAATGCCACCAGAAACGTCGCCATCGACCGGGACAAGGTCGTCCGACTATAGCACGGTATGCATAAAAAGGTTGGCGTTGTTGGTGCGGGCTACTGGGGCCCGAACTTGATTCGGAACTGTCACGATCTCGGTGTGCTGGATGCTGTCTGTGACACCGATGGGGGGGTTCTGCAGTCAGTGGCAGCACGGTACCCCGGTCTCGTGACAACAACGAGGTATGAAGACCTGCTCGCCCGCGACATCTCAGCAGTTATTATCGCGACGCCGGCGCAAACACACGCATCCTTGTGTCTGCGCGCTCTATCGGCCGGAAAGCACGTGTTTGTCGAGAAGCCTCTTGCTCTCTCGGTCGAAGAGGGGGAGCTTATTGCGAACGCCGCAGAAAAAGCTGGGAAAATAGCCTTTGTGGGGCACTTGATGCTTTATCATCCCGCGCTCCGCAAGATACGCTCGATGATCGAGGAGGGCGTTATCGGCCGAGTTTGGCACGTTCGATTCCGCCGACTGAGCCTTGGGAAACTCCGGAATCACGAAGACGTGTGGTGGAGCTTCGCCCCGCACGACGTCGCAGTAATGTTGGCGATCTTTGGTGAGGAACCATTGTCTTGCGTCGCGGCGCGAACTGCCCACCTGGTTCCTGGTATGTGCGATGTCGCCTATGCCGACTTCTTCTTTTCGGAACATCGTTCTGCTCACATTGAGGTTTGTTGGTTGGATCCAGATAAAACTGCGCGAATTGATGTCTTCGGGTCAAATGGCGTCCTATCGCTCAATGACAGCCGCAAGGGTAGTCAATTGACTCTTTGCCAGTACCGCGTGGAAGTTGACGGTGTCGGACAGCGAACCATCCGTAAGAATGAGCCGCAATACGTATCGGTTGGAGACGGTGAGCCCCTAAAGGAGGAAATACTGGCATTTCTCGAGGCCATCGAAACGGGCAACGAACCTGAAACGTCAGCCAAACGCGGAGTCGCTATCTTGCGAGCGATCTCAATGGTTAGCAGAACGAAGCCCCATGTCAGCGAACCCATGAGTGCTTTGGCATGAAGGCGCGAATTGAAGCAGGCTACCTTGTTCATGAGACAGCCTGCGTTGATCAGCCCTGTGATATTGGCGAAGGAACACGAATCTGGCACTTCTCTCATATAATGACAGGTGCGACGATCGGTCGTAGTTGCATTATTGGGCAAAATGTGTTTATCGCGAGCCATGTTCGTATCGGCGACAATGTGAAGATCCAAAACAATGTTTCTGTGTATGAGGGAGTAGTGCTCGAAGACGATGTCTTTTGTGGGCCTAGCATGGTCTTCACAAATGTGACTACGCCGAGGTCCAATTTTCCGCGTAACAACTCCGAAGATTTTTCAACGACGCTCGTAAAACGCGGTGCATCAATTGGGGCGAATGCCACTATTGTGTGTGGACATACGATTGGGGAGTTCGCCTTCATCGGAGCTGGAGCCGTCGTGACCAGAGATGTACCGGCGAGGGCCCTTGTACTGGGGAACCCGGCTCGCATCAGGGGCTACGCTTGTGAATGCGGCTCAATCCTGCGCTTTGAAGACAGCTTGGCTCAGTGCAAGACGTGTCGGCGCGAATGGACAAAACTTGCTGATTCTATCACGGGGCGAGGTCAATGATACCGATCCTCGATCTTAAGGCGCAATATCACTTGCTCAAGACGGAAATCGATGTAGCGATTGAGCGCGTGCTTGAAAGCGGTACTTTCATTCTGGGGCCCAATGTCGAAGCTTTTGAGGCTGAGATAGCCCACTATCTAGGCATCAAACATGCTGTCTCCCTTAACTCCGGGACTGACGCTTTACACCTGGCCCTTCGGGCTTTGGATATCGGTCCAGGAGATGAAGTCATAACCAGTCCTTTTACGTTTGCGGCCACGACGGAAGCAATAGGTATAGTAGGAGCGACGCCGGTTTTTGTTGATGTCGACCCGATAAGTCTGAACTTGGATCCGGCGCTGATTGAGGGAGCCATTACGGCTCGGACTCGGGCGATTCTGCCCGTGCATCTTTACGGCGGCGCGGCCAATATGAACGAGATCCAGCGCATTGCGGCGCGTCATCACCTTCATGTGGTTGAGGATGCTGCTCAGGCGATCGGTGCCGAGATAGATGGCCGGAAAATTGGAACAATCGGGATTATTGGGTGTTATAGCTTTTTCCCAAGCAAGAACCTCGGCGCATACGGCGATGGCGGTCTAGCCTCGACAAATGATCAGATCCTTGCTGACAGACTGCGAGCGCTTAGGGCGCATGGCGGTAGAAAGAAATATTACCACGACGAATTGGGCGTCAACAGTCGCCTTGATGAAATCCAAGCTGCCATACTGAGAGTCAAGTTGCCCCACTTGGATAATTGGATCTTAGCTCGGCGCAACATCGCAGCGCGCTACTACCACGGCTTATCTGGGGTTGAGGGCGTCAGCGTCCCTCCATTATCCGACTCTGGCTCGCACGTCTATCATCAGTACACCATCCAGGTGCCAAATCGTGATCAGCTTCGAGACCTCCTGGCAACACGCGGCGTCCAAACGATGGTGTATTATCCGGTACCACTTCACCTTCAGAAGGTGTACACAGCTGTGGATGGTCGACGTCACGACCTCCCCAATGCGGAGCGCGCTGCGCGCCAAGTGGTTTCGCTTCCGATTTATCCTGAGCTAGAAGAGAGCGCTCAAGATGATGTTATTTCGGCGGTCAAACACGCAATTGCGCGTGGAGCTCTCGTATGAAGGTTTTGAGCGTTGTCGGAGCACGTCCGCAGTTTATCAAGGCCGCCATCCTTAGCAGAGCCTTGGCCAACCACGGCTGTGATGAAATTGTTGTGCATTCCGGACAGCACTATGACTATGAGATGTCTGAAGTCTTCTTCAAGCAACTTGAGTTGGTTAGACCCAAGCATCTGCTCGACGTCGGCTCCGGATCGCATGCGTATCAGACCGGCGAAATCATGAAGCGTGTAGAGCCGGTGATGATAGCTGAGGAACCTGATATCGTCTTAGTCTTTGGGGATACGAATACGACTGTTGCAGCAGCGCTGGCCGCGGCAAAATTAAATCTCCGACTCGCACATATCGAAGCCGGACTACGATCGTTCAACCGGACAATGCCCGAAGAAGTTAACCGGATTGTTGCCGACCACGCATCAACTCTTCTCTTTGCGCCAACAAAAAATGCCGTCACCCAGCTCGCCAAGGAGGGCATCACAGACCATGTCCACATGGTGGGCGATTTAATGACGGATCTCGCAATTCGAACGAAGAACCAGTTGCCCAAACGGCCCGAAGTGCTGCACAGATTCGGGTTGAAAGATCGGCAATACGCGGTCGCTACCGTTCATCGAGCATCCAATACTGACACCGTCGCAAATCTCGTTGGAATCGTTACCGCACTTCGTCGATTGCGCTATCCGGTTATTTTCCCTGTCCACCCCCGCACCGCGGCGTTAGCAAATGAGCTGAATGTCGGTCACCATGGCGACAACATAGTCGCTTGCAAGCCCCAGTCCTATATGGAAATGATCGCTCTGTTAGACCATGCAAGAGTGGTGTTGACGGATTCGGGCGGGATCCAAAAAGAGGCTTTTGTATTGGGTGTTCCCTGTGTGACCTTACGTGAGGAGACCGAGTGGCCTGAAACCTTGGAAGACGGTTGGAATACGCTTGCAGGTTCAGATACCGAATTAATTGTGGGACTCGCGGAGCGTGAGGCACCGAAAAGTCAGCGCAAGTTCCCGTTTGGCAGCGGACGAGCCGCAGAACATATCGCGGAGATCGTTTCAGGCAAGCAGCTTGTCGTGGCGGTTTGAAAGTGTTCGCTGCATCTAAGGAACGCTATGATTGGATGAAATCGGTCCGAGCGGGCCTACTAGTTATCGCGCTCCTCGCACTTTTTGCAGTTGCTGCGTCTCTTATAATGGATGGTTCCAAAAGAGCCATGGTCGCAGCCTTTGTCGCGGCGGCGTTACCGGTTTGTGTTTATCTAGCCATCAGAAAACCCTTGATTTTCCCATTCTGCCTTTACGTCGCATTGATCCCATTTGATAATATCATGGAGATCCAAAGCTTTGGGACGGTAACAAAGTTACTGGCTATTTGTTCAGGTGCGGCATTCATTTTAGCCATAGCGCGCTCTAAGAAAATGCAAACGCCGCCCTTGGCGGCAGGACTTTGGGTCTCGTTTTTCCTTTGGGCTTCGGTTACCACACTTTGGGCTATCTCGCCCGTTGATTCTTTGATTCGGCTGGCAACGTATGTGCAGCTTATTATCCTTTATGTCGTTGTCTCGGCCATGCCCGCAACAGAGTTTGATCTCAAAGTGCTGGTGTGGGCAACCATTCTCGGTTCTCTCGCCGCTGCCGTATATGGGTACTACCTTTTCCATAGCGGCCAGGGTGTACTATTGAGCCGCTCCGGCTATGATGTCATTGAGCGTGAATTCGTAAAATCCGGTGATCAGACCATCGATCCCAATCACTTCGGTAATGCACTGCTGCTACCGATTTCGATAGTCGCGATGTTGACGCTGCGGCAAAGATTTGGGTTACAAAAAATCGTGTTTTTTTTGGTTATGTTAGTACTCATGCTAGGCGTTTACGTTAGCGGTTCTCGCGGGGCAATATGTTCTGTTGGCGTAGTGATCGGATACCTTTTTCTACGGACGAGATTTAAGCTGCAGATCGCACTCGCGTGTGGAGCACTCGTTGGTCTTAGTTTCTTAATGCCAACCTCTCCCTGGGTACGATTTACCACAGCAGTTTCTACCGGCGGCGCCGGGCGAGTGGACATTTGGAAAGTCGGCGTGCAGGCGTTGAAGCATTATTGGTTCGCTGGCGCTGGCCCAGCAAATTTTCAGTATGCTTACGACCGCTCATTTATTCAGGTCCATCAAAACTACTTTGCACATTGGCACCGGGTATCGCACAACTTAATTGTGGGTACGAGTGTGGAGCTAGGTGTTATCGGTCTAATCCTGGCGCTAGCGGCATGGTACGCCCAATGGAAAATGCTTACAGTGGTGCCTAAGAATAGTTCCCTGCGAGATTTGGCGACGGCCCTAGAAGCATCTGTCGTAGGTCTTCTCGCGGCCGCAATGTTTGTTGATATGCTCCCCTATAAGTACATGTGGCTCGCTTTTAGCTTGGGAGCTATCGTACGCACTGTCGCGATCAAGCAAAGTAACGGAGAGGTTGCGGCTAGATTCGAGAGCGCCGCACCTCTCTACAACAGGCGACCTATAACTCAGGGCGTTGGGGCTCTCAACTGATGCGTAACACGTACCTTCCGTACTATGAACCCGCGATAGACGACGATGATATAGCAGCAGTCGCAGACGCTATGCGGCGTGGATGGCTTACCACTGGGCCGAAAGCAAGAGAATTCGAAGTGCGGTTTGCCGCGGCGTGTGGCGTTAAGCACGCGATTGCGCTAAGCAGTTGCACCGCTGGTCTGCACTTGGGCCTCATAGCGTTGGGTGTAGCGGAAGGCGATGAAGTCATCATGCCATCACTTAGCTTCGTCGCCGGGGCCAACTGCGTCCGTCAAATTGGGGCGAAGCCAGTATTTTGTGACATCGATGAGCGCACTCTGTGCATAAATCCTGTAACCATCGAGCGCGTACGAACCTCGCGCACGAAGCTTGTGATGCCAATGCTTTATGGTGGGCACCCGGTTGGAATGGGCGCGCTAATGGAGTATGCTCGAGGGCACGGAATTCGTGTTCTTGAAGATGCGGCCCACGGCGCCGGCACGTTGGATGATGGGGAATGGCCGGGTGTTAGATCCGACGCGGCTGTGTACAGTTTTTATGCCACTAAGAATCTGACATCAGCGGAGGGCGGTATGCTCGTCACAAACAGTGACGAGCTTGCGGACTGCGTTCGAATGTTGGCGCTACACGGTATGGATCGCGACGCATGGAAGAGGTACACGCATGGCGGGACATGGAGATACGATGTAACAGCGGTAGGTTATAAATATAACCTACCCGACATCGCCGCAGCAATTGCGATTACCCAACTGAGTAAGTTTGACAAATTGCAGGGCAAACGCGAAGAACTGGCCGCCATATACGTCGACATGCTCCACGCAATCCCAGGCATAACACCGATAGCTAAGCCTCTAGCATTTCCCAATCGCCATAGCTGGTGCATTTTTGGGGTGAGGATTAACGAATCTGAGGCCGGGATAAGCCGCGACCTTTTCATCGAGAAGCTGCGTGAGCGGAATATTGGAACGAGCGTTCATTTTATTCCTACACACCTCTTTGGTGCTTACAGAGATTCTACGGCAGATGTTCCGGTAACGGATCGAGTGTGGCTTGAGCTTGTGTCGCTGCCCCTATTTCCGACGATGACACACGATGATGTTCGCGACGTTGTTGACGCAATCAAAGACGCGTTATCTCCCCATTCGAACGTGGGTTCGCCCTCAACACAGGTGATTACCACCTAGGGAACTACTCCCACACCAAGGAACCCAGGCAGACTTTGAGCGCGATCACGCAAGAGATCGCGCCGAATGATCTTTTTTCGAACCTCTGTTAGCATTGTGCCCTGTGTCCTCTTCATTGGTGACGGCCCTCATAGAGCCATAACACACCAATACATATGATGGCGAGGTCATGCTATCTCTAGTCGCGTCTTTTCTCATTGGGGGCGGTCGAACGTGATAGCGAGGATGGTTAACGTCTTCACGGGCTGCTTTCCGCTATTTGTGTTGCTCATCGTGGCGAGCTTCGTGGGTTGTGGAGGCGGGGGATCCTCACTTATCGGGGCCCCCGGTGCCAACGGTAAGCATATCAGTGTTCCCAGTCCCAAACCTAGTGCAACTGGGAGTCCGACGAGCGGCCCGACTGCAAGTCCTACGTCGAGGCCGACGTCATCTGCAAGCCCGACGTCGCATCCAAGCGCGACTCCGCATTCGAGCCCAAGCGCCTCGATGTCCCCGTCCCCTTTGCCCAGCGCGACCGCCACTGCAACGGCGACTGCAACTCCGACGGCCACCCCTAGATCAAGTCCCTCTGCGACCGCGACGCCATCCCATCATCCAAGTCCAACTGCAAGTCCAACGGCTGATCCCACTCAAACTCCAAGCCCGATAAGCACGAAACACGTGCTCACGTTTGGTTTTCTTGGTGGTTATTACGGAACGCATAATATCTCATGGTCTCAGGCGGCGCCGTTCCTTACTTGGGCGTCGACGCAAAACCCCGACGCATCTGCGATTCATGCGGTTGGTATTAAGACGACTTTTTACTCTAACCCGACGCGCGTCCAAGCCAATGATCCGCTGTATGCCAGCCCGGAGGCTGCGTTTGCACACGATTGCAGCGGTCAGCGCATCACAGATTCATACAAGAACAAGATAACCCAGTATGTCATGGACCCGTCAACATCGGCGCTGCGGAATAGCTTTCTTTCCATGGTCGTGCAACCGACGATCGCGGCGGGGACGTTTGATGCAATTTACGAAGACAACGCTGGGCCGTTGTCGGAATATGGGCCGACATATTTCAAGCCTGGATATCCTTGCAACTATAGCGATGCCAGCTGGGTTTCAAACGATGCCGGCCTGGAAGGTAGCCTGCCCCTGCCGGTGATTTTCAATGGGCTCTCAGGTCTCAACCCGTATGGCGGGTATGGGATAAGTCTCTCCACTGGCCTCTTCCAAAACGCGAGCACCATGGGAGGTGTCTACGAGCATTGCTATACTCAGGATTCATCTTCAGAGCCCAAGGAATTCGGGAACTTATGGCAAGCGGTTGAGAACACAGAAATCTCCGTAGCACAACAAGCCAGGGATTTTGTCTGCAACCCCACGGATAGGTACGCACCGGCGGGTTCAAGCCGTCAGATCGATGAGCGGCTCTACTCGTATGCGAGCTTCCTGCTCACATACGACGTCAACACCAGTACGCTGTGGGACAAATACCCTACGGGTGCTAGCGGCTTCCCGGTGAACCCTGAATCCCAGCTCGTCGTCCTCAATCCCCTCATAGCAACGCCGTCGGATATCAGTGGCCTGAAACAATCGACCGGTGTTTATGCTCGCGAATATGGGGCGTGCTATATCGGTGGCGTTTGGCAAGGACCCTGTGCGATTGTCGTCAATTCGGACTACTACAGTTCTCACGCCTTCCCATATTCAAAATACCATCATACCGCCGTCATCACGGGTGGCAGTATCCTTGACGGCGGGAGCATGTCGGCTAAAGGTTCGTCACCCCCATCCTCTGTCGGCTCGGTCGAGGGCGTCATAGCGTTTCAGTAACCTCCTCGCGGTCTAACCCGAGAGGCCTCCGGGCAAAACTGACGTAGTTAGCCGTGTGCGTAAATATGCGATCGTCGTGCACCGAGGTGAGATCGCTAGATGGTATGTTGAGTGCGTCGATCGCCTAAGTGCGGACAAGAATTGTGAACTAGACGCAATCTTCTTATCATCGGAAACAACGGTGGCGTCCCCCAAGAAAGCTCGAAAGCCTGCTGTTGCTGTGCCCGAGTTGCAATTAATCGATGTTGCAGATCTACCACCCGTTCAGCAGATCCCGTGCGAAACTAACGACGAGGGTGACCTTCGAACGGTTCAGGGCACTAGCTATTTTGCAGAGTTGGAATTTGTTTTAGATTTTACGGGAAGAGTGACCAATGTTTGGTTCACACCCAGTTACGGCGTCTGGAGTTTCCTATACCAACGCCCATTAGCGTGCTGGGAAATACTCAAGGGGGAATCGGTTCTCAGGGCATATCTCGCAAAGTTTGCCGGCCAACAACAACTCATCCTTCGAGAGGGTCGCTTTAAGACGCTGTCTTACACAGCGACCGCAGCAGTTAGGCAAATCGTAAGAGAATTCATAGGTTGGCCCTCTGCCGCGATAACTGCTCAAGACATTGGCTCGCTACTTGCGCCCCTTGCGATCTGTGTATCAGAGGAACGCAAGTGGACAACAATAGACAGCTTGAAGTTGGCCGCCAAGGCTATGTTGTACTCGTTCAAAGAAAGAGCTCGACGGTTCTTTTGTCACGAACAGTGGAACCTCGGCATAGTTGCAGCGCCTATCCAAGACTTCTTAAGCGCCCGTACGGTGACTGCTGATTGGCTACCGTGTCAGAAAAACGACGATTTCCTTGCGGATCCTTTCGGCCTTAGCGACGATAAAAGAGGCGCGATTCTGTGCGAGGACTTCAATTATCGTCGCGGTCATGGCACTATAAAATGCCTTGAGCTTGACGAAGATTTGCACGTCGTAAGAAAGTCGACTATTTTCGATTTTGAACCAGCCCACTTATCTTACCCCTATGTTTTTGAATTTGACGACTCAATCTTCTGTGTACCCGAAATGCATCAGCTCGGGCGAATAGATCTTTATTGCTTATCTCGGTTTCCCACGGAGTGGACAAAACTCGGGACTATTCTGGAGAATTTCGCCGCAATTGACAGCACCTTATTCGCGTTCAATGGCTTATGGTGGTTGTTTTGCACTAACGAGGAGAGAGGATCGAATCTATGCCTCTTTGCGTTCTACGCTCCAACCCCGAAAGGTCCATGGCAGCCACATCCCCTTAATCCGATAAAGACTGATATTTGTTCGGCGCGTCCTGCTGGGACGCCATTCATTCATGAGGGCAACCTATTTCGGCCATCTCAGGACTGTTCAGAAACGTACGGTGGGGCAATTGTGGTAAACAAGATAGAGGTACTAGACGGTACAAGTTTCCGAGAACAACATTTTATCCGTATAGCCCCGATCGCAGGACCCTATGATAAGGGAATCCACACGGTCGCCAAACTGGGAAACAGGTGCGTCGTTGACGGCAAGCGATATGTGTTTTCGCCTGGGGGCTCTCTTAGGACCCTAAAGCAATACGCGGCTCGATGGCTTCCGCTGCCTCGAAAAAACCATACAATTCCGCATCGCGACTAGTGCTATGAGCTACGATCCCTCAGCTCACGGATCCATGAGCCGACTATGGAATCCCAACCATAATCTCGGATTGCGAGCTGCCGTGCATTGATAGCCATTCTCGACTGACGTTCTGGATCGTTGTGTAACTTCAAAACAGCTTCTGCAAGAGCTTCTGCACTGCCAGGAGTTGTCACTATCCCCACATCGTTTACGCGCACTAAATCAGCTGCCTCTCCCTCACCGGAGAAGATGATCGGTATTCCTGAGGCCAATGAAGCGAACATCTTGGATGGTCTCGCGCCCTTGAAGAGCGGCCGCTTGATGAGCGGTACGACGGATACAAAGCTTAAAGAGAAGAGGGCCGGCATTGCCGTTAGAGGCTGTGGCTCGAGAAATACCACGTTGGTTAGTTCCAATTCTTGAGCACGTTTCATTAGGCGTGGTTTCTCGTTGCCGTCACCAACCAATAAGAAGCTCAGGTTCACTTTCCTAAGCAGCTTTGCCGCATCCAACAGAATATCGAGCCCCTGTGCGATACCATGTGTCCCAGCATAAAGTACGACACTTCTTCCCTGAAGTCCAAGTTGCGATTTCATTTCCTCGTTCGGAGGAGCTGGCTGAAAGAGCTCAGTGTCCACACCATTCGGAAGATATAGGACCTTATCTGCCTTAAGCCCCTTGTCGGTAGTCAGAGCTATTCTTATGCCTTGGGTTGTGGCGTTGACGAGCCGGGCAGCTTTGTAGATATGAGACTCAAGCTTCAGTGAAAGACGGAACCACATTCCGTCGGAAAGCGCACCTAATTGAAGCACCGAGTCTGGCCAGAGATCAGAAACATTGAAGATGTAGGGAACCTGCTTCAGCATGCTGTAGATCCCAGCCGTCACGCCCAAGAAAAGCGGAGGCGATTCCACGAATACGTAGTCGGGCTTTTTTGCCCTCAGTAGCCCGAAAAGACTGCTCACAGAGAAGGACAAGTAACTTAGCAATCGCCTGATGCCTTTACCCGTGGCAGGATAGACCCAAGTTCTGTGCACTACAGTATCATCGATGGTTTCCCTCATATAGAGCCGGCGAGCATATCCCTGATAAACTTGATTGCGCATGTGGTGCGGAAAGGCCGTCACAACTTCGACATCATGACCAAAGGTTTTTAGCTTGCCGGCGAGCGCTACCAAGCGCACTTGGGGAGCCCCGATTTCCGGGGGGTAGTATTGCGTCAGTATGAGAAAACGCACGTTGAAAAGCGATTACCTGGATAAGAAATGATTTTCAAACGGAGCACATGATGGCAGTGGCTCTCAAAGGATCGGCGCTCTGCGCGCTAGTGGTATCTCTTAGCGCATTTCTTTGGTTGGTTAACTCTCACATACAAAGGAGTTCTTCTACCACTGTCGTTGAAGCTACCGCAAGTACGCCAACGATCGTAGGTCCTTTGACACTAAGCCGGGAGCCCTGGGCGAGGAACGCAAGTACAACCCAGGCGTCCAATCGAAGCCGCACTCTGATGGTTGTTGACCCGAGATACTCCTCCCTCGTTGTATCAGCGTATGAGATTGAGGGTGATGGCACAAATGGCCCGGTAGGAAGCGTTCAGCCCGGCGTGGCCGCGATGGATACTAAGACCGGCATGTTAGCGGTCGGAAGACAGATTAACCTTCCCCCCAACGGACATTTCAATATGGCTCGCTCTAACGCCGGGCACGATGCCGCATATGTCGTTGATATGGGAAATGGCGACGTTGCCATACCGTATGGGGCGATGAGCACCTATCAAGGCTACAACCCCTCTGCAGCCGCTGCCTGCCTCGGTAGCTATTTTTGCATGCCGTTTAAGATTGCCTCAACTGTTGGTACAAATCCCAATGCATTCATGAACGCTCTGGTTGACGGAAATGAATATCATCTTCCTAGTGTTGGACTGTCAGAAGCTTCTTATGCTGTCTCAGGCTCGGTGACAGCGTTCGCAGGTCAAGAAGCACGCACTAGCCCTTTCGGCCAACCGGGTACTTTTGGTTATGTGGTATATCATACTACGGGAAGATCCTCGGGATATTTCGACACCATGGACGGCGATTGGGACTTTCACGACAACCTAGCTTCTGCGACCGACGGTCTTCAAACTCTTACGTTGGCTCCCAAAGATAATGCGTACTTTGAGTTTGTGGTGCAAACTATAAACGCGGGCGGAACTGGTACGATCTTCATCGCGATGGGGCCTAATAGCTGCAAACTGAGCCCCGTTGAAGCACAAACGCCCGAGCAAGCGGCTTTAGAATTCGTGCAATACTTCAACACAAGTTCTGATCCTGGTTGCAGTAGTCTCAGACAACGGTTTCGCGCAATCGTCCCAGCGTACGATACGAACGAGAGGGCAGGCAGCACGATTGGAGTTGATTTGCGCAGCGGAGATGTAACCGCATTGCCACCGCCGCCATCAGGACTTTGCGACAACATAGTTGTTATTTGCGGTTCCTCTCTAGGTGTCGGCAGGGCGCTGGATCTACGCAACTCCGGGTACGGAGAGCATCGACACTTTCTTGATGGTGGTATTATTCGCATAGGTAGCTACTTCTACGCATTGTTAGATGTTAATCAGGTGACGCATAGCTGGTATGGATCGGGTCACAGCAGTTTTGCGGGGGCATTGGCGTGTTTTCGTTCGAAGGGTCCGAGCGGTGCTATTTGGACCTGGACCGATTGCTCTGGGCGGCAGCCATTTGAAGCGGGACCCGGTATCCGGCCACAACTCCGCCTTGGGACCGGTGCCAGGTCGAATACGGAGCCGGCGAGCTCGTACCTCATAGGGCCGCCACAAAACGGCTATCCCCCCACTATGGTGCCGTTTTACTACGATTACAGCATGGAAGCACAACCTCAATATGCAAGGCTAACAGACGGAAAGCGCGTCTGGCCAGTGATTTCTAACGTAACCATGACGGGTCTGGATGGCACTCTTTGGATTGCCTACCAATGCTACGACACGCTGGGTAATATCTCTCTCTGCGCGCTGGAGTACAATGTATCGAGCGGCCGAACTATTCAGGTCGGGCTTGTAGATCGTAGCAGTCAGGGTGGTTCTCTTGGCGCGGTAGAATTCTTGAATAACACCCAAGGCGGACTCGTACTTGGGGCTCTCTTCGGAAATGGCTCGAAGTGGGGATGTTCCGGAGGCCCATGCGCTGTAGTATACAAGTTAGATTTGGGAAGCAGAACGTGGCGGAGGGTTGCTCAGCATTCCTTTGGAGGCAAGAACTATGCCGGGGCGCCCGGCATCGTCACCCAAAGTGGTGATGGCAAGCATTTACTATTTCAGTCCGTATTCTTGCCCACTGACACGCAATCAATAACGGTTTACGACTATTACCTTCCAACGGAGAAGTAAACCCTATGAAAGCTGCATCGGTTCCCAAGCAGCGCGTTTGCGCCCGAGCAACTTCCTTGTTAATGCGTTAGCGACAACGCGCAAACCATACTGCCATACCCTCACTCGCGCTGACAGTTGACCGACCGCTCTTCGCCAAAGCATAGCCTTCCTTGTAAACTGAAGGACGCCTGTCATCGCGCCGTATACCTCGAGCTGCGAGATGTGAAACTGATGATAGAAAAGGGACGCCAAATGCCGTTGGCCCTCGAGATCGGTTGCGAGATCGTAGTACGACCAGCCGCCAGCGTCGTAAAGGTCCAGCCAACGCCCAAGAGTGCTGATAGACACTGCATGCAGGTTCTTGAGCTCCTCGTCGGCCAGTCCAATTTGCACAGCCTCCCAAATCGCGAACGCTGCAAAAAGGTGCCCGTTTAGAATGTGACAGGGGTTCGGCGTTGCAACTTCCTCAAAGAACACACTTGAGCCGCGAATAAAAGATGCTCCCCCGCGCGCAACGTCCTTCCTTAAGGGGACCAATGCTTTCTCTGCCGCATTCTTTAGATCTTGATCTTGAGTTAGCACCCATGCTCGCATTAGTACTGATGCCGCTTCGCCTTGAGCCATCGCAGAGATCCACCCCGAGGCTGCAGAGTATTCGGGGTTCGGTTGTGTGTACGGATAGGAACCATCGTCACGCTGAGCTCGCTGTAAGTACCGAGCTTGCGCTAAGAACATAGGCTTAGCCTGTACGAAGCCTTCGCACAGGGCCTCGTGTTGGCTGAGTGCATATTGCGCGATATCTGCGGGCTTGTAGACGCCGCCTATCAAAAGCACGCCGTCCGAATCGAAGGATTCGGAGTCCCAACCCTCGCCCAGCGGCGGCCCCCCGGGAAACCAGGTAATGTAATAGGGTCCCGCGATCGTTGAAGGGCTCCGAAAGGGGCGGGTTAGGTCCCAGCTCGTTGGAAAAAGTTGCTGCAGGTAGCGAAAAATATTAGAATGGGCCATCGAGCCTGTCCCTAGACAAGAGAATCATCGATACGCTCATATAGCTTCCTAAGATTATCAAACTCAGGCTCAAAGCTAAAGCGACTTGAACTCTCCGCAGCATTAGCCGCAAGCGTTGCCCGCATTTCTGGATCAACCAGCAGCATGCGTAAAGCCTCTGCGTGTGCAGTTGGATCTGCTGGGGGCACCAAGATACCTGCTCGGGTGTCGGTCATGATTTCGCTAATCCGCCCGAGGTCGGTGGCCACTGTGGGAAGCCCAAATAGGAAATACTCAAAAAGTTTATTTGGCGCCCCACGCATATTGTTCGAATTTTGTTCTAAGGGAATGTACCCGACATCGGCATGCGCGATCCATCGCAAAGCTTCTCTATATGGAATGGGGCCAACTATTTCCACTCCGGCGGCTTTCGCTCGCGATTTCAGGCTTGCTCGTTCCGGAAGCGGGTATTCTGAGAGATCGACTTCGCCGAGATTGATAATTGGAGAATTGCACCCCATACTTCTTAATTTCTCAGCGGCGCCGACCACAACGTCGAAAGCTCGAAGCTTAGAGGCACCGCCAGTGTGAACCACATAGCTTTCTTCAAGGGGCCTGGGAGCGTTAAGAGCTTCACGTTTTTCCTCGCGATCTATGTACGGAAAGTTTTGAACTAAGGCGACCATGCATGTGTCCAGTAAGCGCGAGTAGTGTGTTAACATTTGAGGACTTACAACTACAACGCCAGCCAATTTTGGAATAACAAGCCGCTCCACGCGGCTGTAAAGATTTTGCATCAACCCACGCAGTGTACGTGGTATCCAACCAGACTCACCAATCTTTTCGTAGTAGAACTCATGAACGTCAAATACGACACTGCGACCTAAGAGCGAGGCAACGCCTCCTAACAGAAGCAACTCTGGATCGTGCACGTGTATAATGTCAGCTGGGGACATGGCATATCGGATTGCGCGAAGGTTCCTCATAAGCCGGCCCATCCTAGAACCACCATATTCTCCGAGCGGCGCAAGTTGCACGCCTTCGACGAATTGTGCTGACTTGACGGTGGTGGCGAGGCGGACGTTGAAGCCAGCTCTTGCAAGTGCGCGACACTCTTTGTAAAAAATGCGCGTATCGAAGGGTCTGTGGACAGTTGAAATATGTGTGATTCGCCTCTTCATTACCAAATGTGTGTGCGATGAGGCTACTTGTCGTTCCAAACAATTTCCCGTCGCCAATCAGACCCAGCGAGGGAGTCTTTGTCCTCAATCAGCTCAAGGAGCTCCGCAGACTAGGTTTCGACATATCGATTCTTCGAATCGTGCCCTCAAGTCTTTCGGTTCTGAGGGGTTGGAAAGTCTACCGACGGATCCCAAACGAATACCAGGTCGATGGATTTCAGATTCAAACCTTGCGCGCATTTCAGCTCCCGCGAAACCTTGGAATGGAATATCAGCACCATCAGCTGTTCGAATCCATAGCTGAGCAAATACGCCGCTACCGGCCACAGATCATACATGCCCACGGCCTGCTGCCTTCCGGAGATCTCGTCGCCAAGCACGGCGTTCCAACCGTAGTGACTGCTCACGGCAGCGACGCTTATGACTTACCATGGCGGCGCCCCGGGCTGACGAGAGCAGCAAAAAGAGCAGTCCTCGGCGCTAGTGCGCTTACAGCCGTGAGCGGTTATGTCGCTAACCAGTTGCACCGCATGGGAGCTTCTTCGGTTGCTGTAATTTTTAATGGTGCGGATGCCTCGCTCTTTAAGAGTCGACCGCTCGAACGGGCGCGCGCTGAGCTCGGTGAACCCGACGCACCGAGCGTTGTCTACGTAGGGCACTTGATGACGGAAAAGGGGATCTACGACCTGGCAAAGGCCCTGGAAAAACTGTCTGATATTAGGCCCAGGTTGTTGTTGGTTGGGGACGGCCCGGAAAGAAACCGTCTCGAACGAAACTTGGCAGAATCGGGGGTAAACTACAAGTTCTTCGGCGCCCTGCCGCATGAATCGCTCCCCATTCTCTATCAGGCGGCTAGTGTTGTGTGCCTTCCGAGCCACCGCGAAGGCTTACCAGCCGTAATATGTGAGGCTATGTTATGTGGGAAGGTGGTCGTCGCGTCTCGAGTCGGTGGTATACCGGAAGTCGTACACGACGGCGAGACTGGTTACACGGTGCCGGCGCACGATCCGCTTCAGCTAAGCTTTGCTCTTCGAGAGGTGCTCACAAACCCAGCTAAGCGACGGACCCTGGAAGCAGCTGCGAAAAGATTTGCCGACAGCAAGCTAACGTGGGCTGCAAACGCGCGGGCGTACGAACAAATCTACCGCCAACTGGTCCCGTAGGGAAACTTCCCAAAGTATTGGAGTCCAGAGAGTCCTTTTAGTTTCGCTCATGCGTGCGTGACGGCCCTCGTATTGGCGTTTGTGTGCGCCCCGCCATTGTTAAGCCAATCAATCCGATCTAAGGTGTTAAATAGGCGGCGATGCTATCGCAGCCGATGGCGATTCTCTTTTTCGGAGTGTGTGATGCGGATTTTCTTGGCAATAGCCATGTTTACGACGTTGGTAGCTTGTTCGAGTGGTTCAGCTGGAATCACCCCCGCAGGATCAGAGGTGAACCCGGGGGCGATGACAGTCACGACCAACTCGTCCGTTAGTATCCAGGGCATTGTGACGGGGAAGACAGCGACGGGATTCGACGCAAATACAGGATATCCGCATGGTGTCGTTCCGGTGGTTACTTCTCAAAGTACCGTTTTTTCGCCCAATCAGTCGATCGTAGTTAGAGGCTCAACTCTCGTCATCAAAGGAACTTGGAATTCGAATCGAACCTTTCAGGCAACCTCAGTCAGCCTGAATGGCACTGCTAGCACTGCTGCACATGTGTTGACGTTTGCCTTTCTTGGTGGTTATTACGGAACGCATAATATCTCATGGTCTCAGGCGGCGCCGTTCCTTACTTGGGCGTCGACGCAAAACCCCGACGCATCTGCGATTCATGCGGTTGGTATTAAGACGACTTTTTACTCTAACCCGACGCGCGTCCAAGCCAATGATCCGCTGTATGCCAGCCCGGAGGCTGCGTTTGCACACGATTGCAGCGGTCAGCGCATCACAGATTCATACAAGAACAAGATAACCCAGTATGTCATGGACCCGTCAACATCGGCGCTGCGGAATAGCTTTCTTTCCATGGTCGTGCAACCGACGATCGCGGCGGGGACGTTTGATGCAATTTACGAAGACAACGCTGGGCCGTTGTCGGAATATGGGCCGACATATTTCAAGCCTGGATATCCTTGCAACTATAGCGATGCCAGCTGGGTTTCAAACGATGCCGGCCTGGAAGGTAGCCTGCCCCTGCCGGTGATTTTCAATGGGCTCTCAGGTCTCAACCCGTATGGCGGGTATGGGATAAGTCTCTCCACTGGCCTCTTCCAAAACGCGAGCACCATGGGAGGTGTCTACGAGCATTGCTATACTCAGGATTCATCTTCAGAGCCCAAGGAATTCGGGAACTTATGGCAAGCGGTTGAGAACACAGAAATCTCCGTAGCACAACAAGCCAGGGATTTTGTCTGCAACCCCACGGATAGGTACGCACCGGCGGGTTCAAGCCGTCAGATCGATGAGCGGCTCTACTCGTATGCGAGCTTCCTGCTCACATACGACGTCAACACCAGTACGCTGTGGGACAAATACCCTACGGGTGCTAGCGGCTTCCCGGTGAACCCTGAATCCCAGCTCGTCGTCCTCAATCCCCTCATAGCAACGCCGTCGGATATCAGTGGCCTGAAACAATCGACCGGTGTTTATGCTCGCGAATATGGGGCGTGCTCGCTCGGTGGTGTTTCCGTGGGAGCTTGCGCCGTCGTAGTCAATCCAGACTACAACCACGCACACACAATTCCGGAGACTACGTATCATCATTCGCTAGTATTGCAGGGAGAGGGCGTCCTGGACGGCGGCACGGCCTCTTTTTCTGGCCCAGCCCTTTCGCAGCTTGGCCCAACAGAAGGCGCTATCTTATCGCCGTGACCGGAGGGGGGGTCAAGCAACCAAGGGCTCTATTAACCCTAGACAGATGCGACGTGAGCTGAGTATACTATGGAGCGTTGACTGAGGCGGGGGCCGTTTCCATCTCTTGTGCATCGGGAGGGAGGGAGGAAACGACCGCCGGGAAAAGTCACGCATTGCAACGGCAGTAAGGATCCTTAGGATTCCTTGACTGAGCAGTCGCGCCGAGTTTGCTCATTGCAGCAAAGCGGGGGAACCAATTTCGGGGTGAGTCGCAAGAAGTTGCGAGGCGCCATCTTTCGGCGCCAACCCGTCAGCTAACCTCGCAGGCGTTTGAAAGAAGGGTCATATGCGCCGCACCCAGTGTGGACTACGTTATGTAGTATCCTTAGTAGGTCTGTCCATCGCATTTTCGTTGTCTAGTTGCTCTTCAGGTGGCATAGCATCACCGAACGCCGGCGGTCCCCCCCTTTTATCAGTTCCCCCTCCCTCGCAACAAGTTCTACCGGCAAAATCTTCGAGCACAACCCCTCTTGACGGTCCAATAACTGGAGTCGTTTCCTACGGCTTCTTAATGCAAACCCGCTCTCCGCATGGTGTCGTTCCGATCATTATCGAGAAGGGAGCGACCATTGACTACAATGGCCATCAGATTTCCGTGGGCACTGATGCCACTGTTAGCGGTACGTGGAACGCGGACGGGAAATTTGCAGCGACAAACATTGTCCTAAGTGGGCCTGGCAGCAGCGCCACGAAGCACGTTTTGACGTACGGATACCTGGGTGGATACTTTGGAACCCATAAGATTACCTGGTCACAAGCAGCTCCATATTTGACTTGGGCATCCACGATTGGGTCAGACTCCACCGCTATCCACGCCGTCGGCATCAAAACGATCTTTTACTCGGATCCGAACAGGGTACAAAGTAATGATCCACTCTTTGCCAGCCCGGAGTCGGCTTTCAGCCACGATTGCGCAGGACACCGGGTCACACACCAATACAAAGACATCACACAGTATGTGATGAACCCCGGGTCTTCCGCCCTTCGTACGAGCTTTGCCAGCTTAGTCGTCACACCGACGATCGCAAGCGGCACGTATGACGCTATCTATGAAGACAATGCGGGCCCTCTGTCAGAATACAATCTCAATTCTTTTTCTTCCACGCCTTGCAACTATAGCGATGGGTCCTGGGTCGGCGCGGATTCCGGGCTGGAAAACTCTCTGGCTCTTCCCGTGATTTTTAATGGGCTTTCCGGCCTGAACCCGTACGGGGGTTTTGGTATTAGTTTATCCACAGGGTTATTTGCGGATTCAAACACAATGGGAGGCAACTACGAACACTGCTATACTCAAGACTCCAGCAGCTCCCCTAAGTATTATGGAGCGCTTTGGGAGGCTGTTGAGAACACGGAGATCTACGTGGCGCAACAAGGTCGGAAATTTATTTGCAACCCGACGGATGACTACGCGCCCGCGGGTTCATCGCGACAGATTTCTGATCGGCTGTACTCCTATGCGAGCTTTCTCCTCACATATGACCTGAAGACGAGCATAATGTGGGCACGCTATCCCGCCGCTGCTAGTGGCTTCACGGTGAATCCAGAGGAACAGCTAGTCGTAGAAAATCCCGTCAATTCGACGCCAACCAATATTAGTGGGCTTCAAGTTTCGTCGGGAGTGTATGCGCGCCAATATAATGATTGTTACATAGCGGGAGCATCCGTTGGCAGTTGCGCTGTTGTAGTAAACTCGGACAATGCTTCGCATTCTTTCCCTTACTCGAAATATCACCACACACTGGTGCTGTCGGGAAGCAGCATACTGGATGGAGGTACGATTTCGACAAATGGTGCCGCTCCTAAAACACTAGCCCCGATGACTGGAGCAATCGCGTTCCTGTAATCCGTACGTGGCGGTTTAGGAAGTCGTTTTGACGAACGGGATTAGATCGATATATGGTCTTATGTCATCGCGACCAAACTTGAAGAGATCCTTCAAAGATATTCCTGTATCGCGGATAAACAGGAACATGTTAACAAGGAAAGCTGCGGTATATGAAACTGAAGTAGCGAGTGCTCCAGCGACAATTCCAAGGTAACCAATAGTAGCTATGGTCATGAGAGCACAAATTAGCGTCGAGAGAGTTGATATCGCTAGAGGTAACCCGGGACGGCCTCGATGCTGCGTAAAAAATCCGTTGAAAAAGGGATTCATGCTATAGGCAACTATACCGGGAAGAAGGACTCTTACAGCAGGAACAGCTCCCGCGAATGCTTTGCCATATACCAGCGTTATTCCGAACGGTGCGACAAAATAAAGGAGTACACACGCGGCTGACACCATTAGCAGCGAGTGGCGGACGCATTTCGCGGTAATATAAATGGCATCTTTGGTAGTCCCGGAATTAATTCGCCTGAACGCGGAGACTCCCAAAGGCCTGCTTAGTTGCCACATTAGCTCACCTGCGCCGATAGCAATAGAATATACGCCAAGAGCTTTCGCTCCCAACATGAAGAGAACTATGAAAACGTCAATTCTGAAGTTGAGGAGCGAGACCACAGCATTGGCGCTCACCCTACCTCCAAAAAAGAGCTGCTCCCTAACAAGGGACCTATAGTTTTCACCCGCGTTTCTGAAGTAGGGCCTCAACATCACAACAGAATAAACGGCCGAGCATGCGACTGCTAATACCCATAATGCCAAGGCTGTGGCAATGCCTCCGTGGATGAGAAAATACGTGGCGCTCAAAGCTGCAAGGAATCCAAATGGTGTGATGAAGGATTGAATGTTGCAGGTAGTCACCTTGCCGTCAGCCAGAAAGAAGCCCAGAGCTATCTGAGCAAGGAACGCGAACGGAGCTGCTATCGCAACAGCAATCAACACCCGTTGCCCAGGCACAAAGAGTGCAATACCAAGTAAAACGGACGATATGACGATCGTCGCCCAGGCGAGAACCACAAGAGTAGCTCTAAGGACGCTGCCACTTGGACGTTTCCGCCTGCCATATTGCCAAGAAACGGCTGCGGATTGCCCTGATCCTATGGTTTGAAGGACGCTAAGCAATGTCCCAACGTAGGTGAATAAACCCTTTCCGTAGGGTCCAAGCGCGCGAGCCAGTAAGATACCAGTAAGAACGCCAGCGGACTGCGTGGCGATCCTTGCAAAGAATGTTTGTATGCTTTTCTGAGCTATTTCGCTCATACGCCTAACAAGTCGGGGTTAGACGGCGCGGTGAAATAGGAACTCAACTCCAGTTTTTAACAAGACTGTGAGGTCGAGGTAAATCGACCAATGTTCAACGTAGAACAAATCGTAAGCTATGACCTGGTGAATGTCCTCGGGTGAAAGATTCCTCTTCATATTTACCTGCGCCCACCCGGTTATTCCCGGTAGTGCAAGCCTGCGTCGGGCATACGAAGGAATCGTTTCGGCGAATTGTCGTTCAAATTCAATCATTTCTGGTCGTGGCCCAACGAGCGACATGTCACCCTTCAACACGTTGAACAGTTGTGGCAACTCATCAAGGCTTGTGCGTCTCAAAAAAGCACCACTTCGAGTGATCCTGGCATCATTTTGGACAGCCCATTGCGAATCTGCATCCACTTTCATAGTTCTAAACTTCAAAATGTGAAAGATCCGACCATTTCTTCCGACTCGGGCCTGCCGAAATAGGACTGGGCGGCCGGAATCGGTGTAGACGGTAAGAGCAACCACCAACATTACTGGCGCCGCCACCAACAAGACACATGTTGCGACGAAGATGTCTAAAAATCTCTTCAAAAGGACCGACTCGACGGTGCAAAGCGATAGTTTTGTCGGAACAAGCACATTCTGGAGGCCAAGGCAGTCGCGTTCAACGGAGTAAGCTCCGAAAGTAACATTCGGCACGGCCAAATAAACGCGCACACCTGCACTTTCGCCGAGGGTAAACACTTGCTCTGCATCTGCCTGGAACTCGCTCCCGGCAAGGATCATTCGGTCGCACCCCCACCTTGTTGAAAAGTCGATCAGCAGGCTTTGAAGCTGGCTCTTGTCGTCTTTTGCTTGTAATCGTATTAGATTAGTGTCAAGGGTTAAGACTTCAACCCCATGATTTTCGATGATGCGAAGGTTCTTGCGCACGAGATCAATAGAATCCGCAGAGCCCGCAACCAAGAGCCGAGCAGATCTGCCGGCACCCACCATGCCCCAGAAGGCAAGAATTGAGCGAGAACCCGCGACCATGGGAATGGAAATCGCGGCTGCCGTGAACAGCAACAATTTGAGGGAACCTAGAAGGGGAAGAAAGGTCGCAATGATCTGCTGGGCTAGAGCCACGATGATCAGCGCCATAGCCGCGAAGTAGAAGTCGTCTTTGGCCGACTCAGCGAGAGTATGCCTGTACAAACCCAACAAATAAAACCCAGCGACGACGGTAGCGATCCAAATGCCGGCGGCATAGATTGAACCGACCGAATGATTGTGACCGAACAGGGGATGGACTAATAGTCGCGCCAGCCAAAATGATCCTAAAAGCATTGCGACGTCAGCACCAAACAAAGTAATCGCACCAGTCAGGGTATACTGGAGTGGGAGCTGCAACGCAGCTGCACTTGTCAGCCTGAACCCTAGGGAATGATGCGGCATGCGAGAATCCATATAGGTGTTGAACTTTCGTCCTTGATCGGCTTCTCGTTGCGGCTTAAGCTTTGGGCTTGGGGTTCGAAAGGCCCATAAACCACACAAAAATAAGGAACCAGCGAGCCATCAGAGCCTGAGTCCGGACGGTATGTATCCCCAAGCGGTATGGAGCTCCTTATCTTCTTGCTTGCCCGTGAGTCCAGGACTAGTTCGCTGCTTCGATGATACGCAGAGCTGCGGTTATAGGCTTTGACCATCACGTATCGGCGTTCTGCAAAAATGTCAACAGCCGTGAGGCTGGTTGGCGATTTCGCGGGTACCCGAACAGCCAATCCGGCATCCTTAGAGCCCTGTTTTCCCTGCGATCCTCAGATGCCCTAATCGCATTCGGAGGTCCCGCTCCTCACCGGATCCTTGTCGAAGCAGCGCGCAAGTTGCACGTTCCAATATTTGTCATATGGGCGGGTTCAGATGTTAGCAAAGCTATCCAGAGTCCCCTCGCCATGTCACACATGCAACGTGATCCGTTTGTGCACATAGCTATTGCTCCATGGCTGGTAAGCGAGTTGTCTACCGTTGGCATTTCGGCAGATTTCATTCGAGTTATTGGCGTAAAACCTCAAGAGGGCGCGACCATTACACGTCAGGTCAAACGCGTTATTACTTACCTCCCGGCGCCGCGCCGCGACTTCTACGGTCGAAAGCACGTATACGAAGTAGCACGGTCGCTGCCTCATTGGGAATTTGTCTGTCTTGGCCCAGGGGGCAAGGACATCGACGCCCCACCAAACATCGTTTTTACCGGATGGGTATCGAACGTAAATTCCTTCTTGGACAAAAGTACGGTTTTGCTCAGAGTGCCAGAACACGATGGCATGTCGTTAATCGTTCTCGAGGCGCTCTCGCGCGGGCGCTACGTCTGTTGGAACCACCCTTTACCTGGCGTGCGTCTGGTTAATAAACCAGACGAGACAACCCAATTCCTGTTATCTCTCGAAGATAAGATCGACGCGAACCAATTGGATATCAACCGGCCAGGCCTGGAGTTCATATCCAGAGATTACGAGGCGAACAAAGTTGTCGACTCTTTCTTGGAGTACCTAGGGCGAAAGCTGTCGCGGACCAATCGCAGTTCACGGACTAAGCGCGTGGCAATATCCGGATTGGATCTCTTTGGAATAGAGATTGCCAACATAAATGACAATATGGACTCTTGTTGGCAGGCTGAGGTGTTGCAGTTTCAGACCCGCTACGACATTGTCCGCTCAATGCTCGTTTTAGCTGGCTCCGATGTTTGGTACACGATCGGTAGCGCCCTTGTGAGCCCCTGGCTGATTCGAGTAGCAAGAGTTTTTCGAAAACCACGCATCATGCATTGGGTGGGCTCTGACATTGAACTTGCTTCAAAAAGAGCAGACATTCTAAAGGAAGTCAAAGCCACAACGTTGCTTCACCTTACTGAGGTTGACTGGGAGGTGAAAGAGCTGAAGTCGATAGGCATCGAATCGAAGATAGCTCCGCTTCCCCCGCGAAAATTTGGAGAGAAATGGGCGGCTCTCCCGCCGCTTCCGCCCGTCTTAACATTGCTTTTTTACCTGCCGCAGTCGCGGACAGAGTTCTACGGTAAACGAGATTTTGAACGTTTGATTGCGTATTTTAGCAATCGAAATGTTCATTTCTTGATTGTTGGCGGAGGCCAGATCAGCGTGGCGGATGACTCCTCCGTGCAAAACCTTGGTTGGCAGTTTTCACTTGGCGAGATTTATGCCAAGTCCACAGCGCTCGTTCGACTCACTTCTCACGATGGTCTTTCGCTAATGGTCTTGGAGGCCCTCACGTTCGGCAGACATGTCCTTTGGACTAAAAAGTTCGACTTCGTGGAGTATGTTCCCGACTTCGCTTCCCTGATAGAATCGGTGGAAAGGCTGCTCGACCTTCAAGAATCAAGAAAGTTGGCTCCTAGGCAGGATGCTGCAAGCTTTGTTAGACGCAGGTATGATCGAGAACATTGCGTGAGAGAAATCATCGCAGCCTGGGACTCAGTGTCTAAAGAGAAGGACCACCATGGGCCCACCGATCAGACCTAGGAACTGCGTATTGAAACACGGTCTCTAGGAGCTGATTCTGTCCAGGGCCTCAGCGAAGGCGTGAACCATGTGATGACTGCTGTACCGCTCGACGGCCGAATAAGGCAGATTCCGAGGCGTTCCGCGTTCATGGGCTACGATAAGGCTTAAGATGGTTTCAGCCAGCGGGGCGATTTCCGTGTACCGGGCGCCAGTGCTTGTATCGTGAAGCAGGTCATCAACAACGCTCTGTTTCGGACCTCCAATTGCTAATATCGGGCGTCTAGCCCCTAGATATTCAAAAAGTTTACCGGTGTACACCCCGGCCTCAGAGGGATGATCATAGAAAAAAACGATTAAGCCGTCAGCTCTACGTTCTGCCGCCAGTATTTCGGCGCGAGATACAGTGCCCTTTAGTGAAATTATTGTTTGGAGCCCGTACTCATTGATCAAGCGGGTAAGCCATTCAGCTCTGTCGCCGTAAATATCGATCGCCAACTGCGTTGGCTGTATACGGCCGTTGTTCAGGAGCGAGGCCACAGCCTTGAGAAGAAGAGTGGGGTCTCTTCTCCCGGCATAAAACTGACCAGCATACATTAGCGTACACTTAGGTTCTGTCTCAAAAGGGATATTGTCCCACTCTCGCTCATCGAAAGCATTTGGGATCGATGTCACGGATTTTCCAGGAAACCGCTCGCGTAAGAGTTCGGCAAGTGGCTCTGACACCGTCGTTAAAGCTGACGCTCTGGACAGCGTAAAACCCTCGAGCGCGCGATCGCTCCAAGCGCGCCATGGTCCCTGCACCAGGTTGTGGTTTTGGCTCCAAAGGTCTCTTAGATCTGCTAACCAGGGGATGCCGCGTTGAGACGCCCTTGCTATAAAGTGACAAGTTACCGGTAGCGATGAAGACAGAATTGCACTGATTCTTTCAGTTCTTAGCAATCGGCGAACTGCGGAAACGCCGTAAGGAAACCAGCCCACCTGAGCGTCAGGATAGTTTGTAATAAGGTAGGCAAAATCAACAAGCCGGTGTCGAAGGCTGCTAGGTGCTCCATACGTATTAACTGGCAATCCGAGCTGTTGATGCGCAGTCTTGTTGTGAACACCAAACAATTTTCGCAGCGCTTTTCGAAAATCAAACATCGGGGTTAAGGTGTAACTAGGGTCTAGTGTGGCGGCGATAGGTTCAAAGGTTGGAGTGACTACTCGTACGCGCCATCCGAATTCTGACAAACCTTCAATCAGCTGACGGATCCGGGTGGTTGCGATTCCAGTTCGCGGAGGCACATAATACGCGATCAGTAAGACAGTTTTCATGCTAATTTGAGGGTCGATGGACGTCCCAATGAATCGGAACGCGTCGCTTTCTTAGTCCGACAGCCCGGATTGCACGAGTGGAGTGCTTGGCACCTTGGCCAAGACATCTTGTCCAGAAAGCCGTGGCATTCCATCGGACGCGTAGAGATACGTTAGCCCAAACGCGTCAAGGATTTCAAAGGCCCTTTGGACGGCCTGTTGATCAATGTGTTGTCTCCATAAGGTCACAGGGTCTTGGCCGAGGTCGATGGCACTGGCACCTTTCCGTATCTGGCTTGATGGCTTACTTAGTTGCTGCAGCATCCGCTTGGATGAATTCAACTGAAGGTAGCTACATAGCCGATCTATCTCGGTTCTAGGTTCGATGCATAGATGCTCGTAAAAAATCACAAGCGAGTTCTTTGAGAGCGTGCGCAGTGGGAGGAGGGTTTCGATGCACCATATCGCAACTTGGCGCTCGAAATCTGTCCGCGCGGTTCTTATTGTTGGAATGAACGGTGTGAGCCAGTCCTCGATAAGTTGATTCTGGGAAAGAATATCCTCTAATTCGAACTGCGTTGGCCTCTTGTTGAACAAACGAGACGCAGCAACTGCACAGGGATGGCGGATGATCGTTACTATCGGAATTTGAGGAAAGTGTGCCTGTATCCAGCCTACTAACAGGCCCAGGCGAATGTCCTTAACCAATCTACGAGAGCAAAATAGGCGTCGATTATATTGGTCGCACCAATCGTTACGAATCCTGCCGGACAGCGCTAGGGCTGTAGGGTGCAGATAGCGAGGATCATCGTTCTCCGGCCGGAGATACTGGCGGTTTCTAAATTGGGCAAATTCCTTGACCCTATGCGGATGGAAGGGTTCAAAAACATAGCGAAAAGTGTTGTCAGCATTTATCAACTCGGCAAGCCAGGTTGTACCTCCTCGTCCACTTCCGATTAGGAGGATAGTATTCTTGAATTCATGGTTTTGCTCAATAAAAATGGCTCCCCGTTTCGCGCTTGTGAAACGACGAAAAGATACGAGGGTGCTGAGGATCCGTTGCTCAACACGCTTTTTGAGTGGGCCCACCGCCATCGTCTGCTTGTTCCCGATGCAACACAGAACTCATCCAATCGTCGCATTGAAGCCCGTAGGACCTTTGTACTTTTCCTCGATCATAGTCGACCGCCGAGGCAGTCGGCGTGGCAGCGCGTGGCTAACTTCCCAAGTCGGGCCACCATTGCGAATCGTGGGAACTAACGTATCGACGCCCAGCCGCTCTTTCCCAAGGACGTGCGGCGATCAACGCAGACATGACGGCGCGGGTCGCTGGAGATTTATTGAGCGTGTAGAAGTGAATTGCCGGCACCCCGGCGCTAAGCAAGTCGACGCATTGGAGAGTGGCATAAGCGACACCAAGATCGAGGACGGCTTCCGGTTCAGCTTGCCTTGCCTCTAACGCCTTTCTGAGTTCAAGCGGGATAGAAGCGCCGCAAAGGCGCGTGAATCTTTCTATTTGAGCGGCGTTCGTGATCGGCATAATTCCCGGAATGATCGGAACCTCAATTCCGGCACGCCTCGCGCGATGCACGAAGTCGTAAAAAACTGCATTGTCAAAAAATAGCTGTGTTATTAGGAACTGAGCACCAGTCGCTACCTTCAGTCCCAAGTACTTGAGATCGCTGACTGCACTCTCAGCTTCAGGGTGTGTCTCCGGATAGCACGCCGCGCCAACGCAGAAGTCGAACTCTGCGTCAATGAGTTCTAGAAGGTCGGACGCGTGTTGCAACCCTCCACGAGTGGGTGAAAAAGTCCGTTGACCCTGTGGAGGATCGCCGCGTAATGCAAGCACGTTATCAATCTTTGCTCCGGCCAACTCCCGGAGAACTGCCTGCAGTTCGCTTCTGGTCGCACCTACACACGTGAGATGGGCCATTGTTTCTAAGTCCAGATCACCTTTTATGGCTTTCGTCACTTCAATGGTTCGTGCGCGCGTCGTGCCTCCGGCTCCATAGGTAACCGAAACAAATGCCGGATCTAAAGAACGCAAGGCGGCAGCCGTTGCCATGAGCGTCTTCACCCCTTCATCATCCTTAGGGGGAAAGAACTCAAATGAGAAACACGGGTGTCTCGAGGCCAAGATATCGATGATCTTCACGTAGCTGCCGCAGATTACTAGATCTGCCAGGTTGAAGGGGGCAGTTGCACGTTTAGTTTGTAATCCGAGTAAAGCACGTGCTTCAGGAGCGTACCGTTGGCATCGAACTGCGAGCCCTCGAGCGGTAGACCATTGGGTTGGAAGACATCAACTTCTTTGACGACGTCCGCGTCCGGCGGCGGATAGTGGACCTGCGCCGTGACCACGCTATTAGCGCCCTGCAAGGTCACCTTCATGGTCGCCGGATCGAGCTCGCGGGCGTGCTGCACGAGCCACCCGATGTTTACCTCGTCGATTGTCGCACCCCGGAGACTGGTCGCCAGGCGATTGTGAATGTCCACGTTGAGCTTGACAAAGGAGAGGATGCCGCCCTCGTGACCCCTCACACGATCGCCGCCCTCCCAGATCGCGACGCTTCCTTTGTCGTCCCCAGCCACCACTTCCGCGCGAGTCATGAGGGGCTTTTGAAAAAAAATATGATACACGCGATTCTGCGTTTTGTTGTTTTTGGCCTCATGGACATACCATGTGCATGTATACGTCTGCAGTCTGTTCCACGCCGACTCGAGGCGGCCGATGACCTCTTGCGGTGTCTGCTGCGCCGGAGTTGACGAACTGGTGAGGCATGCAGCACACAAGACGATCCAAGGCAAGCGTGTTGATTTCATGGATGGCTCGAAGGGCGAGTGGGGACGGCGCCCAAGCTCAGCATGCTTTCACCCTCTTTGGATGTGGAAACGCCAATCATGACGTCCGTTTCCGTCTGGCCCAACACGTATTCGATGGCTTGCCCCATCGGCGCTCCGGCATAGCGATGCTCCCGGTACGTACCCATGACAATGAGGGAGGCATTCTCCTCGCGTGCCGTCGCTATGACGGCGGGGCCGGTTTGACGATCTCTGATCGTCCGCGTCACGATTTCCACGCCCATCTTGCGACCGATCTCCTCCGCAGCGGTGAGCACTTCGAGCGCCTCCCGCTCCTCTTGGGGGAGCTCCGCGTCGATCGGCAACGTGTAGGGGACCTCGATAACATAGATGGCGACGAGTTGGGCTTGGCGGCCCTTGGCCATCCGCGAGGCTAAAGCCATGAGCACTTCGGAGTGGATGTGCCGCGAAAAGACAATGAGGATGACGCCCGTGATCTCTTTGGCTTGCTCGGCAGCGTGAGCAGCGATAATCTCCGTACGGCTCGTCGGACCGTGCAGCATCCTATATAACGTCGAAGTGACAGCCCCAATGAGCAGTAGAGCGATGATGCCCCCAACCGGATCGATGCTCACCATCTTTAGGGCCTCGCACTCCTGAGGACTCGCAGGTAGATGCCGCCCCTCCACAAACCAGCGATCACAAAGACCGAGGCAATCGCCAGCGGCAGGCACATTGCGACGGTGAACGGTCCCATGGCCAAGAGACGGACGCCCATGACTACTCCGAGGACGGCGATAGCATACGAAGTCACGATCTTAAATCGCAACCTCGCCGGCCCACTCATGATGCTGGGTTCTGGGGGCTTTGCTGCGGCTCCTCGACTAGGCGGTTGACTTCAAGGAATCCAGCGAGTGGAGGTTCCCTTCGGCCTCCTTGACATCCGCCGTAAGATGTTTTTCCTTCAATACCGGAAGCGCTTTGGTGAGATATTCCCGCGCAGCGTTCACTTCACTCGGCAGCACGACTCCGGTCGCTTTCATTTTTGCGCAATACATGCCGCCGAGGCGCGCATACGTCCGAGCCAGCTCCGACGGATGACGCAGCGGCGTGAGCATGCCGACGGCAGCGGCATAGTGATCTTCGGCCTCGCGCCACTGCTGCTTGCGGGCGCACATCATGCCTTGCATGACGCGGGTCAACGCAGCGGTGAACGTCTTGCTCGTGACGAGATCGCTCTTGAGATAGCCCCCGGTCGAGGGATCGATCGACAGTATCGTCGTTTCGTTGCCCGTCTTTGGCTTTGCGCTGGCAATCGGAGCCTCCGCGATTGACGCATCGAGCTCGGCTTTTTCTTGGCGTGCTTCTTTAGGGGACTTGGTTACGGCAGCTTTGCTGAGCGCGACCTGTACGGCGCGAAGATCGGCGATGAGCGTCGCGGCGTCGGAATATCGGCGCGATGGCTCTTTCTCGAGCAAACGCATGATGATGCGGTCCAAAGCGGGCGTGATGAGCGCGTTGAGAAGCCGTGGCGGTTTGGGGCGATCGTTCACGTGGGCATACATCACAGCGACGAGATCACCGGACTCGTGCGGGAATGGCAGCGCTCCGCATAGCAACTCATACATGAGCACTCCAACCGAATAGAGATCGCTCGAGCGGTCGCCCGATTTCCCGAGGAAACGTTCTGGCGGAAGATAGGCAATGGTCCCGACGATCTCGCCGCTCTGCGTCAGATTGGACATGTCGCTCATCCGTCGCGCCAAGCCAAAATCCATCACCTTAAGGGTCCGGTCTTGGGCGATCATGAGATTGCCCGGCTTGATATCTCGATGGATGATGCCCTGGCCGTGCGCATACTGCAAAGCCTCAAGCAGCTGAATCGTCAAAGAAATCGCCTCGTCGAATGAGATCTTGGTGCGGTCGATTTCGCGCAGCGTTGTGCCTTTGACAAATTCGAGAATAATGTAGGATAGATGCCGATCGACCCCTACGTCGTACACCGCGACGATATGGGGATGATTGAGCCGTGCCATCGACTGCGCCTCGAGCAAGAACCGCCGACAGACCTCGTCGGAGCGCTCGGTCAAGACCTTGACGGCGACTTCGCGTTCGAGCACGTGGTCGACGCCACGAAAGACCTCGGCCATACCGCCTTTACCGATTCGCTCAACGATACGGTACCGGTTGGCCAGGACGGAATCAACTTCTATCCTAGAATCTGCAGGCATGGCTTTACTTATTTTATCGGCAGGAGCGCATCCTGGAGCACAGCGTCGGGCTGGGTCAAGGGAAGCGGCTCAGGCCCGTAGAGGCGCGAGAGACCGAAGGCGTCGACTAGCCGCATGGCACGTTGCACCTGTGCCGGAGTCACGTAACGCTTCCAAAAGGAAACGGGATCTTGGCCCAAGAGCACGGCGCTGGTGAAATTCTTGTTGTTGGTCCGGACTTGGGAAGACGGGTGTGCGGTGCGCAGCATCATGGATTCTGGATTGTCGAGACTCAGAAACTGGGCTATGCGCTTGACTTGTTCTTCCGGCTGGGTGCAGAGATCCTCATAGAAAATGACCAGGGCGTCTCCTTGCTTCAATTCGCGCCAGGGTACGTAGTTCTCCACACACCATACGGCAACGTGGCGTTCGAACTCATCCTGCGCGTCTTGCAAGAGATTAACAAAAGGAGCCAGATGATCAGCGACGAGCTCGGGTTGGGAAAGAAGGTCCGCGATATCGTGGGCGCCTTTCCACGTACCGGTGAGACGGGAGTGTGCGACCGCGCACGGATGCCGGATGATCCAGACCAAAGGCACCTCGGGAAAGTGCACGTTGATCCATTTCAAGAGGTTGTTCAGCCGGACTTCCTTGATGATCCGCCGGCTGCAAAAAAAACGCGTGTTGAACTGATCCGAGTAGTAGCTACGCGTTCTCCCTTCAAGCACATAGCGCATTGGCTTCACAAACCGCGGCTCGCTGTCGGTGACTCGCAAGTATTGGCGGTCCTTGAAATGGTGGCAGGCAGCGCTATGTAACGGTCGCACCGGCTCGAAGATATCTCGAAAGTCATTGTCCGCGTTGATGATTTCGGCAAGCCAGGTCGTGCCGCCGCGACCGCTTCCCGCCACGAGAATCGTATTCTTAAGGTCGTGGTTGAGATCGATGTAAAGATCGGCTCGAAATTTCTTGTAGAGTTGGACCGATCGATCTTTGACGTAGGCCGGAAGTCGCGTAACCCGCTTGAGGAATCTGCGCACCCCTAGAGCATCTCCGTTATGAGAAGCACGACTTCAGGTGAGTGATGCCAGCTCTCCCTTTCGATCGCATGATGGCGATCACGTCAAAACGGATGCGATGAAAGACCCGACCGCTATACACCAGATACACCTGGGCTGCTTTCTTCACGCGACTCTGTTTGAGCGCCGTCACCGCTTCGATGGCGGATCCGCGCGCCAGCGAACCGCGTTCTTTGACCTCGACAAATACCAACGTGCTTCCATCCAAGGCGATGATGTCGACCTCGCCGCTCGGACACCGAAAATTGCGTTCGAGGATGTGATAGCCGCGATTGCTGAGATAAGCGGCGGCGCTGCGCTCCCCCTCCGTTCCCCGGTGGGCGACCGCGCGCACAGTTGCGCGCCCCATCAAAGAGCTGCGCTGTCCAAGAGAAAATCGAATGTGGGTGAAAGGACTGGCGCAAAGGTGCGCCGGTGGATGGGACTCGGACCCACCTTCGCGAGAACCGTGAGGTGCTCGCGCGTGGCATAGCCCTTGTGCTGCGCGAATCCGTACTCGGGATATATCGTGTCATACTGATCCATCCAGCGGTCGCGAAAAACCTTGGCAATGATACTCGCAGCTGCGATGGCGGCAGATTTCGCATCGCCATCGATGATCGGTTGTTGGGGATAGGCACACTGGGGTATGTTCACGGCATCTACCAACACGCGGCACGGTGCGACCGTCAAGGCCGCCAGCGCGCGCGCCATGGCAACCTTCGATGCAGCGAGAATGTTTATGCGGTCGATTTCACTTGGATTCGCCCAGCCCAGGGCAAACGCCACCGCTTGCGTCCGTATTGCGGCATCCAGCTCGGGGCGGTGGGCGGGCGGTACGACTTTGCTATCGTTCAGATGCTCGAGGTCCAATGGTTGATCGATGACGACCGCACAGGCGACCACGGGACCGGCCAAAGGGCCGCGTCCGACCTCGTCCACGCCGCAAATCAATCTCGCTCCACGAGACCACGCATCGCGTTCGAACGAATGGAGTCTGTACAGCCTGCGCCGCTCTTTGGGTTTCACGCACCGTCCCTCGTAGTTGAGGTGCGGTTCTGCGCCACAGGCCGTCATCCCGCGCAGTCCTGGAAAATCCTCAGTCGAGACTGGCGTCCCCGTCGTAAACGCTCGGATCCCAACACTGCGGCGAGCGCAATTCCTTTTCCAAGCCTTGATTTGCCGCGCGGTAGAAAAATCGCCAGCTCGCGAGCCGCTTACGATAAGGCGCCGAACGGTCAACCGCGGCCATCTTTGGGACGCCGCGCCCGAGGTGCTCCAGGAGGTGCACCTCGGACCGGGCACAGCGCTTCAACGCGGCCCGCAAAAGACCGGGCAGCAACTGCGTTTCGGGCTCGATGGTCTGAAAATCAACCAAGCGCGCGTAGCGCTTCCCGGGTTCACCCAGCTGCGTCACCACGCAATACGCGACCAGCCGGGCTCCGAGCGACGCCGTGAACACCCAAAGGCGCCCGTCGCGGCTCGCAGTGCCGAAGTGACACGAAAGAGCGCCTTGGCTTCGATCCGCAAGTAACGTGTGAGGTCTTTGTCTCACGAGCTCATCCCAAAAGGTATCGAACCGCTCATCGAAGCGGTCTGTGCACTCGACGGAAAATCGAGGTGGAAGCCTTGCCAGTGGTTTTTGAAAGACCCAATCTCTCAGCATGAGCGCATAAGCCGCTCCAACGCCGAGCGGGGCGCTCAGCGGCACGTCGTGCCGATCCAGCTTGCGCCGCACGAGCGCGCTGTAGCCGATAAGCCAGTACGAGTATGCCGCCCAGTCGCCGACAGGCACCCGGGAGGTCAGCTTATCCACAACGGGCTGCGCCATGGGTCCTGCGGTCGTCATCATGCACAGGTCGGCAGACGTTTGATTGAGGTACTCATCCATGAGCAAAAGGCCGTAGCCACGATATTCCGGCGCGACGGCCCAAGCTCGGGAAGCGCCGCAAACAAACTCCTGACCATGAAACTTGTACAGCGACGGCACGTTCATGAAGGAGCCGACGATTTCGCCTGTTTCTGCTTCAAGGACCCATCCGATGGGCCACTTCGCGCCAAGTCGCGGCCAAGCCGGGCTATCGCGCCACATCCGGGCCCACTCATCGGGAGATTGAGTCCTCAGCGAATTCGTTAGTCCAAGTCGGGCAATGCCATCGTAGTCCTCAAAGCGCGCTTCGCGCAGCTCCGGAGGGCTTGCGCTCATGGCGCGGCGGCGTACGAGAGCGGAAGCGACGTGAGACCCCGCAGGCCTAGATTCTCCCGCCACACGAGTTGATCGCTCGTCAGCTCAAGCTTCGGAAAACGGCGCAAAAGCGTGTCGAATGCGATCTGCCCCTCGATACGAGCTAGCGGGGCTCCAAAACAGAAGTGGGCCGCCCACCCGAACGCGAGATGCCTGTTGTCTTCGCGCTCGAGGTCCAAGCGATCGGGATCCGGGAAACGGTCGGGGTCTCGATTGCCCGCGGCCATGACCGCGATGACGGCCTGACGCTTGTGGATGCGCTCGCCGCCGAGAACGACTTCCTCCGGCGCCAAGCGCGCCGTGTGCTGGCTCGGGCTTTCATAGCGGAGCAGCTCTTCAACCGCCGCCGGCATGATCTCCGGATGAGATCGCAGGTGCGCCATCTGTTCCGGGTAACGGAGCAAAGAAAGCATTCCATTCGCGATCAGGTTCGTCGTCGTCTCCTGGCCGCCGACCATCGTGACGATGGAGTTTGCGGCGATTTCTTCATCGCTGAGCCGGTCGCCATCCACCTCGCTTGACATCAAGTCGTGGATGAGCCCCTCACGCGGTTCGATGCGCTGCGCGCGGATGGCCTGTTCAAAATAAGCGCTTAGATTTTGGACGGCGGAGAGCACGCCGCCGATTCGATCCGGATTGTGTTGGAAATTCCCCAACATCTCCGCAAAGGTCGCAGACCAGTCTTTGAGTTTTACGTGATCCGCGACCGGCACCCCGAGCAATTCCGCGGTCACGATCGCGGGTAGCGGAGCCGCAAAATCGGCTAGCAGATCCATGCGACCGGTGCCGCGAGTGATGACGTCATCGATAAGGCGCGTTGCAATGTCTTGGATGTGATCGCGCAATTTGCTCACGCGCGCGGGCATGAACGCCGGAGCGGCGAGTTTGCGCAGGCGCGTGTGTGCAGGCGGGTCCATGAAGAGCATCTGCTTGATCATCATGCCGGCGACCGGGCCCATTTCGCTTGCGCCCAAGCCTTCGAAGAATTCCGGAGAGGGCGCACGGTCGGCCGAAAAACGCGTCAGAACGGTGACCACATCGGCGTAGCGCGTCACCACCCATGCGTGCAGGTATGGATCCCAATGCACGGGAGACTCGGTTCGCAGCCGGCGATAGAGCGGATACGGATCGGCTAAGACTTGCGGATCGAGAAGATGGTACAGGCTCAGCGGAGCTTGAACGGGCTCGCCGGGCATTATGTCTGGTGGGTCAGCTGCGCCACTTCAGCGGACAGCGCGGCGACGGTCGGTGCCTTGAAAAGCTGTCGCAGCGTCAGTTTGACCCCGAAGGTATCGCGAATACGGGCCACGAGCTCGACCCCAAGCATCGAGTGACCACCCACCATGAAGAAGTTCGCGTCGGGTTCGATCGATGGTCGCCCGAGCATCCCCGCGACCAAGGCCGAGACCCGCTGCTGGACGGCGCTCGAATTGAACTGGCCGTTGGTCGCCGCCGCGCTGTTCGCCAGGATATTGGCCTCGTCAGGGTCTGGCAGGGCCGAAGGGTTCGGCTTGCCGCTCGCCGACGTCGGAAGCTCGGGTATGGCGACGAAGAACGCCGGAATCATGTAATCTGGCAAGCGAGCCGCGAGATAGTCCCGCAGCGCTGTCGAGGTCAAACCAACGTCTCCGGTCGGCACTACGTAGGCGACGAGCGTTGGCCCGCTTTCGCCCATCCCGCGCACCGATACGATACTCCGCGCGATGCCGTCGAAGCTGTCTAGGCTGGCGGTGATCTCCCCAAGCTCGATGCGGTGTCCGCGGATCTTCACCTGATCGTCCATGCGGCCGAGGAACTCGATCTCACCGCTGTCCAGAAGCCTCGCTCGGTCTCGAGTCCGATAGGCGCGGAGCGTTTCGCCGGACGAGGTCCTGTACGTCACGAATTGTTTGGCTGTCAGCTCGGGCTGATTGCGGTATCCTCGACCGACCAGCTCGCCCGCGATGCACAGCTCGCCGGCCTGCCCGGGTGCGACCGGCTGCAGGTCATCGTCAAGGATGAGCGCGGTCGCGTTTGAGATCGGCCGTCCGATGGATGGGAGGCTTCTTGTCGCTCCCTCCGGCGCGACGACACCCGAGGTGGCGACGACCGTGCACTCGGTTGGCCCGTAGTTGTTCACGACGACAAAGGGTAGACCGGCTGCCGGTCTCCGCCGCAATGCCTCGCCACCGGTGAGCAGGACGCGCAAGGCCGTCTCGGGTGGCCAACTCGTTCCGATCATTCGCTCGGCAAAAGCTGTGGGGACGAAACTGAGGGTTATCCCGTGCGCGACGATCCAGTCGCGCAGCGTGTGAGGGGAGAGCCGCGTCAGCTCATCCACTACATGGACAGCTGCCCCTTGGGCTAAGTGCGGCCAGATCTCCCACACCGCGGCATCGAATGCGACGCTTGCGATATGGCTTGCGCGGTCAACGGCCGTGACTCGGAAGGCCGCGTGATGCCAATCGATGAGATTGCAGAGGCTGGCGTGAGCGATCTCCACGCCCTTTGGTAGTCCGGTCGATCCAGAGGTATAGATGACGTAGGCAAGATCACTCGGTTGGATTTCAACGTGTGAGAGAGAAGAAGCCGGCTCGTTCGCGCCCATCTCGACGTCCACGAGCCGCCACGGGCCTTCGGGAAGCGCTTGGTTGCAGCGCGAGTCGCTGACTACCAGGCTAGCTCCGGCGTCTAGGAGGATAGCTTTTATCCGAAGCGGCGGGGTCGTCGTATCGACGGGAACATATGCGGCGCCGCTTTTCATCACCGCCAGGGCGGCGATGACGAACTGGGCGGAGCGTTCTAGAACCAGTCCCACGCAGTGGCCGGGCGCAAGCCCAGCCGCTTGCAGCGCGGCCGCGAGCGCGTCCGAACGTCGTTCCAACTTTCCGTAGCTGACCGTGCCCCGAGCGTCTACGACAGCTGGGCTGGACGGCGCGGCGAGCGCTTGGCGAGCAATTCGAGCAGGGACCGATTCGACGCGACTCGCGATCAAGAGAGAATCCTATTCGAAGCATAACTGGCTTCGGAAAAGCAAACGGACCGACTGTTTCGACCGGGGTCAAAACGCCCCCAGAGCCTAACGGCCCAATCTTTGCGACCTATTCAATGGAATATGAAACACGGCGCCGTTGCGCGCGAAATACCGGAATATTTCTCAGCTTTTGTTACTCGAAGCTAGCGTCCCCGTCGTAGGCTGACGGGTCCCAGGCCTGAGGGGTGCTCAGCGCTTGCTGGACCTTGGGATCGGTTGCACTATAATAGAACTTCCAATTCGAGAGTTGTTCTAGACAAGGCGCGCTGGTGTCGAGGGCCTGCATTTTGGGCACACCTTTGCCCAGGTTCTCGAGGATGGCAATGTCCTCTCTCTTGCACCGGTCCAGCGCTGCCTGCAAGAAGGCAGGAAGAATCCCCGGTTCAAGGGACTGGTAATCAACCAAGCGCATGGCGGGAGTGCATCGGCGGCTGCCATGTGGCAGCGCCGGGAGCTGAAAAGCGTCATCTTGGCGCGTGAGGGTGCAGTACGCTCGCAACTTTCCGTTACGAGTCGCGCTCAGTATCCAAAGCCGCTTTCTTCTTGAAGGGCCGGCGAAATGCCACGTCAGGGTTTGGCTCGACCGATCGGCAAGCAACACGTCCGGGTTATGTCGCACCACTTCATTCCAAAAATCATCGAAACTCGAATCGAACCGATCCGTCGTTTCGATGCTCAGTGATGGGTTGCCGATGGGAGAAGTCCGCTCGGAGGCAGAGGCTGCAAACCCGAGGCTCCAATACGACATGCAGTCCCACCGACCCAAAGGCACACGCTCGCAAAATTGGCGAAACGAAGGTTCTGCAGGAACGCTGACCGCGGTATTGATGAACAAATCCACCCCGGGCTGGTTGAGATATTCATCGATGAGACTCAAGCCAAGCGCGCGGTACTCGGTCTTCACGAACCATGCGCGCGAGACCGCAGACACCAAAGCTGTTTTTTGAAATGTATAGGGCACCCATGTCGTGCCCATGGTTCCCACGAGCTCTCCGTCACTGGTCTCGAGAACCCAGCCCAGCGGAAGATCGTCGCCATATCGATCGCGCAGGGGGTTGCGCAGCCACAGGTTACGCCAATCCTCTTCTTGCGGCATGTCGAGGGAAAACGATAGGCCGAGCTCGCGGATCCGCGGATAGTCAGTCAGGCGCATCGGGCGCAATTGCGGAGCGAGGAGGTGCTTCATGTGCGATGCGTTTTGTTCAATCTACGAAGAGCCGGTCGGCCAGTCGCCAGCGCATCGTAACGGTAGCTCCCGGCCGCGGTACGCTGATCGCGGCCGCTGCCACGTAGTTTGCGCTGGGGCGGTGCACGAAGAATCTCCACCTTCCAATAGACCGCGGTTGACCGGCCTTGTCCAACGCGATCGTCAATCGCTCCGGCCCGGCGGCGAGGCCGGTGCCCGTTCCCTTCAGAAATGCTTCTCGTAAAACCCACAAGGTGTAGAAGCGAGCGCTGCGCTTGCTCGGGGGAAGTGCTGCGAGCCGCCGTTCCTCCGCAGATGAAAGAAAATGCCGGGCGACCTGCGCGATATCGACTTTGCGCGACGCATCCTCGACGTCGACGCCAACCGCGCCCACCCGCGAGACGAGGCACACGACGAGGCCGGCCGTGCGCGAGACGCTGAACCGCAGCGATCGAAACGCAGCCGGTTCCGCGATTACGGGCTTGCCGTGCACGTTTGTCCGAAAACCCCACTCGGCGGGGTCGACGTCCGCGTACGAGGATAAAACGGAGCGACACAGAGCCCGCGTCGCGAGATAATCGTTGCGCACGCGCCGTCCTCGAAGCGCGGCGAGCTTGGCGCGTTCGGTTTTGGAAAGCCATGCGAGACATCTTTCACGCACGTCGCCGGTGAAGACGTCGTCCTGACGAAGCATCCACGCATGCGCTGCACCTCGAAGATCGTCCCATCCCTTCTTTGTCACTGAGCCGGCTCGGATTTCGGCAACTCGAAGGTGATGCGTCCGAAGCTACCTTCGCGAAAAGCAGCGAGCAACGATCGGGCCGCATTGGACAAGTCGGCCACCCCGCCGCGACGCAACATACCGCGCTCGGCTGCGAAATCCTGGAGATGCGGAAGAGATACGCGAGACGATGCGTGACGAGCGATCCAGTTCGAGAGTTCGGCGACGACAGCTTCCGGGTCGTATGCGGTTTCGGGCAGAATGCCGCACGCGGCGAACTGCCAGGCGACGACCGGACTCGCGATCTTCGGCTCGAGCACGCCCGGGGTGTCGAGAAGTTCGACGCGCGCGTCCAGTGGCAGCCAGCGCAGGTGACGCGTCACGCCCGCTCTGTTCTCGACGACCGCCCGCTTGCGCCGGATCAAAGCATTGATGACCGACGACTTTCCCGTGTTGGGCGCGCCAACGACGGCGACGCGAATTTTCCCACGCTTGCTCTTGCTGTTCAAAAGCGCATCGCGCAGCGGGCGCAGCGTGCCTGCGCGCGTACCAACCCCTCGAAACGCTTTGATGTGGTCTTTGGCGAGGTCTGCGATCCAGCCGGTTGTGGACGTTGAGAGAGCGAGGTCATCGCGATTGAGCAGCACGAGCGCTGGTTTTGCGCGAAGCTTGGGATGCGATCGGGCAACCGCTGTCGAGCGCGGCACCCTGGCATCGCGCACTTCGACGATGAGGTCGATGAGGTCCGCAGATGACAGAAGCGCGCGCATACTCGCGGCCATGTGGCCTGGAAACCACGACGCGGCAGCCCGGGATCTAGCGGATGTGTCCGACATGGGCGAGCGGCCAAACGACCAGTGAAGCCCTGCCAACGATGTCGGAGATCGAAACGGGTCCGAATGAGCGGGAGTCTTCCGATTCCGGGCGATCGTCCCCAAGCACGAACACGGTCCCAGCGGGAACGAGGACAGCAGCCATGTCGGTCCGATCCAGTATCGGCCCGTAGGGTTCTCGCAGGAGCAAGTCGTCGACTTTGACCTGTCCGTTCTCGACCGACACGCGCTCACCGGGCAGCCCGATGACCCGCTTGAGGAAAAGCCTGCGATCCGCCCCGTCGCCTCGGATGAATGCCACGACGTCGCCGCGAGCAACCGAGCGGCCGAATTGGAACGCCAGGGTGTCGATGAGGACATGGCTCCCGTCATTGATGTTCGGTAGCATCGATCTCCCTTGGACCTGGGGGGCGCGCAAAAAGAGCGCCGCAAGCAGCGCCCCAAAGATCAGAATCTGTAATCCAAGCCGGAGCGTTCGACGGACGATCCGCTGCGCGTGTGCTTGGCGCGCGAGATTTTCAAAGCGTGCGTCGACGACCGATGCGTGCCGTGTGCGCAGCGTGTCCTCTGCCGGATGCAACACGGAAGGAGGTCTTCAAAAAAAGGGTGCGAGCGCCCTCTACTTGAGCACCTTCATATGGGTGAACGGCCAGAACACCAAAAATGCATGACCGACGAAGTGCGTGCGCGGCAAGAACCCCCACAAGTGTCCGTCGTCTGAATCGTTGCGGTTGTCACCGAGCATGAGGTAGTAGCCGTCCGGCACCTTGTCCGGCGCTTGCCACTGCGCGCGAGGGGGAACGATCGAGCGCGAAGGGTCAAGCGGTACTCCGTCGACGACGATCTGATAATTCTTGATCTCGAGCTCGTACTCGGGGCGTTGCGACGCGGGGATATACGGCTCGGGCACGACCTTGCCGTCGCGATAGACGAGCCCGTTGTGGATGCGGAAGGTATCGCCGGGCGCCGCCATCACGCGCTTGATGAAGTCGGTCGTCCCAAGTTCGGCCGGCGGTGCGAACACCGCGATCTGCCCGTCTTTCGGGTTGGACACCCGGTACTCGATCTCGTTGGCGAGCAGGACGTCGTGGATGTTCAGCGTCGGCAGCATGGAGCCCGAGGGGATCCAAAACGTGCGCACGACAAAGTGCATGAGGATGAGCGCGACGGCGCCCGCGAGGATGAACGCATCGAGGTATTCGCGCAGAACGTTGCGCGATTTCTCGTTGGGCACAGTGACCGGCGCGACCCACAAGATCACGCGCGCCACGGCCAACACGCCAAGGATGGCTAGCAGGACGACCGGACTCATCCGAGTGGCACTACTTCTTTTCTTTGATGCGGGTGGCTTTGCTGCCGACGCGATCCTGCAGATAGAAGAGCTTGGCGCGCCGTACGAGGCCACGGCGGATGACATCGATCTTCTCGACGCGCGGTGAGTGCACGAGGAACGAGCGCTCGACGCCGACGCCGTGAGCGATGCGCCTCACGGTGAAGCTCTCGGCGAGGCCGCCATGCTTGCGCTCGGTCACGATGCCTTCGAAGACCTGAATGCGCTCTTTATTGCCTTCAGTGACGCGCGAATGGACCTTGACCGTGTCGCCCGCTCCGAACTCGGCGACTTTTTTCTTTTTCTGGGCGTCGCCGACCAGCTGTGTGACGTCCATGATCTCAAATCCCTTAGAAAAGCCGACCCAAAGGTCGGCTGCTACAAATGCTCAGCGTAGAAAGGAACGGGTTCGAGTATATCACGCCCCAAAAGGCGCAGCAATCGAGTTCCGTTGCTTTTCCCCGAGTCGCCACCGTTCCTGCACACCGGGACGATTCTACAAGTCAGGGCGCCGACGCCGAGTGCGTTCCTCTCCCATCGTCTTTCGCCACGAGGCGATGCGCTGATGGTCGCCGCTTAGCAGCACCTCCGGCACGGAGAGACCGCGAAAGACTGCGGGTCGCGTGTAGTGCGGCCAGTCCAAGACGCCGGCGTTGAACGATTCGGCTTGCAAACTCTGTGGATTGATGACGCCGGGCACGAGCCTAACCGCGGCATCGATGAACGCCAAGGCAGCGATCTCGCCGCCAGTCAAGACGAAGTCTCCGAGCGACATCTCGCTGGCGTCGACGATCTCGTAAAAGCGCTCGTCGATGCCTTCGTAGTGTCCGCAGACGATGATCAATCTTTCGAGAACGCTGAGCCGGTTCGCGGCGGCCTGGTCAAAGCGAGCGCCGGCCGGAGAAGGCACGAGGATGACGCAGCCGTTTGGAACCGCGAGATCGGGTCCGAGCAGAGACTCCATGCAGGCGATGAGGGGGCCCAGCCGCATGACCATGCCCGGACCGCCTCCATAGGGCGTGTCGTCCGCTCGCTCGCCGGCGGGGACGAAAGCCCACAAGTCGTGGACGCTGATGCGAACCAAGTCTTTTGCCTGCGCGCGGCCAAGAATGCTGCCCTTGATGATGGGCTCCATGAACGACGGGAATAGCGTCACCACATCGATCCGCATGGTCTCACCGTTTTGAATCATTACGCGGAGGGCCTTCGTGCGTTCGCGCAGGGCAAGCTGGAACTTGCCATCACGCATTTCAGCGACGCGATCGCTTCCGGCGACAACGTCGCCAATGCCCACTCCAAGCGCGGTGTTTCCCGTCTTCGTCTGGGCGATCCGGTTGCGGCGGAAGGCGACTTTCGCGCGGCGCTCGCCGCAGACGATCGTTGCCTGTCAGCGATCGTGAACCTCGGCAACCTTATGCTCGAGCGCGACGACCGCGCGGCTGCGCGAGTGTTCTACGATCGAGCGCTGCGCATCGACGAGACCTACGCAGTCGCCCATTACAACCTCGGGGTGCTGCTGCGACGCGAGGGGGATATCGCTGCAAGCGTCCGCGAGCTTCGCCTGGCCGCGAAATATGAAGCGCGGCCCAGCGCGACGCGCACGCGCCTGTCGTTTTGGAAGCGCCGATAAGATGGAGAGATGACAAAGCTGCGCTTTCGGCCATTGGATGTGGGCGAATGGATCGAGCTCGACCGCCGCGCACCGGCGCCGACTTTTTTCGCGCGGCCGGCCTGGGCCACGGCGATCGAGCGGGCCTTCCCGCGGCTCGTCGCACATCCGCTCGCCTGCAGACTTGAAGACGGGAGCGAAGCATTCGTGCCGCTGACGCGGGTGCAGGGGCGCCTGCGCTGGACGCTCTACCACGGCATGCCCTTTGATGGCTATACTTCGGTCGGCACGGCGCAAGGCCCGCTGGACGACGAACGCGCTTCACGGGTGCTCTCGGCTTTGCTTTTCGGCGGCGATGAGGTCATCCTCAATCCGTGGCCCATGAGCCGATACACCCTGCGCGGTGCGAACATCCATATCCCCGCGGAGACCTCGGCGCTTGACCTTGGGGGCACGCTTGAAGGCGCGCAAGCGGCCATCGCCTCGAAAAGCCGGCGAATGGCCGGCCAGGCCGAACGCAAAGGCGCGGTCTGCACAATCGAGACGGGCGCCAACGCGGTCAACACGTATTACCAATTGCTTTCCGAGGCTGCAACCGAAAGGTGGGGACGCGCAGTCCCGACGATCGCGCTCGATTTCTTCACCGAAGTGGTGGCACAAGGCGCGGAGGCGGTCGAGATTTGGATCGTCCGTTACCAAGGCGAACCGGTTTCAGGCGGCGTGGCTCTTTATGGAAGCAAAGAAGTGTCGCTGTGGACGACCGCGACAAAACCAGGGCTTGAGATCTTACGTCCCCACAACTTACTGCACGCGACCATCATGGAGCACGCGGGGAGCCGCGGCATCAAGTGGTACAATCTCAACTCGAGCTCCGGGCTTGAGGGGGTCTTGCGCTTCAAGAAAGCGCTTGGCGCGGCACACATCCCGTACGAAATCCTCGGTCGCCGCAGACCGTTGTATCGCGCATTCCAGGCGATTCGCCGCGGCGTCAGGTCGAAGCCATGATCCAAGCAGCATTGCGATTCGCCGTCCTCGCGGATCGGCCGCAGCTCTTCGCGTGGGAACAGCTTTGCATTGGGAAACTGGAACAGTCGGGCCTTGCAACGCTCGCGCTGGTCGTTGAAGAACCGCGATCTTCGCCCGAAGAGGATTCGATGGCCCGGCTCATCCGCGACTTGGCAGGCGACGTCGAAACGCATTTTCCGGTCACGCCTCTCAAGGCGCTGGTCGCGACTGGCTTGTCGGAGCTACCCCTGGACTTCTGCTTGGTGTTCGGAAGCCCGAAGTCGCGATTTCAGCACGCACCGCGTTGCAGAGGCGGCGCCTGGACGTTTGCCGTGAGCGACATGTCCAGATTTTCCACGACGGTCCCCTGCTTTTGGGAGATGATGAACGACGAAGCCGTGACCGGGGCGTTCCTGCTCAGGCTGCGAGACCAGTCGAAGCAAGGAAACGCGATCCGTCGCGGATACTTCCCTGTGGCCCACGACTCGCTGCGTCAAAGCATCGAGTCGGTCTTCCGTTTTCTGCCCGACTGGCCAACAGACGTCAGTAAGGCCTGGTGCGAACAGGGCGATGACGCCCTCGAGACTCCGCCTTTACCTCCCGCCCCGGCGCGCTACGGTCTGCCGAACGCGGACGAGATACGTCGATTCCGCGCGCTCGAGTCACGCACCCATCGCCGGCTCATGCGAGAGCGACGGCACTACTTGGTCGACTGGAACATCGCTCGTTTGAACGCGCCCCCGGCCGCGTTCGTGGGCAAAGACGAACGAGCCACGGTCGAGGTCCTTCAGCCAAGCCGCAAGCGCCGCTACATCGCAGATCCCTGCATCATCAGCGTGGACGAGCGCCGCTTTGTTTTTTGCGAGGACTATCCGTACGGCTCGGAGATCGGTTTCATCTCCGCGTTTGAGATCAAGAACAAGAGCTGCTCCCCGCCAGTGCCCGTCATCGTGGCACCCTTTCACCTCTCTTATCCGCAAGTGTTCGAGCACAAAGGCGTTCTCTATTGCATGCCGGAGTCTGGGAGCGCGCACCAAGTCACTCTCTATCGAGCGCAAGAGTTCCCAGGCAAGTGGATCGCAGACAAGACCTTGATCGACCAGTTCGCGGCGGTCGACAGCACGTTGCTCCAGGCGCAAGGGAAATGGTGGCTGTTCTGCACGAGCGGCGAACGGGGATTCCGCGCATTCAACTCACATCTTTACGTCTGGCACGCAGACGATCTGTTCGGGCCGTGGTCTCCACACCCGCGCAATCCAGTGAAGATCGACGTGCGTTCGGCGCGCCCGGCCGGACAGATCTTTCAACACGAAGGCGCGTGGTATCGGCCGGCGCAAGATTGCTCGCGCCGCTACGGCGGCGCGATCACGATCAACCGCATCGACGTGCTCGACGAGCGGCGCTATGAAGAAACGGTGGTCGGGACTATCCGGCCTCCTATCGGAAAGTATGATAAGGGCATCCACACGATTTCATCAATCAATGGAGAGACGATCGTGGACGTGCAGCGCACGGTTTTCGAGCCGCGGACGCTCGTCACGGCAGCGTGGCAAACGTTGCGTGGCGCTGCCCTAGCCGTTGGATTCTCGGAGGGCGCGATCGCGGGTCTGAAACGCCGCCTCAAACGGGATCCCGCATCGGCCTAGCGCTTCGGCTCTCCCACTTCAACGACGTCCGCATTGAGGCTCTCGTGGAGATATTCCATGAGCTGCGGCAGCGTGATGTGCTCGAGGGCCGTGCGCTTGGGCGAGGTCTCGTCCTCTCCCTCATCGCGTAGATAGTAGCGCACTTCGAAGTCGCCCGCCTCGTCGGCATAAAAAACGATCGCAAAGCCTTTGGCGGGATTCTCGTCGTAGATGCGCAGTGCGTGCGGGTTGACGATCTCCACCGAGTGGGCCGGATTGTGAGCGTCGTATAGCGTGATGAGCAGCTCGTTTTGGCCTTCGATCTCAAAACGCGCGACCGTGAAGGTGTTCTTGACCGAATAGAGCTGGTGGCTTGCTTTGTGGCGCGCCGACATCTCATAGAAGACGCGATGATGCACGAAGCGCGAAAGGACCTTTTTGAGCGTCTGGAGCGTGCCCACCGGCTCCTCGCGCTGGGCCTTCGTGTAGTATATCTTCAAGAGCGCAAGAATTTCGGGGATGAGAAAAAGATTACCCCTCCCAGGCCGCGGAAAGAGGCCGGCATCCAATGCTCAGCCCATCCGATACCGCCATCGTCTTTCTGCTCGCACTGCTCTTGTTCGGTCCGGAGCAACTGCCGAAGCTGGCGCGACAGCTGGGCGAGGCGATGCGGCATATCCAAAGCACGACGCATTCGTTCATGCAAGAGATGGAGCGCGCGGCAGACACCGAGCAGCCCCCTGCTGCACCAGGGGAGCCCGAGCCCGAACAGCCGAGATCTCAGCTCGAAGAGAGCCCGTAAAAGCGCCGCCACAATCCGATCACCTTATAGACATACCGGATCGTCTCGTCATAAGGCGGCACGCCGTGATATTCGTCGACCGCACCCGATCCCGCGTTGTACGCAGCGATCGCGTAGACGTATTGGTGTTGCATGTCGTAGCGGGCATAGTGCTCGAGATTGCCCTTGAGCGTCATCACCGTGCCGCGGATGTTCTGGTCGATGTTCTCCACATCGCTGACATTGTCGTCGGCAGCAGTGCTCGGCATGAGCTGGCCGAGTCCGCGGGCGCCGGCAGAACTACGCGCGGTGCGATCGAAAGCGCTTTCAGTCGCGACGACCGCGACGACCAATCGTGGGTCGATGCCCGCGCTCATCGAGTCGCCGACGATCGCGGCCACGATATGCCGGGCCTCGCTTTCGTCGATGCCCGGGTTGAAGTAGCGGATCGCGTCCACGTAGGCTCGCATCGCCGTTTCGTTGGAGACCTTTTGGAACGGGGAGTACGCGGTCGCGGGGACGGGATGGAAAAGGACTACGACGGTTGCCGCGAGGGTACAGGCCAAGATAGCACGGACGAATCGGTGCATGCTACAAACATCGGTGGTTCGGCTTCAGAACTTGAATTGGGAGCGGACGTCCGCGACCTTGTCCTCGACGAACTTGCCCACGGTGCGGCGCAGCGCGTCCTTTTGGTCTTCCTCGAGCCGGGAGTAGACGAAGTACGCCGCCGCGGCGACCACGGCGCCGATGAGGCCGGCGAGCAAGGTTTTGCGGAGTTCCGTTTCGGGCCGGTCGAGGTGGCCGGACTCGTCGGCATAGGCTGGATTGAGGTCTGTGATCTGTGCCATGAGACTAATTCCTAAGAAGACAAGACGCGGCCCTGCTTGACGCGCAAGTACGCAGGATACGATACGGCGATCGCTTCCAGGCCGGAGACCAGCGTTTCGAACACGGCCTGCGCCCTGGGGTTGGCCGGGCGGGGGAGGCGGAGCTCGTAGGCCTCGGGGGTGTCGGAAATCACGGGGGCCGCGTTGCAATGGGTGCGCAGGCCGTTGGCAGCTGCGAGCACGAGGGCGCTGATCGCCGCGCACACGATGTCGCGCCCGGCCTTGGCAAAGCCGGCGTGCCCGCGTACCCGAAAGGCCACGAGTGCCCCGTTGCGCCGCTGATAGGTGAAGTCGAGGCCGCCCCTACGGGAGCGCGATGCTTTCAATGCGCAGTTCGGTGAGCGGCTGCCGATGGCCGTGCCGCCGGCGTACGCGCTTCTTGGGCTTGTAGCGGAAGGCGAGAATTTTGGGCCCCTTGGCTTGCCGCACGACGGTGGCCGTCACCTTCGCGTTGCCGACGAGCGGCGAACCCACGAGAAAATCAGACCCGTTGTGGGCGAAGAGCACCCGCTCGAAGACCACCTCGTGGCCGGGATCGCCGACGACGCGGTCGAGGCGCACGACGTCGCCTTCCTTAACCTTGAGCTGCCTGCCGTTGGCTTCGATGACCGCGAACATAGTGAGCCTTTCTTACGGGCGACTTGACAGTCGCCCCCTACAGGAACTTGGAGGGCCTCGATTTGGCTGTCCCGGCACCGAAACCTTACCATTGTATGCGCAAAGTATTTACAAAGGCCCCCAAATGGCCTAATATGTAGCATCGGTACGCTGTATAAGCGCCGTTTCCGCGGAATTGGAGGTCGGATCTCCCCACTACGTCGCAGGGGGCTGGATGGTTGAAAGCACTTGGTACGCACATCATCGTCGAACTGTCGGAATGCAACTCGCGCATCCTCAGTGACGTTGACCAAGTAGCCAGCATTTTGGTAGCCGCCGCCAAGGCGGCCCACGCGGAGGTCCTACAGACCGCTTTTCACCGCTTTTCGCCGCAAGGCGTGAGCGGTGTTGTCGTCATCGCTGAGTCGCATCTGTCCATCCACACGTGGCCCGAATACGGCTATGCTGCGATGGATATCTACACGTGCGGCGACAAGACCGAACCCTGGAAAGCCTGTCGGCTTGCGGCATCCGAGTTCCAGGCCAAACAGATGCTCACCACGGAAGTGCGCCGGGGCATGCCGGATGAAGATGGCATCTACAGCCACGTCGTCGGCAAGCGCTCGAACGGAGTGACGCCCGGTGCCAAAAACCGAAAACTTTCAGTGGTACGTTGAGCAGGTAGCCCCGGGAGAGATCCACGGGCACACCATCGCGCAACAGCTCGTCTCCGGTCGCTCGCAATTCCAAACCTATGCCGTGGTGGTCAGCCCGCTCTTCGGCAAGATGCTCGTACTCGACGGCGACACGCAAAGCTCGGCGCTCGACGAGCACATCTACCACGAGGCGCTCGTGCACCCGGCGTGCGTGGCCGCGGGCGGGGTGCCCGAACGGGCGCTCATCCTCGGCGGCGGTGAAGGCGCCACCTTGCGCGAGCTGCTGCGGGTCCCTTCGATGCGCAAGGTCACGATGGTGGACATCGACGGCGAGGTCGTCGAGGCGTGCAAACGGCACTTACCGGAGTGGAGCGCGGGGGCGTTTGAGGACGCGCGCGCCGAGATCGTCATCGGCGACGCGAAGGAATACGTCTTCGGGTCGCGCGAGCAGTTCGACGTGATCGTCTCGGACCTCACCGAACCGCTCGATGACTCGCCGTCAGCCGAGCTGCATTCGCCGCAAATGTATGCGGCGATCCGCGCGCGCTTGAGCCGCCGCGGCGCGTACGCGCTGCAAGCCTCCATGGCAGGCCCGCACAACTTCGCCCTGCACGCGCGGATGGTCGCGAACCTCAAGGATGTCTTCAACGCCGTCTCCCCGTACGCGGCGTACGTGCCCGCATTCGACACCGCGTGGGGATTCGCGCTGTGCGCGGGTACGCTCGACATGCGCTCGGAGGCCGCGGCGCAGGCGGCGCAGACGCACGCAACCGCATGCGAGGGACTGCGGTTCTACGACGCCGAGTCGCATCGCGGATTGTTCAACGTGCCGAGATACTTGCGGGAGGCCTACGAGAGCCGCTAAGCGGCCGGCGATCTGCGATGAGCATCTTCTGGCAAGGCACGCTGCAGGCCCGGCTCAGGCGACGCTGGAGCGGTTTCATCCATTCTTTCTATCTCGACCGCGCGCCGGCGGACGCAACGATCTTCATCTGCGGCTCGCCGCGCAGCGGCACGACATGGCTCACCGAAATGCTCAACTACCAAAACACCTACCGGTTCGTGGGAGAGCCGTTCACTGCCGGCCTCGTCCCCATGTGCAACAGCTTCGCGTTGCGCCAGTACCTGAGGCCGAACGACGACGATCCCCGGTATCTTGCGCCTGCGCGCAAGATATTCGCCGGCAAAATCCGCAACGCGTGGTGCGATAACCCGAATCGCTGCTCGTTTCCCCGGGGTCGCTTCGTCAAAGACGTGCGCACGACGCTCCTGCTCAAATGGTTTCGCACGCACTTTGCGGCGATGCCGATCGTCTACATCATGCGCCATCCGTTCGCGGTGGCCGCATCACGCGTGCGCCTCGGTTACCGCACCGACATGTGGACGATGTACCCGCGCCAACCCGCGCTGATGGCAGACCATTTGGCTCCGTTCGCGGACCTTCTCGCCGAGCCCAAATCGCCGTTCGCCTGCCACGTGCTGGACTGGTGCGTGGAGAACTACGTGCCGCTACGCCAATTGCAGCCTGGCGACGTCATCACGGTCTATTACGAAAGGATCGCAAGCGACGAGTCCGCCCTGCGCGGACTCTTCGGCCAACTCAAGCTGCCGGTCACGGACGAGCTCGAAAAGCATCTGCATCGCCCGTCGCTCTCCACCATGGCCAAGGAGCGCAAGAACAGCCCGTTCAGGCAGGGTGTCGGCCTGGGGGCATGGCGTCGCAGCGTCGCACCTGAGGATGCCGCCGCCGGCCTGAGGATCCTCGAAGCGTTCGGTTTGGAGAAGCTCTACCAAGACGGCGCGGGGGCCGCAAACGTGGCGGCCGCCCGAACCTTCGGGCGGCCACCCGGATGAGGGATTGAGGCTAGATGTTTACGCGAGTCCCGATTTGATGGCGTAGATCGCGGCCTGCGTCCGCGCCGTCACGTTGAGTTTGCTGAAGATCCGGCTGATGTGATTCTTCACCGTCTTCTCGGAGAGGAACAACCGCTCCGAGATCTGCTTGTTCGAAAGCCCGATGGCGATGAGCTGGATGACGTCCGTCTCGCGTTCGGACAATTCGCTCGGATCGCCCTTGTGGCGTCGCTCGCTCATGCGCCGCAGCATGCTGCCGGCGAGACGCGGGTCCACGTAGAAATCTCCGCTGTTGATGGCGAGCAGCGCGCGAGACAGATCCATCAACCCGATATCTTTGATCACGTAGCCTTCCAGACCGTACACCAGGCTGCGCTCGAGCAGCGCCTGCTGTGCGTTCATGGAGAGCAGACAGATCTTTCCGGTGGGATGCGCCTCACGCAGCGCCTTGACCGTGTCGACCGGATCGCCTTTTTGAAAGTCGACATCGAAGAGCGTCATATCCGGTTTTGCAGCGGCGATCCGGTTGACGTCGCACGTGTCGAGACATTCGGTGAGAACCTTGAAGCGCTCGTCCTTTGCGAGCACTTGGCATAGTGCTTTGCGGAAGAGCGCCTGCTCCTCCAGCACTGCAATGCGCACCGTTTCCGTAGCCATGAGTGCCTCCATCCCTAGTTGTTGCGCGCAAGGCGGATGAGTAATTCTGCCTTGACCCTACAGTACAGTAAAGTACTTATAGCACAGTGACTTTTTGCATGTCATCCCTGAAATCTGGGGAAAGGCCCATATGAATTAGGGAACAACGAACCAAAGCGAACATATGTGTCACCGATGCTGTGTATATTACCGTTCCCGGATTAACTCCGTATAAAACTCTCATTTCAATCTTATTAAGGCCTGCAGGCCTAAACGCCGGTCACTTGGGAATCTAATCAGTGCGCGAACAAAGCGGATAAGAAGTTATCCACAGCGTATGTTCAGGGTCCCAGACTAGTCGGGTCCAAGCGATCTGTCGAAGAGTTCTAGGTCTTTGGTCCCCGCGACTTGCGAATCTTGGAGTAAAGGACGTTTCTCCGCCATGAAGGCCAAGCTCCGGACGTTTGCCACCACGCTCATCGTCGCTCCCCCGAAAGGCGTGCACAGCCGGCAAATGCCAGGCGTGGTCATCATCGACGGAGCGCGACGCATCCGGCTGGCCAATGCCGCGAGCGTGAAGATGCTGCGGCCGCTGGCGGGTACGGAGATCGAGTTCTCGTCCGGCGGCGAGTTGCCGACGGCACTGCAACGCTTGCTCGACGAGGTCGAGGATCGGCTCGCCGTCGGTCAAGACACGTGCACGGTAATGGTACCTTCGGCGGACATCTGCGTGCGCGCGTGCGCCGTCGGCGGTCAATACGAGGCAAGCATCATGCTCTTGATAGAGCGCGCGAGTCGCGAAGACGTGGTGCGCAGCGCGCTTGCGAGCCATCGGCTCACGCCACGCGAAGCTGAAGTGGCGGGCCTCGTGTTGCGCGGTTACTCGAACCGCCGCATCGCCCATCAGCTCGTCCTCACCGAATACACGGTCGAAGATCATCTGAAGCGGATCTTCGCGAAGGTGGGCGTGCGCTCGCGCTCCGCGCTTGCTTCGAAGATCCTCGGGATTCGCGGCAAGGAAGAAGCGGCGGGCTAAGCAGCACAGGGCTAGGACGGCTTTGGCGGCTCGCCGAAACGTCCAAGGTGCTCACCAAGCCCCGCGAGACCGCGCTCTATCAAGCGCATCTCAGACTCGGCGCCAAGATGTCCCCCTTCGGGGGATTTCTTATGCCCATCGTGTACTCGAGCATCCTCGAAGAGCACGACGCCGTTCGTCATGCCGTCGGCTTGTTCGACCTGTCGCACATGGCGCAATTCGTGGCCAGCGGCGATGCGGTCGCCGCCTGGCTGGATGGCCTTAGCGCGAACGAGGTCGCAAGCATGCGCCCCAACCAAGCGCGTTATAACATCTTCACGAACACTGCGGGCGGCGCGCACGATGACGTGATCGTGTACCGCTTGGATGGCAGGTGGCTCATCGTCGCCAATGCCGCGAACACAGCGAAAGTCTGGGAGCTGTTGCGTTCGTCGCAGCCGCCCGGCGTGCGGCTCGAGGACCGAACGGCGCATTCCGCCCTGCTCGCGCTGCAAGGTCCGAAGGCGGTGGCGTTGCTGCAGACGCTCGTCGATGCCAATCTTTCGAAGATTCGTTACTATTATGCAGCCGACGCCGCGGTCGCCGGTGTGCGGGCGGAGATCGCGCGCACGGGATACACGGGCGAGGACGGCTTCGAGGTCTTTGTCCCCGCGAGTGCGGCGATGCAATTATGGGAGCGCCTGCTCGTCGACGGCCGGCCTTTCGGGTTGCGGCCAGCGGGTCTGGGCGCGCGCGACGTCTTGCGCCTAGAAGCCGGCATGCCGCTCTACGGCCACGAGCTCGACGAGGACATCACGCCACTGCAAGCCGGGTTGCAGTGGGTCGTCAAATTCGACAAGCAGTTCACCGGAAAGGCAGCGTTGGAAGCGCAGCGCACGGAAGATTCGTACGACCGCATCGCGGGGCTCGTCATGGAGGGCAAAGCTCCGGCCCGGGCCGGGTACGCGGTGCGCATGGATGGCGAGCCTGCAGGCGAGATCCGCTCGGGGTCGCCGGCGCCGGCGCTCGGTGGCAAAAACGTGGCGACCGCGCTCGTGCGCAAGGCGGCAGCGACACCGGGGACGCGCCTGGAGGTGGAGATCCGCGGGAAATATCATCCGGCGACCGTCGTGCCCATGCCGTTCTACAAACGCCCGAAGTGAGGTTTTGAAGTGGCCCAACCCAGCGATCGTTTCTACACAAAAGAGCATGAGTGGGTGAAGATCGATGGCAAGAACGCCATAGTTGGGATCACCGACTACGCGCAGTCATCCCTGGGCGACATCGTCTACGTGGAGCTGCCCAAACCCGGCGCCGCACTGGAGCGCAGCAAGCCGATCGGCGTCGTCGAATCGGTGAAAGCCGTCTCGGATATCTACGCGCCGGTCGCAGGCACCGTCACCGAGATCAATGCCGCGGTCGAAGATGACCCCGCCAAGGTGAACGGCGATCCGTTCGGCGACGGCTGGCTCGTGAAGCTCTCGGGAGTGGACGCTGCGGATACGACGGGTCTGCTGGACGCGGCAGCCTACGAAGAATTGGTCAAGTCTCTCTAATGTACGCGCCGCACACCGAGCGCGACATCCAGGCGATGCTCGAGGTCATCGGGGCCAAGAGCCTCGAGGCGCTTTCGTCGCTTCCTCGCGGGCTGAAGATCGAAAAGCCGCTCGACGTGGAGGCGCCGCTTCCCGAAGCGAACGCATACGCACGGATAAAGGAACTGGCAGACGCCAATTCGGCTGCCCGCATGCTCTCGTTCTTGGGAGCCGGCGCTTACCGGCACTACCAACCGCCGGCCGTTCCGTGGTTCGCGACCCGATCGGAATTTCTCACCTCGTACACGCCCTATCAGGCAGAGGCAAGTCAGGGCAGCCTCCAGGCGATATTCGAATGGCAGACCTACGTCAGTCTGCTCACCGGCATGGACGTGAGCAACGCATCGCTGTACGACGGCGCAACCGCGCTCGTCGAAGGCGTCATCATGTCCATGCACGCGAACGGTCGCAAGCGCGTCGCCATCAGCCGCGGAGTCCATCCGATGTATCGCGCGGTACTCGACACGTACGCGGCAGGCATGGGACTCGAAGTCACGGAGATCCCGCTCTCGGCGAACGGCCTGACGGATGCGAGCAAGCTCGACGCGAGCGGAGTCGCATGCGTGGTCGTCCAGTCGCCAAACTTTTTCGGCTGCATCGAAGATCTCACGCCTGCTGCGAAGGCCGCACACGAGGCCGGCGCGCTCTGCGTGAGCGTGACGGCGGAAGCGCTGTCGCTTGCAGTGCTCAAGACGCCGCGAGAATCGGGCGCCGACATCGCGCTGGGCGAAGCGCAATCATTCGGCTTGCCGTTAGGGTACGGGGGACCTTATGTGGGCTTCATCGCCGCCACGAGGGAGCACGTCCGGCGTCTTCCCGGCAGGCTCGTCGGCGAGACCAAGGACGTGGACGGGAGGCGCGCGTTTGTCTTGACGCTGCAGGGTCGCGAGCAGCACATCCGTCGCGAGCTTGCGACCTCCAATATCTGCACGAATCAAGCGCTGTGCGCCCTCATCGCGACCGTGTATCTCGCGACGGTCGGAAGCACGGGGCTGCAAGCGATCGCTGCCGCGAATCTCAAGCGCGCCCGCGAACTTAAAGAGGCCGTCTGCGCGCTGCCCGGATTTGCATCCGCCCATGAAGGCCCGACCTTCAACGAGTTTTGCGTGCGCACGCCTGTGCCGGCTGCGACGCTCGCCAAGCGGCTGGAGAAGCAGGGCATACTCGCAGGCTTGCCGCTTTCCCGTTTCTATCCCGAGCTTGACCACGATCTGCTCATGTGCGCGACGGAGCTGACCTCATCCGACGACATCAAGCGCGTCACCGCCGCGCTGGCAAAGGAGACCGAGCGTGCCGTCGCTGCTGTTTGAGATGGGAGCGCCCGGCCGCGGTAGCCGCTTCGTCGCGGATGCGGGCGGCGCGAAGAAGTACCTGCCGGCGGATCTGCTGCGCAGCGAACTGCCGATCCCCGATCTTGCCGAGATCGAGGTCGCACGCCATTTCATGGACCTGTCGGGCCGCAATTTCTCGGTCGACCGCAATTTTTATCCGCTCGGCTCGTGCACGATGAAGTACAATCCCAAGCTCAACGAGGCGGCTGCGGGTTTCCCTGGTTTCACCGATTTGCACCCCTTTGCGCCCGATGACGGCGCGCAAGGAGCGCTGCAGTTGCTGTGGGATATGGAACGCACGCTCTCGGCGCTCTTCGGCATGGCTGAGTTTTCGCTCATGCCCGCAGCAGGCGCGCACGGGGAGATCACGGCCATGCTCATGGCCAAAAAACACTTCGCCGCGATCGGGCAAGGCAGCCGCAACGTCTGCCTCGTTCCAGACACCGCGCACGGCACGAATCCCGCGAGCGCCGCGATGGTGGGATATCGGGTGGTTTCCATCCCCTCGACCAGCCGCGGTCGCACCGATGTCGGCGCGCTGCGCAGCCGGCTCGACGGCTCGACGGCGGTTTGCATGATGACGAATCCCAACACGCTGGGGCTCTTCGAAGACGACATCATCGAGATCACCCAAGCGGTCCACGATGCCGGCGGGCTGATGTACTACGACGGCGCCAATGCAAACGCGATCGTCGGTCTGACGCGGCCCGGCGACATGGGCTTCGATCTGCTCCATCTGAACCTGCACAAGACGTTTTCGGTGCCGCATGGCGGAGGTGGTCCAGGATCGGGTCCGGTGGGCGCAAGCGCAGCCCTCGCCAAGTACCTTCCCAAGCCGATCGTCGTCCGCGCGGCCGATAAGAGCTTTGCCCTTGACTGGCGGCGCCCGGACAGCATCGGCCCGGTACGCGAGTTCTGGTCGCATTTCTTGGCGATCGTGCGCGCGTATGCATACGTGATCGTGCACGGCGAAGAGGGCTTGCGCCGCAACAGCCTGCTGGCGGTGCTCAACGCGAATTACGTCCGCGCGAAGATCAAGGACATGCTGACGGTTCCCTACGACGATTTCTGCCGCCACGAGTTTGTGTGTTCGGCCGAGACGCTCAAAAAGGAGACGGGCGTGCGCGCGCTCGACTTGGCCAAAGGCTTGCTCGACGCCGGCGTGCATGCGCCGACGATGTATTGGCCGCACGTCGTGCCCGAGTGTCTCATGATCGAGCCGACGGAGACAGAGACGAAAGAAACGCTCGACGCGTTCGCCGAAACGCTGCGCGCGCTCGTCAAACAATCGCACGACGACCCGGCGTCGATGGCGGAACTGCCTCTGCACACGCCGGTGCGACGCGTGGACGAAGCGCAGGTCGGGCGCCAGGCGAACAAAGGCATCGGCCTGCGGTGGGAGCCGCCGCCGAACGAAAGAGCACGATGAAGCGGCGGCGCCCGCGGCGGCGCAAGCAAAGCGAATCCGTCGCGCAGCCGTCACTTGTGCCTCTGCGAAACCCTACGCGCGCCGCGCCCGACGGAACGAGACCCCGAGTCATGCACGAGCGCTCGGCGGGTGGTCTGGTCCTCAGGCGCGAGCGCGACGCGTACGCGGGCCTCATCATCGGACGCTCGACGCCGCGGATCTGGTCATTGCCGAAGGGGCACGTCGAGCCGAACGAGACGATCGAGGACGCCGCCACCCGCGAGGTGTTGGAAGAAACAGGCATCGAGGGGACGATCGTCGTGAAGCTTTCCGACATCCGCTACTGGTTCTACGCGAACCGCATGAAGCACAGCAAGATCGTGCACTTCTTTCTCATGCGATACGTGAGGGGCGCGCCGACGCCGCTGCTTTCCGAGGTCGACGAAGCGAAATGGGTCGCGCTCGACGAGCTGGCTGACGTGCTCACGCACGTCAATGAGCGTCGCCTCATCGAGATCGCCCAGAATATCGTCAAGGAGAAGGCGCCCGCCCAGCTCGGCTTCCGTTCCTAACGGCTCCTGAGCTACTTGCCTGTAACACACATATGTGTTACTATAAATCGGCATGAAGGATCTCGTCACGATCCGCCTGGGGCCTGAAACCCGAGAAGCGTTGACCAAAGAGGCCAAGCGTATGGGGATACCATTCCGAACGCTGTTGCGTACAATCGCGGAAGAACGCGCTGTCGAAGCAAGACGTCGGGAAATTCGCGCGCAGGGTAAGGCACTTGCCGAGCGTGTGAAGCAAAGTCGAACTCGACGCGAGTTTTTTGAAGACTGGGGCTCTCCACTCATTGAGATCGATGAGTAATGAAACGACCGACCAGTGGCAGCATCGTCATCGTCGATTGGCGCCGCGGCGGTATCCCCACGGAGCCAAACAAACTGCGCCCAGCGGTGGTTATCGAGGACAGCGCGCTGTTCGATGACATGCACGCAAGTTGTATCGTTGTTCCTCTCACAACCGATCAAGGACTAGCTATCCCCGCGTTGTCGGTCGCCATAGACCCAAGCGCTGAAAACGGCTGCAGGACTAGGAGCTACGCCCTTGCGTTCAACGTGACGACTGTGTCTCTGACCCGCGTCAAGCCGACGAGCCACCGAGTGACTATGTCTCAGGTCGAAACGATCCGCCATCGAATCGGTATCTGCATGGGGCTGGTATAGGCTGATCGTCTAAGGCGCAAATAAGGCGCAAATAAATTTGCGCCGACTACAGAATAACAAATTTGCGCCGACTACATTAGACATGGAGGTTGGGGGGACGCAACGCATCTATCGGTTCGCGGCCTGGGCGGTGATGGCAGCACTCGCCCTTGGAGCAGCTTCTTGCGCGAAGCACGCAGCGCCCACGGCCCCGTCGCCTCCTCTCACTGCTGTACCGACGCCTACCCCGGTCTATAGCCTGCTCAACGGCGTGCAGATCGCGCGCGGTTCGGATCATCATCGGATAGCCGCCGTGATGATCGACAACTACCCGTATGATGCGCGGCCGCAAAGCGGGCTGCATGACGCGGACATCGTGTACGAAGTCGAAGCCGAGGGCGGTATCACGCGCTACATGGCTTTGTACCTAGAGAAGACCCCGGCCAAGATCGGCCCCGTGCGCAGCGCGCGCCTCTACTTCGTAGACCTGGCACGCCCGTACGACCCGCTGTACGCGCACGCGGGTGAGAACGACGATGTGTGGGGGCCGCTCAAAGACCTGCGCGACGACGGCTTCGCCGATATGGATCAGATCGTCGGCACCCCCGAGGCCTTTTGGCGCGACGATAGCCGCGAGATGCCGCACAACCTCTACACCTCCATCGCCAAGATGCGCCACACCGCTCCCGAGTATGGCTACAAAGACGCGCCGCTCGACGCAGAAGAGTTCGCGTTCACGCCGGACCCGCCGGCGCCAGCGGATCCCTCGGACGTCGTACTGACGTTTTGGCTGGGTTACAAAGTGCGTTATCGCCCCGCGGGCTCGGCGTACATCCGCATGATCGGAGCGGACGTGCAACACGATCTGGGCGACATGCGCCCCTACATCGTCTCCGACATCGTCGCGGTGTGGATCCCGGCCAAAGTGATAGACAGCCTCGGCGATCTGACGATGGACGTTTACGGCCGCTTCCCAGCCGTGCTCGTGCGCAATGGCGTGGCGACCAAGGGTCAGTGGGTCGCACCCGGACCGAACACGATGCCGGAGTTGCTCGATGGAAGCGGCAACGCCATACCGCTTGCTCCGGGGCAGATCTACGTCGAGGTCTTGCCGCAGGGCGGTACACTCGCAACCGGGAAGAACATATGGTCGTATTGAGCGTGGAGGGGGAGTCAACATAGCCGACGGTCCAACCGGGTTACTCGTCAAACTCGACGTTTTTGACGGACCCCTCGACCTTTTGCTCCAGCTCGTCCTCGCGCAAGACCTGGACATCACCCAAGTCTCTCTCGCGTCCGTCTGCGAGCAGTATCTGGCGTACATCGACCTCATGGAATCGCTCGACATCGAAGTGGCGAGCGAATACCTGGTCATTGCGGCGACGCTCACCTTCATCAAGTCGAAGAAGCTCCTGCCGCCACCGCCACCGCCCTTTGTGGACGAGCTGGCAGAGGAAGCGGCGGCGGCCGAACAGGCCCTGCGCGAGCGCCTTCTCGCCTACCAGCAGTTCAAGGCGCTGGGAGCCGACCTGCGCGAACGGTTCGAGCTCAATCGTTCCTATTTCACCCGAGCGGCGTCCCACGAGGACGGACTCGTCCAGCGCTACCAGCTCCGACCGGAGATGCTCGCAAATGCGTTCATGCACGCTCTCAACGCAGCGGCGACTCGTCCGATGGTCGTCAAGCGCGAGACTTTTTCCGTCGTCGTGAAGATGAACTATTTACTGCGCGAATTGCGCCGCGGAGCAAGTTTGAGCTTCTTCGCGCTCGTCGAGCGCTGTCAACCGCTCGAGATCGTTGTGACCTTTCTCGCCGCGCTCGAGCTCGTGCGCGCGCACAAGGCGCAGTACGAGCAGCTGGCCCCGTTCGCCGACATCATCCTCAAAGCGGCCCCTAAAGAAAGCGTCGCACCGCTTGCCGAGTCTGCGTAACCGCATCGAAGCGGTGCTTTTCGTCGCGACCGAGCCGGTCAGCGTAGAGCAGCTCTGCGAAGCAACGGGGGAGCCCGAGCGCAAAGTGGGCGCCGCATTGCGCGAACTGCGCGAATCCCTCGCGGATCGCGGCATCGCGCTGCGCGAGGTCGGCGGCGGGTACCGGTTGCACTCGCACCCCGACGCGCGTGAGGACGTCGAACGCTACCTGCTTCCGCCCAAGACCTACATGTCACCGGCCTCGCTCGAGACATTGGCTATCGTCGCGTACTTGCAGCCGGTCACGCGCGCTGAGATCGAGAGCATCCGCGGCGTCAACGTGGACGGGGTGATGGGTACCTTGGAAGAGCGCCAGCTCGTGCGCGAGCTCGGGCGCAAGGAGGTCGTCGGCCGTCCGATTCTCTACGGCACGACGACGCAGTTTTTGGAGTCCTTCGGCTTGCGTTCCATCGATGAGCTGCCGCCGCTGCCGGAAGACGCTCCACGCCGCGTCAACGGTCAAGTCATCGCCTTCCCGCAGTCCGAGCGCGCAACGGCTGCGATCGAGCAGATCCACGAGTCGATCGAAGGTCACGAGGATGAGATCCATGCGAAGACGGACGCCAAGCTCGACGACAGCGTGGCCGACGAGCTCAAGCGAGCGATGAATGGATCGTCGTGAAGTTCGGCGTCCATGTCGGCATCGGCGGAGGGTTCGCTAAGACCGTCGCCGAGGCGCTCGCCGCCGGCTGCGAGTGCATCCAGATCTTCGCAGGCAACCCGCGTGGCTGGCGCACGACGCCCTACGATCCGGCCGCTTGGGCCGCGTTTGCGGAGCTGCGTCGCGCTCACGGCATCGCCCCGACCGTCATCCACACGTCGTACTTGATCAATCTTGCCTCATCAGATAGGCTTCTGCGCACGAAAAGCGCGGGCTTGGTGGCCCACGATCTCGACGTCGCCGCGCGCGGCGCGATCGAGTACGTCAACACGCATCTCGGAAGTTACGGCGCGCAGCCGCGAGCGCGCGGATTCGACCATATCTGCAAGCTGGTCGACGCCCTCGTAACGGCCGCGCCGGCCGGACCGATGCTGCTCTTGGAGAATTCGGCGGGCGGCGGCAACAAGTGCGGCGGCACTATTGAAGAGCTGGGCGAGATCGTACGCGCGGTCGGCAGCAAGCGCGTCGGGGTGTGCCTCGACACGGCGCATCTGTGGGCCAGTGGCTATGATATAGCAAGCGCGCGCGGGCTCTCTTCGGTCTTGAAGCTCGTCGAACGGCACATCGGTTTCGGACGCGTACGGGTCCTCCATCTCAACGACACGCAAGTGGCGCTCGGCGCGAAACACGACCTGCACTGGCACTTGGGCAAGGGCCGCATTGGCGCGGCCGGCTTTCGCGCCATCCTCACGCGTCCGGAGTTCCGCAACGCGGCGTGCATTTGCGAGACGCCCGAAAAGGCGCTCGATCGGCAAAACGTGAGCGCCGCGCGCCGCTTTGCCGGGGCCCGCAGGTCAGGTAGCCGCGGCGCCAAGAAGCACAAACGCTCGTAACTTTTGGCTGCCGGCGCGGTAAAATCAAGACGCAAGGGGCAGAACATGAATCGCACGTGGGTGACCGGGGCTGTCGCGTTGCTTCCGTGGTTGGCGCTGGTCGCGCTCGTACCGTTAGAGGCGCTTGCGCGCGCGGGCGGGGGCCAGAATTACGGTGGCAGCGGCGGGGGCGGCTTCTCCGGCGGCGGCGATTTCGGCGGCAGCGTCCTTTGGGTATTGCCCTTTCTCTTCGCGGGCCATGGCACAGGCTTTGGGACGATCCTCGTCCTCTTTATCCTCTACTCCATGTACCGGCGCTACGTTCGCAGCCAAGGCAATGGAAATGGTCCGATGCGCGAGGCCTGGTCGCCGACGCTTTCGGGTGGCGTCACGGATGACGATGCTCGCGGCCCGATCGCCGTGGCTCCCCGAGTTCAAACAGCGACGCCTGAAGAGATCGCCGCGGGCATCGCCGCCATCAAGGCACACGATCCCAACTTCGATGAGACTGCGTTTCTGGGTCGCGCGCAGACGTGCTTCTTCAAGCTGCAACAAGCCTGGCAAGGGCGCAACCAGGACATCGCGCGCGATTGCATGACAGACGCTCTCTACGAGCGTCATAAGATCCAGACGGACCAGCTCCTCGCGAATCATCAGATCAACATGCTCGACAACATGGTCATCGGTCACGCGAGCATCGCAGGGGTCAACGCGGGACGTCCGTACGATTCCATCGTCGTCGCCATCAGCGCGAGCATGTCCGACTACACGGTGGACGAGAACACGAAGCAAGTCGTCAGCGGAAATCAATTCCAGCGGACTTTCACCGAGCGCTGGACATTCATCCGCCGAGCCGACGCAACGAGCACGGTAGGTCAGACAGAGCTCGCGAGCACGTGTCCGTCATGCGGAGCGCCGCTGAGCTTGCAGAACGGCCGCTGCACGTATTGCGGCGCCTTCGTCAAGACCTCGTCCTCCGACTGGGTTGTGGATTCGATCGAGCAGCTATGACCGCGACGGGACCTTTGGACTCGCGCCCGTCCGAGCGCCGGCAGGCGCCGCGCTTCAACATCTCGATGCCGGTGACGTTCACGGTCACGGATTCGGGCCGTCTGTGTGTCGGCATGGTCGACAACATCAGTTTAGGCGGCGTGCTGTTGCTCACGGACGAGCCGCTCGACCACGATGCGCGCATCGTGATCCACATCCCCATCGCCATCGACGCCACGGTGAACATCGACGCCGCCATCGTACGAACCTCAAACGTCGGGGAAGTGGGTGTGGCCTTCGTTTCGCTCGGCGACGACGCGATGCAGCGTCTTGCCGATCTTGTCGACCTGCGCGCTGGATCCGGTCGAGAATAACCTGGAGGTTTCCATGGCGGTTCATGTTTACGGCATCAACCACGTCGCGATCGAGGTGACGGACATCGACAAGGCGGTCGCATTCTACGAAGACGTCTTCGAGCTCAAGCGGTCGGACGAGGGCGAAGGCAACGCCTTTTTCAAGATCGGCGAGCACCAGTTCTTGGCGATGTTCGAAGTGGACGAAATGACACCCGACCAGACGCGACACTTCGGGCTCATCGTGCGAGACGAGAGGCAGCTGACCGAAGTGCGCGAGAAAGTCTCAAAGAAATACGGGCTGAAGCTCAACCGCGGTTTTCGCTGCGACTTTCACGATCCGTTCGGCAATCACGTCCAGGTGGTGGACTTGCACGACGAGTCGCTCGTCTGGTTGCTCCCGTATCAAGAAGTCCAAAAAGCCGGCATCAAATTCTAGCGCTCGAGGATGAGGCGATTGTTGGCGTAGTCCAAGAAGACCGCGCCGAACGAGGAGAGGGCTCCGCTGCCGATCAGGCCATCGGACGTCGTCTGACCGAACGCCCCAGTTTCGCGCATGATGACTTCGGTCGGCACTTCCGTCAGGTCGAACTGCCCGAACTTCACGCGCGAAATCTTATAGAGGCGCGTCGGTAGATCGCCGCCCGCGCCCGACGCGATCGTCGTGCCGTTCTCCGTGGGTTCGCTGAAATCGCTCTGGTGCAATTTGGCATATTCGGGGTACAGCACGAGCGTCGCGCTGCTGCCCGTGTCGAGCGTGAACGTTCCTTGATCTTTGTCACCGATAGTCGTCGTGAACAGCGGCACCCGCTTGGAGGTGTCGATGGTGAGCACAGCGCCCGTCCCCGCGTAGCTGAACGCGTTTGGCTGGATCAAGCGCAGTTCGTAGTGCGTGAACCCTATGCGCGCTACGAGCGAGCTGAAGAGGTCGAAGCCGATGACCCCATCGATCCCTTCGTGCGACAACCGCGAGGGCAAGCGCAGGGGGATCGCCTGGACAAAGAACGGCGCGTAGACAACGCCGCCAAGATTGAGCGTATCGATCCGCGCGACCGTGCCGGTCATCAGAGCCGCGCCTTCCACGTGCGAGATGCCGCCGGTCACAAGCCCGAAGCGCTTCGCGGCATCTTCATCGATGATGGATGTCGTGCTGCCCGAATCGATGATGAATCGCGCGGGATGCCCGTTGACGAGGGCCGGGCAGACGATCAGGCCGCGCGGCGAGTCGAACGAAAGGGCGACTTGCGTGGTCCCGGCCGGGAATTGGGGACGGCGCTGGGCCGGCGGATCGAACTCCCCTTTCGTATCGCCTACGAAGCTGACGTTGTTGACCGTGATGCTCGCGGCGTCAGCCGGTCCGCTTTCTTGGATGTCGGTCGGAACCGCCACGCCCTGGAAGCGGCGGTATGCCAAATAGCGGATGGTTTCCGGGCCGACATCGGCTCCATCGAGCAAGCCCGAGTTGAGGTCGAAGTAGACCACCGCGCTTTCATCTTGCATCGTGACGTTGACGACGTACGCTTGGTGCCCGTCTATGGTCGTGACGCCGCTGACGGCGGAGCCACGGCTTTGAAAGCGCAGGTCGTTGAGCTTGACGAGCCGCGCATCCATGGACTCGTGCCGCTGAGCTGGGGTGAGCTGCACGTTGCCGTTTTCGTCTTGACCCCAATCCTGGTAGAGATTGCTTCCTTCGGCGATTTGGGTCAGGGGGAAGACGTAGGTGCGCCGATACCGGCCGTCACGCGCCGCGACGATGTCGTACTTCACGATTTGACCGTTGTCATCGATGGTCCCCGACCAGTGGGCGATGAGCGAGGGCAAGCGGCCCATGGCCTCATGGTGATGCGCGAGAATGCTTTGAATGGACGGCAGCCTCTGGCCGCTGGGCAACGGGGATGGCGTCGGCAAAGCGGCGCGAGCCACTGGCGCGCCGAAGGCGATGACCGCGATGAAGAGGACAAAAACGGCCGGGCGCAAGGGCATGCGTGAACGTTCGACGACGAGTGCCCGGCTGCCCGCGACATGGCTCGTGGGAAGCGGCGTGCGATTGCGTCCGGTTGAGCCAAGCGACGCGCGGCCGCTGCAGCGCTGGCTCGACCGGCCGTCCGCGAGACAGTGGCTTTCGGAACTCTTGCCCCGGGCCGGCCCGCAGCTTGCTTGGATCGCGCAGCTTGCGACCGACCCGGCGAAGCCGAGCTTCATCATCGAGACGAGCCTCGGCGCGCAGATCGGACTCGCCACCCTAAGCGTCGAGGGAGTCCAAGCAAAGCTCGGGATCGCAATCCAAGATACGCGCCGCGTCGGTCTCGACCGTTGCGCAGAGGCAGTGCGCTTGCTGGCGGATGCAGCCTTTCGCGTCTTGCCCCTACAGCGCATCGAGGTCCGCGTGCTCCCGAGCAATGAATTCGCGGTCGAAGTCTACGAGGAGGCGGGCTTCTCAAGGGAGGGCGTTCTTCGCAAGGTCGCCTTCCATGCCGGTAAGGCGCGCGACGAGCTCATGTTAAGCCTGTTGTGGGAGGAATGGATGGCGCGCCGTGCCTCGATCTGAACCGCCGCCGGAGCGGTCAGCTCGCACCTCGATCTCATCGATGCGACTCCGCCGACTTCAGAGGGCGGACATCGAAGCCGTTCGCGACGGGTTCGCGAGCGGGATTGCCGCGGCAACCACGCGTTGGATGTTTCCTCGCTCGCTGCCCTCCAAGCTCGGTTGGTTCGACGATATGGAAGCAAGCAAAGAGCACGACGCGTTTGCTATCGTCGTCAATCGGCGCGTGGTCGGCATCTGCAGTTTGCGGCCCCCGCGCTTTGCGGGCCGGGAGCTCACGATCGCGATCTTCGACCCGGCCATGCGAGGTCGCGGGCTGGGAACGTTCGCCGTGACGGAACTCTGTCGCTTCGGATTTTCTCAGCTTCGCTTGCGGCGCATCGAGCTCGGGGTGTACCCGAATCATCGCGCCGCGATCGCTTGCTACGCGCGCTGTGGGTTCCAATACGAAGCACTTTTACGCAGATACGTCTATCACAACGGCGTTTGGACTGACGCCATGTGGATGTCGCTCTTACGCTCCGAAATGGGGTTGAAAAAAAACGAGCGCGCTCGGTAATTGCGCGCTCTGATCGTCGCGAATAAATTCGCGACTGCTACATGAATTGGGAATAGATCACGACCGGTTAACGATAGATGCTCCGTTGAATTGCCGGCAGGTGGGGATTGCGCCATTTCGAGCCGTCGGTGAAGGTGATCCGCAGGGGCACGCATACCGGCAAACCTGTGCCTAGGGGAAACACGTTCGTGCTGATACCGAACTCATGTTTGATCTCCGCACCCGGTGAGAACGTGCCGACATCTCTCACCTCGGCGACGAGCGCCCCGCGCGCGAGAAGGCCAAACTCGATAGAGGCCATCGGCTTGCTCGTGGTGTTGATGTAGTCGATGCCGAGATGGGCCGAGCCGCTGACGACCGGCTGCGTGTAGCGGACGCCGTAGACGTCGTACCAGCCGTATGGACCAAACCGCGGATAGTAGCCGGCGACGTAGCCTGGATACACGTTCCTGTTCAGCTGCGGATCGCACTTATTCACCTTGATGACTTGTTGCATGCCCATCATCATCCCGCCCACCGGCTGAGCGAGCGCAGGAGACAGACAGGCACACGCGACCGTGATGATAGCGAAGAGGGATAGCCTGAAACGCATTGTTACCTCAGTTCATGAAATGTGTACTGGAGGGTCGAGAGAGATGTTCGCCGGATTTCAGGCGCTCCCATCTCAAGCTTAAACAGAGCTGAGGATTTGGCCGAGGGTTGGGCTGCCGCTGCGCGAAGGTCAACCGCTGGTCCGTTCCATGAAAATCGCCTTGAAGATCTGGTTCTGCCTCGCCGTCGCGACACTGGGTGCCGCAGTGGCTGACGTCATTGTCGAGAGCGCGTCGGATCGCGGTTGGTTTGGCCCGGGTGACTTCACGGATCACAGCCTCTGGGCGCTCGGCCCGGCGCTCCTGATCGGCGCGCTCTTCATCCTCATGCACTTGGGGCTGCGGGTGCGTGAGGCGCTCGTCCACGATCGAAGACCTGCGCAGAACTGGCTGCTGATGACGCGCGACGCGGTTGGCCGGCGCGCTTTCGCCTGGATGCCGCTCATCATGTGCGTACAGCTCATGGCGCAATTCTGGATGCAGCGCGCGGAGCAGATCGTGGTCTACGGTCACCCGCTCGGCGGCGCCGTATGGCTCGACGGTCCGGTGGCCATCAGCCTCGCCTTCCAGGCGCTCACATGCATTGTCGTCACGCTCGGCGCGATGTGGCTCGTTCGTGCTCTCGCGGCCGCCACAATACAGTTCGTCCGGCTCGTGCTCTCGTTTGCAACGCTCTACGAGCGGGGCATCGAGAGTCGCTATCTCGCCTACCGTCCGAAGGTCACCTTCGGACAATCGGTCCGCGCGCTTTGCCGCATCGGCGAACGCGCACCTCCGCTCCTCACCGCGTAAGCAACCCGCAGGTGTCTGTGGGTTTACACCGTGCCCGTTGGGGTGACGGTGCTTGTCGCGATTGCCAGTGCAAGCCTGCAGCAATGAGGAGGACACCGCTCGTGAAATCAGATCGCCCTTATTTTCGCGTAAAACCACGCTATCGAAAAAAACCCAGACCGGGTGCGAACTCGAGAATCGAACTGTCGCTTGAGCCCAGCGACGAACCGTACGAGCTTCCCGGTCACCCGCAGGAGTGCGATTGCCCGCTCTGCGAGCGCGAGTTGCTGACGCGAGCCGCACGCACGGAATCTGAGGTGGAAGACGGCGGGAGAAGATAGGAATCGAACCTACCAGTCCCCGAGGATTCGAAGACCAACTGGTTTTGAAGACCAGCAGGGGCACCAGCCCCAAACTTCTCCCGTGCTCGGTGGAAGAAGCGACGGTTAACTCGCAGCTGCTCGTTAGCCTGCGTGGTCTTTGCTGCGCTTGCGGGTCGCGATCTGCCAGTCGTTCCCACACGGACCCTTAATCATGGCGTGGCGGCTGCCATAGGGCAACTTCAATAAGTCTCGCTAGCTAAGGAACTAACTTGCCGATCTTGCTTGTTTGTAGCTCCGTAAACCAGATATTCCCGTCCGGACCAGCGGTGATGCCTTCCGGTGCGCTTCCTGCCGTCGGTATCGGGAACTCGCTGACCGATCCCGTAGGGGTAATTCTACCGATATTGTTTGCTCCTGGCTCCGTGAACCACAGGTTGCCGTCAGGACCAGCCGTGATGGCGAAAGGTTGACTGTTTGCCGTCGGTATAGGAAATTCAGTAATCGTACCAGAGGGGGTGATTCTGCCGATCTTATTAACGGAGAGTTCGGCAAACCAAAGATTCCCATCAGAACCGAGAGCGATTCCTCGCGGAATGCTATCAGCTGTAGGAGTACTAAATTCGGTAATCGATCCAGAGGTCGTGGCCCTAGCGATTTTGGAGCTTAGATCCTCAGTAAACCAAAGGTTGCCATCAGGTCCGGCAACGATTCCCTGGGGACCGGCACCCCTGGTTGGAATGGTAAACTCGGTGATTGACCCATCCGTCGAGATACGTGCGAGTTTGTTGCCGTTGAATTCAACAAACCAAAGATTACCGTCCGGCCCCGCAGTGATCCCGTCAGGAAAGCTATTTGGTGTCGGAATCCTAAATTCGCATACAACTCCGAGTGATGTTATTCTGGCAATCTTGTTTGCGCCGGATTCCGTGAACCATAGATTATGATCAGGTCCTGTAACGATACTGGAGAGACCGGCAGAACCTAAACCCGAGTGTGTGGGTATCAAAAATTCCGTAATCGTTCCGGTTGTTGAAATCTGCCCAACGTTGCCGTTGCCTGAGAATTCGACGAACCACAAATTGCCATCTGGACCTGGAGTTATGCCCTTGGGCTCGGTACCAGTTGTCGGGATCGAAAACTCTGCGACCACAGTAGGTACTGCTCTTGAATTCCGGGGTAGGCCGTTGTCCAAAGGCTGGTTATGCAATGACGTACCTTGCGAGCAGCTCGCCATGAGCACGGTGCACGCAATCGCTGCGAGCTGTAAGCGTGTGACTTCAGCTTGGCTGATACTCCCCATCTCCGGTCCCCCTTAGCGGCCCGCCGAGAGACAGATCACTAGCTCTCCCGACACACCGGACGCAAATTATATCACAGCACTCTTGTATTTGTTAGCGTCCACGGCGCCGCTTGTATGGTCGCTCGGAGAGCAATTGAGCTAGGTTGAGATCCAAGGGACTACTACCGTCAGCGTACCGAAGCGGTCAGTCGGGGTTGGTGATGCTCCGCTTACATACCGGGAGACGCCGAGGGCGACGGCGAGCCCACTGATAAGGGTGATGCCGTGTGTGAAGGCGACACCACGGCCGAGGGCGATACGAGAGGCGAGGGCGACGCCGACACCAGAGCAGAGACTGATGGCAGCGGGAGCGGTGACGGTGGCGGTGTGAAGCACGGCACCGCAATCGCATTCACCTTGATATTGTGCTTCGGGTCTGCCGTCGGCGCAGGGGCAGGCGTCATCGCCGCGGCGGCCGCGCTATCGCAGGGCAGCGGCTGGGCATAATAATTGATCGTCATTCCCTTGGCGAGGTCGGCCTTGGCTTGCTTGCCAAAGAACGTGTGCGGGAACTTCTGGCTGAGCGAGACCAAATAGCGCGTGGCACGCTGCTGAAAGTCGACAAGCCAGATCTTGCTGTCGACCAAGAACGCAAGGTAGTAGGTGCGCGCGAGCTGAGGGTCCTTGGCGTATTTCTGTTCCCACGCGTGCAGCGCGTCTTCGGCCCAGCCAACGGGTCCCGTCACGGTCGGGTTGATCGTGTGATCGCCGGCGCGGATAGCCTGGTCGCGAAGGGTGTTGTTGATGCCCAAGAAGCTGAGCTTCATGCGCCCGAAGTATTCATCTGCGGGCGCCGATGCTTTCATCTCGGCGAGCTTCGCTTGCTGCGCCTTCGTGAGCGCTGCCGGTTTGTGCGTCGGCTTCGCACTGGGGGCGGGGCTCGGGGTGGTGGCCGACACGGCGTTGCTGGCGCAAAGCGCCATCAAGGAAAAGGCGAGAATCAAAGCAGTGCTCGTGCGCATGGGGCAAAAGGTTCCAGAACGCGCGTTCGAGCCCTCTCAACAAGGCCTGGCAACGGGCGTGTTCTGACGCACAGCTGGCGGACGAGCTACTTCGCGAGCTGAGGGAACTGCTGGCGCAGGTGCGCGAGCTTGGGAAGATCCTCGTAGACCACGTACGGGTTGTCGGGATTGCGCGCGACGTAATGCTGGTGGTAGTCCTCGGCGGGATAGAAAGCGGTAAGCGGCTCCACTTGGGTGACGATCGGGGCGTTGAAGGTCTTACGATCCGTCAGGGACTTGATATATTCTTGCGCCGCTCGCTGCTGCGCGTCATTTTCATACCAGATCACGGAGCGGTACTGCGAGCCGACGTCGGGTCCTTGGCGATCGAGCTGGGTCGGATCGTGCGCGACGAGGAAATACACGGAGAAGAGCTGTTGCAACGAGAGTTTGTTCGGATCGAACGTGATCTGGACGGATTCTGCGTGCCCGGTGAGTCCCGTGCTCACGAGCTCGTAGTGCGCGGTTGACTTCTTGCCGCCTGCGTATCCCGAGACGACATTCGTCACGCCTTTGACCGCGTCGAACACCGCCTCCATCCCCCAAAAGCAGCCGCCCGAAAGGACGATCTGTTCGGACGAAGGAGCAGGCGCTGAAGCGGAGGCGGCAGCAAGTTGCGCGGCCGCGATGAGAGCGAAGATTGCGTGCATGACACTCTTTCTACGTAAAGCGTGCCGAAATGGATGCGTTTGCGCCTCACCGTCTTGTGTCCCGGTTACGGGAGCAAACCTTTCGTCATCCGAGGCTGATCGCGGGCTTCGTCTGGCCCGACCACGAGAAGCGGTAGGTTTCCCCTTTTCTCACGTTGGCGACGCCCGCCGGCCGGAAGCACACGATGCTCGTGCCGCGGGCGAAGCGCACACTGGGATAGACGATGCCGAGGGCGCCGCCGCGCAACAGACGCGCGCCAAGCTTTTGCGATTCCACGTAGCTGTCGGGATCCAGGCACTTCGCGAAGGACCGCGCGCCGATACGCAAATCGTAATAGTCCCCGAGCAGGTCCGACAGGTAATCGTCGTAGGTGACGCTGTCGTGGAAATAATTGATCTCACTCAGCTGCACGGTCTTGTGGAAAGCCACTTCGGCCTGAGCGGTCGCGATATCGAAACCGGCGTACCACGCACCACGCGCCGGTCCGCTGAACCGCGCGCCCAGCGGGTGTGCGTGCGTGAAGGCCGCGTTGATGATGTCGCTGTGCGCCATGCCGCTGACGAGCTCACTTCGCTCGATGCCGGGGAGCAGTCCGCGCGCCGCGAGCAGCCGGTCGTTGGTAGCGTTGTCCAAATCCCACACAGCTTTAAGATCCGCCTCGCTCGCGATCTCTCCGAGAACGGTTGCGTCGCCATACTTCGAGGGGATCATGCGATGAGTGTCTAGCTGCCGGAGTTTGGAGATGCGAGGGATGTGGACGGCTATTTCCCTCCGCCGCGCCTGGCGTCGAGCAAACGCCGCACGGTCTGCATGGCGGGCAGCCCGCCTCGCAGCATGTACTCGAGCGGCGTCTTGCCGTCGAAAATCGGATTGGCGTTCTCGAGGCTAATCCAGCGGTTGGCAAGTTCGCGGCCGTGGAGGATGTGCAGCGCCTTGAAGATCCCGATGAGGTACGAGATGCGCTGCAACTTGTCGATATCGAGGGTTCTGCCTTTCGGATGCTTCTTCAACTCGTAGTACGGACCGTTAGAAATGCCCCCGAGCAGCTCGCGCGCGTGTTCGGCCTTGATGCTGAAGGAGGCCATGATCTTGAAGAAGGCGCGCAGGGCAGGTCCGGAGAGCCGAGCGCGCTCGCGTTCGGAGCGCAGGTCGACGGCGGCTTCCGGCTTGTAGAGGGTTTCGGGATAGGCAATCATTTTTCGTGTGTCCTGTATGGGACATTATACTCTCCGAGAACGGAGATTGCAAGCATGGTATCAATGCCACTGGGTCAGCGGGAGACGAGCGAAAAGCCCGGCCGTAGCGAAGGCATGCGGTCGAAGATGACGCTGAACGTCACTTGATCGCGTTCGGTCGCCGTCGCTGCTGCGAGCGTCCAGGTGCCCGCTCGCAGCGGCCACCAGGCGGCGGATCCATCGGTGGGGAGCGAAGTGCCGTTTAGCCAGAGGCGGATGCGTTGTCCGGGTCGTGCGCTGACGTGGAATTGCAGCGCCTGGGCGGCCGAAGCAAACGCCGGCTCATGCTCGCGCAAGACGAAGACGTCGCCCTGGTGCGGGAACAGGATCCGCAACCGCTGCGAGGGGACCGCGCCTTGGGTCGCGATCCAGGGATCGTAGATCGGTGCCAGTGGGGCGTTGCGAGCCGCCTGGCTCGACATGGCGAGATCCTGCGGATACAGATATTCAAAGACCGCCGTCTTGCACGCGCGAGTCGGTCGAGCGCCTGTGGTCGCGCAGATCGGCTCCAGTCGGAGGCCGGCCGGCGGCGCGAACGCCTCGGGATCGCGCTGCTCGTGGAGGTGCAGCAAGATCCGATTCCACAGCGGCGCCGCGCCGGTGACGCCGGAGACGTGCTGCATGGGATCGCCGTTGAAGTTGCCGACCCACACGCCGACCGTGTAATCGGTCGTGAAGCCGACCGTCCAGGTGTCGCGGAAGTCCGATGAAGTACCGGTCTTCACCGCAGCGGCGAACGGCATGTCAAGCACCGAATTCACGCCGAAGGCTTTGGCGCGCGCGTGGGCATCCGCGAGCATGTCGGTCACGAGCTCCCAGGCGCTGGCATCGCCGATTCGGCTCGCAAGGGGCGCCGCGCTCGCCGCGCCGTTTGCGTCGAGCACCGTCACAAAATCCTCTGGCGTTCCTTGATGCGCCAACGCCACGTAGGCGCGCGTGAGCTCCCATAGACTCACCTCACCCCCCCCAAGCGTCAGTCCCAAACCATAATAGTCCGGCGATCGCGTCAGATGGCTGAAGCCAAGCTCGTGCAGCCGGTCTAGGAACCGGGGCACGCCGATATCTGAGAGCACGCGCACAGCGGGGATGTTCAGGGAATCTGCCAACGCGATCCGCACGCGCACCGGTCCTTGATAGGATCCGTTGTAATCGACAGGGCTGTACAGGAGCTCGCCCGGGATCGCATAATGCGCGGGCACATCTGCGAGGATCGTGTTCGGTTCGATGGCGTGCGTCTCGAGCGCGAGCTCGTACAGGAAGGGCTTGAGGGCAGAGCCGGGCTGCCGCAGCGCCTGCACACCGTCGTTGCGGCCCATCTGCAGCTCTGAGAAATAATCGGGCGAGCCGACGTACGCCAAGACCTCACGCGTGTGGTTGTCGACGACGAGCACGGCCGCGTGATGGACGTTGCGCGACGCGAGGTCCCCGATCACCTGGCGCACTTGGGTCTCGACGAAGCGTTGTAGATCGCGATCGATCGTGGTGCGCACGTGTGATGAGCCGTCGGGGAGTTGCGCGGCAAGCCAGAAGAGGAAATGGGGCGCTGCGACGATGCCCTCCCCCCGAGGTTGGAGCGAGACCTGTTCTGCTCCGGCGCGCACGGCCTGGGCCTGGCTGACGTAGCCGTCTTTCACCATCCGCGCAAGCACGTAGCGCTGGCGTTCTTTAAGCGCGCGCCAGTGTTCGTAGGGATAGAGCGCCGGCGGATCGTTGGGAATCGCCGCGAGCAGGCTCGCCTGCGCAAGGTCGAGCTGCGAAGCGGGTAACCCCAGGTACGTGCTGGCTGCCGCTTCCACGCCATAGATGTTGCTGCCCATCGGTACGCGGTTGACGTAGGCCGAGAGGATCTGCTCGCGGCTCATGCCTGCGGCGAGGCGCCAGGCGTTCCAGACTTGCACCATCTTCCCAGGGATGGTGGCCGGCGACGGCCGCACCATGCGCGCGAGTTGCATGGTGATGGTCGAGGCACCGCTGAGCGCATAGCGGTGGCGAAGATCTTGGACGAGGGCGCGGGCCATGGCGAGGTAGTCCACCGGTCCGTGGCGCTGGAAGCGGCTGTCTTCCGCGGCGACGATCGCGTGGATAAAGTCCGGGGCGACGTCCGAGAGCGGCACGGCCACCGTATGTTCCTGGTCGCGCGTCAGGACGGTTCCGAGCGGCAGGCCGTTGCGGTCGGTGAATTCTACCGCCTGCTGGTGCTGAGCGATGTCTGATTCTCGGATCGGCGCGAGGTAGGGCGCAAGCCGCACGAGCGCCGCGAGGCACGCGACGATCGCTCCGATCTTCCAGAGGAGAGCCGAGCGCTTCACGGGGGTAAGGTTCGCGACTGTGACGTACCCTCATGCATGTGCCACGTTTCATGGCGCAAATAAATTTGCGCCGGCTACATCTGACGGCGCGAATGAACTCGAGGTCGCAAATAAATTTGCGACCCCTACATGTGCTGATGGTCGTGGTGTTGGCGGGATGCGCGACCGTGAGGGGCGGGGCGCTCACGAAAGCCCTGCCGGCCGTCTCGCCCGTGCCCGCACCGACTTTACCCGCTTGGATCGAGCAGATAAGCCCGAAAGGCGAGGTGAAACCGCTCGCCCAGATCCGGGTCATCTTCGCGCAGCCGCTCATCCCCCTTCAAGCGATCGAAGATCCCTCGCAACAAGACAAGCTTGCGCAGTTCACGATTGACCCACCGATCCCCGGACGCTTCCGATTCCTGACGCCGCGCATGGTCGGGTTCCAACACGACCAGGCATTGCCGCTCTCCTCGCGCTTTCGCGTCACCCTTCACACCGGCCTTAGCGATCTTTCAGGTCACGCCCTGAACGCCGACCTTTCGTGGACGTTCACCACCGCGGGGCTTGCGATCACGGGCTTGCCCACGCTGTCCGGGCAGGACGATCAGAGCGACGAGAGCTCGCAGCCTCAAGTCGTGGGGCTCACGCCGACGATCCGTTTCAAGTCGAACGTGGAGCTCGATCCCGCCTCGCTCGGCGATCACGTCTCGCTCGTCAACGCAAAAACGAAAGCCTCCGTGCCCGTCACGGTGGCGCCGGACACGACGAACACGCCGGCGCCCAACGATGAAGACCAGCCGCAGATGAACTTCGACGCGTCGGCACGTGACTGGCCATATCTCATCATGCCGAAGCAACCGCTCGACAAAGACACGGTCTACGATGTGGTGGTCGCGCCTGGCCTCGCACCGGCGCGCGGCAACCTGCCGAGCACGAAGACCTTCAGCGGCCAGATCAAGACGTTCGGTCAACTGGCGTTCAGCGGCTTGGTCCATAACACGCAAACCGTCGACCGCTTCTTGGGCGGCACGCCACAACTGCAGTTCAACAATCCGCTCGTGGCGGACTCCGTGCAGAAGAACCTCTCCATTCATCCCGTGCCGCAAAGCACCGCAGGCTTGTGGCAAGTCTCGGACGGGGACAACGCGGTTTCGGTGAACACGGCATGGCTCGTGCCGCGGACCAGTTATACGATCACCGTCGGCCCAGGCGTCGCAGACAGTTTCGGGCAGACGCTTGGCGCGACGAAGCAAACGACGCTGAACACGGGCGACCTCACGGCAAACTTCTGGATGCCCGATGGCGTCAACATCTTCCCGGCCGATGACAACCTGCAGCTGAACATCTCCACCGTGAATCTGCCCAAAGGCGAATACTTCGCGGTCTTCAAGGTGATGCAGCCGCGCGACATCGTGGCCTTCGACAATCCGTATCCAGATTCGAGCGGTCCGACGCTCTTGCCCGACCCGTCGCAATGGCCAGCGGTGCGAGTCAACGCCGCGCGTAATCAGGTCACGAACGTCCCCGTGCCCCTTCGTCAAAGACTTGGCGGCAAGACGGGCATGCTCGCGTACGGCGCGGAGGCGACGACCCAGCAAGATCCACCTGACGTGAAGTTCTACGGGTTCATCGGCCTGACGAACCTCGGCGTCTTCGCGCAGTGGTTCCCCACGCAAGGGCTCGTGCGCGTGGCGCACCTTTCGGATGGAACGAACGTGGCCGGCGCGCAGGTCGCGGTCTACAGCTCGCCCAGCGGACCGTGCGCGACAGGGACCACCGATGCGAACGGTTCCTTCAGCCTCGCGGCCGATGCGATGCAGCGCTGCATCGCGCAAGGCCTGGGCACGTACGGCGGACCCGTGCTCGTGGCGATCGCTCGCGAGGGCAGTGATTGGGCGTATGCGCGCACCGACCCGTATAGCGGCTCGTACGGGTACGGCATCGACACCCAGTGGGATCGCGGAGACGCCCAATCGCGCGGCACCATCTTCTCCGATCGATCGCTCTATCAACCCGGGGAGAAAGCAGAGTTCACGGGCGCTGCTTATTACCTGCAAAACGGCGCGCTGCGCCAGGATCGTCGCGCGCCCTACCACGTGACGCTGCTTGCTCCCGATGGCGGCAAGAGCGACTTGGGCGTGCGCACGACCGACGGGTACGGCATGTTCTCCCTCGCGTTGCCGCTGCGGGCAAATCAACCATTAGGATACTACACGCTGTCGGCCAAAGGCCCGAGCGGAGTGACGGTCACCGGCGATTTCCGCGTCGCTGAATTCAAGCCGCCGAACTTCAAGGTCGACCTCACGCTCGACAAGACCATCGCCTACGCAGGCAACTCGGTCGTCGCGAAAGCGACGAGCACCTATCTCTTCGGCTCTCCGGTCACGGCCGGCCAGGCAAGCTACTACGTGACGCGGCAGCAGACATCGTTCACCCCTAAGGGGTTAGACGATTACACCTTCGGCCGGCAGTGGTTGTGGCCCGAGCAGCCGCCCTCCATCACGAGCGACGTGCTGCAGAGCAAGCCCGCGCTGTCGGACACAGGCCAGTTCGAACAGCAGATCGACGTCGACGCGAGCGTTCCGTATCCGCTCGCCTATCAGGTCGATGCGCAGGTCGTCGACGTGTCGAACCTCTCGGTCGCCGATTCAAAGACCTTCACCGTCTTGCCGGGCGAAGCGCTCATCGGCTTGAAAAGCGACTGGGTAGGCACGGCCGGCAAGCCGCTGACGGTCACTTTCGTCGTCTCCGATGCCAGCGGCGCGCTCGAACGAGGCCGAGACGTCACCTTCGCGTTACAGCAGATGATCTACGGCAATGCCGCGCAGATCGTGGAAGGCGGCGAGAGCGACGTCAATTCGGTGCAGTACAAGACCGTCGCCACAGCGCGAGCCACGTCGGGCGAGGGACCGCAGGCGGTCTCGCTGACGCCGACCACCGCCGGACCGTACCGCATTCGCGCGAATCTCTCCGACGCGAAAGACGACACGACCGCGACCGACACCCAGGTCTGGGTGACGGGGCCGGGTGAGGTCGATTGGGGCGCCTTCGACCAAAACGTGCTGCAAGTGAAGCTCGACAAAAAGACGTATCGAGTCGGCGACACCGCGACCGCGCTCATCCAATCACCCTATCCGAGCGGTCAACTCTACTTCGCCGTCGTGCGCGACAAGATCCTCACGAGCTCGGTGCAAACCGTCAGCGGCAGCGCTCCCGAAGTGCACTTCCGGGTCACCGCCGATATGCTGCCCAATGCGGCGGTCGAAGCGGTGCTCGTGCGTCGAGGCAAGCCGCTGGCGACGCTTGCGCCGGGGTCCATCGACAGCTTGGCGCGCACGGGATTCGCCCCGTTCGCGATCGACCTCGCGGACAAGTATCTCAAGCTGACGCTCGCGCTTGCCCATACGAGCTTGCAACCGGGCGCGCAGCAAAGCGTCAGCCTGTCGGTGCGGGATTCTCGAGGACAACCCAAGCGGAGCGAGCTCGCGGTGATGGTCGTCAACGAGACGATCTTGCAGCTCACGGGTTACCGGCCGCCCGATCTCGTCCAGACGGTGTATGCACCCCAGTTCATCGCGACGACGTTCGCGGACAACCGGCCTAACGTCGTGCTCGCGCAGATCGCATCACCGCTGCAGAAAGGGTGGGGGTACGGCGGAGGCTTCCTCGCCGGTGCGGCGAGTACTAGGGTGCGCACGAACTTCCAGCCGCTCGCATACTACAACGGCGCCGTCCAGACCGATGCAAGCGGGAGGGCGCAGGTCACTTTCAAGCTGCCTGACGATCTTACGACCTGGCGCGTGATGGCGGTCGCCGTCTCCTCCGGTGCGGAAAGTGCAACCGACTTCCGCTTCGGCAACGCGGACACCACGTTCGTCACCTCCAAACCGCTCGTTACGAATCCGCTGCTGCCACAGTTCGTGCGGCCCGGCGACAGCTTCAATGCCGGCGTGAGCGTCACAAACGTCTCCGCGGGCTCGGGCACTCTCGACATCATGGGCTCGCTGTCGGGACCGCTCGTCTTCAAGCCTTCCAAAAGTGAGAGCAATTCGACGAGTCTCTCGACAGCGGCTCCCGTGGCGACCTCGGCGTACCGGTTCCAGATGTTCGCGAGCGGTGTAGGCGTAGCACAGGTGAAGTTCGCGAGCAGCGTCAGCTCGGCCGCAGACGCGTTCTCGGTGCCGCTGACCGTCAGCCAGCCGCTATCGCTGATGGAGTCTGTCGTAGAGTCGGGCGTGACAAAAACCAGCGCGACGGTGCCTGTCAACGTGAATCCCAACGTGGCGGGCGACAGCGGTGGTCTGGAAATCGATCTTGCCAGCACGCTGCTTCCGGAGATCACGGCGCCTGCGAAGCAGGAGCTCGCAAGCGACGCTTTGCCGCTGCTCGAACCCGCAGCGAGCCGGCTCTGGATGGCGGCAGACCTCAAAGTGCTCTCCAAGCGTTATGGTGGCTCGCTCGGATCGTTCAATCCGGATGCAAGCGCGGCGCAGTCGCTCGCGCAACTCGCGAAATTGCAGCGCAGCGACGGCGGCTTTGCGTGGTGCCCATGTTTCACCGAGTCGAGCGTTTTTGTGACGCCGTATGTGGGGCGCAGTCTCGCGGCTGCGCAGGCGGCAGGCTTGACCGTCAATGCGCAGATGATCGCGCACGTGAAGGCATACCTCGAACGCAAACTCGCAGATCCCAGCGTGTGTTCGGGCATCCCCAACTGTTTGGCGCGGGTGCGGCTCGATATCTTGATCGCGCTCGGCGAACTGGGCGAGCCGCGGACAGACTTTCTCTCGGACATCTACGATGCGCGCGACAACCTCGATCTGCTCGGTCAGGTGCAGCTGGCGCGCTACCTGCTCGGCGTTCCGGGCTGGCAGTCGCAGGGCGCCGCGATGGCCGATAAGCTGCAAGAGATCGTGTACGTCACCGGGCGGTATGCGACGATCAACTATCCGGAGGAGTGGGGCTGGCTGTCGTCTCCCGCGGTGATGCGCGCCGAGGCGTTGCGTCTGTACGTGGCGCGCCAAAGCGACCCGGCATTCTTGGACAAGCTTCTGGCGAGCCTGCTCGCCTTGCGGCGCAATGGCAGCTGGCAAGATTCGTATGAAACTGCGCAGGCGCTCGCCGCGCTTGTCGCCTACGGGGCGCTCGAACCCCGACCGCCCAACTTCACCGCTTTGTCCACCTTCGCGGGCAAGACGCTGCAATCGGTGAGCTTCTCGGGCTATAAGGTCACGACCGATCGCAGCAGCGTGCCCATGGCGCAATTGCCCCGTGGTTCGCACGATCTCGTGCTCGCGAAGTCCGGCAACGGCCAGTTGCACTATCTCGTGTCGTACACATATCGCCTGGCCGGAAACCAGCCAGGCCAGCTGGCGGGATTGCGCATCACGCGCCAAGTCCGCCCGGCGAATAAGGATGAGGTGCTCGCGAAGATGGGTCTGAACGCGCCCAACGATCCGTTGACGCTTGCACCCGGCGAGATCTTCGATGTGGGCCTTGAGATCATCACGGATCATCCCGTGGATCATGCGATCATCACGGACGAGCTGCCCGCTGGATTGGAAGCGGTCGACACGACGTTCAAGACGGCGACGCCGTACTACGAAGCCGCGGGCGACAGCTGGGAGATCGATTATCAGACGATCTACAAGGACCGCATCGTCGCGTATGCGGCGAGGCTCGAGGCGGGGGTGTACACGTTGCACTATCTCGTCCGCTCGGTGACGCCCGGTACGTACCTCTGGCCCGGTGCAAACGTGCACCTGCAGTTCGCGCCGGAAGAATTCGGCCGCACGAGCACCTCGACTCTCATCGTTTCCGACTAGACGCGCGCTTCTCAGGTTCTTCACAGGGGTGCTGGATACAATGAGAGCGCCCTTTCTCGCATTGTCGCTGCAGGTCGCAGTAACGTCTCCACGCAAGCAATTGTAGAAACCATCAAACGTTTCGCACGATGAACACCACCCTTCGCCGCTGCCTCGTCGCGCTCGCCGTCACGCTGACGTTGGGCCAGTCGCCGATCGCGCCCGCCGCCGCTATGTCCACGGCGCAAGAAGTCGCACAAGGCAAAGCCCAGAGCGCGCAGGTCGACGCGCACAGCATCAAGGTCACCGACCCCTTCCTCGTGTCGTGGGTCAATTCGGTCGGCGGCCAGCTCGCGTTGCATCGCCAGCGCCGCGATATCAACTTCAGCTTTACGATTTTGAACGAGCCGGACATCAACGCGTTCGCGATGAAGGGCGGTTTTATCCACGTGGACATGGGTTTGCTCAACTTCGTGTCCTCCGACGACGAGCTCGCCGCGACCATGGGCCACGAAATGGGCCACGTCGAGTTGCGCCACGTGGTGAAGTCGGACGCCCAAGACAACGCGATCGGCATCCTCGCGGCCATCGCGTCGATCCTCTCACCTATCGCCGGGGTGCTCGGCAACATTGGCGGCGAGCTTGCAGCAGAGAAGTTCTCGCGGACCGATGAGCTCCAAGCCGACCACTACGGCGAGCGGCTCGCGGCGCAAAGCGGATACGACCCGCAAGCGGCGGTCGACGTCATGGCCAAACTCGGCGCCATGGATCCCGGACCGGGCAGCAAGGCGGACAAGGCGTTCATCGACCACCCGGTGCCGCAGGATCGCATCTCGCACTTGCTCGGATACCCCGAACTCAACCACCCCACCGACTCCGTGATCATCGCCGAGGCGATCCACGATCAAGCCGAAGGTCGCTACAGTTATGCGCAGGCGAAGCTCAAGAAGGTGGCCGATCCAAGCCAACGCGCGCTCGTAGCCGAGCATCAAAGCCAGCTAGACTACGCCATGCGCGAGTCGGGCGCACTTGCGGCGCCGGACGGCCGCGTCGCGCTCGCGTCGATCGAGCCGAACGACCCGCGGCGCCAAGAAGCCGTCGCTGCGCTCAAGGCGGCCGTGCTCAACGCGCAATCCGCCCAGACTCAGGCAAAAACAGACGACCGGCTCGGCGCGGGCGAGCTGCAGAACCTTGAGGATCAGCTCAACCGCGTGTCGAGCGCCATGCAAAACCAGTCGCAGGGCCAAGCGCCGGCCGGCCCGACACCAAGCTCAGGTCCCGGCAGCGTGGTCGCGAGCGCGTTGGCGCACCTCGACGCCGACATCTCCGGCACGGTCGCCATCGCCGGCGACGTGCTGCAAACCGCGCCGGGTTTGTTCGGCCCCAATCAAGATACGATGCGGGAGATGAGCGAACCGCTTGACGATGCGGCGCCGCTCACGCCCAAGTATCAAGCGCTGTTCGCATTCTACCCGTCCATGACCGCCGGCATCAACAAATCGAATAACCAGATCCTCGACAGCATCGCGCAGGCGCGCGCGGCGATCGACCAGGGAATCACGGCCACCCGAATGCTCGGCGACATGGTCAACGCGACGCCGCCGCCCACGCCGTCGGGCAAATCTGGAACGCCCCCAGTTCCGAGGCTGCCGAGCAACTTTTCCGCGGTGTTGAGCGCCTGGGATGCGGCGCTTGCCAAAGCCCAGCACGCTTCAGATGAGGTTTACGCAGCCCAAGCGATCGATCTGTCCGCCGAGATCACGCTGCTCGACGTGCAATCGTCACCGGAGCGGTACGCCGCGTTCGCCCATGCCCTGCAGCAGCGATTCCCCGGTGAGATGCCCCCAACGTATACACAAGCCACTCGGCTCGGGATCCCACCCGGTGAGATCGCCTGCGGGCTCTGGTACGCGTATGACACACACGAACAAGCGCAAAGCGTGCTGAACAACTTCAAAAATAGCAGTCAATCGTGCGAAGACGCGGCACTGGCGCGCCATCTCATGGGCGAGTCGCTCGAAATCGCCGAAGGTCTCGTCTACGAAGACTACACGGACGCGCCCCAAGCCGTTCACTAATCGCGAATAAATTCGCGATCGCTACATCGTAGCTCGCGCAAATTTATTTTGCGGCGTTGTAGCTCGCGCAAATTTATTTGCGCGCGATCTTAGGTGTGGCAGGTCGGAGCGATGCCCTGTTTTTCGAAATACCGTTGATGGTAATCTTCCGCAGGATAGAACGTTGACGCTGGGACCACTTGCGTCGCGATCGGCTTGCGATACTTGCCCGAATCCGTCAGCGCGGCGATCGCCTTCTGCGCAGCTGCTTGTTGCTCCGGTGAATGATAGAAAACGACCGTGCGATACTGGGTGCCGAAATCGGGCCCCTGGCGATCGCGCTGGGTGGGATCGTGCAGATCGAAGAACGCGTCGAGGAGCGTCTCGTAGCTGACTTTGGCGGGATCGTACGTCACCTGCACCACTTCCGCGTGGCCGGTGCGATCGGTGCAGACATCCTTGTAGGTGGGGTTGGGCATGCTGCCGCCTTCGTAACCGACCATGGTGTCGACGACGCCGGGGATCTGCCGGAACGCGTGCTCCACGCCCCAAAAGCAGCCCGCTCCAAATGTTGCATTTTCCATCTCTGTTCTCCGATCAGAGCCCGAGGTCTGCAGCGTTCGCGCCGAGCGCCTCGATGAGAAATGCGATGTGATCGTCGAGGGCCACGCCGAACTCCTGGGCGGCCTCGTGGATCTCGTCGCGGTTGACGTTTGCCGCAAAGCGTTTGTCTTTCAATTTCTTCTTCACCGATTCGACGCCGACGTCTTTGATGCTCTTCGAGGGCCGGACGTAGGCGACCGCCGTCAGAAACCCGCACAGTTCGTCGCAGGCGAAGAGCGCCTTCGCCATGGACGTGTCGCGGGGGACGTGCAGGTACGAAGCGTGTCCGCGGATGGCTCGCACCATGTCCGCCGGATACCCGAGCTCTTCAAGCATGCGGCAGCCGAGCTCCGGATGTTCCTCGGCGGTGGGGTGAATTTCCCAATCAAAATCGTGAAGCAGCCCCACGATCCCCCAGCGTTCCTCGTCGGCACCGAGCCTGCGGGCGTAGGCCCGCATCGCGGTTTCCACCGCGAGCATGTGACGGCGCAGGGCGGGGTTGGCCACGTTTTCAGTGACGAGCTGCCACGCTTGCTCCCGGGTCGGTTCGAGCGCATTCACCGCCATCAGAAGTACGAGGCGGGTTGCGGGGGAAACGCGATCAATTTCGACTTGTCGAAGTGCGGGCGCGGGTGCGAAAGGATGTACGCGGCGACGTCGGTCGCTTGTTGATCGGTGAGCGTTCCTGGCGCATTGTGCGGCATCGCGGCCCGCACGAAGGGGGCCATGCGGTCGAGGCGACTCATGCCAGCTTTGTCGTTGAACGAATTCGGCCCCCATAGCGGTGGATCGCCAACCATACCCGACCCGTTGCCACTGACGCCGTGGCACTCGACACAACGCGCGGCGTAGAGGGCGGCGCCGTTATGCACGTTCGGCGGCCCGGCGGACAGCTTCACCGGCTCCTGTCCTTCAAAGCCTTCTCCAACTTTAGCGCCGCGCGAGAGGAACGCGATGTAGGCGGTGATCGCGATCATCTGCTTGCTGTTGTAGGCCGGTGGACGACCGTTCATGCTGTACAGGAAGCATTCGGCGATCCGGTCTTGCAGCGCGATGAAACGTTTGGCGCGCTTGTTCCACTGCGGAAACATTGCGTAGGTTCCGAGAAACGAGCCTTGATGCGGCACGCGCCCAGCGTCGGGATGGCAGGCGGCGCAGGACATCTTCGCCGTGATATTCCCGCCCATCACGGCGGGCGTGTTCTCGATAATGTCGTGCCCGTATGCGATGAGCGCGCCTTGCGGGCCGGCGGGAAACGCCGCCACCGCAGCGGCGGCTGCTGGATGGCTGGTTTGTTGCTGGCTCGACTGTGTCGAACCTGAACGCATGTGCTCGCCGCATGCGACTGCGATGCAGCAAGCGGCCACGATGAGGCAGAGCGTGGACGCGCGCATCATTTGACGACCGGCAGCCCCTCGAGCTGCCACGCGATGATGCCGCCGAGCTGGTTGTGCACGTCGGTGTAGCCGTGCTCCTCGATGAGATAGTCCTTCACGTGGCCGCTGCGGTTGCCGGAGCGGCAGGTGAAGATGAGCTTGCGATCGCGCGGCAATTCCTCAAGGCGATTGGGGATATCGCCCATTGGGATGTGAACGGCTCCTGGAAGGCGGCTGACGTCCCACTCATGCTGCTCGCGCACATCGATGAGCAGAGCGCCACCGGCGACTTCGCGTTGTGTCTCCTTTGGATCGTAGTCCTCGATCTCCGGATGCAGCAGCCCGCCGCGCTCGCTCATGGATGCCTCCGAGATTGGCGCGAATAAATTCGCGCCGGCTACATTATTATTTCACGCGCAGGGGGATGGCTCCCGTAGCGCTCAGCATGACGAACGCCGCCACAACGAATAAGAACACGGCGAACACCTGCTTCAGGGTCCGTTGGTCGAGACGTCCAGCCAGCGCGCCCCCGATGAGCGCGCCGACGAGGCCTCCCGCGACGAAAGGGACCGCCACATGCCATTCGATCCGGCCGAGCGACGCTTCTCCTTTGCCGATCAGCAATGGCCCGAGCAGACTCGAGGCGCAGTTGATCGCGATGACGAGCAACGAGGTAGGAATGGCGGCGCTCATCCCTAGGCCCAGCAACAGCACGAGCCCCGGCACGATCAAAAAACCGCCCCCGACGCCCAAGAAGCCGGTGAGAAAGCCGATGCCTATGCCGACCGCCGACACGAGCAGCCAATGAGGTCGCTGCTGCGACCGCGGGGCGTACGTCTTGGAGCGGAACATGAAGATCGCCGCGACCAGCATGATGAGGGAGAAGAGCAGCAAGAGCATCCGGCCCGAGAAGGCTTCCGCCGCAAGCCGTCCGGGCACCGCACCGAACAATCCCGCAAGCCCGACCATGCAACCATCGAACGACTGGGCTTGGGAGAGTCGCCGCAGGTAGCCGCCGAGCGCCGTCGCTCCGACGACGAACAGCGACGTTGGAATCGCGACGTGAACGGGCTCCCCGATGCAATAGACAAGGAGAGGGACCGTGATGATCGATCCCCCTCCACCTGTGAGCCCGAGCGATATTCCGACTGCTAACCCATAGAGCAGAAGCGGAATCAGCGAAGCCATCTAGATGATCGGAAACAATTTCCAACCATTCGATTGCGCCGCTTGCACGGCTGCCACGCCTGCGGGCACCATGAGGAAGCCCGGCAGCATGTTCGCTTCGAAATCCGAAAGCGCGGCTTTCGGCTCGACGCCCACTTTTTGACCGAGCATCCCCGCGAACGCCGTCGTGGCGTTGTGGCAGACCATGAACGATGCCCCGCGCTTGAGGAGCGCCTGGGCGCTCCAGTCCTGGTAGATGCCGTTCGGGTCATCTGGGCTTGCGGAGAGATCGAGATTGGAGTCCGCCGGATAGTAGGTATTCGTCGCGTCGGCTTTGAGCATGGCTCCGATCTTGTATTTCTTCCACATCTTGTCGTTAAGCGCCAAGGCGATGGACGGTCCGATGAGGACGGCGAGCACCGCGAGCCCGTTCGCACCCATGCCGTACGAGAACTGGTAGGCGTTGAGCGAGTTCTGCATGTGGACGTACAGGCTGGCAACCCCGGGCGCGATGGTCACGAGCCCGACCGACTGGAAGACTTGCTTGTTCGAATTGTCCATCATCATGATCTTGTTCATCGCGGCGCTGTCGAACTCGCCGGGCTTGAGCACGTGGAAATGCAACGGCGCGCGGTCGGCCATCGCGGCCTGTGCGGCATCCGAGCTCGACAGTGCTGCGACGGAAACGCCGAGCGCAGTCGTGGAGATGAACTGCTTGCGAGAAACCATGGACGACCCCCCTTCAGGCGGCTGCACGGAACGAGCGCTCATTCGGCTTGAGCGGATGCGGCCCTGGTGCTCATCTAGAGCGTTCCGCTGGAAAGCCGCGGTCGCGCCATTCCCCGAAACCGCCATCCATGTTCGCGACATCGGAGAATCCTGCGGCGCGCAGCGCGCTCGCGGCGCTCACTGACCGGTCCCCGCCGGCGCAGAAGACGACGATCGGCCGACCCTTGGGGATGGCGGCAAGGCTCGCCGCCAATCGGCCGGCGCTCACGTTCGTCGTGTCGGGGATGTGCGCGTCCGCGAACTCCGAGCGCTGACGGACATCGAGGAAAACGGCAGCATGCGCCGACCAGCGCCGCTGCGCTTCATCTGCGCTAACCTGATCGAGGGTCTCGAGCGCCAACCCAGTCGCAGCGACGGTGGGAACGTAGCCGGCGATGCGATCCAACCCGACGCGCACGAGACGGCGCACGAGCTCTGCAAGCCGCTCGGGTTTGGCGAGCAAGATGATGGGCGTGTCCGGCGTCAAGAACCACGCGGCGCGCGTCGAGAAATTCAAACGATCCGGCAACGACAACGCGCCGAGGGGGTGGGACGCGCAGAACTCCTCCCGCGGACGCGTGTCGACAAGCACGGCGCCAGACCGGATCGCGGTGCGAAGCGCAGCGGGTTCGAGGAGCGGCGGATCCGGGAGCGAGCCTAAGATCGGGGTGAAACCGCGGTTGTCGTGCTTCATGCGCGCAAAATAACTGGGAGCGTCAGGTTGGCCTTCGCGCAGCGCGCGCACGAAGCCGGGTTCGTCGTCGCGTCCCACAAACGAGCTCCACCATGAAAACCGCCGTTCGTAGCCGAGTGTCGTCGCCGGTACTGCGCCGAGCGCCTTGCCGCAGGCAGAGCCTGCGCCGTGGGCAGGCCAGACGGAGACAAAATCGGGCAACGCGCCGAGGACCTTGCGCAGGCTTGCGAACATCGCCCGCGCACCCGAGTCTGCGGCTCCGCTCTTGCCAAGGGCCGCCTCGAGCAGATCCGGGCGCCCGAGATCGCCGACGAAGATGAAATCGCCGCTCAAAAGCATCATGGGTTCCTTGGCCTGCGGCGTTTCATGAATCGCGAAGCACAGGTGTTCCGGGGTATGCCCGGGTGTGTGCAGGGCGCGGGCTCGCACCGCACCGATCTTGATCTCCTCACCGTCGCGCAACGGTTTGACGCGCACGGGAGGCTGGTCAAGGAGATATCGCTCGCCCTCGTCGCCATACGCGGACACGTAGAGGGCCGCCCCGCTGGCGGCCGCAAGTTCGCGCCCGCCCGACAGATAGTCGGCGTGGATGTGGGTCTCGGCGACCGCGGTGACGCGCAGTTGGTGCTCGCTCGTGAGAGCCTTATAGATGTCCACGTCACGGCGGGGATCGACGACGAGCGCTTCGCCCGTTTGATCGCAGCCGATCACGTACGAAGCGTGGGCGAGACCTTCGTCATAGATCTGTCGGAAAAACATGCAGTCGTCGAAAAATTAAGGTTCCCGGGCCGCTTACCTCTAGGACACCCCGAGGAAGGGCTTACCGGGCGCGACGAACAGACCCGCCCCCTCTGTAGCATTCCCAAGGAGTTGACACATGGCAAAGGCCTATGCCCACCCTGAGGTCCTGGTCACGACCGACTGGGCGCAGCAACATCTCAACGATCCGAACCTGCGGTTCATCGAAGTGGACGTCGATACGACCGCGTACGACCAGGGGCACCTGCCTGGAGCAGTCGGGTTCAACTGGCAGACGCAGCTCAACGATCCGGTCCGCCGCGACATCCCGACGACCGAAGAGATCGAAGAGCTGCTCTCCGCGAGCGGCGTCGGCAATAACACGACCATCGTTCTCTACGGCGACAACAACAATTGGTTCGCCGCATTCGCTTTTTGGATCCTCAAGTACTACGGGCACGACAAGGTGATGCTCATCGACGGCGGCCGTAAGAAATGGTTGGCGGAAAATCGTCCGCTCTCGACGGACAAGCCGTCATATCCGCGCGCCGACTACCGCGTGAGCGCCGTGAACCCCGAACTGCGCGCCAAGCGTGACCTCGTGCTCGAAGCGGTGTCCGACCAGTCGTACTACCTCGTCGACGTGCGTTCAGCGCCGGAGTTCAACGGCGAGATCATCGCTCCCCCGGGCATGACGGAGACCGCGCAGCGCGCCGGCCACATCCCCGGCGCCGTGAACGTCCCGTGGGCGCAAGCGGTCAACGACGACGGCACGTTCAAGAGCGCGGACGATCTCGCGGCGCTCTACGGCGGCAAAGGCATCGACACGAAGAAAGACGTCATCGCGTACTGTCGCATCGGCGAGCGCTCCTCACATACGTGGTTCGTCCTCAGGTACTTACTCGGCTATGATAGCGCGCGCAACTACGACGGCTCGTGGACCGAATATGGCAATCTCATCGACGTGCCGATCGTGAAGGAAGCGAAGGCAGCAGCTCCCGCGTAAGACGAACAACACTCGGATGCGAGGGAACGAGTCGGATTCATGCCCTCTCTTCTTTTTCCGGCTGGTATTTCACACGGTTAACCGTGTGGATAAGCTCGCGGATCGACGATGTGATGAGTAGGGCGCTCGGGTCAAGGTCATACTCATGCACGCTGGAAACATCAATCACGTTGGTGTTGACGCCGGGGCGAGGTCGCTGAACCCATTTCTTAAACGCCTCATGCTGCTCGATAGCGCGCCTGTTCGCGGCGAGAATAGCCTCGTTTTCTGCATCGCTGAGAACCGCGTCGAGTTTGGCGCAAGCGGCGCGAAAATCAGGCGGCCTCGCGCCAGCCAACTGCGCTATCACCTGGGACAAGAGATTTCGGTGTTCGAGGCTTAAGGCGCTCAGCATCTGCTGGTGAGCTTCGAATTCAACCTGGACTGGGGTCGGCCCGTCCCATGAGTCACCCTGCATCAACGTCACCTCACCTTGGAGCTATTGAGGTTGAAGACCAGTTCATCGACGGTAAAATCGAGCAGCGCCAACGCGGGTTCCTCGAAGGTCAATCTCGCGCCGGATCGCTGGCCAATAGTCACTTTCTCGCCGGACGCGAGCAAGCGCGAGATGAGGTCGTCGTTCGCCTCCTGAAAGCCTTGTGCGTAGCCAAGCGCGGCCTTTGCGATCTTGTCCTTCTCCGTCGCGGTCAGGTGCGCGTCGAGTTCCTGGGCGGCAACTCTCAAATCCGGTGCGCTGGCGACGGCCCATCGCCCGATAAGCGCGAATAAAAATCTTCGATGATCATCGGAAAGGCACGCGAGCATTTCCGCGTAGGCTCGTGCGCGAAGTCCGACGAGCTTATCGATGATCCCAAAACCTTCGAACCAAGCACCCATCGGTCGTGCCGTTATTTTTCGTCGAGGATCGCGCAGGCTGTCGTGCCGTGTGCGTACAGCTTGCCGGCGGCGTCCGTGATCCTCGCCTCTGCGGTTGCAAGGGTTTTGCCGAGGTGGAGAACGGCTGCTTCGCAGCGTAAGGCTCCCGTCGCGACGGTGATCGGTCGGACGAAGCGCACGTGCAGATCGGTGGTCGTGCAGCTCTTTCCCGCGGGCAAAAGCGAGGTCACGGCGCAGCCGAGCGCGGAGTCGAGCATGGTGCACGCGTATCCCCCATGCGCGACACCGCCGAGATTGTAATGGAATTCGGCTGCCTTGCCTTCGAATACGACCAAGCCGGGTTCTACCGAGACAAGCGAGATATCGACGAGTTCGGCCATGGGAGGTCGCGGCGCGTCCCCTCGCAGCAAGGCGCGGAGCCGCTCCAAACCGCTCGTGGTCTTCGCCGCATCCACATTCACCGACGGATCTTGCCAGCGCACGGCGCGAGTTCGTTCGGATGGGCTCATGCAGCCATCAATGCCCCGTGCCGATGAGGCCGATCGCCACGAGCGCGAAGGCGACCCCGCTTAGCTGTACAGTGTTGAGCCGCTCGCGCAAGAACACGCGGGCGAGTATGACGGTACTCGCCGGATAGAGCGACGCGAGCACTGCGACGATGGCAAGCGGGCCGTGACGCGTGGCGAGCAGGTAAAAGCCGTTGGCTGACATGTCGAGGACGCCTGCGAGCACGATGCTCGACCATCCTCCAGGCCCGGGCCGCAACGTCTGCCGGGCCCCCAGGGCGACGAGCGTCAGCACGAACGCCGAGGCGCAGCGCGAGGCAGCGAGCGGCCACATCCCCGACTCCGGGCGCGAGCGCGCGAGGAAGACGTAGAACAGGCCTATGCCGACCCCGGAGAGCAACGCTTCGACCAGGCCGGGCTGGCGCAGCCACTCATGCATGCGACCGAAAGGCGCCGCTTCTGAATCCGTCGACGAGACCAAGACGACGCCGACGAGCGCGATGACGACGCCGGCGATCGACAACGGCGAGAGGCGTTCGTGCAAAGCCAGACCCACGAGGAACGGGATCAGCGCGCCGATGACGGCGGTGATCGGCGAAACCATGCTCATCCGGCCGATGGCGAGCCCGCGATACAAGAGCGAGATGCCGACCGCGCCCACAAGGCCGGCAAGTCCGCCCCACATGAAATCGCTCGGCAGAGGGTGCGCAGCCGGCAAGAATGGGATGAAGGCGAGCAGCAAGAGCAGGCCGCTCAGCTGCGAGATGACGACGACCGAAAAGACGCTTGACATGCGGCTGGCGACTCCGCCGATGAAGTCCGCCGCTCCGTACGTGAAGCCGGCGAGAAGGCCTAAGAGAAGCGCCATCGGGTCTTGGGGCGACTTTCCAGTCGCCCCCTACGAGTGCGCATGTGCGTGGCCGTGCGGGGTGCGCCGTCCCCACCAGACGAGCAACAATGCGACCGCTACGAGGAGCACGTTGAGGACGAAGGTATAATTGAAAGCGATCGTCTCGATCTGCATGAGAAAACCACCCGGCGGACGCGGCGTCAGATGCAGCGCACCAAACGCAAGTTCCACGACGAGTCCAGCGACGACCATGGAGGCATAGAAAACCACGATCATGCGCAGCGCGAGCGCCCAACCGTAGTACTTGCGATACACGTCGATGAGCGGCAAGACGATGAGATCGGCGTACAGGAATGCGACGACGCCGCCGAAGGTGCTGCCGCCGTTCCACAGCACGGCTGCGAGCGGCACGTTGCCGATGGAACAGACGAAACTGAGAACGGCGATGATCGGTCCGACGAGGGCGTTCTCGATGGTCCGAACCCACGCCGGGGCTGACGTCACGTACAAATGTTGCCATAGCGTGGCAGGCACCGCCACCGCTAAAAAGCCGGCGATGAGAAAGCCGAGGAACAAATCGAATGCGAGCATGGACCAGTCCATCTCGAAAAAATGCGCGACGTACGTCCAGCCGATCGGCGAGCGCAGTTTGTCGAGCAGCGTCGCTCCTGGGGCGAGCATGTCGCCATGGTCGTGCCCGGAAACTTCGACGGCCTCCGCGTGCCGGCGACCCGCCTCCACAGTCGAAGCTGGGAGCAAAAACTTCGCGAGCAGGACGAAGACGGCGATGAGCACCAATCCGCCGATCCATTCCGCCGCCACGAAAGGCCATCCCATCAGTTGCCACAAGACGAGGCCAAGCTCGATCACGAGATTGGTGGACGCGAACATGAAGACCATCGCCACCGTGAAATTCGCGCCGCGGACGAAGAGCGACTTCGCCGTGGCCGCGGCGGCGTAACTGCACGACGAACTCGCTGCGCCAAGACCGGTCGCAATCGCGAGCTCGCGCAGTCCCGCGCGACCCAGCACTCTCACGAGGCCGTCCTTGGGGACGTATGCTTGGATCATGGCCGAGATTAAAAAGCCGAGGACGAGCGACCACAGCACTTGCCAGAACATCGCGAACGCCGCGAAAAGCCAATGCCAGAAGAACAGAAGCACGCTCATCGGAGCGTGCGCTTGTCCAGCGGCGCCGTCAATGCCTCGTCACGATTTCCGCAAACGTCGCAGGTCGCCGACGCGAATGGTAAAGCCGCTGCTGTCGAAATGCTCCATGAGCGGGAGCGCGTGCTTGCGCGATGTGCCGAGCGCGTCGCGGAGCTGCGCCATGGTGGCTTGGCCTTGGCGCTCGAGCAGCGTTCTCACCGCCGCCTGCGCGCGTTCGTATTGCGATCGCCGGTAGAGATCGTCTCCGACGCGCCGAAGCGCGCCGAGCACGAGCAGGCTTTCGAACGCCTCCCGCATCGCCATGCCCTCGCGGGCGACCGCGCTCTCGACTTCCGCAAACGCATAAGGCGTGAGATCGGCTTCATCTTTCGGCGCAAGCGCTATCCGGAAGAACGCGGTTTGCTTGCGATCCAACTGCGGTTGGACGCCCGGTAGATGCCAAAACCGCGAGCGCGAAGCCACGCGACCATCGTCTTCCCAGGCCGCCAACACCCGCGCGCAGACCGGCTCCGCGATGGCGAGCGCTTTAGCGATATCTGCAGCCGTCGCTCCGAGACGCCACGGGGCGGCCGCGTGACGCTGCTGCAAGAATCGCAGCGTCGCGTCAAGAGCGCCGTCGTTTACCGAGCGCGCAAGAAACGCAACGGGTTTTTGGAGGCGCACGGCATGCCCGTGCTCTACGAGCCATGCGAGCGCAGCGTCGGCCACGGCGAGTTTCACGTTGGCGCGCGCGGCGGTCTGCGTTGCGTCGAGCGGGGCAAGACCTGATGCCTCCAGCACCTGCGCGATCTCCTCTGCGAATGCGGGGGCGTCGTCGAAAGCGGGGTCGCCGTTTGCTGAGGCATCGGACGCCAGACCGCCGCGCGAAACGATCCGCGCGCCGCCCAGCAGATCTTTGGGGCTCATGCGCCGGACGATCAAACGCATGCCGGGAAAGGCGACGGTCGGCCGCCAGAGCGCGAGACGTGCGCGCGCGGTGCCATTACTCGGCGGCCCGTCCTCGAAACGGAGTTGTCCCGGGATTTCGGCGGAACCGATGTGCACCCGTACCGGCAGACGTCTGCGCAAGAGTGAAACGGCCGCCGGAAACGCGGTGAACTCGACATCGAGGTCGCGAGTGGGTGTAAACTCGCGCGCCGCGACGAGCGCCTCTCCGCGAGCGATGTCGCCGACCTGGATGCCGGGCAGATTGACCGCCACGCGCGATCCGCCGGTCGCAGAATCGACTTTTGATCCGAAGACCTGCAAGCTCTTCACGCGCGCGACAAGCCCGGAGGGTTGCAGCACCAGCGTGTCGCCGTTCGACAGCGTCCCTTGCACGAGCGTGCCTGTGACGATCGTGCCGTGGCCCGGCAGCGCGAAGACGCGATCCACTGGCAGGAAGGCGGGCGCGTTCGCGCGCCGCGGTGGCAGCGCGGCGAGCAACTCGTGGATGAGCGTCTTGAGCTCGTCGATCCCCTCGCCCGTCACCGAAGACACCGCGACGACCCGCGCTTCCGAAGCCACGGTGGAGGCGGCTGCGGCACGCGCAGTGTCAGCGGCAGCGCGGCGCTGTTCCGGCGAGACGAGATCTGCCTTCGTCAGCACGATGATGGCGCGCGTGACGTTGAGGAAGTTGAGGATTTGAAGATGTTCGAACGTCTGCTGCTTGGGACCGTCGGTGGCGGCGACGACGAGCAGCAGCAGCTCCATGCCCCCGGCGCCCGCGAGCATGTTGTGAAGGAAGCGCTCGTGGCCGGGGACGTCGATGATCCCGGCTTCGACCCCGTCGGAAAAACGGAGCGGCGCAAAGCCCAGATCGAGCGTCATCCCGCGCTCGCGTTCTTCGATCAAACGATCGGGGTTGTGGCCGGTCAAGGCAAGGACGAGTGCGCTCTTGCCGTGATCGACGTGGCCGGCGGTGCCGATGATGTGCATGAAAGACGAACAGCGCTCCGCAGCGCTGCTTCAGGACTGCGGGTCAGCGCTCTTCTATCGTGACCGGTCCGGCGACGAGGCGCACCGACATGCTGCCCGGTCCTTGCGTGTTGCTCAGACGCTCGTCGAGCGGTCCGAGAACCGTGTGGGCGTCGACCATCGCGCGAAAACCCTTGGGCACGATCACTTCGATGGACCCGTTCGTGCCCGCGATGTTGATGTTCGGCGTGCGAGACTGGTCTTCGATCGCTACGCTGATCGGGCCGTTGACCAGGTGCAGCGACAGCACGTTGCCTGCCCCGGCCACTTCGATCGGCCCGTTGACGAGATGGATCGCCAGCGGCCCATGCACGCCGTCGGCGTGCACCGGTCCGTTGACCGCGTTGACTGAAACCGTCGCATCGGGCGGAACGCTCAGCGTTATCTTCGCCTCTCGTCCGCGACCGAAAGGCCAGTGCATCGGCTGGCCTTGCCCAGACGGCGGATCCAGACGCAAGCGCAGCCACTGCGCATCGGCGGCTTGGGTCAGCCGCAGACCAGAAAGTCCGTGCAGCGGCGTCGCATCAAGCCGGACGAAGCCGTCCGGCGACGCGGTCAGCAACAGCTCGACGCCAATGGAACCGTCGACGTCGAGCGCCACTGCCTGTCCGGGTTTGGCGCGCTGCTGGAAATGCGTAGTGTTTGCGCTGGAATTGTCGTCACCATAGATGCATCCGCAAAGCAACGCGGCGGCGGCGAAGACGATCGCTGAGGTGAAGCGCATGGAAATGACTACCGGCCGCCCTGTGGCTTTGTTTCAATGGTGAGGCTGCGAAGAACCTCGATCAGCTCGGCATCTTGCCCTGGCAATACCGAGCGCAGATCGATCCGCACGGCCGTGTCCTCGGTGCGTCCGATGACCGGTGGTGACGCGCTGCGCAGCGATGCGGCGATTTCATCGGCGCTCCGATCCGAGCTGCTTATGGAGATTCCGGCCGAGGGGATGCTCGCAAGGGGGAGGGTACCTCCGCCGGTGGTCGCCACGGTTTCGCACGGGGCGATCCGGATGGCGCCTCCCGACCCGGCATCCGCGAGAGCGGCGCAAATGCGTCCGGCGCGTTCGCGCAACTCCGCCACGCCTGCATGCAACATCGCGAAGAGCGGTATTTCAAGCAGCCGGCTTGGTTCCAAGTAGAGCGCCAGCGTCCCCGAAAGCGCGGCCAGGGTGAGCTTGTCCACGCGCAGGGCCCGTACGAGCGGATTTCGCTTGAGCGTCTCGATGTGCTCTGTGTTCCCGCAGATGATGCCGCATTGCGGCCCTCCGAGCAACTTGTCACCAGACACCGCGACCAGATCCATGCCGGTCGCGATTTCCTCCGCGACCGTGGGCTCGTGCGCGATTCCGAACTGCTCGAGGTCGACGAACGCACCCGAACCGAGGTCCTCGAAAGCGATGACGTCTAATTCCTTCGCGAGCGCGGCGAGCGTCTTGGCATCTACCTCGGCCGTGAAGCCTTCAATCCGGTAGTTGCTCGGATGGGAGCGCATGAACATGGCGGTGCGCTCGGACCACGCCTCGCGGAAGTCCCGAGCATAGGTCTTGTTCGTCGTCCCAACCTCGACGAGCCGGGCGCCGCTCCTGCGCAAGACGTCGGGAAGCCGAAAGCCCCCGCCGATCTCGATCAGCTGGCCGCGGCTGACAACGACGTCGCGGTCGCGAGCAAATGTGTCGAGGACGAGCAGCACTGCGGCGGCGCAGTTGTTGACGACGAGCGCGCCTTGCGCGCCGGAAAGCTCGCATAGCTGCAGCGACACGCGGTCGTAGCGGCTGCCACGCTTGCCTTCTGCGAGATCGAATTCGAGATTCGTGTAACCGCCGCCAAGCTGCACGGCGTTAGCGAGAGCGTTCGCGGCGAGCGGGGCGCGGCCGAAGTTCGTGTGCAGCAAGACCCCCGTGCCGTTGACGACCGAGATGAGATCAGCTCGGCGGTCGTCGGCGAGCCGTTCGAGCACTTCGCCGCGCAGCCGCTCGAAGGGCGGAATCTCGGCGCCTTTGGCTGCGCCTTCACGCGCGCGATCGAGCACGGCTTGCACCGCCACACGCACGTTCGCGCGGCCGAGCAACCCTTCGTACGCGGATACCGCGGGATCGGTGGTGAGGCGGTGCACCGGCGGGATGTCGCGCAGCGGCGCGTTCATGGCGCGCTAGGCGACGGGCGCGAGGTGCTTTTCGACCATGTTCGCGAGCTGCTTTTCCGGCACGTAGCCCACGATCCGGTCGACTGGCGCGCCGGACTTGAAGAGGATGAGCGCGGGAATGCCGCTCACCTCGTATTGTCCGGCGAGGCTTGGGCTGTCATCGGTGTTGAGCTTGACGACCTTGAGCCGGCCGGAGTAGGTCTGCGCGATCTTGTCGACGACCGGAGCGACCATGCGGCACGGGCCGCACCACGGCGCCCAAAAATCCACGAGCACCGGGCTTGAGGATTGCAGCACCTCGGCTTGAAAATTGTTCTGGTTCACCTGCAGCATGTCGCTCATCGGTTTTTCTCCTTCATCGGGCGGCTTTTCAGTCGGCCCCTACAAGGGCGACTTTCCAGTCGCCCCCTACAATATTATACACGTTCTGCTTCTTCGTTGCGCTGACCGACGTTCGCCGCTGCGATGACCGCATCACCTTCATCGAGCTTCATGACGCGGACGCCTTGCGCCGAGCGGCCGGTCTCCCGGATCTGAAACACCTTGATGCGGATGACGATGCCGTGCGACGAGATGAGCATGATCTCGTCGTCCGGCTTGACGAGGAACTGGTCGACGATCTCACCGTTCTTGGCGGTGCGGTTGAAGGCTTTGATGCCTTTGCCGCCGCGGTTCGTCTTGCGGTAAAGATCGATGGCGGTCCGTTTGCCGTAGCCTTTGCTCGTGATGACCAAGACTTCGCGGCGATCCTTGCCGATGATGTCGAGCGCCTGGACCACATCGCGCTGGCCCAGACGCACCGCGCGCACGCCGCGGCTGGCGCGGCCCATGGGGCGCACGGTCTTCTCGTCGAAGCGGATAGCAAAGCCGGCGCTCGTCGCGAGCAGCAGTTCCGCCTTGCCGTCAGTGAGCACCGTGCTCAAGAGCTCGTCGTTGGGCATGAGGCTGATGGCGATGAGGCCGGAGCGGCGCACGTTGCCGAACTCCGACAGCGCGGTCTTCTTGATGTAGCCGCGCTTGGTCACCATGACGAGAAAATCTTCGGTGCCGAGCTTGCGTATGGGAAGCACGGTCGTCACCGTCTCGCCCGGGGGCAAAGTGAGAAGGTTGACGAGCGCCGTGCCCCGCGCCTGACGCGACGCATCCGGGATCTCATGGGCTCGTAAGCGCAACACGCGCCCGCGGTTGGTGAAGAACAAGACGTGCTGGTGCGTGGTGGCGGAGAAGATGTGGCGGACGACATCTTCCTTCTTGAGCGCCAAGCCCATGACGCCGCGGCCGCCGCGATTTTGCGAACGGAAAGTATCGGCGTTGACGCGCTTGATGTAGCCGCCTGCGGTGACGGTGACGACGACTTCGGTGTCGGCGATGAGATCTTCGATCTCGAACTCGCCCTCGGCTTCGACGATCTGCGTGCGCCGCTTGTCCGCGTACTTCTTGCGCAGCACGCCAACCTCGTCTTTGACGACCGCATAGATACGCCGTTCGCTGCGCAGAAGTTCTTCGAGCCCCGCGATGGTCTTGAGCAGCGCGACGTATTCCTCTTCGATCTTCTGGCGCTCAAGCGCGACGAGCCGCTGCAGGCGCAGGTCCAGGATCGCATTGGCCTGGATCTCGGTGAGCTTGAACTTTTTCATCAAGCCGTCGCGCGCTTCTTCGGTGGTCTGCGAGCCGCGGATCAGCTTGATGATGGCATCGATGTGGTCGAGGGCGATGCGATAGCCCTCGAGGATGTGCGCGCGCTCCTTGGCCTTGCGCAACTCGTACTGCGCGCGGCGCGTGACGACGATCTTGCGATGCTCGATGTAGGCCTCGAGCATCTGCCGCAGGCTGAGCGTGCGCGGTTGACCGTCCACCAGCGCGACATTGTTGACGCCGAAAGACGACTGCAGCGGCGTGTGCTTGTAAAGCTGGTTGAGGATGAGCTGTCCTTGGCCTTCGCGCTTGAGCTCGATGACGATGCGCATGCCCTTGCGATCGCTCTCGTCGCGTAGATCCGCGATGCCGGTGACGCGTTTGTTTTGGACGAGTTCGGCGATGTTCTCGATCAGCTTCGTTTTGTTGAGCTGGAAAGGAATCTCCGTGATGATGATGGCTTGGCGACCGCCGCGGGCTTCTTCGAACTCATGCTTGGCGCGCATCGTGATGGCGCCGCGTCCGGTGAGATAGCTCTGCCGGATGCCCTCGCGCCCCAAGATGAGCGCGCCCGTGGGAAAATCCGGGCCGGTGACCAGTTTGAAGAGTTCTTTGTCTTTGAGCCCGCGATCGTCGATGAGCGCGCAGATGGCATCGCAGACCTCGCCGAGGTTGTGCGGCGGGATGTTCGTCGCCATGCCTACTGCGATGCCGGAAGAGCCGTTGACGAGCAGATTCGGCAACCGCGCAGGCAAGAGGGCCGGCTCGCGGCTGGAGGCATCGTAGTTGGGGACGAAATCGACCGTCTCTTTGTCGATGTCGGCGAGCATCTCGAGCGCGAGCGGAGCGAGGCGCGCCTCCGTGTAGCGCATGGCCGCGGGTGGGTCACCGTCGATCGAGCCGAAATTCCCGTGTCCGTTGATGAGCGGGTAGCGCAGGCTGAAATCCTGCGCCATGCGCACGAGCGCGTCGTAAACCGAGACGTCGCCGTGAGGATGATAGTTCTTGAGAACCTCGCCGACCGTGCCCGCGCATTTTCGGTGCGGCTTGTCGGGCGCCAAGCCGAGCTGCGACATGGCGTACAAGATGCGGCGGTGTACCGGTTTGAGGCCGTCGCGGACATCCGGCAACGCGCGCGCCACGATCACGCTCATCGCGTAATCGAGGTACGAACGGCGCATCTCGTCTTCGACGTTGACCGTGAGCAGGCGCTCGGAGGGAGTGCTGTGCGCGTAGGTCTCGAAGGTCATGTCGCCGCCCGCTTTTCCGTCGCGGCCGTCGCGTGGCGTGCGTTCCTTCGGGCTCAAATTCTGGTCAATCTCCTCGTGGACGGACCTTTAAGGTCCGCCGTCACACGGGTGACATTTCGTAACATTGGAAAGTTCGCGCCACGCGCGCAAGCCTCCCGCCGCGAACGCCTTTGGGAGGGTTTTGCGAGTGCTGACGCAAGCGCTTCTGGATGAACGAGAATGCGACCACGGTCGTAGTCGCACTGGCGGACGCAGCGGCGACCCGGAGACTCGGGGCCCGGCTCGCCGTCGCATCCAGTCCCGGAACGATTGTTCTCCTGCGCGGCCCGCTGGGCGCAGGTAAGACGACGTTTGCGGACGGCTTCATTCAGGCGCTGGGTGGCGGCCGGGCGACGAGCCCGACGTTCGTCATCGCGCACCATCACCCGGGCGGCGCCATTCCGCTGTGGCACTTAGATCTTTACCGCATAGAAGATGAACGACAAGTGGCCGATCTCGATCTGGCCCAGTACCTTTCCGCCGGCGCGATCACCCTGTGCGAGTGGCCCGAGCGGGCCGCGGGGACGTGGCCGCCCGATGTTCTCGATATCGCGTTTGCGGTGGAAGGCTCAGGCCGCACCGCTGCGCTCGCGGCCGCTGGTCCGCGCTCGCAGAGCTTGATCGAGGCCGCAAAATTTCGATGATCGTCGCGATCTATACGGCGGCAGGCGTCGAGGTCGCGCTCGACGCAGGAGAGCGACGTGCCTCGCTTGCAAGCGAGGGCGGTGCGCTCGAATCCATCGTCGACCTGATCGAGCAGAACCTGCTCGCGCTCGGGGCTTCGCTTAAAGAGATCACCGCAGTGGCGGTCTGCACGGGGCCCGGATCGTTCACGGGCCTGCGCATCGGGGTCTCGTTCGCCAAGAGCTTCGCGCAGGCACGCGCGTTGCCGATCGTCGGTATCTCTTCATACGATGTCGCAGGATTTGGCATCGCGGCGCGGCCCCTTATCGCGGTCGCTCGCGGCAAACCCGATTACTATTATGGTCGCATCCTGACCGCTGAGTCTTCGCCCCGGTTCGTCCAGGGGGACCGCGCGGCGCTCGAGCAAGCGGCTAACGAATTCGTGCCCGCGGCGGTGCTGGCCGGTCCAGATTTCACGGTGAAAAAATCAGGCGAAGCCGCGCTTGCGCTCGCGAGCCTCGCCCGTCAAGCTTTCGAGCGCCAACCGCAGCGCTGGACCGACATCGCCATAGATTATGGCCAACGCCCTAATGCTGAGGTCAATTGGGAGCGCCGCCAAGCGCGTGCAGCAGGGGGGCCGGAAGTTTTGCCCCGCGAATCTTCGACGTGATGAAGGCCCCGCCCCGGACGCTCGCCATTTCCCTGATGCGCAACGATGACATCCCACGCGTGCTGCACGTCGAGTCTCTCTGCTTCAGCACGCCGTGGCCTCGCAACGCGTTCCACAACGAGCTCAACGACAACAAGCTCGCCCACTATTTCGTCGGACGGTTCGAGGATGAGATCATTGCATATGGCGGTTTGTGGGTCGTGCTCGAGGATGCGCACATCACGACCGTCGCGGTCGTGCCGCAGCAGCAGCGCAAGCGGTTCGGCGAGCAGATACTGATCCGCTTAATCGAAGAGTCCATCATGCGCGGCGCCCGCTGGATCACGCTCGAGGTGCGCGAGTCGAATGAGGCGGCGCAAAACCTCTACAAGAAGTACGGCTTCACGGTCGTGAGCACGCGGCGCGGCTACTATTCCGACAACGATGAGAACGCGCTCGTCATGTGGGCCGGCAACCTCAAAAGCGACATCTACCAGAACCGGTTGCGCGCGCTGAAAGAGAGCCTTTGCTGAACGAACCGGTCGCGCAAACGCGTTGTGGCCCTCAAGACGCCCGCGAATTCCTTTCCCTCTGCCGCACCGTGCGCTCCGAGCTCTCCACGGGGCGTTACCGGCACGTGTTGGGCGTCGCCCGCACGGCCGAGCGGCTGGCCAGACACTATGGCGCGTCGTCACGCAAGGTCCGGGTGGCGGCTCTGATCCACGACATCAGCCGCGCATGGCCGGCGCAGCAGCTGCTCGATTTCATGGCGGCGCGCAACCTTGCGGTTTCGGATGAGGAACGGCGCATGCCCGTCTTACTACACGCGCGGGTCGGAGCGCAGCGAGCGCATGACGAGTTCGGGGTGGACGATGCGGAGGTTCTTTCCGCGATCGAGCATCACACGATCGCGCAGACCGGCATGTCCGACGTGGGAAAAATCCTGTACATCGCAGACTCAATCGAACCATCACGGACGTTTCCCGGCCGCGCCGCTTTGGAAGCGGCGGCATTTCGTTCGCTCGACGAAGGGATGTTGGCGTGCATCGAATCTTCTTTGGAACATCTGAAGAACTCCAGCGTGACGGCAGCGCCCGGTACGCTGGCGCTCTACGACCAATTGGCAGCGCGACGTGAAGCGAGGACTTAAGCAGCAGCGCAGGCCGGCGCCAGCGGCCCGGCAAGCGCAAACGCTCATCCCGCCGCGGCTGCGCAGCAATGGCATCGCATCGACCCAAGCCCGCGTCACGACGCTGAGCGATCGCGAGATCAACGATCTGGCGCAACGGTCCAAAGAAGCCGCCATCGAGAAAAAGGCTGAGAACGTGGTCCTGCTCGATATCCGCGGGCGCGCGAATTTTGCGGATTATTTCATCCTCGCCACGGGACGCTCCATCATCCAGGTCCGTGCGATCGCGGACGGCGTGGTAGAAGCGTCGGAATCCAAGTACGGAGCGCCCGTTCGGACAGAAGGGTATAACGACGGGAATTGGATATTGGTTGACTACGGTCCGGTCATCGTGCACGTGTTCACGGCTGCGGCTCGCGAGTTCTACGATCTCGAGCGGCTATGGGCCAAGCCGGCGCCGGCGCGCAAGAGGAAAAAGTGAAGAGCACCATCGTCAAGCCGAGCAACGGCCGCACGCCGGACGGCAAACAACGCGGCGCATCCAAGAGCAAGGCGTGGAGCGCCGGACTGCGCCGCTTGACCAAAAAACAAAAAGAGAAGATCTACCGCGTGTTCGTCTGGATCTTCCTTGGGGTGTTCACGGTGTCGATCGTGGGTGGTCTCATCGCGCTCACCGTCCTCTCCCCCTCCAAATAAGCCCTTAGCGCAGCAGCTCCTCAGCGATGATCATGCGCTGGATCTCGTTCGTGCCTTCATAGATCGCTAAGATCCGCGAATCGCGATACACGCGTTCGATGCCGGTTTCTTTCATGAAGCCGCTGCCGCCGTGGATCTGGAGCGCGCGATCGACGACTTGGATGGCCATGTCGGAGCAGTAGCGTTTCGCCATGGCCGCTTCCAAACTGAAGCGCTCGCCCCGGTCGGCCTTCCACGCCCCATGGTAGACCATGTTCCGAGCTGCGTAGATCTCAGTCGCCATGTCGGCGAGCATGAACTGCACTGCTTGTTGCTTGCCGATCGGTTTGCCGAACTGGATCCGTTCTTTGGCGTATACGATCGATTTCTCGAGCATGAACTGGGAGCTACCGACGCAGCCGGCGGCAAGAGAAAGCCTTCCCATGTCGAGGGTCTTCATCGCGGTGATGAAACCCGAACCGACTTTTCCGATGACGTGATCGGCCGGCACCTTCGCCTCCTCGAAGATGAGCTCGCAGGTGTGGCTCCCGTACAGACCCATCTTCCGATCTTTGGGGCCACGCTTGACGCCCGGTCCGTTGAGGTCCACCCAAAACGCGGTGATTCCGCCGCGCGCCCCGAGGGCCGGATCGGTCACGGCGAAGACGGTCGCAAAATCGGCGATGTCACCGCTCGTGATGAAATGCTTGACGCCGGCAAGCATGTAGATGTCGCCGTCGCGGCGCGCCGTCGTGGAGATGTTCGCTGCATCGGAGCCGGCGCCGGGCTCCGACAGCGCGAAGCATGCCAGCTTCTCTCCCGAGCACAGCTGGGGCATGTAACGATCCTTGAGATCCTTCGTGCCGTCGAGATGCAAAGCCATCGCGCCGATGCTGCAGTGCGCGCCGAGCAGATTCGAAAACGCCGCGCTCGCGCGGCCGAATTCTTCGAGCGCGACGCAATAGCCCAGCTCGCCGATGCCGGCACCGCCGTACTCTTCTGCGAAGGGCAGACCGAACAGGCCCATCTCACGCATCTTCCCGATGGCTGACGCCGGGATCTCGTCAGAGCTCTCCACCTCGTCGGTCAGCGGCCACAGCTCTTTCTCGACGAACTCGCGCAAGGAGCGCTTGAGCAGCTTGAGCTCTTCTGGCAGTTCGAAGTTCAATGCGTCAGGTGTGCTGACGACGGCGGTCATGGTGGCGACCTCCTCTTTGGTGCGTGTCCTCCCCTTGCTCGCCCGGTCGCGACGCTCCTACCCAAGGGCGCGCGCGCCGGCGCGCACAATACCAAGGCGTGCTGGAGAAATTGCGCGCGGCGCCTACATGGCGTCCGACGCGTCCCTGGAAAGAATGGGAAGCCGAACGCGATCTCCTGTTTCATCGCTTCATCAATGAGCAGCTGTACCCGTTCAGCCCGTTTTACCGGCGGCTCTTCGATGCGCACAAGATAAAGCCGTCATCGATACGGCGCATCGACGATCTGCGTCATCTTCCGTTCACCGCGAAGCAGGATATCGCGCCCACACCTGACCATCCGGCGCGGGCGCTCGACCTCGTGCTGCACCCGACCGAGGAGGCGATTCGTCACGCCGCTCCGAGGGCGCTGGCCACGCGGTTCTTGCTCGAGCGGCTGCGCTTTGGCGCGGCGGCGCTAGAGCGGCGTCTGCATCTGGAATATGCGCCCGTGCACGTCACCTACACGACCGGGCGCTCGGCGCTGCCCACGCAATTCCTGTTCGCTTCGGGGGACTTCGAGCGCTTGCATGTCGTCGGCAAGCGTCTCATCGAGCTGTGCGGCGCCAAGGTCGGCGACCGCGCGCTCAACGTCTTTCCCTTCGCACCCCACCTCGCGTTTTGGCAGACCTTCGCCGTCGGCCAGGCGATGACGATGCTCATCGTTCATACAGGCGGCGGCAAGGTGATGGGAACCGCCGGGAATATCGCAGCCCTCGAGCGCTTGCAACCGGTCATACTCATCGGCGTGCCCGGCTACGTCTACCATCTGCTGCGCCAGGCGCACGAGCAGCATATCAAGATCCCCCACCTCAAGATCATCGCGCTTGGGGCAGAACGCGTGCCCCCAGCGCTCAAGGCGCGGCTCAGCGCGCTCTGCGCGCGGATGGGAGCAGCAGAGGTCGTCGTCCACGGGGTGTACGGCTTCACAGAGGCGCGCGAGGCCTGGGGTGAATGCGTGCCGCCGGACGCGGACACATCTTACGGATACCACACGTATCCGGACTTCGACGTGTTCGAAATCGTCGATCCCGCGACAGGCGAAACGGTTGGACCGGGGCAGCGAGGCGAGATCGTCTACACAAACTTGGCGGGCCGCGGCTCGTGCGTGCTGCGCTACCGCACCGGCGACATCGCAGACGGTGGGATCGTCTACGACCCCTGTCCTGGCTGCGGACGCATTGTGCCGCGCATCTCGAGCAGCATCTCGCGCCGTTCCGACGTCGGGGAGTTCAAGCTCACGAAGATCCGCGGCACCCTCGTGGATCTCAACGCCTTCGTGCAGCTCATGCCCGAAGTTCCTGAGGTCGTGGAATGGCAGTTGGTGGTTCGCAAGCACAACAGCGATCCAGACGATCTCGACGAGCTGGCGCTCTCCATTGCGTTGCGGCCGGGTGCGGATGCGCATGCAGTCAAAGAGCAGATCGCGTCGCGCCTGCTCGCGGCGATCGAAGTCGTACCCAACGAGATCGAGGTGTTACCGCTCGCGCAGCTCGAGGCCAATCTAGGGCTCGACACGCAGCTCAAGGAGACGCGCATCCGCGATCTGCGCGACGTTGCCAAAAATCCGGCGGGGTAAGGAAGCCATGGATCGAGGCATCGTTGCCTTCGCCACGGCGACCGTGTGCTGTTTGCAACTGTACGGCTGTGGCCAAACGAAACCACCCGACTTCGCCCTCTCTTTTATATCCCCGCCACCGGCACGCACGCATCTTTTCCAGAGAGGACCGACAAGTAGGCGCACGCACATCGCGCCATTTCATGGCACGCTCGGATTTTTTCCGACACCGCGACCAAGCGCTATCTTCCACAGGATAACGGGGACCTTACAGGCCTATGGCATAGGGATGAAGAGTGCCAGTCTGACGATTGTGCCCGAGGCAGGCCACGCGCTCGACTTCTATGTCAGCACAAGGTTTACGATCAACGGCAACCGCACGCGATGCATATCCCCTCCGCATGGCAGATGGCAGGGTTTTATGTGCCAAGATTGGCCTCCTAGTTTGGTGCTCGGGAAGACCAAAGTTACTGTCATCTACTGGGAGACAGCGCGTGACGGCGTGCCAGTTCGCGCGACCAACCAGGTTCAGTACCGCCGATGAGCGAGCTGACCAACCCTACATCTTATAGGTCGGCATCGCGGATGGGGTCGCATACGGGCTCGCCGACGCTGAGGGCGATGGCGAGGGAGATGGTGTCGTGGCTGCCTGCGCCATAAGGACTCGGTCGTGTCCGGCCGAGGTGCCGGCTACCGCGACGAGCAGGGAAACACCTAACAGAAACGCTGCAAAAATTTTCATGCCCAGATGATTGCCTGCGCGTGCGGACGTTAAACTGGTCGTGCAGGCGCACGCTTCCCAGGCTGGAAGGGTGCGCCCAATCGTGCGAGGACTGTCAAACCCTGCGGTTGCATGCCTGGCGATCTCGATCGTCGTGGCAGCCCAGCTGGAGTCGAGCTGCTCGATGCACGCGTCGACGGTCAAGCCCTCCCAAGCGACGATCGCCAGCATCGGACTTCCGGTCTATCCGCACGCGAGACCGATCCAGGGCAGCTCGATCGCTCAAGACCTGTGGGTCATGCACGTGAATACCGTCAGCGTGAATTTCTTGAGCCCCGATCCGATGGAGAAGGTCGTAGCGTTCTACCAAGAGCGCCTGCCGAAGGTCGCGCAACGCGTCACCGTGCCCATGGGATTCGCAACCGATGTGACGTTTCAGTTCTTCGAGGGGCCGTATCAGAAACAAGTCGCGATCGTGAGCATCAAAGACATGCGCATGATCAGCCTGCGATCGATACAATTGTTGCAGACCCAGGCTCCCTCGGCGTCCCCCTGATCGCTCGGCTCCCGGTCTCCTACATGGTGGGCATGGTGAACGACGAGCCCGTGCGGATCGACGATGGCCAGGTCACCGTGGTGGATTTCAGCCGCGTGTAAAAGCGCACGCCTTCGGGTCCATGGATGTGATGATCGCCGAACAGCGAGCGTTTCCACCCGCCGAAGCTGTGGAAAGCCATGGGCACCGGAATGGGCACGTTGATGCCGACCATGCCGGCTTGGACGTGGTGGTTGAACCAGCGTGCAGCGTCACCGTCTCTCGTGAAGATCGCAACTCCATTACCGAATTCATGATCGTTGACGAACGTGAGCGCCTCCTGCGGGGTCTTGGCTCGCACGATCGAAAGGACTGGACCGAAGATCTCCTCGCGATACACGCGCATCTCGGGTTGCACGCGGTCAAGCAGCGTCGGACCCAAGAAGAAGCCGGGCGCGGCGTTCGACGGATGGCGCCTGCCGTCGATCACGACCGTGGCGCCTTCACGCTCGCCGACATCGATGTATGAACGTACGCGCTCGCGATGATCGCCCGTGACGAGCGGTCCCATCTCGGTGCCCGCTTGCGTCGGATCGCCGACGCGAAGAGCGCTCAGCTTGCCTTTGAGGCGCGGGATCAGACGGTCTGCGACCTCATCACCGACCGTCACCACAACGGAGATCGCCATGCAGCGTTCGCCTGCCGAGCCGTATGCAGCCCCGACGATCGCGTCTGTCGCCTGGTCGAGATCGGCATCAGGCATCACGACCAAGTGATTCTTCGCGCCGCCAAGGGCTTGGACGCGCTTGCCGGCAGCCGTGCCTCGCGTATACACGAACTGCGCGACGGGCGTCGACCCCACAAAACTGACCGCTTTGATGTCGGGATGGTCGAGCAAGGCGCTGACCGCTTCTTTCGAACCGTTGATCACATTGAGCACGCCGGCAGGCGCGCCGCACCGGACGAGCATGCGCGCAAGCTCGAGCGAAAGGGATGGATCTTTTTCGCTCGGTTTGAGGACGAATGTGTTGCCGCAGGCGATGGCGATCGGGAACATCCACATGGGCACCATCGCCGGGAAGTTGAAAGGCGTGATGCCGGCACAGACACCCAAGGGATGGCGCACGGTGAAGCCATCGATGTTGCGCCCGATGTTCTCCGTGTATTCGCCTTTGAGCAATTGCGGGATAGCGCAGGCGAATTCGACCACCTCGATGCCGCGGACGACCTCGCCCTTGGCGTCCTCCAAGGTCTTGCCGTGCTCTGCCGTGATGAGCGCAGCGAGGTGCTCGGTCCGCGCGCACAGCGCCTCGCGGAACGCGAATAAAATTGTGGCGCGTCGCGCGGGCGGTGTCTCCGACCAGGCGGGGAATGCGTCTTTCGCCGCGGCGACCGCCGCGTCGACGTCGGGCTGCTTCGCAAACGACACGCGTCCCGAGCGCACTCCCAGCGCCGGGTTCCAGACATCGCCGAAGCCTCCCGAGGGGTCGTACACCTCACGGCCGCCGATGAAGTGGCCGATCGTCGCGATTCCTTCGGTCGGCTTTTCCACAGACGCCGCGGTCGGCGCTCTCACGACACCTGCACCCCGCGCAGCACGTCGGCGATCGCACCGATTCCGCTTGCGAGCTCGTCGCGAGCGATGGTCAACGGCGGAGTGACGAGCATGACGTTGTAGCGTCCAAAAACGTAGACGCCGCGCTCGCGCAGCGCGCGCAGCAGCGCGGGCATCTGGCCTTGCGTCTGGCCCTGCCACGCCACGAGCGGTTCGCGCGTCGAGCGATCGCGGACGAGTTCGACTGCAAAAAAAGCGCCGATCCCTCGCGTGTCGCCGACGAGCGGTGATTGCTCGCGCAGCGATCCGAGCAGTTCTTTCATCCAGCCCTCGATCGTGAGGGCCCGTTCGTACAGACCGTCCTCGCGATACGCCTGCAGCGCTCCCTGCGCGGCCGCCATCGCGAGCGGATGGCCCGAATACGTGTGACCGCATCCGAGCACGTGCTCGTCGAAGTACGAGGCCACGTTTTCGCGCACGATGACGCCGCCAAGTGGCAGATACGCAGACGTGCAGCCTTTTGCAAAGGTGATGAGGTCGGGGGTCACGCCGAACCGCGTGGACGCGAAGACGGCGCCGGTACGCCCGAAGCCCGTCATGACCTCGTCGAAGATCAACAAGATGCCGTGCCGCGAGCACAGCTCGCGGACGCCTTCTAAATATCCCTGCGGATAGACGATCACACCGTTCGATCCGACGACGGGCTCGATGATGAGCGCGGCGACCCTGGACGGGTCTTCGTACACGAGAACCGACTCGAGGTGGTCGAGCGCGCGGCGGTTCTCCTCAGCAGGATCGTCCGTGAAGAACGGGCTGCGGTATGGAAACGGCGCGAAGAAGTGGACGACGCCCGGAATGCCCGGCTCGTTAGGCCAGCGCCGATTCTCGCCACTGAGCGTTCCCGCGCCGGGTGCCGAGCCGTGGAACGAGCGATACGCGGCTAAGATCTTATGCCGGCCGCTCACCATGCGCGACATTTTCATCGCGTCTTCGTTGGCCTCGCCGCCTCCGGTCGTGAAGAAAACCCGGCCACCCTCCCTCCACGGCGAAAGCCGCACGAGCTCCTCGGCGACAGCTGCGCGCGTGTCGTTGAAGAACGAGGGAGCGGCATAACACAGCTTTGCGGCCTGCTGGGCGATCGCTCGCACGACGGTGGGATGGCCATGACCGAGGTTGACGGCGACAAGCCCGGCCGAGAGATCGAGATAGCGCTTGCCCGTGGTGTCGTAGAGGTAACAGCCTTCTGCGCGCTCGATCGTCGGCATGTCGAGCGCTCCTTGAGCGGACCACGGGGTGAGCACGTAGCGCGAATGCGAGGCTCGCGGTTTGGACTGCATGCTGATCATGAGCGAAGATCCTTTTGGGCGGAAGCAAAACCGTGACGTATGTGCTGCGCGACGAGCGCGAGCGCTGGCGCAAGCCGGCGCGCGCGCAGCGCCTTGAGCAATGCCGCGTGCTCGCTTGCAAGCTCGCCGATGCCTTTATAGTGCCTGCTCGTCGCGGCCACGTACAGACGGAACTCGCCGAGCAGCTCCTTGAAGGTCTGCGAGAGCAAAGGGCTTTGGGCAAGCGTGATGAGCTCTTCGTGCAGTTGCAAGTCGGCGTCCACTGCTCCGCTGAAGTCTTTGGCCCGCGCGCACTTGCGCAGCGCGGCGATGAGGGGCTCAAGCCGATCGAAATCGTGCGGGCGCGCACGCGCGATGATGCGCCGGACGGCGAACTGCTCGAGCGCGATGCGGAAGTCGAGCAGGTCTGCGAGCCGCTCGGCGGAGAGCTCGGTGACGAAGGCGCCGCGATAGGGAGCGATGCGGACGAGCCCCTCGCCCGCGAGCAACGCGAGGGCTTCTCTGATGGGGCTGCGACTGACGCGCAGCTCCGCCGCCAGGACGAGCTCATTGAGGCGCTGGCCGGGTTTTATCTCACCTTCGACGATCCGCCGCCTGAGCAGTTTTGCGACGTTGGCTGCGGTGGAGAAACGCTCTAGGCTGGGGCGCGCGACGAGTTCGACCATGGATTGTCGATTGTCGACAATTCGGCCTAACCCCTCCCAACAAGCCAGAGGATCAGTCGTAGCGGAGGTTGAACGCGGGTTTCACGTAGAGCAGACGAGCGCGAATGCCGCCGATCAAGCCCTCAAGTCCGAGCGTGTCGCGGATGAGCAGCCGGGGTTGGACGACGTCATCCGGAAGATCGAAGACGATCGTCTCGCGCTCGCTCGCGCCACGGATGAGATGACAACGCGAACTCTCGCCACCGGTCAGCCGATCGTATGCACGCTGCCCACGCGTCGAATAGCCGTAATTCGTGCCTGCATAGTCGGTGACGAATACCGCGTCGTTGCCCCAATAGAACCTGCCCCACCACGGGCTTCCCATGTCCGCGCTCACGATGTAAAACGTACCGTTCGCGACCGCCTGGTTTGAGCCGGCGCCGATTGTCTTTTCTCGTTTGACCGCAGTCACGGCGAAGCAAAACTCGTCCCAGCAATACGTGTCGCCGATGCCGAACGGTTGCAGCGGTTGGACGAGCGCGACCGCGGAGCCAAAGACGATGAGCACCGCCGCGGCGACGGCACCAACACGCAGCGCGGGTCGTGCATGCCCGATCCAGGGGAGCTGCCGTGGCGCAAACCGCTCCAGCACTGCGCTGAGGATCCAGTCGGCGCAGACACCGGCGGCCACGGCCAGCGCCAAGGCGATGAGCGCGGCAAGCCAGCCCGGCTGGTGCGGCGGCATGGTGTCGAGCGCCGGGCACCACTGCGGCGCAGGACCCAACGGCGTGTGCAAGAGCATGGCGGCGACGATCCATGTCGAGAGGATGAGCGCCCAGCGCCACGCGCCGCGCGGAGCGACAAAACCGAAGAGCACCCCGCACATGAGCGTCCAAAGCAACGCGCCGGTAGTTTCCCCTAGCCAGAAAGCCAGTGCGAACGCGACGAGCGTAGCTGCGACTGCGACAGCATAGGCCAGCCTGAGGTTTTTACTTTGCATGGCAAAGCTTTTACTTTGCCGCGCAAAGCATCTCCTGCACGGCGCCTACAATCGGACGTACGGTGCCATCTTGTCAAGCTTGGAGGGCCCGATACCCGAGACGTTTTGGAGATCGTCGATGCTTTGAAAGGGCCCGTTGGCGGTCCGATATTCCACGATGCGGCCGGCTAGACTCGGACCGACGCCCGGAAGTTGGGTCAGCTCGGTCTCGCTTGCGGTGTTCACGTCGAGCGTCTGGCCGGCTTGGAGCTTGTGGCTCGAGCGGCCGCTTCTATGACCGCGATGGGGAGTGCCACCCACCGGCACCGAGCCGGGCGAGGCATCGAATGCGGTCTCGAACGCGGGGTGCTCGCCCTTGCGCGGCACGTCAACTTTCATGGCATCGGCCAGCGGTTCTGCAAGATTGAGCTGTTCCAGATCCGCATCGGCGAGCGCGCCGCCTGCGCGATCTATGCTCTCTCCCACGCGCGAACCGGGTGCCATCTCGTAGACGCCTGGGTGCTTGACGAGACCGCAGACGTAGACGACGACCCTGGTCGGTACGGGTCGTGCAATGGGAACGGCCGGACTCGCTTGGACCGCGGAGCCTGCGATTTGCGGCGGCACGGTCGACGTCGCGTCATCGCCGCTAGAAGGCGATCCGAGCTCGATGTGATGGGGTGCGAACAGCACGGCGAAGGCGACGACCGCCGACACCACGGCGACAAGCAACGCTATGTTTCGTGCTTTTTCCATGGCGCGGGTTTCACGCCAAAAACGCGCGCCGTCAAGAGCGTGCTACGGTGCTCTGGTTATGGTTGGTTCGGCTGGAGCAAACCGAAGACGTTGCCCTCGGGATCTTTCGCGTAGGCGAGCCAGCCCACGCCCGGGATCTCATCCTTCGGCACCACGATCTCGCCGCCGCGGGCGCTGACTTGTTCCATGACTCGATCGAGCGAGTCGACGGCGATCGTGCACACGTATGCGTTTGTCGGCGCGCCGTCAGCCGGTGGACCCGTGCGCCGCCGGACGAGTGCGCCATCGATGCCGGTACCTTCCGTTTTTGCCGACACCAGGTAGTACTCCATGGGACCATCCCATTTGGAGACCTTCCAACCGAAAATGTCTCCGTAGAACTTGCCCGTCCTTTCCGGGTCAGCCGCGTGGATCTCGAAATGGGCCACTGGCATCATAGAACACGTTCTCCTACGGTCTTGGTGAGCGCCAATGCGAACCGCTCTCGACGCGTTCCTGCAGCATCAGGGGACAGAAAGTGCCATCCTTATGAAGACGCTCTCGCGCTCCCCGAAGCGCTGCACCCAGCGACGGCGCTCGACGAAACCCTCCCGCAACCAAAATGCGTGCCCCAACGCGTTCTGCTCGACCACGTTGAGCTGCAGCTCGCGGGCGCCGGCTCGCGCCGCTTCGTCAGCCAAACTTCGCAGGACGCTGGAACCAAGGCCGGCGCGCCGCGCGGCCGGGTCGAACAGCAGCAGGCCGATATACCAGACGCCCGGCGACGGATAGTCGGCAAACGCGTCGAGCACGCCGATCAGTTTTCCGTCTTCGGAGGAGATGATGCCGAGCAAGATCTTCTCGCCCGGATCTTTGCCCTCTTCGGGCCCGGCATAGAAGACTGCCAAGGCTTCCGCGGGTCCAGGATCGCGACCGAGGACGACTTGGAAATAATCGCTGCAGCGCTCGAGCAACGCCTGAAGCTCCACCGCGTCAGCGTCGCCGAGCGGTTTGGAATCAAACGCTGCTCCGCGCAGCCTGAAGCTACGAGCCGCCGAAGATGTCCTTGAGCAGCTGACCCGCCACGGCGCCGCCTGCGCCGCCTGCTACGGCCGCGGTCTCCACTTGGTGACGGGGCAAGTATGGAGCGAGCGCGTGCGCCAGTCCGGGCAACGTCAGGGACTGCAGCCACACGTGGCCCGGCCCTGTGAGCCGCGCCAAGAAAAGGCCTTGATTGCCGAACAGCGCGTTGGCGATGCCGGGCACGGTCGTGATATCGAAGTTGATGCTCTCCTCGAACATCCCGACGTGGCCGGGGTGGACCAAAAGTGACTGCCCCGGTTGCAGATCGTAATCGACGACTTCGCCATCCAATTCGATCCAGGCTTGGGTGCTGCCGCCGATCCGCTGCAGCACGAATCCATCGCCGCCGAAGACGCCCGCCCCGAGCGAACGCTGCAGCCCGACGCTGAGCTCGACGCCCGGCGTCGCGCACAAGAAGCCGTGACGATGGATCAGGTAGCCCTTGCCCGGTTGCACGCTGATCGGATGGATCTGCCCGGGGAGTTTGGTCGAGAACGCGACCATGCCGCTGCCGCCTTGCGCGACGTACTCGGTCATGAAGATCCCGCCGCCCGCGACCGCTCTTTTCAAAACGCCCATGAGACTGCTCGCGCCGGCGGTCATCGGCGTCGTCTTCATCTGGATGTTGCCGGTGATCCACGACAGTTCGCCTGGTTCGGCGATGACCATCTCTCCCGGTTGCAACGTGATTTCCAAAACCGGTAACGTCGTTCCGATAATGCGTTGATCCATCGCTCTCTCCTCACGGTGCGAGCCATCCGCTCGTGCGCCCGACGCTTCGCCGCGCCAAGCGAGAGGTCCTCAAACGACAGGTGCGGCAATAATGGCCGATGGCACCCAAAGAGGTTCCGCCCTACGAGCCGCAGTCGATCGAGCCGAAATGGCAGAAACAGTGGCTCGACAGCGGCCAGTACGTCACGCGCGAGCGGCCTGACCGGCAGAAATTCTACCTGCTCGAGATGCTGCCGTACCCGAGCGGGGATTTGCACGTCGGCCATGCCCGCAACTACACGCTGGGCGACGTCATCGCGCGGTACCGCCGGATGCGTGGCTACAACGTGCTCCATCCAATGGGCTGGGATGCCTTTGGGCTGCCGGCAGAGCAGGCAGCGATCGCTCGCGGCCTCCACCCTCGCGAGTGGACGAACGCGAACATCGCCACCATGCGTTCGCAGTTGCGCCGCCTGGGGACGTCCTACGATTGGACCCGCGAAATCGACTCGTCCTCGCCTGAATACTACCGTTGGACGCAGTGGTTATTCTTGCTCATGTTCCGCAAGGGCCTTGCCTATAAGGCGGAAGCCACGCTGAATTGGTGCCCGCAGGATCAGACCGTGCTCGCAAACGAGCAAGCCGAAGGCGGCGTGTGCTGGCGTTGCGGTTCGAAAGTGGAGCGGCGCAAGCTCAGCCAGTGGTTCTTCCGGATCACCCAGTACGCAGACCGCTTGCTCGAAGGACTCGATCGTCTCGATGCGTGGCCCGAGCGTGTCAAAACTATGCAGCGCAACTGGATCGGTCGCAGCGAGGGCGTGACCGTCTCATTCCCGATCGAAGGCGACGCGGGCAAGATCGATGTGTTCACCACCCGCATCGATACGATCTTTGGGGCAACCTACCTCGCGATCGCGCCGGAACATCCGCTCTTGGCGCGCATCATCGCCGGCAAGCCGGAAGCGGATGCCGTGAACGCATTCGCGGCGAGCGTCAAGGACAAAAGCGAGCTCGACCGTGCGCAGCTCATGGAAAAACAGGGTGTCTTCACCGGCGCATTCGCGCGCAATCCATTGAGCGGCGAACGCGTTCCGATTTGGGTGACCAATTACGTGGTCGCAGAGTACGGCACCGGCGCGGTCATGGGAGTGCCGGCGCACGACCAGAGAGATTTCGAATTCGCGCGCGCCCACGATCTGCAGATCCGCACTGTGGTGAAACCTGCCGGCCGGTCTGGCGCAGCGCGCGCCAGCCGCCTGCCCGCGGCGTTCCTCGAGGACGGCGTGCTCGTGAACAGCGGCGCGTTCACCGACCGCTCGAGCGCCGATGCACGCAAAGCGATGACGGAAAAACTCGTCAAGGCTAAGCTCGGCACTGCGAGCATCAACTACAAGCTGCGCGACTGGCTCATCTCGCGCGAGCGCTATTGGGGCGCGCCGATACCGATGGTGCTGTGCCCGCGCGACCGCTACGTGCCCGTCCCTCTCGACCAACTGCCGGTGCGTCTGCCGCCCTCCGCTCCGCTCACGGGGAGCCAGGGCAGCCCGCTCGCGCACGTACCGGAGTTCATGAACACGACCTGTCCGAAATGCGGCGGGCCTGCGACTCGAGAGCCCGAGACGATGGATACCTTCATGTGTTCATCGTGGTACTACTTGCGCTACATCGACCCACAAAACGTCAAGGAGCCGTGGAACGTGGAGCTCGCGCGGGCTTGGGCGCCCGTGGACCATTACATCGGAGGCATCGAGCACGCGGTCTTGCACTTGATGTACGCGCGCTTTTTCTATAAGGTGCTTGCGGACGAAAAGCTCGTGCCGGGTGACGAGCCTTTCCTGCACTTGTTCAACCAGGGCATGGTGCTCGGCGAAAACCACGAGAAGATGAGCAAGTCGCGCGGCAACACGATCGGCATCGACGAAGCGGTGCAGAAATACGGCGCCGACGCCCTGCGGCTTTTCGAGCTGTTCGCCGGGCCGCCGGACGACGATTTTCCCTGGTCCACGACCGGGATCGCCGGATTGACGCGCATGCTGCAGCGCGTGTGGAAGCTCGTGCTGAGCAACGAAGATGCGCTCCGAAGCGAGCGCGGTCGCCTGGCAAACGCCGCGCTGTCGGCGCAAGGCGCGAAGCAATCAACGGCGGAGAGCGCCCTTCGGCTGAGCGTGCACTCGAAGATACGAGAGATCGACCAGGAGCTCTCCGATCGCATGCACTTCAACACGTCGGTCGCGCAGATCATGACGCTGCTCAACGACATCGAGGGCTTTTTGGCCAAGAATGGCGAGGCACGCTCGAGCCCTGTCCTGGGCGAAGCGCTGCGGATCTTGCTCTTGTTGCTCGCGCCATTCGCGCCGCACATAACGGAGGAGTTGTGGCAGCGGACGGGCGGCGAGGGTAGCATCCACGAACAATCGTGGCCTCAAGCGGACCCAGGCGCGCTTGCGCGCGAGACCCTCACTCTTGTCGTTCAGGTCAACGGCAAGTGGCGCGGCACGATCCAAGCGCCTCCAGGCACGGATGAGGCGCGCGCGTTCGAGCTTGCAAAAAACCTTGACACCGTGTTGGCCCAACTCGACGGCAAGCCCGTTCGCAAGATCGTCTTCATCAAAGACAAGCTCATCAACATCGTAACATGATGTAGCGGGCGCGAATTTATTCGCGCCCTTATGTCGCCTTGAAGAACGAGACGGTCTTTTCTATTCCCTCGGGCAGCTTTGTCAGCGGACTCCAGCCGAGCACCGTTTGTGCCTTACCTATCTCAAACACGCAGCGATAGACGTCCCCCGCGCGTTTGGGCGCGTGCACGATCTCGACGTCTTTGCCCACGACGCTGGCAATAGCTTGGTGGAGCGCATTGACGGATGTGCCGATGCCGGTGCCGATGTTGACGATCTCGTTGTCCGCGCGGTCGAGCGCGAGCAGGTTCGCCCGCGCGACGTCGCCGACAAAGACGTAATCCTTTTGCTGCTCGCCATCCCAGTCGATGCGGATCGGCTCGCCGGCGAGGATGCGCCCGGAGAAAATCGCGATCACGCCCGCCTCGCCGTTGGGATCTTGACGAGGCCCGTACACGTTTCCATAGCGGAGCGCGGTGTATCGCAGCCCAGCACTTGCGGCGAAATAGCGCAAGTAGTGTTCTGCTACCATCTTCGTGATGCCGTAGGGCGATTCGGGGAGCTGCGGATGCTTTTCGTCGATAGGCAAATACTGCGGCGTACCATAGGTCGCAGCCGAAGATGCAAAAATGACCTTCGAGGTCTGGTTCGACGCCGCCAACCCTAGCACGTTGATAAGGCCCCTGACATTCACATCAGCGTCGAAGCCGGGATCCTGAGTCGAGATGGCTACGCTGTGCTGGGCCGCGTGATGGCTGACGACCTCGGGGCGGAAGCGCGCAAAAACATCCGCGAGAGCACCGTCGCGGATGTCGAGTTCGAATAACTGTGCGTTCGGGTTGAGGTTCGTGCGGCGGCCCCCGCCGTGGGCCCAGAAGGAATCAACGATCCCCACCTCGTGACCCGCACCGATAAGGGAGTCCACGACGTGGGAGCCTATGAAACCCGCACCGCCGGTCACGAGGATGCGCACGTTTAGTGCGCCTTGTTGCCGACGGTGGGCCTTCTCTTAGTTGAGTAGAGTACTAGAGACGGAGATGGCCGGTCACGGCGAGCAGGATCAACACGAGAAGCACGATGACCAAAGCGTCCACTCTTCACTCAACCCCTTTCTCTAAAACCTGATGGCTGGACTTACTCTTTCCATCCCGGCCTGCGGCGTTCCTCGCGCGGTGATGTGGATCTTTTCCCCTCATGTGCGATGACAAAACGCTAGCTGTTGACACGCGTGGGAAGCGACGTGAGAGTGATGCGTGTCGACACGCGTCGCAAGCGTATGGCAGGCTCACCGTTTTGCGCTGCTCGCAGCATCGTATGCGTTGGGCGTGATCGCCGTCGCACGCACTAGCTCGCCGAGCTTGCTGATTGGGTGTGTCGCGCTTGCACTCATAACGCGCGCACTGCTGCCAAAGTTCCAAACGTCCATCCCAGCGAGCGTGCTCGTCGCGCTCGGTTTGGGAATGGGGGCAGCGCAGCTCGCAGTATGGCGCGAGGATCACAAACCTTACCTCGCGCTTGATGGCCACCACGTGGTCGTTCAAGGCGTCGCCCTCGAGCGGCCTCGTTTTGTAGATTCAGGATCGTTTCGATTGCGGATCCGGCGTGTCGTCGAGCCGCATGGGTTCGCGAGCGCCGGGCTTGCTGGCGAGGTCGTGCTCGTCACCTTCCCGGCGGCGCAAATGCCGGCTCTGGCGGGCCGAACCCTGCAGGTCCGCGGCCGCCTGGATCTGCCCGGCGGAGCGCGCAACGAAGGCGAACCCGCGGAGCGCGACATCTTGGCGGATCAAGGCGTCAGCGCTACCCTCGCCGTGCACCGCGTCGCGGATGTCAGGACTATCGGGGACGCGCCGGGATGGGAAGCGTCGTGGGCCAGGATCCGTCTCTCCGCGGCAAACGCGATCGAGACCCGACTCCCCCCGCTCGAGGCCACGGTGCTCGAAGGCATCCTGTGGGGCGATCGCGGGAATCTGCCGGCAACGCTGCGCCAAGAGTTCTCGGATACCGGCACCGTGCACGTGCTCACAACCGCGGGCCTTCACCTGGGCATCCTGGCCGGGTTTGTGGCCGGACTGCTCGCGCTGCTCCCGCTCGCGCGTCCGATCCGCGTCTCGCTCACGCTCGCCGCGGCGTGGTTGTATGCGATGCTGGCTGGCATGCATCTCCCGACCCTCCGCGCGGCGACGATGCTCACCGCAGGAACAGCCGCCCATGAATCGGGTCGCGGACGAACGGCGAGCGCAGTCTTCGCGGCGGCTGCAAGCGCGGTGATGCTGCCGCATCCTCTTGTCGTGCTTTCCCCATCGTTCTCCATGTCGTTCGCATGCGTCATCGGCATAGCCGTGGTCAGTCCCGTCTTGGGTGCGATCGGTCTGAGGGAAGGATGCGGCCTTCCGCGCTTCATCGTCGAAGTGCTGCGGACCACCCTTGCGGTTCAGATCGCCCTGTGGCCTCTCCAAGCGCTTTACTTCAACGCGTTCACGCCTTACGCCGTGCTGGCAAACGCCGTCGTCGTTCCGCTGGTGGCGCTCGTCATGGCCGCAGGCGCCGGGCTGTGCTTCTCCGCGCTCGCCGTCCCCGCGCTTGCGCTTCCTCTCAGCCACCTCGCATGGTGGGGCTTGATCGGAATCGTCGGCGCGGTGCGCTTTTGCGCCACGCTGCCGGGTAGCCACATCGATGTGCCACCACCCACGCACGTGTTTCTCGTCATCTACTGGGCGGCGCTGGGTTTGCTGTTGCTCGCGGTTCGTCGCGACTGGTCAACGCGGCGAGTCTTGACCGCTTGTGCGGGTGCGGTACCGGTGCTCTTCCTTATATATACCGGGCCCGGGATAGCGCAGGCTTTCGACCGGCGAGTGCACCTCGACGCGATCGACGTCGGTCAGGCAGATTGCCTGCTCATCCGCGCGCCAGGCGGACATGCAATGCTGGTCGATGGAGGGGGCCGTCTCGAGCGCACCGCGAGCGGCTTCGTTGTGGCTGCGCCCATCGGAGACAGGATCGCGGCGCGCACCGTCATGCCGTTCTTGTTGCGTCATTGGGTGCTGCACCTGGATGCAGTCGTCCTCACGCATCCCCACGGGGACCACGCTGGAGGACTCCCGGTCATCCTCGCGCGCGAGCGCGTTGATGCGCTCTACGACTCCGCCCAACTCTATTCGGGGCCGGCCTATCACCGGATGCTCGGCGTCGTACGGGAGCGACACGTCGCCTGGCGTCGCGCGGTTCGCGGCGAGGCCTTCGACCTCGGACCGAGCACCCACGTGAGCATCCTCGCTCCGGAGCTCCCGCTCATCACAGGCACCTCCTCGGATATCAACAACAACTCCGTCGTCTTGCGCGTGACGTTTGGGCGCGTCGCAATGCTGCTGACCGGCGACGCCCAGTCGGAAGCGGAAGCGCGGCTGCTCTCGCACGGCGCGACCGACCTGCGCGCCGACATCCTTAAAGTCGGCCATCACGGCAGCGCATATTCGTCTACGCCGGAATTTCTCGCGGCCGTTCATCCGAAGATCGCGATCATCTCGTGTGGGCTCCACAACGTCTTCGGTCATCCCAGCCCGCGTACGTTGGCTGCGCTGGCCACGGATGGAATTCGAATCTACAGAACGGACCTCGACGGAGGAGTGTCCATAATTTCGAATGGGTCATCGATCGAATCGAGCTCGACACTTCCATAGAAGAAGATGGAGGCTTGTGGCTGAAGAGGGGTACTCGTCTTGACGTTCGTCGCCAAAGGTTCTCCTTATTAACGGTGCGAGGTTGAAGTTCACCATCGCGCTTGCGCTCGCGTGCGGAGCGCTCGGCTTTTGGGGTGCCAAGAGCGGCGCCACGGCAGGGCACTCGTACGAGTGGCGCACGTACGGTTTTGACTTCACGAACGCACGACACGCGCCGTCGCGGCAGATAAATCGTGGCAATGTCGGGTTGCTCGCCCCCGCTTGGCGGTACCTCACGAGCACGCACGGACGGATGGAATCTTCACCAGTCGTCGCCGGCGACACGATGTACGTGACAAGCGGCGCCGATAACGGCGTTGAGGCTCTCGATGCCGCGAACGGCACACTGAAATGGGCCTTCACTCCAACGCTGGGAGTGACGGAGCTCTGCTGCGGTCACATCAACCGCGGCGTCGCCGTTGAAGGCTCGAAGGTTTTCTACGCGACATTGGATGCGCGGCTGATCGCGCTTGACGCGCGAACGGGTCACGTCATATGGCAGCGCCAGATCGACGATCCGCGCAGCGGTTTGAGCGAGACGATGGCGCCGCTTGTCTGGAGCGGGATCGTTTTTATCGGGAGCTCCGGCGGCGAGCTCGGCATCCGAGGTTCGGTGTCGGCGTATCGGGCCCGAGACGGCAGCTTGCTTTGGCGCTGGTGGTCAGTCTCGCCGGGTTGGGAAGGCCGCTACGTGTCGAGCGTGCATGGAGTCTCGCTGCATCGCGATATCGCAACGGAGAAAAGGGATGCGAAGTCGCGGCGCGATGCCTGGCGGCACGGCGGCGGTCCCGTGTGGATGACGCCCGCCCTCGATGAACGGACAGCCACGCTCTACGTCTCGACGGGCAATCCATCGCCCGACTATCGCCCTGACCTTCGCCCCGGAGACAACCTCTACACGGATTCAATCGTCGCGCTCGACGCCCGCACCGGAAAGATGCGCTGGTACTACCAAGAGACCCCCCACGATCCGGGGGATCACGACGCTGCGAGCCCGCCAGTTCTGCTCGACGTAAGGTCGCCGGGCGGGCGCATGGCGGCAGTCGCCGAAGCCGGCAAGACGGGCTGGCTGTACATCGTCAATCGTCGTGACGGCAGCCTCATCCGCGTCTCGCAGAATTTTGTGCCGCAAGATGATGTCTACGTGCACGTACCGTTAACCGGCGCCACAGTGCGGCCTGGCACGCTCGGCGGAGCGATCGCACCCATCTCCTACGATGCGGATCTCCATCTGGCTTTCATCGAAGCGACCGATCTGCCGCAGTGGATAAATCCCACGCGCGGCGATCTGGCGGGCGACTATGAGGGCGGCCAGGTGGGTCAGTCGGTGCGAGGTGACAATTTCGTCGTCGCCGTCAATGTCGATACGGGGAAGGTCGCATGGCGGCAACAGCTGACGGGCGGTCATAATTGGATGTTGGGAGGCAGCGCGTCGTTGGGCGACCTCGTCTTCGCCTCCGATCCCTTCGGCGCGCTCGAAGCGCTCGATGCACGCGACGGCACGCTGCTGTGGCGCTATGAGATCGGAGCCAATAGCGGCGACGTCCTCGCCACGTTCAGCGAGAAGATCCATGACTTCTTGGCGAGGATCAAACGCGCGCTGCTGGGGCGGCCGGCCTCGACCAGCGCCTATGTGAGCGCGCCGCCCATCTGCTACGAGGTGGGTGGTCGAGAGTTTGTCGCGGTCACCGCAGATGTGGCGCCAGGCCGGCGCTCCGGCGGAGACGCGATTTTCACGTTCGCGCTGCCGGCTCAGCGGTGATTTGGTCTCGGGAACCCGCGCGCCGGCGCTCCAGCGACCGCACGATCGTGCGCTCGATAAGCCGGTTGAAGACAACGTTCGTCACAAAGCGATCCGTAACGTTCAATCCACGGAATCCTATCAAACGTCTCACGGCTCCGCGAGCGCGCCCCAAGAGACGCAAGCGGTGACCGTCGCGGAATTGTCGGTGCGCATCGAAGTCCTTGTCGGTCGCGTCGAGGCGACGTTTCTCGGCGAAGCGCCGGATGCTTGGTTCCATCCAACGATCGCTCCACCGCAGGAAGAAACACGGCAGGTCGGAGAGCGCATAGGGAGGTGGGGCGAGGTGCGTGACCACGGCAGCCGGTTCGAGGTAGATGCTCCCCCCTGCGCCGGCGACATCGATGCAGAAATCGACATGATCGAGGAATGACAAGAGCTGCTCATCGAGCGGACCGAGCTGTTTGAACGCTTCCATGCGGACGAGCATGCAATGGAATTCCACGAGATCGACGCTTTCACGGACGAGCGACGAGCGGACCTTCGCCATCGGCTGGTTGCTGAAACGATGGTGCTCGTGCAACCGTCTATGGCCATCCTCGTCGATGATCCGAAGTTCCGCTCCGGCCATGTGCACGATCTGTTTGGCCGGATCATCGATGAGGTAAAGGGGGCCGACCGCCCACGCGTTCGTCTCCTCGGCGCACGCGACGAGGCGCTCTAACCATCCGGGCTCGACGTAGACATCGTTGTCGACGAAGACGACATACTTGGTGTGCACATGCGGCAGCGCAAGGTTGCGTGCTTGATTTGCCGCGAGCAGATACGGCGTGCGAATGAGCGTGAAGCCCCGCTGCTGGGCGCGGTCCTGCACGTAGCGAGCGAGGGAGCGCGGTGAGTTGCCGTCAACGTAGACGAGCGGAATTTCAGCGGAGGTCGTGGCGAGGATGCTTTCGAGCGAGCGGCGCGCCTTGCTGAACTGCTCGCGCGGCGTGACGACGATGGTCGCAAGCGGCTCAGGCATCCGCGTTCGCCGAACTGGTCGTCATGCTCGCGGCGATGGCGGCAGTGCCACGCGCGCGCAAGCGGTCTCGCTCCAGGCGCGCGACGACGGTGGGTTCGAGTAGATATTTATAACCCGTGTCTACCATGATGTCGACCAAGCGTCGCCCGCGTGCGCCGAAGAGGCGCGTGGCGACGGCCGCAGCAAGCCGAAACGGCCGGCGGCGCTCTCCATCCCGAAAACGCGCGCCGCCTTGAAGCATGTAGTCGTCTTCGGGGATGCCCCACTTCTTCGCGAAATGCCGGATGCTTGGCTGCAGCCAAATGTCGCTCCAGCGCAAGAAATATAAACCAAGATCCGACAAGGCCAGCGGCGGCACTCCCGAAAGCACGACGACCGCGTCGGGTTCGGCAAACAAGGAGCCGCCCGCGGCCTGGACGTCGAGCGAAAAATCGCGGTGGCCTTGGAAGGACGTAAAGCTCTCGTCAAACGATTGGATCCGATCGAGCACGTCTTTTCTGACGAGCATGCAATGGGATTTCGCGTACCCGCAGCGACTGCGGCGCAACCCGCCGCGCACCTCGACGAGAGGCTTGCCCGCAAGCGGTGCCGTCTCATGCAGCCGGCGCTTGCCGTCTTCTTCGACGATCTGCAAGTCGGGCGCCATGGAGTAGACCGTCGGGCTGCGCGGATCTCCGGTGCAGTAGAGCGGCTCGACCACCCATGCACTCGTTTCACGAGCGCAGCGCAGGAGCGCATCGAGCCATCCCGAGGTGACGATGACCCAATTCTCGAGAAATGCCACGTATTCGGTGGTAATGTGGGGCAGCGCGAGGTTCTGCGCTTCGGCCGTCGTGAGGTAGTGGTCGCTGCGGACAAGCGTGAACCCGCGCGCGCGAGCCTGCTCTTGGAGATAGCGCCGGACCTTCGCCGGAGCGTTGCCGTCAACGTAGACAAGCTCAAATGGCGGCGGCGTGAAAGCGTAGATGCTCTCGAGCGCCGCCTTCGTTTGGCTAAAATGCTGCCATGGCGTCACCACGATCGTGACCGAGGGACGGACGCTCCGCTCCATCGCCGTCACCATCTGATTATCTCACAATCCCACCAGAAGAGGCCGGTCGCATCGCTCGGCGGCCGCGTGGCGAGGTAGAACGCGGTCTCGATGGCATCTTCTGCATCGATCTCCGCCTGCGGTCCGCCGATCGCGGTCTTCACCCAACCGGGATGCATCGAATCCACCATGACGCCACGATTGCGCAAATCGGCAGCGAGCGATTGCGTGTAGCTGTTCAGCGCGCTCTTGCTGAGGCGGTACGCCGGAGCGTAGCCGTCCGAGCGGCGGCTCAACTGGCCCATCACCGAAGAAATATTGATGATGCGGCTTCCGGCGAACAGCAGCGGATCGAAGGCCGAGCAGACATGGAGAGCGCCGAAGAGATTGACCGCGAGCGTGCGCTGCACCACCGCATCGTCGACGCGGCTCGCGGGCATGGCGCGGTCTTCGTCCAAAAAGACGCCCGCGTTGTTGACGAGCACATCGATGCGACTGTAGCGGCCGGCGATTTCGCCTGACAGGTCGCGCACTCGGCGGGCATCGCTGACGTCGGCGAGGCAGAGCTCCACCCGGCTTCCCTCCAAGGAAAGTTCCTCGACGGCTCGCGCGCCGGCGACCGGGTCCAAAGCGATGAGGATGCATCGCGCGCCGGCTTTGGCAAAAGCCTTCGCGATCGCAAAGCCGATGCCCGAGCTTGCACCAGTGATGAGCGCGGCCTTGCCCTCGAGCGCTCCTCCGCTCGCAATGCTGCGGCGCACCCGCCGCATGCGATCGGCTGCGACGCGTGAACGGGCCGAACGATACACTCGGCCCAGCAACGCGCGAGCTTTCGCCACGGGGGTTGCCATGCACGGCATCTTCGCGAGAGTGTGCGCGCGAGGCTTTGGGACTTCCGATGGTGACCGAACGGTGCACGCGAGGCCAAACGTCCCTATCTGGCCAAGCCGCGGTCGCACATCGCGGAAAGGCGAGGTCGCTCATCTTCATGGAGGCGGACGTGGTCGTGGTCGGAGCGGGTGCGGCCGGTCTCGCCGCAGCGCGGAGACTGGCGGCCTTGTCTCGACGAGTGGTCGTCGTGGAAGCACGGAATCGCGTCGGCGGACGCGTCTTGTCGCACTGCTTCCCCGGGTTGCGCGAGCCTGCAGATCTCGGCGCAGAATTCATCCACGGGCCTGGCGCTGAGACCGTGACACTGCTCCGCGAAAGCGGCAGCATTGCCGTCGAGACCGGCGGCGACGCTTGGATCTGTGCGGCAGACGGCGAGTTGCAGCGCGACGACCGGGATTTCGATGAGGCTGCGCGCGCTTTGGGGGCGGCGCACTCGCTCGGGCACGATGAAAGCGCCGAGCGCTTCTTGCAACGGCTCGAAAGCGACGAGCGGACGGGTCGAGCGGCGCGGTCGGCCCGCTTTTTTGTCGAGGGCTTTGAAGCCGCCGATCCCACACGAGCCAGCGTGAAGTCCATCGCAGACGAGCTGCGCTCCGGGGTGGATGCAAGAAGCGCGCGTCCTCTGGGCGGCTATTGGCCCATGTTCGAGCATCTGCGCGACGCCTGTTTGGCCGCCGGCGCGGAGCTTCGCATGTCGACGATCGTTCGCAAGGTCTCGTGGCGACCGGGCGACGTCGAGCTCGAGACGATAGAACGAGGACGCTCGCAGCGGATCGTCGCTCGCGCGGCGGTCATGACGGTGCCGATCGGCGTTCTCCATCAGCACGGCGATGAGGGCGCTATTTCGTTCGAGCCCGACCTCCCAAGCATCAAACGCGACGCGCTCGCGCACATCGAGATGGGACAAGCGGTGAAGGTCGTCCTTCGGTTTCGGAAGCCCTTTTGGGAAGAGATCAACCGCGGCCGCTACCGCGACGCCGCATTTTTCCGCTGCTGGGCGCAGCCGTTTGCCGGGTATTGGACGCAATTCCCGACCCGCAGCACGCTCATCACCGCCTGGGCCGGAGGACCGAAAGCGCTCGCGCTCGCCGGCGCATCGCAGGCGGAAGTGGTCGAGCTGGCTTTGAACGGATTCGGGGCACTGTTCGGCGATCAGAAACTCGTTTGCGGGGAAATCGAAGATACGGCTATGCATGACTGGCACGGCGATCCATTCGCCCGTGGCGCATACAGCTACGTCACGGTCGGCGGTGGACACGCGCGCATGCAATTAGCAGCGCCCGTCGCGAACACGCTCTTCTTCGCCGGCGAGGCCACGTCGACCGACGGCCAAGGGGGCACGGTCAACGGCGCGTTACAAACGGGCGAGCGCGCTGCCATGGAAGTGGCGGCCGTGCTCGGGGCGAGGGAGAGCTAGATGGAAGGTACCCCATCGGCGCTGCTGGCGAACTGGTCGAACTTCTACGTCGCGATCGGCTCGTCTGCCGCCGCCTTGACCGGATTGATGTTCGTCGTGATCACCCTCGTGAACCGGACGGAGCAATCGCAGCGCAGCAGCGACGGCATCGCCACGTTCAGCACGCCCACCGTTCTGCATTTTTGCGCCGCGTTATTCTTTTCAGCCGTGCTCAACGCGCCGTGGCACTTGTTGCTCGACCCGGCCCTCATCATCGGACTCACCGCGCTTTATGGGGTCATCTACGTCCTTGGTGTGATGCGAAGAACGAAACGTCTGACCGCTTATACACCCGACACGGAAGACTGGATATGGTACACGGTCGTGCCGCTCGTAGCCTACAGCATCATCCTCGCAGGCGCCGTCGTCTTGCCAATTGCTCCCGTGCGAGCGCTGTTCGTGCTCGCGGGCGGGGTCGTGCTCTTGATCTTCCTCGGCATCCGCAACTCGTGGGATGTGGTCACCTTCATCGCCACGGGCGGTCCTGACGCTTCCCAACCTAAGGAGTGACCGATGTTTCTCTCCGATCCGCCTGAAAACGATGCCGTTCACGCGCTCTACGAAGCATCGCGCTTGGAGGACGGTTATGTCACGAACTTCTTGCGCGTCTGGGGATGGCGGCCCGACGTCTTTTGCGCTTTTCGCGAGATGCGAACGTCGCTTGCCTCGCGGACCACGCTCAGCGAGCGCGAGATCGCCGTTCTCAACGCGACGACAGCTTCTCGATTGGGTGACGGATACTGCTCGATTGCCTGGGGCAGCAGACTTGCGAAGCTTACAACCCCGGCAGTCGCGGCTTCGCTGCTTCGTGCGGAGGAACAGCCGCCGCTCAGCGGGCGCGAAACCGCGCTCATGCATTGGGCCGCAGCCATGCTCGCGGATCCAAATGCGACGACCCGCAAAAGCGTCGAGTCGCTCAAAAGCGCCGGGTTAGACGAACAGGAGATCTTCGACGCCACGCTGCTCGTCGCGTTTCGTCTAGCCTTCAGCACCGTCAACGACGCGCTCGGAGCCACACCGGATCGCGGGCTCGTGGAAGCAGCCCCGGCCGAGGTCACGGCAAGCGTGACCTACGGCCGTTCCCTAGCGACGTCTAGTGAGTGAGGACTTCGACTGCGTTGGCGTTGTCGTCGTTGAAATAGAGTTTGAGGTCGCCGATCCCGTGGCCCGAAGCGACCATGCCAAAGAGAGCCCCGGCTGCGCCAGTGTCGACGTTTTTGACATCGAGCACGTGACCGCATGGCGCGATTTCCACGAGCAGGTTCTTCCCGTTGGGGTCGAGGGTATTCCCGAGCACGAGATGGCCACCCGGGAGGAGCGCCGAGCTGATCGGTCCATTGAGCGGTGCCCCCGAGAAGATCAAGCGTGCGTGATCCGCGAAGGGTCCGCCAAACGACGTGCCGGTCACGACGATGCCGTGCGCCGGGATGGATGATACGTGTAAGAACGCCGTCAGCGAGTTGTTCGCGCCATCCACGATGTAGAGCCGGTCGTGTCGCTCGTCGTACTGCAGACCCGAAGGACCGAGGATGCTGCCCGGCGCTCCGTGATTGACGGGGAAGCCGGTGGCGATCACCGTGAAGTTAAAGGTCCCATCCGAGCGAATGCCGATGCGCACGATGCTGCCCGTGCCCGCGTTGCTCTCATAAAACGCCGCGACTCCGAACGGACCGGGGTTCGGAGCGAACGCCTGCCCGAATGGGCCGTGAAACGGACCGTTCGCAAGCGTCGTCAGGAGCGTTCCGTCCGGGGAGAAGATCGGGTTTTTGTCGGTGGCGAACGCCGCGGCCCAAATCGAGTCGTTCGATCCGAGCGCGAGCGCCGTGCACCCCGTCAACGCCGTCGCTTGCGCGATGTGAAGGGGAGTTGCGCCCGGATGGGGATGCAACGCGATGATGGTCGTGCCCGTGCCTTGCACGTTCGCAGAATCGTTGAAATTGCATACGACCAAATCGCCGGCCTCGAGTTTTCCGGCATCCGTCTTCGCGATGTCTAAGCCGTAGGGATTTACGTCGCCGTTGATCGGATCGATCGTCGACCCGATGGTCCGCAAGTCGTCGAGGTGTTTGAGCACCGAATCGTCGTCGTCTGCGTGCAGGTCGGCATCCATGGCATCGAATTGCAAGCCCGGCGTTTGCGCGAGAGAGCTCGCGGGATTGCCGGCGCTTCCTGGGACGGCGTTGGTCGCATGGTTGGAACAGGCCATAAGCGACGCGCTCAAGGCGACGCCAACGAGCGCCGCCAAGTAGCGAGATATCCTCATAGATCACCTCCAGCGGAACTGCGCCCTTTCAGGAATGCACCGTACCCCCCGAACCTGAAGGCCCGCTGAATATTGTGGGAGCTTTAATGCCAAAGCACTCGCGGCGTGACGTGCTTGCCCTCATCGGCGCGGCGAGCGCTTGCACGCTGCTGGGAAAGCCCACGCCTGCTTACGCCGCGCGGGCCTACTCGGCTCGCGTGCTCGCAAAGAACCCAGCGGGTTATTGGCGCTTCGAAGAACGAGATGGTTTTCTCGCCCGGGACTCTAGCCCACAGGGACACGACGGCGACTACCTAGGAAGCGTCGTGCTCGGGCAACCCGGGGCGATTGCAAGCGAACCGGATCGCGCGATCGGCTTGAACGGATCGACGGCGTTCGTCGAGGTTCCCGATAGCGCGGCGTTCAGCGTGCCGACGAGCGGCAACGGCCTCACCGTCGAGGCGTGGATGCGTCCGGACAAACTCGTCTTCGCAGGCGAGACCGATGAGAAGTATGTCCACTGGCTTGGGAAAGGGCAGTACGGATCGTTCGAATGGGGGTTTCGCTTTTACAGTCAGGACTCGCCGACGCGACCGAGCCGGATCTCCGCCTATGTCTGGAATCCGGGCCACACGATGCACGCGGAGAGCCTAGGGGCAGGCGCCTACTTCCAAGACGTGTTGCAACGCGGCGTCTGGATCCACGTCGTCGCGTGCTTCGACCCAGGCGATGCGCGCGATCCGCGCGCAGGCGTCTCCATCTATAAGAACGGCGTGCTCCGCGCGAGCCCCGCGAGGTCGCCGGGCGCTCGTTACGCGACCTACGACATCGAGCCCACCCACGGGCTTGCCACATTGCGCATGGGCACGCGCGACCTGGCGAGTTTCTTCGCGGGCGGTCTCGACGAAGTGGCCATATACCCGCGCGTCTTGAGCGCGGCCGAGATCATGGAGAACTACGTGGGAGCGAGCGCCTCGTAACGACCGCCGCCTTCAAATGCTCCATTGCCACGCGTTCCACGACTCCAGCACCGGATTCGGCGCAAAGCCTTTGAAGTCGACGCTGATGAGCTCTTGCTGGCGTTGCCACCACAAGAAGACGATCGGGTTGTCGCGCGCGAGCAGCGCCTCGATCTCACGATAGGCCCGCGTGCGTGTCGCTTGGTCGTACGAAGAGAGCGCTTGGGCCTGCGCCGCCTGCATCGCGGGCAGGCAGTAGTGGGTGTCGTTGTATCCGTTCGGCGGGAAATTCTCACACATGAATTGCGATGAGTTGTCGGGATCGATGCCAGCGTACCACGGAAGCGTGATGAGGTCGAATTGACCGCGATGCATGATGCCGCCCATGCCGGCAGGCGCGTAGAGGATGTCCAGCGGGTAAAGCTTGACGTCGACTCCGATCCCAACGTTCTTGAGCATCGATTGCACGAGAACGACGAGCTTGCGATGGGTCAAGGTGTTGGTATCGGAGACGAGCTCGAGGCGCAGCGGAACGCCTTGCTTGCGCACCAGGCCGTCGCTGCCGGCAACAAAACCCGCCTGGGCCAGCAGCCGTCGAGCTCGCGCCGGATCGTACGGCGGCGGCACGGCAGCGGGATTGAACGCCCAAAGCCAGTCAGGCAGATCCTCCGTGGCGAGCTTCTCCTGTCCGCTCGTCAGGGTGCTGACGATCTGTGCCTTATTTATGGACGACGCGATCGCGGTACGGACGCGAGGGTCGTCGAGCGGCGGATGCGTGAGGTTGAATCCGATGCCTTCGTATCCGTTCATGTTGTTCCACACGATGCGGATGTCGGGAATGGTGCTCGCCTGCCGGTACGTGTTCACCGACGGCTGGAAGACGTAGTCGATGCCATGGGTCTGCAGGAGTTGGAGGGCCGTCGTCTCGTCCGGAATCACCTCTATGCGGATCCGGCGTAACTTGGGCGCCCCGAGGAAGAAGCCATCGTTCGCCGTCACTAAGATGTGATCGCCGTGCACCCACTCGACAAATCGAAACGGCCCATCGCTGATGGTCGGCGCGGTGTTGAACGGAACCTGATTGATGTCGTGGTAGCGCGACAGCACGTGCGCGGGGACGATATCGTACGGCTGGTCGCTCTCGGCGAAAAAGGTGTTGACGAAGGGTGCGAAGCGCTTTTTGAGATGGACGACCGCAGTGTACGGATCCGGAGTATCGATGGATCGGATCACATCGTAGCCATGGTGAGACACGACGTCGTTTGCGGAGTTGTCGATCGCTTGCCATGAGAACCGGACATCCTTGCTCGTCACTGCGACGCCGTCGGTCCAGCGGGCGTCGCGGCGGAGATGATAGGTGATGGTGAGTCCGTCGGGGCTGACCCCGCCATTGCGCCGGCTGGGGATCTCGCGGGCGAGCATGGGCACCGGATCGCCGCGCTCGTCCGCCGTGATGAGCGGTTCGAACATCAGCCGGTCGACGAATCCGTCGTTTGTCGTCGAATCGAGCAGCGGATTGAGCGTCTTCGCGTCTTGTGGCAACGCCACGCGCAGCACGCCCGCTTGCGTCCACAGATGCCGCTGGCCGGGCAGGCCGGCATTGGTCGCGATCTTCGTGCACGCGGCGCAGACGACGGCGCACAGCACTCCAACCATCAAAGATCGTGTAACCGGCCGGCGCATCTTCAAGAACTCAGCAGGCCGCGCAGCACGAAGAAGAGTCCGACCGCGCCGATGACGCCCGAGAGCCAAAACAGCGCTGGGCGCGAGATCATCGCGGCGATCGACGTCAGCACGATCGCGACTTCGAAGAACGCAAGCGAGATCTCAAGGTTTGACTTGCGTACTTCCAAAGCCGTCGACGAGAAGAGCGCGGCATCGCGCGCCTTTTCCTCGCTGCGCGCTTGCGACATGAGCGGCTTTTGCTCAGACCGATACTTGCTTGCCTGCGCTTTGAACGAAGCGGCCGCAGCGGCCGGCGCGGTCTGCGCGCTCACCTCATAGAGATGCGCCTTGAGGCTCTCGGCTTGGTATTCGTTCCACGCATCGGACGCAGTCACTTCGTGCATCAGCGCCTCGTTGCGCTGGCCGAGAACCTGCGCGCCAAGACGTCCGGCGATGATGCCGGAGAGTCCCGCACAGACTGCTAAGATCGCGGCTGCGACCGGCACGTAGCGTAGCTTGCCATGGCCTGTCTCGAGCAACGAATGATGCGCGTGCTCAACGTGGTGGACCGCCTCGCGCGTCGAGTACCCCTCCGGCATGTCGCTACGCAGATTGGCGCGCCGCCGAAGGAAGCCTTCAGCGCGCGTACAGGCGAACGCGGATGCTGAAGAAGGACCGATCGATCCTGACGCCACGTCTTTCTGCCGCCTTCGTCGTCATCGCGTGCGCTTGCGTTGCGAGGGCTTCCGTGAACCCGGAACGCAGACCGGTGGACTCGCGTTCGACGACCCAGATCCGCGCTAGCCGGTCAGCGGCGCCGTCCAGTGCCGCTGTGGAAATCGTCACCGGTGCGGGTCGTGCGAGCGCATCGAGCTCATGCCGCAACGGGATGGCTGCGTACGCGGGCGTGCACTCGACCACATCGCCGGGACGAGCGCGAGCTGCGATGAGCGCGGCGACTCCTCGCCAATCTTCCTTCGGCGCGCTGTACGCGTTTCCAATCCCAAGCACGCTCGCGAGAGCGAACAGCGCAAGCGCGCCGTACAGAGCCGGCCGTGAAGACAGCCGATCGAGACCTGCCGCGGCGAGGATCGCAAGCATCGGCACGACGGTGATGAGATAGCGCGCCTCGAAGATCGGGCGTACGGCGAGCGAGAAGAGCGCGCACGCCAGCACGGGAACGAAGATCCAGATCAAGACGGCCGTCACGGCGCTAGCGCGGCTAGCACAAGCGCTAGGCAAACGAGCGGGGAGCACGGCATAGGTTGCGGCGCCCGCATTCGCGAGCAACGCGAGCACGCCGCCGCTCACCGCGACGAAGAAGCCGCCGAGCGCAGCCAGCGACAGCGGCGGCACCCAGGCGATCCCTTCGGTGCCGTGCCGGTAGGCTTCGAGTGCAAGCGGCGCCGCCAAGAGCGCGATCGCCGCGTAGCAGAACGAGAGCCTCGTCCAAGGCAGCTGGCGCCGAAAGACGCTCAAGGCGGACATGATGTGCGCGGCCAGCACGAGGGCTCCGAAGAGGTGGTCGTAGACCATCAGCGTGCTCGCGACGACGTACGGTACCGCCGGCTGCCAAGCGCGCCGCTCCAAGACATCGAGGAAGAAAAAAGTTGACAGCAAGCTTAGCAGGACGAACAGCGTATAGCCGCGCGCCTCTTGCGCGTAACTGATGAAGAATGCGTTCGTCGCGAGCAGAAATGCCGCGAAGATGCCCACGCGCGCGTCGAACAGCCGACGCCCAACGAGGTACACGCACGGAATCGCGAGGACCGCTGCGATAACCGAGAGCGCACGCACGAAGCCGTCGCTCGAACCAAGGCGCAACCAGCCATGCAGCAGCAGATAGTAAAGCGCGAAGTTCCCACCGTCCGTGAACGCCACGGAGGGTAGTCGCTCGAAGCCGGCATAGCGCACGCTCATAGCCTCGTCTAGCCAGAAGCTCTTGGTGGGAAGAAACGCGCTTGCCAGCACCCCTGCCAATGCCATAGCCGCGCCGACCCAAATCCAGGCCGAGCGACCGAAGCTGAGAAAGCGTGCCGCAGCTGACATCCGCTCAGCATTTCGCGGGCCTGCGTCCCAGGACTGCTCTAGGAGAGGGCCGCCCGTTGGGACTAAGGTTGACCCGAGGTTGGGCAGCGTGATTCACGCAGGTCAAAGGTCCCGTTTGGTATACTGACGCAAACGCCGGTCGAACGGACGGCGTTTGTTTGGGAGTGTCTTTCTTGCTGGTTCAGAACCCGGTTACCGTAAGGTACGCGCTTCGGCCTGACGTGGTCGCGACGTTGCTCGACGAGGGTGCCGTCCTCTTGGACCTTGATTCCAAGTACTTCTATCGGCTCAACCGCACGGGGTGGTTGGTCGTGCAGTGTTTTGAGTCCGGCGCGACGGTGGAGGAAGTGAAGGCGTATTGCTCGCGTTGCGGGGCAACGGCCGGCCACGAGCCGGCGATCGCGGCGCTGCTCGACCTGCTCGCGAAGGATCGGCTCATCGAAGTCTCGCAGGACCTCGGTTCCGCCGGAGTCATTGCATCGCAAGACGACCGCACGCAACCCTGGTCAGCCCCGACGATCGAGAAGCAGTCCGAGCCTTTGCAACGCGTGATCATCAGCGCCTTCGACCCAAGCGTTCCTTTGGTGGAATGAACGGCGGATTGCCGCTGACGCGCGCTCGCGTCGGGGCGAACCACTTTTATTGCGGGCCGTTAGAGGTGACCGTGCGCGCGCAGGGCGACGGGTTGGCTCGCAAGATCGCAGAGACACTGGAACTGTACGATCTGACATGGGACGGGCCGTATCGGCCGGTCAGCATCGTCGCTCGCCAATCGGACCTGCCCGGCGTGCGGGCGCGCGGGGATTTCCTTCGTTGCGGACGCATGCTCGTCGATCGGAGCGCACGAGGGCTGCATGCCACGACGACATCCGGCGCGCGCGCGCGGGCATGGTTCTCCGAAGCCGGCGAGCGCTGGCACGTCGCGGTGAGCGACGCGCTTGTCGAGGCGGGCAAGCTGGAAGAGATCGAAGACGTCTTAAGTCTCGTGCTCACAACCGGCTGGCGTCGCGAGGGATGGACGCCGGTGCACGCCGCGGCAGTCGTCAAAGACGGCCTGTGCGCGATCTTTTGCGCGCCGACCGGCGGGGGGAAGACCACCCTGACCGCTGCCTTCGTGCGGCGCGGCTGGCAGGTTCTCGGTGATGACAAGCTGCTGCTGCGCATGCGCGATGGCGCGCCGGAAATCGCGGCGCTGCTCCATACCTTCAACCTGCATCCACGCACGCGCGATTGGTTTCCCGAAGTGGGTGACCTCGAGCGCTTGCCGCGCTATTCCGTGTGGACCGAGAAGCGCAAAGTGTCGGCATCCTCGATCTGGTCGCACGCGCCGTGCCTGCGGGCGCGTCCTTCCGTCCTCGTGGCGCTGCATCGCCGAGACTCATCCCACGGGCCGGTCGCGCGCCCTATGGAAGGTCGCGACACCCTTGCCACGCTGCTGCGCCAGACGGTCATACCGAGCGATCCGGCGACGGCGCGTCCGATCGTCGCAACGGTCGCGGGCGCGGCGAGCCGGCTCTGCGGCATCGCCGTCGAGATCGCCACGGATGCCTACCGGCATCCCGCCATGCTCGACGAGCTCGAGGCGATCGTGCGAGGCGCAGCGTGAACTCCGCAAGTGTCATCGTCCCAGCATACAACGCCGATGCGACGATCGGCGACATGCTGCGCGCGCTGCTTGGACAAGTCCAGCCGCCCGCGGCGCTCGAGATCATCGTCGTGGACAACGCGTCGACAGATCGCACGGCCGACGTGGTACGCGGTTTTCCCGGCGTCAGGCTGCTATCGGAAACCAAGCGCGGTCCAGCTGCTGCGCGCAACACCGGCCTACACGACGCGCGCAACGAGATCGTCGTCCATCTAGACGCGGACACCCTGCCGACGCGCACGTGGTTGCGCAACATCCTTGCGCCGTTCTCGTCGCCCAGCACGGTGCTTGCCGCAGGACAGACCCTCTGTTTTTATCCGCAAACGCCCGTCGAGCGGTACATCGCCGGCGCGGGCGTGTACGACACCGAACGCGCCATCAGCCGCCTGCCCTTTCCTTTTGCACCCTCGCTGAACATGGCGGTGCGCAGAAGCGCGGCGCTCGACGTCGGGGGTTGGACCGAGGAGCTCATGACAGCGGAAGATGTGGATTTCTCGCATCGGGTACTCAAACGGTTTGGAACGCCGATCGCGTTTGCGCGCGACGCCGTTCTGCTGCACCGGGTCCGCTCGACGCCGGCGCAACTCGCCGCCATGGCGCGGTCCTACGGTCAGGGCGTCGCCTGCATGTACCTGCGCTACCGCGATGAGGTCCAATGGGACGCGCTCAAGACTGCGAAGACGACGGGCCGTCTCGCCGCCCGAGCCGCCGCGGCCGGCATGCTGCGCGTCGGGCAGGCGCTGGCGCTGACAAAGCAAGCAGATGCGGAATTTGCCCAGCTGCACTATGTCTGGTCGCGCAACTTCGCCTCGGGATTCTATGAGGCGTACTACGGTGCGGCTCGCGGCGGCCCGGGATGACGCGCGCGAGCATCGTCGTGCCCGCCTTCAACGCCGAGGCCACGCTCGGTGAGTGTCTGGCCGCGCTGCGCGGGCAAAATTTTGCAGCACCGGAGTACGAGATCATCGTCGTCGACGACGGCTCGAAGGATCGAACCGCGCAGGTCGCTCTGCCTTTCGGCGTCCAGTTGATCCGCCAGCATAACCGCGGAGCCGCCGCCGCCCGCAACGCGGGCTGGCGACAGGCGCAGGGAGAGTGGATCGCCTTCACCGACGCCGATTGCGTGCCGTCGCGCTCCTGGCTGCGGGCGCTCGTCGAGACGGCGGACCGCGCCCGCGCGGTCGGCGCCGCCGGCAAGACGATCGGTTTGGGTTCGCGGTCCCCCGCCGCGCGTTTTTGCGACCTTGACGGGGCGCTGGACGCCGGCCGCTATCTCCAGCATCCGAAGTTCCCCTTCGCTCCCTCGAGCAACCTCATGTATCGTCGCGCGGCGCTCGCGCGGGTCGGCGGCTTCGACGAGCGTTATTCTTCCTACGAGGCCTGCGACTTGCACCAACGCATCTTGCGCGTGCACGAGCAGCCCTTCGTCTACGAACCGCGCGCTGTGATTTTGCACCGGCATCGCGAGGGATGGAAGGCGTTTTGGCGGCAACAGTATTCGTACGGCATCGGATACGCGCAGTTCATGATCCACCATCGCGACGAATGCGAGTGGACCGCCGCGCACGAGCTGCGGGCCTGGAGTCAGATCGGGTTGCTCAGTCTGAAGGCGCTCTTGCCGCCGCGCACCGACGCCCAGCTTTACGAGCGCGGGCTTTTCGTGAAGCGCTTCGCTCAGCGTCTGGGTTATCTGCGCACGCGTCTGAACGGCCGGGAATGGGCGAGATGGTGACGGACACCCTCGCTTCTAAATGGACGCCGCGTGGTTTCGCGCAGCGCGTGCGCCGCGTTTTTCGCGAACCGTCGGATCCGTGGTTTGCCGCGTCTATCGGCATCTTCATGTGGCGCGCGCCCGGGATGCTGCACCGCCGCCACCTCAAGACGTTCTTGCTCGACCTGCGCGCCCAGCGCCGTCCGCGCGCGGCCAATCCCGCGGCCAGCCTGGAGCGGATTCAACGGTTGCGCCAGTTGTGTTTACGATTGCCCTTCATGCGCTCGCGCGACAATTGTTACGTACGCGCGCTGACGCTTTACCGCTTTCTCGATGCCGGTCGCGACGCTGTGACCATCCACTTCGGCATCGAGTTAAAAGAACGCGCGGAACGGCTGCGCGGTCATGCCTGGGTGTCTCTCAACGGCCGCATCTTCGAAGGGCCGCCCGATCTCATCATCGATCAGGTCAAAGAAGTGCCGCTCGTCGCGCTCGGTGCGACGCGGTGAAGGAGCCGGTGCGCGACGAGCGCGGCGGCTTTGCCGCGCTGCTCGATGCGGCGACGGCGGTCGAGGGCGGGCGGACAGCGGCGCTTGACGCGATCCTGCGGCGTACCCCTACGGGGGTGCTACTGCGCAGCGCCGCTCGTCACCGTTGCCTGGGCTACCTGCGCCGAAGCATTGTGGACTTGAAGATGCGTAGCGAGCCGGCTCGTGCCATCATCACCGCGCTGCGCGAGTACGCGGCGAAGGCGGCCGTGCAGTCATACGCGACGCGCGGCCAGATTTTCCGGATGGTCCGAACTCTCGATCGAGCTGGGGTTTCGTTCGCGTTGCTCAAGGGTGCGGCGCGGCTCTTCCGTGGCGACCGTGAAGCCGAAGACACCGCCATGTACGACTTGGATCTCCTCGTGCCGGAGGGAGACGGCCCGCGCGCGGTCGAGGCGTTGCAGCGCGAAGGATACCGCCCCAGAGCCGTGGGGAACGCGCAACGGTATTGGCTGCGACACCATCATCTCGTGCCGCTCGAGCCGCCGGACGCGGGTCTTCCGGTCGAACTGCACCTCCAGCTCGCGCCGCAGGCCATGCTCTCGACCGCCACCGATTGGAAGGCGTTCGAGCGCTATTGCGAACCTCTCGAGCGCGGCGGCGTGCGCGCGCTTGCATTCAACCCGTTGGGGACGGCACTCCACCTGACGATCCATGGCGCGGGAGTCAAGCGGCTGCATGACGCGATCGTGCTGGCGCGTATCCTCGCAAGCGATCCGGCCATGCTAGGCCGGCTCAACGAGGCGTTCGCCGGCGAGCGCTGGCAGCCGATCCCGTTGCGCGCGACCCTTGCGGTCGCGGCAAACATTGCAGGCGTCGGCTACGATCTCTCGCCGGCGGTCGCGAGGTACCTCATGTGGATGCGGCGCCGTGAAGACCTCGCGCCCTACGTGCGCGAGCGCTCCCAATTCGCCGACGCGTGGTACGGGAACGGGGGCAAGCTCTTCGGAGCGGCGACGCGGCTCGCGCTGCCGGACCGGGATACAGACGACAACCCGGTGACCGCATCCGCGCGCTTCGCCTACCGTCTCGTCGGCCGGATCGTCACGAGCGCGGTCGCGGTTGCGGCATCTCGATGAAGATCGCACACTCCGAGAACCCGACGATCGCGCAGAACAGCCTGCGAACGTTCGTTGCCCGCCTCGTCGCGATGCTCTTGTCCGTCTTGACGGGGATCGTGGTCGCGAAATTCCTCGGGCCTGCGGGCAAAGGTGTCTACAGCGGCACGCTCATGGCGATTTCAATCGTGATGTTCGCGCCGGCGGGGATCGCGACCGCGTTCATCTACGCGCTCACGAGGCAGGGCCGCAGCCTCGACGATTTGCTGCCGGCGGCCGGTCGTCTGTTGGTTTGGCTGTGCGCGTTCGGGGTGGCCGGCACCATCGTCTGGGGCGCGTTGCGCGGTTTCAGCCTGCCGGTGTGGATCTTTCTCGCCGCCATACCGCCCTCGGTCGTGCTCGCATGGCAGGGAAGCTTGTACATCGGTTTGGGCCGCATGCGCAATCTCAACGTGCAATCGGTCGGGATCGCGGTCGCGACCTTAGGAGCGGTGACCGTCGCAACGATCGTGCTGCATCTGGGCGCCTCCGGCGCGCTCTTCGGTTGGCTCGGCAGTCTGTACGCAGCCGCGTTCGTGGTGGTCTTCCATGCGCTGCGTCTCGGCCGCCCTTCACGACGAAGCGACGTCGGAGCAACCGTGCGGGGACTCGTCAAGTTCGGAACGCCTTCGGGCATCAATCTGCTCTTGGGCACGCTCAACTATCGGATCGATTCGATCATCCTCATCGCCTTGCTGGGGATCGCCTCGTTCGGGGTCTATTCGCTTGCGGTCAGCTTCGGCGAGCTGCTCTTCATGTTGACGCGCCCGATCACGGCGGCGGCGACGCGCGACATCGGCGTACGCGACCTGGTCGCTTCGGGCGAGATCACGGCCAAGGTGATCCGCGTGTGCACCGCGATCGCCGCCCTCGCATCCATCGTCGCGTTCACGCTCGGACCGTGGGCCATCCACGCGATTTACGGCGCGCGCTTCTTGAGCGGGGCACTGCCGCTGCGCATTCTGCTGCCGGGTATCGTGGCGTTTGCCACCGCCGGCACCTTCGCCGCGTTCTTCATCGTCCAACTCGGAAAGCCGCAGGTCGTCACGGTGATCAACGTCGCGATGATCGGGTTGCAAGCGCTCGCCTGCCTTGTGCTCGTTCCGCGGCTGGGCATGGCAGGGGCAGCGCTCGCGTCGACCTTGACCTACGTCGCCGGAGCGAGCATGAACACGATTTGGTTCTGCCGCGTGACCGGCGTGTCGCCGCGGGATGTCTGGGTGATCAAACCTGCAGACGTCAGAATCGTCTGGCACGAGGCGCGGATGATGCTGCACGCACCGCGCAACGTGCGCGTCGCGAACCTCAGCTCTAACGGATAGATAAGGAAGACCTCGCAGCACGGATGGCCGCGAGGTCTTTGTGGGTGTTCATGGGTGTCTCCCGCTTAGAGCTTGATCCCCCAGCCTCCGAAGATCGACGTGTCGACGAACTTGGGCGCGCGGACGAGGCGGCTGCGATTGTCGGTGTCGTTCTCATCTTCGATTTGGGGCTTGTCGGCTCGTGCTCTGGCTTCCATGATATCGGCTCCTTCTGGCGTTTGGAGGGCCGGCGAACTGCGACCGCTTCCAAGCACTATGGTAGCGGACGGGCTCGCGAGCCGAATCCGTGGCAACACGGAAGATCGTAGGCTCCGTGTACGGAGAAACGCCGCGGCGGTACGGAAATGGAGAGCTCCGCCGCCCGCCCAAGTCTAGAATCCATGGCGCGTACGGCAATGCGGCGATTCATCGCACCCCCCGGCAAGAAGGTGAGACTCAAAGAGATAGACCCGGACGCGGCGGGTCCCCAGAAGTCACATCGCAAAGCGCTCGCCGAGCTGCAGGACGCGCGCAAGCACATCGACACCCTGCAATCGCGGATGTGGGCGGAACGAAAGCACTCCTTGCTCGTCGTGCTCCAAGGCCGCGATGCGGCCGGCAAGGACAGCGTCGTCCGGCACGTCATGACCGGCATGAATCCCGCGGGTTGCATGGTCACGGGTTTCAAGCAGCCGACGCCCCAAGAGTCGGAGCATGACTTCCTTTGGCGCGTGCATCCGCACGCCCCAGCACGCGGCATGGTGGCCGTCTTCAACCGCTCGCACTATGAGGATGTGCTCGTCGCCCGCGTGCACCGGCTCGTCCCGAAGAAGGTGTGGAAAGCACGCTACCGCGAGATCGCCGAGTTCGAGCACCTGTTGCATCGCGACAACGGCACGACCATACTCAAGTTCTTCTTGCACATCTCCAAGGAAGAGCAGCTGAAGCGCTTCGCGGAGAGGCTGGACGACCCGGAACACAACTGGAAGATCAGCGAGGCCGATTACACCGAGCGCGAGCTTTGGGGCGATTACACCGACGCGTTCGAGGAGGCGATCGAAGAGACGAGCACCCATCACGCGCCCTGGTTCATCATCCCCGCGAACCGCAAGTGGTCGGCTCACCTGAACATCGCGCACATCTTGATCGAAGCTCTTCGTGATATGGCGATCAAGCTGCCCGCGCCCAGCGTCGATCTCGAGCAGATCCGGCGCGAGTATCACGCGGCGGCCGGCTCGCGCCGCGCATGAACGTGCGACCGCAACGGTTGTGGACCGGGGTGTTCGCGCTGATCCCGTTCGTGGCGCTCTCGCTTGCGATCCCGTTCGTCAACCGGGTTGAACCGCGGCTGTTCGGATTGCCGTTCTTGCTCGCGTGGATCGTGGTGTGGATGCTGCTCACGCCCGCTTTTCTTTTCGTGTCGTATCGATTGGACCAGAAAGGGTGAGCGAGGCCGCCGTCGCGCTTTCGATCGTCGCGTTGGTCGTCTGCGCAGTGATCATCCTGGGATCGCTCGCCGGGCGCGGGATCGTCATGGATCCGGAGCAATACATGCTCGGAGGCCGGTCGTTTGGGGTGCTGTTCTTGTGGCTGCTCATGGCGGGCGAGATCTACACGACCTTCACCTTCCTGGGAGCCGCGGGCTGGGCATACGGCAAGGGCGCGCCCGTCTTTTACATCTTGTGCTATGGCCCGCTCGCCTACATCATCTCGTACTACCTGCTCCCGCCGCTGTGGCGAGTGGGCAAACATTACGGCCTGCTCACCGGCCCCGACTTTTTCGCGAATCGCTATCAAAGCCGCACCCTCGGCATCATCGTCGCGCTCGCGGGTTTCGTCTTCCTGATCCCGTACGTGACGCTGCAGCTCACCGGCCTACAGATCTTGCTCGGCATCGCGGGCTACGGCAGCGTGAGCACCTTTTGGGCCGTCGCACTTGCGTTCATGCTCACGGCCGCGTTCGTCTATGCGGCAGGCATGCGCGGACTTGCGTGGGCGAGCGTCGCCAAGGACGTGCTCGTTCTCGCCGCCGTCATCTTTGCAGGCGTCATCTTACCGCTGCATTTCTTCCGCTCGCCGGCCGAGGTGGTCTCGCGGGTGCTCGCGGTCCATCCTCATTGGATGAGCCTCGTCGGCGGCGGGGATCAGTATGGAACCCGCTGGTTCGTCTCCACCGTCTTGCTCACTGCGGGAGGTTTCTTCATGTGGCCGCAGTCGATGGCAGGCGCGTACGCGGCGAAAAATGCGCAGACGCTGCGGCGCAACGCGGTGCTCATGCCGCTGTACAACGTCATGCTCCTGCTCGTCATCTTCGCCGGATTCACCGCGCTGCTCGTCGCTCCGGGTTTGCACGGACAAGACACGGATCGGGCGTTCATGCTCGTCGTGCAGCAGCACTTTCCGGCATGGGTGTTGGGCAGCGTCGCGGCAGCGGGGTGCTTGGCCGCACTCGTGCCTGCTTCCGGGCAACTTCTTGGGGCGTCGAGCATCATCGTGAAGAACGTGTTGGGCGATTGGATGCACCTGGCGACGAGCGACCGCTCGCGCACCTTGGCGACCCGCGTCATGGTGCTCGTCGTCGCCGTGCTCGCCCTGTGGTTTTGGGCCGAGGAACAAAAGACGCTCGTCGATCTCTTGCTGATCGGCTACAATGGCATTGCTCAGTTCCTTCCGGGAACGGTGCTCGCGTTCGGCTGGCGGCGCACGACCGGCGCCGGCGTGGGCGCCGGGATCGTCGCCGGTCTGATTGCTCTCGCTTTCCTCGCGGCGAAGGGGATGCCGACCGTGGCTGGTCTCAACAACGGCCTCGTGGCGCTTGCCATCAACACCGCGGTCTGCGTCTGTGTCAGCCTGCTCACGCGCGCTCCATTGGAGGCGCATCTTGATGAGTTCGCGGACGCGGCTCGAGAACCGCGGCCGTCGTGAATCCGGCCGATCCCGCTGGGGCACGTCCGGCTCAAAGCGGCAGGCTCGTCGTTTGTCCGACGCCGCTCGGCAATCTCGAAGACATCACCTTGCGTTGCTTGCGCGAGCTGCGTGAAGCGCAGGTGATCATCGCCGAGGACACGCGCGTCACGCGCACGCTGCTCGCGCGCAACGACATCACGACGCCGCTGCTTTCGTTTCATGCGGGCAATGCTGCCCGCAGGGCGCGCGAGGTCGCCGAGCGATTGCGCCAAGGGCAGGTCGTCGCGGTCGTGAGCGACGCGGGCATGCCGGGGATTTCGGATCCGGGCGTTGAGCTCGTCCGGGAAGCGCGCGCGCTCGGCGCGATCGTGGAGGTGCTGCCCGGTCCAAGCGCCGTGCCTGCTGCGGCCGTGCTGTCCGGATTCGACGTGAGCTCGTTCCGCTTCGACGGATTTCCCCCACGCAAGCCGGGCGAGCGCCGTGCCTATCTGGAGGGATTGCGCGCAGAGCGGTCGGCCGTGGTCTGGTTCGAGGCGCCCACCCGCATCGCGCAGCTGCTGCGCGCGGTGCAGGCCGCGCTCCCGGAGCGGCGGCTCTTCATCGTGCGCGAATATACGAAGAAGTTCGAAGAGCAGTTCGTCGGGACTGCCAGCGAGCTCGTGCAACGCGTCGGGAGCGCGCCCCGCGGCGAGTTCACGATCGTGCTCGAAGGCGCGCGCACGGCGTCGCCGGCGGCGAGCGGCGATCTCGCGGCGTCGATCGCCTTTCTGCGCGCCGCCGGGCTGAGCGCGAAGGATGCAGCCGAAGCCGTGCGCCTCGCAAGCGGCGCGCCGCGCAACGAACTGTATCGCTTGGCGCTCGCGCACAAGCGACGGCCATAGCAGGCTTCCTTTGACGCTCTTCATAAAACGACACTCGGCATGGCAAAAGACACGTTCTATCTGACGACGCCGCTCTATTACACGAACAGCACGCCGCACATCGGCCACGCGTACAGCACGATCGCGGCCGATATTCTCGCGCGCTTTCATCGGGTGACGGGCAACGGCAAGGCGCACTTCCTCACGGGCACGGACGAACACGGTCCGAAAGTTGCGGATGCAGCGGCGGCCGCGGGCAAAAGCCCCAAACAATTCGTCGATGAGATCGTCGAACGCTGGAAGACGACCTGGCGGGAGCTCGACATCTCCTACGATCAGTTCATCCGAACGACCGACCCCGAACACGAGGCGGCGGTGCAGAAGATCTTCCTCAAGCTGCGCGACCAGGGCGATATCGTCGCCGGCAAGTACGAGGGGTGGTACTGCCGAAACGACGAGACGTTTTGGCCGGAGTCGAAGCTCAGCGAAGGGCGCTGTCCGAATCCAGAATGCCGGCGTGAAGTCGAGTGGGTCTCAGAAGACGCATGGTTCTTCCGGCTCTCGCAATATCGCGATATCCTCGTCGATCACTTCAATACGTTTTCGGACTGGGTCCGCCCGGCGAGCGCGTGGAACGAGATGGCGTCGCTGTTGCGTGGCGGACTCGAGGACTTGTGCGTGTCGCGCGCCTCGGTGACGTGGGGTATCCCTATTCCCGGCGAGTCGAAGACCATCTACGTCTGGTTCGACGCGATCTGCAACTACATCACGGCGGCCGGATATCCGCACGACATGCCCCGCTTCGAGCGGCTATGGCCGGCAGACGTGCAGCTCATCGGCAAGGAGATCCTGCGCTTTCACACGATCATCTGGCCGGCGATCCTCATCGCGCTGGATCTGCCGCTGCCCAAACTCGTCTTCGCAAACGGCTGGATCACGATGGAAGGGCGCAAGATCAGCAAGAGCGTCGGCAACGTCATCCGGCCTTCGGAACTCATCGAGCGCTACACGGTGGACGGCGTCCGTTACGTCCTGTTCGCGCAGGCGCCGTTCGGCGTGGATTTCTCCTTCAGCGAGGAGTCGCTGATGCGCCGCTACAACGCCGAGCTGGCCAACGACTTCGGCAACCTCGTGCAGCGCGTGCTCTCGATGTTGGCGCGCTACCGGCAGGGGCGGGTGCCGGCCAAGTCCGCAGGCGACGAACTCAACGTGGAGTTCGAGAGCGCGGTGAGCGCGGCGCGCGACGCGATGCTGCAGGTGGATTTTCGCGCCACGCTCACCGTCATCTGGGATCGAGTGACGTCGCTCAATCTCTATGTCGAGCAATCCAAACCATGGACTTTGGCCAAAGGTGGCGACGATGCGCTGCTCGATGAGACGCTCTACAATCTCTGCGAAGGCGTGCGCATCATCGCAGGGCTCGTCTACCCGTTCATGCCGAACGCCGCAGAAGCCATCTGGGACGCGCTCGGTCAGACCGGAACCCCCGGCGATTCGTGGGAGCGCTCGCTCCGCTGGGGCGGCCTTGAACCCGGAACGCCGACGACAGTGCCGGCAGCGCTCTTCCCGCGCCTCGAGGACGAAGCGCCGGTCGCGTGAGCCTCGAGCTGGTCGACACCCACGCGCACCTCGACGGCCCGGAGTACGCGAGCGACGTGGATGAGACGCTGGCGCGTGCTCGAGCGGCCGGCGTCGCCCGCATCGTCTGCGCGGGTCAGGATCGGGCCACCAGCATGGCGACGCTCGCGCTCGCACGCGAGCGGTCGCTCACCGCGCCGGCAGTCGGCGTGCACCCGCATCTGGCCAAGGATGCAGGCGACTTGACCTGGCTCGCGGCGCTGCTCGCAGATCCGCTGGTGGTCGCCGCGGGTGAGATGGGCCTCGACTACCACTACAACTTCTCGCCGCCTGGGGTGCAGCGCGAGGTGTTCGCCGCGCAACTCGAACTCGCCGCCGGTTTGCGGCTTCCCGTCATCGTGCACAGTCGCGAGGCGAGCACCGATGTCGAGAACCTGTTGCGCGCTCACCGGCCGAAGAGCGCCGGCGCGGTGGTGCACTGCTTCACGGAGTCATACGAAATCGGAAAGCGGCTCATCGATACCTGCGACGTCCACCTGGGCATCGGCGGCGCGGTGACGTTCAAAAAGGCCACCGACCTTCACGATGCGGTCGCGCGACTGCCCCTCGAGCGGTTGGTGCTGGAGACCGATTGCCCGTTCATGTCGCCCGTGCCGTACCGGGGCAAGCGCAACGAACCCGCATACGTACGGCTCACGTGCGAGGCCGTCGCGCGTCTGCGCGGGGCAAGCGTGGAAGAGATCGCACGCGCGACGAGCGCCAACGCGCTCCGCTTGTTCCCCAAGCTCGCTCGCCCCTCAACGTCAAGCGCGCACGCTGTTTGACCAATTCCTGTCGAAATCTGCTCGCAGCGTGGCGGCGCATGTCTGCGCGAAGGCGTTATCCGCGACGATGCCAAGCTCTCGCGATTCATCCAAACCGTTATGCGTGAGATTCGCGGAACCGACGTAGAACGAGACACCGTCGTCCACATATTTCTCGTGCATGTAGCCGCGCTCCAGCATGTGCACCTCGACGCCCGAGCGTTCGAGCCACGTGACCGCCTGCTTTTGCGCGATGCTGCAACGGTCGCCGACGAGCACCCGATCGTGATGTCCGTGGGTGCTACGTTCGACAAGCCGTTCGACCACCCACGGATCGGAGAGATCTTCGGAGGCGACGGAGAGATCCCGATCGGAGCAAAACAGCGCGCCAACGCGGGTGCGCAAGTCCGCCGATGGCCCGGCGACGACATGCTCCGAGGGCGCTGCGGTTTGATGCTCGATACCGGCGGCGACTGCGCGCACGTCCGCCGCGAGCCGGTCCGTGACCAGTACCGCTCCAGGATTTTCGAAGCTGGTCCACGTCGGATTGGCGGTGCAGATGTAGGCCGTCTTGCCATCGACGACCGCCGCCTTGCCGTGCGTCAACGATGCTGGGTCGTCTTCGAGCACGATCTCGATGCGTTTGTCGAAGCGTCTGGCCAGCTCGCCTTTGAGCGAATGTTCGGACTTGACCGCGTCGGGCGCATGCTTTTGGTAGCGATGGGGATGCGCTTCCACGTGGAGACGCACGTGGACGCCGGCGACCGCAGCGGCGTTGAGGCTTGCCACCACCGAGCGATCGGAGATGCTGAAATACTCTGCATCGATGTCGTGCTGTGCCGTTGTGAAGGCATGACAGAGCGCATCGCGAGCCGCCGTGCCGACGGCGATTTGCAGTCCATCCATCACGTCGCGCTATCACGCGCACGCAGAAGCAAGTCTAGGCGCGAATGGTCGCAAAGGCGCTCCAGGAAAGCGTTTTCAGCCATTCGAAGCCTGCGGGACGCCGATGGATAAAGGAAGCACCGTACGCGACATGTTCCAGCGGATCGCGGGACGCTACGATCTCGCGAACACCGCGATGTCCGCTGGTCTGGACGTGGTGTGGCGAAAGCAGGCCGCCGCGGCTCTTGCGCTCGCGCCTGACGCCCGCGTCCTCGACGTGTGCTGCGGCACCGGCGCGCTCACTCGGGAGATCGCGCGCCGCGTGCCTGACGGGTCCGCGACCGGAGTGGATTTCAGCGAAAACATGCTTGCGGTCGGCCGCAAGCATCGCAATCCGGACAACGTCAACTACGTGCAGGGCGATGCGCTCGCGTTGCCCTTCCCCGACGCTTGTTTCGACGCCGCCGCAATGGGATTCTCGCTGCGCAATATCCCGGACATCAGCGCCTGCCTGCGCGAGATCGGCCGCGTGCTGCGGCGCGGCGGCGCTTTCGTCAATCTCGAAATCGGCAAGCCCGGCAACCCCGTCATCCGGCGCTTCTTCTACGCATATTTTTACGGGGTACTTCCGCAAGTCGGCGCACTGGTCGGCGGCGATCGCGCGGCGTACCGCTATCTCCCGCAATCGCTCATCAACTTTCCGGACGCGCGATCGCTTGCGGACCTGTTCAGGACCAGCGGGTTCGCGCAGGTGCGTTGCATTCCGCTCATGGGCGGCATCGCAAATCTGCACATAGGGATCACAGCCTCCGCTCCGGCGTTGGACGCACCGCAGCTCGCGGTATCGAGCGCATGATCACGACAACCCAGAGCGCCATCCGCGGCGTCGTCGAGGAGTTCGTGCGCGAGGAACTCTCGCAAGAAAACGCCCAGATCGCAGGCGCGGTGTGGGCCATGCTCGATGCGGGAGGTAAAGAGCTGCGCCCGCGCATGACCATGCTCGCCGCGCGAGCGATCAGCGCGCAAGCGGTCCCGGACCCCATCTTGGCCTCGTACATGGAGCTCATCCACGTGGCCACGCTCATCCACGACGACGTCGTCGACAATGCGAGCTTGCGCCGCGGACGCGACTCCACGAACAGCGTCCACGGCAATCGCTTCTCGGTCCTGGCCGGCGACTATCTGTTCGCCTGGGTCTTCAAGAAGATCACGCAAGCGTACGACAATCCGGTGCCCACGATCTTGGCCTCGATGCTGTCGGAGATCTGCAACGGTGAGGTCAAGCAGCTGCGGGCGAGCGGCAACCTGGCGCTGACCCGCGACGAGTATTTCGAGATCATCGCCAGAAAGACGGCCGAGCTTTTCGCGGCGTGCGCGGAGGTCGGCGCGATCGTCGCGCTGCAGCGGACCGCCGGCGCTTCAGGGCCGCACGTCCGCGACCATCCGGTCGTGCGGGCGCTGCGGTCCTATGGCTGGGCGTTCGGCATGGCATTTCAAGTCCGCGACGATCTGCTCGACGTGGTGGCAAGCGAGTCCGCGATCGGCAAGCCCGCAGGTTCCGACCTGCGCGAACGCAAGGTGACGCTGCCGCTCATCGCGGCGCTCGAATCCGGCGATGCCGCCATCCGCGAACAGGCCGCGCGGTTTTTCGCGGCAGACGGAACGGCAGAGCAGCGCGAGCTTGAGTCCCTCATCGCGCAGCTCCGCGGAGGCCCTGCCGTTCCACAGACGAAGCGAGCGATCTCGGCCTTCGAAGAGCAAGCGCGCAGCGCGCTCGCGACGCTCCCTCATTCCGAAGCGGTGGCCGAACTCCAAGCGCTGACGCGCACGCTCAGCGAATACTCATCCTGACCGGCAGGGCGAAGGCGAGCTCCGCCGATACTCTAATGAGAGAACCCGAAAGGAGCTGACCCTTCCATGAGCCCGATCTTTGCCATCATCACAGGCCCGGAGATCGCCATCGTCGTCGTGATCGCCGTGCTGCTGTTCGGGGCGGATAGGATTCCCAAGCTCGCGCGCTCCATGGGGGAGGCGAAAAAAGAATTCGAAGCGGCGCAACGGAGTCAGGCTTCGCCGCCGCAACCCGGGCCCGACGCCGGCTCAACGCCAACCCCGCCCGCTCCTCCTCCGCCCAGCCCGCAACCCTAACCCACAGCTTCGGAAGCGATGTCGCTGCAAGCGGTCGAGCCGCGCGTCACGGCGCAGCCGTCCTCGGACGACGTCGAGATGACGTTCACCGAGCACCTGGCTGAGCTGCGCCGGCGCCTGCTCATCTCCATCGCATCGGTCGCGCTCATCTCGCTCGTCGCGTTGCCACTCCTGTTCAACGGCAGCGCGTTGCGCTTCGTGGAAGACGCTTTTCTGCGCGGCATCCCCCTGCACGTCTTCTCGCCGACCGAGATCGTGCGCGTCTATTTGAAGCTATCGATCCTCGTGGGCGTGGTGGTGTCGTTCCCCATCATCTTGTATCAAGTATACGCGTTTGTCGCACCGGCCCTCGACCGGCGCGTCCGATCGCGCGTCGTTTGGTACGCCCTGCCGAGCTTTGCGATGTCGGCGCTCGGCATCGCCTTTTGCGGACTCGTGGTCTTGCCGCTCGTCATGCGTGCGCTGCTGCGGATCACGCAAGCCTCCGGGCTCGTCGGCACCTACCAGCTCGAACCGACTGTCGGGTTCATCACCCTGCTGCTCGCGATCTTTGCGGTCATGTTCCAACTGCCGATCGTGCTTTCGATCCTGGCCAGCGTCGGGCTCGTCAACGCGCGCATGCTGGCGCGCCAATGGCGCTACGCGACGATCATCATCGTCATCCTCGCCGCGATCGCCGCGCCCGACGGCAATCCTTTGACCATGTCGCTTTTGGCGGCACCTCTGCTCGTGCTCTACGCCTTGAGCGTCGTCGTCGTGCGCTTCACGCAGCCGAAGATCGCGCCCCGCTAGCTGAACGCACGACTAAAGTCGCGCGCTTCCATGCGCTCGAAGCGCGGGTATAGGAGAGCCTGATTGGCGGCGAGAAGGCCGAATCGGTGAATTCCGCGTCCGCGATCAAGCCAAGAACGCAGCCGTTGCTCGACGAGATCCTCAATTTGCTGAGCAACGTCATGTTCCCGGTCGTCGTGTTCCTGGTCTGGGCGGTGGCGACGACGATCGGTACCGTCGTCGATCAGAACCAGCCGGAACAGCACTACTACGATTTCTACCCGTTGCCCCTCGCGAACGCAATCGTCCGGCTGCACCTCACGAACGTCTTCCATTCCATCCCGTACATCTCGCTCGTCGTGCTGCTGCTGCTCTCCATGTCGGTCTGCACGTTCCGCCGCGTCATCCCCAAGCGCTTTCCGAAAGACCGGGCGGTCCCCATCCGCAACTTCGGCCTGCACGCAGGCCTGCGCGGCGCAAGCGATCCCAGCGAAGCCGACCGCCGTGCCGGCGCGTACCTGCGTTCCCAAGGTTTTGCATTGCGAAGCCAACTCATCGACGGCGCGCATTGGATCTTCGGCGACAAGCAGAAATGGGCACGCTACGGCGTGCTCGTGGCACATTTAGGTTTTACCGTCATCGCGCTGGGAGTCTTCATCGGGTGGCTGCGCGGGTTTTCGGGTCAGGTGCTTGTTTTCAAGGGTCAAAGCAGCACCGTCGCACCTGCGGGATTGCAGCTGCACCTCGATGATTTCGTCGCTTCCTTCGTGCCGGTCCAGACGCCGAGAGGTCCCACGTATCAGGCGCAGAAATTTCAATCAAACGTCACCTTCACAGACGCGCAGGGGCGCAGCGAAAGCGCGACGATTCTCGTCAATCACCCGCACATCACGCCGGCCGGCGTCTATTTCTATCAAGCCTCATACAACTTCGCGGGCAATCTCCGCGTGACGCAAAACGGACACCCGGTGACCCTGCAGACGCCGAGCGTGCGGCTCGGCCCGCAAGACGCCATCTTTCTCCCGGGCACGAGCCGCGCCATCGAATACGGCACGCTTCTGGGTCCATCCGATCCGTCGCAAACGCCTCCCGGCGTGGCTTTGCCCTCGCACGACGAATATGCGCTATGGGTTTTCCACGACAACATCCCGACGACCAATCGCCCGCTGCTCGTGCCTGTCGGCTCGACGATAGCCATCGGCGACGGATATCAGGTCACTGCTTTGCCGCCCACACCTTCGAGCGGCCTGACGTATCGCTACGATCCGGGGCAAGGCTGGGTCGCTTTGGGATGCGCCATCCTCGTCGCAGGCTTCATCATGGCGCTCTTCTTCGTGCCAGTCAAACTTTATGTGAAAATCGCGCCGCAAAGTGAAGGCCCAACCGATATCGAAGTCGCCGCGACGACGACCAAAGGCAACGCGATCTATGAAGACGGGTTCGCGGCGCTCATCAGCGGACTGCGTGCAGCGGTGAACCCGACGCGGCCTCGACCTCAGCCCGAAGAGCCACAGGTGGAAGTATATGCCTAACAACGGCCTGTACCAGCAGTACAACGCCAACGTCCAAGCGTCCATGACCCAGCATACGCTGCAATACATGGGCTGGTACGAAGCCGCGGTCGTGCTCTATATCCTCGCCGCGGCCGTCTTTGTCGGATACTGGTTTTTCCGCAGCAACGCCGTCCTCGGCGCTGCGATCGCGATTTCGATTGGCGGTCTCGGCTGCCAAGCGGTGAGTCTCGGACTGCGCGCCGCCTACGGACATCACGTCCCTTGGAACGATCTCTACGGTTCTTTGTCGGTCGTGTCGTTCTGGGCGGTGCTCTTGTTCCTCATCTTCGGGTCCCGATTCAAGCTCTGGTATGCGGGTCCGCTCGTGCTCGGGTTCACCGATGCGCTCTTAGCCTACGCGCGCGGGTGGAACAAAGGGCTCGAACCGCTCGTGCCCTCGCTCCAAAGCCCTTGGATCCTCATCCACGTGCCGATCGTGCTCGCTTCGTACGCCGCCTTCCTCATCGGATTCGCGACGAGCATTCTGTACTTGTTGAAGAAGTGGGATGAGGACCGCACCGCACGAGTCGCGGGCAGTTCCGTCGGCGCAGCCGTGGCGGCGCAATCCGAAGCGATCGGTCGTCCCGGTTGGCTGAGCTGGCTCGACATGCTGCCCGCATCCTCACGCCTTGACGTCATCTCCTATCGCGTGATCGCGGTCGGCGAGATCTTGCTCACCGCGGGCATCATCCTGGGCGGCATCTGGGCGCACATGGCTTGGGGCAGCTACTGGCAATGGGATCCGAAGGAGACGGCAGCGCTCGTCTCCTGGCTCATCTACGCCTCGTATCTGCACCTGCACACCCGGCCGTCCATGCGCGGAACGAAGGCCGCATGGCTCTCCATCGTCGGCTTTGTGTCGATCCTGTTCTGCTACTTCGGCGTGAACATCTGGATCAGCGGCCTGCACTCGTACAAATAGGCTAGTTCGCGGGGCGGTTCGAGACAAGCCACAGCTTCGGTTCGCGCCGCAGCACCCATAGCTTGACGCCTTGCCGCGCGAACAGCGCAGCGTCTTGCGGGCGCACGACGCACAAGACCCGCGCGGATTGATCGAAGAAGTCTTTCGGCCGCGCGTCGTACTGCGCGTCGCCCACCCACGTCACACCGCCGCCCTCGGTGTAGAAGAGCAGTGAAATCCCGCCGGGCAATCCTGCCGTCCCTATCTGATCGCCGGGCTTGTAGTACGACATCACGGTCTGGGCCATCGACTTCATCGGTTTGAAGGCTTCCGCGCGTGGTAGAACCGCGAAGATCACGGCATAGATGAGGCCGCCCATCACACACGCGAGTCCCACCGGCGCTATCCACACGCGGTTGGCAAGGAAGGTGATCACAAACGTCAAGATGGCGGGCGGGATGACGAGCCAGCCGAGCAATTCGAGTGTCGGGGCCAAGGCATGGAACGGACCGGCGAGTTGCGTCTCGCCGTACACGACCGCTATGATCGCGATGAGCACGAGCGACGCGGGCAGGATGATGAGCGCTCCCCGGAGCGCCTTCACATCGTTGTTCTCCAGCGCATCGCGGATGACGCGGCCCACGAGAATGCCCAGGCTCGGGAAGATCGCGGCGATGTAGTTGGGCAGCTTGGTCTGCGCGATCGAGAAAAACACGAAAGGCACGACGGCCGAGACGAGCAGATACCTCGCGCTATCGTCGTTTGACTGCCAGGCCGTCTTGATCGCCTTGGGCACGAAGGCGATGTACGGGAAAAAACCCGCGGCCACGACCGGGATGTAGTACCAGAAAGGACCGGGCTGGTTCTCAAAGGGCGAGAGAAAACGCCCTACGTTGCTCACCCCGAAGTAGTACGAGAGAAATCCGGCGCCATGCACCGAGGCAGCGGCCGCGAACCACGAACCCGCGATCGCGAGGTAGACAACAGTCCCCCAAAACCACGGCAAGCCGGCACCGAAGACGCGCGCCGGTCGTTTGCTCAGCGACTGCCAGCCCCAGTAGCAGGCGAGGATCAGCAGGGGCAACACGATCGCGACCGGTCCTTTGGCCAAGGTCCCCAACGCCGCTGCGATGACCGCCGTCCAAAAAGCGCGCCGGTCGCCGTCGCGCACAGCGAAGAAGATCCAAAAGGTCGCGACGGTCATGCAGAAGAGCAACAGCGTGTCGAGGATGGCGATGCGCGAGAGCATGATCCATTCGAGGCTGCCTGCCGCTGCGAGCACGGCGACAAGCCCCGCGATCTCTCCATACATGCGACGGCCTGCGAAATAGACCGCGAACGCAGCGAGCATCCCAAACGCGGCGCTCGGAAAACGAAGCGCGAACTCGTTGAGCCCGAACGCCCACACGGAAGCCGCAGCCGTCCAAAACCACAGCGGCGGGTGGATGACCCAAGGGTGAAAATTGAAATGCAGCGTGAGGAAATCGCCGGTGCGGAAAAGCTCCTTGACGATCTCGCCGTAGGTGGTCTCGCTGTTATCCCACAGCGCGCCCGCGCCGAGCTGCAAGAAATAGAAGGACGCGATGAAAGTGAACACGCCCAACCGCAGCAGCCACAGTGTGGAGGCCGAAAATGTCACCGCACCACGCACGCAAAGAACTTGCCATGCGTCGCTGAATATACCTGCCGTGGCAGGCACGCGAGCGCGCGCTCTTCGACACACCCTTCGCATCGCGACGCGGGCGAGCCGCTTGGCGCTCGCGCAAACGCAATCGGTCGTCGATGCATTGCGTGCAGCGCACGACGTCGACTGCGAAATCCTCAGGCTCTCAACAAAAGGCGACCGCGAGGCGGATCGCAGCCTTGCCGCCATCGGCGGGGATGGCGTGTTCGTGGGCGAGCTCTATATGGCGCTCGCGGACGCGCGGGCCGATATCGCCGTGCATTCGCTCAAAGATCTACCCACCACGCTTCCGCCCGGGTTATCCGCCGGAGTGGTTCCTCCGCGCGCGGATGCGCGCGACGCTCTGGTCTGCCGCGACGCCCGCTGCGCGACGATCGAAACGCTGCCCAAGGGCGCGCGCGTAGGGACGAGCTCGTTGCGTCGAGCCGCGCAGCTGCGATTGCGCCGCCCGGATCTCGAGGTGAGGCCGCTGCGCGGCAACGTGGATACGCGCCTGCGCAAGATCCGCGACGGCGGATGCGATGCGGCGGTGCTCGCCTACGCCGGACTGCGTCGTGCCGAGCTGGTCGACATGCTGCCGACGGCCGCGCTCGAGCCGGACGACATGGTGCCGGCGGCCGGGCAGGGCGCCCTTTTCGTGCAATGCCGGGTGGGCGACGAGCGAACGCGCAGCCTCATCGCATCCCTGGAAGACGCGGCCAGCGCCCTCGCCACCAAGATGGAGCGCTCGTTTCTCGCCGCTATCGGAGGGGGATGCGTCGCGCCTATAGGAGTGCACGTCCGGCTAGATGGGGAGAGCTTCCGCCTGTGGGCGGTCGTCGCAGCGACGGATGGCACACGCGCCCTGCGCCAGAGCCGCACCGGTAGCGTTCGCGACGAAGCGGAAGCCATCAAGACCGTCGAAGGGATCGCATCCGAGATGCTCGACGCGGGGGCCGGCGAGCTGATCGCGCAAGCACGAGAGCGAGACGGGCGATGAAACGATTGAAACCGGTCGAACGGTCGCGTGAAGCGGATGCACCCGAGGTTCCCATCCCCGTGAAGCGGCCGCGGCGGTTGCGGCGCACTCCCGGCATGCGCGAGCTCGTCGCGGAGAACGCGGTGAACGTCAAAGATCTCATCGAACCGCTCTTCGTCGTGCCCGGTTCCGGTGTCAGGCGCGAGATCGCCTCGATGCCGGGAATCTACCAGCAGTCAGTCGACCGGATCGCCGAGGACGCCAAAGCGGCGGCGCAGGCGGGCATTCGCGCCCTGCTGCTCTTCGGAATCCCGGCACATAAGGACGAGCGCGCGTCCGGGCTCGCGGATCCTGCGGGTGAGGTCCAGCGCGCCATCGCTGCGCTCAAACGAGCCGCTCCCGAGCTTCTCGTGATCGCGGATCTGTGCGCCTGCGAGTATACCTCTCACGGACATTGCGGATTGCTCGACGAGCGCGGCAACGTGGACAATGACCGGACGCTCGCGTTGCTGGGGGCGGGCGCGCTTTCCTACGCAGAGGCCGGAGCGGATCTCGTGGCGCCTTCCGACATGATGGACGGCCGCGTCGCCGCGATTCGGCACGCATTAGACGCGCACGGCCACCTAGAGGTCGGCATCCTCTCGTATGCCGTGAAGTACGCCTCAGCATTTTACGGACCGTTTCGAGATGCGGCCGAATCGGCGCCGGCCTTCGGCGATCGTCGCAGTCATCAGATGGACCCGCCCAACGCGCGAGAAGCAATCAAAGAAGCGCTGCTCGATGTTGACGAAGGCGCTGACATGGTCATGGTGAAGCCCGCGCTTCCCTATCTCGACGTGTTGTGGCGCGTCAAGCAGGCGGTGAACGTACCTGTCGCCGTCTACAACGTGAGTGGCGAGTATGCGATGATCAAGGCCGCGGCCCGCCAAGGCTGGATCGATGAGGACCGAGTCGTAGACGAGTTGCTGGTCGGATGCAAGCGTGCGGGTGCGGACGCGATCGTGACGTATTTCGCGCGGTCCTTCGCCGCGCGTCACTAGCCGCCCAATCCCGTCGCCATGAAGATGCGGCTCGATCTCACCATTGTCATACTTGCCGGCGGGCGCGCAACGCGGTTGCCCGGAAAGCTCGGCTTGCGCGTCGGGAGCGAATCCATGCTCGAACGAGCAGTGCGCCAATTGTCGCGATCGGGTTACCCGCTGGTTCTGAGCGTGCGTCATCCGTTACCGGATATGTCCGGTGTGACGCAACTCGCCGACAGATACGAGGATGCCGGGCCGCTCGGCGGCTTAGCGACCGCTGCGGCAGTCGTGACGACGCCACTACTGTTCGCGGCTGCGGCCGATCTGCCGAATCTGGACGAGCAGGCGATCGAAGCGCTCGCGCGCTGCTATCAAAGGGCGGTGCGCGAGGGGACCACTTCGCCTGAGGCAGTTGTGCCCCGTCACGCCGACGGAAGCATCGAACCGCTCGCCGCCCTGTACGATACGAAAGCCCTTCGCGCAAGCGCGGAGCGTGCGCTTCGGCAGAGACGGTTGCGCGTGAGCGACACGCTGGCCGGACTACTCGTCGTCTATCACGATATCGCGGCGGTCGAGGAAAGCCGTTATCACAACGTCAATACCGCCGAAGACTTCGCACGCATCGAGCACCCATGACGAGCACCCATTCCGACGCCCTCTTCCAAGCGGCGCTCACGCTGTTCCCCGGCGGCGTCAACTCGCCGGTGCGGGCATTTGCAGCCGTCGGCGGCACGCCTCGCTTTCTCACGCGCGGAGAAGGGTCGCGCGTCTGGGACGCGGACGGGCGCGAGTACATCGACTATCTCGGCTCGTGGGGGCCGCTCATCGCCGGTCACGCGCATCCTGCCATCGTCACGGCGGTGACGCGGGCGGCCGCTCGGGGCACATCGTTTGGTGCACCAAATTCTTACGAGCTCGAGCTCGGACGGCTGATCAAGCAGGCCATGCCTTCGATGGAACTGATGCGCTTCGTGAACTCGGGCACCGAGGCGGCGATGAGCGCGGTCCGTCTGGCTCGCGCGGTGACCAAACGCGATCTCGCCATCAAATTCGCGGGCTGCTACCACGGTCACGCGGACGGGATGCTTGTGAACGCGGGGTCCGGTCCGCTCACGCTTGGATGTCCGAGCTCACCGGGCGTGCCGGCGGCGGTGGCGGCACAGACGATGGTCGTCGACTACAACGATACCGATGCGCTCCGAGCGGTGTTCGCCCAAAGAGGCGACCAGATCGCGTGCGCGATCGTGGAACCCGTCGCCGCCAACATGGGACTCGTGCCACCGCAAAGCGGCTTCTTGTCGGAACTGCGCGCTTTGACCCGCAGTCACGGCGCGCTGCTGATTTTCGACGAGGTCATCACCGGCTTTCGCCTGGGCTTGGGAGGCGCGCAAGCGCGCTATCAGGTGTCGCCCGACTTGACGTGCTTAGGGAAGATCATCGGCGGCGGTCTGCCTGTCGGCGCGTTCGGAGGGCGAGCAGAGATCATGGAGCGATTGGCTCCGCTCGGCGACGTCTACCAAGCCGGCACGCTGTCCGGGAACCCGGTCGCAATGGCGGCTGGCGCCGCGCAGATCAGGGTGCTCTGCGAACCCGGCGCGTACGAACGGCTGGAGCGGACTTCGGAAGCGCTCGAAGCTGGGTTGCGTGCGGCGTTCAAGGAGTGCGATATCCCTGCACAGCTCCATAGAATCGGCTCCATCTTCGGCTTTTTCTTCAATGCAGAGGCCGTGCGCGATCTCGAGGGCGTGCGGCGCTCTGACGCAAAGATGTATGCGCGGTTCTTCCATGCGATGCTCGAGCGCGGCGTCTACCTCGCGCCGTCCGCCTTCGAGGTAGGGTTCGTGTCGCTCGCGCACAGCCCGAGCGATATCCAGAACACCGTCGCAGCCGCTGCCGATGCGCTCGCGACCTTGGGCCAGCGCTCGCGCCGATCGTGATGCGAACGTTGCGAAACACGAAGAGACGGTCGCTGCGCCCGAGCAACGGCAAAGCGCGCGTCCGAACGCGCCGGGGCCTGCCCAATCGCAGCCTCGTCGCGAGCATTCCGCGTTTGTTCCTCTACCATCGCGGACTTGAGGACGCGTTGCGAGAGGGGACGTTGGTCGTCACCTCCCACGAGCTCGCCAAACGCGTTGGTAGAGGCATCTCGTCGACGCAGATCCGCAAAGATCTCTCGTCGCTTGGGACGCTCGGCAGGCGCGGCCAAGGGTATGACGTCGGCATGCTCGTGCAAAAGCTCGCGGGCATCTTGGGGCTCGATCGCGACTGGCGGATCGCGATCGTGGGCTTCGGTCACCTCGGCCGTGCGCTGGCGACGTTTTTGGAACTACGCGAGGAGAAGTTCCACATCGCCGCGATCTTCGACACCGACCCCAATCTCGTCGGCACGCAGTGGCGCGGCCTCACCATCAGCCACCTGGACGAGCTCGAGCGGATCCTGCCGGCGCTCGCGTGCGGCATCGGCATCGTGACGGTGCCTGCTGCCGCGGCGCAACTCGTCGCCGACAAACTCATCAATGCCGGGATCGGCGCGCTGCTCAATTTCGCACCCACCAGTCTGACGCTCGATGCTAAGGTCGCCGTGCGCTCGATCGATCTCGCCTCGGAGCTGTCCATCCTCACGCATCACTTGGCCTAGCCTTCGACCTTTGCGGCTATCGCAGACCAGGGATGGCCGCAAAGCCCGAGAAGACGAACCGTCCGATGCCGGTCGTCCTCTTAGGTCTGAGCCATCGCACCGCACCGCCCCACGTGCGCGACCGCCACGCCATGCCGACCACGAGGCTTGCAGAAGCGCTCGGCGCGCTGAGCGAATACAGCTCGATCCGCGAAGCCGCGATCGTCTCCACCTGTAATCGCCTCGAGATCTATGCCGACGTCGACAGTTACGAACACGGCATCGCGCAGCTCAAAGAGTTTCTCACCCACTATCGCCAGATGGCCGTCGAGGATTTCGACAAGTACCTTTATACGATGTTGGGCAGCGAAGCGGTCGAGCAGCTTTTCCGGGTCGCCTGCGGTCTCGACTCCATGCTGATCGGCGAGCCGCAGATTCTCAATCAAGTGAAAGACTCGCTGCGGCTGGCCGAAGGCGCCGGGTCGTTAGGGCCGCACCTCGGCAGGCTCTTCCGCGCCGCGCTGCAGACCGGCAAGCGCGCGCGCACGGAGACGGCGATCGGTCGCGATGTCGTTTCGCTCGGCGCGGCGGCCGTCGAACTTGCGAGCCGCCACTGCGACATCGCGCGATCGCGGTGTGCGGTCGTCGGTGCGGGTCAGATGGGGACGGCGGTGGCCAAACATCTGCGCGCGAAAGGCGCGCGCACGCTGTTGATCGCGAACCGCGGTCAACGCAGAGCCAACGCGCTCGCCCGGCAAGTCGACGGCGCGACGGCGCCGCTCGCCGACCTCCCCAGGGTGCTGGCCAACCACGATCTCATCATCACCGCCGTCGGATGCGGCGATTTCATCGTCAGCGAACCCGCGCTCCGCGAGGCGGTATCCGTGCGCGCGGGATTCCCATTGCTCGTGGTCGACATCGGCGTGCCGCGCGACGTCGAACCAAGCGCCGCGCTGCTCTCGGGCGTCGTCGTGTACTCCATCGAAGATCTGCGCGAAGTCGTCGATCGCACGCTCGAAGGCCGCCGCGGGGAGATCCCGCGCGTCGAAGCGATCGTCGCGGAGCACGTCGCCGCCTATCTCGATTGGTACCGCACGCGCGGCGCCGCGCCGCTCATCGCATCGCTGCGGCGCAGAGCCGAAGAGATCCGTTCGGCCGAAATCCAACGGCTTTTCCACCGCATGCCGGAGCTGGATGAAGCACAGCGCCGCATGGTCGTCGCGTCAAGCGTATCCATCATCAATCGATTGCTGCATGCGCCGGTGACCAAGCTGCGCAAGAGCGCGGCCCAAGGGTCGCTCGAACACGAAGATCAGCTCGCAGAAGTACTGGATCCCGACGCATTCAGCGACCGGCTGCTGCGTCAACTCGATTCTCAGCTCTTCTCGCGCTAGCCGTGCCTGGCACGCTGTCGGGCGTACGGGTGCTCGTCACGCGCCCCACGGATCCGGAGTCTGATTTTATCGCCTTGCTCGAAAAGCGCGGAGCGGCGGTCACGAGTTTGCCGCTCGTCCAAATCGGTCCACCGCCCGACGAGCGCGCGCTCCAGACCGCGGTCGATTCCGCTGAACGATTCGACTGGGTCGCCTTTACGAGTGCCGCCGGCGTGGACAGCTTCACGCGGCGGCGGACGCACAAGCTGCCCGGGGGCGTACCGAAGATCGCCGCGGTCGGCCCCGCAACGGCGCGCGCGATCGAAGCGTCGTTTGGCCGTGCGCCCGATCTGATCCCGGCACGGTTCTCAGGAGAAGCGCTCGCGGATGCGCTCCTCGCACGCGGCACGATCGGAACGATCCTCATCGTGCAAGCGGCGGACGCTCGGCCCGCGCTCTCCGCTCGTCTGCGCAACGCCGGTAACGCAGTGACAACGGTCGCGGCATACTCCACGGTCGAAGTCCGGCCTGCCGATTTGCAGGAGCGCCTGGCGGCCTGCGACGCGGTGGTGCTCGCTTCGCCGAGCGCCGCCCATGCGCTCGTCCACGGGCTTGGCGAATCGCGTGCGATCGCGACATTGCGTGGGAAGCTCATCGCATGCATCGGCCCGGTCACGCTGCTCGAAGCGCGTGGGCTCGGACTCCACGTCGAGATCGTGCCGGAGGCAAGCACGTTGCCCGCGCTCGTCGAGGCGTTGTGCGCTTACTATTCGAGTCGACCGCCCAAGCGGTAGAACTGCGCGTTAGTCTTGGACTGCTGGGAGCGGGCTGCATCGCGCTGCTCGGAATGCGATCGCAGGCGCTTACCCGCTCCGGAGCGCTTGCGACGATCGCCGTGGGAACGCTGGGATTCGCGTTCGGCGGAGCGCCGATCGCGGCCGCGCTCATCCTGTTCTTTGCGAGCGGCAGCGTGCTCAGCCGCATCACAAGGGCTGCCTCGCAGCGAGCGCGAAGTCACGCGCAAAAGCAAGGCCGCCGCGATGCGTTGCAAGTGTTTGCAAACGGCGCTGTCGCGACGGCGTGCGCCGTCATCGCCGGTGCGCTCGCTCTTTTTTGGCACGGAAGTCTTCCTTGGCTCGCAGCTGCGATCGGTGCGCTCGCCGCCGCAAGCGGCGACACGTGGTCGACCGAACTCGGGTCGCTCTTCGGCGGGACCCCTCGCTCGATCGTCAGTGGAAAGGCGGTCGAGGCGGGTACGTCGGGCGGCGTCACGCCGCTCGGATTCGTCGCGGCGCTCGCCGGCGGGGCGCTGGTCGGACTCGCCGGTACGCTCGCGGGTGGGATAACTGCCACGCGTTGGGTCGGTTTGGCCGCGGCCGCCGGTCTCGCCGGCAGCGCGCTGGATTCCATCGCCGGCGCGACGCTACAAGGCCTATGGCGGTGCCCGCGGTGCGGCCGGCTGGTCGAAGGCGCGGTTCATGAAGGTTGCCAGGTTCGCGCGAACCTCGTCCGCGGCTGGGGTTGGCTCGACAACGACGGGGTGAATCTCATCGCCACGGTCGGCGGGGCGCTGCTGGCCGCCGTGCTCGCTCGGACGTAACGTAGCTCACAGCCTTAACGAACGCCGTGGAGCGGGCCGATGAGAAGAAAAGAAGCCTCGCATCCTGTTCCGCGCGTGGCGGATCGTTCGTTGTTCAACATGAGGGAGAATTCGGACATGGCCGGTGAGGTCAATACCCAAACCGCAGAGATCCCATCGCAAAACGGAGCGCCCGCGAGCGGGGCGGCGCAAAGTCCGCAAACAGGCCCGCTCGAGGAGCTGATGCGCGCCGCTGCGGGGCTCAAAGAGCGCCCCAAAGCGTGGAGCGAAGCCGGCTCGTTGCCGTGGGCAGACGAAGAATTTTCCGCGCGCTACGTGCGCCGCGCGAACTACCAAGATCTCTACGGCATGAAAGAGACCGGCGAAGAAGTCGACGAGCTCATCACCCTTCTCAACATCAAGCCGAAGGCACGCATCCTCGACCTGTGTTCGGGAAATGGCCGCCACTCCATCGCGCTGGCTCTGCGCGGCTGCAAGATGACGGGTGTGGACGTTGGACCGGGTCCCGTCACCTTAGCCAAAGAGACATCGCGCAACCTAGGGTTGACCGTCGACTACCGGCAGCTGGATGCGCTGACGATCTCCTTCGAAGACGCCTACGATGCCGTTTTGCTCACCTGCGGCGGCTTGTCCGATTTCAGCCCGCCGGCGGCCAAGGATCTTTTTGCGCGCGTCGAGCGTGCACTCGTGCCGGGAGGGATGTTCGTCGCAGAATTTCTGGAGGACAGCTCGCCGCCCGCCGGCGACGCGCGTACCTGGCGCTTCGTCACCGGTGAAAATTCTCTCTTCGCCGACGCGGCGCACCTGCAGCTTGACGAGCGCCTGTATGATAAGGACGCGAAGGCCGAAGTGACGCGCACGTATATCGTGACGACCGATGGGAAGATGCGCCAGATGGCCCGCTGCCGGCAGTACTACACGGAAGACGACATCAAGGGACTGCTGGCGCCGGGCTCGCTCGTGCTCGTCGGTTTCAGCGCGGGCAGCGCGCCCGGCCACAAGCGAGTGCTCGCGAAGAAGCGTTAGCCCCAGGAGATCCAAAGATGGAACCCCGCGACTCTTACGTCGCGGGGTTTTTTCTACGTCTAGCGCAACACCGCGGGATTGGGTAATGCCGAGCCCACGTAGCTGAAACTTCCCGACGTCACTTTGTAGAAATAGATATTTGGATCGATCGGGTCTCCGTTCGGCCGGAACGAGATATCTCCGATGACCGTGCGGAAGACGTCTTCGTCAAGTTGCCGGATGAGCAGCGTCTTGTCCGGGCTACGCCCCTCGACCGCCGCATTGATCGCGACTTGCGCGGCGACGTACCCGAAGAGCGCGTACGCCGACAAGCGCCCGTATCGCGCTTGGTAGCGCTGCTGAAAGACCTGCGCCGTCGGGATGAACTGCACCGGGGGCACGCAGGTTCCCACGAGCATGCCTTCCGCCGCAGGCGCAAAATCTTTCTGCGCGATGAGCGCGCTGTCGTAGAACGGACTCGTGCCGAGCGCGGGAGCGGTGACGCCTGCTTTGCGAAGCGCGATCAGCACTTTTGCCATGAGATCGGCTCGTCCCGTGATGTACAGATAATCGGGCTGCGCGGCGACCACCTTGGCGACGGTGTCCTTGAGCGATTTGAGATCGACGTCGATCGGATAGTCGGTCACCTTGGTCTTGTTGCTTTGCAGCGATCCGACAAACGTGGTGGCGGTCGCATTGCCGAAGTCATCCTGCTCCCACACGGCGGCGACGTTCTTGGGCTTGACGCTGCGCTCGACGTAGCGCGCGCCGAGGGCACCTTCGAGCGTATCCGGCGGGCACAGACGGAACACGTTGTTATAGCCCTGCTGCGTCAGCGCGCCGAGCGACGAGGTTGGAATGATGAGCGGGATACCCGCTTCGTGATACACGTGCAGCGCAAGATACGTCTCTTGGCCGCCGATGTGGCCGATGACGATCGAATTCGTCGGATCCACGAGCGCGAATTGCGCCTCCTGCTCGGCGATGCCGGGGTCGGCTTGGTCGTCGAAGCTGCGCATGACCCAGCCGAAATCCGTCAGGGAGCGGGTCGAGTTCGCATCGTCGACCGCAGCCTGGACGCCGTTGGAAAGATCGATGCCGAGCTGGCGCTGGGGACCGGAAAGCGGAGCGACGACCGCGATGCCGACGATCTTCGTGTAGGGTGGAAACTCATCATCGGCGCCGACCGCGCGGGGAATGACGAGGGCGCCTGTCACGACCGCAAGTGCGGCGAGAACCTTCAAGGCAGAAAGAAGACGATGCATCAGAACTTCCTCAGGTGATCACGACCGACGCGGCAGTCGAGACGAAGAATGCGACCGAGAACACCATGTTGGCATTGAACAATGACGCGTTGAGCGCCCGCGTGTCGCGCTGGCGCGCGACGAGCCTCGTCTCATAGAGCACGAGGAGGCCGGCGAAGACGATGCCGGCCCAGTACAGCGGTCGCGCGTGCGCGACAACCCCGAGCCAGGCGAGCGCGACCACGACCAGGCCGTGAAGGAATTCCGGGAACCATGAGGCGACCGCCACGCCGAAACGCGCGGGGATCGAACGCACGCCATGCGCGAGATCGAATTCTCGGTCCATCAGAGCGTAGAGGATGTCAAAGCCCGCGACCCAGAGCGTCACCGCGCAGAAGAGCAAAATTCCACCGAGCTCGATCTTGCCGGTGACCGCTATCCAGGCGCCGAGCGGGGCGAGCCCGTCGACGGCGCCGAGCACGAAGTGGACGGCCCACGTCCAGCGTTTGACGAGCGGGTAGAGGAGCAGCGCCGCCGCGCCGATCGGCAGAAGCGCGAGACAGAGCGGGTTGAGCTGCCAGGCCGCGATGGTCAAGAGCGCGAGCCCGGCGACGATCGCCCACACCATCCACGCGGCGGGCAGCCTGCCGGCAGCCACTGCGCGCTGAGCGGTGCGAGGATTCTTCGCATCCAGTCGGGCGTCGAGGAGGCGATTCGCGGCCATCGCTGCAGTGCGCGCGCCGAGCACGGCAATGGTGATCCAAGCGAGCGCGTGGAGCGATGGAATGCCGCGCGCCCCCAAGAGCGCGCCCGCATAGGCGAACGGCAGCGCGAACAGCGTGTGTTCGAGCTTGAGCTCTTCGAGGAAGAGCCGGATCGAGCTTGTCATGTGGATGCGCGTTCGTCGAAGCCCAGTTCCTTCCAGCGCCGCGTGACGGCCTGCTTGACTTCGTCGCTCATGACGATCGTATCCGGCCATTCTCGCAGGTAGCCTTCTTCAGCGCTCTTGCGCGTCGCGTCGATTCCCAGCTTCGTGCCCAACGCAGGGATGGGCGCTGCATGATCAAGCGCGTCCACAGGCCCCGGCGCCAGCACGAGATCGCGGCCGGCGTCGACGTTGTTGCAGACAGTCCACGCGGTCTGGCTCAGGTCATGCACGTCGACGTCCGCATCCACGACCACGATATTGCGGGTCAGCATCATCATATGGCCCAAACCCCACAACGCGTACATGACCTTTTTCGCGTGTCCGGGATAACGCTTGCGGATGGAGACGAGCACCAAGTTCTGAAAGATCCCTTCAGCCGGAAAGTTGTATTCGACGACCTCGGGCAGCATCTGTTGGAGCAACGGAAGGAAAAGCCGTTCCGTTGCTTTGCCAAGCCAGTAATCTTCCATCGGCGGACGCCCCACGATCGTGGTCCAATAGGTCGGATTGCGGCGCCGGGTCATGCACGTGACGTGGAAGACCGGATAATCGTCGGCGAGGGAATAGACGCCGGTGTGATCGCCGAACGGTCCCTCGCGCTTGAGCTCGGCGTTGTCGACGTAGCCTTCGAGCACGAATTCGGCTTGGGCCGGCACCTCGACGTCGATCGTCTTGCAAGCCACCATCGGTACTGCCTTGTCGCGAAGAAAACCGGCGAGCAGCATTTCATCGATGCCTGCTGGGAGCGGTGCGCTGCCCGCGTACACCGTCGCCGGGTCGGCCCCGATCGCGACCGCGACCGGCATGCGCGCATCGCGGCCTGCGATGTCGGCGTGCTCTCGGCCGTGTTTGTGCCGTTGCCAATGCATGCCGGTCGTGTTCCGGTCGTACACCTGCATCCGGTACATACCCACATTGCGGATGCCGATCGCGGCATGTTTGGTGAACACGAGCGGCAAGGTGATATACGGACCGCCGTCTTGCGGCCACGTGGTGAGCACCGGCATCGTGGTGAGGTCGACCTCGCCGTCGCGCACGATCACCTCCTGACACGGAGCGTCGCGCACGAGTTTCGGTTGCAGAGCGCCAAGCTCGTTGAGGCGCAACACGAGCCCGAGTTTGTCGCTCAAGCTCTTTGGCTGCGTCATTTTCAGCAGGTCGCGAATGCGCTCACCGAGGTCGTCGAGCGAGGCGACGCCGAGCGCGAGCTCCATACGCCTTCGAGTCGCAACGGCATTGATGAGCAGAGGGAATTGCGATCCCTTCACGTGGGTGAAGAGCAACGCTGGACCACCATCGAGCTCTTTCACACAACGATCCGCGATCTCGGTGATCTCGAGATACGGATCCACCGGGGCATCGATTTGCTTGAGTTCGCCTTTAGACCGCAAGGCAGCGATGAAATCCCCTAGGCTCGCGTACATCGCGTCCGCGTTCTGAAATGCGCCGGACAATGCCTTTCACCACAGAGGAGCAGACCGATACAAAACCTACCTGCTTCGACTGAGCAATCTCAGTGGGCGGCTTCGCGAAAAAACTCGGCCAGCGAAGCACGTGTTGGTGGTGATGGTTGGCCGGTTAGGAAAGCTTTGACGAACAGATCTTGCGACGCACTAGGAGCCAAATTTGCAATGCGTCGCAAGAGGCTCAGCAAGTTGACCTCGGTGACGTATGAGGTTTCGTCGCCGAGCGCCGCCCGAAAATTGAACGAGTCGGCCACCAGAAACAGAAGTTCTTCTAAGCCGATTACGCGCAACCCGATCACAAAATGATAAAGCTCTGGCTGGGGTGACTCTATGCGGGTATGCGGGCGAAGCTCCCGCGGCCACGTTGACGCCGCTAGAAGGTTGTACTCGGACACCTCGGCTAGGATACTCGACTCGGCGACTTTGCAACCGCTTATTCTGGAAACTCGATCGCCCTGGACTATTTGCTCTCCCCCGGGGTCGAGCTCGACGCGAAACGTTCGTCGATCCAGATCAAATTGCAAGCTGGTAATCCGCGCGTGAGGTGGAAGCTGACCCAATCTCATATTCTCATTCCACGCCTTAGTGAGCGTGGCCGGCATGGTTCGCCGCTGCCACCGGTATGCTTGCAACCCGCACGGCATCGGCGAGCAAGGTCGCAGTATCCGCAAGGCCACCCGCTCCGCTCGCCGTCCAGCGCGCGCGGATGTTGGCACCGCGATCGAGCATGAGCTCCGTCTCCCCGCCGTCCGTGGTGGAGCGAAACAGGGCGAGCGTTGCCCGAACATCGTTTGCGACTTCGACGATGAAGGGCCCGTTGTCGGTGGTTGGGTCGAGCCCGACAGCGACGACCTGCAATCCCGCGGCGCCAAGGCGCGGCCCCAATCCGGCCAATTGCTCAAGCCGCGCACGCGGCGCGCGCGCAGCGAACAAGACGATAAGGACCGGTCCCTTCTTTACCATCTGGCTGAGCGTATTCTGCGCGTGGTTTTGCTCGAAGGCGAAATCCGGAAGTGGCAGCGCGGCCGCGGTCGTGACTTGCGAGCTCGCGTGGTTCGCGAGGTCGCCGGCCGCCCGCGCCACCACAAAATTGATCAGATCCCACCGCTGGTCGGGTGTCAGTTTGTCGGCGAATCCTGGCATCACCCCGTTGTCGCTGCCATGGCTCACCCACCAGAACATGTCCCCGATCTTGTGGGCGAACAGATGCGGTTCGGTCAGATTCGCCGGGCGTGTGGGCAGCTTTCGAGCGAGTGGACCGTTACCAAGACCCTCTGCTCCATGGCACACGGTGCAATTCTCTGCGTAAAGCGGCATACCGCGAGCTACAGATGGCGCTGCATAAGACTGCGTCGAAGCGTAGAAGCTCGTAGGATATGCGCGCACGATCCCCGGCCGAAGCGCGACCCAGCCGATGCCGCCGAGAACCAAAAGACCCGCGATGAAAGCGGCCGTTTCCCGGTAACGTCTCCTGTGAATAGTGAATGCCGTGAAAGCGAAACACAGGGCAAAGAGGACCACAATGACGTCAAGCATGGTTCGAGTGCTGGCTGCGATCTCGCCCGGATCGAGCCTGAACGCGAGCGGCCAGCGCGGCTCGGTGTGCAGCCCCGGGGGCAGCGTGCCGATGATTCCGACGATGGCGAGCACGAAGACGCCGATGCTTGCCTCGATCGTCGCGTTAGCGCCCAGTTGCCGAACCGCGCGCCATCGCAGGCCCGCTTCGCTCGCGACGGTGGTGAGGCGTGGAATGAAGCGGCTCCGGTGGAGGCTCGCAACCGCAATCATCGTGGCGAACAGAGCCACTTTCACAAGCAAAAGCTGACCGTACAACGTCCCCAGCAGCGCCGGAATGGTGCCTGCCAAAAACCACGTATTCACGAGACCCGTCAGCAGCAACGTTGCCACGCTCGTGAGCCCAAGCGTCGAAAAGCGCAACGTCGCCGCTTGCGCGACCTCAATCCCATCCGGGCTGCCGTCGTGGCCCATCACAACGAGAAAGAGGATGAGCGGCAACAGCGCGCCGAGCCAAGCGCCCGTCGCCAGTAAATGCAAGATGTCGGCGGGCAAATGGATGGCGGCAAACGGCACATTCTCGGTCGCTGCTCCGTGTCCGGCCCATGCCAAGGACGCGATGAACGCCGCGGAAGCCAGCAATGCGATCCAGACCGCCGCGGGTTTTCGAGCGTATCCCAGCACGGCGAGACAGCCCGCGATGACGAGGACAAGCGCCGCGCGTATGAGCCAGTCCTCGCCGAAGCGCGTTTGCGTCAAGACGATTCTGAGGACGCCACCGCGCAAGACCGCGCTGAGCGGCATCCCGCTCATGTTCGAGGCGACCATGACGAGCCAAGTAGCACCGGTCGCCACTCCGACGAGGAGGCTCGACCAGGCGATCGCGAGGAGTCGTCGATCGAGCCGCGCTTGCAAACCATGCACAGCCTGCGCGCGGCGAAACGCCGGCCCCGCGATGAAACACCAAAAGACGAACGTGCCTTCGAGCAAGGTGGCCGCGGCAAAATGGAGGAGGCGGGTTGCGATAAGGAGAGGGTCGATCGCTTAACCCTTTCCGACTTGGAAGGAGAAGTCGCCCTCCGTCGTGTGCGTATCGACCGATAGCACGTGCCATTTCACCGTGTAGCTCCCGGTCGGCAACGGTTTTAGCTTGACCGTGAGTTCGGCGGGGTTGCTTGGATCGATCGCTGCGTTGCCGTCATTCACGGATGCTCCCGACCCATCGGTTACCGTCACCCAACTGAAAGCCGGCTCGAGCTCTTGGGTGAACCACAAGTGCAGGACCGCGGGTGAAGCCGGTACCGTGCTGCCCACTGCCGGATCGGAGTGGTCGAGAAAAGCGTGTGCCCAAAGGGGTGCGGGGGTGATAAGGAGCGCGGCGAGCACGAAGGCCGCGGCAATCGCGCGTGTGGTCATCATTGCCAAAGGTTCCTTTTAATGAGCGGTTTGCCAAACCAGTTCTTATAGAACGCGTCGAGAAACATGTGGAACTGAACGATCACGCCGGTGCTTTGCGCCTGCCGCGTGGCACTGGCGGCGGGTATAATCGCCTCGGCTCCTAGTTGCCACGAATTGGAATCGTAGAGAATTCCGGGCGAAATCGTCACGTCGGGTGAACCGCTGTCCGGACTGTTCATCGCGACCTCCACGATCGGCGTCATGCGCGTCAGGAACTGCGGCGCGCGCAGCGCCTTTACGTGCTGCTGCAGATAAGGCATCGAATATTGTAACGATGCCGCATACGCCCACGCACTAGGGCTCACGCTCGGTGAATCGGATAACACCCGGCTCACTTCGAATGTGAGAGCAAGGGGGCGCAGATAACCGGCGCTCAAATCACCCAGCCCCTTGCCGATGTAGAGAGTTGGCGCGGTGTTGCCGACGCTATCGATTGCGCCGGCGTTGCGCAACTGCACGGAACCGGTTCCCGTTATTTCGCGGACCAGGCCCACCGACCACGTGAGCTCCTCGTGCTTGTAACGCTCGATGCAGGGATGTTGATCCTTGAGGGTCACAGTGATGTTGTCCCAGCCGTTCTGGGTCGGACCATGCTGTGAGAGATAGTCACCATTGACGGCGAAGCCGAGATCTTCGGTGATCGTCTTGTCCCATTCGTAGCCGTACTGGTTGCTGGCACCCGACGGCGTCGGCGTGAGCCCGATCGTCGGCAGCGACAGCTCGTCGCTTACTCCTGGATCGTCCATCGTCAACGTGGTGGGAAAGACTCGATCTCCGCAGATGACGTGCGCCTCGGCGGCCGAGTGGAACGTCAACGTGAATGCGGCGACAGCGAGGAGCGCACAAAAAAGTTGAAGCGACAAGTTTCTCAACGGACCCAATTCCTCTCAAGGAAGGCGCACAGCCGAGTATGGCCAGACGCATTGCAGGCAGCGGCGATCGGGCTGATCGCGCTTACGCTAGTACGGTAGCGCCGAGAGGTGGGGGTCGGTTGGCGATGTGGTACGCGAGCGGAGCGCAGCGCGCGATGCGAGAGCGCACCTGGATCAGCAGCCGGCGCGCGTTGGGCGCCGGTTTAGGCGCGCGTACAAGCAGAATCGGCGAAGAAATCACATCTGCAAGCATTTGGGCCGCGATGACAAGCGCGCGACAAGCGCGCAAGATCGCGAAGACAACAAGGAAGGCCACCAGCACGTGCACCGCGAGCACGACGAGCAGCGGCGCACCGAGAGAAGCGGCGAGGCCGAGCGGGTGACCGAGTGCGGCGACTTGTTCAGCGCGTTCCATGGCCAGCAGCGTAACCAGTTGCGCCGCGAACATGGCAGGCACGAGCTTCACGGGTGAGATCTTGCTGAAGTGGATGGCGACGTGCCGAAGCCAGTCCTCGCGCATGCGCGCGGCCTTTGCCAACGCTTCGCCCAGGACGTTCAAGAATGCAATCGATGCGAGCGCGCAGGCAGCGAGCAGCGTTGGAAAGATGGCGCCGTGGCTGTAGGATGCGTACGGACCGGCCACCCATCCGGCGCGAGTCAGCGCGGCGATCGCGCTGTGGGCGAGATTAGCGGCACAGAGCGCGCCGCAACCAAACACCGAAAGGAATAATACGGATCGAGCAAGGCGCACACGGTTGCGGTTCGGTGTGGCTGAGAGCCCTTCCCCGCAGACTTGCCGCTCGTCTTTCATGAGGCTCGGGCCTACTGGGGCGACTTCTTAAACGAGAGCGCGAGGCTATTTGTGCAATAACGCTGCCCGGTTGGTTGCGGACCATCGTCAAAAACGTGACCGAGATGAGAGTCGCAAGCAGAACAACGTATTTCGGTCCGCCGCATGCCGCCCGAATCGTCATCTCCATACGTGAGGGCATCTGGCCTGATGGGCTCGTAAAAGCTGGGCCATCCCGATCCCGAATCATATTTTGAGCTGGAGGTGAAAAGCTCGGCCTTGCACGCACCGCAAGCATAGATGCCCGACTCCTTGTTATGCAATAAGCTGCCGGTGAAGGGGCGTTCCGTGCCGGCCTCTCGCAACACGTGATATTGTTCGGGTGTCAGCCCTTCTTTCCAATCCTTGTCGGTCTTCCTGACGGTAGGCTTCATCACGAGCGCCTCCTCTGACGCAGCAAGACTCCTTTCCATGAACAGCTGGATTTATCCGTGCAAGGAAAATAGTGAACCGCTTAACAATATGGTGGTAAACTACTTTTTAGAGGCTGGGGTATGATCGTGCGATCGAATATTGTCGCGTCACTCGCTTTCGCTCTTACTTTGGCGGTCATCGCGAGTCCGGCTGTCGCGCAGCCGGCTCCGGTCGCCCCGCCGACGCCGACCATGCAGCCGGCCTCACCGACTCCGCAGACCGACACGGCCGGCGCTCCCCACGTGTCGTTGTCGCTCCATGACGCGCTCGCGCTGGCGCTGGCGAACAATCTGAACTACCAATCGTCGCTTGCGGACGAACGCGCGGCGGAGGCGAGGGTCGTTCAAGCCCGATCGGCCCTGTGGCCGCATCTTTCGGCCGGATATTCGTACGTGCACGCGCAAACGGCCGAATCTTTTCAATTTCCATCGCCCACCGGTTTTCAGAAGATCCTTTTCTCGAGTACCGATATCAACAACGTCAACGGGACTTTGGAGTACGCATTGTATGACGGCGGTGCGAACGTCGCCGGGGTCGGCCAAGCGTCGGCAAATCTTGCTGCGTCGCAGTCGAACGTAGCCGCCCAGAAGGCGACCATCATCCGCGACACGACCAGCGCGTACTTCCAGCTCATCCAAGCGACCCGCTCGGCGATCGTCGCCGATCAGGCCGTCTCGGTCGCCGGCGCGAATCTCACCACCGCGAACGAGCAATATCAGGCGGGGACTTCCGCCAAAGTCGATGTGCTGCGGACCCAAGTCTCGCAGGCCGATGCGCGCGTTGACGCGATCAAGGCACACAACGAAGCGGCGCTCGCAAACGCCCAGCTGGCGAACATCCTCAACATCAATCTTTCGAGCATCGTCACGCCTACCGACCCGCTCGAGACGACGGCGCCGGAGTACAAACTAGGCGCCCTCTTGGCATCGGCGCGATCTCGCCCGGAGCTGGCGGCGGCGCAAGATGCAGTCGCGATCGCCGACCAAGCGGTGAAACTAGCGCGCGCGGGAGTGCTGCCGACGATCTCTGTACAGGTGCAGGAGGCGTCCTCGAAGCCGAATTTCTTCAACGTGCCCCAGCCGCAGCTCACCGAAACGCTCGCGGTGGCCTGGAACCTGTGGGATGGTGGTCTGACGCGGGGGAAAGTGCAAGAGGCGTCAGCCGACGTGGACAAAGCGAAGATCCAGCTCAAGTCTTTGGACAACGGCGTGGATCTTGAGGTGCGCGAGGCGTTCTTCAACTACACGGCTGCCATGGCCCAGGTCGATGCCGCACGCGACGCGCAAACCGCTGCCCAGGAGAACTACCGCGTCAACGCGATCCGCTTCAAAGCCGGGGTGGGTACCTCCCTCGAGCTTTCCGATGCGCTGCTGTCCGAGACCCAGGCGGAGGACCAGTACATCAGCGCTCTTGCGGATCTGCGCATCAGCCTTGTGGCCTTGCAGCGCGCGGCGGGTTTGATCGGTCCATAAGAAAGCGCGCGAATGAATTCGCGCGCCCTCCCTTAGATCTTGGCTTCTTCGAGCATGCCCTTGCGCGTGAGATTGATGCGCCCCATGTTGTCGATCTCAGTGACGCGCACGATCACCTCATCGCCGATCTTGACCTCGTCCTCAACGCGGTTCACGCGATGGGCGGCCAGTTGCGAGATGTGCACGAGCCCCTCTTTACCGGGCAAGATCTGCACGAAGGCGCCGAAGTTCATGATGCGTTTGACGATACCGGTGTAGACCTCGCCGACCTCGACGTCGCGAGCGATATCCTCGACCATGCGCTTGGCGCGTTCGCCGGAGTCAGCGTCAGGCGAGGAGATGAAGACTCGTCCGTCGTTTTCGATGTCGACTTTGGCGCCCGTCTCCGCGACGATCTTGTTGATGACCTTGCCGCCTGGGCCGATGATGTCTTTGATCTTGTCGGGATGGATCTCGAGCACGAACATCCGTGGCGCGAACTTGGAAAGCCCGCGACGCGGCGCCGGTGCGGTCTCTTTCAGCTTCTCGATGATGAACAAGCGCCCGCGACGAGCTTGCTCCATCGCGCGGCGCATGATGTCGATCGTGATGCCTCGCACCTTGATGTCCATCTGCACGGCGGTCAGGCCGTCCGTGGTGCCGGCTACTTTGAAGTCCATCTCGCCGAGCGCGTCTTCGAGTCCCTGGATGTCGGTGAGGATGCCGGGTCGCCCATCTTTGAGGATGAGTCCCATAGCGACGCCGCCGACGTGTTTGCGCAGCGGCACGCCCGCATCCATGAGCGCAAGCGTTGACGCGCAGACCGAACCCATCGAGGACGAGCCGTTGCTCTCGAAGGTCTCAGACACCAAGCGCAACGTGTACGGGAAGGCATCGGGGGGCGGAAGCATCGGGATGAGCGCGCGCTCCGCCAACAAACCGTGACCGATCTCGCGCCGGCCAGGCCCGCGCATCGGGCGCGTCTCGCCCACGGAATAGGGCGGGAAGTTGTAATGGTGCATAAAGCGCTTGAACGTCTGCGGTCCGAGGCCGTCGATGCGCTGTTCGTCAGAGAGCGAGCCGAGCGTCGCGGCTGTGAAGATCTGCGTCTCGCCGCGCGTGAACAGCCCGGAGCCGTGCGTGCGGGGGACGACGGTCGTGCGGGAGCTGATGGGTCTGATCTCATCGGGAGCGCGGCCATCGGGTCTCCGGCTCTCGTCGACGACCATCGTGCGCAGTTCTTCTTCCTGTCGGGCTTTGACGCACTTCTCGAAATCGTGATTGCGCGAATCCTCGAGCATGGGGCGCACGTCCGCCTCGAGCCGATGCCCGCTGACGCGCTTGAGCGCTTCCTGGCGGCTGATCTCGTCGAACGCGGCGTTGCGCTCCAGCTTCTTCGTGACCCGCATCGCGCGCGCGATGTCGGCGCCGAACGCTTCGTCGACGAACGACTGCATGCTCGGGGCGGGCAAGAAGACCGGGAACTCGCGTTTGGGTTTGCCCGCTCGTGCCGCGAGCGTTTCGATCTGGGCGATGATGTCTTTGATATGACGGTGGCCGAACTCGACCGCTTCGAGGAACTGTTCCTCGGAGATCTCTTTCGCACCACCCTCGACCATCATGACCGCGTCGCTCGTGCCGGCCATGATCATGTCGAGCGTGCTCGACTCAAGCTCGGTCTTGGTCGGATTGATCACAAGGCGTCCATCGATGATGCCGACGCGCACGCCCGCGATATTGTGGTCGAACGGGATGTCCGATACGGCGAGCGCGCCGCCCGCCGCCGTCAATGCGACGACGTCGGGGTCGACCTCGGGATCGACCGAGAGGACCGTCGCGATGATCTGGATGTCGTTGCGGAAACCGTCTGGGAAAAGCGGGCGGATAGGCCGGTCGATCAGCCGCGCCGTGAGGGTCGCCTTTTCCGATGGTCGGCCTTCACGCTTGATAAAACCGCCAGGGATCTTGCCGGCGGCGTACATGCGTTCTTCGTAGTCGCAGGTGAGGGGGAAGAAATCGATTCCTTCTCGAGGATTGGGGCTCGCGGTTGCGGCGACGAGAACGCAGGTGTCACCATAACGCGCAAAGACGGAGCCGTTGGCTTGACGAGCGAGCTCTCCAGTTTCAAGGGTGAGCTGCCGCCCGCCTAGCTCCATGCTGACGGACTCTGGCAAGGGGAGAACCTCCTATTAACTTTCTTTCGTTCTTAATTGTACCGTGCGGTCTTCGAAAACGGCGACGCCGGACCTCTGCGCGCTCGCATTAATGTAGCAAGCGCGCCGCTTTCAGGTGACGTCCGGATGCCTAGTGGCGCAGGCCGAGCTTGTCCACGATCGCTCGGTAGCGATCCAAATCGGCGCGCTCGAGGTATTTGAGGAGCCGGCGGCGCTTGCCGACCTTGATGAGCAGGCCGCGCCGGCTGGCATGATCCTTCTTGTGGGTTTGCAGATGCTGCGTCAGGTCGTTGATCGACTCGGTGAGCAACGCGATCTGCACTTCTGCCGAACCGGTATCGTTGTCGGTCCGCTTGAAGTTGCCGATGACCGATGACTTGTGTTCTTTGGAAAGCGCCACGGTTTGCAATTCCTCCGTCATTCGCGAACGGTCCCAGCATCTGCCGGAACCGCCGTAGAGCGACCTTCAGGATACCACAGCTCGCAATGCACCGTCAAACCGAGGGATGGGAGAACCATCAGCGCGACCAATGCGTCCCATCTTCAAATGTGACCGATGCGACATCGACGATGATGGCGGCGCCGGGGGGCAATGGAGCGGAACCGTCAAGGATTTTCGACCAGCAATTCGCCGGCTTTTGCGAGGCGTCTCCGGGAGACGAACCACTCAGCGTTGCAGGCTGCGGCGCTGCTATGCGGGCGCCCGGACCGAATGACCCGACGAGGATGTTCGAGCCAGCCACGAACAACCTCCCAGTCGCATCGACCATGCGATAGGTGAAGGTGATCGCGGCCATCGTCTTGTTCGAGATGTTGTGAAAAGCGATACAGTCGACAAACGTTGCTGGCGGGCTCAGCATGGCGAAGCCTCTGTCGAGCTCCACGCCGCTCTCCGGATCCGCCGGCATCAGACGCAGCGCTAGATTCCTCGCGCCTCCGCCTCCGGACACCGGCGACGCTACGGCAGTGGTCTGGCATGATTTCTGATCGATCAGCTTTTGACATGGACCTATCTGCGCATCGCTCACGCCGAGGGCGAAAAGCTTCTGCCGGCCGCCATGATTCAGCCACGTGAATAACGCATCGCGCTCATCGGGCGCGAGCTGCACCGCCTCTGTCTGCGCGCGATCGAGATCGGTCAGCACCATCTCCGGAGCCTGCGGATTCGGATAGCTAGCCCAATACGAGATCGCGACGAGGGAAGCGTCATCGAAGTGCGAGACGAGCGACAAGATGTCGATCAGTTTGTCGCTCGGTCTCCCAGAGGCGAGCGATGCGATCGCGGCGAGCAGCATCACGCACCGTTTCAATCGACCGGCCACTGCTACTGCACTACGCGAAGCGCCGGACGTCATCCGGCAAAAAAAGAGGGCGATCTCGCGACCGCCCTATCCTTTTTGCGTGGTCGTGCGTGACCACCGTGAGTGCGAGAGGACTACTTCGCCTTCGGCAGGAGCAAGACGCGGCCCGGTACGAGCTTCGCATCTGCGCGCAAGTGGTTGAGCTGGGATACCTGGTACACCGCCTCGCCAAGATCGTCCGTCGTCTGCGAGCGGCGCGCGACGAGCGTCCAGACGGTGTCGCCCGGATGGACCACGACGCGATCGTAGTGAACGGGGGTCGCGGTGAAAACTTTTGAGCCCCACAACGCCGGTAAGGAGAAGAGAAGGACGAGGGAGAGGACTTGGATCAGGGGAATCAGGCTGGCGCCCGGTCCACGGTGGCCGCGAAACATGAGCTTTCCACCTCCAGGGTGAATCGAACATACGTTTGATTGGCTAGATTCTAACCAGAGCCGTGGTGGACTGTCAAGAACTTTCGAACAAACGTTTGCATTCGGGACGGACCTGTGCTAATATTGTGTGGCGCACGGGTTTGCATGACCGGTGAGCGGTAGCGTCTCTTTCGCTCACGCGCTCCCAGAAAATGGAAGGGCGGCATGGTACAAGTGGACCGCAAGATGACGGCTCGGCAGCAAGCCATTTTGGACGTGATTCGCGACTTCAGCCGCGAGCACGGGTACCCGCCTTCCGTCCGCGAGATCGGCGAGCGTGTCGGGCTCTCCTCAAGCTCCACGGTGCAATGCCATCTGCGGACGCTGGAAAAGAAAGGCCTTATCCGGCGCGATCCCACGAAGCCTCGCGCCCTCGTCACCGGGTCGTCCAGTTCGCGCGATGTGGTTTCCCTGCCGGTGGTCGGCCGAGTGGCCGCGGGCGCGCCTGCAACCGCCGAACAGAACATCGAAGAAGAGTTCACCCTTCCGTCCAGCTTCGTCAAGCGGGCGGATTCTTTTATCCTCCGGGTCAAAGGCGACTCCATGGTGGATGCGGCCATCCTGGACGGCGATCTCATCGTCGTCACGCCGCAGAACGTGGCCAGCAACGGAGAGATCGTCGTCGCGCAGACCGAGGACGACACCGAAGCCACCGTCAAGCGCTTTTATAAGGAAGAGAACCGCATCCGGCTCCAACCCGAGAACAAGTTCATGGAGCCGATCTATGTGGATCGCGCCACCATCGTGGGCAAAGTCTCCGCAGTCATCCGCAAGCTCTGATAAGCCCGGGGCACATCGCGATCTCCTAAGGCAACGGACTCCGCAAAGCGATCGCCGAACCGCTGGCTGCAATGAGGCCGCGCATCGCCATCACCGCCGACGCCGAACGGCTTGCAGACCCGGGCTACCTGGCTGCTTATCGCCGTGCTCTCGAGAAGGCTGGGGCAGATCCGGTCCTGCTCGCAGATGCGGCGGAGCCAGAAGACGTGGCGAGGGCGTTGGGCTCGTTCGACGGATTGCTCTTGCCGGGCGGGGCAGATATCGATCCCGGATTGTACGGCGGTCGCGATCATCCCACGCTGAGCAAAGCTCCCGAGGCCTACGATCGGTTGGAAATGACGGCCGCCCGTCATGCGCTGCGATCCGGGCTACCCACTCTTGGCATCTGCCGCGGGGTACAGGTGATGAACGTCGCGCTCGGCGGCACGTTGTGGGAAGACCTGCCCGAGCAGTATCAGCCGCCTGCGGGCGAGGTGTTGCAACACCGCCAGACGCCGCCGCATTCCCGTCACGAGGCGACGCACCCCGTGGATCTCGCCGATGGCAGCCTCGTCGCACGCGTCCTCGGTAGTCGCATGACGCCCACGAACTCCATGCACCATCAAGCCTTGCGGCGCGTCGCGCACGACCTCGTCGTCGTGGGAGCGACGCGCGACGGCATCGTCGAGGCGGTTGAAGCGCGCGCAAGCCACCCGTTTTACGTCGGCGTGCAGTGGCATCCCGAAGAAATGGTCGAGGTCGACGGACCGAGCCGCGCGCTTTTCGCCGAACTCGTAGATAGTGCGAGCAAGCGGGCGCGGTCCCGCGTTTCGGCCGTCTGAGCTTGGCGCAAGACGGAGCGAACCCGTCCGCACCGGGAGGATTGGCGCGAGCGCTAGCGAGCCTGGAGTTGCGCGTGCTCCCCGTGTTGCGCCGCTGGGCGGACGAACCGCACCTCATCGCCATTCGCGACGCAGTGCAGATCGCGTTCTACGCGTTCGGCGCCTGGACGGTCATCGCGTTTTTCTTGCTGCCGCCTGGTCCGCTGCTCGATCGCTTCTTCCAGGCGTACCACATCGGATTCGGATTCATGGGGCTCGCGCTCGCAGCAGTCTTACCGGATCGGCTGGCGGTTCGCTTCGGCTCCAATCGCGTAGCGGGCATCGCGGTGGGACTGGCTGCGTTCTTGCTGTCGCTGCCGCAGAACGCTCTCCATCTGCACTTCGAAGATTTTCTCGGGCAGATCTCCGCGACGAGCCTGTTCCTCGCGCTCATCGTGGGTCTCGTCTCAGGCGAGATCATGGCCATTGCGGCACGGAGAGTTCACAACGAGGCGGGAGCCATCGCGGTTGGCGCGATCGCAACGCTTGCGGTGTTCGGCGGGCTCGCGCTCGCCCACGTCAATTTTGCAGACTGGCTGATCCGCATCGTCGGCCCGCTGGTATCGGTAGGCGACACGTTGCCGGCGTTGCTCGTCGTCGTCTTCTTACAGACCCTTTTGTGGACGTCGGGCATCCACGGACCGGCGTTCCTCGCGGCGGTGACCACGCCTGTGTATCTGCGCGCGCTCGATGTCAACGCGCAAGCGCTCTTGCATCACGAGCACCCGCCCTATGTGGTCACGATGATGATCTTCACCTTCATCTATCCCGGTGGGTCTGGAGCGACGCTGCCGCTTGCCTTCATGCTCGTGCGCTCGCGCGTGCAGCGCTTGCGGAATCTGGCCATCGCGTCGTTGCTGCCCAGCATCTGCAACATCAACGAACCGCTCATTTTCGGCATTCCCATCGTCATGAACCCCGGGCTTGCCATCCCGTTCATCCTCATCCCCATGATCTTGGCCGCGATCACCTACCTCGTCCAAAGCTACGGTCTGGTCGAGCCGACCTCCGTGTGGCTGCCGGGCGCATTTCCCTCCGTGATCGCCGCGTGGATCACGACCAAGGGCGATTGGCGTTCGCTCGTGCTCATCGGGCTCAACATCGCGGTCGCGTGCGTGCTGTGGATCCCGTTTTTCGCCGCATTCGAGCGTGCCATTCAGAGCCGGCCGATGGAAGATCAGGAGCTCGTAAAGGCGGCGGAATTGATCCGCGAGCACGAGCGCGCCGAGCACGCCCCCGTCGGCAACTGGCCCACACCGTGACTGACGCGCTGCGTCGCGAGCTCGAATCGTTCGGGTTTTCCGCTTCACTGCTCGATGTCGCCGCCACCTCGCTCGACGCCGTTCGCGACGCATGGACCGAACGCGATCGAAATGCGATGATCGTCGGGGCCAAGGTCATCCGCTGCTTCGCGGCGGCCGGGCTGCACGAAGGCCACCTTTCGGGCTCGACCGGTTACGGTTATGACGATCTCGGTCGCGACGCGTACGAAGCGCTGCTCGCCAGCGCGCTTGATGGGCAAGCGGCGCTCGCCCGCGTGCAACTCGCGAGCGGCACGCATGCCATCGTCGCCGCGACGCACGCGCTCCTCGGCCCAAAGGGCCGCCTGCTGTCCGCGACTGGGAGTCCCTACGACACGTTGCGCCTCTCGCTCACCACGCCGCTCGACAAGGATCGCAGATACATCGACGTCGCGATGTCCGGCGATGGAGTGCCGGACCTTGCAGGACTCCGCAACGCGTTGAGCGCGGCGCCGGAGGTGGTGTTCATCCAACGCTCGCGCGGATACGCCTTGCGTCACGCGCTTTCGATCGCAGGCATCGCGAGCATCGTCCGTATCGTGCGCGAGCAAAGTCCAAGCTCGATCGTCGTGGTGGACAACTGTTACGGCGAATTCGTCGAACCGTTGGAACCGGGCGCGGTCGACGCGGACGTCGCGATCGGTTCGCTCATCAAGAATCCGGGCGGCGGTGTCGCGCCGGCCGGCGCGTATATCGCGGGGCGCCGGGAAATCGTCGAGCGCATCGCCTCGAGCATTTTCGCGCCGGGACTCGGACGCAAGGTTGGTCCGAGCCTCGACACGCCGCGCTGGTTGTTCGCAGGATTGCATCGGGCGCCGAAAGTGGTCGGCGAGTCGCTGAAAATTTTGGATTTCGCAGCGGCGGTTTTTTCCGCGCTTGGCTACGAGGTCGATCCCGTTGCGGGTGCGCCGCGATTCGACACGATCCAGGCGATCCGCCTCGGCGATGCGGCGCGGCTGCGGCGCTTCACCGAAGGTCTGCAAAAGATGCTGCCTGTCAATTCGCGCGCGCGACCGGAACCCGGACCCGTTCCTGGATACGACGACCCGGTCATCATGGCCATGGGTTCGTTCATCTCAGGATCGACGATGGAACTCTCCTGCGACGCACCGCTGCGACCCCCGTTCGAGGTGTATCTCCAGGGCGGGATGGACGTCACGCACGGCGTGATCGGCGTGCTCGGGGCAGCGCAGGCGCTTCTTTGAGAAGGCGGGTTCGCCCCACACGAGAATACTCGTTTGCACATGGCAGATAATCTGCAACGGCGTCAGTACGTACGAACCGCGGTTTCCGTTCCCGTCACGTTCACGGTCGAAGGCGACAACGGCCGGCTTCAGGGAGCGGTCGTCGATCTCGGCGAGGGCGGCATGCGCTTGGTTTCAGAGAAGCACGCACCCGCTCGGTCGGCGATCAAGCTGTCGTTCGCGCTGCCCGCAGGCGGCCCCGAGATTCGGGCAAGAGGCCGCGTGGTGCTGAGCTATTACTCGGCGCCGGAACAAAAATACCATCATGGCGTGGCCTTCACGTCCATCGACCGGGAAGATCGGGCCGCCATCGCCAGCTTCGTGGCGACCCAAGTCACTCACCCATAGCCCGTTTTGTCAATCAAAAAAGGGCGACTTTCCAGTCGCCCCTCCATCGGCTACGTGGTTTAGCGCTTCTTGGATTCTCCCATGAAGCCGTAGAAATAATACTCGCTGCCGTCGCTCATGACGACGACGACGCGGGTGTCTTCGTAGACTGCGCGCAGCACCTGTTTGCCGGACATCGTGTCCAAAATGCCTTGCGCGAAAACTCTTTCCGCTTCGCGCAGTGCATCCGGATCGATATCGAGCAAGTCGGACGTCTGCAAATCGCTCACCTCGGGCTGGTCCACTCGGTTATGCTCCAGCGATTGGGGTTGGGCCCCTCATGTTCTAGTCTTCGGCCACAATTTGGGCCAAATTAGGCGATGGGCCATCACAGCTCCGTCACACTTGGGACATTACGCCGGCCACACACGCCGAGCGCAAACCCGCATGAACACGAGGTCTCATCGCCGAAAGGTAAGAGGCCGATGTATGTGCTTGAAGCGATGAACGGACCACTCGATGGCAAGTGTTGGCATTTCGACGCGCGCATTGTGATCGGACGCGACGCGAACGAGACGAACGCGGCCTTGGCGGTGGACCGTGCGGTATCGCGACGCCATGCCCAGATCGATGCAGACGGCGAGCAGCTCTCCATCGTCGATCTCGGCTCGAGCAACGGCACGATCGTCCGCGGAGAACCGGTGCTCACCGCGTTGATCGCGGCGGGCGAACCATTCATCATCGGTCGAACCATGTTGCGTGTCGTCCGCGCAGAGTAGCGAGTAGAGCATGCCGACCTCGGTCCTGACCTTTGCCGAGAAGAAGCGCCGTCACGAACGGATCGTGGTCATCACGGCGTACGACGCGATTACGGCCACGATGGTCCACACGGCCGGTGTGGACGCGATCCTCGTCGGCGATTCGGTCGGCATGGTGTCCGCCGGCTACGAGACGACACTGCCGGTCACGCTCGAGGCCATGCTCTACCACACCAGCTCCGTGGCACGGGGAGCGCGCGGGGCATTCATCATCGCCGACATGCCGTTTCTCTCCTACCAATGCGGTCACGACGACGCCGTCCGCAATGCGGGGCGCTTCCTCAAAGAGGCCGGAGCGCACGCCGTGAAGCTCGAGGGCTGCGATCCCGCGCTCGTCCGCCGTCTCGTGAGCGTCGGCATCCCTGTCATGGGTCACATCGGACTAACCCCTCAATCCGTGTACGCCTTCGGCGGCTTCCGGGCGCAGGGCAAGACGGCCGAATCGGCCGCGCACCTCGTCGAACAGGCCAAAGCACTCGACGAAGCCCACTGTTTCTCGATCGTCCTCGAATGCGTTCCCGCGACGCTTGCAGCCCGGATCACTCAAAGCGTGAAGGCGGCGACGATCGGCATCGGCGCGGGCGTGGATTGCGACGGTCAGGTCAGCGTCATCCACGATCTGCTCGGGCTCTCCACGGGCTACTTGCCCAAGCACGCCAAACGTTACGCCGAGTTCTATAAGGAAGGCCTGACGGCGATCCGCTCGTACGTGGATGAGGTCCGCAGCGGGATTTTTCCCGCGGCCGAGCACTCGATCGATGCGACGGAAAAACCCAAGCCGGCCCCGCTGACCGAAGGCTGAACTGCGAGCATGCGGCTTGTGACTCGCGCAGGCGAGCTTCATGCGGCGCGAGCCTCCTTGCCGCGGCCGCTCGGTTTCGTTCCCACCATGGGCGCCTTGCACGCAGGTCACAGCGCGCTTATCGAACGGGCCCGCGCCGAATGCGAAGCCGTGGCGGTCTCGGTCTTTGTGAATCCGCTGCAGTTCGGTCCCAACGAGGACTTCCAATCATATCCACGCAGCGTGGACGATGACCGCGAACTGCTCGAGAGCTTAGACGTCGCTTTGCTCTTTGCGCCGAGCGTTAGCGAAATGTATCCGCAAAAGCTCGACGTGTTCGTGGAACCGACCATGCTCGCGCGACATCTGGAAGGCGAGCGCCGCCCCGGCCACTTCCGTGGCGTCGCCACGGTCGTGCTCAAGCTTCTCAATCTGGTCGCGCCCCAGCGCGCATATTTCGGCGAGAAGGACGCACAACAGCTCGCGGTGTTGCGGCGCATGGTGGACGACCTCGCCGTGCCGGTCGAGGTCATCGCCTGCGAGACGGTCCGCGAGCCGGACGGCTTGGCGCTCTCGTCGCGCAATGTTTACCTTGGTGCCGCCGAGCGCCGCGCCGCGCCCAATCTTCATCGCGCGCTCGAAAAGACCCGCGAGATGCTCGAGGCGGGTGAAAGCGAGGTCTCGGCCGTGCTCGAGCCCGCGCGCGCGACGCTTGCGCCCTTACGGGAAGACTATCTCGCGGTGGTACGGCCCGACGAGTTCCGCCCGCTCGCAAGCGTGGCGCCCGCCGCGACCCTGATCGCCGTGGGCGCCGCCTTTGCCGGTAAGACCAGGCTCATCGACAACGTGAGAGTGCAAACGCCGCCGCGAGCCGAAAGATAAAGAGATGAAGTTCGAACCACCTCACGACCTGCGAGGGCGCACGCTGTTGGTCGGCATCTGCGGCGGCATCGCAGCCTACAAGTGCGCCGGCGTCGTGAGCGCGCTGCGGCAGGCGGGCGCTGACGTCCACGTCATCATGACGGATGCGGCGCAGCGATTCGTGACCCCGTTGACCTTCCAGGCGCTTTCGAACAACCCCGTCCACACCGACATGTTCGGCGAAGGAACGGCGTGGGAGATCGCCCACATCGGGCTCGTCCGCAAGACCGATGCGCTCGTCGTGCTGGGCGCGACAGCCAACACGCTCGCCAAGCTCGCGTACGGCATCGCCGACAACCTGCTGACGACGTGCGTGCTCGCGACGCGCAAACCGGTGCTCGTGGCGGCCGCCATGAATACGCAGATGCTCGACGCGTCTGCGACCCAAGAGAATCTGCGGACGCTCCAGGAACGTGGCGTGCTCTTCGTCGAGCCGGGTTCGGGCTTTTTGGCATGCGGCGAGACCGGGGAAGGCCGCCTTGCGAACGAGCACGATATCCTCAGCGCGATCGAGCTCGTCGTGCGCCGCGCGCACGAGCTCGAAGGCGAGCGGGTGCTCATCACGTCCGGACCGACCCGGGAGTTCATCGACCCTTCGCGCTTTTTGTCGAATCCGTCGAGCGGCCTTATGGGACTGGCTCTTGCAACCGAAGCACGGGGCCGCGGCGCGCAGGTGACGGTCGTCTCCGGCCCAACTTCGTTGCGCGCCCCCGCGGACGTCACCGTCGTCTCCGTGACGACGGCTCGCGAGATGCATGCCGCCGTCATGGAACATCTGCCGGGTACTGCGCTCTTCATCGGCGCAGCGGCTGTCGCAGATTTTCGACCGGCTGAATACAGCGACACGAAGATCAAAAAATCGGGTGCCGGGCGCACGCTCGTGCTGGAACCGAATCCCGACATCATCGCGGACGTCAGCGCACACCGGCCGCCGGGATGCTTCGTCGCAGGTTTCGCAGCCGAAACTGATGAGATCGAACGGCGCGCCCGGGAGAAGCTGACCGCGAAGCGGCTCGACTGCGTGGTCGTCAATCGGATCGATATCGGGGGCGGTGCTTTCGGTGCCCGCGACAACGAAGTGACCATCTTGTGGGGAAGCGACGGCCGCGAAGCAGTGACGCGCGCGCCCAAGTCGGTAGTCGCGGCCGCCTTGCTCGACCGCATCCAGCAGTTGCGCAGGCACGCCTAACGATGCTGCTCGCCGTCGAAGTCGGCAACACGAACATCAAATTCGGTCTCTTCGAACACGAAGGAGCCGCCGCGGGCGCGCTCGTGCATACCTGGCGCTCGGCCACCAATCCGCAGCAGACCGGCGACGATCTCGCTGCGCTCGTCGACAGCATGCTGCGCGTCCACAACGTGCCTCGCTCGGCGGTGAAGCGGGTCGTCGTGGCAAGCGTCGTGCCGCCGCTTTACCGGGCGCTCGCCGGCATGGCGGAGCATTACTTCAACTGCAGGCCGGAATTCTTGTCGGCCGCGAGGCAGTCGCTCGTGCCGGTCAAGACGCGGCATGCAGCCGAACTGGGAGCGGATCTCATCGGCGGTGCCATCGGCGCCGTCGCGAAATACGGAGCGCCCGTCATCGTCGTCCAGTTCGGCACCGCGACCACGTTCGCGGCGGTCAATGAGAAAGGGGAATATCTCGGAACCGCCATCGCACCAGGCGTGGAAGTCTCAGTCGACGGTCTTATCGGCCGCGCCGCGAAGCTGATGAGCGTCCCCTTGGTCAAGCCTCAAGCCGCCATCGGTGTCGATACCGCGACCTCGTTGCAATCGGGCGTCATCCTGGGATTCATCGGTCAGGTGGAGCATCTCGTGGCGCTTTTCCGAAAAGAGCTCGGAACGAACGCACGCGCGGTTGCGACCGGCGGGCTCGCAGATCTGATCGCGCCGCACACAAGTGTCTTCGAGGTGCGCGACGAACGCTTGGTCCTCGACGGACTGTTTCACTGGTCCCTCTCGACGACAAGGACAAAGGCCGCAAAGCCGTGATCGATCCCATGCAACGCCCCGCGCCGGAGATGGGGCGTAAGCTGTTCATCGGGCTGAGCGCAAGCGCAGCCGCGGTCGCAGGCATCGCGCAAGCGCTTGCCGAGCCACAAACGCTCGGGAAGCCCCACCCTCCGCTCGTGCCAGAAGACGATCCCGATATCACGGTCGAGCGTCCGGAGCTATCCGCCGGCCAGGCTTCAGTCGACTCGTACGCTGCGTTTCCTCGCGCCAATGACAAAAAGACTCCCGGCATCGTCATCGTGCAACACATCTGGGGAGTCGACGCGCAGATCCGCGACACGGTCCGCCGTTTCGCCAAAGCAGGCTACGTGACGATCGCTCCCGATCTCTACGCCGGCATGGGCGCGCCGAGCGGTGACGGCGTCAGCGATTACACCGTCTTCACGCCCTTTGCGAGCAAGTTGGATCCAAAAGAAACGGACGCATATATCAAAGAGGGCGCGACGTGGATACGCTCCCGGGTCGGCTCAAGTCCGCTGGAGCGACCCCCGAAGGTCGGTGTGATGGGCTTTTGCATGGGCGGCAAGGTCGCTCTGCGTGCTGCGATCGACGACAGGGGGGTGTTCGACGCGGTCGTGGTGTTTTATGGGGCAGTCCGCTGGGACGATTCGAAGAACCAAGGTCCGATCAGCGACGCAGCACTCGCGTACGCGAATGACGTGAAGATCCCCCTCATGGGCCAGTTCGGCGCGCGCGATGAGAGCATCTTGCCAGACGACGTGCGCGCGATGCAGGCGCGCCTGAAGGTCCCGCACGACATCAAGATCTATCCCGAGGCCGGTCACGCTTTCTTTGACGACACCCGCGCGCGTTACGTCGCCTCAGCCGCCGCGGACGCGTGGACTCGCACGCTCGCGTGGTTTGGCATGTACCTCAGCGCACGCTAGCTCTGGCGCGGCGCATCGAGGGCAAGCGCCACCATCATGCGGATGCCCGCCTCAAAGGCGGATTCGTCGATCAAGAAGTGCGAGCTGTGGTGTGGCGTCTCGGGCTGGGCGTCCACCCGCGCACCGAGGAAGAAGTAGCAGCCGGGGCGTTGCTGGAGCATGAAGGAGAAGTCTTCCGCGCCCATGACCTTCGGGGTTAGACCCACCCGCTGCGGGCCGAGCGTGGCCGCCGCAAGCTCCTTGACATACTCCGCCTCGCGAGGATCGTTCGCCGTCACCGGATAGCGCTTGAGGTACGTGAAATCGTACTTCGCATTCGCGCTCGCGCAACAGCCGGCAAGCACCGTTTCGATCTTGGCCGGCATCTCATCGCGTAACGCCTCGTTGAAAGTGCGCACCGTTCCCAATAAGTGGACATCCTCGGGGATGATGTTCGATGCCGTGCCGCCATGGAAAGCGCCGATCGTGATCACCGCCGGTTCGAGGGGGTCGACCTTCCGGCTCACGAGGGTCTGCACCGAGTTGACGAACTGTGCGGCCGTGACGATCGGATCGATCGTGTGATCCGGCTTCGCGCCGTGCCCGCCTTTTCCGCGCACGGTGATCTCGATCGTGTCGCTCGTCGCCATCATCGGTCCCGGACGCGTGTGGATGGTGCCGCATGGAAGCTCCGACCAAAGATGCAATCCGTACACGACGTCGACGTGCGGATCGTCGAGGACGCCTTCGCGCACCATCACGGCAGCGCCACCCTTGCCCTCCTCGGCTGGCTGGAAGCACAGGACGAGCGTTCCGCACAACTCGTCTTTGCGCTCGGCGATGACGGCGGCAGCGCCCAACAAGATAGCAACGTGACCGTCGTGACCGCAGGCATGCATCTTCCCCGGGATGGATGAAGCGAAGGGCAATCCGGTCGCTTCCTCGAGGGGCAGCGCGTCCATGTCGGCCCGCAGCAGCACCGAGCGTCCTGGTTTGCCCGTGCGCAAGATCCCGACGACGCCCGTCTGCGCGATCTTCGTGCGGACGTCGTAGCCTAAGCGCTTGAGCCGGTCGGCGATGATGGCGGCCGTGCGCACTTCTTCGAAACCGAGTTCGGGGTGCATGTGGATGTCGCGGCGGATCTCCACGACATCGTTGAGGATAGCCTTGGGAACGGCGATTAGATCGTGCGCGCTGTGTGCCATGATTCTCCCTCGGCCAGCGCGAAGACAGCGAATACGATGAGCTCCGCGCGGCCCCTGGTCATCGCAGGCATTTCCATATTCCCGCCGCTGGCCCTCGCCCCGATGGCCGGCGTCACCAACGCGCTATTCCGGCGCCTGTTCAAGCCCTTCGGGCTGGGATTGACGGTGAGCGAGTTCGTCTCCGCTCAGTCGATCATTCGCGGCCATCAGCGCACGCTCGAGATGGTCGACGTGTATGAAGACGAGCGCCCGACCTCCGTCCAGCTCCACGGCAACGATCCCGCCGTCATGGCGCAGGCCGCCGCCTTCGTCGAAGAGTGTCGTGCCGATATCGTGGACATCAACTTCGGATGCCCTGCTCCGAAGATCGTCAAGGGTGGCGACGGTGCCGCGCTCTTGCGGGATCCGGACCTGGCCGTCGCGATCTGCGCCGCGGTGCGAAAAGCGGTGAAGCGCGTGCCGGTGACGGTGAAGATGCGTTTAGGATGGTCGTCCGATAACTACACCTACATCGAGATCGCCAAGCGCGCGCAAGCCGAGGGGATCGACGCGTTCACCCTGCACGGCCGCTATGGACAGCAATTCTACAAAGGACAGGCGGACTGGTCGTATATCGCACGCTTGAAAGAGGCGGTCAGCGTGCCGGTGATCGGCAATGGCGATGTCAAGAGCGCAAGCGATGCGCTCGCGCGCTTGAGCGAGACCGGCGTCGACGCGATCATGGTCGGACGCGCCACCCTCGGCAATCCGTGGCTCATCCGGGAGATCGCATCGGCGTTGCGCGGTGAACCGAAGCCGGCGGCGCCCACGGTCTCCGAGCGCATCGACTTCGCGCGCGCACACTTCGATGCCATGATCGAACGGTACGGAGAGAAATCAGGCGTCTTGCAGATGCGCAAGCATCTCGGTTGGTATCTGAAGGGGATCCAGGACGCCTCGAGCTTTCGCGATCGCATCAATCACGAGGCAAGCCCGGAGGGCGTGCGCGGCTTGCTCGAGGAGGCAAGAACCCGCCCTCCGGCGGACGAAGCCGCACCCGAGCTTTTATCCGAGGCGGTGTGACGGCCGTAACTGCTGCAACAATCGGGCCGTCATCCGAGTAGAACCACCCGCGCCTGCGCGCAACAGCCGAAAAGAGAAGTAGGCCCCGAAAGGAGCCAGCGAGCAAAAATGGATTCAATCGATCAAGCCGGCGCCCCAGCAGCGCAGGCGTCCCCACCGGCCTCGCCGCAACCGGTTGCGCCGGCTGCGTCGGCGCCCGCCACCGGATTGAAGCACGCGGGAAGCATCGGCGAGGCGCTCTCAAACCTCGCGAGCTACATCCCCGGTTTTGCGGGCTACAAGGCCGTGGAGGACCGGCGCATCGCCGACAAGCAACTGCGCGCCGTCATCGGCGAGCGGCTCAGCAGGGTGAAGGCGCGGCTCGACCCGCTGATGGATCCTATCTCAAGAGGCGGCAGCATGGACGGACTTGCGCTCATCGACCAGAGCGGGCGCAAGCTCAACCGCGTCATCGATCGCATGCGTTTCGCCGACTACGGCTACGCCGCGGTATTCGATCGCGTGCAGCTTGGCGATGCGGAAGTCACGCGGCTCTACGAATACGATGCCGGCATCATGTCGCAGCTTGGGTCGTTCGATGATGCCGTGAGCGCGGTGGAGCAAGCGGCGGGCGATCCCGATCGGCTCCGCGCGGCGCTGGCCAAACTCGACGCGCTGACAGCCGAATTCGACCGGCGCTTCGAGGCGCGCAAGCATCTCTTCGACGGTCTCCCCACTCCGTAGCGGTAACGATCTTGCAGCAAGCCGGTTAAAGGTGAAGGTGAAATGGCGCTAGGGCTTTCGGTCATCGAGTTTTTCGACAACACCGGTCAGCAGATCGTGCATCGCTGGCCGGAGACAGGCTCCACGGACATCAAGTGGGGCAGCCAGCTCATCGTGCAAGAGAGCCAGGCGGCGGTATTCTTCCGTGACGGCAAGGCGCTCGACACCTTCACCCCCGGCCGCTACACCCTCTCCACCCAAAATCTGCCGCTCGTCACCGGTCTGCTTTCGATCCCGTTCGGTGGCACGTCACCCTTCCAGTCCGAAGTCTACTTCGTTTCTCTCAAGGTGTTCACGAACCAGCACTGGGGAACGGCTGAGCCGATCTTGTTCCGCGACGCCGATTTCTCCATGGTGCGCCTGCGCGCGTACGGCATCTTCAGCGTGCGCGTTTCCGATCCGCAACTGTTCGTCAACAAAGTCGTCGGTACGGCGAACGTCTACACCTCGGATGCGCTGCAAGATTTCTTCCGCAACATCATCGTATCGCGGCTGAACAATCTGCTCGGCGAGCAGATGAAGAGCATTTTGGACCTGCCGAAGTACTACGACGCGCTGGGCGCGGCGGGCAAAGCGCGAGTGAAAGACGACTTCGCGCAGTACGGGGTGGAGCTCATCGACTTCCTGATCAACGCGATCACGCCGCCGGATGACGTGCAAAAGGTCATCGACGAGCGCACCGGCATGGGTGTCGTCGGCAACATGGGTCAGTACATGCAATTCAAAGCCGCCAAGTCGCTGGAAGAAGCGGCACAGAATCCCGGTGGTTCGGCAGGCTCTGCGGCCGGGCTAGGCATGGGCCTCGGGCTTGGCATGCAGATGCCCGGCATGATCAATCAGGCGATGCAGCAGGCAGCGGCGCAAGCGGCGCAAGCACAAACGGGAAGCGCTCCCGTAGCGAGCACGATCGCCTGCCCGAAGTGTCAAGCGCAGATTCCAGCTGGATCGAAGTTCTGTCCGAATTGCGGCATGGCGGTGGCGGCGCCGGGCGAGTGTCCGAATTGTCACGCGCACACCACGCCCGAAGAGAAATTCTGCCCGGAGTGCGGCGCGAAACTCGGCTAGCCGCGTAGAGGCGGGTCACCAGCCGCGGCAAAAACAGCCCCCATGGAATCCCTCACGGCTTCCGCGAACGCGTTCATGCGCTCGGCGTTGCTGGGTGCGGCCGACAATCGTGCGCTGCAGCGGTTCATGTACCGCCATGGGATGAACCTGGGGGCGCGTCGCTTCGTCGCCGGCGAGACGCTCGACGAGTTCTTGCGCGTCGTGCGCTCCGTCAACGATCGCGGAGTTGCCGTCGCTGCCGGCCTCCTCGGTGAGGGCGTCGCGGCCGAGCGCGACGCCGCAAGCGTCGTCCACGAGTATCAGCACATCCTCCGCAGGCTCGCCAACCTCAGCCTTCGCTCGACCATCGCCCTCAAGCTCACCCACCTCGGGCTCGGGCTGGGCCGCCCCCTCGCGCTCGACAACGTGCGCACGATCGTCGCGGAAGCAAAGCAGCTGGACAATTTCGTGCGCATGGACATGGAGCAATCGGCGTACACGGACGCGACGCTCACCATCTACCGCACGCTGCGCGAAGAAGGTCACGACAACGTCGGTACCGTGTTGCAAGCGTATTTGCGCCGCTCGGAGCGCGACCTGCGCGAGCTTTTGCCCCTGCGGCCGAACCTGCGCCTCGTCAAAGGAGCCTATCTGGAGTCGCACGAGATCGCCTTTCAGAAGAAGTCGGATGTGGATCGCAACTATCTGTCATTGATCGAGATCGCGCTCGCAAGTCCGGGGTTCACGGCGATCGCCACCCACGACCACGCGATCATCGAGCAGACCATCGCCCTCATCAACAAAGCCGGACTGCCGCCGGAACGTTTTGAGTTTCAAATGCTCTACGGCGTGCGGCCGAAATTGCAGGAGCAGTTGCGCGACCGGGGGTATCGCGTTCGCCTGGCGATCCCGTTCGGATCGCAATGGTACCCGTACCTGATGCGACGGCTCGCTGAAAGACCCGCGAATCTCTTTTTCTTCTTGGGCACGCTATGGCGGCGATGAGCGGCAAGGGCGAACGCTTGACGATCGGAGTCGTCGCGGCGACGCTGACGCCCCTGCGTCCGGACGGCGCGCCGGACGTCGCAATGCTCGACGCTCATTGCCGCCGGCTTTTGGGCCAAGGCTGCTCGAACATCGTGCTCCTGGGCACGACAGGCGAAGCAAACTCGTTCACGCTCGCCGAGCGCCGAGAGATTCTTACCGGGTTGGTCGCGAGCGGCATATCGCCCGGGCAGCTCATCGTGGGCACCGGATGTTGCGCGATCGCGGACACGATCGCGCTGTCGCGTCACGCTCTCTCGCTCGGCGTCGCCAGGCTGCTCGTGTTGCCTCCCTTCTATTATAAGAAGGTGAGCGATGCGGGGGTTTTTGAGGCCTACGCGAAGACGATCGAGGGCATCGCGGACGAGCGCGCGCACATCTACATCTACCAGATCCCTCAGATGAGCGGTGTGGACGTTTGCGCGGCGCTTGTCGAGCGGCTCTACGAGGCTTTCCCTCAAACGATAGCCGGACTTAAAGATAGCTCCGGCGATTGGGCGAAGACGCAGGCGCTGTGCCGCGCGCTCGGAGACCGGATCGATGTGCTCGTCGGCACGGAGACGTTGCTGGTTCGCGCGCTCGATGCCGGCGCTGCCGGCTGTGTCAGCGCGACCGCCAACGTCAACGCAGCGGGAATCGCCGAGCTTTTCCGCCGCGCCTCGTCTGGCGATGCGACGGCCGGTGTTGAAGCCCAAGTCAACGGCGTGCGCGCCGCGTTCGAACGCTACCCGATGATCCCGGCGCTCAAGGCATACATGGCCGCGCGCAGCGCTGACGACCGATGGCGCAACGTCCGGCCTCCGCTCGCACCGTTGGGCCAAAAAGAGACCGATGAACTTGTCGCGGCGGTCGCTACATTGGACGCATCGGCGCGCAAGCAGGGCGCTGGTCTCCCTAAGAGATAGCGCCCGCGGCGGCGAACCGTGAGTCCATGAAGACCCACGAGGCGCAGGATCAGGCTTCGCTCTTCGACGTTGTCTATGCCGCCTACAAGGAGTTCATCAACCCGCCGCTCGCGCGTTTTATGAAGATCGCCGGCTCGGGCGTGGAGGTGCGCGCTCGGGGCTGCCATGTCTACGACCATACCGGTAAAGCATTTTTGGATTTCTGTGGCGGGTATGGGGTCTTCACGCTCGGGTACATGCATCCGGCCGTGGTCGAGGCGGTGCGCGGGCAGCTCGACTCAATGGCCCTCTCGTCGCGCGTGATGTTCAACGCGCAGACCGCGGCACTGGCAAAGGCGCTCGCCGACCTCGCGCCGGGCGACCTCAAGATCAGCTTTTTTTCGAACAGCGGCACCGAAGCGGTGGAAGCGGCCCTGAAACTCGCGCGCCTGTCGACGAAGCGCAAGCATCTCGTCTCCACCTTCAATGGCTACCATGGCAAGACGATGGGAAGCCTCACGGCAACCGGCCGTGATATCTTCCGCGAGAAGTTCGAGCCTCTCGTGCCTGAGTTCGAGCACGTGCCCTATGGCGATCTCGAGTCGCTCGAGCGCGCGCTGCCCGGCGCCGCCGCGTTCATCGTCGAGCCGGTGCAGTGCGAAGGCGGCGTCGTCGTGCCACCGGATGGTTACCTGCGTGGCGTGCGCGAGCTCTGCACGAAACACGGCGCGCTGTTCATCGCTGACGAGGTGCAGACCGGGCTCGGACGCACGGGTTACCTGTGGGGCGTCGACTACGACGGCGTGGTTCCCGACGTGATGACGGCGGCAAAAGGTCTGTCGGGCGGAGTAGTCCCTATCGGCGCGACGATTTCGAAAACCGATGTATGGATGCGCGCTTTCGGCGACGCGCCGCTCTTGCACACGTCGACCTTCGGCGGCAATCCGCTGGCATGCACGGCTGGGCTCGCGGCGCTCGACGTGCTCGTGCGCGAGCATTTGGTCGAGAAGTCGAAGACGCAAGGCGCATATCTGCTCGAACAAGCACAGACGCTCGCACGGCGCTATCCCGAGGTGATCGTAGAAGTCCGCGGGCGCGGCCTCGTCGCGGGCGTCGAGCTGCGCAGCGAGGGATACGGAGGCGTCATCATTCCCGAGTGCGTCAAGCACGGATTGCTCGTCGCCTACACGCTCAACCAGCAGCGCGTGATCCGTCTCGAGCCGCCCCTCGTCGTGACCCGTGCTGAGATCGACCAAGCGATCGAGATCCTCGACGGCTCGTTCGCCAAGGCGCGCGCGAAGCTTGGAGCGCTGTCCGCCTGATGCCCTACGTCGAGACCACGATCGAGATCAAAGCCCCCGCGCGCACGATCTACGAACTCGCCAAAGACATGGAGCGTTATCCGGACTTCATGCCCGACGTGGAGACGGTCAAAGTGCTCGAGCGCAAGGGCAACGAGACCGTGACCCGCTGGAAAACGCTCGTGGAAGAAGCGCCGATCGAGTGGACGGAAGTCGATATTTTCGACGATGAGAAGACGCGCATCGATTACCGCCTCATCGAAGGCGATCTCGACAAGTTCGAGGGCGCGTGGACCTTCACGGAGCGCGATGGGATGACGAAGGTCGTGCTTGGGGTCGATTATGATTTCGGCGTGCCCACCCTCGCCGAGCTCATCGGACCGATTCTGCAAAAGAAAGTGGAAGAGAACTCGCAGATGATGCTCAAGGCGCTCAAAGAACGTTGCGAAGGCGGACGAACGTGACGGCGAGCAACCGGCCAGGACCGTATCGCCTCGGGTGCGAACGAACGCCTTTCCATCGCCCCGCACCCGACCTGAGGTAGGCATTGCGGACGTTCGGATTTCTCATCCATCCCCTTTCGTATGACGACGTGCTGCGGTACGAACCTAAGGCCGCAGGCAAGGGCATGCCGCTCATCAAGAAGATCCTGGAGTGGATGCCGGCCTACAAAGTCTCGCACGTCACGGGCGTGCGCAGCCTGACGGGTGAGGAGATCGAAGGCTATTTCATCGCGGTCCCCCTCTTGCCCGAACAATTTCTCGACCTGCCGCGCGCGGACGTCATGGGTCGGATCATCCGAGGCGCGAACATCGCGGCCGAACTCGGTTGCGGTATCGTCGGCCTTGGAGGCTTCACGGCCGTCGTCGGCGACGGCGGTCCGACCGTCGCTGAAAATTGTCCGATCGCGGTGACGACCGGCAACACGTACACCATCGCGGCTGCGATGCAAAGCCTTTTCCGCGGCGCGACCGAGATGGAGATCGAAGTTCCCCAGGCGAGCGCCGTCGTGGTCGGGGCCACGGGGAGCATCGGCTCGGCCTGCGCGCAGATCCTCGGCAACCGGGCTGCACGCGTGACGCTTGCGGCGCGCAACGCGACGCGCCTGGCGAAATTGGCGCACGCGATGCAGCCGCACGTGAGCGCGAAGCTCGACTGGACGACCGATATCGGAAACGCGCTGCGGCATGCGGATCTGGTCTTGACCGCGACCGCGGCCACCTCGAGCGTGGTCGAACCCGAGGACCTGAAGTCCGGCGCGGTCGTCTGCGAGGTCTCCTTGCCGCACGACGTGTCGCGCCGGGTAGCCACCGAACGCGACGACGTGCTCGTGACCGAAGGCGGCAACATCCGCGTCCCCGGATCGGTGAATTTCAATTTCGATTTTGGACTGCCGCCCGGCACCTCGCTCGCGTGCATGGCCGAGACGATGATCCTCACCCTGGAGAACCGTTTCGTCAACTACTCGCTCGGCCGCGGCGTGAACCTGGACAAGGTGCTCGAGATCGAGCGATTGGCCGCCAAACACGGCTTCGAACTTGCGGGCATGCAGGCGTTTGACAAAGAGGTCACTCCCCAGATGATCGCTCGCGCCCGCGAGCGCGCTCGCGCCGCCCGTGCCGCATCGCGCGCGGCCGGGGTCGCGTCCTCATGAAGAAGATCGTCTCCGTCAGCCTGGGGTCGTCGACGCGCGACCACCGGGTCGAGGTCGATTGGCTCGGCGAGCGGTTGGACATCCGCCGCATCGGTTTCGATGGATCGCTCGACCGGGCGATCGCGGCGCTGAAAGATCTCGACGGAAAAGTCGATGCGATCGGCCTGGGCGGGATCGACGTCTACTTGTATGCCGGCACGCAACGCTACGCGCTGCGCGATGGGCTGCGCATGCTCGAGGCGGTGAAAGTCACGCCGGTCGTGGACGGCAGCGGGCTCAAGAACACCCTCGAACGCGAGACCATCGGCTACCTCCAGCGCCACGGCATCGTCGACTTCCAAGGCTTGCCGGTGCTCATGGTGAGCGCACTCGATCGCTTCGGAATGGCAGCCGCGCTCGTCGCCGCAGGCGCCGACGTCACGTTCGGCGACTTCATCTTCGCACTCGGGATCGACAAGCCGGTGAAGACCCTGCCTGAGTTCGAGGCGCTGGCAGAGAAGTATCTGCCCGATGCCTGCAAGCTGCCCTTCCAGTTCTTCTATCCGACCGGCAAGAAGCAAGAGCGCGCGCCCGAGCCGAAGTTCCCCCAGTACTACGCCGCGGCCCGGCTCATCGCGGGAGATTTCCACTTCATCCGCCAGCACATGCCAGACGATTTGAGCCGCAAGACGATCATCACGAACACGGTGACGCCGCACAACCTCGAGGAGCTGCGCCAGCGCAACCTGGCTCGGCTCATCACGACGACGCCCAACTTCGCCGGGCGATCGTTCGGCACGAACGTCATCGAAGCGGCGATGATCGCGATCTTGGGCAAGCGCTGGGAAGACGTCAGAGAGTCCGACTACCGCGAACTGTTGGCGCGCTTGGAATTTCGCCCGCACGTCACCGATTTTGTCGCCACGGCGACGACCTAATACCCGCACCGCTGAAAGGAAACCAGATGACCGAGAAAGAGACCGTCGTCACCGAGGAAGGTCTACGCAAGCTCGAGGCCGAGCTCGAGGAGTTGAAGACCGTCCACCGCAAGGAGGTCAACGACCGCATCCGTCAGGCCAAAGAGTTCGGCGATATCTCGGAAAACGCGGAATACGAGGACGCCAAGCAAGAGCAGGCCTTCATCGAGGGCCGGATCATGAAGCTCGAAGCCATGATCCGAAACGCGAAGATCATCCACGAGGGCGAAGGCGGTGCGGACGAAGTGCATCTGGGCAGCACGGTCAAGGTCCGCAACCTCAAGACCGGTTCGGAGAACGAGTACACCATCGTCGGCAGCGCCGAGAGCGACCCGCCGAATGCCAAGATCTCGAATGAATCGCCCATCGGTCAGGCACTCGTGGGCTCAAAACCGGGCCAGACGGTGACCGCGACCGCGCCATCGGGCGACATCCAGCTGCGCATCATCAGCATACGGGCCAATCGCCGCGGGTCAAAACTGAAAAACAAGTGACCCCGCATGACGAGAGCGGCGGCTCCGAAGCGGAACTCATCAAGGTACGGCGCGCCAAATTGGATGCGCTGCGCCAGGCCGGTCGCGACCCGTTTGCCGTCACGAAGTTCGAGCGCAGCCATGACATCGTCGCCGTCCGCGAGGCGCACGAGCAGCTCGGCGTCGGCGAGCACGCCTCCGCGACCGTAACGCTCGCGGGCAGGCTGCAGCCGCTGCGGCGCATGAGCCGCAAGACGGTCTTCGCAGACTTGGCAGACCAGACGGCGCGCATCCAGCTCTATTTCCGCGAAGAATCAATGGGCGACGGTTTCTCGACGATCGATCTCATCGATCGCGGCGACTTGCTCGGTGTCCGCGGCACGCCGTTTCGCACGAAGATGGGCGAGCTCACGATCGAGGTGAAAGAGGCCCAAGTGCTCGCCAAAGCATTGCGGCCGCTTCCCGAAAAGTGGCACGGGCTCGTCGATCCGGAGGCGCGCTATCGCCATCGCTACGTGGATCTGATGGTGAACCGCCCGGTGCTCGACACGATGCTCGCGCGCAGCGCGATCATCGCCGCGCTGCGACGGTATTTGGATGAGCGGGGCTACGTCGAGGTGGAAACGCCCGTGCTGCTCTCGGTGGCCGGAGGAGCGAGCGCGCGGCCGTTTTCGACCCACTCGCACGCCCTGGACATCGGCCTCAAGTTGCGCATCGCGACCGAGCTCAACCTGAAACGCTGTATCGTGGGCGGCATCGACCGGGTGTATGAGATCGGCCGGACGTTTCGCAACGAGGGCATCGATCGGACGCACAATCCCGAGTTCACCATGCTCGAGCTGTACGAGGCCTATACGGACATGGAAGGCATGCTGCGGTTGTGCGAAGGCATGGTGCTCGCCGCCACCCATGCGGCACGGGTGCGCGAAAAGCACGAGTACGCGGGAAAGGAGGTGACGCTCGCCGCGCCGTTCGCGCGGATGAGCTACTTCGACGCGATGCAGACTTTCGGCAACCTGTCGCGGTCAGACATTTTGGACGAGTCGCGCGCTCGCGCGGAGGCACGACGGCTCAAACTGCGGATCGACGATGGCGCAAGCCACGGCCACGTCATCGACAAGCTCTTCGAAGCGGCCGTCGAACCGCATCTCGTCAATCCGACGTTCATCACGGATTATCCGGTGCTCATCTCGCCCCTCGCGAAGCGCAGGGCGGACGATCCGCAGCTCGTGGAACGTTTCGAGCTCTTCATCGCCAACATGGAAGTCGCAAACGCGTTTTCAGAGCTCAACGATCCTGACGATCAGCGTGCGCGGTTTCAAGCGCAGGCGAAAGAGCGAGCCGCCGGCGACGCGGAGGCGCCCGAGCCTGACTGGGATTACGTGGAAGCGCTCGAGTACGGCATGCCACCGACTGGCGGCATCGGGGTGGGGCTGGACCGGCTGATCATGATCCTTACCAACCAAGAGTCCATCCGCGACGTCTTGCTCTTCCCGCTCCAAAAACCCGAATCTCAATGACATGGAACGAACGCTCGCGCTCGTGCTCGAATATGACGGCACGTTCTATCGTGGCTTCCAACGCCAAGACGGTCTCCCGTCGATCGCCGAGCGCGTTGAAGCGGCGCTCGCGACGCTGTTCGGCCACCCGACGCCCGTGGTGTGCGCGGGTCGGACGGATGCGGGCGTCCACGCCACAGGGCAGGTCGTCAGTTGCGTGACCTCGAGCCCCATGCCGACGCGCAAGCTCCCGGTTGCGGCAAGCGCGCTGTTGCGTCAGAGCAGCATCGCAGTCGTTCGTGCGGCGGAGCGTGCGGCCGGTTTTTCAGCTCGTCGCGACGCGCTGTCGCGCACGTACCGCTATCAGATCCTCAACCGCGTCGCCCCCTCGCCGCTCCTCGCTCGTCGCGCATTTCATGTGGGAGCGACGCTCGATGACGACGCCATGCGCCGTGCGGCGTTGGAGCTCGTGGGCGAACATGACTTCGCCGCGTTCTGCGCGATGGAGTCGCGGCACAAATCGACGCGCCGAAAGATCGAAGCCTTAGAACTCGATCGCCGGGGCGATCTCGTCGACCTGAGGGTGCGCGCCGATTCCTTCCTCCATAACATGGTCCGCATCATGGTGGGCACGCTGGTGGAGGTCGGACGGGGGCGTAGGCCGGTTCCCAACCTCGCAGACGTCTTGCAGTCCTGCGACCGCAGGCGTGCCGGCTTCACCGCGCCCGCGCATGGACTCTACCTCGAGCATGTCAGCTATGCGGAGCCGGTTTGATAGGCTTTTGTCCCACTTTGCGCTTGACGGGTGAGGGCTCAAAACGGTATCATCCTAACGTTGCCCTAAAGGACCTCACAGGAAATCCATGACCACGACGCTTGTTTCAAAGAACGGCGTGAAGCGCGATTGGTATATCGCCGACGCCGCCGATAAGACCCTGGGCCGATTCGCGACGCGGATCGCGACCGTGCTCATGGGCAAGCACAAAGCCGATTACACGCCGCACGCCGACAACGGTGACTTCGTCATCGTGACCAACGCCGCGAAGATCCATCTCACCGGCAAGAAATGGACCAAGAAAGAGTACATCCGTCACTCGCAATATCCGGGCGGCTTGCGCCGTCGCACAGCCGAACAGGTGCACGCGCTCGATCAGACGCGCATCGTCGAGACCGCCATCCGCGGGATGCTCCCGACCAATCACCTGCGCGCGCAGCGGATGAAACGCTTGCGAGTATTCGCAGGCGCCGAGCATACGCATGACGCGCACAAACCCAAGGCGCTCACGGGGATCTAAATGACAGCCAGCACACTCAGCGCAGCCACCGGTCGCCGCAAGCGCGCGATCACGCGGGTCCGCATGTCGCTCGGACAGGGCGAGATCAAGGTCAACGGCAGGCCGGTCAACGAGTATTTGGGCCGCGCATCGCTGCTGCAGGTCGTGCGCCAGCCGCTCGAACTCACGAACAGCACCGAGCGTTTCAATATCACGATCACCGCCATCGGCGGTGGTCTGTCGGGGCAAGCCGGGGCGATCCGCCACGGCATCGCACGCGCCCTGGTTCGCATGGACGAGAGTCTTCGGCCGCTGCTGCGCAAGGCAGGGTTCCTCACCCGCGATCCACGCGAAAAGGAATCGAAGAAATACGGGCGCAAGCGCGCTCGCAAGCGGTTCCAGTTCAGCAAGCGTTAAGAATTCCCGCCGCTAAAGGTGATTACGGCTTGCGCTTGTCGGCGTACATGGCCGCGTCGGCGCGCGCGATGAGATCCGATTTGTTGTCTCCATCACGCGGATAGACTGCGACGCCGGCCGAGAGTTTGATCGGGATCGGCAAGAGCCCGGTTCCGGCCTGCTCGTCGATCTTACGACGCACGCGTTCGAGCAGCAGCCGTGCGCCTTGCTCGTCGGACTGCGGCAGGATCACGAGGAACTCGTCACCGCCGTAGCGGCCTGCTATGTCCGTGGCGCGCAGGCTCATGTGCAAGACCGTCGCCATGAAGCGTAAGACCTCATCGCCCGCTTGATGTCCGTAGTTGTCGTTGAACGCCTTGAAGTTGTTCAGGTCGAAGAGCGCGATCGCGAGCGGCTGACTCGAGCGCTGGGCGCGCGCGAGCTCTTGTTCGAGCCGCCCGTGCAAATAGCGATGGTTGAACAGACCGGTCAGCGAGTCTTCATTCGCGCGTTCTCTCGCGCGCCCGTAGAGCCGGGCATTGCGCACGCCGAGCGCGAGCTGCGTGGCGATCGTCTCGAGCACCTCGAGCTGCTCGGCGGTGAATTGCCGCGGCGCTGACGTCTCGCCGACGATCACCGTTCCGAGCAGCTGCCCTTCCGAGGTGACGGGTGCCACGGCTGCGCCACGCAGCTGCAGCTCCAGCATCTCCTGTCGGTTGCCGTCGAAGCGCGGATCGGTACGCACGTCTTCGCTCGAGACGATCTGGCGCTGGCGCAGCAGCCGCAAGACGGGCGAACCATCGCGCACGACAAACCGTGCCCCGACCATGACTTGGGTACCACCGCGCCAGGCGTCAGCGGCTACTTCGCTTTCGGTCTGCTCTTCGTTGTAGAGGCTGATGACGCAGCGTTCTGCGTGAAGGCCAGCGGCGATTTTCTCCGCGGCAGTCGCGAGCATCCGGCCCTGGTTGAGCGTGGAGTTGACGGCGCTGCCCACCGTGCCGAGCAGCTCGAGCTCCTCTTGGCGCCGCTCCAAGTAGCGAGCGTACTCCTCAGCCTGGGACCGCGCGACGCCCAAAGTCCCCAAACGTTCCGTCGCGGTCGCGTACTGCCGGCCGTTCGACATCGCAAGCGCCATCTGATCGGCGATCGCCGCGAGCACGCGGCGATCGCGCGCTGCAAAACCATCGAGTTTGGTGCTCTCGATGCAGAGCACGCCTAAGACGTTGCGTTCGACAGTGAGGGGATAGGCGATGAAGGAGCGGATATTCGGCGCCGCGCTCAGATAGCGCCGGTCGCGCTCGACGTCGGGGATGTACGCCATTTCGCCGCTCGAGGCCACGAGGCCGATGAGCCCCTGGTCGAGTGCGAGCTGCTGGTGCTCCAGCGCCACATCGTAGCCGAGCGAGGCCTGCAGGTGCAGGGCCGCGGGATTCCCCTCGACCGAGAAGATCGCGCAATGGCTATAGCCCATCTGGTCGCGCAATAAGGCGAGCACTGCGGCGAAATCCGCGGGCAAGCTCGACGCCAGCGCGCTGCCGACGCGCGTGATGATATCGTATTCCTCGATCCGTTCTGCGAGCGTGTTGGCGGACTGCGCGCGATGCATGGCGGAAGCAACCTGGTCCGCGAAGACCTGGGCCAAGTGCGCTTCGCCAGTGGAGAGCCGCACGATATTCTGGCGGCCATGGAGCTCCAGGCTGCCCACGAGCTTGCCGCGGTACACAAGCGGGATGAAGAACATCGTTCGAATGCCCTCGGCCGCGAACAGTTCCGGCTGGCCGACCGCGGCGAGCTGGTCCGGGCCGGCGAAGCGTTCCTTCGGCGGCTCGCCGTAGTACGCGCGCAGCCAGCTCCCGGGCTGTCGCCGCTTGCGTTGGTAATCGTCCGACAACCCGAATGTCGCGGCCACCGCGAAATCGCCACGCTCGTCTTCCAGACTGATTGAAACCGCGTCCGCGTGGAAAATCGAGGCGGCCTCGAGCACGACGGCTCCCAGGATCCGGTCGAGCTGCGTCTCGGCGCTCGTCAGCAGCGCAAGGCGATGCAACATCGCAAGCTCGGCCGCGCGCCGCCGTTCTTCCCGAAACACCCCGGCGTTCGAAATGGCTGTGGCAGCCTGCTCCGCGACCTCGAGCAAGAACTCAATGTGGAGCTGCGTGTATGCGTTGGGCCGCTTCGACTGAGCGGACATCACGCCGATGAGACGCTCGCCCAAGCGCATCGGAACCATGAGGATGCTGCCGCCCGCCGCCGGATCTCCTTCCGAGCGGGCGACGACATCGGACCATTCAAGGAGTACCGGCCGATTCGTGGCGATCACCTGCGCCGCGAGACCCTCGCGTCCGGGCAGCACGTCCGAATGCAAGCGCGTGCCCGACTCGATGGCGTACTCGGTCCGCAGCTCTTTGCTGTCCGGTCTCTCGAGCGCGACGCAAAACGTCGGCGCGTCCATGTGGCGCGACACCTCTTCGTGGATAGCCCCGAACAAGGTCTCAAGGTCGAGCTCACCCGCGAAGCGTGCCGCGCTGTCGAGCAACGACGCCATGCGATCGGCACGATCGAGGGCCAACTCCGAACGACGGACAAGGTCCATGGTCGCTCCCGCGATGCTCAAGAACGCCCGCGGCACGACCATGCCTGCTGCGGTCAGATGGCGGGAAAAACGATAGCCGCAGACGACCACGCCGAGGCGCCGCTCGTCGCGGGCGACGCGCAAGATCAGCGCGGACGCCGCACCGAGGTTCGCCGTCACGCTGTGGAGCGGTTCCTCGAGCGAGCGCGTGTCGTCGACCGTGAGCACATCGATGTCTTCGGGGAAGATCGCTTCGAGCGCGGCGTCGTCAAGCGTCCCTTGGAAACGAGAGCGTGGATCGTCGGCGGCCAATGCGACGCTGACATAGCCCTTGCGCTTTTCGTCGTACGCGAATATCTCGCAGACGTTGCAACCGAGCAATCCGAGCGCGGAGCGCGCGAGCGTCGCCGCCGCGCTTGCTCGGACGTCTTGGCCTTGAGGATCGCGGCCTTCGTCTTGGCCTTCGACCGTTTGCTTAGCCACGTTCAGCCATGAATGACGTAGACGGGGGTCAGTCCGGCCTTGCCCTTGATACGAGCCACCCGCTTTGTCGCGGCGATGCGCCCCTTGACGCGCTCGTACGTGCGTTCATCGGCGAGGATCTGGTTCGGCTGCGCGATCTGCTGCAGGCGGGATGCCAAGTTCACTGCGTCTCCGATCACCGTGTATTCCAACCGACGCTCCGATCCGATGTGGCCGGCGACCACGTCGCCCGTGGCGAGCCCGATGCTCACGGACAAAGGCCAGGTGACGTGGTGCTGGCTGTTCTGGACCCGGACCTGCTCCAGGATCTGCCCCGCGCTTTGCACCGCGCGCCAAGCATCGTCATCCGCCGGCCGGGGCGGTCCGAAGACCGCCATCACGCCATCGCCGTAGAACTTGTCGAGCAAACCGGCATTGGCGAATACGACGTTGACGACCGGAGCGAGATACCGATTCAGCAACTCGACGACTTGTTCCGGCATCAACCTCTCTGAGAGTTCGGTGAAACCTCGGATGTCGGCGAACAGCATCGTGGCCATCTGGCGGGTTCCCCCTAAGACGACCTGTTCGGGGTCCTGCATGAGCGAGCTGACGACATGCGGCGCCAAGTAGCGCTCGAACGAGCGGGCGACGAGCTCGCTCTTGCGCGCTTGCGCTTCATTTTCGGCTTCGAGCGCCCGGCTTTGGGTCAGATCGTTGATGACGGCTGCGACGCTGTCGGCCCCCGGCGAAGAACCGCGGATACGGAAGAACGTCACCTGCAGCAAAAACGCGCCACGCACGAAATGGTTGCCGTGTATTTCGACCTGCATGTGGGCGTCGGGATTTGCCCGATGCTGCTCAAGGAGCGAGGTGAACCCGGGGAGCCAGCTGTCGAACAGCCGCGCGCTGCGGCCGACGACGGTGGAGGCGGAAAGCCCAAACGTGAGCTCCGCCGCGCGGTTGAACTGCGTGACCGTGTCGGTATCGTCGAAGATGATGACGCCCGACGCGATCGACTCGAGCACTTCGTCGTTTTGCGCTTTAACCGACGAGAGCTCGCGAAAGCTGCGGCTCAAGTGGTCGTACAGCCTGGCATTCTCGATCGCTATCGCGGCCTGATCGGCGATGGTGGCGAGCAGGTCAGGATCGTGCGCGAGCAACGTTTCGGTCGTGATGCGCGAGTCCACGTAGATGGCGCCGATGACGTCGTCTTGGCCGCGGATCGGTACGCACATGATGGCGCGGATATGCAACGACCGGATGCTTGGGGCGTCGCTCAGCTGCGGGTCGTTTTGCGCATCGGTCGTGCTGACAACCTGTCCTTCGCGGAAAACCCGTTCGATGATGGAGCGGCTGACCGCGAACTCCGGATGGCCCAAGATCTTCTGATCCAGGTTCGCCGTGGCGCTGTATTCGCGGACTTTGCCCTCAGGGTCGCGGACCAGGATGAGCCCGCGCTCCGCTTTCGTCGCGTCCAAAGCCAAATCGATCACGAGCTGCAAGACGGCAGGCAGCTCGCGCTGCGAGTTGATCGCCTTGCCGATGCGGACGAGCACGTCGGCGCGGCTGCGCTGGGCCTCGAGGTCCGACTCCAAGCGCTGCGCCCGCGCTGCCGCGACCCGCGCCTCGAGTTCGCGGGCTTGAACGTCTTTGCGGGCGTCGGCGAGCAAACTCAATAGTTTTTCCACGCCCCGGGTGTTCGGGGCAGGGCGTTCCACGAGGTTGCGCGCGTCGTCGAGCGCCTCGTCCAGCCGCGAAGCGATCCGGTTCCAGGGATCATCCCGGCGTTCGCGTTTGTTCACTCTCGTAATATCGGCATCTCGCTTTTCGAAGGCAACCTGCAGTTCACATCGGCGCCGCATCCAGCTGGCAGAATCTGCATCCCATGAGCGACCTTGCCATTGACGATATCGAAGCGGCCCTACGCTTCGCGCGCACCCGCGCCGAGCTGCTCGCGGAAGACGTCGCGAACGCACGTACGCCTGGCTACGTGGCGCGCGACGCCGTCCTCGTTCCCGTTCAGGAGAGCGGCGGATCCCGTTTCGCGAGCGTCTATGCCGACGTGGCGGCACGCGGGCCGGTCGGCATCTTGGAATACGCCATGGGCGCGCAGGCTCGCAATGCGGTCACCTATCACGAGCTCGCCGCCCAGGAGCGCTCCATGCTGCACGAGCTGCGCGTGGTCGCGGAGGAATCAAGGCGCTAGCCGTGGTGGATCTATACGACATCGCGTCGAGCGGCATGGCGGCACAGCGCACGCAGATGGACGTGATCGCGGAAAATCTCGCCAATGCCGGCATTCCGAGAGCCGATGGAACGGTGTTCAAATCGAAGACCGCTGTTTTCGCGCAAGCATCGCCGTTCGCCACAACCTTGGACGGCGCTCTGCGCAACGACGCGGACATCGACCTCTCAGACCTGAGTCTCGTAGGAGAAGATGCGCCGGCGCCGCCTGCCGGTGTCGAGGTTGCAGGCATCGTGCAACGCGACGGCGATCCGCAGTATCGCTACGACCCTGGCAACCCGTTTGCCGCCCGCAGCGGCGCGCGCAAAGGGTACGTCGCGATGCCCGACGTCGATTCCATTTCCGAAATGGTCTCGCTCGTCACGGCATCGCGCGCCTACGATGCCAACGTGAGCATGCTCGAGGCCGCAAAACAGATGGATATGGAAGCGGCCGACATCGATCGGATGACATGATCGCGCATCAACCCATTGCCGCGCTCGAAGCGTTGAGTCCTCAAGCGACGCCGCTTCCCAATGCGGTGTTGGTGCGGCCGGAGCGGCGCTCGTTCGACGCCGTGCTCGGCAGCGCGATCGATGCGGTTTCGGGCTCGCTCGAGCGCGCGGACGAGCTGAGCGTCTCGGCTGCGACGACACCCGCGGATATCGCCAAAGCTGCAGTCGCCAGAGCCCGCGCCGATGTCACGCTCGAAGTCGCCGCCGTGGCCGCTGCCAAGATCAACGGCGCTATCAGCCAGCTGTTGCAGACGCAGCTCTAGGGCGGTGCTTGCGCTCCTGCCGCCGGCGGTCCCGGACGTCCTCCGTCAGGCGCTCCGCTGGGCTGCGTCACGGAAGCTTGGACTCACGATCGCTGTCGCGCTCCTGGCGCTCCTCGGCATGCTCGCGGTGGCGAGCACGAAACTGAACCCTCAGACCGCCTTGTTCGGGGCCTCGCTGCATCCGAGCCAGGTGATGGAAGTCGAGCGCGCGCTGCTGCTCTGGAACGAGCCTTTCACGACGGACGACCAGCACACGCGCATCTTCGTGAACGCATCGCGGCGCCGGGAAGTGCTCGTGCGCTTGACGCTCGCCGGATTGCCGCACGCGTATGTCCCGACGACGGCCGACGTCCTCGGCGAGCAGCCCAACGCCTTCGCGTCTTCGGCGTTCATGGACGATCGGCGGCGCGCCGGCATCCAAGGCGACTTGGTGGCAAGTCTGCGGCGCATAAACGGCATCGCCGACGCGACCGTCGTCATCGCCCCTGCCAGTGACGATCCGCTGGCCGGGGTAGATGCTACGAGTCCGGCGAGCGCGAGCGTGCAGCTCCTCGTGCAGCCCGGGGTATCGCTCGCTCCCGAGCAGATCGGCGGCATCAAACGTTTCGTCGCCGCCAGTTACCCTGGTCTTGCACCGGAGCGTGTCGTCGTTGTCGATGCGGGCGGCACCGAGGGCGGCGGCTCGAACGCGGTCGCGCCTGCCGCTCGTTCGCAAACGGCGCTGCAGACCTCGATCCAAACAGCGCTCGACGCCGTCTTCGGTGCGGGAAACACGGTCGTCCGGGTGAGCATGCGGACGACTGGCGAGGAACGCAGCTCCACACGAACCCTCGTGACACCGCACGGTTTGCTCGAGGCCGAACGTGGAAGCGAGAACGGCACCGAGGGCGGCAAAAGATTCGAAAAATTGCACACGCAAAGCCGCTATGCGTACGACACGGTGGTGGAGACTCGCAGCACGCACGCCGATGCGCTCGCGCGGCTTTCCATCGCCGTTTTGGTCGACTCGCAAAAGATTTCGCTCGGTCAGTCACAGCAAGTCGCCGACGTCGTCCGGGCGGCGGCGGGCGCAGACTTGCGATCGGATCAAGTGGTCGTCGCCGCGCTGCCCTTTCGAGCGCCGCGGGCTGCGCCGCTTTCCGGCGGTCCACGCCCGCTGCGAGCGCTAGCGGCGGCCGGAGCGGCCATCGCAACGTTGCTCGCCTGTTGGTCCGCGCTTGCGGCGCGACGCGGGAAACGGCCGACCCCCGAGGACCGCGCGGCTTCCGCACTCCAGGAAAGTCTGCGGCACGAAATGCCGCAGACGGCAGCATACGTGCTCGGAGGCCTGCCGCAAAGCGTGCGCGACCGCGTCCTGCGTGCGTACGACCCCCAGCAGCGCGAGCAGATCCTGGGCTGGATGAACGCCAAACGGCCACATGTCTGACGATTTTGTGCCGTTCGTTCCGCCGAAGGCGCGCGCGCTCCCGAGCGTCGTGGCCAGCGCACCACCGGTCGCCTTCGAGGAGAACTTTCCGGACGTCGCTTCAGCGGCCGACGCCATTCCCGGACCCGTAGACGAGCCTTCGCCGAGCGAGCCGCCGGCAGCGATCGAGTTACGATCAGCCCCGGAACACATCGCATCGGTTGCGCCGGCGCCGTGCGAGCACGAGGCGCTCGTCCGCCGAGAGGCGATCAAGCTCGCGGCCATTGCGTGCGGCCGGGCGCTCGCGCACGTGGCGGTCATCCATCCAAAGCTCATCGCCGCATTCGTCGATGAAGCGCGGGCGGTGGCCGGCCGTCCGGCTGACGCCTGTGTGGCTACCTTTGCCGACGCCGAGTTCGGAGCCGTCGAAATCGAGTTCGCCGAAGGCGCCATCGGCGCTGACCTCGCAACGCGCGCGGCACTACTCGTGCACGCGGCCGCGAGCGGATGAAGGTAATAGAGGAATGGCTCGAACCGCGGTTGCCGTTGATCTATCGCAACTGCGATGGCTTGGTGCGCACGGGGCGAGTGCTCGCGGTAGCGCCGGCGGAAATCACGGTCAGCATGCGCGGCGTTTCATGCGGATCCCTCATCGCGGTGCACACGCAACGGCACGGGGCGCGTTTCGCGCGCGTCCGAACCGTCCGCGAGGGCGAGGTTGGCGCCGTGCCTATCGAGCCGCTTCGCGGCGTCGGCGTCGGCGACCGAGCAAGCTCCACCAACGCGGAGCTGGGCTCTTTCTGCGGCCTCGGCCTCCTCGGGCGCGCCGTGGATGCGTGGGGAGGACCGAGGCACCCTGATTGTGTCGTGGTCGGGATTGAAGACCGCGCCGTACCGCTCGAGCGGCGGCGTCCGATCGAAGAACCGCTGTGCACGGGCATTGCATCCATCGACGCGCTGTGCACCATCGGCGTCGGTCAGCGCGTAGCCCTCTTCGCGGGCGCTGGCGTGGGCAAGTCGACGCTGCTCCGCCTTATCGCGCAGCACGCGACGTTTGATGCGCACGTGTTCGCTCTCATCGGCGAGCGCGGCAGGGAGGCTGCTGAGACGGTCGCCCGCTTGCGCGAGTCACCCAGGTGGCCTGCCACGACCGTGGTATGCGCGACCGCCGAGGCGCCTCCGCACGAGCGGCTCGCGGCTGCCTATACCGCGCTTGCCCAAGCCGAGTGGCTGTGCGAACGTGGGCGAGACGTGCTTCTCACCGTGGATTCGTTGACGCGCGTCGCCAACGCATGGCGCGAGATCGCGCTGGCTGCAGGCGAGCCACCAGCGCATCGCGGCCATCCTGCGTCCCTCGTGACCACCCTCGCCTCCATTGTAGAGCGGGCAGGGGCCCGCACCCAAGGCAGCATCACGGCGATTTTCGCGGTCCTTGTCGATGCGGACGACCAATTCGAACCGGTCACCGACGTCGTGCGCGGTTTGCTCGACGGGCAGATCGTGCTTGCGCGCTCGCTCGCGGAGACGGGACGCTTTCCGCCAATCGACGTCTTGCGCTCGGCCAGCCGGTTGATGCATCGGCTCGTGCCGGTCCACCACATGGCAAACGCGGCGCTCGTACGCAAAGCGCTAGCCGCGCTCGAGCGGGCAGAAGACCTGTTTGCCATCGGGGCCTATGCACCGGGCGGAGACGCAATGCTCGACGCTGCGGTGGCGCAACGCGACCGCCTCGAGCGTTTTCTCTTCCCCGGCGACCGAGCGCGATCGGATCCGCTCGTCGAACTCGCGGAGATCGCGTCGCTCTTGCGCTAGACGGACGCCCAATTTCGCGTGATAGCTATACCAAATGCGAGCGGAGGAACCATGATTAATCCCACAGATCCGTCAGGAATGCCACTGCAAAGCCCCATCTACAATCCCATGATGCCGGTGGGGCAGAACGAGGAACAGGAACTCCCCCAGCCCTCTCAATCCGCATCGAGCGGCTCTCCGTTTTCGAGCATTGACAAGCAATTCAACTCGCTCATCAAAGATCTGCAGCAGCAGCTGTCTGGTCTCGAGAAACAGCTGATGCAAGCGCTTCGCGAACTCAAGCTTGGGCGCGCATCGGCGAACAAGGCGCCTGCCCAACCATCGGGTGGTGCGCAGGCGGCGCCATCCAAACGCTACGGCGCCATCATCAATGATGCGGCTCGCCGCAACGAGGTCGACCCGCAATTGGTCAGCGCGGTGATCGGCCAAGAGTCGGGGTTCCGCGCCGACGCCGTCTCTCGCGCCGGCGCGATGGGACTGATGCAGTTGATGCCGGAGACCGCACGATCGCTCGGCGTGACCAATCCCTTCGATCCCAAGCAGAACGTGCAAGGAGGCACCGCGCTATTGCGCGAGCTCTTGGATCGCTATCACGGCCAACTCGATCTGGCTCTGGCTGCATACAACGCCGGACCGGCGGCGGTTGACAAATATCGCGGCGTGCCGCCTTTTCCGGAGACGCAGGCCTACGTGCGCAACATCATGGCGTCATATCGGGAGTCCGCGCTCTCCGCATAATGTAGCTCGCGCAAATCTATTTGCGCGCTAAGTGTAGCCCGCGCAAATTTATTTGCGCGCCCAAAGGGCGTCTGGCCGGGTGCCACGAACTATCGAGAATGGTTCTCGATAAGTGCCGACGTCTCGCACCGGTACTGATCATTGCCGCCCTGGGCTGCAGCCCGGTCGCCCATCCCCATGAAGCATCGGTTCCGAGCGCGCCCCCCAAGCCCATCGCGATCGCCACGACCTCCACCCTCGCGTCGCTCGTCACCACGGTCGCGGATGGTCACCTGCAGGTTCGATCGCTCGTACCGGTCGGCGCGTCGCCCGAGACCTACGAACCCTCTCCTCAAGATTTCGTCGCCTTGAACGAAGCAGCGGTCGTCTTCGAGAACGGTTCAGGGCTTGAGTCATGGCTATCGAAGCTACTCGCCAACGCCAAGAAGGCGCAAGTCGTCGTGCTGAGCGACGCGCTGCCCCGTGACGTGAGCCACCCCGGCGGTGAGCAATTCACCAATCCCCATTTTTGGCTCGACCCGCACTACGCAGCGCTCTATGTGGATGCGATCGAAAACGCCCTTGCATCCGTCGACCCTGCGCACGCAGCAGCCTACCGATCAAACGCCGCAGCGGAAAAAAAGAAACTGCGCGCGCTCGATGGGTGGATCACACGAGAGATCGCCACGATCCCGGAAGGTCAGCGCGCCATGATCGCTGACCACGACGCATGGTACTATTTCGATCGGCGTTACGGCATCGAAGACGTCGGCGCGATCGAGCGATCGCCGCGCAGAGAGCCATCGGCGGCCGACCTTGCAGCGCTCATCGCCCAAGCAAGGGCGCACCACGTTCGAGCCATCTTCGCCGAGCCGGAATTTTCGCCAAGGCTGGCAAAGCAACTCGCCGACTCGGCCGGCATCGCGACGGTGACGGATCTGTACGATGACTCGCTCGGCACGACCCCTGAGCTGAGCACCTATGACGGCATGATGCGCCACGATGTCAACACGATCGTGCAGGCCCTCCGATGAAGGACGAGCGCACGAACCGCCACGACCACACCCACATCGCGCCTGACGCGCCGCCGCAGCCACGCGGCCACAGCCACGCCGTCGCTCCGGCGACTTTTCATCTGCACCCCCACGCGGGCCATCCTCACGGGCAGCCGGCGCGCGTGCCGGCATCCGACGCCGCGATCGCCGTCGACGGCGTATGCGCGGGGTACTTCGGAAGAGATGTGCTCGATGAGGTGAGCTTCACCGTCAACCGTGGAGAGTTCATTGGCGTGATCGGGCCGAACGGGTCGGGCAAGTCCACGTTGCTGAAAGTCATCGCGGGCCTGTTGCCGGTCCAATGCGGCTCCGTGCTCGTTTTCGGCCAGCGACCGAGCCCCGAGGTCCGCCATCTCATCGGCTACGTGCCGCAGAGCGAATCCGTCAACTGGTCCTTTCCCGTGACGGTCCGCGACGTCGTGCTCATGGGCACCTACGGGCGCCTCGGCCTGTTCCGCCGCCCGAGCGATGCCGACCGCGCAGCCGCGGACGCCGCGATCGCTCAGGTCGGCATGCAAGACTACACGAGCGCGCAGATCGGCCAGCTCTCGGGCGGCCAACAGCAGCGCGTGTTCGTCGCCCGCGCGCTCGTGGCGCGGCCGAAGCTCATGCTGCTCGACGAGCCCATCGCGGGCGTCGACGCGACCACGCAGCACGCGATCTTCACGCTGCTCGAACAGCTCAAGGAGCAGGGCACGACGATCGTCGCGACGACGCACGATCTGTCGTGCGTCGCGGAGTGGTTCGACCGCGTCCTTGCATTGAACCATTCCGTTGTGGCCTACGGCAAGCCGCAAGAGGTGCTGACGAGCGAGACCTTGTCGGCGACGTTCGGCAGCCACGTTCTCGTCAGCCCAGTCCTGCCCGCGTAGCCATGCATCTCATCATCTCGCCGCTCGCCAACGATTTCATGGTGCGTGCGCTGATCGCGGCGACTCTCATCGGCGGAGTCTGCTCCATCGTAGGCGTCTATGTCGTGCTGCGCAACATGTCGTTCATCGGCGACGGTTTGGCGCATGCTTCGTTCGCCGGCATCGTCATCGCCTATTTGCTGAAGTTCGACCTCTACATCGGCGGTCTGATCTTCACGATTTTGACGGCGCTCGGGATCGGCGCGGTCAGCAAGCGATCCGAAGTGTCGCTCGACACCACGATCGGGGTGTTCTTCACCGCAGCGTTCGCGCTCGGCATCGCGCTCATGTCGCACGTGCAGAACTATGTCATCGATCTCCAGGACTTTCTCTTCGGGAATATCCTCGCGATCGATCGGCGCGACATCCTCATCATCGCCGCGCTCACCGCAGGCATCCTGATCGTCGTGGCGCTGCTTTACAAAGAGCTGCTCTTCGCGTCGTTCGACCCGGTCTCGGCCGGCGCGAGCGGAGTGCCGGTCGACGCGCTCACGTACGTGCTGCTCGCCATCCTGGCAGTCACGATCATCGTCTCCTTGCAGGCCGCGGGCATCGTGCTCGTCGCCGCGCTCCTCGTGACGCCGGCGGCGACCGCCTACCAGCTGACCAACCGATTCGGCCCCATGATGCTCATCTCCGCGATCGTCGGGGTGGCGTCGGGCATCGTCGGACTCTACTGTTCGTACTACTTCAACGTCGCGTCGGGAGCGAGTATCGTGCTGGTCGCGACGGCATGCTTCTTCGCGGCGATGGTGCTCTCGCCGAAGCGGCGGTCGTTGCTGACGGCCCTGCTCGATGCGCGCCGCACGGCGATTCGCGTTCGATGAAGCGCCCCCGTCCGCCGCGCACGGAATCCGAGGCGACGTTGTTCGCAGGCACGCGTCACCGGATGACCACGCAGCGACGGCAGGTCATCAGCGCCTTGCGCTCCGCACGTCGATACCTCACGGCGCAGCAGCTCCACGAACGCTTGCGCCTGAAGCGTCCGCGCATCGGCTTGGCGACGGTCTACCGCACGCTCGAAGCGCTCCGCGAGCTTGGGCTCGTTTCGACGAGTTCGCCGAGATTGGGAGAGGCGGCGTACGTGTGGTGCACGAGCGAACACCACCACCATGCCATCTGCAGCCGCTGCGGGCGAGTCGACGACGTGCCGTGCAAGGCGGGACGCAATTACGAACGCATTCTTTCGCGTGGGCTCGGCTTCGCGCTGCAGGGACACCAATTGGAGTTCTTCGGCATTTGCGCGCGCTGCTCGTAGCCTCCGCGGTGGGCCTGGTCATGGCGACCTTTGTATCGCCCGCGCGGCCAAGCATCGTGTCGCCTCGTGCGGGCCAGTCCGTCACGCAGACGGATCTTTTGAGCTATCTCTTCGTCGCGCCGCAACCCGGCGACTGGTTGCGCTATGTCGTGTCGGTCAATGGGAACCCCATCGTGGCGAAGACCATCGGATTCGGCAGCGAACTGCTGCACGACCAACCTGCCGCGTACTTCGAAATTCAGACGCAGCAGCCGGCTCTGCGAGGAGTACCTGTATCCATGCAGCACGTCGCGGGTGGCTCGCTCACCTGGAAGATGTACGTCAATGCAGCAGATTTCACCGACGGCACCCGCACCTACGCCTTCGCCGGTGGTATTGTCAGGATCGGCGACTCGTACTTCCGATTGGGCGGCAACCCGCTTTCGCCGCCCGAGGCCGCGTCCTCGCAAACCTTGCAGTCGCTGCTCCTCTTCGGCCTGCTGCCGATGCCGGACGCTCGCTCCGGGTCCGTCGTCGCGTCGGAACCGGAAGCGCGCACGGTCGACGGCAGGGAGTTGCAGACGGTCCACACGACGGTCGACTTTTCACCGAATGCTCTCGGTACGGTAGCCGGACTGCCCGGTTCGCGGGTGGAAACGTGGCAAACGTCCGATGTGCCGCTCGGTCTTGTCAGCGTCCGCGTGACAGAGAATGCAGGGGTGTTCTCGATGGATCTCCTCTCGTTCGGACGGGGCTCCTATCGCGAGCAGATCACGCGCGGCATCGACACGGTTCCATACTTTCCGGGGAGTTGAATGGCAAAAAAGGTCAAACGGCAGTCTCCTTCGATCGGGTCACTCTGGCCGGTCGCCGTCGCGATTCTCGTGATCGGCGCAAGCATCGCGTTGCTCGTCGCGCACGTCCGCACGGCCAGCGCGCCACCCAGCCCGGCGCCGAGCGTCTTCGAAGGGGAGCATTTCCCATCGCAGGGCCACCAAGGCCACATGCCCGGCGACGACCGCAAGTTCGCCCATTTCCAGTACTCGAGCGACCCGCCGACATCCGGATATCATCGCGAGATCACGACCAGCCTGCTCGTGAGCCCGACGCCGTTGCCGAAGTACGTCCAAGTGCACCTGCTCGAGCACGGCAACATCTTGCTGCAGTACAATTGTCTCTTGCCGTGTCCGGACGTCGTCGCCGCGCTGACGCAGATCGCAAACGGCTACAATGCGAAGCTCCTGCCGCCGGGCACCCAACCGACGCCCGATGAAGTGCGCGGCGTCGAGGAGAGCGGGCAGGCGGTTTTGGTCGCCCCTTATCCCGGCATGTCGCACAAGATAGCACTCACCGCCTGGACTCGGCTGGCAACGCTCGATGAGGCCGACCCCGCGAAAATCACTTCGTTCATCGATCGTTGGCTGCACGATTCGGACAATCTCAGTCAGTAGACGCAGGGCGAGGCCAGTGCGATGCGCACCCCGAAGGGGGCTCGGCATGAGCAGTCCCTTGGCGGTGTATCACCGCCTTGCGCTGGGTGCGTGCGTGATAATGCTCGGCGCATGCACAACTTCGCACGGGTCAGGGTCAGCCGCAGCTTCGCCCGTGACCGGATCGGCCAGCGCCGCGGCGCAAGCGCAGGCGTCCGCGCCGCCGTTTACCGGGAAAGCGTATCCATCGCAAGGGCACGCGCATCTCAACCCCGGCGAGCCCGATGACTTCGTGTACAACTCAAATCCGCCCACTTCGGGGCCGCATCGCGAGATGTTCACGGACACGTTCATCAGCCCGGAGCCGCTGCCCAACTACGTGCAAGTGCATCTGCTCGAACACGGCAATGTGTTGCTTCAATACAATTGCAGCTGCCCCGATCTTGCCGCAGCGCTGGGGAGCATCGCCATGATCTACGACAGCCATCTGATACCCGCGAACGAGCTGCAACCAAGCTCCGCAGACGTCCAAAACGGCGAAGAGCAAGGCTCGGCCGTCATCGTCGCTCCGTATCCTCACATGAAATCGACGATCGCGCTCACGGCGTGGACGCGCCTCGCAACCCTATCGGCTGTCGACAAGCAGAAGATCGTGTCGTTCATCGACACGTACCTCCACAACGAGGCCAACGCAAGCCAGTGACGTTAGAGATCGTGCGCGGTGCCGTCGGTGGATTCGAGATCCAAGCGCAGCAACCATAGCGCCGATAGCCGATTGGCGTGAAGCCAGTCCGTGGCCGCTCGTTCATCGCGCGCTTCGAATTCCACGAGCATCTTCTCGCCGATCTGACCGGCCACGACCCGTCGCGCCGGCGGCTCGGCGGCGAAGAGTTTTTCACACAAGGAGGCAAACGCCGGCTTCGGCAAACAGCCCAGCGCGTGCAGTGAGACATAGCGCGGCATGCAGATCTCCCTACGGTGCAAGGTGGCGGACGAGAATTTCGACGTCTACGAGGGACTTTCATGGAGCGAGCGCGCTCGCCATGGGGTCTTCGGCGTGGCGCTCGACTGCGCCGACACCATCGGGCGCAAGAACAGCTTCATCGACTCCGTGCATAAGATCGCGCTCGCGCGCGCCCTGCGAGGGTTGCGGCGGCGCTTCGACAGAGCGCTCGATTTCGGATGCGGGGGCGCGCGACTGATGCCGCTGCTCGCCTCGTTCGCGAAGGTGACCTACGGAGTCGATCGCACGCCCGACTGCATCGCGATGGCTCAAGCCGCCAACGTGGTGCCCGACGAGCGGCTCGTACTCTGGCGCGACGGCCCGCTGCCGTTCGAAGACGATTTCTTCGATCTCTTCCTCAGCGCGTACGTGCTCTTGCGCACCGCCGTCTTGGATGCTGCGTTCCCCGAGCTTGCGCGCGTCACGGCCGCCGGCGGGAACGGGATCCTCATCGAACAGCTCGACAACGGACGTGGGTTGACCGTGGAACGCTATCACGAGGTGTTCGATCGCACCGGTTTTCGGGTGATCGAAGCACATCCGATCCGGCGCTCGTCAGGCTCGCGCTGGCTGCGTTTCGCATCGTCGAAGCGGTGCCCGCCATCCCTCTGTAGAGTCGCCGCTCGCGGTGAGATCGCATCGGCGTCGCGCACGCGATTCCATGCAGGGACGAAGGGCTACTTCGATTGCCTCTTCGTGCTCGAGCGCTTGGCCTAAGCGCCGGCCTTCTTGATCGCCTGCAGCAATTCGGCAGCTGAGACCTCGCCGCTCGAGGCGTAGACGATGATCCCTTTGGCGTTCACGACGAAGATGGTTGGAAAGCCGTTCAACCCCCACGCGTTTGCCACGACGAGATTCGGGTCAAAGAACGTGGGCCACGTGATCCCGAAAGTCGATTCGAAGGAATCGACGTCGGCCTGGTTCTCCGGCACGAGGTTGTCTGGTGTCGAGTTCGCGGCGTAGGGCGATCCGGTGACCGAGACCATCGCGAGCTTCGACTCTGGCACCTGCGCCCGGACTGCTCGCAATACTTTGGTCATGCGCTGGCAGTGGGGACACCAGGTCGCGAAGATCTCCAAGAGATATGGCGTGCCAGCGAGTTGCGCGGAAGAAAACGTACCGATCTTGCCCGGCAGCTCGAAGGATGGCGCTTTTGTTCCGGCCTGCAATTGCGGAGGTAATTGGGGCGAGCCCGTTGCGACCGCTGCTCCGGGGACCGCTCGGTTCGCGTGCAGAACCGCGTACGCGATGATCGCACCGACTGCAATCAACGCGATCGCACCGGACACCCACGCCGCGGCGGAACGTCCGCCCGGCGGCTTCGTCTCGGTTTGGCCGCGCTGACCGCCGGGCTTCGGGCTCGGGCTCATGTCATTGTGCTCCTCGTGCGCTTGGTGCTTGGCGCCATCTTCATCGTCGCCGGGGCGCTCAAAATCGGCCATGCCGCCGATCTCGCCGCGGCAATCACAGCCTACAAGCTCGGTGTGCCTCCGCCCCTCGTTGCGGTCGCCGCGGTCGCGCTCCCGCCGTTTGAGATTCTGCTTGGGATTTATCTCGTAGCAGGACTGTGGTCGAAGGTGACGTCATCCGTCGCCGTTATGCTTTTGGCGCTATTCACCCTCGCCGTCGCCTCCGCGGTGGCGCGCGGACTTTCGGCGCCGTGCGGCTGCTTCGGACCGGGCGACAGCCAACCCGCGACGTGGTGGACGGTCGCCCGCGATGCGGTCATGCTCGCAGGCGCCGTCTACATCGCGTGGTGGTCGTTCCGGCGCCGTTAGTAGATCGGCGCGGTGACCTTGAAGTTGATCTGGCGGCCGGCCGAGTACTGCGTCGAGTTGAAGCCGTTGGCGACCTTGATCAGGTAGATGTGATTGAGCAGGTTCGTGCCGCTCACTTCCCACCCGATGCCGCCGCGGGTCGCCGGTTGGCCGTACGAGGCGCCGAGCTCCCAGTGGACGGGCAGTCGCCCGGGTCCGTTTTCGAACTGCACCGGGAAGCCGCTGCCGAAGAGCGCCTGCACCGAAGCGAACCTTCCCCTGGGCCCCATGTTGAAAGTGTATGCGGTGTTGATGGTGTTCGTCTGATCGTGGTCCTCAAGCGCCCACGAGTTTGCACCCTGGAGCTGATCGATCGGGAAGTTGAAAGTGCCGCCCGAAATGCCCTCCGCGATGCTATAGCTCGTGCCGTACGAGAAGTACCATGAGTTCCCGTTGAGGACGCGGCCGTTGAGCCGCAGCTCCATGCCCGCAGACTTGCCGCCCGCAGAATTGAACACGGTGAAAAGCGGCGTGCTGCCGATTTGGGTGGTATCGAGAACGTTGTTCACGTGGCGCGCCCAAAGCGTCAGGAAGCCGTTGACGAGAGGGGTGAACGTGTGGGCGACGCCGCCTTCGTAGATGGAATCTCGTTCGGGCTTGAGGTCGTAGACCGGGACCTCATTCGATGAACCCCCTCCGATGACGACGGCGTCGCGCCGCGTGTCTTCCAGCGCGGGCGCCGCGTACAACCGGCCGTAGTAGAAATGGACGACGTCATTCGGGTCGGCTTGGAAGTTCACGCCGATGCGAGGGCTGATCTGGTGGCCGCTCGTGAAGCCGGTGGAGTTATCCCAGCGCATGCCGGCATCGATCGTCACGTAGTCGGTTGGATTGTACTTATCTTCAGCGTAGATGCCGGTGTTCGAACCGCGCTGTGCGGCGTTATCCTCGAACGGCGGGGCGAGCTTACCTGTGTTCGGGTCGATGAAGAGGATGTTGAATTGGCTCGTCATGTTCTGCACGTCGATGTTCTCGCCGAACTTGACGTTGTGCGGGCCGATGGAGCGGAAGTACGCCGACGCCACCCCGAGGAAGTTCGAGTAGCGATCCTGCGTGGTCGAGGATTGCGAGGCGCCCGCCAGGTCGTTCGCGGGATCGGGCAGATACTGAAGCCTGTCGGAGCTCCACCACGGCGTCAACTCGAAATAGCCGTTGCCGTCTTTGCTCTGATGGTTGAACGTCAGGTTGGAAAAGCGTTGATACTCGTGCTGGTTGTCATCGGTTCCAGGGACCGACCAGGCGGGGTTGTTGGGATCGTTCTGGTTCGTGTCGATGGGGATTTGAAATGCCGCGTATTGCGCCGAGTAGTCAAAAGCGAGCGTATCGCGCGCAGTCGGTGAGAACAACAGTCGCATGAAGCCGTCGCTTTGATTCGAGTTGTCGTGGTCCGGGATCGACGTCGGTGAATCGAGTCCACGCCCGCTGCGAAACACGTTGAGATTGAGGAAGGCGCGGAAGTTGCCGCTGCCCGCGACTTGGTCGAGGGAAGCGCCGGCCGAGCTATAGGTGCCGCCGGTGAGCGCGAGCGTGCCGCCGTCGGGCCCCGTGAACTGATTGGCGGATTTGGTGAGCACGTCCACGACCGCACCTTGGCGCTGGCCGCCGAACTCCGCCGGCATGGCGCCGGTGAAGACTTCCAGGCGGTCGACATCGCGCGGGTCGAGCACTTCCGAGAAATACTGTCCGGCCGTTTGGGGCAAGGGCACGCCGTCGATCTCGTACGTCACCCCGTGAAACCCTCGAGCGACAGGCTCGTTGTACGAGAACGCCACAATGCCCGGAACGGTCTGGACCACGCGCTGCAGCGAATTGCCGTTGGGCAGCGCTGCGATCGTCTTCTCGGAGATGACGTTCACGCTGACCGGTTGGCCGCTCGCGGTCACGGCGGTACTCGTCGTCACGACGCGACCGATCGTCTTCACGGAAAGATGGAACGTGACGGTGGCGGCGCTCCCTGATAGCACGGTCACGACGCTCTCGACGGGCGCGAACGATGCTGCCTCGACGTGCACGGTGTACGTGTCGAAGGGGACTTGCGCAAAGCGAAAATGACCCAGGGTATCGGTGGATGTCGACTGGGGTGACTCGTCCGGCGCCGTCAGTTTGACCGACGCCGCGGCGACCGGGCGGTCGTTGTTGTCGACGACGTTGCCGCTGACCGTACCGTAGACGTCCGCGGATGCCGGTCGAATGAGTGCGGCCGCAAGGATACCAACAATAAGAATCGCGATTGAAAATCGCATAGATGCCTCCGTTGAAAGGGAAACGCGTGCGAGCGTTAGCGCTTAGGCGCAGGATACGGAGGCGTGAGGCGGAGGTCTGTTGGCGAGTCCGAGTGCGAGCAGCGATGGCCGGCGCGCGAACAGAGATGGAGCGCCGACGAGGCGGCGACCCGTGCTCGCCGTCGATGCTGGCGCGCAGGCATGTCGCAGGAATGCGACCACCGCTTCGACGAGCCCGCTGCCCCGCGATGAGGCGAAGCGAGCGAAACGACACAGCGCAAAGGTGACGAGCGCGGCGATCAGCAGATGCACGATGACGGCGCTTGCGTGTCCGGGCCCTGCGATGGCGCCAAGTGCGTTACCATGGAATCCGCTGAGCCGCTGCTCGCCGAGCTCGGTGACGAACAGCGCGACAAGCTGCACGGCCGCAAGACGTGGCGCGATGCGCGTGAAACCGCTCGCGGCGATCATGCGCAGCGCCGGGAGCACTGGGTCGCCGTCACGCTCGCCCCGCGTGACGTGCGCGAGCATGCGATACATGCACGCGGCGGCGAACAGCAAGAAGAGGACGACCGCCGTTTCCGTTGCGGAGCTTTGTGCGACGTGGCGGTAAGGAGCGGCGCTGTCGCCGAGAGCGTGCGCGCTTTCCAGGGCGAGCTCGACGGCATGGGCCGCGACCATCGCGGCGAGCGCGGCAGCGGTGATGAGCACCCAGGCGAAGCGATCTCGAAGCGCCATACTTCCCGGGTTTTCGGCACGCGGTGGGGCATCCATTTGCGGAGCTTCATTACTTTTTCAGAAAGGCGGCTTCCGGAGGGTGAACAAGGGGGACTTGCGCGCCCTCGGAACGCAACAGCTTATCGAGAATGACTATCGATAAGCGAGTGACGGGGCTCATGCGGCCTCGCCCGCTCGCCGCCGATACCTATGATACTGAGAATATGCTGAGACGTCGCCACCCAAACACCATGACCTTGCGGCGGATCCTGCCTGCTGCGCTCGTGTTCGGAGCGATCATCACCCACCTCGCTTCGGAATTTTTCGGCATGGGCGCGCGCGCAGACGGTGCGATCCTGTTCTCCTCGCGCCACGCATATCTCGCTCTCGCGGCAATTGGTTGCGCCGTCTTCATCGCGTTCGAGATTCGAACGTTGCTTGCTGGCGCAAGCGGGCGGCTCGATCTCAAACGACAGCTCTCAGACGAGGTCAGAGCACTTCCCCTTGACGGAGACTGGCGCTTTTACGGGTTGGTTGTGGGGTTGCAATTCGCTCTGGGTGTGGGCAGCGCAGTGGGCGAAGGCTGTTTGTTCTGCGGCCACGATGTCGTGTTCGGGGTCGTGGGGGCTCTGCTGGTCGCAGCGCTGCTCGCCCTCGCCGGCCGGCTCATCACCGCACGGCTACCGCGCCTTGCGGCAGCGCTCGCGCCGAGGTTTGCCCCTCGTCCCGAGGGAGAACCGAAGTTACGCTCGCAGCAGCAGAGCGAACGGTCGCCCAATCCTGTCTTCTGGTCGCTCCAACTCGCGAATCGCCCGCCTCCGCTCCTGTCCTAATCACGTTCGCCTTTGCTCTTGATGACCGGCGCTCGCGCTGCCGGCCGTTCTCCGCGCGACTATGCGTCCGCGGTTTGATGACGTGGGAGGATTGCACAATGGAGAGGATTTTTTTTCAACGGTGTATCGCAGCGGTGACGATCTGGGGCATGCTGGCACTTGCGAGCGTTGCGGTCGCCCGAGCGGCGAGCGGTGGAGCTTTCCTAACCGGCGAGGTGACGGCCGACGGAAATCCCGCTGCCGACGCGGCGGTGAGCGCGAGCGGAAACAACTCGGTCACCAAGACCTCGACGGACGCCCGAGGGGTCTTCACGTTCCCTGCCCTTCCCCTTGGCACGTACGTGGTGACGGCAACCGCGCGAGGCGAAGTGGCCCAAGTTCGCGTGGATCTGGGCAATGGCGGTGCGAACGTCGTTCTCGCCCTCGCGCCCATCGCGCAGCTCGGGCGCGTGAGCGTTGTCTCTTCGCAACCAAGTCGCGGCAGCGGTTCGGATACCGTCCTCAACAGGACCGTTCTTTCGCGCTTGCCCTATAACGGCAGTTTCGCCGGCGCGCTCATCCAGCTGCCGGGCGCGGCCCGGGGAGCGAATGGGGTAGTCCACATCAACGGCGACCACGGCGTGATCAACTACGTACTCGATGGCGTCCCCATCCCCCAGGCGCTCAACCGGGAGATCGGCGGCGAGATCGATCCCAATGACGTGTCCTTCGTCGACGTCATCGAGGGCGCGTACCCGGCTCAATACGGCCTGAAGTTCGGCTCGGTGCTCAACATCTCGACCCGCAGCCAAAGCGGGCCCGCGGCCTTTGATGGCGAGATGCACTACGGCTCTTACTCCGACCTCGACGGCACGTTTGGTTACCATTCGCCGCTCCAAGGCGGCGGGGGACTGTCCACTGCGATCCATCTCGATCAGTCGACGCGAGGTCTCGATCCCCCGGATTTCGATTCTCCGCACAACAACGCGAGCGATGGGAACGAGTTCGTCCGCCTCACCCTCCCTCGCGGCAGCAACGGTTTCACCGATATCACCGTCATCAACAGCTTTCAGACGTTCCAGATTCCTAACGACGTCGCGCATGGCGAGCCGGCGACGACCGATGACGCCGAAAAGCAATCGGATACGTTCGTCGCCGTGCAGCTCCGGCGTGCGCTCGGAAACACGGGAACGCTGAGCTTTGGGCCGGCCCTCAAGATATCTCGGATCCGAGATTTCGGCGATCCGGTCAACGATTGGACCTACGGTGAAGCGATAAACCTCACGCCGCCGCCGTTCGGCAACGGTGGTAGCGCGAGCGATTGCGCCACCGCGGTCATGACCGGAAATTTTTCCCCGACGACGTGCGGGTTCTCGCTGTTCGATGACAAGACGGCGCTCGACTACATCTTCCAAGGCGACTACGCGAGACAGTACCGCAAGCACGAGCTGCGGGTCGGCGTTTCCTACGACCTCACGCGAGTGATCAAAAACTATCAGGTGACGCTGCAACCAAACAACTTTCTGTCGCCGCTCTTCACGCCGGGATCTCCCGCGGCGCCGTTCACGGTCACGGACGACAACCCCAACGTCGGCAATACGTATGGCAGTTACGTTCAAGACAGCTGGGTGATGGGGAATTACGAGCTCGACGGTGGTCTGCGCTACGATCTTTTCACGATCAGATCGACCGATTTCGCGCGGGCCTTCGGCGCGTTGAGTCCGCGCCTCAAACTCACACGGAATTTCGGCCAACGCACGAGTGTGTACGCGTACCTTGGGCGGTTCTTCGAGCCATTCTCACTCGAAAACGTCGATCCGCATGCAGCCCAACTGCTCAACTTGCCCCTCCAGCCGACACCCGCACAGTTCGACCTCAAACCTGAACGCGACACGCAGCTGGAAATCGGAGGCCACCTACCCGTGGGCAGCGGCACGCTTGGGTTTCGGGTCTGGCAGAAGAACGCTAACGACCTCATCGACGACACCCAAGTCGGCGTGACCTTGCTCCACCAAGACATCAATTACGCTCTGGGGCGGCTCTCGCAAGAAGCGCTGAGCTATCAGGTGCCGCTCTCGCGCAACGGCCGAGCCTACCTCAATGCGGCGCACACGCTCTCGCTCAACGCGGGTTGCGAAACGCAACTCTTGGCGCCATGCTTCGGCTCTGCGACCGGCTTCACGCCGGCCGACCACGACCAGACCTGGAGCATCACCGCAGGCGTGCTCGAAAATGACCCGCGTAATGGTTGGTTCGCGGCCGACGCAGAATATGGCAGCGGTCTTTCTTCAGCGATCTGCCCGCCTGGCACTCCGGGCTACTGCAAGATGACCCCGCACACGATCTTCTCCGTGGAGAAGGGCGTGAGCCTAGGTTCGTCGACCGCATTGACGCTTCGGATTCAAAACCTGTTCAACGATCGCTACTACGTGACGATCCTCAACGCGCAAGGCACGCACGTCGCGCCACCACGGCTCTTCGACGTCGGTTTGAAGTTCGGGCAATGACCGTTCCTTATTTCGCGGCAACGACACCGATGATCGTGTAGTTCCCGTCAAAAGGTATCGCCTTGCTCACGTCGACCGTCGACCCGTTCTTCGTATAGAAGAGGTGATGCCCGTCGGCTGTGACCGTTTCGCTTGTCTGGTCCGGCAAGTGCCGCTTGTACCACGCCGCAACGACTGGGACGGAGTCCGTTGTTTTGATCGCATACGACCCGCCATTCGCGCCTGGTTTGTTCTGAATATCGATGTCCAAGATATGACTCGTATACGCTGGGACGTGATGGAACCCGGCAAGCACGCTCGGGTTCGTGGTTGCGGCAATCGCGGGCGAGGCGATGAGGAAAGCCGCAACAAGCAGCTGGGAGAAAAGTGACTTCGCGTTCATCATTGCTCCTTTAACGACAGGTCTAAGGTCGGTTCGTCTGTCGAGCCAGGGAAAAAACCCGGCAGAGATAGTCTACGACCCGGGCGTGCCGCCCGCGTGCACTAGGCCCGAATCCGCGAGCCAAGAACAATCGCCTTGAAGAACGAACACGTGGCGATGGCTGTAACATCGCCGCTCACCCCGCGGTATGTTCAGGGGGAGCGCGTCGCACTGTTTCTGCCCTGCTACTGCGACGCGCTCTTCCCGCAGGTGGGCATCGCGACCGTCAAGCTCTTCGCGCGTTTGGGTGTTCCGCTGGACTACCCGATGGAGCAGACGTGCTGCGGGCAACCAGCGTACAATGCCGGCCAGTGGGCCGAAGCGGCGACGCTCGCGCGGCGCTTCGCGCACGTCTTCGAGGCCTACCCCTGGATCGTCGTGCCGTCGGGTTCGTGCGGGGCCATGGCACGGGTCTTTTACGGCTCGCTTGAAGGCGAGCGCGATGCGGCAGAGGTCGGCACGCGGGTGTACGATCTGGCCACGTTTTTGGTAGCCGTGTTGAGACAGGCCGATGTCGGCGCGTGCTTTCAAGCCAAGGTGACGTACCACGATGGCTGCCACGGACGGCGTGAGCTTCATGCAACCGGCGCAGCGCTCGCGCTCTTGCAGGCGGTCAAAGACCTCGAATATGTGGAGCTGCCGCAGATCGAGGAGTGTTGCGGCTTCGGCGGCCTGTTCTCCGTGAAGTACGCGGAGCTCTCCGTCTCCATGGGCGAGGCCAAGCGGCAAGCGATCCTCGCGTCGCAGGCGGATGTCGTCGCATCCGGGGATGCCAGCTGTCTCATGCACGTCGAAGGCATCGTCCGGAAGCGCGAGCCGAAAACCAGGCTGCGCTTCATGCACCTGGCAGAGATCCTCGCAAGCGATGGCTGAGGGTATCGACCGGCGAGCCGTGGCGCGAGCCTTCGCGCACCCGCACGCCTCTGCGGCGCTGCTCACGACGATGCAACGGAGCGCGCAAGCTTCGGAAGCCGCGCGGCGCGATGTGCCGTGGCAAGAGCTTCGTTCCGCGGCGCGCGACATCAAACGATACTCGCTCGCGAACCTCGATCGGCTGCTCGAACGATTCGAGGGCGAGTTCGCAAAACGCGGCGGGACCGTGCTGTGGGCCTCGAGCGTGGACGAAGCGATCGATCACGTCCTGAAGATCTGCAGACGGCACCGCGCGACCGCGGTCGTCAAAGGGAAGTCCATGCTGTCTGAAGAGCTCGGCCTCAACGAGCACCTCGGCGCGCATGGCATCGACGCGATCGAGACCGACTTGGGCGAGTACATCGTCCAGCTGGCCGGCCAAAAGCCCTCGCACATCGTCGGACCGGCGCTGCACCTCTCGCGGGCCGACGTCGGCGAGCTGTTCGCGCGCAAACTCGGCATCCCGTTCAGCGACGATCCGTACGTCTTGATGACCGCGGCGCGCGAGCGGTTGCGCCGCCGTTACCTCGAAGCGGGCGTGGGCATAACCGGCGTCAACTTCGCCGTCGCCGAGAGCGGCACGATCGTCGTCGTCGAGAACGAAGGCAATGGCGGGTTAAGCGCCGCGACTCCTCCCGTGCACGTGGCCCTCATGGGCATCGAGAAGGTCATCCCGCGACTGTCCGATCTCCCGCTCTTCCTGCGTCTGCTCGCGCGGGCGGCGACGGGCCAAAAACTCACGAGCTACACGCACTGCTTCATGGGCGCCGAGCCAGGGAAATCGATGTACTGCATCCTGGTGGACGCCAAGCGGACGGAGCTCTTGGCAGACCCGCGCACGCGCAGTTCGTTATCGTGCATCCGCTGCGGGGCATGTCTGAACGTGTGCCCGGTTTATCGGCGCGCCGGAGGGTGGGCATATGGCGGAGCGTACAGCGGTCCGATCGGCGCGGTCATCGCGCCGACGCTCGAGGGGAAGAGCGAAGCCGGCGAGTTGCCGTTCGTCTCGACGTTATGCGGCGCGTGCCAAGAGACGTGTCCGGTCGGCATCGATCTTGCACATCAGCTCGTTTATCTGCGCAACGTCATGTCACGTTCGGCGCGCAAGCCGTCCACCGATTCGCGTCTCATCGCATTTTGGAATAAGACGATGCAAGATCTGCGATCGTACCGTCGGGGCACCCGCGTCGTGCGCCACGCCGCCAGGCTCGGACAAGCCCTGGGATGGAATCCCGGTCCGCTGGCCGTCTGGGCCAAGAACCGGACCTTGCCCCGATTCGCCGCGCAAAGCTTCAAGGAGTGGTGGGAGCGCCGCAGTGGCCGCTGACGCTCGCGAGCGGATCCTCGATGCGATCCGTGCAGCATTGGGGCCCGGCGCCCGTCCGAGCGAGCCGCATCCACTTGCCTTTGAGAGCGCGCCGGCATCTGCACCCGAGCGTTTGGAGAGCTTTCGAGCCGAACTGCAGCTGCTCGGAGGCGAGGCGAGCGTGGTCTCGGATACCTCCGCGTGCGCGCGCTGGATCGAAACGTATTTGCGGGGAATCGGAGTGCGCAGCGTCGCGGTGCAATCGTCGCCGCTCGCGCTGGAAGTTGCGAACGTCCTTCATGGACTTCAGATAGAGCCGGCGGCCGGTCGCACCGCAGACGAACTCGAGCGCATCGACTGCGGTCTGCTCGAAGCGCAGGCGCTCTTGGCAGATACGGGCTCCGTCGTGCTCGTCTTGTCGACGTATGCGGACCGGCTGCTGCCGTACCTTCCGCGCACGTGCGTAGTCGTCGCCTCGGTCGCGCGACTGCACGGCACGCTTTGTGCTGAGGCGCTCGGAGCCATCGATGGAGCGGCCGCCGTTCAACAGGGTGGAGAGGCGGTGATCGTCACCGGTCCGAGCCGCACCGCCGACATCGAGAAAACGCTCGTGTTTGGAGCGCATGGCCCCGCGAACCTCGCGGTGGTCATACTAATGTAGACGGCGCAAATCTATTTGCGCCGGTTGCGAATAAATTCGCAACCTCTACATCAACGTCGCCTAATGTAGCGGGCGCAAATTTATTTGCGCCGATCTCGCTACGTCCCCGCGCGCTCCTTTTCCAAGAGCGCCCGCTTCCTCGCCGGACCCCAGCGGTAGCCGCCCGCTCCGCCGGCGCGCGGTACCGCACGATGACAGGGGATCAATAGCGCGACCTTGTTCGAAGCGCAGGCGCGCGCGACGGCGCGTGCTGCGGTCGGCCTGCCGAGTGATGCTGCGATCTCACCGTACGTCCGGGTCTGACCGTACGGGATGTCGGTGAGCGCCTTCCACACCGAGCGCGTGAACGCGGTAGCCGCCACGTCCAGTGCGAAATGATTCAGCGGCTCGCCGCGCTCCAGATGCGCGACGATGCTTTTCACGATCGGGCGCAGCGAGCTATCGCGGCGCTCCACGAGCGCCGCGCTGAATTCGTGACGCAAACCGCGCTCGAGCGCCCTCTCCGCATCGCCGAGATTGACGGCGCAGATCCCTCGGTCGCTGGCCGCGACGAGCAGCTTGCCGAGGCGGCAGTCAACGATGGTGAATCCGATCGTGGTACCGCGGCCGGCGCGACGATAATCGTCCGGCTTCATCCCCAAGAGCGCATCGCCCCGTTCGTAGAGCCGGCTGCTCGAGCCGTAGCCCGCGGCGTAGAGTGCATCCGTGACCGTTTTTTCGCTGCGCAGCCGTGCTTTCAAACGCTGCGCGCGACTGAGGTCGGCGTAGTGCTTGGGCGTCATCCCGACGACCGCTTTGAACGCTCGCACGATGTGCGGCGGGCTGAATCCAAAACGTGCCGCCATCTCGCCAAGCCCCGGCGTCCTATCCTCGAACGAGTCGATGTACCGGCACAGACGCTCCGCCAAGTCGCGGCTAACCCCGGGTGCGACATCGGGTTGACAACGGCGGCACGCGCGAAACCCTGCGTCGCGCGCTTCCCCGGCATTGGCGAAAAACGCGATGCGCTCGGGTTTGGGCCGCCGCGACGCGCACGAAGGGCGGCAGAAGATGCCCGTGGATCTCACCGCGTACACAAAGGCGCCGTCAAAACGGCGGTCGCGGCTGAACACCGCAGCGAGGCGTGGGTCGATTGCTATTGCTTCCATAGAGCCATTATGCGGCATGGCTAGTCAGGGGTCTATCCGAATCTCGTCATCAAAACCTCTCATGGACTACGACGTTATCATCTTGGGCCTTGGAGGCATGGGCAGCGCCGCGGCGGCACATCTCGCCGCGGGAAAAAAGCGCGTGCTGGGGCTCGAGCAGTTCACGCCCGTGCACGACCGTGGTTCGTCTCACGGGCAGACGCGCATCATCCGCAAAGCCTATTGGGAGGACCCGTCGTACGTGCCGCTCCTGCTGCGTGCGTACGACCTCTGGGACGACCTGGAGCGGCGCAGCGGTCGCGAGCTCTACCTCCGCACCGGGGGACTCATGGTCGGAGCGCCGTCGAGCGCACTCATCACCGGTTCGCGCCGCAGCGCGCTCGAACACGGTTTGGCGCACGAGATGCTCGACGCGCGGGAGATCAGGGCACGATATCCCGCCGCGCGCCCGCACCCGGATGAGATCGCGCTCTTCGAAGAACCGGCGGGCATCTTGTTCCCCGAGGCGTGCGTCCGAGCGCACCTCGATTGGGCCGCAAGCGCCGGCGCAACCCTTCAATTCGAAAGCAAGGTTGACGGATGGGAAGCATCGGACGGCGGTGTCGCGGTGACGACCGCCTCGGGCGAACGCGTTCGCGCGAGCGAGCTTGTGATCTGCGCCGGGGCTTGGCTCGCGCAGGCTGCAAGCGACCTGCACCTTCCGCTGCGGGTCGAGCGCAACATCGCGCATTGGTTCGCGCCGGCTGCACATCCAGAACTTTTCTCGGCAGAGCGATTGCCGATCTACATCCTCGAGCGCGATCCGCAAGCCGTGCTCTATGGTTTTCCCGATCTCGGCCACGGCATGAAGGCTGCCTTCCATCATTCGCATGTCTACGTCTCGCCTGACGCGATCGATCGAACGGTAGGGGAGGTTGAAGTGCAACGCGTGCGCGATGCGCTGGCCGACTGGCTGCCGGACGGTAACGGCCGGCATCTCGAATCGTCGGTCTGCATGTACACGCTCACGCCAGACGAGCACTTCCTCATCGGTCGCCACCCGGCGCACGCAAACGTCTTCATCGCCGGCGGTTTTTCCGGCCATGGCTTCAAGTTCTGCAGCGTGGTCGGCGAAGCGCTCGCCGAGCTCGTGACGGATGGAGCGACTCGCCACCCATTAGATTTGTTCAACCTGGCGCGCGTCTAAAGACGCGCCGCCTCCAAAAAAAGAAAACGGACCCAGATGATCTGAGTCCGCCTTGTCGCCGATCCGCTTTTTTTAGGCGCGGATCTTTTGGAAGCAGTCGCGGCAATACACCGGCTTGTCGCCGCGCGGTTGGAACGGCACTTCTGCCGGTCCGCCGCAGCTGCTGCACGTCGTGTTGAACATCTGACGGGCCGCAAAGCTGCGACGTTCACCGCCGCCGCCGCCACCCTGCGCGCGGCTAGCCTTGCGGGCCTGCCGGCAATCCGGGCAACGGTTGGGCTTGTTCTGAAAGCCCTTCTGCGCGTAGAACTCCTGCTCGCCGGCCGTGAATGTAAATTCAGATCCGCAATCGACGCAGGTCAGTAGTTGGTCGCTATACACTGTGGGTTGACTCCTCTTCGCATGGTAGTTACGGTTTTCGGCCTCTGGGGTGCTTACGTTCGCGGAGAGGAGATTGAAAGGGATCCAATTTCGACGTCCGGGCAAGTCTTTTCCGCCAAGTCCAAAACCACCAGACATCATACCATTTGTGAGACCGCTCTGCAAGGCCGCGGCGTGCGCAAAAGCGCTTAAAAAGGCGGCCTAATAGCGCGTCAGGGTAGGGTCGACACGGTCCGTCCATGCCCGCAATCCGCCCTCCAGGTTGAGCACGGACGGGTACCCCGCGTCGCGCAGCAACTGCGCCGCCCGCGCGCTCCGATTCCCGGTCAGGCAGTACGCGACGATCTCGCGATCCTTCGGAAGTTCGCTCAAACGCTGCGCGAGCTCGCCAAGCGGAATCTCAAAGCTGTTCTGCAGTTTTGCGATCTCACGTTCTGCAGGCTCGCGCACGTCGAGCAGCGCGACGCGATCGCCGCGCGACAGACGTTCGTTCAAACTCTCGACGTCGATCGATCCCATGCCGCCGTTGCGCGCGGGAACGTCGCAGCTCGCCGCCTCGTCTTTCAATTCGAGGAGATTCGCATGCGGTCCGCAGGCCGGGCATTTTTCGTCTTTCAGCAGCTTGAGCGTCCGGAAGCGCATCTCGAGCGCATCGAAGACGAGCAGCCGCCCGATAAGCGGTTCGCCGATCCCGGCGATCAACTTGATCGTTTCGGTGGCTTGGATCAACCCGATGATGCCCGGCAAGACGCCGAGCACGCCGCCTTCCGCGCATGAAGGGATCTCTCCGGGCGGGGGCGCCGTCGGGAAGATGCAGCGATAGCACGGACCGCGTCGCGCGTCGAAGACCGAGGCCTGGCCTTCGAATCGATAGACCGAACCGTAGACGTTCGGCACCCCCGCGAGCACGCACGCGTCGCTGACGCAAAATCGGGTCGAGAAGTTGTCGCTGCCGTCCACGACGACATCGTAGGCTCGCACGAGTTCGAGTCCATTGGCTGCGCCGAAACGCGTGCGGTGCAGGACGACCTCGACGCTTGGGTTGAGCTCTCGGATGCGGCGCGCGGCGCTCTCCGTCTTCGCCCCACCGACCGCGCGCGTGTCGTGGATGACTTGGCGCTGCAGATTGGTCTCGTCGACGACGTCATCGTCGACGATGCCGAGCGTACCGACGCCGGCCGCTGCTAGATACAGACCCAGCGGCGATCCCAAACCGCCGGCGCCGATGAGCAGCACCCGGGCATTTTTGAGCTTGCGCTGGCCAGCGAGGCCGACTTCAGGCAAGATGAGATGACGGCTGTAGCGCTGCAGTTCCTCGCGCGTGAGGTCCTGGCGGTCTGCGTGTACGGACATGTGCTCCTAGATCTCGGTAGGCGGCGGATTCTCGGCGCCTTCCGACGGCGGCGCGTCAGGAAGATTGACGGAATGCTTGCGCCGGCGCAGGTCGGCAAGGCCCGGCTTCGACATCTCCATGCCCGCCAAATCGATGGGCATCTCTTTGTCGTAGACCCGTCCGATGTGGCGCAAATCGAGTGTCGGCGGGCGGTCGTCTTTCTCCATCTTCAATAGGATACAAAGCTCCTTCGGCGCAAACCTCCGTCTCGTCATCCCTCTTTCCGCGACGTTCTCTAGGAGGGCGCATGAATAGGTATTTGGCGGAGTTCATCGGCACGTTATTGCTCGTCTTCGTCGGCGTGGGCACGGCGGTGTTTGCGGGGAAATCGGTCGGCGCGCTCGGGATCTCCATCGCCTTTGGTCTCGTGCTCCTCGCGCTGGTCTATGCGATCGGACCGATCTCCGGCTGTCACATCAATCCAGCGGTCACCCTCGGCGCCGCGCTCGCGGGTCGCATGAGGGGATCGGATGTCGTGCCCTACTGGATCGCACAATTCATCGGAGGGATGTGCGGGTTTGGATTCCTGGCCCTGATTTTGATGGGCGCGCCTGCGGCGACGTCGGGCGTCACGAGTCTGGGCGGCACCGACTTCTTGCACGCCACGGCGGCAGCGGTCTCGAACGGCTACGGCGATCATTCACCGAATGGGTACGGACTGACCGCCGCATTCGTGGCCGAAGCCATGCTCACGTTCGTGCTCGTGTTCACGGTGTTGGGGGCGACTGCCGTCGCGGCGCCGAGCGGTTTTGCGGGCATCCCCATCGGCATGGCCTTGCTCGTCACGAACCTCGTCGGCATCCCGATCACAAACGCGTCGATCAATCCGGCGCGCAGCCTGGGTCCTGCGATCTACGCGGGTGGATGGGCGCTGGGCCAGCTGTGGCTCTTCATCCTGGCCCCGCTCGTCGGCGGTGTCATCGCCGCGCTCGTCTACAGGCTGCTCGAAAATCGTCCCTCAACGGTTCCGTGACACCTGCTCCCAGATCATCTCGTTGCTCGGGCTGAAACCGAGCGACGCGTACATGGGGCGCGCCTGGTCGGCGGCGTGCAGGCGAACGCGCCGGCAGCCAAGCGCCTGCAACCAGTCGAGGGTCGCCGCGGTCACGGCTCTGCCAGCTCCGCGGTGACGATATGCCGGCAGCACGTAGACGCCCGCGATGTATCCGGTCCGCGTCTTCAAACAAATAGCCGGGTAGTTCTCGAGCAAAAAGCCGACCGCGCTGCCGATGACGCGCCCCCCGTCGCGTGCGAAGAACCAGCGCAGCTCCCCCGCTTCGTGTCTGCGGAGGAAATACGCGATCGAGCGCGCCTTCCAGTCGGCCGCGAGGTCATGGCCCGGCATGCCGACCTCGCGCCGCATGGCGAGCCAGAAATCGGCGGCGACGTCGAATTCGTCTGGGGTTCCCGTGCTGATCTCGATCGACGCGGAAGCCATGCGCCCTCCGTCGCAGTGCCCTGCCAGGGTAGGTCCACGCGAACCGGCGAACCTACACGACTCATTCTTTCACTTCCCACGTGAGTCTTTGGAGAGAACATGGCGACGCTTATCGAGCAGCGGCCCTTTTCAAACGAACCTATCCGCACGTTTGCATCTGCGCCCGAGCGCGAAGCCCTCGCTGCAGCGATCGCGCGCGTGCGCGCCGAACAGCGGGACTACGACCTCATCATCGGTGGTCGCCGCGTGCGCGCCGAGCGCCAGTTCCCCTCCATCAATCCCGCGCATCCGGGTGAGATCGTCGGCCGCGTCGCGTCGGCGAGCGTCGAGCAGGCTCGCGCCGCCATTGGTGCCGCGCAGGACGCCTTCGCTGCTTGGTCGCGGGTCTCGGCGCAGCAACGCGCGCAGTTGCTCTTCGCCGCAGCGCAAGCGGTGCGGGAGCGCCGCGACGAGTTCGACGCGCTGCTCGTGCTCGAAGTGGGGAAGAGCTGGCCCGAAGCGGACGGCGACATCGCCGAAGGCATCGACTTCTTGGAGTACTATGCAAGAGAGATGCTGCGTTTCGCCGAGCGGCGTCCGCTCGTCCCCATCGCGGGCGAAGAGAACGAGCTGCACTACATCCCGATCGGCGTCGGTGTGATCATCCCGCCCTGGAACTTCGCGTTTGCGATCATGGCGGGCATGACGTCGGCCGCGATCGTCGCCGGCAACACCGTCGTGCTCAAACCCTCGAGCGACTCGCCCGTGATCGCGGCGCGGTTCGTCGAACTGCTCGAATCGTGCGGCATGCCCCCGGGCGTCGTCAACCTCGTAACGGGTTCGGGCGGCGCCATCGGCGACGCGCTCGTGAGCGATCCGCGCGTGCACTTCATATCGTTCACCGGTAGCAAAGAAGTCGGTTTGCGCATCAACCGTTTGGCGGCGGACGTGCACGAAGGGCAGCATTGGATCAAACGCGTGGTGGCCGAAATGGGTGGCAAGGACGGCATCGTCGTGGCTGCGGATGCGGACGTGGCCGCCGCGGTCGAGGGCGTCGCGTCAGCGGCGTTCGGATTCAGCGGCCAGAAGTGCTCGGCGTGCTCGCGCGCCATCGTCGAGGCGCCCGTCTACGATGACTTCGTCGCGCGGCTCGCGGCGCGGGTGGAGCAGATCAACGTCGGCGATCCGGCCGATCACGAGACTTTCATGGGGCCGGTCATCAACGAACGCTCCCGCGACAAGATCGAAAGCTACATCAAGATCGGCAACGGCGAGGGAACTCTGCTCACCGGCGGCGAGCGAGCGGGCGATGAAGGCTATTTTCTCGAACCGACCGTCTTCACGGACATCTCACCCACCGCGCGCATTGCGCAAGAAGAGATCTTCGGGCCGGTGCTCGCGGTCATCAGAGCCAAAGATTACGACGATGCCCTGGCGATCGCCAACAACACGGAGTTCGGCCTGACCGGCAGCGTCTACTCGCGCGATCGAAAAAAACTGGAGCGCGCGCGCGCCGAGTTCCACGTCGGCAATCTCTACTTCAACCGGAAGTGCACCGGCGCCATGGTCGGCGTCCATCCTTTCGGCGGATTCAATATGTCCGGCACTGATTCCAAAGCCGGCGGTCCTGACTACTTGTTGCTGTACTTGCTCGCAAAAACCGTGAGCGAGAAGGTCTCGTAAGCAAACGAAAGAGCGGCCGGCATCGCACCGGCCGCTCGCTCGTCCCCCAATAAATCCTTCTTCTTTAGTGTTCCCTGAACCAGACTTGCAGGCCGTTGCACACCCCGAAGGTGATGATTTCCTGCTCGAGATCCCTTAGCCACTGCCGCGAGGGCAGGGAGCGGCGTTCCCACGAAACGGTCACGCCGCTGAGAAACGGCGTGATCCTATAGATGACGTTGGAATTGGCCATGTCCGTCGCGGCTCCGATGAGCTGGCTCACAGCTGCGGCGAGCTCGCGCGAACGGACCATGGGATCGAAGACGGGAACGGCGATGACGCCCGATCCGTCAACGCGCGGCGGCGGTTGTGTGGTCCGCTCTTCTTTTCGTTTCTTCAGACTCGGCATCGCAGGTCCCCTTCACGCGTCATATGTCCGAGATTCCCACATCATATATGATTTGCGGGATTTTGGCGCGGACGCGAGTCACTCTTCAGGCCATTTTTAAGCTGAGGCGGTAGAGTCGGTGGCGGGACCCCTTGATGAACCGCTTGATCGCCCGCGAACTCATGGACGACGCCACCGCCTCGCCGGCGGTGTGGCGCAGCACGTTTCGGGACTTGGCGCGGGTCAATCGCTATCTGGGAGGCTGGCAAGCGCTGCGGGCGGAGGTCGACTGCATGCCCAGCATGCCTCGGCGCATTCTCGACGTCGGAGCCGGGGGAGCGGATCTCTCGGTCCGGCTGCTCGATCACCTCGCCGCCAGGGGCGTGCGCGCCATATGCGTCGGGCTCGATCACTCGCCGCCTGCGCTCGAGGCGGCAGCTGCGGCGCACGCCGATCGCAAGGAGCTCGAACTCGTTTTGGGAGATGCGCGAAGCCTCGCATTCGCCGACGGAAGCTTCGACCTCGCTATGATGAACCTCGCCCTCCACCATCTAGACGGCGACGACGCGGTCGTGGCGCTGCGAGAGTTGGCTCGCGTGGGCAGATACGTGATCGTGAACGACCTCAGACGAAGCGTGTTGGCCTGGGCGCTCGCGCGCATGACGTTTCCCGTGCTCACCCGCAACCCGTTCGTGCGCCACGATGGGCCGATCTCGGTAAGGCGCGCGTACACGCCGCGCGAGATGCGCGCTCTTGCACGCGCCGCAGGCTGGCGCTCGGCGCTTGTTCGCACGCACGCCTGGTTTCGCGCGACGCTCGTGGGCGGATACGCCTGATGTACGATGTCGTGGTCGTCGGTGCGGGTCCGGCCGGTTCTTCGCTCGCCTTGCGGTTAGCTCGCGTGGGTTACGACGTCGCTCTGCTCGATCGCTCGCGCTTTCCGCGAAGCAAGGCCTGTGGCGACTACCTCTGCGCGGGAGGCGTACGCGCCCTCCAAGAGCTCGGCGTGAGCGAGCGCGTGCTGGCCGGGGCCCATCCGATCCACAGCGTGGCGTTGCATGGTTTCGGCGAGCAGATACGCTTTGCGCTGCCGGGCGACGGGGCGTTGTCACACCCGCGCGATCTGCTCGATGCGCGCCTCGTGGAAGCCGCACTGGATGCGGGCGCGCAGCTGCTGCACGGCTCGTTCATGCAAGCGCACGCCGAGCACCGGCACGTGCTCGTGCGGGTTCGGCGCGGCGACGGCGGTGAGTCGGTGCTCGCGACACGCGTGCTCGTCGGCGCAGACGGCTCTAGGTCCGTCGTGGCAGTGCGCTGCGGACTTGCCCGCCAGGGCCGCAACAACGGGCGGTGGGCGGTGGGAGGCGAACTGCGCGAGAACACCTCTAGCAACGAACTCGAGATGTACGTCGCAGATGAAGGCTACTATGCGCGCAATCCGCTCGGCCCAACGTCGGTCAACAGCATGCTCGTATTGCCGAAACCCGCGCGCGTCGAAGATGCAGACGCAGCCGTGGCGGCGATCACGGATGGCGCCCGAAGATTCGCGCGGGAGAAGATGAGCAAGCGAGTCGCGATCGGTCCTTTGGCGTACCGCGCCGACACGGTGATGCGCGGTCGTGTCTTGCTCACCGGGGACGCGGCGCAGTTCCTCGATCCCTTCATCGGGCAGGGTGTGACCACGGCGCTGCGGCTCAGCGATCCCGCGGCACGAGCGGTGCACGACCTGCTGGCAGGTCGCGAAGCCGAACGCGTGGGTCGCGAATATCGCTCGGCGTGGCGCGCCATCGTCGCGCCACGCCGAGCGCTTGGGGCTCTCGTGCGAACGATGGTGCGGGTCGGCTGGGTCCGCCGCCGCTCGCTGCGTAACTTGCGTCGCGATCCGGCGCTCGCGCAAGCCATGCTCTCCGCCGTGAGCGATCTCGTGCCGGCTCGCAAGGCCCTCACCTCCGCGAATCTGTTGAGGTTGCTCGTCGCATGATGCTCCGCCAATCCATCGATATCCGGGCGCCGGCGACGGTCATCTACGACGTGGCGCACGACGTCAGCCGCTGGGCGAGCCTGCTCCCCCACTATCGCTACGTCCGCGTGTTGGAACGCAACGGCGACGATGACTGCGTCTGCGTCATGGCGGCGCGGCGGAATTTCGTGCCCGTGCGCTGGACGGCGGCCGTGCATCTGCTGCCGCAGATCCCGCGTATCGAGTTCACGCATATCGGAGGTCCGACGACGGGCATGCGGGTCGCCTGGATCTTCGACCCGATCAGGCAGGGCACGCGCCTCACCATCTGTCACGACATGGCGCTTTTGCGCCGTCCGCTCGTGCGCACGGCTTTGGGTTCACAGATCGCCGCGCGGGTCTTCATCGAACCCATCGCGAGCCGCACGCTCGCCTGCATCAAGGCCCTTGCGGAGGAGCGACATGGCTGAACGCGTTTTCATCACGGGCATCGGTGCGGTGACGCCGCTTGGGATCGGGCGAGTGCAGCTGTGGGCAGGTGCGCTGTCAGGGAAGCGTGCGGTGCAGCAGCTCGATCGCTTCGATCCGTCAGCTTTTCGCTCGAAGGTCGCGGGCCAAGTGAATGATTTCGATCCCAAGAGCTTGCTCGACCGTAAGGAGATCCAAAGGACCGATCGCTTCAGCCAATTCGCCATCGCGGCGGCGCAGCTGGCTTTTGATGACGCCGGCTTCACACCGCACAACGGCGATCCGGAGTTCGGCATCTGGATCGGCACCGCGCTCGGCGGCGTGGTCTATGCCGAGCGCCAGTATGAGGCGTACCAGCGCCAAGGCATCCGCGCGGTCCATCCGATGCTGGCGCTTTCGGTCTTTGGCGCGGCCTCGTGCTGCAACGTCGCCATCCACTTCGGGTTGCACGGGCCGTCGATCGCAAATTCTAACTCGTGCGCGGCGGGGGCGGTCGCGATCGGCGATGCGTTTCGAGCCGTGCGCGACGGCGTCTGCCGCCGCGCGCTTGCCGGGGGCGCCGAAGCGCCGCTTGCGCCGCTGACGTTCGGCGCCTTCGACCTCATCCGCGCGATGTCGACGCGCAACGACGACCCGGCCCACGCGAGCCGGCCGTTCGACGCACAGCGCGACGGCTTCGTCATGGCTGAAGCAGCCTGCCTGTTGCTCCTGGAGCGCGAGTCCGATGTGGTCGCGCGCGGGGTACGCCCGTACGCGGAGATCGCGGGCTACGGGTTGACCAACGATGGACTGCACATGACGGCGCCCCGGCCCGATGCGCGCGAGGCGTCGCGATCCATGCTCGCAGCGCTGCGGGAGGCCCAGGCGGATCCGAGCGAGGTGGTGCACATCAACGCGCACGGCTCCTCGACCCTTTTGAACGACCCCACCGAGAGCAAAGCGATCCGCGCGGTGCTGGGCGATCGGACGGACCGCGTGACGATCTCTGCCATCAAGGGCATGATGGGCCACGCGCTCGGCGCGACGGGAGCGGTGGAGGCCGCGCTTTGCGCGATCGGCATCCGCGAGCACACGGTGATGCCGCTTGTGAATCTCGAGAGCCCCGGCGACGGTTGCGACCTGCACTATGCGCCGCCGACCGCGCTTCCGCTGCGCCAACCGCTCGTCTTGTCGAACAGCTTCGGCTTCGGCGGCCTCAACGCAAGCCTCGCCCTGCGCGCCGCCTAAGCTCGCTTGTGCACGACGAAGGTGGGAATGGCTTGGCCTCCCCGCGAGACGTTGATGATCCCGTTGTCGGATAGCCGCGTCAAAATTCCGCCGGCGTGGCCGCGAAAGACATAGGCGTTGCGATCTTCGATCAACGGCTCAAGGCTAGCGCCGCGCTCCGGCGCCGAGGCGTCGAAGACCGGATAGATGGCGACCGGCGCAGGCACGCGTTCCTGAACGACGTAATCCGCCGTGGCCGCAAGGTCGAGGGCGCTGTGCCAACTTTGCGCGGCGGTTTCCCACCCGAGGAACACGTTTTCCCCGCCATGTGCGTCGTTGGGTTTGAGCACGAATGCGCGCTGCTCGTCTTCCAGCCGGCTGCGCTCGATATCTTCCAAGCGCCACGTCTGCGCCACCAGCCGGACGATCGCCTCGCGTTGCTGCTGCGAGAACCACGCGGCGTTGCCTTCATCCCAGAGCGCGGCTAAGGCGCGCTTCTTGTGCGCGATCGTGCAGCGAAAAGAGCTTGCGACGCACACTGCACCGTCGGCGTACGCTTGCACGAGAGGGTGGTTTAAACCATAGTGCGCGAGAAAGTCGGCCACGAGCAAGCGTTTGTACACGAGATCGACGCGCCGCCCGAATGCGCGAAGCTCGCCGCCCGCATAGCGCAGGTCCTCGGGCGTGGCGATCGATGCGCTCATGCCGTGCGCCTCAAGGTCCGCTACAACCAGAGAGAACTCCGTGCTCGTCGCGGCTTTAGCCACGTCGAGCACGGCCACGCTTGGTGGCCGGCGCGCTATGCCCTTGCGCTCGCAGAATTCATCCCAGACCGCGACGAGCGTCTCGCGCAGCGCCACATCGGCCCGGAGGTCTTCGACGTCGAACTCCGAGGCGAACGCGTCGAAGACCGGCAGGCGCCGCACGAGCGCCGCTTGACCGGCCTGATAGGACATGCCGGCGGGGCTGTCTGCGTTGTATTCGATGACCTTCGGCCGCGCGTCGAAAAACGTATCGAGCCGCGACACGATCGTGGGGTCGTCGTAGCCGGGATCGATCGTCATGAGCGCTCGCTCGGCTTCGCTCAAGCCCAGCCAAGCGGCAAAGGATGGATCGGCAAGCGCGTGCCGTTCGACGATACTGATGCAGTCCCAAAAGTCACGCACGGCCGAACGAAGCTGCGCTAGCGTATCGGCGGTGACGAATGCCGGGCGCAAGGAGCGGCACTGCACGGTGCCGCCGAAGGTCAGGCCCTCGCGGAGCTGTGCCGCGGCGAAGTCCGCGACGACTTGCGGCCCGCACAGCGCGGGATCGGCGCACAGCTCGTGATACCGATCGATCGCGCGAGCGAGCCAAGCCTCATCGCGCGTCGCGCGCGCAGCGAATACCAATGAATGCCGGCCTGAAGTGGCGCCGGTAGAAATTGCGGAAGCTCGTACGCGCGAGCGCCGGATACGTATACCACGAACCGCCGCGCGCTACGTAGTGATCTGCATCGAACCAAGCTTGCGAGTATTCGGGATAGGGATACGCGACAAAACCGGGATAGCCCAAAAACGGCGAGGACGTCCATTGCCACAAGTTCGCGCAGACATCGTTGAGTCCGAGCGCGCTCGTGTTCTCGCGGCGCGTGCCGACGGGATGCGTGGAAAAGGTCAGCGGCCGGCTGCGCTCGCCGTTCTCCTCATCACCCCACGGGAAACGGCGCATCGCGCTGCGAGCAGGATCCCAAGCCGCCGCGACTTCCCATTCGAATTCCGTGGGCAGGCGGCGCCCACGGAACGCGGCGTAGGCCTGCGCTTCGAACCACGACACGCCGGTGACGGGTGCATCTTCGCGCAAAGGGATTTCCGAAAAAAAAGTACGCTCGCGAAAGGGTTGTGCGGACCAGCCCAGCGGGAGCGAAACCCCGGTCCGTTCTTTCCACGCCCATCCCTCGTCGCTCCACAGCTCGCGCAGGCCGTACCCACCGCGCTCGATGAATTGCGCGTACTCGGCGTTGGTTGTGAGATCGCGATCTATCGAGAACGCTGGGACGTCGAGCGCCTGTGGCGGCAGTTCGTTGTCGTAAGCGAATCCGGCGCCGCGAGCGCCGATCCAAGCTCGCACCGATGGCACGGCGATCTCCGCGGCCGCCGCCGCGCGGCTGCCCGTGAGCGGAGCCGGACCGGATTTTTTTTGCGACGAGGGCAGGGTCTGCAACACGAACGCGATCGTCTCTTGATGCTGGCACTCGTGCTCGTAGACCAAAGCAAGCGCATACGCCGGGCTTAGCCGTCCGTCGAGAGGCGGACCATCGAGGTCGGCACGCTCGATGAATGCGACCACCCGCTCGAGGGTCTCGTCAAGGTATGCATCGATCTCGGTCCGGTTGGGCAAGACCGGCGCCTCTTCGCGGGGCGTTTTGATGGGATCGAAATAGATGTCGTAACGGGGGTTGATGCTCGCCTCGCCGGCGCACCGTTGCAACATCCAGTAGTTCTGGTAGACCCCGATGTGGGCAAGATGCCATAAGAGGGGACGGAATCCAGGCATCGGTTCGGAGCGCAGGACCGACTCGGAGGTCACCAAGTCGAAAAGTTGAACGGTCTGCGCCCGAACCGAGCGAAGCCGCTCTACCCCGCTCAACGCCAATGTTTGAGGGCCCATCAGGCACGCTTTCCTAATGCAACAACCTATTCCTCGGCGCGGACCCGGTGGTTCCGCGCTCGCCGCACTGACGCTCGACGTCGAGAGCGCTCGCGAATTCATTCTCGCGCGCGCCAAACCCGAGCACGAGTGGCGCGTGGGCATCGAATATGAAGCGATCGGCTTCGAGCGCGCGACCGTCGCGCGTATCCATCGCGAGCGCGTGCAAACGCTGCTCGTCATGTTCTGCAAAGCGGGCGGAGAGCCAACTCTAGAACAATCTGACATCATCGCCGTGCGCATGCCGTACGGGGATGTCACGCTCGAACCCGGCGGTCAAATCGAGTTCTCCGGTTTTCCTGAAAGGGAGCTCGATGACAATGCCCGATCGCTCGACCGGTTCGTCGCAGATCTCCACGCATGCGCGAGCGAGCTTTCGATGTTCTTCGTCGGACTCGGCTTCGATCCGACGTGCGAACTCGAGTCGCAATCGTGGATCAACAAGCGCCGCTATGCGATCATGCGCCCGTACCTGCGCAAGCGCGGAGTCCGGGCATGGGATATGATGACCCGGACCGCCGCCGCGCAGACGAGCATCGACTATGGCGATGAGGAAGACCTGGGGCGCAAGTACGTGCTCGGCAACCGAGCCGGTCCGATCGTCGCTGCGATGTTCGCCTCCTCACCGTTCGCGGGCGGCGTTGCCTCGGGATACAAATCCACGCGCTACGCGACATGGCTCCAAACCGATGACGACCGCACGGGCCCAGGCCCTGCGTCGCTCGACGAGCGCTTCGACATGCGCCGCTACGTCGCAGGCGTGCTCGACGTACCCGCGTTCTTCCTCGAGCGTGAAGGCGTGCTCAAAGACGTCGCGGGGCGACGCATGCGTGAGCTGGAGGAAGCCGACCTGGACGACCTGCCCAGCTTGTTGAGCATGGTGTTCACCGAAGCGCGCGTGCGCGAATACGTCGAGATGCGCAGCGCGGATGCGAGCACCCCGGAGATGGCGCTCGCGCTTGCGGCGTTTTGGAAAGGCTTGGCCTACGACTCGGAAGCGCTCAACGAGGCTTTGAGCAGCATCCCTCGGCTCAGTCGCGCCGAGTTCCGAGCATTGCAGGCCGCGGTGGCACGCGACGCGCTCGCGGCTCGCGTCGGTACTCTTGACGTGCTCGCGCTCGCGAAGGATTTGGTCTCCCTCGCGCTCTTCGGGCTGGCGAGGGTCGCCCCAGAGGAGCTGCATTATCTCGATGCCTTGGCGCAGAACGTGCTCATCGACGAAGTCACGCCCGCCGACGTGTTGCTCGCCGAAAGCAAAAGCTCTGGTATCGAGCGCACCATACGGGCGCACGCGATCGCGTAACCCGCGCGCTTACTCGATCGTTGAGACGAGGATCGGTTTCGTCGTGGGTTGTCGCGAACCGCCGGCGGGTTCTATCGTCACCGCGACGATCGCGCCTTTGACGGGTGGCTCGTCGATCGCAACGTTCCCGCTACCGTTCGCATCAGGCGAGAAGACAGGCTCCGGCTTCGGCAATGCGTGCGGCACGATCATCCAGGCCTGATATTGCCTGCCCGCGGGCAGCGCCGCAAGACCGCGAAGTTGGAGGTGCAGGGCCGCCCCCGCGACCGTGAGCGAACCCTCCACGTGACACGGCTGCCCCGCGGGAGCGCAGGCCACTGCCCACGTCTGCGGCGGCGTCGGGTGCATCTTCCAAAATATCCCGACCGCGAGGAGGACGACTGCAGCCGCCATTGCCGGAATGAGCCAGCCGGCGCGTCGCCGTGGCGGCAAGGGCACGACGCGCGCGGGCAACGAACCCAAGATATTTTCGCGCAAGGCAGGCGGTGGCGGCTGCGCGACCGAGCGTCCGAGGGCGGTCGCGGCCGCGCTCGCTTGGCGGAATTCCTCTTGGCACAGCGGACAGGTGGCGAGGTGCGCTCGCACCGCGGCACACTCGCCGGTGGCTGCGTCCACGCCGCCGAGCGCGTAGACAGCGACCATCTCCAACATCTCGGGCGTGTGCTGCGCGTTCATGTCGCCACCCGCTGCTGCAAGGTCTGCCACAGCTGACGCAAACCGGTGCGGATCCTGCTCTTGACGGTACCAAGCGGCGTGCCCGCGCGCTCGGCGACCTCGCGATAGGAAAGACCGCCGAAATATGCTTGCTCGATGGCCTCGCGCTGTTCCGCCGGCAATTGGCGCAGCGCATCGACGACGGCGCTTTGCTCGACGCGCGCAACGACCTCGTCCTCAAGGTCGCTCGGGGCCGCCACGTCCTCCGGCATGTTGGGTTCGCGGGTTCGCATCGCCGCGCTGCGCAGCACGTCGAGCGCTGCGTTGCGGGCCACACGGGCGATCCATGCTGGAAAGTTTCCGCCCGCGAACGCGCTCGGCCGGGCCCACAACATGGTGAAGACCGACTGGGTCACGTCCTCCGCGCTCGTGGGATCGGCAAGAATGCGACGGCAAATGCCATAGACGACCGGGGCGTGCCGGTCGTACAACTCCGCGAAGGCGTCCTTGTCCGATTGCCCTGCTCGCAGCAAAAGCGTGCGGTCGTCGCTCACCGGTCGGAGCGGTTCTGGCGCCTCTTTGGGGATGCCTGGTGCGCGGGCGAGGAGCAGCCCCACCTGAAAATCGAGCGTGCCAATCACATTACAATCACCTGAGAATAACGAGCGAGCGGCGGGTTCGGCTTGACCGGCCACAGAAAATGAGGCGACCCTCGCCTCGGTGTGGACGCGTGCAAAGGAGACCCGCCATGAAGTCGCAACGGTTCGCCATCCTCCCCGTGACGGCGGCCACGGTCGCGCTTGCCGTCCTGGCAGCGACCGGCTGTAATAACTCGTCGACCGGATCTGTCCCGCCCCCGCCGCCCTCCTCGAGCGGCGCGATGTTCATCACCGATTTCACGAACAATTCCGTGCTCGTGTTCGGCCAAAACGCGAATTGCGGAAGCTGCAACCAGGCACGCCTCGTCCAAGGCGCCAGCACCCTCATCAACCACCCGATCGGGATCGCGGTCGACAACAGCGGCACGATGTATGTCGCCAGCAGCGGCAACGCCAATGTTCTCGAGTTTCCCGCAAACGGTAAGGGCAACATCGCGCCCACGTTTCGGATCAACGGCGTTTTCAATACACCGAGCGGCGTCGCGGTTGACGCGGCGCGAAACGTGTACGTGACCGACACGAATCTCAACAACGTCCAGATTTTTGCACCGGGTTCGAGCGTGCCGACGGCCACGATAGCGGGGAACCTCACCCAACTGAACGTGCCCGACTTCATCGCGCTCGATGGAGCGAACGACATCTGGGTCGCCAATCAAAACGGCAATTCCGTCATCGAGTTCCCCCCGCTGACCAGCAACCCCAACGGCAATATCGCGCCCATGCAGGTGATCTCCGGTGCAAAAACCACGATCACCAGTCCGCAGGGCATCGCCTTCGACTCCCAAGGCCGGCTGTGGGTGGTCGTCAACACCGGGATCGGCAATTTCGATGCCGTGCTGCTGTTCCAGGGAACGCTCAACGGCAACATCGCGCCAGCCAACCAGATTTGCGGTCCGGCCACCGGGGTGAACAACCCCACCGGCGTCGCCGTGAACAGCCAGGGTACCGTGTTCGTCACCAACTCGTTCTTCGGCTCGCCCGGGTACATCACGGACTTCGCCTCGAACAACATCGGCAACTTGAGCTGCAACGGGCCGTTGCCCAACGCATCGGTTGCGGGACCATCCATGCTCAATCCAGCCGGAATCGCCCTGCATTAGAAATGTAGGGTCCGGCTTGCCAGCCGGACCCTACATTTCGGGGGAAAAAAGAGCCGTGGGACGGTGAAAAGCCGATAAGACCGTCCCTCTCGGCCACGGAAGCCGCCTGGCGTTGCCGAAGAAGTCCCGTCCTGGCCGGCTCCTAAAAAAAGGCTGCGCCACCACCAAAAAACGACCCGTAGGAAACGGTCCAGCCATGCGCCGCCGCCCAGCCCAAAGTCCCGCCACGCACACCCTCCCAAACGGTCTGCGGGTCGTCACTTGCCCCATGCGCCATGCCGGCAGCTTGAGCTTCACGCTCGCTCTGCGGGCTGGATCGCTCTACGATCCCGCGAACCGCGCCGGTTTGGCTCACTTTCTCGAGCACCTCATCTTCAAATCCACGCGCGACTTCTCGCGACACCAGATCGCGGCGACCATGCAGCGCTGCGGCAACCGTTTCGATCCCACGACGAGCAAGGAGATGATCTGGATCGCCGGCACCGTGCCGATGGGGAAAGTCGACGCGGCGCTTGCGCTCGTCGCGAGCGTCACTCAGCGGCCGCTGTTCGACAAGAACGACCTGGAGACCGAGCGTCAAGTCGTTTTGGAAGAGCTGCGCGACTGGGAGGTGGATCCGAGCAAATGGATCGAGGTCCTCACCGATCAGACCTTGTGGGGTTCGCACCCGCTCGGCCGCGATACCGGCGGCACGCGGGCGAGCGTCCGCGACATCTCGCGCGCTCACGTGCAGCGCTTCCATCGCAAGTTCTTCCATCCGGCAAACGCCGTGCTGAGCCTGGCGGGTCCGATGCGCGCCGACGAAATGATCGAATCTGCACGTGCGCACTTCGGTGCATGGCGCGCCGCGCCCGGCGCGACGTTCCCGAAGCGTCCGCCGACCATCGCCGCCGCTCCCTCTTTGCCGCAAAGCCGTCGCGCGCGCATGGTGCGGCGAGCGGACACGCAACAGGTGTGGTTCTCCGTCTCCACCACGACGCCGTCGTATCCGCACGGGCACCGCGCTATGCTCCACACCCAACTCGCGCAAGTGCTCGTCGGCGACGGCGACGGCAGCCGGCTGTGGGATGGTTTGCGAGAACGGCTCGGCTTGGCATACGAGGTCTACGCGACGCTCGACTTCTACGCCGAGATCGGGGTGATGAGCGCCAAGGCGGCTGTGGGTCGCGCGAGAGCGGCGAGCGCCGTCAAGGAGACGAAACGGATCCTCGCAGATACGGTCGCGCGAGGGTTTTCCCATGACGAGGTCGCCCGCGGCAAGGATGCGTTGGCGGCGCAGATCGAGCTCGTCGCCGAGTGGAATGCAGCCAACGCCGCGCGCTACGCCGAGCTGGCGCTGTTCGACCAAGAACTGCAGACGCCCGTCCAGGAGCTTGCGATGCTGCGCACGATCCGCGCTCGCGAGTTCAACGCGTTCGTCGGCGAGCAGCTGCGCTGGGATCAGGCCGCAGTGTGCGCCATCGGCGAAGGGCCGGCGCTCGCCACGATCTCTTCGTAGCAGCCCTCAAGCGCTGCGGGTACGCCCCGCCTCGACGATGAGCTTCGCGGCCGCGTCCACGCTGAGATGCTCGGTGTTCACGATCAGGTCGTAGAGCGACGGGTCGCGCCAATGCACTCCGTAATACTGCTGCATGTAGGCGAGCCGGTGCTGGTCCGACTTCTTGATCTCGCGCGCAGCGTCGTCCGCCGAACACCCGGTCCGCTCGCGCAGCCGCGCCACGCGAGCCGCTGGCGGAGCGGTGATAAAAACGCGCAACGCGTCCGGCCGATCGCGCAACAGCAGCGGGGCGCCGCGACCGATCACAACCAGCGGTTTGCCGGTCGCGTGCTCTTGGATGATGCTTCCGGTGAGCTGCACCATGCGCTCTTCCGACCAATCGGGCAGCCCTTCAGCAGCGTAGGCCTCGGGGTATGCGGAGGTGATGATGCGGAAGAGACGGTCGACAAAACTCTCGACATTCTCGTCGCGTGCTTGGACGTACGCCGCCGGCGCGCCGATACGTGCCGCTACGAGGTCGATGATCTGGTTGTCGAGGAGCTCGGCGTCGAGCATCTGGGCGACGCGGTCCCCAACTCCTCGGCCGCCTGCGCCGAGCTCTCGGCCGATCGCGACGATCATGCGGCCGTCCTTTGTGCGAGAATCAGTCTCGCGTCTGTGCGTCCGGCGGCGTCCACACGGACGGCTTGCCGCCTTCGCGCCGGAGCGTGGCCCGCACGACTGCCGGAGGGAGCTGCGTCTGCGCAAGGTCCAACGCGACGTACCACGTGAGGTCGTCTCGCAGATTGTCACCGCGTCTGGGCGGGCGAGGGCCCTCGCCGTCCGCAGCCGCCGCGACCGCGATGGAGGCCGGTGCAATCCCTTGATTGCGGAACCAATCGATCGCCGCAGTGGCGTCACCCAACCGCGCAAACGACGCCGAGGCATACGTCGACGTGACCATGAGGGGTAACCAGTTTGCGGCTCCTGGGGCTGACCCTGCCGTCCCTACGACTTGTCCGGGAAGCGCAAGAGGGTAAGGCCGCCGGATGTCAGCCCGTCGCAGCCCGTGAGATAGAAAGTCCGGGCGACCTGTCCGCGCACGCGATAGGTCCGGCTTCCCAGATCCGTCACCCTCACGCACGCGCGCCCCAGCCGCTGTTGAAGGTCGGGGCGCGACGGAAGAGGCTCTTTGTCGAGGAAGATTGCTCGCGTGCGCGCGCTCCCGGTGAACCAGCCTCGCGCCTCGCGCCCCTGAGCGTCGTACCCTATGACAACCGGCGTGACGCCGCCGTAGAAATCCAGCACGCTCGACAGACCGTATCCATCGGTCATGACAATCGCGCCGCTCGTGCGCGCTTCGCTTGCCAGATCCCGCGCCGCCGGTTCGTAGGCCCAGATCTCGAAAGCCCCCTGATTGCGCAAGTGCAACCCGAACGCGTTGCCGGCGAATTGCAGCGCTTGCATCGGAAATGCGGCGACAGCGAACAGGAGCAGAGTCGCCGCCGCTGCCGGAGCGACGACGAGGGTACGCGACGTCCGCGACATGCGCGCGGCGCACAGTCCCAGTCCACCGATGAGCGAAAGCGCGGCGCCGTCAAGCCAGTTGAACTCGACGCGTTCCCGCGTCGCGAGCAGCAGGCACGTCGCGAGCAACGGAAGCGAGGTCCACAAGACCAGCCGATTGGCCAGCGTATAGCTTGATGCGAGCGCAGCGATCGTCCAACCCAGCGCGACGAACAGCCCAGGCGTGAGCACTGCGGCAAGCACCGCGAGCAACGCGGCGATATTGCCGCCGGGGACGAACGGATGGCGTCCGAGGAGTGCGAACCGGGTCGCCGCCCAGCCGTGGGCGGCATCCCACATGACGTACGGCGCGATCGCGACGGCGAAGAGCGCCAGAGCCGCGAGCGCGTGACGCGACGGTGAAACGCCGCTCTCGCCGTGTGCGCCGAGACGAGCCCCAGCCGTCAGCGCGATGACGACGCCCAGAATCAAGAAGGCGCCGAGCAGACTCGAGAGCAGCGTCGCGGCGACGGCAACAGCGAGCGGTATTCGGAAACGGGAAGCAGCCGGCTCCAGTGCCCGCAGGCCGAGGTAGAGCGACAAGCTCCAGAAGAACAGCTCCGGTCCGTCCGGAGCGGCGATGGTGAACGCGATTGTCGCGAAAGGTGCGAGCGAGAGCACGAGCGCGGCGAAAGCTCCGGCGAGCCTGTCGCCGGTCGCGCGCGTCACAAAAGCTGCCAGCGCCAACGCGGCGCCAAGCCCGCACAACACGAACGGCAGCCGCACCAGGAACGCGCTCCGTTGACCCATGTCGAACGCCGCGATGAGCCAGGCCACCATGGGCGGGTGATCGAGGTAGCCGAAAGCGAGCCTGCGGCTCCACTCCCAGTAGTAAGCCTCGTCTCCCGACAGCGGCAGGCGCGCGGCGACAACCACACGCGCGGCGGTCGACGCGGCGACGACGATCCAGGCCATCCTCGTGACTGCTATCGAATTCATGGCCCTGTCCAAGTTTTGCGCGCAAGCGCACAAAAATCTTGCGCCGACAGAACGCAAGGCGCGTACAGGAGACGAGCCCGCGCAGCCATGAAGTGTGAGCGTCCTAGTTTCTCCGAGGATATCCATGCCGAAAAAAACGCCAATCACCGTCGCGTACGGCGACGGCATTGGACCCGAGATCATGCGAGCGACGCTCGACATCATCGTGGCCGCAGGCGCGGCGCTCGAGCTCGATGTCATCGAGATCGGCGAAAAGGTCTATCTCGCGGGCAATCCGAGCGGCATCGCCCCCAGCGCGTGGGAATCTCTACGCCGCACGCGCGTCTTCTTGAAGGCCCCGATCACGACGCCGCAAGGCGGAGGCTACAAGAGCCTCAACGTAACGACGCGGACCATGCTCGGCCTCTACGCCAACGTCCGGCCGGCTATCGCCTATGCGCCGTTCGTCGACACGAAGTACCCGGACATGGACCTCATCATCGTGCGCGAGAACGAGGAAGACATCTACGGCGGCATCGAGTACCGTCAAACCCAGCAGATGACCGAGGCCCTGAAACTCATCTCGCGGCCCGGGACCGAGAAGATCGTCCGATTCGCCTTTGAGTACGCGCGCGCCAACGTCCGCAAGAAAGTCACCTGTTTCGCCAAAGACAACATCCTGAAGCTCACGGACGGGCTCTTCCACAAGATTTTTGATGAGATCGCCTCCCAATATCCGGACCTCACGAGCGAATTTTGGATCGTGGACATCGGAGCGGCCAAGCTTGCCGATACGCCCGAGGCTTTCGACGTGCTCGTCCTGCCGAATCTGTACGGCGACATCCTCTCCGACGTGGCGGCGCAGATCGCAGGCTCGGTCGGCCTGGCGGGTTCGGCCAACATCGGCGATGTGGCCGCCATGTTCGAGGCCATTCACGGATCCGCGCCGCGCCGAGCGAACCAGAACCTGGCCAACCCTTCCGGCCTGCTCCAAGGCGCGATCCTCATGCTCGCGCATATCGGACAGACCGACGTGGCCAACACGGTGCAAAACGCATGGTTGCGCACGATCGAGGACGGCATTCACACGTATGACATCTATAAGGAAGGTTCGAGCAAAGAAAAAGTCGGTACCAAGGAGTTCGCGCAGGCCGTCGTCGCGCGGCTCGGTCAAAAGCCGGCGCAGTTGCGCCCCGCCTCGTACCGGCCATCCGGCTCCACGAACGTCGTCGCCGCGCGGACGAAGGAAGCCAGCCCGGAACGCAAGGCTCTTGTCGGCGTAGACGTCTACCTGGATTGGACAAAAGGGAGGCCGGACGAGTTGGGCGCGGGGCTACGCCCTCTGGGTGCGGACCGCATGAGGCTCCAGGCCGTTTTCAACCGGGGCACGGTCGTCTGGCCGAACGGTCTGCCCGAGACGTTCTGCACGGACCATTGGCGCGCGCGATATCTCGGCAACGACGGGATGACGCTCGAGAATCGCGACATCATCGCGTTGCTCGAGCGCATCGGGGCTGCGGGCTACGATTACATCAAGACCGAACACCTTTACACATTCGACGGCATTCCGGGATTTTCGGCCGGGCCGGCCTGACCGGAGGCGCGCGACGGGCACGGGTCAGATGGATACGTTCGGGGTCAGATCGACGATCGAAATAGGCGGGCGGCCCCGCTCGTACTTCAGTCTGGAAAAATTGGAGCGCGCCGGCGTAGGCAAACCTTCGCGTCTTCCGTTCTCGATGAAAGTGCTCTTGGAGAACCTGCTCCGTCGCGAAGACGGCCGGACCGTGACCGCCAAGCAGATCGAGGCGCTCGCCTCGTGGAACCCGGCCTCGCCCACCCAGGCGAATATCGCGATGTATCCGGCTAGGGTGTTGCTTCAAGATTTCACCGGCGTTCCGGCGGTCGTGGACCTCGCTGCGATGCGCGACGCGATGGCGGCGCTCGGGGGCGAGCCCAAGCGTATCAACCCGCTGCAAGACGTGGAGCTGGTCATCGACCATTCCGTGCAGGTCGACGCCTGGGGTGACTCGGGCGCCTTTCGCGTGAATGCCGATTTGGAGTTCGACCGCAATCGCGAGCGCTACGCCCTCCTCAAGTGGGCGCAACAGGCGCTCGCGCGATTCGTGGCCATGCCGCCGGACACGGGCATCGTCCACCAGGTCAACTTGGAGTATCTGGCCCGTGTGGTCTTCGAACAGCAGCAGGACGGCGAGGCGGTGCTCTATCCTGATTCGCTTGTGGGCACCGACTCCCACACGACCATGGTCAACGGTCTGGGTGTCCTCGGCTGGGGTGTCGGCGGCATTGAGGCGGAAGCGGCTATGCTCGGCCAGCCGCTCACCATGCTCATCCCGGACGTCATCGGATTCCGGATAACGGGAAGGATGCCGTCGGGAGCGACGGCGACGGATCTCGTGCTGACCGTCACGGAGATGCTGCGCAAGCGCGGCGTCGTCAATAAGTTCGTGGAGTTCTTCGGCAACGGGCTATCGGGCTTGAGCGTGGCGGACCGGGCGACCATCGGCAACATGTCGCCCGAGTACGGTTCGACCGTCGCCATCTTCCCGATCGACGATGCGACCGTCGCTTATCTGCGCCTGACCGGCCGCTCGCCCGAGCACATCGAAGTCGTGCGCGCATACGCGAAGATGCAAGGCCTCTACCGCGAGGACGACGCACCCGATCCGCTCTTCACCGACATTTTGGAACTCGATCTTGGACAGGTCGAGCCGTCGCTCGCGGGCCCGAAACGCCCGCAGGATCGCGTGCCGCTGCGCACCGCGAAAGCCTCGTTTGAAAGCGCCCTCTCCGCGTTCGAGCAAGGTCGCGGTCCGAAGAACGCGCCCGCGGGCTCGGTGGAACGGTGGGCCTCAGAAGGCGGCAGCGTCGCGACCGCGGCGACCGTGCGGCGCAAAGCGACCTATCGCGATCCCAACGGCGTCGAGGTCGATTTGCGCGACGGCGCGGTGGTCATCGCCGCGATCACGAGTTGCACGAACACGTCGAATCCCAGCGTGATGATCGGCGCGGGATTGCTCGCGCGCAACGCGGTCGAGCGCGGACTTGCCTCGAAGCCCTGGGTGAAGACGAGCCTCGCGCCGGGATCGAAAGTCGTCACCGAATACCTGCACAAAGCCGGTTTGACGCCGTACCTCGAGCAGCTCGGTTTTTACCTCGTGGGCTACGGATGCACGACCTGCATCGGCAACAGCGGGCCGCTCGATGAGTCCATCGCCCGGGCGATCGCGGAGCACGAACTGGTCGCCTGCGCGGTGTTGTCCGGCAATCGGAACTTCGAAGGGCGCATCCATCCGCTCGTGCGCGCCAACTATCTGGCCTCACCGCCCCTCGTCGTCGCGTACGCGCTCGCCGGGACGATGGATTTCGATCCGCACAACGAGCCGCTGGGCAAAGACTCGTCCGGAAAACCGGTCTTCCTCCACGACATCTGGCCGGCGCCCGAAGAGATCGGCGCGACGGTTGCCGAGTGCGTGGCCGAGTCCATGTTCCGGCGACAATATGCGAACGCGTTCGGCGGCGACGAGCGCTGGAAGGCGCTGGGGGTGAAAGCGGACGAGCGCTTCGCCTGGGACGAGAGCTCGACGTACGTGCGCAGGCCGCCGTACTTCGAGGGCATGTCCGCCGTGCCGAGGCCGCGGGAGGATGTGCAAGGCGCGCGCGTGCTGGCGGTGCTCGGCGACTCTGTGACGACCGATCACATCTCGCCCGCGGGAAACATCGCGCACAAGAGCCCCGCCGGCAGCTATCTTATCGAGCATGGGGTGAAGCCGGCTGATTTCAACTCGTACGGCGCGCGCCGCGGCAACCACGAAGTGATGATCCGCGGCACGTTCGCGAACATCCGATTGCGCAACCGCTTAGCGCCCGGCACCGAAGGCGGCGTGACTCGCCACCTCCCAAGCGGCGAGCAGATGTCGATCTTCGAGGCGTCAATGCGCTACAAGGCAGAAGGCGTGCCGTTGCTCGTCATCGCCGGCAAAGAATACGGTTCCGGCTCGTCTCGTGACTGGGCGGCCAAAGGTCCGAAACTGCTCGGGATTGTCGCAGTGATCGCGGAGAGCTTCGAGCGCATTCACCGCAGCAACTTGATCGGCATGGGCGTCTTGCCGCTCGAATTTGCAACCGGAGCGTCGGCGCAGACCCTCGGGCTCACCGGAGAAGAGGTGTACGACATCCGCGGCGTCGCGCTTGGAGTCGGGGTAGGTGCGCAGCTCACCGTCGTGGCTCGCCCGCCCGACGGAGCGCCGCTCGAGTTCCGCGTGCGCGCGCGCATCGATACGCCCGACGAAGCTGAATATTACCGGCACGATGGCATTTTGCCGTACGTGCTGCGGCAGCTCCTCGCGACCGGAGGTTAGCGATTGGGGGTCAGAGAAGCCGTCGGGCTCTAGCCGGGCAATGCTCAACTACACGATCCGCCGACTCTTACAGGCGATTCCGCTGCTGATTTTCATCAGCATCATCCTTTTTACTATTCTGCATTACATGCCGGGCGGGCCGCTCGCCCCGTACATGCAAAACCCGCACATCACGGCGGCCGACATCGCGCGCCTCAAGCACAACTTCGGATTGGATCGGCCCGTCTGGCTGCAGTACGTATCGTGGCTCGGCAACTACGTGCGTGGTGACTGGGGCTGGTCCACCATGAACTCGACGCCGGCGCGTGATGCGATCTTAGAGCGTCTGCCGGCGACCCTGCTGCTCATGGGCGTGGCGTACGCGGTCGCGATCACCCTTGGCCTCATCTTCGGCATCATCGCGGCCGTCAAGCCGTACTCCGCGGTCGACTATTTCGTCACGACCTTCGCGTTCTTCGGTTTTTCGATGCCGGTCTTCTGGCTGGCGCTGATGCTCCAGATGATCTTCTCGGTACAGGGTCTGCACCTGCAAGCCTTCGGCTACGCGCTCGATTACAATCTGCCTTCGGCCGGCATGACCTCGACCGAGGGCGGCAGCTTTTGGGATCGCGTCCAGCACCTCGTGCTGCCCGTCATGACCTTGTCGATGTTGTTCTTGGCGACGTGGTCGCGTTTCACGCGCGCGTCGATGCAAGAGGTGCTGCACACCGAGTACATGCGTACGGCCGCGGCAAAGGGGCTGCCGTTCATGCGCATCCTCATCAAGCACGGGCTTAAGAACGCGCTCATGCCGGTGGTGACGATCACCGCCTTGTCGTTGCCGGGGTTGTTCTCGGGCGCGATCGTGACCGAGTCCATCTTCGCGTGGCCGGGAATGGGCCGGTTGTTCATCGTCGCGCTCGGACAACAAGACTTCTCGCTGCTTATGGCATACCTCGTGCTCAGCGCGGTGCTGGTCGTGTTCTTCAACCTGCTCGCGGATCTGGCGTACGGCTGGCTCGACCCGCGCGTGAAGTATGATTAGGAGCGACGCGACGTGGCTTACGTGACGGACGCCCTGCCCCAGCCGGTCCTCGCTCCGAGCTACGACGAGGACTACGTCCAGGAGCGTCACCAGACGTGGCGCAAATTCAAGCGACATCGCCTAGCGCTCACAGGCGCCATCGTGCTCTTGCTCATGATCCTGGGCGCGATCTTCGCTCCCTGGCTCTCCCACTTCGACCCGAATGCAATCGACACGCATTGGCAGGGCACGCCGCTTGCGCCGGGGGCCTTCGGCCACTGGCTCGGCACCGATGAGATCGGACGGGACCTGTACACCCGGCTTTTGTTCGGGGCGCGCATCTCGCTGACCGTCGCGACCTTCGCGGTCGTCATCGAGGTCGTGCTCGGCACGATCATCGGCGCGGTCGCGGGCTACTACGGTGGACACATCGACGGCTTGCTCATGCGGCTCACCGACACGTTCCTTTCCATCCCGTTGCTGCCGGTGCTGCTCGTGCTGACGGGCATCGTGGCGGCTTCGTCCACGAAAGCCGCGCTTAATTTCAGCACGATCGTCATCATCATCGGGCTGCTGTCCTGGATGAACGTGGCACGTCTCGTGCGCGGCCAATTCCTCAGCTTGCGCGAGCAAGAATTCGCCGAGGCCGCTCGCGCCATCGGAGCGGGCGACTCGCGCATCGTTGCGAAACACTTGCTCCCAAACGCCGTCGCACCGATCGTGGTGCAAGCGACGCTCGACGTCGGCAACGTCATCCTGCTCGAATCCGTGCTCTCGTTCCTCGGCTACGGCATCCAGCCGCCGCAAGCGTCGTGGGGCAGCATGCTCGCGAATTCTCAAGAGAACATCACGATCGCGCCATGGGCCGCCATCTATCCTGGGCTCATGATCCTCATCACCGTGCTCGCGGTGAACTACATGGGTGACGGTCTGCGCGACGCGCTCGACCCGAACATCCAATAGCACCGGCCAGCGGAGCTTGAGGTCCGCGCATCGTATACAGCAGCGAAGCTTTGCCCAGGTGGCGGAATTGGTAGACGCGCTAGTTTGAGGGGCTAGTCGGGTAAAACCGGTGCAGGTTCGAGTCCTGTCCTGGGCACCAAAGGAGCCGTGATGGAATTTGCCATCGGCATCGATCTCGGCGGTTCGCATACAGCCGCCGCGGCGGTGGCCGCAGATGGGTCGATCATCGATCAAGCCGAGCGCGATCTGACCTCGCTCGAGCCCACGCATGTCGTCGAAGAGATCGATCGCGTGGTGCAGCTCGTGCTCACGGCAGCCGGCGAGAAGGACTGCATCGGCGTTGGCATCGGATCGCCCGGCAACATCGACGAGAAGACCGGCACCATCTTGTGGTCGCCGAATTTCGGTTGGAAAGACGTCCCCTTGCGGTCGTTGCTCGAACGGCGCATCAAGCAGCCGATCCACATCCTCAACGACGCCCGCTGCGCGACGCTGGGTGAATTTCTGTTCGGATCCGGCAAGGGCTCGACGGAGTTCGCGCTCATCACGCTCGGCACAGGGATCGGCGGCGGTTTTGTGTCGGGCGGCCGCCTCGTGCTCGGCAACAGCATGGGCGCGGGAGAAGTCGGCCATCACGTCATCCGTCCTGAGACCGGTTTCATCTGCACGTGCGGCAAGCGCGGCTGCTTCGAGGCGCAAGCCTCCGGCACCGGCCTTTTGCGACACACGCTCGCGGTGGCGCCGTCGTTCCCGCGCAGCACGCTCCTTACGAAGAAGCCGCAAGCCAAGTGGGGCAGCAAGATGATCCGCAAAGCCATCGCCCGCGGCGACGAGCACGCGGTTGCGGCTTGGAAGGCCTATCTCAGCGATCTCGCGCTCGGAGTTTCCAACATCATCGCGTTCACCAATCCTGCGGTGATCGCGCTCGGCGGGGGCGTCGGGCAGACCGATCCGAAGATGCTCGCGCAGCCCTTGGCCAAGCTCGTTGACGACCTCACCACGACCGTGCCGCGCGGCACGACGAAGATCATCACGGCGAAGCTCGGCAACAACGCGGGCATGATCGGCGCCGCTGCCCTCGCGCGCATCGGGATTCGAGGATTGTCGCAGCCCCTCAACGGGTCCGCCGCGCAGACGGTCAAGGCGAAGACCTAGCAGGCGAGGACGAGCGGCCCGGCTGGCGAACGCCGTGCCCATGAAAAAAGCTCTTTGGGTCTTTCTCGTCGCTGCCGCCGTCGCGCTCGCATCGTGCAGCAAGAACACGTCCGTGGGAACGCAAGCGACGGCGCCGCCGCCGACCCCCGGACCGAACGCGACGAACCCGACGAATTTCCCGCTCATGACCGGCGCGGTCGTGATCGCCGCGAAGCCCTTTAGCCAGACCATCAACGCGGCGCAAGTGGCGACCGGCGTTTTCGGCTCGGGCTCGGGAACCTACGCCGGCAATGAAGTGGTGGCAAGCTCGAACTCCGACTTCGGCGAACTCGAGACCTGGTTGCGTCAAACCGAGAAGCAGCCTCCGAGCGGGTATACGGCCGTGGTCGTGCCGGCGAGCATGTCGTCGATCCACTCCGTCGCGATGAGGAACGGCGTCGACTTCGCGCTCTTCCGCGACGCGTCGAATCCGAAGCACGGTCTCGTCGTGGTGGCGATGGATCCGGCGACGACCAACGCGAAGCTGGGCCGCGTCGTGGCGCTGGTCTCGAAGTACCAGTCTTTGCCCGAGGCGTTTCGCACCGGCCTTGACCAGCAGCTCAAACAGCGCTACGGATACACGGCGGGAGAATTTGTGGAACCGGGAAGCCCGCTCGGCAGCGCGATCGGCGCGCTCTCCGACTTCAAGGATAAGAACCAGCGGGCCATCATCATCCTCGACGCATCCAAGCAATAGCCTGCACGAGCGCAAACAGAAAGGCCGCCAGACTGGCGGCCTTTCTTTCATTCGTTTTGAAGGCGTCGATTCGTCACGCCGCCGTCTTGTAGACGACCTGATAGCCGTGGCGCACTGCCACTAAGTAGCATGCCGAGCAGATATGGAAGTGGGGGTCGAGGTCTGGTCCGAGGCTCACGTAGAGTTTGGATTGGCCGGCGTCATGGTTACAAAAAGCGCATTGTTCCATCATGACTATAAGACGCTCGGCGCGCGCGGTCCGTGACCTTCGCCCGCCTACTGCGATGTGAATCACAGGCGGCGTTCGGGTAGCGCGTGTGCCGCGATGCGCCGCGCGATGTCAGCGGCATAGCGCTCGTGTTCCGGTTTCATCATCACGCTGCGCAGAACGGTGCAGTGATCCGCATCCCACTCGACGCGCTCGAGCGCGCGACAGCCAAAGGCGCGCGGCAGTTTCCACTTGGCCAAGAAGAGCGGCGCGGCATCGCGCTCGCAGCGCGCAAACGCTCGCTCGCTGCGCTGGCTGACGACGCTCGCCGGCACGCGCTCGCCGGGGGCGATCGGCGCAAACGTGATGATGTCGAGCTCGGGGCGCACGACGGGCACGAGGACGCCGGACGCATCTGCCTCGGCGGCCGCCAGCAACGCGGCTCGGCGCGAGGCCGACAGCGAACGGCCAAGACCCTGCGCCGTCAGCGGAAAGAGCCGGAGCGTCGCCCACAACGCCGCCGCCGCGGCGCCCGCGCGCGAACACTCGAGACTGATCTCTCCCGGATGGAGTTCCTCCGAGGTGAAGTAGGTGTAGGGCGAGTCGTGACGGTAGAACGCGCCGACCGTAGGATCGGCGAAGATCACCGCACCGCAGCCGTACGGCTGCAAGCCGTGTTTGTGCGGATCGACGACGACGGAATCGCACGCCGCGATGGCGCGCCAATGCTGCTCGTCCATCTTCGCCGACGGTTCGGAGGCGATCGTCGCGAAGAAGCCGCCGTACGCGGCATCGACGTGCACGCGCACGCCGCGTTGGCGCGCCCACGCGAGCACGTCGTGGATGGGATCGACCGCTCCGCACGCCGTCGTGCCGGCCGTGACCACGATCGTGCCGATGTCTGCCGGGCGCAGGTCGGCAAGCGCATCGAGGTCGATTTTGCCTCGCGCGTCCACCGGCAGGCGATGATGGGCCACGCCGAGCACGTCGCACATCCGTGCGTGCGTGTAGTGGGCCTCCTCCGAGAAAGCGATCGATTTGCCGGGATGCAGCTGCGAGGCAACCCACAAAGCCTCGAGATTCGCGATCGTTCCAGAAGACGTCAGATGACCGAGCGAAGGAGCCGCGAAGCCGAACATCGCGGCGAGCTGCGCCACGCATTCCTGCTCGAGAAACGCCGTCGCACGGCCCCCGTCAAGGGCGTGATTGTTCGGGTTGATGCGTGCGGCCACTGCGTAAGCGGCCAAGGCGACCGCATGCGGCGGCCGTTGCATCTGGCCGGCATAATCGGGATGGAAGTAGGGATAGTTGTCGTGCAGCCGCTCTACGAGCGCATCGATCGCGGCGATCGCAGCCTGCGGTTCGACTTCGAGGCTCGGATGCGACGCAAAGGCCGGGAACCCCGACTCCCAACGCTCGATGCCGTCGAGCCCCACCGCGAGCAGTCTGCGGAAATCGGCCTCGCGCACGGCGTCGGCGCGCAGCTATTCGCCGATGGGAGCGAAGAGGTCGTCCAGGTCTTCGCGCGTGAGCGACTTCGCAAACGCGGCGTCGGTCGAGACGACGGAATCCGCGAGGGCCTGTTTGCGTTGTTGGAGCGCTTGGATCTTCTCTTCGACCGAGCCGAGCGTCACGAGACGGTAGGCCGTCACCGGCTTGGTCTGGCCGATGCGATGCGTGCGGTCGATGGCCTGGCGTTCGATCGCCGGGTTCCACCAGGGGTCGTAGAGCACCACGTAATCGGCTTCCGTCACCGTAAGGCCGACGCCGCCGGCCTTGAGACTCATCAAGAACACGGGCGGACCGTCATCGTTGCGAAAATCATCGAGCACCTTGCTGCGGTTCTTCGTCGCGCCGTCGAGGTACGAGTATCGTGTGTGGCGCGCGTCGAGCGCGTCGCGCATGATGCTCAGCATCTCGGTGAAGGAGGAGAAGACGAGCACGCGGTGGCCGGATTCGATGATGGATTCCAGCAGCTCTAAGAACGCCTGGAATTTGCCCGACGCTTCCTCGTCCTCGCGCCAATGCTCGCCGATGAGCCCCGGATGGTTGCAGATCTGGCGCAGCTTGGTGAGCGCGGCGAGGATGGACAGTTGTGCTCGCGCGATCCCGCGCTCGTCCACTTCGCGCAAGATGTCGCGCCGCGCCCGCATGACGGTTTCTCGATACGCTTTCTTCTGAGACGCCGTCATCTCGCATTCGATGGTCTGTTCCGTGCGCGAAGGCAAGTCGGCTGCGACCTGCGTCTTGAGCCGCCGGATCATGAACGGCTGGACGCGCTTGGCCAAGCGTTGCTGCTTCTCCGCATCGCCGTCGCGCATGATGGGTGTCTCGAAGGTGGTGCGGAAATGCCCCTCGTTACCGAGCAGCCCGGGCATGACGAAATCGACGATGGACCACAGATCGAGCACGGAGTTCTCGATCGGCGTTCCCGTGAGCGCCAAGCGCTGCTCGGAATGAATGCCTTTGAGAACGACCGAGACTTTGGCTTGCGGGTTTTTGATCTGTTGCGCTTCGTCCAACACGATGGCGCGGAAGGAAAGCTTGTTCAGACTCTCTGCGTCGCGGCGCGCAAGAGCATAGGAGGTGACGAGCAGATCGTACGAATCCGCTTCGTTGTAGATGGCCTCGCGGCCGGCGCCGGCGGTGAGCAGCGTGACGCGCAACTCAGGGACGAATCGGGCCGCCTCGCTCACCCAGGTATGGGTGACGGAGGTCGGGCACACGATGAGCGTGGGAGCGCTGCCGCGGCGCAGGCGCTCGCGCTCGACATACGAGAGGATCTGCAGTGTCTTGCCCAGTCCCATGTCGTCGGCAAGGATGCCGCCGAACGCATAGCGCCCGAGATAGGCGAGGAAGTCGAGGCCGCGGCGCTGGTATGGGCGTAAGATCGTCGCCAGGTGCGCCGGCGGCTCGATCTCTTCGATCCCCGAGAAGCCGCGCACCGCTTCGCGCAGGTCGCGCAGCTGTTGCGGCAGTTCTCGATCGCCGCATGCCCGCGCCAAGTCGTCGTACACGGAAAGCATTTGCGCCGCGGACAGGCGTACCGGACCGCCGCTTTCGAGCGAGTGTCCGAACCCGCCCGTCGCTTCGCGCAGCAACGCGAAGGACGAGAGGTCGATGAAGCGGCCGTCGGCCAGACGATAAAAGCGCCCCGAGCTTTGCCAGAGCGCTTTGACGTCGTCGGGGGACAACGGTTGTCCGTCGAGCATGAGCTCGACGGAGATCTCGAGCCAGTCGATCGGGCCTGCGGCCGACGCGGAGATCTTGCCCTTCTGTTTGGTCTTCGTCTTCTCGGCGGCGCTCTCGACGGACAGCGAGACGTGGATGGCCTTCGGGCCTTCCACGAGCGACTTCATCGTCTCATCCAGATCGAGATGGAACTCGTTCTTCCACGAAGGCAAAATCTCGGTACCGAATTGATAGGCGAGATCGGTGCCCTCCAGCCGCCATGCGGTCTCGTCGTAGTGCGGCAAGGGATCGTCTGGATGCTCCAAGCGAAAAGCTTCGAAGATCTCTTTCCAAGGACGGAAGCCATGTGCTTCGAGCTTGGTCCGGACGTTCGCCGCGACGGCGGGATCGCAATAGGCATAGCGAGGCGTGCTACCCTTCTTGCCGTCGTCCACTCTCCGCAACGGACTGAATTCGCCCGTTGTGATCGGCCAGTTGGCGCCGCTGCGCGCATCTTCCACCGCGGCGTCGGCGCTGATGCCGTCGCCTAGCCAGCGCAGGCGCAACAGGGTCTGGCGTTCCATCTCTTCGGGCAAGAGCAAGAGCGACGCCGCGGTCTCGCGGTCGAGCAACCCGTGCGCGCGCTCGAGCAAGAGCGGCACTTCGGGAGCGGCAAGGCGGATCGTCGAGGAGTGCTTGAACCGCTCGACGATCCGCACGCCGAACGAACCGTCGTGCAGCGAGAAGGCCTGGCCGTCGAACAGCCACGAGGGCATGCCCTCCACGATGCGCACGGCAGAGCATTCCATCGTCGAGCCGTCCGGCCGCACGAAGTGGCCGGTGAGCTCGAGATCGCCGTCATCTGAGCGCGATCCCGAGAGCCGAAGGTGCAGCGGAGACAAGACGATGCGCACCTGAGGCATCGCCTCCGGATGCGAGCCGAGATGGTCGTCGTAGCGCACGCGCGGGTGCGAAATGAGCCGCAGCAGCAGCTGCGCAAAATTGCTGCTCAAGCGTTGCGTGTGTTCGGACGATGGACGCGCTAGCGCGTAATCTGCCGGGGTACCGAACATGGGCCCGAGCGTCGCGTCCGACAGGAGAGCGCTGTCGTAGCGGTCCCACTCCTCGCCCGTGAGATTGGCCTGGCGGGTGGTGCGATACAGTTGCTGCAGATCGCCGTGCGTGCGCGCAACGCCGTGAAGTTTGGGCGCGTCGAGACAGAGCCGCGCATAAAAAACGCCGAGGCGCTCGTCAAAACCGATGACGACCCACAAGCGACGCCGCGGCGCGAGCGTTTCGTGGTGCGGCGCGAGCAGGTCGAAGAGTTCGCCGAGTTCGCCCGCAGGCCGGCCGTTGGTCTGCGGGCCCGCAGCCGGCGGCGCAGCCGAAGCCGCACCGTTCGTCGGCTGGTGCGCACCGGAGAGCGCGCCGTTCGTCGGCGCAGCCGGAGGCGGTTCGGGCGGCTCCGTGTGTTGCGTCGCGAGTTCTGTGAGCATGGATAGCGCGGCGACGGCGTGCTTGCAATCATATCCGTAGCGGCACGTGCAGTTGCATCGCATCCCGAGCGGCAACCGCGATGGGTCGCGCGTCAGCGTCGTCGTGTGCGTCTCGGTGTCGGCGACCGTGGCGACGAGGTCGACGCGACGAAGATTGAGCGACCGCACCTTCCCGCGCTGATACGCGGCGAGGCCTTGGGCGATGATCGGTTTTGGGAACGTGCCTTCGATTGCGGATTGGGCAGGGATCAGGTCCTGCCAGAGCCCCAGCGGTGGCCCCCCGCGCTCGGGACCGACGCCTTCTTCAAAACGAAGAGTAACAGGTTGATTCACTTTCGCTTGTGCGCGAACAGCCATACTTTTCAAAGTTCGCCAAGCAGGGTGCGGCTCCCGCCAGAACGCGCCACCTGAAGGATTTTTCTGGCGCGGGACTTTTGGCCCCCGCATCGCGAATCATCTCAGCGACCACCGTACCGGTGCGTCCGCCACGCGCGACGCACACGCATTCGAGGCAGCACACGTGAGCGTTCGGTTTTCGCAACTTTTAGTCGCGATCGTGCTCGCTCTGGCTGCCTATGCGCTGTTCCACACCATGAGCGCGTATCAGGAGACCACGGCGATCGCGGATCTGCGGGCGCGCGGCGCGCGAATCGTCGAGCGCGAAACAGAGCGCCTCGGCGAGCGAGTGGCCGCAGTCGAGAGCCTCGCCGCGATCACCGCGATGGAAGGATACATCGCGCCGCACTTCGAGGGCAACGCGCGCCGGGCGATGAGCGCGGACGATGCGCTGCTCGCAGTTGATTTTTTCAGCGCCGACGACCAGCACACGGCACACGTAGAAGCCGGTCATGCCGCCCAGCGAGGCGTTCCCATGCACAGGCTCACCCGATCCGCGTCGCACCCTGAGATCCAGGCGATCGAGATCGCGCTCTTCGATGCGGAGCTCAGCCGAGCGACGTCGGTTTCGGACCTGCCGCCAAAGGTCGGCGCGCCTGAGGGAACGCCGGCAGCAGACGGTCAGTTCTATCTCGCGACGCGCGTCGTCACGCACGACCGGGATGTGGGCACGATCGTCGAGTTCATCGACGTGCGCCGCCTCGTGACCGACGACATCGCAAGGCTTTCTCCCGGACCATTCCTGCTGGATGACGGGCGCGGGCATCTGCTTGCGACGGTTCCCGCCGGCGCAATGGCAAGCGTCTCAGCGCGGCACAATCTGCCGATCCCTTTCGCCGATCGCGTTCTGCAGCTGACGCTCATCGCTCCCGCGCGGACCGAAGTGCGCGCGTGGTGGTTCGCGCTTGGGTGGCTCGGACTTGTGCTCGCCATCGTCCTTCCGATGGAAGTGGTCGGACACATCAACCGGCGCGTGCAAGCGCTCAACGAAGAGCTTGAGTCGCGCGTTGCCGCGCGCACGCATCAATTAGAAGAAAGCTTGGAAGAATCGCGCAGGCTGGCCGTCGTCGTCGAGTCGGTGCGCGAGGGAGTCATGCGCGTCGATGCCGATGGGACGATCCGCTATGTGAACGCGGCGCTGTGCAACGAGCTCCAACGGCAGCCAAGCGATCTCGTCGGCAAACAGGTTTCGGCCATCGCAGCGTTGGGGCTCAGCGACCGGCAAGTCGCGGAGATCCGCGATGAGGTGAGCGAATCTGGATTCGTCTACCGCGAGACGGAGCGCATGCGCGCCGATGGTTCGCCCTATGTGGCAGGCGTGACATTCACGCGCCACGGCTTAGATGGGGGAAGCGGGCTCATCGCCGTGTCGCGCGACGTGACGGCTCGGCGGCGCCTCATCGACGAGCTGCTCGCAGCGAACGATCTCATAGAACGGCAGATGCGCGCGCGCGCCGATTTCGTCGCGACCGCGAGTCACGAGTTGCGCACCCCCGTCACGACCCTGCGCATGCTCGCGGCCCTCTTGTTGGAAAAGCTCGGTCCCCGCGAGGTGCTGGCGCCGGACGATGCGCGCCTGCTGACGGTCCTCGATTCCGAAACCAAACGCTTGGTGCACCTCGTCGACGACCTGCTCAGGATCGCAAGGCTCGATGCCCCGGGAGTCACGACGACCTTAAGCGATGTCGATCTGCGGCCAATCGTGGTCGCAAGCGTTGAGGAGGCGACGCGTTTCGACGAGAGCGGCCCTCCCATCGCGCTGCACCTCGCACGCGAGCCCGTACTGGTACGCGGCGATGGAGAAGCGTTGCGCAGCGTGACGCAAAATCTCATCGGCAACGCGCGCAAGTTCACGCCGGCGTCCGGTCGCGTGGACGTGACCGTCGAGACCGCCTTGGACCGGGCGCGCTTCGTCGTGGCCGATACGGGCATCGGCATCTCCAAAGACGACCTGCCGCACATCTTCGAGCGCTTCTATCGCTCGCCGCAGGCCGCGACCCACGCAGCCGGGGCAGGCTTGGGCCTGGCAATCGTCGCCCGGCTTGTCGAGCTCATGCACGGCACGATCACCGTGGCGAGCGAGACCGGCCGGGGGACAACGGTGACCGTGGAGTATCCAAGCGCGGTGCAGGCATCGCGCGACGTTGCGCACGCCTCACGAGGGCAGGCATAGGTGGCGACGGTCTTGCTCGTCGACGACGAGCCGCTGTTGCGTTCGGTGCTGAGCGAGTATTTGAAATTTGCCGGTCACGAGGTCATCGAGGCGAAAGATGGCGACGAAGCGCTCGGTCAGCTCGCTAAAACGACGGTCGATGTGGTGGTTTCAGACGTGCTCATGCCGGGCATGGATGGCTTAGCGTTGTGCGGCGCATTGCGTGCGGACGAACGAACGCGCACGCTGCCGTTCGTCTTCGTGACGGCGCGCAGCGTGGACGAGGCGATGCAGGCGGAGATGGATCGCATCGGCGACGCAAGCGTGCTCAAACCGTTCGAACCACACACCCTGCTCGCGAGCATCCAGCAAGCGATTCACAAGCGTACTCTCGCACCCTAGACGATCGGAGGACTTGATGCAGCCCTTGGCCATCGGCGGCGCCGCCATGTGGTCGGCCTGGCAACCGGACCGCAGGATGCATTTCAATTCGTTTTTTCTCAAGCGCCCTGAGTTCAACGTCATCGTCGATCCGCTTGCGGCAAGCGATGAGGACCTCGCCTTCATGCGCGAGCAGGGCGGCGTGGCATGGGTCGTCATCACGAATCGCGATCACGAGCGTGCCGCTCGGACGTTCGCCGCGACTTTCGGCGCGAAGATCGCGGCAGGCGTCGGTGATGCCCCCTTGCTCTCCGGGCCGGTGGACCGGACGCTTTCGCAGGGCGAGGAATTTGCCGACGGCGTGCGCGTCATCGCGCTTGCCGGAGGCAAGTCGCCGGGCGAGATCGCTCTGTGGTTGCCGCAGCACAAAGCGGCCATCATCGGGGACGCGCTGTGGGGAGATCCCGCCGGCTCGCTGCGCTTACCCCCAGACGAGAAGCTGCTCGACCCGCCAACGGCAGTGCTCTCGTTGCGCCAGATCTGGGCGCTACGACTCGATGTACTCCTCGTCGGCGACGGCGCATGCATCTTCGGCGGCGCGGACGGCGTCATCGGCGCGTGCCTCCAGAGCCGGCGCGACGTGTACGTGAACCGGATCAACATCGACGAAGCTCCCTTCGAACGTTTCTCGGATCGCACGGGGAAGTACGAGAGCGACGACCAGGAGCTCGGGTTACTCATCGGCGCGCGCAAACTCGGCTACCAGATCGTCACGCTGGGTCCGGGGAAGCGCTTCTGCCCGCTCCACGCGGAGGATCACGAGGAAGAGCTCTTCATCGTCTGGGAGGGAGAAGCGACCGTACGCACCCTGCGGGGCGAGGTCACCTGCAGGGCGGGCGACGTGGTGGCCTTTCCTCCGGGCGATATCGGCGCGCACCAACTGATCAATCGCAGCGACAAACCTTGCCGGGTGTTCATGCTCGGCATGGAAGGGCTCGGCTCGGTCGCCTACTACCCGGATTCGGACAAGGTCCTCATCACGACGAGAGACCGGCTCATGGTCCGCGCCAATCCGCGACTCGACTACTTCGACGGCGAATGATGGCGCAACCGCGGGTCATCATCATCGGCGGAGGTTTTGGCGGTCTCGCCGCCGCGAGCCATCTTCGGCGCGCGCCGGTCGACGTCACGCTGCTCGACCGCCGCAACTTCCATCTGTTCCAGCCGCTCATGTACCAGGTCGCTACCGGATCGCTCTCGCCCGGCGAGATCGCAGCCCCATTGCGCTCTATTCTGAGCCGCCAGCGCAACGCGCGCGTGTTGCTGGGCGAAGCCGTCGACCTCGATCCGGTCGCGAAGACCATCGTCCTGCGCGACGGTGGCAGCATCGGCTACGACACGCTCGTGGTGGCGACAGGATCGGATACGTCGTACTACGGACACGACGAGTGGCGGTCGTTCGCGCAATGCCCCAAGTCGCTCGAAGAGGGCACCTTCATCCGGCGCAAGATCTTTTACGCCTTCGAAGCGGCCGAGCGGCATGCTGCGGATCCCCAAGCGGTGGCCGCGTGGCTCACGTTTGTGATCGTCGGCGCCGGCGCCACCGGTCTCGAGATGGCAGGCGCGCTCGCCGAGATCGCCCGTCAGACAATGCGCCACGACTTCCGGGCGATCCACCCGCAGTCGGCGCGTATCGTTCTCATCGAGGCGGCGCCCCGCGTCTTGCCCGGCTATCCAGAGGATCTCTCGCGACACGCCCGCGCCCTCGTCGAACGCCTCGGGGTCGAGGTGCTGGTCGGTGCGCGGGTCCAGGCCATCGATGAAGACTCCGTCACCTTCGAGCACGAGGGCATGCCGACCCGATTGCCCACCAAGACGGCGTTGTGGGCCGGCGGCATCGCGCCCACCGCATTCGGCGAGCGGGTGGCGCAACGCACGGGAGCGCCGACCGATCGCGCCGGCCGGATCAAGGTCAACGCCGATCTCACCGTGCCGGACCATCCGGACATCTTCGTGATCGGTGACCTTGCATCTGCCGCAGGTCCGGGCAACGCCCCGCTGCCCGGTCTCGCGCCGGTCGCGATGCAAGAGGGCGCCTACACCGCACGCGTCATCGGCGCACGCCTGCGCGGCGCCGGTGTGACGCCGCCCTTTCGCTACTTCAATCGCGGTGACATGGCGGTCATCGGACGCGCGGCAGCCGTCGCCAATATCTTCGGCGTGCACGTCTGGGGTTGGCCCGCATGGGTGATCTGGCTCTTCATCCACCTGCTCTACATCGTGGAGTTCCAAAGCCGGGTGCTCGTGTTCATCGAGTGGGGATTCTTGTATCTCACGTGGAGCCGCGGCGCGCGACTCATCGCCGGTCCCGAAGCGCCCGGCGAGCCGTGACGGGTGAAGCTACGTCCCCGCCGCGCTGCGCCAATCGCCGCCCTCAATAGGCGCGAGCTCCGATGTGTCGCGGTTGTACGCGTACACCCACGCGCGCAGCACATGGTCTCCTATGCGGACGTCGCACAAGCGTCGCACGTACGCGCTCGTCTCCGGATGAAGCGGATCGTATTCCTCGAGCTCGTCGAGCGCTTCCAGCAGCGCCGGCGGATCGCTCATCGCATACATTTCCCCATGCACCACACCGTCGCCGGCGGTGAGCGCGGGATAGCGGCCGGCGCGGAACAGCATCCCAGCGGTCAGGCCTTCACCGACCAGCGTGCAGCCCGCTAGGTAGTGATGCAGATCGTGACCGCGCATGAGGCCGCCGTAGACGAAGAGGTGCGCAACGACGCCCTCCGCTGCTGACTCCCAGGAAGGCGCTTGGTTCACGCGCAAGGATTCGCGTCCGAGGGCGCATCACATCCCAAGGCACAACCTATGATCATTCGCGCCGAACACCTGACGAAGACCTTTCGCACGCGCAGGCGCGGCGACGGCGTCATGGGAACGCTCACGTCGCTCTTTTCCCGCGCGTACGACGACAAGCTGGCCGTTCGCGACGTCTCGTTCGACCTGGAACCCGGCGAACTCGTGGGCTATATCGGCCCCAACGGCGCCGGCAAATCGACCACCATCAAGATGCTCACCGGCATCCTCGTGCCCACCAGCGGCGAGTGTTCGGTCAACGGCATCGTCCCCTGGCAGAACCGTACGCAAAACGGCAAGCAGATCGGCGTGGTGTTCGGCCAACGCACGCAGCTGTATTGGGACCTGCCTCTCAAAGAATCGTTCGAGCTGCTGCGCGCGATCTACGGCATTCCCGCAGACGTCTACGAGCGCAACATGGCCGAGTTCACAAAAGTGCTCGCACTCGACGAATTCATCCGCACCCCGGTGCGCCAGCTGAGTCTTGGTCAGCGCATGCGCGGCGACTTCGCGGCCGCACTGCTCCACAATCCGCCCGTCGTCTTCTTGGACGAGCCGACCATCGGTCTCGACGTCGTCGCCAAAGAGGCCATCCGGGAGTTCATCGCGCGCACCAACCGCGAGCGCGGCACGACGTTCATCCTCACCACGCACGATCTCAACGATGTGGAGAAGCTGTGCGACCGGATCATCATCATCGACCACGGGCAGAAGCTCTACGACGGGCGCATCGAAGCGATCAAGCGCCGCTACGGCCGCCAGCGCATCCTCGTCGCGGAGATCGATGGCTTTTGCGCGGACTGCGAAATCCCGATCCCGGGCGTTCGGAAGCTCTCGCAGGCGGGTGCGCGGGTCTCGTTTGAATTCGACCGCGAGCGCGTGAGTGCGGACGAGCTCATCGTGGCGCTCGCCAAGCAGTACGAGCTCAAAGATGTGACGATCTCAGAACCGGAGCTCGAGGCCATCATCCGCGAGATCTACCTCAAGGGCTTGGGTGTTGACGCTCCGGTCGCGGAAGCGCTCACATGAGAGGCTGGTATCGCGTGCTGCTCGGCGCGGCAGCCGCCGTCATCGCGGCAAGTTCGCTCGGATCGCCGCGCGAGCACGTCCGGGCCGACGCCGCCTCGCCTCCCGAGGAGCCCACAGACGTGCGAGCCGATCTCAATCGCGGCACGTGGTCGCACGGACCGGACCTTCCCTCGCCGCGTCAGGACGCCGCCGCGGCGGTGCTCGCCGGACGCATCTATCTCATCGGCGGATATGGCCCACACGACAGCCAGATGAACACGACGCTCGTGTGGGAGCCTGAGATCGCGGCAGAAGAACCCGGCACAACGATTCAGCAGGCCGGCGTGCGGATGGGTGCGTGGACCTATGCTGCGCCGATCCCAGAGCCCGTCGATCACGCTGCCGCGGCGGCGCTCGGGGGCTTCGTCTACGTCGCGGGTGGCCGCATCGAGAATCTTGTCACGAATAAAGTCTGGCGCTACGACGTCGCCAACGACATCTGGGTCGAGATCCCTTCGATGCCTATCCCACGCTATGGCGCCACGATGCAAGCCGTGCAGGGAAAGCTCTACCTCATCGGCGGCGCGGTCGCGCACGGCAATGATGCGACGAGCATGGAGATCTTCGATCCCGCGACTGGCCGGTGGGCGGTCGTGCCGTACGCGCTGCCGGACGAGCGCGACGGGTTGGCATCGACCGTGCTCGGCGACGAGATCGTCGTGCTCGGCGGCCGCACCGACCAAGAGATCAACTTGAACACCTGCGAGGTGTTCGATCCGTTCTCGGACCGTTGGTCTGGATGTTCGTACCTCCGTCAGCCGAGATCGGACTTCGGCTTGAGCGCGGTGAACGGTCGGCTCGTGGCAGTGGGCGGAGACGACCTACGCCTCGATCGGCCGACGCAGACGATGGAGATCTCGCAACCCCGCGTCGACGGTTGGCTGGATGGACCATGGTTGCCGAGCCCACGCCATGGCATGGCGCAAGTGACCTTGGGGAATGTCGTCTGGGTGATCGGCGGTTCTCCGACGAGCGGAACCGCCCCATCGGCTGGCGTGCTGCGCTACGTGAGTCCCGTCATCACGATCCAATTCAAAAAGGGCCACGGCTAGTTGAGGATTCGCCCGTACGTCGAATTTGCGAAGCGGGCGTTCTCAAGGGAGGGGACCTACCGCACCCAGGTCTTCACCCACATCGGATCCGTCCTCTTGCGCGTGTTCTTGCTGTCCATGGTGTGGACTGCGCTCTATCGCAACAATGGCGAACAGGCCGGCATCACGCTGCCGGCGATGATCACGTATGCGACGCTCGCTCTGTTGCTCGACCTCATCTATGGCGTCAACGGGGCCTACGTCATCCGGGAGAAGATCCGCGAGGGATCGATCGCGATCGACCTCATGCGTCCCATCTCCGTGCCCTTCTACGTCCTCGCTGACACGGTCGGCCAGACCCTCTTCGCTTCGATGCAGATCATCCCAGCGCTCGGCTTGTCGTTGTTCATCGTCCACCTTGACGCGCCGGCAACCTTGGGGGCGGCATTTGCCTTCCTCGTCGCGGTGCTGCTCGGCTTCGTGGTCAATTTCTTCTTGGATCTCATCATGGCGACGATCACGTTTTGGACCATGGAGATCTTCGGCGTGCAACTCATGGTGCAATTCATCTCATCGTTGCTCTCAGGCTCTCTCGTGCCGTTGTATTTCTTTCCGCCCGGCATCATCCAGCAGCTCGCATTCGCATCTCCGTTCGCCGCCATCTACAACGCGCCGCTCTCCATCTACATCGGTAAAGTCACGGGCCTGCAGATCGTAACCACGCTCGGCACGCAGGTGGTCTGGGCGTTCGTCTTCGGTGTCGTCGCGCTGGGCCTGTGGCGTCTGGGCGAGCGGCAAGTGGTGATCCAAGGTGGCTAGCCGCTATCTCGCCACCTACCGTCAATTCTGGCGGCTCAACACGCTGACGATGCTCGAGTACAAGACGAATTTCTTCATCTGGCTGTTCTTCACGATCATCTACCACGGCGTGGCGGTGGGCACCATATGGATCATGATGTCGCGCTTTCCGTCCATGAACGGCTGGAGCTGGCGGGAAGTGTTCTTCTTGTACGCGCTCTACATGCTGGCGCACACGCTCAACAACACATTTTTCTTCACGATCGGGGACGTGCCTACGCACGTCCAAGAAGGCGACTTCGATCGGTTTCTGGTGCGTCCGCTCGACCCGCTCTTCCAGGTGCTATCGCAACCCGGTCAGATTTGGCCGGACGAACTCGCACTCGCCGTCGTCGTGTTCGGGGTGGCGCAGAGCCTCGTCCACTTGCAGTGGACCGCCGCCTCCGCCGTGCTGCTCGTGCTCGCGATGTTCGGCGGCGCGCTCATCGACTTCGCCATACAGCTGGCGGTGGCCACGCTCTCGTTTTGGGTCATCCGGCTGGACACGCTGCGCTGGGTCGTCATGTCCCTCGAAAACGACTTCACGCGCTATCCGCTTTCCATCTACAATCGGGGCGTGCGCATCCTGCTCGCGTACGTGTTCCCGTTTGCGTTCATGAATTATTTTCCGGCGACCACGCTGCTGCACAAGACATCCGGCCCCGGCTATACGATCAACCCGGCGCTGGGATGGCTGACGCCCGTCATCGGCATGCTCTGGTTCGCGGGCGCGTACCTGTTCTGGCGCGCCGGCGTGAACCACTATAAGGGAACCGGTTCTTAGAGGCGGATACAATTACACGCATAAGAGGTGGAACCATAATAATTATGGCCTGGAGCCAGTTGAACGCAAGAATCAATCCAACCTATACAACGCTGTCGCAATTTACAAGCGATATCAGTTCGATGACCTATCCCTAAGACGATGTTAAGAGCGCAGTCGAGGGACTCAATGAGCAGACAAAGGTATACAGTAGCGGTGGCGTGCCTTGTGTTGCTAGGACTAGCTGGATTTCTTTTCGCTCGGTATGTTATTGGTAGTTCGTCGGTAAAACTTCCGCCAACGGTACCCAACCCTCACGCTCCCTACACACCCCCAAGGCTTGGGCCGTCCGCTCAGGGTCCACACTGGGTGCGACCGGAATGGATGAAATTTGGAGCTCCTAAATTTGTTGATTACACGCAACAAGGAGCCCTAGGACTACCTGAAGGCCTCAGTACTGCCTACGCACCCCCGCCAGACATTCATCACGAGATAATTGTTAATGAATTTCGAGGATTGTTTAGAAGCGGCACCCAGGAGATTGGCGGCGTTATGGTTTTCGCTGGGGCCATGCGACATGATCCCGCACAAGGTTTCCTGTACGCGTTCTACCGCGACCCGCCGGTTTATAACCCCATCTTGTTCTTGCCGCCACGCGGTACGGGAGCGCTTAAACTCGAAAGCTGGCAGAAGCTTGGCTCTTCGTTCCGGCTCACAGCGGTAACGCAGTCCGAACAATCGGTAACGCTAGACGTGCCCTTACCCCTACCGTACGCTCGCTACAGCGTGAGGACGCTGCAGCTCCGAAATCAGATTCGGCGTCTCTAAGTTTGGGCTTAGCCTTTTTCATCAGACTCGCTTTCACACCCTAGTTCAAGCGATCACGGGACCCAAAGGGATGTCCGATCTTGGGGCCTTATTAAAGCCTCTTAGAAGCGGATGCGGTCCATCAACCAGCGATAGTACGCTCGCCGCGGCGATTCGTCCATGCGCGGCCACAGCGACAGCCCGCACAGGCGGCAGCTCAGTTCGGAGTCTCCATAACCGAGCGTCGGGTACCAATAATGCCGCCGCTCCAAATTCGGCGAAGCGCATTTGGGGCAGACGCAGAGAAAAACTGCTTGCGCGAGCACGATAACCCCTTAGGTCCGGTTTTTCCAATCTCCTTGAGCGTGGGTTCGTAGGCGAGCAACCTCCGCGGCGCGAACCGCCGACAAGCCGGGTGGGGGTTGTATGTCATTCCATACCATCATCGAACCTTTTCGCATCAAGGTCGTCGAGCCGATCCGCATGACCGATCGCGCCGAGCGCGAGGCCTTGCTTGGGGCTGCGGGTTACAATCCGTTTTTGCTCAAGGCCGAGGACGTCATCATCGACCTGCTGACCGACAGCGGCACGGGGGCGATGAGCGCCGAGCAGTGGGCCGGTATGATGCGGGGCGACGAATCATATGCAGGGGCGCGCAGCTACTATCGCTTCTTCGACGCGGTCCACGACATTTTCGGATTCAGCCACGTGCTCCCGGTCCATCAAGGTCGAGCGGCGGAGCGCATCTTGTTCTCCACCGTATGCCATCCGGGCGACGTGGTCCCGAACAACACCCACTTCGACACGACCCGCGCGAACGTCGAACATGTCGGCGCTAAAGCGGTCGATCTCCCGATCCCGCAGGGCCGTCAACCCGCTTCGACCCACCCGTTCAAAGGGAACATGGACGTGGACGCGTTGCGCGTCCTGATCGCCGAGGTCGGCCGCGATAAAGTCCCGCTCGTCATGCTGACGGTGACGAACAATTCCGGCGGCGGACAGCCCGTCTCCATGGAAAACGTCAAGGCCGTGAGCGCGGTTTGCAAGGAGCACGGGCTCCCGCTCTTCATCGACGCCTGCCGCTTCGCCGAGAATTGCTGGTTCATCCGCGAGCGCGAGAAAGGCTACGCCGATCGACCGGTGATCGAGATCGCGCGCGAGCTTTTCTCCTACGCAGACGGCGCGACCATGTCGGCGAAGAAGGACGGCTTGGTCAACATAGGAGGATTTCTTGCGACGAACGATCCTGCGCTCGCAAAGCAAGAGGCGACGCTGCTCATCCTCACCGAGGGATTTCCCACGTATGGCGGCCTTGCCGGCCGGGACCTCGAGGCGATCGCGGTCGGGCTGCGAGAGGTGCTGGACCACGACTACCTGCGCTATCGCATCACCTCGACGGCCTACCTCGGCAAGCACTTGACGAAAATCGGCTATCCGATCGTGCAGCCACCCGGTGGTCACGCGATCTACGTGGATGCGGCGGGGTTATTGCCCGGCGTACCGCCACAGGAGTACCCGGGCCAGGCGCTCGTGTGCGAGCTCTACGTTGCCGGCGGCTTGCGGGCGGTCGAGATCGGCTCCGTGATGTTCGGAAGTACCGACCCACGAACGGGTCGCGAGATGCCCGCGTCGATGGAACTCGTCAGGCTTGCCATACCTCGCCGCGTCTACACCCAAAGTCACATCGACTACGTCATCGAAGTCATGGCGCAAGTGTACGAGCGTCGCGAACGGTTGAAGGGTCTGCGGATCGTCTGGCAATCGCCGCCCTTGCGCCACTTTACTGCGCGCTTCGAACCGATCGCAAAAGCGGCCTCGTGAGCACGAAGCCGCCCTTTGTCATCGAAGAATACGTCCGCTGGAGCGACGTCGATGCTGCGGGCATCGTCTGCTACGGTGCGTTCGTGCGCTTTGTCGAAGTCGCCGAGACCGAGCTGTTTCGGGCAGCCGGGATGCCATACGCAAAAGTATTCGATACGTTTGACTGCTGGCTGCCGCGGGTGCATTTCTCGGGAGACTTCTTCGCGCCGGCCCGTCTGGACGAGCGCCTGCGGGTCACCGCGTTCGTCAAAAAGCTCGGTGCCACATCGGTGACGCTCGGATTCACGATCGACAACCAGGTGGGGACCCGGATCGCGCAGTTCGAGATCGTGCTCGTCTGCATCGATCGCTCGACGTTCGAAAAGCGGCCGTTACCCGAGGAGTTGCGTCGCTCGCTCAGCGAGTTTTTGGAATAGGATCTTCGCTCGAATGGGGAGCCATGCAAAAGCCGCATGGCTCCATGCCGACCTCGTGCGCCTGCGCTTCGGTCAGCATCAAGAGCTCACCGCGCGCTTCGAGCCCGCCCTGGCAGGCGCTGCCGGGCTTGTGGTACACCCGGTCCCCGATGATGCACACGACGTCCACGAGGCCGCCTTCCAGGGTGCGCGTACGCAGGCCTTGGGGCGTGCAAGCGGGGACGGCACAAGATGTGGCCATTCGTTCTAGATGAGGATTTGCGGAGATTTGTCCCCTGGCGGGTGTAAATCGGAAGGCGAACGCCGATAATGTGAGCTAGGTGACACGATGATACTGCAGACGCTGCCCGCCACGACGCATTGGAATCTCTTCAAAATCGAAGGGCAATTGGATTTCACGGCCGCCCCGACGGTGCAAGCGGCGCTCGTCCACGCGGCCCACATCGACCGCAGCGATCTGCTCATCGATCTCGAGGACATCGCGACGGTGGATGAGGTCGGCGTGAACAAGCTCACCGGCACGGTCGCGCGATTGATCGCCGAGCGGCCGACGCTGCACGTCGCCTTCGTCGCCAAGGATCACGTGCTGGCGGAAGCGTTGACGCGCGCCGCCATGCCCGAGTCGGTCATCATCTATCGCAGCGGCGCCGAGGCGTTGCGTTCGATCGGCTTGCACGCGGCCGCTTAGGCAGCGCAGCCCAAGAAATCAAAAGGATGGCTCCGGCCGTCCTTTTTGAGTCTATGGAGATGCTAAAGGTCCGACGACGCATCCTTCCCTAATAGGCCATCATGAATACCCCGCTAGCCGAGCGCGTGTCGCGCGGCGACAGCTTTGCCGTCCATCATCGCTATGACGTCGCAGATATCGCCGATTTCGCGAACCGTTGCGGCGACAAGAATCCGGTGCATCACGACGCCGCGTTCGGCCGCAGCTCGCGGTTCGGCAAGCGCATCGCACCCGCGGAGCAGACCATCTCGCTCATGCTGGGATCCGCCGCCTCGTGGCTGGCGCAGCGCGGCACGGCGATCGGCCTTGGGTGTTCGTTCCGTTTCACGGCGGCCGTCCGCGAGGGCGACGAACTTGAGCTGCGCTGGCGGGTAACCGATACCAGTTATAAGGATTCACTCCACGGTGTGCTTGTCTTGTTCGAAGGCACGGCGACGAACGAGGATGGCCTCGTCGCCATGCGTGGCACGCTCGAGATGCTGCTGCAAGAATAGTCTGCTGCCATAGGGTTCGCCGCCAGGAGTGGGCAGGCGCCCAAGGCCGTCCGTCGAACGAGTCTGGTCTGATGAAAGATGCAAAACCGCCGAAGTCTTTCGGCGATATCGATCAGTTGTTGGAGCGCGTCGGCAACAAGTATTTGCTCGTCAACGCCGCACGGGTCCGCGCCCAGCAACTCGTGAACCGTGACGAACCCGCCGTGGACGGCGCGAATCCGGAAAAGGCCGTCACTACCGCTTTCGCGGAGATCGCGGCCGACAAGCTCGACATCGACGTCGACCACTCGCACTAGACGTTGGAGCGCCGCCAGCGCGCCAGCGAGCGGGGCGTTTCCCGCACGACGACCTCATCGACCGAGACCCGCTGCCCCAGCGTGCCCTCCAATTTGCGGGCGAGGACGAGCGCGATATTCTCAGCCGTCGTCGCGAGACCGGTGACTGAGAATTCCGGCCTTTCGTTGAGATCGCAGTGGTCGAACTCACCCACGATGGACTTCAGCGTATTGAAGTCGACGACCATTCCATGTTCGAGCGTTTCCGCCGAGCACGTGATCTCCACGTCGTAGCGGTGGCCGTGTCTGCGGTTGCAGGGCGAGTCATATGGCAGCGCGAGCTGATGCGCAGCGTCGAAGTGACAGCGCAACGACACCGACATCATCGACCGGCCGCTCCGCGCCACAGCAAGTAGTGCAGCTGCGGAAGCACCCGGACGCGGTAGGCGCGCCAGCGTTCGTCCGCGAGCACCGCTTCGGTCAACTCGCGCAAGTGCTCTTCGTAGCGACCGTGCGCGCTCGCGCTTGCGCTCTCCGGTTGCAAGATGATAGGCGTTTCCTCGGGCAGTTCGTCTCCGAGCATCGCGAGGAGTTCCAGCGCCTCAACCCGGTCGCGCTCGTCAGCGACCACGAATTTGAGCTGCATCCGGCCTGCCGCGCTCTTGCAGTATTTCCGCAACACTGCCGGTTTCGGCCGGTATCCGGATGAGCCCACTTTCGGGCTGATGGAGAAAAGCGACACGCCTGGGAGGTCGGCGAAGATCGTACCGCTCGTCTCGACCGTCACGTGCGAAGCCTGCAGCGCGTCGACGAGCGGCTTGATGTCCTGCGCGAGCGGCTCACCGCCCGTGATGATCACGTGTCGATGGTGTCGAGCAAGACGCGCGAGCGACTGGACGTCCATCTGCTCGCCCGAATCACCCGCGAGTGCGTACGGCGTGTCGCACCACGAGCAGCGCAGCGGGCACCCGTCGAGTCGGATGAAGAGCGCGGGCGCGCCGATGAGGCCGCCTTCGCCTTGGATGGACACGAACGTCTCGTTGACCGACAACGTGGCCGAGGCTTGCATCGGACGAGTGTTTTTCGTGCAGCTCTGGACCGCTCCCCCCGCGACGCTCACCTCTCGATGCAAGCGAGAGGCAGACGTGAGCGCGCGTCGAAGCCCGCCTTCCCCTTTGTGCAGATGCGGAGGTCATGATGGCTGCAGCGCAAGCCCAAGGCATCAGGAATATCGCTTTTGTAGGACCGCACCATAGCGGGAAGACGACGCTGGTGGAGGCGCTGCTCAGCGTCGCGCAAGCCATCCCCCGCAAGGGGTCGGTCGTGGAAGGCACCGCGACCACCGATCACGACCCCGAATCCCATGCGCACCAGATGTCGGTCGCTCCGAGCTTCGCGCACCTCGACCGCGGCGGCGTCCGCGTCAACATCATCGACTGCCCCGGCGCAGTCGATTTTCTTGAGGAGACCAAGTTCGCGCTCGCGGGAGCCGATGCGGTGATCGTCGTCGTCGAAGCAGATCCGAACCGCTTGCCGCAGGTCGAGATGATCGTCGACTATGTCGAAGCGCAAGGGCTGCCGCACTGCTTCGTCATCAATCGCTTGGATCGCCCGGGCGCCGATTTCGTGGGCACTTATGCTGCCTTGCGCCAGCGCTTCGGCAACCACGTGGTTGCCGAACAAGCACCGATCGGACAAGGAGAGAACCTATCTGGCTTTGTCGATGTGGTGGCGATGAAGGCATACAAGTACGGCGACGGCGCGGCCAGTCCCACCGCCCTGCCGGAACACTTCGCCGACAAGAACCACGAAGAGTTGCTCGAGGCGCTGGCCGACTTCGACGACCACCTGATGGAAGAGATCCTCGACGGCAAAGAGCCCCCGCTCGACGAGGTCGAGCGCGACCTCGAAACCGATGTGAGCTCGGACAAGATCATCCCCGTGCTCGTGACGAGCGGTGTAAAGGGCTGGGGCGCGGCGGAGCTGCTGGATCTCATCGTGCGTCAATTCCCCGATGGTTGTCAGATCCGCCGCAACGACGAGGCCGGCAAAGCGGTCGAACCCCAGCCGGGCGGCCCTGTCGTCGCCCAGGTCTGCAAGACGATCGTCCACCCGCAAAGCGGAAAGCTTTCCATCGTCCGCGTTTTTTCAGGAACGCTGGGCGCGGACACCGCGCTCGTCAACGTCAATCGCGACGTCAAGGAGCGGCCCGGTGGTCTCTACACGCTGCAAGGCAAGGCGCAGAGCCCGGCGAGCAATCTCGGTCCGGGGAGCCTCGCGGCAATCGCGCGGCTCGACACCACGGTCACGGGAGACACGCTGTGTTCGAACGCAAACAAAACCGTGATGCCGAGGCACCCGCTGCCGAAACCGGCGTTCTCGCTTGCCGTGCGCCCGCACGATCGCTCCGATGAGGCAAAGCTGTCGCAGCTCCTCGTCCGCATGCGCGAGGAAGATCCGACGCTCGTGGTCGAGCGCGCCGAATTCACGGACGAACTGGTGCTGCGTGGGTACGGGGAGATGCATCTGGCGGTGACCGTCGAGCGCTTGCAGCGCAAGTACAACGTCAAGCTCGACACGCAGTTGCCGCAAGTGCCCTATCGCGAGACGATCACCGGCAAGACCCAGCAGCAGGGAAGGTACAAGCACCAGACCGGCGGGCACGGGATGTTCGGCGACGTCCACGTCGAGATCGAACCCACGGCCCGCGGCGGTGGTTTCACGTTTACCGAGCGCGTGGTCGGCGGTTCGGTGCCGAAGCAGTTCTTCCCGGGCGTGGAAAAAGGCGTGCGCGAGGCGCTGGAGCACGGGCCGATCGGCGGCTTCCCGGTCGTCGACATCAAGGTGACGCTCTACGACGGCTCATATCACAGCGTCGATTCGAACGAGATGTCGTTCAAGCTTGCCGCATCGCTCGCGATGCGCGAAGGTTTGCCGAAGTGCCACCCCGTGCTGCTCGAGCCGATCCAGCGGGTCGAGATCACGGTGCCGACTTCTTATACGAGCACCGTGTTGCAGCAGGTCAGCGGTCACCGCGGTCAGATCCTCAACTATGGGCCGAGCGAGACGCGCCGGGGTGCCGATGTCGTCAAGGCGCTTGTGCCGCAATCGGAAATGCCTCGATACTTGACGGAGCTGCGAACCGCGACGCAAGGTCTCGGCTATTTCGTCGCCGACCACGACCATTTCGAGTTCGCACCGCCGAAGGTGGTCCAAACGGTCACCGCGGAGCGCAAGGAGATGGCCGCGGCAGCGAAGTGACATCGAGAAAACTCGCATAGCGCCGCTCTTGGAGATGGATTCGCACGCCCATCCAGCCAATCTAGGAGGCGCACATCTCTTTGCGCCAAGATAGCGGGGCGCAAATTTATTTACGCCTGGGGAGATCGATGAACGAAGCCTATTGCCGTCGCTGTACCCGCGAAGGGGCTGGATCGAGCCGCCGTCCCTTCGCTCTTCCGGGGACGAGCGCGCGCTACGCCCCCGATCGCCCGGCATCGATCGAACACATCGCCCTGACGCTCTCCTTCGACTTCGAAAAACACGTGCTCTTCGGCGTCTGCAGAACGACGTTCTCCGCCGTCGGCAAGGCGCTCGACTCGCTCGAGATGGACGCCGATCATCTGCATATCAAGAACGTCCGCAACGCAGCCGGAAAGAAACTGCCCTTCGACCTGGCGGGCGGCAAGCTGACGATCGAGCTTGACCGCGGGCTCGCGGCCGGCAAATCAAGCACGGTCGTCATCGACTACGAAGCACGGCAGCCGACGCAGGGGATCTACTTCATCTCACCCGACAAAGGCTATCCGCGCAAACCGGTGCAGGTCTGGACGCAAGGCCAAGACCAGGACGCGCACTACTGGTTCCCTTGCATCGACTATCCGAACGCCAAAGCGACGACCGAGATCAAGGCGACCGTGCCCGCAAAGTTTTTCGTTCTGAGCAACGGTGTGCTCGTTTCGACCACCCACGACCGCACGGCCAAGACGAAGACCTATCATTGGAAGATGGATACGCCGCACGTCACCTATCTCGTGAGTTGCGTGGCAGGCGAATTCAGCGAGCACACCGACATGCTCGGCAAGCTGCCCGTCGCGTATTACGTGGTGCCCGGGCGGGAAGCCGATGGCGAACGATCATTCGGCAAGACGCCCAAGATGGTGAAATTTTTCGGCGACCGGATCGGCGTGCCGTATCCCTATGCGCGGTATGCGCAGATCGCCGTGACGGACTTCATCTTCGGCGGGATGGAGAACACCAGCGCGACCACGCAGACCGACACGACCTTGCACGACGCGCGTGCGCATCTCGATTTTTCAAGCGACGGCCTCGTCGCACACGAACTCGCGCATCAGTGGTTCGGCGATCTCCTCACCTGCAAAGACTGGTCGCACGCATGGCTCAACGAAGGCTTCGCCACGTATTTCGAGGCGATGTTCCGGGAATTCGATCAAGGAGCGGACGAGTTCGCCTACTACCGCTTCCTGCTCGCGCAGCGATACTTCGACGAAGATCGCAAAGAATATCGGCGCCCGATCGTCACAAACGTCTACACCGAGCCGATCGATCTGTTCGACCGCCATCTCTACGAAAAGGGCGCGAGCGTTTTGCATCTCATCCGGCGCCAGTTAGGCGACGAGCTATGGTGGAAAGCAATTCACCACTACGTGGCGGAGCACCAACTGCAAAACGTCGAAACGATCGATTTCATCCGCGCGATCGAAACCGTCACCGGGCGCAACATGCTCCCGTTCTTCGATCAATGGGTTTTCAAGCCGGGCCACCCGAATTTCCGCGTCCTCTATCGCTGGGACGAAAAAAAGAAGGCGGCGCAGGTCCGCGTCGAGCAAACGCAAGACACAAAGGATGGCACCCCCGTCTTCACGCTGCCCGTGACCGTGGCATTCGTCAATGGGCGTTCCGAACAACGATTTGTGATGGAACTCGAGCAGCGCGAGCAGTCGTTCACGTTCGCACTCGCAAAGCGGCCGGAGATGTTCTCCTTCGATCCTGACGGCGACGTGCTCAAGACCGTCGAGCTGCGCGTGCCGGAAGAGATGCTCATCCGCCAAAGCCTGGCCGAGATGAATCTTTCGGCTCGCATCGACGCGATCAGGGAACTGTCCAAGGATCCTAATCTCGAGGTGGTCGAGGCGCTCGCGCGGGTGCTGTCCGGCCGGTCGTTTTGGGGAGCAAAAGCGCAAGCGGCCGCCGCGCTCGGAACCATCCGCACCGAGCGCGCCTTCACGGCGCTCGTCACGGCGAGGAGCGTCGACAACCCCAAGGCTCGCCGCGCAGTCGCGGCGGCGCTCGGTGAGTTCCGCGGCGAGGAGGCCTGCGCCGCGCTCGCACCCATGCTCGCGCGCGACGGGTCCTACTTCGTGGAGGCCGAGGCCGCGTTTTCCATCGGAAAGACGAAATCAAAAAAAGCGTACGCGCTCTTGATGAAAGCGTTGAGCAAAGAGTCGTTTCACGACGTCATCCGTGCGGGTGCGATGCGCGGTCTGGCGGAGCTCGGCGACGACCGGGCGATTCCCGTCCTGTTGGGCTGGACCGTGTACGGCAAACCCACCTTTGCGCGCGAGGCGGCGATACCGGCCCTGGGCAAGCTCGGGCAAGGCAACCGCAAAGTGCGCGCGAGGCTTATCGAGCTCTTGGATGACTGCAACTTCTGGGCTCGGCTTGCGGCGATCGACGCTCTGGAGGAGTTGCACGACCAGACGGCCATCCCCGCGCTCGAGCGGCTCGCCTCACAAGACATCGAAGGCAGGCTGAAGGGTGCCGCGGCCAATGCCGTGCGCGCGATCGCCGAATATCAAGAGAAGCCCGCCGAGTTGCGACAACTCCGTGGCGAGATCGAGAAATTGAAGGAGAGCAACAAATCCCTGCTCGACCGCCTCGATCGCCTGGAGACTCGCGCGAAAGTGAAGCGCTGACCCTACGCTTTTGCCAACATCACCGAGGTGGACTTGACGAGCGCGGTGACGTTGTCGCCGACCTTGAGCTCGAGCTCGGCGACCGATTCGGCCGTGATCAAGGCCACGATGTGGTTGTCACCCAAACGGATGCTCACTTTCGCCATGAGGCCGTCGCTTTGGATCTCAGAGACGACGCCCGGTAATTTGTTGCGCGCGCTAACTCGCATGCGTCTTTTCTTGCACCTCCGGTAGGCTTCTGAGGGCGATCGAGAGCGCGGCGATCGCCGCCGGCTCGTCGACATCCATCCGCAAGAGCGCGCGTACGCGATCGAGCCGATAGCGCACGCTGTTGCGATGCAGGAAGAGCTTGTCCGCCGTGCGATCGACCCGCATGCCGCATTCATAGTAGGCCCGCAGCGTCGCGACGAGGTCGCTCTGGCGTTCCCCGTCCTCGCGCAACAACGGCGCCAAGAGGAGACGAGAAAGCTCCACGCTGGCCGGGTCCGCGCCGGCCAAGACGCATGCGCGTTCGAGCAGCGCTTCAGCGGTTTGCGGTCTGAGGATGCGAGTCGTCGCCAAGCGCCTGCTCCCTAGAACGCGTTGAACAAAACGAGTCGACCGTGCGCGTCGAGCATGTAGAGCGTCAAGCCGTCCGTGTGCAACGAGTGCACCGGTAACGCGAATGCCGCTCCATTGGGGCTCGTCTGGCCGTTGAAAGCGATCGTGATCTTCGCAGCGATCGCCCCCGGATTTTGGCCGGTGGTGTTCCCAGGTGCTGCGTACCGGCCCAGTTGGTAGCTCCCCGTGGTGGGCGAGCCGAGCACGCCGAAATAGAGGTCCGTGCCGTCGTAGCCGACGTTCGCAGAGGCGAGCGGAACGGGCTTGAAGGTGAATGTGTTCAGCGTCGCCGGCCCCGGTAAGGGAATCGTCCACGACGTGCCGTCTTGGTGGAAAACGAGATAGGTCGCGACGACGGTGCCCGTTGCGGCTGCCGCCGCATCCGCCGCGAAGATGCCCATGCCGGTATAGTTATAGGATCCGCTCAGCCGGCCCGTGCCGTCAAGAGCAAACGCGGCCCAATTCACCGTCTTGTTCCCATTGTCGTCGACGATGAACACATGGGTCGAGTCGGCGGCGATGGCGCGCACGCCGCCCGTGCCGAGCCCATCGCTGAACGACACGAGCGGAGAGCACGTGCGCGGCGTCGAGGTCGGCGGCGCGCAGGATTGCACGTTGCCCGCGCCGTCATCAAACCAATCGTTGCTTGTGCCGTCGATGGCGACTCCGATCGGGTGGTAGCCTGCCGTCAAGGTGTACGATCCGGCGTTGGTCGCGGACGAACCCAATTCGGTGAAACCGTACATGCTCGGCCCGCCGTTTGTTCCGAGCACGCCGACGGAGCCGGGAACGCTTGGATCCGTGCCCAAGTCGATCGGAGAATTTCCTACGGTCCCCACAAAGCTGGGCTTCGTGATGTTCGGCGTCATGCCGCTCGTCGAGTTGGAATGGTGGTGATCGAGCGCGGCGATGCCCACGCCGATCCCGGCCGCGGCGATGAGGAACACGATGGGTTGGAGCGCCGCCGGGACGCTGCTATTGGGGTCGATCGGCTTCGTGCAGCCGAGCATGCTTGAGACGACGAGCAGCACCAGGGCTACGGCTGCGATGCGCTGTCGATTCCGCGGATTCATCATTCCAGATACGTGCTCGTCGTCGCAAAACCCCGCCCGCATGCGGCGTGCCTGCCCTGGAGGAAGAGTCACTAGCGAATGCGTCAAACGACCTGTCCATGAAGAGCGAGCCCAAGATCCGGGTCTCTCTCCCGGAAGGTCTCAGCGCGGAGACGCTGCGCGAGATGTACGGGCGGATGGTCCTCACGCGCTTGTGCGACGACCGCGCCTTTGCTCTCAACCGGCAGGGCAAGATCCCGTTTGCGGCCACGTGTCAAGGTCACGAAGCCGCGCAAGTGGCCGCGGCCTACGCATTGAAGCGCGGCACTGATTGGGTCGTGCCGTATTACCGCGATACCGCGCTCGCGCTCGCGTATGGGGTCACGCCGCGGGAGCAGCTCATGTGCCTCTTCGCGCGCAAGGATGACATCTTTTCCAGCGGCCGCCAATTCCCCAATCACTACAGCGTTCCCGATCGGAAGATCGCGAGCATCTCGAGCATCATCGCGGCGCACGTCACGCACGGAGTTGGGATGGCGCTGGCGTTCGCCATGCGCAAGGAACCCATCGTCACGCTCATCACCTTCGGCGAGGGTTCGACGAGCGAAGGCGAGTGGCACGAAGCCATGAACTTCGCAGGGATCCACCAGTTGCCCGTGGTCTTCATGTGCGAGAACAACGAGTTCGCGATCTCGGTGCCGCAAAAACTCCAGATGGCGGTCGCTAACGTCGCGGATCGCGCGGCCGCCTACGGATTCCCGGGCGTCATCTGCGACGGCACGGATGTCGTGGCCACGTATTCGGTCGTCCGCGAAGCGGTGGAGCGTGCGCGCAGCGGCGACGGGCCGACGCTCGTCGAGGCCAAAGTGTATCGCGCCATGTCGCACACGAGCGACGACAACCAGCTGACGTATCGCACGCAGGACGAGGTCGACGCGCTGAAGGCGCGCGATCCGATACCGCGCTTTGAAGCCTGGCTCAAGGATCGCGGCCTGCTCGACGACGCGACCATCAAACAGATGAAGCAACAAGCGCAAGCCGAGGTCGACGAGGCCACCGATTGGGCCGAGGCGCAACCACCACCGACCGAGGCCGATCTGTACACGCACGTGTACGCCTCCGGCCCGCTTTCATAACGCTGTCATGGCGACGAAGACGGTTCTCGAAGGCGTCCGCGACGCGCTCCACAGCGAGATGGCGCGCGATCCGCGCGTTTTCATCATGGGAGAAGACGTCGGACCGCGGGGCAACGTCTTTCTCATCACCAAAGGTTTTCTCGACGAGTTCGGCCGATCGCGCGTCATCGACACCCCGCTCGCCGAGGCCTCGATCGTGGGGGTGGCGGTCGGCGCCGCGATGGCCGGCATGCGTCCGGTCGCGGAGATCCAATTCGCCGACTTCATCTATCCCGCGTACAATCAGATCGTGGGCGAGGCGGCCAAGATCCGCTACCGCAGCGCCGGGGGGAACTCGTGCCCCCTTGTGATACGAACGCCCTACGGCGGCGGGGTGCGCGGAGCGCTTTCCCATTCCGTCAGCATCGAGGCGCTGTTCTACCACGTTCCCGGTCTGAAGATCTGCGTGCCATCCACGCCGGCGGACGCCCAAGGCTTGCTCGTGAGCGCCATCCGCGATGAAGACCCGGTGCTCTTCTTGGAGCACAAGCGGACCTACCGTCTCATCAAAGGTGACGTGCCCGAGGGCGACTTCACGGTGCCGATCGGGAAAGCGGACGTGGCGCGACAAGGCAAGGACTTGAGCGTGATCACCTACGGGCTCATGCGCCATTTCGCGATCGAGGCCGCGCAATCGCTCGCAAAAGACGGCGTTGAGGCGGAGGTGATCGATCTGCGCACGATCCGCCCGATGGACCGCAGCACGATCCTGCAGAGCGTCGCGAAGACCAAACGCGCGCTCATCGTCCACGAGGATCAGAAGTTCGGCGGCGTGGGCGCGGAGATCGCCGCGATCATCGCGGAGGAGGCGCTCTTCGATCTCGATGCCCCGGTGCGGCGCCTGTGCGGCCCGGATGTGCCGGCGATGGGCTACGCGAAGGAATACGAAGAAGCGTTCATGCCCAATGTCGAGCGCATCGCCGGCGCGATGTGCGATCTCGTCGCCGTATAACAGCCGAGCGGAGGAGCGCAAATCGTGGCCACAGTGACGATGCCGCAGTTGGGCGAGACGGTTACCGAAGGCACCGTCGGACGATGGCTGAAAAAAGAAGGCGAAGCGGTCGCGAAGTACGAGCCGCTGCTGGAGGTCGAAACCGACAAAGTCGCCTCCGAAATCCCCTCCCCGTTCGCAGGCATCCTCACGAAGATCGTAGCCGTCGAGGGTACGACGGTCCCCGTGGGCGCCGCGGTGTGCGAGATCGGAGATGGAACGGCGAGCCAAAGCGCGCCGGCATCGCAGGGTTCCCCAAGCTTGAGCGCGACCGCCGGAGACGGAGCTGCGCCGTCTCAATCGAAGCCGAGCGCGAAAGCCGCCGATGACGAAGGCGCGGGCGACGGGCGCTTCTCACCCGCCGTGCGCAAACTGGCCCGGGAGCACGGCGTCGATCTCAAGCAGCTCGCGGGCAGCGGCCGAGGCGGCCGCGTGACGGCGAACGACGTGTTGCAATTCGCGGAGAAAACAAGCCCGGCGGCCGCTGCGGCTCCGCCGCTTGGAGCAGTTGCGCCCGCGACGAAGGCGCCTGTGGCAGGCGCGCCGTCGCATGCAGGCCCTGCGCCCCAGATGAGCGAGGGCGATACGACCGTGCGCGTGAGCCAGATGCGCAAGACGATCGCCGAGCACATGGTCCGTTCCAAGACGACCGTTCCGCACGCGTGGTCGATGGTCGAGGCGGACGTGACCGAGGTCGCGCGTTGGCGCGAACGAGAAAAAGAAGCCTTCAAAGCGCGCGAGGGCGTCAATCTCACCTTCCTGCCGATCGTGGTGAGCGCGGTCTGCGCGGCACTGCGGGAGTTTCCCATGGTGAACGCCACCTGGGCCGACGACAAGATCATCGTCCGCAAGCACGCGAACATCGGGATCGCGGTCGAGATCGAGGAAGGCCTGGTCGTCCCCGTCATCCGCGACGCCGACCAGATGAGCTTGTCGGGCATCGCGCGCCGGGTCTCCGAACTTGTGGCCAAGGCGCGCAGCCGCAAGCTCACGATGGAAGAGATGTCGGAAGGAACGTTCACGGTGGACAACACCGGCGCGTTGGGCAGCGTCGCCTCTTATCCCATCATCAACTCACCGCAGGCCGCCATCATCACGATGGAGGCCATCGTGAAACGACCCTGGGTGATCAACGACGCCATCGCGATCCGTTCCATCATGAACCTCTGCCTGAGTTTGGACCATCGCGTGCTCGACGGCTCCGTCGCCTCGCGCTTCCTCCAGTCCGTCAAGCGTCGTCTGGAGTCGTTCTCGCCCTAATTTCTTGCGTCAAGCGAGCTGCCGCGGGCCGGGCAGCCGGCTCACCCACAACCCGGCGAACGCGACGAGCACCCCTGCCACGCCCAGCGTGAGCGGGAGCCCGGCGAAGGTCGCGATGGTGCCGAGCAGCCACGACCCGAGCGGCATGAAACCCAAGAAGATCATGGTGTAAAGCGACATCACCCTTCCGCGCATCACGAGCGCGGTGTGGACCTGCAGCAACGTGTTGGTCATCCCCATGAAGAGATTGACGGATGCTCCGAGCGCGACGAGCACGAGCGCGCCGACGAGCGTCGTTCTCGTCAGCGAGAACGCGAAGAGCGCGCAACCGGCGAGCGTGGCGCAAACGGTCGCGATCCGGCCACGGTGATGCCGGGTTCCGACGAACGCGACGGCGATGGATCCGCCGAGCGCACCGGCTCCGGATGCGGCCATCATGGCGCCCAGCGCGTCGGGTCCGCCGTGGACCGTGGTGCGCACGAAAGCGGGGAGCAGTTGGATGTACGGCCGCGCAGCAATGGAGAAGAGCAATGCGAGAAAGAACAGCGAGAGGATCGCCGGTTGGTCGCGCACGTAGCGGAAGCCGTCGAGCAGTTCGTGCCAAACACCCGGACGCGCGGCGACGCGCAGGGGCGGCTTTGGCGTCATGAGCAAGAGCGCGATGATCACGGCAGCAAACGAGAGCGCGTTCAGATAGAACGTTGCGGCGACGCCGACCGTGCTGACGAGGACGCCTCCGATCGCGGGTCCGAGGATGCCGGGTCCGTTGAAAGCCGCCGAGTTGAGCCCGATCGCGTTCATCAGTTCGCGCGGGCCTACGAGCAATGGCACGAGCGACTGCCGGGTCGGCGCATCGAAGGTCTGCGCAGACGCGGAGATGCCGGCCATGACGACGACGTGCCAGATCTGGACCACGTGCGTCTGCGCGAGCGTCGCGAGGACGAGCGCCGAAAGCCCAAGCACGGCTTGGCTGACGATGAGCAGCCTGCGGCGGTCGACCCGGTCGGCGATCGTCCCGGCAAACCCGGAGAGGAGCAGCGCGGGAGCTGCCCGGACGAACCCGATGATGCCGAGGTACAAGGGCGCCAGCGCGGCGCGCGGAGACAGCTCCACCACGAGCCAGCCTTGCGCGAGCGTCGCCATCCAGCTGCCGGTGTTCGAGATGATGAGGCCGATCCACAGCAGCCGGTACTCCCGGTATGCAAGCGCCCCCCACCGCGCCGCGCCCGGTGGCGATGCCGCCTCTTCGGTTTTCTCAAGCCCCTCCCCGATGGCCACGCGCGACCCTTCTCGGATGCGCAGAGTAATCCGTGTTCGCTCGCGCCGCGTACCTTGGTACATGTCGCAATCCAAAGGACGGCGAGGCAACCCCCCGAACGGCCGCCACGTGAAGCGGATCGGTGTGCGCGTGTCCGCAGCGGTCTCAACCGCCGTGTTGTTGTCGTTGACCTGCGCCAGCGGCGTCGCCGGTGCGGCGGCGTCCGTCCATCACTCCAGCGCGGCGCAACGGCGGTCGTTGGCAGTGACCGTGTACAACGGATTCGCGCTCGTACGGGATGTGCGGCTGCTCAATCTGGACCGTGGGGAAAACCGGTTCATCTTCGACGATGTTTCACCGCAGATGTCGCCCGAGACCGCGTTCTTGACGGATCTGAGCGACGACGCGCCGATCTGGGTGCACGAGCAGAACTTCGAAACCGCAGTCCTCTCACCAGACGTGCTGTTCAAACAAGCGGTCGGGCACACCGTCACGGTGATTCGCGACGAGCCGCCCGGTCACGAAACGCGAGAACGCGCCATCCTCGTCAGTCAGAACGGTCCGATCCTCAAGTTCCGCGACCGTGTCGAGACGAGCCTGCCTCCGAACTCACGCATCGTCTACAGCTCGGTTCCTCCCATGCCGCTGACGCCGGGTTTCATGGTCGATTTCGACAGTCCCGCGGCTACGCCGCATCCGATCGCGCTCGACTATCTGACCGGTGGCCTCTCATGGTCGGCCGACTATGTGGCGCGGCTGAATGCTTCCGCAGACCTTCTCGACATCAATGCGTTCATCACGCTGCGTAACGACAGCGGCATGGGTTTCGACGACGCTTCGGTGCGGGTCGTGGCCGGAGACGTGCAACGGGTCCAACCCGGCGAGATGAGAACCACCGAAGGCGTTCCCGCCATGGCCTCGGCGGACGTCTACGCCGTCACGAAGAGCATAGCGACCCGCCAAGCGGTCTTCGACTTCTACGAGTACACCCTGCCGCAGCGGACGTCGTTGCGCGCCGGCGAGACGAAACAGAGCTTACTGCTCTATGCACGCGGCGTGCCCGTGCGCACGGTCTACTCGGCGATGAGCGGCGCGAACGACTACACGAGCCAAGGCTCAGGTCAACAGTCGATCCCGGTCGGCGTCACGCTTCAATTCCAAAATGACGGCCATGGGCTCGGCGTGCCGCTGCCCACGGGCATTTTTCACACCTATAAAACGGACCAATCCGGGCAGTCGGTCTTTCTCGGCGACGACAATATCGGCAACACACCGCGAAGCCAACCGGTCCAGCTGGATATGGGGACTTCATTCGACCTCAAAGTGCGGCGGGTCCAGACGAACCACCAGGAGATCCCGCATCCAAACGGTCGCACCGAGTACCTGAGCGACTACCGCGTCACGGTGAGCAATGCCAAGACGACAACGGCCGTCGTGGAGTACGCAGAGCAGCTCGGCGGCAACTGGCAGATCACAAAAGAGTCGCTGCCCCACGAGAAGACCACGAGTTCCACCGTCCAATGGAAGATCTCGGTTCCCGCGAACGGTCAGACGGTGTTGACATACCAAGTCCGCGTGATGTAGAAGGCCCCAAACAGTAACGACCGAGCGGAGCCCGGTCGTTGACTGTTAGGCCGATGACACTTTCGCCGTACCTTGCGAACCATTCTGTCTAGACAGTAGGTCCGGTTGTAGGGCTTAACTGGGACGCGATCCCCAGAGCCATCCCCCAGCGTGAGCCGGGTCCCCAACGGTAGGGGTACCATCTCCGAGGCCTTCAGCTCTCCACGCTTCGAATCGTGGCATCCGTTGTTGCTGACTTCCTCGGCACCGCGGTCGGTGTAGACGCAGTATACTCAATCATTACCCAGCGCGCAACTGAACGGTTGTTCGTTTTTCGAAGAAAATTGTGGATAGGCTATCGATCGCTGTGGATAGGCTGTGCATCAATCGTGCGCGATGAGATCCGCGAGCACGTCGATCCCAAATTCCAGTTGATCCGTCGTGATGACGAGCGGCGGCGTGAGCGAAAGAACGTTTCCGTCCGGACCGCTCGTGAGCAGTAATACGCCGCGCTGTAAGGCTTCGCGCATCATCTTCACGGCGCGCTCCTTGTCAGGGGCACCATCGGGGCGGACGAACTCGAGCCCCCACATGAGCCCGAGCCCACGCGCATCGCCGATCTTTCCCTTGCTTTGCGTGCGCAGCGTGCCGAGCCGCTTGCGCATGAAGGCTTCGAGCTTGGCGGCGCGGGCGACCAGCCGCTTTGTCTGCATCTCTTCGATGGAGGCAAGCGCTGCGGCGCAGCCGGTCGGATGACCTAAGAAGGTGCTCGTGTGGATCGCCTCGCCTTTGGAGGCGGGCCAGCGATCCATGATCGCGGCGGAGCCGACGCAGGCTGCGATGGGGAATCCGGAGGACATTCCTTTTCCCACGCAGATCAAGTCTGGGACGATGCCCGCGTGTTCGCAGGCGAACCAGCGGCCGGTACGCCCGAAGCCACAGAAAATCTCATCGGCGATGAGGATGAGGCCTCGCTCGTCGCAGAGCTGTCGCAGAGCCGAAAGCCATCCGGTTGGGGCGGGCACCTCTCCACCCCGCCCCTGCATCGGCTCAACGATGACCGCGCCGATCTCGGCGCCCGCAGTCCCATCGAGCGCGCGGCGGACGAAGTCGAGACATGCCGCGGCGCATGAGGGGTACTGCAGGTCGAGCGGACAGCGAAAACAATACGCATACGGCACGCGTTGCTCGAAATGCCCGAGCTGGCGCAGGAAAGGGGCGCGGAACAAGTCTCGATCGGTGACCGAGAGCGCCCCGTAGCCCAGTCCGTGGTATGCGGCCGTGAAACACAGCACGCCGGGTTTCCCGGTTGCGATCGCCGCCGTCTTGAGCGCTGCTTCGATCGCCTCTGCGCCGGTCGAGGCGAAAATGACCCGCTTTTCACCTTTGCCCGGGGTCAACTCGCAGAGCTTGCGCGCCAGAGCGACCTTGTTCTCCGTGGGATAGACGTCGCCCATCCCATGAAACAGCGTCCTCGCTTGATCTCGAACAGCTCGCGAGACGCCGGCATTGCTGTGGCCGGTGGCGGCGACGCCGAAGAACGCGGACAGGTCGACGTAAACGTTTCCGTCCACATCGGCGACGTTGGCCCCAGCCGCGCGTGATAAGAAAATGGGAAAATCTTCGTCGACGTAGGTGATATTGCGGCTTTCAAACTCGCGCAGCTGCTCGGTCAGCTTCCGGCTAGCCGGTCCAGGGGGCTTCACTCTCACGTGTCCCGGCCGTTCGCCGAACGGAGGCGAGCTCACGCAGCCGAACCCAGCTGGAAGTCGGCGATGCGCGGGCGATAGCCAAAGGGAGGACGCTGCATCTCACCGAGCGCGCAGATACGCGACGGCGAACAAGCCAAAAATTCCGGCCGATGGTGGTCCAGAGCGCCTGCGATGCCGATCGTGTCCAGCTGGTGGGGAAAAGCGCCGATAGCGCGCGCGGCTTGGGTGGCGCTTGCGGCGGGTTTGACGATGGCGATGCGACCGAACCCAGCACATACGGGTTCGCCCATGGGTTCGACGCCAACCACATAGGAGGGCACCCCACCGGCCGCGTGACCCGTGAGCACCGTGTCGAGCGCATGCGTCGTGGCCGGCAGCGCTCGCACGGCGAGTCTGCGAAGGAACTCCGCGACGGCTGCCCGCTCGGAGTCGCCCGCGGGAGCCCGCGGCAATGCCGGTGCTAGGCGCGCGAGCGCTCTGGCCAAAGCATGGGCGAATAAGATCGCCTTGGCTGCATCGCCTTCCACGTAGATCGTCTGCGGAGACAGGCACCCGCGCTGATCGAACATGGCGACGTCCGCCGCCGCCGCGATCGCGGCAGCGGCCACATCCGCCTCGAGCGGAACATAGCCGACGCTGTACGCGTTGCCGTAGCCGATGACCGAGACGTGGCGCGGCGCGCGCCGCTTGATGTCGGCGATCGTCTCGTCCGAACCGAAGGCAAGGATCCGCTGCACGGATGGAAAGACCTTCGCCTCGAGATCCTGGTCGCCGCCGGACCATCGCATGGGGATAAGCGTACCTTCGAGGACAGGGCTCAGGGCCGAGAACTGTGCGGCGACCAGTTCGCATAGCCGTAGTTCGCGGCTCGAGCTCTTGAGCAGGAGCCTTGCGCCTGCAGCCGCCGCGCAGTACGCGGTGGCAAGAGTCGGCCCCAAGACGTTGCCCGGCAAGATCGCGAGGACGTTTCGATCGTGGGCGGCGTGCGGGCGAAGCGGCGCCTCGCCCGAGGCCTCGGCCTTTGAAGCAAGACTGCCAAGCACGGCATCGGCGTCGAACAACGCGTTGTCGAGCGCACGCTCGACGACTTGCGGTGGCCACTCTCCACCTTCGAGCGCCGCCCGCGCGGCGGCGCGGATATCAGAAGAAGGATCGCGCCATTGAGCCGCTCCCTCCATCAGCGCTGCGATCCGCCGGTTCAGGTGGGATGCCACCTCAGGCATGGGATTCCAGCATCGCGTCGGCGCTGATGCTGCAACCTTTCGGCGGGGCTGCCGGCGACCGGCCAAGGTAGAGAAAACCGTCGGCTTGTCTTCGCACCACGTCGGCTGTGAGCACCGCGGCGACAGATCCCCGGTTGCACGGGTCGAAGACGGAGAGCAGACCCTCGCGGCCGTCGGCGACCGGCTCCATGGTGACCGGGTCGACGACGAGGAAGCGCGTCCAGGGCGGTCCGACCTTCACCCAGCTGCGCAACGGCCGGCCGGCGAGCCCGTCGCTCAACTGAGCGTCGTACCACTGGCTGGACAGCTCGCACATGCCGTATTCCGATCCGCAGAGCTCGAGCGGGACTCCGAACGTCTGCGAGATGGCCTCGTAGAATCGCTGGGGCTCGACCGAGCGAGATCTTCCTTTGAAGCCTCCCGTCTCGATCAGCCGGCTTCCCGCGGGCAACGCAAACCGCGCGCCCTCGTCCCGGCAGCCGTCAAGAAAATGGACGAACGCGAGGGCAGTGCCGAAGACGAGCGTCGGCTCTTCCGACGCGCGAAGCGCCGCGCTCAGCGCCGCGCCCTCAAGCCTGCCGCTACGGACGTAAAAGCCGCCGCTCGTCGCGCAGCGCTCGAACAGGCGGAAGCACATGTAGGCAAGCGACGATTCCGGCGCTTCGGAGAAAGCCGGAACCAAGAAGAGCATGCGCATCCGGTCGCGATCCGGCATCACGCAGCGGCGAAATTGCCTTTCAAGCGATGCGTCGTACAATGCAGTCGTGTCCATCTCGTGGACCGATGCCCGTCCGCCGCCGCGCGTGGTCCCGCTCGAGACGAATCGCAGGCGCGCGCGCTGCGGTGAAAAACAGGCGAGACGAGCGTCGCCGAACGAAGCGGCGGAGATCGCGGGGATATCGCGCCAGCCCGAAACGGTCTGCGGCGTGCGCCCCACGCGATCGCAAAGCGCGCGGTAGGGCGCGTTCGCGGCGTATTGATAACGGAAGACCTCCACCGCGACGCGATCGAACGCGGCGTCGCCGGCCTCAGGATCGGCGACGAGGTCGAGGATATGACGGTCGAGTTCGCGCGCCGTGACCGCTGCGTCGGTAAGCTTCAAAACGATGTGCGTTTTGACGGCACCGTGTCGACGGACCTTCGCGCGCCCGTGCAGGGCCACTCCGAGCACACAAACAAGGCCTTAGGCGCGTATGATTGTGGAGCATTTTCCGGTCGGTCCTATCGCGTGCAACTGCGTCGTGCTCGGCGACGAGCGAACGCGGACGGCGGTCGTCGTCGATCCCGGCGATGACGTGGAGCGGATCGCGAGCGTGCTTGAGCGGCATGCGCTCCGCGTCGTCGCGATCGTCGCCACGCACGCTCACATCGACCATGTCGGCGGCCTTGCGACGCTGAAAGAACGTACGGGCGCGCCGGTTCTCTTGCATGAAGCCGACATGCCGCTCTACGAGAACCTTGACACGCAAGCGCACTGGCTCGGCGCGCCGACGCCCGCGATGACCGAGATCGACCGGTATCTCGCCGAACACCAGCGAGTTGAGTTCGGCTCGCATGCCTTGCAAGTGCTGCACACCCCCGGACACACGCCCGGGAGTGTGAGCTTCGTGCTCGAAGAGCGCGTGCCGTTCATCTTGTCGGGAGACACTTTGTTCGCCGGCAGCATCGGCCGCACGGACCTGTGGGGCGGCTCGTACGAAGAGATCATGCGCTCGATCCGCTCGAAGTTGCTGAGCTTCAGCGATGACGTGGGCGTGCTGCCCGGCCATGGCGCCGAGACGACGATCGGCGTGGAGCGTCGCACGAACCCGTTCATCATCCAAACGGTATGAACGAGGGATCGGGGCCGCCCGCAGACCCCGCGCCGGAGCGCAACCCCTATCAGCTCGAGCGCGACGAAGAGCTCGAAACCTTTGCGCGCGGCGTCATCGACGTGGCGATGGGCAAGACCGCCACCTCGCCCCGACAATTCGCCTATTATTCCGGGCAAGCGGCCAAACAGATCGCGCAATACGTGCTCGAGCGGTTCGCGCGCAAGAAAGAAGGATGATGTCGCAAGAGATCGGCGCGCAGCTTCCGCCTCCCCTGCGTTTTGAATTCGGCGCGCACCCCCAAGGCGGCGAGCCGAGCGCGGTGTTGCTCGTGACGGCAGATGCAGACGGTCGGGCCCGCGTCGCCGTGCTCGGCGCGCCCGAGATGAAAGCGCACGACGCTTCGCACATCCACTTCGTCGTCGCAAGAGGGTCCTCGAGCTACGAGAACCTCATGCGCTCGGGTAAAGCCGCCCTGTGGTGCGTGCTCGACGCTGCGGCGTATTGCATCCGCGGAGACGTCGCCCGCCTGCCGGCGTCTGATGATGACGTTGACGTCACGACGATCGAGTTGACCGTGACGTCGGTGTTGCGGGATTTCCGCTCGGACGCGCCGATGGTGAGGGGCCCGACCTATCGCCGCCTGTAGCGTAGAGCGGTTGCGCTAGGCCAATTCAGCCCACCGCCGCACGTACTCTTGGAATGCCAGGCAGAAAGCCGCGTGGCTCCAGGTGAGCGGTGAGACCGATAGGGGCAGGCCCGTGATCGGGTGAGCCTGTTCGGCCAAGATCCCGCTCGGCAGCGCGTGGTCGCAGGCCCACCGGATCTGGGCTTTGGCGGCCTCGAGTTCGCTACGCGTCTGCGCGCACGCGATCGCATGCTGGGCGAGCCACAGCGTGCAGATGAACCATGGATTGCCGGGCAGCGTCGGCGGCAGGTCGTGGAAGCGTTGGTAGTAGTCGTTTTCGTAGCGCGCGCAACCTCCCACATCGGTGCGGATCCACAGCCGGTCGCGGATCGCGGCCACGGTCTGCATGACGCGCTCGTCGCGGGGCGAGAACATCCCGAAATACCAGAGGCCATGGAGCGCGCTATCCACGGTCTCGTCGCGCGTCATCCGCCCATCCGGGCCGAAACTGATCATCCGCACGAACCGGTTGAGATCGGGAGCCCACAGGTACTTGCCGACCGCCGTGCTGATCTCTTCGGCCACGGTATTGTACATGGCGCTACGGCGCGTCTCTCCGAAAAGATCGGTGAACTGCGCGGCTGCGCGCAAGCCCGACCACACCGATCCGACGGTGAAGGCGTGGACGCCGTGACGCTCTTCCCAAAGATCGTACGAAGCGAGCGGGAGCTTTGTCACCGGGTCGCGGTAGCGGCACATGAAGTCCGCCGCTCTCGTCACGATCTCGCGGTAGAGCGGACGGATGACTTCGACGTCGCGATACTTGTGGTAATGCTCCCACAACGCGCACAGCACGAGCGCGGTCTCGTCCTCTTGGATTGGGAGCTGCTCCCGGCCGCTCGCGTCGAGCCAGGGATGCCACGAAGAACCGAGGGAGCCGTCGGGGTTGTACTTGTGCAGCAGGTAGCCGCCCGCGGTCATCGCATCGGCGCAGAACGACAAGAATTTCGCGGCCAGCGCTTGGTAGTCGGCGCGGACGAGCGCCATAGAGACGAGCGCGCCGTCGCGCGGCCACATATACGAGTAGGTGTCGCGCGAAAAGCGCAAGATATCCGTATCGTTAGCGGCGATGATGGCCCCGTGATTGTCGATCTGCGTGCGCATCACGAGCAGGCTACGCTTGTATTGCGCGACAAACCGTTCGTCGAGATCCGCCGCGTCGAGCGGTTCTTTATTGACCCACAGGCGCCAGTAATCGCGCGTCCGGTTGATGAACTGCGTCGGCCCTCGCTCGCGGACGAGGTCGTTGAGTTCGTGGATGTCTTGATGCGACTCAGCGAGCCCGAGCCAATGGTGAAAGGTGATGCTCTCGCCCGCTCCGACGCCGGGCGCGTGGAGCGCGATCGTGCCGTCGACGGAACCCTGCGCGATCGGATTGCGGCTGAGCACGCCGTCCTCGGCATCGCGCCAGGTGCCTTCCAGACCGTTGACCTCTTTGAGGCCTGTGGCCCACGACGAGATCCCGAAGTGATGGCCCGGATCGTCGCCCACCTGCCCGTTCATGAGGAAATAGCGCCGCCGTTTGTAGGCGACAAGCGCTCCCAGGTGCGGGTGGTACGCGAACGTGTCGCCGACTTCGTTGCCTTCGATGTGCAGATCGTAATGGAAGAACATGCGGATCTCGCGCGGCAGGGCCGCGAGATTGTCGACGACGATCTTGCGGAAAAAGATATTGCGGTCGAAATCGACGGTGTCGGTGCAGACGACGTGCAGCTGGAGATCCGTGTGCTCGAGCGTCACCTGGCTCACGATGGAATCGTGCTCGTATTCGACGCTGCGCCGCCACTGCTCGTCGGAGAACCACGCAAACCGGCCGTCCACCCAAACGCCGGTGCGGCAGATGTCGCCCGGGCTGTGGTTTTCGGCTCCCACGTACGGGAAATAAATATCGCGCAGCTGATAGAGTCCGTCGAAGGTAATGAGCACGGACCCATTGCCGACTGGGATGTCGCGGGGCATGCGCGGTCTTTATCGGGGGGGTTCGGTCAGACCTTCGGCAGCTACGCGGCGGTCTTGGGCTGCGCGGTTTGCAGCGCGATCAACGCGTCGCCGGTCCGCGCGAAGATCTTGCACGAGCGACTGCAGGCGCACAATTCCAAGATGCGCTGGAGCTTCGGCGAATGGGTGACCAGTCCCACGGCGCCGCCCACGTCTGCGATCGAACGCAACGCGCTGACCAGCATGCCGAGACCTTGCGAGTCGATGGTCTTCACGCGCGTGAGGTCGAGGACATAGCGCCAGCTGCCGCGCTGCGCGCAGGCGGTCAGTTTCGTGCGCAACACGTCAACCGCTTCGACGTCCAAGCGAGGGCCCGCGGAGACGACCTCAACGGCTAGCGCGCCCGAGGGAGCGGCGGCGGATTGGATGCCCAGCAGGGCGGAAAAGAATTTATCGCGTGGCTGCATAGTCGGTCACCGTCCATAAGACGGGGGACCGAGCGGCCTCGTGACGAGTCGCAGCCCACAATCAAGCGATTGTGACCTAGGCCGCCGCAAGCCATATGACGGGTCGGGCTTTCCTCCCAGCCCTGCCGATAATGAGAAGAGACCATCCCCTTTTAGGAGCGAGAGCCGAACTGAGCAGCGAAGCCCCCCAACCCGCGGCCGCCGCAAGGGCCGAAACGGTCGCAGAACAGGCGCGCGCTTTGGGCGCCGCGGCCGCCATTTTCGCCCACGCGACCGGCGAGAAGGCGTTCGCGGCGCTGCACGAGCTTTTGTTCGAGCGCGGCATACGGCGCTTGACCATCGCGACGATGGATCGCGACGTGACGAGCCCTGTCCAGTATCACTACCATGCCGACCGCGGCGCCCCGGTCACCGAGCCGCTCGACGCGCAAACGCTCGCCTTTGCGCTCGCGTCCGAGCAATTGTGCGAGCTTCCGACCGTTGCCGGCGTTCGCAATATCGATCCCGCGGCGCGCAGCACCCGCGGCCGTCTGGCGTTCGCCATGGTCGCGCCCATCCGCGTCGCCGGCGCGATCATCGGCTTCGCAGTCATCCAATCCGATGCGCCGCTTTCCGCCGACCACGGCGCGCTGCTCGAGACCGCGACCGTGCTCATCGGCCAAGACCTCGAGATCGCGCGCGAAGCTGCGCTGTGCGAGCACGGCGCTAAAGAACTCACGCTCCTTTTGGAGACGGCGCGCGCGTTGTCGAGCGGCCTCGATCTCGCCGACCTCTTCGCCAAATTCCACACGCTGGTCGGCCGGGTGATGGACGCCTCGCTCTTCGTGGCCGCGTTGCTGACGCCTGACGGCGACCAGCTGGAGATCGAGTACAGTGCGGAATTCGGACGCCGTTCGGTCGAGCGTATCCGCCTGCCGCTGACGACCGTGTCGGGGGACGTCCTCAAGTCCGGTCATCCGGTGATCATTCGCCGACCTGAGGATTGGAACACGGTCCGTTCGGTCACGCTCGGCGACGCGCAAGAGCCGGCTTCGGCATTGATCGTGCCGATGAAGCTCGGCGACCGCGTGCTCGGGGTCTTGTCCGTGCAAAGCCCCCGCGCTCATTCGTACTCCGATACGGACTGCGGTCTCCTCACCGCCATCTCGGAACAAGCGGCGGTGGCAGTGGAGAACCTGCGCAACCTGCGCGCGAGCACGCAGCGCGCGGCCGATCTCAACCTGCTCGTGGAAGTCGCGAGCGCGGTCTCCTCTGAATTGGATCTGCACCGGGTGTTCGCGAAGATCTACGAACAGGTCAAACGCGTCATCGATGCGCCGCTCTTTTTTGTGGCGCTGCGCTCGGGGGATGACAACAGCGACGTCACGCTCGAATATCTCGTGGAAGGCGAACGGGTCTTCCCGCCCGCGCGGCACAGCGTCGAGGGCACGATCGTCGGGCGCGTGATCGAATCGGGCAAACCGATTTTGGTCCGCAACACCGAAGAGCGGGATAAGCTCAGCCAAAAGCGGGTCGGCGAGGGACCGACGACGGTGCAGTCCATCGTCGCCGTGCCGATGATCGTCGGGGGCCGGATCATCGGCGCCATTTCGACCCAATCGTACATCGCGAGCGCCTACGACGAGCGCCATCTCAAACTGCTGAACGCGATCGCGGAGCAATCGTCGGTGGCCGTGCAAAACGCCAGGCTCTACGAGCGCGCCAAGGAGTTGGCCGACAACGACGCGCTGACCGGTCTTGCACATCAGCGCTCGGTGCAGGAGCGTTTGGCGTACGAGCTCAAGCGCGCGCGCCGCTCCAACGCGAAAGTGGCGCTGCTCATGATGGACATCGACAAGTTCAAGGCGTTCAACGATACCTACGGGCACCCGGTCGGCGACAGCGTGCTCAAAGAAGTGGCTGCGGTCTTGCGCCGCGTGGCGCGAGAGACCGACGTCATCGGGCGTTACGGCGGCGATGAATTTTGCGCGATCTTGCCGGACACCGACCGCGATGCCGCCGGCAAGTTCGCCGAACGGCTGTACGCGGAAATCACGCGCAAGCCGTTTGAGATCGACGACCGGCAGTCGATCCCCATCCGCCTCTCCATCGGGATCGCCGTTTACCCAGAAGATTGCGAAGGCCGAGAGGACCTCGTCGGCGTCGCGGATGCAGCGCTGTACGCGGCCAAACGCGGCGAGGCCGAGCAGGCGGTCCGTTCCGAGGAACTCATCGCGTCGCTGAAAGGCGAGCTCACCCCCTTCAGCGCGTTCATCACGGCGCTTGCGAACGCCGGGCGCGCCAAACGAGAGCAACTGATCAATGTGAACCATCTGGCGGCGAAATATGCCGAGGCTATCGACTTGGACGAGCATCAACGCCACGTGCTGCTGTGTTCTGCAGCCCTGCTCGACATCGGCGAGCTCGCGATTCCGGGTCTCATCTTGAGCAAGCCGGGCAAACTTGAAAAAGAAGACTACGAGATCATCAAAAAGCATCCGGAGTTCGCGTACCAGATGCTCTCGAGTCTGCGCGACTGCGAGGCGATCGCCACCACGGTTCGCCATCACCAGGAACGCTACGACGGTTCAGGCTACCCGCATGGTCTCGCCGGCGAGGATATTCCCCGATTGTCAAGGATCCTTGCCGTGATCGAGGCGTTCGTCGCCATGACGAGCGAACGGCCGTACCGGCCCAAAAAATCGCTGCAGCAAGCACGCGAAGAGCTGCAAGCCTGTGCCGGCAAGCAGTTCGATCCGCAGGTCGTCGAGACGTTCCTCACGCTCGACACCTAAACAAACGCGAAAAAGCGCGCAAATAAATTTGCGCGCCCTACATACCCCTCAAAATGTAGCGGTCGCGAATTTATTCGCGACGATTAATTCTTACAGGGCTCTTTGAGCTTGACGATCGCCAATGCGTAATTGTTACCCTGGTCCTTACGCACGAGATACCCTTCGGGGATGCGATCGAACATGACGAAGCCGGCTTTGAGCGCTTCGTCCAAGGTGGCGAAGACTTTGATGCCGGTCATGACGCGATCCCCTGCGCATTGTCGGCGGCCGCCTTCGCGATGGCTTTGCGGGCATCGCTCATGCGGTCGACGATCGTGAATGTCCGGGCGATGCCGGCGAAGTCCATGAGCCTTCGGACAGATGAGTTGGCGCAGACCACGATCGGCGTGGCGCCCTGCTCGTTGAGCCGTTTCAGCCCGGAGATAAGCGCGCCAAATCCCGAAGAATCGACGCTGCGCGTCCGCGAGAGATCGATGATCGCGTGACTGGGCTTGCGCGCCGCCATGCGGGCGACCGCGCGCGAGAATTGGCGTGACGAGGACACGTCAAACAGCGACCCGATGGTGATCGAGTTTTCCGATGCCTTGACGGCTCCGTTCCGGAGCCTGAGCGGCAGGGTGTTCGTTTTCATGAGCTTGACCGGCGGGAGCCGGGTCCTTCTGTTGTGTTGTACCCGTTATACGAAGCAGACGTTTCAGCCGGGCCACTTGCCTCACAGATACCTTTGGAGAAAAGTGTGCCTTTTGTCTCAAGCGCGATGCTTCGCTTAGGGAACGCTTGGGAGCTTCCCAATCATCGCTGCGAGGCGTTAAAATCTAGTGAATTTTCGAGAAACTGTCTGCGGCCGTCGTTGGGCTCGCGGCCTTTCGATAGTTGGCGAGTGTGATACGCAGCGCTTCGAGCACGCGTTCCGGATAATCGCGCTTTCTCTCAGGATACCCGCCAAGGAAATCTTCTATTTCTTTGGGCGTGAGCGACTCAGCCTCGCTCACGGTGCGACCCTTCACAAGCGAGGTGACGATAGCGCAGGTCGCCACGCCGAACCCACAACCCGTCGTGAAATAGCTGATATCGTCGATCCGCTCGTTCTCGCCCACCTTGACGTAGAACGTGTACATATCGCCGCAGGAGTCGGAGAAGTATTCCCCCGTCGCGCTTGGATTGTCCATCTGCGCGAACCCATGACGGTTCGTGACCAATTCCTGGAACTTGGGAAAATCCATCAGTGCTCCCCTGAGAGTGCGGGCACCGCGGTGCCCGGCTTAGGTGCGGCGACCGCGCCGAACTCGAATTCGCATCGCGCGTCGCCTGCCGCGATCGAGGCGGTCTGGCGAGGTTTCTCGGGCAAGACCTGTTCCATCAACGTGTGGACCATGGCGCAGATCTCCGGATGTGCCGAGACGTTCTCTCGGAACGGACAGTTGTGCTCGCGAAACGTGAAGCCGTCTCCCGAGCGCTCGTATTCCACGATGACGCCACGCTCCCGCAAGAACGCGGCGAGTTCGTGCACGACGCCCGCGGTGTCTTTGTCCGCGAAGCGCTCCGCGTGACGTTGTGCCGAGCGCCGGCCGATATTGGCGAAGAGCTCCTGAAGCCGCTCAGGGCCTTCTTCGCGCGAAAGCTCGTCCATGAGCACCGTGAGCAAGAGCGGGTAGCGCTGCGGGAAGAGACGTTCTCCCTCCTCGGTGAGCGAATAGACAAGGGTGGGCTTGGTGCGCCCAAGGCGCTCGGCGCGTTCGGCGACGAGACCGTCGCGCCCCAACCGCGAGAGATGCTGGCGCACGGCGTTCGCCGTCACGCCATGTTCTTCGGAAAGCTGCGCCGCAGTGCGGAGCCGGTGCTGCTTGAGCGACCGGACGATTCGCCCGCGGGTCGTTTGAAAAAAGCTTTGCTCTCTCATAAGGGTTCTTAAGCGAGGGTGCTATACCGATTATATAGAATGTAGCATAGATTTTCAAGCTTTATCTTGACTATCTTATCACTAAAAACGTACAATAATAGGGATCATGGCAGAAAAACTTCTTGAGATCCGGGATCTTCACGTCAGCGTCGGCGACCGGGAGATCATCCGGGGCGTGAACCTGAGCGTCGACCGGGGCAGCGTGCACGCGCTCATGGGCCCGAATGGCTCGGGCAAGAGCACCCTCTCGCTCGCGCTCATGGGCCACCCCAAGTACACCATCACCAAGGGCGACATCACGTTCAAGGGCCAGGGCATCATCGGGATGCCTCCCAACGAACGGGCTTTGCTCGGCATGTTCTTGGGCTTTCAATACCCTGCCGCAGTTCCCGGAGTGTCGGTCGCCAATTTCTTGCGCAATGCGCTCATGGCGCGACACAAGGGTGCCGCTCCGCTGACGCCGGCGAAATTCAAGAAACTGCTCGACGAGGGCATCGCCAAACTCAAGATGGATCCGGCAGTGCTCGGCCGCTACGTCAATGACGGCTTTTCCGGCGGCGAGAAGAAGCGACTTGAGATCTTACAAGCATTCGTGCTCCAGCCCGAGCTCGAGATTTTGGACGAGACCGACTCGGGGCTCGACATCGATGCGCTGCGCATCATCGCGGAAGGCATCGAAGCGCAACGAGGACCGGAACGCGCGATCCTGCTCATCACGCATTATCAGCGCATCCTCAACTACCTGAAGCCCGACGTCGTGCACGTGATGGTGCGCGGCAAGATCGTCAAAGAAGGCGGACCTGAGTTGGCGCACCAGCTCGAAGCCCAAGGCTACGATCCGCTCATCCGTGAGCTCGTGGAGGCTTAAAAAGAAAAATGGCTACCAAACCGCAGACGCTCGTCGACAAGGATTATCAGTACGGTTTTCGCGACCAAACCGATACCTATAGCTTTAAGGCCCGCAAGGGCATCGACCACGATATCGTCGAGCAGATCTCACAGATGAAGCACGAGCCGCAGTGGATGCGCGACTTCCGCCATCGCTCGCTCGATATTTTTCTGAGCAAACCGCTTCCGCCGTGGGCGGACCTGGAAGCGCTGGACCAAATCAACTTCGCGGATATCTACTATTATATGCGGGCTTCAGACGTCGAGGGGAAGACCTGGGAAGAAGTGCCTGCGGACATCAAGCGCACCTTCGATCGTCTCGGTATTCCCGAAGCCGAGCGGAAGTTCTTGGGGGGCGTCACCGCGCAATACGATTCGGAAGTCGTCTACCATAGCATCCGCAAGGATTTGGAGAAGTTGGGCGTGCTCTTCTCCGACATGGACACGGCATTACGCGAGCACGAGGACATCGTGCGCGAGCACTTCGCCACCGTCATCCCGCCGGCCGACAATAAGTTTTCCGCGCTCAACTCGGCCGTATGGTCTGGGGGATCGTTTATCTGGGTGCCCAAGGGCGTACACGTCGACGTTCCTCTCCAGGCCTACTTCCGCATCAATGCCGAGAGCATGGGTCAGTTCGAGCGCACGCTCATCATCGCCGAGCCGGGGTCCTTCGTGCACTACATCGAGGGCTGCACGGCTCCGACGTATTCAAGCAACTCGCTGCATTCGGCGGTCGTCGAGCTCATCGCCAAGGAAGGCGCGCACATCCGCTATACGACGATCCAGAACTGGTACAAGAACATCTACAACCTTGTCACGAAGCGAGCGCTGGCTCAGAAGAACGCGCACGTGGAATGGGTCGACGGCAATATCGGCTCGCGGCTCACGATGAAGTATCCGTCGGTGTACATGGTAGGCGAGGGCGCTCGGGGCGACGTGCTTTCCATCGCCTATGCAAGCGAAGGCCAGCACCAGGATGCGGGATCGAAGATGGTGCACGCGGCGCCGAACACGAGCTCGATCATCACGAGCAAGTCCGTGAGCAAGGGCGGCGGCCGGACGACGTACCGCGGCCTGGTGAAGGTATACGAAGGCTGCGACGGGGTCAAGTCAAACGTGCGGTGCGACGCGCTCCTCATGGATCCCGAGTCGCGTTCGGATACCTACCCCACCATGGAGATCGACTCGCGTAACGTGCGTATCGAACACGAAGCGACCGTCTCCAAGGTCGGCGAAGAGCAGCTCTTCTACGTGATGAGCCGCGGTCTGACCGAAGTCGAGGCCACGACGATGATCGTCAACGGATTCTTCGAGCCGTTCGTCAAGGAGCTGCCGATGGAGTACGCGGTGGAACTGAACCGCCTCATCGCGCTCGAGATGGAAGGTTCCGTAGGCTAAAGCGCACGCGATGACCGAATCTACAGCGACCGCACCGATTTCGCGCGACCTCGTCGCGCGAATCGGCGCTTCTGGGCCCGAAGAAGTATTGGAAGCCAGGCTCGCCGCGTTCGATGCGTTCGAGTCGATGCCGTTTCCAACGGAGAGTTCGGTTGGGTGGCGCCGCACTGACCTCGCGGGCATCGACCTCAAGCCGGCGCCTCCCGCGGAAAGCGTTTGCGACATCGGGTTGCCCGAAAGCGCAAAAGCCGCAGGCGCGATCGCAAGCTCGCTCGAGGACGCGATTCGCAAGACGTCCTTGCCGGTCGTCAGCACGGTGCGCACCGGCCTCTCGTTCCGGAAGTTTTCGGCGCTCGCGCAGAGCGCGTGGCAAGGCGGGGGCTATCTCCACGTGCCTGCGGGAGCCGATATCGCCGATCCGATCCAGATCAGCTGGAAGGGCGGTCCGTACCCGCGTCTGGTCGTCGTGATCGGCAAGAACGCGCGCGCCACGGTTGTCGAGCAGCACGACCAGTCAGCGAAATACCTCTCGGGCCGCGTCGATCTTATTCTCGAAGATGGGGCTCGTCTCAACTACATCCACGTCCAGGACTGCGCTCGCGAGTCCGTCATCTTCTCGCACCAGCGAGCGGAGATCGGGCGCGACGCAAAACTCGTCACCCTCAATTTTGGCCTGGGCGGCAGACTCGCCCGGACCGACGTCGAGGTGGAGCTGCAAGGTTCAGGAGCCGAGAGCGACATGCTCGGACTCGTCTTCGCAGAGGGCGAGCAGCAATTCGACTATCACACGCTCCAGGGACACCGCGCGCCAAACACGCGCAGCGATCTGCTCTTCAAGTCCGCGCTCGACGACCGCTCGCATTCCGCCTATACGGGCGTGATCATCATCGACCGAGGCGCGCAGCGCAGCGACGCCTATCAAGCCAACCGCAATCTGCTGCTGAGCGAAGGAGCGCGCGCCGACACGGAGCCGATGCTCGAGATCGAGGCAGACGATGTCCGCTGCACCCACGGAGCCACTGTCGGGCCGGTGGACGAGGAACAGCTTTTCTACGCGGAGAGCCGCGGGCTCGAGCCAGACGTCGCTGCGCGAATGATCGTCGAGGGGTTCTTCGGCGAGGTCTTCGAGAAATTCGGTCAGCCGAGCGTGACGAAGCTGCTGCAAGGCAAGGTCGCCCCGCACGTCGCGCGCGTCGGCGCCTGACGCCGATGCCTGCGCAGGTCGTCGAAGTGGCGAGCATCGACGAGGTCCCCGAGGGCAAGGTGAAAGTCGTGTGGGCGGACGGTCGCCAGATCGCGCTGTGCAACTACGGCGGCACGGTCTACGCCATCGACGACGTCTGCACGCACGATCGCGGCCCCCTCGATCAAGGCGAGCTCATCGGCAAGGAGATCGAATGCCCGCGTCACGGCGCGCGCTTCGACGTCACGACCGGCGTCGCGACGCGTCTTCCCGCCATCCGCCCCGTGCGCACATACCCCGTGCACATCGCCGCCGGCAAGATCTCGGTGGAGGTCTAGCGTGAAGGTCGCGAGCAAACCCGCCTCGGTGTCGCAGAGCCTCACGCCGCACGACGTCGCGCGCATCCGCGCTAATTTCCCGATTCTCGGCGAGCGGCCGCATGGCAAACCGCTCGTCTTCCTCGACAGCGCGGCCTCTTCGCAAAAACCGGTCCAAGTCATCGAGGCGATGGACGACTACTATCGGCGCTATCACGCGAACATCCATCGCGGCATCTACCATATCAGCGAGCTCGCGACCGAAGCCTACGAAGAGGCGCGCAGCAAAGTGGCGCGCTTCATCGGCTCGCCCTGCGCCGCCGAGTGCATTTTCGTGCGCAACGCGACCGAAGGGCTCAATCTCGTCGCATACGCCTGGGGGCGCCAACACGTCGGTCGCGGCGACGTCATCTTGCTTACGGAGATGGAGCACCACTCCAACCTCGTCCCCTGGCAGATCTTGGCGCAAGAGCGCGAGGCGACGCTGCGCTTTGTGCCCATCACGAAGGACGGACAGTTGGATCTGCGCTCGCTCGATCGGTTGCTCGCGGGGGCCAAGATCTTCGCCTTCACGGCGGTGAGCAACACGCTTGGCACGATCAATCCTGTGACCGAGCTGGCCGCGCGGGCCAAGTCTGCAGGGGCGGTGAGCGTGGTCGATGCCTGCCAAGCGGTGCCCCGCATGCCGGTCGACGTCACGCAGTGGCAATGCGATTTCATGGCGTTCTCCTCGCACAAGATGCTCGGACCGACCGGCATCGGCGTGCTGTGGGGACGGAAAGAGCTGCTCGACTCCATGCCGCCGTTCTTGACGGGCGGGGGGATGATCAACGTGGTCGAGTACGAGCGCTCCACCTACGCGGACGTCCCGGCGCGGTTCGAAGCGGGCACGCCCGCGATCGCAGAAGCGGTGGGCCTTGGGGCAGCAGTCGATTACCTGCAAGGCATCGGGATGGAACGCGTCCACAACTACGAGCACGAGCTTGCCCAGATCGCGCTCGACAAGCTCGGCGCATTGAGCAACGTCACGATCTATGGACCAGGGATCGAACACCGGACCGGGGTCATCTCGCTGACGGTCGGCGACATCCACGCGCACGACCTGGCGAGCATCTTGGACCGCCTTGGCATCTGCGTTCGCGCCGGGCATCATTGCAACCAACCGCTCATGGAGAAGCTCGGCGTGCCGGCGACGACGCGCGCCTCGTTCTACATCTATAACACGCCCGAGGAGATCGACCTGCTCGTGCGTGGCATCGAAGAAGCCAAGCGGATCTTCAAGATCGCGTGAAGATGCAAGACGACTTCTCCGGGATGGAAGAGCTGTACCGCGATTTCATTCTCGACCACTATCGCAACCCGCGCAACGCCGGGACGCTTGAAGGCGCGGACGCGACCTACGAGGATAACAATCCACTTTGCGGCGACAGGATCCGGATGGACCTCAAGCTGCGCGACGGCGTCATCGAGGACATCAAGTTCAAGGGACGGGGCTGCGCGATCTCGCAAGCCTCGGCTTCACTGCTCACCGAAGTGGTGAAAGGCAAAACCGTCGCGGAAGCGGCGCGTATCGGCAAAGAAGATGTTTTGGAGAACCTTGGGATTCAGATCTCGGCCGCGCGCCTGAAGTGCGCGCTCTTGGGTCTCAAGGTGCTCAAGGAAGCGCTCTCGCTCGCCGCGCCTGACCTCTGACGCGGCCGGCACGGAGGTCGAGGCATGCTGTGGATCTACGATCTCCCGTCGTGGTTGCTCGGCGTCCTCATCGTGGGCACGTTCACGCTGGTCTCCGTCGCCGGATTGTACGCGACGAGAGGACTCATCCGGCGCATCCAAGGACCGCCGCCTGGCCATAACGCAGGGGTGGAGACGTACGTCAACGCCGCAGTCGTGTTCTACGGCCTGATCGCGGGGCTTTTGGCGGTTGGCGTCTGGGAACAATACGCGAGCATCGACGACAAGGTGAGCCAGGAAGCCTCGTCGCTTGCCGCGATGTATCGGGATGCGAGAAGCTATCCGCAGCCCTACCGGTCGAAGCTTCAGACCGAGATGCGCATCTACACGAACTATCTCATCAACGTCGCGTGGCCGTTGCAGCGCAAAGGCATCATCCCCTCGGAGGGCGTCGCGCTTTTGAACGCGGTCGAGGACACGTTGTATGCGTTCGAACCGAAGACGCGCAGCCAGGAGATCGTGGCGACGTCGACCATCGCAGAGTTCAATCGCTACGTCGAGCTGCGGCGCTTTCGACTCCACGCGGTCCAGGCAGGCCTGCCGGCGGCTATGTGGGTCGTGTTGGTAATCGACGCGGCCATCACGGTCATCTTCACCTATTTCCTCGGGCTCGAGCGCTGGCGAGCGCACATCGCGATGACGACGCTCACCGCCGTGATCATCTCACTGCTGCTGTACATGATCGCGATGGTCGACCACCCGTTCCAAGGCGGCATCCGGGTGGATTCAGGGGCGTTTGAACTGATCTATAAAGAGCTGATGCTGCCGCAGGGCTAGCCTTGGTGGACGACCTCGATGCGTAGGCCGCTTGGGTCGCGCGCCCACATCGCATAGTAATCGTCTCCGAGCTCGCTGACGATGCCCGGCGCATCGTCGATGTCGGCGCCGAGGTCGTCGAGGATCTTCGCGCATTCATCCACCGTTGCGCGGGAGTCCGCATTGAGCGCGAGATGATCGAAGCCGACCCGGCGCTCCCCGTCGAACAGGTCCTCTTTGATGCTCTTGCCCTTGAGGACGATGATCTCAAAACCTTCGCGCTGGTAGCCGAAGGCGTCGTCCTTTTCGAAGACGAGATCGAAGCCAAGCGCAGGCAGCAACGCGCCGTAGAATTTCTTCGCGACGTTAAAGGCATCCGTGCCGATAGCCAAATGGTGGATCGGGTGAACCGACATGGCCCACTAGTTGCGACACGCAAACGAGTACTTTCCTGCCCTGGCGGCGCTTTAGGTGTGGGAATGGACGCGTGCGGCCCGGCGACGGGCATCTTCGGATAACAATTTCTTGCGCAGTCGAATGGACTTCGGCGTCACCTCGATGAGCTCGTCGTTGCGGATGAGTTCGAGGGCACGCTCCAGCGTGAGCTCCTCGGGCGGCGTGAGATTCGGTGCGTCATCCGAGCCGGCGGCGCGCATGTTGGTGAGCTTCTTGGCCTTGCACACATTGACGGTGATATCGTCTTCGGTGTTGGCGCGACCGACCACCATGCCTTCGTAGACATCCACTTGCGGCCCGATGAAGAAGCGCCCACGCTGCTGCAGGTTATCGAGAGCATAGGCCTTCGTCAGGCCCGTCTCTGCGCTGATGAGCGCTCCGAAGGAGCGCTCCGGAGGCAGGTTTTCTTGGGGTTCGTGAGCGTGGTAGGTATGGCTCATGACCGCGGTACCGCGTGACAAAGTGAGCAGCTCGCCGCGAAGTCCGAAGAGCGCCCGCGTGGCGATGGTGTACTCGAGGCGGCGCTGCGAGCCCATGGTCAGCATGTTGAGCAGCTTCGCGCGCCTCTTGCCGAGCGCTTCGATGACCGCGCCTGCATGCTCGTCCGCGACGTCGAGCACCAAATACTCGATCGGTTCGAGCGTCTTGCCATCCTGTTCGATGACGATGACTTGCGGTTTGGCGATCGCAAGTTCGTAGCCCTCACGCCGCATGGTCTCGATGAGGACGGAGAGATGCAGCTCGCCCCGCCCGGACACGGTGAAGGTGTCGGGGGACGCCGTCGGCGCCACGCGCAGGGCGACGTTGCTCTCGAGCTCGCGCGTCAACCGCTCGCCCAAGTGCCGGCTCGTCACGTACTTCCCCTCGCGGCCGGCGAAAGGCGACGTGTTGACCGAAAAATCGATGGAGACGGTCGGCTCGTCGACGAGGACCGCGTCGACCGCCTCCGGATGTTCGGCTGCCGCGATCGTCTCGGTGATGTTGATGCCCTCGATGCCGGCGAGCGCGACGATGTCTCCCGCGCGCGCCTCTGCGAGTTCGCGACGTTGCAGTCCAAAGAAATCGTACAGCGCCGTCACGCGGTGAGCGGTAGCGCCCGTCCGATTGATGCGCACGATGGCATCTCCGGTATGGATGCCCCCGCGAAAGATGCGCCCGACCGCGATGCGCCCCACGTATTCGTTGTGGTCGATGTTCGAGACGAGCATCTGGAACGGGCCGCTTTCATCGCCCGGGGGTTCGGGGATGTGCCGGATGATCGTCTCCATGAGCGGCCGGATGTCGCCACCCGGCGCCGAGAGATCGAGCGTGGCTAAGCCCTCGCGCGCGTTGGTGTAGACCACCGGGAAATCGAGCTGATGATCCGCACACCCGATGTCGATGAACAGCGCCAAGACCTCGTCGAGCACTTCGACGGGCCGCGCGTCCTTGCGGTCGATCTTGTTGATGACGAGCACGACCGGGAGGTCTTGCTCGAGCGCTTTGCGCAGCACGAAGCGCGTCTGCGGCAACGGCCCCTCGGCTGCATCGACCAGGAGCAGCACGCCGTTGACCATCTGCAGCACGCGCTCGACTTCGCCGCCGAAATCCGCGTGACCGGGGGTGTCGACGATGTTGATCTTCACGCCATCCCACAGCACGCCCGTGTTCTTGGCCAAGATCGTGATACCGCGTTCGCGTTCGATGGGGTTTGTGTCCATGAGACGCTCGCCGAGCGCGGATGGATCGCGGAAGATGCCGGATTGGCGCAGCATCGCATCGACAAGGGTCGTCTTGCCGTGATCGACATGTGCGACGATCCCGATGTTCCGAATGTCCCTGCGCGTCTGCATCCGTTGCTTTACTACGACGGCGACGCGATGATGCCTCGCCGCAGGCTCGCGCCGCAGGCTGACCGAAGCGACTTTGCCATGTCCGGCTCACGTCCACAGGATAAGCGCGAGACGCATCCGTTTTCGGGTCCCATCAGCGATGACGCCGATTTGTCGTACGATCCGACCAAGGATCCGACCGTGCGCACGATCGGGGTTATGGGATCGGCCGGAGGCACGCTCAACGCGAAGATCCGCGAACGCGCTTACGACCTGGGCGTGGCGATCGCAAAAGCTGGATGCGTGCTCATCACCGGCGCCTGTCCGGGCTTGCCGTATGACGCGGCTCGCGGCGCCCGCGCGGCCGGCGGCCTCTCGGTCGGGATCTCTCCAGCGCTCTCGCGCAGCGAGCACGTCGTGCGCTACGAATCGCCGGTGGATCAGTACGACGTCATCATCTACACGGGGAGCGGTCTCATGGGCCGCGAGGTGGACAACATACACTCCTCCGACATCGTCATCATCGCCGGTGGGCGCTCGGGCACGCTCGGTGAATTCGCGATTGCGTACGATGAAGGGAAGCTCATCGGCATCCTCGCGCGCAGCGACGGGATCGCAGACGATCTCCCCGATATCGTCCCGCGCCTGCGCAAGAAGACCGGCGCGCAGCTCGTCTACGAAGAGGATCCGGAAAAACTCGTCGCGCGCTGCATCGAGGTTTACCAAACCGAACATTACAAACATCCCTCCGTGTTCGCCGAGAACGCGGGAGAAGAGGAACCTGGATGGGCCGGATCACGTTCATCGGCGCAGCCGGCGTCGTAACGGGAAGCAAGCATCTCCTGGAAACCGATTCAGGCGCGCGCGTGCTGCTCGACTGCGGCTTGTACCAAGGTGCGCCCAAGCTGACCGAGCGGAATTGGGACCCGCCACCCGTCGATCCGCAGTCGCTCGATGCCGTCATCCTCTCGCATGCCCACCTCGACCACTGCGGGTACTTGCCGGCGCTCGTCAAGCAGGGTTTCCACAAGCCGATCTACTGCACGCCTGCGACGGCTGAGGTCGCGGAGCTCGTGCTGCGCGACTCCGGCGGGCTTCAAGAAGACGAGGCGGCCCGCGCGAAAAAGCATCCGGATCGCGGGTTGCACGCGACGCCGCTGTACACGTGTGATGATGTCGAGAAGGTGGTGCCGCTCTTCGCAAATGTCGCCTACGGCGAGATGCGATCGGATATCAAGGGCTGCTCGTTCCGGATGAGCGACGCCGGCCACATATTAGGATCCGCGATAAGCGAGATCTTTTTCGACCAGCGCAAGCTCGTCTTCAGCGGCGACATCGGGCGGTACGGGCGGCCGCTCTTGCGCGATCCTTCGCCCATCGCTCAAGCCGACGTCGTTGTGTGCGAATCGACGTACGGCGATCGCCTGCATCCGGCCAATGATCCGCAACTCGATCTCGGCGCGATCATCAAGGCAGCGCACGAGCGTGGCGGGGTCCTCGTCATCCCCTCGTTCGCCGTGGGAAGAACGCAGGAGATTCTCTACGCCATCGGCCAGCTCCAAGCCGCGTCGTCTATCCCGAACGTGCCGATCTACGTGGACAGCCCCATGGGCATCGCCGCCGATGCGATCATGGAACGCCATCCCGAAGCGATGCGCTTCGATCTGCGCGCGCGCTTCGGCGCAGGCGACCAGAATATCGGCGCTCGCGGCGTCACGCTCGTGCAGTCGCAACAAGACTCGATCAAGCTCAATGACCTTCAATCAAACGCCGTCATCATCGCGTCGAGCGGCATGGCGACCGGCGGCCGCGTGCTGCACCACCTGCGCAACCGCTTGGGGCGGCCAAACGACACGATGTGTTTCGTGGGTTTTCAATCGCCGGGAACGCTCGGCCAACAATTGTTGCAAGGACAGAAAAGCGTGCGCATCTTCGGCGTTGCGGTCGCGGTCCAAGCGCACATCGACCAGATCGACGGATTTTCAGCGCACGGCGATCGCAACGAACTGCTGCGTTGGTTCGGCGGCTTCACGGACAAACCGAAGACGTTCTTGGTCCATGGGGACCCAGATGCTGCGGCATCCCTTGCGGCCGCATTGCGTCAAACCGGTGGGTTCGACGCGAATGCGGCCGTTATCGGGGAGACGGTGGAAATCTAAGGGCCGGTCGGCCGTCCCCGTTCGAGCACCTCATCCGTGCCGTCGCCGACTTGGGCGAACAGCCTGTCCGCCCACTGGCGCCACACCAGGCGGCGGTCGTATTCTTTGAGCGGATCCACCCGAAGGACGTCGTCTTCGGTCAGCTCGCGAGCCAGTTCGATCGGGAAGGACAACATGGCAGCGTCTCCTCGTGCCAAGTGTATACCCAGCTCCCACTATCAATCATAGGCCGGAAGTCTCATTCCGCATTATGGATAGGGAGCGGTCGCTACCTATAGAGTCTTCAGGTGCTTTTCGATGATTTGCCGGGCAGCTGTCTTGGGATCGAGCTCTCGCCTCGCCACGGCCGCGACGATGGAATCCATCGTGCCGTTGCGGGAGAGCGCCTCGGTCACATATGCTCCTACCCCGCGAGTCACCGCTTCTATCACCTCGTCGCGAAGCCGGTCGCGCGCCCTGCCCATGAGCTCGTCCGCATCCAGCACCTGGCGATGGCGCTGGCAGGCGTCCCATAGCTGGTCGATGCCCACACCAGAGATCGCGATCGTCTCGATGATCGGGGGTACCCAGCGCCGCCTGCGCTCCTCGGCGCCGCCAAAGGTCAGCATCGCGCGCAGATCCGCGACCGTGAGAGCCGACCCCGGACGGTCCGCCATGTTGACGACGAAGCAATCGGCGATCTCGAGCAGACCGGCCTTGATCGTCTGCACGGAATCGCCGAGGCCAGGTACCGTCACGACGACGATTGTGTCGGCGACCTTCATGACCTCGAGCTCCACCTGGCCCACGCCGACCGTCTCCACGATCACGACATCGCAACCAAATGCGTCGAGGGCGCGGATCACGTCGCGGGTCGTCGGGGCGAGTCCGCCCGGAGTGTGCCGAGCCGCCATGCTGCGAATAAAAACTCCCGTATCCCCGGCGTGTCGCTGCATGCGCACTCGATCGCCGAGCACGGCCCCTCCGGTGAACGGGCTTGAAGGGTCGACCGCGACGATGCCGACCGATAGGCCGTCTTTGCGGATGACGGCGGTGAGCGCATCGACGAGCGTCGATTTTCCCGAGCCAGGTGGCCCGGTCACCCCGATGATGTGAGCGTGTCCGGTGTGGGGATACAGCGAGGCGGCAAGCGCCGAGGCGTCCGTATCTTCGTTCTCGATTTTCGTGATGGCTTTTGCCAGCGCGCGCCAATCGTGCGCAATGACCTTGCGCGCGAGCTCGGAGACGCGAGCTTCACGCCCGTGGGGAGGTTTGCCGGCGGTCATGACGGCCAAAGCGTTCCCGCACCCCGCCAGCCGCGCCTGCGAACGACGTTGTAGGGGGCGACTGGCAAGTCGCCCCAACGCGATAATGTAGGGGGCGACTGGCAAGTCGCCCCAACGTGATAATCCCCAACGCGATCCAATGTCGGGGGCGACTGGCAAGTCGCCCCAATGTAATCGCGGCGCGCTCGCAAAATCAATCTGCGTGCAAACCGCAACGGTCCGGCTGCAGGTGCGCAAGCCCTTCGGCCTCTTCGCAACGGTCGTCTCACACGGCTGGTATCAGACCTTGCCGTTCCGTTGGATTACGCGGGAGCGCGCACTCGAGCGCGCCGAGCGATTGCACGATGGACGAGTCATGCTCGTGCGGATGGAAGAGGCGAAATCAGCCAAGCGGGGCTATGTGGACATCGTGGTGCGGGTCACGGGCGAAGGCGCGCGAGATCCCGGCGTGGCTGCGGAAATGGCGCGACGCGCAGCGGTCGTGCTGCGCCTCGATGAGGACCTGCGCCCGTTTTATGCGCTCTGCCGGGAAGTGGGCGACTTGCACGGAGTGCCAACGGTCGGAGCAGGCCGATGCATGCGAGCCCCAACTCTGTGGGAGGACGTCATCAAAACGGTCCTGTCTACGAACGTGAATTGGCGTCAGGCGGTGGTGATGAGCAATCGTCTCGCGCAGCTGGGCGACTCCGCGCCGGCAGATCCAACACTGCGCGCCTGGCCGACGCCCGGCCAAGTCGTGCGCGCAGGCGAATCATTTCTACGCGACGTCGTCCGCGCCGGTTACCGCTCGCCGTACATCATGAACTTAGCGATTGCGCAGAAAACGGGCGCGATCGATCTCGATGCACTGGATGCAGCATCGATTAGGATGACCGAACAAGAGCTCTTCAAGGCGCTTCTCGGGCTACGCGGCATCGGCAAATCGTCCGCGCACTTTTTGATGAACCTTCTCGGTCACTACGACCACGTGCCGGTTGACAGCGCGACATACGCATATGCCAAGAGAGTGTTCTTTCGGGGCAAGCGACCTACTGAAAAACAGATCCGGCGTCGCTTTGCCCACTACGGCAAATGGCAGTCGCTTGTGTATTGGTTTGGCCGCTTCGAACCCCGGCTCGAGTGGTGGGAAGCCTCGGCGTGATCCTCCACGCGGACCTCGACGCCTTCTATGCGAGCGTGGCCCAACGCGATGACCCGTCGTTGCGAGGCAAACCGCTTGTCATCGCCGGCCGCAGCCGGCGAGCGGTTGTGCTCACCGCGTCATACGAGGCGCGTGCGTTCGGCATCCGCAGCGCGATGCCGCTCTACGCGGCGAAAGAACGCTGCCCGAACCTCATCGTGTCGCCGCCCGACTTCGAGAAATATCAAGCGGCCAGCAGCGCGGTGTTCGATATCTTTCGTGCGCACGCGCAAGCCGTCGAGGGGCTGTCCCTTGACGAAGCGTTCCTGGATCTCGGCGATCTCACGATCGATGCCGCGGTCGCCGTTGCGCGCGAGATCAAGGCCGACGTGCGGGCGAAAACCGGATTGACCGTGTCGGTCGGGCTCGCAGCCAGCAAGATGGTCGCGAAGATCGCATGCGATGACGGAAAGCCGGACGGCCTCGTGCGCGTGCCTCCCGGAACGGAGGCCGAGTACCTGGCTTCCAAACCGGTTCGCGGGCTATGGGGCATCGGTCCGAAGACCGAAGCGCGCTTGCGGTCCCAGGGGTTGGAATCGATCGGTCAGATCGCGACGTTGCCCGACGATCGGGTTCATGCCATCTTCGGCCGCTGGGGCAAAGACCTGAGAGACTTGGCTCGCGGGATCGATCCGCGGCCCGTGGTGGAGGATTGGGAGATCCGCTCGATCTCAAGCGAAGAGACCTTCGAACACGACGTCACCGATCGCTGCGAGCTTTACCGAGTGATCCGCCAGCAAGCCCTCGAGCTTGCGGACCGTTTGCGGCGCAAACATGCGCGCGCGCGCACCGTGGGCGTCAAGGTGAAATTCTCCGACTGGAAAGTGTTCGGCCGGCAGACCTCGTTCCAGGAACCGGTGGAAGACGCAGAGAGCATCGCGCGAGCAGCGACGCATTGTTTGGAACGGCTCGCCCCCGAGCGCCCGGTGCGCCTCATCGGAGTGCGGGTCAGCAATCTTGCCGCGCAGGACGCGGCGCAGACGGGATTATTCGATGGACTGGGATCGCCGGCTCCGTCCTGAGCGCTGGAGGCGCAGGCGGGTCCGACGTGCGCGCCGCCTCGTGGCGCTCGGTGTTTTCCTCGCTGCCTGCACGATCTTCATCTACGCGTTGGCCCATCGCCACGCGCCGAGCGCGCGACCGCAGTTACAAGCCGGCGCGCCTGCTCGCGCGCTTCGCACCACTGGCTGGCTGCGCGCAGGAACGCTCTGGTCGAAGGCCGATCTTGCGCGGCTGCACACGGCCCTGGCGGCGCAAGCGGCGCTTCCCGTCTTCCCGCAGAGCACGGGCATCCTTGTTCTGGATGGGCGCGACGGACACGTGCTCTTCAGTCGCAACGCACAGCTCGCACTCGTTCCGGGATCGACGGTGAAGCTGATCACCGCTGCAGCGGCGTTTGCCGCCTTAGGACCTCAGTATCGCTTCACGACGGAGATGGTGAGCGATGGACCGATCGAAGGCACCACGCTTGATGGAAAGCTTTGGCTCATCGGCGGTGGAGATCCTGAACTGACAAGCGACGACCTGCGACGGGGCATCCATGAGTTGCAGCTCGCCGGCATCGGCCAGATCGCGGGCGACGTGGAAGTCGACGGCTCGCGCTACGGAGCAGACGTGGTAAGCCCGTCGTGGCAACGCGACGATCTGCAGTATGGCTGGGCGGCGCCCGCGAGCGCGCTCTCGCTTGACGGTGGTTCGGTGCAATTCACGATCATGCCACGGCCTGGCACCCAAGCCGACGTCGCCATCGATCCCCCCGGCGAGCGCGTGATCGCTTCGGTCGACACCGCAGCCTCCGATGCAGCCAACACGCTGACGATCGAAGCCGCGCCGGATGGTTCGGCCTACCTCGTGCGCGGTCAGATACCGTACGGTGCGCCTCAGAAATACTGGCGCGCGGTGGCACACCCGACGAAATCCACGGCGACCTCGCTTGCAGCGATGCTCCGCCTTGCAGGCATCGGGGTGAGTGGTTCGGCCGGAACCGATCCGGCCCCGGCTCGTCGCGCGGTCTTGTGGCAGCATCGGTCTCGACCGCTCGATCAGATCGTCAAGCACATGTTCGCGCTCAGCGACAACCATTACGCTGAGCAACTCCTGCGCGAAGTTGGTTGGCAGGCGAGTGGACTGGGCACGCTCGACAACTCGCTGCAAGCCGAGCAAGGCTTTCTCCGTGGCGAAGGCATCTCTCGAGATGAGGCGCTGCTCGCCGACGGATCGGGGTTGTCGGCGCAGAATAAAGTCTCGGCGCGGGCGCTTGGCGCCATGTTGCGCTTCCTGCTCATGCAGCCGATGCCCGAACCCCCCTTCACGCTCTTGCCTCGCGCGGGCATCGAGGGAACCGTGGCCGTGCGCGAACTTGCGCCGAGCGCGCTCGGTCGGGTCTTCGCGAAGGACGGCTACATCGAGGGCGCAAGCTCGATCGCGGGGTATGTCGTCACCGCGCATCACGGCCCGATGATCTTCGTGTTCATGGTCAACGACTGGCAGCAGGGCTTAGATGCGGTCTGGGCGGCGGAAGACCGGATGCTCGATTCCATGGCGACGTTCTAAAACGCGCAAATAAATTTGCGCGAATTACATGCTCGCAAGAAATGTAGGTGTCGCGAATTACATGCTCGCAAGAAATGTAGGTGTCGCGAATTTATTCGCGACTGCCGCTACAGCAGCTGGGTGCCGGGGAAGTACGCTTGCAGGATCTGCGCCGCGTTCATGCCGGCTTGCGCTCGGCCGCGTGCGCCCCATTGGCACATGCCGACTCCATGTCCGACGCCGTGGCCCGTCAGCGTGAAGTCCGAACCCATGCGCTCGATGTCGAAGAGCGCACTGGGAACGACTTTGTATCCAAGCAAGGCGAGCGACCGCTGGTAGAAATCGCGACCGCTCAAGGTGACGGAAACGATCGAGCCCGCTGCGGTAACCACCTTGACTCGTCCATCCGGCCAGCGTTGGGTGATCTGCACCGACGAGAGCGCGTCTGGCGGTACGCCGATGACCCGAGCCATCGCGTCGACCGCGACCGTGTTGGTCCAACGGAAGTACGGCGCGATTGCGCAATACGCTTTCCCGCTCGCATCGGTATCGGTGACCCCGCCGAGATACGACGGTCCCGGTTGGCCGGTGAGCTCTTCTGAGGCTGCGGTATGACCGCCGCATGATGAGGAGTACAAGACAGTGGCCGGCGCGCCGGCGAATTGGAGGATCTGGCCGCGCGTATCTTGCGCGCCCGCGATCAGGCTCGGCGCGACCGACGCGATCCCGGGGTATACTTGGCTTGAGGTATCGTCGCGGACGTCGTACTCTTTGCTCGCGTTGGCCAGACCGGCGTGAGCCGCGTACGTGCGCACGGCGATCGCCTGCGCGCGGAGCGCCTCCGTCGCCCAGCTGGGACTGACCTCAGCCGACATGACCGATGCCACGTAGCTCTCGATATCCACCACGTTGACGGCGAGCAGCTCGCCTTTGCGCAGCGCGGCGTAAAGCGCGCCCGGATAACTGCGAGTCACAGCGCCGCTTGCGGACGTGGCGGTGACGTTCAGCCATGGATCTCCTGTGAATTCCATGACGCTATCGCCGAAAGGCCGTGCGTCGCCGCCATCCGTGACGCTCGCCGAGGCGACATCGATCGTGATGCCGTTGACCGCGAGCCGCCTGACGTCCAGCGCAGCGAAGATCCTGACCCGCACCGTGCTTTTCACCGCGCTTACCGCAGCGCGCGCCGCTTGCGGCGCCAATCGCAATCCCAGTGCGAATCCAGCGAGCGCTCCGAGAAAACGGCCGCGAGGCATCAGCATCTCACGTCGGCACTCCATGCTTTGCTGGCGTTTTTGTATAGCGCGCAACCTCCCTGCGAGACGTTCGTAGGCGGCGTCGCCCTGACCGTGGAACTGTCGCGCATGCGAAAACCTGTGCCGTTTCTTTTTTTATGCGCAATCGTCGGAGCGATCGCGTGCAGCGCAAGGGTGACCCCGACCGCCGCCGCATCCGTGAGTCCGGCGGTGACCACCGCCGCCGCCAGCGCAAGCGGGCCATATGCAAAAGCATCTGGGCTCGGCATACATATCGGCTCGTTGCAGCATGGCCGGTACGATGCGATCACCGACGTGCCCGGCGTATTGGTCGGACAGGTGACGCACATCGAAGGGTCGGGGAAGCTTGTCCCCGGGGTGGGGCCGATACGCACGGGCATCACGGCGATCATCCCGCGAACGGATATCTGGCACCACCACCTCTGGGCCGCGGCTTGGCCTTTGAACGGCAACGGCGAGATGACGGGGTCGCTGTGGGTTAACGAAGCCGGCTGGCTTGAGACCCCGATCGCGCTCACCGACACGCTTTCGGTCGGCCGGGTAGACGATGGGGTCATCTCCTGGCTTATCAAACAATCGCCGCAGATCGGGATCAAGGAAGACGTTCCGCTGCCGGTCGTGGCTGAGGTCAACGACGACTTCCTCAACGATCAGCCGGGGCGGCACAACACGCCTGCCGACGCGGGCAAGGCCCTCGACGCGGCACGCTCAGGTCCGGTCGAGCAAGGCGACGTCGGCGCCGGCACCGGCGCCGTAGCATACGCGTTTCACGGTGGAATCGGCACCGCATCGCGCACCCTGAGCGCTGCGGACGGTGGGTACACGATCGGCGCGCTCGTGAACGTCAACACCTTTGGGCGGCGGGAAGACCTCACGATCGACGGAGTACCGGTCGGCGCCGAGATCAAAGATCTGCAGCCGTACGAACCCCACGCGAGCGATGGATCCATCATCATGGTGCTCGCCACGAACGCGCCGCTCAATCATCAACAGCTTGTCGATCTGTGCGAGCGCGCGGCCTTGGGGTATGCGCGCGCGGGCGGCTCCTCGCGAGAAGGCAGCGGCGACCTCATCATCGCCTTTTCGACCGCGCAGACGGTGCCGTACGGCGCCGATGCCATGACGTTCCAGACGACCGTCATGGACCGCTCCTTCATCAACCCGGTCTATTGGGCTGCCATCGAGGCGACCGAAGAAGCAATCGTCAACGCGCTGCTCGCCTCTCATACGATGACCGGCCGCGATGGCAACACCGTCTACGCGCTGCCGCACGATCGCCTTTTGCAGATCATGCACAAGTACGGCCGGTGAGCTTTCGCCCGTCCTGCAAGACGGCGCTCCTCGACATCGCGGGCGAGCGGCTCCGCGTCGCCTGGACCGGCACGGGCATCGCCGCCGTCCGGCGCGAGACCTTGCAGACTCGCCGCGGCTTGGAGCACCGGCTGAAGATGACCCTCGTCGACGCATCGCCTCCGAAGGTCGTGCGAGAATTTCTCGTGGCGGCGGCAAGAGGAAAAGGTGCGGACGCGCCGCTGGACCTGAGCTGGGCCGCCGCTTTCGAGCGCGATGTGCTCGAGGCGGCGCGGAGAATCCCTTACGGTGAGACGCGCTCGTATAGCTGGCTCGCGCGCGAAGCGCGCCGGCCGCTCGCCGTGCGCGCGGCGGCCAGCGCCATGGCGCGCAACCCGCTGTGGCTTTTGATCCCCTGTCACCGCGTCGTCTACGCGGATGGACGGATCGGACCGTACGGCGGCGGAGCGGCTGGTCTTGCACGCAAGCGCGCGTTGCTCGCTCGCGAAGGCGTCACGCTCGGACGCGGCGAGAAGCGTTCTCCCGCGCGAGCGCGAACCGTTTCCCGGTGAACGAAATCTTTCCGATCTCGCTATTCGTCTTGGGCATTGCGTTCGGAGCGCTTGCGCTCTGGTTGCTCGGCGCTCGCGACACGCGGACCATGGACAAACTGCAAAGCGACCTCACCGAGGCCATCGCCGCCCGGGCCCGTCTGGAGGCGCAACTCGCCGCCGAAAAAAAATCCTCAGGAGAACAGCTCGCCATCTTGAACGAGGCGAAAGAGAAGCTGACCAACGCCTTCTCAGCGCTCTCCGCCGAGGCGCTGCGTACCAACAACCAGTCGTTTATGGACCTCGCGAAGACGACGCTGGAGAAATACCAGCAAGTGGCGCAAAGCGATTTGGAAAAGCGTCAACAAGCCATCGAGAGCACGCTCAAACCGATGAGCGACACCTTGCTGCGTTTTGACGAAAAAGTCGGCGAGCTCGAGCGCAAGCGCAGCTCGGCCTACGACATGCTGACCGAGCAGGTCAAGACGTTGCAGACGGGGACCGCGAAGCTCGAGCGAGCCCTGCGCACGCCTTCCGTGCGCGGGCGCTGGGGCGAGATCCAGCTTCGCCGCGTCGTTGAAATCGCGGGCATGACAAACTATTGCGATTTTTGGGAACAGCCGACCGCGACCGACGAAGACAAACGCCTACGCCCCGACCTGCTCGTGCGCCAACCGGGTGGTAAGACGATCGTCGTCGATGCCAAGGTCCCGCTCGACGCGTACCTCAACTCGCTCGAAGCTTCGACCGACCAAGAGCGCCGCGCCGCGCTCGAGTTGCACGCGCAGACCGTGCGAACGCACATGAAGAAGCTGGGAGAGAAGAGCTACTGGCAACAGTTCGAGCATGCGCCCGAATTCGTCGTCATGTTCCTGCCGGGCGAGATGTTGTTCAGCGCAGCCCTTGAAGTGGATCCCGACCTCATCGAAAACGGCGTGGCTCAGCGGGTGATCCCAGCGAGCCCGACGACGCTCATCGCTCTCTTACGCGCCGTGAGCTATGGCTGGAAACAAGAAGCCATCGCGAAGGAAGCGCAGCACATCAGCGGCCTGGGGGGACAGTTATACAAGCGCTTGGGAGATCTCGCGGGCCACGTCTTCGAGGTCGGGCGCAGTCTCGAGCGGACAGTGCAGTCGTACAATAAGGCGATCGGCTCGCTCGAAGGACGCGTGCTCGTCAGCGCGCGCAAGTTCCGCGAATACGAATCGGTGTTTGCCAGAGATGAGATCGTGCAGCTGGCGCCGGTCGAGACGGAACCGCGCCAACTCATGGCGCCGGAGCTCGCGGCGCCCCCCGACGGTCTGTTCGTCGTGCTGCCTGCGCAGTCGGCGGAGGCGGCTGACGACGAGGACGATCTCGCCTAAACGGGGCTAGAGCCGCGCGGCGATCGCCGCTCGGAGTTCCTCGAGACCCGCGCCGGTCACTGCGGACACCACGACGCCGGCCGGCCCAAGGTTCCGTCGCGAACCGGTGGTTTCGACGAGGTCGCTTTTGTTCCAGGCATAGACGACGGGGTTGGATGCGGCACCGAGCTCGCGCAAGACGACGTCGACGGAGGCGCGCTGGCGCTGCCAATGCGGATTGCTCGCGTCGATCACGTGCACGAGCAAGTTCGCATTGGTCACTTCCTCGAGCGTGGCGCGGAACGCCGCCACGAGCTCTTTCGGGAGGTCGCTGATGAACCCGACGGTGTCGGCCAGGATTGCGGGGCCACCGTCCGGGAGACGGATCTTCCGTAAGGTCGGATCGAGCGTCGCAAAGGGCTGGTCGGCAACGAGCACCCGGGCGCCCGACAGCGCGTTGAGCAGCGACGACTTGCCCGCGTTCGTATAGCCCACGAGGGCGACCACTGGCGTGCCCTGCCGGCTGCGGCGTTGCTCAGTCCGGCGCTTGCGGATCTGCACGAGCTGCTGCTCCAGATGAGAGATACGCGAGCGGATGCGCCGGCGATCCACCTCCAAGCGCGTCTCGCCAGGGCCGCGCGTGCCGATGCCGCCACCCAACCGCGACAGCTCCTCGCGCGAGCCGATCAAATTCGCGGCGCGGTGTCGCAGCTGCGCAAGCTCGACCTGCAGCTTGCCTTCGCTCGTTCGGGCGTGGCGCGCGAAGATGTCGAGGATGAGCACCGACCGGTCCATGACGGTCGCATCGGGCAGGGCGCGCTCTATCGCCGAGCGCTGCCTCGGACGCAGGGGATTGAGGGTGACGACGAGCGTCGCGTTCGACTCGCGCATGAGGGCGGCAAGCTCCGCAACCTTGCCGCTGCCGATCAAGGTCGCAGGGTCGATGGCCGGCCGGCGCTGCTCCAAGCGCCCGACGACTTCCGCGCCTGCGGCTTTGGCAAGCGTCGCTAGTTCGTCCATTTCGACGCCGAAACCAGTGCGGTCGGAGCCCGTGTCGACGCCGGCAAGCACGATGCGCTCGCGAGGCGGTGCGGTGGAGTGCGTCACGCGGATTGATTCGACAGAAAGGGGACGACTTTCCAGTCGCCCCCTACATAAGTGATTAGACGGCGGCGAGTTCTTTCGATTTGCGCAGGCCGAAGGGGTGATCCGCGACAGGGGTTAGCGGCGTGAAGCGCAGTTGCTTTTGATATGTCGAGACCAAAAGCTCGATGCCTCCGCGCACGCAGCCTTCCTCGGCCACGCACTTGGAGAGCTTCTTCGTGAAATATGCCTCGAGGTCCGACAGCGCATGCAGCCAGTAGGCATCGCGCGTCAAAGTCGATCCGTCGAAATGGTTCTTGTTCACCAGCCAAACGAAAACCGGCTCGCCGCCTTCTCGGAATCCTAGTACGAACAGTGGGGTTGGCTGCGACGCCGGTTCAGTGTCGGGGTGGAACGAACACATCGTAAAAAACTCGAGCAAAACGTGTTCGGGCTCGATGGGTTTACTCACGAACGCCTCCCCTCATAGCGCCGAGGTTTTCGCAGCGAGATTCGCATGCTCCCCCTAACAGGCGGCGATTTCCACCGGGCAGAAGGTGTCTCGTGTCACGCCCTGTTATGGCGGCTTCGTCAGTCATACGAAGGCATGCCGGAGGGATACCCGACCAGGAGAAAGACCGCAGCGTTGGTGCGCGAGCCCTTCTTCGTTCAGATTTCGGACACGCATCTCTTCAGCGACCCGTCCGCGAAGCTTTGGGACGTGGCGCCCGAGGCCATGCTCGATCGCGCCCTCGAGGAACTGCCGAAACTGGGCAAACCCTCCTTCATCCTCATGACCGGCGACTGCTCGAGCGACGGATCGCGCAATTCCTATCAGCGCTTGCAGCAAAAGCTGGACCGATTTGAAGTTCCCGTCTACTACTTGCCCGGCAACCACGACGACGCGGCGACGATGGCGAAACTGTATCTCGGCAAGGATCTCCCGCCACGCGAGAAACTCACGCAGACATTTGAAGCCCTTGGTTGGCGGTTCGTGCTTTTGGACAGCTCCGTTCCAGGCGAGGATGGCGGCGAGCTTGGGGACGCGCAGCGCGCCTGGCTGCGCTCGACGCTTGCCGCGCACCCCAGTACCCAGACGATCGTGGTCGTCCACCACAATCCCATGCCTGTGGGGTCGGCGTGGCTCGACACGATGACGATCGCCGATGCCAATGCGCTCGCCGCTATCTTGGAAACGTCCTCGCAAGTCCGCGCGGTGCTCTTCGGTCACATCCACCAGGTCTTCGAGACGCGACGAAATGGGGCGCAGTACTTGAGCGCGCCGTCGACATTTTTCCAATTCAAGCCGCATTCCGATCGTTTCGGCAAAGACGACCGCCCGCCGGGCGTTCGCGTGATCAGGCTCAACGGCGACAGCGTGCGCAGCGCAGTGTATCGCTTCGGCGAACCGCTACCGCCCATTTAGGAAGTGTGGCCCGCGCGGATTTATTCCGCGCCTTTGCAGGACGTATCAACACCCCGCAAAATATCAAGCGCATGCTCAACCAGCGCGCAAAAAATCTGTCGCCTTCGCCGACGATGGCGATGGACGGCAAGGCGAAAAAGCTCTTGTCACAAGGCGTCGACGTCGTCAACCTCAGCGTCGGCGAGCCTGACCAGGACACGCCGGACACCGCAAAAAGCGGGGCGCTCCAAGCGATCGCTGCGAACTTCACAAAGTATACGGCCTCCGCCGGCATCGCCGAGCTGCGCGAGGCGATCGCCCAGAAGCTTTCGCGCGAAAACCACGTGGAGTACGCGGCTGATGAGATCGTCGTCTCCAACGGAGCGAAGCAGTCGCTCTTCAACACGTTCATGGTGCTCCTCGACCCCGGTGACGAGGTGGTCATCCAAGCCCCCTATTGGGTCAGCTACCCTGAAATGGTCAAGATCGCGGGCGGCACACCGGTCATCGTGGCCACCGACGCGCGCAGCGGATTCGAGCTCGAGCCGGAGGCTCTCGAGGGCGCGGTGACCGCCAAGACCAAAGCGCTTGTCCTGTCCAATCCGAGCAACCCGACGGGCATCGTGTACGGACGAGAAAAGCTCCTAGCGCTCGCGGAGATCGCCGCCCGTCACGATCTGACGATCGTCAGCGACGAGATCTACGAGCGACTGACCTACGACGGTGCCGAGGCCGTGAGCATGGCTGCGCTCGGACCTGACGTGCGCGAGCGCACTGTCACCGTCAACGGCTTCTCCAAAGCTTTCGCGATGACGGGCTGGAGGCTCGGCTACACCGCATCGAACCGCCAGCTTGCAAAGGCCATGTCCGAGCTCCAAGGCCATTCCACGTCCGGGCCTTCGTCCGTGACGCAGAAGGCCGGGCTGGCCGCGCTGCTCGGGTCCCAAGAATCGGTGGCGTCGATGCGCGAGCAGTTCGACGAGCGCCGCCGCTACGCGATCTCGCGCGTGAGCTCCATTCCAGGGCTCGAGCTGGAAGTCGAGCCCAAAGGTGCGTTCTACGTCTTCCCCAAGGTGGGCGCGCTGTTCGGCAAGAGCATCGCCGGCCGGACGATTTCGGGAAGCGAAGATCTCAGCATGGCGCTGCTCGAAGAAGCGCGCGTCGCGGTCGTGCCCGGCAGCGCCTTCGGCTCGCCCGATCACATACGCATCTCGTATGCGGCGTCCATGAAACACTTGCGCGAAGGTTTTGACCGCATCGAGCGTGCGCTCGCGCCGCTGGCCCAGCCCGCCTAGCTCGTCCGCGTCCTTGACTCCTACCGCGCGGCGCTCGCAGCCGGTTTGGGCGCAGGTTCGCGCCGGCGCGGTCGCAACCGGTCGAACCACAGCCACGCCGATACGATAAGGCAGATGTCGGCGCCGATGCCGAGGGCAAGCGACGCGCCGAACCGCTGGGCAAGCGCCCCTGCCTGAAGCGCGCCGAATGGCGCAAGACCCATCATAAGCATGTTGTACAGCCCGAGCACCCGTCCGCGCATCTCCTCGCCGGATTCGGTCTGCAAAAACGTCGTCAGCCGCACGACGAACTGCACCATGGTGAAGCCGAGCAGCGCCACGAGCACGACCGCCACGGGTAGCTGCCGCGCTAGAGAAAAGGCGATCACCGACACCGGAAAAAGAAACGACATCGCGACGAGCGTGCTCAACCGCGTGCTGCCGCGGCCGGCCAGCACGAGGGAGCCCATCAAGGCTCCGAAGCCCAGACTGCTGAGGAGCAGGCCGAGCGCCCCTGCCGTGAGATGCAGCTCGAGCCGCACGTACACCGGCATCAGCAAGACATAGTTGAAGCCAAAAATGCTGTAGACGATGAGCGCCACGAAGAGCCGCGAGAGCAGCGGATGGCGAGCGATGGAAGCGACCCCGGCGAGCGCGTGGCGAAACAGCACCAGGTGCGCGCCCTCTTTGGCCTCCCGGGGCTCGGTCCGCATCGCTACGAGCGCCCCGACGACAAAAACATACGACACGGCATTGGCGAAAAAATTAGCGGCTTCGCCGGCGCGCTCGATGATGAGCGCCGCGACCGCCGGCCCGATGATCCGTGCGATGTTGAACACCACCGAGTTCAGCGCCGAGGCGTTGAGCAGATCTTCCGCGCCGACGATGTCGAAGATGAGCGACTGCCGGACGGGAAGGTCGAAGGCGTTGATGACGCCAGCTGCAAGCGCCAACCAGAAGATGTTCCAAAACGTAGCCCGGCCGAACACGACGAGCAGGCCCAAGGCCAGCGCCTGCAGCGCCATGAGGGTTTGCGTGACGATCGCGACGCGGCGCTTGTCGAGCAAGTCCGCGCCCGCTCCCGCGAGCAGCGAGAAGAAGAGCGACGGCAAGGTCTCCATCGCCGTGACGACGCCGAGCAACAGGGGGGAATTCGTGATCCGCACGACCAGCCAGCCCACCGCGACGATCTGCATCCACGTGCCGATGAGCGAGAAGATCTGTCCTGAGAAGTAGAGGCGGTAGTTGCGGTGACGCATCGCGCGCAAGGTACGGCCGAGCATGCCGCTGCGCAGGGACGAGGGTTGGAAAGGCAAAGAGTCTCTCCCGTTAGGTCAGATGTATGCCGATGATAAGGTTACAACCTTTCCGCATACGTTGACGCAGAACAGAGGATGCAGCGTGCCCAGATCAAGGCGATGGACAACGGAAGTCAGTCAGCAGGAATCAGCGGGCAGCGGCGGCCGCGGCATGACGCGCTGGGAGCCGACGCTTGCGTTTCCAAAGACGGGCGCTCACCGCGCGACGCTCGGAGACAGGCTCTTCGCCGAGGTCCATATCGACATCAAGCTCCAACAAGAGCGAGAGAACGTCCGCACGGATTCGCTCGATAGCACGACCTCTCGCCTCTCGACCCCCTTTCTCGAAAGCGTCGTGTACGATTACATGGGCGTGGAAGATGCAGGGCGGACGCTCATCATCCGCGAGACCTCGCGTCAGGGCGAGCGCATCGAGCGCTCGATGGTATCGGTCGCACTCAATGAAAGCGGTCCGACGAAGATTCGATTTCCATCAGGGGTGGTGACCGTCGAGATCGACGACGAGCAAGTCGCCATCGTCCACTGGATCGGAACCTAAAACCCGTGCCGCGGACCGCGCTAACGGTGGGCACCTGCCACGCCGAGCCCGGCCAGATAACCTACGGTTCTTTCGAAGGTCCCTCGCTGCCGACGGGCGGGAGTGACTCGCTCGCCGTCATCATGGCGCAGGGTAAGGAAGACGGCCCCGTTTTGTGGCTGACGGCCAACATCCATGGCAATGAGGTCTGCGGCATTCCGGTCATCCACCGGCTGCTGACGGCCGAGCTGTGCGCGCACCTGCGCGGCACCATCGTCGCGATGCCGACGCTCAATCCATCGGGTCTGCGTACCCATCGGCGTCATCCGTACTATGACGACCGCGATCCCAACCGCACCTTTCCCGGATTGCGCCGCGAAACAGGCGAGCCACGCGAACCGACGGTCTACGAACGGCTCACTGCCCGCCTGCTCGAAGCGATCCGCGGTTCGGCTTCCTATTACGTCGATCTGCACACCGCCTCGATCCTTTCGGTGCCGTTCTCCATCCGCGATCGCGTGCTCTATCGCAAGGAGTCCGAGAAAGCAGCGGCGGTCGCGCTCTCCGAGCAGCTCGACGAGATGACCGCGGCTTTTGGATTTCCTGTCGTGATGGAATACCGGGTCGGTGGATACGTCGCCAAAGAGCTGCATCGGTCCACCACCGGCGCCGCGCTACAAGAGTTACGGCTGCCGGCGTTTACGGTCGAGCTCGGCCCGCACACCATCGTCGACGAGCGCAACGTGGGCGCAGCCATCATCGGGCTTCGCAACCTGTTGCGCTGGGCCCAGATGCTCGGCGGAGAGCCGGAGGTCATGCCTGCGCTCCCGCGTCCGGCAACTCGCCAACGCCTGCGCCGCGAGGATGGCCCGTATCCACCGGCTGCCGGCATCCTCGACTATCGCGTGAAGCCAGGCGATACGCTCGCAGCGGGAGGCGTCATGGCCGACCTGTGCGATTTGTGGGGTCGCCCGGTCGGTGACGGGGTGATCCGCGTCCAGGCGGAATCCTGGGTGATCGGACTCGAGGATGGGATTCTCGCCTACCCCGGCGCCGCGATCGCGCACGTCGCCGTGATCGAAGACTCTCCGACCGTGGACGTGTGGCCGGCGTGAACGGCGACATTAATCTTCAGCGGCCCAAGACGATAACTATCTCGTGAGCATCCGCGACGGGAGCAGAATTTTGAGCGCGGCCTTACTGGCGGTGCTCTTTTCCTGTTCCGGCGGCAGCGCCGCGGACATCGCAGCGATCTATGGGCATGCAGTCGACGTCAACGCTGCACTTTTCTTCCGCACGCCCGACCGCACCACGTACGTGAGCACGGGCGACATCGACGCGATGTGGCTGCGCGACTCGAGCGTGCAAGCGATGTCCATGTTCCGCGACCGCGATTTGATCCGCGGCGTGATCGCGCGGCAAGAGCGCTTGATCGCGATCGACCCCTATGCGAATGCGTTCCACAAAGATTATGGCGTCGCCGAGCGCAAGTTCGAACTCGACTCGCTGTGCTATCCGGTCCGGCTGGCAGAGTCGTATGTGAAGGCGACCGGGGATCGCTCGATCTACGACGCGCACCTGTATGCCGAGCTGCACATCATCCTCAAGACCATGCTCATCGAACAGCGCCACAACGATCGCTCGACCTATCACCGCAACGAGCACGCGGCGAAGGACGCGACAGGTCTCATCTGGAGCGCATATCGGCCTAGCGACGATCCGCAGGCCTACAACTATAACATTCCGGAGAACATGTTCGCCGCCACGACGCTGCGCAACATGGCGAGAATCTTCCACGAACAGTATGCAGACGATGCCAGCGCGCACAAGGCGCAGACCGCCGCCGATCGGATCTCCCAAGCCATAGAAACGCGCGCGGTCTTCTGGTCGAGCCGCCACGGCTGGATCTACGCTTACGAGATCGATGGGCTGGGCCACGCGAAATTCATGGATGACGCGAACGTGCCGAGCCTGCTATCGGTGCCGCTGCTAGGTTATGAGTACAACAAGCGGGTCAATGCCGCGACGCGAGCCTTCGTGCTCAGCTCAGGCAACCCGTACTACTACCGCGGCCGATATGCCAAGGGGGTGGGCAGCCAGCACACGCCCTCGAATTACGTTTGGCCGATGAGTCTCATCGTGGAATACCGGACCACGAATGACCCCAAGGAGCGCGAACGGATCGTGCGCGAGCTTTCGCTCTCAAACGCCGGGGATGGAGCGTTGCACGAGTCCTTTGACGTCAACGATCCGAGACGGTTCACGCGCCCCAAGTTCGGATGGGTCAACGCGCTCTTCGAGCAGACCTTCCTCTAAGCTACAACCCCGTGTAGACCGGGCCACCTCCACCTTCGGGCGGCACCCAATCGATGATCTGATAGGGATCCATGATATCGCACGTCTTGCAGTGCACGCAGTTCGCGAAGTTGATCTGCAAGCGCTTGCCTGAATCGGCGAAGCCGTCTTTTTGGATAGCAGGACTGCCGAGCGCCGCCGGAACCATTTCGTAGACCGCCGCCGGACAGAAATACTGGCACGGATTGCCGAACTCGTGCGCGCAGCGTGTGGCGCAGATGTCGGTGTCGGCGACGTGCAGATGGCAGGGACTGTTCTCGTCGTGCTTCGTTCCGCTGCGAAACACATCGTCGAGCTTGCCGAACGTGAGCTTGCCGTCGTAACGCGGCCGTTCGAAGCCCGGGACGTTGCGACCGAAATAGTCGACCAGTTTCTCCATGCGCTCGTAGCCGGCTTCGCCCGGAAGCCGGTCGTAGATCCCAAAGCCTCGGCCGCCCGTGATCTGGCCGAGCGCGGCATTGATCACGCCCGTCACGCGGCCGCGCTTGAAACCTTGATGGAAGTTGCGGGCCGAGTAAAGCTCGTTGCGGATCCACGAGGCGTTGATGCGATCCCAATAGCTGGAGAGCGGACTGCCCGCTCGGACCGCATCGAAGCACGTTTCCGCCGCGAGCATCCCGGATTTGAGCGCGAGGTGGATGCCTTTGAGGCGCATGGAGTTGAGCATGCTCGCCGTGTCGCCGATGAGGAGCACCCCGTCGGCGTAGGGGCGAGGGATGGACCACCACCCGCCTTCGGGGATGGCCTTGGCTCCGTATCGGAACATCTGCCCGTCGCGTAACAGCGCGGCGACCGCGGGATGCTCCTTGAAGCGCTGGAACTCCGCGTGTGGCTCGAGCAGGGGATTGCGGTAGTCGAGCCCGACGACGTAACCGACATCCCAGATGTCGTCGGCCATCGAGTAGATGAAGCCGCCTCCAAAGGTCTCCGGCGCCAGCGGAAACCCAAGCGTGTGGATCACCTGCCCGGCCGCGACGGTTCCCTTGGGCATTTGCCACAGCTCTTTGATGCCCAACGCATAGACTTGCGGATTCTTGCCGGCGCACAGATCGAGCTTGCGGTCGAGTTGCTTGGCAAGCGTGCCGCGTGGCCCTTCGCCGAGCACCGTCACCTTTGCGTGCAAGTCGGGACCGGGCTCGTAGTTCGGCTTGGGATTGCCGTCGCGATCCACGCCCTTGTCGCCGGTGCGCACACCGATCACCCGATCGCCGTCATAGAGAAGCTCTTGGCCCGGCGTTTCGGGAAAGACCTGAATCCCCAGTGCTTCGGCTTGCGCGCTGAGCCATTTGACGATTTTGTTGAGGCTCGCGACGTACTTCCCGCGATTGTTCATGGGGGGCGGGAGCAACGGTGCCTTCACGCGCTCGGATTTCGAAAGCAGCCAAAACTCGTCCGAAGTGACCACCGATTCGACCGGACAGCCGGCGGCGAGGAAGTCACCGAATAGCTCGGCCATGCTGCGCGGATCGAGCACGGCGCCCGAAATCGCGTGGTCGCCGACGTTCTTAGCTTTTTCGATGACGAGGATGTTCTCGGTCGACAGCTCGGGGCCGGGCACGGTCCCTGCCTTTACCGCTGCGTTATGCTCGCGATAGAGCTGGGCGAGACGGATGGCGCCGCCAAGGCTCGCCGGACCAGCGCCGACGAAAAGAACATCGACCTCGAGGACGTCTCGCTCGCGGGGCATACTGGTCGCTTTGCCGTCGTGCTAGAGCAATACTGCCGAGGCGCTCGCGAGCACGAGCCCGTTTTGCTGCGCTGTGATGAGATAGCTGCCGGACGGCAAGGTCTTGCCGTTATACGGCACGACGATGCTGATGAAACCGGATGCGCTGCGCAACGGCACGACCATGGGGATCGCGAGCTTGATCGTGGCGCCCTTCGGCGGCTTGATGTCGAACTCCGAGATCGAGGCCGGAAGCATGCCGGGATTCGTGACGGCAAACGTGCACTCAAACGTCGTGCCTTGGCCCGCACTGATCGGGGAGATCTCCGCGCCGTCGATCGAGAGCGCTCCCTTGGGATGCTTGTCGTCAAGACCCGTGAAGGAAGCGTCCTGCACCGGCATGTCAAGCTTTGACGATCCGATCATCTTTTGGCCGTCGAGGAAAGCGATAAGTAACGGGGCGCGATTTTTCGAGAGGTCTTCGGGCGCCTTCAACACGAGCGACGCGACGGCCGACGTCTGCCCGGCCGGTGCATTCACAGAAACCGTCGCATCCGGAAAGGCGGTCGCGCCCGCGCGTGGGCTCACCTTGGTGATCTTCGCCGCGCTCTGCGTCGTGTTCTGCAGCGCGAAGCTCAGCTCCAAAAGTCGCGCGGCCTTCAGCGGATCTTGCGCCGTGCCATCGTACGCGAGCCGCAACGCGGCGCCGACGATCGACAGCGTGTTGGGAACGGGCGTCGGAGAGGGAACCGGAGATCCTGTGGGAGCCGGCTCAATTCCGCCTCCGGGATTGGGCATGCCGGTCGGACCGCCTTGCTGCGGATAGCCGTTATTCACGGGTTGCGGTCCGGTTGCCGGCGTGCCGAAACCGGCGTTCGTGCTACAGCCTGCGACGATAAACGCGAGGACGATCGCAGGCATGCGATGGGTTGCGAGCAGATGTGAGAAGCGCATCGTGCCGTGTTTCGCGGGCACATCCGAGCCGGCCTTCGGCCGGCGGCGGTCATGTCTGAGTCTTAGCTGAGAAAAAACGGATTGTGATCGCGCTCCTGTGCGATCGTCGTGGACGGTCCATGTCCTGGGAAGACGGCGGTCGATGCTGGGAGCGGCAACAATTTTTCGCGCACGCTGCGCCGCAACACGTCGTAACCGAAGCGGTCGCCGAATAAGCCGCCCACCGAGCCAGCGAAGAGCGTGTCGCCTGTGAACACGTTATCTTCGTAGACGAAGCAGCACGATCCATCGGTATGACCGGGTGTGTAGAGCACGCGGATCTCGCCGTTGCCAAAAGGAAGCGTTGCGCCATCGACCGCGTCGATTGCATTGCGCGCCGCCCCCGCGAGCGTCGCGCCGTCGATCGGATTGATGACCGGCTTCGCCTGCGGATAGGCTTTGCGAACGGCTCCAAGCGCGTCCGCGTGATCGGGATGTTTGTGCGTGACGAGGATATACTGCAGATCGATCCCTCGGCGCTTGAACGCGTCGATGATCGGTTCGGGGCGTCCGGCCGGATCGACGAACGCGCCTGCTTTGTGATCGGGGAGGAACAGGAAATAGCCGTTGCTCGGATGCGGCGCGTTGATCTGGTGCGCTAGGAAAGGTGGAAGCTTGCGCTCCTGCGGGTACCAGCGCTGCAACCCGGAGTCGGCGAGTTTCCCGGCATCGAGTCCGAGTCGCGCCGCGATCGCTTCGGCCTCTTGCCGGGTCGGTTGCGCCTTGTCGGCGAGGAACTCCGCCAGGCGTGCATCTGCGATCCCGGTTGTTGCCGCCAAGACCTCCACGCTCGTCTTCGTCCCTCGCGTGGCCTTGCGAAGGATATCGCCAAAGGTGTCCTCGAGCTCGATCCTCACTATTGTTGGCGCGCGCCCTTCGGGGAAAACCCGCGCACGACGACTTGGATGAGTTGCATGCCGCCGTGGTCGTCTGAGATCTGGATCGTCGTCACGCCGACGGCTCTGGGCACGATCGCCAAGGTGACGAGCGGTCCCAAAGCGATTTGCTGGTCTGCCGCGGCGACACTTGGATTCGCGCTGACGACGCGGAACGAGCGCTGATAGCCAGGCTCGCTGATCGTCACGCGCTGGGCCGGTCCGTTTTGGATGAAGCTCAGAGCCGTGACCGATACGTGAAGCGCCCCAATTGCACCAGGCCCTGGTCCGGGCGCTGGCGTGGAAGCCGGCAATGGCGTTCTCGGAGTTTGCGGTCTTGCGGGTGGAACGATCGGCCCAAAGCCACCGGCAACCGGTGAGCGAGATGGCACGGGCACAGGCTTATGGGAGCCAACGCCTTTGTGTTTCTTGCCGAGCGGGCTGACGCCGACCCCGACGCTCACGGTCGCCACCCCGCCCGCCGTGTCTTGAACAACGACGCTGCCTTGTCCATCGGAGCCTGCTGTGACCGTGTACGTGATTCCAGCGGCACAGAACTGCGGTCCTGAAGGCGAAACGCTTGCAGCAACGGTTCCATCGGGTGTCGCAGTGACCGTATCGAGAAACACGCAGGATGGATCCGAATACACAAAAGTCTGCGTCTGACCGGCGGAACCCGACGGGAATTGGAGCGTGTTCGGGTTCACCGAGATCGAGCCCGAGGTCACGAACACGTCCACGTTAGCCGTATCTCCCGCGTCGTCAGTGACCACGATCTTGCAATTGCCCTCGGCCAGTGGGCTGACGGTGAACGTGGTCGACTGGTTGCCGGACAACGGGCTCACGCTTGCGGCACCACTGGACTGGCACGAGCCGGGATCGATTGTGTAGCCGCCCGTGTAGTTCGTCTGCGTGACGCTGAAGCCGCCGCTGGAACCACCGGTAGACAAATTGATCGAACTCGGATTCGGCGAAACGGGTCCGAAGGGACCCACGGTCACCGACACGTGCACGGGGGTCGAACTTTGATTATCCGTGACGGTCAAGTTGCACGGGCCGCCGACCCCGACGGGCGTCACCGTGAAGGCGCCGCTCGAGGTTGTGGGATTGACCGTTGCGACGCCGGCGCATGCGCTCGGATCGATCGTGAACGATCCCGAGTAGCCATTTTCGGAAATATTGAGCGGCTGCGCAGCGCCGGCTCCGACATCGGTGAAGGTGAAGCTGGTAGGCGCAGCCACGATCGGCTGTGCGAGGGAGACGTTCACAATCTGGGATCCGCCGTGATCGTCCGTGACCGTGATGGTCGCGGTGGTGGTTTGGCCGCCTAAGTCCACCGGCGTCACGGTGAATTGCACCGACGGTCCATTGCCTGAGGCTGGAGACACGGTGGCGACGTTGGGATCGCTGCTCACGGCGTTGATCGCGCCCGCGTAGTTCGCTTCCGATGCGGTGAACGGCATGGGCGAAGCGCCGACCGGAAAGCTGATGCTGTTCGTGCTCACCTGGAGCGAGCCGGGCGGTGCAGTCGGCGTGATCGTGGGCTGGGTCGAACCGCCTCCGCCGCCTCCGCCACCATGTCCGACCGCGGCGGCGATCGCGCCAAGCCCGAGCAGCGCCGCGAGGAGGCCGCCCGCGCCGCCTCCATGGCCGCCGCCATTTGCTTGGGTCGGCGGCGGAGACGGCAACACGCTTTGCACGATGTCGGGGTCTGGGCATTGCAACGCATTGAAAGCGGGTTGCACGCTTGCGAGAGACACTTGTTGCGGGTTGCCGCCCGAACTGACGGCGGCTTCGCCGGCTTTGAACACGAGCGGCTTGGCCGCGTTTGCGCTCGTTCGCGCCGTCACGCTGCCCTGATAGACGGCAACAGTCGTGGCGTCGGGGGTGCGGATGAGACTGAAGATCGACGAGTCTTCAGCGGGAGAGAGAGTCAGCGGGCCGGCAACGATGTTCACTCCGTGGCCGAGCGCTTGCGCACAGGCCGAGCCCGCCGACACGTTCACCGAAAGACTGTTGTTCGCGACTGAGGCCGTGACCGTGCTCGTCGGTCCGATGCGCACGCCGCCGACGTCTGCCAAGTTGATGATGGCGCGGGAGTCGATGCCGGTCATCAGTACATCGCCCGAGTGGATGATCCGCGAGGAGATGATCTCGTTGGAGACGCCGTCGCGACCGCGGACGGATACCGCTCCGGAGAGCTTCGTGACCACCGGCACAGCGCCCGACTGGGGCGGACTCGCTGCGACGATGAACCCAGGCCACAATATCAAAAAAAGACACAGCCATGCCAAGTACCGAACTGCCACATCAGGCAGCCGCAAGCGGTGGAGCATGACCACATTTTTCGCGGGTCGAAGAACGGGACGATAGGCACAATGTCACAACGGCCTAGTGCTTTGGAGGAAAAGGCGACGACGCGTTGGCGCAACTGATCGAACGGATCCTGGTTTGGATCGCCGGGCTGGTGACGGTGGCGGCTCTCATCGCCGTGCTGCTCAATCTCATTCCGGGTGGACTTGGCGGTCTCCACTGGTCTCGCAATACTGGTGCGACCGCTCCCGGCCCCATTGACCTCGCCGAAGAGGCGGTGGGTCGCAACGATAACCGGCAGGCGCTCGACCTCGCCCAAAAAGCCGTGCAAGAGAATCCGAGCGACGCGACGATCGCAAACCGCGCGGGCAACGTCGCGCTGCGTGCAGGGGACGCGGCCACGGCGGAGCGCTACTATCGCGCGGGTGAAGATGCTGACTCGCATTACCCGTGGAATTTCGTCGCGCTCGGACAACTTTACGAGCGCCAGGGCAAAAAAGATCTGGCCGATGCGCAGCTGCGCGTGGCCACGGCGGCCGCTCCCGACCAGCCGTTCATCCACTACGATCTTGCTGTCGTCGAGCTGGAAGAGGGCCTCTACGCCGCAGCGCTCTCCGATTTTGAAACCGAGCTGAAGCGCTCGCCGACGTATAAGCCCGCCATGATCGGTCGTGCAGAAGCGCTCGAAAAGCTCGGGCGATCGGGTGAGGCGGTCGCGCTCTACAAGAAGGCCGGCGTCAATACGCGCAAGCCCGCGGCGGCGCGGCCGCGACTGACCGTCAAACCGATAGCGGCCCCGAGTCCCACGCCGGTTCCCTCACCATCGCCGACTCCCACTCCAGCGGTCGCCCTCGCCAGTCCATCACCAAGTCCGAAGGCAAGACCAACACGGGCACCCGTCCTTGCCATCGCTCCATCTCCGACGCCGCGGCCGAGCGCCGCGCCGGCCTTGGTGCGCCCGCCGTGGGCGACCGCGCAACCGACCGGTGTCGCCGCGACCGGCCCAACGCCCACGCCACTGTCAGTCGTCTCAACCGATGCCCGCAGCTACCTGCTCGACGTCACGCAGGATCTCGGCTTCACGCGATCGCTGCCGCAATCAGATCCGGGTCAGTCCGCCGCCGCCCTCAACACGAAGCTCAATTTCGCACTCGCCAGCCGGCCTCCCGATATCGAAGCGATGATCGGCGTGGGCGCTGCAGCGCTTCTGAGCGGGCGCATGGAACTTGCCTCGCGCGCATTTGACGCGGCCGGGCAGGCGTCGCCCAACGACTGGCGCGGGCCATATTACGCCGGGCTTACCGCTCAGGCAAACGGCGATCTCCAGCAAGCGGCCTCGCTGTTCAGCTCATCGATCGCACGCCAGCCTCGCGCTGAAGCATTCACGAGCCTCGCCGTCGTCGAGCTGCAAAGCGGCGATTTCGCCGGGGCCGCGGTCAACGCCAATAAAGCCTCGCTGATCAATCCGGGTTACGAGCCGGGCCGTTTCGTCGCCGGGATGGTGGCCCTCGTCGAGGCGAATCTGCCGGATGCGCGCAACAACCTCGAGGCGGCGCAAGTCCTCGGGGGAGCGCCCGGACGCACCGCTTACTTCCTCGCGGCCGTCTCGCCGAAATCGTAAACGCGCGAAAATCCAACCGTTCTCAGTGACCGCTCGGACCGCCGCTCGGCATGCCGGGCTGCACGCGAAAGAGCGGAATGATGAGCAAGGTGAGTCCGAACGCCGCGGCGAGCGCCAGCGCGACGTCGTTGAAAGCAGAGACGTAGGCCTGTTGGGTCAGCTGCAGCGAGAGCACTGACTCGGCTCGCGTATTGGCAAGACCGGGGCCGAGGTGCCCCGCAATGCCGCTCGCGAGCTCCGAGAGACGCAAGCGCGTCGCGGCGCCGAACTGGGTGATCGATTCCCCGAAGCGTTCGAAGTGGAAGCGCTGGCGGCTCACGAGGGTCGTGCCGATGATCGCGATGCCGATGGAACCACCGAGCGTTCGCGTCAGATTGAAGAGTGAGGATGCATCCGCCTTTTCTTGGGGCGGAATCGAGGTGAGCGAAAGCGCACCCACCGCCGTGAACAAGAACGGCAGCGATGCGCCGCGTAACATCTGCAGGTAGACGAGCGTCTGGAACGAGGTCTGCTGGTTGATGAAACCATTGCCGAAGAGCGAAGCCACAAAAAGCACGATGCCGATCGCCATGAGCAGTCGCGAATCGACGATGCTCGCAAGCCGCCCCACGACCGGAAATAACGTCAGGCTCACGAGCGCCGGAGGCAACAGGATCAAACCGATCTGCAGCGCCGTGTAATGGAGCAGCAAGCTTGCGAAGAGCGGCAGGATGAAGATCGCTCCGAAGAGGGCAGCCCCGAGCATGGCCCCCGCGAACGACCCCAGCGCGAAGTTCCGGTTCTTGAAGATCCGCAAATTGATGAGCGGGTGAGGCGTGCGCAGCTCGTAGTAGAGGAAGACAAAAAACGACGCCGTGGAGATGACGGCGAGCGTCACGATGAAAGGCGACTGGAACCAATCGTCGCGCTGACCCTGTTGCAGCAACACCTGCAAGGTGCCGAGCCAGAGCGCTACCGTCACGAGCCCGATGAAGTCAATAGGAGCCCCGCGCCGCTGCTCGTTCACCTCCTTATTCTCGCCGATGAGCAGCTGGCTCAGGATCACGGACACGGTCACAATCGGCACGTTGACGAAGAAGATCCACTGCCATGAGAGCGTGTCGGTGAGCCACCCGCCGAGCGTCGGACCGACTGCCGGTCCGATGGCCGCGCCGACGCCGAACAATGCGGACGCCATGGCGAACTCTTGGGGCGGGAACGCTTCGAGCAGGATCGTGAGCGCGACCGGCAAGATCGCGCCGCCGCCGACGCCTTGGAGGATGCGGAAGAAGACGAGCGAGGGCAGATTCCACGAGATGCCGCATAAGAACGAGGCCACCACGAAGAGGATCTGGCTCATCGCGAAGTAGCGTTTGAGACCGAACACGCTGGACATCCATCCGGTCGTGGGGATGATGATGACGTTTGTGATGAGGTAGCCTGTGATCACCCAATCGATCTCGTCGACGCTCGCGCCAAAGCTCGACTGCATGTTCGGGATGGCCACGTTCACGATGCTCGAGTCCAAGACGGCGATCAACGCCGCCAGCATCACCGGGATGGTGATGAGCCACTTGTTGCCGATGATGAGGGGCTGTTTGCGTTGCATTGCTGGACTCTAACGGCGCGAATCTCAAGGAGCGCCGCGAACGTACTCGCGGCTTTATCTCTCAGTGATTCGTCGTGTCAATGCTCACTTCGACGGATAAACCTTGCCGGAGCAAGTGATTCGGATCGGAGCTCGGGTCGATCGCGATGCGGACCGGCACGCGCTGCACCACCTTGGTGAAATTGCCGCTCGCATTGTCGGGCGGAATCAGAGCAAAGGTGGCGCCGGTGGCCGCCGAGATGCTCGCCACTTTACCGGCGAAAGTGGTGTGCGGGTAGGCGTCTACTTTGATCGCGACCGGTTGGCCGACGCGGACTTTTTCGATTTGCGTCTCTTTGAGGTTCGCGTCGACCCAGAGATGCGTCTGATCCGCGATCGCCATCAGCGGTTGGCCCACCGAAATCGTATCGCCGACGTTGACCGATTTCTTGCTGATGACGCCGTCCACCGGAGCGGTGATGGTCGTGTAGGATTCTTGCAGCTTGGCGTTCGCCAAGGCGGCAGCGGCCGCTTTCACTTGAGCCGCGCTCACTTGCGCCTGCGCGGATTTGATCTGGGTGGTTTGCGCGCCCGTCTGCGCCTGGTCCAACTGAGCGCGGCTGCCCAGTACCGCCGCTTGGGCTTGGTCCACCGCGGCTTGGGCTCCGCCGATCGCCTGCTGCGCGGCGTCACGGTTGGCGACGGCGGTCACGGACGCAGCCTGAGCAGCGTCGAGCTGTGACCGCGCGATCGCCCCTTCGGCTGTGAGCATGCGCGCCCGCTCGAAGTCTTTTTCCGCTTTGACTGCATTGGCTTGCGCCGCGGCATAGTCAGCGCGCGCCGATGCAAGGCGTTCCTGGGCTGTGAGTACGCCGCTGGCCGCTTGCGAGATGCCCGCCTGCGCTTGGGCCTCCTGCGCTGATGTCATGGTCGATTGCTGCGGTACGGCGGTCTCGGCCGCTTTCATGTTAGCCACGGCTTGATCGTATGCGGCTTGCGCTTGCGCCAGCGCAACTTTGTAATCACGATCATCGAGCTGGACGAGCTTATCGCCCCGGTGCACGAACTGGTTCTCAGCGACAAACACGGCGACGACTTGGCCCTTCACCTTCGGGCTGATGGTCGTGATATTGCCGCCTATTTGCGCGTCATCGGTGCTGACGTGGTGCGCCGAATATATAAGGAAGCGAATTCCGTAGAAAAGGCCGATCGCGACCAAAACAATGACGATCGGGATGATGATCCTGCGTTTGCGACCGGTGACGGGTTCTTGAGCTGGCGCTGGCACTGCCATGGGTTAGGCTTCCTCCGGTTTGGGGATATCGACCTCGCGCAGATGAAGCCGCAGCTTGTCGAGCAATTGCACGAGTTGGCGCTTTTCGCCCTTACTGAGAGCGGCCATCGTGGTGTTGACCACACGCAAGTGAAAAGGGACGAACGTGCGCATGAACTCCTTTCCCTGGGCGGTGAGTTGCGCAAGGATCATGCGCCGGTCTTCCGAGTGGTGGATGCGTTTTACAAGGCCATCGTCGACGAGATTGTCGATGAGGCCGGTGATATTCGGACGCGACACGACGAGGTGCTCTCCGATCTCCGAGAGCGGCATCAGTTTGTCGGGATATGCGTTGAGCACCATAAGTACGCTTAACCGCCCTGGGGACAGGTCAACCTTTTTGAGGTATTCCGCGCTGTAGTTTTCCAGATCGGCGGCAGTGCGCTTGAGGGTCAGAAGCGCGTTGACGGTCTCGTAGTCGCAGCCCCCGTACCGAGCGCACGTACCCGCGACGCCCCGGCGCAGCTGTGCCATGTCTGAGGGCGCGTCGGTCTCGGCCCGGACGGTGTTGGCCATAGATAGTTCGGCTCCTAATGGTTTGGTGCCTAATTATCGGCCGCCAACGATATTTCCTCCGAGCGATTTGACGACGGGTTGTCTCCCGTAAGACATACCTAAAATGGAAGGGCGGAACTAAGTTGAGAACCTGGGGGCTCACATCGTCGCGTGGGAACCGTGGTCTGATACCTGCGCTTTGAACCAAGCATGCACAGCCTGAACCAGCCTTGGGTCAGTAGTATAATAAACGAGTCTTGCACCGTTCGGAATGTCGCTGTACGTCACGGACATTTTGGAGTAATCATGTTCCATCTCGGCAATCCCCGGCATGTTGGTACCGTGAATGTAAGCGGGGTCGGAGAAGTCTCCATGCGAGAACGCGGAGGCTTCCTTGCGCAGGTGCTGACGAACGAGCGCTATCTGGTCCGCGTTGTCATTATGTACCATTACTGACTGGACCCCACCGGCTGAGGTCGGAATGAACGTGTGCATAGTGGCGCTCATGCTGAACGGCATGACTTGCTCGCTGCGCCGCTCCACGGCGACCTGCCTGTTTTGCGCCGCCGGCTTAGCACAAGCCGACAAAAGCGCCAGCGCCATGCCACAAACTATAATCGCACGGTAAGTATTCAAATGTTCCCTCCCACCCTGAGGGCCTAAATGTTGCAGTAGCAGTAAGTAAACTGTTGAACCGAACCTGCCGGGGTTCGGTGAAGCTCCGCGACGTGCTTTACGAGCTGAAACTTTGGCCCAAATTCGCCGTGAAGCACGCCAGGATCATAACGCACAACATCCAGGCCGCTACACCTGGTCGGACCTTCGGGACCAAACGTTGCGACGATGACATGGCCTCCGGGCCTCACGGCATGGGCGACTTGGCGGACGTAGGCTGCTCGATCCGTCGCACGGGTGAGGAAGTGGAACACGGCGCGGTCGTGCCACACGTCGTATTGGTGCCGAGTGAAAGCGAAGGTCGTCAAATCACCGCAGAGCCAGTTGACCTTATTCGCCTTGTCTCCAAGGCGTTCTTTGGCCACCGCCAATGCGGTCGACGAAATATCAAGAACCGAAAGGTTCAGATACCCGCGGGCCAGTAGGTCGTCGACCAATGTCGATTCTCCACCGCCAACATCAATGATTTGGGCACTGTGGCTGCGACTGGCGTCCTCGATAAGTTGGAGCGATACATCCAGGTGGGGTCGATACCAACTGACCTCGGTAGGATGTTTCGTTCGATAGACGTTTTCCCAGTGCGTTTTGGAGTCCACAGGCTTACCGACCCGAACGGGCTATTGTCACGCGACGCCGGGTTTCGTACGCTATGTTGAGGCCGGCGGCCTGCCGTTCCACGCACACGAACATTCAGCAGACTTGATCTAGATGTTAGGCAATTCCCTACTGTGAACTCGCCGATGAGATATGGAATCCTCATGCTGGCGATCGTGTTGTGTTCAACATTCACAGCTGCTGCTCGGCCGTCATTGCCGACCGCGCCTGAAGCCGTTCGTCACTATTATCAGAGCATTGGTGGGTACGCTCGACTGAAGGCAATTCACAGCCTTCGCATGCGCGGCGTCTACACTGAAGGCACGTTTATCGCATCCACGGTCATGGAACGTCTGAGGCCCAATTTTCGCGTGGTCACGGTCGACGGATATTGCGAAGGGTTCGATGGCTCGGCCTGGGAGCTCAATACGCACTCGCACGGCATTGTGCGCACGTCCGGCGACGCTGCTGCGGCGTCACGGCGCGGAGCCGAATTCGATGAATCGTTCGTGGACGCGGCGCAAAAGCATACAAAAATCGAACTGATCGGAGAACGGGTGATCGGATCCACGCGGGTTTGGCTGCTCCGTGCGACACTTCCGGACGGCTGGAGAAAAGACTACTACCTGGACGAGCGCACGGGTCTCATTTCCGGGCTTGAGGTATCGATGCCCATCCACGCGCGTGGTAAGCCTGTCACATCGATCTCCCTATACGCCGACTATCGCCGCGTGAACGGAGTGCTCTTCCCATTCCGGCAAGTCGAACGCGACGTTAAGACCGGTGCAACGATGAACGTCTTGCAGTGGAACTCTATCGAAGCCAACCCAGGCATCAAAGAGTCGGACTTTCATCCTCCATGTCGCCTCACGTGAACGATATGGACCCGACCTGTTAGAGTGGAGGAACGATACTGCACGGTTCTCAATTGCAAGGGGTGACGGGGCGAGGCAAGGAGTGGTTATGAATGGCTTGACAAGGATGTGGATTGTCGCCCTGTGCTTGATTACTCAGGCGCTGATCGCCTGCACGGGTGGCGGAACCGCCAGCCAGCCTAATGCACCGGGTCCCGGGTCGAGCCCTAACTTACAGGTCGCAGCAGGCTTTGCTCTCACGAACATCGCTCAAGTTCCTAGCCCGCGCGAGCTCGCTGCGCTTCCGAACGGCGACCTGCTAGTCGCTACCAGCGCTTCGCAGATATATATAGTTCCGAACGCAGAGAGTTCAGGTGCGGCGGGTCAGCCTTCCGTCTTCATTGCGATGCCTGAGTCGCCGGCCCAGGGAATCGTACTCGCGGCCAACGCCGCATCGATCTACGTGGCGACCGAACATGGCGTCTACCAGATCCCCTATCATTCCGGCGATCAGAGCGAACCGAACGCATCCGCCGTCAAGATCGCCTCGCTTCGCGCCGGCCCGATCTCACCTGGTTCTGACGGTGACGTGCACCACACGAGTTCGATCGTTGCCACGCCATCGACGCTCTACGTCGGGGTCGGCTCTTCATGCAACGCCTGCGTGGAAGTGGACCCGACCCGGGCCAGCATTCAAGCGATGAATCTCGATGGGAGCGGCATGCACACCATTGCGACGAGGATCCGCAACGCCATCGGGCTTGCCATAAACCCAGCGACGGGATCGTTATGGGCAGGTGGGGCGGGCCAGGACACCCTTCCGTACGGCCATCCCTACGAGTTTGCAGATGCCGTCACGCTCCAAGCGGGGTCACCGGTCGATTATGGCTGGCCGGACTGCGAAGAGAATCGCCATGCGTATAAGTCCGGCGCGAACTGTTCGGCAGTCGCCATCCCGCGGGTTGAGTTTCCCGCATATGGCACGCACATCGGCATGGCTTTCTATCCGCCAAGCGCGGCCGGCAGCTACGTTTTTCCCTCGTCACTGCGTGGCGATCTGTTCGTGACATCCCACGGGTCGTGGCACTGCTGTCCTTCGACGCCGCCGGAAGTCGCGTACGTGCCCATGAACGGCGACACGCCGAAAACCGGCGTCAACTGGAGCGACCCCACAACGCAGTGGGTCCCGTTCGTGTCGGGCTTCGGCGGTTCGGCGAACAACTCGTGGAGCGGTCGTCCGACAGGCATCGTCGTGGGAGCCCAAGGGAGCCTCTTCGTCGCAGACGACCTCAACGGCGCGATCTACCGAATTCGCCCCTCGCCGTAACACGCGCTAGCGCTTATTCATGCGCTCGAACATCTCATGGCGGCCTTCGGCGGTGGCCTGCTTTGCGTCTTCGGAAAAACCATAGGAGATTTCGGTGCTTCCCGAACGTAACTGCGCAAACGCCGCATCGGCGAATTCATCGAGCGGCACGCCCCACGTGTGCAAGCCCGGGCCGCCGAGGTCGGTGTTCACCGCGGGGGGCGCGATCTCGATGACCTCGACATGCGGGGCTAGTTGGTGACGCAGCGATAACGTGTACGAATGGATGGCCGCCTTCGTCGCGCTGTAGATCGGAGTGATCGCAAGCGGGACGTAAGCAAGGCCGGACGAGACGTTGATGACCGCCGGCTGAGGCATCTTGCGCAGGTGCGGCACGAGCAGGGTCGAGAGATGGATAGGCGCCTCGAGGTTGATCGCAAGTTCGGTATGCAGTTCATCCCACTCGAGCGTCTGCAGCAACGAAAGACGCCGCTGGATACCCGCGTTATTGACGAGCACGTCGAGGCTTGGAAACTGCTTCACCGCCCAGGCCGCGAGTTCGATCCGCTGCAACGGATCGGCGAGATCGCTCACCCGCGTCGCAAGTCCTGGAAGCAACCCGCGCGCCTCGCGCAGCTTGTCCTCGCGCCGGCCGCAGATGATGACCGTGTTTCCCTCGGCGAGAAAACGCTGCGCCATGGCGAATCCGATGCCGCTCGCGCCGCCGGTGACGAGCACGGTATGCCCAGTAATTCTCATAGCGAGCCAAAATACCACAAAGGGAGAGCAGTACACTCCTCAAATTCTCCGCACATGAGAAACCTCTGCATGCTCAAACTCATTTTGTCCGTGCTGTGTTGTGCCACAATTCTCTTCATCGCAGCCGCCGGAGCTTTTGCCGATCAGGCGCCGACGTACCACGGGCCGCTGTCGGCATCGGAGCAAACGTTCGTCCGTTCGATTCAAGACGATTTAAACGCTCGCTTCCCCCACGCGGCGGATGCCATGCGCGCGGGCTTCATCCGCTACACCGAGGTGGACGACACCGGCGCCATCAGCTACGCCAACCTTCACTGGGATTCGACCGACCTCAAGCACCCGAGCCAGCTCTGGTACGACAAGGGCGGCAACCTCTTAGGTGCCGACTTCTCGACTCCCGATACGAACGGCAAGCGTCCGGCGCTCTTCGGCGTCAACCCCGGCCGTTGGTACGAATTCGACAATCACATCCATTATGTCGTGAAAGACCCGGTTACCGGCAAGATATCGTACTACCATTATGTGATGGCGCCTGCGTTCATCAAGGCCGGCGGCGATCCAATGCACCCGAGCGCCGCAACCCTCGTCAAGATGGGGAAGGTCAAAAGCGTTGCCGACGTTCCAGTCATCTTCGACTTTCCGACGGTGTGGGACCTCATCGTATGGGTGAAGCCAAACCCGAGCGGCGCGTTTGCCGAGAAGAACCCGTCGGTGAAGCCGTGAAGGAGACCGATCGCGCCGGGCGGTAGCTGTCCGGCCCTATTCCAAACACCGAGGAGAAAAAATGGCTACTGCAAGCAAGGTCGGCGTCAAAGGCATCGACACGACTTCGTATCTAGCGAAAGATCTCGATCGAGCGTCCGCGTTCTATACGGAATTGTTTGGCTTCGCGCCGACGCTTGAGTTCAAGCCGATCGGCGTCGAGTGGACGTTCGCGGGCGGCGAAACATTCGGCATCGTCAAACCTCCCAGCTCGCCTTGGGAGAAATGCGGCGGCGTGCATTTCGGCGTCGACGATATCAAGAGCGCGGTCGAGCAATGCAAGGCGAGCGGGATCACGTTCGAAGACGATGCGAAGATCTATGAGACCGACGGATGCTTCTTGGCGTTCGCTCACGATAGCGAGGGCAACGAGTTCATTCTTCATGAGATGAAACGGCGCTGATGCGAGGTTCGAGCGCAGAGGGTTGACGCAACCGAATCTCATCTCGACCGAAGCGCTCGATGCTCATCTAGGGGATCCCCGTACGGCGGTCATCGATGCCTCGTGGTATATGCCGGCAGAACAGCGAGACGCCTACAAAGAATACCTCTCCGCGCACATACCGGGCGCGGTTTTTTTTGATATCGACAGAATCGCGGACACGTCCGTGCCGTTGCCGCACATGCTGCCGAAACCCGATGCTCTTGCCCGGAGCATGGGCGAACTTGGTCTGAGCGAGGACTTGCGCTACGTGGTATACGACGGCGATGGTCTTTTCGCCGCAGCGCGCGTGTGGTGGACCTTGCGGGTATTCGGCGTGCAAGACGTGCGAGTGCTCGGCGGCGGCATGCCCAAGTGGAAAGCCGAGGGCCGGCGGCTCGAGGCCGGGGCCGTGACGCGTTCGGCTCGCACGTTTGTGGCGCATTTCAACGCTGCGGCAGTCGCAGACAGCGACGTCGTCTCGCGGTCTTTGGAAAATGGATCGGCTCAGGTGGTGGATGCGCGCTCGGCCCCTCGGTTTCGCGGCGAGGTTCCCGAGCCTCGCCCCGGGGTGCGGTCTGGGCACATCCCTCGCAGCTTCAACCTGCCCTACGCCAACCTCGTCGCAGACGGGCAGTTGAAGTCGCCCGAAGCGATACGGGCTGAATTTCGCCAAGCCGGCATCGAATTGAACAAGCCGATCATCACCTCGTGCGGCTCGGGCGTGTCCGCTGCAATCTTAGCGATGGCCGTTGAGACGGCGGGTTCCCTCATGCCTCAACTGTACGATGGGTCGTGGGCCGATTGGGGTTCGCGACCCGAGCTGCCACTGGCCACCGGACCGGAGGAAACCTCATGACATCGCGCACTATCTTCTTAGGCAAGCTGCTCGGCGCGTATATCATCATCTTCGCTGCAGCGATGCTTTTCAATAGCCAGGGGATGATCGCCGCGGTGGGTGGTCTGTTTCAGGACGCGTCAGTCATGCTCGTCTTGGGCGTCATCGTCGTCGCCGCCGGGTTGGCCATGGTGTTTGGCCACAACGTGTGGACCGGAGGCGCGCTTCCGGTCGTCGTCACGGTGGTGGGTTGGCTCACGCTCTTGAAAGGACTCATCCTCTTGTTGCTGCCGTCTGGTGGGCAACAGGCATACTTCGTCGCCACCCGCTTCGCGCAGTTCCCCTACGTGTACGCAGCCATCTCGTTCGTCCTCGGCGCCTACCTGCTCGTGGCAAGTCTGACGGCGCGCCGGACGCCTCTCGGTTCTTGACCCTTACGATGGCCAATGCGCCGTGCGCTTTTCGAGGAAGGCGCTGATGCCCTCGCGGGCGGCGGCTGTGAGCGCGTTGCGCGTCATAACTTCCGCAGTGTACGCGTAGGCGTCGTGCGTCGACATCTCGATCTGCCGGTAGAAGGCCTGCTTTCCGATCCCGATCACGGCTGGACTCAGCGCGGCTATTTTCTCAGCGAGCTGGCGCACGACCACGGTGACTTGTTCTGAGGGCACCACATGGTTGACGAGACCCGCCGCGAGCGCTTCCCGCGCCGGCAACGGATCGCCCGTGAGGAGCATCTCCATCATCTGCTTGCGCCCGATCGTCCGGCTCACCGCCACCATTGGCGTCGAGCAGAAAAGGCCGATCCGAACTCCCGGCGTCGCAAACCACGCTTGATCGGACGCCACCGCGAGATCGCACGTCGCGACCAGTTGACAGCCGGCAGCGGTTGCCGGTCCCTGGACGGCCGCAATCACAGGTTGCGGTATGCGCTGAATGGTTTCCATCATCGCGACGCAGGTGTCGAAGATCATACGGTATGATTGCTCGTCGCCGTTGACGAGCTCGCTCAGATCGTGACCTGCTGAGAACACCGGCCCGCTAGCCCGAAGAACCGCCACCTGCAGCGTTTGGTCATCACCCACGGCGCGCAGTGCGACGTCGAGCTCCCGCATCATTGGAAGAGAAAGCGCGTTTCGCTTTTCGGGTCTATTGAGAGTCAAATAGGCAATCGCACCATCGTGCTCGACGAGCACAGATGCTGTGGGGTCGGAGATCGGGGTTGGCATGGTGCACCTCGCTTCTTTGTGACCTTTCGGGTCTTGTGGCAAAGAAACCGGCCGAAGCCCGCGGAGGGTTGAGACCGCGCCTTTCCAAACTGCCTGATACAGCCCTTTCCGGGAGACGCCCCATGAAACTCAGCGCGCTCTTTATCTTGATGCTCGTGTTCGCTCTTCAGGGAAGATCGCAAGCGTTTGCGGCGACGGCAAGTGCAGACCAAGCCTACGCAACGATTGCGCACGCGTACTTCTTTGAAAATTTCCGCGAAAATCCGTCAGCGGCGACGCAAGCCGGCGTCCACGACTACGATCGCCACTTGGATGACTTGTCTGCAGCTCACTTCGCCGCGCAGATCGCTTTGGATCAGAGCACCTTGACCAAGCTCGCCGGCGTCAAACCGGCCGCGTTGTCAGACGAGGTCCGCATCGACCGCCAGATGCTCATCTACGATCTCAAGGGAGACGAGCTTGCAACCCAAACCGAGGAGGATTGGCGGCACGATCCTGACCTCTACCTGCAGGCGGCAAGCTCGGCCGTGTATTCCACGATCGCCTTTGCGTACGCTCCGCTCACCACGCGCATGCAATTCGCAACGGCTCGCGAGCAGCAAATCCCCCGGCTGATCGGCCAAGCGGAAAAAAACATCACGACCGTCGACCTTGCGACCGCTCAAGTCTCGTATCAAGATGCCATGGGCTCTATCGGATTCTTCGCGCACGACGTGCCCGATGCGTTTGCGCCGGTGAAAGCCGCGGCGTTGCGGCGACAGTTCCAAGCCGCGAGCAACGCTGCCACGCAGGCGATCCGCCAGTACGCTGCCTGGATCAAGAGAGGCCCGCTCGCACATCCGCGGGGTACTTTTGCGATTGGGCGCCAAGCGTATCAAGAGCGGCTCTTATACGACGATGCGCTCGACATGCCGGTCGAAGACTACCTCGCCATCGGCGAGCGCGCGTTGGCCGAGACGCAAGCGCAGTTCGTGACAGTCGCGCATGAGATCGATCCGCAGAAATCCCCGCAGCAAGTGTATGCTGGGCTGACCTCGCGTCATCCCTCAGCGCAGAATCTGCTGCCGACCGCCGAGAAAGATATCCTGGCGCTCCGCGCCTTTGTGACGAGCCACCGCATCATCACTTTGCCATCTGACGCAAACGTCCGGGCGGTTGAAACCCCAGCCTTCCAACGTTCGCAGATCTTCGCGGCGTTCAATCCCCCCGGGCCGCTGGAGCAGGTCGTCACACAAGCCTACTACTACGTGACGCCGCCGGACCCGTCGCTGCCAAAGGCGCAGCAAGATGGGCAACTCGGCTTCCTCAACGATTTCGCGTTTCCGATCATCTCGACGCATGAAGTCATGCCCGGTCACTTCGTCAACTACGCGATCGACAAACACCTGCACTTGAGCTTGACCCGCAAGCTCTTGTGGACCCCCGAGTTCGGTGAGGGGTGGGCCCATTACGACGAGCAGATGATCGTCGACGAAGGCTGGGGCAACGGCGATCCGCGCGTCCGGCTCGCACAGCTTGCCGCCGCGCTGACCCGAGAGGGTCGCTACGTCGTGGGCGTCAAGCTGCATACCCAGGGCATGACCGTGGATCAGGCCACGACCTTTCTCATGCGTAATGCATACATGGCGCAGCCAACCGCGCGTCGCGAGGCGCTGCGCGGAACGCAAGATCCGATGTATGGCTACTATACGTTGGGTAAGCTCATGATCCTCAAGCTGCGCAGCGACTACCAGAAAAAGATGGGTAGCCGGTACTCGCTGCAGCGTTTCCACGACGAACTGCTCGCGCACGGGGATCCACCGATCCCGCTCTTGCGCCCGCTGCTGCTCGGCGCGAGCGACGATGGCAAACCGCTGTAAAACGTAACGCGCGCGAATCTATTCGCGAGTATGGCGCGCAGGTTTGTACCGAGACGTTGTGACGGAGAGCACGGCACCAGCGGCAACGAGCCGAGTCCAATAAGCATGTTTACGAAATTCGTCATGGCGCTCGGCATCGCCGCGATCGTTATCGTGGCCTCGCACGCGCCGGCACAAGCAGCATTCACCGTCTGCAACCAATCCACGTACGGCCCTATCATGGTGGCTACGGCCTATAGCTATGACAGCGGTTCGGACACGTGGTCGCGCAGCGAAGGGTTTTACACAATTGGGGAGGGGGAGTGCCGCTCTACCCTTGACGGGTTGACGGGCGCAGAAGACCTCTACCTCTTCGCGTGGGCGAGCGACGACAAGAGCATCTTTTGGGATGGAACCTCGAGCTATTCAAGCAACGCCCGGTCGTTCTGCGTCGACGGTTACAGCAGCGCCTTTGTCTATCGCGCAGACGATGCCGAACCGCCATGTTCGAAGGGCGTCGAGCGCACTTTCCGTTACGCCGGCGCCGCCGATTCGAACGGGGATTTCACCTACACGCTCCACGACTAGCGTCGCTTCCAGCACTTGCGCTCCTGCAGTGCTGCGAGCGCGCTACGGAATGATGGAAAGTGCGCGAGGACGTCAATGTCGACGTTCTGGCCCGTCTGCTCCACCTGCACCGTTCGGATGCCCTGGCCGCTGAGGTCACCGTCGAGAAACTGATCGGTGCGCGGGATCGGCTGCGATGCGGCCATCCGATAGAGCACGTAATCTCCGCTGTAATCGTACGATTCGAAGAGCCGTTGCGTCCAAGACGAGTCCGACGCCAAGAAATAGCCGCACCCTTGCACGTAACAGCCCAGGGTGTTACAGGCACGCCCGGGGCCGTATTGCACCGTACGCACTTCAACCCGCTCTGCGCAGCCCGCGACCATTGCAGCCAACAACGCAGCGGCGCAGATGCGCGCGACCATGGCTCGCGGTTCGGCGTCCGAGGTGAGTGCGACCTGCGCAGATAAAACAGTCACGGTGCAGTTCTCCCTCATCCCGATACCGGATCTCGAGATCCTCGTCGACGAACCTGGCGGAAAGATCGTGTATCGGCGCGCGCTTTTCGATGAAGCGGAAAGCCGCACATGGTTCGAGAGCTTGCGCCGCGACGTCGAATGGCGCTCGGAGCGCCGCCCGATGTACGATCGCGTCGTCGACGTGCCGCGGCTTGTCGCAACCTTTGCGCTCGATAGCCCCGGCGTGCCCGAACCGATCCGCAGCATGCGGCTGGAGGTCGAACGGTTCTGCGACGTCGCGTTCACCTCTGCAGGACTGAACTTTTACCGCGACGGCAACGACAGCGTGGCGCCGCACGGCGATCACGTCGAACGAGGGCCGGACAATGCGCCGGTGGCGCTCGTCAGTTTGGGTGCGACCCGACGCATGACGATCCGCAGCAAGACGAAGCCGCGGCGCGTTCTCGACCGAGATCTTGAAGCCGGTAGCCTGCTCGTCATGAGCTACGAAAGCCATCTCAACTACTTGCACGGCATTCCTAAGACCCGCGAGCCGGTTGGACCGCGCATCAGCGTGGCCTTCCGCCAAGTGCCGGCGCAGCATTTAGGAGCGGCGGGGCGCCGCAAAGCGCATTCCGCGAGCGACGAGCGTTGAGCGATTCCAGCCCGATCGTCCGCACCCGCGATCGCGATGGCATTCGCATCCTCAGCCTCTCCAAACCAAGCGCGAATGCGCTCAATGCAGAGCTGGTCGAAACGCTGATCGCGCACGTGGCCGAAAGCGAGCGCGACGAGCGCGTCGGCGGGCTGCTTTTCGAGAGCTTGACGCCTGGTTTCTTCAGCGCTGGTTTTGACGTTCGGGAAGTTTTTGCGTACGAACGCGACGCCATGAGCGCGTTCTTCAAACGCTTCGTCAAACTGTACGAGGCGCTCTTGCGGCTGCCAAAGCCTGTGGGTGGCGCGCTGTCGGGCCATACGGTCGCGGGCGGCGCTTTTCTCGCGCTGTGTTTTGACGTGCGGGTGATGGCTGAGGGAGACTACGCATTCGCGGTCAATGAAGTGAAGTTCGGCGCGATCGTGCCATCGGCTGTGACCAAACTCCTCATCGATGCGGTCGGCGCGCGCGTCGCAATGCAGATGGTTCTCAGCGGCGACGCGGTGGCTCCGCGCCGGGCGCTCGAGATCGGCTTGATCGATGCAGTGGCGCCGCTAGCCGAGGTCACGCCCGTCGCCCTCGAACTGGTCACGAAGCTCGCGAGCAAACCGCGCGGTGCGTTTGGACTTGCCAAGCGCAAGCTCCATGAGGATCTCGGCCATCTCACCACCTCCGCGCAGCCGGCCGCCATCGAAGAATTCCTCGATCAGTGGTTTTCGCCGGAGTGCGCGCAGCTGCGCCGCCGGCTAGCCGAGCGGATCTTGAACTAGCGGATCAGGACCGGCAATCCTCGTCAAGCAGATCCTCGCCGTGGCCGTGATCCGTGCCGTTCGGGTCGAGACTCGTGCGATCGTCAAGGATGTAGAATCCGCGTTTAGCGCCACGATCCCAAATCGCGCCGGTCACGACGAGCGTGTGCGCGCCGAGGTCCGCAGCCGCGCCGGGCACTTTGAGCAAGAGCAAAAAGGGTTTGATCCCTTCGAGCATGGGGCTTTGCACGCGCATCACGCGGTAGGTTTGATCGCGAAATGGAAATATCGGTCGAGACCAGGTCGGGCCGAACGCGTCGGCATTCGCCGCGAGCGCGCGCCTGACGCTCGACTTCACGCAGGCGATGTGGAAATGAAGCTGATCTTGGCTGCGGCTTGCCTCTGAGTTGACGGCAAGGCCGATGTGCGTCCGATTCTTCGTGACGCCACTCGGCAGGTAATGCTCCGCAGCGGCCCAGGCGAGAGACCAGTAGTCCGGGGTCGAGGGTGCGAGCAGTTTTGGATCCTCGATGCCGGTGATGCGGTCTGTTGGAACGCCCAGGTAGTGCCAGCGCCCGATCAAGCCCGGGAGCACGGCGAATCCGTGCTTCAGATCGACCGAAAGACAGCCGGCTCGCAGCGTGTGCCCGCGTTGCTTCGCGGCCACGCAGCCCTGCACGACTGACCACAGCGCGGCGGGATTCTCAAGGGTGCGCCAAGCGAGGAATGCGGCGACGCCCGCGGCGAGGACGAGCGCGCCGACCGCCACCGCGATCCACAACTTCACGGATCTCACGGTCAGGCTGAGGTTCGCGCGAACCGCAGGCTCGCAAGGCCCAAAGCCGCGAGCCCGAACAGGATCGTCGCGATCGCCGGCAGCCAGAGTTCCGTGATCGTCGCGCCCCGGACGATGATGCCGCGCAACACCTCGAGGAAGTAGGTGAGCGGCAACGTATAGGCGACGACCCGCATGATCGGCGGCATGAGCTGCACCTGGAAGAACATGCCGGACAGCAACGCCGATGGGATCACCAAAAACGCGCTCATCAACAGGGCTTGGATCTGCGATTGCGCGTAGGTCGAGATGAGCAGACCCAAACCGAGCGAGGTCATAAGGAAACCGGCGCCGAGCACCAGCAAGACGAAGAGATTCCCGGCGATGGGCACTTGGAAAATCGTCGTCATCATCACGAGGACGAGCCCGAAATCCAAGAATCCCACAATGGTATAGGGGATGATCTTGCCGAGCAAGAGGGCGGTGGTGCCAATCGGCGTCACCAGCACCTGATCGAGCGTGCCCCGGGCCCGCTCGGCGACGACGGACAACGCCATGAGGACCATCGTGATGTTCTGCAAGACGAGCCCAATGAGCCCCGGCACGAGGAAGTTGGGCGAGCGCAATGAGGGATTGAACAGGATCATCGGACGCACGTCGATCGGTTGAAACTTGATCGCTCGGCTATTCAAGGAGAGCGCCATCGATGTACCGATCTGTGCGGCTGCCGCTGCGGCGGCCTCCGCGATCGTCGACTGCGACCCGTCGACGAGCACTTGGACCGGAGCCGGCTTGTGGCGCAAGATATCCGCCGAAAAGTTTTGCGGGATATCGAACCCGACATGTGCCGTACCGGCGACGATCGCTTGGCGCAGCGATTCGGGCGATTCCACCCTTCCCACGATGTCGAACGCGCCCGACCCCTGGAGCGCGGTGATGAACTGATCCGAGAGGCGCCCCGAATCTTCGCTATAGTACACGGTCGTGATATGTTCGACGCGCATGTTGATGGCGTAGCCATAGATGAGCAGCTGCATGAGCGGCATGGCGATGATGAGAGCGAGCGTCGTCGGCTCGCGCAGGATGTGACGCGCCTCTTTATAGACCATGGCTCCCATGCCATGGAAATCGAAAAGGGCTCTCATTTCTCCGACTCTCTCGTCAAGGTGACGAAGACGTCTTCGAGCGAGGGATCGACGCAGCGGATCGCCTGCCAGCCGGCGTGGCCGCGAAGATCGGAGGCAAGCCGTTCTGCCGAGGCCGTCGATTCCACGACCACGTGCAATTCGTGCCCGAATATCGTCGCGTCGCGGACATACGGAAGCGCGCGCACGGCCGCGAACGTCGGCATGATCTCTTCCGCGTCGATCGCATAGCGCGTCGTGTCCGGCCGGTTGACCGACGCTAGCCGGCGCAAGGCGACGCTCGTGCCGCACGCGATGAGCTTGCCGTTATAGATGTAGCCTACCTCCGAGCACCGCTCGGCTTCGTCCATGTAGTGCGTCGTGACGAAGAAGGTCTTGCCGGCTTCGGCCAGCCGGAAGAACAAATCCCACAAATCGCGCCGCGCCACCGGATCGATGCCGGCCGTCGGTTCGTCCAAGAACACGATGGGTGGGTCGTGGAGCAGCGCGCAGGCGAGCGCGAGGCGGCGCTGCCAACCCCCCGAGAGCAATCCCGAGCGCACGTCGAGGAAAGGCCCCAGGCCCATGAGGTTCACGAGGGTTTCCTTGCGATCGCGCCGCTCCGCTGGGCCCAAGCGGTACGCGCGCGCATAGAACTCCAGGTTCTCGTCGGCTGTGAGGTCCTCATACATCGTGTTGGATTGGGCCATGTAGCCGATGTGCCAGCGGATCGCGGCGCTCTGAGCAACGATATCGAGCCCGTCGATCGAGCCGGACCCTGATGTCGGCAAGACCAGACCGCAGAGCATCTTGATCGTGGTGGATTTTCCGCTGCCGTTGGGTCCGAGCAACCCGAAGATGGAACCCGAGGGAACGGCGAAAGTCACATCGTCGACGACGGTACGCTGACCGTATTGTTTGGTCAGGCCATCGAGCGCGATGGCCGCCTTCACGGCGGAAGCACCGTGACGGTCGTGCCCTCATACAAGCGATTCCCGGCGTCTTTGATGCGGATCCTCACGCCGAAGGTGAGCGTCGCTCGGTCATCCGCCGTCTGCACGTTGCGCGGCGTGAATTGCGCGCTTGAGTCGCGCTCTTCCACCATGCCGACAAACGTCTCGTCCGGCAACGCGTCACTGCGCACGACCAAGCTTTGGCCGACCGCGAACGGCGCCAAGTCTTGTTGCGGCACGTAAATCGTGACGTAGGGATCTTTGAGCGTATTGACGACAACTGCGGTGTCGCCCGGCAAGAGGATGTCGCCGGGCTGCAGATCGATCGATTCCACGACGCCGTTCGCCGGGCTTCGGATCATCAGCTCGTCGAGGGCGGCGTTTGCGCTGTCGAGCGCCGCTTGCGCTTGCTCGACCGCCAGGCGCGCCTCGGGAAGGTAACGCGGAGCGAATTGTGCTTCCGCGAGTTGTTCCTGCGCCTGATCGAGCCGGGCTTGGATGACTTTCTTTTGCGCTTGCTGCACGCGATCGTCCAAACGCACGAGTAGCTGTCCGGCCACCACGCGGTCGCTCGGTGAGACTAAGACCTGCGTGACGCGGCCACCGGTGATGCTGCCCACGCTCACCGCCGCGGTGTGGACCGTTCCCCCGAACTGCACTTTCTGAGAACACGAGCATAACAGGAGCGCACAGAGCACGACTCCCGCTCGCGGCCGAAAATCCATGGGAAAGGTTTTGCCCATCAACTGCGCGCGTACACGCTCTGGCGGGGTTCGATCGCGGCAAGACCCGCGCGGAGCCGTTGCGCGACTCGATCGAGCGCGCTGGGCGCGAGGGCTGGTCCGAGGGATGCGAGCAACGAACCGCACGCACGGAGCTGCTCGGCCAACAGACTTTCCATCCGCTCTCTAAGCATCGGCATCTCGGCTGCCTCGATTCGCGCCTCACCGCCCCGCGTCTTGCGCAGCCCGCGAAGCAGCTGAAGGGCGACGTTGCTGTTTTCGCCGCGCTCGCAGTCCCGCTCGAGGTCGATCCAATCGTCGAGGTGGGCGCAAAACCTGCCGAAAACGCCGGCCGCCTCGGTCAAAACGGAAGCTTCAGACGCCGGCAGCGATGAGGCGGCTCCAGCGGCAGCGATCATCCTGAAGAAATGACCGATTCGATCGCCGCGCCGCTCGTGCGCATCTTCGCTCGCGGCTGCAGCGCTGCATACCTCGAGCGCCCGATTCAGATGCGCTCGCTGCTCCGCGGCGGCGATCGGTGAGGCAGGTGCGCCATACGACGCGTGGCTCAGCAAGACGTAGAGGAGTCCCACGTGCTCTTCGTTGATCGGCTCGTCTCGGTCCATGAGGTCGTCGACGATGGACGTCGTGAGGCTCACGGACAATGCGGGCTCGCATCGCTCGATGAGCACGGGCAGCGTCACGCCGCGCGGCTCGAAGACGAGCGCTAGCAGCCAAATGGCAGGGTAGCCCATGCACTTACCGCCGATGTACCAGGCCACGTCCGTCAACCGTCGCTGCAGTTTCGGCTCGACCGTGTCGCGGAGCAGCTCCAAGCAGTGGTCTCTCACGGCACGACGGGATGCCGCCGCTCCTAAGAGCGGCTCCAAGACATCGGATGCATACAAGGGCACGGGCGGACCTCAAAGACGGAAGTTCGCGAGACAGCGGCCTTCTCTGCCCGGTTCGTCGTTCCTCGCCGCGCAGCCGTGCGTCGAGGTTTCATGCACGATCGAAGCGTAACCAAAAGCCGTGGCCGCATCCGCGAAAGCGATCGACTTCAGCCAAGCTTGGTGCCGACAGCTCATGCGACGACGGGCCAAGAGCTTCGCGCTGGCGGGCGCGTTCCTGCCGGCAAGCAAACGACGGAGCCTCGAGGCCCTCTATGCCGTTTTCCGCGTGGCCGACGATCTTGCAGACGAGCCCGGCCTTAGCGAGCGCGAACGCCGAGAGGGGCTTTTGTCGATCGCCCGCGACTTCGAAAGCGTGCGGGATCCTTCATATGATAGCCGGGCAATATGGTTTCTGGCGGTGCGGAGTGCATTTCTCCACTATCCCATCGCGATCGAGGACGCGCTAGGCGTGGTCGCAGCCTGCAGCGATGAGCTCGCGGGCGTGCATCCGCGTTCCATTGAGGACCTCGAGCGCCACGCTGCCTCGCTCTCGGGCGGCGTCGCCCGCTGTGGCGTCGCCGTGATCGGTTCTGCGGACGAGCAGGCTCTCGCGCTCGCGCAGCGCGTGGGCATCGCCATGCAGCTGACCAACATATTACGCGACGCCGAGCGCGATCGCGCAGGCGGCAGGGACTATTTTGCTTTCGCGAATCGGAACGATATCGGCCTGGCCGCGAATACGTTCAAGCACGAGATCGCACGTCGCGCTCACGCGCACTTCGCCGCGGGCGTCGAACTCGCCGCCTCTCTGCCGCGCGATGGATCTGACGTCGCGATTCTGCTCGCAGTCGAGCTGCACCGCGCGCTGCTCGAGCGCATGGAGCGGGGCGGCTTCGTCGCGCACGGACCGCGCGTGAGACTCGGAGCGATCGAGATGCTGGGCTGCGCGCTCCGCGCGAAAATCGCGTCGTTTAGGCAGGCACGGCGAGTGCCGGGTCCCAGCCCGCGCAGCGCGCGCACGCCTCATAGGCGCTCTCCAAGAAATCCAGAATCGTCTTTTCCGGAGAGCTCGCGGCCCTGACGGCCTCGTAGGGCAAAATGAACAGTCCGATCTGCGCATTCCAAAAGGCCGCCTGCGGGCGCAACGGTCGTTCTTCTAAACCAGGGGGCTTCGGATACACGTAACATCCATACGCGGGCGCGGGGTAGCGAGCGTCACCCGGCCAGAAGCCAGCGTAGATCTCCTCAGCGTCCATCGACGTGCGGTACAAAAAATTCGCGCCGGGTGGCGGCGTCGCAGGCTTCCCCGTGTAGCGCGTATACGCGAGATCGAACCCACCCCAAAAGAAATGCACGGGCGTGTGACGTCCCTTAAATGGCGCGCGATGTTTTTTGAGCGCCATGTCGGACGAGGCCAGGGCACGCCAAAAGCGGTGCACGGCTCCGGCGTCGTAGGAGGCATGCTTGGAGTCCTGTGGATACGGCGTCAAGTCCGCGACTTCTTGAGGGATGGGATTGATGGTCACCTTGATGTTCAGGTCGCGTAACAACGACATGACCGCGTCGTAAAACGATGCGACGCTGCGGGCGGTCAGCGCAATTTCTTTCACGCCTCCGTCGCTGCGAGCAAGGATGAGCCGGTGCGAGATGAAGTCGAAGTCGACGGTGAAGCTGTCGCCCTCGTACGGGATCGGGCTCGTGGTCAAACCTCTCGAGGTGACGTAGAACGTCACCTGAGCCCATTCCGGTTCGGGCGGCGCGAACGCGAGGCGCAGCTTGCCGACGATCTGCATGTAGAGCTGCAACGTGTCTTTGGTGTCTTGCCATTCGGCGAGCGGCAACGGGGGCCAAGCTTCGGTCACGACGATCTCCTCGAAGAATTGCGGGTGAGCTCGATTCGGCTGAATCACCGCCTATTCCCAGCCCGCTCTCAGAGCCGTCCCAGGCTGGCTTGCTAGATTCTTGACATGGACTACATCAAGGCGGCGATCGTTGCGATCGCCCTTTCCACCCTCCCCTGTATCGCCCTCGCGGACCAAACCGGATATGCGTCGCCGTCGCCGCAGATGCGCGACGCCTTCAGCGCCGTGCAACAAGCGCACGAAAAGACGGACCAGCTGCGGTCGCAAGCGAGGCTCGCCGCCCTCAATGCATTGACGCCGGCGCACCGCACTCTCCTCGCGCAAGTCGTCGGTCAGCTCGCGGTCTCCTCGAACCCCGACATGCCGGGGGCCGCTCGTTCCATCGACAGCGCGCTCAGTCCGAACGAGCAGCGGTCCATCCAAAACATCTCGTCCTCGCTTGCGTCGCAATCGCGCCAGATCATGGAAGCGGCAAGACAGCAGATGGCGGCAGCCAACCCGAACGGTCCACCCGGACCGGGTGGGCCCTGGATGGGCGGCCACGGGTTTCACGACATGAGCGGTGGGCCGGCGAGCACCGATCCCGGCATGATCTTGCTGATCATGACCACGCACGCGCTGCAGCCCGAAGGCTCGCAACGCCCGTAGCAGCTCGTACCGCACTCCGGACGCCGGGCCCAGGGCCTATCGGCCTTGCAAGGCCTGCGCAAATGGCCTATGATGGTTCGGGGGACCGCGATGAATCTTTCTGCAAAACGGGTATTGCCGCTCGCCATTTCCGCGTTGACGATCGCGTTGCTCGGCGCTTCGAACGTGCCGAACCTGCCGCTGCCGGCAAACGGGGCCATGATTTACAACCCCGGCACGGGCGACTTCTCTGGTTTTCGGATCGTCGTCACTCCGGATGGCCGTGCGATTTCGATCGACGGCGCAGGCCACGCGTCCACCCAGTTGCAGAGCGACGTGGTGACAAAGTTCTTCGACGATCTAGCGTCCGCGGGTGTCTTGAGCCAGCTCTCTGCCAAACCGTGCAACGCCGACATCAACGCGCCCACGACCGTTGAGGTGAACGCAGCCATCACAATTAGCTGGAAGGGTCAGCACTCGCCGGCCCTGACGTGCGCTACCGATCCCACGGCTCAGCGACTCCTGCTCGATGCGACGCAGATCCAACATTCGCTGTACGTCCAGGCTTACCGCAGGCGCAACCTCATCGCGTATGGCACAGCGTATGCTTCGTCATCCCGCGCTAGCGGTTATAACGGGGTAGGGTACGGTGGCCTCAGCTTCGATCGGTTCTACGCGGGCGGCTTTTCGAACACGCCGTTCTTCATAGACCCATTTTCGATGGAACATTTCAGCAACGGGATCTCGGCCGCAAACCCGTTCACGAGCTCGCCATTCAGCGGCGCGCCTTACGCAAGCCTCCCGTACACTTCGCTACCGAACTCGGCTGCGTTCACAAGCCTGCCATCGGCGAATCCGTTTACGGGTTCGCCGTACAGCGGCTCCCCCTTCTCCGGAAATCCGTTCAGCAGCCCCGGCTTCTCGTCGGGTCCGTATTCCAGTTCTGGCTCGTACACGACCAACGTTCCGTAGGCGCTAATCGCCGCCCAGCGGATCTGCCAACACGCGGAGTGATTCCGGCGGCGGCGGTATGCGCAGCGGATGGTCCGAATGCGCGCCAGGCACAGGCCGCTCACCGAACGCGCTCCTGTGTCCACCCAGCAGTGAGATCGCACCGAATTTCGAGGCGTACATCGCTTCGTTGAAGCCGCCCGATGGCGCGTGCGCGACGGCGACGATCGCTACCGGCTGGCCGGAGGCGAACACGGTGGCCGTGTAATCCCCTACCATGAGTCCGCCTGCCGTTTGCGGCAGCCACGACAAGCGCATCGGGCCGGCGAGAAAAGCCGGATTGCTCCAGGTCGCACCGCCGTTTTGCGATGAGATGAAGCCTGCCTCGAGCTGGCACGTGGAGATGCCGCACGCGCTGGAAGGGTAGAAATAATAGGTGAGGCCGACATTCGCGTTCGCCCCGGCGGTGAGGGGCGCAACGCGGATGCCGGGCAGAAAATGGTCGACGCTTGAGTTTTGCGCATCGATCGGCACGCGCGCGGGAGCGGACCAGGCCAATCCGTTGGATGAGGTGCTGAGCACGATGTCGTTTTCCGCGCAACCATTGCGGAAGCGGCAATCCTGCCAGACCAGATAGACGGTGCCTGCGGCGTCGGTCGCGGCTGAAGGCAATGGTGCGCTGCGCAGGTTGCCTGCCTCGAAGTGATCCGAAATGGGAGATACCGTGACCGCGGCGCTCCAGGTCGCGCCGCCGTTGGTCGAGACGAATGAGAGCACGTCGCTCTCGAATGAATCGTCGATAGGCACGACGACGGTGCCGTTCGGCTGCACCACGGGTTGCCCGCCGATGCCAGTCGCGTCGTTGGCCGTCGCGAGCGGCGAGCCCCAGGTCAAGCCTCCGTCGACGGACGTGCTCATCTCGATGAGCCCATTGTTCGCGAGATTATCCCACTCGACGTAACAGCGCCCATAGAACGGACTGCCCGGCGAATCGTCGCAGGCGATCCAATCCTTGTCGGTCGACAGTTGCCCGGGTGCGATGCTCACGGGGTTGTTCCAGGTGAAACCGTCGCTCGAGCGGCTGACGACGACGGCCGGCGCCGGCGCACCGCTGAAGACGACGGGCAGACCGGCGATGAGCCAGACGGCATGGGCTGCGTCGTACGCGACCGACGGGTCGCTGATGCTGTCGAAGGGAGCTCCGGGCGTGACGATGTTGGTCGTGCCGGGCAGCACGCCGTTCTGCCAACTCATCCCGCCATCATGAGAGGTCGCGAACGCGATATCCGACGAGCCCGCTTGGAAGAACCGCCCCGACTGGAACGCGGCGACGATCGTGGAACCGGCGGCGACAGCCGCGGGCTCCACCTCAGTCGCGTGCTGGCTCGAGGCATTCGTGAAGACATCGTGCGAGATCGCGACGACGGCTGAGATCTGAGGACTTGGGGCTGAGCTTGCGCCTTTCGGATTTGCGATCGTCGAGCCCGGGCCGCAGCCTGCCGCGATCGCGCAGGCCGTTACGATTGCGGCGAGCGGGCGGAGGTCACAGCTCGACGATGGTACCCGCGTGGCTTTGCAACGCCCGACCATAGACGAGCTGAGCGCAGGCGAGGTCTTCAATGGCGATGCCAAGAGAATCGAATACCGTGATTTCATCCGGACTCTGCCTTCCGGCGGCGCGGCCTGCGAGCACGTCGCTCAGCAACGTGAGCTTCTTGTCAGCAGGGAGCTCTCCATCTTTGCGGGCGAGGATGAGGTTGCCGCTCTCGCGCGCAGCTCCGTCCGCGGAATCGATGAAAATATTCGCGTGCGCCACGAGATCGGCGCTCAACTCTCGCGTCTGCGGACCGCCAAACCCCACGGCGTTGATGTGCGTACCGGCCTTAACGTCGGCTTTCTTCAGGATCGGTTCGCGCGCCAAGGTGACCGTGCAGACGACTCCCGCGCCGCGGCACGCCTCCGAGACTGTCGCGCAGACCTGCGATCGCAATTCGCGCTCGTGCGCGAAGGCGGCGAGCGCGGCAGCGCGCTCGGCATTTCTTCCCCACACGCGCAATTCGTCGATCCGCATGACGGCTGCGAGCGCCTCGACGTGCGCCTTTGCTTGCACTCCCGTGCCGAGAATCGCGAGCGTGCGAGCATCCGGTCGCGCGAGCAGCGTCGTTGCGAGAGCCGAGGTGGCTGCGGTCCGGATCTCCGTGATGTAGCGCCCATCGAGCAGCGCCGCCGGCCGTCCGGTCTGCGGATCGAAGAGCGCGATCACCGCGTTATGCGTCGGAAGATGGAGATCTGCGTTTTTTGGGAAGAGCGTGACCAGCTTGGCTCCGATGGCGGAGACCCGCCGGCCGCCGAGCGCTCCGGGCATCGCACCGAGTACGCCATGCTCGCCCGTCGCAATCGTGCGCAGCGGTAAGGAGATCGCATCCGCAGCTTGGGCGGCAAGGGCATCGCGCACCGCCGCGAGGGCATCGCTCGGTGAGAGAAGTCGCGCGACGTCGTTTTCGTTGAGGAAGAGCACGGGTCAAACCGTCCTTTAGGTACGGCGCGGGAAAGCGGCCGTCACCTGCGAAGGGGGCGCCAGATGATCGAGGTCCGCGCCACCGACTTTGCCGAGGCGAAAATTTTCATCCCGGACGTCTTCGTCGATGCCCGGGGTTATTTCAAAGAGACCTTTTCGACCGACAAGTACGCAGCGGTGGGCCTGCATGACACCTGGCTTCAGGACAGCGTTTCTCGTTCCAAGCGCAATGTCATCCGGGGCATGCACTTCGATCCGCGCATGGCAAAACTCGTGCAAGTGCTGCGCGGACGGATCTTCGACGTCATCGTGGACGTGCGAGCCGGTTCGCCCACCTACAAACGCTGGCAAGGCTTCGAACTCACCGAAGACAACCACCATCAGTTGTACGTCCCATGCGGTTTCGCCCATGGTTTCCTGGCGTTGGCGGATGACGTCATCGTGCATTACAAGATGAGCGCGCTCTACGACCCCAAGAGCGAAGGCGTGCTGAGCTGGCGTGACCCGCAGGTGGCTATCGCGTGGCCGCTGCAAGGCGACCCGATCCTGTCCGCAAAAGATGCCGCCGCGCAAGGGGAGCCCTGATGGACGCCGCGCCCAAAAAGCCCACCGGAATTTTCATCACCCGCTCGATCGACGCGCTCACCGAAGAAGAGCATCAGGCACGCGGACCGGCGCTGCGTCGCGCACTGGGGCCGTGGGCGCTCATCGCTCTTGGGCTCGGCAACATGGTCGGGGCGGGGATCTTTGCCACGGTCGGCACCGGCATCCACGATTACGCCGGGCCCGGGATCTTGCTCTCGTTCGCCATCTGCGCTGTCGCGTCTGCGTTCGCAGGCTTGTGCTATGCGGAGTTCTCGTCCATGGTCCCGATCGCGGGCAGCGCCTACACGTACACCTACGCGACGCTCGGCGAGTTCGTGGCCTGGTTGATCGGTTGGAATCTCATCCTTGAATACGGGATGTCGGCCGCGCCCGTCGCGTCGACCTTCTCGCAGAACATCCAGATCTCGCTCGCCGGCGTTGGGATTCACCTGCCGATGTGGGCGACTGCGTCCTACAATCCCGCAGCGCATACGTACTTCGACGTCTTGGCCGCGGCCGTGGTCATCGGGTTTGCGCTGCTCGTCTCGTTGGGCGTTCGGGAATCAGCCGGCACGAACTCGGTGCTCGTCATCATCAAGATGGGCGTGCTCGCGTTCTTCGTGCTCATCGCGCTGCCGCATTTCCACGCGGCGAACTTCATCCCGTTCATGCCGCACGGCTGGCGCGAACCCGCGGCCAACCATACGATCGTCGGCGTCATCCCGGGCGCCTTCTATGCGTTCTTCGCGTTCATCGGGTTTGACGCGGTCACGGTGGCGGCGGAAGAGGCCAAGAAGCCGCAACGCAACGTGCCGATCGGGGTGTTGGGATCGCTCGCGTTCGGCACGCTCTTCTATACGGCGGTCGCCGTCGCGCTCATCGGCTTGCAGCCGGCGTCCGCGATCAACTCCAACACGCCGCTGCCGACCGCGCTCGCCGCCGTCGGTCTCAACCGCTTCGCGTGGACGGCGATCCTGGGAGCGCTCCTTGGTACGTCGTCCGTCATCCTCACGGCGATCTACGGCCAGAGCCGGCTCTTCATGGTGATGGCGCGAGACGGCTTGCTCCCCAAAGGGGTGGCGACGATCAGCCCGCGCTTCCGGACGCCGGCTCGCATGACGGTCGTCATGGGCATCGTCATCGCGCTCTTGGCCGGCTATTTCAACCTCGACACGCTGCTCAGTTTCGTGAACACGGGAACGCTCTCAGCGTTCCTGCTCGTGTGCGTCGGCGTGATCGTGCTGCGTTACACCCAGCCCGATCGGCCGCGGCCTTTCCGCACGCCGCTCGTCCCGCTCGTGCCGGCGCTTGGGGCGATCATGTCCGCCTTCCTCATGGGCTACGGCACGGATCGGATCATCTGGATCCGCTTCGGGGTGTGGATGATCGTGGGGCTTGCGATCTATTTCCTGTACGGATATTGGCATAGCGAAGCGCGCAAGGCCGCGCTTGCTCGCCAAAAAGCCGTTTGAGCTTAGGGCTGCGGGCCGGGCGCCTGGGCGGCGTTCACGCCGGCCGTCATCGACGACGAATCCAATGCAAGAGACCATCTCTGCCGGTCGTGCACGCTTCCGCCAGCGTGTTTGGCCGGACCGCTGTAATGCAGCGTGTCTTCCATGACGGCCTGCAACGAGATAAGCCGGCGGTCGTCGCGATCGTAGTCGAACTCCGCGGTGATCTTCGCCGTGCCGACCGCATACCCGAGCGGTTCGCCGGAGGATGTCATCACGGGCTCGCGCATCGACACGGTTCCCGTGGCTTGAATCGTGAAGACGTGGACGCCGAGCACCATGCGGGTCCCCGTGACGGAAAAGCGCATCACCGGCTGCGCCGTCATCGCGTACAGTTTTGTCCCAAGCTTCGCGGTCCAAGCATCGCCGACTGCGAGATCATCGCCCGCTTTGACCGCGGTCTCGCCGAGGAACGGAAGCGGCAGAAGGAAGAGGCCCCCGAGCTTGCCTGAATCGCGCACGATCCGGCCGCGCGCGTCGACGAGCGACCAGCTCTGACCGGGCGTCGTCACCGGCTTCGCGTCATCGACGGTCGCCGTGATCGAGCCCGAACGGTGGACCGTCACGCCATGCCCGTCAATTTTCATCACGACGATGCGCTCGTATCCCTTGACGTTGGTCGGTGCGAGCGCCTGATCGATCGCGTGGCCGAAGGCGTCTTTGCCTGCGATCGACTGCGACAACACTGCGTGCAGGCTGTAGTCCAGCCTCTCGCCGATCCTGCGGGTCTGCACCTGCGGGAGCGGCGAGGCTTGCGGCATGTCGGCGACAGTCGAAGGGGTCGCCATAAAAAATGCGGCGACCAACGGGAGAAGGGACATTCGCATGGCCCCTTATGTCGCCGAGCGAGCGCTCCCTGTCATTAACAATCTACGGGACACCCAAATGTAGCAGCGGACACAGGGAGGCGCTGCTACATGATACTTTTCTCGCCCGCTCTTTCCGCAAGTTTGCCGAGGTTGACCATGACGATGACGCCGATGACCGTGATGATGACGGCGTACAAGAACTCCGGTAAGATGCCTTTGCCCGCAGGAAGAAACTGTTTGATGAGATCCGTGATCGCGCTGTTCCATGCCAGCGCCGCGATGACACCGAAAGCCGCGCTCGCAAGCGCGATCATCGTCGCGAGATATTGGGCTCGGTTGCCCATGGGTGCACCTCCTCGTCGTACGTGACGCCGCCTGCGTCACGAAGACGCGTTCTTTTTTGAAGCCGTGGTCCACACCTCGGCTCGCGGAGGGGATTTTGCACGGCTGGGCCAACCTGCAGCCACGCGCGACCGCTCGGGTCGCCGCGGTTCTTCTTTTTCGCTCCGCAACGAAAGGGACATCGATGTCTTCACGAACGCTTTGCGCTTCGTTCATCGTCACCGGGCTCTTGGCGGCAAGTCTGTCGCTCGGCGCGTGCGGCGGCGGATCGAACAGTGGCCAGAACGCGGCGAACAGCACCCCGAGTGCAGCCGGTCAGGCCATGAACGCCATGAACGGTCCGGCGCCGATTCCGGCAGATCTCAAGTGCAAGACCCAGATCGTCTGGGTGAACCTGAGCTCGGGCAAGTACCACGAACAAAACGATCCATGGTTCGGGCGCACCAAACACGGCGAATATATGTGTCTTGCCGAAGCCAATCTTCGCGGCTATCATCTCGCCGGAGGCGGCAACGGGTCGATGGGTTCTGGCATGTCAGGCAGTTCGCGCCACCATCATCAGGAGCCGAGCGCGTCGAGCACCTGACGCTTAATGCTCTTCGATGCCTGAGACGAGATACGCGGGCGCGCCGCACGTGCCGAACGCCAAGCGCGTGATGCTGCCCTTGAGCACGACGTTGTCGCCTGGAGCGAAGGGGTCGCCGCTCCCCGGCGGTGCGACGATGAGGATCCGGCCGCCCCATGGCGCGCCCGTGGGCGGTCCGAAGCGAACGTAGGTGCAAGAGAGGTTGCGCTCGATGCGGCCTGAGATCCACGAGAAGTCCGCGGCGTGCCCCAGCGCGGGGTAGTCACCGGTCGCGATGGGGAGCGGCGAGGCCAGGGGCAGCACCGCATGTTTGACCGGCATCGAACACGCGACGAGGGCGCAGGCGCACCAGACGGCGGAAAGCAGGCGCAGTCTCAAGTCGTCCTTTGTGGGCGACTTTTTCGTCGCCCTCTACAAGTGTAACGCGGTGAACGTCTGGGGCAGGATTCCGAAGACGATCGTTCCCACTGCACCAGCGGCGACGGCCACCCAGGGCGCGAACGCGTTGCCCGACGGCGCGGCCGCTTCCCCCTCGACGTACGAGTACATATCCCAGACCACCTTGCCGTAAACATAAAACGACACGAGCGTGCCCGCCACGAGGGTGACGGCGAGCGCGATGCCCCACGGACCCGCCAAGAACCCTTGTTGGAGGAGCAAGAGCTTTCCGTAGAAACCGGCTGTCGCCGGGATGCCGGCAAGCGAGAAGAAGAACAGCGCCATGGCTGCTGCCGGCCAAGGCCTGCGGAAGTGCAGCCCCTTGTACGCGTCGAGATCCGCATAGGCGTCGGTGCCGTCTCCCAACAGCGCCATCACGCCGAAAGCTCCAAGCGATGTGAGCGCGTAGGCGAACAGATAGAAGAGCAGCGTGTTGAGACCGCTTTGTTGCACGCCGGCGAGTGCAACGACCATGTATCCCGCCTGGGCGATGCTCGAATATCCCAAGAGTCGCTTGAGATTGCGTTGACGGATCGCTCCGAGGTTGCCCACGAGCATCGAGAGGATGGCTACAGACCACAGCGGTACGAGCGCGAACGAATCTTGACCGAACACCTCGTACGCGATGCGCGCCAGCACGGCGAACGCCGCCACTTTGACGGCCACCGCCATGTAGCCGGTGACTGCGAGGGGCGAGCCCTCGTACACGTCGGGCACCCACGTGTGGAACGGCGCGAGCGCGAGTTTGAATGCGAGTCCCACCAAGAAAAGCGCGAATCCCGCGATGAAGAGCGTACCACCGCTCACCGCTGCCGAATGCAAGGCCGCCAGACCGACGCCGCCCGCCGATCCATAGAGCAATGCGGATCCAAAGATCAAGAATCCCGACGCGAGCGAACCGAGCAGGACGTACTTGAGCGCAGCCTCTTGCGAGGCTTCTCTTGGGAAGCCGGTGCCGGCGAGCACGTACAACGAGAGCGAGAGCTGCTCGATGCCCAAGAAGATGATGATGAGGTTATTCGCGCCCGCCATCACCATGCCGCCGATCGTGCAAAACACGAGCAATGCGGCATACGAACCTGGGCTGCCGCCGTCTTCGGCTTTGCGTAACGACGACAGCACGAGGGTGATCGCAAGCGTGAGCAACAGCAAGACATCGAAGGCCCAGGAGAAACGGTCGCTCGCGAAAGCCCCCGCAAGCGTCGTCTCGGTATGGCCGTAGAGCGGCACGAGGGCGAGGAACGACGCCACGCAACTGACGATCCCGATGCTGTAGAGCACCGTCTTGGAGGCCGAGCGAGAGACAAGATCGACGAGCATGATCAAAAGACCGCCGGCGCTCAGCGCGACGATCGGCGCAAGGACCGCCCAGGAGATGCTGACACCTGCGACGCTCATCATCGTTGACCGGGCTCCGCGAGCACGGCGCCGACGATCGTGTTCGCGCCCGTTCCCGACGGCGTGCGGTCGTTGAACCAGCCGGGCCAGACGCCCAAGAAGATGATCCCGGCGAGCAGCGGGGCGAGCAGCCACGCTTCTCGCGGGCGCATTTCCGACACGGTGCGCTCATCGGGCACGCGCACCGGACCATGCATGGTACCTTGGAGCAGCTTGAGCATGTACACGCAGGCAAGCACGACGGCGACGAGCGCGATGCTCGTGAAGACCGGCTGCGTCTGCCAGCTGCCGATGAGGATGAGAAACTCGCCTGCAAAGCCAGAAAGGCCCGGCAAACCCAGCGCGGCCATGGCGGCGATGAGCATCATGACGCCCAAGCGTGGCGCCTTCTCGGCAAGACCTCCGAAGCGCGAGAGGTCGCGCGTGCCCACGCGTTCTTCGATGAACCCGAGCAGCAAGAACAGCGCCGCGGCGATGAGTCCATGGCTGACGAGCATGAGAATGCCCGCGGACACCGAGGTGATATCAAAGGCGAAAAACGCAAGCCAGACAAGGCCGAGGTGGGAGAGCGACGAGAACGCGACGAGCGTCTTCATGTCTTGCTCGCCCATCGCGGCGATCGCGCCGTAGACGACGCTGGCTACCGCGAGCACGAGCAGCGGCAGCGCAAAAGCATGTGCGGCATGCGGGAAGAGCGGCAGCGCAAAGGCCAGCATGGCGAAGAGTCCAGCCTTGCTCTGCACGCCCGAGACCATGGCGACGACAGGGGGCGGCGCGCTCGTGTACGTCGGCGGCATCCAGCTGTGGAACGGAAAGGCAGGCGTCTTGATGAGAAACGCCAGCGCAAATGCGATGAAGATCCACGCTTCTGCAGGTCCGGTCAGACGCAACGCCAGCGTTCCAAGCTCGAACGTGTGCGACTGGCTCACGAGCGCGACGATGCCGAGCAGCAGCGCCAGCCCTCCGGCGCCGTTGTAGATGAGGTAGCTCCAGGCCGCCTGGCGCGCGCCCGGGTGATCGGCAAAGCCCGTGAGCAGCAAGAACACGGGTATGAGCATCAGGTCCCAATAGAGGTAGAACAGCAACAGATCTGCCGCCGTGAAGAGCCCGAGCAGCGTCGTTTCGAACGCGAGCAAGAGGCAGAGATACCCGCGCAGCCGTTGCGCGTGCGCGTACGAAAACGCAGCCCAGATGCACGCGACCGAGACGAGGGTCGTGAGCAGCACGAAGAACAGCCGCAACGCATCGACACGCACGTGATAGGCGGCGACCCACGGGCCTGAGATCCATGGAATCGTTTGATCGGCCGCGACATTCGGACCGAGCGAGAGAAACGCGAGGGAGAAGGCAAACGTCAAGAGCGCGCCCGCAAGCGCGACGCCTTTTTGCACGGACGTCGCTGCCCGTGGGATGAGAAGCAGCACGAGCGCTGTGAGCAAGGGCAAGAAGATGACGGTGTCGATCAGCATGTCACTTCATCCCGACCGCGGCGGCGCCGTGCACGAGATACAGATAGAAGGCGAGCACGAGCACCATGCCGATGACCATCGTCAGCCCATAGCGGCGCAGATAGCCGGTCTCCCAGGAACGCATGACGTCGCCGATCTTGGTCGTCGCGCCGGCCACGCCCGAAGTGAAACCACCCACTCCGTCCGGATCGACGTATCGCGCCACATCGCTTGCGACCGTCAGTGCGGGCACCTCGAAAAGCCAATGATAGATGGTGTCGAAATAGTACGCGTTCAGAAGCAACGCTCGCAGCGGTGAGAGCACGGTGCGCAGCTTTGTGCGCGCCTGGGAGGCACGACCGTAGAGCGCCCAGGCGACAGCGATGCCGACGAGCGCGGCGGCGATCGCGATACCGGTCACCATCGCGTTGATGCCGCCCATCTCCGGCAAGGCCCCCGCGAACACCGGCTCGAGCTTCGCAGAGATGGCGTCATGTCCGGGTAAGACGAGCCATCCCCCGATCACGGACAATACGGCGAGGATGGAGGTGGGCACGGCCATGCTCGTGGAGCTCGCTGCGTGCGGTTCGCGCGTGCCCCGATAATCGCCGGACAGAAAGGTCAAGAACAGCAGCCGGAACATGTAATACGCGGTCAAGAGCGCCGTGGCGACGGCAAATGCCCACAAGACAGGATGGCCGTGCGTCAACAGTTGGTCGAAGATCGCATCTTTCGAGAAAAAGCCTGCGAACGGCGGGATGCCGGAAATGGCAAGCGTGCCGATGAGAAAGGTCCAAAAGGCGAGCGGCATCCGCTTGGCCAGCCCGCCCATCTTACGGACATCCTGCTCGCCGTCAAGGTTGTGGATGACGATGCCGGCGGCCATGAAGAGCAGCGCTTTGAAAAACGCGTGCGTGATGAAGTGGAACGTGCCTGCGGCATATGCGCCCACGCCCACGGCCAGGATCATATAGCCGATCTGGCTCATGGTCGAATACGCCAACACGCGTTTGATGTCGTATTGCACGGTCCCGACCGTCGCAGCGAAGAAAGCCGTGGCGCAACCGATGACCGCAACCGTCATCGCCGCGAAGGGCGCGTGGTCATAGATGGGGTGCGCGCGCGCAATGAGGTAGACGCCTGCGGTCACCATCGTGGCCGCGTGGATGAGCGCGCTCACAGGCGTTGGCCCCTCCATCGCGTCGGGCAACCAGGTCTGCAATGGAAGCTGCGCGGATTTCGCGACCGCGCCCAGCAGAAGCCAGATCCCGATCCAATCGAGCGCATTCGTGTTGGCAGCGCTCACGTTGCCGAACACCTCTTTGTACGACAGGCTTCCGAAGTGCGCGTACATGAGGAAGATAGCGACCATGATGCCCACGTCGCCGATGACGTTCATGATGAGCGCTTTGCGCGCCGCCAGGACCGCCGCGGTGCGTTGCGCGTCGAAGCCGATGAGCAGGTAGGAGGCTAGGCCGACGCCGCCCCACCCCACGAGCAGCCACAAGAAATTGCCGGCCATGACGAGCAGAAGCATCATGAACACGAACAGGTTCATGTAGGCGAAGAACGTGCGATAGCCGTGCGAGTCCGCCATGTAGCCGACAGAATAGAGATGGATGAGAAAGCCGACGCCCGTGATGATGAGCATCCACAGCAGCGCCAGAGCGTCGATGCGCATCTCGAACGAAATGGTGAGCGGAGGGATGTGCGCCCAGAAGACGGGATGCGCCGCCCACGCAGGCGGATATTTCACGGTCACGACTTGAGCATCGGGCGGGAGGTGCCACACGGTCCACGCGAGCATCGCCGTGAGCACGAACGCGCCGAGGATGGAGAGGTTTCCGATGACGGCCGATACGGAGCGGTGCACCCGCGGGCCGACGAGCGCGATGAAGATCGTGCCGAGCAGCGGCAGAGACAAGATCGTGAACGGTGCCGTGGTCAAAAAGCCCTGCATCAGCCCCTCATGACCGAGATGTCGTCGACGTCAGCATCACGCTTGCGTCTGAAGACCATGACGACGATGGCGAGCGCGATGGCGGCCTCGGCGGCTGCGACGGTGATGACGACGAAAACGAAGACTTGCCCCGTCATGTCGACGAACTGGCGGGCGAAGGCGGCGAAAACGAGATTGCCCGCGTTCCACATGAGCTCGATCGCCATCAGCATGGTGATAGGATTGCGGCGCAACAGAAAGCCGATGGCACCGATCACGAACAGCGCGCTCGCCACGGTCAGATAATCGCCGAGCGGTATCTGCGGCGCCGCCATCTAGAAGCGCACCTCCCGACGACCTGCCATGACCACGACGCCGATGACGGCGACGAGCAGGACAAACCCCGTCACTTCAAAGGCGAAGAGGTTCGTGGTCAAGAGCGCGTTGCCGAAACTTGCGACAAGCCCGAAATCGGCCGGCGCTTGCGGATAATTTCCACCGTGCGCCAGTCGCACGCCGAAGGTCAAAAGAGCGAGCGCGGCTATGCCCGCGACGATGGAAGGCACCGCCTGAAAGCTCAAAACGCTCGGCGCACGCTCGATCTCCTGGTTGCCGATCGTCAAGAGCGCGATGACGAACAGGAAGAGCACGAGGATGGCGCCGGCATAGATGATGATCTGGATCATCGCCAAGAACTCTGCCGAAAGGGTCAAGAACAGCACGGCAAGCGCGCTGAAGTTGACGATGAGCCCGATGACCGAATGCACCGGCTGCCGGCTCGCGATGACCCCGACGGCCGTGAGGATGAGCAGGACGGCGCAGATCCAGAAAAGCGCGGTCACGGCGCGACGCCCGGGTCGGTTTCGACTGCAGACTCGGTATTGGCCATGTGCTGGGTGATGGGGTCGCGCACGAGCAGCTTGTCTTTTCCGTAGACGAGCCGGTCGCGGGTGAAGTCGGCGATGTCGAAACGCGGCGTCAACACGATGGCATCCGTGGGGCATGCCTCCTCGCACCAACCGCAAAAGATGCAGCGCAGCATGTCGATCTCGTAGCGATAACCGTAGCGCTCGCCCGGCGACACCGGGTGGGCGGGGTCGTTCTCGGCGCCGATGACGGTGATGGCGTTCGCGGGGCAGGCCACCGCGCACAGCTCGCAGCCGATGCAACGTTCGAGGCCGTCGTCGTAGCGGCGCAGTTCGTGCACGCCCCGGAAACGCTCGGCGTGGCGGAAAGGCTGACGCGGATAATCGATCGTCGCCTTCTTCGTGAAGAGATACTTGAGGGTGGTTGCCATCCCGATGACGAGGCCGCCGACCGCGCGGAAGATGTTCATGGCGCGAACCTCACCGCGACCCCATCGTGGAGACGATCGCAGCGACGACGAGAAGGTTGGTCACGGCGGTGGGCAGCAAGAACTTCCACCCGAATGCCATGAGACGGTCGTACCGCAGGCGCGGCAAGGTCGCACGCCACCAGATCATCAGGAAAAGCAAGAACCCGACTTTGACCAAAAACCACAGCACGGACAGATACGGGTGCACGCTCACGAACGGACCGTCTCCTCCTCCCAAAAAGAGCAATGCCCGGATCGAGCAGACCGTGATCATGTTGACGTACTCGGCTACGAAGAACGTGCCGAAGCGCAGGCTCGAATACTCGGTGTGGAATCCCGCGACGAGCTCGGTTTCAGCCTCGGGCAAGTCGAAGGGCGCGCGATTGGTCTCCGCCATCGCCGTGATGCCGAAGATGAGGAACGGGATGAGCAGCGGTATCGCATACCACAAATGATGCGCGGCTTGCGCCGCGACGATGCCAGCCAGACTCGTCGTGCCCGCAAGCATGACGACGGGGACGATCGCGAGTCCCATGGCGAGCTCGTACGAGATCATCTGGGCCGTGGAGCGGATCCCGCCGAGCAGCGACCACTTCGACTGTGACGCCCACCCGCCGAGCGTGATGCCGTAGACGCCGATCGACGCCACCGCAAGGATGTACAAGATGCCGACGTTGGGAGACGCGATGGCGATGGGATCGCCGTTCGGATACCAGCCGAACGGGATCACCGCATAGGCCATAAGCGCGGTGAGGACGGCCAGGGCGGGCGCGACCTTATAAAGGAAGCGATCGGCGCCGCCGGGCGTGAGGTCCTCTTTGAGGACGAGCTTGACGGCGTCGGCTGCGGGCTGCAACAGACCCCAAGGCCCGCACCACGTCGGACCGAGCCGCATCTGGAACCAGCCGAGCATCTTGCGTTCGGTGAGCATGAGATACGCAAAGGAAGTGACGACGATGAAGATGAGGACGCCCGACTTGATCGCGACGGTCAGAACCCACTCGGGGACGTGCATCATGCGCTCGTCTCCGTGAGGCTGTCGACCGGCTGACGCGCCGCGCTCGCGACTGCGACGCCGAAACCGGAACCGTCGAGGAGTTTGTTGACCGGCGCTTCGGGCATGTCGGCCACAACGAGCGCGATGCCCGCGGGTGCGGCAACCCGGAGCTGCGCGCGCACCGCGATCTCGCCGCCTGCGCCTGCAAGGGTCACCACATCGCCGGCTTCAAAACCGAGGCGCGCGGCGTCATCGGGATGGAACACCGCGAAAGGCACGGGACGCATGGCTGCCATGCCAGGATCGTGCGCGCTCGGACCTCCGCCCGCATACAAGCGGGGGATCGGGATGATGCGAAGCGCATCCGTGGGTCCGGCTTTCCATTCGCGCATCGCGCGAGCATCTTCTGGGACTCGGTCGACCTTGGGCCGCGGCAACGCGGACTCGCCTGCGTGCGCGCGCGTCGCGGCCTGCACGCGTCGCAGTTGCGCGAAAAGCGAATCGACGTCGTGCGCGATGACGCCTTCCATGCCCATAGCGTGCGCGAGGGACGCAAAAATCCGAGCATCGGTGGCCACGTGCACCGGAGGTTCGACCGCCTGCGCGAACTCCTGCTGACGACCTTCGAGGTTCGTGACGTGCCCGCGCTTCTCGGCGAACGACGCCGCGGCGAAGACCACGTCCGCAGCCTGTGCGGTTTCCGTCATCACCTGCTCCGACACCGCGAGGAAGCGGACGTTTTCCAGCGCGCGGCGGACGAGCGCGCCGTCCGGGTACGTGAGCGCGGGATTCGCTCCCACGACGAACAACGCATCGAGTTCTCCCTTGGCTGCTGCTGCCAGCATCTCGCCGGTCGTCATCCCGGCGGGCTCGACCGGAACGTAGCCCGGCCCCAAGTTGGGCACGCATCCGGCAGCCTCGGCGCCGCGCGAGTTGCCCTGCGCTCCCACGACGAGCACGCCGACCGGGTGGTCGTATCGGCCCAGACGATCCATGAGCTCGTCAAGGGCGGCGATCGCTTCGGGATCTCGGCCGTTGTGGATCGCGACGATCTTTTCGGCCGAGGCCAGCTCCTGCGCGATTTCGGCGACAGGCCCCGCACCGCTGCCTTCCTTGCCGTGGTGCACGAGGTCTGCGAGCCGGCGCATGAGCGCACCGATTTCGCCGGGCGCGTATTCGGCGTATCGGAACGGCACCGCGAACTCCGGTTTGTAGGGCCCGACGAACATGACCTTCGCATGCCGTCGCGCCACGGCCCGCCGGAGCCGGAGATCGAGGATCGGCGCTTGTTCGGGCGTGATCGCGCCGAAGATAAGGATCAGCGAGGCGTCGTCGAGGTCCGCGAGGCGCGCGCCGAAGCGTGCCGGCGAAGCAAATTTCTGCAGCGTCGCGCGGTGATCGATGTTGTTCGTGCGCAGCACCTCGCGGCCGAAATGCTGGAGCGCGAAGGCCTCTTCGTCGGAGAGGCGACCGCCGCCGATGATGCCGACGCGGCCGCTCTTCGCGGCGCGTCCGAGACGCTCCGCAACCAGCGCGATCGCCTCGTCGAACGAGGCTTCGCGGAGGTCGCCGCCGGTCCTGACGAGCGGCCGGCGCAAACGCGAAGGTTCGTACAGGTAGTTGAACGTGTAGCGGCCCCGGTCGCAGATCCATCCATCATCGATCGCGGTGTTCTCGCGCGTGAAGGTGCGCATGATGCGCCCGAAGCGCGAATCGATCCGGTAGTTGCAGCCGACCGAACACTGCGTGCAGACGGAATCGGCGTGGCTGAGATCCCACGGCCGCGAACGGAAGCGGTACGCCTTGCTCGTCAGCGCTCCGACCGGACAGATCTCGGTCGTGTTGCCCGAAAAATACGAAGCGTAGTCGGCGCCGTCGGCGGTGCCGATGAGCGAACGGTGACCGCGCTCGACGACCACGAGATTGCGTTCCTGCGCGATCTCGTCGTCGAATCGCGTGCAGCGCCGGCATAAGATGCAGCGCTCTTCGTCAAGCACGATCGTGGGGCCGAGGTCCACCGCCTTAGGCTTGTGCAGTTTCGGCTCGGTGAGCCGGCTGGCGCCGGGACCATAGCTCATCGTGAAATCTTGTAGATCGCATTCTCCGCCTTTGTCGCAGATCGGACAGTCGAGCGGATGGTTGAGGAGCAAGAACTCCAAGACGCCGCGCCGGCCTTCCGCGACGCGTTCGGACGTCGTATGGACCACCATGCCCTCGGCCACCTGGGTGTTGCAGGCGATCTGCAGCTTGGGCATCTTCTCGATTTCGACCAGGCAGATGCGGCATAGCCCCGCTGGGTCCATCTTCGGGTGATAACAGTAGACGGGTATCTGCGTGCCGAGGCGTTTCGCGGCTTCCACGACGAGCGTCCCCTCGGGCACGGTCACGGGATTGCCGTCGATGATCAGATTCACCATGCGGGGCGTACGCGATTGCGGTGCGGCCATCTATCCTGTCGCTCCCAGCGCCACCGCGCGAAGCGGACAGCCGGCCATGCGCACGTGTGCCTCGAACTCTTCGGGGAAGCGCCGCAACACGGACGACAAGAACGGCATGATCGAGTCGCCGAGCGGGCACAGATTTGTGCCGGTGATCGTGTTGTTGATCGTGTTGAGCACGCGCAGGTCGCTCGCAGAACCTTCCCCCGCCTCGAGGCGCGATACCATACGTGCCACCCACTGTCCGCCCTCGCGGCACGGCGTGCATTGCCCGCACGATTCGTGCTCGAAAAAGCGCACGAGCGTCTGCGAGGCGCGGACCATGCACGTGGTGTCGTCCATGACGACGAATCCGCCGGATCCGAGCATCGTCTTCTTGGCAGCCAGCGAGTCAAAATCGATGCGGGTGTCGAGGTCCTCTTCGAAGATCGCCGCAGAGGAACCGCCCCCCGGTTGAATGGCCTTGAGACGGCGCCCGGGCAGCAGGCCGCCGGCGTAGTCGTCGATCAGCTCGCGCGCGGGGATGCCCATGGGAACCTCGTAGTTACCCGGCTTGCGCACGTGGCCGCTCACGCTGATGATCTTCGGCCCCGGGCACTTCTCCGGTCCGATCGAGGCGAACCACGCAGCGCCCCGCGTGATGATGGGCGGCACGCAGCAGATCGTCTCCACGTTGTTGACGACCGTCGGCATGCCATAGAGTCCCGCGTTGGCCGGGAACGGCGGCTTCAGGCGCGGTTCGCCGCGCTTGCCTTCGATGGACTCGAGCATCGCGGTCTCTTCGCCGCAGATGTACGCGCCCGCGCCGCGGTGCATGACGATGTCCATGGAGAGGTCGGTGCCCAAGATGCGCCGTCCGGCATAGCCTTGCAGCGTCGCTTGCTCGAGGGCACGCCGGAAGATGCGATACCCGTCTAAGAACTCGCCGCGGATGTACATGAAGATCTTCTGCGCGCGGATGGCGTAGGCGGAGATGATGAGCCCCTCGATGATCGAAAACGGCGTCGCCTCGAGGAGCATGTGATCTTTGAACGTACCTGGTTCCGCTTCGTCGCAATTGCACACGAGGTACCGCGGGCGGCCGTCGTTCGGAAGAAAGCTCCATTTCTTTCCGGTGGGAAAACCGGCGCCGCCGCGTCCGCGCAAGTTCGACGCGCTCACCTCTCCAGCCACCGCTTCCGGCGTCATCTGACGCAGCGCCTTGTCGAGGCTCGCGAAGCCGCCGGTCTGCTTGTAGACCTCGATGTCGGTGAGATCGATCTCTCCGATGCCGCGCGTCAAGACGGGTTCGAACGTCGCCATCTGCCTACTCCGCCGGCATGGTCGTCGCGGGGTCGCGCGCGGCCCAGGTCTCGAGCAGCCGGTCGAATTCCGCAGGCGTGACGTCGTAGTGGAACTCCAGGTTGTGCTGCAGGCACGGTGCACGGTCGCACGCCGCCAGACATTCGACCTCTTCGTAGGTGAAGGCGCCGTCCGCGCTCGTCTCGCCGTTGCGCAGGCCGAGCCGCTTGCGCGCATGCGCCTGCAGCTCGTCCGCCCCGCGCAGCATGCACGACAGCGTGCGGCAGATCTGCACCACGTGCTTGCCGACCGGCTCCTTGAAGAGGAGGGAGTAGAACGACGCGATGGAGCGCGCTTTGGCAGGCGTGATACCGGCCATCTCGGCGCCATCACTGATCGCCTGCTCGGTCACATAGCCGTCCTGCGCTTGACAGAACTGCAAGAACGGGATGAGCGCTGACTGCGCTTGCGGGTAGCGCGCGATGAGCTCCTCGGCGCGCGCCCGCCGCTCGGGAGTCATCGGTCGACGTCTCCGAAGACGGGATCCATACTGCCGATGATCGCGACGACGTCGGCGATGAGGTTGCCGGGCGCGAGGCGCTTGAGCGCCTGGGTGTGGTAGAAGGAAGGCGGACGCCAGCGCACCCGCCATGGCTTGTTGCCGCCGGCGCTCGTCACGTACATGCCCATCTCGCCGCGCGGGCTCTCGACCGCTTGGTAGATGTGGCCTTCCGGAACGCCGAAGCCGGAAGAGACGAGTTTGAAATGGTGGATGAGCGCTTCCATCGAGTGTTGGATCTCGGTCTTGGGGGGCGGCACGATCTTGCGATCGTCGATCGTGACGGGACCGCTCGGGAATCGCTCGCGCGCCTGTTTGATGATGCGCCAGGATTGATACATCTCGGCGAGGCGCACGAGGAAACGCGCGTAGCAGTCTCCCGCGGTCTGCGTGGGCACGTCGAAGTCGTAGGTCTCATAATCGCAGTACGGGTGCACGCGCCGCACATCGTACGCGATGCCGGTCGCGCGCAGCGGGGGTCCCGTGAGCCCCCACGCGATCGCCTCTTCTTGCTTGATCGTGCCGACGCCCACGAGCCGGTCGACGATGATGACGTTGCGTTCGACGATCGCCCGCATGTCGTTGAGACGTTCGACAAAGCGGTCGATGAAGTCGTCCATCTTCTCGAGGAAGCCGGCCGGCACGTCGATCGCCAGACCGCCGATGCGGAACCACGACTGGTGCATGCGCGCGCCGGTGACGAACTCCATGATCGACAAGATGCGCTCGCGCATCTCGAAGGCGTAGAAGAAGATCGACTGCGCGCCAAGGTCGAGACAGTGCGTGCCAAGCCACACGAGGTGGCTCGCGATGCGCGTGAGTTCGGTGAACATCACGCGCAGCACGCGCGCGCGCGCCGGGATGTCCTCGATGCCGAGCAGTTTTTCGGCGGCAAGCACGTAGCACAGGCTGTTGGAGAGCGGCGCCAGATAATCGGCGCGGTCCACCACGGTGACGGCCTGCTGCCAGAAAAGGTTTTCCGCTTGCTTCTCTATGCCGGTGTGCAGGTAGCCGATCTCGGGCTCGGCCGTCACCACCGTCTCCCCGTCAAGCCGCAGCATCACCCGGAGCACGCCATGCGTGCTCGGATGCTGCGGACCCATGGACAGCACCATCACGTCGTGCTCGTCGCCCGGCTCCAGGCGGATATCGGGATTGTCGCGCAGCGACTGCAGGTCGACCGAGCTCATGTTTCCGTCACGGGCGGCACGGCGCCGGCTCGGCCGCCGGGAACGAAGCGGCGCTCGAGCCCGCGCAGCGGGAAATCTTTTCGCAGCGGATATCCTGTGAAGTCGTCAGGGTTGAGGAGGCGGCGCAGATCCGGGTGTCCGGAGAAGCGCACGCCGAATTGATCGAAGATTTCGCGCTCGGCCCAATCCGCCGAGGGCCAGAGATGCGTCAGCGTGGGGACTGTAGCGTCTTCGCCGTCGTCGAACACCCGCAAGCGCAAGCGCGGCGCTTTGAAGTTCGGCTGCCGCAACGCCGCGGGTTCGCTCGCCGTCGCAGCGGTGGGTAAGGCCGTCAGATGGTACGATATCTCGAAGCGAGGTTGCAACGGGTAGTGATCCGTGCCGCCGATGTCGAGCAACAGGTTGAAGCCGTTGCGACGCGCGAGATCGACGACCCCGAGCAATCCTTCGGGCCGCAGCGCGATCTCGTCCATGTCTTCCGCGGCGACGACTTCGAGGAGATACGGGCCCGCCGCACCCGCGAGCGCTTCGACGAGCGGGGCAAGGGCGGCGCGTTCGGGATGCGGCGAGATGCTCTCAGGCATTCGCCGAAAGGACCTTGACTTTGCTCCCCGCTTGGATCTCCCGTCGCAGCTGCATGAGCGCGTAGATGAGCGCGTCCGGGCTCGGCGGACAGCCGGGGACGTAGATGTCTATGGGCAAGAACGTGTCGGCCGGCGTGACTGCGTAATTGTCGAAGATGCCTCCGGTCGACGCGCACGCGCCCATGGAGATGACCCACTTGGGGTCGGGCATCTGCTCGTAGAGCTGACGCAAGACCGGCGCCATCTTATTCGAGACGCGGCCCGAGACGATCATGAGATCCGCCTGCCGCGGCGACGAGCGGAACACCTCAGCGCCGAAGCGCGCCGTGTCGTACTTGGGCGAGACGATGCTCATCATCTCGATGGCGCAACACGCGAGGCCCATAGTCATAGGCCAGATCGCAGACGATTGCGCCCACTTGAGAAAATCATCGAGCTTTGTGACGACGAACGGCTGGTTCTCGCCTAGCGCCACGAGAAACCACCCTTTTTCCAGACGTACGCATAGCCGACCCCGAGCACGATGATGAACGTGAGCATCTCGGTGAAGCCAAAAAGGCCGAGCTGTCGCAACCGCACCGCCCAGGGATAAAACGATGCGGTTTCGACGTCGAACACCACGAACAGCATGGCGACGAGGTAAAAACGGATGGGGAAGCGGCCGGTGAACTGCGAGGTGGGAGGCACGCCGCATTCGTATGCTTCCAGCTTCTCTTTGGTCGGGCGCTTGCGCGTGAAGAGTCCCGGGATGACGCAGATCGCGCCGGCGACGACGAGCGCCACGACGAAGTAGATGGCGATGACGGTCCAGGGCGTTGGTTGCACGACAGTCCTTCGATTTTTGGCTTGTGAAATTTGTCCCAAGCCCGGTTTGGCGATGGCGTCCGCAAAACCTACGTTTGCGCGCCGCGCTCCTTAGAGGAAAGTCAGGTCGTCATGCCGCGGTACAAGTCCGTTCTGCGCGAGCCATGCGGTGTTGTACAAGCGCGACAGGTACCGGCTCCCGCCGTCGCACAGCACCGTGACGACCGTGCTGTTCGGCGGCAAGCGTCGCGCGTAGCGAGCAGCCGCCGCGACGTTGAGCGCGGCGGACCCGCCGAGGACCAGGCCCTCGGCCCGCGCGAGATAGTGCGCCATCTCGATCATGGTGGCGTCGTCGATGCGGATCGCGTCATCGGCGCTCGCGCCGCGAAAGTTCTCGGTGATGCGTTTGATACCGATCCCCTCGCTGATCGAGTCCCCTTCGAAATCGAGCGTGCCGTGCTTCACGTAGGAGTACAGTGAAGATCCGAAAGGGTCGGCCAGCACGGTCAGGATCGCGCGGTTGCGCTCTTTGAGCGCGAGCGAAACGCCGGCGAACGTGCCGCCGGTCCCCGCCGAAGCCACGAAGGCGTCGAGTCGCCCGCCGCACTGCGCCCAGATCTCGGGTCCGGTCGACTCGTAGTGGCCTCTGGCATTGGCTGGATTGTTGAACTGGTCCGCCCACAGCGCGCCTTCGATGCCGGCGGCGATCCGTTGCGCGGCGTGATAGTAGTTCTCGGGATTCGCAAAAGGCACGACCGGCACGAGACGGACGTCTGCGCCGAGAACGCGTAGCAAGTCGATCTTTTCGGGAGATTGATCGTCGGGAGCGACGATGATCGTGCGGTAACCGCGCGAGTTGCCGAGCATGGCCAAGGCGATGCCGGTGTTGCCCGCGGTGCCTTCCACGATCGTGGCTCCGGCCCGCAGGCGCCCGGCCTGCTCGGCATCCTCGATGATGAACTTAGCGGCCCGATCCTTGACGGATCCGCTGGGGTTGAGAAACTCCGCTTTGCCCAGTATCGTCCGCTCGATGGCCTTTGACAGATTGGGCAGGCGGATGAGCGGCGTGTTGCCGATCGCTGCGAACACATCCGCGGGTGGAGAAACGGTCTTCATGCGAGCGGACGACCTTCGGCGCGCGCCTCCCGGTTCTTGCCGAGCACAGGGGCCAACCGGAAAAACGACAGAATATAGGAGGCGTGACGACGCAAACCGAGCACAAACTGATCATCATCGGTTCCGGGCCGGCCGGTCTCACCGCGGCGATCTATGCCGCACGAGCCGATCTCGAACCACTCGTCTTCGCAGGCGGACAATATGGCGGCCAACTGATGCTCACGACCGATGTCGAGAACTATCCGGGCTTCGTCGATGGTATCCTTGGCCCCGAGCTCATGGAGAAGTTCCGGGCACAAGCCGAACGTTTCGGCGCGCAGATCCGCAACGAAGACGTGACCCGGGTGGATTTTTCAAGTCCGGTCCACCGCGTCTGGGTGGACGATGCCGAGTTTCGAGCGCACTGCGTGATCGTCGCAACCGGCGCATCGGCCTTGTGGCTAGGCCTTGACAGCGAGACCGCCCTGCGGGGAAGAGGCGTGTCGAGTTGTGCGACCTGCGACGGCGCCTTCTTCAAAGACAAAGATATCTTGGTGGTGGGCGGCGGGGACACGGCGCTCGAGGAGGCGCTTTTTCTCACGCGCTTCGGGCGCAAGGTCACGGTCGTCCATCGCCGCGATCAACTGCGCGCCTCGAAGATCATGCAGCAGCGAGCCATGGAGAACCCGAAGATCTCCTTTTTGTGGGATACCACGATCGAGGACATCCTGGGGGACGGACGTGTGAGCGGCGTCCGCTTGCGCAACCACAAGACCCAAGCCACGTCAGAACGGGACTGCGACGCGGTCTTCATCGCCATCGGTCACCGTCCCAACACGGAGCTGTTTTCGGGTCAGCTCGAGCTCGATCAAAAAGGCTACATCGCCTCTAGCGACGGCGTCCACACGACGGTTGACGGAGTTTTCGTGGCGGGTGACGTCTTCGATGCACGCTACCGGCAGGCGGTGACAGCAGCAGGTATGGGTTGCCGCGCAGCCATGGAGGCCGAGCGTTACTTGGAATCGGAGAAAGCCCGGGAAGCTGCGTTCACCGGGCATTAGGCTGGTTCGAACGAGCGTTCGACCGTCAAACCCTTAACGGGATTGGCGCAACCGGCCGATTCTATTATGAGAAAGACGGCGCGCTCGATAAGGTGCGACGAGCTCCCATCCGGCTTGTTCGACCAAAAAGCGGCCCGGTTTAGGGTACGACGCTATGGCCAATCTTGGAAAAAATCAGCGGAACGCGGCGAGCGCGCAACAGCTCGAGCCGACGCACCCCGCTGTCCAAAAAGCGCGCGACCAACTTTCCCGCGGTGATATGGATGGGGCGGCGGTCACACTGCGCCAGCTGCTCAAGCAGCCTGATCTATCTTTAAATACCCGCATGGAAGCCGCAAAGACGCTCGGCACCGCTGGAGCCACACCGGACGCGATCGCGACCTTTCTCGACGTCGGGCGCAAGGCGCTCGATGACGGTGATCTCGCGGTGGCGAGATCCAGTTTTGCGTCGGCGCACACGCTCGACCAGAAGAGCTACGACGCGCTCTTCGAGCTCGGCCGGGTCGATCTCGCCGAGAACAAACGCGAACAAGCCCTGGAGAAGTTCGTCGAAGTCTTGCGCAAGTCGAACTTGCGTCACTTGCCGGCTCTGTACGAAGCGGCGGTGCTCTATGAAGGCGATGGTCAGACCGACCAGGCGATCGCGGCTTACAAGAAGATCGCCGAGCGCGATCGCCACCACGTGCCCACGCTGACGCGCCTCGCGAACCTGTATCGCAAGAAGAACATGTTGGGTGATGCCCTCGGTTTCTATTTGCAGGGCGCGCGAGCGGCGATGGCCGCCACGCAATACAAGGAAGCGCGGGCGCTCGTCGACAGCGCGCTGCAGATCGAGGACGATAACTGGGAAGCGCGCCGGCTGGAAGCAGAGCTTGGGAAGGTGGAGACGCCGCAAGCAAAAGCTCCCGAGGCCGCGCAGAAGCAGACTTCCGCGCGTCCGGCAACGCCTCCGCCGCCATCCAAACCCGTGGCCCCGCCAGCGCCGCCTGTTGCTGCCCGGCCCGTTTCTGCCCCGCCACCGCCCAAGCCCGCGCCTGTCGCAGCGCCGCAACCGCCGGCACCAAAGCCCGCTCCGGTTGCTGCGCCTGCGCCACCGCCCGCTCGCCCGCCACTCGGCGCGGTCAGCCAGGCCGCTCCTGTGCCCAAGACGACGCCTCCAGCGGTCCTCGCGCAAGCTGCAAAGCCGGCGCCGCAGCCCACGTCCAGTCTCCAAAACGGCACGTCCTCGACGACACCACCTCAATCCGAACCGGCCGAGCCGGATTTCATGGGGAGCGATATGGATAACGAACTTCCAGCGGAAGTGACGCTGCTCGAAAAGCAGTCGGAAGTCACTTCGAAGCTGGCCGCAATCACGGCAGACGTCGCCGAAGCGTACAAGAAGCGGGTGGCGATAGAGCGAGACATCAAGGCCGCCCAGGCCGCGCTCGAGGGCCTAAACGCGCAGCGGGGACAGGTGGAATCGAACATCGCCGCGCTCAAGGCACAGCTCGACCAGGTCACAGAAGCCAAGGCGGCAGAGGATAAAGCACTCGACGAGCTGCGGGCCAAGCTCGAGGCCACGCGCGCCAATCTGGAAAAGCTCGCCTCGCTTCCGCAATTCATCGGAGAGATCGAAGCGAAATCTTCCGGTGTCGCGTCGGTCATCGCTAACGCGACGAGCACGCTCGAGGCTGCGCAAAAACGCGTCGCAGAAGCGGCGGGCAGCGCGGGGGCGGTTGAAAAGACGGCCAGCGACCTGTTGGGGCGCATCAACGCTGCTCGCGCGCAGGCCGAGGAGGTCCAAGGACAGCTCCAAAGCGTCCTCACAGAGTCGAAAGCGGCGAAAGCCGATGCGGTGGCCGCTGCAGGCAGCATCGCAGAACTCAAGTCCACCGTGGCCACGCTCGCGCAACTCAAGGCGCAAGTGGACGCCGCGCGCAAAGAGCTGTCGGCGCTGACTCCCGCCATCGAGGCGAAGAAAACGCAAGCGCAGGCGGCTATCGGTCAGCTGGATCAAAAGCGCGTCGAGCGAGACAGCCAATTCGCAGCTGCGGCGGCGCAAGTGGCGGGCACGCCAGTGGCCGCGAAGACACCGCCACCGGCACCTGCTCCGGCTCCGGTCGCCGCGAAACCGGCGCCGCAGCCGGCCGCGCCCGCGGCCAAGAAGCCAGACGGGAAACTTGACGTCGACGCGCTCGTCGCGTCGGGCAGGCTCGACGACGCTCTGCGCGCGGCTCGTGCATTGGCGAACGGCGCGCCGGATCCCGACGCCAAGTACGTCGAAGCGGCGCAGCGCTTGCGAGAAAACGGCAATGCTGCAGCCGCGGCAAAGGCCTGCGAAAAGCTCGTCAGCAGCGGCAGCCAAAGCGTGGCCGGACGGTACTGCCTCGCGCTTGCCTACGTTGACCTCAAGCGCTACAAGGACGCTCAATCGCTCTTCGAGGCGCTGCCGGAAGGCGAGTACGGGGTGTTGCGTGAGAACGGTGTGGGACTGTGCTTGCGCGGCCTCGGGCGTACCGACGAAGCGGCCCAGCATTTCTCGAAAGCGCTCGAGATTCCGGGCCAGCCGGACGGCCAATATCGCGACGTGCTTTACAATCTCGCCGATCTGTACGAAAGCCGCGGCGATCAGGAGTCGCTCAACCTGGCGCTCTGGTCGTTTGAGGAGATCCAGGCCGGCGCACCCGACTACCGGGATGTCGCAGACCGGATCACCGCGCTCAAGGATCAGCTCTCGAAGATCGAAGTTCCCGAGCCAAGCCCCGTGTTGACTCGCGACGGGCGAGGCGGTCGTGACTCAAAGTTCTAACAAGATCGCTCGCGCCCAAGAGGTCGCTGCGCTCAAAGGGCTTCGCGCGGCCGTGCCCGCGTACGTCGAGGCGACGGACGCGATGGCCCTCGAGCGGCGCTGTGATGCCGCCGTGGCTATTCTGGCGGAAATCCTCAACACGCGCGAACGCAAGCGCGGCCTCTTCGGTTCGAAGGAAGTCAACCCGCTTGGATCCGATCGGGCGGTCATCGGCAAGCAGTTCGCAAAGCTGACGCGTCAAGCGTCGATCAACGATTCGATCCTGGAACTGCTCGGCGCCCTCGCGACGGAAAATCCGGACGATGCGGTGATCCGCTTGGCCAACGCCGAGGGGCTGTATCGGGGCGCCTACATCGCTGATGCGATCGACGAATACCGGTATTGCGAGAAGCTCATACCGGACGACGGCGCCATCCAGGCTCGGCTCGGCGAACTGTACGCAGTGATGAGCCGTAACCCCGAAGCCGTGGACTATCTGCGCCGCGGCATCGGCGAGCTGATGCAGGCGCAGCATTTCGACGCCGTTCCCGCGTTCGCGCAGAAGCTGCTTGAAACATCGCCGCAAGATGCAAACGATGTGCTACGGTGGCTTGAGTCTTTTCCCGACGATGCCTTCGCCCGAGAGCGCGATGCGATCGCTCGCGTGGTCGACGCCGCTCGGGATGCAGGTTTGGACGATGCGCGCTGGGCCGGGATCGAAAAGCGTCTGTCGGCATTGCCGCCTCCCGAGGCGACAGCCGAGGAGGTTGCGACGTACACGACCGCAGTCGAGCAAGCGCCGCAAGAGTATGCGGATGCGCCTGCGGAGCCGAGCGACGAGCGACCAGAAGCCGAAGGCCAGGCGGAAAGCGCATGGGCGAGCACTGCCGCTTCCGGCACGTCAGCGTGGGATGACGTCTCCAACGTCGAGCCTGCAAGCGATGACGAGATCCGCATTTTGTTCGGCAGCAGCGCACCGACCGAGGACACTGAGCCCGCGCGGCCTGGTTCCAACGGCGTCGCCGCAGGCGCCGACAAGCCATCGAAGACGGCGCCGGTTCAAACCACCTACACGCCGTCAGTCAGCATGGGGAGCTCGCAGCCGACCGCGGCGGGCGGTCTGCCGCCTGGACTTGCGGCATTCACGCGTCGCAAAGGCGACAGCGCGTTCAACGCGGGTGACTTCGCAGGGGCGGCAGCGAGCTACGAGCGCCTCATAAAGGCTGGGTTCGATCCGGACATCGCGACGCCGCTCTTGGAGTGCTACTTAGGACTCGAGCGCTTCGAAGACGCTGCGGCGCTGGGACTGCAGCTCGCCGACCATCAAGCTGACGCCGGCGATCTGGAAAAGGCCGTTGCGACGTTGGCCCTCGTGCTCGAGCACACGTCGGATCCCGCGGTCGAGCAGCGGCACACGGAGCTCGTCGCCGCCTCCACGTAAGCGCCAAGGAGCGATCCAAAAATGTAGCGGGCGCGAATTCATTCGCGCCCTTTTTTTTTACGCACAAATAAATTTGCGCGCACTACATCGAGCTAAAAATGTAGCGGGCGCGAAGTCATTCGCGCCTTTTTTTCACGCGCAAATAAATTTGCGCGCACTACATCGAGTTAAAAATGTAGCGGGCGCGAAGTCATTCGCGCCTTTTTTTCACGCGCAAATAAATTTGCGCGCACTACATCGAGCTAAAAATGTAGCGGGCGCGAATTCATTCGCGCCCTTTTTTTTTTACGCACAAATAGATTTGTGCGCACTACATTTGTTAGAGGCTGAAGCTGTAGACCAGGCGATACGTCTCCGTCGCCGGCTTGCCGTTGATGATGGGTGGTTCAAAGCCGCTCGCGCGCGCCGCTTCGAGAGCGGCAGAGTCGAGCATTTTGTTGCCGGTCGATTGATCGATATGCGCGGATACCACCTTGCCGTCGGGGCCGATGGTCGCGAACACGACCGCAGTGCCTTGAACGCCCTGGTCCTTGGCGATAGCCGGGTAGTCCGGCGGAACCTGGTGGGTGAAGCGTGCGTCTACGACGACGTCAGGAGCGTACACCGGTGTCGCGTCTGCTTGTGGCGCCAGGGCAACCGTCGCGGGCGTGGGTGCGCTCGTCGCGGCCGGCTGCGTGTTGGCAACGGTTTGCAGGCCGGCTGCGCCTGTTGATTGGCCGGAACTGCCCGTTCCGGCCACGTCAGAGGTCTGGCCGGTCGAGGCAAGCTTTCTCGCGTGCGCGGCGAGCGCTATTTCGTGGAGTCGGCGCAGGTGCGCTTCGTGCGCCGACAGCGCCGCGGTCGCTGGCGTCGCGTGCGCGCCCGGCGTCGTGGTCGGCGCCGGCGTGACCGTCGGGCTCGGCTTGGGCTGCGGCGTGGTCCGCGACGCGACGATCGCGATGCGCAAGTCTTTCACTTGAAGGGGAACGTGGTGCGTCAGTTGCTTGACGGTCGAGCGCACTTCGGTCGGATGCATCAAACCGTACACCATGGCCGGCAGGATGACAGCCGCTGTGGCGACGGTTAAGATGACGCCGAAACGATTCCTCGGCTGTGCTTCGCCGGGCGTCGGAATCGCCCGTCGCCGAAATCGAAGATGATCCTGATTGTTTTGCACGTTGCTCCCTACGCTTTCGATATTTCTGATCTTGGGGATACACTTAATATCGACGTAGAGAGAACTTCGACTTAGAGGCCTCGGATTGCGCCTGTGAGCGCTGTCACAACTCTTGCGGCAAACGCAGCGCGAGTTCGCAAAAAGTTCTGACGCCGCTGCGCAACGCGGCTTCGTCGAGGCGGAACTGCGGCGAGTGGAGCATCGCCGGATCGTCTTGGCCCGGCGGCGCGACGCCGAGACGGAGCATGCAGCCGGGGACGGCCTGCGCGAAGTAGGCGAAATCCTCCGCGCCCATGCGCGGCGCAGGTAGTTCGACGACACCGCCAAGCTCGGGCGTGCGTTCGGCGATGCCCGCGACAAGCCGGGTCAGCCGGGGGTCGTTCACGACCGGGGGGTATCCCCATTCGTAGGACACCTCGCATGAGGCGCCATGAGCGCTCGCGATGCCGCCGGCGATCCGCCGCAGCCGCTCGGGCATGCTCGCGCGGAGCTCGTGCGAAAAACAGCGCACCGTTCCCCCGATCTCCGTCCTGTCGGCGATCACATTGCGTCGATAGCCCCCCTGGATCGTGCCGATCGAAAGCACGACGCTCTCTAGCGGGTCGACCTCGCGGCTGGCGATGCGCTGCAGCGAGCTCACGAGCTCTGCAGCCACGGGAATGGTGTCAACGCCCAGCTGCGGAGATGCGGCGTGCCCCCCGCGACCGATGACCGCAATCGTGAAGTCGTCGGCTGAGGCTTGCATCGGTCCGGCGCGCCAGCCGATGACGCCAGAAGGCAAGATGGGCAGGACGTGGATCATCACCGCCGCGTCCACGTGCGGATGGAGAAGGACACCGGCTTCGATCATCGGTTTTGCGCCCCCCGGTCCCTCCTCGGCGGGTTGGAAAACGAACTTGATGTTCCCGGTTATCTCCGCTCGTCGCGGGGCGAGCCAGACCGCTGCGCCGAGCAGCATCGCCGTGTGCGCGTCGTGTCCGCAGGCGTGCATGACGCCCGGAACGATCGAGGCAAAGGGTTCGCCGCTGCGCTCGGGCACGGGCAGCGCATCCATGTCGGCGCGCAGCAACAGCGTCTTGCCGGGCTTGCCGCCTTCGAGCAGTCCCACCACGCCCGTTTGCGCGACCCGCCAGCTCGGAATGCCCGCACGCGCCAGCTCGCGCTCGACGAGCGCGCTCGTCTTGTGCTCGGCAAAGCCAAGCTCGGGCTCGCGATGGATCGCGCGCCGCCAGCCGACGACCAGATCGTCTACGTGCGCCGCATCCGGCGCGGTCATGCGATGAGCGCTTGCGCCGTCGTCCGGCCCTCAGCCATCACCTGCTCGACCGCATGGATGCTCTTCGGAGCCGTCTTGGAAAGCACGTCCGGTTCGCCTTCTGTGATGAGGACGTCATCCTCCACCCGCACGGAGATGTCGCGGAAGCGCTCGGGGATATCGTCCTCGTCGGCGATGTACAAACCCGGCTCGATGGTGAGGATCATGCCCGGAGCGAGGGCGCGCCACTCACCGCTTTCGCGGTACGAACCGACGTCGTGCGTATCGAGTCCCAGCCAGTGTCCGATGCGATGAAGCGTAAAGCGCTTGTGGGTGCCTTTCTCCATGCTCTCGTCGGCGCTGCCGCTGAGGAGGCCGATATCGAGCAAGCCTTCCACGAGCACCCGGAGCGCGCCGTCGTTCACCTCGGTGTTGAGCCGCTGCCCGGCCTTACACAACTCCAGCGCGCGTTTGTTCGCGGCGAGCACGATCTCGTAGACAGCGCGCTGCTCCGCGCTGAACTTGCCTGAGATGGGCCACGTCCGCGTGATGTCGCCGCAGTAGTAGTCCACCTCCGCGCCTGCATCAACCAAAACCAGCGATCCGTCCGGGATGCGGTCGCGATTGGTGCGGTAATGCAGGATGCGGAGATTCTTGCCGCTCGTCACGATGGTCGGGTAGGCCGGCGACTGGGCCCCTTGGCTCGCGAAGACGTACTCGACGATGGCCTCGACCTCATACTCGTACATCCCCGGTCGCGCGTGTCGCATGGCTGCCACATGCCCGCGCGCGGAAAGCTCGACGGCGCGGCGCATCTTCGCCACGTCGTGCGCCGACTTGATGAGCCGCATCTCGTGCAGCAGCAAACTCGGGTCCACGATCTCGAGGGGACCGCCATCCGTGCGGGGGCGGGCCCGGCGAGCCTGGCGCGCGCGCTCTTGCACCTGTTCGTTGAGCCAGCGCGGTCCGGTGAAGGAGTAATACAAGCGTCCAGAGGTCTGCAGCAACTCACCGAGGCGAGATTCGAGCTCGGCGATAGGGTAGGTCGCATCCACACCCACGAGCGACTTCGCACCCTCGACGCCGGCGCGAAGGCCATTCCACGTCTCTTTTTCCTTGTCGTTCGGCCGCACGAAAAGCGCCGACTTCACGCTGGGGTGCGCGGGCGCGAGGACGAGCACGCTCGATGGTTCGTCGAAGCCCGTGAGAAAGAAAAAATCCGAGTCCTGGCGGAAGTCGAATTCTGAGTCGTTCGTGCGGACGACCTCGACCGCACTCGGAATGATCGCCACTGCATCGCCGAGGCTCTTGACGAACTGCTCGCGGCGGCGTTGGTATTCGTTCATCGTTACTCGTTGCGCTCCTGACGCAAGTAGTGGACGGTGTTGCGGATGTGCTGGCTGTCTCCGGCGTCCGGAGAGCGCCGCAGGTACGCTTCCAGATCCTCGATGGCGCGATCGTAGCGGCGCAACCGGGCGAACAGAATGCCGCGGTCGCGCAGCTCCGTGGCGTCGGTCGGATCGAGCGTCATGCGCAAATGGATCGCGGCCAGCGCGCCCGAGTAGTCTTTGGTCTGGCTCAGCGCGTTTTTGAGGTTGAGCAACACCCGCTTGACGATGGCGCGATGGTCGAGCGGCGCGAGAAAATCATCGCGCCAGGTCACCCGGCCATGATAAATCCGCTCCACGAGCGCGACGCACTGCGGCACGTCCAAGACCGCACCGCCGTGGAAGGGGTCGATGTACAGCCGGCTGGTCGGGTCCGGAAACTGCACCACAAAATGCCCGGGAAGCCCTACGCCCTGAAGCGGAAGGCCTATCCGGCGGCTCACCTCCATGAGAAGAATGGAGAGCGTGATGGGGATGCCCACGCGGCGCTCCAAGACACTCGAGAGCAAGCTGTTTTGCGGCTCGTCATACGCGCGTTCGTTGCCGCGGAATCGCTGCGCTTCGAACAACGTCCGAACGATGGCGCCGATCATGGCATATGAATCGCTCGCGCCAGCGGTGGCGGCGGCCTGCGTGGCGAACGCATCGAGCTCCGAGAGGCAGCTCTCGATGTTGACCGACGAATCGAAGACCGCAGAGATGAGCAGACACGATCTGTCTAATGGAATCTCGTACCTATCCTTATCGCTTTGCGCGACAAGTTCGCAAAAGGACGCGATCGCGGTGCGACTCTCCATGACGGCGCACGTTCTTGGATTTGCGGCGGGACCCCTCGACGGACTCGCGTTCCTGAGAGGTTTGGCCGCGTGAGAGTGATCGCCGGCAGCGGATCGGGCGACGAGCGTTCGGATGTCGAGGCGCGGTTGCTGCGACTTGCAGCGCAGTGCGCGCGCGCGCGCAGCGACACCGATGTCTTGCAAGCGGCCGCGCAGGGGTTGGCGAGCATCCTCGATGTGGGCTGCATGGCGGTGACGATCTCGCAATCCGACAGCATCTTGACGGTCGCCGCGCAATCCGACGGCGACGACACGCTTGCGGCCGCCATCAACGCGCGCAGGATCCCGCTCTCTGCAGATGCGCTCGTCTCCACGGCGATCATGAACGCGTCGTGGTCGGTGCAGCACGACGGCGGAGAGGAGCTGCGCTCCGAGCTGTTGACGGTGCACGCCGAGTACGACTCTGTTTCCACGAGCGCGGCGGTACCGATCCAAAGCGATGAAGGAACGCTGGGAGCATTCATCCTCTACGCGCTCCGAGAAAAAGCTTTTCCGGGCCGCCTCATGGATGCGGTGCACCACGTGGCATCGATCGTCGGTTCGGTGCTCGGGCGGCGCAAGTATGAGGAGCAGAACGAAGCGCGGCAGCGGCGCGGGACCTCTCTTCTCGCGCGAATCGCCGATCTCGAAAACGATCTGAGCGAACGTACTGTCACGGGGAAGGCGGCGAACTTCTGCTTGGAACTGACCGGCGCGCGGTCGGCCGTCATCTGGCGTCTTGACGGCAACCGCTTCGTGGTGCGCTCGATCTTCGCCGACCGCAGCATCGAACCGTTCGTCCGGCATCTCATCGCCAACGCGGATGCCAATATGCCGGTCGGCCAGGGACCGCTTGGCCGCGCGGCGCGTTCAGGCGAGCTCGTCTTGGTGAAGGACACCCTTGCCGACCGGAGCTATGCGCCATGGTCTGAGCAAGCGCGCGGCGCAGGGGTGCGCTCGGTGCTGACCGTGCCGTTGCTCGCCGACGCGCGCAGCACGCTCGTGCTAGAGCTGTATGCGGGCGACATCGACGCCTTCGCCGATACCGCGATCGAGGAGGTGCGCACGTTTGTCCCCCACGTCCAGGCCGCTTTGCGCAACGCGCTTGACGCCGACGCACTGCGCCTGCTTGCGCGGGATCGAGCGCTCGCGGTTTCTGCCGCGTCGTCGATCTCTCGCTCTCTCGACGAAGCAGAGGTCGTGCGCAGCATCGCGCGCTCGGCCGTCGAATCGCTTGGAGCCCTTTTCGGCATCGCCTATCTTGGCGATGCGAACGCGCTTCGGGTTGCAGGCGGCTGGAACAATCCTGCGGAGCTCTCATCGAAACTGGCCGTGAACCCGGCGGACCCCGCGTTCGCCGCATATCCTCCGGTCCAAGCGGTGCGCGAAGGACGGTCGGTGACGCGGACCAACGTGATCGGCGACAGCGCGTGGATCCGCCTTGGTTGGGAGCAGCTTGCGCGCGAACACGGGTTCAATTCCGTGGCCGGCTTTCCGCTCATCGCGGAGGGCAAAGCGGTGGGCGCCGTCGCTCTCTTCTTCGCCGCGCAAGCGCCCGTGCTCGACGCCGATGAACCCATCGTGCGCCAGCTCGGCGCTGCGGGTGGCGCGGCCATCGAGGCTGCGCGCACGTACGAGCGCGCGCGCTCGGCGCGAAATTTTCTCGACCGCATACTGGAAGAATCAAACGACGCCATCGCGCAGTTCGACGTGCACGGAGCCGTCGTGTCGTGGAACAAAGGTGCCGAGCGTATCTTCGGCTTGACGCGTACCGAGGCGCTCGGTCAGCTGTTCCACGAGTTACCGATCATCCCGCCCGATCGTCGCGAAGACATCCGGGAGCTGCTCTCTCGCGTTGGACGCGGCGAGCAGGTGCCGGTCTTCGAAGTCGAGTGCCGCCAGCGCGACGGCAGTCGCCTTGAGGTGCTCCTCTCCGCCTCCCCGGCGCGCGACCACGAAGGCAAGATCGTGGGATTGGTCGCGTTTTCGAAAGACATCTCCGAGCAGAAGAAGCAAACAGAAAAGCTGCAGCGCCAGAACCGCAACCTCATCGCGATGCGCGATGTGATCCGCTCGCTCAGCCGGGAGATCGGCTTCGGTGCGATCAGCAACAAAGGCTTGGAGAAGCTGCTCGAAGTGCTCAACGTGGATGTCGGCCGGCTCTACGTCTATGACGCCGCGGACCAGACGCTGCAGAACGTCGCGCAGCGCGGCTTCATGCCGGAGGGCGCTGACCCGGTCAACGTGCGGACCGACGGCTCAGGCGCCGAGGGGCCGCTGAGCGCAGCGGTCGCCTATCACCAGACCATGTTGACGGGTGACGGCGCCGACCCCAATTTGGAGCGGCCATTTTTCGCCCATCGCTTGGCGGACGACGTCTCGACGGTCTTGACGAAACCCCTGACCATCGGCGACGAAATCATCGGCGCGGTGCAAGTGATCGCATTCGACAACCGGCGCTTTTCAGCCGACGACCAGAGCGTCTTCCATGCGGTCGCCGACGAGCTCGCCGTGGCGCTCCGTCAGGCGCGGATGCTTGAAGAGAGCTCGCGCATGGCCATCACAGATCCGCTGACCGGGCTTTACAACTACCGCTTCACGCAAGACGTGTTGCGCAAACGCCTTTCGGAAGCACGTCGCCGCAAGCGCCCGCTCTCCATCGTCATGGTCGACATCGATGGGCTGCAAGAGATCAATGAACGGCAGGGACGGGAATTCGGAGACGTCGTGCTGCGCCAGTTCGGCGGCATCTTGCTCGCATCGGTCCGCATCTCGGACGTCGTGGCCCGGTATGGCGGTGACGAGTTCATCGTGTTGTTGCCCGAAACGCAGCTGAGCGATGCGGTCATGCTCGCCGAACGCATGGCCGCGCGGGTCGCTGAAGCCGACTGGCCCAGCAAGGAGGGCGATCTCTCGATCACGGCCAGCTTGGGCGTGGCGTCGTATCCCGAGGCGGGCACGCAGATGCAGATGCTGCTCAAAGCTGCCGACACCGCTTTGTATCGCGCCAAACAAGCCGGCCGCAATACCGTCTATCCGCGGCTCGACAACCTTCCGCGCTTCGCAGGTTAATGCCGGACTCAGGGGCTCGCGACGAGTCGCGCGACCGGCGCGCCCGACTTGTCGAAGAGCACGAGCGCGTCGCCGTCGATTGCGAACGAAACCACTGACGCAAGCGCCTGCCTGAATGCGCCCTCTACCTGCATGGCGCGCACTTCGCACGTCATCCGCGTCATCCCCAACGAGCCGATGTGAAGGCCGTTCGTGCCGGAACGTTCGTACGGGCCCATGATCCGGTTGCAACCGGTGAACCCCGAGACGCGCTCCTGTGGTGCATCGAAACGAAGCGAGGCCGCGTGCTCGCCCGCCTGCGGCGCATAGCTTTGGGTGCCGATCGACACCAAATCCCACTCGATGCCTTCGAGTTTCGGAATCTGCACCGTCTGCCACAGGACGTTGCTCGGAGCGGAAGGGATAGGCTTGCCGCCGGCGTCTAACATCTGCAGCGAAGGATTCAGGTCGAGTGCGAACAGCTCCGGACGTGCGTTCTTGCCTTCCGGCAGCAGGCGCAGCTGCGAGGTCGTCTCGTCATAGGACCATGTGCCGCTCTCGCTCGACTTCGTATCGCGATTTGTGTAATCTCGTTCGAGCACGTACTTCCCGTCAGCCGACAGGGTGAGGGTCACGCTGATTCCGGGGCAGTCGGCGCATACCGTCATCCCGTGAAACGTCGCGGGCAGTACGAAAGGCGCGCGCGCGGATGCCGGAGCATCGGCCAAAGTCGCGACGGGTGCGAGCATCGCGAACGCCAGCTGGACGATCAGCGCGATCCGTTTCACACGGCACCTCCGATAGGGAAAAGACCACTATTCTTTCTCGCCCGCCTAGGCGCCCCTGCAGGTCACGGGGAGCCGCTCGTGCGCGGGTTGAAGTCGAAGAGCGTGGTGACGAAAACCGACGAGCTCGCACGCCTGCGGGCCGAGTTCCCGATTCTCTCGACGTGCCGCTATCTCATCAGCAATTCGCTGGGAGCGATGCCGGCGAGGGCCCGCGAGGGACTGATGACGTATGCCGATGACTGGGCGCAGCTCGGTGTGCTCGCGTGGGATAAATGGCTAGCGCTCGTGGATCAGTTGGGAGCGCTCGTCGCGACGTTCATCGGTGCGGGCCCGGCGGAAGTCATCATGCAGCCCAACGTCTCGACCGCCGAGTGGATCCTCATCTCGTGCCTGGACTTTTCCGGCACCCGCAACAAGGTGGTCTATTCGAGCCTCGAGTTCCCGACGGTCCACTACGCCTGGCAGGCGCAAGCAGACCGGGGAGCGCGCATCCAGGTCGTGCCGAGCACGGATGGCGTGACGGTCGATACGCAGGCCATGCTGGACGCCATCGATGAGACGACGCTTGCCGTGCCCATCTCGCACGTCATCTTCCGTTCGAGCTCCATCGCCGACGTGGCGGCGATCGTCGAAAAAGCCCACCGCGTGGGCGCATTCGTCTTCCTCGATGTTTATCAGTCGATCGGGGTGGTGCCCATCGACGTGCGGGCTTTGGCGGTAGACGCGCTTGTCGGCGGGTCCCTCAAATGGCTGTGCGGAGGGCCGGGCGCAGCCTTCCTCTACGTGCGGCCCGACCTGTACGAGACGCTTCGACCGCGCAACGTCGGGTGGTTTTCTCACGAGCGACCTTTCGATTTTTCGATGGGGCCGCTCGAGTTCGCGCGGACGTCCTGGCGCTACGCAGGGGGAACCGCCAATCCAGCCGGGCTGTACGCCGCTCGAGCGGGGCTGCAAATCGTAAAGGAGGTCGGCGTCGAGCGCATTCGGCGGCGCAGCGTGGAGCTGACAAGCCGCGTCGTGGAGCGCGCCCAAGAACTGCAGCTGCGTATCAACTCGCCGCTCGATCCGGCTCGTCGCGGCGGCCACGTGACGATCGACTTCCCGAATTCGCGCGAAGCAGCCGATGAGCTCATCCGCCGCCGCGTGCTCGTCGACTATCGTCCGAACGCCGGGATCCGGATCGCGCCGCACTTCTACAACACCGACGGCGAGATCGACGAAGCCTTCGCCGAGTTGCGATCGATCGTTGCAGACCGCTGACGTCGTCATCGCAGGGGCGGGACCTGCCGGATCAGCCGCCGCGCACGCCCTGGCGAAGGCGGGCGCAGAGGTCGTCATGCTCGAGCGTGCGCACTTCCCGCGTGACAAGAGCTGCGGTGACGGTGTGACCGCGCACGCCGTCGACATCCTCCATGACATGGGCGTGACGTTCGAATCGCTTGGTCCGAAAGCCATCCGCACGTTTGGCGGACGCATCGGTGCGCCTTCGGGGGAGACGTTCGTCGCCAAGCCTCCCTCGTACAACGGCGCGCCCGCCGAATGCTGGGTCGTGCCGCGGCTCGTCCTCGACGAAGCGATCGCCGGAGCCGCGCAAAGCGCCGGAGCGAAACTCGTGCAAGGAGCGGTGGTGTCGGACGTGGTGCGCGACGCGAGCGGTCGCTGCGCGGGCCTGCGATACGACGACGGATCCGGCGTGCAGACCCTCGCGGCCAAAGTGGTGATCGGGGCCGACGGCGCGCACTCGAGCGTCGCGCGGTCGCTGCGCGTGCGGAGCGCTCCCAAACGGCACATCGGTTTTGCATTGCGAGCGTACTATGACGGCGTCGCCGGACTCGACGATCTGCTCGAGATCTACTACTACGACAAACGCATCCTACCCGGATACGGCTGGGTTTTCCCGACCGGCGGTTCGACGGCGAACGTCGGGGTGGGCATCTACGCCGGAGAACTCGATCGCTCGTCGCGAAAGCTGCGTGACATTCTCGACGAGTTCATCGCGACCGAGCCGAACGTCAAGGATCGCTTCCGCGATGCGAAGCCCGTTGGTCGCGCGATCGGCTGGCCTCTGCCGGTTTCCACCTTGAACCGGCAGAGCGTTTTCGACGGTGCGATGTTATGCGGAGACGCAGCTGCGCTCGTCGATCCGTTGACCGGCGAGGGCATCTGGACCGCGCTCGTGTCCGGTCGCACTGCTGCGCATGCGGCGCTTGCCGGTCTGCGGCGCAACGACACATCTCGGCACGCGCTGGCAGCGCACGAACGCGAGTGTCGCGCGATCGTGGGCGGGTATCTTTCGTCGGGCCGGCTCCTGAAGAACCTCGCGAAGAGCTCGACATTGCTCGACCTCATCGTGCACCGCGCGCACACGAACGCCTACTATGCGAGCAGAGCGATAGGCTACGGCTTAGGAACCATCGACCGCAGGCGCGCGCTGCGATCCATCGTCCTCAAGGCGGTCTTCAACCCTTCGTTCTTCCGGAAGTGACCCGCAGAAATCGTTTGGCGCTCGGACACAGATCGACCACGACACAGCGTAGGCACTCTGGCTTGCGCGCATGACAGATCTGGCGCCCGTGGAAGATGAGCCAGTGCGCGACCTGACCCCACTGCGCTTGGGGAACGACCCGTGAGAGCTGCTGCTCGACTTTGGCCGGCGTGCGTGCCCGAGCAAGTCCAAGACGGCTCGCCACGCGCAGCACGTGCGTGTCCACCGCGATGGCCCCCTGATCGTATGCGGTCGCGAGGATGACGTTGGCGGTCTTGCGCCCGACCCCCGGCAGCTGGAGCAGCTCCTCCATCGTGCGCGGGACCCGCCCGTTGAAGCGCTCGACGAGAGCCCGGCTTGCCGCTTTGATGTTCTTCGATTTCATGCGGAAGAAGCCGCAACTGCGGATCAACCGCTCGAGCGTGCGCAGCGGCGCCGCGGCCATGGCTTGTGGCGTCGGATAGGCGGCGAAGAGCGCCGGTGTCGTCAAGTTGACGCGCGCGTCCGTGCATTGCGCGGACAAAATGACCGCGATGAGCAACTCGAAGGTGTTGCGATGGTGTAGCGCAGTCGTCGCGTGCGGGTAGGCCCGAGAAAGACGCGATAAGATCTCAGCGCGGCGCTGCGCCAGGGTCAGGCCAGACGGACGCGGTCTCGTCGCTCGTCGATGCGGATGAGCCCCTCGCGGGCGAGCTTGTGCGCGATGCGCTCGAGCCATGGGCCGTCTCTTGCGTCAAAGCGCTCCTTCACCTGCCGTCCGAGGTCTGCGAGGGCGACGCTCGGCTTCGCGCACAGCAGGCGCACGATGCGTCCACGATAGTAACGCTCGGAGTCGACGAATGTTCCTCGTGCGCGGCGCGCGGCGCGGATGGGAGGAGCTCCGTGCTTCGCGTAGGCGCACGTCGCGCGAAGCGGGCAGCGCTCGCAGCGAGGTGAGGGGCGGCAAAATCGCGCGCCGATGTCCATCAGCCCCTGCGTCCAGCAGGCGTTACCCGTGCGCGGAAGCGCCGCGCGAGCGATGCGCGCAACTTCTTGCGCGCTCGCATCGTCGCGTCCGGTCATCGTGCGCGAAAGCACCCTGCGGACGTTGACGTCGACGACCGGCACGCGTTTGCCGAAGGCGAAGGCCGCGACCGCAGCCGCCGTGTACGTGCCGACGCCTGGAAGCTCGTATAAGGTCTCGAGCTTTGAAGGAACGGCACCGCCGTGATCGCGCGCAATGGTTCGCGCGCAGCGCCACAGCCGCAGCGCCCTGCCGTTGTACCCGAGTCCGACCCAAACGCGCAACACTTCCGCCAAGCGCGCCCGCGCGAGACTTGCAAGCGTTGGAAAGCGCGACAAGAAAGCCGCGTACTTCGGGATGACACGATCGACTTGCGTCTGTTGCAGCATCACCTCCGAGACCAAAATGCGATACGGATCCCGCGTCCGCCGCCAGGGAAGATCGCGGCGGCGCGTTCGATAGAACGCGCGTACCCGCGCGTGCAGCGTCTTAATCTTCGAGGCGGCGGGACGGATGAACGGCGTCACCACGCGAGCATTTGCCGGGCAAGCCTGACAATCCGGCCTTGCGCTTTGAGGGGAGGCACGGGGACTGCGCGAATGCTTCGGGACTATGTCACTCAACGGGTTATCCGACCAAAACTACCCAGGTCGGCTGTTTTGCGTCGAAGGGATCGACGGCTCAGGCAAGAGCACGCAGATCGCGCTGCTCCACGAATGGCTCAAGAGCGAAGGCTACGCGGTGAAGTTCTCCGAGTGGAACTCCTCGCCGCTCGTCAAGAACACGACCTCGCGCGGCAAGAAGAAGCACCTGCTCACGCCCACCACCTTCAGTCTCATCCACGCCACAGATTTCGCCGACCGCACCGAACACGAGATCATCCCATACCTCAAGGCGGGCGCCGTCGTGCTGTGCGACCGCTACTGCTACACCGCCTTTGCGCGCGACGTGGCGCGCGGCGTCTCGCCGCGCTGGGTGCGTCAGCTCTACCGGTTCGCGGCCATGCCGACCGTGGCGTTTTATTTCAGAGTCCCGCTCGAAGTGGCGCTCGATCGGATCGTCATGGGCCGGCCCGACCTCAAGTTCTACGAGGCCGGATTGGACATCGGGCTCTCGGGCGATCCGATGGAGTCCTTCAAGCTCTTCCAAGCGCGGATCGTGGCGGAATACGAGAAGATGACGGGCGAATTCAACTTCACCGTCATGGATGCGACGAGGACGATCGAAGATCAACAACGCCAGATGCGCAACATCGTCAAGAAGCACATGCCCCGGCGCAGCCGCCTCCACAGCGCTGCGAAGACGGAGTCCAAGAGCGCATGAACCGGCTGCGTTTTTACGGCGATGCGCCGGTCAGCCTCGAGAACATCGGTGAGATCCGCGGTAAGCTCATCGTCGTCGAAGGTCCGGATGGCGTGGGGCGCTCGACGCAAATCGCCGAGCTGCGCCGGTGGTTGGAGAGCCGCGGCAGCGCGGTGATCGAGACCGGCTTCACGCGCTCCGACCTCGCCGGCAAAGGCATCAAGCAGGCCAAGCAAGGCCACACGCTCGGTTCGATCACGCTCTTCTTGTACTATGCGACCGACTTCGCCGACATCGTCGACGGCCACATCATCCCGGGCCTGCGTTCCGGGTACATCATCCTCGCGGATCGCTACATCTATTCTGCCATCGCGCGCGCGGTCGTGCGCGGAGCGGACCCGCAGTGGATCCGTGAGGTCTACGGCTTTGCCCCTATTCCGGACAAAGTGCTGTATCTGAAGATCGGCGTCAACGAGTTGATCGAGCGTACGATCAATTCGAGTAAGGGTTTCAACTATTGGGAATCGGGCATGGACCTGCGGCTCGGGGCCGACATGTTCGATTCTTTCAAGGAGTACCAGGCGCGCGTGCTGCGCCAGTTCGACAGCATGAAGAGCGAATACGGCTTTCAGGTCATCGACGCGGACAGGCCCGCGGACGAGGTGGCGGACGACCTGCGCCTCGCGATCGACAGCGTGCTCAGCCTTGCGTGAGCGCTCGGTTGCACTTCGGGACTTCGAGCTGGAACTATAAGGACTGGATCGGCCCTTTCTATCCTCCGGGCATAAAGGCGGCCGACATGCTCGCCTTCTACTCGAACGTGTTCTCCTCGGTCGAAGTGGATTCGTCGTACTACGGCATCCCGCGCGCGACCACGCTCGAGAGCTGGCGCCAACGCAGCGCGCCGTCGAGCCGTTTTTCCTTCAAGACACCCTCGGCCGTGACGCACGAGCGGCGTTTCGTGAACGCAGACGGGTATTTCGCCGCCTTCATCGCGCGTGTTCGCACGATGGGGGAAAAAACCGGAGCCATCTTGATCCAGTGCCCGCCGGACTTCGCGCCCACGCGCGAGGCGCGCGCCGCGCTCTTCGGATTTTTGGAGACGGAACTGCCGGGCGACCTGCCGGTGGCTCTCGAGCTGCGCGATCCGCGCTGGTACGACGAGGGCCTGTTCGATTTCGCGCGCGCCACGCGCTTCACGCTCGCGCTTACCGATGGATCTCATGCCCAACCGGAGCTCGCAGCGCGCATCGGCGAAGAGCTCGTGCGCCGGCCTCCCGCCCCGCACGCCTACATTCGCTGGCTCGGCGATCAAGCGTTTCCCCGCTACGACAAAGTACAGGCCGACCGCACGGCGTCGCTCGACCGGTGGGAACGGCTCATCCGATCGTTGCGCGATGTCTGCGACGACATCTACGCCTACGCGAGCAACGACTACGAAGGATTCGCGCCGGCGACCGTGCGGACCATGCTGGTGCGGCTCGGTGAAGCCGCGCCGCCCGAGACAGGCGAGATGCGCCTGCTGTGAACGCAGCGGATCGCTTCGATACGGTCATCGCCGGCGGCGGGGCGGCCGGATTGTCCTGCGCGCTCTTCTTAGCGCGGGCGAAGCAGCGCGTGGCGGTGTTCGATCGCGCCGAGTCAAGCCTGCGCCGCGTGGAGCGGGTGAACAATTATCTCGGGTTTGAGGAAGGCATCGGTGGAGCCGACCTGCTCGAGCGCGCGCGAGCGCAGGCGCAGCGTTTCGGCGCGTCCATCTTCGACCTCGACATCGATCGCGTGATGCAACGCGACGGCGGCTTTGTGGTGCGAGCGGGCGAGCGTGAGTTGCAGTGCGCGCATTTCGTGTTGGCATCGAACAAACGCACCGACCTCGCGGTCGCCCTCGGATTGGCCCTGGGAGGGCACGGCGGCCGATTCGTCGAGGTCGACCCGCAGGGTCGCACTCGGGTGGAGCGCTGCTGGGCGACCGGCCGGATCACAGGCCTGCCTAGCCAGGCCATCGTCTCCGCGGGTCATGGCGCGCAGGTCGCCATCAACATCATCGAACAAGTCCGAGGCGAGTACTACGTGGACCATGACCGATAAGCGTCCCGCATATGACCGCCTTTCAACCATTTTCATCCTTATACCGTATATACAGATGTAGAGAAGAGATGAAGGCAGCGCAATGACCAGACGTGAGTTGATCCGGGGTGGCTTGGGGCTTGGCGCGGTGGCGCTCGCAAGCCGCTTCATAGGAGGGACATCGATCGCCGTGGCACAGACGACGCACTACGAGTTCGAGCTGAGCGATGCGCAGTGGCGCGCGCGGCTCACGCCCGAGGCATATGCGGTCTTACGGCAACAGGGCACGGAAGCTGCCTGGAGCAGTCCGCTCGAAAACGAGCATCGGGCGGGGACGTACGCGTGCGCCGGGTGCGACCTCGATCTCTTCTCGTCCGCGACCAAGTTCGACAGCGGCACCGGCTGGCCGAGCTTTTGGGCTCCGCTGCCCAATGCTGTCGCGACGTCCGTCGATCGATCGATTTTCGAAGTGCGCACTGAAGTGCACTGCCGGCGTTGCGGCGGCCACCTCGGCCACGTCTTCGACGACGGGCCCAAGCCGACGGGTTTGCGTTATTGCATGAACGGCGTCGCGCTCGCCTTCCATCCCAAGGCGAGCTAAAGAGCCGACATCACCTTGACGAGGCCCACGACGGTACGGGGCCGTCCTGCGATTATCTCGCGTTCGCGCGCATCCTCCTCAAAGCCGTGACGCCGCAACAACGCTTGCGCACCGCTGCCTTGGGCGACCCGCGCGTACAGGAGCGCTGCGTTGGCCGTGCGGCCGAAGGATGCAAGCTCCCGGATAAGTCCGCCCGCAAGCCGGGCGTCGCGCGCTTCGAAGAAGATCCACTGCAGGTGCGCGGACGCGTTTTCGAGCGCCGCGCTCGCCACCGCGGCGATCTGCGGTTTTCGCAGTGCGAACGTCGCCGCGTCTTTTCGTCCTAAGAAGGCGACGAGATCGGCGACCGATGGGCAAGGCCGAACGTCCTGACAAGCCAGGTAAGCGTGCAGCTCTTCCGCGTCGCCCGCCAAAAGGCGGACCACTTGTGGCAGGGCGCGAGCAAGAGGTGTCCGCACCGCGCGCGAATCGTCGTTCATCGCGCTACTGCGGCGAGAACAGGGGGACGCGTGTCACGACCGCTGCACATCGGCATCTCACGGCTGAATCGGGCCATAGCCGAATATTCCCTCGCCCGGCTTGAATTCACTATCACGTATCCCGAAGCGCCGTCGCCGCCGCTCGTCCATCGCGTCGGCAGCGGTGCGAGCCCGCAGCCGGTCAGCGGCTGGGCGCAGACGATGAAGCGGGTCGCCATGCTCAGCCGTTACATCGACGACATGCGCGCGGCCAACATTGCCCTCGATCGGGATCCGGTCTTCGATCGCTTGGTGAAGGCGATCCGCCAAGTCGGCATGCTCGCGTGGAATATGGAATCGATGCATCGACGTTCGGGCGGCGCCGGGTAGGTTTTTGACCAGCAACACGGCCGCCGTCATCGGCGCCGGCGTGATGGGCAACGGGATAGCCCAGAGTCTGGCCAGCGGCGGTTTCGACGTGGTCTTGATCGATGCGCAGGCCCAGGCGCTCGAACGCGGCGTCGGTCTGATCGAAGCAAACCTGCGCAAGGGTGTCGAGCGCGGGAAGCTGTCGGATGACGAGGCCCAAGCGGTGCGCGGCCGCGTTCGCGGATCGCTCAAACTTGAGGACGCGGCCGGGGCCACGCTCGTCATCGAAGCGATACCCGAACGGATGGCTCTCAAGCACGAGCTCTTCTCGAGGCTCGATGCGCTCTGCCGTCCGGATGCGGTCTTCGCGACGAACACCTCGGCCTTGTCGATCACCGAGATCGCCTCTGCCGTCAACGATCCGGCGCGAGTGGTCGGCATGCATTACTTCAATCCGGCGCACGTCATGCGCCTGGTCGAGATCGTCCGCGGCCTGGCGACGGGCGATCGCGCAGTCGAAACGGTGCGTGCGGTCGCCGAACGGTGCGGCAAAGAAACGGTGCTCGTCAACGAGGCCCCGGGTTTTGCGACGAGCCGGATCAACGCGCTGATCGGCAACGAAGCGTTCTACATGCTCATGGAGGGCGTCGCATCGGCACGGGATATCGACAAGGCCATGAAGCTCGGCCTCAACCATCCCATGGGGCCGTTCGAGATGATCGATCTCGTCGGACTCGATACGCGGCTGCACGTGCTCGAATACCTGCACGCGACGCTCGGCGAAAAGTTCCGGCCTTGTCCCCTGCTCGTGAAGTACGTGAAGGCCGGCCGCTTGGGGAAAAAAGTCGGGCGCGGCGTGTATGACTATCCGGAAGAACTCGAGCGGTTGCAGAGCGAGAAGAAGCGCAGCGCTCCCTCCGTGAGCATGGCGTGATACCGGTCGAAAAGAGCGCGAGCCCGCGCGCCTGACCAGCGTTTCGGCAGCAGCTGCTCCGGCAGGTCCGGGTCGATGAACGGGAAGCGGCGGAACTCGTGCGTCAGGATGAAACGTGCGACGAACGCCTCGCGATCGCCGAGCCGGCCGTGCCGTTTTTTGCGCTCGTCGCGGGTGAGGCGCGGCGCATAGGCTCTGACAAAAGACTCGTAGGCCCGGCCGATCGCCGGGATGTTCCAACACTCGGCCACGAGAGCCATGTCGCTCGTCGCCCCGATGCTGCGCGCGAGAAACGTGCGGGCGAAATGCTCGGCGCCGACGCGGCGAGCTAAGCGCCTGACGTCTTCGCCGCGCTCCCGAGCCGCGAGATACACGCCCGCGCTCAGCTGCCCGAAGCCGAGCCAGGCGAGCTGCTTGCGCATCTGATCGCGCAACGCGCGCTGGCGCTCGGGGATGGAGTAGGTGAGCAAGCACCACGACCCGTCCCAGCGGTGTCCATCGGCACGATAGATCCGGCGCGTGCCTTCTTCGATGAGCAAGCGACCCGCAGGCGAGAGCCGGTAAAAAGAGCTGCGCCCTCGGCGCCTGGCGACGAGCCATCCCTCGCGAGCCAGCCGCGCGACGGCGGAGCGGATCGCGGTTTCCGACATGCCGAGGGCCAGACCGGCCTGGACTAAGCCGGACAGTCCGATTTCGCCGGCTGCCGGATAGACGTAGTCTCCGAACAGCGTGAAAAGCATCGATCGCGGGCGCAAGCGAGCGAGCGCAAGAGGCCGCGTGCGCGTCGGTGGGACGGGTTGCATGACATCCTCAAGACCTGCTAGAATTATGTGGCGAATTTGACGCGACCGTCGTCAAAATACCACACGACAAGCGAGGGCTCCTGGATGGCACGGATCAAGACGTTCGACGATTGGGTCGAGATCATGCGGATGTGGCAGCGCGACTTGGACCTCGATCCCGAGATCTTCACGCGCGTCCTCGGCGTGTACAACCTCGAGGCCAAGTACGGCGACCTGCACGCTGATGAGATCGAGTTCGGCGAGTTCGTGGGCCAGCGCAAGTGGGAGAAGGTCATGGAGATACCCGACCAGCGCATGCGCGACGCCGTGCTCAACATGATCATCTATCAAGGGGACACCGAGTTCGCTTCAAACGAGCAGCAGCGGTTGCTGCTGCGCAACGCGCCTTCCGACTACGATCTCTATTCCATCGCCCGCGTCTTCGTCGAGGAGACGCGCCACGGTTATCAGATGTGCCATCTTTTGGTGAATCATTTCGGGAACGACGGTCGCATCGAAGCGGAAAAGATGCTGACGCGACGCGCCGACCAGGGCACGCGGCTCCTCAACGCCTTCAACAATCCCGTCAAGCACTGGCTCGACTTGTTCGCCTACCAGAACTACATGGATCGTGACGGGAAGTTCCAGCTGCAGATGCTTTCGCATAGCGGCTTTGCCCCGCTCTCGCGCAGCATGGGGCCCATGCTCAAAGAGGAATCTTTCCACTTGGGGACCGGCCTCACGGGGCTCAAGCGAGTGGCGAAGGCGAACGTCGTGCCCGTGAGCGTGCAGCAGAAATACCATAACAAATGGTTGTCCGGTTCGCTCGACCTTTTCGGCAACGACCATTCCTCGAGCGCGGTGTGGGCGTACATCTGGGGCATCAAGGGGAGACCGGAGGAAGATAAGGAAGATACAGAAGCCGACCGGGAATTGCTCAACGACTACGCGCGCCGGCAGTATTACGAGGAGTGCGCGAAGCTCGTGGGACAGGTCAATGCGAGCATCCCGGGCGACGAGAAGCTGTACGTCGCCGATATCCGCTTCAACCGTCAGATCGGGCAGTACGCGGGCAAGCGCTACTCGGTGGATGGACGGATCCTCGATTCCGATCAATACGAAGAGCATCTACGCGAGGTGCTCCCCTCAGAAGAAGACGAGCAGCTGCTCGCAGAGCTCTTCAAACGCGAAGATTGGGTAGAAGCCCGCGCCGCCTAGGAGGAACCAGATGGCCATCAAGGTCGAGAACGAAACCGAAACCACAGAGAAGGCCCTCGTCAAATATCGTAAAGAAGGCGAGCATATCGCCGTCATCACGCTCGACGATCCGCCGGCGAACACGTACACGCACGAGATGATGCGCGGCCTGGACGACGCCATCCTCAAAGCGCGCTTCGACAAGGACGTGCAGGTCATCGTGCTCACGGGCGAGGGCGAGAAGTTCTTCTGCGCCGGCGCGAACATCGGCATGCTGCAGAAGGTCGATCCCACCTTCAAATACTTCTTCTGCCTGCACGCCAACGAGACGCTCACGCGGCTCGAGCAGACGCCCAAACTCGTCATCGCGGCGCTCAATGGCCACACGGTCGGCGGGGGGCTTGAGATCGCAATGGCGGCCGACATCCGGTTGGCGCGCCGCAACGCGGGCAAGATCGGCTTGCCCGAAGTCGCGCTCGGCGTGCTTCCTGGGACGGGCGGAACGCAACGGATGACGAGGCTCATCGGGCGTGCAAAAGCGATCGAGCTCATGGTGACGGGCCGGACGTTCTCGTTCGAGGAAGCGCAAGAGATCGGCTTGGTCAACGACATCTACGACGGCAATGGCGACGCGTTCATGGGTGAGGTGCTCTCGTATGCGCGCCAGTTCACGACGCCGAACAAAGCGGCAAAAGCGGTGGGGAACATCAAGCGTGCGGTGGTCTCCGGCGGCGAAGTGCCCTTCTCCGAGGCTCTTGCCATCGAGCGCGAGCTGCAGCAACTCCTGTTCCAAAGCAAAGATGCAAAAGAAGGCTTGGATGCCTACGTCAACAAGCGCATGGCGAAGTTCGCAAACGAATGAGCCGATGATGCTCGCGGACACACATGAGGGGCGGCCGTCAGGCGCCCCTCATGTCTTCGATAGGGCGGCACGATATCTGAAGTGAGGTGTTCGCCATGAGGCAGATCGTCATCGCAGCCGTCTTCGCCGCCATCTTTTGCGCGCCGCTTGCAGCCCGCGCCGGTACGTGCAACTCGTCGGACGCTCAAGTCCTGGCGCGCCAGGGCTATGCATATCTCGACCAGCATCGTTGGGCCGACGCCCGGATGTCTGCGGGCGAGCTCGCGCTCTACGCCAAGAACTGCGACGATCCGAAGGTCGGCTATCCGTCGGTTGTCCATAGCGCGTACATCGGCGCGGTGGCTCTGCATGGACTCGGCGATGACGCCAAGGCGAGCCAAGCGGCCCAGATGGGCGTCACCGTGCTCAACGTGCTCCACGGCCAAGGCGGTTACGACGCGCTCTACGCGGCGCTGGCTCCGAAATTCGCGACGCTCGAGGCATCTCTCAAACCCTAAACGCGCAAAGAAATTTGCGCGGTCTCCATGCTCTTTAAGATATAGCTGTCGCGAATTTATTCGCGATGCCCCCTCATGTAGCGGTCGCGAATTTATTCGCGACCTTCACAAAGGCGTGCGGGGCGCGGGTCGCCAAAATCCGTACGTTTTGGACGGACTAGGCTTCGCACATCCGGCGAGCATATTCGCGAACCGGTCGTTCCGCTTGTACTTCGCAGGACAAGCGGCAAGTTTTGTCGGCGACGGCTTGCGCACGATCGCCTTGCCTCTGCTCGTCTTCCACCTCACGGGATCGGCGTTGACGCTGGGCGTCACGTATGCCCTGCAGTTCCTGCCGTTCGCCCTCGCGGGCCTGGTTGGCGGATCGCTTGCCGATCGCTTGGACCGGCGCCGTCTCATGATCGCCTGCGATTTCATCAGGCTGTTCGCGGTCGTCGTCCTCGTTATCGGTCTCGAGCGTGGGTTTCTCTCGCTTGGGATCATCTACGCGTCCATCGTCGTCATCTCGATCAGCGCTGCGGTGTTCCTCGGAGGCGAAGCATCGTCCATCCCTTTCGTGCTCGGCAAGGACAAGGCGACGCAGGCGGTTTCCGTGCTCATCGCGGCGGAACAGGCGGCCGGCCTCGTGGCCCCGCCGCTCGGCGGCGCGCTGTTCTCGCTCGGTGGCGCGGTGCCGGCGCTCGTCGTCAACGCGCTCGCATATCTCGTGTCGTTCGGCGCGATTTCCCGCATCAAGACGCTCGGACCGGAGAGCCCCGGCAGGTTGCCGACCACGCGCGAGCTATGGAGCGATATCCGGACCGGCTTCGCATTTTTATGGGCGGACGCCGCCATGCGGGCCATCACGCTCATGTCGCTCGGTCTCAATCTGTTCGGGATGATGGCTTTTGCCATCTATATCCCGTTCTACAAGAACGTGCTGGGCGCAAACGATGCGCAGGTCGGATTGACGCTCGGCATCGGCGCCATCGGCACGATGCTCGGGTCGTTGCTCGCGGGAGCGTCGGCGGGACGCTGGCCCTTCGGCCGCTCGCTATCCATCGCGTACGCGCTTGACGCCATCCTTTTCGTCCCGATCGTCTTCTTGCACAATCTGTGGCTAGTCACGCTGTTCTGGACGGTGGCGAACGTCGGGGCGGGTTTCGAGACCGCGCAGATCGTCTCGTGGCGCATGCGCATCATCCCGCAGGCAAGCGTCGGGCGCGTGTTCGGAGCCGTGCGGCTGATCGTGCTCATCGGTATCGTGCCGGGTTCGATCGCCGGGGGCTATCTCGCTCAGCTCTACGGACCGCGGTTGCCCCTGCTCGTGGCGACCGCCGGCTACCTCATCTTGGCCCTTGGCGCGATGGCTGTCCGAGCGGTGCGCGATGACACTCGTTGACCCGCGCAGCGCGCGCATCGCTGCGCGTTTGGAGGCGTTGCCGCTCGGGAGCGGACTGCGCCGGCTGGTGGCCCGCATCTCTTCGGGCGGCTGGTTCGAGTTCTACGATCTCTTCATGAGCGCGTACATCGCGCTCGGGCTCATCAAGCACGGGCCTTTCAGCGCGACGGGCAGCGATCTCGCGAGCATCGCAGGGTTCACCGCGGCCGGATTCTTGGGGATGTTCGTCGGCACGCTGATCTTCGGCAGCATCTCTGACCGGTATGGGCGCACGGCGACGTTCCGCTGGTCCCTGCTTTTCTACTCGGTCATGACCGCCGCGATGGCATGCGCGCCGACGGCGTTCTCGATCGACCTCTTCCGGCTGCTCGCGGGGATCGGCATCGGCGTGCAGATCATCACGATCGACGCCTACATCTCCGAGATAGCGCCGAAGGATTCGCGCGGACGGCTGATCGCTTTCAGCCAAGCGATCACGTACACCGCGGTGCCCGCCGTGGCGTTTCTCTCATACCTGCTCGTGCCGAGGGCGATTGCCGGCATCGAAGGCTGGCGTCTGGTCGCCCTCGCCGGAGCGTTGGGAGCGGGAGCGGTGTGGCCTGTGGCACGGCGCCTTGCCGAATCGCCGCGCTGGCTGGCCAGCCGCGGTCGGATGGAAGAAGCAGAGGCTGCTCTTGCGATCGTGGAGCACCAAGCAGGAGCGATGCCGACGGCGCAACAGGCCTCGCCCGCTTCCGTGATGAGCGAATCGCCGGAAGCTGCTCGCAGCAACGCGGCGAGCATGTGGAGCCCAGCCTACCGCTCCCGCACGTTGATGCTCGTCGCTTTCAATATCGTCCAGACGATCGGGTTCTACGGCTTCGCCTCCTGGATCCCGATCCTGCTCTATGAAGGCGGCATGACGTTCGTCCGCTCGCTCGAGTACACGTCGGTGATCGCGCTCTGCACGCCCGTCGGCCCGCTGCTCGCGGCGGCATACGCCGACCGGTTCGAGCGCAAGTGGCAGATCGTCATCTTAGCCTTGGCCTCAGGCGCGTTCGGCGTCGCCTTGGGCTTCGCAAAAGTCGCCTGGGCGGTTCTCGTCCTCGGCACGCTCATCACGCTTGCGAACACGTGGTTCTCCTGCGCCTTTCATGCCTACCAAAGCGAGCTCTATCCCACGCGCGTGCGCGCGGCAGCCGTCGGCTTCGTCTATAGCTGGAGCAGGCTCAGTTCCATCTTCGTCGGATTCATCTATGCCTTCATCCTGCGGCACGCGGGCAGCGCTGCCGCGTTCTTCACCATCGGCGCCGCGATGGTGACGAGCGCCACAATCATCGCGCTCGCCGGGCCGCCGACCAGCCGCCGGTCGATCGAGGTGCTCGCTCCCTAAGCTGCCGATAACCCGAGTATGAATGGACGACTGCTTCGATCGCTCTGCGCCATGGCGTTGATCTGCAGCGCCTGCGTCGCAGGTCTTGCCGCGTTTGCCTCTGGTGATTACGCGTTCTCGCCGCCGGCGGGATGGACCAAACTTGCAAGCGGTACGAACCTCCGCTGGGTCGATCCGAGCCGGAACGAATACGTGTACCTGCATCCCACGAATTTCAACGGCGATCTCAACGCCTTCGTCAATGCGATGCTCAAAAAAGAGAAAGCCGCGAATCCATCGCAGTACGTCTGGGCGAACAAGAATTATTTCATCTGCGGTCGCCACACCGGGCGCTACGTCATCTGGACATCATCGGGCCATGGCCACACGAGCATCTGGGAGCAGATGATGGCGCTCTGGGGTCAAGACGGCTATGCGGTCACGTACGTGCGTCCGCAAAACCGCCCGCCCAGCGGCGTCGCACGCGCATCGCTCGTGAGCATCTGCGGTGTGGGAGCCATGCTCGAGCAGCCCGGCGGCGTGCCGGTGAGCATGCCGAGGTCCGCACCTGCAGGAGCGGGTCAGGATACCGGCACCGACAGCGTCGCACAGCCGACGCCCGAACCACAGGGGACGATCTCGCACCCCTACGTGCCCTTCATCCCGCCGATGTAGACGCGTCGATCTTGGCGGCGAAGATGAAGTCGCTCTCGGTCAGCCCGTCTATCTTGTGGGTCCAAATCTCGATCCGGACCTTGCCCCAGGCCAAATAGATATCCGGATGGTGGTTCTGCTCGTCTGCGATCGCGCCCACGCGATCGACGAAGGCGAGCGCCTCGGTGAAGTTCTTGAAGCGGTACGACTTGGTCAAGTGATGGTTGTTCACGAGTTCCCAGCCGTCGAGCTGGCCGAGCAGCGAGACCGCTTCCTCAGCCGGGAGCGGCGGCACCCCTCCATGGCATGCGACGCAGGTCTTTTGCGCGAGATTCATGCGAGCAACGTTCTTCAGGCGCGGCCGAAGCCCGCTTCGTGCAAGCCGTTGAGGATGAACTGCACGGCGAGCGCCGCCATGATGATGCCGAGCAGCCGGGTGAGCACGCCGACGCCCGTCTTGCCGAGCACGCGCATCACGATGTCCGCCGCGCGCATGCACAGCCACGTGGCGAGCAACCCGACCGCATATGCGAGGTAGAGGATGACGATGCGCTCGCGGCTCGATCCGCTCAAGTTCACGAGCAAGAGCACGGTGGCGATCGTCCCCGGTCCCGCGATGAACGGGATGGCCAGGGGGAAGACGGCGATGCTATCGACGTCGACGACGTCTTTGTTGTCTTGCGGGTCGCCTTTCGCGCGCGACGGTCTTCCGAAGAGCATGTCGATCGCGATGAGCAGCAACAAGATGCCTCCGGCGATGGCAAATGCCGGCAGTGTGATGCCGAGATACATCAGTAAGTAGCGGCCGACGGCGGCCATGAAGATGATGATCGCCGCGGCGACGAGCACCGCACGGTTCGTGATGCGCCGTCGCTGATCGGGAGTGGCATGGGCGGTGAGCGCAAGCGTGGCGGGCACCATCCCCACCGGATCGAGGATGGTGAAGGCCGTCGCAAACGCGGTGACCGCGAAATGTGCGTCCACGAGCGGGGCTTCCGGGCGAAGCGGTCTGGTACCTAGCCGGCGTGCGGAGCGATCATCGTCGTAAAGCGCTCGACGAGCGATGGATCGAATTGCGTGCCCGCGCCTTTGCGCAACTCTCGCAACGCTTCGCTTTCGCTCATGCCTTTGTGATACGGGCGATCCATCACCATCGCGGAGAAGGCGTCGATGAGCGTCACGATGCGCGCCAAGAGCGGGATCTTCTCGCCCGACAGTTTGAACGGATAGCCGCGACCGTCGAAACGCTCGTGATGGTGCAAAACGGCGTTGGCCGCGTCGGAAAACCCGGGCACGTGCTCGATGAGCATCGCGCCGATCTGCGGGTGACGGCGGATGAGATCGTATTCGTCGCGCGTGAGACGGCCTGGCTTGCGCAGCACCTGATCGGGAATGGCGATCTTTCCGATGTCGTGGAGGACGCTCGCAAGCAAGAGCGATTGCGTGTCCGCCTTGGAGAGGCCGACGATCTCGGAGAACTCCTTGCCAAGCCGATTGACGTGTTCGAGATGGGTCCGCGTCGCGGGATCGCGCGCGAGCAACGCCGCGAGCAGCTCCGAGACGGGTTCGAAGTTGCCTTCCAAGCGCAGCTGGGTCGTGCCGACGCGCTGCAGGCGGCCCATGGGGCGCCCCTGTCGTTTGCTCTGATACAGAGCCGCGTCCGCTTTGGCGATGATCTCGGCCGGCGTGCGGCCATCCTGCGGCACGGATGCAAGCCCGATCGAGCAGCGCAGCGGGATGGACGAGCCTGCGTTGAGGTGCAATTCGCGTCCGGCGACTTCGGCTTCGATGCGCTCGGCGATGCGCATGCCGGCTTCGACGTCCGTGTCCGGGAGGATGATCATGAATTCGTCCCCGCCGTATCGGCCGATGACATCGGAGCCGCGACAAGTCGCGAGTAAAACGGCGGTGAGCATCCGCAGCGCGTCGTCACCGACGGGGTGCCCGTAGGTGTCGTTCACGAGCTTGAAGTTATCGATGTCCATCATGAGCACGATGAGGGGCTGGTTCGTGAAGCGCGAGCGCGAGATCTCTTCTTCGAGCCGCGTCTTCAGATAGCGGTGATGGAAAAGGTTCGTGAGCGGATCGCGATCGGCGCGGCTCTTCGCGTCGCCGAACAATTGCGCGTTTTGGACGGCCAGGGCGAGCTGCTCGCCGATGGCGGTCAAGAGGCGCACGCTCGAGTCGTCGAAGGCACGTTCGCTGTACGATTGCGCGGACATCACGCCGATGCAGCGGTCTCCTAACCGCAGCGGCGCCATGGCGAGGGACCGCACCGAACCCCGATCGTTGCTATGGATGGTGCGGTGGGGCTGGCGGTTGATCTCGTCACCGGTCTGGAGGACGATAGGTTGGCGCGTCTCCATGACGCGCTTGGCGAACGAATTCTCGAGCGGGACCGCCTCGGTCTCGAGCACTTCGTCGCCTTCGATGACGAACTCGAGATGCATGGCTGTGCCGCTCTCCGCGGCGAGCGCGACGAAGAAGACCTTCGCGTCCATGACGCGACGCACTTCATTGCAGACGGTCTGGCACAGCGCGCGGATGGACAGCTGCGACGACAGGGCCCGCGAAACTTCGGCGAGGAGTTGGAGCTCTCTCGCGCGCTGGTCCGCGCGGCTCAAATGTTGCGAGTTCTCGACGGCGATGGCCGCCTGCTCGGCGATGGCGACCATGACGTCGCGATCGCGTTCGGTATAGGCGTGCGCGCGCGAGGACTGCGAGCATATGACGCCGATCGTGCGCGCGCCGATCCGCATGGGCACGGCGAGCGCCGACACGGGCGAATCGGTCGAATCGCCGCGCTCGATCCACGGATAACGGCGCCAATCCTCCGCCGTGCGCACAATGATCGGGGTGCCCTCGCGAAAGACGTGACCGGACAGCGAACCCTCAAGCGGAATCGAACCACCGCCCTCGACGAGTTTGTAGTGATCGACGCAATAGGGCAAGGTCATCTCGCCCTGCTCCCAGGCGCCGAGCGCCACGTAAAACGTGCCCGCATCCATGACGTTGCCGACCAAGCGGTGCAGTCGCGAGAAAAGCCTGCGCAAGTCGCGTTCGGCCGACAGCGCTCGAGCGGCTTCGAGCATGAGCCGCAGCTCCGTGCTCCGCGCGCGTGCTTCTTCGCCGACGAGTTTGCTGCGCACGGTCACGGCGGCCAGATCGGCTGCCGCGCTGACGAACTCGAGTTCCCGGTCGCCATACATCCCTTCGCGTCGCGTGCGCACCCCGATGTAGCCGAGGATCTTGCCATCGTGCCGCATGGGTGCGACGAGAATGGATCCGGCCCCATCGCCCGTGGATTGCAAGTAGCCGCCGGTCGGCAATTTGGGAAGCCGGCCGAAGAGCATCGTGCGACCGCTGCGCAACGCCTGGGTGACGAACTTGCGATCGATGATCGGCAGCGCATCGCGTTCGTCGACGTTGCGCTGATACTGAAGCCGGTAGCCGTCCGCGCTCGTCAGGTCAGCGGTCGCAGCGACGAGGATCGGAGCGTCGAGAAAATCGCGAAGCACGCCGTGGAGATTGGCGAAGAAATGATCTTCAGAGCCGGATGAAAGGGCGAGCAGGCGGCCGTAGAAGCCAGTCTGCGGACCCGGCGAGACATGCGCCGCTGAAGGTACGACGCCGGATGCTTGTGGGTCGTTCCCCTCGCCGAGCGACCGTGAGCCCCCCGAAAAAGGCTGCGAAGAGGCCATCGATTATCAGTGTCCCAACAAGTGTGACTGCTGCCCTTTCAACGTTGTGACAGCCCGGCGCTCGAACGACTTCCCGCTCGCCCCTACAGACAATGGTCGGTGCCGGCGGCTTGCGGGCGGAGGCTTGCCGGGCAACCGTGATTCGGGTCGGGCGAGCCAGCTCATCTAAGTCCCGCGTCGTAGGACTCCGCCAGAAGCTCCACAGGGTGGCAGACCCGCATGTGAGAGCCCCGGTCGAGGAGCCCGGCCTGGATCTGCATGGCGCATCCGGGGTTGGCGGTGGCGACGACGCTCGCGCGAGTGCTGGCCAAAGCGTCCAGCTTCTTGTCGAGGATCGCTTGGGCGAGAACGGGCTGCGTGAGATTGTACACCCCGGCCGCCCCGCAGCACTCGTCGGCGGACGGCAGCTCTACGTACTCGAGACCCCGCACCCCCCGCAGCAGCTCCCGTGGCTGCCGGCGAATCCGCTGGCCGTGCGCAAGGTGACAGGCATCGTGATAGGTCACTCGCGCCGGGGCGGATGCAAAACCGGGCTCGAGGGAGAGACCCGATAAGAACTCGGTGACGTCCTTGACCTTGGCGCAAAACGAGCGCGTGCGCTCGTTATCGCCCAGGAGCTCCGCGTACTCTTTCATCATCGCGCCGCAGCCGGCGGCGTTGACGATGACCGCATCTACGCCCGCGGCCAGAAAGACCTCCACGTTGCGCGACGCCATCACACAGGCCGCATTTCGCTCTCCGGCATGCACGTTTAGCGCGCCGCAGCACCACTGACCTTGTGGCACGATCGCCTCGCAGCCGTTGCGCTCGAGCACGTCGATCGTCGCTCGGTGCACCCGGCCGAAGAGCGAGCGCATGACGCAGCCAAGGAATATCCCTACCCGCTGGCGCTTCGTTCGACCGGGCTGCGCGCGCCCGCGCGAGTCCGCGCTCCGCGCCGGCAGCGGCGCTGATTGACCGCCTGGGATCATGCGGACCAGCCGACGCACCTTTTGAGGAAGCGGCAGTGACTGAGCGAACTTCAAAGCGCCGGGAACCTGCTGCAGTACCCTTGCGGGAAACATGGCAGCGCGAAACATCCCCGGGCTTGGGAGGACGCGCTCGAACGCGAGGGAGCGAAAGCGCCGCCAATTCCGGCGAGCCGGCGTCAGCTCGCCTGCGCGTTCGATCTGATATCGCGCTCGCTCGAGGAGTTTTCCGTAGGGCACGCCCGCAGGACACACCGTCTCGCACGCGCGGCAGCCGAGACACTGGTAGAGATGGCGTGCGAGGTGCTCGCCGACCGGCGCATCGCCTTGCGCGACTTCCTTCATCAAGAAAACGCGCCCGCGCGGCGAGTCGGGCTCGAAGCTTAGGAGCTTGTAGGTCGGACAGGCCTGCTCGCACAGCCCGCACCGCGTGCATTTGTCGAGATCGGCAAGTTCGGGTTGCGGCTCGCCGGCGTACGCGCTCTGCTCGGGCACGTTCTTCAGATACCGCCGGCAAGGCGGCCGGGATCGAAGGTGCCGCTCGGGTCTAAGGCGGCTTTGACGCGGCGCGCGAGCAGCAACGGCGCGCCGCTCGGCAACGGCTGACGGAGCTCGCGGCACAATTCCAGCGGAGCAGCGAGATATTCCACAGTCCTATGCGGGCCCGAGCACGATCGCTCGAGTTCCAGAGCCGCCCTGCGCGGGTGTTCGTCGCGCGCATCGATATGTACGAAAACCACACCGGCCGTCGGATGCGCGACCACGTGCGCGGCCGCGGGCAGCGCGCCGGCTGCGGTGCAGATCGACGCGACCTCCGTCGGGAGACACGCGATCTTGCACACGAGCCAGCGCTGCGAGGGATGTGCGCTGCCGCCGGCGAGCTCGGCGATGTCGGACCACGCGGACGCATGGCGATCCACGTCCAACATCTCGATCGCTTGCGCGCCGGCCGTCCGGAACAAGCGCGTGACGCCATCCGCGATCGCCCGCACCCCGGCGGGAGATCCGCCGCAACGCACCGCCAACATCCAGGCGGGCGCGCCGCTCGGGACGAGCGTCCTTACGAGGCTTCCGGAACCTGCGTCCAGCAGCGCGGTCGCCATGGGGAAGAGAGCACTCGACGCGATCGAGGAGGCGCAGGCGCAGGCGTCCTCGACACGCGCGATCGTGGCCAACACGGTCAGCTGTTCTGCGGGCAGGGGAGCAACTTTGAGCGTGACCTCGGCGATGAATCCAAGCGTGCCGTACGCTCCGACGAAGAGCTTTGCGATGTCATAGCCGGCCACGCTCTTGACGACCTTCGCGCCGGTGAAGGCGACGCTGCCATCCGACAGGCACACGCGCATCCCGAGAACCTGATCGCGGGGGCTGCCGTAGTGTTGGCGCAGGGCGCCGGCGCTTCGCGCCGACAGCAGTCCGCCGATCGTCGCCTCCGCAGCGAAGGGCGGATCGACCGGGAGGAACTGGCGGCGAAGCCGCAGCGCCGCCTGCAGGTCCGCTAACGGCGTGCCCGCTGCGACCGTGACCGTCAGGTCGGCCGGCTCGTATTCCATGACGCCCATGCACCGGGCTGTATCGAGCACGGCATCGACGCCGACCGGCGCCGGCGGCCGCGACTGCTTCGTGCCCGCACCGCGGATCACGATGCTCGCGCCTTCGTGCGCGAGCAGAGAGATCGTCTTTGCGGCTTCGCTCGCAGTGCGAGGCGAGAACACGAGTTTTGGCACCTCATCTGCGATCGCGTATTTGGCGCACTCGTCGGGCCGCACGCGCGGCCGGATACCCGAACGGCCCGCAAGCTCGTCCGCGATGGGAAGATTGAGCGTGCGCAGCTCGCCGCGTGGCATCTTTAGAAGGCGGGCTCGGAGACGAGCCGTGCGTCCGCTGCTTGCGGCACCGCAGCCTGCAGCCGGCCGCTTTCACCGCAGGTGCGCTTCGTCGGAAAAATCTTGGCTGGATTGCACAGGGCCGCCGGGTTAAAGGCTGCTTTGAGGTTCGCCATCAAACGCAAGTCCGCGTCGCCGTACTGCAGGGTCATGCAATCGCGCTTTTCGATGCCGATGCCGTGCTCGCCCGAGATGCTGCCTCCCGCTTTGACGCAATGGCGCAGGATGTCAGCGGCAGCCGCCACCGTCTTGTCATAGTCGCCCTCTTTGCGATCGTCGAAGGCGATGAGCGGATGAAGATTGCCATCACCGGCGTGGAAAACGTTGGCGATGCGCAGGTCGTATTCGGCGCCGATCCGTTCCACCGCGGCGAGCACCTCGGGAAGTTTGGTCCGCGGGATCACCCCATCGGCCACGTAGTAGCTCTTGCTGAGCCGCCCCATCGCGCCAAACGCGCTCTTGCGGCCAAGCCAGATCCGTTCGCGCTCGGCCGTATCGCGCGCTTCGCGGACTTCGCGAGCGCCGCACCGCGCGCACAGGTCGCGCACGGCCACGGCGGCCTCGAGCGCGCTTTCCGGCAATCCTTCGACCTCGATGATGAGCACCGCCGCGGCATCGGTAGGAAATCCCGCGTGAACGAACTCCTCGATCGCCTGCACGGACAGGCGGTCCATCATCTCGAGCGCCGCCGGGATGATCCCGGCCGCGACGATCTCGGAAACGGTGAGAGAGGCTGCCGCAAGGTCGTCATAGACCGCCAGCAGCGTGCGCGTGGCCTGGCGAACCGGGGTGAGCTTCACCACGACCTTGGTCGCGATCCCAAGCGTTCCCTCAGAACCGATGAAGACCCCGAGCAGATCGTAACCCGGCGCATCTGCGGTTTTCCCGCCAAGCCAGGCGATGTCGCCCTGAGGCGTGACGATCTCGCAGCCGAGAACGTGATGGCTCGTGACGCCGTAGGCCAGACAATGGAGGCCGCCTGAGTTCTCGGCGATATTGCCGCCGATCGTGCACACCGCTTGGCTCGAAGGATCCGGCACGAACTGCAAGCCCAGATGCTTCACCGCGTTTGTGATGTGAGCGTTGACGACGCCAGGCTCGACGACCGCCAGCCGATTGTCAGGATCGATCTCGAGGATGTTGCACATCCGCGCCATCGAGATGACCACCGCGCCGCCTTCCGGCACAGCTCCACCGGAAAGACCCGTGCCCGCGCCACGCGCCACAAATGGGCAGTCGCACTCGACGCAAGCTCTCACGACAGCCGCGACTTCCGCCGTCGATGCCGGCATGACGACGGCTCGGGGCGTGGCGCGATCCGCAGAACCGTCATATTGATAATTCGCCAAATCGCCCGCACGCATCGTGGCGTGGTCGCTGCCGACCACGCCGACGAGCCGCTCGAACAGCCCAGCTTTCATGGAAAAGCCTCATTCGGCGCAAGGTCGCATAGCCCCCGGCTCGAACGACGAAGGCCGTATGCAGGTCGAGCGCGTCATCGTCACGCCCCGCAAAGACGTCTACAATCCGGGTGACGTGATCAACATATCCGTCTCTTTCGACACGCCCTTCATCGGGCAGGTTGCGGTGGGACTGGCCCCGCGCGAGGCCCGGATCGGGGAGCCGTTTCGCGCGACGCCGCTCGCCAAGAGCTCGAATGTCCTGTACGAAGGCCAGGTCTACATCTGGCAAGTGGACGTCGGTGCGTGCCGTCTCGTCGCTCGCCTGACACCGGTCAAGGGTGAGCCCACGACGATCGGCGTGGGCGACGAGATTTTTTGGATACGCCCGCTCGTGCCGACGAAGTAGCGCGCTCGAGCTGACCATAACGGAGAACATGATGGTGCAGGTAGGAGAGCCGCTGCCCGAGATCAAGGGCCAGACCCAATACGGGCCGCTCGACCTGGCGGACTTTCGCGGCCGAAAGAGGGTGGTCTTGTGGACGTATCCCAAGGATGCGACATCGGGCTGAACGGCAGAAGCGATAGACTTCAGTCAGCGGTCTGCTGACTTCGCCGCACTCGACACCGAACTCGTCGGACTCTCGCGCGACACCGTGGAGTCCCATCGGGAATTCGCTCGCGCTTCGGGCATCGTGCCGCCGCTCTTGGCGGACCCGGAAGGCAGGTTGTGCGCGGCTTTGGGGGTGCTCGCGGATCCCACAGGCAATGCCAAGCGCACGACGTTCGTCGTCGATCGCGACGGCACCGTACGCTATGTCTTCGAAGCGGTCAAAGTGCCCGGACACGCCGCCGCGGTGCTCGAGGTCGTCCGGGAAATGAATTCCTAACCCCTTGCAGGAGAGTCTCCGCCGGCCCAACAAACCGGCGGCCGAAACGAGCCCGAGGAGACACGCCATGAGCCCAAAACGCAAGAAACGCGCGGCGAGAAAGCCGGTCAAGGCCGCCAAGAAATCCACGCGCATTGCGCGCAAGTCCAAGCAAGCTCGTAAGCCGGCTCGGCGACCCAAGCAAGCCACGCGCGCCCGCGCCAAGGCGAAGGCAAAGCCCAAGCAGTCCGCCCCCAAACGCGCTGCGCGTTCTACCGCGGGCGCCAACGGCGCGGCCCGCCACCACCGCGCGCGCCATGCCGAGGAGCCGGTGCTCGAACAGGCGAGTGTGGTAGAAGAAGAATCGATTACGATCGGCGGTTATGACGAGAGCGAGGACTTCGAGGAACCCTACACCGAGGACGATGAGGAGTTCAACGACTCCGACGACGATTACTAACGAGCGGGTCCAGCGCATGCGAACGTCAAGACGAGGCAGCCGGGTGCGGCGGGCCTCGTTTCTCGTCTTGGGTGCGATCGCCGCCGGCGCGTGGTTGGTGGCCGCGGCCTTCGCGCTCGTCGACCGGCGGGTGATGCGGCCGGTGCGGGCGGTCGGCGGCGACGCGGACGAATCGGTGACGATGGTCCTGCCAGCACGCAACGAAACACAGCACATCGCCGCGTGGATCGCGGGCGCGCGCAGCCAACATGTGCGAACGCTGCGGATCGTGGTCGTGGACGATGACTCCACGGACGGCACGTACGACGCAGCGCTCCAAGCCGCGGAGGGCGATCCGCGCATCGAGCTGCTGCGTGCGGGCCCGCTGCCCCGCGGTTGGATTGGAAAGTGCTGGGCGGCGCACGTCGGGAGTCAGCGGGCGACAAGCGAATGGCTGCTCTTCAGCGACGCAGACATACGGCTGGAACCGGCCGCGGCGTCGAGCGCCCTCGCCGTCGCCAAGGCCAAGCGAGCTGACGCGCTCTCCTTCACGACGACACTCGTGTGCAATGGTTTTTGGGAGCAGGTCATCATGCCGGCTGTCGCAGCGATCATCTTCTCTGCGATCCCCGCGTGGGCGACGCGCGCATCGAGTTTGCCGATCGGATTGCTCGCCGGCGGCTTTCTCCTCGTGCGCGCACGAGCATACGAGCTCGTCGGAGGCCACAGCGCGGTCCGGGCTTCCATCGCCGAGGACCGCGACCTCGCCGAGCGTCTAAAAGCTTTTGGTTACAGGATCCGCTTGGCTGACGGAAGCGCACTCGTGCGCGTGCGCATGTACGAGGGCCTGCGCGCGATGTGGTTCGGCTGGCAGAAGAACTTCTACGAAGGCGTGCGGCGGCGCCCGCTCGGGGCGGCGTTGACGGTCGTTGGCTTTGTGGGCATGCTCGTGTTGCCGCTTCCGACGCTTGCCGTGCTCGCAGGAAGGCGCCTGCGGCGACCACTCGCGCGCCACGAACGGTGGCTCGGCGCGCTGAGCGCCACGAGCGTTGGAGCGACGATTGTCGTGCGTCTCATCCGCGACCGCGCCATCGGCGTCAGGACGAGCACGATATCCCTTCTGGGCACGCCGCTCGCGGGGCTGTTCGCCGCATCCGTTATGGCCGCATCGGCCTGGAACGTGGAAACCGGCCGCGGACAACAATGGAAGGGACGGATCATCCCCTAGCGTAGCTCTCTCTGACGTCGGGAACGCCGGCGAACACGCCACTGCGGTACAGCCAGCGCAAAATCCCAAGACCGATCGCCATGGCGACGAGCGAGCTGAGACCCGCTTCAGGACCGAAAGCGCCGCCGGTCAGCCACGCCGGTCCGATGGTGTTTTGGAGGACGATCGTCTTCACCGGCATGACCAAGCCGCTGACGGGGAAACCGAAGACGGGACCTTCGAACAGGTTCCACGATAGATGTGCCCCGAGACCCAACCACAATGACTTCGTCCAGAGCACGCTGCAGCACGCCCATAGCGAAAAGAAAAGCAATCCGGTAAATGTCGGTAGCGGGAGAGCAAAGGCGTTGGGATTTCCCAGATGCAGACCGGCGAAAAGCAGGGACGTGGTGATGACCGCGGGCCACAGACCGAACGCCTCCCAAAAGTTTTGAAACAGATAGCCGCGGAAACAGACCTCTTCGAACAAGGCACCGGCAGCAAACACGCCGAGTCCGGCCGCGAGGAGGCGGACGTCGGAGACGAGGGGACCGAAACCGTCCGTCCTGATCCCGCCGAAGAGCAACTCCATGCAGAACACGATCGTTTGCATCCCGGTACCGAAGACAAGGCCGAGCAGGAACAGGCGCAGCCAAGGTCTGCGCAGCCACAGACCGAGTGACGCAACCGAGCGCCGATCCACAAAACGGCGCAAGAGGAGGGCGCCGATGAGCGCTGCGATCGCGCCCGCGATCTCTCCCGAGATCGCTTCCGCCAAGAAGGAAGGCTCGCGCTCCAGGCCTCCCACCGCGATGTCGTACGCGCTCCAAAAAACGATCGCCAAACTCGCGACGACAAAGCCGAAGAGCAAGATGCGCCAAAGAGGTCGCAATCTTCCATCTTTGACGAAGATGGTGGCGTGTTGCAATGCGCCGGAATCTTGCGCGTCAGGCTGGAACAACCATGCATGAAAGCTGAGCCCACGCCCGCTTCGAAATCCGCCGTGGCAGCGCGGCTCTTCGACGCGTGGCGGGCAGAAGTGGAAGCCAGTACGGTCTACGGCATGCTCGTCAAGCGCGAAAAAGACGCTCGGCGCGCCCAGATCCTGCAGCAGATGGCGGATGCCGAAGACGGCCATCGCAAGCGCCTCGAAACCCGGATGCAGGAGCTCGGTCTCGCGATTCCCGACCCGCGCTCGGTGCGACTGTCGCCCTGGCTTGCCATGCAGGCGCGACTTGCGCCCGTCGAGCGACTGCTCGCGGCACGGGAAGCCGCGGAAGCGCACGACATCGAAGAACGCTACTCGAAGCCGACGGGCGACGCGAGGACCGACGACCTGCTCGAGGCTATCCGCCACGAAGAAGAAGCGCATTCGCGATCGTTACGCGACCTGCAACAGGAAACCGCATCGCCGCCGAGCGCGCCGGCGCCGCCCTCGCCCGAACAGAAAAGGCTCGACCGCATCCTTGCGCGCGAGAAGTGGCATCAAGGCGGATCGAGTTGGATCGCCGGCGCGATCTACGGAGCGAACGACGGGCTGGCCGCGGTGTTCGGCATCATCGCCGGCGTGTCGGCGGCCACCGGCGGCTCCCACTTCGTCCTCACCGCGGGTCTGTCGGGCGCGATCGCGTCGGCAGTCTCCATGGCGACCGGAGCTTTCTTGGCCGAACGCTCGCAGGCCGAAGTATCTGCCGCAAATCTCGCGCGAGAGCGTCAAGAGATCGCAGAGCACCCCGAAGAGGAAAAAGAAGAGCTCTCGCTTCTCTATCAGCTCAAGGGCATGGCCAAGGTCGACGCCGACGAGCTTGCTGAGCGGTTGTCGAAGACTCCCGAAGCCATGCTCAATGTCTTGGCCGTCGAAGAATTCGGAGGCTCGAGATCCGGCGGTAACCCCGTGCAGGCGGCAGTCGCAGCCGGCGTGAGCACGGGTCTGGGAGCGATCATTCCCGTTCTGCCGTTTTTCTTCATGCAGGGCACGCCCGCGATCGTCACGGCCGCGGTCGTCTCGCTGCTGGCGCATTTCCTCGTGGGCGCCGCGAAATCGCTCGTGACGCTGCGCAGCTGGTGGTCGTCCGGCCTGGAGATGACGGTGGCGGGCGCGATCGTCGGCGGAGTGCTCTACGCGGTCGGCTTGCTCTTCAAGGTCTCAGGCGCTTGATGGGGCTCGCGCAAATTTATTTGCGCCCGTAGGCGCGTCCTTAGGGACGCTCTTCCACCCAGAAGGCCCCGTCCGGGCCGAATTCTTTCTTCCATATAGGTGCGCGACGCTTGAGCTCGTCGATCGCATAGCGGCAGGCCTCGAAGGCGGGGCTTCGATGCGCGGCCGCCACGGCGATCACGACGCTAGCCTCGCCGACCTCTAACCGGCCTAATCGATGATGGATGGCGATCGCGCTCACGTCGAATCGTTGCCTTGCTTCGGCCGCGATTGCGCCGAAAACGGCCTCGACCATTTCGGGATACGCTTCGTACTCGAGCGCGGAGACGGATCGGCCGCGCGCGTGGTCGCGGACGCGCCCGACGAACGTCACCACGCCGCCGCTGCCGGACCCGCTCACGAGCGCACTGACCCCCTTTTCGTCGAGTGGTGTCGAAGACAGCGCGAAGAGCTTCATCAACCTCCCGCCATCGGCGGCAATAGCGCCAACTCATCGCCTTCGGAGAGCACCGTGTCGGCTGGAACGACCGTTTGATTCACCGCATACGCGGTCCCCGAGGCATGCCCGTCAAGCGTGGGAAAGCGCTCGACGAGCACTCGCCAAACATCGCGCGCCCGCGCGCCCGCCGGCACGTCTGCCTCGTACGCGCTTTGTCCTGTCGCTTCGCGATGGGCGGCGAAAAACCGCACGCGCACCTGCATATCGCGGTCATCTACCACGCGCATACGCCGCCTGACCTTGTCGGGAGGCTCGCTTCCGAGGAGATGGGTCGCGCGCGCACAAACGGGGTATCTCCTCGACGCGACAGCGCAACTTTCCGGAGGATCAGACCATGGCATTTGAAGTCCCGCCGCTCCCCTATGCGTACGACGCGTTGGAGCCCACGATCGACGCGCAGACAATGACGCTGCACCACGACAAGCATCACGCCGCGTACGTGCAAAACCTCAATGCGGCCATCGAGAAGCACCCAGAGCTTGCGGGCAAGACCGCCGAAGCGCTGCTTCGCGATCTCGGCTCGGTCCCCGAAGACATCCGCACCGCGGTCCGCAACAACGGCGGAGGTCACGTCAATCATTCGATGTTTTGGACCATCATGGCGCCCGGCGGCGCGAAGCAGCCTTCCGGCCCGCTTGCGGACGCGCTTGCCGCGGGCTTCGGGGACCTCGAAGCGTTCAAGAAACAGTTCGCTGACGCCGGGGTCAAGCAGTTCGGCAGCGGTTGGGTCTGGCTCGTCCGCTCGCGCGATGGCAAGCTCTCGGTGACGAGTACTGCCAACCAAGACAACCCCATGTCGAACGGACTCGAACCGATCATGGGCAACGACGTCTGGGAACACGCCTATTATTTGAAATACCAGAACAAACGGGCCGACTATTTGAACGCGTGGTGGAACGTCGTCGATTGGGAAGCGGTCGGCAAGCGATTCGCCGCGGCTTCCAAGTAGGACGAGCATGGCGCTGCTGACGGGCAAGTCCGCGTGCGTCTTGGGCGTCGCGAATCGGTGGAGCATCGCGACCGCCATCGCTCGAGCGCTGCACGCGCACGGAGCGTCGCTCGTGCTCACGTACGAGGGCGAACGGACGCGCGAAGACGTCGAGAAGCTCGCCGCCGAGCTCGGCGGAGCGCCGACGACCGCAGCGGATGTCGCCTCCGACGAGAGCCTCGACGCGCTCGCATCCTTCCTAGGCACAGCGGTGGGCAAGCTCGATATCCTCATGCACAGCCTGGCGTTCGCTCGCAAAGAGGAGCTCTCGGGCAAGTTCTTCTCGACCTCGCGCGCGGGGTTTGGCACGGCGCTCGACATCAGCGCGTACTCGCTCGTCGCGCTCTGCCAACGCCTCGCCCCGATGCTCGGCGAACGGGCCTCGGTCATGGCGATGACCTACCTCGGTTCGGTTCGTGCAGTCCGCAACTACAACGTGATGGGCGTCGCTAAGGCCGCGCTCGAATCTTCCGTGCGCTACCTCGCAGAGGATTTTGGCCAAATGGGAGGCGTGCGGGTCAATGCGATTTCGGCGGGGCCTATCAAGACCGCGTCGGCGCGAGCGGTGGGTGACTTCACGAAGATCTTGAGCGAGGTCGCTGCGAAATCTCCCTTGCGCCGGAATGCGACTGCCGAGGACGTCGCCAACGTCGCGGTGTTTCTGGCAAGCGATCTCTCATCTGCAATCACCGGGCAGGTGCTCTACGTCGACGCAGGCTACAACATTTTGGGCATCGTCTGACCGACAGTACCGGCAGGGCCGATAGTGCCGAACGCGAAGCGTTGGGACCGCCGCTACAGGCGCGCAAGGAGGTGAGGGCTGTGGGACTGACCTGGCAGGATGTCGAGGACATCGCGTTCGAGCTGGCACAGAGCTACCCGGATGAGGATCCGGCGCACATGCCCATGCCCGAGCTGCTTCGCCTGGTGACCGAACTCGACGATTTTGAAGACGATCCGGAAAAAGTCGACGAGCAGACCCTCGAACACATCGCGCAGGCGTGGAGCGAGGAGCTCGCCCACCAGGCGTAGCGGTCACCGCACCTCATCCATGGACTCATCGCTCGGTCTCTTCGTCCTCAACTCGGTCCTCATGCCCGGCGCGGTTCTCCGCTTGCACGTCTTCGAGGATCGCTACAAGGCGCTGATCGCTCATTGCCAAGAGCGTCATGCCCCTTTTGGCGTGCTGCTCGATCGCAACGGCCTCGAGGTGGGCGAAGGGCTCGATCCGGTCGATGTGGGCACGACCGCGGAGATCCGCCAGGTGACGAAGCTCGGCGCGGGGCGCCTCTACGTCATTGCCGTCGGCGTGCGGCGCTTCCGCGTGGAGCGCTTGCTCGCGAAGTCACCGTTCTGGCAGGCGGCAGTTTCGTACCCCTCCGAGGCGGACGACAATCGCGAGTCTCCCGTGCTGCGCGACCTCGCCCTGGAGCGCTTCCGCGAGTATCTCCACGCGCTGCTCTCGGGCTGCGGCCAGGAGCTCGATGCGCTCGAACTGCCGGCAGACGCGTGCGCGTCGTCCTACCTGATCGCAGACGCGCTCCAAGTGGGCATGAAGGTCAAACAAGCGTTGCTCGAAGTCGCCACCCCGTCGAACCGGCTCCGCGCCGAGCTCGCGCTGCTCGAGGAAGAGACGAAGCGGGTTCGCATGTGGCGGTCCCGGCGAGCCCCGCAGGCGCAAGAAACGCCGGCGTCGTTTTCGGCGCGCTTCTCGCGCAACTAACACGGGGATGATCGCAAACGACGTTCTGTGCGCGTTGCGGACGCATCTGCGCGAGCGCACGCGCTCTGAGGCCGCCGACCCGCAGGCGCGGCCGGCAGCCGTGCTCGTGCCCTTGCTGGGCGACGGGGACCGGCTCGATCTCGTGTTCTTCGAGCGCAGCGCCGTGGTGCTCGAGCACAAAGGCGAGATCTGCTTTCCGGGCGGATCCGCAGAAGCACACGATCGTGGCGCAGCCGACACCGCTTTGCGCGAGGCGCACGAGGAGCTTGCGCTCCCCCGGGAGCTCGTCGACGTGCTCGGCTATCTCGATGACGTCCCGACGACGGTTTCGAACTACGTCATCACGCCCGTCGTGGGCCACGTGACCGGTAGCCCGCAGCTCGTGGCCGATCGCATCGAAGTCGCGCGCATCATCCGGGTCCCTCTCGCGCGCCTGCTCGAACCGGGAGTCGAGTCTATCGCTGTCTCCGAACGCGGAGGGGCAAGACGAGAACGCTACGCGTACACGTTCGACGGGAACCACGTATGGGGAGCGACCGCGCGCATCGTGCACTCGCTGCTGGCAGCGCTACGTTAGAAGGACGGCCATGCGATATATCGTCTTGATCGACTACACCGACCTAGCCGCCCGCGAACGCGCGCTGCCTGCCCATCGCGCCCACCTGGCGCGCGGCCGCGAACAGGGAGTGGTGCTCGATTCGGGTCCGTTCGCCGACGGGCGCGGCGGCATGTACGTGATCGAAGCAGCGAATGACGCCGCGGCAGCGCAGTTCATCCGCGACGACCCCTACACCGCGGCCGGTCTCCGGCTCGAGCTGCGCTGCTGGCCCAAGCTCTAAGCGGCTCGATCCGCTCGTTTCACGCGCCGTAGGCCTTCAGCATCTCTTGAATGCGTTGCGTTATGGCCATGGCCTGGTCGAAGCGCCGTTGCCACACGTTGCGGCCGAAAATGAGCCCGGTGACGCCGGCATCCATCGCCATACGCGCTTTATGGATCAAGTCTTCATCGCTGATCTTGCTCCCGCCCGAGATGAGCACGAGCGTGCGGCCTGCCGAGCGCACGACTTTTTGAATCGCGTCCTCTTCCGATAACCGCTCGGTCGGATAGGGCTTGGGCTGCTTGTCGCTGTCGGAGACCTTGGGCACGTTGAGCTTGACGATGTCGGCCCCCATTTCACACGCGACGCGTGCCGCATAGTCGACCGCGTACAGCGAATCCTGGCCGCCCTTTTCTTTCACCGCCTTGCCGCGGGGATACGCCCAGACGATGAGCGGCATGCCGTAGCGGTCGCAGTCTTCGCGTACCCGCGTGAGCTGCGCCATGTCGGCCGATTGCGCTGGACTGCCGACGTAGAGCGTGTAGCCCACGGCATCGGCGCCCATCCGCACGGCGTCTTCGACCGAGGCGGTCATCGGCGAAAAGGCGTCGTCGTCGCTCGGGATGTTCGTCTTGCCGTTGATCTTGAGCACCAGCGGCACCTGGCCCGCGTACTTGGCGAAATATTTGCTCGCAAGGCCGTAGTGCAGCGCGATGCCGGAATAGTTGCCCTCCAACGCAAGCTTGTACTCGAACTCCGGATCGATGCTGTCAGGATTGTCGAAGAAATCGACCGGCCCGTGCTCGAGACCTTGATCGATGGGCAACAACAAGAGCGTGCCGTTGGCTGGTCCATATTTGTAGAGCAAGCGGTGCAAGCGCGCGCGCTTACCCGGTGCCAGATCCAGGTCGTCAAGCGTCGGCCGCGGTGTTTTCGTCAGCATGGAAGGCTCCTTCGGTGGGGCGATTTTCCAATCTCCCCCTACAGGGCGATTTTCCAATCGCCCCCTGCAGGGTGAGAGAATACGTTGAAGCGCTAGGAATCACCCGCGGAATTCGTGACGCGCCGCGACCTCAGTAGCTGGTCCAGGCCGCAGACGAGACCGGTCGGCAATACCGCGCTGATGAAGGAGAGGGCGAACGCCGCCGCGTCGAGGCCGCCGATACTCGTGATGTGCGCATACGAGCCCTTCATGAGGAAGTAATTGAGCGCCAAGAACATGCCGACGATTCCGCCCACGCGCGTCAAAAGGCCCAAGAGCAAGGACACACCGGTGAGCGTTTCGCCCCAAGCGACGAGGTGGCTGAAGAGGCCCGGGTTTTGCAGCACGACGTTTTGCAGGAATGCGTTGTAGGGCCCCGCGCCTTGGGCGACGTTTTGCGAGACCATGCCCGCCATGCCGTCAGGGCCGAAGAACTGCGGGTTCATGAGTTTTGGAATGCCGTGCGAGAGCCAAAAAGCGCCGGTGAAGATCCGCACGACCGCGAGCCACGTCGCGTATTTTTGCGCTGCCGGGAGCATGTTCGAAATTTCCTTTTCTCGTGAGTGGGATGACCCGAAGAGTTGCGCGGTGCGCTTTGCGCCACCTCTCAAAGGCGCGCGTGGAAGACCGCACGAAACCAAGCCGGCGTGGAGACATTCGATATCACGGTGATCGGCGGCGGGCCTACCGGCCTCTTCGCGCTTTTCTATGCGGGCATGCGCGGCGCCAAAGCTAAAGTGATCGACGCGCTGCCCGAACTCGGCGGTCAGCTGTACGCGCTCTATCCTGAGAAATACGTGTACGACATGCCGGGCTTCCCGGCGATCATCGCCGCAGATCTTGTCAAAGGTTGTATCGAGCAAGCCATGCAATGGCCGCACGCCGTCTGCCTCGAAGAGCGGGTGACCGGCATCGAACGGCGTGACGACGGCAGTTTCGCCTTGACGACCGACAAAGCCCAGCACCTGACGAAGACCATCATCATCTGTTCGGGGATCGGGGCGATCAAGCCGCGCAAGCTACCGGCCCCGAGCGCAGCGTCTTTCGAAGACAGAGGCGTGCATTATTATGCCCGGAATTTCGATGCGTTCTCAGGCTTGCGCGTCGTCGTGGTCGGCGGCGGCGACTCGGCCGTGGATTACGCGCTCGCGCTCGAGCCGCGCGCCAAGGCCGTCACCATCGTCCACCGCTCGCAATTTCGCGCCCATCCGCACAGCGTGGATCTGCTGCGCCGGTCGAAGGTGGAGATCCGCCAGCCCGATTTCGAGGTCAAGGAGGTCCACGGCGACGGCAAGGTCGAGGCGGTGACGCTCGTCCAAAGCAAGACGAAAGAAGAGACACGGCTCGAGGTGGACGCGGTGCTCTGCGCGCTCGGCTTCGTATCGGATCTCGGAGAGCTCGCCCGCTGGGGGATCGAAACCTCCGGGCACGGAGTCGTCATCGACCCGATCACGATGGAGACGAATGTGAAGGGGATCTACGCGGCAGGGGATGTCATCGCGCATGCCGGCAAGCTCAAGCTCATCGCCTGCGGCACGTCCGAAGCGGCCATCGCGGTGAACCAAGCCATGGTCTACATCAATCCGGCGAACAAAGTGCAGCCGGTGCACTCAAGCAACCTGACGCTGCCCATTTCCGCGAAGGTCGGCGCCCAGCCCTGACCATCGTCGCAACGTCGCTAGATCTGCCAGTCCTGCGAATTCCAAAAATCTGAGGAGACGAGCTCCGGCGCGAAGTTCTTCAGGTCGCTGTTGATGGCGAAGATGCGGCCTTCCCAGGTGAGCGGCACGTAGGGCAGGTCGCGGTTCAAGCGCCGCTGGATCAGCGAATACAGCGCCTTGCGCTGCGCTTGATCGTAGGTCGCGATGGCCTGCTCCGACCAGCGATCCACGTCGGAGTCGGAGTAGAACGCATCGTTGTAAGCCTTCGGCGAGAACGCTTTGGTCTCGACGATGAAAGAGCGATCGGGATCCGTGTCCGCGCCCCAGTCGTCGATGAGCGCGTCGAATTTCCCATCGGTCGCCAGCCCGGGATTTCCGTAGATGACGTTGCGCGGCACTGCTCGGATGTCGACGTCGACGCCGAGGTCGCGCCAGGCGCGTTGGATCTCCTGGGCCATCGTGCTCAACGGATTGATCTCGGTCTGGTCGAGCAAGCTGAACGAAAGGCTCTGTCCGTTGCGGCTGCGCATGCCGTTCGCTCCACGCTTCCAGCCGGCTTGGTCGAGCAACGATGAGGCAAGCGCGGTATCATACACTGGCGCTCCGCTTGGATCGTAGGCCCAGCTCCATGGCGGGATCAGCGTCTGCGCGAGTGTCGACGTGCCGGCATACGCGGTGTCGATGATGCGCGGGCGGTCAAGCGCAAATGCCAGCGCGCGCCGCACCCGCACATCATCGAAAGGCGGCCGACGCGTGTTGAAGGTTAGAAAACGGTTCAGATACGAGGGTGCGAGAACCGCGCGGACGCCGGCCATCGCTTTGATCTGAGCAAATTGTGAGGGGACGAGCTGTTGCGCGATGTCAAGCTCGTGGCTTCCGACCATCTCGAGCTGCGTATTGGGGTTGGTGACGATCCGCACGTCGACTTCGCCCACTCGCGGTGCGCCCGCGAAATAATCCGCGTTGGCGCGTAACACGATCAGCGAGCCATGGTCCCAGCGCGCGAGCCGCCACGGTCCGCTCCCCACCGGGTGCTTGTTGAAGTCGTCCGTATTGATGTCCGCCGATCGTCCGAGCAGGTGCTTCGGGATGACGTAGCCGCCGGTCGCGCGCTCGAAGAACTGAAGCAGCGCCGGCGCAAAGGGCGCGCGCAGATGCAAGACCACGGTGTATGGATCGGGCGTGGTAAGCGACGCGATGCGCTGATAGGTCGCCGTATAGAAACTGTTCACTTTGGGGTTGATATAGGTCTGGTACGTGAATGCCACATCCGCCGAGGTCAAGGGCGCGCCGTCTTGCCAGCGCACGCCGCGGCGGAGATGGTACGTGATCGTCTTTCCGTCCGGGCTGATCCCGCCGTTACGCAGGCTCGGCACTTCCGTCGCCAGATCTGGCGCAAGCGCCCCGGAAGGCGTGAACATCACGAGCCCGTCGAAGATCGCCGCTTCCATGTAGCCTTCCTGGATCAAGCCGCTCAGGACGGGATTGAGCGTGTTCGGCTCGGCGATGATCGCCATGCGCACGACGCCATGCACCGTCCAGCGGTTGCCCGCGTTCGCGCCGACTGAAGTCCCGACTTTCGTGCATCCCGAGGCAAGCACGGCAGAGGCGCAGGCCAACGCCACGACCGCGCGCCAAGCGCCGCGCACAACGCGCAAAGCCGGCGCTGAGGCCGGCTTTACGGACGAGGCTTGGGCCCTCGCGGGCAAACGGTTCGTCAGGGCGTCGTAGGCGTGGTCGGCGGCGGCGGCGCGAGCGGCGTCGAGCCCCGCAGCAAGTCGTAGAAACGCACCGTCACGAGCGCGACGTACGCTGCGGTAAGACCGCCGACGATGAAGCTGACGATGAGCCCGATGACCGGCATGTGAAGGAAAATCGCATTGATGATGCTGCCGATCGCCGCCACGACGATGATGCCGACGAAAGCGGTCAAGGACGGTCCGACGTTGGCGCGCGCGAGCCGCCACGACGTGCTCATGGCGTGGGTCGCGCCTTCATTGCCGACGACGATGGCCGCGACGGAATACATGAGGAAGAACCCGAGGATGAGGTCGACGATCAGGCCGAGGATCGGGATGATCCCGATGATGCAGAAGATCAGGCCGAGAATGATGAAGAGCAAGATGAGCGCCGGCAACTTGCCCAGCGCTTTGGAGATGCCGCCGGCAAGGTCGGCAGGCTGTCCATGCCAGACCCGCTCGGCGCCTGCGATGACGATGGCCTGCGCCAAAACCGATAAGAGCGCGATCACGATCGCGCCCAAAAAGAGGGTCACGCCTCCGCCGCCCAACAAGGCGCCGAGGCTCGGACGAGCACCCATCGCCCCTGCCGCCAAGATGGACGCGGTGATTCCGGCGATCACGAACACGAAGAAAAGGCCGGCGACGAGCGAGACGAGGGCCGGCGGAACTGCCAAGACCCAGTTCTTGAAGAGGACGTTAAAGGCGTTTTGCAGCTCGCCCATTGCGTCGATCTGGCGGTTGACCATTACGAGCCTCCATGAGTGCTGACGAGCAAGAAGCCTAAGCGCATGAAATGGAAACCTGTTTCCCGTTTCGCGCGCTGGCCTGCTGGCCTCGACTGCGCTCTACCCGCTGGCTTCTCCTGCGCCTCACGCGGCCTCGCCAACCCCGGGAAAAGAAAGTCGAAGCGCGAAACTAGAACACCCGCACGCTGACCATGAGGAGCCGCAATTGACCGATCCGCTGGAGCTGGGAGGCCGCAGTTTTCGCTCGCGCTTGATCGTCGGGACGGGCAAGTTCGCAAGCCCGGAACTGATGTCGGATGCGCTGGCTGCCTCCGGTGCCGAGATGGTGACGGTCGCCTTGCGCCGCGTCGATCTCGAGGCGCCGGCGAACCCGATCACGGACTTCATCGACCAATCCAAGTACTTGCTCTTGCCGAACACGTCGGGCGCAGCGACTGCCGAAGAGGCGCTTCGTCTCGCGCGGCTGGCCCGCTCGGCTGGCTTGCCGCCCTGGATCAAGGTCGAGGTGATCCCCGATCCACGCTATCTCATGCCGGATCCCGTCGATACGCTCGCGGCGTGCGAAACGCTCGTCGCCGAGGGTTTCATCGTCTTGCCCTACATCCACGCCGATCCCGTGCTCGCAAAGCGTTTGGAAGAGGTGGGTGTCGCAGCCGTAATGCCGCTGGCCGCGCCGATCGGATCTGGGCGCGGACTGAAGATGGAAACCGCCATCGCTATCATCATCGAGCAAGCCACGGTGCCGGTCGTCGTCGATGCCGGTCTTGGCGTGCCTTCGCATGCCGCCGCTGCCATGGAGATGGGCGCAGACGCGGTGCTCGTCAACACCGCCATCGCCACGGCCGCGCACCCGGCGCGGATGGCGCACGCCTTTGCGCTCGGCGTCGAATCCGGCCGCGCGGCATATCTTGCCGGACGAGCAGCCGAGCTGGATGAGGCCGCGGCATCCAGCCCGCTGACCGGGTTCTTGCGCGGCGAAGTGCCATGACGTTCGCGCAGACATTTGACGCCGCAGCGACCCGCCGCTGCGTGGAGCGCGCGCACCATGCCCGGCGCGTCGACGTAGCGGCCGCGCTGGATACAGCCGACTGCTCGCTCGAGCGCTTCGCGACGCTCCTATCACCGGCTGCGGGCGACATGCTGGAGGCGCTCGCTGCCCGGGCACATGCGCTGACGGTCGAGCGCTTCGGCAGAACGATGGCGCTGTTCGCGCCGCTGTACCTCAGCAACGAATGCGTCTGCACTTGCACCTACTGCGGATTTTCGAGGGGACTGCCGATCCGGCGCAAGACCCTACGGATCGATGAGGTCGCGAGCGAAGCGCAGGCGCTCGCAGCGCGTGGTTTTCGAAACGTCCTGCTCGTCTCCTCAGAACATCCCAAACATGTGGATCCCGCATATCTTGCGCGGTGTGTGGCGGAGACGAAGCGCCTGGTCCCATACGTGGCGCTCGAAGTGGCAGCGGCGCGCGAGCCGCAGTACGCGAGCTGGGCTCACGCGGGTTGCGACGGGGTCGTGCTGTATCAGGAGACTTATGACCCCGAGGCCTACCCACGGTATCATCGCGGCGGCCCCAAGCAGCATTACCACGAGCGGCTTGAGACGCCGGAGCGAGCGGCTGCCGCAGGGATACGCCATCTCGGCCTGGGCGCGCTCTTAGGGCTCGCCGACTGGAGGTTCGAAGCGCTCGCCCTGGTGGCGCACGCCCGCCATCTCTATCGCTATGGCTGGCGCACGCAGATCAACATCTCGTTTCCACGCATCAATCCAGCGGCCGGCAACTTCGCGCCCGAACGTCCGGTGAGCGATGCGGAGCTCGTGCAGTTGATCGCGGCCGTGAGGATCGCGCTCCCCATGGCCGGGATCGTGCTCTCCACGCGAGAGCCGGCGGTGCTGCGCGATCGCTTGATACCGCTTGGCGTCACGCAGATGAGCGCAGGTTCCTCAACGGAGCCGGGGGGTTATTCGAAGCCGGGAGAGGCGGGCGAGCAATTCCACTTGGAGGACACGCGGCCCCGCGAAGCCGTTGTCCAACGCTTGAGGGAGCTCGGCTACGAGCCTGTCGACAAAGATTGGGAGCCTGCGATTTCGTCGATGATCCCGCACGCGGTGGGTGCGTGATCGCGTGATCGTGCGCGCCAACGGCAAGGCGAAAGAACTCGCGCGGGGCACGACCATTGCGCAATTTCTCGAGCTGGCCAAGCTGCCGGCCGGCCAGGTCGTCGTGGAGCATAACGGCGAACCGCGCCGCCGAGAAGAGTACGCGACCACGGTCTTGCGGAGCGGCGACACGCTGGAGGTCGCTCAGATGGTCGGTGGGGGGTGAGCCCTTCGCACGAGCCCTTCGGCGACATCCTCGCCAAGGTGAAATTGTATCTCATCACCGACGCTTTTCCGAAAATGCAGCCGATCGAGCGATTCTTGACCGCGGCCATCTCCGGCGGGGTCGGGATGGTGCAATTGCGCGAGCGCACGCTCGATGACAAACACTTGCTCGAGGTCGCGACTCGCTGCGCGGCAACATGCCGGAGCTTGCAGGTCCCATTTGTCGTCAACGACCGAGCCGACATCGCCCTCGCATGCGGCGCGCAGGGCGTCCATCTGGGTCAAGACGATCTGCCCATCCAAGCGCTGCGCGAACTTGCAGGAGAGCGCCTCTTCGTCGGACTGTCCACGCATACGCCCGAACAGATCGACGAGGCGACCATCCTCGGCGCTGACTACATCGGTGTCGGTCCGGTGCACGCGACGCCGACAAAACCCGGCCGCGCGGCGGTGGGCATCGATCTCGTTCGTTACGCCGCGACCCACGCGACCATGCCGCACTTCGCGATCGGCGGATTGGATCCACGCAACGTCGCTGCCGTCCTCGGCGCAGGTGCGACCGGAGTCTCCGTGTTGCGCTGGATATCTCAATCGGAAGACCCACAACGTGCAGCCGTGCTGCTGATGGAAGCGTGCGCCCGCAGCGGGTTCGTCAAGGTGAGTTAGCCGGACAAGAATGGCGCGCGCGGTAGACGAACGATATGCGAAGCGGCTGCCACCGGGACAGTACATGGCTCGCGATTTTCCGGTGCTCCATGTCGGCGACGTGCCGCGCTTCGACCCCACAGCCTGGCGCTTCCGCGTCTTCGGCGAAGTGGACAGCCCGCAAGAATTCACGTGGGAACAGTTCCTCGCGCTGCCCGCTCGGGCGGTCACAGCTGATATCCATTGCGTGACGCGCTGGTCGAAGTTCGACACGCAATGGACAGGCGTGCCGACCAAGTATCTTTTCGAAGTCGCTCGAGTTCGGCCGACGGCGCGTTTCGTCGTCGCGCACGGGCCGTTCGGATACACCGCAAATCTGCCGCGTGCGCTCGCGGAGGCAGACGACGTGCTCCTTGCGCACACGTACGAAGGCAAACCCCTCGAGCCTATCCACGGAGGCCCGGTGCGCATGTTCGTCCCCTCGCGTTATTTCTGGAAGAGCACGAAGTGGTGCACGGGGCTCGAGTTATTGAGCGAAGACCGTCCTGGATTTTGGGAGACGCGCGGCTATCATAATGAAGCCGATCCGTGGAAAGAAGAGCGGTACTGGTGAGAAGCGGTCAGGCAGGGCGTGCGAGCGTCACGTGTGCGTTCCCCATCCCCGGCTCGCGCTCGGCGACTTCGTAGCCTGCCTCGCGCGCTTGATCGAAACAGCGCTCGCAAACTTTGACCGTGCGCAGGCGCAACGTGGAAAGACGATGGGCGAGGTAATTGCTGCCCATCCGGTGTTGGGAACCACAAAAAGCGCACGTCGACATGAATGAACCCTTCCCACAGAACGCGACACACGTTTGACTGCATGGGTTCCCTCTTGTTACAGCTGGCGACCGGAGGTAGCGCGCACGTTTGTTCGAAACGCCCGAGTCATGCGCGCCGGTATTTTCAGCCTGTGTCTTGCCATCGGCCTTGTCGCTCTCGCGCGAATCGCGCAGACCAACCCGTACGACCTTGCGCTGCATCACTGGGGCCTCACCCTGGCGGTCGCGCTCGCGGGCTTGTTCTTGCTCGTGTCTGCGGCGCGCAGCGTCAAGCCGACCCATCGTGGCGAAGGTCTCGCCGCCGTCGGCGCTTTGGGCGGTTTTGTGATAGCCGTCGCAATCGTCTCCGCCGAGCTCGCCGTAGGCCCGCCACAGCGCATCGCGGCCGCCCCGGGTCAGACCTATCGCCTCCCCGGGTCGCGATCGATCGAGATCGAGTATCCGCAGACGGATGGCGCCGCGCTCGCGTCGCACCCGCCCGATTCGGTCATCGTGATGACGGACGGGCGGCCCTCGGTTCTTCGGGTCGGATCTTCGCTGCAGACGCGGTCCTACGTATTCGATGCGGCGCGCTGGCCTGCGGCATACGTGAGTGCGAAGTCGAGCGATCGGATCGACCAAACCGTGACGCAGCCGCAGGGCGCAGCCTTCGTATCGCCGGTCTTGCTCTTTCCCGATGTAGACAGCGACGGTTTACCGGTCGACAGTTTCAGCGTGCCGGCCCTGCATCGCGACGTGCATGTGAAGTATTACCCCGGGCTCCCGTCGCGCGGCATAGACATCCCGTTCGTGCAGCTACAGGTAGATGAAGAGAACGGCGGAACGCTTTTCTCCGGCGTCTCGGTAAGCGGCCGGCGGCTGCATGCCGGTGGCATCGAGCTGACGTTCGCGCTTGGCAGCTATCCGGTCGTGACCGTGGCTCCCGTTCCCGACGCCTTCATGACGCTCGCGGGCGCCTGCATGATCGGAGCCGGCCTCTTGGGGTATGTCATCATCATGATCCGCACGGCACTGGCGCAGAGCGCCCCATGATCGAACCCGGCAAATCCGCCGTCCGGCGCCACCCCGACCGCTCCTATGAAGTCGCCGACGACCGGGTGCTCGTCGGCGGGTCGTTCGGCAACACGAGCGCCTGGATTGTCGGCAAGGCGACCGGGGCGATCCAGAAGATGTACTCGTTGCGCGTGGGCCAAGACGTGTTCTGGTCGACAGTCGTGACGTACGGCAGCGAACGCCATCACCTGCTCGTCGGCCTCGAGTTCCTTCCGGGCAATCGGACCGCAGGCGCGGAAGCAGAGGAGCACGGGCACGTCATCCTCACGCCGGTCGCCCCCGGAAATTTCGAGTTCCACCCGGGTTTCCAGCGACACCACTTCGAGCTGCCGAGCGACCTGCACATCACGGAGACGATCTTCGTGCCGCGCACCGGGCTCGACGATCCGGCTGTGGCGTATTTCGTCGTGGACGTCAACAATCGCGGAGCCGAGCGTTGGGATCTAGCAGTGCGCGCTTACGCGAAGCTGGCCGGTACCACGCCCAAGGATGTGAGCGCGGTGTACGACCCAACCCTGCGGGGGTTGGTGGCGGCGAACCGCTCGCATCCGCAATGGGTGCGGATCGTGGGCGCATCGCTACCGCTCGCCGGTTGCCAGGTGGTCGGACACGCCGTCGAATCGTACGATCCGCTCAATGTGCCCACTCTATCGAACGACACTTCTCAGACGGGCGACATCATCGCAGCACTCGGAACGGTCGTCTCGGTGGAACCGGGCGCCACCGGGAGGGTCACGTTCATCGAAGCGTTCTCCGAGCGCGGTGAAGACGACGCGCGCGCGATTTACCACGCCGCGCAGGATGCCGATGATGCGCTCGCTCGGACGAATGCGTATTTCGAGCAGGCGTTGTCGGTCGCACAGGTCGTGACGCCCGAAAAGACGATCAACGACGGCGCCTATTGGGCGAAGGTGAACATGCTGCGGGTGGTCGCGAAGTACCCGTACGGCATCGGTTTCACGAATAGCCCGGGAACCTCGCCGAATATCGTGGGCCGGGATCTCGCCTGGTTCACGATTGGTTGCGACTACCTCGATCCCGAACTTTCCAAGGCCATGCTCGTCCGCTTCGGGCAGACCCAATACCCCTCGGGCAAACTTCCCGAATACTACGATGCGTTGACCGGACGTACCGAGGACTACGAGCTCAACATCAACGACGACACGCCGCTCTTCATCCTCGCGTGCGCGCATCATTTCCAAACGACCGCCGATGTGGATTTCTTGCGCACGCTGTGGCCGGTGCTCGCTTCGGCTGCGGACTACATCCTTTCCCAGCGCGACGAGCGGGGTCTCGTGGTCTGCACGGGCAAGGGCGAGGAGGTCTACGGCATCGCCGGTTGGCGCAACATCGTCCCCCACCTGCGGATCAACGGCGCGGTCACCGAGATCAATGCGGAGTGCTACGCCGCCTTGGCGGCAACGAGCAGGCTCGCGACCTCGCTCGAAGCGGCGGACAAGTCCGAGCGCTTCGCCTCGTTCTCCAAACATTACGAAGCGCGCGCGCGCGAGCTGTGCGACGCGATGAACGAACATTTGCTCAACCCGCGCAACGGCATGTACCTGCTCAACATCGACATGGACGGACGCAAGCATGCCGACGTCACGGGCGACGAAGTTTTCCCGGTCATGTTCGGCGTGGCTTCGCCGGCCGTGAGCTACCGTATCATCAGCCGGCTCAACATGCCGGATTTTCAGACCGAGGCAGGATTGCGCACCGTCTCGCGGCTGTCACCTGACTACACGCCCTACCGGGATGTCGGACTGATCGGCGGGGTGTGGCCTGGATTGTCTTTCTGGTACGCGTTCGCGGCAGCGAAGATCTATCCCGACGCGATGGCGCACAATCTGTCACACGGGTACGCGCAATACTTGCGCGACCCGAAGATGTACAACACCGTCCCCGGGCAGTTCTCTGAGTGGTTCGACGGGGAGTCGCTCGTCAACCGCGGCATCCGCCTCTCGCCGTGGGAGCCACCGCGTTATTTGTGGGCCGCGATCGAAGGCGCATGCGGCTTGGCGCTCGCGCATGCGCCCGAACGCCTCCAGGTCATGCCGCTCATGCCATCGGGGTGGCGCTGGCTCGGGGTGCGGCGGCTTCCTCTCTACGGGCGGCTGTACAGCTATTTCCTCATCCGCGCCGGCACTCGATTCTCGGTGTTCGCGAACGGCCAGCTGGAAGTCGACGGCGAACTGGAAGTCTTCGACGAGGACGTGAGCGAACGTATCGACCTGCTCGACTCCGATATGGTCGCGGTCGGCTTCCGTCGTGGCGACGAAGCGTTGCTGTGCGTCGGAAGCACCCTGGACGTGGCGTACACGTTTCCGCTGTCGCTGCGGAGAGTGCTTGACGGAGGGCGTCTGTACCAAGTGAAGATCTACAATGCGAGCCTCGGACGATGGGTGGAAGGGGAGCAAGCCCGGGGCGAAGACCTGCGCGACATCGGGCTCCGGATCGAAGCGCAAAGCTTCGCGCTGGCGCGCCTGGTGCCCATATCATGAGCGAGCGCCCCGCCAAATCTATAGACCAGTGTAGCGCCGGCAAATTTATTTGCCGGCTCGCCGCCTCAGCCGCGGCTCTCGTGCTGCTGTCGGCGTGCACGAAGATCCAGACAAACGTGGCCGGGCACGAAGGCAATTCGTGGACGGTGCACGGCGTCGTCCGGGTCGGCTCCTACGAGGATCTCGACACGCTCATCCCCACCCTGTCGCAGCAGCAGTTCGTCACCGACGTGGCGCAGATGATCTACTCCGGGCTGATCGACTACGACGATCACGCGAACCCCGTGCCAGATGTCGCGCTCGCGGCGCCGACGCAAGCCAACGGCGGGATCAGCCGCGACGGCAAGACGATAACCTATCACTTGCGCCGGGGAGTGAAGTTCTCCGACGGCGTGCCCTTGACGAGCGCCGACATCAAGTTCACCTGGCAACAGATCATGAATCCGAACAACAACGTTCCCTATCGCTATCCCTACGATGACGTGGCGTCCATCGACACGCCTGACGACCTCACCGTGATCGTGCACCTGAAGGCGCCACTGGCCCTCTTCCCCGCCGCATTCATGGCGAACGGCGCGATCGGTTCGATCCTGCCTAAGCATTTGCTCGATCGGTATGCCAATCTCAATCATGTGGCATTCGCGACAAAACCCATCGGCAGCGGGCCTTTCGTGGTCGAGAGCTGGGAGCCGGGCACGCTCTTGACCCTGCGCGCCAATCCTTTGTATTGGCGAGGACCGCCCAAACTCAAGGAAGTTCTCTACCGCATCATCCCCAATCAGAACACGCTGCTGACGGACGTTCTTTCGCACGACGTCGATCTGTACTATGACGCCCCTGAAGTCCAGTATTCGACCCTCGTGAAGACGCCGGGCTATATCGTCACGCATGTGCCGAACATGACCTACGAGCACATCGACTTCAACTGCGGTCACGCGCCGCTCGACGACGTGCGGGTCCGCCAGGCGTTGTCGTACGCGATCGACTGGAAGGCGCTTGCCGACAACGTGTACTTCGGGCTCGACGTGCCCGGCATCGGCGACACGCCGCCCGCCTCATGGGCGTACGATCCTAGCGTCTTGCCGTACCCGCACGACATGCAAAAAGCGCGCGCGCTGCTCGCGTCTGCGGGCTGGGTGCCTGACGCACAGGGGAACCTCTCGCGCAACGGTCAGCCGCTACGGGTGGACCTCGTCACGGTCTCCGGCATCACCTCGCGCGCGAAGGCAGAGGAGCTCATCCAGCAGGATCTGCGTGCGCTTGGGATCGCGGTCGACATCCACAATTATCCCGCGGACCTGCTCTTCGCGTCCTACGGGGCCGGCGGCATCCTCGCCCACGGCAAGTTCGACATCTCGCTCTATGCCTGGACGTACGCGGAGCCCGACCCAGACGACACCGTGACGCTCGGCCCGGGTGAAATACCGCCGGCAGGATCCAACTACACCTTTGACGCCGATCCGAAGATCGGGGCCTGGCAGGAGGCTGCGCGCCTGCACTATGACCGGGCCCAGCGCCGCCCGTATTACGTGCTCATCCAGCGGCGCATCCACGACACGGTCCCGATGCACACGATCGTCTGGCGCAGCAACTTCGACGCCGTGAACAGCGACCTGCGTAACTTCAAGCCCGTGCCGGACGTCAGCGACTTTTGGAATTCATGGGAGTGGCAGATCTGAGCCGCCGCTAGGCGATCTCCAGCGCCACCTTGCCGCGATGCTCGTTGCTCGCGAGCCGCTCGAATGCTGCGCGCCCTTGCGCAAGCGGAAACGATGAGTCGATGATCGGCTCGATCCGATCGCGCTCGACGAATTGGATGAGCGCGAGATACTCGGGCAGCGATCCCATCGTCGAGCCCAGCACGCGCAGCTGATGCCAAAAAATTCGCGCGAGATTGGCGGGGGGGTTGGGACCGGTCGTGGCGCCGGCGACCACGATCGCGCCGCCGAGTTTTAGCACCCGGATGCTCGTGCCCCACGTGGCTTCCCCCACGCTCTCCATGACGGCGTCCACACCATCGCCGCCGGTCTGCGCCACGACTGCCTTTGCGGCCTCGCGGCCTGCAAGCACGACGTGCTGCGCGCCCAGACTGCGGACGAAGTCGAGCTTTTCTTGCGACGTGGCTGAGGCAAAGACGGTCAGGCCTGCCGCCGCGGCGAGCTGCACGGCGGCGGTTCCAAGGCCTCCTGCCGCGCCTTGGATCAAGACCGAGTCGCCCGGGCGCAGCGCCGCTTTCACGAAGAGCATGCGGTATGCGGTGAGAAATGTGACCCCGAGCGCCGCGGCCTGAGCGGCCGACAGCGCGGTTGGCTTGGGCACGACGTGCGACGCCGGCAGCACGACGTATTCTGCAAAAGACCCTTCGAGGTCGCCGTCCGAGAGCAAGGTGAAGTGGCGGCACAGCATCGGGTCTGCGCCGGCGCACCCCGGGCAGTCGCCGCAAAAGCGGAGGGGGTAGAGCACGACCTCGGCGCCCACGTCCGGGGTGTTCGCGGGCCGCCCGGGCCCGTACGCATCGACAACGCCATAACCGTCACACCCGAGGATGCGTGGCGGCGCGATCGGATAACCGACGACGCCGCGTAGCGTGAAGAGGTCGTGGTGATTGAGTGTGGCAACGCGCATCTTCACGCGCACCTCGCCCGCTTTTGGTTCGGGCTTCGGGCGTTCCCCGATCTCGATGTTCTCGAGCGGTTTGTCGCCCCCGAGTTTGGCCGCATACAGCGCGCGCATCAGAGCCTCGCGTCAGGGTGGCTGATGGCCACAGACGTCGGATAGGAACACGTCGGCACCGCCGGCGCGATGGTGCGGAGCGTTCTTGTGTCGTAGATGCTGATGCTGTCGTCGCGGGCGTTCGGGACGTACAGGCGCCCGTGCTCCGCATCGAGCGCAGGCAGCCACGGCGTGAGACCGGTGCGCAGCGCCGCGATCCGGCGCATCTGCGGGAGCGAGTAGACGACGACGTTTTGGTCCCCCTCGTTCGTCACGAAGAGCCGGGCGGTTCTTGCGTCGACGGCAACGCCAAGCGGCAACGAAGACGGAGATCCGGTGGAGATCATCGACCCGATGCGCTGAAGCGTCGTGGCGTCGAAACGCTCCAAACCAGGGCGCGCATGCGCGCCGCTGACCACGCTCGTGTCGTTGTCCGCGACGAAGACTTCATTGCGCACGACGTCCACCGCGATCCCGAACGGTCGAGCCGCGGTGCTGCCCGCACGGAGCAGCCTGACCCGGCCGGATGCGTCGATCGCAAAGCGCATGACCGAGTTGCCGTTGATGTTGGTGACATAAAACGTTCGGCCACCGGCTGCAGCGGCGATCCCTTCGGGAGTCTCGCCCGCGACAACGGAGCTGACCAGCTGGGGCATGCCGTTTGGGTCCACGCGAAAGATGCGCACCCCCACATGCCCCGCGCTCGCGTCGTTGTCGGTCGCCGCGATATAGCCGTACGCCAGAGGCGCGACCTCTGAAAGCCGCACACCCGGCAGCGGCGTGGACACGCGCCAGCGCATGCTGCGCAGATCGATCGCCACAAGCTGCGATTCGACGGCAAAAATTGCACGGTTGTGCACCGCATCCACCGTGATGCCGGCAGCGCGCCCGCCCACGCTGAGCGCGCCGATGAACGCGAGGCTCGGCGCCGCGTTGACGTTGACGGTGCCGTCGGAGTAGCACGTCGATAGGATGAGCGGCTGGTGGGGGCCGGGAGCCGGCACGGTTCGCACCGCGACCGAATCGGCAACGCCGTTGCCCGCGCTTGCGACGACGTCCGCGGTGGCGCTCGCATCGGCCGCCCGGTACAAGCCGTTCGCATCGATCGAACCGGGTCCGACGACAGACCAGCGCACGCCGGCGGGCGCGAGCTCGCCTGCCATGTGCGTGCGAAACTGCAAGCTATTGCCTGCGAACACGCGGGCATCGCGTGGTGCAACCGCGATGCGCGGCGAGAAGCTCATGTTCTGGCGACTGGAGCTGCACATGAGCAAACCAGCGCCGAGGAGCGTGAGCATCGCGCCGGCTGCAAACGCGTTCTTCATGACACCGCTGCTCGTTTCGACCCGTCGAACCAGCGGTACGCCTGGGGCAAGCGGTCGGCGAAGGTCTGGGTGAGCGGCACGACTTCCTTGCGCCGCGCGGCGATGACGTCGATCGCCGCGACGAATCCGCTCGGCGCGCCTGCGAGCGCGCTTGCCACGATCGAACCATCCGGATGCACGACGCAGGCGGGGGTGGTCGACTCGGCGCGAGCGCACACGAGCACGTAAACCCGGTTCTCGACCGCGCGCGTGCGGGCGATGTCGAGCACGGGCAGCGAATCCACGGGGGCGACCCAGACCAGCAGATCCGCACCTCGCAGCGCTGCGGCTCTGGCCGGTTCGGGCGCGGCCATCGCGCTTGCGCGGATCACGGCTGCGCGAAGACCGCGGATCCTGCGCAACCCAGCCGCGATCGCCCGCGCTGAAGCGCTCGTGCGCAGGATGCAGGACACGCCTTGTGCGGCAAGCGCGCGGATTGCGCTCGGATCGGCCGGCCGCGTGCGGCCGTTCTGATAGACGCCGATCCAAAACCGCGGCGGCATCGGCGGCACCGCTCCGTTGCGCGCCGGCAGGGACCGCAACGCTTTACGCTCGCCGCCGGAAAGGCTCGCGATATAGGGAGTGGCGGCCGTGCGCCGGACGTCTGCCACGATGAATTGGGGCTCGGTCGCACCTGCCCGCGCCACGATGCCCCCATCGGGTCGCACGATCTGGCTTGCGCCGGCGTAGTGCACGGCTTCCAACTCCGAACCGCATTTGTCCGCGGCTGCGATCCAGCAACCATTCTCAAGCGCGCGCACGCGCAGCATGTAATCGGCTTGCACGTTGCGGATCTGCGCGTGCGAGGCGCCGAAGCCGACCCACGCCGTCGGATCGGCGATCAGCCACGCGCCTTTGGCGACGAGCGTTCGAGCGATCTCAGGGTTGCGTCCATCAGCGCAGATCATCATGCCGATGCGGCCGAAGGCGGTGTCGAACACCGGAAGCTCGCTGCCGCTGCAAAACCAGCGTTGGTCGAAATTCCAAAGGCGCGTCTTGGCATATGATCCGAGCTCCACGCCGTCGCGGTCCAGCAGCACCGCCTCGTTGCGCAAAGCCCGGTCAGCCCCCACGCGGGCGATCCCGACGATGACCGCGCAGCCTGCGCGGCGCGCCGCGCGGGCGATGGTCTGTAGGGCGTCATGGTCGGAGGGGATGGCGCGCCGGTAGGGATGGTCGTCGAGCAGGACGTACCCCGGATAACTGCACTCCGGCAGCACGAGCAGGTCGACGTCCTCGCGGCCGGCCGTCTGAATCGCTCGTTGGATTTGGGCGAGGCCTTCGCGTGCCTGAAACACCGTGAGCGCGCGCAATTGGGCGCAGGCGACGCGAAGCGTGACGCGTCGCACTCGCCGCGTCTCCTTTTGTTTCATATACTGAAGAAGCGCATGAAGCACGTCATATTGTTCGGACTGATCTGTTGGCTCGGGGTCGCCCAGGTCGCACACGCGGCCATCCGCGTCGCGCCGCTCGACGAATATTTCGGAAAGCAGAAGCTCAGTCCCTTAGGCATCGAGAACATCATTCACGACACGAACCTACGCGTCCGCTACGATCCGCTTCACGCAGACCGCTATTATGCGGCTTTGGCCGGCGCGGAAGATGCGCTCGACGATTGGGCGCGCAAATATCCGGACGACCCATGGCTTCCTGGTCGCGCCTACTTCATGTCGCAAGTGTTCTCGGCGATGCACACGAGCTCGGGCGACGCCGCTGCGCAAGCCTGCCGCGATCTCCTCTTCACGCGGTTCGCGAGCTCCCATTGGGCGAAGCTCGCCAAAGCTGGCGCCGCAGCGCTCGTCGCGCGCGATAAGACCTAAAGAAAATGATGCGGCCGGTTCGCCCCGATCCCGGCGCGCTCGACTTCGAAAATCGTCGGCACCGGCCAAATCCCAGGCGCCACCGAAAGATCGACTTGCGGCACGAGCGCGAAAGACTCGAGCTCAGTTCGGGCAGCGCGTCCTTGCGGCCGCTCCGGGTACGATAGCGCAAGCTCGTCGAACAGCGCGAGGGCGACGCGATCGTATTGCGGCAACTGTTTGCCGTGCAAGAACATGGCGAAATCCAACATGGTGCCCGGCAGCCACGGGTCGTGAGGATATCGCAGCGCCCACTGCGCCAGCGCGGACTGCACGGCGGCGATACGCTCGATCTGGCCTGGTAGCGCGAGCGGAGAGTTTCCTTCGATCTCCATGTCGTGGATCGCGTTGCGCACGCTGAGATTGCTCAAGCGATAGGCGCCGAAGTACATGTCAGCAGGTGCTTGGGTCCAGACGATCGGCGCGGCCGAGATGACGAACGTTGGCTGCTGATGCTGGGCGGCCCCAGCCGGACGGGGCGAGCCAAGCGACGCCGCGATGAGACAACCCGCCACGATCCGCCAGCGCACGAGGCCTACGAGTTCGACCTCAGGCACCGCTTTTCCGACGCCCAAAAGCGAAGGGCACCTTGCGGTGCCCTTCGCAGCTTTTGCGAGTTCCTTGCTTAGAACTTGAACCCGAGCCCCAGATACGGACCCGCGTGGGTCTCGCTGGCCGGAGCCGCTTGTTTGGCCTGATAGCGGTCGCCGCTGAAGCCACCGTAGATGTAGAACGGTGACTGGCCGAACACGTAGTCAAGTCCGACGTCGTACTTGTAGATCTGGTATGCGATCGTCTTGTTCAAGCCGGTGTTGGGGCCGGTCTGCACGGTGTACTGACCGCGCTCGTTCGGATAGTAGAATCCAGACGCGAACCAGCCGAGGCTGCCAGGCGCCAGATCCTCGAGCTTCTCAAGGCCGATGCCCGGGCCGCTGACGATCGGGTAACCGTAGTTGGTCGAGGCTTGCAAGTAGCTCAGGCCGAGGTTGATCCACGGGTTGAGCAACTTGAACTCGAGCCGTCCGTCGATCGTGGTCTGCGTCGCCGCAAATGCCGGCACGCTTGCCACGCCGCCATCGATCGTGTTGACGCCGTCGATGTGGCGCGTCAACGAGGCAAAACCCGGTGGCGGTGTCGGTGTCGGATTGACCGGAGTCTGGTAGCGATCCTGACGCCAGTCGACCTTGATCGCGAGCGGGCTGAACAGGTACGCGCCCGATGCGACGAGGCCGTGCGACGTCACGTTGCCGTTGGTGAACTCATTGGAAACCTGACCTTGCGTGTAGCCAGCCTGCACGTAGCCGAGAATCGGTCTCGGCGTCGGGCTTGGAGCCGGCGTCGGAACCGGTGTCGCCACGGTCGGCACAGGCGTCGGGACCGGGGTCGGCGGGATATAACGCACGACGCAGACGTGCTGTTCGGGAACCCATTGCACGTACGCACCCAGCGCTTCAGAGATGACGCGCACGGGGACGAGCAAGACGCCCTTGTACATCATGGGCGGCACGTCGAGCGGCCGCGACTCGCCATTGATGAGGACTTCGTTTTTGCCCAAGGTGACTTGGACTTGCGAGCCCGGCTTCGAGGCGGTCACGGATTTGCTGCCGGCGTCGAACGAGACGGTAGCTCCCATCTGTTCGAACATGCTGCGCAGCGGCACCAAGATGGTGCCGTTCTTGACGAGCGCTGCAAGGACACGGCCTTGCCGCAACGTGTCAGGATTCGCATACACGTGCCGGTCGTTGTACAGAATCGGCACCTCGCCTGACGGCGGGCTGCCAAAATCAGCCATGGCATCTGCGACTTGGATCCCGGACGTTGCCGAAGTTACCGCTCCGGAGAAGGCCTTTGTCTTCGACGCCAAGACGTTGACAGAACTGTCAGCGAAGCTTGGTGCGATTCCCGCGACGACGAACAATGCCACAGCGACAACCGCTAAGTAAACGTGCTTCAAATTTTCATCCTCCAAAGTAAGATTAGGTCGAACTTACCACTAGTCGTTTGCGTTCCTTGTTCCTTTTCCCACCAATGCCAAACGAAAACAGCCCGCATAAAGGGACACGCGGACTGGTCGCCCGACTTTAGTCAAGGGGCGCTTGACGACTCGGCTAGAGGTGTCGCGCCCCTCCCATCGCGTCGGTTAGAATCGATAGCCGAGCCCTAGATACGGCCCCGCATGCGTCTGCGACACCGGCGCATTTTGCTTCGCGGTGTATCGATCGCCGTTGAAACCTGCGATCACGTAGATGCGCGAAGGCCCGTAGTTGATCCCGATGTTGTAAGTCAGAATCTGGTATTCTTGCAAGTACGACGTGCCGTTGTTCGGCCCCGCCACCTCCATATACGTGCCGCGCATGTTCGGATAGTAGAAGACGGATCCGAACCAGCCGAAGGTGCTCGTGGGATCGGGCAATTTCTCCAAGCCGCCGCCGCCGCCCGTCAATCGCGGGTTTCCATAGTTCGTCCAGACGGTCAAGAAACTGCCTGCGATGTAGATGCGCGGCTTCGCGATTTGATATTCGAGCCGGCCATCGACGTCGAGCTGCCGTGCTAAGAAGGGTGGAGTCGTTGCGACGCCGCCGTCAATCGTTTGGAACGACGTCAGCGGTCCGCCGAACGGATCCTGCGCGTTGTGCGAGGTGCGATACTGATCTTGGCGTGCCGCCCCGACGACGGCGACGGGTCCGAAGAACAAGCCGGCTTCGCCGTTGAACGCGCTCTGATCGTGTTCGTTTGCGATGTATTCGTTGGCGGTAAGCCCCGACACGTACGCTCCCTGCACGAAGCCGATGGGCGCCGGCGTGGGCGTCGGGGTCGGCGAAGGTGCCGGCGGCGCCTCCGTCGGCGCCGGAGTGGGAACAGGCGTCGGCGGCAGATAGCGCACGACGCAGACGTGTTGCTCCGGGACCCACTGCACGTACGCGCCGAGCGCTTCAGAGATGACGCGCACGGGGACGAGCAAGACGCCTTTGTACATCATGGGCGGCACGTCGAGCGGGCGCGACTCGCCGTTGATGAGGACCTCGTTTTTGCCCAAGGTGACTTGGACTTGGGAACCCGGCTTCGAGGCCGTCACGGACTTGCTGCCGGCATCGTACGAAACCGTTGCGCCCATCTGCTCGAACATGCTGCGCAGCGGCACCAAGATGGTGCCGTTCTTGACGAGCGCGGCGAGCACGCGGCCTTGGCGCAGCGTATCAGGATTTGCATAGACGTGGTGATCGTTGAACAGGATCGGCACCTCGCCTGACGGCGGGCTGCCAAAATCCATCATGGCATCGGCGAAGCTCGACGCGACGCTCGTGAGCACGAGCATCGCTGCGGCGAGAAACGCGAGGCGGAAACGCTTCAAGTCGTAGTCCTCCCAGTGGCGGTAGCGCTCAATCTGGACCACCGTTTGCGTTCCAAAGCGAATTTCCCACCAGCGCACATACAAACCGCACAGGGGGACACCTGTCGCGGACTCCGTCAAAAAAGTTATGAATGAAAAAATTGCGGTTCCGTCAGCGCAAAAATGTAGGTCCTCGAGTTCGCTCGAGGACCTTTTCGAGGACCTACATCTGCGCTCGAAGGAGCGGTTAGAAGTGCACGCCGAGGCCCAGATACGGTCCTTCGTGCGTCTGGTCGACCGGCGCGCCGGTCTTGGCGATGTAGCGATCTCCGTTGTAGCCGAGGATCACGTAAATGGACGACGGTCCGTAGCTGATGCCGACGTCATACTTGTACATCTGATATTCCTGATTGATCGTCATTCCGGCTGCGGGTCCGGCGGGGACGGTATACGTGCCTTTGACGGACGGATAGTACATGATCGAACCGTACCAGCCGAACGCGTTCGTGAAATCCGGCAGTTTGTCGAGCCCGAATCCACCCCCGGTCAGTCGCGGGTAGCCGTAGTTGTTCCAAAGGTTGATGTAGCTGCCTGCGATGTCGATGCGCGGCTTCGCGATTTGATATTCGAGCCGGCCGTCTATGTCGGTCTGGCGCGCCAGGAACACCGGCGTCGTGGCATTGCCGCCATCGAGCGTCGTGAACGAGGTCAGCGGGCCGCCTTGGGGGTCCTGCGCGTTGTGCGTCGTGCGGTATTGATCGCCGCGGACGTTGCCCACGATGGCGAACGGCCCGAGGAAGATACCAGCCTCGCCCGTGTACGCGCTTTGGTCGTGGAGGTCTGGCGAGAACTCGTTTGCGGTCATCGCGCTCATGTAGCCGCCTTGCACGAAGCCGATGGGCGCCGGCGTGGGCGTCGGGGTCGGCGAAGGTGCCGGCGGCGCCTCCGTCGGCGCCGGAGTGGGAACAGGCGTCGGCGGCAGATAGCGCACGACGCAGACGTGCTGCTCCGGGACCCACTGCACGTACGCGCCGAGTGCTTCAGAGATGACGCGCACGGGGACGAGCAAGACGCCTTTGTACATCATGGGCGGCACGTCGAGCGGGCGCGACTCGCCGTTGATGAGGACCTCGTTTTTGCCCAAGGTGACTTGGACTTGGGAACCCGGCTTCGAGGCCGTCACGGACTTGCTGCCGGCATCGTACGAAACCGTTGCGCCCATCTGCTCGAACATGCTGCGCAGCGGCACCAAGATGGTGCCGTTCTTGACGAGCGCGGCGAGCACGCGGCCTTGGCGCAGCGTATCCGGATTTGCATAGATGTGGTGATCGTTGAACAGGATCGGCACCTCGCCTGACGGCGGGCTGCCAAAATCCATCATGGCGTCAGCGACGTCGCGTCCGGCCGTTTCCGTTGTTGCCGTGCCGAACTGCTGCGTCGTCGAGGTGATGGAGTTGCCAGAACCAGCCGCAAAGCTTGGGGCGGTGAGCGCCAAGGCGAAGAACGCCATGGCGAGGACCGCGATCTGGATGCGTCTCAAATGCTTTCCTCCTTAGATAGACCCTTAGGGTTTGCGCCCGAAGGGCAAACGTACATATGTTCGAAACACCTTTAGATTACCCTCCGTGCACGTCTGATCCGCGCTTACGTACATCTTACCCCGGCGACTCGCAAAAAAATCAAGCGGCGGACCCGCCAGACGAAAAACAGAAAAGACTATCGCCATGCCGGAAACCTCGGTCAAAGTCGTTCTCCTCGAAAAGTCTCCGCATCCGACTGCGATGACGGCGACCGCCGCGCGCACCTGCTATTCCGCGAGCGAGCCCTCGGCGATCGTCGCCCGTTTCGAGCGCAAGCCGGATGACATGATTCAAACGGTTGACCGCGTGCGCGCCGCCGGTCACCATTCAACGCTTGAGCACAACATCTACGTCTTCGGCGTCACCGGGCTATCGCGCGCGGCGACGCACCAGCTCGTGCGGCACCGGCATCTGCAGTTCGACCAGCAGAGCCAGCGCTATCTCGCCTTCAAGGAAGCGACCTTTCCGTACGTCAAGCCGCGCAAACTTTCTTCCATACCCGAGCTGTCGCGCAAGTTCGACGAGCTCATGGCCCAGATAGGGGAGACGTATCACGCGTTCATCGAGGCCGGGCTGCCGGGCGAAGACGCGCGCTTCGTGCTTCCCAACGCCGCCGCGAGCCAACTCGTCGTCTCAGGTAACGCGCGGGCGTGGTACGAGTTTCTCACGCTGCGTACGTGCAACATGGCGCAATGGGAGATCCGCGAGATGGCCTTCGAGATCTTGCGCATCCTTAAGCGCGAGGATCCCGTGCTATTCCGCGATGCCGGCGCCACCTGCGTGCGCGGCTATTGCCACGAACCGAACGGACCCGAATGCCCGCGCTACATCGCGGTGATCAGGGCGCAGCAAGAGCAAGGCCGCCGCGCCGATGCCTGGTTGGAACAGCGCGCGAAGAAGATCACATGATGCGCGCGAGATATGCGTCCATCTGGTCGCCGGAGAGCTGTCCTGTGTGCACCGCGCGCACGATGCCGTGCGCGTCGATGAAGACCGACGTGGGAAGCGCGAACACATCGTAGGCGGCAGCGGCCGGCCCTTCATCGATGACGATGGGAAACGTGATCGCGCGCGGTTTGACGAAGCGCGCGATAAGCTCGGGAGTTTCGTCTTGATCGACGCCGACAACGGCGAGCCCCTTTGGGTGCAGGCGATGATATCGTCGCTCGATCTCCGGCATCTCCGCCTTGCATGGCGGACACCAAGTCGCGAAGAAATTCAACCAGACCGGATGGCCGCGAAACGTCGAGAGCGAGGTCGATCCGCCGTCAAGCATCGTGAGCGGGGCATCGCGTGCGGGTTTTCCGACAGGGCTTGCCGCGTTCACTCGCTGGACGGCGCGGTAGTCGCGGACCGCAAGGAGGCCGGCTACGGCAAAAAGACCAAGCACGAGAAGCCAGAGTCCCACGTTCGCGGGTTTTCGGATCATCGAGCGCCCAAGCGTTCCATAGGTCGTAACTTTTCGGCCCTTGTCAAGTAAGCAGGCTTGTGAGACTGATGAAACACGTTCTCGATTTTGACCGCGCCATCCTGACCTTTGTGACGGGTATTGCGTGCGTTGCCGCAGCCGCCGGCTGCGCCGGACACGGAGCGAGTCCCAAACCGAGCCCGTCGCCGGCGCTTTCGGTCACCGTCGCAAAGGCGCGTCGCGGGGATCTCGCGGAGCGCGTGGCGCTCACCGGCATCGTGAACGCGAAAGCGCAAGCGAACCTGCAGTCGGTCATCACCGGCCAAGTCGTCGAGGTCGACGCGCTCGTCGGTGACCGGGTCAATCAGGGAGAGGTGCTCGTGCGCATCGACGACTCGACGGTGCGCGCGCAGCTCCAGCAGAATATCGGAAGCTTGAATGCCGCGCGAGCGCATCTCATGCAGGTGCAGACGGGCGACGTGGGTGCGGCGAGCAGCGCCACGGCCAATCTCGATTCCGCGCAAGTCGCCTATCAGACCGCGCTTTCTAACTATAATCGCAACAAGCAGCTGCTGGCGCAAGGGTACGTCTCTCAATCGGCCGTGGACCAGGCCGCCCAAGCGGCCGCCGCGGCGCAGGCGCAGCTGCGCGGTGCGCAGGTGGCGGCGCAAAACGCGAATCTCGGGGGGCGGACCACCTCGTCAGCCCAGGCTGAGATCCACAACGCACAGGCCGCAGTCGATGAGGCGCAAGGCGCCGTCGAACTCGCGCAAGCGCAGCTCGCGCAGACGGTCATCCGCGCCCCATTCGACGGCGTGCTCACCCAGCGCAGCGTCGATCCGGGCACGCTTGCCGCCCCGGGGACGCCGCTCGTCCAAGTGTCCGAACTCGATCCGGTCTACATCAACGTCAACATTCCGGAAGAGAACCTTCCTTATATCCACCGCGGAACCGCCGTCGCTGTCAACGTCGGCTCGCTGCCGGGACGCGTATGGCACGCTAGCGTGGATGAGGTCAACTCAGCGACCACGTCGGGCACTTTGTCATACCTCGCCCGCATCGTCGTGCCCAATCCTGGGTTTTCCCTCAAAGCCGGCATGGTCGCGGATGCAAGTTTCGTCAAGTCACAGCGCAAGGACGTCGTCATCGTGCCGAGGGCAGCGGTGTTTGAAGGCGAAGGCGGCGACCAGGTCTACATACTCGCGAAAGATCCGGGGTGCGCTTGCGACGGGATCGCCAAAACCGTGAAGGTCCACGTCGGTCTCCAAACCGACGTCGATGCGGAAGTCCAAGGCACGGGCGTTGCGGCCGGCACGATCGTCATCGTGCAGCGGCCGGACACGCTCAAAGAAGGCTCGACGGTTTCGATCAGCTCGGCAAACGGTCAGGCGACGTCGTCGTCGCAAGCCCTCCCATAGCGCCCGGCGTCTTTTGCTCCATTTGAGGACAACGATGAAGAGAACACCGGTCGCTCTCGCATGCGCGGTTATCGCCGCGGTGCTCGCGTCTTCCGCCGCAGCGTTCGCGGCTGCCACACCAACGCCGTCGCCGTATCCGTATCCCGTGCCGAGCGCGTCGCCACGGCCCACCTCGCCTGCCACCATCGCGCCGACGACGGTTCCGGCGGCACCGCCGAAGAGCGTCATGCAACCGACGCCGGCGCCCACAACCCTTTCGCTTGCGCAGGCAGAGCAGATCGCGCTCGCGCTCTCACCGCAGCTGGCGCTCGCAAGAGCAACGGTCGAACAACAGCAGGCCGGCATTGGCATCGCGCGTAGCGGCGAGTTGCCGTCCATCGCGGGGAGTGCTGCTACCAGGCGCGGGCAGACGCAGATCACCACGAGCAACGGTCAGGGCGGCACGACCAGCCAGCCCTTCTTGACCACCCAAAACTCGGCGTCCGTCTCGCTCAGCCAGCTGATCCTGGACGGTGGGCGAGTCAATGCCGAGGTGCAGGCAGCTCGTTATTCGACTGACGCCGCGAAGCTCACGCTCCTGCGCGACGTGCAGACGGTGTTGCTCACCGTCGCCCAGCAATACTACGCGGCGCTCCAAGCGCGCCACCAGCTGCAAGCGTCCAAGCAATCGCTTTCCGTCGCGCAAGTGCAAGAGAAGCTGGTCGAAGCGCAATATCGCGCCGGCGTCGCCTCAAAGGCCGACGTCTTGACAGCGCAGCTACCGGTCGCACAGGCCGAGCTTGCCGTAGCGTCGGCGCAAAACGGCGAGGCTGAGAACGTGGCCGCGCTGCTCACGACGCTGGGGCTCGAGGCCAATCGACCCGTCGCGCTCCAGGACGACACGAGCGTGTCAGCGAGCAACCTCGACGCCAATGCAGTCCTCTCGTCGGCGCTCGTGGAACGCACCGATCTTTCAGCGGCCAAAGCGAGCGTGACGTCCGCGCAAGCCAGCGTCCGTGCTGCAAAACTGCAGTGGTTCCCGGCGATCGCCGGTACGGCGACTTCGGGCACGGCCACGACGGGCCAATCCTCGTCGAACTACGCCGCCAACTGGTCGCTCGGAGCGACCTTGGCATTTCCCATCTACACCGGCGGCCTGATCAAATCCGAGGTCGATCAAGCGAGCGCGCTCGAAGCGCAGGCCCAGGCCAACTACAATTCCGCTCGTCTGAACGTTTACCTCAACGTGCAGCAGGCTTACCTCGGTCTGCTCACGGCCGCCTCCTCGCTGAATGCTGCGAAGGCTGCACTCGATCAAGCCCGCGTCGTGGTGAATGTCACGAACGCACAGTACAAATCTGGAGTGACGACGCTACCGCTGCTGCTGAACGCGCAGTCCCAGCTCACCACCGCCCAATCGAACTACGTGCAAGCGCTCTACGCTTACAAGATCGCGCAGCAGAACTTGCTGTACTCGGAAGGCACGCTCGGCCCGAGCTAGAACCTCGCTGTATGCAAGCGCGTGCACGGTTCATCGCCGTCTTATGGTGCGTGGCTTCGTTCATGCTCGTCTCGGGATTCTCGTGCTCCAAGACCCAGTCGGGGCAGGCGACGATCACGATGGAGAACGGGCAATTCCGGCCCGGCAAGATCACAGTGACCCAAGGCACCCTCGTCACGTTCATCAATAACGACCCGGTCGCGCACACCGCCACCGCGGTCGGCGCCTTCGATTCGGGTCCGATCGCCCCGAGCGGCGGTCGTTGGACCTGGGTCGCCGCGCTCGCGGGCACCTTCTCTTACCACAGCCTGATCCAACCCACGATGGTGGGTTCGATCACGGTCACCCCTGCCACGCCGACCGGATATTGAGCGGCTCCAGAACGCTCCTCTTGGTCGTCCTCGCCGCGAGTCTTCTCGCGAGCGCGTGTTCCAAGGTGGGAGTGCAGACCAACAACGTCGGCACCTCTCACACGATTCCCGGCACCCTGCGCTACGCCGACGTCGACGAGCCGACAAGTCTCAATCCGCTCCTGCGCCTGGACGCGGTCAGCACGGATCTCGACATGTTCATCTTCGGGTATTTGTTCAACCTCGACGACAAGATGCACTACGTTCCGGAGCTGGCGACCGAAGTACCGACGCTTGCAAACGGCGGGATCAGCAAAGACGGCTTGACCATCACCTATCATCTGCGCAAGGGCGTGCGCTGGCAAGACGGCGCGCCGTTCACCTCGCGTGACGTCGTCTTCACGACCAACGCGATCCTCAACCCGAAGAACAATCTGCAAGCGCGAAACGGGTGGGACCAGCTCGATCACGTCCAGGCGCTGGGAGACTACGAAGTGCGCTTCGTCCTGAAGCGTCCCTACGCGCCTGCGGTCTCATCGTTTTTCTCGGAGGGTGGCAACTACCCGGTCTTGCCGGCGCACCTGTTGGAACGCTACCCCGATATCAACCACGTGCCGTTCAACACGAATCCGGTAGGGACGGGTCCCTTCAAGTTCGTCCGCTGGGTCCACGGAGACCACATCGAGCTCGTCGCCAATCCCGACTACTGGCGCGGACCACCGAAGCTCCAGCATATCATCTTCAAAATCATCCCCAAAGATACGACCATCCTGGTGCAGCTACGCACGCACGAGCTCGACGCATGGTTCCGCGCGCCGACGAGCCTCTACCCAGAGTTTCAAAAACTCGGACCAGACTATCGCGTGCAGCTGGAGCCCGCGCTCGTGTTCTCGCACATGGATTTCAATTTCAAGAACCCGCTCTTTCAGGATATCCGCGTTCGCCGGGCGATCGCGTATGCGATGGATAGGCCAAGCATCATAAAAACCGTGACCCATGGCGTCGACATACCTGTCGACGCCGAGGTGAGCCCGATCTCGTGGGCATACAATCCGAACGTGCCCAAGTATCCCTACGACCCCACCAAGGCGAAGGCGCTTCTCGCGCAGGCAGGCTGGACTCCCGGGCCTGACGGCGTCTTGCAAAAGAACGGCCAGCGGTTAGCGTTCGACCTGTCGGCGGTCACTGGAGGCGCCACGGGCGAAGCGGTCGAGTCGATCGTGCAGCAAGAGCTCAGGGCCATCGGCATCGCTGCGAACATCAAGAATTATCCCGCGGACGTCTTCTTCGCGCCCGGGCAAGACGGCGGAATCATCCAATCCGGTAAGTATGACGTCGCGTTTTACGCTTGGGTTGAAGGCGACGATCCGGACGACTACTCGCTCTACGGTTGCGACGAGTTCCCGCCGACGGGCCAGAACAGCATGTTCTGGTGCGATCCGGCATTCTCGAATCCCGACAGAGCCGCCCGAAGTAGTTACGACCAAGCCCAGCGCAAGAAGTATTACGCCGTCGCGCAATATGAGATCGCGTCGCAGGTGCCCACCATCATCCAGTGGTTCCAGCGTCAGATCTACATCACGTCGACGAACTTCCACGGCTTCAAACCCGCTCCGGCCACGTCGAGCAACTGGAACAGCTGGGAGTGGTCCATGCAATGAAATCATCCTGTAGGGGGCGATTGGAAAGTCGCCCCGTCTTTTTATTTGGGGCGCTCGCAGCCGCTCTGATACTTTTCGGGTGCACCAAGATCTCGTCACAGTCGGGAACTCCGCCCGCGGGCTCGGGCGCGCCCGTACCCGGCGTGCTGCGCTACGCCGAGATCGCCGAGCCGGACAGCTTGAGCACGCTGCTCTCGACGCAGATCACGACCGTCGATCTCAGCTACTTGATGTTCTCGTATTTCTTCAATGTCGATGACCACAACAATTTCGTGCCCGAGATCGCGACGGTGGTGCCGACGCTCGCGAACGGCGGCATCTCGGCGGACGGAAAAACGATCACGTATCACTTGCGCCGCGGCGTGCGCTGGCAAGACGGCGCGCCGCTCACCTCGCGCGACATCGTCTTCACATTTCAGGCTATCATGAACCCGCGCAATAACGTGCAGGTGCGCACGGGCTACGACCAGATCGCAAACGTCGAAGCCAAGGACGACTATACGGTCGTCGTGCACATGAAGACCGTGTTTTCCCCCATCATCGCGTACTTCATGGGAATCCAGGGCGGTTTTTCGATCTTGCCCGCCCATTTGCTCTCGCAGTATCCGGATCTCAACCACGTGGCCTGGAACAACGCGCCGGTGGGATCCGGTCCATTCAAGTTCGTTGAGTGGGTCCACGGCGATCACATCACGCTCGTCGCAAATCCGGGCTACTGGCGTGGGTCGCCCAAGCTGAAGAAGATCATCTTCCGCGTGGTGCCCGATACGAACACGATCGTCACGCTGCTGAAGACGCATGAGATCGATGCGTGGTTTCGCGCCGATCCCGTCAAGATCGATGAGCTTCGGTCCCTATCCGGCTACCACGTTTCCGTCACGCCCGAAAATGTGTTCGGCCACCTCGACTTCAACACAAAAGATCCCATCCTCGCCGACGTCAACGTGCGGCGCGCGTTGGAGAGCGCGATCGATCGCACCCGCATCACGGCTGACGCGACCAAAGGCGTCTTCACGCAGACCGACACCGATCTATCGACGTTCAGTTGGGCGCTCGATCACCACCAGCCGTTTTACCCGTACGATCCGGCGCGCGCCAAAGCGCTCCTCGAGCAGGACGGCTGGACGGTCGGCCCCGATGGGATCCGCACGAAAAACGGCAAGCGACTTTCGTTGCAGCTCTCGTATATCGGTGGACAGAGCATCGCTGAGGAGCTCGGCGCTCTCATCCAACAAGAGACAAAGGCGGTCGGCATCGAGGTCACCCAAAAGCCGTATCAGGCCAACCTCTACTTCGCCTCCGCGCAAAGCGGCGGCATACTCAATTCCGGAAAGTACCAGCTCGCCTATTACGGCTGGGTCAGCGGGGTTGACCCCGACGACTCATCGCTCTACCGCTGCGATCAGTTCCCGCCGCAAGGCCAAAACTCGCTCTTTTGGTGCGACCCGAAGCTGGAGGCAGCCGAGGTGGACGCGCTCACCCACATGGATCGGGCGCGAAGGATTCAGGACTACCACACCATCGCGACCGAGCTCGGAACCCAGGCGCCCACCGTTTTCCTATTCGCCGAGAGGCGCGTCGACGTGATCCCTCTAGAGATGTCCGGTTTCTCGCCGTCACCTGCCGAGTCGGCCCACTGGAACGCGTACGATTGGGCGATGCGATAACAGGCTCGTAATATTAAACTCGCTCCCATATGATATGTAACAAAGTGACCTCAATCACAGTCCCAAGGAGCGTGTGACTGGGCTCACGAACTGGACTAACCGGTATAGTGGCTAGCCAGACGTACTGTTTTTCGGCCGGGGAGCAGACCTTATGAGTCGGCGCAATTTTTCTCGCAGAGGCACGACGCTTGTCGAAGTCCTCGTCGCCGTGGCGTTGCTGACCATCATCTTCCTTTTCATCACGTCCGATCTGCTCCAGGCGTCCCAGGCCGAAAACGTCTCAGCCACGCGGACGGAGTCGATGGATGCGGCGAACTACTTACTCGGCGTGATGCGCACGGACCAAAACTTCTGGTCCGGGGCTGGGGGCAATGATTGGGCAGCCCCGGGTCTGGGCAATGATCCTTGCGGCAACGCCTTCCCGCCGTACACCGACAAGATAACGGCGCCGACGTGGCACCCCGCGCCTGCGTGCACGCCAAACGGCAGCAATCCAGGCATCTTCCCCGATATGGTGGGCCAGCAGACCTTCCAATATATGTGGAACGCCCAGAATCAAGGAGGAAGCCCCACGACCGCGCAGCTGACGGTGTGGGTGCAAGTGGAAGAGGGCGGCCGGGTGAACGTCTACGAGCTCAACAGCACCAAAGGCAACATCCACGTACAGCCGACCAATACGCCCGTGCTTCCAACCCCAACGCCGAAGGTGACAACGCCACCGCCAACGCACACGCCAACACCGCCTCCGCCGTCGCACACGCCGACCCCACCGCCAACGCCGACCCCAAGCGGGCACGGTAGCCCAACGCCGCCGCCGACGCATACGCCGACGCCGCCGCCGACCCATACGCCCACGCCGCCACCGACGCCGACGCCACAACCATCGGGGACGTTCGAATGAGCAGGCCAAGAAATCGCGCTACCCGCGGCTTCACGCTGGTCGAGATGATCACGGTCGTAGCCATCATCGGGTTAATCTTGACGCTTTTGAGCCTGGAGTTCATCTCGGTGGTGAACAGTACGCTGCACAGCCGTGCCAACACCGACGCAGAGTCACAGGCTCGCGTCATCATGGCGAAAATCGAGACGCACATGCGAAGCGCGTATTTCGACTACACCGACTTCACCGGATCGCCTGCTCCGGTTATTTCACCCATTCCGGGTGCCTCCGCGGGCTACGTCTTGTTTTACCGCTCGGCACCTGGCCAACTATCTCCAGCAATGAATACATGTAGCGACGGTGCTCCGTGTCCGCAGTTCGAAACCGTTCTGATTCAAATGAACCCAAAGGTGAGCGGTGAGCTCGATGAGATCATCACACCGCAGCCTGGCGGAGCAGCCCTTCCCGCGACCGTGTTAGGGACAAATGTTTCATCTTTCACGGTATCTGGCCAGGGCACCAACCGCTACGACATCGCCCTGACGGTGAGCGAACCGAGCGGTCACTGCACCCATGATCCCAATACCGGCCGGGATGCCTGCACGTTCTCATTAAACGATGTTGTATACGTCGGAGGCTCTGAGTAATGAAAAAGCCGTCGCGCAACGCCTACCCAACGACACAACGGGGTATCGCCCTGATAGGCGTAATCGGCCTACTGCTCGTGTTTTTGATCTTCGCCGGCGCCATGCTGGACCAGCTCGCCATAGAGATGAACAGCACGAAGATGTCCGCCGTTTCGAATCGCGCACTGGCAGCCGCCGATGCGGGCGTGCGAGATACCGTCGAACAGATCCAGACCGATCTCGCGCTCAACCAAGGGCTACCCAACCAGGCACATCCTGTCACATACACCTACCCCGAACCGGGTGCTTCTCCGTCGGTCGTCAGCTACAGCGCGTACGTCGAAAAACAATGGCAAGCCAGCAGCGGTCTGAATTACTATCTGATCCATTCGACCGGCCAGTACCAAAACAATATCCTGTCAACGGTGAAGCGTGAAGTCCGGGCTGTGGTGCAATCCCAACCTATCGCTGATTTCGCGAGTTTTTCAAACTATGAGACCAACCAATTCGGAAATCCGGTTTGGTATCTCTCGACCCAGCATTTCAACGGTGACGTCTACTCTGGTGGTCCAATGCGGATCGCCTACGCAACGCCAGCCCCGTCGCCTGGACCCACGGTCGAGCCGATCTTTTTGGCGAAAGTTCAGACTCCGAACGCTCCTGTGTGGAATCCTGGGGATCCGAACCAGACCGGTGACTGGTCGACTGTCATATCGGGCGGGTCTGGTGCCTTCACCATCAATAACACGGCGCTGTCGTTGCCTCAGCCGTCCAGCAATATCGCGGTGGCGAGCGAGGCGTGGGAAGGCGACGGAAACAACACCTTCTCGGGAGGCACGGGATTTCCAGCCGTCAATCCCGGCGTGTACATCGATGGGGCCACGTCCGGCGGAAAAGATGCTGCCAACACGTCGAATCCGATCGATACGACTGGCATCTACATCAACGCCGCCAACGGCCCCGCGACGATCGTGAGCACCGTTTCGGGCAACACTGAAACGATGAAGATCACAAGCCCCTCTTGGACCGGCACTTACATCGTCAACATCAATTATCCCAGCTTCGAAAGCTTGGGCGACTGTTCGGGCACGACCAGCGTCACCTTCGGTTCTGCAACCCACACGTTTTCAGGCACGCCGTGCGGCGAAGCAGGTCCGGGGGTCACAAACTCCGGAGCGGGCGCGATTTTCCTCTATGCGAACAAAGTCAACCTGGGCGATGGCGGCACACCGAACACGACCATCGAAGGGAGCTACACGATTGCGACGCCGGATTACTCTCCCTTCACAAGCCAGATAAACATCATGGACAACCTGACGTACGCGGATCTCGGGTCTCAGCTCTACGACAAACTCGGGCTGTGGGCGGACAACGTCGTGCTCGCCGGTGGCGCTTCCACGAATAATCTGCACATTGACGCCAGCATCATTGCCGGCTATCCGGGTGAGGCTTCGAACGACGGCACGTTCAACAACATTCTGTGCAAGAAGAACACCTGCGGCACCAGCAGTCAGGGATTTCTCACCGTGCTTGGCAGCCTCGTAGAGAACGCTCGGGGAGCCGTTGGCGAAGTCGTCGCCGGCCAGCAGATCGGCTTTGCCCGTATCATCGCCTTCGACCAGCGATTCGCGACTTCGCCACCGCCATTCAATCCGACAACAGGACAGCTCGAAGTCATCGCCTGGGAAGATCTAGGCATCTAAACGGCTTCCACGGTTTTCCATCCCGGCCGGCGCAAGCCGGCCGTTTTCTTTTACGCACCATTCGTCTGAGGTTGTCCGCGCCAGCGGCTCATATGAACTCGCATGCGCGCGGTCACACGCCCGAGCGCAAAGACGCGTCATATCGCATGCGCTCATCCCTTTGTGCCGGCCGTCACACCTCCCCAAGCATCGAGGGAGCCGATGAAATCTAATAAGAAAAGCTAGTCTAACCAGTATCTCATCAACAACGGTCGTCCGGCTTGCGGACGTGGAGATTGCTTGTCATGCCAAACACGCCCCAACCGCCGAAGCGGCAGCGAGGGTCGAGCCTCATAGAGGTCCTGGTGGCGACCGTCGTCTTGACGCTCGCGTTCTTGTTTGTCTCGGGCGACATGATGGCGTCGACGCAGGCCGAGAAGCAAGCCGACAATCGCGGCATCACGCTGTCAATGGGCAATTACTTGCTCGACACGATGCGCACGGATGGAAATTTTTGGAACGAACAGACTGCAGGCGTTTGGGCTAGTCCGCCGCCTGGGAGCGATCCGTGCGGCAATGGCTGGCCGGCATACAACGATAACATCACGACGCCCACATGGCACTCAATGCCGATGTGTTCCACTGGTCCGTTCGCGAACGACGCGGGCCATGGCAGTTACGAGTACATGTGGAACGCCACCGAGCAAAGCGGCGACGTGAACGCCGCCAACCTGAGCGTCTGGATTGCTGCAAACACGGCCGACAATAACGGGTCGCCCGAGATCTTCGAGCTCAACCAGCTCAACCGCAACGATCCAACGTTGAACCTTGCCGGCGTCACCCCGCCGCCGCCGCCGCCGTCGCAGTCGCCTTCTCCGACGCCGACGCCCTCGCCGACCGTTAAACCTTCCCCGACGCCGACGCCGTCGCCGACCAAGACACCGTCGCCGACACCGAAGCCTTCCCCGACGCCGACGCCGTCGCCGACCGTGAAGCCTTCCCCGACGCCGAAGCCATCGCCCACGGTGATCCAATGATCCGGCGCGCACCACGCGGCTTCACCGTGGTCGAGATGCTCATCTCCATGACGATCATGGGACTCGTGCTCGCGCTCGCGGTGGTCGAGTTCGCAATGGTCTTCAACCACAACAACTTGACGACCGCGAACATCACCGCGGAGTCAAACGCACGGATCTCCATGGCGAAGGTCACAAACGAATTGCGCCAGGCGATGCCCGACATCACCGATTTCTCCGGCAACTATCCGATCGTCACTCGGCCGCCGGTGCCCGCTCCGTCGACAGCACCGGTGGCCTCACAAACGGTCTCATTCTACCGGGTTCACAATGGCCCCGGAGGGCTCACGACGCCCGTTCCAGTCGACAGCGCCGGCGACCCGATCCCATGCTACGATCTCGTGACGCTGACGTACGATCCGGTGGCTAAGACGATCTCGCGAGAAGTCCAGCTCAAGAATAACGCCAACTGCCCGACGGCATCGGACGTCACAAACGTCATCGCCTACAACATCGTCGGTTTCGAGGTGGAAGCTCTCTCCAGCCAGCTGCTCGACGTCGATCTGCAGACTCAGTCTGCGAACGGCTCGTACGGCATCTACGATCTCAACACGCAAGTCGCTTTGGGGTACAAGCCATGAAACGGAAAACGGGTCGCCAGCGCGGGATCGCGCTCATCACCGCGCTTCTTATGACGGTCGTCTTCTTGGTGCTCATCGGCGGCCTGATGTCGCAGATGATCGGGGAGCTCGACTCGGTCGGCGCGCACAGCCGCAGCGTCGAAGCGCTCAACGCCGCGTATGCCGGCGTCGAAGACATGGTTCTACAGATTGAAGAAAGTGCGTCCGTCGGCGTGGCACCGGGGACGATCAACTACACCTATCCATCACCTTCAACCGTGTCGTACCAGTCGAGTGTAGCGAACACGTGGGCCACCTCGAGCGGTCTCGTCTACTACGAGATCACATCGACTGGGACCGAAACCGTTTCGGGGCAGCAGCGTGTTGTGACCGCGCTCGTGCGCAGCTTCCCCTACTCGTACTACGAGCAGTTCACCGCGGGCAACTCCGGTAACGTCTACTACGTCACGGGCGAGACGTTCGACGGCCCCGTCTACAACGGCGGCTCGATGAACATCTGGTACCAAGATCCCGGCTCCGCCATCTTCAACAGCACCGTGCAGACGGTCAGCACGCCAAGCTTCTACCAGGGGGCTGGAAAATCATCAGTGGCGATGGGCGCCGTGAACTGGAACGACGTCACGGGATCGCAGGGGCAAGCCGCCATGTCTATCGGCGGCAACCCGATGCAGTTGCCGACCTTCCAGAGCAACCTCGCCGACGCGAGTGAAGCCTTCTATGGCAATCCGAACAATATCTCGAGCCTTCCGGCGCCCGGCGTGAACGGCCTCTACGTGAATGGACATGACGCGATCGCCGGACCGGCCGGCGCGCTGACCACCGGCATCTACATGCAAGGCGACGTCACGATCACGCCGTGCAGCGGAAGTTGCGGTTCCTATTCGGGCAACAATGAGGTCTTCACGATCAAGTCCGCAGGTGCGTCAAATCCCCTGGGGGCCAACTACACGGTCGCCATCAACTTCACGTCGAACACGACCACGGTCGTCCAGACGAGCGGCTGCGTCACCAATTGCACGGTCGTGTACACGGGCGTGCCTTCGGGCCAGCCGTCCTCCGGCGCGACGGCGGCGAACGGTGCGATCTTCGTGAACGGCAACGTCACGATCAACTCCGGCACGATCCACGGCGACTACTCGCTGTCGGTTCCAGACTATCTAGGCGACAGCAGTCATACGATCACGATGGCCGGAGGGGCTCCCGGCATCCTCTATCTGGACAAGAGTTCGACCTCGACCGACGAGTTCGGCGTATGGGCGAATGACATCTCGGTCAACTCGACCACGTCGACCGGCTATGAGTTCGACGGCAGCATTCTCACCGGCTACTACGGCGAGTGCCCGCCCTGCACCGACGGCACGTTCTCGAACAAGAAGTGGAACGGCGCCGCGCAGGGCACGTTCACCTTCCACGGCGGCCTCATTCAGAACGTCAACGGCGCCATGGGGACGAGCTCGGGAGGCACGCTCATGACGGGGTTCGACCGGTCGTATCAATACGATTCTCGCCTGGCTGCCACTCCGCCGCCCGGTTTCCCGATCACCAATCGCTACGACATCGTCGCTTGGCTCGACGAAGGCACCTAATATAGGAGGCGATGGCAAATCGCCCCGAGCCAAGCGGTCAACTGCGGAGGCGGCACGGATGCCGCCTTCGTGCTTTTCTAGAGGCAGGTCCGACAAGCACAAGCCGCCTATCACGGCTGAATGCGGATGAAGCACGGCGCGTCACCGATGAACGTCGATCTCGCCGCGGCCCGGCGATACATCGCAGGCGGCGTTGATTCCCCAGTGCGCGCCGGACGGCCCGTCGGTCAGCCCAGTCCATTCATCGTCTCCGCCCGGGGCTCGCACGTCACGGATGTTGCCGGTCGCACGTATGTCGACTTCTTGTGCGCTTACGGACCCATCATCTTAGGTCACGGAAACGCCATCATCGCGCAAGCAGTCGCCGCCGCGGCGCGCGACGGCGCGGTCGTGGGGACCACCCATCCCGAAGAAGTTCGCCTCGCCGAGCGCATCTGCCGGCGGTTCGGCTCGATGGAGCGCGTTCGCTTCGTGTCCACCGGCACCGAAGCGTGCATGAGCGCTATCCGGCTCGCCCGCGGATTCACCCGCAAAGAGAAATTCATCCGCTTTAGCGGTTGCTACCACGGGCACAGCGACGAGATGATCTTCGCGGCCGGTGCTTCATCGCTCTCGACCGCAGCCATCGAGTGCGGCGTCACTGCGGCGACGGCGGCCGACGTCTTCGTGCTTCCTTACAACGATGTCGCGGCTCTGGAAAGCGCTCTGCGCCGCCACGGATCGGCCGTTGCCGCAGCGATCGTCGAGCCCGTGTGCGCGAACATGGGGCTGTGCCTTCCTCTCCCAGGTTACCTCGAAGCAGTACGGGCGCTGACGCGCGCTCACGGAGCATTGCTCATCTTCGACGAGGTAATCACCGGTTTTCGACTCGGGGCCGACGGCGCCCAGGGTGAATTCGCCGTGCGCCCAGATCTCACGTGCCTTGGCAAAGCGCTGGGCGGCGGACTCCCCATCGCCGCCTTCGGCGGCCGCGCAGATATCATGGATGCGTTGGCACCCCAAGGCCAGGTCTTCGCCGGGGGAACTTTTTCCGGTAACCCGGTATGCGTCGCAGCTGCGCACGCGTTTCTCGATCAGCTCGAGGCGGATGCCGGCTTCTTCGCCCGTTTGGACCGCCAAGCCAAGCGACTCGCGTCCGGCTTGGCAGAAGCGATCGAAAAGGCCGGCTTCGCGCTGCCGGTCGTCCAGTGCGCTTCAATGGTTGATTTCATGTTCCGAACTAGGCCGCCGCATCGCAACTATTCTGAAGCGAGCCAAGCCGAGGCGAGCGCTTACGCGCGCTACTATCGCGGGATGCTTGAGCGAGGCATCTTGTTGCCGCCGTCGCAGATGGAGCTGATGTTCCTAACGGCAGAGCACGACGACGCCGATATCGACGCCGCGTCACGCGCCGCGCGCGATGTGATGGCGGCGCTGGCAGCGGAGCCCCGAAAACGTGCCGGTCATGGCTGACGCCCGGCGCAACGCGCGCTTAAGACCCGAGGACGAAAAACAGTTCAGCGCGTGCTGGAACGAAGGGCGGTTCTTCGAAGCACATGAGACCTTGGAGCCGCGCTGGATAGCGACGCGCGACCGTGGTCTGCGCGGCCTCATCCAACTCGCAGCAGCGTTGCATCACCTCAGCAAAGCGAATCTCAAAGGCGCACGGATCACGCTGGAACGCGCCATCGTACGGCTGCTGGACCCGGACAATGCGCCCTGCGGATTTGACGAAAAGGCGCTGGCTGATTTCGCAAGCGGTCTGCTGCAACGCCTCGATACCACGTCACCCGAGGCGCTGATCGCCTCGCGGCCACGCCTTTAAGGACGGGATGGACTCTTCCTAACGGACGCGGCGGGTCATGGGCAAGACGTCCGCCGTTCTCGGCTCGACCGCCTGCGCGAGCGTTTCCACGACTTGGGGATCGAACTCCGTGCGCATCCGCGCGCGGATGTCGTCGAGCGCATCCATCGTCGACAAGGCAGCCGGACCGGAAGTCAATTTGGCAAAGGCCTCGGCAACGGCAACGATGCGGGCCTGCAGCACGATCTGGTCGCCGACTAAGCCGCGCGGATACCCGCTGCCGTCCATCCTTTCGTGGTGCTGCTCGATGACTTGGGCGATCGTACGCCCATCGCGCCAGCGCGCCACGAGGCGGGAGCCAAGCTCGCAGTGCAGTGCGCCGCGTTCCCCCGCGGGCAGCGCAAGAATGCCGACGTCATGCAACAAGGCGGCGCGCCGCAGGATCTCCAGGTCCGCGCCCGCGATCCCAAGGGCCGATCCCATGCGCGACGCGATCTGCGAAATGCGACGCGTGTGACCGCGTTCCGCGCCGTCCTGTTCGTCGATCGCAACGGCGAGCGCCTCGATCAGATCTCCGTTAGCGCGATCGAACTGGCCCATGCGGTTGAGCAAGGCATCGTTCTCCCGCTCGAGCGCCGCGACGTAGCGTTCGGTGCCGAAACCTGCTGCCCCCAAACTAGCCCGCGCGATCGCGAACGGGGCCGCGAGGAAGAACAACACGCCCAAGTGCCCGACGGTCAGCTCGGCGCCGACCATGAAACCGATGAAGCCATATGCTGCGTATTGAAGCGGTGCCCACGGGAAGAAACCGCGCCAGCCGTCGGCCGAGGCGGTTCCCACCGGACCCGCAAAGCGCAAGAGCGACGCTGCGACTTCCAAAATGAAAGCGCTGAGGATAAAGATGGCTGCCGTCACGGAGCTTGGAGCGTACTTGCCCGCAAGGCTCGCGATCAGCGCCGCGAAAAGCGGCGCGAGGATCGTCCAGCAAATGCCTTGCGCGGTTCCTAAGCGCGTCGATGGCCGGGTGACCGCGCGGACGATCGCGCGCACGCAGCCGACGAGCACGGCCACCGGTGCTCCGTAGAACACATAACCAGCGACCACGATGCAAAAAGCGGGACCCACGACGCGGCGGCCAAAACGCACGGCGTCTGGTGCGCCGACTTCGAGCAGCGCCGCGGCTGCGAGCAGACTCGCGAGCGTTTGCGAGACGTGCGGTGCGTTGACGGCGGCCCACAGCAGCACGGGCGAGATCGCGACGAGCATGAGCCACATCGCCGGGATCTCTCCGTCGACGACGTCGTCAGGCAGCGGCTGCCGGCTCAGGTCGGCCGGCGTCTTGCTCCAAAGTCGCCTTGCGCGTTTGAATCTCACTGCTCACCGTTGGCGGGGCCGCAAAATGGACAAACGGCCGCCCACATGTTAGACCCAAGCCCCTTTGGCCGCGTTACGGCGGGCCGGCCGGGTCCGCGCAGCTGTGGCGCAGCGCACGTCCGGCGGGCGCCCGCTGCGGGTATGGGTCTTTGAAGATGCGAACGTTACCGTTAACAGGCCCGTTTACGATAGTGCCATGGCTACGAATATGACCCACATCATCACGACCCGAACTGCGGACCGTCGGTCGCTCATCCGGTGCGGAGCCCTTGCCGCGGCGGCGCTGATCGCCTTGATCCCGCTCGCGCCTGCGCGCCCCGCGCAAACCGTGGTCGTCACCTTGAGCTTGACCCGCTTTTCCAAACTCGGTTCGCTCGACGCCGGCCAATATGCCGGTGTCTCGCCGGGCCGGGTCGTCGTGCACGTCGGCGACGCGCTCGTGTTCACCAATGCGGATACGCGCCACCACACGGCCACCGGCATCGGCGAGCAGGCCGCTTTTCCGGAGAATCCGCGCTGGACCGACAGCGCGCTGCAGTCCTCGGGGAAGATAGGACCCGATCCGTGGAGCACGGGAGATCTCGCTCCGGGCGCGCGCTCAGCGCCCATGGTCGCAACCAAAACCGGCACGTTTTTGTACGGGTGCTTCTACGATTATTCCGCCGGCATGCGCGGCGAGATCGTCGTCCAACCCTAAGCGCACCTCAAAGGAGCTACCGTGGAGTTCCGCGAGCCGATCGAACGCCTCATCCGAGATCCCCGCGAGTTCACGCGCGACGTCCAGTTCCCGCCGGCCTCAAAGCTTAGCATCTACGACACGTCGCTTCGCGACGGCGAGCAGATGCCGGGCATCGCCTATACGCCCGAGCAGAAGTACGAGATCTGCAAGAAGCTCTCCGACATCGGGGTCCACATCATGGACGTGGGCTTTCCCGCAGTCTCGGCGGACGAGCGCCGCTCGCTCCAGCTCATCATGCAGGGCAAGCGCAAAGGCGAGATCAGACAAGAGCTCGATGTCGTCGTCATGTGCCGCAGCAACGCCAAGGATATCGATGCGACCCTTGGCGCCTTAGATGAGATCGGCGTCGCGCCGAGCGACGTGACGTTTTTCATCTTCACGTCGGGCAGCGATCTGCACATGAAGTACAAGATCGGCAAGACGCTCTTGGCGCGCGAAGGCAAGGACGAGTCCGAGTGGCTTGACCTGCCGCTCGATTTCTATCGTCAGGCCAACGTCCGCATGCAGTGCGATGCGATCCGGTATGCGCGCAGCAAAGGCGTGCGTTACGTCGAGTTCGGCGGCGAAGACGGCAGCCGGGGCGATGTCGACTACTTCATCGAGCTCTTCCGCAAGGGCATCGAAGCCGGGGGCACGCGGCCATCCTGGCCGGACACCGTCGGCTGTCTCACGCCCGAAGCGACGCGCTGGTACTGTCAGCGGATCGTCGAAGCGCTGCCGCACGACATCGAGCTCCTAAACCACTTCCACAACGACTACGGCTTGGCCACCATCAACTGCATCACGTCGCTCGCCTGCGGTTTCCGGGCGTTCACGGTCACCGCGAACGGATATGGCGAGCGCGCGGGCAACGTGCCGCTGCACCAGGTCGTCACCGCGTTGCGCGTGCTCTACGGGGTCGAGATCCCGGGTTTCAAGTACGAGCGGCTGCAAGAGCTCGCACGGTTCATGGAATCGGTGTCGGGATTCCCCATCGAGGCCCACGAGCCCATCATCGGCGCCAACGTGTTCTCGCACGAATCCGGCATCCACACGCACGCGATGCTCATCGACCGACGGATGTATGAAGCTGTGCCCGCCGACCTCGTGGGCGCCAAAGTCCAGTTCGTGTTCGGCAAGCACAGCGGACTGTCGGTCATCGAATCGACGTTGCGCAAGCACGAGGGGCGCCTGGCCAAGGCGGGGATCGCGCTTGACAGCCAGCTCAGCAGGCAGGTGCTCGAGGAGGTCAAGCGGGTTCGGGAAGAGCGGGCGAGAACTGGTCGGGTCTCCGAGATCGTCGAGCAATACTACCACAACATGCAGCGCCTCGGCCTCACCGAGGACGATGTCGTGCAGATTGCCGAAGGCATCGGTCGCAAACAACACGCCGCGGTGTGACGCGGGGCCTCGCGCCGCTACAGGGCACGGACAAAGAGAGAGTGATACACATGGCAGAATCAAGCATCAACGAAGCATATGTGACCTCGGAATGGATACGCCGCCCGCTTCTCGACCTCGGCGGCGTCTCACCCCAAGAAGCAGCAGGCGATCCGCAGGGCCGTCGTAAGCTCGAGGATCTCTTCGTCGAGCTCGCGGGGCATCACGTCCGGCTGAGCAATCTCGGCCTGCCGTCCTTCGACCCGCGCGAGCTGCGCAAGACCTTGGGTCTCGAGGAAGCACACGCGCATGCGCCGCGCCAACCCGCGCGACACGTTCGCATGGGGCCTGTGAAGCGCAGTCCCCTGCTGGACGAGCTCGGCACGGCATTGACCGGCGGCGACGTGGACAGCGTGGCGTTCTTCAACGTCACGAATGGCGCCATCGAGCACTTCATGCACAACCTTGGGGACCAAGAGACCGCCCGCATTGCGCAGGCGCAGTCCAATCCGGACTTGCGCAAGATCAACCCGGTCACGACCGACACCCGCTACGGCATCATGTCGGACTTCATCGGGCTCGTCGACGACATCAACATCGCCGGCCGTCTGCGCGCTGCGATCTCAGGCAAGGGCGCTTTTCGACGCTTCCGCGAGGCAGTCGACGAAGACGACGCCCTGCGGCGGCGCTGGCTCGCGTATCGGACCAAACGCCATTACCTGCTCGCCATGGATTGGCTGCACAAGCTCGGGCTCAAGCCCGAACAGTTCGGCCTGTCGCCGGCGGACTACGATTGGACGCCACCCGCGGAGACGCCGGAGCCCAAAGACGTGCCGGAACCCGCGCACGCAGCTGCCGAAGGCCCGCGTTCGAGCGAGGACAGCGAGGAGAGCGAGACAAGCGCCGTGGCGCAAAATGGCGAGGCAGCGGCGGCGCCAAACGAACCGGCCACCGCTGAAGAACCAGCGCCGCAGGACTCCGTCAGCGAACCGCAACCCACGTAAAACGCGCGCGACCCTGAAACGGAAACAGGCCCGGTGTGAGCGACCGGGCCTGATCGTTTTGCAGAGCTACACGCCGGACGTCGCGCTGTTGGGGGACCGCTGTTGCGGCGCCCGGCACGCTCATAGGATGCGACGGCCCTGGTTTTCGTTACAGTGCGTGCGCGAGAAAGGCAAGGCGAGGCCAGGGCGAGTTGCTGTGACCTTGCGCACACGGAGCGTTCATTCAACCGATCCGCCAAGCGTCATCATCGCGCGGAAGGCCTGAAAAACCATCATGAAGTCATCGTGGCGGAAGCGCAACGTTCGCCCGTCAAGGCGCTCGCTGCCGGGGAGCAGCGACGCGACATCGGCCTTGGCGGTGCCGGTGAAGACCAGCTCCAATTCGACCGGCGTAGCAAACGAATACGGTGCGGGTCGTGCGCTCTTGCTGGCCGCGACCGCCTTCTTCATGCCCGCGCGTATGGCGGCGCGCGATTGTTCCGGCGAGAGCGAGCTCGCCGCATAGCGGCCGATCGCTTCCTTCACGACCACCGCCTCAATGCCGGGCAGAAAGGAACGCGCATCCGCGCACGCGTTCTGGTCGCCACTGATGAAGATGACGGGCACGCCGAAAAAACCCGCGACGGCGGCATTGATGCGCGCCTCGCTGCAGCGCTCGCCGTTGATGCGCACCTCGTACGCGGTTGCGCCCGAATAGGTGTGGTCCAAAACCGCATCAGCAGTTCCGGCGGGGGCGTGGTAGCCGGTGAACGCCGCCGCCGAACAGGATGCATCCAGGCCCTGGTTCATCGAGAGCGGTTTGAGGCTACCTCTGATGAGACGGACCTTCGCCGGCAGATCTTCGTGAATGAGATTGCGCATATCCCAATGCGAGTCGTTGACCACGATTTCCGTCGCTCCGCCCTCGAACGCGCCTTCACATGCGGCGGCGACTTCGGCCGTCATCAGCCGGCAGGAATGAGGATATTCTGGCTGGCCTACCGGATTGGTCTGTTCGACGGCGCTGATGCCGGCGACCCCTTCCATGTCGGCAGAGATGTAGAGTTTCATGCCGCTTGGAGTTCTTTCGGTCAGCGCGGCTCCCTTGCGCGCGAAGGGGACGATGCCGGACAGCCCAAAGTGCGCACGCGCGCACCGTGATGCCGACAGCTTCGATCAGAACAGCTCGCCCGTTCGCCCTTCCCGCCGCCGCAGAATTGCAGCTGATCTTCGCGCGCCTCAACGCGCAGCACTTCGGAGGCGTGTTGCGCGCGCATCGCATCCTCTATAACCGGCGCCTGACGTCGGTGGCGGGGCGGATCGCCTACCGGGCGCGGACGATCGAGCTGTCGGCGCCGGTGCTTGGACGTCATCCCGATCATTTGGAAACGACGCTGCTCCACGAGATGGTCCATGCCTGGCTCTTCGAGCACGGACTGCCGACAGGACACGGCGCGCACTTCCGCCGCAAGATGCGCGAGGTAGGCCTATCCAGCATCTACCACGATCTGCCCGTGCAGCGCCGTCGAGGCAGCACGCGCCGCTACGTGCTCGTCTGTCCGCGCTGCGGCACCCGAAGCCTGCGCCTGCGCCGGCCGAGCGGCCGGGTCTCCTGCGCTCGGTGTTGCCCGCGGCGTTTCTCCGCGCGTGTCGAACTCCGCGTCGAACGGATCGCTTGAGTTCGTGAAGCGCTACATCGTCGGCATCACCGGTGCGAGCGGCAGCATCTACGGCATCCGCACGCTCGAAGCGCTGCGCAAGGTGCCCGACGCGACCGTGCACCTCGTCATGAGCGCCCAGGCACGGCGCACGCTCGCGATCGAGACGAAATACAGCGCGGACGACGTCGAGTCGCTCGCGCACCACGTCCACGACCCGTCAGATGTCGCGGCGCCGATCTCGAGCGGTTCGTTCTTGACCGAGGGCATGATCGTCATCCCCTGCTCCATCAAGTCGGCCGCCGCCATCGCCTATTCGTTCAATGACAATTTGCTCGTGCGAGCCGCAGACGTATGCCTCAAGGAGCGGCGCCGCCTCGTGCTCGTCGTGCGCGAGACGCCGTTGCATCTCGGTCACCTGCGGACGTTGACCCGCCTCGCCGAGATCGGGGCGACGATCCTGCCTCCCATCCCCGGGATGTATGCGATGCCTAAGAGCGTCGACGACATCGTCGATCACACGGTGGGCAAAGCGCTCGATGCGCTTGGCGTTCCCAACGAGATGTTCGCGCGTTGGCGCGGAGACGGGTCAGGTTAGCAGCCCGGCAGGATACAGCGACCGGTATGCGAGCCAGAGCGCGGCGGCGAAGAGACCGATCGAGAAGAGCCGCAGGAGTTGCGGCGAGCGCATGCGCGGGGCGATGCTCGCGCCCACCTGCGCGCCCGCGATCGCACCGCAAGCGATCGCGATCGCTGGTCCCCATCGAATGTCGTGGTAGTAGGCGTGCGACGCAGTTCCCGCAACTGCCGTGAGGGCGATGATCGACGCCGACGTCGCGGTCGCCACATGCGCGGCAAAGCCGAACAAGTATACCATCGTGGGCACGAAGACAAGACCGCCGCCCACTCCCAAGACGCTCGCGATGAAGCCGGCGAAGAATCCCACCGCGATCGCGCCGGCGACCGGGAATTTCGCCTGAATGCCGGCGGCGCTCGCTTTGGCGTGCGACTCTTTCTGCGGCGCGCCGATGGCGGCGCGCACCGCGGCGATCGCAAGCAACAGCGCGAACAACGCGCTGAACAGCCGCTGTGGCACGTGTTGATCGGCGAGGGCTCCGAGCAACGCGCCGGGCAGGCTTGCCAGCGCGAAGACGAGAGCCGCTCGGAGATGGATGCGTCCTTGCCGTAGGTAGGCCACAGAGCCGGAGAGCGCGGTACCCAAGACGACAAACGTCGAAGTCCCCGCGGCGATCCTCGCCGGATAGTGCGCGAATATCAACACGGGAACGACGAGCAGTCCACCGCCGATGCCCACGAGCGTGCCATAACCGCCCGCCACGAAACCGAGTGCGAGAAAACCCGCAATCTCAAGCCAGCTCATCGGATGAGGCAAGAACCCGCCCCAAAACCGCGAACGGCGAAGCTTCGGGGGCTAAACAAACGATGGCGCTGTACAGCGCGCGCAGAGAATTCAACGGCGGCGTTCGCGTGGGCGATCTCAACCTCAATGCGGGGTTTCACGTCATCGCGGGACCATGCAGCGTTGAATCGGTGGGACAGATCAACGCGGCCGCAGCCGTCCTTGCGGAGCATGGCGTGCGCATCCTGCGCGGCGGAGCCTTCAAACCGCGTACCTCGCCATATTCGTTCCAAGGGCTCGCCGAAGACGGCTTGCGACTCTTGGCGAACGCCGCCCGAGCCAACGGCATGCTCTGCGTGTCCGAGGTCATGGACGCGGAATCGATCGAACTGGCCGCGCCCTTCGTCGACGTCTTCCAAGTCGGCGCGCGCAATATGCAGAACTTCTCTTTGCTCAAGCGCCTGGCCAAACAAGGCAAACCGGTGCTGCTCAAACGCGGCATGGCAGCCACCGTCGAGGAGTTCTTATTGGCAGCCGAATACGTGCTGCAAGGAAACGACCACGTGATTTTATGCGAGCGGGGCGTGCGCTCGTTCGAACCGCTCACGCGCAACATGCTCGACCTCGCAGGCGTCGCCCTCTTGCTGCGCATGAGCCATCTTCCGGTGGTCGTCGACCTGTCGCATTCGACCGGTCGCACCGATATCGTACCCGAGTTGGCGCGGGCCTGCGTCGCGATGGGAGCGCACGGCATTATGGTCGAGGCGCATCCCGATCCGAACAATGCGCTCTGCGACGGCGCCCAAGCGATGCCGCTCGAGGTCGCGGCGAAGATGATCGACGACCTGCAGCCCTGGATCGAGCTGCGCGCCAAGACGCAAAGCGACGCGGCGGCGCAGGCCACTCCGGCGCGCTGACTTGGCGCTAGGCCACTGCGTCTACCTCGTGCGCTGTGCGGACGGGAGTTACTACTGCGGGTATGCGCGCGATCCGGTGGCGCGCGTTCGGGCGCACAACTCCGGCAAAGGATCGAAGATCCTGCGCGGCAAGCTGCCGGTCCGTCTCGCGTACGTCCGGCGCTTTGCGGGCAAAGGCGAGGCCTTGAGTCTGGAGGCCGCCCTCAAGCGGCGATCGCACGGCGAGAAGCGCCTGCTCTCCCAACGCTGGCTCAAACGCGCACAAAACGCACGATCCATGTAACGCGCGCAAATGTATTTGCGCGCTTTTTTTCGTCGCGAATAAATTCGCGACCGCTACATTGGATATTAGACGCGGGAGATGTACTTGCGATCCCGCGTATCGATGCGCACGCGATCGCCTGGGTTGATGAACAGCGGAACGGTGATGGTCGCACCCGTCTCAAGTTTCGCGGGTTTTTGCACGTTTGTCGCCGTGTCACCGCGGTAACCCGGGTCCGTTTCGACAACCTCGAGGTCGATGTGGTTGGGCAACTCGGCTGCGATCACCCGGCCGTCGTGGAATTGCACGTTGATGACCATGCCCTCTTTGAGGAGGTCGACGTTATCGCCCAACAGGTCGTGGCCGAGATGGACCTGTTCGTAGTTCGCCTTATCCATGAAGCAGTAGTCGTCCCCGGTCCCATAGAGATATTGCATCTCGCGGGTCTCGACGATGGCGCGCTCGAGCATCTCCCCGGCGCGAAACGTCTTCTCGAGCACGTTGCCGCGCATGACGTTGCGCAGCCGCGTGCGCACGAAGGCAGAACCCTTGCCGGGCTTCACGTGCTGGAAGTCGACCACTTGCCAAAGCTGGCCGTCGACCACGATCGTCACGCCAGTCCGAAAGTCGTTCGAGGAAATCATGGTTTCTGGTTTTGCTCCTTCGACGCGCCAAGGCGCAATTCTGTGCCGCTCGCGAGCCGCTGGATGTTGCCCGCGTGACGCCACACGACGAGCACGAGGGCGACCACCCCGTAGATGACATACGCGGAAGGCGCGCGCAACAGCCAAAGCGCGACGGGAACCGACAGGTTGGCGAGCAGCGAGGCGAGCGACGAATATCGCGTGATGCCCGCAGTCGCCAGCCACACGGCCGCGAAGATGAACGTCGCCGGCCACGATAACGCTGTCAGCACTCCTAATCCGGTAGCAACTCCCTTTCCGCCTTTGAAGCGCAGAAAGATCGACCAGTTGTGTCCGACAACTGTCGCAAGCCCTGCGCCGGCGACCACCCAGTGACCGTAACCGAACCAGTGAGTGGCGAGCGCGGTCGGCAGCGCGCCTTTGATGAGGTCTCCGCAAAGGACGAGCACCGCGCCGGCCGGTCCGAGAGCGCGCATCGAGTTCGCGGCACCGATGTTCCCGCTGCCGACCGTCCGTGGATCCACGCCGAAAATGCCCCTGCCCACGATGATCCCAAAGGGAATCGAACCCGCGAGGTATGCAGCGATGATCATGAGCGTCGCGGTCATGAGGCGCTAACCGTCGCGCCCGCTCGAGATCAGGTCATCGGCCTTCGTCGAATCTTGCTGCACGCGGGGGCGGAACACCAAGCGCAGCGGCGTCCCTTCGAAGCCGAACGCCCCGCGCAAAGAGTTCTCCAAATATCGCTCGTAGGAGAAGTGGATCAAACGGCCGTCGTTGACGAAGAAGACGAAGGTGGGCGGCGCGACGTCGCTTTGGGTGGCGTAGTAGATCTTCAAGGCGCGCCCGCGAAACGGCGCCGGCGGCCGTGCACGAAAAGCATCGCGCACCACGAGATTGAGTTTGGCGGTCTGGACATGCTTGCGCCGTTCGTCGCTCACCGCAGCTGCTGTCGCCCAGATCTTGGACGTACCTTTCTTGGTGAGCGCCGAGGCGTACAGGATCCGAGCGTACGGGGCAAAGGCGAACTGGCCGCGCAAGATCTCGCTTGCGGCCTCGCGATCGAATTCCGTGCCCGAGACGAGGTCGATCTTGTTGATCAAGAGCACGAGGCCCTTGCCTTCTTCAATGGCCAAGCCCGCGATGCGCTGATCTTGTGCCGTCGCGCCGGTGACTGCATCGATGACGACGATCGCGACATCGCTTCGGCCGATGGCGGCGACCGCCCGAAGCGCGCTGTAGTGCTCCACCGCCGGTCCCCGACGCTCGTGGCGCCGTATGCCTGCCGTGTCGATGAGCGTATAGCGACGGCCTTCGGCTTCGACGTCGGTGTCGGTGGCGTCGCGCGTCGTACCGGGCGCATCACCCACAACCGCCCGGCGCTTGCCCAACAAAGCGTTCACGAGCGATGATTTTCCGACGTTGGGCTGGCCGACGATAGCAAGTCTGATCCGATCGTCATCAGCGCCGGCGCGCTCGACCGGGGACGGGAGGCGTTCCACGACCGCGTCCAGCAGGTCACCGCTTTGCAGGCCATGGATCGCAGAAACCGCGAGCGGCACGTCGAAACCGAGGGTGCAGAACTCGTAAATGCTCGCAGCGGTCTTGGGCGACTCGACTTTGTTCGCCACCAGGAGCACGCGATCGCGGTGCGAGCGCAATAAGCCGGCGACATCAGTATCCTGCGGCGTGAGGCCGGACTTCGCGTCGACCACGAAGACGATCAGGTCTGCTTCGTCGATCGCCATCTGCGCCTGCTCGCGAATGCTCTCGGTGACGTCGTCGACCTTTCCGGTCTCGATGCCGCCAGTGTCGACGAGTGCGAACTCCCTTCCGTTCCATTGGGCGACGCCGTACAGCCGGTCACGGGTGACGCCGGGGGTCGGTTCGACAATGGCGAGACGGTCGCCGACCAAGCGATTGAATAACGCCGATTTTCCGACGTTGGGACGTCCGACGATCGCAACGGTCGGTAACGCGTCTGTGCTCACGATAGGCCATTGATTCGCCTCGATGCGGTCGCTGACCTTAAGGAACGGGGGCGCCGAGGCCACGAGCAGAACGACTTCCCGCATGAAGCGCTGCGCTGTGCTGTGGGTGGTCGTTCTGGGACTCCTCACCGCTACACGGTCGGGAGCTGCGAGCGGCCACGGCAGCGTGTACGTCACCACGCTCCCGCCGGGCGCGACCGTGTGGATGGACGGCAAGTATTTCGGCGAGACACCGCTGTTCGTCGACGACGTCTCGGCGGGCCGCCATACCGTGCTGTTGACGCGCTCGGGCTGGCAGCCGGTCAGCACGGCGACCGACGTTAGCTTGGGCAACGTCGCGTACGTGACCGCGGTGCTCGGCCAGCCTGCGGGGGCGCACGCCGGCGGCACTGTGGCCAAAGGCAGTTTGCAGCTGCGAGATACTGCAGGATGCAAGGTGTGGGTCGATGGTGCTGCTGTTTCGTCTTTCGACCAACAGCAGCCGCTTGCAGCAGGCGACCACATCCTCGCGGTCGCTCGCGGCTCGCAACGCAGCGCGACCAGTTTCCACGTCTATCCCCAGACCGTCACCACGATCTCGCTGGCTCCGCAGATCGGCAGCCCCGCGGTCACAGCCGGGAATGACGACGAGCTTGGAGCGCTGCAGGACTTCGTGCCGCCGGCCGACTTCGTCGTCAACGGCGATGACATCACGATCCATTTCCACGGCTATGAGGTCGAGTGTGCCGTGGGCTCGTTGTCGTACACGCTCAACGGTAAGTCCGGCACGCTCTCGGTGGCGCCGGCCATGGTCGGCGATAAGCCCTACCTCCCCATGTCGTTGCTCCAGCGCCTTGCAAAGGGACCAGGTTGAGCGCCACTCAAATCTCGCGCATGCCTTCCGTGTACCTCCAGACCTTCGGTTGCCAGATGAACGCCGCCGATTCGAATGGCTTGGCCCACCAAGCCTGGTCGTTGGGCTGCTCGTTCACCGAGACGCCCGAGACGGCGGACATCCTCATCGTCAACACGTGCGCGATCCGCGAGAAGGCGGAAACGCGGGTTTACGGACGGCTCGGCCAGCTCAAATCGCTCAAACGTCCCGAAAGCAAACTGCTCGTCACCGGATGCTTGGCCGAAAAAGACCGAGCGGTGATGCGCTCAAAGGCGCCCTGGGTGGACGCGCTCTTGGGGCCCCGCGAATACGGCGCGTTCAAGGCGCTGCTTGCCGACTGGGGCGTGCCGACCGATCTTCCGCCGCGAGACACGCCCTTGCAGATGCCGTCGTCCGAAACGCTGGATGGAGGCGCCGATGCGCTCGAATATTCGCATCTGCGTTCTCTGGTCAGCATCACCCGCGGTTGCGAGAAGTTCTGCACCTATTGCATCGTGCCGTACACGCGCGGTCCGCTCGAAAGCATCGGACCAGAAGAGATCGAATCGCAGGTGCGCCGCGAAGTGCGCTGCGGAGCAAAAGAGATCACGCTGCTCGGTCAAAACGTCAACTCGTATCTCTACGAGGGTTTGAACTTCGCCGATCTTTTGCGCCGGGTCGGCTCCATTGAAGGACTCGAGCGGCTCACGTTTCTCACCTCGCACCCGCACGACTTCAATCGGGAGGTCGTGGATGCGCTCGCCGAAGTCCAAAACGTCGCGCCGCGCTTGCACCTCCCCATCCAGTCCGCGAGCAACGAGGTGTTGCAAGCGATGGGGCGCCTCTACACGGTAGAGGAGTACTTGGAGAAGATCGCCTACTTCCGCGAGCGTTTGCCCGGTTGGGCGCTCACCACGGATATCATCTGCGGGTTCCCGACTGAGACCGAGCACGATTTCGAAGCGACGCTCGAACTCGTGCGGCGCGGCACGTTCGAGTACGCCTTCATCTTCGCGTACTCGCCCAGATCCGGCACGCCGGCCGCGACCATGACGCCGCAGGTGGAACCACAGGAGCGACTGCGCCGGCTGCAGGCGGTCAACAGCGCCCAGCTCGACAGCTCTCGCCGCTTCCACGAACGGTTCATCGGCGAGACGGTGCGCGTGCTCAGCTCGGGCCCGTCGAAGAAAGACGCCGCGAAGATGGCCGGGAAGACCGGCCACAACGTCACCGTGATCTGGCCTCGTGACGAGCGGACGCTGCATCAGGCATTCGTCGACGTGGCGATCGATCAGGCGCACAGCTGGGGTCTCATCGGGCAGGTGGCGTAATCGCTCGCAAAGGACGCGGCGCGACGGCACCGCACGAAGCCGACAACGCGGCCGGATCGCCTGCGGCCTCCGCCGACCGCCCGCGAACGGGCATCGACGACGCGGCGGCGAGCTCGCCGCTCATCGCCCAGTACCGGGCCCTGAAGGCGCAATATCCGGAAGCGCTCTTGCTCTCGCGCGTCGGGGACTTCTACGAGGCCTACGGCGACGATGCTCGCGAGCTTGCCGACGCGCTCAACATCGTCTGCACGTCGAAGGAATCGGGCAAAGGGACGCGGATCGCCATGGCCGGCGTTCCCCATCATAGCGTCGACCACTATCTCGGCAAACTCTTGCGCCAGCGCCGCGTCGTCGCAATCGCCGAGCAGATGGAAGAGCCGGTCCCGAACCGTCTCGTGCGGCGCGACATCGTGCGCGTGCTCACGCCTGGCACGGTCTTGGAAGATCAGTTTCTCGACGCCACGCGCAATAATTTTCTGTGCGCCGTCGCCGAAGCGGCCGACGTGCGCGCAATCGCCTACGCGGACGTCTCGACCTCCACCGCCCAGCTCTCGATACTTGAAGACGACGACGCGGTCGCCTCGGAGCTCGATCGCCTCGCTCCCGCGGAGCTCGTCACGCAGTCGGACGAAGACGCAGCGCGCTTGCGCTCGCTCGTGTCAGAGCGGTGCCGCATCACGGTGCTCGATCCGCTTGACCCGGAGGGTCCCGACGCGCCCGTGATCGGACAGCTCGCGGTCGCCGAGCGCGGCGCGGCGCGGGAAGCAATCGGGCTGCTCGAACGCTATCTTCGCTCTTTGCGTCTCGACGGGCGCACGCTTGTGGATTCGGCTTCGCTGCACGAGACCCGTCGCACGATGACGCTCGATCGAGCAACCCGCAAACATCTCGACCTTTTGACAGGCTCGGGCGAAAGCGCCGCTGCTTCGCTTTTCAGTGTCTTGAACAAGACAAAGACGGCCATGGGCAGCCGGCTTTTGGCGCGCTGGCTGTGCGCTCCGCTCCTCGACATCGCCGCGATCGGGGACCGGCACGACAAGGTCCAGGCGTGCACGAGCTCGCCTTCGTCGCGACAAGAACTTGCGCGAGAACTGTCGTCCGTCGGCGACATCGAGCGCATCTGCCAAAAGATCCACGCGCGCCGGGCAGGTCCTCGGGATCTCGTCGGGCTGCGGCGATCGCTCGAGCGGGTTGCGGCAGCGGCCGCCCAGCTGAGAGCGCAAGACTCGCCGACGCTCGTGACGTTCGCTGCTCGCCTCGAAGCCGGCGGAATCCCAGACGCGGCGGCCGACGAAGTCGCACGGGCCGTGCTGGACGACCCGGCTGCCACGCTGCTCGAAGGCGGCGTCATCCGCCCGGAACATCATCCAGAGCTGCTCGAGCTCTTGAGCTTGCGCACGACCGGCCGCGAGCAGCTCCTCGCCCTTGAATCGACCGTGCGCGCCGAGACGTCGATCAAGTCCTTGAAGATCAAATACACGCAGGCGTTCGGCTACTATTACGAAGTGCCCCGAAGCCAATGCGATGCAGTGCCTGCAACCTTCGCGCGCCGCCAGAGCCTCGTCAATGCCGAGCGCTTCAGCGACGCGCGGCTCAAAGAGCTCGAGACCAAGCTGCTCACCGGTCGCGCTGCCCAGGTGGCGTTGGAGCGGCGGCTCTTCGACGAACTGATCGAGCGCATCGACCGCTTTCGCGAGGCGCTGCTCGGCTGCGCCGGCGCCGTCGCGGAACTGGATGTCGTGTGTTCGCTCGCGCAGGTGGCGTCGGAGCGGCGCTATAGCCGCCCTGCATTCGTCGCCGACAGCTCGCTGCGCATCGAGGGTGGACGCCATCCCATCGTGGAGTCGTACGGTGGGCTCGACTACGTGCCCAACGACACCGTGGCTGACGCCCACTGCCGCTTTCTTTTGATCACGGGTCCGAATATGGGCGGCAAGTCGACCTACCTGCGGCAGACGGCGCTGATCTCGATCCTGGCGCAGATCGGCTCGTTCGTGCCGGCGCAGCGGGCCGAGCTTGGGATCGTCGATCGCCTGTTCACGCGCATCGGCGCGGGGGATGATATCGCCGCCGGGCGTTCGACCTTCTACGTCGAGATGGCGGAGATGGCGCTCATCTTGCGCCATTGCACGCCGCGCAGCTTGCTCCTCATCGACGAGGTCGGACGGGGCACCGGCACGATCGACGGACTGGCGATCGCGCAAGCCGCAAGCGAGCATCTGCTCGAGCTGGGCGACGCCATGCCCATCGTCCTGTTCGCCACGCACTTTCACGAGCTCGTCGATCTTGCCAAGACTTATCCGGCCCTTGCGAACCTCCACGTCGCGGTGGCAGACGAACCTGCAGGACCTGTGTTCTCTCACCGCCTGTTGCCGGGCTCCAGCAGCCGCTCGTACGGGATCGCAGTCGCGAAGATGGCCGGCATGCCGAAAAGCGTCGTCTCGCGCGCGCAAGAGATCGCAGCGGAATTAGAGCGGCGACCGGCCTTACGGTCGCGTCAATCGAAGGGCACCGTCCGAGACCCTGCAAGCCGCGAGCAACTGGAGATGGAGATCCGCTAGACCGCCCGAGCCGCGTGACGGCGGTCACTCATCCCGCAGTTTCTCAGGTTTTGTAACATCAACTCTCCTCAGCTGTCCATTGTATGTGAGGACCAAGGACCTACTCGGCGCGCCGCTGCGCGGCATTTTCGACTCGCTGTCATTCCCGCTCGCCGTCGCGGCCGGGCGGTGGCTCGCGATCGCGTATGTGGCCACGCTTGCGCTGACGCCGCAGATCCCGGCAAAGATCCACTGGGCGTTGTGGGTGTACGGCGCGATCACGACCGCATTTGCCGCCAGCTACCGGCCGCGGGAACGGGGCTCGGTTCGCAGTAACGACGCGCACCCGTTCGTCCTGCCAGCGCTCGTGATGATCGATGTCGCGTATGCCGCGCTGATCACAAAATTCTACGGGATCACCCTGCTCATCATGATCCCCGCCCTCGACCTTTCAATGCTCTCGCTGCCCGCAGGTCTGGCGCTCTTGCTGTTGGCGGACGCGCTTCTCTTCGGCGTCGCTTCCAGGTTTGGGGAGACCGGTCAGGGATCCGGGATGTTGCGCATCCTCGGCCTTACCTTCGTCCCCTATCTCGCCATGCTCTACGCGTTTTATAGCAGGCGACGGGCAGAGCGGCAATTACGAGCGATCGATCAAGTGCTGAACGCAGGCTCAGAGCTCGGGTCGCAACTCTCCCTTTCCGACGTGCTCGTGCAACTCTTGAACCTGCTCGGCCAGTTCCGGCGCGTCGTCCCCTGGGATACCTGCGTGATCTATGTCGTGCAGTACGACGAGACGGCGCAAGAAGAAATGCTCATCGCAGCCGAGATCGCCGGGGCCGACGTGGCCAGTTACCGCAATAAGAAGATCGCATTCGGCACAGGAGTCGTCGGGTACGCGGCCACGAAACAGCGAGCCGCGCTGGTTGCAGATCTCCACAAGGATTCACGCCAGCCCGACGGCGATCTCTACGCGAGCTCGCGCGGGAGCCTGGTCGTGCCCATCATCGGCGACGGGCAGACCGTCGGGTGCGTGCAACTCATCGCCAACCAGCCCAATGCGTACGCCGCCGAACAGCTCGGGCTCGTCGGCCGGCTTGTCTCGCTCGCATCGGTGGGCGTGCGCAACGCATTGCTCCACAGCCGGACGCGGGCAATGGCCGATACCGACGCGCTCACAGGGCTGCTCACCAGCCGCGCCTATCACGAGCGTCTCGAAGTGGAGTTTCGCAAAGCGCAAGCGGGGAGAACGTCGCTATCGCTGCTCATCATCGATCTCGACAACTTCAAGGGCATCAACGACACGTTCGGTCACCCGGCGGGCGATGAGGTGCTGCGCCGCTTCGGCGCGCTTTTGCGCGAGCAGGCTCGCCGCGATGACGTGTGCTGCCGCTATGGCGGAGATGAATTCGTCGTCGTCATGCCAGGCACGATCAAGTCCGAGGCGGCGGTCGTGGCGAACCGCATCCGCAAGACGATCGAAGACCTGGACTTCGCGTTCGGGCCGAACTCCGCGAAAACGACGATCTCCATCGGGGTCGCGAGCTATCCGCAAGACGTCACGTCGAAGCAAGCGCTCGTGAAGGCAGCGGACGATGCCCTGTACGCCGCCAAAGAGAACGGGCGGAACTCGCTCTCCGTGTACGGGCCCGCTTCAGTCCGCTAAACAAGGCGCCGCTGTGCTCTTCGCGAACCCGGTCGCGTGCAGACGTTGGAACGCGTGCGTCTCCTCGATGCTGAGACGATCGCGCAGATCGCCGCGGGCGAGGTCATCGAGCGCCCTGTCTCGGTCGTCAAGGAGCTCGTCGAGAATAGTCTGGATGCCGGCGCCACCTGGATCGCCGTCGAACTGCGCGGCGGCGGCCGGTCCGAGATCGTCGTCGCTGACGACGGACGCGGCATCCTCGCCGACGACTTGCCGGTGGCCTTGCATCGTCACGGTACGAGCAAGCTGTCGACGGCTGCGGATCTCTTCGCGGTCCGCACGCTCGGTTTCCGCGGCGAGGGTCTGGCGAGCATCGCGGCCGCGGCCGGCACGCTCGAGCTGATCTCCCGCCCGGCCGGGCAGAACTTCGGCGCTCGCAGCATCGCACGCAACGGGGTGGCCGGCGCGGTAGGCCGTGTCGCCGCGTCGCCGGGGACCAAGGTCGTCGTCCGCGAGCTCTTTGCCGCGACGCCGGTCCGCCGCGATTTCTTGAGCAGCGAGAAAACCGAATTTGCCCGGGTTAGCGCTTTTCTCTCGCGCCTTGCGCTGGGCTGGCCGAGGGTCGCGTTCTCTTTGCGCCACGACGGACGCGACATCTGGTCCCTGCCGGCGGTCGATGCTCCGCTCGAGCGATTGGAGATGGTATTCGGTCGTGGCAGCCGCGGCTCGCTGACGCCCGTGAGTTCGTCGCCCAACATCATGATCGGCATCGGCGGTTACACCTCGCGCGTCGGCGCGGATCGTCCTAGCCGCCAGGCACAAGTTCTCTTCGTGAACGGCAGGCTCGTACGCAGCCCGGCATTGAGCGCGGCTTGGTCCGCCGCCTACGCGAATCGCATCAGCAGCGGACGCCACCCATTCGGCGTCCTCTTGCTCTCGATCCCACCGGGCGACGTGGATGTGAACGTGCATCCGACCAAAATCGAAGTCCGGTTCGTGAGCGCTGCGACGATCTTCGATGTCGTGCGCAGCGCCGTGAGCGACGCAATCTCATCGCAAAGCGGCGTGGCGGCTTCGCCGTTTGGACTAGGTTCGGATCCCGCACACAGCTCAGCATCAAGCCTCGACCCGCTCGCCGCTTTGCCGGCGCTGTCGTTACTCCAGCCGGGAGCCGGCGGCAGTTCTGCAGTGCCGTACCCGAGCGATGCCCGAGCGCTCGGGCAGATCGATCAAACTTTTGTGGTCGTCAGAGAAGGTCAAGAACTCGTGGTGCTCGACCAGCATGCCGCGCACGAACGCGTCGCGTTCGAAGCGCTGCGAGACCGTAGCGGGGCGCGGGCGGGTTCCGCCCCCCTCTTGCTGCCTAAGATCGTCGAGCTTTCACCCGACCGGATCGCGACGCTCGAGGCATGCCGCGACGAACTCGATGCGATGGGCGTGACCGTCGAGCAGTTCGGAGACGACGCCTACCGCATTTCCGCGTTGCCGTTCGGGTACGGCGAGCGGCGCTTCGATCTCATCGGAATCTTAGATGACTTGGCCGATGAGTTGCAGCGGTCGAACGGCACCGCAGGCTCAAGCGAGACGCGTCGCCTGCGCATCCTTGCCAGCGTCGCGTGTCACTCCGTCGTGCGCGCGCACGAGCCGCTCAGCCCGCAGGAACAGCTCACGCTCTACGAGCGGCTGCGCGCTTGCCGGGAGCCGCAGACTTGTCCTCACGGAAGGCCGACGATGCTGCGGCTCGACCCGGTGTCGCTCGCCAAGGCCTTTCACCGGAGTTGAACGGCGGCGCGCCTCGCGCGCTTGTGATCTGCGGTCCCACCGCGTCCGGCAAATCGAACGTCGCGCTTGGAGTCGCCGAACTCCTCGGAGGCGAGATCGTCAATGCCGATTCACGGCAGGTCTATCGCGGGATGTGTATCGGGACCGGGGTTCCGCCGGCACGATTGCGGAGAGGCGTGGCCCATCATCTCTACGCTTTCTTGGATCCCAAGGACCGCTACAGCGCTGCGCGCTATGCGGCCGATGCGCTTGCGGCGATCGCAGACATTGGCGCGCGCGGCAAGTTGCCGATCGTCGTCGGCGGCACGGGATTTTACATCGAAGCACTGCTGGGCACGATGCCGCTCGACCGGCCGCCGCCGGACGACAACCTCCGATCGCGGCTGCGACGCGAAGCCGCGACGCACCCCGCCGACGTGTTGTGGGAATGGCTTCGCGTCCGCAGTCCTGCCATCGCCGCCGTGACGGGCCCCCGAGATCGATATCGGATCGTCCGGGGACTCGAACGTGCGCTTTGCAAGCATCGTGAGGGAGGCAAGCTCGCGCGACCTCCTGCGATCCGCGCCGCGGTCGCGTGCCTCACGCTATCGAAACCGGACTTGAGCCAAAGAGTGGAGCATCGCGTCGCCGAGATGTTCGCGGCTGGCATCGTGGACGAAGCGGTCGCCGTACGGGCTGCCGCACCCGACGCGCCTGCGCTCTCGGGGTTGGGCTACGCAGAGTCGCTCGCGCTCTGGGATGGTCTTGCAGACAGACGCGAGGCGATCGCGAGCACGGTCAAGCGGACCATGCAGTATGCGAAGCGACAGCAGACCTGGTTCAGGCGGATGCGCGACGCAGCCGTCATCGACGCGCGGGTCGAGGCCGATGCCATCGCCGCGTTCGCGGCGTTGGCAAGGGAAAGATTAACGCCGGCGTGAAGCACTTGCAACCGCCAAGAGCCGCGGCATTCATGCATGGCGCGGCGCGAGAGATAGTGGAGAAGATGGCGTGAAGAACAACGTTCCCTTGCAAGATGCATATCTGCTTGCGATCAAGCGCGAAAACGCGCCCGTGACCATCTACCTGCGCAACGGATTCCAGCTCCGCGGTCACGTGCGAGGTTTTGACAATTTCACGATCATTCTCGAGTACGACAACAAACCGCATCTGGTCTACAAGCATGCGGTTTCAACCGTTTCGCCGCAAACGGCGGTGCAATTCTCCAGCACGGAGATCGGAACGCCTCGCGCAGCAGTCGCCGAAAATCAGGAAGTCGCCGCGCATGACGGCGCGGTCCGCAGTCCCGTCGCGCAATAACCGCATTCCGGATCATGACCTCTGTGACCGTCACGAAGTGCCACGGGACGGGCAACGATTTTCTGTTGCTCGACGCGCGCGATCTTCGCGGCCTTCCCTACGCTGAGCTTGCGCGAGAGCTGTGCCGCCGGCGTTTTTCGATCGGCGCTGACGGCCTGCTCGTGCTCGAGCAGCCTGCGCAAGCGGGTTGCACGGCGGCTATGCGTATTTTCAACGCGGACGGGAGCGAAGCCGAAATGTGCGGCAATGGCGTCCGCTGCGTGGCGCGCTTTCTCCACGAACAGGATCCGGGGCAGCGTTCTTTCGACATTCAGACGCGCGCCGGCGCGATAAACGTCGAGGTCATCGATTGGTGCGAAGAGCCTGGGGCGCGCGTCCGCATGGGCACGCCTCGTTTCATGGACGTGGGGCGCACCCGGCATGCCGGTGCTGCGCAAGGAGACGTGGTCTGCCATGCCGTGGACATGGGCAATCCTCATCTGGTCGCCTTTTGCTTAGGTGATGTCGATGCCATGGACCTCGATAGCCTTGCGAGCATTTTGACCGACGGCGATCCGGACCGCACGAACGTGGAGCTCGCGATGGTCGCCGGCCCCGGGGAGATCGCGATGCGCGTTCGCGAGCGCGGCGTCGGAGAAACCTTGGCATGTGGTACGGGAGCGTGCGCCGTCGCGGTCTGCGCTATCAACGCGGGCAAGACAGCGTCCCCGGTGAAGGTGCGCTCGAAGGGCGGAGTCGTCGGCGTCGAGTGGGCGGGCCCTGGGTCAGACGTGTTTCTCAGCGGCAACGCACATCTTGTGTTTCGCACGGAAATCGCGGTTTTACGCGCCGCGACGCCGGCTGGTTCGTGACCCGCGATGGCGCTCAAGCATCGCGCTTCGCTCAGCCGTCTGCGCTCGGTCTTCGCAAAGCGGAATGGAACGGTTCTCGACCTGCCTGCTTCGCAAGCTGCGGTGGATGGCGGAGCTATCGCCGCAGCCGATCCCAAAGACTTCATTCCGCTGCCCGCGGGGTCGTTGCTCCTCACGCTGCCTGGGCGTTCGCCCGTCGGCTTTTCGGGCGGCGAACTCACACCGCTCGAACATTTCGAAGGCGAGCCGATCAATGCGGTGGCGGCCGCGCTTCCGCTCGGCTACACCCGGGTCGCTCTCCCAGCCTACGTCGAACGAGCCGGCGCCCCAAGCCTGCCGCTCTACGGATATAGCGCGCTCGCGTGGGCTGAAGACGGGTTTCGCGTTGCCGCCGTCCAGACGGACGAGCTCGTCAGCTGGTCGCCGCAGTCACATTCCGAAGAGGCGGTGCGCGAGGCCATCGCGTTGCGATCGGTCGAGTTTCCGCGCAACGCTATGGTGGCGCAACTATCGCGGTGCGCGACCGAATACGGCTGCTTCACTGCGCAAAACGTGTTCTTGCGCCAAGGAGAGGCGGCGTTGCCCGTGTCGCCCGCGTGTAACGCGCGATGCCTAGGCTGCATCTCGGAGCAGGATCCAAATTCGACGGTGCGGAGCGCGCAGGAGCGGGTGAAGAACCGCCCGACAGAAGAAGAGATCTGCGACGTCGCGATCGCACACCTGCGAAGCGTCCCCGATGCCATCGTCTCCTTCGGTCAGGGGTGCGAGGGGGAGCCGCTGCTTGCAGTCGATCTCATCGCGCGAGCCATCCGGCGCATCCGCAACGCCACCGGCGCAGGTGCGATCCATTGCAACACCAACGCCAGCCGCCCGGCTGCCCTGGAAAAGCTGATCGCTGCCGGCTTGGATTCCATTCGCGTGAGCCTCAACTCGGCTCGCCCCGACGCGTACGCGGCCTATTATCGCCCGCGTGGCTACGGTTTTGCGGATGTCGTTGGAAGTCTGCGCCTCGCGGCCACGGCCGGCGTCGCGGTCTCGCTCAACTTGCTCACCCATCCCGGGGTGACCGACGATCCGCTCGAGGTCGAAGCGCTCGACGCGCTGCTGCGCGACGTATCGGTCGAGATGCTCCAGACGCGCACGCTCAACGTCGACCCGGCGTTGTACTTCGCTGCGGTCGGGCGACCGCAGAGCCGGCCGCTCGGCATGCGCAACTGGCTGAATGGTTTACGCCAAAAGTTCCCGCAACTGCGCATCGGCAACTTCACGCGCGGGTTCGGTTAAAGGTCGCGAATAAATTCGCGACCCTTACATAGGCGTTGGATGTGTAGCGCGCGCAAATGTATTTGCGCGCTGTTAGACGGCGCCGACGAGCTCCGTACGCAGTTCTTTCGTCGCGCCCGGTTGCATGACGATGAGCATCGCATCGCCTGCGCGCACGAGCGTTTCGCCGTCGGGCACGATCACGTCGCCGTCTCGTTCGAGAGCGACGATGACGCAGTGTTTGGGCAAGCGGAGGTCCGAGAGCCGCTTTTGATTGGCCGGGGAAGACGCAGGGACGGATAGCCGCACGAGCTCGAGGTTTCCGCCGCGAAACGACATGAGCGGCGCGACGTCCTTGACGTTGACCTCTTGCTGGACGATGCTCAGCACGATCTCGGTGCCGCTCACGACCGAATCGATGCCAAGCTCCTCGAAGATCTGCTTGTTCTTCGGGTTGTTGACGCGCGCGATGGTGCGCGGGCGGGAGAACTTCTTTTTGGTGACGAGCGAGATGACGAGATTGTCCTCGTCGTCGCCCGTATCGGCGATGACCACGTCGGCCCGTCCGGCACCGGCCTCTTCCAGCACGAGCGGGTCGCAGCCGTCGCCGACGCGCGCGATCTCGCAGCTCAAGAACTGGCACAGGCGCGCGGCCTTTTTTTCATCCTTCTCGATGACGACGACCTCGTGCTTTTCTTCGAGAAGCGCCTTGGCCACGTACGTGCCAAGCTTGCCTCCGCCGACCACGACGATGAACATCAGGACCCAGCCTTCGCGAGCGAACTGCCCAGCAGCTTGCGAAATTCGGTGACGAAATCAGACTTGACGATCGCGACGAGGCGGTCGCCTTTTTGCAAGGCAGTGTCGGGCGCCGGGATGATGCTGTGCGTGCCCCTCACCACGAGCGCCACCTGGCTCTTTCCGGCAACCGTGATGTCGCCGACGCGCGGAGGATTTTCGCCGGGCACGTGCTGTTCGACGATCTCGGCATCTGCTTGATCGAAGAGCAGCGATGAGAACTCGCCTTCGAGCAAGGCACCGGACATGAGCCGCGCGCCGACCGTCGTCGGGCAGACGGTCGCGACGCCGAATTCCCGGTACATCTGCGACCGTTCGGGGTCGTAGATCCGCGCCACCACGCGCGGGATCTTGAAATGCTGCTGCGCGATGAGCGCTGCCATGATGTTGCGGTTGTCGCCTTGCGTGATGGCTGCGAAACCGTCGGCGGTTTCGGCGCCGGCTCGCCGCAGCACGTCGACGTCGATGCCCGTGCCCAGGACCAGTTTGCCGGGGAAATCGCGCCCCACGCGGCGGAACGCGTTGGAGTTCTCGTCCACGACCGTGACGTCGTGACCTTCGCGCACGAGCCGCTTTGCCAGCGTGGACCCGACGCGGCCACACCCGACGATCAAAAACCGCATGTGATGTTCGACTCCGGTGAGAGAAAAAGCGAAATCGGCCTTCGGGAATTCTCCCCGCGATTCCCGGTCGGAGTCGTCCGCTCAAGGAAGCCGTCAAAATCCGGCAGAAGCAGAACCGGTCGCCGGGTGACGTTCGTATGAAGATCGGGTGGTCCGTTGCTCGCCGGGGTGTAGCTCAGCTTGGTAGAGCGCTCGGTTCGGGACCGAGAGGTTCGCAGGTTCAAATCCTGTCGCCCCGAGATTCTTTGCGATGCGCTCCGGCGACGGAAAACTGATGGGTGATGTTCGCGCGCTTTAGTCCATCGGCTCGTGCCGTCGTGACCTTGGCAGAGCAAGAATGCCGAAACGCCAGCCAATACTATCTGGGCACCGAGCATCTCTTGCTCGCGATGGCGATCGCCCCGCCCCCTGACGTCGCGGGCTATTTCGCGACCGCCGGCATCGAACCGTGGCAGGTCAAGCGCGCGTTGCGCATAGCGATGAACGGAGCGAGCGAGCATCCTTGGGAAGGCGTCATCGTCACGCCTCGCGTGCAGCGCATCTGCGCGCTCGCCGGCGAGCGCACGTCCGGCAGTGTCGAACCAATCCATTTACTCGAGGCGATCGTAGCGGACGGCGGCGGTGTGGCCGCCCGCGTGCTCGGCGAGCTACAGGTAAGCACACCCGTTTCCAGGCCCGGGTAAGCCGTGCATCAGTTGGAACAAGACCTGACCTTGTTCATCATCAGGGTCATCTCGCACTTGGGCTACGCGGGGCTGTTCGCCGGCATGATGGGACAGGCGATTGGCGTGCCCTTGCCGAGCGAGCTCATGCTGTCTTTTTCCGGTTATCTCGCATCCTCACACGTGCTCGAGATCGTGCCGGTGATCATCGCCGGTACCGCCGGCGACTTTGCCGGCGCGATCCTCGCCTATCTGCTCGGCTTTTATGGCGGCCGCCCTCTCTTGCTCCGTTTCGGACGCATCTTCTTCGTGCACGAGCGGGAGATCGAGCGCGCAGACCGCTGGTTTGCGCGCTACGGATCGCGCGCTGTCCTCGCGACAAAGTTGTTGCCTGGTATCCGCGCTTTTGGCTCGTACCCGGCGGGCGTCACCCGGATGCCGGCCGCGACGTTCTTGCTCTACACGTTTCTCGGGTCGGTCATCTGGTGCACGCTCTTCAGCGAGATCGGATACACCTTGGGAAGGAATTGGGCGCGTCTCGGCGTGTACGCGCGACCGGCCTCATTCGTCCTTCTCGCATTGCTGGTCGTCGCCATCGTCATCTGGTTATGGGTGCATTTCCGCGCGGAACGCCAAGCGACGCGACCCTGAAAAGGGGCGTCGCGGCCTCGTCTCTCAAAAAGATACAGCAATGAACGTCATTCCGCACCCGTCAGGACTGCACGAGCAACTCGATCGGCTGCCGAGCGAACCCGGCGTCTACGAGATGCTCGACGCCGCCGGCAAAGTGCTCTACGTGGGCAAGGCCGCGGAGCTGCGCTCGCGCGTGCGTTCCTACTTCCAAGCGAGCCGAGCGCACAGCGCGCGCTTGGATGCGATGGTCGAGAGGGTGGCGGAGGTCCGCACCATCATCGTCAAGAGCGAGAGCGAGGCGCTCCTGCTCGAGTGCAACCTCATCAAACAGCACAAGCCGCCGTTCAACATCCGTCTCAAAGACGACAAGAAGTACCCCTACTTGAAGGTGACGCTGGGCGAGGCGTTCCCACGGGTCATCTTCACCCGCAAACTTGTCCGCGACGGCGGCGCATACTTCGGGCCGTTCAGCAACGCAGGCGGTCTGCGCGACGTCATCGATCTGATCCGGCGCACGCTGCCGTTGCGCACCTGCAAGTACACCGACATCGGTGTGAACTACCATCGCCCCTGCCTCCAATATCACATCAAACGATGTCTGGCGCCATGCGCGTTCCTGCAGTCCAAAGGCGACTATGACGCTACGGTGCGCGACGTCATGCTCTTCTTGCAAGGGCGCCATCGGGTGCTCGTCGATCGGCTCAAGCGCGAGATGGATTTCGCTTCGGATCAACTCGCCTTCGAACACGCGGCACGGCTGCGCGACCGCATTCGCGACCTGGAGCGCGTCATGGCGCGCCAAGAGGTCGTCTGGAAGAGCCAGGTCGACATGGATCTCATCGCGGGGGCGCATGGCCAGGGCGTCTCGTGCATGGAAGTCTTCTTCGTGCGCTCTGGCAAGCTGCTCGGCCAGGATTATTTCCTCGTCGAGGGCACCGAAGGCCGCCGCCCCGATGAGGTCCTGTCCTCATTCGTCGAGCAGTTCTATGCGGCGTCGCCCGCGATCCCCAAAGAGATCATGCTCGAGTCGCGCATCCCCAATGCGGGCGAGCTCGAGCGCGCGCTGTCGAGCGTGCGGGGCAGCCGCGTCCGCATCGTCGTGCCCGAGCGCGGCCAGCGGGCGGAATACATGCGCAAAGTATCGCGCAACGCCGAACAACACCTGGCCGACCATCTCGCGAAGCGTGACGTGGCCAAAGAACGCACCACCGTCGCGCTCGAGGAGCTTGCGGCGAGCTTGGGATTGCCGGCACTGCCTGCACGGGTTGAATGTTTCGATATCTCGCACGTCTCGGGGACCAACGTCGTCGGGTCGATGGTCGTTTTCGAAGAAGGGCGCCCGGCACGCTCCGAATACCGGCGCTTCAAGATCCAAGGAGACGAGCGCAATGACGATTTCGCGAACATGAAGCAGATGCTCGCGCGCCGTCTGCGCTACCTCACCCCCGAATATCAGGCCGCTGCGCCGGGCAAAGAGCGCAAGTTCGCGAAGCGGCCGTCGCTTTTGCTCATCGACGGCGGGCGCGGCCAACTCAACGCGGCCCTCGAGGTGCTCGCGGAACTCGATCTCGTGGCGCTGCCGGTTGCCGCGCTCGCCAAACAATTCGAAGAGCTGTACGTGCCGGGCGAAGACCTCCCGGTCGTGCTCGCCGCGAACTCGCCTGCCCTGCATCTGGTGCAGCAGTTGCGCGATGAAGCACACCGACTCGCCATCGGGTATCATCGTGGGTTGCGCTCGAAGGCACTCGTCGCGTCCGTGCTTGACGCGATTCCGGGCGTCGGCCCGGCGCGCCGGCGCGCATTGTTGCGAGCGTTCGGTTCGGCCTCCGGCGTGCGGCAGGCAAGCGCTGCCGAACTCGCCGCTGTTCGCGGCATCACCCCGGAGCTGGCCGACAAGATCAGGGAGGCGCTGAACGCGCCGGCTGCGAGCTCCTAAGGGCGGGCTTTCGGGCGCTCAGTCGGCAGGTCTGTCCCGGCGGCGCGACGCACCCTAGCGGCATGAGTTTTCTCATTAGACTCCTCGTCAATGCTGTCGCGCTGTTCCTCATCTCGCACTACAACTGGTTCGGCATCCACGCGGATTCGATCACGGATACGGTGATCGGTGCTATCGTGTTAGGGCTTGCCAACGCCATTTTACGTCCGATCCTCATGCTGCTCAGCTGTCCGCTCGTCGTGCTCACGCTCGGATTGTTCACGCTCGTCATCAACGCGATCATCTTCTACTTCGTGCTGAAGATATTGCCGGGGTGGCACGTGCCCGGATTTTCAGCCGCGTTTTGGGGCGCGATCGTCGTGACGGTGATATCGTGGATCGGCAGTCTGATCTTCCGCGACGTGCCTGAAGAACGCAAGCGCTTTTCGCGTTGAGCCTTCCGCGCTCGCAAGCGCTGGCAGCGGTGGTCGCGTCGCTCATCGCGATCGTCGCTTGGCTTGCAGTCGCGATCCAGATCGTCCTCACGACGAAGACCGCCCAGGCCAACGGGTTCTCAGCAGGCTACGGCGTCGTGAAAGCCCTAAGCTACTTCACCATTTTGACGAACATGCTCGTGGCAATCGTGACCACCGCCGTCTCCCGGCGCGGCTTTGGCGACACGCTCCTCACCCGTCCGAGCATGCTCTCTGCGACCGCGGTGTACATCGCGGTGGTCGGAGCGATCTACGCGCTTTTGCTCAAAGCGATGTGGGAGCCGAGCGGCCTGCAGCTGTGGGTGGATGTCGCGTTGCACGACGCCGTGCCGATTCTATACGTCCTGTTTTGGTTCGTCTTCGTGCCGAAAGGCGCGCTCGCGTGGTCCATGCCGTTTGTCTGGCTCGGATACCCGCTCGCGTACGTCTGCTGGTCGCTCCTGCGCGGAGCGCTTACCGCTGACTATCCCTACCCCTTCGCGGATCCGACCGCGCTCGGTTATGGCAAGGTGGCTCTCAATACGCTCGCGATCCTCGCCGGGTTTTGCGCACTCGGCTTCGTCGTCGTCGCGCTCGACCGCGAGACGAGCGCCTATCGGAGCCGCTCGAGGTAGAACAAGGCGCCGAACGCAAGCGCGACGGTGCACACCGGAAACGCGAGCTGCCGAGCGAGCAGGATCGGGCGTTTCCAATCTGCCGTGGTAAAAAATAGCGCCATCGCCCCGACGAACGAAGCGATGGAGAGCTGGAAGATGTGCGCTGCCGCGCCTTCGTCGGGCTGCGGCGGTTGGAAGAAGCCGGTCGCGACCATGATCAGCGCGATGGACGCAAGCATCATCATCGCAAAGAGGGCCACACGATGCGTTCTTGGCGCGGACATCCCGTTTACTTTGTATCACAAAGTTACTGTCGACGTCAAGGCGTCTTAGCGCTCTTTGGAGAAAGAGAGAAGACGCGGGGGCGTCACGGTTTCGACGGGATGTGCTCTGGCGAGGGAAGCAGGCGGAGTTCCGAGCTCTCCTTAAACGATCGGACAACGTATAAACGCGAATAGCGAATACGCACTGGCAGCCTAACTAGGCTCGTCACGCTTGCGGGGCAACGGCGCCGTCTCGGGCCCGCAAGTGTCACAAAGCACGGATACCGGGAGCAGCTGCCTCGATGCTACCGGGAAATTGATCGGGGCTGGCGGCGCGGTAATCCCGCTCGAGGGAGTACGCGCGGCGAGTGAAAATCTCGAGCTAAGCCTGTAGACGCTCTCGTGGGAGTCTTCTCGGACACCGGTTCAACTCCGGTCGCCTCCACCAGCCTTTTGTCGAGATGAGCTGTTCCAGGGCTATGCCAAAAGCCTCGTCCACTCGCTACCTCGCGTTCTTGCGCGGCATCAATCTCGGCGGCCGGACGGTCACGATGGCTGCGCTTCGCGACGTCTTCGCCGCATTGGGTTTCGAGCAGGTCAAGACCCTCATCGCCAGCGGCAATGTGTCCTTTTACGCGCCGCCAACCGATCCGAAGAAGCTCGCGACCACGATCGCGCCCGCACTGGAGAAACACTTCGGTTTCCGCGTCGGCACCATCGTGCGCTCGGCGCGATCCCTGGAGGAGCTCGTCGCGTCTCGGCCCTTCGGCCGGGTCCGCGTGACGCCGGCGACGCGACTATGGATCACGTTGTTCAGCGACGGGGAGACAGCCGGGCTAAAGGGCGGCTCCAAAGAGCCGGCGCTTCACAAGAATATGCGCATCATTACATCGACGCGGAGCGAAGTGTTGTGCGTCATCACTGCGGATGAGCGTTTCGGCGGACCCGAAGCGATGAAGATCCTCGAACGACGTTTTGGAAAGAACATCACGACCCGCACCTGGAACACGATCGAGCGATTGCTCGCGCTCTAGCGCAGGGTTTGCGAGCCGTCTCTTTGAAAAGTGAATTGCGCTTTTTGTGGCCGGCGGGCAGCCGGTCACGACCGATTCGAAGGGGGAATCGTCCATCCGCGTCCGCGTGATCCCGTTCTTGGCCGCGGTGGTTCTCGCCGGTTGCAACCGGCACGTCGTGGTATCCCCGCCCCAGCAAGCGACCATCTATTATTGCAAGGCTGGTACTGACGAGCTCGTCCGCGTCCCGTTCAGCGCGGATCCGAAACTGACGAGAGCCGCGCTTGCGACCGTCGCCGTCAACCAGCTCCTCGCGGGACCGTCTGTCGGTGCGGATACGTTCGCGTTGTTTCCTCGCGGCACGAGCGCCTCGGTCGACGTCCGCGGAAACACGGCGATCGTCGATCTCAAGGGCCCGATCGAGCGCTCGTTTCAAAGCGGCGGCAGCGATGAAGCCGGTATGTTCAAATCGCTCACCTACACGTTGACGGGGTTGCCGGGGATCGATCGCGTGCAGGTCTTGCTTGCAGGCCGCAGCGTGGCATCGTTGCCAGGGGGCCAGTTCGAGCTGGACGAGCCTCTCACGAGGGCGATGTTCGCGCAGTGAAACACGCGGCGCGGGTGGGCATGCTCGTCGCGCTGCTCGCGGCGACGGCCGGAGTTGTCCAAGCCCAGCAGATCAACGTCGCCGCCGTGCCCGAGCGCACCCAGATATATCTCGCCGGCCGCTTGATCGGATTCGATCATCTCGTCGACGTCAACGGCTCGCCTTTCGTGGCGGCCGGCGACGGCGGCCTGCAGACCTTTCTCTCGCTCGTCGGGGCGCAGTTGCAGTACCAGCCGGGGACGCGCTTTGTCGTGTGCACGCGCGCTGACGGAAAACTCGTGACGTTCACGGTGGGCAGCAACGCGGTGACGGTCGATGACGCGTCGCAAGGTATCGGTTCGGCTCCGTTCATCCAGGGGGATCGCCTCTACATACCGCTTCTCGCGCTCTCGCAGGCTCTCGGTCTAAGCGTTCGGACGTTCCCAAGCGCCTACGCCTTTGCCCCGGAACTCGTCTCGGTCACGCGACGCGTCGGTCAGCGCCGTACGATCGTCGAAGTCCAGGCGACCGCTCCGCTCTCATGGCACGCCGCGTACGGCGGCGACCGCAAGAAACCGTCTCTCGTGCTCACCTTTCCGGGTTTCTCCAATAGCGCGGGATCCCGGGTCTCCCTGGGCGGACGCGAAGCACGCGCCGCGACCATCGCGCAGCAGGGACCGCCTGGTTACCCCATCAGCTCGATAGCGATCGACGCATTGCAGGGAGTCAAATTCGCGGTGCACCGGACCTCGAGCGTCGCGATGGATCTCGTATTGGCGCGCGACGACAAAGATCTAGCGCTGCAGACTGCAGTCGCACCGGCTTCCTCCGTGCGCGTCGGTCCGACCACATCGCTCATCGCACAGCCTAGTATGACACCCGCGCCAAGCCCCGCAAGCATTCCACCGTCCGCGCTCGTTCCAACAGCCGTGCCGGCGCCTGAAGTGACGGAGTCGAATGCCTCGCCATCCGCGAGCCTCTCTCCGCTCCCGTTCGGATCGGGAGCCTCGCCAAACGCGAGCCCGCCGCCGCTCGCAAAGATCTTGCAAGTCGGGGAGACAGATGCAGCAGGCGTGAGCCGGATCGCCCTCACGGTGAGCGCGCCCGTCACGTTCGAATGGCACCGCCTGGCAGACCCCGACAACCGGTTTTGGGTCGACATCTCGCAAGCGGAGCTCGTAGGCCCTTCGCAAAGCCTGACGGTGAAGCTGCCCACCATTCGCGGCGTCACGGTAAGCCAGAACGAGCTCACGCCGAATCATGTGGTGCGCGTGTCCATCGATCCGACCCAACCCATCGATGTGAACATCGGCGCAATCGCTGGATCGCCCAATGTGCTCGGGATCGACATACGCTCGAGCACGCCGGCCCCCGACGCGCCTGCCAGTGGCGTCGGGTCGCTCGCCGGCGCAATAGCGCCGACCCCAACCCCGATCGCATACTCCACCTACGTGCCCACGGATCCGCGGCTCATCGTGATCGACCCCGGCCACGGCGGTAACGATCCCGGAGCTATCAACGAAGCGGCGGGTCTGACCGAAAAGAATTTGACGCTGACGATTTCGAAGCGTCTCAAAACGGACTTGCAACGCGCCGGCTGGCACGTGGCGCTCACGCGAGACGGGGACTACGAGGTCGGCGATCCCGGCGGGAACGACAAGCAAGAGTTGCAAGCGCGCTGTGATATCGCCAACGCCGGCGGCGCCAGGCTTTTTATCAGCGTGCACATCAACGCGTCGGTCTCGGGCGATCCAAACGGGGTGACGACCTATTTCTGGCGTGACGACGCGCGAGCGTTCGCCGGCGCCGTTCAAAACGCGCTGGCCGCAGGCACCGGTCTTCGCAGCGATGGGGTCATCCGCAACAACTTCTACGTCATCCATCACACGATGATGCCCGGCGTTTTGGTCGAAGCTGCGTATCTCAGCAACAGTCACGACGCGCAGTTGCTCGCCCAACAGTGGTTCTTGGATCGGGTCGCCGACGACATCGCCCAAGGAGTCGCGACCTTCACCGGCGGCCCACCGCCGCGATGACCGCACCAAAACGCCGCATCGCGATGTTCGATTCGGGTCTTGGGGGGTTGACCGTGCTCGCGCAACTCCGGCGCCAGATCCCCGATGCGGAGATCATCTACGCGGCCGACACCGCCCGCGTGCCTTATGGGGACAGACCTCTGGAACAAGTGGGCGAATTTGCGCGCGACATCATCGCGCATCTCTTGACGTACGAACCAAGCCTCATCGTCATCGCGTGCGGCACGAGTTGCTCCGCTTTCGACGCGCTCGGCTACCCGCCCAGTGTGGTGACGCTTTTGCCGATCGTCGACTGCGGGGTCGTTGCGGCGGCGCAGGCGACGAAGATCGGGCGCGTGGGCGTCATTGCAACCGCGGCCACGGTGCGCAGCGGTATTTTCGAGCGCAAGATCCGCGAGCTGCTGCCGCAGGCGCGGGTCACCTCGGTCGGCGCTCCGAAGCTCGTACCGCTCATCGAGGCGGGGAATTGGCTGCAAGCTGACGCCGACGCGGTCGTCGCCGGTTACTGCACTGCCTTCGGGGAAGCCGGATGCGACGCAGTCGTCCTCGGTTGCACGCACTTTCCGCTGCTGCGCCCCGCGTTTGAGAACGCCCTCGGGCCCGGGGTGAGCATGGTCGACCCTGCATTCATCTGCGCGCAGCGCGCGGCCGCTCTGCTTGCGGACAACGCATCGGGTGACGGGTCGTTGACCTTCTTGGTTTCGGGCGAGGTGGAGCCGTTCGTGCGCCACGCCACGGACCTCGCGGGTCCGATCGCCGCCTCCGCGCGCGTTCGCGCGGTCGATTTTTCAGACGAGGTGAAACAGCCGGAACACCGCTAGCGTGGAGACGACCGCAAGCGCCACTCCTGCGAGCACCTGCGCGACGCTGTGCGCACGCAGGTAGCACCGCGCCCAGCAGACGAGCGGCACGATCGCGACGTACGGTAACGGCTGCAGCCCGAAGAGCAGGAACATCACGGCGAATGGGCCGGTGACGCCGAATGCATGGGTGCTGATCTTCCACCATCGAGTGACGATCATGATCGCGACCGTTGCGCCGACGTAGCCCCACGTGATGGCGACGAGAACGGTCGGGGCGCGCACGACCATGAGGAAGAGCGCCGCACTCGCGTACACGATCACGAGGGCGATGAACGCGCGGCTGCGCTCGAGACGGTCTGACATGTCGAAGTCGCCGATTCGCCCCGACAGGTACAGGTAGAAGACGCAGAGCATGGGCGCGATCGTGAAGAAGAAGAGTCCGGCGATCGACAGCTCCCAGAAGTGGAATGTCGATGAGGAGAACGCTCTGGCAACGATGACGAACAAAGCGGTCGCACAGATGAACGGGTTGAAAATCGTGGACAGGCTGCGCGCAAATTCCACGACTGCGCGGTGCTCGCGGATGACGACGACATCGGGTTGGCCGAGTTTGTGCTCGCGCGCTTCAAACGCGGGATTTTGCGGCCGAAACTCGTCGCGCATCCGCACCATTATAGCACAGCCGAACCTCGCCGCGTGAACTCGCCCGCCTATCTGCCGGGCGCCGAGCCCTTTTCCGTCAGGGGCGAACGCGGCGCCGTCGTCTTGCTGCATGGGTTTTCCGGAAGCGTCTCAGAGATCCGCGCGCTCGGACACCGTTTGCATGACCAAGGCTACAGCGTCTTCGCGCCGGCGCTCGCCGGGCACGGTCTGTCGCCCGGTCATCTCGCCAAAGCAACGGCAAATGATTTTTTCGCGGCGGCAGAGGCGGCCTATTGCGAAGCGGCCGCCGCGCACGAGCGCGTCTACGTCGTCGGGCTGTCGTTGGGAGGCGCGCTCGGGCTGCATATCGCTGCCCGACACCCCGTGGCAGCAGTGGTGACGATCTCGACGCCGGTTTTCATGGGGAGGTTCGTCAGCTTTTCGGTGCCGCTCTTGGTCCGCTGGGTTCCTAACAGGCACGTGATCAGCAACTATGCCGCATGGCGCGGCGAGGTGGTGGGCTACAAGACGACACCGATGCGTTCGCTCGGCGTGCTCCTTTCGGTTCTCAAACAGGTTCGCCGCGAGCTGCCGCGCGTGCACGCTCCGCTGCTCGTCTTGCACAGCACCGGAGATCAGACCGCCCCGGTTGCCAATGCGCGCTTCATCGCGGCGCACGTGGCGAGCCAGGTGAAGGAGGTTCGCATCTATCCAGGCGCCCGTCACCTGCTCACCATTCCTCCGTATCTCGACACCGTGAGCGAGGACATCGTCCGGTTTCTCCACGCTCGCGAAGCATGAGAGGTCGTATGCTGCACGGGAGCCGCCGGAGGGGGGCAACTGCGCCCGCGCGAAAGCGCAACGATGCTCTCCGCGCTCTTCCTGGCCGCCACGCCGGCCGCCGCCGTTCCCACGGTCGCGCCCGCTGCCGTGCCTACGAGTTTTCAGTTCACGCCGGTCACCTTCGGCGCTCAGCACCCGTTCGTGCTCACGATCATCCAGGCGCTCTTCATCTTGGTGTCCGTGGTCCTGATCGTGCTCATGTCCATGCAGACCACGAAGAACGAGGGTCTCTCAGGAAGCATCGGCGGCAGATCGGAATCTGCCTATCGCGGCCGCCTGGGATTCGACCAACAGCTGACGCGACTCACAGGCAGCATCGCGTCGGCATATGTCGTGCTCGCGATCGCCTATTTCTTGGTCACCCGCTAAACGCTAGGAAAACTCGACCGACAATCGGAATGACCGGCACACTTCTAGAGCGGGGTGGCTTAGACGGACCCTATGTTACTTAGTGTCAAGGATCTTGCAGTCACCTTCAAGACCGAAGACGGCATCGTCCGCGCAGTCAACGGGCTGTCCTTCAGTTTGAACGCCGGTGAGACGCTCGGCATCGTGGGCGAGTCTGGATCCGGCAAGAGCGTCACCGCGCTTTCCATCATGCGCCTCATCGCGATGCCGCCGGGCCGTATCGAAGCCGGTTCGATCGAATTCGACGGTCGGGATCTCCTCCAGCTCGGCGAGCCGCAGATGCGTCAGATCCGCGGCAACAAAATCTCAATGATCTTCCAGGACCCCATGACGAGCCTCAATCCCGTGCTCACCGTCGGCGACCAGGTCGCCGAGACGATCATGCTCCACCAGCACCGCAATAAAAGAGAGGCGATGGAGCGGGCGCTCGACATGCTCAAGATCGTGCGCATCCCCGAAGCAGAGCGCCGCATCAACAACTATCCGCACCAGTTCTCGGGTGGCATGCGCCAACGCGTGATGATCGCAATGGCGCTGGCCTGCGACCCGCAGCTGCTCATCGCGGACGAACCGACGACCGCTCTGGACGTCACGATCCAAGCGCAGATCCTCGATCTCATGCGGGCGCTGCAGCAGCGCCTCAACTCGGCGATCATCATGATCACGCACGATCTGGGCGTCGTGGCGGAGATCTGCGAACGCGTGCTCGTCATGTATGCGGGCAACATGGTGGAATATGGGACGGTCGACCAGATCTTCCGCGAACCGAAGCACCCCTACACGTGGGGCCTGTTGCAGTCGCTGCCCCGGCTCGATGAATCCGGTCGCAGGCGGCTCGTCCCTATCGACGGTCAGCCACCAAACCTGCTGCGCTTGCCGGCCGGTTGCGCCTTTGCGGCCCGCTGCCGCTACGCGCTCCCGGAATGCGCCACGAACCCTCCACCCCTCATCGATTTCGGCAACGGGCACGTCGCGCGATGCGTCCTATATAAGGAAGATCGCGGACTCGACTTGCGCGAGCTGAGCCTCCCGAACGCGGGCCAACGTGGCTGAGCCTGCCACCCGGTTCGTCGAGGTCAACGACCTGACCAAATACTTTCCGGTCACCCACGGAGTGTTCTCGCGCCACGTGGCCGACGTCAAAGCCGTGGACGGGGTCAGCCTCACGATCAAGCGGGGTGAGACGCTTGGGCTGGTCGGTGAGTCCGGCTCCGGCAAGACGACCCTGGGACGGTGCGTCCTGCGCTTGCTCGAGCCGACGAGCGGACAGGTGTTCTTCGAGGGCGAGGATATCACGCACGTGCCGCGCAGGGTCATGCGCTCCCTGCGCAAGCAGATGCAGATCATCTTTCAGGATCCGTACGCGAGTCTCAATCCGCGGATGACGGTGGGCGATATCGTCGCGGAACCGCTCGTGATCCACCACCTCGCCCGCGGCAAAGAGATCGACGCTCGCGTTCACGAGCTCTTGCGTACGGTCGGTCTGTCCCCATACCACGCGAACCGCTACCCGCACGAGTTCTCGGGCGGCCAACGCCAGCGCATCGGCGTGGCGCGCGCGCTTGCGGTCGATCCGAAATTCATCGTCGCCGACGAACCGGTGTCCGCGCTCGACGTCTCCATCCAAGCCCAAGTGGTGAACTTGCTGCAAGACCTGCAAGAGCGGCTCGAGCTGACGTACCTGTTCATCGCACACGACCTCTCCGTGGTGCGCCACATCTCCGATCGCGTCGCGGTGATGTACGTGGGAAAGCTTGTCGAGGTGGCCGATCGCGGGGAGCTCTACGAACGGCCGCTCCACCCCTACACCCAGGCGTTGTTGTCGGCGATCCCGATCCCCGATCCCCGCATCGAGGCTCGGCGCGAACGGATCATCCTCCAGGGCGACATTCCCTCGCCGCTCAACCCGCCGAGCGGCTGCCGTTTCCACACCCGCTGTCCGATCGCGTACGACCGCTGCATCACCGAAGTCCCGGAGCTCTTGAGCTACAACGGGCACCAGGTGGCGTGCCATAAAGTGCAAGAGCTGGGCGGAGCGCAGCCGCAGGTTCGTGGCGCCGCTCCGGCCATCCACAACCTCGCCGCCGACCCAACCACCCCAAATCCCGCTTGATGTGCCCAGCGGTCCTTTGTAGCGGCGGACCTTTAGGTCCGCCCACTCCGTATGTAGCGGCGGACCTTTAGGTCCGCCCCGTCCCTATGTAGCGGCGGACCTTTAGGTCCGCCCCGTCCCTATGTAGCGGCGGACCTTTAGGTCCGCCTCGTCCGTATGTAGCGGCGGACCTTTAGGTCCGCCTCGTCCGTATGTAGCGGCGGACCTTTAGGTCCGCCCAATCCTAGTACGGATCAACAGACCCGACGTAGGGATAGTCGGCGGCCTCTCGCACAAGTCCAGCGCGCACGGGGTTCAATAGGATGTACTTGACGTACTCATCCGCGCGCTCGTACTCTCGTTTCACGCGTTCGTGGAAGCCTCTCATCCAGGTGACGACGCCGTGTGGCATTGCAGCATGGCGGATGCCAGCTTTGATGACTGCAACGACGACGGGAAGTGAACCGCCGTGCTCTCGCAACTTCAGCAGCAAGTGAATGTGGTCGGGCATGACGCAGTAGGCGTGCAGGTAGTATCGCCCCTGCCGGCGCTGACGCATGATCACGTCCACAGCAGCAGTGCCGATGTGCTTGTTGCTAAAAACCGGCTCACGGTTCTTCACGCACATCGTAACAAAATACGAGCGCTCGGAGCTGTAGTCAAAGTTGGGAAGTCGAGGAGGGCGTGACGTCCTTATCACTCACTAACCCTCACGTTACGAATAATTCGGGTCAAGGCGGACCTAAAGGTCCGCCGCTACGACACGCGCCGGGCGGACCTAAAGGTCCGCCGCTACGACACGCGCCGGGCGGACCTAAAGGTCCGCCGCTACAGGGTCCGCCGCTACATGGGTCCGCCGCTACGACACGGGCCGGGGCGGACCTAAAGGTCCGCCGCTACAGGGTCCGCCGCTACAGGGTCCGCCGCTACAGGGTTCGCCGCTACAGGGTTTCGCTCGCTTGCGTGTCCCATTTTTGACGGGCCTTGACGGCATAGTGTATAGTAGGGGACGTTTGAACTGCCGGTGGCTCGTCCCGCAACGCAGTCTCAAGCGGAAAGGCCAGTTTGTCCAAGTCCCTCATCATCGTCGAGTCGCCCGCCAAGGCCCGGACCCTTAAGAAGTTTCTCGGCGGCCGCTACCAAGTTCTCGCCTCGGTCGGGCACGTCCGCGACCTTCCCAAGAGCAGGCTCGGCGTGGACGTGGAGCATGATTTCACGCCCTCGTACGTGACCATCAAAGGCAAGGGCGATGTCATCAAAGAGCTGCGCAGCGCGGCGAAAAAAGCCAGCGTCGTCTATCTTGCGACCGATCCCGATCGCGAGGGCGAGGCCATTGCCTGGCATCTCGCGGAGCTCCTCAAGCTGACCGATCCCAAGCGAATCGAACTCCACGAGATCACGAAGAACGCAGCGCAGCAGGCGCTCAAACATCCCGACGTCATCAACGTCGATCGCGTTAACGCGCAGCAAGCGCGGCGCATCCTCGACCGTCTCGTCGGATACCAGATCTCCCCGCTCTTGTGGCGGAAAGTTCGAGGCGGCTTGTCGGCGGGACGCGTGCAATCGGTCGCGGTAAAACTCATCGTCGATCGCGAGCGTGAGATCAAGGCGTTCACGCGCCACGAGTACTGGACCGTTTCCGCGACGCTCTGGCCGCATGGGCATCACGACGCGCTGCACACCTTCGTGGCCGATCTCGTGTCCGTCGGCGGCAAGCGCGTCAATCTCCCCGACGACGTGGCTGCGGCGGTGGGCTCGAAGAGCGCCTACGTCACCACAAGCGAAGACGCACAGGCCATCGCCGAGCGGCTGAAAGCAACACCCTTTTCGATCGGCGCGATCAAACGGGCCGAACGGCGCGACAACCCCCGCAGTCCATTCACGACGAGCACGCTCCAACAGGAAGCTTCGCGGCGCCTGAAGATGCGCGTGCGCAAGACGATGCAGATCGCGCAGGGACTGTATGAGGGCGTCGATACGGGCGACGGCACGGTCGGTCTCATCACGTACATGCGCACGGACTCGACCCGGCTTTCCGAAGCCGCGCAGATGATGGCGCGCGAGTACATCGTGCAGCGGTTCGGTGAGGCCTTTCACGGCGGGCGTCAATACAAGGTCGCAGAGAGCGCGCAGGATGCGCATGAAGCCATCCGTCCGACCGATGTGAGCCGCACGCCCGAAAGCATGGCGCAATATCTGGACGCCCCGCAGTTGAAGCTCTACCGGCTCATCTGGGAACGCTTTGTCGCAAGCCAGATGTCACCCGCGATCTACGACCAAACCACGATCGACGTGACGGCCGGCGACTGCCTGCTCCGTGCTACGGGTAGCGTCCTGAAATTCGCCGGCTATACGGCGATTTATCAAGAGACCCGCGACGAAGACACGACCGAAGAAGAGGAGCGGCGCAAGCAGCTGCCGCCGGTCGAGGAAGGTCAGAAACTTGACGCCCGCAAGGTGAGCCCGGATCGCCACGAGACCCAACCTCCGCCCCGCTACACCGAAGCGAGCTTGGTGAAGGCTCTTGAGGAGAAAGGGATCGGCCGGCCCAGCACCTACGCGACGATCGTCGAGACCATCCAAGGCCGAGGTTACGTGCGGCTCGTCGAGCGCCGCTTCGAGCCCCAAGACATCGGTTTTGTCGTCACTGAGCTGCTCGAGGAGTACTTCAAGGAGATCGTCGACACGAACTTCACCTCGGAGATGGAACAGCGGCTCGATCGCGTCGAAGAGGCGCACGACGACTGGGTGTCGCTCTTGCGCGCCTTCTACGGACCTTTTTCCGCAGATCTGCAGCGCGCCGAAGAGCATTTCCCCAAGGTGGAGCTCGAGGAAGACGAGACGGACGAGGTGTGCCCCACCTGCGGGCGTCCGATGAAGATCAAGACCGGGCGCTTCGGGAAGTTTCTCGCGTGCTCGGGTTATCCGGAATGCAAGACGACGCGGCCGATCGTCAAGGACTCTGGCGTCATCTGTCCGCGCGACGGCGGACGCATCCTCGAGCGGCGCAGCCGCCGGGGCCGCGTCTTTTATGGTTGCGAGAAGTACCCGGAGTGCACGTTTGTGGCGTGGGACTCGCCGATCGTGGGCTCGGCCTGCGCCGTCTGCGGCTCGTTCCTCGTGCGCAAGCACGGACGCGCCGAGGGCAAGATCGTATGTCCGGTGGATGGAACCCACGAGCACGGCTTCGTCGAAACGAGCCCGCAAGCGGACGAGGCCTCAAGGCTTTCGGCGTGATCCGCGTTATCGGCGCCGGGCTGGCCGGATGCGAGGCAGCCTGGCAGGCGGCTTCGCTCGGCGCGCGGGTGACTCTGTACGAGATGCGGCCGAAAGTCAGCACCGGCGCGCACCAAACCGGACACTTCGCCGAACTCGTGTGCAGCAATAGTCTTCGCTCCACGTCGCTCGAGAACGCCGTCGGCTTGCTGAAAGAAGAGTTGGCGCGGCTCGGCTCGCTCGTCATCAGCGCCGCTCGCGCGGCGGCTGTTCCCGCTGGTGGCGCCCTCGCAGTCGACCGCGAAAGATTCTCGAGTGAGATCGAGAGCCGGCTTTTGGAGCATCCTCTCATCGAGGTGCGCCGCGAGGAAGTGCGGTCTTTAGACGGCGATGCCCCCACCATCGTCGCCTGCGGGCCGCTTGCCTCGCCCGCGCTCGCCGAAGAGCTCGCAAAGCTGTGCGGAGCGCCTCATCTTCATTACTATGACGCGGCCTCGCCGATCGTGAGCGCGGACTCCATCGACCGCTCAATGGTCTTTGCAGCCTCGCGGTACGGCAAAGGGGGCGACGACTACCTGAACATCCCGCTCGACAAGGAGCAATACCTCGAGCTCGTATCGGATTTGGTGAACAGCCCGAAAGCGACACCGCACGGGACGACAAACGCCCTCGAGGAGAGCTCCATGGAGTATTTCGAAGGGTGTTTGCCGGTGGAAGAGATGGCACGTCGCGGCATCGACACGCTGCGCTTCGGCCCGCTCAAACCCGTCGGCCTCCGCAGACAATGTAGCGGCGCGACCTCAGTCGCGCCTCGGCCTTATGCGGTGGTCCAACTCCGCCGAGAGAACGCCGCCGGTACCGCGTACAACATGGTAGGATTTCAAACACGGTTGACGTGGCCCGCGCAAAAAGCGGCATTCGGGAAGCTTCCCGGCCTTGCGCAGGCCGAGTGGTTGCGCCTGGGGGTCATGCACCGCAACACCTTCGTCGACGCGCCGCGCGTGCTCAACCCCGATCTGTCATTGCGCAGCGCGAACAATATCTTCCTCGCCGGGCAAGTCAGCGGCTGCGAAGGCTACGTCGAAGCAGCGGCCACCGGCTTGATCGCCGCGCACAACGCATATCGCAGCGCAGCGGGTGACTCACGTCGCTTCGCTCCTTCGAATGCGACCGCATTGGGAGCTCTGCTCGCCTACTTGCAAGACACCACGAGCGAAAATTTTCAACCCCAGAACGTGACCTTCGCGTACTTCGCCCCGTTGGCGGACAAGGTGCGCGACAAGCGGCAGCGACGGCGGGCGCTCGCCGAGCGAGCAGTAGCCGAGATCGATCTGCTCGCATCACGCCTGCCTAGTGCCGTAGCGGCGGACCTTCAGGTCCGCCCGCTCGAGCTCCACGTATGACGCATGCCACGACCATTTGCGCAGTGCTGCGCGACGGCCACATCGCGATCGCCGGGGATGGTCAGGTGACCTTCGACAAGACGATCATGAAGCACAAGGCTCGCAAGATCAGGCGGATCGGGGACGGCAAAGTCCTCGCAGGCTTCGCTGGATCCGCGGCGGATGGGATCACACTCCTCGACAAGTTCGAAAGCAAACTGTCAGAGTTTCGAGGCAATCTCACCCGCGCGGCTGTCGAGCTCGCGAAGGAATGGCGGACCGACCGGTACCTGCGCAGGCTGGAGGCGCTGCTGCTCGTGGGGGACGTGGACCACCTCTTCGTTCTTTCAGGAACGGGTGACGTGGTCGAACCGGACGATCAGGTCGCCGCTATCGGAAGCGGGGGCCCGTATGCACAAGCAGCGGCACTGGCCTTGCTGAAAAATACGGCCCTCTCGGCAGATGCCATCGCCCGCGAGGCCTTGGCTATCGCCGCCAAGATCTGTATATATACCAATGAAGACATAAGCGTCGAAATGATCTAGACGACCCCTGAAAACCCGCCGCGGGACAGAGGATTATGTTCGCGTTAATTTAGAATTAATGCCCTGCGAAAGCCGCAGGGCGTTTGTGCGCCTTGGGGTGATCGCGCATTAGGCGTGCTGCGTCACACCAGCATGGCCTATAGAAAGGGTACACAATGTTGCTAAAGGGCTTCAGCAGAGCCGGCATATTGGTGGCCCTAGTCGTCATTTGCCAAGGAACATGGGCATTGGCAGGTACGACTGGTGCGCTTACCGGGTATGTACGGACTCCATCGAATGCGCCGATTGCAGACGCCAAAGTAGTCGCAGCCGCCGCTTCGGAAACAGTCGCAACAGGAACGGACACGGCAGGACACTTCGCGTTCGTTTCGCTTACACCCGATACGTACACGCTTACGGCGAGCAAGGATGGCTATGACACCGTCAGCCAGCCTGGCATCACCGTGATCGCGGACAACACCCGCACGGTCAATCTCGTCACACAACCGACCGTGAAGACGCTCGGCGTCGTCACGACGCGCGCCGCGAGCGAGATAGTCAAACCCGGCACGACGGCCGACGTCTATTCGGTGAACGCGACGACCTCAGCCAAGGTCGCCTCGCTCGGCGGCGGCGGCAGTCTTAACCAAGCATACTCTGCCTTGGCCGCGACACCTGGTGTCGTAGTCCCTCCGGGTCAGATGGGCTGGTTCCAGACCATCCACATCCGCGGCGGCGACTTCGACCAGGTTGGCTACGAGTTCGACGGTGTTCCCGTACTGCGCTCGTACGACAACTATCCGACGACGACGGCGAACACGCTCGGTCAGCAAGAGCTTCAGGTGTACACCGGAGCCGCGCCGGCCGACGCGCAAGGACAAGGTCTCGCTGGATACATCAACCAGGTGATCAAGTCCGGTACGTATCCGGGCTTTTCGCAGTTGACGGTCGGCATCGGGACCCCGACGCTGTACAACGGCTACAACTTCGAGGTCGGCGGTGCAACGCCGGATCGCAACTTCTCGTACTACATAGCCAACACAAACTCGGTTGGCGACGCCCGCTACTATGACCAGAACAATGGCGCAAGCATCCAGAACGTGTGGGGCACCCCAATGGCTCCCCTGTTACCGCCAAATGGATGCACGGTGGGCGGCGTGGCTACGCCGACTGCGAAGAACTACTCGGCTTGTTATGCAACGGGCATCGGGCCGGGGGGCTACCTGCTTGCACCGATGGTCGATAGCGTCCTCGGGGCCCAGACCTTCGACCGAGAGGGTGTCGTCAATCTGCACTTCGGCATCCCGCACCACAACGACGCGGGCAAGGACGACGTCCAGCTGCTGTACGATATCTCGTATCTCAACAACAAGTACTACAGCTCGGCGTCGGACTGGGGAATGTCAGATCCCTTCTACCAGGCAACCTATGGAAACGGCGAGCTCGGGACTCCACTTCCGGCTTTCCCATACCTAGCGGGGAACCTGGGTCTGGGATTACAGTACCTCGGCCCGGTCGGAGCTCCGCTTGTCGCCAATTACAAGCAGATGACGAATCCGGTGTATTTCGCATACAACCCGAACAGCGTCGGGAGCGGGCTCCTGTTCATCCCGTTCAATCAGCGCGATGGCACGGCGAACCCGAACAACATCCTGAAGCTGCAATACCAGCATAACTTCGGGTCGTCGGCGTACTTCCGGATCTACGGCTTCTCCGACTATTCGGAATGGCCGCAGACCTGCCCGAACACATTGACGACCTTCTACGTCGGCTACTGCCCGTTCAACTATTACGTGAAGACGAATACGAACGGCGGTAGCATGCAGTACGGCGATCAGCTCAACGACAAGAACTTGTTGACCGTCCAGCTCTCCGACTTCGCGGCGGTGGACTACCGCTCGAACGACGATACAATGATCAACCAGTTCGGTCTTGTGAACAACTTCGCGTACGCAGTCAACTCAAAGAACCCGTCAGCTGGGGTCTGTTACACTGCCGGTGGAACTGCTGTGAGCTGCTTCTCGCCAAATGCGTTAGCGTTCACCTTGCATGACGCGGCGGCGGGCAACCCAGTGACACCACTTCCGGCATCCTGCGGTGGGGCTTCATGCGAGTACTGGGTGGCGGAGAACGGTAGGTATGGCGGTGGTAACTCTGCCAAACCGAACTTCGGTTCGTTCGTGGTGACTGACCAGATTAAGCCGAGCAGCCAGTGGTTCCTGAACCTCGGCGTTCGCTATGACCGGTTCCTATACAACCTGTCAGACACGAATGCAGTGGCGGGCTCCCCAGCCACGCTCGCGCGGCCGTTCTGGTTCAACGCCTACAACAACTCGCATTGCGTGTTGCCGGGCGGCGGTCAGGTTCCGTTCTTCAACCCTAACGACCTCAACGCGTTCGGCCAGCCGTGCCCGATCCAAAACGGCATCCAGACGGTTCCGGCGCAAATAACGAACCTCCCGAGCGACACGGAGACGTTCTGGGTTTTCCAGCCGCGCCTAGGGGCGACGTTCACGGCGAACCCGACCAACGTGTTCCGCTTTAGCGCGGGCCGCTACGACCAAGCGCCGAACACGGCCTACGAGCAGTACAACCTGCTGCAACAAGACCTCCCCGCCTATCTGGCCAACAACTTCTGGCCGATCGGCTTCACGACGACGACCCACACCATCTATCCGCCGACGTCGGACAACTACGATCTGTCATGGGAGCACCAGTTCAATGGGACGCAAGCCAGCTTCAAGCTGACGCCGTTCTATCGCACGACCCAAAACCAGATCCAGAACTTCTTCCTCAACCAGAAGACGAACTTCGTGTCAGGCCTCAACGTCGGTCAGCAAACGTCCGACGGCGTAGAGTTCCAGCTCAACTTGGGGAACTTCAACGAGAACGGCCTGTCGGCGTTGATCGCCTACACGTACACGCACAATACAATCAAATTCAAGCCGCTTGGCACGGGCGGTACCGTGCTGGATACGATTAACATCGCGATCCAACAGTACAACTCGTTCACCAAAGCCTGCCAAGGCGCGGCGCCCAACACGAGCACGACGAGCTTGTGCGGAACGTTCGGTGGCACAAACGCCATTCAAACCGAACCGTGCAGCCCGACTCCCTGTACTGGCGTAGCGAATCCGTACTTCAACGCGCCAGCCCAGTCGACGCTGGACCCGAGCGCAAGCTACATTCCGTTCAGCACGATTCCGGGCGGTATCGAAGCCGCTTCGGGCTCGTACGAAATTCCGCACACCCTAGCGTTGGTGCTCAACTACAAAGCCAACAAGTGGTCGATCTCACCGCAGTTCCAGTTGTTCGCCGGTGAGCAATATGGCGATCCGCTAAGCGGCTACGGCGTGAATCCGTCGACGTGCGGGACCCTCGCAGGGGCGGTCAGCGGCGATCCACGCTACCCATACGGTGGAACCGGTGCACCGTTCGACGCGATGTCATGCACTGGAACGATCGCGATACCGAATCCGTTCACGCATACGTTCGACAGCCTCGGTGCGTTCACACAGCCTAGTCAGTTCCTGATGCACGCCCAGCTGACGTACCAAGCGTCACCACGGGTCTCGTTCACCGCGAACGTGGCCAACATCATCAACACCTGCTTCGGCGGATCGAGTGAAGCTTGGACCGCTGGAACTCCGCGTGGCAACTGCGGCTATATCCTGCCAGGGTACGGTGCACCGCTCAAGTACGGAGCGAACATCTACAACCCGGGCGCGCAGTTCCAGCAGATCATCCAGTACCCATACCAAGCCAACCCAATCGCTCAGCCGATTGAGGCCGTCTTCTCAATGAAGTGGAGCCTCTAAGCAACCAACAGCCCTACGACTCAAGGAGCCTCCGGCGACGGAGGCTCCTTGTATTTCTGACAGGGTCTGCGGCGCACGCGTCCAAAGACCCGGCATGAAAACACGAATCGCAGCAGCTATTATGCTCCTCGCGTTGCTCCTATGCGTGGCCCATACGTCGAACGCGGCGACTCCCCCACCCATGCAGATGAGCAAGCCGGCTCCCAAACCCACGCCTGCGCCACCCGCCTCGGCGAGCGAGCAGCGCTTTGTCAACGCTGTGACTGCCGATCTGCAATCCCGATTTGGGACCACCGCGCAAGCAGCAGCAGCCGGCTATTTCCGCTACACCAACGAAGATGACACCGGCGCGATCAGCTGGGTCAACACCAAGTGGTGGACGAGCGATCCCAAACACCCTAGCCAGCTGTGGTACGACGTCCATGGGAAGTTGATCGGCGTCGACCTCTCGCGGCCGATGGCGCCGAAGGCGCCCAGTATCTGGGGCGTCTCTCCGTCGCGCTGGTTCACGTTCGAAGAGCACGCGCATTTCGGCGTGAAGTCACCGCACGGCATCATCTTCGGCGGCGTTGGACCCAAAGGTATGGCCAAGGTGGGTGGTTCGCTGGCGCACCCGACCGCCGAAGACGTCGTCAAGCTCGGCAAGGCGAAGTCGAAGAGCGACGTGGCGTTCGTCTTCCAATTCCCAGCCGTCTGGGATCTTGAGTTTTGGCTCGTTCCTAATCCGCTCGGCGCGTTCGCAGAGCATAACCCGAAGGTCGTTCCAAGCGCTCACGCGAGCAGCATGTAGGTCTCCTCGCCGCGAATACACCCTCATGAGATCGATCGCACTTGTCCTCGCGCTCGTGGTGGTCGGGTCGGTGGCGGCCGGTTTGAAGCAAAGCGCGGCCGCGACCGCGACACCCCAAATCGCCGCCGCGGATACGTCGCCGAGCTTGCTGCCCTTCGACGGGAATACGGGCTGGATCGGCAGTCCCCCGCTCACCCCGGCAACTCTGCACGGCAAAGTCGTGCTCGTGGATTTTTGGGAGTACACGTGCGTCAATTGCTTGCGCACGCTGCCGTATCTGCGCACGTGGTACGATCGCTATCATAATCTCGGTTTCGTCATCGTCGGGGTGCATACGCCTGAGTTCGGGTTCTCCGGTGAATCGGGGAACGTTGCCGCTGCCATCAAACAGCTCAACATCACATGGCCGGTCGTCCTCGATACCAATGACGTCATCGCCAAGCGCTACCAGTTCACGGGCTGGCCCGAAGAGCTGCTCTTCGACCAAAATGGGCAGCTTGTAGAAACGCAAAACGGCGAGGGCAACTACCCGCAGACCGAGGCGAAGATCCAAGCGCTGTTGCGCGCGAGCAATCCGCAGGCGCACTTCCCTGCCGTGATGGCGTTATTGCCCCAAGACAGCTACGACAAGCCGGGCGCCGTGTGCTATCCGCAGACGGCCGAGACCTTTGTCGGTCCCTGGCATGGCCCGTCTATCGCGAACGCGTCGGCCTTCACCTCGGGCGCCGATGTGAACTTCGTCGACCCAACCTCGGCTCACGATGACGGTAAGGTCTACCTGAGCGGATACTGGCATCCGTCAGAAAACGGGCAAGCGATGATTTCAGGAGGCGGCAGGGCGTATATGCGGCTGCCCTATCACGCGATCCAGGTCGTCGCCGTGCTAAAACCCGAGAACGGAAGGACGAATCGAGTCGTGGTGACCGAGGACGGCCAACCCGTCCCCAAGAGCGACGCCGGCAGCGATTTGCAATACGATGCGAGCGGCACGTCTTACCTTACGGTCGATGCCCCGCGGGCCTACAACGTCATCATGAACAAGGCGTTCGGCCAGCACGATCTGCGCTTGGCGCCGGACGGACTTGGGCTTGGCATCTACAGCATCGCCTTCGAATCGTGCCAGGTGCCGTCCTGACCGCGCAGTAGCGTCAGGCCGTCTTTCTGCGCGGGCGCTCTCGCAGCTCGCCGCCACAGTTGGGGCAGATGCCTGCCATCTGTTCCCCGCACGCCGGACAAAACGTGCATTCATAGGAACAGATGAGCGCTCCGCTCCCGTGAGAGAGCGGAGCTTGGCAGCGCTCGCAGCGCAGTTTCATGAGCAGACCCATCTTTTTCTCCACCACCACTCCAAGCCGATAGCCACTGCCGGGGACGGTGAGAATGATCTCTCCCGCTCCATGCTCCCGAAGTAAACCGCGCAACAGCGAGAGCTGCTGGGTGAGATTCGCCTCGGAGACCGCTTCGTCGGGCCACACTGCTTCGAGGAACTGCGAACGCGACACGACCCCGCCTTCGGCTTCGACGAGTAGCACAAGGATGCGAAACGACTTCTCGCTGAGCGGGATGAGATCGTTGCCGTCGGACAAGGCGCGGCGCGACACATCGAGCGCGAATCGGTCAAAACGGTAGGTCACCCCGAGCGGCGCTGTGGTCATGGTCGTGTGGACTTGGATTCGACCGAGCGCGAATCCGCTGCACCGGCCCAACCTTGACGTTTGATATTTTTTGAGGACAGGCCCGCGGCGCCGGTGTTAAGATAGATATATGTTCGTTGCGCTGACGGCGGGGACGATCGTGGCACTGTCTTTAGCGACCGGAGCGGTCGCCGACCACAGCGACGGGCTCGCAGCCTTGCGATCCGCGCGGGCGACGCTCGTCGCCCATTACGAAACCGTCGTGCGCCGGATGGGTTCGGAGCAAGCTGCCGACCTCGAGCAAAGGATCGACGACGATATCGGCGAGCTGTTGTCGGGTCAAGCCCCGGATTACTTCAGCGCGAGCGATTGGACGCAGCGACTCGACGGCATTGCGTTGCTCGACTCCAGCATCGTCGCGCAGGTGGTCGCCGGGGCGTCAGAGCCGATCGCAGGCTCGCGCGGTCTCGTGGAGCGTTTGATCCTTGCGAGAACTGATAAAACGCTCGAACCGTTCGCTCTGTACGTCCCGGCTACGCTCGCTCCCAAGTCGGACCTCGTCATCTTGTTACACGGTCAGCCGCAAACCGAGGCAGAGATCCTGGCGATGCCCTATTTCCGTGCGCTCGCCGACTCGACAGGGACGATCGTCGCCGCACCGTACGGTCGGGGGATCTACGATTTCGCGCCGCCCGCAGACGACGAGGTCTATCAAGTGGCCGAAACCGTCGCAGCCGCCTTTGCGGTGGATCCGCATCGCGTTTTTTTGGCGGGCTATTCGATGGGCGGCTTCTCCGTCTTCAAAATCGGGCCTGAGCACCCCGCACAATGGGCCGCCATCATGTGCATCGCCGGGTCCGTTTTGAACAGCGAAGCCGCGGCGGTGCGCAGCGGCTTTGGGCGGACACGCATGTACATCGTGAACGGCTCCAAAGATGCGAACATCCCGGCGGTCTACGGAACGCAGACGGCGCAATGGCTCGCGGGCGTCGGGATACCGACGGGATTCTACCAGCAGCCGAACGGCACGCACTACCTCCCCACGATCGTACCTGCGCTCACGCGCGCGTGGCACGAGATGCTCGGGGGCTACATCGGATTGGATGCGCAACCGGTTGCGACTGCGCGCGATCAACCACCGGCCTTCGCTCCCACAGCGGGCCCGCTCAAACCGTAGCGATGCAACGCGCGGATTTTCTCAATGCAGTCTTCGCGATCGCTACGACCGTGTCGCTTGACGCTCCGCCCAGCACGAAGTGGAAGATCGTCGGCGGGGTCAAGGTACCGGACACGGCCTTGGCGCAAGGGGCGACGGCGATCGCGAGCGCGGCAGAGCCCATGGCCATCTTCAACCACTCGCTGCGCACCTATCTGTTCGCGGAGATCATCGCTGCGGCGAAAAAGCTGCCTCATGACGCCGAACTCGTCTACGTCGCGTCGATTCTTCACGATACCGGGCTTTGCGCGCAATACATGAGCGACAGCGACCCGTTTGAAGTGGACGGCGCGAACGTCGCGGCCCAGTTCTTGGCGAAGAGCAATACGTCCGAGGACCGCGTGGCCACCGTGTGGGATGCGATCGCGCTGCACGACAACTCAGGCATCGCCTCGCACAAACAGGCCGAAGTGCGCCTCGTCAACGCGGGGGTCGGCGCGGACTTCGGCGGCTTCGGCGAGCTGATCGGCCACGATCAGCTGGCTGCGGTCTTTGCTGCGGCGCCACGCAAGGATTTCATCGATGTCTTTCTCGATGCTGCTGCGGCCGTGGCCCGGAAAAAGCCGCAGTCCACCGCGCATTCGTTCGTGGCGGATGTGGGATACTGCAAGGTGCGCGGCTTCCATCTGCCGAGTTTCTGCGACGAAGTCAAGGACGATCCATATGCGGGATACTAACCCCACGTTGCGGGAGACGTGAACCGCAGCGCGCGGCTAGGAGTCAGGCGGCGGCGACGCCCGCGGCGAGCTTCGACACCGAATCCTTCGCGTCGCCGAAGAGCATCATCGTCTTAGGATTCTCGTACAGCGGGTTGTCGATGCCCGCAAATCCCGGATTCATGCTGCGCTTGAGCACGACCACGTTGGCTGCCTTGTCCACGTCCAGGATCGGCATGCCGTAGATCGGGCTGTTCTGCACGTTGCGCGCGGCCGGATTCGTCACATCATTGGCCCCGATGATGAGCGCGACGTCGGCGTGCTCGAACTGTGGATTGATCTCGTCCATTTCTTTGAGCTGATCGTAGGGCACGTTTGCTTCTGCGAGGAGCACGTTCATGTGCCCCGGCATGCGGCCGGCAACGGGATGGATCGCGAACTTCACGTCGACTCCCCGTTTCTCGAGGTTCTGCGTCAGTTCTCGCACGGCGTGCTGCGCCTGGGCGACCGCCATCCCGTAGCCTGGAGCGATGATGACGCTGCGCGAGTATGCAAGGAGCGTCGCGACGTCGTCGGCTGATGCGGAGCGGACGGTGCCGCCCCCCGTGGCCGCAGCGGTTGTGCCGGCGCTTGCCTTCACCGAACCGAACGCGCCGAACAACACGTTGGAGAGCGAACGGTTCATGGCCGTCGCCATCGCCATGGTCAAGAACGTGCCCGATGCGCCGACGAGCGTGCCGCTGATGATGAGCACCGTGCTGTCGAGCGCAAACCCGGTGATCGCGACGGCGATTCCGGTGAACGAGTTGAGGAGCGAGATGACGACCGGCATATCGGCGCCGCCGATCGGCAAGACGCTTAAAATGCCGAGCAGCAGTGCTGCGCCGACGAGCCCCAAGAAGGGCGCCGGCGTCGGGTTGCCGGCAAGCAAGTATCCCGCCAAGCCGACGATGCCGAGCAGCACGACGGCATTGACGACCTGCTGCCCGACGTAGGTGATCGGCCGTCCGGTCATGAGCTCTTGCAGCTTCGCGAAAGCGATGAGACTGCCCGAAAAACTGATGGATCCGATGATGCAGCTGAGGACGATCGGCAACATCAGCTGCACGGTCGGCGGCGCTCCGCTTGCATACAGACGCAAGAATTCACCGCTCGACACGAGCGCCGCTGCGCCGCCTCCGGCGCCGTTGAAGAGCGCGACCATCTGCGGCATGGCGGTCATCTTCACCAGGCGCGCGGACACGAAGCCGATCGGTGCGCCGACAACCGCTCCGATGAGGATGTCGGTCCAGCTCAGGATCCGTGCGTCGAAACCGGTTGCGACTACAGCGATGACCATGCCGATCATCGCCAAGATGTTGCCGCGGCGCGCCGAACGCGGGGAGCTTAGAAATTTGAGACCAAGGATGAACAAAACGGCGGTGATCAGGTAGGCGACCGTGATCGCGATCTGCGCGAGCGTCATTTCGAGCCGGTCTTCCCTTTGAACATCTCGAGCATGCGCTCGGTGACCGCGAATCCGCCCACGACGTTGATCGTGGCGAGCACCATCGCCGCCAATCCGATGGCGTGGCCGACCGCCCCGCCGATCGCGGCGCCCGCCACGAGCATGGCGCCCACCACGACGATGCCGTGGATGGCATTGGTGGCCGACATCAAGGGCGTGTGCAGCATCGACGGGACCTTCGAGATGACCTCGAAGCCGACGAAGATCGCCAGCACGAACACGGTCAATTCCGTGAAGAGCAGTTGCATGTTACGAGGTGACTCCTGTGAGCCGCGCCTTGACGGCCTCGTTCACGACGGCGCCGTCGCGCGTGACGGTGACCGCGCGCGCGATCTCCTCGTTCGGATCTGCCGCAAGCTCGCCGTTGCGCACGAGATGATCGAAGAGCGCGAGCACGTTACGGGCGTACAAGAAGCTCGCGTGCGTGGGCATGCTCGCCGGCAGGTTGAGCGGCGTCATCACGGTGACGCCGCCGATGGTGACGGTAGCACCCGGCTCGCATCCTTCAGTGTTGCCGCCTTGTTCGCCGGCGAGATCGATGATGACGGATCCGGCGCGCATGCCCGCGACGGCTTGCGCCGTGATGAGCAACGGGGCGCGCTTGCCAGGGATGAGCGCGGTGGTGATCACGGCGTCCATGCCGGCGGCGGTTTTGGCGATCAATTCCTGGTCGCGCTGTTGCTGGTCTGCGGAAAGCTCTTTGGCGTACCCGCCCGCCCCTTCGGCGCCTTCGTGCGGCGCCGAACTCAAGAAGGTCGCGCCGAGGCTTTCGATCTGCTCTTTGACCGCAGCGCGGACGTCGAATCCCGTTACGACCGCGCCGAGTCGTCGGGCCGTCGCGATCGCCTGCAGGCCGGCGACGCCGGCGCCCAAGACGAGCACTTTGGCCGGCGGGATGGTCCCGGCCGCGGTCATGAGCATGGGGAAGAACTTCGGCAGCGCCTCTGCCGCCAGCAAGACGGAGCGGTAGCCGCTCACCGTCGCCTGCGAGGAGAGCGCATCCATGCTCTGTGCGCGCGAGATGCGTGGGATGAGCTCCATCGCGAATGAGGTGACGCCTGCGCGTGCGAGTTTTTCTGCGACTTCAGGCGCGAAAAGCGGCGCGAGGAACGCCACAAGTGCGCTGCCTTGCGGGAACAACCCGATTTCTGCGTCGAGCGGCCGCGCGACCTTGAGGACGATACCCGCGCGGCCGTACGCGCTCGCGGCGTCGTCGACGATCTGCGCGCCTGCATCGGCATAGGCTGCATCGGCGAAACCGGCTTTCGCGCCGGCGCCTCGTTGGACGATGATTTGGTTGCCGCTCTTGGCCATACGCGAAGCGATATCGGGCGTCACCGAGACGCGGGTTTCCCCGGTGGCCGTTTCCGCTGGGATGACGACGTTCAAGCGATCCTCCGGGCCGGCGCTGCGACAGGCGGACCTAAAGGTCCGCCGCTACACGACGGGCGGACCTAAAGGTCCGCCGCTACATGATGGGCGGACCTAAGGGTCCGCCGCTACACGACGGGCGGACCTAAAGGTCCGCCGCTACATGCCGTGTAGGTTCCGCCCACGTAGGTTCCGCGCTTTTGGCTCTCACCCTGTTCTCATGGGACTTTTATGCGCCTCACAGTGCGTCGAGCCCGCGACTGCGTCATACTTCAGGGATGGGAGATACCATGAAGCTGCCGCTCGCCGCCGTCATCGCCGTATCGCTTCTATTCGGAGCCGCGGCCATGCAGCACGCGTTCGTGCGCGAAGGCGCAGCGGCTCAGCCCGGCTGCGCCGATGACTGCAACCTCGCGGCCCATCGTGCGCAGACGCACGCCATGCTGGCAGACGACGGGATGAATATGCCGGGCATGCAGCCCGCACCGGCCGCGAGCGCTGCGATGGAGATGCCGATGCACGGCGCGCACATGGAGATGACACCGCCGCGCGTTGCCAGCGCGCAAGATCGAGCGCGCGCTGCGGCGATTTTGGCATCGCTGCGGACCGCCATGGCTCCGTTCAAAGACTATCGCGCAGCCGAAGCTGCGGGTTACGTGCCGTTCCATCCGGAGATCCAACAACCGATCTATCACTTCACGAGCATGCATAACGCGCTGCTCAATCAATTCTCATTTGATCCCGCACGGCCGACTTCGCTCATGTACGAACCCGCCGCCGGCGGATATCAGCTCGTCGGCGCCATGTACACCGCGCCGCGCAACATGACGTTGGATCAGCTCAACGAGCGCGTGCCGCTCGGGGTCGGAACCTGGCATCTCCACGTCAACTTGTGCATCCCGCCGCCCAGCATGGGTCGCGAGATGCTCGGGCCGCACGCGCAGTTCGGTCTGGGCGGGTCCATCTCGACCGCGGATGGATGCGCTGCGGCGGGAGGCACGTTCAAGCCGGTCATCTACGGCTGGATGCTCCACGTGTGGCCATACGAAACCGATCCCACAAAAGTCTGGGCGACGGAAGACCATCCTGGCGTCATGGACCGCTAGGCAAGGGAGAGCTCGCGCTCGGGCACGAAAAACAGTCGCGCCCACCATGGAATCAAGCCAGCTCACTCCAGCGCGCATCGTCGCGGAACTGGACCGCTACATCGTCGGTCAAGCCGCAGCCAAGCGCGCGGTCGCGGTCGCGTTGCGGAACCGTTACCGCCGCGAGCGCGTCAGCGGAGACATGCGCGCGGAGATCATCCCGAAGAACATCCTCATGATCGGGCCGACCGGCGTGGGCAAGACCGAGATCGCCCGGCGGCTCGCCCAGCTCATCTCGGCACCCTTCATCAAAGTGGAGGCGACGAAGTACACCGAGGTCGGTTACGTCGGCCGTGATGTCGAGTCGATGGTGCGAGACCTCGTCGAGTCCTCCATCCGCATGATCCGCGCCGAACGTCTCGCAGAAACGACCGATCTCGCGGAAGAACTCGCAGTCGACCGCCTGGCGGACATCCTCGATCCGTCGACCCGGGTCGGCCCCCCAGCCTCTGCAAACGCCTTCAACGCGCTCTCCGCCATGCTGGGCAGACCGGGGCAAAGCGCGGTCGCGACCGAGCCGCCGCGCGAGCGGACGGCCGAAGTGGAACAGCGGCGCTCCAAGCTCAAAGAGGAGATACGCACCGGATTTTACGACGTGCGCCTCATCGAAGTAGAGGTCGAAGAGACGCCGCAGTTCATCGGTGCCATCGGTGCGCCCGGACTGGAGGAGATGGGCGGCAACATGAACGACTTGCTCGCCGGCATCCTGCCGAAGAAGCGCACCAAGCGGCGGGTCTCCGTCGCCGAGGCGAAAGAGATATTCAAGCAAGAAGAAGCGGCCAAACTCATCGATAACGAGGCGTTGAAGCGCGAAGCGATCCGTCGCGTCGAGGAAAACGGCATTGTTTTCATCGATGAGATGGACAAGATCGCCGGTAGCGGCGGGCGCGGGTCTGGGCCTGACGTTTCCCGCGAAGGGGTGCAGCGCGACATCCTCCCGATCGTCGAAGGGTCGACCGTCGTGACCAAGTATGGACCAGTCCGGACGGACCACGTGCTGTTCATCGGAGCGGGAGCGTTTCACATCAGCAAGCCGAGCGACCTCATCCCAGAACTCCAGGGCCGATTCCCCGTCCGCGTGGAGCTCGATAGCCTCACGAAGGATGATTTCGTGACGATCTTGACCCAGCCCAAAAACGCGCTCATCGAGCAGTATACGCAACTGTTGGCGAGCGATGGCGTGCGCTTGGAGTTCACGAGCTCGGGCATCGACGCCATCGCGCGTTTCGCCTCGCTCGTCAACGAGCAGACCGAGAACATCGGCGCACGCCGGCTGCACACCATGCTCGAGCGCGTGCTCGAATCCGTCGCCTTCGATGCGCCGGAGCGGGGAGGGGCAGTGACGGTCGACGCCGCCTACGTCGAACAGCGTCTTGCAGAGATCGCGCGCGATCAAGATCTCTCCCACTACATCCTGTGACGCCCGTGGCATACCGCAGACGCATCCTCATCGACCCAGATCCTGCGCTTCGCAAGGTTGCGAAGAAGGTGAGCGCCCTCGAGCTGCGCATGCCGCTGACCCAGCAACTGATCGACGACATGATCGAGACCATGCGCGAAGCGCCCGGCATCGGCCTCGCCGCACCGCAAGTCGGTGTCGGCAAGCGCATCTTCGTAGCGGACGTGGGCGAGGATGAAGAAGGGGAGCGCACGCTCTACGTCTTCGTCAATCCGGTGCTGACGGATTTCGCCGGCGAGGAGACGGCCACCGAGGGCTGTCTTTCCATTCCGGGAAAGATCGGAGAAGTGACCCGAGCGGCGACGTGCACGATCAGCGGCTGGGATCGTCGCGGCAAGAAAGCGCGCGTCGATGCGAGCGGGATCTTGGCGCGCTGCATCCAGCACGAGGTGGATCACCTCGATGGGATTTTGATCACGGACAAGGCGACGAACATGCGCGAAGCCGTACCGGTGGGAGCGGGCGACGTCAAGGATGTAGAGGCCGCCAAAGAAGTCAACATTTGAGATGACCGCCCGCTTGCGGACGGTTTTTTTCGGCAGTTCCGAGTTCTCGATTCCATCGCTGCGCGGTCTGATGGCCGAACAGGACGTCGTTGCTGTGTGCACGCAGCCGGACAGACCAGCCGGCCGTGGCCTGGTCCTCACCGCCACGCCCGTGGCGACCGTCGCCCGCCAAGCGGACATCGAAGTGCTGTCGCCCTGGCGCTGGAATGCCGCGGAAATCGCCAAGGTGGCAGAGCGGCGCCCAGCGCTGCTCGCAGTCGCGTCTTATGGAAAGCTGCTGCCGCAAGCGCTGCTCTCGATCCCCGGTGCGACCGCGCTCAACGTCCATCCGAGCATGTTGCCCGCCTATCGCGGAGCGACGCCCATCCAAGCGGCGTTGCGCGATGGATGCCGGCAGACGGGCGTCACGGTGTTTTGGATGAGTGCGGGTATGGACGACGGCGACATCGCGCTCGCGCAGACCGTCGAGATCGGCGCTGAAGAGAATTACGGTACGCTCCACGACCGGCTTGCAGTGGTCGGAGCGGAATTGCTGGCTCAGGCGGCGCGGCAGCTCGCGGAGGGGACGTTGCCTCGCAGACCGCAGCGGCATGAAAGCGCGACCTACACAAAGCCGCTCTCCAAGGACGATCTGCGCCTCAAACTCGACGCCGAAGCCCGCAAGGTCGTCGATCAGATCCGCTCGCTCAGTCCCAAACCGGGCGCTTGGATGCAGTTCGAAGGCAAGCGCCTGAAGGTGCTGGAGGCGCAGGCGCTTGCTGCGCACAGCGACGGACACGAAGGCGGTGAGATCCACCTGCGCAACGCGGCGCCGGGAACGTTGATCGGGTGGATGCCGGAAGGGCCGGCGATCGCAACCGATCCTGGAGCAATCGTGCTGACGTCCGTCGTGCCCGAGGGCAAAGCGGTGATGAGCGGGGTTGATTTTGCCAATCGTTCGCGCGCGAACCGCTAAACCACCCACAGCGCGCGAACTCGCTTTACGCGCGCTTCTTGCGGGTGGCGATCAAGAAGTGCTCGATCGCGTGCTGCGTGAGAACGACTTGACGCCGCGCGATCGCTCCTTGCTCACACAACTCGTCTACGGCACCCTCAAGCTGCGGCGCAGCATCGATTGGTCGCTCGCAACCGCGTTGCGACGGCCGTTTGCGAAGCTGACGCCTGCGTTGCACTGGACGCTGCGGATGGGCGCCTTCCAGCTGCTTTTTCTGCACCACGTGCCCGCGCACAGCGCCGTGGACGAGAGCGTGAAGCTCGCGCGCCGCTACGGCCACTCAGGCACGGCCGCGCTCGCCAATGCCGTGCTCCGAAAAATTGCCGCGACCCGTCCCATGCCGCCGCGTCCGTCGATCGATAGCGCCGTCGAGGTGTTCGCGGACTATGCGTCGTTGCCAGATTGGCTGGCAGCGCACTTCATCGAGCGATTCGGGTTCGACCTCGCGCTTCGCGCGGGCGAGGGTTGCAACGCGATGCCCCGGCGCGCGGTGCGGGTCAACACGCGTCTCGCGCCGGTCGACGACATCGCTGAGACGCTGCGCCGCGCGGGTGTTGAAGTCGCAAGCAGCCGGTACGGCATTGCAGAGTGCCTTGTCCTACGATCCGTGCCGGCGAGCGCCGCGATGGTGCTGCAGCGGATGATCGGCAGCGGAAAGGTGACGATGCAAAGCGAGGAGAGCCAGCTCGCCGCGTTTCTGCTCGCACCCAAAGTTGGCGAAGATGTGCTCGACGTGTGCGCGGGCCGCGGCGTGAAGACGGGGGCGATCGCGATGCACGGGCCGTCACGCGTCTTCGCCTTGGATGACGATCCTATGAAGCTCGCGGCGCTCCAGCAAGACATGGTGCGCCTGCGCGAGGAGCGAGTCGAGGCGATTGCCGCGGATGCGACGAGACCGTATTCCCTTGACGACGGGCATCACGTGGACGCGATCATCGTCGACGCTCCTTGCAGCGGTATCGGCACGATCGGGCGCCGCGCGGACCTGCGGTGGGTGAAGCAACCGGCCGACCCGGAGCGCCTTTCGGGCACGCAGAGCGCGATACTGGCGCAAGCTTGCCGCCATGCAAAACCTGGGGGACGGCTGCTCTACGTCACCTGCTCGACGCATCCGCGCGAAGACGAACACGTCGTGGAAGCGTTCCTGCGAGCCCACGAAGAGTGGCGCTCCGTACCGCTTGTCCTCGAGGCGCCAGAATCCGCCACCGTCCGTGTCGGCGATTTCTTGCTCACGGTGCCGGGCATCGGCGGCGCCGATGGGTTTTTCTTCGCCCTCCTGCAGCGGGCCGCATGAAGGTGCGTGGCCACACCGCGTGAGAACGCCAAGCGGCATGGATCCCGTGGCAGTGCGTTGGGAATCGCTTGGCGTCATTGCCGCCTCGCTCGCGCTCGCAGGTTGGGCGATCCTCGATGCGGCGCGGCAACCGGCATCGGTCCCGGACACCCTGCCGCCGAGCCTCGCGCTTGAGGTCTGCCGTCCTGGAGAACGCGCGGTCGTGCTCGGCTTCGAGGACGGCGCGCTGGTCGGCCGCGCTCCGCATTGCCGCGTCGTGTTGCACGACGCGACGGTGTCCAAAGAGCACGCACGTCTCCACGTGCGGGGAAGGCGCGCGATGATCGAGGATCTGCAGTCGACCAATGGGACTTTGGTCAATGGGAAGGCGATTGACGGCCTAACCGCGCTTCGGCCCGGTGACAGGATAGGCTTCGGGGCCAATGTAATCTGGTTTTTGGGAGAGATGCCGCCTTCCTAAGCGAACCACTCGGTTCGCCATCGCATCATCGGACGAGGTTTCGATGGAGGTCGCGGTCACAACGGATGTCGGCCAACCCGGCCGGCAGAATGAAGATGCCTGGTGCGCGGAACAGCTGCATCGTAACGTCACGTTGCTCGCGGTGGCCGATGGGTTCGGCCGGATCCATGGCGCTTCGTCGGCCTCGCTGGCTCTCGACGCGATTCGCGAAGGCGTCCGCAAGGAATTGCAGGCGGCAATGCCGCCTCGGCGGCTCACTGGCGCAGATGTCCGCGACATCCTGATCGCTGCGTTCGGCAAAGCCAACGACCGGCTGCTCCACGCGAGCGGCGGCAGCGATGACCACGTCAACGCAGCGACGACCTGCACCGCAGTGCTCATCGTCAGCAATCAAGCATTCATCGCCCACATCGGTGACTCTCGCACCTATCTCTTCAGGCGCGGCGAACTCGTGCAGCTGACGACCGACGAGTCCATCGTGCCCGAGCTCGTCGCAAGTTCGACCGGCCTTCCCCGGCCGTTGCGCTATCGCCCATCCAGACCGCTGTTGATGCGGGCTCTCGGCGTCGAAGAACGATCGATGCAACCGAAGGTGACGCACTACACGTTGCACCCGCACGATGCCGTGTTGTTCTGCACCGACGGTGCCTATCGCGCGATTTCTGCGACCGATCTGCAGCTTTCGCTCCAAAGTCGCGAACGCGCGGCCGAATGGGTGACCGATCGCGTCGTCACGCTCGCCCGAGCGGCCGGAAGCATCGACAACGCCACGGTGTTGCTCGCGCGTGATGCGACCGATCACGGAACGCCGAGCGAAGTCGCCTCGCAAGCAGCCATACGCGGCCGCCCCGCAACGGCTGCGCTCGCGACGATCGTGGCGAGCCTGCTGCTCGGACTCTCGTTGCTGTGGGCAGCGGATACGAAGCTGTACTTGGGCTCCGATGATGCGGGCAAGGTGACTCTGTACGCCGGCGTGCCGGCGACGGTCGCCGGCGTTCCGCTCCACGTCGCGCGAACGACCTTCATGGTGGAGGCAGCTTCGCTGCCAAGCGGTGTCCGCAGCCAATTGAACGCTGGCGTCGTTGTGACGTCGCCTGCAGCAGCCGCCTCGCTCGTGGCCGCGTGGCAAGCGAAAGCGGCGCACTGATCGACGCGCGGCGTGCGCCGCGCTTCCCGTATCCCGTGCTCGTCGTCGTCGTGATCGCGCTCGTCGCGTGCGGCCTGCTGCTGCCGTTGGACGGCGCTTTCCCATGGTGGCTGCTCGCACTGCTTGGCGTAGGCTTCATCGCCTGGAATGTGAGCGTCCGCGAACCGATGTCGTACGACAGCGCGCTCATCCCTGTCGTCGCCGCGCTCTGCTTCATCGGCATCCTTACGGTGTCGCGGCTCGACCTTGCGCTCGGCGTGCGCCAGGGAGCGTTCATGCTGGTCGGGCTCGCCATTGTCATCGCCGGCCAGCGATTCTTTTTGCAGTATCGCAGGCTCGAGAAAGTGACCTATAGCTGGGTGCTGCTCTCGCTCTTGCTTTTCGTCTTGCTCGCGCTCTTCGGCACGGAAGTCAACGGCGCGAGGTTGTGGTTCCGATTCGGGTCGTTCACCGTGCAACCCGTCGAAGCCATCAAGCTCTTCATGGTGTTCTTCATGGCAGCGTATCTCTCGCGTTACGGCGCGGCGCTGGCCGTGTTGCCCGCTCGCGCCGTGGGCAAGACGCTGCGCCTGTTGTGGCCGTTGCTGCTCGTGTGGGGTATGGCGATCGCGAGCTTGGGCCTGCAACGGGACTTCGGAATGGCTGGGCTGTTCCTCGGAATTTTCCTTGCGATGCTGTACGCGGCTTCCAAACGCTTGGACCTCGTGATCGTATCGGCGCTCATCTTCGTCTTCGGGGCCTGGCTTTTGGCGCAAAGCTTCCCCTACGTCGGCGCGCGCATTTCGGTCTGGTTGGACCCGTGGAGCGATCCTCTCGGTCGTGGTTATCAGGCAGAACAGTCATACTTCTCGATGGCGGCCGGAGGCTTGTTCGGTACCGGATATCATCTCGGCCACCCAGGCTTCATCCCGGAGGCGGCGACAGATTACCCATTCGCGGCCATCGCCGAGGAGTTCGGACTCGTCGGCGGTCTCGCGGTGGTAGCATTGTATGGGGCGCTCGTGATCAGGGGATTGCGGATCGCGTTTTTCGCTGCCGACACGTTCAGTTCGTTGTTGGCGGTGGGGTTTGCCGCGACGCTGGGAATCCAGGTCGCGATCATAGTCGGCGGGGTAGTGGGACTTTTTCCCCTGACGGGCATCACGCTCCCGTTCATCTCATACGGCGGGTCGAGCATCGTGGCGAACCTCATCATGCTCAATTTGCTCTGGCTTTTCAGCCGTGGTGAACAGGCGCAAAACAGCGCCGACGCGAACCCGCTAAGCCCGCCAGAACCGATAGGCGGATTGCCGCAGACAGGGTAGGCCTTTGAACAAGCGAGTCGCTCGCTTCGCGCTCTACAGTTCGGCGCTGTTGCTGCTCGCTGCGCCGTCGGCGGCTGCGACGACTCCCATGCTCCCCGCGCATCGTCCCATCTACCTGTCCGCGGTTCCCGTGCTCCAATACATCCAGTCCCAGCAGTTGCCAAGCGGCCACGTGCGCATCTTGCTGCAGTTCTCGCAGCCCGCGCAAGTCCGCGAGCTCCAAAACGGCCCTACCGCGAATTACATCCTGCAGTTCGCCGGTGCCGTGGCGGCGCCAACGGTGCCGACGATCATCCCGGTGAATCTCGGCCTCGTTCAAAACGTCAACCTTGCGATCCAAGGGACCACGCTCGCCGTCGCCATCTCGTTGGAAGCGCCGGTGCAACCGAAGTTGCAAAACGCCAACGGTAACCTGATCATCGTCGACGTTCCTGGCGCGCCCGTGACCGTACACCCCGCGCAACAGCGGCAAAGCATGCAGCAAGCTGCGACCTCCGGTCCCGGAGGCACGGTGACGCAGATCGTGCGGCTGCGGTACGCGGACCTTTCGGAAGTCGTCGGCGTGTTGAGCGGAAGCGCGAACATCAGCCCGGGCAATGTGTTCAACCCGCAGCCCACGCAGATCGGCGTGCAGCAGCAGCCCGGTTTCGGGGCGGGGGCATTCGGCGGCGGGCAGTTCAACACGGGGCAGACGTTCCAACCGTTTTCGCAATACAATACCAGTTCCGGCGAGCAAGAAGCGCTCGGTCAGCGCGTGTCGGACAACATCGCGATTGACCGGCGCTTGAATGCCGTCATCCTCACCGGCACCCGCGAGCAGCTCGCGCCTATGCTCGCTTTGATCGCCCAACTCGACGTGCCGGTGCAGAGCATCTTGCTGGACACGCAGGTGATCGAGGTCAACGAAACGGGAGCGAAGGCCATAGGGTTAGACTACGGCCAAAGCACGACGACCCCGCTCTCGCGGATATTCAATCTCCAATTCCAACAGCTCAACGACTTGCCCACGCAGGCGATCGCGGGTGCGCTCGACATCCAGTCGAATATCTGGGCTTTGGTCACCTCCGGCCACGCGCGCGTTTTGGCCTCGCCGAAGATCCTCACGCAAGACGGCATCGCAGCTTCGATTCTCACCGGCGATTCGCTGCCGATCCGGGTGACGACGCCTGTGGGCGTGGGCGGCGTGGGGGCTGTCTCGAGCCAGGTCGAGTACATCAACGTCGGGGTGACCCTGCAGATCCTGCCGCGCGTCACCGGCGCGGGCGGCGTCGATGCCAACATCTTCTCACAAGTGTCGTCGGTCACGGGCTTCGATTCGAGCAACGACCCGCAGATCTCCACTCGGCAAGCGCAGACCAAAGTCAACCTCATGGAGGGTCAGACGCTTGTCATCGGCGGCTTGCTCCAAGAGCAGGACATCCATAATCTTCAAAAGATACCTATTTTAGGGGACATCCCGATCTTGGGCGCGCTGTTCCGCTACTACACCGAAACGAAACAGAACACCAATCTCGTTATCACGGTGACGCCGCACGTGGTCCCCGCCCCTGTGGCGCAGTCCGTCACCGGCGTTCCCGGTTCGACGCACTAACCTCCACTCGAAATAAAGGAAACCCCATGCGTCGCTTTGCCCTGCCTTTCGTCGCGTCGCTGTCGCTGGTGCTCGCCGGCTGCAACAACCATTCGATGTCGCTCGATCTCACGCCCAATCCGCTCGTCGTCGGCGTGCTCGATACGCAAGCCACGGTTCACGCCCACGCCGTCGCGCGGGGCTTCGGCAAGATCCCGATCGGCTCGCTGCAGTTCGCCGTCTACAACGCGGCTGACACTGAGCTCGCGAGCCAGACGCAAGCGGTCGACCAGAGCGTGCCCACGTCGCCGCTCGGCATTGTTGTCGACAAAGACTTCACGTTTCCGATCAACGGCGCAATCGTTGCGCTGAGCGGCATGAAGTACATCATGGTGCGCGTACTCGGACCTGGTGGCGACGTGATCGCGGCGCGCCGTTTGGACGTCGTGGTGCACGTGCTCAAGGATCTTCCGATCCCACCGGTCGTGAAGCCGACAACAACGCCGTCGCATTAAATGGAGCGCCCGCGAATTTTTTCGCGGGTCCAAGGAATGTAGCGCCCGCGAATTTTTTCGCGGCTCCAGAGAATGTAGCGCCCGCGAATTTATTCGCGGGCTTTTGTCCACCAGGTTCACCCCGCTAAGAGACGAACGTGTCGGTACATGGCCAGCGGACGGCGACGTTCCGGGAACCGGCGGTCGCGCACCCGTGCTCGCAGCCGGATCGGCACGTTGTTACTCCTCCTATTCGTGCTGTTGGCGATCGTCTTGTTCGTGGCCACTATCCAGCGCCAGATGCATGGCTACTTCACGGTCCCGACAGGCCCGAAAAGCCCAGTCCCGACCCCACAAATCACCGCGGCGCCTCCTTCGGGCGCGCCTATTCCGCAAGAATCCGTGCCGGTCGCCGCCACAGGCCCCCGAGTCGCCATCATCATCGATGATTGCGGCTACAATCTGGCGCGCTGCGAGCAGTTTCTCGATCTTCCCATTCCGCTCACGCTTTCGATCCTCCCCATGACGCCGCACGCGAAACAACTCGAAGCCGATGCGCTGGCGGCAGGCAAATCAGTGATGCTCCACCTCCCCATGGAGGCGGAAGCTGCGACCGAGCGCCCCGGCCCGGGGGCTATTCTCACCACAATGTCCGACGAGCAGGTGCGAGCGCAAGTGGAGAGCGACATCGACTCAGTCCCAAACATCCCCGGCGCGAACAACCACATGGGCAGCAAAGCGACGAGCGATCCGCGGGTGATGCGTGACGTGCTCGAAGTTTTCCGCGACCACCATTTGTTCTTCATCGATTCGATGACGAGCTACACGACGGTCGGGGCAACGACAGCACACGATCTGGGGGTCCCTACCGCCAGGCGCGACGTCTTTTTGGACGACTCCAAGGACCTCGTCTACATCCAGGGTCAATTCGCCCAACTGCAACGCGTTGCGCTGAAGAACGGAACCGCGATCGCCATCGGTCACCCGTTCGACACGACCGCCCAAGCACTTAGAGAGTCCATCCCCAAGTTCCAGGACGCAGGCATCACCTTCGTTCCGGCGCAGACCCTCGTTCGTTAACATCCTTGCCATAACCGCGACGCGGCATAGCGCCACACTGCGCGGGTGCCTCCTCGCGTCGCGTTGGCGAATCTCATGGATCCGCCCAACACCTCACTTTTGACTCCCTGCAATGAGTCCGAAACTCGTCGAGCGATCCTACAGCTCCGCGCGCGACTGGAGCGGCGTAGAGCACGGTTGGACGCGCGGCGTGCGACAGGGCGTCACGTCGAGCGCGTGCGCAGCGCCTTGCGCCGCTTACAAGGCGAGGATCTCTGCGCCTATCATTCGGGCGACTGCACCTTGGTCAGCGAAGCGTTTGGTGCGGTACCGGGAGCTGCCCCTGCGGCCAAGCCCAGCACGGCGCGCGGGCTTGTCAATCGACTTGTACACGCCGAGGCCTCCTCCGCTCTCGTGGCGGCTTTGGCGGCCTTCGGCGTGGAGGCGCTGGCGCTCGCAGTGCGAGGCGGGGTGCGCATCAAGATCGTGCCGAGCGGGCGCCACTTCGCGCGATGTTCTCCTGCCGTGGCAGCCCTCGTGCCGGATATCGATCGATGGCAGGCGCCCCCTGCCGGACTGTTCGTCCTCGAAGAGCGACTCGTGCTGCTTCGCGCCGGCGCGCTGCGGATGGCGGCAGCCCATGAATTTGCGCATGCGCTCGATGCACTGCTCGCCGCAAGACAACGGTCGTACTTCTCGTTCGAAAGCGAGGACATTCGAAGCGCCTACGCTTCGGCAAGCGGATTTGTGAACGAGTATGCGGCCAGCGGGCTAGACGAATATTTCGCCGAATCCGTGCGCGCCTATCTCGAGATCAACGACGATCGCTCGTGCTGGCTCCCCTTGACTCGCAAGATGTTGTTCACGCGCGACGCGCGGATGTTCCAGATCGTCGACGCTCTCTTCCGCTCGGGCCGCCTCTCGCGCTCACGGCCGCGCTAAGAGCAGCAGCACCACAAGCGTCCAGTTGACGACGTGACCGGTCCAGCAAAGCGGACACGGCATGCGGGTCACCAACAGGAGGCTGTAAGCGAGGAAGACGGAGAGGCCGGCTGCGAGCAGCGATGCCCCGAAGACCGCTTCCCAAATCAGCCGATGCGTCAAGAACGCTGACGAGGCCAGCACCGCGATGTAGAAGGCAAGACCGAGAAGGGCGTTCGGAACGCCGGCGGCTCGTGCGCGCGACGTCATGACGACGCTCGGCTCCGAAAGCTGCCCTCGCTCGGCGCGGAGCTGCTTGCGCAGCATGACGGCTGATACGCAAACGCCGATCACCGCGAGGAGTGCGATGCCTGCGGGGATCATCACGCGCGCGCAGCGCAGAATTCGGCGATGCGGTTGAGACCCTCGATGACGTCAGCCGGTTGTGCCGACCACGAGAGCCGCAGATGTCCTTCGGTCTGGGCCCCAAAGACCGACCCCGGCACGGTCACGACGTCGAACCGGTCGAGGACCTGGTCTGCCGCAGCTTGCGAATCTTTCCAGCGCTCGGGCAGCGCCAGCAGCGTATAGAACGCGCCTTGCGGTTCCACGATCGGCAGTTTGTGACGGTGCGCGGTTTCCAGCACGAGCTGGCGTTGTTTGGCGTACCAATCGAAATGTGCTCGCAGCCGTTTCGGGTCGCGCACGATCGCAAGCGCGACATGCTGGGCGAAAACGTTGACAGACATCAGCATGAGCGCGTGCGCGCGGCCGATCGCGCCGATCGCGGCCGCCGGGCCGACGGCGAATCCGATCCGCATGCCAGTGAGCGCGCAGGATTTCGAGAGGCTATGCAGCGCGATCGTGTGCGGATATAGGTCGACGAGACTGACATACGGGCGTCCCGTGAAGGTCAGCTCGCGATAGACCTCATCGACGACGACCCAGACCGGCGTTCCGCTGCGCGCTGCCAAACCGTCCGCCAGCCTTCGCAGCTCGCGCTCCTCGATGACCGAGCCGGTCGGGTTTGCCGGGGAGCCCAGGATGATCATGCGCGAGCTCGGCTCGAGGGCCTCGAGCAGCGCATCGGCGGCGACGGCAAAACCGTCGCTGGCGTCGAGTCTCACCTCGCGGTGGGCGATGCCCTCGAGGTCGCAGCAGCGCGCGTATGACGGATACGAGGGGTTTGTGACGAGCACGCTGTCGCGATGAGGATCGAGGAGCGCCTTCACGGCGAGGTAGATGCCTTCTTGGGAACCGTTGAGGACGCAAGCGTTGCTCGCATCGTATTCGGAAGCGCCGTAGATCCTTGCGATCGCGTCGCGCAGTTCCAAAAGCCCAAAGTTCGGCGCGTACGGCGCGCCGTTGTCGCGGATCCAATCCATGGCTTCGCCGAACGGTTCCACATCGGGTGCGAGCGTGGGCTGTCCCATGCTCAGATCGATCGAGGTGTCGCGCCGGCGCTCGTACATCGCGCGGATCGCCGACGGTCCGATCGCGGCGAGCAGCGGGTTGCCCGAGCTTTCGGTCATTGCCCCAAGCCGTGCTCGCGAAGCGCCGCGTTCAAGGAGGTCTTGCGATCGGTCGAGTCCGAGCGCTCCCCGATGATGAGCGCGCAAGGCGTTGAATACGTTCCTGCCGGATACGGTTTGGGCTGCGTGCCCGGTATGACGACGGCGCGTTTGGGTATCCGGCCACGCGAAGTGACGGGCTTGGAACCGCGCACGTCCACGATCGGCGTGGAAGCGGTCAGGATGACGCCAGCCCCCAACACCGCCTCGCGTTCGACGAGCACGCCTTCGACAATGACGCAGCGCGATCCGATGAACGCGCCGTCCTCGACGATGACGGGGCGCGCGCTCGGCGGTTCGAGAACGCCGCCGATACCCACGCCGCCGGAAAGGTGCACGCCCGCGCCGATCTGCGCACAACTGCCCACGGTCGCCCAGGTGTCGATCATCGTGCCCTCGCCGACGCGCGCCCCGATATTGACGAACGCCGGCATGAGAATGACGCCGGGGGCAAGATAGCTTCCGTAGCGCGCGGTCCCCGGAGGCACGACCCGCACACCTGTTTTTCGCCACGCGTGCTTGAGCGGGATCTTATCCCAGTACGTCAACATCCCAGCCTCGATCGGGGCCGCTTCACGCAGCGCGAAGTACAACAAAATCGCTTGCTGCAGCCAGTCGTGAACGATCCACGAGTTGCCGGTGAACTCCGCCACACGGGCTTCGCCGCGATCGAGGGTGTCGATGACTTGCTCGACGGCCTCGCGCACATCCGCATGATTGATGCGCTCGCGGTCTGCAAATGCCGAACGCACGAGCAGTTCCAGAGTCGTCACGTCGAGCGCCATTGCCCCCCGGTTCGCCGTATTCGGGCCACAGTCCGCGTTGTGTTTTGGCGCGAAGAACGAAAAGCAAAAAGCCCCCAAACAGCGAACGCTGAACCATTCCCGGGTGGTGTAACTGGTAACACGTCGCGCTCTGAACGCGAAGAGTCGAGGTTCGAGACCTTGCCCGGGAGTTTTCTTGGCCCCATCGTCTAGAGGCCTAGGACGCCGCCCTCTCAAGGCGGAGACAGGGATTCGAATTCCCTTGGGGCTACCAATTTGCAGGAAGGCCATAAAGCAGGAAAGCAATATTTCCGGACCATGCCGGTAAAGAAACGCTATTCGAAACAGACTTTTTCCTTGCGTGCGGACCTGGCGGAAAACTTGAAGACCGCGGCCTGGTACTACCGCACGCAGCAGACGGAGATCGTCGAGAAAGCGCTCGACAGCTATTTCAAGCGCTTCCTGCGCTTGCCGTCCGTCAAGCGCCCGAAGATGCACAAGCAGGACGCGCGCCGCCAGTGATGCAGGCGGTCGTTCTCGTGGGCGGTGAGGGCACGCGTCTTCGGCCGCTTACGTATTCCGTCCCCAAGCCGATGGCGCCGTTGTTGGGGCGGCCCTTCATTGGCTGGATCATCGAGCGGTTGCGGAGAGCCGGTGTGGACGAGATCATCTTGTCGTGCTGCTACCTGCCCGAGGCGATCGAAGCGCATTTCGGTGACGGCCGCGACGTAGGGGTGCAACTCCATTACGTTTTCGAAGAAGAGCCGTTGGGCACGGCAGGCGCCATCAAGAACGCGCTGCATAAAGTCAAAGGGACGATCTTCGTCTGCAACGGCGACATCCTGACCGGCGTTGACCTCGTGATGCTGCGCGACGCCCATCACAGGCGCAATGCCATCGCCACGATCCACACTCGGGCAGTCGACGATCCCAGCCAGTTCGGGGTCGTCGAAACCGACAGCGACGGCCGCGTGCTCCGTTTCGTGGAGAAGCCCAAAGCGGGCGAGACCAACGCCCGCGACATCAACGCCGGCACGTACGTTCTCGAACCCGAAGCTCTTGACGCCATTCCCACCGGTCAAAAAGTCTCGATCGAACGCGAGACGTTCCCCGCCCTCATCGCGCAAACGCACCGGGTCTTCGCCGTTTCGACTGCCGACTATTGGATCGACGTTGGGCGGCCGGCTACATACGTGCAAGCCCACCGCGACATCCTCGACGGCACTTTCGAGCACCCGATCGGTTCAGAAGTCTCAAAAGGCGTTTGGAGCGCGTCAGGAACGTCGTTGCCCGCCGGCGTCAAAGCGAACCCTCCGGTCTATGTGGGCGAACAGGTGAGCTTGGATCCTGGCGCTTGTATTGGACCGTACACGGTCCTGTACGAGCGTTGCAAAATATCGCGGGACGCCGTTATCGCGAACAGTATTTTGTGGTCCGACTGTTTCGTCGGCCATGGCTCGTCTGTGCGGGACGCAATACTAGGACTAGAGGTCGTCGTCGAGCCGCAAGCCGTCGTGGAAGGCGCGATACTGGGACGCGACGAGCGCGTGACTGCGAGCAACGCTTAAGGCGGCCTTAAGCGAGAAGCCGCATCGAGCGCGCGTTTGGCAGCGCTGCGATGTGGTATAATATGAATGTCTGGGATGCCAAACGGGCAGCCCTTCATTAGAGCCTCAATAACGTTAGGATATAACAACATAGTGCAGGCAGGCAAACGCTCAGCGCTTCTGTTCCCAATTCACCTCGAGGCACGTAAGCCGCGGGCGCTCTTCCTGAGCTCGTATCCCCCTCGCGAGTGCGGGCTGGCGACCTTTACCGAAGATATCCGCGGTGCGTACGACATCGCGACCGGCCAGTCGAGCGACATCATCGCCGTCAATGATGGTCCGACGCCCTATGCATACCCGGAGGCGGTCCGCTGCGAGATCCAGCGCGACGACCGCATCTCCTATTTGCGCGCCGCGCGCTTTGCGAGCGAGCATGAGTGCGACGTCGTCAACGTGCAGCACGAATACGGGCTATTCGGCGGCGACCACGGATCCTATATGCTCGACTTCCTTTCGGCGGTGCGCAAGCCGGTCGTGCTCACGCTGCACACCGCCTTGCCGGACCCCGACGAGCGCCTGCACGCGGTCACGCGCGAGCTTTGCAACAGAAGCGACCGCATCGTCGTCCTCGCGTACAGCGGACGCCGCATTCTGGAAGAGCAGTACGGCATCGACCCTCGTAAGGTCGATGTCATCCTGCACGGCGTGCCGGACGTGCCTCTGCGACGCAGCTACCACTTCAAGCGCCGGTTCGGCCTCGCCGACCGCACGGTGCTCAGCACCTTCGGGCTGCTGAGCCGCGGCAAGGGCATTGAGTACGTCATCGACGCGCTGCCCGCGATTTTTTCGCAAAACCCGGAAGCCGTCTATCTGCTGCTCGGCGAGACGCACCCAGAAGTGCGCCGCCGCGAAGGTGAGAGCTACCGCGAGGAGCTGTGGCAGCGCGTGCGCGGCCTCGGTCTTGCCAATCGCGTTCGTTTCCTCGACCACTACATGGATGACGAGGAGGTCGTCGAGTACCTGCAAGCGACCGATATCTACGTCTCGCCGTCGCTCGACCCGAACCAGATCGTGAGCGGCACCCTTTCGTATGCCGTCGCCTGCGGGCGCGCCGTGGTCGCCACCGCCTCGACCTATGCGAAGGAACTGCTCGCGGATGGTCGAGGTGCGATCGTCCCCATGCGCAATTCGCAGAGCATCGCCGCGTCGGTCAACGCCATTCTTGGCGATCCGAGCATGCGTGCCTCGATCGAGACCACTGCCTATCGCTTCGGCCGCGGGATGACGTGGTCACGGGTAGCGCGCCAGTACGAGCGCGCCTTCGAACAGGCGCAGGAGCTCGAGCCCACGCACGTGCCCTCGCACGCCGCCGGAGGGGTCGAGCGCGCCGCGAGCGCTGTCTGGGGCGAGGCCTTGCAGCGCCAAGTAGGCACGCTGGTCGCACAAGCGACCGAAGGCGGCAGCGGGCGCAACTAAGCCCGGGCCAGAGCATCGCTTCCCACCGACATGATCACGCAGCGCGCCACCGCGCCAGCCCTGCAGCCATACCTCGATTGCATCGCGGGCCTGCCCCCATCTTTTGGACACGCCTGCAGGCTGACGCACGAGCACGGCATGGTGCAATTCGCGCTAGAGGATCGCATCCATCTGGAGCACGGCTACTGTTTGGACGACAACGCGCGCGCCTTCCTCGCCGCGCTTTTGAGCCTGCGGCTCAACCCTGATCTCGAGGGTGCCCGTTACGTCGGCGAAGCTGCGCTCACTCTCGTCGAGCGATGCCGCCGCGAAGATGGGCGCTTCCACAACTTGATGGCAGAAGATGGAGCGTTCCTCGACGAGGTCGGATCGCAGGAGAGCTTGGGCCGCACCATCTGGGCGTGCGGGATCGGTGCTCGCTGCGCCCCTCTTCCCGATTGGCGCGAGCGCGCTTCGCACATCCTCGCCGGTGCGCTCGCCCACTTGAGCGATCTCACCGAGTTGCGACCCAAGGCGTATGCGGTTTTGGGCCTTGCCGCCGCGCTTCGCCCCGGGCATGCCTCGCCGGCAGCGGCGATCGCTCCGATGGAACCGAACCTCGAAGCCCCGATCCGAGACGCGCTCGGCTCGTTGGCGCAGGACCTGTTGCGTCGTTACGAGCGGGCAGCGGAGCCAGGTTGGGAGTGGTGGGAGCGGACCCTCACGTGGGGAAACGCCCGCCTCCCCGAGGCCTTGCTGCGGGCTTCCGCCGCTTTAGAAAACCCCGAGCTCCTCGCGGACGGCCTGCGTTCTTTGGAATTTCTGGCAGGAGTGACGCAAATGAACGACATCTTCATCCCTATCGGCAACGACGGGTGGTACGAGCGCGGCAAGGCGCGCGCCGTCCATGACCAGCAGCCCATCGAAGCGTGCGGGATGGTGGATGTTTGGATCGCGGCGGCGAAAGCCACAGGGCAGATGCGATACGCGACAAGGGCACTCGAAGCGTTCGGCTGGTTCTTCGGCCAAAACACCGAGCGCATCGTGATGGTCACCGAAAGCGGCGGCTGTCAAGACGGCCTCGAATCGGCCAGCTTCAACGCGAACCTCGGCGCGGAGAGCACGCTTTCCTATTTGCACGCGCATGCCGCGATGGCGCTGTTCCTCAAAGCCGGCGCAGCGCCGGCGCGTGACTGAGATCGATATCATGGACGGAACCGAACAACAAGCGCTCGACGCATACTCGCAAGCCGTCGTCGCCGCAGTCGAGAATGTCGGGCCTGCAGTCGTCAGCGTGGGCATGTCGCGCCGGCCGCCCGAACGGCTCGCACGACGCGGGCTTGGCGAGATGCACGGGTCTGGAAGCGGTTTTGTCATCGCGCCGGACGGCTTTGTCTTGACGAACAGCCACGTCGTCAACGGCGCGGACCGCATCGACGTGCGCTTCGCCGATGGATCCGCGCGTCAAGCCTCGCTTGTCGGCGACGATCCACACAGCGACCTCGCCGTGCTGCGAATCCCGGACGCGGGACTGCCGGCGAGTTCCTTCGCCGACTCATCGGCGTTGCGCGTGGGCCAGCTCGTCATCGCCATCGGCAACCCGCTCGGCTTTCAGGCCACCGTCACTGCCGGTGTGATCAGCGCGCTCGGGCGGACGCTGCGTTCGCAAAGCGGCCGGCTGATCGAAGGAATCATCCAGACGGACGCGGCGCTCAATCCCGGCAATTCGGGCGGTCCGCTCGTGGACTTTCGCGGACACGTGATCGGCGTGAACACCGCGATCATCGCCGGATCGCAAGGCATCTGCTTCGCCATCTCCTCGAACACGGCGCAACAGGTGGCGTCGCAGCTCATCAATTTCGGCAGCGTGCGGCGCGCGTATCTCGGGGTCATCCTGCAGATGGCGCGCATCCCCCGCCGCGTGGCCGCACGCCACGGCATCGCGCAAGAGACCGCGGCCCTCGTGACCGAGATCGACAACGACGGCGCCGCGCACAAAGCCGGCATCAAGGCGAGCGACCTCATCGTCAAAGCCGGCGAGCGGCTCGTCCTCTCGCCCGACGACCTTCAAACAGCCTTAGGCCAGCATCGTATCGGAGATCCGCTCGTGGTCGAGGTGTTGCGCGCAGGCGAACGACTTGCGATGGACACGTTGCCGACCTTGCTGCGCGAGGCGGCGTAGACGAAGTTCGCAAGCGAGAGGGACGCTGCGCGAGATTCGGAAACTGGAACTGAAGTGGACCCTCTTGCAGCACTGAACGACGAGCAGAGAGCCGCGGCTGCCGACACGGAAGGCGCGGTTCTGATTTTTGCGGGCGCGGGCAGCGGCAAGACGCGCGTGCTCACTCACCGCGTCGCGCACTTGCTCGACTTGGGAAAAACGCCGGCCTACAAGATCCTCGCCGTCACCTTCACGAACAAAGCCGCAGGCGAGCTGCGCAGCCGGCTGGCGCAACTCGTCGGCCCCGCGGCGCACAGTCTGTGGGTCGGCACCTTCCACGCCATCGGCGTGCGCATTCTGCGCCGCGACGGCATCGCGGTCGGCGTCGGTCCGAACTTCGTCATCTACGATGAGACGGACCAGCGCGCGCTCGTGCGCGAGATCTTACGAGACCTCAACCTGGATGAGCGGCACTATCCCCCCGGCGGCATCATCGCGCAGATCAGCCGCGCGAAGGAGCGCTGTCAAGATGCGAGCGCCTTCGCCGACACCGCTGACGGTCATCTCTCCAAGACCGTAGCCGCCATCTACGCCGAGTACGAACGGCGCTTGGCGAAAGCGAACGCGCTCGACTTCGACGATCTCATCATGCGGACGCTCGCCCTGCTCGAACGCGACGACGACCTCGCGCGCCACTATCAGCACCGCTTCGCCTACGTGCTCGTGGACGAGTACCAAGACGTGAACCAAGCCCAGTACCGGATGGTCCGTGCCTTGTCGTCGGGCTCGAAGAACATCTGCGTCGTGGGCGACGACGACCAATCCATCTACAGCTTCCGCGGCGCCGATCATCGCATCATCTTGCGCTTCGAACGCGATTTTCCGGGTGCAAAGACTTTCCGGTTGGAGCGCAACTATCGCTCCACCAAGCCGGTGCTGACGGCTGCCAACGCGCTCGTCAGCCACAATACCCAGCGGCACCACAAAAAGCTGTGGACCTCGCGGGAGGGCGGCAAACCCGTCCGCGTCTACGCCGCCAATAGCGACCGCGACGAAGCGCGCTTCATCGTCGACTTGATCCAGGCCGGGATCCGAGAGGATGGCCGAAGCTTCAGCGACTATGCGGTATTGTATCGGACCAACGCGCAATCGCGCGCGGTCGAGGAGGCCATGCTCGCCATCGGCATGCCCTACCGCATCGTCGGCGGCGTGGGTTTCTACGCGCGCGCCGAGATCAAAGATGCGCTTTCATACCTGCGCTACATCGTCAACCGCGACGATGGCATCAGCCTGCGGCGCATCGTCAACGCGCCGCGACGCGGCATCGGGCAATCGTCGCTCAACGCCATCGCGGACGAGGGCGCGCGGCGCGGCCGGACCTTTGCCCAAGCGCTCGCCGATCCGGAGATCGTGAGCGCAGCAGCTCCGAAGAAGGCCAAGGACATCGCCGCCTTCTTGCGCGACATCGAGGCGTTCGCGCGTCTCGGGGACGAACGCGGGCCGGCCGCCTTGCTCGTCAGCGTGCTCGAAGACACGGGCTACGTGCGCGAATTGCAAGCCGAAGACACGCCCGAATCGGAAAGCCGCATCGAAAACCTGCGCGAGCTCATCGGCGTCGCGCAAGAATATGAGGAGCGTGAGGGCCCCGATCTGCTCGGCTTCTTGTCCAACATCTCGCTCGTCTCGGACCTCGACGCCCTCGACGCGAGCACGTCTGCGGTCACGCTCATGACGCTGCATATGGCGAAAGGCCTCGAGTTCCCGGTCGTCACGCTGTGCGGCCTCGAGGAGGGCATATTTCCGCATAACCGGGCCCTGCTCGACCCTTCGGAGATCGAAGAGGAACGCAGGCTCTGCTACGTCGGGCTCACGCGCGCCCAGGACGAGCTCTATCTCACCTTCGCGCGCCGCCGCATGACCTACGGCAGCGCCTACATGCACCCGCCCTCGCGCTTTTTCGGCGAGATGAGCGGTTTGGAATATCTCAACGCGCCACCGGTGCTCGCGGCCGGGTCAGGCGGCGGTTGGGAAGACGTCGCTTTGCCGACCCGCACGACCGAAACTCTCGCGCTCGCGGTCGGCGACGCAGTCATGCATGAGAAGTTCGGGCGCGGTTCCGTGCTCGACGTGCGCGGTGCGGGCGGCGATGCGTTCGTCACGGTGCAGTTCGAGACGGCAGGTCGCAAGAGCATCATGCTCAATTACGCCAAGCTGGAGAAGATCGAAGACCCGGTCTGAGCGCTCGGGCTGACAGGTCCGAAACCACATTTCAAGCGAACGGTCATGAACGTGACAATAGAGAACCCGATCCGCGTCGCCATCGCCGGCGCGCGCGGAAAGACCGGGAGCGTCGTCGCGCTGGCGCTCCGCCATGCGCCGGGCATCGAGCTCGTCGGCAAACTCGTGCGCCCGAACGGCGCGCTCGAGCACGACGAATATTCGGATTTCGCCAAACTCGCTTCGGATCGCAAGCCCGCGGTGCTCGTCGACTTCACGGTCTTCCCCGCCTCGAAAGCGCTGGCACTGCAAGCCTTGCAGTACGGCATCAGAGCGGTCATCGGCACCTCGGGTTACACGAGCGACGATCTCGAAGAGCTGCGCGCCGCATCCGCGAAAGCGAAGATCGGCATCGTGTACGCGCCCAACTTCTCGATCGGCGCCATCCTTTTGATGCAGTTCGCAAAAGCCGCCGCGCCGTATTTCACGCACGCCGAGATCATCGAGACGCACGCCGCCGCAAAAAAGGACGCGCCCTCGGGCACGGCGCTTGCCACCGCGCAGCTCATCGCCAAGAGCGGTCATCCCACCCGCAAACCTTCCGCGATCGTTCGCGCTGAAGGCGCACGCGGCGCCGACGTGGAGGGCGTTGGGATCCACAGCATCCGCATCCCCGGGGCAATCGCGGGTCAGGATGTGCTCTTCGCCAACGAGGACGAGATGCTCGTCATCAGACATATCACCTCGACCCGCACCGCCTTCGTCGCGGGCGTCATCAAGGCGGTCCATCTCGCTGCCACCCTCGATCATTTCGTCGAGGGCGTGAGCGACGTGCAGCGATGAAGCCGCTCTCCGTCGTGATCGTGGGCGCCACCGGGCTTGTCGGGACGACGCTGTTGCGCGTGCTCGAAGAGCGCAAGCTGCCCGTCGGCGAACTCCACCTCTTCGCATCGGAGCGCTCGAGCGGCGCACGCGTGCACGCCTTCGGCAAAGAGGTGGCCGTCAGCGTGCTCGATGACGAGCGCCTTTCCAAGCTCGCCGACATCGACCTCGCCTTTTTTGCAGCGGGCGCTCGAACCAGCGCGACCTTCGCTCCCGCGCTTGCGGCGCGAGGCGCCATCGTCATCGACAAGTCCTCTGCGTTTAGGCTCGACTCGGAAGTGCCCCTGGTCGTGCCCGAAGCCAATGCCGAGGCGCTCGTGGGGAAACGCCTCATCGCAAATCCGAACTGCGCGACCATCCCGCTCGCAGTCGCGCTGGCGCCGCTCCGGCGACGATTCGGCCTCGCGTGGGTGAGCGTCGCGACGTATCAGAGTGTCTCCGGCGCCGGCAAAGACGCGCTCGAGGAATTTCACCGACAGCGCCGCGGCGAGGACAAGCCCGCGCAGATCCTCCCACGCCGCGTGGAAGGGAACCTTTTCCCCGAGAACGGCCCGTTTGACGAGTCGGGATATAGCGAGGAGGAAGTAAAAATCGCAGCCGAGCTTCGCAAGATCCTGGGCGACCCGGAGCTCCCGGTGTCCGCGACGTCGGTGCGCGTGCCGGTGGCGGTCTCTCACAGCGAGGCGGTCGCCTTTGCGACTCGCGACAACGCGACGCTCGCCGACATCGCACGCGAGTTGCGCAGCGCGCCCGGCGTGACGTTCCTGGAGGGCGCAGGTTACGTCACACCCCTGGAAGCCGCCGGCAGCGATGCAGTGTTCGTCGGCAGATTGCGCCCCGACACGGCGCACCCCGGCGCATATCTCGCCTGGGTCGTCAGCGACAATCTGCGTAAGGGAGCGGCGACCAACGCGGCGCAGATAGCCGAGGCGGCGCTCGCGCTCCGCGCGAACGCACCGGTATGAAGAGCCAAAAAGCGGCCGGCGCGACGATCGTCATGAAATTCGGCGGCTCTTCGCTCGCGACGAGCGAGCTGCGCGACGCGGCTGCCGCTCGTGTGCGCGAGGCGCGAGATGCAGGGCACCCGGTCATCGTCATCGCGTCGGCGATGGGCCGTCAGCCCCAAGCGTATGCCACCGACACGCTGCTCGGCTTGATCGAACGCACCGCGGGCGGGCCCAACGCGGATCTTTTGCTGGCCTGCGGAGAGATCATCAGCGCAGCAGTCCTGGCGGAACTGCTGGAGCGCAAAGGCGTTCCGGCTCGCGCCCTGACCGGCGGACAGGCGGGCCTTCTCACCGATGCCACCCATGGGAGCGCAAAAGTGCTTGCCGTGGATCCGTCGCCCGTGCGCGCGCTCCTCGATGCCGGCATCACTCCGGTCGTGAGCGGCTTTCAAGGTCAGACACAGGAGGGCGCGGTGACGACCCTCGGGAGAGGCGGCAGCGATCTGACTGCCGTCGTGCTGGCGCAAGCCTTCCGTGGCGCCACGCTGCAGATCTACACGGATGTTGACGGCGTCATGACCGCCGACCCGAAGCGAGTGCCGAGCGCCAAGACCATCCCCTCGCTCACGTTCGAAGAAGTGACAGAGCTCTCCGAACATGGCGCGAACGTCATGCACGACAAAGCTGCGGATCTCGCGCGGGTCGCGAAGCTCGAGTATTCCGTGCGCAGTTTGCGCACGGGACTAGGCACGAAGATCGGCGCGCGTGCGCCCGCGAGCGACCATCCGGTGAGCGGCGTAGCCACATCCTTCGGCTTCAGTTTTATGCACGTGGTTCCCGAAGCCGCGGTGCTGCCGGGCGGCTGGGAGCAACAGGCGTTTCGCGCGCTTGCAGAAGCGCGGATCAGCATCGATTGCGTCAATGTGAATTCAGCGGGGTTGTTCTTCATCGTCCGCGGTGGCGATGACGCCCGCGCGCATGCGTGTCTCGAGCCTTTGCCGCTCGCCGTCCGCACGCGTCGGGATTGCGCCAAGATCTCGGTCGTCGGTGCCGGCATGCGCGGAACGCCCGGCGTCATGTACCGGGCCGTGCGAGCGCTGAGCGGTGCCGGCGTGCCGATCATCCACAGCACCGACTCCAACATCACCATCTCTCTGCTGGTGCCTGGCGCGCTTGCCGGCGCAGCGGAAAACGCGCTCCACCAAGACTTCGGACTGGCCGGCTAGAAGATGCGGCGTTGTTCACGCAGGAGCATTCTTCAATGAAGCAGGGCCGCTTTGGACCCGTCGTCACCGCGATGATCACGCCGCTGCATGCCGACGGGCGCGTGAACGAGTCCGAGACCGCCCGCCTGGCCAACTGGCTCGGCGAGCACGGCAGCAGCGCCCTCGTCGTCGCCGGCACGACCGGAGAAGGCCCGACCCTAGACGACGCTGAGAAGCTGTCGCTCTTCCGGACCGTGGTGTCGGCTGTGGGCGGCAAGCTGAGCGTGATCGCCAACGCCGGAAGCAACGACACGAAACGCTCGGTCGAGTTCGCGAAAAAAGCGGCTGCGTGCGGGGTGGACGCGCTCATGGCGGTGGGTCCCTACTATAATAAGCCTCCCCAGCGCGGGCTCGTCGCCCACTTCACCGCGATCGCGGACGCGACGGAGCTCGGCGTCATGATCTATAATATCCCGGGCCGCACCGGAGTGAACATTTTGCCCGACACGATCGCCACGTTGGCAGCGCACCCCAAGATCGTCGCCGTGAAAGAATCGAGCGGGGATGTCAACCAGCTGGCCCAGGTGGCCGCGCGCGCGCCGAGCGGGTTCGACGTCTACAGCGGCGACGACTACCTGGCATTGCCTTCGGTTGCTCTAGGCGCATGCGGGGTGGTGAGCGTGGTCAGTCACGTCGCAGGTTTGGAGATCGCCGCCATGCTTGAGGCCTTTCGCGCGGGCGACGACGATAAAGCCACGGCGCTGCACCGCTCGCTCATGCCGCTGTTCGCAGCGCTCTTCGCCGTGACGTCGCCCATCCCGGTCAAAGCCGCAATGCGCGCGCTCGGTTTCGCAGCCGGCGAGTGCCGCTTACCGCTCGTGGCGCTCACAGCCGAAGAAGAACGCGTCTTGCGTGCGGCGATCGCTCCCTGGCTGCGAGCCGGAGTGGTCGCGTCTGCCTGACAGCGCTTCCGCTGGCTCCAGGGTTTTCGTCCTCGGTTGTCGCGTCGATCTGGTCGACATGAACCAGGCCGTGGAGCGAATCAGCGGCCTCCTCGCGCAGAACCGTTTCGCACAGGTCGTCACCCTCGGCAGCGAGATGACGATGTTCGCGCGGCGCAACGCCGCGTACCGCGAGCTCATCAACACCGCAGACCTCGTCGTACCCGATACGGTCGGAGTGGTGTACGCGGCGCGCCTGCTGGGGTGTCCGATGCCTGAGCGGGTGGCCGGCATCGAGCTCGTCGAGCGACTGTGCGCCGGCTGCGCGACCTCGGGCGACTCCGTCTTCTTGCTCGGAGGCGCGGCCGGTGTGGCCGACCGCGCGGCGGCAGCGCTGCAGGCGGACCACCCAGGCCTTCGGATCGCCGGCACGCAGCATGGGTATTTCGATGCGAGCGAAGAGCCGGCGATCGCGGCGCGCATACGAGAATCGGGCGCCCGCCTCGTGCTCGTGGCGCTCGGCTTTCCTCGACAAGAGTTTTGGATCCGCCGCTGCGCGGCTGCTCTCGGTGCGGTGACCTGCATGGGCGTCGGGGGAACGCTCGACGTGATCTCGGGGAAGTCGGCGCGAGCGCCGCGATCCGCGCGCCGCCTGGGCCTCGAATGGCTCTATCGACTCGTGCGCGAACCGCGACGGCTGGGTCGCCAGCTCGCCCTGCCGCAATTCGCCGTGCTCGTCGCCCTGCAAGCGATGAGCGGCCGCCGCGGCCACGCAAGCGCCTCTTCAGGACAATAGCTCGGCTTCGTCAAAAGCCGCCGAAGATGAAGGGCATGATCCTCGCCGGTGGCCTCTCCACTCGGCTCTATCCTCTCACGCTCGAGCTTCCGAAACCGCTCGTTCCCGTCCTCGACCGCCCCGTGCTGGGCCACATCATCGAGTACCTAAAGCGCTTCGGCGTCGACGACATCGCGCTCAACGTCCACTATTTTCCCGAGGCGGTGACGGAATACGCCGGCGATGGCTCGCGCTTCGGCGTCCGGATATCATACCTGCACGAGCCCAAACTCATGGGCAGCGCCGGTGCGGTGCGCGCGCTCGCCGATCGCTTCGACGAGACGTTCGTCGTCATCGGCTGCGACGACGTCACCGATATCGATCTCGAGCGCGCCATCAATTTCCACCGCGCCCACGAAGCCGAGGCGACGATCGTGCTCGTCGAGGTGCCGGACGTCTCGCAATACGGCGCGGTCATCGTGGACGGCGACGGCCGCATCCAAGAGTTTCAGGAAAAACCCGCGCCCGGAACCGAGAAGAGCAAGCTTGCGAACACCGGCGTCTACGTTTTCGAGCCGCACCTGCTCGAACGCATCCCAGCCCAGACGTTCTACGACTTCGGCAAGCAGGTGTTCCCTGAGTTACTGCAGGCCGGGGCGGCGTTTTACGGGGTCCGCGACGACGCGTATTGGTGCGATATCGGAACGCCGAGCGAATATCGGCGGGCGCACCGCGACGCCTTGAGCCGGCGCATCAAACTCGAATTGCCTCAAGGCGCCCAGATGGCTGAAGGTGTGTTCATCGGCGCCGGCGCGAAGGTCGCGCCGAAGGCGGACATCGTTGCGTGGAGCTGCATCGGTTCGGGATGCGTGGTGGAAGATGAAGCTCGGATCGAGTCATCGATCTTGTGGAAGAACGTCAAGGTTGGCGCTGGGGCGCGGGTCGATGGTGCGGTGCTCGGCGACGACGTCGTGGTGGAACCCGGCGCGATCGCGAGCAGTGGTGAATACGGCAAAGGCGCACGCATCGCGCGGGTCTAGACTTTGAGGGCGAGCGCGACCGCGCGGACCTCTGCGACCCCTGCCTGCCGCAGCGCCTGCGCGCAAGCGGCGATCGTCGCTCCGGTCGTCACGACGTCGTCGACAAGAAGCACGCGCGCTTCACGCAAAGACTCCGCTGCCGGCGTGACCGCGAAAGCAGCCAGCACGTTCGGTCCGCGCGCCGCCAACGATAGGGAACGCTGTGCTTTGGTATGTCTCGTGCGCACGAGCGCGTCAACTGCAAGCCGGGCGTCCATGGTCGCGACGAGACCGCGTGCGATGGCTTCAGCCTGATTGAAGCCGCGCTCGGCAAGCCGCCGCGGGTGGAGCGGCACGGGCACGACGATCTCGCCGCGACCTGCGAGTTTGTGGCCCAGGATGCTTCCCAAGGCGAACGCGGCGTGACGGCGGTTGCGGAACTTCAGATTGAGGATCGCGGTCCGCAGGGATCCGCAGTGCGGACCCAAGACCGTGACGCTCGGGATTCCGTTGCCGGCAGGTCTTGAGAGCGTTTGACGATCTTGGAACTGTCTAAGGCAGCTGGCACAGAGGTGCTCGCCATGCATCCCGCAAGCGGCGCAGCGAACGGGCAGCGCGACGTCGAAGAGAAGCCGGCAATGCCGCACAGCACGCTCGATCACGTCTTTGGTTTCCCACGGCGCGCAGCGGTGTCCAGGGCATGAGCGTCGAGCGCTCCATGCGCGAGGCGTTGCGCCTCGCCCACGGATCGCGCGGCAACACGAGTCCCAACCCGGCCGTGGGCGCAGTGGTCGTCGATGCGAGCGGCGCCGTCGTGGGCTCGGGCGCCCACGAGCGCGCGGGCGCAGACCACGCCGAGGTCGTAGCGCTGCGACAGGCCGGCGAGAAGGCGCGCGGCGCAACGCTCTACGTGACGCTGGAACCCTGTCTCCACCACGGACGCACGCCGCCATGCACGGAGGCCATCAAAGCCGCCGGCATCGCGCGCGTGGTGAGCGCGCTTGAGGACCCCGATCCGCGCGTCAAGGGAGCGGGGCACGAGCGTCTGCGCGCACTTGGCATGGAGGTCGAGGTGGGCGCGGGCGCGGCCCAGGCAGCCCAGATCAATCGCATGTACCTCCACCACCGCCGCACTGGCTTGCCGTTCGTCACGCTCAAGATGGCGCAGACGCTGAACGGAAAGATCGCGGCGAGACCGGGCGAGCGCCGTCAGCTCTCAGGAGCGCGCGCGGTGAAGGTCGTGCGCGCCATGCGCTACGAGCACGACGCGGTGATGGTGGGCGCAGGCACCGTCGTGATCGATGACCCGTTGCTGACCGTCCGTCCGTTCAAAGCTCGCGCCGTGCCGTACACGAGGATCGTCGTCGACGCCCGCGGTCGCATCCCCAGGACGGCGAAGGTGCTGCGCGATCAAAAGCGCTTCGCGACGATCGTGGCTACCACCGACCTCATGCCCGCCGCGGTCCGCGAAGATTTCGAGAAGATGGGCGTCAAGGTGTTGATCTGCGAGCGCAGCCCTGAAGGAGGCGTCCAGTTGGAAGATCTGCTGCGTAAGCTTGGAACCGACGGTATGCTGTCAATCCTCTGCGAGGGGGGTCCGACGCTGGCTGCGGCGCTTGCGGCTGGAAAACACGTCGAGGAATTTGCATGGTTGCTCGCGCCGCGGTTGCTTGCGGACATGGAATCCGTGGACGTGCTCAAGGGCACGATGGACGTTGCGCTCGAGATCGACTCGATGAAGCACGTCGGCGAGGATTGGCTCGTGACCGCAAAACGGGGCGAGTAGGATGTTCACCGGTCTCGTTTCGGACCTGGTGTCCGTTGTCAACACGAGCCCGCACGACGGTGGCTGCGAGCTCACGGTGGCTCGGCCGGCGTCGGCTCGGCCGCTCGCACCCGGCGATAGCGTCGCGATCAACGGCGTATGTCTGACCGCGAAAAGCATTACGCCTGCCGAGGTCGCGTTCGACGTCGTGCCGGAGACGCTTTCGCGCACCAATCTCGGAGCGCTGAACGCTGGCGACGCGGTCAATTGGGAACCAAGCCTGCGGATCGGCGATCAGGTGGGTGGCCACATGGTCTATGGTCACGTCGACGCGACCTGCCAGATCCTGACCAAAGAGGCGGAAGGCCAAGGCTTCCGCATGTGGTGCTCGACGCCGCGCGGCCTCGCGCCGCTCGTCGTCGAAAAGGGCTATGTCTGTCTCGACGGCGTGAGCCTGACGGTCGCGCAAACCGCATCCGGCCGCTTCGCCGTGGCCCTCGTACCGGAGACGCTAAAACGCACAACCCTGGGGCGGAAAACGACCGGCGTTTCCTTAAATATAGAAGTCGACCCGGTCGCCCGCTACGTGGCCGCACAGCTCCGAAGCTCGCGCCGGGAATCCTGACCGCAGCTCCGAGGACTCTCATGCCGCTCGCCACCATCGAAGAAGCCATCGCCGACATTCGCTCGGGCAAGATGGTCATCGTCATGGACGATGAGGATCGCGAGAACGAAGGCGATCTGACGATGGCCGCGCAGATGGTCACGCCGGACGCCATCAATTTCATGACCAAGTTCGGCCGCGGGTTGATCTGCGTGCCGATAATCGGCAAGCGCCTCGACGAGCTCCACATCCCCATGATGGTCAGCGAGAACACCTCCCGCTTGGAGACGGCGTTCACGGTCTCCATCGAAGCGCGTCTTCGCACGACCACGGGCATTTCGGCCTTCGATCGAGCCACGACGATCACCGCATTGCTCGACCCGCACGCCAAACCGGGCGATTTCGTCTGTCCTGGCCACACCTTTCCGCTGCGAGCTCGCGACGGTGGCGTGCTCGTGCGCGCGGGCCAGACGGAAGCCGCGGTCGATCTGGCACGACTCGCCGGCCTCTATCCCGCGGGCATCATCTGCGAGATCCTCGCCGATGACGGCACGATGATGCGCCGGGCCGCGCTCGAGCGTTTCGGGGCAGAGCACAATCTCAAGATCATCACGGTCAAGGATCTCATCGCCTATCGCATGCGCCACGAGCAGCTCGTCAAGCGCATCGCGGAGTTCCGGCTGCCGACGCGCTACGGACAGTTCACAGGCTATGGCTACGAGTCGCTCGTAGACGGGGCATGCCATGTCGCGATGGTCATGGGGGACCTCGGGAACGGCAAGGATGTGCTCGTGCGCGTGCACTCCGAATGTTTGACCGGTGACGTGCTGGGCAGCCGCCGCTGCGACTGCGCCGCCCAGCGCGACGCCGCGCTGCAGATCATCGCGAAAGCCGGGCGAGGCGTTTTCCTGTACCTGCACCAAGAAGGCCGCGGTATCGGGCTCGCCAACAAGCTCCGCGCGTACGAATTGCAAGACCAAGGCGCCGACACGGCTGAAGCCAACGAAAGGCTTGGCTTGCCCGTCGACAAGCGCGACTATGGCATCGGTTCGCAGATCCTCCACGATCTCGGCGTTCGAGAGATGAAGATCATCACGAACAATCCGCGCAAGATCGTGGGACTTGAGGGATACGGGCTGAAGATGACTGGACGCGTCCCGCTGATCATGGATAGCGATGAGTTCAACGCTCCGTATCTGCAGACCAAGCGCGACAAGCTCGGCCACCTCATCGACCTCGACGAAATCGCACCTGCGAAGAGCAAAGCGGTCGAAGGCTAGGCGCTTGCGGTTCGCCATCGTCCGCGCGCTCTTCAACAGCGACATCACCGGGCGGCTCTTGACGGGCGCCCAACGCGCGTTGAAAAACGCCCGCGTCACCGCTCGCGATATCGATGTGTACGACGTTCCGGGATCGTTCGAATTGCCGCTTGCGGCGCTGTGGCTCGCTCAGTCGAAGAAGTACGACGCGATCGTGTGTCTCGGCTGTATCATCAAAGGCGAGACGCCGCATTTCTACTACGTCGCCGCGCGAACTGCCGACGGCATCGCCGAAGTGGGCCTGCGCACGGGCGTGCCCGTCATCTTCGGCGTGCTCACGACGGAGAACGTGCGCCAGGCGCTCGCACGCGCAGCCGATGTGGACACCGGTCGGCTCGATCACGCCACAAGAAAGAAACGGACGAACAAAGGCTACGAAGCGGCTCAAAGCGCGCTCGCCATGGCTTCGTTGCGCCGGAAGCTCGAACGCACATGATGAATGTAGGTCGCGTAAATTTATTTGCGCGCATCACCGGACGCGCCGCGTGAAGCCGGCGCACATCAGCTATCATCCCGGCACGCTGCGCCTACTCGACCAGACGCAGCTGCCGGCCGCGACCATCTTCTTGGACCTGCAGACGCTTTTTGAAGTGGCCGCGGCCATCAAGGAGTTGCGCGTTCGCGGCGCTCCAGCGATCGGCATCACGGCCGCGTATGCGATGGCGATCGAAGCGCACGAGCTTGCCCGCCAATCCCTTGACGCCGCCACTTTTTTGCAACGCGTGCAACGAGCGGGGACGGCCCTCATCGCCGTTCGACCAACCGCCGTCAACCTCGCGTGGGCGGTTCGGAGACAGGAGAAAACGGCGCAAGAGATGCTCGCCGCCGGCTCGACGCCTGCGGAAGTGGCGACCGCTTTGGATGAGGTGGCCCAAGTGATCCATCGAGAGGACATCGAGTCATGCCGGCGCATCGGCGATCACGGCGCATCCTTCCTTAAGAATTTGCGCGGCGGACAACCGCAAAGAGTCCTCACCCATTGCAACACAGGCGATCTCGCGACCGGCGGGTATGGAACCGCGCTCGGCGTCATCCGCTCGCTTTGGGCAAGCGGTCACTTGCAGCAGGTCTTCGTCGGGGAGACGAGACCCGTGTTGCAAGGCGCACGCCTGACGGCATGGGAGCTCGTGCAGGACGATATCCCTCACACGCTCATCACGGACAGCATGGCCGCGCATTTCATGCAGCGTGGCGAGATCGACGCGGTTATCGTCGGCGCCGACCGTATCGCACGCAACGGCGACGTCGCAAACAAGATCGGGACCTACGCATTGGCCGTGGCGGCCGGCGCCCATGGAATACCATTTCTCGTCGCGGCACCGCTGTCTACGTTCGATCCAGACCTCGCACGCGGGGACGAGATCGTCATCGAGCAACGCGGCCCGGACGAAGTGACGAGCTTCGCCGGCGCGCGCTCGAGCCCGCCAGAGACGCAAGCCGCAAACCCCTCGTTCGACGTCACCCCTGCGCAGCGCATCCGTGCGATCGTGACCGAGCGCGGAGCAATCGAGGCGCCATTCGGGCCGGCCATCGAGCGCTTGTTGACCTCTGCCCCGGCGGCCGCAAAGGCGCGCACGTGAGTCCGGCCGCAGGCCTTCGCAAACTCGGCTACTTGCCATACATCACGGCGCCGCCGGCACCACCCCCGCTCGTGATCATCGCCGGCAAAGAGCACCTTTTGGCCGATGAGATCCTTCGCTCGATCGTCGAAAGCGCATTGCCTGACGAATCCTTGCGACCGCTCAACGTGGACACGATCGATGCGGCCGTCACCACCGATTTTGACGATCTGCCGGAGAAGCTCCACGCGCTTCCGTTCTTGGCGGAACGGCGGGTCGTGACCATTCGGGGCGCTGCTGAGATGCGCAACGACGACCGCATCGCGTTGCGCGACGCGATCGGCGCGATTCCAGAACAATCACTGCTCGTGATCGACGACTCCGGCGAACCCAGAGCGCAGCGAGGAAAGGCGCCCAAAGACAAGGTCGACTCCGCGGGTTTTGCCAGCGGCCAGGTCAGCGCGCTCCTCATCGACACCTCTCTCGCTCCTGCAGACCGCGAGCGCTACATCGACCGGTACGCGGGATCCATCGGCATCTCGGTAGACGCGGGGGCGCGCCGCTATCTCGGCGGATTCGACAGCGTCGATGAGATCCGCAATGCGCTCGATCGCCTCGCCCTCATGGGCAAGAAGATCACGAAAGCAGCGGCCGAGGAATACGTGAAGCCTCCCGGAGATCCGAAACTGTGGGATCTCGGAAACGCAGTTGCGCGCGGCGACCTGGACGCCGCCATCCGCCTCGCCCACGAAATCGTCGCGCGGCCCGATGATTCCCCCGGTCCTCTCATCTGGCTCGCCGGCGATGCGCAGATAGCGTGGGAGTTAACGAACGGCAGCGACCCCAACAGCTGGGCGGCGGCGACGGGGCAATCCGCTTTCCGCGCCATCAAGCTCTGGGATTTCGCGCGCAAGCGCTCGCTGCAACAGGCCAGGGACAACGTGCGTCTCACCATGCGCGTCCTCGAGGACTCGCTCACCGGAAAGCGCGCCGGAGACCAAGCTCTCGACGAATTGATCATCCGCCTCTGCACCCAGAAGCCGTAAGGGGCGGAGAACCTGTTCGGTCCTCCGAAATTTTCGTTCGCATGAGAGTCGAAGCGTGAGCGACTCCTACCAATCCCCATTTTCGTGGCGATATGGGCGTGCAGAAATGCGCGCGCTCTTCTCGGATGCGACAAAACGACGCATGTGGCGCAAGCTCTGGGTCGCGCTCGCACAGGCGCAGTCAAAGGCAGGTCTCGTGAGCGAAGCCGAGCTCGCCGATATGCGCTCTCATATGGAAGAAGTCGACATCGACGCCGCACATGCGATCGAGGCGGAGATCGGCCACGACCTCATGGCCGAGTTGCGCGTCTTCGCATCGCAGGCGAAGATCGGCGGCGGTAAGCTGCATCTCGGTGCCACCTCGATGGACGTCGAGGACAACGTCGAGACAGCGCGCATGAAGGCGGCGCTGACCTTGCTGCTCGGCGCGATCCGCGATCTCTTGCGCGCGTTCGCCGACAAGATCGAAGAGCACGCCGACCTGCCGTGCATGGCTTACACGCATCTGCAAGCCGCCGAACCCACGACCCTCGGCATGCGCGTCGCGATGTGGGCGCAAGATCTCATGTTGGACTACGAGGAACTGCGCCGGGTCGCGGCCTGGCTGCCGAGCAAGGGGCTGCGCGGAGCTGTCGGCACGTCAGCATCCTACGAGGCGCTCTTGGGCGGCGCCGGTCGCGATCCCGACGATCTAGAACGCGACGTGCTCGCGGCATTCGATCTTCAGTCCGTCGTCGTGAGCGGCCAGACCTATCCGCGCAAGCTCGACTACATCGTGCTGGCCGCGATCGCCGGATTCGCGGCATCGTGCTCGAAGTTCGCCTTCGACGTGCGTGTGCTGGCCTCGAGCCCGTTTGGAGAGCTCGGCGAGCCGTTCGGGCGCATGCAAGTCGGTTCGTCGGCCATGCCCTTCAAGCGCAATCCGGTGCTGTGCGAGCGCATCAACTCGATCGCCCGCATCCCTCCGGCGCATGCCCAGATCGCATGGCAGAACGCGGCCGACAATCTTCTGGAGCGCACGCTCGATGACTCGGCGAACCGGCGTACGATCATCCCGGAGTCATTTCTCGCCGCGGACGAACTGGCTTCGCTCGTCGGCAAGGTGATCGGCGGCTTGCGCGTGGACAAAGCCGCAATCGCGCGCAACCTGGCCCGCTTCGGACCTTTTGCCTGCACCGAGGCGGTGCTCATGGCGGCGGCGCGGGCGGGCGCGGACCGCCAAGCGTTGCACGAACGGCTGCGCGAACTGTCGATGAAGGCGTGGGCCGATCTCGAAACGGGCGGGGCGAACCCATTAGACCGTCTGCTGCACGAGGACGAGCTCATCGGGCGGTACCTCAAACCGGCCCAGCTCGACCGCGCGATGAAAGTAGAAGCGCATACAGGGCTTGCGGCCTCACGGGCTCGAAAATTGGTTGCATCGCTACGCGCGCTGGTAAAGGAAAAAGGATGAACAAAGGCGCTGAGGTCGGTCGCGGAAAGACGAAAGTGCTCTACCAGAACCCAGGACTTGCCGAGACGCTCGTCGTCGTGCAGCAGGACAGCATCACGGCCGGCGACGGGGCCAAGCGCCATACGATCGCCGGCAAAGGCAGGCTCGCTGCGCTCACCACGAGCCGGGTCTACCGTCTGCTCAACGCGGCCGGGATTCCCACGCACTTCATAAGCGGCGGCGAAGACGAAGACCAAAACGAGATGGTCGTGCGCCAGTGCGAGATGATCCCCATCGAGGTGGTCGTGCGCGGCATCGCTGCGGGCTCCTACCTCAAGCGCAATCCGGGCGTGAAGTCCGGCACCATTTTTGCCCCGCGCGTGGTCGAGTATTTCTTCAAGGACGACGCGCGCCACGACCCGCAATACACGGCCGAACAGATCGTCGAGGAGAAGATCGCGACAACCCACGAGGTCGCGCTCATGTCCGACTACGCGCGCTTGGTCTTCGACATCTTGGCCCACGCTTGGCGGCTGCAGGACGTACTGCTCGTGGACCTCAAGGTCGAGTTCGGACGCGCCAAGTCCAAAGACGGCGCCAGCGAGATCGTGCTCGCGGACGTCATCGACAACGATTCGTGGCGCATCTGGCCCGCGGGCGACCAGGCGCTCATGCTCGACAAACAGATCTATCGCAACATCGCGGCGCCCAGCGCTTCGGATCTCGACGCGGTGAAATCGAAGTATGAAGAGGTCGCCGAACGGGTCGGGCGTTTCGCGCGGCGCTCCGGCGGGTTCGTCTCCATCATCATGGGATCGGCGTCGGACAAAGGTCACGCCGACAAGATCGCGGCGGCGCTCGACGGGTTCGGCGTGCCCTCGCGTCAGAACGTCGCGTCCGCGCACAAGACCCCGCTCTTCGCCCTCCAAAAAGTCCAGCAAGTCGACAACATGCTCGGCCGGGTGGTGTTCATCACCATCGCGGGGCGCAGCAACGCGCTGTCAGCGTTCGTCGATGCGGCGACCGCGAATCCGGTCATCGCGAGCCCAGTGCTCGGATCCACGTGGGGCGGCATGGAAGTCTTGTCGAGTTTGGCGTTGCCCGGCGGCGTCGCGAGCATGGTCGTCCTGGACGCGGAGAACGCTGCGCTCGCGGCCGCGAAGATCTTGGCAGCCGACGATTCGGTGATCTTTGGGCGGGTCGTGGTGAAGCAATACCGCAATCGGATGCAGATCCAAGAATCGGACGCTCGGCAGAACGCTCCCGCGGGGAACGGCAAAGCGGGCGCCTGATGGCACGAGCGGCGACCGCCGATCTCATCGCTCTCTCCGCTCAAGTGCTGCCCATAGAAGGCAGCGACGAAGACCTCAAGCGCCTCGCAGATAGCGAGGCGCTCGCGCTCACCCCCCCTGAGTTGCGGGCCATCCGCGAGCGCCTGGGTCGCGAACCCACCCGCGCGGAGGCCCACGCGTTCGCGATCCAGTGGAGCGAACATTGCTCGTATAAGAGCAGCCGGGCCTTTCTCGGCTCGTTGCCGACGCAGAGTCCGGACGTGCTCGTCGGTGTCGGCGAGGATGCCGGCGTCTTGCGAGCGGGTGAAATCGACGGCACGGAATACGGCGTCGTGGTGGCGCACGAAAGCCACAACCATCCCTCGCAAGTCGTGCCCTTCGAAGGCGCGGCCACGGGCGTCGGAGGGATCTTGCGCGATGTGCTTTGCATGGGCGCGCGCGTCGTCGCAAGCGCGGATCCCCTGCGCTTCGGACCCCCGCTCGCCGGCTCGCACGCGGCGTACGTCGCGGCCGGAGTGGTCGACGGGATCGCGGCATACGGCAACGCAGTGGGGGTGCCGAACCTCGCGGGCGATCTCTATTTCCATCCCTCGTTTCGCGACAACTGTCTCGTGAACGTCGTCGCGCTCGGATTTGTCCAGCGCGATCGGATACTCCATAGCCGCGTGCCGGAGCTCGGGGAGGGCTACGATCTTGTGCTCGTGGGCAAAGCGACCGATGCCTCCGGCTTCGGCGGCGCGGCGTTCGCGTCGTTGACGCTCGACGCGCAGGAATCGCACGCCAACAAAAGCGCGGTCCAAGTTCCGGATCCATTCCTCAAAAATGTCATCATGCGCGCGTCGTATGCCGCATTCGACACGATCGCCGCGCAAGGCATCAAGGTGGGGTTCAAAGACCTCGGTGCGGGCGGGATCATGGGGAGCTCCTCGGAGCTGTGCGCGGCGGGCGGGTTCGGCGCGGAGATCGACCTCGATGCGGTGCCGGTCGCGTTGCGCGGCCTCGCCCCCTTCGTCGTCCTGATGGCGGAGACGCAGGAGCGGATGCTGTGGGCGGTGCCGCCCGCGTTCACGCCGCAACTCCTGTCGCTGTACAACGAGCGTTTCACGCTGCCGGAGGTCGCCGCGAACGCGCGGGCTGCGGTGATCGGCAAAGTCACGCGCGACCGGCAATATGTGGTGCGTGCCGGCGGGATGCGCGTATGCGACCTGCCGATCGAGGTGCTGACGCAGCCGGTGCGCGCCACCTGGAAGCTCGGCCCCCCGCAGGCGCCCGCGCTCGCGGTTCCCGCTCCCCTCGTCACAGACGTGACCGGCGCCTTGCTTGCCGTGCTCGCACATCCGGATGTCTGCAGCAGACGACCGCTCATCGAGCGCTACGATACGGTCGTCAGGGGCGCGACCGCCATTCCCTCTGGCTACGCCGATGCCGGCGTGATCGTCATCGAGCGCCCATCGCCGCGCGCTGTAGCGCTCTCGGTGGACGGCAACGCGAGATTCGGTGCGATATCCGCGAAGCTGGCTGCGGCTCACGCCGTCGTCGAGGCGGCGCGCAACGTCGCTGCCGTCGGGGCGGTGCCGATCGGTCTCACCGATTGCCTGAACTACGGCAACCCCGAGGATCCGGTCGCCTATCGCGAACTAGCAGATGGCATCGAGGGCCTTGCCGAGGCGGCCCGCGCCGTCACGATCTCATCCGACGCCGGCTTGCCGTTCGTGAGCGGCAACGTGAGCCTCTACAACCACGCCGCAAGCGGCAGCGCGATCGTGCCCTCGGCCGTCGTCGCCTGCATCGGCCGGATCGACGACGTGCGCAAGACGGTCACCATGCAGTTCGTGGAATCGGGTGACGCGCTCTACGTGTTAGGCGCGCGAGATGACCGGCTGGGCGGCTCCGTGCTTGCCGGCGTGCTCGGCCTCACGCCCTCAGGCGAGCTCCCCGGGATCGACTATCAGGAGGTCAACGCGAGCCTGCGCGCCGTCATCGACGGCATCGGCCGCGGAGATGTCCACGCCGCGCACGACATCTCCGATGGCGGTCTGCTCGCCTGCGTCGCCGAGATGTGCTTGGGGGGAGACGGGGTTGGCGAGATCGGTGCGGTCCTTGCGTCGTGCGAGCAGTGGGCGCCGGGAATCGCGCCATCCGCCGCGTTGTTCGGCGAGGCTGGCGGCTTCGTCGTGGCCATCGCGCCCGATAGCCGCGCATCATTTGAGGAAGCTGCTCGATCGCTCGGCGCCCGGCCGATCCGCTTGGGCCAGACCGGCGGTTCGAGCCTCGTCGTCACCGGGGTGTGCGAAATCCCGCTCGGCACGGCGGCTGCCGCGTGGATGCGCCCGCTGCAGGACTTGTTCGCGTGAGCCGGCCGTCCGTGGCCGTGCTTGTGTTTCCCGGCACGAACTCCGAAGTCGAAACCGTCGACGCATGCGTCGACGCCGGCATGGACGCGCGCGCCGTCTTGTGGAGCGATCCACCCAGCCAGCTTCGTGACTACGCCGCGTACGTGCTGCCGGGAGGGTTTGCCTACGAAGACCGCGTGCGCGCGGGAGCCATCGCGGCCAAATCGCCAAGCGTTGCGGTGGTGGCGGAACAAGCCGCCGCGGGAAAGCTCGTCTTGGGACTCTGCAACGGCGCGCAAATCGTGGCCGAGGCCGGTCTCATCGGGCCGGTCGCGATCGCGCATAACCTGCCTGCAGGCCACTTCCAATGCAAGATCGTCGAGGTCGAGCTTTCTGCCTCGCCCGCTCGGTGTCCGATCACAGCCGCTCTGCCGCCGGGCGCACGGCTGAAGATGGCCATGGCGCACGGCGAGGGGCGCTTCACCGGTAACCCGCAGTTCTTCGACGGTCTCGAGCGCGATGGGCGCATCACTTTTCGCTTCGTGGGTGGCGCGCCCAACGGGGCGATGCATGCCGCAGCGGCCGTCTGTAACGAGGGTGGAAACGTCTTGGCCATCATGCCGCATCCGGAGCGTGTCGCCTGGAATTACAACCTCGCGTTCGAAGAACCGCGGCTGCGCGGCATGGACCCGATGCGCCCCTCCACCTCAGGCTCGCTCTTCGCAAGCCTCGCTCGCGCGCTGAAAGGGTAAAGCGCCATGCGGCGTCGCGGCACAAGACGATCGGGCTGGTACTGGCTCTTGCTCGTGCCGTACGTCGTCATGCTTTGGGCTCCGTCGTTCAACTCCATGACGCCGGCGCTCGGCGGAATCCCGTTCTTCTACTGGTACCAGTTCGTCTGGATCGCGCTCACGGCCGTCATCATCTGGATCGTCTATCGCTTGGCGCACGGCGGGGACGGCGCATGAGCTGGCCCGCCATCGCCGTCTTCCTCGCGCTGTTCGCGCTCGTCAGCGTGCTCGGTTTCTTGGGCGCCTATTGGAAGCGCGGCAATTTGGAGCTGCTTCACGAGTGGGCGCTAGGTGGACGACAGTTCGGGTCCCTCATCGCTTGGTTTCTCATCGGCGGCGATCTGTACACGGCCTACACCTTCGTCGCAGTCCCGGGCCTCGTCTACGGCACGGGCGCGCTCGCATTTTACGCGCTGCCCTACACCGCTATAGCTTTTCCGCTCGTCTTTGTGTTCGCGCCGCGCTTTTGGACGCTTGCTCGCAACCGCGGCTACATCACCTACGCCGACTTCGCGCGCGAGCGCTACGACAGCCGCAGCCTCTCACTCGCGGTCGCCATCACCGGCATCCTCGCGACCATGCCCTACATCGCCCTCCAGCTCATCGGCATTCAAGTCGTGCTCAAGGCGCTCGGATTCGCAGGATCGGGCCCGTGGCAAGACCTGCCGATCATCATCGCTTTCGTCATCCTCGCCGCGTACACGTATCGCGGGGGCTTACGCGCGCCCGCGCTCGTCGCGTTCGTCAAGGACACGCTCATCTACCTGACGGTCATCGTCGCCGCGATCGTCCTCCCCGCCAAACTCGGCGGCTGGGGCCACGTCTTCAGCGCCGCGCAGTCCGCGCTGGCGGCGCGGCCGACCCCGTCGGGCATCCTCCTCACGCCCGTTCAGTACAGCGCGTTCATCACGCTGGCCCTGGGCTCCGCGCTTGCCATCTTCATGTATCCCCACAACATCACAGGAGTGCTCAGCGCGAAGAGCCCGGCCGTCATCCGGCGCAATACGATCGCGCTGCCCATCTACAGCCTGCTCCTGGCGGTGCTCGCGACCTTCGGGTACATGGCGATCGCCGCGGGCCTCAAGCCGGCTTCGTCCAACGAAACGGTTCCGCAGTTGCTCGCCGCGATGTTCCCGCCGTGGTTCTTCGGCTTCGGCTCTGCCGCCATCGTCATCGGAGCGCTGGTCCCGGCCGCCATCATGTCGATCGCGGCCGCCAACCTGTTTACCCGCAACATCTATCGCGAATACATCAATCCAAGCTGCAGCGCGCAGCGGGAATCGACCAACGCAAAGCTCGCCTCATTGGTCATCAAGCTCGGGGCGCTCGTCTTCGTATTGGGACTGCGCAACATCGAGTACGCGATCAATTTTCAACTGCTTGCGGGCGGCTGGATCTTGCAGACCTTTCCCACGCTCATCTTCGGCCTTTACACGCGCTGGTTCCACCGCCGCGCGCTGCTCGCCGGCTGGCTCGTCGGGATGGCCGTCGCCACCTACATGCCGGCGACCAACGGTTTTCATCCCGTCTACGCGTTGGCGCTCGGCTCGTCGGTCCTCCACTGGTACGTGGCGTTCTTCGCGCTCGTCGCGAATCTCATCGTCGCGACGTTGCTGACGCCGGTCTTCGACGCCATCAAGGTCGCGCGCGGTGCGGACAAGACCCAGCCCGCGGACTACCTGGAGGCTGCATGAAGCTCGACGTCGCCATCGAGCCGATCGTCACGGACAACACCGCCTTCACGGTGTTGACCGCGTTGCGGCAACTGGGCTACGCGGAGCTGGAGCGTGTTTGGCGCGCGGATCACCTCCTGCTCGAGCTGAGCGGGGACGGATCCGCAGAAGAAGTGGTGGCACGGCTGTCGCGCGCTGAGATCGTCTTCAATCCGAACAAGCACCGCCTGCGTTACGCGATCGCCGGCGTTCGGGCGGCCCGAGGCGAGATGTTCGAGGCCCTCGTGCGCGACCGGGATGAGAACAACGACCGGCTCGTCGCGACGTTGCGCACCACGTTCGGCATCGCCGGCCTGCGCGCGCTCGAGCGCAGCATGGCGTGGCGGCTGGACGATCGAGCCGGACCGGCGACGATGAAACGGCTCGAATGGGCTTGTCAGGCGCTGCTCGCAAATCCGATCTCGCAGACGTACGAGATCCGCCCGGCACCGGAATATCGCGAGCTCGGGGAACCCGCGTCGGCGGCGTCGAAAAGGGTGCGATGAGGCATAAGGCCGGGCACGTCCCGTCGCTGTACACCATCGCGACGCTCGGCAGCCACTCGGCGCTGCAAATCCTCAAAGGCGCGAAGGACGAAGGCTTCCACACCCTCGCCGTCGTGACGCCCGCCAACGAGCGCCTCTACTCCAGCTTCGCCTTCGTCGACGAAGTCATCGTCATCCCGCACTACGGCGACTTTCCCAAACTCGAAAAAGAGCTCAACAAGCGCAAAGTGATCCTGGTGCCGCACGGCTCGTTCGTCGCGTATCTGTCCATGGAACAGCACAAGCGCATGACGACGCCGTACTTCGGGAACAAGGCCGTGCTCGATTGGGAAGCGGATCGCATGCGCCAGCGCGAGTGGCTGACGAAAGCCGGTCTGAAAATGCCGCGCCAGTTCACGAAGGCAAGCGAGATCGATCGCCCGGTCATCGTGAAGCTGTACGGGGCGCTCGGCGGCAAGGGGTATCTCTTCGTCAAGAACCCCGAAGACTTCACGGCGCGCGCTTCGCATCTGGTCGAGCAGCGCTACATCATGCAAGAATACGTGCTCGGCGTGCCCGTATACATCCATTACTTCTACTCGCCGCTGACGGGCAAGCTCGAGATCATGTCCATGGACCGGCGCTACGAGAGCAACGTCGACTCGCTCGGACGCATCCCGCTCGCCGACCAGGAAGGCTGGGACATCTCTCCTTCGTACGTCGTCATCGGCAACCAGCCGATCAGCCTGCGCGAGTCGCTGCTGGCCGAAGCGTTCGACATGGGCGAGGCGGTCGTGCGCACGAGCCGGCAGCTCTGCCCCGATCGAGGGCTGTTCGGCGCCTTCTGCTTGGAGTCGATCGTGACGCCCGAGTCCGAGTTCTTCCTCATGGAGATCTCGGCGCGCATCGTCGCCGGCACGAATCTCTTCATCGACGGTTCGCCGTACTCGTATTTGAACTACGACGAGCCGATGTCCACCGGGCGGCGTATCGCACGCGAGCTCAAGAACGCGTTGCTCTCGAACAGCCTCGACCTCGTGCTCGATCAATCCAGCCGCTTGCCGGCGGACGCGTCCTCGGGCAAGAACGGCGAAACGGTGGCGGTGCCCGGACCCGGAGTTCCCGCCAACTGATGAGCGCAGCGACGGCTCCCAACGCCGCCCTCGCTGCCTACGATCACCGCCGCCTCACGCTCGCCTGCATCGGCAGCCACTCAGCCCTCGACGTGTGCTTCGGGGCCAAGCAGCAAGGCTTGCGCAACCTCGTCATCGCCGCCACGGGACGAGAGAAGACGTACGCGGTCGCTTACCGCACGCGCGCGGACGGAACGGGCTGCGTCGACGAGACGCTCGTCGTCGATCATTTCGCTGACGTGATCGGCGAGCCCATGCAGCGCGAGATGCTCGCGCGCAACGCGATCTTCGTCCCCAACCGCTCGTTCGAGGTGTACGCTCGCGAGCGGCACAGCTACGATGAGATCGAGCGCAGCATGCGCGTGCCCATCTTCGGCTCGCGCCGGCTCCTCCGGGCTGAGGAGCGTGACGAGGCGGACAATCAATACCGGCTGCTCGACGAAGCCAAGATCCGTTATCCGAGGCGCCTCGCCGGGCCGGACGAGATCGACGGTCTGACGCTCGTGAAGGCGCAGCACGCAAAGGTGCGCTTCGAGCGGGCCTTCTTCTTGGCGGCGACGCCCGAGCAATACCGCAAACGAGCCGCCCACTATCTCGCTTCCGGGGTCGTGAGCGAGGAGGGCCTTGCCAAAGCGGTGTTCGAGGAATACGTTCTCGGGCCGACCGTGAATCTCAACTTCTTCTGGTCGCCCATCCTCGGCGAGCTCGAGCTCTTGGGCACGGATACGCGTCGCCAGACGAACATCGACGGCATCCGCTCGCTGCTGGCCATCGACCAGGCGCCTCTTGGCGGGGCGTTCACGGCATCGATGGAAGAAGCCGGGCACATCGCGGCCACGATCACGGAATCGATGCTCGAGCCGGCATTCGATCTAGGCGAGCGCTTCGTGAAGGCCGCAGCACGGCGACGGCCGCCCGGGATCATCGGACCTTTCGCGCTGCAGTGCGTCATCGCGGCCGGCCCGCCCAAGTCGTTCGTGGTGTACGATGTCAGCTTGCGCATTCCAGGTTCGCCCGGCACGAAGTACACGCCGTACTCGGCATATCGCTGGGGCAGGGAGCTCTCGGTCGGAGAGCGCATCGCCAAAGAAGTGGTCATGGCGAAGGACAGCGGCCGTCTCGGGGAGATCTGCACGTGAAGAGCTCGCCGTCTGAGATGGTCGCGATCATCGATTTCGGCGCGCAGTACGCGCAGCTCATCGCCCGTCGGATCCGCGAGGAGCGGGTCTACTGCGAGATCTTTCCTTTTGATGCGAGCTTCGAAGAGATCAGCGCCGGCAACCCGTCCGCCTACGTGTTGACCGGGGGTCCGCGCAGCGTCCTCGAGCCGGGCGCTCCGCATCTCAACCCGAAGATCTTGGAATCCGGCAAACCCATCTTGGGGATCTGCTATGGGATGCAGGAGCTTGCCTACGCGTGCGGGGGCGGCGTGGTCCCGGGCTCCATCCGCGAGTATGGGCGCGCGGAGCTCTTCGTGGATGCGGCCCAGTCACTGCTGTTCTTGGACGTGCCCTCGCAGTTTAACGTCTGGATGAGCCACGGCGACACCGTGACGGAGCTCCCCAAAGGCTTCATCAAGCTCGCGCACACGCAAAGCTGCGCGCTCGCCGCGCTCGGCAACCCCGATAGCCAGTACTACGGCGTGCAGTTCCACGCGGAAGTGCGCCACACCGAGCACGGCCGGACGATCCTGCGCAATTTCCTCCGCAAGATCGCAGGACTGCACCATCAGTGGGAGATGAGCTCGTTCGTCGACCAGGCGGTCGAGGAGATCCGCGCTCGCATTGGCGACTCGAAGGCGATCTGCGCGCTCTCTGGGGGCGTGGACAGCGCGGTCGCGGCGACGCTTGTGGCCCGCGCGATCGGAAACCGGCTCACGTGCATCTTCGTCGATCACGGACTGCTGCGCGAAGGCGAAGCCGAGCAGGTCGTCGCCGCTTTTCGCGATGTCTTGCATTTGAACTTGGTCGCCGTCGACGCGCGGGCGCGCTTTCTCGAGCGCCTGGCCGGCGTGGACGACCCGGAAGAGAAGCGCGTCCGCATCGGGCGCGAATTCATCGCGATCTTCGAAGAGCAAGCCGCGCGGATCCCGGGCGTGGAATATCTGGTGCAGGGAACGCTCTACCCGGACGTCATCGAGAGCAAGACCCCGCAAAGCAAAGAAGGCGCGAAGATCAAGACCCATCACAACGTCGGCGGGCTGCCGGACGTCATGGCGCTGCGGCTGGTCGAACCGTTGCGCTTGCTCTTCAAAGACGAGGTACGCCGCCTCGGCGTGGAGCTTGGATTGCCCGCTCACATCGTCGAGCGGCAGCCGTTTCCGGGGCCGGGCTTGGCCGTTCGTATCCTCGGCAGCGTGGACGACGAGCGCCTGCGCGTGCTGCGCCGCGCCGATGCGATCGCGCGCGAAGAGATCGAACGCGAAAGCGAGGAGCGACCCTGGCAGTATTTCGCCGTGCTGACACCGCTGCGCAGCGTCGGCGTGATGGGCGACTTCCGCACTTACGGCAACCTCGTGGCCATCCGGGCGGTCGCAAGCGACGACGGCATGACGGCCGATTGGTCGCGCCTGCCGCATGACGTCTTGCAACGCATCTCGACCCGGATCGTGAACGAGATCCCCGAGGTCAACCGAGTGGTGTACGACATCACGAGCAAGCCGCCGGCGACCATCGAATGGGAATGAAAGTCCTCGTCGTCGGATCGGGTGCGCGAGAGCACGCGCTCGCCTGGAAGCTCAAGCAGCCCCCAAGCGCGGTGGACATCATCGCGGCGCCCGGCAATGCGGGCACCGCGCTTCTCGGCAGAAACGTCGCGCTCGGCGTGACCGCCGCGAATGAACTCGCGCAGCTCGCCGTCAAAGAACTGGTGGACCTGGCCGTCATCGGTCCCGAAGCTGCGCTCGCCGCCGGGGTCGCCGATGCCTTGCGTCGCTCCGGCATCGCAACATTCGGGCCGGATCGCGCCGGCGCGCGGCTCGAGACGAGCAAAGCGTTCGCCAAGCAGTTCATGCGCAGGTACGGCATCCCGACCGCCGCGGCGCGAGAGGCTCACGATCTCAAACAGGCGCAGCGGGCGCTGGCGCTCTTCCCCAACGGAGCGGTGCTCAAGGCGGACGGTCTGGCAGCCGGCAAGGGCGTCGTCGTGTGCGCGGAAACCGCCGTAGCCGAAACGGTGCTTCGGGATTGGTATGCGGAGCGCAATCTTCCAGGCGGTGGGTCGACCATCGTCATCGAGGAGCCGCTGCAAGGCCGCGAGGTATCGGTCATGGCCCTCGTTGACGGCAAGGGGTACCGCATACTCGCGGCAGCGTGCGACTACAAGCGGGCACAAGACGGCGACAGCGGGCCGAACACCGGCGGCATGGGTGCGTACTCGCCCGCTGCGGACGTGCTCGACGAGATGGCGCTCGCAGACATAGCCAAGCAGATCTACGAGCCCGCCATGGAAGGGCTGCGCCGTGAAGGGATCGACTACCGCGGCTGTTTGTATGCGGGACTGATGCTCACGCAGCGAGGCCCTTCGGTTCTGGAATTCAACGCGCGCTTCGGCGACCCCGAGACCCAGGTCGTGATGCCACGGCTCGCCGACGACTTGGGCGAACTCTTGTCGGCCGCCGCCACCGGCAGACTTGATGCTGTCTCCACGCCTCGATTTTCCCCGGACGCGTGCGTGGGGGTTGTGCTCGCAAGCCCGAGTTATCCACAACGCTCCGAACCGGTCGCGGGTCTCCCCATCGTTCCTTTGCCGGACGGAGCGATCGCTTTTTGGGGAGGCTCGGCGCTGGCCCGCGGGACCGTCGACGCGGCCGGCGGGCGAGTCGCCACGATCTGCGCGCTCGGCGCCGACATCGCGAGTGCGCGCCTGCGCGCTTACGAGGGCGTCCGTAGCTACGTCGCCGGCTTGCGACCGGAACAGGCCTTGCGCTACCGTTCCGACATTGGCGAACGGGCGGCGGTCCCGGTTCGTTGACAGTTCGGTGGGATTCAAGTAAGGTTAAATCATGATGCGCAGTGACCGGACGTTGCCGCAGCCGTACCAGCCGAAGCCGGCGGGCAGCGAGGACGCCGTGCACGACGCGTGCGGCGTGTGCGGGATTTTCGCACCCGGCGAAGACGTCGCGCGACCGACCTACTTCGCTCTCTATGCGCTCCAGCACCGCGGCCAAGAGAGTGCCGGCATCGCCGTCTCGGACGGCAACGAGCTGCGGGTTCACAAGCAGATGGGCTTGCTCTCGCAGATCTTCACCGAGGAGATCCTCTCCACGCTGCCCGGTTATCTCTCGGTGGGTCACACGCGGTACTCCACGACGGGCTCGTCGGTCGTCTATAACGCCCAGCCGCTGCTCGCGACGAGCGAGCTCGGCGCATTCGCCTTGGCGCATAACGGCAATCTCGTGAACACGGACGCGTTGCGGCGTCAGCTGGCTGCGACTGCGGCCGACGCTGCCGATTCGGATTCCGATGTCATCGCAAAGCTCATCGCGGCGTTCGACCACGGGAATATGGAAGAGCGGATCGTGGAGGTCATGCGTCGCTGCATCGGCGCGTTCTCGATCGTGCTCGCAACCGAGCGGCAGTTGTTTGGCTTCCGCGATCCGTGGGGGGTGCGGCCATTGTGCGTCGGCCGCTATGGCGATGGGTGGATGCTCGCGTCGGAGTCATGCGCGCTCAGCACGGTTGGCGCCGAATTCATCCGCGAGGTGCAGCCGGGCGAGATCGTCATCATCGACGACCGTGGCATGCGCTCGCGGATGGTTCCCACCGTCCACAAGCCCGCCAACTGCATCTTCGAATACATCTATTTCTCAAGGCCTGACACAAGCTATGCGGGCCAAGAGCTCTATCTCGCGCGCTACCGGATGGGTCGCGCGATCGCTCGCGAGCAACCAGTGGACGCCGACGTCGTCATCGGCGTACCCGACAGCGCGACTGCAGCAGCCATCGGATACGCAGACGAGTCAGGCCTGCCGTACATCGAAGGCCTCATGAAGAACCGCTACATCGGGCGGACTTTCATCTCGCCGGATCAGAGCATGCGCTCTCAGGGCGTGAAGCTCAAATTCAATCCGCTCGTGGCAAATCTCAAAGGCAAGCGCGTCGTGCTGGTGGACGACTCCATCGTTCGCGGCACCACGACGAGGCAGCTCGTCGCCATGTTGCGACGGGCAGGCGCGTCGGAAGTGCACGTGCGGCTGACCTGTCCGCCCATGCGGCACCCCTGCTTTTTAGGCGTGGACACGGCGACCTACGATCAGCTGATCGCGGCAAACCTGAGCGTGCCCGAGATCCGTGCAGCCATCAATGCGGATTCGCTCGGCTACTTGAGCGAAGAAGGTCTTGTGGGCGCCACCAGCCGGCCACGCAGCGACTTCTGCATGGGGTGCTTCACGGGCCGCTATCCCGCAGGCATTCACGAAGAGCTTACCGGAAAAGTCCGCGAACCCCAACCCGTCGTGTAGCGTCGGCAAATTCATTTGCCCACAAATGAAGATTGGAGATACGATGATTCTTCGGACCACTCTCACGCTTGTCGCCCTCGTGGCTCTCTTGTCCCCCGCCGTTGCCCGCACCATCGCCGTGCCCTCGGGCACGGTGATCTACGCGACCTCGAACAACTCCATAAGCTCGAAGAGCGCCTATCAAGGCGAGAGCTTCTCGTTCACGGTCCGGGCGCCGTACCCGAACGGCGATTCGGGCTTTGCCGGCGCGAGGCTCTGGGCTCGCGTGGTGCAAGCGCGCAAGGCTGGACAGGGAACGAAACCCTTGCTGAGTTTCATCATCGACAAGATCACCATGGTCAACGGTTCGTCAAGTCCGATCTATGCGAATCTCGTGTCGGTCGAAGAGAACACGAAGAGCAACATCGGCACGGTGGCGATCGGCGCCGTCGCTGGGATGATCGCTGGGAACATCCTCGGCAAATGGCTTGGCACGAACATCGGCGGAGCCGTGGGCTTGACCGCAGGCACGCTCTACGCGCTGAACAGCAAGACCGACGTGACCATTCCCGAGAACGGTCAGGCCAAGTTCACGCTCACGCAACGTCTCACGGTCACCCGCTAGCTCTAATGGAGCGGCGCGAATTTATTCGCGCCAATGATCTAGCGGGCGCGAATTTATTCGCGCCAATAATGTAGCGGCGCGAATTTATTCGCGCCCTAAGGTTTGGGCGTCAGGCGCTCGTAGGCGGCATCGTCGGCTTTGTTGTGGAGCGAAGCATGCGCGAAGAGCTCCGCGAGCCGGGCCAGCGGCCGGACGCCGACGGCGGTCGGACCCTTCACGAGATGTCCGAGATCTTTGTCCGTCCACGACGAGCCGGCGATGTCCAAATGGATCCAAGGCGCCGTGTCGACGTACTCTTTGAGGAACATCGCTCCGTAAATCGTGCCTGCCTGCCTTCCGCCTGAGTTCTTCATATCGGCGATATTGCTCTTGATGAGCTCCGCATATTCGGGGAACAGGGGAAGCTCCCAATATCGCTCTCCGTACGGCGCGCTCGCTTGATGGAAAAGATCGACGAATTGGCGGTCGTTCGACATGACTGCCGTCGAGACGTTGCCGAGCGCGATGACGGCAGCACCGGTCAAGGTCGCGATGTCCACTAGGTGCGTGGCTCCGAGCTTGCGCGCGTAGCACAATCCGTCGGCGAGCACGAGCCTGCCTTCGGCGTCGGTGTTCGTGATCTCGATCGATTTGCCGTTCATGGCGCGCACCACGTCGCCCGGCTTCGTGGCCTTGCTCGAGGGCATGTTGTCGGTCGCCATGACGATGCCGATCACGTTGGTCTTCGGCTTGAGCTGCGCGATGGCCGCCATCGCTCCGATGACGGCAGCGCCCCCCGCCATGTCGCCTTTCATCGCGTCCATGTCGAGCGCGGGCTTCAGCGAAATGCCGCCCGTGTCGAACGTGATACCTTTGCCGACGAGGCCCAGCGTGTGCTTCGCGTTCTTGTCACCGCGATATTCGAGGACGATCACCTTGGGAGGTTGATCGGCGCCGGCGGCGACCGAGAGCATGGACCCCATCCCCAAGCGTTTCATCTCCGCGCGGTCCAATACCGAGATCTTCAAGCCGTGCTGGCGCGCGAGCTCCGCCGCTCTCTTCGCAAGGTGCGTCGGCGTCATGTCGTTCGATGGAAGATTCACCATCTCGCGAACGATGTTCGAAGCTTCGCCGAGAATCATGCCCCGCGACACCGCGCGATCGTGCTCTTTTACCGCGGCGGGCGTTCCGACCACGAAAGTGATACTGGCAAGGTCAGACGGTTTGCCGTTGCGGTTGCTGCGGTACGGAGCGGCGTCGAAGGTGGCCATAAGCGCGCCCTCGGCGGCGTTCTCCAAGACGTTGTCGGTGGAGAACGGGATCGGCTCCGGGATCTGGATCGCGAGGTTGGGCAGCTTGCGCGCCGCCGCTGCTCGCACCGCAAGGCCGGCGTAGCGAGCGAAGGTCGCCGGATGCAAGCCGGCACGCGATCCAATCCCGACGACGATAACCCGTTTTGCACCGACGCGCGTATTGCCCGGCACGACCGTGACTTCGCCGTCGCGGCCGCGGAGTTCGCCGCGCTTGCGCATGTCGCTCAGGACGGCGCCAAGCGCGCGATCGACTGCCACAAACCCCGAGCTCGGATTGCCGTCTGAGAACAGCGCGACGGCAAGCGCATCGGTTTTGACCCGGCTCGATTGAGCCGCGCGAACATTCAGCTTCATTCGCGGGTGATTATACAAACCCGACAGACCGACCTTGGCGCCGGCATAGGGAGGCTTCGCGCATGCGACAAACGACGGGTCTATGAGGGAGGATGCATACGGCGCTGCCGGTGTGGACATCGATGCAGCGAACGAAGCGGTCGAACGCTATCGCTCGCTGCTCGAGGAGCAGCGCGACCAGCGTGTGCTGCGCGGCATCGGCGGATTCTCCGGCTGTTTCTCGTTCGAGGGATATCGCGAACCCGTGCTCGTCGCGAGCACCGATGGGATCGGCACCAAGGTCATCGTCGCCGCGCAACTCGGAAGGTACGACGGCGTCGGCGCGGACCTCGTCAACCACTGCATCAACGATGTGCTCTGCGCCAACGCGCAGCCGCTTTTCTTCTTGGATTACCTTGCTATGGGCAAGCTCGATGCCGACGCGGCGGCAGCCATCGTCGCCAGCATCGCGGCAGCGTGCAGACGGTATGACGTGGCCCTGCTCGGAGGCGAAACGGCGGAGATGCCGGGCGTGTACACGCCGCCCCAATTCGATCTGGCCGGCACGCTCGTGGGAGCGGTCGAGCGGTCCGATCTCATCGATCTTACGGCAGTGATACCGGGCGACGTCATCCTCGGGCTGCCCGCCAACGGGCTGCACACCAACGGGTACTCGCTCGCCCGTCGCGTGATTGCGCGTGACTCGTGGCATGAGCCCGTGGCGCTTGACGCGTCGGAAACGATCGCCGATGCGCTGCTCGAAGTCCATCCCTGCTACCTGGAAACCGTGCGAGATCTGCAACGCTCGGGGATCGCGATCAAGAGCGTGGCGCACATCACGGGCGGCGGCGTGATGGATAACGTACCCCGAGCGCTACCCGAACATCTCGCGGCTCGATTCGATGCCTCGACCTGGCACGTACCGCCGATCGTTGCGCTCGTCGCGCGGCGGGCACGGCTAACGGACGATGAGGCGTATCGGACGCTCAACATGGGCGTCGGTTTTTGTTGCATCGTCAGCGCCGCCGACGGACCGCGGGCGATCGCAATCGCAAACGCGTCTCTCGCGACGCATCCGGTTCCGCACGCAGCGGGCGCCGCCGCTCTGATCGGCGAGGTCGAGCCCGCACACCCATGTGGCCCTCGGGTGATCGTCGCCAACGCGTTCCGATGAACGCGCACGTGCATTCCAAAGAGCAGGCACGCGTTGCCGCCGCAATCCTCGCGTCCGGGAACGGATCCAACCTCGATGCGGTCATCGCGGCCCAGCGAGCGGGACTCTTGCCCATCGATATCCGACTCGTCGTTTCGAACAACAAAGATGCGCTCGCGCTTGAGCGGGCCGTACGCGCAGGAATCCCCGCGCGCTTGCTCGTCTACGAGAAGGGTCGCGAAGACCGCAGCGCGTATGCACGGCGCCTGGCGGCGCTCATCAAGGAGAGCGGCGCGACCTTGGTGCTTCTGCTCGGCTGGATGCACGTGCTGGCCCCGGAATTTTTGGACTCGGGTTTCGAGGGCGTGCTCAATTTGCACCCCGCCTACCTCCCGGAAGACCCCGGCGCGGATGCGGTTGACTTCCCTGACGGCGTGCGCACGCCCGTATTTCGCGGCGCACACGCGCTGCGTGACGCGCTTGCCGCGGGCGTGCCGTGCACGGGCGCGAGCCTGATGCAAATCACTTCTCAAGTGGACCGGGGCCCCGTGCTCGCGCGAAAACCGATGCGACTCGAGCCTGGCGAGAATGAGGCCACGGCGCTCGAGCGGTTGCATGCGCTCGAGCGAGACGTCGTCCGCGAAGGGCTGCTCCGCTGGCTCAAAGAGCGCGAGACTTCATGAGCGCATTCCGAAGGACGAAGATCGTGGCCACGCTCGGACCATCGTCGTGCGAGCCGCCGATAGTGGCGCGGCTGGTCGAAGCGGGCGTCAACGTCTTTCGTATCAACATGTCGCACGCGACGCACGAACAGTGCCGGCAATGGACGCAGTCCGTGCGTGAGGCGGAGCGCCGAGAACAAACGGTCATCGCCGTGCTTGCAGACTTGCAAGGCCCGAAGCTGCGCATCGGCGAGCTCGAGGGCCACAGGCCGGTGCACTTGACCGCAGGCAAACCCTTTGAGATCACGACCGCGCACGTCGTGGGCAACGCGCAGCGCGCCGCCACGACCTACACAGCCCTGCCGCAAGACGTGAAGCCGGGCGACCGGATCTTGCTCGACGACGGCCGGATCGAGCTGCAGGTGATGTCCACCTCGGGAACCGTCGTGACCACGACCGTCGTCAACGGAGGCGAGCTCGGCGAGCACAAGGGGATGAACCTGCCTGGAGTGCACGTGTCGTCGCCCTCGCTCACGGAGAAAGATCGCGAGGACCTGGTCGCGGCGGTGGCCGCGGGCGTCGACTTCATCGCGCTCTCGTTCGTCCGGAGCGCGGCCGACGTGCGCGATGCCAAAGCGGCGATGAAGGCGGCGGGCGCCGCCACGCCGGTCGTCGCCAAGATCGAAAAACCCGAGGCGATCGATGCCCTCGAGGAGATCCTCGACGTGGCCGACGCCGTCATGGTCGCCCGCGGGGACCTGGGGGTTGAGATGGCGCCCGAACGCGTTCCCACGTTGCAAAAGCAGATCATCCAGCGGGCTCGAGCGCACATGATCCCGGTCATCACGGCGACTCAGATGCTCGAGTCCATGATGCACAACCCTCGTCCGACGCGGGCGGAGGCGTCCGACGTCGCCAACGCCATCATCGACGGCACCGACGCCATCATGCTCTCCGGCGAAACGGCTGCGGGAGAGTATCCGATCGAATCCGTGGCGACGATGAACCGCATCGCGCTCGAGGTCGAGCACAGCTTCCCGCCGTTGCGCGACCGGCGGCGGACGAGCGTGACCAATGATTCGCAAGCGATCTCGCAAGCCGCCATCTCGATCACGGAGTCCATAGACGTCAAAGCGATCGCCGCCTTCACGCGCACTGGTTTTTCCGCGCGCATCGTGAGCAAGGACCGCCCGAGGGTGCCGGTCTATGCCTTTGTGCCGGATAGCACGATCGCGCGGCGTCTCATGCTCGATTGGGCGATCCAACCACGCGTGCTGGATTTCGGCAAGACCACCGACGAGATGATCGCCGTCGTCGAAGAAGAGCTGCTCAGCCTCAACGCGGTCGAACGTGGCCAGGCAGTCGTGCTCGTCGGGGGCACGCCGCTCGGCGTCGCGGGGCGCACGAACCTCTTGAAGATCATGCGCCCCGGAGAATCCTAAGAATCGCGCAAATTACCACGCGAAATTTGGATCGACGAGCAACTCGTTGGGCTTGACGCGCGCCACATCTCCCCGATAGAACGCCGCCGCTGCGATCATAGCTGCGTTGTCGGTGCAATATGCAAGCGGCGGAACGAGTACGCGGATGCCGAGCGCGCTCGCTCGCGCGCGCAGCTCGTGGCGCAGCGACGAGTTCGCGGCCACGCCGCCGGCGAGCGCGATCGTCGTTTGCCCAAGATCCTTCGCGGCCGCGAGCGTCTTGTCGCACAGCGCATCCACGACCGCCGCCTGGAAACTCGCCGCGATGTCGGCAAGCCTGGCCGTGCGGTCTTCTGGATGCGCCTCGAGGTGGTAGCGAACCGCCGTCTTGAGGCCGGAAAAGCTGAACGAGAACGAGCGCTCGCGGTGCAATCCGCGTGGGAAGTCGAAGGCCTTCGGATCGCCCGATTGCGCAAGGCGATCGATCGCCGGGCCGCCGGGGAAACCAAGTCCAAGCAGCCGCGCGACTTTGTCGTACGCCTCGCCCGCTGCGTCGTCAAGCGTTCTCCCGATGACTCGGTGTCGGTCCGGCGCCTCGACGAAGATAAGATCGGTGTGACCTCCCGACACCACAAGACACAGGAAAGGAGCAGCGGGGAGTGCTTTTGACGGATCGTGCGGGTCTTCAAGATAGTTGGCGAAGAGATGGCCATGCAGATGGTTGACGGCAAAGGCGGGAAGGTCGCGCGCGAGCGCAAGCGCCTGCGCCGCTGCGACGCCCACCACCAAGCTTCCGGGCAGGCCGGGGCCGCACGTCACGGCCACTCCGTCGATATCGACAAAAGTGCGCCCGGCTTGGCGCAAGGCCAAGTCGATGACCGCGTTGATCGTCTCCGCGTGCTTGCGGCTTGCGATCTCGGGAACGATGCCCCCGTACACGCGATGAAACTCGTCCTGGCTCGCGAGCACATTGCTTTCGACCGAGCGCCCGTCGACGACGACGGCAGCGGCGGTGTCGTCGCAGGAGGTCTCAATCCCCAAGAGGCGCATCAGCGCCGTGCCGCGGTATCCGCAGCCAGCTTCGCGAGGAAGTCCGTCATCGGCATCGAGGTCTGCTCGCCCGAGCGCGAGCGAACGTTGACCGTACCCGCGGCCACTTCGCTTTTGCCGACGACGAGCATGTAGGGGACTTTCTGCATTTGTTGGTTGCGGATTTTTTTCTGCAGCCGCTCGTTGCTCGCGTCGACCTCGGCGCGAAAACCCGCCTCGCGCAACTGTGCCTGCAGGCCGCGCGCATATTCCAGCTGCTCGTCGGTGATGGGAAGGACCGCGGCCTGGATCGGCGCGAGCCACACGGGAAACGCCCCGGCATAATGCTCGATGAGCACGCCGAAGAACCGCTCGACCGAACCCAAGAGCGCGCGGTGCACCATGAGCGGCGTCTTCTGCGACCCGTCTTCCGCGACGTAGCTGAGCTCGAATCGCCGCGGCAGGTTGAAATCGAACTGCACCGTCGTGAGTTGCCAGGGCCGGCCGATCGCGTCGACGAGCTTCACATCGATCTTCGGGCCGTAGAAAACCGCTTCGCCCGGGATGTACTTATACGCGACCTTCATGCGGTCGAGCGTGCTCTTGAGCGCGTGCTCCGCCTGCTCCCACTCTTCATTCGTGCCCGCATAATCGCCGGGGCGGTTCGGATCGCGGGCCGAGAGCTCGACCTCATAGCGGTCGAATCCGAAGACGCGTAAGACCTCCCACGCGAATTCGACGCAGTCCTCGATCTCGCGCTCGATCTGAGCAGGCGTGCAGAAGATGTGCGCGTCGTCTTGCGTGAAGCCGCGCACGCGCAGCAGGCCGTGCAGGACGCCCGAGCGCTCGTACCGGTACACCGTGCCGAGCTCGGCCAGTCGTACGGGCAGCTCCCGGTAGCTGCGCAGTCGCGATTTGTAGATGAGGATGTGCCCTGGACAGTTCATCGGCTTGAGCTGGTAGCGGTCGTGCTCCACCTCGAGCGGCCCGAACATATTCTGCTTGTAGAAGCCCGTGTGACCGCTCGTCTGCCACAGCGCGAGCCGCATGACGTGCGGGGTGTAGACCATATCGTAGCCGCGCCGGATGAGCTCGGCCCGCAGCCAATCCTCGATCAGGCGCCGTATCGTGCCGCCTTTTGGATGCCAGAAAATGAGCCCCGGCCCAGCCTCCTCCTCGATGGAGAAGAGCTCGAGCTCCTTGCCGAGCTTGCGGTGGTCGCGCCGCTCTGCCTCGGCCAACTGCTTGAGATACGCGTCGAGTTCGGACTGCGAGGGAAACGCGGTTCCGTAGATCCGCTGCAGCATCGGATTGTGCTCGTCGCCGCGCCAGTACGCGCCGGCGATCGAGAGGAGCTTCACCGCTCCGACCTCGGCGCTCGTCGCCACGTGGCCACCGCGGCAGAGGTCCGTGAAGTCTCCGATGGTGTACATCGTGAGCGGTTCGCCCGCAGGAATGCCCGCGAGAATATCGAGCTTGAAGGGCTGATCGCGCTCGGTGTAATAGCGCGTCGCCGCCGCTCGCTCGATCGGTTTGCCTTCCATCTTCAGATTGGCCAGGATGAGCTCGTTCATGCGCGCTTCGATGCGCGGCAGGTCTTCTGGGACGAACGGCGTCGTCTTGAGAAAATCGTAGTAGAAGCCGTCCTTGATCGCGGGTCCGATCGCAAGCTTCACGTCAGCGCCGAAAAGGTCGATCACTGCGTGCGCGAGCAGATGCGCAGCGGTGTGGCGCAACGGATCGAGGTCGGTCGTCGGGGCCGCTGAGGGCTGCGTGCTCAGATCGTCTCCGTTCCCTGGCTGGCGGGCGGAGCGAAGAGCGAATTCGCCACGGGCACGTTGTCTTTGACACTGCGCAGCGTCGTGGTGATCGTCGGGAAGCCATCGGATCGGGTGGTCGTCAAGCTCTTGGGGTACAGCTCTCCAAGCGGGCCTGCGCCGAACGCGTCCACGGTCGACGTCAACGTCGCATTCTGTTCGACTGTGCGATCCATGATCGGTTGGAATGTCTGTGGATCGAGGATCATGTCGTGCGACACGCCGCCCTTGGGGGCGATGGCCACGACATAATACGGCTTGCCATCTATGGTTTCGGCAGGTTTGAGCGAGACGACGGTGGGCCAGCGCTCGGGGAAGATCTCCGAATTGTTCGCGCCCACTGCGTCGGTGATGAGCTCCGCGCGGCGCTGACCGGAAAGGAGGTGCACCACCCCACTTGCGTCTTGCATCCACGCGAGCTTGCCGTCGAAGCCGCTGACGAGCGCGCCGCCACCCGACTCGGGCGCGACCACCTGCAAGTAGTAGTTCGGCGCTTTGGTGGTCGTCGTCACGATCATCGTGTGGTTGAGCAGGGTGAAGCTGAACACCGACACTTGCGTCGTGATCTTCGCGAGCAGTTCTTTGCCGCCCACCGCCGCGGTGTAGCGCTGCATGATGGCGGCGAGATCGGCTGTCGCAACACTCGCCGCAGGCGCAGGCGCGGTGGGTTGGGCGGCCAAGCGCACGGTGCCCGCCGCAACCAGCGCCACCCCAAGGACCAGAAAAGCCAAGCGATGTCCCATGCAACCCCCGTGCAGCAGGTTTCCACGCATGCGGTCTAAGCCACTTCTAAAGTTGGCAAGGTATCATGGGTATAAACCCTTCGACGCTGGTCGCTGCGGAGCGCCATCCTCACCCGAATCTCATGAGGAATCGCGTGTCCGCGCACGTTGTTCGAGCAGAACGGTGTCGACATGCAAAGGACGACACGCCCATGAAACCCTCGCACAAACGCACGCTTTTCATCTCGCTTTCCGTCATCGCGGTCTGCATCATCGCGTTCGTCGCGGTCCATGCCTCGCAACGCAAGAGCGACCCGCGCTACGTGACCGCAAAGGCGCAATACGCGGACATCAACGCGACCATCCAAGAGACGGGCACCATCAACCCCGTCGATGAGGTGGATGTCGGCACGCAGGTCTCCGGCACGATCGCGCAGCTCAACGTCGACTACAATTCGACCGTGCACAAGGGCGAGGTGCTCGCTAAGCTCGACCCCACGAGTTTCCAGGCGGCCGCCGATCAAGCGAACGCCACCCTCGCCGTGGCGCGCGCGCAAGCCGCTGCCGGCACCAGCACGATTGCACAGAACGCAGCGAACACGCAGAACATGGTCGCAAACGAGCAGCAGCTCGAGGCGAACGTGAGAAAGGCGCAAGCGCAGGAGACGCTGACCAGTCTCACCGTGCAACGCGATAAGCAGCTGATCGCCAAGGGCTACATCTCCCAGAGCCAGCTCGACACGGACGTCGCCGCCGAAAACAGCAACCTCGAAGCGCTCCGGGCGGCGGAGCAGCAAGCCAAGGGCGGTACGGCGCAGGTCACAGGCGCCGGCGCGAGCGAGCAGGTCGCGCAGAACCAAGCCGCAGCCGCGGGCGCGCAGGTCGAAGTGGCAGCCGCCCAAGCCGAGCAGGCGAACTACAATCTCGGGCGCACGGTCATCACGAGCCCGATCGACGGCATCGTCGTATCGCGCGCGGTGAGCGTGGGGCAGACGGTCGCAGCGTCGTTGCAGACGCCGACGCTGTTCGTCATCGCCTCCAGCCTTAAAGACATGGAAGTCGACGTTTCGGTGGACGAGGCCGACGTCGGGCAACTCCGTCAAGGCCAGACCGCCTACATCACCGTGCCCGCGTATCCGAACGTGGAGTTCAAAGGCGTGGTCAAACAGGTCCGCGTCAATCCGACCACGGTTCAAAACGTCGTGACGTACGACGCCGTCGTCATCGTGCATGACGAGCAGGAGCGCCTCAAGCCCGGTATGACGGCAAACGTGACGATCGATGTCGTCCATCGCCCCAACGTCTTGACCGTTCCCTTGGCCGCGCTGCTCTACCGTCCGGCCGCACAGCACGGTGCGGGCGCGTCAGCGCCGGGCGCCGCCGCCGCGCCGCCGGTCGCGGGCGCGCCCGGATCCAAGGTGACGCTGTGGTTGCTGCAAGGCAATAAACCGGTCGCAACACCCGTCGTGATCGGCTACTCGGACGGCAGCAACGTGCAAGTCCAACAGGGATCGCTCAAGCCCGGCGATCTGGTCATCACGAGCGAGATTCGCGCTTCCACCGCTCGCGCCACAAGCCCCAACGCTTTTGGACCGGGACTTGGCGGAGGCCGGGGCTGATGGACCTGCTCGCCGCGCCGGTCATCGAAACGCGCGAACTGCGCAAGACCTACGACATCGGCTCCGTGCAGGTCCACGCCCTCAACGGCGTGAGCGTGTCGATCGATCGCGGCGCGTTCACGGCGGTCATGGGCGCGTCGGGTTCGGGCAAATCCACCTTCATGAATCTCATCGGTTGCCTCGATCAACCGACTGCGGGTTCGATCTTCCTCGAAGGCCAAGACGTCGCGAAGATGACGCGCGATCAGCTCGCGGAAGTGCGCAACAAACGCATCGGATTTGTGTTCCAGGGCTTCAACCTGCTCTCGCGCACGAGCGCGCTCGACAACGTCTCGCTCCCCATGCTCTACGCCTCGGTGCCCAAGGAAGAGCGCGAGGAGCGCTCGCGCGAGGCGCTCACGAGCGTTGGTCTCGGGTCGCGGCTGCGCCACACGCCCACCGAATTGTCCGGCGGCCAGCAACAACGCGTCGCCATCGCGCGCGCTTTGGTCAACCGGCCCTCGCTCATCTTGGCCGACGAGCCCACGGGCAACCTCGACAGCCATAGCGGCAAAGAGATCATGGAGCTCTTCCGCGGGCTCAACGAAGAACGTGGGATCACGATCGTGATCGTGACGCACGAAGCCGACATCGCGGCCTGGGCACGCAGGGTCATCACGTTCCGAGACGGGGAGATCGTGGACGACAAGGCGGTGGCGGCATGAACGCGCGGGCCCTCTTCGGCGTCGCGTGGCAAGCGCTCGTGCTCAACGCCTTTCGCTCCGTGCTCACCATGCTCGGGATCATCATCGGCGTCGGCGCGGTCATCACGTCCATGGCCATCGGCAACGGCGCCAGCGCGGCGGTGGCAGCGCAGCTGGCCCGGCTCGGCAGCAACCTCATCGTCGTCGTTCCCGGCAACATCGTGCAAAGCGGCGTGAGCTTAGGGGCGGGCGCGCGCCAGTCGCTCCTGCCCGGTGACGCGAGCGCTCTGGCCCAGCAAATCCCCGGCGTGTCGGCCGTCGCGCCGCAAGCGAGCATGACCGCCCAGGTCGTCGCCGGCAACAACAACTGGTCGACGCAGATTCTCGGCACGACGCCACCGTGGCTGCAAGCGCAAGCATGGACCCTGGCAAGCGGCCGGTTTTTCAGCTTCCAGCAAAACCGGGAGATGGCCAAGGTCGCGGTGCTGGGCCAGACCGTCGCCAACAATTTGTTTCCGAATGAGAACCCGATCGGCAAGGGGATCATCATCCGCAACGTGCCGTTTCAGGTCATCGGGGTCTTGGCTTCCAAAGGCCAGACGGGATTCGGCCGAGATCAAGACGATCAGGTGGTCATCCCGCTCAACTCCCTGCAGATCAGGCTGACCGGTCAGAAGTGGCTCGGCTCGATCACGATCTCCGCCCAGTCTCCCGACCAAGTCGACTCCATCATCAGCTCGAGCGAATCGCTCTTGCGCTTGCGCCACGGGCTTTCGCCCAAGCAACCCGATGATTTTTCGATCCGCAATATCTCCAACGTGCAACAAGCGGCGAGCGCGACCTCCCGCGTGCAGTCGCTGCTGCTTGCGGGCGTCGCTGCCGTCTCGCTCATCGTCGGCGGCATCGGCATCATGAATATCATGCTCGTGTCCGTGACCGAGCGTACCCGCGAGATCGGCATTCGCATGGCGATCGGCGCGAAAGAGCGCGACGTCTTGCTGCAATTCCTCGTGGAGGCCGTCGTGCTCGCCCTCATCGGCGGCATGATCGGCATCCTTGTCGGACTGCTTGCGTCGTGGCTGGCTTCGGTGTTCGGGGGCTGGACGGTGATCGTCTCCCCTGCGTCCATCGCGATGTCGTTCACCTTCGCGGCGCTGGTCGGAATCGTGTTCGGGTTCTATCCGGCACGGCGGGCTTCGGTGCTCAACCCCATCGAAGCGCTGCGCCACGAATGACGCCCGAGAGGTTCGGATAACGGCGGACCTCTAAGGCCGCCCGTCAAAACACACTCCTCGATGGCACGAGCTGCGACCTGGCGCGGCACGCCGCGCTCTCTGTGGGCAGGCGTCGTTTGCTTTGCAGCGCTGTACGTGTTCTTGGACTTCAACAAGCTCTACGCGTTGCGTTATGGTTCGGACGTCGGCACGTTCGTCCAAAGCCTTCTCAATTTCGCGCACTCAGGCTCGACGTTCAACTGGCCCGAACACCAGCAACATCTCGCCGTGCACGACTCGTGGGCGCTTTTGGTGCTGGCGCCGCTGCTCGCGCTCTTCCCCAGGCCAGAGACCTTGATTGTCGTGCAAGTGCTCGCGATCGCGCTTGCAGCGCTTCCTTTATATGCGTTCGCGCGGGGCTGCGGCCTCGCGACCGTCCCTGCGCAGCTGCTGTCGCTCGCCTATCTCATCAGCCCTTCCGCGCAGGGGTTCGCGTATATGGACTTCTCGGAGAACGCCTTCGTGCCGGTGTTGGGGTTTTCGCTCGCGCTTGGGGTGCAGCGGCGCAATCTGGTTGGCTCGCTCGTGTTGGCGCAGCTGCTCATGGGCCTCAAGGAAGACCAGATCTGGTTCTTGGCCTGGTTCGCGCTTGCCGCGGCCATCTGGTACGATCGCAAGCTCGGACTGAGCGTCCTCGCACTCGCGGCCGTCAACGGCGCGCTCTACTACGGCATCCTCCATCACTTCGGGCTGGCGGCGGTCCGGCCGCAGTACGGCCTGCGCATCCAGTGGTGGCCGCAAGACCTCGCCTTCTTGCTCGAAGTGCTAGCCCCGTTTGCCTTCGCACCGCTTGCGTTGGGCTGGCGCATCGCGCTCGCGGCGCCGCTCATCGCCGAGATCACGATGAATGAGACATGGAGCTATCCGATGGCGCGCGCAGGGACGCACTACTCGGTCCCGCTCGTCACGCTCATCGCCATTGGCGCCGTGTTGGCGACAGCGTCACGGCCGGCGCTGGCCCGAGCCGCGATCGTCTGCGCGTCGATCATGGCGTTATTCTTCAACGTGACGGTGCTGCATTTCGGGCGCGCTCTCTACCCGCCACGACTCGGCGCATACGCTCGAGCCCGGCGCTTGGCGCAAAGCGGCGAGGCGTACACGTACACGCGCACCGATGAAGGCGCGTTCGTCGTCGCCTCGCCGAACGTCAACGTTCGTCTCGTGCCGGATGCGCACTACCATCCCGAGCCTGCATGGAACAAACGCTGAGGACGCGAACGGCGCACGCACGACCCTTGATTCTTTCTTAAGCTTCGCGTCCGCCACGGACCCGAGAGGAACGTTCATGAGCACGACTTCTGAAAGCCTGGCGCCGCCCGCCGAGCGCCCGAACGGCCTGATCACGAGCCTGAAGGTCATCTATGCGCCCGGTGAAGCCTTCGCCACGCTCGCGCGAGTCCCGATGTGGGGTTGGGCGGCGATCATCGGCATCGTCCTCACCCTCGCGGGCGCTATCATCCTTGGCCCGTCGACGACGCACTTCGCCCACATCATGCAGGAGCGTCAGCTCGCGCAAATGCCGGCCGACCGCGCCGCGGCCGCCCGCCAAGCTATGGCCCACATCCCCCAGTGGTTCTACCCGGTTTCGGGCATCGTCGGTGCCGCGATCTTTGTCTGGGTCGTCTGGCTCGTGGCCACGGTCGTCTACGTCATCGGTGCGTCGCTGACCGGTGGTGAGGCGCGCTTCCTCGGCGCCTGGGTGGCGTCCGTGAACCTCTACATCATCGCTGCGATCGGCACGGTCATCAACGATGTCATCGTCGCGCTCCGCGGTCCGGAGAGCATCAACACGCAATCGGATCTGTACGGCATCCCATCGCCCGCAATGCTCGTGAGCGGCTCGCCCAAACTCACCATGATCCTCTATGCATTCAACGTCGTCAACATCTGGCTCTACATCGTCGCCGTCATCGCGCTCGAACGGGTGATGAAGATGAGCCGCGGCGCGGCGATCGCGACCGTCGTGGTGTTGGCGTTGCTTGGTGCCGGCGTGGCCGCGCTTTTCGCCAAATGATCGATGGCTGCCGGGTCGCTCGGCAAAGGATCGTGCGGCTCGCGGTCGTCGTGCCGGCGCTCGTCTGCGCCCTTGCCATCCTACCGGTGATGGCGCAGGCGGCGAGTCAATCCTCGTCTCCGTCTCCATCACCCTCGCCAGGCGGATTGACGCTGCACCAGGCGGTCGCGCTCGCCTTGAGCCACGATATCGCGGTATTGCGCGCGGGCGCGACGGTCGCGAGCGCCAACGCGGTGTTGGCGCGCGATCGCGCGCTGACGCTCCCGACGGCCAACGGTCAATTGCAAAACCAGATGCAGAAGAGCGCCAACAGCGGGCAATTCGCCCAGATCGGCGTCGCCGTTTCGCCGACCTTCTCGCAGAACACGGCAGCCCTGGCAGCCAACTTCAACGGTTTGAATCTGACGAACATCGAACAGGCTCGCGCCGACAAACAGGCGCTCGACCAGGCGAGCGGGCAACTCGCACTCGCGCGGGAACAGACGATCTTCGACGTAGAGACCGCGTTCTACACGGTCGCGCAAGATCGCGAGCTCGCGACCATCGCCAGCGAGAATGTCTCTTACAACCATGCCCTGCTGCAAGTCGCACAGGTGAACTACCGCGCTGGAAAGGTCGCGGGATTGGACCAGCTCAAAGCGCAGGTGGCGTACACGTCGGCGCTAGAGCAGCTCGCGTCGGCCCAGGCGGATGAAGAAGACGCACGGGAGAACCTGGCGCAGCTCATCGGAGCCCCGATGACGACCACCTTCGCAATTCCAAACGCCGTGCCGGAACCGCCGTTACCGGACCTGAACCGGACGACGCTCGACCAAGTCGCCTTGGTCAACCGGCCGGATGTGGCGGTCGCGCAAGCGCAAGTGACGCAAGCGCTCATCAACAATGCTCTCGTGGACGCCCCCAACCGTCCCAGCGTCGGGGTCAGCGCCGCATGGGGCAACCAAGTGTCCCCGACCAACGACGCGCAGCTGCGAAACAATTTCGACGCGTGCATCGCGGCCGGGGAACCGCCGAGCGTCTGTTCCCCGGGCGCGTCGCATTTCTACCAGATCTCGATCAACTCGATCTGGACCTTGCCGCTCATCGATTGGGGAACGCTGCATGCGGCTCACGCGAGCGCCCACAGCGAGATCGATCTGCAGACCGCGGTCTTGCAAAACGCGAAGCAGCAAGTGCTCATCGATGTCGACCAAGCCGTACGGCGTTTGCTCGTCGATCGCCAAAATCTTCAGCTCGCAGAAAGCAACGTCAACTTGGCCAAGCAAGCAGCCTTCATCTCGGCGGCCCAGTACAGGGTTGGGATCATCAGCCAGACGGACGTCGCCGCGGCGCAGAACTCGTATTTGACCGCAGCCAGAGACCTCTTGAACGCACAAGTCGCCTACATCCTCGGCATCGCCACATTGGACAAGGCCACCGGCACGCTCGTGGACGCGGTATGAAGAAGATCTGGAACAACCCGGCCGGACGCATCGCGCTCATCGCCGTGGGAGTCATCGCGATCGTTCTCATCGGCGTCTTCGGCCATCGCGGGGCGGCGCCGACGGAGGTGAACGTCGTCGTCGTGCGCCCGAAGACGCTATTGGTCAAGCTGCCGGAAAACGGCGTCTTGTCTCGCCCGCAAACGGCGACCATCGCGGCGCAGGTCGGAAGCGATATCGTCGCGATCTCCGGACGCGAGAGTCAACGGGTGCGGCAAGGCGACCTGCTCATGAAGCTTGACGACCGGCAGATCGGCGCCTCGGTGTCGACCGACGAGGCTTCGGTCGCCGAAGCGCGGGCCACGTTATCGGGCGCCCAGGCCCGACTGCAAGCGGACCAAAACGCGAAGAGCGAGGGGCAGATATCGGGCGGCCTCGGCGGCGCATCGATCGGTCTTTCCGGCGCGTCTCAGCTCGTGCAGGCCGAGCAGTCGCTCGCGTCTGCCCGCCTCGACTTGCAAACGGCCAAAGAGGCCTACGACGCGGACGTCGCGCTCTACCACATCAACGGGTTGGCGCGCCAGCAGTTGGACAAGGACCGGGCTACCTACAACGTGGCGCAGACCAACGTGACGGCAGCGCAGCGACAGTACGATCTCTTACGGCAACAGCTGCGCGAAACCGGCGGCCAGCTCGACACGCAGATACAAGCCGACCGCGTTTCAGTGGCAAGCGCGCAAGCGCAACTCGATTCTGCGCAAGCCGCGCTCGCGCTGCATTCGGCCAACCTCGCGGACACGGACGTGCGCGCGCCTTTCGATGGCGTCATCCAACAGCTCGGCACGGAGACCGGCTCGACCAACCCGCTCGTCGTCGGCGACGCCGTGACACCCGGACAGGTGCTCTTCACCATCGCGGGTTCCGGACCCATGGTCGTCAAGGCGCAAGTGGACGAACAGGACGTCATCAACGTGAAGCTGGGCCAGCGCGCGCTTATCAGCGGGGAAGACTTCCCGGGCCGGACGCTCACGGGTTTTGTGACCAACATCGGCGCGGTCGTGGTGCAAATCAATCAAGCCGGCAACAGCGCGAAGAACGTCGAGACGACGATCTCGCTGGATCGCGAATACCCGTTTTTGCGCACCGGCATGTCCTGTGACGTGGACATCATCACCGGAGAAGCCAAAAATGCGCTCGTCGTGCCGCTCGCTGCGGTCGTGGATGACGGCGACAAGCACGACGTCTTCGTCGTGCGCGGCAAGAAAGTGGCGAGACTGTCCGTGCGTAAAGGACTCGCGAGCGATACCGACGTGGTCATCGCGAGCGGCCTGCGCGCGGGCGACACCGTGGCGACCACCAACGTAAAAGATCTCAAAGACGGCGGCGCGGTGAAGGTCATGCCGGTCGTGCCGGCCGCCTCGCCCTCGCAGTGAAGCTTCGCGAGTTCTTCGCCTCGGCGTTCGAAACGCTGTGGGCCAATCGCGCGCGCTCGATCCTGACGATGATCGGAATCGTCATCGGGACGGCCGCGGTGATCGCCATCTTCGCGCTGGGTCAGAGCGCGTCAGCGTCCATTCATCTGAGCCTGGCGCAGTTCGGCAACCAAGGCATCTTCTTCGTGCCGACGCAAGGTGCGCGTGCGCTGCAGACCGTGCAGCTGCAGTGGCGCGACTTCGCGGCGGTGCGCGATGGCTGCTCCCGCTGCCTTTCGGTCGCGCCGGGCTACGACTCGTTCGTCACCATTCGATCGGGTCACACGAACGACACGTTCGAGATATCCTCGGACACCGATTACGTACCCGATCGGCTCCCCATGGCAGAGGGGCGGCGGTTCGAGGCCGGCGACATCGACGGCGCGCGCGCGGTGGCCAACCTCGTCATGCCCGCGAAGCAAAAACTTTTCGGCGACGGACCGGCGGTCGGAAAGTACGTGCGCATCGAGAACCGGCGTTTCGAAGTCGTAGGCGTCTACGCGCCCATCAGCGTCGGTCTGCTGGGGGGCCTCGGCGGAGGCAATTCGTATACGATCAACATCCCCTACACGACGTATCACCACTTGCCTGGATCGCAGATCGAATATCTCCAAGTCTGGGGACAACCAGGCGTTTCGACCGCCGCGGTCATCGACGAGGTGCAAGGGATCCTCAAGCACCTCCACGGTCCGCACGCAGCGTTTGAAGCGCAAGATTTCACGCAGCAAGTGAATCAGTTCCAAGCAGTCATCCAGGCGATCGCGATCGGCATCTCGGCGATCGGTTTCATCGCCCTCATCGTCGGCGGCATCGGGGTCATGAACATCATGCTCGTCTCGGTCGTCGAGCGCACGCGCGAGATCGGCATCCGCAAGGCGATCGGCGCTTCGCGACGCGACATCGCCTGGCAATTCTTGACCGAGGCGGTCGCGATCACGCTCATCGGAGGCGCCATCGGGACGGCGCTCGGCGTCGGTGCCGCGTTGCTCATGAACGTCGTGGTGATCAACCGCCTTTCCAATGGTCCCGTGCCGATCAACTGGTTCTCCATCCTGCTCACATCCGTCAGCTTTTCCGTCCTCGTCGGGATCTTTTTCGGAACCTATCCAGCGACGCGGGCGGCATCGCTTTCCCCCATCGAATGCTTGCGCCATGAATGAGCTCCTGGAGTTTTTCGGGCAAGCCCTCGACACGATCTGGCACAACCCGCTGCGCTCGCTGCTGACCATGCTCGGGCTCATCATCGGCGTCGGAGCGGTCATCGCCATTCTCGCCGTCGGTGACGCCACCACGAAGTCCGTGCTCAACATCCTGTCGCCATACTCGCTGGCCTCCGCCTTCATCTTCCCAAAAGCGCAGCAGCCAGACCCGCAGAACGCCGCGATCCGCTACGAGGACGCTGCGCGCGTCCGCCAGATGGTGCCGCTCGCCAAAGACGTGCTGCCGATCGTCTCGATAGGCATTGAGACGCGCGTCAACCACGAGGAGAAGACCGTCCGCGTCGTGACGGCGGGGGTCGGGCAAGGGGTCGACACGACGCCGCTGGCGGAAGGCAGGCTCTTCGACCAGCACGATCTTGCGGCGCATCGCAAAGTGGCGATCCTGTCCGATCGCGCGCGCACCGAGCTCTTGCCCAATGTCACGGGTTCGGCGCTGGGTCAGCACCTGCGCCTGGCGGGCAGCGATTTCGAGGTGGTGGGCGTGCAGGCGCCGCCTATCAACGCGGGTTTGCTCGGAGGCAGCACGGCAGGATTGTCCACCGTGATCGTACCCTACACGCTCATCCCCGAGCTCGGCTACACGTACATCTTCGGCTTGACGATCGTCGCAGCCGACGGGGCCAGCTTGCCGCGCGCGAGCGATGCGGCGATCGCCGCATTGAAGAAGATCCACGGCGAGCGCGCGCAGTACGACGAGCGCGACATAAAGTCGCTCAGCGATGCGATCACCCGGATCTTCGGCGTGCTCACGGCGGTCATCGGCGTCGTCGCGGCGATTTCACTCGTCGTCGGCGGCGTCGGCATCATGAACATCATGCTCGTCTCGGTGACCGAACGCACGCGCGAGATCGGCATCCGCAAGGCGATCGGTGCGACCCGCGGCAACATCGTCCTGCAGTTCTTCATCGAGGCGCTCGTCCTGTGCTTGGTGGGCGGATTTATCGGGCTGCTGGTCGGCGTGGGATTGGCCGAGCTGGTCATCCATACGTGGATCAAGCTCTTGACGCCGGCGCTCGTCTCGTTTGCGTGGGGGCCGATCATTACGGTGGCGATCGCCTTTTCCGCCGGCGTTGGCATCTTGTTTGGCACGTATCCAGCCGTGCGCGCCTCCCAGCTCGATCCGATCGAAGCGCTGCGCTATGAGTAGGCCGGTCGTCGACATGCAGCAGGTCGTCAAGACCTACCATTTGGGTGACATCGAAGTGCCGGCGTTGCGCGGCGTGACGTTTTCCGTCGATGCGGGGGAATACGTCGCGGTCATGGGTCCATCGGGGTCGGGAAAATCCACGCTCATGAATCTCATCGGGTGCCTCGACAAACCGACGAGCGGCACCTATCGCCTCGACGGCGTGGATGTCGCAGATCAATCCGACCAGCAACTCGCCGCTATCCGGTTGAGAAAGCTCGGATTCGTCTTCCAGGGGTTCAACCTGCTCGCGCGCACGACCGCCGTTCGCAATGTGGCGTTGCCCCTGTTCTACGTGGGCGACAAGAACCGGGAGATCAAAGCGCAAAGCGTGCTCGAAAAAGTCGGTCTCGGAGACCGTGCCCAACATCGCCCGAGCGAACTCTCCGGCGGCCAGCAGCAACGCGTGGCCATCGCACGCGCCCTCGTGAACGAACCGGCGATCGTTCTTGCGGACGAACCGACCGGGAACCTCGACTCGGTCACTGCCGAAGGCATCATGGCGTTGTTCGAGCAGCTCAACGAAGAGGGGCGCACGATCATCGTCGTCACCCATGATGACGACGTGGCCGGTCACGCGCGCCGGATCATCCGGTTGCGAGACGGGTTGATCGTGGACGATCGCAACCGCTAATGTCGTCGCCACTCAAATGTAGCCGCCGCGGCCTTTGAAATGTAGTTGCCGCAAATTTATTTGCGGCTCAACCTGACGTCGTCGGGGCAACCGTAAAGTTCCGATCCGTCGCAAGGGCCATCGTCGCAACTGCGATGACCCCCAGCGCAATGGCCGCAGCGACGAACGCAAGGTAGAGGCCGAAGTAGTTCGCCGCAAATCCAATAGCGAGGACCGGCACGCTGAAGCCTGCGTAGCACGAGACGAGCAACGAGGAAGTGACTTGAGCCCGGTGTTCAGGTGGTGCGATCGCGCCGACGATGCGCAGGGCCACCGCGTACGAAAGCCCGTTGCCGGCGCCGACCAAGAACGCGCCGGCGAAAATCAGCGCATGGAGGTGCCAAGGATCCGAGAGCAAGAGCGACCACATCCCGGCGCCCAAGACCAGCATCGCGGTGATGATGCCGCCCCGATCGCCGAAGCGCTCGGCCAGGAGCGAGGCGACGATGGCCCCGGCCTGGATGACCGTTACCACAAGCGCGCCGATCATGAGGTTATGCAGGTGCATGGCGTTGTCTAAGAAGGTCGGCACCAACGAGATGAATACGCCGACCGTGCCAAAGCCGATGAACGCCTCGCCCGCAGCCAGAGAGAAGGGTCGCCGGATCGCTTTTGGCACGTGCAGGACGGAGCTGTGCGTTGATTCGTAGACGTGCGGACTCGAAGGAACGGATGCGATCGCGAAAGCGACGATCACCAACAGCCCGATGTGGATGTAATATGGGAGCGATGCGCCGAACGGCGTGTACTGCGCGCATATCCCGGCAAGAAGAGCCCCGAACGCCGCGCCGGCTGAGGTCGCGATGACCGTCACCTGCCCGGCATGCCTGCGCATCGGCGCGGGCATCCATTCGGTGAGCGCAGCGATCGCAGCGCCTAACGCCAGCCCGACAGCGAAGCCTTGCAACACGCGGCCGATGATAAGCCACACGAGTCCGTCCGCGAACCCCAAAACGACTGACCCCAAAGCCAGCAGGGTCATGCCGGTCAGCATCGTTTTGCGGCGTCCGATGTGGTCGGAAATGCCCCCGAGGAAGATCAGCGAGGGTATCAAGGATGCGGCGTAGATGGCAAAAACGAGGCCGATCTGGCCCGGCGTCAGATTGAACGTCCGCCGATAGAGTTCGTACAGAGGGCTCGGGATGAGCACCCCTGCAAGGAGCAAGAAAACCACCGCCGCAGCGATCGGATAACGGCCCTCGGCCGGATTGCGGGTCTCGTCAGCCATGGGACAGACCGGGATTGGTCCCGCTTGGCGGGGATACCCTTTCGAGGCGGAACGACGAGTCTTGGGTATACGTTACCTGTAGCGGCGGCCATCGCCGTCGAAACCCTCAGTTGAAAGGGAGCCAATGAAACGGATCATCACCGCCATCGTCGCTATGGCTATCGTCGCGGGGCTCGTCGCACCGAATGCGGCGCTCGCCTCTAATACGTTCTACGGCATCACAGCGCACGTGTCCATGAACAACATCAAGGTCACGGATCCTCACACGAATCAGACCCTGAGCTTCGAGATCCTGCCGAAGTTCGACCAGATCTTCTCGGCGGACGGCAAGACCACATACCAGATGAAAGACATCAAGCCCGGCCGGTATGTCGGGATCATCTACGATCAGAAAGCCCTCGGCGTGCGTCACGCGGATAAGATCTATCTCATGACCAACGCCAACGAACGCATCAGAACCGAGTAGTCTCCGCCGCGCGGACTATGGTGCCGCCCAAACGGGCGGCACACCTGTTTTCTGACCTCCAGGCGGCTGCACCCGGATGGACGAACACCTTCACGCCGTCATGCTTCCATTGCTCGGCGTTCTCATGGTGGTCATGGGTTTTGCGCTCCGTCTCAATCCGTTGATCGTTGTGACGATCGCCGGCATTTTTTCCGCATTGCTGGCCGGCATTTCGCCCTTGCACATCTTAAACGCGTTCGGCACTGGATTCGCGAACAGCCGCTCGATCTCGCTTGCTTTCATCGTGTTGCCGGTCGTGGGTCTCGCGGAACGCTTCGGCCTTCAGCAGCGTGCCAAAATGCTCATCGACCGGGCGGCTGCTTTGACCGCCGGCCGCCTCTTGCTCGTCTATCTTTTCGTCCGGCAAACCGCCGCGGCGCTTGGCTTGACAAGCATTGGCGGCGTGGCGCAGATGGTGCGGCCGGTCATCTATCCGATGGCGGAAGCCGCCGCCATGCGAATCGGTGGCGACGAGCTGCCCGATGACGTCACCGACGAGATCAAGGCGCACGCCGCGGCGGCAGACACGGTCGGAGCTTTCTTCGGCGAAGACATCTTCGTGGCGATCGGGTCTGTCTTGCTCATCACCTCATACGTGGACGCGAACTACCACCTGAAACTCGATCCGCTGCAAATCGCGCTGTGGGCCATTCCGACCGCGATCGCCGCGTTCGTCACCCACGGATTGCGCCTCTTACGCCTTGACCGCACGCTTGTCGGTAGACTTTCCGCGAACGCTCGCAAAACGGAGGCCGATTGATCACCGCAGAGTGGATCTACTGGCTGGCCGGCGGTTTCTTTCTGACGACGGGTATTGAGATCGCGCTCGACCGGTCGCATGCGAAGCGCTGGACTAACGCGCTGTTTTGGTCGCTTCTCGGAGGTTCGTTTTTCTACGGCAGCTTTCTAGGGCGCCTGCCCAGCTGGCCGCTCGGCCTGAGCGTCATCGCGATGGCGCTCGTGGCTGGATGCGGGCTCACCTCCGCGGGTGCGGTCGAAACCACGAGCGAAGCGCAGCGCGAAGAGAGCGCGCGGCGCAAAGGCGATTTGCTCTTCGTGCCGGCGTTGACCATTCCGCTCGTGACGATTTTGTTCGCCGTCGGCCTGAGCCGCGTCACCTTGCGCGGGCTACCGTTGCTCGCCCATGGCGAGGCCACACTGATCGGTCTCGGCGTGGCGGTGATGGCTGCCCTTTTCGTCGGCACCCTGCTCCTTCGCCCAAAACAACCGTTCGTGTCGCTGCGCGAAGGGCGCCGGCTGCTCGAAACTGTCGGTTGGGCTGTGCTGCTCCCGCAGATGCTCACGGTGCTGGGTGGATTGTTCACGCAGGCAGGCATCGGCACAGACGTGGGGCTGATCGCTGAGCACGTCGCACCTTTGGATTCACGGATCGTCGCGGTGATCGTCTACGCGCTCGGCATGGCGCTCTTCACGGTCATCATGGGGAACGCGTTCGCCGCCTTTCCGATCATGACGGCGGCCGTTGGCTGGCCGGTGTTGGTCAAGCACTTCGGCGCGCATCCTGCGCCGATGTTCGCCATCGGGATGCTCGCGGGGTACTGTGGGACTCTGTGCACGCCCATGGCTGCCAACTTCAACCTGGTGCCGCCAGCCTTGCTCGAGATGCGCGACAAGTACCGCCAGATCAAAGTACAAATCCCAACGGCTCTCGCGCTGTTCGTCGTCAACGTGTGCTTCATGCTGGTCCTGCCGTTTGCCTGATCGCGGCCAGAGAAACTTACGGGATGTTCTTGCGCCGCGCATCGCACCAGTGGTGCTCGCCAACCTAAGGACGAGGTACCCCTATCACGATGCGCATCTCTTCCAATCGGGTGATGTTCCAGTCGATCCGACCGCTGCGCACCCCGCATTCGGAAATTCCTTCGACTGGCACTCGAGCGTGCACTCCCACTGGACTGCCGTGCAGCTGCTCGAGTATTTTGCCGCGGCCGATGGGCACGGGGAAATCTGCGAGCGCCTCCGCGAGGCGCTGGGACGCAACCTGACAGAGGCCCACGTTCAGCAAGAGCGCGTCTATCTTTGTGCTCATCCGCACTACGAGCGGCCGTACGGATGGGCGTGGCTCATGCGGCTCGCGGCTTCGCTGCAGATCTCCCACATAACGACCTTGGACCCGGCGCGCGCTGCGCTGCGCGACCTCGCGGAAGTGATCGCGGCCAATGCCTTGCGTTGGCTCGAGCAGCTCCCCGGACCGATCCGTCAGGGCGTGCACAGCAACACTGCCTTCGCGCTCACCCTGATGGCAGAAGCGTCCGCAATCTTGGGCTTCGCAGAACTCGAAGACGTTATCACTTACCGAGCGCGTTCGTGGTTTGCCGGCGACCGCAGTTATCCGCAGGCCTGGGAGCGCAGTGGCAATGATTTTCTTTCACCCGGCTTAGCGCAAGCAGATCTGATGCGTCGCGTGCTGTCCGCAGAAGATTTTCACACGTGGTTGCAGCAGTTCTTGCCCGGCCTGGCCGCAGGCGATCCCATCCTCCATGTGGTCGACGTGCCGATGACCACTGACGGAGCTATCTCTCATCTCCATGGTCTCAACCTTTCGCGCGCGGGTATGCTCGCGCGCATTGTTTCGGCGGAAACCCGCGCCGCGCAGTGGCTGCTTGACCAGGCAGACGCGCTGTACGTCGCGAGCGTGGACGAGGCGGTTCACGGAGACTACCTCGCAACGCACTGGCTCGCGACCTTTGCGTGGGAGGCTGCTACAAGCATTGACGGCGCACGAACTGCCAATGGAAGGATATAGCGTCATGGAAAAGGTGACCGGGATCGGTGGTTTTTTCTTTCGCGCCAAAGATCCAAATCGGCTAGCCGAGTGGTATCGTGCTCACCTCGGCATTGATTTGATCCCAACCGATGCGGATCAGGAACCCTGGCAGCAAGCTGGGGGACCGACCGCGTTCAGCCCCTTCCCCGAGGACACTGAATACTTTGGAGATCCACAGAAGGCTTGGATGATGAACTTTCGGGTTCGGGATCTCGACAAGATGGTGACCCAGTTGAGTGCTGCTGGGATAGCGGCGCAGGTCGACCACGAGGCTTACCCTCACGGCCGCTTTGCGCGGCTACACGATCCGGAGGGCAATCCGATCGAATTGTGGGAACCCGTGCCCGCATGAACAAGCAAGAACTCAACACCGCTCTAGCGGCTCTGCTGCACCAGACCTCAGAAGATCACCACGTCGCTTTCAAGGCGACGGACGGTGTCGACGCGGATTGGTCCATCTGGTATGCAGGCCATTTGCTTGAAAAGAGCTTCGACAAGATGCTCGGTGCTACGATCCTCAAAAGCGATCTGATATATCTGCTCGTCATGGTGGACAAGGAGATCCAAGCGCTCGCCCCAGGCGCCAAATGGGAGAACTACTACGCGGATTTCTTCATCGAGCGCTACGTACATTAGGCCCTTAGTCTGGCGACCCGGTGACATCGGCATCCGCATGGCCCGCCGAGCCCAGAATTTCGAGCTCTGCGGTTTCGAGGTCTAACAGCGTTTGAATCCGGCGCATCACCGTGTTGTCGATCTTCCCGTGATCGCGCAGGGCCACGAGCTCCTTGCGCTGGGCATCCACAAGCTCTGACTCAAGCTTCCGATAGAGAGACGTATGGCGTGCAACTTCAGCTGCCCGGCCGTCCGCGGTGGCGAATTCCTGCCAGCGGGTTCCAAATCGTTTCTGCAACATGGCAAGCATGGGCTGCGGCACCGACTGACTGCGACGCAACTTTTCAATTTCTTTGAGGGCGGCGCGCGCGGTCCGGGCGAGCGCCAGACGCTCCTCGCGCGCGTCGGTTCCATCGTCTCGCACGTGGAACCAGCGGATCAAGAGGGGCAATGTCCCAGCTTGGCCGACAAGCGTCGCCAGCAGCACGCAGAACGTCAGATAGATGATGAGGTTGCGCCCCGGGAACGGACCGGCTGCGGTCTCAAAGGGAATGGCGAGCGCAGCCGCAAGCGATACGCCTCCCCGCATGCCGGACCACGCCAGCACGAGCACATGGGACCAGTCAGCTTTTCCTTCCGCGTGTTCGGGCTCGTTCGTGAACGGGAGAAAGCCTTGGGCTACGATCCACGCGAAGCGCACCACGATGACGGTCAAGGAGACCGCGACCCCGTACCAGATGAGGTTCGCCACCGAAAACCGCGAGAGGCTTTCAACGATCGAATGAAACTGCATGCCGACGAGCACGAAAATCGTCGCGTTGGCGAGGAACGAAAACGTCGACAGGAAGGCGACCCCGCGAATTCGCGCAAGCGGTTTGAAAAGGAGAGCCGAATATCGCGCGCTGATCAGCGCGGTCGTCACAACTGCGAGCACTCCCGAAGCTCCAAGACGGCTCGCCAACAGATACGATCCAAAAGCAGCCATGAGTGCGATGATCGGTTGCAGCGAATCATCTCTGATGAAGTACAAGGCCACCATGTTTAGCGCACCGATGACGACGCCCACGCCGATGCCGCCGAGAATCCCCAACGCAAGCGAACCGAGCGCGTGCGACCACGTGAACGCACCGCCGACGACTGCCGAGACGGCGATCGCGTACAACACAAGCGAGGTGGCATCATTGACGAGGCTCTCGCCCTCGATTGTCGCGACGACGTGTCGCGGAATCCGCAGCCGCTCCACGATGGGCGCGAATGCGACCTCGTCGGTTGACGAGACGGCCGCGCCCAGCACAAAGCATGCAGCCCAACCCAGCGCGGGTACGAGCGCGTGCGCGACGGCTGCAACGGCGACAGTCGTGATGATGACCAAGCCGACGGCGAGTTGGAAGATCCACCAGGCGCCGGTGACGAATTCGCTCGTCGGCGCCGTCAAACTCTCCCAATACAAGAGCGGCGGGAGGAAAACCACCAAGACGAGGTCTGGCGGAAGCGTGAACGTCGGGGCATCGGGAATGTAGCCGATGGCCATGCCGCACAGCACGAGCGCGATCGGCCAAGCCACGTTGATGCGATTTGCAATGCCGACGACGATCACGATCACGCCGAGAATGAAGAGAAAGGTTCCCATGGCTACCGTCGAGGCCCCCATTCCGAGCGCTGAATGGTAATCAACGGGCGAGGTCGTACTTCCATGCCGTCACCAAAAGTCCACCCAAGGTGAGTGATGGTCATGCGCCGTCCCATGCCGCTCGCTCTTACTGCTTTCGCGCTCTGTCTCGGATGCGCCGGTAATCCCAGTTCCCAGCCACGCTCGGTACCGACAACCCGCGAGACCACCGTCATCAGCGGTGTGCTTGGACCTGAGGGGCCGCTGTACATCGACGGTAACCTCTATTACGTCGCATGGACCTCCGATACGCTTTCGAAGTGGGATGGGAAGAAGATCACCGTCCTCAATCACACCCCGGGCTGCAGCCACAACGGGCTTGCGTTCACGAAGCAGAGAACGTTTCTCATCGCATGCGACGCGGTCAAAGGTGCGATCATCGAAACCACCATGTCCGGGAAGCAGCTGCGACGATGGGATGCAGACAGCACGGGTAAGAAACTTTTCGGCGGCATCAACGACATCGTCGTCACCGCAAATGGCGGGGCGTACGCCACCCTATCCGGACCGTATACCGATCCCCCGAAAGTCGTGATCGGAGAGATCCTGTATCGAGCTCCAGGCAGCCAGCAATGGGTCGTGGTTGCGGACGACCTGAATTACGCCAACGGCATCGGCGTGTCGCCAGATCAGAAAACTCTCTATGTGAGCGAGACTGTTGGCAATAGCATCAAGAAGTTCAGCATCAATCGCGACGGCACGCTCAGCAATAGAACGAACTTCGCGCTCTTGAATTTGCTCGTGCCGAACAAGGTCGAATCGTGGTGGCTCGGTCCCGATAGTATGAAGATCGACGGAAAGGGTAACATGTATGTCGCGCAATGGAGTGGAGGCAAGGTGCTGAAACTGTCTCCATCCGGCAAGCTTCTCCAGGTCTTCCAGGTTTCGGCCGGTACCGGCACCACAAACGTGGCGTTTGGAGATGGTGGCAACGATCTCTATGTGACCGTCGTGAAAGACCCGAACGACCCGAAAGCAGTCGGCAGTATCGTCAAGATTCCTAACTCGTAGGAAGAAGCGGAGCTCGGTTGACGCTCGAACATATCTTTCTTATCAGTCAGACCGTCGCCGCACTTGCCATCGTTGGGTCGCTGATATTCGTCGCGGTAGAGCTGCGCAATTCGAACAGGGAGAGCCGTCATCGTGCTGCCGAGGAAGCACATCAGAAATACCAAGCACTGCAGCTTGAAGTGGCCAGCAACGGAGATCTCGCTCGCGTGTGGGTGAGCGGGATCCAGGATTTTGCTTCCCTCAACCCGGTTGATAGAACGCGATTTTTGTTGGCGGCGCATAACGTCTTCAAGAATTGGGAAAGCGTTCACCTCGTGTACGCAGAGGGCCACTTGCCGCGCGAGATCTATGAATCCGCGGATCTCATGGCCGGCGACTTGCTCGGTTATGCGGGTTTTCGGACCGCTTGGTCGGCTCGTCAGAAATACTTCCATAGCGCATTTCGAGCGCTCGTGGACGCCAAAATTGCGGCGCTTCCGAGCGACCCCGCTCTTCCTTACGAAATCACAAACGTGACCGCCGATTTATGATCAAGGAGAGTCGCTATTCCTATGCACGGTAAAGGAATCAACGCCGAGGTCCCCCCTTCTGGGAACGGTTGCGTGGAATGTCTCGCGGAAAACGGGTGGTGGTTTCACTTGCGGCGATGCGCCGAGTGCGGGCATATCGGCTGTTGCGATAATTCACCGAAACAACATGCCACTGCTCATTTTCGTTCAACACACCACCCCGTGATTGCAAGCTTCGAGCCGGACGAAGCGTGGTTCTACGATTACCGTACCGAAGAGATGGTGCCTGGGCCGCGTTTAGCTGACCCGAGGTGGCATCCAAGCGATCAGCCTGTGCCCGGACCCCGGGGTAAAGTTCCAAGAGATTGGGAGTCAAAGCTTAACGGTTAGCGAGAGGAGCTTCACTCGATGATACCGTTGACGGACGTCCCACGGCGTCCGACGAGCTTTCCCATCGTCACACTCGGCATTGTGGTCGCCTGCTTCATCGTCTTCATCCTCGAATTACTCAACGGTGATGCCTTCGTGATGAAGTGGTCGATGATTCCGGCGCACATCACCGCTGGGCACGCATCACTGCGATGTTCATGCACGCTAGTTGGTCGCACATTCTCGGCAATATGGTCTTCTTGTGGGCGTTCGGTCCCGTCATCGAAGATGCGATGGGATCCGGGCGATACGCGGCTTTTTACTTGCTCGGCGGGATAGTGGCGATGCTCGGCCAGTGCATAGTCGACCCGCACTCCACCGTACCGAACCTTGGCGCAAGCGGCGCGATCGCCGCCGTGATGGGGGCGTTTATCGTCACCTATATCACCGCTGCAGTATTGATAGGGCTTTGGTTTCTTACCCAACTCCTCAGCCTGGGACCGATTGCGCAGGCGCAAACGAGCGGAGTCGCATACGTAGCACACGTTTGGGGCTTCAGCTTCGGGGCGTTGCTGGGGCGCTTGTTCGAGCGCCTAGACATTGATCGGGCGAGCCTGATACCCAAACCGGCGAACAGTCCGGATTTCTAGCTGCGCGCCGTGGATCCGCAATAATCTTTTCAAATTGAACATCTGGACGCGAAGTCGGTTGAGCTCGCGCGACGAAAGTGGAATTCTGCGTGATCCTAAAAGACGCTCACGAGGTACCGTCTTGCAGACGTTCGACAGGAGCAATTCAAGGAGATAGAAAGACGTAAGAGCGCATGGCACATAGCGCTCGCCGATGAAGAGCTCGTGCGACTCAGAATAGATGGTGACGTTACCTATCCTTACCGGTGACAAGCCGTACGTTCGCGCGTAGTCGATCCAGGTCTGGGCGATCATCAAGTTCATCCCTTATCGACCGCTTCTCGTTCGCCCTTCGAATGCGCAGAGTCATAATAAACCAACCGACATCGAAACATACAAGCTGAGAAAAACGAAAACTTTCTCAGTACGTTTTGACGAATTGAGTACAAAAATATCGGGATCCGGACTCAAACTGTTTCGCTACAGCAAGCAAAAGCGGTCGAAATGCTGAAAATTTTGCGGCAACGATGGCACAGGACCAGAATGATGTGGAGAAAATAGCGGCTGAGGTGCACGAGGATCCGCCGGGGTGCCAACGCATGCTGACGGCTCCAGATGGTGCAGAGCCCATGCGTTATGTCGTCCGAGCCTCAAGTCAAGGGAGTGGATGGTCCGGTCTCGACGCCGGCTTGATCGACACGTCCGGCGGTTCGAAAGTTCACCCGGTGACGCCGCGTTATAACGTGGGTATGCAAGTCGGTGCGCCGGTCATCATCACCTGGCGGAGCAGTGGCTACGCTCGACGCCGTCTCCAGGTTCCAGGGGACATCCACATCGTGCCTTTAGGGCACTCCGAAACCTGAGAGGATGACCGACCGACGCAATACTTAGGGATCAGCTTGACACCATCGCTCATGCGCTTGGCTGCGGACGAAATGCGCGTGAACCTCGATCGCTTCTCCTTGCCTCTCCAGATGCAGTTGCGAGATGAAAAGATCGAACACATCGCGCTCGCGATAAAAGCCGAACTCGAAGAGCAGGATCGTCACGATCGCGTATGTGCGGAGGGGCTAGGGCTCGTATTGGCCACCCAACTGCTCAGAAGTGGGCGAGTACACTCGAACAGGGTGCCGCGCGGACTGACTCATAGGCAAGAGCAACGGGCGAAAGATTTCATAGGCCAAAATCTCACGAAGGATTTTTCGCTTACCGAACTCGCCGCAGTTACCGGCATAAGCCCCTCTCATTTCAGGGTCCTGTTCAAGCAGACGGTCGGTCTGCCCGTTCACAAGTACGTCATCAAATGTCGCGTTGAATATGCCATTGAGCTGCTTTCGAAAGGCAGAGTGAACCTCAGCGACGTCGCGCTGAACTCCGGATTCGCGGACCAAAGCCATATGTCGCGCTGCATGCGCCGCGTCATCGGTTTGACGCCGGCGCAGGTAAGAAGAAGCGTGAGCTAGTCGCCGAGAACCGCCGCAAAGATCCATGGACCCAGCTGACAGCCTGGGTCGTTTTTATATCACGCGAATCGTCATTCCATCCTGGTTTGCAGCGAAACGTTCACGACGCTGGAGAGCCGTCAATGATACATTTTGCTTGCCTGATCGTGCGCGTGGACCTCGGAGGCGCACGTTCAGTTTTCGCTTGATAAATCGCAAGGAGGATGTCAATGTATCGAACGATCCTCCACATGGCGCTCATCGCGCTGCTAGTCATTTCTGCGCAGGCAACAGGGACACTCGCAGGAACGACCGGTGCGTTGACCGGCTATGTGGTCGTTCAATCAGGTGCTCCAGTCGCGGGCGCCAAAGTTACCGTTTCCGCGAGTTCACAAACCGCCACATCGGACACTGATACGCGCGGTCACTTCGCGTTCGTCTCGCTGTCCCCAGACACATACACCTTGACCGCAAGCAAAGACGGCTATGACACCGTCAGTCAAGCCGGGATCACGGTCATCGCGGACAACACAAGGACGCTCACGATCACCCTGCAACCGACGGTGAAAACCATCGGCGTCGTCACGACCCGCGCGGCTGCCGAACTCGTCAAGCCCGGCACGACGGCTGACGTTTATTCGGTCAACGCGACGACCTCCGCGAAGGTCGCGTCGCTCGGCGGTGGAGGAAGCCTCAACCAAGCCTATTCTGCGCTGTCAGGTACGCCCGGGGTCTCGGTCTTTCCGGGTCAGAACGGATGGTTTCAGACCATCCATATCCGAGGCGGCGACTATGACCAAGTCGGCTACGAGTTCGACGGCGTCCCCGTGCTGCGTTCGTACGACAACTATCCGTCTACCACAGCCAACACGATCGGCCAACAGGAGCTCCAGGTCTATACGGGGGCCGCGCCTGCGGACGCGCAAGGTCAAGGCCTATCGGGATATATCAACCAGGTCATCAAGTCTGGAACGTATCCCGGATTCTCGACGCTCACCATGGGCATCGGCACGCCAACCCTCTACAACGGCTACAATTTCGAGGTCGGAGGGGCGACGCCCGATCGCAACTTCTCCTATTACATCGGAAGCACGAACACCGCTCAAGGCTTCCGGTTTGTCGATCAGAACAATGGCGCGAGCCTGCAATCCCAGTGGGGCGCGCCGTTCGCAAAACTTGCGCCGGCCGGCGGTTGCGCGGCTGCCCCGTTAGCGGTGCAACAGAACTTCGCCTCGTGCTATGCGACAGGTATCGGTCCTGGGGGCTACCTCTTAGCTCCCCCGGTTGATAGCGGAGTCGCGAGCACCGTGGCCAGTTCCTACGACCGCGAGAACGTCGTTAACTTGCACTTCGGCATCCCACACAGAAACGATGCGGGCAAGGACGACGTCCAGCTCCTCTACGACGCCTCATTCCTCAACCAATTCTATTACAGCTCGGCCTCAGACTGGGGATTCTCTAATCCAGCGTACCAGGCGGCGTACGGACTGCCCGCGGCCCCATACCTCGCTGGTAACGTCGGCTTCGGGTACCAGTACCTCGGTGCGGTCGGTCAGACGCTCGCGAACAACTACAAGCAGATGACCAATCCGGTGTACTACGCATATAACCCGGGCAGCATCGGCAACGGTTTGCGGTTCATCCCGTTCAACCAGCGCGATGGCACGGAGAACCCCAACAATATCCTCAAGCTGCAATATCAGCACAACTTCGGATCGTCTGCGTACTTCCGCGTTTACGGCTTTTCGAACTACTCGGAGTGGCCGCAAACCTGTCCCAACACGCTCACCACGAACTTCGTCGGGTACTGCCCGTTCAACTACTACGTGAAGACCAACACTAACGGCGGCAGCATGCAATACGGCGATCAGCTGAACGACAAGAACCTGTTGACCGTCCAGCTCTCCGACTTCACCGCGATCGACTATCGGGCCAACGACGACACGATGATCAACGAGCTCGTTGGCCTGAACCCGAACACGGGAGCCGATTCGTTCGCCTACGCCGTGAACGCGAAGAACCCGGCGGCCGGGGTGTGCTACTCGACTGGCACAACCGGTCTCAACGGCGGCACATCGCCGCCGCCTGTCGGTACGCCGATCAGTTGCTTCTCCCAGTACGCGCAACAGTTCGGCCTGGCGCAAGCCAATGCTGGTGCTGCCCTCCCGGGGCCAAACTGCGGGGGAGCTGCTTGCGAGTGGTGGGTCGCCGAGAATGGTCGCTACGGCGGTGGTAACTCCGCAAAGCCGAACTTCGGTTCGTTCGTGGTGACCGACCAGATCAAGCCGAGCAGCCAGTGGTTCATCAACCTCGGCCTGCGTTACGACCGGTTCTTCTACGGACTGTCGGATACGAATGCCGTCGCAGGGTCGCCGGCGACGCTTGCGCGCCCGTTCTGGTTCAACGCTTGGAACAATTCGTATTGCGTGTTACCAGGCGGCGGCCAGGTGCCGTTTTACAACACGGCTGACGACAACGGCGTCAATCAACCGTGTCCAACGGTCAACGGCATCCGGTCCGTGCCGGCGACGATGACGAACCTGCCCAACGACACCGAGACATTCTGGGTGTTCCAGCCGCGTCTCGGCGCGACGTTCACGGCGAACCCAGACAACGTGTTCCGTTTCAGCGCCGGACGATACGATCAGGCTCCGAACACCGCGTTCGAACAGTACAATCTGCTGCAACAAGACCTGCCGGCTTATCTGGCCAACAATTTCTGGCCGATCGGCTTCACGACGACGACGCATACGATCTATCCGCCGACGTCGGACAACTACGATCTGTCATGGGAGCACCAGTTCTCAGGGACGCAAGCCAGCTTCAAGCTGACACCCTATTACCGGACGACCCAGAACCAGATCCAGAACTTCTTCCTCAACCAAAAGACGAACTTCGTGTCAGGCCTCAATGTCGGTCAACAGACCTCCGAAGGCGTCGAGTTCCAGCTCAATTTGGGGAACTTCAACGAGAACGGCCTGTCGGCGTTGCTTGCCTACACGTACAACCACAGCTCCATCAAGTTCAAGGCTTTGGGCACGGGCGGTACCGTACTTGACACGATCAACCTCGCGATCCAGCAGTACAACTCGTTCACCAAAGCCTGCCAGGGCGTGGCGCCCAATTCGAGCACGACGAGCTTGTGCGGCACGTTCGGCGGGACCAACGCCGTGGCGACCGAGCTTTCCGGCGTCGCAAACCCGTACTTCAATGCGCCGGCACAATCGCGCCTCGATCCGAGCGCTAGCTACGTTCCGTTCTCTACAATCCCAGGCGGCATCGAAGCTGCGGCAAACTCGTACGAGGTGCCGAACACCCTCGCGTTGGTCCTCAACTACAAGGTCAACAGATGGGCCATCTCGCCGCAGCTACAATTCCTCTCCGGAGGTGACTACGGCGACCCGCTGAGCGGCTACGGCGTGAATCCGTCCACGTGCAATACCCTCGCAGGGTCCGTCAGCGGCGATCCACGCTACCCGTATGGCGGCACCGGCACGCCGTACAACGCCCTTTCCTGCGGGAGCGTCAATGTAACTGCCACAAATCCCGCGACGATCGCCATACCGGACCCCTACACGCACGTCTTCGACAGTCTCGGTGCATTCCATCAGCCCAACCAACTGCTCTTACACGCCCAGCTCTCGTACCAAGCCTCGCCGCGAATCTCATTTGCGGTGAACGTGGCCAACATCATCAACACGTGCTTCGGCGGAAGCGTCGAACCGTGGACCGTTGGTGCGCCCAAGCAGAGTTGCGCGGGTGGGGGCTCATCGACTGGTACAGGCGGCTACAACCTCCCAGGCTACAGCGCACCGTTGAAATACGGTGCGAACATCTACAATCCGGGCTCGACCTTCCAACCGATGGTCCAGTTCCCGTATCAACCAAACCCGCTCTTATCGCCCCTGCAGGCGGTCTTTGCGGCCAAAATCAGCCTGTAGAAGAGCGGGAGCGCAAGCAGGCAGAGCTCCTCATGGGGCCCTGCCTGCTTGAAGCAGCTTGCCATTCAGGTGAAGTGTACGTGGTATGAAACACTTGAGGATCACCGCAGGTTTGCTCGTTTTCGTCCTTGTCGCCCTTAGCGGAGGGATGCCGGCGAAGACCGAGGATGCGAAACCGCGATACCCGGCCATGGCCCCCATCGAAAGATATCTCATGCCGGATCGCGCGGCCGAGATTGCTTTGGCGCGAAGCGCCGCTCCACAAGCTATCTCTCGCAGCGCGACCGTTTTAGTGCTTGGACGGAGGGGCTACGAAACAGCCGTTACGGGCACGAACGGTTTTGTCTGCTTGGTGGAACGAGCGTGGGCCTATCCGATTGACTTTCCGGAGGTATGGAATCCGAAGATCTTAGGACCGGATTGTTTGAACGCTGTGGCGGCACGCTTTGTGCTCCCTGTCATTCATAAGAAAACGCAAATGGTTCTAGCGGGCTACCCGGAGGCAAAGATCCTCGCTGACCTCAAGACGGCGTTCCAAGAAAAGGAATTACCAGCGCTCGAACCCGGTGCGATGGGTTACATGATGTCGAAATCCGCGTACCTCACCGATGACGGCTCCCACAACACGTCCCACTTGATGTTTTTCACAAACCTCGCAAACGGTGCCGCCTGGGGCGCGGATCTGCCCATGTCTCCGGTTGCGTCGTTTTCCTTCTGGTTTCCATCCGATGACGACAACCCACTCGCCCGCGGCTTGCCTCAAGTCCGTATTTTTATCGTCGGCGTGAAGAGGTGGTCGGACGGCACGCCTCAACTGGTCAAGTAGGGCAAGCATGTTTTAATGCAAGATTAGACCAGGTTACGTCACCCGCGGCACGAACCTTCGTGGCCTCATGCCACCCGAATGTGGGCCGTCTGAGAACGACCCATGAAGAAGCGTATTGTCGTTCTTGGAGCAGGCTTCGGCGGTCTCGAGTTCAGCACGCTCTTGTCGGAAAAATTAGGCGACGACATCGAAGTGACCCTGATCGACAAGAGCGATAGTTTCGTTTTCGGTTATTCGAAGCTCGATGTGATGTTCGGTGAAACGACAGTCGAAGCGGTACGCCTCCCCTACAAGGATTTCGTGAAGCCGGGCGTGCGCTTCCGGCAGCAAACGGTAACCGCGATTGATCCCGTGACGCGACAGGTCACCACTGATGACGGAACCTACGAGGCAGACGTCCTGATCGTCGCACTCGGCGCCGACTACGATATGGATGCGACGCCGGGACTTGCCGAAGACGGCAACGAGTTTTACTCGGTTACGGGAGCCGCCCGAGTTCGCGAGATCCTTCCGACATTCACAAAAGGCCGAGCGCTCATCGGCGTCTGCGGGTCGCCGTACAAGTGCCCGCCGGCGCCCAGCGAAGCAGCATTGCTGCTGCACGATTACCTCAGCACTCGAGGTGTGCGCGGCGCCTGTGAGATCACTCTTGCCATTCCGCTCGCAACACCGGTGCCTCCGTCACCAGAGACGTCGCGAGCGCTGCTCGCCGCGTTTGCGGAACGGAACATCACGTTTGTCGGCGACCGCGACGTGATCTCACTTGACCCCGGCCGGCACATCGCCGCACTCGAGGATGGAACTGAGATTCCTTACGACTTGTTCCTTGGCGTGCCAAAGCACCGCGCTCCGGACGTGATTCAGGCGAGCGGCATGGCTGAGGATGGTTATGTGCCGGTGAACCCCCATACGCTTGAGACGCGTTTCCCCGGCGTCTACGCGTTCGGCGATTGCGCAAAGCAGGGGACGCCGAAAGCGGGGCTGTTCGCAGAGGGCGCGGCTCGAGCCGTTGCCACGTCCCTCATCGCGAGCCTGCGAAGCGATGAACTGACAGAACCCCATAGGGGGACGGGTTCCTGCTATATAGAGTTCGGCGCGGGGCGGATCGGCCGCGTCGACATCGACTTCTTTTCGGGCCCTGGGCCGACCGGCACTTACCACGAACCATCGGTCGCTCTTCGCGCCGAGAAGGAGCATTTTGGTTCAAGCCGCCGAGCCCGTTGGTTCGGCCGCTGACAGCTCACTAGCAGGGACGGGTACGTTTCCGTACCGACCCGGCGCCAGAAGAAGTCTATCATGACACCAGGTCGGGCGGAGCTCCATCATTCTGTCCGACTTCTTTACGTCTGGGGCTCCATACCCGATTTTGCATACGCCTTTTGCGGTTTAAGGAGACTGACAATGGTGTCGGGCACAACCCTCGTCAGCGGCAAATTTGTCTGTGATCGGTGCAAATATGTAACGAAGGGAGAAGGGCCAACGTGCGACTGCTGCTTGAATTCGAATGACGAGTGACATCGGGGGCTTTGGCCTTTCGAAGGGTGGATTGACCATCGTCCAAACGTGCGAATCCTCGTCAAATCGTACCAAATCCACCCCAAACCGCCCGGACGGGTCCCGCAAAATCGCGGCGCCACAGGATAGGCTTGTAACAGATATGTAAGATTGCAGATACCAAGCGGCCGAAACAACCGCACTATGGAAGGGGAAGCGCTCGGGCTATGGATCAGAACGCGGCCGCGGTTAAATCTCGGGTTCAGGCGGCGGCCGACTCGGCTTCAACGCATTACATCATACGAGCTTCGAGCATTGAACGAGGGTGGGCCGACATCACGGCGGCTGTCGGCGACACAGTGGGCGGGATGATCAACCACCGCGCAACGCCCCACTACAATTTAGGAATGCTTGTCGGCCAGCCGGTTGAGGTCGCAACTCGCCTGAATGGCGGGATTCAGCGTCGCTTGCAAGTCCCCGGGGATATCCATATCGCTCCGGCAGGCTATCCCCTTTCGTGGGAAGACGGCGGGCCGACCCAGTACGTCGGGATCACCTTGACAACGACGCTTTTGCGCACTGTTGCAGACTCGATGCACGTGAACCTCGACACCGTCAGCTTGGCGCCTCTGTCGCACGTGCGCGACGAAAAGATCAAGCACATCGTCCTCGCGATCAAGGCTGAACTACAAGACCAAGCCCCACACGACCGCATGTACGCTGAGGGTTTGGGGCTGGCCTTGGCTGCACAACTGCTGAGAAAATATGCGCGCCGCGATGCGATCGCGTCAACACGAGGACTGAACGGCAGACAGCTGCGGAACGTTGTGGACTATGTCCATGAACACCTCACGGGCTCTCTTTCGCTCGCAGAGGTGGCCGCCGTGACCGGCCTCAGTCCTTCTCACTTCAAAGTGCTTTTCAAGCGGAGCATGGGTTTGCCGGTGCATAAGTACGTGATGAGGTGCCGCGTCGATCGGGCAGTCGAGCTCATCGGCAATGGCGGCGTCAATCTCAGCCAAGTCGCGTCCAGGACAGGCTTCGCCGATCAAAGCCACATGACTCGCTGGTTGCGGCGCTTCATCGGTTTAACGCCGGCGCAGCTCAAACGCACCCTCAGCTAGCCAGCGTCAATCGAGCGGGATCCGGCTCGCGTTGCGATCCAGCCATTGGTCAAACGACTGAAGCTCAGGATTGAGCCATCGCGATAGGCTCACGTCACGCGATGCTAAGACCACCGGTTCAAATTCCGCGTAGAACTGGAACATATTCCCCAGATCCTCTGCGCCCGGGAAGCCAAGCTTGCGGAAGACCTCGGGCGGCACGGCGTTATAGCGCACCTGCCTGCCCAAGGTTTTGCTGAGCGCTGCCGCCATCTGGGCACCCGTTAGCGCGTCACCCGCAAGGCCAATACGCTTTCCGACAAACTCGTCTCGCCGCTTGAAGATACCCAATGCGCATTTGCCGATGTCTTCTGCGGCGATGCCCGTCAATTTCTTGTCAGCAAGAGGGAGATTCAATGTGAGGACACCGTCAGTGCCTTTCTTCGGTCCCATGCCGAAATAGATGAAATTCTCCCAATAGAACGACGCGTGGGAAAAGGTCACTGGAAGGTTGAGCTGCGTGAAGTATGCGTCGGCTTCGCCTTTTGCATCGAAGTGAGGGACCTTATATTTGCCCATCAGCGTCGGCATGCGGGTGTCTTCGAGGGGTACGTAGTTGCGCGTGTCCTCCAAGGTCGACCAGATGACGTGCGTAAGCCCCGCATGCTCTGCGGCTTGGGCCATGGCCTGGGCTTGTGCCTTCTCACGGTCGGGCGACAGATGCGCCCAATAAAACGTCACGCAATATGCGCCGTAGGCATCGGCAAAAGCACGCTTGAGACTTTCAAGATCGTCGACATCCGCCGCTACGACCTCGGCCCCGAGCTGTGCGAGTTCTTTGGCCTTGTCCGCGTTTGGGTCTCGTGTCAGAGCCCGCACCGCGAATTCGCCAGTGCTGTCTTCAAGAATCGCGCGGACAAGGCCGCCGCCCTGCGCTCCCGTACTGCCGACGACCGCAATGATCTTCTTGTCCATCGAATCTCCCGTGCAAAGCGTCAAAGATTGCCGTTAGACGATCGGGTGAAATCGAGCAAGCGCGGGCCGGACCCTTGCGCGGCAAGCTTGTCGTCCGGATTGCGAAGCTGGCATTTATCGAGCGAAAGACACCCGCAGCCGATGCACTGCCCCAGCTGATCGCGTAACGCGGTGAGACGCCCGATGCGGTCGTCGAGACTGCGCTTCCAACGATTGGATAGCGCTGCCCAATTCCTCGCGGAGACGGCGCGGTCCCCCGGCAACGTATCGAGGACCTCACGAATTTCGGATAAAGGGATCCCTGCGCGCTGTCCGATCTCGATGACGGCGATGCGCCGCAGCTCGGGCCGCGCAAAGCGTCGTTGATTGCCGTTGCTGCGCGTGCTGTGGATCAAGCCTTTGGATTCCCAGAAGTGAAGGGTTGAGACAGGAAGGCCGCTTCGCTTGGCGATTTCACCGACGGTAAGAAGGTCCATCTTGACATCAAGTATACTTGAGGTTGTAATATTATCCCTGTTATGGAATGGTTTGAACCCGGACATGTTGCGATCGTCACGGGAGGGTCGCGCGGATTAGGTAAGGCGCTGGCTTGCGAGCTGCTCGGTAAGGGACTCACGGTCATCATCGACGGCCGCAACCCGGTCACGCTCGAAGACACCCGCCAGGGTGTTCTCAGCCATGTCGCCGCAAGCTTGCCGCAGGGCGAAGGGCGACTCGGCAAGCTCATCGCTATCTCCGGCGACGTCGCAGACCCAGCGCACGTGCATGCGCTCATCGCGGCCGCAAGACAGGTTGGACGCCTCGACTTGCTCGTCAACAACGCTTCGACGCTCGGACAAACGCCATTACCGAGAATCGAGCAACTCGATCGCGAGACGTTTCGCATCCTCTTCGACGTCAATGTCTTCGCGCCAATCTATTTGATCCAACACGCGCTGCCGCTCATGGCACAATCCGAGCCGAGCACGATCGTCAACATCACCTCGGACGCCGGGGTAGAAGCGTATCCCGGCTGGGGTGGATATGGCGCGACCAAATCCGCGCTCGAACACGTTTCTCGGGTGCTCGCGGCCGAGTTGGAAGGCAGTTCGACACGCGTGCTCGTCTTCGATCCGGGAGACATGAACACCGCCATGCACCGCGACGCGATTCCCGATGCCGATCCGTCGCATCTTCGAGATCCAGCGGATTCCGCAGGCGCGTTGACCCGCGCGATCGCGGAAATGAAGAACCGTTTCGAGCGCGTGCGCGCCTCGGATCTTGTGACGGCGTGACCGCTGCACTGGCGTTTTCGCCTGGCTTGATCGAGGCGACCGAGCCGCCCGAATACCGCGGCGTTGCGCGCGACGGCGTCGGGATGCTCGTGACCGACCGGCAGCAACGCTCGCACACGCACGCGCATTTTTACGATTTGCCATGGCTGCTGCGCGCTGGAGATTTGCTCGTCGTCAACGATTCAGCAACGTTGCCTGCTTCGATCGTGGCGCGGCGAAACAATGGCGATACGATTCGCCTTCACGTGAGCACGAAGATCGACGAGAGGCTTTGGACGGTTGAGCCGCGCGGACTGGTCGATGCCGGTGAAACGCTAGCGCTTCCAGCTGGCGCCACAGCCACCATGATCGTGCCAGTCGAACCACGGCAACCGCGATTGTGGTTCGCGGCATTTCACCTCGACGCACCGATGTACGCGTACCTGACAAAGTTCGGGACGCCCATTAGCTACCCATATCTTCACCGAACTTTTCCCTTGCGGGATTATCAGACACTCTTTGCTCGTGAGATGGGGTCCTCCGAGATGCCTTCCGCTGCGCGCCCCTTTACAAAATCTGTCGTGGCCGAGCTACGCGATCGCGGTGTGGAAATCGCGACGATCACGCTGCATTGCGGAGTCGCGAGCTTCGAGGCGTCAGAACGCCCGGGAACGGAACGCTTTATGGTGTCTCATGCGACGGCGGATCGGGTTAACACAACGCGACGAAAAGGCCTTCGGGTGATCGCGGTTGGAACGACCGTAGTCCGTGCGCTCGAAAGCGCCGCGACGGACGAGGGCGTGGTCGCGACGAGCGGATGGACCGATCTGATTATCGACGAAACCTATCGGCCGAAAGCGGTTGATGCGCTGCTGTCTGGTTTCCACGATACGAACGCGACGCATCTTTCATTGCTGCACGCGTTCATCGATGCCGAGCTTCTGCAAGACGCCTACCTACAAGCCGCTGAAAGCCGCTACCGCTACCACGAGTTCGGCGACGTACAATTGATTCTATAGAGTGAGTCAGGTTGGCGCGTGACCGAACCGTTTCGATTCGTGCGGCTGGGTGTAGGTATGCGCCAATAAAGTGGCCAACGCAGCGACCCTCCAACCAAGTACCCCTATAGCGGAAAGGAATGGAAAATGTTCGTTTCAGTAATTCATAGGGTGAGCGATCCCGATGCGTTTTGGGCCACAGTGGCCGGCGCTAGTAAGGATATCCCTGCAGATCTCAAGCTGCCGCAATTTGTGACAAGCAATGACCGTTCGACGACGATTTGCTTATGGGAAGCACCCTCAGTTGACAAAGTCAGAGCTTTCGTTGAACCCCTGTTAGGGAAGATGTGCAAGAACGAATATCTTCCTATCGACCCCACAAACTCGACGGGTCTTCCAGCAACAGCCAGCACAAGCGCGTAAACGGATCGGCCCAATCAAGACAGGACCCGGTTTGGAAGCCGGGTCTTTTATTATTCCTGTTTGCGTTGAACCTACGTAGAGAACGCTCCAGCCAACACTGCTGGCTGGCAGGTGTCGTTATACACCTCGGTCCGGTCTCGTAGCAAATGTGTATGAGCCATGTGTCAAGTCGTCCAAGATCGTGGTCATTCGTGTCTGCCAGCCTAGTTGTGCGCGAGCGCGGGTTGACGTTATTCGCTGATCCAGTGCCAACACATCCGCGATCGGACCGTAAGTTGACCGCGCTTCCTCAATAGCAATGGATTTTGTCTGACCGCCCCTGTCCGCCCCGCGACTTGCCGCTTCAGCTATCTGCTTGGTTGTGAAGTGGGTCCCGTCGTCTGCATTGAAGACCTCGCCGGGTCTGGCGCGCTCCAAAGCAAGGACGAAGAGTTCAGCGGTATCTGCTACATGGACGACGGCTCGATGGTTGTTGCCATCTCCGATGTATTTCGCAACCCCGTACTCGCGCGCCGAGCGAACAAAAAGCGCTGGTAACCCAGCCCCCTTGCCATACATATCGCCTGAACGAACGATAACACAGCGAACGCGTCGCTTGGCTGAGTCGAGCGTCAACGCTTCCAAAACGAGCTGCGCTGCGATGATAGGAGGCGGGTCCGGTGGGGCGCTCTCATCGGCCACTCTTCCAATTGTGTCACCATAATACCAGGCGCTGCTTCCGAGGACGAATGGCTTGCCCGAACCTTCGATGCCGCGCAAGAGAGCGAAGAGCGCTTTTGGCTCCGCGTCGGGCGCGTGTGCTTGGCTCAGCCGCACAAGGTACACGACTCCGTCGGCTTTGCGCGCCAAGTCGGTGAGACCCTTAGGCGCTTGGACGTCCCCCAGCACAGGGTAAATGCCGCGCGCCCTCAGCGCAACAGCAGTGCTCTTGGATCTCGCGACTCCGGTAACGCGGTGTCCTCTTGAACGCAAAGCGTATGCGACGGATGAGCCGACGTAACCACTGGCGCCGAGGACAAGAATATTCATGGGGAGCGTGCTCTAGTGTAGGCGATAGCGCCGTTTGAGAGCAACGCGAAATCTTTGGGGCCATTCGGACGCTTTTTCGCTTTGTCGCAAGAGGCCGCAGTTTGGCAGCATGAGAAGTTGAGAGGGCACTGCGACAAGGATCGAGCTGACAACGAGTGATGAACGGCGAAAATGGTTTCCCGAAAAACGCGAAAGGCTCAGCAAGTGACGTCGTTGACGTCGAGTTGCACTACTGTGCGGTCGACGCAACAAACGACTTCAGCGTGCCCGCCGAGCGGCATCCCCAGTTTGAACTGATCTATGTCGAACGGGGCACGGGTCAAAAGATGATCGGTGCTCACCGCGTCGAGTCTCGGCCTGGTCACGTGTTTTTTATTCCACCGGATTCGTTTCATCGTCATGGCGATCCCACTCGGCAAGCCGCGTGGTCGTTGCTTTTCCACGCCGATGCGGTCGACGGCCAGGTCCGCTCGCTGCTCGCCGCGCTCGCCATCAAGCCAGCACAGTTGCGCTACTATCTGGTTCCCGAAAGCGACCGCTCGCGCTGGGAAGAGCGTCTCAGGTATTTAGGCTATGAGTTAAACGCGCGACAAGTTCAAGATGCAGATTCGGTGCGCGTCATTCTTCGTTCCATACTGCTTGACGTCGCTGCCCTTGCGCATCTCGAACAGATCGAGAATCTGCGGAAACAAAGGGTCATCACCCAAGTCTTTCGCTTCATCGACGAACGCTACCGTGACCCGATCGGCTTGCGCGATGTCGCTGAGGCGGTGCAACTATCGCCGGCATATCTCACTGACTTGGTGAGACGTGAGACCGGCAAGCCAATCCACCGCTGGCTTACTGACCGGCGAATGTACGCCGCGCGCATTCTGCTTGCGCAAACCGACTCTCCAGTTTCGGCCATCGCCGACGAGGTCGGATTCAATGACTCAAGTTACTTCTCGCGCCAGTTTCGTCAAATCGTTCGCAAGACTCCGCTCGCGTGGCGCTCCGCAAGCCGTCGCGCCGGGACAGTCCTCACGAGCGACTTAGGATCGCCTTGGAGTCGGGGAGAGCTCGCGGACGACGTGCTGACAAGATATCAGCAGGTTCGCGCCTTGAGCGAAGAACTGACCGTCTTGAGGGATGCCGACCTTATCGTGCGTAGGGCGGTGACTGCTGCTTTCGATGTGCTGAAGCCCGCCTTGTCGCAATTCGTCGAGCGTAACGCAAACAAAAGGAGCTGGAGTCCCCGCTTCGCTGTGAGTTCCAGGGAGATCGCGCAAGAGCTTCCAGACGCCACCGATGATGACGGAGTGCTGCCACTCGTTTTGGCGGGCCAGACGATCGTGACCCAAGATCTCGCTCGCTCGCCCAGCCAACTCCTGCGTCAAATCGGCCAATTCGGTTTTACCTCGTCAATGATCACGCCCGTAAAGATCGAGAGCGAATGCATGGGGGGAATCCGAGTATTGGGAGAAAGCGAGCGGGCATTTTCCGAACCGGAGCGCACAGTCCTGGCCATGATTGGCAGTGTCACTGGGTTGGCCCTGCGCGGCATTACGAAAGCTGGCTCATGATGCTCATGCCGATTTTCCCGTGGCGCGCAAGAGAATAGCTCGAAATGGGCGCGTTTTGGACTCGGCTCGCCCCGCCGTATGACCGCAGTAAATGCGCTGAGCTGACTGCGATCGTCGCAGTACCGGCTCTCTTGTTCGTCATCGATGGTTTCGCTCGGCTGCATCAAACATGGGAAACCGAATTTTTGCTTGTTCCACCACTCGCCGTCATCATCTACCTTATTTTTTTGAAACCTGAGGCTTCTTACATCAACTTTCGTTCGATCGTCCTGACGCCATCGATTGGAGCGGCCGTCGGGCAGCTTTGCTATCACTTCCTCGGGCTGACGCCCTGGGGTGTCGCTCTCGCGACGCTTGCCGTGCTTCTTGCACAAGAATTGTTGCAGAGTTACATGCCACCAGCGCTCGCGCTTGCTGTGCTTGCGATGCTGCTCAGGGCGCAAGGCATTGGCTACACGGTGGGTGTTGCGATCGCAACGATTCTGGTTTGGGTAGTCTTCCAGTTGTGGCGTCGGTTTGTCTGGCTGGCGCTGCCCCCTTCCCACGAGTCATCATCCGACCGGTCGCTGGAGTGAAACGATGAGCCGAGCCGCGGGCATGAGCGGATCCGGGGTAACTCCTGCGATCTGCCACCCATCCTGGCCTAGATCGTTCAAAAGGCCCACGTCTTCGTCGTCCACGCCCGACGGATCTTCAGCGTGGCGAGCGAGCACCACGACAAAACGAAATTCAAATTTTTCTTTCATCCCAAACCATTCTCCAAGAGCAGCAAGAAAATGCGTGCGGCCCACACGTGGGCCACACGCCCGAACCCTTAACTGCGCCTTTCAATTCTCATCAATTGCGCATGCGTTGACATTGAGATCACGGCCGTGAGGATCGCGAGAACTCCAAAAACAACGTTTTCCCACACGAGGGTCGCATTATGGGAAAACGCCGTAGAAATCCACAGCCAGATACCTGCGAGTATGTTGATAGCAGCGATCTTCGTGATCGAGTTTGATTGCGACCCGAAGAACGCGATGAGCGCTACGATGCCGATGATGATCCCGGTGATCACATTGCTTATTCTTAAGGCATCAGTAGCTGCTATCCCGATGAATGGCGTGATTATGACCGCGATGCCAATCGCTACATTGACCCAGGGTGTCCACGTCAGCGACATTTGCGTGGTTTGAATTTGACTTGGTGTATGGCTCGCTTGCATGTTTCTTTCACTCTCCTTTACTCACGTGACTCTCTTAGGATTGGACTTTTCCCCACGTCGGCTCAAGGATAGGACTTTCAGCTTGGTCAGAGTCTCGAAAAAGCTTGTAAAGGCCTCATGAGCTTGATCTTTGATGATCTGGACGCGGACGGCGTGTCGACAGGTCGCACACCCGCAAACCGCCGCGGCGCGGACGAGCTCATCGAGGCCGTCCGTCTCGTCGCTATGGTTCCTGAACCTTTCCAATCCCATCATGAGTTCTTGGCCTCGTTTCCAGCATAGACGAGGTGAAGACTCAATGCCAGGGCGCCCGTTTCTCCAAAATAGGAGAACATTTCGAGTTGGGACACTTCGAAAGTACGCGCGAGTATAGCCTACGTAGCTGCTCGCCGCCATGCGACGACGACATTGGCGCTCATCGCCAGCCATCCACATAGGCCGATCACACCGGCGGCGGCAACGGCAGCGTGGTTGTTCGCGAGCAGACCCAAAACGCCGCAACCTATCGCGAGCTGAAACAGCGCAAATGTCAACCAGGTGAGCGGTAGCCAAAGCAATTGGCCTGGTTCGGTCTCGTCATTCTCACCGCGCATTGTCGTAGCGAGCAGTCGCACCCCGATGTGGTGCATATGCCCGAGTACCATTTGGCCGACCCATCCCATAAGGCCGACGAACGCATAAGCGGCCTGGTAACCACCTCCGGCAAGGATGCCGAAACCAATGACGATGGATAGCGCAAGCCAGATGCCGGCGGCGGCGAGAAACGCTTGCGGTGGGCGATGTTCGACGGTCGCTAACCGCAAGGCGCCGGCCAATTCGACAAGATAGAGTGCGAAAGCAACGGCGAGCGTGGCGGCGCCAAACCACGACAGCCATGCCGATCGCGCGATCAAGCCGGCGACCAACACCAAGACGCCTGCGACAGATAAACTCCCCGTTATGCGGTGCGCCCAAGTGCTCGCGGGCCGCCGACCGGCAATCGGGCCCAGCGTACGCATCGATACGCCCATGATCAGGATCGACAGCCAACCAACAGCGCCAAGATGCCCGTGAATAGCAGGTCCGACGCCAAGTATGACTTTGTCAAGACCTCCCACGAGCGCGGCGGCCATCGCCAGTCCGACCGCTGCAGTGGCGGCAAGCATCCCTAGCACGATTCCGAGCGCCCTTCCGATGGCTCTTGCGAGACGATCCGCGCGTATCGCCGCGAGCGTCGCGAACGCTGCACCGAGATAGACTAAAAGAGCCACGCATACGAGCAGCGCGCCGCAGATGAGCAACCTCGGCGCGTCGAACCAGAACCCGGCAGCCAACGCATATGCGCTGACTGCCACAACGCCGATGGACACGCGCGCGAGCCGTCCGCCACGCCATTGCACATCGCAGAATTGAGGAATGACGTGCATAAGAACCGAGAGCGCAACGACGGTGAGCCACGCGAGTCCGACCAAATGCACCCAAGCAAGACCGCTAAATCCGCCCGCGAGGCTTCCACCCACGCCGATCGCCAGCAGGGCGATCCATGAAGCAGCGTGAGCGACGTGGCCGGCCACGAGTCCGAACGGGGGAATCCACGGTGAAGGACGTTGTGGGGCCGCGATCATCCTACGCCCGGCGCAGGGCGCGAAGGCGGCCGGATACGATGCCATACGATCAACGCGAAGATCGCAACCGCCAACGCTTGCAGCACGGCGGATGCGACAAGAGCTCCGCCTGCGAGCGTCGATCGACCCCCAAGCTGATAGCATGGTTCGACGACGAGACGCGTCACCAATCCGACGTTCAGGCATCCCCAGCACGCGAGCGCAGCGCGCGGTGGGTACCGGCCCGCCGCTGCGGGAAACGTCTCTTTGGCGAGCGGAAACATCCACAATGCGACACCGATGACGACGTTGACGAGCCAACCAACAAAGCCCGCGTGACCGTGTTCGACGCCGATCACCGATGGAGCGGCATGCCCGAGTCCCTCAGCGGCGAGCAAGATGGCGCCAGCAAGAAACGTCACCAGCATGTAGACGATGCCGGTCTTGATGAAGAGACGAACTTCAAACGGCATAGATCAACGTGCACGCATGACCGCGTCAGGGGTGATAATCGGCGCGTTATTCCCCCACGAAGTGCGTTCGTGATCGATGATCGCAGCGATGACGTCGTCGCTCAATTGCGAAAACGCCGGCATTTGGCTCGAGTAGCGGCTGCCACCGATCTGTTTGCCCGCAAGTCCATGCAGAAGGGTTGCGATGTGGGTTTCTGGGTCGTTCGCCGTGACGACAGCGTCGCCGGCAAGCGGTGGAAACGCGCCGGGTACACCCGCACCGGCAGCGCCATGGCACGCCGCGCAGTTCGTCATGTATTGCTGTTGTCCGATCGTCGCGTAGTCGAAGCCGCCTACGGCGCCGCGTCCACTGTAGGCCGGCACTGACTGTTTTTGCAGAGGCGCGGCCGCAGCGACCGGCTGACTTGCGTACGTCGGGGTTGCTGCGAACGACGCAGGCGTCGCGAACTCCGCAATTGCGTACCAGAGCGCCCAGGCTGCGATCAGCGCGCTCATGACCCAGGTCCAGACAGGTATCGGGCCACTCGACTCGGCGCGGACCGGATCGAATGGCTCGCTCGCGCTGAACGAGTTGATGTTGAGATCGAGCTCCCCGCTCACACGTTCGTTTGCACTGAGTCCCGTCACCGTGATCCCGGGCCCGTTTTGCACCACGAACGGGATCGTTCGGAGGCCGACGTTACCCATCGCATCACGAGCGCGAATTCGCAGAATGTGTTCGCCATCAGCCAGGTTGGAGGTGTCGAGGCGAACCGTCGCGGGCGGTCGGTAGCGGGCGAACGGTTCCGCCGCGTCGTCAAGGTAAAGGCTGATCGAGACCGCTTCTTCGGCGGGCTCGTGTTGTTTGTCCATCATCGATCGCCCTTGAGAATGAGATACTTCGCGTGCCTCGGATCCGTCTCACCTGGCCATACGGAGGCGCGAATCGCAAAGACGATCGTCCACAACGTCACGAGCACCCCGACGATGACGATGAGCAAGCCAATCGGGTCGCCGCCGGGGGGCGGTCCCATGTGCATGGTGCCGCTCACGGTCTCGCCTTAGGCAGCGGCGCTTGCCTTAGGGACTTGAGATAGGCGACCAGATCGAGCGCCTGCCGACTCGCGACGACGACCTTGCCCGACGGCGCGTAGCCCGGCGGAACCGGCACGACGACGTCGCCGGCATCGGGGTGGTCTTTGATCACGAAGTACCACTTGTATGCGGGCATGATCGACTCGGAAACAAGCGCCCGCGGCTCGTACAGATGAATTTCCTGCCACACATCGCTGGGCTGCCGGGCGCCGATGTTGCTCAGATCGGGGCCGTTACGTTCGGAGCCAAGGAGTTCTGGCGTCGCGTATGCATAGTCGCCGGCGGTCGACGGTCGGCCGAACGCGCGATCTTGCGCAAGCGGACGCACCTGCTGTGTGTGGCAGTACGCGCAACCTTCGCCGACATACACCTCGCGACCACGTTGGGCCGCATCGCTGAGCGGAACGACGCCGGGACCTGGTGGCGTTGCCGAAAGTAATGTGCCGGGGATGACGCCCATCATGATGGCCAGCAAAGCGTAGACAAGAGCAGCACTGATCACGAGAACGCGGACGTCGTTCATCCCGCCGGCGCGCCCTTGGGGCCTCACGCGCGAACCCCTAGTGTGGCCGAGGATGGGGCGGCGGGTGCTTGTGTCGCCCGCGGTGCGAGGGTCATCTTCCATACGTTATACGCGAAGATGCAATGTGCCAGAAACATCATCGAACCCGAAACGGCACGCGCCTCCCAATAAGGCTGAGCCGCCTCGACCGATGCGATGAACGGATTGCCGCTTGCCCAGGTGAGTCCCTAAACCGTTCCGGCGATTGAGAGCGCGCCCACATAGATCGTCACGCCCAGGAACGCGAGCCAGAAATGCAGACCGCATGCTAGCCGCGAGGGCTGCTTGCCGGTCGCCGCCGGCAAGAGGCCGTAAATGGCGCCCCACGCGATGAACGTGATGAAGCCGTACATGGTAAGGTGTGAGTGGCCGACCGTGAAGTTGGTGAGGTGCCAGATCGTCTGCAAGCTCCGCAGCGCCTCGACAGTCCCTTGCGTCGAGCCAAGAAAGTAATAGAGTACGCCGACCCAGATGAACGGAAGTGCATAGGAACGGCGGATTGTCGCCCACCGTCCGCGCATCGTCAACCAAAAATTGCCGCTTCCCGCCCACACTGGCACCAGCATCCCGACGCTGAACACGATTGCCAATGTCTGAAACCACCACGGCAACGGCGTAAACTCGAAATGATGCGCACCGATGACCGGGTAAAAGACGAGGTTCGTCCAAAACCCAAGCACACCGAGCGCATAGGAATAGATCGGACCGTTCAACAGCTTCGGCAGCGCGTAATACGTTATGCCAAGCGCGAGCATCGTGAACCACATCCCCACGGCGTTGTGCATATAGAAGCCCTGCACCGCGACTTGGCCGAGCCCGATCTGATAGAACGGAATCGCCGCTGTGATGGTAAGTATCGCAGTAAAAATGAAACCGCCAATCGTGTACCAATTCGCGATGTATATCTCGCGCTCCGCGCGCGCAGCAACCGTCGCGATGACGACGATCCCGCTGAGCACGACGGCGATCAGAAACAAGGCAGCGACCCACCAGACCCATTCGCGGTATTCTTGATCGCCGTTGTTGATGCCGAGGTCGAGCGTGATCGTCCCTAGGATTGCCGCAAGATTGAAGGCGCCGAGTGCCACCCATGCGAGCCGTTTGTACTGCAACGTGACTCCCGATGAGCGAGCCGCGACCCAAGATGCCGCGCCGACGAGCGCAATCGAAGCCCAGCCGTAAAACGTCCCATTGGTGTGAATCGCGCGCAACCGTCCAAACGAAAGCCAGGGGCTCGTGGCGAGATCAGGATACGTGAACTTGAAGCTTTCCAGCAGCCCCACCGCGGTCGTCAAGAGCAGCCAGAACGTCGCCGTGATGACATAGGCGCTGAAGATCGCCGCGTCTTCGGATCGATCGGTTGCCGTCGCGCTCGTCGGCGATTCCACGACGACCGTTATCATCATTCATCCCCTTGTCGTGCGGCGAAAGTCCTACCGGGTGGGGTCCCTCCGAAACAACGTCGACGATCGGACTTGAGCAATCGGAGCAGCCGATTGGTTGACCTAAGGCTGTGTAAGTCTTGTTAATGCCGAACCCTTGTGCATCGCGATGTGATCGGTCGTGTCGCTCTTGATCTCGTACTGCGGTTCAGCCTTGGTCGCATGCACGGTATAGCCTTTGAACAGGATCTCGGAGGTGATCACCTTGATGATCCTACCGCGCACACGTCCAGCTTCCGAATTCCAGCTGACGTGATCACCGACCTTGAATTGTCGCTTCGTCATCGACGACGAGTGGAATGTGATCGGGCCGCGCTGGACACCGCTCGAGGGTAAAAGTGGACCGCGCTATCGAGCTTAGAGTGTATCGAAGTGTACGTCATGGTTGCTCCTTTTTCAGCGTATAAAGCATACCGTAATACTCCGAGCGCGGTCAAGCAGGCACCGAAAACCAAATTACCTAGTTGCGTACCATACGGCAGCTAGATGTACGGCAATAGGTCGAAGTATTCTTGGTCTTCGTTCGCCCCGCCGTGGCCTTCGCCGATCGTCTTCTCCGTCTCGACGAAGCGAATTTCGCGAATCCATTTCACCATTTTGAAACCGAGTTGATTTTCGACCCGTAAGCGTAGCGGCGCGCCATGCACCTGCGGAAGAGGCACGCCGTTCATCTCATACGCAAGAAGACACTCGGGCTTGACCACATCCTCAAGACGTTGCGTATCGTAATAGACTCCCCCGAAAGTTCCTTCGCCAAAGGAGATAAACTCGACGACGCGCGCACTCGGCAGCGGCTTCACCAGTTCGATCAGCCGCACCATGGAGATGCCACCCCACTGGGCGATGCCACTCCATCCCTGAATGCAGTGATGCAACGACACGTGCTCGTCGTGTCCCAGCGCTCGTACCTCGCTGAGACTCAAATCCACAGGGTTCTCGAGGCAGCCGCTGACGCGCAAATGGTAGTCACGGAAGTCGTCTGCCGCGAGGTGTTTCCATTCATCGGAATCCGGCATCTTGCCGTTGGCCCAAAAGTATGGCGAGATGTCCTCTCGCGTGTAACGTTCTGCCGGGTTAAAATGAGTGGATGCGCTCATGCGCCGCTCGAGCGGTCCGATCAACGTCTTGTGCAAACGTTGGATTACACGCGGGTATCTCCACGCGACGACGTAGGCAACGACCCACGACGCAACCACCGCAGCAAAACCAATGCAACCTAAGATCAGCCCGAGCGGTCGTGTGTTGTCGGTGCCTAAAACGATGTGATTGAAGTTTCGCTGCGCGCCTGTCGCGAATACGAAGCTGACGTGAAAAATCGTGAATGCAATGTAGCCGACGAGCAGCAGGAAGTGAAGAGAACGGCCACCCTGCCGTCCGCCGAAGATTCTCGGATACCAAGGAAACGCGTTATCGACAGCCGGGGACATTGCAATTCCCGTCAAGATGGACAAGGGCGCCATGATGAAGACGACGATGAAGTAGGCGAGCTGCTGAAGCGCGTTGTACGCATAGTAACCGTCTGGCTCGACCGGAAAGTGAAACGTTACGTAATGTACGAAAGTGCCCCATGCGTATGGGATGATTTCCCACGATGTGGGGACCAGGCGCGGCCATTGCCCGCTGATGAAGAGCATCACGACGTAAATGAGACCGACGAGAATAAACCCATAGTCCGTGATGAAATGCCAAGACCGGCCCATGCCGATCGTATGCCGGTATCCAGGTAAAGCAAGCCAGGGCGAGATATAACGCGCGTCGTCCTTCGAGGTCCAGATGCGGCCTTTCGGCACGTCGATCGGTGTTAGGCGCAACCATTCTGTTCCAGGCGTACAATCGTTGTTCCAGTAAAGCCGTGGGTGATCCATAAGGATGGAAAGACCGCTGCGCACTAGTAAAAAGAGAAAGAACAAGTTTGCGAAGTGGGTCCAGCGGATCCATAATGGAAAGCCACGCGGCTCGCCGTACTGCGCGCTCTTAGTGATCCCGGCGATGGGCACCGACGCGGAGTGGATTCCAAAGGCGAACACCTGCAACCAAGCGAGCAATATCGGAAAGGCGATGATGACGGCGAGCCAGAGGATGTACCGGCGACGGAGGATCACCACCATACGACGATCCTTTGGCGCATGTAGCGCTCTATGCGCTTCGTCAAAGTCGATCATGCGACGATCCTTCTCTCCATCGGCTCGAAGACACGCCACGAAGGCTCTCCGAGGTTCTCGATCTCAGCGATGTGCTGTATGTTGACACCACGTTTCTCAACGACCTGCGAGTCCAAAGGCAGATGCTCGGTAAGCTTCGGGGCAGCAGTTATGCATTGTCGCGCAGAAGCGCATTGCGTGGCTAATCCAAATTACCGGACTCGATCGGATGTTTCCGCTATTCAGTGACTTTTCTGCGCGAGCTTGTTGTGAGTTGCCTTGACTTACCGATCAGGCGTTCCGTGGCCTCAAGCGACCTTATAAAGCTGGAAAAACAGTCAACTTAAAAGCTCGTCTTTCTTGGCGTCGCATTGTTGCTTATCGCGTTGGTCCGCTTGGTGTTCGAGAATTGACACGTTGAACGTTTGCCAATCGCGATTATGCGAAAAAAAGTCCTGTTGTTGCGAAAAAACCTTCATGATCGTCCATTGCAAGATCAACCTCTGTCGCTTTAGATACGCACATTTCGTTTAGATGAATCCCGCATGGGGAAAATTATTTACACATAACTGTGGAAGGTGGCGCGATGGTGCTGGTCGAGCAGTCTGAGCGGCACTCGTCGCAGCCATGCTTTAGTCAACATCTTGGACCGCAATCGTTCCGAGTCCATGCTCATATTGGGTGACGCAATCATGTTTCGACGCTCGGCATTTCCGATGCACGATCTCGGGTCAAAGCACAGCAATCCGCAGGCGCTTTTCGTCGGGTCCTACCCGCCACGCGAATGCGGCATCGCCACTTTTACTGAAGATGTTCGCGACGCCTACGACGCTCGCCACAGCTTCTCAAGCGATGTCATAGCAGTGAGCGACGAAGGTAAGAAATATTGCTACCCCCCTTGCGTGATCGGTGAGATCCGCCGCGACACACAGTTGTCATACTTCTACGCCACCCGCATTGCGAACGCCCATAAATGCGACGTCATCAATGTGCAGCACGAGTATGGCTTGTTTGGCGGCAACCACGGTGCGATGCTGGTCGACTTCCTCGCCGGATTGCGCAAACCAGTCACAATCACGTTGCACACCACGTTGCCCGACCCCGACGACCAGATGCGCTACATCACGCGCGAACTCTGCAATCGCTCGGATACTGTTATCGTACTCGCAGAAACGAGCCGCCAGATCTTACAGCATACCTATGGTATCGATGCGCGCAAAGTAAAGGTCGTTCTGCATGGAACTCCCTCTGTGGCAGAACGGGCCAGCACCACATACAAGCGTGCGCTTGGTCTATCGGACAGGACTGTCCTTACCACTTTCGGCTTGCTGAGCCGCGGGAAAGGAATCGAGTACATCCTCGAGGCACTGCCGCTCATCTTCGAGCGGAATCCCGACGCGGTGTACATGCTACTTGGCCAGACGCATCCGCAAGTCCAGAAGCATGAAGGCGAGTCCTACCGCGAGTCGCTGCTAAAGCGGGTGCAACAACTAGGCATTGGCGACCGCGTGCGGTTTGAGAATCGCTATATGGGCGATGATGAAGTCGTGTCATATCTGATGGCGACCGACGTGTATGTCTCACCTTCTCTCAATCGCTCGCAGATCGTCAGTGGAACGCTGTCTTATGCAGTGGCATGCGGCCGCGTCGCGGTCGCTACGGAATATCTTTATGCGCGCGAGCTGCTGGCCCAAGGTCGGGGCATCACCGTACCATTTCGAGACAGCAGAGCGCTAGCTGGTGCGATCAACTTCGTACTCGACGATCCCAAGCTGCGCCGCTCCATCGAAGCGAAAACTTATCGTTTTGGCCGCCGCATGACGTGGCCACGAGTAGCTGAAGAATACGAAAGTGCCTTCGCCGAGTCGAATTTGCGAAGCCGGGCGCTCGATAGATCAAGCTTCATAAGCAGTTTTACCCCCGCAGTTACGCGGCAAGACATTTTTCACCGCCCAGCCTAGAGCTAAACACACGATAAGAACGTTGAGGTTGACTAAATGACGACGAGTGATTTTCTGTTAGAGCGGCTCGTGGATTGGGGCTTTTACCGCATATACGGTTACCCGGGTGACGGTATCAATGGGATCATGGGTGCCTTTGACCGGATCGGTGATAAGCTGCAATTCATCCAGGTGCGACATGAAGAGATGGCCGCCTTCATGGCCTGCGCTCATGCAAAGTTTACAGGCGAAGTCGGCATCTGCCTGGCCACCTCTGGCCCCGGGGCGGTGCACTTGCTCAACGGCTTGTACGATGCGAAAATGGATCATACCCCGGTCGTTGCCATCGTGGGACAAGCAGCGACAACCGCACTGGGGAGCTCGTATCAGCAAGAAGTCGATTTGCAAGTCCTCATGCAAGACGTTGCCGACTACGTCTACACTGTTTCTAGCCCAGTCGCAATGCGTCACATTGTTGACCGTGCCGTGCGCACGGCGGCGGCATTTCGAACGGTCACCTGTGTCATCGTTCCCAAAGACGTGCAAGAGGAAAAAGCCGTCCCTAAGCCACCGCATAAACACAATACGGCGCATAGCAGCATCGGATATTCCGCGCCGATTGTCGTTCCCACAACGACGGACTTGCAGCGTGCGGCTGACCTTCTCAACAGCGGCAAACGCGTTGCAATGTTGGTTGGGCAAGGAGCGCTCGGAGCCCGTGAAGAGCTCATCGCAGTCGCCGAGAAGTTGGGCGCTGGTGTCGCGAAGGCCCTGCTCGGCAAGGCTGTGCTTCCCGATGATTTGCCTTTCGTTACAGGAACGTTGGGCTTGTTGGGGACGCGACCGAGCTACGACATTATGAATGAGTGTGATACGCTGCTCATGGTCGGAACATGTTATCCATACGCAGAATTCTTGCCCAAGGAGGGACAAGCGCGTGGCGTGCAGATCGACATCGATGCACGTAACGTCGGCCTACGTTTCCCAACAGAGCTAAATTTGATCGGTGACAGCGCACAAACCCTGCGCGAGTTACTGCCTCTGTTGCAGCAGAAGACCGATCGCAGCTGGCGCGAAAAAATCGAAAAGAACCTCAAGGACTGGTACGCGGATGAACAGTCGCGCTCGCATGTGAAAGGCGATGAGATCAATCCGCAGCTCGTCTTTTGGGAGCTTTCGGAGCGGTTGCCTGACAATGCGATCATAACCGGCGATGCGGGTACGGCCACAAATTGGTTCGCGCGCAACATCCGGATGCGGAAGGGCATGAAGTCCTCGCTCTCGGGGAGTCTCGCCACGATGGGAGCTGCGGTCCCGTACGCTATCTCGGCGAAGTTCGCATTTCCAGAACGCGTCGTCGTCGCCTGTACGGGGGATGGCGCGATGCAAATGAACGGAAGCGCCGAGATGCTCACAGTCAAAAAATATTGGAAGCAGTGGGCGGATCCCAGGCTTATCTTTTTGGTACTGAACAATTCGGACCTGAACCAAGTAACTTGGGAAATGCGCGTAGAGTCAGGGAACCCAAAATACGAAGCGTCGCAAAATCTTCCGCATTTCAACTACGCCGAATATGCAAACTCGCTTGGGTTGCTGGGTCTCCGCGTCGAGCGCTCGGACGACATCGGGGCGGCATGGGACCGCGCACTCGCAGCGGATCGACCGGTCATCTTTGATGCGGTAGTCGATCCAAATATCTCGCAGTTGCCGCCGCACATCAGCTTGCAGGAGGCTCATAATCTTTTCTCGGCACTCGCGAAGGGCGACCCCGACGAGGGCGGCGTCATTAAGGAGACCATCAAGAGCGTCCTTGCGACTGTATTTCCGCATCACGACAAAGTATGAACACCTCCGTCAGGCCTCGGGTTGAGACTCCCATCCAAGGCCTACAGGTGCGTGCATACCGAGTCCCGACCGAAGATGGTCCGGAGTCCGACGGCACGATTTTCTGGGATGCGACGACCCTAGTGCTTGTGGAAATCACCGCGGGCGATCGGATCGGAATCGGTTACACGTACGCCGACGCTGCTACAGCGAAAGTTATTCAGGACACGTTGCGCGAGGTCGTCGTCGGCGCTGATGCAGTCTGCAACGGCGCGATCTGGACGAACATGGCTGCGACCGTCCGCAATCTGGGGCGTGATGGGATTACCTCGATGGCGATCTCCGCAGTCGACGTTGCGCTGTGGGATCTCAAAGGAAAACTCATGGATCAGCCGGTTTGCGCACTGCTTGGTATGTCGCGCCACGAGGTCCCGATTTACGGAAGTGGAGGGTTCACGTCGTACGATATTGCGAAATTGCAATCGCAGCTCGGCGGGTGGGTACAGGGCGGCATTCCTCGCGTCAAGATGAAAATCGGACGTGCACCGCAGGACGATGTGGAACGGGTCGCAGCCGCCCGCGCGGCTATCGGGGAAGCCGAGCTCTTTGTCGATGCGAACGGCGCATATTCAAGAAAACAAGCGCTCGACTTCGCGAGGGCCTTCACACCATACGGCGTCACCTGGTACGAAGAACCAGTCTATCATGAAGATTTCGAGGGCTTGGCGCTGATTCGCAATATGGCCCCGCCAAGCATGGAAATCACCTCGGGCGAATATGGCTACGGCCTCTATCATTTTGCCCGGATGTTAGAAGCGCAGACTGTGGACGTCTTGCAGGCCGACGCGACGCGCTGCGGTGGTTTCTCTGGCTTGCTGGCGGTCGACGGACTGTGCCAGACAAAGATGATTCCTTTATCAACGCATTGCGCGCCCCATCTCCATTTGCACGCTGGCGCCTCACTGAAAACGTTGCGGCACATGGAATATTTTTATGATCACGTGAGAATTGAGAAGATGTTATTTGACGGAATTCCGCAGCAGAAAAATGGAGCGCTCTCACCCGACCTGAGTCGGCCAGGAATTGGTCTTGATTTCCGTCATAGCGATGCAGAACGATACGCGGTTTAACAAATGATGAGAATCCTTGATATGTTCGAATCGAAGAGCCATTCCATGAGCGCGGGTCCGAAGTCGACGCAGCGTCCGGATGCCGTGAATTCAGCTAACGTTGACATTGCGGGCCTCGAGCGCGAGTTGCGTGAGATGGTACGCGGTGAGGTGCGATTCGATGACGGGAGCCGCGCGCTCTATGCAACCGACGCTTCAAACTATCGGCAAGTGCCAGTCGGCGTCGTCGTTCCGCGTGACGCGGATGATGTCGAAGCAGCGGTGGCTGTGTGCCGCAGATTCGCTTGCCCGATTTTTGCGCGGGGTGGTGGAACGGGTCTAGCGGGCAGCGGTTGTAACGCCGCTGTGGTTTTCGACATGTCGAAGTACATGAACCACATTATCGGGATTGATTGGGACCGCAAGCGTGCGCGGGTTCAGCCAGGGTGTGTGCTCGATGATCTGCGTGACGCGGCGGAGGTGAAGCAGCTCACTTTCGGTCCAGACCCAGCGACGCACAATAGGAACACCCTCGGAGGGATGATCGGCAACAATTCGTGCGGCATGCACGCGCAAATGGCCGGTAAAGTAGAAGATAATACGGACGAGCTCGAGATCTTGACCTACGACGGCTTACGCATGCGCGTCGGGCCAACGAGCGACGAACAACTAACAAAAATCATAGCCACAGGCGGGAGGCGCGGAGAAATATACGCGAAGCTGCGAGAGATTCGCGATAAGTACGGCGATCAAATACGCAAGCGTTTTCCGAATATTCCGCGCCTGGTCTCGGGGTATCCCTTGCAGCAACTGCTACCAGAACACGGTTTCAACGTTGCGCGTGCGCTTGTCGGGACCGAAAACACCTGCGTCACCGTCTTAGAAGCCACCCTGCGCTTGGTGCACAGCCCCCCCTGCCGGACGCTCGTCGTCTTCGGATTCCCAAGCATCGCCACTGCCGCAGACCACGTACCGTTTTGCAACACGCACGGACCGATCGCCCTCGAAGGTCTCGATGAGAGCATGTTCAGGTACATGCACGATAAGAACAAATCCACAAAAGGGCGCGAGATGTTTCCGGACGGCAAAGGTTGGCTCATCGTCGAGTTTGGCGGCGAGACGACGCAGGAGGCCGACAACAAGGCGAAAGGCCTGATGGAAGCATTCAAAGCGCGCGACATCGTGCCGAGCATGAAGTTGTTCGACGACGAGCATGAAGAGAAGCTGCTTTGGGATATTCGGGAATCTGGACTCGGCTCGACTTCAAAGATTCCCAATCTGCCAGATTTCTATCCGGGCTGGGAAGACTCGGCGGTGGGCCCGGAGCAGCTCGGCGCGTATATGCGGGATTTCGAGAAACTCCTTAAAGAGTACGGGTATCAGGCTTCCCTCTACGGACACTTCGGCCAAGGCTGTCTGCACTGCAGCATTGATTTCGATCTCTTCACGGCGCAAGGTATCGCGAAATATCGCAAGTTTGTGACCGAGGCCGCGCACATATGCGTGAAATACGGCGGTTCGCTCTCCGGCGAGCATGGCGACGGCCAAGCGCGGGGCGAGCTTCTCCCCATCATGTTCGGCGACGAACTCGTCAAGGCGTTCGGTGAATTCAAGGCGATCTGGGATCCGGAAAACAAAATGAATCCCGGTAAAGTCATTCATCCCTACAAACTCGATGAGAACCTTCGTTGGGGAACGCATTACGCTCCGTGGGAACCAAAAACGCACTTTGGCTTTGTGGAGGACAACGGCAGCTTTGCGTTCGCCGCAAACCGTTGCGTCGGCACGGGCAAGTGCCGTAAACACGATTCGGGGGTTATGTGCCCAAGTTACATGGCCACCCGCGAGGAGATGCATTCGACGCGAGGACGCGCGCGATTGCTTTTCGAGATGCTCAATGGCAACCCGCTCGAGAATGGGTGGCAAGACGAGACCGTAAAAGAAGCGTTGGATTTGTGTCTGGCGTGCAAAGGCTGCAAGGGCGAGTGTCCGGTTAACGTCGACATGGCCACCTACAAGGCGGAGTTTCTTTCGCATTATTATGATGGAAAACGCCGTCCGATTGCCGCATACGCATTTGGACTGATGTACTGGTGGGCCAAGTTGGCGGCGATCGCTCCTGGTGTGGTCAACTTCATCACGCAGGCGCCGCTGTTGCGCGACCTCGCTAAATTCGCGGCCACGATGGCGCCGCAGCGGCGCATTCCGATCTTTGCCCGCCAGACGTTCCGCCAGTGGTTCGCGCGTCGAGAGGCTCAAAGCGACAGACTCAAAAAACGACTGAGCAACGTTACGAAGCAGCAAGTTATTCTGTGGCCGGACACTTGGAACAATCATTTTCACCCGACCACGGCCCAAGCGGCGGTGGAAGTTCTTGAAGACGCGGGCTTCGCCGTGACCATTCCCAAGGTCGAGCTGTGCTGTGGGCGTCCCCTCTACGATTACGGGATGCTCGATCTTGCGAAGACTATGTTGCGTGAAATCATCGCTACTCTCAAACCGCAAATTGAAGCCGGCATCTGCATTGTTGGATTAGAACCAAGTTGTGTGTCAGTCTTCCGCGATGAGATGCAGAATCTACTGCATGGAGACGAAGATGCAAAACGGTTCAAAGCGCAGACTTTTTTGCTGAGTGAGTTCCTTGAAAAATACGCTCCGCACTATCAGCCGCCCAAACTCAACCGCAAGGTAATCGTGCAAACGCATTGCCATCAAAAGAGTGTGCTCGACGCGTCGGCAGAAGAAAAACTCCTCAAGAAAATGGGCGTTGATTATTCAATGCCGGATTCTGGCTGTTGCGGTATGGCGGGCGCATTTGGATTCGAACGCGGAGCGCATTATGACGTTTCGGTCAAAGCAGCAGAACGGGCGCTCCTTCCGGCGGTGCGAAAAGCCGAGGACGATACGATCATCGTTGCGACTGGCTTTAGCTGCCGCGAGCAAATCTCGCAAATGAGCGCGCGCCAGGCGCTCCATCCTGCTCAATTGCTGAAGATGGCATTGGACGATCGCAACGTGGCGTCCGCCGGGTCATTTCCTGAGAACCGTTACATGCCGAACCCGCGCACACAAGCGCGTTCCGCGACGCTGAAGGGTTTATTGATCGTCGGCCTGGTCGGGGCGTGCGCCGCCTTCTATCTGCTCCGCAAGCGCCGGAAGCGCAGCTAATGGGCGCGGAGATTCTCATCCTGGGCGGCGGCTTTGCCGGGGTCTCAACAGCGCGCGAACTCGAGCGCAGGGCTTCCAAGAACTCGATGTCACGCTCATCAACCGTGAAAAGTTTCTCTTATTCACCCCGATGTTGCCGGAGGTGCCCAGCGGCTCCATCGAAACGCGCCACCGCGCGACTCGCGTTAGTATCCGCGAGGTTAGCGGCTGGGGACAGTCATGCGCTTGAACGATAAGGTTGCAATTGTCACCGGCGGCGACACCGGGATCGGCAAAGCGATTTCGTTGGAATTCGCCCGCGAGGGTGCAATCGTGGTGATCGACTACCACGGTGACCGCGCACCTGCCGATGCGCTCGTGGAAGAAATAGAAGATCAAGGTTCAAAGGCGTTGGCGGTTACAGCCGACATCTCCAAACCCCAAGAGGTGGACTTACTCATAAGCGCGGCAACAAACGCCTACGGCGGCCTTGACGTGCTCGTGAACAACGCGGGTATCGAAAAAAAACACCCCTTCCTTGAAATGCCGTTTGATGTGTACAGCAAGATCATCGATGTCAACCTCACCGGAAACTGGCTCTGCAGTCAGGCGGCGGCAAGACAGATGGTGAAGCAAAAACGAGGCGGCCGGATAATCAATATTTCATCGGTGCATGAAGAACTTGCCATGCCGACCAACGCGCCGTATTGCGCCTCGAAAGGCGCGATTCGCATGTTGATGCGGACCATGGCGGTCGAGCTGGCGCAATATGGCATCACCGTGAACAACGTCGCCCCAGGCGCAGTCGATACGCCGATGGATGCCTCCGTAGAGCGCAACAGCAAAGAATTCGAAGCCCTGCTCGCGGAGATCCCACTCCGACGCATGGCCAAACCGCACGAAATCGCGGACCTCGTCGTTTTTCTCGCAGGCGATGAGGCAGCGTACATCACCGGAGCCACGTATATCATCGATGGCGGAATGACCAAGCAGTCGGGCAGCCTGTGAGCTCGGAGCAGGTCGCGCAGATCGTCGGCACGGGCGAGAGCGGTGTCACGTACGACATTTCGGATACGGAGATGGCGGCGGGCAGCACGCTAGGCGGTCCGAAGTGCGTATGCGTCCTCAAGGCGACGGGCGCGATCGAAAAGGTATATTCGAGCGATTGCGGACAGACGCCCATCGGCTCTGTCGTGGTACATCATTGGGATCGCAAGACCGGTATCGCTCTGACCGCCCTTCCCGGATCGTTCAAAATTCATCCCGAACATCAAGAACATTTCTTTTCCTTGTCCAACGGCATTGAGGTGCATGAAGACCTGTACGTCTTAAGTGGCAAGCCGCAGGGCAAGAAAGCTGACCCGCCGGGCGTCTACTACGTGGTCGAGCTGTACAACCCGATGAACGAGCGGGTCGAAATCGAAACGTACGGATTCGCACAGCTACGCGGCGATACAAAGCACGATGTGGTGACGCGGTTCGACAAACGAAGAAACGCCCTCATCGCCTGCAATAGATCGAACGCCAAGATCGCCAGAATCTTCGGCTGTTCCGAAAAGGTCGCGAGCTGGGAAGTCACGATGGACCATGGAAAAGCGATCACCAAGGACTGTCCGGGGCAGTTGAGTGATGATGCCGTATCGCCCGCGGATGATCCGCTCGGTGTGCTTCATCATAGCCATGGGCTCGATCCCGAGCAGCGCGTCAGGTTTAACTACGTCGTCACATTCGGCGTTACGGGCGAACGTAGCGCATTGCGCAATCTGGATACGCTGCCGGATGCCGACGAGGCGCTGAGAACCACGCGCGAACATTATATTGAGGTTCTCAATCGTGCCGTCGTCTTGACGCCCGAAGCCGATGTGAATCGCGGCGTCTTGTGGGCGAAGGCCAACATGCTGCGAACGCAATTGCTTGCGCCGACCGGCTGGTGTTTTGTAAACGATCCCGCGCGTTCGAACAATAGCGTGGCTCGGGACACGGCATGGTTTGCCTTCGGAGCCGACTATATGACCCCGGATTTTGCAGAGGCGTCGCTCTTATGGTATGCGGATCACCTGGAGGGCGATGGGATGGTAATCGAATACTACGATATCCGCGACGGGACGTCCGCTGATTACAAGCTCAATATCAACGACAATACGCCCTTGCTCATCACCGCGTTGTGGCACCATTATAATACGACGGGAGATCGGGGGTTTTTAGAGCGCGTGTATCCTGCGGCGTCCAAAGCGGCGAACTATATCTTATCGCAGCGCAACGAACAGGGACTGGTGTGGTGCACTGCCGACGGAGTTGCGAATTACGGAATCGTCGGATGGCGCAATGTTATTCCGGGTTACCGGCTTTCAGGTGCCACGACAGAGCTGAATTCCGAATGCTACGCTGCCCTTCAGACGGTTTCGCACATGGCGCGAGTGCTTGGTCAGCACGATGAAAGCAAGCGCTTCAAAGAGCAGGCGGAGGCTCTCCATGCCGCGATTAACAAGCACTTGTTTAATCCGGGTACCGGCCTTTATTACCTCAGCATCGATCTCGAGGGACAACCGCGCAGCGACGTAACGTCTGATCTCGTTTTTCCGGTTATGTTCAACGTCGCCGATGACGACACAGCCGCCTGTATCATCAGTCGCTTGAGTTCCGACGAATTTTGGACTGAAGCCGGCATTCGCACCGTTCCCCGCAACGCGCCCGAGTACGGACCGACGCACGGGTATGGGTTACTCGGCGGCGTTTGGGTAGCCGTCGCTTTTTGGTACGCGTTTGCGGCGGCCCGATTCAATTCCGGTTTTATGGCGTATGCGCTCCTCACAAGTTTTCAACACTACTCAAAAGATCCACGCCGAAACAACACGGTGCCCGGTCAGTTCTCTGAATGGCTGCATGGCGAGACACTCGTCAACCAGGGAATGATGCTCTCGCCGTGGTTTCCGCCACGCTACTTGTGGGCGGCGATCGAGGGTGCGGCTGGGTTAGATCTCTCAGGGAGCGTGCCATCGATCAACCCGCGGCTTGCACCGGATTGGAAATGGATCGGCGTGCGCGATCTGCCATTCTGCGGCAAGCGGTTGACCTGGTTCGTCGTTCGCGTGCCAGAAATGCAGATGTACACAAATTATAACTTCCAGCAGGCGTCGCCCTATCTTTCGTACGACACAGATATCAGCCAGCACGTGAAGCTGAGCGGCGGGGCCGCAGTGGGTCTAGCGCTACGGCAAGATCAAAACCTAGTCGTTTTCCTTGGAAATACGACCCAGCGCACCATCACCACGGCGGTCCGCGTCGAGGACGAACTGAGCGGTTCATACAGCATGCGCATTTTCAACAGCTTGCGCGGCGCGTGGGTGGAGGGTGCGACAGCGAGCGCCGCTGACCTGGCACGCGGCTTGCCCGTACAATTAGAACGCAAGGGATTTTGCGTCATGGAACTACGCCAAGAGGTCTGAAGGTGGAGAAACATTTTGCGTTTGGCGTCAGCGAATTCACGACGTGGCCCATCAGTTTCGAGGCCGATGTCCAGTTGTACGCCAGCGTTGGCATTGACTGCATTGAAGTTACCGAATTCAAACTCGACCATGCACGCCTGGCCGAACAACTAGACTCGATAAAGGATAACGGGCTTTTTGTGAGTTCGGTCCAAGCCACGGTCCATTCGCTGTTTCCGGATGGCTTAGTGGGGGAACCGACTGATCCCAAAGATCGGACAAGGCATATACAGCAGTCGATCGAGCGGATTGCACCTCACGTCCCTGCCGGCACGCCATTTGTTGCCGTCACCGGCGCCGCGCCACAGGGCGACGTTCAACATGTCTACGATACCGCAGTCACCGCGTTTGCCGAGCTGGCGCAGGTTGCAGATGCGCATGGCATGCGGCTGGCGTTCGAGCCGCTCAATCCCATGTTGATGAACAGCGATACGGCGATCTGGTCCCTCGCGGATGCCACGCAGCTCGTTGAGTCTGTGGATCACCCATCGTTTGGATTATGCTTGGACGTTTGGAATATCTGGCAGAGCCCAAACCTCATCGACACCATCGCGCGCGCCGCTGACCGGATTTTTCTCGTCCAAGTGAGCGATTATCGCCGGCCGCGTTCGCATAACGATCGCGTGAGCATTGGCGACGGTGAGATACCGCTGCAGGCGATAATTTCTGAGGTCCGAAAAACTGCGTATGACGGACCGTACGTTCTTGAAATTTTCTCGAGCGAATCGCTTCCGAACTCCTTATGGCGCGCCGAGTTCAGCTCCGTATTGCAAAACAACGTCAAGGCTTTCGCGAAAGTGTGGCGCGAAAGTGAAGCGCCATGAAACTTCCTCAACGGATTTTCGACCTTAGCCAACCGGTATTCAACGATTGCCCGCAATACCCCGACGTCAATCCACGGCCAGCCGCAGTGCGTTTGTTCTATATGCAGCCGGTGCAAGGCGTCAACAAAGAGATCGTCGAGATTAGCACTCACACCGGGACGCACTGCGATGCGCCCTTTCATTTCTTTGAGAATGGCCGCACGATCGATCAAATCCCGCTCGAAAGCTTTGTGGCGCCGGCGCTTATCGCCGATCTGCGTTATAAAGCACCAGGTTCCGCAATTGAGGTCGACGACGTGCGAGATCTTGAGGTTGCCGCCGGCGAGGTCGTCTTGCTGAATACGGGATGGGGTCACAAGCGCGCGAATACTGCGGAGTTTTTGACCCACTACGTCTACCTGGGAGGATCCGCTGCAGAACATTTCGTGCGGCGAAATGCGGCGGGCGTAGGGATCGACGCCGTGAGTTTGGGCGGTTACAATGACCCTGCCAAAGCCGGGCCGGCGCACAAAGCGTTGCTCGGCGCGGGCAAGTTCATCGTTGAAGAGCTATTTTTCCCGGATGAAGTCATGGACGGCAAGAAGCGACTTTTTGTCGCGCTTCCAGTTAAATTGAAAGGGTGTGGTGGGGCGTGGACGCGCGCGACGTTGTGGGACATATAAACCCGCGCGTCGGTTGCCCCGAGCAAATATCTCGTGTCGAAGCGGTCACGTTGACGAGAGGCCGAGGCAACGGCGTTCGCGCTTTTGAGATCGATAATGCAGCAGGTTTACAATTGACGTGCGTTGCCGACCGGGCATTGGATATCGCGCGTCTGAAATGGAAAGGTATTGCGCTCTGCTGGCAATCTCAAAACGAGGTGGCAGCGCCGGCATTCTACGACCAGCATGGCGACGGCTTCCTCAAGTCATTTTTCGGCGGCATGGTGACCACTTGCGGCCTTACGAATTTTGGCCCGGGCGGGGCAGACAAGTGGGGTGAGTTCGGCCTGCATGGTCGAATTAACCATATCGCCGCGGAAAATGTGTGCATGAGGCGCGCGCTCGAGGAGCCGTCACTTCGCATATCCGGTACGATTCGCGAAAGTGCCGTCTTTGGCCCGAACTTTCGGCTCGATCGCGAGTGGCGCATCAGTTCGGTCGATTCAAGAATCGAATTGCATGACCGCGTCACCAATGAAGGCGGGACGAGCTGGCCGCACATGCTGCTATACCATTGCAATGCGGGATTTCCGCTACTCGATGAGAACACGGAAGTCACTTTATCGCATCGTTCGATGCGACCGAGAGACGAAGCAGCAAAAAAGGGCGAGGACGTCTGGAACCGCGGCGCTGCTCCCGAACCTTCTTTCGAAGAACAGGTGTTTATCCACACGATGCGACCGGCACAGGGGATGAACGCCGTTGCCGTCGTCGCAAACCGCGACTGTGCCGGCGGGCTTGCTTTGCGTCTTCGTTTCAATCCCGGGCAACTGCCAAACGCCTTCACCTGGCGCATGCTGGGAGTTGGCACGTACGTCTTTGCGGTCGAACCGGCAAACTGCGACGCAATCGAGGGACGTATCAGCGCCGATCGCAGGGGCGTCTTGCCGATGTTGGAGCCGGGTGAGACGCGACAGTACGATTTGATATTTGACGTACTTGAAGGCACAGCCGCGCTACACAAAGGTTTGGTCTCGGACTAGACATGAGAGAATACGCCGATCTTTCCCAGCTCATTGTTATCTTCGAAAAAGATGGTTACGCAGCTTGGCGTCGCGTGGAGTATCTGCATTTGTGAAGCTGACCACTTGCACCGCGTTATTCAGGCATAATGGGCTACGACGATCAGCTACCTCTGATTCTCTCCGAACGTTCCAGCCATGCGCGCTTTGAGCATCAGGAAATCCCCCGATAGTGGGAACCTAGTGGGACTTGGCCGAAAAATTGGAGTTGCATCGTTCAAGATCAAGAAACAAAAAAGCCCCAATCCATTATAGGTAAGCCTTTTTGCAATGGTGGGCGCGAGAGGTCTCGAACCTCTGGCCTCTACAGTGTCAATTTCGTTCGGGCCAATGTCTATGTGCGTCCACCCACGTGTGCCGACGACCATTTTATCGCCCACAAGCGTGCCCTGAGTAGTCCACCGATGTCGATCCACGTCTGCCAATTTCTACCCCTCAATGGGTAGTTTAGTAGGTATCACTTTTTTGATGCCAAGTGCTAGGAAAGCGGCGGCGCCATCTCATACGAGCTGAAGTCCCCACGCTTCTCTCCCCAAAAGGGCAAGGTATCCAAAGAAGCGGTCAACTCGACGTCGACGGACTCTCCGCCTTGCATCACCTGCACCCCAACATTTAGAAGCAAGGTTTCCGAAACAACTCGGGAAAGCCATTGCGCTCCATCTTTAATTGCCCTTGGAATGGGTGTATTTATTGAGCGGCGGATGTCATTATTCTTACAAACCCCGAGTATAACCGTTCCGTTCACGGGTACTAAAAAACGCGTTGGACGTTGCATCGAGGCCCCACGGTCAGAGTTCGTTTGACGGCAAGCCTTCAGCAGTGATAAGCGTTTCACCAGGTTCGATCGGAGGCTTCGGTGCAAATCACCGCTTACGGCAGTCGCTTGTCTGCCTCAACATGCCTTGCATGCAGCAGCCGGAAGCGTATGTGGGAAATGTCACGCAGCTGATTGACGCCAATGGTAAGCTTAACAACGAGAACACCCGCGCGTCTTTGAGCTCATTCATCAAAGCATTTGAAAGATGGATCAACATCAGGGTGGCACACATCTTAAAATAACCGAAGCGCCAGATTCGGCCGAGCATCGAGTGAGCAGCTCATTCAGATACAAAGCCTTCTCGATCATCTGGACGGCCACGGTGATTTCAAACGTCGGGGGCTGGATGTACAGTGCTGCCGCCGGCTGGCTCATGACAAACCTTACGAAAGACCCACTCACTGTTTCGCTGGTTCAGGTGGCGAGCAACGCGCCGATGTTATTGTTTGCGCTACTCGCGGGTGCGTTGTCTGACATCGTCAATAAACGGCATTATCTTTTCGGTCTCGAGGTCATCTTGACGATTATTTCCTTGATCTTTGCCGTGATGGTTTTGTTTAATTGGGTTTCGCCGTTGCTGCTTTTGTTGTTTTTGTTCCTGGATGGGGCCGTCAGTGCGCTTGAGTCTCCCGCCTGGCAATCGATTGTGCCTGAGCTCGTGCCCCAAAAAGCGCTTGGTTCAGCTATTTCCGCGAACAGTGTGGGAGTCAATATCAGCCGCGCGATAGGACCCGCTATCGCGGGGGCGATCATCGGGCCATGGGGCATCGGCGCACCATTTGTCGTCAATGCGATATCCAATTTTGGAGTTATTGGCGCTCTGGTTTGGTGGAAGGAACCAAAAAAAACTCCAACGGCGCTTCCAGTGGAACGCGTGGCCAGCGCCATTCGCGTTGGCTTGCGGTATTCGGTCAACAACCCGAGACTGGGATCGACGCTCGGGCGGGCGATTGCAGTTTTACTTTTTGCTAGCGCCTATTGGGCGCTGCTTCCGCTCGAAGCGAGACAACAATTGGGAGGTGGCCCCGAGCTCTACGGTCTCTTGCTGGGAGCGATCGGCTTAGGCGCAGTGATCGGAGCATTTTGGATCCGAGCTTGGGAGAGAACACTAGGTGCCGATCGTTTGGTAGCTCTTGGCAGCATCGGCACGGGAGTTGCTCTCATGCTCTTTGCGATAGCTCGAGGACCAGTTGTCGCCGCGATTGCAAGCTTGATCGCCGGCGTTTGCTGGATTGCCATTGTCGCAACGCTCAACGTTTCGGCACAAATCGCATTGCCCGAATGGGTTCGAGGACGCGGCCTTGCAGCGTACATCGCGGTGTTCTTCGGGTCACTGAGTCTTGGAAGCGCCCTTTGGGGGCAAGTTGCCGCATCGGCAGGAATCTCGGTGGCTCAGCTCGCTGCAGCCATCGGCCTGGTGCTTGCAATTCCGTTGACTTGGCGGTGGAAACTGCAATTTGCGCAGAGACTGGATCTTACTCCCTCGATGCAGTGGCCCACCCCCGTTGTCGCGCGCAAACCTGAAAACGATGATGGACCGGTTTTGGTAACCGTGTATTATCAACTCGTCGACCAGCACGTGCGAACCGACTTTCTTGAGGGAATGGCCCAACTGCGGCGCGAGCGTCTACGCGACGGCGCATACAGATGGGGGATATATGAGGACATCGCGCAGCCCGGCAGATTCCTGGAAACGTTTTTGGTGGAGTCTTGGTTAGAACACTTGCGCCAGCACGAACGTGTCACGAAGGCTGACGATGTTTTGCAGAAGGTCATCCACAAGCTCTTGCGAGGAGAACCCCAAACAACGCACCTCATCTCGCCGACCAACCCCCGCGGGCCTCACCACGGTTTGAAGCAAATTCGCTAATCGAAGTGTTCAAATTGAGTCAAGACTTGTGGCAGAGAGGAAGCTACTCATCCGCATTATATCTGCTCTCGCTATGCCGCGGGTTAGGATTATTCTTTCTCTACCGTACGGTGTAAGAGTAGTTTAGAAAGGGAAAAGGTCGTGATGATTCGACTGAATGATGCCGACTTAAATACGCTGTTTCGCAAAGCTCGCACGTATAATGCTTGGCTCCCTAAACCAGTGCCAGACGCATTGCTGCACGAGCTCTACGAAGTAATCAAGTGGGGGCCGACGAGCGCCAATACTTGCCCAGCGAGGTTCCTCTTTTTACGCTCGGCGGCCGCGAAAGAGCGCCTGCGCCCAGCGCTTGCTGCTGGTAACGTGGAGAAGACGATGGCCGCGCCCGTTACCGTGATCATCGCCTATGATCTAAGGTTCTATGAAAAGCTCCCCAAGCTGTTCCCACATAATCCCGGCATGCGAAATATATTCGCAGATAATCCCCAACTCATCGAGCAGACTGCGAGGCGAAACTCTTCACTGCAAGGTGCGTACCTCATACTTGCAGCACGCGGGCTCGGGCTGGACTGCGGACCGATGTCGGGTTTCGATAATGCGAAGGTTGATGAAGAATTCTTTGCGGCTGGCAAGTGCGAAGACTGCGAGCAGGAGTTCTTCCCGGCTGGCCATGTGAAGTCAAATTTTCTCTGCAACATCGGTTACGGTGACGCATCGAAGCTATGGCCGCGCAGTCCGCGCCTTGATTTTAGCGAGGCTTGCACCTTGATGTGATGGCGTATTTCTGGATGGTAATAAGCGCTATTTCGGTTAGCTCAATCACTTAGTTTCTAAATCGAAACGTGCGCTGCAATTTCGCTGCTATCCAACTGGCCGTCCCCTCACTCGGGCTTACTATTGTGACGGGTCGAGAACTACTTTGATGTAACCATCACTGCGTGCGTCGAATTTGACAAACGCATCGCCTGCTTGTGTTAGAGGAAGACGATGCGACACGATGCGGCTCGGCTTGATTCGTCCTGCTACAATGAGATCTCGCAAGAAGTCATTGTAGCGCTTGTCGTCATCGCGGCCCATTCCGACGCAAACCCCTTTCTTGAACAAGCTGCCCCAAGGAATGACAAAGTCCCCTTTCTTTGCAGCGTCATCAGAGGCGCGCGGATCGCTGTCAAGAAACACGCCGATGATTGCCAAGCGGCCATTCGGCGCGATGATGCGAGCCAAATCGTGAATGACAGTCGCCGGCCTTTCGACCGGGTAGTTGTGCGGATCGCGTGCTTGAAACCCAATCGCGTCGATACAGACCGTGGCTCCGATGTCAGCCTCCTCGCCACGCCAGGCGACGCCCCTCCTCTGTTTTGCAAGCTGTTCGCGGATTGTTTGGACGGCGTCGCCGTCGCGCATGTCGATGGGCTGCGCACCCAATTCGCCCGCTTTGTCGAGTCGTTCTGGTATGGCATCAACAACGAACACTTGCGTCGCTCCCCGCAGAAGCGAGCACATTGTTGACAGAAGCCCGATCGCGCCCGCACCGTAAATCACTACTATATCACCCGGCCCGACGCTTGCGAGCTCGGTTGCATGATAAGCAGTGGGAAGCGCATCCGCCAGAAGTATGAAATCGTGTTCCCACGAATCCCCCGCCTCGCCCGGCAAGCGTAAACAATTTTCATCGGCAAAAGGCACGCGTAGCAACTCTGTATCTGCTCCGATGTATCCGCCCATGCCAGGATAACCATAGGCTGCACCGGCTTTTCCCGGGTTTGTCGTCAGACACTGCGCAGAGAACCCGTGAACGCAGTTGCGGCAAAAACCGCAGCAGATATGCGTGGGAACGGTAACGCGATCGCCAACGCGCACGTTCACCACTGCGTTCCCAACCTGCTCAACGACACCGAGCGGCTCGTGGCCGATGACTATCGGCTCACCGTCGCTAAGACGGCCTTCGTAAATATGCAAATCGGTACCGCAGATCGCCGTCGAAGTCAGGCGAAGAATCGCATCGGTTGGGGCTTTGATGGCTGGCTCTGCGATTGTTTCAATAGCAATCTCGCGAGGTTTTTTCAACACAACGGCTTTCATACTTCACTACTCCCTTGCTCATCGTATACTCAATCATAACAATAATGGTTATGGTGGTGAGGACCACAAGTTTGACATAAACGGCTTGTTGGTTTCTGCCGCCAAGGATCAGCGATCACGACGCACTTCTTCAGGGGTCACTAGCGGCCCGTGGTTTCCCCAGGAGGTGCGCTCGTGATCAATTACTGCAGCAATTTCCGCATCGCTTAGCTGAGAACCGAACGCCGGCATCTGCGTACTAAAGCGTGTGCCGCCGATCGTCTTGTTGGAAAGACCATTCAAAACAACTCGGATGTGCGAGTCCGCATCAGAGCCGTTTACTAACGGATCGCCGGCTAGAGATGGAAAAGCTCCAGGTACTCCAGTTCCAGCGGCACCGTGGCACGATTGACAGTTCTGCGCGAACACCGAAGCACCAACCGTCGCATAGTTGAAACCCGCGACGTTCTTGCTACCCAAAGCTGCATTTGGCGCGACGGGAGCGGCCGTTTCCGCCACGGTCCTTGACGCTGGCGCGTTCGAAATCGCTAGAGCCGGATTCGGCGCGTAAGTGGGAGTCTGAGCAAAGGCCGTCGGCGTCTTAAAATATTCAATGCCGTACCATGCCGCCCACGCTGCGATAACCGTAATCAAGACCCAAGTCCAAACAGGAACGGGGCCGGACGACTCGGCGCGAACCGCATCAAAGGGTTCATCCGAGCTGAAAGCGTTGACGTCGATCTCCACGGTTCCGCGCACGTGAGCGCCGGCGCGCAATCCGGTCACCGTGATCCCCGGTCCATTTGCGACAGTGAAGGGAATACGTCGTACGCCGATCTGGCCCAGCGCGTCCACCGCTTGAAACCGTAAGACGTGGTCGCCATCGCGGAGTTGGGTAGTATCCAATTGGAATCGCGCGGGAGGCTTATAGCTCGATATTGGATCGACGGCATCATCGAGAAAGATGCTGATTGATACAGGATCGTGCCGGGCTGGCTCTTCGGGCATCAGCGGTCGTCCTTCAAAACTAGTCGTTTTGGATGTCCCGGGTCGGTCTCACCGGGATAAACGGTCCAATAGGTGGCTGCGGCGATCGTGAGCAGCGTCGCAATCGCTCCGACTACAACGACGACCGTCCCGAACACATCGTGCACAGCCGGATGCCCCACCATACTATTCATTTGCGGCCGCCGATCAAGGAGACTTGCTTGAGCGACTCGAGGTAGTCAACAAGGTCTCGGGCTTTTTGCGTTGTCACCACCAGCGCGTTTGCCGGTGCAAACCCCGGAGGAAGAGGAACGACTTCATCTGTAGGGCCAGCGTTCTTCTTAACCTCGAACAGCCATGGATAACGCGGCATGATGGAGTCATGAACAACGGCTCGTGGATTCCAGAGATGGATATATTGCCAAACTTTGCTTGGCTGGCGCGCTCCGATGTTCGAAAGGTCCGGACCGTTGCGATGATCGCTGACCAGCTCTGGTGTATCGTAAACATAATCGCCCGCGACCGAAGGGCGTCCGAAGACGAGGTCCTGTTGCAGTGGACGAACCATCTGCGAGTGGCAGTACGCGCAGCCTTCGCTGACGTAAATCTCGCGGCCACGGTACTGCGCTGTTGTAAGCGGTTTCAAACCGGGTGTGGGGGTTGCGCGCGAAAGGACAATACCGGGGACCACTCCCATGAATACCGCGAGGGTTCCATAAACGAGCGCGGACACTATAACGAGTAACCAGACATTATTCATGCCGCGGTTCATGCGTTCACCGCACTGTGCTGAAGTTGGCGACCTGCTGAACGCGTCATCACGTATACGTTGTACGCAAATATGATGTGGGCTAGGAACATCATGGAACCCGCCACTGCTCGCCCAACCCAATATGGCGCCGCAGCATCGACCGATGCGATGAACGGATCCCCCGCCGCCCACGTAAGACCTTGAAGTGTACCTGCGACAGAGAGCGACAGGACGTAAAAAGTTACGCCGATTGTAGCGAACCAGAAGTGCAACCCTGTAGCTAATGCGTTTGGATTCTTGCCGGTTGCTCTTGGCAGCAGCGCGTAGATTGCGCCCCACGCAATAAAGGTGATGAATCCATACATAGTTGCGTGCGAGTGGCCGATGGTAAAATTCGTGAAATGCCAAATTGACTGCAGGCTGCGAAACGCCTCGATCGTGCCTTGAGTGGACCCAAGAAAGTAATAAGCCACCCCTACAACGATAAATGGCAGGGCATACGACCGCCGGATCGCCTCCCAGTGATTGCGCATGGTCAGGAAAAAATTTGCACTGCCTGCCCAGACCGGCACGAGCATGCCGACGCTGAACACGATGGCCAGTGTTTGAAACCACCAGGGTAGTGGTGAAAACTCGAAGTGGTGCGCTCCGATAATGGGATAAAAGACAAGGTTGGTCCAAAATCCCAACACACCGAGCGCATACGAATAAATCGGCCGGTTCAAAAGTTTTGGCAACGCGTAGTACGTAACGCCAAGTGCGAGAAATGTGAACCACATACCAACGGCGTTGTGCATGAAGAAGCCTTGCACGGCAACTTGGCCGAGTCCAATTTGGTAGTTTGGGATCAGTGCAACGATGCTCAGGATCAATGTAAAAACAAACCCGCCAATCGTGTACCAGTTCGATATGTAAATCTCGCGTTCGACGCGGTGGGCAACCGTGCGTACGGTAGTCAAGCCACTCAAAAAGACCCCAGCGAGGAAGATGACCTTAACCCACCACACCCACTCGCGGTATTCTTGGTCGCCATAATTAATTCCAAGATCTAAAGTGATCGTGCCACAAACCGCGGCAAGGTTATAGCACAGCAGTGCGAGCCATGCCCAACGCTTGCCGACGATACCCACGCCAGAACTCCGTGCGGCCACCCAAAGGCTTGCGCCGGTCAGTGCAATCGATGCCCAGCCGTAGAACGTGCCGTTGGTGTGAATGGCACGCAGACGTCCGAACGAGAGCAAAGGGTTTGTAGCCCAATCTGGATACGGGAACTTGAAGCTTAGCAGAAGTCCTACGGCCGTAGTGAGGAGCAACCAGAAAGTTGCTGTCAGCGTGAAGCCTGAGAAGATCGCGGCGTCATGTGGATCGGCATTCACGCTCGATGGTGTTTGCAATTCATCCTTATCCTAAACGGTGCGACTTGATTCTAAGCTTTGCGATCATCGTTTCCGCTGGCGGCCTTCTGATTTAGGCATGTTACAGGGCAAACATCAGAATCTTGTCCTTAGCGCCATTGCTCTTCCAAATGACGCTCATCGCGCCTGAGGTTACACCGATATACTTCTTGCCATCGATTGCGTAAGTGATGACCCCCGCCTCCGATCACGTTGCGTGTGCCGGGGCGCTGCTCTTCCCCTCCGTCATAATCGCGTCTTCTCGTTTCGATCGCATGCAGGTCCCAGGGCCGCAAATTAGGCGGCCTCGCCTCTTCGTCGCTTTTAAAGTGCGTAGAAGTGGACCGAATAGCTGTTCGCTTTAACGGCAACGCCTATCCAAGCTCGAAGCAAAACACAAGACTACGCTTTCGAGCGCAGGACGAGGACCAGATCTTCACCTATTCTGCTGGTCCAAGGGACAGAGTGAGCACCCTCGCAACAGAACCAAGCTTAACTTTTTTGTCTCGGAATGTGGGCACAGTTCGGTGTCAAGCTCATCAATGCTAGCGTGAAAGGACGGGCAACCATGAGAAAAGCGTTGTTGTTCGTCCTAGCGGTGGCAATCTTGACACTGGAGGCGTGTTCAGGGCGCGGCGCCTCGAGCTCCTCGCCTACGTCCAACGAACTGCTTCGGGCCGGGTCTAATGACGCCGACTGGATCATTCCCGGCAAAACCTACGCTGGAAATCGAGTGACTGGTCTCGATGAGATTTCACCGGCGAACGTCAAGCAACTCAAGAAAGTTTGGGTGACCACGGTCAGGGACGATGGAGAAGAAGAAGCTTCTCCGATCATTTGGAATGAAACCGTTTACGTCTCGACCTCGCATGACAACGTGTTGGCATTGGATGCGAAATCCGGTGCATTACGCTGGGCATTTGGCTACACCCCAGCTTACGAATTACAGTACGCGGTTAATCGCGGCGTCGGCCTGGCGGGTGGTCGGCTGTACATCGTCACGCAAGATTGCCGGCTAATAGCAATCGATGCCCAAACGGGTAGACAACTCTTCAACGTTCCTGCGTGCCATGACACGACGAATACCTGGTATTCAAACAGCTTATGTTTATAAAGATAAGGTAATCGTCGGAACTTCGGGCGGAGATGTCGGAGGGAGCGGTCTTATTAGCGCTTTCAGTGCGCTCGACGGTTCGCGCCTTTGGGATTGGCACACCGTGGCACAACCGGGTGAGCCCGGTCACAACACATGGCCTGGCAATTCTTACATTCACGGTGGAGCTGCAGTGTGGGCGGGCTTGTCTATCGATCAAGGGACTAACACGCTTTATGCAGCGCCCGGAAATCCTGGCCCCAACCTTACGGAATATGGACGCAAGGGGTTAAACCTTTACGCCGACAGTGTCGTTGCGCTCGATATTTCCGGGCCTAGGCCGCGGCTTAAGTGGTATTACAAGGTTTCCCCAAATGACGTGCACGACAACGACCCGTCGATGCCGCCGGTGTTGTTTACTGGATCTGTCGACGGCAAACAGCGGCAACTCTTAGCGGTTGGAGACAAGGCAGGTGACTTCGTAATCTTGGACCGCACCAACGGAAAGGCTGTAGCGCGCCTCGTCGTCAGCAATCAGCAAGGCATTTTCACAACCGTTCCTACTGTGTCTGGAAGCTTTGCGTGCCCAAACCATGGAGGGGGAATCGAATGGAATGGCGGCTCATACGATAGCACGACCAATCTGTTTGTTATTCCAAGTACGCAAGAGTGCGCGATTTGGAAAATCGTGCACCAAGGTGTGGTGCCCTATATCCCTGGGCAACCTTATACTGCAGGACCCCTCCCCAAGCGTCAGATCGCAACTGGTGTGCTCACAGCAGTGAACGTTGGAACGGGCAAACCTGCGTGGAGAAAACAACTTCCGTATCCGGCCCAAGGCGGTGTGCTCATGACGCGTGATGGTCTCCTCTTTACGAGTGACACTCGAGGTCGAGTCTACGCGTTCGACCCGAAGACCGGGCGCGAACTTTGGCACGATGACACCGGCTCGGCGATCGTCGCGCCTATCTCCGCGTACCGCGGGAGCGACGGCCACGAATATCTCGTGGTAGAAGCTGGCGAAGCCGGTAACCAGCAGACGCCGAACCTGCCAAAATCGCTAGGGGCTCGCGTCGTCGCCTACAGCTTAAGCTCCGCGCCAACTACGGTGAATGACACCAGTGGCCAGCCAGTTGCGATGCTTGCAGGCACCGCCAAGAGCATAGCGACGTCGCCTGTAGCTGGCATGGGAAGCGTTCCATATACGTCAGCGCAAGTTTCTAGCGGATCGATGATTTATAACAAATATTGTCTTTCTTGTCACGGTGCGCGGCTGCAAGGGGTATCAGCGCCCGCGTTGACAGGCCCAGGATTCGGACACTCAAACCTTAGTGTCGCGCAGATCCATGACGTAATCACTCAACAAATGCCGCTGACTGCTCCTGGTTCCCTTTCGAAGGACGAGTATGCCGCAGTGATAGCTTATATTCTCGCGTATGATTGTTTGAAGTCCACTAAGAACGATAAGCTGTTTCCAGCGTCAATCCCCAAACAGTTATCGACGATCAAAGTTGGATCGGGGAGCTGTCCTCCGGGTAAACCGTGATCGCGCAAGTGGAGGCCAAAACGTGACTAGCCTGCCCTCACACGGTGACCATTTCACTTTCAACAAATTCCTCCGGCCAGCTAAGCGGGTTGTAGCGCTGATCCAGCGCGCTGCCGAAATTCTCGTGCATGACGTTGAAGGTGGGGACCGAAATAATATGTTCCTCCTTCTGCGTTTTCAATTTGCCCTCCAGTCGCATGTGATGTACCGACTACTCGTCTTTGCGCTAATCGCGATCGCGTTGGGTAGTCAGTCGCTCCCCTTGCCTTCGGCCGGATCGGAACCTTCGCCAATCGTGATAAAACCTGCCGCCATGAAGCGTATTGCGACGGTCGACGAACGCTATCAGTCGTACAATATCGAGATGGCAGAAGTCACTGGCGGTAGCTTTTGGAAGCCATATCCCAAAAACGAGTCCGGCGATCCGAAGCCCGCGGTGCAATCCGGAGCTAATGTTCCCGCGGGCATGAATCCGAACATCTACCAGTATCGCCCTCCCATCGATCTCTCCAATGCGCGAAGGCGCAAGCTTGCAGCGGCGCTCGGTCCTGCATACGTGCGCGTCAGCGGAACCTGGGCGAACACCACATACTTCGTCGACAATGATGCACCGACGCCCAAAGAGCCGCCGGCGGGATTCAGCGCAATCCTGACACGCACCGAGTGGAGAGGGGTCGTTGATTTCTCTCGCGCCGTCAACGCGAACATCGTCTCTTCTGTCGCGATCAGCCCCGGTACGCGAACCACATCGGGCGTCTGGATGCAGACCCAGGCACGAGCGCTTTACGCATACACTAGATCGATCGGCGGCGCAATTTCCGCGACCGAGTACATGAACGAGCCGACGATGGCTTTGATGGGTGGCGCTCCCAAATGGTATACGGCTGCCGATTACGGACACGACGTGAAAATTTTTCGCGCATTCCTGAAAAGCTACTCGCCCGCTACACTGCTCCTTGGTCCGGGGTCAGTAGGGGAAGGCGGAGGAGTTGCGCCGCCGGCGACGGCTGGTTTCCTTAGTTCCGCGAATTTATTGAAATCTGCAGGTCCCGTTTTCGACGTGTTTTCGTACCACTATTATGGCGCTGCATCGCAACGTTGCGCGAGCATGGGCATGCCGAAAACTACCGCGGCAGCTGCATTTTCGGAAACAACGCTGTCGGGCACTGATAAGGTCTACGCGTTTTATGCGCGTCTTCGCGATACTTACGAGCCGGGCAAGGCGGTGTGGATTACCGAAACCGCTGATGCTGCGTGCGGCGGGGATCCCTGGGCGAAAACGTTCCTGGACACCTTCCGCTATTTGGACCAGCTCGGGCGTCTTGCTCAACACGGGGTACGGGTCGTTTTTCACAATACCCTTGACTCGAGCGATTATGGCCTGTTGGACGAAAATACTTTGCAACCGCGACCTGACTATTGGGCGGCTCTGCTTTGGCATAGGCTAATGGGAACGACGGTGTTGAGTCCTGGCGTCGCAACCGGAGATTCGCTGAACGTATATGCGCACTGCTTGCGTGGGGTGCCAGGCGGCGTCGCCCTCTTGGCGATTAACTTGGATAGGAGCGTGCCGCATTCAATGGTCGTACCTGAACCGGCGATCCAATACACATTGTCGGCAAAGCAACTGGATTCAGCGTCCGTTCTCCTCAATGGGCATCAATTGCAGCTCGGACTGGCGGATTCACTGCCCATGCTAGTACCCGTATCGGAGAACAGGGGAACTGTTGCATTTGGTCCGGCAACGATCACATTTCTGGCAATTCCGACCGCAGGAAATCCCGCATGTGGCAACGCCAGAAAAATCAAGCAGGGGAATACCTGATAGCATGGTGATATCCGATGGAATATTTCGTCCAACCTTCATTAAATATCGTTCGCATTGATCGGATAGGCGCCGAACTCGGCGGCGCTAGCCTGCTGGGTTTTGTGGCTCGAATACCTTTGTTTAGGCGACCAGCCAGTCAGAAATTCAAGTACGCTTCGGCCTGGTAGTGAATTCGCTCTCGTAAGCGCACTATCCGAATGTTACTCGCCATAACACTATAGGAATCAGTAAAGACGGAGGACATGACATGAATCCTGCAATGACCCAATCTTCCGAGCCGGCGCTTAAGAATCTAGTCAACCTTCTGCCGGAGTTGGCGGCACTGTACACCGACGTCCACGCGCATCCGGAACTCTCAATGCAGGAGACCCGGACCGCTGGTGTCGCCGCGAACCACCTGCGTACGGCAAACTACGACGTGACCACCGGAGTCGGAAAGACCGGTGTGGTGGGCGTGCTACGCAACGGCGACGGACCAACGGTTATGTTGCGCGCCGACATGGATGCATTGCCCGTCAAAGAAGCGACAGGGTTGCCTTACGCGAGTGCCGTCACGGCTACCGATCGCGATGGGAACACCGTTCCGGTGATGCATGCATGTGGCCATGACATGCACGTGGCGTGGCTGGTAGGAGCGGCAACCTTGTTGGCGCAGGCCAGCGCCAGCTGGCGCGGCACGCTGGTGCCGGTTTTTCAGCCGGCGGAGGAGACGGCGGAGGGAGCGCAAGCGATGATCGACGACGGGCTCTTCAAGCGCTTCCCGAAGCCCGATGTTATACTTGGCCAGCACGTGATGGTGGGATCGGCCGGCGTCGTCAGCGGACGTGAAGGCGTGACCACGTCTGCCGCAGACAGTTTGCAGATTCGCTTATTCGGGCGTGGTGCTCACGGCTCGATGCCTGAGGCCAGCATCGATCCGGTCGTGATGTCTGCGGCGACGGTGATGCGCTTGCAAACGATTGTCTCGCGCGAGATTGCGGCGACAGAATCCGCTGTCGTCACCATTGGCTCATTGCAAGCAGGGACTAAGGAAAATGTCATTCCCGAACAGGCGATCATCAAGCTGAACGTACGGACCTTCGACGAAGGGGTCCGCACGCGTGTGCTCGCCGCGATCAAGCGGATCGTCGATGCCGAAGCCGCGGCCTCACGAGCACCCAAGCTTCCCGAGATTACGCCACTGGACCGCTACCCTCTGGTAAGAAACGATCCGGAATCGACAAAGCGTGTGTTCAACGCATTTAAGCAGCACTTTCCCGCAGATCGGGTCGAACAAGCAAAGCCGACATCAGCGAGCGAGGATTTCGGCGCCTTCGGAACCGAGTGGCACGCCCCGTCCGTATTTTGGTTCGTCGGTGGTACAGACCCCGGCACGTATGCTAAGGCTAAGGAGTCCGGAACGATCAGCCAGATTCCAACAAACCATAACCCGCGATTTGCACCGGTTTTACATCCAACGCTGGAAACCGGTGTGGAGACGCTTGTCGTTGGTGCGCTGGCGTGGCTTTCGCAATGAATTCATCGCGTTGGACGCGGAGGTCTCGCGCTCCACGGAGCAGACGGTAGACTCCACCCTCGGTATATTGCCATAACGCGGAGAAAGAAGCACAATCCGACAGCAGGGAAGGTAACCACGGTGATTTGCACCCCGAAGGCATGAGCGGCCAAGACCACGACGACCGCCGCAATTGCCGCAACGGCGTAGACATCTGTGTGCAATACGGTCGGCGCGCGCGCTGCAAGCACATCGCGCAGTACGCCGCCACCTATCCCGGTGATTACGCCCAAAGCGCCAGCCATGACCGGATCAATTCCAAACTGCAACGCCTTCTGCGTCCCGCTGACGGCAAAGATTCCCAGTCCAGCTGCGTCAAATAGCTGGACGGGGTAACTGAAACGCTCCAGTATCGGGGCGCCGAAGAAACAGAGGAGTCCGGCAATTGCGGCGAGAGCGAGCATGTGCCAGTCCCGAAAGGCGTCCGGCGGCACAGCGCCGATCACCAAATCCCTGACGATGCCACCCGTAACGGCGGTGACGAATGCCAGCACAAGGACGCCAAATATATCCATCTTCTTTTGTACAGCCAACATAGCGCCGCTGATCGCAAAAGCGAAGGTACCTGCTAAATCGAGGGTTGTAAAAAAGACGCTATGGAGCGGTGGCATGAGCTCCTCCCTGGTTCGTACCTTGGTGTTCTCGATTGGGGTCCTTCCTCTTGGCGCTTCGCGGCTCGGCTCCCGGTGCGACGACCGGTGATGTCGTCTTGAAAAGATTGCGAGTCGGGTAGCCGCTCAATTCCCGCTGGTTGCTTGCCGGAGGCCAACACCTTCCCGTCTAGAATGGTACACCTCTCAAGCTCAGGCGGAGACGAAGGCGATCGCGGTGTTTAGCCTTTTGTCGGTGTCAGAGATGACCGAGCTGAACGAGACGACGAGCCGCCCAGAACCGCGCCGCGGGCATTTTTAACACGATTCTGGAGATTCTTTCTTCGGTTCACCGCAAAACTCGAGTCAGGTAAAGAAGGTATCCCATGTCCGACGACGCCATGCTCGCTCGGTTCGTAAATGGGGTGATCTGGCCGACATCGGGTGCCTACACGATCGACCCCGTCCATACATTTGTTACATTCCGGGCGCAGCATAGCGTGGTTGGGCATGTGCGGGGACGTTTTGGGATTGTTTCGGGCACGATTGAGATCGGCAAGGCACCGCATGAATTGGCCGTCGTGGCTAAGGTCGATTCGACAAGCGTCACAACATTGCAAGACAAGCGAGATGAGGATCTGCGTTCAGCCCGTTTCCTGAACGTTGTTACCTTTCCGACCATCACATATCGCAGCAGCGCTACCCGGATAATGCCCTACGGTCGGTGGCTCGTCGCCGGGGCGCTGACCGTACGCGATGTCACTCGCACGGTTACACTTGAGGTAACGACAAGCGGCGCCGTCTTGGATTCGCAAGGGCATGCCAGGGTTGCGTTTCACGCTTCAGCAGGCCTCACGCGTAGGGACTTTGGGCTACTAGCCGACCTCGACGCCGAGACGGGTGGAGTTGAGGTCACCGGTGACGTCTCCATTGATATCGACGTCGAGGCTACAAAGCCGCCGTAGCATCCTCCGCATCCGAGCAGCTGTTATCTTGGCGGTGACCGTCCACATGATAAGAATAAACTCCATTATTCGAGTTACTTGCAGAAAGATCGGAGCAACAATATGGCACAAGGTAATCTTGAGCTGATGCGAACGCTCGACGATGCGTGGAATGGGCAAGACTGGGAAACGTTTGAAAAGCGCCATTCGGCCGACACTGTCGTCTCTTGGCCCGGTCAGCCAGAACCGACCCGAGGCCGTGCGAATCATAAGGCGGAATCGATCGAGTTCTTCAAGACATTTCCAGACAATCACCTTATTAACCATCCGTACAAAGTAGAAATCGCCCAGGGAGACTGGACCTGCACCGTTGCCGATTTCACCGGGACGATGAAAGGTCCGATGAAAGGAGCCGACGGTAAGATGATCGCGGCTACCAACAAAAGCTTTCATATCGAGTTCTGTACGGTCGCCCACTGGGTCAATGGTGAGATCGTCGAAGAGAAGTTATTTTATGATTTGGTTGGGTTGCTCAAGCAAATCGGCGTGGCCTAAAATTGCAGCGCGCGGCCCCATTTGCCCACCTGATGCACGCATCACTCAGCATCCCCTTAGGATCGCGTCTCGGGAACGGACTGCAGTCAGAGAAATATGAGGGGCACGTTCACCAACGCGATGCCGGTCTGCGATGGCAAGGCAATCCCCCAACTCTCTTTGTAGATTCGGTGGACGGGATCGTGTAGCAGCGGCGCATTAGAGCTTGTTCACGTAAAGGTCTGCCCCCAGCCATCTGATGGCAGCCGGGCCAGGCGGCGTGGTATGTGTTAGGGCAGCGGCAGCCGAAAGGATCGCCAATGGTAGAGATACTTCCAGCGATTTTCTTTGGACATGGCAATCCAATGAACGCGGTACTCAATAACCACTATACGGAGGGATGGCGGCGTATCGGTGTACGCACCGCAAAGCCTCGGGCCATTCTCGCCATCTCAGCTCATTGGTTCGTACCGGAAACCGGTGTTACGGTTAGCACGGCCCCGCGAACCATCCATGATTTTGGCGGGTTCCCTCGAGAACTTTATGAGATCCAGTACCCTGCGCCTGGCGATCCTGAGCTCGCCCGCCGCGTTCAAAAGATGCTCGCACCACTGGAGGTCAGGCTCGACACCTCGTGGGGGCTCGATCACGGAACATGGTCCGTGCTGCGTCACGTGTACCCCGACGCGAGTACACCCATCGTGCAACTCAGCATCGATGAGGTCCAGCCACCCTCGTTCCATTTCGAGATCGGCCGCAAGCTTGCCGTGCTGCGCGAGGAAGGTGTGTTGATCGTCGGCAGCGGCAATTTGGTGCACAACCTCCACGCGTATGCGTGGGGACGTCATGTACAAGAACCGTTCGATTGGGCGATCCGCTTTGAGACCGAAGCAAAGGGGCTACTGCTCGCCGGAGACCACAGGCCCCTTATAAACTATGAGACGCTCGGGAAGGAAGCACTGCTTTCGGTTCCGACACCGGATCACTATTTGCCACTGCTATATGTGGTCGGAACGCGACAACGTGACGATGTGATCACATTCCCCGTCGAAGGCGTCGACGGCGGATCCATTTCGATGCTAACGGTGCGCGTTGGGCCCGAGGCGTCGTAGCTGTCAGGTAACTAGGTGTGGCATAAGGTGCGGATATCGGCAGACTTCTACGTGCTGTCGAAACCGTGAGGCCTGATCTAGGAAGCCCAAACGTCCTGTGAGCCAAATTTGCTCGAGTGCTCGAGCCTTACATCAGCGGTGTTGAGCTCGGCGACAGAAGCACTCCAAAAGCCCGAAACTACGTACGTGGTGGCCGCCAGATGTGCCGATTTGTCATTTCGAAAGTGTGTACTTTGGTGTGCAACCCGCATTGATTGTCGAACGTACGAAAAGCCTCAATCCTTTGTGGGATGAGGCTTTGCGATGGTGGGCGCGAGAGGTCTCGAACCTCTGGCCTCTACAGTGTCAATGTAGCGCTCTACCCCTGAGCTACGCGCCCCGGCCGCATTGATTTTCGAGCGTACTATGGTGCTGACCTGTACTATGGTTGCCGCTTGCTGTCCGGAGAAAGACGCGAGGCAACCTCGCGATACAGAGCACGAGACGCTGTGGTCAACAACGCCGCAACTCGGAATACGCTATCACCGGACAGGGTAATTCCCTGCCAGGGCATGCCCCGGTGGCGTAAGACCAACGCGTAGGTGTCGTTTGGCAGCGCGTAGACCGCAAACTCATCTGACTCAGCCAAACATTTCGATCCTGTGAGGACGTCGTTCTCAATATCGTTCCACAGTTTCATGGATGCTCCAAGTCGGCGAACGCGTTTTCGGAATGTTCGGTGTTGGGAAGCGCTGACCTACAGATTGGGCGGTCGCCGCCCTACGTGTCAATTCAAAACTCGTTGAGGTCGCGCTCGTCCGAAAAAACCAGCGCTCGGCTAAGCGAGCATTTTCTCGAGCAACGCGATCGGGTACGAATCGAACAGGCTCGAGGCCCTTAGAAGAGCCGGCTTCTGGGTGGAAGAACGAAAGCGGCGGGATCGAAGTCCGGCGTGTGACGGAGCTCACAGCCCAGCTCCTTGACCTTTGTCGCCTTAAGGGGCCAGGGAAGGGCCAACCCCCCAAACACCGCTTCTGGGCCACTTATTATCAGAATTACAATTGTAAGATGCAAACTGGTACGTTTCCGTACCGATTTTGAGCCTAGCAAGCTCTATCATTTGAATGTGAGTTGAATGGAGGTCTATTCTTTCCGTCATTTCTGATAGATCGAAGCGTTAGGTATGGTCTTGGGAGGAATCTTTGTAAGTCAGCCGGCCGGCCACATCGGGGCTCTCGGCAGGCCGGAGCAATTGCCATGATCTGTGATCTCTGCGAGCAATCCTCTAATCGGATCATTCGTGTAGATTCGTGGCAAGTCTGCCAGTGGTGCGTCAGCAATCACGTTCTCGAGCATGCATTGGATGTGGAAGCTAATATTGCGAAGCTAACAGAAGCGGTTGCGAAGACAAGCGCAACCCATCAGCGCGACGCCCGGGATGAGGCTATGGCCGGCGCCCAATTGGAGCGCGCTTATGCCGCCTACGCGGACCTGACGACTGCGATGAACGACCTTGCTGCAAGTGCGGCTACCGCAAAAGTGAGTTTACAGATCACCTTTGCCGCTGAGAAATCACTTGAAGACTACAAACGGAAAGAAAAGCGCCACACTCATAAGGCGCGCCTGCACACGTAGTCGATTCTTGTCCCTCAGAGCATGAGTGTTGGCCGTCCAGCCCAACGCCCCATCGGCGCTGATCTTGGATCTGGCATCATTTCCGGTGCGTCGGACAATGACCCCACGACTGTCGCCTCGCTGGCCGTAATCGGATCGACCACAATTTATGCGCTGAGCTGGCTGGTCTTGCTCATCATCCCGATGCTCGCGGTGGTGCAGGCAATAAGTGCGCAAATCGGCGGGGTCACAAAGTGCGGTCTCGAACGAATCATTCGGCGCCACTACGGGTTCGGATGGGCCTTGGTGGCGATGCTGTCGATACTGGTCGTCAACGTCCTGACGCTCGGAGCAGACTTGGAGGGTGGTGGCGCTGCAATCCAGTTGCTCACCGGTATCACGTATCGCGTCTGGATCGCGCCACTGGCGATCGCCGTCATTTCGATGCTCGTCTTCGGATCATATAAACGAATTGAGCGCGTGCTTATCTTTATTCCCCTCATCTTTCTCTTTTACATAGTCGCGGCCATCGCGGTCCATCCCGACTGGAAACAGGTCTTACTCCACACGCTCATTCCGCATCTCGAGCCGACATCCGCATACATCACGGGTGCAATAGCGCTGCTCGGTACCACCTTGACAAGCTACGTCTATGTGTGGGAGTCGATCGAGGTGGCGCACGACGCGCCGGTGCGCCGCTTCGGCTTAGTGCAGGCAGAGGGGACTGTCGGGGCCGCCGTTGCCGGCATTACGTTTTTCTTCATCGTCGTGGCGACCGGCGCCACTCTTGGCACACACCATCACCCAGTTGAGACGGCACAGGATGCTGCACAGGCGCTGGCGCCCATCGCGGGCCGGTGGTCGGCGTTGTTATTCGGCGTAGGCTTGCTGGGCTCGGCCCTGCTTGCGTTACCGGTGCTCGCGGCTACGAGCGCGTATGTCCTGAGCGAGATGTTTCGCTGGGGCGGGGACTTAGACAGCAAATTCTGGCGCGCGAGACCGTTTTACGTCACGATGGGCGCTTCGATGCTGTCCGCCCTGGCAATTGCTTTCACGGGTGTTACGCCCGTCAAACTGCTCTTTGTGAGCTCTATCGTGGCCGGGCTGACGACGCCGCTCACCCTTTTGCTGATGATGGTGGTTGCCCAAAACGGCCGGATCATGAAACATGGCCGCTGCCAGGTATGGCTTCTTGCCGCCGGCTGGTGCGTCACGTGCATCGTAACGGTGGCAGCGCTCGCCTTTCTGTACCAGACTGCTTTCGCTCACGGTCAATCCCGCTTGGGATCTAGTTTGCTGTAAAAGCCACGCGAGCGTTGCGCACGGTGCTCAAATTCCGATAATACGTCGCCAAAAGAGTGCTGACGGTACGTTCGCGTACCGACCCCATGTTTTACTTGAGAGTATGATGAGCATAAGTCGGTCAAGGAGAAAATATGGTTGCTACGCGTCGAGTCATCGCCTCTTTCGCGGCGGCGCTCGCCATGACGCTGCCGTTCGTCGTCCTTGCCGCTCCCGGCTATCTGAATGCCGGCACCATGGTAACCTCCAAGATGAACCAAACTATCGATTCCGGCAGTGCGCACACGGGCGACAAATTCAGCATGACCGTGGTGGCGCCGTATCCAGACAACAAAAGCGTTTACAACAACGCGCAACTGTACGGGCACATCACCCGAGTCGTGAGCGCGGGCCAGGGTAAGAATCCCGTGCTGGAGTTTGCCCTCGATAGAATTGCACTGGCGGACGGGAGAGGAGCAGACGTCGCAATGACGCTTCAGACCCAGGAAACGCAGCGACACAACAATATAGGGAACATCGCCTTGACGGCCGCGGCCGGGATGATCGTAGGTAACATGATCGGCAAGACACTCTTCAAGTCAAGCCTGGGTGGTGCCGTCGGTCTTGTCGCCGGTGCTCTATATGCAAACAACAAGCGCACCAATGTGTCGATGCGCCAAGGGTCCGTCGTGGTGACGGAGATGAACAGAACGGTCGCCCTCAATCGCCCGGCAATCACTGCTCAGTCGCACTGATGGTGTTGGTATATGGCAGTGAAGCAAGATAGCCTCAAGCGATCCCTGGGCGCGCTCGAGAAGGCGCGCGTCAAACAACGGCGTATGGCGAAGAAAGTCGAGGCCACGCAGGCTAAGCTTGAAAAGCGCACTCGGAAACTCAGAGCACTCGAGCTCAAAATCGCTAAGCTGGAGCGGCGTGCCCACGAGCGCGCGACGGCGCCTCCCAAACACGAGCGAACACATAACGTCAGCCTGCGTCCAGCCCGACTAATATTCAATCCTGAGTCGAAGGTCAACTCAAAAGATCCCAAGTCGCTCGAAACAATCGTCGACTTGCTAGAAGCTCATGGCATTCGCGCTAAGGTAAACATCAAGACCGACGGCGATGCGGCACGAGCTTTCGCGCAGAAGGCTGTGGATAACAAGGAAGAGCTCGTCATCGTCGCAGGCGGCGACGGCACGATCGAGGAGGCAGCTTCCCAATTGGTGGGCACGAGCACGACACTGGGAATTCTTGCGGTCGGTACGATGAACAATGTTGCGCGCTCGCTCGGCATCCCGCTCGATCTCGAGGAGGCATGCGCGCTCCTGGGCGCGGGTAGCACACGTAAAGTCGATGTAGGGCACGTCATCACAGACGAAAGACGAGCCGGTCAGCATTTTCTGGAGACAGCTGGTCTCGGTTTGACCGCCATCGCGTTCTCTGCGGGTCAAGCGGCCAGAAGAGGACGGTTCGCGGGTTTGCCTCAGGCCTTGCGCAAATTGTTTGACTACAGACCTGGACCGGTGCGGGTTGATCTCGACGATGGAGAGACGATCCTTGCAAACTCACAGCTCGTAACCGTCTCGAACGCCCCTCTCATGGGCTTGAACTTCCTCGTCGCGCCGGCAGCAAAGATGGATGACGGGTTGCTCGACATAGCCGTGTACGATGGCATGGGCAAAACGGAGCTCCTCGATTACTTCTTGAAAATGAAGAATGGCAAGCGCGTGGACAATCCTAAAGTCAGATTCTATCAGGCGCGCAAGGTTCGAATTCAATGTCAGGGCGACTCACCTGCCGACTCCGACTCGCATTCGCTGAGAGCTGAGAAGGTGCTGAAAGTTGAAGTCATGCCCCAGGCGCTGTCGATGATTGTGGGCAAGGCCGTCGCGCTCAATCTGCCGATGGCGGCCGTTCACTCGGTGCCACCGCTTTCAGGTCCCCAACCCAAATCATCGGATGGAAACGGCGTTCCGAAGCCCGATCCGTTGACGGCCTAACGCGCTATGCCAAGTGAAGAACTGCAACGCCTGCTGCGCGCGGTGAGAAGTCTCTCACCGCAGGAAAAGCAGATCATCGCGAGAGCGCTGCAGGCAGACGTGAGCGCAGCAGAGGCGACGCAGCCTGGCGCCAACGACGGAAATGCAGACTCTGAACCGAGTTCGGACGTCCAGTGACCCAGGCCCGATTGCGAACGGCTAAGGATTCTTTGGGCTTTTCCGCGACGCTGCATCGATAGCCAGCATACGACGTGCTCAGCCTTGTCGTCTGTACGCTTCTGGGTATCAGCCTCGAGGGGGATGACCGTGCTAGAGCACCGCGCCCGCAGTATTGTACGGTTTCGCACAAAGATCGCGCGATAATCCGGCCCGCGAGGTAATGGCCTCACGTGACGATCTTGCGACGAGTGACAACGTTGAAAACGACGATGACCAACGCTATAACGGGCAATAGGTCGATGAGTCCGCCGCCCACGTGCGTCAAGCGCCCGATCACCCACATGACGATGACCGCCCACAATAAGGCTGACACGTTTTTTCCTAGCTTCTCTCGCCTGATTTCTATGGAGGACGCGACAAACAGTTACGTGCTCGTATATGACGGAGCATACAATATCTCAGGTTCATCGTCTGTACGTTTCTGGCATCCCGTTCACCCAAGGACCAGCCGCGTTGGCAGCGAACTGTTCCTGTGCTAACGTCTATGAAGAGACGAAAGTCGAAATCCTCACGAGTTCGTTCGGCGTCCTCGAAACTTACGCAGCGCGATTTGCGCTCGAATGCGATCCTCAATGGTCTTGAGCGGGCCGAGGCGACCGCGGTTATAGAGACTGGGCGACTTGTCGATTTGCCCGTCAGAGAGCAGATCTATTGGCCCGAAGCGCCGATAAATGACGTCTTCTTTCCAATCGACAGCGTGCTTTCAGTCGTTACGCGGATGAACGATGGTAGCCAAATCGAGGTCGGCACCATTGGACGTGAAGGCACCTCAGCAATTCCCCTGCTTTTGGGCGGCATGACCTCTGCAAATGAGTCTTACTGTCAAGTACCGGGAAGCGCTATCAAAATAGGCGCGAAACTCTTCCACTCTCTGAGGGCGACGCCAAGGTTTGGGCAGTTGCTGGATCGCTATGTCCAGGCGTACGTCAACATGCTTGGCCAGCTCGCCGCGTGCAACCGTCTCCATCACGTGTATGAACGCTGTGCCCGGTGGCTCCTCATGACCCATGACCGAGTTGGATCGCCTAACATCCAATTGACTCACGAGTACTTGTCAATGATGCTTGGCGCGCGGCGATCCGGGGTGAGTATTGCTGCAGCGACGTTGCAAAGAGCAGGCTTCATCCGATACGATCACGGCGTCATTACCATTCTCGATCGATTGGGCCTCGAAGACGCCTCCTGCGAGTGCTACGACGTCGCACGGGAGCAATTCGGCGGCCTGTTGCGCTCCGTCAATGGCAACGCTGGGCAACAGTAGCCTTCAACGATTAGCCGAGGGCCCACGATGGGCTATCCATCGCCCTCGGTCGATTTAAGCTCGCGTTCATTTTCGCGTAGTGACAATAATGATTTGACCTCGCGGTGGATTCAGGCATTGTTCGGCGTGCCCATACGGCGGTCGGGGTGTGTCGCAATCGGCAACGCGCCTTGTTCTTACATTCTTGGTGCTGGAGCACTATCTCCAAAACTCATTCGCAAGTAGGTGGCCCGTGTAAGAGCAGGTCAGCGTATAAAAAACGTTGTAAGCACGTGGTCCGGGCGAATAGCTCAGCGGTAGAGCACTCGCTTCACACGCGAGGGGTCGTAGGTTCGAAACCTACTTCGCCCAGTTCTCTTCCGAAATCACAATGAGGGACACGCGTCGATATGCCTGCAAACGACGTCAAACCACCGCTCACCCGCGCGAAGCTGGCGGAGCTGTTGAACGAAGATCTTTCTCGCGAATACCAAGCGATCATCGCATACGTGGTGTACTCGCAGGTGCTCAAAGGTGCCGAGTACATGAGCATCGCCGAGCAGCTCGAGTTGCACGCGAAACAAGAGCTCGAGCATGCGCTCATCATCTCACGCCAGATCGACTATCTGGGGAAGATGCCAAGCGTCACGCCAAAACCCGTACGCATCTCCGATAAAGCGCGCGATATGCTGCGCTTCGATCTCGATAATGAGAACGAGACGATCCGCAACTATCGAGAGCGCGTCCGTCAATGCGAACAGCTCGGCGAATTCGCCATGGCAGAGCAGATCCGAGGAATCTTGGTGAACGAGCAAGATCATCAGATCGATCTGGCCACGGCTTTAGGCCAAGAGGTGCCCGACGTTTCCAGCCCGCGAGGGAAGCAGCCCAGAGTTTAATCTTTGTCTTCGAGCCCTGCGGGCGCAAGATGTGCGAGCGCGAGGTCGAGCCGCGAAGGCGCGCGATCGGCCCCTTCGGCACGTTCCTTCCTTATAACCGCTCCGCGGACGAGTTGACCGCCGATGAACCGCAGCGGTTCGGGTGGGAATTCCCGATGGGGACGATCGACGAGCGCGCAGGAAGACCACTCATCCTTTCTTGAGAGCGCAAGACTGGCCAGGATCTTGCCGCCGACGACGCTGGGCCCCACACCGTTTCCGCTCCAGCCAATGCCATACAAGATGTGGTCGCGTCCGCCGAGCCGGCCGATGAGCGGCAGTCCGTCCATCGTGCGATCTATGGGGCCACACCAATCCGCGACGATCGGTACGTCGCGCAAGCTCGGATAGTAGCGGCGGAAATCCGCTTCGACCAATCGAGCGCGGCGCGCGTCCCTATCCAGGTCCGTTCCGAGGCGATCGCCGTAGGCGATTCCCCAGCCGCCCTTGCCGAAGACGATTCGCCCATCGCCGGTCGTGCGGTAGTAGCAGACCATCATTTGAGAGTCGGTGATGCCTTCGCCGCCTGTCCAGCCTATCTGCTCGAGCCGCTTTGGAATGGGCGGGGTCGCGACGATATCGCTCGAGATGACGGCGACCGCGCGTCCTAGCTCCGGCACGCCCACCGCCCAGGCATTCGTGGCGATGATCAACGTGTTTGCGGTCAGCGTTCCGTCCGAGCACTCGATGACGACCGGTCGAGCGCGCGAGAATTTGCGCGCCCTCGTTCCCTCGTAGATCCGAACTCCTTGCCGCAAGGCAACGGCGCGCATGCCGCGGACGAGCGCTGCCGGTTGAACGGTTGCCGCACCCCTTTCGAGCACACCGGCCAGATGCGTGGCTGATCCCGTTCGTCGTGCGACCTCCTCCGGCGCCAGCGTCGAGAAAGCGTGGCTCCCCAGCCGCTCCGCACTTCCGACGACCGCATCCCAGGCTCCGAGCTGCGCTCGGCTCGTGGCGGTCCACAACCAGCCCTGGCGCACGAACGCCGCATTGATCTCATGCCCTCGACAAAACGACTCGATCTCCGCGACAGCGTTCTCCGAGGCCCTGACGAGTCGCAATGCTTCGGACTCGCCGAAAAGGCGACGCACGGTGGGAAATTTTGGCCACCAGGATAGCACAAAGCCGCCATTGCGCCCGGAAGCACCGCCTCCGCACACGTCGCGCTCGACGATCGCGACGTCACGTGAGGGCTCCTGCGCCTTGATCTGCAGCGCCGTCCACAGCCCGACATATCCGCCCCCGAGAATCGCGATGTCAGCCTGCTCGCGCCCGCGAAGAGGTGCGGCAGCGTTGTCGGCACCGAGACTTTGCTCGAGCCAATAGGAGCGGTGCGGAAAAGCTTCGCGTGCGCCCATCATTTTCTTGTTCGGAACGACCCCAGCGAATGCTTTCCGCTAATGACTTTGCAGGGCAAAGCAAAGACTTTGCTAAACAAAGTAGAGACTGGTATGGGCAAAGACTGGCGTCTTCTCAGCATCTTGGCAATCGGGATCGTCCTCCTCGCAGCGATCTCGATCGCCGTGCTCTACACCTTTTCCGGGCCGCGTCATGTGGTTGGGCTCGACACTCCCATCCGCCAAGACGACTTCGTCTATAGCGTGACCGCCGTCGGCAGAACGCGTGCCATCTCGAACCGGGCGGCAAGCGCCACCGCGAGGGGCGAGTTTTACATCGTCGCGGTGCACGTGGAGAACGATGCGCGTCGGGTGTCCTTCGTCTGGGACGAACGCATCCCGCACATCGTCGACGCGCAAGGCAGACGCTGGGACCATTCGCCACAAGGCCAAGCTGCGCTCGATGCGGCGATCACGCCGAGCTTCTCAATACCGGCGGGTGAAAGCCGGACGTTCCAAACCGTATTCGACGTGCCGCTGACAATCGAGAAGCCCACTCTCGTCTTTGACAACGGCATTCTCATAGGCGACGTTTTCAATCTCGCCGCCTACCGCCGCATCGGCGTGCAGCTCTACTGACTGACCCAGCGGAAAAAGCGGGGAGCCTGTGGAAGCGCAAGGTTGTGAACGACGGCGATCTTGCTCCGCTCGGCGGTAAGCGCGTGCGCGTCACTTTCAAAGATGGCCGGAAGATGGTCGGCATCTTGCAGCGAGATCTGACGGAATGCTGCTGGGAATTGCTGCGCGCCGACGCCGATAAACCCAGAAACTCGCCCCCGGGCGTGGGCGAGATCCTTTTTCTTCAAGACGTGAAGAGCATCGAAGAGTTCAAGCTTCGGGAGTAGTCTCCAAAAACCGGACCCCCTTGGCTTCGAGCGAAAGCTCGGCGCCGATACTTGCACCAGTTTCCACATCGACCATGCCCCGCGAAATGTGCGATCTAACGGTAGCCGGTTCCCATGTGTGGTTCACGAACAGCACGCGGCGCGCGTTCTTACGCCACTTGTTGCGCCACACAAAGGTCTGCATGCCCGGAGTATGATCGCTTCCTTGCTCTTGACTGCCGCCGCTGCGAGCGATCGCGCGATACAAGCTCCCCAGATCCGACTCCTGATTGCTTTCCAGCTCCTGCACGTGGTAATACTCGAGCGGATAGGTCAAGAAAAGCACGCGCCCGGCTCCGACGCGGTGTTCGAGGAGCGTCGGGTTGTCATGCTCGTCGCATGCGACGATTGCCGCCTCACGTGGGACGCAGCGCACCGGAGCGGCGCGTCTCGACTCGCCTCGAATGTCGAAGTGCAAGGACGTCTGTGCGGCGATGTCGCCAAAATCGCGAACGAATCGCAGCTTGACATCGTCTGCGCCCGGTTCCTCGACGAGCCCATATCGGATGAGCAACCGAGCGCCGATGAACTCGCCAAGGTTCGGGAACCATGGTTCGCCCCCGTACGACAGATAGACCGTGCCGCCATCGCGCGCAAAGCGTTCGAGAGCGCGGACGTCTGCGTCAGTCACCTGCCACAGGCACGGCACGAAGAGCGTGGCGTACTCGCCGGCCCTGGCTTGCGCTAACTCCACGAACCGAACGTCGACGCCGCCTTGTACGGCCGACGTGTAGGCTTGCAGGAAGAGATCGCGCATCTGCGGTTTGGACCAACCCCAATCGAACGGGAACTCCTGCGTGTAGTACGCGCCGCGGCCGATGGCCGCGTTGGGTGGAACAAGCTCCCAGACGTCGGGATCGTGCAGCGCGACCGTTTTCGCGAAGCGCGCAAATTCTTCGGCCTGTGGTTTGCGCGAGCCGTCCGTCCGGATCAGTCCGAAATGCAGTTCGTAGGGGTGGTGCGAATACGGCGCGCGCTCGCGACACGTGAAATCGTGCGAGTTCCAGACAAGCGTGCCGCAATTTCCCGCGCCGAAGGCTGACCATAGCGTTGTGCGATAATACGCGGCGCCGAGTTCATCGTCAACTTGATCGGACGAGCAGCCGAACTCTTCGAGCAGCACCGGCCGTCCGAGCGGCTGGACCATCCTCATCGCAAAGCCAGCGAAGGCGGTGTGACGCAACGCATCCGTTTCCTTCGGATAGAAGTGCGGTCCAAAGAAGTCGACCATCGCGCGAAGGTCGGGAGAGGATGGCACGCCCGTCTGCCCTACGATGATGTCCCAGGCACCATCGCCGCAAGATATGTTGCACTGCCCGTCGGCGGCGCGAGCCACATCGATCAGCCGCCTGGCCCAACGCTCGCTGTCGCCACGGTCGATGGGACCGGCGAAGAGCGGCCACTCGTTAGTGAGCAACCACGCGGCGATGCGTGCATCGCCTGAGAAATGCGTGACGATCGTGCCGACGAGCAGCTCGGATGCAGCCAGCGCGATCGGATCCGTATACCAGTTTTTCCCCTGACTCCAATCAGGCGCCCAGTTCTCTCCTGACATGTGACCGACCAAAAATGTCGGAATCGACCAAAGACCCGCAGTCGCCGCAAGGTCGATCATCGCAGCTAATCGCTCCTGGGCTTGTTCGTCGACAACGTCCGGCGCGGGCAAAAAATCCGGCAGAAAACAAAAGAACCTGACTGCATTGGCGCCGAGCGCAGATAGACCGTCGAAATCTTTTCGGACCGCGTTCGAATCCCACGGATCGCGGTACATCCAAGGGCCGGTGCGGCTCGGCCAAAAATTCGCTCCGACGAGATACACTGGTTTCCCGTCTGGGTCTCGGAAGTAGCCGTCGCGAACCAGCAGGCGCTTCAACATCGTCCCGGCTCGGTTTGCACGCTTGCCGGCTTTGGCCTTCAACGCCGCATCGACCACGGGAGGTCAGCGCGTACGGACCGATTGAAGGATGAACGCATGGATGCGCTCGTCGTTCATCGCCCTAAAGAAGTGTCGGTCGCCGCGTGGGATGACCCGTTCGCAGGTGAAGGTCAAGCCATCGTTGCCGTCGCGTCGTGCGGCGTGTGCGGCACGGATCGGCACATCGCGGACGGCACGTACCCCGCGACCTATCCGAACGTGCTAGGGCACGAGATTTCGGGGACCGTGATCGGGGTGGGGCCGGGCGTCGATCGTGTGCATGCGGGCGATCGCGTGGTGGTCGATCCAAACATCCCCGACTTCGAGTGCACCGCTTGCCGGCGCGGCGACGTGCACCTGTGCGAAAACCTCAAAGCCATCGGTGTCACGCTGCCGGGGGGCATGGCGCCCAAGCTGGTGGCGCCCCAGGCGCAACTGTATCGCATCCCCGAAGCGCTCTCGCTTGCCGATGCCGCGTTTGCCGAGCCGCTCTCCTGCATCGTGCACGGTCTCGAACGCGTCAAAGTGCAATCGGGCGGCACGGTCGCGATCTTAGGCGCGGGCAGCATCGGTCTGCTCGCGGCGCAAGCCGTGCGCGAGATCGGAGCGGCTTCGGTCGTCGTCGCCGAACCTTCACCCGTGCGCCGGGAGCTCGCGGAAGCGCTCGGCGCCGACGAGGTCTACACGCCGGAGATGATGGAGCACGACAGCCATTCGGAGGAATACGACCTCGTTTTGGAATGCAGCGGCAATCCGGATGCCGTGCATACGGCGATCCGCCTCGCGCGGCGCGGGGCCGACGTGTTGCTCTTCGGCGTCGCGCCACGCGGTGCGAAGGTCACAATCGAGCCGTACGAGCTCTACCGAAAAGAGCTGCGCCTCGTCGCTTCCAACATCAATCCCTTCGCGATGGAAAAAGCTGTCGCGCTGCTGGCAGCGGGGACGGTCAAGGTGAACGGCGTCGTCTCGCACACGGTTGCGCTCGAAGGCCTGCCCAGTCTCCTCTTAGGGAAACCGCCGGCCGATCTCATCAAGGCCGCGCTCAGATTCGAAGAGCCGAAAGGGCAACCGTCGTAGCCGACCGAGCCGCCTCGCGTGCCGCGAGCGCGACGCGCATGCTTGTCATCGCGTTGCGGATGTCATTGCGAGCGACGTAACCGGGCTCACGGATGGATCGCGCCATATCCTCGACGGCGGCGCGAACGCTCTGTAAGTACACATCTTGCTTTTCCCCCGCGTCGAAGAGAAAACCATAGCGGGCGTCGGGCACGCTCGCGACGGCGCGGCTCATCATGCGCCGGATCGTCGTCGTCCCCACGGCGGCACCTTCCCCGCGCAGATGCATGGTCGTTGGAATCCAGCCGTCCAAAACCAGATCGACCGCATCGAAGGAGATGACGGTTCGTGTGCGCTCGCGCTCGGGTGTCGTGACAAATCCGTGGAAGTACGTAGCGAGCGCGTATCCGGCGTGCTCGACCGCCGCGAGCACCCGGTCCCTATGCGACGCAAAGGCATTGACGCGCTCAGCTTCCCCTGCAAGACGCCCGCACCAGTCAAAAAAATGCACTCCATGCTCGACGAAAATGCCGCCGGAGATTTCGGGGTTCCAAAACCAATGGCGGTCATCGAGGCCTTGGGCGCTTGCGATGTTCTCGACGGACATCCGCAACAACGGGCCGGCAAGCTTCGATCGCGCGAAGAGGCCGACGGCCTCGACCAGCGGAGAGTAGATCATCGGATAGTCCACCGCGACGACCCGCCTGGCCGCTGCCGAAGCTTTCAGAACGCGCTCCGCGTCCTCCAAGCTCGTGGCGAACGGTTTTTCGACGAAGACGTTGAGCCCGGCATCCAAAGCCGCGAGCGCCTGTCCGGCATGAAACGACGGCGGCGTACATAAGATGATGAGATCCAACCCTTTCGTCGCGCAGAGCGCTTCGTACGACGGCTGGACCGACGCGCCCACTTCCGAGGCAAAAGCGGCGGCATGCTCTTGCGTGCGGCTGGCCACAGCGGCTATGCGCACCTGAGCGGACGTCGCAAGCGCTTTGGCGACGAAGCGGCCGAATGCGCCAGCTCCGAACAGCCCCGCCCGAAGCGCCGGTTTGCCAGCATTTTCAGGTGACAAGAAAGGCCCTATTCCATAGAGAAGATGTCTAGAACGGTCCAGATCAGACCAAACCGACTGGTGGCGCGTAACAAATTCGCGCCCGCCTTGCTATAATCCGGTATATATGTGGCTGACGCGTTTCGCGATTAAGAATCCCACCATTGTCACGCTGTTCTTCCTGGCCGTGACCGTTTTCGGCTTTATCGGCTACGTCCTGATGGGCCAAAACGTGAATCCGAACGTCCAGTTCCCGGACGTGAGCATCGAAGCGGATTATCCGGGCGCCAGCCCAGACGAGATGGAGCGTCTGGTCGTCAAGCCCCTTGAAGACCAGCTCCAAAACGTGGCCCACGTGCAGCATGTCAACACGACCATCGAAGACGGCATCGCGTTCATGGACGTGAGCTTCAACCTTGGAACCGACGTCAATTTCGCCGCCAACGACGTGCAGCAGGCGGTCGATGCCGCGCGCATCTACATGCCGACCGATCTGGATCCGCCCTACGTGTCCAAGAACGACACGTCGGGCCAGCCCGTGGTCATCGAGGCGGTCACCGCTCCGTCGCTGACCCCGATAGCGCTCTCGAACATCGTCAACAATCAGATCATCCCAGACCTGCGCAACGTGCACGGCGTCGGCGGAGCTTCGGCGGGCGGGCTGTACGACCGCCAGATCACGATCGAGCCTGATTTGGCCAAGCTCAACGGGGTTGGCGGAACGCTGCTCGACGTGAACAGTTCGGTGGGTGCGGGCAACGTCAGCCTACCCGGCGGCCGCATGGATCAGCCCTTCCAAGAAACGACGGTCGGCGTCCGCGCCGACATCCAAAGCGCCGACCAGATCGCAGCGCTGCCGCTTGCGATCCCGAGCTTCACCAATGGTTCGGGCAACGGCCAGATCAAGGTGGGCGACGTCTCCACGGTTATCGACAGCTTCGCCGATCAGCGCCTCGTGTCGAGCGTCAACGGAACGCCGGGCATCGTGCTCCAGGTCGTGCGCGACGCGAATAGCGATACAAAGAACACGACTGCGGCCGTGCGCGCCGAGTTCAAACAGCTGATCACGCAGTATCCGCAGCTGCATTTCAAGGAACTGGAAGCGGACGCCGACTTCATGCACGATTCCATCAATGGCGTCTTGCAGAATCTTTTCGAAGGCATCCTGCTCACCGCGATCGTGCTGCTGCTCTTCCTGCACATCTTGCGCAGCGCCGCTGTGGTCATGATCGCGATCCCCACCTCCATCCTTGCGACCTTCTTCGTCATGTGGATGCTCGGCCTGACGATCGACCTACTGTCGCTCATGGGTCTTTCGCTGACGGTCGGTATCTTGGTCGACGATTCCATCGTGGTGTTGGAGAACATCACCCGGCACAGGCTCATGGGCAAAGGGCCGGAAGAAGCCGCCATTGACGGGCGGACCGAGATCGGCAACGCGGCCATCGCCATCACGCTCGTGGATGTCGTGGTCTTCGCACCGATCGCGTTCATGTCGGGCATCGTCGGTGAGTTCTTGCGCGAGTTCGCGCTCGTCATCGTCGTCGCGACGCTCTTCTCGCTGCTTGTCTCCTTTACGCTGACGCCGCTCTTGGCCGCGCACTGGGCGCTGCTCAAGCGCCCGCGCCCGCTGCGCTCGTCGACGGCATCGGGTTGGAACGCCTTCATCAACGGGTTTAGCGCGTGGTTCGAACGCGTGCGCAAGTCCTATCACGATGTGGCGCTGCCGTGGGCGGTGCGCCATCCATTGTTCGTCATCATCGGGTGCTTCTCGCTCGTCATCCTCTCGTTCGTGCCGATCGCGATGCAAATCGTGCCCTTCGAATTTCAGCCGACGACCGATTGGGGCTTCGCGATCGTCAACCTCACCTATCCGCCGGGCACCCCCATCGCTGTGACGGAAGGCGGCATCAATCGGCTCGAAGATGCGATTTTAAAGATGGACGGCGTGGCGGGCGTCAACGGCACGGCCGGCCACAAAGCGGGCACGCGGGGCGGCAACGTCGGCGAGATGTTCGTCACCCTCGATCAGAAGAAGCGGCACAACGAAGACCAGGTCATCGCCGCGGTGACGAAACTGGGCGCGCTCGTGCCTGGTGCCCGGATCGAGGCCGAACACGGCCAGAACGGCGGACAGGCATCCATTCAATACACGCTTACCGGCGCATCGAGCGACGCCGTTGAAGCCGGCGCCAATAAACTCAAGAACTATATCGCAAGCCTGCCGGATGCGATCAACGTGCAGACCACGACTGAGGTTGCAGGGCCGCGACTGGAGATCGATGTCGACCGGCAACGCGCTGCGCTGCTCGGGGTTTCACCGCAGGATACCGCTATCACCGCTCGAGCGGCCATCGGGGGCGTCATCGCCACCAAGGTGCGCATGCCCGAGGGACTCGTCAACGCTATCGTCCAGCTGCCGCCGCAAACCCGTAACGATGAAAGTCAGCTGCAATCCGTCACGGTGAGGGCGGGCAACGGCATGCTCGTCCCGCTCAGCTCCGTCGCGAGCTTCAATTGGATGCAAGAGCCGACCGAGCTCACCCGCGAGGACCGCCAGCGCATCGTCACGGTCAGCGCCGACACAAAAAATGGCGCACCCATCAGTAAGGTGCAGACCAAGGTCGACGCCGCGCTCGCTCAGCCGAACTTCTTGCCCGATGGCGTGACGCAGAAGAAGGCCGAGGGCAGCGACAGCCAGCTGCTGGCGGAGTCATTGCAGAAGATCGGCATCGCGCTGCTGACGTCGTTCGTCCTCATCTACATGCTGCTCGTCATCCTCTACCGCAGCTATCTCGCGCCGCTCATCATCATGTTCACGGTGCCGCTCGCCTTCATCGGCATATCGTTCTTGCTGACGGGGATCAACTTACTCCACGACATCTTCCCGAACGTCCGTTATTTCCAAGGGCAGACGCTCAACATCTTCTCCATGCTCGGCATCGTGATGCTCACCGGCCTCGTGGCGAAGAACGGCATTTTGCTCGTGGACTACGCGAACACGCTGCGCAAGCGCGGCTTCTCCATCACGGAGGCCATGCGCGAATCGGCCGCCATCCGCTTCCGGCCAATCGTCATGACGACCGCCTCGATGGTCTTCGGCATGCTTCCGCTGGCGCTCGGCATCACCGAAGGTGCCGAATTCCGCAAGTCGATCGGCACCGTCATCATCGGCGGGCTGCTTAGCTCGCTCTTGCTGACGCTCTTCCTCATCCCCGTCATCTACAACGGGCTCGTCGGCTGGATGGAGCGCTTCCACGAGCGGCGCCAAAAACGGCTTGTCGAGCTCGCCGAAGATGAGGAAGAAGAGGAAGAGGTCGAGCGGGTCCCGCTGCCGGAGCGCGTCACCGCCCACCTTTAGTTGCTTCACCGGACCTGTGTCCGGCGTCGCATTTCCCCACCTCTCGCTGAAGCCGCCGCGCAGATACCGAATTTCCTACTATGAACTGGTGCGCCCGATGCGCTCTCATCGCAGCGCTGCTCCTGGCCGTCGCGTGCTCGAGCAGCCCGAGCGCTCTGCCAAGTCTCGGGGGACCGCCCCCGGTGGGTGCAACGCCCACGCCGCCTCCCACGCCTGCGCCTTCGGCGACACCGACCCCGATCGGCACGCCGCCGGCCGAACCGATGATCGACGGCTGCCAGGTCTTCCCCTCGGACAATCCCTGGAACACCGACATCTCGGGTTATCCCGTCGATCCAAACTCGGCGAACTACCTCGCAAGCATGAACGCGTCCACGAAAAACTTGCATCCTGATTTCGGGTCGAATCCCACGTACGGCATTCCGTACATCACCGTGCCGGGCTCGCAGCCCAAGGTGCCTATCAATTTCACGCTCTATGGCGACCAAAGCGATCCCGGCCCTTATCCATTTCCTTCAAACGCTCCGGTCGAAGGCGGACCCGGTTCCACTGGAGACCGCCACGTCATCGTGATTGATCGCGACAATTGCGTGCTGTACGAAACCTACGCTTCGTATTATGTCGGTCCAGGGTGGAACGTCGGATCCGGAGCGATCTTCCACTTCAACTCCGATGCGCTGCGGCCAGACGGTTGGACGTCTGCAGACGCGGCCGGGCTCCCGATCTTCGCAGGCCTGGTGCGCTACTACGAGGTGCAGCAGGGCGCGATCGATCATGCGCTGCGGTTTACCGTGCACAAGACCCAGGAAGGCTACATCCATCCCGCTACCCATTGGGCGAGCAACTCCACCGATCCTAATCTCCCTCCCATGGGGCTGCGCGTGCGACTCAAGGCCAGTTACGACATCTCGCACTTCACCGGCGAGTCGAAAGTCGTGCTCGTCGCGCTCAAGAAATACGGCATGATCGTGGCGGATAACGGCTCGGATTGGTACATCACGGGTGAGACGAACACGAGCTGGGACGACAACGACCTCAATCAGCTCAAGTCGGTGCCGGCCAGCGCCTTCGAAGTCGTCAAGACAGGCACGATCGAACACTAACCCGAAATGCCCCCTCACAGGGCATTTTCGAGGTCGTACTATCAATGAAGCATCTCGCGTGGATCATGGGCGGCGTGTTGCTCGCAGCCATCATCGTTGTGCTCGTCGCCGGACAGGCACGGGCGCTCACCGTCGGCGACGCTGCGCCCGACTTTACGGGCGACTCCGCGCTTGCCGGTAAGACCGTCACCTTTAGCCTCAAGGATGCGCTGGCCAAGCACGCCGTCGTGTTGTACTTCTTCCCCAAAGCCTTCACGGCTGGCTGAACGATCGAGGCGCAAGCCTACGCCGCCAGGTTGGCGGATTTTGAGAAGCTCGGCGCTGAGGTGGTGGGGATCTCCGCAGACGACGTGAAGACACTCATCGACTTTCAAGAAAAAACGCCGGCGCCCCAGCAATTTGTCAGCGATCCCAAACGTTCTGTCATCAAGGCCTATGGGGTGGACATCGGCATCGGCTCGGCGATATTAGCGAAACGCCAGACCTTCGTCATCGGCAGAAACGGAAAGATCCTGTTCACCTATTTCGACTGGAGCCCGCTCACGAACGTAGATAAGACCTACCAATGGCTGCAGCAACATCCACAAAACTAGTCCGCCGGGTCGGGTTCGCCGCGCTGGCCGCGATTGCGTGTGCGGCACTCGTGACGCGGGTGTGGGCGGCCGCGCCTCCACGCGTGGGTAACCCGGCGCCGGCGTTCTCGTTACCGGTCGTGGCCAACGGATCCGGGAGCGTTTCGCTTGCGTCGCTCAAAGGCCACGCGATCTACCTCAACTTCTTCGCGACCTGGTGCGAGCCGTGCAAGCAGGAAGTGCCGTACATCTCCAAGCTTTCGCAGACCTTCGCGCGCCACAACGTCGTCGTCATCGGCGTCGATGAATTGGAATCAGCCGACAAAGTCAAGCAGTTCGCATCCACCTACAAGCTCGTCTACCAGTTGGCGGTGGACGGTAGCGGCGAGGTCGGGGGCGATTACGGCATGCTCGGCCTGCCGCTCCACGTCTTCATCGCGCCCAACGGCACGGTCGCGCAGTACAAGGTCGGCGAGATGTCGGAGGATCAAGTCCGGGCGGCGTTGCAATCGCTGGCGCATCCGTAAATGGCCCAAGAGTACAGCTTCCTCACCCCCTGGCGGTTCGACAACACGTCGATCTTCGAAGTCGCGGATATCCTGGAAGACACGGCGTCGTTGCCCCGCTGGTGGCCCGACCTCTTCAAGTCAGTGACGATCCAAAAGCACGGCGGCGAACATGCGGTCGGGCAGGTGGCGTACTGCGAATGCCGCGCACGGCTACCCTACACGTTACGCTTCACCTACACGGTGGTGGAACAGCGTTACCCGTACGGCTCGACGATCGCCTCCGTCGGCGATCTCATCGGGACCGGGATCTGGCGTCTGGCCGAACGCAAAGGCGGCGTGGATGTCGAGTACGAGTGGCGCGTTCGGCTAGAAAAACCTTTGTTGAAGCTCATCTCCCCGCTCGCGCGCCCATTCCTTGCGAACAACCATGAGTGGTCGATGCAACGCGGCTACGAGGGTTTGTGCCGTGAGCTGGTGCGCCGGCGCGAGGAGAAAATTGGCGCAAATAAATTTGCGCCCGCTACATAGCTATAGAAGTTGAAGCAAGCTCAGCACCACCGCGAGCCCGAGTATCGACGTGGCGATGCCGACGACCACGTTGCCCGCTCGCGCGGTCCGAAAGCGATCTCCCAACAAGTCCCGTGTGGTCGCTAGATAGCGCCACAAACCGAACAACGCGAGCAGACACCCGAAGATGGCAAACGCCAATCCAAGGTGTTCGCTATTGAGCACGGACGTCGGATTGACGGCAGCGCCGGCGTTGGGGAAAGCGCGCAAGAACAGGCCGAACCGCGAAATCACAAAACCGAACGCCATCACGGATAGCGAGGTCCGGACGTAGGCCAAAAAGGTGCGTTCGTTCGCGAGGAAATCTGTGGGACGCGAAGGTCCGAACTGCGGCGCTGCCATCGCGTCTGGCTTTCCAGCGCGGTCCTACCGAACCCCGCAAATGCAAGAGGCGCGGGAAGGATACGCACCCAAGTAGCGCTCGTGCGCCGTCTCCGAAACGTCGTCGTCACGTTGCTGCTCGTGCTGATCCTCGGGCCGGCAAGCGCATCGCTCCATGCAGCGCCAAGCATCATGCTGCCAAATGGCTGGCACGTGACTCCGACGGGGGCGATCACACCGCTCGGCACGCTGCCCTTGCACGTGGCCGAGGATCCGTCGGGCCGTTGGCTTGCCATCACGAGCGCGGGCTACGGCGACCTGTCGATCGCGCTCCTCGACACGGATAGCGGCCGTGTCGCCTCGACCATCCCCATAGCGGCTGCCTTCTACGGCCTTGCCTTTTCTGGGCCGTTCCTCTACGCGTCGACTGCGAACGGCGACACGATCGAGCGTTATCGCATCGCGCGCGACACGGGCGCGCTCTCGTCTGCGGGGTCGATCTCCCTCGGCAAAGGCGATTTGTGGGTCGCGGGGCTCGCGGCCACGAGCGGCATGCTTTTCGCGACGGAGATGGATGCGGGTCAAGTGGTCGCAGTCGACGCGGGCAGGGGTCGTATCGTGTGGTCGGTCAAGGTCGGCCAGGCGCCGTATGCCGCCGTGTTGTCGCAAGACGAGCGAACACTGTATGTGAGCGACTGGGCATCGGGCTCGGTGTCAGTCGTCGACGTGCGACGCGGCCGGTTGCGCAAAGCGATTCAGGTCGGTTCGCATCCCAACGCGGAGACGCTTTCCAAAGACGGCAAGACGCTCTTCGTCGCCTGCGCGAACGACGACACGGTGGCGGAAATCGATACCGGCAAAGAATCTGTTGTCCGGCACATCCCGGTCGCGATCTACCATCACGCGCTCCCGGGGGCGATGCCCAACGGCCTCGCTCTCTCACCGTACGGGAACACGCTCTTCGTCGCGGACGCGGGTGAGAATGCCGTGGTCGCCGTGGACCTCACGACGAGCGAGCCTACCGTGTTCGGCGCGATCCCGACAGGGTGGTACCCGACCGACGTGGCGGTGTCGGCCAACGGCCGGAAGCTGTACGTCCTCGACGGCAAGGGGATTTCCGGACACGCCAATCCAGATTTCCAACACTCAGACGTGTTGCCGCACGGCGTGCATAGAAATAATGCCTCGTACGACGCGGCGCTGATGACCGGAGATCTCGAGGCCCTCGATCTGCCCAAGCGCGTCGCGCTCGTCAATGGGCTCGCCGCGGCCCGGCTGAATTCTCCGTACGCGCCGCAGCGCGCGACCGCGGCAGCCCCGGCGGGCTTGCACGTCATCTACATCATCAAAGAGAACCGGAGCTACGACGAGGTGCTCGGCGACGACCCGCGCGGCAACGGGGACGCAGCCCTCGCGATCTTCGGCAAACGAATTACTCCAAACATCCACCGCTTGGCGCAAGCGTTCGTCTTGCTCGATAACTTCGACACCGATGCGACGGTCAGCGCTGATGGGCACAACTGGAGCACGGCGGCGTATGCAAGCGACTGGGTCGAGAAGCTCTGGCCCGCTTCGTATTCGGATCGGCGAGATACGTATGATTATGAAGAGCGTGGACCTTCGTCACCTCAAGCGGGATACATATGGAACGACGCCATCGATCATGGCGTGACGCTCCGGGACTACGGTGAGTTTCTCAAGCTCGGCGGCGATGCACCCTTCCAACCTTCGGATCCGGCATTACAGGGCTATATCGATCCCGCGTTCCGCGGCTTCGATCTGCGCCACTCCGACCAAGAGCGGGTCGACGAGTGGCTCCGGGAATTCGCGAAATACACCGCAGCCGGCGATCTGCCGGAACTCGAGATCGTCCGCTTGCCGGACGACCATACCGCGGCGACCCGCCCCGGCTACAAAACGCCGTACGCGATGGTCGCCGACAACGACTATGCGGTGGGCCGCTTAGTCGACGCGGTGAGCCACAGCAAGTTTTGGGCGAATACGGTGATTTTCAGCGTGGAGGACGACGCGCAGGCAGGTCCGGACCACGTGAGCGATCATCGAGCCGAAGCGCTCATCGTCGGCGGTCCCGTCAAACGCGGATTTGTGGATCACACGCACTACACGACGTCGAGCGTGTTGCGAACGATCGAGCTACTCTTGCGCCTTCCCCCCATGAGCCAGTTCGATGCCGGCGCGACGCCGATGCTCAACGACCTCGCCGCAACCGCGGACCCAACGCCTTGGTCAGCATCACCACCGCTCGTCAATCTGGATGACATCAACAACGCCGGAACGGCCGGCGCTTTGGTATCGAGCCGTTTGGACTTCACGCACGCGGATGCGGCCGACGCGAAGACGGTGACGTCCATCCTCTACCGGTTCGCCGCGACCGCGCGCTATTGACTGGTCGGTGCGGGGTGGGTGTCTGAGACCCGGCTGAAGCTCAGGGTCAGCGTGCGATCGCGCGCGGTCGAGGAGCTGGAGCCGAATTCGGACCCCGAATCCTCAAACGCAGAGCTCATCTTTTTCGTGACTTTCCCCGAGATGGGCACGAGCGTGCTCGCTTCGTACTGGATCGTGCCGTTCGTCCATACGTCGTAGTTCTTGATCGTCTGCTTCTTCTGAATGGTGGCAATACCGTTGCTGACTGCGGTCACGGAGTAATCCGTATCGACGTTGCCGTTGCTGAACGGTTGGGTGGTATGCCAACGCGTGTCCGTGGTGAGACCGTCCGAGGGTGCGAACTTCGTGCCGAAGTAGGAGAGCAGTTCGCGCGTCCCGTCATTGATCGTCGACTGCGGGAACTCGACCGTGCCATCAGGGGCGACCTCTCCGTCGAAGACAAAGGGCCGGGCGAGTCCTTGCCACTGCTCGTTGACTTCGACACCGAGCGTGCCGTCCGGGGCGACCGCCATGATGTTGATCGTCACAACGCCGGTCCTGCCCGTCGACTGCGTCGACGAGGGAGCAGCCGCGTTTGTATCCGGGATGCCGGCGGTGTTGGACGGGTTGTAGCCGCCGTACGACTCCGACGTTTGGTTGATTTGCAGATTGGCGACCACGTTGTACACGACCGTGCGCAGCGGTTTGTATTGTGGTTGCGAGGCGGCGGAGGATGTGGACGCGACAATGGCGGCTAGTATGATAGCGAAAATCATGGAACTCACTCCCTGAGGAAGAACGTTTGACGAGCGGTGCGGCCCTCCTGGGACTAGTGCGCGAGGTCGATCCGCGTCGGTGTTTCGACGGTCGCGCCGTCGACTGTCTGCCGGTAGACGGAAACGGTGACGCGGGTCTTGTTGAGGACGAGCTGCGCAGGCCATCCGCTGCAGGGCCAGTCCGGACACCAAGGCAGGGCCTTACCCTGAAACAACGGCTTCTTCATATTGTCAAACCAGAGGCGGTGGTTGTGCCCGTCGGCTGTCCTGACATACATATCGGTACCTTTGTTGCCGCTCTCGTAGCTCGTGATGACCCCACTAAGGGTATCGGCGCGCACGGCGGCTCCCAGGATCAGGACCAGAATCGCTCCAGCGACGAAATGCCTACTGACTTGCATCAAGACGTGCTGCATCGCCAAGATTGGAATTCCCTTCAAGAAACTTGATGGCATTGACCTCGTCCGCATGGGGACCGGTGTAGCGCAGGATGAAGAGCCCGTTCCGGACATCCACCACGTAGATCAATCCATCCTTCACGATCGGGTAGCTCCACATGGCGACTTTGCTGCCGCCTCGCGTGAGCGCCGGATCCTCCGTGGAGACGTGCACAAGAGGCTTCGGCAGGAAGTAGCCGGCCTGCACTGGATTCGCCGCGTTCGTGATATCGCTCACCTGCAAGCCGCCTGAGTGCCACGCGACAATGGCGAGGTGCGGCAGTACCGTCGGATTGTGCGAAGAAAAGCTCGTGTATTGTTCCGTCGGGTCGGTAGCAGCGAGTCCTTCGCAATAAACTCGCGCGTCTTGAGCGATCTTGTACTCTCCGACGATCGACGGATGTGCCGGATCCGTGACGTCGACGAGCCGCTCCCAACCCCAAGGGCAGCCCTGCGCCGGATCGGTATAGGTCCCGTAGACCTCATCGGTGGTGAGCACGAGCGCCCTTCCAGGAACTTTCACCGTGGAGTGCCCGTTCGGACATGCCTTTGGGCAGGGCTGAGGCACGGCGTTGGGACCGGGCGGGTTTTGGAGCCAGGTCGGACGGTTGACCGGGTCGGTGAGCAGATCACCGTTGAGGTTGCGCACGGTTCCGGCGCTAGGAGTCCGGTTGATCCAACTCGTGTCGAGCACGAGCATCTGGCCAGCCTCCATCGCGAGAAATGTGCGGCTCCCATCTACGGTGACCCCCATGGAGTGCACGAACAAGTTGCAGTCGTACGGACCGCACTTCTTCGTCGTCCGGTCGAGGGGATAGTCAGGTTGGCTCGTTCCCGGATAGCGGTTGTTCCAGTTGCCCTCGCCGAGCTCGCTGACGGCACCGCCGGACGGCACCTGACTGATATCGGCCACGATCAAGTTGGGCAACGTCGGGTCGGCTGAGGTTGTGGGGGTGGAGAAGAAGAGCAGCGCGCGACGAGCATTCTTGGGGTCGACCCACAAGAACATCTCGTGGGGCTTGACCGCAACTCCCGCTCGCGATGTAGGGATGTACGAGCTGATGAACTTCGGATGGAGCGGATCAGTTAAACTGAAGAACTTGAAATCGAAGGGGAACTGTTTGTCGGTTCCATCGGCACATGCATGGAGCACCCGGCTGCATCGAAAGCTCATGACGATGAGCAGCTTTTGGTCCGGCCACACGCGCAGTTCGCGTGTCGTGATTCCGACGAGCCCGGCATATGGTGGACCGATCTGGCCGGCGACGACCGGGTTGCTCGGATCTTTCGCATCGATGATGAGAATGCCGGGATGCGCGTGAGGGCACCCGGACTTGCTCGGCGAGCCGGAAGCTCCAACGCAAGTGGATGACGCGTCCGTCCGGTTACCGATATAGACGAAATGATCGTAGATGGCGAGCGCCGCGTTCATGCCGCGGTCATACAGGGCGTTTTGGCCGACAAGCTGCACGTTGGTGACGTCGGCGCGCGCGAGAGTTGGAATGGCCAGGAGCACGATCAAGAGGAACAATCGCATAGCGGCAAATACCCTCGCGGTTTGGATGTGCTGGGTCATGGCTGTAGCTTCATCACGTAATCGCGGTCTTCCGTTCCGTAAGAAATCCACACGGCGCCGGTCACAGGGTCGACCGCGAGGGTGTGGGCGCCGCGTGGAACGCGGACATTCGCGAGTAAAGCCGGGCGGTTGCCATTGATGGCAACGACCGAAATATACCCGTCACCGCTGGCGCAATAGAGACGATGGCGCGCGCTGTCGAAGGCGATTTGATCCACATCAGAGGCGATGTCGAGCGCCGACGATACGACGCGCTCTCGCAGGTCGATCTGGACGAGCTTCCCGTTGCTCCCACCCACGTAGAGGCGCTTGTGGGGCGCATCGATGGCGATACCGTGCGGGTGGCGAGCCCGGCAGGGTGCTGATGCCGGCGAGCGCAGCATGAGAGACGGGTCGATGATCAGCGTGGTGTTCATGCTCGTAAAATTCTGATAGACGCGATCGCGTCGTAGGTTCACAGCGGGAGGAAGATGATCTGGTTACCGAATTTCGAAAACGTTTAAGTGATTAGTCGCGGCAATTTATGAAAACAAGAGATAATTGGCGCAGTTTGGTTGGGTTTCTCCTGCTCTGTTTTGTCTTTAATGGGGTTTCGGCGGAAGCAGAGCCGGCGCTTAAAGCCCAGCTGCACCCAAGTCTTCTCCAAATTACTATTCGAACAGACTCGCCGCAATACAAACAAGGGGCGCCCATATTGATCATGATCCAAGAGACAAATATGTCATCGAGTGTCTTGCTTTTTAATCATCTTTCGGCAGATCTCGACTATGATCTCGTCGTAACCTCAAGCGCAGGCGTTATCCAGTCAGCCTCCGTTGGCAACCGTTCTGGTCACCCTGCCTCCGCCCCAATCAGACAATTTGGCCTTAACCCCCATACCACCGTAACATCACCCGGCGAGTCACGGGGGTACACGCGGCTTGATGGGTGGGGCATAAATATTACGTCGCCAGGAGTTTACACAGTTCAAGCAATCTCACGTGTCACTAAGGGACGCTCCAATGTAGCGCGTTTCAAAGTCTCACCCTGAGCCTCTGGCAGTGCAAGAGACTACAAGTGGACTCGGCTCCAGCATCAACGCCTACAACAACGATCAGTAGCGGCCAAAATCACCCGAAGGAGGCTGCTAAGGCCGAACTGCAACTAGCGCGAGGATCCCAACGGCAAACATTAACGATCCCAGAACGATAGAAAAGACTCCCGCAGCACGAGCATTGAAGGTGGTGTTCAGGGGGTCAAACTCATCCATGAATAACCGAAGTTTAATCAGGCCCTTTGCGACGACGCTAGTACTGCTATGGTAAATAGCGCCCATTCTCAGATCATGCTCTTGTTTCCACTGAGCATGCCACTTAGCTAGGTAACGGTCCTCACTGATAACCATTATCGTGCCCTTCTATCCTGGCACGCGGAAGCTCTTGGTCGGACTACTTCCTTATGGGACGCAGCCCGATATAAGCTCCGACCACGGCGATAACCAAGAATATCACGAAAACGATAAGCATGAAGCCTGCGCTCCGTATGCTGCTGGTTTGCAAAGTTTGGCTTCGACAAACGTTACCTGATAGTATCCCGTTGGCCGACCCATCGGCTTGGCCCGAAACAGATATCCCGTCGAGTGCGTGATAGCGCTTAACGACGGAGCATCGCCCGTCTGTTCGCTGCGGGTTGCACACCTGCGAATGTCCAAGCACAGCACCGTCACAAAGAATGTCCTTGGTGGGGCCTCTTTGGCTCTACTTCGAACAATCAATTATGGGGAAAAAACAATGGTCTGCCCAAAAACTGAAACAAATTCTTGGGGAACCGCACAGCCTCGGGCCCCGCAGCCAGACCGCATCCGGGCCCGTCAACGTATCGCGCATTAGGCTAAAGCCGGGCGAACAGCCGGGTTGGATGTGCTGGAATTGCGCTGGCGGAAACCCGGTCGAACAGATCCGCAAAGCCTACTTGGAGGTTCGGGCGGCAAATTCGTCGCGTCCGCTCACTAGTGACGAGGCTGCGCACCTTGAGGCCAACTACTTGGGTTGCGCGGCAGGTGTCAGCTCCGACGACCCCACTCTATGGGTGATGATACGGGTATGTCACAAGCACTATCCGGCCTTTTGTGAGGGCAGCAACTAGTAACGAGTCCTAAATCCAACACGACGTTCTGCTCAACAAAAAACGGCAAAGGAAATTTGCTCCACGAGATGCGTCACACCCACGCAACATTATTCATGCATTCGAGGGTGAGGCTCTCACCTAGCGTAGCCGCATTGATTCTCTGCCTCTGCCTCCAACTCTCAGGGTGCAGTCAATCCAGGCCGCACTACTTCGCTGATCTCCCCTCTCCCACGCCTCCCACGCCCCCCACTCTAACGCCGTCACCTGCGTTATTCAGACCGATCCCCGCACAAGTGATACCTGACTCAAGCATTGATGCTCACATTCCTCACAACGTCACGCCTGCCGACCGTAAAATTGTGGTCCAGGTTATGAAGATGCTACCGCCAAGACTGCGACAGTATGTTACTTGGCTCCGCGTCGGTAAGCGCGCAAGCCAAGACTACAATAGCCTACCAAACCACGGCCTAGTAGTAATCTTTGATAAAAGTGATGACAACAAACAAGACCAAGCACTTGATGCACGGGACCTTCCAGGACTCTGCGTACTGTACTACGATGGCAAGGTGCAGCCACACTCGAACGTCATTTACGACTCGGTCTTGGACAGGTATCTGACTGCAGTCATCCCAAGCTGTTCGCCCTTGGATAACTCATAAAACCCACGATTGGAGCCTGCAGTCCACTCAACGCTGAGGTTGACGCTGTCGGTTTACGCGCATGCCTTCTGTGGTGCCCATGAGGCGGCGGCGCAACGCATCGGCAATCTGCTTTTCGCGGACACTGACAACAAACAGATCTGCGAGGTCGTCAGAAGCAACCGTCCGGACGACGTTCGCGCTTTAATGGCTCCCATTATGGCTCACAGGCCAACGGGAAGGTGACAAAATAGCGCGAAACCTCATCACGTAAGCGATGGCGCTGTAGCTCAGTTGGTTAGAGCGCCTGCCTGTCACGCAAATAAGACGCTCGGAATATCAGGCTTTGGACAAGCGCGTTTCACGCAATTGCCTATGGCTTCGACATTTACCAGAACTATGTAACACCGCGCCTCGGGACTGACTTGTCATTGCCATAGTCATTGTGGCTCCCAAAATGGCTCCCACGTTAAGCTCTCTGTGCGACCAGTCGGCGATTTGAAAGTGCGGCGGTTTTCTATGAGTGGAGTATGCTTGACGAGCGCACGAATTGCATTGACGCAGCTGCTAATGGTGTTCGTTATGGTCAGTGCGACCTTCGTAATATTATCCGGGTGTTCTTCTGGTCATAGCGGATCCGCAAGCGAAACCCCATCGCCATCCCCGATGGCCGCGAAGCTCAACACAGAAACGACCAGGGGTTATGGCAGTGTTACGATTTGGTTTCAGAATCAGTCGGACGCTGAAGACATCTTGATTCATGACGTCGAATTGACGGGCTGCGTCAACGTCTACATCCCCACATCAGGTCAAGCCTGCGGGGTTGTGATCCCTTTCCAGCGGTATATTAGGCTGATGCCGTACGGTTCTGGCTTAGGCGGCGATGTCTACAAGATCGCCATCCTGGCTCGCGATCCGACAAAGCCGATGTCTTTGCAATATAAGTATCGCGTTGATGTTCAGATGGAGAAGAAATAGCAGCTAGCTCACAAAGCGGAATGCGAAAGCCTCCGCTCTTCTGCGCCAGCTCGAAGATGATTGGCTAAGCGAGCAATTTCCAACTGACACATATCTCCTGAAGCGGGAAATGTCCATGCAAGTAGTCCGTACTATTGCTGTCAACGCCCAGCCCGATAGTGGTCGAACGGGTATTTATGTTCAACCTCCGGACAACTAAAGTTGATGCGAGGAGAAGAGCGATGAGCAACGCCGGACTAACAAGGATAATGTTGGTCGCGCTGCTGCTTCACTGTGTTGCCTTGGGAAGCAAAGTTGAGGCAAACAACCAGGGTCAGGCCTTGGTTCGTGGTCCGAATTTCGCAGCAATGCTCTCGGCGTATAACGCAGTCGTAGCAGTTTATCCCAAAACGGTGCATCGGAAGTACGACTACTACGATTTTGAGGTTAGTGAGTCGCCGAACGCTTTTCAGGTTACGCTTGTGCCAAGCGTCAAGGCGAATAACCCAGTGACTCTGGACGCTAACTGGCAATGTACGGTGGAAAAAGGTACTTACTCGGCCACCTGTCGCCATCTATAAGACACGGGCCACCTTCTAACCGCGCCGCGCCTTGGCACGATGTCGCAGTAATACCTCAGGCAGATCCTCTCGTTACCTGGGGCAAAGTGATCTGATTGACTTCTCCGCGTCGGAATTCGCTGACGTTTCGTACGGCCGAAAGTACATTGCAAACACTCGCTGGCCGTTCCAATTCGTATCCACGCCATCTGCCTGCATATTCTGGCTCTCGTAGAGCCAGCGTTCGTTCACCATTAGGGCATCATGATTTCCGCAAATCTGAATGTGTTTCCAACGCTTAGCGTCAGATAGCGGCAGAGGATTGCTTGGGTAAGCGACCATTATGCGCTGGCTCCCATCCGGACTGAAAAAGATGAGCTGCACCGAGGATACAGGGCGCTCTGAGACTTCTTTGCTAGTCCAGCCGGGCGGCACTTCGGGGGCGATGCGGCTCGTTGCGGTTGTCGCAGAGCGATTGGAAGAACAAGCGGTAATTAGGCAGCACAAGATAAGCGTGATAGGCAGAATAAAGCTGCTTCACCTGATGGTTAGAGTAGACTCCATCGAAAATAAGTGAGGACTCAGCCATCAGCAACCGTCTGTCCATTCTTCAACCCCCCACGACTGTAAGCGGCCGTCTTTGCCAAAGTGAAGCACATAATGCTTTCCACCCCCAAGGCAAAGTGTAGCCCAATCAGTGTACCAGGCCTCAAGATAGTCCTTGGAGTCTGTCGCCCGAGCAGATACGCCTGCATCTGAGCCTAGCGTGACTCTACGTAACGCGACTGCGTGAGTGCGAGCCAGACCAGAATGCAGATTCACCTGAAAAACCGTTTCACCAATTCGACCAGGCAGCCCCAGGATCAATGGGTGGATGATGAGCAAAATAATGATATTTAGCACGAGATACAACAGCAGCACGAGTTTCTTCTCCCCTTTGAAAATCAAGTACACGTGCCAGCCAACAAAAAACAGGCAAATTAAGAGCAAAATCAAAGCGCAAAAGATATCTAGGCGTGGCCACGTCGATACGAGCCAAGAGGCAATGAAGACCCACAGCGCAACGGTGGGCAAGAAGAGCGCGGGTAGCCACAATCGCCAAACTCGCAGGTCAAACCTATGGTTGATAGCGGTCAATCTGTTGAACGGACGGTCATTCATCTATGCAGCCCCGCTGCGCTGCCGTTTTTGCTCGCCGTTATAAGCCAGAGTTAGCGCAACCGTCAGAAACGTGATGAGTACTGCTTCAAGCAACCTTCTGCTTAGATCGACTGCCGCGAGTATATTAGGAGTGGGGGAACCCCGAATACTATCGTGACCCAAAAGCAACAACACGTGCGTAGCCGCAAATATTCCTATAAACCACAGGCCCTGAATGGCCAGCGTCCTAGATTTCCAAACACCAATCAAACCATACACCAGTGCTCGTTTTAAAGCGAAGCCGCCAAAGAGAACGCTAACAAGTGACCACAGAGCGTTCACACAAATAAAGCCTTCGACGAACGGTATCATGAGGACTAGTGTGTAATTTATGCCGAGGGATGAAAAAAAATCTGCTACCGGCAGCCGGACGAATGGCAGATCAAACAGAAGAAAAAGCAGTAGCCACCTGATGATAAGCCAGGCTCCCCAAACGCCAAGAAGAACCAAAGAATGCGACTTCAACATTGACAGCGCCGTTCGAAAATCGACTGGCTGACCGTTGCCGACCCTAAATGTCTGGGATGCCAATACCGCGATGACGGCAAATTCTAAGAGACCGAGCTCGTAACCGGCTAAGGCAGCACAAATGGAACGCGGACATATGTCGGGTGTGGCCCCAGCGCAAAAAAAGCCCACACTGCCAGACTGAGAAGAGGAAGTGGGAGCAATAAAATCGGTCGCGCCCATAGTATTTTCGCTGCCCTGCGAAGTGTGGAGGGAGCTGCTCGTGACGCTACCAAGTAAAGGACTCGCATTTATGTAACCTCGCTTTGCGCCAGAGATCAGCTCCTCCCTAAGATGTGGTCGATTATCGTATTAGCGCGGATCTCTTGATTGCATTGCATGCAGCAGATTCTTAGCGATGTAAGGAATGTCGTCGCTATTTAGTCTTGTCAAGAACAAGGCTAGAACAAATAGCACCACCGTAAGCCATGCTGCGATCTCTAGTTGGTGCGGTATGTTAACAGATCGGCTGAGCACGATTGTAAGGAGTGCTATGATAAATGCAACTGCAAGTGCGCGGCCAAGATCGTTAATCCCAAAACGCCCATTTAACCTCGTCGTGTCATCGAGACTTACAAGCTGGCCACGAAAAGAAGGGCGAAATGCTTGGAGCAGCCGCATGAAACTGACCGGTCCGTGATAAGCTCCTAAATTATAAGTAAACGGAACCTCATATCCGGCAAAAACAGTGTTCCCCTTTAGGCTTACGCTGAGGTAGGGTGTTTCAACATCAGTTGGCCGCTCAGAAAGCAGCAACAACCGGCCTTTCGCTTCCTCTAAAAGAAGGTCACTGTCAAGTGTTAGGGATCGATTGGCAAACAAAATACTGTTGAGCAAGAATACCTCCCACAAACGAATTGGTCTACGAGGCCCTGTTATGGAGATGAGGGGCCTCGGACTCGTCGTTCTCGTAGGTGGAAGAAAGTTTCGGGCGCTGCGAATCGTTCCCCGCTCCGCTGCGAGCGCAAACTGCGCGGGGAGCTGCCAGGCTTCAGGCCGAACCTTGGGGCCCGGCCTTGAGTTTTTGGAGACGGGGATGAAACCAATATCCATTCCTGGAGTCATCATTGGCGGCGTGGCTGACATTGTGGGGACCAATGTTCTTGCGTTCCCGCTGATGGTCGCCGTCATGGTACCTCTTGCTCCATCGCTGCACGGAGCCTCTCATGCCCAAATAACAGCGGCAATGACCGCTGCTATTCATGGGAGTAGTGCGCTGACAGTAATACAGTGGATCCCCGGAATTCTCGGTTCATTACTCGGGGGGTACGTCGCCGCATGGATAGCTAGGCATGATATGCTATTGAATGGCGCACTATCGGCTTGGCTGTGCATACTAATCGGCATCTATTCTCTGCTGCACCAGTCAAACGCAGTTCCACTCTACGAGCACATCCTGCTACTCGTTGGAAGCCCTGTCTTAGGTCTGTTCGGTGGCTACCTAAGGTTCATTCAAATGCGGGCCGCAGTCGCGACAGCCTAATATAGGTTTACGAACCTCATCATCTTGAACCTAACTGGCATGGGTGCAATGATTGACGCCGGAGGGTAAACTATGGCGTCAATAGTCCGGATCAGGCGCGGTCTAATTGCAACGCACTATCGGTGCATGTGTCGCGGCGGCCAGCCACAATTGCAACAATATTGACCATGCACGATGTAATTTCTACGCACATCGCTGCATGTTGCAAGTTTGCAGATCTCCGATGCTGGAGGGAAACCGCAAAATCCATTGCTGCACGGGCGTGTCTGCGGGCGTCGCGCGGCCGATTCGCAAAGACAATCATCGGATACGCTTTTGGGATCCGCTGTGCCGTCGAGTCGGACTCGAAGCCTGCGCTTGAACGACCTTCGCCATGCAAGCATCACACACGCGCTTGCATCCGGTGAGAACATCAGGATCATACAGGAGCGAGCAGGCCACTCAACGCCGAGGTTGACGCTATCGGTCTACGCACATGCCCTCTCCGGTGCGCACCAGGCGACGGCGCAAAGCATGGGCAATCTGCTTTTTGCAGACACCGGCAACGCGCGGATGCCTGAGGTGGAGTGCAAGGTCGTCAAAAGCAACAATCCGCATAACATTCGCGCTTTAATGGCTTCCGTTATGGCTCCCAAGGCCAACGGGAAGGTCACAAAATAGAGCGAAGCCTCATTGGGTAAGCGATGGCGCTGTAGCTCAGTTGGTTAGAGCGCCTGCCTGTCACGCAGGAGGTCGTCGGTTCGAGCCCGATCAGCGTCGCCAGTTAGAAGCCCGTAACGTAAGCATCGTGGTCAAGTTGCGGGCTTCTCGTGTTCAGTGCAGCGAGACGAAAGGTCGCTAAAGGTCGCCAAGAATCGCCCGTCAACCCGTAGTCAACCCGTAGTGGTTTTACTTGCGGGCAGAACCTCATTTGATGCGATCGTGAAAAGCCTATCAGGTGCTCAACCGCTTTGGAGAGTCGTGTGACCGAGCTTCAGGTCGGCTCGCTCATTCAAGTGCGCCAGCGACGATGGCTTGTCGAAGCCGTGTATCCTCGGCACAGCGACGCTGAGGCTGATTTGGTTGATCTGTCATGCGTCGATGATGACGCTCAAGGACAACCTCTTTCAGTCCTTTGGCAAGCCGAACTTGACGCGAGAATTCTCGACAAGAACCCGTGGGCGAGCGTCGGAAAGAAGGGCTTCGACAATCCCGACGTTTTCGCAGCGTATCTCCACACAAGGCGTTGGAACAGCGTGACCGCGACAGACCCGTCATTGTTTCAATCTCCGTTTCGCGCCGGGATCCGCATTGACGCCTACCAGCTAGAACCGCTGCGCAAAGCCCTCGTCCTTCCTCGCGTCAATCTGTTTATCGCAGACGACGTCGGTCTTGGCAAAACGATCGAAGCAGGCCTCATCGCTCGAGAGTTACTGCTCCGCCGGAAGATCAACTCAATCGTCGTAGTGGCGCCGCCTTCAATGCTGGCCCAATGGCGTGACGAACTCGAAAGTCGATTTGGTCTCAGCTTCATTGTCATGGATCGGGACTATTTCGCGAAGATGCGCCGAGAACGTGGGTATGGAGTCAATCCGTGGATGACGCATAGTTATTTCTTGTTATCTAATCGTCGGGTCATCGATGAGACCTATGCCGCTGGACTGCTTGATTGGCTAGGGGAGTTCCAGTCGCAGTCGCTCCTGATTCTTGATGAAGCGCACCACGCTGCTCCGTCGAGCGGCGCGCGCTACGCGATCGACAGCAAGATTACGCGGGCAGTTCGCGATATTGCAAAGCGGTTCGAACATCGCCTATTCTTATCAGCTACACCGCACAATGGGCACTCCAATAGTTTTTCGGCACTTCTTGAGATCCTCGATCCGAATCGCTTCTATCGTGGTATGGACATCAAGAAAGGTGATCTTACACCAGTCATGGTGAGGCGGATCAAAGATGATATCCGAGAGATCGAGGGTGGCTTCCCAATTCGAAAACCAGAGCAGGTAGACATCGAGAACCTTCCACGGGATGCTCCGGAACTGGTCTTATCTGAAAGGTATGATGCGTATTGGCAGCTACGAGAAGAAAGTCTCGTTAAGGAGAGCCGAGCGAAGCGATCGCAAGCTCGTCTTATCCTCATCAATCTCCAGAAACGGCTGCTCTCTTCAGTTGAAGCGTTCGCGCGCACTATTCGGGTCCACCGGGATGCCATGCGACGCGCTACCGAAAATGGCGCTTCAGATTGCGCCCCAGCTGATCTTGGCTCGATCTTGGCCCCGATCGGTTCAGACGACGCCCGCGCCGACGCAAATCAGTCGGATCTGTTCGAGCAGGTAGATGCGGCCCTTAAAGCCGCCACCATGGCCACGCTTACAAAAACCGAGCTGAAGGGCGGACTTCGCCGAGAGCTCGCAGCACTCGACGAACTGGTCTCGCTTACCGACCAATACCGCGACGTTGACGATGCAAGAGTCAGGAAGCTGCTCGAATGGATCGACGGTCATCAATGTAAGGGCGTATTGGCCGGCCCGAATGGAAAAACTTACCCATGGAACCGTCGCAAACTCATTATCTTCACTGAGTGGGAAGATACCAGGCGTTATATCGAGCGTCGTCTTGGGGCTGCCATCGCTCATACCGACCGCGCATCGGAGCGAATCGCTGTTTACTCTGGAGCAACGTCTCAGGATCAACGAGAAGTGCTCAAGCATGCCTTCAATACTGATCCCGATGAAAATCCAATTCGTATCCTCATAGCGACCGACTCAGCCCGTGAAGGTCTGAATTTGCAGCGGCATTGCTACGATCTATTTCACTTCGATCTACCTTGGAACCCGAGCCGCATCGAACAAAGGAACGGTCGCATCGATCGGAAGCTGCAGCCCAACCCGTTTGTCTACTGCCGATATTTTTATCACCACCAGCGAAAAGAGGACATGGTCCTTAAGGCGTTAGTCGAGAAGACAGAGACGATAAGGGAGGACCTCGGAGCACTTGCGGATGTTCTTGAGGGCCGAACAGCGGAACTGTTAGAGAAGCAGGGCATCCGTCATGACAACGCTATCGCGCAGAAACTCGCCATCGAGGAGATCTCAGCAGACGAGCGGTCAAAAAGAGCGCAGCAGGACCTCGAGGCCGACCCCGAACGAGAGCGGCGTAAGTCGCGAGTTCGCCGTGAGATTGATAGTCTTCGGACAACGCTGGAGCGGTCCGAGCGCGTCGCAGGTGTTGATGCGGGTAAACTCCGGCAAGCAATTGATGTCGGTCTTGTACTCGCTGGTGGTAAGGAACTTCAGCCGTCAACGGGGGAGAGCAGGGAGCATCCGCAGCTCTTCGGGTTGCCAGTAGATGATACGATATTAGCATCAGACTCGAGTTGGCTGCCGGCACTTGACATGCTCCGAACCCCCGCAACGAACATCAAAGATCTACGAAAATGGCGACGCGAGGCAACGATTCGTCCGGTCACATTTTCCGAGCCTGGTGAAATCGGCGAGCGGGCCGTTCAATTGCATCTCGAACATCGTTTTGTTCGTCGGGTGCTGAGCCGGTTTGTCACTAAAGGGCTCTTAGAGTATGATCTCTCCCGCGCATGCCTGGCCGTTGCGCCAGACGCAATCCCGCGAGTAATTCTGATCGGTCGCCTTTCCCTCTATGGTATCGGCGGCTCTCGACTGCACGAAGAGCTCGTCGAGGTTGCTGCGAGATGGATTGACCCTGATGATCGCGAGGGCAAAGGCTTGCAGCTGTACGGGCGCACGGCCGAAGAACGGACACTCGAGTTGCTCGAGCGAGCGCTGATCGAGCCGAAGATTAAGGTGCCGGAGCCAGTCGTCAAACGGCTTGCTGCATCTATCAATTACGACGTCATTGAACTTACTCCGCAGTTGGAAGATCGGTGCAAGGAGTCCCTCGCGCGGGCTAGGGTAAAGTTACGTGATCGCGCTGAGATCGAAAGTCAACACATGGTTACTCTCCTTAAAGACCAGGCGCGACGTATTCGGGAGACACAGAAGAAGTGGAGCAATCCACAGCTCACGTTGCAGTTTGACGACGCCGAGACGAGACAACTACAGCAGAACAAGAAGCACTGGGAAGAGCGACTCGATAAGCTCGCGCAGAGCGTAAAGCGCGAGCCCCTTAGGATCATTGAAGCGTATGATGTTAAAGCTAGCCGGATTGAGCCGGTAGGCATCGCGTATCTATGGCCGGTAAGTGGATGACATGAGCGACGACTATTTGTTACTGGCGCACAAAGAGTGGATCGGCTACGTGCAGCCAGTAGGGCTGCTGGCGGTGCCGGCTGTCCTGATCCATCGTGGAGTCATCCCAGACCGAAACGTAGCGGATCTGCAAGAGCGGCTTGATGCGATGACGCGCACAAGCGAAGAGGCAGATCCCGTCGTTACCGACTTTGTAGCATTTACAGCGGCTTTTTTGGGCTGGAATGATCACGATCTTTCTGGCGTACCTGGAAACCCCCCACTTCCAGAAGATCTGTGCGTGGAACTCACCGAGTATGGAGAGAGACTTGCGCCAACATATGCGCTTCCAGCCGCTGGAAAAAACGCTAATGGTTGGCAGCTGCTGATTCGCGTCGAGATGCCTGGTACGGACCTAGATGCGGCAATTATTGATGACGGAAAATACTGGGCTGCGAGCCCGCATGCACGTTTTGAGCGGCTTCTACGAGGCACAAACGTCCCCGTCGGACTGCTTACAAACCTCCGGTCATTCCGACTCGTGTATGCTCCAAAAGGGGAGACGTCTGGCTTCGCCACCTTTGACTTGAAGTCAATGCTTGAATTAGCTGGCCGTCCGATGCTGTCGGCCTTTCACATGCTCCTCAAAGTTGAACGTCTCTTTGGCTCACCTGAGCAAAATTTACCCTCGCTCCTTGCCGAGAGCCGGCAATATCAAGAGACGGTCTCGACCCAGCTGGCAGAACAGGTGCTAGTCGCCTTGAACGAACTACTTCGCGGTTCCTACACTGCCGATGCCCGTATGAGCCGCACAATGACGGTAGATCTAGCAAAGAGCGATCCAGATCATCTGTATGGCGGCTTACTAACCGCTCTAATGCGACTCGTGTTCATCCTGTATGCGGAAGATCGCGACCTCTTTCCCCGCAACAAAGTGTGGGAGCAGAACTACTCGCTCGGCGGTTTGTTTGAGCGACTTCGCGACGATGCAGTTCTTTATCCAGATACGATGGATGATCGTTACGGGTCGTGGGCACAACTCATTGCGCTCTGGCGCTTGATGTACTTTGGCAGCAAGTACGCTGATATGAAGCTGATTGCTCGCCGTGGTCAACTCTTTGACCCGACTCGCTTTCCGTTTCTCGAGGGGCGGAAGTCGCCACAGGAGCCACCCAACATACCCACTATCTCGGACGGCGTCGTCTGGCGTATTCTGCGTGCGCTGATGGTTCTAGATGGAGAGAGGCTTTCATACCGGACCCTCGACGTTGAGCAGGTTGGATCGGTTTATCAATCGGTTATAGGCTTCACCATCGAGTTAACTGAAGGACCGTCGATTGCAGTTCGCGCGCCCAAGCGCGGGGGTGCCGCGACTACTATTAACCTTCAAACCCTTCTCGCTGAAGCGCCTGTGAAGCGTGCTGAATGGATCCGCCAGCGAACGGATCGTAACCTGACCTCTAAGCATGCTATCGCAGTCAAGGAATCAAATTCGGTCCCCGACCTAGAGGCCGCACTCTCACCTGTTACAGATGGCCGTATCACCCCCAAACTGCTACCTGCGGGGGTTCCAGTATTGCAGCCCACCGAAGTGCGGCGACGCACTGGCTCCTACTACACGCCCCGCGAGTTGACGGCGCCAATAGTTTCAGAAGCGTTGCGACCAGCGCTCGAACGGCTTGGACCCCAGGCGACGCCCGGACAAATTTTGGAGTTGAAGGTCCTTGACCCGGCCGTCGGGTCTGGTGCCTTTCTCGTTGAGTCATGCCGCCAGCTGGCTGACCGGCTGGTCGTGGCATGGGAGCTGCACGGCAACGCGCCGTCGCTCCCGCCCGACGAAGACGCCGTGCAGCATGCGCGGCGGCTAGTTGCGCAGAGCTGCCTGTATGGTGTAGACCGCAATTCAATGGCAGTTGACTTGGCCAAACTTTCGTTATGGTTGGCAACCCTCGCGCGCGACCATGAGTTTACATTTCTTGACCATGCGCTTCGACATGGCGATTCGCTCGTCGGGTTATTTCGAGAGGAGATCGCTAAGCTTAACTGGCTTGACAAAGGTAACGAATCTTTTGCTGCGCGGCTTGTTCATGAGCGATTGTCCAAAGCCGCAGCGGAGCGGCAAAGAATTCGAACCGCTGCTGATGCCGCCGGCGAGCACGAACTAACTTCCTTACTCGAAAAAGCTGACGAACAGCTCGTGGATCTGAATCTCATTGGCGATACGCTGGTTGCGGCGTTCTTTGACAATCAAACTTCTAAGAGTCGTGAGGCAGCTCGTGAGAAAATGGTTAGGAGTTTAGGGTTGGGCGAAACCGGTTGGCAGGACCGGCTTAAAACGGAAGTCAATCTGCTAGACGACGCCCGCAACCGACTGAATCCATTTCACTGGGAACTGCAATTTCCCGAGGTCTTTCTTCGGGAAAATCCTGGCTTTGATTTGATCATCGGAAACCCGCCCTATGCGGGCAAAAACACGATCATCAACTCCAATCCCGATCACTACTTAACGTGGCTGCAGACGATCCACGAGGGTGCCCACGGTAACGCCGATCTTGTTGCGCATTTCTTCCGTCGTGCGTTCCGATTGCTGCGTCACGGTGGAACGTTTGGGCTCATCGCAACGAATACCATTCGGCAAGGCGACACGAGAAATGTCGGGCTTAGGTGGATCCGCCACCATAGCGGAATTATTTATACTGCAAAACGCCGATACAAATGGCCTGCCGCAGCTGCGGTGGTTGTATCTATAGTACATGTTGCAAAAGGTGAATATAATGGCTTTTTTACACTAGATAATCGAAGGGTGAAAAAGATTACCGCATATCTCTTTGATCAGGGAGGTGATGATGACCCATATCAGTTGATCTCGAATTCAGATCAGTGTTTCGAGGGGACGCACGTTCTAGGTATGGGCTTCACCTTTGACGACACAGATAAGAAGGGCATTGCTCTTCCACTCTCTGAGGCACGGAGGCTAGTCCTCGCCGACCCTCGCAACGGTTCCAGGATTCGCGAATTTATCGGGGGCGAGGAGGTTGTCACTGACCCTAGACAGTTACCACATCGCAAGATTATCGATTTTGGTGACATGTCGCTTGACGAAGCGGAGCAGTGGCCTGAATTGCTTGATATCGTTCGCCAGCGTGTCTTGCCAGAACGGCTTAAAGACAAGAGACTCACCTACAGGAATAATTGGTGGAAATTTGCCGAGAGACGCCCACGCCTTTACGAGAAGATCTCAGGTCTTAAACGAGTTCTTGTCAATTCCAAAATAGCACACCATTTGGCGTTTGCGTTTTTACCCAACGGTTGGGTATATTCGAAGCGACTAAATGTGATAGCTCGAGAAGATGCGTCATGCTTCGCGGTTCTTCAATCCAGGGTCCATGAAGTGTGGGCGCGTTTTTTCGGTGCGTCGCTTGAAGATCGTCTCAGTTACACGGCGTCTGATGTTTTGGAGACGTTTCCGTTTCCTGAAAGCGGTTTCAACGATGAGCTCGCTGTTATAGGTGCGCGTTACGTTGAGCATCGCGCCAAGATAATGATAGCTACAAACAAAGGCCTAACGGAAACTTATAATCGCTTCGCCAACCCAAACGATAAGGCTTCAGATATTGAAACGTTGCGAACGCTGCACGCAGACATGGATCGCGCAGTCTTGGACGCATATGGATGGCGAGACATCTTTGCTGAACCGGACTTCGAGAAGGAGTGGATGGACGATGACGGCGATGGTCCTGTCCGATATCGTTGGCCCGAGGAGACTCGCGACAGGGTTCTCGCGCGATTACTTGATTTGAACACGGAAAGAGCCTGTGACGAAGCTCGACGTGGTTTGCGAAAGAGTCTGGTCCTCAAAGACACCAATCGGGAAGGCTTGCAACTCGAAAGCGTCGAGGTATGATTAGTAGCCCGCCAGCCAGCAACACTCATACCTTCACCGACTCGGCGAACGTCCGCCAGTGGATGGTCGAACAGTTTCGGCTCGATCTCATCGGTCCTGGGCTGGAAGATACGCGATCCCACACGGAAATTCTGCCACAGGCGCCATCCCGTTGGTATTTGACCGGATTCTTAGTTCCGCTCGATGCTCCCGAAGAGCAGCGTGCGGGTGACGCTGATGCCGAAGGCGACCTCGACAGCGGTGATGATGCGGGTGGGACTGACGACCAAGCGACACCGGAAAAGGGGAGTGGCCGGCGAGCGTGGCGACCATCTTCAATGGGTCTCAGCTTCTTACTTAAATCTAACACTGAAAACGTGGATGTTGAGGTTTCGTGGGGAGAGTATAAGCGAAAAGTCATCTCAGGGCCCGATGAAACTGGACATTCTTCTCCTGACGTTAATCCGGGAGAAACAGAGCATGAGCAATGGCAGCGCACCCAACGGATTGAGACTGTTGCGGTAAAAGTTGCGAAGGTTGGCGTTTCGCCGCCAATCAAGGTTCCAAATAGTAACGGCTTGGTCGTGGAAGCACTGGTGCGGCCCACCACAATCAAAACGGAGGCGGGCGAGAGTTCAGGCAAATCGGTTTCTATCTTTCTCATAAACCGGAAAGAACCAAATGCTGATTCGAAGCTTGCAGACGAGGCGTTCGTCTTCCAGGTTCGTATTACGATCAGGTTGGCAATAGGCTTTATTCCACGCTACACCCTCCATGGTCTTGACTCGAATGACTGGGACGAGCGCCTTGCCGACCTTCACTATCGTGATGTCGGCGAGTACGCGGTCGGCCACAATACAGCCGCTGAGTGGAGTATCTTAGATGGCGTATGCACCGAGATCTGGTCCTCCTGCGCGCCGCTGACACCCGTCAATCGAGTTGTACCGAATCTGAGCATCCCGAACTTTGCGCTCAGCATGGAGACTCTCGGACAACTCACAAATCCTGAAGAGGCGAAACAACAACTCTCCGGCGTTGTCTCAGAATACAGACGCTGGATTAACGCGCAGAAGAGCTCACTAGCCGAGCTTGTTCCGCGTCGGCGCGAAATCGCGGATCTGGTCCTTAGCGAAGCCGAAGGTGCGGCGTCTCGCATTCAAGACGGGATGGAGCGGCTCTCGCAGCCCGAAGTTCTTGAAGCGTTTGCCATCGCGAATCGAGCGATTGCCCGTGCTGCACGACAGCGTCAAGGCCAGATCGAATCACAGCGGCCGGATGAGGTGTCTGCACCTCGGTGGCGCCCATTCCAACTTGCGTTTCTTTTGCTAAACTTAAGCGGTATTGTCGAACCGAAACACGTAGACCGAGAAATTGTTGATCTTTTATTCTTCCCAACCGGCGGTGGAAAAACGGAAGCCTATCTTGGTCTTGCGGCTTTCACAATCGCGTATCGACGGATTACAAACTCTGGTTTAAGCGGCGCCGGACTCGCCGTTCTCATGCGCTATACGTTACGATTATTGACGCTCGACCAGTTAGCACGTGCCGCCGCGGTTGTTTGCGCCCTCGAACTCGAACGCCAGGGAGATGTGTCTTCACCTAAACGACTTGGTGATTGGCCAATAGAAATCGGACTCTGGGTCGGCCGCGCGGCGACTCCGAATCGGATGGGTCAGCAAGGTGAACACGATCCACAGCGCCTGACCGCGCGCACAAAGGTTCGCGACTATAAGCGAAGCAGCAAGAAGCCGCTGCCTGTACCGATTCGCGAGTGCCCGTGGTGCGGCACCAATCTCGTGAACGACAGCTTTCATCTTGTTGACGATTCCGATCAAGCGAACGATGCAAGACCAACAAATCTGAAGTTGTGCTGCGTTAATCGTAATTGCGATTTCCATTCCTCGCGACGAGCGCTGCCAATCCTCACAGTCGATGAGTCGATCTACCGACGGCTTCCGGCCTTCTTGATCGCCACGGTGGATAAGTTTGCAGGCATGCCATGGACGGGTGAGATTTCGGGCTTTTTCGGAGGCGCCGACCGATACGACAACGGAGGTTTCTTTGGGGCCGCAACGCCCAAGGTTGGGCGAGCCCTTGAACGGCCTCTTCTTTCGCCTGACCTGATCATCCAGGATGAGCTTCACTTAATTTCTGGCCCGCTCGGCACAATGGTTGGGCTCTATGAAGCCGCCATTGACCAACTATGTTCTCGCATTTTAGGCGACAAAAAGGTCCGACCGAAGATAATCGTTTCAACGGCGACAGTGCGACGCGCCCCCGGCCAGGTACGAGCACTGTTCGATCGGCGCGATACACGTATCTTCCCGCCGCCGGGTCCGAATCGTGAGGACTCGTTCTTTGCACAGAGTCTGCCACTCGAGGATCCGGGAAGTCGCCACTATTTAGGTATCGCAGTTCCAGGCGGCAGCCCCAAAGTTTTGTTTTTACGCTCCACGGTTACCCTAATGGCAGTTGCCGAGACCGCGTGGAAACAGTCAAAGCCCGATGCAAAGAACCCCGCCGAACCGTACATGACGCTGCTCGCCTATTTTAACGCACTCCGAGAACTTGGCGGCGCACGGCGCATTATCGAGGAAGAAATAGGACCCCGATTGAGGACATACGACCGACGACTCCGAGTCGGTAACACAACAAACCTGAGGGCGCGCAATGTAAAATATGAGGTTCTCGAACTAACATCGCGGGTCAAAACAGATGATGTTGCGGAAGCAAGACGGCGGCTCGCGAGCGTTTTCAAAGGCCGCGCTGATAGCGATAGCGTTGACATCGCGCTGGCGACCAACATGATCTCAGTCGGTCTCGACATTACGCGACTGGGGCTCATGCTTGTCTCTGGGCAGCCGAAAACGACGGCTGAGTACATTCAAGCGACAAGTCGCGTTGGCAGGGATCCCGAAAAGCCCGGCCTCGTCGTCGTCCTACTAAACATGAACAAACCACGCGACCGCTCCCACTACGAGCGTTTTTTGGGATTCCACTCAATGTTCTATCGCAGCGTTGAGGCGACGAGTGTAACCCCGTTCTCACCGCGCGCCCTTGACCGCGCCTTAGCCCCGGTCGCCGTCGCCCTTGCCAGGCTTGGCCTTTCGCCGTTCACGCCTAGCAAAGGCGCTAAACTCGCACAAAGCCTGCGAGGCGACCTTGACTCTGTAGGTGAGTCACTCGCGAATCGCGCGGCATCGTATAAGGAGCAGCCTGCGCGAGAGCAGACAGAACAAGCTGCCAAAGTCCGTCAGCATGTTGGTCGCATTCTCGACTATTGGGCTCGTATCGCAAAGGAGGTCGGCGATGCCGGCGGCGATTTGGGTTACCAGAAGGAGCCCGGAGTCGCGCGCCACTTGCTTTACGAAATGCTCGATACCGAGCCGCTACCCCCCTACTGGAAACCATTTCGTTCGCCCCGTTCGTTGCGCGACGTCGAGCCAGGTGTTCTAATCAAAATCAAGACACCCGACGGCGCGGCGCTTTCGGAGCAATAGCGTGGCGGAGAACATGGTTCGTCAGAGTCAACTCGTCGGACACTTCGGGCCCGGCTCATTTGTTGATTTGCCAGAGCGATCGGTCATTGTCGCTGGCCTAGACGAGTGGGAACACCGGGCTCAAGATCAGGTGCACGACCCCCGAGTCGTTGACAAGCTCAGTCACGCTCTGGGCATCGCCAATCTGCAACTCTTCAGCCCTCCCCCCTTTGACGAAGCACCCGATGCTCCAAAACTTGGCATCGGTGCAAGGCTCTTTCCGACATGGTTTGTTACACAAGGGCTGGCCGCTTCCGATCCTGGCAAATACGGACGGCGTCGGCTCATTCGCATCGAGGCGACCCAAAAGCATGGTTTGCGGTATCAAGACCCAGAAGACCAAAACCTGAAGTCCCTGTCGCCGATTCGTTTCGTCTGTGCATGCAGCAAGGGCCATACTAGCGATGTGGATTGGCGAGTGTACGTACATAAGGGTCGCACGACGTGCCAACGCACACTCTGGCTCGAGGAGCGTGGTACGAGCGGTGAAGTTGCGGACACATGGATCGGTTGCGATTGCGGCGAGCGGCGCCAGCTCTACGAGGCCCTTGATCTCGGCTCTCAACCCCTCGGCTGGTGCAGTGGTTCACGGCCATGGCTCGGAAATTTTGCAAACGAACAATGCGACCAGCCAAATAGGCTCCTTGTTCGGTCTGCGAGCAACGCCTATTTTGCGGAGGTGATGTCGGCTATCTCGCTACCCGATAAGGATGAGGAGCTTGCGAACCAAATAGGCGACGTCGTGGATCTTATCAAGAATGCCACGACTGAGAATGATCTTGAAACACTCAAGAAGCTTCTACCTCAGGTCAAGGTGACGCTCGAGGGATTTTCGACCACACGCGTGCTCGAGTTCGTTAAAAACCGGAACGCAAGCACTAAAGACACTGTGTCGGTAAAAGAAGCCGAATTTCAAGTGCTTACATCGGGGGTCACGGGCCGAGACGAACCCGACAGCGACTATTACTCCGAAACACTCGATCGAAAGGAGTGGGATCCCCACAGGGAAGCTCTCTTAGCACCGATTGAAGCGGTGGTTCTAGTCCACCGTCTACGGGAGGTTATTGCGCAAATAGGCTTCACGCGGTTCGAGCCGGCTTCGCCGCATATCAATGGCGAACTCGATATGGACGTTCAGCGCCAGACTCTAGCAACGGACGTGAGGTGGTTGCCGGCGGTCGAGCATCGCGGCGAAGGCGTATTCTTCCAAGTCTCAGCAGAGGCGATATCGTCTTGGCTTGACCGACCCGACGTCAAATCACGCGCTGACGAACTAGCGGACGGCTTTGCGCTTTGGGCAGCGGAGAGGAAGATAGACAGGTCATTTGTCGGTGCGCCATATGTACTGCTACACTCATTGTCGCATCTCCTAATCGCGTCAATTGCATTGGAATGCGGCTATCCGGCGACGTCGCTCCGCGAGAGAGTCTACGCATTGCCCGGGCAGTACGGAATTCTTATTCACACAGGAAGTTCCGACTCCGCAGGAACCCTCGGCGGTTTGGTTCAGTCGGGCCGCCGGCTTCGTGACCACCTGAAGAAGGCGCTTGTGACAGGGGAGTTGTGCTCGAACGATCCGGTCTGCTCCGATCATCAAGCGAACAATCGATACGAAAAGCGTTTTCTACACGGCGCTGCCTGTCACGGATGCTTGCTAATCGCTGAGCCGAGCTGCGAGCAGCGAAATGACCTCTTGGACCGGGCTGTTGTCGTTCCAACCGTGAGAACGCCAAAGGCAGCGTTCTTTCCGGCCACGAGGGGCGGCTGACTCGGCGATGTTTGCCGGCCAGAGCAGTAAGGACCTAAAGTTCCTCGCAAGCGCCCTATCGCAAGGTCGGCTACGTCCGCCGTTTAGTGATATCGCCTTGAGTCGGCTGGGCATTTCCAGTTCTATCATCGTACTCGACGACCTATCGACGCTTACAGCGAAACAATATACTGCCGAGCAGATCGCTGGGCTTGTTGAAGCAGTTGCCAGCGAACGAGAGTATGTAGAGCGAGCGGACGCAAAGATCGAGATCGTAGCGACCGGCCCGGATGTGAGTGAACGTGTAAGAGACACAGCGATTGTCATCGAGCAGCTTTTCCTCGAGGCCACGAGGTCAGTGCTCGTGGTAGGCTTTGCCCTCTACCAAGGCCAGAAAATCTTCAAGACTCTGGCTAATCATATGGATACTGACCCTGCCCTGCGTGTCGTCTGCTGCTTTGATATCTCTCGTCAAGGAGCCGACACGACGCGTGATTCTGACCTCGTGGACCGTTTCGGACATCGCTTCGTGCAGAATGAGTGGCCTGGAAAGCGACTGCCTGAGGTCTATTACGACCCGCGTGGTCTTAGCTCAGAAGCGAAGATCCGAGCAGTGCTTCACGCTAAGACAATAGTAGTGGATCGTCGGAAGGTGATTGTGACGTCAGCAAATCCAACTCAGGCGGCATATACCCGAAATATCGAACTAGGTGTCGTCATTGATGATACAGACATCGCTAAACAAATCGAGGACCATTTCCTCAGCCTCATTAACGGGGGGTATCTGCAGAGAGTGTACCTCGACAGCTTCAAAAAGATCGTTGGATAGTACTCCAAACACACAGCAAACAAGATGATTACCCAACGAGCCTTCGGAGTACGATAAAGGTTTATACTGCCAGTTTTGACAGCAACATGTCACACGAATTGTTGAGATTATAGCCGCGCGTTAACGTGTGTTAGCCAATTTCGGACGCCATACGCGAGTCGAGCACTTGAGCCACAGATTGTTTGCGCCACTCTTTGCCACCCTGACGGGGGGTGAAGCCACGAGCTGTGAGCCATTCGCCGATGCGCCGAAGTGAGACGCCCTTTGCGCGCATACCAAGAGCAGACCGTAAGGCCAGTAGTTCTTCTGGCTCTTCAACTAACGCGTCGCCATCGCGGCGGAATCCAAAAGGTGCCTTACCATACACTCTACGATTGTGCCGCTTGTGTCCGAGAGCAAAGGAGGTTCTCTCCGCAAGCTGCGCTCTCTCGAACTCTGCCATGACTCCCAGGATCTGCACGACCATACGTCCGGCGGCAGAAGATGTGTCTAGCGATTCCGACACGCTGATGAGGTCAGCGTCTGCTTTGGTGAAGACTTCTATGAGATGAAGCAGGTCTTTGACCGAGCGGGTGACCCGATCAAGTTTGAGAATCACGAGAGTGCCGACAGATCCCACTTTGACTTCCCTGAGGATCTTCATCATGCCAGGGCGTTTTAGAGTCTTGCCTGATTCCCCGGCCTCAACAACGTACTCGTCAATGACGCGACCAGTAGCGATGGCGTAGGCGTCGATGCGCTGTCTCTGAGCATCCAGGGAGACACCTTCTCTGGCCTGGTCCTCAGTTGACACGCGGATCAGGGCGACGGTCTTGCGATGTGCGAAGACTCTCTTCATATGAGCCTTTCAAACGACAAGCGTCAATGTTCCGAGCGGAGGGTTGACGCGTTTTCCGCAGGGCGGACCGATGAGAGCTGCACACGACAAGTGTGCATCGGTTCAGGCAAAAATTGCATCTTTTTCTGCCCCAAGTCAGCCCGGTGGAGACCCATCCGTATTCTCCCTAGTGCCGTTTAGAGCAACGTTGGATTGTTATGTTATCTTCACCGAACTCGTCGCCCAGTTCGATGGACCTGGCGATGTAATCTGGGCTGCCAGCACCAAACCCAGTGTGAACTATCTCGCCACTGCATATCGTGTTGATGAGTTCGGTTCCGTCATCGTCCATAGCAACTACGTGATAATGCTTCACTATAGTTCACCCCAAATCAATCATGGCGCGAACGGTGTTATTCTCGGCAACCGAAAAGGTTACCGTCCGCGTTGGTCTGGTAATAAGTCCCCGAAGGCAGACAAAAAAGATCGTAGCCTTCTCTACGAGCGGTCAGCCAACGCTGTTAGTCCGCCCCCAGAAGCTGCCCGGAGCTTTCTCGCCTCGCACGTGTCTGGGACCACAGGTCGCAGGAGTGCGAGTCGCCGCTACAACGACCTGCGCTTTACTCGTACATTTAGTTGCCTCGTTAAGAATTCTTTGACTGGAACGTAGCCTTTGTCAAGCAATAATTTAGAAGAAGCGAGCTGCATTTTCAGCGGGTTGGAGAAACGATTTCCTTCATGGCTAACTTTTTTCACGCGAACCAGAGTTTGATGAGTTGACGGACTCCCAAACGTAAAGAGCGACCCGCCCAAGCGAGATATGAGTGTTCAAGGGGTCATGGGCGCAGGAGAGCCCAGCTAGTTTTGAGCTCTTGACTTGTACGGCTTCCGAGCTGTTTGTAAGCGGAAGAAAACGTAGCCGGCCTCGCGTGTGCCTCTAACGATACGAGAACGAAACCCAAGCCATGCTGAAGTGCGAGATCTGCCTCACGAACAGGGGGTAGGGTCGTTTGAACTATTGCCGGGGCCCCACAACATGTACCGCTGGCAAACATACGCTACAGTCCGTAACGAAGCAATGCGCTGATGATGTGACGATTGGCAAATCGGTCTCAGGTGAAGAAATCAAGCGAGGCGCAGAGTCCTACTCAGGTTCCACTGGGATAGTTTGATACATGCTCATCCCTCAGAAGCCGCCGACCAGGCTCGGTGATGGTGACGACTTGCTCGTTAGAGATCGTGATGTATCGCCCAAGTTTGAGCCGCTTGAAGCAGCCCGTATAGCTACCGCTCCCGATGGCTCCTACGATCTCGTATGGGTAAGCGACGCCGCCCAGACGTTCCAGCGCAGCAAGTAGCTGGATAAGCTTCTGACGGATTACGACGGGTTGGTAACGATTGACGGTTTGAACGCTTTTCATTGACATCTCCCAATCCAATTAATAATTAGCACATCTATATATATAGGGCCGCTGACGAGGTGACCACCCCACTAGCGTCAGCCTATGAGGTTAATTTCCGAATCGCTCAATCACGAAGTCAGGCCCCCAAGAATGCCCTGACCTGGTGGAGTAGGCGTTTTGTTACAAGATTAAGGAGCAGTGGAGTTTGAGCCATATGGTCGCCTCCATCAGATTCCCCCCATTATCCGGGTGCACGTAGACGTGTTGGTTTCAACAGAGGGCGTAACTCAGCCTGATTGAGCGCAAGCAAGGCTTACGGACAAGTTCGTCCGCAAACTGCAAGGGCAGAGTTTGCTTACCTTCCTCCATTCGTTCAGCACATTAGATTGGCAGCATAGAATCGCCAGTCAGTTTCGCGCCACGCGGAATTCGTTTTAGACCATCAGGGGTAGACGCGCGACCTGCAACGATATAGCTTGCAATGAGGCAATAATTTGACCAACGCCACGAAAGGCTGAACCCCAAAAAAAAGACGCGGCAACGAGCGCTAGATAAGTGGCTTGCTACGATATAGCAGTAGAAGGTCAAATTACTGTTTACCACGATCGAGTAAGCTCGGCCTTCGAATATATGAGGATTAGGTGTCATGAAATGTCTATTGAAAATTCTTCCAGTTCCAATCCCGAGGGCAACCGAGACGCTTACCAAAGCATCCCTGAGGGGGGAACGGATATGTCTTTGGAAACCGAGGCACATCGGTTGTCTAAATTACTGCATCTTTATGCGGGTGTCAAATATCACCCAAAGTACAAGTATGCTGGTGCTCGCTCTCGCATTTCCAAAGCTGATATAATTCGTCATCTCGTCGGAGAGATCACCCTTGCCTTCTGTGTTTGCACAAAGCAGGTGGGCAACAAAGAGCCATTAGCTCGATTCCTAGCCTTTGATATCGATAGCAATTTTGACGAGCGGGGGATTATCCTTATGCGGGTCCTTAAGCGCTTGGGGCTGGTTCGTGCGGCGTTTGCCACGCTTGGAAGCCTTCCTGGCCGTGGAAAGGTCGTTGTTGCCTTTCGGAGCATGCAACCACGCTGGCGTGCTAGAGAGTTGGGCAAGCTAGTGCTTGACGAGGCCAGTCTAGAGACTGATTTTGGCGATTGGAGACAGGAAGATGGGGTAGCTATATATCCCACGTGGGAGTCGGGCGGTCTGTGTCGAGTGCTGGGTGCCAGTCCTCGAGCAGGCTCGACCCCTGAAGTCCCGTCTATCTTCGACGGCACGAGCGATGGCATGGACCTAGCAACTATCGAGCCTGCCAGTACCGAGCTCGTCTGCAAGCTTGTCGGCATGCCGGACTCCGGGCAAAAGCGCCCAACGCTTTGCTTGAGGGCTCAGAATCTCCTAAATATGCCTTGGACTTATGAATCCTTTGGAAGCACTCGGAAATTATTCTCAGCGTTGATCTTTCTTGCGCGTGAGTATCTACGGGTAACCGGGCCTTCGGACGGAGAGCAGAAATTTCGAGAAGCTCTAAAGCATATAAAGCAAATAAGCCCTGATCTGTGCAAACCGAGCCCCAAGACAAAAGACCTCCGGAATCCATTAGACTGGTCGCGGTCCGGCCGTAATGCTTGGAACGCTGCTTTGCGTCAACCAACTTGGTGGTGGGCACAAGAGATAGTTGAGACGGATTTGCTGGCGCAAGAGGTACATTGCTACAGGGCATTGTGCAAGTTTGTCGCCGCCAACGGCCTAAATCCACACTGTTTTTGGATCTCGTCACGGGATTTGGGAGCCATCGCTAAGATGTCTCACGTTTCGGCACAACTTTGGCTGCGAAGGCTTGCTGTGCGCGGTCTGTTGGTAATTCTTGATCGAGGCAAGGGAAGCAGTCCGGTACGCGATTCGGCCAATAGGATTATCGGCGTATCGCCTGGACTCGCAACGATGGTCGGCCTAATCTGCCAAGGCGAAACTGAGGCGGACGTGTGGGCGAGCGCATCTCGCGACCCTATTTTTCTATCGCGTCAAGCTAACACTGCGGAACTCAAAGCCGAGGGGGTTTGTTCCGACTGCGACGAGATTTCTTCTCCGAAAACTGAGGTAACCAAGGCTACGGGGAGCGAGCGCAGCGGTGGATCTCTGGTTCAAGGCCCTTGGAAGAATTCTGCAAAGGCGGGTGACAAGTGAGTGGCCACCCGCGACGTGAAGTTCGAGTCTGTAGCCGACTACGAACCAGATCCGCATCGGAGTCTTAAGCAAAACCCTCACGCCCCGCAAGCTGACAATAATGCGAAGCGCCAAGGCGAAGCAGCGGACAAGGACAAATTGTTGCTGTCCATTTATGAAGCGCTAAAGCTTCTAAACATCGGAGAAACGCTGTTGAAAAATCTGATAAGAAGCGGCGAAATCCGTTCAGTTAAGATTGGAACCGGCCGGGGACGCCGACTAATTAGTCGAGCCGCTCTGGAAGAGTTCATCGCCAATAATGAGACAGGCGGGTGGAAATGAATGCGCATCATGAAGAAGCATAATCGTACTCGTTCCAGAGGCGAAGGCGCGATTTATTTTCACAAGCCCAGCGGTCTCTATTGCGCAGAACTGATAGTTGAACATCTGGATGGCACAAAGCAACGCTACGTCAAGTACGGCAAAAGCAAAGAGAAGGCCGTCGCCAAACTAGAGCAGCTCAAGATCGAGCATGCAACTGGCAAACTGGCTCCGCCGTCCAAGATGCTTGTTAGTGAGCTCATGGAGCGATGGCTTGAGGATGTCGCGCGGCCAAAAATACGAGCTAAAACCTATCAACTCTACAAGTGGCTGATTGACTGCTTTATCAAGGATCGCATTGGCACAATTCTCGTTCAAAAACTGTCCCCAGCCCATATCCAAAATCTACTTGCTAGTATGGAGAAATATGGCAAATCCCCACGGCTCCGCCAACTTGTGCTCATAAGACTGCACCAGGCGCTGAACATGGGTGTTAGGTATGGATGGGTGAGGCAGAACGCATGTCACGTAGTTGAAAAACCTAAGTGCACTAAGCGCCCGATGCAAGTCCTTAAACCGGAACAAGTATCCAAATTCTTGGCGGAGGCAAAGAAAGAGCGACTCAGCGCCCTCTACCTACTTGCCCTAACGACAGGCATGCGTTTCGGAGAACTGCTCGCGCTACATTGGAAAGACCTCAGCCTAGACGCTGCCAAGATTTCAGTAAATTACACGCTTCAAGATATCGCCAAGCACAAGCTCGAGCGAAGGGAGCCAAAAACAGAAGCGAGCCGGCGGTCTATTCGTCTAACGAGGACGGCTTTGGTCGCCCTTCGGGAACACAAGGAGCGACAAAAGCTAATGCTCGCGGAACGCGATCGGATCTCCCCCTGGGTATTCTGCAGCAAGAGTGGTAGCCCGCTCCGTCAATCCAACGTGAGACGCACGTTTAAGAAATTGCTCGAGCGTGCGGAACTGCCGTACATGCGCTTCCATGATTTGCGGCATTCCTTTGCGACGCTGATGCTGGATGGCGGTGAACACCCGAAAATCGTTCAAGAAATGATGGGCCACACCAAAATCTCAACAACACCCGATACCTATAGCCACGTGCTCGAAGGAATGCAAGAAGAGGCTGTTTCGCGTCTTGATCAGCGCCTGAATGCGTTACCATCAACTCGGAGTAAGCCTCAGAAGGCTCATTGCGGGCGCTCAGATTTTTCACTCAGCTTGAAAAAAACAACACAGAAAGAGGAAGCCTAAAAGTGAAGACAGACAGGTACAACCCCAATAATCCAGATGAGTTTGATGAGGTAGCAATGATCATACGGGCTGCCGAATATCTTGGCATTTCCACGAAGTATCTTGAGATAGGAACCGCTGCGTTCGTGCTACGATATGCCGAGTCAGACAACAGAGAGGCACCGAATAAACGAACTGTAGATAGCATCCATGCGCAAATGTGAAATCTGCAGCAGCACGCGAGATTTATTTGTTTTCTTTGGTACATTCTTGTGCAATCCGTGTCACTCGGGACTTTTGCGATTTTACGTTGATAAGATGGTGGCGGACGGACTGCTCATATCGACGGGACTGATGGACAAAAATGGCGACGAGCTTTACGCCTTCCCAGAAGAAACTGCCTAACAACGCCACACAATCACCACTAAGGCAATCAAGCAGCTCTGGAAGCTGTCGTAAACGGTCTCGTAAGGGTTGCGCTTTTGAGAGGGGCTCGCTACCTGCATTACTGCTAGGCTGGCGCGATTTTCCTTACTTTATGGGAGTCACAACTAATGCGATATAGGCAAATGGGTGTTAAGGAAGCTAAGATTGTCACACGTGTGCAACTCTTTGAACTAGTCTGGAACGAGCCAATGCGCGCCCTAGCACCAAAATTTGGGCTGTCGGATGTTGGGCTTGCGAAAATCTGTCGCGGCGCTGCCGTGCCATTGCCGCCTATGGGGTACTGGGCTAGAATTGAGAACAAAAGACGGCGACCCGCCCTGCCTCCTGCAGCGCATAATCAAAGCGAGACTGTTGAGATTGTTCCGAGCCAAATAAGACACGTGGATGTTACTTCTGATTTGCCGCAAGACATTGCGGACTTGGTTGCATCGTTGAATCAAAGATCGAACGTAGATGCTCCGGCCACTTGTCCTCGCAATCACACTATGTTCGAGAAATGGGATGCCTTAGATAGACGTTTTGAGCGTTTCCAGTCGGATCGCCGCCCCAGCCTGTCTGCGATCGAGAAACGGCGACGACGAATCTTGTATGCGCTCATTCGTGAGGTTGAAGGCTGGAAGGGTCGCCTTATCTCAATCGATCAGCAACGCTTCAAGGTTGAATATGGCAAAGATGATGTGGAGTTTACCCTAAGGGAACCGAGCAACAAAATAGAACGCCCGCTCACACAACAGGAGCAGCGCTGGTATCCACATCGCGACTCAATGCCAGAGTTGCAGTCTTCGGGTAAACTACGGTTTCTACTTGATACCTACTTTGACCGACCTATTCAAAAAAGCTGGGCTGACCTGCAGGGGAGGCCAATGGAAAGTCGGCTGCGGCAACTCCTTATTGGTTTGCTCATCGCGCTATCTGAGTCGCGAAGGCGCCGTCTTCACTGGGAGGAGGAAGAGCGTTGTCGTATTCGCCGGGAACAAGAACGACTCGCAGCTGAGGAGCGCCTACGCGCCGAACAGACAAAACTGAAACAACTGAAGGATGACGCTGCGGCGTGGTTTGAAGCGGGTCAAATAAGACTGTATATTGCCGCCCGCTTACGGCTCGTGAACTCACGAAAGGATTCGGCAGAAATCCAAGCCTGGGCGCACTGGGCATCGCAAGCGGCGGATTCAATGGATCCGCTAAGAAATTCGACATGACCCGTTCTGAAGAATTCGTCTACGAACTCTCGAAATCAGCATTCTTGCCCCTTTGGACGTATCCAAGCCCACTTGGTAAAGATAAGGGTAAGGAGCTGTGCGACGTACTTATCGTTTGTGAGCCAGATATTATCGTTACGTCGGTAAAAGAGATAGAACTAAAAACAGACGGCGATAGAAAGCTACAGGAAGAGCGCTGGCTTCGTCGAGCGGTGGAAGAATCTGTCGATCAGATCGGTGGAGCCGAGCGGCGACTTCAGGCTATCGATAGTGTGATGGCAACGGACGGTAAACTTGGTGTCGGTCTAGGGCCTCCTGCAAGCCGACGCATCCATCGCGTTGCCGTAGCCATAGGGTCCTACGGCAATGTTCCGCTAGAGTCGCGCGACTTTGGTAAAGGTTTTGTACATGTCTTTGATGGGCGTGACTTCTTCTTATTAATTAACGAACTCGATACAATTACGGACTTGCTTGAATATCTTAGAGCGAGGGAGGCCCTTTTGCGCACTCCATCCGTTGAATTCACTGGTACAGAAGCGGATTTGGTAGCAACATATCTCCGAAACAATAGAAGTATTGCGAGCCTGCAGGGCGGTCCTAAACACATTTCTGGTCTCTGGCAGAGTTTCGTTGAGAGTCCTGAATACCAGGCTAAGGGAAAGGCTGATGCATCATCCTACGTCTGGGATTGGTTAATTACTAAATTTCACGATGATTTCGCTGCTGGTAACATGGAATTCGGAAACGATATTACTACGGTTGATAGGATGACCCGCGTTATGGCTAAAGAGACCCGATTCTTTCGGCGCATGCTTGGCAACGCATTCAGAGACTTTATGGATGATAAGGAAATCGATTCTCGCACCCTAACGTCACCTTCTGGGGTCGCGTATGTCTTCCTTAAACAACCACATAGTGAGGATCGAGAGTACCGAAAAGCTGAGCTAGTGGCGCGGTGCTATGTTGTTCGCGATAAAATGACATTGGCGAATCCAGTAATCGGGATTGCAACTGAAAAACGTGAGGAGGGTAGTGGTTTTTCTCTCGATGGAGTGCTTCTCGAAGTAACCACATGGACTCCCGAAATGCACGCATACGCGGCAGAGGCGCGAGAGAAGTTTGGTTTCTTCAAGGCACCTCGTCGGACGCATCGACATGAAGATGAGTATCCCATTGGCTAAGAATACGTTCATTTTCCTGGCGACGGATCGTCGTCACATGGAATCTTCTCCCACTCGAACACACCGATATCGGATTGATGTTCCCTGATCCACTCTAAGAGTTTGATGTGTTGCTCTTCAACTTGACTCAGCACTGAAGAGTTCGTGTCAGTCTTCTGCAGTACGTTGATCATCGTCGAGCTCTGTATCAGCAGCGCTGCTACGACTGGTGTGATCCCGGCGCTTCTCCTTTCCTCAGTTGCAGCTACATGGTGTGGCACGTGAAGAGGATTGAGACACTTCGACAATTGGAACTTCTCCAGGCTTCTCCAAGACCCGTGTGCGGCGTCGCTGGTGCGTTGAAACGTTACAAGAAGAAAATCACTGCCAACCTCTCGCGTCATGGCCGATGTTGAAGTGTCGCTCCACGGACCATAAACAACGTCGAGAATTTCAGGCCAGTATCCGAGGCGCGAGCTGAGGCCGGAGTAGTCTTCTCGAATGACGCCCCAAGCCTGCTCTTTGGAAAGCCCGGTGCTCACGAGTTTGGCCTGCAAACTCTCGATAGCGTCTCGCTCCAATGCGTAAGATCGAGACTTGAATCGCTCGTACAGCTCTAAGTCGTCTCGTTGTAGTAGCCAATTTATCTGAATCGCGGTGTCCGCTAGAGACCGAAGAACAATTTCTGCAAGCAATCCATCGTCTTCGCTACTTGCAGTAAGCACCCGTTTCACAAGCACCTTAATTCTCAGCAAGCTACCAACGAGAACGTCGTTCGTATCGCCCAATAGGGGTGCCCCTAGCCCATCAATAAACGACGAATATAACGCGTCTAAGGCATTGTGTATCTCTTCCAACACCGGCATGGGCCATGGTCTCCTTTGTGGGCTTACATACGGCTCGCCGATGCACGGAGTCTCGGCGCCGAATTGTAACATGGCGACGATGAAGTCAGCATCAGGTTGTTTGCCTAAGGTGCGAACTGCGAGCCATCGTGATCGTATCCTTGAGGCTAGAAGAGGGTCGTTTGTCCTGAAAAATTCCTTAGCCGACGTTGAATCATCACCATTTTCTAACAAGAGATTTAGTGCTTTGACACGCGTTGATAGACGAGATTGGGGCGACCAAGTATCGGCCATTATTTCGAGAACACGTTTTGTCTGAGCGGGAGTAGGTGGAAAAATCTGTCCCTGCTTATCTGGAGTCGTTAAACCGAAAAGCGAAAGTATCGCCCAGTTGCATCCTTCGAAGAATTCTGGGACCTCTGCTCTAACCGATTGCAAACGATCGTGATCAGCCTCGTAGATATGTCTCCAGCTAGACATCAAACCATCAAAGCTCAAGCCTGTCGCTTTTAACGTCGAGTGTTTGAGGCGTTCGGCTACTTCGACCCCGTCGTCTCTGACAGCGAGCTCACCAAGAAGAACAAGCTCAATAGCCCAATCGCGCCATGACACGGGGCCAATGTGCCCTAGCTTAGACTTTTTAGTCCGATACTTTCGCCCGTGACCCATCCGACCCGCCGGTGATGCAATTCATAAGGGTGGATTAAGCTGACCCGGAAAGAAGCCTCCACAAATTGTGGATCGCATGAAACCTGAGTACGCAAACCGGAACCTTAAAGCCTGGGGTGGGCAAAAATGAAAGGCCCATACGCAAACGGTCCGGATGTATTTATGAATTTCGTGTTGGATGCCATCGGCGAAAACGTAGAGACTGACTTTTCCAATTTTGTTAAATCGTACCCAGCCACTGATTGGATCGTTTCGGCTGACTTTTGTATTGGTATCAATGAACGTCCCAACGACACCTTCGCCTACACAGTTTTCCCGGTTATTGAAGATTTATCCAACCTATTTAGTCTCCTGAATAAGACCATCCCACGCGATCTTAAGGATATCCAGATGCTCACCCCGGAAGCGATGGAATTCCTTCGCGCCGGTCCGCATTTCTCGTTTGTGTTTTTAGTCCCCAAGCCTCACAATCTATTCTTAAGCGTCGCGCAAGCAAGATTAGCGATTGACGCGACAATAACACTAATGTCAAGTTGGAAAGACGCTGACAAGCACGGTGATGAAATTGATAAGGTGCGACGGCTGCGTCAGGAAGCCCAAGCAAAGAATTTTAACGTGGGGTTGTTTAGCGATATAGTCTTAAATGCTATGTGCGCCGCCGTCGTCGCAACGCTAATTGTACGGAACGGCAAGTCTCGGATCATCGGTCTAATCCCTGATCGTGACAAGATGACACAAGCCTGGGGATCGATAATGTACACAATGTTTCATATCAATTTGTCATCTCTTTGCCAACGGCACGAGCTGCAAGAACCAAAAGTTGGTTTGGGTTTTCCTAGTGCAAGTGATCCACTGAGAAAGTCTTGGATAGATCCTCTTATCAGAGTACCAGATTTCATAGCTGGCGCAGCGTCTGCTATGGATGTTCACGATAGTCGAGTTTCTGTCCCCGACGTTCAAAAATACCCAGAACTTCTTAAAAATGTTTTCTGTGACAACCGCAAAATCGTCCAAATGGTGTTACTACTACAACCCGATGGTATCCGATACCAATTTAGATTTGTGAGTTCGCAGCCTTCATCTGGTGAATAGCGAACTCGACACTTCAATCACCAGCCTCACTTAACGGTAAAAGATATGTGTGTGCCGCGACGTCAACCCGTAGTAACCCGTAAAAAGAGTGGCGAAGCCTTTGTTCATGAGCGTTGTTCTCTGCCTGTCACGCAGGAGGTCGTCGGTTCGAGCCCGATCAGCGTCGCCAGTCAGAAGCCCATGAAATAAGACTTCATGGGCTTCAATCTTTTGTTAGCCGTGGATCGATCGTCCGTTGTCGTCCGCGGACGCGCGCCATGTATGCTACACTTTGATAGCATCCTCGGGGCGGCGGTCCGAAGCCAGGTCGGCTAGCCCGCACAATCGAAATCTCTGGGTCATGGCGCTTGAAAGCGGTGCCGAGCAAACTAAGAGCTCGGCCAGCTTACCTACTGGCACGGTCACCTTTTTGTTCTCTGACATCGAAGGCTCAAGCCAGCGCTGGGAGCAGCATCGCGATGCGATGAGGGCGGCGGTCGCTCGTCAGGAACTGCTTATGAACGACGCCATCTCGGCCCACGGCGGCTACGTCTTCAAGACTTTAGGCGACGCGTTCTGTGCAGCATTTCCAACAGCTCCGCAAGCCGTCAGCGCAGCGATTGATGCGCAGCGCTCGCTGGCTAAGGAAGATTTCTCGAGCGTCGGTGGCCTCCGCGTGCGCATGGGCTTGCATACAGGGTATGCGGACGAACGCAACGCTGATTATTTTGGACCCGCTGTTAACCGAGTTGCGCGCCTTATGTCGATCGGTCACGGCGGTCAGGTGCTCTTATCCGGAAGCACGCGTGAACTTGCCCATGGCGATCTTTCCACAGGCGTATCGTTGATAGACCTCGGCTCCCATCGGCTTAAGGACCTCACCGAACGTGAAGAAGTATGGCAGCTGAAGATCGAGGACATCCCCGCTGAGTTTTCGCCGCTACGGTCACTCGATGCGCTTCCAAATAACCTTCCCATTCAACGGACAACCTTCGTCGGTCGCGACCAGGACGTTGACGCAGTCAAAAAGCTCGTCAGCCGTCATCGCTTGCTCACGCTGGTCGGATCTGGTGGTGTGGGCAAGACACGCGTTGCCTTGCAAGTGGGAGCCGATCTGCTGGACCTCTATCCTGACGGTGTTTGGTTTGCCGACTTTGCACCTATAACCGACCCCGAGCTCGTCTCCAGCGTCATCGCCCAAGTGTTGGGCATGAGTCAGCAGGAAGGCAAGCGGATTGACGAATCGATTCCACCCTGGCTCAAGCGAAAGAAGTTATTGCTCATCCTCGACAACTGCGAGCACGTGCTCGAGCCAGTTGCTGCAATCGCAGCTGCCATCATCGGCACGGCTCCGGACGTACGCATCGTGAACACTTCGCGCCAAGTGCTCGACATCAGCGGCGAAGAGGTTTTCCGTGTTCCCTCGCTCGACGTGCCGCATACCATCGCCGACCTCACGCCGGCTGCGGTTGCCCAGTTTGGAGCCGTAGCGCTGTTTGTCGATCGAGCGATGTCGGTGGATAAGTCCTTCACGCTCACCGATGACACAGCCCCTATTGTCGCCGATATCTGTCGCCGCTTGGATGGTATCCCACTTGCGATCGAGCTTGCCGCGGCTCGCGTGAAGGTCCTTTCAGTCCCCAATCTCGCGCAGCGGCTCAACGAACGATTCAAGCTCCTCACGGGTGGAAGCCGAGACGTTCTGCCGCGCCAAAAGACGTTAGGCGCTCTCATCGATTGGAGCTACGATCTGCTGACCCCCCAAGAGCAGATGCTGTTCTTGCGGCTAGGCATTTTTGCGGGCGGGTTTGCGTTGGAGGCGGCAACCCGAGTGTGCGGCGGTGGCGGCCTTGACGAGATCGAGATCTTGGACTTGCTCGCCTCGCTGAGCGACAAGTCGCTAGTGGTCGCCGACACCTCGGGGAAGCAGGAGCGCTATCACCTGCTGGAGTCCACGCGTGCATATGCCCTGGAGAAACTCGACACGGCCGAGCGCGAACGCTTGGCTCGCGCGCACGCCGAGTATTTCAGCGCGCTGGCGCACGAAGCGGACGAACGCTACGGCACGGGCTCAACGTTCGGCTGGTTGGCGGATGTGGAACGAGAGCTTGACAATTTCAGGGCTGCGCTGGAGTGGGGGCTGACTCAGGGACACGATGCGGTGCTTGTCGCTGCTATCGCCGGCGGGCTGGAACAATTCTGGTATCGGAACGGTCTTGCCGTCGAGGGCGGGTATTGGATCGAGCGGGCGCTCGAGCGTACGGAGAGCGCTGGACAGCCGCTTATCGTGGCAAGACTCCTGTACGCACAGTCATGGCTTTTACCTGCCAAGCGAGCTCTTAAGGCTGCTGAACGAGCTGTCAACCTCTATGAATCTGCAGGTGACCGCCGAGGCGCTGCGCATGCGCGAGCGACAATAGCATTCAGGCTGAACCAGGCTGGACGGTTAAACGAGGCGGACGAAGCGATAACGCAGGCGCTCGCCGTGATGCAAGAATATAATGATAAGCACGGCATCGCCAAGTGTTTGCGATACAAAGGAGCTATTACAGGTAGCAGAGGTGCAAGGGCCGAGGCGCGAGCTTTCTATGATAAGTCGCTTGCTATCCTGAGGGAGATCGGGGACGAAATCGGGTTGAGCCTTGTTCACTCCAACGTTGCAGAGGTAGAGTTTGCAGAAGGGCACGCGCAGGAAGCACTAAAGGCAGCGGCCGATGCGCTTGCGTTGCATCGCGCATTAGACAAGAACGCCTCAGCTACTTCCAGTGCCAACAGAGCCGCTTATCAGATCGCGCTGAATGACTTAACGGGAGCGCTCGCATCGGCGCGAGAGTCTCTTCGCCTCGCACGCGAAGTTCAAAACGCGTATACGACCGCGATCTCGCTGCAACATTTTGCCTCCTTCGGGGCTCTCCAGGGAAAGATTCAAAGCGCCGCACAGCTTTTGGGGTACGTCGATATGCAGTACAAAGAGCTTGGTGCTACGCGCGAACCTACTGAGAAGTGGTGCTACGATAAGACAATGGCTGCGCTGCGCAAACGTCTCAGCGACGCCGAGGTAGAGAAACTCTCGACGGAGGGCGCGGCGTGGTCAGAAGATCGGGCGGTCGAAGAGGCGCTCAAAGTATAGCATAAGTGTAGCATAAGGAGCGGATATCGGCAGACTTTTACGGACGTCGGCAGAATATGCACCCCTCCTCAGAACACGATAGGACGGACGCTTGCAGACGTCCACGGACAAAGGTGAAGCGAATCTGAACATGCCTGTCACGCAGGAGGTCGTCGGTTCGAGCCCGATCAGCGTCGCCAGTTAGAAGCCCGTGAAACAACACTTCACGGGTTTCAGTATTTTGCTCACTTGTCGGAAGCAGATCGGGGCCGCCGGGCGCTCTTAGTACGATTCTGGAGATGCTTTCTCCGGGCTCCCCGCAAACTCGATACGGGTCAGGTAAAGCTCTACATTCTAATATTTGAGTTACTTGCAGAACGATCGGAGTAACAATATGGCACAAGGTAACCTTGAACTGATGCGAACGCTCGACGACGCGTGGAATGGGCAAGACTGGGATACGTTTGAAAAGCGCCATTCGACCGACACCGTCGTCTCTTGGCCCGGTCAGCCTGAACCGACTCTGGGCCGTGCGAATCATAAAGCGGAATCGATCGAGTTCTTCAAGACGTTTCCAGACAATCACCTCATTAACCATCCGTACAAAGTGGAAATCGCCCAAGGCGACTGGACCTGCACCGTTGCCGATTTCACTGGTACGATGAAAGGTCCGATGAAAGGAGCCGACGGTAAGATGATCGCGGCTACCAACAAAGGCTTTCATATCGAGTTTTGTACGGTCGCCCACTGGGTCAATGGTGAGATCGTCGAAGAGAAGTTATTTTATGATCTGGTTGGATTGCTCAAGCAAATCGGCGTTGCCTAAGGTTACGGCGCCGCCAGACGAAAGGATCGTCAATGGCAGAGATACTTCCAGCGATTTTCTTTGGACATGGCAATCCAATGAACGCGGTCCTCAATAATCACTATACGGAGGGATGGCGACGTATCGGTGCTCAAACCGCAAAGCCTCGGGCCATTCTTGCCATCTCGGCTCATTGGTTCGTACCGGAAACCGGGGTCACGGTGAGCACGGCGCCGCGAACTATCCATGATTTTGGGGGCTTCCCGCGAGAACTCTACGGGATCCAGTACCCTGCGCCGGGCGATCCAGAACTCGCCCGCCGGGTTCAAAAGATGCTCGCACCCTTGGAGGTGAGGCTCGACACCTCGTGGGGGCTCGATCATGGAACGTGGTCCGTGTTGCGTCACGTGTACCCAGACGCGGACACGCCTATCGTGCAACTTAGCATCGATGAGGCCCAACCACCTTCGTTCCATTTCGAGATCGGCCGCAAGCTTGCGCCGCTGCGGGAGGAAGGTGTGTTAATCATTGGCAGCGGTAATTTGGTGCACAATCTCCATGCATATGCGTGGGGACGTCACGTTCAAGAAGCGTTCGATTGGGCGATCCGCTTCGAGACCGAAGCAAAGGGGCTGCTGCTGGCCGGAGACCACAGGCCTCTCATAAACTACGAGACGCTCGGGAAGGAGGCACTGCTTTCAGTTCCGACGCCGGACCACTATTTGCCGCTGCTTTATGTGATCGGAACGAGGCAAGGTGGCGATGCGATCACATTCCCCGTCGAAGGCGTCGATGGCGGATCCATTTCGATGCTAACGGTGCGCGTTGGGCCGGAGGCGCCGTAATGATTCTATGCGCGCTTCACCCTGCCAAGAGTCGGTTCGCCAAGCACTTTCGCTGCGGAGCCTAAACCATGTCCAAAACGATTTCAGACGGCACGGCGCACAAGTTGCCGACAGACTTGCGGAAAGCTCTATCTTCTGATGCCAAAGCATTGGCAGCTTGGGAAGATATTACGCCACTTTCGCGCAACGAATGGATTTGCTGGACTATCTCCGTTAAGACCAAGGAGAAGAGGGAGGAGCACGTCCACAGGGTCGTCTCGGAACTTAAGGACGGGATGCGCCGACCTTGTTGTTGGTACGGCTGCGTTCACCGCAAGGATAAGGCATTAAGCCCTTCGCAGAAATTTGTACTCAACAGAAGAGCTGGAAAATAACAGGCGCCGACGACACCCAACCTCAACGGCCAGTAGTGGGCGACGCGCTCGTTCATGGCCGCCCGAGAAATCTCATGTAAAATGCTGCGAAGACTAAAACGATCCCAACGTTCGCCATCAGCCGTTCCCAGAAGCGGTCTCTGAAGAATGCGAAATCTACAGCGACTATTACGATTACCATCGCCACCACGTAAAGCGTGATAGCTGCTTGTCTCCCCATTACAGCTAAGCCCGCATTCACCCGATCTCGGGTTTCCCGAATATGTCGAGCAACAACGGGATCGTACTCAGGGCTCCGACCGCTACTAATGCCCAACCGACACCTGTGCGGGCGTGGCGTTCAAGTTTGTCGGCAACCAGAAGGCCTAGTCCAAACCCAAGCGCTCCGCGAGTGCCGGCAATGAGCATGATCTCGGGGGTTGTCAGTGCGCGTTGCTTCATAAGGAGATGATTCCCGTTTTCATGGTGTTTTAAGCGCTCGTGCGTAGACTGCCATCAGGGGAGACCGATTGTGGGCGTGCCCTCTCCTCAGGCATCAAGAGACGAGCGTTTGCATGAAAAAGGCGTTGACCATTAAGACTGTCGTGGGCGGGGCACTTGCCTCGGCTTTTCTCTCGATCGCAGTGGGCTGCGGTGGCGGCGGAGGTGGTTATGGAGGCGGCGGAACGATTGCGCCACCACCAGCCTCGCCGACTCCCGCGATGCCTACAATACACCTCAATCTCTTCGGAACAGCCAATGGCGTCTTCAAAGACGGGACCTTCGGCGATGTCACGGGCTTCACACAACAGAGGCATGCCCAGGTTCTTGGCCTCCCCCCCGGCACGCAGGTGATCATCACGAATAACGACTCGGTGGCGCACACGTTCAACGTGTTCTCAGCGTTTCCGACCCCGGGGCCGCAGAGCACCGCGACCGTGCCCAATGGCGGTGTTCTCGGGGTGGGCTACCAAAGCGGCCCGATTCAACCAGGCAACAGCACAGGTGTGTTGACCGTGACCAACACGACCGGCGATCTGTTCATCATCTGCGGCATTCACTACATTTCGAACGGCATGCGCGACGGCATGATCGTCCAAGTAGGAGCAACGCCGGGGCCGCAAGCAACGCCCGCGCCCGCTCCAAGCGGCATGTGCAAGGGGTACGGCTGCTGAGTTCTCCGCGCGAGCTTTCGGCTTGAACTAACCTCGCGGGTGCCTCAGAAGTCGGTCAAGCTGCGCAACGGAAAGCTCACCCGCAGCGCATTGAGCACTGCGACGACATCGATCAATTCTTGGGCAATCGCTCCGGCGATCGGCGGCAGAAATCCCGCCACGGCGGCGAGCATGCCGACCACACTCAGTGCTATGCCTCCGATGGCGCTTTGCAGCGCGATGGTGCGCATGCGAGCGCCGACATGCAGCACTTCGTCAATCTTTCCAAGCGAAGGTTCTAAGATAGCGGCATCTGCAGCCTCTGATGTAATCTCGTTGGCTTGCCCAAATGCGAGACCCACGGTCGCGGCTTGCATCGCAGGCGCGTCGTTCACACCATCACCAATGAAGAGGGTGGGTGCGCGTCGAGTATATCCCGCCACAATTGCAACCTTATCTTCCGGTGATTTCCCAAAGTACGTCTCCGAGATTCCGACGCGCCCTGCGAGATAAGAGACTTCCGCCTCACGATCGCCGGAGAGCAGCACGATCTTCGTCACGCCGTGTCGCGGAGAAAGATGGCTTATGAACGAGCGGCTTTCATGGCGCGGCTCATCACGAAAACGCAGCAACGCAGCGAAGGCTCCATTAATGAAGACAAGAGATTCAAGCCCGGCCTGCGTCGGCGTGAGCTCCGTAGGTATTTCCCGGCCGTGGCGGGTGATTGTCTGCCGGCTTGTGATCTCCACTGCCGCATCGCCCACCGTGCCACGCAGGCCCTCGCCCGGAACTTCGCTGATAGAGGTGACCGTTTCAAGCCGCAACCGCGCCTCCTTAGCAGCGTTGAGAACGGCTACGGCAAGCGGATGCTTAGAATACTGTTCGAGGCAAGCAGCCAGTCGCAGAACATCGTCCCGTTTAAAGCTACCTGCACAGCTCATCTCGCTCAACGAAGGCTTGCCATACGTTAAGGTACCAGTCTTGTCGAGGATAACGGTTCGGCATGTCGCGATGCGTTCCAACATCGCTGGGTTCTTCACGATGATGCCGCGCCGAGCCGCAAGCGATATCGCGCCCAAAATCGCGACGGGAATGCCGATGAGCAACGGACACGGCGTCGCGATGACGACCACCGCAAGAAACCGGTCCGCACTTCCGCTCAGGATCCAGCCTACGGCGGCTATGATGAGGGCGAGGGGAGTATACCAAGCGCCCAAGCGGTCGCCGAGCCGCTGCAGGCGCGGGCGATTGGCTTCGGCCTCTTGCATGACGCGCATGATTCTTGAGTAGCGCGAATCGACCGGCAACTTCGTAGCACGGATAGTCAACGCCGCATCGCCGTTAATCGATCCTGAGAGAACCTGCGCGCCGCTCACTTTCGGCATTTGATACGGCTCGCCGGACAGATACGATTCATCCATCCAACCATGGCCTTCACTGACCACGCCGTCGACCGGACAAAGCTCGTGAGGGAAGACCACGAGCACGTCACCCACCCTGATCTCGTTTAGGGTGATGTCGACGATACTGGACGCTTCTCTTCTGTGCGCGACGCTTGGCATCCGGCGCGAAAGCGCTCCCAGAATCGACGACGCCCGCCGCGTTGCGTATTGTTCTAACGCCGTGCCCCCGGACAACATGAGGACGACAATGCACGCGACGAGGTATTCACCGAGGAGGACGGCGGTAGCAATCGAGATGCCGGCGAGCAAGTCTGAACCAAATTCTAAAGCGACCAACCTGCGCACGAGTCCGATGATCACAGGTATGCCGCCAAGGATGAGAACCGCGTATAAGGGCAGCAGGGAGAGTGCGGGTGGCAGACCTGCTGCAAAGCGCAGGATCAAATGCACGATGATGCCCGCGAGTGCCAACATGGCAATGTAGGTATCAAATGACCGCTGCGGTATCATGGGCCGTTATGACATGCGTCGCCGCGCTGTAGCGTCACCTTTGTCTCAATTCGATAGGTGTCGCACTTGTTCTTATGATGTCCCGCGGCGACCGCACATGTCGCAACTCGGTTCTCAAAACCGGAGATAGGCCTTCACAAGATTGTCATAGCCGGACCGTAGCATGACCATCATGGCGGCAATTGACCGGTTCCTACCATGCCCGCAACTTCACGACGTTGACTACGTCGACGTTGGCGCGCCAAGATCGCGGACCTGGGAAGCAATGCGCCATCTCGACTTTGGTCGCTCACCCGTGGTGCGAGCGCTTTTCGCTCTGCGAACGGTGCCCGACCGCCTTCACGATCGTCAGGTGGTGGACTCAAGTTGGGGAATCGATGATATCACGGCAAACAAGAGTGGTTTCCAAATCCTGGACGAGCTGACCGAAACGTCGATCACCGTTGGAGCCATCGGCAAGGTCTGGAAGCCGGAGATCGAGTTCGCCCCAATTCCAACCGATCGGTTTGCTGCATTCGACCAGCCAGGTTGGATCAAGGTCGCCTGGGAGTTACGCTGCGAACCGCGTGGCGAGGCGGTGACCCGCGTCAGCGTCGATCTACGGGTGACGGCAACAGACCCCGATTCGTGGCGACGTTTCAGGAAGTACTTCTTGCTCGTCGGCCCGTTCTCGCATTTTATTCGTCGTCATCTGCTTGCATTGCTCGTGCGGGAGCTCGGCGGACCCAGCGAGGCGGAGCAAAAACAGCGCCTTCCGGGTGATGAGTTACTCCCGGATGCAAGCGACCAAGTAACCTATGGCGTGACGATCGCAGCTCGACCCGAGTCTATTTGGCCTTGGCTCGTGCAAATGGGTTGCGGCCGAGCAGGCTGGTACAGTTGGGACATCCTCGACAACGCCGGCGTGCCAAGCGCTCGTGAAATAATTCCGGAGCTTCAATCGCTGCAAGTCGGCGACGTTGTGCCCTGGGCTCCTAAGAGCTCCGATGGCTTTGAGGTTCTGCAGTTGAATCCGCCAACGTCAATAGTCTTAGGGGCGTTCGTGGACGTAGAGACCGGACATCAGGTCCGGTTCGGGGCGCAGCGGCCGGCGCACTATTTTCAAGATACCTGGGCTTTCGTGCTGGAGCCGATCAACGGCGCTACGCGGTTGCACGTGCGTAATCGCACGGCATCTTCCCGGGAGGGTTTTAGCAGTCGAGCGCTGATGCGCGCGATGCCGCTTATCCACCATTTCATGGAAACCGCGCAATTGCGTCACTTGCGCGACCGCGTGGAAGCAGCTGAAGCCCGGGCGGCAAAGACAGCCCACCCATAATTCTTCTCACCGTCATTGGTCAGCGAGACAGAATTCGCCGCAAGAGCTGCGTGCTGATCTCAATCGTGACCGGCGAGCCGCGAACGATCGCTGGAATCTCAGCATTGTAGCTCTGATCTTGGAAGATCGAATCGGCGTGCACTGTCACGCCCGTCACGCCCACGCTCAAGGAGACGGCACCCGATCCCGTCATTGCCGCGGGCAGCGCCGCTTGCACCGCATTTTCAAACTTGTCGGTGTCCAGGTCGACGATCCGCACCTGGCATTTCCCCAGCAGATGACTGGTGATGATCGCCCCGATCGTTGCGCCGATCGAGAAGGCGAACCACAGGGGGAGCACCGTGGTCAATATCTTGCGTCTCATGATGTTGAGAATCGGCCGAGTTGGCCGCGGCTTTACTCGAGAAGGTTCGCCCCTTCGTTCGAGCAAAGGCGGCGCCGATGAAGAAGATCAATACGAACGAGCTTGAGGAGCTCACGTGGTCGTCGCCAACGCGTAAGTTCGCCGGTGCGGGAAAGCAAGTCTCCGCGGCGCTCGGGCGCGATCCGAATTCGACCGACCTCATGGACCGCCATCCGTTCGACATAGAGATCTCGCGAATCGAGCCGGGGAAAACCCCGTGTCCGTATCACTCACACTCTCATCAGTGGGAGTTCTATCACGTCATTTCGGGCAGCGGTTATGTCCGCCACGAGGGTGGCAAAACGCCGATCGTCCCGGGGGATGCATTCTTGTTCAAGCCAGGAGAAGCACACGCCATCGGCAACGACGGCGATGCGGACCTCGTGTATTACGTGGTCGCAGACAATCCGCTCAACGAAACCTGTTACTATCCGGATAGCGGCAAGTGGGCCCTGGGAGTTCCAGACGATCGTATCGTGCGCGCATCCGACGCGGAATCGCTCGACTACTTCGACGGGGAGGAATAGCGCACCGCATGGCGCGCTCGGAGACGGCTCGCGTTCCCATTCGAGGAACGGAGCGTACGACGTGGCCGGGGAGCCACCACGCTGATCCGCTCACGTCAGATGCGGACTTGCACCTCACTGCGTGGCTGCGTCCAAAGCGCGGGGGTGACCTCAGTGGCGACGAAGCACGAGCGCTTGGCGCTATGCCGCCGACGCATCGAAAGTACGCCGGCCGGACCGCGCTCGCTCGAGAGACCGGCGCAGACCCGGCGGATGTCGAGCTGCTGCGGCGCTATTGCGCGGATTTCGGACTCACGATCGCCGACGCGCGATGGCGGTCCGTCACCATCGGCGGTCCCCTGCAGGGGCTGATTGAAGCCTTCGGCGCGACGGTCGCGATCTTTGAAGATGAGAATCAGCGCCGCTTCCGCCACCGATCCGGTGCCCTCCATGTTCCTGCCGAAATCGCTGAGGTCGTCCGAGGTATCTTCGGACTGCATCAATGGCCGCGCTCGCGGAAGCTCGGCGTCTTGCAGCGTCACGAGACACCGCTCAAGGCGCATCAGGTGGCCGCACGCTATCGGTTTCCAGACGCCGATGGTCGTGGCCAGGCCATCGGTGTCCTGCAACTGCGTGGGATATTCAAACGTGAGGATTTTGATCGCTGCATGCGTGCACAAGGGCTGACCGTAGCCGATCCTACCGTACGGCGGGTTGACGATGCCGCGGTCGCCCACGAAATCGCAACGACAAAAGATCTCGAGGCGGCGCTCGATGTGCAGATCATCGGCTCGCTCGCACCGGGTTCCCGCATCGTCGTCTATGAGGCGCCCGATGACGAGCGCGGCTTCCTCGATGCCATCGCCGAGGCGCTGTTCGACGAAGAAAACGCACCATCGATACTGTCGATCAGCTACGGGTGGCCCGAGCACCTGTGGACGCCGGTTGCGCTCGGCATCCTCGATGAGCTGTTCACCGTCGCCGCTCTGATCGGGGTGAGCATCTTTTGTTCGTCCGGGGACAATGGCGCCGAACTCGACTACGATGCCAAGCCCCACGTGCTTGCGCCCGCGTCAAGCCCGTTTGCCGTGGCGTGCGGAGCGACCATTATTCCGCCAGGCGCCGACGCCCAGGAAGAGGCCTGGCAAATGAGCGGGGGCGGCTTCAGCGAGCGATTCGATGTGCCACAATGGCAGCAGGCCGCCAGGTCCGTGGCGTCGCGGCACCACATGACTGCAGGTCGCGGGGTTCCCGACGTTTCCGCGCAAGAACAACCCGGCTACTACGTCATGATGGACGGCGTCGAATTGGCGATGGGCGGAACGAGCGCGGTCGCGCCCGTCTGGTCGGCGTTGATCGCGCGCATCAACCAGCGTCTCGGCGTCCCTGTCGGCTTCTTCGCGCCGCTGCTATATCAGCGCGCCGAGGAGCGGCTTTTTGTCGACGTCACGAGCGGGAGCAATGGAAAGTTCCAGGCAGGCGAAGGATGGGATCCGTGCACGGGCCTGGGCGTCCCCATCGGCACTGCAATAGAAGGGGCGCTCCAGTAGTCCTGTTCGGTCTTAGTTCATGCACCCGAGCGCGTCGTCGTGAAATTGCTTGTGAGCCGCCTTGTACTTGTCGGTGGCTTTTTGCAGCCGTTCCTTGTCGACGCCCGGCGTTTCGGCCAATTTGCGGTGAAGCTCGTCGATAGAACGCGCGTGGGCATCAAGACTGCGGGCTGCTTCGTCTCGGGTTGCACTCGCCATGGTCAGTCCTACTCTCTTTCGGCGGCTGACGCCGCCAGCGTTGGCGGGATGGGCCGGCTGATCGCCGCGGCGTGTTCGAGCGCCTGGGCCTCATTTAGTCGGGCACCCGCGCTCATCCGCTCGGCGAGTTCTTCCGCGCTGTAAACCTGCGCCAAGAGTCGCATGAGGCGCTCGTATCCATGCTGCTCCGTTCGCTGGCGCGAGTCGTTGTCGCCGTAGCGTGAGTCGGTGAAGCCCACGAGGGCGGCCGCCCGCTCGTGGTCTCCCGTAAGTCCGGCCAGCAGCGCGTGATGCTCCAACGCGGTTATCATCCAGCGAGCACCAGACTGCTTGAGGAGGCGCAGCGCCTCTCCAAGCAATGCGCAAGCTGTCTCGGTATCGTCATCCGCCAGGGCGTACGCCGCGAGGTTGCAGACGACGAGCGCCAGAGGCGCGCTTGTCAGGCGCTCGAGCACCGCCCGGGCGTTGCCGGCAGCAGCGCGCGCAGCATCGAGGTTGCCGACCTCAAACTCGAGCTCGCCGAGATTGATCAGAGCGCTAGCGTGCGCTTCGCTGCCGGGTCTTTCCAAGCGCGCGACCTCCGTGAACCGTCGCCGCGCCCTTTCGACGTCCCCGCGTTGAAGATCCGTCACTGCCCAATTGCGCAAGACCGAGTTGACCGCAATCGGGGAAAGCGCATGCGGCGCTTGGTAGGCCTGAACGAACAGCGCCTCAGCGTCTTCAAAACGGCGCACATCCCGATAACAGGCCCCCAAGCCGGACAGAGCGAGAGCGATCTCGTCCGGATCGCCGGCTGCGCGCGCAACGGTCAAAGCATGCTGCGCCGTCTTCTCGCGCACGCCGATCGGACGTCCGACGAACCACTGCAGCCGCACGTAATGACGCAAAAAGCGAGCTTTTGTCGCATTGTCCGGCGCCCGGTCAAGGCGTTCTGCCGCTGCGTCAAACCAACGGATTGCCTCTTGTGGAGTGGTCAAGAGGTCGGGCCACTCGAGCTGTGCGAGGAGCTGCAGCCCGATGTCCCTTCCGTGACCTTGGAAGACCGTCCAATCCAACGCGGCTCGGATGTTGTCGATGTCCGGCGCGAGGGCATCCCGCCACTTCACATCCTCCATCGTCGCCACCAAATCTGCGAAACCACCGACAAAATCGGCATAGTAGCGAGCGTGTTTCGAGGCGATGTCAGCGATCTCGTTCGCCGCGGTCAACCGTTCGCGGCCGTACTCGCGGATCGTGTTGAGCATGCGGTAATTCTGGTCATCGCCGCGCGGTTCCACGGCGACGAGCGATTTCGCGACGAGCGCGGAAAGCAACTCGAGGACCTGCCATTCGTCGACACCGGCGTCAGCGCAGACAGCTGCCGCCGCTTGAAGCGTCCAGCCGCCGGCAAAGATCGAAAGGCGCCTGAACATCGTGCGCTCGCGCTCATCGAGCAGGTCGAAACTCCAGTCGATCAGCGCACGCAACGTCTGCTGGCGGGGAAGACGGCTGACGCTCGTTTGCGTCAGCAACCGAAATCGTTCGTCGAGCTTTTCCGACAACTGCTTGGGACTAAGCACCGCCATCTTCGCGGCAGCCAACTCGAGCGCAAGCGGAATACCGTCAAGCCGTCGGCAAAGGTGAGCGACGATTGCGGCATTGGCGTCGGAAAGCTCAAAGCGGCTGGCCGCAGCGTGGGAACGATCGACAAAGAGCTTCACCGCGCTGTAGCCGGCGGTCGCCGCAGCACCCTCCGCGCCTTCGGGTGGGACAGCAAGGGTGCCCACGTTGTGGACGACCTCGCCCACCACATCGAGCGCTTGACGCGTGGTGACGATGATGCTTGCTTTCGGGCAGGAGCGCAATATCGCGTCGACGAGCGACGCCGCGGCCGCCAAGACATGTTCGCAACCGTCAAAGATCAGGAGCAGGCGCTGGTCAGCGATCGCGCTCGTGATCGAGTCGGCAACGCTCTTATCCGCTCCTGCGCGGACCGATAAGATTGAGGCGGTCGCGGCGACCAAGGCGTCAGCGTTGCCGATGAGCGACAGATCGACAAGCCAGACACCGTCCGGGAAATGCGTGAGCGACTCAGCCGCCAGCTGCATCGCCAAGCGCGTCTTGCCGACACCTCCTGTGCCGACCAGCGAGAGCAGTCGCGCGCTGGCGAGTTGCGCGCGAAGGTCTTTGAGTTCTTCTTGCCGGTCGATGAAACTCGTCAGTTGAAGCGGGAGATTGTTCGGGAACTCTTCGAGCGACCGCAATGGGGGGAAGACATCGCGCAGGTCGGGTGCGCACAATTGGTAGACGCGCTCGACGTCCTCCAGGTCCTTGAGTCTATGCTGCCCGAGGTAGGTGAGCTGCATCTCGTCCGGGAGCTCTCCCAAGCTGAGATCCGCGGCCGCGTTCGAGAGGAGGACCTGTCCGCCGTGACCGATGCCGAGAAGGCGCGCTACCTTATTCAGCGGTCGGCCGAAATAGTCTCCGTCGCGTTCCTCGACAGAGCCGGCGTGGATGGCCATGCGGACTTCTAGCCCGCCGACCGCGGTCCAATCCTCGGCCGCGAGCGCGCGCTGCGCCCGCCTGGCGGCTGCGATCGAGTCCGAGACGGTCGAGAAAGATGCGCAGAACTGATCGCCGACCGTCTTGAAGACTCGCCCGCGCGAGTCGACGATCACGCTGCGCAAGAGTTCATCGTGACGGCGTACGGCCGCGGCCATCGCGTCGCGGTCGCGTTCCCACTTCGCCGTGCTGCCTTGGATGTCCGTAAAAAGGAAGATAACGGTGGTCGTATCCACGGTTCTCAAATTGTTCGCGGACCGGCTCGCAAAGCTCCTCGTGCGGGCCAGGGCGCAATGACGCAACCGCTTACGGAGCGTAGATCGATCGAACGATCAGGGGGAGCGTTGGATTGACCCACAGCGTGTCGTCCGCGAACCGAACGCGAAGCGGCACGCACAGCGGCACGGCGGTCCCCAGCGGGAAGACCTTTGGATTCAAACCGTAACTGTGTCTGATCTCCACGCTGGGCGAGAACGCTCCCTCGTCTCTCACCTCAGCGACCATGTGGCCGCCCGCGACCAACGCGAACTCGATCATCGTGGCTGGCTACGGGCCACGATCCTGGAAATCGATCGAGACCGTGGGATTTGAAGTGGTGACCGCCGGTTCAAGATATCGATAGCCGAATACATCCCAAAAATAGTATGGATTGATGGGGTAAAAACCCGCGACGAATCCGGGGGCCAGGGCCGTACCACCCGGTTCGGCGTCGCACTTTTGGACGCTGATGGGGCCGATCGTGACCGCTCGTGCGGGAAGAGCGAGCGCCCAACATGCAAGCAGCGTGAACGCCGTGGCGAACATGAGCCTGAGGATGTTCATTTTCTCCCTTCTGCCTTGACAAGCACTCGGCGGTGTGATTAGATGGTTGCAATGTCACAGAACGTTGTGCGTCGATACTACTGGTGGCTCGAGCGAGGCGGCTAGAGGGTCTCTGCGCGTCAGTTAAACCGATTAGATGCAGACCCCCGGCCAACCGGGGGTTCTTCATTTTCAGGAGATCAATCCTATGTCTTTCGTCCAAACCGCCTTGCAGATGCGCGGTATCCGCGGAGCGATCACTGCTGCTGGCAATACACCAAATGAGATCAGCGTCGCGACCGATCGTCTGCTCCGCGAAATGGTCAGGGCGAACGAGCTGCACGTGGAAAATATCGCCGCTGCATTCTTCACCACGACCGATGACTTGACAGCGGAATTCCCGGCCGTCGCTTGTCGGACGCTCGGATGGCAACTAGTGGCACTGCTCTGTGCGAGCGAGATCGCTGTTCCAGGTAGCCTGCGTTCGTGCATTCGGGTCTTATTGCTCGTCAATACAATGAAAGAACAGGCAGCGATCAGACACGTCTATCTTGACGGCGCCGCAACGCTGCGTCCCGATCTGGCGGCTGATCAACGATGATCATCATCATCAAGAGCACGGCGACCGACACCCAGGTCCAAGAGGTCATCGACAAGGTGGTCGCGATGGGATTTGGGGTCAACGTATCGCAAGGCATCGAACGCCTGGTGATCGGCGTCCTCGGCGTCCGCGACGACAAGGACATCCTCGCAGCGCAACTCGGAGGCTTCGGCTGCGTCGAACGCGTGATCCCTATCAGTCGCGCGTATAAGCTCGTCAGTCGCGAGGGGGTCAGCGAAGCGAGCGTCGTGCGTGTGCGCGGCATCGAGATTGGAACTGCAGGCGCCATCCACGTCATCGCCGGTCCGTGCACGGTGGAAGGCCGGGAGATGTTGCTGAAAACCGCCGCCTGGGTCAAGCACTGCGGCGCAATGGTACTGCGCGGCGGTGCCTACAAGCCGAGCACGTCACCGTATTCTTTTCAGGGCATGGGAAGGGACGGGCTCGAGATTCTTGCCGAGGCTCGGGCACACACCGGTCTCGCGATCGCCACCGAAGTCATGGATCCGCGAGACGTCGAGCTCGTCATGCGCTATGCTGACATCCTGCAGATCGGCGCGCGCAACATGCAGAACTTCAATCTCCTTAAGGAGATCGCAAGTGTCCGCAAACCCGTCATCCTCAAGCGCGGTCTCGCCGCGACGGTTGAAGAGTGGCTGCTCGCCGCCGAGTACGTGCTCGCCGGAGGAAATCATGAAGTCATTCTCTGCGAGCGAGGCATTCGGACCTTTGAGACGGCGACGCGCAACACGCTCGATCTCAACGCCGTGCCCCTGGGGAAGTCCCTCACCCATCTCCCGATCATCGTCGATCCAAGCCATGGCACGGGCAAGTGGGATTTGGTAACCTCCATGGCGCTCGCAGCGATCGCCGCCGGCGCGGACGGTCTGATGATCGAGGTACATCCCAAACCGGCGGATGCGCTGAAGGACGGATTTCAATCCCTCAGCTTCAGCAATTTCGAGAAGCTGATGACCCAAGCGCGGTCCGTGGCCCAAGCTGTCGGCCGCGCCATCGCCTCGAACGAGTCTCTCGACGTTGCGTAGGCCGGCGCTCGGGACGGTCGCCATTGTCGGAACGGGCTTGATCGGTGCCTCGATCGGCCTCGCCCTCCGCCGCAGTCGGGCCTGTGAACGGGTCGTCGGATGGGATCGCGCGCCGACAAACGCACGACTGGCGAAGCGCCGCAAGGCGATCGACGTGGTCGCGCGTTCCCTCGATCGCGCGCTCCGCGGCGCCTCGATCATCATCATCGCCGTTCCTTTGGATTCGGTGAAAGCAATTTTGCGGCGCATTCGCCTGCACGCCCCCTTTGGATCGCTCATCCTCGACACGGCGCCGTTGAAGTCAGAAATAATGGCGATTGCCCGTGATGCGGGCGCAGGCCGCCAACGGGCCTGGTTTGTCGGTGGCCATCCGCTTGCCGGTTCCGAGCGACAGGGCCCGATGCACGCGAGCGCAACGCTGTTTGCTGACAGGACGTTTTTTCTCTGCTGGCCTGTCGCAGCAACGCCTGGCTACGTCCGCCGGAGGGCCGCTGACTTTGTGCGGGCCTTGAGCGCGGCGCCCATCGAGATTTCCGCCAGGCGGCACGATCGCATCGTCGCATACACGAGCGCTTTGCCCCAACTGGTGGCGTCCACGCTTGCACTGGCGGCGGGCGAAGAAAAGTTGCATCGCGCCTTCGCCGGACCCGGCTTTGCGGACACGACCAGGCTTGCCCTAACAGCGGCGAGCTTTTGGACGGGCAACCTCGTCGCGAACAAAACGAACGTGGGCCACGCGCTGCGAAAATTGGAATGTGTTCTCAAGAGGCTCCGCGTGGCCATCCAGTCATCCGACCGACATCGGCTCGAGCGGCTGTTGCGCGGCGCGAGCGCCGCACGGCGACGCCTTGCCTAGTACCCCATGGTTCCGTAGCCCGAGGGATACGTTGGCATCGAAGGTGGCTGCTGCACGGGCGCCGGCGCCGGCAGTCCGCCTCCGTTCGATTGGAAGTAGATCCTCCCAGGCATGACGCGATAGTTGCTAACGTAGAGCGCTCGCGCGATCGCTTGCGCGTCCCATGACAGTGCCGACGTCTTGGGGTCGCTGCCGCAATCGATATTGGAAGAGCGCTGCCCGCTCACTGTGAGAAACGTCGGCAGCGTCATCGCAGCCGCGTTCGCGCACGAAGAGGACGGCAATTGCGACAGGGGCATCGCGGCGCTCAGGTCGCGGAAGAAACGGTCGGCGAGCGCTTGCGGCAGCTGCCCATGGGCCACGCCGGTCGCATCGACCGATGTCGTAACGCCTGAAGGCAGCACGACGATTCGATACCCAGTCGTGGCGCTGTCGCCGGTGTTCAAGATCATCGCAGCACCGGCTGGGAGCGGAAGCGCTGCGACCTGCCCGTGCGCGGCTGCCGGGCTTCCGACGACCAAACTTACCACGAGTGCTGACCAAATATGCGCTTTCATGCTGCGCCTCGTGACCTCGTTCTAGACCGCACCCTGTCCCCTCAAAAGTAGCCCTACTCGCTGAATGTCCGCTGAAGATTCCGGCCCGAGTGTTGCGCGAGGTTGTGGTCTGGCCGCGCGATCGACTCGTAGAGGATTCCAACGCCAACGATGATCCCCATGACGAGCAGCGTCACCCAACCATAGTTGAAGATTGCGCGCCCGCTCGAGAGCGGGCTCGGCCATACGATGTTGAGCAGCATGAGGAGCAGAAACAGCCCGCCGCCGACCGTCACCGGCATGCCCCACGTGCCAAGCGTGAAGATGCCGCTTGGTTTCCAGCCGCGGCAGCGGGCGACCAGTGCGCCGAAAACAGTCAGGAAGAAGGCCAGGTAGATTCCAGAGGTCGCAAACGAGACAAGCGCATACAGCGCGTTGACGTTGGCGGGATAGTCGAACCATAAGATGTGGACCGGCTTGGCTGGATTGACGAGCACCAATAACAGGAACAGAAACGGGATGATCGCGCCCACCAAAATAGCGTTGACGGGGGTTTGATGGCGTTTGGAAACCTTGCGGATCTGCGCGCCGAACGGGAGGCCGCCGTCGCGCGCCAGGGCGAACGCGACGCGGGCGCCCGCCCCTTGCACTGCGGTGCCGCAGCTGAAGAACGCGACGATGACCATGACCAAGAAGAAGTCTTGGAGCCACGCCGGCAGCGCCGAGAGGATGGTGTTGATGCCGCCCGAGACGACCGGGGCGATCCCTGACGCCGGGGTGGCAAGCAACAAGCCCAACACCAAGACGAAAGAAGCGATGCCGCCGTAGAGCAAAGCATTGCGCATCGCCTTTGGGACCTGACGCTGCGCGTCAAGCGTCTCTTCAGAGATGTCGCCTGCCGACTCGAACCCGTAGAAGATGTACACGTTGGCAAGCACGGCGACGAGCGCCGCGCCGGTCCACCAGTTCCCGCCGAAGTTCAAGCTCAACGGATTGCTGCCCGGCCGTTCGACATTTTGCGTGGAGAAGATGAAGCCGAGATGCTGGTGGAAGCCGTGGAGCGCGAGCGCGCAGAATACCCCGAAGGTGCCTATGGTCTCGACGTAGACACCGAAGCGCGCCACCCGTCCCATGATCTTCGCGCCTACGGAGTTCAAAGTCGTCGAAAGGACGATGATGGCTCCCGTGATGATGAAGATCGTCAGGTGATCGGCCGGATCCAGGTGCGTTTTCAGCCAGGCGTTCGATAGAGACGCGACATATCCGACTGCGCCTGAATCCACGGACGCTACGGTCGCAAGGAGCGCAAAGCCGTAGATCCAGCCGATGAACCAGCCATACCGTGGCCCTACATTATATTTACCGTATTGGTAAAGTGCGCCGGAGAGCGGATATTCGCTCGCAAGCTCGCCGAACACCAGCGCCACCAAAAGCATGCAGCCCACAACGACGAGCATCGTCCAGATGTAGCGCGGGCCCCCGGTGCCGAGGCCCAAAGTGTAAAGAGAATAGATCCCGACCATCGGGCTGAGATAGCTGAAGGCGACGGAAAAATTGTCGAAGAGCGACAGCACCCGCTTGAGCTCTTGACGGTAACCAAGAGCCGCGAGCCGATCGCCCTCGGGTCGGCCTTGGGCGCTCAGTGCTTGGCCCAGCTCCACCCCGCGATGCGCCACCCGGCGCCCAGTTTTCGAAGCGCGAACGTCCAGATGGAACCGGATTCACCGCCGGTCTTGCCGTTTTGTCGATAGGTGAACGACGCCGGTGCCACCACGTACGCGCTGTCGCCATCAACGTCGATGTGCCGCGGCGTTCCGAGCATCAGGACCAAGTCGGTCCACCCGGCTTGCTTGACGCCGGCTTGAAATCCGCGAGCCCAATCCGCGCACGCCGTCGGACCCTGCCACTCATGGGGCGGAATGTCATCGATGATGGCCGCGGTCGGGGCGCAGGCTGCAACCGATTTAGCGAGATCATTTTGATTGATCCCGTCGACAAATTGCCGCACGGGCGCCATGACCGCAGTCTGCGATGAACCGGCCCGAGCGACGACCGAACCAAGCAACGATATGGCGACAAACGCGAGCATCACAAAGCTTGACGAACGCATAGCTCCTCCCTCTCGGTTGACTGTTAGCCCCCTGCCATCGCTCCCACGACGAGCAAGGGCTCATCGCCTTTTGCGACTTCCTCCGGCAGCGGTGTGTCCGGCGACTCGTTTGAGAGGTCGCGCTCGCAGGCGAAGAAGCGGATGAACGGCCGGCGGCGCCTGGTCACGTGATCGCGGGTTGTACCGCGCAGCTGCGGATAGCTGGCCTCAAGCGCATCGAGGACAGAACGCTGCGTCGGCGTACCCGCGACGTCGAGCTGTACTTCGCCGCCAACCTGCGCAAGCGTTCGCAGATGCACCGGCAAGACAACGCGTATCACGCGAGTGTTTGCACCTCAACCGAAAGCACGGATGGCAGGTCGCGAGCGATCGCTGCCCAGTGATCGCCGCTATCGCTCGAGCAGTAGACCTGACCGCCGGTGGTGCCAAAATACACGCCGCAGCTGTCGAGCGAATCGACCGCCATTGCATCGCGCAACACGTTCACATAGCAATCGCGCTGCGGCAACCCGTTTGTCAATTCTTGCCAGTCGTCGCCACCCGTGCGGCTTCTGTAGACCCGTAGTTTTCCGTCGGGCGGGTAGTGTTCGGAATCGCTCTTGATCGGCACGACGAACACCGTGTCGGGTTCGTGGGCATGCACGTCGATCGGAAAGCCGAAGTCGGTTGGGAGGTTTCCGCTTACTTCGTGCCACGACTCCCCAGCGTCGTCGCTGCGCATGACGTCCCAATGCTTTTGCATGAAGAGCTTGTTCGGGCGATCGGGATGCATCGCGATGCGGTGCACGCAGTGCCCGACTTCTGCCTCGGGGTTGGGTATTTGAGCGGATTTCAGGCCGTGATTGATCGGACGCCATGTTTTCCCCGCATCGTCGCTGCGAAATGCGCCGGCCGCAGAGATCGCGATGAACATGCGACCCGGGTTGGCACGATCGAGGATGACGGTGTGCAGACACATGCCGCCGGCACCGGGCTGCCACGACGAGGCAGAGGGATGGGTGCGCAAGCCGGACAGCTCTTGCCAACTCTTGCCGCCGTCTGTCGAGCGGAAGAGCGCTGCGTCCTCAACCCCGGCATAGACGGTGTCTGGGTCGTCAAGTGCTGGCTCGAGATGCCACACCCGTTTGAACTCCCACGGATGGGGCGTTCCGTCGTACCAGAGGTGCGTTCCCGGCACGCCTTCGTAGGCGAACTCGTTCCCCACGGGCTCCCAAGACTTGCCGCCGTCGTCAGACCGCTGGATCAGTTGGCCAAACCAGCCAGTGCTTTGCGATGCATACAGCCGATCTGGATCGGCGGGCGACCCCTTGACATGATAGATCTCCCACCCGCCGAAATGAGGGCCAGTGATGTCCCACTGGTCCCGCTTCCCATCCGCGGTCATCACGAACGCGCCTTTGCGCGTTCCAACCAACACCCTGACACCGCTCATTTGGCACTCCAGTCTGTGGGCAGCATTTTTTCAACAGGTTTGGAATCTGGGGATAGTTCCCTCCAATTCTTAAGAGGCCAAATGTCCGGTCGCTCGCGCTTCATACGTCGAAGTGGTGTCGGCACTGTCAAAACAGTGTCCAGCTCATGGTGAAGGAGAAAAACATGGCAGATTTTCTGTACCTCTATCGCGGCGGCCAGCGCGCCAGCTCTCCCGAGCAATCCGAAAAGGTCATGCAGAAATGGACGGCGTGGATGAAGGAGCTCGCGGAGCGCGGCCACATGAAGGACCGCGGTCAACCGCTTGAAGAGACGGGCAAAGTCGTCAAGCGCGACAAGACCGTGACCGACGGGCCGTACGCAGAGTCGAAAGACTTGGTCGGCGGCTTCACGCTTGTCGAGGCCAAGGATCTCGCGCAAGCGGCCGAGCTGTCAAAAGGCTGTCCGATCTTCGACAACGGCGGCTTCGTCGAAGTACGCCCGATCATGGAGATGTAGTGGAATCAGGCGAGCACCTGTTCCGGCGCGAGGCGGGGCGAATGGTCGCCTCCCTCGCGCGCATCTTCGGGATCCAAAATCTCGACCTCGCCGAAGACGTCGTGCAAGACGCGTTTTGCCGGGCACTCGACGCATGGAAGCAGCGCGGTATGCCCGACAACCCTGCCGCTTGGCTCATGAAGACGGCCAAGAATCGCGCCATCGACGTCTTGCGCCGCGAACGCACGGCGCGAACTTTTGAGCCGGCGCTCGCGCGATCGTACCATAGCGAGTGGACGCTCGTGCCGACGGTCAACGAACTGCTCGACCCGGCGGCGATCGAGGACGACCAGCTGCGCATGATGTTCACGTGCTGCCATCCTCGGTTGAATGCGCCGGCCCAAATCGCCCTCGTGCTCAACTTGCTTTGCGGTTTCTCCATCGACGAGATCGCCCACGCGTTCTTGAGCGGGCATGCAGCGATCGAAAAACGCATCCAGCGCGCGAAGAAGGTCTTGGCGCAAACCAATGACCTTTTTGATCTCGCCGACCGAGATTTCCCAGCGCGGCTCGCGTCGGTGCAGCGAGCCTTATATCTGCTCTTCAGCGAGGGCTATCACAGCGCATCGCCGTCGGCAGCGGTGCGCAGCGAACTTTGTGAGGAAGCGATGCGGCTCGCCACACTGCTGCGCGATCGCGAGCTCACCGCGACGCCCTCGACCCGTGCGTTATGCGCGTTGATGTACCTCAACGCCGCACGTCTGCCGGGCAGGCTCGACGCGGCAGGCGAGCTGAGCTCGCTTTCGGAGCAAGATCGTTCGCGCTGGGACCGCGCGCTCATCGAGAAAGGCTCCGAGCTTTTGGATGCTTCGGCGACAGGGGAGCACTTGAGCGAGTATCATGTCGAAGCCGCCATTGCGCTTGTGCACGCGCGGGCTCCGAGCGTCGCAGCAACGGATTGGAGCGAAGTCGTCCGGCTGTACGATATCTTGATGAAGGTGCGTCCCTCGCCCATCATCGCGCTCAATCGAGCGATCGCGATCGCCCAAGCTGAGGGTCCAGCCCGCGGGCTTGCGGCGATCCGCGAGATCCAGCAGTCCGAGCGGCTCGGCGCATATCCGTTCTATCATGCGGCGCTTGGCGACTTAGAAGCCAAGTGTGGCGCGCCGGAAAGCGCGGTGCAGCATTTTCGCGAGGCGCTGGCACTCGCGCACAACCCGGCCGAACGCCGCTACCTGCAGCGCAGGATCGCGACCATCGAAATGCCCCAACGCATCTAAGGCATCGCGACCGGCTCGATCGGGTTCTTCACGGCATCGATCCACGTCGTGTCCCCGAACCATTCCCAAGCGATCGTCGAATACGGCACGGTGCCGAAGCTGAGCAGCCGGTCGTGGAAGCGACGGAGACTGAACGCGGCCCCATCTTTGTCTTGTGCCTTGGCCAAAAGCATCTCGATCTGCGATTTGCCGGTGAGGTAGTCGATTGCTTGACCGGGGCCCATCGCGAAGCGCGTGCCTTCGCCATATGCGGTCGCTTGGTCAATGCCGGCATTGTCCTGGAAAAATTGGATTGCCTGCGCGAGCGTCATGCGACCGGTCGCCAACCCGATGTCGACGAGCACGCGAGTTGCGCGATGGCGCATGAGGTGGATCACGGCAGTACGGGCAGCAGGATCGTCATCGTAGAGTCCAGCGCGCATGAGCATCTCCTCGCCATAGAAAGCCCAGCCTTCCGCAAACACGCTATCACCGTGGACGCGCCGGATGAAATCGGGATTGTGGTATGCGATGGAAAATTGAAGGAAGTGACCGGGGACGCCCTCGTGCGCGAGCACCGGTAAGACCGCTTGTCTCGCTTGCGCGGCGAAGAAGCTCGTGTTGCTCGGATCGTAGTCGGGCACGAAATAGAAGCCGGTCTGGTCGCGGTCGAATATCCCGGGTGGGTTCATAAAACCGCCGGGATTGATCGGGGCAAGCGCTTTCGGCAGCTCGACAATTTTGAACGCGCCGATATACGGCGGGATTGTCACGATGTTGTGGCTCTTGATGAAGGCGACCACTCGCGCGGTCTGGCTTTGGTAGTACTTCAAGAAATCGGCTTTGTTTGCAAACGTGGGCTGCGATCGAACCGCTCCGGTTGCATAGGCTTGGCGATCGCGTTCCCAGATCGCGAGCGCGCGGTCTCGAGCCAATTCGAAGCGTGCCATCTGAGCGAGTTGGTCGGAGTTCCACGGTAAGAGCAGCACGCGCTGCAACATCCAGTCATATTGCTGCTTGCCGACGGCGAAGCCACCATTGTGCCACCCCGCAAGATGTGCGTCGACCCAACGCTTGTAGCCGCGGAGGGCACGCAGCGCTTCATCGCGGGCCTGATACAATTGGGTGCGTTGAGCGGAGCTGATGCCGGGTGTGAGCGTGTCGAGGCTTTGGGTGAAGAGGGGATCCGCGCCAGCAATTTCTTGCGATGCCACGAGGCCGAATTCTCGTACTGGTTCTGTGAGATTGTGTTCGCCCTGCGTGAGAACGCGCCCGCACGCGCGCATGCGTGCCGCGGCGGACTGGGCGCGCAGCACGTTATTGGCGAACTGTTTGGGCAGCAGCCCGAAGACGCCGTTCGTACATTCTTCTTCGTAAATAGCGGGGTTGCGCTCGCGCGCGCGCAGGTAGGTCCTGCTCCACCAGTCGCCTTCGATGTCGGCGCGCAACAACAAGTAGTCTATTTGATCGTGCACCGATGTGCCGCCGGGCGCTAGGGCGGCGAGCTCCGATCGGAACCCGGTGAGCGCTTTTCCGTAGGCCACATCTTCCGCGTCGGAGTAGTCCGCAAGCCTATCGTCTTCGGTGTGCAACCCGATGCTCGTCATTTGGGTCGGGCTCGCAGCCCAAGCGTACGCGTAGTAGCGACGCGCAAGCGCTTGAACGGCGGCCGCGCGCGTGGGACCCGATGCGGCAAGCGCTGGTCCGCATAAGAAAACCGTGATGACGCATGCCGAGCATATGGCACGCCCGACGGATGACAATTGCTGTAACATGACCGTGCAGTTCGGGGTAACTGTACTCATCCCTTAGTGGACGAAGACGCAGCGGGCCCACCGTTTCGCAGGCTCGGCGCGCGGGTGCCAAGAAAAACGCCCATGACTGCTAAACACCGCGATGCGTCCGTCGCGCCGAGATAGCTCAGTTGGTAGAGCACAGGTCTGAAAAACCTGGTGTCGTCGGTTCGATTCCGACTCTCGGCATTTCAAGCAGGTAAGTCCCCGGCGTCACGCGCCGGGGACTTGCCCGTTCACAATGGCCACGCGGGGAGAGCTCCACGGCGGGTGAGGCTGAGTATTCGGGAGAACGGCCCTGGCTACAGACCTGCGATTCCTTGGATGCGCTTAAGAAGGTGCGTTGCTGATGTTGTTTGGTCGCGTAAAGCCGCTTGAAAAACTTCTCGCCGAAGGTGGGGACGAGCACCACGGTCTGAAGCGCTCGCTCGGTGCCGGATCGCTGATCGCGATGGGCATCGGAGCCATCATCGGCACCGGGATCTTTGTGCTCACCGGCGTCGCCGCCGCGACGCGGTCCGGACCGTCGCTCACCTTATCGTTCATCGTAGCGGGAATCACAAGTGCGTTCGCTGCTTTGTGCTACTCGGAAGTGGCAAGCCGCATCCCCATTTCTGGCAGCGCCTACACGTTTGCCTATGCGTCGCTTGGCGAGCTCATCGCATGGATCATCGGCTGGGATCTGGTGCTCGAATACGCCCTCGGGGCCGCGACCGTGAGCATCGGTTGGTCGGGTTATTTCGTCACCTTTCTCAAAAATGTGTTCGGCATCGTCGTTCCCGACGCGCTGAAACAAAGCCACTGGACGGTCGGCGCAGGCGGAATCATCTCGCCGACCGACGGAGTGTTCAATCTGCCCGCATTCGGCATCATTTGCATCATCGGGTTCCTCCTCTACCGTGGAACGAGAGAGTCGGCGATCGTCAACAATATCATCGTCACGCTCAAAGTGGCGGTCGTGCTCTTTTTTATCGCACTCGGCTTTGGTCACGTGAATCAGGCCAATTGGGTGCCGTACTTCCCGTTCGGAATCACGGGTATGCTCGGCGGCGCGGCGTTCATTTTCTTCGCGTATATCGGATTTGACGCGGTATCGACAGCCGCCGAAGAGTCGCATAACCCGAAACGAGACCTTCCGATCGGCATCATCGGGAGTCTGGCGATCTGCACGGTGCTGTACATCGTGGTGGTCGCTATCCTGACCGGGATCGTGAAATACACGCAGCTCAACGTGCCGTCGCCAGTCGCCTTTGCGATGGACCATATCGGCTTAGGCTGGGCGAGTGCGATCATCTCGATAGGCGCGATAGCAGGGCTGACCACGGTGTTGCTCGTGATGATGTTCGGTCAGACGCGCGTCTTTTTTTCCATGTCTCGCGACGGGCTCTTACCGAGCGTTTTTTCGCGGATCCATCCGATATTCCGCACGCCTGGGGTTTCGACGATTATCTTTACGGTGCTCATCGCGATCACCGCTGGGCTCACCCCGATCGGCATCGTCGGTGCGCTCACCAACATGGGGACCCTCGCAGCCTTCATCTTAGTGTCGGCTGCGCTGCCGATCTTGCGCAAGCGCTATCCGACCAACACGGGATTCAAAGTGCCGGGGCCGGTGTGGCTGATCCCGACCCTTTCCGGCCTGACGGCTTTCGGCCTCATGGTCTCCCTTGCGTTCGGCAGTCCGCTGTGGTTCGGCATTCCGGCGCCGTGGCTCGGCTTCGTCGTATGGCTGCTCATTGGCTTCGTTATCTATTTCGCCTACAGCCGCGCGCATAGCACGGTCGGCAAAGCGGAGGGGGAACGTCCTTCGACCGCCTAGACCGTTGCCGCGCTCGAACTAGACTCCGCGAACCTTCGCTCGCTCCATCATGACGGTCGTGGGCAACTTGGCATTGCGCACGATCCGCAGGGCGCCAAGAATCTTGATCTGTAGCCAGGTCGGGTCGAATTCAAACCATCGCAGCCCGTGGCGGGCCGAGAATGGGAACGCGTGATGGTTGTTGTGCCAACCTTCGCCCCACGTGAGGAGTGCTACCCACCAGCAGTTGGTCGATAGATCTGTGGTCTTATACGTTCGGTAACCGAACCGGTGCGCCGCGCTGTTGACAAACCAGGTCACATGGTACACAAAAACCAGCCGCACAAAGACACCCCAAACCACCCATGAGATACCTCCGGCGGCAAAGAGCACGAGTGCCAGGACCACCTGGAGCAGGAGTGCACGGTCGAGGAGAAAGCGATAGAACGGTTGCGCGTAAAGATCGGGGGCGTTGCGCGCTATTTCTTCGTCGCTTGGGCGGGCGTCGTTCGGCTTGTAGAGCCAGTCGATGTGCGTCCACCACATGCCGCGGTGCGCGTCGTGGGGATCGCCGGTGCGATCTGCATGGGCGTGATGCAAACGGTGGGTGGCGACCCACTCGATCGGATCGCCTTGCAGCGCAAGCGTGCCTGCCAGAGCCGAAAAATATTCAAAGGGTTTCCACATCACGAGACTGCGGTGGGTGAGCGTGCGATGAAAGCACAGCGCGATGCCGAACGCACCGGTCAGCCACCACAGGACCAGGCCGGCGGCGAGACCGCTCCACGAAAAAAACGCGGGCACAAACGCCGCGAGGGCACCGATGTGGATGGCCAACAACCCGAAATTGACGGGTAGCATGTATTGCTTCCTACGCATGCCGCACCCCACGTTCAGGTCTTGAGTTTAAATGGATAGCGGTCTCCTTGGTAAGCCTTCCCGACGACCCCCGAAGGGGTAGACTCCTGCATTCCTCGTATCACCATGATAGGCGGTCGCTCTTAAACTATCGGTACGCAAACGCACCAACCAGGACCAAGTCATGCCGAAGAACGTTGACTACGCAAGTAATGCCATCCTCGGGTGCTTGAAAGGCAAGGATCGAGCGCTTGCTCTCCAGACGACCAAAATAGTCGATTTCAAAGTTCGCCAGAACGTCTATCGGCCAGAGGAGCGGATCACGGATGCATATTTCCCTCTCAGCGCCGTTTTTTCGGTCGTCGCGCGCATGAAGGATGGCGCGATGATCGAGGTCGGTACGATCGGCCGGGAGGGCACCACCGGCGTGCCGCTCGTCATGGGCAGCGAAACCACCGCGAACGAAAGCTTTTGCCAGGTACCGGGCAAAGCGTGGAAGATGCCGGCCGCGACATTTCGCAGCCTGCTCGCGACCAGCCAAGTCTTCCGCCAGTACATCAACCGATATCTGCAAGCATACGTCAACATGCTTGGCCAGCTGGCCGCGTGCAACCGCTTGCACAGCGTCTACGAACGATGCGCGCGTTGGCTATTGATGACGCGCGATCGAGTGGGAAGCGATACGTTTCCCCTCACCCACGAATTTCTCGCCATCATGTTAGGCTCGCGCCGGTCGGGAGTGACGGTCGCCGCGGCGATTTTGCAACGTGCCGGGTTCATTCGCTATTCGCGAGGCATGATCACGATTTTGGATGGAGCAGGCTTGGAGACCACCGCCTGCGAGTGTTACAAGGTGACGACAAGTCAGTTCGGCGACCTTTTGAGTCTTCGTCAAGCCGCCGACGGTTCGTCTCGGACTAAGACCGTTACGTAAGGTGGTCCAGACCGGTTGTCCGCTTTTCGAGCTCCAAGACGGCACCAACGCCCGGCTTGGTTTGTAGATCCACCCTATCCATGAGCCGGTTCATCAGATAGAGCCCAAAACCGCGCGATCCGACGGCTGGCTCGTCGACCGGTATGCGTGGAGGATTGAAACCTCTCCCGTGGTCCTCTACCCGGACCGCTAGCTTCTTCCCGTCGAACGCGCATCTCACGAGAAAGAAAGCGGAACTATCCGCGCGCTCAACGACGTTGCTCAGCGCCTCGCCCACCGCGAGGACGATGTCGTCCACCTCGCGAGGCGCAAAACCGCAGTGCGCCGAGAATTGCGCGACGTCTTTCCTCGCAGCACGAAGCGATTGAGCTTGCGGTTGGTAGCTTCGCGCGAACGATGCGCTCACGCCTGGATAATACCGAGTCGCGGTGCTAAGGTCTGTACGCAACCGCACCGGAACGATTTTTTGTCCTGCTTCTTATAGGAACGCTATACCGGACGCGGACCGGCGGCGGAGATCGCAAGATCACTCATCGCCGTCGTCAACGAAGCATATGCTTCGTACACGCGTTGCAAGCTGGCTTGCGCCGCGTGACCCCGAACCTCTTGCCGATCCGACGAGCTGAGTTCCACAACAGCGTTCTGCAACTTTGCTATGCGAAATTCCAAACCAGCCGCGCGCGCCAACGTACCGTTTCGCATGCACGCTTGGCATACGTTCCACGAGCCGGTGTGAGTGGTCTTCTGGATAGGGTCGTTGCACAGGTCGCACATGGCGGTGACATTTTCAGGCGTCTTAGGACAATAGTAGGAGTCCTGAGACGAAAGATCGGTGCGCTAACGTACCAATCCGTGAAGCCAGGCGCCCACTGGCCCTCTGAGTATGGTATAATACCCTTACAGCGACTCTAGGGATTGAAACCAGGCTGCCCTGAATGCTGGCGCCTCCCAGGTGCTTCTCAAGCGGGCAGTTTCTTTTGACACTTATGCTCTCGACTGTTGATTAAAACCAACTCCAAAGGAGTTGCCATGTTCACACGTATTGTAACGCTAAACTTGAAGCCGAATCGTCTCAACGATTTCAAAGAAGCTATGGACAAGCAAGTGCTTCCCATGCTTCGCAAACAGAGCGGCTTCAAAGATGCGTTTGCCCTCGTCGGGACGAGCAGCACTGAAATCCGCTCCATAACTTTCTGGGACAAGAAAGAGAATGCAGAATCCTACAATAGCGCGACCTATCCGGAAGTGCTGAAGATTCTCGCAAACTTTGTCGAAGGAACACCACAGGTCAAGAGCTACGAAGTCCTTAGCTCAACTTTCCACAACATCCCGACGCTCGCGACTGTCTAAACTCGCGACAATATAGTACAACGAGCTCTGCTCCCAAAGAGAGCGGTTGGTCACAACCGCTCTCTTTAAATACGAATGTTCATGGAGGTGATAATAATGGGACTCTTCTTTAAGAAACTGCTCTGGCCGTCATTGGTCGTCGTTCTCATCGAGCTGATCTATGTGCACAGCCAGCCGCACTGGCTTATTCTTACATTAGTCTTTGCCGTCATCAATGCACTGGCGCTGCTTGGCATCCGGTTCGTGGTGGCGCAGCCAGCATCAAGTGGGTCGCGCTGAGGGAAAGCTTTACGTGAGAAGTTCTGTTAAGGCAGTATTGCTAGCCGCATGCCTTTTCATAGCAGTCTACCTGCCCGCATTTGCGATCAAAGCTCTCCTTCGCCCGACGATCACGGTCGCGGTACCGTTGGTCATCGGCATTTCGCTCTTCATTTCACTCGCGCTCATGATTGCTCTCTCAAAGCGCGAACGAGGTTTGGCGGAATTTGGATTTCGACTTCCGCAACAAAAGTACGTTTATTTCTCCCTCATATTTGGCGCCCTGCTTGGATTGGTCATAGGATACGTTGCGCATCTATTTCCAACAAGACCGCCGCATGACGTCTCAACGCTTGCCCCAGTTCTCATTGTGTCGTATTTTGTACTGGGAGCATCCGTTCAAGAGGAAGTGATATTTCGTGGTCTGTTACAAACGACGGTCGCTCGAGCGTTTTCCGGCAGCATCAACGTCCTTGGACTAAGGGTTGGGGCTGACGTCTTGGTCATTGCGGCACTTTTCTGCCTGATACACGTTCCAGAAGGCCCAGCTGTGGCTATTAGGGCACTGATACTCGGCTTGGGCGCGGGTGAGTTACGAAAGCGCAGTGGAAGCCTCGTGCCCGCGATCCTCGTTCATCTGCTGTTCAATCTTGACAGCGGCATCTTCGCGCTCGGTCACTAAATCTGGAGCGGGAGACGAGGTTCGAACTCGCGACCCTCAGCTTGGGAAGCTGATGCTCTACCAACTGAGCTACTCCCGCACGCCATAAGATTTCTTGATGACCCGGTGGTCTCCCCGCACGGGGTTTGCCTAGGGCGTGCATGAGGTTCCCGGTGCTCAGCGAAACGGTGTGAGCACACGGACATGGGATTGGTCAAGCTCGTCTCACTGGCACAAGCACAAGCCGCACCACTCACGCCGGGCGATATCTCGGCGCTTCTGCACGCGCATGGGAGCATGACCCTTGAGTATTACGCTCCGCGCGGTCACGACCCCCAAAAACCGCATACCAAAGACGAGATCTACGTCATCGCCGCAGGCCGAGCGCGCTTCAGGTATGATGGAGAGCAGGTCGCGTGCGCGCAAGGCGACGCAGTTTTCGTGCCGGCGGGCGTGGCGCACCGCTTCGAAGACATGAGCGAAGATTTTGGGACTTGGGTTGTGTTTTACGGCTCGGAAGGAGGCGAATGATCTTGCCGCTTCGATCTGCGCGCCATGAGCCAACCGGCGCCGCCGATGACCGCGGTGACGGTGAGTAGACCCGCCACGACTCTCAGTGCGAGCGCAGCGGTATTGGATCGCCGCCCCGAGCTCGTTCTTTTTTTTGCGTTCGTCGAATCCGGCCGGTCCATGCCGCATCGTTCGGCCAGCATGGCTGGGGTTCCCAGACCGTTCCCCCCGAGCGATCGCCGATGAGCGCGCGCGCCGTGACGATTCCCGATGGCCCGGGCGACGCGGTCTTGCGACTCGGTCGAAAAGAAGTCAAGCTCACCAATCTCGGCAAGGTGTTTTGGCCCGACAGCGGGATCACCAAGCGCGATCTGCTGGTCTACTACGCGAGCGTCGCCGACGTCTTGCTGCCGCATCTTCAGGACCGCGCCATGGTGATGAAGCGCTATCCCAACGGCGCATATGCGGACTTTTTCTTCATGAAGCGCGCTCCCTCGCCTCGGCCGCCGTGGATCGAGATCTGCCGTATCAAGCACTCCTCCGGAAACGTGATCGACTTTCCGATGATCCAGGACCTCGCCTCGCTCTTGTGGGTGATCAATCTCGGCTGCATCGACCTCAACCAGTGGTACGCGCGCTGCGACGATGTCGACCTTCCGGACTACGTGCACTTCGATTTGGATCCGGTGCCGGGAGCGGACTTCGAGAAGGTGCGGGAGAGCGCGCTCATTGTCCATGAGGCGCTCGACGACCTGAGCATGCCCAACGTCGTCAAGACGTCGGGCTCGCGCGGCATGCACGTGTACGTGCCGATCGTGCGCGGGCCGACGCAAAAAGAAGTCTGGACGTTCGCCAAAGCGTTCGCTCACAGCTTGGCGCCCAAACATCAAAAGCTGATGACCGTCGTGTACAAGACCGCGGACCGGCCACGTGGCCGCGTGTTGCTCGATTACAACCAAAACGCGTGGGGCCGCACGCTCGCCTCGGTGTACTCCGTACGCCCCAAACCGCGTGCGCCCGTGTCGACGCCGCTGGCCTGGCGCGAGGTCAGCCGTGGAGTGAGGATCGACGACTTTAGAATCGACAACGTTCCGGCGCGGGTCCGCAAAGCCGGAGATCTCTGGTCGCTCTTGCTGCAGCGCCGAGGCCGGTTCGATCTGCGGAAGTATCTGTAATGGCCGCTAGCCTGCGCTTGCCGATCAAACCGCCTTACCCACCCATGGAAGCGCTGTCGTCTGAAAAAATTCCGGCGGGTGAGGGCTGGCTGTACGAGCCCAAATGGGATGGCTTTCGCTGCATCGCTTACAAAGATGGGCAGAACGTCTTTCTGCAATCGAAGAATGGTTTGCCGCTGGGGCGCTACTTTCCGGAAGTCGTCGAGCACGTCAAGTCCATTGCGGCAACGAAATTCGTGCTTGACGGCGAACTGGTCGTGCGCACGGGCAAACAGCTTTCCTTCGAGGAGTTGCAGCTGCGCCTGCATCCCGCCGAGAGCCGCGTGCGCAAACTGGCGCACGAACACCCGGCGACATTTTTGGTCTTCGATCTCCTCGTCGACGAGCGCGGCAAGGCACTGGTCGATCTGCCGTTGCGGGAGCGCCGCCCAAAATTGGAAGCATTCGCCCGTCGGTTCATGCGCGTCGAAGGCATCAGGCTTTCAAAGGCGACCAAACAATCCCGGGTGGTGGCCGGCTGGTTCGAGACCGTCGGCGGCGCACTCGACGGCATCATCGCCAAGCGGCTGGACGCCGAGTATTGCTCGGGCGAGCGAAGCGGTGCGCAGAAGATCAAGAAACTCCGGACCGCGGATTGCGTTGTGGGCGGTTTCCGTTACGCCAGCACAGGAAAAGTGATCGGTTCGCTCTTGCTCGGCCTGTACGATCGCAACGGGCTGCTCCATCACGTCGGGTTCACGTCCGGACTTTCCGCAGACGAGCGCAAGGCGCTCGTGCCCAAGCTCAAACCGTTGATCAAGCCACCTGGTTTTACCGGACGAGCGCCCGGAGGACCAAGTCGCTGGAGCACGGAGCGGACGGACCAATGGGAACCCCTCGTGCCCAAGCTCGTCGTCGAAGTGACGTTCGATCACGTCACCGACGAGCGCTTCCGCCATGGCACGCGACTCCTGCGTTGGCGACCGGACAAATCACCCCAGCAGTGCACGATGGAGCAGCTCGACGTCGTCGCGTCGGCCTCGTTGTTGAAGTTGAGCTCTTAGCCGCCGATGCGCGACATCTCCACCTTCGGAAGCCGGCCCGTCTGCTCTGATCTGATCTCGGAATACCGGTCGGCACGCCGCGACCACACTCGCTGCAGCGCGGCGCCGATATCGGCGTCGGTCTGGCCGCCCCGCAGGAGCGCGCGCACGTCGTATCCGGTGGCCGCGAACAAACAGGTGTACAGGCGTCCGTCCGACGACAGTCTCGCGCGCGTGCAGTCACCGCAGAAGGGCTGCGTCACGGACGCGATGACGCCGATCTCGCCGCTTCCGTCGCGATACCGGTAGCGCCGCGCGACCTCGCCTCGGTAGTTCGGCTCGAGCGCCTCGAGCGGCAGCCGTTCGTTGATGCGGGCGACGATCTCGTCTGCCGGCACCACCTCGTCGAGTCGCCAGCCATTCGTCGTGCCCACGTCCATGTACTCGATGAAGCGAAGGATGCACCCCGTATGTTGGAAGTAGCGGGCCATGTCCACGAGCGTGTGCTCGTTGACGCCGCGCTTGACGACGACGTTGACCTTCAGAGGCGACAGCCCGGCGCGCTGGGCCGCGGCAATGCCCTCGAGCACGCGGTCGACCGGGAAGTCGACGTCGTTCATCGCGCGAAAGACGGTGTCGTCCAAAGAATCCAGGCTCACCGAGATCCGGCGTAGACCCGCCGCAGCAAGCGCCGCGGCCTTGCGCGCCAGCAGGGCGCCGTTTGTCGTGAGGGTCAGGTCGCGGATGCCCGGCAGTCGCGCGAGCATCGCCACGAGCTTCTCGATATCGCGCCGCAAAAGCGGCTCGCCGCCGGTCAAGCGGATCTTCTCGACGCCAAGTCTCGAGAAGATCCCGGCCAGTCTCTCGATCTCCTCGAACGTCAGCAGCTCGGCCGCCGGCACGAAGTGAAAATCTCTGCCAAAAACTTCCTTCGGCATGCAGTAGGTGCAGCGAAAATTGCAGCGGTCGGTGACGGAGATGCGGAGGTCTCGAAGCGGGCGGCCGAGCGTGTCGCGAGCGACAAAGGTCATTCTCCGTGCTTCTGCAGCCGGATATTTTTTCCCGTGCTATCGCAGCGACCCGACCGCGGTCAGACCGGGCGCCGTGCGCGCGGTCGTCTCTTCATTCTCTATGCCGATCCAACGATCGTGGCGCAGCGAGCGATACGCCGCAGCGATGACTTCCACCGAAGCAAGCGCATCCTCGGGCCCGATGAGCAACTGCTCTTGGCCTGCGAGCGCTCGGCAGAAGTTGTCGAGCTGCGCCGCAAGCACCGCGCGCTCATCGTAACCGTCGCCGAAACTTACCCAGCGCGAATTGAGACCATGCCTGAAGCGCGAGCGCGTTCGGCCGAGCGTCACCGCGCCACTCGTGCCGAAGATGCATACGTAATTCTCACTGTCGAGATCGCAGCACCAGGAAAGGTCGATGCTGCCGAGGACGCCGCCCGCGGTCCGTGCCACCAGGTGCGCCGTGTCTTCGACGTCCAGTCGCTGTGTGCGCGGACCCTCGTACGCGGCGACCGCGGTGACCGGACCGCAGAGGTGGCGCAACAAGTCCACCGAGTGCGTACCATAATCCATGATGACGCCCCCGCCGCTCACGGATCGCTTGGCATGCCAGCCGGCTGCCATCTTCACATCCGATGCAAAAGAGTTCTCAAAAGCAAGCACCTCCCCCAACACGCCTGACGTGATAAAGGCGCGCGTTTGCGCGACGTCATCGAGGTAACGGAATTTCGACGCCATGGCGAGCTGCACGCCAATCCGGTCGGCGACGTGCAGCATGCGCCGGGCGCTCGCAACATCGACGCTCAAAGGCGTTTCGCACAGCACGGGGATACCGCAGCGCAGGAGATCGAGGGTGATGAAGGCGTGGGTCGACGGCGGCGTACAGATGAGCGCGGCTTCGAATCCGCCCGCCCGCAGCAGCGACGCGTGCGAGTCGAAGACCCGACACGCGCTGAGCGCCGAGATCCGCGCACCCGCGTCCAGGTCGGTGTCGGCGACCGCCACGAGCTCTGCGGTTTCGCTCTCGAGAAAGACCTGCGCGTACGTCTGCGCGACTGAGCCCGCGCCGACCATGGCGAAGCGCACCTTCGGCACTATGGGATTCTCCGATCGTCAACCGCGTGTACTGAATCGTCCATCTTAAGCTTAACCTTTCGCCTCCAGGGCATGCGAGAGGCCAAGGAGCACGGCATCCCGGCCCCCCGACTCAGCCACTCAACACGAATTGGGGCGTTCGGCCCTGCGGCACAAGGCCCAGGGAACTCAAGGCGGCGGACACGCGGGCTGCCGATAATTGTGTTACCGCCGTCACGGGAAAAGGATGGTCATGGCACACGCGCTTTGGACGGGCTCCATCAACTTCGGCCTCGTCAATATCCCAGTAAAACTGTTCAACGCAGTCCGCGGGAACGAGCTGTCGTTTCACTTCCTTCATAAGAAAGATCAAGGACGCATCACGAACGTCCGCACGTGCAGCGAGTGCGGCAAGAAAGTCCCGTGGGATGAGATCGAACGCGGCTATGAGATCGAGAAAGGCCAGCACGTCATCCTGACCGATGAGGACTTCAAACGCGTGAACGTCGAGGCCACCCAATCGGTCGACATCATGCAGTTCGTGCAGCAAAAAGAGATCGACGAGATGCTCTACGACACGCCCTACTACCTCGAGCCGGAGAAGAAGGGCCGCCACGCCTACGCCCTCCTGCGGGAGGCGCTCAAGAAATCGGGCAAGGTGGGCATCGCCCGCGTGGTCATCAGGACGAGGGAGCATCTGGCCGCCGTCCGCCCGCATGGCGAGGCGATCGTGCTCGAAACGATGCACTACGAAGATGAGATCGTGAAGGCCAGTCAATTCGAATTTCCGCCAACGAAGGAAAAGACACCGGCGACCGAGATGAAGGCCGCGCTCATGCTCATCGACACCATGTCGGAGAAATTCGACGCCTCGAGTTTCCACGACGAATACAAAGAGCAGCTGTTGACCATGATCCAGGCGCGCGCTCGCGGCAAGACGCTGCCGAAGGTCAAGCTCAAGACCCAAGAACCGACGAACGTCGTCAACATCATGGACGTCTTGCAGAAAAGTTTGAACGAGCGGCGTGCAAAACGCGTCGCCGTTGCGAAGAACGGCCGCAAGAAATCGGGCAAGCTGGTGGCCGCCGGCTAGGCGAACCTGCGTTCGCAATTTCTGGCAAACGGGCAGGCGAGGTGGCTCTCCGGGACGAACGTGCGTTCGAGCCGGGGGTGCTTGGAATGCCTTCCTTTCAGCTATGGAAAGAGCGCGACGCGGCGTTGAAGTGGCACCTCTCCACTTCCATCGCCGAGTCAAAGCAGCTGAGCCGCATGGAGCGGCGCGTGCTGCTTTTCCTTTTCGCCTACTATAATCGCGATAGAGCGCGCATCGATTATCCTGGTCACCAGACCTTTGGAACGCGCCATCACATCCCACCAGACCAGCTGCAGGCCGCTTTGATCTCTCTCGAGCGCGCAGGATTCGTCATGCCGCAGCCGTTGCCGGCGAATCTTTGCGCGTATCTCCCCAATGCGCTCTTGTTGCTCGAGGCCTACGAGCGCGCCCGGCAGGCGAGCCCGGAGCTGTTCATAGGCTAGGCCGCTCCCGCACGACCTCGCGCGGATCCTTGTCGTCGCGCAATCCTAAGAAGACCGGCTGACGCAAGAGCCCATCGACCGTCCATTCACCGAACTTCACCTCGGCGACGAGCTTCGGCCTAATCCAATGATTCTTCGCATTCGACGCGGGAACGGTGGCGAACGGGCAAGGCTTTGTCTCGAGCGGCCGCATGCGCTTCATCACCTGGGCGAGCGTCGTGCGATCGAAGCCGGTGCCGACATGGCCCACGTACACCAATTTTCCGTGTTCGTACACGCCGAGCAAAAGCGCTCCGAACTCTTCGCGCGAACCACGCGGCTCGGTCCAACCGCCAATGACGAATTCCTGTTCGTGGTGCGTCTTGATCTTGCGCCAAAGCTGCGAGCGCCGCTCCACATACGGAGAGTCGCGACGTTTGGCGACGATGCCCTCGAGCGACTTGCGTTTGGCGAGCGCGTACAGCTGCTTGCCTTTGCCCAGCACGTGCTTTGAATACATCACGTGTGGGCCCGGACGGAGAATGCGCTCGAGCAGGGCCTTGCGCTCTTCGAGCGGTCGTCGGCGCAGATCGGCTCCGCCCGCATAGAGCAGGTCGAACACCACGTACGTGGCGGGTATCGTGCGCTCCAGGTGCGGATCGCTCGTGCGGCGGTTGAGCCGGGACTGCAGACGTTGGAACGAGGAGCGCCCGGCAGCATCGAGCGAGACGATCTCACCATCGACGAGGACGGGCGTACGGGTATAGCGGCGATCCAAACGCGCCAGCTCGGGGAATTGCACGAGCAGATCCTTGCCCGTGCGCGAGTGGATCCTCGGCGGTTTGCCTTTCTCGATGCCGGCGATCGCGCGCACGCCATCCCACTTGATCTCGAAGAGCCACTCGTCGTCATCGAACGGCGCGTCGACGAGCGTGGCGAGCATGGGGTGACGGATGCTGGGGAGTGCGATGGTCAGCGGCTCGCCGGGCGGTTGGAGATCCAGCGCTTTGCATGCCGGCTATGCGCGAGATCGTCCAACGTTCGTCCGCTCTTCACCGATTCAGCATGCCGGTCGGCGTTCCAACGCGGATCCGCACCAGCATCTTTGTCCTTGATGAGCAGCCACGCATTGGCCGATCCGTCGCGCGGACGCATGCGCACGAGCGTGAACATCCCTGTGAGCTTACGGCCGTGCAGGATGAACTTGATCTTCCCGTGGGCGATCTCGGTCGCCGGATCTGCTCCTTCAGCCAGACGATACGTGCCGCGATCCCAGACGATCACTTGTCCGGCGCCATAGTTCCCCGCGGGGATGATGCCTTCGAAGTCGCGATAATCGAGCGGATGGTCCTCGACTTGCATGGCGAGCCTGCGATCGGCTGGATTGAGCGATGGACCTTTGGGCACTGCCCACGATTTGAGAACGCCGTCCGCTTCGAGTCGGAAATCGTAGTGCAGATGAGACGCTTGATGTTTTTGGACGACGAATCGCAACGCGCGGCCGAGCGGGCGTTTCGCGCCGCGCGGTTCCGGCGTCTGAGTGAAGTCGCGCTTCGCCGCATACGGTCCGAGGGATCCACGTTTTGATGGCTTGGCTTTCGATGAGCTCGTCTTGGCGGATCGCTTCGGCTTTGACGCAGAGGTCGATCGCGTTTTGGTCTTGGCACGCGGCATCGTCGGTGGGTTGGCCTGCCGGATGGGGCAGACCCTCCTTCGGACAAGGTCAGCCGCTACGTCGCCGTGGAAATTCGAAGCAGCCGGGCGACATAGCCAAGTGGTAAGGCAGGGGTCTGCAAAACCCCCATCCCCAGTTCGAATCTGGGTGTCGCCTCGTCTTTCCTACGACCCGTTCAGCCGGTAATGGTAATTGATCGTGGTGGTCTGGCCGCCCGCCACGCGCGCTTGATCGCGCTCGAGGAAGCCTTGCTTGCCTTGGGCGGCGAGTTCCAGCGGTCGGCGCAGCTTGGCAGGGATCGGCAGCGACGCGCTGACGCTTGCATGCTTGCACTCGCCCGGCAGCGTGAGGCTGACGGTCACCTCATTGCCGGCCACGCTCTCGAACGCGAACCGCGTGAAGAGATCGGTGAGCTTCGCCTGGCAGACGTGCATTGCCACCGCATGCAGACCGAGGAGCTCTCGCGGCGCAAAGTATTCGGTGAGCGAGACCGGGACGCCCGGATGGTTGAGATCGATTGCGACGGCCTTTCGCCCGACCCCATTCACCCCGTTCGTGCATTTCATGGTGTCGTCGTCTCGGATGGAGACGATCGGCCCGACGACCGATGACAACTGCGTCACGCGCACGAAATCGCAATCGGAGCTCTGCTTTTTACTGATGGCGTGGAAATCGAAGATCGTCAATCCCAGCGCTGAGAGCACCTCGCGCGTGGGCGCCGCGACCGGCGCGGCCGTGATATCTCCTGCCGTCCAGCGGATGGTAAATCCGTCGCTCGTGCCCGCCCAGATGAGCTTCGGCGGACCGGGCGGCGGCGACGGCTGCTGCGGGGCGATAGAGAATTTCGCGCATCCCGCTGCTGCCAATGCTGCCAAAACCAAGATGACAAGTCGCTTCATACGCGCGCTCCTCCGCGAGCGTTTGCAACGTGAGAGGAGGGAGCACCTGCAACCATGCGACGAGGCGCTCATGTTATAATGCGGGGCATGGCGACGCCGACGCTGGCAACGATCGAACGCAAGGAAGGCGCAAGCACATCGCTCCTCTCGAGCCGCGTCGCTCGGACCCTTGGGCTTTCCACGCGCACCGCAGCCGCGCTCGAGCGCCTCGGGATCATCACCGTGCGAGATCTCGTCCGCCACTTTCCCTATCGCTATGACGACCTTCGCAGTCCGGTGTCCGTCGCGGCGCTCGCCGGTCTGCGTAACGAAACACGCGGCGCCGGCAGCGCGGGCGAGGTGAACGCCTTGGGAACGGTCGTCCACTGCTCGCACGTGCGCTTGCGTGGCCGCATCCGAGCGAAGACGACGGCGACGATCGATGATGGAACCGGAGTCATGACGGCGGTGTGGTTCGGGCGGCCGTACCTGGCGAACCAGCTGAAAACCGGCAGCCGCGTTTTCGTCCGCGGGAGGATCGACTTCACGCTGACCGGGATCACGATGAACGTCTCCCGGCATCGCGTGCTCAAAGCGGACGAACCCTACGCGGGTGAGCTCGTCCCCGTATACCCGCAGACCGCCGGTTTGGGCAGCCACGAGATCCGACGTTTCGTCCGCGCTGCGCTGCGAATGGTCGCGAGCGACGTGACCGCAAAAGCCGGTTTGGATCCGCTCCCAAAATCCATCAACAAGCGCGAGCGCTTTGGCGACGCATGGCGCGCTCTGACCACCATCCACGAACCCACGGACGAAAAGTCGGCCGAGCAAGCGCGCCGGCGCTTGGTGTTCGAGGAGTTCTTTCTGCTGGCCATGGGGGCTGCCCGACGCCGCGCGGAGCGATCGCAAGAACCCGCTCCAGATTTCTCCGCCGCGGGAGGCGCACCCGCGGAGAAGGAGTTTTTCGAAAAACTGGGCCGAGCCGTGTCTTTCGAGCTGACGGGAGCGCAGCGACGAGTCGTAGACGAGCTGCGCGCCGATATGCTCAAGCAAACGCCCATGAACCGGCTCCTGCAAGGCGACGTCGGCTCGGGCAAGACGGCGGTCGCTATTGCGGGCATGATCCTCGCGCTGCAAGGCGGCTACCAATCTGCCTTCATGGCGCCCACTGAAGTCTTGGCGGCGCAGCAATTCAACAAGATCGCAGGCTCCCTGTCGCAAGTGGGCGCGCGCTGCGCCTTGCTCGTGGGTGCGCTCAAACGCCGCACGCGCGATGACATCCTCGCGCAATTGCAGGCGGGCGACCTCGACGTGGTCGTCGGGACGCACGCACTCTTGACCGATGACGTCCGCTTCGCGAAGCTCGGTCTTACCATCATCGACGAGCAGCACCGCTTCGGCGTCCTGCAGCGCGCCGCGTTGCGCGGTAAAGCGCAAGGGTTCGTCCCCCACACCATGGTGATGACCGCGACCCCGATCCCTCGCACGCTCGCGCAGACGGTGTACGCGGACCTCGACGTGTCCATCATCGATGAGATGCCGCCGGGCCGGCGAGCCATCAAGACCTTCGTCCGCGGTGTGGAGGCCAAGCCCAAGGTGCTGGCCTTCGTCCGCGCCGAGGTCGAGAAGGGGCATCAAGCGTTTGTCGTCTGTCCGGCGATCGACGAGTCGGAGCGCGCTTTGCACTCAGCGCAGCAGCAAGCGCAAGAGTTGCGGTCGAGCGTCTTCTCGGGCCTTCAGGTCGGCCTGCTGCACGGCCGGATGTCGGTCGCGCAAAAAGACGAGATGATGCGCCTGTTCGCCGACGGGTTCATGAAGGTCCTCATCTCGACCACCGTCGTCGAGGTCGGGGTCGACATGCCGAACGCCACCGTGATGCTCGTCTTAGATGCGCACGTGTTCGGACTGGCTCAGTTGCACCAGCTGCGCGGCCGGGTCGGGCGAGGAGCCGCGCAATCGTATTGCATCCTCGTCGCGCCGGATGCCGCCGAAGCGGAACGCCTGCAGGCGATGGCGCAGACGAATGACGGATTCGCGATCGCCGAAGAGGACATGCGGCTGCGAGGCAGTGGAGATCTGGTGGGGACGCGTCAACACGGGGGCAACGATCTGCGCCTCGCGCATCTCATCCGCGATTTTCCCGTCTTCGTGAAGGCGAAGAAGGCAGCCGAAACGCTCGTACAGGCGGATCCTCATCTGACAAACCCCGAGAACCGCTCCCTCGCCGCGTACCTTGCCGCAGTCGACAGCGAAGCGATGCTGCGCCAGAGCTCCTGACCCAAAGCTGCGAAGGGCGTCCGCAGCATGCCCGCGGAACTAGGGCCTCATGCGGTTGTCGGGTGGCGAGCGTTCGGGTCACAAGCTTGCAGCGCCTCGAGGGCGCAGAACGCGTCCGACCTCGTCCAAAGTCCGTGAGGCGCTCTTCGCCGTGCTCGGCAAGCGCGTCGAAGGAGCGCGCGTCTTGGACCTTTTCGCCGGCACGGGAGCGCTCGGCTTCGAAGCCATGTCGCGGGGCGCGGGTTCGGTCGTGTTCGTCGACAACGATGCGGCCGCGGTCATGTCGATCCGGCGCAACGCCGTGCGACTGCTGGATGACCCGGCGGTTTGGCGGATCATGCCGATGACCGCGAATCGCGCGCTGCGCACGCTGCGCGGCAACTTCGACATCGTGCTTGTCGACCCGCCTTACGCGCGCGGTGCAACCGAAGAACTCACGCTCATGATGCAACGCGGGTTGCTCGCGGATCGAGGCGTCGTCGTTTGGGAGCACCCGAGCAAGGCTACGGCAAATCTTCCGGTGTCGATGCGGATCGTCAAGGAGGCGGCCTACGGCGACACGGCGCTCACCTTCGCCGTCGTGCGCGGCGACGGGCGCGCGAGTTTCGACCAGCGCGAACAAGAAACGCGATCCACTCGGGTGCGTGCGCGTATCACAACGCGGCGCCGCGCCGCGCGCAAGTGATCCGTCGCAGCGACCCGATGATCGCCGTCTATCCGGGCAGCTTCGACCCGGTCACGAACGGTCATCTCGATATTATCCGGCGCGCGGCCGCGTACTACCCGCGCCTCGTCGTCGCCGTGGTCACTAACCCCAGCAAGAAGCCGCTGCTCAGCGTGAAGCAGCGGGCCGACCTTTTGCGTGAGGTGTGCGCAACGATAGCCGGCGTCGAGGTGGACTGCTTCGACGGCTTGTTGGTGGACTATGTCCGCAAGAAGAAGGCGTCGCTGATCGTCAAGGGCCTGCGGATCGTATCCGATTTCGAGTATGAGTTCTCGATGGCGCTCTTGAACCGGCACTTGCCGGGCGGAGTCGACACGATGTTTTTGCCCGCGAGCCTCGAATATGCCCACATCTCATCGTCCTCCGTCAGAGAGGTGTTCTCGCTCGGGGGCGACATTTCGGATTTTGTGCCGCAGGCCGTTTTACGCACCATGAAACGCATCGGACGACACGGCCTCACCCGCAAGCGCAGCCGATAGAAAAATCCTTGGAGGGAACGACATGAGCGCGTACCGCGTCATCGACAAGCTGGAATCCGTGGTCCGGGAAGGTGTGTGGATGCCGTTCGGCTGGCGCGCGGTGAACGCAGAGCGGGTGCACGACCTCATCGAGAAGCTGCGCTCGGCCTTGCCCGACGACGCCAGCCGCGTGCGCAGGGACGACGTTCGTCCCAGCGAGCCGATGCGCGACGCCCCGCACGCGCAAAGCACCGCGACGGACGAGGCCAGACGCAAGCTCGCTGAGAGCGACTCGCTGGCGAAAGCGCAAGCGCGCGCCGACGAGATCGTCGAGCAGGCGCAGAAGGCGGCGCGAGATATCCGCCGCGGCGCGGACGAGTATGCCGATCAAGTCCTCGCGTCGTTGGATGGAAGCTTGGCCAAAGCTCTGGCCGCCGTGCAAAAGGGACGGCAGACATTGGCGCAGCCGAATCTTGGCAACGGCAAACACAACAAAGAAATGAGCGCGACATAGCCGAGGAGTCATCGTGGACGGCCGGGCGGCGCCGGATGATCGCGCGCGCCGCTCGCATCGGGCTTGTCATCGGATTCGTCGCCGCGGCCTTGTTCTTGATCCCGATCCCGTACATCATCTTCGGTCCCGGTTCGGCCGTCGATCTGACGCGCGCCATCATGGTGCCCGGTCACGTCTCGCCGCCCGGCAAATTCTATCTGACGGATGTGGACCTGATGCCCGGACGGCCATTTTTTTATGCCGTCGCGAAGGTGCTGCCCGGCTACGAGATCATCCGGCGGCAAGAACTCGTGCCGCCGAGCGTCAGCGACCGCCAGCTCAACGCCGCGCTCGTCGATGCCATGACCGAAAGCCAGACGAACGCGCAGATCGTCGCCGAACGCGCAGCCGGCTTGCCCGTTCGTTCGCGGTCGAGCTTCGTCGTGACTCGAGTCGTGCCGCGCTCGCCGGGGGCGCGCTGCTTCCACATCGGTGACCAAATCGAAGCGGTCAACGGAAAGCAGCTCCCCAACGCAAACACCTTGCCGAGCGCGACCGCCGCGAAACCGCGCGGCACGCGATTCACGCTCACCGTGCGGCGCGGCAGCCGCGATCTCACGATCGCGTGCACGACCTTTCTGTTCCGCGGCAAACCGCGTTTCGGCATCACGGGGACGTTCCAAACGCGCGCCTACTCGCTGCCCGTGCACGTGACCTTTCACATCGTCAACATCAACGGTTCGAGCGCGGGACTGATGTTCGCACTGCAGATCTATCGGACGCTGACGGGTAAAGATATCGCAGCCGGCGCGAACGTGGCGGGCACCGGTGTCTTGTCGGCCGACGGCACGGTCGGCCCCATCGAAGGAGCCCGCGAAAAAGTGCGAGCCGCCACGCGCGCCCGCGCGCACATCTTCCTCGTGCCTGAGACCAACTACGCGGATATCAAAGACACGCCGAACATCCAGGTGATCCCGGTGCGGACATTCCAGGCAGCGCTCGACGCCCTGCAGAAGTCACAGCTCTAAACCCGTCATGAAGATCGCAGTCGATCGACTCTTCCATCCCGATGTCGCCGCACTTGAGATCGAACAGAACGTCCGGCTCGCCGGCGACCTGGGCGATCGCTATCCCGATGGCGTGTTCGTCCGTGCGAAGATCTCGCGCATTCGGCACGGGGTCCACATCGAAGGCACGCTGCGCGGCGTCGAGCGCGAGACGTGCGCCCGCTGTCTTGAGACATTCGACCGCCCGATCGCCATCGAGGTGGCAGAGACGTTCAGCGAAGACATCGCCCCGGGTGAGGATGCCGCGGCCACAGTGTCACCGCTCGTCGATCGGCATATCGATCTGACGGATCTCGTCTCCCAGCTGTTGGAAGTGGACGAACCCATGGCGCCGCTCTGCTCGCCTGCATGCAAGGGCATCTGTCCGATGTGCGGGATCAATCGAAATGTCGCAGCGTGCGACTGCCGCGGCGACGGCATCGATCCGCGCCTGGCAGGCTTGGCGAGTTTGCGGGACGAAGCCGAAAGCGAAACAATATAATCGCTTTGCCTCCGCGCGGATTTCATCCGCACGACGCATGCGGCTGCACAAGACCGGACACCGAAGGGATACATGGCGAATCCAAAACAGAAGCGCAGCAAGTCGAATATCCGGACGCGGCGCCGTACCTGGAAGCTCCGTCGCGTGACGCTCTCGGTCTGCCCACAATGCAAGAGGCCGCGCCGCCCGCACCACGCGTGCCTGCATTGCGGCTTCTATGACGGCCGCCAAGCGCTCAAAATCGACGGCGCCGCGAGCCAGCAGAAGGGTTAGCGATTGAACGCATACGGCGCCGCGATCACCGGCGTCGGATTCTGCGCTCCGCCCGGCGTCCTCACGAACGAGGACCTCGAGAAGCTCGTCGACACGAGCGACGAGTGGATCACGCAGCGCACCGGCATGAAGCGGCGCCACATCATCTGGCCCGAAGGGACCACCTCAGACCTTGCGGTACCGGCGGCCAAGTCCGCTCTGCAGGCGGCCGGGCTAGCCGCCAAGGACATCGACTGCATCATCTGCGCGACGGCGACGCCTGACTATCCGTTTCCCGCGCTCGCATGCATCGTGGCGGCACAACTGGGCGTGCAAGGCACCCCCGCGTTTGATATATCCATCGCATGTTCTGGCTTCGTCTATGCGCTGACGACGGCAGCTTCGCTCATTCGATCGGGCGTCTTCCGCTCGGTGCTCATCATCGGGGCAGAGACGCTCTCGAAGATCACCGACTACACCGACCGTGCGACGTGCGTGCTCTTCGGCGATGGCGCGGGCGCAGCGATCGTCGAGCGGGCGGATGAGGATTGTTTCTTGGGGGCAGATCTTGGAGCGGACGGCAGCGATCCTTCGGTCCTCTACCTCCCAGGCGGCGGCAGCAAGTTTCCGTACAACAAGAACGGAGAACTGGCGGATAAGCGGCTGGGCTACATCAAGATGCAGGGCCAAAGCGTGTTCAAGTTCGCGGTCAACCAGATGGCCGCGTCGACCCGGAACGCGCTCGCACGCGCCGGGCTCACGACCGCCGATATCGATTTCGTCGTGCCGCACCAAGCGAATCTTCGAATCGTCGATGCCACCATCAAGATGCTCGGCGTGCCGCAGGCCAAGTGCATCGTCAACATCGCCGAATACGGGAACACCTCGGCAGCTTCCATCCCGATCGCGCTGGGAGAAGCGGTTGAAAGCGGATTGATCAAAAAGGGCAACGTGGTCGTGCTGGTCGCGTTCGGCGGCGGGCTCTCGTGGGGCTCGGTCGTGTGGCGGTGGAGCGGCGCGCCGGTGGTGCGAGCCCACCTGCAACGGCCGGCCGCGGCCGCAGGAGCGGGCGCGCACTAGCTCGCGGTGATGCCGACCGCAGCATTCATCTTCCCGGGGCAAGGCTCGCAGGCGTCGCGCATGGGCGTCGACGTCGCCGAGCGCTTTCCGCGCTCGCGCGAATGCTTCGAGATCGCTTCCAAGGTGCTGGGTTACGATCTGCTCGCGCGCGTGTCCGATGCGAGCGACGAAGAGCTTAAAGAGACGCGCTTGAGCCAGCCGGCGATCTTCACCGCGAACGTCGCGATCTATCGCGCCGTGTCCACGCTCGGACTGCAGCCTGTGGCCACGGCCGGTCACTCATTCGGCGAATACTGCTCGCTCGAAATCGCGGCGGCTATGGAGTTCGAGGAAGCAGTGCGCGTGGTGAACGAGCGCGGGCTCGCGATGGGGGAAGCGGCCGATCGTGCGCCGGGCGCGATGGCGGCCATCATCGGTTTGGAGTTAGCCGCAGTCGAAGCCGTCTGCGCCGCGGCGCGCGAACGCAGCGCCGCTCGCGTGGACATCGGCAATCTGAACACCGTCACCCAGATCGTCGTTTCGGGCGACGTCACCGGGGTAGAGGCCGCGTGCGAGCTTGCCAAAGAGGCGGGCGCCAAACGCGTGCGCGTGCTCAACGTTTCCGGCGCGTGGCACAGTTCGCTGATGGAGCCGGCGGTGTCGCGTTTTGGACAGGCCGTGGCGCAGGCGCGAGTCGCCGTGCCACGCTTTCCCGTGATCAGCAACGTGTTGGCACGGCCGTATCGCTCTGCAGAAGAGATCAAACAAGCGCTCGTCGCGAGTTTGTGCTCGCGCGTGCGCTGGCACGAAGCGGCGGTGGCGCTCGCGGCGCTGCGGCCCGACGCGATCATCGAATGCGGTGCAAGCGAGGTGCTCGCTCCCATGGTGAAGCGGTTGCCCGATATCGGCTCGACCGCAGTGATGCACGTGTCTGACGGCGCCGGTCTGGAGAGCGTGCGAGCAGCCCTGGGACTCTCGGCCGCATGAGCGTGCAGGGCAAGACCGCGATCGTCACGGGCGCGGGCACGGGTATCGGTCGCGCGATCGCCCTGGAGCTTGGGCGCCAGGGAGCGACCCTCGTGCTTTCCGGCCGGCGCCGCGCGCCGCTCGAAGCTGTGCGGCAGGAGGTCGCCGGGCTCGGCGGAACCGCGCACGTGCATCCGGCCGATGTGGCCGACCCCGTCCTTGCGGCAGAACTCGTCACGGCGACGACGGCGCAGCTTGGCCGGGTCGATATCCTGGTGAACAACGCCGGGAAGACGTACGATGCGCTCATCCTTCGCCTGAAGTGGGAAGCGCTGGAAGAATCGTTGGCCATCAATCTCAAAAGCATGTTTTATCTCAGTGCTGCGGCGGGAAAGGTGATGCTCTCGCAGAAGAGCGGCGCGATCGTCAACATCACGTCCGTCGTCGCGCTGACCGGAAACGCCGGTCAGAGCGCATACGTGGCGGCGAAGGCCGGCGTCATCGGGCTCACGAAGTCGCTCGCGCAGGAACTGGGATCTCGCAACATCCGAGTGAATGCGGTCGCGCCGGGTTTCATCCAGACGGACATGACGGCGGCATTGCCGCCGGCCGTGAAAGAATCGTACCTCGCGCGTATCGGGCTCCGCCGTTTCGGCAGCGCCGAGGAAGTGGCAAAGGTCGTCGCCTTTTTAGCGAGCGACGAGGCCTCGTACATCACCGGGCAGGTCGTCGCCGTCGATGGCGGTCTGGCCACCTGATGCGGCTCACGTAACGACCAATGGAGGTAGCGACACTCTGATGTCAGTGTTCGACAAAGTGAAGAAATGCATCGTCGAGCAGCTCGGCGTGGATGAAGACGAGGTCACGCCCGAAGCGTCGATCACGGATGATCTCGGCGCGGATTCCCTCGACCAGGTGGAACTGGTCATGGCGCTCGAGACGGAGTTCAATCTGGATATCCCCGACGAAGACGCCGAGAAGATCAAGACCGTTGGGGATGCGGTTCGCTACATCGAGGAAGTCGGCGAGAAGACTTAAACCGATCGTGCCGCCGCGGCACCGCCAGTTCTCGCACCTGCGGCTAGAGTAGAGAATGTTCTCAAGTCTGTCCGATCGCCTGGGGGCGATCTTCTCACGCCTGCGCTCTCGCGGGAAGCTGACCGAGACCGACGTCTCGGAAGTTCTGCGCGAAGTCCGGGTCGCATTGCTCGAAGCCGACGTCAATCTGGGCGTGGTCAAGGACTTCATCGCGTCGATCCGCGAGCGCGCCGTCGGCGCCGAGGTGCTCGAATCGCTCACGCCGGCGCAAGCGGTCGTCAAGATCGTGCACGACGGCCTCGTCGAGCTCATGGGCTCTACGGTCGAACCGCTGCGATTTTCACCGAGCGGTCCCACGACGATCATGCTGGTCGGTTTGCAGGGCAGCGGCAAGACGACGCAGGCCGCCAAACTCGCGCTGCGTCTGCGCGAACAAGGGCGCCGGCCGTTGCTCGTGGCGTGCGATGTCTACCGGCCGGCCGCCATCGACCAGCTCAAGACCCTCGGCGAGCAGATCGACGTGCCGGTCTTCGAAGAAGGGGCGCGCTCGCCAGTCGCGATCGCGCGCGGCGCGCTGCAGCACGCGCAACAAGTGGGCAACGGAGCCGTGATCGTGGATACCGCCGGACGCTTGCAGATCGACGAGCCGCTCATGGAGGAGCTCGCGCAGATCAAAGCGGCGGTTGCGCCGCTCGAGTCGTTGCTCGTCGTCGACGCGATGACCGGACAAGAGGCGGTCAACGTCGCGCAGGCGTTCGACGCGCGACTCGATCTGACGGGCACGATCTTGACGAAGCTCGACGGCGACAGCAGGGGCGGCGCGGCGCTCTCCATCCGGGCGGTCACGCACAAGCCGGTGAAGTTCATCGGCACGGGCGAGAAAGTGACCGCAATCGAGCCCTTCTACCCCGACCGGCTCGTATCGCGGATCCTCGGCATGGGCGACGTGCTCACGCTCATCGAGAAGAGCCAGCGCGCCTTCGACGAAGGCAAAGCGAAAGAGCTCGCCGGCAAGCTGCGCACATCCCGGCTCACGCTCGCGGACTTCCTGGATCAGCTCCGGCAAATGCGCAAGATGGGCCCGCTCGCGGATATCGTCAAGATGATTCCGGGCATGAACAAGCTGCCGTTGGCAGGGGATATCGACGAGCGCGAGGTGTCTCGCATCGAGGCGATCATCTGCTCCATGACGCCGCGCGAGCGCAACGATCCGGACGTCCTCAACGCGAGCCGCCGTCGCCGGATCGCCGCCGGCAGCGGCACGAGCGTCCAAGAGGTCAACCGCCTGATCAAACAGTTCGAAGCCTCGCAAAAGATGATGAAACAGCTCGGTCACATGAGAAAGGGAACTCCTTGAGCGTCAAGATCAGATTGCGCCGGACAGGCGCAAAGAAACAACCATCCTATCGCTTTGTGGTCGCCGACAGCCGCTCGCCGCGCGACGGCCGTTTTCTCGAGATCGTCGGCCATTACAATCCGCGCCGCGTGCCGGCGGATCTCGTCCTCAACGAAGATCGAGTTCGCAGTTGGCTCGGACGAGGCGCGCAACCGACCGCGTCGGCGGCGAAGCTGCTGGCCGGTCGCGGCCTCTATGACAAGTCGAAGATCCCCGTGCGCAAAGCGCGCGCACCTCGGAAGGAGAAGAAGTAGATGAGCGAGCGTCCTCCTGACTTCGTCGACCTCGAAGAGGACGAGGACTTCGCCGAGCGCGAGGCTCCGGTGTCGGCCGTCGCCACGGCACCCCAAGAGCCTGCGGAGCCGGAAGAGGATGATGGCGATGACGTCATCGGCCGGGCCGCTGCGGTGCTCAAATACATCGTCGAACGGATAGTGGACGACCCGAGTCAAATTTCGATCGGGGCCACGACGGATGACCGGGGGCCAGTGCTCTTGCTCAGCGTCGCCGAGGACGATCGCGGCAAGGTCATCGGACGGCAAGGCCGCATCGTCCAAGCGATTCGCACGATCGTCAAGGCTGCGACCGTCGGAACAGGCGAGCGGGTCAACGTCGAAATCGTCGACTGAGAGCGCGGGCGAGCCGGCGCGACTGCAGGTCGGCACCATCGTCGGGCATTTCGGCGTGCGCGGCGAACTCAAAGTGGCGCCCCTCGATGCAAGCGCGTTTGAGGCTGGACGCGAGCTCTACATCGCATCGGCCGAGCGTCCGTCTGAGCTACGGCGAGCGCGGATTGAGGCCGTCCGCCCACACCAAAAGCTCCTGCTCGTGCGGCTGGCTGGAATCAATGACGAGGCAGTCGCCAAGAGCCTGCGGGGCGCGCGCGTTCTGGTGGAGCGTGAGGCTTTGGCCGCGCTGGCACCGGGCGCGTTTCGCGCCGCGGATCTCCTCGGCTTTGCGGTGCGCGACGAGCGTTTGGGCGCGCTCGGCGTCGTAGCGGGCGTGCGACACTATCCGTCGTGCGATATGCTCGTCCTCGCTCCTCGCGAGGCACTCATCCCCGTGCTTTCGGCGTACGGCTTTGCGGTCGACCTTGAGGCCCGTGTCATCTCGATGCGATTGCCGGAAGGCTTCGAGGAGCTCTGACCCAGGTGGAAGGCTCGCGAGTCCTCATCACGGGCGCATCATCGGGGCTCGGCTTCGAGCTTGCGCGCGTCTGCGCGCAAGATCGAAAAAACCTCTTGCTCGTCGCGCGCGATCCGCAGCGTCTAGAACGCGCGGCGACGGAGCTACGCACGACCGGCGTGACCGTGGACGTCTTCTCTCAAGATCTCGGCCAACCGGGTGCCGCGGCGGCAGTTTTCGCCGAGACGCAGCGGCGCAACGTGGTCATCGATATACTCGTGAACAATGCCGGTTTCGCCTACAGCGGCCCTTTCAGCGAGCAAGATCAAGACGAGCTTGAGAGCATGGTGCAGACCAACGTCGCGGCCCTTACGTTGCTTTCTCGGTCGTTCTTGCCGGATATGATCGCGCGGCGCGGGGGACGCATTCTCAACGTCGCATCGACGGCTGCTTTCTTACCGGGTCCGCTCATGGCGGTCTACTACGCTACGAAAGCATACGTGTTGTGGTTCACGGAGGCGCTCGCGGTAGAATTGGCCGGCACGGGCGTCACCGCAACCGTTGTCTGCCCTGGGGTGATGATGACAGGCTTCCAAGCCCGCGCGCACATCCACGAACGTGCGCCAATGCTCCATAGCCCGATGGTCATGGATGCGGCGCGCGTAGCCGCGATCGCCTATCGCGCCATGAAGACCGGCAAAACGGTCTGCGTGCCCGGAACTTTGAATGCGTTGGGTGCCTTCGCGTCGGTGCATTCGCCCCGCTCGCTTTCGGCGCGGATCGTCAAGGATCTCCATGGACCGTCTCAAGGAAAGATGCGATCGAGGCGTTGACCTCGCGCGGCCGCTCGGCCATGGCGACATGACCGGCACCCTCGATGACCGACAATTGCGAGCCTGCGATATGCTCGTGGAGATAGCGAGCGTACTTCACGGGCGTCAAACGGTCGAGCGAACCGACGATGACGAGCGTCGGCACTTTGAGCCCTTGTAGCTCGCCCATGACGTCGAAGCGATTGCAGGCGCCGTAGTCGCGGCGCGTGGACTCTTGACCGACGCTGAGGTGCCACGCGCGCATGCGTTCGCGCAGGGCAGGCTGCGCATCGGGCGAGAGCGCAAGATCCACGAGCTTTGCGATGCAGTCCGGCCACTGCCGTTCGATCATCTCGAAGATATCGGGTGCGACCCGAAGCCGGGCTCCGGTCCCGACGAGAACGAGGGCGGCAGCTTGGTCCGGGAAGTCAAGCGCCCATCGCAGCGCGATCGCCCCGCCCAATGAATTGCCGACCGCTACCGCGCGGCCGGCATGACGCCACTCGACATAGCGTGCAAACCACGCACTCGCTTCCTCGACCGTTGCGAAGGCCTGGCCGCCGGGGTGGCCTGGAAGCGTCACTGCGTCCGACCCTGCGAACGCCTCGGTCTGGGCTTTGAAGCTCTCCTCCGTGTAGCCGGAGCCGTGGATGTAAAGAAGCTCGGGCACTTCAGCCTCCGATGACCTGGCGTAGGATATCGTACATGCGTTCGTAAAACATGTGTTCGATATGGCGTTGGCACTTCCGTCGGGAGCGCTTGGCTTTTGCGTTCGCGATCTGGATGCGGACATTGCCTTCGAGGCGCGCTGCGCGCGGGCGTCTGCGCTCGCGAGCATGGACCTCTGGGATGTTCCATTCAGCGTCGTGGACATCGAAACCACCGGCGCGGTGTGCCAGCGCGACGGGATCACCGAGATCGCCGTCGTCAACGTCGAGCGCGGCCGCATCGTGGGTCAATGGCAGAGCCTCGTCAACCCATCGCAGCCCATCCCGCCCTTCATCACAAGCCTCACCGGCATCACGGACGAGATGGTTGCTTGCGCGCCTCCAATCGGCGAGGTGCTGCCCGCGATCGTGGCAATGGTCGGCGACCGCGTGCTCGTGGGTCATAACGTGCGCTTCGACGCGCACTTCATCGAAACGGAGCTGGTGCGCTACGGGCACGCGCCTCTCGCGAACGTGAAGCTCGACACGCTCGCGCTCGCTCGGCGCACCATTGCCGAAGTGCCCAACTACAAGCTCGGCACCCTCACGCGTGAGCTCGGCATCGACGTGGAACGCCATCACCGGGCGCTGTGCGATGCGCTCGCGACTGCAGAGCTGCTCATCCATTGCATCAAACGGTTCGAGGACTGCGCGGTGTTCACGCTCGGCATGCTGCTCGACCATCTGCGTGTCCGCTCGCTTCCGAAGCGACGCGTGCCGGTGCGGGCGCCGGATGCGTCGCAGCTGCCCGTCTGGACATCGATCTTGCGCAGCGAGCTCGACGCGGTTCCAACCAAGCCTGGCGTGTACACCCTGCGCGACGCCGCCGATCGGATCGTCTATGTCGGCAAGTCGCGGAATCTGCGCCAGCGGCTGCGCACGTATGCGACCGCCGCGCGACCGGCGGGACCGAAGGTGCGCGCGCTGCGCGGCGTCGTCGCGAGTTTTGGTTATACGGTCACCGGCTCGGAGCTCGAGGCACTGCTCATGGAGGCCGATCTCGTGCGCACCCACGATCCGGCTTTCAACGAGAGGCTGCGCCACTTCCGGCGTTTTGGTTTCATCAAGGTCGAGCCTGGCCCGCGCGGCCGCCTGCTGACGACGACGCGTCTGATCGCCGACGGCGCGCGCTATTACGGGCCGTATCGGAGCATGGCGTGCGCGCGTGCGGCAGTGGCCGCGCTGCAGGATGCCCTTGGACTTGATGCCGGCGACGGCAATGCGACGGCAAGCGTGCCGCCGGCGGCACGAGAGGCGCTCATCGCCGAGGCGATCGCCTTCATCGAAGATCACGCAGACGAAGTGCTCCTGTCGGTCGCGCGGCGCCGCGATGAGGCAGCGGCGCGCGGGCGCAGCGAACTCGTGGATCGCGAGGAACGCCGGCTCGACCGGCTGCGGCGTTTGCGCGAGCACCACTCGGCGCTCGAGGAGGCGGCGCAGCTCAACGCCGTGGTGCTGGCGCCATCGGCCGAGCCCTCCGAGGAGGCGTGCTTCTTGTTCTGTCGCGGCCGGCTGACCGCGAGGACCAGCTTGCCCAGAAGGCTGCCGGATCGGCCGCGCGCGGCCGGCGAGCTCGCGAGGATCCTCGCCGAACACCATGCACCGCAACTCGCGTCTCGCTGTTTCTTAAAACAACATGAGATCGACCAGCTCTCGATATTCGCCGGCTGGTATCAGGGCCGCAAAGAGGGACTTTTCTACGCTGCGCTGCCCGACCGCCAACCGACTGCAGCCGAAGCGAGGAGCTGGGCTGAGGCGATTCTGGACGGCGGTCCCGCCGAGCCCCAGGCACAGGGCGCAGGTCCGGCCCCGGAAGACCGCTAAAAATAAATCCGGGCGCTGATTCAAAACGGAGTTTGTATGCAGACACTGCGCCGGCTTCCCACCCTCCTCGCTTTCACGCTCGCGTGCGCACTCTGCTTGGCTGGCCGCGCCGGGGCCATAGAGCACGCGACCACACCGATCGATGACGAGACGCGCGACTCACTCGTCGCCGCGGGAACGCTTGTCCACGTGGCCATGCTTCAGACCGTCTCATCGGCGCATTGCCACAAGGGCGAAACCTTCAACTTCAAAGTTCTCGACGACGTCAAAGCCGGTTCTCGGCTCGCCATCCCGGCCGGCACCGTCGGCACCGGCAAAGTCACCGAATGCAGACCCGCGCACGGCGGACGTCAGGACGGCTTGCTGCACATCGAGTTCGATCCCATCAACCTCTCCGATACGACGCAGGTGGCGGTGGGCATCACGCACGACAGTCTCGTCGCGGATGCCAATGCGAAAAACGGCACGGGTCCGGCGCTCGAAGACATCGCCAACATGATGGTTCCTGGGTTCTTCATCCTGGATTTTCTGCGCAAGGGCGACGACGTGACGCTCGCGGCGGGCGCGCCATTCCACATCGCCGTTACTGAGGACGCGTTTCTTTCCCAGTAGCGCTCACGACCCGGTTCCGCAACACGCCGATTCCTTCGATCTCGACGCTCACCACGTCTCCCGGCCGCATGGGACCGATGCCGGCGGGCGTGCCGGTGAAGATGACGTCTCCCGCCTCGAGCGTGAAAGCAGCGGAGATGTATTCGATGAGGCGCTCGACGCTGAAGATAAGCCATGAGGTCGTCGCGTCCTGCTTGAGCTCGCCGTTCAAGTAGGTGCGAAGCCGAAGCGATGCGGGATCGATGCCGGTTGCGATGCACGGCCCCAAGGGGGCAAAGGTGTCGAAGCCTTTGGCCCGCGCCCACTGCCCGTCGGTCTCCTGCAGGTCGCGCGCGGTCACGTCATTGCAGATCGTGTAGCCTAAAATCACTTCGCGCGCCTGCGAGGCGGAGACGTTTCGACATCGCCTGCCGATCACGCATGCCAGCTCGCCCTCGAAGTCGACGCGCGAGCTCTGGCGCGGATAGACGATGTCGCCATCAGGATGGTTTAGGGCGGAGGGCGGCTTGAAGAACAAGAGCGGTTCTTTCGGCACCGCGTTGCCGAGCTCGGCGGCGTGTTCCGCGTAGTTGCGCCCGACGCCGACGATCTTCGAGGGAGAGCACGGTGCGAGCAGGCGCACCGAGCGCAGCGGCACGCGGATGGCATCGCTCGCAAAGACGTCGCCTTCGATGACTCCTTCGTGGACAGCTCCGTCGATCTGCGCCCGCGCGAGCAGCACAGCTGCGGTCATATCGCTCGCCCTTACCGCGTCTGCAGACGCGCTGCCTGCTTCCGCGCGAGAGCAAGGCGCCACTGCGCGCGACGGGCAATACTCGCGTCCATGGACAGCTCGCACGAGTTCGATCTATGCGTGTTAGGTGCCGGCAGCGCGGGCTTCGCGGCTGCGAACACGGCGCGCAGTATGGGGAAGTCCGTCGCGTTCGCGGATGGTACCGGCCCGCTTGCGGGCTTGTGCATCCTCCGCGGCTGCATGCCCAGTAAGACGCTGCTGCGCTCGGCGGAGATAGCCCACCTGGCGCGCACAGCGCCGTCGCTCGGCGTCCATACGGGCAACGTCCAGGCAGACGTGCGCGAGATCGTCTCGCGAAAAAACCGGATCATCCGTGGTTTCGCCGACGAACGGATCCTCGGCATCAACCAGTTCCCGCTCTTTGCGGGAGAGCCGAGATTCACAAGCGAGGATACGATCGTTGCCGGCGGGCAGACGATCCGCGCCGGGCGTTTCGTCGTTTCGACCGGCTCCGTCATTGAGGTGCCGCCATTGCCGGGTCTGCGCGAAACGGGGTATCTGACGAGCGACGAAGTGCTCGATCTGGAGGCACTGCCGGAAAGCGTCATCGTGCTGGGCGCTGGTGCGGTCGGCGTCGAGCTCGTGCAATACCTTTCGCGGGTCGGCGTTCACGTCACGATCGTGCAACGCAGCGCTACGTTGCTGTCGGGCGAGGATCACGACGTCGGGATTTGTCTGCGCGAGTCTTTCGAGCGTGAAGGAATCCTCGTCCGGACCGGCACGAAGATCGTCCGGCTGGAGCGTTCCGCTGGGCTCAAGCGCGTCGTGTTCGACGCCGACGGCGTGGAGGAGTCGATCGAGGCGAAGGAGATCTTCGTCGCTTTGGGTCGCAGGCCGAACGTCGAGGGTTTTGGTTTCGATGCGGCGCGGATCGAATACGATCGCCAAGGGGTGAAGGTCGACCGCTTCTTGCGCACGACCAATCCGCGGGTCTTCGCAGCAGGTGACGTCACGGGACCCTACGAGCTCGTGCACGTTGCGGTCTACGCCGGACAGCTGGCGGCGCGCAATGCGTTTTCACAGACGCAACGGCCGATCGATTACGACCTCGTCGCCTCGCGTGCCGTCTTCACGGACCCGCAAGTCGCGGTGGCTGGGCTCACCGAGCGCCAGTGTGTCGAGCGCGACATCCCATATGCCAAGGCGAGCTTTCCATTCGACGACCTCGGCAAGGCTATCACGGCAAACCTCACCGCAGGCTTCATCAAGATGGTGGTCGCGCTTGACGGCCGGATCTTGGGTGTGACGATCGTAGGCGCGGAAGCGGCGGACCTCATCCACGAAGCCATTGCGCTCATCTACTTCAAGGCCAAGTGCCACGATGTGATGGAGATGCCGCACTTGCACCCAACCCTGGCCGAGATCATCACCTATCCCGCTGAAGAGCTCTGCGAGCGGATCGAACATCAGCATCATGCCGTCGTCACGCCCTAAGAGGCGGCGCCTCCACGGCGCCGGCGCCGAGCTCCCGATGTATCGCAGACCACAGCTCTACGACCTCGCGTTCGGGTTTCGCGACATCCCGGCGGAGTGCTCAAATCTGTTGACGCTGGCGGCGGGCTATGGCGTCCGGCATCCGCACACGGTGCTGGAGCTCGCGTGCGGTCCTGCCCACCACCTGCGCGAGCTAGCGCGCGCGGGCCTGACCTGCGTCGGACTGGACATCAACAGCGAGATGCTCGGCTATGCGCGACAGCTGTGCAAGCGCGATGGCGTGCGGGTAACGCTGCGGCGCGCCGACATGCGCACCTTCACCGTGGAGCAGCGGTTCGATATCGTCCTCTGCTTGTTCGACTCGTTCGCGCAGTGCGTCACGGATCGCGACGGCATCGAGACGTTGCGCAGCGCCGGCGCCGCCTTGCGCAAAGGCGGTTTGGCATTCGTCGAGTTCACGCACCCGGCCGACTATTTCGGCAAAGGACGCAGCCGCACGTCCGAACGGTGGACGCAAGGACGCGGGGACGAGCGGGTCAGCGCGCGGTTCTCGCTCACAAGGTTCGATCCGATCGCCGAGACCTTCGTGGCGAGCCTCGTCATCGAACCGCGTCGCCCGAACGGCAAGAAGACCAGTGGTCGCGCGAGCCGCCGGCTCGCGATGCGTTGGCCCCAGCACATGTGGCTGCGCGGCGGGGTGCAGTACGTGGTGGAGGCGAGCGGTTGCTTCGACATCGTCGGTTGGCACGGCGACATCGATCCGATATTGCCGCTCGACATGAGCGAGCGATCATGGCGCATGATCGCGGTTTTGCGGAAACGATAGCGCATGCGCGTCCTGTCGCTCTCGCGCATCTGGAACGACTCGCTCCCACAGCTGCTCGCTCCCGGCGTCGAGTTTCAAGGACTCGATGCAGCCGACGGCTCCGCGGTGTGGTCCGAGCTGCCCGCGGCCGAGATACTTATCAGCATCGACTTCACGCAAGAGATGGCCGCTGCGGCAAAGCGCTTGCGCTTGCTCATCTGTCCGGCGGCGGGCACGGAGCACATCGACCGCAGCGCCCTGCGGCCGGACATCCGGTTCGCGCATGGCTCGGGCCACGAGATCCCGATGGCCGAATATGTCATTGGGTGTCTGGTCGCGTTGCGCCAGCATCTCTTCGCGGCCGACGCCGCGCTGCGCCGCGGCGAGTGGGTCTTCGGTTATTGGGGAGGGGCGCAGGTCAATGAGGAGCTTGCAGGCTCTGCGCTGGGTTTGATCGGCTTCGGCGGGATCGGGCGCGCGGTCCAACGACGAGCCCGCCCGTTCGACATCCGCTGTGCCGCCGTCACGCTGCATCCAGAGGCGGCCAAGAACCGCGAGCATGGGTTGGAGTTTCTCGGCCGCATCGGCGACCGATCCGACGTGGATCGCCTTGTCTCGTGGTGCGATGCGCTCGTCTTGTGCTGCGAGCTCTCAGACCTGACGCGCGGCCTGCTCGATGCGAGGCGGCTCGCGCTCATGAAGCGCGACGCGCTCGTCGTGAACGTCGCCCGCGGGCCTGTGGCTGACGAGCGTGCGCTGTACGAGGCGCTCAAGGAACGCCGCATCGCAGGCGCGGCGCTTGACGTCTGGTATCGATATCCTCCGGAGAACGCCTATCCGGCCGGCGAGCCGTTTTGGGAACTGCAAAACGTCATCATGACGCCACACGCAAGCGCCTGGACCGAGGAGGCGAAGCAGCGGCGGCTTCGCGAGATGGCGCGGCTCATCAACGAGTTCGCGCGAACCTCTGCGCGCGCCTGAAGACGCGGTCGAGCATGGCCTGGGTGAGCTTGCCAGTGTTCGTGTTCTGACGGCTGGGATGATACGAACCGAGCAGGACGATGGGCGGCGCTTGGTCATGGGTCAGTTCGTAACAACGCTCGTGGCCGAACACCGGACGCTTGGCCGAACGATAGCCACGCTCGCGCAGTCGGGCCCAGATCGTGTCGAACCCGATTTTGCCCAACGCCACAACGACGCGCACGTTGTTGTCCAAGAGGTCTAGTTCGGCGCGCATGTGGTCGGCGCACTTGGCCATCTGCAAGGGTTTGGGTTTGTTATGGGGCGGGGCGCAGCGCAACGCTGCTGTCATGAAAGCGTCGATGAGATCGAAGCCGTCGCCGCGGCGTTCGGACAGGGGCTTCGTCGCGAGCCCCGCGCGGTAGAGCGAGCGGGCCAGAAAGCGCGCCGATCCGTCGCCCGTGAACATACGACCGGTCCTGTTGCCGCCGTGCGCGGCGGGTGCGAGCCCGACGATGAGGACCCGCGCAGACGCCGAGCCGATGCTCGGCACGGGTTTGCCCCAGTAGCGTTCACCCGCGAATTCGCGCTTGCGTTCGCGCGCGATGGCAGCGCAATACGCTCGCAGCTCCGGACAACGGGTGCATGCGACGATGCGCGAGCGCACGGTCGCGAGGCTCGCGCGCCGAGGCTGCGCAGTCGCGTGCGGCACGTTCAATCCTTGCGCGCGCCGAGCGGTGAGCGATCGCCGATCCACTGGGCCGGTTCGATCGCCCAATGGCGCGCGAGATTGTTGAGGGACGAAGCATATTGGGCGCGCAGGCGCGAGAACGTTTGCCACGCCTCCGCGGGCGGCCGCAGCCTGTAGCCGACAGCAGCGAGGCGCTCGCGGGCAGCGAGAAATTCTCGCTCCTCGACGAGCGTGCTCTCCGCTCCCAGCAGATCGAAGTAATGGGCCACATCGTAGACGAGATGTTCACCCACGCTATGTGCGATCGTCGCTTGGCCGCGAGGAATGCTTTCGATCGTCGACATGACGAGCGTGGCGGCGTCGAGCACCGCCCCGAGCGCGGCGATCCACGACATGCCGATGTGAGTCGAACGGAAATAGCAAAGCACGGGGTACGCCAGGTGCGTTTCCAGCACGTCGGCACACCATCTCTGTGCATCCTGGAAAAAACGTGGCAAGTCGTCGGCGATCGAGAGCTGCGCGTGCGTCTCCAGGAGCACGAGCCCCGATGGCGGCGAGCCGGCACGCGCATCGAGCGTGATCTCGAAAACCTCGCGCTCCCGATACGAGTTGAGCACGGAGAAGAGGAAGGCAAGCACGACTGCGACCGTCGCAAGGCCGGTCGCCCCAGCCGCGAGCGAGACCAGGCGCGCCGCATCGCCAGTGGCGACGATGTCGCCGTAGCCGATCGTGAGGACGCTCGTGCCGGCGTAATAGCTCGCGACGAAGAGGTTGGCCGGCTGGGGATGGAGCTGGCCTCTCAGTGACCAGAAGATGAGGCCGTATCCGAGCACGAGGCCGGCGAGCCAAGTGAAGAGCGAGCCTACGACCGACAGCGGGGCGAAGAATCCTAAGATGATCTCTCGGCGCTCCGGTGGCTGCATCGAGAGGTAGAGCTTCTTCCAGCGAGTCCACGCAAGCCGCCGCACGAGCGCGCTGAGCAGAAATCTGCCGGGCACCGGCCGCGGGACCAGCATGGAGGCGACCAGGTCGAAGAGGACGACCAGGATGACCGCCGCGCCGGCGGCGAGCACCAGTACCTGTCCAAAATCCATTGGGCCTGACATTCGGGCAGACGAACGGGCGACCTTGGTCAGGCGATTGCACGCGCCGACCAGGATGCGCGCGGGCTTTTTCGCAAGTCGCGTGCATGCAAAATGGATATCTCGGCATCGACCACGTCGACACGCGGGTGCGCTCCATCAAAGCGGTCGAACCGTTTTACGACGAGCTCATGCAGGTGCTCGGTCTGCCGCGCAAGCGTTACGCGCACGTGGACGCAGCCGGCGACTGGCATGAAGCCGCAGACGACCGGCCCTACAATGCGTTGGAATACTACGAGCCGGCGGCCGAAGGAGTCGTTTCGCGTTTCGTGGGGTTCATCGAGGACGCGAGCATGCAGCCGACGCTGACTCGCATCGCATTCCGGGTGCCCGCGCCGCTCGACACGGCGTGGTGGACGTCGTTGCTGCGTCGCATCGGCGCAGTTCGCATCGAACCGTCGGCTTCAGCCGACTACCCGGCGATCTTCTTCGAGGATCCCAGCGGCACGAAGCTCGAGGTGTGCGCCCGCAAGCGCGAGGTCGCCGAAATCGGATGAAGGCCATGGTGCTGCACGCGCCTGCACCTGCGTCCGAGTCGCCGCTGCGAGAAGAAGAGATCCCGCTCGGGGGTCTGCCCAGCGACGCCGTCCGCATCAGAGTGCTCGCGTGCGGTGTGTGCCGGACCGATCTGCACATCGTGACGGGAGCACTGCCTCCGAGACATCCGTGGCTGGTGCCTGGTCACCAGATCGTCGGCGAGGTGGTCGACGGGCCCGATCGTTCGCGTGTCGGCAAGCGCGTGGGCGTCTCTTGGGTAGGCGGCGTGGATGGCACGTGCGCCTATTGCCGGGCCGGAAGCGAGAATCTTTGCGACCGCATCGTGTTCACCGGTTACGACAAAAACGGCGGGTATGCAGAATACGCGGACGTCCGGAGCGACTTCGCGCTCGACCTGCCGCCCGAACTCGGCACGCTCGAGGCTGCGCCGCTGCTCTGCGCCGGGATCATCGGATTCCGAGCGCTTCGGATCGCAGGCGTGGCGCGGGGCGAGCGCGTCGGGCTCTTCGGCTTTGGCGCATCGGCGCATCTCGCGGCGCAAGTGCTGCGCCATTGGGAATGCGAGATCTTCGTGTCAACGCGTGGCGCCTCGCATCGCGCGCTGGCGGAGTCATTCGGAGCCAGTTGGGTCGGGGACGCAACGGAAAAGCCTCCGGAAGCGCTCGACAGGGCTATCACGTTTGCTCCATCGGGAGACGTGGTGGTCGCGGCGCTCGGTTCGCTACGAAAGGGAGGCGTGGTCGCGATCAATGCCATCCACCTCGACCGCATGCCTCAGTTCGACTACGATAGTCTGCTGTGGGGCGAGCGCCAGATCTGCAGCGTGACGAACATGACGCGCGAAGACGCGCGCGACTTCCTCGCGTTGGCAGCGGAGATCCCGATCGTCGCGAAGGTGACGACGTTCCCGCTGGCCGAGGCGAATCAGGCGCTCCGAGCGGTCGCAAACGATGCGATCGACGGTGCCGCCGTGCTGCTGCCGTGAGCGTGCTCTAGGAGCAGCCCATGCTGCGGCCGCAACTATCGCACACGTAGCAGGCCCCATTGCGCCGCGTGATCGAGCCGCACACGTCGCAGAGCGGCGCATCGCCCATGAGCGAGGCCATTTGCGCTTCGCGCGAGCGGAGCGCGTTGAGCTGCGAAGCGAGCGCCGGATCGACCGTGGCGTTGGGCGCGGCCGTCGCCGGAGATCGCTGCGGCATGCTCGAGGAAGCAGGGCTTTGCTGCGAGCGCGCCGGCGGCGTTTCGTCTGCCGCCTGCTGGGCGCTGACGCGGGCTTCGAATTCGGCTTGCGCGTGCTCTTCGTGCGCGGTATCATCCACGTCTTTGTCTTCAGGTTTGATCTGCACGAAGTCGGTACGCCCAAGATATTCCATGCCGAGCACGCGGAAGATGTAGTCGACGACGCTCGTGCAGTGCTTGATGTTAGGATGGTCGACGAAGCCGTTGGGTTCGAAGCGCGTGAACACGAATTTGTCGACGAACTCTTCGAGCGGCACGCCATACTGCAAGCCGATGGAGACGGCTATGGCAAAGCAGTTCATGAGGCTGCGGAACGAGGCGCCTTCTTTGTGGAGATCGACGAAGATCTCGCCCAGCGTGCCGTCGCCATACTCGCCCGTGCGCAAGAAGACGGTGTGGCCCGCGATCTTCGCCTTTTGCGTCCAGCCGCGCCGTTTGGCGGGCAGCCGGTTGCGTTCGAGCGCTTGCGCGACCTTGCGCTTGAAGTCGGTGTTCGTGGCGCTGGCCAGGATCCGTTGAGCGGCGGCCAGGATCTCGTCGGGTCGCAGCTCCTCCGCTCGTTGCTTGCGCGCCGCTTCCAGTTGTTTCGCGAACTCCTCGGACAGCGCCAGCTGCCGGTCGTTGTCTGAAGCGGTCTTGTCCGTCCCCTTGTTCGAGAGCGGCTGAGAGAGCTTGGACCCGTCGCGATACAAGGCGATCGCTTTGAGGCCAAGATCCCACGAGCGCAGGTACGATTCTTTGATGTCCTCCACGGTCGCTTCGTTCGGGAGGTTCACCGTCTTCGAGATCGCGCCGCTGATGAAGGGTTGTGCCGCCGCCATCATGCGGACGTGTCCCATGTGATGGATGAAGCGCCGGCCGAGTTTACCGCACTTGTTGGCGCAGTCGAAGACGGGATAGTGCTCCTCTTTCAGATGAGGCGCTCCTTCGATCGTCATCGTTCCGCAGATATAGTTGTTCGCCGCATCGATCTCTTCGCGGTTGTAACCCAGAGTGCGAAGGAGGTCGAAATCCGGCGCGTTGTACTGCTCGGGCGCCACGCCCAGACGCTGCATCGTGTCTTCGCCCAAGCTCCATTGATTGAACGCGAAGCCGATCTCGAAGACGGTCGGCAGTGCTTTCTCGATCTTGATGACGTCTTCGTTCGTGAAGCCTCTCGCGCGCAGCGTTTCCGCGTTGATGTAGGGCGCGCCGTAGAGCGATCCCGAGCCCTTGGCATAGCGCACGATGTCGTCGATCTGCTCGTCCGTGTACCCGAGGTTGCTCAAGGCCTGCGGAAGCGACTGATTGATGATCTTGAAGTAGCCGCCACCGGAAAGCTTCTTGAACTTCACGAGCGCGAAATCGGGCTCGATCCCGGTGGTGTCGCAGTCCATCAACAAGCCTATAGTACCGGTTGGAGCGATACAGGTCGCTTGCGCGTTCCGGTAGCCATATTGCTCGCCAGTTTCGATGGCTTGATCCCAACACTCACGAGCGGCGGCGAGCAGATATGGCGGGCACAGGCTTGCATCAATCCCCATGGGTACCACGGAGAGCTGCTCATACTCACCGGCCGGCGCATTGTATGCTGCGCGCCGATGGTTGCGCATCACGCGCAGCATGTGCTCTGCGTTCTCCTTATAACGGGGGAATGCGCCCAATTCGCGCGCCATGTCGGCCGAGGTAGCATACGACTCGCCTGTCAAAATTGACGAAATTGCACCCGCGATCGCAAGAGCGCGTGGCGAATCGTAGGGTATGCCCGAGACCATCAAAAGAGTGCCGAGGTTTGCATATCCCAATCCAAGCGTTCGATACTCGTATGATTTTCGAGCAATAGCCGCGCTTGGAAATTGCGCCATCAATACGGAGATTTCGAGCACAATCGTCCATAGGCGAATGGCGTGCTTATACGCGTCTACCTCAAGCTGCCCGCGCTCTTGATCGTAGAATTTCATGAGGTTGAGAGACGCGAGATTGCAGTTGTGCGCGATGATGCCTTCGGCGATGACTGTGTGCGTGACCGGCTCCGTAATGTCATACACCAATTCTTCGCCATCCGGGATGATTTCAACGACCTTGGGCGCGCGGGGGTTCTTCTTCGCGCCAGTGAACGGAGATGAAAGAATAGTTTGTGCCAGAGCATCTTTGTATGCGGAACACGGAAATCCAATAAGTGTCAAGAACCGTCGTGCCTGCTGGTTGTAGATGTGCAATTGGCCTTGTGGGTTCTTCCGCTCAGCCGGCTGGTTCCAGCTTATCCGTGAGGTAATGCCGATGTCAGAAAGCAAGAGCTGAACGGAGCGCAACAACTGCCCCGATGACGATGCTAGCATCACCTCTCTTTCCTCGCCACAGCCATCTCGGATAGTCCCATCCGCGGAGAAGAGCCCCTGCAGGTATGCGACCTTCAGGTCATCTCCAACCCAGTGAATAGCGCTTGGCACATCCTTGTCTACGGCGATCGCCTGCTTAAAGCCATATTGCTTTTCCAAATGTCCGATGAGCGAACTTTGCCTTGATGAAGTCTGCATCACCCCATTATGCTGCGTCGAGACGGATGAAAGCCGACTTTGTGCGACGCCTCCAACCGCGGCTTTGAGCTCGTTGAGATGCGATGTCATTTCGAGGGCTGTCTCTTCTTCGGTTGGCGCAAAGATTAGCGCGACGGTGTCCTTGTTGAACACCCCGTCACCAGTGAGCCATCCCAACATCTGCCAGCGCTTCTGCTCAACGGGTGCCGATGAGAACTCGATTGCATCGCCGGACGTGCGGATCTGAAGTCTGTCGGATCCAGGGATTAGCTGGTCAAGGCGCTTCCATTTCCCGGCGCTCGTGAGGAACCGATGATCGCCAGTTGCTCGAATCTGACGTCCGTCCTTTAGTGTCATGCGGAAGACTGATCGTGTGCCTACGCGAGTTATTTTCGCGGTGCGATACGCTGTGAGTCGTCTATGATCGTGTTCGGAATGCACATCGGTTGTGACCAGGACAGACTCGCCCCGTTCCTGTGACGCATACAAGTCTTCGACGGTGCGCAAACCACGTGGAGTGCTGATCCGGGTCTCGGGTGCAAAGCAGGCCGTGTCGTCAAGGAACAAATATTCACTGCATGGATTACTTGCGCGAATTCGGCCTCCCGCCGGCGATGTATGCCACGAGTTGATGATGTCGTCGTATTGTACTCCAGGATCTGCGCAAGCCCAGGCAGCACGCCCTACTTGATCCCAAAGGTCACGTGCGCGCACAGTGCGGGCGACTTTCTTGTCAGTCCTCCAGAGCAAGTCCCAGGGACCGTCGTTGCGCACCGCTTCGACGAACTTATCAGATACACGAACGGAATTATTGGAGTTCTGACCGGAGACGGTTTGGTATGCCTCGCCCTCATACGATCCGTCGTAGCCAGCCGCGATGAGCGCTGCAACTTTCTTTTCTTCCTCGACCTTCCAGTTGATGAACTTCTCGATGTCGGGGTGATCCATATCGAGGATTACCATCTTGGCGGCTCGGCGCGTTGTTCCGCCACTTTTAATCGCTCCGGCAGCTCTGTCTCCAACTCGCAAGAACGACATAAGGCCGCTCGATGTGCCACCGCCCGCGAGTTTCTCGCCTTCCGCGCGGAGGTTCGAGAAATTACTTCCCGTGCCACTCCCGTGTTTGAACAGCCGCGCTTCGCGCACCCAGAGATCCATGATGCCGTTGTCATTCACAAGGTCATCGTCGACAGATTGGATGAAGCACGCGTGTCCTTGAACGTGCGTGTAGGCATCAGTCGACCTTACGAGTTCTTTTGTGTCAGGATCGACATAGAAATGACCCTGGGGTGCGCCTGTGATGCCATACGCATAGGAGAGCCCGGTGTTGAACCACTGCGGCGAGTTCGGCGCGGCCATCTGATGGATGAGCATGTGGCTCAACTCGGCGTCGAACGCAGCCGCGTCTTCGTCCGTATCGAAGTACTTGTAGCGCCGGCCCCAATCTGTCCAGCAACCCGCCAGCCGGCGCACGACCTGCCGAGCCGACGTCTCTTTACCGAGCGTGCCGTCAGGCTGCGGCACACCGGCCTTGCGGAAGTATTTCTGCGCCAAAATGTCCGTCGCGACTTGCGACCAATCGGCCGGGACCTCGATATCCCGCATTTCGAAGACCACGGTTCCATCGGGTTCGCGGATGACCGATTCCCGGCGCTCCCACTTCACTTCGTCGAGTGGATCGGTACCGGGCTTTGTGAAACGGCGCGAAATCTTCATGTGAGCGCAGGGGCCTTTCTTGGAGCGGATTTCTGATGAAAGCTATATCACACGCATGTTCGAGAGTCGACAAGGCACCCCTACCTATAGTGGCTATAGGGGTGATTCTCCACATTATATAGCGGTTAATGTCGCCTTGCAAGGGTTTTTTCGAACGGCAGTTCGTTCCCCGTCTAACCCTTATGAGACGGACTTTTGTGCTCTTTTGCGCAGAACTTGTCCACCGTTTATGCCTCCCTGTGGATGCTTTTTTCTCGCGCCGGGTTCCGCGTGGTGAGAAAAAGAACGGTTAGCTCGGTGATCAGAAAGCAGGCGAAGAAAGCAGCGCGCCGTCCCTCGAGCAAGCCGAGGCTTCCGGAGCCGGTCGGCATTGTGGCGCCTAGCAGAAATGGCCCCGCCAAAGCAAGGCCGCGTCAGGTCGTCAACCTAGCGCTCGTCCAATTCGCGCCAAGAAAGGGGCGCGTCGAGCAGAATTTTGAGCGGATCGAGCAAGTCTTCGCCGCGCTGCGTCACGACCAGGAAGGCTTTCCCTCCGTCATCGTCTTTCCTGAGGCCAGCCTTTCGGGCTACTTCGTCGAGGGCGGCGTCGCCGAAGTCGCGCTGAAGAGCAGCGCTGTGTACCGCCGGCTGCAAACGACGGCGGCGCGGGTTTGCGGACGCAAACATCCGTCCTTCGATGTCGTCGTCGGGTTCTACGAAGATGACGGCGGTAAGTTCTACAACAGCGCTATGTACGCAAGCCTCGGCGAGCACGGAACGGTGCGTCACGTACACCGCAAGCTCTTCTTGCCGACGTACGGCGTCTTTGATGAGGAGCGGTTCGTGTCGCGCGGGCGCAGCATCGAAGCCTTTGCGACTCCGCACGGGCGCGCCGCGATCTTGATCTGCGAAGACGCCTGCCACTCGGTTGCCGTGACCATCGCCGCCTTGCGCGGAGCGCAGATCCTGTACATCCCCAGCGCATCTCCCGGGCGCGGCCTGGAAGAGGCCGAGCCCGCGAACGTTCGGATGTGGCGCGACATCATGCGCGTGGCCGCGGCAGAGCACGGCATTTTCATCGCCTACGCGGGCCTGGTGGGCTTCGAAGGCGGCAAAGGATTCACGGGCGCATCGCGCCTCATGGGACCGTTCGGAGATCTGCGCGTGGAAGCGCCCTTCGACGGCGCCGCGATCGTGCGGACGTCCATCTCGCTGCAGGACGTGCATGTGGCCCGTGCCGCGCTTCCGGCGCTCGGCGATTTAGAATCCAATCTTGCCGAGCTCACGACGATGTTCGATGAGGAGACCGCGCGACGGCCTGCCGCAAGCCCGAGGCAGAAACGATGAGCCCGAAGCTCCCGGTCCTCCACGCAGACGTACGTGAGGTCGACGGACTCGCGCTCGACCCAGCGCTCGCAGAACGTTGGCTGGTGAACTTTCTGCGCGATGAGATGATCGGTCGCCGCGGTATCCGCACCGCGATCGTCGGCGTTTCCGGCGGCGTCGATTCGGCGGTGGTCGCTTTCCTGTGCGCAAAGGCGCTTGGGCCGGAGAACGTGCATGGCGTGCGCATGCCGTATCGCACCTCATCCGAAGAAAGCTTCAGGCACGGGGCCTTGGTGACCGCGTCAACGCGGATCCACGACATCGTAATAGACATCAGCGATGCGGTCGACGGATATCTGCAGCACGAACGGGAGGCATCCCCGACGCGCCGGGGTAACGTGATGGCGCGGCAACGGATGATCGTGCTGTTCGATCAATCAGCGAAGTACGACGGTCTGCCGGTAGGTACCGGGAACAAGTCGGAGCGGCTGCTCGGCTACTTCACCTGGCACGCCGATGACTCGCCGCCGATCAACCCGATCGGCGACCTTTTCAAGACACAGATATGGCAACTGGCCCGACACCTCGGCGTGCCGCCAGCGATCATCGACAAACCCGCCACCGCCGACCTCATCCGTGGACAGACAGATGAGGAAGACCTCGGCATCACGTACGCTCGCGCAGATCGCATCTTACAACTGGCGCTCATGGGGTATCGAGAGGAGGATATCGTGGAACATGGATTCACGCCGACAGACGTCGCGCTCGTCATGCGCAGGGTGAACTCAACGCATTGGAAGCGCCACCTGCCGACGACCGCGGTCATCTCCACCACCGCGATCAATGAATTCTACTTGCGCCCGGTAGATTTTTGACATGTCGATCAAACTTGGCCATGTCGGTCACATGGTGCTGGCGGTTCGCGACCCGCGCAAGAGCGCGCGGTTCTGGGTGGACGTCATGGGGCTGAAGGTGGAATTCGAATTTCCGAACGGCGTCGTCGTGGGCAATAAAAACGTCGACATCGCGCTCATGAAAGGCGTGCCGCGGCCGGAGACGCTCGAGCACGTGTCCTTCCATCTTCGCAGCATGCGAGAACTCGAAGCGGCGCTCGCATGGCTGAAACGGAAGAAGGTCAAACTCGAAGACCCGGGCGACGAGATCGGTCCTGAAGCGCCGGGCTCCAAGAACATGGGGCTTTGGTTTCATGATCCAGACGGGTACCGTTGGGAGCTTTCGGTTCTCGCAAAATCCGCGCGAACGCCGCAAACAAAACGCCGGTCTAGGAAGCGAGGGTAAACCCATTTCCCGATATCTCCATACGTCGATCTTCGTCAATGACATGGATCAGTCGATCGACTTCTACACGAAGAAGCTCGGCTTGCGACTGCTGGACCAAGCGCACCACGAGGGAAACGCGGACATGGCGTTCGTCGGCCGCGACTGGGACTCGTACATCGAGCTCGTCTACGACCTCGAGGAGCATCCCCCGTACGAACTCGGCAATCGCTACGAGCATCTTGCGCTCGAAGTGGACGGCGATCTCGAACAGGTATGCAAGCGCCTCGCCGATCAAGGCGTCAAGATCCTCAAAGGCCCGAAGAAATCTCCCAGCGGCACGCGGTCGATCGCATTCGTCGAAGATCCAAACGGGATACCGGTCGAGTTGCTCGAGCCTAAGCGCGCGAGCGCGGGCGGCTCGTAGCGCTGCATGCCATCCGCAGAGATCATCACGGTCGGAACCGAGCTGCTCCTGGGCCAGCTCGTCGACACGAACACCGCCACGATCGCCGCGTGCTTGGCGGAGATCGGCATCGATGTCTTTCGGGAGACGTCAGTCGGCGATAACGAAAGCCGGATCGCGCAGGCGGTGACAGAGGCGCTCGCCAGAGCAGACGTCGTCATCTGTGCGGGCGGTCTCGGGCCTACGGTCGACGATCTCACCCGCGAAGGCATCGTGGCGTCGGTCGGCACGGAGCTCGTCCTGGATCCCGAAGTCGTCTTCGACCTGCGCGCGTTCTTCGCGAGCTTCGGACGCCAGATGTCGCCGAACAACGCGCGTCAAGCCATGTTCCCGAAAGGCGCGAAGATCTTGGAAAATCCCAAGGGCACGGCTCCGGGATTCGCGCTCGCAGTCGGCGATAAGCTCGTGATCGCGCTGCCGGGGCCGCCGCGCGAGATGGAGCCGATGTTGCGCGAGCACGTCGTACCTCTGCTGCGCGAGACGTTCGCGCTTGGACAGACGATCGCGACGCGCGTCCTGCGCACGACCGGCGTCTCCGAATCGGAGATCGACGCCAAGATCGGCGATCTCTTCCGGGCCAGCGTAAATCCCAGCATCGCCGTGCTCGCACATGCGGGAGAAGTCCACGTCAAGATCACCGCGAAAGCCTCCAGTCGCGAAGCGGCCGCTGCGCTCATCGATCAACTCGAGGCCGAGATCCGGCGCCGTCTCGGCGATTGTATCTTCTCCGCGGATGGTTCGTCTCTCGCCGCCGTGCTTGGCGGAGAGCTGCGCGCCCGCGGCTGGACGATCGCCACGGCGGAGTCGTGCACGGGCGGCCTCATCGGCTCGATGATCACGGCCGTGCCCGGCTCCTCGGAATATTATCGCGGGGGCGTCATCGCCTATTCCAATGAAGCGAAGACCGCGCTCCTCGACGTCGCCGCCGCGACGATCGAGCTCCACGGCGCGGTGAGCGAAGAGGTGGCCTCCGCTATGGCGCTTGGAGCGAAGGCGGCGTTCGGCGCGCGCGTCGCTCTTGCCGTCACCGGTATCGCGGGCCCAACCGGAGGCAACGAGCAAAAGCCTGTGGGTCTCGTCTACATCGCCGTCGCGAGCGAAGATGGGCGGCTCGAAGCACGACGGCTGCATCTCTCGGGGGACCGAGAAACGGTCGCTCGCCGTGCCGCCCTCGCCGCGCTGATGCTCGGCTGGCGCGCGTCGCGAGCAGCGCGAGAAGATGTGGCGGCGGACCTCTAGGGCCGGTCGCAGCAGGCGAGCACGATGAGCGCCGCAGGCATTGGAAAGCTGTTCCGGACTCTATCGCTTGCGGACTTGTCCGTGCTCGCCTCCTCCAGCATGGCGCCCGCGTATAGCCTCGCCGCCGTCATGGGGCTCGTCGTGGCCGCGGCCGGGACGGGCGCTCCCTTCGCCCTGGTGGTCTCCACGATTCCCATCGCCTTCATCGCGATCGGGTTCATGCGCCTCGCCACCGAACGGCCGTCGGCCGGCGCGGCTTACACCTGGGCGCAGTGGGCGTTCGGCTCGCGCGCCGGCTATTTCACCGCGGTGCTCATCATCGTGGGCTACTACTTCGGTGCGCTCGCGTGCGCGCTTCCCGCCGCAGTCTACACCGTCGAGCTGATCTTTCCGCACGCAGCCGCTTCGGCTGCGGCGATCGCGATCGCCGGCATCTGTTGGACGATATTCTCAGCGTACTTCCTCATCATCGGCGCACAGCCGACGGCCAAACTGTCCGCGATATTTCTTGCGGTGGAGGTCGGCGCGCTCGTGCTTGTCGCCGTCGTTGCGCTCAGCCATCCGTTCACCGGAACCGTGCCGCTCGGGCGTACGGGATTTTCGCTGGGCGCCACCGGTCTGACCGGACTCATCGTCGGAGCGGTGCTGTCCATCTGGGTCTCTGCCGGTTGGGAGATCTCGACCTACAGCTCCGAGGAGTCCACGGGACCTGCGACGACGCCGGGCGCCGGATCTCTTGTCGGTTTGCTCGCCACCATGGCGCTTGTGTGGTTCTGCATGGTCGCGTTTCTCCACGTCGGGAGCGTTGACGGGTTTACTTCCCATCAAGCGGACGCGCTCGCCTATGTCGCGGCGCGCCTGGGCGGCGGCTGGGTCGCGACGCTCATGGTGGTGACCGTACTCGCCTCGAGCGCGGCTGCGCTGTGGACCACGATGCAACTGCTCTCTCGAGCGGTTTTCGCGATGGGTCGCGACAGATTGTTCCCCTCCGCCCTCGCGATCGTGCACCCGAAGTTCGGCACTCCCTGGGTGGCAACCGTCGCCGTGAGCGCGCCGATCCTGCTCATCCTGCTCGCCTGCGGCCTCGTGAGCAGCGCTCAGCAAGCGCTGCAGCTTGTCGTCTCAGGCTCTTCCATCTTCTTGGGTTTGACGTTCATCATCGTCGGGTTTGCCTGCGCCAAGCTGCATCTGCAAGCAGGTGAAAGGCCGCGTCACGCGTTTTCCGGCATTCTCTTGCCCGCCGTCGGGGCGCTGTGGACGCTCGGCTTCCTTATCTTCGACGTCTGGACGCAGCAGACGCCAGTCGTACAGGCACTCACCGCGGCCGGCGTGATCGCCGCCTTCATTTTTTCAGCGACGGCTGGCCGCTGGACTCGCGCGAAATCGCCGATGAACGTAATGAGGGAAGAAGAGGCTTAGCGAACAAAGGTCCATTCCATGAGGCGGGTGCTGTGAAAGCGATATCAATCCAAATTGGAATCGTCGTGTTGGCGACGTCCGGGTTCATCGGCTGCGGAGGCGGCGGAGGTTCGAGCACGGCTCCCGGTAATCCGACACCCCCGCCGAGCGGGTGCAATGCAGCAGCCATGTCTGTGACGACAGGTCTTGCGGGCTTGCATCTCGCCGCTCCGACCGTGTCGGATCAAGAACCCGGGATGGTCGCCGTGCGCTTTGCGAACGGCACGATCCCCCAAGCGGCGTTCAGCGCGCTTTCCAAATTCTCCGCGCGCCAGGTGACTGGTTTGAATCAACAGGGTGCGACGACGTTTTCCATTCCGTCCGGCGCGCAGCCGGAGAGCATCGCGACTGCCCTTCGTCACGTGCGCGGGGTGCTCGCCGCCGGACCCGTCTACTTGCGACACAAGCTGACCACGCCGAACGATCCGCTCTTCAACGACGCTTTTCCGACGCCCACCCAGTGGGATGCATTTACGATCGGCATGCCGAGCGCGTGGGGCATCACCGAGGGCCTTTCGTCCGTGCGGCTCGCCATCATCGACACGGGGTTCGATCTCAACAACCCGGATCTTACCGGCAAAGTGCCGCCGGGGGGAATGATCGTCTACGACCTAGGCACGGGCCTGGTGGATACCAAGTGCACGGTCCAAGACAAGGACGGCCACGGTTCTGACGTCAGCGGGATCGCGGCGGCCGACACGAATAACGGGCAGTTCGTCGCGGGCGTCGGCTGGAACACGGCGCTGCTCGAAGCGCGGGTGTTCCCGTACGGCAACAACAGCGGCGCGGCCACGATCGATGTCGCATCGGCCATCAATTGGGCGGTTGCAAGCGGCGCGAAGGTCATCAATCTCAGCTTGGGCGGCAGCGCGCCCGATCCCACCTACGAGGAGCCTGCCGTGGCAGCGGCGATCGCCAGCGGTGTCGTCGTCGTCGCGGCGGTGGGCAATGACGGCAAGAACATCGTCGACTACCCCGCAGCCGACCCCGGCGTGATCGCGGTCGGGGCGTCCGCCAATTGCGGAGATACGAAAAACCAGCCAGGGACCGGAAGCGAGTGCGTCGCCTCATACTCGAATTTCGGCCCGCAGCTCTCGCTCGTCGCGCCGGGCGGCGATCCTGACTCGACGCAGCAACACTGCACGACGCAAGCGTGCATCGACTACCTCCAATGGATACAAAACCTCGACAGCACGCAAGGACAATTCAAGGAGACGGTCGGCTTGTTCGCAGGCACCTCGCAAGCGACGCCGCACGTCGCGGGTGCGGTCGCGCTCATGTTCGCGGTCGACCCGACGTTGACGCCCGCCCAAGCGCTGTCGATCATCAAGTCGTCCGCCGACAACATCGGAGACCCGCACCAGGGCTCCGGACGTCTTAACGTCTTCAACGCTCTCAACGCGACGCCGTAGCGCCCAAGCGACGTCCAAACCCTGTTGGCAAAGGACCTCAAAGTCGCGCGCGGAATTGCGCGATATGACGCGGAGGTTGCTTCGGCGACGCAGTCTTCAACACGATTTCGTGACGCTTCGGCCGGCTAACGCCGGCCGCTTCCGATCGGGCAACTCCGCACGTTGAAGCGCACCCGTCTCTCGCGCGTCCTCGGCCTGTCCGACCTCTCGATCCTCTCCTCGGCGAGCATGGCGCCGGCGTATTCCATCGCTTCGACTTTCGGATTGATGGTGGCCGTCGCGGGGTCGGGCGCGGTGCTCTCGCTCGTCATCTTGACGGTGCCGATCGTCTTCATCGCGATCGCGTTCCACCGCCTGTGTGAAGAACGAGCGGACGCCGGTTCCACCTACGCATGGTCGCGCCTCGCGTTCGGTCATCGCCCCGGCGCGTTCGCGGCCTGGATCGTCGTGCTCTCGTATTTCTTCGCGGCCGTCGCGGCAGTGGTGCCCGCCGGCGTCTACACGCTCGAGTTCTTAGCGCACTTCGGATGGGTGCCGAGCGCCTGGGTGAACCAAGCACCGGCGGTCGCCATCGCAGGCAGCTCGTGGGTTCTCGTGGCGAGCGCATTGCTCATCGGCGGAGTGCGGCCGACCGCACGCGCTTCAGGATTATTCCTCGGCCTGGAAGTCGCTGCGCTGCTGCTTTTCGCGGGGCTTGCGTTCTTGCACAAGCCCGTGCCTCACAGTGCGGCCACCCATCTCGTCACCCTCGGGAGCGGCGGTTATGCGGGCTTCTTGGCGGCGATGGTGCTCTCCATCTGGGTGACGGACGGTTGGGAAGTCTCAACGTATACGTCAGAAGAGAATTCGGGCACCTCGCGCCAGCCCGGACTGGGAGGGCTCTTCGGGTTGCTCGCCACCGTCGCGATCGTGCTGTTCTGCATGATCGCTTATTTACGGGTCGGCGATCTCGCCGGCATCTCGAACCAGGCCGCCGACACCCTCGCCTACGTCGCGAACCAGCTCGGGGGAGGATGGAGAGAGATCGTCATGGTGCTGACCGTCCTCGTCTCGACCGCCGCGACGTTATGGACGACGCAGCTCGGCATCTCGCGCGGCGTCTTCTCCATGGCTCGCGATTCTGTCTTCCCGCGCGCGCTCTCCGCGGTGCACCCGAGCTACGGCACCCCGCACCTGAGCATTCTCGCCGTGAACATCGGCGTGCTCGTCGTGACGCTGCTCATGGGGTTCGCACCCTCTGCCAAAGACGCATTGCTCGAAGTCGTCAACGCCTCGTCGATCTTCCTCGGCCTCACGTTCATCCTCACGGGCCTGTCCTGCGTCGTGCACTTCCGTCGCAAAGGCTTCCCGCTCAGCGATATGACCCGCATCGTTCTACCCGCGATCGGCACCGTCGCCGTGACGTACTTGCTCGTGAAGAATTTCTTCTCCCAGACGCACGAGGACCAGCTCATCGCCCTCGGCGGCATCGGGATCGGGGTGGTCTTCGCCCTGATGCAACGCCTGCCGCGCGCCGCGATCCCGGATTACCGGGTGCCAGCCGCTTAAGTCACGCCGCAGCGCCGCCTCCAAAGGCGCGAAAGTGACCCGCGCCGAAACAACGCCGGTACCGCAAGAAACCGGAGGTCTGTAAGCCCGTGCCGCGTCCCATGACTCAAACGGAGAAGATCCTCGCCGCCCACGCAGGCAAAGCCTCCGTGTCGCCCGGCGACATCATTTCCATCAACCTCGACCTGGTGATGGCCAACGAGCTGTCCGCCGCCGTGGCGATCACCGAGTTCCGCAAGATCAAAGGCGCTACCAAGGTCTGGGACCCCGCGAAGATCGCGCTCGTGCCCAGCCACTTCACGCCCAACAAAGATATCGCCACCGCGACGCTCTCCAAGATGATGCGCGATTTCGCGACGGAGCAGCACATCGAAAACTATTTCGAAATCGGTCGTGGCGGGATCGAGCACGTCGTCTTGCCGGAAAACGGCATGGTGGGGCCGGGCGAGACCATCATCGGCGGCGATAGCCACACGACGACCTATGGCGGGATCGGAGCCTTCGCGACCGGGGTCGGCTCCACCGACATAGCGGCCGCCTTCGCGCTGGGAGAGATGTGGCTGCGCGTGCCTGCCACGACGAAGATCGTGTACGAAGGATCGCTGCAGCCGTACGTGTCCGCTAAGGACCTCATTCTAAGGACCATCGCCGAGCTCGGCGTCGACGGTGCGATCTACGGAGCGTTGGAATACACGGGGCCGGTCGTGCGCGACCTTCCTATCAGCGGCCGCTTCACCATGGCGAACATGGCCATCGAAGCCGGCGCAAAGAACGGGATTTTCCCGGTGGACGCCGTGACCGAAGCGTATTGCGCGGCGGTCGGAAAGAAGAACTACACCGTCTATCACTCCGACCGCGACGCTGCATACGAGCGCACCGTGGTCATCGACTGCACGAGCGTCGAGCCGCAAGTCGCGCTGCCGTGGTTGCCGGAGAACACGCGCAACGCTTCGGAGCTCAGCGACATCGATATCCAGCAAGCGGTCATCGGCACGTGCACGAACGGTCGCATCGAGGACATGCGCCAAGCAGCCGAGATCCTCAAAGGTCAAAAGGTGCATCCCTCCGTGCGTGCCATCGTCATCCCCGGTAGCCAGAAAGTGTATTCGCAGTGCCTCAAGGAGGGGCTCGCCGAGATCTTCATCGACGCAGGGTGCGTCCTGTCGACGCCCACCTGCGGCCCGTGCGTCGGCGGCCACATGGGGGTCCTGGCTGACGGCGAGCGCTGCATCTCGACGACGAATCGCAACTTCCGCGGGCGCATGGGCCATGTGAAGAGCGAGGTCTATCTGACCGGACCGTACGTCGCCGCCGCATCGGCTATCTTGGGCCACATCGGCGGCCCGCAACAGCTCGAAGCCGCGAAGGTCGTCGCATGATCCTTTCGGGCACCGCGCATAAATACGGGAAGAACGTCGACACGGACGTCATCATCCCGGGGCGCTATTGCAACCTCATCGACCCGGTCGAACTCGGCCGCCATGCGCTTGAAGATCTCGACGCGAACTTCGTGAAGAAGGCCAAGCCCGGCGACTTGATCGTCGCCGACACGAACTTCGGCTGCGGATCATCCCGCGAAGTGGCCGCCGTCGCGCTCAAGGGCGCGGGCGTGGCGGGCGTGGTCGCAAAATCGTTCGCACGGATTTTCTACCGCAACTGCATCAACACCGGTCTGCCGATCTTCGAATGTCCTCAGGGCGTCGATGGGATCAACGACGGCGACAAGATCACCGTTGATGCGGACAACGGGACCATCCGCAACGAGACGACGGGCAAAGAGTTCCGGGCCACGCAATTCCCGCCGTTCATGCAAGAGCTCATCGCGCGCGGTGGTCTGCTCAGGTACGTGGAAGAGCGCCTCAAGGAAAAAGCCAGCGCGGGCGAGCGAGCGTAGTTCCTTGCCCGCACCGCATCGCATCGCCGTGATCCCAGGCGACGGGGTCGGTCCGGAAGTGATCGAGCAGGGCCTCAAGGTGCTCGCGCAGGCATCGGAGCTTTTTGGTTTCAGCTACGCCACGACGAATTTCCCTTTCGGCTCCGAACACTACCTGGCCACGGGCGAATTGCTGCCGGACGGGCAGCTCGACCGCTTCCGCAGCTTCGATGCGATCCTGCTCGGCGCGATCGGCGACCCGCGTTTGCCGGCCGGACTCGTGGAGCGCGGCGTCATCGCGGCGATCCGATTCGGTCTCGACCTCTACATCAATCTCCGGCCGATCAAGCTCTACGCCGAACGGCTCTGCCCCATCAAGGGCAAGACGCCGGCGGACGTGGACATGGTCGTCGTGCGCGAGAACACGGAAGATCTGTACACGGGTATGGGCGGCTATTTCAAGCGCGGCACGCCGGACGAGGTCGTGATAGCCAACCAGATCTTCACGCGCAAAGGTTGCGAGCGCGCGGTCCGCTATGCCTTCGCGTTGGCGCAGGCGCGCGGCAAGCAGAAAAAACTGACGCTCGTGGACAAGGCCAATGCCATCGAGGTGCAAAGCCTGTGGCGGCGCACGGTCGAAGAGGTCGCCCGAGATTACCCTGACGTGGCGTTCGACTTCGCATACATCGATGCGGCCTGCATGTGGATGGTGAAGAACCCCGAGGGGTTCGACGTGATCGTCACGCCGAATCTCTTCGGCGACATTCTCACCGACCTCGGCGCGATGGTGCAGGGGGGCATGGGCATCGCGGCATCCGGCAATATCCATCCGGGCCAGGTCTCGCTCTTCGAGCCCATCCATGGTTCGGCGCCGAAGTACAAAGGCCGCGACGTCGTCAGCCCGATCGCGGCGATCGCCGCCGTCGGCATGATGCTCGAGTACCTTGGAGAAAAGCCGGCGGCACAGGCGATCGAGGCCGCCATCGCAAGCCTCGTCTCGAGCGAGCGCATCCCTTCGCTCGATGCCTCGAGCGGACTTGGGACCGCGCAGATCGGCGCGATGGTGTGCGACGAGCTTGCGCGCGAGCGAATGCCCGCCGCATCGGCGAAAAGGACAACATGAAAAACGGAAAGTCTGTCGTCATCGTCAACGGCGCGCGCACGCCGTTCGGAAATTTCGGCGGCGCGTTGCGTGACGTCACGGCCATCGACCTCGGCGTCGTGGCGGCGAAGGCCGCGATGAGCCGCAGCGGCGTGGCCCCCGAGAAGATCGACCAGGTGATCTTCGGGAACGTCATGCAGACGAGCGCCGACGGCATCTATGGGGCGCGGCACGTCGGGCTCAAGGCGGGGTGTCGCATCGAGACGCCCGCCCTCACCGTGAACCGTCTGTGCGGATCTGGCCTCCAGGCCATCATCAGCGGCGCCGAACAGCTGCTGTTGGATCAAGCGGAGTACGTGCTCGCGGGCGGCATGGAGAACATGAGCCAAGCGCCCCACGTCATCCGAGGCGCGCGCTGGGGCCTCGCGCTCGGTCAAGGCAAGCTCGAAGACTCGCTTTGGGAAGGGTTGACCGACACCTACAACAACATGCCGATGGCCATCACGGCAGAAAACCTCGCCCGTCAATACGAGATCAGCCGCGAGGCGTCGGATGCTTTCGCTCTGCGTTCGCATCAGGCCGCGGTGCGCGCGAGCGAAGATGGCTACTACGCGCAGGAGATCGCGCCCGTAGAAGTCGCAGGCCGCAAGGGCACCGTCCTCATCGATAGAGACGAAGGACCGCGGCCCGACACCTCAGCCGAGAAGCTCGCGAAGCTGTCACCGCGTTTTACGAAGAACGGTGTGGTCACAGCCGGAAACGCGAGCGGCATCACGGACGGCGCCGCGGCGGTCGTCTTGACGACGATGGAGCGCGCAGAGCGTGACGGACTGCACCCTCTCGGGCGTCTGATCGGGTGGGCGAGCGTGGGCGTCGACCCGGACATCATGGGCATCGGGCCCGCGTTCGCCATACCGCTCGCGCTCTCGCGCGCGCAGGTCGATTTGGATCAGCTCGACGCTGTCGAGGTCAATGAAGCATTCGCGCCGCAGGTGCTCGCCTGCGTCGACGAGCTTCACCTCGACCTCGAAAAATTGAACCCCCATGGGGGCGCCATCTCACTCGGCCACCCGCTCGGAGCGAGCGGCGCCCGGCTCGCCTACACGCTGCTCCACGAGCTTGGCTTACAGAAAAAGAAGCTCGGCGCGGCCAGCGCCTGCATCGGCGGCGGCCAAGGCATCGCTGCCATCTTCGAAGCTCTCTAGGCGCACAAACGAAAGCGCCGCGAGGGTCGCGGCGCTCTCTCGGTATCTATTGTCAGGTTTTTTTACTGGCAACCATGTCCGGGTGTCACGTCTGCGGTCATGCACGATGCCTGACCAGCTGCTGACGCGACGATGATGCCTGCGTCGAGCGATGCGATGATCTGCGGTTTCGAGTACATTCGAGTTCTCCCGTCACAAGGTCATTGACGCGTCATCGCCCGGCCCGAGCCGAGCGACCGCCGGTGATTATAGCACGGCGGCTTAGCGGCTCGGCAGGTAAAAAAGGCTCATTCAATCCGAGGCCGCATCTGCTCCATCACCGAAAATGCAGTGATGCAGCGTGCGGGCGAAGCCCGGCGGCTCCAGCAAACCGCCCCTTTGCCGACGGGCCGGGTCACCTTCCTGTTCACCGATATCGAAGGATCGACGCGCCGTTGGGAGAGCGATAGCGATGCCATGAAGACCGTGGTCGCTCGCCACGACGATATCTTGACCGCGGTCATGACCGTGCACCACGGACATATCTTCAAAACCGTGGGCGACGCGTTTTGCGTGGCCTTCAGCTCGGCGCCGGCCGCGCTTGCGGCGGCGGTTGACGCGCAGCAAGCCATCGCGCGCGAGGACTTTTCCAGCGTGGATGGGCTGCGCGTGCGGATGGCGTTGCACTCCGGCGTCGCCCACGAACGCGGCGCCGACTATTTCGGTCCCTCGGTCAACCGCGTCGCGAGGCTGATGTCCGCCGGACACGGAGGACAAGTGCTCCTCTCCGACGCCACGCGAGCCCTCGTCGTCGATCAACTCCCGGCTGGCATCGAGCTCATCGACCTCGGTCTGCACGAGCTCAAAGACCTTGCGGCGCTCGAGCACGTGTGGCAACTGCGCATCGAGGGGCTCCCGTCGGAATTCGCGCCCCTGCGATCCGAAGGAGGCTCTCCCAACAATCTTCCGGCCCAGGCGACGAACTTCGTCGGGCGCGACGAGGACGCACGCGAAGTCGACGCGTTGCTCGCTAGCCATCGGCTCGTCACGCTCGTCGGAGCGGGCGGCGTCGGCAAGACCCGCCTTGCGATCCGCGTAGCCGAACAAGCGTTGCGCACGTCGCCGGATGGCGTCTGGTTCTCAGACTTCGCGCCGATCGCAGACGCGCAGCTGGTCCCGAGCGTGGTCGCAAAAGCGCTCGGTCTGACGCAACAAGAGAATCGCCCCATCGACGATTCTCTCGTGCAGTGGCTCAAGCGCAAGCAGCTGCTCGTGATCCTCGACAACTGCGAACACGTCATTGCAGCCGCCGCATCCCTCGCCGCCTCCCTCATCGCCGCATGCCCTGGGGTTCGGATGCTTGCGACGTCCCGGCAGCCGCTGCGTATCGCAGGCGAGGCTGCCTACAAGCTGCCTTCCCTCCCGACGCCGGAACCCGGACGGGACCTCACGGTCGCCGCAGCGCTGGAATACGCCGCCATCAAACTGTTCGTCGAGCGCGCGCAAGCCGTCGACTCGCGTTTCGCTCTGTCTGCGGAAACAGCACCCGTGGTGGCGGAGATCTGCCGGCGCCTTGATGGGATCCCGCTTGCGATCGAGCTCGCGGCAGCGCGCGTGAGAATGCTTTCGGTCGCCAGCATCGCCGGGCGTCTCAACGAACGTTTCCAGATCCTCACCGGCGGCAGCCGGACCGCCCTACCGCGCCAGCAGACCCTGCGCGCGCTTTTCGACTGGAGCTACGAATTGCTCGACGAGCGCGAACGGGCGCTCTTCGCGCGCGTGAGCGTCTTCGCCGGAGGATTCAGCCTTGCGGCTGCGAGCGCCGTGTGCGCGGATAGCGAAAAAAGCGATAGCGACGCGCTCGACCTGCTGGCTTCGCTCGTCGACAAGTCGCTCGTCGTCGCCGAGCTGGGCGACCGCGAAGAGCGCTACGCGCTGCTGGAGTCGGCGCGCGAGTTCGCTTTGACGAAGCTACCGGATGCAGCAGAGCAGGATGCGCTTGCGAGTCGGCACGCGCGATTTTTTTGCGGCATGGCACAAGCAGCGGACGAAGCATCGAGCACCATGCCGCGAGAAGCGCTGCTTGCCGCGCTGGAGCCCGATATCGACAACTTCCGCGCCGCCTTGGAGTGGACGCTCAAGAAGCGCCGCAACGTCTCGGCCGGCGCGGCGATTTGCGGGTCGCTCGAACAATTGTGGTACGCGAGCGGTCTCTCGGGCGAAGGGCGCTCGTGGATCGACACCGCACTCGCTTGCATCGAGGAGCGCGAGCACTCATCAGCGCTTGCGGCGCGGCTTTGGCTTGCCCGATCGCTGCTCTTCTCCGGCAAGGGCAAGTTCCAAAGCGCTGAACGCGCAGAGAAACTCTACCGGGAGCTCCATGACGAGCTGGGGGCCGCTCGCAGCTTGCGCGCGATGGCGCGCGGACTGCTGCAGATGGGTCGCCTGGACGCCGCCGCCGATGCTGCAGCCCGCGCGCTCCCTGTGCTCCGGGCGCACGCCGACAAGCTAGGCGAGGCCCTCTGCCTCAACGTGATGGCCGACGTGTGCGGGGAGCGCGGAGAGATCGAAGCCGCGCGCGCATCGTACGCGCTGACGCTGCAGGCATTCGAAGCGCTCGGCGACCAAGCGGGCAAAGCCGTCGTCTTCATCGACCTCGCGGAGCTCGACTTTCGGCAGGGCGACCCGTACGCAGCGCTTCGTCACGCCCAGGCGTCGATCGACATCGAGTCCCGCGGCAAGAACGCGACAAATCTTGCCACCGCATACAGCAATACGATCGCCTACCACATCGCCCTTGACGACTTGGCGGCTGCATCCGAAGCCGCGGTCCAGGCGCTCCGCTGGGCGCAACAGGCGCAGAGCCGATCGAAAGTCGCCTGGATCCTCCAGCACTGCGCGTTGATCGCAGCCGAGCGCAAGCAGGTGGCCGCGGCGGCCCGGCTGCTCGGATACGTGGACGCTCAGTATGCCGAGCTTGGGCTGGAGCGAGAGTCAACGGAGCGTTGGAGTCACGACCGGCTTGCTGCAATTCTGCGCGGCGCATCCGTCCAAAGCGTCGCTGCGGACCTCGCCGAGGGCGCGACCATGTCCGAGGAACGCGCGATCGACGAAGCGCTTACGTCCCTTTGAAGTTGGGCGGGCGCTTTTCCAAAAAGGCCTTCGTGCCTTCGCGGGCATCGGCGCTCACCGCGACGCGTCCGAACGCCTGCGCTTCGATCTCCAGCGCGTCGTGGAGGTCCGTCTGCAGGCCCTTATGGATGACGCGCTTGGTGGATTCGACCGCAAGCGGCGCCTTGCTCGCGATGAGGGTCGCGACGCGCTTCGCTTCCGTCATGAGCTCGCCTGGAGGCACCACGCGCTCGATGAGATTCGCCGCCTTTCCCTCGTCGGCTGAGATCATCTCGCCGGTGAGAAGCAGATAGGCGGCCATTCCCTGACCCACGAGGCGCGGCAAGCGCTGCGTGCCGCCGAACCCGCCGATGATCCCAAGCGTCACCTCGGGTTGTCCGAGCTTGGCGGTTGAAGAGGCGATGCGAATGTCGCCCGCCATGGCGAGCTCCAAGCCTCCGCCGAGCGCGAATCCGTTGATCGCCATGACGATCGGCAGTCGCGAGTGCTCGAAGCGCTCGGTGATGCGGTGGCCGGCCCGCGCCTTTTCGGTCGCGCTCTCGCGATCGGGCAGCGCGGCCAGTTCGCCGATGTCCGCGCCGGCAACGAACGCCTTTTCTCCAGAGCCCGTGATGATGACGCAGCGCACCGACCGATCTGCTTCGAGCTCGTCGAAGACCGCAAGCAGTTCTTCGAAGACCTTGGCGTTCAGCGCGTTAAGCGCTTTGGGCCGGTTGATCGTGACGATGGCGACTGGGCCATCGCGTTCGACGAGCAGAGTCTCAAACGGCATGGTCAGCTCCTCTCACGCTTTCTCATAGTCGTAAAAGCCTTTGCCGCTCTTGCGCCCGTGCTGGCCCGCCAGCACCATGCGCTTGAGGAGCGGTGGGGGTGCCATGAGCGGGTCTTTGAACTCGTCGAACATGATCTCGGCGATGAAATACGTCGTGTCGAGCCCGACGAAGTCGAGCAAGGTGAGCGGCCCCATGGGGTGGCCGCAGCCGAGCTTCATCCCTTCATCGATGTCTTCTTTGGAGGCGAGTCCCGACTCGTACATGCGAATGGCGTAGAGCAGATACGGCACGAGCAACCGGTTGACGATGAAACCCGGCGTGTCTTGCGCAAGGATGGGTTTCTTGCCGAGTTTGGCCGCGACGGCGAAAAGCGTGTCGATCGTCGCCTGGCTCGTCACGATCGTCTTCACCACCTCGACGAGCTTCATGATGGGCACGGGATTGAAGAAGTGCAAGCCCGCGATCTGTTTGGGCCGCTTGGTCACGGCAGCCATCTCGATCACGCACAGGCTCGAAGTGTTCGAGCAGATGATCGCATGGGGGGCCAGTAGCGCATCGAGCCGTTGGAACAGATCTTTCTTCGCCGGCATGTTCTCGACGATCGCCTCTATGACGAGATCGCTCGCCTTAAGATCCTCGAGCTGGGTCGTGGGCCTGAGCTTGGCAAGCGCTTCGTCTCGTTGCGCCGCCTGAAGAGCGCCTTTTTCCACGAACTTGTCCAGCGACTGGCGGATGCGCTTCATCCCGCGGTCGAGCGCCGCTTGATCGGCCTCGAGGACGACGACGTCGTAGCCCGATGTCGCCGCGACTTGCGCGATGCCCGAGCCCATCAGCCCGTTGCCGCAGACGCCGATCTTTTGCACTTCTGGCATCTCCTGCTACCTTTCTATCTGGGCGATTTTCCAGTCGCCAGCTACATTACGACGTGAAGGGGGGCAGCTCGCAGCGTAGCGGCCGATCCTTGCGATAGCCGAGCGCGTACTCCCCGTGCACGAGCTTTTGGATCTCTCTGGACCCTTCATAGATGACGGCGCCGCGCGCATTGCGTAGGAACCGAGCCACCGGATATTCGTCGGAAAATCCATAGGCCCCGTGGATCTCGAGGGCGTCATCCGCCGCCTTGTTGGCAGCGTCGCACGCGAACCACTTGGCGAGCGCGGTCTCCCGGCTGTTGCGAAGAGCGGCGTTCTTCATCCAGCCCGCGCGCAGATACAGCAACCGCGAGGCGTCGTAGCTCGCGGTCATGTTCGCGATCATCTCCAAGATGAGCTGGTGGCGTCCGATGGGCGTGCCGAAGGTCGTCCGCTCGTTCGCGTATTTCACGGAGGCGTCGAGGCAGGCCCGGATCAGCCCCGTAGCGCCGGCGGCGACCGTGAATCTTCCATTATCCAGGCAGGACATGGCGATGTGGAAGCCCTCGCCCTCGTGCCCCAGCCGTTGCGCGGCAGGCACCCGCAGCTCGGAGAAGGCAAGGCCGCCCGTGTCGCCCGCACGGACCCCATACTTGTGTTTGATCGCGAAGCTGTGCAAATGCTCGCCCGAATCCTGTCGATCGACGATGAAGGCGCTCAGTCCACGCTTGCCGGCGCTCGGGTCGGTCTTCGCGAAGACCAAGAACAGCCCGGCTTGCGTCGCGCACGAAATCCAAAGCTTCGAGCCGTCGAGGACGTAGAAGTCGCCGTCGCGCCGTGCTGTGCTCCGGATGGCACCGACGTCCGAGCCCGCGTCCGGTTCTGTGAGCCCGAACGCGCCGAGCCGTTCGCCGCTCGCGAGCGGGCGCAGGAACCGTTCCTTTTGCGCTTCGGTGCCCCACTGGTAGATGCCGCATCCGGCAAGCCCGATATGGACCGACATCATCGTGCGCAGCGACGTGTCGCAGTACTCGAGCTCTTCGCACACCAGGCCGAGCGTGACGTAGTCGAGTCCCCCGCCGCCATATCGCTCCGGGAAGGGAAGACCGACGACGCCGAGCGCCGCGAGTTTTGCGAACGCATCGGGCAGCGGCACGGACTCGCTTTCGCAGCGCGCCACATCGGGCTGGATCTGCGCGGCGAGGTAGGCGCGCACGCTCGCGACCAGATCGCGTTGCTCGGGCCCGAGCGAGAAATCTATCAAGCACACCTCCGGCGGCGCAGACAGTTAGCCGCGGGTGGCAGTCACTCCCTCGCCGAACGCGTGACCATCGTGCGTGCCGCCTCAACTCCTTTCGCCGCCGCTCGCATCGTCTGCGCGCTGGCAACGCTCGCGATCGTATGCGCGGGCTGCTCGCGGGTGACGACCTCGGTCGGGCGTTACGAGCATGCGAGCACGCCAGGCGTCCTGCGCCTCTCGGACATCTCAGATCCCTCCACGCTCAACCCCATGTTCAGCGGCGCCGACGTCGCATACCAGCTCTCCTCGTACACGCTCGAATATCTCGTCCAGCTGGACGACCGCGGACAGCTGTTGCCCGTGCTCGCGGCGCGCGTGCCGAGCGCCGAGAACGGCGATGTCAGCAAAGATGGTTTGACGGTGGTCTACCACCTGCGCCACGGGGTGACGTGGTCCGACGGCGCGCCCTTCGGCGCCCAAGACGTGATCGCGTCGTGGCGGCAGGTGATGAATCCGCGCAACAATGTGATCATCCGCGAAGGCTACGACGCGATCGCGAGCATCGACGCGCCGGACGCCTATACTGCGCTCGTGCACTTGCACCATCCCTATGCCTCGTTGCCGACCAGGTTCTTCGCAGGCATCCAGGAAGGACCGATCGCGGTCATGCCCGCCCATCTCATCGCTCGGCTGCCTGACATGAACCGCTCGCCCTACAACGCGGCGCCCATCGGGACCGGTCCGTTCATCCTCAAGTCGTGGGAACGCAACGGCCGCATGATCTTCGTGGCGAATCCACACTACTGGCGCGGCAAACCGCAACTGCACGAGATCGTTTTTCAGGCGCAGCCCTCGTCGGCGACGGAGCTGATCGGCTTTCAGACACACGAGATCGATGCCGACTTCGACGCCGGGCCCGGAATGCTGCCCGAGTACCGCAGGCTGACCGGCATGCACGTCGTCGAATCGCGCAGCTTACGCTTGAGCGTGGGCGTCATGAACTGCCAGAAGCCCCCCTTCAACGACGTCCACGTGCGCCACGCGCTCGCGTACGCGCTCGACCGTGCGGCGATCATGCGAGACGTCGTTCATGGAGCCGGCACGATCGCCGATGAGTTCGTTCCAAACTGGTCCTGGGCGTATGCCTCCGGCATGCCGCTCTATCCGTATAACGCTGCCCGCGCCGACGCAGAGCTCGATGCCGGCGGCTACGTCCGAAATTCGAACGGGCTGCGCATGCATGACGGCCAGCCTTTGAGCATCGTGCTCGTGGGCGTGGGCGGCGATCAGGCGGGCGCCAAACTGGATGCGATGGTGCAGCAGTATCTCCGCGCGGTCGGCATCGCCGTCACCATCAAGGATTATCCGTACGGGCTTATCTTCGACAACGACGGCCCGATCCGCACCGGCAACTACAACCTCGTGTTCTACAGCTACAGCGTGAACTACGACCCGTCGTCGCTCGATGATTTCGGCTGCCGCTGGTTCCCGCCCAACGGCGGCAACGACGCGCGCTTTTGCAATCCTGCCACCGACCGGCTCGAAGAAGCAGCGCTCACCATCCCCGATCGCGCCCGCCGCAAAGCGCTCTACGCCCAAATCGAACGCGAGCGCATGGCAGACCTGCCCATGCTTCCGCTGTATTTCCGCGACCGCGTCGGGGTCGTGAGCGACGCCCTCCAACGATACTCGCCCTCCAGCGGCATCATCCCGCAATGGAATGCGTCGCTGTGGTCTCTGCCATGACTCATATGACGAGCCGCAACTGTGCGGCTCATCACCGCGGCCTCTCTAACCCGATCGCGAAGCACGCTCGATAGTCAAAGGTAGGAACCCAATCCGGTTCCGGCCAGCGAGAGGTCGTGCAGCGTGAATCCCGTCATCGGTCTTTGCTCCATCGTCGCAGCGGTGACGTTGCCTTTCCTCGCGCCGGTTCCGCAGCGACAGCCTGACGATGCGGTCTCCGGTGTCCGGGCACGCCTGGTGAACGAGATCAACGCGCATCGCCGAGCTTCCGGTTTGAGCGCGCTGGTGCTTGACCCGTTGGCCGAACGAGCCGCGCAATACCAAGCTCAGTACATGGAATCGAGCGGCGTCATGCGCCATGATGATTCAGACGGCCGTTCGCCGATGAAGCGCTACGACGATCTGGGCGGCCACGCGTCGCTCTACGGCGAAAACGTCGCCTACTACGGCGACTCCTTTTCGGAGACCGATGCCGTGTGGCAGGCGGTTCAAAAACTCGATTCGATGATGATGTCGGAACGGCCGCCGTCCGACGGTCACCGCGAGAACATCTTGTCGCCGGATTACAAGGCGATCGGCATCGGCGTCGCGATCGGCCCCAACGGCATTTACATCGCCGAGGACTTCGTCACTCCCTAAGCGTCCGCGCTCTTGAAGAGGTCCTCCGCGCCTTTGCGCCAAGGCATCCTCTCTCATGAGCATCGCGGCGCGCTTCGTGCCAGACGCAACGCCGCTTGACCGCGCGGCCTTTCCCATCACCGAGCGCTGGGTCTATTGCAACCATGCGTCCGTCGGGCCATTGCCGCGCGTGACCCGCGACGCCGTGGCGGCCGTGCTCGATGCCCAGATGCGCGACGGCTGCGCCGGGATCTTGGACGTGGAAGCACACCTCGAAGCGGTGCGCGCAGAAACCGCCGCTGCCATCGGCGCGCGGGCGGATGAGATCGCCTTCATGCGCTCGAGCTCCGACGGGGCGATCGTCGTGGCGAACGGGCTCGATTGGCGCGAGGGCGACGAGATCATCCTCTGCGACAATGAGTTCGGCGCCAATGCGTATCCCTGGCTCAACCTGCGCGACCGAGGCGTCACCGTGCGATTCATTCGCGCGCCCGAGCGGATGACCGCAGAAGTGCTCGAGCGCATGCGCACGCCGCGAACGAGACTCGTCGCAGTCTCCTACGTCAGTTTTTTGGACGGCTATCGCCACGATCTCGCCGCGCTCGGCGCATGGTGCAGGCGACATCACGTGCTCTTCGCGGTCGACGCCATGCAAGGCTTTGGTTATCTGCCGCTCGACGTGCGCGAATGGCAGATCGATTTTTGTTATTTCGGCACGGCCAAGTGGCTCTTGTCGCCCCAAGGCCTCTCGGTTGTCTACGTGCGAGACGAACTCGTCGATCGGCTGCGGCCTGCGCTGTGCTCCTGGCGTTCGGTGGATCACCCGATGGATTTCCTCGATTACGCCCAGCCCCTCGTCAAAGGCGCGCGCCGATTCGACGGAGCGACGGTCAACTATCCCGGGCTGATCGGTTTCCGCGAAAGCCTGCGCCTGCTGTGCTCCGCGTCCTTCCAAGCGCTTGAGGGACACGTGATGCGCCTGAGCGGCCGCCTCATCGAAAGCGCACGCCGCCACGGCGTCACCGTGCGGAGCGATGAAAAATCCGGGTGCAGGTCCGGCATCGTGCTGTTGGACCTCAATGGACACGAGGTGGAAGCGTTGGCCGAGCGCGCGCAGCGCTCGCACGTCGGTGTCACCGTGCGCGACAGCGGCGTCCGCGTCTCGCCGCACGGATATAACACGCTCAAGGAGATGGACGCCGTGATCGGCCTGTTGGCGCGCTGATGGAGCAAGAGATCCCCCCGCAAAGTCCGACCAAGAAAGAGGAGCGCGACCGGCACGGTGCCGCGTGGGGCAAGCCCACCCGCAGGGAGGCTCATTGGCCGGCGCAGCTCGCAGTGCTCGCCGCGATTCTGCTCTACCTGACGCTACCAGGCAAACTCGTGTTCGGACCGGCCTGGTTGATCCCGGTGCTCGAGCTCGCGCTGCTTCTGCCGCTCGTCTTCACGGCGCCGCGGGGTGAGCAGGAAGCCTTTCCGTGGCGCCGCGTGATCGCGCTCGGATTGCTCGGCATTATCAACCTCGCCAACATCGCGTCGCTCGGGTTGCTCATCCACGAGCTCTTGAGCGGCACGTCGCGCGCGCTCGGCAGCCATCTCCTGCTCGGCGCAGTGCAGATCTGGCTGACGAACATCATCGTGTTCGCGCTCTGGTATTGGGAGCTCGATCGCGGCGGCCCAGAAGCGCGCATGACCGCCGAGCACAGCGCTCCTGACTTCCTCTTCCCACAGATGATCACGCCGGGCAGCGCGCCGCCGAATTGGGCTCCCAAGTTCATGGATTATTTCTTCGTGTCGTTCACCAATGCGACCGCGTTCAGTCCCACCGACACGATGCCGCTGACCGCGTGGGCCAAGATGCTCTTCCTGGTCCAAGCCGGCACGTCGTTGCTCACGGTCGCGATCGTCGCGGCCCGCGCGGTCAACATCCTGACCTAAAGACTAGTAGCCGCGCTCGGACTGGGTGCAGGGCGCCATGACCGCCTCGCTCATGCCGTGGATGAGCCGTTTATCCGCGGGGACCACGGTCGCAAGGACGCCGGACAAAATGGCGTCGTCACCGGCAACGAAGTAGTACGGACACAGCCGCACGCGACCGTCGAGCGTCCGGACCGCGTTGGCCGCGACGTCGAGGTAGTCGACGTTCACCCGCCGCGCCTTGTGATAGCGCTGTAACACTTGGGGCGTCTTGTCGAAGGTTGCAAGACCGCCCTCGATCACCGCCATCCATTCGTCGTGCGTCAGATCGTTCGCGATATACACGCCGCGACTGCCCCACGCCAGCGGCGAGAAGCCCGACGGTTTCACGACGAACTGCCGCTCGGACTTCGAAAGCGCGAAGAGCTCGCTCCAGCTGCGCACCGGCAACCCGTGGACGGACAGCCCTTCGACGACCGCCTGCGGGGGCAGCGGGTTCGGATCGAGCACCCACGTCTGCGGCAAGAGCGCGAGAAGACGGCTGAACGCGTCCTCCCCGAGCTCGGCGCGCCACAGCGCGTGCAGACCCGAGTTGTGCAAGAGCGCGAAGGTCAACTTCTCTTCGAGGAAGGCTTTGGGCGGAGGAGTCATGGCGACGCGCTTGTGCCGCGCGGCGTAAAGCATGAGCTCTTGTTTGGGGACGTTGAGCAAATCGAAGAGCTCGAAGTTGCGGTACAGCACGTCGACGCGGCGTCGTCCCTCGGGCGTGTCGATGACGAGCGCTTCCTCGGTGAAGACGATTTGTTCTGGCAGCACGGCGACCGCAATCGCGAGGCCGCTCGCGCGGAGATTTTCCGCGAGCCACGCCATCTCGCCGCGATAATCCTCCGACTCGTGCGACACCACGATCGCGACCACGGGCTGCTCTTTGCCGGAGAGCGATTGCGCCATCCGCGCGAAGCCTTTGGTGATGCCGTCGTACTCACCGACTTGGTCGAAGCCAAGCTCGCAGTACATCGCCCCCATCGCCCCGACAAAACCCATGCCGCCAGGGATCGAATCGAGTTCGGACGCGATCATCCCGTCGTCGGTGAGTATAATGTCAGGGCGGATGAGGCCCGGGACCTCGCTCTTGAAGCGGTTTTGACGCTCGAGGCGCACGATGTGCTCGGGTTTGCCCAAGTCGAGATAGCGATGGATGAATTCGGGCGCCGTGCCCCGCACGCTCATGAAGTACAAGCGGTTCACCGCTCGATAGAGTTTGAGCAGGTCGGCGCCGATCGTGTGCAGCTTGGCGACGGTGGCTGGTGCGAGGGCGAAGGGTTCTGGAGAGATCCTCCAGGCGACGTTTTGCGCGTCTTGGGTTTCGGGACCCGCGACGCCCCGGAAAAGATTGGGCGCGAGATGGTCGTGGACGAATCGAGCGCGGTCGACGGGAGTGTCCTGAGGACGCAGTTTAGCGCTGCAAGCCATGAGCGGCTACCTACACGCCGGTGGGATCTTCGGCATCGAGTGGAAGCGGAAGAGGTGTCGAACCATGAGCGCGCTGTTTCGATTCCGGTGCAGAACAGCCTTCGCTCGGGCACGACGGAAAATGGAACGGTGCGACCACTCCGGCATGGCCAGGGCCGCCCATGGGACCGGACAGAAAGAAGGCCGGACGATGTGCGCCTACTCACCGGTCGTCAGCGCTCGCGCGCTCACCAAGCGGTACGGCCAGACCCAAGCGGTCCGCGGGATTGATTTCTCGATCCCCGCAGGCGAGTGCTTCGGCTTCCTGGGCGTCAACGGCGCCGGCAAGACGACCACGATGAAGATGATCTACTGCCGGATCGCGCGGACGAGCGGCGATCTGCTCGTGCTCGGGCGCGACCCGGCGAGGGATGCGGTCGCGATCAAGCAGCGGCTGGGCGTCGTCGCGCAGGAGAACGACATCGATCCCGAACTGACCGTGCTCGAAAATCTGTTGCTCTACGCATCCTTCTTCGGCATCGGGGGCGCGCAGGCGCGGCGGCGCGCGACCGAACTGCTGGATCTCTTGAGCCTAACCGGTAAAGAACGCGCGCAGGTCAAAGAGATATCCGGCGGGATGAAGCGCCGGCTCGTCATCGCCCGCGCGCTCGTCAACGACCCCGAGATCCTCGTGCTCGATGAGCCCACGACCGGTCTTGACCCTCAAGCGAGGTTGCTCGTCTGGGAGAAGCTCGGAGCGCTGCGCGAAGCCGGCTTGACCCTGCTCCTCACCACGCATTATATGGAAGAAGCGGCGCGTCTGTGCAACCGGGTGGCCATCATCGATGAAGGCCGGATCCTCGCGCTCGGGACGCCCTTCGAGCTCATCGAACGCTTCGCGGCGGCGGATGTGCTCGAGCTGATCGATGCTGCAGATGCGAGCGCGCTGCACGAGCAACTCGACGGTCTGGTCGTGAGACGCGAGCGGCACGGGGATACGCAGTACCTATTTTGCCGGGACAGTCGCGAGCTGTTGCGCCGCTTGCGCGATCTCGGCTTCGATCCGCCGCGGCACGTGGCGCGTCACGCGACGCTCGAGGATGTCTTCTTGAACCTCACCGGGAGGGAACTCGTCGAATGAATCCGGTGGCGGCGTTCTTCCGGCCCAATGCCTGGCGCGTCTTCCGGCGCAACCTATATGCGTGGCAGAAGTATGCCTGGTCGAGCGTCGCGATCAACATCGTCGAACCGTTCGCGTATTTTCTCGCGCTGGGCTTCGGCCTAGGCGCGTATATCACGTTTTCGGGCTACGGCTCGCTCGTGCAGTTCATGGCGCCCGGCTTTTTGGGACTGACGGCGCTCAACACGGCGACGTTCGACGCCGCTTGGGGTTGCTACGAGCGTCGCGTCACGAGCGGTGTTTACGAATCGATGGTGACCGCGCCCGTGGACCCGATGGAGATCGCCGCCGGCGAGTACCTCTGGGAGGCTTTCCGCTCGATGCTGTACGGCACGCTGTTCTTAGCGGTCATCACCGGCTTCGGACTCGTGCATTCCTGGTGGGCGCTGTGCTGTCCGCTCGTGCTGGCGCTTGCGGGCATCGTCTGCGCGATCCCGGCACTGCTCGTCTCGTTCGTGGTCAAGACGCAAGAGCATCTGTTCTACTACTTCTCGTTCGTGGCCACGCCGATGGTCATGATCTCCGGCGTGTTCTTCCCGCTGGACAAGTTCCCGCATTGGGCGCTCGTCATCGCGTGGCTGACACCGCTCTATCACGCGGTGAACGTGTTCCGCGCGCTCGTCATGGGCACCGTAGGAACCGGTACGCTGTGGGAGCTCTTGTGGCTGTTCTGCGCCATCATCGTGCTGGCGTTCGCACCCGTCGTGCCCGTCCGCACCAAGCTCGCGACCTGAAATCTGCAAGTCGCAAGGATGCAGCCCGGCGACGGTGGAAACGACCGAAACCTTTTTGCATCCGTGTATCTAACGGAGGCGATTCATGCTCGTCTTGACGCGCAAGCTTAACCAGGAGATCATCATCGGCGATGACATCCGCATCACGGTTGTCGCCGTCGGGAGCGATCAGGTGAAGCTTGGGATCACCGCTCCGCGCTCCATCCCGGTGCACCGTTCAGAGATCTATCGGGAACGCCAGACGCTCGCGCTCTCCGCTACGGCTACGGGCAGCATCAAGGTCCCGACGACCACCTCGTAGTTTCAAGGTTCCCCCAGCACGGCGCGCATCGCCGAGAGCAGCGCCACTGCGCTTTCATCACGCTCGCGCGCGAAGAGGTCGGCGCGCGTCAGTTCCAAGCACGATGCCCAGACGCAGGTGAGAGAAGCCCGCCGATAGCTCGCGAGCACTTCGGCCAGGACGGCTGCGGTCGGCGCGCTCGCGCCCGTGAGCCGATCGGGCAGCCGAAGCGCCGCCGCGAAGGCGGGGAGCGATCGCCCGGCGTCGGATTTGGCGAGCGCTTCGCAGAGCGCGAGGTCGGCGGCGGAGAGGGTGACCTCGAGCGCGCTTGCCGAATCCTGGGCCTGCTCCGAGGCGGGAGCCTGGTGGGACCCGAGGATCAGCCGCCAGCGCGAGTCCGGCAACGGTCCCGCAGGCGCGCAGGCGAGCGCCGCTTGCAAGGCGTCATGGTCGATCGCGCCGCCCCATCCGATCTGGCCGAGGTGCACGCTAGCGATAGGCCGTCGCAGTCGCAAAGATCCTGGATCGTCGTCAACGGGCTCGTCGCTCTCGACGAGCGCGTCCTCATCCGACGCGAAGATCTCGATCGCCGTCTCATCGGGAGATGGCGGCCTTCGCGCCAGGCGCCCCGCGCGCGCCTGCAAGAGCAACATGTCGGGAGGGATGTCACGCGGCGCGCTCATGAAGCCTTGCGCCAAAAGCGCCACCATGGCCGCGAGCCCTGCGCATCCTCGCGCCGCTCTGCAGCTTTGGCGAGGGGCGCGACGCGCGATCGCGCCTCGGCGACGCATGCCATCGTGATCTTCGCGTTGCCGCGCTCGGCGGCGACCTCCATCGACTCGCGCGCGAGCGCGACGAGGCGGCGCGGCACCCCCCCGCTCGAGCGCCAGATCTCGCGCGCTGCATCGTCGTCGAACGGCGAACGCTCGCCGCGATAACCGGCGCTGCGCAGGCGGTGCTCGATGAGGCCGATGGCTTCTGACTCGCGCAAGGGCAGCAAATCGATCCACAGCGCCACGCGATCGCACAGATTCGGGCGCCGCAGCATCGCTTCAGCCAGTTCGCGTTGACCCGAGAGCGCGATCGCCAACAGCTTGCGCTCGTCGAGTTGGAAGTTGAGCAATCCACGCAGGGTCTCGAGCATCGGTTCGAGCAGAAGCTGCGCCTCGTCGATCAAGAGGATCGGTTGGCGCTGCATGCCCGTTTCGAAAAGGGAGCGCTTGAGCGATTCCTTCATCTGCCGAAGCGTCGCCTGGCGGTCCACGTCGAAGCCGAAGCAATCGGCGATGGCGCAGATGAGCTCGCCCTCGTCTGCAAAAGTGGGGTCGAGGATCTGTCCGACGAGATAGGTGTCCGAGCCGTACAAATCGGCGGCGGCGGCGTTGAACAGCGTCGTCTTCCCCGCGCCGATGGCCCCGACGACCACGGCAAGACCGCGGCCGGTCGCCAAGCATTCCACGAGCCGCCGACGAGCGTGCGCCGCTGACAAGGTTTCGAAGTAGAAGCTAGGGTCGGCCGTGTCCAAGAAAGGATCGCGCACGAGTCCGAAGGCTTCGAGGAACATCGCAACAGCGGGCTTCAAGCGGGCCCAAACGGCCCCCTGGACCAGCGCCGCGCAATTGCGCGCGAGCCTCCCTGCATGGTATAATCCATCAAGCGCAAGTTTAGGGCTTTTTAGCGCAGGCGGAGGCGGTCGCTTCCGCCCTCTGTGTGTCTAGCCGACGGCGATCGGACGCACGCGGCCCTAGGAATGCGGCGCCCGCGTGCGGGTGCGTCCGCTGAAAGGGAACGCAATGGCGACTCCAAGTTCTGTCATCTCTATGAAGCAGCTCCTTGAAGCAGGGGTGCACTTCGGTCATCAAACGCGCCGCTGGAACCCCAAGATGGCGCGCTACATATTCCAAGAGCGAAACGGTATCTACATCATCGACCTCGCCAAGACCGTGCAACGGTTGCGCGAGGTCTACGAAGCCACCAAGGAGATGTCGCGGCGCGGCAAGATCTTCTTGTTCGTCGGCACGAAGAAGCAGGCGCAGGAGGTCGTGCGCGAGGAGGCCGAGCGCTGCGGGATGTTCTTTGTGAACCAACGCTGGCTCGGCGGCACGCTCACCAACTTTCAGACGATCCAGAAACGCATTTCGCGGCTACGCGAGCTCGAGCGGCAGCGCGACACCGGCGTGTTCGACGCGCTGACGAAGAAAGAAGTGAGCAAGCTCGAGGACGAGCTTTCCCGTCTGGAGCGCTTCTTGGGAGGCATCAAAGACATGCCGCGCCTGCCCGACGCGCTCTACATCGTCGATCCGCGCAAGGAGCGCATCGCGGTGCTCGAGGCGCGCAAGCTGAAGATCCCGATCATCGCGGTCATCGACACGAATTGCGATCCCGACGAGATCGACTATCCCATACCCGGCAACGACGATGCCATCCGCGCGGTGAAGCTCATGACGGGCAAGGTCGCGGATGCGATTTTGGAGGGACGGACTGAAGCCGAATCCGGCAGCGCCGGGGAAGCAGTCGCAAGCGAAGAGGCGTCAGCCGAGCAGACTGCGGGCGTCGATGCGCACTGAGGCGACGACAAGGGAACATCCCCTACGCGATGAAACGGAAAACTCTGTCATGACGAAGCCGTATACGCCGAGCGCGGCCGACGTCAAAGCGCTCCGCGACGCGACCAACGCACCGGTCATGGATTGCCGTCGTGCGCTCACCGAGAGCGGCGGCGACGTCGAGCGGGCCAAGAAGCTCTTGGCCGAGCGCGGCGAGCAACTCGCGCGCAAGAAGAGCGAGCAGGCCACCTCGGAAGGCTTCATCGGGCACTACATCCACCAAGGCGGCAAGCTCGGCGTGCTCGTCGAGCTCGGTTGCCAGACGGATTTTGTGGCCAAGAACGCACAGTTCCAAAAGCTCGCCCACGACCTGGCGGTGCACATCTGCGCCTCTCGGCCCCTTTTCGTGAGCCGCGATGAGGTCCCCGAGGCGGTGCGCGCGCGCAAGGAGAGCGAGCTCGACGGCAAGATCGACAAGTACTACGAAGAGGTCGTGCTCCTCGAGCAGCCATACGTGCGCGACGAGACGAAAACCGTCGGCGAACTCATCTCGAGCGCGGTGGGCGTGCTCGGCGAGAACATCAAAGTCCGCCGCTTCGCCCGATTCGACATCGGCGAGTCGTAATGAGCGACAACGGAGCCGGCTTGTCGCCCGTCTACCGAAGGATTCTGCTCAAGCTCAGTGGTGAAGCGTTCGCCCGCAATGCCGGCGGTGCGATCGACACCGACACCGTGTATCTCATCGCGGATCAGATCAAAGAGGTCGCCAAGGCCGGCGTGCAAGTGGCCTGCGTCGTGGGCGGCGGCAACATCTGGCGCGGCAAGGCTGCGGCGCACGAGAACATGGACCGTTCGACCGCCGACTACATGGGCATGCTGGCGACCGTCATCAACGCCCTCGCTCTTCAGGACGCGCTCGAAGACATCGGCGTGCAGACCCGGGTGCAGACCGCTATCTCCATGCACCAAGTCGCGGAGCCGTACATCCGCCGGCGGGCGATCCGCCACTTGGAGAAAGGCCGCGTCGTCATCTTCGCGGCAGGCACCGGCAATCCGTACTTCACGACCGATACCACGGCCGCGCTGCGCGCGCTCGAGATCGGCGCCGAGGCAATTCTCAAGGCGACGCAGGTCGACGGCGTGTACGAGGCCGATCCCAAGAAAGATCCAAAGGCAAAGCGCTTCGATCGGCTCGACTACCTCGACGTGCTCAAACGCGGCCTCGAGGTGCTCGACAACACCGCGCTGACCTTGTGCATGGACAATCGGCTGCCGATCATCGTCTTCGAGCTCATGCGCGAGGGCAACATCAAACGCGTCATCTGCGGCGAACCGATCGGCACGATCGTGGGAGGGACCTCCAAAGATGCTACCCCAGCTGTTCCGTGACGCCGAAGAGCGCATGCGCAAGGCGGTGGAGTCCACGCGCAGCGAGTTCACCTCCATCCGCACCGGACGCGCCACGGCGGGTCTGCTCGACCACGTGATGGTCGAAGCCTACGGCTCCGAAATGCCCTTGCGCCACGTGGCCAACGTAGCGATCCCCGACCCGCGCTCCATCACCGTCACCCCGCACGACAAGTCGATCCTCGGCGACATCCGCAAAGCGATCGAGAAATCGGATCTCGGCATCACGCCGAACGTGGATGGGAACACGATCCGTTTGGCGCTCCCGGCGCTCAATGAAGAGCGGCGCAAAGAGCTCGTCAAGCTCGTCCACAAGCGCGCCGAAGAAGGACGAGTCGCCATCCGCAACGTGCGCCGCGATGCGCACGAGCACGTGAAGGCCGCGCACAAAGATCACAAGGTCACAGAAGACGAGAGCCGCCGGGCGAACGAGCAACTCCAAAAGCTGACCGACAAATACATCGCCGAGGTCGACCAGCTCGTCGCCCACAAAGAGAAGGAGATCATGGAGGTGTGAGCGTGCCCGCCCTGGGCAACGAAGAACTCCTCTTGCTTCCCTACGTCCGCGCCCTCGAGATCATCGGGGACGGCGACGTCCATCTGAGCGTCATCACTCCGCCCTACCCGGCGCTCGGCGTCGGCACGCTCCGCGTGGTCCGGGTCAAACGCGATGGCCAGACGATCCGCCTCGAGACGTCGTACGACGACTATGAACGGCTGCCGTGAACTCCGCCGGCACGTTTGAACGGACGGGCGCCCGGTTGCGCCGCGAGCTGACGGTCAAACGGGTCGTCATCGGCCTGGTCGTCGCGGTGCTCGGCATCGCGTCGATCTTCAACCCCATGGCGCTCGCGGCCGTGATCGCCGCGATCGCGCTCGCCGGCGCGGTCGAATTCGCTAACCTCGCGCGCCGCGCGGGCGGCGAGGTGTCTTTGCCCATCGTGGTCGTGGCCTGCATCGCGTATCCGGTGCTGGCCTATTTCGGTCTGCTCGCCCGGTTCGAGTCGACGCTCGTCGCGTCGCTCGTGCTGGCATCGTTCGTCGCCGCGCTGCCGGAAAGTCTGGAGCGCTACGACGGACGGGTCGCGATGACCGTCCTCGCTTCGCTGTACTTGGGAAAACTGCTCTCGTATTTCATCGTGCTGCGCGCGCTGCCGCACGGCGAACGCCTCGTGCTGTGGATCGTCATCATCGTCGTCTTGACTGATACTGCGGGCATGATCGCGGGATTGCGCTTCGGCCACCGGCCGCTTGCGCCCCGGCTGTCGCCGGGCAAGACCTGGGAAGGCACGATCGCCGCGCTTTTCACTGCCGGCGTGGCGGGCGCCGCGAGCTACTGGCTGCTCGGCGTCGGCGGGCCGCTGTGGCTCGCGCTCGCGCTTCCGCTCGGCGTGTCGGTGTCCGCGCAATTCGGCGACCTCGTCGAATCGGCGCTGAAGCGCAACGCCCAGGTCAAAGATTCCGGTCATCTGTTGGCGAGCCACGGCGGCGTGCTCGACCGTTTCGACTCGTATATCTTCGCGGGCGTGGTCGGTTACGCGATCCTGTTCCTCGCCGGCGTGCGCTGAGGACGGATGCGACGCGTCGCGATCCTCGGATCGACGGGTTCGATCGGGCGGCAGACTCTGGAAGTCATCGCGGCGCACCCCGAACGCTTTTCCGTGGCGGCGTTGGCCGCGGGAGAGAACATCGAGCTCTTGGCGCAACAAGCCCGCAGCTGGCAACCGCAGGTGCTGTCGGTCGCAAGCAGCGAGACCGCGTCTGCGTTGCGCCAACGCCTGCCGCATCCGCTGCCGCGCATCGAACATGGCGAAGACGGCCTCGTCGCCTGTGCGCTCGAAGCAGAGGCGGACATCGTGGTCGCCGCCACGGACGGCATGGTCGCGCTGCGCGCGGTCTTCGAATCCGTGAGCCGCGGCCTCCATGTCGCACTTGCCAACAAAGAGCTCCTGGTGGCCGCGGGGCACATCATTTGCCGCCTGGCGCGCAGCACGGGAGCGCGCATCGTGCCGGTGGATTCCGAACACAGCGCGCTGTTCCAGTGCCTCGCCGGCGAGCAGCCGGAGGACGTGAAGAGCGTGATTCTCACGGCGTCCGGCGGTCCGTTTTGGGAGTGGTCGCTGGAGCGGATGGAAAAGGCGACGCCGGAAGACGCGCTCGCGCATCCGAAGTGGCGCATGGGCGCGAAGAACACGCTTGACTCGGCGTCACTCATGAACAAGGGCCTCGAGGTGATCGAGGCGAGCTCGCTGTTCTCACTTCCCCCAGCATCCATCGAAGTGGTGGTGCACCGGCAAAGCGTCGTCCATGGCTTTGTGATTTTTCGCGACGGCAACGTGAAAGCGCAACTCGCGAGTCCGGACATGCGCCTGCCCATCGGCTATGCGCTCGCTTACCCGCAGCGGCTGCCTGCGGCGGTGGCGGAGGCGGATACGAGAGCCGCGATCGGGCTCGGCGGTGCGGCGACGACGCTGACTTTCGAACCGGTTGACGACGTCCGTTTTCCTTCCGTGCGGCTTGCTTACCGCGCGCTCGCATTGGGAGGTACGTATCCGGCCGTGCTTTCCGCCGCGAACGAAGAGGCAGGACGCGCCTTCCTACGCAAGCAAATTAAGTTTACGCAAATCCACCCGATCGTCGAAAGCGTGCTGGAAAACCACCTGCCCGCGGGCGACGACCTTGAAGACGTGCTGTCGGCCGACCGGACCGGCCGCGAGCAGGTGCGCGACGCCATTCGCGCATCGCTGCACCGCTAGAGAGCGAGGAAGCGCCGCGGACCGCGCCAGATGATGATCGCAGCCTTGATCCCCTACGCCTTCGTGGTCAGCGTCGCGCTCGCAGGAGCGGGTAAGGTCTTGATCTACATCGCCCTCTTGTCCGTGCTCATCATCTTCCACGAGTTCGGACACTTCATCTGCGCGAAGCTCGCAGGCGTGACCGTGACCGATTTCGCGGTGGGTTTTGGTCCGTCGCTCGCCGCGGTCCGCCGCGGCGACACGACCTACCGCCTGAACGCCTTGCCGCTCGGGGGCTACTGCAAGATGCTCGGCGAGGATAGCGAGGGCGCCTCGAGCGACCCGGGCAACTTCAATCATAAGAGCGTCGGCGCGCGCTTCGGCATCATCGCAGCCGGCCCGATCTTCAATCTCGTCCTCGCCGTGCTCATCTTCAGCGCCCTGGCGTGGGCGCAAGGCGTGCCGACGGGGCCGACGACCGTCGTCGACGCAGTGTCGTCGGGGACGCCGGCAGCAGCGGCCGGGCTGCGGGCGGGCGATCAAATCGTGGCGTTGGACGGCGTCCCGATCCGCAGCGGCGGTGAAATGCTCGACTACATCCGTGGCCATGCGAATAAGACCGTGCAGGTAGACGTGCTGCGTCAGGGGCGTCACGTGCAGCTGCAGATCGCGGACAAGCCACTCGTCGTCGTGAACGGCGAGCCCAAAGGCGCGTTCGGCTTCACGCCGCATTATCTGATCGAACGGGAGCCACCGATCGCGGCGATCGGCTACGGCGTGAGCATGCTCGGCACCGTGGCCGCGACCAACTTCGTCGGCATCGTCGGCGCGATCCGCGCGCACCGCGCCTCTTCGGTGATCCACGGGCCCGTTGGCATCGCCCGCTTCGTGATCGGAGCGGAGGCCGCAGGATTCGCCACGCTCGCGCTCATCGGCGCCCAGCTCTCCGTGATGCTCGGCCTCATCAATTTGCTGCCTTTCCCCGCGCTCGACGGCGGCCGCCTTGCGTTCTTGGCGGTTGAATTCTTGCGCGGCCGGCCGATCAACCCCGAGCGCGAAGGGCTCGTCCACCTTGCCGGCTTCGCCTTGCTCATGGTCTTCGTCGCGTTTGTCACCTATAATGACATCGTGCAGTGGGTGCAAGGCAAGGGCGGCCTATGAGCGCGCAATCCTTACCTCCCGTACCGGAGTGGTCGGGTGTCGCGCCGCGCACGCCGCAGGCGCCTCCGCTTTCATCGCGCCGCCGGTCGCGGCCGGTGAAGGTCGGCACGGTGACGATCGGCGGCGACGCTCCGATATCAGTCCAATCGATGACCACGACCCGCACGGACGATTGGGCGGCGACGCTCGAGCAGATCCACGCGCTCGCGGCGGCGGGCTGCGAGATCGCCCGCGTCTCCGTGCCGGACGCGAAGGCGGCTGCCGCCTGCGACAAGATCAAGGCCGGCTCGCCGGTGCCGCTCGTGGCGGACATCCATTTCGATCATCGCTTCGCGCTTGCCGCCATCGAAGCCGGATGGGACAAATTGCGGCTCAATCCGGGTAATATCCGCGACGAGCGCAAGGTCAAAGAAGTCGTCTCGGCCGCGAAGGCGCGCGGCATGCCGATCCGCATCGGTGTCAATAACGGCTCGCTTGCGCCCGATATCGTGCAGCGCTTCGGGCACACGCCCGCCGGCATGGTCGAGTCGGGGCTGCGGCACATCCGCATCCTTGAGGAGCTTGAGTTCCACGACATCGTCGTCTCGCTGAAAGCGCATGACGTGCGCACGACGGTGGCCGCGTACCGCTTGATGGCCTCGAAAGTCGACTATCCGTTCCACTTGGGCATCACGGAAGCGGGGACGCTGCGCAGCGGCACGGTGAAGAGCTCGGTCGGTCTCGGCATCTTGCTGGCAGAGGGCATCGGAGACACGATTCGCGTCTCGCTGACCGCGGATCCGATCGAAGAGGTGCCGGTCTGCTGGGAGCTGCTCAAGTCGCTCGGTCTGCGCGAGCGGGGTGTTGAGATCACATCCTGCCCGTCGTGCGGGCGCGTGCAGATAGATATCGTGAAGCTCGCGGAGAAGGTCGAGGAGATCACCTCGCAATATCGCGCGCCCGTGAAAGTGGCGGTCATGGGATGCGCCGTCAACGGGCCGGGCGAAGCGTCCATGGCTGACGTCGGCATCGCGGGCGGCAAAGGCATGGGACTCATCTATCGCGATGGCGTGATGGTGCGCTCGCTCCCGGAAGCCAAACTGCTCGACGGGTTGCGCGAAGAGATCGAAAAGGTCATTGCCGAGCGCTATCCCCAGTACACCTAGGGCTTTCGCGCTCCCGCTTTTCTGGGCCGTTCTCGCGGTCGCCGCGATCCTTCGTTTCGCCGACGCGCTCCGGCGCCCGCTGCAAGTGGACGAGGCGTACTCGTTACATCTGGCTGCGCTCCCGCTCGCACAAGGGTTGAAGGCTGTCGCCGTCCTCGACATCCATCCGCCGCTGTTCTTGATCGTCACCCACGTCTTGGCGGCCTGGCACCTGCCGGACGGGGCCTTTCGCCTGCTGGCTGCCGCCGTCGGGGTCTTGGCGGTCGCACTTTTCTACCTGCTCGTCCGCGCCTGGCACGGTGACGGCGTCGCCGCCGTCGCGGCAGCTGGCGCAGCGGTGCTGCCAAGCCTCGTCTTCTATGACACGATGATCCGGATGTACGGCCTCTTCGACGCCTTCGCATTGGGCTCGTTTCTATCGCTTTCTATCCTTTATACACGCGACGATCTGCGCGCTTCGGTCCGGCGCCTGCTCTGGTGCGTCTGGGCCGTGCTCTGCGCGGCCTGCATCGCTACGCTCTACCTCGGGTTTTTGGTCATCGCCGCGCAGTTGCTCTACACCGCCGTGCTGCGACGGGAACACCTGCTCAAAGCCTCACTCGGGGCGGCGGCTGCCGTGCTGGTCTGGTCGCCCCAGCTACCGACGTTTTTGGACCAGCTCCCGCGGGGCGGACTCGCGTTCCCGTTCTATGCCCAGCACCTCGCGGCCACGATCCTCGAGCTGTTCGGCCAGGCGACGATAGCGCCGCAGACGACCGGAGCCGGTGTCATCGCAATAGCGGCCGGCATCCTGGCATGGCTGTGGGTCGCCTTCGCTCTATGGTTCGGCATCGGCGGCAATGGCCGGTCGCTCGCGCTCTGGCTCGGGGTCACAGGCGTGCTCACCTTCGCGTACAGCATCATCGCGCACAAGCTGCTCTACACCGACCGCTATTATCTTTTGTTCGCATATGCGCTGTGCTGTCTGACCGCGCTCGCGCTCGCTCGCCTGAGCGCGTGGCACCCGAATGCCGGGCGCGCGGCCGGGCTCGCCATGGGTATGCTGCTCGGATTCACCGGATTCGCGTACGCGTTCGACAGCCGTCTCTACACGGCCGACTGGCCGGCCATCGGTACCGTGCTCCAATCCGGCTTGCGCGGCGGCGATGTCGTGATCATGGAACAGGGATCGAGCTTCTTTCCGCTCGAGCGCGGGCCGTGGCTCGACCATCACCCGCTGCTATTGACGTTCCATCGCTCCGACGTCGATCAGGCGGCGCGTCTTGCGCGCCCGTTCGCACGCGTGTGGCTCGTGCTATTCCAAGCCGCACCGGTCGATCCCGACCTGCGGCTCGCAAACGGATTGCGTCGCGAACGCCGCCCGGCCGGCATGTGGGAATTCGTGCGTTGGCTTCCGGCGGAGAGCGCGAGCGTGCTCCTTTTCCAACGAGCTGCACAACGCTGACCGTCTCGCCCTAGGGCAGCGACGGCTCCAGGGTTTTGCATCGCGGCAAGGCAACAGCCAAACGAAGGCGACAAGCATGGAGAAAAAAGAGGTCACGCGCATACCGCGCAAAACCGACGATCTGTCCGAGTGGTACACGCAGGTGTGTCTGCAGGCGCAGCTCGCCGACTACACGCCGGTGCGCGGCTGCATCGCCATGCGCCCGTACGGCTTTGCCATCTGGGAACTCATCACGGCCGAGTTCGATCGCCGTTTCAAGGCCACCGGCCACTCCAACGCCTATTTCCCGTTGCTGATCCCCGAGAGTTTGCTGCGCAAAGAAGCGGAGCACGTTGAAGGTTTCGCCCCCGAGGTCGCCTGGGTGACCGAAGGCGGAGGAGAAAAGCTGACCGAGCGGCTTGCCATCCGCCCGACGTCCGAGGTGATCATCGGTCCGCTGTACGCCAAGTGGATCCAGTCGCATCGCGATCTGCCCGTGCTCATCAATCAATGGGCCAACGTGGTGCGTTGGGAGAAGGCGACCCGCCCGTTTTTGCGCACGCTCGAGTTCTTGTGGCAAGAAGGCCACACCGCGCACGCGACGCGCGAAGAAGCGGCGGCGGAGGTGCAGCAGATGCTCGGCATCTACCGCGAGGTCGCCCAAGACATCTTGGCGCTGCCCGTCATCGCCGGCCGCAAGAGCGAAAGCGAGCGCTTCGCAGGCGCACAGTCCACGTTCGCGATCGAGGCCATGATGCCCGACGGCAAAGCGCTGCAGGCCGGCACTTCGCACGAGCTCGGGCAGAACTTCGCGCGCGCGTACGACATCAAATTCGCCGACACGGACGAGCAGGTCAAGTTCGTCTGGACGACGTCGTGGGGCGTCTCGTGGCGCATCCTCGGTGGCGTCGTCATGACGCACGGCGACGACAACGGCCTCGTGCTGCCCCCGGCCGTCGCTCCCCACCAAGTGGTCATCGTGCCGATCTTACGCAAGGGTGCAGACGACGTGTTGCCGGCCGCTCGCGCGCTCGCGGCAGAGCTTGCCGGTGTCTGCCGCGTCAAACTCGACGATCGAGCCGAGCAAAGCGCGCCGTGGAAGTTCAACGAGTGGGAACTGCGCGGCGTGCCGCTGCGCATCGAGATCGGCAAGCGCGATATCGACGGCGGCGTCGTCACCGTGGCGCGTCGCGACACCCTGGCCAAAGAATCCATCCCGCGCGACCAGATCGTCGCGCGGATCCCGGGGCTGCTCGCCGACATCCAGCGCTCGCTCTTGGACCGCGCCCGCGCCGACCGCGATGCGCGCACGACGACCGTCAGCGATCGCGCCGGTCTGATCGCGGCTTTGCACGAGCAGCGGGGTTTCGTCCTCGCGCCGTGGTGCGAACGGCCGGAGTGCGAGCTCGAGATCAAGGCGCAGACGGGAGCCGTGAGCCGGGTGATCGGCGATGCCGCGTCCGGCGGCGAGCGCTGCGCGAACTGCGGGCAGCCCGCCAAGAGCTTCGCATACTTTGCCCGCTCCTACTGAGCGCCGGCGCGGCGTGCCGGGCGCCGCGATTCTCGCCGCTGCCGCGGTCATCGCGTGCGCAGTGAAGGCAGGCGCGAACAGCGCGGCGATCCTCATGTATCACCACGTCTCGCCGACGGTCGAACCGGGCATCTATGCGCGCGCCCTCACCGTCAGCCCGCTTGAATTCGAACAGCACGTGCGCTGGTTGCGCGAGCGGGGCTGCGTGCTCGTCACCGTGGATCGTGCCTGGTCGGATACGCTGGCAGGAGGGGTCGCGCCGTGCGAGGTCGCGCTCACCTTCGACGACGGATACGAGGACTTCGCCCGCTACGCGTTGCCGATATTGTTGCGCTACGGCGGCACGGGCACGCTGTACGTCGCGAGCGGTTTCATCGGACGCCCCGATCATCTGAGCGTGGGCGATCTGCGGTCTGCCCAAGCCGCCGGCATCGAAATCGGCGCGCACACCGTCGACCACGTCGATCTGACGAAAGTGTCGACGGATCGGGCTGCGCAGGAGATCGCCGGTTCGGCGCGCGCGATTCAAACTTTTTTAGGGTCCGCACCTACGGCCTTTGCCTATCCCTCCGGAAAGTTCGATGCGCGCATCGTCGCGGTCGTGGCCGCAGATCACTTCACGACCGCGGTCACGACGAATCCGGGGGTGCTCGAGCGGCACGCGGATCCCTACGAGCTGCCACGCTTCCGCATCACGCACGGACAGGGCACGCGCCTGCTGCAGTTCGTGTTCGGCCCCGCGACGCATGAAGTCGCGGGCAGCTGGCAAGCCGTGGCGCACATCGCCCGCGAGCGCATTGCGGGGAACGACCCGCAAGTCGCAGAAACGGTCGCCACGGCGCTGTTGGCCGAGCGATTTCCAGAGCAGATCGTAAAAGTACGGGTCGAGCGAGTCATGCCGGCCGCGGTCGCCGGTATCGTCCTTTCCGGCCGGAAGTTCCACGCGGTGGTCGACCGCAGGCGGTTCGAGCAAGACGTCCGTGACATGGTGGAGGTGACGTTCTCAGTGGCCCCAACTCTCGATGAGGTCGATGTCTGGGCGACGGTGCCCATCGCAGTGGCGCCCGGGGTCACCGTGTCCGGTGACGAAGCCGCGCCCACCGAGCGCACGGTGTTCTCGGCCGCAGTGCGCAAAGCCGACTATCGTGCGGGCAGCCCCTGGGCTCTCGGCTCCATCTATTGGGACCCTTCATGGCTCTAGACGAACCGCGTTATCAAAAAACCGTCCTCGACAACGGCATCCGCGTGATCACGGAGCACATCCCCTACGTGCGCAGCGCGGCGCTCGGCGTGTGGGTGGGCATCGGCTCTTCGCACGAAGACGCGTCGGTGCGAGGCATCAGCCACCTCATCGAGCACATGCTCTTCAAGGGCACGCCGCTGCGCAGCGCGCGACAGATCGCCGAGACGATGGATTCGGTCGGCGGCCATCTCAATGCGTTCACCGACAAAGAGGTCACGTGCTATCACGCGCGCGTCGTCGACGTGCAGACAGGCCTTGCGATGGACGTGTTGGCCGACATGTTCCTGCACGCGAAATTCGATCCCGTCGACCTGCACAACGAGCAACAGGTGATCTTGGAAGAGATCAGGATGTACGACGATGCTCCAGACGAGATGAGCCAGGACCTGTTCGTGCGCTCCGTGTGGGCGGGCAGTCCGTTGGGCGAGCCGACGATCGGCTACGCACACACCGTGTCGAGCATCGATCGCGACATGATCCAGCGCTATATGCACGAGCGCTATACCCCGGACCGGGTCGTGGTGACCGCGGCCGGCAACGTCGATCACGCGGCGTTCGCCCGGCAAGTGGAAGAGCTCTTGGGCCAGACCAGCGGCCGCTTTCACGGCTTCGATCCGCCGCCGCCCGTCTTCAGGCCGGCGGTCGCGGGAAAGCAGAAAGACTGCGAGCAGGTCTACGTGCTCGTGGGCGCCGAGGGGACGAGCGCGCGCGATGAGTCCCGCTTCCCGCTCTCGGTGCTCGACGCCATCGTCGGCGGCGGCATGGCATCGCGGCTGTTCCAAGAGATCCGCGAAAAGCGCGGTCTTGTGTACAGCGTGTTCTCCTCGCACAATCCATATCACAGCGGGGGCATCTTCAGCATCTCGGCGTCGACCAGTCCGAAGAACGTCGTCGAAGTCGTGTCGCTGATCCGAGCGGAGTTGACGCAGCTGGTCGAGCATGGCGTCGCGACGGACGAGCTGCAGCGCGCCAAGGAGCACATCAAGGGGACGTTGTTGCTCTCGCTCGAGAGCACGAGCACGCGGATGCTGCGCCTCGGTCGCACCGAACTCGCGCTGGGGCGGCACGTGCCGCCAAGCGAGATCATCGCCCGCATCGACGCGGTGACCAAAGAAGAAGTCGATGCGCACGCTGCGCGGATCTTCACGCCGCAGCGCTTGGCGCTCACCGTCCTCGGCCCGGTCGACCTGCAGCCGATCGCGAACGCCTTCGAAGCGCTGGCCGAATCCGCTTGAGCGCGCTTGAACGCGCGGCAGTTCCATGACGGTATACCTCGCTGTTGCAGCCCTGCTCTACCTGGGCTCGCAGGCGTTGCAGATGGGAACGGGCGCGGCGCGCCTAGCGGGCGTGCGCAGCAAGCGCGTGGCGACGGGCCTCACGCTGTTCAATCTCTTCGCCACGAGCTCGCGCATGCTCAACCTCATCTACGCGCCGCTCATGGGCGCGCTCATCGACATCTCGCGCCATCTGGGCGATGTGGCCGGCTTCGAGAGGGATTTGCGGATCATCATCGCTGCGGCCACGCTCGGCTCGATTCTGGGCGGCGCGCTCACCCCGACTTTCGCGGTGTTGTTGCAACGCGGCATCAATTCGTTCGAGCGCTCGGGTTCGCTCGTGGGATCCATCGCCCGGCTCGCCCGGCCGGCGACCTTTGCGGGCGCGGTCGCGGAATTGCGGATCCCGCGCGCCAGCATGTTGCGCTACAGCCCGGCGAGACTGCCCAAAGCTTTCCTGTTCTGGAACGTCATCGTGATGGCGTTCTGGGTGGCAGGCCCGCTGTCGGCGTTTTACGCCGGCGTCATCGACGCCAAGGTGACGGGCACGGCGCTCTTGCTTTCGGGCCTGATCACGGGCGTCGCCACGATCACCTTGACCTTGGTGGTCGATCCGACTGCTGCCGTCATCACCGATCAGGCCGCGCTCGGCATGCGGCCCGAGTCGGACATCAAAGCGATGCTGCTGTATCTCGTGGCCGGCGCGGTCGCGGGCACGCTGCTCGCGCAACTCGTCCTTTGGCCGGCCGCGCATCTCATCGTCTTCGTCGCGAGGTTCTTAGTGAATCATGGACTGCAACATGGTTAAGCGGCTGCTGATCGTGGTCGCGATGCTGTGCACGCTGGCGGCGAGCGGATGCGCTGGGCCGATCACGCACTGGATGATCAATGTGCGCAACGCTCAGGGCGATGCTGCCCTCGAGCGCCCGAACCTGCCGGAGGCGGAAAAGGAGTATCGCCTGGCGCTGGCGCTCGACCGCCGCAACGCGCATGCCAAAGCCGGGCTCGCGAAGGTCCTCTACCTGCGCGCCAAGGTGGATTTCGTCGAGAGCAAACTCGACGAAGCCGCCGATGATATCACCCAATCGCTTCGTTATGCGCCCGATGACGCCGCTGCGCTCGCTTTGTCAAGCGAGATCGGGCAAGCCAAAATCCGGCGGGAGATCGTCATCTCGAATTATCCGCTCTACGGGTCGATCGCCGCCGCGGTCGCGCCGGCGATCAAATCAATCGCGGAGGGCGATAAGGTCATTCAAAAAGAGGTGAAGGCCTTTTCGAGCGACTTCGACACCGCGCATCTGACCAAGGCGATCGTGACGTCGTACGATCTCCAAGACGAACTCCACCGGCTCGCACAACGGCTGGTCATCTACCGAGGCTACGTCACGAGCGGACAGGCCAAGGCCACAGCGCCGTCCGGCGCGACCACCCCCTCGCTGCTTCCCATCCCGTAATGGAGGGCGCGCAAATCCATTTTGCGCGCGATATGTAGCCCGCGCAAATTTATTTTGCGCGCGATATGTAGCCCGCGCAAATTTATTTGCGCGCGTTCGGTGGTCTCGCGACGGCGAAATGGTGCATGTCGTAGACTTGCCACCCGGAGCGGACGGGAACGCGGCGGTAGCGCTGCATGAATGCGTACAGCGGCTTGTTGGCCGCGAAGCGCGGCACTTCGACGGCGACGAAATAGCGAGCGCCCTTGGCGATCGCGCTCGTCATATCGTGCACGTTCCATACCAAAGGGTCTTCCTCCCAACCGCGGTGCGCGATCGTGTACAGGACGGAAGGATCGTAGTGGCCCATGACGATGAGGCTGCCCGGCTCGATCGCGCTGCGGACTTCGGTCGCCGCGGCATAGACGTTGCGGCTCCACGTATAATAAGGATGGATTTCGAGCATGTTGCTGTAGACGACGAAGAAAAAGATGGCAACGAGACCCAGGCGCGGCCACAGCTCGCCAAGGGCAAGCGCGATCCGTTCAAAGATCCAGTCCAAAGCGCCGGCGGCATACAGAACGGCGAACAGCGCGAAGGGCATGAGGTAGTAGTCGACGCGTTCGACGTTGACGACGATGAGCGCGTACAGCACGAGAGCGGCGAACCACGACCCGAAAAACCACGAGCGCATCCCTCCGGATGGATCGCGCGGCTGGCAGATCGCCGCGAGGAGCAAAAGCGAGAAAAGCGCGGGGCCGAGGATGGTCGTCGCGAGCATGCGCTGCAGCGCGAGCGCTCCCGCAAGCGCCCGCACCGCGCCGGCGGGGCTATGCAGCGCCGCGGCGAGCGCCGGCGCGACGTGTTTAGCCGTGATGCCGCTTGCCCAATGCCATTCCGCGATCGCGTGGAGATGGCCGAAATAGAGCCACAGCGGCACGAACACGACTGCGAGGAGGGCATAGTTCGCCCAACTGGCGAGCGCTCTGACCCGGTCCTTCCACAAAGCGATGGCCAGCATCGGCGCGAGCACGATGAGCCCCGGGGGCTTGGCGAGCGCGGCGAGCGCCGCGAAGAGACAAGCGAGCACGAGGTCAAAGGGCCGACGCTGTGCGACGAAGCGCCACCACCAAAGCAAAGCCCCCGCGCAAAAAAAGAGCATGACGCTCTCGGGGATGACGGCCCGGCCGTAATAGACGGGTCCCGGGCTCACGGCGAAGAGGGCAGCCGCGATGAAGCCGGCACGCGTCGAGTAGAGCTGCGCGCCCAACGCGAACACGAGCGGGATCGTCGCAAGCGAAAACACGATCACGAGCAGGCGCAAGAAGATCTCGTGGACGCCGAACACCCGGTACAGCTGCGCCGCCGCGAACGGCACGACTTGCAATTCGAGCTCCACGTAGTTGGGCGGGGGCCCGTTATAGTCGGTCTGCGGATAAAAAATATCATCGCGCAGCTCCACAAAGTTGCGCGCGATCGCCGCGCCGTCACCCTGCCGCCACGCCGGATGGTCGAGGATCGGGTTATGGATGCCGTAGAGCCGCAGCGCTAGGGCGAGCGCCATGAGGGCGCCGAGCGCAAACGCCTGCGCGCGCTTCACGTCTTCGAGTCGGGTGCGGGCACGTGATGGGTGTGTCGAAACGTCCAGTACTTGTTGACGAAGAAATTCACGCCCATGCCGCCGACCGTGCCGCACAACCAGATGAGCGAGTTGCGCAGATGGAACGGCGGGAGCGCCCGGTCGCACAGCGCGGTGATCGCAATGCCCAAGACGAGCGCCATGGCGGAGACCGTCAAGAACTGCGCCAGCTCCTTGCCCATGTGGCCTTTCGAGCGGAACGTCCAGTGGCGGTTCCAAAAATAGTTGTTCACTCCGCCGGCGATGAAGCCGATCGAGAACGCGAGCTTGATGTCGAGCCGGAAGTGCAGGAGTACGTGGAAGATGATGAAGCTGATCACGGCACCCGAGGCGCCGACCACGCCGAACTTCAAGAATTGGCGGACGCCGCGGCGCATGAGCGGCGACGAGGCAGCGCTCACGCGAGCCAATACCAGTCTGCGAACAGCACGGTGAACAGCCCGAGCAGCGGCAGCGAGAGCGCGACGATCGCGGAGTTGACGAGAGGATTGCGGCCCCATAACGCCATGAGCATGAACGCCGGGAAGATGACGAGCACGAAGCGGGGCATGCTCATGAGACTCGCCGTGGACATCGGGACGAGCAGCGACGCAGCGAAATACCAGGAGTATGACGGGCGTAGCGTGCGAAACGCGATCACCATGAGGACGAGGAACGCCAAGGTGAAAGCGAGCTCGATCATGTGGTTGACGGACTCGCTCGAAGCAAGCGGTTGCGCGGCGATCGCCCGCACCGTGTTGACGATGCTCACCCACGGCGGCGCGAGGTGGCGATGCCAGTTGTCTTGGATCTTGAGGAAATACAGCGGGTCGCCCACGAGAGCATAGAGATAGGCCATATACGCGAATAACCCGGCCGGGACGAGCGCCACGCCGATGACGCCCCGCGTGAGCGTGGTGCCGCGCCGTTCGCGCCACCCCCGCCAAGCCTCGTAGGCGAGAGGGATCGCGGTGAGCATGCCCTCGACCCTCGTCATGGAGGCAAGCGCGCCGAACACGCCCGACGTGACGTAGTTGCCATGCCTTGCGTAGTAGACGGACGCCACGGTCAGCGCGAGGAAAAGCGACTCGGTGTAGACCGCCGAGAAGAAGATCGCGGTCGGGAAAATCGCGGTGTAAAAAATCGCGTGGTACGCGATCGTGTCATCACCGTATTCCAAGCGCACGAGCGCGTACAAATACGCGAGCGCGATGAAGAACGAAAGGTTTGAGATGATGAGGCCGGCCGTCAGGTGATTGCCGATGAGGCCGCCGAGCACGTGCACGAGGAACGGATACAGAGGGAAGAACGCCATCTCGTTGCCCTGATAGCCGGTCGTCGCGATGGCCAGGTAATGTTGCGCATCCCAACGCCCCCAGACGTTGAGCCAGACGCTGTGGGACGCGACGAAATGTTCTCCTTGCCGCTGCCCGATGATGACGGCCGCAAGCGGTGCGATGATGATCAGCGGCAGACGCGTCGCGATGAAAGCGATGGAGACGTGATGGACCATGGGATAGTAACGCCCGAGCACGCCGACCTTGATGGCGATCGCGACCAAGAGCACCGCTCCGCAAAGCGCGAATGCCGTCGACAGCGCGGCGGGCAGCGCCAAGATATACGCCCACAACGCGAGGAAGGGGAGATAGCTCCACGCGTCGGCGCCCAGCATGTCCTCGAGCGAGACGTTGCACGTCGTGCTGATCCAACGGGAATATCCGTACCACGCGACGATCGCCAGCAGGGCGCATCCGAGCGCCGCGCACACGAGCACGATGTTGGAAGCGAAGCCGCTCAAGCTCGTATGCGTGACGAGCAGGTACCAGGTGAAGATGCCGGTCGAAAAGCCGGCGAGTGCCGTCAGGAGAAGACCGAGCCGAGCGCTGCGGGGAAGGAGCAGGACTGGTCGGTGGAGAGGTGCTTCTTCGATGCCGGGCGTCGTGTAAGCGGCGTCCACAATCTTTCGCGTTCGCCGTTCCGCCATATGGCCCTCTCATCGGACCGCATCGAGGGATTGGCGGAACGTTGGTAAAGGTGCGCGGCATGCGATTGCGGCGTTTCGGGTGGATGCTGCTTGCGAGCGAGGTCGCTATCGCGTGCGTGTCCTTGCGCCTGCCTGCCGGGGCTGATCCCGCGCCGGCGCAAAGCGGGCTCTTCGTCTCGTACAGCGCGGCGCCGGCCGGCGCCACCATGACGCTGCAGCAAGGAAATCAGCTACGCGCGTTCGCGGTGAATCCCAGCGCGCTCGTGCAAGAGCGCGAGAACCAAGGAGCGTGGCGCACGATCTCTGTCGCCGACCTGGCGCAGGGCGAACCGGTCACGCTCCATTTGTCGAAGGCGGGCATGGTCGATCAAGTCGATGCGCAATACGACCTCGTGTACGCGCGGGTGGTCACGACCAACCGCGGTTACGTGATCACGACCTCGGGCGCCGCCTACAAACTTGTCGGCACAGCCGCCGCCGCGCTTGCGACGCTCGAGCTCGGCACGTTTCTCAGGCTGCGCGTCGATCCGCAGACGGGCACGGCGTTCGAGCTCGCGGCCTCAAAGCAGCCGTTCGCCGGCGGCGCGCTCACGGCGCCGATCTCCGTGACCTTCGTGGTGAACGTGCCGCCGAACACTCCACCCGGCGACATCGTCTATCTCAGCTCAGATGCGCAGAATTGGGTCCCCAATGCGGTCCGAATGTCGCCGCTCGCGGCAAACCGCTGGACGGCGACGGTCACCTTAGGGCAAGGTTCCTCGCTGAAGTACAAATACACGCGAGGTTCGTGGCAGACGGCAGAGGCCAATCAAGCCGGCATCGTCATCCCGAACCGCAGTCTCTCCGTTTCCAAGTCGGTCGCAGGGCAGACGGTCACCGATACGGTCGTGCGCTGGTCCGATCTTCCCTCATAGGAGCACACCATGGACACGCTTGATTTTGTGAAGGTGACCGAAGCCGCGGCGCTTGCGGCCTCGCGCTGGATGGGAAAGGGCGAGCGCGACCGGGCTGACGGAGCGGCGGTCGAGAAAATGCGCGAAACGCTCAACCAGATGGAGATCCGCGGGCGCGTGGTCATCGGCGAGGGCGAGCGCGACGAGGCGCCGATGTTGTACATCGGCGAGGAGCTGGGCAAAGGCGGCGTCGAGGTCGACATCGCGGTCGACCCGGTCGAAGGCACCAATCTGGTCGCAAACGGCCTCCCCAATTCGATCGCGGTCTTAGCGGTCACGGCCAAGGGCGGCTTGCTCAACGCTCCGGACACCTACATGGACAAGCTCGCGGTGGGTCCGAAGGCGGCCGAGTACGTGCACATCGATGCGAGCGTGAACGAAAACCTGGAACTCGTCGCAAACGCGCTCGAGCGCCCGATCGGCGAGATCACGGTCGTGATCTTGGACCGGCCGCGGCACAAGCAATTGATCGAAGATGTCCGCGCCGCCGGCGCCAAGATCAAGCTCATCTCGGACGGCGACGTCGACGCAGCGATCGCGACCGCCATCGAAGGCACCGGCATCCACGTGGCGATGGGCACGGGCGGCGCTCCGGAAGGCGTCTTGGCCGCCGCCGCGCTGCGCTGCCTGGGCGGGAACTTCATGGGCCGGCTCAAGCCGCGCAACGAGGGCGAGATCAAGCGGGCCCTCGAGATGGGTTTTGACGATGTCAACCGGGTGCTGACCATGGACGATCTCGTGAAACGCGACGACATCACCTTCGTCGCCACGGGAATCACGGACGGAGACCTCGTCAAAGGCGTGCGCTTCTTCGGCAACGGCGCCCGCACGCACTCCATCATCATGAACAGCCGCTCGAGCACGGTTCGGTTCGTCGAAACGGTGCATCGGTTCCGCGCCGAACCGTTCCGGGTGCGTCACCACTGAGATTGATCGAGTTCGTCACCCCGGATGCGATAGTCGAAAGGGTTTGCGATATTCCCCTCGCCTTGTTGCAGCGCTGGGGTGTCGTCGGCATCGCGCTCGACCTCGACAATACGATCGTCCCCTGGCACACAAGCGACATCGCGCCGGGCGTCACCGAATGGGTGCAAGGCGTGCGCGAGAGCGGCGTCAAGTTTTGCCTCTTGACCAACAATTATGCGCCGCACGTGCGAGAGGTCGGCGGCGCCCTCTCCATGCCGATCGTCCGCGGCGCGCTCAAGCCGCTTCCGGGTGGCTTTGCGGCGGTCCAACGCCAGCTCGGCACCGCCGCCTCGCGCACGCTCGTCATCGGCGATCAGCTCTTCACGGACGTGCTCGGCGCCAAAGCCGCCGGCATGCGCGCGATCGTCGTGACGCCGCTGGGCCACAGAGAATTTCCGACGACGAAGCTGCTGCGCGCGCTGGAACGTCCGGTGTACGCACGCCTCGCCAAGGCGCGCGTCCTCGCGCCGTAGCATCGTCGTGCGGCGCTACGCGCTCATCGGAAGCCCGGTGAGCCATTCGCTTTCGCCTGCGATGCAACAAGCGGCGTTCGATGCGCTCGGCATCGCAGCGACGTACGAAGCCATCGACGCGACGGATGCCGGGCTCATCATGAGGCGTCTGCGCGACGAGGGCTTTGCCGGATGGAACGTCACGACCCCGCTCAAGGAAGCGGTGATCGCCCATGTCGACGAGCTGACCGATGTCGCTCGGCGCGCGCGGTCCGTCAACGTGATCCGGCGCGACGGAGATCGCCTTATCGGACACAACACAGATGGCAAAGGGTTCGTCCGCGCGGCCCAGGAGCTCTGGTCCGAGCGCGCGCTGTCGGGACCGATCCTAATCCTCGGCAGCGGGCCGGCCGCACGCGCTATCGCGCGCGCTCTGAACGATCGTGGGGCGGCCGAAGTCACGTGCTGGGCGCGCGATGAGCAGCGAGCGCTGGCGGTCGGACCGCAACCACGCCGGCAACCGCAGTTGGCTGTGTGGGCGATGCCACCGGACGCGGTGCTTCCCACAGACATCGCTGCCCTCGCGCGCAATGCCCCCAAGTTCTTCGATTGCAATTACGGACCCGAGCGCTTGGCGCGACTCCGAGATGACGCAACGGACAGCGGGTCGCTTTTGCTCTTGCATCAGGCCATTCTCTCATTTGAGTGGTGGTCTGGCCTGCGGGCTCCCGCGCAGGCGATGCGAGCCGCGCGCGCTCGCGCGGCGCACCAGCAGTGATCGCTGCACTGCCCGGTCGCCGGAACGGCACCGCGTCGTACGGAGGCTAGAACTCAGCGCACCCTTGGCCGGTTCCCGAGAAAGCACCGAGCGCGACGATCCGCCCCCGCGGGGCAATGAGCTCTGTCACTACGCTTGGGAGGGACGTCATATATGATGGGAAGTGCCTTGGTCCGAAGGGAGGGCTCGGGGCGTCCCAAAAACCAAACGCGAGCCGGAAGGAAGGGACGAGACCCTATGAGGGCCTGGCGCCGCGATGTTGTCGAAAGCGGCCGCCCCTTCAGACCGCCTGGCAGATGCCGATACGGAGTATAGTCCGCTGCGAGTCCTCTTCTGGGGCTAGGCTTGCATGTGGTCCGGCTCTTTTGCCTCGTACGAGAGTGAATCGAGAAGCGTGAAATGGCAGCGAATGTAAGCGACCTCCTGGGCCTGCGGATGGACGAGCTGATGCGCGTGACGATCGAGCGCGGCGCATCGGATCTGCACATGAGCGTCGGGCTTCCGCCGATGTTGCGCATCGACGGACGCCTCACCCCGACCGAGTTCCCCAAACTCACCCCGGACGACACCAAACGGCTCGTCTACAGCATTCTCACGGATCAGCAGAAAGAGCGGTTTGAGAAGAACCTCGAACTCGACTTCTCGCACGGGCTCAAAGGCTTCGGCCGCTTCCGTATCAACGTCTTCCGCCAGCGCGGCGTGATCGGCGGCGTGTTCCGCGCGATTCCGTCATCCGTGCCGCCGCTCGGCAGCCTCAACTTGCCGCCGGTGATGGGCGATCTCACGATGCGTCCGCACGGCCTCATCCTCGTCACCGGACCGACGGGCTCGGGCAAATCGACGGCCCTTGCCTCCATGCTCGACATCATCAACTCGACCATGGCGCGTCACATCATGACGATGGAGGACCCGGTCGAGTACTTGCACTTCCACAAGATGTCGATTGTGAACCAGCGCGAGATCGGACACGACTCCTACAGTTTCGCGAACGCCTTGCGCGCTGCGTTGCGAGAAGACCCCGATGTCGTCCTCGTCGGCGAAATGCGCGACATGGACACGATCGCGACGACGCTGACGATCGCCGAGACCGGACACCTCGTGCTCGCGACGCTGCACACGTCTGACGCCGCGCAGAGCATCGACCGCATCATCGACGTGTTCCCGGAGCATCAGCAGCAGCAGATCCGCGTCCAGCTGGCCGCGGTCATCGAAGCGATCGTCTGCCTGCGGCTGCTGCCGCACGCCTCGGGAGTGGGCCGCGTGCCGGCGGCCGAGGTCATGGTGGCGACACCCGCCATCCGGAACCTCATCCGCGAGAACAAGTCGCACCAGATCAACAACGCCATCGTGACCAGCCGAGGGATGCACATGCAGACCTTCGATATGTCGCTCCGCGATCTGGTCCGCAAGCACATGATTACAGAAGACGAAGCACTGGGCGCGTCGATGCATCCGGAAGAGCTTCGCAAACTCATCGAAGGCACCTAACGCAAAGGGGGTACGACGAACTATGCTGTCGCTACTGTGGCTCCTGATCTTGTTGGTCATCCTCGTCGTGGGTCAAGCGACGAAGCTGTAAGGCTTCCCGCGGACCCTGCCGAGAACTAAGAGAGAACTCGAGGATCGAAAATAATGCCGAGCTTTGCCTATCACGCTAAGGACGCAAGCGGAAAGTCCGTGAACGGCGTCATCGAAGCTGAGAACGAGCGCGTCTTACGCGCCAAACTCCGCGAGATGAACTACTACGTCACGGGCATCACCATGAAACAGACGGCGGGCATCAACGCCGATGTTTCAACGTTGTTCGGCGGCGTCGTCGGCAAGCTCAAAGGCGTCAGCGAGCAGGCGCTCGTCGTCTTCGCGCGTCAGTTCGCGACCATGATCAATGCCGGCCTTGCCATGGTCCGCTGCCTCGACGTGCTCGGCATCCAAACAGAGGACACGCAACTCAAGCCCGTCATCGTTCAAGTCCGCCGCGAGGTCGAAGGCGGCTCGACGCTTGCCAACGCGCTCGCGAAGTTCCCAAAAGTCTTCTCGCCGCTGTTCGTCAACATGGTGCGGGCGGGCGAGCTCGGCGGTATCCTCGACGAGGTGCTCAACCGCCTCGCCGGATTCCTCGAGAAAGACTTCAACCTCAAGAAGAAGGTCAAGTCCGCGATGACCTATCCCATGGTCATCTTGGTCATGGCCGTCGTCATCGTCTTCTTCCTCGTGACCTTCATCCTGCCGACGTTCGTGAGCCTTTTCGTGGGCATGAACATGAAGCTGCCGCTGCCGACGAAGATCCTCATCACCTTCACGGAGGGCGCGCGCAATCCGTTCGTCATCGGCGTGACGGTGGTGGTGGTCGTGGCCGCCTTCTTCCTGTTCAAGCGCTGGACCTCAACGCAGTCCGGCCGCTACCAGTACGATAAATTCAAGCTCAAGCTGCCGGTCTTCGGCATGCTCATTCGCAAGGTCGCGATCTCCCGGTTCTGCCGAACGCTCGGCGCGCTGCTCCAATCGGGCGTCCCGATCATGCAGGCGCTCGAGATCGTCGGTAAGGCGTCCGGCAACGAAGTCATTGCGGAAACGGTTACGAAGGTCCGCGAGTCGGTGCGCGAAGGCGAATCGATCGCGGTGCCCCTGAACCTGTCGGGACTGTTCCCGCCGCTCGTCACCCAGATGGTCGCAGTCGGCGAAGAGACCGGAAACCTCGACGGCATGCTTTCGAAGATCGCCGATTTCTATGACGTCGAAGTGGAGTATATGCTGGCGTCGTTGACGTCGCTGCTCGAACCCTTGCTGATCTTGGCGATGGGTTTCGTGGTCGGCTTCATCGTCATCTCGGTCTTCCTGCCGCTGTATCAGATCATCGGCAACATCAAGTAACGCCATGGCGACGCAGGCCGTGCAAGCACGGGCCAGCGACACGGAGTTCGAAGCCTACGCTCAGTCGCGGGCGCTCGAACTCCGCGACCGCCTGGTGGTCGCGCACATGGACCTCGTGCGCTCCATCGTGGGGCATTACACCGCCAACCAGGCGAAGATCCAGCGCGACGACCTCGAGCAGGTCGGCTACGTAGGACTCATCAAGGCCGTCGAACGGTACGATCCCAGTCTGGGCGTGCCGTTCGAAGCGTATGCGCGCACCGTGGTGTCGGGCGAGATCTTCCACTATCTGCGCGATCTCGCGCCGGTCTTGCGCGTGCCGCGCTGGTATCGCACGCTCAATCGCCGCGTGCACGAGTCGCATGACCGGCTGGCCGTCAGTTTGGGCCGCGAGCCCGCTTTGGAGGAGCTCGCCGCCGATATGGGCGTCGAGGTCGACGGCGTCAAGGAGATCCTGCGCCTGCGTGACTCGTACAACCTCATGTCATTGTCGGACCGCGGGGAGGGCGATGACCAACCCCGCTGGTCGGCCCTGCGCAGCACCCGGCACCAGACCTTCCGCTTGCCGATCGAAGACCGCATCGTGCTCGACCGGGCCGTCGAGCGCCTCGCCGAGTTCGAACGCAGCGTCGTCGAACTGTTCTTCTACAAGGATTTGACGCAAACGGAAATCGCGCGCCGGCTTGGTTTCTCGCAAAAGCATATCTCGCGCACCCTCGCCAGCACGTTACGCAAACTCAAAGAAGACATCCGTTGACCGCAGCGGGAGCGCTCCCGAACCAAGCCCGCAGGGCCTTGGGATGGTGGGGTTTGGCCGCGGCGTTGTGCCTCGGAGCGCTGACGCGTTTTTGGCACCTCGGCGAGGCGAGCCCCTTTAGCGATGAGGCCTTCACCTTCGCGCTCGCGAGCCTGCCGCTGTCCGCTCTACTGCACGCTCTCGCGAACAGCGACTACCACCCACCGCTGTTCTATCTGTGGACCCATGCGCTGCTCGTAGGCCTGCACTGGCTTGTCTGGGACTATCGCTATCTGAGCGCGCCGTTCGGACTCGTGACGATCGCAGCGGCTTGGGCGGCTGCGAGGAGGATCTCGGGCGAGATCGCCGCGGCGTTCGCGGCCATCGTCGTCGCGCTTGCGCCGGGTGCCATCGCGTTCGACCGGATGTTCCGCATGTACGGGATTTTCGTGGCGCTCGCCACGGTCTCGTGGTGGACGCTACTCGAAAGCCTGGCGGCGCCGCCTCGGTCGCGGCGCCTGTGGTGGACAGGCTATGCGCTCGTGACGCTCCTTCTCGCATACACGCACTACCTTGCGTTTATCGTGCTCGCGTGCCAAGCGGCGTTCGCCGCGATGCGATGGCCACATAGCCGCCCCGCATTTTTCGCATACACGCTCGTCTTGCTGGCGTACGTGCCATGGTTTCCGTCGATGCTCCACCAGTTCGCTCTGGGCGGTATGGCGCTCGTGAGGCCCGGCTTGGATGCAGGCCTTGCCCAGAGTATCCGCGGCGCGTTCGCCATGGGTCTGCCGGATGCGTTCTTTCGCTGGACGGGCGGAATATGGTGGCCGCTCGCGGCGGTGTGCGCGATCGGTGTCTGGGGCGGCTGGCTCGCGCGGCGCACGGCGTTGCCCTTCTGGTTGGGCTCGCTAGGATTGGCGATCGGGCTGTCGATCGTTTTCTCGCGAAACCTTGCCTACTTTCCGCGCTATCTGCTCGTCGACATTCCGCCCGTTGCCATCGCTCTCGGCGTCATCGTCGAGCACGCTATGGCGTCGGGGCGGCGTCTCGCGGCGCTGGCGATCGCCACGGCGTCGGTCGCGTTGTTGGGGGTCGCCAGCACGAATGTGTTGCTCGATCCGTACTATCAATTTCCCGATTGGTATGCCGTAAATGCGTTTCTCGCGGGCGAGGAGCGCCCGACCGATGCGATTATTTTAGATGCGGGGTACGAGCAGTACGCCGTCGCCCCGCTCTCGGCTTTTCGTGGACACCCGATGCTCGCATTTATGAATCCCTCGGACTTCGCGACGATCCTGCGCTGGATCGACGATCATCCCCACGCGCGCATCTGGTACATCGAGCATCAGAACGCCTATTGGGATCCGCAACGCCGCATCGCTGCCTCGTTGGCAAGATCGCGTGCGCAGATCGCGAGCCGCGACTTTCCCCGCCAGTCGCCTGCGGACGAAGTCGCGGTGTTTCTGTTCGACAAAGTGCCGATGAATCGATAAGTGGACAAAACCAGGACTTTCGTGCGCCGGTATGGCGGTCTTGTGGCGGCGCTTGCCGTCGGAGCTCTGTGCCGTTTTTTCGATCTCACCGGACAGAGTCTGTTTATCGACGAAGGCTTCGTATTCCACGTCAGCGCGCTGCCCGTCAAAGAGCTGCTGAACACGATTGCGCGCGTTGATTTTCACCCGCCGCTCTTCTATCTCGCGACACACTACCTCATGGCGTGGCTGCACTGGCCGCTGCCCGACTATCGCTATTTCACGGCAGCTTTCAGTCTGCTCGGGATAGGCGCGGTCTGGGCGATCGGCCGGCGATTTTTCGGCCAGCTGGCCGGCACGATCGCTGCGTTCGCGCTCGCGCTGCAGCCCGCGCTCATGGAATGGGATCGGCTTTATCGCATGTACGCCGTGCTTGCCTCCTTGGCCGCGCTCTCGTGGTGGCTGCTCGTTCGCGCGGCGGACAGCACCGGCAAGAGCCGCTGGTTGTGGTGGTCGCTCTACGGCGTTTGCGCCGTCGCATTACCTTACGTGCAGTACGTAGGCGCGTTTGTCGTGCTCAGCCAAGGGATCTACGCGCTGACGAGCTTGCGGCGTCTGTGGCCGGCCTTGCTCTGGGATGTCATCGCCGGCGTGGCCCTGCTGCCGTGGGCGTGGGCCATCCGTCTGCAATTTCCGAATGGCGGCCACGTCATCTCGATGCAATCGAGTGAGTTCTCATGGCCGCACGTGATCCGCGGAACGCTCGCCTACGGCATCCCTGCAGCCTGGGTCATCCGGCCGGAATTCGACCTATGGTTCAGCATCGTGGCCGTGGCGTTGCTCCTCGTCGGAGTTTACGTCGCGCGCGCTTCGGTCGTCCCTTTCTGGCTCTTACCCGTCGTCATCCACGTGATCGGCTCGTTCGCCTTGGGGAAAGACCTCGTCATCCCACGCTACCTCAATGCCTACGTGCCCGCGCTCTGCGTCGGTTTCGGCGCGCTCTGCAGTGCGCTCGTCACGTCACGGTATCGCGTCGGCGCGATCGCGCTCGGCGCTGTCTGGTTCGGGATATCGCTCGTCAGCATCCCGAACATGCTGTTCGTCCCCTATTACCAGTTCCCGGATTGGTATCAGGTCAACGCGTTGCTCGTGGCCAACGAGAAGAAGCCTGACCTGATCGTGCTCGATCAAGGCGCCGAGTATTGGGTCGTCCACGATTATACCGGCTTTCGCGGCCACCAGATCGACGGCCCGGCGCTCCCTTCCGATCTTCCGAACACCATCCGCTGGCTCTCCGGCTATCCGCAGCGCCGCGTCTGGTACATAGAAAACCAGCCTGAGTTCACCGATGCGCATCGGCGCGTTGAACGCTACCTCTCGTCGACGCGACCACTCATCCGCGGGTGGCGGCAGAACCGCATCTTCAATGAGGATGTGGTGCGGATCGAACTATTCGGCCCCGCGCGCCGGCAGACCGCTCGAAAAGGATCGTGAGCACGACGTCGTCGTAGCCGGCTCCGGTCGAAACCCAGGTGGTCTGATGCGGATGCGTGCGTCGAATAGCCTTGATCGCCGCCTCGTGCGGATCGGACAGCTGCGTCTCGTAGCCGACATACCACACCCGAGCAGGGCGCGCGGCCTGCGCGCCGAGCGCCGCCGCCTGATCCGGATCGGATACCAAATACAATGGCCTCGCGGCTGCAGCTTTCGTGCCGACGAGTGGATAATAAGCCATGGAACCGTCGAAAAGCACCGCGTCGTTTGGCTGGATCTTGTCGTCGAGAAAATGCCCGTATTGGGTCCAGTCAAGCGGCATGTACTGGGATAAGACATGCTTGTCAACGGACGCCGTCGCCTCCATGAGTGTGAGACCGGTGAGTGCGGCTAGCACGAGCGGTCGCACGCGCGTGGTCCATACCCACGCGCAGAGCACGACGATCGCAAACGTCACGGGCACGACGGCTTGGAGCAGATAACGCTGACCCAGGAAGAGCTTTCCAGAGACGAGGGCATATGCCGCCTGCAAGACTATGGGGAATAGCATCGCGAGCAATGCCCAGCGGCGCTGAATTGCTGCGCAGACAAAACCCGCGATAACGACGATCCAAAAGAGCGCGACGATCGGCGCGTTGTAGGCGACCTTTTGTGGCAGACCGTCGAGGAGCAGGGCGCTCGGCACGTATAGGAGCTGTGTGAGGTGCGCCGACAGGAGGTCGTTGAAAGCCGTGCCGCCTAACGGGTACTGCACGAGCAAGGTCGGCAGCCATGGCAAAAAACAGATCAATGCGCTGGCGGTTGCGACCCAAAAGCCGAGTGCCCGCCGGTAGAAAATCGCGACGTACGCGATCTCGCCTGCGATCGTGAAAAACGCCAAGTACTGGGTGTAGATGAGAGCCGTCACGACGAGCCAGTATGCGCCCCAGCGGCCCGGGCGAGCGGGTTCGTCGAGGCACCACAAAAGGCACGCCCAACTCAGCGCGCATAAGGACCACAAGAGCGCGTACATGCGGAAGTATCCGTCGAAGAACGCGAGCACCGGATTGATGGCGACGAGCACGGCGGCGATCCAGGCCCACCGGCCGAGGATGCGGCGTGCGAGCGCGTAGCTCGCAGCCACCCCGATCATGCCGAAGATGAACGTGACGATGCGGAAGAGATACGCACGCGGAGTCACGGCGAAGAGCGCGTGACCGATCGCGTACACGAGCGGAGGATGGAAATCGCCGGCGCGCAGCAACGCGACGATGCCAGAAAAAGGATGCGACGCGATGAAGAAGGTGAACGCCTCGTCCGGAATCGTCGAATGCTTGAAGAGTCCTGGAAGTCGTGCAAGCGCCCCAAGCGCGAGGGTCATCCAGAACACTGGCTCGGAGAATGGACTTCTTTGGCCGACAAATCGTCCCACTCTCTCAGTTGTCGGCAAACGCGCAGTGCCTCGCGTCACAAACGGGGAAGAATTGCATCATAACACAGGGGCCCCTCAGTCTAACGGATAGATTCTTGGGCATTGCAAGATTGGGGTCGGACTGCGCGCAGAAGGGTGCAAGTGATATGAAGCTTCGCCAAAAGGGATTTACGCTCATCGAGCTGATGATCGTGATCGCGATCATCGCTATCCTCGCGGCGATCCTGATCCCGAATTTCTTGCATGCCCGCGCCGAAGCGATCACCGCTGCCTGTGAGGGCAATGAGAAGCAGCTTGCCACGGCGGAAGAGGAATACTCGGTTGACAACGGCGGCTCGTATGCTTCACTGGCCGTTCTCACCACGCCGTACATTAGCGTGGTCGTAACGGATCCGGTGAGCAAGGGCAACAAATATACAGTGACGATCCCGGGCGCCGGTTCAAACGGTTCGTACCAGATCACTGACGCAGGCAGTCACGACAGCACCACGACCATCAGCCTCACAAAGTCAGACGGCACCGCGTGCGCCGCGTGTCGCTCGATCCTCTACGCGCAGGCTTCAGGCATCCACGGTCTCTAGACCACGACTTCCCATATGACTAGGGCCTTTTGCTCAATGAGCGTGTGGGAAAGCTCGCGGTGTGTGCCCCAAATCACGTCTAAGCGGGTCTACACCGTGTGCGGTCTGGGCACTACCTTATTGGGGGAGAGGACAGAGAGCGCGCTTTTTTTGGCTCAAGTGAGTTCCCGGGTGGTTCTCGAAGAGCGCGGCGCTGAGAACAAAAGGCGTCCCTGGATGGGGTTTCGGTACTCGTTCGCTCACTCGACGTGAATTCACAAAGTTGAAAGGGTAAATATCTTCATGAAGAAACTGCAAAAGGGTTTCACGCTCATCGAGCTGATGATCGTGATCGCCATTATCGCGATCCTCGCGGCCATCTTGATTCCGAACTTCCTGCACGCGCGCGCTGAGTCTATCACTGCTGCCTGCGAAGGCAACGAGAAGCAGCTCGCCACGGCGGAAGAGGAATATTCGGTCGACAACGGTGGCTCGTATGCTTCACTGGCCGTCCTCACCACGCCGTACATTAGCGTGGTCGTAACGGATCCGGTGAGCAAGGGCAACAAGTACACCGTGACGATCCCGGGCGCCGGGTCGAACGGTTCCTATCAGATCACTGACGCCGGTAGTCACGACACCACCACGACCATCAACCTGACCAAGAGCGACGGCACGGCATGCTCGTCTTGCGCGTCCATCATGTACGCTCAAGCGTCGGGGATCCACGGTCTCTAATCGAAACCCCGCAAGGGAAGAGGGGGCCGGCCCAAAGCCGGCTCTTTCATTTTTGGGACAACGTCGCGCTATTGGTGCGTGGCGTCACAGCCGGTACCGCTCGGTACGGCCGATGGACCAACTTGGGCATAGACAGTAGTGGAGGGCAGCGCTGACATCCACGTGACGAATTCGCCACACCGCGGCTTCACGCTCATCGAGCTGATGATCGTCATCGCCATTATTTCCATTCTCGCAGCCATCTTGATCCCGAATTTCTTGCATGCGCGCTCCGAGTCTATCACCTCCGCCTGCGAGATGAACGAGAAGATGATCGCGACGGCAGAAGAGGAGTATTCCGTCGACAACGGCGGCCTCTACGTAGCCCTCACGACGCTGACCACCCCGTATATCACCTCGGTGCCCACGGACCCCGTCAAAAAAGGCAACAGCTACAGCATCAACACGTCGAGCGGGGCCTACGGATCGTACGAGGTTTCCGACTCGGGCGGCCACGACTCGACGACGTTGTTGCAAGTCGTGCAGGAAGGCGGCAGCGCCAGCTGCAGCGCTTGCACCACGTTGCTATGGGATCAAAACTCGGGCGTCCGAGGAAAGTAATACCGCCGCCTCGCACCGAGCCTGAGTGCTCGTGATCGTGCTTCCGGCAATCGCCGCGCTCTGCGGCTTGTTGTTCGGATCGTTCCTGAACGTCGTCATTGGAAGGCTGCCGGCGGGCGGATCTATCGCCTCACCGCCCTCGCATTGCCCGGCGTGCGGTCGCCGCCTACGCGCCTGGGAGAACATCCCGGTCATCTCCTGGCTCGCGCTGCGCGGCCGGTGCGCGACCTGCAAAAGCCCCATCTCCGCGCGCTACATCCTTGTGGAATTGGCGACGGGGGCGCTTTTCGCGTTGGCCGCGGCCGAGTTCGGGGCAAGCGCCGTCACCGTTGGCGCGTGCGCGCTGTCTGCCTTTGCGATCGTCACGCTCTTCGTCGACATCGATCACTTGCTGATCCTCGACGCGGTGACCGTGCCGGCGGCGGTCATTGCCCTTGTAGTGTCGCTCGTCACAGGGCGCATCGTCGACTCACTCGAGGGAGCAGCGGTGGGAGCCGTGCTCTTCGGGGTCATCTATATCTCGACGAGAGGCGCGGGACTTGGCTTCGGCGACGTGAAGCTCGCGGCATGTCTTGGCCTGTATTTGGGACTCGCCGGTTCGATCGCCGCCTTCGCAGCCGCCTTCATCATCGGCGCCGTGCTCGCATTGCCGGTGCTTGCCACGCGGCGGCGCAGGGCGAAGGACGTGTTGCCGCTTGGACCGTTTCTCGTGCTCGGAGGGCTCATCGTGACGTTCGCGCCGGCCCTCGTCTTCGGCCCCTACCAAGCGTATCAGTGGTTCTTGTACCGCCACCTGGGCGGCGGCTGATCTCCCTCGTTCTTCCGTCTGGCGCACCTAAAGGTGCGCCGCTACACGGGGGCGGTCTGGCGCACCTAAAGGTGCGCCGCTACATACCCCCGTTGTGACTGCCGATACTAGAGGACAAGCGCAACTTTTGCATTGCGCCCGCGGTCGCTACTCGGGCGGTCCGCACATGCGAGCTTGGAGTTTTTAGGCCGTGCAGAAGACGTTCGACAAACCGATGGATGCCGCGCTGCTCAAGAAGGTCCCGCTGTTCGCCGAGTTCGGCGACGAAGATCTCGCAGCGATCGCTTCCCTGGTGCAGACCCGCCGTTTCGCCAAGCATGCAGTGCTCGTATACGAGGGGGATCCGGGCGACGCGCTGTTCATCGTCGTGAAAGGGAACGTCGCGGTCACACGCCTTTCCAACGAAGGCAAAGAAAGCATTCTCTCGATCCTCAAAGAGGGCGACTTCTTCGGCGAAATGGGCGTGCTGGACGCCTCGCCGCGCTCGGCCACGATCAAGGCGCTCGGCGACGTCGAGGTCGCCATTCTCTCGCGCAAAGATTTCCTCGATCTGTTGGGGCGCAGCCCCCACATGAGCCTGAGTTTGGTGATGACGCTGTCCTCTCGCCTACGCGCCACGAACCAGGCCATTCAAGCCGCTTCCTATCAGGACATCCGCACCCGGCTCGCCGCGCTGTTGCTCAACCTCGAGAAGAATTTCGGGGAACGCGTCGAGGGCGGCACGCGTCTGACGCTGCGCCTCACGAACCAAGAGATGGCCAACATGATCGGCACGACGCGCGAGACGGTCAACCGCATGCTCAACCGGTTTTGGGATGAGAAGCTCATCGACATGAGGACCGCCAACGTCGTCATCGCGGAGCACGATAAACTCCAGGCCATCCTCCACTAGGACGTCCCGCCCGGCGGCCTGCGCTGGCCGGGAAGAATCCAGCGCACACCCTTGTCGTCCAGCCGGCGATACCCGAATAAACGTTCTAACATTGGCTCTTCGGGTGCCGATGTTTTCTAGTGAGGTTATCTCTTTAGCCCCATCCTCGCTTCAGTTTGTAAGAGGGTGGTCACGAGAGGCTTGGCGCTTATGTCGTTCTTGAGCAAGCTGTTCGCGCGGGGGTCCAACAAGTACGTTGGGGTCGACTTCGGTTCGCACGAGCTGAAAGCCGCACAATTCGGAGCCAGCGTGCGCGGCCCGGTGCTCGAACATGTGTACCGCGTGAGCACGCCTGCCAACGCCATCAAGGACGGCGTCGTCGCCGATCCGCAGCTCGTGGGCGAAGCGCTCCGCGCACTCATCAGCGACGGTGCCTTCTCTGCGCGCAAGACCATCAGCGCCGTGTCCGGACCGACGGTCGTCGTCCGCCAAGTGACGATGCCGGTCATGAACGAGCGCGAGCTGCGCGAGTCGACCAAGTACGAAGCGGAACGTTTCTTACCGTATTCCGTCGACGAAGCGCAGATCGACGCGAAGATCCTCGGTAAGACGGAAGATGGCCAGAACATGGACGTGCTGATCGTCGCCGCGCAAAAGGATCTCGTCACCTCGCAGATGAGCGCGCTTCAGTTCGCCGGGTTGACGCCTGCGGTCATCGAGGTCGAGCCGTTCTCGATGGTGCGCGCAATGATCGCCCCCGACGATGGGCAGTTCGAGCAGAACATCGCGATCATCAACGTCGGCGCGGCGTCGACGAGCATCAACATCACGAAGGGTGGTTTCGTGCCCTTCACCCGCAACGTGCCGATCGGCGGCAACGCGATCACGAAGGCGATCGCCAACGGTTTGAACGTCTCCATGGACGACGCGGAGAAGATGAAGCGCGAGAAGGCGCGCATCCTCTCCCAGCAGGACACCGGGCCCGTGCCGCCCACGGTCACGCGGATCTTCAATGTGATCACCCCGCCTTTGACCGAGCTCGTCACCGAGATCCATAAGTCGCTCGACTATTTCCGCACCCGTTTCCGCGGCGAGACCATCGAAGGCGTGATCCTCGGCGGCGGCTCGGCGCGGCTTGAAAATCTCGATGCGTTCTTGAGTCACGAGCTCGGATTGCCGGTCGTGCGGGCGCAACCGCTCGATCGCGCGCAGCACGATCCGGCGGATTTTCCGGATGAATTCTTACGCGATGCCGGGCCGTCCATGATCGTGGCGGCCGGTCTTGGCAAACGCGACCTCGCGGCCGACACGCGGTCCGGGGTAGCGGCGTGAACGGCGCACGGTCTGTAGGAGCACGCTCGTGATTGATATCAACCTTCTTCCTTCAGCGCAACGGCGATCGGTTTTCACCTTCGACCGGATCTTCTCGATCGGTCTGGTGGCACTCGTCGCGGAACTGCTCTTGATCACGGCGTTCGACATCTTCGAGAACGTCCGGATCAACAATTTGAACACTCAGATCGCGTCGTGGACCCAGCAGGTCGCGATGGAGCAAGCGGCCGTGAAAGAAGTCGACGACTTGCGCGATCAAGTCGCTCAACTGCGCGCGAAAGCGGATCTGCTCGAGCGCATCAAGCAGAGCCCGCTCCAGCTCGCTGAGATCTTGGCCGACGTCGGCAACAACACGCCGCACGGCGTCTGGTATTCCAGTGTGAATGTCGCCCACGCGACGGATGGCGGCAACGTGACCTTGACCGGCGACACCTCGAGCTATCGCGAGGTGGCGGACCTCATGTTGAACCTAGACGGGTCGCCCATCTTTGGGGACGCCGACTTGACAACGAGCACGCAAGCCGTGTCGCCTATCTCTCCGAATGGCGGTGACGTCGCGTTCTCCGTCATCGGCACCCTCAGCCCAGCGGTGATCGGACAGCAATGAACCAGCAGCAGAACAACACCAACCGGTGGCTCATCGTCCTTGGCGTGCTCGCCGTCGTGCTGATCGGCGCGTACTTCATGGTCATCCAGCCCAAGCTCACGCAGGTGCAGGCCTCGCAAGCGCAGCTGACGAGCCTGCAGCAGCAGTACGCTTCGCTCAAGGCGGTGGCGGACCAAAAACCGATGTACGTGGGTCTGATCAAGCAGGTCCAATCGCGCCTCACGGGCGTCGAGCTCACGGCCGATCCCCGCGCGTACATCCCGTCCTACCTCAAGCAGATCGAAGACTTGGCGACGCGCGACGGCTTAGTGGTGACGGCCGTCGTGCCGCAGCCGCTTCCCACGCCGTCGGGGTCTCCGACGCCCGGCCCGGTGCCGACGGGAGCAAGCGCACTGCAGAACGCGCCGGTCATCGGTCAGCCGCTCGCCCGTGCGGGCAAGGCGCTCAACGCCTCCAACACCCAGGTCCAAGCCGAGAATGCGCAGATGCCTCAGCAGGCAGCGCCGATGTCCGGCGCCACGCCGGTGCCGGGTGCGTCAGGCGGTCCCATTCCTGTGGTGAAGGCAGGGGCGACGACCTCGCCCCGCGTCAACGCGATCGTGTATCTCAACCAGTCGTTCCAGCAGGTGCCGATCAACATGGAGCTTTCCGGGACCTACACGGACTTCCAGAAGTTCCTGCGCGACCTCAACAAGTTTCCCAAGCTCATCGGTGTGGGCAACGTGGTCATGACCTCCGAGCACTCGGCCGTCGGAGTGACGCCGAAGCTCCACATCGTCTTGCCCATCATCGCCTACCGCTTGACCGCGGGCGGCCCTGCGCCGCAACCGTCGCCGCAACCGGCAGGGGGGCAATAACCATGAGGCTTGCCGCTTTCGCACTGACGTGTGGCGTGGCTGTCGCCGCGCTTGCCGCTTGTTCGTCGCCGCCGCCGTCGACGCAACCGGTCGCCGTGGCCCCGCAGGACGCTGCCACGCCGCCTCCGATGACGACGACGCCCGTGCCGATCGTGCGCTCTCGCGCGGTGCCGAACTCCGGTCGGGTCGATCCCTTCGTGGCGTTATTCGGCCCACCGACCACGGTCTCGACCTCGCCGCCGAAAGTGGCGGTCTCGTCGTTCCCGAACATCCCGACCCTTCCCGGTTTTGAGAGCGCGCCTGGTGCAGGCGGCATCTGGCAATCCGTACACCTCACGGGCATCTTCGAACATAACGGCTACGTCGCGATCCTCGAGGACAACGGGAAGTCGTACTTCGTGCGGCCCGGGGATAGCGTTGACGATCTCTTTAGAGTGATTTCCATCGGTCCCGATTACATAACGCTCGGAACACAGACAGAAGAGCGACACTTCTCGCTAGGGGGTTAAACAATGCATCGGCATCTTCGGTTGACGTCGGCCTGGCTCGTCGGGTGCGCCGTCGCATTCGCCGGCCTGGCCTCTCCGCAGCCTGGCCGGAGCGCCGACAATCCGATCAAAGACGTCTCGTTTCAAAAACGGGGCGAAGCTTTCGAATTGTCAGTGGCGGCGACAGGTCCGGTGGCGACGAAAGTCAGCCGCTATTCGGTGGATGCGAAGAGCGATACCGTAGACCTCGTGGTAGATGTGTCGCCCGCATCCTATGACGGCCAGACCAAGGTCATCGGGTTCTCGCACGGTCAGCTGCAACAGGTCCGCGTAGGACAGCTGTCGGCTTCACCAGCCATCATGAGAATCGTGGTGGAGTCGTCCGGCACGCCTAAGTACGACCTGCAACGGCAGGGCGACCATGCGGTGAAGCTGTCCGTCCAGACGACGCAAGCGGCGTTCACGCTGCCGGCCCAAGAGGCGGCTGCGGCCGCGCGGGAGGCCACGCACCGTCAGGACACGGCGCTCGGCGCAAGCGCGCACGCCGCGCAAACGATCGCAAGCGCACCCGTGCATCCCGCAGCGCCGAAGCCGGCGGTGAAACCAGCGGCGAAGCCGGAGGCGCAACCAGCGCCGAAGCCGGTGGTCGTGGCGCAAACCGCGTCCACGCACCCGGTCGCCAAGGCACCCGCGCCAGCAAAGCCGGCCCCAGCCCCGGTCGTCGTCGCCCAGGCGACGCCGAATCCGTGGTTGCCGGGCGGGAAGTTCTACTGCAAGGTCCCGAGCAAGCACAGTGCGGCAGCCGGTGCGATGGCGTCGCATCAGTCCGCGCGCTCGCCGATGATGGCTCCTCCCGGGCCGCCATCGGGCATGATGATGCAGTCGAGCGGACGCAACGTGAACCTCGACGTCAAAAACGCTGACATCCTCGACGTGCTCAAGCTTTTGGCGAACGAGAGCGGCCAGAACATCGTGGCGACGCAAAACGTCAAAGGCACGGTGACGCTATCCTTACATGACGTGCCCCTGTCGACAGCCCTCGACCTGATCGTGCGGACGAACGGTCTCGACTACCGCAAGATGGGCAACATCTACGTCGTCGGCACGAGTAGCGACCTCAACTCGGAGTTCGGCACCGCCGGCCAGGAAGCGACGCAGACGGTGGCCTTCCCGATTAAGTACGCCAACCCGGCGGATCTGGCCAAGCAACTGGCCACGGTGATCCCGCCAACATCGTTCAACATCGATCCGCGCACGGACACCGTGATCGTGAGCGGCACGCCCGACATCATCCAGTCGGCGCGCAACTTCCTCGCACTCTCGGACGTGCCGGCGCCCCAGGTGGTCTTCGAGGTCAAGGTGCTCGACGTGACCCACGACGGTAACCTCAACGTAGGCACGCAGTGGGTTGGAACGTCGCCCTTCGATCTCTTCGAGAACTGCCTTGCGTGCCCGCCGAGCGGCATCACCGTGCCCGTGACGACGATCTCAGGCAATTCCATCGGCCCGCAGCCGTTCACGCGTAACCCGCTGTTCATCCAAGGACAGATCAACTACTTGATCTCACACAACGACGCGACGGTTCTCGCGAATCCTCGAGTCGCGGCGCTCGACAACCAGCAGGCGAGCCTGCTCGTCGGACAGACCTATCCGCTCGTGTATTACGATCCGCGGTCAGGTCAGTTCCAAGCGCAATACATCGACATCGGCGTGAAGATCATCATCACCCCGGTGGTCAACACGGACGGCTACATCACGACGACCATGCACGTGGAGCGCAGCTCGATCGTCGGTCTCGTGCAGCAGTTCCCCATCCTCGACAACCGTAAGGCCGACTCGATCCTGCGGGTCAAGGATGGCGACACGATCGTGCTCGGCGGGCTCTTGGACGACGAGTCCACGGTGAGCGTGTCGAAAGTGCCGCTGCTCGGCGACATCCCGATCCTGGGCGCCTTCTTCAAAAACGTCCAGAAGACCACGACGCATCAGGAAGTCGTCTTCTTGATCACGCCGCACATCCTCAACGGCCAATAGGCTAGCCATGACGAGAAAGAGCCGCGGGTTCACCCGCGGCTTTTTCATTTGGCGCCGCTCAATGTCGTGGTCGCCAATTTATTGGCGACCCGCAGATCGTAGCGGCTTGCGACAGGGCGGGCCTGCATTGCGCTGAAGCCAGACCCCATGATGACATACGCGACCGCCGGCGAATCGCACGGGCCTGCGCTGGTCGGTATCATAGACGGTTTGCCGGCCGGGCTGCGGGTCGACGTAGCCGCCATCAACACTGCGCTTGCAGCGCGCCAGGGCGGTCACGGCCGCGGTGGCCGGATGAAAATCGAAAAGGACGAGGTCGAGATCCTCGCAGGCATGCGCGGCGGCATAACCCTCGGCTCGCCGCTTGCCCTGTTGATCCGTAACCGGGACTTCGAAAACGTCCGACCTTTGATGGATCCGCTCACGGGCTCAGGCGAGCCGATCACGCGTCCGAGACCCGGGCACGCGGACTATGCCGGGGCGCTCAAGTACCGGCACCGCGACCTGCGTAACGTCCTCGAACGCGCGAGCGCCCGCGAGACGGCGATGCGCGTCGCGCTCGGGGAAGTGGCGCGCCAGTACCTCGCTGTGTTCGGCGTCACAGTGCGGGGACACGTCATCCAAATCGGCGAGGTGGTCGCACGTGAAACACGCGACCTGCCCGATACTGACTATATAGCTGCGTCGGCGGTGCGTTGCGCAGATCCCAAGGCGGGGGCTGCCATGGTGCGCCGCATCGACGAGGCCAAAGCTGCGGGCGATACGCTCGGCGGCGCGTTTGAAGTTCGGGTCATGGGAATGCCGGTCGGGATTGGAAGCAACCGGCAGCCCGAGACCCGACTTGACGCACTGCTTGCCGCAGCACTCATGAGCATCCAAACGGTCAAGGCGGTTGAAGTGGGGGAAGGTATTGTGACCGGAGGCTACGTCGGAAGCCGCTCGCATGACCCGTTCGAGCTGCAGGACGGGGCCGTCGTCCGTTCCAGCAACCGCGCCGGCGGCATCGAAGGCGGCATGTCGAATGGTTCGCCGCTCATCGTCCGAGCGCGCAGCAAAGCGCTCTCGACCTTGCAAAAACCCCTCGGATCGGTCGACCTAGAAACGGCGACCGCTGCCCCCGCGACGATCGTGCGCAGCGACGTCTGCGCGATCCCCGCGGCGTCGATCGTGGGCGAAGCCATGGTGTGTCTCACGCTTGCGCCGCTCTTCGCGCAAAAGTATGGCGGGGACTCGATGGCCGAAGCGCTCGAACATTTTGCGGCGTCGCAAGCCGGCGCCGCGCACCTCTTCGAAAGCGAATGAGCTGAAGCGATGGCGAGCGGCCGCAGCGAGGCGAAGAACGAAAGTCCGGTCCAGCAACGCGTCAGCGGCGTGCTTGCCCAAGCGCGCCAGCACCTGATCCGCAACAACGCGAAGGCCGCGGCAGCGCTGCTGAAGGACATCGTGAGCATGCCTGAGTGCCCGCCCGACCTGCGGCTGGATGCGGCGAAGATGCTCGGCACGGCGGGGGCCAACGCGGAAGCGGCGATCTGCTATCTCAACGCGGGTCTTGCGCTGCTGTACGACCAGGGCGATATGCCCCGGGCGCGTCAGGCGTTCGCAAGCGCGCATAACCTCGACCCGCAAAACCTGGACGTCATCTTCCACTTGGGTCAAGCGGACGTGGTCGAAGGTCGCACCCAAGACGGTTTGGCCAAGTTCATCGACGTGCTGCGGAAGTCGAATCTGAAGCACACGCCGGCGCTGTTCGAAGCGGGCTGCATCTATCAAGCGAACGGCCAGTACGACCAGGCCATCCTCGCCTTCAAGAAAGTGCTCGACCGCGAGAAAAACCATATCCAAGCGATCGTGCACATGGGCCAGCTGCATCAGATCAAAGGCATGATCCCGGAGGCGATCGGCTACTATCTCCAGGCAGCGCAGAGCACGCGGGAAGCCCAACAGTTGGGCACGACCCGCCAGATCGTGAACATGGTGCTCGCGATCGATGCGAACAATGCGCGCGCTCGCAGCATGCTCGCGGATCTCGATGAGAACGGCGAGGGCGAAGCGGAAGAGGCAGAACCCGCGCCGCAGCCGATCCCGGCACCGATGGCGGCCGCCCCCGTTGTGGAGCAACCGCGGGAGGCTCCGGCACCCGTCGCGCCGCGCGCGCCGGCCGCGCCAGCCCCCGCGCCGCAACCGGAGATCCCAGCCAAGGCGAGCGAAGACCTTGCGCGGATCGAACAAGAGAAAAAAGCTGCTGCTGCGGAGCTCGCGCGCCTGCACGCCGAGATCGCCGCTGCGGAAGCACGACGGAGCGGAGCAGCCGAAGCTGCCGAGGCCGCTCTCCTTGAGGCGCAACAACAGCGCGATGCGGCCGTCCAAATGCAGGCATCGCAACAGCGGCAAGCGGCGGAAGAGATCGGCGAAGCACGGGCGGCGTTGGAGCGCGAGCTCGAGCAGGTGCGCCGCGAGCTGGCACAGTCCAAGGCCCAGGCCGAGGAAGAGCAGCGCAACCGCGAAGCCATCGAGCGCGCGACCGCCGAGCTGGACGAACGGCTACTGAGCCTGCAGCAAGAAGTGGAGACGGCCGAGCGCCAAAAGGCCTCGCTCGAGACGTCCTCGACCGCGCAGGCAGCCGCGCTGGATCAAAAGAGCAAGGCGCTCGCAACCGCCGTCGCCGAGCAGGAAAAGCGGCTCGCGGAGGCACGTGCGCAGTCGGCGCAGCTGCAAGCGGATCTTTCAAAGGCGAAGACCGCCCACGAAGCCGCCATGCTCGAGCTGGCCGCGCGACGCCAGCGCGCTCAGGGCGAGCTCGACAAACTGAACGAGTCCATGCAGGCGGTCGCCCAGGCCAAAGATGCCGAGCGGGAGAGGGCACAGCTGTCGGTCGCCGAGCTCGATCGCAAGTCGGTCGAGTTGCGCAAGGAGCTCGAGGCCGCGCAGGCACGCCGCAAAGAGGCTGAGAGCAAAGCCGCGGCTGCGGAAAAGCTCGCAGCAACGATGGAAGCCAAGGCAGCCGAGGCAAAGAAAAAGGCCGATACCGCGTCTGCAGACCTGCGCGACATCGTCGACTCGACCCATGCCGCCCAGACAAATGCCACCGACCTTTCCTCCAAGCTCGCCGACCTGAGGGCGCAAATCGAAGCGGCGGAGGCCAGAAAGCGTCTCCTCGAGGACTCGATCGGGAAAGTCAAACCCTTGGCGGCTGCCGCGGAGAAACGCCGCGCCGAATCCGAAGCTGTGGCCAACGCGGCCGAGAAGACTCGCGAGAAGCGCGAATCGGAGATCGCGGCCATCGATCAGAAGAAACGCGAGCTCGAAGAATCATTCGCGAAGACGAAGTCGCTCATCACCGCCGCGGAACGCAAGCGCGTGGAGGCAGAAGCCGCAGCCGACCAGGCCGAGGCGCTGCGGGCCAAACGAGAAGCGGATGCAGAAGCGCTCACCGCCCGCGTCGCGTCGCTCGAAGCAGCGCTCAAGGACGCCGACGAGCTAGCCAAGACGAGCGCCGCTGAAAGCGCCGCATTAGTGGAGCTTTCAAGCAAAGTCGGAGAACAGCGAGCGACCGTGCTGGCGTTGGAAGGGCAAAAAGCGCAGGCCGAGCGCGACCTCGCGCAGTTATCTGTGGAGCTCGAGGCGACCCGCAGAGCAGTCGCAGAGGCGCAGGAAGCGCTCACCTCGCAGACGCAGGCTCGGGAAGAAACCGTCGCGACCATAGATGCCGAAGCGATCGCCGCGATCGTGCCGGTCGAGGTGTGCGTCGAGTCGCTGCGGACCATTGAGATGCTCGCCGCCGATGGCGAGTTGCCTATCGACGTCGCCACGACGCTCGCGTCGCTCGTGCACGAAGGTCATGCGCCTCAGGCCTTGACGGACGCGCGCAAGCGAGCCAATCTCGAACCGCAACCGGGCCCGTATCTTCTCGTAAGCGGTGACTTGGCGCGGGACCTCGGCGACATAGCCGCCGCACGGGAAGCGTATAAGACTCTGGCGGCAGCGCAACCGGCCAAAGCGAATCTCGCTCAGGCGCGGATGGGCGACTTGTTCTTGGCCTTCGCCCAGCGCAGCACGGCCGCCGCGCTCGCGCGCGATGATGCGCATTTCGCCGCTGTCGCAGACCCGCACAAGGCGATCGAGAACTACGCGGAACTCGTGGCTCGCTTTCCCGAAGATGCGACCTTCCGGGAAGAATTGGGAGCTCTGCACGAGCAGCTGGGCAACACGACCGCGGCAGCGCTTGCGTACCGCCAAGCGCTTGTAGATTATCTGGGAGCCGACGACGTCGCGCGTGCCTCGGAGCTGGCGCCGAAGCTTTTGGCCTTGGAGGCAGATGACGGTTCGGCGCATGAGCTTGCCGCCCGAGCCTACGAGCGCGCGGGCCGCAATGACACGGCGCGGGCGGCTTGGGATCAGGCCCTGCGTTGTTATCGCGCGAACAACTCGGCCTCTGAGCTCGAGCGCGTTTGCCGCCGCTTAGCCGAGATGGCCGACGATCCGGTGCCGTACCGGCGTGAATTGGCAACGCTCTTGGCGGAGGCCGGCGACGGCGCGGGAGCGGCGGAGCAGTTGCTCGACGCAGCCGAGAAGCTGATTGGCTGGGCGCGGGGCAGCGAGGCAACCGAACTGCTCGACGAGGCCGCCGCGCTCGGCGCTTCGGACGAGATCGCGCGCGAGCGGGTCTCTGCCCTGAGGGCGAGGGCGTCAGACGTGCAGCGCGCCGTCGATGACGCCGCGCGGGGCGATCTGCTCGTCAGCAAGGGCGACTGGGAGCGCGCCACGCAAGCCTACCGGCGCGCGCTCGAAGAGAATCCTCACGACGCGGGCGCTTCGTATCAGCTGGCATGCCTGCTCATGGACCATCAGAAGGACGCGGACATGGCCGAGCGATTGCTTGAGAACGCGTCCGAACTACGACCGAACCACGCCGCCACCCGCTACCGGCTGGCGCTTGTGAAAGCCGCGCGAGAACACGTCGTCGAGGCGGTGGAGCTGCTCATCGCGATGGCTCGTTTCGACGAATCGAACGCCGATTTTATCGAGCAGTTCGCCGAGCGGCTCGAGAAAGATGCGGAGAGCGGGGAGACCGCGGCCAAGTATCGTCTCGGCATCGCTTATCGCGAGCTCGGGCGCGTGGACGAAGCGCTCGTCATCCTTCAATCGATCCAGCGCGAGCACGATTACGTCGTGCTGTGCCACAACGCGATCGGGTTGTGCCTGCGCAGGCAAGGCTTGGACACTGCTGCCGCCAAGCGGTTCAGCAAGGCCATCGAGACGCCCGGCTACCCCGAGGCGCAATACCACGAGTCGCTCTACAATCTGGGCGAGCTGTACGAAGCCAAAGATACTGCCGAGTCGCTAGCCCTCGCCCTTTCATCCTTTGAAGAGCTGTACGCAAGTGACTGTACTTTCAAAGACGTCGGCGATCGTATCAAGTCGGTCAAGTCCAGGATGGGCGCGGTCGAGCGCCCGAAAGTGAAGCGCCTCCCCACCCGCACCGCCGAACAAATGTAGCGGGCGACTGGAAAATCGCCCATGTAGCGGGCGATTGGAAAATCGCCCTGTAGCGGGCGACTGGCAAGTCGCCCCTTGTCGTTGAAGTGTCCTGGCTAAGGGAACGCTCGGGTCCGGCCGATGATATCAACGGGGAGCTTCTTAGCCGTCCCCGAGTTGATTTTTCGCGCGAAGTGGGGCGTCAGGTCGCTTTTGAGCTCATGGATGTCGACCCGTAACGGCTACGATCCCGTCGAGCGCGGGGCGCAGGGCACGCGAGCCCGCCTAGCCCCCTGGTTTCGGCGCCGATCGAACCCGGTGCAATTCACGGCCACGGTGGTGCTGCTCGCCTCGCTGCTCCTGCTTGCGATGGCGGCGATCACGCGCTTCACGGTCGGCGAGCCGATCCTGCCCAAGTGGTTTGCGACTGCGCTGCACCGGCCTCAGCCGGTGTTGCCGCCCGGCATGACCTACGACTTCGAGCTGATCAATCCCGACACGAAGCGCCCGCTCGAGGCGCTGCCGGAAGTCGGCAGCATCGAGTTGCGACTTGCCGTGACCAACGACTCAGCGCTTCCGATGACCTTGCGCTTCAAGAACGGCCTGCAATGCGAGTTCATCGTGCGCAAGGTCATCTATTACGTTGACGGCCTCTTCGCTTTGCCGCTCGAGGTTTGGCGCTCCAGCTACTTCCACAATTACTCGCGGCACCCGAGTTCGCTCTCCTTGCAACCGGGAGAGACGAAGGTGTACACCGCGATCTTCGATCTCAACGCGCTGAACGCGCGCCAAGTGCCTGCCGGCAGTTACCGGATCATCGCGTCATTCGACAACTGGGAGACATCGATCCCGGTGGAAAAGCCACTCTAGAGCAGAACACCTTCCCATGAACGTGGTCCTGACCGGATTCATGGGTGCGGGGAAGTCGACGACAGGGCGGCGCCTTGCCAAGTTGCTCGGCGTGCGGTTTGTCGATGTCGACGCAGAGATCGAGCGCCTGCACGGACCGATCCCCTTGATCTTCGAGCGGGATGGGGAGCAGGCGTTCCGGGCTCTGGAGTCTGCCATCGTCCGTGGCTTGGCGCACGGCGAACCTTGCGTCGCCGCGCTGGGAGGCGGTGCCGTCCTCGAGCCGGCAAACCGCGAGGCGCTTCGCGGCTCTTCCTATATAGTGCACCTGGCGATCTCGGCGCGGACGGCGCATCGCCGCGTGGCGCACCGAGCGCACCGGCCGCTTTTGGGGCCGAAACCGGATCTTGCTCGGGTGAGCTCCTTGCTTTCCCAGCGGGCCGCCGCGTATGCCGACTGCGATCTCACGATCCAGGTGGACCGTAGGAGCGCGGTGCAGACCGCGAACATCATCGCTCGCTGGTTCCACGACAAAGAACTCGAGCAAGCGCGTTGAGAGTCGTCGTGGACGGGCTGCCGTATCCGATCGTGGTGACGGACGATGCGACCGCAGAGACAGCGCGCTTTGTGGCGCAGGCAACGCGCGGGGTGGCCGTCGTCGCAGACGTGGCCGTCGCGGGTCGCGCGGCTGCCATCGCCTCGGCCCTCGAAGCTGCGGGCTGCCAGGTGCTTTCCCTTCACACGGTGGTCGCCGGCGAGCGCTTCAAACGCTGGCGCTCCGTCGCGACCCTGCACGATCGTTGGCTCGCGTCTGAGGTCGACCGCGATAGCGTGGCCGTCGCTGTCGGCGGCGGCACGATCACAGACGTGGTCGGTCTTGCGGCGGCGACGTATCTGCGCGGCGTCAAATGGATCCCCGTCGCCACGACCCTGTTGGGCATGGTAGACGCGGCGATCGGTGGCAAGACCGGCGTCGACTTGCCACAAGGCAAGAACCTGGCAGGTGCGATCTGGCATCCGCTTGCGGTCATCGCGGATCTCGCGGCCCTTGGCACGCTGCCGCCGCGGATCCGCAGCGAAGCCATCCCCGAGATGGTCAAAGCCGCGGTGATCGGCGACCCCTCGCTTTTGGAGTTGATCGACGGCACGCGTGCCGATGCGGGGATGGCGGCGTGGAGCGAGCTCATCGCGAGAGCCGCAACCGTCAAGGCCCGAGTAGTCGCATCCGACCCGGCCGATCGCGGCGCGAGGGCAGCGCTCAACCTAGGGCACACGTTTGCGCACGCGTTCGAGCACGCGTCGCGCTACCGCATCCGTCACGGCGTTGCAGTCGCACTTGGGCTTCGCGCCGCCGGTATTTTGGCCCGCGACCGCACTGGGTGGAGCGGGCAAGACCAAGCGTTGATGCTCCGCGCTCTGCGACGCCACGGACTGCGCACTCGCCTTGGGCGCATGGATACTCGCGCCGTCCTCGAGGCCATGCGGCTAGACAAGAAGCGCTCGTCGGGAAGCCTGCGTTTCGTGCTGCCGGTGCGTTTGGGTGAAGTGCAGACCGGCGTCGAAGCATCGGACGATGAAGTGCTTGCGGTGCTCGATCAGCTCACGCGACCGCCGAAGCGGGCAGGGTACTAGGCGCGGATCGCGATGACCGCCAGATTCGTCGACGTCGTGCTCGACATTCCGACCGCGCAACTCGATCAAGCATTCACTTACGAGAGCGGGGCAGATGCGATCGCCCTCGGCACGAAGGTGCGCGTTCCGCTCGGGCGGCGCAGCGTCTCGGGCTGGGTCGTCGAGGTGCGCGACGAGGCAGGCAACGCGCATGCGATCAAACCGGTCCTGAGTATTGAGCCCGAGCCGGGCGTTTCCGAAGAGACGCTCGGTCTCGCGCGCTGGATGCAACGCCAGTACGCGTGCACGTTTCGCGAAGCGCTGTCGGCTTTGGCGCAGCGGGCGCCGCAGCGAGGCGAACGCTATGCGTTTTCGAGACCGCCGGATTCCAACGATCCCCACGCCCACGCGCTATACGGGGAGCTAGGCAGCAAGCGCTTCACCGCCTTGACGGCGGCCCGGATGCTGCGCAAGGTGCGGCTTCCCTTGCCGCTCGGCGAGCTGCGCAAGAAACTCGCTCGGCTCGCGGCCGAAGGCGCCATCGAACGGACGACGCCCGCCGCCCCGAAGAGGCGCGAATCAGCGCGCGACCGCATCGCCACCTTGTTGGACCCCGGCAAAGCGAAGGGGCCCGCAGTACGCCGGCTCGCCGGCGCCCTTGCTGACGCAGGTGGAGTGTTGGACTTGAGCGTCGCTCGCGAGCGGGCCCGGGCGAGCATGGCAACCGTGCGCGCCGCTCGCGCCGCGGGAGTGCTGCGCGTCGACCAGCCCAAACGCCGCTTCTCCGGCGCAGGCGCCCCTGTGAGCGGCGCGCTCTCACCGACTGACGAACAGCGCGAAGCGATCGAACGCATCGACGCCGCCATGGTGCGAGGGCCTGCGAAGGTTTTGCTCGCCGGCATCACGGGTTCTGGCAAGACCTTCGTCTATTCGCGCTTGATCGACCGCGTGCGGGCTCGCGGAGGGCGAGCGATCGTGCTCGTCCCCGAGATCGCTCTGACGCCGCAGACCGCCGCTCGCTTCGCCGCGGTCTTCGGTGACAGCGTGGCAGTGCTGCATAGCGGACTTTCCAGCGCCGAGCGCACCCAAGTATGGCGCGACGCGCAGAGCGGCGCTCTCGACGTCGTGGTGGGCGCGCGCTCCGCTGTGTTCGCACCCCTGCCCAATCTCGCGTTGGTCGTGGTCGACGAAGAACACGAGCCCTCCTATAAACAAGACGTCGCGCCTCGCTATCACGCTGCGGCCGTCGCCATGGAACGAATGGAGCGCAGCGGTGGAGCGGTCGTGCTTGGCAGCGCGACGCCGAGCTTGGAATCGTTCTGGGCGGCGCTGTCGGGCGACCTGATGCTCGTGCGCCTCTTGCGGCGCGCGACCGCCGCTCCGCTGCCGGAGGTGGAAATCGTCGACATGTCGGCACAGCGCCGCTTGCACGGGAGGAGCGCGATCGGGCCGACTTTGGCCGCCCGAATGGAGAGCACGCTGGCGCAGGGTCGCAAGGCGCTGCTCTTTGTGAACCGCCGCGGCTATGCGGGGCTCTTGCTCTGCCGATCCTGCGGTTTCGTTCCACGATGCCGGCGCTGCGCGGTTTCGCTCGTCGTCCACGCCTCCGATCGGTCGATGCGTTGCCATATCTGCGGCGACGCATTTGCGGTTTCCTCAAGCTGTCCGCGCTGCAAGTCGGGAGATCTGCTCCCCTACGGCTTTGGAACGCAGCGCCTCGAGGAGGAGGTGCGCGACCTCTTCCCGTCGGCCAAGATCGTGCGCATGGATTCCGACAGCACGAGCGCGCGCGGTGCGCACGAGCGGCTCTTGACCGAGTTCGCGCAGTCCGGGGACGTTCTCATCGGCACGCAGATGATCGCGAAGGGACTGGATTATCCGGCGGTCACGCTGGTGGGCGTGGTCGCCGCAGATCTCGACTTACACCGGCCGGATTTTCGCGCCGCTGAGCGGACCTTCTCGCTGCTCATGCAGGTCTCGGGCCGCGCAGGGCGCGCGGATCCCGGCTCGAGCGTCATCGTCCAGACGTACGCGCCGGAGCACGACGCAATCGCGCTCGCGGCGCGACACGATTACGAGCGGTTCGCCGAAAGAGAGCTCGCCATCCGGCGCGAGTTACGCTATCCGCCGTTTGGGAAGCTCGCATACCTGATCGTCAGCGGCCTTGTGCAAGCTGACGTCGTCGCGGCGGCGGAACGCCTCGGAGAGCATCTCCGAGCGGCGACGCAGGTCGAAGTGCTGGGCCCTGCTCCCGACGTGCTTGCCAAAGCGCGTGGCGAGTTCCGGATGCGGGTCGCCTTGAAGTCGGCTTCGCAAGATCTGCTCGTCAAGGCCTGTGCTGAGGCGCAAGGCTACGGATTGGGAAAAGGCGTGCGGCTCACCGTGGTGGTCGATCCCCGCTGACGCGGCGCCGGCTAGAACGAGGTGCCCAATCCGACGAGCGTGCTGAAATCAGATTTCGGCGACGTCACGCTGGGCAGACAGCAGTGCGTGCTGAACCCGGCGCGAACGAAGAACCCGCTACGCGGCGCAGGGGCGAACTGCAGGCCGCCCTGCGCTGCGAAGAGCGAAGAGCTCGAGCCGCTCGCCGTGATGTGAGGATAGAAGAAGAGCCAGGCATACGGCGACAGCCGGCGTACTGGGTCGGGCACGTAGGCAAGCCCCGGTCCGAATGCGTTGAAATTGGCGTTCGACGTGGAGCGCTGGCCCGAAAGAAACCCCACGCCAAAGGCGATTAGGCTCTTCGCCGGTTCGTAGAGCGCGCGGAGCTGCGCGTACGAGATGAAGGGCCGGTCACCGCCATCGATCTTGTTGTTTTCGTACTCGATGTCGGCCACGTAGTCCGGACCGAATCTGCCCATCAGGTCCGCCCAAAAACCCGTCTGGCTCGCAGAGTTTGGGAACGTCATGGGAGTCGACGTGCTCCCCGGACGCGGTGCAATCTGACCCCCGCTCGCAGACCCGAAGAGGTACCCGGCTGCCAAGTACCCGTTTTGGCGACCTTGCGCCGCACCAGGCGACGGGTTGCTGAAAGGATTCGCCGGCGGCGTTGGGCTCGCGCTCGTGACCGGCGTCGGGCTTGGAAAGGGGGATGTCGCCGGGACTGCGGCCGTCGGGAACTGCGACGCGGCGAGGGCGAAACAGAAAAGCAGACCGCAAGCCCAGCGCGCCGCAACGGTCACGAATCAGCTCTTCTTTGTCAGCTGCTTCGCGAGCCGGGACTTCTTCCTGTTTGCCTTGTTTCGGTGGATGATTCCTCGCACCGCCGCCTTGTCGTACGCGGAGGCTGCCGAGCGGGCGTTTTCGGCCGTCGCGCCGGGCGCCGTGGCTTTCTTGAAGGCAGTCTTGAGGCCGGTCTTGACATCGAGATTGCGCTGGCGCCGCTTTTCGGAAGCGCGAACCCACTTCTTGGCAGACTTCATATTGGGCAAAAGAAGATCACCTATATAAGAATCGGAGTGAGAAAATGGAGCCGAAACTTAATGCCAAGCGTAGTTCCTGCGCACGCCATGGTCCCCCTCCGGGGGACTTGGCCCTTGGGTGCGGAAAGCCGCAGTAGCCATGCTGCGCCCTGATGAGCCGCTCTCGGTCGCGCGCCTAATCGCGAGTCCCGCGTTGACGCCCGCCACGGTCGACGCGCTGCGTCGTTTCGCTGCCGGCAGCATGCTCGCGTGCGTCAGTGATGCCGATGTGAACGCCTCGTTTCTTTCGCTGCAGATCGCCGATCTGACGCAGACAGCTCAGCTCAAAAAACTCGCGGAGATCATCGGGGCGCAGGGAGCGCACGATCGCGCGCTGCGCCTGGAACTCCAACCACCGGATCCCGCTACTTTGCGCGACGATGCGCTGCGGGCCATCGCGATCGAGCTGCACGGCATCCTGCAAGCACCGGTCTATGTCGGCCGGCGTTCGACGTCCGTGTCGGCCTGGGCGACGCAACGCCCCATGAGCTTCGGACCGGCCGGGCTTTATCTGCAAAGCGTCGCGCCGGTTTTGCCATACGGCGGTTCGGAATCGAACGGCCTTGCCATCGAGGTCGGCAAGCACACGACGATTATCAAAGCGAGACTGGTGGGCGCGGCACTCGATGCCTCGTCGCTCGCAGCCATAGCGGCGGCCGTCGGCGGCCCTGACAGCGGCTTCATCGAGGCCGCCGCATACCCGATGGGTCAGCGCAAAGACGGTGCGAGCATCTTGCTCGTCGAGCTCGGCGATCTGCGGCGCACGCCTGCTCACCGCGTGCTGCAAGTCGTGGAGATCGAGGCCCAACGTTTCGGGGCGCGGCTCGGGTTGGGTGCCCTGCTCTCCGACGCACCCTTGGAACTGTTCATCGGCGCGCTCGGCATGCACATGGGGCTGCCGATGTCGGCTGCGCAGGTGATCGAAACGCGCGTGCCACACCCGGCGGCGATGCCATGACGCTGCAGCTGCCGCATCTGACCCTTTCTTTCTGGGATGTCCTCGATATCATCGCGACCGCCTACATCATCTACCTCGTCTTGATCATCATGCGCGGTACGCGCGGCATGCAGATCCTCCAAGGCATCGCCCTCCTGCTCATCCTTCGAGCCGCTGCGCAATACTTCCATATGTGGACCGTGTTCTCGCTTCTCAACGCCTTGCTGATCGTGTCGGGCGTCGCGATCCCAATCGTGTTCCAACCGGAACTGCGCCGCGCGCTCGCGCAATTGGGGCGGGCTGGATTTCACGAAGGACGCCAGCAGCCATACGACGCCGCGCGGCTGCAAGAGCTATGCGCGACCCTGGGAACGGCCGCGACCGTCCTTTCGCGCAGCGCCATCGGCGCGATCATCGTCATCGAGCGGCAAGCAGCGCTGGACGAGTACGCCGAAAGCGGTACCATGGTCGACGCCCTTGCCACCGCGGAGCTTTTGCTGGCCCTGTTCACTCCGCGTTCGCCGCTGCACGACGGCGCGGCGATCGTCAGGCGCGATCGCGTGCTCGCCGCGGGCTGCTTCCTGCCGCTGTCGGAGGCGCTCTCGCTCGATCGCAGGACCGGCACGCGCCATCGCGCCGCGCTCGGCATCACCGAACAAACCGACGCGGTGGCGCTCGTCATCTCTGAGGAGACGGGCGGAATCGCAATAGCAAAAGATGGACGCTTGGAGGAGCAGCCGCAAAGCGCGCAGGGGGTGTCGGCAGCCGTGCAAGCCGCTCTCGTGGCGACGCGCGGTGCCCGCCGCCGCCGTCTGACGTTCGTCGATCATGCTCGCAACATCATGCAACGCGTCCACCTGGCGAATAATGGATTGGATAAGACGAAACTTCGATCTTAAGGCCATCGCGCTCGTGGCGGCGGTGGTCTTGTGGTTCATCTTCAATCGATTGAGCGCGTCGCAGACCTCGACGAAGACGCTCGAGGTGCCGCTCGCCGTTCACGGCGTGGCGAGCGGGCTCGTCGCGAACGTGCCCACCCAGCAGGTTTCGGTGGAGATCGCCGGCGTCCGGTCCGCGCTCGAAGACGTAGCGCCGTCAGATTTCATCGCCTATGTCGACTGCAGCGGCAAGCGCGCAGGCACCTATGGGTTGCCGGTCGCGGTCATCGGCCAAAACCAGCACCCGGTATCGGTGACCCCTGCGACGGCGATCGTCGTGCTCGAGGTTTATGCGTATCGCCGCGTTCCCGTGATCGCGGATCCGGGCGACGGATCTGCCTTCGTCGGCCAAATCGACCCGAACACGGTGGTGGTCGCCGGGGGCCAAAGCGAAGTGACGCGGGTGTTTGCGGCGCAGGCCATTGTGCCGACGGCAAGCGTCACCAAACCGGTGTCGGTTTCCATCAAGCCCATTCCGGTCGACATCAGACTTGCCACGGTTGGGGGCGTCACGGTCGCGCCCGCGAGCGTGCGCATCTCGGTCGCCCCGCGCAAGATCAAAGTGTGAGATGAACGAGCTTTTCGGCACCGACGGCGTCCGCGGCGTCGCCAACGAGTTCCTCACCCCCGAGCTTGCGTTTGCCCTGGGGCGGGCGGGGGCATCCGTGCTTGCGGCGCATGGCGCGCGGCGTCCGGTCGTGATCGGACGCGACACTCGGTGTTCCGGTCCGATGCTCGAAGCGGCCTTGGCAGCCGGCATTTGCTCGATCGGTCTGGACGTGCTGACCCTTCGCATCATCCCGACCCCAGGGGTCGCGTGGCTCGTGCGCCGGCTCGATGCCGCCGCCGGCGTCATGATCTCCGCTTCGCACAATCCCATCGAGGACAACGGCATCAAATTTTTCGCCGCCGACGGCCGCAAGCTGTCCGATGCGCTCGAAGACGAGATCGCGGCGCATGTGAGAGACGACGCATTGCCGCGAGCGATTGGCGCGAAGATCGGGACCATCAAAGATCGTCATCGCAGCGTGGTCGACTACCTCACGCACTGCGCCTCGCTCGGAGCGGAGCTGAACGGGCAAATGGTCGTCATCGATGCCGCCCACGGGGCTGCGTACGATGCGGCCCCGAAAGTCTTCCGAAGACTTGGTGCTCGAGTGATCAGACTGCACTGCACGCCCAACGGAAAGAAGATCAACGTCCGCTGCGGCTCGACCGATCTGAGCGCGCTGCGCACCGCGGTGCGCGAGCATCCCGGCAGCGTGGGCATCGCATTTGACGGTGATGCTGACCGCGCGCTCTTCATCGACGAGGCCGGCGACGAAGTGACCGGCGATCACGTCCTCGCGCTGCGCGGCATCGATCTGGCGGAGCGCGGCGAACTCCCGCACCGCACGCTTGTGGCGACCGTGATGAGCAACATCGGCTTGGAAATCGCACTGCGCGAGCGCGATATCGCGCTCGTGCGCACGCCGGTCGGCGATCGCTACGTGCTCGAAGAGATGCAGCGAGGCGGTTTTCGTTTAGGAGGCGAGCAGTCGGGCCACGTCATCGACCTCGCGGCCAATGCCACAGGGGACGGCATCGCAACGGCTGTCGCGGTCCTGTCGCTCGCATCCAAGAACAGCGGGCTGGCGTCAGCGGCAAGCGTCATGCAGCCGCGACCGCAAGTGCTCGTGAACGTGTCGGTCAATGACAAGTCGCGTCTCGAGCACGCAGACGTGCAGAGCGCGATCGCGAGCGCACGCCAAGCGCTCGGTGAGGGTGGACGCATTTTGGTCCGCGCTTCGGGAACGGAGCCTTTGATCAGAGTGATGATCGAAGGGCAAGAGGAACGCGAGGTACGTGAGCTCGCGATGCGCGTTGCGGAAACCATCCGCAACGCCTCAAATTAGAGGTCAGACCATCCGTCTTTTGAGTTCCAGCAAGCATTGGCCGATGACTAGAAAATGGAGAATGCGGCGGATCGACGGGGGCCCATTGCGGCTGGCGCAGCTCAATATGTCTGGTTGGGAATTGCCCTCTTAGTCGGCGGCCTCATCCGTTTTTGGAATCTGACCGGCCCCAGCTTGTTTGTGGACGAAGGCTTTGTCTTTCACATTGCCGGTCAGGACCCGCGAACGATTCTCAACTCAGTGGCCTACGGTGATTTTCACCCGCCATTGTTCTATCTCATGACGCACTATCTCATGCGCGCCCTCCAATGGCCGCTGTGGGACTATCGCTACATAACTGCTGCCATTAGCTTAGCCGGCATATTGGCGACGTGGGCAATAGCAAGGCGCTCCTTTGGCAAGACTGCTGCGGCGATTGCAGCATTGGCGGTTGCGCTTAGCCCCGCACTCATCACGTGGGATCGGCTCTATCGGATGTATGCGGTGCTCGTCGCGCTGACTGCCCTGAGCTGGTGGTTACTGCTTAAATGCGGGGATTCAAGGACAGAGCGCCGTTGGCTGTGGTGGTCTCTTTACGGTGCAGCGGCTATCGTCTTGCCATACCTTCACTATATTGGGATTCTTGTCATCGCGAGCCAGTTTGCCTACACGCTGACCAAAGCAAAAACGTTGCGACCTGCCGTATTCGTAAGCCTGGCTGCGCTGCTCGCGTTGGCACCCTGGGCGTGGGCTATGCGAATACAGTACACGCAAGCGCACTACGCGCTTCGACTCGATTCGCCAGAGTTCTCGGGGATGAGCGTCGTTCCAGGGCTCGTCGCCTATGGTATACCTGCGAGCTGGACAAACGTACCGCACTTCGATCTTGTGGTTGGGTGCTTGGCCTTAACGGCACTCGCAGGCGGTGTCTATCTTGGTCGCCACACAATTCTTCCTTTTTGGTTGGCGCCGATCGTAATACAAACATTCCTCTCTTTTGCCACGGGCATAAATCTACTGCTCCCGCGTTACATGTATGTCTATATCCCAGCCCTTTGCATTTGCATTGGATGTATCGCAACTTTCTTGCTCCAGACCAAGTATCGCGTAGCTGCTGTGGCATTGGTGTCTGGGATACTGGGAGTTGCTGCTATCGGCGCGTACGATTCGGTGTTCGTGCCTTACTATCAATTTCCCGATTGGTATCAAATCAATGCGCTGTTGCTTGGGAATGAAAACAAGAATGACTTGATCGTTTTGGTACAAGGCGCCGAATATTGGGTTGTCAAGGATTTTTCGGGGTTTCGCGACCACGCAATCGCTGTGGCCTTGGTCCCAACAGACATAGACCCGATCATCAAGTGGTTGGAAAAGAATCCGCAGCGCCGAGTTTGGTATATCGAGAATCAACCGGGTTTCACCGACAACAAGCGGCGCATCGAGCAAGCCCTTGGAAGAACTCGGCCTCGGTTAGGAACGTGGCAACAGCAGCGGCTCGATGAGGAAGACGTTGTGGATGTGTTTCTCTATGGTTTTCAGAAGGGTTCGCACAGACACTAGGCTCGTTTCCGCTACTAAACGCAGGCCTGTATCCTTAATCAGCCTGCCGTGAGCAGGATTCGCTCGTCCCAGGTCCCAACACAGGGCGAGTTGGACGTGATGGTCGGCACGGTAAGCGCCGGCTGCCGTCCTTATAATTTGGAGGTACTCGCGGCCGAAGGCCGCACCACAGCGGGACCGGTGGTTCGACCGGTTCGCACACACCTAGCCGAGTTCCACGCGCGCCAGTATGGAGCGAGTGGGAGCGGGGGAGACCCAGGTGTCACTGGGGTGAATCTGCAGGACCGCAGAGGCGCGATCTTTCCGCGCTAACCCGTCAACTAACCCCGTAGGCGATTTGAGAGAGGATATGCTGCGAAAAGCGCTCGCCTCGTTTGGTTTTTTGTCGTGTCTCGGTCTGGCTCTCGCGACGCCGACCTTCGCAAGCCCCAGCACCTACACCGTCGCTTCAGGCGACACGCTTTCGGACATCGCGCAACGCTTCCACACGAGCGTCGCTCAGATCGTCCGCCTCAACCACTTGCCCGACGCAGATGTCCTCAGTTTGGGGGAAGTCTTGCGCGTCGCGGTTCCCGCGACCGCACACGCAAAGCACGCGGTTGCCGTCCATATGCCTCGAGGGCACGTAGTCGCGCGAACGTCGCGTCACCGGATCGTCGCATTGCATCGTCGCCGCTCTCGCACATCGTCGCACAATCCGGCGGCTCGAATAGCCGAGCTGCAAGCCCTATGGATCGCGACGCACGCGGGCGCTTCACCGCCGAACTTCGCCGCCTCGTTAGCGTCGGCAGAACGCCTCGTGGCCGTGGAGCTGCAGCTCACGAAAACCGCCTTGCGGTATCTCGGCGTGCCCTACTCTTGGGGTGGCGAGTCGTTCAGCGGCGTCGACTGCTCGGGTTTTGTCCAAGCCGTGTTCCGGCATAACGGCATCGAACTGCCACGCACCGCCGACGCCCAATTCGAAGTGGGCCGGCACGTGGCGTTCGGCCGCTTGCAGCCGGGCGATCTCGTGTTCTTCCAGACCTACGCGGAGGGGGCATCGCACGTGGGGATCTATCTCGGCGGCGGCCGCTTCGTGCACGCGTCGGCATCGGACGGCGTGCGCGTGGACTCCCTTTCCGAAGATTACTATTCCAGCCGCTACATCGGCGCCCGGCGTACCATCTAAGAAAAGACGATCGTCTTATTCCCGTAGACGAGAATTCTGTTCTGCACGTGCCACAGGACCGCGCGGGTAAGCACCGCGCGTTCCGCGTCGCCGCCTTTGCGGATCATGTCGGCAAGCGTATCGCGATGGCTGATCCGGACGATGTCTTGCTCGATGATCGGCCCTTCGTCGAGGACCTTGGTCACGTAGTGGCTCGTCGCGCCGATGAGCTTGACGCCACGCTCGTACGAACGGTGGTACGGCCGCGCGCCGATGAACGCCGGCAAGAACGAGTGGTGCACGTTGATCATGCGGTTCGGGTACGCCGCGACGAACTGGTCTGAAAGCACTTGCATGTACCGCGCCAGGACCACGAGCTCGACGGCGTGCTCGGTGAGAAGCTCGCGTTGCGTGGCTTCGGCTGTGGCCTTGCCCTCTGCGTCCGTCGGGACGAAGTGGAACGGAATCCCGTAGAATTCGGAGAGCCTGCGCAGATCCTCGTGATTGCCGATCACGAGAGGAATGCGGCATGGCAGTTCGCCGGTCTGATGGCGGAACAGCAGATCGGCAAGACAGTGGCCTGACTTCGAGACGAAGATTGCGACGTTGGGTCGCGCGGAGGAACGCGTGACGTTCCACGCCATCCCGAACTCCCGCGCCAGCGAGGCGAAATCATCCGTGAAGCGCGCAAGAGAGCAACTGAGATCGGTGAGATCCCATTCCAACCGCAGGAAGTACTGCTTGACCTGTTGATCCTGATGCTCGTCCGCGTGGACGATGTTGCCGCCGCGCTCATAAAGGAACGTCGTCACGGCAGCGACGACGCCTTTACGGTCCGGACATTGCAGCAGCAAGATGCCGGTCTCGGCCATCGAGGACGAGTTTGCACAAAGCATGGCAGAGCCTTGCGCAAAGGTCGGCTATCGCAGTGGTGCGAACGCTCGTTCGCGAGATGAGCGCACGCACGCTCGGCGCTAGCTTCGAGCGCGAAATCCGCGAGCAGCCGGCGGTGTGGGAACGGCTTGCGAATTCTGCGGCGGCATCAACCCTCGCCGCCGAGATCGCGGGCGAGGTCGTCTTGCTCGGCAGCGGCAGCTCGCTCTTCGTGGCGCAATTAGGCGCGCTCGCTTTCCGCCGCCGCCGGGTCTCGGCGCACGCGCTGGCCGCGACCGAATGTCATTTGGACCACGCGGCGTACGAGCGCAAGCTGGTGGTGGCAGTGTCGCAGAGCGGGCGCTCGACGGATGTGCTGAGCGCACTCGAAGTGCTGCATCCGCGCAAGGTCATCGCGCTGACCAACAGCGCGCGATCGCCGCTTGCAGAGAGAGCCGATCTCGTCATCGATATCGACGCCGGCCCGGAGCTGGCCGTGCCTGCGAGCAAGAGCGTGAGCGCATGCGCCGCGGTCCTGCTGTGGGCAGCCTCGCTCGTGGGTGGCGATGCGGGCCGCGGCGCACAGACGCTGCGACAGGCGGCCGGCGAGGTGGAGGAGTGGCTCGGCGGAAGCGGGCCACAGGCCGTGCAGGCCGCAGCCGTGCACGCGGCGCAGCGGCAGCACGTCGCGGTCTTGGGATCGGACTACGGCTTGCCCGTCGCGCGGGAGGTCGCGCTCAAGCTCAAGGAGGCGAGCTACCTGCATGCGGAGGCTTTTTCCGCCGGAGAGTTCCGCCATGGCAGCGTATCGATGGTCGATGCGTCGTTCACCGTGTTCGGCATCGCGGACGCGGATGCGCTGGCCGTGGTGGCGCGGCCGCTCCACGAACTCGAACGATCCGAAGCGCTCCGCTACGAGATCGGGGCATGCGAGATCCCCGGAGCGGCGACCTTGGGTCCGGACGTCGTCGCATCGTACAACACGCTCGGGTGGCTTGTGACCGGTCAATTGCTCGCGCTCTTCGCCGCGCGCGCGAAAGGCATCGATTGCGACGCTCCGCGCGGGCTGACCAAAGCGTTGGTCAACGAATGACCACGGACGTCGAGGCGCTGGAAGCCGAGATCATCAGACGCGACGCGCCTCTGGTGCGCGGGGTCGGCTTGCTGGGCGCGGTTGCCATCAACGCCATCTCGATGATCGGGATCGGCCCGCTGATCACGATCCCGCTCGTCTTGGGTGCCCTGCACGGCCCGCTTTCGCTCGTCGGCTGGGTGCTTGGCGCGCTGCTCGCGTTATGCGACGGGCTCGTATGGGCGGAGCTGGGCTCGTTGTTCCCGGGATCGGGTGGTACGTACGGCTATTTGCGGGAGATCTTCGGCAAGGAGCGCTTCGGGCAGCTGCTCGCTTTCTTGTTCGTCTGGCAGACGATCTTCGTCGCGCCGATCAACCAGGCGACAGGATACATCGGGTTTGCCAACTACGCCGGGTACTTGTTCCCCGGCATCGCGGGTTCCGCATGGGGCCTGAAAGCGCTTGCCATCGGCGTCGGCATCGTCACCCTCATCGCCTTGTACCGGGGTATCGCGTCGGTCGCGAAGATCGGTATTTTGCTTGCGTTCGCCTCGGTGCTCACGCTCCTGTGCGTCATCGTCTCATCCTACGTCCATTTCTCCCCGTCGCAGGCGCTCACGCTTCCGGCCCACGATTCGATTTGGCTCGGCTTGCGCGCGGGACTCGGGCAAGCTCTGATCATCGCGATGTACGACTATCTCGGCTACAACCAATCCAGCTGCATCGGCGGCGAAGTGATCGATCCAGCCCGCACCGTGCCGCGTTCCATCGTCATCTCGATCCTGCTCGTCGCCGCCCTGTACGTCGCCATGCAGCTCGGCATCCTCGGCGCGATCCATTGGCAGGCCGTCATCCCGCGTGCCGACGGGTCCTTGCCGCCTCTCGGCCAGCACGTCGCCTCCGCGGTTGTTGAGCGGGCGTTCGGCGGTGCGGCCGCGATCGGCGTGACGATTCTCATCCTGCTGACCGCGTTTGCGTCGGTGTACGGCAACCTTCTGGGGTACTCGCGGGTTCCGTTCGCAGCGGCGGCGGACGGCCTCTTCCTCAAGCCATTCGCGCACGTGCATCCGAAGCTGCGTTTCCCCGACGTGGCTCTCGTCATCATGGGATTGCTCTCGCTCGTCGGCTGTCTCTTCCCGCTCGACCAGCTGATCAATGCGCTCACGACTGGGATTGTCTTGATCCAGCCGGTGGCGCAGATCGTCGCGCTCGGGGTCATTCGCGCTCGCGGCGTTCGCGCGCCGTACCGCATGTGGCTGTTCCCGGTGCCGGCCCTCATCGCGCTCGCCGGCTGGATCTTCATTTTCGCGAGCGCGGGGACGGTCGCGATCGCCTTCGGACTCATCAGCTTGCTTGTCGGCTTGGCCGTGTTCTTGTGGCGGGCGAGCCGGATGCGCGCGTGGCCATTCACGGAGAGCGGAAGAGCGGCAAGCCCCAAGAGGTAAACGCGCGCCCGGGCTTGGAATTGACGCGCACGAGCGAGACTTCGTGATCGCTTGGGCGTGACGTTTTCCGTCGCGCGATCGGAGGGTCATCATGGCAGCGATGAAGGCCGTCACGGCGCGCTGGTTCCGGCTTGCTCTCGCGGTGCTTCTGGGCGGCAGCCTGCTCTTCTGTGACTACAGCATCGCGCATGCTGCCGGCGGTGTGACCGGCAATCTACGCGGCACGGTCGTCGACGCGCAGTCCTCCAGTCCGATCGTCGCGGCCCGGGTCACGGCAGCAGGCGGCTCGGGCAACTACCACACCTTCACCGACAGCCACGGTTTTTTCGCGCTCCTGCAGCTGCCGACCGACACCTACACGGTCGCCATCTCAAAAGACGGATACGTGCCGCAAGCGTTTTCCGGCATCACCATTTTGGGCGACGAAACCCAAAGCCTCGGCCTCATCAAGCTCGTGTCCTCGCCACGGACGCTCGGAAAGGTTCGAGTGACCGGACATTCCGCTGCTTCCGCGTTTCAGCCCACCCAGACCACGGACGAGACGACCTTCGTCGGCGCGCGCGTCGACCAGGCGTTGGGCGAGCGCGGCTCCACGAACTATAACCAGCTCGTCATGTCGGCGCCCGGTGTCATTCCGACCGTCAACGGCAGTTTGAACGCGATCTCGATCCGTGGCTCGGCGAGCGTCGAGATCGGCTATCAATTCGACGGCATCGATTTTTCCGGCAATTTCTTTGATGAGAATGGCGATGACTCGTATCTGAACGGCGTGGGCGGCGGCCACGGCGCGATGCAAGTGGTGAGCGGCGCAGGCGATGCGACCCAGGGCGGTATCGGGGCTGGTGTGGTCAACATCGTGCCAGGTCGCGGATCCTATCCGGGCGATGGGTTTGCGAGCTTCGACGTAGGAGGACCGTGGTACGACCACTCCTTCGCCTTCCAGTACGGCATTGCGTCGAAGGACAACCGGTTTTCCGATTTTTTCTCGACCCGCTCGAGCCGCGTCTCTCCTCAGATCGCTCCGTACGGACGGGATGCGTCCGACGCAGGCCAGTACTTGGGAACATCGTTCAGCTACGATGACGACGTGTTGAACAACGCATTCTACAAATTCGGCCACAACGACAATCAGGAGTTCCAAGTCCTCGCGCGGTTCATGGATCATCGCGCGTGGGCGGAGTACGGCGGCCTCGGCAATGTCAACTACTACCCCTACGACCCGTTCTCGTACCAGCAGTTCCAGACCGATCCAAACGGCGCGGCGATGTGGCCCGAATGTCCGAATACCCCGACCCTATGCGGCTACCCCAATAATGGGATCGATCCTGGCCTAGCCTGGTATCAGAGCATCATCCCGTACTACATGGGCACGCCCCAGACGTTCTCCAAAGTCGCGCAGCCCGAAGAGTACATCTACGGGCCGGAAAACGTGCTCAAGCTCGGCTACACGTGGAACGTCAACCCGACGACGGCATGGAACACCTTTTTCTATAACTGGGGTGGATCGTTTCCATCGAACATCACGGGAGCGGCGCAAACGCTGACGACGGGCTCGTTCTTCCCGGGCTACAATATTGTCGGCGGCCGCCGCGTCGGCTTCCAAAGCCAAGTGACGAAGCAGCTTGGCGACAAGCACACGCTGACGCTCGTCGGCAAGTTTGAAAACGCGTTCCCGTATTGGAATCAGATGCTGTACGGCAACACGTGGGTGGGTCTGTACACCGGCCGCTTGCAGGATGAGACGAACATGACCACGGCGGGATTTCCGGCTGGTGCGTTGCCGAACGGGCCGCGCATCGAGGACTGGTATCTGCCGGAGATGCCCGGGCAGCCGGTCAGCGGCACAAACCCTTGCATTGGTCCGACGATCTTCAATGGATTCGGCCAGAATATGGATGCAGGGCCGGGCAGCTGCTACCTCTATTCGTACATGCTCGCGCACGGGCTGTGGCATGGGCACTTGCCGAAGGTCCCCAGCACGGGCTTCACCTACGGCACGACGGATTTCCAACAGTTCGGCATCGGCTTTCGCGACCAATGGACCCCGAATTCCAAGCTCCTTGTCGATTGGGGAGTGCGGATCGACGGTCAGAACTTGCGCTGGGGCGGGAATCAGTTCTCAAAAGACTTGAGCAACCCGTCCGACGTGGGGCTCGGCTACGCGACGCTCGGGAACGATTACCTGCAACCGCGCATCGTGGAACCGCGCATCGCCACGGATTACATCCTCGACCAGAATAACAGCGTGCGCGCGAGTTACGGCCGCTCGATCAGTTTTTTCTTCGCGCAGACCGCAGGCACGCCGACCGGGGCCGCGGACATCCCACCGGTTCTGTTCCAGATCCCGGCGAAGGACAATCCGGGTTATAGCCCGCTTGGACCAGCCTGCGGCAGCGGCTGGCACGGACCCGGCAAGAACGCGAACGGCGCGTACACGCAAAACCCTTGGAACTATTTCTCCGGCTCAGGCACGCTCGGGATCCCGGGGTACTTTTTCTTCTGCCCCAACTATGCAGAGTCGCTGTACTGGCTGTTCGACCAATCGTTCGCGGCGCCCGACGTCGGAGGCAGCGCTCCGGCCACCTACAGCAACTGGGACCTCGCCTGGACGCATCAATTCCGAAACGGCTGGGGTTCGAAGCTGACGGGCTACTGGCGGCGCGGATACGACACATATCAGGTCACCTTGCTCAACGCCGGGCCACCGGACCCGGTGACCGGCCAGCAAAACGCTGGCTCGTTCGCCGTGCGCGAAACGGGCGTGCAGAAGACCTTCGGCATCGAGGCGATGGTCACGTCGCCGACGCCGCCGAACGGTTGGAGCGGTTTTTTGACCATGAACTACATCAACGAGCTGACGAACACGCCGCCCGTCGCGGGTTCCGATAGCTTGCCGGTCGTCTCCCAATTCCTCTACCAGAGCGGCACGCTTTTCCATCAATACTATCTGCCGCCGTTCTCCGCGGAGTCGGGGATACAGTACAAGCATGGCGGCTGGCAGTTCAACCCCATCTTCTCGTTCGACTCGGGCGTGCCGTTCGGCGTCGGGCAGACGGCGATCGGCTTCATCAATGACGTGCTCTCGCAGATCCCGACCGGCAACCTGGGCGTTGCGACACCGTACGCGGGACCGGGACTGCCCAACCAATCCTACAACGCAACCTGTTACGTAGACCCGGCATTCCCCGGGAACTACTACAACCCCAGAGACTTCGCGTGCCGCGGCTATAGCGAACCAGCACTTGCGGGCCAAGCGTTCACCAAGGCCCGTTTGTACACGGATCTCAACGTGCAGTACACGCGCGGCGGGGTGACGCTCGGCGCATACGTCAGCAATCTCTTCGACAACTACCGGGCGGAGCCCACGATCAACAACGACTGGCAGCCCTTGGCGACCGGATACGGCGGCGTGCAAACCGGCCAATATCCAAGCGGCTACCCGTTCAACTCTGACGGTTCGACGAACGCGTTTTATTTCCAGGGCGCGCGCGATCAGAGTCACTACGATCAGTTCTGGCTGCCGTACCAGGAGTTGTACGCGCCCGGCCGGACCTGGCGCGTATACATGCAGTTCACCATATAAGAATGAAGGATCGATGACGAAGCGCTTCTTGATCATCGGCGGCCTGCTGGCTGTCGCAGTCGCCGGGTGCACGACCGGCCAAACCGGCGGCCCGACCTTGACCATGGGGTGTCCGCCCACGAGTCCGAGCTGCAGCAAGCTGCAAGTCGCGGTCGGAACTGCCAACATCTACGGGCTTTCGACGGGACTCAACGTGGTTTCCACGATGCGCCAGGCCAACGGCGAGTCGGCGCTTGGCGAAGACACCCCGACGCTGACGGGGCCGTTCGTGCAGACCAACGCCGCGCAGCCGGCGGATGGCAATAATTTGGCCGACCCGTACACGACCGCTTACTTTTTTGCGGGCTCGCCGTCGGCTGGTGCCGGCCCGAGCCTTCCCGAGAGCCTGGCGGCGAGCGCGAAGATTTCAGGCACGACGCAGCTCGTCCACCCCGGCACGCCGTTTTGCGACACGAAGAGCGCGCCGCCGCCCGGGTTCATGCAGTGTCCTGCTGGGATCGCACCCAACACTTCGACCTTCGGGCAAAGCGGCGGGGTCTTCGCCATGGGCCTCGCGCCGTACAACATCGTGGCCAACACCGCGCAGTCGTACAGCTACCAGCCCTATCCCGTGCCGCTGTACGATCCTGGTACGACGCACCCGCAGTTCGTGCCGTGGGGCGGGCCTCCGGCATTCGATCCCGATGGCAACGGCATGGGCACCCGCGACGGCCTCATCATCCTTGGCACGGACTCATTTTGTCCCCCCAATGGCTGCCCGTATTTCTTAGGCGTGGGTGAGGGCGTGACGTTCTTTGAAGGCGTGACGCCGGCCGTGGGCACGTATACCCTTGCCGTGCAGGTCGCCGTCATCGGCAACAACGGCTCGAAACAGGTCAGCACGATCAGCGCGTCGGCGCAGCTCAACGCGCTGACCGTGCTACCGACGTTGACCGCACCAGTCGTCACGCCGGATGTGAGCGGCGACGGAGGCGCGACGTTCAACGCGGCCCTGCCTGCGGGGGTGAGCGAAGCGCTCGTGCAGATCGTCGATTACGGCCCGGGAGCGGGCCCGCTGAACGGCGGAGGCACGGCGCCAAATTGCCAAGGGCCCAAGGGCACGTCGTTCGCGCCCGTATATTACACCATTGTCGTGCGAGCATCGGGCGCGTTCGCCCTGGGTGCGGCGAACGGTCCGAACAACCTGGCGGGCGGACCGGGCAGCTTGACGCCCACGCCGTCCATTTGCACGGCCGCGCAGAACAATGCCGTCGTCGGCGTCAATGCAGGCGACAACTTCACGGTGCAGATGATCGGCTTCGACTATCCGGACTATGAAGCTGCCGTCGGGTTGACCAAACCCGCTGTTCCGCAGGCGCCGCCGATCACGGGTCCCGGCGGGCAGTCAGACATCACGATCTCGCTCGGCGCGGAAGAAGACTATCCAGGCTACGCGGCCACGCCGCTCTCCGGCCTGCATCATCCGCTTGCGCGCGGGGTCTCCATCCGGCGCGGCGCTCCGCTGCTGGCGCCGAGTGTGTATCGCAAGCTCGGCCTGCCTCAGCCTCTCTAATTCGTCATCGACCAATCGCCGATGAGCCCACGAACGACCGTGATGGACATCGGTGCGACCGTGAAGGGATGGTCGGCGTCGACCTTGCTCGTGAGCAGACCGCTGTTCGGTTGTGGGAGCTCGGTCGCCGAGCGTCCGCTCCATGCGTACTGAGCCGCGCCGAACGTCACCACGGTGGTGGCCGGCTGCAATGTCCGTTGCGCAGGTCCCGTGCCGCCCGTGAACTGGATGCTGACCGCGTGCGGCTCGCTGTCTTTATTGACGATCATCAGCGACCACTGACCATCGGGCCGCCGCGCAGCGTATGCCGTCAGGGACGGATGCGCTGAGGTGGGAGCGATGCTCACGGGATAGAGTCCGTGGTCGAGATCGCCGGGCTCGAGCCACTGTTGCGCGATCATCTGTGCCGCGTAGTACTGCGCCGCTTTGGCCAAGATGCGGAAATGCGGATCGACGATGAACATGTCGTAGCCGCCCCATCGGTCGCATTGATGGCTGTGGCCGAGGGGCTCGGCTTCGTATTGATAGTAATTGATGCCGGAAACGCCGTCCGAGAGCGCAGTGCCGATCCAGTCGGCCATCCACAACGCGCCGGCGAGCTGTTTGGGTACGGGCCCGCCGTTGTTCGCGAAGTTCGATTCCGTGATGAACATCGGCACGCTCTTCGGCAACCCGTCGGCGCGCCAGGCGCCGATCACTTGACGCACGAGCGAGGGCTCGCGCAAGAGATCCATGCGCAAGGTCACGCCCTGATCGCATCCGCGGAACGGATAGTGTTCGAACGACATGAAGGCCAAATCGCTTAGGTGATGGTGCAGGCGTAAGTACGTAAGGAAGCGCCGGAACCATGAATCGTCACCGGTCGCATCAGGCCACACCCGGATGTCGGCATTGACCCCTTGGAACACCGGCCCGCCAAGCTTGACCTTCGGATCGACCGCATGGATGGCGTCGGCCCACTCGACATAGAGGGCAGCATAGTCTTCGGGCAGCGCATACTGGCCGTCGACTTCCTCGCCCATTTCGATGTATTCGAGCGGGTAGCCACGAGATTTGAGGTAGCGCACCTGAGCGGCTGCATTGTCCGGCGTGCTGTAAAAGAGCGGCACCGCGTACATCATCGGCAGGCCTCGGGTGATCGCGTTGCGACTGACAAAGTCCAGACCGGGCTGGTCTTGGCCTGAGAGGATCCGGTCGCGCGCGGTGTGCCACGGGTCGTCTGACGAGACGAAGATGACGGTCTGGTGATCCTTGCACCCGCGATCCCCATCCGGATTTCCGCCACACGTGGAATGGCGGATGACGTCATGCAGCCTTCCGCGCGGGTCGAGCTGACCGAGCCGGACTTCGTCAATCGCATATCCGACGCAATTGCGCCGATCGGCGGCGCCGTGAGAGTCGCACGTGTTCGATGATGCCGTCATCCAGACGCGTACAAAGCGGACGGCAATAGGGGTGTCGGATAAGCGCAACGTGACCTGTCCACCTGCGCCCGCTGACACGGACCCGCGCGGAAAGGAACGCCAAACGCCTGCAGTCGCTCCGGGCACGCGCTCGGGCGTGGAAGAGGAGAAGATGGCATCGCCTCCGCCCGTCCAGTATTGCACCTCGTAGCGTGTCGCGTACGGGTTTGTCCAGTCGATGCCGATAGCGTCGATGGGCTTGGGGTGGATCAGATCGATGACGATCCATTGCGGATGCGCCGCATCGGGGTCGTGCGTGTAGGCGCTCGTCAGGTATGGGTCGCTCTTCCAGTAGGTCGCCGGATCGCCGTCGTCGATGCGTGAGTAGCCGTTGTCATCGCCTTGATCTTCAGTCGATCCGCGATGCGTCAGGGTGTAGCCGAACGAATCGACGATGTGCGGGCTCGACATGGACGAGCTGCTCAGCCAATAGCCTTGCTGATGTGCGGTGTCGCTGAACTGGCCGGTCGGATTCCAGTGCCAATCTTGGATGGATAGCTCGGTGTACAGCCGGTAGCTGACCACGCCCAGTCCCGCGCTCAGCATCTGGTCGGTGCGCGGCTTCGAGTAGAGGAACGGTACCTTGCCCGCATCGTCGGAGTCTATGCCGACCCCGACTGCGCGCAGCGGCCGAATGGTGTTGACCGGATGCGATGTGTCAACAGAGATGGTGATGACCGAGGTCGCGACCGCCACTACCATAAGAATGAGAAAGTTCAAAGATCACCTCCACGTTCAACCACACGTGGCCACCGTTGTCGCAAGTTTACCTTGAATCACCGTGATCGATTTGGCCTCAAGCGTGAAGACCGGCCACGGTATGGGCCCCGTCCGACAAATTGTCGGTCTCCAGTCGGCATGCATGGCGGTGGTTACGGGAGCGGCATTCGGCTCAGGCTCTGAACGCAAACCTCGGCTGCGCCACTCGTATTGGCGGGGGCCGAAAACGACCTGACGGATATCGCCCTCAAACGTGCCGGGGCCGTAATATGTGCCTTTGTCTGAACGTACCCACTGCGATTGGATGAGGACGTTGTGCGGTGACGAGTCTTTATTCACAAGGAGGACAGACCAGCTGCCATCCTTTCGCTGAGCCGCGTAGGCAGTGAGGAGCGGCAGACCATGGCGGAATACCGAGCTTGTGGCTCGGTAGAGGGTGAAAGCGTCAGTCGATGGGGCCAGCCAGTACTTGGTCAGCATCTCCACAGCGAAGAATTGAGCGCCGCGCGCGCGGATGTGGGCGCTGTTGTCTGCGACGAACATCGTCAGATTGCCCCAGTCGGTTGGGCAACCCGGATTCTGCGACAGCGGGACCGGCTCGTCCTGATAGTAGACCGCGCCGGCGACGCCATTTGCGAGCGCGCTTGCCATGTAGTCGGCTTGCCATAGAGCCCCCTCGATCTGCATGGGGATCTGCGTGAAGTTCACCGCGGAAAAGTTTGCCTCGCTGATGTACAAAGGCGCGGAAGGCGGCAACCCGTCCGATCGCCACTGATTGACAATACCCTTCATGATGGACGGCTCTTCCAAGAGGTCTTGCTGCAAGAGCGCGCCGCGGTCACAACCGCCGAACGGGTAGTGCTCGAACGACATGAAGGAAAGCTGACGGAGCTGGCCATGTGCGCGGAGGTAGTTGAGGAAGCGGTTGAGCCACGAGATGTTCCCCTGTGCGTCCGGCCACGTTTGAAGTTCGCTGTTGACCCCGGAGAAGACCGGTCCGCCCAGGCGCTCGTGCGGAAAGACCGCGTGGATCGCCTTTGCCCACTGCACGAAAAGCGCGGCATCGTCTTCGGGAGTCGTGTATTGGCCGTCCGGCTCCTCCCCGAGCTCCACCAAGGAGATGGGATAACCGCGCGCGTGGAGATAGCGGAGTTCGTTGACCGCGTTTTGCGGTGTGCTGTAGAGCATCGCCACGGGATACATCGCGCCGACCCCCGCGGTCAGGCCGCTACGCGCGATGAGATCAAGGCCAGGTTGTTCTTGGTTGCGGACTCGGTTTGCGGCTGCATGCCAGGGGTCGACCGACGAGGCGTACGTCGCGGTCTGGCGCCATCCGCACGCATACTTCTGCGCGTTTTCTCCACCGCATGGCGCATGATGCACGTAATCGACAAAGCGGCCGCGAGCGTCGAACGTGCCGATAAAGATCTCTTCAATGGCGTAACCGACACAATTCCTGCGATCGCCCGCACCATGCGAGTCGCATGTGTTTGAGGAATCCGTCATCAAGACGCGCACGTAACGAACCGTGATGGGATGGCTTGCCAAGCGAAGCACGACCATCCCGCCGCGGCCGCCCACGACTTGCCCCTTCGGGAACAGCTGCCAAGACCCGACGCCTGGATTGTTGATAGGATCGTCGCCGCTCCACCACTCGATCCGGTAGTTGACAGCGTACGGATTGACCCAATGAATGCGCACGGCGTCGACCGGCTTGGCATTACCGAGATCCACGACGGCCCATTGTGGATGCATGGCATCGGGGTCGCCGGTAAACGCGCTCGTGAGATACGGATTGCTCTTCCAGTAGGTGCGCGGGTCGCCATCGTCGAGGCGAGAGTAGTCTTCGTTGTTGCCCTGGTCTGTCGTAAATCCGCGATGGGGCAGTCGGTAGCCGAACGAGTCGGCAATCGGCGACCGGCCCACGCTGGCACTGGAGGTCCAGTAGCCCTCAGTGCCGGCGCTGAACGTGCCGCTCGGATTCCAATGCCAGTCCTGTACCGACAACTCGGTGAAGAGGCGGTAGCTGAGCCAGCCCAAGCCTGCCTGCAAGATTTGGGCGACGTTTTGCTTGGAATACAGTGCGGCGATACTTCCCGCGGGTTCTTTGTCAACGGTTGAACCCAAGGCGAGATTCGGCTGGATGACTTGGATCGGAGTTCTAGAGTCGATGGTTACGAAGTCAGTCGAGGCGACGGATGGGCTTGGCACCGGCGAGGTTTGGGCGAGCGCTATCCCCGCATTTGACAGCAGCGCTAAAACGAATGCGAATGTGACGAAACGCATCGGGTCAACGTTCCTGCGTTAGGACGCAAGGCCCTGGTCTGGACGGTCTATCCAAAGGAAGAATGACCGTTAGGGGGCAGAGCATCTGCGTCGTCTTCGTCGAAGCTCAATGTCTTGGCCGTGAAGATACTCAAAGACACCCCAGCTACACAAGAGATCGGCAACTTCGGTTGGGTCGAGCCTTGGCTTGCGCGAGGCGCAGAGCCGAAGCTTGCCGGCTACCGCTGGCTCGCGGATCACGGTTTCAAAACCGTCGTCAATCTCCGTTCGCAAGACCTCTCGCAAAGCGTGAGACGCGCGACACCGGAGCTCGAGCCGATCCATCTTCCGATTCCGAATGACGCGGCACCCAGCTACGAGCAGGTTCGCGCGTGGCTGGAAATCTGCGAGAGTCCCTACCTGCGACCAATCTTTGTGCACTGCCGAGCCGGAGGCGGTCGGACGTCGACCGTCTGCGCGCTTTTGCGGCTCGTCCAGGGCCGATCCCTCGACTGGGCCGTCATTGAACAATTCCGTTACGGGTTCAACCCCGAGGGCGACAATAAAGAACAAGCGCGCTTCTTGCGCAAATTCGTCCACCATCAACCGATCGCCGCGGATGCCGAATAAAGCGTCGGGTCAATCCCCGTTGGCAGATAACATCCTTGCCAATGGTTATTTTGTGGCGTGGATGGTGATCCGACACCGATGTCCATCGCAGCTTGGGGGATGAGGTCCAAGGACTCTTACCTGTTCGAAGCCAGCAGCTTGGCACATTAGCGTGAGGGCCCTCAAATTGGGCGCGAACCAATTACTGATATCGCCGAGCAATTCGCCCTTCCCATAGAACTCGATGAGTGAATCACGGTCGTGGTCGGGAATGTAGATCGCTGCGGTCTCAATGACCGCTAACTCACGCGTCAACAGCGAGAGCCGTCTCAATGCTTGGAGAGGTTCGGTAAGGTGATATAAGACGCCCAAGAAGAAGACGATATCGAACTGTCCCACTTCGACAAGATCAACCTTCATAAAATCCGCTACGATTTGTTCTACCTTGGAATTCCGAATGCGATGCACGGCGTCAAAGCCGCGCTTCCCGGGCATCGTTTCGGCCCTCCAAATGCCGGGGAGCAGATGGTATGGTTGTCGATCAGCCTTTTCGGCTACACAATCTGACACGTATTCAAGCCATGCCCATCCTTTCAATGTCGGCCCAACGTTGAAACTTGGTGCACTGAGTGAGCGCGCTGTATACACCCGCAGCATACTCAACGAGACCTACTCCCCGTGAAAGCTCGGAAATCGTCATCGATGGGCATGTAGTTCTTGGATGATCGCGCCTTGTCGGTTCGGCTCCAGCGGAAAAAGGAATCGGTTCGACCGAGAAGATCGTGGACGTTTGCAGCGTGAAGCACAGCGGATCGGAGCTCGCTCGCAAGGAGATCTGTCGGTGAGCCTACGAGCTCGGGAGCTGTGACCTCTTCCCCAAGGATTTCATTTACAATGAGCGCCGCGCGTGAAGCAATCTGCAAAATCAGCATGTGAGTCGCCATCCGATTTTCCGACTACCACGAGCCGGAGCAAGGCCAGCAGCGTTTCCCTAGGGTCGTGGCCCCGACTTCTTCGTTTTCGTTTAGGAGATGGAGGAATTGAAACGTCTGACTTTCATTTTGCCACACTCGGCGCGTCGCTTTGGGCCGTCATCGCAGACATGGCCATAGCAAAGGCTCGTCAAGCTCGGATCATCATTCCGAAGCAAGTTGTGAAAGAAGCACAAGGGCGAATCCGAGACGGCCGCTGCTATTGGGCCGCTTGGATCGCCCGAGCAGTTTGCCGACGCTGCCGTTGCTGCACTTCGCAAGTTGCGTGCGGGGACGAGTAGGTCACGCGGATGACGTCAGTGAGTCTGCCGAGAGATCTGCGGCCTTCTCTATCTCATCTTCAGTGCGAAAATACGCGCCGTAATCCCACCCCTCGCTTGATGTCTCCCATGACCGGCTGACCGCTGCCGTCGAGATAGCCTCGGCACCGCTGTACCAAAGTGGCCGTCTTGTAGACTACAAGCCACGCGATTGCAAGCGCTCACTTTGCCTACTTACAATTCCATGCATCGTTTCTCAAGAACCTGACACCCAATTTTGGCAAGCCATTAGCAGGTCTGCGACGAAGCACGACAGGGGTGTACTTTCGCGACGGGACCTTGTTATGATGGTCCTAATAACGGAGCTAGTGACCTGCTTTCGATGCCGCACCTTGTTTTCTTAGGGGGTTTTTAGTGCTGCTCGAGCCGCCGGAAATAAGGGTTTCAACGCCCGATTTGCAGCGTTGGAGTGAGGAGTTTAGAAGCCAGCTAACGCAGTTAATGTCGGCAGAGAGACTAACGGAATCGGGTCTCGGCAGGGCTGAGGTGCGGATTGAACTTCAACATAACGGAATGGGTGGAATTACAGTAGATGTGTTCGTTCAAGGTCGTAAACTAACAGAACGACACCTTATTCTCACGACGAAAGATCACTCACCCGCCTACCCTGCGCGGGCGACAGTAGCCGTGCTAAGAAAAGAATTCAATAGATTGCGAGAGAGAGCGCGGTAGCGATGGGATTCCCAAGCAAGGCGCAACCATCTGAGTAAGCAACGAATCATACCGTAGCAAGAAATTGTAAATAAATCTATGCGGCTGAGCCGTACCAAATAGCTTGTGGCAACATCAGACCTATCAAATACGACGCGGTATAGGTGCTTAGGAGGCTGGTTTGAATGATAAGGATCATTCCGGTCACGTAACAATCGGAAAATGCGCGCAGAAAGCTATAAGGCTCGGACCAAACTGGGCCTAGCAGGCACACAAAAAGCACGGCGTAGCCCGTCCACGTAAGTGCAACAGGCATGTAAGGCGTGGCTGAGCGACGGTACACTGTAACCGCGACAACGCAGATCAGTAACGCGCAAAATAGCGTTGCGCCGACGTAAAAGCCATGCAGCGCGGAATCGAAGGGTAGGGACCGAAGCAGCGTTTGAATGAGGATCGCATAGATAAGCCAACCAAGCAAGGAAGAAGCTCTTGAGCTGAATCTAAAGGCGAACCGCCCTACCAGCTGGACAGCAAACCAAACCAAAGCGGCGAAAAAACAAATGGCTACGAAGGCACCTAAATGGTGCCCTGTTACGTTGCGCGTCAAGAAGTGCCAAATACCAAAGAATGGAAAGCCAATATTCTTCCCAGTGTCGGTTTTTAGCGGGAGTACACCCCAGCGAATGAACAATAGATATTGCCAAACGCAAAAAATGACTCCGGGGACGGCGATAGGGATTATCTGTGGGTGCCACCTACGAGATTTGACCATGTTAAAGACAACAACGCATGCAAATCCTAAAGAGTAAAGCAGCGTCGTTTCACGAGTGAGTACTGCACCGACCCAAAAAAGTGCTGCGGTCCAAAATGATAGCCTCAAAGCAAACAGGAGACCCAATACGGCAAAGGCGGTCGCCACGATTTCTGTGGTGTCGCGTAGCAATGTGAAAACAAAACCTGGATAGAAGCCCAGAAGCAAGCCGAACCACGGCGGGTTTCCTACACGTGCCGCTAGCTTTGCACCCGCCCCGACAATGACTCCCAGCCCGACCAAGTTAATCCCAATCAATACCCACCTCAGCAGTGCAGGGTTGCCACCACCAGAAAGTGCCCATGCGAGAAAGGGATAGCCGACCCGGCTCATCCTCAAAGATGGGGCGTCAATTGTTATGCCATATTCGCTACGCTTTGAGGTAAATGGGTTTAGAGCTAACCTATAATAGTATTCGCCATCGTAGCCCTTGGAATTTGGAATAATAATAATGGGAGCAGAGAGGGCTTTCTTATTCACAACCTTGTCGCCAGCGACGATGAACACACTCGGGTCCCAATTGGCTCGCGACAAATGACTAACAACAAGGATCGAATATACGAAAATTGCGAGAGCTGCTAAGAAGACCGGGGCTTTGAACGGTGCAGATTCCATTTTTATTGACCACAGTAAACCAAGCTCGAACAGAAAAGAGGCACCATTGTGTTGCTCGTCACCTGAGCAACCCTGATACAATATCGGCTTGCGCTAATGCAGCTATGCAAAAGAATACGTTAGAAGACCAGCTATCCAGGTAGTCCTCAGCAGGCGCAAAGATTGCCAGTTCAAAGGCAAGGATGATAAAAAAGGCGCGGCAGCGTCAAGGTTTTGTGGCACTATTTTCCTGGGCCTGCCTTTTCCTGTGAACCAATCATAATACGTCGCCTGACAGTGTATCCGTTGGCGACGAAATCTCAGCCGAAAAACCTTAAAGCACCCGGTCACGCGCTTGCACTTCAGTTCGAGTGCTGGTTTGAGCATAGGCCCTCGCCACATGGCGAACCAAATCGTATAATAGTATTCCCCAGGCCGCTGGATCATCCCAGACCTCCGTGCGGATAATAACTTCTTGCCCGCCACCGATGATCCAGACGCGAAGAATCTCAAACGCATCCTCCGACACGTTCTCTGGGGCAGCAAGTTCTCGCAAAGGTTCAGACACCGTTTATTCCCAATCTCACTTAAACGCACCAACCCCACATCAAGCGGTCGTCGCGTTTGCAATACGGAAACGATAGTCTATGTGGTCGCCGGAGTAGCCCGAATCATTACCACCAGTTGTGCGCCATAGTTTGAACGCTTGGTAACGAGTCAAGCCGTGCGGAAGGCCAGCTTCGAATTGGGCTGCGCCGACAATGCCCCGTAACCCAAATAGCCAAGGATGAACTAGGAAGAGAATCAGGAGCATGATTAGTATGGTCCAGCGGAGTAATCGCACCTACGCATCCTCCGGTTCGTTGGTCCAGATCTCACCATCGATGGTCCGAGCAGCAGTCCTTCGCCCAGGTGTCATCTGCCTCAATCTTGTTGTAGTAAGTGCTAGAACTACGTGCTTTTGCTCGGACAAACGTGCCATGGACGGTTTCGGATTGTCCGTCACGCAGCGATGGGCGACCCCAAGCAAAAACTTTGACACAAGCTTTGTCGCATAGGTTGAAGGTTTTGTAGTCGCTGCCACGCTGACTTGTCTTCATCTCGAGGTTTTCGACGGTTCCAGTTACGCCGACATGCTGGCAGTCAAGGGAAGCTGGACTGGCAAGTAGCTGGGTTGGTGTGACGATCAGCTCAACGTAAGCAGTGCCCTGTGAGAGAAGTAGGGCAAGAACGATAATCATTCAGGCGACCCTGGGTCAGTGCCCGGTTTCAGCCCTTATCGAGGCCTGTGTAGGTGCGCTCCAAGGGTGCTGCTTAGTCGGCGGGTTGTTGCTAGCGCGGACTATCCCATAGCCACCCACGCGATTCAGGCACTTCATCTCATGGTGTCCATTGAGCGTGAACAACTCCAAGACGCCTGGCGTACCGTCTTGGCTAAAGCACATCGCGAATGCGGGTTTGTTAGTCGTCTGGGGGACCGTGCTTGCGCGAGTTACAGAGAGCCGGACTACTATACCTGCTACAACCAGAAGCATGGCAATGAAGAGTAGGGCTTTGCGAAGCGTCATGGCACTTAACCTCCGGTACCGTTTTGGTTCTATTCGTCATACGTCGTTCCTATGGTGTGCTCGTGACCGCTGCTGGACAGCCTCTTCTGGTTACTACATCACATGGGAACACAGGAAGGGCCGCGGGCCACCCCGCGGGGTCGCTAGTTCCACCCCTCCGGTTCTCCAGTATCTGACTCCGGGTTCAGATCAGCCTCAGGTGAAGCGAATACATCAGGTTCGTTCGCGTTGGGATCGGGTGGAGTGCGTGGCAGCAGCGACCTCACAGCCACAAGAAGGACGACGATCACAAGAGCGAGGCCGAGGAAGATCATTTAGCCCCGATTCTCAAAAACCTGGCACACATACGAATTGACTATAGTAGGTCATCAAACCCGTTTGGACCATATCCGGCGTTATGTTTTTTACGATGTATACTTCGGTCGGAGCGTCGGGGGTCGCATTCACTAGAATAGTGGCCCGACTGTAGAGCGACCCAGACAGCACTATGGCAATCTTTGAATCTTGATTTCCAATGGCTTCAAACTCCCCGTAATATGCGCCGTCATCTATAACCGCATGTGATATTTCCTTTCGCTCCTGCACAGGTGACAACTGTGGAAGTTCATCGCACACTTCTGCGGGTTCGAAAAGTGCCAAATATCGACGCTCAATCCCACGAAAGGAAGAGTTCCAGCAATAGCAGAGCGGGCGTGCCAATCCATCATACAATGGCAAGTCGATACTACCATGTGGCGATTCTTGTTAGTGAGCACTATAAGATGCCCGTCCATGAAACACGCGCCCGCTTTCGGGAAGGAAACGAACATGCCATAGTTTCCGGGTGAAATATCGAAGTAGAAATCTACTTCAGAGCGCGTTGTTCGCGTAACTGTCAGTGAAGGTCTGATCGCAGGTTGATTGTCTGACGTGTTCTCTAAGGCCAGTAGCGAAACTGTTGGCTCACCTGCACCACCTTCGAGTGGTCGCATACTGCCGTTTGAAGGGTCATAGAAGGTAGTACAAGGATAGGCGGTGACAAACACTCGCGACGGACTTGTATCGGCCCGTGCTGTAAGAGGCTGGGCTACGACGCTCACGAGCATGGCGATGAACGGCAGAACGTATAAGATCAGTCTAGCCACGGATAGGCGCTACAGAGTGTGGAATTCAGAACCTGCGGGTTCGCTTGTACGAATCATTCGATCCTAACGAGTTGGTTCGACGCCTCCGGTTCTTCAGTATCCGACTCTGGGTCCAGATCAGCATCTGATGCAAACACATCAGGCTCACTGGGATTGGGGTTGGGGTGAAGCGCCCCAAGCTCATGGCCCGGTTGTGAACTCGCCTACAGTCTCCAGAATCGGGCAGTCGTTTGACTCGGCGTCGTTGTTCCATTCGAGAACGACTCGATAATTCGTTGATTTCGCGAGGGTTGGCAACATCACACTCGTATCGAAGGGCGGTATATCGGGATAAATATCCGCATCTGCAACCCGTGGGGTTACCCTCCAACGGGGATGGGGGATTAGAACCACCACGCCTTTGTTGGGAACGAGTTCGATGGCTGTGATGAGCGGGATGCCATTTACGGGTCCACTGCCCAGTTCAAGAAACCAAGGCGCATGATGTAAGGCACCCTTAGGTCCGACCAATATGAACGTTGGTAATGGTCCAGAAGCGGGGGTGCAGCCGACGGATGTTGGCACGGGGCCATCCGAAGCGATTGCAGGCTGCGCGGTACCTGCGACCAGACAAGCCGCTGCGAAGAGTTGGAGAATATGTTTCGCCCAAAGTATTCGCATTTAGCAGCCGTCCGTCCAATCTTCGACGGACCAGGAGCGCAACCGTTGCTCTGAGTCAAAAACCAGAGCATACTGCTCGCCGCCTTCGATGCAAAAGGAGCCCCAGGTCATGTATCGGATGACCACTGGACTACCATAAGACTCGGAGAAAGGCAGCCTCCCGTTTTCGGGGCTCGTTGCATTTCGCAACTTTTCGACCTCGTCACTTGGTTGACCATAACTAAGGTGACGACCAAAACGAAAGGAGTCGATTCTGCCAGGTATCCCAACTAGCAAGGGATGCAACAAAAATAAAGCGATCAGTAGCGGCCAAACAAACCGAAATCTTTGCATCAGGTTGCTTCCATCCGAGATTCTTGGACGCCTTCACTGAAGGGATTTACTCCGTTGCACTGGACCCAGCCTTGTTCTAATCTCGTCGCGCCTTGGCTGCATGTCGTCGTAGCATCTCAGGAAGATCCCTTCGGCCAAGCAGCTCCAACAGGGCGATCTCGATAATCGCGCTATTACTCACCCTGACACCGCCGGGCAGGGGCTACTAGCCACATCGCGACACGAACTAATAAATCGGATAGACCCGTTGAGGGATCCGTCGAGCGTGGACGAGCTGAGAGAGCGATTGGTTCGTGTGAGCGCGTGATGTTTCGTGTGACATTTGCAATCGCCCGCGTCGTCTTCCAGGTGTTTGGCCACAATTTCGAGGGGAGTTTTCGCATCGGTCTCCCTGCAGACTCCGAGAAGGTCGCACAATGGATCTGGACCGTGTAGAAGCCCAACATGACGTGGCCACCCCCAAACTCCATCGAGACCATCCCCGCTCTGGAGTACAACGGAAAGGCTGGCGGGTTCGCAGAATGCGACGACGCCTTGAGAACGCGCGCTTTCGGTTCACTGAAGCGCCAAGTCCCCGTGATTGGCCAGGGTACTTGGCAGATGCACGATCGCGGTCCCCGCGCTAAGCAGGTAGCCGCGGTGCTGCGGCTCGGCGTGGAGTTGGGCCTCACGCACATCGACACGGCGGAGATGTATGGGGAAGGGCGCGCCGAGGAGCTGGTGGCGGATGCCATTACAGGCTTATCGCGCGAGAAACTGTTTATCGTCTCCAAAGTGCTGCCTCAGAACGCGAGCTATGCGGGCACCATTCGGGCGTGCGAGCGTTCGCTGAGGCGGCTGAAGACGGACTATCTCGACGTCTATCTCTTGCACTGGCGTGGCAACCACCCGCTCGAAGCGACGATGAGCGCACTGGAACGGCTCGTCGATGACGGCAAGATCCGCGCGCTCGGCGTGAGCAACTTCGATGTTTCGGATCTACAGGAAGCGCAAGCAGCTCTCCGTGTCCGCTCGATCGCCTGCAACCAGGTTCTCTATCATCTGCGCGAGAGGTACGCGGAGCGCGACCTGCTCCCGTATTGCCAAGCCCACGACATCGCGCTGGTGGCATATAGCCCGTTTGGTCAGGGTGAATTTCCGAGCGGGCGTTCTGCACAAGGGCGCACGCTTGCGGAGATCGCCGCCCGCCTTGATGCGACACCCAGCCAGGTGACGCTAGCCTTTCTCACGCGGCAACCTGGTACGTTCGCCATTCCGAAGGCGGAGCAGGAGGACCACGTGCGCGACAATGCGGCCGCCGAAGACTTGCAACTTTCGGCGGCCGACGTAGCGGCGATCGACGTAGCGTTTCCACTCGGCGTGGGCGATGGCTCCCTTCCGACCAATTGAAGAAACAGCATTGCGGTTATTCGCAGATCCGGCTGATCATGAACCGCGCGGGGGATCCGCAACGGTATATGGGACGAAGGGTTTACGCAGATTCGTGGGGCGTCGCCAACTTGGTAAGGCACCAGACTTTGGAGACGCCCTTTATTTTTGGTCTTGACGGAAAAAGACGGAAGAAGAAGATAAAGTCTGGCCGTCATTTCTTGAACCCGGACTTTACGGAAGCGACCGGACCTTTGCCTAACTAGTTTGGCAACAAATTGGGCAACAAAACTAGGTCACACAATCCTCGCAATACGCGAGGCGGGGACAAAGGCGCGTTGGCCATGTGCCGGACGATGTGTCGGGTATCATCAGTGCGGAACATCACCGGGTGCAGTTCGAGACAGGTAACGAGCAACTCGGTTCCCCCCGGAATCGCTGCGCTGTCAGTGAGCAAAGCACCATCTCTGTTCGCTATGAAGCTTACGTCGCTGTTAGGATCACCCTTGGTGCTGACAGCACCACATCAAGGGCAGTTTATCGCTTCGCGATGCTCAACGAAATATGGAGCCATATCCTATCGCCTGTCCCAGTACGGAACGTTGCCGACGCGGCGGCGACGTGCACGATTGGCCGCACTAATCTGACCGTTGAGGATGCCCTCGATTTCTACGAAATGTCCGCTCTTAAGGTCTGACATGCGCGTTGGAACCTCGCAGTCCTCGGACTCACTTGAGAACCGAATCCTGAGTTGCCCTGAGACCTCTGCGAACGAAGCTACATGAGCGCCCGTCCCCAAGAAGCGTTGTAGGTCGAGCGCCGTTTCTATGTCTATCGCTTTCTCACGAGCAAACACATCCGACATTGAGGATGGGTGCGGCGGTATAAGCGTCGCTGCCAGCACCTCATCGTCCGTAAGTTCGCAGCCGCACATCGCGCCTTGAACCGCGACGGATACGGGGCTAATCATCTCACCCGTGGCGACGATGACCTGCTTGCAGCGCCAAGGAGCGGGCTGGTGATTGAACACGGAGTGGAAGCACCGTGGGCAGTATGACCTTTGAAGATCACCGTGCTCCGGATGCCTCTCGCTCAACGCTGGCCGAAAAGCCACTTCATCCACTTCCACTCTTGTTTAGCATCATAGTAGAGGACGACGGCACCGCTGATTGCGCCGACCAATCCGAGAATCTGTCTGTTGCTCATTGAACACCGAGCCTCTTACTAACCATGAGATAATGAGGCAAATGCCCAGGTTCGAACGTTCGTTCGACGCGCCCGGCGCTCCTGTAACGGCTAACCGCGGTCGTCGCCCGGAGCTGTTGGCGGCGTAGGGATCGCGGATAGAATCGAACGACGTGTTGGCGCGGCGTCCTAAAGGGAGTAAACGGGCGAAGTCGACCGTTGTCCCGCTATGTAAATTTTACCATATTGTGGCTATATATAAGTTCTGATATAATGCTTATAGGACGAAGTGGATAGAAAACCGATATTTTGGGTAGGTTCAACTTTGGGGGACCTGAGCAGTTTCCCAGATGATGTTAAGGAAGTGATGGGATACGCTCTGCATCTAGCTCAAATTGGAGATAAGCATCCTAACGCGCACAGAATGCACGGTAATTTAAGGGACGTGCACGAAGTGCGCGAGGCCTATGAGTCGGATGCTTATCGAGTGATGTATACGGTAAGCTTCCCGGAGGCCGTTTACGTACTTCACGCATTTGAGAAGAAGTCAACAAGGGGCATATCTACTCCGAAACATGAACTAGCTTTGATAGAGCGGCGCCTAAGAGAGGCGAGAAGGCATTATGAGAAACAATATCAAGAAGAACGTAAGAAATAGTACTACAGTCAAAAAGGGCAGCAACAATGTCTTTGCTGATTTGGGACTATCTAATCCTAAGGAGCGCTTGGCCAAAGCCGAGCTGGCGGCAGCTGTCTCTCACGCAATTAGACAGCTCGGCTTAACTCAAGTGGAAGCTGCAAAAAGGTTGTGTGTGGACCAACCAAGAGTGTCAGCTCTAATTAACGGACGCTTGTCTCTTTTTTCGACTGATGCGCTCATCCACTACCTTACAGCACTAGGCCGAGACGTAAACATATCAATTGGTAACAGCCACCAGAAACGCGCTGGCAAAGTAACCGTGGCCTGCGCGGCTTAAGCGACAATGCCTCCGGCTTTAAGCGACAATGCCTCCGTAGGAGTACGAACTGCTGGTGCTCTTGCGGTTGATTTGACGGGCGCTCAGATGCCGTTCGCAAGGCGATGCTCATGGACGGCGCGGATCCGTCATGTTTGGTCGGAGACACTATTCGCATCGGTGACGGATGGATAGTCAAGCGACAGCGCGCTGGTCACTACACCGAGTGGAGATATACCAAAGACATCTAGCCGCTTCGAAGCGGTTCCCCAAAAGCATTTGTTTCTGGTTTCTTGTCTTTCAGGATTTTAATCCACATGCGCCCTCGGTCCAGGTCTGATTTAGTGCCAGACTTTTCTGCCATATCATCCGCTAGGTTCAGCATACGCTCCATGAACGTGTCAATTTTGGCGTCGGAGATCAGGTTCAGCACATCAAGGGTGGGGTTGGCGGATGTGTTTCCCCCGAGGGCTTGAGCCAAGAGGGCTATGCTGTCGCCCCTGCGAGGTTTTCTACGCTTATCGCTTGCGGGCCATTGGTGCCCGTGCCTAAGGGCTGCGCTGCCTGCGTAAAGACACTCGGAAAAAGAGACTCCGTTAAACTCCGGGCCGACCTTCAGGTTGATGGCCGCCGTCATTTCTAACTCCGTCGCAAGTTTCTGAACGAACGTGTTTGAAGCAACAAGGATAGCCCCCGCATGGACAAAGGATGCGTTCCACTCACTTGCCATGTGCGTCGCGGCGTTTAGCCTGGATATAGATTCCTCAAAGGAGTTCGGTGGCGGAGGCTCCCCGGATTCGACGAGTCTCGAAGCGCCCAGCGTATCTGCCAGAGTTCGCGCATCCGTCGCGGCGTCGAATAACGAAGCGAACACCGCCCTTTGGCGCTCAACAGCCGACAGGTAGAAAAGAAACTCTGTTTCCTTCGGTTTCACCTTATCTGTTTGGCTTTTCCGGTTCAACGGACCCTCGCACCATAATATCTCGAGTTATCCGTGAAACAAACCCAAGTGGCACCCGCACCGTAAGAAGCCCGCTAAGGAATATTGGTCGCCACCTCGAACAGGAAACCCTTACAGCATAACATTGATGGGGCGTCGCCAAGTTGGTAAGGCACCAGACTTTGGATCTGGCATGCGTAGGTTCGAGTCCTACCGCCCCAGCGTTGTTAAACTAGCTGGACGGAGTCGGTGACGGCGCGCTCGGCACCTTTGTCGGACAAGGTGGTGGGGGACCCGAGCATCCCGGCTTGACCGGACACGTGCAAGCCGGCCCGTGTCGCTAAGGCTTGCATCCGTAAGGCCCCGAATTCCGTAGTACTCTTAGGCCGAGAGGAGGCAGGGTGACGACCGGAGACCGCAGCGACGACGAGATGCTGGCCGCGCTCGCGCAGCGCGACCTTTCTGCGCTCGAGGAGCTCTACGACCGCTACGGTAAGGTCGCGTTTTCCCTCGCTTACCGGATCGTAGGAGACCGCGGGACCGCAGAAGACGTCGTTCAGGACGCCTTTCTCTCGGTCTGGCGCCAGGCAACGACCTATCGGCGGGAGCGCGGGGCTCCCCGGACCTGGTTGCTCTCCATCGTCCATCACCGCTCGATCGACCGCTTGCGCAGCACCGCCTCCTCGGGCTCGACGATTCCCTACGAGGATCTCCCCGAAAACCGAGAGGACTTGGCCAAGCCGAGCATCTGGCAGCAGGCTTGGAACAACGCGCGCGGCGATATCGTGCGCCGCGCACTCGAGCGGCTTCCGATCGAGCAGAAGAAGAGCATCGAGCTTGCGTACTTTTCCGGTTACACGCAATCGGAGATCGCGGCATTGATGGGCGTGCCTTTGGGCACGGTGAAAGGACGGATGCGGATCGGGCTGCAGAAACTGCGGGCGATGCTCGCTTCCCAGGAGATCGGAGCGAACTCATGAGCGACGAGCGCCACGTCGAGGAAAGCGCGGGCGCGTACGTGCTCGGCGCCTTAACGCCGGAAGAGGCGCACGAGCTCGAAGCGCACGTGGCGACCTGCGGCGCGTGCCGGCAGGAGATCGCCGAGCTCAAAGATGTGGTGGGAGTGTTGCCGCTGGCCGCCGCGACCGTCGAGCCCTCGAGCGGTCTTCGGGCACGCATTCTGAGCGCGAGCAAAGGCGAAGATCGCGCCGAGGCGATCCTTCGCCGCACTCTCGTCTCCCAAGAAGAGCGCGCCCCGAAGCACGATTTCTGGCACCGTCCGTTACCCGCGTGGGCCGGCGTGGCGGGGTGGCTCGGCTTGGCGACCGCATGCATCGTGGTCGGCATCTTCATCGGTGTCGAGGGCGAACGCACTCGCATGCTGGCAGATCTGGCGCAGCGCGTTCGCCCGCTGCCGTTGGCCGCCGAGAATTCTTATCGGGTGTATCCAGTCACCACAGAAGCGCTGTCAAATGCGGTGGCCTTCATCGATCAATCTCAGGTCTGGGATTTCAGCATCACCAAGACAGGGAAGCGCATGCCCGTCAAGGTGATCCAGCCGCCGCATACGTCTCACGCCATGATCGTGACGGACATGCCGGCACCGGGCAAAGCTGGGATGGTTTATCAAGTTTGGCTCGTGCGGGCGGGCAAAGTGCACCGCGGCGGTATCGTGCTGCCGGGCCATGGCATGCAGACGACAATCCCGATGCGTGTGCGAACGGGCGATGTGATCGCTTTTTCGATGGAGCCAATGGGGGGCAGCGCTCTGCCCTCAGGTCCCTTCGTCATGCAAGAGACGCTGTAGGCTAACCGGCGTCCCTAGACGGTGACGTCCGCCTTGCGCTCTGCGATGGGGACGTAGCGGACTTCTTTCGCACCGACATAGTTCTCGCCCGGCCGGATAAGCTTGTTATTTGCGTACTGCTCGATCAGATGGGCACACCATCCGGCGACCCGGCTCATGGCAAATACCGGTGTGAAGTACGTGGGCGGGATGCCAAGCGTGTAATACACGGAAGCGCTGTACAAGTCCACGTTGGCATACAGCTTGCGCTGATCCCAGACGGCGCGCTCCATGCGTTCCGTCATGTCAACCCATTGCGTGGATCCGGCACGCTGGCCGGCTTCCTTTGCGATCTTCTTGAGATCGATGGCCCGCGGATCGTTCGTCTTGTACACCGCATGACCGAAGCCCATGATCTTTTCGTGGTTCGCGAGCTTGCGCTCGACCCAGCCTTCGATCGCCTCGGGTTTGCCGATCTCGAGGAGATTCGCGATGACGCCCTCGTTGGCGCCGCCATGGAGGCGCCCTTTGAGGGTGGCGACTGCTGAAGTCACAGCGCCGTACATATCCGCCTCGGTCGCCGCAGTCACGATCGCCGCGAACGTTGAGGCGTTCATGCCGTGATCGGCGTGGAGCACGAGCGCGGCGTCGAGCAGCCGCGATGCTTGCGCGTCCGGCACTTGGCCCGTGAACATGAAGAGGAAGTTCGAGGCCGTATCGAGGTCCGCGCGCGGCGCGACGATTGGCTTGTCTTGGCTCAGCCGGTAAAAAGACGCGAGGATGGTTGGGAAGACCGCGGTCAGCCGTTTGGACTTCTCGAGGGTCGCCGCGGGGGTGATGTCCTTGGCCTTGGGATCGAACAGCCCGATCGCCGAGACCGCGGTGCGCAAGATGTCCATCGGGGTCGCCGTTTTCGGAACTTCCCCGAGGATATGAAGGACGGGGTCGGGCAAGGTCCGCTGGCTCGCAAGGTCCGCGCGAAAGGCGTCGAGGTTGACGCGCGTCGGCAGCGCCTGAAACCAGAGCAGATACGCGACCTCCTCGAAGGTCGAATGGGCCGCGAGGTCGTGAATGTCGATGCCGCGGTAGATAAGATGCCCGCGCTCGCCGTCGACGTACGAGATCCGCGTATCGCCGACCACCACGCCGCGAAGGCCGGAGGAAGGCTGCGGTTGCGGCTGAGTCGTGGCTGTAGTCGTCATCGATGGCACCTCGTTGTGACCATTCGCGCAGCGGCCGAAGGTCCACTCTCAACCCCCTCAAAAAGCCATGCAGGAAAAGTCTGCTTTTGCGCGCTCGAGGTGTGTCTTCATGCGGAAAAAGGTTACCATTGTCGGGGCCGGCAACGTCGGGGCGACTGCGGCGCACTGGATCGCCGCCAAAGAGCTCGCCGACGTGGTGCTCGTGGACGTCGTCGAGGGCGTGCCGCAGGGCAAAGCGCTCGACCTGCTCCAGGCGCTTGCCGTCGAAGGCAGCGACGTCTCCGTGGTGGGCGCGAACGATTATGCCAAGACGGCGGATTCGGACATCGTCGTCATCACGGCCGGTTTCCCGCGCAAACCCGGCATGAGCCGCGACGACTTGTTGCGCGCGAACGCAGAAATCGTGGGAACGGCAACCGAGCAGGTCGTGAAGCTCTCGCCGAACACCATCCTCATCGTCGTGACGAATCCGCTCGACGCGATGTGCGAGGTCGCACGCCGCAAGAGCGGCTTCCCGCGCGAGCGCGTGCTGGGGATGGCCGGCGTGCTTGACTCCGCGCGTTTTTCGGCCTTCATCGCGGCCGAGCTGAACGTCAGCGTGGACAACGTCTCGTCCTTCGTCCTCGGCGGCCACGGCGATCAGATGGTACCGCTGCCGCGGTTCTCCACGGTGGCCGGCGTGCCCATCACGGAGCTCATGGATGCGGCCACGATCGAACGGCTCGTGAAGCGCACTGCTGGAGGCGGCGGCGAAATCGTCGCGTTGTTGAAAACCGGGAGTGCCTACTACGCCCCGTCGCGAGCGATCTGTGAGATGGTCGATGCGATCCTGAAAGACAAGCACAAGATCTTACCGTGTGCGGCGTATCTGCAAGGCGAATTCGGCATCCGCGACCTCTTCGTCGGCGTGCCCTGCAAGCTCAGCGCTAGGGGCCTTGAGAGTATTTTCCAGGTCAAACTGACTGCAGAAGAAGAGCGGGCTTTGCAGCGCAGCGCCGAAGCAGTCCGCGAGCTCGTCGGAGCCCTTGGCTAGCCGAAAAGCGGGACAAAAACGGGCGAAGGATAAAGGCCACGGCGGGCAGGCCGCCTGTCCTGTCACATCAGGATGACCGATGCTGTCATATAGCTGCTCACCCAGGTCGCTGCTCAGCTCCCCCCAGTGGAGGTACGTGTCCTTTTGAAACGCGCGGCGAAAGAAACTGAACGCGTAAGGCGCCGTTATCAACGCCGTCGCCTCAAGCTGCCCGTCAGCATCCGCACCGATGACGGGACCACGGCCGAAGGCCTTGCTTCAGATATCAGCGCGGGCGGCTTGCGCCTCTCGACGGGCGCCGACTTCTCCATCGGCACCCATGGCATCGCGCAGATCTCCATCCCCAGTGGCGAGCAGGTCCGCGCGCCCATCGAAATCGTCTGGCGCGAACCGGGTCCTGAAGGCGCGACGATCTACGGCGCGCACTTCCAAAACCTCGGCTCGAGCGAGCGTTTCTCGCTTTTCGAAGCGATCTACTCGCCCTCGAACGGGGAACAGATCTTCTCCAAGCCGATCGACGATGAGATCCGCTCGCAAGGCTCCGAACCGCTCACGCCGACGCACCACGCGTACTACATGCGCATCATCCGGCGCATCGAGCAGGCGCACAAGCTCACGCCGCTCGACACGGATAAATTGCTCTACGCTCGGCTGCACGAAGGCCGCCCGCTCAAGGAAGCGATCATCGAATCGGGGTTGACGACCGAAGAAGGGCTCGACGAGTTCCTGGGTTCCATCTTCGGCGTGCCGTATATCGACCTCGGCCGCAGCCGTCCCGACCCCAACGCCTCCGACACAATTCCCGTCAGCGTCGCGACCACTGGCTATATCGTGCCCGTGCGTTTGGACGACGACAAGCTCACCGTGGCCATGGCGGATCCGCTCGACCTGCCCACGCTCGACCTGATCTTGCTGCGAGCCAAGCATCAAGTCGAGATCCGCTTCGCGCTCATCGAAGACGTCGAGAAGGCGATCGATGAGGTCTACCATGGAACGACATTGCACTCGGTCGATCGGCTTCTTCAAGGTCTGCCGAGCGTCGCCGCCGAGGGTTTGGGCCAGGAGCACCAAGAGGTCGAAGATCTTGAGACGCTGCGCAAGATGTCGGACGCTACGCCGATCGTCTCCCTCGTGGAGTCAATCCTGCGCACGGCGACCGAGTACCGCGCAAGCGACATCCATTTAGAGCCGTACCATGATACCGTGCGCGTGCGCTTCCGTCTGGACGGCGTGCTCCAGGAGATCCGCAAGCTGCCCCGTCCGATCTATCCGGCCGTGGTTTCGCGCATCAAGATCATGGCGCGCATGGACATCACCATTCGCCACATCCCCCAAGACGGACGCGCCTCCATGCGCTACCTCAAGCGCGAGACCGACCTGCGTATCGCGTCGTTGCCGACCGTTAACGGCGAGAAGATCGTCATCCGGCTGCTCGAGAAGAACCCGGCCTTCAAAGACTTGCGGGCGATCGGATTTTCGGATGGAAATTACGAGCTGTTCGCGCCCCTCGTGAAGCGGCCGTACGGCATGATTTTGTGCTGCGGCCCGACGGGCAGCGGCAAGTCGACCACCCTTTTCGCCTGCCTTCAAGAGATCAACGACGGCCTGACCAATATCACGACGATCGAGGATCCGGTCGAATATCGCGTCGGCGGCGTCAATCAGGTCGAGATCAACGTCAAGCGCGGGCTCACCTTCGCATCGGTCCTGCGCTCGCTCTTGCGCCAAGACCCGGACGTGATCTACGTGGGCGAGATCCGGGACCGCGAAACTGCAGACCTCGCCGTCCGTGCCGCTCTCACGGGCCATCTCTTGCTTTCAACCTTGCACACGAACAGCGCCGTCCAAGCGATCACGCGACTCGTCGACATCGGCGTGGATCCGGCGCTCATCGGCTCGTCCCTCATCGGCGTCATCGGCCAGCGCTTGGTGCGCCAGATCTGCCCGCGCTGCTCCCACGAATACGAGGTGGCAGAAGATGAAGCCGTGCTCTTGCAAGAGCTGCTGCCGCTCGTGGCCCCGAACACGCTGCGCCGCGGCAAGGGTTGCCGCCACTGCCACGACACCGGGTACTACGGGCGCATGGGCGTGCACGAAGTGATCGCGGTGGACGACGGCTTGCGCCGGCTCATCGCGCGCGGCGCCGACTCGAACCAGCTGCTCGACTACGTGTCGGCCAAAGGTTTCAACGATCTGCGGGATGATGCGTTGCGTCGCCTGACCAACGGTGAAACCACCCTGCAAGAGGTCGTGCGCGTCACCATCTAGGGGCTGCGGTCGCCTGAAGCGTGTCAGCCGGATGATTTCGGCCGGCGTTCCCTAAACTGCCCGGTATGGACTCGGATCGCCGTTTTGGGTTCCGCACGCGGGCCTTGCACGCCGGCACGCCGCCGAACGCGGCCAGCGGTGCGACCACGCCGCCGGTCGAGCTATCGACGGGATTCGTCTTCGATTCCATCGCCCAAGCCAAAGAGCTGTTCTCGCTGCGAGCCTACGGCAATATGTACACCCGGATATCGAATCCGACGGTGGCCGCCTTTGAGGAGAAGATCGCAAATCTCGAAGGCGGTCTCGGCGCCGTCGCGACGGCCTCGGGGCAGGCAGCGCAGATGGTCGCGATCCTGAGCCTCGCGCAAAGCGGCGACCATCTGGTGGCGTCCTCGAACATCTATGGCGGCACCGTGACGCAGCTCAACGTCTCGCTGCGCCGGCTCGGCATCGAGACGACGTTCGTCACTGGGGGCACGCCAGCTGCGATGGCCGCAGCCGTCCGGCCCAACACCAAGGCGATGTTCGTCGAGACGATCGGCAATCCGTCGGTCACGGTCGCCGATCTCGGCGGTCTTGCCGAGGCCGCGCATGCGGCCGGCCTGCCTTTGATCGTGGACAACACCTTCGCCACGCCGTACTTGTGCAGACCGATCGAGCACGGCGCAGACATCGTGCTCCATTCGGCGACGAAATACTTATGCGGGCACGGCACGGTGGTCGCGGGAGTGCTCATTGAATCAGGCAAGTTCGGTTGGGGCCGCGGTAAACATCCGCTGCTGTCCGAGCCCAGTCCGAGCTACCACCACGTGCGCTTCTCGGACGCGTTTAGCGAGTACGCCTTCCTCACGCGCGCGCGGGCCGAAGTGATGCGGGATCTCGGGGCCTGCCTCTCGCCGATGAACGCCTGGCTACTGGTCCAAGGCGTGGAGACGCTCGCTGTGCGTATGGAGGCGCACGTTCGCAACGCGATGCAGATCGCACAGTTTCTCGAAGCGCACGAAGGCGCGACAGCGGTCAGCTATCCGGGCCTTGCCTCGAGCCCGCAACGCGATCTAGCTGCGCGTTATCTTCCGTTGGGCGCGGGAGGCATCGTGACGTTTCGGGTGGTCGGCGGCAGAAGTGCCGCGGAGCGCTTTATCGACGCCCTCGAGTTGTGGAGTCACGTCGCCAACATGGGCGATGCGAAGAGCCTCGTGCTCCATCCGGCGTCCACATCGCACTCGCAACTCAACGACGAGGAGCTCGCGGCGGCCGGCATCACGCCGGACATGATCCGGCTATCGGTAGGGCTTGAGGACGTCGAAGACCTCACCTGGGATCTGGAGCAAGGCCTGGGGGCTGCGAAAGCAGCATGATCGTCGAAACGCCCAGCGGCCGAGCCGATATCTTGGACAAAGCGAAGACGGTGGCAGTCGTCGGCGCGAGCGACAATCCGGCGCGGGCGAGCTATTTCGTGCTCCGCTACCTCAAAATGCACGGTTACGCGGTGTTTGCCGTGAACCCGAACCTGGAGCGCGTCGACGGTCAGAAATCGTACCCGGATCTGACCGCGCTCGTCAAGGAGCGCGGTATCCCGGACGTCGTGGACGTCTTTCGGCGTCCCGAAGCGTTGCCCGGATTGGTAGAAGAAGCGATAGCGTGCGGCGTCAAGACCCTTTGGCTCCAGTACGGCGTCGTCAACGCCGCGGCCATTCAGCGGGCCGACAGCGCAGGCTTGACGGTCGTGGCCGATCGCTGCATGAAAGTCGAGCACGCGCGCTTCGGCCGGGCTCTCTCATCCCAAGGGTTTGACTCAGGGATCATTTCGTCTCGCCGGCGACCGGTCGAGACTTAGCCTTTCGCGAGCTCTTCGAAAATCGCACGTTCGACTTCATCGCGATGCTCTTTGCCGTCGGCGAAAAGGTACTTCGGGGGAGTGAACACCACGCCGTCCACGCCGTGATCGCGGATTTCACCGATGGTGACGCTGACGAGGGCGCAGGGGAACGGCACCGTTAGCAGCTGCTCCTTCACGATCGCGGCATCGCCGCGCACGGCGAGAATCATGTCGTCGGCGAGGATCTCGAGCGCCACCTTGGTGTTGCCCCCGGCGACGTTGCGATGGGCGGTGCTGCGCGAGTCCAAGGCGAGGGCAAGGCGTCGCGGTCCCGCGGAAACGATCCAGCTGCAGAAGGCGGTCGAAGGGAGCCCTTCCGCCGACACGGTGGCCAATATCGTCCCGGTTCCGCGTCGGAGCGCGGTCTGCAAGGCGTTATTGAGTTCTTCCCGGGGCGGATGCTGCATGGCTACCTTGATTCGACCGAGACGGGGCTCATCGCTCCCGTTGTCGGTCGCGAGGATGCGCGCTATCGTACACGCGGCGCTTATGCCCGAACGACACGTTGGTGTAGATACGCGTCGTGTCGAGGCTTTCGTGTCCGAGCAGCTCCTGAATCGTCACGAGGTCCGCACCGTGCTCCAACAGATGGGTCGCAAAGGAATGTCGCAGCGTGTGCGGGCTCGCTTTGGCGGCGACACCGCTGACCTTTCGAATGCGATTGAATATCTCCCAAACGTGCCGGGTGCTGAGGCGCTTGCCGGCGTGGCTCAAGAAAAGCGCGTCCTCGCTGGAACGGGGGCGCATGCCGATGTACTTTCGCAACGCATCCGCCGTGGTGCGGTTGAAAACGACTTGGCGGGTTTTGTTGCCCTTGCCGGTGACCAACATCGTGCGCGTCGAGAGGTCAATGTCCGAGAGGTCGATCGACACCAGTTCCGCCCGCCGAATGCCGCTGCCGTAGAGAAGCTCCATCATGGCCTGATCGCGGACTCGTAGCCAAGGAGTTTTCCAGCCCGCGTTCGCGCGCAGCAGGCGCACCACGTCCGGTTCCTTGAGCACCTTCGGCAGCGAGCGGCGCCGCTTCGGCAGTTCGACGTCGTAGGAAGGGTCGTCCGTCCGCTTGCCCTCTTTGCGGAGGAATTTGTAAAAGGAGCGCAGCGCGGCGACTTTTCGGCGGACCGCCTGCGGCGCGTAGCCCCGGTTATTGATCAGCTCTTGCAGGAACCTAAGCACGTCAGATCTTGTGGCCGTGGCGAGCTGAGGCCACTCCTTGCCGTGCGGCGACACTTTTTTCGGCGCCTTTGCGAGGAAGGCTCCGAACACCTCAAGGTCGCCTGCGTATGCGGCGACGGACGCTGGGCTGCGATCCTTGGCTTGGAACACCCCCGCCCACTCGACGATGAGGGGGTCAGCCGGGAATACCGCTTTTTGCCTTGGCATTGGGAGCTCGGGCCAGCCCTTTCCGGCTTCTTCTGTTAGTTAACGAGAATCAGAGTTTCAGGATACCCGTTTACGGCGCAAAAGAACGACAACCCTCTATTCAACCGGCACTCCGAAAGGGGCGCACGCAGTTGTCAGCGGATTTTGCGCTTCTTCTACCGGACGATTAGGCGTTGGCTTGTGGATGCAATGAAACGCTTGACCCTAGGCGTTACTCAGGTGCGGAGAGGAGGGAAGAGACTAAGAGCAAGACTTCACGTGGAAGTGCAGCTAGGTGAAGGATCATCGGTCCAGTTGAGGTCGAAAATGTAACTGTTCGGCGACACCCTCATAAAGACCAATTCGCCGTAGAAGTTTCCCTTTTCAAAGACCGGCCCTGGTTCGTGATAGGGCGAGTGGTCATTAATCACACATACTTGCCAACCCCTGGTCTTGAATTCTTGTTCGTAGTAGTCCGTAATATCAGAGTGGGGAACTTTAGCTAGAAAGATAACACGAATTCCCGCAAAGTGTGGCTTATTGTAGGTCCCCATTGACCCCCGAACTTCGGTTGCAAAGGGCGGAGCCGGCATCGTCTTATAAAGACTAACCACAGCCTGCTCTCCCACCTCAGCTGCTGTCTTCTGCTTAAGGTATGCTCGAACAATCATAACGAGAAGAACACATAGGGCGACGATAAGAAGCCAACGTAAACTGGATCTTACTCGCATACTCGCTCCATGAGGATCGTGCCGGTCATGGGGCCGTGGCGGCGGGTCGGCTCGGCGCGCGCGAACCGCGGCATGAGAAGAAGCCAAAACCACATCCCGCGCGGCTCGCGGCGGAAGCGGCGCATGTCCACGAGCATGGACCGGTAGGTGACGAGACTCCACCCGAAGCGGGCATAGAAATCTGCCCCTTCTGCCGGTGCGAACTGATAGATAGCGGTCTTGGCGTCCATGACGCGCGACAAGCGGCGGCGCACCATGCGTAGCGCCATGGGAGCGATGATATCGGTCATCCAGTACCGGAAACTAGGCTCTCGGGCAAGGTCCGCAGCCACGTTTCCGGCTTGTTCAGGGGTGAGATATGCCATGAGCCCTTCCGTCAGAACAAGGCCCTTGGCGCCCCGTGCGTTGAGGGCGTCGAAAAGGCTACGACGGGCTTGCGCATCGGCGAGGTCGGCACCGATGCGCTCGAGCCTGCAACGGGGGACAGCCGTCGCAAGCTTCGCGGTCTTATAGGCGATCGTCTCCGGGTAATCGACCTCTATCCACAGCAAGTTCGGGGGCAGCTCCATCCGGTACGGCCGCGCATCCAAACCTGCCGCTAGATTGATGACAAAGTCAACACCTCGCTCCGCTATGCTCTCTGTGATGAGTTCGTCCATCACCGCCGAGCGAATGATGTTCGGTACGGCTAGCGCGACCCCGCCGCGCATCTTCGAGACGATCTCCTGGCCTCGAGGACCGGCCAACGCCCGCGCATACGGGTCATGGAAAAGCGCGTCGGGCCGCTCTGATTCCATCGCGCGGTAGTAGGCCACCCAACGAGCGGTGTCTGCTATGGAGATCTTGTCCAAGCGGCTCACGTCGGGCTCAAAACCTCTCGTCGTTGAGGACGTAGGGCGGGATCGGTATTTCCGGGGTGTCGCTTTCAATCGTGCCGCGCCGTAACGTGAGGGGCACAACGCCCGCCCACACGGACAGATGGAGATCTTCTTCATTGTCTTTGGGCGGCCCGGTGCGCACCTTGGCGGCTGCCTCTTCGATCTGCATCTCGAGCACCCGGGTCGCCGACAGCTCGATTTCGCTCGGGCCGCGAATCTCTGCCCAACGCCCCGGCATGACGCGCTCGCTGAAGAGGCGCATGGCCTCGGTCTTCTTCTGCAGATCTTTGATTTCGGTCGCCTTGCCGAACAGGACCGCGGAGCGGTAGTTCATGGAGGCGTTAAATGCCGAGCGCGCGAGCACGAGCCCGTCCAGCAACGTGACATTGACGCATACATCGGTGCCGGACGACAACGACTTGGTGAGACGGCTGGCAGTGGAACCGTGCATGATGATTCGATCGTCGTCTCTTGCGTACAGCATCGGGATGACGACCGGAAGCCCGTCTTCCACAATGCCTACCTGACAGACGAGCCCGGCGTCCAAAATCGCGTCGATCGTGGCCCGGTCGTAGCGGCCTTGGTCTGGTTGGCGGCGCACCTTCGTGCGCGCCGTGTTAGGAATGTTTTCCATGCGCGAGCAACCTACAGGCGAGAGGGTGACTCGATGAGCGTTCGTCCTGCGACCTCAGGCGGCCCGCTGGCTGAAAACGCGCGGATCGCCGTCATCGGCGAGCGCGGTGCGCCGCACGATCTTCTTCTGCTGGCCGAGGAGGTGGGCACGGAGCTGGCGCGTCGCAACGCGATCCTCATCTGCGGGGGCATGGGCGGCGTCATGGAAGCGGCCTCGCGCGGCTGCCGAAATGCCGGAGGCCTTGTCGTTGGGATCCTGCCCACGGAGAGCGCCCAAGACGCCAATCCCTATGTGAGCATACCGGTTGTCACAGGGATGGGCGAAGGACGCAACATCATTGTCGTTCGAAGCGCGCAAGCGGTGATCGCGATCGGCGGATCGTACGGAACGCTCTCCGAAATCGCGTTCGCGTTACGGCTAGAGATCCCGGTCATCGGTTTGCGGACGTGGGTCTTCTCTCGCGAACGGGGTGAATCGGATCGCATCGTAAGGGTCGCAGATGCAAAAGCGGCGGTCGAACGGGCGCTCTCAGCTAGAGGTTGAACTGAACGCCGAAGGCCGGGGTGCGTAGCGTGGACGGCCCCATGAGGGATCGCTCGCCGTAGAACAGCTCGAGGCGCTGCGCCAGATGTAAGTCGCCGTAGAGATCGAGCTTCGGCTGCTTGGGGTCGTACAGGCGCGCATCGATGCCGAACAGACCTGTCGGGCGGTAGATCGCTTGCGCTCCGAGATTTGAATACAGCACGCCGAACGAATATTGCAGCTGCGCCGAACGCTGCATGTTCACCAAGACGTTGTACGTGGTGTGATAGCCGAGGTCGTTCGCACCGACCGTGACATGGACCGGGAAACGCGGCAAGAGTTCGAGGTTGAGGTCACTCATCGGCCCCGGCGATCCGTTATTCCACGTCATGCGGACGTGCGCCGTCGCGAGATTGAGGCCGCCTGGCGCGCCTGCATGGAACCCTGCCGCCGGCAGCGGAGCGGGCACGGGACTTCCGCCGGGCGACCCTGTCGCGGGCTGCGTCGAAGACTGGGCCTGGGGCTGCGCTCCCGAAGCGGTGGAGAACGAACCCAAAATCGCGTTTGCCTTGGCGATCGCGCCGCTCAAGTTGTAGACGGCACCGCGGAGCTGGCCCTGCACTTGTGGATCTCCCGTGATGCTTTGGATATCCGACGTCACCTGTTTGAGCTTCTCGCTCGAATCGCGCAGATTGGCCGTAGCGCCGATGAGGTTCGTCTTCAGGCTCGGATCGCTTGCGATAGAGGTCACCGCCGCCATGGTCTTATTCAAATTGGCCGCCGTGGCCGCAAGGTTGTTCACGAGCGATGCGAACTGCGGGCCCTTGGTGACCATGAGCTGGCGCAGGCTCGTCGTCATCACGGTGACGTTGCGTCCGTTCTCGGCAAGGACGACTTGGAAGTTCGAGATGAGCTGGTTGACGCTGGCGACCGTCGTGTTGAGCTGCGCTCCAAGCATATAGAAGCTGCGGTTGACGTTGACGACGAGTGAATCCGTATGCGTCGCGACGTTGTTGAAGTGGTGGACCATGCCTGGAAGCTCGGCATTGACGAGCGCGAGAGTCTTGTCCAGGGAGCGCAAGCGGGCTTGACCCTCCGAGACAAGGTCCGCAATGGTGGGCGGCACGACGCCCTCTGGCTGTTCGCCCTCGGGCAAGATGCGCCGCGGCAACGGCACCGCCGAGCTGAGGTCCGGCGGCGGCGAGATCGTCAAAGTCGACTGGCCGGTCAAGGTGGTTGCCACCGTGAACAAGGAGCCGCGATACACGGTGGTGTCGCCGTGGATCGTGCAGACCACGCTCGCCGTCTGGTCCGGGAGTAAGCGGATCCTGTCGACCGTACCGATCTCCACACCGGCGAGCTGCACGGAAGAGCCTTCGAGCAATCCCGCGACGTTGCGGAAGTGCACCGCGATCTGATACGAGTTGCGGTTGAGCGAGAAGTTGCTGAGCAGCGACCACACGACGAAGATCCCGATGATCGTGGCGATGGCGAAGATGCCGACGCGAAAGGCGGTCGTCATGCTAAACGTTTCGCGGGCAAGATATTAGAGCGGGATGGGGCCAACTTCGCTGCCCTCCAGGAATTGTTGCACGATGGGGTTGCGCGAGTGCCGGAAGCTTTTTGCATCGCTCGCCTCGATGATCGATCCTTCGAAGAGCATGGCGATGTTGTCGGAGATAGCGTAGACCGACGGCAGGTCATGCATGACGACGATGCTCGTCGCATGAAGCCGCGACTGGATGTTCTTGATCGTCTCCGTGATGACGTTCGTCATGATCGGATCGAGGCCCGTCGTCGGTTCGTCGAAAAGGACAATTTGCGGGTCATTCACGATTGCGCGGGCGAATCCCACCCGCTTCTGCATGCCGCCCGAGAGTTCGGCTGGAAGGCGTTCCGCCACGTCGCTGAGCCCGAGCGCCTCGAGCGTGTTGTCGACCCGTTCCTCGATCTGCGCTCGCGTCATGGTCGTGTGCTCGTACAGCGGGAAGCTGACGTTTTGTGATACCGTAAGAGAGTCGAAGAGCGCCGCCGCTTGGAAGGCAAAGCCCATCTTCTCGCGGACGAGGTTGAGCTGGCGTTCGTTCATGTCGACGATATTCTCGCCGTTGACGAAGACATATCCGGCGTCGGGGCGGCGCAGTCCATCGATCACGCGCAAGATCGTCGACTTCCCGGCGCCGGAAAGGCCGATGACCGTGGTCACCTCGCCGCGCTTGAAGTCAAGCGACAGGTCCGAAAGGACGATCTTCGGCCCGAAGTTGAGATAGATATGCTGAAGGCTGACCGCGACGTCTTCCGCCGGGGTGACGGGTTCCGGGATGACTTTGGCCTCTGGGCGAGCGATCATCGGAAGAGCACGAACGAGAGCGCGAAGTTAAACGCGAAGATCAGGATGATCGAGGTGACGACCGCCTGGGTCGTGACCCGCCCCACGCCTTCGGCGCCGCCCTGCGTGCGCAGGCCTTCGTAACACGCGATCATCGAGATGATCATTCCGAAGACCGCTGCCTTGAGCAATCCCTTTTCGAAGTCGGTGAAATCGATGAACTGCCGGGCTGAATTCCAGTAGATGCTTGCCGGCATATGGATCTGCAGGTAGGCCATGTAGTAACCGCCCCAGACCGCGATCATGTCTGCGAACACTGTGAGCATGGGCAGCCCGATGATGCAGGCGAGAAAGCGAGGGACGACGAGGACGCGCGTGGGACTCGTTCCCATCGATTGGTATGCCTCGATCTGCTCGGTGACGACCATCGATCCCAATTGCGCGGTGATGGCTGCCCCGGCCCGGCCCGCGACGACCACCGCGGTCAGCAACGGACCCAGCTCGCGAACCACGCCGAACGCCACACTGCCGCCGATGATGTTTCCCAAGCCGTATTGCTGGGCCGATGCGGCGGTCTCGAGCGCGATGACGAAGCCCGTGAACCCCGAGGTGAGCAAGATGATCGGCAACGAGGCGACGATCAAGAAGCTTGCTTGGCGAACGACCTCGCGCGGGCGGAATCGAAGCGCCACGATGTAGCGCAAGGCGTCGACGAAGAGCAGCGTCACGCCGCCTGCGTATTCGAAGAACCGGCGCGAGAGCGGGAACGTCTCCGGCAGCGTGCGCAGGTACATGGACGCGCGGTACACGGCTAGGCTTTGTCCTCAAGCGCGCGGGTGAGTTCGAGCGCGCCCTGCAGTCTGCGCTCTGCCACCGCTCGCTCCGCGTGCAAGTTGTATTGCCGCTGGTACACGTCGTCCAAACGCCGGTCGACTTGCGCGAGATGCGCGCGCGCTTCGTGCGCCAGACTGGAGAAATAGCGCAGCGCCTGCTTGCGAAACTCGCGCTCGGTCTGCTCGTTGGGCGACCGGGCGAGCTCCGCCCGGGCGCGCAGCAGCCGCTTGTCGGTGATATGGTATTGATCGACGAGGGCCAGCAACTCGGTCTGATTCATCTAAACGCTGCCGCCAGCCTTTGGGGCAGACGGCCGGCGGCCGAACGAAGGCACGGCAGACGACGCGAGCACCTGCCGCTGGGCCGCTGTGATGCGCTCGATGCCGCTCGCCGCGAGCGCGAGAAGGCGGTCAAGATCAGCGCGCGAGAAAGGAACGCCCTCGGCCGTCCCTTGCAGCTCGACGTATTTCCCCTCGCCCGTCATGACGACGTTCATGTCGACTTGCGCCTTCGCATCCTCCTCGTAGCACAGATCGAGCATGATGTGGTCCGCCACGATGCCCACGGACGTCGCGGCAAGCCAATCGATGACGGGCCAACCGCGCAGCGTGCCTTTTTCGCGCAGCTGCGACAGGGCCAGGCACATCGCGACGAACGCACCGTTGATCGCGGTGGTGCGCGTTCCTCCATCGGCTTGGATGACGTCGCAGTCCAGCCAGATCGTGCGCTCGCCCAAGGCGCGCAAGTCCACGACCGAGCGCAGGCTGCGTCCGATCAGCCGCTGGATCTCGTGCGTGCGCCCGCCGATCTTCCCCGCTGCCGCCTCGCGCGGGGTGCGCTCCGACGTCGAACGAGGCAGGAGCGAATATTCAGCCGTGATCCAGCCGCTGCCCTTGCCTTTGAGAAAAGGCGGGACCTTATCGTCGACGGTCGCGGCGCAGATGACTTTCGTGTAGCCGGCTTCGACGAGCACGGAGCCTTCAGCAAAGCGCAGGTAGCCCGGCACGAAGGTGAGCGGGCGCAACGCATCGTCAGCCCGTCCGTCAGTACGGCCTGCCGACGTCGCCATCACTCAACCGTGACGGTTTTGGCGAGATTTCGCGGTTGGTCGACATCGCAACCCTTACGGTCCGCGATGTGATAGGCCAAGAGGTAGAGCGGCACGACGTTGACGATCGGCTGGATGAGGTGATGGGTCGACGGGACGGTGAACACGACATCTGCGTGCTCGATCGCCGCGTCGTCATGCGGGTTGGCGACCGCGATGATGCGGCTATCGCGCGCCTTGGCCTCGGCCATGTTGGAGAGGATCTTCTCTTGCACGGGCCCGCGCGTGGCGAGCACGACGACCGGCACCTTGTCATCGAGCAGCGCGATCGGCCCGTGCTTCATCTCTCCGGCGGCATAGCCCTCGGCGTGGATGTATGAGATCTCTTTGAGCTTGAGCGCGCCTTCGAGCGCGATCGGGAAATTGACGTGGCGCCCGATGTAGAGCATGGTCTTGGCGTCGGCGATCCGACGCGCGACCGGCGCCACCTCCTCGTCGGCGTTGAGGGCTTGGTCGACGAGCGCGGGGAGATCGCGCAGCGCGCGTCCGAGCTCGAGCAACAGCGCCTCGTCTGTGGCGCCGCGCACGCGCGCTAGGTGGATGGCGAGCAGCGCCATGTCGACGCACTGCGCGGTGAAAGTCTTGGTCGCAGCGACGCCGATCTCCGGACCCGCTTGCATGAAGAGCGTCGCATCGGCCGCGCGTGCGAGCGCGGATCCGACCACGTTGGTCACCGCGAGCAGCGTCGCGTGGCCTGCTTTGGCGACACGGACGGCCTCGAGCGTGTCGGCGGTCTCGCCGCTTTGGGAGACGGCGACGGCCAGCGTGCGTTTGTCGACGACTGGGTCTGAATAGCGAAACTCGGAGGCGAGCTCGAGCTCGACGGGAAGACGCGCGAGCTGACGGATGAGGTACATGCCATAGGCCGCGGCGTAAAACGCCGAGCCGCAGGCGAACATCGTGACCTTCTCGACGCCGCGCAGGTGTTCGTCGGAGAGCTGCAGCTCGGCTAGATTGACGCCGCCCTGTTCTGTGATCCGTCCGACGAGGGTGTCTTTGACCACCTTGGGCTGCTCGTAGATCTCCTTGAGCATAAAATGCTTGAAGCCGCCCTTTTCCGCCGACCCCACATCCCAATTGATCTGCGTGATCTCGCGGTCGATATGCTGTCCGCCGAAGGTGGAGATCTTGGCCCCATTGCGGGTGACGACGACCACCTCGCCTTCTTGCACGATGAGCTCGCGCCGCGTGTAATTCAGGATCGCGGGGATGTCGGACGCGACGAAGGTCTCGCCCTCGCCGAGACCGATGATGAGCGGCGAGGCGCCGTTGCGGGCGAAGACGAGCTGTTCCGGTGCGTCGGCGCACAGCACGCCGAGCGCATATGCGCCCGAAACGCGCGCGAGCGTCTCTCTGACTGCGGTCACGAGATCGCCCTTGTAGAACTCTTCGAGCAGGTGCGCGACCACTTCCGTGTCGGTCTCGCTTGCAAAGCGATGTCCTTTCGCGATCAGCTCTGCTCGCAACCCGGCGTGATTCTCGATGATCCCGTTGTGGATGACCGCGATGCGCCCGTCGCAGTCCAAGTGTGGATGCGCGTTCTGGTCGGATGGCCGGCCGTGAGTCGCCCAGCGCGTGTGGCCGATGCCTGCCGAACCGTGCAGCGGATTGGTTTCCAAGACGTGCTCGAGGTTCGCCAGTTTGCCGACACGCTTGCTGCCAAGGACCCGGCCGCCATCCACGACGGCAACCCCGGCGGAATCGTACCCGCGATACTCAAGCCGGCGCAACCCGTCCAGCAAGACGGACACGACGTCCCGAGGCCCCACATACCCGACGATTCCACACATACGCTAGCCCAAACCGCTTCGACCCAACAGACGCCCGACCTTGAGACGTTCTGCCGTCAAGATCGCACGGAGGTCACGGACGGCGGACTCGAGATCGCCGTTGACGATCCGGTAGTCGAACTCCGGGAGCGCCTCTTCTTCTTGCCGCGCGATCGAAAGCCGCGCGTCGATGTCCTTTTGATCGTCAGCTTGTCGCTGGGCGAGACGCGATGCTAGATCACTCTCCGAGGGCACGGTCAAAAAGACCAGCACGGCTTGGGGGAACAGCCGCTTTACGGCCCGAGCACCGTTGACCTCAGGCTTGAGGATCAAGTCCTCGCACCGGCACAACGCCTCTTCGACAAAACCCCGCGGTGTTCCATAAAGGTTGCCGGCGTACTCGCGAGTCTCCAGAAAAAAGCCGCCGGCGGCCAACTTCGAGAACTCGTCCCGATTCGTGAAACGATACTGGACTCCATCGATTTCCCCGGGCCGGGGCGCTCGCGTGGTGACCGAGACGCTGTACGCAAGGCCCGGCTCGAGCTCGCGCAAGCGGTCGATGACGGTATCCTTCCCGGCGCCGGAGGGGCCGGAGAGGACGAGCAGCACGCTTCTACGGATGGACCCTGCGATGATCTCGTCTCCTTGTTCTTCGGCCGCGCATGAAGCTTGATTCGTGGCTCGTCGCCCGGCTGGCGAAGGAGCTTGACGAGGCGCTGCGCGGTGCGCGGATCCAGTCGATCGAAGCGCAACCGCAGGCCGTCGTCTTCTTCTGTTATCGGCGCGGAGACGAGCTCGCCTTGCACGCTCGGCTCGATTCGTCTTCACCGCTGCTCGCGACGTACGGATGCGCACGGCCGAAAGACGCGCATGTGGCCGGCTGGCTCGGCGACGTCGCGGCGCTCCTGCGCGGGGCGACCTTCCAAAGCGTCACAGCGATCCCTCAGGACCGCGTGATCGTCGCGGACGTGAGTTCACGCTCGGCTTTTGGCGTGCCTTCACAAAGCCGGCTCGTGTTCGAGCTGCAGCCGCGCAAGGCGAACGCGCTCGTGCTGCGGCGGTCGGGCGACGAAGAGCAATGGGCGATCGTCGCCGCGCATAAGCGATTCGCAGCCGGAGCGCAGCGCAGCGTGGCGGTCGCAAGCGTCTACGAGCCGCCTCCTCCACGGCGTGCCACGCTCGACCGGGCGCAATTCATCGTCAGCGCACGCGAGCTCGCGCCAACCGACTTGCGAGGCTGGGAGCGTGCGTTGTCTGGATACGATCCGTCTTGCACGCCGTTGCTCGTCCGCGAAGTTCTCCATCGCGTTGCGCAATCGCAGTCACCGGAACCGGCGCACGCCGCGCTCGCCGCATGGATACAGCTGCGCGCGGAGGTAGAGGCGGCCCTCGCTCGCATGGGGCCGGTCTTCGCCTGGCATGACGGAGACGAACTCGTCGCGTGTCACCTCGTCGAGCTGCACTGGCCTGCAGGCCTGCCCTCGACCGGACCGTCGTTGAACGCGTGGTGCGCGGCCGCGCTCGCGCACGAGCCGAAGCCGGCTGAAGCGGCTTCCACAGCCATGGTGAAGAAACGGCTGGCGACACTGCTCTCCCGCGGCGATGCGGAGGCATCTCGTCTATCGTCGGCGCTCGATACTGCCGACCGCGAGGCGCTGCGCGAGTCCGGCGAGGCGATCTACACGTATCTCGCCGAGATCGAGCCCGGCGCCGAGCGCTTCACGACGCCCGCGGGCATCGCGATCGAACTCGATCCAACGCTCACCCCAAAGCAGAACGCCGCGCTGTATTTCCGCAAGTACAAGAAAGCTCGGACCGGCGCCGCCGCCATGCGCGCGCGTCTGGAGACCTTGCGCGCCAACCGCGAGCAGTGGGAGCAGCTCGCGTGGGAACTCGATCGTACGGATCTCGACCCGCAGCAGCGAACCGCCATAGTCGCGGAGATCGCCGAAGCGATCGGCCTGCGCAAACGCCAGAAGAAAGCTCGGCGCTCAAGCTCGCGCGAACGGCCGATCGAGCTTGGCGACGGAGCGATCGCCTATGTCGGACGTTCCCCCAAAGACAACGAGCGGCTCACGTTCACGGTCGCCGGTCCGAACGACCTCTGGTTTCACGCTCGCGGCGTTCCCGGCGCGCATGTAATCGTCAAGACCCCGGGGGCGACGCTGGGGGAGCGCCAGATCAAAGAAGCGGCGCGCCTCGCCGCGACGCATAGCAAAGCTGCAGGTTCGGCCGGCGTCGAGGTGGACTTCACCGCTCGCAGGCACGTGCGCAGGCGGGGCGCGGGCGGCTCCGGCCTCGTCTGGTATACCGACTTCCAAACGGTGCGGGTGGAGGGCTAAGCTTCAGCGCTTGAACAGCGAGAACCGGGAGCGTCGGGATTCGGGCGGCGCCGCGCTCGGGGCCACCTGTAATGCGGCCCAATTCTCCCGCGCCTGTTCCCGTGTGAGGCGAGGATCGCTATCGCACGCGTACCCCAACCGCTCGAAGACCTCGCGATGGCGATCCGCGATCGCTTGCGCGATGTCGCCCGGCACGAGCCGGCGCCAGATGCCGAGCTCACCGCGCCAGAAGTGATGGCTGTTGTCGGTGTGGATCGTCTTCAACCGTTCGATCGTGTTCTGCGCGACGACGTCTTGGACCGGATGCGCGGGCGAGACGCCAAGCGCGCGAAAGAGTTCCTCCAAATAGCCCGGCGGGTCGGCGACAAGCGATTCGTACCGGACGACCGCGTTCGCGTAGGGCAGCCAGGCGACGCTGACGCCGAAGAGTACCGCGGCTCGTTCGCTCGTCGCGTAGTCGAGGAAGGCGCGGTCGAGCGGCGTCGCGCCGAAGAGCGATGATTCGTCACCGCCCGCTCCGGCGACCCAGCGTTTGGTCTTGCGCTGATATTGGGTGTAGGCCAAGATCGAGATGAGGACGTCCATGGGGTGGCGGACCGTGGTCATGATCGCAAACCCGCGCTGCGCCAAGGACGCGAGGAGCTCCGGCGCCGGGTAGATGTGGATCGCGACCACGCAGCGTGGCTCGAGCGCGTTCCAGTCCACTTCATCAAGCGTGTGGATGGGATGTTCGACGAGATCGAGATTTCCGGCCAGGAGTTTACGCACCCACGTATTGCCCGTACGAGGGGTGCAAGCGATGAAGAACCGCGCGCCCACGGGGATGGTTGCGGCGCGGGCCGGTCGCTTCTCCTCTCTAGCAAGCCGACGTATTTTCTAAGAACATGGCGTCGCCGAACGAGTAGAACCGGTAACGCTCGCGCACCGCTTCCCGATAGGCCCCCAGGACGTTGTCCGTGCCTGCAAATGCGCATGCGAGCATGAGCAACGTCGAGCGCGGTAGATGGAAATTGGTGATGAGCGCGTCCGCGGCGCCGACAGGCTCGGGCGGGTGCAGAAAAAGCGACGTCCAGCGCTCGCCTGCATGGATAAGGCCGTCAGCCGAGCTTCGACGCGCATCCTCCAGGGCGCGCAGCGTCGTCGTTCCGACCGCCACGACCCTGTGGCCCTCGATCCGCGCTCGCGCTATCGCCGCCGCTGCATCCTCGCCGATAGCGTATCGTTCGGCATGCATGAAATGGTGGCGGATATCGACCTCGCTCACCGGCCGAAAGGTACCAGCTCCCACATCGAGTGTGATCGTGGTCCACGCGACGCCGTCAGCGCGCAGCGCCGCGATGAGGGCCTGCGTAAAATGCAACCCGGCGGTGGGAGCCGCGACGGAACCCAGCCGCTTTGCATACACCGTCTGATACCGTTCGGCTGCATCCGGCGGTGCCGCGCGGATGTAAGGCGGCAGCGGCGTCTCGCCGAAACGCTCCATCGCCTCCTCAGCCTCGATGCCGAAAAAGCGGACGATGCGGTCGCCGCCCGGCGCCCAATCGAGGATCTCGATGCCGATGCCGTCTTCCAACGTAAGGCGGTCGCCCGGCCTGACCCGCCTGCCGGGGCGCGCCATCGCCAGCCACGAACCGGGCGCTTGCGCTGGATGGAGGAGCAGCACTTGGGCTGCGCCGCCGCGCTTGCGTTTCGGGCGAAACCGTGCGCGCAGCACGCGCGTGTCGTTTGCGACGATCACGTCGCCGCGAGAGAGCAGCCGCGGTAGATCGGAAAATCGTCGATGCCGAAGCTCGCCGTGCCCTTCGACCACGAGCAGCCGCGCCTCATCGCGGCGAGCGGCGGGTGACTGCGCGATGAGCTCAGGCGGCAACTCGTAGTCGTACGTCGCGGTTGCGAACGGATCGCGCGGCTCCACGGGGTTCAGCGGCGGCTGGCGATGCGCGTTTTTTGCGCTTGGGCCGTGATGCGGCGCTGGTAGGAGGCGAGTTGCGTCAAGATCGCACCTTGATAGTAGAAGTTCAAAATGGCGTAGACGCCCAAGCCCGATTGCGCCATGCCGGCCGCTCCGAGCTGGCACATGCCCACGCCGTGGCCGAATCCTGCGCCGGACACGTGCACGAGCGCGCCATCGTAGCTGAGTTCGCGGATTTTCGTGCTTTTCACGAGCCGCGTGCCGGCGGCGAACCGGAACGCTTTGGCGCGCACGGAGAACACCCGCCGGCCGGCGACAAGCTGCACGGAGAGCAGCCGGCCGGAATTGTCAGCGGGGCCGGCGCGAACGTCTTTGAGGTCGCTCGCGGAGACGTCGGCCGGTAGATCGCCCGAGGCTTGCAGCGCTGCGAGCAGCGCTGGGACCGCGATGTCCGCATTCCACGTCATGTACGGCGAAAACGGGCAATACGGATCGCGCACGGCCTGCAGATACGGCTGCGGATCGTCGAGCTCGTGCCCGTCCGACGTGAAGCCGCCATCGCAGGCGGAGTAATATGCATCTGCAAGATGATTGCCGTAGAGCATGACCACGCCTCGAGTGGCGTCAACCGCGTTCACGACAGGGTCCGACTCGGCAACAACGCCGTTATAGGCCTGATCGGCGTCGCCCGCGCGCAGATCGAAGCCGAGATCCTCGTGCGCGCCGAGATGTGCGACTGCGTACGTGCGAGCCACCACGGCTTGTGCCTGCAAAGCGGACGGCGGAGTGCTCTGCGCGACCTCGCTGCCGACGACGCTGTACAGATACTGTTCGAGCTCCACCACGTCGATGACCCGAAGCGAGTTGTCGCTATCGCGGACGAGGAGCATACTGCCGCGGTACTCCTGTCCATCCAGGGTCAAAGGGACGTCCGAGAGGGGCGAGACGAGCACCTGGGCTTGGGTTTGGACGCTCCCCGCGAGGAGCAGGCCACCGGCATTTGGGCGCACGTCGATGACGGTGGTGATGTCGGGCGTCAAAAGCGGCACGGAGCCTGTCTGATAGGGGCGGACGATAAGACCGCCGGCCGACGCGACGACGGCCTGGAACTGGTGGCGCAGCAACAGGATGCGCAGATTGGTCTGCGCCTGCGCGGGCCGCAAGCCTGCGAGCACGCACGCGCAGCAGAGCGCCCAAGCCGCGACGCGCCTCACAGGAGACGGGGATGTTCGTCTACGGAGGGCTTGCCGAGGTAAGCGCGCGCTTTGGGAGTGACGCGGCGTCCTGCGGCAGTGCGCGCCACAAATCCGATCTGGATCAGGAAGGGCTCGACGACGTCGACGAGCGTCCCCTCGTCCTCATTAAGGCTTGCCGCGAGCGCAGCGATGCCGACGGGGCCACCGGAATATTGTTCGACGAGGACCCGCAAGAACGCGCGATCGAGCGGATCGAGGCCCAAGAGGTCGATGCGTTCGAGTTCAAGCGCGGCCTCAGCCACTTCGCGATCGATCTTCCCGGCCGATCGCACCTCGGCGAAATCGCGGACGCGGCGCAAAAGCCGGTTGGCGATCCGCGGCGTGCCGCGCGCGCGCGCCGCGATCTCCTTGGCTCCGGCTTCATCGATGTGGACGCCCAAGACCGACGCGGAATGTTGCACGATGGCACGGAGGTCGTCGACGCCATAGTATTCGAGACGATGGACGATCCCGAAACGCTCGCGCAAGGGCGCGGTCAGCATGCCGGGCCGCGTCGTCGCGCCGATGAGCGTGAAGTGCTTGAGATTGATCTTGATCGTTTTGGCGTAGGCGCCTTTGTCCACCATGAAGTCGATCGCGAAATCCTCCATGGCCGGATACAAGAACTCCTCGACGACGCGGCTGAGCCGATGCACCTCATCGATGAAGAGCACGTCGCCGCGTTCGAGGTTCGTGAGGATGCCGACCAAATCGCCCGGTCGCTCCAGCGTCGGACCGGAAGCCTGCCGGAAGGTCGCCTCCATGTCGCGCGCGATGATGTTGGCGAGCGTGGTCTTTCCGAGTCCGGGCGGGCCGTGCAGGAGGATGTGGTCGATCGGCTCGCCGCGCCGCTTGGCGGCCTCGATCGAGATCTTGAGGTTTTCGACGACGTCCTTTTGCCCGACGTAGCGATCGAAGCGCGTCGGCCGCAAGGTGACGGTGATGATCTCGTCTTCGATGCTTTCGCTCGCATCGACGATGGGATGTCGAGGCCGCTCTTCGACCGCATCGGCCGGTCGCGCGTTCGCGTCGTCCTCTCCTCGGATCGTGGGCTTCCTCGGCACTTAGTCCGTCCTCCCGTTCTCGCGCGCCGCGCGCTTGGGCTGTTGGCGGCGGTAGATCTCCGTCAACAGCTCTTCCGCCGTCGAAATTCCGCCCCCGTGTGCCAGCGCTTCTTTGGCCATGCGGTCGGCTTCGGTCCGGCGGTACTGCAGCTGGAGCAGCACTTCCACCGCCTCCGCGACGAAGTCCGGCGTCGCTTCCGTCGCCCGGGCTTCCGTCTCGCCTTGGATCAGACCGAAGCGCGCCACCTTGCCTTGCAGCTTCGCGATGATGTCTTTGGCTTTTTGGCCGCCGATACCCGGCAGTCGTCGCAGCGCCGCTTGATCGCCTGCGTCGATGAACCGCGCGATCTGCGCCATCGGCAAAGAAAATGCTTTGACGGCCGTCTTCGGCCCGACGCTTGCGACGGTGAGCAGCGCTTCGAAGAACTCTCGCTCGACCGCATTGGTGAATCCGACGAAGAGCGAGCTGCCGCGATTGCCGTCGATCTGCAAGTAGGAAAAGATCTCGAGCTTGATCGGGTCGCCCGGATTGAGATGGTTGAGCTTATCCGCGACGCAACGCGGCAGCATGATATCGTAGCACAAGCCGCCTGCCTCGACGAGCGCGGACCCGGGCGTCTTCTCTCGCAGAACCCCTTCGATGCGGGAGAACATCAGCGGCGCCGTCCATTCTGGCGCCGGCCGTGCGCGATGGCAAGCGCCAGCGCGTCCGTGACGTCCGCTGGAGCTGGTCTGCGGCGCAGACGCAAGGTCTGCACGACCATTGCAGCGACTTGTTGCTTGCTCGCCGCGCCGTTGCCGACCAAGGCGCGCTTGACGGCGGTCGCAGAGTAGTGGAAGATCGGCATGCGGGTGAGGGCGGCGGCGCAAATGAGCGCGCCGCGTGCATGCGCCATGAGAATCGCCGTTTGCGGATATGCGGTTCGGGAGAACACTTCTTCGACCACCATGACGTCTGGTTGGAGGCTTCCGATGATATCGGACAGACTGCGCTGCAGTTCGGCGAGCCGTTCCTCCAACTTGCGCGATCGCGCCGGAGCGATGATGCCGCCCTCGACCAAACGCGGCGAGCCGTTGGAGAACTCGACGACGCCGTAGCCGGTCGAATTGAGACTCGGGTCCAGGCCGAGGACCCTCACCGCCCGGCCCCGAGGAAAAGCTCGACCGCAGTCCCGGGGGGCGCCGATTGCCCGCCGGCCGGATCGGATTTCACCACCCGCGCATTGGGCGGACTGCCGGGGGCGATATCCACGCGGCCTACGGAAAGACCGGCGCCGGCGAGTGCCGTCTGCGCTTGGGCCAGACTCATGCCGACGACGTCGGGCACGATGGCCTGCGCTGCCGGCGTCGCGCTCGGCGCTGCGCTGCCGCTGCTTTGGGGTTGCGGCGAGGCGGGCGCCTGCGCGATGACGATGTCCACCGAAGACCCCTGCGGAGCTTGCGAGCCTGCCGCCGGGTGCTGCCCGATGATCGTGCCTGGGCTCGTGTCCGTGACCTGCGCGTAGGCGACGCTGCCGAGCGACAAACCGGCTTGGCCCAAGGCGTTCCTCGCATCGTCCATGCTCGTGCCCACCACGTTCGGGATGCTGACCGCATTGGGACCGGCGCTCACGTCTGCCGTGATCGTGGAACCCGGCTGCGTGGCCGAGCCGCCCGGCGGGTCTTGGTCGATAATCGTCTGCGCGGGAATGTCAACGCTCGGCACGGTGTTGACATTCAGATGCAAACCGAGCTTCGCCAATTGCGCCTGCGCCGCCGGCGCCGCTTCGGACACGATGTTGGGCACCGTGACGAGCGCGGGTCCCGAGCTCGTGTAGACGATCACGTCGGCGCCGCGCGCGGTCGGACTGCCGGTCGCGGGGTTGGTGTGTGCGACGAGTCCGGCTTTGACTTGCGAATGCACGGCTGGGCCCATCTTCGGCAAGAACCCGAGCGCGCTCAAGGCGGCGACCGCGGCCTTGGGATCTTTGCCGGCCAGGTCCGGGAGCGAGACGAGCTTTGGCCCGGAGCTCAGATACAGCGTCACGAGATCGCCGGGCTTGACCGGCGTGTCGGGCGCAGGCGAAGACCCGTCCACAAGACCCGGGGCGACCGTCGCATCTTCGTGCTGGGCGAACGCGACACCATCAACACCCATGTCGTGTAGCAATGCGATGGCTTCGACTTGGGATTTACCGGTGAGGTCCGGCACCCGGATCCCCCGCGAGGCGCCCTCTCGCGAAGCGACGAGGATCGCGCCGAGCACGATGACGACCACTGCTGCGGCGGTCACGAGCACCGCGCGGCGAGCGTTCCAGGCGGGCGCCGGGTCTGCCACGCCGTGTTCGGGCGCTTCAGGGGTCGCGCGCAGCATCCGCCGCCGCACGAGCGACGTCGAAGAGTCGTCGCCCGAAGCTTCGTCGAGCTCGCCGGCCTCATGCCGCCCGCAGGCGCGCAGCGCCGCCAAAGTCTCGCCGGCGCTTTGATAGCGGTCGGCGGCATTCTTGGCGAGCAGCTTTGTGATCACGGCGTCGAGCGACGCGCTGATCTCGGCGCCGTTCTCGATCGGATCGGGGATGGGCGAATTGACGTGCGCCATGGCGACGCCGAGCGCGGTCTCGGCGAGGTAGGGCGTTTTGCCCGTGACCATCTCGAACAGGACGACGCCGAGGCTGTAGAGGTCGGCCGAGGGTGATAGCGGCGCGCCGGAGAGCTGCTCGGGCGAACAATAAGGGATGGAACCCATGATCGCTTCCACGCCGGAAAGGGTGGCCGCATTGGCGGCCCGCGCGATGCCGAAATCGGTCACGCGCACGGCATCGTCAGGCGTGATGAGCACGTTTGAAGGCTTGATGTCGCGGTGGAGCAAGTCGGCGCGATGCGCGGCTCCGAGCGCGAGACAGATCTGGCGCGCGTAGCGGACCGCGACCGCCTCGGGCAGCTTGCCCTCGCGCGCGATGAGCGTCGCGAGCGTCTCGCCCGCGATGAATTCTTCGACGATGTAGTGCGAGCCGTCCACCTCGCCGACATCGTACGTGTTGACGATGTTCGGGTGCGACAGCTTGGCCGCGGCCCTGGCCTCTTCGTAGAAGCGTTGCACGAACGTCTGATCGGCGGCGTGCTGCGGCCGCAACACTTTGACCGCCACCTGGCGGCGCAACAGCAGGTCGTACCCGCGGTAAACGACTGCCATGCCGCCCTGGCCGATGACGGCATCGAGCCGGTAGCGATTATTGAGAATCGTGTCTATCATTGATATAAGGAGAGGCTCGCCGCCAAGATGGCGCGTGCGATCGGGGCGGAAACCGCGCCGCCATATCCCGCGTCCTCGATGACGACCGCCACGACGAGCCGCGGAGCTTCGGCCGGGGCAAAACACACGAACCAGGCGTCAGGAGCACCTCCGGGATGGGTAGCGGTGCCGGTCTTTCCCGCCACGGTGACGTTCGGCAACCTCACCGCAGTTCCGGTTCCATACCGGACCACGGCGATCATCAGGTCGCGCATCGTGTCCGCCGTTTGGCCAGAGATGGGTCGCGCCCACACGACCGGCACCGTGCGCAGCGCCGGACGACCGGGCTCGCGGATTTCCTTGACGAGCATGGGGCGCATCATCACGCCGTGATTGGCGATCGTTGCGCCGACGAGCGCCATCCGCAAAGGGGTCACGGCGAGGCTACCCTGGCCGAATGCCATCTGCGCGAGCTCGGAATCCGATACTGTGGGCGCGGGAGGGAGGTTGTCTTTGGCGACCGAGACCGCGAGGCCGGCGTTCTCGCCGACCTGAAACCTCGACAGGTAGTCGTAGAACGTGTCGACGCCCATCGCGACGCCGATCTGCGCGAAATCAACGTTGCTCGAGAGGGCGAAGGCGCCCGTGAGCGTCTGGGTGCCCGTGGCCTCGTGCTCCGCGTTGTGCAGCGTGAAGCCGCCTATATTGTAGTAGCCGGGGTCGTGGAACGTGTTGTCGACCGTGAAAGTGCCGCTGTCGATCGCGGCGCTCGCGGTCACCATCTTGAAGGTCGAGCCAGGCGGATACAATCCATCGAGGGAGCGATCCAGCAAGGGCGCATCGGCGCGATTGTGGAGCTTGCCCCACTCGGCGACAAGTTTGTTCGGGTCGAAGGTCGGGCGATTGACCGCGGCGAGGATCGCCCCTGTGCGCGGGTCCAGCACGAGGGCCGCTCCGTGGACCTGCGACGGCAGTGCTTGGTCGACCACTTCAGCGATGTCGCGCCGCAGGGTCAACACCACCTCCCCGCTGCGGGATTGAGGCTTGCCCTCGGGGCGCCCGAAAAGGCTCGCCAGATCCGTCGCCTCGTCTTGGCTGCGAGGCGCTAAGACGGAATCGAGCGCGGCCTCAAGACCGGATTCACCGTAGATCGGCGAGGAATAGCCCACGAGCTGCGCGAGCGCCGGTCCGGCGCTGTACACGCGACGAGCGCCGGCGCTGCGGGCGAGCGGCACGCCCGTCGCGTCGAGCAACGTCCCGCGGCCTTGCGCGCTTTGCGCGCGTCTGGGGTCACCGGGCCGATCCAAGATCGCTTGGCGCTGCACGATCTGCACGCGCGCTTCCTGCGCTGCCAGCACGAGGAAGATGCAGGCGAAGACGATGGCGACGTTCTGGATCCGGTGCCGCATGCGCGTCACCGCACGGCAAGTCGGGGACGCACGTACTCTTGGAGAGGCCGAACGTCAGCCGGCTTGTCGTCGTGCGCTTCGAGCGCGAGGATGAGAGCCCGCACCGTGTCGAGAGAGGTGAGGCAGCCGACCCCTCGCTCGAGAGCGGCGTGCCGGATCCGAAACCCGTCGGATTGCGCGAGGGACGTCGCGGCCGCGTTATTGATCACGAGATCCACGCCGCCTTCGCCGATGAGGTCGAGCACGTGCGGCGATCCCTCGGCGATCTTATTCACGCGCGTCGTGTGCACGCCGTGCTCCGTGAAGAACTTCCAAGTCCCGGTCGTCCCGAAGAGCTCGTATCGCATCTCGCGCAGCGCCCGCGCGGCGGTCAAGGCGGCGGGCTTTTCATCGTCCGCGATCGAGAGCAAGATCCGGCCACCCGGCGGGGGCAAGACGAGACCCGTGCCGATGAGCGCCCGCAGCAGCGCGTCGCCATACGTGCGCGCGATGCCGAGCACTTCGCCCGTCGATTTCATCTCGGGTCCGAGCAGCGTCTCGATGCGGCGCAGCTTGGAGAACGAGAACACCGGCGCCTTGACCGCGACGAAATCCGGTGCCGGTCCGAGTCCCGGCTCGATACCGAGCTCGCGCAGGCTTCGTCCCAAGGCGACCGACGTGGCGGCTGCGACGAGCGGCACACCGGTCAGCTTGGCGATGATCGGAACGGTTCGGCTCGCTCGCGGGTTGGCCTCGATGACGAAGAGCTCGTCATCTTTGACGATGTATTGGACGTTGATCAAACCTCGGATGCCGAGCTCGCTCGCCAGACGCTCCGTCACCTCGGCGATCCTGCGCTGCATCGAGGCGGAGATCGTCTGCGGCGGATACACGGCGATGGAGTCGCCGGAATGCACGCCCGCGCGCTCGACGTGTTCGAAAATGCCGGGGATGCAGATCTGCTCGCCGTCGTACACCGCGTCCACTTCGACTTCGGTGCCCGCGACGTATTTGTCCACGAGCAGCGGCGCATCCGGCTGGATCGGCGGCGCGCTCTCCGCGTACGCCGCGAGTTGCGCTTCGTTGTAGACGATCTCCATGCCGCGGCCCCCCAGCACGTATGACGGCCGGACAAGGACGGGGAATCCGAGCGAACGCGCGATCTCGCGCGCTTTGCGGAAAGAGAGCGCGGTTTTGCCCGGGGGCCGCGCCACGCCCAGACGCTGCAGTAAGGCGTCGAACTTGCGGCGGTCCTCCGCAAGGTCCAAAGCGGCCTGGCTCGTTCCGAGAACGCCCACCCCGCGCTTGTGCAGCTCGCGCGCGAGATTGATCGGCGTCTGACCGCCGAAGATCAGCAGCGTGCCGCGCGCGCCGGTCGCGCGGACCGCGTCCTCGACTTCGTCGGCGCAGGGCGGTTCGAACACGAGCACGTCGGAGATGTCGAAGTCGGTGCTGACCGTCTCCGGATTGTTGTTGACCATCACCGAGGCATACCCAGCTTCGTGCAACGCCCACGCGGCATGGACGCACGAGTAGTCGAATTCGATGCCCTGTCCGATGCGGATGGGGCCGCTGCCGACCACGACGACCGCAGGGCGCGACGGTTTGCGCATCTCGTCTTCTTCTGCGACCGTCGCATAGTAGTAGGGCGATTGCGCCGGGAACTCGGCTGCCGCGGTGTCGACCATCTTGTATGCGGTGGTCGACAGGCCGCTCAGATTCTTGCGCACCGCTTGCAGGGTCGTGCCGCCGAGCCGGGCGATGGTCGCTTCCGCGTACCCTGACCGCTTCGCGAGGTTCACGAGTTCGGCGGGCGGAGGTGTGGCGCGCCGCAAGGCATCTTCTATCTCGACGAGCTCGCGCAACTCCCAGAGCCAGAATTCGTCGACGCCGGTCGCGGCCGAGAGCTCGGGCGGCTCCAACCCTCTTCGCATGCACTCGGCCATGACGAAGAGCCGCTCGTGCGTCGGCGTACGCGCGACCTCTGCAAGCTCGTCGTCGCTCCACTGCTCGTATGGACCGCCGGTGAGCGTGTCGCGGCCGATGTCCAAGCCGCGGACGGCTTTGAGAATCGCGGCGGAGAAGGTGCGCCCGATAGCCATGACCTCGCCCGTCGACTTCATCTGGGTGCCCAAGCGAGTGTCGGCGAGGGGGAACTTGTCGAACGGCCAGCGTGGGATCTTCACCACGCAATAGTCGAGCGTCGGCTCGAACGCGGCTTTGGTCACGCCCGTCACGGGATTCGGCAGCTCGGGGAGCCGCCGGCCCAGCGCGATCTTCGCGGCCATCTTGGCGATGGGGTAGCCGGTGGCTTTGCTCGCAAGCGCGGAGGAACGGGAGACACGCGGGTTGACCTCGATGACGTAGTAGGCGTCGCTCTTAGGATCAAGCGCGAATTGGATGTTGCAGCCGCCTTCCACTTTGAGATAGCGGATGATGTTGATGGCCGCGGTGCGCAGCCGCTGGTAATCTCGGTCCGACAGGGTCTGCGAGGGAGCGACGACGATGGAGTCACCCGTGTGGATCCCGACCGGATCGATATTCTCCATGTTGCAGATCGTGATGCAGTTGTCGTCCGCATCGCGCAGCACTTCGTACTCGATCTCCTTCCAGCCCAAAAGCGACGACTCGAGCAAAACTTGGTGGATGATGCTCGCGGCGAGCCCCGAGCGCACGATGGCGAGCAGCTCGGTCTCATCGTGAACGGCGCCGCCTCCCGTTCCGCCAAGCGTGTAGGCCGGCCGCACGATGAGCGGATAGCCTTGCTCGCGCGCGAAGACAAGCGCTTGGGCCTCGTCGGTGACGATCGCGGAACGGGGCACCGGCTCGCCGATGTGCTGCATCGCCTCTTTGAACAGCTTGCGGTCCTCGGCAAGCCGGATCGTGCGCAGCGGTGTGCCAAGCAGCCGCACGCCGTACCGCTCGAGAGTCCCACGTTCGGCCAGCGCGACCGCAAGGTTGAGACCGGTCTGGCCGCCGAGGGTCGCGAGCATAGCGTCCGGGCGCTCGCGTTCGATGATCGCCTCGACGTACGCGGGGGTGAGCGGCTCCAAATAGACCGCATCTGCCATTTCCGGATCGGTCATGATGGTCGCCGGATTGGAATTGACGAGCACCACGCGCACGCGCTCCTCGCGCAACGCCCGGCACGCCTGGACGCCCGCATAGTCGAATTCAGCCGCCTGACCGATGACGATCGGCCCCGAGCCCACGACGAGGACCGACTCGACCGGCCTATCGTTCACCGCGTCGCTTCCTTATGTTCGCGCACGGTGGCGATGAACTCGGCGAAGATCCCGCGCGCGTCTGCAGGGCCGGGTGACGCCTCCGGGTGGAACTGAACCGAAGCGATGGGAAGCCTGCGATGGCGCAGCCCTTCATTGGTCCCGTCGTTGAGATTGATGAGGGTTTGCTCGACGTCGGGCGGCAGCGTCGCCGGATCGACGGCGTAGCCATGGTTCTGCGCTGTGATGATCACGTCGCCGCTGCGGCAATCCATAACGGGTTGGTTGCCTCCCCGGTGTCCGTACTTGAGCTTGTAGGTCTTCGCGCCGAGCGCTTCGGCCAAGAGCTGATGTCCCAAGCAGATGCCGAGCATGGGCAGATCTTCATGCGCTATCGTGTCGCGCAAGGTTCCGACGACGCGCTCCAGGCCTGCCGGATCGCCGGGGCCATTGCTCACCACGAGACCGTCAAGGCCGAGCTCGTGCAAATGCGCGCTTGTCGCGTCGCAGGGAACCTCGACGACCTCCGCGCCGCAATCGGCGAGACACCGCACGATGTTCTGTTTCGTGCCGCAGTCCAACAGGCCGACGCGGAGCGGACCGCCGCCTTCGGTGTGATCGCGCGCGACGGAAACGGAGCGCACGAGCGCCGGCGTGTCGAGCGGTTCGCCGAGATACCGCGCGAGCGATCCGGACGCATCAGCCACCGCACGCTCCCCGACCGCCAGGACCGCCCGCATCGTGCCGGCTTCGCGCAAGCGCGTCACGAGCGCTCGCGTGTCGATGCCCTCGATCCCGCGTACCCCGCTCTCGTCGAGCCATTGCGGCACGGTTCCCTGGCTGCGGTAGTGATTCGGGTGGCGGCTGACGCGTTTGAAGACCGCTCCCGCGACGCAGATGGTGCGATGCTGGCGAACCGCCGGATCGAGGCCGTAATTGCCGATCAACGGATAACAAAAAACGAGGATCTGCCCCGCATAGGACGGATCGGTGAGCGCCTCCTCGTAGCCCGTCATGCAGGTGTTGAAGACCGCCTCGCCTTGCGAGGTGCCTTCCGGACCGATGCCGCCGCCGCGATAGGCGGTGCCGTCGGCGAGCAACAGCAAGGCAGGTCGGGCGATCATGTCTTTGCCTTGGCCGCGGGCTTAGCGAGCGCGCTTGCGGAGAGATCGCCGTCGCGCATGATGACGTTGCCGCCTACCACGACGAGCGCCGGTCTGACCGCGAAGGTCATGCCGGCGAACGGCGTCACACGGCCCTTCGAGCGGAAATCTCTCGGCTCGACCGTCCACGGCCGTTGCAAGTACAGTCCCGTGATGTCCGCGGGCGAGCCGGGCGCAAGCGTTCCACCGGGCACGTGTAAGAGCGCGGCCGGATTGGTCGAGAAGTTCGCCACCATGACGGCGAGCGGCAGCTGCGGCAGCGCATGGAAGGTCGCAGCGACAGCCACTTCGAGCCCGGTGAAACCGACGCAAGCATGGGCGAACGGCGCGTCTTTCTCGTCCGCACCGTGCGGCGCGTGGTCGCTCGCGAAGACGGTGATGACCCCGTCCGCCACCGCTTGACGGAGCGCCGCAGTGTCGGCTGCGGATCGCAGCGGTGGGTTCACCCGATCGCGGGCTTGGAATCCGGCGAGCCGCTCGTCGTCGAGCTGCAGATGATGGGGCGTCACTTCCGCCGTCACCGCGATACAGGCGGCGCGCGCCCAGCGTAAGACCTCAACGGTTTGGGCGGCGCTCACGTGGCAGAGATGCCAGGCCTTTTTCGTGGCTTGGGCGACCAGGATGTCTCTGGCAGCGATCGCCGCTTCGGCGACCGGAGGCGATCCGGCAAGACCAAGCTTCTCGCTGGTCGCGCCTTCGTGCATGACGGCGTCTGCGAAGCTTGGGTCCTCGCAGTGCGACAGGAACGGCTGCGGCAGATCGGCGGTGTAGCGAGCGGCGTTGTACAAAGTTTTGAGCGAACGCGTCGCGGCGCCGTCATCGGAGAATGCGACGGCTCCCGAAGCCGCCATGCCGCGCAAAGCTGCGATCTCGAGGCCTTCCCGGCCGACCGAAACGGCGCCGATCGGATAGCAGTGAGGGCCGCCGGCCGCTTTGGCTTCTCGCACGAGCGCCGCGACGCGATCGGGCGTATCGATCGGAGGGCGCGTGTTCGGCATGGCGGCGACCGCGGTGAACCCCCCAGCAGCTGCGGCGGCAAGGCCGCTCGCAACGGTCTCCTTGTGAAGATCGCCCGGCTCGCGCAAATGGACGTGCGGGTCGATGAACCCCGGACAGAGCACCATGCCTGCGCAATCGATGCGTTCGCACTCGGCATCGATCGCGGCCGGCGCTCCTTCGAGCAGCGCGACCACCTTGCCACGCCGGACGACGATCGTGCGAATCGCATCCAGTCCGAGGCCGGGGTCGACGACCCGGCCACCGACGAAGTCGCGGTTGCCGCTGCGATCGAGGTTGACGCCGATCATGCCACGCGGGTCCTCGTCTGGGCGCCGAGATTGCGCTCGAGGCACGCCATGCGCATGTAGACCCCGTTTTCCACTTGCCGTTCGATGCGGCTGCGCGCGCCATGCACGAGCGCTGAGTCGAGTTCGAGTCCGCGATTCACGGGACCGGGATGCATGATGATGGCATGCGCGGGCAACGCGTTGGCGCGTGCGGCGGTCAGACCGTAACTGCGAGCCAGATCGGCGGGCGGCGGCATGTCCCCAGCCGCGCGCTCTTGTTGGATCCGCAAGAGCATGACGGCGTCGGCGGTCGGAAGGACGCTCTCGAGATCGGTCGCGAGCTCCGCAAAACCCCACCCCGGCGCGGTCGCTGGGATGAGCGATGGTGGCCCGCACAAGGTGACGGTCGCGCCTAGCGCCGCCGCGGCCTGCGCGCTCGACCGAGCGACGCGGCTGTGCCGGATGTCCCCGGCGATGACGAGCCTGCGCCCGTGCAGATCCCCGAATTCCTCGGCGAGGGTCATCGCATCGAGCAGGCCCTGCGTGGGATGCGCGTGCGCGCCATCACCTGCGTTGTAGACCGAGCCCTCGAAGTGGCGTGCGAGCAGGTGCGGAAACCCCGCCTCGGCATGACGGACGACGACTGCGTCCGCACCGAGGGCGCGGATGGTGCGCATCGTATCTTCGAGCGATTCGCCCTTCGCCAGCGAGGAGCTCTCCGCGCGAAAGTCCAGCCAGGTCGCTCCCAGCCGCTGCGCGGCGACGGCGAAGCTCATCGTGGTGCGCGTGCTCGGCTCGAAGAACATCCCCACGACGATGCGCCCTCGCAGCCGCGAACTCTCGTTGGGAACTCCAGCTTTGAATTGACGCGCGCGTGCGATCAACGCCTCGATGAAAGCGTGGTCTGCGTCATCGAGGTCGAGGAGATGTCGCGAGGCGTTCACGTGCGCCCGTAGATGACGACGCGGTCGGTGGGGCCGGCTTCGCGGCCAAGTTCGACTTCGACATGTTCGTCGCGCGCGGTCGGCACCATGCGTCCGATGTAGTCCGCCGCGATCGGAAGCTCGCGCAGCCCACGGTCGATGAGCACGCACAGCCGCGCGACTTTGGGGCGGCCGAGATCGGTGATCGCGTCGAGCGCGCTGCGGATGGTCCGGCCGGTGAAGAGCACGTCGTCCACGATGACGACCTCTTTGCCCGAGACGTCGACCGAGATGTCGCTATCGGGCATATCGCGCGCAGCATCGTCGTCGCGGTAGATGGTGATGTTGAGAAAACCGACCGGCACGGACACGCCCGTGCGCTCTTTGATTTGGGCGTGGATGCGGCGCGTGAGGTTCTCACCGCCGGCGCGGATGCCGATGAGTACGAGGTTCGCGCTCGCGCCGTTCGGTTCGACGATGGCTTGGGCGAGGCGTTCGATGGTACGCTGCAGCTCCGCAGCCGAAAGCACGACCCTCTTCTCTTTCAGGGTCGTCGCAGGCGCCTGTGCCACTCTGGGATCCAGCCCTTTCCCGCTCTATCCTCTATGTGGCTCTACCCTTTTGTAGGGGGCGACTGGAAAGTCGCCTCTGAAATCGCCCCTAATGAGGTGAGCCGTTCTGCACCCTTCGCGAGGGTTGCCCGTAGTTGGGCGAGCCGGGCTTCTTCTTTCTCGACGACGGCTGGGGGCGCCTTCTCTCTGAACCCGCTCGAGCCAAGCTTGTGCTCGAGCGTTTCGACTTCCGTCTGCGCCTTCTCCAACTCTTTTCGCAACAGCGCGCGCTCCCGCTCGACGAATGAAGCATCCACGGGGAGCAGCACTTCGACGTCGCCCATCCGCATGGAGAGGCTCGCTTGTGGCTTGCCGTCCGGGGCATGGACGTGCTCGGCGCGGGCGATTGTCCGCACGATCGTCGCTTCGCGCCGCAAGAGCGCGAGCAGTGGAGCATCGGCTCCGACGACCGTCACGTCGCGCAACTCGCGATACGGCAGCTGCGGCATCGCGCGCAGTTTGCGCACGGTCTCGCCGAATGCGAGCAGCGTGCTCATCTCATCGCGCGCGATCGGATCCAGCATCCCGGCGGAAGTCGGCCAGCCCGCGGCTTCGATGCGGTCCCCTTCATGCGGCAGGTGCTGCCAGAGCTCTTCGGTCAGAAAGGGCATGATGGGATGGAGCAGCTGCATTGCCGCCCCCAGCGTGCGCGCCAACACGCCGGCGCGGCTGGGAGCACGGTCTTTGGCGATTTCGATGTAGACGTCGCAGAGCTGGTTCTTGATGAAGGCGTACGCCGTCTGCGCCCACTCGGAAAAGTCGTATTCTGTGGCTGCCTTCTCCACGCGTGCGACGGTTTGCGCCAACGCGTCGAGAATCCAGCGGTCGGCAAGGTCTGGGCTCGCTTCCTCGATTGGGCGTCCTTCACCCAGCTCCGGAAAAGTGATCAAAGCGAAGCGCGCCGCTTGCCAGATCTTGTTGCCAAACTTGCGCGCGTCTTCGCAGCGGTCGACCGAAAAGCGCACGTCTTGACCCGCGTGCATCTGCCCCACGATGCCGAAGCGCGTGGCATCGGCGCCGAACCGCTCGACGAGCTCCATCGGATCGAGCGAGTTTCCGAGCGACTTGCTCATCTTGCGCCCTTGCTCGTCCATGATGAGCGGCGGGAAAAAGACTTCACCGAACGGCACGCGCCCGATGAAGTGAAGGCCCATCATCACCATGCGCGCGACCCACAGGAAGATGATCTCGCGCGCGGTGATCAAGAGCTGCGTGGGATACCAGACCCGCAGCTCTTCTGTATCTTCGGGCCAGCCGAGGATCGAGAAAGGCCACAGCGCGCTCGAAAACCAGGTGTCGAGCGTGTCGTCGGACTGCGTGAGCGCGGGCTTGCCGCAGGTGGCGCACGCGGCCGGTTTCGCTTCGGCGACGTTGACGTGATCGTCCGGACAGTACCAGACGGGCAGGCGATGCCCGAGCCAGATCTGCCGTGAGATGCACCAATCGCGGATGCGCTCGAGCCAGCCTTCGTAGATGCGGGTGTAGCGAGTCGGGACGAAGCGGACCTCGCCGCTGCGCGACGCGTTAAGCGCCGGTTCGGCCAAGGTCTTCATCTTGACGAACCACTGGAGTGAGAGCAGCGGCTCGACGATCGTGTCGCAGCGATAGCAGGTACCCACTGCGATGACGTGCGGTTCCTCGCGTACGAGCAGGCCTCGCTCGCGCAAGGTAGCCACCGCGAGCTCGCGTGCCGCAAAGCGGTCCAGACCGACGAATTGTGGTTCTACTGCGTCCGTCATCTTCGCGTCAAAGCCGATGACGGATACCGCCGGCAGCTGGTGGCGCTCGCCGATCTCCGCATCGGTCTGATCGTGGCCAGGCGTGATCTTCAGCGCGCCCGTGCCGAAGTCGGTCTCCACCGCTGCGTCGGCGATGACCGGGATGGGCACGCGCGAAAGCGGACGCATGACCTTCTTGCCGACAAGGCGTGCGTAGCGCGCGTCGTCCGGATGCACCGCGACCGCGGCATCGGCGAAGATCGTCTCCGGTCTCGTCGTCGCGACGACGATCCCGTCGCTGCCGTCTTCGCCCGCATAGCGGACGAAGTAGAGCAGGCCTTGCGCGTCTTCTCGCTCCACTTCGCTGTCGGAGAGGGTGGATTGGCAGTGCGGGCACCAGTTGACAAGGCGCAGCCCGCGATAGATGAGGCCCTCGCGGTAGAGGTCGATGAAGACCTTGCTGACGGCGCGGCTGAGCCCAGCGTCCATCGTGTAGCGATCGCGCTGCCAGTCGGGCCCGAAACCGAGCGCGCGGAACTGCTCGTAGATGATGTGGCCGTACGTCTCGCGCCAGCGTTCGGCGCGTTCGCGGAACTTCTCGGGGCCGAGATCGTATCGAGTCAAACCTTCCTTGGCGAGCTCTTTTTCGATCACGTTTTGCGTGGCGATCGCCGCATGGTCTTGACCCGGCAGCCAGACCGCGTTGTACCCGCGCATGCGGTGGTAGCGAGTGAGGACGTCCATCACCGTGTAGGTGGAGCCGTGGCCCATGTGTGCGCGGCCAGTGATATTCGGCGGCGGCATGGGGATGACGAAGGGGGGCTTCGCCGGGTCCGGCTCGGCGTGAAACGCGCCTTCCGCTTCCCAGATCGCGTACCAGCGAGCCTCGAGCGCCGCGGGGTCGTATTTATCCGCGATCGGCGCAGCCGGCCCGTCGTGCTTTGCCATATTCGCGTTGTTCGGGCGAGGCAAGTCCGACCCTGCGTGCGCCCTTGTTCCCAGGTAGCGGGCGCAAATTTATTTGCGCCGGGGTTATTTAGGCGGGGACGTCTTTGCTCTGGCCGGTCGGAATGAGGACGGGCGCCTGCGCGGACTCGATGACTTCCTTGTTGATGATGCACTTCTTCACGTTCGTCAACGACGGCAAATCGTACATCACATCGAGCATGACTTCTTCTAAGATGGAGCGCAAGCCGCGCGCTCCGGTCTTGCGCGCCTGCGCGCGGTGCGCGATCGCGACGAGCGCCTCTTTTGTGATCGACAGCTCGATGCCGTCCATGGCGAAGATCTTCTGATACTGGCGGACGAGCGCGTTGCGCGGCTCCGTGAGAATGCGACGCAGCGCGAGCTCGTCGAGCGGGTCGAGCGTCACGACGATCGGCAGGCGGCCGATGAATTCCGGGATCAGGCCAAAGCGCAACAGATCTTCCGGAAGCAGCGCTTGCAGCAACCGGCTCGTCTTCTTCTCTCCCTTGGTCTCCGGAACGGCGCGGAAGCCGAGGCTTTGGCTGGAGACGCGGTTTTCGATGAAGCGCTCGAGACCGTCGAACGCGCCGCCGCAGATGAAGAGGACGTTGGTCGTGTCGATTTGGATGAATTCTTGGTGCGGATGCTTGCGGCCGCCTTGCGGAGGCACGTTTGCAGTCGTGCCTTCCAGAATCTTGAGCAGCGCCTGTTGCACGCCTTCGCCCGACACGTCGCGGGTGATCGACGGGTTCTCGCTCTTGCGAGCGATCTTGTCGATCTCGTCGATGTAGACGATGCCCTTCTCCGCGCGCTTGACGTCGTAGTCCGCGGCTTGGATCAGCTTGAGGAGGATGTTCTCGACATCTTCACCGACGTAGCCGGCTTCCGTGAGCGAGGTGGCGTCCGCCATCGCAAGCGGCACGTCCAAGATCTTCGCGAGCGTCTGCGCCAAGTACGTCTTGCCGGAGCCGGTCGGGCCGATGAGCAGGATGTTGCTCTTGTGGAGCTCGACCTCGTCGTTTTGTCCGGATTGGTTCGAATTGATGCGCTTGTAGTGGTTGTAAACGGCCACCGCCAAGCTCTTCTTCGCCCGGTCTTGCCCGATGACGTACTGGTTGAGGATGTGGTTGATCTCTTTGGGCTTGGGGATATTCCGCAGCCGGAGATTTTCATCGACGTTCTTGTAGAGCTCTTCTTCGATGATCTCGTTGCAGAGCTCGATACACTCGTCGCAGATATAGACGCCGGGGCCGGCGATCAGCTTGCGCACCTGCTCCTGCGACTTGCCGCAGAAGCTGCACTTCAGCTGTCCCTTCTCGTCCCCGAATCGAAACACGTCTGTTTATCCGCCTGACGGTTTCGGGGCGTTCGAATCGCGTGAGTTGCGACTGATCACTGAATCGACGAGACCGTACTCCACGGCTTCCTCCGCGCTCAGATGGTAGTCCCGATCGATGTCGCGCTCGATGCGTTCGATCGGTTGTCCGGTGCACTGCACGTAGATGTTCGAAAGTATCTTGCGCGTGTTGAGCAGGTCTTTCGCGTAGATCTCAAGGTCCGTCGCCTGGCCGCCCACCTGGGAGACCCACGGTTGATGGATGAGTATCTTCGAGTACGGGAGGGCAAAACGCTTTCCCTTGGCGCCGCCGGTGAGCAAGATTGAAGCGGCGCTCGCCGCAAGTCCCGCGCAAAAAGTCGCGACGTCCGGCTTCACGAGTTGCATGGTATCGTATATGGCAAGGCCCGCCGTCACGCTGCCGCCGGGACTATTGATATACATCTCTATGTCTTTATCGGCATCTTCCTTTTCTAGGAATAGAAGCTGCGCGATGGCGAGATTCGCGAGATTGTCGTCGATAGGGCCTCCGACGAAGATGATCCGCTCTTTCAGCAGGCGGGAAAAGATGTCGAAAGCGCGCTCGCCCCGGGCGGTTTGCTCGACGACCATTGGTACCAAATGTCCCATTGTGCTCCCCTATTTAGGTGGTCGCCACAGCGGCAACCGGTGCTTCACTGATCTGTGCGTGCTCCACGAGAAAATCCAATGCTTTTCCGCGTCGCACCGTATCGACGATCATGCCAAAGCCGGTGGTGCGGCGCAAAGCCTCGATGACGGCTTCGCGGCTCTGCCCGTAGGAACGGGCCATCGAATCGAGCTCCCTTTCAATATCGGCGGTCGTGACCTCGAGCTTTTCCGCTTTGGCCACTTCTTCGAGTAAGAGCGAGCTTTTCACGCGCCGTTGCGCTTCGGCGCGGTACTCGGCGCGCAGGCCGGTTTCGTCGGTCGGCTTGGCGGCGAGATATTCATCCCACGAGCGCTCGATGCGTTGCATGTACGCCTTCGCGTCGGCGACGAGGTTGTCGATTTCGCGCTCGACCAGCACCTCGGGCAGCGGGATGTCGTTGCGGGCCACGAGCGCGTCGAGCGCTTGGCGTTGCAGATCTTCGCGCGCGCGAGCAGCGCTGACGGCTTCGAGCCTGGCACGGACGTCGTCGCGCAGCTCTGCAATGGTCGTGCGATCCGATACAGAGCGGACGAAGTCGTCGTCGAGCGGCGGCAGCACCGCGCGCTTGATCTCGTGCACGGTCACGGAGAAGATCGCTTCCTTGCCGGCAAGATCGCTCGCGCGATACGCGGGCGGGAAGGTGACGCGCAGCGTGCGCTCTTCTCCCGCTTTTTGGCCGTGCAGCTGCTCGGCGAAGCCCGGCACGAATCGTTCCGCGCTGACCTCGGCCGTGTGATTTTCGGCGGTACCACCCTCGAAGGGTTGGCCATCGATGAGACCGCGATAGTCGAGCGTGACGACGTCGCCCTCTTCGACGCCGCGGTCTTCGACGGGTTCGAGCGATGCGGCGCGTTTGCGGAGCGACTCGATGCTATGGTCCACATCGGCATCGGTGACGGCGGTAGCGTTGCGGACGAGAGGGATGTTCTGATAGTCGGCGAGCTTGATCTCTGGCCGCACGGCGACTTTCGCGCGGATGAGCAAACCTTCTTCGGTTTTGCGATCGAGATCGATGTGGGGGCGGTCGACCGGTTCCAGTTCGTGCTCTTTGAGGGCGCTTGCGTACACCTCGGGAACGAGATCTTCCAACGCCTGGCTTTCAATGCTCTCTTTGCCGGCGTGCTGCTCGAAGATCTTTCTCGGCACACGCCCGGCGCGGAAGCCGGGAAGTTTGAAGCGTTGCGCGAGCTTGCGGAAAGCGCGATCGTGCGCGGCGACGAGCTCGTCGGGCGAGACGTGGATCTCGAGCTCCACTTCGGTCGGGCCGAGCTTTTTGACGGACGCGGTCAACGTGCGCGCAACGTGGTCTGGTGCATAGGGAATATTCGGCTTCGACCGGCCGTTTGGCTCTCCTTGAAGGTGTTGCGGGACTGATGATGGAGCGGAAGACGAGATTCGAACTCGCGACCCTCGCCTTGGCAAGGCGATGCTCTACCGCTGAGCTACTTCCGCGATGGTTTCGCGTTCTTAAGCGGCTTGGGTCGTTCTCCTTGCCGGGAAAGGCCGCTCCACGAGACGAAATCCGCTGCGATGAGCGACGGCACGATGGTCTTCATCATCCTCACGCTGGGCGGACTCTTCTACTTGGGCCTCATGCTGTGGACCACTGTGATCAGCGTACGCGAATCAGACGCGAACGAACCCCCGCCGGAAACACACCACTAGTTATTTGAGCGTCAGCGGTTGCAGCAGCTGGAGCGAGACCTGCGATCCGGCCGGCACGCTCAGATCCTGTTTCGCGTTCTGGGTGAGGACGTAACCGCCGGCTGCACCGACAGCTCCGCCGGCATTCGTGCCGAGCCATTTTCCGATGATATTGCCCACGACCATCCCGGCTGCGGCCCCCGCGGCTTCGTTGAGCGCATTGGACTTTTGCGTGATGCTGATCTTGAGGATCTTGGCCGACATCGGCAGCGTCGCGCTGCTACCGGCGAGCCTGACACCGTTGAACGAGAGCTCAAGCTCTGGATTGCGACCCTGACTTGCCGGGGACGCTTGGATCACTTTGCCGATGATCGTCGCGCCTTCGAGCAAGGCATCCGGCACGGGTTGCAGCACCTTTGCGGAGATCAACTGACCGACGACGGCCGATTTCGAGCTGAGATCTTGGCCCAGCGCCGCTTGGATCGGAGTGCCGGCTGGCACCGTCGGTTTGATCGTCGCGATATTGATCGCGCCGCTGTTGGCATCGTATTCGACGGTCGCGCCCAAGGCTTCGGAGACGAAGCGCAGCGGCACCATGGTCGTCGATCCTTGCATGAAGGGCGCGGCGTCCAAGTAGGTCTGCTGTCCGCTGACGATGGCCTGGTTCGATCCGATCTTCACTTGCACGGTCTTTTCGCCGGCCGTGGCGTTGATCGTGCCGTTGTCGTACGCGACGCCCGCGCCGAGCTTTTCGAAGATGGCGCGCATCGGCACGAAGACGCGTCCGCCTCGTTCGATGGGGGGCTGGGCTAGCGCCAGGTACTGCCCGTTGAAAAGGACGTGGTAAGAGGGCGGCGCGGCTGATGCGATCGCAATCGTGAATGGTACGATTACGAACGCGGCGACGGCAACGCATGCTGCGCGACGCCCAAGCGTCAATGAAATCATGGTGGGGGATTCGTTGACCGGCATGGAGCCTCTTTCCGGTCTCTAGTGCGGCACGGTCCCAGCCCCGCAGGGAAAGCGAGGAAACAAAGCCCAAGGTTATCCCTCTGAAAGAAAGCGAGACTGTGATGGTACGGTTTGTTGCTCTTTTTGTTGCGTGCGCCATGTGCGTTGGCCAGTTCTCTTCTGCGTATGCTGCTGGCGCATCCGCGGCCGGAAACGGGCCACTTCCGGTAGGCGGCAGCATCACGTTGAATTTCCAGACCTCCGTGCAAGCGCAAGGAAAGACGACGACCGCCACGGGCACGGTCAAGATCACGCACGCGAGCGCGACCACGGTCAGCGTCACCTTGGCGCCCGCCGGCGGTGAAGCAGAAACGCTCGATCTCGCGCTCGCGAGCGACGGCACCTATCAGCCGACGCCTGAGACAGTCGCCAAGATGAGCGTCGACTCGCAAGATCCGCAATCCGCCGCGGCTGCGAAAGCGATGTTGGGGCGGTTGCTGCTCACGACGAAGATCGCTTCGAACGTGCTGAAGCTCAAAGGCACAGCGCCGTTCGACGTGAGCTACAACATGACGCCTACCGGTGTCGGCACGCCGATCCCGACGACCTTGCACATGGTACCCGGACCCGCCGAAGCGGGCGCGATCGTTTATCAGGGGCAGACGCAAGGCCAATCGATGACGATCCTTCCGCCGGCAAGCTCCAGCGCAGCCAAGAACAAGAAAATGAAGACGACCGGTCTCGCTCTTGTGGTCAGCCTGGCGTTGAGTCCGGTGGCGGGGATAGCTCTGCACATCGGCAGCCGCATTCAGCAGCGCAACATGGAGAAGGCCTTGAAAGGCCCGCTTCCCGTGTCGGTGCAGCTTGTGGTCAGCGGACATTTCACGCCCGGCCCTCAAGCGCAGATCTCGGGGACGCAGTACGATACGGTCACGATCAAGGGCCATCACGAGACGATCACGACGACCTGGTCGTTCGCGACGACGCCATGATATTCGCGCAACGTGTTTCTACGGATTGGGCAAGATAGGATTTGAACCTACACGGCCTTTCGGCCACCGGATTCTAAGTCCGGCGCGTCTGCCAATTCCGCCACATGCCCACGCTTATGTTGTAAGAGTTCGTCGTTGTTCAGCTCCGCTCATGGCGCTTTCATTCGCCAAACCGTACCGATCATTAGTGCACGCAGAGCTAGTTGACGGGCTGTGCTTTCTTGCGCTCGATGAACGATGATACCACTGAGCCGATGAACGCGAGGGCGACGACCCATAACAGCGGCACGTGAAGCACGTAGAGCAGCATCAACGCAACGGCGAAGCCCACCACCAAAGTGGCTAGGCCCTTGATGATGCTGGCGCGGGTTCGGGGTGGCCGAGGCTTGCCGGAGTTCGAGACAAAGTTGTAAGCGCCAGAGTAGATAAGCGCGGCAAAGGCAAGCATCCCAAGTACGACTTCACCGTCGCTGATGACGCGGTCCATCACCCGAGCTTTTCTCTCAGCGTCACACCCTCACCCGTTACGCGACTCAAGTCCGCCTTGCAGATGCGCTTCTCGACCGTACCGCGTACGCGGGAATCATGACGGCTTCTTCTCCTGCCCAATCGTTAGGGCATCGTGAATGGTCAAGCATCAGATGAGCTCCCAAGAGAAGTCTCTCGGGAGCTCGTGGACGACGTATTGGATCTATTACATCGAGGGTTTGGGGGTTTTGATAAGGTTCATCGTATCAGGGGCAACACCGCTCACCTGGATCACTGACCCGGCCTTCAACATGCCGAAATGATGAACTCCAGAGGGAATGCCGACGAAGCCGCCGGCGGTCAGCGCTTTTCCATTGGTCCAATCGACCTTATCGCCGAGACCAAGCATCAAGGTGCCGTTGAGAACGGTCACCATTTCATCAGTCGGATGCGTGTGGGGTGGGAACGTCACGTCGCTGGTAGCCTTATAACGCACGACGAACGCGCCCGAACCCGCCTTCGACGGCGTGCCGTACAAGACTGCCTCTGACAGCCCAGTCATGCCGGTGACCGGCATCCATTTCGCGCCTCCAGCCGGCACAATCGTCGGCTGCATCATCATCGCCGCGCTTGCGATGATCGCGGCCGTTGTGAGAACGCAAAAAATACCAAGACTCGCAAGAATCTTTGTCATCTCAACCCTCCCGCGCCGATTTCGGCGCTACCGAGAGCCGTTAGCCCACCTGCATACCGCTGTCCTCTTTCGCGCGAGAGCGTGTGCCCACGGCCGTCGAAACACCAGGGCGGCGGCGCTCCGGGATAGGGCGGTGCGCGTGGAACGAGAACCCGTATGCACGATTCACCAAGGTCTTCGTGGCCTTAAGGAGCGGGCGTCTTGCCAAACCCATCAGACAAACAAACGCAAGCTTCGAAGAAACTTGCAAAATTGCTCGCAGTCAACAAATCGAACTACGTCTCAACTTCGGAATTGCGCGAAAACAGCGCAGTCGTCGTCTCACGCGTCGCGATTGGCGGCGAACGCATCGTGCTCACCCGCAATCGCAAACCGGTGGCTGCAATCGTGCCGATGCACGATTTTGAGTCGCTGGGAAAACGCGTGCGCGCTTAAGCGGATGGAGGCCCGGGTGAAAAGCAGCATAACCGTGCTAGCTGCGGCGAGTGTCCTCGGGCTCATGCTCAGCGTCGGGGAAGTTGCCGCTGCGAACAACTCGATCGTGGGCACGTGGCACAGCGAGTTTGCAGCTAATGGCATGGCTTGTTCGATGCAGTCTATCTATGAATCCGACCACACGTACAGCGAACTGCTCCATTGCGGCAACCTGATGACACACCAATCCGGAACGTACGTGATGAGCGGCGGTCTGCTGGTACGTACCGTGGAAGACTGGGATCCCAAGCAGCAATGGGTCGTTGGTTCCTGCGTGGGCTGCGGGTACTGGCAAACGATGGCGAAGCCGCCGGGAGGCACTTATCGGGTCACCTTCGCGAGCGCCGCTAAAGCAACGCTGCATGACGTCAACCTCGGTGGGACACTGACGATTTACCGCTCCAGCCCATAACGGCTCGTAGCTCTCGCTACTGAGGCGTATCTGGTGTTCCTTGTTCGCGTCCGGCGGTGCCGGCGAGGCGGCGCCATTCTGGCTCGGTGAGCAGCCGAGGGACGTTGCGCGGGTAATTCCCCACCTGGTGTTGCGCGTTCCACTGTTGCTGCACGGCGGCTAGGTATTCGAAATTCTCGTACATGGCTTGGCCGCCGACGACTCGTCTGATGGCGACGACCTCTTTCAGTGCCAGCCACATGCTCTCGACGTACGCGCCGGCAAGATCCAGAAACTGACCGGGCGCAATAAGACCGTATTTGATGTAGGATCCGGCTTGCTCGCATCAATCTGCGATGGTCAATTCCGGATGGCGCGTGCGATCGACGAAGGGCTTGAATAGCTCCTGCCTGTATTGCGGGTCGTTCAGTTTTGCCGGCAACTCATCTTGGACAAATCTGTTCGCGTGTTGTATCGATTCCGTTTCCCAGATCTTGATGTATTCCAAGACGCCGGAGAGCTGATTGGCCGCGCGATTGTGGCGTAATTGCACGAGCGCGGCGATCGCGGTCACCGCGATGACGACGAATGTCCCAAGAGATGCGAAAGCGGTGAGCTCCTCCGGCGCTATCACGACCTAACGGCTAAGGCGAACCGGACTCGCGGCGGACCTGCAGCAAGTTGCGGACGGAGCCATCCGGTGAGGTCAGTCGCGCGAGCAGATCCGCCGAGCGCCATTCGTCATCGTTCTCCACCACGCCGTGCAAGAGAAGCGTGTCGCCGACGGCGTCGACCCAAATGGGCCGCCGCGATAGGATGGGGTCCTCTGCAATCGCATCGCGGAGCTTCTCGGTCGGGACTTGGGCGACGGAAAGAGGGCCTGTGATCCGCTGGACGACGCGTTCGGCTATGCGTCCTGCGACGCTTGTCGCAGAAGTGACCGCACGCGTAACGCGTCTGCTCTCTCTCACCGCGATCGTTTCGAGCTTCGACCAGTTTCGGGATGCGCGCCGACTCAGCTCGCGACGAGCTGGGGCCGGAGCGAGCCAAAAACCAGAAATGATGCCAAGCGTGGCGGCGCCGACCAGGCCCCAGGTGTATCGAGTACTCATGTACGTTGCCCGTTTCGCAAGAGTGTGCGTCGTGAGGGACTTGAACCCACAACCAACGGATTAAGAGTCCGCTGCTCTACCAATTGAGCTAACGACGCAAGCGCGATGACTCGGGGTTTCTGCGACTTGACAGGTCACTCTTGCTGCAGGCACAATGGGTAGAGGTCTGCGTAAGCTCGTAAGCAGTTCGCTTCGGGCCCGGTTCTCGGCCCGCTGGAGCACACGTTCAGCGCGTAGCAAACGCCCAGCGTAGTCGATTCTTGTGCGTCACCGTACCATCGGCATGAGTGAAGCGTGCAAGCGCGGCATTTAGGGTTTTCCTCACCGCCTCGTCACCGAGGCTTTCGGAAGCTCGCATCAACGGCGGCGCCGACGAGATTGCCCGCCACGCAATTTCGCTATCCGGGTACGTAAACTCGCAATCGAGATCGCCACTCACCGTGGGTGAAAGTCCGGCTGCGCGCATTGCGTCTTCCATGACCTCCGGCTCCGCATATTCCGGTCCGTCATCAATCGGGGGCGTGATGATTGCTGGAAGGATTACGTTGAGCAGGTCGCAGTCTTGCCTTCGTCCCCACACGAGCATCGTCACTAGGCCACGCTTTTTGCACACTCGTCGTGCTTCGTTCAATGCGGCCACGACATCGTCGGCGAACTGAAATGAGTTAAAGCCGCTCACCACATCGAAGCTTTCGTCGCGGAAGGGCAATTCCAACATGTTGCCAACCTCGATGCGCGCTCCTGGGAGGCGAGAGCGTGCCACCGCGACGAGCCCCCTCGATGCATCGAGCCCGTGAATCTCGGCGCCAAGCTCCCGCGCGACGGTGAGCGCTCCCCCACCACCACAGCCAACATCGAGCAGCTTCGTACCGATACCTACCTCGGCGCGTGCCATGATCGCGGCGTAGGCAGGCCGCCATGTCGGTTCTTGAAACTCCGCCCAGTCCGCGGCCTTGACTCCCCAGACGTCTCCCGTGTCCGCCGTTATACCCATGCTGCAAACCGATCGAGGTAGCTCAGCGAACGCCCACGCTCCTTAGGGTTGTTGCAATATCATGAGATGCGCGTACGGGGTGTGCGCGAACATGATCCAGCTGCCGGTCGAAACGCGATGATCCGGAAGCCCAGTGGTCTTCGGGTCGAACGGCCACATAAGCATCCAATGCGGTGGATCACGCAACACGGTAGGGCCGGTCATAGCATACGGGTCGGTGTCGCTGTAGCCCGAACCGCCCTGCAGCATGTAGATCACCCCTGGCTCGGTGTTTGCGGGCTTGGGTGCGTGCGCCATTAGCGACTTGATCCAAAGCATGGCTTGGGGATCGGCGCACATGGGATCATCGCCGATGACGCCCGGCGTGCCGGGAAGGCAGACAAATCCGTTGGTGCCTTGCCGCAAGACCGTCGTGTCGCCTTTGGCGTCGAGCGTGGCGACGGTTGCATCCGCACGGATCCATTGCGGTCCGGCGGCAAGCGCGCGCTGGATCTGCGCGTCGCCTGCGGAATCGGCTGCTGACGCGGTCATCGAGGCCAACACAAAAACGAGCGTGATAACGAAGTGACGCATCGTTTCCTCCTTTGCTGGGTGCTTGCGGAGGTTCTCAGGTGTGATAACCTGGTCCTCGACACGAACGCAACAAGACGCCTTGCGTCGCAGACTTCTAGCTCGCCTCTTTTTCGCTTAGCGCAGCTGGCTTTCGAAGAAAGTCAGCAACTGCGTCGTGTCGTCGACTTGCTGGTCGAACGAATTGCCGATACCGTGACCTTGACCGGATTTCTGCCACAAGAGGATAGGATAGGTCGACGAGGTGGCAGCCTGCAGCATAGCGATCATCTTTCGTGACTCGCGCGGTGCTACGCGCGGATCGTTCTCACCCGTCGTCATGAGAACCGCTGGATAGGCCACACCTTTCTTCACCTGATAGTACGGCGAGTACGCGTACACCCATGAAAATTGCTTCGGATCTCGCGGGTCGCCGAATTCGGGGATGTTGAAGACGCCGTTCGGCGTCAACACTTCGCGCAATTCGCTGTAGAAGCCGACCTCCGACACGACGGCCCTGTAGAGTTGCGGATTGCGGGTGAGCGCGAGGCCCATCAGGTAGCCGCCTGCGCTGCCTCCGAAAATCCCCAGGTGTTGAGCATCGCCGTAGCCGTTCGCCGCCAACCACTTGGCGCATGCGGCGAGGTCGTCTGCCCTCTTGTACACGGTCGCGTGGACAGCGGCCTGGTGCCACGCTTCTCCGTATTCGCCGCCGCCGCGGATCATGGCTTGGGCGAACACGCCGCCACGTTCGAGCCACGAGAGCAACGGGCCGATGAAGAACGGCGACGAGACGACGCCATACGAGCCGTAGGCGGTGATGAGCGTTGGCGTATGTGCGCTGAGCGGCGTTGTCCTGAGAGCGACAATTTCGAGGGGGATCTTCGCGGTGCCGTCAAGCGAGGGTACGAAGACGCGTTTGACGACGACGTTTGAGTAATCGCCTGCAGCGGCGGTTTGGATGCCGGTCGGCAGCAGGTCGTTCGTACTCCGGTTGTACGAGAGCCAACGGCGGGGAGCGAGGTACGAGGTGGAGTCGACAATGATATCGCCTCCGCGCGGATCCGCCGCTATACCGCCGACGGTGGAGAGTGGCGGCAAGGGCAGGGTCGCGATGCGCTTGCCGGCCGGATCGAAGTACCTCGCGGCAGCATCGCCGCCGTCGATCTCCCGCGTCATGAACCCGCCCGGCACCGCCGCGAGTGCCTCGATCGAGTTCGCGCCTGCTAGGACGATGATGTCGCCTTGATCGAAGGTCTTCCCGGGCGCGATGCTCACGACGTCACCTTTGGAGTGGCGATTCGTCGTTACGACGTCGAGGTTGCCGTTCACGAATGCTGCGCGTCCAGTGCTCTCGCAGCAATTGATCGCATCCGCCGGGGTAGCGACCTGACGGAAGGGTCCTCCGCCGTAACTCGTGTAGGCCGACGCGAACACTCCGTCCCCGGCATCGACGAACAGCGCGACGCCATTTCCGTCGGTGGCCTGCACGACGTAATACTCGACGTTTTGGGGCTGGCCGTCTCCGAACACGTACGAGTCGGTCGCGGGATCTGTGCCGAGCGTGTGATGGTACAGTTTGATATTGAAATGGCGCGCCTCGTCTGATCCCGTAAGCGGAAAACGGGTATGGACGAACCCCTTTCCGTCACGATCCCAGATAACTGCGGTCGGACTCGTGCCTCCGCCGGCATGCTCGATCGTGTCCGGCAGCAGCTTGCCGCTTGCGACGCTGACCACGTGCAAGGTTTCTTCTTCCGCCCCACCCTGCTGGGTGGTGAATGCCACCTTATCGCCGTCGAGAGAAACAAAAACCGATTCGATGGCCGGAGGTGCTTGGTTGCCGCTGACCGTTGCATTGGGGTTGAACAGCACGCGCTCGCTGCCGTGAATGCCATCGCGCGTGACAAGCTCGGCTTGTGCTTCCGGCGGCGTCGAGCGCAGATAGACGTAGTGTCTGTCGCGGATGACGAGGGCAAAACGCCGCGTGCCCGTCCTGGACAGCGTACGGACGCGAGCGTGGTAGCCGGAGTACGAAGGTTGAGATTCGATGTACGTGCGCGCGATTGCAGTCTGCGCTTGCGCCCAGGCGATGACTTGCGGTGCAGTGCCGTCCTCAAGCCAGCGATAGGGATCGACGACGCTGCGGCCCGAGTATTGCTCGATGACAAGGATCGCAGGGGTGGCCGGATAGTGCAACGTCTGAGGTGCTGCGGCCAGCAACACGGCGGCGGCACAAACGAGGAGCGAAAGCCGGACACCCATCGCGCCGCTATCGCTTTCTTTTTGTAGACGAGTTGAGCTTGACGGCTGCGCGGATGAGGTTCTTCAGTGCGGGTTCTTTGATTTTGTCGCCTTCATAAATGTCGATGCCACGACGGACGTTTCCGTCGAGGCTGGCGTTGAATAGCCGCGCTGGATCCTTAAGGGAGGCGCCCTTCGCGAACGTAAGCTTCACATGGTCCTTATACGATTCGCCCGTGCAAACGATCCCGTCATGCGACCAAACCGGAGTTCCCATCCATTTCCATTCTTCTGTGATTTCTGGGTCCGTTTCTTTGATGAGCTTGCGGACGCGGCGAAGGGTATCGCCGCGCCAGTCGCCGAGTTCCGCGATCCTCTCGCTGATACGCTCCGAAGGTGATTTTTCGCGTTTCGTAGCCGCTTTTGTCATCGTCTCAGCACCAAACGGAATTCAGGTAAGTTCGTGTTGGTTCTCAGGCGCCGTTGCCCTATCCTCGACAGGCGTCCACGCCCGCGCACAGGCTGGCACCGCCTGAGGTGAGAAGAAAATAAGGCTCATGGCCACGCGCACTTCTTCGCTGCCAGCCACTGGCGCTCCCGATCGGCCGGCGAAGATCTCATTGTTCCTCGTATCGACCACCGTTATGATCGGCATGGTCATGGCGATCATCGATGCTTCCATCGTCAACGTCGCGCTCGACAAGATGGCGGGGAACCTCGGTGCCTCGATCGACGAGATCGGGTGGGTCGCGACGGGCTACATCTTATCGAACGTCATCGTGATGCCGCTCAACGGCTACTTGACGGCGGTGTTCGGGCGCAAGAATTTCTATGCCGCCAGCATCGCTATCTTCACCATCGCCTCGTTTCTCTGCGGCACCGCCACGAGTGTATGGCTGCTGGTCTTCTACCGCGTGCTGCAAGGCTTGGGCGGCGGAGCGCTGATGCCGACAGCGCAGGCCATCATGTTCGAATCGTTCCCCCCGGAAAAGCGCGGGCAGTCGATGGCGCTGTTCGGATTGGTGGCGATGGTGGGTCCCGCCATCGGCCCGACGCTGGGCGGCTTCATCGTTCAGAACTACACCTGGCCACTCATCTTCTTCATCAATATTCCGCTTGGGATCTTGGGTTTCTTCATGACCATGGCGTTCATCGAAGATCCGTCTTACATCAAAAAGCCCGAGCGCAGCGCCGACTGGATCGGACTCGCGGCGATGATCGTCGGTATCGCTTCGCTGCAATATGTCTTGGAGCGCGGCGAGCACGACGATTGGTTCAACTCGCCGCTGATCATCACGCTCAGCGTTGCGACCGTGGCTGGGATCGCATATTTCATCTATAGGCAGTTACACGACGAGGTGCCAATCGTGGATCTGCGGGTCTTCAGGTACAAGGCGTTCGCGTACGGCAACGTGGTCGGCATCGTGACGGGCTTTGGGCTGTTCGGTCTCACGCTCGTGCTGCCGCTTTTCTTGCAGATCGTGCTTGGGTTTGACGCATGGCAAACCGGGCTCGCGGTGCTCCCCGGCGCGCTTGCAACGGCGGCCGGCATGCCGATTGCCGGCAACCTCGTCAACCGGATCGATCCGCGATTGTCCATCGCCTTCGGATTGATCGCCTCTGGGGTTGCGGCCTGGTGGATGGGGTCGTTCAGCGCGCAGGCCGGTTATTGGGATATCTTCTGGCCGCGGGCGCTGCAGGGGTTCGCGATGGGTTTCATCTTCGTGCCTCTGTCTACCGTGATGCTGGCGCAAGTACCGCGGGGTGAACTTGCCAATGCAACTGGTCTATCCACCTTGATCCGCCAGCTCGGAGGGAGTTTCGGCATCGCCATATTGACCACGCTGCTGACCTGGAAAGAGAAGTATGTCTTCTCCGATCTGACCGCGAGCGTGACGAACGCGCACTACGCGGTGCACAATTTCTTGAACCAACACAGCGGCGGGGCGCTCAATCCGACCCAGCAACTCGACATGATGCTGCAGTCAGACGCCGCGCTGATCGCGTTCAATTTCCTGTTCCGGCTTTCTGCGATAGTGTTCGTGGCGTCGCTGCCGTTCGTGTTCCTGTTACCGAAGGTGCAGCCAACAGCTCAGGCGCACGTCGCGCCGGCGGAATGACAGAAACAATAAGGAATTTGTTGCATCAGTCCGGTTAAACAAAAATAGTTAGTTTCACGCGTCTGGTCCCCTGGACAACCGAACCTATGTGCGTGATAAGTGCCTCATGGAGAGCTTCGGAGAGCGTCGCCAGCTTGAACTTCTTGACGACCATAAACCAATGCAAGACATTAGACGTTGCGCATTGTGTCGTCTCAACAAGCACTACTCGGAATTTCCACGTAGGAACAACATTCGGAAAGTTCCGAAGTCGTATTGCTACTCTTGTCAGAGGGAGTATAGCCGCAGGCATTACCGTGAAAACCTAGAGTACTATGCTTTAAAACGTGCCGAGAGCCAGATTCGTTATAGATCGAGAAATCGAGCTCGGGTCAACACGTTCCTGGCAGATCGCCGATGTGTAGATTGTGGGGAGGCGGACCCCGTGGTGCTTGAATTCGATCACGTTAGTGGAACAAAGAAAGCAAATGTTTCCACGCTTGTTGCGGAGGTCATTAGTTGGAAAAGAATATCGGAAGAGATGGCGAAATGCGAAATTCGGTGCGCAAATTGTCACCGGCGCCGGACACTCGAGGAACTAAGGAAATCTCGTCGGGCGGTAGCTCAGCCTGGTAGAGCGCTCGCTTTGGGAGCGAGAGGCCGGAAGTTCGAGTCTTCTCCGCCCGATCGTATCCTGACATCACTTCTCAAGACTTGTCCACGTTGCCGCATAACCAAGTCAATCACTGAGTTTCCGCGGCGCCGTGCAAGAGGCACCCCGGCCGCCTACTGCTCTCCTTGTTTGACCCGCTACAATGCCGCATACTACCAGCGAAACGCGCCGAGGCAAAAGGAAAGAGTGCGGCAGCGCCGCCTCCTGTACCGAACTAAAATCGTCGATTACCTAAAGGTACACCCGTGCGTTGATTGCGGCGAAACAGATGTCGACGTTTTGGAATTTGACCACGTGCGAGGCTCAAAGATAGCTACTGTTAGCGAGATGTTCCATGATGGCTTTCCCTGGAACCAGATCGCAAACGAAATCGAAAAGTGCGAAGTTCGATGCTCAAATTGCCATCGTAGGAAAACAGCGAGGCAGTTGGCTTGGCATGATTGAAAGGAATGGCGTGCGCCCGTAGCTCAGCTGGATAGAGCACCCGCCTTCTAAGCGGGTTGTCGCGAGTTCGAGTCTCGCCGGGCGCGCCAATGTCCTTTTCAAGCTGTCGCTCCAACTACGCCAAGGTCGCTCAAATTTACGCGGAGAATTGCGCCTCACGCGGTGAATGTAGCTCAGCTGGTTAGAGCGCCGGCCTGTGAAGCCGGAGGTCGCGGGTTCGATACCCGTCATTCACCCCAGCGCGCGCCTGTAGCTCAACTGGACAGAGCACCAGGCTTCGAACCTGGGGGTTGGGGGTTCGAGTCCCTCCAGGCGCGATCGTGCCCCGTTAGCTCAATGGTAGAGCATCCGGCTTTTAACCGGGTTGTTCCGAGTTCGACTCTCGGGCGGGGCACATCTTGATTAGCAAATGAATAAGAGTTCGCTATTAGCGTTCATGCGCGAGCATCGGTTGGGGGTTCAGAGCTCAGTGACGCCGGCAGCTGGCGCGCAAAGCGCGGTCGTCGGTTTTGTGGTCACCGATGATTTGCAAGTCTTCTTCGATACCGTGGACACGTCGCGCAAGGTTGCCAACATCCGACAAAATCCGCGAGTGGCTTTCGTCATCGGCGGGCTGGTAGATGGAGACGAGCGCACCGTGCAGTATGAAGGCATCGCCGACGAGCCGGCCGGCGAGGAGCTCGCTGCGCTCAAGCAGCTCTATTTTCAAACTTTTCCTGACGGGCCGGAGCGCCAATCCTGGCCCGGCATTTGTTATGTGCGGATCAAGCCCACCTGGATCCGCTACAGCGATTACAATCGCAACCCGCCGGTCATCGTCGAGCTCACCTCAGAAGAGCTCGAATAAGCGCTCGTCGTTTCAGCGCAACACGATCGAGAACGCGACCGTCACTTGGTCCTTGACCCGAACCGTGCCACCGGCGATCTTGATGGGCGTGATGCCGAACGCGCTTTGCGTCACGACTGCCGACCCGGTGAAGTGACGAAGATCTAAGCGATCGACCTGGACCGTCACCGGATGCGTCTGCCCGTGCAACGTCAGATCGCCGGTGACGGACCAGTGTGTCGGGTCCTGGACTACCGTAGCGGTAGACCGGAAAGAGATCGTCGGATACTTTTCCACGTCGAGCACTTCCGGTCCCAACATGTTCGCCTCGACGCGATCGCGACGCGATGGCGGGTCTTGGACCTGCATCTCCTTCGCATTGACCGTGAGCTCGACCACGCGCGCGGCCGGGTCGTACGAGCCCGAAGCGATCGGGACTACCACCTCGTGCGTGTCCGCTGCAAACGCGAACAAGCCTTCCTTGGCGACGTGCACCGTCATCGTCGAGCCTGTGACATCGAAGCTCAACGCCTGTGACGCGACGTCGCCTGCGCCCACGAGCGTCGACGCGAAAATCGCCGAGATCAAGCCGAACCATCGCATCGCGGTGTGCTCAGCGGGTCTTGGTCGGCGCGGGCGTGGGCGGTGTGTGATACATGGTATTGCCTCCTCCGCCACCGTAACCGCCGCCGCAAGCCGCGAGTGATGTCGCGAGAATGGCGACGAGCGCCAGCGAAGCCATCGCTTTCTGAAATTTGTTCATGAAACACCTCCGTGCGCCGCGCGCCCTTTGCGGCCCACAAAAGGTATATCAACGTCGTCTGAATCTGCAGTGAAAGATCAGCGCGGGACGAGCGGATAAATCTTCGCTTGCAACGCGTGCACCGCGCGCCCGCGATGAGATACCGCGTGCTTGCGCACTTCGTCGACTTCGCCGAATGTCGCACTGTATGGCGGATACCAAAAAATCGGGTCGTAGCCGAAGCCGTGAGCTCCAAGCGCTCGTTCGGCGATCATGCCCTCGACTTCACCCCGCGCGACCACGGGCTCGTAGTGCGGCACGACGAGCGCACACACGCAAACAAAACGGGCGCTTCGTGACTTTCCCTCGACCGCCGCAAGAACGTTGTCGTTGCGAACCGCTGAAGGCGCGCCTTCGTGTGGCGATCGCGCGGAGAGCACGCCGGGTCCCCAACCCATCGCCTCAACTTCGATGCCTGAATCGTCTGCGAGCGCTGGTGCGTTGAGGATTCGTGCGAGCGCATCCGCTTTGAGGATCGCGTTCTCCTCATACGTGGCGCCATTTTCGTCCACCTCGGGATAGCAGTCGTCCGCAATGACGACTGGTGGCACGAAGCTCGCCCACAGCTCCCGGATCTCCCGGAACTTCTCCCCGTTCTTCGTCGCCACGGCGATGGCCACGCGCGGATGGAGCCGCAGCTCGTGCCAGTCCCGCAGCCGTTCCGAGCGCGCCACCCAGAATCAATCTCGCTGTAGCTTGAGCACGGCCATGAACGCCTCCTGAGGCAGCTCGACGTTGCCCACCTGCTTCATCCGGCGCTTGCCCTCTTTTTGCTTCTCCAACAACTTGCGCTTGCGCGTGATGTCTCCACCATAACATTTCGCGAGAACGTTCTTGCGCATGGCCTTCACGGTCTCACGCGCGATGATCTTGTTGCCGATCGCCGCCTGAATGGGCACGTCGAACAGTTGGCGCGGAATCACCTCGCGCAGCCGCTCCGCCAGCTTGCGGCCCCAATGCGCCGCTTTATCCCGGTGGATGATGAATGACAGCGCATCGACCGGTTCGCCGTTGAGCAGGATTTCAAGCTTGACGAGATCTCCCGGGCGAAAACCGATGATCTCGTAATCCATGCTCGCGTACCCTTTCGTGCGCGACTTGAGCTGATCGAAGAAATCGATGATCACCTCCGCCAAAGGGATCTCGTAGTTAAAGATCACGCGCAGCGGCGAGATGTAGTCCATCGAGATCATCGCGCCGCGGTGACTCTGGCACAGCTCCATGATGGCGCCGATGTAGTCCGCGGGCGAGATGATCGAGCAACGGACATACGGCTCTTCGACGGAGGCGATGGTCGGAGGCGCCGGCAACTTCGCCGGGTTTTCAATGATGAGCGACTCGCCGGCCAGCGTGTTCACATGGTAAACCACGGACGGTGACGTCGCGATCAAGCCGACCGCGTATTCCCGCTCCAGGCGCTCTTGCACGATCTCCATGTGCAGCAAGCCCAAGAACCCGCACCGAAATCCGAACCCGAGCGCGATCGACGACTCAGGCTCGTACGACAGCGACGCATCGTTGAGCTTGAGCTTCTCGAGCGCATCGCGCAAGTCGCCATACTCCGAGCCCTCATTAGGGTACAGCCCGCAGTACACCATCGGCGTGACCTTGCGGTAGCCGGGCAGCGGCAAGTGCGCCGGCCGGTCGGCATCCGTGAGCGTGTCGCCGACCGCTATCTCCGAGAGCGACTTGATGTTGGCGATCACGTAGCCGACGTCTCCGATCTCCAGACTCTGTGCGACCCGCATGTCCGGCCGGAACGTGCCCACCTCCAGCACCTCGAAAACCCGATCGCCTACCATGGAGCGGATGCGCATGCCGGAGCGCAGCGCGCCGTCGAAGACACGGACGTAGCAGATGACGCCGCGATACGAGTCGTATTGGGAATCGAAGACGAGCGCGCGCAGGTGCTCGGTGCTGCCCTTGGGCGGCGGGATGCGCGTGACGATGGCCTCGAGGATCTCCTCGATGCCGATGCCCTCCTTCGCGGAGGCCTTGATGCTCTTCTCGGCTTCGATGAGCAGCGTGTCCTCGACGTCGCGCGCCACGCTCGCCGGGTCCGCCGACGGTAGATCGATCTTGTTGATAACTGGGATGATCTCGAGCTTCGCCTCGCTTGCTAGGTAGAAGTTGGCGAGGGTCTGGGCCTCGATCCCTTGCGACGCATCGATGACGAGCAGCGCGCCCTCGCAGGCCGAGAGCGAACGCGACACCTCATACGAGAAGTCGACATGGCCGGGGGTGTCGATGAGATTGAGCTCGTAACGTTCACCGTCGCGCGCGAGGTATTCCAGCGTGACGGGATGCGCCTTGATCGTGATGCCGCGCTCGCGTTCCAAGTCCATCGAGTCGAGCACTTGCGCTTGCATCTGACGCGCGGCAAGCGTGCCCGTGCGTTCGAGCAGGCGATCGGACAACGTCGTCTTGCCGTGGTCGATGTGCGCGATGATGCAGAAGTTCCGGCTGTGCTCGTTGATGCGCTGCGCAGGCACGCGATGGGTCATACGCTCTGATACGCGAAGCGAACCGTAAGGTCCGCTGGTTTAGAGGGCGGCGGTCGGGTTCGCGCTGTTTGCGGGAGCGCTTTGCGAAGAACTGGAGGAGATCACGCTCTTCACGCTGCCATCCAAGTACGGGGTCGGATCGATCGGCCTACCCCACAGCTCGATCTCATAGTGGCAATGCGGACCGGTCGCAAAACCCGTCGACCCGACGGTCGCGATCTGCTGCCCCTTCTTCACCACTTGCCCCGGGTTCACGAGCACTTCGGATGCGTGCGCGTACCAAGTCTGCAGACCGTTTCCATGGTCGATGATAACCCGCAGTCCGTACCCGTAATACCAGCCTGCTTCCACGACGACGCCCGCCGCGGTCGCGTAGATCGGCGCTCCGTAGTCGTTGACGATGTCGAGACCCGGATGGAACTCCGCGTCAGGATAAGAGCGATACCCGAAACCGGACGAGACGTATCCAAGCGTCGGCCAGATGGACGGGATAGCCGCCAGATACCGCTCGCGCGCCAGCTCCGCGGCGATCTTGCGTTCGGCAGCCGCGCGGATGGTGCTCTCGAGCGCACTCGTCTGCTGGCCTGTGGACGCGACCACATTAGAGAGCGACGTCAGCTCCGCCGCTTCCGCTTCAAAACCCATCTCGCTCTGCGCCGGCAAGCCGCGCAACCATGCCAAGGCGCGGCGCCACGGCGACGGCGCCGCCATGCCGAATTGATCGTGCGTTTTGGCTACCGTCTTGTGCGGCGCGGACGAGCGGGCCCCAGCCGGAGGCGCGATCACCTTCGCAAAACGACGCATCTCCTCGTCCTCGTGTTGCAGCTTTCCGACTTTTTGCCACAACAGCTTGGTCTCTTTAGAGAAGACGACGAGTTGTTGACGTTGCTGCGCGTCGACTTTCGCAAGCGTGCGCGCGCGTGCTTCCGCCGCGCGCACGTCAGCGACGTGCGCCCACAGCAAGAAGACCAGCAGCACCAGTACCCCGGCTCCCGCAAGCGAGAGATGGCGATGCGAGAGCTCGACTTTGTACACAGATGCGCCGCTGTGCGGAACGATCTTTACCAGCAAGCGGCGATACGGGCAAAACGCCATGCGCCAAAAGCGCGTCCAGCGTTCGCGCGCCGGCAAATGCAGATCCTTTTGGTCAGTCCGTTCTGGCGAGCTCGAGCGCTCGGCGTTCTTCGTCACTTAGATCCTTGTCCGCCGTGAAGTTGCGCACTGCTTTGGCATAGGTCCTCACTTCCTCACGCGAATAGATGCTCGAAACGAGAAATCCGTTGCCGCCGCGGTCCACCACCGCAAGCGCGTACGAAAGCTCGGAGCCGACGTCGGGGAATGCGTTGAAACGCACGAACCCGACTCGTTGCAGACTGCGCGCGGTGTTCGCTTCCAAAGCGTCGATCCTGGCGCGCAGCGCGGCGACGTCTGCGGGGTTTCCCGTCGCCCGTAATGTCTGTAGATTTGAAGCGCGTGCGCTCGCAAATGTGCGACGCGCGATGGCCCAGTGATAAACGACCGCCACGGCGATCGCGGCAACGAACGACATCGCAAAAATGGGGGACGTCAGGGCGTTGCCGAGGTTGGTCATGAACGATAAAAGAGCGTCGTTCACGACGCTAGCCCCGCTGATTCGAACTGCAGCATCCGGGTCCTTCCTGACGTGGGTCACATGAAAGGGAGGCTCGGGCCGAAGCGAGCCGCGGCACCCGAAAGGATCCGCATGCCGCTGCTACCTTCCGGTCCTGACGGGGTTAACGGGCTCTCGTCGCGCGGTGCCTCGGCCTTCAACGCCTCCCACACGCGGCTCGACTGTATGTTCGACCGCTCGTGCGCTCTTTTCGTCGCTAGGTGTGCACGCCTTTTCGCGAGGCATAGCCCTTGCGACACATCGCGCTCGAGCGCATGGCGGAGAGGGAGGGATTCGAACCCTCGAGGCGGTTTAAGCGCCTACACGCTTTCCAGGCGTGCCTGTTCGACCGCTCCAGCACCTCTCCATCAGCCCGCTGCGATAGGCGCGAATAAATTCGCGCCGGCTACACTATGGGCGACTTTCCAGTCGCCCGCTACGCTGCCGCGAATATGCTGGCGGAGAGGGTGGGATTCGAACCCACGAACGGGTTTTAGCCGTTACTCGCTTTCGAGGCGAGCGCGATCAACCAACTCTGCCACCTCTCCTCAAGCTCCGCACGTCGACGGCGCTTCACATATCGGACGCCCGCCGCTCGCGAAAAAACGACCGCAACAACTCAGCCGCTTCCGCTTCGCGCACTCCCTTCGTCACCGCGACCCGATGGTTCAGGCGCGGGTCGTTCGTGATGTCGTACACGGACCCGACGCCCCCGCCCTTGGGATCGTCGCATGCATACACGATGCGCTCGATGCGGGCTGCGACGCACGCCGCCGCGCACATGACGCACGGCTCTTTCGTGACGTACAATGTCGCGCCGCTCAAGCGCCACCCACCGCGACGCGCCGCCGCTTGGCGGAGCGCAACCATCTCGGCGTGCGCGGTCGGGTCGTGGTTGGTCTCCTTCTGGTTGAATCCTACCGCTTCGACCGTGTCACCCGAGACGAGCACCGCTCCGACGGGCACGTCTCCTCGCGCTCTTGAGATCTCGGCCAGCTCGAGAGCCTTGACCATGAATGCATCGTCGGATGCGACGTCCGGAATCGTCTTTAGTACCCTCGCGCCCGAGTGGGCTCGAACCACCAACCTTCGGCTTCGGAGGCCGACACTCTATCCAATTGAGCTACGGGCGCAGCGTGCCTCGGGCAAGAATCGAACTTGCGACCAAGGGCTTATGAGTCCCCTGCTCTACCGCTGAGCTACCGAGGCAAAGCGAGCCAATTCCTTATGTTGTATCGGTTGTTCGCCCTGCCTAGAATCTCTTCGTGAGGGCGGCGGCGATCGTGCGTCCGGGAAGCGCAAAGGCATCGGTCCGAAGAGGCCCGTCGGGACCCCCATACGGAACCCCGCCGTTTGCGACGGTGAACTTATCGTCGTAGACGTTCGTCAGGTTCGTACCGTACAATCCGACGTCGAAGCCATGAAGATGGGTGGTGATCCCGGCCCGCAGCGTTGCGAAGGGCCCGCGGTTGAGCTCGTTGTCACTGCCCTCGTAGAGCACGCCGGCGTAGTAATCAAGCTTTGCGCTGGGAGCACCACTGAGGGTGAGCGTCGCCTTATGGAGCGGCACGCCGAGGATTTGCTCGTGGGCCACGATCGTTCCATCCTGCGTCGAGGCCGGAAATGATTGCGTGTACACGCTGTCCACGCCGTAGGTCGCCGCCAGCGAAGCACGCGGTCCGAGATGCGTATCGCCTTGGAGCTCGAGACCCGTGTATACAGCGGCGTCGACGTTGATCGGATAGCTCAAACACGCCGTTGACGGTTGGGTCGTACAGGTCTTCTGCGGGAAAAACGTCGCGATGCCGTTACGAATATTCGTCCGGTACGCGTCGACGCCAAGCCGGCTCTGCTGGGCTCCGGTACTGAAAAGGTGCTCGAACCCAAGGTCGTACTCGGTTGAACGCTCGGCGGAAAGATTGGGATTGCCAACGCTCACATATCCGTTAACCGGCGGCGGAAGCGGGCTCGGGACGAGCAGCGACGGCAACTGCGGCGACTGAAACGTCGAGCCCACGGAAAAGCGTATCGCGGATTCGGCGCTTGGAGTCCACACGAATCCAAAGCGCGGATCGAAGCTTCTCCCGAAGCTGCTATAGTCGCTGTAGAACACCGCAAGCGAATAATGAAGCTTCGTCGTCGGATCCAGGGCGTAGCGCAGACCGAGCGAGCGTTGCGTTTGCGTAAGGCGGATGGCCAAGATCCCTGAGTCCGAGTCGCCTTGATCGCCGCCCGACGCCGTCTGCGAAAGGATGGCTTGCGGCACGGCCCGATGCCATACGTCGTCATTACTGGCGGTATTCGGAGAATAATCCGTATTCAGGCTTTCCGTCGTGAACGCAAGTTTCAACGCGAGCGACCCATCGGGCAAAGGGTGGCTCAGTTCGAGCGAGTCGTCATCGATCGCGTCGCGTCCGCTGAAGAGATAAGGAGAGGTTCCGATCGCTGGACCCTCAACGGACTGCGACACGAGCGATGTCATGTGACGGAAAAGAGCCGTCGTGTCCGCGAGCCCCGAGCTGTCGACGGGCCCGACCGGGAATTGAACGTCAACGCCGTACGCGGCGTTGTGGCTCGGCACTGCCGAGCCCGCGAAGCTGTCGTAAAGAGCGCTCCCCGCGGCGTCCTGTCCGGTCAGCGACGTCAGCGTCGCCGATACGTCTCGGTAAGCCGCCTGATCGCGAAAGGTCAACGCGATAAAACCAGCGCCCTTGTCGAAAGCGTAACGCGCCTTGGCAAGCGTCGACGTGGCGTCAAGACCGTTGCCGACGACCGACTCGTCACCGCTCTCGTCCATGACCGGGTAGTTGCTGAGCTCTCCAGCGGACGTCAGGCGGTGATAGGAGAGCGCGTACCCGATTCGGTCATCGCTACCGGTCGCTTGGATCGTTTGACCGGTCGTCCCGTACGATCCGAAGGTGAGGCGCATCAAACCATGCGATGACGATGTGGGTTCGAGGGTACGGATATTGATGGCGCCACCGAGCGTATCCGGTCCCACAAGAGACGACGGCGCGATGCCATAGACGACCTGTATGTTTTGCAGATCTGCCGGATCAAGCAATGACAGGTCGTAGTCGCCGGTATTGCCGTTATTCACCTGATGACCATCCACAGCGACCAACGTCTCGCTCGGATCCGGTCCTCGTAGCGCGACGGCGGCCGGCGCGTTGAAGCCTCCACCGATGACGGGCACGACCGTCGTGGACAATGCCGTGCCTAGCGTATCGCTGGCTCGGGTGACCCCTTGAGCGGCATACGCCGGAGCATTGATATCGAGTATTGGCGCGGGCGCGGTCGATAGCGTCTCGCCACCGTTGACGGTGACCCGACCGAGAACGGCCAGTGACGACGCTTGGACCGGGAAGAGCACCAGCACGATGCTCGACTGCTGGTCCTCTGCGATGTTGACGGTCCTGCCCGCAAGCGGCGCAAATCCGTGCGCAAAAGCCGACACGGAGTACTCGCCGGCACGGAGCGCTTCGAGATGAAAGGAACCGGCTCCATCGCTTATCGCTTCGCGAGCGAGAGCCGTGCCGCGCAGACGGACGGTCGCGCCGAAAATCGGCGTGCCATCTTGGGATTCCACTTTTCCGATGATCGAAGCCGATTGAGAGGCAAGAACAGGTCGATCACCGTTTACGAGCATCAGGATGACGGCGCATAGGGCTACAAAAAGAGAGAGCGGCGGCTTCCACGCCGGCACGGGCCGACACGGGAGAGCCGCCGCTTTGAGGTGGCGCGCTCGGAGGGACTCGAACCCCCGACCTCCAGATTCGTAGTCTGGCATTCTAATCCAGCTGAACTACGAGCGCATCAACGACGTGGCGGAGAGAGAGGGATTCGAACCCTCGATAGCACCTTTATAGCACTATAACGGTTTAGCAAACCGCCGGTTTCAGCCAACTCACCCATCTCTCCACGTTCTCTAGCGCCCTCAGCCTCACTTTTCTTCCGTTCTATTTCCCCCAGGTCGGCCAGGCTCGGTAGCGGCCCTCCTCCTGATACCAGTAGTCGCAGTGCTCGGCGACCCGGCCCGCATCGTCGAACCGAAGAACCGTCGTGCCCGCGATCGTGTGCTCCTTGCCTTTACGCTGGAACACCGCCCACCATTCGACAGCCGCTCGCGAGCCGGTGGTAATAGGCTCGCCAAACCAGCACTCCAACTCGTCATCGCCCTCGAACGCCTCCTCGACATACTCTCTTGCGCCGCTCGGTCCGATGTACGGCTTTCGAAAAGCATGCGAGCGATATGCAGCGCCGTCGGCGTACAGCGCGGCGATGGCATCGATATCTTTGGTTGGCCACGATCGCGACCATACGTCCGCCCAGTGCCGCGCTGCGGACCTCACATCCATGAGCTCACGTAGCATACCATAGGGCGATGAAGGGTTTCAACGGACGCCCTGCGGGTTCTTCTGCTCTCGCGGGCGGGTCTATCGTATGGGTGCGGACAGCCGGCGGTCGTGCAAGCTCTGGATCATGGATGCGACCGTGTCGGCCGCATTCGGATGCGCGAGCCCTCGCGCGTTGCGACGCATGCGCTCGAGCAACGATGGCGATCCGAGAAGGCGATCGAGCGCTCGCGTGAGTTCGCGCGAACGCTCGACGCGGATCCCAACGCCGCGTTCCTCCAGATACCGCGTGTTCCGTTCCTCTTGACCGGGCAGCGGACGAAGCATGATGATGGGCAGTTCCGTGACGAGCGCCTCGGAGCTTGTCAGGCCGCCGGGCTTGCTCACGAGCACATCCGCTGCGCGCATGTAGTCGAACACGTTTGGGATAAAGCCGACAACTTTCACGCGATGCCGCATCGTCTTGGCGACTTCGCGCAGGCGACGCTCGAGCGAGGGGTTCTTCCCGACGACCACCACCGTCTGCACGCCTGCATCCAGGCGATCGATCGCGACGAGGGCGTTCTCGAGCGGACCGATGCCGAGACCGCCACCCATGAGCAGCAGGGTCGTGGCATCCGTCGACACGCCGATGATCTGCCGCGCCCGGCGCTTGCTCATCGGCCTGGCGAATCGAGCGTCGATCGGGATGCCGGTCACGACGACCTTGCTCGGGGTGACCCCGCGCGAAACGAGGGTATGCCGCATCGCCGCCGTGCCTACCGCGTAGCGGTCGATGTTGCGGTGGATCCAAAACGGATGCACCACGAAGTCGGTGACCACACCCACGACCGCTGGTGCATCGGAGAACTCGCGCTTGTACTCCGCCATGACGCCGCACGGAAAAGCGTGCGTGCACACGACCACATCCGGCTGCAGCTCGCTCACAAAGTTGCGCAAGTTGAGCGCGGTGTAGCGGTGCAGCCAGGTCTTGAACGCAGAGATTTTCGTCGCGCGCTCGGCCTGATCGTAGGCGAACTTGTAGAGCTGCGGCAGCAGCTTGACGATGCCGATGTACCCGTTGCTCGCGACGCGGTGGAAGACATTGGACGCATACCGATACGAGTCGACGACCTCGCAATGCGCGTCCGAGACACGCTCCAGCAACGCGGTGGAGACGGCGTGTGCCGCAGCCGTATGTCCTTCTCCCACGCATGCGGATAAGAAGAGCACGGTCGGCGCCTGCGCCCGCACGCGTACCTGCGAGCGGCTCACCTCGACAGCGATCTAGCCATCCTCCTCATCGTCTTCATCCTGCTGGAGAAAGTCCTCGAGGATCTCCTGTGCCAGCGCTTCATCGGACAGCAGATTGCCGGAATCGTCCGTGACGATAAATGCATCACTGGCTTCGCAGTAACAGACCGCATAGCGCGCCTGCGACGCCGCATCCTCCACGATCCCGACGACGTCGAATTCCTGCTCTTCGCTGATCGTCTGCGTCATCTGTCTGGTACCGATGATGATCGTATCCGAGATCTGGACGCGTTCCGCCGCTCCGAGCCTGCCGTTAGGTTTATCCGCGGAATGGTCTTGCGGCATCGAGATTGATTCGGGGCGATTTGGCGAGGGCCCCCCTAATGGAGGTAGCGGCGGATGGCCGCTTGCTGCTCTTCGAGCGTTCGTGAGAATTGGTGGCGGCCATTCCCGCGGTAGACGTAATATAAAAAGTCGACCCGTGCGGGATGGAAAGCGGCGAGCAGCGATTTTTCCCCAGGATTGGCGATGGGAGTGGGCGGGAGCCCTTTATGGCGATAGGTGTTATACGGACTGTCCACGGCGAGATCGCGCAGGGAGAGCTGCTGCTTGTGCTGCGGCAGCGCGTATTCGATGGTCGCATCGATCTCAAGCGGCATGCCGAGATGCAGCCGGTTGTAGATGACCCCTGCGATGATCGGTCTTTCCACATCCACTTTTGCCTCGCGTTCGATCATCGAGGCGATAGTGACGATTTGCGGGATGGAATATCCAAGATGGCGGGCGAGTTGCACGGCGTTTTGCGGGAGATTTTTTTCGAACTCACCCGTCATGAGCCCCGCGATCTGCGCGGCGTTCGCATGGCGCGGCACGAGATAGGTATTCGGAAAGAGATAACCTTCGAGCCCGCGGGTCCTCCACGGCCCGAGCGAAAGATCCGTCTCGCGAGCGACGGTCAGAAACGCGGCGCTCGTGTCCAGCCCGTCGTGCTGCAGGCGCCTTCCGATCTGTGCTGCAGTGAACCCCTCGGGCACGGTGAGCCACACTTGCGCCGGCCTGCCTCCGGATGCCAGCACGTCGGCGACCTGGGCCACCATGAGATGCGGTGCGAAGTCGTACTCGGCCGCCTGGATGCGCGACCCGAGCCGCCGCGCACGCACGTACAACTCGAGCAATCGAGGCGAAGAGATGACGTCGGCAGCTGCAAGCTGTTGGGCGATGTCGGTGACGGATTCGCCCGGCGTCACTTCCACCGTCGCCGGCGCGACCGGCCGCGCGCGATCGCCGAACAGAAGCCACGCACCAGCGCCGACCGCGACCAACGCGATGACGACCAGCAGACCGAACGCGCGCCGCAGCGATGTCACTTGCGCTGCGCGATCGCGAGGTATACGTTCAGAATCTCGACCGCTGCCAGCTCGTCGACGTGCTTGCGCCGCTTGCTGCCTGAGACGTCGAGGTCTCGCAGCTTTTTGTGCGCGGCCGCCGTCGTAAGGCGCTCGTCTTGGCGCGCGACCGTGCCTTCGAAGCGCGAGCGAAGCTCTTCGATGAACCGGTCGACTCTGTCGGCCGCGGGGCCACGGGCCCCGTCCAAACGCACCGGATATCCGACCACGATCGTATCGGCCGCGCGTTCTTTGGCAATGCGCACGATCGCGTCGAGGTCGTGCGCAAAACCGTGGCGTTCGAGCGTCGTCAGCGGCACGGCGGGAAGCCCAGAGCCTTCACAGATCGCCAGGCCGATGCGCACCGTGCCGAAGTCGAGGCCTAAAATGGCGCTCATGCCCGGGCGACCTTGGCCCTGGCACGGCCCGGACTTTTCGCGCGAGACCTGCGACCCATCTGATGTTCCACGAAGGCGCGCGAGACGCGCTCGACCGCTCCCGCGTGCGCAGCCTCCGGGTCGACCCAGGGATCGAGCGGCAAGTCGCGCCAAGCGCGCAAGGTCGCAAGGTCCACCGAGCTCAGCGACAACAAATCAGACTTGACGTCCGCCGGCCCTTCGCGGAGCGAGCGCACGCACGAAGTGCATAGCAGACCACCGGCTTGCGGTGACAACCATGCTCGCCCTCCGACGAGCGGACGCCGTCCGAGCACCGCTCCGCAACGCGCACACGCATCGAGCTCGGGCGAAACGCCGAGCGCGTTCAAAATGCGCAAGTTCACGACGGCAAGCAACGCTTCGTGCGATGAGGACGCCGCGAGGGCGACTTGGAAGCCGCACAGCATCTCGTACAGTTCGGGCACAGCCAAGCCGGGTTCGCACAAAGCGTCGACGACCTCGGCCACATACGATGCAGCAGCGAATCGTTCCGGCTCGACCAATCGTTCCCACACAGCGCTCACGGTCCGCACGCTCGTGATCGTGTCGAGCGACCGCCCGGCATGGAGCATGACTTCTGCCCGCGTGAAGAACTCGAGTCGGCCGCCGAACGCGCTGCCTTGGCGCCGCGCGCCGCGAGCGACCGCGTCGATCTTGCCGCGCTCGCGCGAAAAGAGAATGACGATCCTATCCGCCTCGCCCAAAGGGCGCGTGCGAAGCACGAATGCTTCCGTCGAATAGGACTTCAAATGAGGGTAGGTCAGCTAAGGCGGGTTCAGGCTACCCCGGCCGTCTCCCGCGCGAGGCTTTTGCCTTTCTCGAAACTCTCGCCGGTGAAGGGCGATGACAGCAGTTCGGCAAGCGACGTCACGCTGAACGTTCCATCGGGCCGGCAACGGATGATGAGCACTTTCGGCGAGAATTCGCTGAGCACTTGCCGGCACGCGCCGCAGGGCACGACCCCTTGGTCGTCCACTCCGGCGACCGCGATCGCAGCGAGACTGCGTGCTCCGGCCGCCGCCGCAGCGCCCAAGGCGACGCGTTCCGCGCACATCGTGAGACCGAGCGACGCGTTTTCTACATTTGCTCCGGTGAACGTGCGACCGTCACCCGTGAGCAGCGCAGCGCCGACGTGGAATTGCGAGTAGGGCGCGTACGCGTTGAGCCGTGCTTCCCATGCTTTTTCGACCAGTGACTGTAATTGTGCGTCATCTAGCCTTGGCACTCGAGTTCCTCCGGTCGTAGCGTGTGAGGAAGTCTCAGGACGGCGCCGGTTGCCTTTCGGGCAGGTCGTTTTCTTCTTGCGGCCCAGGCGAGTTTTTGATGCGAACGGAGAGCAACCTTCTTCCGGCTGTCTTTTCGACGATCAGCACGACACCACCGTCGATGACGACTTGTTCGCCCGGCACCGGGACACGACCGAACAACCCGAACGTATAACCGCCTATGCTTTCGAAATCTTCCGTAGGGAGGTGAAGGCCCAAGCGCTCGTTGACGTCATCGATGTTCATCCGGGCATCGACGATGAACTCGCTGTCCCCCGCGGGCGTGATTTCCGGCGGCCGCTCTTCGGCGTCGTACTCGTCCATGATCTCGCCGACGATCTCCTCGAGCAGGTCCTCCATGGTCACGAGACCCGCTGTCCCGCCATATTCGTCCACGACGATAGCCACCGACACGTGCTCGGCCTGCATCTCGCGCAGGAGTTCGTCGATCTTCTTGTTCTCTGGGATCGCTTTGATGGGCCGCATGAGCATGCGCAACGGCGCGTCGAGCTCGCCGCGCGAGACGTAGACGAGCAGCTCTCGGTCGTGCACCACGCCGACGACGTGGTCGATGTTGCCTTCGTAGACCGGCAGCTTCGAATAGCCTTCGCGCGCCACGATCTCGACGCCGTGCCGAACCGGATCCTGCGCGCTCGTGACCACCATGTCCGTGCGGGGGGTCATCACCTCGCGCGCCACCGTGTCGCCGAACTCGAAGATGGAATGGATCATCTCCTTTTCTTCCTCTTCGAGCACGCCTTGCGACTCACCGACGTTGACGAGCGCGCGAATATCGTCCTCGGTGACGTAGGGGCCTTTGCGATTCGGGTCGCCGCCGAACAGCCGGATCAGCCAAGAGGTCACGTTGACGATGGTCCACGTCACCGGGCGCAAGATCCAGTACATGACCTGCAGGAACCGTGAGAAGCGGTTGGCCCATTTGACGGCGTCTTGGACCACGACCATCTTGGGCACGATCTCTCCGGCGACGAGCAGGACCACCATCATGACGACGGTCGAGACGAGCACCGGCCGCCATACCCCGTACTGGATGGCCGCCCAGGTCGCGAGGGATTGAGCGGTCAGCAGCACGATCGTGTTGCCGACGAGGATGGTCGTGAGATAGCTATTGCGTTCGTCGATGAGACGGACGAGTCGATCGGTCTTGCCGTTGTGAGCCCGCTGCACGATGCGCAAGCGGCTCAACGCCAACAGCGAAGCTTCCGAGGCCGCGAACACTCCGGCCAATGCCACGAGGCAGACGATGCCGATAAGCGCCACGGTCAAACTTGGGTGCATGGATGCGTTTTCAACGCCCCTGTCTGTTCGCGGATGCGCGGCGATTCTCCACCCGCGTCAGCCCCGCTGCGCCAGCACGTGAGCAAGCGCTTGGCCGTAGATGATGGCGCCCATCACGGCTGCGGTGATGCTTGCGACAAGCACCGCGGCCGCGCCGGCGTGTTTTGCCGACCTCGCCAGCGGGTGCGCGTCAGGTTGGACGAGATCGACGACGTGTTCCAAGCATGTGTTGAACAGCTCTGCCGCGAGCACGAAGCCGATGGCCAAGACGAGCACGGACCACGAACGGGCGTCAAAGCGCAGCAGCGCAGCGACCCCGATCGCCACGACGGCCAGGCTCAGCTGGATGCGAAAGTTCGGCTGTGCGACGAAGGCATGCCACACGCCGTCGGCCGCATCCGCAAAGGCCGCGAAGAACGGGCGCGCCTTCACGTGCGTTCCAGGTCGCGCACGATGCGCCGCGCGAGTCCGAACATCCGCCCGGCGTCTTTGCGCGTGTGATGGTCGTAGCCGCACAAGTGCAGGGCTCCATGGACGGCCAGGCGCCGCATCTCGTCCGCAAGCGAGCCGCCGTACTCGCGCGCTTGGCGCCGCGCGGTTTGATGTGCGATGACGATGTCTCCGAAAGGTTCGCCCTCGCGCGCGGCTGCGGCGATGGGAAATGCGAGCACATCGGTCGTCCGGTCGATCCCTCGAAAACGACGGTTGAGCCCACGCATGACCTTGTCGGGGACGACGACGACGCTCACGTCGCCGATCATTTCAGGCGCCGCGACGGAGAAAGCGTGTTCGACCGCCGCCCGCAGCGATGCGCTGGAAAGTCCCCGAATGCGGGGAGCGCGCACGATGACATGGGCACGGGGACGACGCTTCACCAACCCGCCGGCGTGTGGCCGACAGAGCGGAGAGCCGCAGGCGGACCGACGATCGCCGCTGCGACGAAGAGCTCCGCGCCTGTGAGCCGCGAGCCCAAGACCGTAAACCTGGCCGGCGCCGCCGCCGGGGCGGCGTAGAGCGCTGACGTCGAGATCAACGGTGCGAGCATCTCTTGGGGGAAATCAAAGGACGGAAGGGGTGTCGTTGGTGCTGCGACGGGGGCGGGCGCAGGTGCCACCACGGGCGTGGTGGACACGACGACCGCAGGTTGCGGAATGGTTTGCTGCACGCGCGCTTGTGCCGCGCGGATCGCTTGCTCGAGGCGAGCGCGCTGCGCCTGGCGTGCCGCCGCCGCGTCTGCAGCCGCCTTGCGCATCGCCTCTTCGGCAGCCGATGGTCGCGCCGGCGTCGCGTTGGCGGCGCGCTGCTGGCGCGCCCGACGCGCAAACGCCGAAACGATGTTGATGATGATGATGAGCGCGATGAAGAACCCGAACGGGTCGATCGCGGCGGATGTATGACCGAGCGGGCTCAACGCGACCTACGAAGGGGTCGGCGGAGTCGGTGGCGGCACGGCCGAGGGTGTACCGCCGGACTGCCCCGCGATGGCGTTGCGCATGTCCGTGTCTGAGAGCACGTTCTGCATCCGGTAGTAATCCATCACGCCGAGGTGGCCGGAGCGAAACGCCTCTGCCATAGCCGCAGGGACGAGCGCTTCGGCTTCGACGACTTTCGCGCGCATCGCTTGCGTCTGCGCTTTCATCTCTTGTTCTTGCGCGAGCGCGGCGTATTGCCGTTCTGCCGCCTTCGCCTGCGCGACTTTTCGGTCGGCTTCGGCCTGCGCGGTCTGAAGATCGGCGCCGACGTTTCGGCCGACATCGACGTCGGCGATATCGATCGAGACGATTTCGAAGGCCGTGCCGGCGTCGAGCCCTTTCGTCAGCACCGTCTTGCTGATATGGTCCGGGTTTTCCAGCACTTCCTTATAGGTGGAGTCGCTGCCGATCGCGGCGACCACGCCTTCGCCCACCCGGGCGATGACGGTCGCCTCGCCGGCCCCGCCGACGTAGCGATCGATGGCGGCGCGCACCGTGACGCGCGCTTTCACGTTGAGCTGAATGCCGTCTTTGGCCACGCCCTGGAAAGTCGGCGTCTCGATGACTTTCGGATTGACCGACATCTGCACGGCCTCTTGCGGATTGCGCCCGGCCAGGTCGATGGCGCATGCCGCTTCCCACGAAAGCGGTATCTGCGCCCGCTGCGCGGAGATAAGTGAGAGCGTCACGACGTCGATGTGGCCGCCGGCAAGGTACTGCGATTGCATCTGGTCGACCGAGACGGTCAGGCCCGCCTTGCGCGCCATGACGAGGGCATCCACGATCACCCCCGGGGGCACTCGCATGAGGCGCATCCGCACCAAGCTGAAGATGCCCAGTCGCACGCCCGCCGCCTGCGCCCTGATCCACTGGCCGAACGGGAAGTAGTACAAGAACATGAAGAAAAGGATGATCGCGACGAAGGCGACCACGATGACCAGGAACGATCCAAGTACCACGGTGTCTCCTTTAGGCCCGGGTGACGAACAGTTTCGCGCCTTCGACGCGCTTGACGACGATCGGCGTCTGCGCAGGGATGTAGTCGCCGTCGGTCTGCACCTGATAACGGCTGCCGTTGATCACGGCGACGCCTGCGGGTCGTAGGTACGACTGCGCGACGCCGCGCGCGCCCATCAACTCGGGGAGCGGGCGGGCGGCGATGTAGCCTTCAGCCGGTGACTGTGCGCCGGCAAAGGCGAGCCGACGCAAAAACGCGCTCTCCGGCAGCCAGCGCAAGGCTAAAAAGAACAATCCCACCGCAAGGGTGAGCGACAGCGCCGTCGCCACGACGCCGACATACCACGCGCCGAATGCCAAAATGATGCTGATCATGATGAGCAAGCCGCCCACGATTCCCGAGATCCCGTGGCCGGGCAGCACGTGCAGTTCGAACAGCAGCGCCAAGACGCCGAGCGCGAAAATCGCAAGCACGGTCCAATTCGAAAACCCCGCGACGATGTGAGCCCCGAAGAACAACGCAAGCGCGGCCACGCCGATGATGCCGGCGATTGCGTGGAGCGTCTGCATCTCGATGAGCAGGCCTAAGAAGCCGATCGTGAGCAAGAGCCCGGAGACGATGGGATCGGCTGCGAATTGCGCGATCTTCTCGCCGATCGTCTGCGAGGACACGGCGAGGCGCGAATCTTTGTATCCAGCTTGCTGCAGCGCGGCGATCTCGCTCGACGCGATCCCATCGATGAAATGAAGTCTCATCGCCTGCTCGGGAGAAAGCGACAAGATCTGCCCCTTCGCTTTGAGCTTCGGGATGACCACATCCGGGTCGGTCATGCCGGCCGCAATCGTCGTGTTCCGGTGATGCGCCTCCGCGAGCGAAACGAATTCGGCATGCAGCGCGGAGATGGTCTTGGCGGTCGATGGGATAGGTTCGGCAGCGCCGATGCTCGCGCCGGGAGCCATGTAGATCTTATCGCAGGAGAGCGCGATGAGCGCCCCGGCAGACCACGCGCGCTCTTTGACGTACGCGATCGTCGGCAAGCCTGACGAAGCGATGGCGTCCTTGATGTCGTTGGCATCGTCGACGACGCCGCCGTTGGTGGCCAAGACCACGAGGATCGCGCTCGCGCCGTTGCGCTGCGCATCCGAAACGGCGCTCTCGACCCGGTGCGCCATGCCTGCGTCGATGGTGTCGTCGATGTCGATGACCTGTACGAGGCCGCCGCTATGCACCGCGGCGCGAGCGAAGCTCGCGCACGAAAGCCCGGCTGCGAGTATCAGGCCGAAGAGAACCGCTCGGGGCTTCATTCACCCCTTCTTTTCCAGAAAGCTACGGACTGCTTCCTGGATAGCCTTGCCATTTGCGCGATCGCGCAGCGCCGCCATGGCGGCTTTCATCGCGTCGCCGAAGGTCGCATTGGGACCGAGAGCGCCGCAGGCCGTCGCTACCGCCGCCGCAAGTTCTGCCGAGTCCATTTGCGCGGGTAGATAGGTCATGAGGATCTCGCGCTCGCGCGCCTCTTTGGCAGCAAGGTCGGCGCGGTTCCCACGGGTGAATTCGGCGATCGAATCGTCCCGCTGCTTGACTTGCTTGCGGATCACTTCGAGCTGCTCGTCGTCCGTGAGGTCTGCATTGCGTTCGATGCGGCGATAGTTGAGCGCCGAAATAGCCATGCGGAGCGTGTTGACACGCTCCGCGTCTCTTTGCTTCATCGCCGCCACGAGATCGGCGGCAAGCCGTTCGCGGGTGTTCAGGAGCGCCGTTTGCGCGCAGCCGCGCTCTTTTTCTTGCGGCGGACGCTCGGCTTTTCATAGTGCTCGTGGCGCCGCGCCTCGGCGAGCACGCCCGACTTCTGGCACATCTTCTTGAACCGCTTGAGGGCGCTTTCAATCGACTCGTTGGCTCCGACCCGAGTTTCCATTTCTTGCGACACCCCCTTTGCGTGAAACGGAGCGGCCGGCTTGCGCCGACCGTCTATTCGTTCGATTTGGATTTCGACTACCGGCCTTGGCTGCCCCCCGGTCTTGAGAGCCCCTTGCGGCGACCTCAGTCGACGACCTTACCCCGGGGGCCAGGCGAAATGCCGCCCGGAGAGCAGGTGGACATGCAGGTGGTAGACCGTCTGTCCCGCAGACGGGCCATTGTTGATGACGATCCGGAATCCAGCGTCCGGTCCGAACCGCTCGCGGGCCACCTTGGCCGCGACGGAGACCAGCCGGCCGAGAAGCGCTTCATCGGCGTCACTGTGGGCGTCCAGAAGCGTCGGATGGTGTGCCTTGGGGACGACTAAGACGTGCTGCGGCGCTATGGGCCGGATGTCGTTGAACGCCACCACTTCGTCGTCCTCATAGAGGAGCGGAACGCCGGCTTTGCCCGAGGCGATATCGCAGAAAATACAGCTCTCGGCCACGCGTCAGTTGCCGCTTCCGATCGACATCACTTGGAACGGCTCGGAATTGTCCGGGTTGCCGATGTAGCCGACCACCGTCCGCTTGAAGACAATGGGAGGACCGGTGTGGACGAGCGGCACGAGCGGCGCTTGGTCGTGCACGATCTGCAGCGCGGCGAGATAGAATTTCGCGCGCTCGGTGCGGTCTGTCGTGTGCTGCGCCTTGAGCATGAGCGCGTGGAAGTTGTCGTCCTTCCAGAAGCAGACGTTCTGCGCTCCGGGTGGAATGGCTCCGTCTTTGTCGAGGATCGCGTACAAGAAGTTGTCCGGATCGCCGTTGTCGCCGGTCCAGCCTGACAGGGCTAGATCGTGCATGCCCCGTTCTGTCTTGTCGAGAAATTGCCCCCACTCAAAACCTTGGAGCGTGGCATTGATCCCGATCGCCCGCAGGTCGGCCTGGATGGCTTCCGCGACCCGCTGCGGTTCCGGAACGTATGGACGGGGTAGCGTCATGTACCAGAGCGTGGTTGAAAACCCGTGCGGAAAGCCCGCTTGGGCGAGCAGCCGTCGCGCATCCGCGGGATCGTACGGGTACGACGTCTGGTTGGGGTGCGGCCAGACCGCGAGCGGTAAGAAGTCGGTCGCCACTTCCGCGGACGGGTCGTAGAAATTCTTCACGATGGCGTTCGCGTCGATGGCTTCGTTGACGGCGCGCCGCACGAGCACGTTCGTGAACGGCGGCTTTTCCACGTTGATCGCGAGGTAGAGCACGTTGTTCGGGGGCTGGTGGTAGATCGTCAGGTTGTGATCCTGCGAGATCGGCCCGAGATCATCAGGGCGCGGATATTCCCAGCCGTCGATGTCGCCCTTTTGAAGCGACAGCAAGCTCGTGGATGGATCGGGGATGTCGCGCAGGATGAGCGTTTGGATCTTCGCCTGATCGCCCCAGTAGCCGGCGAACGCCTTCAGCGTGATGTGATCGTCTTTGACCCATTCGGTCACCTTATAAGGCCCGGTGCCGATCGGCGCGCGGAAATAGTTCTCGCCCTCGCTCTTCATCGCGGTCGGCGAGGAGATGCCGAACGCCGGCATCGCCAGGTTGGCGAGCATCGGCGCGAACGGTCGCGTGAGCACGAGTTGCACTTCGTCCGGCGCGACGACGCGCACGTCTGAGATCACGCCCGGGAAACCGCCGAATTGGCTTTCGTAATACGAGTAGTCGAGATTGCCTTGCAGCAGTTTGTGCCATGGGTTGTCGCGCAAGCGCCAGCGGTCGAAGTTGAATTTGATGGATTGCGCGTCCATGGCCGTGCCGTCCTGAAATTTCACGCCATGACGCAGCTTGAAAGTCCAGGTCTTCCCATCCGGGCTGACCGTCCAGGAAGTTGCAAGAGCGGGGACGATCTCGAAGGTGCCGAGCTTGTAGCCCGTCAGTCCTTCCATGTTCAGCCGGGCGACGTTCAGCGACATGCCGTCGGTGACGACAGCGGGATCGAGGCTCACGGCGTCCTGATTGCGGCCGAAAACGAGGGTCGAGGATTGCGACTGGTTAGCCTGCGACCCGGACTGCGAACATCCCAAAAGGGTGAAAACCGCTACGGCCGCCATGCTTGTCGTGGCAAGCCATCTGAAAAGTGCTTTCCGCCTCACGTCATCTGCCTCACGAGCCCGCGATCGAGAACGACCACCCGTATTCCAGCTCGTTACCTGCAATATCGGTTCCTTTGACGCGGACGGCCACCGGCCCGGGACGCAAATCGCGGGGCGGATAGTAGGAAATGAAGGATCTGGTGCGCGTCGCCGACGCCGTGACGTTCTGCCCGTTGACCCAGATCTCTAAGGTTTGGGGGTCCATTCCTGTGTCGGCCACCGTTGCGAAGCTCGCCACGATGTTGGGCCGCGCCATGTTGATGATCGCGCCGGAGCTCGGTTGCGTCTCGTGGACCGTGGGTGGCGTGGTGATGATGGTCGCGGTGTCGGGTGCCTCGGCAAGCGCGGTCAGCGCTCCGAGCATGAGACGCACGAGGAGAGGTGCGTTCGCGACGTTCGTGCCGACGGAGGCGCCGTATGTCCCCTCGTAATGTCCGGGGCGGGTTTCGCGCATGGCGTTATGCGCGAAGACATCGCTCACATCGAACTCAGCATGCGCCCCCGGCGTGCCGTCGAGCGACACCTTCAGGACGTCGCCCGCGCGCAAGGGACGTTGGGCGTTGTCGGCTACGCGCGCGATTGCCAAGTTCGCCGCTCCGGGGGACTGCGGATTCGGGGTGGCTGTCGCGGACGTCGAATAGCCGCCCGGCGTCAACGCGACGACGTCGTGAACCGCGCCGCTCACCGGATCCGCGCGGACGGTCACTTCGTCGCCCGACCGCAAGGAGGCGAAGGAGGCCGCTTTTCCGTCTAGCGTCACGCTCGTCTCTCCCGCAGGATCTGCAGAGAGAACGCGCCCGCTCGTGAGGACCATGCTCTGCCCTGCGACCGCGGCGATCGTGCCCGTCGTGCTCGCGAAGATGTCTGCCATCGAGAGGAGACGCCCGCTCCGGTCCAAGGTGACGACGAGCGTGTCGCCCGGCCGGACCGCCGAGAGACTTCCATTGCCCGTGAACGCGCCGCGGACGTCACGAAACGCGATCGCGGCGCTCGCGGGAACGGCCACCGTGACCGTCTGGCCATCGGCCGAAAGAAATCGTACGCTCGCCGGCGTCGTGGAGAAGTCCACCGTGGTGACCGTGCCGGAATACGTGGAAGACGAGGCGGGAGCGACGGCGCTCGGTCGCGGAACCGCTGCGTTTGCGTGCGAGACGACTACGACCGCGTGCGTCGCGGATTTGTACGTCACGGACGCGCCGAACGCCGGCGCCAACGCGCGCAATGGCAGGAGGATCTTCCCGGCGACGCGCCGCGGCGGCGCGGGCAGCATGACTGCTTGTCCATTGACGACGGCGCGCGGGTCGTCGATGCGCAACACGGCTTGCCGCAACAACGTCGTGATGGTCACGGTGTTTTGCGCCGCATTCGTCGTGACGTAGGCACCCAGGCGATCGCCGAGCGCGCGGACACCGATGTAGATCTTGCCGTCAAGCGTCGTGACGGCGCTTGCGGGAAGGCTCTCCCCATTGACCACGACGTGGAACGGCTTGGGTGTCGCGGCGCCGCAAAGCGCGCATACGAGCATCATGAGTCCCGCGCAGCGTCTCAGCATGCGAGCGTCTCCCGGTAGACCTGAGTCGTGAGCTCGGCCGTCCGGTCCCAAGAAAAATCGCGTGCGCGCGCGCGGCCGGATCCACGCAGCTTCGGCCACAACGACGGATCGGCGAGCATCGCATCCAGGTGGCGCGCAAGCTCGTGCGCGTCGAGCGGCTCGAACGTCAAGGCCGCCCCACCCGTGAGCTCGACCAAAGCCGGCGTTCGCGCGACGATCGCCGGAGCGCCGGCCGCCATCGCCTCGAGTGCTCCCAGACCGAACCCCTCGTACAACGAAGGTTGAACGGCGGCGGCACAGCCAGCGTACAGAGCCACGAGCTCTTCTTGGGAGATGCGACCGGTGGGGAGGATCCTTCCGTTGCGCTTGGGACCCACATCCAGGCTGAACCCGAACGGGCCCTCTTCGGTGAGCACCAGATCGCAACCACCGTTCGTCATGCGCCAGGCTTCCACCAACGTCGCGATGTTCTTGTGCGGCCTATGGTTTCCGGCGTAAACGAAGTAGGGCCGATCCAGACCAAAGCGTTGCGCTGCGTCGGCGGCGCATGCCATCCGCTCCGACTCATCGAGCGAAAAGGCCTCGTCTACCCCGAGGGGTACGACGCGCGCTCGCTCGCTCGGCACGCGCAGGTACTCCGAAAGGTCCGCGACCGTCGCGCGCGCATCGGTGATCACACAGCGCGCGGATCTCGCCACCGGGCCGACGACAAAACGATAGTACGGCGGGATCTTCCAGGAGAAGTACTGCGGGAACCGCAGATGGATGAGATCGTGAATCGTGTAGACGTGCGGGTAGCTCGCCGCGCGCGGCGCGTAGACGCTCATATGGTGGATCAGGTCGGCGTCGCTGCTACCGAGCGTGCGCGGCAGCGAGAATTGTTCCCCAAGACCACCATTGACGGCTGCCGCTCTCCCGAGAGACCGGAATTCCACCGTGTCCGCGAGGCCGGGGATGGGCTCGTTCCCGTAGACGATGAAACGCAGATCGCCAGCGCGGCGGGGCATGCGCGTGACGAGCTCTCGCACGTAGGCCTGCATGCCCACGGACATTTGGCGCGTCAGCCTCGCGTCGAGCGCGACCGTCCGCATCAGCGCTGCCCGAACGGACGAGCGCGACGCAAGCGCTGGGCCTTGGCCTGGACGACCACGGGATACGCTGCGCTGCGCGCGCAGACATAAATCCCGCGCCAGCCATCCGCGAAGCCGCCTCGGCCGAAGAACAGCCACAAGAAGCGAACGGGGCTGAAAAGACAGGCCCGCGCGTACGCCAGCGCGGAGGGTGCCGCGGCTTGCGCCTCGATGTCCGTGTAGCTCTCGAACTTGCGCCGGTAGTCGTCAAGCGTTCGATACGTGTAGTGCTCCAGCGGTTCCGCAAGCTCACCGTACTCGCCCTCGACCTGCCACGTTTCGTGCACCGGAGCACCGCTCTCGCCGGAACGCGGAACCACCCGCGCTCGGCCGGTCCGAAAAAGCCGTACCTGACGATCGGGCCACCAGCCCGCGGCGCGCACCCATTGCCCGCAAAACCAGTTGCGGCGCGGGACCGAATAAGCCGCGACGCCGGCCGCGGGCTCCAACGTTGCGAGCGTGTCGCGCAGCGCGATGGTCAAGCGTTCGTCCGCATCGAGCATGAACGTCCAGGCCGTGTTTACGAGCGCAGCGGCTGCTGTCCGCGCGGCGATGTAGCCCGACCAAGGCGCTTGAATCACAGCCGCACCGAGGTTTCGAGCGAGAGCCACAGTGTCGTCCATAGACTGCGCGTCATAGACGAGCGCGTGCGCGCCGTCAGGCAACGATCGCAAGCAGGCGGCGATGTTGTGCGCTTCGTCTTTGGTCAGCACGACGAAGGTGATGTCGGCGCTGCGCACGCCGAAACAGCGTTACGCGGTTCGCTCGCGGCTGAGCTCGCGCCCGGCGTCGCGAGCGCGCGCGTAAGTCAGGCAAGCTTCGATGAAGCCCGCATAGAGCGGTGATGGGCGCGTCGGGCGGGATTTGAATTCCGGGTGCGCCTGCGTCCCCAAGAACCAGGGATGCGACGGCAATTCGATGATCTCGACGAGATCGGCGGCGCGGTAGTGACCGGAGAACACAATGCCCTTGCGCTCGAAGATGTCGCGGAACTCGTTGTTGAACTCGAAACGGTGGCGGTGGCGCTCGGAGATCTCGAGCTGACCGTAGGCGCGGTGCGCGAGGGATCCCGGCACGAGCGAGCACGGATAGGCTCCCAAGCGCATCGTGCCTCCCATGACTTGCAAGTTGCGCTGGTTCTCCATGAAATCGATGACAGGATAAGGCGTCTCGGGTTCGACCTCTTTCGTGTGCGCGTTGTCAAGCCCGCAGACGTTGCGCGCGAATTCCACGCAAGCGAGCTGCATACCGTAGCAGATCCCAAGGAAGGGGATGTTGTTCTCGCGAGCATGACGGATCGCGAGCAGCTTGCCCTTGATGCCGCGCGCTCCGAAACCTGGCGCCACGAGCACGCCGCTCGAATCGGCGAGCGCCTCGATACCGCGTTCCTCAAGGACCTCAGAATCGATCCGGATCACCTCGACTGCCGCGTTTTGCGCAACGCCGGCGTGGTAGAGCGCTTCGTTGATGGAGATGTACGCATCTTTGAGTTCGACGTACTTGCCGACGAGCGCGACGCGGACATGCTCTTTGGGACGCACGATCCGGCGCACCATGGCGCGCCATTCTTCCAGATCGAGCGGCCGCCCGACGAGGTTGAACTTCTGGCAGACCGCCTCCGCCAGGCCCTCCGCTTCCAAATTGAGCGGCACCTGGTAGATGCTTTGCGCATCCCGGCTTTGCACGACTGCGGAGCGCTTGACGTCGCAGAACAGCGCGATCTTCTCTTTGATGTCCTGGGTGAGCGGGTACTCGGCACGGCAGATGATGGCGTCGGGCGAGATCCCGATGGCGCGCAGCTCGCGGACGGAGTGCTGCGTCGGCTTGGTCTTCAGCTCGTCCGGCGCCCCCAGATGGGGGACGAGCGTCAGGTGGACGTACATGACATGGTCCTCGCCGACGTCGTGGCGGAATTGCCGGATGGCCTCGAGGAACGGCAGGGATTCTATGTCGCCGACGGTGCCGCCCACCTCGATGATGCACACGTCGGCCGAGCTTTCCAGCGCGACCTGCTTGATCCGGTCTTTGATCTCATTCGTGATGTGCGGGATGACTTGGACCGTGGCCCCGAGGTACGCGCCGCGACGCTCTTGCTCGATCACCGAACCGTAGATCTGACCTGTGGTGACGTTGTGAAGCTTGGTGAGGTTCTCGTCGATGAAACGCTCGTAGTGGCCGAGGTCGAGATCGGTCTCGGCGCCGTCTTCGGTGACGAACACTTCCCCGTGCTGATACGGGTTCATGGTGCCGGCGTCGGTATTGATGTAGGGATCGAGCTTTTGGATGCTGACCGAGACGCCCCGGCTTTTGAGTAGGCGTCCGAGGGACGCGGCGGCGATGCCTTTTCCGAGCGACGACACCACGCCGCCGGTGAAAAAGATGAAATTGCTCACATGAAATGCGCCGTCAAGACGAGATTCATGTACTTCGAGTTTCGCCGCGCGGAGAACCAGACCTTCGCCGATTGTCCGGTCACTCGCGCGGTCTTGGGACATTCCGCAACCAGTCCTGCGGTTGGAAGAACCGCATCGCCTCGGCCTCGCGGCTGCCGGGCTCCGGCTGGTACGCGTACGACCAGCCCGCGAGCGGCGGCAGTGACATCAGGATGGATTCCACGCGACCACCCGTGGCCAAGCCGAACGCGGTGCCGCGATCGTACACGAGGTTGAATTCCACGTAGCGGCCACGACGGAACAATTGGAATCGGCGTTCCCGTTCGCCGTACGGCTCAGCGCGTCTGCGCTCGACGATGGGCAGGTACGGCTCGAGGACGTTGCGGCAGCAGTCCGCCACAAACGCAAACGCCTTTTCAAGCTCTCCGCCAAGGTCGTCGAAAAAGATCCCGCCTACTCCCCGGGTCTCGTGCCGGTGGGGGATGTAGAAATACTCGTCGCACCAGCGCTTGAACCGCGGGTAGTACGCAGCGTCGTGACGGTCGCAGATCGCCTTCCAAACGCGATGGAAATGTTCGACGTCTTCCCGCTCGGGATAGTAGGGCGTGAGATCGCTCCCGCCGCCGAACCACGCCTCGTCCCCGCGCGTGAGGTAACGGAAATTGGCGTGCATAGTCGGCACGAGCGGGCTGCGCGGATGCAGCACCATGGAGATGCCTGCCGCGAAAAACGCGCGACCGCTCTTATCGCGCGCCCCGGCTCCCGCCCCGCTGTTCGGCCGGCTTACCATCTTCGCCCAGGCCAGGTCGTCGAGTTCTCCCCACACAGCCGATGTGTTCACGCCCGCACGCTCGAAGACGTCGCCGTCGCTGAGCACGGCGGTAAGACCCCCGCCTCCGCCAGCGCGCTGCCAGGGATCGCGCACGAACGATCGCCCATCGAGGCGCTCGAGCGCCTCGCAGACATGCTGTTGCTGTTCTTCGATGAGGCGCTGCATGCGCTGCCCGAGCTCGCCTCCGGGAGCGCTCACGTGCTGGTCGCGTGGCGGACGATCACCATGCGATCGAGCCCTGCCCCGTCCTTACGGATCTCGACCTGCGCTTGCGGGAACGCAGCTGCAGCGAGCTGGCTCAAGGCTTGGGCGTTGTCTGGGGAGCATTCGAAATAAGCAGAGCCGGTCGCTTCGAGAAAGGACGGTGCTTGGGCCAACAGTCGCCGGTATGCGTCAAGCCCGTCCGCTCCTCCCTCGAGCGCGAGCCAGGGTTCGTATGCAGCCACGCCGGGTGCGAGCGCGTCGCTTGTCTCGGCGACGTAGGGCAGGTTGGCGACGATCGCATCGAAGCGCGCGTCGGGTGGGAATTCCGCCAAAAGGTCGCTGCGCACGAACGAGATCTGGTCGGCGAAACCGAGGGTGCTCGCATTATGGACCGCGAGTTCCAGGGCATCTGCGCTGATGTCGCTCGCCGTGATGACGGCATCGGGTAGGAGGTGCGCGAGCGCGCATGCGATCGCTCCGCTCCCGGTGCCGACGTCTGCGATCCGTGGCTTGCGCGCCTGCGCGAGACCGCTCGCACACGCCTCGACGAGCTCTTCTGTTTCGGGGCGGGGCACGAGCGCCCGCGGATCCACTGCGATTTCGAGCCCGCAGAACGCTTTGCGCCCGACGATGTACGCGACGGGCTCGCCTCGCGCGCGCCGCTCGGTGAGCTCGAACAATCTCGAGCGGCGTCTGGGGTCGATGAGGGAATCGCCGTACGCGATGATGGCCGACGCGTCCAAACCGGTGATATGCTGCGCGAGCAGCCGTGCGTCAAGCCAGGGCGTCGGTGAGATGCCGCGCAAGCGATTGCGCGAGGCGTCGATAGCCTCTGCAATCGTCCGTGGGTCAGGCGACCGCATCGCCGCTGAGCCGCTTGCGTTCTTCATCGGCGAGCAAAGCGTCGACGACCCCATCCAGGTCGCCGTCGAGCACGGCCTTGAGGTTGCCGGTCGAGTAGCCGATGCGATGATCCGTGAGACGGTCTTGCGGAAAATTGTAGGTGCGGATCTTCTCGCTGCGATCGCCGGTTCCGACCTGCGCGCGCCGCGCGGACGCCGCCGCCTGCTCTTGCTCCCGCAACTTCGCTTCGTAGAGATGGGCGCGGAGCAGCTGCATGGCCCGCTCGCGGTTTTGTAATTGCGAGCGCTCTTCCTGACACGCGACCATGATGCCGGTCGGCCGATGCGTGATGCGCACCGCTGATTCCGTCTTGTTGACGTGTTGACCGCCGGCGCCTTGCGCGCGGTACGTGTCGATGTCGAGGTCGGTCGGATTGATTTCGATCTCGACCGCGTCGACCTCGGGCATCACCGCGACCGTCGCCGTCGACGTGTGGATCCGCCCGCTCGCTTCCGTCACCGGCACGCGCTGGACGCGGTGGACGCCGCTTTCATGTTTGAAAAGCCGGTACGCGCCTTTGCCCTTCACGGCGACGACGACTTCCTTGAAACCGCCCGCCTGCGATTCCGAGGCGCTGATGATCTCGGTCTTGAGGCGGTGCCCTTCAGCGAATTTCACGTACATGCGCATCAGATCGCCGGCGAAGAGACTGGCCTCGTCGCCGCCGGTGCCGGCGCGGATCTCAAGGAAGATGTCCTTGTCGTCGTTGGGATCTTTAGGAACAAGTAGCGTCCGAAGATGTTGCTCTTGGGCTTGCGCTGCCGCGCGCAAACGCTGAACTTCGTGGCGCGCGAGCTCGGCGAGCTCGGCGTCGCTCTCGCGCAGCAGCGATTCGGCCGAAGCAAGCTCGCGTTCGAGCTCAACCAGACGCCGGTGCGCTTCCACGATGGGTTCCAAAGACGCTCGCTCTTTGGCGAGATCTTTTGCCGTGACGGGATCGTAGGCGGATCCCATGGCCGCAAGCTTGACTTCGATGTCGGCGAAGCGCGTTTGCATCGCGCTGAGCCGGGCCTCGATCGTTGCGTTGTGGTCTGCCATGACGTCTTCAGGCGCGCGCGCGTCCGAGATGGACGCGACCGCGATCTGCGTTAGGGAGCGGGCTGCTCGGCGGCAGGCGTTTCCGCGGTTGCCGTGGCCGCAGCCTTCGGCTTTCTCGCGCGCGGTTTGCTGGCGCGTTTCCGCTTCGCGGCGGCCGGGGCTGGCTCAGCCCGTTCCTCTGTGGGCGCTGCCTTGGCAGAGGCCGCAGCCGCTTGTTCCGCAGCCGCCTGCTCGGCTTGTGCCTTTGCCTCTTCGGCTGCCTTTGCTTCTGCTTCGGCCTTCGCGCGCTCGGCTTTGGCGAGGTCTTTCTTCGACTTCTTGCTCGTGACCGTGCCGTATTTGGTCACGAACTTCTCAACGCGACCTTCCGTGTCGACGAACTTCTGATTGCCCGTGAAGAACGGGTGGCACGCCGAACAGATCTCGACGTGCAGCTTCTCTCTGGTCGATCCGGTGACAAACGTGTTGCCGCACGAACAGACCACGGTGGCCTCAAACCACTTGGGGTGGATCTTCTCTTTCAATGGAATGCCTTCTTTAGAATGACGCTGCCCGGCTGCCGGTCCGGCGACAGGGTGTCCCGCAAAGCAGCCACGTGCGCCAACCGCCAGTATAACACACGTGACAAGGAGGGTCTAGACGCCGTCAGGGCGCGCGGTAAACAAATGCCGCATCAAGAGGAGAACCGCCATGTCCTTCATCCCGCTGGCTTTGGGAACCGTCTTTCAAATGATCACCCAGAAAGGCATCGACGCGGCGCAAGAGGCGATGCTGACCATGGACGAGACGGATCAGCTCATCCTTCAAGCCCAAGAGCTGCGCCATCAGGAAGTGATGGACGAACGCAGTGAAAAATTCAACGAAGCGGTGCAAGAGCGTTCGGAAAAAATGCGCGAGCGCGAGCTCCTCATGGACCTTGATATGTCAGATCGCAAGGTCGATGACAAGATCACGAAGGAGTGGATCGGCCTCATCCGCGGCCAATAACCCCGCGTTTTGCCTCAAAAATGTAGGGGGGCGACTGGCAAGTCGCCCCTCTTTTTATTAGAGGCAATAGCTGGGTGTTGGCTTATCGGTGCCCGTGGCTTTGAACACATAGTTATCGGGCGGCGGTATCAGCGGAAGATCAGCGATCTCGAAGTCACCCTCGGTCATTACGTAGGACTTGGGGGACTCCGCCGCACGCCACCCGGGTTCAGAGACCGTTAAGGTATACGTTCCAGGCACAACCCGGAACTCAGCAGTTCCATCGTCTTCGGATTTACAAACGTAGTGCTGAGAGTTACCGTCCAAACGTATATCCACCTGAGCTATTGGGAAACCGGTTTTCGCGTTCTTTACCTTTACGTCGAGAATGCTACCGCAGCCCTGAGACAGCAGCGCGATCATAGCCAAGGCAAATGGGACGACGGCGTACCCGCGGCGCCTCCAAGAGACTTTTGCCATGATCCTGGGCGCCCCGTTAGGAGCGCCCAAATCCGGCGTGCGAAGTCCGCCCTTGCAGCTCTACCGCAGCGACCCCCACCGGTGCTCATACGTCACCGTGAGCATGTGCGGCGGCGCCGGATAGGCCGTCGTGCAATAGAGCTGAGGCGCAGAGGGGAATTTACAACCAAGCGTGTAGCCCGGCGCGCCGATCAACGGCACCCCCTGGTTGAACTGTCCCCACAGGCCGGCGTTCGTGTTGAAGATGTTGGTCCATGCGACGTGCAGCGTGTCAGTGCCGATCGGCACCTGCGCGCCGGCGTTGTATTGCCAGAACGGACTGACGTTGTACGCGTTGTTGTGCCCGTAGTAGTCGGCGCCGAAGAACACGCTGCTGATGCGGGAGGCATTGTGATAGTTCACCCGCCAGCTGACCTTTTGCAGGGGAACGCCGAGGAATTGCTGGTTGTTGACGACATCGCCGAGAGTGGCTTCTGTTAGCGCATCGACCCCAGTCGGATACGCCGATTGGATGTTATACAACCCGTGGACGCTGAAATTCTCATTGACCGGAACGGTCCCGTCGAACTCCACACCCTGATAGACTGCGTGGGCTAAGTTGATCGGTTGCGAAAAGAACAGCACGGGGCATGGATTCCCACTGCAGTTGTTGCCCTGGAAGAAGAGTCCGGGCGGCGCCGGCGACACGCCGTCGAAGATGTGATTGGTCAGGTCGGTTCGATAGAAGTCCACGTTCAAATTCCCGTCGTAGACGAAGGTCCGCTGATAGCCAAGATCTTCGCCGACGGCGGTCTCCGCTTTCAGCCCCGGATTGCCGTTGGTCGCGACGCAGAAGAAATTCGAACCGGGACAACCCGAGCCCGAAACGCCGCGAGAGAGGTTGAGGATGCTGAACAGATCGGAAAGCCGCGGCGGCGCGAAGCCCGTTCCGGCGCTCGCGCGGATGACGCTGTTCGTGTCTGGCTTGTAGACGACCGCAAGCCGCGGGTCGAATCGCTTCACCTGCAGCGTGTCGTAGTCGCTGTAGTAGCCCGCGAAGGTCACGTCGAGCTGCGAGTTCGCTTCCCAGTCGTCGCGGACGAGATAGGTGCGTTCGAGCTGCGACCCTTGCGCGGTCGGCATGAGGTGCTCGAAGGTCGTACCCGAAAACCCAGGAAGCTGGCCGAAGTAGAAATTGTCGCTGTTGCCCCCGACGGCGAGCGTCAGCGTGTTGTTGCCGAAGGGCCTGGTCCACTGCGCGAGCGCTCCGCCAAGCCGGTCGACCGAGCGGGTCTCGAAGCAGCAGGTTTGCGGTGACTCGTTCAACCCGTCGACCACGCGTTGCAGATATTGGCGGTAGTAGCGCAAGACGAGCGTTCCTCCGGCAAGCGCCGTATTGAAGTCCGCCGAGTATTTCGGCTGCATGTTCCAGACGAAATCACCCGGGAACCCAAAAAAGGATGCAAGTCCTGTCGTGGGATCGATGATCGGCGTTCCGTCTGCGTGGGTGTTTGGATTGCTCGTGAGCCCCACTTGGTCGCGGTAGTCGCTTTCCAAGCTCGAGTCAAGGACGAGATAGCTCGAGCCCGAGAAGTCGTAGCGGAGTTTGAAAAGCCCCGATTTGAGATTCATGGTCTGCGTCGGGTTGTCGATGACGTTTGCGCCGTTAAACGGCTGGAAGATGACGGTGTAGGGATACGGCACAAACCCATTCGTGCCGTAACGATGGAGGTCGATCAGATAACCGAACCTGCCAAACGTGTTCGTTTCGAGCACGTTGAAGTCGGTCGTCCCGAAACCGCCGGCGCTGAGGATGAACTGCCCGCCCTCCGTCTTCGAGGGGTCGCGCGTGACGAAGTTGACGGTCCCGCCGATCGTGTTCGCGCCGAACAACGACGTGCCGCCGACTCCCTTGACCACTTCCACGCGGGAATAGATCGCGGGCGTGAGTGCCGAGACGTCGAAGTCGCCGTATTGCCCGTTGCGCAAAGGCTCGCCGTCTTGCAGCACTAGGATTTCGTAGCCGGTGTTGCCGGTTCCATCGCTGCCGGATCCAAAGCCCCCGGCGCCTCTGATCGTCAGGGTGGTGACGGCTCCCGGAGCTCCACCGTCATACCGCTCGAGCGTCACGCCGGGAAGGGTTTCCAGTGCGGTCTGCGCTTGCAGCGCTCCGACATCGACGAATTGGCTCGCGGTGATGGTCGCCACCGGAGCCGCGGACGTGTTGAGCACCGCATGCCCTCTCACCGTGACGTGCCCGAGGGTGCTGATGTTCGTCGTCGTCACCGGCTGCAACGCGACGATGAGCGAAATCGTCTGCCCGTCGGCGAGCGGAAGCGGGGCCGACTGTGTGGTTTGGAACAGACTCGCCGCGATCCGCAAGACGTAGCTTCCTGCGCCCAGCGAGGTAAATGCGAAGCTTCCGTCTTTGGCGGTCTGCGTGTGGAATGGGCCACCCGGACCCGACAAATCCACTTTGGCCGCCGCAACGGGCGCGTTGTTGTTCGCGGAGACGACCGTGCCCGCGATCGATCCAGTCGCCGCTGCCAACACGGCGCTTGTTCCGACGGCAAGGAAGACGAACGACGCGAGGAGGGCTGTACATATCAATGATAGCCGAAAAGCGTGCATGGTCCTCTCCTTCATGAGGAAGCGCGAATGCCTGGCGTGCGCGTTCTCATCCACAGGCACCCCTCCCTTGGCTCGGCGCGACGTGAAGGGTGCCTTTAGAACCACGACAAACGTCGGCGCAATCTTGAAAATTCTCAGCTCCACACTGATGTTTGCCACGCTCGCCCTCGTGCTTGCGGCATGCGCGCGCGCCCCGAGCGGAAGTCCTGGGGGAGGCGCCCAGGCGTTCATTCTGGGCATGGTCACCGACGTCGGGGGCCTAGGGGACAAGTCGTTTAACGATTCGGCCGATCGCGGCTTGCAGCGCGCTCAAGGCCAGCTCGGCGCCAAGGTCACTGTACTCCAATCCCGGTCGGTCACGGACTACGAGCCGAACCTCGCGACGCTCGCCCAGCAGGGTGACCGGCTGATTTTCGCTATCGGTTTCCTCATGCACGACTCGTTGGCCGATGTCGCGCCGCGCTTCCCTAGCACGCACTTCGCGATCGTTGATTCCGTGGTCGAGGCGCCCAACGTCACGTCGGTGACGTTCCGCGAGGAACAGAGCTCGTTTTTGGCCGGCGTCGTGGCGGGGCTTGTGACGAAGACCAACACCGTCGGCTTCTTGGGCGGCATCCAGTCCCCGCTCATCGAGAAGTTTGAAGCCGGCTTCACCGCCGGGGTACGCTCGGCGAATCCCAAGGCCCAGGTCCTCGTGAAGTACACCGGCTCGTTCGACGACGTGGCATCGGGCAAGGAATTCGCGTCCGTGCTCTTCGACCAGGGCGCGGATGTCATTTACGCCGCTGCGGGCAAGTGCGGGCTCGGCGCCATCGACGAGGTGAAGAGCAAGCCGAGCGGGTTCTACATCATCGGCGTCGACTCCGACCAGGACGCCCTCGCTCCCGGCAAAGTTCTCACGAGCGCGCTCAAGCACGTGGATAACGCCGTGTACGCCCTTGCCCTTGCCGCGTCCAAAGGGAAGATCCCAAGCGGACAGATCGTCTTAGGATTGCGCGAAGGCGGTGTCGGGCTGACCAGCATGCCGTTCACGCGCCAGGCCTTGCCGCACAACGGCTCGGCGATCGTCGCTGCGTACGAGCGCGCGATCGTCAGCGGGAAGATCCGAGTCCCGTCAACTCAGAGCGAACTGGCCAGCTTTCATCCGGTCGCAGCACAATCGCTGCGATGAGCAGCGATCCGGCACCGCTGCTGCGCTGCCGGCAGATCACCAAACGCTTCGGCGCTCTCGTCGCAAATGACGCGATAGATTTCGACGTGCGCGCGGGCGAAGTGCACGCGATCGTCGGTGAAAATGGCGCCGGCAAGAGCACCTTCATGAACGTGCTCTACGGGGTCTTGCAGTCCGATGCGGGAGTCATCGAACGCGACGGCCTGCCGATCCGCTTCGCGAATTGCGCCGAAGCGATCCGGGCCGGCATCGGCATGGTCTTCCAACACTACCTGCTCGTCGAGCGCTTCAGCGTGGCCGAAAACGTCATGCTCAATCGCGAGCGCACGCGCAGCGGTTTTGTCGATCGCGAGGCCGACGAGGGGATCGTCGCCGATATCGCGGCGCGCTATCGCTTCAACCTGGATCCACGCGCCGCGGTGGAGACTCTCGGGGTGGGCGCGCGCCAACAGGTGGAACTGCTCAAAGTGCTCGAGCGCGAACCGCAGATCGTCATCCTCGACGAACCAACCGCCTCGCTCTCCCCGTTCGAGATCGACGGTCTTTTCGACGTTGTGCGCCGGCTGCGCTCGCAAGGACGAGGCGTCATCTTCATCACCCACAAGCTCAAGGAGGTGATGGCGATCGCCGATCGCGTGACGGTGCTGCGCCGCGGAAAGGTCGTCGGCCGGGTGCAAACGCACGCCACGAACGAGAGCGAGCTCGCTGCGATGATGGTGGGTCGAGCGCACGTCGCGGCGGACGATTCCCGGCCGCAGACACCCGCGCGGAATGTCGTCTTGCGCGCGACGGGTGTGACGGTCAAATCCGACTCCGGGCGTTCCGCGATTTCCGAGCTGTCGCTTGTACTGCGGTCAGGCGAAGTGGTCGGCGTCGCAGGCGTGGAGGGCAACGGCCAGACCGAGTTGGTCGAAGCGTTATATGGGCTGCGACCCTGCGATGCGGGCTCGATCGCGCTCTCCGACGCAGATGTCACGTCCGCACCGACGACCGAGCGGCGCCGCCGGGGTCTGCGTTATATCGCTGCCGATCGTCAGCGAGAGGGCCTGGTCCTCGACTTCGATGCCGTGGAGAACATGCTCTTGGGCGACCAGCGGTTGGGCACAAATGCAGTCGCGTTGAACCTGGCGCAAGGTCAGCGGAGAGCGGACGAAGTCGCGAGCGTCTTCGATATCGCGCGCTACGACCGCAAGGCTGCGATGCGCACGTATTCCGGCGGAACGCAGCAGAAATTTCTCGTCGGGCGGGAAGCGAACGATGAAACGCGCGTCGTCATCGCGTTTGCGCCCACACGGGGCGTCGACATCGGCGCGGCGCAGGCCATCTACCGGCGTTTGCGCGATCTGCAAACGCGCGGCGCCGGTATCTTGCTCTTCTCCTATGACTTGGACGAGATCCGCGCGCTCGCAGACCGTATCCTCGTCATGAGCGGAGGGCGCATCGCCGGCGAGCTTTCCCTTGAGGCGGCTGACGACACGACCTTGGGGCGGCTTATGGGAGGCTCTGCCGCGTGAAAGCCGGGCGAGTGCTCGCAGCGGTGGGACCGCTGGTCGGGGTGCTCGTTGCGAGCGTGCTCGTGATCCTGGTCGCGAAGGCCAACCCTATGGCGGCATTAGGTGCGCTTGTCCAAGGGTCGTTTGGCAGCGTGCAAAGCGTGGCAGAAACCTTCGCCCAGAGCACCGTCTTGCTGTTTGCCGCGCTGGGCGTTGCCGTCGCGTTCCGCGCGGGACTCTTCAACATCGGTGCTGAGGGACAACTCGTCGTCGGCGCTCTCTGCGCGGCGGTTGCCGGCGCGGCACTGCATCTTCCCAAAGCGCTCGAGGTCCCGATCTGTTTTGCCGCCGGTGCCCTCGGCGGAGCCGTCTTTGGTCTTTTGGCGGGTTGGCTCAAGGCGCGCTTCGGCGCGAGCGAAGTCATCACGACCATCATGCTCAACTACGTCGCGTACCTCGGTGCCAACTACCTCGTCGCGGGCCCGCTTCGCGGTTCGGTCTCCGCGCCCGAAACCGCGCAGATCGTGCCGGCCGCCATGCTCCATCCGATCGTGCCCCTGACGCGCCTCACCGCTGCGTTTCCGTTCGCCATCGTCGTCGCTGCGTGCGTGTGGTGGTGGCTTGGCCGCACCATCGCCGGATACGAGCTGCGCATCCTCGGGCGCTCCGAGCGCGCGGCACGATATGCCGGGATACACGTGCCGGCGGTGATCATGCGCACCATGGCTTTGAGCGGTGCGCTCGCAGGGCTCGGCGGCGCCTCCGACGTCTTGGGGATGCTGCACCGCTTCAACGCCGAACTTTCTCCCGGTTATGGATTCACGGCGATCGCCGCGGCGCTTCTCGCCGGATCCAATCCGCTGCTGGCCATCATCACTTCGGTCTTCTTCGGAGCGCTCCAAAACGGCGCGCTTTCGATGCAAGCGATCGCCGGGGTGCCGAAAGATCTGATCTCGGTCATCGTCGGGCTCGTCATCGTCTACGTCGCCATCAACCGGTTTGGCATGCGCGCAGCCCTGCACGGTCCGCCGAGCGACGATCTCGTGACCCGCGACGAACCCCTCGCCGAGGCCACGACATGAACGGCGTCTTCGCTTTGAGCGCGGCGGTCCTCGCGATCGCGCTCATCAAGGCCACGCCGCTGGTTTACGCGGCGCTGGGCGGCGTGATTTCGGAGAATGCGGGCGTCATCAACATCGCGCTCGAAGGGATGATGGCGGCTGGAGCGTTCACGGCAGTGCTCGGTTCCTTTTACTTCCATAGCCTCGCGCTTGCGGTGCTCGCGTCGGTGCTCGCGGGCGCCCTCTTAGGGCTCGTGCTCGCATATCTTGCGATCGCGCAACGCGCGGATCAGATCGTCGTGGGCATGGCGATCAACGTCCTCGCGATCGGCGGCGCAGCGTTTGCGCTGGCGATCGTCTTCGGCCAGCCCGGTGCGTCGCCCGAGGTCAAGAGTTTCGGCTCGCTTGGTCACGCGTCGAGCGAAGGACTCACCGACCTCGCGCTCAACCCGCAGCGCTACGCGTTGTTCTGGGGCGCCATCGCTTTGCTCGTGCTCACGCAGATCTTCTTGTATCGTACGAAAGCGGGCTTGCATTTGCGCGCTGTCGGAGAATCACCGCACGCGGCCATGGCCGCCGGGATCGATGTGATCGCTTGCCGCTACTGGGCGACGATCGTGGGTGGCATGCTCGCAGCGCTCGGGGGTGCGTACCTCTCCATCGGAGAGGTCGACCTCTATTCTGACGGCATGGTCGCGGGGCGGGGTTTCATCGCGCTCGCAGCGGTGATCTTCGGCCGATGGACGCCGCTCGGCGCCGCGGGCGCATGTCTCTTCTTCGGCTTCTTCAGCAGTCTGGAGATCGTGCTGCAGCGCGCTCAGATCCCGGCGCAGCTTTTGGAGATGCTGCCCTACGTGCTCACGATCATCGCCCTCGCGGGTTTCATCGGCCGCTCGCGCGCGCCCGCAGCCGACGGTGTTCCGTTCACGCCGTAGGCGCTAGACGCCGGCGGGATGCCAGACCGTCTTGATCTCGACGAACGGCTCGATCCAATCAAGCCCCTGGGCTTTGGCCCCGGACCAGAAAATCTCGCGCGGTGCAGCATGGCGGCGGACGCGCTTGAGATTGTCGGTCGCGAGCTCGGCCAACTTCTCGCTGAACTCGCCGTCGGACGACCATACATCGAGGGCGTTGACGTCCATGTGCGCGGCAAGCGTGGGTGCGATCTCTGCAGCGTAACCGGTGAGCAGGTTGATGACGCCCGCGGGAATGTCTGCCGTCGCAACCGCTTCGGCGAAGGTGATGGTAGCGAGCGGGTCTTCGTGAGACGCCGCCACCACGACGGTGTTGCCCGAGCACACGATTGGCACGCAAGTCGAAACAAGCGCGAGCAACGCGGGAGCCGGCGGCGGCACGACCGCGACGACCCCGGTCGGCTCGGGGCTCGACACGTTGAAGTGGGGAGACGCGACGGGATTCTTCGTGGAGAGAACCTGTTCGATCTTGTCACACCAGCCCGCATACCACACGATCCGGTCGATCGACGCGCTCACTTCGCGCTGCGCGGCGGTAGCGCTCGCGCCGGCGATGCCCAGTGCCTGCTCGAATTGATCGCGTCGCGTTTCCATGATCTCGGCGAGCCGGTACACGATCTGTCCGCGGTTGTACGCCGAGCGCTCGCGCCACCCGGCCCATGCGGCCCGCGCGGCTCTCACCGCATCGCGTGCGTCCTTGCGCGTCGCGCGCGCGGCGTGGACGGTCTGCCCAGCGAGCTCGCAGGCGAAAGTACGGCCGGATTCCGATCGCACGAACGATCCGCCGATGAACAGCTTTAGCGTCTTGCGGACGCTCAGGCGCTGCGCCATCGATCCTTCACATAGGGCAAGAGGCCGAAGATGCCGCCCTCGCGGCCGAATCCGCTCTCCTTGTAACCGCCGAACGCCGAGGAGGGATCGAACTTGTTAAACGTGTTGCCCCAGACGACGCCCGCGCGCAACTGCGCGGCGATCTTGAAGTTCTTGCTCCCCTTATCCGTCCATATGCCGGCCGACAGACCGTAGCGGGTATTATTAGCCTTTTCGACCGCTTCGTCGGGGGTGCGAAACGTCATGACTGAAAGCACGGGCCCGAAGATCTCCTCTTGTGCGATTCGATCGGACAGCGCGACTTCGGTGAAGAACGTCGGACGGAACCAGTAGCCGCGCGAGGGCAGGGCGCATTCGGTCTGATAGCGCGGCCGGCCAGCCTGCTCGCCGCTGCGCGCGAGCTCATCGATCTTGGCCAACTGGGCCTTCGAATTGATGGCGCCGACATCGGTGTTCTTGTCGAGCGGCGGTCCCACGCGCAGGCTCTGGATCCGGCGGTACAGCTTGTCGACGACCAGTTCGATCGCCGATTCCTGCACGAGCAGGCGCGATCCGGCACAGCATACATGGCCCTGGTTGAAAAAGATGCCGTTGATGATCCCCTCGACCGCCTGATCCATCGGCGCATCCTCGAAGATGATGTTGGCCGCTTTTCCACCCAACTCGAGGGTGACCGGGCGTCGCAGGCGCGCGCACTGGATGGCGATCTGCTTGCCTACCTCGGTCGATCCGGTGAATGCGACTTTGTCCAGGTCCGGATGACGCACGAGGGCCGCCCCGGTGTCGCCGCCGCCCGTGATGACGTTCACCACACCCGGCGGCAGATCGGCTTGCTCGATGATCTCCGCGAGCCAAAGCGCGGTCAGCGGCGTCGTTTCCGCCGGTTTGAGGACCACGGTGTTGCCGCACGCCAAGGCCGGGGCGATCTTCCATGCAGCCATGAGCAGCGGAAAGTTCCATGGGATGATCTGCCCAGCAACACCGAGCGGCTCGGGATGGCGATTGGGAAAGGCCCATTCAAGCTTGTCGGCCCAGCCGGCATAGTAAAAGAAATGCGCAGCGGCGAGTGGGATGTCGACGTCGCGCGATTCGCGGATCGGTTTGCCGCCGTTGAGCGACTCCAAGACGGCAAGCTCGCGACTGCGTTCGGTGATGGCGCGCGCGATGCGGAACAGATATTTGGCGCGCGTCTGCGGGGAGCAGCGGCGCCAGTACCGCTCGTAGGCGTTTCGCGCCGCCTTGATGGCGCGATCGACATCGGCCGGACCGGCTTCGGCAACATGGGTAAGCACCTCTTCGGTCGCGGGGTTGAGCGTGGGGAAACGGCGCCCGTCTTTCGGAGCCACCCATTTCCCGCCGATGAACAGGCCGTAGCGCGGCGCGATTTTGAAGTAGTCGTAGGTTTCGGGTGCCGGCGCATATTGCCAGGATGCGGCGTCCGATGGTGCCAGCGTCACCCTCGTCACCGCAGGAACATTTTTGCCCTTCGCCCTGGTCTTTGGTCGTTTCACGCCCGAGCGCTAGTCCTTTGTGAAGTAATCTTCAGATTGGTAGGCGCCGGAACGCTCCTTGGAGAGCTGCATGAGCACATCGTTGAGCAGCGAGCTTGCGCCGATCCGAAAGCGTGCCGGACTCAGGTATTCGTCACCGAGTGTCTCCTTGACGAGCACGAGATACTGCAGCGCCTGTTTCGCCGTGCGCACGCCGCCTGCCACTTTCAAGCCCACCGGCCTTCCTCCGTCGTATTCAAAGTCGCGGATCGCCTCCAGCATGACGAGCGCCACCGGCAGGGTGGCAGCCGGCTGAACCTTGCCGGTCGAGGTCTTGATGAAGTCGGCGCCTGACTCCATTGCGATCCAACTGGCGCGCCGGATGCTGTCATACGTGCCGAGCTCGGCCGTCTCCAAGATGACCTTTAGGGTCGCGGGCCTCGTAGCTTCACGCACGCGCGCGATTTCATCGGCGACTTCGCGCTGCCGGCCGGCTAAGAAAGCGCCACGATCGATCACCATGTCGATCTCATCGGCGCCTGCCTGACACGCGGCCGTCGCATCTTCAAGTTTCACCGCCAGGTCAGTCTGCCCGCTCGGGAAATACGTGGCAACCGCCGCCACCTTCACCGGGCTTTCGGCAAGTGCGGCTTTGGCCGTGCGGACGAAGGAAGGATACACGCAGACCGCAGCCACGGAAGGCAAACTTGGGTCGTCCGGATCGGGCCGAAGCGCTTTCCCGCAGAGTTGGCGCACGCGCTCTGTGGTGTCCTTGCCCTCGAGCGTCGTTAGGTCCATGCACGCGATCGCCAGGCGCAATCCCTGGATCTTCGCTTGCTTTTTGATGCTGCGGGTGGAGAGGACGCCGGCTCGCTCTTCCAACCCCACCGCATCGACGGTGGTCGGAGGCACCCATGGAGCTTCGTTAGACGAGCTGCCTGTTCCGCGCGATGCGATTGTCGAGCTCCCTGAACGTGAAGAAAATAAGAATGTCATAGAGCGCCTTGAGTGCTCCTGCCACAAAAAACGGGGCCCCCAAGAAGGCGCTTTGCATGGCCATTCCGGCCAGTGCCGGCGAAAACGCCGCGGCCGCCGGACGCACGGCAGTCGTGACGCCGGCAGCATGGGTGCGTTCGTCGAGAGGGACCGCTTCGAGCACGAGGGCTTGACGAGTGGGCACGTCCATCTGTGACAGTGCGGAACGGGCGACGAGCAGGGCCGCAGCAACCGGAAAGGTCGGCGCCAGCGGAATCGCCGCGAGTAGCAGGTTTGAGGGCAGATGCGTGAACACCATCGCGCGGAGCAAGCCGATTCGCTGTCCGAGCCACGCCGCGAAGAACAGAGACAAACCCGCGAGCACGTTTGCGAATGCGATAGTCGCGCCGAGCACCCGCGGGTCGGGATGGAATCGGATCACGAACCAGTACGTGATGAAGCCCTGGACGACCAAGCCACCGGCGAACGCATCGAGTGCGAAAAGCCCGGCGATGCGCTCCGCGATACCGCTTAGATGGCGTGTTGGGATATCGCGTGCGCGTGTTGCGGGAGGTTTGGGAAACGGTGCGCGGGCGTAGGTCAGAAAAAGTGCTGCACCGGCCGCAGCATAAAATATGAAGGCCACAGGGCCGGAAAAAATCGCTCCGAGGACAGCGCCACAGGCAAGGGCAACCGTTCCCACCGCATTGTACACGGCAAGCCTGCGCACTGCGCCTGTGTGCTCAGCGATCGCGACCTGCTCGATCGCCGCAAAAGGACCGATCTCTTGGTTCGAGACATTGAAGCCGCCCAGCAATGCGCCAAACGCGAGCAACGCAACGTGGCCGGTGACGCCCAGCAGGGCTCCGGCGCACATCGCAAGAGCAGACCCGAGCACGATCAGGCGCAGCGAGAAGCGCGCTGCCAGGCGGCCCGCGCTGAAGGATTGCGCGGCACCGGCGATGAGCCCGAGGGTGATGATGACGCCCGCTTGCAGCGGCGGCACGCCGATGCGGTGCAGCGCGATCGGAAAAGCGACCGACGCGACACCATACGCGAGGTTGCGGATCGCCTTGGGAAGATACGGCATGTCCTCACTCTGAAAACTGGCGCTCGCGAGCGGAGTTCCAGATGAGGACGCCGAGGACCCGGTCTACAGGAAGAGCTCGCCCACTTTGTCCGTTAACGACTCCGTGAACCAGATCGTGTTGCCTGGACCTGCAGTGATATAAGTGACGCCCGATTGTGCCGTGGGCACGTGATATTCCGTGACCGTGCCCGAAGGCGTGATGCTGCCTATCTTGTTCACGTACGCGGGTGGTAGATTGCCGCCACCTTCCGTGAACCACACGTTGCCGTCTGGGCCGGCCGCGATGCCAAAGGCCTTCGCGTTTGCCGACGGGATCGGATAGACCGTGACGGCGCCGGCCGTCGTGATCTTGGCGATGTTGTTATCGTCTTGGGCGCAGAGCCATAGATTGCCATCCGGCCCGCTTGTGATCTGACGCATCGTGTTTTGAATGGTTGGTGAGTAAGTGAAGGTGGAAGTCGCGCCCGTGCCCGTCACCATCTTCACGACGTTGTCGCCGCTGAAGGTGTCAAACCACATGTTCCCGTCAGGTCCTGCGGTGATGGATTCGAGCTGCAGGTTCGACGGGTTCGTGTTCGACGCATAGCTATGGATGAGACTGCCCGAGGTGTTGTACACGTCGACCTTCATGCCGTTGAACTCCGTCACCCAGAGATTGTGGTCGGGACCCACCGCAACGGAGGAGGGATCGGTCGCCGGGTAGAGCGTCACCGTGCCGCCCGTGGTGACCTTGCCGAGATGATTGGCCTCGTCGACGTACCAAAGGTTGCCGTCTGGCCCGCTGACGATGTTCGCTGGAAAAGCATTGATCGTGCCAAGCGGGTACTCGGTGATGACGCCGGTCGGCGTAATCTTCGCTACTTGGTTGGCAAACGAACCGCTTTCGCCGTCCTCCAGGAACCACAGGTTGCCATCCGGGCCCAGCACGATGCTGCCGGGCGCGGCGTTTGCAGTCGGAACGGTAAACTCTACAATGGTACCGTGCGGCGGACGGGTCGGGCCTAAAGACGAAGCGCTTGAAGAACAAGCGGCGAGGGCAAGCGTCGCCGCAATCGCGGCAAACTGCAGATGTCGAAGCATGAAACAACCTCCGTATTCATACTATCGACCTTGGCGCTTTTGCCCGCTCGGTGATTGCGGTCACGGGGTTAGGGCGGACAGCCCTGGCGCTGCCAAGCGGCAAACCGCTCGCACATCTCATCTGTCCACAGCGGTAGGCCAGAAGCCGGGGGCGGCATGGTCTTCTCCTTTACCATCCTATAAATCTCGTCGGCACGGTCGGCAACCTCATCGCGGCTGCTCAAGTCGAGTCCGAACGGCTCCATATGATCGATGTCCGTCTCGGTGAACATCGGACGGATGTCTTTTGCGAAACTCATGGCGGGATCACCGGGCATTAGTCATTCCTCCTGATCAGCTCACACTGGCGTGGTGACGACTGACTGCAGCTCTTTGACCGTTGACGGGGATCGCCGCCGCGAGACAAAACGCCCGCCGAAACGCCGCGCGATCCAAAAGTACAGAGTGGGTACGACGAGTAACGACAGGAACGTCGATGCGATTAATCCGCCGATGACGACGGTCGCCAAGGGGGCTTGCGTGGAGCTTCCCGCTTCGATCCCGATTGCGAGCGGCAACATGCCGCCGATGGTCGCAAGGGTGGTCATGAGAATGGGGCGCAATCGGATCGGACCCGCGCGGAGGAGCGCTTCACGCGCGTCGAGCCCTTCTTCACGCAGTTGCTTCGTGAATTCGACCACCAAAATCGAGTTCTTGACGGCGATGCCAACAAGCATGAGCGACCCGATGAACGCCGGCAAGCCGAAAGCGCGCTGGGTGATCAACAACGAGGCGACGATTCCGGCGAAGGAGAGCGGCACGGCGGTCATGATCACGAGCGGATCGACATACGATTCGAACTGCGCCGCCAACAGCATGTAGATGAGCACTACTGCCAGCGCAATGGCAAGCCACAGCGAGTTGAAGCTTGCCTCGCCGCGCTGAATCTCGGGGCCATACTCCCAGCGATATCCGGCGGGCAGCGGATAGTGGTCCATGATCTTTCGCGCGTCCGCCAAGATTGGGCCGAGAGGCCTGCCGCTGATCGGCGCACCAAGTTCCACGCGGCGTTGGCGATCCTCCCGGCTGATCGCAGACGGTCCTAGGCCGGTCGTCAGCGTCGCGACGTCGCCGAGCCTCTCGAAGGCAGGCATCGTGCTATTTGAATGAGTGGCAAGCGGCGTGAACTCCACGCCCTGCAGAGCCGTAAAGGATCGTCGCTGGCTCGGGGGGAGCTCGACGACGATGGGATATTGCACCCCGTTGATTTGATAGTAGGAAGCGATCGTGCCGTTGGTCGCCGTGCTGAGCAGCTGTGCGAGGTCCCCCGTCCCCACGCCTGACATCATGACCCGGGTGCGGTCGATGGCCACATCGATTTCCGGCTGAGAATTCGTCACATTTTTATCGGGGTCACCGACGCCGGGAATCTTAGCGATCGCGGCCATCACGCCGTCGGCGATCGTCTGCAAACGCTCGATATCGGGACCGAAAATCTCGAGTTCCAGCGCGGTCTGATGCTGCGAGATTTGGTTCTGGACGATATCGATGGTCTGTCCGCGCGCAATCGTGCCGATCATCGCGCTCCGCAAAGCGTCGTCTACTCCAGGCGTCGCGCTCTTGCTGTTCAGGCGGGCACGCCACTCGCGGACGAACGCCGCGGCTGCTGGGCCGCTGGTGTCGGGCTGCAGGGCGATTTGGATGCTCGAGCGGTTTGTCAGCGAGCGGCTGTTGTTGCCGTTGCCCGCCTGGCCGATCACCGAGCCGACCGCTTCGACTCGCGGATCTTGGCGGAACGCGTTCTCAACTGTCTGTGTGATGTGGTTCATGAGACTCAGCGCCGTGCCGTTTGGTCCTTGCAGGTCGAATTGCACGAAGCGGGAGTCGGATGGCGGAAACACCTCGCTGGGCACGAGTCCGAGATACACGACAAAGAGGGTGACCGCGAGGAGAGCAGCAGACGAGCCCAAGATCAGTCGCGGGCGGTCAAGGCAAAAGGCGAGCGCGCGTTTGTACGCAGCTTCGAAGCGAGCGTAGACAGCTTCAAATGATTCGGCAAAGGAACGCTTGGGGCGCAGCTCGCTCTCACTCGGGATTGCGTCCTCATTTCCGAGCCGCCGGCGAAGCAATTCTGCCGAAAGCATAGGCACCGTCATGACCGCGACGAGCAACGAAAGCGCGACTGCGCTCATGATGACCAAAGCGAAGGGACTGAAGATGAGCTTTTGTTGCCCTGGGATCATCAACAGGGGTAGAAACACCGTGACCACCGTGACGGTCGAGGCGATGACCGCGCCGAGGATCTGGGTGGTGGCTCCTTCCGCGGCCTCGGCCGGGGTCAGGCCTTTGCGCAAAAACCTCGAGATGTTCTCGATGACGACGACCGCATCGTCAACGATCAACCCAACAGCGAGAGCCATCCCTCCCAGGGTCATGACGTTGAGCGACTGGTGCGTCGCGTAGAGCACGAACAGCGTGCCGAGAACCGAGACCGGCAGCGAGACGGCGACGATGACCGTGGCGCGCCAGGAGTGCAGGAACAACAGGATGATCAAGGTTGCCAAAATAGCGCCGTAAAACGCCGTATGCTCGAGGGCTGCCAGCGCCATCAAGATGAACTCGCGCTGGTCGAGCATAGTCGTGAAGTGAATGGTTGGGTAGCGCTGGCGGATCTCGCCGATTTTTGCGATAAGACCGGTTGCGACGGAAACGATATTGGCGTCGGGTTGCGCGGTGATCGTCATGAGCACCGATGGCGATCCGTTGACCCGCGTGAACACCCGCTGTTCTTGGATCGAATCGCGAACCGTGGCGACGTCGTACAGCCGGACGGGTACGCCGTTCGAAACGGCGATGATCGCGTTGCTGATCTGGTTCGGCGCGGTATAGAGCGCGTTTGTGCGAATCCCATATTCGTTTGTGCCGATCTGGACGACGCCCGCGGGCAGATCGACATTTTCGTTTTGCATGCGCTGTACGAGGTCGCTTAGCGATAGACCGACGGCGGCCAGACGGTGCTCGTCCGGTTCGATCATGATCGCTCGCTGCGTGATGCCCGACAGACCGACGCTGCCGACTCCGTGCACGGACGCCAGATCATCGGACAGCTCGTTGACGATGAGATCGGAGAGATCGCGTGGCGCCCGCGTCGGATCCGTGATCTGCAAGACCAGGACCGGCGTTGCGTTGGGATCCGCTTTGATGATCTGCGGTTCCTGAAGGAGCGGATCGTTCGGCAGCGAGGCGCGAATGCGCGCGACTTGCTGCTGCACGTCGGTCGCCGCGGCATTGATGTCCGTGCCGTAGTCGAACTGCACGCGGACCGTAGATTGCCCTTGGTACGAATTGGACTCGAGAATATCGATGCCAGAGACGCGGCTGACGGCGTTTTCGATGGGGCGCGTGATCGTGCTTTCGATCGTTTGTGGAAGCGCGTTGCCGTACACCGTGCTCACGGTCAGGATGGGCGGCGCGAACGAAGGTAGTAGCGCCACCGCAAGGCGCGGGATCGCAAAGACGCCGAGCACAACGATCGCCGCCGTCAGCATCGTGACGGCGACCCGTCGGGTGACGGCAAAACGCGCTATTGACACAGTGTGGCGTTATCGTCCATGGGTTTGGGTAGTTCGGGCTTCAATCTCCCGATTCCACCGCTCCGAGTCTAGCGCAAGATGATTACAACCGCATGAACGGCCTTGAAAGCAATCCGGTGGGGTCTGCGAATCGAGGGTAACCCGGCATGGGAGCCGTAGCGCCGTGCATGCAGCATATTTGGCTCGCGTTGGTCACGAATTATCTCGCGCTCATCCCCCTAGCCTTCGTGCTTGTCACACTCGTGCTTCGAAAGAAGTGGACCTATGACATCGCAGAAAGCGCTGCCGGCGGTGTAGTGACGATCGTTCTCGTGAAGCTCGCAGGCCTGCTTTACGATGAAAATCGGCCGTTTGTGGTCCTGCACCGCCATCCGATGATCGACCACGTATCCGACAACTCTTTTCCTTCCGACCACCTTGCGGCGACCGGTCTAGCGGTCGCATACTTGTGGCCTCGCTCCAGACCCCTCGCGATCGGCGCTGCCGTGATCGGCGTGGCCTTGGGCACGGCGCGCGTCGTGACGTTACTGCATTGGCCGATAGACATCGTCGCTGGTTTTGCCCTTGGGATCTGTGGCATGCTTCTCGGTCACCCCATTATAAGGAAGTTCCCGCGCACATGAGTCTTTTTTCAGCGAGTGTGATCATTTGGATGCGCGTGAAGCGAGCGCCTGACGAGGAAACAGCAGACGGCCCTTGCCACTTCTGGGAGCGAGTCGTCTTGATCCGCGCGGACGACCCGGACTCGGCACTACAGAAGGCTACCGAATTCGGCACGGGTGAGGCGGCGACAAATTCGGTCGACCTTACCGACGAGCAAGGCAATCCATCTGAACTGGTCTTCATGGGTGTGCGAAAACTTCGGGAAGTGCAGTCCGATACGCTCGTCAGCGAAGTTCGAACGGATGTTGCAGAGATCAGCGCGTCTGAAATGGAGGTCGCCAACAGCGACGACCTCATAAAGCTCGCTCGCGGCGACGCCGTGATGGTGCAGTATGTCGACTAGGTAGTTATTTCTGGTGGGCGATCGAGGACTCGAACCTCGGACCTCATCCTTATCAGGGATGCGCTCTAACCACCTGAGCTAATCGCCCGTAAGCAAACGGCCTCCGCTAAGCTTTTGCCGGTATCTGTTGTGTCCTCCTCTTAGGTTTGACGACTTGCGGGAAGCACGCGATCGCTTTTCAAAGCTAAAGTGAACCTTTTCATTAGGGGGCGCCATGAAATCATTTACGTTGCTTATTGGCACGAGTCTCACATTGATGGCGTTGGCTGCTGTCCAAAATTTTGGTTCTGCACACTCCGACTTGGATCAATGGTTCCTACAGGCCACATCTTTCAATAAACCGGGCACGGCGAAACACATTTCGAAACCGGACTTTCTGGGTTCTACAGACTGGAGGACTTGTGCGCGCGATCGTTTCTCGGAGGACGGGGCGAGCTTTTACGGCGTGTGGTCGCTTCTCGAATACGATCGCAAGCATCATATAGCATTCGCTCGAGGGATGACCGATCAATGCTCGCTCGCCGTTTTCCAAGCACCACCGCCAAGCCAAAAAGTCGCCGCTGCTGATTTGTCACATTTCGGCACCGTGCGCGGACTACGGATTGGTAGCCCTTACTCGCAGGTCCTCGCTCTTTACGGCCCGCCCGTGAAAAGCGGAAAACGCTTTATTACGTCGTACGCGGCCTCAATACCAGCCATAGCCGTAGGCGGCGAACACGTTGACCTCGACCAGAGAATCACTTTGGTGATCCAGGACGGGCTCGTCTCTTCCATCGCTGTCTACATTGCCGAATCTGGATTGGTGCTCAACCACCAACCTGCACACCAAGAAGCCAATAAAGCAAGAGAACTCGGGCACGTACGTTTTGACAAAACGCTCAAGGTGAGCGCGAACAAACCGTGTAAAAAATGGAAAGAATGGGGGATTAGCTCAGTTGGTAGAGCGCGTGCTTTGCAAGCATGAGGTCAGCGGTTCGAATCCGCTATCCTCCACCAAACAAATCGTTATCCCGCAAGTGATTGCGGGATTTCGTTTTTCTTGACAATAGTTGTCTTTGTGTTTGACAACAATATTTGACCACTGGAATCTTCCACAGGTCGCATGGTTCGGTGTAGGGTGCGGCTTTCCGCGAACGCCCGCCCTAACAACTGAGGCCGGGGACGGCGGGTTCCAGATAGGCTACCTGTTGAGACTCCAAGCCAGCAAGTCCCGCTACCAGATTTTCTGCAACGGTTTTGGGTGTGCGCGCGGCAAGGATTTCTTGAAAAGTCAAAGGGCGCCCGATGCTGACCGACGTGACGTTCCAATGGTCACAAAGGTACCTGAAGAACACTTGTCCATGCGATGAAGCATCCTGAGAACGCCAATCTGCGAGTGCAAACCGGGAGTAAGACAATGGGTCGCTAGATGTCTCAACGACAGCCGCTCCGATTTCAACCGAGTTGGTCTTGAATGGGTTGGTATGGTACACGCCCATGCCAGGGTCGTGCACATAATCCGCCACCGATTGCGACATAGCTGCTCGCTCCCGAAGCGTCGCTGCCGCTCCTGTCGTCGGCGACGACGAAGGTATTGGAGATGAGAGGTTGGCCGAAGAAAATGGGTTGGTAAAGCTCCAAGGGGCGATGCCTGTCCTCCAACGCGTATCATACACATAGGTGGCCTTGAATAGCATTGAAACCGCAACGCCATCCACAGTACCCGGCGCGTAGATGCTTTCTCTCGCGGACGTTAGCGAAGCCTCATCGAGGACGGAATAACCAGAAGATTTGCACACCGCTGATTCTTGGACATGACCCTTGGTGGCGATGTCCAAGCATACAATCACCGTACCGACCAAGTCTTGTTCACGCGCAACATCAGGATAGTAGGCGACCCGCCGCTGAAAGCGAGGAGGTACTATCTGATGGTTGGCTGCCAAGGCATATTGCGGCAAAGAAAGGCCTGCGAGCACGCTTACCGCCGCGCCCAACAAGAACAGACGGCTAGTCCTTGAGCACACGGCTATCATCCTCACACCTCCGATGCGCTCTTGCTACGTTCGTTCGGCGTCCGTGGCGCCGGGTCTTTCGCCTTATACGCTTCGGCTTTTGCCTGCGATCACCATGAACTTGGTCATGATGCTACTTCTGACCGGGTCTTGGGCGGACAGTGACAAGGCCGTCGTGCCTACACCGGACAGTTAAGTGGGTCGTTCTGTATCTCCATAGGTATTTGCGACTCTTCGCCGTCCACCGTCGTGCCTAGCTTCTTCAGGTTTCCGGCGTTCTAGCGGTAACGCAGGAATCGTGAGGTTTTGATTTGCAAGCATGAGGTCAGCGGTTCGAATCCGCTATCCTCCACATGTTGGAAGGTAGTAGGTCATTGCTCACGCAGCGTGAGATCCAGGAAAAACTCAGCAACGAAGATCTCGACGAGCTACTCCGCCTGTGGTGGACGGAGCAGGGCGCCGAGAAGCGCCGCGACCTGGACCTGATCGCCTCGGTGATACCATTTTCTACCGAGGCCCCGCTCCGGGTTCTCGATTTGGGTTGCGGCCCAGGTGACGTGGCCCGAGCGATCTATGCGCGGTTCCCCCGGTCGCGAATCGATTGCGTTGATCGCGACGCGTTCTTGATCTCGATATGCATCGGCGTCAATCGGCGAGAGGGCGTGCCGGCGCAGCACTTTGTTCGAGATCTCTGGGACGCGGATTGGCACCAAGGCTTTGAACCGCGGTATAACGTCGTCGCGACGGCCAACGCCTTTCACTGGCTTGATGCGCTCCGCGTCGCCCAAGTATTTCAAGACGTGTGGGACCTGCTTCGCCCCGGCGGGGTCTTCGTATTTGCCGAGCCTGCTTGCAGCGAGGAGAGGTTCGCACCAGGATTTGCGCAGTGGAAAGCGCGCCAGCCCCCTCGTTACAGCCGGGGGCATTGGGAACGGTTTTGGAACCGAGCGAACGAGATTCTGGGTTACGATCATACGAAGTTGTTGGGATCGCGAGATTCGCGCTTGGACGATAGCCTGCCGGTCTCAGGCTGGATGCAATTCCTCAAAAATGCCCGGTTCGAATCTATCGACGTTCTACTGCGAGACGGCGACGAGGTGATTTTGGCTGCTGCCAAACCTTGAAGCTCAAGCGTTGTTACGAATTCCGCTCGGGATGCTGCACGACGTATCGCCGCTCGGGTGACTTCACGATCCACATCGCCTCATCAGGGTAATGACAGGACTCGCCAACGGGGTTGTCCGCCACGACCATCAGCACGAGATCCATGTCGCTCTCATTTATGATTTGATGCGGTTCGCCCGGTTTGAATAAGAATGCGTCGCCAGAACCAATCTGGCTTCGACCGCCGGCGTGCCGGACGACGCCATCTCCCGAAACTACGTAGTAGAATTCCCACTGGGCGCTATGTGAATGATATCGCCAGGGAATGGTCTTGGGAGGAACGCGCAAGATCTCAGCATCGAACGGGTGCCGCGTGTCCAGATCGGTCGAGTCGGGGATGCGCCCAAGCGCCTCGGAGATGGGCTTGCCGTACCCGAGGCGGCCCTCTTTGCGGTACTGGCGCTCCGGGATGTCGCGGATATTGACTTTTTGGAAGGTCGAGGACGTTCGCTTTGGCATACTTCTTCCTTCGCGTTGGGTCAGGAACAACGCTTTTCGTGGCGAATGCGCTAACCGCTAAGAGGATCTGATGCGCTGGTTTCTTCGGATCATCGCCGGTCTTGTAATCCTGGTCGTCGTCGTTGTGGCTGCGTTGTATATCGTTGGCAGCGCGAAGCTCAGTCGCACCTATTCCGTCGCGGAACCAGCGCTCGCTGTCCCCAACGACTCGGCGAGCATCGCTCGCGGCAGGCACTTAACCGTTGCGCTGACGAAGTGCGCCGATTGCCACGGCGCCGGACTCGCAGGAAAAATCTTCCTCAATGCGCCACCGTTTATCATCGTGGCCCCGAATCTCACCCGCGGCAACGGTGGGGTTGGTGCGACTTTCTCGGATTCAGACTACGCCAGAGCCATTCGCGACGGTGTTGCGCCTGATGGCCACGGGCTTCTTGTGATGCCCGCAGCAGACTTCGCGTATCTCTCCGACGCCGACCTTGCTGATATCATCGCATACGTCAAGAGCGAGCCGGCGGTGGATCATCGCTTACCGGCGACCGTCATCAGACCCTTAGGGCGCATTCTTTTGGGTGCGGGATTGCTCCCAATGTCCGACGCCGCTTCAATTGACCATACGATGACCCATTCCGCAGCGATGGCGCCTGCCGACACGGTCGGTTATGGTCACTACGTCGCACGGATTGGAGGGTGTCTCGGCTGCCACGGCGCTGGTCTTTCCGGCGGTGCAATACCTGGTTTGCCGCCGAGCTTTCCTAAGGCGCAGAACATCACTCCGGCTGGGATTGGCAAATGGTCTGATGCCGATATCGTTCGGGCGTTGCGGGTGGGTAAGCGACCGGATGGCTCGACGATCGACACCTTTATGCCCTGGCCGGACACGGCGCTGATGTCCGATACCGAGATGTCGGCACTGGTCAAGTACTTGCGATCGGTCCCCGCGCGTCCAAGTGGCACGAGATAAACATCAGTCCCAACGTTGACGTTGATGCCGTTTGATTTTCAACCCGTCCTGCGCGGCGATCTGCTTTGTTTGCGGCCGTTGCGACCGGATGATTTTGGCGAGCTCTTCACGGTCGCTTCAGATCCGCTCATTTGGGAGCAACACCCAGAACCCGATCGCTACACCGAAACCGTTTTCAAGCAATTCTTCCACGGCGCGCTGGCATCGGGCGGGGCGATGTTGGTGATGGATGCAACCGATGGTCGGGTCATCGGGTCCTCCCGTTTCTTGGGCTACGATCAGGCAAGGCGGGAGATTGAAATCGGCTTCACATTCTTGGCGCGAGATTACTGGGGAGGCGCCTACAACGGCGAGATGAAGCGGCTTATGCTGCGGCACGCCTTCCAATTCGTCGACACCGTTATCTTCTTGGTTGGGCCGAACAATATCCGGTCGCAGCGTGCACTGGAAAAGATCGGCGCGCGACGGGCGGGGACGAGAGTCGGTGCAAATGGGCGAGAGGCACTTGCCTATGAGATCGTGCGCCGCGAATGGCTATCGTGAGGGACCGATCCACACCGTCTTCACGTTGACGAACTCGCGAATGCCAAATTCGCTAAGCTCGCGACCGTAGCCCGATGCCTTCACCCCTCCGAACGGTAACCTCGGATCCGACTTGACCATGCCGTTCACGAAGACGGCGCCGGCTTCAAGGTTCTTGACGAAGAGATCCCGCTCGGCGGCATCGTTTGTCCAAACGCTTGCTCCCAGGCCGAAGGTCGTACTGTTCGCGAGGGCTATGGCCTGTGCCGCGTCTCCGACGCGGAAAACCATCGCGACCGGCCCGAAAACTTCTTCTTTCGCTTCGGCAGATTGAGGGGGCACGTCCGTGATAATGGTCGGCGGGTAATAAAAGCCCTTGCCATCGGGGCGCTCGCCGCCTGTGAGCGTCTTTGCACCGGCAGCAGCGAGCGCCTGAACCTGGCGATCTACTTCCTCTACCCCGCTTTGATTTGCGAGCGGACCGACTTCAGTACCCTCCGCCATGGGGTCGCCGATGCGCAATGCCTTGAAGCGTTCGACGAACTTCGTTAAGAAGGCGTCAGCGATCGAGTCTGCGACGATGAAGCGCTTGGCCGCGATGCATGATTGACCGTTGTTTTGGACGCGCGCTTGCGTCGCCACCGCGGCGGCTTGATCGAGATCCGCGCTCGGCATGACGATGAATGGGTCGCTCCCGCCAAGTTCCAAGACTGTTTTCTTGATCTCGCGCCCGGCCTGCGCTGCGACGGTTCGCCCTGCCGGTTCGCTCCCTGTCAGCGTCACCGCCTTGACCCGCGGGTCCTTGATAACTCCCTCAACCGCAGCTGCGCCGATGAGCAATGTTCCGAAGATCCCGTCGGGGAAACCACTGCTGGCAAAAGCTGACTCAATGGCAAGCGCGCACTGCGGCACGTTCGAAGCGTGTTTGAGCAATCCGGCGTTCCCAGCCATGATGGCAGGCGCAGCGAACCGGAAAACCTGCCAAAACGGGAAATTCCAGGGCATGATCGCAAGCACGACGCCGAGCGGTTCGAAGCGGATCGAGCTTTGCGCGGCGTCGGTTTCCACGCGTTCGTCGGCAAGCTGCTGCTGCGCGTGCTCCGCGTAGAAGCGACACGCCCAGACGCATTTCTCAATTTCCGCAACAGCCTGTGGCAGCGTCTTGCCCATCTCGAGCGTAGCGGTCTTCGCGAGCTCGCTCTTGCGAGCGTCGAGCGTGTCCGCAACCTTAACCATGCAACGCGCACGTTCGGGAAAACTCAGCGCGCGATTCGCCTCGAAGGCACGCTGCGCAGCCGCGATCTTGCGCTCGATTTCAGCCGGGCTCATCGGTTGGAATTGCTTGAGCACCTCGCCAGTGGCGGGATTGACGCTCGCGATAGCCATGTTTCGTCCCTACTTGACCGTAAGTTGTGGTGGCGGCAGCTTCAAATTGCGATCGTATTCGTCAAGCATCTCGAGCTCGCCCGCATTCGCGAGCGTGCGCTGGTGGTGTTTGATCCAATTTCTTGGCAAGGAGCCAAAAATCGGCTTGCCCGTGCGGCGCCGGTAGATCGCGTAAAAAAGAATGCCGAAGATCACCCACGATGGACCGGCGATTCTGCCGGTCGGGTGTGTGAGCAGCGTGAAGACAAGGATCGAGGCTATGCCCAGAAACCCAATGACTGACACCAGCGAGAGGTCACCGCGCTTGCCTTTGATGGTCAGCGGTATGTTCCAGGGCATTTTGAAACGGCGGGGCGCGGCGCTATCGGTGAAACGCAGCGTCATGAGCGCGACGAAGACAAGTGTGTACGAGAGCGCTGCGCCGAAGGCGTACAGGTCACCCAAGAAGCTGAAGGCGCGCGGGCCTTGCAGGTAGGCGAGGATCAAAACGAGCGTTGCAATGCTTGAGAAAAACAGTATTGTCCCCACCGGAGTCTTGGTCTTAGGATTCGTTATTTGAAACCAGCTCGGCAGCAGCTGGAATTTTCCCATGGAATAGGCGATGCGCGAGGCACCGTACACGCCCGAGTTGGATGAGATCATCACGAGCAGCGCACCGATGACCGGCACATACCATTGGAGGATGTTGCCGATGAACGGGAGTTGCGCCGCGAGCAGGGCCACTGCCTTATCATTGTTTTGCGAATTGCCGAAGTACTGGAATGCGGGTTGGCCCGCGATATGCGGCATCCCGAGGACCAAATTGGAATACGCCAAGGCGAAGATCAAGATCGTCAGGATAAGGGCAACCGAAGTCCGCGGGATGACTCGGGAAGGCCGCTGGGTCTCTTCTGCCGCTTGCGAAATGCTCTCGAGACCGACGAAGGAGATGATCGCCAAGGAAACGCCGAGGAGCAGTTCGTTTGTGTGCGGCCAGTAGAATTGCATCGTGTGGACCAGCATCTGCGGGTGCCATGCGAAGAGAAACCCGCATACCAAAATGAGCGTTTCGTTGCAGACGTCGACAGCCGCGACAATCTCGTTCAGTCGCGACGACTGACGAACGCCAACGACGTTAATCATCGTCAAGAACGCGGTGACGACCAGGACCGCGGCAAACTGCAGGGGCGGATGCCCTGCGAACCATGGGATGAGGATACTGAGGTAGGCGATGGTCGCCCAAGCGAAGATCGCGATGTCCACGGTGAAGTCGAGCAAAACCGCCCAGCCTGCCACGAAACCGACAAAATCCCCGAGCGCGCGTGTGACGAAGAATTGACCGCCCCCGGCCACCGGATATGCGGCGGCAAGTTCGGTATAGGCGAGGCCGATGCAAACATAGACGATACCGGCGAACAGAAAAGCAACGTTAGCGGCGCCCATCGCCGCGCCCACGACAAGGCCCAGGGCGACATAGATGTCGGCGCCCACATCGGCATAGCCCCACGAGTAGGAGCCCCACGTCGTGACGGCACGGCGGAGGTCTGTGCCTGCGGTAGTCGGCATGGCGTCCGAGATTCGGTTTGGAACCGCGGATTCCCGTGGTAAGAATGGTCTCCGCATGCTTGGTCGTAATAGGTACCCTACGGAGGCACTGAGTCAATGAAGGTGATGGTGCTCGCGCTCGTCACGGCGCTGGTTCTCGTGAGCGTCGGCTGCACGAAGCAGTCGCAAAGCGGCACGCAATCGACAACGACAAGCGCAGGCACGATGACGCCGGTTCCCGACTCCGTGCGGGCGCAGGAATCCGTCACATTCAATTTCACGGATGTCGCGGTGAGCACGAGCGGCAATCCAGTCTTGCGCCTCGGTTTTGACGCAAAGAACAATGGCAAGGATCCGGCGCTGTGCGACGAGAGCAGTTTCTCCGCAGAGCTCAGCGATGGTTCCGTGCTTGCGCCCGATGCCGGCGCGCAAAACGTCTGCGATCCGGATTCGATCGACCCCGGCGCGGTTTCAAAGGTCGTGATGTTCTTTGATCTGCCTAGTGGCTACAGCGGACCGGTGACCGTCTACATGCGCAGCAGCGATAATACTCTAGTGGGGCAAGGGACGACGACGGTTCACTAACGCGACAGGAACGCTCGCGTCCCCGCAGTAAGAAAAATACCGCCGGGGGATTAGCTCAGCTGGTAGAGCGCTTGCATGGCATGCAAGAGGTCATCGGTTCGACCCCGATATCCTCCACAGTGTTTTCAGGGTTCGCGCGTTCCGCCGTTTCTTACTACCACTTATGTACCACTTATGTGAGGGCCGTAAAAGCTTCGCTCTGAATCGTCCTCGTCGTGTGGGCATAGAGGTCCATAGTCATTCTGGCCGTGGAGTGTCCGATGCCGAGCGTATGTACACTGACGTGGAATCTTTGTTAGGATGTGCTATCGCCTCGGTGGAAATATCCATGTCCATCCCCGAAAAACCACCGGCATCATAGGATGGGGGATGATGTTCGCTGACTGAAACTAGAAAGAACTAAAACTTAATTGCGGAACCGAACTTTAAGGTCTAACGTTCTGCTCCTAATTCTCCTTTCTGTAGTCTGCCTTGGGCTCATCTCCATCGCTTTGCGCAATTACATGCCCGATCATAAGCGGCAGGCAAACGTTAACAAAGTTGGACAACACGTTAGGGTCACGGGAGTTGTAAGATTTGCTCCCTATGTCTCCACTGGCGGAAAGCCTTACGACGCATTTTTCCTATGCAACCCCGCTTGCACATTGGTATTCACCCACGGACATCCCCATATCCAAATGGGTGAGACCTTGACCGTGAGTGGAACGGTAGCGCCTTATGACGGGGAGGGAGCCACTCAAATTGTTGCGGACAACGGATCGCTATAGAGGTCGTCTTACTACCACCTATCTACCACCTATGCGGCGGATAATGGCGTACCGATGCGAACGGGTACGAACGTTCGATTTCAGACCGAGCTCTTACGCCGCTTGGCTTTCCTCGATTTCTCGCGCTTCTTAACAGGTAACGATTTTCTGTGCATTTCAGATGGCGTCCAAGAGGTCAGCGGTTCGACCCCGCTATCCTCCAAAAGCTCAAACTCTTGACCCCGCAAATGATGGCGAGTTTTCACTATGTGAGCGCATGCTCCGTTTTTCCCCGTTTGACCACTTAACTGACCACCGGCTAGCAACAGCCTGATCTTGCATAGTCGTCGTTGAGGGGCTGCAGACATCGAACGTCAATCGGCTGGTACTGTGGTCAAGTCGTTCTTGTGTTGCTTTCACCGGCACGCCTCGTGCGGCGATCATCGTAGCATGTGTATGCCCCAGCCCCTGAAAGGTGAGGCAGGCAAAATGCTCGGCGACTTCGTCTTCTCACACTTTTAAGGGAACATTTTGGCTACCCCAGCTCCTCTATACTGATAGACGCCAATAGCTGGGAGGAGCACTATCGCACGTTGGGCGCCCCCGGACCTCGTTGCCGCCGCGCTGAAAGGGGACGAAGGTGCCGCAAATCGGCTAGTCGAGGCCGTGTGGCCCAGCTGTTTCCGTCTGGCAGCGACAGTTATCGGGAATTGGAGTCTTGCGCAGGACGCGGCCCAAGAAGCTTGCGTGATCGTTCATCGCAAAGTCCGGAGCCTGCGGAACGCGGCTGCTTTTGATGCGTGGCTCTATCGAATCGTCATGCGCGAAGTGGTACATATTCGACGCCGACGCGTAACGACTGGTCAACCTCTCTACAGGGACCGCTACGAGGACGACAATGCGACAACACTTGACGTGTGGCGAGCATTGGCGGACCTAACACCGGAACTTCGGGATGTTACAGTGCTATTCTACTTCGACGATCTTAAGACAGACGACATTGCCAAAATCTTGGGTATTGCCCACCCTACCGTTCGAACCCGACTCGCGCGGGCGAGAAAACATCTCCGCGGTATTCTCGATAACTACGGGGACGAACCAGTTCCTGAGACTAAGGAGTTGGAGCAACATGGGTTCTGATTTTGCTGCAACGGGAAAAGCTGCGAGAGAGATGATCCTCGTTCCCGAAATCCCAATGGACTCGATTCGTGCGCACTCTCGTAGGGACTCTACGCGGGCTCGTGTGCGGGTAGTAATTCTGTTCTGCGCGGTAAGTGTAGCGCTATTAGGCGCTGGCGCGGCGGTTGGTGAGAAGCTTTACGATGGCGTCCGTGTATGGCTGTCGGGTGGTCAAGCTGCGCTGACCATTCGCTCGTTCGTAATGGTGCGTGAGCCAACAGCCTCGGATTTGCGGCAACTCGTCAAGCGCGCTACTTTTCGAATAGTTTTTCCTGTCGGTGCCCCAGCAGGTACGCGAATGACCTTGCTCACGTTCGCTCCTGCCGAGCGACCAAACTTCGTGGAAGTCCTTTATCATAACGAACGAACCAACTTCAGCGTGGGGTTCTCTTTGGTCGATTCGACAACCATCAACACGAACCAAGCGACGTTGCCCACCGGACCATGGCGGCCACCCTCCCATCCAGGTTACCAGTGGAGGATTGGTCGAGAAACGGTGATCGTTCCGCAGTTCGCGCACATATCTTTGCGTGATGTGAACCGAATCAAGTTGGCCATGATGAAAGCGTCTCCGGCGAATAGCCTTGTCTTGACTCTCCCGGTGCTACGGAAAGTTACAGTGCTCGGCACCAGGCCAATGCTCGCCGATCTTGCCGAGCACTATGCGCCGCCAACAGGCAAGAGCGTTCTCCTTGATCCTGAGCTGACTCGGAGGATCCAGAGCCTCGCGAAGCAGGGAAAACCAGTGGTCGATGACAGGATCATTTACCTTACCAACATTCCCACAGTCCACGGAGAGCCCGATTACTCAAAGGCAACACTCCGTTGGCCACAGGTCATACTGATTTCGCCAGCCGGTGTCCGAGCGATTGGCGCAGTCTTGCGGTTCACCCGTAGCCCCGCCGACTGCGACTGCGTGATACTGCTCAACCAGCCGCGAAGTACAACGTACTGGATCTGGAAGTTCCCGCTATCAGCGCCGTCTAAGGCGCAAAAATTCTCCGTCGACGCGGAGAACTTCAACGTGGCACCTTCAACCTAAACCGGCGAACGAGCTAGCCAATTACCGCATGGGTTGTTCAATCGTTCGCTTCGGTAGTGAAGGGGCTCAACTCTTGATCAGCGACGCGTTGGATGGGCTGCTAGATGCGAATACTTTGGTGGTTCGTGTATTCGCACTAGAGGTGAGATAGAGAAAGCCGCACAGTCAATGCGGTTCATGGAATTGGAGCGCGAGGGGGCCTAAGGGTAAGTAAGCGATTATCGACGCCGCCCTGCTGGAGCTGCTTGGCCGAAGGGATCTGCCTGAGATGTTGCGTCGTCACGGCGCCAAGGCGCGACGAGGGTAGTATATTACACCTAAGCGTTTGCGATGTATCCGGGACACCACAGATACAATCTGCTTGCGCCTCGAAGGTCTAACTAACCTCAAGCCGACGGATTCGCTCGCCGTCGAGGGTGAATCGATAATCTAGATCGGCAGTCCCGGCTGGAAAGTTACCTTCCAAATGGACGTGGGCAACAAACCCGTTGCTGCTGCTAGCTTCGTCAATCACAACTGCATCATGAGTAAACAGGCTGATAAGCGTATCGAAGTCCCGCGAAGCCTGAGCGTTGAAGTAGTTGAAGTAACGGGTGATGACTTCTGGCGTGCGACCGGTCATGGCATTTAGTCACGGTTATTGACAGTACAATTAGTAACCTTGGGTCATTTACGTGAACGGAGCGCTCGGTTTGGGGGCCCTGCTTTTCCCCCACGGCAATTCCTGCCAAGAGCGACTCCGGTCACAGCCTCGGCGTCACGAGGTATATCCGATATTGTAATGGACAGATAAGCTACTCGCGCCACTCGCAAGAAGGCAGCCGGATGCAAAACCCCACGAATATTCCGACGATCGAAAGTACTATTTCCAGGCCAGCGACATCGACACCGGACCTTTCCACGTGGGAGACAACTCCCGCTGAGCGAGGTGTAGCGACGACGGTTGGACTCATCATGGTTTCCGTCGCTTTGGTTGCTGCAGTTTTTGGACGCACTCCGGGTCCCACAGCGCCCGTGATCTTGCCATTGTTCATGGGGTGTGTCGTCATCACGGAGTTAATGTCGTCCGGCATCTTGCTTGCCCAGTTTCTGGAGCTGCGAAACCGCTCTTTAGCATACGTCGGAGCAGCCTATCTGCTCTCCGGTTTGCTCGTCATCCCGTATCTGCTAACATTCCCGAATGTTTTTTCTCCAACGGGCCTTTTTGGCGCAAATGAACAAACGGCACTCACTATTTGGGCCATCTGGCATTTAAGTTTTCCCTCACTCGTGATCATGTATGTCTTAGTCGATCAAAAATTTGGTGGACAGCAGTTATCCGCTCAGACGAGCCGAAAAATCGTCGGAGGCGTGGTTCTTGTTTGCGCGCTCGCTGCGACTGCTGTCTTTTACTTGACCGCGCATTTTCGCGACTTGCTTCCGACATTCGTCCTTGACGGGCATTTCACGGCAGCAACGCAATTCGGATTATTGCCCACAATTTGCGCGCTGGATATCATGGCGCTATCGTTACTAATCCGAACGATGCGGGGAAGGACGGTAACGCCTTTGTGGCTGTCTTTGGCTGTACTTGCGTCGCTGTTCGACTCCATCATGGGTGTGATCGGACACCGATATTCGGTCGTCTGGTATACTGGGAAGCTCTTCGCGGTGGCTTCATCGAGCTTCATTTTGGGAGCATTTACGTATGAATTCATTAGGCTGTCCAGAAAACTTGGAGTAGCGAATCAGGAGCTACGGCGCCTAGCCGAAATGGAGCGCCGTCAAGCGCAAGAACAGTTGGAATTTCTAGCGCGTCATGATGCGCTCACTGGGCTTGGCAACCGCGCCAAGCTGCAAGAAATCCTCACCGAGAAAATCAATGCGGCAGCGCGGTACAACAATCGTGCGGCATTGCTCCTCATCAATCTCGATCGGTTTAAAGACGTCAATGACGCCGCAGGTCACGCTGCGGGTGACGGCGTCCTTTTAGAAGCGTCGAAGCGGCTTCGCTCAATAATTCGCCTCGAAGAGGTGGTAGCGAGGCTGGGCAATGACGAGTTTGCGGTGGTCGCCAGTGAATTGGGCAGTGCGTCTGACGCACTACCCATCGCCATCCGTCTCAGGGATGCGCTTCGCGAGCCATTTGCAGTCGGGGACCGTTCGTTCCATTTGACCGCCAGCGTAGGCATGGCGATCTATCCTGATGACGGTGGCTCGGCTGAAATATTGCTAGACCATGCTGAAGCCGCAGCATATCACGTGAAGCGAGAGGGCGGCGATAACCAAAGGTTCTATAATCGAGAGATTGCAGAGCATGTTCGTCTGCGCCAGTTGATTCAGGAGGGACTTCGTCGCGCCATCGCTCGTGGCGAGTTTGTATTGCATTTTCAACCTCTGCTTGATCTTCATTCGGGGAAGATTGCATCAGCGGAAGCACTCATTCGGTGGGAAGACCCGGTCAACGGACTCATAGCACCTGCCGATTTCATTCCAGTTGCAGAAGAAACGGGTTTGATGTTGCCTATCGGTCGGTGGGTGATTGAGACAGCTTTACGACAGGCCAAAGAATGGTGGAACAACTCGACGCCCGTGCGCATTTCCGTGAATGTCTCAACGAAGCAATTTCAGGACCCTCTATTCTTCCAACACCTGGTAACGGCACTCAAAGATGCTAAGGCGAGGCCCGAAATGCTTGAACTTGAGGTCACAGAATCAGTTGCGATGGCTGATGTCGCCGGCCATGCAATGTTGCATCAATGTAAACAAATCGGCATTCAGATTGCGCTCGACGACTTTGGGACGCATTATTCATCGCTTTCCTACCTGAAGCGACTGCCAGTCGATACGATCAAGATCGATCGATCCTTTGTCCAAGGCTTACCCTTCAATCGTGATGATCAGGCAATCGTCAGGGCTATCATTGCGTTAGGCCACACCCTGGATCGTCATATTGTCGCCGAGGGCATAGAAGGAGTCGAGCAATTGAATTGGCTGCGACAGTCTGGCTGCGACGTGGTTCAAGGCTATTTGCTAGCGAAGCCGATGGAGATGAGCGCCTGGGGCGCTTGGTTGAGTGAATGGCAGTCGCGGCGAAGTGGGCTCTTGAGCTCCAGTAACTAATCGCTAAGGCACAACAGGCGGGAGCAAGTGCGCAGCGCGACGAACCTCGCAAGGTTGATCTTATCCTTTGTCCTCGAGCGCCGAAAGGAACGCCCGCAGTGAATGGTTTTCATCGGAACGCGGCACACTCACTAGCCGTTGCCGCTTTGGTAATCGCCAGCATAGTATGCTCACAGGCATCCATGACCGTCGCGTCGACGACGCTAAAAACCGTGACAACAACCGACAAAACCGCTTCGGTTGGTCTTCCCACTGGCTGGAAGCTCACCAAAGGGTTGAACGGTTTTGTCTGGATCACGGGCCCGAATAGCAGTGACGAGCAAATTAATCTTGGCACGATCATCATCGCGAAGAATGCGCCGAGCGGGACTCCTACCACCGGGGAAGTCCTCCTCGCGTTACCCTACAACTCGAGCTTCAAGGATAAATTCACGGCGATTTTCCAGACGGCCGCCGCTAAGAAAAGTTTGCCGCAGCCCCAGATAACCTTTGCGAACGAAGTCCCAGCAAAATTTCAAGCGTGTTCGCGATTGTGGGGAAGCATGACAAAGGGCACTACGCCCTTGAAGTTCGAGGCCGTGTTGTGTTCGCTTAAGCCTGACATGCTCGGGCTGTACAAGAACGTCTTCTATGTCGCGCAAGTGCCTTCGAGCCTTGCGGTTACGGATCGCCCAATCGTTGAGCAGATCGTTCAGAGTTACCGCATAACTCCGAGCATGTTCAAGAAGATGATTGCACCGTACACGACGCCTCCACCGCCGCCAGCCGGCGGGGCCATGCCCGCAGCAGGGGCGTATGGACAAGCTGCTGCTTTGCAGTCGGCTAACTGTTTCGACTACAACATCATCCGGGAGTCGCCGCCGTGGGAAATGCCGAGCAGCTGCGGCGGGTGGCAGCCCGGCTAAGGACACGCAAGACGACCCCGCGATGTTAAATACTCTAAGCCCCGCAAAACCTAGCGGGGCTTACGTTTCTCCACTTTCGGACGTGACTGGGTTCGAACGCGCTCACCGTCGGTAAGTACCATCAAAGGAATTGGTCCACGTCTTGCCGCCGTCGAGAGAATAGTCCCAAACCTGCCTTACTTGCCCATTTTTTCCAGGAGTCCAGGCAATGCGATCGGTGACGGTCTTCCCGTCACGGGTGACGCGCTTTCCCGCGAGAATCATTCGACCGTCTACAAATCGACCGTCCAATCGCAGCAACAGCCCCTCGCCTCCGACCCAAGTCTGGTGCCACTCATGGTCGCCCGCGAAGTACGAGTTCAAACTCGTCCCAACAGCCCCATCAGCCCCTTTCCAGTGTTCTTGGAGCCCACAGCCTCCAGCAATTTTTGTCACAGCATTGTGCCCAACGACTTTGTGAGTCGCGGTATCGGTGACGGTCCAATTGCCAACCCAGAAATCGAATTGATGATATTCGGCAGCGGAGCAGGGATGACCCGGGATGGGTGCTGACATCTGGCCCGCGAGCACCGTTGCGGCGACGACGATAATCACTGAAAGCATCAAAGCCTCCCATCAAGGCGATCCGTTCAAATGGAATCGGCCCCCAGCGGTGCCGGCTCCTTTACGACGGCACTTGTTTGGCACGGTCCTTTAACTGCTCAAAGAGGCGGCGCTCGCCGCGAGCGCCTGCCCTACCAGCGCATCAGTTGCGTGATCTGAACGAGATTGCCGCAGGTGTCTTTTAACATGGCGATCTTGGATGCCGTCACGTCTGTCGGTGGCATCGTGAACTCGGCGCCGCGGCCTTTGATGCGCTCGTAATCGGCCTGCACGTCATCGGTGAAAAACATTGCCGCAGGCTGGCTTTGTTGGAACAGAGCCTGCTGGTAGGTCTTGGCCGCTGGGTTGTCGTTCAGCGCCAGTTGCAGCTCGGTGCCATCCGGGTCTTCTGGCGAGGCCACCGTGAGCCAACGATACGAACCACGGCTGAAGTCCGATTTTTTCACAAATCCCAGCACTTCGGTATAGAAGCGCATGGCCTTCTCCTGGTCGTCGACGAACACCGTTGTTAGTTTGATCTTCACGTGCTCTCCTCCGTGTGATTTGTTTTCCCACTGTTCCGAATGCAGATTCCACTCTCCTCATCCCAAAAGTACATTGCCCGAATAGTCAAGAATATGGGTACACGTTTTGTACGGCATCCCATCCCTCGTGCACAGGAGTAAGAAATGGAAGTTCGCATAACCCCGACTGTCGACGGGCCGAACATGGTTACCGGTGACATACAACTTTTGTGGCCCAGCGGTCATCGGATAGATACTGCCGGCGAAGCCGATGAGTCCGGGGCGATCTATCTGTGCCGCTGTGGACGATCCCGGAATAAACCGTTTTGCGACGGGACTCATGAAAAGGTCGGCTTCCGATCCCGTGAAGGGGACGACACGGCGCATCATGGGTGACCAGAAAAAAACCTTTGCCATCGTCGGAGGAGGTCTCGCGGGATTCAGCGCCGCCCGTACGCTGCGTCTGGAGGGATTCGGCGGCCGCATCGTGCTCTTCGGCGAGGAAGCCGACGCTCCGTACGAACGGCCGCCGCTTTCCAAAGATCGGTTGCGCGGAGAGATTTCTAAGGAACGGGTGTTCTTGGTGCTCCCCGAGTACTACGAGAAACACGCAATCGAGCTGCAGCTCGGTGAGCGCGTGGTTCGCGTCAATCCTTCGGATCGCACCCTAGAGCTATCCGCGGGGACCAAAGTCGTCTACGACAAACTCCTCGTGGCGACGGGTGCTGCACTGAAGCACATGGACGTTCCGGGCCATGATCTCGAGGGAGTTGTGTATCTACGGACGTTCCCCGACTGCGAAGCTTTGCGCGGCCTATTGGAACGGCATCCCCGCGTTCTGGTCGTCGGTACCGGCTTTATCGGCTGTGAGGTAGCTGCCTCGGCGCGACAGATGGGATGCGAGGTGACCCTGACCGGTCCCGAACTTCCTTTGGCACACGTACTCGGCGCAGAGCTGAGCCAGATCTATGCCGGCTACCATCGAGAGAACGGCGTCACGCTCAAGACCGGTGCAAAAACATCGGCCTTCAAGGGCAACGGTCAAGTCGAAGAAGTACTTTTTTCGGACGGCAGTAGCATCGCTTGTGACTTAGTGATTGTGGGAATCGGCGTTACGCCCAACGTGGACTTAGTCTCGGAGCACGTCAAAATCGATAACGGTGTCGTGACCGATGAATTTTGCCGCACAAATGTCGAAGAGATCTTCGCTGCCGGCGATGTGGCGAATTCGTGGCGGCCACGGCTTGGCAGATCGGCGCGCCTCGAGCACTTTGATAACGCGATACGCCAAGGAGAAACCGCCGCCAAGGCGATGCTCGGCAAACCAAAGGCCCTCGACACGGTACCCTTCTTCTACTCGGACCAATACGATTTGAGCCTCCTCTATCGAGGCAATGTGCTCAAGTACGACAAGATCGTCATGAGAGGCACACCGCAGACGCGTTCGTTCAGCGCTTTTTACCTGAAAGACGGTGTGATCCACGCGGTTTGCAGCGTCAACCGCTGGCCGGAATCGCTTGCGTCGAAACGTCTTCTTCAGCACGAAGTAGACGAGTCTGTGCTCCGAGACGAAAGCATCCCGGTCGATCGCATGTCGTTGAAAGACCAGGACGCGGCGAGGGCCTGAGCGGGCTATTCGTTCGAAAAGAGCAGTAGATTCGCTCCGCTGGCGGCGACCAACGAGTTGTCGAACAAAGTCACGATCAACTCGGCCAGGTCAGCCGGCGTCAGACCGGGGCGCAAGGTAGGATTGGCGCGATGAAGCATCTCGGTATCCACAGCGCCGGGGCTGAGACAGATTGCGCTGATGCCGTGCGGCTTGCCCTCTACCGCAATCGCCTCCGTGAGGCCGACCACTCCAAACTTCGAAACGTTGTACGCGGCTAGACCGGCAAATTTCTCGATCCCGTAGATCCCCGACAGAGATGCGATATTGACGATGCGACCTTCGCCGGCGCGGCGCATTGCGACGAAGGCCTCGCGGCAGCACAAAAACGTTCCCGTGAGGTTGACCCCGAGCGTTTCCTCCCATATCGAAGGCGTCGTCTCTTCAAAGGGGACGCGGGTGAGGACACCCGCCGCACAGACCAAAGCCGTCGGCGGTCCGATATCCGCCGCGGCTCTGAAGAGTTGCTGTACGTCGCCCTCTCGGCTGACATCTGTGGGCACTGGCGTGGCCTCGCCGCCGCCGTCGCGGATGCGCGCGCACGCATCCTGCAACGCCGCGCGATCTCTCGCTGCCATCACGACATGAGCGCCCGCCTTTGCCAGCGCCTCCGCTGTGGCGCGGCCGATCCCCCGGCTCGCTCCGGTGACGACGGCCACGCGGTGAGCGAGCCAGCGCGCGTTGTCAGGCCTCACTACGCGCCTTCATCTGACTAGTCACCCGCCGGTACAATCTCTCATGCTCGTTCAGACTTGACTCAAAATCAAGGCACTTCTCGGCGTGATGACGGCAAGCAGACCGTGAGATACCGCGCGCAGCATTTTTCACTGCTTCTGCAGCCGCTCCAACGTCGCCCGGCGTGACGAGAAATCCCGTGATGCCATCTCTGACGATTTCTGCAAGACCTCCTCGTCGGAAGGCAACGACTGGCGTGCCGGCAGCCTGAGCCTCAGCCGCGACCATGCCAAAAGGTTCATCCCATTGTGCCGGACATAACACGACGGAGGCTTTGGCCATCATCTCCCAGAGAACCGTCCTCTCGACCGCAGAGTGCACGTGGACGCCGGGCTCATCCCGATGAGGGAAGACATATTTCTCGGCATACTCGAGGTCGTATGGATCGCCGTAGAGGTCGATCCGCTCGCCAGCCGCCTTGGCGATATCGATGGCTTCTGCGGCGCCCTTCTCTGGGCTCAACCGGCCGGCGAAGAGCACGCCGACTCCCGGGCGCTCTGTCCAGGAAATCCGCACCGTGGGCACGCCGTTTGGGAGCACCGCATCGACACGGGTCATCGTAGCCCAGGCATTCGCTTGCGACGCGGAGACCGTGGCCACCACCGGCGGCCTTTCGGAAAGCCTAACCTCTTCGAGCGCGGCGACGAGCGATGGATCCGGAGGCAGGTGTAGTGTGTGAACGACCGGTGCCTCGACGGTTGCCAGCCTGATGGCCGGAGCGTCAAATGCATGATTGTGGACGATGTCATACGATCCGCGCTTGACGGCCTCGTACACTTTGGAGAAGGCTTCTTCGGCGGCAGAGCCATCGAAGCGGCTCGGCGCGCCAGCGCGATACAAGAAGTCGCTCAGCGCTTCCGGATCGATTCCGGTCTGGATCACCGCTACTCCCGGAATCTCCGATCCTGCCGCCGCATAGACGTGGACCTCGTGGCCCCTCGCTTGTAGTCCAAGAGCGAGATCCGCGACGATGGATTGCGAGCCGCCCCGCTGCGGTTCGCGAATGGCCGTGACCAGCGGTGCGACGATCGCGACCCTCACCCAGCGATGTCCTTATACGCGAGATCGCGCGGCGGGTTTACCCCGAGCACTTCATAGGGCACCCGCCGTTCGCCGCGCTTTTGGATCTCGGCGACCGCATGGGGGTAAAAAATTGTTGCGAGCTCCACCGCCTCAGCAAGGTTCGCGAACTCAAGCGCCATCTCGCCGGGAAAGGACACGTGCGCATAGCCGTGTTCCGCGAGCCATCCCAAATGGTTCGGCCACACGACGACGACCTTTCCCCCTGCGGCGCATACACGCTCCATTTCCGCGAGACCGGCTTCGCCACCGTGGGCCGGATCCGGAGTGAGGGCCGAGCAGGTGATGACGAGCTCAGCAGATCGGTCCGGCACGCACAGGTTATCGAAGAATCCCGGGATGATATGGAGTCGTCCCCGACCTGGATTCCCTAGCCTCGCGGCCAAAATCGAGCGCAGACTCGCCGCTGGCTCAACTGCGGTGAGGTGGTCGCAACGCTCGATCAAAGCAGCTGTGAGGCGACCCGCACCGGCGCCGACTTCGACCATGCTGGCGACGTGGGGTGGTAACCACTCGAAAACCGCCGGATGGATCCGCTCGGCTTGGGTCAAGCGATCGTACAATTCAGGCTCGAGCCGGTATAACAATTCCCATGCGAGCGCACTATCCGTTTGAGGATCCGGATCGGCGCCACCCACGTAGCGGCACGCCTCCTCGTCGCTGAAGACGCTCAGATCGGCCTTCGTATATCGATAGCTTAGCTCGCCCCTGCGCTCGACGGCAACCACAGCGTCAACCGTCTCCGCTGTACTCCGCCCACGTCTTCTCGGTTTCCCAGACCCTTACAGCGAACCGCGTCGCGTTTTGAAGCCGCGGTTTGAGCCGATCCCAGAAAGCAACCGCCAGATTCTCTGCAGTGGGAAGGCGCCCGTGAAGCCAAGGCACATCCGTATTCAAGTTGCGATGGTCGACCTGCTCGATGATCTCTTCGCAGATAAGGTCCGAAAGCCGTTTCAGATCCATGACGTACCCAGTCGCGGGGTCGACCTGGCCCGATACGACGACCTCTACGACATAGTTGTGACCGTGTAGGTTCGTGCATTTACCGAAAAGCTGGTGGTTTTCGCTATCAGACAGATTCGGATCCGACAGCTGGTGGGCCGCGTTGAAGGACTCGCGGCGGCTGACACGGAGTTTCACGCGGCGGCTAACCTCCTCCATTACACTGAGAATTCGCGATATGACTTACGCTGTACTTCCGGGAGGTATGCGCGGTCACCGTGCGGCCAGCGACAGGCTCCTCAAGAATGCGTACGCTGCGGTGAGCGCAGCTCCGTAGGATGCGTGGCCAACGAGCGACCTAAAGTTGGTCTGCCATGGATACCGAGCGGAAGATGGCACGGCGCCCATCACGGAAAGGCCGAACTCATCCATGACAAACATGCCGGCGGTAGTCGCGGCCATCGCCGGCCCAACGGTGTTCGATTTTTCGCCAGCAAATAGCCCGGCGATGATTCCGAAGCCAATACCGATGGCCCAATGCAAAATGCGCCCTGCTTTCGTAGCGTCTTCTTCGGTGGGCTTCAGATCCAGGCGAGCCATCAGCATATGTGCTACCGCTTGCGCAGCGCCGCGAGGCGACACACCGGCCTCGACCGCCTTGATGTGTTCTGTGTAGAACAACTCCGTGATGGCATCCATGACGATCGTCGCCGCAGCTCCGGCTATCGCTCCGGCACCGGCACGCGCAGCGATATCGGCTGGGCTTTTCACTTTGACGCTCATCTGTCCTGAGATGTACCCTGGCCAGTATGCCGTAAACGATCGCGCATTCAGTCATTCTTCAGGTACTCGGGTAGATTGAAAGCATGTCAGTCCTACAAGCCAACCGTGAGAGTTTGAGCGCCGAGGGACGAGGTGCCGGCGCCGTCGCGGCCCTGGCCGTTGCCGCCATCGTGGCGGTGCTCTTGGCGCTCACCGGCATTCATGTTCTCCATCAGCTCGATTCCATGGCTGCAAATCTGACCACGGTCAACGCCAGCCTGAGCGGTCTCAAGACCATGAACCGCAAGCTCGATGCGTTGCAGAACATGTCGAACGCGCTGCGAGCGATGAACGAAAAGCTTTCGCGCACCGATCAGTCGCTGGACGAGGCGAACCGAAGCTTGACGTCGATGGTGGGCGAATCCAAGGGTGCGGGCAGATCGCTTGAGGACATGCGGCGCAAGCTCGCCGATATGCAAGGCAGCTTATCGGTCATGCAGCACAAGATTGCCGGGTCGTTTCTGTTCCGCGGCGTAAAATAGCCACGAGGCTGGCCTCGGCTAATATGATGCCATCACGTCAGATTCGGTGTGATTTCCCATGACGACGCTCACTTTTTAGCGAGCGCCAAACCACCCTGGGCCAGCACGCCGATGGGTTAATTGTACCCATGCTTATCAACACGCTCTAATGAAGAACTCCTTTCTCACCCGCTTCACCATCGTGACGCTCGTGGCCGCGCTCGCGTGCGCCGGTCTGTTGGCGTATGTTCTTGACGCCAATCACGCGAGAGCAGTGCAAAGCGACCTCATCGCCAATGCAGTTGGGCAAACGAGCGAGGCTCTCACCGAGCCCATTGGACGGATAGACTACCACCAAAAACGGTTTGACGCGAAAACGTATGCGGCGATCGATGCGCTCGCTCAGCGTCAGAGCAATTTTCTGGAATACGTGCGGGGCATACGCGTGTATTGGCCCGACGGATCCGCCCTCTACCCAACCCAAGCGCCGGCAGCATCGAAGGACGTCCAGGCGGCAATCGCAGCACAGGATGTTTGGCGAACCGGGGTGCGCACCGTGCACGGCGAGCATGTCACGACTGCCTACGTGCCGCTCGCGGATCCCAAATCAAACGCGTACGCCGCAGTCGCAGCGATCGATCTCTCGGTCGACCAGATGCGTTCGCAGACCGCGCCGGAGCACCGCCTCGTTTTTCTTGCCACGCTAGGTGCCATCACGGTCATCGTGGTCTCCTTGCTGACCCTCGCGTTGGGTGCTCAGCGAGAGCTCAATCGCCGCGAGCGGCTCGCCACGCAAACGCTCATGCAAACCATGCAAGGTGTCGCCGCCATCGTTGATAAGCGCGATCCGTATACTGCCGGGCACTCGATTCGGGTCGCCGCCTACAGTCGGAAATTGGCGCGCGCCTTGGGTCTACCCGACAAGGACGTTCGCGTGATCGAACATGCCGCGCTCCTACATGATGTCGGCAAGATCGGAGTTCCAGACGCCGTGTTGCTCAAACCCGGGCAGCTATCGAAACAGGAGCGCACGGTCATGGAGTTCCACCCTGACATCGCCAATGAAATCTTACGTAACGTCGAGGCGATGCACGAACTTTTGCCCTGCATCGTCCACCACCACGAGCGCTGGGACGGCAAGGGCTATCCGCGCCATCTGAGCGCGCAAGCTATCCCACTTGGGGCGCGCGTCATCGCCGTGGCCGATGCCTACGACGCCATGACGACCGATCGACCGTACCGGCGCGCGCTGTCGGTCGATGCAGCCAAAGAGCAGTTAGAGAACGGGGCGGGGACGCAATTCGATGCCACCTGCGCCGCGAAGTTTGTCGAGCTTATAAGGGCGGGCGAGGTCGTTCCGCCACCCCCGGCGACCGATTTGTCGACGCTCTCTGAATCTTTCGGTCCGCAGCTTCGGCTGGCAAGCAATTCGTGAACCGCGGGTTCGTCCTTGTCTGCGCCGTGGCGATCATTGCGGCGCCGAATCAAGCAGAGGCCACCAACACGTTCGCGCGCGAATTCGGCTTCGCTTGCACGCAATGCCACTCAGTCATCCCCCTCCTGAACCAATTCGGCGAGAACTTCAAGGCGAACGGCTATCGCATCGCTGGGATGAGACCGGCCCGGATGGTCCCGTTGTCCAGTTCGATGCTTGCGGCTTTAGAGACTGAAACGGGTCAAACCGGCCCCAAGATTTCCCTGGAGGAATGGCGTTTGCAGTCAGGCGGCGCGTTAGACCCCTCGCTGACCTACTATGTCGAACAATACGTCATCGATGATGGTGCGCCGGGCTCGATGGATCAAGCCTGGTTGCAGGTGGACTCAAACACGGCGCATCCCACCGCAAAGATCGACCTCAGAGCACGCATCGGACGGCTTTATCTTCCCTTGCCCGTTTACAGCGACACCTATCGTCCGACCCTCACCCCTTACGCGCTCTTCGAGCAAAGCGTTGGAGCCAATGGATTCACGCTCGACGGTGTGCACGACGGCGCGGACTTTGCCGCAGGCGACGTTTACGGGTCGAGTTCCGTGCATCTCTTCGTCTCATCGCATAACGACGCTCTCTTTGGGACCCAACGGGTTGGACAGGTAGACTTCTCCGTCTATCGCGTGGTCGGTTCAACTGACATCGGCTCCGTGAACGATCCATTCTGGCGTCAAGGATTCGCCGCTGTGGTGCATGCCAACTCGGTCGAATACCGAGCGGTCTGGCAACGCGGGTACGACCGGGATGCAGATGGGTTAGGCCGTGCGGAGTGGTCGAGCGGAGGCTTCGTTGAGTTGCAGTGGTTTTTGATGAGGAATATGATCGGTGCCCTCAGATTCGACGGAACCGATCAAGAGGTATCCAGGCAGCGCTCCGTGACAAGCGCCTTGCTCTTCGGACTGACCAATGACTCGCGTCTTAGTCTCGAAGACTCGTTTCAGAGCGGCAAGCAAAGCCTTCGCAGCAGCATCCTGGTCGCATTCTAACCATTAACGAAGCGTCCCCACATCCTCCGTCGCGTCACCGGCGGGCACGCTGATCGCGCTGCTCTTGAGGCCGTCGCGTTCGTTCCAAAAATAGATCCGGTGAGCTCCTGACATTACGCCCTGAAGGGCGAAGTGCGTGCCAAGACCTCCGGAGTTCGGACCATCGGTCACGACGATCGTTCCGTGCATCTTCGCATGGATGTGACAGTGCACGTCAACGATGCCAGGTTGTAAGAAATTGACGAGTTTTCCGGGACCAAACCCGTAGTACCCGATGTCGAAGGGGTCGTTCGGCGACGCTGAATAGATGCTGTGAAAGAACGGATCGTCGTTTGGAAACCGCACGCTGTCTCCGGCCCGGATAACGATCAGCCCGGGCACGAACTGCCGGTTTTGGTTGCGCACTTGGCTTTCAGGATCGCTCGCGGTCGAGCCATCGCTGACCCAGACGACGCTCGGCTGCAAAGTCGCGCCGACAACCGTCGCCGCCGCCGCAGGGACTTCAAGCGAGCGCGCGATCACGCAACACCAGACCACCGCCACGACGAGAGACCATACGCGCATACGAAAAATATCGGTTGGCCTAATTGACGACTTTAAAGGTCCGAAAGCGTCCCGGCTGCGCCGAACCGGAACACATAAAAAGGATTTCGTACACGCCATTGCGAGAGCTCACCGTGACAGTACATGCAGACCAAGGTTCCAGCCGAGGACTCGCAAGCTCGAAACTTGACGCCGCAACCGGCTGTCGAGCTAGCGCGCCACATTCTGGACCTCGTTTTTGCCGGCGTCGAAGCGCCTCTCATCGCGCTTCAAGACGGCACCGTCTTGCATCGTGCAAGCGATTCGATCGATGCAATGGTCGAATTGAAACATGCCGGTGGTTTGAGACTGCTACTCGGCGGGGCTTCGGATCTGTCCGCGGGCGAAGCGGCCATGCGCGGGGATATCAAGGTCAAGGGTGACATCGAGCGAGCCTTCGCGGCCATGGATGCTGTCGCCGCCACGCGAACTCCCAAGGACTGGCTCAAGATAGCCTCGCTCGCCGCCGGGCTTCCCCACGCCCCCTCCGGTGCGCCGCCGTCCGTTCGCCGCCCGGCAAAGTTGCGAGGGCGGGTCCATTCTCTCGAGCGCGACCGGGCGGCGATCGCATACCACTACGACGTCTCGAATGACTTTTACGCGTTATGGCTGGACTCGAATATGGTCTACTCGTGCGCGTATTTCAAAGATACTTCCGACACGATCGATGAGGCGCAGCTTCAGAAGTGCGATTTGATCTGCCGGAAGTTGCGCCTCAAGCGAGGCGAACGGCTTTTGGATATCGGCTGCGGTTGGGGCGGGCTTGTCCGCTTCGCCTGCCGCGAGTACGGAGTGGAAGCGCTCGGCGTGACGTTGAGCCAGCGCCAGGCCGACTACGCTCAGACCCGTATCAAGGACGAGGGCTTACACGGGCGGTGCCAGGTGAAGTTGCTCGACTATCGGGAGCTCGGCACGCACGGCCGTTTCGATAAGATCGCAAGCGTGGGGATGGTTGAGCACGTCGGCGACGCTATGTTGCCGCTGTATTTTCAAGCCGCGTTCCAAGCTTTGGCACCGGGAGGTCTGTTCCTCAACCACGGGATCATCTCGCAAAGAGGACGCCCGCAAGGCAGGCCTGCCCCTGCCTCGCGTTTTCTCCCACACCGATCTCGTTTCACGGAATCGTACGTCTTCCCAGACGGCGAGATGCCGGAACTCGCACGGATGTGCGAGGCGGCGGCGCAGGCAGGCTTCGAAGTGCGAGATGTTGAGAATCTGCGCGAGCACTACACTCTGACGTTGCGGTGCTGGCGGCGACGCCTCGAGGAGCACGAACGAGAAGCGCGTTCGATCGTCGGTGACGGCACCTTCAATGTGTGGCGATTTTGGCTTGCCGGGTCGGCACATAACTTCGCGATCGGATCTCTCGGCGTCGTGCAGATGGTACTCGCCAAAGATCTGCCAGGCGCAGGAACGACCTTGCTTCGGCGCGAGGAATTATACCGCTAAGCTAGCGATCGTCATAGGAGACACGATGCTAACCATTTTGTTCGCGGTGTGCATCGCTCGACGCGACGACACCATACAATTCCCCTTCGGCCACCACCGGGGGCGCATCGGACTCGCCTGCGACATGCAGGCGGTGCCGGGCCGAGAACATCGGACCGCGCGCAACCTGCAGCGGGGCAAAAGCCCCGAAGCCAAGTGGAGCGGGCAGGTCGTCATAAATCGCCTCCATTCCTCCCTGCTTGAAATACGCTTCATGCCAAAAGCCCGTTCCGCCGCTGTCGCGTAAAAATTCTTTCCACCATGCCTGGTGGGGTAAGCTACGCACCCACCGCTCGAGCGATTCGAAGTCGCGCCAGTACTGACGCATTCCGACGTGCAAAGGTATCACGCCAAATGTGATATTTTCATGTCTGAGAAGACCGTCTGGTTTATCGCTGACCGATCGTTGAATCTGGGGGCCGAGCTTGAAGAGTCTACCCAGGCCGCGCAAAGAATTCACACGCATGCCAAGGTAAATCACGACGAGATTCTGGTAGTCCGAGAGATCGACCGTCTCTCGTCTTACGCGCGTAGCCATTCAAGTGGTACCTCCGGCGCGCCTACTTTCGCACTGGGAACGGTTTTCGCTCCTACGCTGTGCAATGCTTGCGCTAGCGGCATGCGAGTCGGCATTCTCGGTTCGGGGTTGATGGGAGCCAAGCTCGGCACAATTTTTGCACGGGCCGGGCACGAGGTGGTTCTTAGCTATTCCCATAGCCCGAAAAAGCTCGAGAAACTCGCACGCGCTGCCGGTAAAAACGCACGCGCCGGCACGCCGCGCGACGCAGCACGGCAAGCGGACGCGCTTCTGCTGGCCGTGCACTGGTCTCGCATCGATGATGTCTTGCAGCTCGCCGGCGATTTATCGGGCAAGGTGATCGTCACGTGCTCGCTGCCGATGAACGCGGATGACAGTGACCTCGCCGTCGGGCACACCTGGTCGGGTGCCGAGGAGCTTGCAAGAAGGGCGCCGAGAACGCACATCGTCGGTGCGTTCAACACCGTGCCCAGCGAAGTGCTCTTCGACGTGTACAAAGCTCGAACGAGAAAGATCTTGCCGGGTCTTCTGTACTATGGTGACAACCTGGGTGCCAAACGGATAGCCAAGAAGCTCATCCGCGACGTCGGGTTTGATCCGATCGATGCAGGGCCCCTGCGCATCGCGCGATACGCTGAGCCCTTTGCGCTCCTTGTTGCACAACTCGCGTATGAGGGGAAGGGTGGTCCCGAGTTAGCCTACCGCTTCGAGCGGTTCAAATCTCGGAGGTAAAAGCAGGCCGTTTCATATGAATCGCGCCGATTGTTATTTACCGGGACGGGACAGAACGTGATGGCCGCGACAGCTTCTCTGGGTGGGGTATAAGATGATAGGCGCAGATCGCCTAAGCGCAGGGAGGAGGGTGCCTCAGTGGATGTCCTGATACTTGTGGTTGTGATCTTGATCCTACTCGCGGTCACCGGCCACCTCAAACTCTAAATCGATCGTGAAGGGGCTCCAAGGGCGGCACGTGAGCGCCGCCCTTATTCTTATGGTGCGCGGTCCGGCTCAGGGCACGACCCGGTAGCGCGCTTCCATACCCGCCATGAGATGGCTTTGGACGTGGCAATGCAGCAGCCACACGCCGGGGTTGTCCGGGATCATGTCGGCAACCGCGATCTCATCGACCTCCACTTGAAAAGCGTCGGTGCGCATCCCATTTTCCAACAACGTCTGGCCATGCCAGTGCGGTGCGTGCGCGTCGAACCCGCTGCGAGTGACGATGACGTACCAGCGAGTACGCTCGCCTTCGCGCACCGTGACCATCGGCATGGTGCCGTAGCTGTAGCCATCGATCGTGAAAAATATGTTGGCGAGCTGGAAATTTGCCGCCTGGCTTCCCACGTGCTTTGGGTTGAGTAACGGATCCGCAATGTTCGCGCCGATGAGACGGCTTTGGCCTTCATCCATCATGGCGAAGAGGATGGGAACTTCGCGATCGACATCCGATGGCGTTCCGTCCGGCCTCGCCGACCCGCGCCTGGTCACGATGAGCGCTCCGATCATACCCGTGTTTTCGTCTTTGTTCTCGGCGACCGGACTGTAGTAGCGCCATGCGATCGAGCTGCCATCGTTGACCCCGGGTCCCGAACTTGCCGGAACGTGCCAGATATAGGTGCGCCGCTCGCCCGGTGCCACGGCCGTAAACGAGCCCGCCATTCCCGCAACTGCGATCCCAGCCGGCAATGGGGAATCGTTCTTGAAGTGCACGACCAGCGTGTCTCCCACGACCGCGTGCATGGTCGGCCCGAGCAGACCCTGATAGGCCTCCGAGGCCGGCACCGGTACGCGCTTGGCAAACGAAGCGTCTGTGTACGCTCGATAGAGGACCTTTCGAAACCGCCACCCGAGCGCGCCTGGGGGAAGCGACGGCACAGGACCGCCGGCGATCTCATCCTGACCGCCCGGCGCGTAATTCCAAACTACCTCGTCCGCTGCGATGTAATACGTGCGGACTGCGGCCTGGGCAGGTGCCGCGCAGGAGAGGGTGAGAGCCAACAGGAGCGCGGTAGCAACAACCGGCGCGCCCCTCACGGCTGCACCGTGAATCGCCCGGTCATACCGGCGTCGAAATGTATGTCCAAGTCACAATTGAGCATCCATACTCCCGGATTTTCCGGCACCATGTCGGCGACTCTCGTGTCGCCCGGACCGAGCGGCAACGTGTTCGAGCGTTGGCCGTTGGCGAGCACGGTCTGCCCGTGCCACGTGGGGAAGTGAAAGTCGAAGTCGCTCATCGTCGTCATGAGATACCACCTGACTCGCTGGCCTTTCGTCATGGTCAGCATAGGTAGATTCCCGAATAGAAAGCCGTTGATCGTGAAGAACTGGTTTGCGCCTTGAAACTGCGGCGCTGATGCGGAAACGTGGTGCGGATTGGTCGAAGCACCGGCCAGGTTCTCCGATACCAGGCGGCTCTGGCTCTCGTCTATCTCGGAGAACATCGTGACGAACTCGGCGTCGACATCCTTGGGTGATCCGTCGGATCGCGCCATGCCGCGCCGGGTGATGATGATCGGGCCGACGGGACCAGTGTTCAGGTCGCGCACATCATCGGTGTGCGAATAGTACATCCACACGATCGAACTTGGATCCATTGGACCGGGTCCCGAGCGCTCGGGGACCATCCAGGTGTACGTGTAGGTGCTGCCGGGGGCAACCGCGCCACCGCGCTTGTCCGATCGCGGAGCGCGGTCGCTGTAAGGCGCGCCCTCCGACGCCTTGCCGTATTCGACGCCTCCTGGGTAGACGCTCAGGTGCAAGCGGGTGTTGTTCTTGAACACGACGACGATCGTGTCGCCGACCTCCGCTCGGATGATCGGACCGAGGACGCCGAGGTAGGCAGACGCCGGCCCTCGGGTTTTGAGATGACGAAACGTTCCGTCTGTATAAGCACGGTAGAGCGCCTTATGATAGCTCCAGCCCAACTGCGGCGCCTGGACTGGGGGCAACGCGGTGCCCGCGATCAGGTCGCGCCCGCTCGGTGCAAAGTTCCAGAGCACGTCGTCAGCGGCGATGTAGTACGTGCGAACGGCGGCCTCGCACGGCACCGCCCCTACGGTGGCAATGCCGGCGATCAACGCTGCTAGCGCGGCGCGGGCAGCGCTCACGGCAGCACCGTGAAGCGCGCGGTCATGCCGGCGGCGAGATGGACTGCCTGGCTACAATCGAACAGCCACACGCCGGGATTGTCCGGCACCATGTCTGCCACTTTCATGTCCATGAAGCCGAGCATGATGGTGTTCGCGCGTTGGCCGTCATAGAGCACGGTCTCTCCGTGCCAGGTCGGCGTGTGAAAATCGTTATCGTCCATCGTCCCGAGCACGTACCAACGGACATGCTGGCCCTTTCTCATGGTGATCATCGGAAGATTGCCGTAGTCAAAACCGTTGATGGTGAGGAACTGATTGGCTGCCTGCAACTTGGCGGACGAACCGCTCACGTGTTGGGGGTTCGTCGCAGGGTCTGCGAGATTCGCCTGGAGCATGCGGCTTAGGCTTTCGTCCATTTGCGCGAACATCGCGATGACTTCAAGATCAACGTCTTTCGGCGATCCATCCGGGCGCGCCATGCCGCGCCTGGTGACGATGATCGGTCCGATCGGGCCGGTGTCCATGTCGCGGGTCTCGTTCGTGTGCGAGTGATACATCCAAATGATCGAACTCGGGTCCATCGGCCCAGGTCCCGAGCGCTCCGGAACCGTCCATGTGTAGGTATGGCCCCCGCCGGGCGGCACGGCGTCATCCCACTTGTCCGCGTGAGACGTTTCATCGCGGTAGGGCGCGCCCTCGGATGCCTTGTCATACTTCATGCCGTGCGCGTGCACGCTCAGGTGCAGACGGGTGTTGTTGCGGAAGACCACGATGATCGTGTCGCCTACCTCGGCGCGGATCACGGGTCCGAGCAGACCGAGATATGCGTCCCGCGGCGCTCGCGCCTTGAGGTGACGGAAGCTCGCGTCTGTGTACTCGCGGTAGATCGCTTTGCGATAGGTCCAACCCAGCTGCAACGGCTTGCGGGGTGGGAGCGCCTCGCCCGCGACGAGATCCCGGCCGCTCGGCGCGAAGTTCCAAAGCACCTCATCGGCTGCGATGTAGTACGTGCGGACGGCCGCCTGGGCGGCTGTCGCACTCACCACCAATAGGGCGGTAGCAATCGCCGCCATTCCTAGTGCTGTTGACAGGCTCCAGCGTCTCACAAGCCGGTGTCTCCTATGCGGAAAAGCGATCTGCAACAAGCATAGCACCCAGCCGTGCTCTCCCCGTGCGCAGCCGCGGGCGGGTGGCCTCACACCGACCTCTTTGGTGACGAAGCGCTGTCCATTTGAAGCCGGATGAAGTCCGCGACCTCACCCGCACTGCCGACGAAAAGCCGTCGCCCTGAAGAGACGTGCTGTACGGAACCACGGAGTTGCGTCGTTTCAGTGCCCGGCTCGAGCCACATGCGCACCAGGAACACGTGCTCGTTGCGCCCGTCGTCGCTGCTCAAACAGATTCTCCGGTCGGCTGTTACTGTTTCTTGCGCCGTCGAACCTGAGTATAGCGTGGGGCCGCGCCGTGGGCGTACGCGGGCCACTTTCCCCGTTCAGCTGCCGCGCCGATTTCGCGGTTCACGGGCAAGGCGAAGAAGGCGGCGCGCGTTCGGGCATCCGCTACTCTGTTGGCGAAATTCCGCATGGTCGTCACCGCGTTCTGAAGGTGGAGCTTCGCCTGTGCCTTATCTCCCGTGGCCTGGGCGACGATCGCCGCCGCCCAATAGCAATAGTGCGGCCAGAAGGCGCCATCCGCGCTCTCGCCGGCGATTTTCAGCAGCGTGTCCGCGGTCGCCCGAGCCTTGTCGAGGTCGCCCGTTTGGACGTAGCCTACCGCAAGGTCGCAATAGTCGTCCAGAAGGTCCGTGGGTTCGAGCAATGCTTGGCGCAGCGCGAGTCCCTGTTCGAGGTGACGCACGCCCGCTTTCACTTGGCCGTTCATCCGCTCGGCGTTGCCGAGATTTGCAAGCGCCGCCCCCTCGAAAAGCGGAAACTTGACCTCCCGCGCGATTTGGAGCGCCTCAGTCGCAAGTCGCATTGCTCCGTCGGGATCGCCCTGCAATAGACGATTGAGGCTCATGTTGACTTTGGTCACGGCAAGAGGGCGGCGATCACCCGTCCGTTCCGTGATTTCCAGGACGCGAGTGCCCAGCTGATCCGCCTCTAGGAGCAGCCCTAGCCGCATCGCGAGTACAAAATGGTTGGCCACCACGTGTGAGGTACCGCGCAGGTTGCCGATGGACTGCATGGCCTCAGCCGCCTGTGCAAATAACGCGCGGGCCGCTTCGAAGTCTGATTGAAACGTCGCAATGATCGCGAGCCGTTGCAATGCATGTGCTTCTTCTTCCCGGTCGCCGATCGAGCGGCTCAGCGCAAGGTCCTCATGCGCAAGCTCGGCTGCATCGCCGATGCGATGCTGCTGGAGCGCCGCGATCGTGGCAGTCGAGATGGCTCGCAACATCAAGGTCTTGTCCGGCTGCTCGGCCACCCGCCTGCGAAGCGTGGCAAGCAGTTGCCGTGATTGCTCGCCATGACCCGCGGCGGTCGCGATTTCGACAAGCATGGCGAGCGTCTCGACCTGGCCGTCGTTGTCGCCGAGATCCTGGTACAACGCGAGCGCCGCTTTGGCCGGCTTTTCGGCCTGCGCATGACTCGTCAGCCACACCAGATGTTCGGCTCTCGCGAACAGCGCTTTCGCACGCCGATGCGGATCGCCGCTGGCCGCCGCCCGGCGTTCGAGCTCTTCGACCGCGCTCGTCTGCTTTTCGCGATCGCCCAGGCTCCGTTGCAGCTGCAGCGAGCGCAGCAGCGTCAGCCAAGAAAGTTCGTCATCACCAGTTCGCTCGCTTAGCGCGCGAAGCGCTTCGATATCTGCGGCTTGCGCTGCGCGCTCCCCAAGCTTTCCAAGGGCCTGCTCCCGCAGCAGCAACGCCCGCGAACGCGTCTGGTCGTCGTTGGCCAAAGCAAGGGCTTTCGTCGCGTGGGCGATCGCCTCGTTGCTTGCGAACAACGTAGCAGCGTGGGCCGCCGCAGCAAGATAATGCGTAGAGGCCCGCGCGCCCTCTCCGCCACGCTCCCAATGAAGCGCGCGGTCCGCCGCAGCGAATCCTCCTCCGTCTGAGGGTTGCGCCTCGAGCAACTGCGCGATGCGGCGATGCCGCCGCGTCCGCAAAGGTTGATCCACCATCGCATAGATGGCCTCTTGGATGAGATGGTGGGTGAAGGCGTAATCGTACCGCCGCCGTACGCCTGCCTCGCGCACGAGATGTCGGTCCATCAACTCGTTGACGCCATCGAGAATCACCGTCTCGCTTGCGCCTGCGACCTCGCGGATGAGGTCGACGTCAAAGCCGTGGCCGACGATCGCGGCCACCTGCGCGATCTCGCGACCTTCCTCGCTCAGCGACGCGAGGCGCGCGGCGATGGTCGCGTGCAGGACGTCGCCGCCCCTCCGAGGTGCCGCACTGCGCGCCGCCCCTCCCTCGAATTCCCGCGCGACGTCGCGCAGCGCCTCGGTGAGAAAAAGCGGATTGCCTTCGCTGCGTTCAAACCCCAGTCGCGCAACTTCCGGGCCTTTGCCGGCCGGGATCGGCATCCGTTCAACGATGTCAAGGACGTCTGCCTGCGACAGCCGCTTGAGCGTGAGCGTATTCGCCAATTGTTCGCCGCGAAGTTCTTGCAGCACCGCGCGCAGGGGATGCGTTCGGCCTGTTTCCTCTTCTCGATAGGTGCCTACCAAGAGCACCGCGCTCTTGGCGAGCCGGCGGGCGAGAAAAGCGATCGCCGCAAGCGTGGCGGCTCCAGCCCAGTGGAGATCCTCGAAGATCATCAAGAGTGGCCGTGGCAAAGCCATGGCGGAAATAGCCGACGCTGCCGCGTCGAGCAAGCGCGCTTGCTGCCGGCTCGGCTCAACGGAGGGTATTTCCGGCAGGTCGGCTCTTCGAACGGCGAGATCGGGGATGAGCTGAGCGATGATCGCCAGCCGCAGCGGCTCAAGGTTGAGCGTAGCAACATATGGCAGGCTGTACCGCAACGCTTCAACGATGCACTCGTACGGGAAGCGCTCCGGGCAGGTGGTCACGCCGACGCAGACCCGTCCCCCTTCGGATTCAACCGACCGGGCGAGCTCGGCCACCAGGCGCGACTTGCCGATACCGGCTTCGCCCGCGACGAACATGAGGCTGCCGTTGCCCCGAGCCGACCGCATCCACAGCGCGCGCAGTTGTTCCAGTTCGCTGTGGCGGCCGGAGAAGGGCAGCCCCTCTTCCGCCTCCCGAGCTGCGGAGCCCTCAGGCATCGCACCCGAGCCGCTCGCGCCGAGCGACGCTGGGAGCGGCGCATTGCGCACGATCGCGTCGCGAACGACGAGCGTCTCCGGCATCGGCTCGACACCAAGTTCGGCTTTCAATCGCTTCGCAAAGGCCTCGAATGTGGCGATCGCGCCGGCGGCGTCGCCGGACTCGTACTGGCAAGCCATGGTCAAGCGTACGATATCTTCGCGCCACGGATCCGCCGCCAGCAAGCGCGCGGCGTACTCCAAAGCGCGCGCGAACTTACGGTCTTCACGATAGCGAGCGATGAGGGTGCTCAGGTCGGTGAAATAGAGCGCGCGCAAGCGCTCGCGATAGGAGACGACCCAATCGTCGTAACTGTCCGCCAAGAGATCGCCCGCATAGACGTCGACCGCCTCCGCGCAGGTACTCGGGTCGGCGCTGAGCCGCTCGAAGTCTGCGACGTCGAGCCGCATGGCCTCATCGACGTGCCAGCGCAGCATGTCGCCGTCGGCGCGTATCCATGGTTCGCCGGAAGGCGTCGGCGGGAGGGTCTTGTTCAGGAGATACACGTAGCGGCGGAGTTCGGCGAGCGCGACCTCTTCGGTTTCATCCGCCCACAAGGTGAACGCGAGCGTGTTCCGCGAGATCTGTTGCTCGCGATGCAGGAGCAAGTATGCAGCCAACGGTATGGTCGCAGCGCGTTTGGGCAGCTTGATGGTCGCGCCCGCCGACGCCATCTGCGGATGACCGAGCAGGCGGATGTCGAGAATCGCCTCATCCATCGGGCTGTCCACCGACCCTCAGATCTGCGCGGGCCGGCGGGACCATACCTGGAAGTTGCGCGGCCCCGAGATAAGAGACCCCGGATCCTCAGTAAAGGCGGCCAGACTGGCGATAGCGATATCGACCTCGTTCTTGGAGGCAAGCTTCGCGGCGACGATGGAGTCAGCCGTGGCCTCAAGAGTCGACAAAATGATCGCTTTGTTCTTACCGCGGACGTCTGCGCGCTGCACGATTCGAACATCCGGGGTTGGCATCCCGATATCGAGAAAGTGGTGGTACAGTTTGCGCCCGAGCGTATGGTCGCCGCCGTATGATGCAAGCACACGCGGGTACATGCGGGCAAAGAAATCGTAGCCATCGTTGTGCGGGTAGCACGTAAGGCCGTCGAAGTCGGAATCCTCGATGACGATCGCGCCGCCCGGTTTCACCGCTGCCCACATCCGCTGCAACAGAGAAACCGGCCGGCTCAAGTGCTGCAGGAGAAAGCGGGAATAGACGACGTCATAACATTCAGGCTCGTTCCATTCGTTCACGTCTCCCGCCCGCAGCTCCACATTTGCAAGGCCCCGTTCCCGCGCGACACCGCAACCCAAACCGAGCTTCACCTCGTCCATGTCGATCCCCACGACGCGACCGCTTGGGCCGACGAGCGTGGCCAGCTCAAAGGTGACCTCACCGCCGCCGCATCCGAGATCGACGCACTGCATGCCCGCGCGGATACCGACGCGAACGAAAAGAGCGGCGGTATCCGGCCAGCAGCCTCGAGCGAGCAGCCGTAACCGTTCGTATCCCGCTTGACCACCGCGAATGACGTATCGTGCCACTGTTGCCGTGAAGAAAGCGGAACGTTCCGCCGTCTTCCTTCATATGACCCGTTCTTGGGCGCAAGTATTTGTTCCGCTGAGCGGAGCCCTGCCCGTCCCATTGTTTGAGCTTGCTCGCCCCCGGGAAAAGCTCTCCAAGTTCCAACGTGAGTGTCGTCTGACGATCTTGGAGGTGGAAAGATCAAGATGTTTACGACGCAGAAAAGCCGGTGGGGGCTGCTCGCTGCTTCTCTTGTTTTGACCGTCCTTTGTTCCTTCGCGCAGCCGGTCGGCGCGCAGAATATCACCATTTTGGTCAATGGCCAGCAAGTGCAATTCGACCAGCCGCCCATCGAGCGCTCGGGGAGAGTCTTCGTTCCCCTGCGCGGCGTGTTCGAGAAGCTCGGGGCGAGCGTGGTCTACGATAACGGCGTGATCAACGCGACCCGCGGCAGCACGACCGTGCAGCTGCATATCGGTTCCACGAACGCGATGGTCAATGGCAGCTCTCAACAACTCGACGTGGCGCCATTCGAGATCGGCGCACGGACGTTCGTCCCGCTTCGTTTCGTCTCGCAAGCGTTGGGCGCGAGCGTGGACTATAACGACAACACGCAGACGGTGAGCATCACCTCATCGGGAGGATCGTCGAACACAAACGTATCGCTCGTCAACTTGAGTCCGTCGGCCGGATCGGCCGTCGCCGCCAACAGGCCCGGCGTCTCGGGTTCGTTCAGCTCGTCGGTCGACCCGAATTCGGTGCACATCACCCTTGACGGACGCGACGTTTCTTCGACGACCGCGATCTCCAGCACGGCGTTCATGTTCACGCCGCCCTATGCGCTGATTCCAGGTTCCCATTCGGTACGGGTCACAGGACAGGCCCAAAACGGAACGAGCTTCGATCAGAGCTGGTCTTTCACGAGCGGCGCCAACACGCAGAGCAATTACATCACGAACCTGCAGCCGGCGAATGGCACGACGGTGAGCAGCAGCTTCACGGTGTCGGGCACGACCATGCCCAACTCGACCGTGCGCATCGTCGTCACGCCGCAGGCAATCGTCGGGGGCGTGATCAGGATTTCGCAGGGCTCGTTTGTGGCAACGCTGCAAGCCGACAGCAGCGGCAACTTCCAGCAACCGGTCACCGTGTCGACGGTCACAGGTGGAACCGTCAGCGTGCGCGTGACATCGGTCGCGCCCAGCACGAGCGCGAGCAGGACGGTCGACCTGACCCTTCACAGCTGATCATGCGAAAAAGGCCGGGCGTTAAGCCCGGCCTTTCCCATTTCCCACGCAGCGGGGCTAGCGTCGTGGAGGGGGCCCAAGCACGCGCGTATCATGCGCGCTGATGATCTTCGAGATCTCTTTTGGCCAGTCCGGGGCCGAGGGCTGCAGCCGTTTTGCAAGGGCATCGATGAGCGGGAAGACCTCTTCAAAACCTGAGGGGTTCCCCGATCCAACGAAGCGCACCGGCCGATCCGTGGAGTTACCCTGCGCGTGAGGAACTCCGTGCACCACTTCGGCCACGCCGCCTGCCTCGAGGTCGAACCAGGAGCCGTCAACGAATATCGAGAGCGTGCCCTCGATGACAAAGAACCGCTCGTCGGTAACCTGATGGACGTGCAAGGCCGTCATGAACCCCGGGTCCTCCCGGAAATCTCCGACCCACCACCTTCCGCGCGAACGCTCGCCGTCGACCAGGATACGCGCTTCGCCGAGTCCCTGGTTGTAGACGCGTGCGTCCTCGGGATGAACGATCATCTCTCACCTCTCACGGGTGTGTGCGTTCCAAGCAAAAGTCGCTTGGGCCTCCAATGGGATCTCGATTGAGACAGGTCCTCCGCACGAAGCGGCTCGTGCTTCGCGAGACGGACGGGTCGGACTTTGAAGAGATGTTCGGCATGCTCAGCGATCCTGCAGTGATGGCGCACTATCCGCGCACCCGGACGGCAGACGAGACGCGTCAGTGGATCGCCTGGGTTCAAGCGCGGTATGAGGAGTTTGGTTACTGTTTTTGGACCGTGACGCTCGCGAGCAGCCGGGAGTTTCTCGGCCAGTGCGGGCTTTTGGTCCAAGACGTGGACCAGCAACGAGAGCTCGAAGTCGCCTATCTGTTCAAGCGGGCTGCCTGGCACCACGGCTATGCGACCGAAGCTGCCCGTGCCTGTCGCGATTACGCCTTCGAGGTGGTCCAAGCTCCGTACGTCATCTCCCTGATCCGTCCGGCGAATCTTCCTTCACGAGCGGTTGCCGAGCGCAACGGCATGACCGTTTGGAAAACCACGAAGTTCCGCGATCTTGAGGCGCTCGTGTATCGGGTCGACCGCGCTTCGATTGGGCGAGAAAAGACGGCGCCCACCACGCGAGAGTGAGCGCCGTCGAGGGCAGGCTCCCTTCGCAGTCGAGCGGATTCCTCGCCTCGAGCATCACGTGCGGGCGATTGTTATGCCCGTCACGACCAACCAGCCCATAGGTTTCATCCCTTGCTCACACGGGAGAATTGACTTCTTCGCGTTTTTCAGGCACTCTATGACAGGGAGCGTTTTGCTCCCGCCTACGAAAGGAGACCAATACATCCGTGATGAGATCAAAACTGGTCCGCCTGTCGGCGGTTATCGTGGTCGCAGCGATGCTTGCCTTCTCGGGCTTCTTTGCCGGCCGTGCATATGCATATCAGACCCATATGTGGTCGGCGATGGATCATCTCAAGGCCGCGTTGAATCAGCTCCAGATCGCGACGCCCGATAAAGCCGGCCATCGAGTCAACGCCATCAATCTCGTCAATCAGGCCATCAGCCAGGTCAATCTCGGAATCCAAGCCGGCGCACGCTAGGCCGGAGAACCCTCGTCATCATCCCGCGCGATTGCGCGGGATTTTTTTGCGCTACTGGCAGTTCGAGGCGTGGCCTTTCGGCGCGATGATGCCCTGCACGCCGATGTAGAAGTAGTACGCCGGGCTTGGTTGCAGCTGCCGGCCGATCCAAAACATCAGCGCGTGCGACGGAGAGACCTGGTCGATGTACCCCACGCCAAGTCGTGGCGGGCTCGGAACGATCGGGTGATGTTGGCTCTCGTGGTAGTACTCCACGCCGATGCTCGAACCGTGCGCAGCGTTGTGCAGCACGGTGATGCCCGTGAATTCGTCGCCGTGCGACACGCCGCCGCCGCCGAAAACGGTCCACGCTCCGACCGTCTTCTGCGCCCAAAATGGTAAGAACGTCTCCGTCTCGCCGTTGGCTTTGATGGTCAATGCCGGCAAGAAGCCGACTTGCGGCGTGGACTTGGTCTCGGGGAGGAACCGAACCGCGCTTGCAATCTCGACGTCTCCCCCCTGGCCGCCAAGCGAGAGCTCCACGTTTTTGGTCGGGCCGTAATCCACTTCCCAAATCGGCCCGGTCGCGGCCGGCTCGCCCTGGCGGCCTTGCGCCAGGTCGACCTCGACATGGTGACAATCCACCGGTTCCGGATCGTCGGTCTCGAAAGGCGGACCCGCCCATGCCGGATGGGCAATAGCGATACAGCCGGCCAACGCGACCGTCGCGATCGCGCGCCGCATGGTCGTGCGCTGCATGCAGCTACTGCGAGAGCTTCAGCGCCTGCACGAAGTCCCCGTCGGTTGCAGCCCAGACGATCCAGATGTAACCGGTGTTGCGGTCGAACGCGACCGTGTGAACGCCATCCGCCACATCGAGATCGGCGACAGGCGCGAGCTTACCACTTGCAGCGAGCGAGAGAACGGCCACCTTCTTCCCACCCGCGCAGGCGACCAAATGCGTCTTGGTGTCGAGATCGCACTGGTCGACCACCGGTATCGGCGCGCTCGCGAGCAGCTTACCCTCGCGCGTGTACGACCCCAGCACGCCGTTCTTGCCGCCGATGAGAAGGATCTTGAAGGCCGGGTCGTATTGCAGTGGATGGTTTTTCTGCAGCTGCGGCGTGGCAAACGTGCGCACGACCTTGAGCTGGGTGGGATCGATGACCGCGACCTCCGCCAAGTTATCGATGTTCTGGTAGACGAGGTGCGTCTGCGGGTCGATCGCGAGGTATTCCGGCTTGTGTCCGGGCAGCGCCACGACCCCTACTTGTTTCATCGTGGTCGTATCGACGACGAACATACGCGTGCCGTCGTCCTCGTCCGCGTAGACCCGGTGCAGCTCGGGATCGAACGCGATCGCATCCACTTTGGCCCCGACATCGGCGGAACCGAGCACCGTTCCCGCGACGGGATCCACCTCCGAGACCGCTCCATCGCTGTCGCCGGTGAACACGTGTCCGGTCGCCGGATCGACGGCAACCCCGTGCAACGGACCGATATCGACCTGCTTCAGCACCGCTCCCGAGTCGGCGTTGACGATCAAGAGCGTGCTGGAGGCCGTGTGCGCGGCGTAGACGCGCCGGCGCTCTGAGTCGGTGGCGACATAGTCGAAGCCGCTGAATATCTGCACGTGCGCAGGCGGGGTGACAGGGACGAGATGCATGAGAAGCTTCCTCCAAAGGTGGTCGTCTTCGTCTCAAAAGCGTACCATACGAACATTACACCGAGATGAATGCTTGTGCTTCGAGCGTACCGTTTCAGATGGCAATTTATCGGTTCCTCTTGGGGCCGCGTACGCGCGCCATTCGATCAGCGTTTGGCAAACCAGGGAGCCGCGGGCTCCACGTTTGTGAAGCGACGTGGAACGCCCTTGCCTTCTGGCGTCCGCTTGGCGCACAACTTCGTCATAGGACGTCCTGGGTGGCGCAGGTGGGGAGGATATTTTGTCGCGATCACGCTCACCTGAACTCTGCGTCACAATAACTACCGTAGTGGAAGGAGGATCGACACTTCGGCCCCTCCCTCGGCGGAATTACCAAGCAGTACATGGCCTCTATTGGAACGCGCGATTGAATCGGCGACTGCTAATCCTACACCGGTTCCGGCGCCCGCGCGCGCGGAGTCGTCGCGCCAAAACCACTCGACGCCATGTAGCAGAGCCTCAGCGGAGAACCCCGGACCTCCGTCCCGTACATGTAGTTCGGCGTTATTGCGCTGCCGTGCAATCCATAGGTTAATTCGGCCGCCCGGGGGCGTGTACTTGATAGCATTGTGCAGTACCGCTGTCACTGCGCTTTCAAGGGCCTCCCTATCCGCAACCACCGTGCATTGGGCGGCGGGTCGCATGGCGATGGCGACGTCCTTTGTTGTGGCGGTGGGTTCCAACCGCCCGCACACGCGGGTTGCAAGCTGCCCTAAGTCGATCACCGTGGGCTCGCGACGCGCTTCCTGTGAGCGGGCCGCCTCTAACAGTGCGCTCACCAAAGCCTCCATTCGATCGGCTTCGCTCGCTATCGTGGCGATTGCCGCTTGATAGGCTGATATTGCGCGTGGTTTTCGCAGCGCCAAATCCGCCTCGGCGCGAATGACTGATAGTGGTGCACGGAGTTCATGGGAAGCGTCCGCCGCAAACCGATGTTGACGTGCGAAGGCATCTTCCAGGGCGCGGCGCGTGACAGCGGAGCCAGCGATTGATGCAAAAGCCGCAAGAAGCGCGGCCGCGAGCGCAAACGCCGCTGCTACTCTGCGATCTGACTCTTGGATCCATGTCGTCGTGGTCCAAGCCACGACCGATCCGACTCGCTTGTGATCGAGATTGATGGGCAGGACGAGCGCGCGCACGACGTCATTCGTTTGCGCGACGTTCAAATACCCCAGTTGTGGTAGGGCTACGACCAGGCGATCTGATGGCTTCACGGACGTGGAGAATATGACATTCGAGGCGCCGCGGACCACCGCCACCTCGGTTTGCGATCCGACGAGCGCGAGTATCTGTTCGCGGTCATGCTCGTCGAGTGACACGCTCCCGTCGCTGACGTCGACGAAGTTGAATGCTGCCTGAGCAGTGGTCGATAAGCGGGCATCAAGCGACGCGCGAAGTTCTCGGTCGATGATAAAAACAGCGCCTGCTCCAAACACAGCGAGCACGACAACGAGTGCGACGGCATACCACGCGGTGAGGCGGCCGCGCAGGGTCGACAATCGAAAGATATTCACACGCCGGCCAGTCGGTAGCCGAGACCACGTACGGTGTGCAGGAGCTGTTGCTCGCCGTTGCAGGCGATTTTTCCTCGCAGGCGGCTTACATATACGTCCACGACATTGGACACCACTTCGCTTTCGCGGTCGAACATCGCATCTTCCACCATCCGTCGAGTGACGACCCGATTCGCATTGCGCATGAAATACTCAAGAAAGGCCAATTCGCGCCTCGTCAACGAGAGCTCGCGCGAGGCACGCCGCGCGCGTTTGGTGGCGCAGTCATACACGAGGTCAGCAACACGCAGCTCATTTTTCCCAAGGTCGAGCCCCTTGCGTCGAGTGATTGCGCGCAGCCGCGCCTCGAGTTCTGCAAAAACGAAGGGCTTTTTTAGATAATCATCCGCACCGGCGTCAAGTCCGTCTACGACGTCGTTGACTGTATCCTTCGAAGTCAAAACAAGCACTGGCATTTGCTCGCCAGCGGCGCGGAGCGAGCGGATGACCGTCAAACCGTCGCGCACGGGGAGATTAACGTCCATGATCACAGCGTCATATGACCCACCTGAAGCGCATAGCTCGCCCTCTTCACCTGTGTGGGCCAGGTCGACCACGTGACCCTGTTCTGTCAGGCCTCGTTGCAAGACGTCGCAGAGACGGACATCATCTTCAACGACGAGTATTCGCACGCGCGGATGCTTGCGCGCGACGCGGTGTGCACCCTCTCGAGAAGCTTCGTGTCGCGTTCTTCTAAGCACCCGGCTGTTCCAGCAGCGTGATCGGTTGATTCGCAGCGATGGAAACGTCTTACAAAGCGGAGCGACCCGGTCGCGGGGCGAGGTTGCGCTGGTCGCGTTCACATACGGTATTGCACGTCGAACATATACTGACGCTTCGGCAGCCCGTACAACTCGGTGCCCTGCGAGAGTGCGCTCGTGTCGGTACCGAACTGGTTCTCCGGCTGGAACGTCCCCAGGCCGAGAAGCCCGTACGGGCTCGCAGCCGCGCTGTTGAACAGATTGTTCACACCCAGCGTCAAGGTGGCGGCGCCCGCGACTTTCGATAGCGAGGCATTCGTCCACCAGAAGGGAGGATGATTGAACGAGTTGTTCTGATCCATGTAATTGTTGTCGAAGCGGATATCGAAGCCGGCGGCATATTCGAGCCCCACGGTGTACTTGTGCAGCGGGATACCCCCCATCTGGGAGTTGTTGATATCCGTGGTGTTCTGTTGCAAGACGGCGTTCGGGATGCCGGTGAAGAACGCGGACTGCGTGTCGTAGATATAGTCGACGAAGAAATCTCGCGTGACGTGCTCTCTACCGGAGAGCTCGATGCCGCGATAGGTGGCGGAGGCAGCATTGTACGTCGTGTCGGCGGCGAGATTCGCTTCCGTGGGGTTAGGGATGTTCGGGCACAGCGCCTTGATCTTGTTGAGATATAATTGGATGATCGCCGGAGAGATCGAATTGCCTACCGCGGTGAATGGCAGCGTGGCGTCGAAAAGCGCGTTTTGCTCCCGCGAATCGTAGATGTTCAGCTGCAGGGAATTGTCACCGTTGAATCGGTGACCGTACGCGAACTCGTAATCTGTCGCAGACTCTGCGGTCAAGTTTTGATCAGCCACGGCCCCGATGTCCGACTGCAAGTTCCCCGAACAGTTAGGAAAGAAACTGCCGAGGTTACCGTTGACAAGGGGCGTTGCAAAGACCAAGGCCGGCTGAGGCACGCTTGCAGAATGCCCGCCGGTCACGCGCAACACGTCTGAGCCAGTGGGTCGGAACATGACCGAGACGCGCGGGTCGAAAGAGGTCTCGGGCGTGACGTTTGCGTGCTTGATCCACAGGTTGACGAAGAACGAGAGTCGGCTGTTCGGGTAGATCTGGTCGTTGACGAAATAGCCCGTATACCAGACATCAAATGGTTGCAGGAAGCGGATCTGATTCGGGTTTTCGTTAGCGAACGGGTCAGGAGCCTGGTTTGCGGTCTGCGCCTGGTGTGCGAGCGAATAACCGAAGCCGAAATCGTTCTTCGAGCCCGCGATCTCGTCGGTGACGAGCAGCCCATGGGTGACGAAATAATTCGTTCTCATGAAGCCTGGCGTGCCGGGCGGCGCCACAGACCGGTTGAAGTCCGTGACATAGTTGTCCACGTAGCCGTCCACGACGATCGTATTGCTGTGGAGCGTTTTGGTCACGCGCGCGTCGTAGTCTTGGTTGCGTATGCCCTGCCACGGTCCGGGGCCCCCGCCGGCCGGACCCGAACTCTGCTGCGCGAACTGCTGCGCGGAGAGGCACTTCCCGCCGGGCGGCGCATCCACATTCACAGCGATCGAATTCGTACAGGTCAAGGTGCTACCGCCAGGCAGGGTCACCGAGGTCTGATGCGGGGGTGCGGCAAGCGCCTCCTGGGCGTCGAAGAGCTGCAGTTCCGGCGTAAGGAAATCTTGGTCTCCGTTGCCGGTCTTGTCAGCCCAGTCGTTGGCGGAAAAAATGGTCAATTGTAGCTTAGTTCCTGGTTCGAAGCTATAGACCACCTTTTCGAGGTCGTTGCGCAAGTTGTAGTTCGCGGACACGTTGTAGGTGGTGAAGGGATTATCGAGGTTGGCCGAAGTCAGCGTGGTGCCGAGCAGGCCCGTTTGCGCGACGACTTGGGGAGCGAAGTTGCCGTACGTCCCCTGGACGGCATGAGCAAAGGCATAGCCTAACTTGCCCTCAGTCCCGGTCGCTTGGAGTCCGGTGAGCAATTTGCCCTCGTTGCCGATTCCTTGCTCGATCATCGCGTTGTGTCCGATGGTCGGATCGATCGTTTGGTAGTCGATGGTGCCTGCGATTGTGTCGACACCATAAAGTCCGCTCGCGCCAGATCCGTAGGTCACTTGGATGCTGCGATAGCCGAAGAAAGGTGAGACTTGCGAGTCGTAGGTGTGGAAAGCATTGACGGCCGACCCCAGCGGACCCACTTGATGACCGTCCAGAAGGGTGGCACTCTCGCTCGCATTGTAACCCCGGATGTTCAAGAAGATATCGTCGCCGACGGCGTTGCTTGTCGATGCAGTGACGCCGGGCAGAATGCCCACAACGTCGGCGCCGCGGGTGAAATTCTCCGCCTGGATGACCTGTTGTGGGATGGTTTGGCTGATGGTCGCACTCGTCTGCAGGGTTCTGCCGGCGCTCGTGACGAGCACCGTGCCGAGCTGTCGCACTCCGCTGTACGCTCGGGCGATCGCCGTGCGGATATCGCTTGCGTGCCCGGCCGCCACCAAGATTTGATTCAGCCGGCTGCGCTCGTAGCCGGAAGCCTCGATGACGAGCGCATACACACCGGGAGGTATGTCCCCAAAGGCAAACGATCCATCCTTGTCGGTGCGCGTTTCGGCAATCTTTTGTGAGCCTTGATCGAGTTCAACCTTTGCACCCACGATCGGCAGACCGCCCGTGGTATCGACGACGGTTCCGGTGACCGAACCAGCGGCGGGATTGGTCGCCGAGACATTCGCCGCAATGGCCGGTTGCGACGCCGCGAGCCACCATAAAAACCATAGGGACAGCGCCCAGCTCCAGAACGATGGAAGTTTGCCGGCTTTACACATGCGACGAACACCTCGCGAACGTGAAAATCACCGAAGGGGGACCAACGTCAACTGCATCATAACACCGAACAATTACGCCTACCTGTCGGCTGGTCCCGACAGTCGCTGTATGTGTCATGCTCCAGGAAGGCGCCCGTTCGAACCAACGAATTCTCCGTAACCCGGGGAGGCTCATGGGATGTACTGGCGCGGGAGCGGCAAGTATCCCCTTGGAGGCGCACCGGAGGCGGCTGGCACGGTCGCTGGTTGGATCCCGAGTGCCGCGCAAGTCATGCGTGCGGGGAACCTCCCGACCACCGCATCCGGAATTTCCGCCGCGCTCGCCGGAATTGGCTGAGTTTGTCCGAGCAAACGGCGCAGGTCAAACGCGCCGGTCAGATCGGTAAGGCGGGGGTTTGCATCCCGAGGCCCTTCGGGCATGTACGGCTGCTCGTCCGGGAGCGATGCCAGCGCCGGCAATCCAAACAGGGTGTCAATCAATTTCACGACCGATCCGGTGTCGCCACTGTCATGGACGATCGCCCCGGACTTCGCATACGGTGAGATGAGGATGAATGGCACGCGGGGACCGTCGCCGCAAGGCTTACCATCCGGGCATCGTTCGAAGTGCGGTGGTACTGCATGGTCGTAAAATCCACCGCTGTCGTCCCAGGTGATGATGATCGCTGAATCCTTCCAATAAGAACTGCGAGCGATCGCATTGACGAATGTGGCCACGAATGATTCGGCGATCTGGCGATCGGAGTCGTCGGTACCTGGATGATCGTCATCGCCCAGAAAGTGCTTCTGGATGAAGGGATCTGCATTTGCGGGTCTCCAGCCGAAGTGATTGTACGACCCGCCCTTGATGTACACCACCGATCGATCGGGCAGCGTTGCATCTCGCAGCGCTGGAAGAATTTCTCGAAGGCTATGCACGTTGCGCCAAAAGACGTCATTGTGGCGCATGTAGGCGAAGAACTGTACGACATTGCGATGGGATGAATAACCTTCGATCGCCAGACTATTGGCGTAGTTGTAGCCTTCCTGGTACCAACCCCAGCTGATGGGTGCGCGGCCACTTTGCCCCATGAGGCTCAAGTCTTCTTGAACCCCTCGAGTATCTTTGGTCGCGCGCGCGTCGCTTTGCCCGTTTAGTGTGAGCAGCACCGTTGCAAATCGCAGCGGTATCTCGAGCGGGGGCGTGGGCTTGGCTGGGTAGGGCCCGAATGCCGGGTCGATGCTGCTGAGCACGGGGACGCCCGGACCTTTGCCGCTCGGTTTCACGGCTTCGTCCTGGTCCCGAGCCCACTGTGTTTGCCCGGTCTGCGCTGCGATGATCTCGATGTTCCCTGGCGTCGAAGGCGCGGTCATCCCCTGGAAAAAGCGGTCGTACAACGTAAACGCGTGCGCGTACTTCCAGAGGAAAGGAATGGTATCGCAGTCATAGTGCGCCATGGTGAGCAGGCCTAGGGCCTGCGCATCCGAGGCCCCGTACCCGTCTTTTGCGCTGTCCTTCTCCTGTCTCGCGACGTACTGGTCGTTGCGCCCGCCGTCGATCTTGGCCAAGAGCGCTGCCCGCGAATGCCCCGGGCTGTCAATATCCGGGTCCGTGATCAGAAAGGGCGTAACCCACTGCTTACCGATCGGGTCATATTGGCGGAACCCGTGCAGGCGGGCTTGGGTCGACGCGAGGTTATCGGCGCCGGGATAGGTTCCGAAGTATTCGTCGAACGAATGGTTCTCTTGATAGATGACAAAGACGTGCTTGACGTGCTCGCGTAACGCCGATACCAGTGCGCTTTGCGCATTCGCCGGCTCAGCCTGCACCGCTCGATCATTCGTGACCTTGACCGCTGTGACTGCTAAGGCAATCGCGCCCAACAATGCGGCCCGGAAGACAAACCGTACGGTCATCGCATCCACCCTTCTACCGCTCGTCTGGATCGGCGGCAACCGCCTGACTTTGGCCCAGGACGCGTAGATACACGATGTGTTGCGCGAGGGACCGGCGTCCGTAGACGGACGCCCATTCCTCGTCGGGTATGCGAGCCGAACCGGGGCCGTCAAGCATGAAGGTGGTGCCCACGCGTTTGCCGGGGTTCTTCGTCATAGGGATATTGGAAGGTATTGCGTTGTACGCTGAGACTTGCGGTTGGCTTGCAAACGCGTCGAGCAGCGGCGTTGAGGCAGCGTCGTAGATGTTGAGAGGGTCCAACCCGAACAGCATCTCAACGGTGCGCAAAACGGAGTCCTGACTGTAAAAGGTGTGATCGACGAAGCGACGCCGCACGAGCGGTCCGACCATGAACGCGGGCATGCGATGCGAATCCACGTGATCGCCCGTCCCCTGCGGATCATCTTCTGTCACGAAGACGACGGTGTCGGCCCAATCAGATCGCTTGGAAAGACCGGCGATGATCTGCCCAAGCGCCGCGTCGTTGTTAGAGACGTAGGATCCCATGGTATAGAAGCCAGGATCGGTTCCCGAGGTATGGTCGGTTGGCAAGGTCAGGTACGAATATTGCGCGAGCCCGTGCGCATTGACATCTTGAAGAAACAGCTGGGCGCGCACGGTATCCAACACGTTAAAATCGATGTGAGCGCCCGGGTACGCGCGATCGGCGTGCGCCGCGAGCCCGGGCGCAATGTGCCCGTTCGGCAGCATGGTCATCTGCTCGCCGTAGATGCGAAACGACACTCCCTTGTGGGCTAGCTCGTCGATGAGTTCGCCCCGCGGCCCAAAAACCGCGCTGACGTTGACGCGTGGCTGATGCGGCAGCGCTGTCAGCGTATTGAACCAGTCGAAATCCATGGAAGCGATAGGAATAGCATCCTCCCCGTACCGATAGACCGGCCAAATGCTGCCAGGCACGCGTGGATCGCGCGGTGTCGCCAGATCGTCCGGTGAAAACACGTTGCGCTCGAGGTAGTCATTGGCCATGCCCTGCGTCGTCCATGAGTGGCCGAAGTCGCTTCGGTCGCCGTTGGCCATGAAGTTGTCGAAGAGCGTGTAGTTTTCGGCCAGGGCGTGGGCATTCGGCGTGTACTTGCGCCCGAAGAGCAAGAGCGTCGGGTCCGCGTCGGCGCCGATGGCCTGTTCATCCCCGAACTCTTCGTCGAACTGTTTGTTCTCCTTGACGATGAAGACGAAGTGCTTCACGGGTGGCAATGTTGCGGCTTCGGGCTGTGCTGGCGCGTTGAAACGATCGTTGTTTGAGACCGTGGCCGACCACGACGCAAAGTCGTGAGGTTCGACGACCAGGTGTTGGACAAGTCCGGTATAGGTACCATCATGTTCGGAGCCAGGATCGGGCTGCTGGCCGAGACCCTGCGCGCTTAGGATAAAGAGCTGCGGTTTGATGCGAGGATCGTCGTCGATAGTCGAACTTGCCACGAAGAGGACCGACATCGGATACCAGGCTGTTGGAATCCGCGCGACGACACCGCCGCTTTTCAGGTCGACGACCGCGACGTCGTTGAACCCGGACTCGGCCACGAAGAGCTCTTTCCGATCGTTGGAAAGCGCCATCCCTGAGGGAGTCTGCCCGGGCGGGGGTTTTAGGCTGAGGCCCAGCTCGAAGCGTCGGGTGACCTGCCAAGAGTGCGTGTCGATGAGGCACACGGTGTGGCCGTCCGCGTTTGCAACGTAAGCGCCACGCCCGTCAACCAGCAGCTCGGTGGGGTGGGGACCGGTGGCGATGAGTCTTGGGGTGCCGACGCCGTCGGGCCATGCGTCCACGTGATCTGAGTTGTACAGCGTTGCGATCACACCTCGGCCCGCGAATCCGACCGCAAACGGTTGACCGTCGGCGGGCAGACGCGAGAGCACACTCCCTGTGCGGCCGTCGATCACATCCACCTCTTGGTTTGCCGTCCTAGCCACGAGGATGCGGTGCGTCGCCGGGTCTTCTGCCACGCCGTTGAGCAAGCCGCCGACCTTGATATCCGCACGCGGAGCGAACGTGGAAACCCCATTGGCGTCGATGCTGTACGCGAACCGCGAGATAGCCCCGCTATATCCGCGGGCCACGTACAGACCATCTTTCGTCCAGGTCATCGCGCTTGCATAAGGGACGGAGATGCGATTGGACGTCATCGTGTGCTCGCCGATCGTGATGATGTCGATCGCGCCGCCGTCTTGCGAAAGGACCGCCAAAAGCGCGCCGTCGGGTGAGAGGGCCTCCGAGCTTGCGAAGTTTTCGACGGGAATGGTGAAGCCCACGGGCGTTACGGATCGCCCGTCGGGCAATGTCGCGGCGCTCGCCGCGGACACGAACAGGATCAGGGCCGCCGTGGCGAGCGCGAGAAGATTCATGTAGTCGATGCGTCCACCGCTCATGGCGTTGTGCTCCTTTTGGCTATCTTTCGAGTCTAGCGAGTAATGATTACAACAGCATGAACGGACCGCTCAGGACTGCTCATTTCACCCTCAGGCTGTAATTGAAGCTTATCGTCCGCAAAGGCAAGCCGAATCGCTCCGTGGCCTGCGCACCGAAGTATGGTTGATAGTCCGACGGCATGGCGAAGCTATTCAGCGGTTGTGGATATCCTTCTCCGATGAGACCGCGATAATCCGCATAGGTTTGCCACAGGTTCTCGACGCTTGTCGTGAAGACACCTCGGCCTATCGGCGCGCTGACGTCAAAATCCGAATACGTGTAGGCCGGTAAGTCGCTCGGATTGTTCTCCGCCACGTGATATGTTGTGAGTTGAGTTTCAATATTTCGCCAGAACGTGTAGTCGAGGGTGAAGGACCATTTGTGCAACGGCACTGCCGGAATTTGCGAGTTCGGGATCAGTAAGAGACTGCCACCAAAGTTGGGGTTGACGAGCTCGGGATCGCCGGATTTGAGGATGGTCGATTGCTCGGACCAGGTATAGTCGATAAAGAGCGGCCGCGTGACCCTGATCCTACCGGTCAAGTCGATCCCGCGCGCCGCCACGTGCGCGATGTTCACCGCTCCGTTCACGCCCAGAAGCGCTGCGGCTTGCGCCGAAGAGATGCCGCATGTATTTTTGATCGCGTTTATGTACGGAGTCGGATCGAAGGGGACTGTGATAACCGAGAGCGGCAGGTTGAGATTTTCGTAGATCTGATTGAAAATGTTTTCGTTATAGAGCGTCAACTGAACCGTCGTGTCGCCGGCAAAACGGTGTCCGAAGCTGAACTCTTGGTCAACCCCTTCCTCGGGCTTCAATAGCGACGATGGTACGCTGCCCACGGCATTGGACAACGCGCCGGAACACGAGACGCGCCCCAGGAACGTTCCCACCGCCGATGGCATGAAGACCGATTCCACGTCGGCTGGAAACGGCTCGGTCGACGTTTCACCACCGGCCAACCGAAAGACGTTGTTTGCCTGTGCGTAGACGAAGGCAATGCGAGGGTCCACAAACGAGGAGTTCGTGATCGTGGCATGTTTGAACCACACGTTGCCGTATGTGGTCAGGTGCGAGTTGACGGGGTGCCAAGCGTCACGCAAGAAATAAGCTGTCTGATGAACGGTCGGAGCAGGTTGTTCGGCGCCGTTTTGCTGGAAAAAGTAGGCCTCGTTCTCCCAAAAGTAGCCTAGCCCGAACTCGTTGTTCTTGCCGAGGATGTCATCTGATATCGTCGCGCCCGTGTTGCTTGCTTGTTCGTAACTCCACGAGGCGCTATCTGTGGGGACGGCGGTGAACGGAAGCTGCGCCGTGCGATCGACCGAGTCCCTATACGTATTCGTGAACGTGTTGACCGAGAACGTGTTGTTCCCGGCGATTTTTTCGTAGTGCAAGGCGTAATCGTTCGAGCGCAGGGCCTGCCAGGCCGTACCGGCGCCCTGCCACCCGTCGTTTACCGAAGCGTATTGTTGCGGCGTGACGCACACGGGCGGAACCCCCGGCGGAGGCACCGGAACATCCGGTTTCCCGTTGGGTCCGGTCCCAGGAGTGCTGCCGTTCGCGTTCGTGCCTGGTTGGAACGTCTTCTTATTGATGGCATAGCAAGGATCCGCACCACCGGAGGCCGCCGCCGCGGCCAAGAGATTCTGGCCGGCCGCGAGGGCGACTTCGTAGGGCAAATAGTCATTGTCGCCGTTACCGGTTTTGTCATCCCACCACGCACTGCTCAGCCACGTAGCGGTCAGATGTGAAGTATCGCTGAAATTCATTTGCCCTTTCAAGAGGGTGCTTTTCAACGTCAGCGAGGTGTCGTCAGGATACACCCCGAGGGCGCGAACGGTGGGGTCGGTAGCGTAGGGATCGAATGCGGCGGACGCTTGGTACATGTTATCGTGTTTGAAGAAACCCGTCTGGCCCTGAGAACCCACCGCTACAGCGTAGCCGAACTTGCCACCATTCGTCGATCCAGTAGTGGTGAACGCACTGCTGAGGTTGTTCCAAGTGCCGTAGCCTTGGGTGAAGGTTGCGGTTGGGTGCAGGGTCGGGCTAAGCGTTTGCATGTCGACAACCCCGCCGATCGCGTCCACGCCGTACAAGTCCGAACCGGAGCCGTAGATCACCCTCACGTCCTGAAGCCCGAACACGGGAGACAGTTGAAACTTATAGGCTCCGCTAAAGCCCGGTCCGATGGGATTGCCGTCGATCAACGTCGTGGTTTCCAGCTCGCCGATCCCTCGGATGTCGATCGTTTGCGAGTCACCAGGAGTTGCGCCATCGGAACCCCCGTTGACGATTCCGGGCAACTTCCGCAGAGCGTCCCCGGCCTTGTAGATCCCTTGGCTGGACAGTGATTGAGCCGATAACGACGCGGAGATGACAGCAGCCGTCTGCAGCGATGCCGAAGCGTGAATCGTCGTGCGCCCGAGAAGCTTGATGCCTGACGTCACGCCTTGCGAGCGCGCGAGGACAAGCGTCACGCTTTGCGTCTGGCCGTCCAGCAGCGGAAATCGATCTGAGGCCGTGGTCACGTAACCGGCTAGGCTGATCACTAGCTCATACGATCCCGGCAATAAGTTGTCGAGAGTAAAATTACCATGATTGTCGGTGAGCGTCTTCGCCATCGTCGGCCCATCCGCCACAACTGCGACCCCTAACAGAGGCAGGCCAGAACCGCCCTCGATGACTTGACCCGTGATCTTCGCCGTTGCGGCCGGTGCCGCGCCGGCGGCAGTCGAATTCCCAAGCATGCACAAAGCCATAACGCAAAAAAGCGTGCCCGCGAGAATAGCGCGACACGCTCGTCTCATTTTCATAACTACCTCCAGCCGGGACCGCTATCCGAAACGTAGTCCGGGCAAATTCTACATCACTTGATTTTCCACGAATATGTGAATTGGATGGTCCTAAAGGGCAAACCGAAGCGTTCCGTCGCGCCGGCACCAAAATACGGCTGGTAGTCTGATGCCTGTGCAAAACTATTCAGCGGGAGAGGATAGCCCTCGCCGATCTTGCCTTCGTAGAACGCCTGGTTACGCCAGAGGTTTTCCACCGTCATGCTGATGGTGCCGGGGCCCAAGGGGGATGAAAGCTCGAAGTCGGACCAGCCGTAGGCCGGTAGATTCTTCGGATTGTTCTCGGAGACGTGATAGGTGGACAACCGAGCCTCGATGTTCCGGCCGAACGTGTAATCGAACGCGTACGAATACTTGTGGAGAGGCACGTTGGGCAACTGTGCGTTCGGGATCAAGAACAACGAGCCGCCAAAGACCGGATTGATAAGCGATGGATCATCGGATCGCAAGATAGCGGATTCCTCACTCCAATCGTAGTCGATAAAAAACGGCCGCGAAACGCGAGCACGCCCGACGAGGTCGATGCCCCGCGCTTGGGTGTGCCCGATGTTGATCGAGCCGTTGACTCCGAGCAGAGCGATCGCATCCGCAAGCGTCCCTCCACACTTGGACTGCACTTGCAATGCGTAGGGTGTCGGGTCGAATGGCACGGTAAGGTCCGACAACGGCAAATTCAGCCCGTCGTAGATCTTGTCGAAGACGTTCTCGTTGTACAGTGAGAGTTGGACCGTGGAATCCCCGCTGAAGCGGTGACCGAAGCTCAACTCCTGATCGATTCCTTGTTCGGGTTTCAGCTCGGATGACGGCACGCTTCCCACCGCGTTGAATCCAGAACATCCGACGTGCGCTGAAAAAGTTCCGACGGGCGTCAGCATGAACGAAGACTCGATGTCGGCTGGGAAGGGTTGCGTGGACGTCTTGCCACCCGCCAAGCGAATCACGTTGTTTCCGAGCGTGTACACAAACGCCAAACGCGGGTCGACATACGACGTGTTGGTGAGCGTGGAATGTTTGAACCACACGTTCCCGTAGGTCGTTAGTGGAGAGTTGAGTGGATGCCAGGCGTCTCGCAGGAAGTAGGCCGTGTCGTGGAAGGTCGGCGCAAGCTGTTGCACGCCGCCCGTGGCGGTCGTGCCTTGCAGGAAGTAGTAGGAAGAGTTTTCCCAAAACGACCCAACGCCGAGATCGTTGTTTCGACCGGGGATGTCATACGTCGCCGTCACCCCTGTGTTGGTGGAATTTTCATTGTGCCAGGCTGCATTATCTGAAGGCACATTGATAAACGGCAATTGAGCCGTGCGGGACACATCCCGCCCATACGAGTCGGTAAACGAGCTGATGCTGAGCGTATTCTTACCGATCGTGCCGTCGTAGCGCAAGGCGTAAGAATTGGACTTGAAGACGGCCCACGCGGGGCCGGCACCTTGGTAGCCAGCGTTGAGGTTGGCGTATTGCTGGGGGGTGACGCAAACCGGGTGGTTGGGTCCATCAGGAACCCCGCCTGGACCGAACCCCGGGGTGCTCCCATTAGGATTCGTGCCGGGCATGAACGTCTTTGGATTGGCGTTGTAGCACGGGTCAGCGCCGCCGGAGCTGGCGGCCGAAGCGTGAAGGTTTTGGCCGGTGAACAACGCGACCTCATAAGGGAGGTAGTCGTTGTCGCCGTTGCCTGTCTTATCAAACCAGTCCGAACCGCTCAAGTACGTCGCAGTGAGTTCCGAGGTGTCGTTGAAATTCACCCGAGTCTTCAAGAGCACGCTCTTGTTCGTCATCGAGTTGTCGTCTTGGTACACGCCCAGTGCCCGCACTGCCGGGTCAACCGCGTATGGATCGAACGCCGCGGAGGGCTGGTAGAAGTAATCGTGGTGAAACGGCCCGTCGAGGCCTTCAGTGCCGAGGGCAAGGGCATATCCGAACTTGGCCCCCGGCGCCGTGCCTGTTGCCGTTAGCGATGTCGTGAAATGATCCCAGGTGCCGTAGCCTTGCGTGAGCGTCGCTGCCGTGCGAGCGGTTGGTTCCAACGTCTGCATGTCGACAACACCGCCGATCGCGTCGACCCCGTAGAGATCCGAGCCAGATCCATAGAGCACTTTCACCGCACGAAGGCCGAAGACGGGGGAAAGCGCGTAGTCGTATCCGCCTCCGAAGAGCGGGCCAACCGGATTACCGTCGATCAGTGTGGTCGTCTCGAGCTCCCCAATGCCCCGGATGTCAAACTCCACTTCATCCGCAGGTGCCGCGGTTTGGGCACCGACGTAGTTGACGGCGGGTAACTTCGCTATCGCTGTGAACGCTCGGGAGATGCCTCGCTTTGCCAGGTCCTGGGCGATGACGGTTGCTGAAATAACCGCTGCCGTTTGAAGGGTCGCAGAGGCCCGGATCGTCGTCTTGCCCAACGAACGGATGCCTGATGTGACCCCCTGCGTCGGCTGAATCGCCAGAGTGACTGCCTGGTTTTGATCGGCGATCAAGTCAAAGAAATTCGACTCGGTCGTCTGGTACCCGTTCAAACTCGCGACCAACTCGTAGCGCCCCGGCATAAGGTTGTCGAGCGTGAAATTCCCCTTGCTGTCAGTCAGCGCTTTCTCGGTGGTCGGACCGACCGTGGCCACCGTCACCCCCAGGAGTGGGAGTCCCGTGCCAGACTCGATGACCTGCCCGGTGATCTTGGCCGTGCTTGCCCCAAAAGCCGACTGTGTCATCGACGCGCCCAACGCTGCAAGCAGCGTCGCAAGTATACAAGCTCGTCGTGACAGCATTGCTGGGTTCATCTCATTCCTCCACTCTGGGCGATCAAATATGTTGGGTCACGGTGAAAATCACGGAGGCCGGCGCCAGGCCGAAGCGTTCGGAGCCTTGTTCCACCGCGTTTTGGTCGGTTCCAAACTGGTTCTCCGGCACATACACACCTAGTCCGATGCGGCCGTAGTTGTCCACTGCGGCATTGAAGAGGTTCGAAACTCCGAAGTTCAGGGTCGTGTTGCGGGCGACGTCTTGGCTCAGAGACAGGTCCACCTCGCCGTAGGCCGGCCGATTCAGCTCGTTGTTGCTGTCGAATTGAGTGTACTGCAAGAAAAGATCACCGCCGTGGGTCGTGCTGAAATCTGCAGACAAGCCGAATTTGTGTAGGGGGATGCCTTGGAGTTGCGCGCCGTTGATCAGAGTCGGATTTTCTTGCAAGAAGAAATCTGGCACGTCATTTACCACGGTCGACTGCGTGTCGTAGAAAGCATCGAACACGATATGCGGGTTCACTCTGAAGCGTTGGCTCAAGTCGAGCCCGCGGGAGCGGGAATCAGACAGGTTGGTGTTCGTGGTGACCACCAAATTCGCGATTGTTGGCGGCGGATTGGGCGGTCGAAATCCCGGACAGAGCGTCATGATCTTCTGGTACACGGCGGGGATGTAGGTGGGGCCGCCGAGCGATGATATTAGGCTTTGGTAGCCCGCAGCGGGAAGATTCGCTTCAAAAATCGTGTTGATTTCGTTGGTGTCGTAAAGGGTGAATTGGCTGATCGTATCCGCCGTCCAGCGGTGTGCGAATGCCGCCTCGATATCCGTTGACTTCTCAGGGAGTTCGCCGGGAGTCGGAATCGTTCCGATACCGAAGAGGTTGCAATTTCCGGGCGTGATGCCGCCAACGCTGGCCAGGTCCACGGCGATTGCAGCGGGGTCGGCCGAGGCCTTTCCGCCCGTTAGGCGGATCACGTTCGAAGAATCAGGCTTCCAGACGATCGACAGGCGCGGGTCGAACGACATTCCACCCAACAGCGAGTCCTTTAGCCAGGCATTGAGGAAATACTGGATTTGGGTCGAGGGCGTCCAAGCGTCGCGGATAAATTCGCTGGTGAGCCTCGAAAAAAGCGCGGCCTCGGGCGTCCCTTGACCGCTATTCCCGTTGGTGTATTGGCGCTGGGAATAAAACCCGAAACCGAAATCGTTGGTGTTGGTCGTTATGTCGTCGCTCACGAGGTATCCGACGGTGTGCCAGATGTTGAATCGGATGTCGGTTGGACCGTTGACGAACGATGCCGGCCGTACTTTGTTGCGCGAAGAGTTGTCCTCGAAGAAATCGACGACCACTTGATTCTTGCCTAATGCCGTCAGGAAGCGGGCGTGATAGTCTTGATTGGCGAGCGCTTGGTATGCTCCAGGGCCGCCGCCCGCCGGGCCGGTCGTGAGCTGAGCGTAATGTTGAAACGTCACGCATTGCGTGGCGCCCTTCGAGTTCGTGATGGTGATGCCGCTCGGAATCGTCGGAGTTGAGCAATTCGGTCCTTGCTGCGCTTGGAAGAGCGCGAATGGATAGGAGATATAGTCGTTGTCTCCGTTGCCGGTCTTGTCGTCCCAGGACGTCGCAGTGTATCCGGTCAGTGTCAGCGATGTGTTGGGGCTGAAATTGTACCTGACCTTACCAATCGTGTTGCGCAAGAGGTAATCTGCGCTAATGGGATAGGTGAGCGCCGTGGTCGTCGGCGGACTGAGGTCGCCGCCATTGATGCCTGCCTGATAGATGTTCTGGCTCGGAAAATCGCCATACGTGCCGGCGACGCCATAGTTAAAAGCATAGCCGAGCTTGCTGGCGCTCCCGGTTGCCTGTGCCTGGAATGTCTGCTTTCCGTAACTGCCGATTCCGTACGAAAGAAGTTGGTGGGCTTGTTGCGTAGGATTAATAGTCTGCAGGTCGACCGAGCCGCCCACGGCGTCGACCCCGTACAATCCGGTTGCGCCGGAGCCATAAACGACAACGGTGTTCTGGATCGAGCCCAGCGGGGAATCGGCCCAATTGAAACCACCGGTGCCTCCGCCGATGCTGGCAGGATATACGCCGAGGGGACCGATCGGGTGTCCATCGAGTAAAACCTGCGTCTCACTGGGTTTGAGGCCGCGGACATCAACCCCGAGGTCGTCCCCTAGGCTCGAGTCCTGCCCGATGAGATTGACGCTCGGAAGCTTCCCTAGAGCGTAGCCCGTGTTGATCTTGTTGGTGCGGATCATCACGTTGGGGTCCGCTTGTTGTTGGATCGTCGTCGTAGTCTGGAGCCCACCGCCTTTCGTGTTCACCACGACCCGCCCGAGCTGACGCACAGCGCTCGTCGTGCTCCGGCTCATGGTCAACGTGATGCTCTGCGTTGGACCCGAGACAGGGATTGGTTCGGAATTCACTACCCCGTATCCGATCGCACGCACGGTGAGGTAGTACACTCCCTCGGGTACAGGTTTGAAAGTAAACGCTCCGTCGCGGTCGGTCTTGGTAGTCGCAACCACTTGCGCCTGTTGCGTCAGCGTCACGTTGGCGCCCTCAATTGGCAAGCCACCATTGACATCGATGACGCTTCCGCTCACGATGGTCGTCGTAGCGCCGAGCGCGGCATTTTGTTGCAGCGTGAGCACGAGGATCATCGCCGCCACCGTTTGCAGCGCTGCTCCCAAGATCGATCGCATTGGATAAACCTCCTGCCAGCAGTGCTGGCGGCATGAGTCAAGCATGAGTAGTCGCTGCTCCCGTCATCAAACTGACGGCGTTATCCATTGTCGCGGAGCTCGGATCGAGGCTGCCCACGCGCTGTCCGTGCCGGAGCACGACGATGCGATGGGCGACCTCGAAGACGTGGGGAAGATTGTGACTGATGAAAACGACTGCGGTGCCTTTGCGGCTCACGGCGCGCACGAGCTGCAGCACGAGCGCCGTTTGCGCAACCCCAAGCGCCGCGGTCGGTTCATCCATGATGACGATGCCCGACCCCCAGAGCACCGTCCGCGCAACCGCGATCGATTGACGCTGGCCGCCCGACAGCGTGTCGACGCGCTGGTCGATCGATGTCACGCGGATGCCGAACTCGCGCAGATGCTCTTGGGCGCTCTGGCGCATGGCTGGCCGGTCCAACACGTCGAGGGTGCCGAGGAGTCCAGGTCGCAAGAGCTCTCGCCCGAGGAAGAGATTAGCCGCAACGTCGAGGTCGGGCGCCAGCGCCAAGTCCTGATACGTCGTCTCGATCCCAGCCTTGCGCGCGTCGGCAGGACTTTCGAAGTTCACCGAGGCCCCACGCAGCGCAAGCGTACCGGTGTCCGGCGTCTCTGCACCGGAGATGATCTTCGCTAGCGTGGACTTACCCGCACCGTTGTCGCCGATGAGCGCGACGATCTCGCCCGCATAGACTTCGAAATCTACCTCATGCAGCGCGCGAACGCTTCCATAGTGTTTGGACACAGCTCGTGCTTGGAGGAGCGGCTCCTGGCTGGTCGTGTCGGCGTGCTGCAGTATCATGCGGCCGCCAACCTCGGCTTGCGCCAACGGTCGAGATACACGAACAGGATGAGCAAGGCGCCCTCCAAGATGCGGGCCACCTGGGGATCGAAGTTGAGCAAGTTGAGCCCGTTGGCCATGATCTGCACGAGCACCACGCCGAGAAACGTGCCGACGATGGAACCGCGCGCTCCGAACAGGCTCGCCCCTCCGAGAACCGCGGCCGCGATGGCGTCGAGCTCGTAGCCCGTGCCGGCATTCGGGTCGCCCTGCGCTTGACGCGCTGTCAGCAAGACGCCCGCGAGCGCCGCAAGCAGACCAGAAATCGCGTACACGGTGAGGGTCGTCGCGCGGACGTTGATGCCCGCACGCCGCGCGCTCTCCATGTTGCTCCCGATTGCGAACATGTAGCGTCCTCGGCGCGTCAGGTGCAGCACGAAGGCGGCGACGAGGCACACGGCGAGAAAGACCAGGAAGATGTTGGGTAGTCCCAACGTGGAGTTGGCGGCGAAATTGGTCAGCGAGGGAGAGTCGTATGCGACCTGCTGTCCGTTGCCGAAGATCTGCGTCAGTCCGCGCAAGATGCCGAGCATACCCAAGGTGACGATGAACGGCGGGAGAGAGGCAGCACTGATAAGGCTGCCGTTGATCAGTCCCACCCCGATGCCGGCGCCACACACAAGGGCCAGCGCGACCGGCAGCATGAGACCGTGCGAAAGCCCAAGCGCGATGATGATCCCCGCCAGCCCGAGGAGCGATCCCACGGACAGGTCGATCCCGGCGGTGATGATGACGAACGTCTCGGCCACCGCGAGAATCCCGACGACGGCCATCTGGCGGGCGTTGTTCTCGACGTTTTGCATCGTCGCAAAACCGGACGCGGTGATCGAAAAGACGACCGCGAGCGCGACGATGATCGCGAGCAGGCCGAGTCGCATGACGAGGTCCCAGCGGACCGCGCCGAGCGGATTGCGGGTTTGTGCGAGCGCGAGTTGTGCGGTCATGCGGCTGGATGGATCCCAATGCGGGTCTGCGACGCAGGATCGAGCAAGCCGGCGATGGTTGCCTCGGCGAGGTTCGCCGGTGTCGCCGCGGTGACGCCTGTGTTGAGGAACCGAGGGGTGGCGACGCCTGCAGCCGCAAGGACTCCGTAGAGCACGCCCCCATAACCCATCTGAAATGGGTCTTGCAAGATGATGCCGTCGACGACGCCCGCCTTGAGGGCCCTGACGAGTTCGGGCGATGGATCGAAACCCACAAGCGAAACCTTGTGTGGGTCGATGTGATTCTCTCGGAAAGCCGTGACCGCTCCTTGGAGGGTGACGAGCGAGTCGGCGAAATAGCCCACCAGGTTGGGGAAGCGGGTCAACGTATCTGCCACGATGCCGATCGGCTTGACCGACTGATCGCCGGCCGCGTCCTTATGGGCGACGAGCTCAAGCCCCGGATAGCGCCGCAAGCCTTCAAGGAACCCTTGATCGCGCAGCGTGAGCGAACCGACGCCGCTTAGGAACGTGGAATACGCCACCTGCCCCGCGGCGGCACCCGTCTTGCGCTTGATCGCCTGCGCGAGCGTCGTCGCCGCGAGCACACCGCCCGCGTGATTGTCGGTCGCCAAAAAGCTGACGTACGATTGCGTATTCGCCGAGGAATCGATGAGGATGACCTTGACGCCCGCTTTTGAGACCTTGTCTATCGTCTCGTCGAGGGCAGTCGCATTGGTAGGCGCAAGCACCAAGAAGTCTGGCCGCTTCGCGAGCGCATCCTCGACGAGCGCGATCTGTCCTTGGATGTTCGCCTCTGAGCTCGCGCCGGTGAACTGGAGCGCATCCAGCCCCAGTTGCCGGGCCGCAAGCCGTCCACCGGCGAGAACCGTTTGCCAGTAGTCTGAATTCGGCGTCTTCACGATGAAGAGAAACCGAAGACCGGCGAGAGCACTCGCTTGCGACGGCTTGGCGCAGCCGGCAAGACTCGCAACGCCGGCGGAACCGGCGCTGACGCCGGCAAGCATTGCGACATTGAGAAATTCTCTCCGGCCGAGCCCACCTCGGCTCACTTGTCGGATCGCCAAAATCACCGCCGCCTGTCAAAAAAAGAAAGGATGGAACGACCTTAAGGCAGCATCATTGCAAGGTTGCCAATACTATTGCATAATGGCCACTACCTGCTATGCTATTTTACTTTCATCACTCGTTATTTTGCGCATCGCGCAAAAGTATTTGAATGGCTAATCGCAATCGCACCAACGGAAGGCTGATCAACTCGCTGGCGCGGGGGGTCGACATCCTGCGCCTGTTGGCGCAGGCAGACGCGCCCCTTGGCGTCACCGATTTGGGCGAACGACTGCACGTGGATCCGAGCACCGCGTACCGCCTCGTCGCGACGCTCGAAACGCAGGGCCTCGTGCGACAAGAGCCCGACTCGAAGAAGTACGCCGTCGGCTACGGCGTCCTCGAACTCGCCAACGCTCTGCTGCAACGATTGAGCGTCGTCTCTCTCGCCGAGCCGCTGCTTGGCACGATCACGACCGAAACGGGCGAGAGCACGCATGTCGCCGTGCTCGAAGGACCGCGCGCCGTATTCGTGGCGCGGCGTTCCGGAGCAGGCATCCTCCGCGTGGAAACGACGGTGGGCAGCAGCGAGCCGGCATACTGCACGGCCGTCGGCAAGGCGCTCCTTGTCGACCACACGTCCGCCGATCTCATTGCGCTTTTCGGTGCAGAACCGCTCGCCCGCCATACCCCCCAGACGATCACCACGGTGGAGGATCTCACGGCCGAACTGGAGCGCGTGCGCCGTTTGGGTTATGCGTTCGACGACGAGGAGTTGCACCAAGGCGTGCGCTGTGTCGCTGCACCCATTCGCGATCATCGCGGCCGCACGGTCGCGTCCTTCGGTCTATCTGCTCCTGCGGGCCGCTTCCCGAGGGAACAGCGCAAGGAGCTCGTCGAGCAGATCCAACGCGCCGCGCGCGAGATCTCCGAGCAGCTGGGCTATCATGCCAATCGTACTACGAAGCCGAGAAGGGGTGGATGACGCCATGCGCCTGACCGGTGGCCAGATCGTCGCACAGTATCTCATCTCCGAAGGCATGCCGTATCTCTTTGGAGTGCCCGGACACGGCAACACCGCGCTGCTCGACGCGTTCGTCGACCATCGGGACGAGATCAACGTCGTGCAGGCGATCCACGAGCAGGGCGCAGCGCACATGGCCGATGCGTACTACCGCGTCGCCCGGCGCGTCTGCGGCGTATTCACCTCCATAGGGCCGGGCGCCGCGAACACCGCGATGGGTGTTGCGAACGCCTACATCGATTCGATCCCTCTTCTTCTGCTCACCGGCTCCGTGCATACCTACATGCGCGGACGTGGCGTCCTTCAAGAACTGGAGCGGACGCACTGGGCGAATTTTCCACGCATGATGGAGCCGGTCGTGAAACGGTGGTGGCAGCCCAGCCGCGTAGACCAACTGCCGAACGTGTTGCATCTCGCCTACAACGTGATGCTCGGCGGCCGTCAAGGGCCTGCCTACATCGACTTCCCTATGGATCTTCAGGCTGAGACGGCTGAGATCGAAAGCCTTCCGAATCCAGTGACCCGTCGCGCGAGCGGCCGCACGCACGGAGACCCCGAGCTCGTCGAGCGAGCCGCAAAACTGCTCTGCGGCGCGCAGCGACCGCTGATCATCGCCGGCGGCGGCGCGACCGCCTCGCAGGCGGCCGCCGAGATCGCGCAATTGGCAGAGCTCCTGGGCGCGCCGGTGACCGTGACGTGGATGGGCAAGGGCATCATCCCGGAGGATCATCCTTTATATGCGTGGCCGTGCGGCGACCTCGGTTCCATCTCCGGCAACACGCTCGCATCGGAGGCCGACGTGATCTTGGCCGTGGGCTGCCGGTTCACGGATCGAACCGCCTCGTCGTTCCGCCGCGGCGTGACCTTCAACATCCCGCCGGCCAAGCTCGTCCACATCGATCTCGACCCATATGAGATCGGCAAGAACTACCCGGTCGAGCTCGGGATCGTCGGTGACGCGAAGGCGACGCTTGGCGATCTCCTCGGCAGCGTCCGTGCGTTTCGCAAATCGGCGAGCGACTATCGCAACTCGTCCTATTTCAACCATCTCACCGAGCTCAAAGCCCAGTGGCAAGAGGCGCTGCGGCCTATGCGCGAAGACGATCGCGCGCCCATGACCATTTCGCGAGCGCTCGTCGAACTGCGGCGCGTGCTCGAGCGAGACGCGATCGTCGTGACCGGCGCCGGGAATCCGCAGAGCCAGGTCTTCACCGAGTTTCCGGTCTACGGCCCCGCTCAGCACATCACTGCCGGTGGTTTCTCAGCGATGGGATTTGAAGTTCCGGGTGCCATCGGCGCCAAGCTCGCCGCTCCCAACAAACAAGTGGCGGCCATCGTCGGTGACGGCAGCTTCTTGCAGACCGTTCAAGAGCTCTCCATGGCTGCGCAATACGACATCCCCGTGTTGTTCGTCGTGATGAATAATTTCGGCTGGGAATGCATCAAGAATCTGCAGTCCACGCAGTTCGGCCCGGATCGCATCATCGCAACGAATTTCAAGAAGCCTGACGGCACGCCGTTCTCAGCGAACTTGGCCGACATCGCGAAAGGCTTCGGCTGTTTTGGGGAACGCGTGGACCAGCCGGCCGATGTCGGAGCCGCGGTTGGCCGCGCCCTGGACTCGGGTCGCCCCGGCGTCGTCGAGTTGCTGTGCAGTCGCGAATTGCCGTACAGCGGACTCACGGCGACCGGTTGGTGGGATGTCACCGTTCCCGCCTACCACCGTGAAAAACGCGCGAAGTACGAAGCCGCGCGTTCGGAAGAGGCGCTCACCTAAGATGCCCCCCGAACCCATTGGTCTTGCGGTCTTCGGCGCAGGCCGCATCGGAGGCGTGCACGCAGCAAACGCCGCAACACTGCCCGGAGCCAGGCTTGTCGGCATCGCCGACCTGGACCGCCCGGCGGCCGAACGGCAGGTACGCAAGCACGGCGGCCGTGTCGACACGATCCCGTCGTTCCTTGCAGACGAGCGCGTGCACGCCGTCGTGATCGCGACTCCGACCGAATCGCATGCCGAACTCATCACCCGGGCGGCTGCAGCCGGCAAGCACACCTTCTGCGAGAAGCCGATCTCGCTAGACATTCCTGCCACTCGAGCTGCGATGGCGGCAGCGAAACGCGCCGGCATCATCCTGCAGGTCGGGTTTCAACGCCGCTTCGACGACGCGTTTCTCCAGGCGCGGCGCAGCGTTGAATCGGGAGCGCTTGGCAGCCCGAGGTTCATGCGCCTGGTCGGACGCGATCACCGAGTGCCGCCCCTCGCCTATCTGAAGACTAGTGGCGGACAATTCAAGGACCAGATGATCCACGAGTTCGACCTGGCGTCCTGGCTCTTCGAGCCCGCTCGGGTTGTCGAGGTCTATGCGACCGGCTCGGCTATCGTCGACCCCGCGCTGGGCGAATTCGGCGACGCGGATACGACGATCGCCGCGTTGCGCTTCGACACGGGAGCCCTCGGCGTCATCGACGGATCGCGCGAGGCGGTCTACGGCTACGACGTCAGGGCGGAGCTCGTGGGCTCCAAGGGCATGATCGTCGTGGGCCACGAACACGTTGTCAACGGAAAACTCCTCGATGCCACGAGCGCCACGCCGGAGCTCGAGTCTTTTGCCGAGCGTTTCGAACATGCGTATCGCGCCGAATTGGGGGGATTTCTCGAGGCCGTCTCGCGCGGCGAGCGACCGGCCGTCGGCGGCAGCGATGCGCTGGAAGCGCTTCGTCTCGCAAGTGCCGCGACGCGCTCGTTTCAGCGGGGACGTCCGGTCAAGCTCTCCGAGATCGCGGATGGCTGAGCGCCGCTCGCCGAGTCTTTTGGTCCGTGGCCGCGACGTGGCCGCCGGAGAGGTCGTCGCCGTCCGCCCGCACGAGGGCTGGCGCTACATTAACTTTCGCGTCGTCCGTCTGCAGCCGGGCGGCACGCTACGCTGCGACACGGCGGCGAACGAATCGGCCATCGTTATCCTCGGGGGCTCCGCCAACGTTAGAGCGGCGGACCAGACGTGGACGGGCGTCGGAAAGCGAAAGGATCCGTTCTCCGGGCCGCCCTGTGCGGTGTACCTGCCGTGCAAGACCAGATACGAGATCGACGCTTTAGAGTTCGTCGAGCTCGCCGTGTGTGAAGCGCCGGGTCCTAAGCTCTTCCCGCCGCGGCTCATCGAGCTGCCGGAGAGCGCCGGCTACGTGCGCGGTGAGGGACATGCCCAGCGACGGATCTTCAACATCTTGATGGAGGAAGGCGGAGCCAACAGTCTGTTCCTCACCGAAGTCGTGACCTTCGCCGGTAACTGGTCGAGCTATCCGCCGCACAAACACGACACCGACGACCCGCCGCGAGAATCGCAACTGGAGGAGCTTTACTATTACCGTGCACAGCCCGCTCAAGGCTTTGCGTTTCAGCGCGTCTACACGCAGGATGGCGAACTCGACGAAACGGTGACCGCCCGCGACACGGACGTGGTGCTCGTGCCACGCGGCTACCACGTCTGCGCTGCGGCGGCGCAGTACACGATCTACTATCTCAACGTGCTGGCCGGGCCAAAGCACGTCTATCACATGTCCTTCGATCCCGCTCACGCGTGGATCAAGGAAGGATGGACGTGGTAGGGCAGATGCTCGTCGGCACCGCCTCCGTGAACTGGGGTTTCGATCCGCTCTACACGTGGGTGATACCGCCTTCGCTCGACGACATGCTCGACCAAATGGCGGCGACGGGGTACAGCGGCACTGAAGTGAGCTACAACTTTCCAAGAGACCCTGCCGACGTGCGGCGCCGGCTCGACGCCCGTGGTCTGCTGGCGGTGAGCTCCTTCGTCGCAGTGGACTTTCGAGACCGCACCAATCATGATAAGGGCCTGCGCGAGGTCGCCGACGCGGGCGAGCGTTTGCGGGCGCTGGGGGCGTGCGTGCTCATCCTCTCCGACAAACCTTCGCCTGCTCGACTCGCACGAGCCGGACGGGTTGCGCTCGATGGCAGCGACGCCTTGGACCGTTCGAGCTGGAGCGCGATGTGCGAGGGCTTGAACCGCGCCGGGGAACTGCTCGCAGCCTCAGGCATGCAGGCCGCCTTCCACCCCCACGTGGGAACGTACGTGGAAAACCGGGCTGAGATCGACGACCTGTGCAAAGCCACCGACCCGGCGCTCGTCGGGCTCTGCCCGGACTCTGGCCACCTCGCCTACGCGGGCGTGTCACCGGAAGAAATCTTCACCGCTTACGCTTCGCGGATCAAGCACGTGCATCTCAAGGACGTTGACGCAGACAAGCTGCGACGCGTTCGCGCGGAAGGCACGGACTTCGTCAGCGCCGTGCGCATGGGACTCTTCGTGGAGCTCGGCACCGGGATCGTGCAGATGAAGTCCATCCTGCGCAGCTTGGACGTCGCGCACTACGCCGGCTGGCTCGTCGTGGAACAAGATGCACCCAAAGATCCGCTTGTCGCGGCGGCGCGCAATCGCGCGTACTTGCGCGCGGAGTTCGCACTATGACCGAGGGTGAAATCGCGCGGATGGGCAACGAGATCCGCCGCCAAACTCTTCGCGCGGTGTTCCACGCAGGAGCCGGGCACATCGGCGGCGTCTTCTCAGCGGCGGAGCTGCTGGCGGCTTTGTACTTTTCCGTTCTGCGCATCGACCCGTCCAAACCGCAGTGGCCGGATCGCGACCGGTTCATCCTTTCCAAAGGCCATGCAGCCATCGGTCTGTATGCGACCCTCGCCTTGCGAGGATACTTCTCGGTTGCGGAGCTTGCGACGTTCGACGCGATCGACTCTCGATTGCAAGGCCACCCCGATATGACCAAGCTTCCCGGCTTGGACATGTCCACCGGCTCCCTCGGGCAAGGTCTCTCACCGGGCGTCGGAATGGCGCTCGGAGCCCGCTATATGGGCAAGGAATTTTCAACGTGGGTCATGCTCGGCGACGGGGAGACGCAAGAGGGGCAGATCTGGGAAGCCGCCTTTGCGGCGTCTCGGTACGAGCTCGATAACCTGATCGCGATCCTGGATTGGAACCACTTGCAGCAGTACGGGTGGTCGACCGAAGCGGGGTACGCCGCAAGCGCTCGGCTCGACCCGTCCGTCGATCCCCAGGCCAAGTGGCGCGCCTTCGGCTGGCGCGTTTTGGAGTGCGACGGTCATGACGTCTCCGAAATCTTGAAGACTTGCCAGGCGGCATTAGAACGCAGCGGGCGTCCTACCGTGATCATCGCGAGGACGACCAAAGGCAAAGGCGTCTCGTTCATGGAGAACGAGTACGCCTGGCACTCGCGCCCGTTCGACGCAGCGTTGCTCGAGCGCGCGCTGGCGGAGCTGAACGAAGCGACCCCGGGGTGACGATGTCATGAGCAACCCGATCGCACAGCGAGACGTCTTCGGCGATACGATGATCGAATTGTGCCAACGCGACGAGCGCGTCGTGCTGCTCGACGGCGACCTAGCGAACTCGACCAAATCCGATAAGCTGGCTGCGGCTCTCCCCGGGCGCTTCTTCATGATGGGCATCGCAGAGCAGAACCTGGCCGGGGTCGCGGCGGGCATGGCGACCCTCGGCCTCAAGCCGTGGGTCGCATCGTTCGCGGCGTTCCTCGCAACGCGCGATCTCGACCAAGTACGGGTCGTCATCGCCCAGCCGCGGCTCAACGTCCGTCTTGCGGCGCACTACAGCGGGCTGCTGACCGGCTTCACTGGCAAGACCCACCAAGTCGTCAACGATCTTGCGATCATGCGCTCGCTTCCAAACATGGCGTGCGTGGCGCCGTGCGATGCGATCGAAGCGCGGGCGGCGATGCTCGCCCTCAACGACTACGAAGGCCCGGTGTACCTGCGCCTCACGCGTGATCCCGCCCCCGCCGTGGTGGCGGCGGATTCTGTCTTCGAGCTTGGCCGGACGGTGACGCTGCGGTCGGGAGCCGACGTGGGGATCATCTCGACCGGTGGTCAGACGGCTCGCGCGCTCGCCGCCGCAGATGAGCTTGCCCGCCAGCACGTCGCAGCCAGCGTGCTTCACGTACCGACATTGAAGCCCATCGACGCGGATGCGATTGTGGCGTTCGCCGAGGGCGTTCGCTGCGTTCTGACGTGCGAAGAGCACTCCATCATCGGCGGCTTGGGCGGCGCCGTGTGTGAAATACTCGGCGAGCGCTCTCCGACGCGCGTCGCCCGGCTTGGCTTGCGCGACGTCGACGGAGAGAGCGGCCCGAACGACGCGCTCTTGCGCAAGTACGGGCTGACTGAGCAGCACGTCACGTATGCCGCTCTTGAGCTCTTGCGCCAAACATGAGCACCGTCGCCGTGCTGGCCGGAGATGGCATCGGCCCGGAGGTGACGCGCGCAGCGGTCCGCGTGCTGCGTGCCGTGCGCCCGGACGTACGCTGCGAAGAGGTCGAGGTAGGCGGCGCCGCGATGGAGCGGGGCGATCCTCCACTGCCGGCTCGCGCGCGCCATCTTTGCGAGCGCAGCGTGGCCATCTTGTTCGGCGCGGTCGGGCTTCCGCAGTACGAAGGGCTGCCTCTCGAGGAGCGCCCAGAGCACGCGCTTTTCACGCTGCGCCATAGCTTCGATCTCTTCGCCAATCTGCGACCGGTGCGAGTGTACCCAGGATTGGAGCCGGCTTCCAATCTGAAGCCGGCGGTGATCGAGGGCTTGGATTTCATCGTCGTCCGCGAGCTCACGTCGGGGATCTACTTCGGTCAACCGAAGGAGCTCCGAATGACGGAGGGCGGCGAGGAAGCAGTCGACACGATGTACTACAGCGCGGCGCAGATCGAGCGCATCGCCCGCGTCGCCTTCGCGCTTGCGTCCTCGCGACGCTCGCGGGTCACCTCGGTGGACAAGCAAAACATTTTGGCGACGAGCGGGCTTTGGAGGCGGGTCGTCTCCGATGTCGCGCGAGACTACCCAAACGTCGCACTCGACCATCTGCTGGTGGACAATGCGTCCATGCAGCTGATACGGCGTCCGAAAGACTTCGATATCATCTTGACGGAGAACATGTTCGGCGATATTCTCTCCGACGAGGCCGCCATGCTTACGGGTTCCGTCGGAAACCTTCCAAGTGCGAGCCTCGGCACCGGCATCTCTTCGGGTCCGGTTTTCGGGATGTACGAACCCATCAGCGGCACGGCGCCCGACATCGCCGGACGCGACATCGCCAATCCCACCGCTGCGATTCTCTCAGCGGCTCTTCTGCTGCGTCACAGCCTAGCGGACGAAAACGGGGCGCGCCGGATCGAAAACGCCGTGGAACGAAGCTTTGCGGCCGGAGCCCGGACAGCCGACTTGCGCGAACAAGGCGCGCCGTCCCTGACGACGACGGCTTTTACGGATGTCGTCATCGACCATCTCAAGTGACGATCGTCGCGAATAAATTCGCGACGAGCCAGATCAAAAGACTTCGACCGGGTACGCGCCTGCGGCTGCGAACAATCCTTTGATGCGTTCGACTTCGCTGCCGGCGTTGAAGCCGACCACCGTACGTCCTTGTTCGATCGCCCGTTCGAAGTCCGGCATTCGTCCTTCCGGGATATCGAGTTCGCTCAGCAGCTCGTCCATCGAAGGAGCGTGGAAAGCGTCGACGCGCGGAATGCTTCCTGTCAATCCCGGCACGCCCGTGCCGCCCATGCCCGTGATGATGCCTCCGCGCGCGGAAATGGACTCCGGCTCGGCGTCGCCCGATAGTATGAACGTCGCTCCGCTCGTGGCGAGATCATCCGCCGGCGTTTCGGGCGACACGATACGCAGCCGGTCGACGCTCAAGCCGCCCGTTTTGATCTCATCGGTGAGTTTGACAAGCCCGTCGTGGTTGGGGAAAATCCCAACGACTACAGTGCCCATACGCTGTATCCTCTCTTATTCGGTGAAGGTCCGGAGCGGTTCGCCGCGGAGCGTGTGGCGCCCTCGCGTTACGTGTGCCAGTAGACGAGCACCGTCCGCAGGATTCCTTCGAGCCCGGTCTCCTTGCGGTCGGGAATCAGGTTGGCATAACGCTCGGCGCCGCTACGCTGGGAGACGCGATAGAGGCCGGCCGCGAGAATGGGAGGGACGAGACTGAGCACCCAGTGCGCGAACGCGCTCTTGGGGGCGTCCGGTGGCTTGCTCTCCAGTTCCGGATATTGCGTGGTCGCGGTGGAGATGACGAGCGCGGCATCTTGCGCCGCTTGGATGACCTCGACCGGATTGGTCGCGCATGCCGCGCGCAATTGTGTGAAAATGCGATCGCGGTCGACGGCCGGTTGCAATGAAGTCGCGGGCGCAGCGTCGGGCGGCGTCGGCGGTTCACCCATCGTCTTGACGGGCAAGCGCGTCCAATCGAGAAATTCGGGCGTGACGATGCGATGGTTCGCGCGTCGCGGCTGGGGTTTCTTATTCTCCCATGTCATGCGGAAGTACATGACGAACGCCGTCGCAAGCAGCTGGCGGCAGGCCACGTACGAGCGCGCGGCCAGCACCGAATAGTCGCGCAAGACCGTTTTGGCCATGGCGTCGGCCAAGCGCCGCTCACCGAAGGCGCCCACGGCGGGCGGCCGGCGCTCGAGGCGGCGGAGCATGCCATCGCCCACGATGAAGAATTTTGTGAAGCTGGTCTCGATGTACGATCCGACAAGCATCGTGGGAATGGCCGTCATACCCGCGACCGCGAGATAGAACGCCAATTTGTCGACCGGCGTGCCCACGGGCAGGCGGCGCTCGATGTCGAGAATGGCGCGAATGCGATCCTCGATCGCGTGGGGGACCTGGCAGTCGTACGACGGCGTCGGCGGCAGGCCGCTCAACAATCCTGCGTTGACGAGCGACTCCCATTTGGAGAGATCGAACGGATAGCCGTCCAACGCGAGCCGCTCGACGAGCTGCAAGAGCGGGATGAACCCGCCCGAGGATTCGGCGCTTGGCGTCGGTTGCGCGGTGCGAGCGATGGGCGCGATGCGCTCGGACAACTCGCTAGTCTTGATTGTAAGCAGTGTAGGTCATCGTCCCCGTCGTCATCGTCGTGCTTGCTTGGGCCGCGTCGTACTGGATCGCGGCGGCTGCGCTCGAACCCGCTATATCCACGTTGATGCCGCCGTCCAGCGCTCCTTGAACCGTGCCCGTGCCGCTGACGCTGACGGAGCCGTTCGCCGCATAGACGGTCCCCACAGGCTCGACGCCGGCAGTCGGCATGAGCGAGAGAGCATCGGCACCGGTGCCGCAGGGATTGCCCGGACCCGGGTCGTTGCCGAGCACGATGAGCAGCGCGTTCGTCGGCATGGAGGTCATGTAGCCGCCCGCACCGGACGAGCTCATGACGCCGCCGACGACCATCACAACGCCTTGGCCGGCATTCGCGTTGAGCAGTTCGCCGGTGCCGTTGATGCAAAGATTGCCGTTCACGTATACCGTTTCACCGTCGCTGAAGGTGACCGTCCCTGACGAAAGGTTCACGTTTCCGTTCACGTAGACGTCACCGGTGAAGCTTTGGCCGCCGGCGACTGAGGAGCCGCTGACCGTCGTACCGGCCTGGGCGATGAGTTTCGCCGTTTGCGCCGCTTGGCTCACCTGCGTCGGGGTCGGGAAGTAGACCGGAGAAGAACCGGGGTGCGTCTGGCCATCGGCGCCGGGGAGAACGTCGGATCCAACAGCGAAGGTTTTACCTTGAACCACGCTCCACGGGGACGACGACACCGCGATGTTGTTGTTGGCGTAAAGATTTGCGTCGTTGGCGTGCAGCGGGTCCTGGTGCACCGGTTCAGGCGTGAGATCGTTGATGTTCTGGGCGGCATTGACGGCACCCGGAGGCAGGTTCAACGGAGGCGCCGGGCGCGCGATGGCTTCGACGTATGTCTTGCGACTGCCGTTGTTCGTGGCCTCGCCGTAGATATACGCCGAACCCCCAGGGACGATGATCTGCGTGCCGTTCGCATAATCGGTCGCTGTCTGTGGCAGCGCATTCTTTAGATTGTTGAGGCCCATGCACGACCTGTACGAAGCTCCGTTCAGGGTGCCGGTGACGCAGCCCGGCGTCATCTTCGGGTTTTCGGCGAGTTCGTTCAAGGCTAAGTTCGCGGCGGCTTCGGCCGAGTTGAGCACGCCATACTTCACGCCGACCGCTTCCGCTTGGTTGACGGCGTTGAGCGCCCCGGTCACCACCAAGATTGCGACGAGCAAGAGCAAGGCGATGAGGACGAAGACGAACGCCATCGCGACGCCGCGCTGGGCGCCCTTTGAGAATCTGCGCGGTCGAAGATCAGTTGCGCGCATAGGTATTCGCCTGGAAGTCCGTTTGACTGATATTCGCTCCATTGAAGCTGCCCGCGATGAGCTCGAAGTTCACGGTGCTCGTGCCGGGCACGTCGCCCAGGCTCATCGAGTCGATGTAATTCGTCAACACGGGCGCCGGGCTGAGCGCCATGGCCGCCGTGATGAGGGGGCCTACCAGCGCGCTCGTGACATTGATCGGAACGCCATTTGGGCCGTTGATCTGGTTGATCTGCATGGGAGTCACTGGCTCGAACTGGCGCATGAGATTGAAGGACTGGCCAGTCGCGTCCGGCGCGAGCCAGTAGACATAGAAGCCTTGCCACTTTGGATATCCCGTGTTGGGGTCCACGTTGAAGGTTCCCGGCGGATTCTCGGCCGTGACGACCGCCATGGCCTGAACCTTCGTCAGCCCCGGACTCACCGCGCTGCACGTGACGATGGGTGCGGTCTGGCAGCCCATGACGCCGCTCGTGTCTCCCTCGCTGAAATCACGCCGGATCTTGTAAAGCGCGATGGCCGCGGTGTTCACTTGATCGACCTGACTTTGCATCTGGGCGGGGGCATGGAGCATGGCAGGCGCGACCATCACCAGGGCCGTCATGAGAATGCCGAGGATGACGGTGACTGTGAGGACTTCCGCGAGCGAGAAGCCGCGCTGTCTGTTTGTCATGACACCTGCTGGGTCGCGTACGTCTGCACGCTGTACGAGCGCAAGAACCCATCCTCCGGCCACTGGACGTTCACGGTGCATTGTTCGAGGCGCGTGTAGGGCGCCACGTTCGTGCACGAGCCGCTGACGGAAAAGTTGCCGGGCGAAGCGTTGATGTGACCGTTGCCGCTCACCGAATCGCCGCCATCGATGGGGATCGCCGTCGGGGCAGGGAGAGGCCGGCCTTGTTCGACGGAAGAGCGCATCGCGTCGAGGTATTGCTGGCCCGCGCTCACCGCCTGAAGATAGACGTTGGCGTGGCGCACCTCGTGCATGGAGTACGGGAAAAGCCCAAAGAACGTGGAGAGGCCGATCCCAAAGATGACGATCGAGATCAGCGCTTCGAGTAAGGTGAACCCCCGACCATTCCCGCGGTTGGGTCGACGCATCCAGTCAAAAACCCCGCCCTTGGTCCCCCAATTATCCAATGCCCAAATCCCCGTGACTACGGTCACGCACGTGCCAGTGGGCAAAATTGTGACGGTTTTTCGGACCTACGGCCGTCCCGTCACCCCGCGCCGACCGGCACCCCTCGCTGTTCGATATGATTTGCTATGCCGCGGTAGGCCGGATCGAGGCTGTGCAGCTTCTCGTACCACGCCGCCGCCGCTCGCGCATCGCGTTTTTCAGCCGCCACCGTGGCGAGGTTGTACAGCGTCTCATTGTAATGGAGCTTGGCAAGCCCCGGGGTTGCGAGCGCCTGCGTCAGCTTGGCCTCAGCCTGATCGAAGTGGCGCCCACCGGATTGGTGCAACGCCTCGACGTTGAGGGCGAGCGCCTTGCCGTGTTTGCTGCGGCCTAGAGCCTGAGCGATCCGCAACACGTCCACATAGCGCTTCATCCGTAAGAGCGCTCGGGCCACAAGGTAGGTGATGAAGGGGTCGACAGGCTTGCCTTCCATGGCCCGGTTGAAGAACGTCAAGGCGCCTTTCGCATCGCCCGCTTCGGCAAGCGCCTCCCCGATGATGAGCCGGTAGTAGCCGGGCGCGGGGCCGGCCATGGCCCGCGACCACCAGGCGCGCACCAGCTTGTCGACGCCGCCCTCTTGTAAGAGCTCGGATGCGCTCGTCGCCTCCAGGTTCGCGATGAGCCCTTGCCCCGCCAGCAGCTGCAGCGTCGCCAGGGTTTCGTCATAATGCGTCGGCGCAGCGGTCTTGGCAGGCTGCGTCGGCTCGGCGGACTGCGGCGCGGGCTCGGACGGCTTTGCGGGTTCAGACGGCTTTGCGGGTTCAGACGGCTTTGCGGGCTGTGCTGTCGGTTCGACCGGCTTTGCGGACTGCGGCGTCGGCTCGGGCTGCCTCGACGGCGGTTGCGCCTTTGGAGCGCCGTTCGCGGAAGCCTCCGCGGCACCCAACGCTTCCAGTTTGGCGAGTTGCTCCGCGATTTTGGCTGCGCTCTCTTGCCGATCTTTGGACAGCGCGAGAAGCGCTTGAGCCGCGGACTCGGCGTCGGCCTTGCGCGCTTCGAGCTTGGCGGTGAGCTTGGTCAAACTATCCGAGGCGCCCGCGATCTGCTTGTTGCTGCGCTCTACATGGTCGATCGACTCCGCGATCCGGCACACGCGCGCCGCCATGTCATCGGTCGCAGTGTCGAGCTCGCGTGTTTTGGAAGCGACCTCAGCGAGGGCGGTCTGCGCGGCTTCAACGGACTGGCGGACCGCGCCGACCGCATCGTGGACGCCGGCCGCGTCGGCCGTAATTTTGCCGGTCCTCGCCTTGACGTCGCGGATGTCCGACTCGACGCCGGCAAGCGACTTGCGGGCCGCCTGAATCAAGCTTTGGAGCTGGGTTTGGGTCTCGGACTTTTCCGCAAGCGCCGCTTCGATCTCAGCGCGAAGCGCGTCCGAGAGGTCGATGACTTTCGAGCGCTCCGTTGCGAGCTGTTCGAGCGCGGCATCTTCATGCGCCCGTGCCACGAGCGCATCTTCGAGCTCGTCGCGCAGCTCCGAGATCGAGGACTCCAGCGACGTGCTTTGGTGCTGGAGCGACGCCACCGCGGCGCTAGCGGCGACCAACTCGTCTTCTAGCTGTTTACGCCGTCGAGTTGTCTCGACAACTGAAGCTGCCACCCGCTCAAGAGCGGGCGTGAGTTCTGTGTTGTCCATCACTGCCTATATATAATCATAGGAAAACCGGACTGTGAAAGTCCGGACGGTCGGTTTGAGTCTTAAGGCCTAAATCCGAGACGGTTGGCGTTCCAGCTTCAGCCCGAAAACCACGGGGGCGAGGGCTAGTCCTTGCACGACGATCGTGAACAGGACCACCGAGAACACCATGGCGAGCAAGAGCGAACGGTCCGGGAACGAAGCAGGCAAGCTCAGCACGAGCGCCATGGACAGCGCTCCGCGCATGCCCCCGAGCGTCAACACGTGCTGCCAGCGCAGTGGGATCCGATGGCCGAACGCGGCGCACAGGCCGCCGATGCCGTAGACGGCGATGAGGCGCGCGAGAACGACCGCGGCGATCGCCCAACCGGTGACGACCAGCGTCGTCAAATTTTCCCGCAAATCGATCGAAAGTCCGACGAGCAAGAAGAGCAGCGAGTTGGCGACGAAGGCGATGAACTCCCAGAGCTGGTTCACCGCAGTCCTCGTCGCCGTGAACGCACCCGCGCGCGTTCCCAGCCGCGACAGCAGCATGCCCGAGACGATGACGGCGATGAGCCCCGAAGAGCCGATGCTGTCGGCGAGATAGTACGAGCCGTAGGCGACGATCAGCGTGCCGACCGCCTCAACCATATAATCATCCGTGAACCGCAGCACGAGCAAGGCCACGCCGCCCACGGCGAGTCCCACGATCGTGCCGCCTGCGAGGAGCTCGCCGAACTGCAGCAGCGGCTGTGCGGCTGAGATGTGGACGGCTGCGATGGAGATCAATAGCGTCACTTTGAACGCGACCACGGCTGTGGCATCGTTGAAGAGGCTTTCACCCTCGACAATCGCGTTGATCCGCGGGTCGATGTGTAGTGCCCGAAACACCGCGATGACGGCGATCGGATCCGTCGCGGAGACGATCGCGCCGAAGATCAAGGCGGTCGAGCTCTGCAGCCCCGCATAGCGCACGAGAACAAACCACGAAACCAACATACACAAGACAACGCCGAGCGTGGCCAAGAGCGCGACCGGCAGCCAGTTGCGCCGCAACTCTGCTTGCGGGTACGTCCACGCACCTGCGAAGAGGAGCGCCGGCAAGAATACGACCATGACGAGATCGGGAGTCAGCGCGAACGTCGGGTGGCCCGGGATCAAACCGATGACGAGACCCGCGAGCACCAGACCGACCGTGTAGGGCACGCGAGAATGGCGCGCGCCGATCGCGACCGCCAAAACGGCGACCAGCAAAACGAGCATGCCGGAAAAAGTGGCAGGGGGATGCATGCGCCTGGCTAGCCCCCGACCGCGTGGGGGACGGCGTGATGCATGGCCTGCCAGAGCAGCACGCAGTTAAGGCCGATGACGACGATCGCCGCGGCCAGCCCGATGGTCTTGACGTGCGGACGGTTGACATGATCGGCCATGATGGATCGATCCCCGGTGAACGCGAGCAGCACGATCACCGGGAGCGGTAGGACCAGACTCAAGACGACTTGACTCAGGACGAGCGCAGCGGTCGTGTTCACGCCGAGGCCGATGATGATAAGGGTTGGGACCATCGTTACGACCCGGCGCACCCACAACGGTATGGTGAAGCCGACGAACCCTTGCATGATGACCTGCCCGGCCATCGTGCCGACGACCGAACTCGACATGCCCGACGCCATGAGCGACAGCAAGAAGACAGCCGCGGCGGCAGAGCCGAGCAGCGGGGTCAACGTCTGGTACGCTGATTGGATGCTCGCCACTTCGACATGGCCGCCGAAGTGGAAGACGGCTGCGGACATGTACATCATAGCCATGTTGACGATACCCGCGATGCCGAGCGCTATGAGCACGTCGATGTTCGAGAAATGCACGATCGCGGTCGCTTCGGTGCGATTGCGCGGCACGATGCGATCCTGGGTGAGGCTCGAGTGCAGGTAGATCGCGTGCGGCATCACCGTGGCGCCGATGATGCCGACGGCGAGCAAAACCGAGGAGGGCCCATCCAACCAGGGGACGACGGCATGGTAGCCGACGAGCCGCCAATCCGGCCGCGCGAGGATCGTCTCGACCACATAACAGAGCACGATCGCTCCGACAAACCCCGTGATCAAGCTCTCGATCTGCCGGAACCCACGGCTCTGCATGATCAAGACCGCATACGTGATGATGCCTGTGATGAGCGCCCCGATGAACAACGGCAGCCCGAAGAGGAGCGACAGTCCGATGGCCGCGCCGAGAATCTCGGCGAGATCCGTCGCCATCGCCGCGATCTCGCTCACGACCCACATCGCAAGCGAAACCGGCCGGGGGAAGCGGTCGCGGCATACCTCAGGAAGGTTCTTTCCAGTGACGATGCCCAGTTTTGCGGAGAGCGCCTGGAAAAGCATTGCGGTGAGGTTTGCGAAAACCACGACCCACAGCAACTGATAGCCGAAAAGGGCACCGCCCTGCACGTTCGTCGCAAAATTGCCGGGATCCATATAGGCGACCGATGCGATGAATGCGGGGCCTGCGAACGGGATGAGCGCCCAGAGCCCCTTGCGCCGCCCTTCGAGGACGGCGCGCGCGGCGATCCTCGTCCGCTCGCTCGACGAAGGCGGTTCGACGATGAGGTCGGCCTCGGTCGCTGGCATCTACGCGGCTTTGGGAGCGCGTTTCACGACGACGCAGCGCACATCCGCGGCCGCCACGCGCGACACTGCGATCGTCCTACGTCCTACCTTGAGCTGGATGCTCTCGGCTTCTCTCCCCGCGACCTCGGCTCGCAAGCCCGGTAATACGCCAAGCGCGAGCAGCCGTCGTATCACGCCCGCGTCACGGTCATCAACGCTCTTCACCACGACGCTGCTGCCCGGCTCGACCGCTGCCAGGGCGACCTCGTGCCCCGAAGCGTGAGGCAAGGTCGAGAGAGGGATGCGGTGACCGTGCGGATCGGTGGCAGGATAGTGCAAAAAGCGCGCGAGACGCCCGCATACGTCTTCTGAGATGGCGTGTTCGATACGTTCGGCCTCGGAGTGCACGCGATCGATCGGAACGCGCAGGGTGGTATGCAAGAACGTTTCGAGGAGCCGGTGACGCCGCACCATGCGCACGGCCAAACGCTCACCCTTCTTCGTCAGCCGCAGCGCATCGGTCCGCCCGGCAGCCGGTTCGATGAGCTTCTCCCGTTCCAGCAGTCGCTTGAACTTGCTGACGGAGGCGCGCGTGATGCCGAGCGTCCGCGCGACCTCGGCCGCCTTCGCCGGTCTGCGCTCGGTCAACGAGTAGATCACCTTGAGATAGTCCTCCCGGGCTCGTTCTGGCGAGCGATCCGGGCTCTTGTTAACCATAGTTGACAACTACGACAACGCGGTTCGGCCGTCCTATCCTTAGAGGGAGGAGGCTCGAGCCCACCATAGAGATATGCGTGGACCGCGAACTCGCCGTTCGGGTGCGGCGCTTCCTCTTGGACATCGTGCCGGAGGCATCACGCGAGCTGCGCCGGCTCAAGCGCGTTGCCGCTCGCATCCCGGACGCTGTGCTGCGCCGCGAGGCCCTTGCCAGCATCGCGCGCAAAGACTTCCACGTGCACGGCGGGTGCATACTCGCGACCTTTCTGCCGAAGGCCTGCGCCAAACCGTACGTCAAGCTCGTCGCCGCGTTCGAGACCGCGGTCGACTACCTCGACAACCTGTGCGATCGCGCGGGGCACGAAGAGGAAGAGGATTTTCGGGCTCTGCACCAGGCGCTAGAAGATGCCGTGACTCCCGGCGCGCAGCCAGGAGATTACTTCCGCCACCGGAGCGGTGATGACGGCGGCTACCTTCACGCCCTCGTTCGCGAGTCGCAAGCGTCGTTCGCAGCGTTGCCGGCATACGAGGTCGTGGCCCCCTACGTGAAAGAGGTGACCCGTCGCTATTGCGAGCTCCAAGCGCTCAAGCACCTGGCGCCGGGCGAGCGCGAGGAGCGCTGCGCTCGCGCGTTCGCGCACGTGGCACCTGGGATGCGGTGGTTCGAAGGCGCCGCCGCGAGCGGGTCCACGCTGCCCACGTTCGCGCTCGCGTTCGGCGCGATCCAGGATTGCGATGCGAACCGTGCGCGCGAACTATACGATGCCTATTTCCCGTGGATCTCGGGATTTCACATCCTGCTCGATTATTTCATCGATCAATTGGAAGACGCAACGCATCGCGAGCTGAATTTCGTCGCGTGTTACGGAGATCCGGATCGCGCCGCCGAGGGTATCGCCGCGATCGGCCGTCAAGCGATCGCGCGCGCCGGGGAGACGTCGGATCCCGATCATCACGTCTTTGCGATCCGCGCGATGTGCGGCTTCTACTGCACGCGACCGAAAGTGTTCGGCCAGGGGCTTGGGAAACAAGCCGCGCTCATCGCGAGCGCGGTCGGTGTGGACTTGGAGGCGGATCGTTGGCGGCTTGCGCGTCACGCTGCCGTTGGCCCGCTGCTCTCGCTCTATCGGCGCGTCACGCGCTCGTGATATAATGAAAGGTGCCGAGCGCGCCGGGCGACCGCGGGTGGCGAGCGATCGTTGCCTGAGGAAAGTCCGGGCTCCGCAGGGCATGGGTGCCAGCTAACGGCTGGTCGAGGCGACTCGAAGGAAAGTGCCACAGAAACAAACCGCCGCACGGTTCGCCGCGCGGTAAGGGTGAAATGGTGCGGTAAGAGCGCACCGGCAGCGCCGAGAGGCGTTGGCCGGGCAAACCCCACCCGGAGCAAGACCGTCGGATTGCCGCTTGCGGCACGGGCTGCCCGCCCGCTCCCGACAGCATGTCGCATGAGATACCCGGCGACGGGTATCCGAGAGAGATGGTCGCCATCGCTCTACGAGCGTTACAGAATCCGGCTTACAGGCGCGCCTCGGCGCATGCGCCAACTATCCTAAGCGTGGAACCATCTCGGACGCAATCCGCTCCTCGCGAGCTTCGGGCCGCCCAAGCGGGCGTGCATTTCGTCATCGTGACGGGCCTGTCGGGTGCCGGTAAGAGCCAAGCGGCCAAGTGCTTAGAGGACCTGGGGTATTTCTGCGTCGACAACCTGCCCCCAAGCCTGATCCCCAAGTTTGCCGAGCTGTGCCGGGTCAGCCAGAACTTGCGCAGCGTGGCCGTCGTGCTCGATATCCGCGGCGAAGAGATGTTCGGCGATCTGCTCGGCAACCTGCGGGCGCTCGAGCGCGATCACATCCCCCATCGCGTCGTGTTCCTCGACGCGAGCGATGCCGTGCTCGTGCGCCGCTACTCGGAGACGCGACGCAAGCATCCACTCTCCGACCGTGGCCGGGTCAGCGATAGCATCGCAGCCGAGCGCGAGGAACTCAAACCCATCCGCGACGCCGCTGACGTCATCATCGACACCTCGTCCCTGACGCTCTCCGCCCTGAAGGAGAAGCTGGCGCACGCGGTGAGCGGCATCGCCGAAGAGCGGATGATGAGCGCTTCGGTGGTGGCCTTCGGCTTCAAATACGGCGTGCCGCTGGACGCGGATCTCATCTTCGACGTGCGGTTCCTCCCCAATCCCAACTATGTCCCCGAACTGCAGCCCCTCACGGGCGACGACCCTGCGGTCATCGCCTTCCTCGACAAGTCGCCAGAGGTCATCGCGTTCAAGCGCAGGCTACAAGAATTTCTCGATTTCCTCGTGCCGCAGTTCCTGCGGGAAGGCAAGTCTCACCTGACCATCGGGATCGGCTGCACCGGCGGACGCCACCGCTCGGTGTACATGGCCAACGATATCGCTCGTCACCTCCAACAGCAACGGATCAAAGCCTTTGTCGAACGACGCGACGCGCAGCGTTGAGACGCCGCCTCAGCTGAGGCGATTCCTCACGTGGATGCGCCCAGGCATGAAGTTGAAGCGCTGGATCGTGGTGGCGCTTTTTGGGTTCGTGCTGGTCCTGGCCGGCTTCGGACGCGTCCTCAAGCACTACGCGTTCAATTTTCACATCAACGACACCATCAATAATCTCGTGCCCAAACCCATCCCGGGCGCCTTCGTCGATGTCATTTTCATCCTCGGAGGCAGCGCACTCGTGTACTACGGCATTCGCCAGTGGATGCGCTCGATCGTCGCCGTGATCAGTCCGCACGACGGCAGCCGCCTGATCGAAGTCATCTACGAGCGACGCCAACTCGATCGCGGCTATCGGCTCGTCGCGATCGGCGGAGGCACCGGTCTCAGCACGGTTTTGCGCGGCTTGAAGCAATACTCGACAAACCTCACCGCCATCGTCACCGTGACGGATGACGGCGGGTCAAGCGGGCGCCTGCGTTCGGAGCTCGGCGTGCTGCCGCCCGGCGACATCCGCAATTGCTTGGTGGCCCTAGCCGACAGCGAGTCGATGATGGCGGAGCTGTTCCAGTATCGCTTCAACGAAGGTGATGGGCTGGTCGGTCATTCCTTCGGCAACCTTTTCATCGCGGCAATGTGCGGCATCGCGGGCGATTTCGATCTGGCCATCAAGGAGAGCAGCCGCGTTCTCGCCATCAAGGGACGCGTCTTGCCCTCGACGCTGGCGAACGTCTCGCTCGAGGCCACCCTCGATGACGGAACGGTTGTCTCGGGCGAAACGTCGATCTCGAAGTCGAGCCAGCCGATTCGGCGCCTGCGCTTGGTGCCGAGCGCGTGCCAAGCGTTGCCCGAAGCAGTCGAAGCGATATTGGCCGCCGATCTCATCATCTTGGGGCCGGGCAGTTTGTTCACGAGCATCATGCCCAACTTGCTCGTGCCGGGCATCGCGGACGCGATCGAGCGATCGAACGCGGCGAAGATCTTCGTCTGCAACATCATGACGCAGCCCGGAGAGACGTCGGGCATGACCGCGAGCGATCATGCCCGCGCGGTCCTGGATGCCACGGGGCGAAGGCTATTCCACAGCGTGATGGTCAACGTGGGGCACGCGAACCGCTTATTGCCGATGTACGAACGCGACGGCGCTTTTCAGGTGCCGGCCGATCTCGAGGAGATAGGCGCGCTCGGCTGCGGAGCGTTGACGGGCGATTTCATCTCCGAAGGCCATCAGGTCCGCCACGACGCGAACAAACTCGCCGCGGCGCTCTTGAAGGTCGTCGACGAGCGCAACGAGCGTTCCGGCCTAAACGTGTTGCTCGGCTCGCCCGCGCGCCGCAGCTCCCCGATCAGCAAATGATGTACATTAAACGAGGCTATGGAGCTGGCGCAAGTTTATGTGCGCCGGAGATCATTCTCTAGCGTAAGCAGGCGCGCGAGCGTCTCCGCGGCAGCGGTCAAGAGCTCCGCCGCGCGGCGCATCGCCTCTTCTTTCTCCATGGGTCCAGGCACGATGGAAAGCGCAGCGGCGATCCCCGCCGCCTCAAGCTCGGCTGCGGCGCACTCGACCGATCCCGCCAAAGCAACCACGGGAATGCCGCGCTCGTGCGCCGCTTGCGCGACTGCGTACGGCGCCTTGCCGTCCAAGGTCTGGCGATCGATGCGACCCTCACCCGTGATGGCGAGCGAAGCTCCCGCAAGGCGTTTCCCGAAGCCGAGCACTTCGAACACGAGCTCGGCACCAGGCCGGATCGTGGCATGCGCCAAGCCCAAAAAACCCCCGCCCGCTCCGCCGGCGGCGCCCGCTCCCGGCACGGAACGGATGTCGGCACCGACCGTCTCCTTGACGACTGCGGCGAAGCGGTTCAAGGCATCATCGAGGCGCCGCACGTCCGAAGGTGACGCTCCTTTCTGCGGTCCGTAGACGGCGGAGGCTCCGGAAGGACCGCAGAGCGGATTGCGGACGTCGCTTGCGATTTCGATCGTGGTCCCACGCAGGCGCGTCTCGAGAGCGGACACGTCAATCCTGGCAAGACCGCTCAGTGCGCCTCCGCCCTCGGGCAGCGGCTCTCCCTTGGCATCCAAGAAACGCGCTCCCAGCGCCCGCAACGCACCCGTACCAGCGTCGTTCGTCGCGCTGCCGCCGATGGCGAGGATGATGCGCTTGGCTCCTGCGTCGATCGCCGCGGCGATGAGTTCGCCCGTGCCGCGCGTCGTCGCCGTCAGCGGATCGTTCGCACCAGCTCCGACGAGCGCCAGACCGCTCGCTTGCGCGAGTTCGATCACCGCCGTTTGCGCGTCGAGCACACCGTATGCGGCGTTCACGCGGCGCCCGTCGGGGCCCGTGACCTCCGCGCTGACCATCCGTCCGCCCAGCGCGTCAACCAGGGCTCGCGCGGTTCCATCGCCGCCGTCCGCGACCGGCACGAGGATGAGCTGCGCCTGCGGCAGCACGCGCACGATACCTCGAGCGATCGCCTGTGCCGCTTCACCGGCGCTCAGGCTTCCCTTGAATTTGTCCGGAGCGATGCAGATGCGCACGGGGCGCGCCGGCTAGCGCCGCGCCGCGGCGAGGACTTCTGGGTTGAGCGCGGTCGGCGGTGTCTCGCCTGCGAAGAACGCGATCACGTTGCGTGCCGCGATCTCCGCCATTTTCGACCGCGTCGTGATGCTGGCGCTTCCGATGTGCGGTAGCAGCACCACGTTGTCGAGCGCGACAAGTCCGGGCGCGAGCTTCGGCTCGTGCTCGTACACATCGAGCCCGGCGCCCGCGATCGTTCCTTCGCGCAGGGCCGTGACGAGCGCGGCTTCGTCGATGACCGGGCCGCGCGAGGTGTTGATGAGGATCGCGCTGCGCTTCATCTTCGCAAACGCCTTCGCATCCATGAGGTGCCGCGTCTCCGGCAAGAGCGGCACGTGCAGGCTGATGAAATCGCTCTCTGCCAGCAGCTGATCGAAGGGGACATAGCTGACGCCGAGCTCGCGCTCGACGTCGGCGCCTGCGCGAATGGCATCGTGGTAGCTCACCTGCATCCCAAAACCGGCCGCGCGCCGCGCCACGCCGCGGCCGATGCGGCCAAAACCGACGATACCGAGCTTGGCGTGATGCACGTCGTGGCCGAGCAGCTGCATGATGCCCCAGCCTCCCCAGCTCCCAGAGCGCATCAGCCGATCGCCTTCCGGGATCCGCCGCGCGGTCGCCATCAGCAGCGCGAACGCGAGGTCGGCGGTCGTATCATCGAGCACGCCGGGCGTGTTCGTGAGCACGACTCCCGCTTGCGTGGCGGCCGCGACATCGAAATTATCGAAACCGACCGCGACGTTGGCGACGATTCGCACCGTCGGAGCCGCCGCCAAGAGAGCGGCGTCGACTTTTTCCGTGAGCAGGGTGACGAGCGCATCTTTGCCCCGTGCATTGTCGACGAGTTCCTGTGCGTTTGGCGGCCGATCGTGGGGCCAGACATGCACGTCGAAGTGCTCACGGAGAAGCGTCAATCCCGCATCCGGGATGACGCGCGTGACGAAGACGTTCTTCTTGCTCAACCTAGCCGAGCGGGGCAGCCGCGGGCTTGGGGCGTCCGCTGTAACCCATCTTGGCCGACATCTCCGTTGCGGCGCTGACCACCGCTTTGATCAGCCGCTCCTTGGCGACGGGCTGTTGTCCGAGCTTCGCGATCGATGCAGATACAGCCGCTACCGGCTTGCCTGAATAGTTGAACAACGCCGCGCCGACGCAATAGAGACCTTCTTCTGTCTCCTCGTTGTCCTCGGCGTAGCCTTGCCTGCGAATCCGTTCCAGCTCCGCTCGAAGCGCCTCGGGGTCGGTGAAAGTGTTCTTCGTCAGCCGCGCGAGCGGACGAGCGGCGAGAATCCGATCGGTTTCGGCGCGGTCGAGATTCGCAAGCAGCGCCTTGCCGAGCGCGGTGGTATGGATCGGGCGGCGGCTGCCGATGTCGGCTTGCATGTGGACCGAGCGGCGCACGTCGATCTTGTCGATGAGCACCACTTCCATGTCGTCGAGAACGCCGAGAAAAACCGTCTCGCCCAGGCTGTTGGCGAGCTGCTCGAGGTAGGGCTTGGCGATCGCGTGCGCCTCCATCGAGCGCAAAATCCCGCAGCCCACTTCGAATGCTTTCATCCCGAGGGAATAGCGGGCGTTGTCCGGATTCCAGCGGACGAAGCCTCGCGCGCGCAACGTCTGCAGGATGCGATGGACGCTGCTCTTGGAGAGGCCGATCGCCTGCCCGAGCTCGCGAACGCCGACCTCTTTGGTCTGCGTGCCCAGGTATTCCAAGATCACGAGCGCCCGGTCTACCGAGTTGACTTTCGACTCACCGCGCGGTTTTGCCGGAGCGCTGCTGACCTCACCAGAACTGATGGCCACGGTCCCCTCCACTCGGCCCTCGATCGCCGGTCACGTTGTCATCGGAACAGAAAAGACACGGTGCCGTAAGGCTTCGACCGCGATTGAAAGCGGGACGAAGCGGCTCCGGGACAAGGCTTCCCCCAGCCAAAGACCGGTTCCTGGTAGCGAAACGCCGTGCAGCCTCGAGGCTGCCCTCTTACTGGTGGCCCAGCGTGAAATTGATGTTGGGGGTGACCTGGCCCGCCTTGACTTGGACGTTGTTGTTCGGGGGCGGGATGCCGAAACCGGCCGGAACGCTCGTCACCGCCACGATATCCGGCGACAAGGCGTCGGTCACGGGCACGTAGTTTATCGTGTACGCTCCATCCGCCCCAGTGGTCGCGCTTGGGCCGTTGTCGACCGTGATCGTGACCCCGGCTACGGGCGATCCCGAGGCGGTCGAGACCTTGCCCGAGATGGACCCGTAGTTGCCTGGAGGGGCGGCCGGATTCTGGCAAGCACCCAACAACAGCACGAGGCCGAAGGCCAGCACCACAGCTGAAATCCGCTTGGTCATGTCGGCCTCCTCATGGCAGGCACGGATGTACTGTGCACCTTCGCTAGCCTCCTTGCGCGAAAATGCGCCGGCCCACCCACGCAAGCGCCAACAGCCCACCACCGATCGCGAATAGCGCCGCGACAAGATCGACGATGCCCGAAGCGGTCTGATACGAGCCTCCGCACAAAGCCGCAATCGCCCCTGTCAGCGCGAAGTCCATCCGCCCGAACCAACTGCTCGACACGCCGGCGTCGTGTTCAGTCTGGGCAGCGACGTCAACTGGGTTCCAGCCGGTCGCCTCGACCGTGTCGGCCAGACGGCCGTCGGTGTCCAAGATGAGCAGCTTCGCGTTATGGATGATGTCACCGTTGCCGTTTGCGATGACCGACACCCCGGCGGATCTGACGAAACTCATGACCTCATCGGGATCGCCCGTGATGATGTGCCAGCGGCCCTGGATGCCGTGCATGCGGGCGTATTGTCCGATCACGGCGGGCGTGTCGCGCGCAGGATCGATACTCACTTCGACGAGGGCGTAGCGCCGCGGATCGAGCATCCGGTCCAACTGGCCGAACCGCTGGGTGATGAGCGGACACTCGTCTTTGCAATGCGTAAAGATGAAGCCGACGATGACCGCGCGGCCGTGCAACCGGTCGAAACTGAATCGCCGGTCGTACTGGTCGACAAAAGCCGTGTCGGGGAGGCGATCGCCAGGTCTCACCGGTCGCACGGACTCGTCGAAGGGATTTGCCGACGCTTGACCGCCTAACGCCGCGAAGGCGGCGAGAGCGAGCGTGCAGAGAAGGACCCGGGGGGCCATCGCGTATTTCATCGAAAATGGGGACTCGTGATGGCACCTTCGGCGCGTGATACTTCCTTAACTGCCGTGGAGCGGCGACAGCTCTTGGCCATGCGACGCTGGTCGCCCGACGAGCGCCAAGTGGTCGTTCGTGGATTGCTGGGAAGGCTCGCCATCGCTGTCGAGCCTGCGATCATCGCGTTGCTCTTCGGGTTTTTCACCTTGGCGCTGTGGCGCAAAGGCATGGACGGCTCGGCCGAACACTCCGGACTCGCGCTGCTGGCCCCGATCTTCGGTCTCGGGGCAGCGGCATTTACGATCTATGCGATCTATCTCATGCGCGCGCCCGTGCGCGCTCTCCGGGAGACCTACGAGCCCATCTTCATCGTCGATGGTTTCTTGCGCACGCGGGCGCGCGACGATCTCTCCGAGCGAGGCTGTAACGGTTATGTCGCGGTGTTGCTCGAGGATGGCCGCGTTGCGTGCGAGTGGCCCACCATAGGTGACGGCGACCTCGCCGCAGTTCAAACGCCGGCCTTGCTCGAGTTCAGCGAATTCGGCGGCATCCACCGAATCGACGGCGCCCCGACCGGCGTCCTGCCGTCCGTCCGCAACATCGGCGTCGGCTCCAACCGCCCACCGCGTTAGAAGGATCCGGTCAACGGCACCCTGACGACGTCGCTCTGCGGCCAGACGTGGAACGCGCCCGAGTAGTACACAGACACGAATCCCATGAAGAAGATCACGACGATGCAAATCAGGAAGAGATAGCGCACCACCGGCGGGATCCCGCGGCTCTGCGGGATTTCGTATTGCTGGTCTTCATATCCGAGCGCCATCTGCTAGCTCCTTGGCGCAAATAAATTTGCGCCGACTACATTTGCGCAAATAAATTTGCGCCCGCTACATTAGCGCAAATAAATTTGCGCCGACTACATTTCACGTGCGGCCCCAGACGCCGAAGGCGACCAGAATCACCTCGGCGCAGCCCAGCGCCAAGAGCACCATCATGATTTTCGTGACATGATCTTCGAGCGCGGTCTTCTTCCACTCAGCCCGCAGCGCGACCAGCGCCACGACGCCGACCACCACAGCGCCGACCAGGGCGATGATCTTGAGGAGAAGATTGAGCTCCATGCCGTTGTCTGCCCCTTTAGTAGATGTAGAACAGGAAGAAGAGCGCGACCCAGATGACGTCGACGAAGTGCCAGTACAGGGTCGCGGCCGTCAACCCGAAGTGCCGCTGCTGGGTGTAGGTGCCGCGCAATGTTTGGATGAGAACCGTGATGAGGAAGATCACCCCGATGAAGACGTGGAATCCGTGCAGCCCCGTGAGCGTGAAGAACGATGCGCCGAACGTGCTGCCGGACCACGTATCGTGCAGGTGCGTGTATTCATAGGCCTGACCGCCCAAGAACATCGAGCCCAAGACGATCGTGGCGACGGTGAACCACACGAACTGGCGCAAGCGCGCGTGGCGCATGCCTTCCATGGCGTAATGCATGGTCGCGCCGCTGCCGAACAGCACGATCGAGTTGACCGCGGCCAGATACAAATACGGCCGCTCGATGCCCGGCGGCGGCCACACCGGTGACGCGTTGCGCAGATACAGATACGAGAAGATGAAATCGCCGAAGATGACGCAGTCGCTGATGAGGAAGAACAGGAAGCCGAGCAGGCGCTGCCCGCGTACCTCCTCGTATTCCGCGTCGCTCGGAACGTAGACGTGCGTGGCCATGCTAGTGCATCGGCACCGTGGCGAGCTCTTGGCTGATGTTGGCATATGGCAAGGGCTTGCCGTAATCATACGGCCCGGACAGCACGATCGGGATGTCCTTGAAGTTGTAGTATGGCGCCGGCGACGGGATCATCCACTCGAGCGTGCGCGCGCCCCAGGGATTGGGTCCTGCGACTTCGCCTTTTCTGGCGCTGCGCAAGGCATTATAGAGGAAGAGCAGCATGGAAGCCCCCAGCACGAACGCCGAGATGGACACGAACAGGTTCGTGCTCGCGTAGACGGGGTCGTAGGTAGCCACCCGGCGCGGCATGCCGAGCAGTCCGATCCAGTGCATGGGCAAGAAAGTCGCGTTGAAGCTGATGAACATCAACCAGAAATGCCACTTCGCCAGGCGTTCGTCGAGCAGGCGGCCGGTCATCTTCGGCCACCAGTAGTACATGCCCGCGAAGATCCCGAACACGCTGCCGCCGAAGAGCACGTAGTGCAGGTGCGCCACGACGAAGTACGAGGCGTGCTCGTGGATGTCCACCGGAACCGAGGCGAGCAAGATGCCCGTGAAGCCGCCGAACGTGAACGTCGACAAGAACCCGAGCACGAAGAGCAAGGGGCTGTCGAGCCGGATCTTTCCGCCCCACAGGGTTGCCACCCAGCTGAAGACCTTGATGCCGGTCGGGACCGCAATTGTCATCGTCAAGATCATGAACAAGAACTGTTCCCAGTGTTCGAGTCCGCTCGTGAACATGTGGTGCGCCCAGACCATGAACGAGAGCAGCCCGATGGCCGCCGATGAGTAGGCGATCATCTTGTAGCCGAAGATGGGCCGCCGCACGAATGTGGGGATGATCTCCGAGACCAGCCCGAATGCCGGCAAGATCATGATGTAGACGGCAGGGTGCGAGTAGAACCAAAACACGTGCTGCCAGAGCACGGGCGCGCCGCCCTTGGCGACGTCGTAAAACGGCACGTGGAAGGTGCGCGCGATGAAGAGCCCCGCGAGCGCCGCGGACAGGTTCGCGGTCGCGATCATCGAGAGGAACGCGGTCGTCGCCGTCGCCCAGACGAAGAGCGGCATACGCGTGTAGGTCATGCCGGGCGCACGCATCTTGACGATCGTGACGAGGAAGTTCAGCCCGGTGATGGTCGCAGATATGCCGATGAGGAAGATCGCCAAGCACCACATGCTCGTGCCGAAGGGCATCTGCAGGGTGATGGGCGGGTATTCCGTCCAGCCTGCCTCGGGCGCCCCGTAGAGAAAGGAAGCAAACAGCAAGATGCCGGCCGGCGGGAAAAGCCAAAAGCTGATCATGTTGAGCCACGGGAAGGCGACGTCACGCGCGCCGATCTGCAGGGGCATGACGAGGTTGCCGAACCCGCCGGTCAGCAACGGGATGATGACGAGCCATACCATGGCCGAGCCGTGCACGCTGTACGCCTGATTGTAGGTAGCCACCGAGAGCACGTGATTGTTCGGCCCAGACAGCTGCGCGCGCATGAGCTCCGCCAACAACCCGGCCAAGATGAAGAACAGGCCGCCCGTGATGAAATATTGGACCGCGATCACCTTGTGATCGAGGCTGAACACATACTTCTTGATGAACGTGTCCGGCGGCGGATGGATGTGGCCGCCGGTGACGGCCGATCCCGTATTCGTGGCAGACGTGGCGTTATGGTCCATCAGCTCTCTTCTTCCCTCAATGCAGCGTTTTCAAGAATGCCACGAGGTTGGCGATATCGCTTGGAGTCAACCCATTGGCCTGCATATCCGGCATGACGCCCATCGTGCCGTGGGCGCCGTGCTGGAGGATCCCCGCGACGTTTTGGGGCGTCGCTTTCTGGCCGTTGACCAAATTGGGATGCGCCGGATCGTTGAACAGCCCGGCCAAGCCTGGCCCGACCTTGCGCTGCGCGAACGGGGCGGCGTTGTGGCACACCGTGCATTTCGCGTTGAAAAGGGTCTGGCCGGCAGCTGCGTCGCCGCCTGCGAGATTGATCGCGGCAGCCGGAGCGGCCGCAGCATGTTGCTGTGCCGCATACCAGCGATCGAAGTCCGGCTTGGAGTCCACCACGACGCTGCCCCACATGTGCGAGTGCCCCTGGCCGCAGAACTCCGAGCAGATGATCCTGTACGTCCCCACCTCGGTGGGCGTGAAGTGGATCGGCACGACCATGCCCGGGATCATGTCTTGCTTGAGCCGGAACTCGGGCACCCAAAACGAGTGCAGAACCGCGCCCGTGAGCACGTCGTCGGTAGCTTCGGCAGACGTGATGTCGAGCGTGACCGGCACGCCCACGGGCAAGTGCATGACGTTCATCACCGACTGCTTCAGGCCGGGATAACGAAATTCGAAGTACCACTTGTGCCCGATGGCTTCCATCGTCACCGCGCTTGCCGCCGCCTGGCCGGTCGGGTAGTACATCGGGATGATGAAGTAACTGAACACGGCGAGCGCGACCATGAGGACGGCGGGACCGATGGTCCACGCGGCTTCGAGCGCGCGGTTGTCATGGATCTGCGATCCCACCGCATCCATGGGATCGTCGGGCCGGTGCCGGTAGCGGATCGCAAAGTAGATCATCATCCCGTTGACATACACCAAGATGGGCACGCCGAAGAACCAGCAGAACCGGAAAAGCTTGTCGATGGGAACGCTGACGCTGGACGCCTCGGGCAAGAAACGGGTGATGGGAAACACGACGACGACGTACATGAGCACCGCGCTGATGATGCCCATGACGATGACGGCACGCCAAAAGCCGGCGTCGAGCAGCGGTCCGCTGCGCTCTTGCCTCACGTCGTCAGTCTCATAGGTAGATAGCCGCGACTTATACGAGCGTCGCGGTCCATCCTATCGTGGTCTGCCGAAGGTGGGACTCGAACCCACATGAGGGTGACCTCGCGCGATTTTGAGTCGCGTGCGTCTGCCAGTTCCGCCACTTCGGCGACAAATGTCGAACTTATCGTCTCGATGCCGCGCATCCTCGCCATCAGCGCAGCTCTTGCCGCGGCACGATCGCGACGAGCGGCACGCACAGCGCTGCAAGACCGCACGAGAGCGCGAACGCAAACCGAAAACCGTCGACCGGCGACGATCCCGTGCGACCCAAGAGAGCCGCAACGACTGCGGGCGCGGTGATGGCTCCGGTGCTCGACAGCATGGTGAGCAGACCGGTCGCCGCACCGCTGCGACGTTCGTCGACGATCCGCAGCAGCAGCGCGTTCGGCGGAGCGCTGCCCAGACCGACGCCGAGGCCCACCGTACCCAAGCCGGCGAGGACCCACAGATGGGTCTGCGCCAGGGCGAGCACCGCCTCCCCGAGCGCGAGTATCGCGATGCCGGCTGCCAAGAGCGTGCGCAGATCCGTCGACTTCGCGAGGCGGCCGCCTGCGCCTTGGCCGATCCCGAGCGGGATGGCAAGCGCGAGCAGAGCGAGTCCGGCTTGAGCGGCGCTCGCGTGAAATCGCAGCATGTAGTAGGTGGCGGAATACATGGTGACGGAAAAGATGGGAATAGCGGTCGCCGCGGCGAGGGCGTAGAGCGCAAGAGGCCCTCTTCCCGAGAAGAGGCCGGGATCGAAGAACGGTCGCACGGTCATCCGCTCCCAAGCGACGAGCACGACAAGCAAGCCAAGACTGATCGCGAGCCACGCCCACAGCCCGGGGACCACCGAGTTCGCCGCCAGCATGATCGTAATCGCGATCGCGGGGACGAGCAGCATCGCGCCAGGATCGAGCGCGACCCTTGCGTGCGCGCGCGCGTCTGGCGCAAGGCGCAACGCCAGGACCAGCGCGCCGAGTGCGAGCGGGATGTTGAGCCAGAAGATGAGGTGCCAGGGGTATGCGAGACCGAGCGCTCGGCCGCCGTCGACCAGCGCGCCGCCGAGCACTGCCCCGAGGGCGCCCGCAAGCGCGAACATCCCGTAGGTCAAATACAGCGCGCCGCTTTGACGATCTTTCGGCACTCGCTGGCCGATGAGCGCGACGGCTGCCGGTTGCAGAGCGCCCGCGCCGAACGACTGCACCGTGCGGCCCGCGACGAGGGCGACGAACGAGGTGGAGAGGGCGCACGCGATGGAGCCCACCGCGAACACGGCGAGCGCTCCGATAAAGACCGCCCGGCGCCCCTTCACGTCGGACAACCGTCCGGCGATGGGTTGCGCGACGAGCGAACCCGTCGCATAGACGGCGACCACCCACCCCACTTGTCCGATGGTCGCGCGCAACGAGGTCGCGATGCTGATGAAAGACGGAGCGATCACGGTCATCTGCAGCGCGCGCAAGAAAATCCCGAGCAATACCGGGGCCATGACGACGCTCGCTGCTTCTGCCGGCGGATGCGAGGATTCGACGGGTTCGAGCGAATCTTCGCGAAGCGTGCGCAAACTAACCGCGACCGAGGCGGTCGAGGACCATGCCCGAGAAGAGCAGCGCGAGATAGAGCATCGAGAACTTGTACATGCCGAGCTCGCTCTTCTTCGTGCCCGCGGCCGCGACCCAGAAAGCCCCCGCAAGGAAGAGCACGTCTAAGACGACGGCGATGGCGAGATATTCAAGTCCCATGAGGTGCATCGGCACCATGACGAGCGTGAGCGCGATGAGCACGAAGGAGTAGACGATGATCTGGCGTTTCGTCACGGCCTCCCCGCGCACGGACGGCAGCATGGGAACCCCGACCCGCGCGTACTCGTCTTTCTTCATGAGCGCGAGGCTCCAGAAATGCGGCGGCGTCCACACGAAGACGATGAGGAAGAGCAAGTAGGCGGTCATGTCCAGATGGTGCGCGACCGCGGCCCAACCGACGAGCGGCGGGATGGAGCCGGCAGCGCCGCCGATGACGATGTTCTGCGGGGTCGTGCGCTTCAGCCACATGGTATAGATGACGACGTAGTAGAGGATGCCAAGGGTCGACAATCCCGCTGCGAGCGGGTTGACGGCGATCCACAATTCGAAGAAGGCCAGCACGCCCAAAGCGATGCCGAACCAAAGCGCGTTGCGCGCGGGCACCCGCCCGCTCGGGATCGGGCGCAGGCGGGTGCGCGACATCTGCGCGTCGAGATCGCGGTCGAGGTACATATTGATCGCGGCGGCCGACGCGGAGGCAAGCGCGCCGCCGAGCAGCGTCCACATGACAAGGGAAAGCGACGGAAGGCCGCCCGCGGCAATCATCATCGCGGCGAACGTGGTGAAGAGCAACAACGACATGACGTTCGGCTTGGTCAACTGCACGTAGCTCTTCGTGACCGACCATGGCGCTTGCGCCGCCACTCCGCGGCCCAGTTGCGCGCGATAGGTCGCGAGGGCAAGGGCGGCGACGAGCAGCACCCCGGTCCCTTCGTGGACCGACCGCAAGGCAGGAGCCAATTTCGAAATGACGGTGAGGACGCCGAGACTCACCTGGACGATCACGAGGCCAGACGCGAGCGCCGCCCAGCGGCGGAAATCGCGCGGTGCCTCATGCGCGGTCAGGCTGAACACGCCGAGCGCCATGACGAGCGCGAAGGTCAGATAGGCGGCGAAACGGTGCCCCATGTGCAGCTGTTGCGGAAGGGTCGTCGCTTTGGACCATCCATTGCACAGCGGAAAGCCGGCGCAGGCCCCGCCCGCATGCGAAGCGCTCATGTAGCCGCCCGCGATGACGGCCACGAACGCGGCAAGCGTCGCGCCGAGCGCAAGCGCGCCCAAGGCGGCAGGCACGGCGGTCCGAAGCTCGCTTGTGCGGCGGTCGCCGAGTTCGAGCCAAGCGCTGTACGCCAGCAGCAACGTGCTGACGAACGTGCCGATGCCGACGACGAGGTGCGCGGCGACGCTCGGCGGATCGTTCGCATAGCGGATGGTCAGCGCCCCGATGATCACCTGGAGCACCACCATCGAGACCGAGATCCAAGCCAGGCGCATCGTTTCGGGCAGCTCGCGCCGAGCGCGATACGCGAGCACGAAGGCCAGAGCGATCAAGATGGTGAGGACGGTAGCCCCGACGCGGTGCAACCATTCGTATTTGACGGCGCCTGCGAGGTCCGGAAGCCAGACCCCCTGACAACGCGGCCAATCCGGGCACGTCATGCCGGCGCCGTTGATGCGCACGATGGCGCCGAAGACGACGAGGGCGAACGCGAACAGCGCTGCCCCCGTGCTCGCGAGCTTGAGGCTCAAAAAGCGCGGATTCGCCGGACGGGCCATTGGACTAACGCGCTTCCCTGGCGCCCAAAGACTTTACCTCCCCCTTGTGTGCGACAGGTCGCCGTCGCCCGAGGCGCGCAAGCTTTTGCGATGCAGCGCAGCCTGCTCTTGCCCGCGCCGCGCGCGAAGCGCGCGACTGTCGACCTGCCCGGAGACAAATCCGTCTCGCATCGTGTCTTTCTCTTGAGCGCAATCGCGTCGGGAACCACGCGTATCTCCGGCGCCAATGACGGCGCGGACGTCCGTGCCACGATCCAAGCCCTGCGCGCTCTCGGCGTTTCCATCGAGCATAGCGGCGATGTCTTCTTGGTGCACGGCACGGAGCGGCTGCGAGCGCCGAGCCGGCCGATCGACTGCGCGAACTCCGGAACCACCATGCGGCTCCTCGCAGGCCTGCTGGCCGGCCGCGTCAGCGCGGTGCTCGACGGCGACGCTAGCCTGCGACGACGGCCGATGCGTCGAATCGTCGAACCGCTTCGCCGTTTGGGCGCCGAGGTGGACTGTAGCCCTGCCGGGACGCCTCCGCTGCGGGTGCGCGCGGGCGCGCCGCTGCACGGAGGCCGCGTACGGTTGGCGCTGCCCTCGGCGCAAGTCGAATCGGCGCTCATGCTCGCGGCGCTCCACGCGAGCGCCCCGACGTCGATCCTCATCCGATGGAAGCTACGCGATCACATGCGCCGGCTTTTCCGCGACTTCGGCGCCCACCTCGACGTCCGCGCCCGCGAGCTTCGTATCGCGCCTGGACCCCTGCGCTCGCCCGGTCGCATCAGGATCGGCGGCGACCTTTCAGCGGCGGTCTATCTCCTGTGCTTGGGCGCCGTCGTGCCTGGCTCGCATCTCGTGCTGCGCCGCGTCGGCGTGAACCCGACTCGTACGGCGGTCCTGAGGGTGCTGCGTTCGATGGGAGTCGATATCCGAGTGCGACGCCGCGCGCAAGCGGGGCGCGAGCCGGTCGCAGACCTTGTCGTCCGCGGAGGCAACCCGTTGCGCGGCGCGTCTATCCCAGCCGCGCTCGTCCCCGAGCTCATCGATGAGATCCCCGCCTTGTGCGCACTCGCGGCAGCGGCTTCGGTGAAGTTGGAGATCCGTGGCGCAAGCGAACTGCGGTATAAGGAATCCGATCGGATCGCGACGACCGCAGACTTGCTGCGAGCATTCGGCGTGCGGGTCAAGGTCCGGGCAGACGGGGTCGTCGTCCATGGCGGCCGTCCGCTTGCGCCGCCGCGGAGCGTGTCCATCAGCGGGGATCACCGGATCGGGATGGCTGCCGCGATCCTCGCGGCCGCGGCGCGTGCCCCGATCCGAATTCTCGACAGCGCCTGCATAGAGACGTCGTTTCCCGGATTTGCACGGACTTGGGCGATTGCGTTTTGACGCACCGTACATTTGAAAACGGCAAAGGGGTTCTGCTGAATGGTCGGCAGAACTGAGAACCTAACAATGCGAAGACCCTTAAGAGCTTGTTTGGGGTTAGCGTTATTGCTCCTGATTTCAACACAGTCATGCTCCCGGCTGGTTTTCCAGTCAGGTCCAACGGTGCATCCCCCGTCAGAGGCTGCGACGACCTTGCGCGCCGCCAATCTTAATCCTCACATATTTACGATCATGGGACTAATGTTGGGCATGCGGGCAGATGAGGTATCGGTTACTTTGCGCAGGAGAGGGTTGTCCCCAAAGATTCGTCACACGCCTTGTGTTTCAGACTATCTTAACGCCGCAAGGGCACATCTCGCTCCGCAAACCAACTGCATAAAACTCATTGAGGTCGATGAGCCCACCCAGGACGTGTTGCTGACTTTTGTTGAGAATTACCCACAGCATCCCAATGAGTCAGTGCTGCTCACAATTTCCGTTAACCTAAGAGCACCTTTAGCTTTATCGTCGAAAGCCATGCTTTCCGACCTTGAGGCGCGACTAGGCCCTCCGATGGTAACTGATGGGCATACCCCGATCGCTCTGGCGTTGTGGTGTAGTGCAGACCCATGTTCTTTTGATGCCTCAGATCATATAGATTCTGGACCTCACATTCTTTACGATAGCTCGGGTGGCGAGACTTACATTGATCCGCGCTCCTACTTTCGCCATCAGAACGCAATTCGTAATTACCTGGCTTCGCATGGGCTTGTGGAACGACAAGACTGAGAGACAACAGTCTCGCTATGACGGAGATCCTACGCTACGAAGGTGGAAAGGAAGAGCCGCGTTGCGAAAGCCACTCGGTCCACGTTGAGACCGAGGAGTGCCCCGGCAGATGCGATTTGCGCGCTGCTCTCGCCGATGCGCGCTAGCCGATCGCCGGCTATCGCGAATCGTTCGCCAACACCGTCGAGGCTTGCCGCGACACTTGAGAAGCGACGAGCGGCGGCGAGCGTCGGGTGTGATTCGAGCCTGCGCGCCCGTTTATTGAGAGCGCTGATACGCAATCCGGTCACGATAGCGCCGGCGCCGACGAGCGCAAGCGAAAGCACGAACGCGATGAGGGCGAAGATCTCTGCTGGGGTCACGGCTTCGCACTCGAACTGGAATCGGACTTGGCCGGCCCGCTCGACTGCGGCTTCGACTCGCTCGGAGACTTCTTCTCGGGCGAGGCTTTGCCGTCGCCGGCTGCGCCGTCGCCGGTCTTCGCGGCTGCGCTGTCGGTGGAAGCGGCTGGATCCTTGCGCACGCCCGAGGCGCTGTAGTCCGTCTTATGAAAACCCGAGCCTTTGAACACAACACCGACCGGGTGGAAGACGCGCGCCAGCGGGCCGCCGCAGTTCGGGCACTGCGTAGGGCGTTCATCGTGAAAGCCGTGCTCGATCTCGGACGTGCGGCCACACGTTTTGCAACGGTATTCGTAGACAGGCATGGGGCTGCGCTCTTCTTCGGCGAGTCGCCTTAGCCCACCCGCACCGTCCGCGTCGCCACCGCAGGGCGCGCTTCCCCGACTCCTTCGAAATCAGCAAAGGTATCCGCGCCGACCAGCTCGGACGCGCGCTCTTCGAGGATATTCTTCAGATGGACGAGCGAACGGCGCAGCGCGCCGTGCAGGCGCCTCCGGCCGACGAGCGCGTGGTACATCGCCGGTAACGCGCCGCCGTAGACGGGATAGCCGATCGTGCATGCCACGCGTGTCAGCTGGCCCCTGCGTTCGAAGCGGAAGTCGATGCGACGCGACGCCGAATAGAACGCCTCAAACGAGAGGAACGCGTTGCGGATGAAGCGGGTGATCTCCAGGCTCTCGTGCCAGCGCCGCCGCCCCGCATGCATGCAGACGTGGATGTCTACGCCGCATTCGAGCGCGCGGTGCTCCGGCTGGACCGCAGACACGACGCACCACAGCCACGTCGGCCAGCGCGCCAAGTCGACGACGTACTCGAAGACGGACTCAGCCGGAGCACGGATGTCCGCGTGCTCGCTTGCGAGACACTTCATCGGGCCAGCCTGCCCTTACCGATGATAGCGCAAGAAGGCCGGCACTTCGATCTCGTCCATGCTCACCGGCGCGACCTTCTCGATCTCCCCGACGCCGATGACGCGTTGGCGGTCGCGTGCCCGCGATCCGAAGCCGGTGGCCAGGACCGTCACGCGCACTTCGTTTTGCAAGCGCTCGTCGATCGTGGCACCGAAGATGACCTCGGCGTCTGGGTCGACGGCCTTGCTGATGAGCTCCGCTGCCTCGTTGGCCTCGTACATCGAGAGATCCGGACCGCCGTAGATGTTGAAGATCACGCCTTTGGCCCCGTCGATCGTGGCCTCGAGCAGCGGGCTCGAGATGGCCTTGTGCGCGGCGTCGGCCGCCCGGTGCTCGCCCGTCCCCGTACCGATGCCCATGAGCGCCGAACCGGCGTCGGTCATGACGCGGCGCACGTCGGCGAAGTCCAAGTTGATGAGACCGGGTTGCGTGATGAGGTCGGTGATGCCCTGAATGCCTTGGCGCAACACGTCGTCGGCGTAGGAAAACGCTTCGAGCAGCGGCGTGCGCTTCTCGACGACGGTGAGCAGCCGGTCGTTCGGGATGACGATGAGCGTGTCGACCTTCTGCTCGAGTTCTGCGATGCCGCGGTCGGCGATCTGCGCGCGGCGGCGCAGCTCGAAACCGAACGGCTTCGTGACGACGCCCACCGTCAGCGCGCCCGAACCGCGCGCCAGCTCCGCGATGATCGGCGACGCGCCGGTCCCGGTGCCCCCGCCCATGCCGGCGGTGATGAAGACGAGATCCGTGCCCTCGACGAGCATGGAAAGATCGTCGCGAGATTCGTCTGCGGCTTGCCTGCCGATCTCAGGGTCTGCGCCTGCCCCGAGTCCGCGCGTCAAGTTTTGGCCGATCTGCACGGTGTTCTCCGTGCGTGACGACTTCAGCGCTTGGACGTCCGTATTCACGGCGAAGAAATCCGCGCCTTTGATGCCGGAGTCGACCATCCGGTTCACCGCGTTGCAACCCCCGCCACCGACTCCGATGACTTTGATGGTCGCCATGTGTTCTGGGACGTAACGGCGCTGCTCGGTCATTTTTTCTCCCTTCAGTTCGCTAGGTGGACGAGAGGTGGATACATCGTCGGGTTCGTGTTTGCCGCCATCGCGGCGGCGTCCGGCTGGACTCATCCCATGACTTCCGAGAACCAGGAGCTCACCTTGTGCCACATGCCTTTGCCGTTCGCGCGCATAGGCTGCGCGCCAGCATCCGACTTCGCGCCGAAGATGACGAGGCCGACGACCGCGGCATATGCGGGGTGCTTGATCGCCTCGGTCAATCCGCCCACGTGCATGGGTGTGCCCACGCGCGCCGGCAGGTCGAACAGGTCCGCGGCAAGCGCGTCGACGCCGCCGAGTTGCGCGCCGCCACCCGTGAGCACGAGCTCGGCGAGCATCACCTCCGGCGGACAGGTATCCGCGAGATTGGCGCGCACGAGCTTGAAGATCTCCGTCATGCGCGCGACGATGATCTGCCGCAAGAAGTGCTTGGCAGCCGGGCGTGTCGTGCGGCCCGACAACGCCTTCACCTCGAAGGTATCATCCCCGAGGTCCGCTGCGACGTCGGCCGTGCCGTACGCCATCTTGATGTTCTCCGCTTCGCCGAAGCTCGTCTTGAGCCCGAGAGCGATGTCGTTGGTCACGATGTCGCCGCCCACCGGAACCGTCCAAGTATGGTACACGCCCCCGCCCCAATATACCGCGACGTCAGTCGTGCCGCCGCCGATGTCGAGGAGCACGACTCCCGCGTTGCGCTCGTCGGGGAGCAGGACCGCTGCGCCCGCGGCAAGAGGGCCGAAGATGACGGCCGACGGTTCGATCCCGGCGCGATGGACGCATTTGAGAACGTTCGCGATGAACGACGATCCTGCGGTGACGATATGCGTGTCGACCTCGAGGCGCATCGCGGACATGCCGACGGGATCCGTGATGCCGTTCTGTCCGTCCACCGTATACTCGCGCGGCAACGTGTGGATGAGCTGGCGCTCCGCGGGCAAGGTGATGATGGTGCTCGCATCGACCACGCGCTTGACGTCGAGCGGCGCGACCTCGCGGTCTTCGCTTGAAACCGCCACGATGCCATGCGAGTTCAGAGACTTCACGTGCTCGCCCGTCACGCCGACGAACGCCCCGGAAACGTGGAGGCCCGCCATGCGCTCCGCGCTCTCCATCGCGGCCTCGACGGACTTGACGGTCTCTTCCAAATCGGTGACGACGCCCTTGCGCAGCCCGCAGGACGGGGCCACGCCGAATCCGATGATGTCGATTGGCCCTTCTCGGTTGATGCTCGCGATGACCGCTGCGGTCTTCGTGGTCCCGATATCGAGCCCGCACACTACGTCGCTACGTGCCAACGCCATCCTCTCTTCAAACCGGCTGGGCGTCCGCTGTGCCATTCCAAGCACGGCGCAACTTCCCTCTTTGCATGCGAATTCCAAAAAGACGCGACGTCATCGATAGAGCACCGTCGGCGCGCGAACGCTGCGCACGTCGACGTACGCGATGCGTTCGGGTGTGGATATCTTCGCTGCGATGGCCAAGAACAGCGCCGCCTTGCGCGCGAGGTCGTCGTCATCGCCGAACAAGACGCGCAGATTCCGGTCGGCGGTCGCGCCGATGCCTGTGGATGGCGCCACGCTCACGGCAGAGACCACAAGGCCGAGGCTGCGCAGCTCGTGGAGCGCGCTCAAGGCTTGCGTCACGTCACCGCGTTCGAGCTGCTGACCCGGCTCGGTGCCGCCCCCGGGCGGCGGCGCCACCGAGATCGTTGGAAGATCGGCTCGTTCGCTTGGGTCGGTCGTGACTGCAAGCACGCGGCCGAGCTGGTCGATGACGGCGAACGCGGCGGGAGCCGCCTCGGGGGGCGCCACGAGTTCGACGCGGGCGACTGGCTCGCGCTCGGTGACGTCGATGTCCACCAGGTTGGGCCAGCTGACCCTCATTTTCGCGCGTGCTACCCACGGCAAGGCTTCGATTCGGCGCTCGGCCGCTCGGCGGTCGATTAGCCATGCGTTTTGAGCTGGGTCGATCTGCGCAGCCGCCACCACGTCGGCGCTCGTCTCGTGCGCCAGTCCCGAGACCGAACCGATCCGGGCCGCAAACCGCGGGTCCTGAGCCTCTCGAAAGAGCGCATAGCCGATGGCCGCGGCTGCGATCGCAAGACAGACGAGGAGCACGGTGCGCCGGTTGCTGGCAGCGGCCTTGACCTCGGGCCGGCGCACGGACTCAGGCCGGTTCATGTGCCACTCCCAGTCCCAGCATTCCGAGTGCTTGGGCCACGCCCGAGCCGAGCGCCCCGACGACGTGCGACGCGGCGCGTCGCGCCGCGGGCGTGCCGTTGGCGACGGCGAACGAGATCGACGCGACCGCAAACATGGAGACGTCGTTATCCGAGTCCCCGATCGCAGCGGTGGCCGACATATCGATTCCAAGCGATTCCGCGATGCGCCGCAGCGCTTGGCCTTTGGTGGCGAGCGGATCCGTGACTTCCAAGAAGACCGGCAAACTGCGAAAGACGTTCGCCCGTTCGCCGAACTTGCGGGTGAGGGCCGGAATCGTGCTCTCCACCAACGCTGCGGTCGCCACCCCCAAGACTTTCATCGGTCCGGCGTCTTTGGGCGGGTGGTCCGTCAGCAGCTCGCGCAGGTCCGATACGACCACCGGTTGCACGCGCGCGATCTTCAAATAGTACTGCGCCGCGTCGTTGAGCTCGTCCAGGTAGAGCCGGTCGCCATAGTACAGCTGCAAGTGGAAGCCCCGCTCTTTGAGATCGTCGTATGCCGCGAGCGCGAGATCCACGGCGAGGGGCGTGCAGAACAGACGGCGCTCGCTTGCGATGTCGTACGCTACCGCGCCCTGCAAAGCGATGATCGGGCCTTCGAGGTGAAGCGACTGCGCGAAGGGTCGAGCGGCAGCGAAGAGGCGGCCGCTCGCCAAACAGACGACAGTCCCAGCGGCAACGGCCGCTTCGATCGCACCGCGATCCGCATCGCTGATGGTCAATGATTCCCCGACAAGCGTGCCGTCCACGTCGATGGCGACGAGCATGCGGTCTGTCATCGCTCGCCCACCCACACGTTGTCAGCGCCGAACACGGACGCAAAACCGGCTTGCAGCTCTGCCGTGAGACGGACTGGTTGGCGCAGAGGCCGCGAATCTGGATCCGATCCCGCATGCAAGAACACGAGGTCTTGGCCTGACTCAGCCTGCCTGATCAGCTCGCGCAGGCGGGCCAGGCGCGAAGCGTCGTCGGCGTCACCCTGCAAGCGGATGTGAACACCGCCCGTTCCGCCATTGCGCGGCTCCGGCGCACGGGTGGCGCCGTTGACCACGATCTTGGCCTGCGTCCAGGGCCACGCTTCGAGCGCCTGCAAACTCACCTCAGGGCGCTCTTGGCGTTCTTCTTCTGCCGATTGCGGCTCGACGTACCCCGCTGGCTTGCCTACGGCGCGCCGCTCCTTGACCTTGCCCTTCACGACGACGATCGCTTCGTCCAAGAAGAGCGGCGAGAGCTCCAGATACCATTTCGGGAAGACGACGACTTCGATGGTTCCGGTCAAGTCCTCGAGCTTAGCGACGAGCATCTGTCCGCCCGCCTTCGTCACGACCCGCCTGCTCGCGGTGATCACGCCGCCGACGGTCACGGTCTCGTCTTCGGGAAGCTCGCGCAGTTTTGCGATCGGGTGGGTCGTCCGCCGGGCAAGCTCGGCGCTCTTATCGGCGAGCGGGTGGCCCGAGATGTACACGCCGATGGCTTCTTTTTCTTGCGCCAATCGCAGGGCGGAGCTTGGAGGTTCGCGCTTGGGCAAGAGAGGCGGCGGCAATCCATCGGCTTCGCCGCTGCCGAAAAGAGAGGTCTGCCCCATTGCCTTTGCGGCCGCACCGTGCTGGCCATATTCGAGCGCCGCATCCAACCCGGCGAGCTGCTCGCTGCGGTTGCCGGCCAGCCCATCGAACGCGCCGGCTTTGACGAGCGATTCCAGCACCCGCCGGTTCACGATGCGGCAGTCGACGCGCGAACACAGATCTGCGAGCGACAGATAGCCCTCGCCGCGTTTGTCGAGCAGTTCGTGCACCGCGCCTTCGCCGACGTTCTTCACGGCGGCGAGACCGAACCGGATGGCATCGCCCACGACCGTGAAATCGGGGCCGCTCTCGTTGACGTCGGGCGGCAAGATGCGCACCTTGCGCTGTGCGCACTCCGCCAGGTACTCGACGAGCTTGTCGGTGTTGTGCTGCACGGACGTGAGCAGCGCGGCCATGAAGGCCAACGGGTGGTTGGCCTTGAGCCATGCCGTCTGGTATGCGAGCAGGCCGTAGCATACCGCGTGCGCTTTCGGAAAACCATAGCCCGCGAACGGCTCGATGAACTGCCATATCTTCATGGCGAGCGCGTGATCCATGCCCCCGCGCACGCAGCCCTCGACGAATTTCGTCCGCTCCGCCGGGATCTTCTCTTTGATCTTCTTGCCGATCACTTTGCGCATCGCATCGGCGTCGGCGAACGAATAGCCGGCCAGATCGCGGCACATCTGCATGACCTGCTCTTGGAACACGGCGACGCCGTACGTGTCTTCGAGGATGGACTCGAGCTTGGGATGCAGATAGGTCACTTCGCGCCGCCCGTGCTTGCCCGCGATGAAATCGCCGATCCAATCCATCGGTCCCGGGCGATACAGCGCGACCATCGCGATCACGTCTTCGATGCGCGTCGGACGAAGCTCCGCGATGTAGCGCCGCATACCCGCGCTCTCCAGCTGGAAGACCCCCGTCGTCTGGCCGGCCGACAACATCGCGAAGGTCTTCGCGTCGTCGAGCGGGATGCGCTCGAGGGAGAAGTCGGGCATCCCGGTGCGCTGGATCTGCTCGGCAGCCGCGGCGAGCACGGTGAGCGTCCGCAATCCGAGAAAGTCCATTTTGAGCAAGCCGACCCGCTCGACCCACTCCATCGAGTACTGGGTATTGAGGTCCGAATCGCCCAACCGCACGAGCGGCGCGTAGTCGGTGAGCGGTCCCGGCGCGATGACGACGCCGGCCGCGTGCGTCGACGCATGGCGCGCCAGGCCCTCGACCCGCTTGGCGGTGTCAAGCAGGTTGCGCGCTTGGGCATCGCGTTGATAGAGCGAGCCCAACTCCGGCACTGCCTCAATCGCCTGCGCGATCGTCATGGGATTGGTCGGAATGTTGGGTATGAGCTTGGCGATCTTATCCACGTCGGCCAGCGGCACGCCCATCACCCGGCCCACGTCGCGCACCGCCGCGCGCGCCGCCATCGTGCCGAAGGTGACGATCTGCGCCACGCGATCGCTACCGTATTTGGCCGTGACGTACTCGATGACTTCGCCGCGACGCTCGAAGCAGAAATCGGTGTCGATGTCCGGCATCGAGATGCGTTCCGGATTCAAGAACCGCTCGAAGAACAAATTGTAGCGCAGCGGATCGACATCCGAGATGCGTAGCGCGTAAGCGACGATGCTGCCCGCGGCGGAGCCGCGCCCGGGGCCCACCGGGATGCCTTGCTCGCGCGCGTACCTGATGAAGTCCCACACGATGAGGAAGTACGACGCGTAGCCCATGCGCTCGATGACGCCGAGCTCGTAATCGAGCCGCTCGCGCTGCTCGGACGAGGGTTCCCCGTAACGCTCGCGCAGGCCGCGCTCGCACAGGTCCCGCAGGTAACCCTGAGCGCTTGCCTGCCCCTGGGGAACCGGGAAGGCGGGGATTGCGAACGAGGTGGTCTCGAGGTCGAGCTCCACCATCGCCGCGATATCTAATGTAGCATCGCACGCGTCCGGAGTCTCGGAGAACAGCTCCCGCATCTCTTCTGCCGACTTCAAGTAGAACTGGTCGTTTTCGAAACGCAGCCTGTCGGCGTCCGCGACCATCCTGCCCGTGCCGATGCACAGCAGGACATCGTGCGCCGAGGCGTCTTGTTGGACGATATAGTGGAAGTCATTGGTCGCGACCGGACGGATACCGAGCTCGCGGGCGATGCCGAACAGTCCGGGGCGGATGCGATCCTCGAGGGGGTGATGGTGATCGTGGATCTCGATGAAATACCGGTCGCCGAAGATCTGTGCGAACTCTTTGGCTGTCTGGGTGGCGCGATCCACCTCGCCGCGCACGAGCGCCTGCGCGAGCGACCCTCCCAAGCACCCCGAGAGGACGATGAGACCTTCGGCGTGCTGCGCGAGCAGCTCCATGTCCACGCGCGGCTTGTAGTAATAGCCGTCGGTGAATCCAGCGGAGACGAGCTTGAGCAAGTTGCGGTAGCCGGCTTTATCGGCGGCAAGAACCGTCAGGTGATGCTCGTCGCGCGCGCTGCGGTCGCGCAGCCCGCGCGGCGCGAGATACATCTCGCAGCCGACGATCGGGGTGATGCCATGGGCCTTCGCCTCGAAATAGAACTCGAGCGCGCCGTACATGACCCCATGGTCGGTGAGCGCGATTGCGGGCATGCCGAACTCGGCCGCCTTGGCGACCATCTCGGTCGTGCGGCAAGCGCCGTCGAGCAGCGAGTATTCGCTGTGGGCGTGCAAGTGGACGAAGCTACCGGGCATGGAACCGATCCTACAAGCGCAAGCAGGGCCAAACGTATGTTTGTCTGCCCATCTCCTTTCTCTTCTTCGGGATGCTGTGGACGCACTTGCGAATGGCAGGCGGCCGCCTGTGGGCAGCCTTGAAAAAGTTGTGGATGACCGCCGCGTCAAAACGCTCTCGACGCATGGAATCGCGCTCGGCGCTCCCCTCTCTTCAGAACCTGCCGGAGCGGATCGAAGCCGCCGCCGCGCGGATCCGGCCCTTCGTCGCACCGACCGAGCTGCGCCGCTCGCAAGCTCTGAGCGAGGCGAGCGGAGCGAACGTCTACTGCAAGCTCGAGAACCTCGCGCCAAGCGGGTCCTTCAAGATCCGCGGCGCCCTGAACAAGCTGCTCAGCCTGTCGACCGAGGAGCGCAGGCGCGGCGTGGTCGCAGCTTCGACCGGTAATCACGGCGCGGCGGTGGCGTACGCCTTGGCCAAGCTCGAGGCGAGCGGTGTCATCTTCGTGCCCGAAGGCGCCTCGCCGGCGAAGGTGCAGCGCATCCGGTCGCTCGGCGGTGAGGAGCGCTTCGCAGGTGCGGAAAGCGGAGCGACCGAGCGGATCGCCCGGGCCTACGCGCAGGAGCGCGGCCTCGCGTACATCTCACCCTACAACGATTGGGATGTCGTCGCGGGGCAGGGGACGATCGGTCTTGAGATCGCAGGCGAGCTGCCGTCCGTCGACGTGCTCATCGCCTCGCTCGGCGGCGGCGGCCTCGTGGGCGGAGTGGGCGCGTATGTGAAGTCCAAGAATCGTGGGACGCGCGTCATCGGGGCATCGCCGCGCAACTCGCCTGCGATGGTCGAAAGTCTGCGCGCCGGGCACATCGTCGAGGTCGAACACCTGCCGACGCTGTCCGATGGGACGGCGGGCGGCGTCGAGCCTGGCGCTTTGACCTTCGAGTTGTGCGGGCAGACGGTCGACCAGTTCGTGCTCATCGACGAGGCGCAGATCGCAGCGGCGATGCAAAGCTTCGCGCAGACGGACGGGATGAAGGTCGAGGGCGCGGCCGGCGTCGCCCTGGCGGCCCTGGCGCAGATATCGACGCCGGGAGCGAACATCGCGGTCATCATCTGCGGGGGCAACGTGGAAGCGTAGGGCAGCGCCTGAGCGGCCGCTGTCCCGGCCCTTGCGTTTTCTCGCAGCGGCGAAAGTCGAACCGCGACTAACCGCCGCAGGAAGCCCGAAAACGCGGTCCTAAGCGCTAAAATACGCCCCAATCATCTCCAAAGGAGCTTCGATTCCATGGCACTGTTGGCCGGCGACCTCGAGAGCGCGGGTCTGGACTCATTCGGTATCGGCCACGTCCGCAAAGCCGCTCGCAATCTGACCACCGCTCCCCTCTTTGAAGAAGCGGTCAAACGGGGCGAAGGACTCACCGCAGCCGGAGGACCCCTCGTCGTCCGCACGGGCAAGCACACGGGGCGATCGCCGAACGACAAGTTCTTCGTCCGCGAACCCGGCAGCGAGTCCAACATCGACTGGGGCAAGACCAACAAAGCGTTCGAACAGGGGCGCTTCGAGGCGCTGCTGGCGCGGGTCGATCAGTTTCTGCGCGAGCGCGAGGTCTTCGTGCTCGATGCCTACGCCGGCGCCGACCCGGCGTACCGCCTCCCGATCCGCGTGCTGACCCAACGCGCCTGGCACAACCTCTTCGCACGCAATCTCTTCATTCCGGCGAAGCCGAGCGAGCTCTCCGGCTTCCGGCCAGAGTTTGCGGTTGTCGACGCCTGCGATTTTCTCGCCGTGCCGGAACGCGATGGAACGCGCTCCGAGACCTTCATCATCATCGACTTCTCGCGCCGCCTCGTGCTCATCGGGGGCACGACGTATGCCGGCGAGATCAAAAAATCCATCTTCACCATCATGAACTACCTGCTCCCGTTGCGCGACGTGATGCCGATGCACTGCTCGGCCAATGTCGGCCCTCAGGGCGATGTGGCGATATTCTTCGGCCTTTCGGGCACCGGCAAGACGACGCTCTCCGCGGATCCGACCCGTGCGCTCATCGGCGATGACGAGCATGGGTGGAGCGATCGTGGCGTGTTCAATTTCGAGGGCGGGTGCTACGCGAAAGCGATCCATCTCTCGGCAGAACTGGAGCCGCAGATCTTTCCCACGACGCGGACCTTCGGCACGGTTCTCGAGAACGTCGTCATCGATCCGGTTTCGCGGGAGCTCGATCTCGACGACGCGTCGCTGACGGAGAACACCCGCGCTGCCTATCCGCTGACGTCGATCGCCAACGTGGCGCCCGGAGGCGTGGGGGGTCATCCCCGGAATATCGTCATGCTGACCGCGGATGCGTTTGGCGTCATGCCGCCCATAGCGCGCATGACGTCCGGGCAAGCGATGTATCACTTCCTGTCCGGGTACACGGCCAAAGTCGCGGGCACGGAAAAGGGCGTGACCGAACCGCAGACGACTTTCTCGCACTGTTTCGGTGCGCCGTTCATGGTGCACCACCCGACCGTCTATGCCCACATGCTGGGCGACCGGATCGCCAAACACGAGGTGCGCTGCTGGCTCGTCAATACGGGCTGGAGCGGCGGCCCGGTCGGCGTCGGCAAACGGATGAGACTGCCGTACACGCGCGCGATGGTGCAGGCAGCGCTGTCCGGGCAGTTGGACCACGCGACGTTCGTGCCCCATCCCGTCTTCAAGGTGGGCGTCCCCACCCACGTGCCGGGAGTGCCCGACGAGGTGCTCGACGCTCGCTCGACGTGGTCTGACGGCTCTGCCTACGACGCCAAAGCGCGGGAGCTTGCGGTCAAGTTCGCCGAGAACTTCGCGCGCTTTGCTGACACGGCGGCTCCAGACGTGCTCGCCGCCGCTCCCCTCGTCGACTAGGACTCGCGTACGCGCCTCGGGCACATCCATCCATGGAGACGGTCATCGTCGGCGGCCCGCACTCATACGTCGGCAAGACGCTCGCCGCCGAGATCGCGATCCGCGCTCTGCTCCCGCGTCGCATCGGCGCCATCAAGCTCACGGTCGCCGACGGCGAGCGCGATGCCACCCACGACCATGGTGCTTCGGCGCTCGCGGTGGCGGACGCCGCGGGGATCTGCGGCCGCGGCGCTTCGTGCGGCGTCTGCGAGACCGTGTCTGCCTCTATCCCCAGCCGCATCATCACGAGCGAGCGTGCCATCCGCAAAAATGGCACCGACACGAGGCGGTTATCGGACGCCGGGGCGATAGGGGTCGCCTGGATCATCGCGTTGCGCGGCGATGCGCCGCGAGCGGTCGCGGCCGCCACGGATCAGCTCGCCGCGCGTGGAGCGGAACTTGTGGTCATCGAGGGCACGACGGCTCTCGAATGGCTCGCGCCGGCGGCGTCCGTGCTCGTGGCGACGGAACCTGGGCGGCATTGGAAGCGAGTCGCGCTAGAACGGGTAGCTAGCTGCGACATCGTGCTGCGCAATCTCGTGCCCAGCCCTTCCGGATCTGAAGCAGCACCTCTTCAATTTTGGGAGGCCCATCCGGTCGCGTGCGACCTCGCGGAACCGCGCGATCCGGGGAGACTGGCATACGAGGCGAAGCTCCGCGCGCTTTTGGCCGCGCGCGCAGCATCCGCGAATTAAAATCGCGCCGTCATGACTCCCCGCGGACGCGTCGGGGCATTGACCACGTGCATCGGTTGCTCGCCACGGGCGTAGCGGCGCAGGTTGGCGGCAACCTCGCGCGCGATGCCGTCGTACGAGACGTCAGTCACCCCGGCGATGTGCGGGGTCACGATCACATTATAGGCCAAAAGTGGGCTTTGCGGATCGATCGGTTCGTCTGCGATGACGTCGAGACCAGCGCCCGCGATGTGGCCGGAGGCCAACGCCTCCTGTAAGGCCGCCGTTTCGACGAGGCCTCCGCGCGCGACGTTGACGAGGACCGCCTTCGGCTTCATCGCTCGCAAGGCTTCGGCATCGATGAGATTGACGTTCGACGCGTCCATCGTCGAACACACGATAACGAAATCCGCTTCGGCCAGCGCCGTGTGCAGTTGGTTGCTCGGATAGACGCGCATGCCGACACCGCTCGGCGCACCAAGGATAGCCTGCGCGCGCACGCCGCGCAAGCGCATATCGAAGGCTTGTAGCCGCCGCGCGAGAGCGGCGCCGACGCCGCCCAAGCCGATGATGCACGCGGTCTTGCCGGCCAGCGCGGTGCCCGCGGGTTCTCCGATGACGCCGTGCCGCACGGACTCCGGCAGTTCGGCTGCTTTTCTCGCGATCGCAAGCATGAGCAGAATCGCATGCTCGGCGACGGATTCTGCATTGCCCGTATGCGCGCTCGGCACACGGGCCACCCACACGCCGCGTTCGGTCGCCGCGGCCACGTCCACGGTCTCCAGACCTACGCCGAACTGTTGGATGAGGCCGAAGGTTCCTCGCTCGATGATGTCGCGATCGATCCTTGCGCCGTAGGGCACGACGACGTCGACGTTCGCGAGCGACCACAAAACGCGGTCTTTCGAAGTCGTAACGAGATCGAACTCGGGCGCGACGGCTGCCAAGCGCCGGCGGCTTTCCGCATATCCCGTCTCGCAGAAAAGCACTTTGAGCGTGTCGCGAGCATAAGCGCCCATCGCACCGACCCTTCGCGCATTGCGCCTCGATTCACTCGCTCGCCGCCAAGTTGCCGGCGACCGCCGGTTGACGCAAGCATCCGCGTGCAAGCTCGCGGCAGCGGCTTGCAACGGCTTCGATAGCCTCGACCGAATCGCGCGCTGCTGCGGCGCACTCCACAAGGGCGCTGCCCACGATCACGCCATCCGCTTGCGCTGCGAGCTGCCGCACGGCGCGCACGTGAGAAACGCCGAAGCCCACCACGATCGGCGTCGCGGTGGCCCTGCGGAGCAGTTCGATCTGGGCCCGGATCTCGCCGATGCCGGCGTGCGTTCCGGTGACGCCCGCCCGGCTTACCACATAGACGAAACCGCTCGCCGCTTGGGCGATCCTGACCGCGCGGTCTGGCGGGGTGGTCGGGGACACGAGCATGGGCACGACAAGGCCGTACCGGGCGAAGGCCGAGCGCAGCGGTCCCGATTCCTCTAGCGGCACGTCGGGCACGATCACTCCACACAGACCGCAGGCTGCGAACGATTGCGCCGTGCTCTCAAGACCGTGGGTGAGGAGCACGTTATAGTAGGTGAACCCCAGGACGGGGATCTCACCTAGCCGCTTGCCGAGATCCCGCACCAGTCGCAACGCCCCGGCAAGCGACATGCCGCCCGCAAGGGCGCGCGCGGAAGCAGACGCGATCGCGGGGCCGTCGGCGAGCGGATCCGAGAACGGGATGCCGAGCTCGAGCAGGTCCGCTCCACCGCGCGCGACGGCGGCGAGCAGCTCCTTTGAGACGAGCGGATTGGGATCGCCAGCCACGAGGAACGGCAAAAACGCGGCGCGTCCTTGCCGCGAACAGCGCGAGAATGCTGCGCTGACCAGCGCCTCGGGACCGAAGCTCGGCCTCATCAGCGTAGCGCCGGCGCACCGAGTGCGAGCCGCGCGACATCCTTGTCGCCCCGACCCGAGCAGATGACGAGGACGAGCGCCTCCGGGTCGAGCTTTTGACGGATCTTCCGGGAGAATGCGATGGCGTGCGCCGACTCGAGCGCCGGCACGATGCCTTCGGCGCGCGCCAAGTCGCAAAAGGCGTCGAGCGCCTCGTCGTCGCTCACCGCGCCGTAGCGCACGCGACCGCTGCTCTTGAGGTGCGCGTGCTCGGGTCCCACTCCCGGATAGTCGAGGCCGGCGGACACGGAGTGCGTCGCCCCGATCTGGCCTTCCTCGTCCATGAGAACGAACGTCCGAGCACCGTGCAAGACCCCAATTGATCCCGCGCTGAGGCTGGCTGCGTGATCGCCGATGCGATCCAAGCCGACGCCACCCGCTTCGACGCCCCACAGACCGACCTGCTGGTCCTCGAGAAATGCCGCGAAGGCCCCGATCGCATTGCTGCCCCCGCCGACGCAGGCGACCACGTGCTCCGGCAGCCGCCCGAACTGCTCGAGGCACTGCGCCCTGGCCTCATCGCCGATGGTCCGCGCGAAGCCGCGCACCAAGGTCGGGTACGGATGTGCTCCGACCGCAGACCCGACCACGTAGGCTGTGTGCTCGGCGGTTGCGGCATAATCCCGGAACGCTTCGTTCGTCGCATCCTTGAGCGTGCGGGCGCCGGCATCCACCGCTTTGACCGTCGCGCCGAGCAATCGCATGAGGTACACGTTGAGCGCCTGGCGTTCCATATCGGCGCTTCCCATGTAGACCTCGACGGGCAGCCGTAGGAGCGCTCCCGCCGTCGCGGTCGCGACGCCATGCTGGCCCGCACCCGTCTCGGCGATCAGGCGCACCTTGTTCATGCGTTTCGCGAGCAAGCCTTGCCCGAGCGCGTTGAGGATCTTGTGCGCACCGGTATGGTTGCAATCCTCACGTTTGAGCACGAGCCGCGGGCCCGAGCTTTCCGCGTCCAAGTTGCGCAAGGCCGTCAGCGGCGTGGGGCGTCCGACGTAGTCGCGAAGCACGAGCCGGTACTCTTCCCAAAAAGCTGGATCGCCGAACGCGTCGTCCATAGCCGTCTCGAGCGCGCGCAAAGGTTCGACGAGGACCTCAGGCACGAACCGGCCGCCGAATTCGCCGAAATAACCGCGCGAAGAGTGGCCGTTCACGCGCTCAACCTTCGCGCAGCCGCGGCTGCCCGGACGAAACCGCGCACGAGCTCCGCATCCTTGCGACCGCCCCGCTCGACGGCCGATCGCACGTCGACCGCCGCGGGTCCAACGGCAGATATCGCGTCACCGACGTTCTCGGCCGTCAGACCGCCCGCGAGGATGCACGGCAATGGACTACGCTGCGCGATACGGCTCGCGAGGCGCACGTCGACTCGCAAGCCCGTGCCCCCGACCCGCTCGCCGTCGCGCGAGTCGATGAGAATAGCGACTGCGCGCGCGTCGCGCAAGAATGCCGCTGTGGGGGGGGTCGCTTCGCGTGCGCGGTAGTCAATGCCCAGGGTTGCGATCGTCGGCAGCTCGAAAGATCCGCGAAACGCACCGGTCTCGCTTCCGCAGAACTGGAGCATATCCAACCGGCATCCGTCGATCGCGCGGTGGACGAACTGCCAAGGTTGGTCGGCGAAAACGCCGACGCGGGTCACGAACGCAGGTATCGCCGTCGCGATCTCCCTAGCGGCCGCGAGTTCGAGCTTGGCAGGCCCGCCCGCGAAGATAAAGCCCAGCGCATCGGCGCCTTCCGCAACGCAGATCGCGGCATCTTGGGCGGTACGGATCCCGCAGATCTTCACCGCGAACATACGGTGCTCCGCAACGAGCGGACTGCGCCGGCGCGATCGGAAGCGCGCATGAACCACTCTCCGACGAGCACCGCGTGCGCCCCGCAGGTTGCAATGCGAGCGATGTCCGCGGCGTTGCGATAGCCGCTTTCGGCGACGATCGTGGGGCCCATGGGGATGGACCGGCAGACGCGCGGCGCGACTTCGAGGTCGACCGCGAAGGTGGTCAGATCGCGGTTGTTCAGCCCGATGATCCGCGCCCCGGCTTCCAGCGCACGACGCGCTTGCGCCTCGTCGTGCGCCTCGACCATGGCCGCCATCCCGAGCGCGTGCGCGAGCTCGAGCAGCGAACGCAATGGAGCCGCTTCCAAGATGGCGGCGATGAGCAGCACGGCGTCCGCGCCGAACGCCGCCGCTTTCCAGACCTGATATTCATCGAGGAAAAAATCTTTGCACAGCACCGGCAGACCGCAGGCTCGGCGCGCCGCGCCCAGATCCCGGAAGCTGCCGCGAAAACGCCGGGGCTCGGTCAGCACCGACAACGCGGCCGCTCCTGCGCGCTCGAACTCACTCGCGGCGTGCGCGGGATCGCAATGCAAAGCGATCGCGCCGGCGGAGGGAGAAGACCGCTTGATCTCGGCGATCACCGCGATGTCGTCCCCGGTGCGCAACGCTCCTGCGAAGTCGCGATGATCCTTCCGATCGAGTGCCATCTCCTGGAGCGCGACGAGTGGCAGGAACGTCCGCTCGGCCGCGATATCCTGCCGGCGGTCCGTGACGATCGCCGCAAGAAGGCCGATCACCGGTTCGTCGCCTCGACGAGCGCGTCGAGCTTGGCGCGCGCCGCGCCGCTGTCAATGGACGCCGCGGCGATGGCGAGACCTTCGGCCAGGCCAGCGCTGCGCCCGGCGAGGGTAAGCCCCAGCGCCGCGTTGAGCAGCACCACATCGCGTCGCGGGCCGGGCTGCCCCTCCAGCACGTCGCAGAGGATCCGCGCATTGGCGTCGGCGCCGCCCCCCGCGAGCGCCTCGACGGGCGCCTTGCGCAAGCCCCACGCTTCAGGCTCGATCGTGTATTCGGAGAATCCTTTGCCGGTCCACTCGATGACGCGTGTCGGCGAACAGACTGAGACTTCATCCATCCCGTCGTCGGACCGCACGACCGCGGCGCGCTCGCAACCTTGCGCGGCGAGCGCTCGAGCCATGGTCTTCATGGCAGCCCGCTCGGCGATGCCCACCAGCTGCCGTTTCGGACGCGCCGGATTGATGAGGGGTCCCACCAGGTTGAAGACGGTGCGCACGCCGATCTCGCTGCGCAGCGCCGCGACGCGGCGCATGGCGGGATGGTACGCTTGAGCGAACAAAAACGCGACCCCGTCGCGTTCCAATCCGGCTGCGCTTTTCTCCGGACTTGCGTCGATACGCACGCCTAACGCCTGCATCACGTCGGCGCTGCCGCACTGTCCGTGGACCGCGCGGTTGCCATGCTTGGCGACGCTCACCCCCGCCCCCGCCACGACGAACGCGACGGCGGTCGAGATGTTGAAGGTCCCGGATCCGTCTCCACCGGTGCCGCACACGTCCAGCTCCGGCCGCAGCGCGACGGGGATGCTCTTCGCCCGAGCCTGCAAGGCGCGCGCCGCCCCGACGATCTCTTCGAGTGATTCGCCTTTAGCCGCGAGCGCCACGAGCAACGCGGCGGTCTGCGCGGGCGTGGTCGCGCCATCGGTCATGGCAGCGACGAGCGCTTCGGTTTCCGCGCTCGAGAGCGCGGCGCCGGCGATGCAGCGACGGATGAAGGGACGAAGCTCGTACGGCTGGCTCGCGATCATGCGGCTGCCGCGATCTCGAGAAAGTTGGCGACGAGACGCATGCCCAAGCGCGTGAGCACCGATTCCGGATGGAACTGCACGCCGAACGTGGGATGCGTCGCATGACGCACCGCCATGACGCACCCGTCGCGGCTATGCGCCGCGACGCGCAGTTCCGTCCGTCCGATGCTGCCGCCGTCCACGACGAGCGAGTGATAGCGTGTGGCGACGAACTCGCTCGGAATGCCGGCGAAAAGCGCACTGCCGTCGTGCCGGATGCGCGAAACTTTCCCGTGGACGAGCGACGGTGCCGCACAGACCGACGCGCCGAACGCCACGCCGACCGCCTGATGCCCGAGACACACGCCCAAAATCGCGAGCCGACCGGAGAAGCGCTGCACGACCCCGACGCAGCAGCCCGCCTGTTCGGGTCGGCCGGGCCCGGGGGAGATGATGACTGCTGCGGGGGGCCGCAACTCCAGCCTGGGCGCGACGCGGCCATCGTTGCGGACGACCTCGATCTGAGCGCCCAGTCCGCCCAACATCTGCACGAGATTGAACGTGAACGAGCCGTAGTTGTCGATGACGAGCACGCGCATCACGCGATCTTTTCGAATGCCGTGGCGCCGAGCGCCTGTGCCACGGCGCGCGCCTTCGCGACGCACTCGGCGTGCTCGCGCGCGGCGATAGAGTCGGCGACCACGCCGGCACCGGCGCGTATCTGAACGCGTCCGTCGCGCATGACCGCGCTGCGCAAGATCAGGCACGTGTCGAGGGAACCGTCGAAGCCCGCGCGGATGATCGCGCCGCCGTAATACCCGCGACGACATCCCTCGAGTTCGGCGATAAGCTCCATTGCGCGGATCTTCGGAGCTCCGGTCACCGTCCCGGCAGGGAACGTCGCCGCGAGGAGATCGAAGGCATCCGCATCGGACCGCAGCGACCCGCGCACGTCTGAGACCAGATGCATGACGTGGCTGAAGCGCTCGACGTCCATGAACGTGTCGAGCCGCACGCTTCCGTAGCGACACACGCGCCCCAGGTCGTTGCGGCCCAAGTCCACGAGCATCACATGCTCCGCGCGTTCCTTCGGGTCGCTTCGAAGGCCGCGCGCTACCGCCGGTTCGGCCGGAGGAGACGATGGTCGTGCGCGCGTTCCCGCCAGGGGCCGCACGCGTGCGTCTGTGCCTCGCAACGTGCACAGCATTTCTGGGGAGGCTCCGAAAAGCGTGGCCTCCGGCAACTGCATGAAGAAACGATACGGCGCTGGATTGATCGTGCGAAGACGCCCATAGACAGATAACGGGTCGCTCGCGTATGGCGCCTCCCAGCCTTGGGAGAGCACCACCTGATACGCGTCGCCCGCGCGGATCGCTTCCTGGGCGCGCGCCACCATCGCGGCGAACGGCATGCGCGCAGGCAGCGCCGCAAGCACGACCACGGGCGCGTCAACGGAGGGCGCGAATCGCGCGCTCGCAAGCGCGGCGACGATCTGCGCCTCAAAGCCGCTTGCTTCCGCCGTCACAATCGTGGCGGTTCCACTTTCCGCATGGAGATTGACAACGGCTTGGGGCACGACAAGGCGCAGATCGGGCGGCGCACCGGCTCCCGGCGCGCTTTGTGGGAGCCGCTCGAGATATCCGGCAAACTCGAAGGCCGCGACCCCGAACAAGCCGAGGGGAGAGTCCCGCTCAAGACGGTCGGGCCGGCCGGCTTGCAACAGAAACCGGCAGGCATCAAGCACGTGCCGCGCCTCGAAGCGCTCTTCGCGCTGCGCCACGGTCACGAGCACGGAAGCGCCGCTCGCCACGAGTTGGCCTGCGCAGCCGAACGCGAGGATCGACCCGCGTCCAGTCTCACCGTTGGCAAGCGCACCTTCGAAGAGCATTGCCGGTGCCGGTAAGCGGTTGCGGAGATGACCAAACGCGGCGACCGGGTCGATCGCGCCCATAGCAAGGGTCGTCTGCTTGACGGTGGTGAGCGCGCGAGGGTTTGCGAGCACGTGATAGCCTCCAGAAAAAAAAAGAAGCGGGCCTCTTTACGAAGAGGCCCGCCGTTGCCGGGTGAGTAGTGCTAAGGTCAGCGACGCATCAGCACTCCACCGCGCGCAGCGGAACGGGCGCGATCTGCCACCAGCACTTCCCAAAACGATGCATAGGACGAGCGTAGTACGGCGTCGCGGGATGCATTCCTGCGGATTTTTTCAGCAAGGACTGGGACTTACTGAAGCAGTTCGATCTGAGCCAGCGGCGCCGCATCGCCCTTGCGGATCCGGGTCCGGACGATGCGCGTGTAGCCGCCGCTGCGCCCGGCCAGGCTGGGCGCGATCACTTCGAAGAGCTTCTTGACGACATCATCTGAGTTCAGATACGAGGCAACCATGCGCCGGCTGTGCAGATCGCCTTTTTTGGCGCGCGTGATCATCCGCGAGGTCACCTTGGAAACCTCCTTGGCGCGGGTGACCGTCGTTTCGATCGTGCCGTGCAGCAGCAACGCGGTGGTCAGATTGCGCAGCATGGAGCGGCGGTGATCGTCGTTGCGACCCAAGCGCTTGGCCGCTTTTTGGTGACGCATCCGCTTAGGAGCTCCGCAACGACAGATTGCGCTCGGCGAGCTTCTCCTTGATCTCGTCCACCGATTTCTTGCCGAGATTGCGCATGTTCATGATCTCGTCTTCGGTCTTCTGCAACAGCTCGGAGATCTTTGTGATCCCCGCGCGCTTCAGGCAGTTGTACGAACGGACCGAAAGGTCGAGCTCGTCGACGGGGATATCCCAGTTGGCGAACGGCTTTGCCTCTTCGACCGGCGCCTCGACTTCGGTGCGTCCGCTGAAGTTCACGAAGAGCGCCAGCTGGTCGGAAAGGATTTTCGCTGCGGTGCTGAGCGCTTCGTCCGGCGTGATGCTGCCGTTCGTTTCGATCTCGACGATGAGCCGGTCGTAGTCTGTGGTCTGGCCGACGCGGGTGTCCTCCACGTGGTACGCGACTTTCCGGATCGGCGAGAAGATCGAGTCCACGGGGATGAGGCCGATGATGTGCTCGACGTTGCGCTGCTTCTCCGCGGTCACGTAACCGCGCCACTTCTCGATACCGATCTCCATGTAGAGGCGGGCTTTCTTATCGGAGAGCGTGGCGATGTGGTATGCGGGATCCAGCAGCTCGACATCCGCGTCCGGCACGATGTCCGCCGCCGTCACTTCACGCTCGCCCGAGGCCTCGATACGCAACACCTTGGGCTCGTCCGTGGCCAGGCGCAGCGGCAACCCTTTGAGGTTGAGGATGATGTTCGTGACATCTTCCACCACGCCCGGAATGGTCGAGAACTCATGCAAGACGCCGTCGATCTTCACATAGGTGACGGCCGCACCCGGCAGCGAGGAGAGCAGCATGCGCCGCAGCGCATTGCCCAGCGTGATGCCAAAACCGCGCTCCAGCGGCTCGATGGCGAACGTGGCGCTGCTATCTCGGCGCTCGCGCACCTCGATGGACGCGCGTTGAAATTCCAGAACTGACATACCTACCCCATGGGCGCCGCTCGGCCACCCGGTTTGTGTGTTGGCAGCGCTAGGCTGCCCTATTTGATGCATCATTAGCGAGAATAATACTCCACTATAAGTTGTTCTTCGACATTCGTGTCGATATCCGCCCGTGTCGGGGCGGCCAAAACCTTTGCCTTGTTGCTTTGTTCGTCGTACTCGAGCCAGCCCGGGACGCGCCGCCCCTTCGCGTATTCGAACAGCGCCGCGAACAGATTCGTCTTGGCGCTCGTCTCCACGACCACGATCTCGTCGCCGGGGCGGACTTGCATGGATGGAATGTTCACGCGCTTGCCGTTGAGCACGAAGTGACGATGGCGGACGAGCTGGCGCGCCTGGGCGCGCGAAGTCGCCAAGTTGAGCCGGTAGATCACGTTGTCGAGGCGCATCTCCAGCAAGGCGAGCAGCGCCGTGCCGGTTTGGCCCTTGCGGGCGGTCGCCTTCTTGAAGTAGTTCTCGAATTGCCGCTCGAGCACGCCGTAGATGCGGCGCATCTTCTGCTTCTCGCGCAGCTGCCGCCCAAACTCCGACACTTTGGGGCGGTTCTTCGTATTCGCCTTTTGTCCGGGCGCTGCCGTGCGCCGTTCGACGGCGCACTTTTTCGAGAGACAGCGCTCGCCCTTAAGGAAGAGCTTCACCTTCTCTCCGGGTTTCGCGCCGCTCGCGCTTTCGCGCCGGCACATGCGGCAGACCGGACCTGTATAACGGGCCATGAACCTTTGCTTTCTCCTTTAGACTCGTCGCCGTTTCGGCGGGCGGCAGCCGTTGTGGGGGATGGGCGTGACATCTTTGATGAGGGTGATCTCAAGGCCGGCTGCTTGGAGCGCGCGGATCGCCGCCTCGCGACCTGCGCCCGGTCCCTTCACGTACACCTCGACCTGCTTCATGCCGTGCTCCATCGACTTGCGGGCCGCGCTTTCGGCGGCCATCTGCGCCGCGAACGGCGTCGATTTCTTGCTGCCTTTGAAGCCCATGCCGCCGGCGCTCGCCCAGGCGATGGCGCCGCCGGTCGTGTCGCTAATCGAGACGATCGTGTTGTTGAAGCTCGAGTGGATGTGCGCGATACCCTGCGAAACGTGTTTGGCTTCGCGCTTTTTCCGGGTCCGGGCTTTCTTCGCTACTGGCATTCCGTTGTGTTCTTCCTTTTCGGTTATTTGCCGACGCCGGGGCCTTTGGTCTTCTTGCGCCCGGCGACCGTCTTCTTGGGTCCCTTGCGCGTGCGTGCGTTGGTCTTCGTGCGCTGCCCGCGGACGGGCAGGCTGCGACGGTGGCGCAGGCCCCGATAGCAGCCGATGTCCATCAGGCGCTTGATCGCGCTCGAGATCTCGCGGCGCAGATCGCCTTCGACCTTGAGGTTTTTCTCGATCTGCTCGCGCAGCTTTTGGATGTCCGCATCCTTGAGGTCTTTGACCCGGGTATCGGGGTCCACGCGGGTGGCGGCCAACAGCTTGTTGGCGGTCGGCCTCCCAATGCCAAAGATATAGGTCAATGCGACCTCGACGCGTTTGTCGCGCGGCAAGTCGATTCCAGCGATTCGTGCCATCCTGCTCCTCTTAGCCTTGCGCCTGTTTGTGTTTGGGGTTCTCGCAGATCACCCGCGTGCGCCCCGCTCGCTTGATGATCTTGCACTTGGCGCAGATCTTCTTCACACTTGGTCTGACCTTCACGTTTGTCTCCGTTTATTTGTACCGATAGGTGATGCGGCCTTGGGTCAAGTCGTAGGGCGACAACTCCACGAGGACGCGGTCGCCTGGTAGGATCCTGATGAAGTTCATCCGGATCTTGCCCGAGACTCGAGCCAGCACGCGGTGACCGTTGCTGAGCTCGACCCGGAAAAACGCGTTGGGCAAGGGTTCCACGACGGTCCCCTCGACCTCGATCGCCTCTTCTTTCGTCGACCCTACTGTTTCGGCGCCCTCGGTTTTTTTCTTCTTCTTTTTACCCGGCCGCCGCCCGCCCGGCCGTCTGCGTGGCGTCAAGTGCTCCCCCTTCCTTCGCCTTCAATTCCATTGGGATCTCGTTGGGCATCGGCGCTTCCTGCGCCAGCGTTAAAATCTCGAAACCGTCCGGCGTGACGGCAACGGTGTGCTCGAAGTGGGCCGAGCGCTTGCCGTCGGCCGTCACGACGGTCCACTTGTCCGCCAAAGTCTTCACCTGGTAGCTCCCCGCGTTGACCATCGGCTCCAGGGCGAGCACCATGCCCGGCTTGAGCACAGCACCCATGCCGGGCCGCCCGTAGTTCGGCACCGGCGGGTCTTCGTGCAGCGCGGTACCGATACCGTGACCCACAAGCGCGCGCACGACCGAAAATCCTTGCCCCTCGACGTACCGCTGCACTGCGTGTCCGACGTCCGAGATGTGAGCACCCGGCCGCACGCTTTCGATAGCGATGCCAAGGGCGCGGCGGGTGACGTCGACCAGCCGTCGCGCGGACGGATCCGGCTCGCCGACATAGACGGTCGTGGCCATGTCCGAAAACCAACCGTCCACGAGCGCCCCGATGTCGATCTTGAAAAGATCGCCTTCGCGCAGCGCACGCGTGCTCGGAATCCCGTGGACGATCTCCTCGTTCACGGAGGTGCAGATCGATCCGATAAAGCCGTGATATCCCAAGAAAGCCGGGATTCCGCCTTCCTTGCGGATGAGCTCGTCGGCGAACTCGTTCACCTCTTGCGTCGTCACTTTGGGCTGCACGGCGCCGACCAGCCGCTCCAGCACCCGCGCCGTCACTCTGCCGCTGCGTCGCATCTTGTCGAGCTCGCGCGTGCTCTTGCACGTGATCATGCCGTCTCTCCGACGGGCGCCTGGAGCGCGGCCATGATGCGAGCGTTCACCGACTCCACGTCGCCGTTGCCGTCGATCGCCTTGAGCAGGCCCGCGGCGCGATAGTACTCGGTCAGCGGCTTCGTCTTGCGCTCGTACTCGTCCAAGCGCTTGAGCACGGTCGCCTCGTCATCGTCCGGCCGCTGGACGAGCGGACCGCCGCAGCGGTCGCAGGTGTCGGGCAGCCGGCTGGGCGCCGACTCCAAATGGTAGGGCGTCTGGCACACCGCGCACAGCCGCCTGCCGGTCAACCGCCGCACCAGTTCGGTCGGGTCGACCGTGATCTCCAGGACCGCGTCGAGGTGCAGCTGGTTGCGGTGCACGAGCGCATCGAGGGCCGTCGCTTGCTGCGCAGTGCGCGGGAATCCATCGAGGATGAAACCGCCCTTGGTATCGTCCGCGCGCAGCCGCTCTTCGACAAGCCCGATCGTCACGTCGTCGGGAACCAGCTTGCCCGCGTCCATGAAGGTCTTGGCCGCGACGCCCATGGGCGTGCGTTCCTTGACCGCGTTGCGGAAGATATCGCCGGTCCCGATCTCGGGTATGCGAAACGTCTTGGACAGCAAGCGTGCTTGCGTTCCTTTGCCCACGCCCGGCGGCCCGAGCAGGACCATGCGCCACGATCGCTCGGTCATTGCTTGATGAACCCCCGGTAGTCACGCATGGCGAGCCGCGCTTCGATCTGCGTCATCGTATCGAGCGCGACGCCCACGACGATAAGCAACGACGTGCTGCCCAAGTAGAAGGTCGTGATGTGCGTGAGGCTCTGCGTGACGTTCGGCAAGATGGCGAGCAAGCCGAGGTACACGGCCGCCACAGCGGTGATGCGCACCAAGATCTTCTGCAGGTAGTCCGTCGTCGGCTTGCCCGGCCGGATGCCGGGGATGAAGCCGCCCTGCTTTTTGAGCGACTCGCCGATATCTTGGATCTGCAGAACGACGCTCGAGTAGAAGAACGTGAATGCCACGACCAAGACGAAGTAGACAAGGTTGTAGAGGAGGCTGCCGTAGTTGAAATACAACGCGATCCACTGCACCACCGGCTGCATCCACGCGACGCCGCCTTGCTGCGCCCAGGATGAGAGCTGCTGCGGCAACAGCAGGATTGAAATCGCGAAGATGATCGAGATGACGCCCGCGTTGTTCAGGCGCAACGGGATATAAGTGCTGCGGCCGCCGTAGACTTTGCGCCCTACCACGCGCTTGGCATACTGAACGGGCACGCGGCGCTGGCCCTGGTACATGAACACGATCGAGATGAGCGACAGCACTGCGATGAGGCCGAAGATGACGAGCCCCAGCACGTTGAGACCGCCTTTTTCGCCAAGTTGCAGCGTCTGGCTGAAATACGTGGGATAGCGCAAGATGATGCCGACGAAGATGATGAGCGAGACGCCGTTGCCGATGCCCTTGTCCGTGATCTGCTCGCCGAGCCACATAAGCCACACGGTTCCCGCCGTGAGCGTCAGCACGACCATGACGAGATAGAACAGGTCCGAGCGCAAGAACACGTGAGCCCGGTTGAGCATGAAGACCATGGCCGTCGCTTGTGCGATGGCGAGCACGATCGTCAGCCAGCGCGTGTACAGACCGACGATGCGCCGGCCCTCCTCACCGCCGTGCTGCATCATCTCCTTGATGTTCGGGAAGACGATCGTCATGAGCTGCATGATGATGCTCGCGTTGATGTAAGGCGTGATACCCATGGCGATGACCGAGAAATGTTGCAACGCGCCGCCGGACAAGAAGCCGATGAAATTGAGGAACTGCCCGCTCGCCAAAATCGACTGCCATTGCGAGATGTTGACGAACGGCACCTGGACGTACACCATCACGACGAATACCGCGAACGCTCCAAACACAAAAAGGACGCGGTTCCGGATTTCCGGGACCACGAGTGCGTTGGCGACGTTACGCCAGATGTTCATACGGGATCGTTACTCCTCAAACGCGGCACCGGCCGCCTCGAGCTTGGCCCGCGCCGAGCCGGAAAAACGGATGTTGCGGAAGCGCAGCCCAGCAGGCGCATCGCCGACGCCGAGGATCTTCACGCCGTCTTTGGGTTTGCTGACGTAGCCGGCCGCTGCGAGCGCTTCGGGCGTCACGACGGTGTTCGCATCCCAGGCCGCGAGGTCGGCCAGGTTGAGAACGGCGAACTCGGTCCGGAAGATCTTCGTCGAGCGAGCTTTTTGCGACACGCCGCGGCGCTGCGGCAAACGCCGGAACCAGGGCGTCTGGCCGCCTTCGAAGTTTGGGCCTTTGCCGCCGCCCGAGCGTGCGGTCTGGCCTTTGCCACCCTTGCCTGAAGTTTTGACCATGCCGCTGCCATGGCCGCGTCCCACCCGCACCCGCTTGCTCGTCGAGCCGTGCTTCGGCTTAAGTTGCGACAGTTTCACCGTTCACCGTTCTCCCTAATATTTCGTCGACGGTCTTGCCGCGCGAGGCGGCCACGGCGTCGACCGTGCGCAGCTGGCGCAGACCTTGGACCGTCGCCGCGATCACGTTGATCGGGTTGTTCGAACCGAGCGACTTCGTCAGGATGTCGTGCACGCCCGCGAGCTCGAGCACCGCGCGCATCGCACCGCCGGCGATGACGCCCGTGCCCTTCATGGCAGGCTTCATGAGCACTTTGCCGGAGCCGGCGCGCGCCGTGATGGGGTGCGGGATGGTGCGCCCGACCATCGGCACGGTGACGAGGGAGCGGCGCGCGTCCTCCACGCCTTTGCGAATGGCCTCGGGGACTTCGCGGGCCTTGCCCATGCCGTAGCCGACCCGGCCTTGCCGGTCGCCGACCACGACGAGGGCTGAAAACGAGAAGCGCTTTCCGCCTTTGACCACTTTCGCCACCCGGTTGACCCGGACGACCTGCTCTTCAAGCCCCGAGCCGTCGGTGATGCGCGCCATGCGCTAGAACTCCAATCCGGCGCCGCGCGCCGCGTCTGCCAAGGCTTTGATCTTGCCATGGTACTTGTAGCCGCCGCGATCGAACACGACCGCGCTGATGCCTTTGTCCTTGGCGCGCTGCGCGATGGCCGCGCCGACCTTCTCGGCGGCGCCCACGCTCTTGCACGACGCAAGGCCGGCCGCGAGCTCCTTTTCGCGCGTCGAGGCCGCAGCGATGGTGCGCCCCGTGCTGTCGTCGATGAGCTGCACGTAGATGTGGTGCAAGCTGCGGAAAACGGAAAGCCGCGGACGCGATGTATCGCCGCTCAGACGCTTGCGCACGCGCGCGTGGCGCCGGACCCGAAGTGCGTTTCTGCTCGTCGAACGTGCCATCGATCTTCCTTACTTCTTGCCGCCGGTAGCCCCGGCGGTCTTGCCGGCCTTGCCGAGCTTGCGCCGGACCCGTTCGCCCTGGTAGCGGATGCCTTTGCCCTTATAGGGCTCGGGTGGCCGGATGCTGCGGATGTGCGCGGCCACTTGGCCCACCTGTTGCTTGTCGGCGCCGCTGATCTGTATCTTGTTCTGGCCTTCTACTTTTATGTCGATCCCCGTGGGCGGATCGAAGACGACCGGGTGCGAGAAGCCCAGCTGCAAACCGAGCTTCTTTCCCTGCAGTTGCGCTCGATAGCCGACCCCTTGGATCTCGAGATTCTTTTGAAAGCCGTTGGTCACGCCCTCGACCATGTTCGCGATGAGGGTGCGGGTCAGACCGTGGAGCGCGCGGTTGCGCTTCTCGTCGTTCGGGCGCGCGACGTTCACCGTCGCGCCCTCGACCGAGACCGAGATCGGTTCTGGGTACTCGAGCACGAGCTGGCCCTTGGGCCCTTTCACCGCCACCTGGTGGTCGCTGACCGAAACGGTCACGCCGCTCGGCACGCTCACCGGAAGACGTCCTATTCTGCTCATCGCGTCACCATACAAACGCCATGACTTCGCCGCCGCATTGAAGCCGCTTGGCCTGCCGCCCGCTCATGATCCCCTTCGACGTCGACATGATGACGAGCCCAAGGCCGCCCATGCATTTGGGGATGTCGCCCTTAGGGGTATAGATGCGCAAGCCCGGGCGGCTGATGCGCTGCAGCCCGTTGATCACGCGCTCGCGGTGCTGGCCGTACTTGAGCGTGATCCGGATGACTTCTCGCGCGCCCGCTTGCGCGCTTTCAAATGCCTGGATGAAGCCCTCATCCTTGAGGACTTTCGCGATTTCTTTCTTCAACCGCGACGAGGGCACGTCCACGCGTTCGTGCTTGGCGATATTCGCGTTGCGGATGCGCGTGAGCATGTCTGCGACGGGGTCGGTGATCACTGCCATCTGTCTCTTGCTTCCTCTACCACGATGCCTTGGTGACGCCCGGAATCTGGCCGCGATGCGCGAGCTCGCGGAAGCAGATCCGGCACAGGCCGAACTTGCGCAAGTAGCCTCGCGGCCGGCCGCAGCGCTGGCAGCGGTTGTGCTTGCGCACCGGGAACTTCTCTTTGCGCTTCGCTTTTTCGATCATCGCTCTGGTTGCCATGTGGTTGGCCGGGCATTACGCCGCGGCACCCTCCTTCCGCAGCGGCATGCCCATCTCGCTCAAGAACGCCAGCGCGTGCTCGTCGTTGCGCGCGGTCGTGACGATGACGATGTCCATGCCGCGGACCATATCGATCTTGTCGTAGTTGATCTCGGGGAACACGAGCTGCTCGCGCAGGCCGAGCGCGTAATTGCCGCGGCCATCGAGCGAGCTGCGCGACATGCCGCGAAAATCGCGGATGCGCGGCAGCACGATGTTCACGAGCTTGTCGAAAAATGCGTACATGCGCTCCCCGCGCAGCGTGACCTTAGCCCCGATCTGCATGCCGGCGCGCAGCTTGTAGGTGGCCACGGACTTGCCGGCCCGAGTGACCACCGGCTTTTGGCCGGTGATCGCGAGGAGGTCGGACACGGCTCCATCGATGGCCTTCGGGTTGGCGACCGCCTCGCCCACACCCATGTTGACGACGATCTTCACCAAACGCGGGACCTCGAGCCGGTTGCGCAGGTTCAGACGCTTGCGCAGCGCGGGCGCGATCGTCTTCTCATAGCGTTCGTGCAGTCTGTTCATGCTCATGCCTTCACCGGTCTCTCGGCAGCCTCACCGCAGCGCCTGCAGATCCGCTCGCGCGTCTCTCCGCTGCGATGAAAGGCGATCTTCGCAGGCTTATTGCACTTCGGGCAGACGTACATGAGCTTGCCGACGGGCAACGGCATCTCTTTTTCCACGATGCCGGCCTTGGCTTTGGGCGTGGCCTTGCTGTGGCGCTTGACCACGTTGACGCCTTCCACTTCGGCGACGCCGCCCTGGCGGATCAGCTTGATCTTGCCGCGCTTGCCCTTGTCTTTGCCGCCCAACACCACCACCGTGTCGCCGGCAGCGAGCCGCATCTTCACCGCCACCTCAGAGGACCTCCGGCGCGAGCGAGATGATCTTCATGAAGTCCCGATCGCGCAGCTCGCGGGCGACGGGCCCGAAGATCCGCGTACCCCGCGGGTTCTTCTGATCGTTGATGAGGACCGCCGCGTTCTCGTCGAAGCGGATGAACGATCCATCCGGCCGGCGCATCTTCTTGCGCTGGCGCACGATCACGGCCTTGACGACATTGCCTTTCTTGACGGCGGCCCCCGGAATGGCGGCCTTCACCGTCGCGACCACGACGTCGCCGACGAACGCGTAGGGGTGACGCGAGCCGCCGCTCACGTGGAAGACCATGAGCTCGCGCGCGCCTGAATTGTCTGCGACCTTCAGCCGCGTTTGGGCGCTGATCATTGCGCCCGCTCCAGGATTTCGAGCAGCCGCCAACGCTTGGTCGCCGAGAGCGGCCGCGTCTCCGCGATACGCACGAGATCGCCGACCTTGGCTTCGTTGCGTTCGTCGTGCGCGGCGAAACGGCGCGAGCCGCGTACGGTCTTGCCGTAGGTCGGATGCGCCGTCCGCGATTCCGTGACGACGATGATCGTCTTGCGCATCGCGTTGCTCGCGACGCGACCGACCTTCGTCTTGCGCAGATTGCGCGCGCGTGTTTCGTCCATTCCTAACCCGCCAGCTTCCGTTCAGCCAAAATGGTGTAGAGCTGCGCGATCTTGCGTCGCAACTTGCTCACCGTCGCATGGTCCTCGAGGTGCCCCGTGACGAGCTGGAAGCGCAAATTGAAGAGCTCTTCTTTCGTCGCGGCGAGCTTCTCTTCGAGCTCGCGATTGGTCAGCTCGCGCAAACCGCGCAATTCGCTAGGCTTCAATTGCTTCACCCGCCCTTTCCCGGCGCAACACCTTCGTGCGGATCGGCAGCTTGAACGCCGCCAAGCGCAACGCTTGTTTCGCGACGCTTTCTTCCACGCCTGAGAGTTCGAAGAGCACGCGCCCGGGGCGCACCACGGCGACCCAACCCTCGGGCTGGCCTTTGCCGGATCCCTGGCGCGTCTCCGCCGGCTTCTTCGTGAACGACTTGTCGGGGAAGATCGTGATCCAAACTTTGCCGCCGCGTTTGATGTGGCGGGTCATCGCGATGCGCGCCGACTCGATCTGCCGGTTGCTAATCCAAGCCGGCTCGAGCGCCTGCAAGCCGTACTCGCCGAAATGCAAGTCGTTGCCGGACTGCGCGCGGCCTGTCATCCTGCCCCGTTGCACCTTGCGATGCTTCACACGCTTGGGAAGCAGCATTACTCCTTCGACTCCTCTGCGGGCTTGGTCTGCGATGGCGCTTCTGTTTCCGAGGCTTGCGGCTGTTCCGCCGGCGTCTCGACGACGAGTGGCGCTTCCGGTTCCACGGCGATCGCCGTGCTCGGCTCCGCGACGATCGCGGCCCCGGCAGCCGGCGTGGCTTCGGTTGCAGGACCGGTTTCGTTGACGGGTTCTGGCTCGGCGACCGCGGGAGCGCCCTCCGCACCGCGCGCCGCTCGAGGCGTGCGCCGCGGTATGCGTGGCGTGCGCAACGCAGCCGGCCCGGTTTGACCGTCCGTGCGCGCTTTGGCGTCGGGCAGCACCTCGCCCAGATAGACCCACACCTTGACGCCGATGCGCCCGAAAGTCGTGTACGCCTCGCTGTGCGCATAGTCGATGTTGGCGCGCAGCGTGTGCAGCGGAACCTTGCCCTCGAAATTGCGCTCCACGCGCGCTATCTCGGCCCCGCCCAGCCGCCCGCCGACCTGCACCTTGATGCCCTTCGCGCCGGCCTTCATCGTGCGCTGGATCGCTTGGCGCATGGCCCGCCGGAACGCGATGCGCTTCTCGAGCTGGTCGACGATGTTGTTGGCGACGAGCTTCGCGTCGAGTTCCGGATGCTTGATCTCGACGACGTTGACGTTGACCTGCTTGCCGGACTCGCGTTCCAGCTGCTTGCGCAGCTCCTCGATGCCGGCGCCGCGCTTGCCGATGATGATGCCTGGCTTGCCCGTGTTGATGACGATGCGCAGCTGGTTCGCCCGCCGCTCGATCTCGAGCTTGGACACCGCGGCCGAACGGGAGAGGCTGTCCACGATTTCCCGGATGCGAAGATCCTCGTGCAAGCGCTCGCGATACTGCTTGCCTTCGAACCAGCGGGAATCCCACGTGCGCGTGATGCCGAGCCGCAGCCCGACCGGATTGACTTTTTGGCCCACTATTGGGCCTCCAGATCCGAGACGATGATGGTCACGTGCGACATCTTCTTTCTTTTGAAACCGGCTTGGCCGCGCGCCCGCGCCTCGAGCCGCTTGAACGAGGGTCCGCCGTCGACCGAAGCGGAGCTGATGACCAGGTCCGTGGCTTTCATGCCGTGGTTGTTCTCCGCGTTGGCCACCGCCGAGCGGACGATCTTGCCGATCGCCTTCGCTGCGGAGACCGGCGTAAATTCCAAGAGCGTCAACGCGCGGTCCACGCGCTGACCTCGGATCACGTCGACGACGCGACGTGCTTTGCGCGGCGGCACGCGGAGGAACTTGACGGTAGCGCGGGCTTCCATCATTTCACTTCGACCTTCTCGGCTGAGGCGGCGCCGCTCCCATGGCCGCGGAACAGCCGCGTCGGCGCGAACTCGCCGAGCTTGTGGCCGACCATATTCTCTTGCACGTAGACCGGCACGTGCTTCTTGCCGTCGTGCACGGCGATCGTGTGACCGACCATGGCGGGGATGATCGTCGAGGCACGCGACCAGGTCTTGATCACGCGTTTCTCCCGAGCCGCGTTCATCCGCTCGATGCGCACGAGCAGGTGATCCGCCACGAACGGTCCTTTTTTGTGCGAGCGGCTCATTTCTTACCTCGCCGCTTCACGATGAACTTCGAGGTGCGTTTGTTGCGCCGGGTCTTTTTGCCCATGGTCATCTCACCCCACGGCGTCGTGGGCGGCCGTCCTGCGGTCGAGCGCGCCTCGCCTCCGCCGTGCGGATGATCGACGGGATTCATCGCGACGCCGCGCACGTGCGGCCGCCTGCCGAGCCAGCGCGAACGGCCCGCTTTGCCCACGGCCTGGTTCTCGTGATCCACGTTGCCCAGCTGGCCGATGGTGGCGCGGCACACGATCGCGACTTTGCGCACTTCGCCCGAGGGCATGCGGACCTGCGCGTAGTCGCCTTCCTTCGCCATGAGCTGCGCCGCGCCGCCCGCGGAGCGGACGAGCTTTCCACCCTGCCCGGGAGCGAGCTCGATGTTGTGGATGACCGAACCGAGCGGGATGTTCGAGAGCGGCAATGCGTTGCCGGTCTTGATGTCGGCCGCCGGCCCTGAATGGAGCACGTCCCCCACCGTAAGACCGAGCGGCGCGAGGATGTAGCGCTTCTCGCCGTCGCGGTAATGCAGCAGCGCCAAGCGCGCCGAGCGGTTGGGATCGTATTCGATCGCCGCCACCTTGGCCGGCACGCCGTCTTTGTCGCGCTTGAAGTCGATGCGCCGGTAGCGCACCTTGTGGCCGCCCCCGCGGTGGCGCACCGTGATGTGGCCGTTGAAGTTGCGGCCTGCATGCTTTTGCTTGGGCTCGAGCAACGAGGCCTCGGGCTTCTTCTTCGTCAGCTCTTCGAACGACGCGATCGCCGCGAAGCGGCGCCCGGGCGACGTGGGCTTGAATGTTTTCAGCGCCATGTGTTCATCCTAGGATTCAAAGTAGTTCACGCCTCCAAGCTCGATCTTGTCGCCTTCGCGCAGCGTGACGACCGCTTTCTTCCAGTCCGAGCGTCGCACCGAAGGTCTGCGCGTGCGCCGGCGCAAGTCGTTCTTGCGCTTGCCTTTCACCCGCTGGGTGTTGACGCGCAAGACCTTGACCTTGAAGATCTTCTCGATGGCTTCCGCGATCGTGTGCTTGCTCGCCTGAGGCGAGACCGCAAACGTATACTGCGATCCCGCCGTGTGCGCGATCGATTTTTCGGTCACGACCGGCCTCACGACCGTCCGGCGCACTTCAGCCACCGCACACCTCCGCGAGCGCGTCGAGCGCTGCTTGGCTCATGACGAGGCGCTCGTGACGCAGGATCGAGTGCACCGACAGATGGTCGTAGCTTTGCACCTTTGCGCGGCGCAGGTTGCGTGCCGCGAGCCGCGCCTTGTGGGCGTGTTGGTCCTTTTCAGCGTGGACGGCGACGAGCACCGTGTCCGCTTGACGGTCCAGCCACAAGAGCGCCTCCAGCTCCTTCGTCTTTGCGACGTCGAGCGCGGCCGCATCGATGATGCTGAGCGCGCCGGCCTGCGCCTTGACGGCGATCGCCATCGCGAGCGCGCTGCGACGCGCGCTCTTGTTCATCTGCTTGGCAAACGAACGCGGGTGCGGGCCGAACACGACGCCGCCTTTGCGCCACAGCGGCGAACGGATGCTGCCTTGCCGGGCTCGCCCCGTGCCCTTCTGGCGCCACGGCTTGCGGCCGCCGCCTGAAACTTCATCGCGCCGTTTGGTGTCCGCAGTGCCCGCGCGCCGATTGGCGAGATGGCGCACCACTGCTTGATGCAACACCGAGCTCTTCGGCGGACGAGAGAAAACCTCGGGCAGCTCGAGCTTGCCCACGGCCTTTCCCGCCTTGTCTAGTTGCACGGCGGTCATGACGCCTGCACTTTCTTGCGCGGTCGGACCGCCGGGCGCACGACGACGAGACTGCGCCTGCCGCCGGGCACCGCGCCGCGCACGAGCAGGAGGTTGCGCTCCTTGTCGGTGGCGATGACTTCGAGGTTCAGCGTCGTCACGCGGTCGACGCCCAAGCGCCCGGGGCGGTGCGAGCCTTTTACCGTCTTCGCGGCGTTGGTATCGCCGTTGCTCGCCGGCTGGCGATGGATCATCGAGCCGTGGCTAGCGCCGCCGCCCGACCCGTTCCAACGCTTCATGATTCCGGCGAAGCCCTTGCCCTTGGAAAAGCCGGTTACGTCGACGCGGTCGCCGATCTCGAAGCCTTCGACCGTGACCATGTCGCCCGCCTTGAGGTCGCCAAGCTCGCCGCGCGCCTCGCGCAGCACAGCCTTGGCTCCGACGTTTTGACGCTCAAAGCGCCCGCGCATGGCTTTGCTCACGTTTTTGAATTTCGCATCTTCAAAGCCGAGCACGACCGCGTCGTAACCGTGCTTGTCCGCGCTCTTGCGCTCCACGACTTGGCACGGGCCTGCGGAGATGACCGTGACCGGCACCGTCGCGCCGTCCTGCGCGAAGATGTTCGTCATGCCGAGCTTGCGTCCGATGATGTGTTTCATGTCCTCAGGCCTTGAGCTCGATGTCCACGCCCGCGGGCAGGTCGAGGTGCATGAGCGCATCCATGGTCTTGGCCGACGCCTGGAGGATGTCGATGAGCCGCTTGTGCGTGCGGATCTCGAAATGCTCGCGGCTCTTCTTGTCCACATGCGGTGAGCGCAGCACGCAGCTGCGCTCGATCTCGGTCGGCAGCGGCACCGGACCGGAGACGAACGCGCCCGTGCGCTTCACCGTCTCGACGATGCGCTCGGCCGACTGATCGAGGATCTTGTGATCGTAGGCCCGCAGCCGGATCCGGATTTTTCCTGCCATGTCGTTTAGTCGCTCACCTTGGTGACGACGCCGGCGCCCACCGTGCGGCCGCCCTCGCGGATCGCAAAGCGCAGACCTTCCTCGCAGGCGATCGGCGTGATCAGCTCCACTTCCATGCGCACGTTGTCACCGGGCATCACCATCTCCACCCCTTCGGGCAGCTTGATCGAGCCCGTCACATCGGTCGTGCGGAAATAAAACTGCGGGCGGTAGTTCGAGAAAAACGGGGTGTGGCGCCCGCCCTCATCCTTGGATAAGACGTACACCTCGGCGTCGAACTTCTTGTGCGGCTTGATCGAGCCGGGCTTGGCCAAGACCTGGCCCCGCTCGATGTCGTCGCGCTCGATGCCCCGCAACAGCACCCCGATGTTGTCGCCTGCAATGCCCTCGTCTAAGAGCTTGCGGAACATCTCGATGCCCGTCACCACGCTCTTGCGCGCCTTGTCCACAAGACCCACGATCTCGACTTCGTCGCCCACCTTCACCCGGCCGCGTTCCACCCGGCCCGTGCCGACCGTGCCACGACCCGTGATCGTGAAGACGTCTTCCACCGGCATCAAAAACGGCTTGTCCACGTCCCGCTGCGGCACGGGAACGTACGCATCCACGGCATCCATCAGGTCCGTGATCTTCTTGGACCACTCGCCCGGGGTCGTCTCTTCCAGCGCCTTGAGCGCGCTGCCCCGGATGACTGGGATCTCTTGGCCCGGGAACTTGTAGGCTGACAGCAGCTCGCGCACCTCGAGTTCGACTAAGTCGATGAGCTCGGGGTCGTCGACCATGTCGATCTTGTTGAGGAACACGACCAGGTAGGGCACCCCGACCTGGCGCGCCAGCAAGATGTGCTCGCGCGTCTGCGGCATGGGACCGTCGGCTGCCGAGACGACTAAGATCGCGCCGTCCATCTGGGCTGCGCCCGTGATCATGTTCTTGATGTAGTCGGCGTGACCGGGTGCGTCCACGTGGCTGTAGTGCCGGTTCTTGGTCTCGTACTCGGCATGGTACAGCTGGATCGTGATACCGCGCTCTTTCTCTTCGGGCGCGTTATCGATCTGGTCCACGATGAGCTTCTTGGTCCCTGTGCCGGCATCGGCCAATACCTTGGTGATGGCCGCGGTCAAGGTCGTCTTGCCGTGGTCCACGTGACCGATCGTGCCGATGTTCACGTGCGGCTTGTTCCGCTCGAATTTCTGCTTAGCCATCTAGCCCTTACCCTTTCCCGTGTTCTTCTCGATGATCTCTTCTTCGATGCTCTTAGGGACCTGCGCGTAATGTGCGAACTCCATGGTGTACGTTGCACGCCCTTGCGTGCGGCTGCGCAGATCCGTTGCGTAGCCGAACATCTCCGCGAGCGGTACGTTCGCTTTCACCTTCTGCGCGCCGCCGGCTTCGGGTTCCATCCCGAGCACGTGGCCGCGCCGTGCGTTGAGATCGCCGATGACGTCTCCCAAAAATTGCTCGGGGGTCACGACCTCGACGCCCATGATCGGCTCTTTGATGATCGGCCCGGCCTTGCGATTTGCTTCTTTGAACGCCATCGAGCCCGAGATCTTAAAGGCCATCTCGCTCGAGTCGACGTCGTGGTACGAGCCGTCGAACACGACCGCTTTGAAATCCACGACCGGATACCCCGCAAGGACCCCTGAGAGCGCGGCCTCGCGGACGCCCGCCTCGATCGGCCGGATGAACTCCTTGGGAATCGCGCCGCCCACGATCTTGCTCTCGAACTCGACGCCCGATCCGGGCGGGAGCGGCTCCAAGCGGATCCAGGAGTCGCCGTACTGGCCTTTGCCGCCGGTCTGGCGGATGTAGCGCCCTTCGGCCTCGGCGGTCTTCGTGATCGCCTCTTTGTATGCGACCTGCGGTTTGCCGACGTTGGCTTGGACCTTGAATTCGCGCAGCATCCGGTCGACGATGATCTCCAGGTGCAGCTCCCCCATGCCCGAGATGATCGTCTGGCCGGTCTCCTCGTCCGTGTACATCTTAAAGGTAGGATCCTCTTCAGCCAGCTTGCCGAGCGACTGGCCGAGCTTCTCCTGGTCGGCTTTGGTCTTGGGCTCGATCGCCTGGCTGATCACGGGCTCGGGGAACGTGATGTTCTCCAAGATGATGGGGTGCTTCTCGTCGCACAGCGTGTCGCCCGTGACCGTGTTCTTCAGACCCACCGCCGCTGCGATGTCGCCCGCCTCGACGCTTTCGACGTCTTCCCGGTGGTTGGCGTGCATGCGCAGGATGCGGCCGATGCGCTCGCGCTGCCCTTTGGTGGAGTTGTAGATGTACGAGCCTGCGGTCAGCTTACCCGAGTAGGTCCGGAAGAAGGTGAGCTTGCCGACGAACGGGTCGGTCATGATTTTGAACGCAAGCGCGGAGAAATGTTCGTCGTCCGAGGGCTTGCGGGCGATGCGCTTACCAGGATGGTCAGGATCGTCGCCCTCCACGTCCGGCAGGTCGAGCGGTGACGGCAGATAGTCGACGACCGCGTCGAGCAGCGGCTGCACGCCCTTGTTCTTGAAGGCGGAGCCGCATAGCACCGGCACGACGATGCCCTTGATCGTCGCGGCGCGTAGCGCTTTTGCGATCTCGGCGGCCGAGATCTCTTTGCCTTCGACGAATTTCTCGGTGAGGTGGTCATCCGTCTCGGCGACGGCTTCGATCAGTTCGGCGCGATAGCGCGTCACGAGCTCACGCATGTCGGCCGGCATGTCCGCTTCGGTCATCGCCTTGCCGAGGTCGTCCGTGTAGATGGTCGCCTTCTGCGTGAGCAAATCGAGGAAGCCGACGAACTTGTCTTCCGCTCCGATGGGGAGCATGATGGGGATGGCCCGCGCGCCGAGCCGCTCGCGGATCTTCTCCACGCTGTTGTAGAAGTCAGCGCCCGTGCGATCCATCTTGTTGATGAAGACGATGCGAGGCACGTGGTACTTGTTGGCCTGGCGCCAGACCGTCTCGCTCTGCGGCTGCACGGCTGCGACGGCGTCGAACAGCGCCACGAGCCCGTCGAGCACCCGCATGGAGCGCTCCACCTCGACCGTAAAGTCCACGTGGCCGGGCGTATCAATAATATTGATGCGCGTGTCGCGCCACACGCACGTCGTCGCGGCGGACGTGATCGTGATGCCGCGCTCCTGCTCCTGCTCCATCCAGTCCATCGTGGCCGCGCCTTCGTGAACCTCGCCCATCTTGTGGGTGCGGCCAGTGTAGAACAGGATGCGTTCGGTCGTCGTCGTCTTGCCGGCGTCGATGTGGGCGGCGATGCCGATGTTGCGCGTGTTGGCGAGCGAGAACTCCCGTGTCGTGGTCTTGCCTTTCTTGTCGCCCGTCTGCGTGCTGGAGGTCGTCACCATCGGTAATGCGCGAACGCTTTGTTCGCCTCGGCCATGCGGTGCGTATCCTCGCGCTTCTTCACAGACGAGCCTTGATTGTTCGCCGCGTCGAGCAGTTCTGCTGCGAGGCGTTCTTCCATGGTGCGGCCCGGTCGCGAGCGCGCGTACGAGATGAGCCAGCGCATGCCCATGGCTTGCCGGCGGTCCGGCCGGACCTCCATCGGCACTTGATAGGTGGCGCCGCCCACGCGGCGCGGCCGGACTTCGACGAGCGGCATCACGTTATTGAGCGCTTGGGTGAAGACGTCCATCGGATCTTTTTGGGTCTTGTCCTTGAGAATGGTGAAGGCGCCATAGGTGATGCGCTCCGCGGTGCTCTTCTTGCCGCGCAGCATGATCTTGTTGATGAAGCGCGCCAGGGTCCGCGAATTGTAGCGCGGATCGGGCAGCACTTGGCGCTTCGGCGCAGGTCCTTTGCGGGGCATCGGTCAGGCCTTCGGCCGCTTGGCGCCGTACTTGGACCGGCCTTGCTTGCGGTTCTGCACGCCTTGCGCGTCGAGCGTGCCGCGGATGATGTGATAGCGGATGCCCGGGAGATCTTTGACGCGGCCACCGCGGATGAGCACGACGGAGTGCTCTTGCAGGTTGTGGCCGATGCCGGGGATATACGCCGTCACTTCGATGCCGTTCGTGAGGCGCACGCGCGCGACTTTGCGAAGCGCGGAGTTCGGCTTTTTCGGGGTGACGGTCTTCACTTGGGTGCACACGCCGCGCCGTTGGGGATTGCCCTTGGCGATGAACTTCTGGCGTTGCGGCAAGTCAGGATGACCCGGCTTCGCTCCCGTCAGGGAGATCAAGAACGCCGGGGATTTCGACTTCTTTCTGATCTTTTCGCGGCCGGTTCGCACCAGCTGCATGATCGTGGGCAACGAGAACCTTTCTTGGCGGTAGGCGCGCCAGACGGGGCGACGGAGAACGGCGTGGAGCCGCGTCCACTTGGATATCCGCCGGTTCGTGCTGGAAGAAAAGACCGCCGGGAAACGCAGGGTCCCTAAAGGAGACCCGCAACCAACGTATTCTACCAGACGGAACGCTGGAGCGTCAAGGCTGCCGGTTGGTATTGTAGGGGGCGACTGGCAAGTCGCCCGCGTCAGTGTTGTAGGGGGCGACTGGCAAGTCGCCCTCGTCAGCGCTCGGGATCCGGCGAGTGCTCCGGCTCGGGCGCCGAAGGCTCGACTGGATCGACCATCGATTCGCCTGCGTCGGAGACCGCCGCTGGTGCCGGCTCGGCGGCAATGGCTTCGTCGCGGTCAGCGTCGGCGTGCACCTCTTGGGGCAGGACCACCTCGCCGTCGCTGCCTTCAGAAGAGACCGCCTCCATGACTCGCTCGAAGACCGACTGCTCTGCCGGCTCGGGCTCGGCGCTCGCAGAGAGCTCTTCGAATCCCGTGCTTTCGCCTGCTTGAGGAGCGACTTGCTCCGCGACCGCGAGGTCTTGGGCTTGCGCGAGTTCGTCCTCGAGCGGCTCCTCCGGGATATCCGAGAAGATGTCGCTCTCGCGGAACGCCGGGCGCCCGCGAACCGAAGTCTCCACCGCACGATATCTGGGCATGCCCGTCCCCGCGGGGATGAGCTTGCCGATGATCACGTTCTCCTTGAGCCCAAGCAACGGATCGTACTTGCCTTCGATGGCCGCTTGCGTCAGGACGCGGGTCGTCTCTTGGAACGAGGCTGCCGAGAGGAACGACTCCGTCGCGAGCGACGCCTTCGTGACGCCGAGCAGCACCGTGTCGGCCTTGGCAGGCTCGAGGCCGGCCGCGACCGCCTTGGCGTTCTCTTCGAGGAACTTCTCCGCGTCGAGCATTTGGCCCGGCAAGAGCCGCGTGTCGCCGCTCTCGGTGACCTTCTTCTTGCGCAGCATGCTGCGCACGATGACCTCGATGTGCTTGTCGTTGATGTCCACGCCCTGGCTGCGGTAGACTTTTTGCACCTCTTGGACGAGATAGTTCTGCAACGCAGTCTCGCCCTTGATGCGCAAGATGTCGTGCGGGTTCACCGATCCCTCGATGAGCTGGTCGCCCGCCACGAGACGATCTCCGTCGTGCACCGTGAGGTGGACGTTGAACGGGATCTCGTAGGCGTGCTCCTCGCCTTGAGCGTCGGTGACGACGACTTCCCGGATGCCCTTTTCTTCGACGATGTGCGCCGTGCCGGACTCTTCCGTGATGATCGCCTGTCCTTTTGGTTTGCGCGCCTCGAAGAGCTCTTCGACCCGCGGCAGACCCGTGATGATGTCCTCCGACGCGACGCCGCCCGTATGGAAGGTCCGCAGCGTGAGCTGCGTACCCGGCTCGCCGATGCTCTGCGCGGCGATGATGCCGACCGCCTCGCCGATATCCACGACGCCAGCCGTCGCAAGGTTGCGTCCGTAGCAGACCGAGCACACCCCGACGCGCGCATCGCAGGTGAGCACGGAACGGATCCACACGTCTTTGATCCCCGCCGCGACGATGCGCGACGCGATCTCTTCGTCGATCTCCTGGCCCGCTTTGACGAGCATCTCGCCCGGGTGGCCGGGATCTGCGATGTCGTGCAGCGCGTACCGGCCGACGATGCGGTTGACGAGCGGCTCGATGATCTCTTTCCCTTCGGCGATATCGCTCACCACGATGCCCCGCTCGCTCTTGCAGTCCTCTTCCCGCACGATCACGTCTTGCGCGACGTCCACCAGGCGGCGCGTGAGGTAGCCCGAGTCCGCCGTGCGCAGCGCGGTGTCGGCAAGACCCTTGCGCGCGCCGTGGGTCGAGATGAAGTACTCGAGAACGGTCAGCCCCTCTTTGAGGTTGGCCTTGATCGGGATGCTCAAGATGCGTCCGGAAGGATCGGCCATGAGGCCGCGCATGCCCGCGATCTGCTTGACCTGCGCGATCGAGCCGCGCGCGCCCGACGTCGCCATCATGAAGATGGAGTTGAGCCGGTCTTGCTCCTCGAGCATGGCCTGCGTGACCTCTTCGCCGGTCTTCGTCCAAACGTCGATGGTCTTGTTGTACTGCTCGTCGTCTGAGAGCAGGCCTTCCTTATAGAGCTCGTTGATCTGCACGACGCTCGCGTCAGCCTTGGCGATGAGCGCCTCTTTGCGCTTGGGGATCACGATGTCGCTGATGGACACGGTCGTCCCCGAGACGGTGGCGAAGCGGAAGCCGAGCGTCTTTATCGAGTCGAGGAATCCCGCGGTTTCGGCGTTGCCGTAGCGGCGATAGCACTCGGCGATGAGCTGCGTGAGGCCCTTCTTGTCGACGGTGCGGTTGATGTACGGGTGCCCCCACGCGGGCGGGAACGCCGAGTTGAAGATCACCCGCCCGATAGTCGTGTCGACGATCGCGCCGTCGCGCCAGCGAACCCGGATCGGCTCGTGGAGCGAGATGGCGCCCGCGTCGTAGGCGAGCTGCGCTTCCTTTTCCGAGAAGAACGTGCGCTTTTGCGCGGCTCCGTCCTGACGCGGCATGCTCGGCATGGCGCCGGCCGTCTCGGAGTCGATCGTGAGGTAGTACAGTCCGAGCACCATGTCTTGCGTCGGAATCGACACGGGGTTGCCGTACGATGGCTGCAAGATGTTATTCGAGCTGAGCATGAGGATGCGCGCCTCGGCCTGCGCGCCGGCGGACAGCGGCAGATGGACGGCCATCTGGTCGCCGTCGAAGTCGGCGTTGTAGGGCGTGCAGACGAGCGGGTGGATCTGGATGGCCTTGCCTTCCACGAGCACCGGTTCGAAGGCTTGGATGCCAAGACGGTGGAGCGTCGGGGCGCGGTTGAGCAGCACGGGGTGGTCCTTGATCACCTCATCGAGGACGTCCCAGACTTCTGGGCGCACGCGCTCGACCATGCGTTTCGCGCTCTTGATATTGTGCGCCTGACCGCGATCGACGAGCTTCTTCATGACGAACGGCTTGAAGAGCTCGAGCGCCATCTCTTTGGGCAGCCCGCACTGATGCAGGCGCAGGTTCGGCCCGACCACGATGACCGAACGGCCTGAATAGTCGACCCGCTTGCCGAGCAGGTTCTGCCGGAAACGGCCCTGCTTGCCCTTGAGGATGTCCGAGAGCGATTTGAGCGGCCGGTTGTTCGGCCCGGTCACCGGACGGCCGCGCCGGCCGTTGTCGATGAGCGCGTCGACCGCTTCTTGCAGCATGCGCTTCTCGTTTTTGATGATGATCTCGGGCGCCGATAGCTCGAGCAACCGCTTCAGCCGGTTGTTCCGATTGATGACGCGGCGGTAGAGGTCGTTCAAGTCCGAGGTCGCAAAGCGCCCGCCGTCGAGCTGGACCATAGGCCGCAGCTCCGGCGGGATCACCGGCACCGACGACAGGATCATCCACTCCGGCTTGTTGCCGGAATGTTGGAACGCCTCGACGACTTCAAGCCGTTTAATGGCTTTGATGCGCTTCTGGCCGGTCGTCTCTTGGAATTCCTTGCGCAGCTCCGCTTGCAGCTTGTGCAGGTTGAGATCGCGCAAGAGCTCGCGCACCGCTTCGGCGCCCATGCCGGCGCGAAACGCGTTGCCGTACTTCTCGCGATGCTCGCGGTACTTCTGCTCCGTGAGGATCTCACGCTTTTCGAGCGGCGTTCCCCCGGGATCGATGACGATGTACGCCGCGAAGTAGATGACCTTCTCGAGCTGGCGTGGCGACATGTCGAGCAGAATGCCGATGCGGCTGGGCACGCCCTTGAAATACCAGATGTGCGACACCGGTGTGGCAAGCTCGATGTGCCCCATGCGCTCGCGCCGCACTTTCGCGCGGGTGATCTCCACGCCGCAACGATCGCAGATCATCCCCTTGAAGCGGATGCGCTTGTACTTGCCGCAGTGGCATTCCCAGTCTTTGGTCGGACCGAAGATCTTCTCGCAGAACAGCCCGTCACGCTCGGGCTTGAGCGTGCGGTAGTTGATGGTCTCCGGCTTCTTCACTTCGCCGAACGACCATGCGCGGATCTGCTCCGGGCTCGCGAGCCCGATGCGCATGGCGTCGAAATTATTTACGTCTAACATCCTTCACCTGTGGGCGATCTTCCAATCGATGGCGCGATTTTCCAATCGACGGGGCGATTTTCCAATCGCCCCCTACATATATATGAGGGCTTGATTTAGGGTTCGATGTCTTCGATCGAACCGAGGCCTGCCTCACCCAGGCTCTCGAGCGAGACCTCTTCGGGCCCGTCGAGCTCCTCTTCGTCCTCGTCCGACTCGGCATCGAGCACTGCCGTGCTCGCAGCGGCGCCGATGCTTTCCGTCTCTTCGCCTTCGCCTTCGGCACCCGCGCGACGCGGTCGCGATGCGGCCGTCGTCGGAGCAGGCGCGACGAGCTTGGGATCTTCGTCGCCCATGAGCAAGCCGATCTCGCTCGCCTTTTCGCCGATGTCCTCGTCCGTGAGCCGGATCTCGATCTCTTCCCGGTTCTCCGTCAAGACCTTCACGTCGAGCGCCAGCGACTGCAGCTCTTTGATGAGCACCTTGAACGACTCGGGCACTCCGGGCTCGAGCACGTTCTCGCCTTTGACGATCGCTTCGTAGGTCTTCACGCGACCGACCACGTCGTCGGATTTCACCGTCAGCAGCTCTTGCAGCGTGTAGGCCGCGCCGTAGGCCTCGAGCGCCCAGACCTCCATCTCGCCGAACCGCTGTCCGCCGAACTGCGCCTTGCCGCCGAGCGGTTGCTGCGTGATCATCGAGTACGGGCCGGTCGAGCGAGCGTGGATCTTGTCATCCACGAGATGGGCGAGTTTCATCATATAGATGTAGCCCACGGTGATCTCGCGGTTAAAGGGCATGCCCGTGCGCCCGTCGTGGAGCCGCGTCTTGCCGATCTTCGAGAGGTGCGCGCGCTCGAGCCACTCCCAGATGTCCGCTTCACGAGCGCCGTCGAAGACGGGCGTCGCGATCTCGAAGCCGAGCAGCCGCGCCGCCCAACCCAAGTGCGTCTCCATGATCTGTCCGACGTTCATCCGGCTTGGCACGCCGAGCGGGTTGAGCACGATCTCGATCGGTCTGCCATCCGGCAGATACGGCATGTCTTCTTCGGGCAGCACTTTGGCGATCACGCCTTTGTTGCCGTGGCGGCCCGCCATCTTGTCGCCCTGGAGGATCTTGCGCTTCTGCGCCACGTAGACGCGCACGAGTTCGTTGACACCGGGCGAGAGCTCGTCGCCGTTCTCGCGCTTGAAGACCTTGACGTCGATGACCTTGCCTTTTTCCCCGTGCGGCACTTTGAGGCTCGTGTCGCGCACTTCGCGCGATTTCTCACCGAAGATCGCGCGCAGCAAACGCTCCTCCGCGGTCAGCTCGGTTTCGCCCTTCGGCGTGACCTTGCCGACGAGAATGTCCTCGGGCCGCACCTCGGCGCCGATCCGTACGATCCCTTGCTCGTCGAGGTCTTGCAGCGCATCCTCGCCGACGTTGGGTATGTCGCGCGTGATCTCTTCGGGGCCGAGCTTTGTGTCGCGCGCTTCGCACTCGTACTCCTCGATGTGGATGGAGGTGAAGCGATCGTCCTTGACCAGCCGTTCGGAGATGAGGATGGCGTCCTCGTAGTTGTAGCCTTCCCACGGCATGAACGCGACGAGCACGTTCTGGCCGAGCGAAAGCTCGCCGCCGTCGCTCGAGGGCCCGTCGGCGATGATGGCGCCACGCTTGACCGTGTCGCCTTTGGCGACGATGGGCTTCTGATTGATGCACGTCCCCGCGTTCGAGCGCATGAACTTGATGAGCGGGTACGACTTCACGTTGCCCTTGTTGTTCTTGATCTCGATGCGCTCGGCCGTGACCGTCTGCACTTCGCCCGACTCTTCAGCCACCACCACGCCGCCCGAGTCTTTGGCCGCGCGATGCTCCATGCCGGTGCCGACGAGCGGCGCCTCCGGACACAGCAGCGGCACTGCCTGGCGCTGCATGTTCGCGCCCATGAGGGCGCGGTTCGCGTCGTCGTGCTCGAGGAACGGGATGAGGGCGGTAGCGACGGACACGATCTGCTTCGGGGTGACGTCCATGAGATGGACGTCGGCCGGAGCGGCCTCGATATATTCCTCAGCGTAGCGGCAGATCACGCGGTCGCCGACGAGCCGGTTGCGGGTGTCGAGCTCCGAGTTGGCCTGCGCAATGCGGAACTGATCCTCTTCGTCCGCCGTCAAATAGATGATGTCGTCGGTCACGACGCCCTTGCGCACGATGCGGTATGGCGTCTCGATGAACCCGTAACGGTTCACGCGTGCGTACGTCGCGAGCGACCCGATGAGACCGATGTTCGGTCCTTCCGGCGTCTCGATCGGGCAGATGCGCCCGTAGTGGCTGTGGTGCACGTCGCGCACCTCGAAGCCGGCGCGCTCCCGCGAAAGGCCGCCCGGGCCGAGCGCCGACAACCGGCGCTTGTGCGTCAGCTCCGCGAGCGAGTTCGTCTGGTCCATGAACTGCGAGAGCTGGCTGGAGCCGAAGAACTCTTTGATCGCGGCGACGACCGGCCGGATGTTGATGAGCACCTGCGGCGTGACCGTCTCGATGTCTTGAACGGTCATGCGCTCGCGGACCACTCGCTCTAGGCGCAGCAGGCCGACACGGAATTGGTTTTGCAGCAGCTCGCCCACCGAGCGCACGCGCCGGTTGCCGAGGTGGTCGATGTCGTCGATGTTCTGCGTGCCCTCGACCACTTCGATCAGGTAGCGGATGACGCCGATCAGGTCCTCGCGCGTGAGATGGCGGACGGCCTTCTCCTTGACGCGCCCATGGCTGTCCTTGACGTCTTCGAGCCGTGGCGGCTCGACGTTCATGATCGCGAATTGTTTCTCGAGTTTGCGATTGAGCTTGTAACGTCCGACCGAGCCCAAATCGTACCGCTTCTCATCGAAGAAGGTGTTGCGCAGCAACGTCTCGGCGTTGTCCACGTTTTCCGGCTCGCCGGGGCGCAGCTTCTTGTAGAGCTCCTTGAGCGCGTCTTCCCGCGTCTTGACGTCCTTATCTTTTTCGAGACAGTTCAAAAGGACGGGCGACACCTCGCCCGTGCGTGGATCGGCGAAGAGCGCTTTGAGCGCTTCGTCCGTCTCGTATTTCTTGTCGAGGGCGCGCACGAAGGTCGTGGCCATGATCTTGCGGTTCTTGTCGATCCGCACGCCGATCGTGCCTTCGGTCGTGTCGTTCTTGCTGCCGTTGTCGGTCTCGAACTCGATCCACGCGCCGCGATTCGGGATGACCGTCGCGCGGTAGATCGGGCGGCCATTGGTGTCGGTGTCGCCCAGGAAGTACACGCCGGGCGAGCGCACGAGCTGGCTGACGATGACGCGTTCCGCGCCATTGATGACGAAGGTGCCCTTGTCGGTCATGAGCGGAAAGTCGCCCATGAAGATCTCCTGGTCCGGGATGCCCTTGATCTCGCCGGATTCGGACGTGATGAGGCGGACGCGGACGCGCAGCGGCGCGCAGTAGGTCATATCGCGCTCGCGGCATTCCTCGACCGAATACTTTGGCTCGCCCAGGCTGTGCTCGCCGAACTCGAGGATCAGGTTGCCCGTGAAATCCTTGATAGGCGAGATGGAGGCGAACGCTTCGCGCAGACCTTCCGTGATGAACCAATGGAAGGACTCTTTTTGAAGCTCGATGAGATCCGGGATGTCGAGGACATGCGGGATCTTCGCGAACGAGTAGCGCTCTTTGCCCGCTGATGCCGAGCGGCTGTCCGGCGGGCTCTCCGCAGCCTTGATGACGCCCTTGGTCTGCGTGAGCGTCTCAAGCGCCGCGCGCGGATCCGTCAGACGCGCCAAGCGGGCGATCGGGCGCGGCGAACGCGCTCGCGCCATGCCTCGCGCGAGAACCGTCGTCCTGCGCTTCGTCGTCGCTTTGGCTTTTTGCGCTTTGGTCGCTTTCGCGGCCTTTGGTTCTTTCGGGGCGCGCGCCGCTTTCGCGGCCGTCTTTGCCTTGCCGTCTTTGGATGCGGTCTTCATTCTTGCGGTTTTACCTTCGCAGCAAACCGCGCGTGTCTGGGTGAGCGCGCGGCGGGGTTGACGTCTGTTTTCGGCCCGTTAGCGTACCAGCGGATATTGATGAAAGCGTTTGAGGAAAACGAGGTCAAACAAAATCGGACGAGTCCGCTCTGCCGGTCCGATCTGTCAGGCTGGCTGCCTCTGCCGACGAGATCGGGGTTCCGTTAGCGTTCGTCCAGGTTGGGCACAGATAGACATTATAGCACAAAGGTTCGGTTAGTCAAATATGCCCTATGCTTGGGTCGTGGCCGACCCAGACCGTACGGTACAACGGGCGGCCTGCGGTCTAAGCCCTCTATGAACGTATTTTCCGCCTTCAAACGTCTCCCTAAGGACCTGGCTGCTCGAGCAGCCATGCGTCGATTGTAGCAGGCGTCTCGGCCGCCGAACACCCGCTATTACAATGTAGAGAGTCGAACGGCTTTTTCGAGAGACCCCAGCGTCAGGCGCGCGGTCTTGTCCCAGGTCAGGGATGCAGCCCGCCGGCGTCCGGCTGTGCGGATCAGCTCGAGCTCCGATGGAGGGGCCTGCGCCAGTCTGACGATCGACGAAGCAAGTGCGTCCGCGTCGCCGGAGGGGAAGACGATGGCCGCACCTTCTCCAGCCTCGAGCGAGCTCTTCGTGGCCGCCGCGATGACGGGAGTACCCGCCGCCATCGCCTCCACGATCGGCAAACCATAGCCCTCGTATTCCGACGGATAGACAAGCGCCAGCGCGCCGCGGTAGAGCTCGGCCAAGGCCTCGTCACTCACCCACCCGAGTCTCGTCACCCGCATGCTCTCGTCCGGATCGCTCTTAGGCGCGGAATCTTGGCCTCCGACCACTTTCAATTCCAGAGTCGATCGCAGCGCTTGAGGAAGCCGATCGAGCGCTTCCCGCACAAGCGCGAGCCCTTTGCGAGCCTCTTTGTGCCCCACGACGAGGATGTAGGAGCCCCGCTCGGCGCGAGACTGGCCGGCGCGAGCGAACACGTCGCTCACCCCGAGCGGAATGACGTCCACGCGCTCGGGTTCGAGCTCGAGGAAACGCACGAGCTCTTCTTTTGAGAACTGCGAGTCGGTGATGATGCGGCGGGCGTGACCGGCAGCGGTCAGAAAAGGCCGGTGCTCGCGCTCTTTGATCGCCGCGTCCTGCGGCGGCATTCGGAACAAGCTCGCGTCGTGCAGCGTCGCCACGGCCGGAACCGAGGATATCCAGCTCATGCCGTTCCACGGGAACCAGACGACATCGAGCCCTCGCTCGGCGCCCCGCGTTCGGATCGGCAGTGCCGCGCCGAGCGCGCGCCGGTACCGTCCGCGGGCGAAGAACAGGCTTCGCTCCGGCACGATCAGCTCGCAGGCGACAACCGCTTCCCCAAGGCGGGTCCACGCACGGACGATCTCCCGCACGTACCGTCCTATCCCTCGTCTGTCGTGCGGCAGATTCCAGGCATCGATGCCGACCCGTAGCGACATGGCGAACATCTTGCCTGCGCGCGGTGGCGCACCTCTCGCATTGGAGCGACAGGGAGCCGACAAGGAGGCCAGGCCGCTTTGCGGTCAACGTATCGAGCATATGCCCCAAGGACCGATCGTGGCGCATCTCATCGTCGGCGCCAAACCCGAAGCGTATCTCGCCTGCACGCTGGAGTCCGTCGCGGATGTCTGCGCGCATGCGGTCGTCAACGATACTTCGGGAGCCGCGGAGCACGTCAACGGGCCGATCATCGAGCAGTCGCGGTTCGCGCGCGAAGGCCGGCTGACGCTCGTCCGTTCAGACTTCAGCGATTTCGCGACGGCGCGAAACGCATGCATCGACGCCACTCCCCCTGCCTTCCAAAATGGTTGGGCCTTGAAGATCGACGCGGACGAGGTTCACGGTCCCGCGCTCGCAGCCGTTGCAGCCGTCGCGGCCCGCGTGCCGGACGAGGTCGACGGGATCGACGGCTATATCCGCCATTTCGTCGGCTCGTTCTCATGGTGGTTCGAGCTCAACCGGACACGCTTTCTCTTCCGCCTCGCCCCGCAGCTCCGCTGGCAAAACGCCATTCACGAGCAGCTCGCGCCGATCGGCAAGCGGGTCGCGCTTCCAGCCGTGTGTTTCCACTACGGCCATGTCATCACGCCGCGCGAGGAAGCCGAAAAAGGCCGGCTCTACGCGTCGCTCGGCCAGCCCGATCCCGCACCGACCGACCGCCAACTGGAACGGGCGCGCCCCGCCACCGTGTGGCCCGCTCTGCTCCGAAGGGCGATCCGGTTCCACGGCGATCACCCACGGGCCGCACAAGGGACGATCGAGCAGCTCGCCCAGGAGCGCGCGGGCTTGTTCGCCGAGGTAGACGCGCTTGTGGCTCAGCAGACTCCGTTGCAGCGGCTGCGCAACCGTTCTCGGGCCCTCAACGCAGGGCGTCTTTTGCTGTGGCGGATGCTCCAGGCGCGGGTGCGTTTTGGATGGCGCGACCCGATCGTGGCAAACGAGGCCGGCCTCACCGAAGGCGTTCGCGCGACGGGCTAGCCGGCGGCGGCACACCCCTGCATGGCGATTTCGTATGCCCGCACCGTTTCGCGCCCGGCGCGTTCCCACGTCAGCTGCCGTATTCGCCGGTCGAGCGAATCGCCGGGTCGACGCGCCGGACGCGCGGCCGCGCGCAGGACGGCTGCGCGGATGGACGATGGATCGGAAGGATCCGCATACTCCGCGTCGTCGCCGAAATACTCGACCTCCGCTCCGCGGTCAGCGACGACGATCTTGGCTCCGGCGGCTGCGGCCTCGAGCGTCGCGAGCCCGGCGGTTTCGCACCATGAGACGAGCGCGTGGATTTCTGCGCGCCCCAGCATCGACATCGCCGCCTCTCGCTCCACTCGATCGGAAAATCGTGCCCGAGGGCACCATCGCGCGCACGTCGCAGCGAGCCCGGGATCGTAGATAGCGCCCACCAGATCTATCTCGATCGCATCATGGCGCAGCGCGTACGCGAGGCCGGTTTGGTTCTTTCGGGTCTCCACGCGCCCAAGACACATCAGGCCGCGCCGTTCGGTCTGCCAATATCGCGCCGGCTCCAAATCGCCCGGGATGAGGACGGTCACGAGCGGCTTGTCGCGCACGCCGAGCTGCAACAAGCAATCTCGGGCCTCGATCGCGCTGTTGGGCAGCAGGACGTGCGACGCTTCCAGCAACGCGCGCTGCGCGCTCAGGCGTCGCGCCAGATCTTTGCGCTGGCGCCTATCCAAAAACGCCTCGACGGGGCGGCCGTGCCAGCGTTCGAGCGTGCGGTCTACTCCGCGCTCGCTCCGTTCTTTGCTGAAAAGCCGTTCGTATGCGAACCCCTTGCCCAAGAATTCGCGCAGGTCCAGCCACACGGGCGAGAGCGCGATACGCACGCCGGCGCTGGCGCACGCGTCGATCTGGCGGCGGCACACGTCTGGTTGGCCCACGTTGAAGATATGCGCGATATCGTAGCCTCGCGCGTCCGGCGCGTCGCTCTCCACGAGCTGCGCGTCCACCCCGAGCGCTTGGATCGCGGCGAGCGTATCGTAGGCGAGTTTCGTATCGCCGCCGGGACGCTCTTGGGCGTTCGGGCGGACGACGAGCAAGGCGCGCAACGGTATCTCCGGCTACCGCGCCGGCCCAGGCGGACGAAGAAAAGCGAACGCCTCGCTAGCGGTCGCATGACAAGCGCCCATCGCGGCGGAGATGCTTATCCGGCCCGGCGGATGAATCCCGCGGGCATGCAACGCGTGCTCGTCGTCAGCGAGCGCACACCGTTCGTGGACACCGAGCGCGATGCGCTCTGCGCCGCGCTTCTTTCGTCCTTGGCTGCTGCCGGCATCGACGCCGAGGCAAGCGGCTTGCCCTCGCCGCATGCTGACATGCTCGTCGCCGACATGCTCGCGCGTCGGTGTCTCCATGTCTGGAACGCGGACCGTCTCATCGCTCTGAGTTTTCCCGCGTGCTTGATCGCGCATCCACGCAAGATCGTATGGCTCGTCGATGAAGTCCATGTACCCGCGACCGGCCGAACCGCGGCGAAGCTCGCCCTGCGCGAAGCGACTCGGGTGTATGCCAGGAACCGTGACGACGCGCGCCGGCTCTTTGGCCTGACCGGATGCAGGTGCAACGTGCTGCCTCTCCCCGTCCGGACTTCTGACTGGCGACAGGTCTTACGCGAGCTGCTGGCATGAGCATGCGCATCGTTTGGGCCGGCCCCTGGGGAGAACGATCACCGATCGCCGCGTTCGGCGCCCGCGTCGTCGCCGCGCTTCTGTCTCGCGGTCACACGGTCGATGTCGTACGGACTGAAAGCGGATGGGCCGCCCGGTCGCGCCCGTACCCGACCGCGGTCTCCGTTCGGCCGTGGAACGCGGCGGCCGTGCGCGAACTCGTCCGCACCAGCGATGCGTTCATCGTCAACCTCAGCGACGATTACCGCTCGTGCGGCGCGATGTTCCCTGATTATCAGAAGCTCGGCGCGCTAGGAATCTTCCACGACTCTGCGTTGCGAAGGCTTGCGGCAGGGTGGGCCGGGACTTTGCCCAATCGGCGGGCTGTGCGCGAAGCGATCGGCGATGCGGATGCGTGGTGCGCGGCGAGTCTTGCGGGCGCGCTCGTGCACCGGGCTGAAAATCTCGCCGTCATCGAGGCGGCGTGCGCAGGGCCCGTGCACTTCGTTCCCCAGCCACCCGATCTGCAATCCGGCGGTTCTTTCGAATCCTACGTCGACACAGTGCTCGGTCTGCTGGACGACGTCATCGCCCGCCGGCCCACGATCATGGCGGGCGCCGAGATCGGACGGATATTGTCGAGCTTCGGCTTGGCGCAGGACTCGCCGCAGGTCGACGAGCTCTCCGCGCGCGTTGCATCATTGTTGAGCCTGCCATGAGCGCGCCGCCCGAGCGTATTCCGCTCTATCGGCCCGACCTTTCCGGAAACGAACGCCGCTACGTGCTCGAATGCCTGGAGAGCACGTGGATCTCGTCGCTCGGTCCTTTCATCGAACGCTTCGAGGCAGCGGTCGCGCAGGCGACCGGGGCCAAACATGCCGTCGCGGTCTGCAACGGCACGGTGGCCTTGCACCTCGCATTGCACTGCCTCGACCTCCGCCCCGGCGATGAGGTGATCGTCCCCACCTTCACCTACATCTCGCCGGTGAACACGATCGCGCAGACGCAGGCGACGCCCGTGTTCGCGGACGCGCGCGCAAGCGATTGGACCCTCGACAGCGATGACGTGGAGCGGCGTATCACCGGGCGCACGAAAGCCGTCGTGGCGGTCCACCTCTACGGGGTGCCCTGCGACATGGAGCCGCTGCGCGCATTGTGCTCGCGGAAGGGAATCGCGCTCGTCGAAGACTGCGCCGAGGCGCTCGGGACCACGATCGATGGGCGCCACGTCGGCACGTTCGGCAATGTCGGCACGTTCAGTTTTTTCGGCAACAAAACGGTCACGACCGGCGAGGGCGGCATGGCGATCACCGATGACGACGCTTTCGCCGCGAAGTTGCGGATCGTCAAGGGCCAAGGCCAGTCCCTCACCCGGCGTTACTGGCACGAGGTGCTGGGCTTCAACTATCGCATGACGAACGTCGCGGCCGCGATCGGACTTGCTCAGATGGAGCGCTTGCCGGACATCTTGGCGCGCAAGCGCGCGATCGACGTGCGCTATCGCGCCTTGCTCGCCGATCAGCCGCTGGAGTTCCAACGCATCGCTCCCGGCGTCGTGAGCTCGCATTGGCTCACGAGTTTCTTGCTGCCGCGCGGCGCGGATCGGGAGGCCGTGATGCGACGGATGGCCGACCGCGGGGTCGAGACCCGTCCGGTGTTCTTGTGCGCGCACACGATGCCGATGTACGATCGCGGCGAACGCCACCCGGTCGCCTCGGACATCGCCGCCCGCGGCATGTCGGTCCCCAGTTATCCGACCCTCGCTGCGGCCGAACAAGAGCGCGTCGTCGCGGCCCTGCTCGAGGGCTTAGGCGAGCAGCTTCGCGGTCACGACCTCCCAAGCGATGCCCAGCTCGGCTAAGCGCTCGTGCGCGGCCTCTCCCAAGTCGCGTGCGATACGCTTCTGTGCGTGAAGCTCGTCGAAGGCGCGCGCGATCGCTTCGGGCTCCGGCGCCACAACCCGGCCGTTGACGCCGTCGATCACAAATTCCAAGACGCCTCCCGCATCGCTCATCGTGAGCGTGGCGCGGCGGGCATGCGCGGCTTCGAGCGTCGGATAACCGTATGAATCCTCATCGTACGCCGCATAGACGGCAGCCAGCGCGCACCCCAGGCGTTCGATTTTCTCCGCCTCGCTGATCCAACGGTCCTCGAGGATGACCTTGTCGCCCAAGCCGCGCCGCTCGATCGTCTCGCGCAGGGCCCGCACGTACGGTTCGCTCGTACTCGCGCCCGACAGCCGCAGCCGCACGCCGCTGCGGGTGTGACGCATCGCCTCGAGCAGCAGATGCTGGCGTTTGTGATGCTCCATGCGGCTCACGTAGACGATCTCGTCTCCATAGTCGCGCCCGACGAACGTCTCGGGCCGCAAAACAGGCGGGTAGAGCACCTCGCTCTCCACGCCGTTGTACGCCCGCAGGCGTTCCTGGACGACGCGTGAGTTTGCAAACACGCGGGTCGCCTCGCGCAAGGCTCGCGTGTCCGCGCGCACCACATCGTCGCGCAGCGCGCGCCAAGCCGCCGTGTCGGGCATCGGGCAATACGGCGTGTTCCACAAATCGTAATACATCCGGATGTGATGGATGAACCAGACGATCTTGACCGGGTGGCAGACGACGTGCGCCGGCGGCCGGAAAGTGATGATGCGGTCGAAGTCGTGCTCCAGGTGGAAGAGCCGAAACGCGGCCATCTGCCGTAGAATCGAATCGGGTGTGTCGGTGCTGGGGATGTAGACCGTTTCCGATCGATGGCCGAACTCGCGCAAGCGCACCTGCAGCCAATCGACGATGTTGCGATAGCCGCCGCGCACGAGCGGCACGCAGGAGGAGATCAGGCCGATCTTCATTCAGCGCGAGCGGATCGTCCGTCGAGCGCGCGCGCAGGCACACCCCCGACGCGAGCCCCGTCGGGCACGGGATCCACCACGGCCGAACCGGCTGCGACCACCGCATCGCGTCCGATCGTGACGCCCGGCCGCACGGCGCTGCCGACGCCGACCAAAGCCCGCTCGCCGATCGTGACGTTGCCGGCGATCGCGCAGCCGGGCGCGACGTGCGCAGCCGTGCCGACAATGCCGTCATGGTCGACGATGGCGCCCGTATTGACGATCGCAAGCTCGCGCACGACGGTCTTCGTTCCGACGATCGCGCGCGCCATGACGATCGCGCCGTCTTCGATGCGCGCGCTCGGCGCTACGAACGCCTGGGGATGGACGATGGGCGGGAGCGCGAAACCCAAAGCGCGCGCTTTGGCGGCGAGCTTTTCTCTCAAGGCATTGTCGCCCACCGAGATCACGGCCAGATCCACGCCGCGGTCGCGCAACGCGGCCAGCACATCGTCTCCGCCCAAGAGCGGCACGCCGAGCACAGGCCCGAGCGTCGCGTCTGGATCAGTCAGACCGGCGAGCTCGTAGCGCCCGAGCGCCTGGACCGCCTCGGCGACCACCGCCGCGTGCGGGCCGGCGCCGATCAGGACGACTGCCCGGGTTTTCACCGCGAGCGCCGCGCCGCGGCGCGCTCGACTGCTCCCAGGCGCATGCCCGCGCGGATCGCCTTCGCCATCACCAGTCCTCCCGCGTTTCGTAGCCCAGCTTCAAAAGCAGCGGGTTGTAGAGCGACTTGAAGTAGGCGATGTGCTCCGCGTCCAGGTGATTGCGCCAATCGCCCGGTTGGCCGCGGCGATAGTGGCTCGTCGCGTCCTCCTCCCCGGGCGCGCGTCCGCCAGACAGATTCTTGAAGCTATGCCGCTCCAAGATCTCCTCAAGCATCAGCCGCGATACGCGGGCGGGCATGAACCCCATGTGGGTCAACACCCGTTCGAACGAAGCGACCGGTTGCGCGATCATGTCCTCGAAGCGCAGCTCTAGGATGGACGTCTTGGCGCCGTATTCCCACAGGAGCATCTGCTGCAGGTAGATGCCGCTGAACTCCATCTCGCACATCAGGCCGTCGTGCTTGTCGAGCGTCTGCAGGTACGGCCGGTAGTAGCGCAAGCGCGGCCACGCGGTATCCGGGTGGGTCGCCAGATGCGAGAAGTATCCCGACACGATCACGTCGCGCGGATCCCGCACGACGTGAAAACCGATCGTGTCGAGCGGGCGCACGAACGTGTAGTCCGCGTTCGTATAGCTCCAAAAGTCGAATGGGTGCTCGCGCCGATACGCCAGGATGTCGCCGTTATGGAACCACACGGCCTCGTCATGATTGACGAGTGTCAGCCCTTCTGCGGCGCAGACATCGGTCATGACCTGCAGGATCCAATTGGTGCCGCATTTATGATGACCGTAGAACCCGAGGATGGTCCCCTGCGTGGCCGCGGGAGCGACGGACACGGAGGCACTTTCCACGCGCTTACGGCCCAGCAAGCGGTCGAATAAGCTACGCGACGTCTGGCTCACGTGCGCCTTCGGGCTTCAGAAGTTGCTCGCCGAGGGGTGCAGCATCTGCGTGCGATACAGTTTCGCGTACACGCCGTTGCGCGCCAGCAGGTCCGCGTGCTTGCCGTGTTCGATCACCTGCCCGTCGACGAGCACGAGGATGGTCGTCGCGCGGCGGATGGTGGAGAGCCGGTGGGCCAAGATGAAGGTCGTGCGTCCGACGAGGAGCCGGTCGAGCGCCTCGCTGATCAACGCCTCCGATTGCGCGTCGAGCTGCGAGGTAGCTTCGTCGAGAATCAAGATCCGCGGATCGCGCAGGATCGCGCGCGCGATCGCGATGCGCTGGCGCTCGCCGCCGGAAAGCCGCATGCCACGGCTTCCGACCATCGTACGGTATCCGTCCGGAAAGCTCGAGATGAAACCGTGCGCGTTGGCGAGCCGCGCTGCCTCCTCGACTTGCTCCTTCGTGGCGTCGAGGCGGCCATAGCGGATGTTCTGCTCGATCGTGTCGGAGAAGAGCTGCGGATCTTGCTGCACGATCGCGATCGAGTGACGCAGCGAGGCCAGTGTCACGTCGCGCAGATCGTGACCGTCGACCCGGACGGTGCCGCCCGTCGGTATGTAAAATCGGGGGATGAGGTTGACGAGCGTCGTCTTGCCCGCGCCAGACGGTCCCACGAGAGCGATGATCTCGCCCGGCTGCACGTCCGCGCTGACGCCGCGCAACACCTCGTTGCGCCCGTCATACGCAAACCGCACGTCGTCGAACTGCACCGCGCCGCGGACGTTGTGCAGCTTGCGCGCGCCGGGCGCTTCGCGTTCCTCGACGGGCAGGTCCAAGATCTCAAAGATGCGCCGGGCGCCGACCATGGCTTTGTTCAGCTCGCCAAAATAATTGGTCAGCTGGTTGATGGGATTGCTCGCGACGATGGCCACGGTAAGGAACTGCGCGAGCTCCGCCGGGTTCTTCCGTCCCGTGACGAGTTCCCAAAACGAGACGCCGGCCAAGACCAAGAGCCCGCACGTGACGATGAAGTCCACCACCGGCACTTGAGTGAGGGAGACCTGCGCGAGCTTCATCGCCGCGCCGAGGTAGGCGTCGTTACGCTCGGTGAAGCGGTTGACTTCATAGGGCTCGCGCGCGAAGGCTTTGATCACGCGCATCGACTCGAGCGATTCTTGCAGCAGCGCGTTGACGTCCGCCACCCGCGAGAGCGACTGCCGCGTGACGTTCCGCACGATGAGCGAGAAGCGGTAGACCGCGAACGACACGAGCGGCGCGACCGCCATGGTGACGAGGGTGAGGACCCAGTCGAGGTAGAGCATGAACCCAAGCGCGCCGATGAGCGTGAGGATGGCGCTCGTGAAGAGGGGTAACGAGGTGACGCCGATGACCATGAGCGACACGTCGTTGTCGAAACGCGAGATGAGCTCGCCCGGACGCCAGCGGTCGAAAACCTGCAGCGGGAGGAACTGGATGCGCGTGAAGAGATCGCCGCGGATCTTGGCGACGACGCGCTGTCCCACGGTCGTCATCGTGTAGCCGCCGAAATACTGCGCCACGTTCTTGACGATGTTGAGCGCGAGCCCTCCCAGCAACGCCCACAGCAAGATCCGCAAGCTATGCTGTTGCACCGAACCGATGAGCAGCCTCACCGCATACGCGTAGCCGATGGTCGCGAACGACGCGATGCCCGTCAGCAAAACGCCGAGCAGCATCTTTGGAATGGAGGACCGGGCGTACGACAGGAGCCGGCGGTAGACCATGCGATTCCCCGACTTACCCGCGCTCGGCGGCAAATCCCCCGGCTGCGGCCTGCGCACGGTAGGCCTGGTAGCGCGACAGGAACGCGCGCGCAGCTTCTTCGTGATCGACGATCGGGCGCGGATACGACGACGGTGTGAAGAAACCGAATTCTGTCTGTTGCGCTTCGCCGATTGCCCATGGCGCGAGCGCCGCCGCAGTGGGAAGCTTCGCGAGCTCGGCCACATAACGGCGCACGTACGTGGCTTGCGCGTCGAAGAGCTGCGCCTGGCGGACCGGATTGTAGATGCGCGGATAGGCCGCCTGATCGGAACCGATGCCGGCGATGCGCTGCCAATTTCCAACGCACAACGCTTCGTCGGCTTCCAGCAGCTCGCGCATCCACACGTCGCGCCCGATGCGCCAATCCAACCCGAGATCGGCCGTGCAGAACGATGCCGCCACGACCGCAGCGCGCCCGTGCACGTGCCCTTCCTTGTGCAGCTGCCGCATCGCCGCGTCGACGAGCGGATAGCCGGTCATCCCTCGCGTCCAGGCCTCGACGAACCGCGCCTCGTGGGAAGCCGCAAAGCCCGCCATCTTCTTCTGGAGCGGCTCCTCGTGGATCTCCGGTGAAAAAAAGGAGAGATGCGTGTAGAAGTCGCGCAACGCGAGACGCCGCAGAAACGCGCCCATGGACAGCCGCTCTTGCGCGAGCGTCCACGTCCGCGCCATCCGCTCGGCGACCGCATGATACACCGTGCGCGCGCTTAACAGTCCGAAGCGGAGCTGCACGCCCAAGGCGGAGGTTGCGGCGCGCCCGGGAAACTCAGCATTCGCACCGTAATCGGCGAGCCGCGCGCTCGCAAAACGGGCGAGCGCTTCGCGTGCGCCGGTTTCGCTTGCATCCGGTCCCTCGCGCGGGGCACCCGGGTCCGCGAGCGGGCCCATGTCGGGATCCCGGCCGTTGGGCGTTGCCGCTGCGAGCGGGCGCGGCACGGCGACCGCCTTCCACGCGCGATAGAACGGCGGAAAAACGCGGTAGCCTTCTCCTTCGGCTTGTTTCTTCTCGGCGACGGCTTCGGGTTCGAGCACGACATTTGCACCGACGCTGCGCAACTCGATGCCCAGGCGCGCCAGCTGCGCTCGCACTGACTGCTCGCGTTCGCACTCGATGCGGTCGAACGAACGCGCGCAGTAGATCGCCGTTGCACCGAGACGCCGTGACGCCGCTGCGAGTGCTACTGCCGGATCGCCGTCGAGCACGCTCAAGGTCGCGTCGGCTTTGCCGAGCGCCACGCGCAGATGTCCGAGCGCCGCGGAGAGGAAGCGCTGCTGGCGCGGGTTCAGCTCCGCCGCCGTCTGCGCGCAGTACACCGCATAAACAGTGTTGGAAGCGCTGACGGCTGCGGCGAGCGCCGCATTGTCGTGCAGGCGCAAATCGCGCACGAACCAGATGAGACTAACCGTCATCGCAGGAGGAATGCAAAAGGCGCCCCGGGTGCGACCCTGGGCGCCCACTGCCGGTTGACTTGAGCGCTATTTGAGAGAAGCGACGTAGGCTGCCACGTCGGCAAGCTGCTTGTCGGTCAGCGGCAACTTCGGCATGCCCGAGTCCTTGTCGACGCCCTGCGGATTGCGCACCATGAAAGCGACCTGCCCCGGCTTCAGTCCGACGCCGGCGAGTTGCGGGCCTACTTGACCGTTGCGGCCGCCCGCACCGTGGCAGCTGGCGCAATTCGCTGAGAACACCGCGGCGCCCGCGGTCGCGTTGCCGGCGGCAACCGTGGCTGACGGCAGTTTGGCGAGCGGGATGGGAAGCTTCACCGCAGAGACCATCTTGCCGCCTGAACCCGCCATACTGCCGGCCATGCTGCCGGCTCCGGACGACATATTGCTTGCCGCCGTCGCCATGGAAGAATTCCCCGACGTGTCGGTCGTCGTTTGATCCGAACTCTTGGAACACGCGGTAACCGCCGCCCCCGCGGTGAGGAGCGCTATGAGGATGATCAGTACGTTTTTCACGATCGTCTCTCTCCTTGTGCGTGCGTGGACACCGGGGCGTTACCCGGTTCCGGAGGTCAATCCTGCCCGCTCCTCGCGCACGAAAATAAGGCCCGCGGCGCCGAGCAGCACGAAAAAGGCGATGAGTGCGAAGAGCAAGCGGTAGCTCGCGCCGACGTCGCCCAAAAGCGCCCCGACCCGGTCCACGAGCAACCCGCCGAGGATCGGCGCTGCGACCTGCGGGCCAGAAGAACCAATGTTCCAGATCGCCATGAGCGAGCCCGCGCGCCCGGGCGGCAGCAGCACGCACGCGAGGGCCCAATCGACGGAATAGTAGGCGCCCCACCCGATGCCGAGTGCCGCGGCGATTGGCAAGAGCGTCCCTTCGCCTCGAATCAGGGAGAGCGCGATTGCACCGCACGCTAAAAGAAAGAGCGCTCCGAAGATGATCGGTTTTTTCGCCGTCCGGTCCCCGGCGATGCCGGCCGGCACCGTGCCGACGAGCGCGCACCCAGTCATCACGAGCAGCAAGTTGAGACTCGTCGCGAGATACGCGCTCACGTGGAGCGCGAAGCGCAGGTAGAACGCGAAGAACGGCAAGATCAAGTATAGACCCATGCTCACCGCACTGCGCGAGGCGATCAACCATGCGAAGCTCACCCGCGCGGGCCAATCGCTCGAGAGCCTCTCGGGCCGGCGCACCTCGCGATCGGATCTGATGCCGGCAAGGGTGATGACAAGCGCGATGACGAGGGCGATCGCAAGCGCAAGCGCGAGGTGTACGAGCCCCGCCTCGAACGCGGCCGCGCTCACCGTGGGACCCGGCTGGCGGACGAACACGCGCGCGAGCAAGAGCCCGGCTGCATTGCCGCTCAACCGGAACAATCCCATAAACGCCGATGCACGGCTGCGGGCTTGCGGCTCCACGCGTTCGGGCATCAGCGCTTGATAAGGCCCGCCTGCCGCGTTGAACGCGATCTGGATGGCGGCGAACGCGAACAGCACCGCCAGGAACGATGGCGCGCGAGCGAACGCGAAGAGACCTGCGACATTGACGAGCGTGCCAACGGCGATGAAGGTTTTGTGATGCCCGCGCCCGTCTGAGATACGCCCCGCGACATACTGGGAGAGGATGGAAAGACAGGCGCCGGATCCTGCCAAGAGCGCCGTGGCCGTGCCGAGGCTTGTCGGTGGGAAGAAGCGTGCGATCTGGCCTTGCATGGCCGCCCCAAGCAAGGCCGACCATTGCATTTCCCACGCAAACCAAAACGCCGACAACGAGAAAAGACTTTCCCTACGCAACGGGCCCGCCTCTGGCCGCCAAAGCGCGCGCATACTCGATGTCCTCTGCGCTGTCGCAATCCATGGCGAGGCGCGGGCTCGATCCGCGCACCGCAGCCGCTTTCGCGCCGAGCAGCCGGCTGACGCGGCCGATGACGTCTTCCACCCGAAGACCCCCGCTCAAGTGTTTGAGGAGCACGCTTGGTCCGAGCAGCGAAGCCATGGCGAGCTGGCTGCGTCGCGCTTGAAACGCATGCCGCATAAGCGCTTCGTTCCGCAGCACCACTGCCCGATCAACGATGCAAAGGCTGCCTCCAGTCCATTCCTCCGGTCCGAGGCGAGCGAACTTGTCGCGTCCGCCCGGGAAATGCGCGAGGAACTCGGTCCGCTCGAAGATCGGAAACGCAACGGCGCAATCCGGCGTAGCGAGATCTAAAAACCCGGCGACGTCCTGCGCGCGGACAAAGGGGATATCGGACGCGCAGAGCAGCACGCGGGGCGTCTGCGCTTCGCGCAATCCTGCGACGACGTTGTCCTCTCCCGCTTTTTTCTCCGGCAGCCACCGATCGAAGCCCGTGACCGACGAGCGAAGGGCAAGCGGCCCGACCACGATGATCTCGGCGACAGGCGCTGTTTGACGCAACGCCGCAAGCATCGCCTCCAGCGGAGTCGTCTCGCCGACGCGCACGAAACCCTTGTACTCCTGCTTCGCTCGATTGGTACTTCCCGCCGAGAGCCTGCCCGCCGCCAAGACCACCGCATCGATCTTTTCCACTAGAGCTGCGTGAGGTCTCTGGCTCCTGCCTGCTCCAAGAGACGAGCGATCTCACTCGCCTGCGCAGCCGGAGCGGTGACGATGAGCGCGATGCCACCGTCGCTCATCCCGTCGATGAGGCGGAAGGCGGCATGCGTCGAGCGCTGGGGTGCGAGCGCGGCGCCGACGATCGATCCGATGAAAAGGCCCACGACGAAACAGAACAGCACGGCCGCGAGCATCTGCAGCGAAGGATCAACGGGAATGACGTGCGCGAGCGGCGTGCGCCCGACGAACGCACCCACGACCGTTCCGAGCGCGGCTCCCCACACGCCCGCCCGGTCCACAGCGGTGCGTGCTACGACTTCTCCCGCGTAGCCGTGGATGCCGCCGAGCGGGTCGTCGGGAGCGACGTCCGAAACCGCTCCGCTTCGTAGCGATAGCTCCTCGGCACGCTCCGGCGAGGCGGCGCCGACATGGATGTCGCCGGCTTCGACCCCCGCGCCGAGCAGTGCCGCGGCCGCGGCTGCGAATGCATCGGCGGTCGCGAAGACACAGCCGAACACCGCTTTGCCCAAGGGAGGTTCGGCGTCACGACCCAAATTCAGCTGCATGGACTCCGACAAAGCGAGATCCTCCGGCGCAAAGCCTGCGAGCGGCGTTCTCGTCGGCCGCAATGTAACCATTCGGCGCAGCACGCCCGAGCCGCCGTACTACACAGACGTGCACCGGCGTCGCGTCGGCGAGACAGGCCGGGTCCATGCCATCGTCGCCGGCGCATCGAAAAAGGATCCGCTCGTCAAAGTCGGGTTTGAGGACGGCACCACGATCGTCTTCTTCCGCTTGAGCGAAATCGATGTCCGCGACGACGGCGAAGTGGAACGTCGCCAACATGGCAAGCGGGGAAGCCATTTGCCTCCCAGCCACAAATGAATTTGCGGCCGTTACATTCTTGGGTTGTGGATGGCGTGGATGAGCCAGGCGAGCCCGTCCACGATCCGTGGCCCATCGCGCTCGAGAAGGTCGTCTGAGGGCGGACGCACGACGCGATTCGAGCGCACCGCGCGAAGGCTGCTCCACGGTTCCTGCGAGCGGATGTCCTGGCCGAACTGCGTGTCGTGGGCGACGATGATGACGTCCGGGTCAGCCCGCAGCAGCCACTCGGCGCTCACATCCGGATACGGCTGTGCAAGTCCACCGGCCACGTTCGTGCCGCCCGCACGCCGGATGAGATCGTCCAAGAAACTGTGCGATCCGGCGGTGAAGCCGGGCAGGTCCAACAAGAAGAACACCAGAGGACGGTCGCGATATGCGGCTGCTTCCCTCGCAAGCTGCGCGAAGCGCGCACGCAACGTGCCGGCGAGCTCCTGCGCCGCATGCGCGCGGTCGCATGCCGCCCCCACGCCCGCGATGTCCGCGTAGAGATCGCGGAGCTCCCGGTTGGGGAGATAGGTCACGGGAACGTGCACTTGCGCCCACACGGGCGCCGCCTCTTTTTCCTGATCGTGCAGCGCCAGCACGGAGGTCGGCGCGAGCGCGCGCAGGCGCTCGAGATCCACCGTGATGAGATCCGCCACGTGCGGAAGCGCCCGCGCCGGGGCCGGGTAATCGTCGAAGGTCGTATCTCCGACGAGTTGAGGCCCGCATCCGATGCGATACGCGATCTCCGTGAGAGATGGTGCAAGCGACACGATGCGCCGCTCGGACACCGCGCCGGCCGCGGACGTCCCCAGCAAAAGCGCGCCGATCCCGACGACCCACGCCCAGCCGATCGCAGGCCTTATCACCTGGTGGACAGTCGCACCGAGAACGCCGTGCCGATCACCGGATAGCCCAATTCGTCCTGCGCATTGACGTTGTTCTCAAGATTGGTGACGGCGACGGTCACCGCGAAGCGATTGCTGATCCGCTTCTTCACGTGCAATCCGGTCGTCACGTACGGGCTCATCGCTTGGGTGTTCGCCTCGTCCGCATAGCGCCGCCCCACAAACGTCGAATCCACGCCGTAGCTCCACGTGCCGCGCTCGATCCAGAGCTGCGCCGTCGCGGTTGCGGTCGGCCGGTACAGCAAGCGATTGCCGGAAAATGCCGGCGATTCGTCAAGCGCCCGGATGAAATCCGTATAGGTGAGCTGCGAATGCGCGAACCGTCCGAGATCGTGCGCGACGCTCGATTCGACACCGCGCACGTGGGCGCGGCTCACGTTGAAAGGCTTCACATCGCCGAACTGATCGATCGGAACGTTGATGATCAAGTTGTTCGTGTCCAGACCGAAATATGCGAGGTTGTAATCGCTGTGGCGGCCCCGGGCGCGCAGACCGGCATCGAACGTCGCGCCGTACTCCGGCTCGAGCTCGGGGTTGCCATAGCCGGGGTAGTAGCGTTCGTCCAGGTTCGGATCGCGAAACGAACGCCCATAGTTCGCGACGAGATCGGTGCCGTTGCCGATGCGATAGGAAAAACCGGTCGATGGGATGTTGACGGGTTTCGTTCCAGAGAAGTGTTCTTGGCGCAGCCCGGCGTCGAGCGTCAGCGGCGAGGCTCGCGGGTGGTCTTCATCTTGCACGTACCAGGCACTGGATGCGTCGCGCGCCACGCACGGCTTGTTGAGACCGATCCCCTGGCATTGGGCCGGCGGCCCCCCATAGGGCTGCCCCGCGAAGGCGAAGTCGAACAGTGCCGTGTCGTTCGTCCCGTCGTAGCCTGCCGTCAACACGTTCGCAGCGCCGATCTCGGTCGTCGCGCGCGCTGCCAGCTCGCGAGAATTGGCGTTCCCTTGGGTGTCGTAGCCGGAGGGCGGCGTCGGATCGTAAAAGTGCAGGCGCCGGCCGCCGGTTGCGATCTGCACGTCGAAGTCGCTGCGCGGCAGCGGCAGCTCGAAGTTAAAGTCGGCGCGCTGGTAGATGCGCTGCTGGCGCGCAAGCCCGCTCGGAAAGAACACGCTTCCGGGAGCGCCGATCTGCGAGGCGTCGTTCTGCAGCACCGCGGACGCGCGAACCAGCCCGAAGTGCGAATTCACGCCCAGGGTCATGTCTTCGGTCTTGGTGTCGTCGTTCGTGCGCAGCCCCGGCGGGTACAACGCTCCATAGGCCGGATAGTCGAAGACGTTATTGCCCGAGACGGTCTGCACGTCGAGCCGCGCGAGCACATCGGCGGCGCCGAACGTGACACCGACGCCCCGCCCGAACTCACCCTGATAGCCCCATTGCAAAGAGAGGTTGAGATTTCCGGCGCTCACCGGCTGCTTCGTGATGATGTTCACCACGCCGCCCATAGCGGCGCTGCCGTACAGCGTCGAAGATCCTCCTTCAACGACCTCGATGTGGTCGATCGCGCTCACCGGCAAGCTCGAAAAGTCAAAGTCGCCGGTGTCGGATTCGTTCGCGGGCATGCCGTTGATGAGGATGAGGGTCTGCGAGGTGCTCGCTCCCCGCAGCGCCACGGTCGCGAGCGAGCCGTACGCGCCGTACTCCTGCACGACGGTCCCCGGCACGAAACGCAACGCGTCGGCAGCGGTCATCGCCCCGAGACGTTCGAGCTCCGCGGCGGAGACGATCCAGGTCTGGCGCGAGGAGCCGTCGATAGGAGTCGGGTGTCGCTGCGCGGTTACGACCACGTCGCTTAACTGCTTAGGCACGGCAGTAGGCGCGGGCGACGGCGTCGCGCTCGCGGTGGCCGGCGGCGCCGCCGCGGCAGGCCGCCACGCCGCGGCGCAAACACAGACAACGACGAACAGAGCGGAGATGATCGAGCGCACGGTGTTAGTGTCCCTTCACGAGCTGCGGGCTGGGCAAACAGATGAGATAGCCGTCGCGCGGATGGCGATGGGTTGAGACAGGCACGCCGAACGCGCGCTCGAGCGCTTGCGCCTCGAGCACTTCTTCCGGCGGACCCGCGACGAGTTCGCCGCCCGCCAGCAGCGCCACGCTGTCGGCGAAGCGGGCCGCGAGCGTCAGGTCGTGGATCGCCGCGACGACCGCCGCACCCGAGCGGGCCAAGCGCACGAGCGTCTCCAGGACCTCGAGCGCAAATCGCAGGTCGAGATGCGTGGTCGGCTCGTCGATCATCAACATGTCCGCTTGCGCGGCGAGCGCAGCGGCGATCCATGCGCGCTGCACTTCACCCGCGCTCAATGCTCCCATGGGATCTTTGTCACGGTCGTCGAGCTCGCACTGCGCGAGCGCCGCGTGAATCCGCTGCTCGTCCGAGGGGGCCAAACCCCAGCGCCAAAAAGGCCGCTCCGCGCACAAGCCGTATCCCGCGAGATCGAAGGGCGACAGGTCGCCTGGCGGATCGAGCGTCGGCGCGATGAGCGCCGCCTTTCCGGCGCGGGTGACGCGGCCCGCGTTCGGCCGCTGCACGCCCGCAAGCACGCGCAACAGCGACGACTTCCCGCCGCCGTTCGGACCGATGAGCGCGACGAAGCGTCCTGGTTCCAATGAGAGGTCCACTCCCTCGAAAACCGAGCGGCTTCCGTACGTGACTGCGAGCCTTTCCCCGCGAAGCACGGCCGTCATAGCTCCACCGGCCGCCGCGCCACGATGAGGAAGAACGGCACGCCGACGAATGCCAGCAACACGCCGAGCGGGATTTCGACTGGTGCAAGGGCCGTTCGTGCGATGAGGTCGGCAATCGTCACCACGATCGCACCGCCGAACGCGCTGCCTGCGAGCAGCCAACGCGCGTCGCCGCTGATGAATCGCCGCAACACATGCGGCACCATGAGACCGACGAAGCCGACGATGCCGCTCACGCTGACGCACGCCGCCGTGATCAGCGCCGCAGCGCCGATGACGCGCCAGCGCGCGGCGAGCACGGGCAGACCGAAACCGGCGGCGGCGGTGCTGCCTAAGCGCAGCAGATTGAGCGCGTTGACTTGGGCGAACGCGAAGATGCAGCCGGCGCCGAGGTAGGGCAGCATCATCGAGAGATCGCGCCAGCCGCGCCCGCCGATACCGCCGGCCAGCCACGAGAGGATGTCCAAACCGCTCGTCTGCTCGCGCTGCAAGAGGATGAGCGTGACGAGCGCGCTCGCAAAAGCGGAGACCGCGACCCCGGCGAGCACCAAGCGCAAGTTGCCGGCAGCCCCGTCGCCCGCGCCGATCCATGCGACGAGCGCCGCGCAGAGCAGGCCGCCCGCGAAAGCGAGGGCCGGTATGGCCGCAAACGCAGCGCCGAAGGTGAAGCCGATGGCCGCCGCGAGCGCTGCGCCGGCAGAGACGCCCGTGATGTACGGATCGACGAGCGGGTTGCGGAACATCGCTTGCAGCATCGCGCCCGCCATGCCGAGTCCGGCGCCGACGACCATCGCGAGCAAGACGCGCGGAACGCGCAAGTCCCAGACGATCGCATGCGCCATCGTCGCGCTAGCGGGGTGGACGAGCGCAGACCACACGACGCTCGGCGCCAGCTCGACGCTGCCGATCGAGACCGCGATCAAGCCGACGCATGGCACGGCGAGCGCGAGCGCAAACACGCGCGTCGTCCTCGACCGATGGCCGACGTAGGGACCGGGCGCGGCATGGGCCGGATGCGCACCTGCGACCTTGCGCGAGGGTGCGGGTCCGCTTGCGCCGGCGGATCGGATCATTGCATGAACCTCTTGTAGCGCGAAGAGGTGGCTGCGCGGGCCGGCTGGGCAGGTCTCCTGGCTCTCGGATCGATGCCGTGTGCCGGCGCCTTCCCTCCCGGAACCCGGAAAGTGGCGTGCGGCGGCTCCCCGATCACAGTGGCGCGACCGCGCCGGATTTCCACCGGCTTCCCTGTCGCCCTGGCCGTTACGAAATCGCTGTTCGAACCGGTCGCGGGGCTGCCCTGCAGCCCGGATAGGAACTGACAAACGCGCGCAGGAAGCAGCGCCGCTCCCATGCAGTACTTCGAGCCGAACTTCGTGGACGAGGCACTCGTCTTACTCGATCGCTTTGGTTCCGGAGCGCGGCTGCTCGCAGGTGGAACGCGTCTTGGCTTCGCGCTGCGCAGCGATCCGCGCGACGTGGCTGCGCTTATCAACCTCAAGCGCATCCGCGAGCTGGAGCGCGTCGAGGAGCGCGACGGGACTCTGCGCATCGGCGCGCTGGTCACGGCGCAGCGCATCGCCACAACCCCGGTGATCCGGGAGCATGCGCCCCTGCTTGCTCGTGCGGCAGGCTCGATGGGCGCCCGTCAATTGCGCTCCATCGCGACCGTTGGCGGCAATATCTGCTCAGGAGATCCCGCTTCGGACCTCGTCGTCGCGCTGGTCGCATGCGGGGCCAGATGCGAGATCGCAGGCGTCGAGGAACCGAGCCGCGTTCTTCCGCTCGAGCGCTGGCTGGACGAACGCGCAACCGGCGTGCAAGCGAAAGAACTCATCGGCTGGGTACACGTCCCCGTGACGCAACACGTCGCGGCCTACGAGAAGATGACGCAGCGGCGAGCATTCGAGATGGCGCTCGTCGCCGTCGCTTTCCGTGCGCAGCGCGAAGGAGCCGCGTTGCGTGACGTGCGCATCGCGCTTGGCGGCGTAGGCCCGGCGGTGCTGCGCGCTCGCGGCGCGGAAGCCGTGCTCAGCGGCGCTCCCCTTTCCGCCGCATCGGCACGTGAAGCGGCGCGAACGGCGGCGGAGCGCGACGCGCGTCCGAGAGACGATGCGCGGGCGAGCGCCGAATATCGCCGCCACCTCGTGACCACGCTCGTGGAGCGCGCGATTCGCAATGCCTGCGGCGATATCGCGGGCATAGCTTCGTAGCGTGCAACGCGTTCGTCTGCAGGTCAACGGATCCGAGCGAGAGGCGATGGTCGAGCCGCAAAGCTCTCTGCTTTCGGTACTGCGCGATCATCTCAAGCTGACCGGCACCAAAGAAGGATGCAGCACGGGTTATTGTGGAGCGTGCACCGTGCTCGTCGATGGAGAGCCGGTCAATGCGTGCCTGTTCTTCGCGGTCGACGCGGATCACCGCAGCGTCACAACGATCGAAGGTCTGTCGCCGGAGCGCGGCGAGCTGCACCCGCTGCAGTCCGCGTTCATCGAAAGCGGAGGTCTGCAGTGCGGTTTTTGCACCCCAGGCATGATCATGTCTGCGCTTGGGCTCTTGCTCGCACACCCGGCGCCGGATGAAGCGGCCGTACGCGAAGCGCTCGCCGGAAATCTCTGCCGCTGCACGGGGTATCAATCGATCGTCGCGGGCGTCTTGGAGGCCGCGCCAAAGGTCCGCGGCGCAGACGCGGCGCCTGCCCGGAAGCGAGCGCGGTCGCGTGCCTGAGCGAAGCGGTTCCGCAACTATCGGATCGAAGCTGCCGCGCTTGGACTCTCCGGCAAAAGCCCAGGGCCAAGCCGTCTACGTGGCCGACCTGCAGCCGCAGGACGCGCTGGCCGCAGCCCTTTTGCGCTCGCCCCATCCATTCGCGCGCATCGTATCGATCGACATCGGGGATGCGAAGCAGATGCCGGGTGTGCGTGCCATCGCATACTCAGGCAATACGCCTGCGAAATCCCTGGACTTCGGCATCAAAGACCAGCTCCTGTTCCCGCGCGATCTCGTGAGATATGCGGGCGAACCGGTCGCCGCCATCGCAGCGGAGACCGAGGACCAAGCGCGAGCAGCAGCCACCGCCGTCAAGGTCGCGTACGAGCCGCTCGCGCCCGTCCTTTCGATCGAAGAGGCGCTGGCGCCGGGCGCGCCGCTCGTCCATCCGGATTGGCAGTCGTACGAAAAAGGTGCGAACCGTGTCACTGACCGCAACATCTGCGGACTCAACCGGATCCGGCGAGGGGATGTCACGGCCGCGCTCGCCCGCGCAGACGCGGTGGTCGAGTCGTCCTTCATTTTTTCCGCGGGCGCGCCCGGCTATCTCGAACCACGTGCCGCGATCGCGCTGCGGGAGCCCGATGGCGGCTTGACCGTGTGGTGCGGCTCGCAGTCTCCGTACGGCAACCGCGACGACCTGGCGGATTTCTTCGGGCTGGACCCCCAGCGCGTGCGTTTCATCAATCAGTTCGTCGGCGGCGGGTTCGGCGGTAAGATCCTGATGGCCGCGGAATGGTATGCGGCTGCGCTCGCCCTGCAATGCGATCGGCCGGTGCGACTCGTTTTCTCGCGCCATGAAGACGGCCTCAATCTCTTCCCCCGTCACGGCGGCAAAGCGACGTTTCGCAGCGGAGCATCCAAGGAAGGCCGGCTCCTCGGGATGGAGGCGGCGTTCTTCTTCGATACCGGCGCATACGTGGGGTATGGTGCCGGCACGGCGCTCATCGCGACGATGCTTGCTTCCGCGCCCTACCGCATCCCGGCCGTCGACTTGTCCGCGACCCTCGTCTACACGAACAAGCAAGTCGCGGGATCCGTGCGGGCGCCCGGCGGTCCGCAGGCGACCTTCGCCAAGGAGCTCCATATCGACGAGCTCGCGCTCGCGCTCGGCATGGATCCGCTCGAATTCCGTTTGCGCAACGCGTGGCAAGACGGCGATCGGAGTCCGACAGGCCAGCTTCTCGAGGGCGTCCGCGTCAAGGAAACGCTGGAGGAGGCCGCCCGCGCGATCGGCTGGGAGGCGCGCCGGGCGCCCGGCCGCGGCGTCGGCATCGCATGCTCGTGGTGGTTCTCCGCCTGCGGCCGGTCGGAGGCGCGAGTCGAGGTGCGCGACGACGGTTCCGTGCATGTGCACAGCGGCAACCCAGAAGTCGGCACCGGTTCCGCGGCCGGTGCCTTGCCGTTGATCGTCGCGGATCGCTTGGGCATCGACCCGACGGCGATCGTGCTCACCCTCGGCGATACGGCGACCCAAACGTATGACGGCGGCGTGGGCGGAAGCGCCTCGACTTTTTCAGCCGGTCAAGCCGTCAAAGCCGCGGCGGAGGACGTGCGAAGGCAACTGCTCGAGCGTGCCGAGGAGGCTTTGGAAGCACGCCGCGACGACATCGAACTGCGCGAAGGGCGCGCGCAGGTGCGCGGCGCAGCGGACCACGGCATACCGATCGGCGAGCTGGCCGCGCAGGCGGGAACACCCATCGCAGGACGCGGCGTGACCGAGGAGATCAGCGATCCCGAATTCGACGCCTCGCTCGTCCAATCGCACGATTTTGCGAGTTGGCTCGCCCCGTCGTTCGTGACGAGCGCAGCGGAGGTGGAGGTGGACGCGAGCACGGGCCGCGTCGTCGTGCACAAGATCGCGACCGCACAGGACGTCGGCTTTGCCGTCAATCCCGCGGGCGTCGTGGGCCAGATCGAAGGCGGCGCCGTCCAGGCGCTCGGCTACGGGCTCTGCGAGGAGCTGCAGTTCGGACCCGCCGGGATCATCAACACCGGTTTTCACGACTACCTGCTCCCCACCATAATCGACGCGCCGAAGGTGGAGGCGATCATGGTCGAGTCGCCTTCGGGCGCGGGCCCGTTCGGGATGAAGGGAGTCGGAGAACCACCCGTCACGACGCCGGCGGCTGCGATCGGCAACGCCATACGCAATGCAGCCGGTGCAGTGCCGTACACCGTGCCCATGACTCCCGAGAGGGTCTGGCGCGCAGTCAAAGACCGCCGCGATTCACGTATCTAATGAGTATTCTTCGCGGTCCAGGTACACGCCCGCGCACGGTTGGCCTTGGCACAAGGCCGGCCGGAATTTCGACCTTCGAATGCTGAGCAGCTCCGCTGCGTCGATGTCGGCGTTGTGCGAGCTGACGACGACCTGGGCGGACGTGACCGATCCAGAGGCCGAGATATCCGCGCGCACGACCACGACGCCCGAAGCGTGCGCCTGCACGGCCGGCCGAGGATAATCGACCGGATACTGCTGCACGAGCCGCGGCGCGTGAAACGCTCCGAGCGTCTGCGGCGAACCCATGTAGCCGACGCTTTGGGCCGATCCCTGGTCGAGAGCCAGCAGCTTGCGCACCGCTCCGTTCGAGAGCTCCAAAACGACGTAGTCGTCCCCGACACGCCACGCGCTGACCGCCGCGTTCGGCTCGGCGATCGCCGTCGCTCCACGCCTGCGCATGCCGGCCGCCGCTGCCGAACTGCTCTGCTCCAAGAACGGAAATGCTTCCGGCTGCACGAGCGGCGATGTCTTTCCTCCGACCGCTTCCGGCCGGGCGACGAGGATCTGGCGCACGGCAAGATCGTCGTCTGTCAGCAGATCGACGTCTAGGCCGCTTTGGTCGAACCAACGCCACTCGTGACCTTGGTCCGTCGTCTCCACAAGCCCAGGCGCGCCGAAAGCGCCCACGACGGAACCAATCGATTCGCCGAGCGTCACGCCGCCGAGAGTTACGCGGGGATCTGCGGCAGCGAAGACGACGGTGGCCACAACCATGGGGAGCAGCGCGAGAATACGCAGGTTCATGCGGGTGTCGCCTCAGGTTGGGACGCTGTCTCGAACGCGGCAAGCAGGTCCTGGTCGCGGGCCCACCTGGGAGGCTGTCCAAAGCCGGTCACGGTCGCGCTGCGCGTGCCCCGCGTCAAGCCGTATGCAAGCGCACGCCGTTCTTCATCTAGATACAGCGATTTTGCGCCGAAACGCGCATAGTACCAGGCGAACTTCGCCGTCTGCGACGAGCCCGCGGCGACGTTCTCTCTGACGATCAGTCCGTACGTGCGCGAAAACGCGAGCGAATGCGACGTGTAGATCCGAGGGAAGCGTTCGTGAGCGACCCCGCTGACGAAGACGTGATCGAAACGTTGCCCCTTGCACCCGACGATGCTCTCCACGCAGACGGCGCCCGCGGTGGGCCGCGCGGCTTCGAGCCGCACGACTTCCTCATCGAGGAGCGTTTCGATTTCGGCGAAAGGCGAAGCGCGCTGCGCCGCCTCGATTTGCACCACCGCCGCGACCGTGCGCGAGAAGTCCGTAATCAAGCGCGGACGCTCGAACGACGCAGCGCCGTGCCAGCGCTCGATAAAACCGCCCGCGCGTGCTAGGAACACGAGCCGCTCGGCTTGCGTCTTGTCGACGCAAGCGGCGCGCCAGCGCTTGAGATCCTCACGCAACGTCCGCACGGAAGCGCGTGCGGCTTCTGACAAACTCGCGTCCACCGATCCGTCGAGCATGTTCCGCGCGAGCGTTCCTGGCGCCGGTCTGGTTCCACCCGAGCGCAGCGCGAGTTCTTCACCGATCTCGAGGCGCAACTGCTGGCGTTCGGCAGGCTCGCGGCACATAGCGCGAATGCTGGCATCCGAGAGCGAGCAGAGCGGCGAGCCGAGCACGCGCAAGAGGTGGGCCTGATCCAGCGGATCCTCGACGACGGCGGCGAGCGCGAACAGATCCGACATCTCGATAGGCCGTTCGATGCGCGACGAGGGCATGAGCGCCGGCACGCCCGCGGCGCCGAGCGCTCGGGCATAGTGAGCGGCCGCGTCCGCGTCGCGAGTCAAAACCGCGATCGTTTCCGCCGGGAGCCCTTGACCGAGGAGACTGCGGATCGCCTCATCCAGCCACGCGATCTCGGCGGCTTCATTCTCAAACCGGTGCGACTGCGCGGGCGGAGGAACGCTTTGGGGTGCGAGCGTGACCCGGCGCCCGTCGGGAAAAGCCGCAAGCGCGGATCGGCGGCCCGCAAGCCCGTCGATGCGAGCCCCTTCCCAACCGGCGAGGAGCAAGGGCATCGGACGAGCCGCGCGCACGCGCGTGATGAGTGCGGCAAGGGACGGTTCGGCATCCTCGGCATCGTCCACGATGAGCGCCCCGATCGAGCGCGCCACGCGTTCGCAAGCGGCCGGATCTGCGTCAAACCACTCGATGGCGCCGTCGATCAGATCCTCCGGCGAGCGCCACGCGCTGCCCCGCGCCTGGCGCACGTACTCGCCGTAGAGCTGCACCAAAATCGCGGCGACGTCGCGCTCCGCGCGGCGCTGCCGCGCGAGCGCGTTTGGGCTTGCCCGCATTGCGTCTTTGGCCCTGCGGCTTGCGGTCGAATACAGCGCTCGATCCGCCAGCAGCGCGCTCGCGCGCTCTGTCTGCTCGCCGTAAAAAGCGCCGAGTCCGCGCGCGCAGCCTTCCTCGAACTCGAGCACGGTCACGCGCGAACGCCGCAGCAGCCGGAAGAGCGAAGCAGCTTCATCCAGGAACGTTACTGGCCGCGCGAGATATGGCAGATCCAAGTTGACGTCGCTGCGAGCGAACAGCGGCCAGGACATGTCCAAAAGGCCGGCAGCGGCGCGGGCGACAATGGCTCTCGTCGCGCCCGCCCCGCCCACAGACACCAACGGGTTCGCTTGCGCGCACACGTACTCCGCGCGCATCCATGACACGACGTGATCGCACAGCGTGCCGACGGACATCGATGCTGCGTCGCAGCCGATGCTCTCGCACGCCTGCAAGAACGCCGCTTTGCTGGAATCGTGCGAAACCACGACGACGGGGCGCTCGCCGCGCTCGACACATCCGGCGGCGAACGCGGCGAGCGCGGTGGTCTTACCGGAGCCCGGCGGGCCGACAAGAATCGCGACCTCTTTCGTGCCGAGAATCTCTGCCTGCGCCTGTGTCAGTCGGACCGATGACCGAGACGCTTGGCTAGCGCGCAAAGGCCCGCTCCCCTTCAAGCGGCCGTTCGCGGCATGCCAGCGCATACTCGCAAAAACCGCACGGCGGGTCGTCGCCCGTCGCAAAGCGCAGGACGCCGTCGCGCGCCAAGAGATCGCAGCGCTTCAGGAGCGCCGCGAGGGATGCGTCGAGATCGGCCGGCGAACAGGTGGCGCGCACCACCCCATCTTCGCGCTGCACCTTCGGCGGAGCGGCGCCATCCGCGACGAGATCGAGCGCGAGTATCCACACATCGTCCTTCGGATCGCGAATGGAGACAAGCGCTATTCTCTTGATGTCGTCGCCCGCCGCTCGGCGCATCGCATAGTACAAAGCGAGCTGCGCTTCTTCGCCCGCGCGTACTTTGTCGAGGTAGGAACCGGCGTCCGCCTCGATGCGCCCCGTCTTATAGTCGTAGATCGTGACGGGCCCGCCGCCCTCGGGGCGGTCCAGTCGATCGATGTAACCGACGAAATCGTGGTTCCCGAGCTGGCGCCGTTCGAATACCTCGACCGCGGCGATCTCCATCGGCGCACGCTTCGCTTCAGCCACGAGCCAGCGCACGTATTGCTCGGCCATGCGCCGTGCCCGCCAGCGGGATGACTCGTATTCCAGCTGCGACGCGAAGTCCGCACGCGCCGCTCCGAATGCGGCATCGAGCGAGCGCAGCATGCGCTCGAGGATGAAAGCGGGTTCGTGACGGGCCGGCACGCGAATCTCGCGGTGCAGCATTTCGAGGGCGTCGTGCACGACCCGCCCGTACGTCGCATGGATGGAGCCCGGGTCTTCGACAGCCTCGCACAGATATTGGAAGAAAAACCGTCGCGGGCACTTCGCAAAACCGTTCAGGCGTGACGCCGAAAAGGTCATGCCCGGCGAGATGACGGCGCTGTCCGCATCCGGTCGGGGCACGGATCTGCCCGCACTCTGGGCGAGGCTTTCGACAAGCTCGTCCGCGATGGCGTTTTGAAGCGACCCGGCAACGAGGGCACGCGGGCTCGGTGCGCACAACGCCTCGAGAGCGAGCGCTTCACAGCCGGTCGCGCGCGCGAACCGAGCGATATCCACCGGGGAGCTGCGAGCATGCTCGAAACCGATCGTGCCTCGTGCTTCCGCCGAACCCACGTACGGCAGGATCCGCACGCCGCACGACTCGGTGCACGCCAGCGCATCGCGGAGCATGAGCGCGCGCTCGCCGGCTTTCGTGGCCGGTGACGCCGTTTCAAGGATCCAGTCCGTCGCGGTGACGCACGCTTCAAACAGGGCACCGTCCGCGAGCCACGCGGGGGCGAACGATCCGATCGCGATGCGCGCTGCATCCACCGCGCGAGCAAGCGAGTTCGACGATGCCGCGCTCTCGAGGACCGCATCGAGCACGTCCAGCGCATTGATGGCACGATCGCGCGCCTTGACGCCGGCCAGATTCGAGATTGCGGCGGCCAGCGCGTCTCGCGGCGATCCGGGATGACCGTCAAGCGCCGCGGCAAGCTCGGCGGGTTCAACGCCAAACGGCTCGTGGCTCAGCACCCTCGCAAGGTCGCCCGCGCCCACGGTCTGTCCACACGCGACAAGGCTCAAGAGGGAGGCATCGCGCGTTTCGGGATCTTTTGCGAGAGATCCCACCAACGGGCGTGGACCGAGGACGCAATCGGTCCCACGGTCTCGCAAAGCTTTCAAGGCCGAGCGCAGATCCTGATAGCGCATAGAGGATGCGGGCTGCGGTTGCAGTCCTTCAAAGGAAGGTACCGCGAGGGCGGCGCCACGCAGATGCAGACGCGCTGCATACGCGACTCTCGCGGCCAGGCTGATCCCACGGTCGAGATCGGCGGCGGCACACGCAAGCGACATGTCTGGAACGTTCGAGGCGTCCGCGGCAAAGCTCACGCCGCACAGATCGTCACCAAGCGCGATCCGCGTGCTGTCGGAAAGAGCGGGAGCGCCGAACTCCTCCGCTTCGATGTGCCGCAACGCCGCGCCGACGGCGATGCGCCGGGCCACAGCCGCCACGCGCAGAGCCGAACTATCCGAGACCTTCACAGGGTGTCTTCTTCGCCTTGGACGGGCCGCAGCCTACGGGGAGCTTTTCGCCTGTGCCTCGAGCCGGTCGAGACTCGCTTCGATCCGTTCGACCGTCAGCGCGAGCAGGCTTGACATGTCACCCGCATCGGCCTGCCGCAAGCCGTCATAATATCGCTCGCGGTCTTCGACGCGCACGATCGCGGGCGGATACCCAGACCCGTGCAAGATCAAGTTTTGCAGCAACCGCCCCACGCGTCCGTTGCCGTCCAGGAACGGCGAGATGCTGAGGATCTTGGCCTGAGCCGCGGTCGCCTTGGCCACCGGGTCGGCCGGCGATTCCTCCAGCCACTCGGTGAATTCGCGGAGCAGGCCCGGCACGAGCACGCTTTCCGGCGGCAGGTAATCGCGGCCGACGAGGCGCGTGTCGATGCGGCGATAGATCCCCGCGTTCTCATCGTCGATCGAAGCGAAGAGAAGTCCATGGAGCTCGCGGATCCCGTGCTCCGTCAACGGGGCCTGGGAAAGCGCCAGCACTTCCGCCCGGTCGAGCGCACGATTGAGGTTCGCAGCTTCGAGGTGCTCGCGCAAAGTCAGACCGCCGACCGTCGTCCCGCGCACGAGCAACTCTTCGGTCTGCGCTCGATCGAGGCGATTGCCGCGCACGGCGTTCGAATGATAGATCTCGTCGAGACGCAGCGCGGAACGGCATGCGGCGCGGACCTGGGCGGCGTTCGGGCGCGCGGAGAAAGCGGTGACTCGGCGCAAGAGCCGCTCGAGGCGTTCCTCGAGGCTGGCGTCGAACCGAAGCCCGGTCGCTTCTTCGGCCTCGCGTTCCTTGCGGTCGAGACCAAGACGCGAAAGATCGACCTCGTTCTCGCGCAACCACTCAAGCGCGATCGCTTCCAAACGACGCTGGCGAAAAGCAAGCCACGAGCGGCGAGCTCTCGGGTACGCGCCGAGCACTTGCAAGAATCGAGCGCCGGCGCTTGGACCTGCTGCCGCCTGCGCCAGCCTGTCCGCGAGCGCGCCATCGGTCATGCTCGCGATGAAGTCGCTCACGATCTCGTGCGCTTGCGCGTGCGAGAGAGGCCTGACCGCGAGCGCATCTGTGCGCGCAGACACGGTCGCGATGCCGGGATCGTCGGCCGCGTACGGCTCGACCTTGGCCCGAGCGACCATAAAAAAATAGCGGAACTGCCCGCTTCGATCGTCTAGGGCGTCGATGAGCTCTTCAAGTATGAGGTTGCGCACGATTTGGACGGGATGGTCGTTCTGCGAGCAAGGGGCCCGACCCGTCTTTTGGCCAATCGGCACCTCACCGGCCAAGCGAGCTGCGTGGCCTAGCTCATATTCTTCTGTACCGATAAGGTCCGGCGGCTCCAGACCCGATATTCATCACATCGACAAGCTGACGGGACCAAGCTTGCGGGTCCCGTGGGACGTGTCACACACAGCGCTTTTATGCCGCTATTGGTGAGACAAGGTTCATGTTCGGACTCCCATTTGCTGTAACAATCCTCGGCGCGGTTAGGTCATATCACCTAGAGCCGGTGTCGAATAATCTCGACGTCGAGCTCATGACCAAGGTGGCCAACGGGGACGGCGAAGCTTTTGCGGAGTTAGTCAAACGATACACTCGAATGCTCTACAACGTAGCATATCGCTACAACGCATCGGCGGCCGAGGATTTGGTCCAGGAGACCTTCCTGCGGGCCTATCAGCATGCCCGGACGTTTTCTGGCCGCAGCAAAGTCTCGTCGTGGCTCTACCGGATCTGCGTCAACGTCTGCCTCACGCACCAGACGCGCGCCGGCGCTCAGACGACGGACATCGACGACGTCAACGAAGCGGAGCTGCTCGTCCGCGAAGACGAACGCCCCGAGGTCATGGCTCAGCGCGGCGAGACGTTCAGAGCCTTGGAAGACGGGCTGCGCGCCTTGCCCAGCCAGCAACGCATGGTTTTCATCCTGCGCGAACTGCAGGGGTTGTCGTACGGCGAGATCGCCGACGTTTTGGGTATGAACGAACAAGCCGCTCGAACCAATCTGTGCCGCGCCAAGCGCCGGCTGCAGCTATGGCTCGACCCGCTGTTGGTTTGAGGACGAGACGCTGATCATGGAATGCTCTGAAGCGCTCGACCTCCTCTACGAATCCTTCGACGGCCAGATCACGCCCGTGCAACAGGCGCAGCTCAACGGCCATCGCCGGACGTGTTTTGCGTGCGCAGGCACGCTCGCAAAGGCGCAGCGTTTCCAAGATCTGCTTCGCCGCGTTCCCCAGCTCACCGTGCCGCGAGGCCTCGAAGCGCGCGTCATCGAGCGAGTGCTCCACCGCACCCCCGGCGCGGCCACGCAGGAAGTCAACGTCATCCGCCCGTCCTTCTCGTGGCGCACGCTGGCCCGACCCGCGTTTGCCACCGGCGGCGTCCTCGCCGCAGCGCTCGCGGTCTTCTTCATCACGCACGCCATGCTCGGGACTTTCCACCGCCCGACCGACGAGACGGTGGTCGCCACGATTCAGGGAAGCCTCCAAGACGTCGCGCCGAACAATCAGACGCACGAGATCGACAGCACGGATGCGCCGCTGTCCACCGGTGAGATCCTCCGGCCCGTCGGCGCTGCGGCCGCCATTGTCTCCATCACGCCGCACCTCGCGCTCATCATGTCGAGCGGCTCTGAGGTCCAGGTGAGCAAGCTGCACTACGATCAAAACTCTGGCTTGGCGGACCAGATCTACCTCAAGCTGCACCGCGGCACGCTGCGCGTGAACGAGATTCTGCACCGCGATGTCTCACCGGTCCACGTCGCGACGTCGCAAGCCACGTTCGTCCCGACCGGCACCACCTTCGCCGTCACCGCGACGACGGGCGCTACCGATCTCGCGGTGACCGCAGGCAGCGTCGCCGTGCACATGCCCGGACGCGTCTTCAGCGTGATCGCGGGCCATGGCGTCCACATCACCGGATCCGACCTCGTGCGCAACGTCCTGCTGGGCAAGCACCCGAAGGTCCAAAGCCTCCACTAGTCCCGGCGCCGCCTTAACGCGCAAATAAATTTGCGCGGCCTACATTGCCTACGGTCACAGGCCCAAAGCGAGGCCGTCGCTGCGCGGGTCGGAACCGCCGGTCAGAACGCGGCGTTCGCGATCGATCCAAATCGCGCCGGCATGGCCCATCGATTCCTCCCAATCGCCGAGCACCTCGACGTCGTGCCCCCGAGCGCGCAAGCCTGCGATGCACGTTTCGCCGAGACGACGTTCGACGTGGAGCCGCGCCTCTTCGTGCGGCGCGTCCTTGCCATAGCGCCAACGCGGCTGCTCGATCGCCGCCTGCGGATCCAAACCGTTTGCGACGATGTGCGTCGAGATCTGCAAACCGATCTGCGGCTGCGCGTCGCCGCCCATCGACCCGTACACGAGCACCGGCTTGCCCGCACGCGCGAGCATGCACGGCATGAGCGTATGGAAAGGCCGCCTGCGCGGAACGAGCGTGCGGATCCCGTTCGCGCCAAGCTCGAACGCCGTACCGCGATTGTTGAGCAGCATGCCGAGATCGGGGACGACGACCCCCGAACCGAACCCGTGGAACAGCGACTGGATGAACGAGACCGCATTGCCGGCGCCGTCCACGCACGCGAAGTAGGACGTGTCGCCGCGATCGAGCGCGGGCTCGGGCCGGCCGAGCGTCTCATACGGTCGCATGCGACGCGCGTGTTCGCGAGCATGGTCGAGGCTCAGCGCACGCTTCCAATCCGCCGGCCCGCCGGGGTCCCCCACGACCGCATCGCGATCGTTGATGGCGAGGCGCATGCTCTCCACCGCTGCATGCACTTGCGCGGGACCGCCGGGATCGTCTTGCTCGCCGCCTGTGAACGCTTCAAAGGTCTGCTGTGCTATCAAGAGCGTCAACCCTTGCGAATTCGGAGGCAGCGTCAAAGACTCGAAACCGAAGAACGAGCCCTCGATCGGGTCGCAGAAAAAACCCGCGTGCGCGGCGAGATCGGCTCCGCGCAGCGGGCTGCCGATCCGCTCGGCGTAGGCACTGATGGAGCGCGCCCCGTCGCCTTCGTACAGCCACGACCTCCCCTCACGGCCGATCGCTTCCAGGGCATCGCCGAGCCGCGCATTCTTCCAGACGTCGCCGGTGTGCGCCGGACCATCGCGCACGAGCAGTTCGGACGCGGCCGGGTCTGACGCGAGCGTCTCCCGCAGCCGCTGGGTCGCTGCAGCGAAGCTGGGAGCGGCGGGCGCTCCTTCCCGTGCGAGAGCCACGGCCGGCGCGAGGATCTCATGCATCGGCCGCGACCCGAAGCGTTGCGCCAATGCAAACCACGCATCGACCGTGCCGGGCACGGTCAACGCCGCAAGCGGGCCGCGCTCCGGAATAGATGACAGGCCGGCATATCGCTCCGGGGTGGCCATCGCGGCGGCTGCGCCCGATCCGTTATAGCCGTGGATCCGGTCACCGGCTGCGTCATAATAAAGGAAGAATGCGTCGCCTCCGATGCCGGTCATATGCGGATAGACGACCGAGAGGACGGCGGCGACGGCAATGATGGCATCGGCGGCATTCCCGCCGTCTTGCAACAGGGCGATGCCGGCTTGTGCCGCAGACGCATGCGGCGCCGTCACCATGGCGTGACGGCCTCGCATCGCTGGCCGCGTGAGCACGCGCCTACGCCCGTCCGGGCACGATGATCTGCGTGAGCGAAGCGCCTGCCGCCTCTTCGTCGAACGCAGTGCCGCGCAATCTCAAAAACTCCTCGAGGCTGACGATCCGCTCGGCACGCACGAATGCGTGGTGGCGAGCGATGATGGCCTCGCGCACGTCATCGACGGACCGTTTCCCGAAGCTCACCGGCCAGCTCGCATACACGAACCGCGCGCCGATCGGAAGCGCGCGCAGGGCGATGGGCGAACCTTCTTCTATGGTGTCGCCGCGCTCGAGCGGCAGCACCTCGATGCTCGGACCATCGCCGGGCAAGACCGGGCGGCAACGTGCGAAGCCTCCCGACCATTGGTCGAGCGCGAAAAGGCGCATGCTTTTGTCCTGCCACGCGGAGAGCAGATCGCGCCAGCGATGGCGCATGACGGGGGCGCGCTCGGCGAGATACTCTTGAGCCGCGCTTCGCCCGTATGCGTTTGGATGGTAGTCGAAGATCAGGTAATCGAGAAGCCTCGAAGCATGCGGACGGTCGAGGGGCGGACGCCAAAAAGGGAAGCGCTCAGCCGCGATAGACTCCGGCGCTGCTTGCGCGCGCTGCGAAGCAAAGCGGCCTAGCTCGCGCAAAAGCCCGAGACCTTCGGCTTGGAGTTCGCGTTCGAATTCTTCGCGCCCGGCTTCCATGCCGAGGCAGCATCGTTTGTATTTGCGCCCGCTCCCGCACGGGCAGGGGTCGTTGCGGCCGGCCGTCGCCATCGGTGCAGGCTTCAACCTCGAGCCGCCGCTTTTCCCTCTGCGCCTGCGGACCGATAACTCTTGCATGCGCCTCGCTTTCGTTCTCCTGTGTTCCTGTCTCGCCGCGAGCGTCGTTAGCGACTCAGGACCCGCCTCGGGTGCCCGGACATTATCATGGACGCTCGCGCTGCGATTTCGGGTGGGCGAACGCATCGTGGAGCGCAGCTATGCGGACGATCGCGTCGATTGGAAGCTGCCCAAGCATCGGCTCGAACCGTTCATTAAAGGCGGCGTCATCATCAACGAGGAGCAACACGTCACCACGACGATCGACGCAAAAGTGATGGCGGTCATCCGGTCGGTCGCGAGTTTGCACGGCGTAGGGACGGTCGTCTCCGTCGACGTTCCGCGCCACCACACCCAATCGTCTCGCTCGACGTTCTCCACCGCGGTCGCAGCGAACAACGTCCCCGTTCCCTCCGTGCGGCTGCAGCTGGAGGATGCTGCGATGGCGGCCTTGCCCGTGCACCCGGTGGCAGCCGGTCAACGGTGGTCGACGCGGCTGGCGGTGAACACCACGCTTGGCAGCGGATCGGCCGTTTTCGTCCACACGCTCGTGGGAGAGCGCAACGGCCTGCTCGAGATCGCGGTGCAAGGCAAAGGAGAGATCACCGGAGCGGAATACCATCTCCCGAAGTTGCTCCCGGGAAGCATCGCGCTCACGGGCACGGCTTGGTTCGACCCGAGCTCGCGCCTCGTCGTGCGCGAAAGCTATGCGATTCACAACGCGCTCATCAAACCCATGGAAGGCGAGCAGAACGGTTTTGACGAGCGGGTCTCGGTCGACACGACGACGCGCGGCAGCGGCCCCTAAGGCGGCCCCGCGTAGATGAGAACAAAATTCCGCAGCCACAGCGAACCTCGCTCGCTCGCTCCTCGTCGCGGCTCCACCGCATAGAACCGGGTCCAGGCGATCGGCCACGCAGACTGCGGCGGAATGGCGACGCGGATCGTCCGCCACCCGCGCCAGTCCACATGGCGCGCCACCGTTACGCTTTCGTTGTTACCGTCCGCGTTCTGGTACCCGCCGCGCAGCCACTCTCCACGAGCGTCACCGTACACCTCGATCGACAACGCGATCGGCGCGAGCGGCAGCACGATGGTCGTCTGCGCGTACGCCGCTCGCGTCGCGTTCGTGGTGGAGAAATCGTACGTCAAGCGAAGAGCGGCCGATCCATCCGGGGCGTTTACCCCGTCGACGCCACCCGGAATGCCGGCGGGACGCGAACCGTAACTCCACTGTCCGGGCATGGCTCCAGGCGACATGACCGCTTGTAGCATCTGCGCGTGTTCGCCCACAAGCATCGTCGCGATCGCGACCGCGTTGCCGGCGTGTGCGCTGATGACGTCGCGCGCGGCCATGGGGCCTGCGCGGAACGATCCGTCCGCCGAGACCTGGCCGCTGCCGCTGTCGAGATGCCACGTCACCGCCCCCGGATCGATCGCGATCGGTGCGCCGTCGTGCGTCGACGCGCTCACGGCGAGCTGTGCCTTTCCATTGATGGGCAGCGGCGCATCGGCGCCGCTGATCTTCATGGCGTCCACGGATCCCACGAGCTTGATGTCGAGTTGCCCGACGATCTGCCCGAGCGTGGCGCTGACCTCGATCGGTCCCGGCCGTTGCGCGACGAGCACGCCGTCGCGGTCGATGGTGGCCGCGTCGGGCGGCGTCACTGAAAACGCGACCGTTCCCGGGGCCAGCGCGACCGGCTGATCGTTCGCATCCACCGCATGCGCCTGGACGGTGAGCGTGCTGCCGACCAAGACGGCCGGCGTCGGGCGAGATGGGTCGAGAAAGAGCTTCAGCGGCGGTCCGAACGGCGCCACGTTGACGACGAAGAAGCCGTCGGCGACCGATCGCTCGCGTCCATCGGACGGCACGTTCGCGACGCCCGCGCGCGGTTCGCCGAGATGGCGCACCACCATCTCACTCGATCCGCCACTGTCGAATGCCATGGCGGTCGCTGCTCCAAGCGCGGCGAACAGCGATGCGAACTGGGGACGAGTGAGGCCGATCGAACGCGAAGGTGCGCGGCCATCCACGACCACGAGCCACAACGTGTTTCCATCCGCCGACAATCCAGCTCCGGTGACGGGGTTGCGGACCTCCGCCTCGTCCGGCGCCGGCGCTGCAGGGTCGCTCACCGCTACCCCATCGCGCAGCAACAGCGGGCCCCCGCCGACGGCAGCGCTCACTCCCGCGAGGGATGGGTCCGCTGACGACGCGATGGTGACAGGGTCGCCTGCGTGCAGGGCGGTGGCGATCGCGATCGCCGCCGTTCCATGCGCCGCGACGGCGACGTCGCCCGCTTGCAGCGGCACGAGGTTGGTCAGATCGCGCGCTACCATCTTCACCGTATAGGCGCCTTGCGCGGCTGCGGGGGTGAGGATCGCTTCGGTGGCCCCGAAAGCTCTCGCCGCGCCGAATTCGGGCGTCAGTTCGGCGACGTCGCTTGCCGCGGACCAATCGTTGACCGCCGGGATCGTGAGATGCAACCCGCCCGACGAAAGCGCGAGCGCGTATGCGATCGGCCCCATCGCGACGGCGTTGCCCGGCCCAACCCGTAGCGCTGCGGCCCCGTCGGGGCCGTGCAGCACGCGCCCGCCGCTCATCACGACATTGAGCGGCGTTCCGGTGTCGTTGATATCGAAGTAGTCCGCATTTATGCCGACCTCTGCGTGAAGCCGTTCGGCCATGCTGCTCAAGCTCTCGCCATCTCCGACGATCGCATCGTTGTGCGTCGCCACCTGCAACGAGACGTTCGGATTGCTCAGGTCGACGGTCGCGATGCTCAACTGGAGAGGTCCCCGGCTCGTCGCGAGGCTCCAGCGCTCATAGGCGACTCCTGGTCCGATCGCCTCGGCCGCCATCGCGGTGCTCGTGATGAGCGGCCAACCCGAGGGCTGCGGGAAACCGGCGAACACGGAGGGCGATGGAACGGCGGGTGACTGCGCGTCGGCGGCCGTCGTAGAAAAGCAGAGCGCGCACAAGGCGGTGACGCAGGCGCAAACGCGGAATGACACGCTGTCCATGCTTTGCCGACACGACCTGCCGCGACCTACCGCGCCCAAAGATCGCGGCCGGCTTCTCACCGCGGGCGTGCTCGCGTTCTCGCTCGCGTGCTTCGGCGCGGCGCCCGCAACTCCGGGAACCGCAACGCGTTTGGTCTGGCGCGCTCCTGCGGGCAGCGCGCGCTGGACGGGTCTTTCCACCGTCAGCGTCACGGTGACCTACGCGATGAGCTCCGTCCTCAAGGCGATGGCGGGTCACAAAGCCGATCCGGTGTACGTCATCGAGGACCGCACGCGTACGTTCAGCGCGGGAACCGGCCCCGGCGAGATCGATATCAACGATCAATTTTCGCGCAAACACGGCGGTGCGAACCCTACCGACACCACCGTGAAGACGCGTACGCGCAAGCAGATCCTGCAGAACGACACCTCTGGGCAGACCGGCATCGAGCCCTATCTCTGCAAGAGCGAACCGCCGCTCAACGATACGGATCCCGACCCGAAGTCGTTTGCGGCTTGCAGTCCAGGGGTGCCCGCTGAGAGCCGCCGCTACGAAGACCCAGGCGATGCGGCGCTCGATCAGCTGCCTGCAGGCCCCGTCGCCCCCGGTGCATCGTGGACCTTCACGCGCGCCGTGATCGTCGGACGCGAGTTCGCTTCTGGAACCATGACCTACGTCGACACGTTGCAACGGATCGACCAACGCAATGGGCACCAAATCGCGGTCATCGACGTTGCAGGTACCGGCCGCGTCGATCTGGCGCCGGACCTTCAAGCGCGCGGCTTCCATACGGGCACGATGACCTTTGCGGGCACGGGCGAGTTCGACCTGACGACAGGCTCGCCGGGCGCGCAGCACTACACGGGTCACGCCGATTGGCATGCGAGCATCCTCGGCGCGAATATCGGCCTCGCGCTCGACGAGGTCTACGAAGGCAAGGCGTGGAGCGCGGCCTCTTCGTGAGGCCGGCTGACTTCTCGCCCGAGCGCGACGCCGCGCTCGATGCCGCGATTTTCGAAGGTCTGGAAGTGGCCAATCTCAACCTCGGCGCCGCCGCGTATCTGTGCGATCTGGATGCGATGCGCTTCGGGCAATGGCGCTCGCACGAGGCCATCTATCCGGCAAGCGTCATCAAAGTTCCGATCATGGTCGAGGCGTTCCGCCGCTTCGCCGCAGGGACGCTCTCGGCACAGCAGCGCGTCACGGTCCAAGCGCGCAATCTGACCGAGACGTCGGGACCCGCGCCATTTGCTTCCGGTACGCAGACCTCGGTGGCCGACCTCGTCGATTTCATGATCGTGCACTCCGACAATGTCGCGACGAACGAACTCATCGATCTGCTCGATCGCAATGCGGTGACGGCGTCCATGCATGCGCTCGGCCTGCCGACATTTTTGCTCGGTCGAAAGCTTTCGGGCTCCGAACCGTTGGTCGACGATCCGGAAATGGTCGGCCGCAATACGCTGCCGGCAGGCGAGATCGGCAGGCTGCTCGCGCTCATCGCGTGCGACGCCGTCGCCCTCGCGGCGCAACAGCGCGAGATTCTCGGACGCTGCGCCGACGCCGCGAAACTCGTGCCGGGACTCGCTACCGGCGACACGTTCATGCACAAGACCGGCGAGACCGAAACTGTGAGCCACGACGCAGGCATCCTCGTGACGAAAGACGGCCACCGTTATGTCGTCGTGCTATACTGTGAGGTGGAGTCAAAGCCCGACCACGTGGAGGCCGCGTGGGTCAACCCGCTCATGACGGCGTGGATGCGCTCGGTGCGCGAGCATCTGTAGACGCCGTAGGGCACCGCGCGGAGCTCGCTGAAACACCGATCGTGCAGACGCTCGTGCAAGTCGTGCTCCCCGAGATGGGCGAGTCCGTGGCCGAAGGTTCGGTCACGAGTTGGCGCAAGAAGCCCGGCGACTTCATCGCGGCGGGCGAGGCGCTCGTCGACGTCACGACAGACAAGGTAGACGTCGAAGTTCCCTCCCCCGCTGCCGGCAAGCTGATGCGCATACTCGCAGACGAGGGAAAGACGGTCGCCGTCGGTTCGCCGCTCGCCGAGATCGATACCGCGGCCACGCCGTCCGCAGATGGCGCGGCTGTACCCCCGGCGCACCAGCCAAAGTCGCCGCCATCTCCAGCGGCCGTCCAGACGCCATCACCAAACGCCATTGCGGCCCCTTCGCCCACCCTGGCCCAGCGCCCGCGTGCATCGCCCTCCGCGCGACGGGCTGCCGCGGCGCGCGGAATCAGCTTGGATCGAGTCAGCCCCGGCGTAGCCGGCGAATCGATCCGGCGCGCCGACATCGACCGTGTCGCTCAAACACCGCCGGCTGCGGCCGCGGCTCCTGCGACAGGACAGCTCAAACTCAAAGGTGCGGCCGCGTCGCTCGCCGAGCACATGGAGCGCAGCCTCACCATTCCGACGGCGACGAGTTTTCGCACGCTCGAGGTGCACGTGCTCGATGCGCGCCGGCGCGAGCTCAACGCTGCGTTGCGCGCCGCAGGGCGCACGGAAAAGGTGTCGTTCACCCATTTGATCGCGTTCGCCATCGTGCAAGCGACGCGCACGGTGCCGGTGATGGCGGCAAGCTTTCGGCGCACCGACGAGGGGCCGGAGCGGGTCGAACGCGGGGTCCATCTCGGGTTGGCGGTCGACGTCAAGCGCAACGACGGGTCCAGGATGCTCGTGGTGCCGGTCGTGCGTGACGCCGACGCGCTTGACTTCGCCGGGTTTCATCGCGCGTACGAAGCACTGGTCGAAAAAGCGCGGGGCAGTTCGCTTGCGGCTGCGGACCTGAGCGGCGCGACGCTGACGCTCACAAATCCGGGGGGCATAGGGACGATCGCCTCGGTGCCCCGGCTCATGCCGGGTCAAGGCACGATCGTCGCCGCCGGCGCGATCGAATATCCGCCGGGCCTGCGCGCGCTGCCGGAAGATACGCTGCGCGGCCTCGGCATCTCGAAGATCATGACGCTGACGAGCACGTACGACCACCGGGTCATCCAAGGCGCGGAGTCCGGCGAGTTTCTGCGGCGCATCGATCAGCTGCTCTCGGGTTCCGACGGTTTCTTCGAAACGGTGTTCGCGAGTCTTGGACTGGGCGCGCCGGGCGCGATCGCGGCTCCCGCGCCGGCCGGCGCTCCACGCGTCACGACCGCGGATCAGGAGATCGCGCGGGCTGCAGCTGCGGGCGTCGCGCTCATCATGCGCTATCGGACTCATGGGGTCAACGCTGCACACCTTGATCCGCTCGCCGATGCCTCGCCGCTCGATCCGGCGCTGGAGCCCGCCAGTCTCGGTCTCGACCGGGCGCTCATGCTCAAAGTCCCTGCAACGGTACTCCGGGTGTACGCACCCGGAGACAATCTCGCGGACGTCATCCAGCGGCTGCGCGACACGTACTGCTCGACGATCGCGTACGAGGTGGAGCATATCAGCAATCACGAGCAGCGTTCGTGGCTGCGCCAGCAGATCGAGTCCGGAGCGCATCGCCGGCCGCTCTCGCGCGAACGGAAGCTTGAGCTGCTCGATCGCCTGACGCGGGTCGAGTCTTTCGAACGCTACTTGCGCAAGGCGTTCTTGGGCCAGAAGACCTTCTCCATCGAAGGTCTCGACGTCATGATCCCGATGCTCGAGGAGATGCTCGTCGACCTCGCCGACGACGGCACGCCCGAAGCGCGCCTCGGCATGGCTCACCGCGGACGGCTTGCGGTCATCACCCACGTCGTCGATCGCCCGTACGAAGAGATCCTCGAGGAGTTCGAGCACGCGCAAGAGCGCGGACTCGTCCATCGCGAGGGCGACGTTACGGGCGACGTCAAGTACCATCAAGGCGCTGGCGGCACCTACGAGACGCCGGCCGGCAAGAAGATCCGCGTCGTGCTCGCCAACAATCCCAGCCACCTCGAGGCGGTCGATCCCGTCGTCGAGGGCCAGACGCGGGCCGTGCAGACCGACCGCAGCCGCAACATCGCCGCGGTGGACAGCGCCAAGGCAGCCGCGATCCTCATCCATGGTGACGCCGCATTCGACGGCCAAGGCGTCGTGGCCGAAGTCTTTAACTTGCAAAGCCTTGCCGGGTACAGCACCGGCGGCACGCTGCATCTCATCGCGAACAATCAGATCGGCTTCACCACCTTGCCGGCCCAGGGGCGCTCGACGCGCTATGCAAGCGACCTCGCAAAAGGCTTCGACGTGCCCATCATCCACGTCAACGCCGACGACGTCGAAGCTGCGATTGCGGCCGTCAATCTCGCAGTCGAGTATCGGCGGCGCTTCCATCGCGATGCGGTCATCGATCTCATCGGCTACCGCCGATTCGGACACAACGAAGCCGACGAGCCCGCATACACCCAGCCGCTCATGTACGAGCGCATCGCGCACCACCCGACCGCACGCGAGATCTTCGCTCGGCGCCTCGTCGAGGAAGGCACGCTTTCGGCCGAAGAGGTCGAGGCGAGCGCGGCGCGGGCGCTGGCGCGCGTCGCCGAAGCGCACGCCGCCGCAAAGGCGCAACACGCTTCGCGGCGCGACCCGAAGCAGCGACCCGCTGACGCGCAGGCGCTCGCCCCCACCGAAACGCGCGTGCCGCTCGAGGCGTTGCGCGACCTCAATGCGCAACTGCTCGCAGTGCCCCCCGATTTCACGGTCCATGCCAAGCTCGCGCGCCAGCTCGAGCGGCGCAGGGAAACGTTCGGTGCGCAAAGCGACGTCGATTGGGGATTGGGCGAGGCGCTTGCGTTCGGGACGTTGCTCGCGGACGGCGTGCCCATCCGGCTCACCGGACAAGACACCGAGCGCGGCACGTTCAGCCATCGCCATCTCGTGCTGCATGATGCGGCCACGGGCCAGAGCTGGATCCCCATGCAGCATCTCAAGGGCGCAAAGGGCTCGTTCGAGGTATACAATAGCCCGCTTTCGGAATACGCGGTCGTCGGATTCGAATACGGATACAGCGCGGAAGCGCCCAATGCGCTCGTCTTGTGGGAAGCGCAGTTCGGCGATTTCAACAATGGCGCGCAGATCATCATCGACCAGTTCATGGCGGCCGGCCGCGCCAAGTGGCAGCAGACGTCTCGCCTGACGCTGCTCCTGCCCCACGGCTACGAGGGCGCGGGGCCCGAGCACTCCAGCGCTCGCCTCGAACGATTCCTGCAGCTGGCAGCCGAGGGCAACTTCCGTATCGCCAATCCCACGACGCCGGCTCAGTATTTCCACTTACTGCGCGACCAAGCACGATCCGTCGAAGCCCGGCCGCTCGTCGTGATGACCCCGAAGAGCCTCCTGCGGCTCAAAGCTGCGAGCTCGCGCGCGAACGACCTCACCCAGGGCTCCTTCATGGCGGTGCTCGACGATCCGGCAGTCTCCGAGCGCGACCCGATCCGGCACCTTGCGCTGTGCAGCGGCAAGATCTACTACGATCTCATCGCGCATCCGAAGCGCAAGGCGAACGCGGCCCTAGCGATCGCCCGCGTGGAACTGCTCGAACCGTTCCCGTTCGACGCGGTGCTCGCGCTCGTCGAGTCGTATCCCAACGTGCGCCAGGTGACGTGGGTGCAAGAAGAACCGAAGAACATGGGAGCACGCGCCTTCGTCTCGCGTCGCATTCGCGAACGGCTGACGCCGCGCGGGATCCTTTTCGATTACATGGGCAGACCCGACCGCGCGAGTCCGAGCGAAGGATACCCGGGCGCGCACGCCGCCGAACAAGATCGCATCGTCGACGAACTCATCTCAAGCTGATAGGTTAACGAAGCATGCGCACGATCAAAGTCTTCGCTGTCGTTCTCATCGCCCTTACGGTCGCTTGCTGTGCCAACAAGCGCACGATCGTCTCGTCGTCGGGCACGACCACCGTCGAGACCAACGCCATGCGCAACACGCTGAAGGTGACGAATAAGCGCGGCACGGCGATCATCGGCAGGGGCGCGGTCAACGCCGCTGCGCTCGGACTGCCCATCTATCCGGGAGCGATCGCCGCTGCGACCGGGGGCATGGCGGTGCAAGACGCCTCAGGCGACTCGCGGCAAGTATCGCTCCAGACCGACGACAGCTTCGACCAGGTCTATCAGTGGTACAAGCAGCGCATGCCGACCGGCTCGGAGCAGACGCACCTCGTCGTCAAAGGCGGCTCCGTGGCGTCGTTCGCGCAAGGCGGACTGAGCGACAAGGATCAGAAGAGCGTCGTCATCACGGAATCAGGCGGCAAGACCGCCATCATGCTCACGCATCTCGTCAAGAACTGAGGCCTCTGGGCGGCGTCAGCGCTTCGCCGCTTCCTTTTTCTGCGCCGGCTGGTTCTTCGCGAAGACGATCTCGCCGTGCTGGACGTCCGCGGTCACGCGGTCCCCAGGCACGAAGTCACCGTTGAGAATGCGCATCGCGAGCGGGTCGATGATCTCCTTTTGGATGGTGCGCTTGAGCGGCCGCGCGCCGTACACGGGATCGTAGCCGCGGTTGGCCAGGTATTCCTTGGCCGCGTCGCTGAGCTCGAGGCGAACGCCCCGTTCGGCCAAACGCCCCGCGAGCGCGCGGAGCTGGATCTCGACGATGCGTTTGATGTCGTCCAGCCGCAGGTTCTTGAAGATGATGATCTCGTCGATGCGGTTGAGGAACTCCGGCCGGAAATGGGAGCGCATCGCTTCCATGACGCGCTCGCGCACCTTTTCCTCATCCCCTGCGAACTCGCTGATGGCAGACGACCCGATATTGCTCGTCATGATGAGGACCGTGTTCTTGAAGTCGACGGTGCGGCCTTGGCCATCCGTGAGCCTGCCGTCTTCGAGGATCTGCAGCATGACGTTGAACACGTCAGGGTGCGCTTTTTCGATCTCGTCGAAGAGCACGACCGCGTACGGGCGCCTGCGCACGGCCTCCGTGAGCTGGCCACCCTCTTCGTAGCCGACGTATCCGGGCGGTGCGCCGATGAGCCGGGCGACGCTGTGCTTTTCCATGTACTCCGACATGTCGATGCGGATCATGGCGCGTTCGTCGTCGAACAAGAACTCGGCCAGCGCCCTTGCGAGCTCGGTCTTGCCGACACCGGTCGGCCCGAGGAAGATGAACGAGCCAAGCGGACGGTTGGGATCTTGCAGACCGGCACGCGCGCGCCGCACGGCGGCGGAGACGGCTCGCACCGCATCCTCTTGACCGACGACCCGCACGTGCAGCCGTTCCTCCATCTTGAGCAGCTTTTGCACTTCGCCTTCTAGGAGCTTGGTCACCGGGATGCGGGTCCACTTGGCCACCACCTCCGCAATGTCGTGCTCGTCGACTTCGTCCTTGAAGAGTTTCGCGCCGTCGCCGCGCGCAAAGCGCCCTTCGAGCGCCTGCGCGCGCTTTTCGAGCTCCGGCAGCTCCTGGTATTTGAGCTTGGAGATCTGTTCCCAATCGACGTTGGGCTCGTAGCCTTGTTCGGCGCGGCTGATGCGTTCTTTGAGCGCCTCGATCTGCTCTTTGATGGCGCTGACCTCGCCCACCGCTTGTTTTTCGGACTCCCACAGCTGGCGGAGCCGCACGGCCTCGGAATCCAGCTCGGCGATCTCTTTTTCGATCTGGGCCAGCCGCTTGCGCGATCCCGCGTCTGTCTCTTTGCGCAGCGCTTCGCGCTCGATCTTCAGTTGGTTCGAGCGGCGTTCGACCTCGTCGAGCTCGGCTGGGCGGGAGTCCATCTCCATGCGGATCTTCGAGGCGGACTCGTCCACGAGATCGATCGCCTTATCGGGCAAGAAGCGATCGGTGATGTAGCGATTGGAGAGCACCGCGGCCGCGACGAGCGCCGAATCCTTGATGCGCACGTGGTGGTGCGCCTCGTAGCGCTCGCGCAAGCCGCGCAGGATGGAGATGGTATCCTCGACCGTGGGTTCCCCGACAAAAACGGGCTGAAAGCGGCGCTCGAGCGCCGCGTCTTTTTCGATGTACTTGCGGTACTCGTTGAGCGTCGTGGCGCCGATCGTATGGAGCTCGCCGCGAGCGAGCATCGGCTTGAGCAGATTCGAGGCGTCCATCGACCCTTCTGCGGCACCTGCGCCGACCACCGTATGCAACTCGTCGATGAAGAGGACGATCTCGCCCTGGCTCTGGCTGATCTCTTTGAGCACGGCTTTGAGGCGGTCTTCGAACTCGCCGCGGTACTTCGCGCCGGCGATGAGCGCGCCTAAGTCGAGGCCGATGATACGGCGATTGCGCAGGCCCTCGGGAACGTCGCCCCGCACGATGCGATGCGCGAGGCCTTCGACGATCGCGGTTTTGCCCACACCGGGTTCGCCGATGAGAACCGGGTTGTTCTTGGTCCGCCGCGAGAGCACTTGGACGACGCGACGGATCTCTTCGTCACGACCGATGACGGGGTCGATCTTGTTCGCCTTGGCGAGGGCGGTGAGATCGCGCCCGTATCGCTCCAGCGCCTGATATTTTCCTTCCGGGTTTTGGTCCGTCACCCGCTGGCTGCCGCGCACGGCGGTGAGCGCGCGGAGGATCGTCTCGCGCTTGGCTCCGACGGCCGCAAGCTGCGACGCGGCTTCCGACTTGGGACCGGCGTCGGCGATGGCGAGCAACAAGTGCTCGGTCGAAATGTAGTCATCCTTGAAGTTGGCGGCCTCTTGACCCGCGCGCGTCAGGATGTTGCGCAGCTCGCGCCCCAAGCTCGGCTCGCTGCCGCCATACACCTTGTTCCGCTTGGCGAGGGTTTCCGTCACGGTTCGCTGCAACGCCGCCACGTCCACGCCGATCTGACGCAGGACCGTGTCCGGAACCCCTTCTTCGTCTTCGAGCAAGGCGCCGAGCAAGTGCTCGGCGTCGATCTCGCTCGCGCTGTGCTCGCGGGCGATCGTTTGCGCCCGGATGATCGCGGCTTGCGCCTTCTCGGTCAATTTGTTGAAGTCGTCCATATCCTATCGTTCGCGCCTGCTAGACGCCGGTGCCTCTATGCGTGACAGTAGTCCGGTACGAGCATCGGTCGGCCGCGTGTTCGCATTGACAGGCCTCGCACTCGCCGCTACCATGAGTCCCAACACGCGCTCGTTCCCTTGCGGAGTGTCGTATGCTTCGTTTTCGGATGCGCAATCCGCGGGTGTTGTGGCTGAGGCCGCTCGCCGTTGCGGCTAGCTTGGCCGTCGCCGTCGGTCTTCACGCGCCGCCTGCGTGGGCGGATCCGCAGACGCTTCCGGCGTCGTTGTCAGCGCTGCGCAACTTCAGAGGCACGCTCGCCTACACCGCGCATCCTGCGGGCGACCCATCCCAGATCATCGCAGGCAGTCTCGCCGTCACGGGCGAGCACTTCACGCTCGACGAGCGCAGTCGCACGGAGGCTGTGCATGTCTCCGACGGGCAATCATGGCTCGCTTCGGATGGCCGCACCTTCTATTTCGACGATGCCCTCGGCGTGAGCGGACTCGCCAATGCCTGGGCTGTCATGGTCGCGGGCTGCGTGACGTTGCCGCTCCAGCCCGATCCATCCGGTCGTTCGTGGACCGCCGGTGCGCGGATGCGCATCTATCCGGACCTGCAGAGCGGCGATCGCATCATTGGCCTTGTCGATATCGCTCCGGGTGCGGACGTCTCGTTCTCTTTCGGCGATTGGCAAAGCGTGGACGGGCTGGCGCTCCCCGCAAGCGTGGTACAGCTTCGCGACGGCATCGCCGCGGGCGCCTACGTCATCGACCGTTACCAGGTCGCATGGGCGCCGCAACGCCCTGCGCCCGCCGGCGCCGGGCAATCCGTCCCAGCCCCTGCTCCGGCAGATCAACACAACCCGCTGCTCGCTCGCACGGGATCGCAGGAGCGCGCGGCGTTGCGTTTCTTCGGTTTGCTCGTCGCGTTGCTCGCTCTCTCCCTCGGGATCGCGGCATGGTTGCGCAGGGACGCGCTGGCGGATCGTCTCTGCCGGCGGCTTGCGTCGGATCCGCGCGATTGGCGCGACGAGGGGACGACCGCGTTCGTGTCGCCCGAAGGGACCTTGTGGTTCGGCGGCCGCCGCTACCACGTGGGTAGCGCTTTCTTCAACCGCCGCGCCCTCGTGCAGTCATCCATGTTCTTCATCCGGATCAGCGCTGCAGACACCGGGTTGCCGGTCGTCATGGCACGAAAGTTTCCGCGCCACGAGCCGCCGCGGCCATCGCGTAGCGCAGCCGGATTCACGCTCGTCGAAGCTCTTGTCGCGACGGCGCTCTTCGCATCCGTCATCGTGGCGGCGGTCTTCCCGACGCTCGTGGTGCTCGCGCACGCGGACCGCGTTGCGGCATTGCACGAAGCAGCGGTTCAGGTCGCAGCCAACGCGCTCGTCGACGAGGAGGCCGCGCTCGCGTACGGCTCGTCTATCTCGGACGCTTCCAGCGTATCCAACGTGGACGGCCTGCGGCTAACGGTCGCGGTAACGACCTCGAGCGTCAACGGACTGCATCAGATCACGGCGACTGTGGCCGATGCTAACGGCGCTCAGCTCGCGCGCATCGCGACCATGGTGGGTCCGCCCGTGCCGGCACCGGACGACCAGCCGCAGTCTCCCGGTACGCGATGATCACGGCTGCGAAACGGCGACGCGGGATGGCACTGATCGGTGCGCTGTTCGCCGTCGTCTTGCTTATGACGCTCGTCGCGGTCATGGTCGATATCGGCACGGTCAGGCTGCGGCGGGCTAACGAAGAACTTCGTTCGACCCAAGCCATGGCAGCCGCGGATGCGGGGGTCGCATGGGCGCGCGCGCTGCTCATGCAAAACAGCGGCGACCCGAGTGCGACCTTGGTGCAGCTGGCGCACGCGCACGGCACGCTCGAGCTGACCATCGACGAGCGTACGCAAGCGACGGTCACCGTCAGCCTCCAGCTTCCCGCAGCGTCCGTCCAGACGGATCACCTCGACATCAACCTCCAAGAGAACGCCCAGATCGACGAGACGCCCATACAAGTCGTCAGCACCGCGTCAGTTGCCGCCGCAGGCGCCGACGTCGCCACGCGCACGGTCACGACCATGTTGCGCGCTTTTCACAACGAGCCCCCATTCTCCGAGATCGTGGGCGCCGTCGACGATGCCGGCCCGGACTCTATCGAGTCGCCCGGCGACCCGGCTGGACAAGTCGGCGACCCGGTGACGACGGATCTGCGCATTTTCGCTTTCACAAAAAACGGATCGGCACGGCCGGTCTCAGCGGACAAGTTCCAAAGCGATTCGTGGTTCGACGGCAATTCCGGCGCGCAGGGCTTCTTACCGTGAGATCGCCCGCGTTCCATCGCGGCGCGAGCCTCGTCGAGGTGACGCTCGTGGCGGCGCTCATGCTCGTGCTCGCTATGGCTTTTGGCGTACCCGGCTATCGCAGCTACGAGGCGTCACGTGCCAGCCATGATGCGGCGACGGTTCTCTCCTCGGATCTTGCGCTGCTCGTGCGGGCGGCGCAAAATGCGTCAGACGGCACGGGCGCTTGCCTCATCATCGAGTCCGCGGCACCCCTCTCCTATCGTGGTTATCTGGGGCGCCCGAAGAAGCTCGACCCGAATTCGCGCCTGGGCACCGTGCTGTTCGACCGGACCTTCGCCCGCGTGACCCTCGCGAACAGTCCTATCGGCAGCGCAACGACGCTGCTCTTCGCCAGCAACGGGAGCGCCCAGTACGAAAGCGCGGGCACGATCGCGCCGCAGCACGCGACCATCGATTTCCAGCTTCGCGCTTCAGCCGGCAGGGCGGCGGATGTCCGGCTGGACCTCTTCACGGGCGCGGTGGACGGCGGAGGCTGATGCGGAACGGGTCCGCCTGCGCCGATACCAAAGAATGGGAGGCGCTGACCCGATGATCCGAATCCTCGTCTTCGCCGCGTTCGGCTACCTGGCATACCGCTACACCCACAACTGGTACGTCGTGGGCGCAGTCGCGCTCGCCTACATCGCGTACGGTGTCCTCGCCGGCGCGCTCGGCTCTTCGCGCAATCGGCGCAGCGCCGATACGCTCCTCCATCAGAAGCTCTCCGACGAGGAAAAAGCGCATTTTGGAGCCGTGGCCGATCACCAGCAAGCCATGCAGGCGCACAAGGCGCAGTTCGACCCGGAGCTGCGCAAGAAGAACTAAGCCGTCTTTCGCTTGTGCAAGAAGACGCTGTTGCCCTCGGTGTCGTTGATCATCGCCATCCGGCAGTTCGGCGTTTCGAGCTCCAGCACGATCGGGATGCCGCGAGCCTTCAGGTCCGCAACCGCCAGGTCGAGATCGTCGACGGCGAACAAGATCCCATTGCCCGGCTGGAAGGGCATCACCTTACCGCCGCCCCCGAAGAGCCCGAAGGTGGTCCCATCGGGCAATTCATACTCGGCGCCCCGATTGTCGGGATAGACTTTCACCGGATTCAACCCGAGCACGTCGCGGTAGAACGCGATCGCGCGGGCACCGTCCTTGCACATGTAGCCGCTCAGGTCCATCCCCGTGATGGCGAAGGCGCTCATGTCAGTCTTGGAAACTGTCGGGGCCGGGATCCTTGCCGCTCGCTGCGAGAGCGAGCCGCTCCAGATAATGATCCCACCCCTTGGCATGCGAATCCGCGGATTCTTGGGTCGGCAACCCGCTGTGGACGAAGTGCACGAGCGTGCCGTCGCCATCTGGCCGCAGCGTGATCTCGACCGTGGTCGAGCCCGGCTTGGTCACCGCGTCCTCGCTTTCCCAACCGAACGTGAACACGAGTCTGCGTGGGGGGTCGACCTCCACGTACGTGCCGGAGGCAGCGTCCTCACGCGTGACCTGGAAGCGAAACGCTCCGCCCGGCCGCGGATCCACGGATCCGCCGACGATCATCCAACGGCGCAGCTTGTCGGCGTCGATCAGGTAAGAAAAAACGGTCTCAGGCTTAGCGTTGATCTTGATGTCGCGTGCGACGCTGGTTTCGACTGATGGCATGACGGCGAATGCTCCTCTCGTGGGCTTCACTCACTTCCTTGAGCCGCTGCAGGCGCGCATCCCAAAACCGCTCCAAAAAAGAGCGCAGGTCCGCGAGCCCCTCGGGCCGCGCGCGGTAGAGGCGTCGCGTTCCCTCTTTGCGTTCGTGCACCAGGCCCGCGCTTTTGAGCACCGCCAGATGCTGCGAGATCGCGGGCCGCGTGACGTCGAAATGTGCGGCGATCGCGCCCGCGGCTAGTTCGCGCCGGGCTACGAGGCTGAGTATCTCCCGGCGCCGGGGTTCGGCCAGCGCACGTGCAGCGGCATCCATGAGCAGTCCTTAGGTTAGCATAGACTTACGTAAGTGTCAACTTAAATTATAGCCGTGCGAACCTGTTGCGCTACCCCGCGCAAGCTTCCGTCTTCGAAGGGCGAGCGCAGGCCGGCGCCGCGCACGAGCTCGCCGAAAGCCGCCTCGCCTCCGCGTTTGCACAACGCCAGATACTCCTTGACGGTGGCGCGATAATCCGCGCGCGCCTTCGACCAGAATTGCAGCGCGCAACACAACGCAAGGGTGTAGTCGATGTAGTAGAACGGAGCTTGGTAGATGTGGCCCTTGGCCTGCCACAGTCCGCCCATGGCCAGATACGGGAGATCGCCGTAGCGGCGCCAGTGCAAGTACTTGGCCTCCATCTGCTGCCACATCTTATGCCGCTCGGCGGCGGTCGCCGTCGGGTTGGCATAGACCAGATGCTGGAAATGATCGATCGCAACGCCGTACGGCAGAAAGAGTATGGCGTCTTCGAGGTGTTGCTGGCGATAGCGCTCTGCGTCGGCACCGAAGAAGCGCTCGGCGTGCGGCGCCGCCAAATACTCCATGGTCATGGAGTGGATCTCGGCGGTTTCGGCGGTCGCGTTCAAGTAGTCGAGCGTCGGCAGCGTCCGGCTCTCCCAGTCGGCGAGAGCGTGTCCCATCTCATGGACGAGGACATCGACGTCGCCGCGCGTGCCGTTGAAGTTCGCGAAGATGAAGGGCACGTCGTAATCGGCAAGCGCGGTGCAGTATCCACCTGCGGCCTTGCCGTCGCGCGTCTGCAGATCCAGCAGATCGCGGCGCACCATCATGTCGTAGAAACGGCCGACCTCCGGATCGACCGCCTCGAAAACGGCGCGCGCCTGCGCGACCACCCACGCGTCGTCGCCACCCGGTTTCGGGTTGCCCGCGGTCGAGAACATGTTCTCGTCCCAGAACATCACTTTGGCAACACCGAGGCGCTTGCCGCGCCGCGCGATGACCTCGGCGGCGACGGGCACGATGTCGCGCGCGATCTGATCGCGATACCGCTCGACGTCCGCCTGGCCGTAATCGGTCCGGTTCATCCGGCGGTAAGCAAGCTCGATGAAGTTGGCAAAGCCGAGTTTCTTCGCCATCCGATCGCGCAAGCGGACCATTTCGTCGTAGATCTTGTCGAGGTCGGCCTGATGTTCGGCGAAGAACGTCCACTTCGTGCGCTGCGCCTGATAGCGCGCGTCGCGGTCGGTGCTTTGCGTGTAGGGCTCGATGCGGGCCAGATTGAGCGGCCGTCCGTCGAACTGGAGCTCCGCGCTCGCGATGAGCTCGGTGTACTGGGCCTCCAGCTGCGCTTCGCGGGTGAGATCGGCCTCGATCTCGGGCGCGAACGTGGATAGATCGGCTTCCCACAGAGCGAACAGATGCGGTCCGGTCTTGCGCTCCAGATCGGCGCGGCCGGAATCGAGCAGCAAGCGTTTGTGTTTCGTGTCGAGCGCCGTGAGTTGCGGCGTCAGGCGATCGAGCTGTTCGCGAGCATCTTTGCGCTTGGGGTCGCGCGTGTCTTGATCGTAGCGCAGGCGGGTCAATGCCTGCCAGGTCTGCAAGCTGCGCCGCAGCCGGTCCCAGCGCTCGAAAGCTTCCCAGCGGGCGCTTTCGGTGCGCGCGTCTTGCCATGCCGTCGCCAGACGCTGATACTCCGCGCTGACCGCGTCGAGATCCGGCGTCTGCGCCGACATCGCGCTGAAGGCCACCTCGGCGTTGTGCGGATTCGCCACGGGCACCCGTTTCTTGAGCGGCGTGGCCGCAGACCTCTGGTGCTAGTGAAAATTCCGGGACTGGTGTCCGGCGCCGAGCTGGCCGCTGTCGAACCGCCAAAAACGCCGGGCGATGACGTTGATATGCCCATCTTGTTTCTGCAACACGCCCTCGACGATGACCGTTGCCTCGTCGCGCGCGATCGGACGATAACGCTTGTAGATGTCGGGTCTGATGATCACGTTGATGAGACCGGTCTCATCCTCCATCGTCGTGAAGACGAAGCCTTTGGCCGTACCTGGTTGCTGGCGCGTGGTCACAAGCCCGGCCACTTTGAGGACGAGTCGATTGGGCAGATCTTTGAGCTCGCACGCACGCCGCACGCGGAGCGCCGCGAGCTGCGGGCGATAGAACTCCATGATCTGATAGCGCGTCGAAAGGCCCAGTCCGCGAAAATCGGCGGCCGCCTCTTCGGTGGCGCGCATCGGAGGCAAGGCGACCCGCGGTTCGTCCACGGTCATGTTTCGTTCGAGGCCGCCCGCGGCGACGAGCGTGCTCAAACGCTGCACCTCCCAGTACGCATCGCGCCGGGCAAGCCCGAAGCACCCAAACGCGTCGACCGATGCAAGCGATTCCAAGATATCCTTCGATAGCTGCGTGCGCAGCACGAAGTCGCGCAGGTCGCCATAGGGGCCGCGCGCGCGCTCGGCGTCGAGCGCCTCTTTGTGCTTCTCGCCGATGCCGCGCACTTGATTCAAACCCAGGCGTAGCGCGACGGGATGCTCCCAGCGATGGGTCACAAAGGTCGAGCCCGCTGCTGAATGGGAAAGCGTCGCCGCGACAGCGCCCGCCAGCGGTTCGACCATGCAGACAAAGCGCGAGGCATTGACGTCGGGCGGCAAGACGGTGACGTTGTGCCGGCGCGCGTCGCCGATCAAAGTGAGCGGCGAATAGAACCCCATCGGCTGCGCGTTGAGCAGCGCGGCATAGAACTCGGGCGCATACATCCGTTTGAGGTATGCCGAGACGTAAACGATGAGCGCGAACGAAGCCGCGTGCGACTCGGGGAAACCGAAATCCGCAAACGCGCTCAGCATGCCGAAGAGCCGGTCGGCCAACGCACGCTCGATGCCGTTGCGCTGCATGCCGTCGAGTAGACGGCCGTGCAGCTTCTCCATCTTCTCACGCGAACGCTTGTGGCCCATGGCCCGGCGCAGTTCGTCGGCTTGGCCAGGCGTGAATCCCGCCGCTTCGATCGCCAAGCGCATGCCCTGCTCTTGGAACAGCGGCACGCCGAGGGTGCGCTCCAGCACGGGCTGCAGCGTGGGGTGCGGATAGGTGATGGGTTCGAGCCCTTGGCGCCTGCGAATGTACGGATGCACCATATCGCCTTGGATAGGCCCGGGCCGGATGATGGCGACTTGCACGACGATATCGTAGAAACGCCGCGGGCGCAGGCGGGGCAGCGTCGCCATCTGTGCGCGGGATTCGACTTGGAACAACCCGACTGTGTCCGCCTCGCACAGCATGTCGTAGATGCGTTCGTCGTCGCACGCGCGCAGATCCGAGAACTCGAGCCTCCGCCCCCGGCTGCGCTGGATCTCGGCGAGCGCGAGCTCGACCGCGTTGAGCATGCCAAGCCCGAGGATGTCGATCTTGATGAGGCCGAGGGTCGCGCAATCATCTTTATCCCAGCACAGGATCGTGCGGCCGGGCATGGCTGCGGGTTCGAGCGGTGCGATCTCGATGAGCGGCGAGCGCGTGATGACCATGCCGCCGACGTGCTGGCTCAAATGCCGCGGGAAGCCGTCGATCCTGCGGCACAGCTCGTACAGCTGCTGCGCGAGCTCGTGGCCGAGATCGATCCGCAGCGCGGCCGGCAGCGAGTCCACCGCTTCTTCGACCTCCGCCGCCGAGAGCGCCGTGCGATCGGCATGCGGCGAGCGTGGGTGCTTCGCTTGCGAGGCCACATCCACGTCGGTCGGCGTGATGTCAGACGCTGAATACGCGTCTAACGACTTCGCCAGCGCATCGACCTGGTCGAGCGACAGCCCCAGCGCTTTGCCGATGTCGCGGACCGCGCTGCGCGCACGGTAGGTGATGACCTCGGCCACCATGCCGGCGTGCTCGCGACCGTAGCGCTCGTAGATGTACTGGATGAGCTGCTCGCGCTGGTCGCCCGATGGGGTGTCCAAGTCGATGTCGGGTGGTTCGTCGCGCTCTTCCGACAAGAAGCGTTCGAACAGCAGCTTCAGCCCGACCGGATCGACGCTCGTGATGCCGAGGGCATAGCACACGGCGGAGTTGGCGGCGGATCCCCGGCCTTGCACCAAGATGTTGTGCTCGCGCGCAAAGCGCACCATATCCCAGACGATGAGGAAATATCCCGCAAGCCCAAGCCGCTCGATGACGCCGAGCTCGTGCGCGATCTGCGCGCTCACTTCCGAGGTCACGGGCTGGTAGCGGCGCTGCACGCCCTCGTGCACGAGCTTGTACAGATAGGAGAATGCGGTCTCGCCCACTGGGAGCGCAAAGTCGGGAAACTCGTTTTCGAGCTTTCCAAGGCGAAAACCGCAGCGCTGCGCGATCGCGACGCTGTTATGGACGGCGCGCGGGTGCTCGGCGAACCAGCGCAGCATCTCTTCGGGCGAGCGCAAGTAGTATTCGCCGTTGGGGCGCAATCGCGTCCCCGCTTGATCGAGCGTCGTCTTCAACCGGATGCAGCTCAAGACGTCGGCCAACGGTCTGTGCTCGGCGCGCGCATAGTGCACGCCGCCCGTGGCGACGATGCCGATCTCCAGCATCTGCGCCAGGCTCACCAAGGCGCGGATGCGCGGCCCGTCATCGGGGAGGAGATGGCGCTGCAGTTCGATCCAAAAATTGCCCCAGCCGAAAATGTCGCGCAGGCGGGTTGCAAGCTCGCTCGCGGCGCGCATGTCGCCGCGCTCGAGCGCCGCCGGCACGCCGCCTTGACCGCATCCCGAAAGCGCGATGAGTCCGCGCGCATACTGGGCAAGCGTCGGGTACGTCGTCGCAGGTTTTCCGCGCGGCCGGTCCAGCCGCGCACGGCTGATCAGCCGGGAGAGATTGCCGTAACCGGCCTTGTCGGTGACGAGCACGACGAGGTGCGTGGCATCTTCCATCGTGAGTTCGGCGCCCACGATGGCCTCGACGCCATCGTCACGTCCGGCTTGCGCGAAGCGCACCGCGCCATAGAGCCCGTCGCGGTCGGTGAGGGCGATGGCGGCGTGGCCGAGTTCGCAGGCGCGAGCGATGAGCTCTTCGGGATGCGAGCCGCCTTCGAGGAGCGTGAAGTTGGAGTGCGCGTGCAGCTCCGCATATCGGGCTTGCATACGCGCTCAATCAAAGACGCCTTGGACGTACCAGCTTCCCTCCTGGATGTCATGGAACGCCAAGACGAGAGCGCCGTCGCGATCGCGCAGCTGATAATAGTCGCGCTCGACGGCTTGCGCCCACCAGCTTTCGCTCAATCGAAAAGGGCCGGCGCACGTCGTCTTACCATCCGGCGCGTGCATGATGCGCGGAGGGTCGATGAGACGCAAGGCGGGCGCCCACGAAGCCTGCGATGCTTCCGAACCGCGCCGTTTGGCAGCCGCGAATTGCTGCGGTGAAGCGACCGGTTGTGCCCGCTGCGTGCGCTCGGGCAGACGCGAGCGCTCGCGCTGCGTCATAACCGTGACGACATCGTCGTGCGCGAGGGTGGCGTGCAGCCGGGCGATAGTCGCAGCGAGGGCTGCGCCGCGCGAGCCGCGGGCACCCTCGAACAGACCTAACTGCGGCGGCGCTTGCCCGCACGGAGCGGCGCGGACGATGATGGCGTCCACCGGCCCCAAACGTTCGCGGGCTTCCAACGCGACGCGCGCCAAGTCGAACATGATGACCGATGACGAGGTCGGCTCCGCAAGGGCGATGGGGATCGCGTAGCTGGGAGGCGACGGAGATGAGACCGGGTTTGTGGCATCGAGGATGACGATGATCTCCAGCTTGTCGCAGACCGCAGCGGCCCCCGCCAAACGGTTAGCGACGTTCGCCACGCACCCGCGCAAGGCGAAGAACAGCGGCTCGAGCTGCGTCACCGTGCTCTCGAACGCAAAACGGTCTTCATAGACCGTTTGCGCGCGCCGCGGGTATAGCGGTTCGTCGTCTTCTCCACGCGCCAGTGCCGCATAGGCGCGAGCGCGCTCGCCGAATCGCGCCGCCAGCGGTCCCGTCGCGAGCGCGGCGATCTGCCCGAGCACGCGCAGTCCCAGCATCTCGAAACGTTCCGCATCGCCCGGCGCGAGGGGCAAGAGCGAGACGGGAAGCGCTGCGAGAAAGGCCGCGCTGTTGCCGGCTGGGACGATGCTGCAACCACCGCCGGTGAGCGCAGCGCATCGAGCGGTGAACTTATCGTCGGCGATGCCGGCGCATGCGGCAAACCCGAGCGATGAGGCTTGCGCCATCGCCAGTCCGAGGGTGTAGGTCTCTCCTTCCGGCATGCCGGTCGCATCCAAGAAATAGATCCCGGGCTGCAGCGCTTCCACGGCAGGCCCGCATGACTCCAGCGCATCGAGGAGCTCGCCCGTGGCTTCGCGTTCGCGTTTTTCGTCGCGAGCGATGACGACGAGATGGGGACACGCCGATCGCGCTTGTTTGGGCGTCATGCCGATGGCGACGCTCGCAGCCGGCCGGTTGCGGGCTACGATCTCCCGGCGCGAAACGCCATCGGCGATGGCGACAGGACGGCCGGCGAGCGCGGGGTTGGCACGCACGCAGACTTCGATGAGAAAATCTGGGATGACGAGACAGGCGATGCGCCGCGGTTCTTCACCCTGCGCAGACACGGGCGGCTCGCTCGACTGTCTCGGGTGCGTGCGGGAGAGGCCAACTGCCCGCAATCTCGCCGAGCAGTGCATCAAAGGAGGCGCTCTGGCCGGGCGAACTCAGTTTGGATTTCACGACGTCGCACGTAATGCGATAACCCGCAAGCCGGTCGCCGGATTGCCACAGCGGCGTCAGGCCATTCACATGAAGGCGCAGCGTGGCGAACGAGGCCAGCGGTTGACTCCGGCCGCGCGAGAGGACGAAGAGCGTCGTGGCGGTTTTCTCCGCCTGCGCCACGAGACGAGCGCAATGATGGGTCTGCAGCGTCTCCTCGTTCGCGCCGTCCATGACGACGATGGCGCACGCGCCGCTGCGAACGAGTGCGTCTGCAGCACGACGATACGCGGCAGCATCGCGCGGCCGGACAACGATGAGCCGGTCCAAGACGACGCCTGCCGACTCCGCCGCCGGAGCGAAAAAACTTCGCTCAGGATCGATGAGCGCGCCGACGTCGCCTCGTCCCGTGCAACCGGCGAGCAGGCCGTAGGCCAAGGTCGTCTTGCCGCAGGAACGTTCTCCAAACGCCTCGGTCAGGCGCCCTTTGGGGATGCCGATGGCTCCAAGAGCGCGATCCAACGCTAACAGTCCGGTGGCAAAACCTTCCACCGGCTGCGCATGTCCGTAGACCGCGGCACCGTGCCAGCGGGTTTCGAGCAAGCTTTTCAAAGCGGCGACCGACATGGTGGACTGTTAGTATAATCGAACATACGTTCGATGACAAGGGGGCTTTCATCACAAATTTGGAAACCGCCAAAATGAGCGATTTTCAAGCCACCGCGCGCGCAATCGTCGACGACATTCTCGCCCACGAGCCCATCGAAGCCACCTGGGCCGGCATCCACGCCCACGATGCCGAGTATCCCGACGTTTCCGCAGCCGGATTCGCGCACCAGCAGGCCCGCGCGCAAGAGCACCTCGCCACCTTGCGCCGTTTCGACCCCAAGGAGCTCGACGCGTCCGACCAGATCGACTGGCAGATGCTCCTTTCGAAGTTCGAGGTCCAACTGCGCGAGCTGGCCGAGCTCGAGCCCCATAAGCACAATCCGTCCCTCTACCCCAACGTCGCGGTCGAGGGCATCTATTGTCTGCTCGCGCGCGAGTACGCCCCGCTTGAAGAACGCCTTCCCGCCCTCGTCAGCCGTCTTGGCAAGATCCCCGCGATCCTTTCGGCGGGCCGTGCCAATCTCGAGCGCGCGCCGGCCGTGTGGCGCGAGATCGCAATCGAAGAGACGCAGGGTGCAGCGACGTTTCTGCGCGAGACGGTCGGGCCGATCGCGCGCGAGCAGAGCGCAGATCTTGCGTCCAATCTCGACGCAGCGATCGCGGCGACCCAAGCTTACGAAGCCTTCTTGCGCGATGAGTTCTCCTCGCGCGACGGTATGCCGTTCGCGGCCGGGCGCGCGTTCTTCGAATACAAGCTAAAGCACGAGCACCTGCTCGACGTCGACGCCGAGGGTTTATTGCGCTTCGGCGAGCGCGCCGTGCGCACGACTGGCGAACAGCTCGCTGAGGTCGCACGTCAGATCGATCCGAAACGCAGTTGGGGCGAGCTCGTCGACGAGGCGCGCAAGGATCTCCCCAGGGAACAGGCTTTGCTTGAAGAGTATCAAGCCGGCGTCTCCAAGACGCGACGTTTTGTCGAAGACCGGGATCTCGCGTCGATTCCCGACGGCGAATCGCTCCAGGTGGTTGCCACGCCATCGTTCATGCGACCGACGATCCCGTACGCCGCCTACATGCCGGCCGGCGGCTTCGAACCTCGTCAGAACGGATTGTACTACGTGACGCCCGTCAACGAGCAGCTGCCCGCGGCGCTCCGCGCGCAACAAATGCTCGGCCACAACCGCTACGGCATGCTGCTCACGAACGTGCACGAAGGCTACCCCGGCCATCATCTCCAGCTCGTCGTCGCGAGCAAGGTGACGTCTCCGGTTCGCAAGCTGCTCTGGAACACGGTGTTCTGCGAAGGTTGGGCGCTCTATTGCGAGCAGCTCGTGCTGGAGCAGGGGATCACGGACGACCTGCGGCACCGGCTCTTCCAGCTCAAGGACCAGTTGTGGCGCGCCTGCCGGGTCGTCATCGACGTGAAGCTGCATACCGGCGAGATGACCTTCGACCAGGCGGTGGATATGCTCGTCGAGGTCGCGCACTTAGAGCGGCCGAACGCGATCGGCGAGGTGCGACGCTACACCCAATCCCCGACGCAGCCCATGTCGTACTTGATGGGAAAACATCAGATCCTCGACCTGCGAGAGCGCGAGCAACGGCGTCGCGGCGCCGCCTTCTCCATCCGCGAGTTTCACGACCGCTTGCTCTCCTACGGCACCATCCCGCTCGCGCTCATCGAGCCGACCTTCGCCGCATGATGTATCTCGCGTTCAAGCTGCTCCACCTCCTCGCGGTCATCATCTTCTTAGGCAACATCACCGTCGGAGTTTTCTGGAAAGCATACGCCGACCGGACGCGAGACCCGCGCATTATCGCGCACACGCTCGCCGGGATCATCAGCGCCGACCGCATCTTCACCATTCCGGCCATCATCGTGCTCGTCATCGGCGGCCTCGGCGTCGCCGGCATCGGTCACCTCAGCATTTTAGGAACCGGCTGGATTCTGTGGGGACTCACGCTCTTCATCATCTCCGGGATCTGCTTCGGCCCGATCTCACGCTCGCAACGCGAGCTGCGCGACGTCGCACAGGCGGGGAGCCAAGGGAACATGGACTGGGCCGGCTACGAGCGCATCTCCGCGCGTTGGAACGTGTTCGGCACGATCGCGACCTTGGCGGCGGTCTTCGCCGTCGCCATCATGGTCCTCAAGCCGCCGCTGCCCGGGATTTGACGCAGGGCGCGCAAATGTATTTGCGCGTTTTCTTGGTCGCGAATAAATTCGCGACCGCTACATCATCCTTTTACATCCCGTCCAGCTGCAACACGTTGCGCGTATCGAGCGCGCGCGTGATGAGCACGTCCAGGTTTTGCAGATGTGCGCGCGTGAGCTCGTCGAGCTTCGAGGACCGCATCGCGTAGCGCACGTCCGACTGTTCCTGCACGAGCTTGGCGCGCGCGAGCGACTGCGCGTCGTACGGCGTCGCCGGGTCGGGTCGCAGCCACAGTCCGATAAGCTGTCGGGTGTACCACTCCTGCAAGTTGCGCCGCACCTCGGTCGGCGCGTAGTTGGCCGAGCGGAGATCCCCGAAGATGCCTTGCTGCGACCAGTCGAAGAGATCGGTGAGGCTCATCGTCTGTCCCGGCCTCGCCTTCATGGAGAGGTCGTCGAGACGCTGCAGCATCGTGGGCTGATAGATCGTCTGCAGCAACGTCGCCTGTTCGGCAAGCGCGATCTGGGCGATCGGCATGTCGTGACGCTGGGGCGGGTTGTACGCCCAGGCGCCGCCCCAGATGGGAGCTTGCTCCGTGTACACGAGCGTGTTGAGCAGGGCCGGGCTGAAATCCCACGCGCCCTGCGCGAACACGTACTTGTTGAGCACTCCGAAGGCACGCTGCTCCTCTGACCGTGAGACCGGTTGTAATGCAGGCGAAGCTCCCGGATCTCCCTTGTGAGCGCGCGAGAGATATTCGCCCCCGATGAAGTGCTCCGCGATATCGCTGCACCGTTCGTAGTGCACCATGAGCCATCCAAACGCGTCGTAACTCTCTTCCGGCGAGTGGCCAGGCTTGGGCCAGCGCTGGTCGACGACGTGCATGAGGTGACCGGTCAAGTCGAGCTGGGTGGAACACCACCCAAGCGTGTCGGTGGTCAGGTCGAACCAGTTGACCCGCGGATCGATCGCGTGCGCGTTGACCCATGAGACGTCTTCATCGCTCGCAAAGCGGGTCATCGGATTTGCCCAACCCGCTGCCGCCCAGCGGCGCAGCGTCGGCAACTCGTCTTGCGGGGTCCTCGCGCCTGGGATGCGCGCGTAGCCCCAGTGGATGGCGTAGTAGTCGTACGGCCCGAGCGCGGTCTGCCAGTACGAGCCTTGGCCCTTGGACTTTGGCCACAGGTTCACCGGGGCGTACTCCATCACCGACGACGCGACGCCCATGCGGCTCGTAAAACCCTTGCTCTGCAGCTGCGACGCGGTGTAGGCTTCGGAGCCGATAAAATTGTGCTGAAAGCCCATGTCGTGCCCGGACTCGTGCAAGATCGTTGAGGTGAGCGCATCGACGCGGTACTGCCATTGGTCGCCCGCGCCCTCGTCGCGTCCGAGCAGATCGAGCGCGATGCTCCCGTACGTCGTCTCCGCAAGCTTGTCCGCGCCGTAGCCGAACTGCGGCATTTGCAGCCGTCCGTTCGCCGCACGCGTCGGCGTGATGAAGTACTCCCAGGTGTTCGTCGGACCGTAGCCCTCCACGGCGTCGACGAGGATGCCGCTGTGGAAGAGCTCCCCCGTTCGCGGATCGTAGACCCATTGCGCCTCTGCGCCGAAACTGGGGTACGCCTCGGTCACCCAGCGCACCACGTTGTAGCGGATGTCATCGGGGTCCCAATTCGGATCGTTCGGTTGATCCTGCACCTCGATGGCGTTGCTGATGCCGATCTTCTCATACGCGCGGTTCCACTGCAGCAACGCGGCACGGATCGCCGGTCGATACTCATCGGGAATGGTGTTGCTCAAGTAGAAGACGACCGGTTTCTTCGCGGGCGAAACCGCCTTGGTCGGATCCGAAGGCTGGAGATTCCAGCGCACGATATAGTTGAGATTGCGCGAGAGCTTCGTGTCGTTTGAAAAGTCGAGATACGGTGAGGCGACGAAACCGACGCGATCGTCGTAGATGCGCGGCATGTAATCGGTGTCGTTCGGGGGCTGCGCGAGGTTGTAGACGATGCGCAGCTGGATAGTGCGCGCGTCGGGTGAGGTGTCGACGACGTTGGGCTGGTCGCTCGCCCATGTCTGATCGGCGTCGATGATGACGTTCTGTGGAAATGCCTTGCTCGGTCCGAAGACCGTACGCGTCGAATCCAAGCGATACGCATGTTCGGGCCCGGTCTGCAGCGCCTGTTGCAGCACGGCCTGCATGCCGAGCACGTCGCCCAGGAACGGCGCTGCATCGAACACGATCTTGCCGCTCACCGCGTCTTCTGCCACGATCGGGGCCGTCGCGACCACGGAAGGCGCAAAGGACTGGTCGATGGAGCGCTGGCGCGCGCTATTGGCGGGGGCTTTGAAAAACGTGTTCGGCCAGGTGATGACGACGCGGTTGCCGTTGCGGGTGAAACGGATGAGCTTGGTCTGCGAGAACATCGCTTCGCCCCACACGATGGCCCAGCCGCCGAGGCCGTTCGACGGCGCAGCGCTTTGGATGTAGTCCTGGCCCAGCTGCGCCGGAGTGAGCTCGACGTAGACGTGATCGTTCTTGCGCCAAAGCGTGAAAAGACCGGGTTGACCGGTCGCGGCCGCCGTCCATTGCGCGTAGGCCGCCGGCGCCTCGTCCGCGCGCGCCGTCCAATCGCAGCTGAGCATCGCGAAGAACGCAACTATAAGAATGAAGGCAAATCGATACATGCCGATCTTCTGTCTCCTCCAGACAAAGGTCCAGTGACGTGGTCTGAGGGCTTTTGACCGGGGACGCGCTTCTCCTCGGCGCCCACAAAGCACCATCGCCTGAAGCGCCGAATAATTAACGCGTGAAAAAACTCATACTCGGCTCCGGGTTGCTGCGCCGCGGCCAAACACTGTTGCTCGTCCGTGGGAGATACGCAGATGAACCCTCGCCGCTGTGGACGCTTCCAGGCGGCCGACAAAAACCTGCCGAGATGCTTGCGCGCACCGTCACGCGCGAGTTTCTCGAGGAGACCTCTCTGCCGGTGCGTCTGACGGGTCTCGCCTATGTCAGCGAGTCCGTCGACGCCGGCCTGCATGTGCTCAACTGCACGTTTTGGGTGGATGAGGAGAATGCCGGTGCCGACGTTATGCCGCGCGACGCCAAGGTCGTGGAAGCGAGGTTCCTCCCCGTGGATCAGGCGTTGCAGCTGTTGCGGGCAGACGTCTTGCGCATCCCGGTCGCAAATGCGCTGCGTCGAACCTCGGAGGTCCGCTACTACGATTTCCGTTCCGAAGATATCCGCGTGCCGTTTTTCCACGCCACGGCGCGCAAGCGATAACCATGGCGGAGCTCGTCAACGAATTCGCTTTCTCGTGGTCCCGGCAAAAGATCTTCTACGAGTGCCCGCGCAAGCTCTACTGGCAGTACTACGGGTCATGGAAGGGTTGGGACGGCGAAGCACCGGCCCACGCGCGCCTTGCTTATCGCCTCAAGCAGATCAAAAACCTGGCGATGCTTGTCGGCGAAACGTTCCACGAAGAGCTCGCCGAGATCCTCAGGCGGCGTTCGCCCCGGGCATGCGGCGTGCCAACAGAACAGTTGAAGGGAGACATGGAACGGCGGCTCTTACGCCGCCTCCGCGAATCGCGCGACGCTGATTGGGAGCGCTATGGCGATCCCAAGCACAAGACCATTCTTTTCGAGGATTACTACGGGCGCGGAGTCACAGGGGACATGACGGATCAAGCGCTGGCGGCCTTGCACCGCTGCGTCGACGGCCTGCAGACGGAAGCGTACGCGCGCCGCGTGTTTGCCGCCCCGCTCGAAGCCCTGCGCTTCATCGATCCTAAGCTCGATAACATCGACGACAGCCGCGTTTCGCTCGACGGTCTGACCTTGTACGCCTCACCGGACCTCGTCGTCGCAGGGAAGAGCGGGGGTCTGCACATCCTGGATTGGAAAACGGGCACGCCGCGCGTCGAAGACGTCAATGCCGCCCAATTGGCGATCTACGGTCTATTCGTGCAGCGCAAGTTCGGCACGCCGCTCGATCAAATGACCGCGCATCTCATCTACGTCGCGGCGGGAGAGCGGCGCGCGCAAAACGTGCTCGACGGCGAACCCGAGGCCAAGCGCATCATCGCCACCTACGTGACGGACGTGCAGAGCAGGCTTACCGATGTCGCCGCGAATGTGGCAGGCGACATCGAAGCATTTCCGATGACGACGAACGTCAGACTCTGCCGTGGCTGCAACTTCCGCGAGCTGTGCGACCGGCTCGAGGAGCCGGCCGAAGCATCAAGCGCCGACGACTGATGTCACTCGGTCGGCAGCGCGTTCGGCGCGCTCTCGGCGCGACCGAGTTTGAGCAGCTCCGGCACGGTGACGAAACGATAACCCTGTGCTACGAGCGCCTGTACGATGAGCTTCGTCGCCTGCACGCTCGCCGCGCGGTTGCCGGGGCGACCGCGGTTGCCGTCGTGCAGCACGATGATCGAACCATCGCGCACTTGGGGAAGCACCCGGTCGCGGATCACTTCGGCGGGCGGATTTTGCCAGTCGCGGGGCAGCGGCACCGACCACATGATCACCTGGTAGCCCATCCGCCGCGCCACGTTGAGCACCAGGTAGTCGCGTGCGCCGAACGGCGGCCGGAAGAGCCGCGTGTGCACGCCGGTCGTCTTGACGATCACCTCGTCGGTCATCGAGATCTCGCGCTGGACGTGGCGCGCCGTCTCCAGCACGAGATGGGCATGGTCCCAGCTGTGATTGCCGAGCGCATTACCGTCTGCAACTTCCAAGCGCACCACGTCGGGATGTGCAGCGACGGCGCGCCCGACGACGAAGAACGTGGCCACGACGTGTTGGCTATGCAAGTACTCGACGATCTCGTCGGTGTACGGCGGATTGGGCCCATCGTCGTAGGTGAGTGCGACGACCTTTTGTTGGATCGGCACGCGCGTCACGGTCTTGCCGAACATCTGGCTTGCCGGATTTTCCAAGAAATACCAAAGACCGGCGAGGACGATCGCGATGATCCCCAGCGCAAGACCGACCCGTCGCCACCCAATCCCAGGCATCAGTGCTTGGGTGCTCGCTTGGGTCGGTGCTTGAGGAGCTTCTGCGCGCTCTGCTGGGTCGGCATGGCGGCGAGTTCAGAGCGGATGAGCGCCTCCGCCTCGAGCACGCTCTGCGGACCGAACGATCGGATCTCGTCGACGATCTTCTGATAGCGAGGATCGCGCAGCGGACGCCCCGCGGACGCGACCTGCGTCAAGTTGAGCGGGCGCATCGACTTCGCGGGTAAGCGGATTTCGATCTCTTGCGCGCGAGTCGTGGCCCAATACCGCGGATCGGAAAAGCCGAAAGCGCGGCTGCCTCCTTGATCGCCGAGCGTCTGGTCGACCTCGACGATATATTGCTCCGTCGAGCGGGGCCGCACCGGCTTGTCGTCGAGATCCCAAATGCCGTCGGCGCGCAGCTGCTCGAAGAGAAACGTGCCGCTCGGACCTTCCAACGGCACGTCGAATTGTTTGGTGACGGAGCCATCGCGATTGGTGGCCGAGAAGAACATGTGGACCGCGCCGTTGTCGTTGGAGACGCGATAGGTCTCAGCCGAGATGGGGCCGTTCGTCTTGTACGCTTGCATGGTGACGGTCCACGTGCTGTTCGCATACAGCACTTTGTCCAGTTGCGGCTCTTGGGTGACAAACGGCCGGAAGAAAAACACGTAGCTTGCGGCCGCCAATACCAGGCAGATGACCACGACGAGCCAGGATCGCATCTTCTCGTTCATGCTTCGGCAGCCGTCCCCATCGTGATGAGCGCGACCAGCGCGCGGTAGACCTCGCGCATGTCGTCGCCAGAAAAAGAGACGGTTCTCGCGGCCGGTCGTTGGAATCCAGGAAGTCGCGCGATCGCATCGGCTTGAGAGGTCCGCAGCGTATCGACCTCAAGCACGATTGGCCGAGGCAGCGGAAAAAGTTGTAGCTCTGCGCGCCGGGCAAGCGCAGTGTGGGCCGCCGCTCGCAACGCTGCGCGCACGTCATGCGGCGAGTCGCACTCGGCTGCATAGTAGCTCAAGCTGCGCTTGGTCTCCACGCGTTGCGCCCACGGCACGCTTGCGCGAGCCTCTTCACACGTCGTACTATCGCCCGACACAAGCGCGACCGGCACGTCGAAGGCAGCAGCCAAGGCAGCGTTGATCGTCAGCTCGCCGACAGGCCGGCCCCACAGACGGCACTCCCAGATCACCCGCGGGCTGTAGGTGTGAGCCATGACGGCGTCGCGATCCCCAATGGCGCCGTGATACCCGACGAAGAACGCCACGGCGCCGTCCTGCCCATCGATGCCCTCGAGCATGTAGCCCGGCTTGCCGCGGCCGCTCACAAGGGTTGCCCGTGGATCGACGCCATCGGTGACGAGGTTACGCATGCTCGAATGGGCGTCGTTCACCCACGCGCTCTGCGCTCCGCCCGCGAACGCGCCCTCGAGCGCCGCGTTCACTTCGGCGACGAGCAGGCGGCGGGCTCGCTCGTACTCGCGTCCCGAGCCGGGGCGCACTTCATCCCAATGCACGAGCGTCGCGCAGCCTTCGATATCGGCGGATACATACACCGCCGCTGTGTGGGAGCCGGTCATGCTTCAAAAACCCCTTCGGCACCCGGATGTCCCATCCTCGCCTCGCGCGTTCTTGGTTGCGGGTTGCGTCACCCGACAGCACGAAATCGCGAGAGTCGTGGCGGACATCATGGAGACCTGGAAAGACGAAGTGCTCGTCGCGGACGGCGCCATGGGCACGCTCTTGTTCGCGCGCTGTCCTGGCGTGACCGAATGCGTCGAATCGCTCAATCTGCTACAACCCGGCGTCGTCGAACAGGCGCACCGCGACTACCTCGCGGCCGGCGCGCGCGTCATCGAAACGAATTCGTATGCCGCCAACCGGCTCAAGCTGGCCGAGCACGAGCTGCGCTCGCGCCTTGAGGAGATCAACCGCGCGGCGGTGCGCATCGCGCGCGCGGCTGCAGGCGGCGGCGTCTTCGTCGCCGCTTCGGTCGGCCCGCTCGGCGCTCCGCTGTGGCCGCTCGGCATGACTCGAGCCGAGGAAGCGCGCGATGTCTTTGCCGAGCACATCGGTGCGCTTGCAGGCGCCCAGCCCGACCTCTTCATCCTGGAGACGTTCGGCACGTCCGCGGAGCTCGAACTTGCTTTGCAAGCCGCGCGCGAGGTCGCCCGCGATTTCCCCATCATCGCGTCCTTGTCGGTGGCTGAGGATGGGCGCACGCTCGGCGGCGAGCCCCTCGAGCGTGCTTTTGACCGGTTGCGCGGGGCGGGCGCCAACGCAGTCGGACTCAATTGCGCGGTCGGACCTCACATCATCTATGAGGCGCTTGCCGCCGTCGCGGACCGGCTTGACTTCCCATTTTCAGTGATGCCGAACGCCGGCTATCCCCACCGGCTCGATGACCGCGCGGTTTTCGGCTCGTCGCCGGAATACTTCGCGCGCTACGCCCGCCGCTTTGCCCTCCTAGGCGCGCGCGTTGTCGGCGGTTGCTGCGGCACGACGCCGGACCACATCAAGGCTATCGCAGCCGCGCTCGAGGGCGTGCATCCCATTCCCGTGCAGCGCCATGGGCCGCCCAAACAGGACCGCAAAAACCGCGAACGCATGCTAGCGGCGGTTCCTAAGGCGGAAGCGACCGCTTTTGAGCGCAAGCTCGGTCACCGATCCGTCATGACCGTGGAACTCTCGCCGCCCCGCGGCATCGATGCCCGCGAAGCGATCGCCGCGGCAACGCTGCTCGCTCAAGCCGGGGCGGATGCCGTCCACATCTCGGACAATCCCACCGCGCGGTTGCGCATGTCGAGCGTAGCGCTCGCCCATCTGCTCTCGCGGGAGACCGGACTTGCGACGATCTTGCACCTCGGTTGTCGCGACCGGAACCTGCTCGGCCTGCAAAGCGAACTGCTCGGGGCGGCGGCATTAGGCGTCAGCGCCATCCTCCCGCTGACCGGAGACCCGAGCAACGCCGGCGACTTCCCGAAGGCCACATCGGTGTTCGACGTGACCGCGCTCGGCCTCACCCAGATGGTGGGTGCCCTCAACAGAGGCGAAGACCACGCCGGCAATCCCATCGGCGCGCCTGCGCATTTCCGCATCGGCGTCGCCGTCAACCCTCGCGCAAAACCGCTGGCTGCAGAACTCGAGCGCGTAGAAACCAAACGGGCGGCGGGTGCGGACTTCGCCGTGACGCAGCCGATCTTCGAGCCGGACGCACTCGAGCCGTTCGTGACGTGGGCGAAGGAGCGGGACCTCCCGGTGCTTGCGGGCGTCGTCATCCTGCGCGACGCCGACAATGCGGAGTTCCTCCACAACGAGGTTCCCGGGATGCAGATCCCTCAGGTTATCCGCGCGCGACTGGCGTCAGCCGGCGATCCATCAGCTGAGGCAATCGCCGTCGCGAGCGAACTTGCGGTCACGCTCATTTCGACGCCGGGCATCGCCGGCGTGTACCTGATCCCGCAAGAACGCTATGAAGCCGCAGCGGCGGTTCTTGCTGCTGCGAGACAATCGCTGCGCTCCGCGCTCAGTCCCGGCGCAAACGCTCCGTGAAGAGGTCGCGTTCCGTCAACGGCTTCGCGTCTTTGCGCACGCTCGGAAAGCGCTGATCCTCGGCGAGACCGAGGGCTTCGTCCATCAATGAGGTATCTTCATCGGCCGGCGTCTCGCTCGTCCCTTCCGTTTCGACAATCCCGGCCAAGAAGATCAGCACGCCCGCATCGCGTGGTTTTAAGACCGAGCCGAGCAGGTCGCCGAGCGGCGTGTACACCCGGCCCCAAGCATCGACTTTGCCCACTGCCTCGTAGCTCGCGTTGAAGATCGTGCCCTCGCCGTCGACCCGTCCTACCTGGTGCACGCCTGCATCGTCGTCGTAGATCTCACCGCCTTCCCCGACGCGCCCGACGATCGGTCCAGGATCGGGCCCCAAGGTCACGTTTCCCGACGCATCAACCCGGGCGACGACGAATCCATTTGCTCCCTTGACGTCTCTCATCGCTCAACCTCTCTTCGCTCGCGCTCGTGCGCGTCGAGGACCTCGTTCACCAGCTCGTCCGCGCGCTTGTTCTGGGTGCGCGGCACGTGCGATACGTCCCAGGCAATCAGGTCGCGCAGCATGCGGTTCACCTGCCCGAAAAGTTCGCGCAACTTGGGGTCTTTGACTCTGTAGACGCCATTGAGCTGCCTCACGATCAGTTCGGAATCCATGCGGATCGACGCCCGCTCGCAGCCCAAATCGCGGGCACGACGCAGCGCGAGCAGCAAGGCCTCGTACTCCGCGACGTTGTTCGTCGTGATGCCCAGGTAGGCGCTGACCTCGGAAATGACGTTCTCGTCCTGCGACAGGATGACCGCCGCCGCGGCGCCTGGGCCTGGGTTGCCGCGCGCGCCTCCGTCCGTGTAGATCGTGCAGCTCGTCTTCCGCAATGCCAGCCCTTTCCGGCTTTTCCGGCAAGGGCGAACCGCACGCCCCGCCGTAGGGTTAGCGTTCGGGCAGCAAAATTGCTGCCACTCGTAACGCCGGCGCCTCGCGCCACGTTCCAAGGCTAGGAGTTATCTGATCGCACATGAGATACCGTTGGCGCTTCCTGCTCATCTTGGCAGTACTCGCGCTCGTCGCGAGCGGCATCGGCGCCCACGCGCGCGCCGTCGCCAAGCCTGCCCCCTCGCCTTCGGCCTCGCCGACGAACCCCCCGACGCCATACATGCCGCCCGATCAGGCGACGAACGGCATCTGGGATATGATCCTGCAGGGCAACGAAGGCATCACCTATTCCGTCATGAAGCTCAAAGACGACGGCAACAACGTCACGGGCGTGTGGCTTTTCGACAAGAAAACGACCTATGACATCACGGGCACCCGAGACGGCACGCATCTCACGCTCACGCTGAAGACCCATGCCACGCCGCCCGCCTCGGTCGGTTCGATCGACGCCACGATCGATGGCATTGCCGACATGGTCGGCACGATCACGCTCGCCGGTAAAGACACCCCGTTCCAAGGCGCGCAACACGCCCGCGTGCCGCCGCCGCCGGAAACCACACCGGGACCGCAGGCGACCGAAACGCCCTACTAACGGCTAACGCTGCGTCGGCTCCGCGCGTGGCGCGTGCGTCACCAGCACCGGGATGCTCGACTTGCGCAAGATCCCTTCGGCAACGCTGCCGAGGAGTGCTCGGGATAGACCGCCGCGGCCATGGCTCCCGACGATGATGAGATCTGCGCCGATGTTCGTCGCAAGCTCCAGCACCGCCGAGACGGGGTCGCCTTCGATCAGCGTGGTCGTCACTTTGTGGTTGCCGGCTTTTGCAGCCTCCTGGGCGCGTGCGAGGACCTCGGTTCCAGCTTGCCTCGCTGCATCGATCGCGATATTTGGATCGATCGACGATGGAGCGGCAACCGCGGCGAGCTTGGCGGGATCGATGACGTGAGCGATGGTGATGCTCGCATCCGGTGCACTCGCGACCTTGACGGCGAGGGCGACTGCAGCGTCGGAAGGGGAGGAGCCGTCGATCGGGACGACGATGTTGGCAAACACGTTGCGCCTCATTGGATGACAAAAACCGCAACTCTTGCACCGGGTGCGTTCGCCTTCTCTTTGCGCGCGCAGGCTCGTCGCACCGACGGGTGAAAGGGAATGTCAGCGCTAAACTGCGCCGGCCGTTACCTCACGGAGGCGATCCTATGTCAAGAACCGCCGGTCAGTTCCCGGCTATCGTCCTCTTGGTGATCATGACGAGCCTCGCTTGGCTCTCGCAGTCACGTGCTGCCCCAACGCCCGCCGCGACGGCGATGCCCATGCAAATGTCGACCGCGGCGCCGGCGCCGATGACGACCGAACAGCGCGACCGTGCGCTTGCGCTCACACCCGACAGCGGTCTCGCCAGTCCGGTCACGGGCACCGATTGGTCGATTTTCAACCATCGCGGTGCGGGCTTCTTCGTGCTCTTGTGGGGTCTCACCGCATTCATCGCGGGGCTGCAATGGCCGCGCAAGACCTGGTTTAACTACGTGCCGCCTATGACGTTGTTCGGATTGGCGGAATTCCTCATCTTGCGGAACGATCCCAAAGTGTGGCCAGGCGGTCCGATCGGATTTTGGGTCAGTTTTCAAGATCCCTCAGTCGTCGATCATCGTATCTTCGTGCTATTGGTGATCGCATTGGGCGTCGTCGAGCTGCTCCGAGCCGCGGATCGCCTGCCGAAATTGCTCCAGATCTACGCGCTGCCTGCCCTCGCGCTCTTCGGCGCCGTCTTCCTCTTCTTCCACAAGCATGGAGGACTCGCCGCCCAACAGATGATGCAAAACGCCTCGATGGCGCGAACGCCTGCGATGCAACAGATGAACAGCGCGATGGGTATCATGAAACACGAGCATCTGTGGTTCTCGCTATGCGGTTTTGCGCTCGCGCCGGCAAAACTGCTCGCCGACGCAGGCATCATCAACGGCCGGCTCGGCGCCACGCTGTGGACGGTGTTCGCCATCGTATTAGGCATCTACATGTTGGGATATACCGAGTAGAAAAAGGACGGGCGTGGAACATCTCTTCGAAGCGCGGACCCAGTTCGCCATCTCGATGGTGTTTCACATCATCTTCGCCGTTTACGGGATCGGCCTACCCTTGCTCATGGTCCTCGCCGAGCGGCGCTGGTTGCGCACCTCAGATCCTGCATATCTCACACTAGCACGGCGGTGGGCACGCGCCGGCAGCTTGCTCTTCGCAATCGGCGCGGTCTCCGGCACGGTGATCGCATTCGAGCTTGGATTGCTGTGGCCGCGCTTCATGCAGTTCGCGGGAGCGGTGATCGGCATGCCCTTTAGCATGGAGGGCTTCGCCTTCTTCATCGAGGCGATCTTCTTCGCGCTCTACCTATACGGTTGGGATCGAATCTCGCCCGTTGCGCACTATCGCTGCGGGGTCGCGGTGGCCGTGAGCGCCGTGATGTCCGGCGTGTTTGTGATGGATGCGAACGCGTGGATGAACTCGCCCGCTGGACTGGTGCTCCGCAACGGGGCCGTCGTAGGGGCCCACCCGCTCGTCGCGATGCTCAATCCTTTCGGGACCAGCGAGATCCTGCACATGGTGCTTGCCGCCTACATCACGGTCGGCTTCGGGGTAGCCGCGGTGTATGCGTGGAGCTTGCTGCGGAACCCGCAAGACCCCGTTTCCCGCCGCGGTTTTGGACTCGCCTTCGCGCTCGCTGCGATTTTGAGCCCCGTGCAGATCCTCAGCGGGCACTACAGCTCGCTCGCCGTAGGAAGCCTTCAGCCGCCCAAGCTTGCGGCAATGGAGGCGCTTTTCCGGACGACCGCCTGCGCGCCTGAGATGGTCGGCGGAATTCCCGACCCCGTGGGGCAGACCGTCCATTTCGGCGTGCCGATCCCGTGCTTGCTCAGCGTGCTCATGCACGCGAATCCTCATGCGGTGGTGTTAGGCCTCGATGCCTTCCCATCGTCTGAGCGCCCCAATACGGTTGTCGTTCATCTCGCGTTTCAAACGATGGTGGCGTGCGGTTTTTCTTTTCTGGCGCTCGCGCTGTGGGCGCTCGGGCTTCGCATTACCAAACGTGATTTCGCGGCGAGCAAGGCGTTCTTGCGATGTGCGCTCGCCTGCGGCTTTTTGTCGATCCTCGCGCTTGAGGCGGGCTGGTTTGTGACCGAGGTCGGACGTCAGCCCTGGACCGCCTACCACCTCTTCACGACCGCGCAATCTCTGACAGCCGCGACGGGGACGATCGTGCCAAGCTTGGTAGCATTCAGCGCGATCTACGTGTTCCTCGCGGTCTTGCTTGTGTGGCTATTGATCGGACTTGGAACGCACCACAATGCCACCGATTGAGATTTTGTGCGCAGCACTGATCATGGCCGCACTCACCGCGTACGTGGTCCTGGGCGGCGCGGATTTCGGCGGTGGTGTTTTAGATGCGCTCGCGACCGGACCGAACGCTCGCGCCCAGCGACAGGCGATCGCCGCGGCGATGGGACCGGTTTGGGAGGCGAACCACGTCTGGTTGATCTTTGCAATTGTGGGCTCGTGGACGGCGTTTCCCGCAGGCTTCGCCGCCCTGTTCACGCTGCTCGCGGTACCGGTGCTCATCGCACTGGCCGGCATTGTCCTGCGCGGCAGCGCCTTCGCGCTGCGGGAACGCGCGGCAGAGCTCGGGCGAGAGCATGACGGACTCGGAAGTCTCTTCGGCGCGACGAGCATCATCACGCCCATCTTCTTAGGAGCCGCGATCGGCGCGCTCGCCTCGGGTCAGGCCGGTTTGCCGGTGCAAGCGACGAGTGCATGGCTGCATCCATTCGCACTCGCGGTCGGTGTCTTCGCCTTGTGCATGTGTACCTTGCTCGCAGCGACGTTTCTCACTGTCGAGACGACGGGCGACCTCCAAGCCATATTCCGCAAGCGCGCTCTCGGGGCGTGGATCGCGACGGCCATCATCGGAGCGGTCGCATTCCTCGCCGCGCGCAGCGGCGCGCCAATGTTGTACGCGTCGTTTATCGGTGGTCGCGCGCTGGTCCCATTCTTGAGCGCCTTGTTGGCCGGGCTCATCACCTTGGCGATGCTGCTGGCAAGGCGTTTTGGAGTTGCCCGCATTTTCGTCGTCATACAAGTGACGCTGGTGCTCTGGGTGTGGGCGTGGGCGCAATACCCCTACGTCGTCATTCCCACGTTGACGGTCGACCAGGCCGCGGCGCCCGTTCGAACCCTCGAGGGTTTCGCAGTTGTCGCCTTGCTGGGCCTTGCCATCCTCATCCCGTCGCTGTGGTACCTGTTCCGCGTCTTCAAAGGAAGCACGCCGAACTCGAATCCTTAGAAACTGAACGGCCCTGGTAGGGTTTCCCAGCATACTGCGGCGCCTGAAAACGCTGTAGGCTTCAGGTGTACTGCCTTCAGGCGGCCCAACCGGTGTATTGCACACTGGCTTGCGAAGGAGGTTTCCATGTTCGCTTCGTTTCGGAAGCATCTCTCATTCATCGCATTTTGCTGCGCTGCATCGGCCCTTATGGTGGTGGCGGTAGGCGGCTGCAGCAACAACACGGCACCGGGGCCGACGGCCACCTCGACCCCGGCGTCGGTTACCGAAGCATTGCCAGCAGCTGGGCAGCCTCTAGCGTTCCCGCAACACAAGGGCTTCACCGGTCAACTCATTGTTCCGCCCAATAATGGTCCGGCGGGCACCAACGTCACGATCACCGTCTTCACAACGCCGCTCCCCGCCGGCCCGGGCACATCGAGCATCGCCCGCCATTCGCTTTCGACCTCTCGCGAACCGATGGCGCTCCCGAGCGGTACCGCCGCTATTTGGGAAGGGCAGATGGGTTTTTCGACCGCGCTCGCGTTGAGTGCCTCTCCTACGGTCACGATCACCGTACCAAGTCAGTACTCGACCGCCACCAATTTCTTCACCCTCGAACTTTGGATCACCACCGGCAATCCTCAATTCACTTGGTCTGCTCCCTCGATCTCAGGGCAAACGCTGACATTCTCAGGCGGAACGGGGATGGTCGGTGTTGATTCGGCGACGTACTACTTGTATCTGTACGTGTCTCCGAATGCTTCGCCGTCTCCATCGCCCTCGCCGTCGGCCTCACCATCCATTGCGCCATCACCGAGTCTTTCGCCCTCGATCGCGCCCAGTCCATCGCCCTCAGCGAGCGCGGCACCTTGCAACCCAGCAAATCCAACCGCGCATTGCGCGATCACGTTCAGCACGGTCGCGATCATCTTCCCGAACGTGCCGCCCGCACAGTGGGGCTGCGGTGGCAATCCTTACCAACAAAACTTCACCGCAATCGAGTCGAACTACACCGGCAACTTCACTGCGGTGAGTAACAACACACAAATGGCGACCGTCTCGCAGTCGGCTCCGAACGCGTTCACGGCCACCGACGTCTGGCCATACCCTAGTGGACAGAATGGCTCATCCTTTGGAATCATTGTCTCGGACACGAAGGGTAATGCGTCGGTTCTCGACGGCGATTTCAACGCCATCTGCTTACCATAGATAGGAATACCAGTCCGACACGAGGGGGCGGCCAAGCGGGCCGCCTCCTCTTTTTCTTGGCCGACCGAGTCACCATATGAAGGGCGTCCGGTCGAATTCCGGCGGGTAGCCCCGCATGCTCGTAGAAGTAGCGGCTCGCTCGACGGAGGTGGCATGGTCGGGGAGTCGGTACGGTGTCGGTCATTTATTGGCCGGCACAAAGAGCTATCTGCGCTCGTGGACGCGCGCAAGGCTCTCGGTCAGAGCAACGGCTCATTCGTATTGATCTCGGGCGAGGCCGGGATCGGTAAGAGCCGGCTGCTGACCGAGTTTATCGCGCTTTCGCACGAAGGCCGGGCGCGAAATCTTGTGAGCTCGGAATGTCTCCAGCGCGCCGGCCGACCTCTTGGGCCGATCCGGTCAGCCGTGCGTTCGCTCTTGTCGAGGGTCAGGTTCGAGGATCTGGAAAAGGTCGTGTCTCGCGCCCTCGCGCAGATCTTGCCCGAATTCATGGCGGAAATGGGGCGGAGCTCGTCCGAGGTGACGCTCGAGAAAGACGAGCTCTTCGAGGCGCTCTTCACCTTCTTCAAAGCCGTATGCGCGAAACGCGCAACGGTTTTGATGGTCGAGGACATCCACTGGGCCGACGAATCCACGTTGGAGTTCTTGCATTATCTCGCGCGCCGCCTCGACGGCACGCGCCTGCTCATCCTGGCGACATTCAGGACCGACGAACTCGCGCGCGACGAACCACTGCTGCTTTCCCTTTCGCCGCTCTTCCGGGAACCCAGCCTTAGGCACATACGCGTGCAACCGCTCGGCCTGGGAGAACTCCACGAGTTGATCGAGAGCACGCTGGACGGTCACGCGCCGATTCCACCGCCGGCGTTCCAAGACATCGAGCAGCGCAGCGAGGGCAATCCGTTCTTCGCCGAGGAGCTCGTCAAAGATTACCTCGAGCGAGATGCGCACAAGACAAAACCGGCGCTTCTACCGCTGTCGATCCGCGCTGCGATTGCCGCGCGGTGTGGTCGGCTGGATGCAGGCAACCGAGCGATTTTGGAGTACGCGGCCGTCTTGGGATATCGTTTCGACCCCGAAGTGCTCGCGCTCGTGATGGGAAAGGATCTCGAGGCGATCACGGTTGCGCTTCGTAAGGCGCGCGATCTCAACTTGATCATAGACGATGCGGGTGGACGGCTGAGCTGCCGGTTCCGGCACGCGCTTACGCGGCAGACGATCTACGAGGACGTCCCTTTCTTCCAAGCCCGCCGGCTACATGGCGAGATCCTGAGCGCGCTTGAAGCGCATCTTGACGCCGGGCGCCACATTGAAGAGCTCGCGTACCACGCCTGGCGAAGCGAAGATCGCGACCGCACGATCCGCTACAATGAGAGGGCAGGCGACGCGGCGTTTGCGCTTCGCGCTCTGCCGGAGGCCCTCGTCTGCTACAACCGGGCTCTTGCCGCCGCGACCGAGCCCCTCGATCGCGCCAGGCTCTATGAGCGGATCGGTTCCCTCGAGCGGCTGCAAGGCCGGTACAAGCAGTCATGCGACGCGTTCGAAGAGGCCATGCAGATCCACCTCGACCGCGGGGACGTCAACGAGGCCGCTCGTATAGCACCGAGCATGGTCGGGCAGATGTATAACATGCAGAACGAGATCGCGCTGCCGTACGCGGAGCGCTTTCTTGAAAGTTATCAAGACCAAATCGCACAAGCGCCGCTTGACCACTTGCTGGTCGTCTGCGCACGCATAGCGGGCGCGCTCTACGATTTCTCAGCCGCCGAACGTTACGTGAGCAGCGTCGCTGACCCAGACCACCTGGCCCCCAATGCCAAACTGAACTATCTCATCGTCCAGCTGATGCGCCACACGTATGCGGGAAATGCCGACGAATGGCTGCGATATGCCGACCGTGTGGATGAGCTGTTGCCTGAGCTTTCTCCTGAGTCGTTGATCGGCGTAGAGAATGCACTCGCGTTGACCGGAATCTACCTCGGCACAAACGAGCGGATCGAGCAAGCACTTGAAACGGCCGAGCGCACCGAGAGAGAATGCAGCTTTCGCGCGCAGCGTCTGTACATGATCGCGGTCAAGGCGACGTATTTATACCAGCGCGGGGACATTTCCGGTGCCGTGGGATGCATCGAGGAAGTGGTGAGCGGCCGGGATGTCAATACTGCCGTTCGCGTCGCTGCCTCGATCGCAGTCCACATCGCAGTTTCGACGGGCGATGACGCGCTCTGGAGGCAGTTCGACCAAAAGCTGCTGCTGGAAGCCCGTCAGCACCTCGGCGATCCGGATTGCATCTTCTTGCTGGGAGCGCATGCCGCGCTTTCGGTCGCTCAAGGAGAGCTCGATGTCGCGCAATCCGACCTGCGGCTTGCCTTGTCGGCATTGTCCTTTGCAGCTCCCGAAGCCATGTTCATCTTGATCCACGCGGTAATGTATCTGCCTGTCGAGGAGCTCGACAGAGTCGTCGAGCTGACCAAGGTCGCTGCGCGCCACGCCGGCGGCGCCGCCTCGCGTGCGACCGACGTCCTCGTGCGAGCGATCGTTGCCTCACGCAACGGCAAACCCGAAGAAGCAGTCGCCCTCGGTGACGACGCGAGCCGCAAGTACGCCGCGCTTGGATGGCCGCTCTTCGAAGCCAAGGCGCTGGAACTTGCGGGCAAGCGCGACTTGGCTGTAGCGATTTACGAGCGTTGCGGAGCCGTTGCTGACGCCAGACGCTTGCGTACAGCGCATGCCAGTACGGGCAGGGTGTTTGAAGACTTGACTTCTCGAGAAGTGGAAATTGCGGCGTTAGCGTCGATGGCCTACCGGAACGATGAGATCGCCAAACGCCTCGATATCGGGACCAAGACCGTCGAAAAACACCTGTCATCCATCTTCCGCAAATTGAAGGTGCGCTCGCGCGCGCAACTCATCGCGGTCGTAGCCTCATCAAAGGATCACCCGGCAATTACAACGCTAGGCTGAGGCTTTTGCTCTCCAAATCGAGCAGCTTCTGCTTGCGCCAGAGCCCTCCGCCATACCCCACCAAGCTGCCATCAGCTCCGATCACCCGGTGGCACGGCACAATGATCGCGATCGGATTGGCGCCATTTGCCGCTCCGACCGCCCGCGCTTGTCCGGGCACACCGGCGCGCTCTGCGAGCTCCCCATAGGACGCCGTTCGACCGTATGGGATCTCGAGCAATGCCTGCCATATTCGACGATAGAACTCCGAGCCGTGAAGATCGAGTGCGAGGTCAAAGCGCGTCCGTCGCTGCGCAAAATATTCTTCCAATTGAAGCTTTGTGCGGTCAAGGATCTCGCGATTAGCCGAATCGGTTTCAGCGGGGTCTCCCGGCGGAAACGCGTGGAAACTGAGCGTGACCAACTGCCCGCCGCGCGCACGTAGGAACAACGGTCCAATTGGCGACTCGATGGTCGTGATCGTGCTCTTCATCTCTTTTGCTGGTCTAATCTTACGACTAGGGGAATCACCGGTCCACTGAGTTACGGACTTAAGCTAGAATAGGGCTGAGTCATTTCATGGAGGGCGAAACCTATGGCGGCATACGCGGTGGCTGAAATTCGGTGGGACGAACAGCAAGGACTCGATCGGTACCTAAAAATGGTGCAAAACGCGCTCACGCCGTTTGGAGGGAGGTATCTTGCGTTTGGGCCCGCGACTGTCGTCGAAGGCAAGGACGCGCCCACGCATGTGGCACTCGTAGAGTTTCCTTCAATGGCCGATGCAAAACGTTTCTACGAGTCTGACCAGTATGGTCTGCCTCGTAAGATTCGAGCTCTTTCCGCTAAGACCGGTTGGGTCGTTTTTGTCGACGGCCTAAAAATCTGACGCTGTGCTAGGCAGCCCATCAACAAGCACGAGCCAGTCTGTCCGAGCCGAGTACATGCGAATATTGCTTAGCTCAGTGTATTCTTTTGATTCGAAGAATTCTTTCGCCGCTTCGAGCGATGGAAATTCCGCGAGTGCCAGGTGTTGCGGTACTGCACTGCCTTCGACCTGAGTAGCCCTGCCGAATGCGAGATATTTCCCGCCGACACGATTGAGCGAGCCTTGCACGCGCTTGAGGTAGTCTTCGGGCCCGTATGGCTCTTCCCACAGAACTTTTGCTACCGCATACGCTGGCATGAGGTTTACCTCCCGACGAGTCAGCAGCCGTAACCCTTTGGCCAGCCGGAGCACAGTTGACGGGCGATCGACTTCGGTACGACGCTCAGGTCGGGCATGCCGCCGCCGCCTTCAATCAGTTTCCAGCGGTGACCTGAAGTTCGCTTGTAGACCCACATGCCGCTTGCTTCTGTACCCATGTACACCTGTGTCAAGGCGTAGTCGCCGACGACGTGCACGCCTCCGACTTTATTATCGCGATCTGCCAAGACATCTGCTCGCACGGCTGCGACGTCGGCCGCTGGGCCGACGTACCACTGGCCCGAATCCGCGCCGACCGGAATATTCGAAACTGCGATCACTATCGCAAATGCAGCCAGGGTCCGGATGAGTCTTATCATTTGCTTCTCCGGTCGCATAGGATGAGAGTTACTATCAGAAGCGGTCATGAATGCGAATCGGGCCGACTGGATTCGAACCAGCGATCTCCTGTCCCCCAGACAGGCGCGATAACCAGGCTTCGCTACGGCCCGAGCTTTATGATAGAACGGTGCGCTCTTCTTTCGCGCGCTTTACAGACCCTTGCAGACGTGCGTAACCGCGCTGTTTTGCCATGGCCCGATCTAATGTCGGATGGTACAAGAAAATGTGCAGACTGCAAACGCCAACGTTCACATTTTTCGCCGCAGGCCGCCTACTGAGGGCTAGGGGTTGATCTGATGGAAGTCAAGCCCAGGTTAGATATCGGAGTTCACCTCTTGCCCGAGGCCATTTCTGTAGTAGTTGCTTTTCGGTCCCGTAAATACTTGAAGCTGCTCTCCCGTCATCGGGTCGGTCATGCTTTGGATGCCGACAAGCGTTTCATCGAAACTATTCACCTGCGCGGCTTGCGATTGCATGCGCGACTCGAATCCATTCACTTGCGCGCTCATCGAGCTTCGAAACGCTGCCATCTGCGCCTGCGTCTGTTGCAAGAAGGCTTGGAAGTTAGACTGGATCTGCTCGAGACCCATCTTTGTCAGTTTGTCTTGATAGGCGACCCACTGCGGGCTCTTGCTCCACGAATTGAACATGTGCTGGGCTATCGCATAGGAAGCGTGCTCGTCTTGTTTGGTCGCGAGAATGCTGATCAAAGGATCGACAATCCAATAACCGGTTCCGTAGGAAACCCCGTACTGGGTGGTGCGGGCGTAAACCGTCGCAATGCGCTGGTCTTTGCCCGTATTGCAGACATACGAAAAACTTGCGTCAGTTGTTTTTTGCATGTTCGCGCCGAGCGAGGCCCCGGGTGGAGGGGTAGGCTTCCAGGCGGAACCGGGCCGCTGCGCAAGGCTCTTACAGACAGATTTGAAGCGATGCTTGGCGTATAGCTGTGCGTAATCGCCGGCCGTTTGATAATCTGCAACCATCATCTGAAACTGTTGCGGCTTCACATATGGCTGACCGGCTTGTCCAGTGGATGGGCCAGGAAGGGCATACGGTGGCACGCTGACATCATCGAGTCGGATCACCATCGCGCCGTCAAGCGTTCGTACCGTCATCATCCAGCGCGCATCGAAATATCCGAAGCGCCACATACCGCCTTGCACTTGCCAGCCAGCCGGCACGTCCATCGTGAACGCGCCCTCTGCCACGTCCTTGTAACGCACCCAGTGTGGCGCTGTCTCGAGGTTGGAGTTGGCGACAACGTGCTGCGAGGCCGATGCTGATCCGACTCGTTCGGCACATCCAACGAAAAGCAAGGCGACGACCGACGCCAAACACGCAGCACGAAACATGGTGAGACCCTTTCCCTAGGAAATGGTGAACGCCAACTACGTTAAGCCACTACGCTGCCGCAACCTCCAGCCTCAACCCTAACGATAGCATGCAAGCATCGACTAGTTTAGGGCCGGCTGGAAAATTCTTCGAGCTTCTTGTTCGCCATTTCGCTGGCGCACGTGAGGCACCAGCCATCGGCGTCGTTATCAGCAGTGAGCAGTTTGGCACAGCGTCGACAGAACTGCGGAGCCGGTGGGTCATAGAAGCCAAGGTCATTCATCATCCAAAGCTCCAGAAAGCACGGGTACAGTTCCACAGGTAACCGGGTTGGCGCCTTGCGGTTCTATGCCGGCTGTTGCACCCGTTGGGACTCCAGGTATTGATAGATATACGAGATCACGATGCTACCTTCGCCGACCGCCGACGCGACACGCTTGACCGATGAGCTGCGAACGTCCCCCGCCGCGAAGATCCCTGGGATGCTCGTCTCGAGCGGATAGGGTTTCCTCTCCAGCCGCCAAGCTGCGATCTCGCGTCCCGTGCGGATATAGCCGTGCTCGTCTCGTTCTAGTGCCTCGGGCAGCCAAGAAGTCTCCGCATCGGCGCCGATGAAGATGAACAGCGCGTGAGCGTCGCGTTCTCGGTCTGCGCCGGAAACGCTCGATCGCGTAACGATCCGCTCCAAGCGTCCGTCGCCGACAACCCCCTCAAGGCTCGTACAGGTTTCCACCACGATGTTCGCCACGGTGCGAATCTGCTCGATCAAGTATTGCGACATCGTTCGCTCGAGCCCAGTGCCGCGAACCAAGATTGTCACGCTGCGCGCGTAGGACGAGAAGAACATCGCGGCCTGTCCCGCCGAATTTCCGCCGCCGACAAGAAAAATGTCCTTCCCGCGAACAGAGTATGCTTCGCCGCGTGATGCCCCGTAAGAGATGCCGTGTCCAACGAGCTCGTCGAGCTGCGGTATCGGCAGCTTGCGCCACGCTACGCCGGTTGCGAGCACGACGCTGCGCGCACGAATCTCTGTTTCGCCGTCCAACGCCACAGCATACCCGGAGCCCTCTGGTCGGATCTCGCACACGGATCGCGTGACGACGATTTCCGCCCCTAGCCGTTTGGCTTGCTGCAGCGCGCGATGCGCCAGCTCGCCTCCGGAGATTCCGCTGACGAACCCAAGGTAGTTTTCGATGCGCGACGACGTGCCGGCTTGTCCGCCGGGCGCGTCCTGCTCGATCAAGATCGTCGCAAGACCCTCAGACCCTCCATATACCGCCGCCGCCAGTCCCGCCGGACCGCCCCCGATGATGACCACGTCGTACTCGCGCAGCCGCGGCGCGATCGGGAGACCGATAGCCTCCGCAAGCGCCCGATGATCCGGTTTGGCGAACGTACGCCCGTCGGGGAGACGCACGAGCGGACAGGTGGACGTGTCGAGACTGAGCTGGGCGATGGATTCCGCATCATTCGAATCGTCAAGATCGAACCACTCGAATGCCACCTGGTTGCGTGAGAGAAAGTCGCGAATAGCATGCGAGGCAGCGTCGAGATCGCTCCCGATGAGGACGGCCTGCTGCTCCCCGTACTTTCGGTATGCTTCGTCGAAAATCGATACGCGGCGAATCAACGTCTGAGCCACAAAAGCGGCCGCCTCTTTTGACTCTGAAATGAGCAAATGGAAATCGCCTGGTTCGACCCGCATCAAACGTGATGGGCGCAGGGCACGAATCGAGATGAAGGACTCCGTGCCGAGAATGACCGCAAAATCTCCGAAGTATTCGGTCGGATCGAAGGTCGTTGACTGGACCTCCTGCCCGCTCAGGAGCCGTACCCGCTCTACCTCTCCGGAAAGAACGACCCAGAGATAGGCGGGGTCACCTTCTCGCGTGACCCATTCCCCGGGCGTCGCCACGATCTCGACGGAACGCGAAGCAATGCGCGCTCGCAGCGCCAGTGTTGCGCCGGCGAAAAGCGGGATCTCTGCGAGCTCTTCGGCTTCGATCATGGGTCAGACAAGTTCTGCATGTGGGCGAGCACAACCCTTATAAACATCCCGTGCCGAGACTCAGGAGTTGATGATCCTGGTGGCCTCGTCGCGATGCTCTTGCATGAGCTCCATAGTGTCGCCCTCGACGTTCAGCCGTAAAAGCGGCTCGGTGTTGGAGGGTCGCACGTTGAGCCACCAGTCCGCAAAGGAAACCGTCACGCCATCCAAATGATCGATCGAGGCCCCGCGCGAGGCGTAAAAGGCTTCTATATCGTGCATTTTCTGTTTGGCATCGGTCACGTGCGTGTTGATCTCACCCGAGCGGAAACGCGTGTCTAATGGGGCGATGAGGTGGCTCAGCGTTCGCCCGTCATGGCTCAGCAGCTCCAAGCAGTGCATCAGCGCGATCATCCCGGAATCTGCAAACCAGTTTTCCCGAAAGTAATAGTGTCCGGAATGTTCGCCGCCAAACGGGATGTCTTGCGCGCGCATGATAGGCTTGATCAGCGAATGCCCCACGGGTGATCGAACCGGAATCCCTCCGGCTTTTGTGATCGCTTCTGGAACGCTTCGGCTGCAGATCAAGTTGTAGAGAATTTTGGAACCGGGCAAGTGCGCGAGCGTGTTCAGGCCGATCAGCGCAGTGACGATCCCGGCGTCGACAAGCCCGCCTTTTTCATCGACAAGGAACAGCCGATCAGCGTCGCCATCGAAGGTCGCTCCAAAGTCGCAGTGCTGCTCCATCACGAGCTGCTGCAATTGTTTCTTGTTCGCTGGATCCATCGGGTTCGCGGGATGGTTCGGGAACGACCCGTCGAGTTCAAAATACAGTGGAACGATGTGGCACGGCAGGTCGCGAAAAACGATCGGCGTCGTGAGGCCAGCCATACCGTTGGCGGCATCGACCGCAATCTTATACGGTTTGATCTCACTTTTTGTGACGAACGACAAGCAGTGCTCGGCAAAGGCCGGCAAGACCTCTTGACGCTTGACGGCGCCTTGCCGCTTGCTTTGCGGAAACTCACCGGCAAGAATGCGGTCGCGCATTGCGCCGAGGCCGGTCTCAAGCGAGACCGCCACCGCATCTTTCAGGCAGAACTTCAGACCATTGTAGTCCGCCGGATTATGCGACGCAGTGATCATCACGCCGCCGTCATAACCGAATTTCCCAACGGCGAAATATAACACGTCGGTCGAAACGAGCTCGATCTCTGTGACGTCCGCGCCCTGTTGGGTTGCGCCCTCGGCAAGCGCGGCAAATAAGTCCTTACCAGAGGTTCGCATGTCGCGGCCAATGACGATGTTGGTCAAGTCGAATTGCGCGACGAACGCACGACCGACTTGACGCACAAACTCCTGGGTGAGCTCGGTCGGAACGATTCCCCGAATGTCGTACTCCTTGAAGAGGTCATGAATCGTTTCCGAACTTAGCTTAAGCGCCGACATCGTCAACCCAAAATGGCTTCGCTTCCTGGTTTATGTTTAAGCGCCCACGACCGATCGCAACGTCCGCCATTCCATAATAGATGTCAAAAGGTTTTCCAGGCAGGCTCGGCCGAGGATCGATTGCAGTCGGAAACACGACCTGCCTTGCGCCGTCGCGGACCTCGCGCTTTGTTTCAGGCGCGAACAGCGGGCACGGCGAGCGATACACGATTTCCGCTATATGAGCAAAATCGTGGACCAGGAGTCCTGCGCTGTAACGCATCACGGGCTCACCGGCCGGACCCTGAACGCGGTCGACCCCGTGAAAAACGGAAAGCCACCCGGCAGGGATGCGAACGGGTGGCGTACCTGCTCCAACCTTGATAGTGCCCCACGACGCGGCTGGCAGTTTTAAATAATGGGTTTCCGTAACTTCGCAAAGCTTTTGTGGGTCCGCCCGAACCGGCGCAAACGGCATGTATCCAATAGCAATCCTTTCAGATGTCGGGCGGGTAGTTCGTCCACCACCGTGGCTGGTGACACTCCACGGGAGGGATGGCCGATGGTAAAATGCGAGTGACTCGGCGCCCTTGGGAGAAAGCACCGGCTCCGGGAAGAACGCTGCATCCTTATCTGCGAAAGGCGCGGCGCTTCCGCGGAACTTGATCAACCCCAGGCGCTCCCAGTGCAAGCCGTCCTCCGAGAGCGCCGCCGCGACTTCAGGGCCTCGTGGGCCGAAGGCAACGTACGCCATGACGTAACGGCCAAGCGCAGGGATGTACGTTACTCGCGGATCCTCGCAACCATATCCATCATCGGAGTCCCGTAGCTCGTAAGGCGCCGTAGGTTCAAGCGCATAACCCCATTGCTCCACCTTGAGAGATCCATCCGATCGTTCCACGGCATGAAAGGATCCAATTCTCGAGATGTTCCCCTTTGCCACCATGCGCGGATAAAGTTGCAGGGAGCCGTCGCGGAGACGCGCGCACGCCGGATTGAGAATGCCTTCCCGCTCGTCAGCGCTGTCTTCGGGCTTGAGCACAACCCCGAGCCTGGTGAATTGCCCTCTAAGATTCAAGAAGCTTTACAGGGTGCGGAAACTACAGCGGATAGGTCGGAAAGCCGGCTATCCCCGGCCCCTGACAAGCACGTTTCTGGTCCGGGTTGACTTGACCGCCTTGGATTCCAGAATCGGCAACGAGCGCACCCTGCGGCCAATACCACACGCGGGTGTTGCTGTTATCGATCTTGTCACGAACGTGGATCTGGCCACTGGCGGTGCAGAGGTCCACGGAAACGCCGCCGTCGATCTTATCCCCGATGTCAATCCCGTTCTTGGCCCGAAAAAAGACCCTCGTCGGTTCATCCACATGTCCCACGGCTCCGCCTCCATCGATCTTGTTGCCCAACGTGATCGTACCGCCGGAAAATGCAGAAACAATGCTCGAGCCGTCGATCTTCTTGTCGCCCTCCGCCCCAACGAGACCGATATGGATGTCACCGTTAGGGGCATAGAGTATGACCCGGCTGGCTCCGTCGATCTTTCCATCAATGGTGATTGAACCATTGGTACTCGTGAGGTTCACATTACTGCCACCATCGATCTTTCCGTAGACGTGAATATCGCCGGCCACCGACTGGGTAATAGTAGTATGGTCGATGTTGCCGTTGTTGGTCCAGCCTTGAGGCGTGTCCGCGCGCACAGCGACGAAACAGAGTATGCTCGATGCAGTCGTCGCAGCGCTGACCCAAAGAAACCGATCAGTACGCCTCATGGTCCGGGCTTTCTCGATCGACGCAGATGGTGTAACCCTTCAGGGCACGTTTTGCCCAAGGCTTGCTTTGGCCCTTTGGTGGCAGGCAGCCCCGGCAGTGCCGAATCAATATTGAGCGAACGAATCGATGGCAAACGGTCCGAAACTTATCGCTTGTTGAGTCAGCGCGGATTGCCATGCAAAATACCCGTTGCCCGTTATGGTAACGCTTCCCGCTGCGATGATCGCACCGTAGAAGTTGTAACCCCTCACCGAACCATTGCCGGCGACGTTTACGGATCCTTGCGCCGTGTAGAGGGTGCCCCCGTTCCACGCGGGCTGACTTGTGTTTCCGCCACCGCTGAAATTCGCCGCAACGCCACCGCACTGGCTATCGGTCCCCAACACGACCATCACTGCGGTCGCAGACCCCTGAAGGCTTTGCTTGCCGGTGATGCTGAGACACTGCGAAACGATCCACGTTCCGCTATAAGGTCCTAAGGTGGAGTTCGAGGACAGCGAAATGCTTCCGCTCACAAAGGTCACCTGATTCGCGCCAGGCGCCGCCGTCGCCAGCTGCGATTCACTGCAACCGCTCGAACAATCGATCCATTTCACGTTCGAAGTTTGGGTCGAAAGATTTTTCCAATAATTTGAGTCGGCGAGCTGATCGATGGCGCCTTGGGAGGCCAAGAATCCGCTCACGACCGACGACGAGGCGTTCTGTTGCACGTAGGTCGGATTCGGCGTGCTCGTGCCGTCCCCGTACGCGCAAGGTGCGGGCTCCGCGCCGCTACAGCTGTAAGTGCCCCCTGAAACCACCGGAACGTCAGGTGGTGGGGTCGAGCCTGGAGGTGGGCTCGGGTCCGAACAAACCTTGAAATACTTGCCGGAGCTGCCGCTGTCGCACGTGTGGTTCCCCGGCGGGCTGATATTGTCCGATCCCGTGACCGATACGCTTTGGGCCGCGCAGATCGCGCATGAGCCCGTATTGCCTATCAGCAGTGATGCCACCGCTTCGGTTGCCACGTCGCGGCTGCCGGTGTCGGTATGCGACCAGATGACCGCTCCATACGGCGGCACGTTCACCGTGGTACAGGACGCGCAAAATTGCGTGCCGGCCAACGGGTCGGCCGTCGCTGTCGGAGACGAACTCGAATTGTACCAATAGGAATAGAAGTAAGGAACGTTCGGCACGTTGGGCAGGGGGGTCTGATCGGCGCTTGTCGGTGAAGGAATCGGACCCGGCGTCTGGTTGACGATTCCCGCAGCGGGAAGAGCCGAATCAATGTCCTTCAGGCCTCGATCGATTCCCGCTTCAGCCACGTCGTAGTACCGTTGCTTCTGATACGCGTTGCCAAAATTCTGGGAGTTTTGCGTCGTCAAGGTGAGGATCAAAAGAGCCACCATGAGGAAGAGCGCCAAAATCCCGAGGACGGTGACAAGCGCCATGCCTCTCTGCCCGTGGTATGCCTGCATGCTCAGTTCCTCGTTAGGACATCTTCAGTATACGTGGTCGCGTTGGTGCGGGCGTTGACTGTCGAAACCGCTTTGATCTGAAAGTCGACGATAAATGGCGTCGCGTCTGAATTGAGTTTCACGTCAAGCACGGCATTGCCGAAAACCGGCGGATTGGTGACTCCTTGCGCGGCGGTGATGGCGGTGTGGGCGTCGCTTGTTTGAATGTTCGAGTAATATATTTGGGGTGTGGCGAGCGGTTCGTAAATGCACTTCAGGGCGGCGTTTTGGAGAATAAAAACATCAAAGCCCTGCCAATACGGCGTTCCAAAGCCAGGCACGGTGACGAAGCGACCTCCGGGGTAGCAGCCTGAACCGGCCGCTCCGGTCTTCGCGCTTGCCACCGCAAAGGTCCTGACATCGGTCAAACTGGTCACCTGTTGGATCGGTTTTGTCGTCCCGGACACGACCGCGAAGACAGCGCGATAGTCGCTCTGGCGAACCTCTCGTTGCAGCTTGTAGAGTAATGGTACCGCATTTTGCTGGGTGTTTATCTTTGCTTGGGCGGGGCTTAAAAACGTGAGCACCGGCAGCAGCGCGCTGTAGGCAATCCCAAAGAACAAAAACAGAATGGCTATTGCAACCAGCAGTTCGGCGAGGGTGAACGCACGATTCGTGCGGTTCATAGGCGAGTCACCACGGTTTGGAGGAGGACGCTGCGGTTCGCGCTTCCGTAGGTCCACGTCACCTTAGCGGTGACGTCAAAGGAATTGCTCGTCGAGGTCAACGCGGGACTTGTCGTTGCGGAGGCAGTGAAATTGCCGGGAGAAGCAAGCTGCGGCGGAGGCGATGGAGATGCGCCCGGGGCGGGATACCCCGTCACGCCGAACGCCAACGGGTAGCCGGCATCGATGGGCGCGGTTGCGCTCGGCAGCGTCGTCGAGCCGGTGCGGATCTCTTGCCGGATTTGCTCGATATATTGCTGCCCGAACGAAACGGCCTGTAGCTCGTCGTCGCGTTCTCCGATTCTGCCGAAGGCGTACGGATATGCGGTCGTAAGCACGAGGACCGCAAGCGTCAAGATGACCATGGCCACAAAGGCCTCGACCAGGGAAAAGCCGCGTTGTCCAGGCGGGTTCGAACACCCGGTGCTCATATGGTCACTCGAATCACTTCGGATAAGGTCGTTTCGCCTTGCAGCAAGCGCGCGATCGCATCCATACGCAGGTCCTGAAAATCGGTCGTTCGCAGGTGTTCTCGCAGAAGCGCTGCATCCGATCCGTGCGTACCGATGAGGTGACGCAATTGCTCGTCAACGACGACCATTTCGTGCACCGCGCTTCGGCCGTAATAGCCGGTATCGTGACAATGCGCGCAGCCGCGCCCGCGCATCAGCGTCGCCGGAACCACCTCCAAGCCAAGGAGATCCTGGAGCACCACCACCTCGCTCGCTGGGACCTGATATGACTCTTTGCACCAACCGCAAACCTTCCTCACAAGCCGCTGGCCGACCACCGCGATGAGCGATGCTCCGATGAGCGAACCTTCGACGCCGATGTCGACAAGGCGCGTGATGGCCTGAATGGCACTGTTGGTGTGCAAGGTCGAGAAAAGGAGATGCCCGGTCAAAGCGCCACGCACGGCCAGATCCGCGGTTTCCCGGTCGCGGATCTCGCCGACGTAGATGACGTCCGGATCGCTGCGCAAGAGCGATCGGAGCACGGTCGGGAACGTAAGCCCTCTCTTAGGGTTCAGCTCCACGTGATTGATGCCGCGCACTCGATACTCGACCGGATCCTCGACCGTCATGATGTTCGTCGTGCCGTCGTGGATCTCTTGAATGCAGGCGAACAGGGTCGTCGATTTGCCGCTCCCGGTAGGCCCGCAGAACAGGATCATGCCGTACGGCCGGCGGACCAGCGGCGCAAAGAGCTGATAATTCCGCTCGCTAAAGCCAATCGAGCGAAGCGTCTTGAACGACGGGTTCTTTTCCAGTAGCCGCAAGACGACTTTTTCACCGAAGACGGTTGGTATGCACGCGACTCGCAACTCATAGTCCCTACCGCCATACCGCATCGAGAAACGTCCGTCTTGCGGCACATGACGTTCGGTGATATCCAAACTCGCCATGATCTTGATGCGCGAAATGACCGAGGCGAGCAAGTTGCGAGGCAGCGTCCGCATCTCGTGCATGATGCCGTCGAGCCGAAAACGCACGAGAATCGCGTCGTCCACGGGTTCGACGTGGACGTCGCTCGCCCGCTCTTCTACCGCCGAGCGAAGGAGCGAATCCACGAGGGAGATGATGGGGGTCGCATCCGAGAGTCGCCGCAGCGTCTCCAGGTCGGCCACGTCTCTTTCTTCTTTGAAGAGTTGGATGGCGCTGCCGCTGGCCGCATCGATGAGCCGGTCGGCAGCCTGGAGAGAGGCTGCCTGATAGGCAGCCTTTACGGTTTTCTCTACGTCTTCGATGAGCGCGAAGCGGAGCTCGAACTGATTTTTGGTGCGCAAATGGATCATATCGCGCGTCGGAAGATCCAACGGATCTGCCATCACGATAACGTATTTTCCGTCGCTGCGGCTGATCGGCACGACGTTTTGCGAAAAAGCGATGCTCTCCGGAATGATTTCCGTCAGGCTCGTGTCCGGCTTCAGCGCGCTTGAGTCTAGGTATGGCACGCCGTACAATGCGCCGAGATATTCCTTCAAACGATCGTAGGTCGTCAACCCGAATTCGAGCAACGTCCCCTGCAGATCGCGATTTTGTTGCAGCACCGCAAACAGCAAGCGATCCGCATCCGCCGGGGTAAGACCATGAATTTGTTCGATGCGGCGAATCAACCGCAGGTAGTAGCTATGTTGCTGCGGCGAGAGAGAACTTGCCGAACTTGGTTCTCCGCCATCTTTGAAGTCAAAGACGCCCGGCGTTATAGGCTTTGCAAGCTGCGCATACACTGCATCCGCCGTTGCGACTCGCGCCTCTCCACTGAGGTCTTCAAAACGTAGCCCGGACTCTACGCTCGAATCCGAATTCTGCCGCGTCCAAACCACTCGTACGGAAGCGCGGATCGCCGTATCCGCCGACAAAGATACAGTTGCCAACCACTCGCTACCAACTTCCAGCCCTTCTGCCGAGGAAACTCGCAAACCGCCCAAGCCAAGGTCTTGCATGGTTCCAATAACCCTGTGACCGCCCGACGTCACCGCCTCCACCGGCGTGCGCAGTCGGCGACGCCGAAATTGCCGCGCGGTTCGTTGCGGTTCGGCTACGGGCTTTCGAGCGGCGCTCGATTTTGCGTGGGGCACGATAAGACCGGCCAGTCCATGAGCTCGGCGAATAGGTTGGGGCAGGCTTTTTAGAGACAAGCCCGCGTTTCTCGCATTTCACGTTAGACGCTACTAGCGCCTTCGGAACGGTACAGCCGGAAAGTCCCATATCGGCCAGTGCCGACGCCATTGCCCACTGCCGCAATCAGGGGTGTCCGACGGTTGCCCGCCCACCAGGCAACCCACGCTTGGCGTTGACCAAACCTAAGGCACGCGAACGAGCTCGACTCGCCGGTTGAGAGCCTTCCCTGCCTCGGTGGCATTCGACGCGATAGGCTGGGTGAGGCCGTAGCCCCGGGCCTCAAGTCTTGACGATGCGATGTGGTACTTGCTCACCAGCTCCTCAACGACTGCCTCTGCGCGACGCTCGCTCAATTCCTTGTTGTAGGTCGCGCCGCCGTCTGAATCGGTATGGCCTTCGACGCGCATGCGCCAGGCCGGGTGGGCATGTAGAACGCGAGCGATCTCGAGGACCGTGACCTCCGACTGCGGTTTGATCCGCGCGCTCGCAACGTCGAAGTGGATCCCGTAGGTACGCGCTCTGCCGCTCTGTTCGAGCTGCTTTGCGATGGACGGTGCCGCAGGTCGAGGCGCCGCAGCGATTGGATGCGGTCCGTTGCGATCCAGAGCAACGCGCGCGGTGCATGGCAGCGGAGTCTGTGGCGACAGCCCGTACTCCGCCCGCGCGATCTGAATGGCTTGCGGAATTCGAGCCCCCATGTCGTCAACATCGAACCCATTGTAAATGAGGATGCCTCGGCCGAAGCGAGCATATGCGTGCACCCAACCCGATACGCCCTTCGCGTTTCTCGCGAAGAGCAGGCCGCACCAGTGTGGATTATTCGTCTGCATGATGTCCGCGTCGCCGATTTGCTGCGTCTCCACTGCGAGATAGGCCCGCACGTCCAGAAAATGCGCTCGATCTTTTGGGTCCTTACTGCCGAGCACCGAGGAATCCGCGATCTGCAGCTCGTGGCCGCTCGCGCCGCCTGCTCCAGTCGCCGCGGTTCGGAATGGGAAGGGTATGAAAGCGTAATCGGAGTGCGAGCAGACGTCGGCGTCGCGGATGATCAAGATATGCCCGCTGGCCACGAAGTCGAGAAGCGCTTTCGTCTGTTCTGATGTCAAGTCCGTGTTCGCCGCGCAGTCGTAGGCGAGAATCGCGGCGTGCGCGCGGCTCAGCGCGGCCCGTGAAAGCCCTGGCAAGAAGAGCGTCTCGTAGTGGAAGCCGGGTGCGATTTTCGGGTCGGCCTCAGGACCGCCGTTCGTAGGAATTCGCTTGATGACGAGCACCGTGGGTCCGCTGCCCGCGGTGGCCACGTCGCAGGTCGGGGCGCTCCCGATTTTTCTTGCCACGATCGGCTGTGAGCCCACTGAACCGACCAAGAGCGACCCGTTCGCGACGACGGTCAGGACGTCGCTGCCGCCAAGTGTCGCAGTGCCGTTGCGGATCTGGCCGTGCCACAGCGGGTCTGTGCGCGCGCAAAGTCCGCCGCTCATCACGCCGTCGCGCTCGAAAGTGGCCACTTGGGCCCCATCGAGCTTTTGATGCTCGTTTGGATCGAGAGCGCCGACCGTCGGCGCGAAGACCATGCCACCATCGCCGTTCGGGTTGTCGGCAAGTGCCCAGCGTCCATTGAAGGACAAGGACGGCGGCGTCACGCTGCCTGCGGCCGAAATCGATCCGATGATGAGTGTCGCACCAGGCTTGCGAAGAAAAGTGAACCGCACCCATCGTGCCTGGAGCGGACCGGCGAGAGTGCCAGTCCGCTCGTAACCGGTTGCGGGAAAGGCGATCGATCCAGTACGGCTAAAGGCGTGGCCGTCGATGGAGGCATCGACGTCGACGTGCGTGTCCGGATCGGTCAGGCCGTAGGTCATGATATTGATCGCATCGATCCGCGCGACCGCTGGCAGCTCGAACAATACCTGCGGCGCTTGTTTGAAGTCAGGATAGATCGTCCATCCGCCACCCGACGCCAGAAGCGGAGCACCGCGGTTGGACGCCGCAACGGTCCAGCTTCTTACGAACGCGCCGTGGGCATAGCTCAGCAGATTGGCTGGCGGGGTAGCCGAGGCAGAGGGCGATGGAACGGAAACCGGCGACGCGATCCCTGCGGGCGTTTGTGGAGCCTGCGAACTCGGCGGTGTCGATTGTGGAGCGGCGGGAGCTGATGTGGCGCCGCTCGAGCTTTGACTGTTGCCGCAGGCTGACAATGCGACCAACGCGACGAGACACAGTGCCGAGACAACCCTATTCCTCATTAGGTCGACGCCATCACGAAGGATTGCAGAGCTTGATGTTCTTCGGAACAATGATCTCGAAGTTACGGGTGTAAACGTTCCAGCTCTTGTCGGCTAGCTTTTGACCAAGCAGCCCTGCCTCATAACCCGCTCGTGCGATGATGTTCAGGTCGCGGCGCTCGCATGCCACGATCGAGACCGGGCCGGTAGCGATGAAGTTGGCTTGCACGAAGAAGGCCGCCCAGATGCTGCCGCCTTGCTCGCCAAGGATGCTCTCGAGCTCTTCCGGCGCCCCTACTTTCGCTGAGACCTTCGGGGCCATGAGCGTTACCGAGAGGCCAAGGGGCGCGAGGGACATGGTCCCCCCATACGACGTGATTTCACCCTGTGCTTGAACGGAGCCATCCGCGCCGGCGGATTGCCCCTCGTCGACGTTGAGAGCCCCTCCGAAGGAGGCATGATATTGGCCCTGGGCGACCGTGGCTTTGCTTGAAAAGACAGGCGCAAAGGCAAAACCCGAACCGATCGAGATCTCAAATGGGATCGGTCCGATCAAGAATGGCCAAGAGAAACCTAGTGGCAGCTTGATGACATCCGGCGCATTCCACTTGCTTAGGTCCGTGTCGGCCTCGCCACCAAGCGTAACCGCCCATTCAAAGTCGAAGTTGCCTTGCAGCTGCTGGTTGTCGAAGGTGATCTGTGTCGTCTGTCCATTGGCAACCGTGACATTGAGCGAGCTCGTCAGGTTGTCCAGTTCGCCTTTACCGGTCACTTCGGCCTCGCCGCCGCCCGGCGCCGACTTCTTCGCCGTGAGATCGATCTTGAGGTCATTGGTCTCCGGCGTCAGCGTCAAGTCGACTTTCCAATCTTTGATGGTCTGCTCGTAATGAACCCCGGAACCGGCGAGCGCCGGGTCGGCGATCAGGCGCTCGAACCACGAAGGATCCTCCGCGACATCCACTCGATGAAAGCCGCGTGGCGTGACATAGGCAAGACGCGAGAAATCGATCGAGACCTGGCCGCCTATGTGACCATCGCTGATCGCCTGGTCCAACGCGACCGGTTCAGTTGCCACGTGCAGCTGGCCATTCTGATTCTCGACGCTTTTGATCTTCCGCAGCGCGAGGTTCGAGAAGAGCACGATGCTGCCGGGCGCCAAGGAGGCTATCTGCGCAGCCGAAGAGTCGAAGGTAAGCGTGCCGTCTTTTGCCACGCCGCGATACGCCTGTTTGACGGTATCTGCATCGACGATCTTCGTCTGAGGGTTCCAGGTGACGTTGTACGTCTGTTGCGAGGCTGGTACCGCGTTTGCAAGCGCTGCCCCCGCGGCAGTCGGCGTTTGAAGCGAGGCCGCCCCCGTGCCGGAAGACGCATTGGAGCTCGTTGTTTCGCCCGAGCCTGAGGAATTCTGCGAGCATGCGATGAGCGTTGCTACGAGCGCTAGGGTAAAGAAGCAGGCGATCGAGCGCGTCACGGCGTTGCACTCGGGGTCGATGCTTGGCCGCCCATGCCTTGGACTTGTTTGGCCGCCTGCTGCAGCGCCGGGGAGACTTTCATCGGCGGGCAACTCGGCGGTGCCGTCGCCGAGCCGCTGTTCAACATCGATGCAGCCTCGCTGCCAACGCACTTGGGATCCGGCACCGCATTCAGATCCCCTGAGACGGCACCAGGATCGTGAGCTCCACCCGACGCGCCGTTCGCATCATCGGAACCGGCTTGTTGTCCGTTTGCCTGACCGCTGCCGGTTTGCGCTCCTGCGTTTGAATCGTCCGCGCCGCCCGATTGTGCGTGCCCGGTCATCGTCGCCCCGCCGGGTGACAAAAAGTGACTCAAAGACCTGAACTGCGGCGGCAGGCAAGCGCCGGCTGAACGAAACCAGAGCAGGAGCGCGATGAGGACCGCTATCTCGACCAACCCGACCAAGACAACGAGACCGGACCCCATACCTCCGCGGCTCGAACGCGGGAAACCCATCTTTTGCATGACAGTACATCCTCCATCGCCATCGTACCGCGGGCCCGTGCCGCGATCGTGCGAGAGCTGTGCTTCATTTAGCGGCAAGTCTGGCGGTTCTGATTGAACGAAGCCATGGCGGTCTTGGAGAGTGCTGGTTTGAAAGTCTCGTAGGCGACAGCGTAGACATCGATTGAGTCCACAGAACCGGTGACGTTCACAACCATCGTTCCGTCGGGCTTGAAGTAGGCGTCTTGCGGGCGATTGTGGCCCATCGAATGGTACTTCTTGAATCCCAAGAGACGCGCGTCGTACCATGACACATACGTCGCGTCGTTGCCTTTCGGCATGTAGAAATTTCCTCGCATCTGCGATCCGCAGTAGAACCCGTCCGGAAGCTTTTCGATGAGCGGCGCTCCGGGGTAGACGGGCAGCCCGGTGAGATTGTCGGTGTCGGCTCCAAGCGCCGGCACCCCCTGTGACACGGCAGTCGCAAGAGCCGTTGCCAGAACAACGATGGTCGAAAAACTGCGATGATGTGCTTGCATGGTAGAAAAGGCCCCCCTGACCGGATCCGCACCAGGAAATGACGCTTCCCCGCGTGCCGGACTGATGGTCAGAAGCTTACCGGGATGGCGTGCGGCTTGCGTACGGCCGCAGCGGACGCCCGCGATCTACGCTATTTTGGGCCTGATCTTCACATTCGGCGGCGGAATATACATGAAGTGCCGCATCGCCGGCTTGGCCGCAACGCCGGTAACAGCACTTCGCTCCAGGGCAAGGGGAAGAGCGGTGAACATCTCTTGCTGAGCGAGCATCTGGCCAATACATCGTCGCCAACCGCTACCGAATGGCAAGTATTCAAATGACGAGTACTGCCGGTCCAGAAAGCGCTGTGGTTCGTACGACTCGGGTCGGGGGAAGGTATCCGGCCTTCTATGTGTCTGAATAACCGTTGCAATCAGATACGTGTTCTCCGGCACTTCGAGATCGACGATGCGCAGATCCCTTTTTGCTCGGCGTATGATCAAGGGTACGGGAGGCCAAAGGCGCAGCGCCTCCTTGCAACAAGCCTGCAACAACTTGCTTGATTCCGGCCCGGCGTTTTTTGCGCAATCCGCGAGGACCGCGTTGCGAAGCCCTGCATCGGAAGCGATATAGTAGAATGTCCAACTCAAAGCCGCAGCCGTACTCGTATAACCAGCGACGAGCAGGGTGCCGATGTCGTCACACATATCCTCGAATGGAAGCCCGGCCGATGCTGCGGCTTCAACATACTTGGAGAGGAAGTCAGGAGACGCAGCGGTTTTCCTCAACCGACGCCGGACTTGACTTTGCACGAAGCGTCGACCGTTCTCGATAGAGGCATGCAGCCGCCTACCTGGGCTGCGCGCACCGAAGGTTGCCATCAGCGTCGGGATAAAAGGCATCACCGACGACGCCGCCTCCGATCCGTCGCGCAACCAACCCTGCAGCGACCGAAGCTCCTCCCTCGATATGTCGCGAAAAATGTACCGTATGTTTATTTCGCTGGCCAAATCTTCCATGAAAATAAAAAGGTTTCGTTCGCCCTGAAGTTCCGATAACAGACGGGTCGTACTTTCGCGTGCGATCAGCCTGTGTTGTTCGTACTCTGTGGAAAACGCGCTTGCGAGGACACGACGATGCGTTTCGTGTTCCCCGTTCTCCAAAACAAATATCGAGTGCTCACCAAGAAAGGGGCGCAGAAACGCGTTCGCACCCGTTTCCAACGCGTCTCCATGGTCGGTAAAGAGCGCCTTCAAGAAAATGGGATCTTGCAAAAACAGAACGTGCTTTTTCTCAAAGCGGAGCGAGGCTGGGTTCCAATCCTTGGGCGCGAGCACTTCCGCGAAAAAGACATCTCCATACTTGTGGTGTCTCTGTTCGAGCAACAATATGAGGTCTCGGGTAAGCCAAGTTAGTGTTTCCAGATAAGGACCGTGACGCGGACCTGGGGCTATCTGAAGCGCAGACACTCTGGAGCTCTACCTCGCCTGGGCGCAATGGGAACACCGTCGAAAGGGAAGCATGGTAAGATGCCTCCTTCCGAATGGGTTTGCAACCCTATGCCAAATTCAACGATCGCTCCTCTTGTGGAGTAAGCTAGAATGCCGGCAGGCCGCGGCATATGACACGCAAGGGACCGCCCACGCAATGGTGCATCCCGACTTCATCGGCGGCAAGACTTTCGAGACCCTGAATTGCCCTTATGCTCTACAGCCGCAAACATCGCATCGCGCTTGCACACGCAGCCACCGATCGTATTGATGACTGGTCGCGGATTGCAGACCGGTGGCTAGTACCGTGAAACGCTCGATGAAATTATCGATCCCACATCGACTGCTGCACTGGCTAGTTTCCGCAGGCGAACGCGCGTTAACTAAGTTCATTAATTATTTTTGCCGAAACTAATTCTCGAAATGGCGGGTAAACATTGCAAGCGTTTGCGTGCAACACATGCCAAGATACTCGCTGCTTTTCCAAGGCAATCGCCCCGCATGGCTCATGTTCGCGGCGGTTACAATGGTGTCACTTGGGATCTACGCAGAGTTCGCAGCTCGCGACCTGGTTTTTGGAGACGGCGGCGAGCTGACTCTTGCGGCCGTGACCGATGGTGTTGCTCACCCGCCAGGTTACCCGCTGTGGATCATCCTCGGGCATGTGTTCTCGCTGCTGCCGACTGGTCCGATACCGTATCGTCTCAATCTGAGCGCGGGGATTTACCACGCTCTTACCGTCGGCGTTGTGTACTGGTGTGCGTTCTTACTCACGCGACGACATATCCCATCGCTAGCGGCAGCGGCAATGCTGGCCGCTTCGCCGCTTTTCGTCATGTGGTCGCTGCAGGCAGAGGTGTTTTCCCTCAACGATCTTTTTGCCGCCGTCCTGCTTCTGCTTTGCCTTGTGTGGATCGAGCATGGATCGTGGCTGTGGATCGCTCCCGCGCTTGGAGTCATCCTGGGCCTTGGTCTCGCCAATCATCAAACATTAATCCTTTGCGCCCCATTTATTCTTTGGACGGCTTGGACGCAACGACGATTTCTCGCGGGCCGCAACGGGGCACGATTCGTCGTTCTCGCCCTCATGCTCGTTGTCGTGGCTTTTCCACTGCCGTATCTCCATACATGGTTCGCGTCGCAGCGGGCGCTGCCGTGGGCGTTTGGCGAGACCCACAGCCTCAGCGACATGCTCGATCTGGTACTGCGGAAGAACTACGGCACGCTCGCGCTCGTCAGTGGACCGCTGGCGGGCGGAACGCTGTGGGAGCGGCTCTGGGTCGCAGTGCAGGGCATCGGCTTTATCGCGCCGCTCAGCGCCGCGGGCGCCGCCGTTCTTCTTTGGCAAAGACGATATAGATATTTCTGGCTCTACGGCTGGATCGTCGCGTTCGCGTTCTTCGGGTTTTGCGCGATCGCGAACATCGATGCTTCGATCGAACACACCCGCGTGCTCTTCCTTCGCTTCGCACTCATGCCGCTTGTTCTGTGCGCGCCATTTGTCGCCTCGGCACTCCGCGGTTTCGGCGCGCTCACCCGTCAAGCGATACTCGCGCCCGCGGCGGGCATCGCGGTGGCCCTAGCGTCGTGCATCAGCCTCTTCGTGACGATTCCATCGCTGCACATCACCCACGATCGCGACGCGAGAGTGCTCGTGCGCGATGCCTTCGCCCCAATTCCTGCCCGGGCAGTCGTTCTCGTCAAAGGGGATACCCTAGCGACGACCACGGCATATTTTCAGTCAGTCGAACGTCAACGGCCCGACTTGTTGCTCGTTTTTGTGGATCTGCTGCCTGGAGCGAACTATCGCAACGAGCTGCGCGCGCAACTCAACGTGCCCGATTCGACGCAATCCAGCTTCCTGGATCTCATCGCCGCCAATCCCAAGCGGCAGTTTTTCGGCATCGGCGATCCCGACGTTCAGGGGAACATTGGGGAAAGCGGCCGATTCGTCGCATACACGTGCGGGCTCGCGTCGTGGATCGTGCAGCGCGGCACGGTCGTACCGCTTCAACAGTGGTATGCCCGAGAGGGGTTCATCCAGAGCTCACCAGGCTATGGCGACGTGACCGCTGCACGGCAAAATGACGACGGGTTCTCAAGCAACGTCCGTGCATACTACGCGAATGGGCTGCTCAATGCCGGTCTCGATGCAGAACGGCTGCACGACTTCGTTGCTGCACTGCTCTGGCTCGAACGCGCGCAGTCGTTCCTTCCGAACGTCTCCGTCATCAACGATGCGCTTGTGAGGATCAGCGCCGAAGAACACCGGACGGGTTAAAGCCTGCCAACCGGCAACGTCCTGCCTGGCACGCGTCGCGTACGGCACGACGCTAGGATGGTGGCACCCGGCATTCGACCTGGCGCTGGGAAGCTTCGACCAGTTAAGGAGAACGTTGTGAAAGCAACTATCGTACTACCCGCGCTGATGATCGCGGTCGCTTGTGGTGTGGCACGTGTCAGCCAAGCCTCGGAAGCAGGTGCGCTACCTGTCTATCCGGGATCGATGCCTTTGACCGAACATGTGCCGGGTGCGACGAAGGTTTGCGGCCACATGCTCACGTGGAAGGAGTACCGAGCAACAGGCAACGCTAGTCTCGGCACCGTCGCCACTTGGTACCAGCAGCATCTTCCGGGCAGCACACGCTTGGACATGGCCCCCGGAGAGGTGGCACACGTCACCGTTTTTGCGGCCGGCGGCGCCGGTGCGGCTGCCATCAGCGCGCTTTCCGGAGACACCACCATCGCTTTGGAGCACTTCGCTCCGCCTTACTCACAGACCGAGATCAGCCTCATGATCCGAGCGGAACGTGGCGATGCGGCCGCGCGGGCCCAGGCGAAAGCACAATTCCACTGCGACGACGAGTGACGGGGCACCGTTCCATCACGCTACTTTTTCGTTCCAAATCCCAACGTTGACACCGACCACGATGAGCCAGACGCACAGCACGAGCTCGGGCAGACCGGCCGCCACGAGCACCCAAGCGGATATCATCGCCGCGAATGAAGGACTCACGAAGAGCGCAAAACTATTGAGGAGATAACTGACTCCCGACACAGTCACGAGCAGACCGAGCCATCGGGGGAAATAGCCGGATCCGAACATCAAGTATCCGCGACACAGAGAATCGAAGCCGAAGAACACGAGACTTATGCCGAAGCCAAATTCGTACACATGCGCTGAAAGCAACGCGAGCGCATGCAGTTGTTCAGTCGTGAAGGCAGTGAGATAGTGCACGCCCTTCAAGAGGAAGATCGGCGCGAAATGATTGAGTTCGTTGAGGCTCGCGATCGCGTCCTCGACCAAATTAAAAAACACCGAGAGCAGCGCGATATACCGGTTCACCGGCGCCAGCAGCACGTAGAAGATCAACGCAAGCGCGACGGCGAAGACGTTCATCAGGATATCGCCTGCGAAAGCGAGCCGCCACAGCGGCTCAGCACTGAGGATGTTGTGGGCAGTCGTCGCAGCATCGCCTGACACCACAAGCTTGCCACGCACGAAGAGTTCTGCGTAACCGCCAGCCACGATGATATAGAGGTAGAGAAATCCGCCCGTTCGTGCCCAAGCTTGTGGAGAAATCGTGGGGGCAGAACCAGCCATCGCGGACTAGGTCGTGCGTTTCTCCGGAACCCTGCGCATCGGCCCGCGGATGAGCTTCGGGCGGATGAAGGGTTCTTCGCCGGCTAGACGACGGAGCGCATCGACGAAGTAGCAGGCAGCAGCCTCAGGAGAGCTCGCCTTGGTTGGATCGTAAAAGCGCTGAGACGATTCTTCGGAAGTATTGAGCTGAACATCCCACAGCTCGTTCGACCACTGTGCGGCGACAACGAAATCCTTGTAACGGACGCTTCGTCCCTTGTCTTCTATCGTCGCCTCGGAGAGCTGCGATTTGATGTTCTTGAAAAAACTGTCAATATATTCGTCGCGCTGCACAAAACCTATCTTTCTCGTCGTTATCGCAAATCGCGGAGACGGAGCAACCACGGATCGTACCTATTCGACAACGAGCGCCGGTTTCCGCTTGCGAAACGCCCTTAGCCAGGGAGTTTGAAAGCCTTGCACAGGTTCTGGGTGGGGCGCAGTTTGCAGAACGCATTCAGGTTGGCTGCAAGCTTGCTGGCCCATCCTTCAAAGGTATGGCGAAACGTCAGTCCCGAGGATGGGTTCCCAAGCGCCAAGTTGCTCGTGTTCGCCGCAAACGTCCCCAAAGCCACAGAATTCTGGTAACTGATGAACGTGCTCAGCTGATTCGGTGACGATGAGGGGTTCGGCGCAGGCACCGCGGCCGCGTGCGCGGCGGAGTTGGCCTCGAGCAGCGTGCCGGCGAGCGCGATGGGAAAGAACGAGAGCGCGGTCGTCTTGTTACCGTCTGAGATGTTATCGGACCAGACCGTGGACAAGTTGGGAGCAGCGCCGGAATTGCAGCTCACGGCTTGAGCCGCGAAATTCGCCTCGCTGCTTCCGTAAATCGTGACGATGGCAAACGTGCCGTCCGCGGTCACGGTCGATCCGTTGAGGACGATCGCCCCGAGAGTCCCGTGCCCGGCCGCGGCGCTTTGACCCGTGCCGAACGGGTTATTGGGATCGTTCGGTACGTACGGATCGTCGAGGCATTGCGTGCGAAAATCTTCGAGATTCCAGGTCGATTCTGGCACGACGGCGACCGGGTGCTGCGCATCGCAGTCTTCCTTACTGATGTTGCTGCGGGCGCACACGTCGCGCTCCAAACGCTGTGCGATGACGAAAAGCAAGAAGTATGCCGGATTGTCGACGGAAGATCCCGTTGCGGTGCTGCCGGTCGCCGGACCCGAGCCCCCTTTGCCACCGCCCCCGCCGCCCGATGGAGCTGCAGCTTTGGCTTGGGAGGTGCCTCCAGGGGAGCCGCCGGGTCCGGCCCCGACCGACAGCAGAACGTAAAACGTCGGCTCTTGCGCCGCGACGAGCGGCTGCGCCTGCGGTCCGAGTCCGAGAATCCCCTCGCAGAACTCCAGCTGTTCCCACAGTGCGCGTGGGTCTCGTTGTCCTCCGTTCGGGGTGCACGCGCTCTTCGCGGCTGGCCCGGCCAGCGTGGCGCAGGCGTTAAGGCGACTCGTGAGCAGACCTGCGAGATACGATCGCACGCCTTGCGGCAGGCCTTCGGTCGATCGGTAATTCGGCGAGTCGAAATTGTACACGGCGACAATGTTTGTGAGATCCGCCGAGTTACAGGTGGCCATGGGCAAGCTCTGGGCGGCGCTCGTCGCCGCATCGGCACCGGTGTACGGTGAAATCCCGAGACTACAGGCTAGCATGACCGCGGCGACGACAAATGCGAACGCCTTCTGTCTCATACGCTTCGACCTCCTCGGGTTCGGCCGACTACCGCGTCAAGGCAAAACCGGCAAAGTCGGAAGCGGAAACGTGGCGTTCCGCCGCGACCTTACCGACTTGCTGCAATTCAGCGAGATGCGCGACGTCAAACGGCTGGACCGCGCTCTCATCGATGCCCTTCAACCCGAGCCGGTCCAAACCTTGTCTTGAGATATCGACGTTGTAACGCACGTACGAGAAGAGTTTGTCGGCAAGGGGTACCCGGTTGCCGACGAGATCCCCGATTTCCGAGTCCAAGGCTTCTCCGGCGCGGGTCTTTCCGAAGACGCGGCAGAGCAGATCCTGTTCGACTGCCGCGGCGAACATGAGCGCAGCCGGCAACGATTGCACGTTGTACAAGACGTTCATCTGATTGGCCCGCAGCTCCAGATTGGCGTTCTCACTCAAGCCGGTTCCGACCGAGACGAGCAGCAGCTTGTCTTCGCCTGTTGCCCACTGCACTTCGTATGGGGGCAGCGTGGCCATCAAGAAAAGCAAGAACGCAGGGTTGTTGTACACCGTGACCCCGCCGTCGACGAAGATGAACCGCTGCTCGCCGACGTCGATGACCTCGGGCGGGAAGAAGACAGGCGCTGCGGTGCTGGCGCGCACGAGCTGCCAGAGCGGCAGGTCTAAGTTGCAATCTTTCAACGTTCGATCGTTGTACTTCGCACGAGGATTGTTGGAGAGCGGCCAGGGTGAATCGGTCGAAGCGTTGCGCATGACAAGCAGCAGCAACGTGCGGAGCTTTTCGGTCCCTAAGGTCGCCTCGTCATCTCCGTCCACCCCGATGACGGCTTTGATCTCCGCGGCCAGCGCTTTTTGCGTGAACATCGATGAAGACGAGAGCAGGCCGACCGTGCTCAAGAATTTTGCGATGCCCGATTCACCGCCGAACTTGCGCGCGATGCGCAAGAACACGTTGGCGGGGTCGAACATCGTCTTGGCGCCAGCGCGGTAAAAGTCGCGGATCTGAGCGACCGGGAAACCTAGGGAGACGAACGTGGCGATGATCGCGCCCGTGCTCGTACCGCCGACATAGTCGAAATATTCGGACAGCACGAGGTCGTCGCGGCCGAACCGTTCGCGCAAACAGGCTTCGATGCGCATGAGAAACTCGAGAGCGATGAACCCACGCACGCCCCCGCCGTCGATCGCAAGGAGCTTCTTCGGACCGGCGCGATCCATGCGCTCTGCAAGGTGTGATTGCAGTTCGGACGCCTTTCGTGTGCGGGCGGGTTTCGAACGCATCGCCTCGAAATCGCGGGCTTGAACGTGCCGTCCTTGCTCTCCGGGCTATGAAGGCTCCTTTTGGTAATTTGCCGCTCGTCGTCGGCGTCACCGGACACCGTGATCCGCCCGTGGATGCTGAAGGTCCACTGCGCCAACGCTTTGGCGAAATCGTCGAGCGCCTGAAGACCCAGCACCCTTCGATGCCGCTCCTGGTGCTTTCCGGACTGGCCGCGGGCGCGGATATCTGGGCGGCCGAAGAGGCGCTTCAGCGCGGGGCAGCGGTTTTGGCCTGCCTCCCGATGCCGCCCGCGCGATACGAAGAAGATTTCACGCACGACGAAATACTGCGTTTTCGCTCCGTGCTGCCGCGTTGTTGGGACGTCATCGTCGTCGGCGTCTCGGACAAACGCGAGCACGCCTATGTCGACGTCGCCAACTTCATCGCCTACTACTGCCACGTGCTCGTCGCGTTTTGGGATGGACTCCAAGCGCGCGGGCCCGGAGGAACGGCCGAAGTCGTGGAGCTGCGCAAGACCGGTCTGCCGAGCGTGGTCGGCGATGCGCTCCTCACCTACGTGCCCGACACGGGACCCGTGTTCCAGATCGTGACGCCCAGAAGAGGGCGCCCGCAGCCGGCAGACGCCTTTTCGGTGCACGTCGACTATCCCGAGCGCGCGGGCTGGGACGACAAGACCACGAACAACGATGAGCCGGCCGGCGAAAGGGCGTTTGAGAATGCGATCGCGCACCTCGAACGCTTCAACGTCGATCTTGCGCGCGAGCGGGTTCCGGCGGACGCCGATCAACTCGCCGCGCTGCGAGACCGCGCCGATGCCGCGGCGAACCGGCTGCAGCGCCGGACCGTGCTTTCTCTCCAGGGCGTCTACCTCGCCACGGCCCTTGCGGGCGCCGCGGCGCTCCTGCTGCCCACCGACGGCTCCTTTCACATCCCAAGCTGGGGCGGGATCGCAGCCAAGCTTGCGTTTCTCGCGATCGCGTTCGTCGTGCTGTGGATCGCGAAGCGCAACGACTTCGAAAACCGCTACCAAGACTACCGCGCGATCGCCGAAGCGTTGCGCATCCAATATGCTTGGTGTCGTGCGGGTCTACGCGATCGTCTCGTGGAGGCATCGTATCTCGAGATGCAGCAAAGCGAGCTCGAGTGGATCCGCTTGGCGCTGCGGACGGCGTTTTTGATCAGCGACGGCGCCGCGGCGCGCGAAGACGATTCACCCTCGCACCCGGTCGCCGCGCACTGGATCGACGGACAGCTCCGATACTACGCCCGCTCGGGCAAGCGCGAGGAAGCGAGCCTCCGCCGCGCGCAAGGGGTCATGGTCGGAGTGGCGGTCGGCGGCGGGCTGCTCTCGGCCTTCGCCGCCGTTATGGCCTGGATGGTCGCGCATCACATGCTCGCGATCCCCGACGCGCAAGCAGCCGGCGTCCAGCATTCGCTGTCGTACTGGGCGGCGATGCCTTTTGCGCTCGGCAGCATGCTCGCGCTGCTCATCCGCTTCTACATTCAGCAGCGCGGCTTTGCCGAGAATGCGCGGCGCTATCACCACATGTTCTTGGTCTTCGACGCGGCCCGGCGACGTTTGGTCGAGCAGGGCCGCGACCCGCGGCGCGTGCTCGAGCAGCTGGGTCATGAGTCCCTCTCCGAGCACGCAGCATGGCTCATCCTGCACCGCGAGCGTCCTCTCAGCTTCGTGCATGCCTAGCGCCTGGGGACCGCGCGGGGTCCAGGACTCTCCCAAAAACCAAGGGAATCCACCCGCTGGGTGCAAGGTCATCCCAGGAATATGCCCTTCCAAATCTTCGTTTCGTACGCGCGCAACGACGACTTGCCGCCTTTAGACGGTGAGGGTAAGGGCTTTATCACGACCCTTCTCAAGCACCTCGAGTTCCATTTCACGGGTTTTGGCGAACCGACGCCCGTCATCTGGCGCGATCGCCGGGCGATCGCGCGCAGCGAGCAGTTCGATCCGATCATCGAAAAAGGCATCAACGACTCGCAGCTGCTTCTGGTCGTGCTCTCCAACAATTGGGTGCACCGCGAATTTTGCCGGCGCGAGCTGGAGCTTTTCCAAAAGCGTTGGCGTGCCGAAGGCGACGACGCGGTCAAGCACCGCATCATCGTGGTCGGCAAGAACCATATCGATCCAACCGCGCGCCCGGCCCTGCTGCAAGGTCAAGAGGGCTACCTGTTCTACGCTCCGGACGATGAGAACCCTAACCGCTTCCGGGAGTTCTTCGTGCGCGGCAAAGCCCGCGAGGAATTCCACGAACGCACGCAAGAGCTGGCCGAAGACATCTGGCGCCGCGCGTGCGAGCACGAACAATTGCCGCAGCGCGCGACGACCGGGCCCACGTGGACGCCTATCGCATCGAGCGGGCGCAAGATTTATCTGGCAAAGCCCGCCGCCGACATGCGCGCGCCCTACGCGCGGCTCGTCGACGAACTGCGCCAACGCGGTTACATCGTCGCACCGCCACCCGACGCGGATATTCCGCCCGATGCAAGCGCCAAGGATTTCATCCGCGAGGCCCTGTCGGGCGCAGAGCTCTCGATCCACCTGTTAGGCGACAAAGCCGGGTGGGCTCCCGAGGACAGCGAACCGATCGTGCCGCTCCAGCTCAAGCAAGCAGCGATGGCGGACTCTCGGCGCATCATCTGGGCGCCGCGGATGATCGTCGACGAGCACGCACAAACGCCAACCACGGCGGAGCGCGACCCGTTCGCGGTGCTGGAAAAATTCGACCACAAGCTCGAAAGCGACACCGTGGACGGCAGCGAGCTCAGCGCTTTCGCGCAGTTCGTCATCCAGCATCTCGACAAGAACGTTCCGCCAGTGCCCGAGATTGAGGCAATCGAGCCCAATGCGCGAGTGTACCTCTACCACCGGCCGGAGGACACCGCGTACGCCGTCGCGATCGCGAAATCGCTGGCCGAGCGCGGCATCCAACCCGTGTTCCCGGCGTTTGAAGGTGACCCCGCAGAGCTCGCTGCGCTGCACCGTCAGGAATTGGCCGAATGCGACGCCGTCGTCTTGTGCTGGGCTAACGCGGCCGAGGTGTGGGTGAAGAGCCAGGCGCGCGAGCTCAAGAACTGGCGCGATCTCGGGCGCGACAAACGGTTCGCGTGTCGCGGCCTCGTCGCAGGGCCGCCGCCAGGGCAGCGTAAGGACCTGCTCGTGCAGCTGCCGCCACGCAACGAGATCGATGTGGTCGTCGACCTGACGCAATTCGAAACCCCCGTGCCGGAAGCACTCGATCCATTGATCCGCGCGAGCCAATCACCGAAAGATGCGGCATAGGCCATGCAGCTTCGTCCGTTCCCGGGGCTGCGGCCATTCGGATTTGAAGATCGCGACTTCTTCTTCGGCCGCGAAGACCAAGTCTATTCGCTCTACCGCCTCTTAGAGCACAGCCGCTTTATCGCGGTCGTCGGCAGCTCGGGAAGCGGCAAGTCGTCGCTTGTCCGCGCCGGGTTGCTCCCCGTCATCGACGAGGAAAGTAAAGGCGAGGGCGGGCGCAAGTGGCGCTTTGCGACGCTGCACCCAGGTGACGCGCCGCTGCGGGCGCTCGCGGATGCGGTGACATCCCTCGCGCAGGACAGCGGCGAGGACGCCGAGATCCGGCGCGATCGCACGCTGTTCGCGCTCAAGCGCTCGAGCTTCGGTCTCACGAAAGCCCTCGAGGGGATCCCAAGGCTTGCCGGTGCGTCGCTGCTGCTCGTCGTCGATCAATTCGAGGAGCTTTTCCGGTATGCCGCCGGGTCGACGCGCGATAAAGCGGGCGACGCGTTGTGGCGCGACGAGGCGGCCAACTTCGTGCAGTTGTTGCTTGAGGCGACGCGCAGCCGCACGAGCCCGGTGTACGTGCTCATCACGATGCGCTCAGACTTCATCGGGGATTGCTCGCAGTTCCACGGCCTTCCCGAAGCGGTGAGCGCCGCGCAGTTCTTGGTGCCGTCGCTCACGCGCGATCAGCGCGAAGATGTTATCCGCAAGCCCGTCAGCAAGGCGGGCGCGACGATCGATGCGACGCTCGTCGAGATCCTCTTGAACGACGCGGGCAGCGAGATCGACCAGCTTCCCGTGCTCCAGCACTGCCTCGCGCGTCTGTGGGACCGCGCGCAGCCTGCGGATCCTGACGAGACGACGCGGCACTTGGGCTTGGCGCAATACAAGGCTATTGGGGAGATCTCAGGAGCGCTCTCGCAGCATGCCGACGAGGTCATGGCGTCGCTGCCCGGGCTCGAGCTTGCCGTCGAGCAGGTCTTTCGCGCGCTGAGCGAGATCGACAAGGAAGGCCGAGCGACGCGCAGAGCACTGCCGTACTCGCGGCTGCAAGCCGAAACGGGGGTCGCGAAAGGCGACCTCCTGCGCGTCCTCGATCGCTTCCGGGCCGACGACTGTTCCTTCATCTTGCCGGCGGCCTCCGCGCTGCCCGTTCTTCGCGGCGATACCCGCGTTGACGTCGTCCATGAAGCGCTCTTGCGGCGCTGGGAACGCATCAGCGCCGAACAGCCTCACGTCCTCGATGGACGGATGCAGACCGGCTGGCTCGCCGCTGAAGCCGCCGACGGCCGGTTCTATCGCGCGCTGCTCGCGCTGCTCGAAGCGGAAGCCGGCTCCGGGACCGTCACCCTTCCGCTCGATCAGGTCGAAGCGCGCTGGCGCTGGTGGAAGTCGCGGCCGCGCACGGAAGCCTGGTCCGAGCGCTACGGCGGACGGCTCCAAAGCGTCGAGAAACTCTTCCAGGACAGCCTCGCGGCGCTCACCGCCGAGCGCGAACGCGAAGCGGAAGCCGAGCGTCGCGAACGCGAGCAAGAACGGCGCAAGATCGAAGCTGAGGAGGCTGCCAAACGCGAGCGGCTGGAGCACCAAGCCGAAGTCGACCGCATGCGCGTGGAATCGGCGCAGCGCCTCACGCACCGGACTCGGCTGGCTGCCGTCGCCATGTCCATCATCGCCCTGCTCGCCGTCGGCTCTGCCGTGTATGCGTGGCACCAACAGCAGCTCGCCGTCCAAGCCAAGCAGTTCGAGACCAAGCTCGCCACGCAAGAAGCCGCCGCCGTAGCGCAAGAAAAACTGGCCGTTAATATCGCGCGCACCCGTGCCATCGAAGCCAACCACGCCAAGCAGCTGCAGTCTATTGCCGCGAGACAGGCGCGCACGGCGGCGGCACGCGCCAACGCCGAGGCGAAGGTTGCGGACACGGAGCGGGCGAGCGCGCAGCAGGCCGGCGCGACCGCGATACAACAGCGTGCGCAAGCGCTCGGCGAGCGTTCGCAAGTCTTCTTGCAAGTCGGCCGGCAGGCGCTCCTCAACGGCGATGATGACGACGCCGCGCTGTTGCTCGCCGCCGCTTATAGCGGCGATCCCCGCAACCCCACGCTCCAGCTCCTCTTGCGCCAGGCGCTTGAAAAACTCTCGATCCGCGCCGGCTCGATCCAGGCGCACAACGATTTGATCACGGCGCTTGCGTTCAACCCGAACCGGCACCGCCCGCAGATCGCGACAGCGAGCACGGACGGTTCCGCAAAGCTATGGACCCCGGCCGGGCGCCTGATCCATGAGTTCGACGATCAAGGCGATCTTATCACCGCCTTGGCGTTCGATCCGAGCGGTCAATATCTGGCGACCGTCGGGCGAGACGGTTCCGCCAAGCTGCACGATCTGCAAACCATGAACGAAGCTGCCGATCCACCGCTCGCGCTGCGCGATCCGAGGACCAAACTCGAAGGCCACGCGGATCGTATCAACTCTGTGGTTTTCAGCCATGACGGCAAGCGCATTCTCACGTCGGGCAGCGATAGCCGCATCAAGATCTGGACGACCAACAATGGCCAACTGGTTCTCGACCTCGCGGGAGCCGCAGCCGGCGTCGCCGTCAACCAAGCCCTCTTCAGCGCAGACGATCGGATCGTCGCAGCCTGCGCGGGCGACGGCTCATTTGGAGTTTGGAACTCCGAAAGCGGTAAGCAGGTCGGTTCCGGCACGATTTCTTCGAAGAGCCCGCTCGTTCGGATCGCCATCGCTCCCGGTGGCCACAGCGTGGTCGCCGGGGCGCTCGACGGAACCATCGCGCTCTTCGATGTCGACTCCAAAACGATGATCGAACGGCACGATCAGCATGCCGCGATCAACGCGATCGCGTTCGATGCGACCGGCGCCCGCATCTTGAGCGCGAGCGAGGATGGCACAGCGCTCATCCTCGATGCGAGCAGCGGCGAGCTACAGCGAACGCTGGCCGCGAAGCCGGGGGTGCCCGCGGCCTTGACCGCCTCGTTCAATCCTTCAGGCGACGGTATCGAGACGACCTATGCCGATGGTTCCGTCAACTTGTGGACGCAAGAGGGCGATCCAATCGCCGCCCTGCGCGCGAACGCAGGCGCAGCGACGGTCGCGGCATTCTCGCCTGGCGGGGACCTCTTGGCAACGGGCGGCGCTGACGGCAAAGTCTATCTGTGGCGCTCTTCATCGCCGCTTGAGCGCGCCGCGTTTGCGCATCGTGGCGCCGTGCTCTCGATCGAATTCGACAAGCGGACCGGTCGCATGGTCACTGCGAGCGAAGACGGTAATGCCGGGCTTTGGAGTCTGCATGGCCGGCCACACCTGGACCGGATCTTGTCGCACACCCCGGGCCAAGCGTGGGTTGTGGCAGCGCATTTCAGCGCTGACGGCCAGCGAATCGTCACGGCGGGGGGCGCGGCGGTGAAGCTCTGGAGCGCCGATTCGAATGCCGCGTCACCGCTCGCGACGATTCACACGACGGCGCAGGGCAAGCGCTTCACGCAGGCGACGTTCCTCGGAAACGGCTACGACGTCATCGTCGCCCAAACGTGGTCGATCGCGTCGCTCTTGCAGATGGCTGCGCGCGGATTGAGCACGTCGCCGAGCGCCAACGGGTGGACCGTGTGGTCGGCCGGCGGCAAGCAACTGGCTCGCGAGCCGCGCACGCAGACAGCCATCCGCGAACTCGAGCCGACGAGCGACGGCCGGCGCGTGCTCGCCGTGAGCGCAGGTGGTGCGGCGTATTTCTGTCCGACCGATGGGGCGTCGAATTGCAACAGTTGGGGTGCGGCTGCCGAGGGCGTCAACGTCGGAAACGGTTTCGCACTTGGCGGGGAGACCGGCACGATCCATCTCGTAGACGCTGCCGGCACGCAATCCACGTACTGGCCGAGCAACGACGGGCGGGTCTTGACGTTTGCTTCCTCGAGCGACGGCAAGTGGCTCGCATCCGGCGGGCTCGGTGGAACGCTCGGTGCGATTTGGGATCTCAGCCATCTGGGCGCGTCGCGCACGCCATCCCATGTCGACCTGGGAGGAGAGAACGGCACGATCGAGTCTGCGTCTTTCTCCCCCGGAGACGCTGCGCTGCTGTTGGCGACCGCATCGGACGGAACGGTAAAACTCTGGGAGCGAGCCTCGGGCAATCTGCTCGCTTCCATCTCGGTTCCCGCCTCGCGCGCGAGCGTCGCCGCGTTCACACCCGACGGCTCGGCAGTCGTCGTCGGCGCAACCAATGGGGCCGTTCTTCTGTGGCCGATTCGCGGCGACGTGGCGGCGCCTGCTCAGGTCGCGCGGCAAGCGCTGCAAAAGAGCGACCAATCGGGTTACTCGAATCCGCTCGTCGCGCAAGCGATCGAGGTGCTCCACGTCGCGGCGCGCCGTGCGCGCTAGCGTGCGCTTGGCGCTGTGCCGCTCGCTGGCGTTCCTTGCCTTGATATGCACTCTCGCGTCATCTCCTGCGCGCGGCGACACTTCCGTGCCGACGTATCACATCTCGCGTTTCGGAAACTTCGAATATTACTTCAAGAACGACGTGAGGGCGCCGGGCGAATCCTACATGAACGTCCAGCGGATCTACAACTCGTTCGGCAGCGAAGAGATCGGGATGTTCGGAGCCGGCTGGGCTTCTTTTTTCGAAGTGAACCTGCAGCTCCAAGACGATGGCTCGATTCTGGTCCACGAATATGGCGGCGGCGCCAATAACGTCTTCACCCCCACGACGACAAGCCTGCTTCCGCAAAAGACGCTGCGCGATGAGATCATGCGGGCAGCGGGTGAAGTCGGCCAATTCGGCAGCGATACAGACAGGAAGGCCTACGAGGGGATGCTCGCCGACAGCGATGCCGAACAGACGACGTGGAACCGTCTGTCCGAGGCCGGTCTCTTGAAACCAAAGCAGCCGGCGGTCGGAGAGACCTTCTTCAGCGGCAGGTACGGCACAGAGGTCATCACGCGCGTGCCCGAGGGATATCAACGCGAGACTCAGCGTAACGACGGCACGTACTATGAGGCGTTCGACCTTTCCGGACGGCTCACGCGGATGTGGAACAAGAACCACGACTATGTCGCGCTCGAGTACCAAAACGGCCACGTCCACAGGATGATAGACAATCAAGGCAACTGGTTTGTCTTCGCCTTCAATGCGGACGGCTTGGTCGCAAGCATCAAGGACTCTCACCGCCACGTCGCCCGCTATGAGTACGCCGGCACGAATCTGCTCGCGGCGAACGTCGACGGCAACGTCACGAGATATGCGTACGACGCGCGCAATCGATTGGTATCCGTGACGCTCCCCGACAAGACGTCAATGCGCATGAGCTACAACGGCAGCGATCAGCTGAGCGGCCTCAAGACCGTGGACGGGACGCTCATCGCATATACGTATTCAAGCCAGACGACGCCAACCACGCGGATGGATACGGTCGGCGCGACGACGAAGAAGCCGAACGGCACGACGCACACCAGCAGCTCGCAATACTATTATGCCGCGCCCGACTATAATCTCGTAAAGGAGATCGACACGTCAGATGGGGTCTCGACCCAGTACACATACGACCGCGATGCCGACATCTTGACCGAAACAACCGCGGCGGGGACGACCACCAATACCTACGACGCCCTGGATCGCATCATCAGCAAGCAAACCCCCACAGGGAGCCTGACGCAATGGGTCTACGATCCGAGCACGGGCAGGCCGGCCACGATCACGACGACGACAAAGGGATTGACCGTCACCGAGCATTTCCAGTACGACTCGCTGGGTAACATCATCCACGCATCGGACAGCACCGGTCAAGACTTTGCGATCGTGCACGATGCCGCCGGGCGAATCGTGAGCATCGCCGGCAGCGCGCTGCAGCTGAGCTTTGGCTACCCGGATAGCGGATCGCTCAATCCCGCGTCGATCTCGCTTGCCGGAGTCGGTTCCGTGCTGCTCTCCTATGCGGCCGACGGCAGCATCGCCGCCGCGAAGAGCGCGGGCGGAGATCCAGTTGTCGCCAAGGTTCGAACCGCTCTTACGATGGTCTTGGGGCTCCTAAAAGAAGCAGGCGTCAGCCTCCCGGCTCTTCCCACGCCGGCCACGTAGCTCGCGTATCTAATGAAGGACGCCCTTCAAGGTGCGGGCGAGGCGCTCGCAGACGGCGCCGCTGACGGTTGCGCTACGGGCGGCGGTGTCGTCGATCCGCCAAAGAACAGGACGAAAACTTTGCCGTCGGTGTTTTGGAAGATCCCCATATCGATCGCTCCGTCAATCGTCTGGTGCGTGTTGCGGAACCCGCCGCACCTGGCACCTCCCATCATGCCCTGAGTGTCCGGGTTGCGGTCGGTCGAGCTCGCCCAAACGGCAACGACTTGATTGTTCGTCATGCGCATGAAGGTCATGACGTAGGAATTGCAGTGCCCCGAGTCGCCCACCAGCACCTTGATTTGATCGCCGTTGGATTGGCTGATCGTCGCGCACCCCGGGTCGCACTCTGCCGTTGCGGTCGCGACGTCCCCATTCGGATAGTAGACGGGACCGGTTGAGCCGTCAGCTTGCGCCCGAGCGCTGAACAAAAAGATGGCTACGAGCGTGGCGGCCCCGCCGGCGACCATGTACGAGGACATTCTCATGGACCAACGCTCCTATCGCGTTCACTTCGCTAATCGCCCGACGCGCGCGAACGCGGCGATGCTCACCGCAGTCATAGTCAACTGCCGAATGGCCCTTGCCTTCTCTGCTATCCCGCGAGCGCCCCTATAAGGCAACCCTGGGCTGGGCGATATCAACCCTCGGTGTCGCGAGCCCCTGGCCAGCTTTTAGGTATGGTATCTAGTAGGGTCTTGACACCGTGATTTGCTATGGTATACTTCCGCCATGGACCGGGTTGCAGCACGCGCCATGGCGCCGTCGACCGCGGCAGGGGCACACGACTTTGCAATGTCCGTCCCTATCGGGCGGGTCGTCAAGGAACTCATCGAGCTTCTCGGTGCCCCCTTGGTCGCCGCCGTCGGAGGCGTCAGTGAGACCCGCGCGGTGCAGCAATGGCAGGTCGGCCGTCAGCCGCAGAGGCCGCAAGTGCTCCGCTTTGCCCTTCAAGTAGCTTTGATGATCGCCTCAAGTACTGAGACAGAGCTGGCCCGGGCGTGGTTTCTGGGAAGCAACCCGCATCTGGATGACCTGTCGCCCGCGCAAGTCTTGCGTGATTCTGATCTGCCTGCGGTGCAGCAAAAGGTCATGGCTGCAGCTCGGGCATTCGTCGGCCGTGAAACCGAATAGCGCCCGGCTGTTGGGCTGCCAAACGAGAGAACGTTTCCCAGCATTTATCCCCGATTGTTCGCCGCGTGCAATAAGGTTAGGATTCTTATAGCGCCAGCTCGGAGGGTGGTGTTGCCGTGAATGCTTCTTTTCTGATCGTCCCTAATGGCAGTGCAACCATCGTCGATGTCAAGGGCGAGGTCGATCTTTCGAACGTCCAGGAGTTTCGCGACGCCCTCGAAGAGGCCAGGCGGAGCGGAAAGCCCATGGTTGTGACCTCCTTTGAGAACACGGACTACGTGGACTCCACCACGATCAACGCGTTGGTCGAGGAGTCCAAGAAATCTTCCGAGCAGGGCGTACACCTTTGCGTCGTTGTCCCCAAGAACAGCAAGTGCACCAAGATCTTCAAGCTCGTCGAATTGGACCGGCTGCTTGACGTGCGCGAATCCATCGAAGCCCTAACCGCGACATAAGCGGGTTTCAACTGCTGGTGGCGGTATAGCTGACTCTATCGCCGACCACATGGCTGTGCGCGCTCAGGACGTGCGCAGCGACAATGCCGGGTCGCATGATATGGAACACGCGAAAGCCACGCGCCGTTGCTGCATCTGCGATCAGACGCCTGTGGCAGCGCCACCAAAGGGTTTCGCTGCACATGACGGCGGTGGGGTCCTGCCGCGCGTCGCGTAGCATGGCGTCGAGCGCTTCCCAAAACTCGTCTTCCATCATGTAGTCCGCATACGCCCGAAAGGCCGGATGCGTCCACGCCGCATTGGGGCTGTCCGCCCGCGTCGCGCTGCGCCTGCCGCCGAGACGCTCGTGTTGAGCATACCCGATACCCGCCGCGGGAAGCACCGTCCCGAGAGCTTCGCCGTTGAACTGTGGATTCGCGCGCGATCTCGGGTAGCGCCGCACGTCTGCTACCGCGCGCACGCCTGAAGCCTGCAGGGCGCCGAGCAATTCCTCGAGGGTTCGCTTGCCGTGACCGATCGTGTAGAGCTGCGGTGCCGCTGACTTAGGCGGCTCACCAACTACTTTTTCGTCTCGTCTTTGATGATCTGGAGTTTGCACCGGATGAGCTTTGCGAGCAGGCTCTTTGAGATCGGCTCGTCGACCGGCACTCGGATGGCGCCCGACGAGCTCTTGTACTTTTTCAGTTCCCCTTTGAGCATGGCGATCGGCCCCGCGCCGTAGGGATAGAGTCCGATGTGGTCGCGGTGCGCATCGAAGCCGAGAAACGGTTTGCCCTCGTACTTAAGGGTCGGCATGCCGTAGCAGATCGTCTCTTCGGCTTTAGGAACGATTCCTTTCGCGAGTTTTCGGATCCGTACCAGTTCTTTGCGCTTGCGCGGCTCGACCGTTTTCAAATACCCGTCGATCGTCTTCATACGGTGAACTTGAGGGTCTCTCGGCCTGCATGACACGTGACGCCACTCCCGGAGCGACCGTTGAAGTCGAGCATGAAGGTGAGGTTTGTGGTGCCTGCACCCGCGTCCACGGAGCGATCAAACGCGTAGCTGACGTTTTGCGACTGCTTCGGAGCGAGTGGCTGCAACCCGATCTTGCCCACCTTGTCGCCGTCCTGCAGCACGTCAAGCGATTGAAGCAGATTGCTCGGCTGCTTGAGGTCGCCCAGGTTCTCCACGGTGATCCCGATCGTGATATGCTGCAGGCCGCCGTTAGCGTTCATCGATTGCACTTTTGCGGAAAGAATGCTTGGGTTAGCACAGGATGCGCCGAGTGCGGCTAGGATGATGAGTGCGAACATGCGGTCCCCTCCTTGTACAAGAGTTCGCTTCAGAACACAGAAGACGGATTCCCCGCGTTTAGCAGGCAAGGGTTCGTCCGCGCAACCGCGGAAGCTTGCTCGCGCCCTCAGACCATACGCTTTCGGCCGCCGGCGGTTTCGCCGTGTGTTTGGCTCGGAAGCCTCACTGCGTTACAGAAAGGTGACTCAATGATTCGAACGCTTGGCGTTTGTGCAATGGTGCTCGCGCTGCTCGGCACAGGCATCGCCCTTGCGGCGCAGCCGACACCAGTCCCTAATACCACACCGGATTTCTCATCGATGAACTTCTTGCTCGGCACCTGGCATTGCCAGCAGACGGTCGCCGGACGCCCCAACACGCGGCTGGAGACAGACACCTACACGATGGCCTATGACGGTTGGCAGATGCAGGACCATCAAGTATCGCCTCCGTTTGACAAGTATCGCACGAGAGATGATGTCGGCGACACGTGGACGACGTGGGACCCGACCATCAAGCTTTGGGTGAGCCAGACCGTCGACAATTTCGGAGCGTACGGACTCGCGACGTCGCCGGGCTGGGTGGGCTCGGACGCGACGTGGACGGGGACCAATCCGGACGGCACGACCTTCCGCCAGGTCGTCACGAAGGCAAGCGATACGAAGTACAGCTACAAGACCTGGGGCAACAACAAGAAGGGCGAGCCGGTGGTGGTTACCGGCACCGGGGTCTGCACGAAGTCCTAGGCTCTTCGAACGATAACAGACCTCAGAGCGGCTCGATCGGCGATCGGGCCGTTTCTTATTGCGTGGGCCAAGGCGTGGGCTTACCTGCGTTTCGCGGCGTACATCGCTGCGTCTGCGTGCTCGACGGCAGCCAACACGGTCGTTTGGGGATCAAAGGTGGCGACGCCAAAACTTGCTGTGAGCTCTCCGATCCTCGTGGCCAACCCCGCCCCAGCCTGGGCGATCGCTTGCGGCAAGCGCGCCATGCGCTGTTCAGCCAGTTCCTGCGTCGCGCCGATCATGACGATGACGAACTCGTCCCCCCCGAAGCGATACACCGGATCGTCCGCCCGGACGAGCGAGAGCAGGGCGCGTGCCACGATGCGGATAGCCTCGTCGCCCGCAGCGTGGCCATGAGTGTCGTTGATCGCCTTGAGGTCGTTGAGATCAGCGACCACGACCGCACCGCTGATCCGAGAGATCTCGCTCTTCTCGCCGAACGCGCCCAGGAACGAATAGCGGTTGAGGGTCCCCGTCAACGGATCTCGATGAAGGGCTTCCTCGTTGCGCTGATGCGCGATCATGAGGCGCGCGTTGGCGCTGACGAGATCCGCGCGGACCACGTCGATGATCACGACGACCGTCCCGAAGCCGAGCACGATGTCGAGCATGCCGTCCACGAACGACGTTAGAGTGTAATAAAATGGGTTGACCGATGCGCCCGAACCCATGGTGATGAGTGCGGTCGGCAGGTGCTGCGCGTAATCCACCGCGAGCAACGCAAGCCCGATGGCAACGAGACGAACGCCGGGGCCAGTTCCCGGCCGGCCCAAAGCAGGCCATAAGGCGCCAAGACAGACGGCCCAGCCCACGCCGACGATGGCGCTGTGCACCGCGAACGACACGGAAAGCGTTTGGTGCGCCGCGGCGAGCACGAATGCCACGAGCGCTGCAGGCGCTAGCCACCACCAGGAACGACGCCCGAGAGCACGGCCGCGGCCGAGGTAATAACACGCATGGAAGATGCACAGCACCGCCCCGTACTCGAGGAAGAAGTACGCAAAATACAGCGGGAGGTACAATCCCCGGGATATGGTGTTCGCGAGCAGAATTGCGATAACCGCGAGGCAGTAGGCCGACCAGCCGGCGCTCCAATACAGCATGAGCCTTCGCTGCACCGCTCGCGCGATGATGTAGGATAACACCGCGACGAGCGCCGTCGCGACGATCTGGAACAGCACCGAAACGACACCGCTGAGCTGCAGCAGCTCTCCGTACGCCGAATCGTGGGCGTTCACGGCCCGTCCTTGAAGAGTCCCGCCATCGGAACCACCCCGCGGGCGCCCGCGTGGCGCAAGTAGCTGCTGATGCCGAACGCGTCTTCGATCGTGCGCAAGAGCGAATAGTGGCTGTAAGGAGTGGAATCCACGACGCCCCGCGGCCCATGGTTCGTGATGACGATGAGCGGTACGCGGCCGCCGCCTGAATTTGTCGGATCGAGATCGCTGATACCGCAGCAGCCTTCCTTGCCGCCGTCTTCGTCCTCGTCAAAGGTGATGACGATCGCGTCGCGATCGTGAGAGATCCACGTCTTCGTCAACATGATCGCGTCGACGAGCACTTTGGCGTGTGCGTCGCCGCGACGGATGAGAACTGCCGTGTTGCTGTCGAGGCAGTCGCTCGGCGCATTGCCTTGCACGCCATGCATATCGTTGCATAGGTTAGGGATGATGACGGCGAGATTGGGCAGCTTCGCCGCGCGCAGGTCAGCATTCAGCTGGTCGAAATCGACGATCTTTTGGTCTCGCTGGGCGCTTTGCTGCACGTCGGTGAAGTTCAAGAATCCGGAGTGTTTCGACGCATAGACGGGGGGACCGCGCGGATCTTTCGGATCTGCCGCGGTCACCACGAGCGAACCAGGCTCAGGGAGCGACTCGAGATACTCCTTCCAGCTTAGGCCAGCCGCCTCAAGCTGGGTGCCGATGTTCGGCGCGTCGATCGTGTGATTGGGAAAAAACGGCAGCCAAGCGAGATTGCAATATGGCCGCTTGTCGCCTTGCTTGCAGTAGTATGCGTCGTCGTCGAAAATACGATACGTCGCGCCACCGACGAGGGCCACGTAATTCGGTTCGCTCGGATGGGTGACGGCGTAGTACTTGGTAGCGCGACCGTACGTGTTTGCAAATTTCGTCAGCGCCGGTGCGTTCGGGCCGGCCAAGAGCGAACCGCCTTGATTTTCTTCGATGATGAGGAAGATGTGGTCGTAACGAGGTATCGCGCTGTCTTGGGGCGGCCCGGGGGCGGCGGCGAGCGTTCCCGCAAGCAAGGCGGCGGGCGCAAGCCATTTCAACCGCATGAACGCGCCTTGCCCGAGGGCGGAAACGAGTCCTTGTAGCCGCGAGGCCGCAGCGTAGCGTTGCGACCTCGCCCGTGCAGAGTCGGGGTCAGCTGCTCTTCGTGCAGACGGTGTCGACCGCGATCCATCTGCCGCTTGATTTCTCTCGGAAGGCGGAGTGTGCCGTCGTCTTCGTGTCGCTCGCCTTGGTCAGGGTTGTGGGGGTTTCGCCGATGACGTCCGTTCCGGGTTTGAACAAAGCGTCCGTCCACACGATCGTGGCGCCGCTCCAGCCCGGTGACGTGGTGACTCCGTAACTTCCCTGGTCCCCTGTGAAGACGTCAACCCATCTACCAGTTGCGCTGTCGTAGGTCACCATATCGGTGCCCGCCGTCTGGTAAGGAAACCAGGGCGTCGCTTTTTGGATAGATTTTGTCACCATCCAATATCCTGTCGGATCCATTGTGGTGACGCTCGTCGTGATGTAGGCGGCTGGACGCCGCGCGCTCTTCGTGCTGCAGGTCCACGCGCCCATCAGGAAATTCATGGAAGAAAAATTCGGCTTCGGAGCCTTGGGTACTGGAGTTTTCTCGATCGTCGGTGTCGCCGCGGCAAAGGCGATCGCGCCTGAAGCGACGATAGCGAGCGCCAACCCGCCAAGAATAGTGAACCATCGAACGCTCATGCAATGCCTCCTTCGTAGGTCGACATGGTTCGAAGTGCCGGGCAGTTCAGGATTTGCGCCGCGGGCCCCTTGCCGACAAGGACTTGGGACGGCGGTGGCCCAGCAGGCCCGCATCCACACCCAGCATGTCAACGCGATAGAGCCGCTTGACCTGGGCGCGCGACACGAGCTTTTCATGGGGCATCTCGATCAGGTATTCTGGTATGAACCACACGGGCTTATCCGACGTCATCCAGTTGCGGCGATCGAACTTGCGCAGGTCGATGGGCCGCGAATATCCGCGCAGCGTCCGTTCGCCGAGCGCGTTGAAATAGTCGTCGAAATACGACATTGCGAGTTCGCGCAGGTTGCGGTAGATCGGCGCGCGGTCGCGCAAACCCGTGAAGTGTGACTTCGCGATGGCGCCCCAATAGGGCCCTTGCCGGTAAAGCGCGACGACGTGATCCGTGTCGCGTTCCGCCTCGAGGTCGAAGATGAGCGGTGGCCGGCCGATGGCGCGAAGCGCTGCGGCCGCGAGCAATGCGCCTTCTAGGCAATGCCCGGTGCGTTCGCGCAGAACGCGCCGCGGTGACCAGGCGGTGTCGGCTTCGTGATACGAAAGCGAGTCGAGCAACCGCTGGATGGACTTCGGTGTGCGCAGCCGCTGGAGCATGCGCCACTCGCGCCGGCTGAATCCGAACGGACCGTCGCCCGGTTCCATCATGGTTGCGCCGTCATGACGATCCACTCTCCGCCTGCATCTCGGGTCCGGCCGCGCTCGACGAACCCGTTTTCGCGATAGGCAGCAAGTGCCGGAAGATTGTCGGGTCGCACTTCAAGCCGCACCTCCCCCACTTGGCAGCGCGCGAGGTATGCGAGGCCCGCGCGCACGAGCGCCTTGGCGACCCCTTTGCCTTGCGCGGCGCGCGCGACCGCGATGTTCAGCAGCTGCGCATCGCCCGAGGTGCGGAAGCGGCGCGATCCCCCGACGAAGAGCGTCTTGTTCCAGAGCAAGCGGAAGAGCGCGACCCAATGGATCCCATAGCGTCCGGTGATTGCGCGCCACGCCCAGACGAAGATGATGCCGCTGGCAATCGCACGCCGTCGTAGGGCCGAGACCGAGCGCACGAAAATCGCATATCCGACGACATCGTTCGCAATGCGGGCGGCGAGAAATCCGCTCGGGTCCGTCGCGCGAACAAAGGTCCAGACGTCGCGCATCGCGTCCGGTCGCGGGCGATCGCCGTACACGAGGCGAACGTTGTCGTGGAAAGCCTCCAGAAAGATGCCCACGACGGCATCTATCTCCTGGGGGACGATGGGCCCGACGCTGAGCGAAGCGGGGGCTGCGCGGCTCGACGGCGGCTGCTCGCTCAAAATAATAGCCCCCTCGACTCATGCCCGAGGTCCGGGCGTGTCGAGGAGGCTTGCAAAACGGCGTGAGAGCCCTTGAGCTACTTCTTTTTCCCGCCTTTTTGAACGGATTCGCGCAGGTCTTTTCCGGGATGAAAAGCCGGCACGTTGCGCGCGGCAATCATGAGCTTCTCGCCCGTCTTGGGATTGCGTCCTTCCCTGGCTTTGCGCTTGCGGACTTCAAAGCTGCCGAACGGGATCAACTGCACCTTCTCGCCCTTTGCGAGCGCGCTCTTCACGCTCTCGAGGAAATTGTCGACGATGTCTGTCACGTCGCGGCGCGGTAGCTCCGTCTTTGTTGTTATCTCTTCGATCAGCTCGGCCTTGGTCATCGGTCACCTCTCTGACGTTTTGCAAGGTAATGCGCGAAACTTCGCGCTCACAAGGGGAGCGTTCGCGCGACGAATGGCTGCTCCGGCTCAACCTGTTAGCGGGCCGGACCGTGATTCCTCCCGGTTCTGTGCCTCAATCCCTTGTCTCATCAAGCATTGCGACCGCAGCGCGGAGCGCGAGGCGATACGACTCGACGCCAAAACCAAACACACCGCCGTCGACCACCGGAGCGATCACCGAGCGCCGGCGGAATGCTTCGCGCGCATAGATGTTCGTGAGGTGGATTTCAATTTTCGGAACGTTCACTGCGGCGAGCGCGTCGCGCAACGCATACGAGTAGTGCGCGTATGCCCCGGGATTGATGATGATGGCGGATCCGCGCGATCCGGCCGCATGGATCGCGTCGATGAGCGCTCCCTCGGCTGAATGCTGCGAGAGAGAAATGTCGCAACCAAGCTCGCCAGCAAGCTTTCGAAGGCTGGAATCGACCTGGGCCAGCGTCGTCTCGCCGTAAAGATCAGGCTCTCGCCGCCCAAGCATGTTGAGATTGGGGCCGTGGAGCACCACGACCGCTTTGCGCTTCCTCTTCATGTGTTGGCTTTGTGGCGGCGGCCTTCGCTTCAGCGGTGCCAGCGGACCTCTCCCTTCATCTTTCGAAATCCCTCCTCACATGTCCACCGACTATACCGCGTCAGCGCTCGCCGCCGGCGACAGCGTCCGAATCGTCGCGGTCCGCAGCACCAATCTTGTGGTCCAGGCGCAACAGAGGCACGATTGCTCGCCGACCGTGACAGCGGCGCTGGGGCGGCTCTTGACCGGAGCCGCGCTCATGGGGACCTTCCTCAAGGGCCGAGAGCGGATCACGCTGCAGGTCTGGGGCGACGGTCCGGTACGGGGGCTCTTGGCCAATGTTGTGCCGGGTGGGAGGGTCCGTGGCTACCCTCTGCGCCCGCGAGCGGACGTGCCCCTCAACCCCAGGGGTAAGTTCGACGTGGCTGGACTCGTCGGGCGCGGCTCTCTCCACGTCACGCGCACCTTCGACAGCGGCCTGCCGTACACGAGCGCGGTGCCGCTGGCCAGCGGTGAGATCGGCGACGATCTCACGCACTACTTCGCCCATTCCGAACAGATACCAACGGTGGTCGGCGTCGGTGTGCTCGCCGGGCCCGCGGGGGTCATCGCGGCGGGCGGATTCTTGGCACATCTGCTGCCGGGCGCCCGAGAGGATACGATTGCTTTGCTCGAGGCGACCGTCGCTCGACTACCGCACCCTTCATCTATGATCAAGGGAGGCATGTCGCCCGAAGAGATCATCGCCCGGGTGGGCGACAACCTTGCACCGCGGGTCACCCACGTGGCTCCCGTCCAATTCGCATGCACGTGCAGCCGCGAGCGCGTCACGCGCGTGCTCATCGGTCTTGGCCCCGCGGAGCTGCGCCAGCTGGCTAACGCAGAACAAGAGACCGAAGTGACCTGCGACTGGTGCGGCCAGCGCTATTGCTTCGCCCCGGCAGAGATCGCAGAGCTGCTCCAGGCTTCGCAAGAACGCGAATCCATGTAGCGGTCGCGAATTCAGTCGCGACGTTCTTATCGCTTCACGATGCGGATGAACTGGTGGTTGCCCTTTTGCAACACCTTGCCGTTCCACGAATCCGATTCGCGCGCGGGCATGACGCGCTCGCCATCCACCTTAATGGCGCCCTGCTCGATCAGACGCTGAGCCTCGCGGTTCGATTTCGCCCATCCGATCTGTACCAAGAGCTTGGTCAAACTCACCCCTTCTGCATCGGAGGCAAGGCGGTGCTCGGCGATCTCGTCCGGCAGCTCCTTTCGCACGACGGTCTTCTCGAAATGGCCGCGTGCCTCGCGCGCTGCTTCGGGCCCGTGATAGGTCGCAACGATTTCCTGAGCGAGACGAACTTTCGCATCGCGCGGCGACACATCGCCCGCCTGCAACTGCGCCTCAAGCCGATCGCACTCGGCCGCGACAAGCGTCGTGGCGAGGCGATAATAGCGCATGATGAGCGTGTCCGGCACGGACATCACCTTGCCGAACATCTGCTCCGGAACATCTCGCAGCGCGATGTAGTTGTTCAGGCTTTTGCCCATGCGCTGCACGCCGTCGGTCCCCTCGAGGATGGGGAGCGTCATGCAGATCTGCGCAGGCTGCCGTGACTCCTCTTGCAGCCGGCGACCAACCATGAGGTTGAAGAGCTGTTCGGTGCCCCCGAGCTCAACATCGGCTTCGATCGCCACGGAGTCGTACGCTTGGCTCAATGGATAGAGAAACTCGTGAAGGCCGATCGGCGATCCGCTCGCAAAACGCTTTGTGAAGTCGTCGCGTTCCAACATGCGCGCGACCGTGATCTTCCCCGCAAGGTTTATCACATCTGCAAAGGATAGAGGGGCGAGCCACTCGCTGTTGTAGCGGACGATCGCGCGCCGCATATCCAAGATGAGGCCGGCCTGCTCGGCATACGACTGCATGTCGGCTCGAATCTCCTCCGCGCTCCTGGGCTTGCGCGCGTTGGACAGGCCGGTCGGGTCGCCGATCCGTGCCGTGAAATCACCGACGATAAGGATGGCTTGATGCCCGGCATCCTGGAAATCGCGCAGCTTGCGCAAGACGACCGCATGGCCTAGATGGAGCATCGGCCCGGATGGGTCGATCCCAAGCTTGACCCGCAGGGGTCTGCCAAGGCGCAAACGATCCGCAAGTTCGTCGGGCGAGATGACGTCGACGCAGCGCTCCACGAGACGCTCTAAAGATCGGTCAACGTCCATCAAACGAGCCGGACGATCGTGACGCCCGTGCCGCCTTCGCGCTCGACCGGGTGTGCAGCTGATTCCACCTGCGGGTGTTCGTCTAGGAACGCGCGGATTCCGCGAGCGAGCCGCCCCGTGCCCTTGCCGTGGACGATGCGCAGCTCCTGAATCCCGGTCAGGCTCGCTTCGTCGAGCGCCTTGTCGATCAAAGGCCATGCCTCGTCGACGCTCATGCCGCGCACGTCGAGCGACGTCGTCCCCGGCTGCGGCGCGTCCGTTGTCGGTGTGACGCGAGCTCGGGCGACGCCCGCGTCGCCTCTTACATTTTGATCCGTTTTGGAACCCTTGATGACGTCTCGTGCGGACACAAGCGTCTTCACATTGCCGACCGTCACGAGCACGTCGCGCTCGTAGACCTCGCTGACGACGCCTTGTGCGTCGAAACCCTTCACGTACACCGCGTCGCCAGGCGCGAAGCGGGGAATCTGGCCGCCGCTTTCGGGAGGCGCTTCGAGGCCCAAGCTCCGCCTCATGTCCTGAAGGGTCTGCGCCAGCATCCGCTCCTCGGCCGGCTGCGGCTTGCGCGCTTGACGCGACGCGCTTGCGGCGCGCGCGTTGCTCTGTTCTGTGAGGACCGATCGCACCTGCTCGGCCGCCTTGGCAAGTTCGGCGCTGGCCCGGCGTTCGAACGCCTCCTTCTCCTGTTCTGCAGCCGCGATGCGTTGGCGTAGCGCCTGCTCCGCGCGCTGTGCCTGCTGCTGCTGGCGCTCGAGCTCCGCTTGCAGCGCTTTGAGGCGTTCCCGTTCTTGCGCCAATCGCTCGAAGGCGTGCTCGAGATTTTTCGCATCGATGCCCACGAGGATTTCCGCGCGCGCGATGAGTTTCGGGTCGAGGGCCAGCGCACGCGCCAACGAAAATGCGAGTGACTGACCCGGCACGCCGAGAGCGAAGACGTAGGTCGGGTCGTTCGTTTTTGAGTCGAAGAGCATCGAGGCGTTGCGGACCCGGTCGTGCGTCGCGGCGAATGTCTTCAGCTGGGTGAAGTGCGTGGTGACGACCATTTTGGCGCCCGCCAGGATGAGCGATTCGACGACGGCTTGTGCCAGCGCGGCTCCGGCACCCGGCTCCGTCCCCGCCCCGATCTCGTCGACGAGCACGAGCGTTCGCGCGTCCGCGCCGGCGGCAGCTGATTTCAGCCCTCGCAAGTGCGCGGAGAACGAGGACAGATCTTGGGCGATGGACTGTTCGTCACCGATGACACACGCGACCCGAGTGAACGCTCCGATGGTCGTGGTCGCGCTTGCGGGAAGCGGGATTCCGGCGAACGCGAGCAGCACGAATAGCCCGACCGTCTTGAGCACCACCGTCTTGCCGCCCATGTTCGGACCAGAGACGACCACGGCGTCGAACGATTCGCCGACCTCAAAATCAAGCGGTACGGCCTCCTTTCGCAGAAGCGGATGCCGGCCGCGCACGATGCGGATGACCGGCTCGGCGACGAGCGCCGGCGCCGTCGCGCTCTTCGCGATGCCATACCGGGCCCGGCTTGCGGCGCAGTCAAGCGCGGCAAGCAACAGCGCATTAGCGAGCACGCCGTCCTCCTCGCGGACGACGAGCGCCGTCAACTCTGCCAGGATGCGTGCGATCTCGCGGGCTTCATCGGCTTCCAAGGTCCGCAGCCGGTTGTTGGACTCGACTGAGGCGAGCGGCTCCATGAAGACCGTGGCCCCCGACGCGGATTGATCGAGGACGACGCCTGGAAAGTGTGCGGCGTGTTCGGTGCGCACCGGCACGACGTAACGTCCCGAGCGCACGGTGACGATGGGTTCTGACAACAACTTGCCGAGCGCCGCATCGGCGACGATCGCACGGCAGCGGTCGCGCACACGCTCGCTCAACTCGTGGTGCTGCCTGCGGATGCTTGCGAGTTTCGCCGAGGCGCTGTCGAGCACGCGGCCTTCGCCGTCTAGGGCGCGCTCGATCGCCGCGACCAGTCCATCGGTGTTCCGTCGCGATCGCGCAAGCGTGTGGAGCGGCCCGGCGGACTGGCGCACGGCCGTCACCGCTTTGGCAGCGGTTCGGATCTTGCGCTCTGTGTCGGCCAGCTCGCGCAAGGCGAGCGCCGGCAACGACGACCCTTTCTTCGCTTGCTCCGCAAGAGGCGCCGCGTCGATGGCGCCGCCGAAGTCGAGCTCGCCGCCCGCGAGAAAATAGCCGGCCGTATCCTCGACCAACGCGTGCTGCGCACGGGCCCACTGGAGGTCGCCGAGCCGCGGGGCAAGCCCGACCACCGCCCTGTGACCCACGCCGCAGGTGGACAGGCCGGCTATCTCTGCGATGACGGCGGGGAACTCAAGCGCGTGCAAGCTGGCGGAGTCGACGCCGCCGGACGTCATCTCACTCCAGCCGCTTGATCAACGCCGCACGGACGATTTCGACGTTCGCCTTCCCGCGGCTGGCCTTCATCACTTGGCCGACCACAAACTCGAGCGCCTTCGTCTTGCCTGCCTTGTACGACGCGATCGAATCGGGGTTGGCCGCAAGCGCTTCGTCGACGAGCTTGGCGATGGCTGCCTCGTCCGACACCTGCGCGAGGCCGCGCTGCGCGATGACCGCTTGCGGATCTTCACCATCTGCGACCATCGCCTCGCAGATCTCCTTGGCCGCCTTGCCGGAGATGGTGCCGGACTTGACGAGTTTGATCAGCTCGGCGAGTTGACCCGGCTTCATCCGCGTGCTTTCGATCGTGAGGCCATGTTTTTCGAGCGCTCGAGGCACGTCGTTGAGCATCCAATTCGCCGCCGCTTTTGGTTCGCCCGACGCCGCGACCACCGCTTCGAAAAATACGGCGGTCGGGATGTCGGCGCTGAGAATCGTCGCGTCGTAATCGCTCAGCCCGTAGCTCTCCATGAAGCGTCCACGTTTCGCGAGTGGCAATTCCGGCAGCTCCGCGCGCCAGCGCTCCAGCGTCGCTGGCTCCAACGAGAGCGGCACGAGGTCTGGGTCGGGAAAGTATCGGTAGTCGTGGGCCTGTTCTTTCGAACGCGTCGAATACGTGAGTTTGCGAGCCTCGTCCCAATTGCGCGTCTCCTGGACGATGCGCTCTCCCGCCGCGAGCGAAGCTTTCTGCCGGGCGATCTCATACTCGAGCGCGCTCACGACCGACCGGAACGAGTTCATGTTCTTCACTTCCGCTTTCGTGCCGAGCGCGGAAGAACCGGCCGGTCTGATCGAGACGTTGGCATCGCAGCGTAGCGAGCCTTCGTGCATCTTCACGTCGGATACGCCGAGCGCCGAGAGCACCGCCTTGAGCTGGACGAGATACGCTTCAGCTTCATCGGGTGACGAGAGGTCCGGTTCGGTCACGATCTCCATGAGCGGCACGCCGGCGCGGTTGTAGTCGATGAGCGTATACTCGGCACCCGCCATGCGGCCGCCCGCATGCACGTTCTTGCCGGTATCCTCTTCGAGGTGGATGCGGTTGAGACGCACGCGCTTGCCCGATGGCAGGGTCACGCTCCCGCCCGTGGTGAGCGGCATGTCGTACTGCGAGATCTGATAGTTCTTCGGCATGTCCGGATAGAAATAGTTCTTGCGGTCGAACTTCGAGTGAGCCGCAATGGAACAGCCGAGCGCGAGGCCGGTCTTGCACAGGTATTCAACTGCTTTTCGATTGATAACGGGCAACGTTCCCGGAAAGCCCAGGCAGATCGGGCAGACAAGCGAATTGGGCTCGGCGCCGAACTCATTGCGGCAGCCGCAGAACATCTTCGAGTTCGTCTTGAGCTCGACGTGCACTTCGAGTCCGATCACGGGTTCGTAATCCGTCGCGGCTGCGTTCGCGACCTTCGTGCTCATCGTGCAGCTCCGGCGAGCGGCGGTTCCCGCCTGCGTGCATGCCCGGTGGCCGCTTCGTACGCGTGCGCGATCCCAAGCATGCGCGCCTCTTCGAATGCGGGCGCGACGATCTGCAAACCGACCGGCAAGCCCGTCACGTACCCGGCCGGCACCGATAAGGCGGGGATGCCGGCAAGGCTCATCGGGATCGTGAAATAATCCATGAGATACATCGACACGGGATCCTGCATCTTTTGGCCGAGCTCGAACGGCGCGCACGAAACGGCCGGGCACGCGATGACGTCGCAGGCCGCGAAGGACGTGTCGAAATCGCGCTTGATGAGCGTGCGGATCTTCTGCGCGCGGACATAGTAGGCGTCATAATAGCCGGCGGAGAGGGCGTAGGTGCCGAGGATGATGCGGCGCTTGACCTCGTCACCAAAGCCCGCGGCGCGCGTGCGCTCGAACATCTCGAACACGTCGCCGCCGTTTTGGACCCGGCGCCCGTAACGCGCGCCGTCGTAGCGCGCCAAGTTCGAGGAGCATTCGGCGGGGGCGATGAGGTAGTAGGTGGCAAGCCCATAGCGCGCGTGCGGCAGATGCACCTCCACGAGCGTGGCACCGAGCCGCTCGAGATCGGCGTAGGCAGCTTTGTACAGCGCGGCGAGCGCGGGATCGCTCGCACCGATCTCCGCTTCGAATTCTGCGACGATGCCGACGCGAACACCCGAGAGGTCGTCACGCAACGCCGCCGTGTAGTCCGACACGGGCACGTCCACGCTCGTAGAGTCGAACTCGTCAAAGCCGGCGATCACTTCGAGGGTCTGCGCGGCATCGCGAACGTCCGCCGTCATCGGGCCTGCCTGATCGAGCGACGAAGCGAACGCGATCATGCCGAAGCGCGACACGCGACCGTAGGTCGGCTTGACGCCGACGATGTTGCAAAACGACGCCGGTTCTCGTATGGAGCCGCCTGTGTCGGTACCGAGGCCGATCGGAACCGTTCCCGCTCCTACGGTCGCCGCACTGCCGCCCGATGAACCGCCGGGAACGCGCGTGACGTCCCAGGGGTTGCGCGTGGGAAAAAATGCGGAATTCTCGCAAGACGAGCCCATCGCGAACTCATCCATGTTGGTCTTGCCGATGATGACGGCGCCCGCGCGCTCGAGCTTCTCGACCACCGTCGCCGAATAGGGCGAGCGAAAATTCTCGAGTATCTTCGATCCGGCCGTCGCGATCTCGCCTGCGACCGTGAAGATGTCCTTGACCGCGATGGGCACGCCCGCCAGCGGCCCGAGCTTATCGCCCCGAGTCACCGCGGCGTCGATCTCCCGTGCCTTGATCCGCGCGCGCTCCGGCAGCAGCCGGATATACGCGTGCAGCTCCGTCTCGAGCCGCCCGGCGCTTTCGAGCGCTTGCTCGACGACTTCGAGCGCGCTCGTCTGCTTGCGCGCGATGGCCTCGCGGATTTCGTGTCCCGTGCGCATCGGAGGTCTACTCGAGGATCCGAGGGGTCTTGAAGTAGGGCCCCTCGCGATCGGGCGCATTTTCAAGCGCTGCATCCGTGCCGATGGAGGGCCGCACTTCGTCCGCTCGCAACACATTGATCCTGGGGATGACCTGCGCGGTCGCCGGGATCGCGCTCACGTCAAGTTGCGCGAGTTCGTCTATGAATTCGAAAAGCCGTGAGAACTGGGAAGAGAAGCGGGCGGCTTCTTCTTCCGTGAGCTCGATACGGGCGAGTTTCGCGACGTGGTCGATGTCGATCGGGACTTCTGCCATGCGCATGTATTGGCCGCGCATAGCAAAAGGTCCTTAGCGCCCAAATTCGGCGAGCACCTCCACATGGCCCGTGAAGGGGAACATATCGAACGGCTCGACGCGCCGCAGCGCGTATCCGCAGTCGACGAGATGCCGCGCGTCGCGGGCAAGCGTGGCCGGGTTGCACGACAGGTACAAGACGCGCGCGACTCCGTTCTCTCCAAGAGCAGCGAGGGTCTCCGCCTCGCAGCCGCGTCGCGGGGGATCGAGGATCACCGCCGCGGCGCCCCTTAGGAGCGTCTTTCCGCGTTCGCCCGTCACGGCCTCGAGCACCGTCGCACGCTCGAACGCGGCAGACGTGACCCCGTTGCGCGCCGCGTTGCTCGCAGCTTCGTCCACGGCCGCAGCGCGCGACTCCACGCCGGTCACCGCGATCCCCTGAAGGCCTGCGAGGACAGCGAACGTCCCGACGCCGCAATAGAGATCGACGATCCTGTGTGCGCCTCGGAGCCGCTCCGTGAGACGCTCTGCGATGCACTCCAAGATCGGCGTGTTGATCTGGAAGAAGGATGCGACGCCGAACCGGAAGGTCGCGCCGCCGACCCGTTCGGCCGTGTCAGGCGATCCCCACAATGTCGCGGTGCGCCGGCCGAGTATGGCGTTCTCGTTTCTTGGATCCCAACTCGCGACAAGGCCGGTCAGGCCGGGTATCGACTCGGTAAAAAGTCTCACGGACGCTGCGAGATCCGGTTGCTGCGTGCGCGTCGATAGAGCGATGACAAGGGTCTCGCCCGTCATGCCAGTACGCATGACCACGTGACGTACGTCCTTGAGGAGCGTCGGCGACTTGCGGATCATCGCATGGAGCGCGCGCACTGCGCCGTCCAACACGGGTAGTAAGACCGGGCAGCGGGCGATCGGCACGAGACGATGCGAGCGGGCCGCGTAAAAGCCGATTTGCGCGCGGGTGCGGTCGACGTGACCGACCAGGCTCACTTTATTCCGATAGCGGGTTTCTTCGATGAGCGGGCTGGCGACGGTATCCTCTACCCGCGCGTCAGGCAGTTTGCCGATGCGATCGAGCGCGTCCACGACGAGACGCCGTTTCCATTGCAGCTGCGCAGCGTAACGCAGGTGGAGCGTCTGGCAGCCGCCGCACTCGGGGAACACAGGACACACGGATGACACGCGGTCGGGCGAAGGTTCAAGAATTTCGACCGCGTGCGCGCTTGCATAGGTCGGGCGCATCGCGTCGACTGCGACGCGGACGCGCTCTCCCGGCAGTGCGCCCGTGACGAAGACGACGAGGCCGCCGTCGCGGGCGACGCCTTGCCCGTTCGCGAGGAGATCGTCGGTCGAAAGCGTGTCTTGGGAGAGTCTTGGCGCCGCGGGCCTAGCCGCGCCGCTGCTCATCGAGCGTCTTGAGCAGCTGGTCGGCTTCGCCGATGAGTGCGCGGATGCGATCGCGGGTGGGATTGGCCTGTTCGACTTCCAAGAGCGAGCGCACGAGCAGATACGTGCCGTAGGCCGAAAGCAGGAAGGCGGCCGTCCACAACACCGGATACAACTGTCTCACGTTCATGCTACTTATAGGTTAGGCGCTGCAAGCACCGGCTCCCGCTGCGCTGTTTGCTGACAGGCAGGCACGGGGTAGCGGTCGAGGACGCAGATAGACCGCGCAGATGCGCCGATCAAGAGGCGCCTGCCGTCGATGTCGATCGCGTACAGCGTGACACCGGAACTCAGAGGCTGCACGCACCGGACCCGCATGAGCCGCGCAGGCCGTCGCGCCCACAGATCGCGGATCCGGAGCAACGCTTCGCGCATCATGTGCCGCTCGTCACGAGATCGCTAGGCGCGAGCCAGCGGAACCGGCCGGAGCGGCCGCCGACGTCGATCTCGTGCTCGATCGCCTCGTGCGGGGTCGCTGCCAAGATGGCGGCATCGGTCAGGCGAACCGCATGGCGAGTTTGCTCTGCGGTCCCTTCAAGCGCTCCAAGAAATGCGTGGAGGGCGTCCTTCGCGACCGTCTCCGCTCCGCTCCGTGCAAGCGCACCGAGCTCGAGCGGTGCGCCGCCGCCTGCGATCGCGGAGAGCATAGCAGATGCGGTTTGCTCGTCGATCGCGACTACGGCGATGCCTGCGGCCGCCGGCAGACCCATGCGGATCCATCCGGGTGGGATGCTCGGCCGAAGCTGGCGCTGGCGCTGCGCTGGACCAAAGGCCACATGCGCTCGCAACCCGCGCGCGAGAGAGGCTCTGGCCGCCTCGAGCGCTCCTGCAAGCGAGGCGCGGTCCGGAGAGACTCGCGTCTGCGACAACGAGCTTCCAGAAGACACGCGCTTGCCGAAAAGCCACGCGTGTTCTCCTCCGTCAAGCGAGAGGGAGCCCCCTCCCAATGGCGCTCCGAGCGTTGGGGCGGCAGCCTCGTCGTCGATATTTGACGGCTCGGCGAGACCCGCAGCGGTGGAGAGCGCGGCGATCATCTGCGCAGCGGCGCCGGTCGCGACGCGCGCGGCTTTGCGACCGAGGCCGATCTTCGCCGGGTCTCCGTCGCCGCCGATCATCGCATCGGCGAACGAGGCGACGAGCACATTATCGATGGCGACCCAAACTGTGGACTCGCAGCGCGCCGCATACGTGATGGGATCGACCAGCACCGGCACGGCACCCGCACTCGTAGCGCGGACAGGTCGATGGAGATACGATGCGAGCCTTTGCGCGAGCAACGGACCCAGATCCCCCCTCCCCGCGAGGGCGGCGAGTTTGGCGCGGATGAGTTCGTCGCCCCCGTCGCGCGCGCCGGGCGGAGCCTGCGCTTCCTGGTTCAAGCGATGGACGAGTTGTGCGATTTGGCCGTCGCTCAGTCTGGCCATCGAGGAGCGTTTCTCGACCGGCTTAGACGACGCGTGAGCCCTACCCGCGCAGCCGCCCAGCGCAGCTTGAGGCGCGCATATCCCTCGCCTCGCGCGAGAAGCGATCGCTGGCGCGCGAGATTGTCCGCCGACAACGTCGCGCACTTGGCCAGATGATTGGCGACCACGGTGCAAACGAAGGCGCTGCACGTCTGACCGGCGCGCAGGCGGCGCCGCGAATCGCTCGACCGCTCCAGCAGGAGGATCCGCCGCGACTGCAGGGCTATAAGCTCGGCGTGCGTCGCACGCAAGCGCGCGGCTGCAGCGCGTTCGAGCAGGCTCGCAGCGGCGAGGGCAGTCCGCCTCATCGGGCGCTTGCGGCGACCGCGACCGGTGCGCCCGGACGCACGATCATCTGCGAGCGCTCGGGGCCAATGGACACGTATGACACCGGGACCCCGACGTGACGCTCGATGAACGAGATATATTCGCGTGCATTGTAAGGAAGATCTTCAAACGCATGCGCGCTCACCGTCGTCTTCAACCAGCCCGGCACGCTTTCGTACACCGGCCGGGCACCGCGGGCGATGGCGAAGGGCAGCGACGCATCGCCGGCGTCCTCATAAGACGTGCAGACGGAAAGCTGATAGAAGGTGTCGAGCACGTCGAGTTTCGTGAGCGCGATGTGGGTGATGCCATTGATTTGGACGGCATAGCGCAGCGCCACCAGGTCGAGCCAACCGCAACGGCGCGGCCGGCCGGTGACGACACCGAACTCAGCGCCGCGCTTGCGCAGCTCTGCTCCGTCGTGGTCCTGCAGCTCGGTCGGAAAGGGCCCTCCGCCGACACGCGTCTGATATGCCTTGACGACGCCGACCACCGCATCGACTTCTTTCGGTCCAAAACCCAAGCCCGCACAGGCTCCGCCGGCCACGGTCACCGATGACGTGACATAGGGATACGTGCCGAAGGTGACGTCGAGCAGCGAACCTTGCGCGCCCTCGGCGAGGACGTTTCTTCCGGCACGCAGTTGTTCGTGCAGCAGCGCGATTGTGTCGCGCACGTGGGGCACGATGCGCTCCGCTTGCCGCGCGAGATCCGCCACCGTCGCGTCCAGGTCCAAGGCGATGCCGCGCGCCCGCAGTTCGTGAGTCCGTGCGAAGAGCGCGTGCCGCAAGCGGCGCAAGTCGAGAAGATCCCCAGCCCGCAGGCCGGTCCGCGCCACGCGGTCCACATAGGCCGGCCCGATGCCATTGCCGGTCGTGCCCAGCGCATCTTCGCCGCGCTCGCGCTCGGCGGCTTTGTCCATCTCGATATGGTACGGCAAGATCAGATGCGCCAAATCAGAGACCCATACCCGTGAGGTGTCTACGCCGTTGAACTCGAGCGTGTCCAACTCAGCCACGAGCGCGGCCGGGGAGACGACCGTACCCGGTCCGATGATGCAATGTTCGACGCCGGCGACGACTCCGGACGGCACGATGCGAAGCTTGTAGGTCTTGTCACCCACTCGCACGGTGTGGCCGGCGTTCGAACCGCCTCCAAAGCGAGCGACGACGCTCGCACCGCGGGAGAGGAAGTCGACCACGCGCCCTTTGCCTTCATCACCCCACTGGGCGCCGATGACAAGGGTTACGGCCATAGTCGTCCTAGGGACGCGCCGCGAAGATCGATGCCGAGGCGGCGCGCAGAGGCATCCCGCCGCGGTTCGGCGGCAAAGGCGAAGCATAGCCCATGAGGCGATTGAGAACGAGCTCCGCGTACAACGAACATGCCCAGCCAAAGTTCGAGCGTGTGAATTTCGTCGGATCGTTGGGATCGAACGATTCGTGCATGAGGTGATCCCCGGTATCGGACGCCCGTAACTCCGATAGCACGAGAGCGACCTCTTTGGGGTCTTGCGCGGTCAGACCCTGCACGGCGAGCGCGAGCGGCCAGATGTATCCTTTGGGCGTGTGCGGACTGCCGATACCGCTCGCTCCTTTTCCACTGAAGTAGTACGGGTTGTCGGGCGAGAGCACAAAGCGGCGCGTGTTCTCATAGATCCCGGCGTCTGCCGGATACTGCAGATACGGGATCGAGAGCAAGCTCGGCACGTTTGCATCATCCATGAGGTTGTTGTGGCCCAAGCCGTCCACTTCGTACGCGTAGATGTATCCGTACTTTGGAGTGTAGACGATTCCATAGTTGTCGATGCCGTCGACGATGCCGTCGCGCAATGCGGTCACCTCGGCCGCCATCTTACCGTCGTGCCACACGGTCGTCTCCAGATCGGCGAGTTCCGTCAGTGCGACGACGGCAAACATGTTGTCGGGGATGTTGTAGCCGTACAATGCCGCATCGTCGCTCGGCCGGAAACCGGTCCACACCATGCCGGTGTAGCCGACCGGAGAGCCGACGCCCCCATTCGGCAGCGACCTGTGACGATATTGCGAAAGCGAATGATCGCGCTCGAGCTCCATCAAAAAGACGGCGCGCTCGTACGCAGATTTGGTGTCCGCGTTGAGCGCCGCCTGGTCGCCTGTCTCCTTCCAATAATTCCAGGCGAGCACGATCGGATAGGCGAGCGAGTCGAGCTCGAACTTCTCCTCGGTGACGCGGTAGTCGCGGTTGAAAGCGTTCGCGTATGGGTCGACGAGGATGTCCTTGGCCTCGCGTTCGATGACGCCGCGCACCATGTCGCGGACGCCGGGGTCCTGCGCGAAGAACAGGTAGGGTCGCATCTGCGCACTCGCGTCGCGCAGCCACATCGCGCCGATGTCGCCTGTGATGACGTACGTGGTCTTGTCCGGCGTGAAGCTCACGTCATAGCGCACGGTCGAGAGCAGGCACTCGGAATAGATCTGACTCGCGTCAGGCGCGCCTTTGTACTCGCTTGCGGCTTTGGAAAGTGCGTCGATCTCGGCGGCTTGCGAGGCGTCGGCGCGAAACGAAGAACACACCGCGAGCACAAAAAAAATCGCGGCGAGCCGCTTCATCAACGTGTGCCTTGCCTCGATCGTCACGCGTGCGCTCTGACCTCTTTCTTCCTATAAGAAAGAGGTCGGCAGACGCCTGGTTGTTACTCACAAACGCTTGTTCGGTCCTGCGGGATTGTTCTTGCGGCGCCCAGCGGGATGCTGGGGAAGTGTGACGACGACCTCGCTACGGCCGCCGGTCGGCGCCTCGAGCGAGCCGCCATGGGCTTCGATCAGCACCTTCGAGATCGCGAGCCCGAGCCCGACGCGACCATCCACGCCTCGGGTGAAAGGGCGCCCGAGCGCGGTCCTTACGGCCGGCGCAAACCCTGGGCCGCCGTCGCTGACCCGGATGGTGCAACGGCGTTCGTGTCTATCGATCGCGACCTCAACGCTGGAGCGCTCCGGCGAATGGCGAACCGCGTTATCCAGCAGGTTGAGGATCACTTGGAAGCAGCGGTCGCGATCGGCAATGATGCGGGCGCGCCCGAAAACCCTCATCCGCACCTTCTTCTGCCGCGCGCGTTCTGCGACGCTCTCCACCGCTGCCTTGGCGACTGCCGCCACGTCGCAAGCTTGCAGCCGCAGCGACAAGTGTCCGGCGGTCCACGCGCCGATGTCGATGAGTCCTTCGGTCAGACGCACGAGGCGCTGGGCTTCATCCGCAATGACCTCCGCCGCCCGAGCACGCGCCGCGCCCTTCGTGCGATGGTCGCGAAGGCGCTCTGCAAAGCCCACGATCGCCGTGAGCGGCGTACGCAGCTCGTGCGTCACAGCCGCAAGGGTGAGCGCGCGACGCTCTTCGATGCGTGCGACCACCGCGGCACCGCGCACGGCCTGCCGGAGCGCTGCAAGCGATGACGTGCCATCGAGTTCCAGGACGGTCCAGCCGCAGCGCAGCGCCCCGTCCGCAGTCGCCTTCGACTCCGCGCGGCCGGCCATGGCCCATTGCACCGCACGGCGCAAACGCTCCGCGGCAACGCCAAGGTCGGCGTCGGAGATCTCCGCCTTCGTGCGGCGCGCCCGCGCGACAAGCAGCACGATGAACCATTGCGCTCCCGGGCCGGCGGCGGCGATATCTCCCTTGCGCAAGACCGCGCCCAGCGACGACCGGACGGCGACCGCGATCGCGCGCTTGTGTTCTGCTTCGTCGCGTTCGCGCGAAGCGCGCGCAGCTTTCTTGGCATGGGCGAATTCGACATAGAGAACGGGGATCGCAGGCCGCGAGCGCTGCAGCGATTCAAGCCGCTTTGCGATGTCAGCGAGATCCGGAAGGCGCGAGGCGATATCGCGCCGGTTTCTCAATCGGGCGCGGTGAATTTGTAGCCGAGTCCAAAAACGGTGTGCAAGTACCGCGGATGCGCCGCGGGATCTCCAAGCGCCCGGCGGATGCGGCGCACGTGGACGTCGACCGTGCGCGGGTCTCCTTCGAAGTCGAAGCCCCAGACCGCCTCGATGAGCTGGTCGCGAGTGAAGACGTGACCCTCGTGGCGCGCGAACAGCCAGAGAAGATCGAACTCTCGCGGCTTGAGACGCACGGCACGTCCGGCGACGAACACTTCGCGTCGATCCGCGTTCACATTCACTTCGCCGATCTGACGAACTTTGGCCAGTGACGGCGGCTCGACGCGACTGCGACGAAGCACGGCCCGCATGCGAGCGATGAATTCGCGCGGGGAGAACGGTTTTGAAAGGTAATCGTCAGCCCCGATCTCCAGGCCCACGATCTTGTCGACCTCGTCGCCGCGCGCGGAAACCACGATGATAGGCGCACTCGTCTCTTTGCGCAAAGCTCGGCAAACCTCGAAACCATCCAGACCTGGCAGCCCGATATCGAGCACGATCAAGTCCGGCCCGGATTCGCGCGCCCGCCGTAACGCCGCCAAGCCGTCCGCCGCTGTGACGACCCTGAAGCCCTCTGCGGAGAGCGCCTCGCCCAAGAGCTCGGCGACGTGCGGTTCGTCGTCCACGACGAGCGCGCAACCTCGCGCGCCGACGGTCGTGGCCTTCACAGCCGGCGCACCCCTACGGCGATCATGAGGGGACCACCCGCTCCGTTACGGCGATAAGAGTGAAACCCGACCGGGCTGCATCGCGTGCACGCACTCGCCACGAACACCGCATCCTCGGGCATCCCCGCCTCGCGCAGCTGGGCCGCGATGGCGATGCCGAGGTCGATCGCAAAGGAATCGTCGCGAACGCGCGGCGCGCGCAGCTCGTCGGCCGGTTTCACCGATCGCGGCCAACGGGAAAACCGTTCGGCGACCTCAGGTCCGACTTCAAAACAGCACGATTGCAGATGTGGCCCGACGGCCGCCACGAGATTCGCCGGCTCGCTGCCGGCAGCGCGCAGGGCTGTCACCGCGTTTGTGGCTATGTGGGAGCTGACGCCCCGCCAACCTGCATGCAGGAGCGCGAAACGCTTGCTCGCGCGGTCCGCAATCCAGACTGGAGCGCAGTCGGCGATCTTCACCGACAGGACGAGACCGGCGTCGTCCGTCAACAGCCCATCCCCGGTTCCGCTGGAGGCTCCCGGGCGGGCGCGGACAATATCGGCACCGTGCACTTGCGCCGCGGCGGTCACAGCATTCGCCGCGAGGCCCGCGTTGCGGATCCAGGCAAGCGTCTCATCCGTATTCCGCGCGTTGAGACCTTGCGTGCTCATCACCGCGGTCACTCCAGCAGCCGCAAGCGGCGTGGCCTGCACCGCGCTCTCGCCCTGCGCGAGATGCGTCAAGACAAAGCCGCCGCCCAAATCGGATGTGGCCGCGTCGCCGGACACCGGCATCCTCATTTCAGGTCTTCGAGCTCGCCGATCTGCGCGCGTTCAGCCGCGCGCCGGCGTAGCGCGCGCGAAACTGCAGGCGGCGTATACCCGAGCGCGTACAGCCTGCGCGCGAGCCGGTCGAACCGCTCGCCCGGCCGCGACGCTTCAAACTTTTGGATAGCGCGTTCGAGCCGTTCGTCTTCCCCTGACTCCGCTTGAGCCGCCATCTCGCGCGCGAGGTCGCCATCTACGCCTTGCTTGATGAGCTCGCGGACGAGACGCATCTGGCCTACCGGCTTGCGCTCGATGGCGTTGGCGACGAAGAGCTGCGCAAAGGTGCGGTCGTCCAAATACTGCCTGCGCTCGCACTCTTCTACGGCGTCGCGGATGGCTTCGTCGGCAAAACCTCGGTCGCGCAGCTTCTTGCGGAGTTGCGCGCGCGTGAGCCGTTTCGCGGCGAGCATGCGGAGAGCGGTGAGAAACACCGGTTTGGCAGGGCCGGGGCGATCGGCCTCGGGTGCGGGCACGCGCGGCGCCTACTCGGCGGCGATCGCGTATCGGGGCGATCCGTTCTCCGCCGGACCGCCTTGGCGCGCGAAGGTGGCGCGGATCTTCTCTTCGATTGCGTCCGCGGCATCGGGGTGCTCTTCCAAATAGACCTTCGCGTTTTCGCGCCCTTGGCCGATCCGCGTGTCCCCGTAGGTGTACCACGAGCCGCTTTTGCCGACGATCTCGTGCTTGAGACCGAGATCGATCAGGTCACCTGTGCGGCTGATGCCTTTGCCGTACATGATATCGAACTCGGCGACCTGGAAAGGCGGCGCCACTTTGTTCTTCACGACCTTGACCCGGGTCCGCGAGCCCACAGGGTCCGTGCCGCTCTTGATCTGCTCGAGCTTGCGGATATCCATGCGCACTGAGGCGTAGAACTTGAGCGCTCTTCCCCCGCTGGTCGTTTCTGGGTTGCCGAACATGACGCCGACCTTTTCGCGGATCTGGTTGATGAAGATCATGGTCGTGCGCGATTTGCTGATGGCGGCCGTGAGCTTGCGCAAGGCCTGCGACATGAGACGGGCCTGCAGGCCCACGTGGGCATCGCCCATGTCGCCTTCGATCTCGGCCTTGGGGACGAGCGCCGCGACCGAATCGATGACGACGACGTCTACGGCATTGGACCGGACGAGCATTTCGGCGATGTCCAGCGCCTGCTCGCCCGTGTCCGGCTGCGAGATGAGCAGGTTATCGAGATCGACCCCCAAGTTGCGGGCATAGGCCGGGTCAAGCGCGTGCTCGACATCTATGAAGGCCGCCACGCCGCCGGCTTTTTGCGCTTCGGCGATCACGTGCAGGGTCAACGTGGTTTTGCCGGATGACTCGGGCCCGTAGATCTCGACCACGCGCCCACGCGGCAGGCCGCCCACGCCCAGGGCGACGTCGAGCGAAATGGAGCCGGTTGGGATGACTTCGATCTGCACGTTCGCGGCGGCCTCGCCGAGCTTCATGATCGAGCCCTTGCCGAATTGGCGCTCGATCTGAGCGAGAGCGGTCTCGAGGGCCTTATCCTTCTCTTTATCCGACAACGCTGTCTCCTCGTGGGGCGGGGCGACTATGCTCTTGGGAGGGGCGATTTTCCAATCGCCCCCTACATTCTTGGGGCGCCGGGGCGATTTTCCAGTCGCCCCTACATTAAAAGAGGGCGTCGACATACCCTCGCGGGTCGAACGGACGCAGATGATCAACCTGCTCGCCGAAGCCGACGTACTTCACCGGCAGATCCACCTGGTCCATGATCGCGATGATTATCCCGCCTTTGGCCGTCCCGTCAAGTTTTGTCAGCGCGATACCGCTGAGCTCGATCGCCTCGTGGAAGAGCCGCGCCTGCGAAAGAGCGTTCTGCCCCGTGGTGGCATCAAGCACGAGCAACGTCTCATGCGGGGCTCCCGGCACTTCGCGAGCCACGATCCGGCGGATCTTTTTCAGCTCTTCCATTAAGTTGTGTTTGGTCTGGAGACGGCCGGCAGTATCGATGAAGACCACGTCCGTGCCTCGCGCGTTGGCTGCGGCTAATCCGTCGAAGACGACCGCGGCGGGATCTGCTCCCTCCTTGTGACGGACGATCTCGGCCCCGGTGCGTTGTGCCCAGATCGCGAGCTGGTCCGCGGCGGCTGCGCGAAACGTGTCGCCCGCGATGAGCATAACCGACCGCTTTTTTGCGCGCTCTTGCGCGGCAAGCTTGCCGATCGTCGTCGTCTTGCCGCTGCCGTTCACGCCGACGACGAGGACGACGTGCGGTTTGCTCGTCACGTCCACAGGCGCGATGCGGGGGTGCTTTACGTACTCAGCCACATCCGTCTTGAAGACCCGAATCACGTCTTGGGCCCGCTTGAGGTTTTGCTGCTGCGCCGCCACCTTGAGGTCGGCGACGATCTTCTGGGTCGTGGTCACCCCGAAGTCAGCTCCGATCAGCGTCTCCTCGAGCTGCTCCCAGAACTGGTCGTCCACGAGTTGGCGGCCCAAGAGCGCGTTGAGATGCCCGGCCAGGTTCTCTCGAGTCTTGCCGAGTCCGTCTCGAAAGGATGCGAACCACTGCTGCATGGCGACAGCGTTTCGGGGACCCGCTGGTCATGGCCCGCCCGCGGAAAACGGTTCAGCCGGAGGCGGCGCGGGGGGTGTGGTGATGCGGGTGGGCGGTGTGCTGCGGGTGAGCGGTCTGCGGTTTCTTGCGAACGTATTTTTGCTTGATCGTGGGGTCGCCTTCGCGATAGCCCATATCCATCTGCAAGACGCGCAGCTTGGAGCGTAGCCGAATGACGGCCTGCGCGTGGATCTGCGAGACGCGCGATTCCGAAACTTCCAAAACGTTCTTGATCTCTTTCAGCGTGAGACCTTCGAAATAATAGAGGCTGATGACGGTGCGCTCTTGCGGCGGCAGGCTCTCCACGGCTTGCGCCAAGGTGCTCTTGACTTCGGTCGTCTCGAGCAGATGCGTGGCATCGGGACCCTGGTCGCGAAGGGTGTCGAGCAGGGCGACGTCGTGTCCCTTCTCGTTGGGCAAGAACTCTTCCAATGACAGAATCGCCGTGCCGCGGATCTTGAGAAGCAGTGCGTGATATTCTTTCAGGGGCACACCGAGGGCTTTGGCGACCTCGTGCTCGTCCGGCACTCGAGCGATGCGGTTTTCGAGCTCGACGAAGACGCGCTCGAGCTCGCGAGCCTTTTGGCGCACGGCTCGCGGAACCCAATCGAGGGCGCGCAACGCGTCGAGAATCGCGCCGTTGATCCGCGTGATCGCGTAGGTCTCGAACTTGACGCCCCGGGTGTCGTCATACTTGCCGATCGCGTCGATGAGGCCGAGGATGCCCTCGTTGATGAGGTCGTCGATCTCGACGTGCGGCGGCAAGTTCACCGAGATGCGCCCGGCGACGTACTTGACCAGATGCAGGTATTTATGGATGATCTCTTCGCGGCTGAGGGGCACGCCGCCGATAACGCAGAGATCTTGCGGCTTGGGTCGCGTCGTCATCGGGTGCTGCGCGCGGTCGAGGTCTTGCGCGCGCCTTTAGGCTGGCGGGACTTCATGAGGTTGCTGAGCGCTTCACGCCGGAACCGGTATTGGCCACCGGGCGTCTTGATCGCCTCGAGCAGGCCTTCGCGAGCCCAGCGCCGGATCGCGGCGTCCGTCATGTTGAGGGCACGCGCGACCTCTCCTGAGGTTACCCAGGATTTCTCCAAGCGATCCGTCCTCGCGCTTCGCCGCGTGCCGGCCATCCCTGTGCGCTCCTCCGCGGGGACATGAAAAGCCGTGTGCATCATCATACGCTACGATAAAGCAACGACTCCCGACGCGTCCCCGCGCCAGGCGCCGCTTTTTATCCATAATTACGGTTTTACCCTTTTTTCCTGTTTAAGGCTTTTTTGGGCTTTTTTTGCCGCTCAGCCCGTGTGCGCGCCGGCCGTCACGTCCTGGATTTCCACCGTCCCACCGCTTTGGGCTTCCGTCCAGAAGATGCAGCGGACCTCGCCGAAGGTGAGCTGATCCCCGTCGCGCAGGAGCGTCTGGGCGTGGGGTTGGAGGCGCTGAACGCCGTTGAGATAGGTCCCGTTCACGCTTTCCAGATCCTCAACGACGAAGCCGCCGCGCTTGCGCAGGATGAAGGCGTGCCGCCGGGAGACGAGCCGGTTCGGGTCGACATCGGTGAAATCGACGTCTGGGACGACCCCATCCGCGGGCGAAGAACGCCCGATCAGCGCCACATCCTTCTCGACCCAGAATTCCGCAATGCCGCCGCTGCCGACTTCGACGATCAGCTGCGCTCGCGCGGCCGCAGGGACGAGCCGCCGGGTGACGTCCTCATCGACGTCCGCGAGAGTCTCGGGCAGCTCCTCGCCGCAGACCTTGCAAAACGTGTCGCCGGCTTCGTTGCGCGCGAAGCAGCGCTCGCACACGCGCGCGCTGCGCTGTCCGCGGTTCAACGCCGCCCGGCGCTGGTTGGATTCTTGGGCTTCCTGGCTTTTGCTCTGCAACGTCTCGCTCACCGTGGGGGCCGTGAGGCAATGGAGATTGCTCATATACTAGCATGTGGTGGCGTATGCAGCGGTGACGGCTGGCACTAAAAGCGACCCTGCCGGGGCTTCCCGGCCTAAGCCACATAGCGGATACGCGGGTTGAGCACCGCGTACAAGATGTCGACGAGCAGATTGACGAACACGAAGGTCGCCGCGAAGAGCAAGATCGTGCCGTTGATGAGCGGATAGTCACGATTACTGATCGCCTCGAACGCAAGCCGCCCCACGCCGGGCCACGCGAAAATGCTTTCGGTCAAGACCGCTCCACCCAAGAGAAAGCCGGTCTGCAGTCCGACGACCGTGACGATCGGGATGAGCGCGTTGCGCAAACCGTGTTTGAAGATCACCGCGGCTTCGCCTAATCCTTTGGCGCGCGCCGTTCGCATATAGTCGGTCTGCATGACTTCCAGCATCCCGGCACGGGTCATCTTGGCGATGATGGACATCGGAATCGTGCCCAGGGTGACCGCCGGCAGGACGAGATGCCAGAGCACATCGAGAAACGCGCGCCAGTTACCGGCGAGCAGCGTGTCGACGACTAGGAAATTCGTGTGGACCGGCACGTCGTAACGGATCGAGAGCCGCCCCGCGAGCGGGAACAGATTGACGCCGACTTTGCTCGGCTCGTATGCGAGCAAGAGCAGCAACATCCATCCGAGCCAAAACACGGGGACGGAAACGCCGAGCAGCGCGAGCACCGACATGGTCGTGTCCAGCAAGCGCCGGTGGCTGAGCGCTGCGATAATGCCGGCCGGCACGCCGACCACCACCGCGACGATCATGGCTGCGATGCCGAGTTCGACCGTTGCGGGGAAGTAGGCGGCGATCTTTTCGGCGACTGGCAGATTATCGGTGAGCGAGCGGCCGAGATTGCCGTGCAGCGCTTGCCAGAGATACGCGCCGTACTGCACGTACCAGGGTTGGTCCAGCTTGAGCGCGTGCGTGAGCTCGACGACGTCGCGGTGCGTGGCATGCTCGCCCAGCAAGATCTCGACCGGATTGCCCGGGATGAGGTGCAGAAATAAAAAAGACACCGCGCTGATGATGAGCAGGACGAAGATGAAGCGCAGGAACCGCTCGCTCAAGAAACCGGCCACGAGTGGTGCGACTTATTCGGGTAGAGCGGACTGACCTTTTCGCCGACGATTGGCGCATTGCGACGCGTGAACGCCGAGGACGCGAAGGAGGGAAGGGCAAAACCCCAAACACACGCTTCTTTACGGAGACGATGAGCTTTCATGCCAGTTTCGAGTGACACGATCGTGACTCTCGCCGTTCGATTCGCCATGCTTAGCGGCGTGCTGGCGATCCTCTACGGGATTTACTTGATCGTCTGGATCTTGCGCAAGCCCGCCGGCAACGAGCGGATGAGAGAGATCGCAGCAGCGATTCAAGAGGGCGCGATGGCGTATTTGCGCCGGCAATACACGACCATCGCCATCGCTGCGGTCGCTCTCATCCTCATCATCGGGTTCAAGCTTTCGTGGCAGGCGGCCATCGGCTTCGCCATCGGCGCCGTGCTGTCCGGAGCGACCGGGTTCATCGGCATGGCCATCTCCGTGCGCGCAAACGTGCGCACCGCTGAAGCGGCACGGACCGGCATGGGACCAGCCTTCGCCGTCGCCTTCCGGGGAGGGGCGATCACGGGGTTGCTCGTGGTGGGCCTCGGACTCATCGCCGTCGCAGGCTACTTCTGGTTGATGCATCGCATGTATCCCGATGATCTGCGCGCCGCGCTCGGCGCGCTCATCGGATTAGGTTTCGGCTGCTCCCTCATCTCCGTCTTCGCGCGTCTCGGCGGCGGCATCTATACGAAGGGCGCGGACGTGGGCGCTGACCTCGTCGGCAAGGTCGAGGCAGGAATCCCCGAGGACGACCCGCGCAACCCGGCCGTCATCGCGGACAACGTCGGCGACAACGTGGGCGATTGCGCCGGCATGGCGGCGGACCTCTTCGAGACCTACTGCGTCACCACGATCGCCTCCATGCTGCTCGGCGCGCTCGTTTTCCGCAAGTCTGCGGACTTCGCGCTCATCGCCGTCGCTTTTCCGCTCGTCTTGGGAGCCATCTCCATCATCACGTCCATCATCGGCACGGCCTTCGTGCGCGTGCGCGGCGGTCGCATCATGCTGGCGATGTACACCGGGCTTGCCGTGGCAGCCGTGCTCTCCGCCATCGCTTTCTGGTTCGTCACGCCCGCCATCATGAGCGGCGCCGACGCTGCCGCGGGTACGAGCGATTTGTATACCCCTTGGCGGCTGTGGGCGTGCGCGGTCATAGGCCTCGTCATCACGGCGCTCATGATGGTCATCACCGAGTACTTCACGGGCACGCAGTTCCGCCCGGTGCAAGAGATCGCTAAAGCCTCGACGACCGGCCATGCCACGAACATCATCGCCGGGCTGGCCGTGTCGATGCGCTCGACAACGTTGCCCGTGCTCACGATCGTGGCCGGCATTTTGGTCTCATACGCTTTGTGCGGTCTGTACGGCGTGGCGATCGCGGTGATGGCGATGCTCTCCATGGCAGGCGTCATCGTGGCGTTAGATTCGTATGGCCCCATCACCGACAACGGCGGCGGCATCGCCGAGATGGCTAAGCTCGGGCCCGAAGTCCGCGCGATCACCGATCCGCTCGATGCGGTCGGCAACACGACCAAAGCCGTCACCAAGGGATACGCCATTGGTTCGGCCGCCCTCGCAGCGATCGTCTTGTTCGCATCGTTCCAACAGGAGCTTGTCGAGAAAGCCGGACAGGCCGCCTCGGCGCTGGTCTTTGCGCTCGACAACCCATACGTGCTCGCCGGCTTGCTCATCGGCGGCGCACTGCCCTATTTGTTCGCTGCGCTTTCCATGGAAGCGGTCGGGCGCGCAGGCGGTGCGGTGGTCGAAGAGGTGCGCCGCCAGTTCCGCGAGATCAAAGGCATCATGGAAGGCACGGCCAAGCCGGAGTACGGACGCTGCGTCGATATCGTCACGGCCGCCGCGCTGCGCCAAATGATCGTCCCTGCCCTCATCCCAGTGCTGACGCCGATCGTGATCGTCGCCCTCGGAGCGATCCATGTGTTCACGCCCGACAATGCGGCGCTCATGCTCGGCGGCGTGCTCGTGGGCTCCATCGTCACCGGCATCTTCGTCGCCATCTCGATGACCTCTGGCGGCGGTGCGTGGGATAATGCCAAGAAGTTCATCGAGGACGGCCACTATGGGGGCAAACGCAGTTTGGCGCATCAGGCCGCGGTCACGGGCGATACGGTCGGCGACCCATATAAAGACACTGCCGGGCCTGCGATCAACCCCATGATCAAGGTGCTCAACATCGTGTCGCTCTTGCTGGTGCCGTTTCTCCGATAGGTTGGCGTCTAGCGCTTAGCCCAAGCCCACGAACCGAAGAAGTTCTCGCCGGGCTTGAAGTTTTCAACCGGATCGCGCACGGCGTAGCTGTTATCCACCCAGGAGAGGAAGACGGCGGGCACGTCTTGCGCCAGCAATTCCTGGATCTTCCAATACGCCGCGCGGCGCGCGGCAAAATCGTAGGTGTGCAACGCTTCGCGTTCGGCTTCGTCCAGACGGCGGTCGCAAAAGAACGAAGTATTGTAGCCGTTGGGCGGCTCTTGGTTGCACATCCACAAGGTCGAATCGTCGGGATCCGCGCCCAGCACCCACCCTTGGATCGCGACGTCGTACTTGCCGCCTTCTAAGATGCCTCCCTCCGCTTTTTGCGCGTAGAACAGGTTATAGGGATACGGCTTGAGGCTCAGCGCGATGCCGATCGCCTTCATCTCGTTTTCGAAGAAGGGCGCGAACTTCACGTCCGGCACGCGCGCTGCGATGTAAGCGAACGTGAGGGCGAGCCGTTTGCCGTTCTTGCTCCGATAACCGCTTTGATCGAGACGCCAGCCCGCGGCATCAAGCATCCGTTGCGCCGCGGCCGGATCGTAAGGCGGCATCGTGGCGTGAGGGTTGGACCAGGGCGAGTTCGGCGGCTGGTCCGTGGCCGCAGGCAGACCCCAACCATATTGGAAGGCGCGCAGGAAGAAGCGCCGATCGACGGCCATCGCGATGGCGCGGCGCAGCCGCACGTCGTTAAGCGGCGGGTGGCTCGTGTTGAGCGTGAGATAGAGATCCTCCGGCGCGGCTTGATGGACGATATAGATCCCTGGGGTCTTCGACAGTTCGACGGCGTGTTCGCCGAGCACGCGCGCGACATCCAGTTCGGCTGTGCGCAGCATCACGAGCACGGTGTTGGCATCGGTCTCGATGAGAAAATCGAGGCGTTTGAGGCGCGGTGGACCGCGCCAGTAATCCGGATTGGCCACGAGAGTGACGCCGGTTGATGGGTCGTAATGCTGGATCGAAAACGGCCCGGTGCCAACCGGCTTGTCGTTGAACGTCGCATGATTGATGTCGGCGACTGACGCGAGCAGGTGACGAGGCAAGATCGGCATGGGCACTTCGCCCGGGCCGAACAGACTGACCACCGCCGGCGCGAAGCGCTCCTTCAACCGCACGCGCACCGTGTAGGGGTCGACCTCGGTCATCTTCGCGACCTTGTCGTACCCAAGGCGAGTCACGACGTTCGTGTGGGGATCCATGATCAAGTGCCACGTGAACACGACGTCGCCCGCATCGAACGGGACGCCGTCTTGCCAGCGTACGCCGTGACGGAGGTGATAGGTGATGGTCAAACCATCCCGGCTAATCCCGCCGTTTGCCACGCTCGGCAGAACGGTTGCGAGCTCAGGCACGATCTGATTGCGATCGTCCGCCAGAAACAAGTAGGCGCCCCAGACGTAGGACAGATAGGTCGAGGATCCGCCGCCCGACAGCACCGTGTTGAGATTGTCGAACTGGCCGGTGGCGACGCGCAAAGCGCCCGCGGACCCACCCTCCAAAGCTGGCCCTTGTGCTCTGGTACAACCGGTCATGAGAAGGGTAAGCAATAGGAGAATGACCGATGTCGATGCTGCGTTTCGGCTCACCTGGCGGAGCTTCGGACGCCTGCGGGAAACTCTTGCCCGCAAAAAGACGTTATGAGCACGATGAACGATCGAAAGTTCAAGCGGCGCACCTGGATCTGCGGCGTTTGCGCCTTGGGTGCGGCTTCCTCACTGCCCGCATTCGCGCAACCGGTCTTGGCGGACGAACAAGCACAGGAGCGCAGCGTCGGTCAGCAAGTATACGCCGACCAGCGCAAGCAGAACCAGATCCTCGACCAATCGCCCTACTATCCGATCGTGCGCGAGGTCGGCGCCCGTATTGCGACCGCCGCCCAGCCGCATTGGTGGCCGATGAATTTCGTCATCGTCAAGGGAGCGCAGCCCAACGCCTTTTCGACGCCCGGCGGCTGGGTCTACGTCAATGAAGCGCTGCTCAAGAACGCGGCCAACGATGACGAACTTGCGAACGTCCTCGGGCACGAGACCGGACACATCGTGCTGGGCCATGTCATGAACCGGTTGCGTCAGGCGCAAAACTTGAACTTGCTGTTTGCGATCGGGAGCCTGTTCGTGCATAGCCAAGGCGCGGCGAACACCTTCAACCTGGCGCAAATCGGCGCGACCTACGGATTCTTGAACTTCAGCCGCCAGCAAGAATATCAGGCGGACCACGAAGGCGTGACCCTGGCCTCGAAAGCGAACTACAATCCGTGGGGGATGATCTGGTTCTTCCGCACGCTCAGCAAGATCTCGGGCACGTCGTCAGGCTTCGAACAGTACGTCCAAGACCATCCGTCGACGCCGGATCGGATCGCGCGCGTACAACAGTTCTTCGCGAGCGATCCGGCGCAGTTCGCGCGCTGGAAAGACGACAAGACGGTCACGGCAGGTCTACGCCAGGTGCCGGGCGCGACCATCCAGCTGACGCAGACGTAAGCGAGCCCGATCTCCCAGGCTACTTGATTTCGACGGTCGCGCCTTGCTCTTCGAGCTTGGCCTTGATGGCAGCGGCCTCGTCCTTCGTGACACCGGTCTTGACGGGCTTGGGAGCGCCTTCGACCAGGTCCTTGGCTTCTTTGAGGCCGAGTCCGGAGACCACTTCGCGCACGGCTTTGATGACGTTGATCTTCTTCTCGCCCGCGCTCATGAGGTGCACGTCGAATTCGGTCTTCGCCTCGGCGCCGGGCGCGGCTGCTCCGCCTGCCGGAGCAGCCATCATGGCCACCGGAGCAGCGGCGGAAACGCCGTATTTGTCCTCGAGCGTCTTCACGAGTTCGGCGAGTTCGAGGACGGTGAGCCTGTCGATCTGATCAATGATGTCGGTGACAGCCATGGGTTTCTTGTTTCCTTTCTGGTTTAGGCGGCGGATTCTGTGCGTTTGGCGTGCAGCGCACCCAAGAGCTGGACGACCTTGCGCCGGTTTCCGTGCAGGACGTGGACGATGCCGTAGAGCGGCGACTTGAGGCTGCCGACGAGCTTGGACAAGAGCTCGGGGCGCGAGGGCAACCGCGACAGCGCTTCGATCTTGGCGAGGTCGTAGAGCTCGCCGTCGACGACCCCGGCCTTGATGCGAAGCTTCTTCGAGTCGGTGGCGAAGGTGACGAGCGCTTTGGCGACCGCCACGAGATCGTCGCCGATGAAGGCCACCCCGGTCGGGCCGGCCAGCAAACTTCCCAGCTGCTCGAAGCGCTCGGCGCTCAGCGCCTTGCCGAACAAGGTGTTCTTGACCACCGCATACTGCGCGCTGCTCTGGCGCAATGAATTGCGCAGCGTGCGCAGTTCGCCGACCGTGAGTCCGCGATAGTCGGTCAAAAAGAAGTTCGGCCTGGCCGCGACTTGCGTGCGGAGCTCTTCGATACTTTCGTTCTTCCGTTTGGTCGGCACGTCGATGTCCCTCTCGTAAGAGAAAAGCGCTTTCTCCGTATCCGATGGAGAAAGCGCTTCCAATCTGTCCGGCGTTTGGTGAACGCCTCGTCGTTTGGCTGCTCCCTCGGCGGGCTCTCTGCGATTTCGCGCGGCGCAAGCACCGCGACCCGCTGTCATCGGATTTGGCGACTTGCCAGTCGCCCGCTACAAACCAGATTCGTTAGGCCGCGGCTTTCAACCTCGCCGGGTCCACCCGTACGCCGGGTCCCATGGTCGTCGCCACGGTGATACTTTTCAAGTATGTGCCTTTTGCCGCAGCCGGCTTGGCGCGCACGATCGCATCCATGAGCGCGGTGAAGTTGTCGAGCAAGGCTTCTTTGGAGAACGAAGCCTTGCCGATGATGCAGTGGATGACCGCTGCCTTGTCGGGCCGGTACTCGATTTTGCCCGCCTTGATCTCGCCCACGGCTTGGCGGATGTTCTGGGTCACGGTTCCGACTTTCGGGTTAGGCATGCGTTGGGCGAGAATCTTACCAAGGTTCGAACCGACCGCGCCCATCATATCCGGCGTCGCCACGGCGATGTCGAAGTCGTTCCATCCGCCTTTGATGCGGTCGATCAGGTCTTGATCGCCGACCACGTCGGCGCCGGCCTCTTGGGCTTCCTTCGCTTTCTCGCCCTTCGCGAACACGATGACGCGCTTGCTCTTGCCCGTGCCGTGCGGAAGCACGACCGTGCCCCGCACGTTCTGCTCGCTCTTCTTCATGTCGATGCCCAGGCGGATATGCACCTCGACCGTCTCGTCAAATTTCGCCTTGGCGGTCGCCTTGACGAGGTCGATCGCGAGCGCTGCCTCCTTGAGCCGCTCTTCCCCGATGGCCTTGGCGCTCTCGTTGTATTTCTTACCGTGTTTCTTCATACGTTCTCCAGCATCGGGCGACTTGCCAGTCGCCCCCTACATTGGTGCGACTTGCCAGTCGCCCCCTACATTGTTTCGGCGTTATCCGACTTCGACGCCCATCGAGCGGGCGGTGCCGGCGACGATCTTCATCGCCGACTCGACGTCATTCGCATTGAGGTCGGCCATCTTTGCTTGTGCGATCTCGCGGCATTTCGCCACGGTGATCTTGCCGACTTTCTTGCGGTTGGGCTCACCCGAGCCTTTGTCGATGCCGGCTGCCTTTTTGATGAGTTCCGATGCCGGCGGGGTCTTCAACACGAACGTGAACGAGCGATCCTCGAAGACCGTGATGACGGCGGGGATCACCTGCCCTGCTTGGCTCGCCGTCCGTTCGTTGTACGCCTTGCAGAACTCCATGATGTTGATGCCGTGCTGGCCGAGCGCCGGGCCCACGGGGGGCGCAGGGGTAGCCTTGCCAGCTTGGCACTGCAGCGTGATTCTCGTCAGGACTTTCTTTGCCACGTTATACCTTCTCGACTTGATAGAACTCGAGCTCGACCGGCGTCTCGCGGCCGAAGATCGAGATGAGCGCGCGCAGGCGCTCCTTGGCGGCGTCGATCTCGTCCACCGTACCGGTGAAATCGAAGAACGGGCCGGAGGTGACCTTGACGCGGTCGCCCTTCTTGAAGTCGATCTTGAGCTTGGGCGTCTCGATGCCCATCTGCTTGAGGATCGTCTTCACTTCTTTGTCGGCGAGAGGGAGCGGTTTCTCGCCCGAACCCGGTGAGCCGACGAACCCGGTCACGCCTTGCGTGTTGCGGACCACGTACCAGGATTGGTCCGTCATCTTCATCTCGACGAGGACGTATCCCGGATATACTTTCTTTTCGACCTCGCGGCGCTTGCCTTCTTTGAATTCCACCTCTTTGTCCGTGGGCACGAGCACGCGGTAGACGAACTCTTGCATGTTCATGGACTTGATGCGCCGTTCGAGATTGGCTTTGACCTTGTTCTCGTAGCCTGAATAGGTGTGGATCACGAACCACTTCCGGTCCGGATCGCTCGAGATCCCCATCTCATCGGGGGCAGCCACCGCGACGGATTGATCCGTCTGCGTCACATCGGTCTCTTCAATCACGTTCCTATTTCGCCAATCCGATAAAGCGCAAGATCACGCTGATGACTTGCGTCCACAGCGCCACGACGACGACCAACCCGACGACCACCGCGGTGGCGGAGATCCACTCTTCCCGGCTGGGCCAGGTCACGCGTTTCATCTCCGACACGATCGCGCGGAAACCTGAGGAAAGCTCGCGCCAGCGGCGCTCGCGTTCGAGTGCGCGCCCTTCAGCCGCCTTGGACTTCGGCTCCGGTTTTTGACCCGAGCCGTTCGCCGGCGTTTTCCCCGGCGTCGTCACGTTTTTCAATCGCTCCTTTATGTCATGTGTGTCATGAGGTCGTGCAGGGCGGACAGGACTCGAACCTGCAACCAACGGTTTTGGAGACCGCTACTCTACCAATTGAGCTACCGCCCTAGGTCGGGGCGCTTACCGTGTCTCCTTGTGCGCCGTGTGGCAGCGGCACCAGCGGCAATACTTGCGCCGCTCCAAGCGTGCAGAGGTGTGCTGCCGGTTCTTCGTCGTCGTGTAGTTGCGCCGCTTGCAGTCACCGCACGCAAGGGTGACGATCACGCGGTTCTCTTTCTTTGCCATGTCGTTTAGTCGCTCACCTTGGTGACGACGCCGGCGCCCACCGTGCGGCCGCCCTCACGGATCGCAAAGCGCAGGCCTTCCTCGCAGGCGATCGGCGTGATCAGCTCCACTTCCATGCGCACGTTGTCACCGGGCATCACCATCTCCACCCCTTCGGGCAGCTTGATCGAGCCCGTCACATCGGTCGTGCGGAAATAAAACTGCGGGCGGTAGTTCGAGAAAAACGGGGTGTGGCGCCCGCCCTCATCCTTGGATAAGACGTACACCTCGGCGTCGAACTTCTTGTGCGGCTTGATCGAGCCGGGCTTGGCCAAGACCTGGCCCCGCTCGATGTCGTCGCGCTCGATGCCCCGCAACAGCACCCCGATGTTGTCGCCTGCAATGCCCTCGTCTAAGAGCTTGCGGAACATCTCGATGCCCGTCACCACGCTCTTGCGCGCCTTGTCCACAAGACCCACGATCTCGACTTCGTCGCCCACCTTCACCCGGCCGCGTTCCACCCGGCCCGTGCCGACCGTGCCACGACCCGTGATCGTGAAGACGTCTTCCACCGGCATCAAAAACGGCTTGTCCACGTCCCGCTGCGGCACGGGAACGTACGCATCCACGGCATCCATCAGGTCCGTGATCTTCTTGGACCACTCGCCCGGGGTCGTCTCTTCCAGCGCCTTGAGCGCGCTGCCCCGGATGACTGGGATCTCTTGGCCCGGGAACTTGTAGGCTGACAGCAGCTCGCGCACCTCGAGTTCGACTAAGTCGATGAGCTCGGGGTCGTCGACCATGTCGATCTTGTTGAGGAACACGACCAGGTAGGGCACCCCGACCTGGCGCGCCAGCAAGATGTGCTCGCGCGTCTGCGGCATGGGACCGTCGGCTGCCGAGACGACTAAGATCGCGCCGTCCATCTGGGCTGCGCCCGTGATCATGTTCTTGATGTAGTCGGCGTGACCGGGTGCGTCCACGTGGCTGTAGTGCCGGTTCTTGGTCTCGTACTCGGCATGGTACAGCTGGATCGTGATACCGCGCTCTTTCTCTTCGGGCGCGTTATCGATCTGGTCCACGATGAGCTTCTTGGTCCCTGTGCCGGCATCGGCCAATACCTTGGTGATGGCCGCGGTCAAGGTCGTCTTGCCGTGGTCCACGTGACCGATCGTGCCGATGTTCACGTGCGGCTTGTTCCGCTCGAATTTCTGCTTAGCCATTTCCTTTTAACTGTAGCCGCGCGAATTTGTCGCGCGTCCCGTGACCCACATAAGCTAACGCACACCCCGGAGTTCCGGAGTGTGGAACCCAAAACTTCGCGCCCGAGAGGACTTGAACCTCCAACCTACGGCTTAGGAGTCCATTGCTCTATCCAATTGAGCTACGGGCGCACGAGTTCTGCTTGGGTGCACGCTGGTGCAGAACCTGTAGGGGTCTCCGTCGATCTCCCGGACCTGTAGCGGTCGATGTTCACATCGACCGGTCGGACCGAAGGTCCGAGCCCCCGGCGGGGATTGAACCCGCGGCCTCGTCCTTACCAAGGACGCGCTCTACCACTGAGCTACAAGGGCGCCTCCAAGTCGAACGCCTTCCATACTATCGGAAGCGCAAGGGGCTTGCAAGAGCTCGTGCCGCAAACGGCGCGGTCAGGGTTTGCGCAACGAGTCTCCCATCCGATGCGCCGCGCCCTCCACCGCTTGCTCGCCACGGCTGAACAGACTGAAAATCCAGCGCAGCGTTGCGACAAAACCGATGATGGCGAACAGCAGGATCAGCGCACCGATCCAGGCTGCCGCATGCACGAGATGACTGAGCCAGTCCAAGAGCTTGTCCTCCTTTGAGAGTCTTCAACCCCTCGCGGGCGAAGACTTTCTCACTTGTGCCGGAGCCACTTCGGCAGCCAGCGGTTGGGAAGAAACGGTATCCAAAAAGGGATGCTCAAGACGATCAAGACCACCGCCAGCTCGGCGCCGAGCCGCGCGTTTTCAGACATGCAGTGCGGGTTCGGTGCGGTCCAAGGACGCGCCTCGAAGCCCCGCATGGTTTGCGCCGACCAGCCGGTTGAGGATCGTGGCGAAGCGCTCGGCTACGTCCGCCGGCGACCACAGACGCGCCGCCGCGCCCGAATCCGGCTCGTATCGCCCTTCGCAGTACAAACGGTAGAGACGTTCGATCGCGTCAGCGCACGATGCTTCGTCGCTCGCGTACAATCCGAGGCCGTTGCGCGCGATGAACTCTTCGACTGCGCTGCGCGCGGGGCCGATCCCAAGGACGTGGCGTCGTGAGCCAGCGTACTCGAAGAGTTTGCTCGGCAGCCACGGTCTGCGAAAGGCGCCTTCGACCTCGAACATCGATACGAGCACGGCCGCTTCGCGTTCTGCGCACATGACTGCGCGCCGGTCAACGCAACCATGGATGCGCACGATCTCGCTCACGCCAAGCCTGCGCGCAGCTTCCACGATCTGATTTCCGCTTTGCCCGTAATAATGGAAGCGCGCTGCCAGTCCGGCCATAGAGCCCTGCGATCGCATTCGCCGGATAACTCGGAAAAGGAGATCGGGCGAGGAGTGCCCGGGATACAGCGAACCCGCGTAACAAATCGCAAACTCTTCCGGGGAACTATTGGGAATCGCGCGCCAAGCCTCGGTGTCGCACGCGAAGGGAATGGTCTCGACGGGCGGCGCCTGCGGCCCGTGCAGCTTGCGGAGGATCTGCGCAAAGCTTTCCTTACAGCAGGTGAGGGCCGAGGCGCTGCGAATGGCCCGCCGCTCTACCCAGCGGCCTAACCGGCTGCGCAACTTCCGCGTATAGAACATGCCGTTGCCGGACCACAGGTCCTGGTAGTCCGCTAGCCACGGGATGCCAAGCGTTCGTGACAGCTGCGGTCCGATGAAATGACCGGCGCTTGGAAAATACGATGTCATCACGGCATCGAATCGCACGCCTGCGCGCAGTGCAGTGTTGATGGCGACCGGGACCCACCAAATCGATTGGTCTGGGAAGGATGACACGTTGAGGATCGGGCGCGCAACTCGTTTGAGAAGCGAGGCTCCGCGTACTGCATGATACCAGCTGCGAGCTTGCAGCCATGCCCGTGGCGCGGGAGGAGTGCGAACAACCCCGTCGGCCTGGGGCGCTGCATCACGGGGACGCGCTACCACGGAGACCTGCCAACCAAACTGCGGCAGGTTGGTCGCGACCTGGCCGAGGCGCACGGCGGCGGCCGTGGGCTCAGGTGGAAAGTGATACGCGACGAGCAGTAGTCTTGGCATAACGCAACTCTGCTCACACATATATGAGCCCGTTGCCCTTCGGGCGCACCGAGCCGCGCCCTTGGGCCAAAGGTCGCGCGCTCCGACGCGGCACAAGTGTACTCGGACGACACCGCGAATTTCAGTCCGGGTGGGGTTGTTCATCGCCGGGGTAGCGCTCGTGCTCGTTCTTGCGGGCGCCGCATTCGTGTTGGTGCGACCCTCTGCCATGTCGTGGGGCCTACTCGCTTTCGCTTGCTTTGGATTGCTGTCGGCGCGCGTCGGCGAGCAAGCTCATCCCTTGCTGTGGGCTCTGCTCGCCGCTGCAGCTCCAACTGGCTACCTGATCTTTGCCGCGCGGTTTCCGATGAACCATACGGCGGGCGGGCGCCGCATTCTCGACCGCGCAACGCCACTTGTCTACCTAGCTCTTGTGGCTGTGGGTTGGTGGTTATCGACCAAGGCCGCGGGTCAAACCGCGACCTTTTTTGCGTGGTGCGGGACTTTCGGGCTGACGTACCTCGTCTCGGCCCTCACGCTCGTCCGAACTTCGTCGCGCTGCGCCCTTACCGCACCGTGGCGCTTTTTCTGGCTTGCTGGGGGAGCACTACTTGGCGTTGGCGGTCTTTGTGCCGTCGCGTTCCTCTCAAACCATGCCGCCGTGCCGACTGGGTCTCAAGTACTTGCGTTGTACGCCGCACTTGCCGGGCCGTTCAGCGTGCTGACCCTCATTTTTCTTGTTCCGAACGTCATGCTGTGCCAGCAGATCGAAACGACAAGGCTCTTGTTGCGCCCGCTCGTGGATGACGATGCCGAAGCACTGGCGCGCATCGTCGGAGATGCGGTCCTCATGCGCTATGTCGCCGGGGGTCCCGACTTTTCGCGCGAAGAGACCCTCGGACGAATCGCCCGCGCCCGCGGCGATTGGATTGCACTCGGTTTCGGGGCGTGGGCTATCATCCAAAAATCGGGCGGAGCGCTCATCGGTTTCGGCGGCCTCTCGCGATCGCCGACGTTGCGCCAGACGAATCTCATCTGCGTTTTGGCGCGCGAGGCGTGGCACCAGGGATTCGCGCTGGAGTCTTGCATGGCGGCGATCCAGTACGCGTTCGTGGTGGCCCGATTGCCGCGATTGCTGCTCTTCGTCGATCCGGACAATCGCGACTCGATCCGTCTCATCGACAAGCTCGGCGCGCGCTTTGTCGAGACGATCGAGATTCGCGGGCTCGGGCGTCTCGTCTATGCGATCGAGCGTCCGAAGTCCGGCCAACGTCGGGCCTTCGATCTCTCGGTACTTGCCGGCTGCTTCAAACCTTCGCTGCAACTCGCAATCGTCGCAACTCTCGGCGCGGCCATGCTCTTCGCAACGGGATGCTCCCGAGCGACCCAATCTATGCCGGTGACCCACGTCTCCGGCGTCCCGGCGTCTGCGAGCAACGTGCGTCAGATCGACGCTTTCATCCGATCGGTCGTCACACACCAACAGCTCGTCGGGCTTTCGTTCGCGATCGTGCGTGGCGGGAAAGTGGTCGATGCCGGCGGCTACGGCTGGGCCGACCTCGCCCGGCGGACGCCTGCAGACGCGAACAGCATCTATGATATTGGATCCATCAGCAAGCAATTCGCGGCAGCGTTGGTCCTACGTCTTCGCGATAGGCACGAGCTTTCGATCGGCGATCCACTCGCTCGTTTTATCCCCTCGTACAAACATTCCGACGGTATCAACATACGCGATCTGCTTGCGCACGAATCGGGAGTGCCTGACTATCTTTACCTGCCGGGTTACGACCCAGCGATGAGCGCTAAAGCGATCGTAACGCTCGTCGACAGTGAGCCGCTGCGATTCGCTCCGGGCAGCCGCTACGAATACAGCAACACGAATTATGTGATGCTCGGACAAGTGGTCGAAGCTGTCACCCACACGCCGTTTGCTACCGTGCTGCGCGAGTGGATCTTCCGACCGGTGCAGATGCATGCGTCTGCCCCCTGCAGCTTCGTACAGCAGGCGAACCTTGCAGACGCCGGAATTTGCTCCTCGGTGCTCGACTTAGCGAGGTGGGACTTGGCGCTTATGTCCGGCCGCGTGCTCGGTAAGCGGAGTCTCGCTGAGATGTTTGCGCCAGCGTCGCACACCATGGAGTTGGGCACCGCGTACGGATATGGGGTGCGCATCGGCACGCTGCTCAACATGCGTGAGATCTATCATCGCGGAGAGTTCGCAGGATACTCTGGTCTTAACGCCATGTTCCCAGACCAGCGTGTGGCGATCATTCTGCTCAGCCGAAGCGACGACTTTCAAGGCGATTATCTCGTGGAGCGAATTCTTCACCTGTACTACCCCGAAGCCGCGAACACGCGCTCTCCCATCGCGCTGAGCGCGCAGGATCGCCGGGCGCAACTCATGGCGAGTCGGATTTGGCAGACGCTCCAATCGGGCGATGTTCGCAGCCTTGACCGATTGCCCATCGAGCCCAAGGCCCGCGCTAGGCTAGCGGCGGGAGACGCGGCCAGGTTTGTTGCCATGGCCCATTCACTCCGCGCCCCGCAGTCCTTTGATCTCATCTCGAAAGACTCGCGGTACCTCGGCACTGAATATACGTACCGGCTGCGATTTACCAATGCTGTGGTACAGATGCGGCTCGGTACGCACCCCGGCGGTACGGTATGGAACCTGGTGCTCGAGCGCGCGGACTGAGAGTACCCCTCGCGAGCGTTACCTTATTTGGAGCATGTGAGATCGATTCTAAAATTCGCCGGCATGCGGTAGTGCGGCACGGCAGGCAGTGCGTTTTGCGTCTTGGCATCGAAGGTCACGAGCAATCGCACCGGCTTATCGGTTCCGACGAGACCGCCCCCGACGAAGAGCTGTTGGAATGTCCACGAGCTTCCGGGCGCCCAATCGGACCCTGGCTTGGCTCCCAGATGGAAGCCGCCGACGGCGTTGAACGATGAGACGTTGTTTCCGCTCTCGGTAGCCAGAAACTCGTCGGAGACGCGCGTACCCACGAACTTTGTACCTTGGTCCGCGCCCCCTCCTGGGATCACACCACGCCCGCTCGCGTTCTCCCAGGTCTGGGTCACCAGCCATCCGTTTTGATTTTGCGGCGTGGCATCCGGCGGATTCGGAGTGATCGCAGTGACGCGCATCTTCCAAACGCCGTTTGACATCCATTGGTTCAGGCACCCTTCCGTCGCCATGACCTGGTTGGACCCACCTTCGGCGTTGGCCGCTGCCCCAGAGGCGACGCAGCCGAGATTGAAGTGGAAGTTGTACTTCGATGTCGTGAACTGGGGCCGCGACTTCCACTGCGCAAGTTGATTGCCATTGAATACGAGCAACAAACCTTTCGGTTTGTTTGACGGATCGACATTTGCCATCAAGAAGAGCTGTTGGTAGGTCAGTTGACCCGATGGAGCCATCTCATTGAAGTTGACCTGTTGTTGTGAAAGCGAACCGCCGGTCGAATCAGTCGATTTGACGGCGGTCCCGTTGCCAAGTTCCAAGGTCTGGTCCTTAAACGCCGTGTCGTTGGGAGCCAATTCTCCGGATGTTCCATTGCGCCACACTTCAGTGACTTGCCAGCCGTCTTGCTGGTTACCGTTCATGTGGGGTTCCACGTCTGTGACTTTCACGCGCCACACTCCGTTGAACAGCCACTGCTTCATGCACCCTTCACGGCTGCCAGCGTCACCAAAACTCGCCGATCGCACGATTCCAAAACAGCACGCGAGTACGGCCACGAGCAATGCATATCTCTGCCTTCTCATCACGACGATATCTCCCTCATGCACGCCGAGTCCGGACAGTCGCACCAAGCCGCCTGTCCTTCGCCCAAAGTCTATAACAACGGGTGTCCAAAACTCATCCGAAGACCGGAAACTGGAGCGGGAGACGGGTCTCGAACCCGCAACATCCAGCTTGGAAGGCTAGCGCTCTACCAATTGAGCTACTCCCGCCCGCTCTTTTATAGGTTAGGATTGAGAACGAGGGTATCCTTGGTCGCGGCCTTCACCGCGGCATCGGAAAAGGGCAGCGGCACCCAACGGGCTTGCGCGAACATCTCGACTTCATCTTGATAATGCGGGTCGTTGAATTGACCTGATTCCCCCAGCGTCAACGCAAACGAAGAGTTGTCCCAATTCGAAAGGTCGTCGACGAGGCGCGAGGCCGGTCCGTGCGCGGGCTTTGCTGCATATACCGTAAGCCCGTCACCCTGCTGCGGAAATGGGCGGATGTTGAAGAGCACATTCACCGGCCACTGGACGCCTAGGGGATGATCGAAGATCCCGGCGTTGAGCGGACCCCATGCTTTGACGGCGTTCAGACCCGCCTGCTCAGTCACGCCGAGTGAGTTCGCAGCAGTCGTGCACGCAGCCGGCAATGCGCCGAGGAGTATGGGCTTTGTCATCCCGATCGTCGCGAGCGATCCGTCACCCTCAAGCGTGCGGTTGAAGATCGTCACCACGCTGTAGTTCGCGCGGTAACGCGTCATGAGCGCTGCCCCCAACCGTGGCTTCAGCAAACGATCTGCAAGCACGTCTTCGACTGTCGTAAGGAATGTCGGTACCGTCGAATCTATCGTCACAGCGCCGTTCCAGTCGGCGAGCTGGTCGCTGATCCGGCGAAGCCGAGAGTCCGTCGAGCGACGAAGCGCTGCCGAAAGAGCGCGAGCGAATTCCAGACGTGCCGTGTCCAGGTTATCGAGCTGGATGCTGCCGATTTGTTGCGGCGTCATGGCGCAGCAACCTGAAAGTCTGCGGTAGATACGATCGACGCGATACGGACCATCGAAGAATGGTGAAGATCCTATTTGCGTCGACGATGGCGCGAGTTGATTATTTGCAGTCGCGACAAAGCCACGAGCTGGATTGAACGCATGAGGCAGCTGATCGAAGCGCACAAAACCGTGCCACGCGTAGCGGTCGTCTTGTCCTTCCACAGGGACCGACCCATCGCCGAGCAGACGATTAGGAACTTCACCTCCCAGATGGTAGCCGATGTTGCCATCGACATCCGCGTACGCCCAATTGAACATCGGCCCGACCACATGGCCAAGGCCGGCCTCGAACTGTCTCCAGCTGCCGGCGAGATCCAAACTACGGAGCAGCCCGATCTCGTCGCCGGCGCGCAGGATCGTCCATGCGAGCGAATAGCCGCTCGACCCTGCGCGTTTGACGATAGGCCCGTGACGGGTGACGAGCACGTCGAGTTGCTGCGGCGCACTACCCTTGATGAGGATTCGCTCGTGTCGATGCTCCGCCCGCATCCAGCGGCCATTCGCCAGGTACTCATCGGAGGTTGCCGAGCGGAATTTCTCGACGTAGAGATCTTGCACCGCGATATCACCGCTCGTGACGCCAAAAGCGATCCGCTCGTTGTGGCCGAGCGCCACGAAGGGAATGCCGGGGATGATAAAGCCCTCGACGTTCATGCCTGCGCCGGTGAGCTGCACGAGCCAGTACGTGCTCGGCACCGCATGATCCAGGTGCGTGTCGTTGGAGAGGACGGGCATTCGCGTCGTTGTTCTTCGTACGGACACGGCCCAGTTGTTCGAACCGCTTTGGGGATCGTGTGGCCAAGGATCGCCGCTTTGGCTGGCAAGGGCGACCACCGCATCACGAAGCGCTGAATTGTTTGCCGCGGACTTCCGAAGCATCGTTCCGCCCGCGCCGAAGGCGACAAAATGCTCGAGCCGAGGAACCTGCGCGTCCATCAGTGAGGCGGTCGCCTTCGGCCCGATTTTGGTTTCCATGAGCGCGCGCAATTCGATGAGGCTCCATTGATCGTCTAACCGCTGCGCCATGAGCTTGATGATGGAGATGCTGTCCGTCGGCGTCCAAGGAGCTGGCCGGTAGCCCAACAGGCGAAATTCAATCGGCAGCGGCTTTGATGCTGCCGCAGCGTTGACCCCGGCCGCATATGCCTGTGCATCTTCCAAGGACTGACCGTGCAACAGCGCTGCGTCGTGCGCTGCTGCGGCTCCCAGACCTAACGTGCGCATGTAGCGATCGACTGAAAGCGTCGCCGGCCCACCTATCTCAGAGAGTTTGCCTTCGGCGGTCCGTCGCAAGACATCCATCTGCCAGAGCCGGTCCTGCGCGCAGGCAAAGCCTTCTCCGAAGAACAGGTCGGCTTCGTTCGCTGCTTCGATATGCGCGATCCCGCGTGCATCTCGCCGGATGGTGACCGGCGCAGAGATCCCGGCGACGTTGAGCTTGCCATTGATCTTCGGCAGCGGCGAACGGATGATCCAAGCCACTGCGGCGATGGCCAAGAAAATCACGACGAGAAGCGCGAGGCCGACGGCTCTGAGCACCGCGGCTCGACCTTTGCGTAGGCTAAAGGACATTCACGCGCATATTTTTCTTGGGCAGGGTAGGATTCGAACCTACGTAGCGCGTCGCGCGGCAGATTTACAGTCTGCTGCCATTAACCACTCGGCCACCTGCCCGAAATTGCGGGAATGCTGGTCTCCCAGCCTATGACTTGAGCGCTTCTTCGACTGCCTCATCTTCCGACCATGCCGCGCCTTCAGTGGCAAGGTTCGCGATCTCGTCCGAGCTGAGGTGCTCGCAAAGCTTCGCGACGAGCTGGTCATAGCTCCATTGTTCCGTATATTCGCGCTGGTACCCAAGAACTTTGAAGCGGGCGTTGACGAATCCAAACATTCGAGCCGACGGTCTCACATCGCCGCTCAACGCGAAGGCGAGAGCCAGGTGCTGGAGAGCAATCGCGGTGTATAGCGCGCTCTGCGCTTCGCGCGCGAACCGCAACGCTTCGCGGGCTGATTGAATCGCGCCGGCTAAGTCCCCGATCGCGATGCGATACCCCGCGATGTTCGCGTCGGACAGAGCGATGTTGAACTTATCCTTCCGCCATTCCATCTCTCGCACTTCATTAGCCATGCGCAGCGCTTCATCTGGATGGCCGACGCTGAACTCTAGCTCGGCGAGATTGCTCAGCGACACTGCCACGCCGAACTCATTCCCCAGCGCCTTATGGTGGGCCACTGCCTCCGCCAACAGACGCCGCGCCGCGATCAAATCACCTTGCATCAGCGTGATACTCGCCTGAGTATTGAGAGCGTCGCCGACGGCCCATCTATCGTTCAGTTCGCGCAAGCTCGCAAGCGCTTGTGTGATCACCTGTTGCGCTTCGTCCAAGCTGCCGGTTTGGTACAGGTTATACGCAAGCATCACTTTCGTGCGACTCGCCCAGCGCACTTCTCTTAGCGATTCATATACCTGAAGGGCATAGCGAGCCGCATCGACGGAGACATTGCCTGAGGTAAGATATGCACGCGAATACCATAAACGCGCGGCGACCGATGGATATTCTGCTTCGTCCAGACGATCTTGCGCAAGCCCCAACCAGTAACGGCCTTCTGCGGAGAGACCAGCTCTTCTCCACAATCTCTCCAGGCTGCTTGCGATCGCGCCGCCGATCGCTGCATTGTTCGCCTGCGTGATGCTCCATTCCAACGCGGCGCGATAATTATCAAGGTCTCGTTCGACATCATCCAACCAGGCGACCGCAGAACCAATGCCATAGCGCTCGCTTGCATCCACCGCACGATCGCGAAAATACTCGGCGTAACGGCGTGCCAAGCGTTCTCGCTCGCCTGCGACACGAAGTTTGTCTACAGCATATGCGCGCGTCGATTCGAGCAGGCGATACCGCTCCCGCGACCCAGCTGTGTCGGCGACGACCAGCGATTTATCTGTCAAGGACGCGATGAGATTTATGACGTCCATTTCGTCCAAGCCTTCGCCGCATACCGCCACAGCGGTATCAATGTCGAACTCACCTGCGAAGATGCCCAGTCTAGCGAAGAATAGCTGTTCTTCGCCGGTGAGGAGTCCATAACTCCAGTCAATGAGGGCGCTGAGCGTCTTCTGGCGAGGAAGTGCCGGTCGGCTTCCTCCCGTGAGAAGCTTGAATCGTTCGTTGAGGCGCTGCGCCAAGTTCGGAATGGAAAGCACTCGCACGCGTGCGGCCGCAAGTTCAATCGCTAGCGGTATGCCATCTAAGCGGCGACAGATCTCAGCGACAATCGGTGCAGTGTTCTCACTCAGGACGAAGCGATTGTCGACAAGCCTGGCTCGATCGACAAATACGGCGATAGCACCATACTGCATTGCCTCGTCTGGATTTAGGATTGAGCCGGCTTCGGGCAGGGCCAATGAGGGAAGCCGGTGCGCGGCTTCGCCGGAGAGCCCCAACGCCTGGCGAGACGTAGCCAAGGTCCGAACATTGGGCGCACTGCGATGGATTGCATCGGCCAGGACGGCGATCGGTCCCAAGAGGTGCTCGCAGTTATCGATGATCAACAAGAGGTTCTTGCGCCGTAACCACTCTGGAATTAACTCGTCGACTCGTTTTCCTTGCACCTGCGTGATGCCAAGTGCATTGGCGACGACGCTTGAGACCAATTCGGGGTCGGTAATGGGCGAGATGTCTACAAACCACACTCCATCCGAATAGCGATCGATCAGATCCGCTCCCACTTGCAGAGCGACGCGCGTCTTGCCAACGCCGCCCGAGCCCGTGATCGTCACAAGACGGTGTTTGGCAATGAGCAACTTGACGTTACCAATGTCGCGCTCTCTACCGATAAGTGCGGTGACTTGGACCGGCAAGTTGTTCGGCCGCGCGTCCAGCGAACTGAGCGCGGGAAATTCCGACGGCAAACCCACTGCGGTCAGTTGCCAGACCTGTTCGGGTTGGGTCAGATCCTTGAGGCGCCGCAACCCAAGATCGATCAGCGAGACGCCGTTAGGAAGGCTACCCTCTACGAGCTCCCGCACGGCACCGGAAAGCAGCACCTGACCGCCATGCCCGATGGACATCAAACGAGCGACGCGATTCACATCGGGGCCGAAGTAGTCACCCTTACGCTCCACTACGTCGCCAACGTGGAGCCCCATGCGCACGTGAAGTCCATCGACCGCAGAAAAATCTTCTTTTGCGATTTCGCGCTGTGCCTGCGCCGCAGCAGTCACGGCATCTGCGACGTTCGCGAAGACAGCGCAGAAGGCGTCACCGACCGTCTTGAACACGGAGCCGTTATGAGTCTCGATGGTCGTACGCAGGATCTCATCATGGCGATCCACGGCTGCTTGCATCTCGTCACGATGCGCTTCCCAGCGCTGCGTACTGCCCTCGATGTCGGTAAAGAGAAACGTGACCGTGCCGCTGGGTAACGGCACGGGCTTTTGAGGCTTTTTCTCAGCCCCACTTGCGCGCGGCATTTCCGATGAGATTCGGGCGAGGGCGCACTTGCCCCCTCGAAGGTAGGCTCGCTCGAGGTTCCCTAACGACTCAACCTTCTAGGCGCTCTCGCAACAAAGTAATCGCAGCATTGACGTTACCGGTTAAATCGCTTCCGCATTTAGGGCACCGTAAGAGGTCTCCGGATTGATACGCGTTGATGACGTTTCTCGCTTCTTCGTCGGAGAATTGCGTCGTCACGATACCGCAGTGCGTGCAGCGAAGAGTTGGGGGATTTTTCAATGAGGATGCTCCTACTTTGCTCGATGCTCTCGCGGACTCTTTGCCAGCCAAGCTTTCACGGCCTGTGAGTCGCAAGCGAGCAGGGTACGGCGAGTGCGCAGTCGCAATCTCAGTCGTCGCATGCCGCAGCGCTTCCGCGGGCAAGGAGACACCATGGCATCGAAATGCGGCCACCCCGGTTGCAAGTGCACCGATACCTCAGAACATGGATTCTGCAGTGCCATATGCGCGCGAGATGCTGAAACCGGCATTGGAGGAGCGTGCAATTGCGGTCATCCTGCCTGCCACGACGACCAGTCCGCTACGACCGGTTGAATGCTTCGCTGGGCCATCGGCGCGCAGGCAGGCTATTATCTTCTCAGTGCACTCTGGCCGCTTCTTTCGATGAACTCGTTCGAAGCGGTCACAGGGCCAAAAACAGATCTATGGCTCGTCCGCCTGGTCGCGCTGCTCATCGTCGTCATCGGGCTGACTTTGGCCGGAGCCGTGAAGGCAGGACGGTTACCGCTCGAAATCGTCGCATGCGCTTTGCTGAGCTGCATCGCGTTTATCTGCGTCGATACGATCTATGTCTTCTCAGGCGTGATCAGCAAAATATATCTCGGCGATGCCGTCGTTGAACTGCTTCTGTTCGTAGCGATCGTCATAGGGCTTATCGGGACGAAAGCCACCCATCAAGCTTAGCTCTCAGCTGTTTCTCAGATCTCCGGCAATTCTGAATGGTATAATGGAGCTGGAGGTTATCACGTGATCAACAAATTCAAGTTCTCGCTCGCGGTGCTTGCGGTAGCGGCTGGTCTTTTGGCTCCCATCTCCGCGCTGGCAGCTGCGCAGCTTTCTTACACCACCACCCTACAGCCGACCGGTCCATCGATGACGCTCGGTGACTATTACGGCACGCTCACCCTCAGAGTAGCGTCAGACGGCATCGTGCAAGGGTGGTACAAACCGCAGTACGGCGACTTCACGCCTGTTCAAGGCTCGCTGCAGAACGGCAGCTACTGGCTTCAGATCGGAAACCAAGGAAGCTTCCAGATCAACGCCACCGAGCAAAAGGACGGAACGCTGAAAGGAACCGCTACGAACTTGGGCTTCTCGCGCGGGGATTATCCGCCGACGTTCTCGTTCGTCGCGAAATTAACACCTAATTAATTAGTTGACAACGAAACCCGACCCTGCTATCTTCTCTTAAAGAATTAATCGTGAGGAGGTGGCAGGGTGCTTTCGTTTCTCGTACCCGTCGTGCAAACGGCTCCTCCCCTTGACCCCTCTCGCCCGGCTACCACGTGGTCGGGCAGTCCGACGATCGCCCTTGGGTGGAACGTTGCCCACGCCCAAGCTGCGAGCGAACCGACGAGCGTCCATGTCGCCACCGACGGCAATTTCTTATACGTGCGCTTTGACGCCACCCAACGCGAGCCGGTCACGGCCGCGCAACATAGCGACGACCTGGTCGCCGGCGGCAGCAACATCAACGGCGGTATTGCCTGGAGCGATGACGCCGTCTGGGTAGATCTGTGGCCCACCGGCCCGGGCGGTTTTCAGTACCAGTTCGAGTGCAATCCCAAGGGCGCCCACAACGAGGCGTCGAGTGAAAACTCTGCGTTTGCTCCGCAATGGGAGTCGCATGGAGCGGTAACCACCGGGGGCTATACTGTGACGATGGCGATCCCATTTGCGGTCGTCCATGGAGCGCACCCTGGCACGTGGCGCGCGCAGTTCGTTCGATACATCCGCTCGACCGGCGCTCTCATCGTGTGGTCGTACGACCCCTCGCAAACCAATCCTGACGACGCTGCTCGAGCTGGAGACGTTGACGTCCCTACCGTGGCGCGGGCACCGATTCCCCGTCCGCGCGCCGGGATCTATGGCCTCGGAGCGCTTGCGAGTCGCTCCGCCGGCGGTTCGACTTCGCGCGTCGGCGCAGACTTCTCGATCCCAGTGACTCAGACAGCCGCGTTCTTTGGGACCTTGCACCCCGACTACTCGAACGTTGAGCTCGACCAACAATCAATATCGCCGACCGTGTATCAGCGGATCTTCAGCGAAGTACGGCCATTCTTCACGCAGGCGTCTGCCTATTACAACGATTTCAACTGCGACGTGTGCAACGGGTTTCGTACCACGCTCTACACGCCTGCCATTCCGACGCCCTCACAGGGCTACGCATTCGAGGGCCGACAAGGCGACTTTGGGCTTGCGGGCTTCGACGCCATCGGCGATGCTCGAACAGATGCAGCAGCGGCCCTCAACTATACTTCGCCCGACACGCACTGGAGCGCGGCATTCCAGCACGTCACGGCCGACATCCCCGGAATCGTGGATGACACGAACCAAGCCGGCGTCAACTGGTACAACGGGAAGTTCTTGAGTTTTTACGCCAACTACGCGAAAGAGACTGGAACGCAAGTGAGCGACCCCGGCCAAGGCACCTGGCTCGACGCGGGCGGCGGGTTTGTGGATCAGCACTTCGCGCTGTTCGGATCGGTGCGGGACGTTGGAAGCCAATTCAATCCCGTCGACGGCTTCGATTCGCACCCGGGCATCGCAGGATATGCGCTGTACTCGGCCCGCGTGTGGACATTTTCCCCGCAGGACTTTTTCGTCTCCGCCGGCGTCAGCGGCAACGTTGACCGCTATCAAGGCCCCACCTTCGGCCAAGCCCAAAGCGATAACGGCATGCTCCTCGACGTGCTCGCGAAAGATACGATCGACCTCCAACTCTACACCGGTTCCGACTACTGGCGCTTTGGCTCGGTGCTCACACCTATCTCACAAAACGGCGGCTTCAGCGTCACCTATCACAGCGGCATGCAAAACAACCTGAACAATTTTCCGACGCACGGCGCATCCGCCACTCCGACCTCGATCCAATATTTCACCGGGCGCTACGGCGACGGGCGGCTGGACACGTGGTTTCGGTCGTCCACGGTGCGCGCGGGCGATCGTGGCTTTCTCACCTTCACCGTGGATAACACGGCGCAATGGCTGACCCACGCGCCCGATAACGTGCAGTGGTTCGACAGCGTCGCCTATGCCTATCAGGTCAATGCCCGCTCCTCATTTGCCATCGGGTTGCGCCGGGTGGTCGGCATGCCACCGCAGCCCAACGGCGGCGGCAATTGCGAAGGCACGTGCTCCAACATCTCTATTGCGTACCATCTACGCACGGACCGCGAAGAATTCTACCTCGCGTACGGCGATCCGAACACCTTGGTCACCGTGCCGCAAGCGATCTTCAAGGTGATCTTCTATGTGGGCAGTCAGAAAGGGACCTAAAGGCGACTCGCGATCAGACCTTCGGCAGGTGGCGCCGCGTGCCGATGAGAGCCAACCGTTCCGCTAGGCGCAAAGGCCACATCGCGCGCGCTTCTTTGGCCACGATCGGGTCGGTGAGGATCGCCGCTACGCCGAGCACTTTGGCGGCCAAGATGTCAGTGAAGAGCTGATCCCCGATCACGACGGTCTTGTCGCGCGTCACCCGCAGCTTACGGACCGCGCGAAAGATGCCGAACGGCAGCGGCTTATAGGCCCGGTGCACAAACGTGACGATGCCGAGCGCGGTCGCGACGCTACTCACCCAAGCACGCACGTTGTTCGAGACGACGGCAACCGAAAAGCCCAGGGTTTGCGCCTTGCGCACCCACGCGATGACCTCAGCCGTCGGTTCGACATGCTTGTAGCCCACGAGCGTGTTGTCGAGGTCGAGCACGAGGGCGCGGAACCCCTCGGCCCAGAGGTCGTCGAGTGAAATCTCGAGCACGCTGCGCACCCAGCGCAAAGGGCGGAAGGTGCTGAACACGAGCGGCTATGCCGTTGCGGGCACGAACACGCGGACCGCGTGCGGCACGATCTCGACGTGCGCCGGCGTCATGGAGACGATCTCGCCGTCAGCCTCGATCGGCCGTGGCCGTCGAGTCCAGATATCGAAAGACCGGCCCTGTAGTGCGGTAACCCCTGCGGCCCCGTTCGGGCGCCGGCGGGCGACAGCGTAGAGCGCCATGACGTATGACCAAAAGTTCGGAAGCGACAGAGCGTAGAGATCGAGCTTGTGGTCCACGAGCGAAGCGTCTTCGTTTTTGATAAAGCCACCGTAGGAGCGGCCGTTGCCGATCGTGAGCTGGGCCGTCTTCAAAGACGTGACCTCTTCGCCCTGGGTTATCTTGACCGTGAAGCGCCGCATCTTGCGCATGACGCCGATGGCATGCGGCAAAGCGGCGATCACCCCGAACTTGGCTTTTGCGTCTTTTTCAAGCAACCGTGAAACGGTCGGACTGATGCCGATCCCCATTTCGTTGAAAAAAAAGACGTCGTTGACGCGACCGACATCGATCTCCCGCGTGTAACCGCGAGCGATCACCTCGCAGGCTGCCTCGATATCGCTCGGTATCCCCAAGCTGCTTGCGAGGTCGTTGGCAGTCCCAAGCGGGATGATGCCAAGCGGTACCGTCACGCCGACGAGTCCTTGCAGCGCCACATGCAACGAGCCGTCACCGCCGCCGACAACGACGAGATCGCATGAGGACGCTTGGTCGCGAATCGTGCGAACGACGCTCTCACGATCCTTGAGCTCCGGGATGTTGAGGCTGAATCCACGGGACTCGAGGGCTGCGCAGGCCGCCTCGCCCCGCGCCTCGACCGAACGCGCCTGACTGTTCATGAGGACGAGGGCGCGCGGGGCCGCGCCAGATGGACGTTCCGATGGTTGAGGTCCTTGCAGCAACTGAACGGGGCCCCCATCTTCAGGCTTCATGATCTCACTTCTTGTACCCACAAGGCTATGGATTGCCTCAGCGGCGTTGGCAATCCCCGTCTTTAGGGTATACCGGACCCCGCATGGCTGAAAGGCAGCTTTAACCGCTTGAACATCGGAACAGTCAACCTGCGCTCTGGCGGAAACGCCCGCTCCGTCGTCAGCCTCGCGGATCTCATGATCGCCCAGGCATGCGCCACAATCGTATTCACTGAGTTCCGCCATAACGAGGCCGGTGCGCTTCTCCTTTCCCACATGCAGGCGTCGGGCTACCGCTACTTCGCTTTGACCTCCGACATCCGCGGCGTGCTTATCGTGTCACGAACGGGCTTCGAAGGGACCGGCAACCCTGGGGAACTCGACACGTTTCCCAATGCCATCATCCGCGCCGATTTTCCCGGCTTCGTCCTCTACGGGGTGTACCTGCCGACCGGGGCGCGCAAGTTCCCGCATTTCGACTATCTCATCCGCATGGCTCGTCAACATAACGCGCGCAACGAACTGGCGATGGCGATCGGCGATTTCAACGCCGGCCGCAACGAGATCGACATTGAGATCAACGCCCGCTCCGGCAACTTGCTCGACGAATTTCCAGCGCATAGCCGATTTGTCGATCTTTCTGCTTTATGGCCCGAAGCCTGGCGGCATTCCCATCCGGCCGAGCGTGAGTACAGCTGGTACGCATCCAACAAACCGGTCTCTCAGAAAAAGGGCTGGCGGCTCGATCACGCCTTCGTGTCGCCCGCGTTGCTTCCCAGCGTGCGGAGCGCGCGCTACGTGCCCGAGTCGCGCTTACAGGGTTGGACGGACCACTCGGCGCTTGTGGTGGAGCTCGAAGCGATGGCGTCGTTTCCCAGCGGATGACGGCGGGAAGAATGGAGATGATGGGCAGTCGAGCAGTCGAGCGCCACCCGGAAACGATGCCGCAGCACGAGGTCAAGCGATCTCTCGCCCGCGAACGTTTGCAATTGCTGCACAATTTCGAGGATGCGGCGCAAAAGCCAATGGCGGTGCTGGCCTTGGGCTGGCTGGTGCTCGTCGTCCTGCAGCTTGTGATCGGGGCCAGAGCAGCCATTTTGGATGTCACCTACTGTATTTGGATTATCTTCATCCTCGACTTCGCCATTCGTTTCATCCTTGCCACGAATAAGCTGCGCTTCTTGCGTCGCAACGTGCTCACCGCCGTCAGCCTCGTGCTGCCGGCTTTGCGCATCGTCCAGTTCGGCCGTCTCCTAGCCCTCATCCCGTCCTGGCAGTTACCCCTCTTGCAGATGCTGGGCAGCATGAACCGTAGCTTTGTGGCGCTCCAAAGCACGATGGAGCGGCGCGGCCTGCAATATCTCCTCATCCTCACGGCGATCGTCACGTTTGCGGGCGCCGCTGGCATGTACAAGTTCGAACACAATCCGACCGGCGTCGGGATCAACAGCTACGGCAGCGCATTGTGGTGGACCGCGATGGTCATGACGACGCTCGGGTCAGATTATTTCCCTCACACCGTCCCCGGACGCATCTTGTGCTTCTTGCTTGCGGTCTTTGCGTTCTCGATCTTCGGCTACATCACGGCGGCCATCGCGAGCTACTTCGTCAACAAGGACGCGAGCGACACCCGAAGTCCTATCTCAAACGAAGCCACGGTCGAGCAAGTCTTGGCTGAAGTGCGGGCGTTGCGCGAACAAATCTCGCGGCTGCAGCAATGGGGCTGAGCAGCCACCAATAGAAATGCAGTCGGCTCAAGGTTTAATCCAAAATCCGACTGCGAGCTTCTTATGCCCGGATGCGCTCGGCCTAAACCTCCGCGCGCGCGTGCTCTGCACGGACGCGCTGGTCGCCCTGGCCTCGAGCATGCGAAGCGCCTGCTTGGCGCGGGCCGCGTCCGTGTCGGGGTAGTGCGGCTCCAAGACGTATTCCGCGTAGCGTTCCTGCTCGTCTCGAGGCAGCGCTTCGAACACCTGCTTCAGCTGCGGCCGCATGGAAAGCTCGATCCGGAGTGCTGCGGGCAACTGAGATAGCGGTCGGTCCATATGGCCCTTCATTGATATCCTTATACCCTTCCCGTCGGTCAAGCATGCTTGCTCAAAAACCGCTGCATGGCTTTTTCCGCTCCGCTCAGTGCCCATCGCGCGCTCGATCCGCGCGAGGGGAAACTCGGCAAACGTCCGGCAGCCACTGCGCTCATAAGCGCCGGATGGATATAGCACTTGCGGCAGATCGCCGGTGTGTTCCCGAGCTTCTCGGCGGCACGGGCAAGCGCAGTCGCGAGCGGCGACGCGGGCGTCGTCTGTTGCTTGGGCGCCTTTTCCAGCTCGGCCGCTGCCAGCGCGAACTCGAGCGAGCCGTGCCACGTGCGGAAATCCTTGGCGCTGAAGTCGCCACCGGTATGCTTGCGCAGATACTCGTTGACATCGGTCGAGGTGATCGATTCGACCGCGCCCTCGTCCGAGCGAAACTCAAAAAGACGATGACCGGGAAAATCCTGGCATTTCGCGACGACGCGGGCAATGCGCCGGTCCCGATAGTCGATCTCCACCTCTTTGCCGCCTTTGCCCCGAAAACGCAGCTTGATCACATCGCCGTTCACGCTTGCGTGCCGGTTGCGCAGGGTGGTCACGCCGTAGGATTTGTTGGCCTTGGCATACTCGTCATTGCCGATGCGCAGCGCCGTCTTATCGAGTAGCCGGATGACGGCCGCCACGACTTTGCGTTTCGAAAGATTTTGCGCAGCCAAATCGCGCGAAACGCTCTCCCGCAAACGGGGTAAGATCGCGGCGAAGGCGATCATCCGGCTGAACTTGTTCGCGTCGCGGAGCTCGCGCCAGGCCGCGTGGTAACGATATTGCTTGCGGCCTCGTGCATCACGCCCCATCGCCTGGATGTGTCCGCGCGCATCAGGACAGATCCAAACATCCTCATATGCAGGTGGTATCGCGAGTTTGGCGATCCGTTCCAATTCGCGTCGCGCGGTCAGCCGGCGGCCACTCGGCAGAAGGTAGACGAACTCGTCTCCGGCCTTCTTGCGGGTGATCCCGGGCTCTCCCTCATTGACGTACCGCAAGCCGGCAGAACGTGCGATCTTGGCGCCTTGCCGGCGCAGTTCACGTCTGGTTGCCTCTCCCACAGCGTACCATTTGCCCATATTCGTTTGGCCCCTAACGCCTGCGGCGGGGGCAAGCCGATATTCGGTAGTAGGGCGACCCGCGTGCGGGTACCTCACATGTGATGAAGAGCGACGAAGCCGACAGCGTTCTTGAGATCGTCCAAGCGGACGAAGTTGCCGAGTGGCGACTCGAGCCCAACGTGGCCGTTGAGTACCCTATCGTCGTGCGCAACCAGACGTCCGAAAGTCACGAGGTCGAGATCTCGATCATCGACGCCGTCGACTGGGCGGTCGTGAAGCCCGAACGGTTCTCGCTACGATCCGGAAAAGAAGCGACCGCGAAACTCGTGCTCGCGAAAGGCACCGAGGCGCGCGCGCAAGCCGGCCAGCACAACCTCACTCTCGAGCTGCATGACTTCGAAGGCACGAGTTTGGGCCAGCTCGCCGCCAACGTCTGGGTCGTGCCGTTCTACGCGCTCGATATGACCGTGCGGGTGCGCGGCCCGCTCTTGCGCCGCGGCATCGCCGAAGGTTTTGTTTTGCACTGCACGGTCGTCAATCGCGGCAATGCGGAGGTCACGATTCACCCAGAAGGCGAGTCGCAGGCGGCCATCGAGCTTTCCGCACCGACGGTGCGCGTGCCGTACGGCGGCGACGTCTCCTTTGACATCGAGGCATGGTGGGCATCAAACCCGATGCGCTTGTATCCCGAGTCGGTCAGCGTCAAGGCTGAATTCCCGGGCGGGCAGGTCTCATCGGAGATCCCCTGGTCCGACGTGGAAGCGCAGTTAGGAACGTTGATCCCACCGCTTGTCGAAACAGAGGAATTTCCCGAGGTGCTGCGCTTGCGACCCGACGAGGAACAAGAGCCCGCTTTTTCTCGTCTGGAGACGACGCCCAAGTCCGAGACACTCGAAGCAGCGCCCGCACGCCCGGAAACCCCGGAACCGCCGACCATCGTCGTCCAAATCGCTCCGCCGCGTTCGATGAAATACACCTATGGCCGGCGCGTCAACCCCTGGTGGCCGCCTGCCGAGCGCTTCGGTGGACGGTGGCGCGTCAAGCCTTTGCCTATCGCCGCGCTCGTCCTCGTCGCCGGCTTGGTCGCGATGGGGCGGTTCGGCGCATTCCACCAGGCGAGTGCTTCTGCACCCGATCCGCGCGTCTTTATCGCAACGTTCTTTGACCCGAGCAAACGGGATGTTTCTGCTCACGCTGCCGCGCGCAAAGCTGCTACCGCCAAACCGGTGCGCCAAAGTGCTTCGCACCACGCGCAGCTCATCCGGCAGGAGAAGACGAGTCGAACAACCCATCCGAGCGCGGGAAAGTCCGCTCCAGCAATTGTGAAGGCCACGCCACCGCAAACCCTCGCGTTTGCGCCGAAGCCGCAGCCGAACATCAAACAAGCCCACGGGGCCGTTTGGGAAGGCGCTGTCGTCCATGTCTCCGCCGGCAACGTCAAGGTGCGCAGAGCGGCCGATGGCGCCGTGCGCAGCTTCATCGTGTCGCAGAACTTCAAGAGCGTGTTCTCGTCAGACGGGACCTTCGCTCGTCCGATGAGCGACGTGCGCGCCGGAACGCAGGTCCGGATCTTCTACTCGTACGTCCTGGGTTTCCGTCACCCGAACGCGATCTTCGTGCTGAGCGAGCCTTCTACGGCGCGATGATCGGCTGAAGGTGCGCCGCCACCTTCACTCAGAACCCGACGCCCCGTGGGCTGGTTCGATCAGGTCGCACCTGTCGTGTCGCTCTTCATCGCCTTTGCGACGGTGCTCTTCACCACGCTCATGCTCTCGCGTCAAGTACGCCAGATGGAGCACGAGCGCAACGCCCTTGCCATCTTGCAAGCGATCGAACGCCTCACCGAACCCCCGATCGTCCACGTTTTCACCGAGCTGCGGGGCGTTGAGCAGCGTTTTCCGAGCGAGGATGCCATCCGCAAGGGCTACGAAGGGTCCGCAGACCAAGAATCGCTGACGATGGTAGGCCAATACGTGGAGACCATCGCCGCGCTCGCACGGCGCCAGGTGTTGGATCCCTCGCTCATCGTCGACGCCGTCGGACTCATGCTGCGCAGCCGCTGGGCGCAGATCCGCGATTTCGTCTACCGACTGCGCAGCGTCTACGGCAATCCCTACATGTTCGAAAACTTCGAGTGGCTCGCGCGCTACAGCGCGTGGTGGAAAGAGCTGCCGCGGCCGGCGCGCGCGCAGAACTATGCCGAGGCGCAGTTCCCGCCGGACATCGATGAAGAATTTACGCGGTTAAAGCCGAGATCAGGCTGACGCTTTAGCGATGGCAGCTGAGATCATCTCGGCCTGCGATTTCTGATCCTTCCAGCGCGCTTGGGCTGCGGGCCCGAGCTGGTCGATCGGGTCGAAGTACAAGAACCACTCGTTGGGCTTCACGCTCGGGGCGCTGTACACCGCGATTCCATTCTCCCGATCGTAATGGTCGAAGCTGTGCACGTCGCGCTTGCCGCCGCCACCGGGCGCGTCGCATACGAAGGTGGGCGTATTGAAGCCGGCGGTCGATCCGCGCACGAACTTCTCGATATCAATGGCCGTCTGCACGGTCGTGCGAAGGTCCTCAACGCCCTTCACCATGTCGTGCATGTACACGTAGTAGGGATGCACGTTGACGTAGCCGAGCCGCCGCACGAGCAACTGCATGGTATGCCGGTCGTCGTTGACGCCGCGGATGAGCACGCTCTGGTTGCGCACCATGACGCCCCTCTCGAACAGAACCTGAAGCGCCTTTTGCGTGATCCACGTGATTTCATTGGGGTGGTTGAAATGCGTATGGAGCATGACGTCCTTACCCAGCGTACGCCCCCGCTCCACGAGCGAGACGAGCGCTTCGGTCCACGCCGTATCCGTCAAGAGCTTGCTCGGCATGATCGCCGGCCCTTTCGATGCCACGCGGATGCGGCGGATGTTCGGCATGTCCAACAAGGTGTCGCCGATCTTCTTCAGGCTCTTCGCGGGCAGTTGGTATGCGTCGCCGCCCGAGACGACGATGTCCTGCAGCTCCGGGCGCGAGGCGATGTATTCAAAAGCCTTTTGCCAGCGCTGCTGATTGGTCGCGAGTTCGGCTTTCTCCACGCTCTCCGTGTCGCCGCCGATGGCATACGAGCGCGTGCAGTAGCGGCAATAGACCGGGCACACGTTGGTGGGCAAGAACAGCGCCTTGTCCACGTAGCGGTGCGTCAGCCCGGGCGTCGGTGAATCATCGAGCTCGTGGAGCGAGTCGAGCGAAAGCTTCGGATGATCCGGCAAGAGGCGCGAGGCGAGCGGGATGAACTGCGTGCGGATGGGATCCTCGTACGGGTTCTTCCAGTCGATGATCGAGATGGCATAGGGCGACACACGCACGTTCATGGGGGCGCGATGAAAGCCGGCCCGCACGTCGTCGATGAAATGATCCGGCGCGAGTTCTTGGATGGTGGCGAGCAGTTCTTCCGGTGTCTTGACTGAATGCTGGTATTGCCACAAGTGGTTGAGGAACGTTCCCTCGTCCACATCTCGATAGGCAGGGATCTTTCTCCAAAACTCGCCTTGCAGCAGGTCCATGTGTTCCAGGGCCTCGGGACCTGCCGGCGGTTTCGTATGACCGAAGCCGGGCTCGGTCGCCAAGTCTACTTTTTGCACGACTGCCATCTAGCGCACGCTCCGTAACCGGCGCGCTGCGGGCACGCCGTCTTCTCTCAGGGTGATGCCGCCACGCTCGAACGGCGTGGAGAGCACGATCATCGTCTTCGTCCGTTCGATCCCGGCCGTCCGCTTCAACCGGGAGAGGAAGTCATCGAGCTCTGCCGTGGATTTTGTCATGACTTTGAGGATGAAGCTCTCCTCGCCGGTGACGCTGTGCACTTCGCAGACCTCCGGCAAGGCCGACACGGCAGCCGTGAAACGATCGTAGTCCGTCTGCGCGGAGGTATAGCAACTGACGAATGCGGTCAGTCCAAGACCCAAAAGCCGTCCGTCCAGCCGAGCGGCGTAACCGCGCACGAAGCCTCTTGCCTCGAGCCGCTTCACGCGCTCGTGCACGGACGCCGCCTTCAGCCCCACCAGCTCTCCGAGCTCCGCAAACGTCGAGCGCCCGTTGCGCTGCAGCGCGTCGAGCAGTTGCAGGTCGAGTTGGTCTACGGTGGCCCCGGCTCCGTTTAGCACGCTTCCCTCACTCCATTAGGTCACTCTATGATACTACAATGGGTTTGTTCGCGCAAGCAAGCCAAAGACAGTGAGGTTGTAAGGTGAATGTCCCAAATAGTTGTTTCTTGTCCCCCGGTGAACCACGGCTGGTCTTCCTCCATATATAGAGTGCGAGCGCCCTCGAATGCTCGCGTTCATATTGGAGGAACCAAATGCGCCGTCTTCTCGTCCTTGTCGCGGGGATCGCAACGCTGCTCGGTGCGGGCTCGGTCCTCGCCGACACGCAGCCTTCCCCAGCTGCATCCGCGCAGGTGAAAATCGACAATTACACGTTCAAGCCCGCAACGCTCACCATCGCGGCCGGTACGACCGTCACCTGGAAGAACCTCGATGACGATCCCCACACCGCGACCGCCGCCGACGGCTCTTTTGACAGCAAAGGTCTGGCTCAGGGCGACACGTTCTCATTCCGGTTCACCAAACCGGGCACATACGCGTATCACTGCACCGTGCATCCGTTCATGCAGGGGACGATCCTCGTCCAGCCCACCACGAGCGACACGTCGGCCAAAAAGGGGGCGCGATAATGGATCGCAGCAAGTTCTTGGAGTGCATGGCATGGTGCGGCACGGGGGTGCTCTACAGCGTGGCGGCTCCCGGCATCGTCGGCCGGGCGCTCGCCGATCCTGTCGTTGCAGCCGCCGGCACGCGCACCTTCGTGCAGATCAGCGATTCGCACGTGGGCTTTCACGGCGAGGCGAACCCGGACGTCCTTGCCACCTTCCAAGCCGCGATCGATAGGATCAACGCGCTTCCGTCCGCGCCCGAGTTCGTCATGCACACGGGCGACCTGACGCACCTTTCAAAAGCGGAGCAGTTCGATACGGTGCAGCAAATGCTCGGCACGATCAAGACGGGTGCCGTCTACGCGGTGCCGGGCGAACACGACATCATCGATGACAACGGCGCGCAATACTTCAAGATGTTCGGCAAGAGCGTCAAGCCCTGGTACAGCTTCGATGCGGCAGGCGTGCACGCACTCGCGTTGACCAACGTCCTCAACATCACCGCCGGCGGAATGCTCGGGCGAGACCAGCTGGAGTGGGCCCGCGGCGACCTTGCCAAACAGCGCGCGGATACGCCGATCACCGTCTTCGCACACATCCCCCTTTATGCCGCGTACCCGGAATGGGGATGGACCACCGACGACTACATGGAACTGCTGGCCATGTTGCGGCCTTTCGATTCCGTGACCGTCCTCAACGGGCACATCCACCAAGTGCTCTCAAAAGTGGACGGGAAAGTGACGTTCTTCACCGCGGATTCCACAGCGTTTCCGCAACCGAAGCCGGGTGCGGCACCGAAACCCGGACCGTTGAAAGTGCCGGCCGGCGATCTCGGTCAGTACCTCGGCATCCGCACGGTAACGCTTCAGCCGGTATCCGGTCAGATCGCTGTCGCCGACGAATCGCTCGCGCGATAGGGATGCCCGAGGGCGCCGAGGAGGCAGCTGATCTTGTGCACAGGCTCGGCGCCGACGAACCAGCGGCCTTGGAGCGGGCGCACGCGCTCTATGCCCCGCGCTGCAATGCCATCGCATACCGGATTCTCCGCGACGATGCCGCCGCGCAGGACGCAGTGCAAGAAGCGTTCCTCTCCTTGTGGCGGCACCGGCACGGTCTCGTGGTGCGCACCGGGGGCCTTTTACCGTGGCTCAGCGTCGTCACGCGAAACGCCGCCATCGGCATCTTGCGCAGCGACAGCTGGCGGGCTCGCCGCGAGGAGAAATTCAACACGGCAAGCGCCGGTACGGAACCCGACCCACTCGAGCGAGCAGCCGCGCGGAGCGACGCGGCACGGCTGCGTAGCGCGCTTCTGGCGTTGCCACCCGAGCAGAAGAACGTCGTCGAGCTTGCCTATTTCCGATATCTGACGATGGCGCAGATCGCCGAGCGTACGGCGACCCCAGTCGGAACCGTCAAGCGGCGCGCCCAACTCGCGTTGCGCCATCTCTCTCGTCTTTTGACCGAGGGCGCCACATGAACATGCATCCGTACGATGAGATCGAGGCGTTCGCGCTTGGAGGGCTGGAGATCGGCGAGGCTTCCCGCGTGCTTGAACATGCCGAAAGCTGCCCTACGTGCGGCATACTGCTCGCGGAAGCGATGCGCACCGTGACAGCCCTCGAGCCTTCCGATGAGCGAGTCCCGACCCCCATGATGAGTGTAGGGGCGCGAGTTTACTCGCGCCCACCAACCCGAACGTACGCTTGGGTCGCATCAGTGGCGGCCGCTGCGGCGATCGCGTTGTTCGCCTGGAATCTCGACCTGCGCTCGCATAGCTTGCCGCTGCCGATCGCGTCTCTCGTGCATAGCCACTTCGAGCATCACGCCCTTCGCGGCGCGCCCGGAGCGGGCTCGGCAAAAGTCATCCAGGCGCTTGACGGAAGTTGGCTGTATCTGGTGGCAGACGGGCTGAAACCGAACACGCAATACGTCCTGAAAGAGGTTGTCGCGGGCAGCGAGCGCGATGTCGGAAGCTTTCACAGCAACGATACGGGACAAGCGGCTGCATATTGGTCGCAGCCAACTGCGAAGATCCAGGAGTTTTCGATAGAGCCGCAGGGTCAGTCGCAGGCTGCTGGATCCGGACTCCGATGGCCTTGAGGATTAAAACTCATATGAAACGGGCATATCCAGCTTAAGTTTCATCGAGCAAGCAACCCGGATGCTCGGGACAAGCGAAACAGCGGTACCTACGGGAACTGCTGTTTTCGTTCTGGGACGTGCGAAGAGGGCATAAGTGATGTATGCACGGCCGCCGCTGGACAAGACTGCACATCGCGCTCCTGGTCTGCGCCGCGATCGTGGTCCTCGATCTGTTCGCGCTGTCATTCGAGCCTGTGCGCGCGCTTGCGTTGCGAGCCATCGCCGCATCGGCGCTCTCGCTCAAAGGCTTTCATTTGGAACACGCGGACATCTACGTCGACCGGCAGCGCCTCGCACTCGATCACGTGAGCATCACCGAAAACCCAAATCTTCCTTTTTTCCGTGCGGACTCCATCGATGTGCGTTATGAATTGCATGGAATCCACTTGGACAGCGCCGACGTTCGGATCGATCGTCCGCACCTGTTCCTGCGCCGTCAAAAGGACGGCACGTACAATATCCAGCGGCTCACGGGTGGCTCGGTCGCCAATCCCGCGAACCCGAACCAGCCGAGCACGCGTGGAAGTTTCTTGCCCTCGACGTTGCGCCTGTGGCTTGCCTTGGTCAATGGTCGGGTGGACCTTGAAAACGCCTTCGCACCCGGGCGTCCCGGTCGCCACTTCTCCCTCGGAGCGCTGCGAGCGACGGCGTACCTCGACCCTGGGAGCGTCTCTACGGGCTCTTTCGGCGCAGAGATCATCACCAATGCACGGAACGCTCCGCTGAGGGGCACGTTCCTTGAGGACGATCGCACGAAATTCGCGGCGCTGCGCGCGCACGCCACGGGCGTGCCACTGGCGCCGGTGCTCGATCTCATCGTCTCGTCGCCGGCCTTCATCGTGGACGAGGGCCTGGCGGATTTCAACCTCAACGGGTATGCGTTGCAATGGTCGTCAGAGGGCCCGCAATGGCACGTGCTCGGTCGCGGGGCTTTCCACAGCGGACGCATCAATGTGACTCCGCTCGCCGCCGCAGCGCGGAATGCTCGTGGTCCGCTCGCGTTCAACGACGGCGTGCTGTTCTTGCCATCCATCATCGCGGACGCGGCAGGCCTCCGCGTGAAGGCACACGGATCGATCAACCTGACCGCCGGCCCGACCATTAGCCTGTCCGTCTCCTCGGGGGGGCCTCTCGCGCGCGCGCGCGACCTCTTCAGCTTCTCGCGCGCGATGCCGTTGCACGGCAACGTCACGGCACTTGCAAAGGTGAACGGCTCTCTCACCGATCCACTCGTCGCAGCAAGCGCAGTATTCCCTCACGGGCTCTCGTACGGTACCATGCCGATCGAAAGCGCGATCGTGTCGCTTGCGTACTTTCACAATCATCTGACGTTCCCGATGATCGCCGCTCGCTACCGAGCGTTTTCGGTCTATGGCGACGGTGACATCTTTGTACCCTCGACCAGACAGCCGCCTCGCGGGCAGTTCATCTTGGCGCTGCGGGGTCCGTCGAAGAACATACCCTGGCTCGCCAACCTGGAAGATCGTGGCGTCCTGACCGGGCGTGCGGCGCTCGAAGGGCCGCTCGCACAGCTGAACGGTTATGGCTTCGTCCGTCTGCAAGGGCCCGGACAAACAGTTCGCTCCTCGTTCTCCGCGACGGGCCAAGCATTCACGTTCGGACCCATGCTCGCCGATCAGTCGCGAGGCGGAAGCCTGTGGATCGCGGGCAGCGTCGACCGCGGCGATCGGCAAGCGCACGGAGATCTGGTTGCCGATCGCTTCGTCCTTGCGCTCAACCCGCGGCGGGTCGCGCTGCCCGGCGTCATCGATCGCCCGTACGGAACTCCACAGGTCGGTGCGGTCCTGACCGGCGGCGCCCGCATGGATGGGGAAGTGCGCGCTCCGCAATTCGATCTGGGCTTAGAGATGCGGCGTCTCGCCGTCGCCGGTTCGCCCGGCGGCGATATCGATCTGGCAGGCATGGGCCAAGCGGGCCTGGCCTGGTTGCGTGTGAGTGGCCCGGCAGCGCGCGTCGCCGGCATTCCGTTTCACGACGCGAACCTGCTCGCCGGGCTCGATGGCACGGGGCTACATGTCTACGGCGCGTCAGCCGACATGGCCGGCGGGCGCGTCGCGGTCGTGGGCGAGCTGCCGATAGCGCCGGGGCATCCTTCGAGGCAACATGAACTTTTTGCGGTCGCACGCAACGTCGATCTTTCAGATCTGCGCGGGCTTGGGCTGCCGGTCAACGCCGGCCAGATCAACGCGATGGGATCGCTACGCGGTTCGACAAGCCGGCCGCGACTTGCGCTTTCCGCCCAACTCTCAAACGGCGATTTGAACGGCACGCCGATGAGCGGCGATGCGCAACTCGCTTACCGCGGTTCGACGCTCACGCTCGGACCGAGCCGCATTATGCTCGGGAGGGGTAGCCAAGTGACGGCGAGCGGTGTCGTCCACGACGTCGTGGATGCGGCCTCGCTTCGTGCAGGAAGACTTGACGTCAATGCTTCTACCACCGAGGCGGACATTTCAGACCTGGGCGGTCAGTCGCTGCCCATCGCGGGCACGGTCGATGCGAATCTCCATCTTGGCGGGACCATGTCTTCGCCCATCGTCGCGGGTTCGGTCGATTCTCCGGCAGGCACCGTACGCGGCGTTCCTTATCGGGACCTCGGGGGAGCGGTCAACGCCGAGTATGGAGCTCTCGCGCTAAGCGCGGGTCATATCACGATCGGCAGCTCATCCATCGATGCGTCCGGATCTGTCGGCGCCACCTCGGCTGCGCTTGAGCTTTCGAGCCGGCACATCGACCTTTCCGATTTTAACGATTTCTTCCAAGGCTCCGATGTCTTCGAAGGCTCGGGCGCCATGCGCCTGGCGCTCGACACCTCGCACGGTTCGCCTTCGGCAGACGGGTCTGCCCGTTTCCGCGATGTGGCGGTCATGGGAATTCCGCTCGATCAATTGCAAGCCGGAATCCGCACCCAGCACGGCACGATCCTCGCGGACGTCCGGCAAAGCGGCGCCATCGCCCACACCCATTTGCAGACCGCGATCACGCTTCCCGAAAATGCATCTGGTCTCGCGCAGCTCAGCCGCGCAGCGTATCGCATGAGCGCCGATTCGAGCGATCTCGATGTGGCGATGCTGAGCCCGTTCTTGCCCGCGGCAGCCGAAGGGGTCCGCGGCCGTCTTTCGATCGATGCCGTCGCGAGTGGCCCGCTGCAACACCTGAGTGCGGGCGCGCGCTTCGCCCTGCGCAACGGTTTCGTGCGCAAGGACCCCATCAATGTGCTTTCCGGCGATGTCGCCGACAACGGTAGGTCGCTTCGCGTCAATGCGTTTCATCTCAACGTGAGCGACGTCGACGTGAACCTCAGAGGCGCGTACCAGAGAAACGGCGCGATCGTCGCGCACGGGCTGCTGCAGACGAAAAGTCTCGCGACGGTGGCACGGCTTGCGCACTTCCCGCATGTCGTCACCGGGCGCGCCGCTCTCGCCTTCGATGCCTCGGGTACCGTTCAAAGCCCTCGCTTGCAAGCGATGATCACTGCGGATCAGGGAAGCGCCTATGGCGTTCGATATCAGCATGTGGCAGTGAACTCGCTCTACGCCCCGGGCAGTATCGATGTCCGGACGGCATCCGTCCAATTCCCGAGCCAAGCAGGCACGATCGTCGCTTCGGGGACTGCCCCCCTGGCGTACGGCCCCCAACCTGCGGACCCTCCGGGGCAGCCGCTCAGGCCAATACCGCTGGATGTCCACGTGCGCACGCTGGGCCTCGACCTTTCGGTTTTTAATCCGTTGCTCGCGGCGCGCGCATCGCTTGGAGGAAAACTTGATTTTGCGGCCTCAGCGACCGGCTCGCTGCAGAGACCGACGTTGGCTGGATACGCTTCCGTGCGCAAGGGCACGATCAAATCGCCCTACGAGACCGTGCCGCTGACCGGCCTGGATATGGATCTCGCCTTCAACAACACCTCGATTGCGCTCAAGCGGCTGCAAGGGGTGCTTGGCAAAGGTTCGATCGACGCGCGCGGGATCGCGCGACTCATCCCTTCCGGCCGCAACAGCGGCGGGCCGGGCGCGCTTGCGTATAGCGCGACGCTGAACGCGCACAATGCGAATCTTGCGGTGCCCAATTTCTTCAGCGGCGTTTTGAACTCCGACCTTTCATTGCACAGCGGACCGCCGGTTGCACGACTTGCCGGTACCGTTGCGATTTCCGATTCGAGCATTCCGTTTGCTGGGATCCTCGCGCTCGCGGGCGGCAGGTCGAGCGGACCTGCGCAGAGCGCGGTCGTTCCGGGAGTTCCTCCGCTGCGCAAGGGACACACGGTCGCGTACGCTGGGAGCATCTACGGTCAGGACGTCCAGTACGAACAGCCGACGCCCACCCCGACGAAGCTCATACCCCGACGAGCGCTGCAGGCGACGCCGGTCGAGCTCGACGTCAATGCCGTAGCAGGCAAAAACGTGCAGACGACTGGTCTGATCACCGTCACGGGCGCTGGCGCCGTCCACGTCGGTGGCACTGCGACAGCGCCGCTGCTCGTGGGTGGAATCGATCTGCTCCGCGGACAGGTCAGTCTCTTCGACACGACCTTCGACCTCCAACGCGGGCGGGTGGCCTTCCATCCGCGTGACGGGTTGCTGCCGACCGTCAACGTGGCCGCAGCCGCCTATCGGCCCGAGGCCGAGGTGACCGTCGTCGTATTCGGACGCGTGGACGAACTGCACACGGACATCGAGTCGGATCCGCCCATGACGCAAGATCAAATATTGGCGAACATCTTGCATATCGGGGACATCAACACCGCGCTCAGCGGCGGAGGCACGGGCCAACCCGTGAACGGCGGCGAGGTGGCGGAGAACTTCATGGTATCCGAGGCCACTGCGCCGCTCTTCGCTGCGCTCAACTACGGTTTGGAGCAAGCGTTAAACGTCGAGGAATTCAATCTTGCGATCGGGCCGAACGGCTCGCCGCTGCTCGAATTACGCAAGCGCTGGGGCAAGAACGTCGCGGCCTTATTCCGTGAAGGCCTCGGCACGCCGCCCCAGCAGATCTACGGTCTATCGTATAACGTGCGCAACAATCTCGAGGTCGACCTGGAAGAGGCGGAAAATCCGCCTGGCACGATAGGTCAAAACGGTCTGCAGCCGATCTGGCAGACGACGCTGCAAGCGACCGCGCATTTCGACACGAATCGCCACAAGCGCATCGCGAAGAAAGCTCACGCCAAGCCGAACGCTTCCGGGAAATGAGAATTTCCTCCCGGACAGAAACTTGACGTGACGATGGGAAACAAACCAAGACGTAGGCAAAATCTCGACCAGCAGCGCTTGATGTTCCTCGTGCGGGCGGGCGAGATCTTCCATCAGTCCCTCGATGTGAATGAGACGCTCGACAATGTGGCGCGGCTGGCGGTCGAAGACTTCGCCGACTTGTGTTTATTTGATTTGGTCGACGAACGGTCGGACCGCCTGTTCGTGACCGCATATGCCCATCGCGACCGGACCAGAGAAAGCGCGATGGCAAACGTCTCGAGCCTGCTCTACATCGAAGAATTTGGCCCGCACCCCGTCGTTGAAGTGACGCGAACCGGGAAGCCGTTTTTCGTCCCCTACATGGATGAGTCGACCCTCGCTCAGCACGCAGCTTCTCGACAGCATGCCCACTACATGCGCGAATTCGGCTATCGCTCGAAGATCGTCGTTCCGGTCACCGCGCAGAGTCACATTTTCGGCGCTCTCACCTTCGTGCGCTCGCGAGAGGACGAGTTTTTCGACGAACGCGATCTGATCTTTGCGATCGAGCTCGGGCGCCGCGCCGGCCTCGCCGTCGCCAACGCGAAACAGTTCAACCGCGAACGCAATGTTGCAGAAACGCTGCAGCGCGCCTTTCTCCCAAGCCGCCTGCCCTCGCGCAACGGCCTGCACATCAGCGCGCACTACCGTCCGGGATCAAGCGAAGCGGAAATCGGTGGCGACTGGTACGATGCGTTTGAGATAGCAGACGGTCAAATCGTCATCACTATCGGCGATGTTGCGGGAAAGGGCGTTGAGGCGGCTCGTCTCATGGTGCTTCTACGCCAAGCGATTCGCATCGCGGCCTTGGACACGGAAGAGCCGCAACGTATGGCGGCCGTGTGCAATCGTTGGCTCTTAGCCGATCCCGGCGAAAAACTGGCCAGCGCCTTTATCGGGGTGCTCGATTTGAACAAGCACGAGCTTCGCTACGTCTCTGCCGGGCACGCGCCGCCGTTCATCCTGCAGCGCGAAGGCCAAGCAGTACCGCTGGAATCGCCTTGCGAGCCGCTCGGCGCCGTACCGGACGCACGTTTCAAAGCCCATCGGATGGATGTGCCGGACGGAAGCATGCTCGTTCTATATACCGATGGCGTCTTGGAAATCAAGCACGATGTCTTGGCTGGGGAAGCAATGTTGCGCCGACTGCTGTCTTCCAATGGCCTTTGGCACGCGCCGAACCCAGCTGAGTTCATCGACCGCATCATCGCGAACCAATCCCCTCGCGACGACGTCGCGATCATGGTGGTGAAAACCGGCGTCCCCGCACTGTGCTGGCAATTCGAAGCGGCCGACGCACGGGCGGCGTACTCCATCCGCAACCAGTTCTTTCAAAAAGTCGAAGAGTTATGCGATGCGACCGTCGAGCAGCTCTCTGCGTGCGCGCTCATCTTCGCGGAACTCGTCGCGAACATCGTTCGGCATGCGCCCGGCCCCTTGAGCGTGTCGCTGGAGGTTTCCGGCAACGACCTCGTGCTGCACATGATCGACAAGGGGCCCGGCTTCGCTTATGCGCCCGATCTTCCGCGCGACCTGTGGTCGGAAGGCGGCCGCGGGCTCTTCCTCATCGCGCAATTGGCGAAACACGTTTCGGTCGAACTGATTCCGGCGTTGGGCAGCCATATCGCCGTCACGCTGCCGGTCTCGGTGAAAAGGTCAGTTTTAGAAGAGTCGCTTCAAGATCGGTCGGTCAGCATCTCAGCCCGCTGATCATTGGAAGCCGACGGAGGGATTTGAACCCCCGACCCGCGGTTTACAAAACCGCTGCTCTACCCCTGAGCTACGTCGGCGTGATGGGTGCGAAGGCTTATGTTGTAAGCTTCGGCGCTGTTGACCTCGGTGTTGACAGGACCGATTTTGGAGCTGTGGTCACGAAACGGTCACGGACAAGTTTAAAACTGGCTAAGAATTGCTTTTTCATGGTGCTACGACGCGCCTGCCAGCGCTTGCTGTAGTGCTCGAGCAGCCGTGCCCTCTGCCGATGGGATTTGGTGACCGTAGACGCGCGCATCAGCATCGTCGTGTCGTGTCCAAGGATTGCGGCGAGCGTTGTGATGAACACCAGCCTGTAACGCCAAACTTGCGAAGGTGTGCCGTAGCGTATGTATATGCACGTCGGCACCAAGGCCGGCGCGTTTTGTGATTCCCCGAAACAAACAGGCCTGGCTGTCGAGCTTCCACGGCTTCCCAAGGTCGTCAGCAAAGACGAAGCCCTGATCTTGATATAGCGGACCCTTCGCAAGTCGTACTACGGCTTGTGCAGTTCTTCGACCGCCTGATCTTCCGACCACGCTCCGCCTTGAGCCGTGGGAAACGCGTGGACATCACAATCCCTAGTGTCAATTATCATGTTCGAGTTGATAGCTACCCACCACCAATAACCTGTTGAGTTCGGATGATGCGTTGCTCGGGTAACGAAGACAAGTATCCCCGCACCAGGATCGCGCATCCAGCGCACCAGACCTCGTTCGTAAGACAGTGGTGGCTTACCAAACTGGAAGCGCGTTCGGTCTTGTTGTTCCTCCGGCGATACAGGCGCGGCCCATTTCTGGATCTCTCTACGCTCGGCAGTTGTGACGTGCTGTTGTTCATACGCGACTTGCGTGGTGGGGTAAATTTTATTGTAAATCCAGCAATGAAATGATGTGGGACGTGGTGATGGTGCGGGATTCGTTCCTCCCAGAAAAGGCGAATTGGTCGCCCCGAAATTGTGCTTCAAGCGAACGACGTCAGCGGCGGTAACGTGAGGATTTTGAGCTGCGCGTTGGCAGGCCGTGAGAATCAATACAAGCGATATTATGCCAGCCGCAACAGCGGCCCGACAAGGCTCCGTGCGCCTCCCGGCACAGCCACTGAGGTTTTGCACACTGTTGCAGTACTTAGACAGGGGATGGGCAGTCTCTTATCGGTGGCTGTCCGATTTAAGCCCCCATCTCGGTCAGTATGTCGGACGCCAGGCTCGCGACCGCCGTGATTCCCGTACGGGCCTCGCGGCGCGCCTGCCAGGTTTGCGAGGGTAGCATAGCGGCGTTCGATCTTATCAGCCGTAAGGCACAAAAAAAGAGAGGCTCGCCTTGGCGATGCCTCTCTGGCCGTTGAGCCTATTCGCAGTTGCTCGCCGCGGGAGCACAAGTGCCAAGCGCTAGGGCTAGGATTACCGAAGCATCGAGTGACGCAACGATCTTGGGTGTAGAATACATGAGTTTCTTCCTTCTTAACGATCCAGGAAGAGAGCCTCGTCGCTCCAACCCTCGGGGGTTCGTCCCGATAGCGCACGGTTGGCGTAGTGCGCATGAGTTTCCATGATTCAAAGGCCCTAATTTGATGACTCAGGGTGGCTCTTACAATACCGGAAGCTCCCGACGTCGTGCCGACTTCGTTAGCCAGAGGTGTCGCGCGAAAACCGCGATGATTGCCACAAAATAGAGATCTGCCAGCACACCAAAAGACCCAGCGGGGTAAACGATCCAATGCGAGACGGCAGGCAAGGCGGCGAAAAAGGGGGTCGCAACCTTCGGCATTCGAAGCGCGTACGGAATGCACCATCCCAAGTAGTGCGGGTAGAGCGTCGGAGCTACGCCGCTAAAACTGTAGATGGCGGAAGCAATAAAACTGCCCGATTGTGATGCGATGAAGGCTCCGGCTGCTATGAGAGCAACGCACGCATGTGCCACGAGGCCCACCACATAGACTTCGCGCCTGGCGCCCAACGCCGCGATATCTCCGCCTTGAAAGACCATCCACTGTCCCGTTCCAATGACACTATTCAAGTAATGGAAGCCGCCAAATAGTGAGGAGCCAGCAATGGTGAGTGCCACTATGACTGCCGTCTGGGAAAGCGAAAGAAACACGTTTCGTCGACCCATCGCAGCCGAAGCGATGAGAGCGAACGGAATCTTTATAAGGCCCGCCGCACCCGCCACGACGGCTCCAAGCCACGCGTTCTTTCGCGCGACGAGCATACCGATGACGACCAAGAGAATTGCGCCGATATCGTTGTGAGCCTCGACAACGTAGTAGTACCATAGCATGGGATTCAAAGCCACGAGCACGAGCACGCAATTCGGCATTCGTAGCCGCCGGAGTGCCGCAACAAGCGCGATGAGAAAGACGATGTTAAAGGCGCGCATCACCAGTAATGCCTGCTCCATCGTAGCCGTGCGGTGGAGCGTGAGCCGATCGTACAAAAGCCAAAGAGGCCCGTAGTCCGACGGTACAATGGGGTTGCCCCAGCTCTTGTTTATGACATCGAATCCCCCGCTGAACGAGTACGGGGGCGGCGCGTAAGCCTGTCTCAATGCCGGAAGTTTCGCGTAACCCACGTACGCATATGCATCAGGACTCCCGATCACCTCCGTGTCGGGGCTCAAGAGAGACAGGGAGACCATTACGGCGAACGCAGCGATCGCCCATGGAATACTGGCGCCGGTGGAACGCACAGAATTGGCCAGCGCGAACAGCGCAATCGTTTCTAGGATCCCGACGGCGATGATGGCCGCAAGATAAGCAGCATCGTGCGTATGGCCAGAGGGGGCAAACTTGTTGTGTAATCGCGCGATGCGGAACAACAATTCGATGGCGTAAAGCACGAGCAGCGCGACCAAGGCCCCCAGGTACGCTGTGGATGCCTGCGCTCGGGTCGTTGGCACTCGTGCGGGCATATGATTCCTCGTTTTGGCTCCGGCTTGGTCATAAACTTCTTCGGACGCCTTGAGATCGACGTCTGTTGTGGGGTGCGCAGCGCATAGGCGCCGAATGTCTTGCGCATGATCGAGCCCCCGAAGGCCGTCTCGCGCTCGGTTGCGAGGACGGTGGCAGTCAGTGTGCTCGCCGTCCTCGTCGTCGCGACGACGCTCCCCGGTTTGAGTCTCGTTTGGGACTCGACCGACACGACGTGGACCTCTCAGGGAGAGCTAGGCCTCCAGTCCGATTATGACGGACGCGTGAAGGCCGTCGCGCCAGATTCGGCGGCCAGCCGGGCCGGCATCGTTCCGGGCGACCGCATCGATCTTCTTCGGACGCCTTACGAGTCGCGCGCGTACGTGGCCGGTTCGCCTGCGCGCGCCCCGGCGAACATCCATGTCACGGCATGGGTGATTCACGACGGGGTGGAGCGGCTCGTCGACTTGGTCCCTGCGCCGCGCACGCTCCCGGTCCTCACGCGGATCAATCTTGTCGACCGCACCATTACCGCTATCATCTTCGTGATCGTCGGCGGCCTGCTCGTGATCCTGCGTCCGAGCTCCATGACGTGGGGGTTCTTCTTCTATTGCCTCGGATTTAGTCCGGGTATCGCCTTCGCCTCTTTCTCGCGCTTCCCGTCGCCCGCCATGCACGCGCTCAACGTGATCGGCGGCGACGTGCTGACTGCAGCCGGAACCGTCGGCATCCTGCTCTTCGCGCTGGGGTTCGCTTACGACGATCCGCCGCCGTGGCGCATGGGACTCGCGCGCGCGGCGCCCGTGCTCTTCATTCTCTTCGCCCTGCTCATCGCGTATCCGGACGTCGCGAATCTGATCTTGGGCTGGCCAGCCGAGCTCGCCCAGCGCATCATGCTCACGCTACAAGGGCTCGTATTCGCTCTTTCGATCTTCGCAATCGTGCAGACCTACATCCATGGGGCGCGGGAGAACCGGCCGCGTATCCAATGGGTCGTCGTCGGGCTGTTGATCGGCGTCGTCGCGAACTACATCGCCGATGTCTTGACCTTCTCTTCGGCTCTGCCGCTCGCCCCGCCGCGCTGGTTCGAAAGCTCGCTTTTGATCGCCAATGTCACGCTGCCCGTGACGGTCGCCTACGCCGTGGTCAGGCATCGGGTCTTCGAGGTCAGTTTCGTCGTCAGCCGGGCCATCGTCTATGCGATCCTGACATTTTTCATTGCGAGCGCCTTCTCGCTCATCGAGTATTTCGTGGGTCACGAACTCGAGGCCGTCCGGCTCGCACAGTTCATCGAGATCGTCCTCGCCGTCTGCGTCAGTTTTTGGATCAAGGCGCTTGAGAGCCGCGTTGAAAGAGTCGTGGATGTCGTCTTTTTCCGTCGCCGCAGGGAGGCCATGCGCCGGCTCGAGCGCGACGCCAAGGCCATCCATCGCGCGAACGAACCGGAAACCGTCGACGATTATCTCGTCAACGAGGCAGTGGCGGCCCTGGAGCTCTCGTCGGCTGCGCTCTTCCGCCGCGACGGCCAGACCTTCACGCGCGGGGCTTCGAGCGGCTGGCTGAACGACTCGATCCCGATGATCGGCGAGGATGACAAGCTCGTGCTCACGCTCGAGGCCGAGGGACAACCGTTGCGCACGAACGACATCGGCTGGCAACCGGCGCACCTCCCCGCGGGCAACGCTGCACCGATTTTGGCTTTGCCGCTCATGAACAGACAAGACCTCACCGCTTTCGTGCTCTACGGTCCCCATGCCAGCGGCGCGGACATCGACCCCGAGGAGCAAGACCATCTCTTCGCGCTGTGCCGCGCGGCGCAATCCACCTACGAGGAGCTGCGACTGAACGAGCTCAGCGGGCTCGTCAAGGATCTGCAAGCAGAAGTCGCACGACTGCGTAACGGCGCGGTCACCCAACCAGAAGTCGCGGCCGAACCGCAGCGCCTGAGCGAACGCACGTAGAGCGTGCCGTTTTTCGAAAGCTGCGGACTTCGGCTCCAATACTTCGAGCGGGGCACAGGCTTCCCGGTCTTGCTCATCCATGGCTGGGGCGGCCGCGCGCGACGACAATGGCATAAGGTCATCAACGAGCTTGCCGGCTCGTATCGCTTCTCCGCGCTGAGCCTGCGAGGCCACGGTCACTCGCAGGAGGTCGCGGATCCACAATACGACTGGTCGGCGCTCGTCGAGGATTGCGAAGCCTTGCGCGCGGTCACGGGCGTCGAACGTTGGGTCGTGGTGGGCTACTCGTTCGGCGGATTGGTCGCGCTCGAGTATGCTGCACGTCGACCGGCGAGCGTGACGGCCGTGTGCGCCGTCTCGCCGCTCATCGTCCCGTGGTGGGCTGCCTTCGCGATGCGCTACTTCCGCTGGCCGATCGCCGGGCTGTTGAGATTGGCGCGCAGGCTCCCGCCGGCGATCTCTGGCGGGATGGCGCACAATGTCGCGAAGACGCGACTGCGAACCCTTTTCCACACCGTCGCGATGATGCGCGAATGGAAGCCCAGTGGCGCGCAGGTGCCGGCAGACGTGCCGGTCATTTTGGTGCTAGGTGATGAGGATCGGCTCTCCAAGGGCGAGCGTGTCATGACCGTCGCTCATAAAGTGGATGTGCGGCTGTTGGAACACACGGGCCATTTTCCGTTGTGGAAGCAGCGCGAGCGCTTCACGAGGGAGCTGGCGGATATCTTGCGCACGTACGCTGGGCGCAAATAAATTTGCGCCCGCTACATGGGGCGACTTTCCAGTCGCCCGCTACATGGGGCGACTTTCCAGTCGCCCGCTACATGGGTGATTTTGCAGGCGCCCGCTACATGAGGTTCGTGCGGATCGTGATGGGGGCGTAGTCGGCATCGCCGACCGAAGCCGACTTCATGACGTGGAGGTCGCGCGGGGCATAGAGGTCGTTCTCATGGCCGGCCGGACAATTGATGGAAAAGGCGCTGCGCAGATCGCGTTCTTCCACCGGTAGCCTGACGAGCATGCCGTCGGGATAGACGACGTCGGAGGTCCGGCCCTCGACAACGATGAGCTCGCTGCAGTCGGGGTTGGTGCACTTGACATCGTGCCGGTAGCGGACGCGTAGATAATGCATATGTTCAGTTATCGGTAGGGCCAGGCGACTTGCCAGTCGTCCTGTCCCTATCGATCCCTACTTATTAATACCCAAAAGCGAAAGAGCGGCCGCGCGGCCGCCCTTCGGAGTTCGGTTCGAGCGCTCGCTAGTAGAGCTCGACCTCGCTGAGGTTCTTCTCGATCTTGCGCTTCACGCGCTGGAGCGCATTGTCGATGGATTTGACGTGCCGGTTGAGATCGCGCGCCATCTCTTGGTACGACTTGCCCTCGAGATAGCTCAGCAGCACCTGAGACTCAAGGTCGCTGAGGTTCTCTTGGATACGCTCTTTGATGTCCTCCGAGACCTCCTGGTTGATGACGAGTTCCTCGGGGTCGGACATCTTGGCGCTCGCCATGACGTCGAGCAGCGTCCGTTCGCTGTCCTCGTCATAGATCGGCTTGTTGAGCGAGATGTACTGGTTGAGCGGGATGTGCTTCTGACGGGTCGCGGTCTTGATGGCCGTGATGATCTGGCGCGTGATGCACAGCTCCGCAAAGGCGCGAAACGACGAAAGCTTGTCCGCGCGGAAGTCCCGGACAGCTTTATAGAGGCCGATCATGCCCTCTTGGATGATGTCCTCGCGATCGGCGCCGATGAGAAAGTAGCTTTTGGCTTTGATGCGGACGAAGTTCTTATATTTGTTGAGCAGGAACTCCATGGCGAGGTTGTCGCCACATTTCGCTGCATTGACGAGCTCTTCGTCGGCACGCTCACTGTAATCGTAGGTCTCTTCGACCGGGTGCAGTGCCCCCAAAATGATCTGTTTACCCCCTCGCTTGCTGGCTGCCGGTTCCCCTGGCAGTCCTAACCGATTATATGTTCGGACCCCGATTTCGTCAAGGTTTGTGGGGTGTTTTCGCCTTGTTCGCCCGTGGCACAATGTCGGCTGGAGCTCTTGACAGGACCGGAGTGGTCATATCGAGGTTTGGCTCCTCAAGCGGCGGGCTACCTCGAAAAGCACGACCGCGGAGGCCGAAGCGGCGTTGAGCGACGCCACTTTGCCGCACAACGGGATTCGCACGAGCGCATCGCAGCGCTCGCTCACCAAGCGTGACAAGCCTTTGCCTTCAGCGCCGACCACGAGCACGGACTTGCGGGTGTAGTCAGCAGTATCGTACGGTTCTGCCGTAGCGGCGGGCGAGAGGCCCGTGACCCAACATCCATCGTCTTTCAGCGCCATCAGCGCTGAGACGATATTCGGGACACAAGCGATCGCCAGATGAGAGGTCGCTCCGGCCGAGGCCCTGCGCGTGACGGCCGTGATTCCAGCATTGCGCCGTTCAGGCATGACAACGGCGGCGACACCTGCACCCTCGGCGTTGCGCAGCACAGCTCCCAGATTGTGCGGGTCCTCGAGGTGGTCGATCGCGACCACTACGACGGCATCGGCGGCGCGGACCATTCTCCGAATGTCGGGCCAAGCTGTGTACGAAAACTTGGGCAGGTCTGCGCTGACATCATGGTGCCGCTCTCGGGCGCGATCGCCACGTCCGCGAGCCGGCTCCTCGAATGCGACCTCGATCTGCTTGGCGCGGGCGAGAGCAATGAGGGGGGCCAATCTGGGATCTCGCGCTCGATGCTTGGGAATGCGCAGGCACGCGATGGCTTCGCCCGCCCGCAGCGCTTCCTCGACCGCGTGGAAACCGTAGACGCGTTCCTCGTCAGGGGCCATCGACGCCGCGGCCGCCATCTCCGGCTTTCTTGTCCTTGACCTCGACGCCGGCGGCGGTCAATGCATCGCGCAGCCGGTCAGACGCCGCGAAGTTCTTCTTCGTCCGCGCCTCCTCGCGCAACTCGATGATCTTATCGATCAGCGCCGCTCCATCTAACTGGCCGTCGCCCGCAAGCGCCCGCAGGGTATCGCGATGCGCAGGATCGAGCACGACGCCGCGTGGCGCGGTCCAACCGGCAGCGAGCGCGGTGGCAGGCAGCCCCAAAATCCCCAAGCAGCGTTCGATGACGGCGACGTTCGCATGGGCGGATGCCGGGTCAGAGATCGCCGCCGCCTTTGCTTCGCGCACTGCGGTCTGCAGCCAACCGAGCGCCCCCGCAGTGTTGAGATCGTCGTCGAGGAACGCGTCAAACGCGTCCGCCGCGACCAGCCCTTCCGAGTGGGGAACTCCATCTCCGGCAGACGCGCGCACCGCGTCGAGCTCGTCATAAAGTCCGCGCAGGCCCTTGGCCGCGCCTTCGAGCGCGGTCGTCGTGTAGTTCGATGGCTTGCGATAGCCGGTCTGCAGAAACTGATAGCGCACCGCTGCCGCCGGGTAGCGCTGCAGCAGCTCTTTCATGGGGACGAAATTCCCGAGCGATTTGCTCATCTTCTGACCGTCCACGTTGAGCAATCCGGCGTGCATCCAGTACCGCGCCATTGGCCGCAAGCCCGTCGCTGTTTCGGTCTGCGCCACTTCGTTCTCGTGGTGGGGAAAGATAAGGTCCATGGCCCCGCCGTGAAGATCGAACCGGTCACCCAGATAACGCCGGCACATGGCCGAGCATTCGATGTGCCAGCCGGGGCGCCCGGGTCCCCACGGACTCGGCCAGGTCGGTTCGCCGGGCTTCGCTTTCTTCCACAGCGCGAAGTCGAGCGGATCGCGTTTCTCCTCGCGCACGGCGATCCGTTCGCCGGCGCGCAGCTCGTCGAGATTGCGCCGGCTCAAGCTCCCGTACTCCGGATCCTTTTCGACAGAGAAATACACGCCATCGCTCGTCTCATACGCGACTCCGCGCGCCTGCAAGCGCTCGATGAGCTCCACGATCTGAGGCATCTCGCGGGTGGCCCGCGGGGAGAATGTCGGCTCGAGCAGGCCCAGGAGCTTAGCGCACTCCTCGAACTCGTCGAGGTAACGGGTCACGACCTGGTCCCAGGGGACCCCTTCCTTCGCCGCGCGATCGATGATCCGGTCGTCGATGTCCGTCACGTTGCGCACGTAGGTGACGTCATAGCCGGAGGCGCGCAGATGGCGCAGGAGCACGTCGAAGGTGAGAAACGTGCGCGCATGACCGAGATGCGGATGAAAGCTCGGCGTCATGCCGCAGACATACATGGACACCTTGCCGGCCTGCGCCGGTTCGAACGGCTCTATGGAGCGGGTCAGCGTGTTATAAAGTCGGAGAGCCATGCGGTGCGTTCGTCCCAAGCCGGCCTTCGAGCGCGTCCAAACGAGCGGCCATCGCCGCGATCTGCTCGCTCGTGGGATCCGGCATGTCCACCTGCGGGATGACCGGCTCCTCGACTTTCTTCCCATCGACGAAGACGACACGGCCAGGAACCCCGACAACCGTGCTGTTCGGCGGCACGGACTTCACGACGACGGCACCTGCCGCGACCTTCGAGTTGCTACCGATGACGATGGCGCCCAAAATCGCGGCTCCTGCTCCCACGACGATGTTGTCTTCCAGCGTGGGGTGGCGCTTGCCGTGTTGCAGGCTCGTGCCTCCGAGCGTCACGCCCTGGTAAAGCGTGCACCCACGGCCGACCTCCGCGGTCTCGCCGATGACGACGCCCATGCCGTGATCGATGAAGAGGCCCGCGCCGACCTCCGCCCCCGGGTGGATCTCGATCCCGGTGAAAAAGCGCATGAGGTTTGAGAGCAGCCGAGGCAGCACCGGCACTTGCCAGCGGTAGAGCGGATGGATGAAGCGATGGGCGACGACCGCATGGAGACCTGGATAGGCGAGTAGCACTTCGAGCCCGTTGGCGGCCGCCGGATCGCGCTCGAAGCATGCGCGCCAGTCTGCGCGGATTTGCCGGAATATGGAGTCGCGTTGCATGGTGGTCCTGCCTATAAACACGAGCGGAAAAAAAAGGAAAGGGCGCCCAGGCGCCCCGTCAACAGCAGCAGCGGCAGGACTGGTTCTGGTATGAGAGCGTGATCGTCCGATCGTCGTTCATGACTGTTCTGACTGGTTACCCCCAAGGGGTGCTACTCCCTCCGGCCGGTCGTGGACCTTTGCAGCGAGGATGCGATTCTGCGCGCCACGCGCGGCGCTCCGAGCAGGGGGAGTAACAGCGGCAATTCGATGCCGTGTTCCGATCCCGTGACCGCCAGCCGCAACGGACGGAAGAGCGAGCGCCCTTTTAGGCCGTATTTTTCGCCGAGCGCCTTGAGGCCGTCTTTGGAAACGACGCCGGCGAAGCGATCTTTGCGGTCCGACTGAGCAAGCGCGAGCAGCTCCGCCAGCAGCTCGCGAACGGGTGCGCTCGCAAGCTCGACATCGGTGTCAGGACTCCAGGAAATCTCCTCGGCTTGCAGCGCGGCGACCTCACGGGGCACGTCCGAAAGCACCTCGACGTGATCGCTCACCGCGGCGGCGAAGCGCTGCCACCACCCCTCGTCGGCCTGCATGGACGCGCCCGCGGCGTCTCGCGCCGCCTGTTCGAAGAGCTCGGCGCGTTCCGGCAGCGGTTTTGCGCGCAGATAGTGCGCGTTGAACCAGCGTAACTTGCCCTCGTCGAAAACCGCTGGGCTTTTGCTCGCGCGCTCGAGCGAGAACATCTGCGCAAGCTCTTCCAACGTGAAGAACTCGCGATCGTCGCCCGGCGACCAACCCAAAAGCGCGAGATAATTCACGAGCGCCTCCGGCAAGAAGCCCTCCTCGCGATATTCGGCGATGGGACGAGCGCCGTGGCGTTTTGAGAGCTTGCGATGGTCGGGAGCCAAGATCATCGAGACATGGGCGAAGAGCGGCAGCGGCCGCTCAAGCGCTTCGAAGAGCGCGACTTGGCGCGGCGTGTTCGGCAGGTGTTCGTCGGCGCGGATCACGTGGGTGATCGCCATGTCGCTGTCGTCGACGACGACCGCGAAGTTGTAGGTCGGCGTCTTGTTGGGGCGCAGCACGATGAAATCGCCGAGCGTGCCCGCCGGGAAATGGACGGAGCCGCGGATGAGATCCTCGACGTAGATCTCGCGCGCGGGCATGGCGAAGCGCAGCGCGGGCACACGACCGGTCGCTTCGAGCCCGGTCCGCTGCACGGCCGTCAGTGCGCGGCATTTGCCCGAATACTTGGGCGCCTCGCCGCGACGCTCTTGAGCCGCACGTTCGGCTTCGAGCTCCTCGGGCGTGCAATAGCACGGATACACCGCTTCGATCTCCACCAGACGAGCGATCGCGAGCGCATAGCGATCCTGGCGCTCGGTCTGGCGGTACGGACCGTAAGGGCCGCCGACCTCCGGTCCTTCGTCCCAGCCAAGCCCGAGCCAGCGCAAGTCGGCCGCGATCGACGCCTCATGCTCGCGGCTCGACCGCTCGGCATCGGTGTCTTCGGAGCGAAGCACGAGCGTGCCGCCGTTTCGCTTGGCGAACAGGTAGTTGAAGAGCGCCGTGCGGGCGCCGCCTGTGTGAAGCGCACCGGTGGGCGACGGAGCGAAACGGACGCGGACAAGCTCAGGCATGTGCGCAGGTTCATTTTGGTTGTCGGCCCTATCGCCCTGTGCAGGCGTTTCAGATGAAGGCAAGGCGCTCGCCGCGCTCGCTGTGCGCTATGAGGCGTTCGAGACGGCGCAACCGCGTCTCTGGCTTCTTCGCACTTGCAACCCACCCGATCGCCGCCCGTTGATAGCCTTTGGGGAAGCTCGCAAACGTCTCCCACGGTTTGCCGGTCGCGCGAAAGGTGCGCGCGAGCTCTGCCGGCAGCTTCGTCGGCGGGGGCACCGTTCGGCGCCGTTCGTGTCCAACGAAGGCCGCCCGCCCGGCCGCCGTCATCCGTCCCTCCTGTAACAAGCGCTTGACGCGCTCGATGTTCGACGGCGACCAGGAGCTCGTCGGTTTTCGCGGCACGAATCGCATCAGGTAGCGGTTTTCGTCGAAGGCTTTGACCCTAGCGTCCACCCACCCGAAGCACAGCGCCTCGTCGAGAGCTTCGTCGAAAGTCACGCTCGGCGTGTTGGAATGCTTCTTATGATAGATGAGCCAGACATCAGGCGCGCTGCGGCCGTTGCGCCGGAGCCACGCGCGCCAAGCATTTCGATGCTTGGCGTACAGCGGCTTCACAGCAACGTCACGCTCGCAAACGCCGCCATGCCAACGCCCTCCCCTGTGAATCCCATGCCTTCCGTGTGTTTGGCTTTGACGCTGCACCGGTCGAGGGCGATGCCGCAAGCGCCTGCCAGCGCCGCGCGCATTGCGGGGATTTGGGGCGCAAGCGCCGGACGTTCGGCGACGATCGTGCAGTCGACATTACCGACCGCAAACCCGGCTTCGACGACCCGCGCCACCGCGCGGCGCAGGAGCTCGAGGCTATCCGCTCCCGCGTATTGCGGATCCCCCGCGGGGAACATCGATCCGCAATCTCCGAGCGCGGCAGCGCCCAGAATCGCGTCGATCGTAGCGTGCGCGGCGACGTCCGCATCCGAGTAGCCTTCAAGTCCACGGTCGAACGGGATCCGGCAGCCCGCGAGGATCAGCGGGCGGCCCGGCACGAGCCGGTGAGCGTCGAAGCCAAAGCCCAGGCGCATGTATCGACCTTTCGTTTGGGCGACTTGCCAGTCGCCCGCTACATCTTGGGCGACTTGCCAGTCGCCCGCTACATCTTTTGGGCGACTTGCCAGTCGCCCGCTACATCCTCTTCAGGCGCGCGGCAATGCGCTCGGCGACTGCGAGATCTTCGGGAGTCGTGATCTTTATGTTCTCGTACGAGCTCTCCACGATCGCGATCGCGACGCTGCCTGCACGTTCGACGAGCTCCGCGTCATCCGTTGCAAGGAACCCAGCCTCCTCGGCGCTTTCGTGCGCCGCGAACAGCAGATCGTAATTGAAGGCTTGAGGCGTCTGCGCCGCCCATACCCGTTCGCGTGGTATCGTCCGCAGCACGGTTCCCGTTTCGCTCGCCTGCTTGATAGTGTCCTTGACCGGCACCGCGGCAATCGCTCCCCCGCACTCGCGCGCCTTCGCGATGACCTCGCGGACGAGCGCGCTCGTCAGGAAGGGCCGCGCTCCATCGTGGACGAGCGCGATGTCCACCGGCCGATCGACCGCTCGCAGCGCCGCAAACACCGAATCTTGGCGGCGCGATCCTCCATCCACGAATGCAAGCGCTTTCTCTTTGAGCAGCGCGCCCGCCAATTGCTCGAAGCGGCTGCGCTCGTCCGGTTCGCAGGCGATGACCACGTACGTCACGTCAGGCGAGGCGGCGAAGACTTCGAGCGACCAGGCGGCGACCGGTTTGCCGCCGAGCTCCAGGAGCTGCTTGCGTTGCCCAAAGCGCATGCCGTGCCCCGCGGCCGCCAGGATCGCGCACGTCGCGCTAGCGTTTGAGCTTCGCAAAAATCATCCGGCCTGCGGCGGTCTGCAACACTGAGGTGACGAGCACCTCGACCTCTTCCCCCATGACGCGCTTGCCGTTTTCGACCACGATCATCGTGCCGTCGTCGAGGTACGCCACGCCTTGGTTCGGCTCTTTGCCTTCCTTGACGACCTTGGCGAACATCTCTTCGCCGGGCATGACGACGGGCTTCAGCGCGTTGGCCAGCTCGTTGATGTTGAGCACCGACACGCCTTGCACTTTGGCGACGCGGTTGAGGTTGTAATCGTTCGTCAGGATCTGCGCGCCAAGGGTGCGACCGAGGGAGATGAGCTTCCCGTCGACGTCTTTTTCGGGCGCGTCGTGTTCTGAGACCTCAAGGCCGAGCGACGCTTCTTTGAGCTTGTTGAGCACCTCGAGGCCGCGTCGACCACGGCTGCGTTTGACGGGGTCGGCGGAGTCCGCGATGAGTTGCAGCTCGCGCAAGACGAACTTGGGCACCATGAGCCTGCCGTCCAAGAATCCAGCCTGCACGATCTCTAGGATGCGGCCGTCGACGATCACCGACGTGTCGAGCAGTTTCGGCGCGACCTCGCTGTGAAAGGCGGCCCCATGCGACCACCAGGTCAACCTTTGGCGCAGACCCACCCGCACGCCGAAATATCCGAACAAGAGCGTGATGACGGCGTAAGTGACGAACGAAATGGCCGGCCCAAAGCGCGGCACGAGCGCAAACGGCGTGAAGATGTCGCGGATGAGGAACGCAACCACAAGACCCACGATGAGCCCGATGGCGCCCGAGAGCGCTTCCGCGGGCGCACGCCGGGCGATGGCATCCTCCATGGCGCTGACCAATCGCTCGAAGCCGCGCGCGGCGAAGGGCGAGAGCGCGATCCCCACGAGCGTGCCGATGAGGGGCAATCCGATGAATCGCAGATCGTACTGGAATTTCGTCTGCGCCGGCAGGTCGACCGACCGCGCGATCTCGTGACCGACCAAGAGACCGATCAGTCCGAAGAGCGAGGCGAAGACGATGCGGAATGTCAGATTCATGCGGCTATCGGGCAATCGAAAGCTCGGGGTCCAAAAAGAGCGCGCACGCCTCATTGGCGAGCAGCCGCCCCTTCCGGCTCAAGCGGATCGCGCCTCCGGCTTCTTCGAGAAGCCCGGCGGCCTTGCTTTTTTCGATCGCGGCTAAGAACGCCGAACGCGCGTCGATCCCAAAGCGGCGCTCGAACTCCAGGACGCGAAGGCCGTGCGACGTGCGCAAGGCGAGCATTGCCGCCTCTCCCACCCGCGCGGCGGCGGGCAAGCGTTCTTCGAACGCTCGCGGCGTGCGGCGCTGCTCCATTGCATCGCAATACGCGTGGAGGTCGCGCACGTTCGCGTAACGGAGCCCGTTTTCGTATCCGGCCGCGGAGAGGCCGAAGGCGCGGCAATCGCGTTGCCGCCAGTAACCGATGTTATGCGCGCACGCGAAGCCCGGCCGCGTGAAATTCGAGATCTCGTAGTGCTGCATGCCCGCCTCCGTCAACAGATCGTCTGCGAGAGCAAGCATGCTCGCCTGAGCATCATCATCGGCAAACGCCTGCGGTTCTCGCGCGTTCCATGCCGCGTAGGGCGTCCCGGCTTCGATCGTGAGCCCGTACACCGAGATATGGTCGACCCCAAGCTCGAGCGCGCGGCGCAGCGAGCGCCCAAACGATTGGAGCGTCTGACCCGGCACGCCAGCCATGAGGTCGAGCGAGAGATTGTCGAAGCCGGCCGCTCTGGCCGCTCTCACAAAGACGACCGCGCCTGCGGCGTCGTGGTCGCGTCCGAGGCGGCGTAACTCGTCGTCGTGAAACGACTGCACGCCGACGGAAAGGCGGTTCACACCCATGCGCCGGTATCGCGAAAACGCCTCGATGCCACGAGAAGGGTTTGCCTCGAGCGTGAACTCGATGCTTCCCGCAGCGGTCCGGAAGCGCGCGAAGATCGTCGCCGCCAACCATTCGAGATCGCCGCTCGCGAGCGCCGATGGCGTGCCGCCGCCGAAATACAGCGTCTGGATGCGCTCGGGGCCATCGTCGTACGGAGCTTCGATCTCATCGTGGAGCGCGCGAAGGTAACGCGGCACCTGAGCATGGCGAAGCCGGACGACCGCAAAATCGCAATAGGGACAGATGCGGTCGCAAAACGGCAAGTGGACGTAACAACCCGTGCCACCGTCATCGGTCTGCGCGAACCAATCGGGAGGCACAACGCTCATGGGGTGAACGCGACCCCAACCGCGCCGGGACCGGCATGGGTGCCCACGGTCGGCCCGACGCACGCGGTGAACAGCAGTGCCGGCGCCGTCGCGGTGCGTATGCGAGCGGCGACCGAATCTGCGAGCTCCGGTGCGACCGAATGGAGGACGGCAACCCGAGCGGAGCTTCGGTTCTGAATCTTGGCCGTGACGATCGCGACGATCTGATCCACGGCACGCGCGAAGGTCCGCACCTTCGCGTAGTCCGTCAACTCGCCGTCGCGCACCGTGATGATGGGAACGATCTTGAGCACGTTCCCAAGGATGCTTTGCAGCTGACCGATGCGCCCGCCGCGCGCGAGATACGTCAACGTCGGGATGGTCGCGAGCAGTTCGACGGCCTGGGCACCGGCACGGGCTCGCTCCGCGACCTCCGCCATACCCCTCCCCGATTTCGCGTCGTCAGCCGCCGCCAACACGAGCAGCCCCAGCGCAAGCGTGACGTTGTGCGAGTCGATGACGGTGATGCGCTGCGCGTCTACTTCCTGCGCTGCAACGCAAGCCGACCCAAAGGTGCCCGAAAGCCTGGACGAGATGTGCAAGGACACGATGCCGGACGTGCCAGCCTCCAAAAGGCGGCGATAAGTCGCGGCAAAAACCGATGGCGGCGGCTGTGCCGTAGCCGGAGGATTGTGGCTTGTCTCGAGCTTGCGGTAAAACGCCTCGCGCGAGAGGTCGACGCCGTCATGATAGACTTCGGTGCCGAACGAGACCGTCAAAGGGACGACGGTGATATCGTTGGCGGCGGCGAGGTCTCCCACATCGGCGGTCGAGTCTGTGACGACCGCAACGCGGCTCACGATGATGAGGCTTGCGCGGGCGGAGCGGATGCGGCGAGCATGCCGCCGATGCTGCCGACCAGATCTTGACGGACGGCGCGCAGCGCCGCTCGGCACGCGCTTGTAATCGCGCGCGCGTCTGCGCGCCCGTGACCGACCAGGCAGATACCGCGCAAGCCCAAGAGCGGCGCACCGCCATATTCGCGATGATCGAAGCGCTTGCGCAATGCGCGCAAAGCCGGTCGCAAGAGCAGCAATCCTGCTTTGCCGCGGAGGTCGGCAGTCGCGTATTCCAGCAGCACGCGGAAAAAGTATTCGCCTGCAGACTCGGCGAGCTTGAGCGCGACGTTGCCGACGAAGCCATCGCAGACCACGACGTCGGCGTTCCCAAGCAAGAGGTCGCGGCCTTCGACGTTGCCGATGAAATCGATCGGTGCCGCCTCGAGCAGCGGCGCCGCCGCCTCGGTCAGCGCGTTGCCTTTGCCTTCTTCCTCTCCGATGGACAGCAGCGCGACTTTCGGGTTCTCCACGCCGAGCACGGAGTGCGCGTAGGCGCTACCCATGATGGCGAACTGCAAAAGCCACTCGGGGCGGCAATCGACGTTCGCGCCTGCATCCAGCAAGAGCATAGGCCCTTTGTGGGAGGGCCAGGCCGTGGCGATGGCCGGGCGGGCGATGCCCGGCAGCGTTCGAAGGCGGATCGTAGCGATGGCCAGGAACGCGCCGCTGTTGCCTGCGCTAAACGCCGCATGTGCCGACCCCTCGCGGATGAGATCGACCATCCTGCCCATGGACGTGGTCGCTCCCCGGCGCACGGCTGCGGCCGGTGCCTCGTCCATGGCCACGAACGAGTCCGCATGGACAACGGCGACCGAGGGCGGTATGCCGCCCGCGCGCTTGGCGATCGTTTCGATCCGCTGCGCGTCGCCCACGAGCGCAATGCGACACTGCAAAGCGCGCGCCGCCTGGCAGGCGCCCGACACGATTTCATCCGGAGCGTGATCGCCGCCCATTGCGTCGATCGCGACGACGATATCCTTGTCTTCCATATCAGCGCTCGATCGAGATCACATAATCGGAAGCCGTCTGGCCGCCATAGTACACCTCGACCGCCGTCTTAGGGTAGGCCGCTTGCAAAGCCTGTGCGAGCGTTTCTGCGTCCTTCAGTTTCCGAACGCTTCCATAGTACACAGTGACGAGCGAAACATCCTCGGGGCCGGCCTCGCGCACCATCGCTAAGAGGATCGCGGTCGCATCCTTCCCTTTGATGATGCTCTCCGGCTTGCCGTCGCGCGCATCGACCGCTCCCATGAGCTCGCCCTGTTTCACGCTCGTGCCGCCAAACGTCGCGTCTCGCCCGGCGCGGACGACCGACCCGCTGGCGACGAGCGTGGTCTGGGCGAGAAGCCGTTCCGGATCGGTCGTTTGATCCGCAGGCTCCGCGAGCAATCCGAACAGCGCCGCGATGCCGTCAGAGATGGAGCGGGTCGGGACCACGACGACCGTCCGATCGGTGAGCGGCTGCACCGCGCGCGCCGCAGCGATGACGTTCTTGTCGTTGGGGAAGAGATAGACAACCGGCGCGAGCACCTTGTTCACGGCGACGAGCAGGTCTTTTACCGACGGGTTCATGGTGGCCCCGCCGAAGACCGTCACATCGGCGCCAAGCTCCTTGCAGATCTTGGCGAACCCGTCTCCGGGAACCACGCACACGATGCCACGCGGTTTCGATTCCCGGTCGACCACGAGCACGTTGTGCTGCTCCTCCATGTTGTCGAACTTGCTGCGCGAGACGTCGCCATGGGCGCGCGCGAGTTCCATGACTTTCTGCGGGTAATCGGTGTGGATGTGCACGCGGAAGGCGCCATCGCCGCCCGCGACGATGAGCGAGTCGCCGTGGCTTGCCAAGAGATCGCGCAAAGCTTGCGCGCTCAAAGACCGCGTCGCGAGCACGAACTCCGTGCAGAAACGGTGCTCTTCGACCTTTTGGCGCGCGGTGAAGGTCGTGCGCCGCACCGGGCGACGCGGAAAGGCCGTCGTGTAGGGTGCGCGTCCGGGCAACATCCGTAGCGCGCCTTCCATGAAATAGACAAAACCCTGACCGCCGGCATCGACCACTTTCGCTTCCTTGAGCACGGCCAGTTGGTCCGGCGTGCGCTCGAGCGCTTCGTGCGCGGCGTCGACGATGGCATGCAGCAGCGGGAAAAAGTCCGGTTCCGACACGCCTGCCTTGAATGCGGCGTTTGCCGCCGCGGCCGCCACCGACAGGATGGTCCCGTCGACGGGCTTGAGGAGCGACTGGCGCGCCGCGTGCACCGCCTCTTGCATCGCCGCCGCGAGATCCCGCGTCTCGATGGAAGCGCGATGACGCACGGCGTGCGCGAAACCCCGAAACATCTGCGAGAGGATCACCCCGGAGTTGCCTCGCGCTCCCATGAGCGAACCGGAGGCGGCAGCCGCGGCGACGGCGGCGAGATCGTCCGACAGCGAAGCACGCGCCTCGATCATGGCCGAGCGCACGGTGAGAAACATGTTGGTCCCCGTGTCGCCGTCAGGCACCGGGAAGACGTTGAGGTCGTTGACGACGGTACGGTACTTGCGAAGAAACGAGGCCCCGGCGACGAGGAAGCGGAAAAAGGCACGGCCGCCGCATCGTGTAACCGGAGCCAGATACGCGCGGGATGCGACGGAAGTGGGCGCTTCTCGTTCGTCCATGGTGTTGGAGCCTTGAAAGCCGGTCTCCGAGCGTGATATTATAACAGGCTGTTGGGCTTTCCTTACAGGAGAAATTCGTGGCGAAGAGATGCGATGTCTGCGGCAAGGGCCCGGCATCCGGCAACAATGTGAGCCATTCCATGCGCAAGACGCGCCGGCGCTGGCTTCCCAACCTGCAATCGGTCCGCGTCCGCGAATCGGGCACGGTGAAGACCGCGCGCGTCTGCGCGGCTTGCTTACGCTCGAGAAAAGTCGTCCGCGCCGTCTAGGCGCGAAATAGGCGCGAATAAATTCGCGCCCCCTACAGACGTTCTAATGTAGCGCGCGCAAATTTATTTGCGCGTGTTATGTAGTGCGCGCAAATTTATTTGCGCGTGTTCTTGAGGTGATCGTAGCCGCGCGGCTCGTGTTTGCGCCGATCCCCGTCCGCCAACTCCCATACGTTTCCAGCGCCTGGTTGGAACCGGCCCGCCACCCAAAGCTCGCGTCCGAAACGCGCTTTGAATCGGCGTGCCAGGTGCGTATGGGAGCGTGCATTCACGGCGACGAGCAATTCGTAGTCGTCCCCCCCATAGAGCATGAGATCGAGCGCATCGGCGAACTCCGAAAGCGCGAGCGGACGATGCGTGCGCAGCGCATCGAGATCGAGGCAGACGTCGAGCGCAGACGCTTTCGCCATCCGCGACGCGTCGAGGGACAAGCCGTCGGAAATATCCATCATCGCGTGAACGGCTCGCGAAGCGCCCAGGAACTTCCCCTCGGCTAAGCGTGGTTCGGGACTTTCGTATGCCGAGCGCAGCGCTTGACCGGGCGCGGCGCTTCGCAGATACGCCGCGGCCAGGCCAAGCGGACCGCTGACGCACAGAAGGTCTCCCTGCTTCGCGCCCGATCGCAGCCGCATGTTGCTCGGTCGCACGTCGCCGATCGCGGTCACGGAGATCGTCAGCGCGGGTGCTCGCACGATATCCCCGCCGGCGATGCTGCAGCGAGCGCGGTGCGCGAGGTCGCGCATGCCCTGATAGAAGCGCCGCGACCACTCCGCGTCGATCTCCGCGGTGACCCCCAGCGCCACGATCGCCAAGGCCGCGCGCCCGCCCATCGCCGCGATGTCCGACAGACTCACCGCGAGCGCCTTGCGCCCGAGCATCTCAGGAGTGGTCTCGTGCAGGCGAAAATGAACCTGATCGACGAGCGCGTCAACGGTGGCAAGCGAGAGGTGCGCGCGGGCCGGTTTCCAGGCGGCGGCATCGTCGCCGATGCCCACGCGCAGCGTTCGCGGCTGCTCGCCGAGCACGCGCACGATGGCGGCGACGAGCTCGTCCTCGCTAAGCTCCGTCGTCAGGCCTCGCACAGCGCGCGGATGCGTTCGAGGGTGAGCGCCGGCTTTGCCGTACCGAACAAGCCCGCGCCCATGACGATCGTGTCGGGGCCGGCTCGCGCTACTTCGACGACGTTGTCGAGATGCACGCCTCCATCCACCTCAAGCTGCACGTTGCAGCCCCGCCGGTCGATGAGCTCGCGCGCCGCAGCAAGTTTTTGCGTCGAACTCGGGATGTAAGATTGCCCTCCGAATCCGGGGTCGACGCTCATGATGAGCAGCAGATCGAGGTATGGAAGGATCTCATCGAGCACGTTGAGCGGCGTCGCGGGGTTGAGCGAAAGTCCCGCTCGCACCCCAAGCTTCTTGATCTGTTGGATGAGCAGGTGGGCGTGCGTGGCTGCTTCCCAGTGCACGGTGATGCTGTCCGACCCGGCAGCAGCGAAATCGGCGACGTACCGTTCCGGCTCCACGATCATGAGATGCGTGTCGAAGGGCAGCTGCGTGAGCGGGCGGATATCGCGGATGATCTTCGGCCCCCAGGTGATGTTAGGGACGAAGCGACCGTCCATGACATCGAGGTGAAGCAGGTCGGCGCCCGCCCCTTCCACCAGTGCGATCTGCTCGGCGATGCGCGAGAAATCTGCAGACAGCAGCGACGGTGCGATCTTGACTTTGCGCCGCGGACCGTTCTTGTGTGGCATCGAAACCCCGCTTTCCCTCACCATGTGGCGCCAGACCTTTAGGGGCGCCCTCTCACAAGGGCGTCGAGCTCACGAGCTTGTCGTTCACGTAGGTCTCGATCGTGCCTTGGCCCACCACGGTTACGTCGAAGGAGAGCGTCACGCCGCCCGTCGTCGTCTGGTCGAAGATCGTCTTCGATCCGGTTGCGTCCTCGAGCACGACCCGCACGGGCTGCGCGACAGCCGACTGAGGCAGCGCGACCGAGATGCGCATCACCCGCGAGCCGCCGGGGGACGGCAGCACCGGTGTCGGCGTCGGTGTCGGAGTGGGCGACGCGGACGGCGAAGGCGAGAGCAGCTGCGGCGAAGCGGTGGGACTCGGCGTCGGGGTCGGAGGCGCGCCGCCCGAGACTTGCAGCGAGATCTTCTGCCCGGGTGTCAGCGCTTGGCCTGCGACTGGATCTTGCGCGACGATCGTCCCTTTGGGTTTGGCGCCCGGAGAGATCGGCATGTCGGTGATGCCTCCGAGCGCGATCTGCGCATCCTTAGCAGCTTTCTTCGCGAAGTCGAGCGACATCCCGATGAAGCTCGGCGCGTACATCTGCGGGTGGCCCGACGCGACGGTGACATCCACGGCGGTGCCCGCTGGGACGGAGCTGAAAGGGTCGGGATGCTGCTCGAGCACGATGCCCGCCACGACGTGAAGATTTTGGGACTGCGCGACCTTGCCGAGCCTGAGGTGCGCGTTACCCAAAGCGACTTGCGCGTCGCGTATCGACAGGTTGCTCAGATTCGGCGTCGTCACCATGGGCACGCCATCCGAGAGGATCACATCGATGACGCGTCCCTCGCGGACTTTTTCGCCGGCGGAAGGGAGCTGGCCGATGATGGTCTGCTTGGGCGCGTGCAGGTCGACCCTGTGCGCGACGACCCGAAGGCCGACGTGCGATGAGGCCGCGAGATCTTGAGCTTTCGCGAACGACATGCCGATGAACGGCGGCACGGAGATGAGCCGTCCGCTGGGGACGAGCCAGTCGTACGCCGCGATGGCGACGACGATGACGACGACCACGAGCGCGAGCAGGGACGCGAGCGGCAGATAGTCGAGGAAGCTGCGACGGTTTCTGCGACCGCTCTCGGAAGGTCTTGGTCGGCGCCGGCGTTGCCGCCCCGAGCCTTCGCTCACGCCAACGCCTCGAGCACGGCGTCCGGGATATCGGCATTGGAATAGACACGGGTCACGTCAGCGTGCTCTTCCAGGGCATCGAGCAGTCGCAACACCTCTGGCGCATCCGCCGCGGAAACGTCGAGCGGCGTTTTCGGCCGCAGATCCACGAGCGCTTCACTTACCTTGAGCCCCTTGGGACCGAGAAGCGTGCGCTCGAGGTGCTCGCGCACCGCGGAAAGTGCTCTCGGCTCGGTGAGCACCTCCGCTGCTTCTCCTTGGATCTGCACGTCGATCACGCCGTCGGTGACGGCGGCTTCGAGCAGCTCCTCTTCCGTCACACCGGCCATCGGCAGCGTGAGCACGCCGCGCTCGTCGAAGAGCCAGCTGACGGTTCCTGTCTCGCCGAGATTGCCGCCGTTGCGCGAGAACAGGTAGCGCATCTCGGACGCGGTGCGGTTGCGGTTGTCCGTGACCGCTTCGACGATCACGGCGACGCCGTGCGGCCCGTAGCCCTCGTAGCGGATCTCGGCGAAGTCGTCGCTGCGCCCCTCACCAGAGGCCCGCGCGATCGCCCGGCGGATCGTATCCATGGGCATGTTGGCGTCGCGGGCACGCGCGACGGCGATCTTGAGCTTGAAGTTGGCCTCGGGATCTGGAAGCCCGGCGCGAGCCGCGATGATGATCTCCTTCGACAGCTTCGTGAAGAGCTGGCCCCGCTGGGCATCCGCCTTGCCTTTGCGCAGCTTGATGTTGTGCCACTTTGAATGTCCGGACATAGAGCGCTAATTGGCTAGGTGAGGGGTTTGCCCATGCGCAGCCGGATGACGTCTCGAATGGTTTTGAGAATCACCTTCGGCGTCGCGCCTTTGGAGACGCCGGTCGTGCGCGGATAGTGGTGCACGCCGCGCTCCACCATGGGCACGTCGCGGCGGCGCAGCTTGATCAAGAGCTCCGAGCTGATGAAGGCGCCATTCGACTCGAGCGGCAGCACGCCGGCGAGAGCCTCTTTGCGGAAGAGCTTGAAAGCGCAATCGATGTCACGCACCTTCAGGCCGAAAACGGTGCGGATGACGAGGTTGTACACCTTTGCGATGAAGAGCCGATGGGCCGGATCGTTGCGCCGGATGCGATATCCTAAGACGACCGGCGCGCGGTCCAGCAGGCCCAGCAGTCCGGGCAACTCCGCGAGATCGAATTGACCGTCGGCGTCGGAGAAGAACACGAGCTCTTTCCGCGCGCTCTCGAACCCCGTGCGCAACGCCGCGCCATAGCCCCGGTTGCGCGCGTGCCGAACGAGCCGCACGTGCGGATCGTGCTTGGCCATCTCTTCGACCATCACGGCCGTCGCATCGGCACTGCCGTCGTCGACGACGATGATCTCGTAGTCGTCCGCGAAGCGGGGCAGTATTTTCGAGGCGTTCTCGACCGTCTTCGCGATTATATCCTGTTCGTTGTAGGCGGGGAAGAACACCGACAGCGAGGCGGCACGCTCCGAAGCCAATGCCTCAGATCCACCCGACGTGATGCGGCGCGCCATCTTTGTACCAAATCCGCGCATCCCATTGCTTCCACGAGATGTGCGCGCCGTTGAGCACGGGCAAGAAGAACGCGAAACCGAGCACGCAGGCCGCGAGATACCCGACGACGAGCGCTCGACGCCCTTGCGGCGACGCGGCAGTCGACGCCGAACGCCATAGCAGATGGAGCACGTACGCTCCGCAGAGACAGATGATCGCGGTATCCGGATAGAAGTTGTACTGGAAATCGATGCGCGGCGAACCGATCCAGGGCAGCCACTGGAAGAAGTAAGCCGCGACGCACAGCATCATCCCCTTGTGGCGAGTGCGCCACGCGATGACGCCGGCCGCCGGCACGGTGATGATCTGCGCGAGCCACATGAAGGGATTGGGAAGGGCGAGGACTTCGGCGACGATCTGATTCGGCGGCTGCACCCCCGAAAAGACGTGGTAGTAGTACGAGACGGGGCGTAGCTCGAGCGGCCACGTCCACCACGTGGAGCTGTAGGGGTGGGTCGCTTTGAGATTGTGATGGTACCAGTACATCGCTTTTTGCAGATCCCACCACCCCGCGAGGTTGCTGCCGGTCACGCCCGCGTCCGTATCGCCGATGTGAAAGAACGGGATGTAGGTCAGCAGATACACGGCGGCCGTGACGAGGGCCGATACCAAGACGAACAACGGCAAGCGGAAGCCGTACGCGTTGCCCCACACAAAACGCCGAGGCGGCTTGGTACCCGAGCGCTTTGCCGGAACCCAGGGAAGGCGGCGTTGGAGGCTGACCAAAAACGCGACCGCCCAAATCCCCGCGAGATCGAAAAAGCCGTTCCATTTGCTCGAGATGACGCAGGCGACGCCGAGGCTCGTCATGACGAGCCAGAACACCCAGGACTGGGTGTCGCGGGCGGGCTTGCCATCCACGGTCCCCTCGATCGTGCCGTCGCGGCGCCAAGCGATGACGTTTCCATCCTCTTCCACCCGGGCTCCGTCCGTCGTCCAGGCCGTTTTCGCAGCGGCGTCTTGGAGCTTCGCCGCGCGCAGCGGCAGCCGTTCTCCATCTTCGAAGACGACCTCGTTGTCCTCGAGCGAGCTGCCGTCTGGGAAGATGAGATCGTTGCCGCGCCGCACGATCTGCCCCGCGATCCAAAAGCGATACGTGCAATAGATCGCGGCGAGCGCGAAGAACGCGACGAAGATCTCCGGCGTCGCGATGCGCGCCTGCACGTAGAAGTAGCCGCTCGAGAGCAGCAAGACCACTGCGAAGACGGCGGCGAGGGTCGACGAGAACAGCCGCTTGGCGAAGGCGTAGAGCAGCGGCACGGTGAGCACGCCGAAGAAGGCGCTTGCCAAGCGCGCGCCGATCGGATCCACGCGGTAGACGAGCGCGCCGATCGTGAGAAGCAGTTTCGAAAGCGGCGGATGCGTCCATTCGAACTGGGGCAAGTGATGGATGTATTCCTGCGCGGAGCGCGCGTAGTAGATCTCATCGAAGATTCGCTCCGCCGGGCGCCCGATATTCGCGTACAGTAACACGGCCGTCACCGCCATCAGCCCCGCCACGATGCCGTAGTCGACGCGCGTGAGCCCGACGAGGCCTTCCCACGCGAGCGGCGCGAGACGACGCGGACGCCCCTCGCCCAGCACGAGCGCTCGCATGCGCGTGGCTGCGGCGTCGAACGATTCGCCGATCTCCGGGATCAGATAGGCTGCTGCGACGACGAACAGACAAGCGACGTTGAGGATCGAGATCGGGTGCACGAGCCAGGGAGCGAGGTCGGCGCTCGGATTGTAGAGATACTCGAGCGCATAGACCAAGTTGATGAGGAATGTGCCGGACAAGATGACGTAGATCGCGCGGTTGATGATATTGATGTTCCAGATGAGCGGCCCGAAGGCGAGCGCGCTGAAGAGGTAGCGCTCGTGCATGCGCGTCGCGAACATGAACAAGCCGAGAAGCGAGAGGAAGATCGCCATGTAGAACGAGCTCTCACGCTCTTGCGCAGAGTACTCGGACCCGAGCGTGCGCCACTCGCGCATGGCCACGGCGAAGACAAAGGCGCAGACAATCGTGACGCCCCATGCCCATTGCGGCCAGCCGGGAAAATTCGGAAGGTTCGGGATGAGCTTGCTGTCGGGCTGCCAGAAGTCCAAGCGCGTCGAGTACAAGTTGAAGGCGTTGCACGAATTATATGGATAGAGCGCCGTGCCCGTATGGTAGCGGTCGTACAACCAGGAGAGCACGTGCACCGGGTTGGCATCGGGCGCGAAGGGCACGCTGCCCCCGTAGGCGACGACGAAACCGAGCAGCGGCACGAGCGCGAGCCGCCACAGCTGCGCCGAGCTGCGCATCTGCCACACGAGCAGTGCCGGCGCGGCGACGAGCGGCTGCGGCTTGATAAGCACGGCCAAACCGAAGGCCAGCCACCCGAACTCGTAGCGCCCGGTCAGCATCATGTAGACGGACCACACGAGGAAGACGGCCGCGACAGAATCCGCCTGACCCCAAAACGCGGAGACGAACCAGACGGCAGGGTTGAAGACGACGATCGCCATCGCCCACAGCCCGGCTTTAAGCGACCACGTGCGCCGCACGATCAAGAACGAGAGATAGGCGATGCCGAGATCGGCAAGCACGGCAGGCGCTTTCACGGCGAGCCGCAGCAAGTCGACCGGCAAGTTGAATTGCGACAGGAAGTGGTAGACCGCCCCGAAGATGGCGAGCACGAGCATGTAGCCCGGCGGATAGTCGACAAAACCGGCGCGAGCATAGAAGTCGCGGATCCCGTACTTCACGACGCTGAGCATCCACGACTCGAAGGTACCGATGTCGGTCTCATGGCCGTGCATGGGCATGAAGACCGCGCGCACGAGCAGGCCCACGAACAGGATGATCGCGACGGCCTGTGCTTCGCGGGCGCTCAAGGGACCGCGCTCGGGTTGCTGTCCGGGCTCGTCAGCTGCGCGAGCCGGCGCCGGCTTCGGCTCCGCCAACTCCCGCTTCGATTTTTGAGTCTTTGCCAAAGCTTACGTCCGCTTCTGCATGACGAAAGCGCGAGGCAGTTGCAGGCCGCCTGCGCGCGTGGGCTCGCTCGCTATAGTTATCGGCAACATCACGAGAGCAACGAGTTCACGCAGCGCTGAGCTGTTTGAGCGCAAGGGCAAGCACGGCCGCAGCCAAGCGCGCGCAGCGCGGCGCTTCCCGCCACAACCACAAGGCCTGCGGCCACAGGCGCGGATCGGCAACCGCAGTCGCGGGTCGCAGCCACGCAGCCGAGAGCTCTTGATGCGGCGTGTCGAGCACGACGCGCACCGCGGCGAGGGAGAGCGCGCGCAGCAAACCTGTTTCCATATCGGCGGCGACGAAGCCACGCTCCGCCATCTCGCGCCGAGCATCGCCAGTGACGAGGGTGGAGCTCGTGAGCAAACGCTCCTGCGACGGCGAGTGACCGAGCTGCAGCGCCGCAGCGACAAGCGCAGCGCTCAATCGTGGATCGCAGGTGATGGTTTGCCCATCGGTCGTGCCGACCTCGCGCGGTATCACGATCGTTCCGGTCGGCACATCGTTTCGCAGACCACCTGCCAGACCGCAGCTCACAACCATGTCGTACCGTTCGGTGCCCGCCTTCGTCAGGCCGATGCCCGTCTCGACGACGCGCACGCCCGGGACCGCGCGCCGAACAGAACCCGCCTCGAGGGGAGTCGCCGCGATGACCGTCAGGGCTGCGTTAGTTGAGGTAACCATTCGTGCGATACCACGCGACGGCGCCGGCGAGCGCATCGCGCACCGGGCGGGGACGATACGCAAGCTCGCGCTGCGCCTTGGTGCAGTCGACATACATCTGCTCGCGCGACATGCGCACGCCCTCGAGCGGCACCACAGGCCGCGATGCGGGGATGACGAGGCAGCGTAGTTCGTCGAGCGTGCCCGCGGTAAGCGCCACGGCATGCGGGAGGCGTAGCGCTGGTGCAGGGCGGCCGGTCACCTCCGACAACAGCTCCCAGAACCGATCGAACGACACGTTTTCGCCGCCGACGAGGTAGCGCTCGCGAGGCGTGCCGCGCTGCAGCGCCGCGACGTGGGCCCAGGCGACGTCCTCGACGTCCACGAGATTCAAACCGCCGCCGCTCGGCCGGGCAGGTATTCGTCCGCGCGCGAAATCGAGCACGACACGGCCGGTCGGCGTCGGCTTCCAGTCGCCGGGGCCGACAGGGGTGGTCGGTAAGACGAGCACCACCGGGACCCGCGCGGCCACCGCGGCGCGCTCCTGTTCGAGTTTGGAATGGTGATATGCGGAAGTGCCCGACGCAGCGGCGTAGTCGTTTTCCGTCGCGGCGACGCCGCGTCTCGCGGGTCCGACCGTGGAACCGCTCGAGGTGACGACGGCGCGCTCGACGCCTGCGACGCGGGCCGCCTCTAAGAGCCCGGCCGTTCCGGAGACATTCACGCGCGCCATAAGCCTGCGCTCGCGCGGAGCGAATGAGTACAGCGCGGCGCAATGGACGAGAAAGCGGCATCCTCGCATGGCGGCTGCGAGTGCGCCCGCACTTTCCAGGTCGCCCGTCACGACTTCGGCATCCGGCACGTGCGCGCCGGGGCGGCGCACGAGGGCCCGGATGCGGTAACCTTCGGCGCCGAGTGCGCGGGCCACGTGGCTGCCGATGAAGCCGGTGGCTCCTGTTACGAAGACGAGGTCACCTGGCAAGCGCGGCCCGCAGCATTTCTTTCGGTGACTTCATCGTCATGTTCACGGCCGTGGGCTCGTAGCCGCAATGCGCCATGCAGTTCTCGCACTTGGGGTGACGCCCGCGCCCGTACTTCGCCCAATCGGTCTCACCGACGAGCTCGCGGTAGCTCTTCGCGTACGGCTCGGAGGACATGAGGTAGCACGGACGCTGCCACCCCAAGACCGAGTATGAGGGTATGCCCCACGCAGTGCATGCGAAGTCGACCTTGCCTTCGAGAAAATCCAAATACAAGGGGCTGTGATTAAGACGCCACTTCTTGCGGTTCCCATCCGCGAAGGCTTCCCGGAAAATGGCGCGGGTGCGCTCGACGCCTAAGAAGTGCTCTTGGTCCGGCGCTCGTTCGTAGGCGAACCCCGGGGCGATCTGCATCTCGTCGACTTCGAGCTCATCGTTGAGAAAATCGAGCACGTCGCGGATGGAGCGCGCGTCGTCTTGTCCGAAAAACGTCGAGTTCGTCGTCACGCGGAAGCCGCGGCGTTTCGCCTCGCGTACGGCCTCGACCGCTTGATCGAAGATGCCGGTGCGGCATACCGACTCGTCGTGGCGCTCGCGCAAACCATCGATGTGGACCGACCATGCGAAGAAGGGCGAGGGTTCGAAGAGATCGAGTTTCTTGCGCATGAGGATGGCGTTCGTGCACAGGTAGACGTAGCGGTGCCGGTCGATCAGCGCGCGCGCGATCTCGTGGATCTCCCGATGGATGAGCGGCTCGCCGCCGGCGATGGACACGATCGGCGCTTCGCACTCCTCGACCGCAGCAACGCATTGCTCGACGGTGAGGCGGCGCGCCAAGATGTCGTCGGGCTGTTGGATCTTGCCGCAGCCCGCGCAAGCCAAGTTGCATAGATACAGCGGCTCGAGCTGCAGGACGAGGGCGTAGCGCTCGATGCCCCGCATCCGCTTGCCGGCGATGTACTTGGCGACGGCCATTTTCTGGGCTAATGGAATGCTCACGTGCTCACCCTTTCGGCATGACTGTGCCCGCCACCCGGAGCCTGCGCGACCACGGCGCGATCACCTGCAAGCGCCATCATCGGGAACAGATGTCGGTACATATGGTAGTTGATGTAGAAATCGCCGGGAAACCCGGTTCCCGTATGCTCGGGTTCGTCCCAGGTCCCATCCACCTGGCGCTCGCGAAGAAATGCGAGCCCCGACCGGCAGGCGGCGTGCGCGCCGAACCCGGCGGATTGCAGCGCAAGCACGGCCCATGCGGTCTGCGAGGGCGTGCTCGTGCCGACCCCCGCGAACGACGCGTCCTCGTAGGAGTAGCAGGTCTCGCCCCAACCGCCGTCAGGATTTTGCGCTGAGACAAGCCAGCGCGCCGCAGCAAGCATCCGGTCCCCGTCGACGTTCAATGCCTCGAGCGCGTCGAGCACGCACCAGGTCCCGTACACGTGGTTGACGCCCCAGCGACCGAACCACGAGCCGGCCGGCGTCTGCGTCTCTCGAAGGTAGGCGAGACCGCCCGCCACATGGGACTCGCTTGCCGGGTACCCGAGTGCGGCCAGCATCTCCAACACGTGTGCGGTCACGTCTTCGGACGGCGGGTCGATCATCGCGCCGAAGTCGGCGAACGGGATGCTGTAGGCGATGCGGCGGGTGTTGTCGCGGTCGAACGCAGCCCAGGCGTTGTTCGTCGATCGCATGGCGAGGACCCAACGCGTCGCGCGTTCGACGGCGATGGCAACGCGCTCCCTTCGTCCACCTTCAAGCAAGGCGCAGACGACGACGGCGGTATCGTCGATATCGGGGTACAGGTCGTTGTCAAATTCGAACGCCCAGCCGCCGCACGGGACGTCCTTGCAGCGCACGGTCCAGTCGCCGTCGCACTCGATCTGCTCGGCGAGCATCCAGTCGACGGCCGACTCAAGCGCGGGATGGCGCGCGTCAAAACCCGCGGCGTGCAGCGCTCGCACGGCCCAGGCGGTATCCCAAACGGGCGACATGCAGGCGGAAAAGCGCCAGCCGCGATCGTCGCAGATCGAAAATCGCTCCATGCCTGCAAGGCCGGCGCGCATGACGGGGTGATCCAGGTCCATGCCTTCAAGGTTGAGCGCGATGAGCGAGTACACCCACGGCGGTTGAATCCCGCCCCAGCTGCCGTCGGCCTCTTGATGCTCGACGATCCAGCGGGCGACGCGGCGGCGCGCGTGTTTGCGCCCGGGCTTGACCGGCGAGCGTTCGTACAGCTTGAGCAGCTTGTCGAGCCACCAGAAGACCCCAGAGCCTGGTATCTGCGCGAGCCGCTCGTGCGTGCCTGGGACGACGATTTCGGACAGGTCGACGCCGAGCGGACGCACGGGCCTGTGCGAGATCACGATCGTGAGCGGCGCGATCGTGCCGCGCGCCCAACAGGCGAAATCGTAGAGGTTGAGCGGCAAGACGGGCGGCAGGTAGACGAGCTCGGGTGGCATCGTCGGGATGCCTAGCCACGGATATTGACCGAAGAGCGCGAGCCAGATCTTCGTGAATACCCGGGCCTGCGCGACGCCGCCGAGCCGGGAGATGACCGCGCGCGCGCGGCCCATCGCAGCGTTTGCCGGATCGACGCCCAACACTTTGAGCGCGGTATACGCTTCGATGGTGGTGCTCACGTCGGCGGGGCCATTGTGGTACAGCGCCCAGGAACCGTCATCGCGCTGCGCTTGGAGGAGATGCTCTCGCGCGCCGGCACGGATTGGGTCAAGACTTACCCCGAGAAAGCACAAGAGCAGGACGTGCTCGGCCGTCATGGTCACATTCGTCTCAAGCTCATCCGTCCACCAGCCGTCGGCGTGCTGATGTTCCAAAAGCCACTCGGTCGCTGCGTTCAGCGCATCATGCGACAATGGCGACACTCCCGAGCGCGCCCGCAAGCAGCCGCGCGGCCGCCACGCCGCTGCGCACCGCGGACTCCATGGTGTCGGGCCAGCCGGTGTCCGTCCACGAACCCGCGATGGCGAGATTGGGAAACGACGTTTGCGGGCCCGGCCGCCTTTGCGTGGGCGCCGGCAGATAGGTCGCTTCCGCGTTGCGAGTGACCGCGCTGCGCACGAGCGTTGCGCCGTGGAGCGCGGGAATCGCCCGCTTGATCTCCTCCCAACACCGCTGGCTGACTTCCACCGCAGGCATGCTGACGTAGCTCCGGGCGTCGCTGAGGCTGCAGCACAGATATCCGCTGCCCTTCTCAAAGATCCACTGCAGCGGCGAATCGAGCACGGCAGCGAAATCAAATCCGAGGCGACCGCGATCGTGCCACAGGTGCACGTCGACGATGGGATACGGCTTGTATCCGTCTAGCGCCGGCAACCCGATCTGCGTCGCATCGCCCGCCACCCGCGAAAGCTGCGGCGGCGCGAGCGCCAAGACGACCGCATCGAATGCGCGACGCTGGCCGTCGTCGAGGATGATCCCGTCCACTTCCCCATGCGTGCGCGAATACGACAACCCGGTCACCGGAGCGCTCAGATGGACGCGGGCAACGCTCTCGGCGGCCTTGGCGGCGAAGCGGGCAAGCGGCACGGTCGCGTATCCGAAGCGCGCCGCTTCTGCCCCGTTGAGAAACGCGGTCGACAAGACGAAGATGGCGTCGGCGGCGCTCACGTCTTCGAGCGGCGCATTGAGCGCCGGGATAAAAAATGGACGCCAAAAAGAGCGCAGCGCTTCTTCTCTCTCACCATGAAGCGCGAGCCACTGCGCGAAGCTTCCTTCACATGGCGGCGTTTCCGCGGCTTTGAGCGTCCGAGCCAGGCGCAGTTTGTCGCGCCATGCGAGGTGGCGATAGCCGAGGAACGATCCGACGAGGTGCCACGGCGCGGGCAACCCGACGGCGCGCAACCTGCTCGCGACCCCGTCGCGCGAAAAGACCAGCGCGTCGAAGCGCTCCTGCATGCGCACCAAGCTCGACATGCCGATCCGATCCACGAAGCGCAAGAACTCCGTGCAGCAGCCCAAGAAGACGTGCTGGCCGTTGTCCACCTCGATGCCATCGATGACGAATGACGTCGCGCGCCCGCCGAGCAAGCGGCTGCGCTCGAAGAGCTCGACCTCGAAACCTGCCTTCGCGAGATCGAAGCCCGCGGCGAGCCCCGCCAGCCCCGCGCCGACGACCGCTACCCTGCTTGCAGCCACGACTCCACCACCACATGCAGTTTTTCCATGTGATTGAGCGAGGCCCGAGTGCTCAGCGGCAGCCAAGGATCGGCCTCGATCTTCGCCAGGATTCGCGCGTAGATCCCCGCCATGGTCTTGACGCACACCGCCGAACGCCGCGGGATGTATTCAAGCAAGCGCAGCCCGGAAGCATAGAGGCGCGCGGCGCGATCCGCTTGGAAGCGCACGAGCTGTGGCCACGCAGGACCACGCCTCCCTTCGAGCAGGTCGCTCTCCGCGATGCCGAACCGCGCGAGCTCGTCCTGCGGCAAGTAGATCCGCCCTCGCAGAGCGTCTTCTCGCACGTCGCGGAGGATGTTCGTGAGCTGCAGCGCTACGCCGAGGTCCTCGGCAAAGTCGAGCGCGACGGCTTCCGAAAAACCGAAGATGCGCACGCACATGCGGCCGACGACCGAAGCCACGAGCCTGCAGTACGCGCGCAGGTCCGGCCACGTCGCGTAGCGAGAGCGGTTGAGGTCCGTCTCAACGCCATCGATCAACTCTTGCAGCTCGAGCTCGGGAATCCCATAGCGCGCGATGGCACGTGACAGCACTTGCGTCACGGGGTCGGAATACTCGCCGCGCATGCAACGGTGGATGCGCAGGCGGCTGGCTTCGAGGCGCGCGCGCAGGTCCGTGCCCACGTGCTCGTCGACGTCGTCATCGACTTGGCGTGCAAAATCGTACAGCGCATAGATGGCGGTGCGCTGTTCGTGGGGGAGCGAGATGAAACCCCAATAGAAGTTCTTCGCGTTGCGGCGCGCCAGCTCGCCGCAGCAGCGCTCGGAGCTTCGCAGGTCGAGCACGACCGCCTCGCTGCGCTGCTCAGGCCGTTTCAAATTTTTTCTCAGCGCGAACTTCGCGCAAGCTCGAGGCACACGCGCGCAGCACGAGGAGCGCCTTTGTCGCCATGGAGACCTGCGGGCGCCGCTCGTTCGTCGTAAAACCTTGCCGCGCGATGGCATCGACGATCGCTATGCCTCCGAGGCGATAGAGCGTGAGCTGGACGCGATAGGCGAAGGGCGCCATGGCCTCGAGCTCGACCCCGCACGCGAGGAGCTCGCGCGCGCGCTCGCACAGCGATCGCACCGCAAAGGCAGTGCCGCCGGTCCGCAGATCGGACTGCAGGAGATAGCAGCGGCCGCGCGCGGCATCGCGTGCAACATCTTGCGCGTGATTGGCCAGCTGCAGTCCGACGCAGAGCGCATCGGAGAGCGCGGCCGCCTTGGGGGTATCCAATCCGAAGATCGGCAGCACCATGCGTCCGACAGGGGCTGCCGACAACTGGCAATAGGCGAGCAGTTCCGGCCAGGATTCGTAGGAGTGGATGGATTGGTCCTGGACGTTCGCTTCGATCAGATCCAAAAATGGCTGCCGCCCTAACCGATAGCGCCCCACGGTCTGTCGAAGCGCGATGAGCACGGGGTGCACCGGCTGCGCGCCGGCGAAAAGCGCGGTCACCTCGTCGCGCCAGCGCGCCAGCCGCTCGAGCCCGGCATCGCCGCTCTCGTCTCCCAAATCGTCGGTCGTCCTGCAATAGGCGTAGGTCCGCATGAGATCGCGCGCCTGAGCCGCGCCCACCAGGCCGCTGACCGCTACGAAATTCTCGTAGTGCCGGCGGGCCAAAAAGCGACAATATTCGTCGGCAGCCTGCAGCTCGGTGAGCTCGCTCACCGCCCCAGCACCTGAACCACGACGCTGCGCTCGCGCGGCGAGCACAGCTCGATGAGGAAGATGCGCTGCCAGCGGCCCAGCTCCAGGCGACCGTCGGTGACGGGAACCGTCTCGCTCGAGGACAGGAGCAGATGACGGCAGTGCGCGTGACCGTTGATCGGCTCGTCAGGCGGCGTGTTGCGCCGTCGCGACAGGTCGTCGTGCTCGTAGAGCCCTGTCGCCGCCGGCACGAGACGGTCGAGCAGGCGCGAGAAATCGCCGAGCAGCAGCTCTTCGTTCTCGTTGACGCGGATCGCGGCCGTCGTGTGCAACGAGTACACGTGCACGACGCCGTTGCGCACTCCCGACGCTGACAAGACGCTCGCCACGTCATCCGTGATGTCCACGAACGACCCCGCTTGGCGCGTCTTGTAATGAAGGCGCCCGACCGTCGGCCGCGGAGCCTCGAGTTCTCCGTCGCGCTGCAACCACGAGGTCTGCTGCAACTCGGCGATCGTGCGCGTGCCGACGGCGAACATGCAGACCCGCAGCACTTCGATGAGCTCGGATGCCAGATCGTGGACCGCGCTGGCGCTTTGCGCCGCGGCGCGCAAGAAGGGAGCGGCCATGCCCACGAGGTCAGCGCCAAGCGCAACGGCTTTTGCCAGGTCGATCCCGTCGCGGATGCCGCCGCTTGCGAAGATCAACCCCTCCGGCGCGGCGCGGCGCGCCGCCGTCAATGCAGCGGCTGTTGGAATCCCCCAACCGGAGAACGCGCCGGCCACGCGCGCGCGAACCGGGTCGCTGATCCGATGGCGTTCGACTTCGCTCCACGACGTGCCGCCGGCACCGGCGACGTCGACCGCGCTGACCCCGGCGTCGAACAACGCCCGGACGATGTCCGGGGCGATCCCCCATCCGACTTCCTTGACGACGACCGGAACGTCGAGCGTGCTACAGACGGCCGCGATCTTCGGAAGCAATCCCGAGAAATTCGCATCCCCGCCCGGCTGGAGCGCTTCCTGCAAGGCGTTGAGGTGCAACACGAGCGCATCGGCATCGAGTTGCGAGACGAGACGCATGCAATCGTCTGCGTCATAGCCGCGGTTGAGCTGCACGGCGCCGAGGTTGGCGAACAGCGCGACATCGGGCGCAAGCTTGCGGACCGCGAACGAGTCGAGCAGATCGGGATGTTCGAACAGCACGCGACCGGAACCCAACCCAAGCGCGAGCCCGGCTTCCTGCGCCGCGCGCGCCAAGTTGCGATTGATACGCCGCGCCTCGTCCGTGCCACCCGTCATGCACGAGATGAGGAGCGGGGCGGCAAGCGCGCGCCCAAAAATGCTCGTCGAGGTCTCGATCTCCGCGAGGTCGACGTCGGGCAGAGCGCGATGGATGAAACGATAGTCGTCAAAGCCGTTGCCGACGCCCTTGCCGGCTACGTCCGCTTCCAGGTTGATGCGGATGTGATCCGCCTTGCGCGATGCGGTTCCGTCTCCGCTCGCTTTTGCGGTTTGCAGCTGGCGGCCGTCCTGTCTATCGACACCGACGTGCGACATAATGCGTCACCTCGAGGAACTGGTCGATGTGCTGACGGGGAAGCCCGCTCGTCTCCACGATGCGCGCCGCCCTGTCAGCAAAGTGTTGTGATGCGCCGCGGGTGAGGTCGGCTCCGCCTGCCGCTTCGAGCAATGCCCGAATCTCAGGCATGCGGTCACCCGTCCCGCGTGGCACCGCGAAAAGCTCGCGCAGTTGCTCCCGCTCGCGCTCGCCCATCGCCGCGTAGCCGGCCACGACGGGAAAGGTCAGCTTGCAGCGGCCCAAGTCGCCGCTCGAAGATTTTCCTGTGATCGCAGAGTCGCCCCACGTGCCCAGCCAATCGTCGCGGATCTGGAAGGCGACACCGAGCAACGTGCCTGCGTGGGCCAGCCGCGCGGCAAGCGCGCTGTCGGCGCCCGCCATGACCGCTCCCGCTTGCAGGCTGGCTCCGATCAATGCTCCGGTTTTCGCTCGAACCATGCGCAGGTAAGCGCGCAGCGGGGTTTCGGGTTTGCCTTCAAAGCGCAGGTCGAGCGACTGACCTTCGACGACGACGAGCACCGCATTCGCGATGAGCCGCGCCGCGCGTAACTGGCGCTCGGGATACTTGCCGTCCGCCGCCGTCAGCGTCGCGAAGGCCTTGGCGAACAAGGCGTCTCCCGCATTGATGCCCTGCGCGAGGCCCCACACCGCCCACACCGTGTCGCGGCCTCGCCGGCTGCGATCGCCGTCCTGAATATCGTCGTGCACGAGCGTGAAATTGTGCACCCATTCGAGTCCGGCGGCAGCCGGAAGCGCCGTCTCGGCTGGGCTGCCGCACGCCTCGCAGGCCCACAGGCAAAGGGCCGGGCGTAGGAGCTTGCCGGGCGAGCCCTGCAAGGGTCGACCGCTTTGATCCGTCCACCCCATGTGGTACGCGATCATCTTCGAGCTGAAAGAGCCGTTGACGGGCGCTTTTGCTCGCAGCTGCCCGACGATCGTGTCGGTGTAGGAGGTCAAGATCGATGGATTGCCGTCACCACCGCTCGTCGCGCCTGCCAGCGTCTCGTAGGCCACGTGGGAACTCCTAAGAGGCTCGGGCCTGCATACGAATGGAAGATGAAAACGATGATGGACGGGTAACCTGTCTGCAGTCCAAGTGCGTTGCGTTTCTTTTGTCGGACCCACATCCCTCCGCAGCTTCCGGCAAGACAAGCACCTCTTATAGAAGAAAAAAACTGCTGCGCGCGCTGTGCTCCGCGTCAACGAAATGCGACCAATCGCCGCATCGTACCATTCGGTACCGTGAAGCGCTTGGTTCAAAGGAAGTTCCGGGGTTATGGAAATGTCTCAGTCGATGAAGACGCTATTTGTGAACCCGCCGAGTTTCGAGGGTTTTGACGGCGGAGCTGGCTCTCGCTATCAAGCGCGCCGCGAGATCCGCTCGTTTTGGTACCCCACGTGGCTCGCTCAGCCGGCAGCCATGGTGCCGGGAAGCCGATTGATCGACGCGCCACCTGACGGACTCACCGTCGAAGAAGTCGCGCCGCTGGCCAAGGACTACGAGCTCGTCGTCATGCATACGAGCACGCCTTCGTTTCACAACGATGCGAAGTTCGCCGCCCGGTTGAAACAAGAAAATCCGGATGTCATGGTGGGAATGGTCGGCGCACACGTCGGCGTGCTGCCGCTGGAATCGATGAAGGCCGCACCCGCGGTCGATTGGATGGCCCTCGGAGAATTCGATCACATCTGCCTCGACATCGCCTCGCACAAGCCGCTCGAAGAGACGCCGGGCATCATCTTCCGCCGCGGCAGCAGTATCGAATACACGCCGAAGCGGCCGACCCTCGAGGACATGGACTCCCTGCCCACGGTCATCGAGGTGTACAAGCGCGACCTGACCGTTGAAAATTATTTCATCGGCTACTTGCGACATCCATATCTATCGCTTTACACCGGCCGAGGCTGCCGCTCGAAGTGCACTTTCTGCCTCTGGCCTCAGACCGTCGGCGGTCACGTGTATCGCGTCCGCAGCGTGGCCAGCGTCGAAGCCGAGATGACGCTCGCGAAGAAGTATTTCCCGCAGGTCCGCGAGTTTTTTTTCGACGACGACACGTTCACGGACGATCTGCCGCGCGCCGAGGAGATAGCGCGCCGCTTGGGGCGTCTCGGATTGACGTGGTCCTGCAACGCGAAAGCCATCGTGCCGCGCAAGACGCTCGAGATCATGAAGGCGAACGGCCTGCGCCTCTTGCTCGTCGGATACGAATCGGGGAACCAGCAGATCTTGAACAATATCAAGAAGGGCGTGCGCCTCGACATCGCCCGGCGCTTCTCGCGCGATTGCCGGGAACTGGGCATCACCGTCCACGGCACGTTCATCGTCGGTCTCCCCGGGGAGACAACCGAGACCATCCGCGAGACGATTCGCTTCGCCTGCGAGGTCGAGCCTGAAACGATTCAGGTGTCGCTCGCGGCACCGTATCCCGGCACCGAGCTCTTCCGGCAGGCGCAGGAGCAAGGCTGGCTATCGATTCAAAGCGATGGCCTCGTGGACGATCACGGCATCCAAGCCGCAGCGCTCAACTATCCGCACCTCAGCTCGACCGTCATCTTCAACTCGCTCGACGAGTTCTATCGCAGGTTCTACTTCCGGCCGCGCAAGATGATCTCACTGTTCGGCGGCATGCTGCGCGACCCGCAAGTCATGAAGCGGCGCTTACGCGAGGGCGCGGAGTTCTTCAAGTTCCTGCGCGAAAGAAAGAACCCCCACGCGGAGGGGGTTGATGCGAAGATCCCTGCCGCGGTGGGTTAGATCGCTTCTGCTTGCGGGAACCAGTCCATCAACTGGTCGATGACGTCGTCCGCCAAGAATCCGGGCGTTGAAGCGCCGGTCGCGATGCCCACGCGCTCGTCGCCGCAAAACCAATCGCGCTGCAGATCTTCGGGTTTCTCGATCAAGTAGGCTTTGCTGCCTTGCGTCTGCGCGATCTCGGCCAGGTGACGCGTGTTGGCCGACTTCGAACCACCGATGACGATCATCGTGTCCACTTCAGAGGCGAGGTCTTGGGCTGATTTCTGGCGCCCTTGCGTGTCCGAGCAAATCGTGTTGAAGACGCGGGTCTCGTAGTTCATCGCCGAGATCTTCCCGACGAGCTCGCGGAACTTGTCTCCGTTCAGCGTGCTTTGGGACACGATCGCGATGCGCCGGGCCTTGCGGATCTGGGTGTCGTCTGCCGGCCATTCGTTGAGGATGATGGCGCCTGGCGCGTGGCCTGCGATGCCCTTGACTTCCGGGTGGTTCGGGTCGCCGAGGATGACCACCGTGCGCCCCTCCTCGGACAGCCGCTTGGCGAGCCGCTGCGTGCGCGTGACCATCGGACAGGTGGCGTCTACGACGCGCAGACCTTTGGACTCGGCCGCGTCGATCGTCTGCGGGGGCAAGCCGTGCGCGCGGATGAAGAGCGTTCCCGACTCGATGTCTTCGAGCGAGTCGACGTTGTGCAGTCCTTTGTCTTCGAGTTCCTTGACGATGAGCGGGTTGTGCACGATGTTGCCCATCGTGTGGACGTCGCTGCGTTCGGCCGTCTCCGAGAGGGCCTTCTTATACGTCAGCTCAACGCCGAAGCAGAACCCCTGAGTCCGCGCTTTTTGTATCTGCATGCCTCTCCATCAAATCGGCGATCGCCGCCGCGAGCTGCTGCGTCCAGCCGGTGATCTCGCTTTTCGTTGGTTTTCGTTCCGTTCCCTGGAACTGCATCGGCTCACCGATGCGTACTTCGACGTGACTGCCGCGCAGGCGCCTGCTTGCGAAGTTGGTGCCGACGAGCGCCACGGGCACGATTGGGCAGCGCGCCGTCGCTGCGAGCAGCACCGCACCGTTGCGGGCCTGCAGGTCGCCGTTGGGATTGCGCCGTCCTTCCGGGAAGATGCCAACCACTTCGCCGCTTCTGAGCAGTCGCAGCGCATGGCGGATCGCGCCGATATCGGAGCTCTCGCGGTCCACGGGAAACGCGTGCACGGCGCGGATCGCCGGACCGAGCGGCCACATCCCGAAGAGCTCGCGCTTGGCCATGTAGTTGATCGTGCGTGGAAACCAGGCGCCGAGCACGGGAGGATCCCAGTACGACAGGTGGTTAGAGGCGACCACGAGCCCGCCGTTTATCGGCACGTGTTCGACACCGCTGACTTTCGCGTCGAAGAACACCGTCGTGAACGGGCGCAGGAACGCTTTTGCAAGACCGTAGAGGTTCATGGTTGATTTTTTGCGGCAACCGTGCGTTCGAGCGAATCCGCCACCTCCTCGATCGTCAGATCCGACGTGTCGACGACGATCGCGTCTGGAGCCTTGGCGAGCGGCGAGACCGCGCGCGTGGTGTCGCGCAGGTCGCGCGCCACGATCTCAGCATGGAGTTCCTCGCGGGTGATGCGGATGCCGGCATCGTGCAGCTCGCGCCAGCGTCGGTCTACCCGAGCGTCGACGGACGCCGTCAAGAAGAACTTGAAGCGCGCTTGCGGGAGCACGACCGTGCCGATGTCGCGCCCGGCCATGACCACATCGCGATGCAGCGCGAAGGCGCGCTGGGCCCCGATGAGCCGCTTGCGCACCGCGGGCATCGCCGCGATCGGAGAGACGGCCTGCGAGACCGCAGGCGCGAAGAGCTCCGGTCCGAGCAGGCGGCCATCAAGCCTGATACGATAGCTGCGAGGATCGCGCTCGTCCGATACGACCTCGGGCAGTGCCCGCTCCGCGAGCGCGTCGACGCCGCGCTCGTCGTTTGGCTTCACCCCGCTCTGGAGCGCCATGAACGCGACGGCGCGGTAGAGCGCGCCGGTGTCGAGAAATGCGAAGCCGAGCCGCTGAGCAAGCCGTTTGGCCACCGTGCTCTTCCCCGACGCGACCGGCCCGTCGATTGCGATCTGAACCGGCGCGCGGTCGGGCGTCCTCATCAGGTATGTGGGTTCGGGCTTGCGAGCATGCGACCTTGGTTGCCGGAAGGCGCACGGGGCGAGCCGAACATCGTCGCCGATGCAGACCAAGCCTATCGTGGAGATCGACGGCACCAATCTCTCATTAGAACTGGTGCGACGCGTTGCCGTCGATGGCGCGCGCGTCGGACTGCATCCCGAAGCGCTCCCTCGAATCCGGTCGGCTCGCGAGGTCGTCGAGCGCGCGGTGGCGTCAAACGGGCGTATCTACGGAGTGACGACCGGATTCGGCAGGTTGAAAAACGTCAAGATAGACGCCGACGAGGCGACCGAGCTGCAGCGAAACCTGATCCTCAGCCACGCAAGCGGGGTGGGCGAGCCGTTGCGCCGAGACGCCGTGCGCGCGAGCATGCTCTTGCGAGCACACTCGCTCGCACGCGGGTATTCCGGCGTCCGCGTCGAGCTCATCTCGCTCCTGCTCGACATGCTCAACCGCGACGTCGTGCCGGTCATCCCGGCACAAGGCTCCGTCGGCTGCTCGGGTGATCTCGCGCCGCTCGCTCACATGGCCCTCGTCCTCATCGGCGACGGAGAGGCCTGGGTGGGCGGCGATCGCCTCGCCGGCCGCGCCGCGCTCGAGCGCGCAGGCTTGGAGCCGCTGACGCTTTCGTTCAAGGAAGGCCTCTCGCTGATCAACGGCACGCAGATCATGACCGGGGTAGGGGCGCTCGCGCTCCAACGCGCGCGCGTGGCGCTCAAAGCGGCCGATGTGACCGGCGCCATGAGCCTCGAGGCCTACTTCGGCACGGACGCGCCGTTCCAAGAGCGGATCAACGCGCTGCGCCCACACTCCGGTCAAGCGCGCGCCGCTCACAACGTTCGTCGCCTGCTGCAAGGCTCGGGCGTGCTGGCTTCGCATCGCGACTGCGAGCGCGTGCAGGACCCGTACTCGTTTCGCTGCATGCCGGTGGTGCACGGCGCCACGCGTGATGCCGTCGAATTCGCGGCGAACACCCTCGACATCGAGATCAACTCCGTCACCGACAATCCGATCATCTTCGCCGAAGACGGATCGCTTGTCAGCAATGGAAACTTCCATGGCGCGCCGGTCGGATTGGCGCTCGACTTCGCCAAGATCGCGCTGACCGACGCCTCCTCCATCGCCGAGCGGCGAGTTGCGAAACTGCTGGACGGCGACGAGGGCCTACCCCCGTTCTTGACCGAGCGCTTCGGCCTGTGCAGCGGCTACATGCTTGCGCAATACACCGCTGCCGCGCTCGTGAGCGAGAACAAGGTGCTCTCCACGCCCGCGTCCGTCGATTCGATCCCGACCTCCGCTGGTCAGGAAGACCACAACAGCATGGGCACGATCGCGGCGCGGCACTGCGCCTCGGTCGTCGAGAACTACGAGACCGTCATCGCGATCGAACTGCTCGTGGCGGCACAGGCGCTCGATTTTCGCAGCTCGCTGTCGTTCGGCAACGGCACCGCCATCGCGCATCGGCTGCTGCGCGAGCGCGTCGCGCACCTGGATCGTGACCGCGAGCTGAGCCGAGACGTCGCCGCGGCCGTGGAGCTCATTCGCTCCGGCGCGCTCGTCGACGCGGTCGAGCGCGAGCTCGGAGCGCTCTGAGCGTATGAGCTCCGTATCTGCGGCCCGCGTCGTGCGCGCGCCTCGGGGCTCGAACCGCACCTGCCTCGGGTGGGGGCAGGAAGCCGCCATGCGCATGCTCATGAACAACCTCGACCCCGAGGTCGCAGAGCGGCCGCAGGATCTGGTCGTGTATGGGGGCAGCGGTCGCGCGGCGCGCTCGTGGGATGCCTACGACGCCATCGTGCGCACGCTGCAGCGCTTGCGCAACGACGAGACTCTGCTCGTGCAATCCGGAAAGCCTGTCGGCGTCTTCGCGACGCACGAAGCCGCGCCGCGGGTATTGCTCGCCAACTCGTTGCTCGTGCCGGCGTGGGCCAATTGGAAGGTGTTCCGGGAACTCGAGGCCGCCGGGCTGACCATGTACGGCCAGATGACCGCGGGTTCGTGGATCTACATCGGCACGCAAGGCATCCTGCAGGGGACCTACGAGACGTTTGCGGCGCTTGCGCGCAAGCACTTCGGCGGCAGTTTGCGCGGGAAGATCACGCTGACGGCGGGGCTGGGCGGGATGGGCGGCGCACAGCCTCTCGCGGTCACGATGAACGGCGGCGTTGCGATCGTCGTCGAAGTGGATGCCGAGCGCATCCGCCGGCGCATCGAGGGGCGCTATTGCGACGAAGCCGCCACGAGCGTCGACGACGCTCTCGCCCGGGCGCAGGGGGCCGCGAAAGCCGGCCGCGCGCTGTCCATCGGCTTGCTCGGCAACGCGGCCGAGGTTTTCCCCGAGCTGCTCGGCCGGGGCGCGCCGATCGACGTCGTCACGGATCAGACCTCTGCGCACGACACGCTCAACGGCTACGTGCCGGCCGGGCTCTCGCTCGAGGGTGCGAACGAGTTGCGCGAAGAGGATCCGCAGCAGTACGAACGCCGCTCGCTCGAATCGATCGCGGCTCACGTGAGCGCGATGAACGGTTTTCTGCGCAAGGGTGCGGTCGTGTTCGACTACGGCAACAACATCCGCGCGCAGGCGGCCGCTGCGGGAGTCAAAGACGCGTTCGACTTCCCCGGGTTCACCCCGGCTTACATCCGCCCGCTCTTCTGCGAAGGGAAAGGGCCGTTTCGATGGGCCGCGCTCTCGGGCGATCCCGCGGACATCGCCAAGCTGGACGATGCCCTGCTCGAAACATTCCCGGACGACGCGCATCTGCGGCGCTGGATAGAGCTCGCCCGAGAGCGGGTCAAGTTTCAAGGGTTGCCTGCCCGCATCTGCTGGCTCGGATACGGCGAACGCAAGGCCTTCGGTCTGCGCATCAACGAGCTGGTCAAGCGCGGCGAACTCGCGGCGCCCATCGTCATCGGGCGCGATCACCTCGATTGCGGTTCGGTCGCCTCGCCCTATCGGGAGACCGAGGCGATGAAGGATGGTTCGGACGCGATCGCCGATTGGCCGATCCTCAACGCGCTGCTCAATGCGGTCGGCGGCGCTCATTGGGTTAGCGTCCACCACGGCGGTGGGGTGGGCATTGGTTACTCCATCCACGCCGGCATGGTGGTCGTTGCGGATGGTTCCGAGGATGCGGCCGCCCGGCTTGGCCGCGTGCTCACGACCGATCCCGGGATCGGCATCGTGCGCCACGCGGATGCCGGCTATGACGAGGCCCGGGCCGCGGCCGACCGCCACGGCATCGACTGGAAACTGTAGGGACGAAAATACCTCGCCGGAACAGCCGATACAAAGAGGGATGATGAAAGATCTACAACCCGCTCAACAATACGAGGATTTTGGATCCGCTGCAGAGGTGGCGCTCGGGCTGCTCCGCGAGAAGGTCGGCCTGCAGTACTGGATGATCACTCGCCTCGCCGGCGACGAGCTCATCGTGCTCAACTGCGTCGGCGATAGCTTCGGCATCAAAAACGGCGACAGCATGCTTTGGACCGACACGCTTTGTTCGCGCATGCTCGCCGGCAGCGGTCCGCGCGTGGCGCCGAGGGTTTCGGAGGTGCCGGCCTACGCAAACGCACCGCTCGCTCAGGCGCTGGGCATCAACACCTACATGGGAGCGCCGCTAACGCTTTCCGACGGCAAGCTCTACGGCACGCTCGCCGGTTTCGACCGCGAGCCTAAGCGCGATGACCTCAAAGCCCAGCTGTGGCTCGTGGAGATGGTCGCGGGATTGCTCGGTGCGATCGTGTCGCGCGAGAAAAGCGCGGGTGACAGCGCCACGCAGCTCGTCTCGGAAGGCGGCGAAGTGCTCGTGGACAAGCTCACGCAGACCTTCAACCGCCGCGCCTGGGATCGCATCCTCGTTTCGGAAGAAGCGCGATGCGCGCGCCACAACCATTCGGCCTGTGTCATCTGCGTCGACATCGACACGCTGCGCGCCATCAACGACGCGCAAGGCCGCGACAAGGGCGACGAGCTGCTCATCCGTACCTCGCAGATCCTCAAGCGCGCCTGCCGTGGTTATGACGTGGTCGCGCGAACCGGCGAAGACGAGTTTGCGATCTTGGCGGTCGAGTGCGGGCTGAAGGGTGCCAAGGGGATGTTCGACCGCATCAACGGCGGCTTCCATAAAGAGAACATCAAGGCTTCGCTCGGCATCGCGTTGCGCAATGCCAGCACCGGTTTGCCGAGAACGTTCGAAGAGGCTACCAACACGCTGCTCAACGCCAAGCGCGCTAGGACGTAGCGGCCTGGAAGTACTTCGACGTCAGTCCGTGGTCGAGATGACCCGCGATGAGCAGTGACGCTTGCACGACGCGATCGAGGTTCACGCCCGTGCCGATTCCCATCCCGTCGAGCATATAGATCAGATCTTCGGTCGCAAGATTGCCCGCAGCGCCGGGCGCGTACGGGCATCCTCCTAGACCACCGGCCGACGCGTCGAAGATCGCGATCCCGGACTGCAATCCGGCGACCACGTTGGCAAGCGCCGTCCCGCGCGTGTCGTGGAAGTGCAGAGCAAGCCGCCCGGAATCGATGCGTCGCAGCACGAGTTGGCAAAGATCGGCGACTTGACGGGGCGTCGCCACGCCGATGGTGTCGCCGAGGCTGATCTCGTCCACGCCCAGATCGATGAGTTCCCCGGCCACCTCGAGCACGGCTTGCGGCTTGACTTCGCCCTCGTAGGGACAGCCGAAACAGGTGGAGACGTACGCGCGCACTCGCATCTGTTGCGTTTTTGCGCGTTCGATGACGGGCTTGAAGCGCTCGAGCGATTCCGCGATCGTCGCGTTGATGTTGCGTGCGGCGAACGTTTCTGACGCCGCGGTGAAGACCGCGATCTCATGGACGCCTGCGCCGAGCGCGCGCTCGAAGCCGCGCAGGTTCGGCACCAGCACGGGGTAGCGGACGCCGGGTCGACGCTCGATCTCGCGCATGACGTCTTCCGCGTCCGCGAGCTGCGGGATCGCGTCGGGCCGCACGAATGAGGTCACCTCGATGACCGGCAAGCCTGCTTCCGAAAGCGCGTTGACGAAGGCGACCTTCACGGCGGTTGGGATGCTCGCGCTCTCGTTCTGCAGACCGTCGCGCGGGCCGACCTCAACGACGGTCACCCGATTGGGAAGCGATGCGAACGCCGAGGCCATCGGCCGATCAGTCCTCCGCGAGCACGACGAGCGTCTCGCCCGCGCTTACCGTCTGACCGGCTTGGATCATCACCCGGCTGACGGTGCCCTCGTATGGTGCGACGATGCTGTGCTCCATCTTCATAGCCTCCATGACCGCGAGGACCGCAAAACGTTCGACGCGATCGTGCGGCCGCGCGACCACCTTGACGATCGTGCCGCTCATGGGCGCTTGCACGAGACCCGCCGCGCCACCCGCCCCATGGCGCGGGCCCGCATGTTCTTCTGCCGTTGGCGGCTCGGGCAATCCCAAGCTCGTGACGTCACCGTGGAAGCTCGTAGCGATTCCTGACTGCGTCGGCCAAGCGGCGAACTTGACGGTGCCGGAAGGGCCCACGAGCTCGTATGCTCCGTCACCCAAAGCGCGCACCTCCGCTGACGCCTGTCCGGCGCTCGCGCGCCATGCGCCCCGTGCGAAGCTCCAGCGAGCTTCGACCGTGAGCTCGGGCTCGGTGAAGCGCACGCTGCGAGGAGTCGCGGAATGCCTCCACGGTCCGGCCGCTTGCCATGGGTCCGTCTGTCTTGTCCGCGTGCCGAGGTGGACTTTTTCAAGCGCGCCCGTCGCCCCGAGCGCCACAAGCGTCACGGGAACCTGCGGGTCCGCGCGGACGAGCTCCGCGAGATGACGCTCCAAAAAGTCCGTCTGCGTGCGCGCCGCGACGAAGTCCGGCTCGGAGACGAGCCGGCGCAGGAAGCCGACGTTGGTCGCGATCCCACCCACCACATAATCGTCGAGCGCGCGAGCGAGCAGCTCGACGCATCGAGGCCTCGATTCCTCGCGTGCGATGAGTTTTGCGATCATGGGATCGTATGCCGCGCTGACCTGCGAGCCTGCCCGCACGGCCACGTCGTTGCGCACGCCGGGCAAGACGGGCGGGTTGAACGTGGTGATCGTTCCTGTTGAGGGTAAGAAGCCCGCTACCGTATCCTCGGCATAAATCCTGACTTCGATGGCCGATCCATGGGGATCGCGGGGGCCCGCTTCGATCTCGTCGCCAGCTGCGATGAAGAGCTGCTCGGCGACGAGGTCGCAGCCCGTGACCAGTTCGGTCACCGGATGCTCGACTTGCAGGCGGGCGTTCATCTCGAGAAAATGATAATCGCCGCCTTCGTCGACGAGGAACTCGACCGTGCCGGCATTGCGATACCCGACGGCTCGCACGATCGAAGCGGCTGCTTCCTGCAGGCGTCCACGCAGCTCGGCCCCGACGGCGGAGGACGGTGATTCCTCGACGATCTTCTGGTAGCGGCGTTGGATGGAGCACTCCCGTTCGGGGAACGTCATCACGTTGCCGGCATCGTCGGCCAGCACCTGGATCTCGACGTGCCTCGGATGCGCGATATAGCGCTCGAGGAACACGCTTGGATCTCCAAACGCCGCCTGCGCCTCGCGCTTTGCACCTTCGAGCGCCGCAGCGAACTCGTCGAGCTTTTGGACGAGGCGCATGCCACGTCCACCGCCGCCAGCCGCCGCCTTCACGAGGAGCGGGAAGCCGATGCTCCGCGCCGCTTGCGCGAGCGCCTCGGCGCTTTGAGCGGGACCGTCGTATCCCGCGATGATGGGGATGCCTGCCTCCTGCGCTATTCGCTTTGCGGCGATCTTGTCACCCACGGCTTGCATCGCGTCCGGCGGCGGCCCGACGAACGTCACGCCGGCGCGCGCGCAGGCGCGCGCGAACTCCGGGTTTTCGGAGAGGAATCCATATCCTGGATGGATCGCCTCAGCGCGCGAGCGCAGCGCCGCCTCGATGACGAGGTCGATGCGCAGGTACGAGTCCCGGGGCGCCACGCCGCCGATCGCGATAGCCTCATCGCAGACCTGCGCGTGCAGCGCATCTTTGTCTGCGTCGGAGTATATGGCGATCGAGCGAACGCCGAGGTCGCGACACGTGCGCGCGATGCGCACGGCGATCTCGCCGCGGTTCGCGATGAGAAGCGACGAAAAGAGCTTTATTCGTGCCACGAGGGGCGGCGCTTGTCCAAGAAAGCCCGCAGCCCTTCTTGCCCTTCTGCGCTGACCCGCTGCGCCGCGATCCGCTCGGCGGTCCACTGCCGAGCGTCGCGGGCGTCCTTCTTGCCCACGGTCCGGGCGATTTTCTTGGCGAGCCTGGCCGCGCTTGGACCGCTCGTCAGCAGCTCGTGCAGTTTCGGCGAAACGAAGACATCGAGTTGCCCTGGCGGCACGATCTCGTGCGCGAGGCCGATGCGCAGCGCGCGCTCCGCGTTGAAACGCTCGGCGCTGGGAAAGAGCGCGCGCGCGTGGCTTTCTCCGATCTTGCGGATGACGAATGGCGAGATGACGGCGGGCACGATGCCGAGCTTTGCCTCCGTGAAGCCGAAGAGCGCGTCTTCTTCTGCGATGACGACGTCGCACACCGCGACGATGCCCGCGCCCCCGCCGAGCGCCGCGCCCTGCACTTTGGCGAGCGTCGGACACGGGCAGTCGTCGATTGCCGCGAACATATCGGAAAGCCGCAAAGCGTCTTCCATGTTCTCCTGCTCGGAAAGATCGAGCGCCGCGCGCATGTAACGGATATCCGCTCCGCCGCAAAAGATCGCACCGGCGCCTTCGACGACCACCGCGCGAAGCGCATCGTCGCGGGCGAAACCGGAGAAGGCCGTGGTGAGCTCGGCGATGGTCGTCGCGTCCAAGGCGTTGCGCACCTCGGGGCGGTTGAGCCGTACCGATGCGACGTTTCCTTCCCTTGTCACGACGACAGAAGCGGACATCAGGTCCTCCTCGATGCAGGGGTCGCGAATGACGCAATCACATGCGGAAGATGCCGAACTTGGTGGGACGCGCCGGAGCGTTCGCGGCCGCGGATATCCCCAGTCCCAAGACATCGCGCGTTTGGGCGGGATCGATGATGCCGTCATCCCACAAGCGGGCGGTGCTGTAGTAGGGGTTTCCCTCCGCTTCGTACTTCTCCAAGATCGGCTGCGTGAACTCGCGCTGTTCTTCTGGGGTCATGGTCTTGTTCTGCCGTTCCAATCCATCCATCCGAACGGTCAAGAGAACGCTCGCCGCTTGCGGGCCGCCCATGACCGAGATGCGCGCGTTCGGCCACATCCACAGTTGCCGCGGCGCATAAGCTCTTCCGCACATCCCGTAGTTTCCGGCGCCGAACGATCCCCCGATGATGACCGTGAACTTCGGAACCTCGGCGTTGGCTACCGCCATCACCATCTTGGCGCCGTCTTTTGCGATGCCGCCTTCTTCATATTGCTTGCCGACCATAAACCCGGTGATGTTCTGCAAGAACACCAGCGGGATCCCGCGCTCGCAGCACAGCTCGATGAAGTGAGTCGCCTTGAGCGCGCTCTGCGAGAACAGAATCCCCTGGTTCGCGATGATGCCCGCGGGATGGCCGTGGATGTGTGCGAAGCCGCACACGAGCGTCTGCCCGTAGAGCGCCTTGAACTCGTGGAACTCGCTCCCATCCACCACCCGGGCGATCACTTCGTGCACGTCGTAGGGCTTGCGCCAATCGCGCTGCACGATGCCGTAGATCTCTGACGGATCGTGGGCCGGCGGACGCGGCGCCTGTACGGGCCAAGGGATCTTCTTCTGGTACGCGAGGTTGGCGACGATCTCACGGCAGACGCCCAGCGCTTGCTCGTCCGAGAGAGCGTAGTGGTCGGTGACGCCCGAGATGCGTGAGTGCACGTCCGCCCCGCCGAGATCTTCGGCGCTCACCACTTCGCCGGTCGCCGCTTTCACGAGCGGCGGCCCGCCCAAGAAGATTGTCCCTTCGCCCTTGACGATCACCGTCTCGTCGGACATGGCGGGCACGTACGCGCCGCCTGCAGTGCACGAGCCCATGACCGCCGCGATCTGCGCGATCCCTTCGCTCGACATGCGCGCTTGGTTGTAGAAAATACGGCCGAAGTGATCCCGATCCGGGAACACGTCGGCTTGCAGCGGCAAGAACGCACCCCCCGAATCGACGAGGTAGATGCACGGCAAGTGGTTCTGCTCGGCGATCTCCTGCGCACGCAGATGCTTCTTGACCGTGAGCGGGAAGTACGTACCGCCTTTGACCGTGGCGTCGTTGGCGACGATCACGCACTCTCGCCCCGACACCACGCCGATCCCGGTCACAAGTCCCGCGCTCGGCGCTTCGTTCTTGTAGAGATCCCACGCGGCGAGCGTGGAGAGCTCGAGGAACGGCGCTTGCGGATCGATGAGACGCGCGATGCGCTCGCGCACCGGCAACTTCTTGCGGGATACGTGGAGCGCCATCGCCTCCGCGCCACCGCCTTCGCTCACGCGCGCGGTCCGCTGCGCCAGCTCGTCGAGCAATCCGACGAAGTATTCGCGATTCGCGACGAATTCCGTCGACGATGTATCGATTCGCGTCTGCAAGACAGGCATGAACAGAGGCCACCATTCCGCGCCAGAGGGACGCAGCCTCCTCGGCGCCAACGCCGCAGCAGATGGCGAAGCTGTTCGAGTGCGTGCCGAACATCTCAGAAGGCCGGCGCGCCGACGTGGTCGCGCACATCGGCGAACTCGCCGCCAGCGTCTCGGATGTGACGCTCATCGACACGCAGAGCGACCCTTCCCACAACCGCTCCGTGTACACCCTCGTCGGCACAGGCGACGGGGTTGTCGAAGCGGCGCTGCGACTGGCCGGCGGCGCCATCGACGCGATCGACTTGCGCAGTCATCAGGGCGAACACCCGCGCATGGGCGCGGTCGACGTGATCCCGTTTATCCCGCTCGACGGCGCGAGCATGGAAGAAGCGGTGCTGCTCGCACGCCGCTGCGCGCAAGGCCTGTGGGAACGCTATCGCGTCCCGTCCTATTTCTACGAGGCGGCAGCGACCAAGGCAGAGCGCCGGGACCTCTCAGCCGTGCGCAAAGGGCAATTCGAAGGGTTGCTCAGCGCGGTCAAAGAGCCGGACCGCCAGCCCGACGTGGGCGAAGCCGCGCTGCATCCGAGCGCGGGCGCCGTGGCGGTGGGAGCGCGGGATTTCCTCATCGCTTTCAATGTCAATCTTGCGACGGCAGACCTCAAACTTGCCGAACGCATCGCGCTCGCCGTGCGCGCGCGCAGCGGCGGCCTCATCGGGATCAAGGCCTTGGGGTTCTCCCTGCCGGGCGATGTCGTGCAAGTGTCGATGAACGTCGTGAACGTCAAAGCGATACCGCTCTACCGCGTGACCGAGCTCATCCGGCGCGAAGCTGCAGCCGCCGGCGTCGCGGTCCGCGCTACCGAACTCGTCGGACTTTCACCCTTACGCGCAGTGCTCGAGAGCGCCGCGTACTATCTCCACTTCGACGAGGTCGAACCGTCGCAGGTGACGTGGTAGCCGGCGCGCGCTCCCGCTCCTATTCCATCCACGACGCCACCCTCGTCACGCTCGCCCCGCTTGCCTTGGCGGCCGGTCCGCAAGCGCTGGTCGAACGAGACGACCTCGGCCTGGTCGAACGTGGAACCGTACTCGTGGAGAACGGCGTCATCACGGCGGTGGGCAGCCAGCATGACTGCGCGCCGGCGGTGGCGCATGCGCGCTCGCGTTTCTCTTCCTTTGAAGAGCGCGACGCGCACGGGGCGGTTGTCATGCCGGGTTTCGTCGACGCGCACACCCACGCGCTCTTTGCGGGCAACCGGATCGCGGACTTCGAGGACCTCGCAGCCGGCCGCAAACCGGGTCTTGGAATGCCGTACACGATCGAGCAGACGCGGGCCGCGAGCGACGAAGTCCTCGCGCAGATCCTCGAGCGTCACCTCTTGCTCATGCGGGCGCACGGCACGACCGCAGCCGAGGTGAAGAGCGGCTACCAGCTCGACGCGCGTGGCGAGTTGCGGTCGCTCGCGCTGATGGCCCGCCTCGGCGCGCGTGCCGACCTGCCGCGCGTCGTCCCCACGTTTTGCGGCGCGCATGCGCTCGCCCCGGAGTTCGATGACTACGACTCCTTCGTGGACGAGCTGTGCGAACGCATACTGCCGCAAGTCGCAGACCAAGGCATAGCCTGGTTCGCCGACGCGTTCTGCGACCAGGGCTTCTTCACGCCGGCACAATCCGAGCGCTTTTTACGCGCGTGCGCGGCGAAGGGCTTGCGCCTGCGCATCCATGCGGACGAGCTCGCTCCAAGCGGCGGGGCGGAAGTCGCCGCGCGGCTGCACGCGGCCTCCGCCGATCATCTCAATTTCGTCGGAGCGCGGCAGATCGAGGAGCTCGCCGCGGCGGGTTGCATCGCGGTCTTGTGCCCGGGCACGGTCGAATACCTCGACCTCGAGCGCTTCGCGCCCGCGCGACGCCTGATGGACGAAGGAGTGCCCGTCGCGCTCGCGACTGATTTCAATCCGGGGACCTGTCCGTGCTTCTCCTTGCAAACCGTCGTGTCGCTTGCGCGGCGCTGGATGGGATTGACCGCACCAGAGGCGCTCGCGGCCATCACCCTCAACGCGGCCTACTCGCTCGGACTCGCGGGCGAGATCGGCAGCTTGACAGCCGGAAAGCGAGCCGACATCGTCCAACTCGTCACAGGCGACTATCGCGAGCTCGGTTACTTTTTCGGCACGAACCTGGTCGCCGATACGTGGATCGGAGCGAAGTCCTAAGTGCGTCGAGGTTTTGAGCCCGCCGGTTTGGGAATGTGGTACGGAAGGACGCGCGTGGCTCATCCATGAGAACCTTCCGGCGGCAATATTCCAGCAATTATTCCTCTGTCTCCAAGGCCAGACACGACGTGGCGACGTTCGCCCGCGGCTGCGGGCTGCTTCCGTTCGACGTCGGGGACATCACGCTGGCCGTCGGCGAGGCCTGCAACAACGCAGCAGAGCACGGCCATGTCTCCGCCGGTTCTTTCAGCGTGTTCTGCGCTTACAAAAAGGGTGAGCTCAACATCGAGGTCACGGACCAAGGCACGGGTTTCGATCCGCGCGGCAAAGGCGAACGCTGCGAACCAGAAGCGCTGGCGACGCGCGGCCTCGGTATCTTCATCATGCGCTCGCTCATGGACGACGTCTCCTTCACCACGAAGCGCTCGGGCACGTCGGTGCGCTTGACCAAATATACGCTGCGAGGGGTCCCTGCCGACGGCGAATCCGCGAGCACCAACGGGCTGGCGCCCAAGACCGGATTAGGCGCCGTCCACGACCGGCTGAAAGCGCTCTTGAAATTGGGCAGGGGTCAGTCGGGTCACCGCCGCGAGGAGGGATAAGCGCGGCTCTTGCAGGTCGGCCGGCTCGAGCCGGATCATGTACTTGCGCCCCACCTCGTATGCCTCGGTGCCCGTGTCCACCAGACGCACTTTGATCCGCCCGCTTTTCGGGTCGAGCATCTCGGACAACGTCACCGGCGCGACCTTTCCGCCGCGCAGCGCGACCATCGCGCCGGAGCCGCCCGAAAGCAGGTAGCGCACCGCGCCGTAGCCGAGCGTGCGCGCATACTCCACGTCGAACGCCACCGGTTTGGCACAGCGCAGCTCGTAGCCGATGTCTTTGACGACGAGGGTCGTGGTCAGACCGAGCGCGTTCAAGCGCTCGCCGAGCGAACGCTTGATGATGTCGCCGAGGTCCACCTCGGTGAGCCGGACGTTCCCGTACGCGTCCTTGGCCGCGCTCGACATCGACGCGAGTTCGTTCGGTTCGAGGCTCTCCGCGACGCCTTCCGCGATGACCGCGACGCCGTGGTCGTGACCGGACACGCGACGTTTGATGATGCTGCCGGCGAGTGAATCCGCGACCAGATGCAGCGGCACCGCGTGTCCATGGAACTCTTCAGGGATGACGGCCGTCGTGGCGCCCGCGGCCTTGGCGATGCCGAGCGCGAGCGCGCCGGACTTTCTGCCCATGGTGACGACGAGATACCAGCGGGTCGTGGTGCGCGCGTCCTCCATGAGGCTTTCCACGATATTCGTGCCGACCGCGCGCGCAGTCTCAAAACCGAAGGTCGGCATGTTGTCCGGCAGCGGCAGGTCGTTGTCGATCGTCTTGGGCACGGTGGCGACGCGCAAGGCGCCCGCAGCGCGCTCGGCGATGCGCGCTGCACCAAACGTGGTGTCGTCACCGCCGATGCACAGCAGATCCGTCACGCCGAGCTCGCGCAGCGTGTGCACTGCGTGATCGAGCGACTGCTCGTCTTTCGCCGGGTTCGTGCGCGACGTCCGCAATACGGATCCACCGAGCCAATGGATCCGGCTGACGTCTTCGATATGGAGCTCGGCCACGTGCGAGGCGTCGCCTCGGGCCAACCACTGGTAACCGTCGTAGATGCCGGTCACGCGGCAGCCTTCATTGATGGCCTCGATCGTCGCCGCGGCGATGACCCCGTTGATGCCGGGCGCTGGGCCTCCACCGACCAAAATGCCGAGCCGCCGCTCGCTCATCGCTCCACCGCCCTCCTGGCGAGCACTTCACGCATCCGCGGGGTGCCTCTCGGATAGGTCCCCTCAGGGTGACGGTCGAGCCACAATCTCGAGCGCACTGCGGCGTATTCGACGTTTTCGAAGGCGGATGCGCCAAAGCGCTCGCGCAGGCAGGCGACGATAGGTTCCAGCTGGCTCCACGTTCCGAGGACTTGCGGGGCGACGATATCGAGCAGCGGAGCCTCGTCGATGAGGCCATACTTCATGAACGCGCCGACTTGTTCCCAAAGATCGAGCACGAAGAATTCCGGATGGCCTGAACGGGTGACCGGACCCTTGGCGATTTCCAATTGCAGGTCTGCGACGTACCCCCCATCCTTGATCTTGCGCTGCAGGTCGCCGCGGACGTACGCGATCTGATCCTGCAAGGCGGGCTCGTTCCACAGTTCCATGATGGTGAGCATCGCGTTGAGCTGGTTGCTCGCACGCAGGTGCCGCAGCTGAACCACTGCAGCGATGGCGGTCGCCGCGATCACGACGAACGTCGCGCCCGCGAAGATCGTGCTCAGGCTGACGTCGCTCACGAGGAGTTCCCGGCCGCGCCGGGATCCTTCACCGAAAGGTGCGGCGTGTTGTGGGGGAAGACGCCTTCGGGATGTTTGTTCTCCCACATGATGGCGCGCGAGACGAGATATTCGAAATTGTCATAGAGGGTCTGCCCGCCCACTCGCCGGCGGATGGCGATGACGGGCATAAGGACGCCCCAGGCCCGCAGCGCGACGGGGCCACCGGACTCCATGACGACGTCTTCGGCGAAATAGCCGAGCTTCAGGAAGCCGCCGATCGACTCCCAAAAGTCGAGGTACTGGAATTCAGGGTGACGGAGGCGGTCGACCAGCGGCGCGGTGAGGAGCTCCTCGCGATATGCAGGATCCGCAAGCTTGCGCTGCATCGCTTCGCCGAACACGTAGTTCGCGATCTCGCGCGCTTCGGGACTCGACCACTTGTCCATGAACCCTAAAAAACCGGTAATGGCGTTGCTCGCGCGCATGTGCCGTAGTTGGACGACCGCAGCGATGGCCGACGCCGCGATGACGATCATCGTGATGAAGGTTGAGATCGCCGAGATCTCCTCCCAGTTCATGCCCAACCTTCTTCGCGGGCCGGCGTGCGCACGATAGCCGCGCGCGCGTCACCGCTCACCCGGGGCAGCGTCGCTGGATAGTTGCCTTGCGGATGCCGCGCCCGCCAGATGAGCGCGCGAGCCGCGAGGAACTCGAAGTTCTCAAACGTATGAGGGGAATGACGGCGCACGATCTCCATGCACGGCTCCAAGAGCGACCAGTATAGCAGCACGTTCAGCCAGTGACCGAGCAAGAACATATCCTCATCGATGAGCCCGGCGCGCACGTACGAGCCGATCTCCTCGTACAGGTCCGCGACGTGAAGTTCGGGGTGGATGCGGCGGTCGACCGGTAGCTGCTTGAGGCTAGCGCGGAAGGCATCGTCTTTCATCCGTTCCGGCAGCTCCGAGCGCACGAAATTGATGAGCTCGTGGAAGTGGGGCTGTTGGAATAACTCCAACACCGAGAGCAATCCGGAGAGCTGATTGCCCTTGCGCAAATGACGCAGCTGGACGAACGCCGCGATGGATCCCGCGGTGATGACGACAAGCGTGCCGACAGAAGCGATGGCGGTGAGGAGCTCGACCGTCATGTATCGTTATCCGAGGCTGTCGATTGCCGCTTCGTCGCTTTCGAACACTTCGATCGCGAGCTCGATCCCGGTGAGCCGCAAGATGTGACCCGCAGGGCTCTCCGTCGGCGCCGACACCAAGAGCCTGCGCCGGTTCGTGCGCAGCCGCCGGGCGGTGTCGACCAATGCTTCGAGCATGTGGCTGTCGAGATATGAAAGGCCGCCTAGCGAGATGACGAGCGGCCCGCTCTCATTTGCGGCCACCTCGCGCACGAACGATTTGAACTGGTCGACGTTTGAAAGATCGATTTCCCCGCTCGCGACGACGAGCGGCACGCCTTTAATGGCTTCTTGTCGAAAGGTTGCTTGATCGGTCACGTACGGAGCCTGCTAGCGACATGTGCAAGTGAACGGTGGTGCCCTTTTCGTTTGGTTCCACCTCGACCCTGTCTGTCAGGGCCCGCATGAGCGGCAACCCTCGGCCGCCTCCGTCGTCGCGCGGCGGTCGCCAGTTCCCATGGTCGCTCACCGAGATGAGCACTTCTTCGTCATTGCGGACGGCGTGGACCATGAGCGGTCCTTCGCCGATGCCGTAGGCGTGCTCGATGACGTTGCTGATCGCTTCGCCGCAGGACACCAAGAGATCGGTCGTACGGGTGTCATCCATGCCGACGCCGAGCGCGAAACGTCGCAGGCTTTGGCGCAGCACCCGGGCGCAGCTCGGATCGGCCGTCACCACCAAGTCGAGCGCTTCCATCGGCGCGGGCGCGACGGAGACCGTGAGGATGGCGACGTCGTCGCTCGGCGATCCGAGGATGACGCGGCGCGCGATGGCTTCGGCCGGATTGGGGGACTGGGTCGCGACCTCGGCCGACACCGCGCGCTCCAATATCTTCTCGCCTGCGCTCACGTTGTGGTCGAACTCGATGAGCCCGTCGGTGTAGAGGACCAGCATCGCTCCTGCCTCCAGCGTGACGGAGATCTCTTCGTATTGCTGGTCGGCGAAGAGCCCGAGCGGGAGACCCTTGTTTGAAACTCTTTGCACGTCACCCGGGGGGCGGGCGAGTAGCGGCGGTGGATGCCCGGCACAGGCAAAGCGGAACTGTAACGAGACAGGGTCGAGCACGCCGAAGAGCGCCGTGACCATACCGCTGCCTTCGTAGGTCAGGCGCTGGTTGACCCGGCTGAGCACCTGTCCGGGTGAGGCGCCCTCGAGCGCCACTCCACGCAAAGCTTGCCGTGCGCTCACCATGGATACCGCAGCGCTGAGACCTTTGCCCGCCACGTCGCCTATAGAAAGCGCGAGCTCGCCGCTCGGCAACAAAAACGCGTCGTACCAGTCGCCGCCGATTTCCGCCTCCTTGGCGCCGGAGAGGTAGGTCGCGCGCAGCCGGATGCCGGGAATGCGCGGCAGGTTGACCGGCAGCGAGGCGCGTTGAAAGGTGTCGGCGACGCGTTGTTCTTTGGCGTAATTGCGCGCGTTGTCGTAGGCGAGCGCGGTGCGAGCCGCGAGCATCTCCGCAAATCGCACGTCATCTGCGTTAAAGGAACGGTTCGATTCCGACTGGACGAAGGTCATCGTGCCGAGGATCTTGTCGCGCGCCTGCAGCGGCACCACCATCGCCGAGCGCATGCCGAGCTGATCCAAGAGCTCCATATAGCGCTCCCCGTGCGCCGCGCCCGCCGCCGCCAAAAGGTCGTTGCTGATGACCTCGTAGAGCTCGGACTGCCCGGTGCGCAGCACGCGAGCGGTGCCGGTTTCCGTGTTCGGAGGATAGCCTCGCAGCTCGCGGACGATGTCGAGCTTGTCTGGATTCTTGTGACGCAACACCACCGTCTGGAGCTCTCCCTCGTTGGCTATTTCGATCGCGCACCAGTCGGACATCCGCGGCACGACGAGTTGCCCGATCCGCTCCAAGACCGATATCGGGTCGAGCGAGAGCGAGAGCGTGCGCCCCGCATCCACCAAAAAACGCAGCTGTTCTCGCGCCATGCTGCGTTCGGTGAGATCCAAATTGACGCCGGTCCAGCCGATGCGCTCCCCTGCTTCGTTGCGCACCACGCTTCCCCGGCACAGGATCGAGTAGATCTTACCGTCTGCCCCGAGGATGCGATACTCATCCTCCCACATCTCGCCCCATTGCTCGCGGTTGCGCCAGGCGTCGCGGATGCGTTCGGCGTCTTCGGGGAGCACGCGATCGAACCAGCCGCCCGCGCGCACGTCGGCGAGCGTCATCCCGAGCATGTCGAGAAATGATCGGCTCATGTAGACCACGCGGCCTTCGGCGTTGCAATGCCACACACCGAAGGGGATCGACTCGCTGACGGCCTGGAAGCGCGCGTCATTCTCCGCGAGCTGGCCTTGCAAACGAGACAGCTCGAGGGCGTGGTCCCGCAGCTGGACATCCCTTAAGGCCCAGCCCTGACGCCGGACGACTTCCACAAGGCCTACGACGATGAGGAAGGCGACGACCCGCGAGAAGAAATCAGAAATTGCGAAGTCATGGAGCGCCGGCTGCGGGCTAAACCATTCTGCGGCGCTGAAAACGAGCGCGCTGATGATGGCTGCCGCCACGCCCCAGGCAAAGCCCGTGATCGTATCGATGGCGATGATGTACACCAAGGCCAAGACGCTCAGACGAAGGAGCGGATAGTCGGTGTTGAGCACCGCGGTGAGGGCGATGAGCACCGCGCAGAGCGCGAGCAAGCCAAATTTGAGCGGGGCTGAGATTTCACCCCGAACGAACCGGCCCAGCAAATACGACATGCGCATAGACTTCGTCCGTCCTTGAACGAACTTTGACGTCCCCTTCAATACTTCTTACCCCGCGGCGTCTGGTCTTACACCTGCAGAAAAAGAAGGGCGGCTCGACGAGCCGCCCATTCTTGTCCATGGCCGCATGCAGACGCGCTACGACCCGGTTGGTTGCGGAGCGGGCGGTTTGAGCGGCTCGCCGATCTTGCGGAAGACCGCTTTTCCGTCCTCGACGTCTAACTGGATGTGGTCGCCTACCTTGAAGCTGCCCCGTAAGAGTTCTTCCGACAAGGGATCCTCGACCAGCCGCTGGATGGCACGTCGCAGCGGGCGCGCACCGAACTGCGGGTCCCACCCTTCCTTGGCGATGAGCTCCTTGGCGGCTTCGGTGGCTTCGAGGGTCACGCGCTGGTTCTCCAGCTCCTTGACCACCTTGGCCAGTTCGAGCGCGACGATCTGCTTGATCTCGTGGAGCTCGAGCGAGTGGAACACGACCACTTCGTCGATGCGGTTGAGAAACTCGGGCCGGAAGAGGTGCTTGACCTCCTCCAAGATCTTGTTCTTCATCCGCTCGTAACGGATGGTCGTCGAACCCTCTTCCTTGATGGGACGGAATCCGATCTCGGCCGACTTCATGAGGCCGGTCGTGCCAACGTTGCTCGTCATGATGATGAGGCTGTGTTTGAAGTCCACCACACGGCCTTGCGAATCCGTGAGGCGTCCGTCTTCGAGCACTTGCAGCAGCAGGTTGAACACGTCGGGATGCGCCTTTTCGATCTCGTCGAGCAGTACGACCGCGTACGGCCTGCGTCGCACCGCTTCGGTGAGCTGTCCGCCCTCTTCGTAGCCGACATAGCCAGGCGGCGCTCCGACGAGCCGCGAGACGGAATACTTCTCCATATACTCCGACATGTCGATGCGCACCATGGCGTCGACGTCGTCGAAGAGGAACTCGGCGAGCGTGCGCGCGAGCTCGGTCTTGCCGACGCCGGTCGGTCCGAGGAAGATGAACGAACCGATCGGGCGCATGGGACTCTTGAGCCCTGCCCTTGCGCGACGGATGGCTCGCGTGATGACCTTGATCGCCTCGTCTTGTCCGACGATGCGCTTGTGTAGCGCCTCCTCCATGTTGAGCAGCTTCATCGTCTCTTCTTCTTTGAGCTTGCTCACGGGGATGCGGGTCCAGGTGGAGACGATGTGGGCGATCTCCTCCGGGCCGACCGTGTTCGTGGTCGAACCCTTCACGGTGCGGGTCTCGCGCCAGGCTTCCTCCATCTGGGTCTTGCGGGCGCGCAGCTTCTCCTCGCGATCCCGGATCTGCGCCGCTTTTTCGAACTCCTGCGCCTTGATGACCGCCTCTTTTTCCGCGCGTACCTTGCGGATCTCGTTTTCGACTTCGCGGATCTCCGGCGGCAGCGACGTGGATTGCAGGCGTACGCGCGAGGCGGCCTCATCCATGAGGTCCACCGCTTTGTCCGGAAGGAAGCGATCCGTGATGTAGCGATCGGACAGCCGCGCCGCCGCGTCCAGAGCCTCGTCGGAGATCTTCACGCGGTGATGCGCTTCGTACCGATCCCGCAAGCCCTTGAGGATCTCGATCGTCTCTTCGACCGATGGCTCGCCCACCATGATGGATTGGAAGCGCCGTTCGAGCGCCGAGTCTTTTTCGATGTGCTTGCGGAATTCGTTCAGGGTCGTCGCGCCGATGCATTGGAGCTCACCGCGCGCGAGTGCTGGTTTGATGATGTTGCTCGCGTCGATCGCGCCTTCTGCCGCGCCGGCGCCGACGAGCGTGTGCAGCTCGTCGATGAAGAGGATGATCTCGCCCGCAGCCGCGCGGATCTCGTCCATGACGCGCTTCATGCGCTCTTCGAACTCGCCACGGTACTTCGTCCCGGCCACGAGGCCCGCGAGGTCGAGGGTGATGACCCGCTTGTCGCGCAGCGGTTCGGGCACGTCGCCGCTGATGACGCGCTGGGCGAGGCCTTCGGCGATGGCCGTCTTGCCCACGCCCGGCTCGCCGATGAGCGCGGGGTTGTTCTTCGTTCGGCGCGAGAGGATCTGGATGACGCGCTCGATCTCGGTGTTGCGCCCGATGACCGGGTCGAGCTTGCCCTCGCGGGCGAGCTGCGTGAGATCGCGGCCGTAGGCATCGAGCGTCGGGGTCTTGCTCTTGCCCTTGGAGGCCGTCTGTGGCTGTGACTCGGCTCCGAGCAGCGACGTGGTCTGGACGCGGACCTTGGCCGGGTCCACGCCGAGGTTGGTGAGGACGCGAGCGGCGACGCCTTCGCCTTCACGGATCAGGCCGAGCAGCAGGTGCTCGGTACCGATGTAGTTATGGTTGAGCTGGCGCGCTTCTTCGAAAGCCAGCTCGATGACGCGTTTGGCGCGCGGGGTGAACACCATCTCTTGCTGGACGGTCTGACCGCCCCGGCCGACGATCGCTTCAACTTCAGCGCGGACCTTCGCCAGGTTGACTCCTAAAGTTTCCAACACTTTGGCGGCAAGGCTCTCGCCTTCGCTGATGATGCCGAGCAGGATGTGCTCTGTCCCGATGTAGTTGTTCCCAAGCCGCTGCGCTTCTTCTTGTGCCAGCACGATGGACCGGCGCGCGCGCTCGGTGAACGGTTCCCACATGGACATTTAGATTTTTGACTCCTTGGGCGCTTCAGGGATATCGCACCCGGATTTCCGCCTTGCGGGCGGCTTCGTTCTCGTTCTTATGTTCGACGGCGTACCTTCTCGCGCATTTGTTACCCGTTTGGGTGACTTGCCAGTCTATAGGCGACTTTCCAGTCGCCCGCTACATATGGGCGACTTGACAGTCGCCCGCTACATTAATAACGTTGCGGACGCCATGAACGGTTCATGCTTGGATTATCGGCAAACGGAAAGCCTCAAGGAACACGGTCCGTGCTGTACTGGTGCCCGAGAAACCTCAGGATGTCGCATCGGCTTTCGGTCGATTGTATGCCAATCGCTACGCCCGGATTGCACAATCCGGATGCGGGTTCGTCGCTTAGACCCGCTCGCCGATCAGTACGCCTTGGAGCGTGGCCGCTTGAGGCCTACCGCGATAATACTTTCGCGCGCGCCCAATGTCAAGGAGCATGACGGAATCGAAACTGCTCGACACGAAGCAATCAAGCGCGGTCATGGCATCGTTCAATTCTCAGCACGCGAGCGAGCATCGCGTCGCGATCGCGCTCGGCTCTAACATCGGCGACCGTTCCGGCAACGTCATTGCCGCGATCGCGCGCTTGCGCAGCTACGTCCGCATCGACCGGATCTCGCGCGCATATGAAACCAAGCCCGTGGGCTTCACGGATCAACCCGACTTCCTGAATCTCGCGTGCACCGGATGGACGACGCTCGACCCGCAAGCTCTGCGCGACGCGATGGCCCGGATCGAGCGGCAGGTCGGGCGCCGCAACACGGTCCCTTTGGGTCCACGAGCCATCGATCTGGATCTGTTGCTCTACGACGCGGTCATCTCAGACGAAGAAATCTGCACGATTCCGCACCCCGGACTTCCGTCTCGGGCGTTTGTCCTCGTGCCGCTCGCGGAGATCGCTCCCGAGCTCGTCGATCCGCGATCCGGAAAGACGATCGGTGAGTTGGCGAAAGCCATAGACCGGTCGGGGGTTTCCGTATACGAGGGCGGTCTTTTGACCCGGGTTCAGCGCGACGTGCAAGAGTCGCGACCGCTTGTTCCCCTCGCTCTCAACCGCGTCGGCGTCACCGGCGTCCGGACCTTGATCCACCTGGAGAACGCATCCCAGTTGGGGCAGCAGATCATCGCCACAGTCGACATCTATGCCGATCTCGATGCCGAACACAGCGGCGTCCACATGTCGCGCTTCTCGCAAGACCTCGAGGACGCGCTGGCCGAGCTGCACTGGGACGGTGCGAACCTTGCGGACTTGACGCACTCGGTAGCGCAGCGCGTTGTCGAAAGCCAGCACGCGGAGCGCGCGGAGGTCGCCCTGCGCGCCCCACTGTCGCTCGCCCGAGCCACTCCGGCGAGCGCGTTGCCGACGCGAGAGTTCTATACCGGGATCGCCCGGGCTGTGGTCGCCTCCGATTTTGCGCGTCGTCTGGCCGGCGTTGAGGTCGAAGGCATGACCGCGTGCCCTTGCGCGCAGGCGATGGTTGCCGAACAGTCTCGCGAGCGCCTCCTCGGCGAAGGTTTTGGCGAAGAGCAGGTAGTGAAGATCTTGAACGCGATGCCCATCGCGACCCACAATCAGCGGGGCGTCGGGACGCTGCTCGTGGGCTCGGACCGGCCCGTCGCGCTCGAACAGCTCGTGGAGATCGTCGAACAGTCCATGTCGTCTGAGACGTACGATCTGCTCAAACGCCCCGATGAGTTGTTCGTCGTGAACAAGGCACATCAGTCGCCGCGATTCGTCGAGGACGTGGTGCGCGAGATGCTGCGCTACTGCGGCGACGTGCTGCAAGATTTTCCCGCCACGACGTTTATCTTCGCCCGGCAGATCAATTTTGAGAGCATCCACAAGCACGACGCGGTAGCGGAATCCGCCTGCACGCTCGAGGAACTGCGCCGTGAATTGGGCGGCGAGAAAGAGGTCCGCCACACCACGCTCGGGCAATGGCTCGCCGGCGACCTCGTGGCACACCGGCCATGATGGACTTCGAGGCGGCGGCCGTCCCCTATTGGCCCATCCGGCGGCGCAAGCTCATTCGACGAAACCTTGCATTCCTCGCAGCGATCGCTGGGCTTGCGTGCGTCGTGTTGTTCATCCGGCATCGCCTGGTGACGGAGCCCATCGCCGACCGCGTGCTCGATCAGGTGGCGACGACGGTGTCCGTGCGCTACTACGACCGCTCCTACCACGGCGTCGATTGGGACGGACTCGTCGCGCACTATCGGCCGCTCGTCGAAAGCGCTCCGACGGTGGATCGCCGCTATCAGCTCTTACAGGCCATGGTCGCTCGCTTAGGCGATTCCCACACCGCGGTTTTCTCTCCGGATGAAGTCAACGGCGTGGAGGCTGCAGATGCCGGCACGACCGGCGCGGTCTTCGTGACGATCGGGCGTGACCGAGTCGTCGCACGAGTGGCACCGCGATCGCCCGCGGCCTCAGCGGGACTGCGGCCTGGCTACATCATCGCCGAAGGCGCACCGGTTGCTGGATCTCATGCGCCGTGGGGACCGCTCGCCATTCGCGATCCGGTGACGGGGCGCTCGTGGAGCACGGTGCTGCGGCCGATCGTGCCGGGCAGATCCTACGACGCGGTCATCCCCGCCGATCTTGATTGGGGCACGATCGGTTCGGACGTGGGCTACTTGCGGATGGCGTCGTTTCCGAACAACATCGAAGAAGAACTGGGCTGGGCCGTCTCGGACATCGGACGACACCCGGCCATGATCCTCGACCTGCGCGGAAATCCCGGTGGACTTATCGACGCGGTGGACGCCACGGCAGGCATCTTCTTGCCCGAGGGAGCGCTGGTGGCGACGGGCACCGGGCGCTATTCGCTTTTCCGGCGGCGCTTCGCGGCGACCGCTGATGCAGGGATCCGCTACGATGGCACGCTCGCCGTTCTCGTCGATGGGACCAGCGAAAGCGGCGCGGAGGCTCTCGCCTCGGCGCTCCAAGCGTATCATCGAGGGGTCATCATCGGCGAGCCGACGGCGCGGCACGTGCTCGGCGTCGAGGTGGAAGAACGGCTCGCGGACGGTGGATTGTTGCGCGTCGCCACGCTCGACATGCGCGACGTGCGCGGCATTGCGCTCGAAGGACGCGGGGTCACCCCCGACATCACCGTCGCGCGGACGCCCGCAGACATCGCCCGCGGCCGCGACCCGCAATTGCGCGCCGCCCTCACCTATCTCAAGCGCCTGTAGGGGGCGACTGGCAAGTCGCCCCTAGCCCGACTACGTCACCGCCGACAACTTCCCGAGTTCTTGGCGCAGGTCCGTCGTGGCGAGGATCACCGCGCGCGGAGCGGAGCTTTGTGCTTTGAGAAGATCTTTTGGGTTGACGTCGACGAGGAACACGGGTAAGTCGCGCGTGTTGAAACCTTCACCGAGGTAGCGCGCCGCTTCGAATGCATGCGAGGGGATGACGCTCGCCGCGATGACGACGACATCCGGGCGATTCGCGTCCACCGCATCGAAGAACACCGGCCAGCGAGGTTCCGCTTCAACCACCGTCGCGCCCGTCTCTTGAAGAGCTTGGCGGCGCTCGGCGCATGCCGGGTCGGTTTTGAACTGCAATAGGAGCACCTTCATCATGAACCCGCATTCGCTGCGTGCCGAGAGATGGCCCCTGACAGAGCGAAGGGGAGGGCCGCGGGCTGCTGAAACGAGCCACGATGAGCCACGAGCCCGAGATGGAGCTGCTGCAGCAAAAGCTTGCAGCCGCTGCGCTGCCGGCCGGTGAGGCGGCTGTCGCGCGCCAGCACGAGCGAGGTAAACTCACCGCGCGCGAGCGCGTCGCGAAGTTGCTCGATCCCGATTCGTTTGTGGAACTCGATGCGTTCGCGGTGCATCGCAGCGATGCGTTCGGGCTTGCGGACAAGCGCTTTGCGGGCGACGGCGTCGTCACCGGTCACGGCACGATCGACGGGCGGCGCGTATGCATCTTCTCCCAAGACTTCACCGTGCTGGGCGGGTCGCTCGGTGAAGTGTTCGCCGAAAAGATCTGCAAGGTCATGGATCTGGCGCTGAAGATCGGTTGTCCCATCATCGGCATCAACGATTCGGGCGGCGCGCGGATCCAAGAGGGGGTCGTCAGCCTGGGCGGCTACGCGGAGATCTTCTGGCGCAACGTGCAAGCGTCGGGCGTGGTGCCGCAGATATCCATTATCGCAGGGCCATGCGCGGGCGGCGCCGTGTACAGCCCCGCGATCACCGACTTCATCATCATGGTGGACAAGATCTCGCAGATGTTCATCACCGGCCCCGAGATCATCAAGACGGTGACCGGCGAGGAGGTGTCGTTTGAACAGCTCGGCGGCGCGACGACGCACAACACGAAGAGCGGCGTCGCCGGATTCCTCGCCGCGGACGAAGACGATGCCTTCGAACAGACCCGCCAGCTGCTCTCGTTCCTGCCCCAGAACAACCTGGATGACCCGCCCGTCGCGGCGTGCGAGGACGATCCCAACCGCACGGACCCATCCCTCCTCGGCGTCATCCCGAATTCTTCGAATCTGCCCTACGACATGCACGACGTGATCCGGCGCGTGGTGGATGACGGCGAATTCTTCGAAGTGCAGGCGTCCTATGGCGGATCGCTGCTGGTGGGCTTCGCGCGCATCGCTGGACGCCCGATCGGCGTGGTCGCCAATCAGCCCAAGGTCTTGGCTGGGGTGCTCGACATCGATTCGTCCATCAAAGGCGCGCGTTTTGTGCGTTTTTGCGATGCGTTCAACATCCCGCTCGTGACGTTTGTCGACGTCCCCGGCTTCTTGCCTGGGCTGGCGCAAGAGTATGGCGGGATCATCAAGCACGGCGCCAAGCTGCTCTACGCGTTCGCCGAGGCGACTGTTCCAAAACTCACCGTCATCACGCGCAAAGCTTACGGCGGCGCGTACGACGTCATGTGCAGCAAGCACATCCGCGCCGACTTCAACGTGGCATGGCCCACTGCGGAGCTCGCGGTGATGGGGCCGCAAGGCGCGGTGAAGATCATCTTCCGTGAGGAGATCGCACAAGCGAAAGATCCGGCCAAGCGAGCCGAGGAGCTCGTCAGCGACTATCTCGCGCGCTTTGCCAATCCGTATGTCGCCGCCGAACGCGGCTATCTCGACGCGGTGATCGATCCTGCGACGACAAGGCCCGCTTTGGCCGGCGCGCTTGCGACGCTTGCGACGAAACGCGTCGCGCGGCCGGCGCGCAAGCACGGCAACATCCCGCTGTGATCGTCGAACGGATCGAGCCGAAACCTTCACGTGACGAGGCGGCCGCGATCGAGGTGGCGCTCGCGATGCTTGCGAGCCGGCGAGTGCGTGGAAATGGGGCGCGAATAAATTCGCGCCCGCTACACTGGAAGCAGGTGCGTGAGGGGCAGATAGATTCGCACCGCGGTTGGGCCGAGACGGCGCGGCGGGAGGGTCTCGAGACCGGTGTTTAAGCGCGTGCTCGTCGCGAATCGCGGGGAGATCGCGCTTCGGATCATCCGTGCGTGCCGGGAGCTTGGCGTCGGCGTCGTCGCCGTCTACTCCGATGCCGATCGCGATGCGCTGCACGTGCGCTCGGCGGACGAGGCGATCCACCTCGGTCCAACGTCACCCACGCAATCGTACCTCAACATCGAGCGCGTCTTGGAAGCGGCGCGGCGCAGCAAATGCGACGCGGTGCACCCCGGCTACGGCTTCTTGGCGGAAAATGCTACGTTCGCGCGGGCGGTCGTAGACGCCGGCCTCACCTTCATCGGACCCTCGCCCGTACCCATGGAACGCATGGGTGACAAGCTCTCGGCGCGCAAGGTTGCCGTACAGGCCGGGGTGCCGGTCGTACCCGGAACCGCAAGTGCGGCCATATCTGCGCAAGCGGCCCTCGATGCGGCTGCAACGCTTGGCTATCCGATCGCCATCAAGGCTTCGGCTGGCGGGGGTGGCAAAGGTTTGAAAGTGGCCTCGTCCCCCGCCGAGGTCGAGGCCGCTCTGTCGCTAGCATCTAAAGAAGCATCCGCCTATTTCGCCGACGGCACGGTCTACGTCGAGCGTTACCTGCCAAACCCAAAGCATGTCGAAATCCAAGTGCTCGGCGACCAGCACGGCGGCGCCGTGCATCTCGGCGAGCGCGACTGCTCGATGCAGCGGCGCCACCAAAAGCTCGTGGAAGAGACGCCCGCTTCGATCCCGGATGCGCTGCGCAGACGCATGCATGAGGCCGCGCTCGCGCTCGTCCGCGCGATCGGCTACGATAGCGCCGGCACGATCGAATGCCTCGTCCAAGGCGCCGACTTCTATTTCTTGGAGATGAACGCGCGCATCCAGGTCGAGCACACGATCACTGAGGCGACGTACGGCTTCGACCTCGTGAAGGCGCAGATCCGGATCGCGGCCGGCGAACCGCTCTGGTTTCCGCAACAGGACCTCGTTTCGCGGGGGCATGCCATCGAATGCCGCATCAACGCGGAGTCGCCCGTCGCGTCGTTCGCGCCGAGCCCCGGTCGCATCACACGATATGTGGAACCTGGAGGACCGGGCATCCGTATCGACGGCGCCGCCTTTGCGGGCTGGACAATCGGCAGCGACTACGATTCGCTCGTCGCCAAGCTCGTCGCATGGGGCGCGGATCGCGAGGAGGCGCGAGCCAGGATGATGCGAGCGCTGCGCGAGTACGAGGTCGAGGGAATCCAGACCACGATCCCGTTCTATCGAATGCTCCTCGGAGATGCTGCCTTCATCCGTGGCGACTACTCGACCGCAACCGTCGAGGCTTTCGTCACCGAAAATGCCGGCGCGCTTGCCGCCGCATACCCGTCATCCCAGCCCGCGCGCGAAGGCAGTGCCGACGGCAGGTCTGCCGAGTTGACCGTCGAGGTGAACGAAAAACAGTTCCGCGTGCGCGTGTTCGGTCTGGAGGCGGCCACGGACGTCGCGACCCAAACGCGCAAATATCGGCGCGCGCGAGGAGCAGCGCACGGCAGCGCCACGGTAGCCGCACCGATGCACGGCATCGTCGCCGAGATCCGCGTGAAAGCCGGCGATCGCATCACGTCCGGTCAGGTCGTGGCGGTCGTCGAAGCGATGAAGATGATGAACGAGGTGATCGCCCAGCGCTCGGGGATGGTGCAAGCCGTGCACGTCGAGGCCGGCCAGACTATCGAGGCTGGCTCGCCGCTTCTTTCGCTGGCGGAGGAGTAGCGGGCGCACCGGGTTTGCGGCCGCAGCGAGCCGCGACGAAGTCATCGAGCAGCGTGAGTTCGGCCGGAAACCGCGCGAGCAGGGGTTCCATGTCGACCACCATGTTCTGCGTATCGAGCATGATGGCCGTCTGAACCTGGCGGCTGTAGGCCGGGCGCACCGTGCCAGTGACTCCGGCCATGAGATGCATGGTCGCTGGCGCGACGTGCGTGATCTGCGCGCTACGACCGGCGATCCTGGCGAACGCAGCAGCGACCTCATTCATCGTCAACGCCTGCGGTCCGCCGATGTCAAGCGTCTCGCCCGCGAGCTGACCACGCAGCGCCAGCGCAGCGAAATAGGCCACGTCCGCCGCTGCGACGAAGCTGATGGGATTCGAACCGCGCCCGAAAATCCGGGTGCGGCCATCTTTGCGGATCGGATCCCCGACCTGCGCGGCCCAGACCTCCATGAGCGGCGCCGGCCGCAAGATCGTGAAATCCAAACCGCTCTCGCGCACGGCTGTCTCCGTGTCGTGCTTGATGCGGAAAAAGTCGATCGGGTTGTCGGCGCGAGCGCCGAGCGCCGACAAGAAAACAAAACGCTGTACGGATGCGGCCTTCGCGGCCTGGATGAGATTGCGATTGCCAGTGCCGTCGACGAGCTTGGGTGAGTTCTCCCCGACCCCAAGAAGCGAGTGCGCAGCAGCGACCACTTTGTCGACGCCACGACATGCGCGCGCAAGCGAATCGGCGTCGCGCAGATCGCCGACGTAGATCTGTGCGCCGGCTTGACGCAGAGACTGCGCCTTCTTCGCATCGCGCGTGAGCGCGCGGACGTGCACGCCGGCCTCGAGCTGCGACTTGACGAGCGCGCTGCCGACGTTACCCGTGCCTCCGACGACGAGGATCATCGCGCGTCGTCTTGGCGCTTCACCACCTGGGCCCTTGAGACACGAGGCCCAACCTCGGCGCTTGGCAAACGCCCGTGTTCATATGCGGCGCAGGAAAACCGACAGCGGCATCGAGATCGCACCGGTCTATACGGCGGGGGATGTCTGTGATCTTGACCTCGCGCACGAGCCCAAGCCAGGCGAATTCCCGTTCACCCGCGGCATTTTTGAATCGATGTATCGCGGCAGGCTCTGGACCATGCGCCAGTACGCTGGTTATGCCACCGCCCGCGAGTCCAACGAACGTTATCGCTATCTGCTTTCCCAGGGACAGACCGGATTGTCGGTCGCGTTCGACCTGCCCACGCAGATGGGACTCGACTCGGACGCGCCGATGGCCGCGGGCGAGGTCGGACGGACGGGCGTGGCCATCGACACGGTCGATGATATGGAGCTGCTCTTCGAAGGCATCCCGATGGACGATGTCAGCGTATCGATGACGATCAACGCGCCGGCAGCGATAGTGCTCGCCATGTACCTCGCGGTCGCGCGGCGACGCGACATCCCTTTCAAGAAACTCTCGGGCACCTCTCAGAACGACATCCTCAAGGAGTACGCCGCGCGCGGCACCTACATCTTCCCGCCTGCGCCGTCGCTGCGGCTGGTCACGGACCTCATGCGTTACGGCGCGGAGCAAGTGCCCAACTGGAACACGATCAGCGTGAGCGGATACCACATCCGCGAGGCGGGCGCCACGGCGGCGCAAGAGCTAGCCTTCACCCTGGCCAACGGCCGCACGTACTTGCAGGCGGCCATCGACGCCGGACTCGCGGTCGACTCGGTCGCGCCGCGCATGTCGTTCTTCTGGAACGCTCACAACAATCTGTTCGAAGAGGTCGCGAAGTTCCGCGCGGCGCGGGAGCTGTGGGCGCACATCACGCGGGATGAGTTCGGCGCCACCTCTCCACGTTCGTGGTTGATGCGCTTCCACACGCAGACCGGCGGTTCGACGCTTACCGCGCAGGAACCGGACAACAACGTCGTGCGCGTGACGTTGCAGGCGCTGGCCGCAGTGCTCGGCGGCACGCAGTCGCTGCACACGAATGCATCCGATGAGGCCCTGGCCCTGCCGACCCAACATGCGGCGAAGCTCGCGCTGCGCAGCCAGCAGATCATCGCGTTTGAGAGCGGCGTGGCGGAGACGGCGGACCCCTTGGGCGGCTCGTATTTCGTCGAGCGTCTGACGGCCGATCTCGCGGCTGCAGCACGTGTCATCATGGCTGAGGTCGATGAGCGTGGCGGCGCGATCAAAGCAATCGAAAGCGGCTGGATGCAGCAGCAGATCGCGGACAGCGCGTATCGCGCCGCGCGCGCGGTCGAATCCGGCGAGAGCATCGTCGTCGGGGTCAACAAGTTCAACGATCCCGATGCCGCGGCGCAACAGCCGCGGTTGCAAAAGATCGACCCGGCATTGGAGCGCGAGCAGTGCGAGCGTCTTGCGCGAACGCGCGAGCAACGCGACCGCGCCGCGGTGAGCTCACGTCTCGCCGCGATCGTGCGCGCGGCCCAGACCCGGGCGCCGCTCATGCCCGAGTTCATCGAAGCCGTCGACGCGCGCTGCACGCTTGGGGAGATCTGCGATGCGTTGCGTTCGGTGTTCTCCGTCTACGAGCCGGCGCGGGCGGTCTGATGGCTTTTGGCGAGCTCGACCACGTAGCGCTCGTCGTGCGCGACCTTGCCGCGATGGAAGCGCTCTATGCCCCGCTCGGTTTTTCCGTGCTCTACCGCGAGCGCGTGGAAGAGCAAGGCGTCGATATCGTCGGCTTGCGCGCCGGAGACAGCGCGATCGAATTGCTGCGGCCGCTGCGCGACGACTCCAAGCTGTGGCACTATCTTGGCACTGCAACCTCGAAGCTGCACCACGTCGCCTACCGTGTCGACGATCTGGAGGGGGAGCTCGCGCGGCTCAAATCGCTCGGCGTGCCGTTGATCGACGAGCATCCGCGACGAGGAGCGCACGGCAATCGCATCGCATTCATCCATCCGTCCTATACCGGCGGCACGCTTCTAGAGCTGTGCCAAACTCCGCATTAATTCTTTGCAACCTCCCGCGTGCGTTCCATGTAGGCATGTTCGGTAAGAACTTGCGCACTCGAGAAAGGAGTTCTCCGTCATGCACCCTTCATGGAAAATCTTGCGGTCGCTCGCACCCCTCGCGATCGTCCTCGCGCTCCTCGCCGGCAGCCACGGCGTCGCACGAGCCGATCAAGACGTCGCAGCAGCCCAGGTCTCTTGCGGCAGCGTCGACTTGAATTCGGCGAGCAGCGCCGACGCTAATGCTGCGTTCAACTGCTTCACCAAGGCCTTCGCGGCGTGCGATTTTGCATCGTTGACCGCGACCTCGACCGACGGCGGCAACCCGGTGTCGTCCATCTTCACGACCTATACGGGCGACCACGGTTGCAACATCTCCGAAACTGTGTCGCGGGTGAACGGAACCGACGCGCTCGTTGACACGTACGTGTGCAACAGCGTGAGCCAAGACAGCGGCGCTTTGCACTTCAGCGGCTGCGGCGCTCAGCGCGACGTCTGGTTGCGGCTCGCGAAGTCCTAGCAAGAGCCCCTCGGTGACCCGCGAAGCAACGCCGCATGGCGTTGCACATCGGAACCTGCGGCTTCTCGTACCGCGACTGGATCGGACCCTTTTACCCTCCCGGCATCAAGCCGCTCGACATGTTGCCCTTTTATGCCGAGCGGTTCGATGCCGTGGAGATCGACAGCACCTACTACGCGATCCCAAAGCCGCAGCTCTTCGAGAGCATGGACCGGCGCACGCCCGCGCACTTCCGTTTCACGGTCAAAGCACCGGGCAGCATAACCCACGTTCCAGCCGATGCGATTCCTTCGGCCGGCGACATGGCTGCATTCCGCGCGTGTCTTGAGCCCTTGCGCGCGAGCGGCAAGCTCGGTGCCGTGCTCGCGCAGTTCCCCAACAGTTTCCGGCCGGGTCCGGAGGCGTACGAACGGTTGCATCGCATCGCCGGCGGGTGGGCCGATCTGGATCTGGTTGCGGAGTTTCGACACCGAGCGTGGCAGGACGACCGCACCATCGAGGAGCTGCGGGCTCTTTCCATCGGCATCTGCAACGTCGACGAGCCGCGGTTCGCGTCGCTCATGCGGCCTGGATCCGAAGTCACCTCCAGCGTCGGCTACGTGCGTTTTCACGGTCGCAACTACGGCAAGTGGTGGAAGCAAGAGCGCGGCGCTCACGAGCGCTACGATTATCTGTACTCCCCGCAGGAGCTTGGCGAGTGGGTCGGCCGCATCGCGGCCATCGAGGAGCAAGCCCAGCAGACCTACGTTCTCTTCAACAACCACCACCTGGGCAAGGCGGCGGCCAATGCCCGCGAGCTCGCGGCCATGCTCGCTGCTTGACAGGATTTAAACAATCGTTTAAAATCGGCGCCAGATGCATGGTGCGACGACCGCTGCGCGCGATTCGACGCGGGAAGCGCTGCTCGAAGCCGCGACCGAGGTCTTCTCTCGTGACGGCTACCATGACGCGACGGTGCGCGAGATCGTTTCCCTCGCCGGCGCGAACGTGGCTGCGGTCAAGTATCATTTCGGAGACAAGCTCGGCCTCTATACCGAGGTCCTGCGGGCGACGGTGCTCGGCGCCGGTCACGCGCTCGTCCCCGCGCTTGTGGATACGGACGCGCCCCCTGAAGCGATCTTACGGCAGTTGATCGCGACGTTCGTGCATCGAGTGCTCGGCGCCCAGGGATCGCAGGGACGCTTTTTGTTGATCGCCCACGAGCTCGCGCGACCGACGTCCGTGCTCCCCCGTTTGGTCAAGGAGATCGTGCAACCGAACTACGACCGCATCCGCACGCTCGTGGGCCGGATCGTCGGCGCGCCGCCCGACGACGAGCGCACGTGCATGTGCACGCTGAGCATCATCGCGCAGATCATCTTGTACGCGCGCACCGGCTCGCTCGTGCGCCTGTTGCGCCCGGCGTTGCCCCTCACGCGCGCGCGCCTCGACCGGATAGCGCGGCACATCGCCGACTTCTCCCTCGCGGCGCTCCGGGCGCAGCGCGCGTGACCGCGCATCGCAGCGCCGTCATCCTTGTCTGCGCGGCGTTGTGCAGCGCGTGCGGCACGTCTGACCGATTCGCATACAGCGGCACCCTGCAGCCGGAGGTCGCCAATGTGGGGAGCACGGTCGGCGGACGCGTGACGGAGGTCGCGACGAGTGACGGACGCCTTGTCCGCGCGGGTCAACTGATCGTGGCGTTGGACGATAGCCAGTTGCGCGCGCAATACGAGGCGGCCAATCACGAGCGTGCCCAGGCCGCCGCCGCGTTGCGCGACCTGTTGGCAGGCTCGCGGCCGGAAGAGATCGCCCGCGCCCGGGCCGAGGCCGCACAAGCGCAGGCGCAGCTGCGCAAGGTGGCTGCTTCGCAACCCGACGAGATCCGCGTGGCGCGAGCGAACGTGCGCTCCAGCGCCGCCGACTTCGCTCGCGCGCTTGCGGCGGAACGCCAACAGTCGCTCACCTACGGTCGCGCGCAACAGTTGTACGAAGAGGGAGCGATCGCCGCACAGGCGCGCGACGATGCGCGCGCCGGCTATCAGACCGCCGTCGCAAACGCGCGCGCCGCTCGAGCGCAACTCGCCTCCGCGCGAGCCCAGTTTGCCCAGCTCACCTCGGCGTCGCAACCCTCCGACCTCGCAGCGGCGCAAAGCGCCTACGCCGCGGCGGCGGCAAACGCGAACCTGATCGCAGCGGGCGCGCGGCCGCAGCAGATCGCGCAAGCGAGGGCGGCGCTTTCAGCAGCCACGGCGAACGCGGCGGCGGCGGCGAGCCTCCTGCGCGAGATGTCCGTCCGTGCACCCGCAAGCGGCATCATCGATGCCCTCGACCTGCGCGTCGGCGACATGGTCGGACCGCGCGCGACGGTTGCCGCGGTGCGCGAAAACGTCGATCCCTACGTGCGTATCTACGTCGCGCAGCGCGATCTTGGCAGCATCGCGGTCGGCACGAACGTGCAGGTGCGTTCGGACGCTCTACCCGGCACGACGCTTGGCGGGCGCGTCGAGGAGATCGACCAGGACGCGCAGTTCACGCCCCGCGACGTGCAGACCGCACAAGACCGTGCCGATCTCGTGTTCGGCGTCAAAGTGCGCGTGCACGATCCGGATCGCCGGCTGCATGGCGGCACTACGGTCGAGGTCGCCCTGCCGTGAGCGCGACGATCGTGGCGCGCCATCTGACCAAGCGTTATGGCGACCGCGACGTGGTGCACGACGTCACCTTCGAAGTCTCGCCCGGATCGATTTTCGGTTTCCTGGGGCCGAACGGCAGCGGGAAATCCACCACGATCAAGATGTTGTGCGGCCTCGTCGAGCCGAACGCGGGCCAAGCTTCGGTCAACGGCTTCGACGTCAAGACCCAGAGCCCTCAGGTGCGGCGCTCCATCGGGTACATGTCGCAGTCGTTCTCGCTGTACGGCGATCTCACGGTGCGCGAGAACCTTCAATTCTATGGGCGGGCCTACGGGCTCGATGCAGGTCGCAGGCTTGGCCGCGCCGAGGAGGTCAGCGCGCTCACCGGTCTCGGACCGTATGCAGCGCAGCTGGCACAAACGCTCTCGGGCGGGTGGAAGCAACGTCTCGCTCTCGCCTGCGCTTTGCTCCATGAACCCGCGGTGTTGTTCTTGGACGAACCGACGGCCGGTATCGATCCTGTCGCGCGCCGTGCGCTGTGGGACCTGCTCTTCAACCTCGCGGGCAAGGGGATGACGCTGTTCGTCACGACGCACTACATGGATGAGGCCGAACGCTGCTCGGCCCTGGGCTACATCTACGACGGCGACCTCATCGCGCTGGGCACGCTCGACGAGCTGCGCTCGTTGCCGCACGTGGACCCGCCCGGCACCGTGCGCTATCGCGTGACCGTCGACCGTATCATGCCGGCATTCGCGCAAGCGCAAAAGCTTCCGTACATGCGCGACGTGACGATTTTTGGGCGCGACCTGCACTGTCTCGTCGAGCAGGGCATCACGAGCGAGAGGTTACGAGCGGATTTGATCGAGGCGGCAGGCACGATCGATAGCGTCGATCGTATCGGCCCGTCCATCGAGGACGTCTTCGTTGCGCTCACACGGGCACGGGCGGCCGCATGAGGGCCACGTTCGATCTCACGGGTCTTGGCGCAGTGCTCTACAAGGAGTTCATCCACGTCACCCGCGACCGCCTGACCTTGGGCCTTGCGCTCGCGCTACCGATCGTGCAGCTCATCATCTTCGGGTACGCGGTCAATACCCGCGTCGAGCATGTCGGATCGGCATACATCAACGAGGACGGCGGCGCCCTCTCCGTGCGCGCGCTCGATGCGCTCCGGGCTTCGAATCAGTTCGACTTCGTCCGAGTGGCCGCATCGCGAGCCCAGTTGCGCGATCTCATCGTCGCCAACCGGGTCAAAGTCGCCTTCGACATCCCGCCGAACTTCACGGCCGACGTGTCGAGCGGACGGGGTGCACAGCTGCAGGTGCTCGTGGACGGATCGGACTCGAACATCGCCCAGCAAGCGTACAGCGCCGCGCTGTCGGTCGGCGCGGTGTTATCGAGCCAGTTCGCCGGCGGACCTTCCCTGACGGCGACGCTCGTCGACGTGCGGCCCCGGATGCTCTTCAATCCGAGCTTGCGCAGCGCGAACTTCTTCGTGCCCGGCCTCGTCGGCATCATCATGCAACTCATCACGGTCTTTCTCATGGCGCTATCGATCGTGGGAGAACGCGAGCGCGGCACGCTCGATCAGCTGCTCGTGACGCCCATTGGGGTGACCGGACTCATGCTCGGCAAAATCATCCCTTATGCCGTCATCGGATCGATCGACTTCCTCTTCGTGCTCGGGGCGATGGTGTGGGTGTTCGGGGTGCCCGTCGCCGGCAGCGTTCCGTTGCTGCTGGCGCTCGGGGGTGTGTTCATGGTCGTCGCGCTCGGACTCGGCCTGCTGATCTCGAGCGTCGCAAAAAATCAGGTGCAAGCGCTGCTCTTCACCTTCGCGATAACCTTGCCGTCGATTTTGCTCTCCGGATTCATGTTCGAGCGCGACCTCATGCCAGCCGTGTTGCAATGGATGGGTTACGCGATTCCGCTGACCTACTTCTTGGAGATCCTGCGTGGCATCATCTTGCGCGGCGCAGGCGTCGCGGCACTGTGGCCGTCCATCGCGGCGATGGTGGCCTTGGGATCCGTGCTGATCGTCGTGTCGAGCGCGCGTTTTTCACGCCGGACCGCGTAGGCCGTCAAGCACCGCACGCAAGGAATGACCCGACCGCGCAAGGCGCTCGCGAGCTTGGGCTGGATCGCACGCGCAGCGTAGCATGACGATGGCAGTGTCGATCTCCCCCCGCGCCTGACCGAGCGCGCTTGCGGCCGCCGCTTGATCCACGGCTGCGAGCGAGGCGACGATGCGCTCGGCGCGTGCCCGCAATTTGGCGTTGGACGCGATCATGTTCACCATGAGGTTGCCGTAGACTCTACCGAGCTTGACCATGACGGCGGTGCTGATCATGGCGAGCGTCATCTTCAGCGCCGCACCGGCTTTCATCCGCGTCGATCCGGCGATGACTTCCGGCCCGGTGCGCAAGACGACCGGAATCTGAACCGCGCGAGCAAGCGACGAATCCCCGTCGCCCGTGATCCCGATGGTGAGCGCCGCTGTTTCGAAAGCGGCCTCGATCGCACCCAAGACGTAGGCGGCGCGGCCGCTCGCCGAAATGCCTATGACCGCGTCCGCCGGCCGAAGCGACCCGGCCGCCTCAGCGCGGCCTGCCGCGCGATCGTCCTCAGCTCCTTCGACTGCGCTGGTCAGCGCCTGCGGCGCGCCGGCGAGGTGCGCGACGACCATACCGTCCGCGCCGAAAGTAGGGCGCATTTCGGCTGCGTCGAGCACGGCGATCCGGCCGCTGGTGCCTGCTCCGAAATAATGGAGCGTGCCGCCTGTGCGCAAACGCTCCGCGATGGCGTCCACCGCCGTCGCGATGACGTCGATCTCGCGTTCCACCGCCCACGCGGCACGCCGGTCCTCATCGTTGATGCGATGCAACAGGTCGTGCGTCGAGAGCAGGTCCAAATCGAGGGTGGAGGGATGGAGCTCTTCGGTCTGCGAGATCCGCGTTTCGTCCATGGTTGGATTTTCGTTTCGCAGGGGGCTGAGGCCCATGTCGCGCGAGCCCCATAAATGTAGCGGGGGCAAATTTATTTGCCCCCTTTGAAAAGGAACGGGGCGACCGGTGAGGGCCGCCCCGCGGAGGGTTAGTGAAGCGGTGCCAGCTTGACCGACGCCATGCCGAGCGCTTGCGCGACGTCATAGAACGCCTGGTTGCTGATCAGATGGTAATCGAGGTCGGCCTGCTTGCCGAGACCCGGTTCCTTGTCGATGTCGTTCATGACTTGGACGTGGATCTTATGCGAAACCGCCTTGTCCAGCAAGAACTCGATCTGGAACGTGCCATCGGCCGCCGTGCCGGCTTTTACGAGAGTCGTCGCGAGATCTTTGCCCGACATCGTCGCAGCAGGCAGCTTTATGCCGGCCGATGTCGCGATCTTGAGCGAATCCTTGACCGCGAAGTCGAACGTCTTGAGCCAGAGATTGACTTTAGCTGCGCCGTATTGCTTCGTGAGCTTTGCGACTTCAGCATTGACGGTCGCCGCGCCGAGCATGTTCGTCAGCGCTGTGGCCGTCGAGTAATCGGACGCGCCGCCGCCGGCTGCCACCAAAGACGCGGTGACCGCAAGCGCAGGCGGACCATTGTAGATCGGACCGCCGAAACGGCCCATCATCGTTCCGTTCATCATCGTGTCTTGGCCGTTATCCATCGGCTGATCGGCAAACGCTGCCGATGCGCCGATCAGACCCGCGGCGACCGCGAGTGCAACGGCGATGAGTTTTACCTTCATTGAACCCTCCTCAAAAGGTTGATAGAAGCGGCTTTAGCTTCTGGTCAGCTAACGTATTAGCGGGCCTTATGGATTGCTTTGAGGGCCTCCAATGCGAGCAAAGCCGCACCGTGGGCGGGTTCGAGGACCGGCTGTCCCACTCGGCAAGGCCCGGTCAAGAGCCCACCCTCACGCACGGCTTCGAGCAACGGCGGCACCGCATCGAAAGCCCCTCCGAAGACGATGATGGGGAGCGGTGCGTCGCCACGTATCTTCGCGGCGACGTGGGCGACCTGCGCGCGAAGTTCGTCACAAGCCGTGCGCTCGATTGCTTCCGCTGCCGGATCGCGAACCGCGGTATCGCCCACGAGGCTTGCGAGCGCCGCGATGGCGACGACGTTTGGGGGCCACCCGTGAACGCGGTCGACGAGCGAGGGGACGGAGTCCGCGGACACGCTTTCCAGAATCGCATCGCTCAGTGGACCGCATGGTTTCACCCCATCTAAGACCGATGCCGCATGATGCAGCGCTTGCAGTCCCATCGCATACCTGCCCGGCGTGTCCCCGAGAACGGCGCCGTACCCTCCACACCGGACTTCGCTGCCGTCAGCGCGCTCGCCATAGACGAGGCTGCCGGTGCCTGCGATCGCGACCATGGCCGGTCGATCTCGGGTTCCCGCGGCCAGCGCGATCTGCGCGTCATTGAGCACCTGCAAGACGACCTCGGATCCCGCGGCCGCACGCAACGTCGCTTCGAAGAATTCGCGATCTGCTGGCCTTGCGTTTCCCGCGGCCCCTAGACAGATCGCTGCGACCGCGCGTCCTTCGAGCAAGGGTTGGATGGCCCGGCGCACGTTATCGGCTGCCTGCTCGTGGCCGACCGAACGAGGATTGGCGCCGCCTTCGAGCTTGCGCGCGACCACCTCGCCCGCTTCTGTCACGAGGAGCGCGAGCGTCTTGCTTCCGCCCGCATCGATCCCGATGACGTGTCTCACGCCGGTGGTGCGAAGATGGATCGCATGAGTAAAGAAAAATTGGCGCCGGGTACGATCTTGCCCATCACGGCCGCGTGCCGCGCGCCGGTGGCGCTCGGCAGTGTATTGAAACGGCCATGCAGCGCTTCGTGCGCGAGGACTGCGAACGCCATGGCTTCTTTCGCGTCCGCATCAATGCCGAACTCATCGGCGCGCGCGATCCGCGGCCTGCCAGGTCTCGCCTGAAGCTCGCGTTCGAGCGCAACCATGAGCGCCTGGTTGTGGATGCCGCCGCCCGAGGTCACGAGGAGCGCATACCCCGGGGGCAGCGCCTGCGCGATCGTGCGCGCGGTGAGCGCCGTGAGCGTCGCGATGAAGTCCTGCGCAGCACATCGCCGCGAGCGCGCCTTCTGCAGCGCCGAGCGAAAGAACGCTTCGCCGAACTGCTCTCTGCCGGCCGTTTTCGGGGCGGGCGTTGAGAAATAAGGATGGTCGAGCAGCTCGCGCAGCAATTGCGGATCGACGACGCCGGAAGCCCCGATCTTCCCATCGGCGTCGTAACCCGGCGACTCGGCAAAGAGCTCCCGAACCGCAGCGTCGATAAGCATGTTGCCGGGACCGCTGTCGAAGGCGTGCACCTCATCCGGCCGACAACCTGCGGGCAAGAGCGTGAGGTTGGCGATGCCACCGATGTTGAGCACGGCGCGCGACTCCCCGTCGCTGCGTAACAGCAGGTAATCGACATACGATACGAGCGGTGCGCCCTGGCCTCCGGCCGCGACGTCGGCGACGCGGAAGTCCGCGACCGTCGTCAGACCCGTACGTTCGGCGATGAGCGCAGGCTCTCCGAGTTGCAGCGTGGACGGGACGCGCGCGCGGGTGTCCGCCGGGCGAGGTTCGTGGAAGACCGTCTGACCGTGGGAGCCGACAAGCACGATGTCCGCCACGCGCTGGGTGGACGCGTGCGCAGCCGCCCCAAAGGCAGCGCCGATTTCGACGTTGAGCGAACTCAACTCCGCCACGCAATCGTCGCCCACGTGCGGCAGGCGCAGCAGCCTGTCTCGCAGCGCCGGCGCGTAGGGCGTGGTCTCAAAGGCCAAAAGCCGGCACGTCATCCCTTTGTCGCTTCGCTCCACCGCAACGGCCGCCGCATCCACGCCGTCCATCGACGTGCCGGACATGAGGCCGAGGATATTCACCCTTCCAAGTCCTCGACCACGGCGTCGTGCACGGCGGCACGCAAACTTCGAATCGGCTCCGGGTTGCGGTCCAAAAGAACACGGTTGGTGAGCAACACGACCGTGAGCGCCCGCTGCGGATCCACCCACACCGACGTGCCGGTATAGCCCGTATGGCCGTAGGACTCTGAAGAGAATCGCGAACCGCTCGAATGCTGATCGCTCGCGCGCAGCGCCCACGCAAGACCGCGTCGCTCATCAGGACCGGCGGCCTGCTCGCGCGTGGCCTCGCGCACGGTTGCGCGTGACAGCAGGCGCGCGTGACCCACGCTGCCGCCCTCGCGATACATCTCCGCCAGCGCCGCGACATCGCCGGCCGTGCCGAAAAGACCCGCGTGGCCCGCCACGCCGCCCATAGCCCAGCAGTTCTCGTCGTGCACCTCGCCGCGCAGCAGCCGCCGGCGCCACGCGTCGTTCTCCGTGCACACGACTCGTTCGAGCGACTCGCCCGATGGACGATACACCGCGCCCGAACCAAGCGGCTCGCACACGAGCTTTGCGACCGCCGCGTCGAGCGGCTGGCCGTGGATGCGAGAAATCGCTTCTCCCACGAGCATGAATCCCAGATCGCTGTAGATGATCTCCGTCGCAGGAGCGGCCTGCAGCGGCGTGGCGCAGACGCGCGCGATGACGGTGGGAGCGCCCAGCGCATCGCGAAAATTCACGTGCGCGGGCAGACCCGACGTATGCGTCAACAGGTGCCTGTAGGTGACACGAGCACGGCGGTCGTCTAGTCCTGAGAACTCCGGCAGGCGCGCGACGATCGGGTCGTCGAGCGAAAGCCGGCGGCGATCGAACAGCGCGAGTAACCCGGTGCCGGCGAACACCTTGGTGACGGACGCCAGATCGAATATCGAATCGATGGTCACTGGCTCACCGTGGGGATAAAGCTCGCCGAACGCGGCTTCCGCGACCACGTTGCCTTCCTGGCGGACATGCAAGACGGCCGCCCCGCAGATCTCGCCGACCGATCGCTTCACGATCTGCGTCGCTCGCGGCAGGGAGGAGGGCGCAAGGTTCGGGCGTCGCAGGCTCATCGCGCCGCTGCCTGGGGTGGCGTGATGGCCACCGGAAGTTTGCCCGCGGCCGGGGTCGTCCCAAGCAGGACTTCCGCTGCGGCGCGCATGGCGTGCGCGTCTTCGCCAAAGCTCGCGATCACGGTGAGCTCCGGCGGAAGGACGGCCGCGTCGTACGGCTCCCGGCCAACAACCGCGACGATGCGTTTTCCAAGCATCGCGAGGTCGGAGACCGCTCGCGCTTGGAGTGGATGTTGCGACGCTCGGGAAGTCAAGGCGATGACGGCTGCCGCCGAGCCTGCTGCCATGAGCAGCTGTTTGTATTCGTGTCCGGCGGGATCGAGCGAGCGGATCTGTTCGTGGATCCGAGCCCCGCTTGCCGCGAGCCATGGTGCGAGCACCGCTCGCGACTGCTTGTCTCCCTCCTCGACCCCGGACACCGCGGTGCCCGTGAACTCGATGACCAAAAGCCGGTCCGCCTTGCTAAGCCTCAGCGGCAGTACGCCTTTTGGATCGCGGACGAGCGTGACCGCCTGCCGCGCGGCCGCTAGAGCTTCGGCTTGGTGAGTCTCGCTGCCGACCACCCCTAATGCCGCCTGGGAGACTGCGAGGCGGCGCCGCAGCCGCCTGCTTCTGTCCAAGCTTCGACCTACTTCTTCTTCTGATATACGCCCGCTCGCAACGGCGTCACGCAGCGCCTCGATCGCTGCTCTAGCCTTATCCGGCGTATGCGAGAACAGCACCAGATCCGCGCCCGCTGCCACCGCCTGCACCGCCGCCTCTTCAGGGCTGTGGTGGCCGCTGATGGCTTCCATCTCCATGCAATCGGTCACGATGAGACCCTCGAAGCGCAACTCCTCGCGCAGCACGCCCGCGAGCAGCTGTCGCGAAAGAGTGGCCGGCTTGGCGTCCTCGATCGCCGGGAAGATCGCGTGCGCAGTCATGATCGCGTCCACCCCTTCGCGGACGGCCGCCCGGAAGGGCACGAGTTCCACCGAGCGCAGGTGGGCGAGGTCGTGGGGGATCGCGGGCAAGCCGAAGTGTGAATCGATCGTCGTATCGCCATGCCCGGGAAAATGCTTGGCCGTCGCAGCGACGCCGGCGCCGCGCAGCCCTCTGATCGCAGCACGGACGAAAAGCGAAACGGCATGCGGGTCGTCGCCGAACGAGCGCAGACCGATGACCGGGTTGGCGGGATTCGAATTGACATCGGCCACGGGCGCGAGATCCAGATTCATCCCAAGCGCGGCGAGTTCGTCTCCGATGAGACGATACATCGCCTCGGTGACGGACGGATCGTGGATCGCTCCCAGCGCCATCGCGCTTGGCGTCGTCGTCCCTATGTGGGCGAGGCGCGAGACGCTGCCTCCTTCTTGATCCACGGCGATGAGCGGCGCGAGATCGCCTCTGGAGCCGAGAGCGCGGATGGCATCGGTCAGCGAGCGCACCTGTTGCGCGTCCTCGAGGTTGCGCCGGAACAAGATGACGCCGCTCGTCTGGCCGGTGAGATCCTGTGGGATGTCGCGTTCGCCCGTGCCCTCAAAGCCGAAGAGAATCAGCTCCCCGGCGCGCTCGGCGATCGTCGTCTGCGTCACAAACCGGGCTACCGCGCGACCGGCACGCGCACCTTTGCGCGGTTGGAGGTCGGGCGGGAGGGCTGGCGGAAAATCGTCTGATGCGATTGTGGTTGTGCGCCGTCGCCGTCGTGGCGGCGGTTCTTTTACGGGCATCCGGCGCGAGCGCGTCCGTGCCGGCGCCGGACGTGCTGCAGAACACGCTTTCCAATGGCCTGCGCGTCGTGATCGTGCGCGACCCGCTCGCGCCCGTGGTGGCGGTCGATCTGAATTACCTCACCGGATCGGCCGAGGCGCCGGCCGGTTTTCCGGGAATGGCGCATGCGCAAGAGCACATGATGTTCCGGAGTAGCGCAGGGCTTTCGACCGGACAGCTCGCCAACATCAACGCCTCGATGGGCGGTGACGTTGATGCGCAGACCCAGGACACGGTGACGCAATTCGTGTCTTCCGTGCCGTCCGACGATCTCGGGATCGTGTTGCGCGTCGAGTCCATCCGCATGCGGGGGGTGCTCGACACCCAAGCGGATTGGGAGCAAGAACGCGGCGCCATCGAGCAAGAAGTCTCGCGCGATCTCTCCGCGCCGTTTTACAAGTTCCTCTCGGCCGCGCGCGCCGACATGTTCGCAAGCACGCCGTACGCGCACGACGCGCTCGGTACGCGGCCATCGTTCCAGGCGACGAGCGCCGCCATGATCAAGAGCTTTTACGACGCCTGGTACCACCCCAACAACGCGATCCTCGTCATCACGGGCGATGTGGATCCCCAGGCCGCGCTCGCGCAGGTCCAGCAGTACTTCGGCGCGATCCCGAGAGCGCAACTGCCGGCGCGGACGCCGGTGAAGCCGGGACCGCTCAAGCCGGCACGCATCGCGCTGACCTCAGATTTCTCGGTGCCGATCGTGCTCGCCGCATATCGCTTCCCCGGCTATCGCAGCCGCGACTATGCGGCCAGCGAAGTGTTGAGCGATGCGCTCGGCAACCAACGCGCGGCGCTCGCCGGCCTCGTCGTCTCCGGGCAGGCGCTCGGCGCCGGGTTCTTCCCGGGAAGCACCATGCCCGAAACGGGCTCCGCCATGGTTTATGGAGCGACGCAGGGCGGCAACCCATTGACGGTGTTGCATTTGGTCGAAGGCGTGATCGCGAACTACGTGAAGAACGGCGTGCCGCAGGATCTGGTCGACGCGTCCAAACGACAGCTCATCGCGCAAGCCGAGTTCAGCAAGAATTCCATCTCCGGACTTGCCGACGCGTGGTCTCAAGCGCTGGCGATCGAAGGGGCGTCGTCCCCCGACGATGACGTCGCAGCGATCGGCAAGGTGACGAAGGCAGACGTCGACCGCGTCGCGCGCACCTACCTTGTCAACCGCACGGCGATCGAAGGCGTGCTCACCCCGCGCGCTTCCGGCGCACCCGTCACGAGCCGCGGCTACGGAGGCGCCGAATCGTTCGCGCCGACCCAAAATGCGGCAGCGGCGACGCCGGACTGGGCCACAAGCGCGCTTTCGTCGCTGAACGTGCCGCAGTCCAGCATCAATCCGAGTTCGACCGTCTTGCCGAACGGTTTGCGGCTCATCGTCCAGACCGAGCGCGTCACGCCGACCGTCACCGTGGTCGGGAGCGTCAAGTCAAATCCCGATCTGCAAACACCGCAAGGCAAAGAGGGCGTCTCCGACCTGCTCGACGGTCTCTTCTCCTTCGGCACCACGAGTCTCGACCGGGTCGCGTTCGCCCGCGCGCTCGACGACATCTCGGCATCCGAAAACGCGGGCTCCAATTTTTCGCTTTCGGTGCTTTCGACCGATTTCGACCGCGGCATGCAGCTGCTTGCAGACAACGAGTTGCATCCGGCGCTGCCACCCGCGAACTTCACGATCGTGCGCTCGCAGCTCGCCTATCAGCTGCGCGGTGAGATGCAGACGCCCGACTATCTCACCAGTCGCGCGCTCGAGAGCGCGCTCTATCCCAAAGGCGATCCGACCCAGCGCGAGGCCACACCCGATACCGTCCAAGCGCTCTCGCTGCAGGACGTGAAGGATTACTACACCTCGGTGTTCCGGCCCGATCTCACCACGATCGTCATCATCGGCGATGTGACTCCCGCGCAGGCCCAAGCGTCAGTGCAGAAATGGTTTAGCGGTTGGGCTGCCACCGGTCCGAAACCCGACACCGATCTGCCGAGCGTGCCCGATAACGCGGCGGCAGCGGTCGACGTGCCGAACGCGGCGCGTAGCCAGGACAGCGTGACGCTGGCCGAGACGGTCTCCGTGAAGCGCTCGGATCCAGACTATTACGCGCTCGTCGTGGGCGATCACGTGCTGGGAGGCGGATTTTATGCGACGCGTTTGTACCGCGACATCCGCGAGCAGGCGGGATTGGCCTATGAGGTGAGCAACGATCTCAACGTCGGAAAGCTACGGTCTCTGTATTCGGTGTCGTACGGGTGCGACGCGCGCAACGTCGGTAAGGTGCGCGATATCATCGTGCGCGATCTCAAAGACATGCAGACGACGCCCGTCTCCGCGGGCGAACTCACGCTCGCAAAGGCGCTCTTGCTCCATGAGATCCCGCTGCGCGAGTCGAGCGAGGATTCGATCGCGCGAGGGCTGCTCGCGAGAACGGTCGCCGGTCTTCCGCTCAACGAGCTCGAGCTCGCGGCCGCGAAGTACATCGCGGTGACCGCCGCCCAGGTGCAAAGCGCGTTCGGCAAGTGGATCCGGCCGGACGGCTTCGCCCAGATAACGCAAGGACCGCCTCCCCAATAAGAGGCGATCGCCGCCCCGATCAGATGCTGCCGCGGTAGTAGAGCGCGTCAGACGCGAGAGGCCGCAGCCTCTCTTCCAGCGCGCGTTGCCGTTCCAGCGGCATCGGCTCGAATACGCGCGCGGCGGCAGCGTTTTCGCGCACCTGCGCGACGTCGTCGCAACCGATGATCACGACGTCCACAGGCTGACTGAGCGCGTAGTCCATGAGCTCTCGAGCGCTCGGTGCGCCCTGGAAGTTGCGCAGCAGGCCGCGGGAGAAGACCTTCATGCCGATGACACCAATCTCGCGCTCGCGCGCGAGCGCACCCGTGGTCGCGGCGAAGGCGCGGCCCCGCGGCTCGCACGGGTTGATCGGGATGAGCAGCGTGTCGAAGCGCAACCGTTCGACCGCCGCAGACAACACGGCTGGATCGTGATGACCGGTCAGTCCGATGAAGCGGGTCTTGCCCGCACGCTTGGCCTCGACGAACGCTTCGTACGCTCCCCCCGGTGCCGAGACTTCGTCGAGCTCGCCCCAAGTGCGCAGATCGTGCAACTGCCAAAGGTCCAAGCGATCGGTGCGCATGTTTGCGAGCGTCTGATCGAGCATGGCGAGGGCACCGCGCCGCGTCCGATCGTGCGACTTCGATGTGAGGAAGATCCGGTCGCGAGCGGCGCCGAGGGTGGCGCCGTAGTACTCTTCGCTTCCGGCGTACGCGCGCGCGGAATCGAAATAGGTCACGCCTTCATCGAGCGCCGCGTCGATGACGTCGCGAGCCGACGCGTCGTGACCGAAGGTTCGCAAGACGCCTTCACCACCCAGACCGAACACCGTCACATCGACGCCCGTAGCACCCAGTGCGCGCCGCGCTATCTGCGCCACATCCATACGAGGCGCGTTCGCGCGAGTGTCTGCGCGCGCCTCGTCACACGTCGCCGAGCTGTCCGTGCAGGCGAAACAAAACGCCGGTGGGAAGCGTTACCCGAGTGACATGCAGACGCACAGACCCGCATGGGCTGCCGGATGGGCAATCGTCGCCGTTGTGGCGACCATCCTGTGTTGTGCGCTGGCCCGCCCGGTCGACGCCGTATCTGCGGGCGCCACGCAGATCCAGTTTCTCGCCGACGCGAACAAGCGCTTCGAGGCGAACGGCGTGGTCACTGCGGTGAGTTACGTGAGCAATACTCTCACCTTGGACAGCGATGGTCGCCGCCTGCAGATACTGATCACGCCGACGACCGCGATCGAAATCCACGGTCAGGCAGGCAGCATCTCGGACATCCGCCGCGGCAGCAAGATCAGCACGAGCGGCGTGGTTCGCAACGGAGCCTGGATCGCAAACTCGGTCGTGGTCCACTAAGCGATCCGTCGTCTGATGCAGGACGTCTTCATCGTCTCGGGCGTGCGCACGCCGATCGGCAAGTTCGGCGGCGCACTCGCAAGTCTCACGCCCATCTCGCTAGGGGCGCGTGCGATGGAGGCGGCATTAGAGCGCGCCGGCGTGGCGGGCGGCGACCTCGACCTCTACATCTTCGGCAACGTCTTGCGCGCGGGCTGGGGCCAACTGGTCCCGCGCCAAGCCGCTCTGGCAGCCGGCGTTCCCGATACGGTCGACGGCTTTGCGATCGACATGGTTTGTTCGTCCGCGATGATGAGTCTTGCGACCGCGGCTCACGCCATCACCTCCCAGGAGGCCGACCTCGTCCTCGCCGGTGGGTTCGAATCGATGTCGCAGGCAGGCTTCGTGCTTTCATCGCGAGCGCGATGGGGTCTGCGCTCGCTCGCCGGCGCTCCCGAGAACCTCGTGGACGTGATGGCGCACGATGGCTTGACCGATCCCGTGACGCACGAAGGCATGGGAGACGAGACCGAACGGCTCGCCTCGGAATACGGCGTCACGCGCACCGATCTCGACGCGGTCGCGGCCCTCTCCCACGAGCGCGCCGCGCAAGCCACGCAGACGGGTGCGTTCGCGCGCGAGATCGTTCCGATCGAGATCGAGACGAAAAAAGGCGTTGAGAAGATCGATCGTGACGAAGGCATCCGGCCCGACACGACTCTTGAAGTCCTGGCGAAGTTGCGGGCTTCCGTCGCCGGCGGTTCGTTGCTCACGGCCGGCAATTCAAGCCAGATCTCTGATGGAGCTGCCGCGCTCGTCCTCGCAAGCCCTCGCGCGGTCAAGGAGCGCGGTCTCAAACCCATCGCCAAAATCCTCGGCAGCGCTTGGGCCGCGGGCGCGACCTGGCGCTTTCCTGAAGCGCCGATCCCTGCCGCCCGCAAGGTGCTTGCGCGCTGCGGCTTGCAGCTCAGCGACATCGATTTGTTCGAGAACAACGAAGCCTTCGCGCTGAGCACGCTTTTGTTCGAACGCCAGCTTGGCGTGACGCGCGAACGTCTCAACGTGTACGGCGGCGCGATCGCGCTCGGCCACCCCATCGGCGCGACGGGCGCGCGCCTCGTCATCACGTTGCTCAACGCGCTTGCGGAACGGGCTGGCAAACGTGGCCTCGCAGCGCTCTGCCACGGCACGGGCGGCGGCACCGCGATGATCGTGGAGCGCGTGTAAGAAAGGGCGACCTTCGGTCGCCCACTACATGACGAAGCCCGCTACATGACGAAGTCGATCGGTGGAAGCGCGGGGATGAGCCCGGCGTCTTGCGCACGCCGTAGGAAGAGCTCGATGCTCGCGCGGCCGTCGGGGCCCAGGTCGAGCGTTCGTTCGTTCACGTACATGCCCACAAACGTGTCGGCCGTCTCCGAGCGCATGCCTCGCGCATAGCGCAGCGCCCACGCGAGCGCCTCGGGGCGATGCTGCAAACCGTATTCGATGCTTGCCCGCAAATGCTGTGACGCGAGCGATTGTATCTCGTCCGGAAGATCGCGGCGGATCGCGTTGACGCCGAGCGGCAACGGCAAACTGGTTTCTTCGAACCACCACGATCCGAGGTTGACGATCGAAGCGAGGCCGAGCGACTGGTGCGTCAATTGACCTTCGTGGATGAGCAGGCCGTAGTCCACCTCGCCGCGCGCGACCGCTTCCATGATTATATCGAACGGCATGACGAGCGGCGTGAACTCACCGACCAGCAAGCGCAAGGCCAAAAATGCGCTCGTCATGAGTCCGGGCACCGCGATCGTGGCGCCGCGCAGCTTGCCGACATCCACTGGTCGCCGGGCGACGACCATCGGTCCGTAATCACGGCCTCCCATTGACGCGCCATGATTGAGGATGGCATAGGTCCGCGCGACGTAGGCGTACGCGTGCACGGAGATCGCCGTCGTGTCGAGCTTGCCTTCTTTCGCCCACTCGTTGAGCGTCTGGATGTCTTGCAAGATGTGGTCGTACGAAAGAATGCCCGTCGGCACGCGGCCGCTTGCAAGTCCGTAGAACATGAAGGCGTCATCGGAATCGGGGGAGTGGCCCAGCGTCAATTGCCGAGTCGCATGAATCATGGCGCACCGGTTTCGTGAGAGGGTTTTTCTTCTCCGCCGATAAGAGCGTTAAAAGTATGAATCCCGAAGAGAGATCCGACCCGCAGAGCGCGACGCAGGCACCCGCCGAACCGCTGACCGAGGAGCGCGTGCGCGCCGAGTTGCGCAACGTCGTGGATCCCGAGATCGGCATCGACATGGTGAGCCTCGGTTTGATCTACGATGTGAAGATCGATGGATCGACCGTCTTCGTCACCATGACCCTCACCTCGCCCGGCTGCCCGGTCGCAGGCATGTTCATCAACGCGGTGCACGCCGCGCTCATGTCCATTCCGGGCGTGACCGACGCCAAGGTCGACCTCACCTTCACGCCGCCCTGGGACCCGCGCACCATGGCGAGCGAAGACGCCAAGATGATGATGGGGATCTACTACTAGTTGCAACAGCCCGACGGCGCTCCGAGCGCCGTTTCCATCCAACAGCTCGTCAAACGATATAAGACCGTCACTGCTGTGGACGGTCTCTCGTTTGACGTCGCGCCCGGAGAGTTCTTCGGCTTCTTGGGGCCTAACGGCGCCGGCAAGACAACCACCATCAACGCAATCGTCGGGCTTGCGACCTTCCAAGGCGGAACCATCCGCATCTTCGGACACGACGTTATCTCGGATTACCGGCGTTCCCGCTCGCTCGTCGGGCTGTCGCCGCAGGAGTTCAATTTCGACCGCTATCTGACGATCGAGGAGATCCTCATCTACCAGGCCGGCTACTATGGGATCCCGGTCGCTCGAGCGAAACCGCGTGCGCGAACGCTGCTCGACCAGTTCGAGCTGACCGACAAGCGGCGCGCCACGTATCTCGAGCTCTCCGGGGGTATGAAGCGCCGGCTTTCCTTAGCGCGCGCGCTCGTCCACGAACCGCAGCTCCTCATCTTGGACGAACCGACCGCCGGCATGGATGTGGAGCTGCGGCTGGAGCTGTGGGATTTTCTCAAGGCCATCAACGCCGGCGGCATGACCATCTTCATGACCTCGCACTATCTCGAGGAGGTCGAGGCGCTGTGCAACCGGATCGGCATCGTCAATCACGGCAAGCTCGTGGAGCTGGAAGACAAGTCCACGCTCATGGCGCGTCACGCAGACCGTTCGCTGCAGGAGGTCTTCTTGGAGCTCGTCGGACGGCGGACCCATGGTTAACGGGGTCGGGCTCGGCACGCTCATCCGGCGCGAGCTCAAGCGCACCTACATGGTCATCAACCAGGTGATCTGGCCGCCGGTCATCACGACGCTCTTGTTCCTCTTCATCTTCGGGCTGTCGCTCGGCTCGCGCATCAAGATGCTCGGCGGCGTGCCATACGTTGACTTCTTGGTCCCGGGTCTCGTCATGCTCAACGTCATCTCGTCGAGCTACGACGAGTCGGCCTCTTCGATCTTCCAGCAGCGGTTCATGAATTCAATCCAGGAGCTGCTCATCGCGCCGCTGTCTTCCGTCGAGCTCGTCGTCGGATTCTTGACGGGTTCGGTGCTGCGCGGTCTTGTCATCGGCAATCTCGTCATGCTCATCGGCTTGCTGCTCGTGCACGCTCATCCGCACGACCTGTTCCTCTACTTCTTCTTCATGCTCGTCACGGCGCTCTTGTTCTCCGCGGTCGGCATGATCGCGGGCCTGCTCGGCAAGACCTGGGATAATCTTGCCATCTTCACCACGTTCATCATCACGCCGCTCACCTATATCGGCGGTGTTTTTTCAAGCATCGGCTTGCTGCCGCCGCTCTTGCGGAAGTTGTCGCTCTTCAACCCGATGCTCTACATGATTGACGGGTTTCGTAGTTCCTACACCGGGGCTGTGGATGTGAATCTCGTCCTCGACGCGCTCATCGTGAGCGCGCTTGCTCTGAGCGCTCTCGTCATCGCGTTCGTCCTGACCGAGCGCGGCGTCAACCTGAAGGTCTGAAAGTCCCTTCTGTCGCCGCCTGAAAAGGATGGACGAGTCCTCAGCGAAAGACGCGGCTCATGCCCGCCTTGATTCTTGCGATCTGCTGCGCGATCGCTGGCACGATCCACGCGCAATCCGGCAGTTCGCTGCCCGGTGTCCGCGTCGAATTGCGAGGCGGCGCGAGCCCGCTGTCGGCCGTGAGCGGCGCGCACGGGGACTTCTCCATCTTCGCGCAGCCGGGTCGCTACGTGCTGAGCGCCTCGGCGCGTAGCTACGCGCCGGTCACGATCGCGCTCGACGTCGATCGCGACCTCTCGCTCGATATCGCGCTCGAGCCGCTCGATTCGCCCAAACTGCGCCAGCTCGGCACGGTGACGGTCGACGGCCGCCTCGTGCCGATAGAAGGCACGATCCCCTCCACCAGCCTGACGCGCTCCGATTTCGAGCGTCTCGGCGATGCCCGCGTGGTGGACGCTTTAGAGGCGGTGCCATCGGTGACGTTTTCACGTCCGACCGGCGGCGCAGCCAGCGCCATCTCCGTGGTCTCGCTGCGCGGACCTGACCCTTCCGAAGCTTTGGACACGCTTGACGGGCAACTGCTCAATGACGGCAACACGGGAGATCTCGACCTATCGCGCTTTCCAGTCGCTGCATTCTCCTCAGTCGATGTGACGGAGGGACTCGGTCCGGAAGACGCCGAGGGAAGCAACACGTTTGGCGGCGCGATCGATTTTGTTTCGCTTCGTCCCACCCAAACGCCGCATTACGCGCTTTCGCTCTCCGCAGGCTCGTTCGGTCGCAGCGAAGCTTGGTTCAATATAACCGGGACCCAGGACCGATTGGGATATGCGCTTGCGCTCGACGATCAAAACGAGCGTGGCTATGTCAGTCAGACCGTGCCGCTGTTCCAGGCGACACCCCTTGAAACGACACCTGCGCCGCCTTCTCCGCTGGCGCTCGGGTCGTCGCTCGCGTCGCATCTCGGACTGTTGAACGTGAATTGGAACTTTTCGCAAAACGCCGATCTCACAGCCCGGATCTTCACGCTTGGCGATAACCGCGATATGAGCAGTTCGCAAAACGGCATCGACGGCAACACCGCCGATTCTACGTTCGGATCGTTCATCGGTCCGGGCGCGCAGACGTTCGCGCAGGTCATCCGCGCGTATATGCTCGATGGACGGCTGCCGCTCGGCGCAGGCGAGCTCACGACCTCAGCGTCCGAGAGCGTTAACAGCATCAGCGTCAACGGGCAGAACTACTCCACGCCGTACAGCGTCAATCACGAAGATCATCGCTACAACGCAGCGCTTGCATGGCAGCGCGTGTTCGCGACCTCTCAGTTCGCGATCGGCGGCTACACGCGGTACGAGGACTTGAGCTTCGTGTCGCCTCCCGGCGCCGGGCCTGCGCAAGCGACGATCGGGCAGACGGTCGAGGTCTACTATGCGCGTGGCGGTTTCGAACCTGCTCCCAAGCTGCGCCTTGATGGCGGCCTTTTCGAATCGCGCTATACATCGTTCGGATCGAACCTCGATGGGCGCTTTGGCGCGGTTTACAGCGCAGATGCTCGCACATCGCTGCGCTTCTCGGTCGGTACGGGTTTCCGGGCGCCGCTGCTCGTCGAGCGCTACCTCTTCCCCGCAACGCAGTTGGCGCAAGACGCGAACGGTGTTTTCAACGGCCAAGGGAACCCGGGCGAACAACCCGAGCATGCGACGTTGTTCGAGCTCGGCGGGTCACACGAGTTTTCATCCGCGTCCACCTTGGATGTGTCGCTCTATCGCACGAATCTGCGCGACCCGATCGAGATCTTCTATCCGCTCGACGCCACGGCGCCGCCGCCGGGACCTGATTGCACGAACCCGACCAACACGCCGCAACATCCCTTCGCTCAGTGCTTTTCCTATAACAGCAACGTCGGCAATGCGGTGTACGAAGGCACCGAGATGCGCTTTGCGAGCCGGTTCGCCCCGCAGCATCTCTTCTTGACGGCTCGTTACGGTATCAACGTCGCCTACCCGAAAGATCTCAACGCGGCGTTTTCCAATCCGACGTCAGGCGGCAGTCTGGTCGACAATGCGCAGTTCTTGGGGATCCCTCAACAGGAAGGCTCGCTGCAACTCGACTGGGAGCATATGGGTTGGCACGCATCGGCTGCCTCGATCTTCCGCGGCAGGAACAACGAGCTTTCCCTCCCGCCCTTCACGATGGTCGATGCGCTCGTCGGCCGCTCGATCGGATCGCACACCGATCTATCGCTATCGGGTTCGAACCTCTTCAACGCCGCCGCTGGTCCCTTCACCATTTTCGGCGCGGGCGTGCCGTACCGCGGCGTGGTCGGCCAAGATTCGTCGCTCAATCCCATCTACGGCGATTTGCCCACCGACGCGCTCCACATCGAACCCGCTTCGCTGCGGCTGATTGTGACCTATAAGATGTAGGCGTCGCGAACTTATTCGCGACTTTCGATGTAGCCGTCGCGAACTTATTCGCGACTTGAGGACAGCGACCGTCCTTCGAAGCCCTCTACCTGACGGCGGCGCTCGTCTGAGATAGGCAAGACCTGCCCGGTCGCATAGTCGTACATCACCTGCACAGACGTCATTTCGAAGACAAGCTTCCCCGTGGCGGCATCGCGCATCTCGTATTCCATGAGAAAGCTGGAGCGCCGCAATTCCGTCACCCCGCAGCTCACGACCAGTCTGTCGTGCAACTGCGCTGAGGCGCGGTAGCGAGCGGTGAGTTCGACGAGGACGAAATCGAATTCCTCAAGGCTTTGGATTCCGGTCACGTGCATCCAGTATAGGCTGCGCGCGGCCTCCGCATACGATAGGTACACGGCATGGTTGACGTGACGCATGCCGTCGAGGTCGCGGAAGATGACGTGGATCGGATGAGAGAACTTGAAGCGAGCCTCGGCCGCCACGCGCGGGGAAAGCTTTAGGCCGACTTCTTCATCGGCACGTCGCTGCTCGGTGCCTGGACTTCTAGGCGCGACAGCAACGTGTCTGAGTTCGCGACGGCCCAATTGTGAAGCTGGTGAAGGATCGGCAGCAAGCTGCGACCGAGCGGCGTGAGTGAATATTCGACGCGGGGCGGGATCTCGGCGTAGGCTTTGCGGGTTACGAGCCCATCGTGCTCGAGGTCTCGCAGCTGGCGCGTGAGCACTTTCGGCGTCACGCCCACCATGGCGCGCTGCAGTTCGCGGAAGCGCATTGTGCCTTCACCCAGATTGCCGATCACGATCACCTTCCACTTGTCGGCGATCATCGCGATCGTGCGCTGAATCGGGCACGCGAGCTTGGTTGTGTAGGTCATCTGATTCGCCCCCGGACTGAAGCACCTGAAGGCGAGCTAGGTTCCTTTCGGCTCTAGGGTTTCCTTTTGACCCTATAGGGTGACTTCATCCATGCGAGTTCGAGTTCGGCATCAGGTAGATGTGATTGTCCCGATAATCCAGATACAGCGTGAAATTGTCGAGGAACGTGTGACCGAGCAGACCCGCGTAGTCCTCGCCCTCGAAGCCGGGATCGTCAACCCGGTACATGGTGAAGTCGCTGAAAGTCGCGTCTCCGACGCTGAGCCTCTTGATTTGCGTAGGCACGTATGAGATCTGACCGCCCACGCCCGTCGCATGCTGGAACGGATTTGCGTTCAAGAGCGCTTGGCCGCCGCCTTGATCGCGCACCACGTCCGGGTGTGCTCGGGCAAAGGACCCGAAGATCACGCCATCATCTGCGCCGGTGTCCACGATGAAGCTTGCGGGAACGTCGCCGACCTTGGCGGTCACCTTGGGGACGCCGTCGTCCCAAAACGCGTCGACTCCGATGGCCTCCGCGGGAGGGACGAACAGGTATGGCAGCATGGCCTGTACGGTGCCGCTCTTGTAGTCGATCTTCACGAGCGCGTTTGCGATGAAATCGAATCCCAGCAGCCCCACGACTTTGATGGCGCTGTTCTCCTGCGAGGTGAAGGACGCCACGTCGACCACCACGTTTTTCATGTGGATCGCACCGACACCCAGATCAGGCACGACTGCCTCGCTGTCCTCGAAATTGCCGGCCGCCGTCTCCATCGATTGCCCGAACAGTTTGAGTCCCAATTGCTTGGCCACCTGATCGTCGATGAGGATGGAGCTGGATCCCGAATCGAGCTCGAAGTCGAGCCCGCGGCCGTTGATCATCACGTGCACGATGACGCGCCCGTGGAGGATCTGCGCCGGCAAATCGACCGTCTCCGTGCCGGCGGGGAATTGCACGAAATTGGCATTGGATTGCGGGATGTCGAGATCGCCGCTTGCCACCGGGGCGTTGATCCTGAGGCCGGTCGTCACGTAGTCGACGTCGTCTTGCGCGAAACCGTCGGTTCGATGGACGTGCCACGGCTCGCTGAAGCCCTGCGTCGTGCGATAGTCGTCAAAGGTCGTGACGACGCGGCGAGCAGGATAGATCTCGACCGAGCGCACGAGTTGGAAGGTCTGCTTGTCATAGTACTGCCACTCGTGGCGGCCACCCGGCGCACGGATTTCGATCACGTAAGCTGCGGGGCTTTCGCTTTCGCCGGCAAGGGCCAAACCGAGGTTGGCGTCCTTCGCGTGGTCCGCAAGCGCTGCGTGCGCGATTTCATTCTCCTCGTGCGTATCGTGCTCGAGGATCACGATGCCATTCTCGTTCTCGTACCAATGCTGCCCGCCGGACGAGCCGTCGGCGAACGAGACCACGCCGAGATTGGTGCTTTCCTTGTAGTCCTCATTCGAGTAGATGTCGCGATACGTGCCGCTCATCCCATACATTTGCACGCGGCCGTCCTCGACTTGGCTCGCCGGTCCCTTCGACGCGCGCGCCCTGTCGTAACCGGCGAGCACCATGTCCAGCGTCGCCTTCGTGGGCACGATGCCTGCCGGCGGCGCCTCCGCGGCAGTGCCGGGCGCCGGGATGACGACGAGGGTCAAGAGCATTTCGATAGCAGCGACGGTCGAAACGAACGTTGCAAGACGCATGGTCCGCGCTCCTCATGCGAAGCCGCGTGCGGCTTCGAGCACCATGCGAAAAACCGGCGGTGTGGTATGTTCTCGGGAACTACCGCGCCGTTCGCTGACCGAATGTTCTTGTGCGGACGCGCCCGCGTCCTTCAAAAAAAGCGGCGAGCCCACGGCTCGCCGCGGCTATGACGTCGCTGCGCTACGGGGATGGAATCTCGCCGCAGGCCACATAGGTGCTCATGTCGGCACCCGAGCCCTTGTGCACGACGATTGATCGGGCACCGGTCATCGGCGTGGCTGGAGCCGGGAGGGTTGTGACCGACTTGCCGTCGACGACGTTGCTCAACACGGCCTTCGGCACGGGATCGAGTTTGTCGCATGTTCCGGGGTGGATGTGCGCGGGCTGGCTCGCCCCGGATGGCTCGCCCGTCAAGGTAACCGTGACCACGAGCTTGCCGTCGGAGTTCTTGGCGATCGTCGCCGTTCCGCTCTCTCCGGAGCTGCCGACGGCATGCATGGGGAAGCTCAGCTGTCGCGCGCTCGCAATGGCGAGCAACGAAAGCCCAGCCACCAAGACAAAAGCCGATGCGATCGTGAGATGTTTCATGATTGCGCCTTTCTCGAAGAGGGTCGGCTTGCCGTTTCGTGAGGGAAGCGCTCGGTCCCCACGCGTTTTAAGCTGGACCATCGATGCGAGCTCGGGCCTCGGTCGCGAAGAGCCCATACGCCTGCCGCAGCGGCGCCACGAGCTCTGCCGAGAGGGGCACCGCCTCGTTCGAAAGCGCCGGCTCCAAGGCGGCGGCGCTGTTGGCCAACGCCTCGGCTCCGACATTTGCGCTGACCCCTTTGACCTCATGTACCGCGGCGCACGCCCCGAACCGGTCGCCCCTCCCCAACGCAGCCTCGACCTGACCCAGGAGGTCCTCGATGGAGTCCACTGCCAGTTGCAGGATCTCGCGGATCGCTTTTCGGTCGTCGCCGAAGACCTCGACGAGGCGAGAAGCGTCAAGCACCCGCGACGCCCCTCCGGATCTGTGACCGGGCTCATACATGTCGGCAGCGCAGACTAGCCGCTCCTGTGGTCAAACCGATACTGTTCCATAGAGACTCTGAATCTGGACGGTTTCACAATGCGTCAGCCTCTCACCCCTATGACTTCGGCACCGCAGCGGCAGGTGGCGTCTACTTCGCCTGTCGCCGCGCGCATGACCGTGCTGATCGTGGACGACAGCAACGTCAACCTGAAGATGTATGAGAAACTCGTCACGGCGATCGGTGGTACGGACGTCCACTGCTTTTCGAACTCCGCGGGAGCTCTCGCCTGGGTCGGCGAGCACGACGTTGACCTCATCGTCGTCGACTATAAGATGTCGGCCCCGGACGGCGTGGGCTTCATTCAAAAAGTTCGCACCATGGGAGAAAAAGAGCACGTTCCCATCCTCATGGTGACCGCGGATCAGGCCAAAGAAGTGCGTCGCAAAGCGCTCGAGGCCGGCGCGAACGATTTCCTTGCCAAGCCCATCGATCCCGACGAGTTCTGCGCGCGCCTCAAGAACATGTTCGCGCTGCGGCAAAGCCAACGCCAGCTCAGCGAGACGGCGTCGTGGCTCGCCGACCAAGTCAAAGCCGCCACCGCGGAGCTCGTCGCACGAGAGCGCGAGACGATCCTCACCCTTTCGATGGCCGCGGAACGGCGCGATCCCGAAACGGGGTCGCACCTCAAGCGCATGGCCCACTACTGCGAGGCCATTGCGCGAGCCGCCCGTCTGCCCAAGCCGCAACAGGAGCTCCTGCTTGCGACGGCCCCGCTGCACGACATCGGAAAGATCGGCATCCCCGACGAGATCTTACTCAAGTCCGGCAAGCTCACGCCGGCGGAACTCACGGTCATGCAGCGCCACACCACGATCGGTTACGAGATCCTGCGCCTGGGGCGCTCGAGCACCATGCAGATGGCGGCCGAGATCGCGTTGACCCATCACGAGCGCGTGGACGGATCCGGATATCCGCGCGGCCTGCGCGGCGAGCAGATCCCGATCGTCGGCAGGGTCTGCGCGATCAGCGACGTCTTCGACGCGCTGACGTCGGCGCGCACCTACAAGGATTCATGGCCGTTCAACGATGCGGTCGCAGAGATCAACGCGGGCTCGGGCCGGCAATTCGATCCGGAGCTCGTCAGCGCGTTCAACGCCGTGCTCCCGGATATCGCGCAGATCAAGAAGCGCTTTCCGGAAGAGCGCGGCTCTGACGTGTGATGCCCGCCAAGCTCAGCCACCGCCTCCTCATCATCTCAGCCGTACCCCTCGCCTTCATCTTGGCGCTGCTCTTCACGGCCGACCAGATGCACAACCGCGTCGCCTCAGCCGAGTATTATGCCCAGCGTTCCGAGCTCGTCATCGTCCAAGCGCAATCGCTCGCGCGAGAGCTTGCGCGCGCAGAATCGAGCATCCGCGGCTACGCCCTGACCGGCGACTCGGCGCTCGCCGCGCCATACGATGCCGCTGCCGTCGATATTCCCGATGAGGCCGACCGGCTCAAGCAGCTGGTCAGCGAGAATTCGGAACAGCTGCTGGCGGCCTCCCGGCTAGCGCGCTTGGCGGATCAGATCATGAGCTCGCTCTCGCAAGTCCGATCGATCCAAGGCGAAGACACGAGGAATCGCCCGCACCTCCAAGCTGCGGTGAGCGCGAGCGCTCGGCTCAACGACGAGTTCGTCAGGGACGTGGATCCGTTCATCGCCGATGAGCGCCAGAAGAGCGCCTTGCGCGAGGCGGCTTTGCAGAGCGCGTGGCACGAATTCGACATCTTGCTCGTCGGCGGAGCGTTCGCAGCCTGCCTTCTCACCCTCGGACTCATGGGGCTGTTCAGCCGCACGATGGGGCGCCGGCTGTCGATGCTCGCGCAAGAGGCGGAGCGCTTTGCCGCGTCCGGCGAGGTCGGTCCCTCCTTGGGCGGCCACGACGAGGTTGCGGCCGTCGACGAAGCTTTCCACGCCATGGCGGCGGTGCTCAAGGAGCGTCAGGCCAGCCTCGCGATGTATCAATTGCTGGCGCAACATTCCCGCGAGGCGATGTTCTTCGTGCGCCGCCCCGACACGCGAATCGTCGAAGCGAACGACGCCGCGCAGCAGATGTATGGCTACACCCGCGCAGAGCTGCTCTCCATGTGCGTCAAAGATCTGCGCGATCCAAGCGATCTCGCGTCCCTCGACGCCTCTCTCGCCGCCGCCGCTCAGGGCGGCGCCACCTATGAGGCGCGCAACCGACGCAAGGATGGGAGCTCTTTCCCCATCGAGGTCAGCGCCCAGGGCGCCGTCGTCGGCGGCGAGCACATGCTCGTCGCCATCGTGCGCGACATCACCGAGCGCAAGCAGTTCGAGCGCGAACGCCAGCGCTATTTCGACCTGTCGATCGACCCCATGTGCATCGGCCACTTCGGAGGGAAGCTCGTACGGGTCAATAGCGCGTATGCGAGCGCGCTGGGACTTACAGAACGGGAGCTTCTTGCGACTCCTTTTTTGGAGCTCGCTCACCCCGACGATCTGCCGCGTTGCATGGAGCAGTTGCGCAAACTCGCCGCGGGCAGACAAGTGGTCGCGTTCGAAGTGCGCTGCCGCTGCACGGACGGCTCCTACAAAGACATGTTGTGGGATGCGGTGCCGGCCGGCGAGGGCGACCTCTTCTATGCGATGGGTCGCGATGTGACCGAGCAAAAAGCCGCGCAGATCGCCCTCGCACAAGCGAAAGATAAAGCGACCGAGGCCTCGCGGCTCAAGTCTCAGTTCCTTGCGAACATGAGCCACGAGATCCGCACCCCGATGAACGGCGTCATCGGCATGACCGAACTGTTGCTCTCCACCCCGCTTTCGCGAGAACAAGGCGAATATGCGACCGCCATCCGCGAGTCGGGCGCGGCGTTGCTCGCCATCATCAATGAGATTTTGGATTTCTCGAAGCTCGAAGCCGGAAAGCTGGAGCTGGAGCTCGCAGAGTTCTCGCCGACGGCGGTCGCGGAGAGCGTGGCTGACCTGCTCGCATCGCAGGCTCGTCAGAAATCGCTTGCAGTCCAATCATTCGTCGCTCCCGACGTGCCTCGTTCGCTGCGGGGAGACGCCGGGCGCATCCGCCAGGTGCTCATCAATCTGGTTGGCAATGCGATCAAGTTCACCGATGCAGGGCGGGTTACGCTGCGGGTCACGAACGAGTCGAAGCCGGGCGGCGCCGCGGTCCTGAAGTTCGCGGTGACCGATACCGGGATCGGCGTGCCGCGAGAAGCGCGCGGCAGACTCTTTCAACCGTTCGTGCAAGCCGACGGCTCCTCGACGCGTTACGCGGGCGGCACCGGTCTCGGCCTTTCCATCTGCAAGCGGCTGGTGCAGCTCATGCAAGGCGAAATCGGATTCGAAAGCGAGGAAGGCAGGGGCTCAACCTTCTTCTTCACGGCTCGCTTCGCGAAGAGCACCACGACCTCGGCTGAGCCGCCGCGCACCGAGCTTCGCGGACACCGCGCGCTCATCGTGGACGACGACCCGATCTCGCGGGAGATCATCCACGCCTACCTCGCAGCTTGGGGCATGCGCGCCGATAACGTGGCGGGCGGCGAAGAAGGCTTGAAAGCGCTCCAAAAGGCGGCCGCGGATGGCGATCCCTACGACATTGCGATCGTCGATTTTTGGATGCCCAAGGTGAACGGACTTTCTGTGGCTCGCAGCGTGCGCTCGGATCCGCAGCTCTCGGTCACGAAGCTCATCCTGATGACGGCTTTCGATGCGAATCTGCAGCGCAGCGAAGCATCCCGGGCCGGATTTGCCGCCTATCTCACGAAGCCGGTGAAACAGTCGCAGCTCTTCATGAGCGTCTCGTCAGCCATCCGGCAGGGCCACGGCGGCACCGCCGATCCGGCAGCCGCGGCGACCATCCTTGACCAGCTCGAGCCGCGCGTCATGCCGACCAGTCAGGGCCTCGTGCTCGTCGCGGAAGATAACGCCATCAACCAAAAGCTTGCAGTCGCGCAGCTGCGCCGCTTCGGCTTAGAGGCTGAAGTGGTCAGAAGCGGTCAAGAGGCCGTCGACGCGATCAAGAAGCGTGAATACGCGCTCGTCCTCATGGATTGTCAGATGCCGGGCATGGACGGATTCGAGGCGACGCGGCTCGTCCGAGCCGCAGAGGCTGGAACGCGCCGGCATACGACGATCGTCGCGATCACGGCCAATGCGCTTGAAGGCGATCGCGAGCAGTGCGTCGCGGCCGGGATGGACGACTATCTCGCAAAACCAGTCCAGCTCGAGGCGCTCCGCGCGCTCATCGCCCGCTGGCTGCCAGGGTTCGGCAGCGAAACCGCCTCCGCGTAATATCTCGCGATGCGCCTTGCTTAAGGCAGCGTGTTTGCGTCTTTTTGCGCTTCGAGTTCGTCCTGCGCTTGGCTCGTGGTCTGATCGACGCCGCTGTTACCAGCGTTTTGGCCCGCACGCGGCTGGGAGTCCAACTGCGTCTGCGCAGCGATTGCCAGCTTGCAATCTTGCGTGTTCTGCTGATCCGGATGCGCGTTGCAATAGCTGAGCATCGTCTGACGATCGCTATCGTGCGTCACCCAATACTCGACGGTCGCTTTGTCGTTGGGATCGTGGGAGACCGACGGCGCGAACATTGACTTCGCCCAATAACCGATGATGGCGACGACGATGAGAAGACCGATGAGGCTGAAATTTCTCATGCCTTGTATATCGGTTTCATCCCTGGGCCGCCGGTAGCCGGACCCAGCTCACTCCGGGCACGGGACGCGCTTACGATTGCATGGGGTCACGACGCGTTGTCCGCCATGTACCTCATGATCTTGTGGCGCAATTTGTCCATTCGCGGATCGATATCGAATTCGGCCATGTTCTCGTCGTGCTGGCGTTTGGCCACCGCGAGCCATTGCAACGCCGCGAGTTGCTGGCCCAAGGCCGTCTCGATCACCGCGATCTCATAGGCGGGCGCAGGGCGCATCGCCGAGAGCTGCTTCAGCAGCGCAAGCGCCTTCTGAGTCTGGCCCGCCTGCACGTAGACATGGGCGAGCGCGCCAAGCAGATCCGGATCGTTCGGCGTCATGGTCAGGGCGCGCCGCAATTCTTGTTCGGCTCGACGTTCGTCGCCCATCTGTTCGTCGCTCAGGCTGGCGCCGTAGTAGCCTTGCGTGGACGTCGGAAGAATCGCGATGGCCAATCGCCACTGCTCCGATGCTTCCTTATAATGACGCGTGTAATACAGCTGGTTGCCGAGCGCGAAGTTGATGACGGGCGACAACGGGTCCAGCTCGCGCGCCCGCGCCATCTCTCGCAAGGCTCCCTTCGGATCTCCCCAGCGGAACAAGAACCAGGAATACCATTCGTGCGCGGTCGCGTACCGGTCGTCGAGCGCCAAAGATCGCTGGAACTCGCGCATGACCTCCGGCCTGTAGGACGGACCCAAGAATTCATCGACAAACGCGAGGGAGGCATGCCCCTCGGCGGCTTGCGGGTCCAATGCGATCGCCGTGAGCGCCTCCGCACGAGCCATTTGCAGGCGGTTTTGGCGTTGCGCGCTCCCCGGCAAGTAATACGCGAGCGCAGAGTAGCTATCCGCAAGTCCTGAGTGCACGAGCGCGCTGTGCGGATCGATCGCCAGTGCCTCTTTGAAATAGCGCAGGCCGGTGTTGATGCCCACGATCGTGCGCTCGTTCCAATAGTGCCTTCCAAGGACGTAGTCGCGTTGCATGCGCGGATCGGCGGCGGCCGAATGGTGTCTCGCGGTGAAATCGGAGCCGCCTATTGCGGCGACAGCCAACAGGAGCGCGCCCACCCAGGCGACATGCGTCAGCGCTTTGCCCGATGAGGACGCCGCTTGCAAGGGGAGGGCAGAAGTCTGGGGGATTATTTCGACGGCCGAGGCGATGCGGTAGCCGCGAGCGGGGACCGTTTCGATCAGGTTGCCGCCACGGTCATCGAGCGCCTTGCGGAGCAGGTAGATTGTCTGCGTCAGATTGGCCGGCTCGATGAAACCGTCGGGCCAGACCGCCGCGAGTATCTCCTCTTTTGTGACGAGCTGGCCGGCCCGTTCGATGAGCAGCCTTAGGACGGCGAACGCTTTTGAAGTGAGATGAATCCGTTGCGAGCCGCGTCGCAGCGACTCGTTCTGCGGATCGAGGCGAAAAGGTCCAAACGCGTAGACGTGACTCACGATGACCTCTGGGAGTGTCCGCGCACGTTCTTAGACGTCCACTTAAGGCGCCCTGCGAATAATCGGTCCCAAAGCCGTCGGCAGAACCTTGGCATATTAACCATTTGAGAGCGATTTGAGGCACATGTGAGGCCCGATTGAAGCCTCTGCATGCCACGAGGTGTTAAGGTCTCAAGCATCATGATGCAGCATGAAGGCTCCCCGTTTGCGCTGCGCAAGACCCTGAGACTCTTGCGGCGACCCGAACTCTTGGGCCGGGATCCGCTCGCTCGCCGGCTGCGGGAGTCGTTCAAAACGCAGAGCTGTCGCGATGCGCTCGTCCTCCTCATCGATCGGGCCTTCGCGCAGGATCCCGGCGCTGCGCAGCTGCGCGATCTGCTCGTGCGCTGCGACCTCCGAGGCCAAAAGGCGCGCGCGGCAGCCGCCGAGATGAACCTCTCCATCCGGCAGTTCTTCCGCTGGCGCGCGGCCGCCATCGGCATGTTGGCGACTGCCATCCAGGAGCTCGGCCCCGACGATCGCTCTTTCGGCTCGGATTTCCGGGAACCGATCGTCTGCTCGCGCTGCGGCGCGTTGCGAGCATAAGGCAAGAGAAACCCGCCGGATGGCTGAATCGCCATCCATGTCGATTCGACCGATCAAACGCCTGATCAAATCAAAACCGACGCTGGAGGGTGCGGGCGTTCATCTTCGCCGTGCCTTCGGGTTCGGCAATACTTCGGACTTCGATCCGTTTCTGCTGCTCGACGATTTTCGCAACGACGTGCCGGCGGACTATCTCGCCGGTTTCCCCTGGCATCCGCATCGCGGCATCGAGACGATCACCTACGTGCTCGCCGGCACGGTCGACCATGGGGACAGCATGGGTCACGCGGGCACCATCGCAGCCGGCGACGTGCAGTGGATGACCGCGGGCCGCGGCATCATCCACCAAGAGATGCCCAAAGGCGACCAGAGCGGGCGCATGCACGGCTTTCAACTCTGGGCCAACCTTCCGTCATCGCTCAAGATGACGGCACCCCGCTATCAAGAGGTCAAGTCGGCCGAGATCCCTGCGGCGATTGATGACGATGGCACACAGGTGCGCGTCGTATGCGGAAGTTTCTGGGGCAAGAAAGGTCCGGTCACGGGCGTCGCAGCCGATCCCATCTACCTGGATGTCACCGTGCCGCCGGGCCAGCGCAAGACGCTCAAAGTCGACACGAGCCGCCATGCCTTCGCTTACGTCTTCGCAGGAGATGCGAAGTTCGGCAACGCCTCGGGTCCTTTGGCCGTGCCGACGGAATCGGTCGGCTGGCTCGACACCGCCCCACCGCCTGACGCCGACAACCGTTCGCTCGTCCTGTTCGACAGCGGCGATGAGGTAGCCGTCCAAGCCGGAGAGGACGGCGTGCGTTTCCTCTTGGTCTCGGGCAAGCCGCTGGAAGAACCGGTGGCGTGGTACGGCCCGATCGTCATGAACACCCAAGACGAACTGCGCGAGGCGTTCGCGGAGTTGCGCGAAGGGACGTTCTTGAAATAGGTCCCATTTTGGAGGTCGACGTCTGCCCGTTCACCTCTCGCGAGCAATACGCGGGAGTGGTACGCTACTTCGTCCAGGCAAGCGACGCGTTTCTCTACGGGATGGGGGCCGACCGCGCAAAGCTCCCTAGCGCCGACGAGTGGTTACGCCTGTTGCTCGAGGATCACGAAAAACCCGATGAGCAAAAAGAGCGCGTCTATTTCGCATGGCTTTACCACGGCACGCAAGTGGGTCATTCGAGCTTGGGCAACATCCGCGCAGGCGAAGATGCGTTCATCCACCTGCACCTGTGGGTACCCGCGCTGCGGCGCGCTGGTCTAGGCACGGAGTTCTTCAAACGCTCGGTGGCGTTGTCCATCGAGCGCTTCGCGCTCAAACGCGTTTTTTGCGAACCGCGCGCCGAAAATCTCGCGCCCAATCGCGTGCTCGAAAAGGCTGGGTTCACGTTCGTACGTCGCTACCGCACGGTGCCGGGTGCCATCAACTACGAGCAGGACGTGAACCGCTGGGTATATGAGGGACGCCCCCGCTAGCGCACTGCGAAGAGCGGCACCATCGGCTGGACGCCGGCGCTCGTGTCGGCGGCATGGCCGAGATACTCGTGCACGCCGAAGGCGTCTTCGATCGTGCGCAAGAGCGAATAGTGGCTGTACGGCGTGGGGTCCACGAGTCCGCGCGGACCGTTATTCGTGATGACGACCGTCGGGATGAGGCCGCCGCCGAAGTTGGAAGGGCTCTTGGGATCGATGCCGCAGCAGCCCATGGGCGTGTCGGTCGAACCTTCGTCGAAGGTGATGACGATGGCCGCGTTGGCCTGCGCCTTCCATGCAGGCGAGGCTTGGATCTTGTCCACGAGCTTAGCGACCTCGACGTCCCCTCGTTTGATGAGACCAGCCGCGTTGTCATGGAGGCATTCGTGTGGGATGGCGGCGGCGACGTCGGCGCTATAATCGGCCGGGTCGAGCCCGTGCATGTCGTTACACTGGTTGGGCACGATGAAGGCCAGGGCCGGCATATCGGGGCCTGCCAGGTCGCGATCGAGCTGATCGAAGCCGACGAGCAGCGACGAGCGTTTCGGGCTGTTCTGAATCGCGGCGAAATTCAAGAAGCCTGAGTGCTTGGAGGCGTATAGCTCCCAATGCGCAGCGGCGGCGCCCCATGAGGGATCTCCGGCGACGATCGCTTCAGAGCCCGGCTTGGGAATGCTTTCGTAGTAGCCTTTCCAGGTCAGTCCGGCGCTCGTGAGCTGCGAGCCGAGATCGGGTTGCGTCAAGGTATGGTTGACGTAGCCGGGACGCATGGATTTTTCGCAATACTGGTTTTTCAAACCCGAGTGGCAGTAGTACGCGTCGTCGTCGCGGATGCCGTACGTGTCGCCTGAGACCATGGCCACGTAGTTGGGTTCGCTTGGATGGGACTCCGCATAGAAATGTGAGGCCAAGCCGTAGGTCTTGGCGAGCCGCGCGATGTTCGGCGCTGCCGCCGGATCGATGACTTGGCTTTGGTCTTTGTTTTCAAGCACGATCACGAAGATGTGCGCATAACGAGGCACGGCGCCGTCACCGCCCGCGGCTTGGCCCACAGCCGCGCGTGCGACCAAAGCCGCCGTCGTCAAGATGGCAAGGATCGGCGCGAAGTATCGCTTCATGGCCCCAAGCCTAGCAGTTCATCATTACGGCAACATTAATGCGGCGCCGCGGCCGCGTCCGCCGCATCGCGAGCGCGGATGGTCGCTTCCGTCTGAAGCGCCGCGTTAAGGTGGGCGGCAGCGCGCAACGACCATGCTGCAGCCTGCTCTTCGCTGTTCCAGCGCCGGGTGATGGCGTATTGGATGGCGTCGGAGGCAAGCGTCGCGCCCCACTGCTCGGCATACCCACCTTCGTGGACGAAGGGATGGGCTAGGAACTCATTTTCCCTGCCATTGTAGGGCGGGTGCAGGACGTGCTGCGTCGCGTTGATGTCGAGCGCCTGTGCCGAGATGACGGCAACCCCGAGCAGTATTTTTGCGAGCGTTGACATCGCCACGACCATGCTGGGGCTGTACGTGGGAGATCGCGCGAACTCCCACCGAAAGGAGCTTACGGATGCGTCGCCCCGGGTGGTGCTACCTCGGGAAGGTCGTGCACCGGTTGCGCGACGGGTTGCGCGTCGAGCCCGATGGATCCCGCGATCATTTCGTGCCATGCCCGGGACAATGCCGGCATGAACGTGTACAGGTAGTGATTGCCTTCCGGGTCTTGGTAGAATCCGGTCGGTATGCCGGTTTGCGCGAGCCACTGCGCCGTCTGCATGCCGTACTTGGCGGGGATGTTGTCGTCTTTGGCCCCGTTCACCACGTAGATGCGAGTGTGCGCGAACGCTGAGCTCACCGCTGCAGTCTCGCTGTTGAGGATCGACCCGGAGATGCACATGATCGCCGCCCATTGCGCGGGATGCTCGGGGCCGATCTTGAAAACCGAAAAGCCGCCCATCGAGTAGCCCGCGAGAAAGATTTTGCGCGGATCGGCATGCAAGGCGGCGGCCACTTCCTGCGCCACTTGGTAGACCTCGTCGTCAGCGGGCGCCGCATAGTCGTAGATGCCGCGCCCATACGGAGCCGCGACAACGGTCTTCGTCTCGTCCGCGAGGTTTTGGAAGTATGGTCCCACGAGGATCTCAGACTCGGTCTGCGGGTTGCCGTGGAGCAGCACCACGAGCGAGGGGTTCGGCGGCAGATTGTTTGGCACGTAGAGTGCGTACGGCTGCAACGTTCGATCGGTGCGTGCCAGCACGAGGCGCTCGACCAGGCCTTGCGATCCTAGGATCGGCTCCGATTTTCCGGCGATGACCTGATTGACGAAGCTCGTGTCGAGCGCCGCGAGCGCATTGAGGCGCTCGATCCAAGCCTCGCGGCTCAGGTTGCTCGGCGTATCCAAAGAGAGAAATGCGCCGATGTCGTCATCCAAGCGCTCTTCGAGATTCGCAGCCGCGTCGAGGCCCGTGCGGCGGACCACGTCGTTGTAGTGAGCGACGAGCTGGGCCCGAGCCGCACTGAGCTGGGTTTGGCCTATGGGTTCGGCCCGGGTGGGCGCCCCCGCCGCTATCAACGTGCAAGCCACCGTGCTCGCGACCGCAAGTGCGGACTTCCACACGTGCGGTCGCGGAATCAAACCGCTTCCCTCCAAGCCGCAAGCTCCGGACAGATCGCAAGGCGCGCGCGTTCGCCGCCTTCCACCCATGCTTCCACGAAGCGCTGCACGAACCGCTCGCGCTCGGCGGGCACGACGCACCAGCTCAGTGCCTTCGCGGCGATGTGGCCAAGCGCTCCGCAGTGGGTTCGCAAGACGATCGCGTCGTCATAGCCTCCCGCAAGCCGCTCGGCGAGCGGTTTGCCGATCAGCTCCAGGTCACCGTGCGGTTTGGGATTGCCAAGGCCGAGCTCCAAGCAGTAGCGCGCGACGCCTGCGACCGCTTCACCCGACGCGCGGCGCCGCAAATCCGCGAACACCGGCGCCACGTCTTCCAGATAACGCATGATGGCCGCGCCGAAGCGTTGATCGAACATCGCGTTCAAGTCGCGGATCTTCGCATGCGGGTTATAGAAAAGGTCGTAGAGCGCGAAACGATCGTCGCGCCGAACCTCGCTTTCCCACGCCTCGACCCGAAGTTCGCGCGCCGCTTCGTGCTCGCCAAGCGCGTCGAGCGCTCCAGCGAGCGACACCTTTGCGTACGCGGCGTAGGACGGACAATGCTGCTTTTGCGCGATTTCCAAAGCGAGTTCGGCCGCCTCGCGAGCTTCACGGGGCGCGCCGGGCAAGAGATGGCGCGCGCGCACGGCCTCCGCCAGCGAGCGTGTCCAGACATTTGGGTAGCGCGAGTTCAAGCTCTGCGGCGGCGTCCAACGGGAGCCGCTGAAAAGGGCTGCTCTGCCCGCGATGCCAGCCGCGCGCCAGGAGAACGCCGCCTCCAACCACGCCATCCCTTGGCTTGCGCCGTTGGCCAGGGCGTAGGCCTCTCCATAGCGGCCTTGCACGAGCGCGAGCATCGCTTTGGCCAAAGCAGTGCGCGCCATGACGGTCAGATCGCGATTGCGTACGTCCAGCCGTTCCAGGTCGTCGATCGCCGTGGCTGCCGCGCGTGCGTCACCTTCGATACTGGCTTGATCTGCTTCGAAAAGCAGGGTCATCGCTTGTCGTGTCTCGTCTTGGCCGGCGAGCGCTCTGAGCTCATCGAGCAACGCGCGGCTTCGGTGAATGTCGCCCGTGCGCGTTGCATCGCATCGCTCGAGAAACGCTATCTCGAAAGCGACCGGCTCGTAGCGCGCTCCCTTCTTCCCCTGCATCTCGTCGCGGACGCGTTCTATCAAGGCGAGCGCGCCGTCCACGTCGCCTCGCCAGACGAGATTGCGCGAAAGCGCCGCATACGCGAGCAGCCGCCAGGGGCCTTCGCATGCATCGAGCTGTTCCTGCGTGACGTCAAGTCCCGCCCAAATCGAAGTGCGCACGATGTCGTAGGGCGTTTCTTCGCGCGTTCCCGGAGGCAGGCGCAAGTAGATGTCGAGGGCTGCCTTCGAGTCGACCATCTCGAGCGTTTGCGCGAGCCGTTCGAGGTCGTCGTGGGCATCTGGCGGTTGCCGCAAGCGTCGCTCGATGGCCTCGGCGAGCGCGGCGATGGCATCGGCGCGGACGCGGAAGAACTGACGCACGGAGAGCCCGAGCGCGGTGGCGGCGCTGCGCGTGGTCTCGCCCCCGACGTCGCAGCGCTGGATGATCGCGTAGCGCAGACGGTCGGCGGCAATGCTCTTATCGAAGGTGGACTCGATGATCTGCTGCAGCGCGTATCGGGCGTCGGGGGCGCGCGTTGCCTCCCGCAGCATCACCGCGAGCCGCTCGCGCTCCAAAGCGTGAGGGCGACGCATCAGGCGCAGCAGGTTTCTCGTCTCTTGATTCGCCCAACGCATGAGCAAAAGTTCACCCGGCGCTTAACGATACCCCGCGGGTGCCGGCGTCGTATGGCATCATTTTGGCAGTAGTGCCGGCAAAGCAAAACGAGGCCCTCGCATGAGCACGAGAGCCTCGTCCGGTCCCTGCCGGCGGTAAGGTTAGAGACTTACCTTGACCGAGAAGACCGCTTGTACGGGTTGTGCGATCGGGTTCTCTTGGTACGGGAATTGGAGCATCGGTTGGAACGTCACACCCGGGTTGTAGATGTTGGCGCCGTAGTTCAGTGGGAAGCCATAACCCGGCAGGACGTAGCCGCAGTTGAGGCGCGTCGAGATCGTCGTCCATGCCTCTTTAGTCCCTCCGAAACACGTGTTGATGATGTTCGCCACGTTCGCCGTGAACGTGACTCTGTTGGACGCGCGGTACGAGAGCTGTGCGTGCATGAGGAACTGGTTGGGTTGCCTGAACGCACCGATGCTGTCGAACACGTGCGTGTACGGGTCGGGCACGGCGATCGTTCCGCCGCATGTGAGCGCGTCAAACGCGGTTCCCGTGCCGCCGTATGGGTAGCGCGGATCGCCGCTGAGACCGGATCCCAATGATCCGCAGGTCGATGGATCGACGCCGAACCCGGAGAGCGGATCCCCGTAGAAACTCCCTTCGACGTACTGGAACTGTGGTGAGATAGACCATTTGTCGTGCTTGTAGTTCAGGATGAGCGCCGCGACGTTCGGCACTTCGTAGGACGTAGCCGCAGCCTCCACCGCGTTGGGGAGCGTGGTGAACGGGACGTAGTTGGCGTTGGGGTCCAGTCGCGCTTGCGGCGGGGCCTTGAAGTACGGGTTTGCCACGCCGTTCAGCTCGGTCGCCACGGCGTTGCCGTTGCTCCCGTAGATGCCGCACAGACTCGTGCTGCTGTTGTTCGGCGCCACACCCGCGCACGCACCCGTGAACGAGTTGTACAATTGGATCGCCTGGTTGATCCCATCGAGCACCGTCGTGCCGTTGCCGAGCGTGTTGTAATGGATGTAGGCGTGCGTGTACGTGTACGCGAGCAACGCCGAGAGTCCGTCTTGGTTGAAGTTGCCTAAGTTGAGCTGGAACTCGACGCCTTCTGAGGTCTGGTTCCCGGTGTTGAGACCAGACACGAAGCCCGTCGCTTGGTTCAGGAAGAAGTTTTGTATTTGGTTCTTCGTGGTGCGGTAGAACGGCGTCAGCTTGAAGCTGGTGTCGGTCCCCGCGAAGTGGTGCTCCCACGAAAGGTCGTAATTGTCCGACGTCGGCGGGACCACCCGATGGGTGCTCGTGTTGAAACCGTACGACCAGAAGTTGTACGTGAGGTTCGACTGGCCGGGCAGGTCTTGGTTGAGATAATTGTACTGCTCGTACGCGGTGTTCGGCGCCTGGTCATACACCCCGGCGCTCAACCGGAACACGTCGTTCGGATTTGCCGTGAACGTCGCGCCGAGCCGAGGCTGGAACACCCAGAAGGTTTCGCTGTCGTTGGGGAGGTTCGTGAACGTCGCCGGCACCTGGCCGGCTGGACATGGCGCACCGACCGTCGTGTCATTCGCTGGGTTGTATTGCGGCGTATGTGCGCCTGGGAGCACGCAGTATGAGTTGTTCCAGGCGTTGGTCCAGAACGTTCGCGCTGCGGTTGGCGCCGTGTTCGAGAGATTGTATGCGAACCGGTCTTCGCGCAAACCGATATTGATGAACCACTGGTTGCTCGGTTTGATCTGATCCGTGATCGAGATGTTGCCGAAGTTCGGCTTCGCGTAATTGGCGCCGCCGTATTGCCCGTTCTCCGCGACGAACCACTCGCACGCGTTGCCTCCGCATGACCCTGGAAGCGTGGGGAGCGCGGTTCCGGTGAATGCCTGAGCAAGTCCGAAGTTCAAGGCATTTCCAGAATAGCAGCTGACCGCGGCTCCGGTCGCCGTATAGCACACGCCCGAGGCTGGGTTTTTGGAATTCACCGCGTACGCAAAGGCGTCCGATCCGGTGTTCTTGTTGAGACCGATCAGCTCGTCGATCATCGTCTCGTCGTTCGCGCGATAGTCCACGGCCGCGAAGTCCGAAAGGTTGATCGTCAACAGGTTCTTGTCGTTGATCTGGTTGCCGTAGGTGGCTGTTCCACCGTTGGTGTTCGTGGCCACGTAGTAGTTGAACGGGCAGTAGCCGACAAACGAGAAGATCGCCGTCGTCAGGGTGACGGGACACGTCTGTGCCCACTGCGAGTAATCGGAGAATCCATAGATCCGGAAGTATGCAGTCGAGCCGAAGTTGTGCTGGTACTGAACCTTCACGATCGAGTTGGGGTTGGCCGTGCCATCCCGTTGGTTGAAGGGGATGAACTGTGTTCCGGAACCGATGCTGTTGGGGTTATACGCCATGAACACTGGGTGCGTGAGGGCTTGGTAGTTCGATGCGAGGGGTGCTCCGAGGGCGCCGACATACTGAATGCCGCATGAAGGCACGCCGAAGCCGCCGCAAAAACCGCCCGTCACGTAGGGAAGCTGTCGCGAACCGAACAGCAGCGCCTGGTAACCAGGGTCGCTCAAGCCGAGATCGGACGCTGAGCTGTAGTACAAATTATTGAGGTACGACCCGTCGAACAGGAGTTGAATATCATCCTTGCCCGCGTCGTTGCGGTGCGGAAGACCGATGTGCAGATTGACGACGTTCTCGCGGTCAAGCACTTGGGCCGCGAGGATGCTGTCCTGCACGGGTCCCAGCAGCAGACCGCCAGGTCCGATGCCCGACGCGTAGCAGCTTCTGAAGTTCTTGTCCAAAGCCACGTTCGCCGGACAGGGGAGATTGGCTAAGGGTGTGCCCCACACCGATTGCTGGGCTGCATTGTTGAATTGGTCGCCGTAACGCAATGCTTGCGTCGAGTTGGTGCTGGCGATGAAGTACGAGAAGTTGCGATCCGGCGTAGCGCCGCCGACTTCGAAGTTGAAGCCGTTGTACAGCGAAGGCGTGCCGATGCCCATCGTCAGGTCAGAAAATCCCGGATAGGTGCCTGATTTGATGACCTGGTTGATGTAGCCCGACAGTCCTTGGCCCTGCGCATCTGCCGGAGCAGCGCCTGTGTAGACCTGCAGCTCCTGTTGGCCGAGCGTGTTTGCAGTCGTCGTCGGATAGTTGTCGTACGAGCGCAAGACGGGCACGCCGTCAAACTCGTAGCCGACTTGGTCGAAGTCGCCACCGCGGATATGGATCGTCTGGAACCACCCGGACTGACCCGGAGGCACCATGACGCCAGGCGTCGCCGCCAGGGCGGAGTATGCTTGATTGAGGCTGCCGCCGCCGCCGAGCGCTGCGACCTTCGATTGCGTCGCGGCGTTGATCGAGTAGACGTCGGACGTCGTTCCGGGTTTGACGAGTTCGGCCGACGCGCGCGAGGTGACGGTGCCAAGCGTCTTGACCGAGACTCTCGTATTGAGCGTGATCGTTCGCGTGTTATCGGCGATGACGGTGACGCCCTCATGGGTCACCGTGTCATAACCTTCTTTGCTTGCGGTGACGGTGTACGTGTCCGGCGCGAGCGACACGAAGGCGAAGTGGCCCGCGGTATCCGTGTTCGTGGTTGCCGTCTGCGAAGGTGCGGTGGCGGCGACTTTTGCGTCCGACACCGGTGACCCGCTATCTAATAGAACGTAGCCGGTCAGCGCTCCGGTTGTGCCTGCCAGTATCCTCGTTGCCTGAAAGGCGAACAACAGGGCCGCCAACATGCTGACGCGGCAAATGCCTCGTAACATAGTGACCCTTTCTCGATTACCCATAGTGCGTGACGCGCGTCAGCCTGCGCTGGGCAGCGTCACGGAAGCTGACGACTCGGGATGAGGTCCGCTTCACTTCATTTGTTGGCCGTTAACGTTTGATTAATCCCTTAGCCGAAGTGCCACGTTGGTGCCGCGACTCCGCAGCGCGATACTGCAAAAAAAGTGCCAGTATTATGCCGCGCCCGTCAGAGAAAGGAAGGCTTCTGTCAAGGTGCTGCCTTCCGCTGCGAATCGCCAGGACTTCATCCGCAGCGCACCTGATAGAGCGACTCATCATGCTCGTGCAAGTCAGCGAAGGCGATAGCCTGCCGCCGCCAACGGATACGGGTCGCGTTCAGATGCTTGACCTCGTCATGGTCATCCATTTGAACGGGGCGATTGACGTTCCGGCGAAGTCGGTCGTGGTCGAGCAGCTCGTCGGCGAGATCAAGCGACAGTTTTCAAACGTGCGCAGCACGATGCGAGCCTTGGTGCTCGACGATCTCATCCTTGACCAAGATCGCCGCGATGTGCTCCGAGCGAACCGCCGCTTGCAGCTCGCACCCATGGAGTTTGCGCTGCTTGAGTACCTCATGCTGCATCCCGATCGGGTGATCCGCGAGAAGACCTTGATGGAGGAAGTCTTCGGATCCAAAGACGATGAGAAACCACTCAACACGCTATGGGTCCACATGCACCGGTTGCGCAAGAAGGTCGATCAAGGACATCCACGGCGGCTGCTCTACACCATCCGGGGCGTCGGCTACGTCCTGCGCACGCCGGCCGCCGGCATGCGGGAGCGCGCGTCTTAGTTTGAATTGACTTCATCCCCAGAAGAGCTCCGGCAAACTTCAGCGAATCTCGCTGCTGTGACGAGTCGTGAACTGAACGAAGCTGACGCCGCCTTTATGCGCGGGCTCGAGAGCTGTCAGATCCAAAACTCTGGGTTTGGCCATCGCAACCACCTTCGCGCAGCTTGGATCTATGTGACACAATACGGTGCTGCGCAGGCAGCGCCGATGATGCAGCGGGCGATCATGCGCTTTGCGGCTCATCATGGCCATGCTGGGAAGTACCATGCGACGCTCACCACGGCGTGGGTCCGCTTCGTCGCCTTTCATGCCGCCAATCATCCGTCCGATCTCTTTGACGATTTCCTGGCGCAAAACTCGGAGCTGCTCGATAAGACCCTACCATTGCGGTTTTACTCCCGCGAAAGGCTGTTCTCTGAAGTGGCGCGAGCGAGCTGGATGGAGCCCGATCTCAGAGCCTTCCCGGCGGGTCTGTAGAGCCGTTCGATGCGCGACGGATCTCACGACTTTGACTTCCTCATTGGAAGCTGGCAGACGCACTACCGGCGGCTGCGTGCTCCGCTGAGTGGGAGCCAGGAGTGGTACGTGTGCGAAGGCACTTCGGTCGTACGCAGTTTTTGGGATGGCAACGGGAACATCGAGAACGGCGACCTGCATTGCCCTGGACAGTATGTTCGGTCGATGACGCTTCGGTTGTATAATGAGAGCTCGCACGAGTGGTCGCTTTATTGGGGCACGCAAGCGGCAGGCCTGGCAATGCCTCCGCAGGTAGGGCATTTTGATGAAGATGGCGTGGGCCAGTTCTTCGCGCGGGATACCTTTGGTGACAAACCGATCGTTGTGCGCTATCGTTGGACAAAACTGCAGGGCGACCGTCCCCATTTCGAACAGGCATTTTCCCCAGACGATGGCACCACGTGGGAGACGAATTGGATTTGCGACTACTCGCGCAGCTGAGCAGAGTTTCGCGGTGGGATCTCCGACTAGGTTCTCTATGAACTACGCAAGCTCAAGATGGGGCGAGTCCGGGCCTTGCAACGTGTGGGCTCCCATCTGGGGCAGGAATGGCGCATTGAGAACAATATGACCCAAAACTAACAAGCTTAGACCCCAAAACAGTAGCGTGTGCCAGCTTCTTAAAGGCGCCCGGTAGACGCCAGGCGATTGTAAGCTGGTACCAATAAAAGCCTGCACACCGAGCCCAAGGAGCGCAAGGACCGCGAACCAGATGCCGGCGGTGTTCGCACCGCTTGCATCACCCATAGAAAGGAGGCCGTGAACGACGCCAAGTGCCAAGGCTGCATACCCTAACACATAGTGTGGCCTCATCCGCACAGCAAACGAGCCGGATCCAAAGCGTCGAAGCAGCCATCCAACAGCGGCGCCAAGCGGTAGCAACGACGTCGCGATCCAGGCGGATGAGTCAGAGACCCCCATGAGTTATTCGACTTTGACGAATTTTGTGTCGACGACGGCCCGCTTCACGTCCACATTATTGGACTTCGTTACTATCCCGTAAACGTACAAGACGGCACCGGGTGTGATGTCGCTGGCTGTACCCATGACTATTGGCGTACCGTCTGCAAAATAAAGGATGACTTGTTTGCCGGTGGCCTTCGATAGGGTGTCATTTTCATGCCGTAACAATTCCGCAACGAGCGTTGTACGCTTGATGCTGGTTATACGCACCGCGATCTGTACGCTTTGACCAGGAGTTGCTCGCGCAAATTGCTCTGGGGTCATAGGAATAGGTGGCGTATGGCCCATCATCTGAGCCTGAGCCCCATCGATGTACGCGAATATGATGACGAGTGCAACGATAACAAGTCGAATGTATTTCATACCCCAACCATAGGGCAACAGCCGCTCCGTTGCAAGGGCGTGAAACGCCGATTTACTTCACGGTGTATCAATTTCATGAAAGAAACCCAAAGCATCTGAGTTAGGCCGGTCAAAAAGAATACCGTGCCACTTACGCGATTTTGCCTAAGAAATCCAATAGCGACAACGCTCTTTTACGTCTTTATATCGCTGATCGGCTTGACGGCGCTCCTCAAAATGAATCGCAGCATTCTCCCGCCCGTGGCAATACCTGTTGTTTCCATTTCCGCTCCATATCCAGGAGCCGGTCCTGAGGAAGTCGAGCGTCTCATTGTCGAGCCGATCGAAGATCAGTTGGCAGACCTACCGGATCTCAGCCGAATTTCGGCTTCCGCCCAAAACGGCGTTGGGCAAATCCTCGTCGATTTTCAATTTGGCAGCAACGTCGAAGCGAACAGAGCAAACGTGCAGCAAGCCGTGGATGCGAGCCGCCCAAATATGCCGGCCGATTTGATTCCACCGACTGTTTCCAATGACGATCCCACTCAGGCGCCTATATTAGAGGAAGCTATCAGTTCGGAGCTTGTCGGCGCGAGGGACCTATCGGATCTGGTGTCCCGCCAAGTCATGCCGGCGCTGCGCGCGACGAGCGGCGTCGGCTCTCTTTTGAGCACCGGTATGGTCACGCGCCAGTTTACGGTTCGACCAGCTGCTGCTCCGTTAGACGCCCTTAGAGGCACAGTCTTGGATGTCTTTCGCGCGGTCTCAACCAGCAATGACGTCTTTGGGGGCGGTAAGCTGGCCTCGCCCATCAATGAGGCCACGATCGCTATTGATGCGGCTGCAACCTCTAAGCAACAAATCCAAGACCTGCCTGCTATGGTCCCCAATAATCCAGCAGTTCGCATTCGTGACGTAGCCGACGTGTACGATGATGTTGCAGACCAAAGCGTGATTGCGAGCGTAGACGGCGATCCAGCAATTATTATCTATGTATCCCACGCAACGGGTGAGGACTCAATGCGCACGATTGCCGCCGTTCGAAAGACGTTTTCGCGCCTCGCTGAGCGCTTTCCGGAGGTGCGTTTTGAGGAGTTGCGCACCGATGTGCCCTATACCCGAGCCGCCATTGACGGTGCGCTTCAAACACTTGGCGAGGGCATTATGCTGACAGTTCTGGTGGTCTTGCTGTTCTTGCATGCGTGGCGTAATGCTCTTATTTCTGCAATCGCGATACCAACTTCCTTATGCGCCGCGTTCGCCGCCATGTGGATGGCAGGGTTCTCCGTAAACGTTCTGTCGCTCATGGGGTTATCGCTCACCATGGGCATTCTCGTCGACGACTCCATAGTGATCATAGAGGCCATCAGCCGCAAGGCGGCGCTCGGTCTCAAACCTGAGGATGCGACACTTGCTGGCCGCGGCGAATTAGGCGGTGTCGCTCTCGCTATTACTTTGGTAGACGTAGCGGTGTTCGCGCCGATTGCGTTGATGAGCGGTATAATTGGCGAATTCATGCGAGAGTTCGGCTTGGTGATCGTATTCGCGACTTCATTTTCTTTGCTCGTCTCTTTTACCCTTACTCCTCTGCTTGCGGCAAAGTGGGCTCTTGCTCGTCAATCTGACAGCCTCGACGGGCTATCTTTTCGAAAGATCCTCGTCGCATTGAAATCTCGCGCGAGACTGTTTCCGTGGACTTTTAGGACACCATTCATGATTCGCGTCATTGCTTTGTGGCACGCGGGCATCAATGCGCTAAACGCGTTTGAGGAACGCGTATCGAAACGATATGCGCTTGTTTGGCTGCCGGTGGCAATCCGATACCGGCCATTCGTATTGTCCCTAGCTCTCGCGCTCTGTGTCCTCTCGTTTGTACCGCTCTTTGGAGGGTCGATTCCAACCGAATTTTCACCGCCCGTCAATCGGGGGGAAGTCGCCCTGAACGTGACGCTTCCTGCTGGAACCTCGCTGCGTTCTACCACGGCCTCGATGCAGGTCATGGCGAGCGCACTGCTGGATGATCCTGCAGTAAGGCACGTGGAGGCAAACGCCGGCCGCGCTTTCAACGGTAGCACCGAAATTTTCGCCAACAACGTAGGTCAACTGCGGGTCATTTTGTCGGATCCCAGTAGCAATGGCGACGAGGTTACTAAGCGTGCCCTCTTGTTGAACCGCTTGGTTCCTGACGCTACCATCACCGGCTCAGGCAAAGGGATGGGTGGAACGCCTGCTGTGAGCTACAATATTGGCGGCGACAACAAAGCCATAGACGTGGCTGCCAATCGCATCACCGCTATGCTGCGCGACAATCCCTTCGCCAAGGATGTCACCGTTAGTAATGTCGGCCTTGAACCGAGGCTGCAGTTACGCCTCGATTCTCAGCGGGCCAGGCTTCTGAACGTATCTCCCGACGATGCTGCACAAACCGCACGGATCGCGAGTGGTGGCAGTATAGCGATGAAGTCGCGTCTGCCTTCGGGCCTTGTGAATGTGGTCGTGCAGTCCAGCGCGGCGGCGTCGGGCCAACTCGAAGCGTTGAAGCAATTTACGGTGCGGAGTGCCGATGGAATACTCGTTCCTCTCGGCGATATTTTTCGAATCAGCGTAACCCAAGAGCCCGCCGTGATTCAGCGCGAAAATGGAGAACGGGTGGTTTCGGTGAGCGCTAATACCGTTAACGATGAGCCGATCAGCTTCGTGACGGTCCCTATTGCAAAGGAACTTCGCGATCCTAACTTTCTTCCTTCCGGGGCGCGAATAGAACCGCGAGGAGACATCGAACAATTTTTGACCACCGTGTCGAAGATTTTCGCCGCTCTTGCCCTCTCGCTTGTCGCTGTGTATGCGGTGCTGGCCGTTCTTTATCGAAGTTACACATTACCACTCGTTATCATGTTGACCGTTCCTTTAGCATCAATCGGGGCATTCGGAAGCTTGTTTGTGCTGAACACCTTAAGAAGCGTTTTCCCGAATTCGGCCCTGTTTCAGTTTCAGACCCTGAACCTCTATTCAATGCTGGGCATCGTGTTGCTCATCGGGTTAGTTTCCAAGAATGGCATTTTGCTTGTGGAATTCGCAGAACGATCCATTCGTGCCGGCGCTGGGGCCAGAGAGGCGATTCAACGCGCGGCCCAAGAACGGTTCCGACCCATTCTCATGACGACGCTTGCCATGATCGCCGGCATGCTTCCGCTTGCAATTGGACATACCGTCGGCGCGGAATATCGTAAGGCACTGGGTACCGTCGTGATCGGCGGCCTGTCGACATCCTTACTCCTAACGCTTTTCGTCGTGCCAGCAGCCTACATTGCGTATCGAGAGCGCAAGTCGCACCAAAAGCAAGGGTCATTGCCGCCCAGCGAGCCTCTCTCATTCCCAGCCCCCGTGCCCGCGACCACGCCTTGATTGTGAAACGACACGGCGGCTCAAGGAGGACGAAGTTTTCGTCAAAGCCGAACGGACGAATCGGTGTCGATGTCGTAAGCAACGACGGTATGGAAAGCGCCTCGCGGAAAACTGCTAAGACTGAATCGGCGCGCGAGCTTCTGGTTTTAGGCGTAGTCCGCCGGCAGCCGTTGTCTGCCTATTCAATTGATCGCGCACTCCGCAGTCATGCGCCGCTTTACCGTGCGCTAAAACGGGGCAACACATATCACCTTGTCGAGAGGCTTGCCGAAGCAGGCTATCTCCTCAAGAGCGCGTCAAAGGCTCGGCGCGGACCGGCGCAGACCAAAGTCACCTTTCACTTGTCTTCCACGGGAGAGGATCGCTTCCAAAAGCTTCTCGTCCACGTTATGCATGACGCGCAATCCGGCGATCCGGCGCTGGAGATCGGATTTGTGTTACTCGGTCAGCTGCCTCGTACTCAAGCAACACACCTACTCGTTGGGCGAAATGCTGAACTTGCCCAACAAGAGCAGCGGGTAAAGCAGTTCTTCGGCGACGCTGATGCGCGGTCGGGTCCGGCGCACATCGCTGGCTCCCATGCGATAAGGCGGCTACAGAGCGAGCAGCTCTTCCTTCGCGAGACCCTTAGACAAATCCAAAATCCCCGTTGGCATCCGGAGTGGCTCTTAGATGATGGACCCGTAGAGGATCCGAAGCGAAAGCTCTAAGTTCGACCCGTAGCGGAGGTGTGGACGTGAAAGTACAACTTGGCGCGGTCTGGCATTTCAGCCTTGCCGTCATAGACCCGGAGAAGAGCGCGCAGTTTTGGACCAAGAACTTCGATCTGCATGAAATGTTCCGGTCCGATGAGGCCGTCGCGCTGACGAACGACGCAATGATCATCGGGTTCTTCAAAGGCACACCACATCCGGACACGATTGACCACATGTCGTTTTACCTCGACAGTATGCGCGCGCTACACGAAGCGCTCGAGATGCTGAAGAAAAACGGCGCAGAACTGGAAGATCCCGGCAACGAGATCGGCCCTACATCGCCGGGCTCGCCGCATATGGGCCTGTGGTTTCACGATCCGGACGGGTATCGCTGGGAGCTCTCGGTTCGGAACGGTGCCCGCGAGCGCTAGCCGCGCAGATATTCACTAAAATGATACCTGCTCACAAGTCCTCCTTATGCTTAACGCCACCCCAGGTCAGCGCTCTCCAGGTTGAAATCGCGGCGATTTGGACAGAGTAATAACGGTGCCGGGCGTTGCAACAATCGCGCCCTGGTTTGGACAGGTTGCTTTAAACGATTCCCCGTGAGGTGCGCGTGCAGCTAGGTTTGATCGTATCGACCTGTTGCCTCGGTGATGCGGATGCAGTAAACAATTGGTGATTGATCGTCGTGAGTCGCATGCTGATGTGTTAGTTCTTTGGGATAGCTGTTCTTGTCTTTTACCGCCATCAACGAAAGTTTGCCTAGCAGGATAGTCATTGCATGGGTGGCGTCGTGGCCGTGGAGTTCCTCGTATCGTCCCCAGGCGACGACGCTCGACCAATTTCCAAGATCATCAACATGGTCGATCTCGAAACATACATCGGGATTTTCGCGCATCATGCTGATCTTTAGGCCTTCTGAGGAATGACTGATGATGGTTCCATCTTCATAAGCGTAAGTGATAGGCACTATGTAGGTCCGCCCGCTGGCGTGACAGGCGATACGTCCAACGACACAACGGCGTAACAGCTGCTTGATGCCCCGTTGGTCAAGTTGCCCGATCATGAGAGTAGTATATCCATTTCAACGCTACCCATCAAGAAACTAGCGTGCATTTCGATGTGAGCTTTTGCCTACCCAAATTCCCAAGCCGTGATCTCGATCACCCTGCGACAATTGTGGGGGACTTCACGTGAAGTTCATCTCCAAGGTTTGAGACGTTCGCGAATCTTCCCGTCTCAGCTTGTATAGTGAACGGCAGCGGGGGTTGAGGTAAATTCCGACACGCCGAAGCGGTGCCGCAACTCCATCACCCTCAACCCGCTGTCACAAGATTGTGCATCCTGCCACTTCCTCTTCGCTAGCAGGGCTAACAGGGTCTAAATATGGGGCTAAAAAGGAGCTGCTCCTCGCAGCTAGAGGAGCAACCCCTTGTCTTACTTGGCTCCCCGAGCTGGACTCGAACCAGCGACATTCTGATTAACAGTCAGACGCTCTACCAACTGAGCTATCGGGGAATACCTATGACAGCGTTCTCACTCCGGCCGTGGATTCCATTCGCAACACCGGTGGCTCCAGCGATATCCCCATCTAGCAGTTGCGCCGGTCGCAACATGCTTCCGGCGCAACGTTTCCGAGACTCGAAACCCGCTTATCGCTGCGGGTGTTTTGTCGCGTGCGGGTGCGGCGCTGGCTGGCTCATCGCGTGGACGCGATGGACAACTTCAGGGCGCACAACGGTGTGTTCGTGGTGTACGACGAGCGGGCGTGCGGCGGGCTTCTGGAATCGCGCGATTTGCCGCTGCGGCGTCGTCAGTTCATGCACCTTGGTGATGTGATGGACGACAACGGCGGGGTGTGCTCGCGCGATTGTGCGCACGGTGCTCGCACGGCGCACGGCGGTGAGTGGATGCTCGACCGCCACCACCGCTGGGTGACCATGGTTGACACGCGCTAGGAAGACCCTATCGGTGCCCGCGATCCGCTCGTGTCGAACCTGCACGATTGTAGCCGGATAGTGCCGGTAGAATCGATCCACGAAGATCTCGCGGACCGTTGGCCGTGTGCGCAGGCCGTTAGGGCCACCGTTGAAGCTGATGCGGTTCACGACCGCTTGGCGGACGATCACGGTGCGGTCGATGAAGACGTTACGCACGATTCGCCGGTTCACGTTCGTGACGGCAGTGTTGTACACAAAGACGTTATCGCGCCACCGGCCGCCAGCGTAACCGCTGCCATAGTAGCCATTGCCGTAGTCAACGCCGCCGTAATAGCCGACCTGCGTGGCCCAGTAACCCGGGTTCCAGACGTACGAACCATCGTTCCACGCCCAATACCCTGGGGTCCAGACCAAGCCCGGCTCCGGCGCGAGCATCCACGCGCCCGGCACCCAATAGTAGCCTGCCGGCCCGTAGGCCCAGTAGCCTGGGGTCCAAATGTAGTTCGGTGCCGGGACCGGCGGTTGTGCGTAGACCGGGATTGCCGGCGGTCCGACGTTGATGGCGATGCCAACAGAGATCTGCGCCGCAGCCGGGGTCACCACCGCGGCGAGCATCAGAAAGAGGAAGAGTGTAAAGCCGAGTTTTTTCATGACGTGGCCTCCGTATCTCACCAACGTATCTTTTTCCCGAACCATCGCTATATGACAAAAAGATTGTCCCGTGTGAAGGGCTTCGGGACGCTTGCTTGCGCACATTAAATTTTGCGCAAAAAAAAGAGCCTCGCTTCTTCGAGGCTCTGCGATGTATCGAACTTTCGACGTTAGTGCGCCGGCGCGAGCCAGGTCGTCGTATCAGCCCATTTGACTTGGATCGGCACGCACGAGGAAACTTGCTGTCCACCGTACGTCACATCGTTGTAGAGATCGAAGTGATGCTTGATCTCGACGCCCGGCGCGAAGCTGCCGACATCGGTCACCTTGCGAAGGTAGCTCGATTGCGAATTGCGGTACCCGACCGCGAAGGTGATGCTTTTGGCCGGCTTCATCCCGCTGATAACGTAGTCGATCTGCGTTCCGCTGGCCTTCTTGCTCAAGGCCTTGGGCGCAGTGACAAAACACTGTTTGATCGTGACCGGCGCGAGCGCAGCCGATGCGGGTGCGCAGATCACGCCAGCAATCGCACAGCTCAGAGCAGCGCCGACAAAAAGACACGCGAGAAGCTTCATAGTGATGGGCTCCTTTCAGGTGGTCCGGAGTTTTGCGGTTCCGGTAGGACGCTCCTACGCTTGACTGCGACTTTCCATGAAGCTGACGACGCCGGTCTCCAACTGATAGTAGGCGCCTACGATCTTCAGCGCTCCAGACTTGACCAGTTCTGAGAGCACCGGGCTTTGATTCAGTCTTGCTATCGAGAGCCGGACGTTTTCTTTGGTCGCGTTCACGGTCCAATCGCCGGCTTGGCCTTTGGTCGTCTTGGCTGCCGGTTCGATGATCGCCGCAAGCGCCTGGATATCGCCCGGAAAAGACTCGCCCTTCGTCAGATCGATACCGGCCTTGACGGCGCCGCACGCCGAATGCCCCATCACCACGATGAGCGGTGACTTCAGCACCGCTGACGCGTATTCGAGGCTTGCGGTCTCCGTTGCGGTCGCGACGTTGCCCGCCACTCGCACGACAAAGAGGTCACCCAGTCCCTGATTGAAGATGATCTCGGGTGTCGTGCGCGAGTCGGCGCACGACAGCAACGACGCGAAGGGCGCTTGGCCCTGACCCAGCGCCGCGCGCTCCTCGATCGTCTGGGTCCTGGTCGTCGTCATGTGCTGGACGAAGACCGTATTACCGGCCTTGAGCTTTGCGAGGGCGTCGTCTGGTGACATCGATGGCGCCTCATTCGCGGCCAGCACCGGCATGTTCATGCCGATTCCAGCGACGAGCACCGTGCCGACCAGGAATTTTTTGCGCGAGAGTGCCGTTGTGCGATGTTCTGATTGCATGATTATCCTTTCGAGCCTCACGTCTTGTGGAGTATCTTAAATGCGTGCTCCCAGCTGTGATTTCGCATTCCGTAGACGACCCACAGAATGGACAGCGGCTCGAGCAGCCGCGCACCCTCGATGGAGCCGACGTCCACCACCGACCAGCCGAACTGCTTGACGAAGCCCGCGACCACGTTCTTGGCGGCCTCATCGTTGCCTGCGATGAACATGTCCGGTGGCCCGCCCGGCAACTCGGGGTGCACCATGAGCGCGTTGCCGACGGTATTGAAACACTTGACGACCTTGGCGGCCGGCAGCCACCGCTGCACCTGTTCGCCGGCGGAGTCGTTCCAGCCAAGCGCAAGCTGCGGCGGGGGCGCACCGCCCGGGAAGATCAACGGATTCGTGGCGTCGACGACGATCTTGCCGGCCAGATTCTCAGGGCCGGCCAGCTTCAACGCGTTTTCTGTCCCTGACCACGACGTCGCAAGGACAACGACTTCTCCGAATTTCGCGGCCTCCGCGAACGTGCCGCCTGAAGCATGCTCGCCATTCGCTGCGACCCAGGCTTTGAGATTCTTGTTGTGCGCGTCGCGCGAGCCCATCTCCACGTCGTGTCCGAGCGACACGAAACCCGAGCCGAGTTTCTGGCCCACGTCCCCGGTGCCGAGGACTCCGATTTTCATAACGCTTCCTTTGCAAGACTCGGCTACAACGATGCGAGCGCGACGCGCGCTGTTGCGATGCAGTCAGATACAGATGGGCTCTTGAGGTAGCTGCCGCACAGTTTGACGTGCGGCAAGCGCTTGAGCCCCTTATCCACCGCCGCCAGCCGCTCGGCATGCCCTATGTTATATTGCGGGATGGCTTCCTGCCAGCGAAAACCAGCGACGACGCGAGGACTCGTGTCATCGATCCGCAGCACCTGTCGCAGATCCTCATGCGCTTGACGGGTCAATGCTTCGTCGCTGAGCGCGGCGACCGAAGCGTCTGTCGCGCCGCCGAGGAACGCCGTCACGAGCGCTTCATCGCTTGGGGACCGATCCGGAAACATCGCGGAGTTCCAGACGCAGCCTAAAATCTTCAAACCTTCCGTGCGCGGCACGAGAAAGCCAAACCCATCGAGGGGAACACCGATGCTCGTGCGTGGATATACGAGCGCGATCTGCACGATCGTTGGGTATTCGAACGCCGCTAAGGCTTCGGCGCTCTTGGGCTCGAGCGGCTCAAGCAGCGAGGCCGCGGCGGAGGCGGGTGTGGCAAGCACGACCGATTTCGCAACGACGCGCGCATCGGTCTTCCCGCCCACGAGCAACTCCCACCAGGCGCCGCGCTGCCAGAGCGCCGTCACCGGCGAGTTCACGCGCAGATCGGGCGCGAGGTGCTCGGCCAGCCCTCGGACGAGCACATCGTTGCCGCCTGCAAAACCGAAACTGCGGCGGCGCGGGGGCTTCGAGCCGGATTTGGTCTTCGGTCGAGCCATCATGCCGCGCAGCAAGCTGCCATGCTCGCGCTCTAGCCGCAGCATCTGCGGGAATGAGCTTGCCATTGAGAGCTTTGCGGGGTCGCCTGCGAAGATGCCGGAGACGTATGGCGCGACGACGCGATCGAGCACCGCCGTGCCGGCTCGGCGGCGAACAAAGTCGGCGACCGACTCTTCGTGTTCCGATGGTGCGCGGGGAACGAGCGGCTCGATCAGCGCGCGGGCTTTGGCAAACGGCGACAGCAAAGGAGATGCGAGCGCTTGTTGCGGCGATTGCGGCACTGCGACGAGCCTGCGGCCGACGTAGATGTACGCACGGGTAGCGCTCGCCTCGGCGGGCAGCACCAGCCGGCCCAGTTCGGCATCGCCGATTAGCTCTTCAAGAACTTCAGAGGATAGGAAACTCTGAGGGCCGCCGTCAGCGATGTAGGCTTCTGTTTGCACGCTCTTGATGCAACCGCCGGCGCGCTCCGAGCTCTCGAAGAGCAGCACGGAGCGACCCTGCCGCTTCGCCCAAAAAGCGCAAGCGAGTCCCGAGATGCCGGCACCGACGACGGCGAGGTCGACGGGTTCGAAGGCGTCGCTCACGGACGTCGACCTTGGTCGCGAATAAATTCGCGACCGCTACATGGGTAATTCTGGTCGCGAATACATTCGCGACGACTACGTGGCATGGCGGGAGACTGCGTTTGCAAGACAGGTTATGTAGCGCGGGTGGCACTTGAGCGCGCAGGCACGGTCGAATTCCTCGACGCCCGCCCGCTTGGCGATGGCCGCGTACTGGATGTCGATCTCGTTGAGCGTCTCGACGTGCTCGGATACGAATGCGATCGGCACGATGCACATCGCCTTGGCGCCTCGCGACGCGAGCTCTCCGATGAGTTTGTCCGAGGCCGGCTCGAGCCACTTCTGCGGACCCAGACGGCTTTGAAAAGAAATATGGATGGGGCCAGGATGTCCGAGCACGGCCGAGATCGCTTTGACGCTGCGCTGCACGTGGGAAAGATATGGATCGCCGCCTTCGATGTACGACCGCGGCAAGCCGTGCGCCGAGAAGATGAGGTGCACCTCGGGTGCCGGCGCGGAGAACGCATGGAGGGCCTTACGCGTCACGTCCGCTATGGCGGCGACGTAGTCTGGGTCGTCGCAGTGCTCTTCGAGCGCGATCACCTCGGGATGGTAATCGAGTTCGGCGAGCGCGTTGCGCACGCCCACGATTCCCGAAAGCGTCGTGCTGAACGAATATTGTGGGAACAATCCGATGACGATGAGGCGATCGAGGCCCGCCTGCGCTGCGGCGCGCATCGCCGCGAGCGAGTTCGGCTGCGAGTGGCGCATGGAGACGAAGACGGGGAAGCGCAGACCGCGCTTCCGGAGCTCGCGTTCGAGCGCCTGCGCTTGCGCTTCTGTTTGGCCGCGGATGGGAGAACCGCCGCCGATGGATGCGTACAACGACCGGCTGTAGGGCGCTCGCGCAGTCGATAGCGACCATGCGAACAGCCCCTGCAAAGGTCTCAGCCAACGCGGTAGACGGATGAGGTCGGGATCCGAAAAAAAACTGCGCAAGTAGGGCCGCACCGACTGCAAGTCCTCGGGCCCTCCTACTTGAGTCAGGACGACGCCGGTACGCGCCGGCCTCATGTCGCGCGTGCGCTCGCCGACTTCGGCGCGTCGACGAAGGCTTGCGCGCACTCGAGCGGCGTCGCGGGAAGCACGCCGTGGCCCAGGTTGAGGATGTGTCCTTGCGCGCCCGCTGCCCGCATGGCCTCGTGCGCGGCTTCGACGACCGTGCTCGGTGTGGACAGCAGCGCTGCCGGATCGACGTTGCCTTGCAACGCCGGTTTGGCTCCGATTCGAGCGCGGACAGCATCGAGGCCGATGCGCCAATCGACGCTGAGAACGTCCGCCTTCGCCCGCGGTATCAGCTCGAGCATGCCGGCACAACCGTTGACGAACAAGATCGCAGGAACGTTTGCCGCGTGGATGCGCTCGATGACGACCTCCTCGTAGGGCAACGCGAAGCGGGCGTAGGCATCGGGCGCGAGCTCGCCGGCCCACGTGTCGAAGACTTGAATCGCTTGCGCGCCGGCTGCTATCTGCGCGGCTGCGTACTCCGCGATCGTGTCGGCAAGTTTTGCGAGCAGCGCGTGGAGCAAAGCGGGTTCCCGGTAGAGCAGCGCCTTCGTAGCGGCGTAGTTCTTCGAACCGCCCCCTTCGATCAAGTACGCGGCAAGCGTGAAAGGCGCTCCGCAAAATCCGACGAGCGCGGTCTCCTCGCGCAATATAGCGCGAAGCATCCGCAAGGTCTGCATGACGAAGGGCGTCTCTTCATGAGGGTCTGGGACGTGCAGGCGATCGACATCCGCCATCGCGCGAACCGGCTGCTGGAGCGAGGGTCCCTCCTCCGTGAAGGCAAGCGGTGCTCCCATCGCTTCGACGGGAATGAGGATGTCGCTGAACACGATGCATGCATCCATGCCGAAACGTTTCACCGGCTGGAGCGAGACCTCGAGCGCGAGGTCGGGCGTCTTGCACAGCGTCAAGAAGTCGACTGTTTCGCGGATGGCGCGGTATTCGGGCAAGTAGCGGCCGGCCTGGCGCATCATCCAGACCGGAGTGCGGTCCACAGGCAAGCCCGCGCAGGCGGCGAGGAAGCGTTGCGATCCGTTCATCGATTTTGTGAGGGGCGATTTAGAGGGCGACTTGCCCGTCGCCCTCTCCATGACGTCAAGGATTAGGTGAAGACGGGGGCGGGGAATTTATCCTCGTCGATCTTGACGCCGGCGGCTTCGCGCAGCGCGAGCGCCAAGTCGGTCTTCTCCCACGGCAGGTCGAGGTCGGGGCGACCGAAGTGCCCGTAGGCCGACACTTGACGGAAGATCGGCCGGCGCAGGTTCAAGCGTTCGATGATCGCGCCCGGGCGCAGGTCGAAGTGCGCGTCGACGAGCTGGCAGATCTTCTCTTCGTCGATCCGGTTCGTGCCGAAGCACTCCACGAAGACCGAGACCGGCTTCGCGACGCCGATGGCGTAGGCGATCTGGATCTCGCACCGGTCGGCCAAACCGGACGCCACGATGTTCTTCGCCACGTAGCGCGCGGCATACGCGCCGGAGCGGTCGACCTTGGTGGGGTCCTTGCCGGAGAAGGCGCCGCCGCCGTGGCGGGCCATGCCGCCATACGTGTCCGCGATGATCTTGCGGCCGGTCAGCCCTGCATCACCGAGGGGACCGCCGATGACGAAGCGACCGGTTGGGTTCACGAAGATCCGCGTTTCGCGGTCGCGCCAGTTGCTGTCTATGGCGGTGTCGATGACGTGATTGATGATATTGTCGCGAATGGCGTCGAGCGGGTAGCCGTCGGCGTGCTGCGCCGAAACCACGATCGCGTCGACGCGCGCGGGCTTGTAGCCGTCGTACTCGACCGTGACCTGCGCCTTGCCGTCGGGGCGCAAGTATTCGATGGTCCGGTTCTTGCGGGCGGCTGCCAGCGTGCGGGTGAGGCGGTGCGCCAAGACGATGGGCAGCGGCATTAGCTCTTTGGTCTCGCGGCAGGCAAAACCGAACATCATCCCCTGGTCGCCGGCGCCGAGCGCCTCAAGCTGGCTTTTCGCGCTGATCTCGCCTTCTTTGACCTCGAGTGCGCGATCGACGCCCATCGCGATGTCGGGCGACTGTTCATCGATCGAGACGGAAATGCCGCAGGTGTCGGCGTCAAATCCGTACTTGGCGCGCGTGTAGCCGATATCGCGAAGCACCTGGCGGACGATGCGCGGGATGTCCACGTAGCAGCTCGTGCTGATCTCACCTGCGATATGCACCTGCCCCGTGATGACGAACGTCTCCACGGCCACGCGCCCCTTCGGGTCTTGCGCCAGAATCGCATCGAGGACGGCGTCCGAGATCTGATCCGCGACTTTATCGGGATGCCCTTCGGTCACGCTCTCCGAGGTGAACAGTTTTCTCGACTTTGGCATTTGCTTTAGGTTCCTTCGTTCCATGATTCGAGGTAGGCTCGCTGCTCTTTCGTGAGCTCGTCGATCTTCACGCCGGATGCCGCCAGTTTCAGCCGTGCAACCTCGGCGTCGATTTCTTCCGGCACCGGATATACCTTGGCCTTGAGACTTCCACGCTTGGCCGCAAGATACTCCACGCACAGCGCTTGGTTCGCGAATGACATATCCATGACGGCTGCTGGGTGGCCCTCCGCGGCGGCCAGGTTGATGAGACGGCCTTCTCCCAGCACGTTGACCGTTCTCTCGTCGCCGAGATGGTACTGGTCGACGAACTCCCGCGGCTGGGTCTTCTCTCCTTCAGCCAAGCGCGCGAGCGATTCGATGTCGATCTCGACATTGAAGTGGCCGCTGTTCGCCACGAGCGCGCCGCTCTTCATGGCGAGAAAGTGCTCCTCGCGCAGCACTTTCGTGTTGCCGGTGACGGTGATGAAGATGTCTCCGATCTTCGCGGCGTCAGCCATGGGCATGACCGCGTGACCGTCCATGAGCGCTTCCAGCGCTTTGGTGGGGTCGACTTCGGTGACGATGACGTGCGCGCCCAACCCTCGAGCCCGCTGCGCGATGCCGCGGCCGCACCAGCCATAGCCTGCGACGACGACCGCCTTGCCCGCGAACAACACGTTCGTCGCCCGGATGATGCCGTCGAGCGTTGACTGACCCGTGCCGTAGCGATTGTCGAAGAGGTGCTTCGTGAGGGCGTCGTTGATGGCGATGATGGGGTAGCGAAGAACGCCCTCTTTCTCCATGCTCCGCAGCCTGATGACGCCGGTGGTCGTCTCTTCTGTGCCGCCGATGACCCCTGAAACTTTCTCTTGCGCCTTCGTGAGGAGCGTCGTGACGAGATCGGCCCCGTCATCCATGGTGAAATGCGGAGCGCCGGCAAGCACGGCTTCAATGTGCTGGTAGTAGCGTGCATTGTCCTCGCCCTTGACCGCGAAGACATGCATGCCGTGGTTTGCCACGAGATAGGCCGCGACGTCGTCTTGCGTCGAGAGAGGATTGCTCGCGCAGAGCCATACCTCGGCGCCGCCTGCGGCGAGCGCGATCATGAGGTTGGCGGTCTCCGTCGTGACGTGCAGGCACGCACCCACGCGCAACCCGCGCAGCGGTTGTGTCTTTGCGAACCGCTCGCCGATGGCTTTGAGCACGGGCATGCTTTGACGGGCCCATGCGACGCGTCGCTCGCCCATCGCGGCAAGCGATGGATCCTTCACATCCGACGCGTGAGATGTGGCGCCTACTTGGGTCGACAAAGCACGTCTCCTCGGGCGTTGTGCAAACCTAGCATGGCGGTTTCGCAGGCCGATCGTGCTGAATCCTGGCTGGTGCGGTTCGGCGCTGCGACGTTCGCTGCGCGCGATGCGTCGCGACGAAAAGGCGTGACAAGGACCGAGCGGACGCGCGCGCCAAACGCCCTGGGTGCTCACGAGCCTTTCGCTTCAGGAGTTCACGCGAAAACTCGCGTCCGCCGACCCCACGCCTGGCGGCGGCAGCATCGCCGCTGCGGTCGGCGCATTCGGCGCAGGTCTCGTGCGTATGGTCGCGCTGCTCACGGTGAATTCGCCGAAACACGCCGCAGTCGCCGAGCGTTGCCGGGCCATCGCTGAGTCCGCGCGCTCGCTGTGCGACGAGCTCTTACGTCTCGTCGACGAAGATGCGGGCGCCTTCGATCGGGTCAGCGCCGCGTACCGGCTGAAGAAAGGCGACGATCGCGAGAAGGCCGCGCGCTCGGCTGCGATACAAGAGGCGCTCGCGGGTGCGATCTCTCCGCCTGCTTCAGTGATCGAACTGGCGCGTGGCGTCTGCGACTTGGCGGTCGAGCTCGCAGATATCGGCAACCCGAACGCATTGAGCGATATCGGTTGCGCGGCGCTGTGCGCGCAAGCGTCCGCGCGGGGCGCCGCGCTCAACGTGGACGTCAATGCCAACTCCCTTCGCGACCGCGATGCCGCCGCTCGCCACCTCGCGCGCGCAGCTCGCGACGTCGCCCAGGTGGACGTGCTGTGCGAAGTGATTCTGAGCACGCTGCGAGCAAAGACGCAGGCCCCGACGTGAGCGCCATCTTGCTGGATGGGCGACGTATCGCCGCCGGCATTCGGGACCAGGTCAAGTTCCGTGCCCTGAAACTCCGCGAACGCGACCTGACGCCGAAGTGCGCCGTCGTGCTCATCGAAGGTGACGAACCCGGCCGGCTGTACGCCGAACAGATCGCGAAGAGCGCGCTGCCGCTTGGCCTGGACGTCGAGATCCGTTCGTTACCGCCGGCCGCCACCACCGACGATGTTGTGAGGGCGGTCGCCGCCGTCGTCGACGACACGAGCATCCAAGCGCTGATGGTGCAGCGCCCGCTGCCTTCCGGTCTCGATGCAGAGCGCATCGCCGAGGAGATCGACCCGCGCAAAGACGTGGACGGCGCGCATCCTTATAATCAGGGCCTGCTCATGGCCGGCGAGACGTTCTTCGCACCGGCCACGGCCGCCGCGGTGATGGAGTTGCTCCGTCAACCGGGGGTCCCAACGCTCGACGGCGCGCGAGCCGTCGTCCTCGGCCGATCCGCCGTGGTGGGACGGCCGGTGGCGCTCATGCTGGTGGCAGCAAACGCGACCGTGACCATCTGTCATTCGCGTACGAAGAACCTTGCGGAAGTTGCGCGTGAAGGCGAGATCCTCGTTGCCGCCGTCGGCCACCCGAAATTCGTGACCGCCAATCAGGTCCGGCAGGGCGCCACCGTGATCGACGTGGGAACGAATTATGTCGACGGCCGTTTTGTGGGAGACGTAGACTTCGAGCCGGTCTCCAAGGTCGCGGGACTCATCACGCCGGTCCCCGGAGGCGTTGGTCCGGTGACGACGGCCGTTTTGCTGCGAAGCATCGTCGAAGCGGCGGAGCGTTCGCGCTAGCGCAGGACGAGGTCGAGGAAGCCCTGGAGATCCTCCGCGTCTACCGAGGTGCCCGGTCGCGGATTCGCTTCGGTCGGGCCGTGAAAATCAGTCCCGGCAGTCATTACCAAGTTTCGCTCGCGCGCTTTTGTGCGCAGACGCGCTGCGTCGTGCGGCAAGTGGCTGGTCGACCAGACCTCGATGCCGCGCAATCCGGCATCGACGAGGCTATCGAGAAGTTCTTCTGCCGCGTTCCGCGTAGGGTGCGCGAGCACGGAAACGCCGCCACAGGCGTTGATCGCGGCGATCGCCTCGGCAGGAGTCAGCGTGCTCGACGGCACGAATGCCGCACAACTCGAACCGATGTGGCGCTCGAATGCGTCGCTGATGTCGCGCGCTGCACCGCTTTCGACGAGCGCTCTTGCGATATGCGGGCGCCCGATCATGCCGCCACCGGTCTGGCGTACGACATCGTCCATCGAAATCCGGACGCCTTGTTCTTGCAGCTTCGTCACGATCTGCACCGCGCGCTCGCGGCGCACTGACTTGCGATCGGTGAGCACCCCGTCGAGCGTTGCGGGACCGATGGGAACTCCATAGCCTAAAATGTGCAGCTCGCGACCCTGAGCGAACGTGCTGACCTCGACTCCGCTGATGGCCCTACGTCCGAACCGCTCGAGCATTTCGCCATGCTGCAGATACATCCCAAGCGTATCGTGATCGGCGATCGAAAAATAATCCAATCCGGTTGCAGCGATGAGGTCCACGAGTTCGCTTGGCGCAAGTCGACCATCGGAGATCGTCGTGTGCATGTGGAGGTCGACAGTGAGCGATGGGCTGCGCGACAAACTTTCGTCTCCTTGAGAGCCAAGATACGGGCGCGCGGGTGCAGAAGTTCGTCCCGTGACCGCCCGCCCCAGTCGTCCGGCCGAACCGCCTTCCGACGATCAAAACGCCTTTCTCGAACATGCGATGGCGACCTACGGCCGGCAGACCTACAACTACGCTTATCGGCTCGCCGGCAACGAAGCTGATGCACGCGATCTCACACAAGAGGCGTTCATCCGCGTGTATCGCGCCTGGCGCTCGTTTCAACCCGGAACATCGTTTCTCTCCTGGATCTACCGCATCGTCACGAACCTGCATCGAGACGAATTGCGCAAGCGCAAAGGCGTGATCTTGCAGGAGTTGCCCGACGACAACGTGGCGCGCGAACTTCCCCGAGAGGCTCGCCAGCACGATCCTATCGCGCAGATCCACGAGCGGCAGCTTTCGGAAAGCGTGGCGTCAGCGCTGGCCCGGCTCACCCCGGATCAGCGCGCAGTCGTCTTGCTCGCGGATGTTGAGGAGCGCTCGTATCAGGAGATTGCGGATATCATGGCGTGCTCGATCGGCACGGTTCGGTCGCGCTTGCACCGGGCCAGGCTTCAGCTGCGCAAGATGATCCCCAGAGCCCGCGCCGCCGAACAGCAGCAAGGATCAACGGCATGATCGTCCGGATAAGCGGGACATTAGGTCTGGCGCAGTGGATGCAAATAGATCCGCGCGGGCTGCGTCAACCCGCCCTCTCGCACCGCGGAACGGAACCGGGCGGCCAAGCGTTACCCTTGGTGAGGGGATGTCCAAGCGCACCTTCTTTGAAAGACCACGAATGATGACATGCCATGATTGCCAAGAACTGCTCACCGATTATCAGCGTGGTGAGCTTACGGCCGACAACGATGCGGCGCTGTTCGAGCATATCTCGACGTGCCCGCAGTGCCGGGCTGAGCTGGATGGCCAGACCGAACTGACGGCCACGCTGCGCGCGGCGTTTTCGCAAGAGCTGGACATGCCCGCCTCCGTCATGGCAAGCGTGCGACAATCGGTGCACAGCGAGCGGCGAGCTGCCTTCGGCAACGCCCTGCGCTCGTGGCTGCGTCCGGTCGTCCTCGCACCTGCGGCTGCCGGAATCGTCCTGGTCGCCGGCGTCGCAACCTACGTGCACAACGGATCGACCCCGCCACGGGTCTCCGCAGAGTATCTCGTGCGCCAGCACGTCGTGCACACCTTGAACTCGCAATCGAGCGACCGCGCCTGGAATGCGTATCTCCTCACTTCATCGACGAGTGACGATGCGAATGCGAAGACCAAGTAGATCGTTCGCATTTTTCGTCGCCCTTGTCGGCGCAGCGCTGCTGTGGCCCATCGGACAAGCCCGCGGCGCCGACCTCGACGCGCTGTACGCGCAAGCGGTCGGAGCTGACGATCATGTTTCGTACTCCGCGACTCTGACGTCCGTAGCCTATGATAGCGACCATGCGGTTTCGACCGTCGCGCGCGTCGAACACCGGGCGCCTTTCTCGTGGCGCATCTGGTACATGGCTCCGGCGGACGCGTACGGACGCCTGATCCTCAGCGACGAGCAGCGCACTTACCAATACGAGCCTAATCTCAACCGCGTGATCAGCCACGACTGGTACGAATCCGCCCCCGGCGTCGCGACGCCGGTCGACATCGCGACCGTGCTGCGCAACTATAGTATCGAACTCGGCCCGGCGAGTTCCATCGCCGGCCGCGCGGCGCACAGTCTTTCACTCGTCTCGCGCCACACCGGCATTCTGGCGCAGCGGATCTGGGTGGACGATAAGACGAAGCTCATCTTGCGCCGAGAGAACTACAATAGCGACGGCGCTGTGACCGAACAGACGAGCTTCGATAGCATTCGCATAGTCGCAAGCTTTCCGCCGGGACTCTTCGCGCTGCAGGTGCCTAGGGGCATGACCCTCGTCCAGGGATACGACTACGGGAAATCTACTCAAGACACGGCTGACGTCATGCGCCTGGCGACCTTCAAATTCGCCGAGCCCAAGTATCTGCCGGATGGGTTTACCCTCGTCTCGGGCAGCGTCGCCACGCACGATGGCGTGCAGACGATCCAACTCGTATATGGCGACGGGCTGCGCACCTTCTCGCTCTTCGAGAACGCGACGGCTCGCATGCCGACTTTCGATGAGGCGACGCCCAAACCGCTGCAGGTCGGTTCTGCGAACGCCGAGACCGCAAACGTCGCGGGCCAGACGCTGGTGTCTTGGAACGCGGGCGGCCTCAATCTGACGCTCGTCGGCGATCTCTCCGAAAAGGAAAGCGCGACCATCGGAGCTTCGATTCATCCGTAGAGGCGAGCGCCGCTGCAACGCCATGCCCGGAGCATAACGGCGTGTCGCTTGAAGTCTTCTTCGACCCGGCTGCGGAGCGCCACGACACCGGACCGCATCATCCCGAGCGCGCGCAGCGGTTGGAAGCATTCGCCGCGGGCTTGGAGCGGGCCGGCCTCTCGCGCGAAAGCTTTTTGCGCCCGCAGCACGCGACGGCCGACGCTATCCAGGCCGTACATCCCGCGAAGTACGTCGGCGTGGTCGAAGCGGTGTGCGAATCGATCCCCGCCGGCAGCGTCGGCGAGCTTCCGACGGGTGATACGGTCGTCTCCCACGAGAGCTATGCGATTGCGCTCTCGGCCGCTGGGGGCGCGATCGCCGCAGCTGAGACAGCCAAACCCGGTGCGCCCACCCTCGCCCTCGTGCGACCGCCCGGACATCACGCCGAACCAGCTCGCGGCATGGGATTTTGTCTCTTCAACAACGTCGCCATAGCCTCAAGTCGCGCTCTGCGCGCGAGCGGTAACGTCCTCATCGTGGACTTCGACTACCATCACGGCAATGGCACGCAAGCGTGGGTCGAACGAGCGCTCGCGGGCGAAGAGCGAGGGCTTGGATTTATCTCCACTCACGCGTACCCGGCGTACCCAGGCACCGGTGCCTTTGACGAGTCGCGCGTGAACGACGCTGGGTTCGTCCTCGATATTCCGCTCCCGCACTCGACCGACACCGATGATTTCACCAACGTGTGGGCTCAGCTGTTGCCGCTCGCCGCGCGCCGCGTCCAGCCGAAGACGATCATCGTTTCTGCGGGGTTCGACTTTCTCGCGGGCGACCCGATCGCCGGTCTTTCGGTGGCTGCGCGCGCGGTCGATAGCCTTTGCGATTTGCTGGGCGAGACTGCCGCAGAGCATAACGCCTCGCTGGCATTCGTGCTGGAAGGCGGCTATTCGCTCGACAACCTCCGCGCGAGCGGCGAATCGCTTGGGAGAGTTTTCAGCTCCGGTGGGCTGACCGCGTCGCCGTCGGCCCGCGCTACGCTCCGCGATGAGCGCCTACGCAAGATGGTGGACGAGGCGAAGCGCTGGCTCGCGTAGCGCGCAAATAAATTTGCGCGCGCCACACTACCTAAGGTAATGTAGGAGTCGCGAATTTTATTCGCGACAAAAACGCACACTACGCTTGAATGTGAGCTATTGGGTGAGCTGCTTGATGTACGAGCGCGCTTTGGTCGCGCCGTCGCCGCTTGGCACGTACGCGAGGTAGCGCTTGTACGCCGCGGTCGCGAGCTGCTTGGCGCCGAGGTGCCGATAGGTTTCTCCGAGCAAGAACCATAGCTGCGGATCCGGGTGAGCCTTGTCCTGGTGGCCCTCAAGCGCTTCGAAGACCGCGCGCGCGTTGTGATAGTCCTTCAGGTTGAAGTACGACAACCCAAGGTTGAAGAGACTCGTGTAGGTATGGAGGATCTCGAAGGAACTCTTGAAGTTGTCGCGTGCCTGCGCCCATTGACCTTGCGCGGCGTAAGACTGCGCAAGCCAGAACAGCGCCTCGGCGTTCCCCGGCTGCTGGTTCGAAATGCGCGAGAAAGCGTCTTGCGCTTTCGTATAGCGCTTGTTCGTCACGAGCTCGAACCGCCCATATTCGAAGAGCAACGTGGTACTTTGCGGTGCGAGGGCGAGCGCCGACTCGTATTCCTTTTCGGCCTGCGCATTGTTCTTCTGCCGCTCGTCGTATTCGGCTTGCAATACCCACGGCTCCGGGTCCTTCGGATGGTCCTTGATGGCTTGCGCGAACTCTTGTCGCGCGAGATCGACCATCTTCTTGTCCAGATAGAGCTGCGCGATATTGTCTTCGGGCTCGACTGAATCCGGCTGCAGTTTGACTACTTGCTGCAGCGCGGCGACCGCATCGTTGACATCGTTCTTCTGCGCCAGCGCACTGGCTTTGCCGCTCAACGCCTCGGTGTTCTTGGGGTCTGCCGTCAGCACGGTGTTGTAGATCGCGAGCGCCTTGTCGGCGTCCGGATTTTTCTGCGCGAGATAGGATTTTGCGATGAGCAACTGCGCGCGCGTGTCTTTCGGGTCGATGGTCAGCGCCTTGTTCAAGGAGGCGCGGCCGGCGTCGAGTTTTCCTTGATTGAGCTGGACCATTCCGAGCTGGTCGTAGGCAAAGGCCTCGTTTGGATGTAGCTGCACCGCCCGGTTCGCGATCCGCATGGCGTCGTCCACGCGCCCGACTTGCAAGTAGGCGCCGACCAGGCTCTGCAACACGGCCGGGTTCGCCGGGTCGAGCAACTCGGCGCGCTCGAAGGAGGTGAGACTATCGGTCGTATCTCCGAGTTCGCTATCGGCGACGCCGATGAAGTACCACACTTGCGCTTCGTCGGTCCCCAAGCGCACCGCGGTCTCGAGGTGATCCCGGCCGTCGGCGGGGTTGCCTGTCTCGACGAGCAGCTCGCCAAGTTCCGCGTGCGACTGCTTGTCGTTCGGATTGTCCTTGACGGTCTGCGTCAGGGTAGCGATCCGTTCTTGGGGCGTCGGCGTCGGCGAGTAACTCGGCGAAGGGCTCGGCGCGGGGGCTTTAGGGCGTGCAGCCACGCCCGCCGGCTGCTCGATGGCGACCACACCGAACACGAAGAGCGAGATAAGCGCGAGCACCAGGAAACGGGGCAACTGATTCCTTTCCGGCGGGCGACTTTCCAGTCGCCCCCTACATTATAACGGAACGTTAGGCGGCGCCCTTCCGTTCCCGCACGAGTTTCGTCAGCTCGGGCACGATCCCGAACAGGTCGCCGACGACCCCGAAATCGCAGAACTCGAAGATCGGTGCGTTGGCATCCTTATTGATGGCGACGATAATGCCTGCACTGCGCATCCCGACCTTATGCTGAATCGCGCCCGAGATGCCGCATGCGATGTACAGCTGCGGCGTGACCGTCTTGCCGGTCTGCCCAACCTGATGCGCGTGCGGGATCCAACCTGCGTCGACCGCCGCTCGCGATGCGCCGACTGCGCCACCCAGGGCGTCGGCGAGCGCTTCGATGATGTCGAAGTGTTCCGGTCCGCCTAGTCCTCGGCCGCCGGAGACGACGATGCCCGCCTCTTCCACGGTGAGCTTGCCCGCTTCGACAGAGACCTGCTCTTCGACGCGCACCGGATAGTCGCCGCGGGATGGCGCGGGAAGCTCCACCACCTCTCCCTTGCCCGCCTCGTCACGCGCGATGAAACTGTTGGGCCGGCAAATGACGACTTGCGTCTCCGAGTTTTTGAACTCGATCGTGCTGACGACCGAGCCTCCGAACTTCGGCGATTGAAGCACGAGTTTGCCATCCTTCGCCGTGATGTCCGTGACCTCGGTGACGATGCCGGCGTCCAGCCGTACGGCGACGCGCGCGCCCGTGTCTTTCCCGGAATTCGTCGAGAGCGCGAGCAGCGCCGAAGGCCCCGTCCGCTCCAAAAGCCCCGCCACCGCATCGACGGCCGGATCGCCGAGGAATTGCTCGACCGGGATCTGGGCGCCCGTGTAGATCCGATCCACGGGCGTACGCTTGAGCGCCGTCACCGCCTCGGGCGCACCCGGTCCCAACACGATCGCGGCAGACGGCACGCCTAGCTCGCGCCCGATGTCCGCCGCTTTGGTCGCAAGCTCGAGACCGCTCCGGCGGACTTTGCCGCGCTCGTGCTCGACGAGGGCGAAGACGGCTTTCATCTTTAGATAGCCTTCTTTGCGATCAAGAAGTCGAGGACTTGACGCGCGCCCTCTTTGGGGTCGCTGACGGTGATGACCGTGCCCTTGGCGCGGGCGCCGACCGTCGCGAACGAGTCCACCTGCGTCTTGCTGCCCGCGTCACCGATGCGGGCGGGTTCGGCCCCGATCTCGGCGAGCGAAAGCGTCTTGATCTCCTTTTTCTTCGCGCCCATGATGCCTTTGAGCGTGGGATAGCGAGGCTCGTTGATGCCTTTCGTCACCGAAACCATCGCCGGCAAGCGCGCCGCGACGCGCCAGAATCCGCTTTCTGTTTCGCGCTGGATCTCGATCCGGCCGTCGCTCAGGGTCACCTTTTTCGCAAAGGTGAGACAGGGGATGCCGAGGCGCTCGGCTACCGCCGCGGGGACGACGCTGTTGATCGCATCCGTGCTTTGGGTGCCTGAAAGAACGAGGTCGAACCCGATGTGGCGCAGCGCTTGCGCCAGGAGATACGACGTCGCCATGGTGTCGCTGCCGCCGACGCTCTCGTCGGAGATGAGCGCTGCGCTGTCGGCGCCCATGCCCAGAGCCTTGCGCACCACTTCGGTCCCGCTCGCAGGCGCCATGGTCAGGATGGTCACGGTCGTGTCGCCGCCAACCGACTCGCGCAAACGCAGGCCCTCTTCGATCGCGTACTCATCGAACGGATTGAGGACGTTCTCGATCGAGCTGCGGTTGAGCCGTTTGGTCTTCGGGTCCAACGCTTTTTCCGCGTTGGTGTCGGGGACTTGTTTGACGGTGACGACGATCTTCAATAGATTTGTTGCTGGCGCTTATGCGCGCGCCAGATCGCGCCGCTGCGCCAGCACGAGCGTCAGCCGCTCGAGGAGTTCGGTGGGGGCGTACGGCTTGCGCAGCATCATGAGCGGCCAACGCTCGGCCGTACGAAGCACATCTTCTTGTTCCAAGTAGCCGCTCGCGACGATGAGGGCGAGGGTTGGGCGATTGAGCTTGATGTACTCGACGATCTCGAGACCGTTCATATCCGGCAGCCGCAGGTCGAGCACGATCGCGTCGTACGGATCGCGCGTGCGCAGCTTCGCGAGCGCATCGCGGCCGGTGAACGCCAGCTCCACCTTGTGCCCGTATTCGCGCAACGCGGCGGCGACGATCTCGCACAACGCGTCATCGTCTTCGACAACCAAGATCTTCCCGAAGCGTTTGTAGGAACGCCTCGGACCGTCGACGACGAAGGTGCCCGCACCGTGACGAGCTTCGACAGCGCCCTCTTGCTCGAGCAGCGCCAGCGCCTGGCGCACGGTCATGAGCGCGACGCCGTATTGCTTGGCCAAGCTCGCCGATGCGGGCAGCTGTTGCCCCGGTTTGAGCGTGCCGCGCGCGATGCGATCGCGGAGATCGACTGCGATCGACTGGTACTTGAGCACGCGACGGTCCGAAACTGGCATGTCAAACTTCAGCCCGGTCTTCAAGCAAGTGGTCTCTCAACGGAGACAGGCACTTTCTGGACTTTTCCAAACATACCCTCGTGACCGCGCCATCCGAAGAGGGTTTGCGATTCGACGACATCGCGGGCGCTGCGCAACGCCTGCGCGGGGTTGCTATACGCACCCCGGTGGTCCGCGACGATGCGCTTGACGCGCTTGCCGGCAACTCGCTCTTCTTCAAATGCGAGAACCTGCAGCGCGCAGGCGCGTTCAAGTTCCGCGGCGCCTACAATCGCCTTTCACAGCTGGCCGAAGCGGAGCGGGTGCGCGGCGTGGTCGCCTTCTCCTCGGGCAACCATGCTGCGGGCGTCGCGCTCGCGGCCTCTTTGCTCGGGATCGCGGCGACGATCGTCATGCCGGATGACGCTCCCGGCGCCAAGCTCGCTGCCGTGAAGGAATCGGGCGCGAGTGTGGTCGCCTACCGCCGCAAGGATGAGGACCGCGAGGCGATCGCGGCCGATATATGCGCCCGTACTGGCGCGACGCTCGTACCACCCTTCGACGACTACCGCGTCATGGCCGGTCAAGGCACGTGCGGCCTCGAGCTGTGCGATGAGGTCCCCACACTCCAAGCGCTCGTCACGCCGCTCGGGGGCGGCGGGTTGCTTTCCGGATGCGCGGTCGCGGCCAAAAAACTCGCGCCCGACATCGAGATGTTCGGCGTCGAGCCGCAAGCGGGCGATGATTGGCGCCGTTCGCTCGCGCGCGGCGAGCGCGTGCGGATTCCGTTTCCGCAGACGATCGCTGACGGGTTGCAGGCGACAAGCCCGGGCGCATTGACGTGGCCCATCGTCCAATCGCTTGTCCGCGACGTCTTCACGGTTTCCGATGAAGAGATGCAGCGCGCGATGCGCGTGATGTTCGACCGCTGCCGCCTGATCGTGGAGCCCTCGGGAGCGGTCGCCGTGGCCGCGGCGATCGCTGGCAAATTGCCCTTCCGCGGCCGCCGCGTCGGTATCGTCATTTCCGGTGGCAACGTCGACCCGGAAAAGTACTGCGCGCTCGTGTCCGGAGGGTGATCGCAGGGGGCCGCGCTTCGAGTGGGTCGAAGTCTAGATCAGGCCCCCTACATGCATAGAGGAGGTTTTTCTATGGCACGTACCATCGCCGTAGTTTTCGGTATCATCTATACTCTGGTGGGCATTATCGGGTTCATCCCCGCCCTGGGCGGCACCATGGGCATGGTGCCCAGCAACGTGCTCAACGTCTTTGCCATCAACTTGTTGCACAATCTCGTCCATCTCATCATCGGCATCGGGGCACTGGCCGCATCGGGGAGCAATGAGAAGGCTGCGCCGTTCTTACGCACGGTCGGCTACATCTTGATACTACTCGCCATCGTCGGCTTCTTCTGGAAGAATCCGTTTGGGATTCTGCCGATCGGCGGTCCCGATGTGTGGCTGCATCTCGTCACGGGATTGATCTTCGTGTGGGCGGCGATGTCCACTCCGCGACCGGCGGCGGCTTCATAGGTCCGAAAAGCGGGCGCTTCGCCTCCGCCCGCTTTGGATCACGGCGGGTACACCCCTAGGACGCAAATACATTTGCGCCCGCTACACTAGCGTTATGACTGACTTCACCTTCGTCACCTATTGCGACTTGCCGGATTTGGACCCGGACGACCGGCTCGCCGCAGATGCGCTGCGCGAGCGCGGCTTTGTGGTGAGCCCCGCGGTGTGGGATAATCCGGACGTCGCTTGGGCGCGAGCCGGCATCTGCGTCATCCGCTCGACCTGGGATTACAATCTTCGTCATGTTGCTTTTCTCGATTGGGCCGAACGGGTGGCAAAGGCGACGAGACTGTATAATCCCATCGAATTGGTGCGCTGGAATATCCACAAGCAATATCTGCAAGAGCTGGCCGGCCGCGGCATACCCGTCGTGCCCACGCACTGGCTCGAGCGCGGCACGACCGTCAACCTGCGCGAGATTCTTGCGCAAACCGGCTGGAGCGATGCCGTCGCAAAGCCGGCGGTCGGACTAGCGACCCATGGCGTGAAGCGCATCGATGCTGGGCCTGCATCGCAAGCGCACGTCGACCGGCTCCTGCTCGAGTACGATGTCCTCGTGCAGCCCTTCTTGAGCTCGGTCGTGTCATACGGTGAGCGTGCGCTCGTCTTCATTGACGGGACTTATTCGCACGCCGTGCGAAAAAAAGCGTTTCAAGCATTGGCTCCCGCGGGTTTGGAAGACGAGGCGCCCGTCGAAGCCACGGCAGCAGAGATCGAAGTCGCCACGGCGGCGGTGCAGGCGCTTCCCCAACCGCCCCTCTACGCGCGCATCGACATCGTGCCAGATGAGAAAGGTGACCCGCTCGTGATCGAATTGGAACTCGTCGAGCCATCGCTCTTCCTGTCGATGCATCCGCGTGCTGCGACTCGGTTCGCAGACGCGCTCGCGCGCTTGACGGAACCGGCCGCGCGATGAAGCCCTCGAACAAAGCAAGACTGGGCCGTAAGGCGTTCGTGTCGGGGACGTTGCTTGCTGCAACGTCGCTCGCCGCCTGCAAAGCCGGCCAAAAAGCTCGCGAGGGGATTGCAGGCGAGCCCGGACCGTACCAACCAGAATTCTACAAGGTTCTATCGCCCACGGAATACGATCGGCGCGCGATGTTGGCGGTCATCCAAGTCGATCGACCGCACAAGCAGGTCTTCTCCGCGTCCGTCCTCGGTCTCCAGCCGAGCGCGAGGTACGCCGCGCTCTTCGCCCACATGCAATTCGCGATGAACGGATACGATTTTTCGCTCGGGGGACGACGGGGCAAGCTCGCCACCCTGGGCGTGATGTCGGGTCAAGCATGCCTCCTGAGCCTGACCGATGCGATGTGGACGAAGTACCGGATCGGACGCCTCTTCGACGCGGCACGGACAAACGTCTACTGGGTGGCAAAATCGAACCTCGATCTGACGAGTTCGCCCAACGACCCGCATGGCGTGTACCAGGACTGGAGCGCGGAAGCCGTGCGCCGCCGGGGAGGGACGTTCATGGTCTGCCATACGGCGTTGACAAAGATCGCCATGCGCTGCGCTTCCGAAAACGGCAGCGACGGAGCGACCGTCCTTTCGGATCTCGTCAGCAATCTGCGGCCTGGGTGTTTGCTCGTGCCGTCCGGCGTGACGGCGGTGCAGCTCGCGCAGGAGCACGGCTGGAAGCTGTATACCATCGCCTGATCGCAGGTCGCCGCGATGACGATCTTCCACTTCTGCAACGACACCTTTGGCACGCCGTTTCCCGCGGTCTCGGCGGATTTCGCCAAGCGCCATGGCGTCAGGATCGTGCGCGTACTCGGCGTCAAGGCTCAGACCGCATCTCTTGCGGCGCTCGGCGGCGCGATGCGAAGAGCGGCAGTCCTAAGCGTGCGGAGGGCGCAACGGCGACTTGCCGGAGCGCCGAGCCACGGCGATGACTTGCCGACGCTCTACGTGCCGGACGTGAACGCGCGCAGCTTCCGGCGGCGGATCAAACGCGGCGACGTGGGCGTCATCACCGGATTCAACCAGATATTCGAAGCAGAAACCATCGCACGCTTCGACTCGTTCGTCAACCTGCATCCCTCGATCTTGCCCCTCTATCGAGGCCCGGTTCCAACCTATTGGTGCATCCACAACCGCGAAACGCAAAGCGGCTTCACGCTGCACAAAGTGGTGCCCAAGATCGATGCCGGCGAGCCGATCTATCAGGAGGTCGTTCCGATCGAGGGCGTGTCAGACGTGCTCGAGTTGGAGCTGAAGATCGCGAACGCGGCGCTGCCGACGTTCTCGCGTTACCTCGAACACTTGATTTCGGGCGACCAATGGCGCATACAACTCGTGGATGCATTCTCCGTGTATCGCACGCACCAGAATTATGCGACCTTCCCCGAAAAGATCATGGGATGACCGGGACTCGAACCCGGACGCCCTTTCGGGCGACAGATTTTCGCACCACTATGGCTTGCGCCACCGATATCTCGTTTGTGGTCCGGACTGTGCCTTGGCCATATCGCTCCGTGACGACGTAGGCCGCGCCCGTCCAGTCTCTACACCTTCTTCGTCGTCACGAAGCTTGGCTCGGCGTTGTCACCCCGCACGCGGAGAGAGTTCGCCGAATTTGAGCGCATCCCGGCGGCGGTTTCCCGGCCACCGGCTCCAATCGAGAAGTCTGTCGTGTCTGCCAGTTTCACCATCATCCCGTTGAGCTCGGGCGTCGCCGCCCGGTCGTGAGTTCACGACGGACCTAGCGGCGACCCGCTTGATCGTAGCCGCGTGCCATTGGATATAAGCGGGCGAAACCGGCGAGCGAGAGGATGCCGAAGATGACGGCGTCCCACGGGAACCCGCCGTCGCCGATGCTGATCGACATCCAAAAAAGAGTGAGCGCGACGTTGAGGATACAGCCGGCCCACCAAAGCGTCACCATTCTGCGTTCCCTGTGGTAAGTATCGGCGGCGGCGGCGCAAGCCTGAACGTGCGCCCGGTCAGTCTGCAAGCGGAGCGAAGACCAAAAGCTCGGTGGCATCCTCGTCGAGCAGTTGCTGAGCGAAGCTCTTGGGCCCAAGCCAGCCTGCCTTGCTGCGCATCCCTTCCACGACGAGCGTCGAGCGCAGCCGCGCCGCGCTCAAACGAGCCAGCGCCGCGGCCGGCTTCACGTCCGACTCGATGATGAAGCGGCCATCCGACATCCGCGTCATCTCCGCGAGCATGTCAAGCACGCTTTGTGCGACTGGGCGCCCCGGACTTCGCACGTGGACGACCGTGAAATCCGTGTTCAGGCGTTTGGCGAGCCGGGCCGCTCGTTGCACGAGCATCACATCGCGCTCGCGCGCGGCGACCCCCAAAACAATCTCGCTCACCGCATGCGGGGCGCGGGTGACCGTCCGTGCTCGGAGCGCTTCCCGCAGCGCCAACTCGCGCAGCGCCGTCAGGTTCTCCGTACGGAAGAACGAAGCAAGCGCGGCTTCGATCCGCTCCTTCGGGTAGATCTTGCCGGCGCGCAACCGGTCGCGGAGCGTCTGCGCGCTCGCGTCGATGAGGACGACGTCGTCCGCGAGCTCCAAAATGCCGTCCGGCATCGTCTCACGCACGGTCACCCCGGTCAGGCGGCGTACGACGTCGTTAAGACCTTCCAAATGCTGCACGTTGAGCGTCGTGAGCACCGTGATGCCTGCACGCAGCACGCTCAAGACGTCTTCGTAGCGTTTGTGGAACTTGCTGCCAGGTGCATTCGTGTGCGCGAGCTCATCGATGAGAGCGACCTGCGGCCGACGAGCGAGAAGCGCCTCGAGGTCAAGCTCGGAGTAGCGTACGCCGCCATTGACGATTTCAAGCCGCGGCAGAGCTTCGAGGCCCTCGAGCTTGTGCTCGGTGTCCACCCGTCCATGGGTCTCGACATAGGCGACGACGACGTCGACGCCTTGCGCTTTGAGCTGCTGAGCCTGTTCCAGCATAGCGTAGGTCTTACCGCAACCGGCCGCCGCGCCGAGATAAACGGTCAGGCGCCCATACCCGACGCGCAGGCGATCCCCCGCGGTGCGCGCATACGGGTGATCGCCAAAATCATACGAGTCGCCACCCGTTGCGGGCTCCGCCGGCCTCGCCACGATCAAGACATCTCGATCGATGGGCGCCCTGAGGAGCTCGTGCGCGACCCGGCCTTTCGGCAACGCCACAAATGACGCTGCCAGATCGTCGAGCCGGGGTTTGGAGAAATCAAAGCTGGCTTGAGCGACAACCCTCGCTCCGACCGCCGCTGCGGTTCGCGCGAGGAGAGACGCATCGATGGCCGGATCGGGCAAGATCGCGAGATCCAGATTGAACGCGTCTGCGAATGGGACCACGCGAGCCAGAAAAATCCGAGCGTTGATCGCCGGGAGCAGCAGTGCAAGGGCGGTTGAAACCCGCGCTGCCGGTAGCGTCGGCACCGTGAGATCGTCAACGGCCCGCAACATGATCTCGCGCAACGCTCGCAGCGTCTGCGGTCGCAGCGGGCCCTGCAGCGCGCGTTCTATGTCTTCACGGCGCACGATCGCCCCTGCCCGCAGTCGCGCTTCCAGCTGCTCGCGCTCAACATCGATCGCGATCACTTGGTCTGCGGCCTTGAGAAAAGAGATCGGAACGATCTCTCGGATCGGAAAGCCGATGAGACCCTCCGCGATCGGCGCAACGGTATCGAGGTGCGCGATGTTCATCGCGCCGATGACGCTGATGCCTGCCTCGCGCAACGCGAGCGCGTCCTGCCAGCGTTTGGCGTTCTTCGAACCAGGGTGATTGGTATGCGCCAGCTCGTCGAGCACGATCACCTGCGGACGCGCCGCAAGAGCTGCGTCGATGTCGAATTCGGGAAAGGTCGCCGTGCCCCGTTCAACCACGCGTGGAGGGATGCGGGGCAGACCCTGCGCGAGCAGATCGAGATCGGTGCGCCCTTTGGTCTCGAGCCATCCGATGACGACGTTGCTGCCGCTTTGTTGCAACTGGCGAGCATCGCTGATCAGACGGTACGTCTTGCCCGCACCAGGCGCAAAACTCAGATACACCGTGAGGCGTGCTTGGCCGCCAACGTCCTTCAGGAGATCTGCCGCTGCGGGCCGGTGCTCGCTGGTTTCCATGCGCCGACGCCTTCTGCTCGCCGAAAAGCTTTTCCAGCCGGAGGGGTCTGCGCAAATGCAGAAGGATGAAAGCATGAGAGCGCGCCTCACCCTTTTGATTTGCGTGGTGCTCCTGCTGTCGGCGTTTGCGTTCGATTTGGTCACCCCACAGGCGCTTGTCGCCGCCATTCTCTTGACCATTCCCGTGACTTTGAGCAGTCTCGTGCTCGACCGGCGGGCGACGGCCGCATTCGTCCTGGCCGCGCTCGTGGCAGATATCGTCGCGGGATGGTACAACGGCGTGGCGGACGGACACCAATGGAGTTCGATCGCGATCGCGAATCGCGTGCTTGCTGCGTTTTCCATCGTTCTTGTCGGCGTGCTGGGCACGCTCGCCCAGGCTGCGGCGCAGCGCAGCGGACAAGTCCTCGCCGAAGAGCGGCAGGCCGATCGCGAACAAGCGCTGCGCAGGGCTATGGAGACGATCCGCTCTTCTCTCAACGTCGAGCTGGTGGCTCGCGCCATCGTCCGCGAGGCGGTCGAAGCGCTCGGCGTGGATAGCGCGAGGCTCTACACGATCGAAACCCACAATTTAGGGGCGACGACCTTCACTTGGGAAAAGGGCGCCGAGGATGTCCGCATCACGAACGAGCGCCCGAGCGCAGAGCTGTTGTCGCTCTTGCAGCGCAGCTCGAGCGAGCATCGGGTCATCGCCATCACCGGATCCGATGCGCTCGGTCGATTTGCGCTTGCGACACTCGGAGCAGCGCGCGCCATGTGCGTTCCGCTGGAGAATGCTCAGATGCGATTCGGCATGCTCTTACTGTGCGCCCAGGACGAGGCAGCGCTGGCTCCAGAACTGGAGCCGTGGGTGGCGATATTCGGCGAGCAAGCGACGGTCGCAGCCGCTCAGGCTTCGCTGTTCGTCGAACTGGCTCGCCGCAACGCGGAACTCCAAGAGGCCAACACGACGCTGCTTCGGCGCGGCGAAGTGATCCGCGATCTCGTCTACGCCCTGTCGCACGACTTGCGCACGCCGCTCAGTGCGGCTGCGATGACGATCCAGCAAGCGCTGGATGGCGTATACGGACCGTTGCCCGAGAAATATCGCGAAATCCTCAACCAAACACTTGCTTCGAACGACGAGTTGCGGCGGTTGGCCGAGACGCTGTTGCTGGTCGCGCGATATGAGTCAGGCGATCGGCCGACCGTGCGCGAGCCGGTCGATCTGACGGCGCTCGCGCGGCAGGTGTCGACCGAACTCGAACCAATTTGGCGAGCCAAGAAGATCAACTGTTCCGTGGATGCCGATGGAGCCGTCGTCGTGCACGGCGATGAGGGAGAGCTGCGCCGGGCGCTCATGAACCTGCTCTCCAATGCCATCAACTCGACGCCCGAGGGCGGTCATATTTGGATGAGGCTCTCACAGACGGGTGCCCGCGTGGCGGTGCGCGTCGAAGACGACGGCTACGGGGTTGTGGCCGAGGTGCACGACCAGCTGTTCCGCCGTTTCGGCCCGGGCGATCGCGTCCGCCGCGGAGGCGGTTCGGGCTTGGGCCTATACATCGTGCGGCTCATCGCGCAGAGCCACGGCGGCACCGTTCGCTATGAAGCGCGGCCGGGCGGCGGCAGCATATTCATGCTCGATCTTCCGGCGGCAACCTATATCTCCTCAGAGACGCTCGAAGCCGTCGAAACCGCGTGACTCGCGTTCTGCTCGTCGAGGATCATCCGCTGACGCGGGCTGGGTTGCGTGCTGCTCTTGCCGACGCCGGGTTTGACGTGGCCGGCGAGGCCGCCGACGGGTTAGCGGGATTGGACCAGGCCATCGCGCTGCGGCCTGACATCGCGGTGGTGGACTTGGGGCTTCCGGGGTTGGACGGCGTGGAGCTCACCCGCCGCCTCCGGCAGGCCGTACCGGACACGAGGGTCGTCATCTTGACGATGCACGATCTCGACACCGAAGTGTTGGCCGCCCTCGCCGCCGGCGCCGATGCTTACTGCGTGAAATCCAGCAACCCTCAAAACGTCATCCTGGCGCTTGGGGTGGTCGCCGAGGGCGGCGCATACTTCGACCCTGCAATCGCGCACATCGTCTTGCGCAAGATCGTCACTCCCTCAGCCGGACCGGTAACGCAGGCATCCCCCTTGAGTCCCCGCGAGACCGACATATTGCGGTTGATCGCAGAGGGTGCCGGGAATGCGGACATCGCGAAACAGCTGTCGTTGGGCCTTGGCACGGTCAAAGGACATATCCGCGACATCTTGGAGAAATTGTCGGCAGCCGATCGCACGCAAGCCGCCGTCGTCGCGCTGCGACGAGGCATCATCTAAAGGTTCACACCCCCAGGGGGTAGGCCTCTTCTCCGTGCAGCTCCGCGTCGAGACCGCGTTCTTGCGCGAGCGGATCCACCTTGACCGGCGTGATCCTGTTGATGAGCCACAGCATGCCGTAGGTGAACGTGAACGCCCATGTGCTGCATACGAGCGCTGCGACGAACTGTTTGCCGAAGAAGGCGATGCCGCCGTGCACGAGACCATCGGCGCCATTCGGGTTCCACGCGAGCGACGCAAACGTGCCGAGCAAGACGATGCCGAGGAAACCGCCGACGCCGTGAACGCCCCACACATCGAGCGCATCGTCCCACCCTTGCCGGTTCTTCAAGGCGACGGCGAAGTAGCAGATCACGCCGGAGCAGACGCCGAACACCACCGCCGTCGAGGGTGAGACGTAGCCGGCAGCAGGCGTGATGGTGGCAAGCCCGGCGACGGCACCGGTGAGCAACCCGACGAATTTCGGTTGGCGGCCACGGATCCACTCGACGAACAACCATGTGATGGCCGCGAATGACGCCGCGATGTCCGTGTTGAGAAAGGCAGCGGCGGTGACGGGGTCGACGCGCAGCTCAGAGCCCGCATTGAAGCCGTACCAGCCAAACCACAAGAGGCCCGTCCCCAGCGCGATCAGCGGCACGTTGTGCGGGCGGTTGTCCAACACATGGCGCCGCCCGAGATAGAGCACGGAAGCCAGCGCGGCGAATCCGGCAGAGGCGTGCACCACGATGCCCCCAGCGAAATCGAGCGCGCCCCATTTCGCGAGAATGCCATCGGGGCTCCAGAGCATGTGCACGAACGGGAAATAGACCAAGACAAGCCAGGCGGTGAGGAAGAGAAAGTACGCTTTGAAAGTGACGCGATTGGCAAAAGCGCCGGTGATTAGCGCCGGAGTGATGATGGCGAACATCATCTGATACGCGACGTGGACGACGAGAGGAATACCGGCATCGTTCCCCGTGAACATCGTGTGGAGGGTGATGCCCCGCAAGAACGCATAGTGGGTCGGATCGCCGATGATGCCGTGCCAATCCGGACCAAAACTTTCCGAATAGCCGAACCAGTACCAGATGACGGTCGTCCATCCGAGCGACACGAAGCTTTGAACCATGATGGTGAGCACGTTCTTGCGCTGCACCAATCCGCCGTAAAAAAAAGCGAGCCCAGGGGTCATGAGCATGACCAGGCTCGCGCAGATGAGCATAAAGGCGGTGTTGCCGATATTGAACGGAATCGGTTGCGTCATCATAGAAAAATCGCCCCGTATACTAAGCGTCGTGGCGGGGCGTTAGGCGTTGGACGATGCTTTCCCGTTAGCCTTAGGGCGGCGTTGCGCCGTTAGGGTTTTCCGTCGAGGGCGAGGTTGAGCTCGAGCACGTTCACGCGCGGCTCGCCCAACACGCCGAAGGCGCGGCCATGTTCGTGCCCAGCGATGAGCGCAAGCACCTGGGCCACCGGGATGTTTCGGGCTTTGGCGATGCGCGAAGCCTGGTAATCTGCGGCTTGCGGGCTTATGTCCGGATCGATCCCACTGGCGCTGCTCGTGACGAGATCCATGGGAATGGGCCCGCTGGCGTCCGGATTATCTTTCTTGAGCTGCGCGATCGCGGCTCGAGTCGCATCAATGAGCTTTTTCGATGTCGGACCGAGATTCGTTCCTCCGGTAGAGGTCGGGTCGTAGCCTTTCCCTGCCGCTGATGGGCGGCCGTGGAAATACTGCGGTTTCGTCCACAGCTGTCCGACGATCGCGGAGCCCACCGGGTTTCCGCTCTCATAGACGATCGAGCCGCTGGCCTGCCGTGGGAAGATCGTTTGGGCTATGAGCGTCATGAGCAGCGGGTAGATGATTCCAAAGCTGACGACCGACACCACCGTATACTTGGCGGCGGTCGCCACGTGGCGGACAGTGTTATCGCGGATGTGCTTTGCGTCCATGGCGATCCTTAGGCGAGGTGCAAGGCGGCTAGCAGCATGTCGATGAGCTTGATCCCGATGAACGGTATGAGGAGTCCCCCGATGCCGTACACGAGCACGTTGATACGGAGCACCGCGTTTGCGCCGAGGGGCCGGTACGCCACGCCGCGCAGGGCCAATGGGATAAGCGCGACGATGATGAGCGCGTTGAAGATGACCGCCGACAAGATGGCGCTCTGCGGCGTGGTCAGATGCATGATGTTGAGCGCCTGCATGGCCGGATACGCCGTGACGAACATCGCTGGCAAGATGGCGAAGTACTTCGCAACGTCATTGGCGATGGAAAACGTGGTCAAGGCCCCGCGCGTCATGAGCAGCTGTTTGCCGATCTCGACGATCTCGATGAGCTTGGTCGGGTCGGAGTCCAGATCGACCATGTTCGCCGCTTCTTTGGCCGCCTGCGTGCCAGAGTTCATCGCCACACCGACGTCCGCTTGCGCGAGCGCGGGCGCATCGTTCGTGCCGTCGCCCGTCATCGCCACCAGCCGTCCGGCTTGTTGCTCGCGCTTGATGAGCGCCATTTTCGTCTGCGGCGTCGCTTCGGCCAGGAAGTCGTCCACCCCTGACTCCCGCGCGATTGTGGAGGCCGTGAGGGGATTGTCGCCCGTGATCATGATGGTGTGGATACCCATCTTCCGCATGCGGTCGAAACGTTCGCGCATGGCGGGTTTCAGGATGTCTTTCAAATGGATGACCGCCAAGATCGTTGCGTCTTGGGCGAGGAGCAGCGGCGTGCCGCCGGCGCGAGCGATGCTCTCGACCTCTTGCGCTAAGATCCCGGAGTCGTTGCCACCACGCTCGCGCACCCATGCGCGGATCGAATCGGGAGCCCCTTTGCGGATCGACTCGCCGCCCGCGAGGTCGACGCCACTCATGCGCGTATAGGCGCTAAACGGCACGAACGTGCTGCCGTCCGCCTTACCCGCCGCACCCTCCGTTTCGGCCAGTGCAACGATCGAGCGTCCCTCGGGCGTCTCGTCAGGAAGCGAGGAGAGGTAGCCCGCGCGCACCGCGGCGGACCGCTCGACGCCCGGCGCAACGACGATCTCGGTCGCATGACGATTCCCAAGCGTGATCGTGCCTGTCTTGTCCAACAAGAGCGTATCGACATCGCCCGCCGCCTCCACCGACCGGCCGCTCATAGCGAGGACGTTTCGTTGCAACACCCGATCCATGCCGGCGATGCCGATGGCAGAGAGCAAGCCGCCGATGGTGGTTGGGATGAGGCAGACGAGCAGTGCGATCAACACCGTGACCGACTGAGCGGTGCCCGCGTAGATGGAATACGGCGAGAGGGTCGCGACGGCGATGACGAAGATGATCGTCAATCCCGCGAGCAAGATCGAGAGCGCGATTTCGTTGGGCGTCTTCTGCCGCTTGGCGCCTTCGACCAATGCGATCATCCGGTCCAAGAACGTCTCGCCCGGATTTGACGTGACCACGATCAGGATCTCATCAGAGAGCACGCGCGTGCCCCCGGTGACGGCGCTACGATCGCCACCCGCCTCACGGATGACCGGCGCCGACTCGCCGGTGATCGCCGACTCGTCCACCGACGCAGCTCCTCTGGTCACTTCCCCGTCCACCGGGATGAGCTCGCCCGCAACGACGCGGACGACGTCGCCCGTGCGCAACAGCGTCGCGCTGACGACTTCTTCGCGACCGTCCACCACGCGCCGGCCCTTGGTCTCCGTCTTCGTGCGTCGCAAGAAATCGGCTTGGGCTTTGCCGCGTCCCTCTGCGACCGCCTCGGCGAAGTTCGCGAAGACGACCGTGAACCACAGCCACATCGAGATCGCGAAGTCGAAACCGGCGGGCCCGCCGGTCCGCAGATCTCGGACGAAGAACGCCAGGGTGACCAGCGCTCCCACTTCGCAGACGAACATGACGGGGTTGCGAAACTGCCAGCGCGGGTCGAGCTTGCGAAAGGACTCGAGCGCGGCGACGGCTAGGATCTTGGCGTCAAGGAGCGAGCGTGCTTTGGGCCGGCGCTCTAAACGTCGCTGGGAGATCATCAAAACACCTTGCCCTGCAGCATCAACAAGTGCTCGACGATCGGTCCCAAAGCGTCTGCCGGGAAGAACGTCAGAGCGCCCACGATGATGATCGTCCCCAGCAACAGGCCGATGAAGATCGGCGAATGGGTCGTAAACGTTCCTGCCGTAGCGGGCACTCGCACTTTCGCGGCGAGCGACCCGGCGAGCAGCATCGCGGGGATGAGGAACGTGAACCGCCCCAAGATCATCACGCACCCCATGAGGATATTGAAGTACAGGTTGCCGCCGAGCCCTGCGAACGCGCTTCCGTTATTTTCCGTCGTCGACGAGAAGCCGTACAAAAGCTCGGAGAACCCGTGCGGGCCCCCATTGCTCAGCGTCGCGGTTCCCGCCGGAACCAAGACCGAGAGCGCGACGGGTATGAGCGCCAAGACGGGCAACACCAACGCTCCGAGCATGGCGAGCTGCACCTCGCGGCGCTCGATTTTCTTTCCGAGGTATTCCGGAGTGCGCCCGACCATGAGGCCGGCGATGAAGACCGTCAGGACGACGAAGAGGATCATGCCGTACAAGCCGGTTCCGACCCCGCCGAACGCGATCTCTCCCAATTGCATGTCCGCGAGCGGCACCAGGCCGCCAAGCGGCAAGAACGAGTCGTGCATGGCGTTGACCGCGCCGCATGACGTGTCGGTGGTCACCGTGGCGAAGAGCGCGGACGCCGGAACGCCGAATCGGCATTCTTTGCCTTCCATATTTGGACCGGCAACCCCGAGATGGTGCACGAGTGGATTGCCCGCGGCTTCGGCCGCGTATGCGACCGAAAAACCCGCCACGAACAGGATGGCCATGGCGGCGAAGAGCGCCCACCCCTGTCGCTGATCCTTGACGTACCGGCCGTACGTGTACGTCAAGCCAGCGCCGATCAAAAAGATCAAAACGAGTTCGAAGAGATTGCTGAACGGCGTCGGGTTCTCGTTCGGCGACGCCGAGTTCGCGTTGACGAACCCCCCGCCGTTGGTCCCGAGCTCCTTGATCACTTCTTGCGACGCCATGGGGCCGCCCGTGATCGTCTGCGCGAAGCCCTCTAGCGACACGACGTTTTGGTAGGGGTGGAAGTTCTGCGGCACGCCTTGCCAGCATAGGAATAATCCGCCCACGACGCAGATGGGGAGCAGGACGTAAAGCACGGCGCGCGTGATGTCGACCCAGAAGTTCCCAAGCGTCGCGAAGCCGGATCGCGCCACGCCGCGGATCACCGCGATCGCGATCGCGATGCCTGCGCCGGCCGAAACGAAGTTGTGCCACGCCAGGCCTGCCATTTGCGAAAGATAGCTCATGGAGTTCTCGCCCGAGTAGAACTGCCAGTTGGTGTTGGCCATGAAACTCGCGGCGATGTTGAACGCATTGTCGGCGCTGAAATTGTCGAAATGCTGGGGGTTGAGCGGGAGCCACTTTTGCGTCTGCAGGAGCACGAACAGATACCCGAAGCCGACGAGACTGAACGCGAGCGTTGCGAGCAAGTATGCGACCGCCGACATCTCCTTGCCGGGATGTATGCCGCAAACCCGATACGTCGCGCGCTCGATTGGCGCGAGAACCGGGCTGAGCAGCGTGCGCTCGCCTTCGAAGACCTTGGCCATGTATGCGCCGAGAGGCTTGGTCAGCAAGAGCACGATGCCCAAGAAAACCGCTGTTTGGAGCCAGCCGACGATCGTCACGATGAGATCCTCAAAACTTTTCGGGCCGCAGCAAGGCGTATGTCAGGTACCACAGCGCAAGCACGGACAGCACGAGCCCGGCGATCTGGTCCCACATCTCAGAGACCCTCGAGCGCCACGGCGTACCGGTCGAGCGCATAGAACAGAACCAGCGTGAGGATTATCAACAGTGCTTCAAGCATTTCGCGACTCGATTTTTTGGAAAGAGACGATCAAAACTGTATCCCCGTTTCCGCCCCGATGCGGAACTGCGTGGAGGACGAGCCGCTCAGGCCGAACGCGGCTCCCGGTGTGAAAGCGGAGACCTCCGCTTGCGAGGCTTCCGCGCGCGCGAAGAAGACGCCACGCCGGTACGTCGGCGTCAGTGTGAACGTCCACGCACGCGATCCCGGGCCGTAGCCAAGCAGATTCGCATTGAGGCTCGTGTCGCTGCGCGTGCTCCCGTTCACGCCGTACTCGACCCGCAACGGCAGCGACCAGGTCGGGCTGAGCGCGTACGCAACCCCTAATACCGCGCCAAAGGCGTGCTCCGCAGAGATGTACCCGAGCGCTTTGCTCGCGGGAGAGATAACCCACAGCGCATACGGTGAAAACGCCCAGCGACCCGTGCTGTAGGTCAACAGGGGGTTGTAGAGCTGCTTGTTCGCGATCGACGCTGTCGCATTTCCCGGCGCGCTCGCGTTCGGGATGACCCAGACGAACTCAAAAGTTGTGCTCGCGTTGGGCGTATTGCTGATCTGCCCCTCAACGCCGAGACGGTTGCCGGAATAGAACCCGTCGTTGACTTCCAGGCCGGCGTTGAATCTCGATCCCGAGAAGTTCGCGCGTACGCCTCTGCTCACCGCGGTCTCGATGTTCCAGATGATGCCCCGCTGGATGTTCGCGTTCTCATAGGTATAGGTGCTTTCTTGGCCGGTGAAGGTCGCCAGTTTGCCCGCCATGACGTTGAAGCTCGCGCTGGGCGCGTACTCGACATACGCGGAAGGGAGCGCGCCATAGAGACTCGTGTTCGCACCGGTCTGCGTCGTCTTGTTCAAGGCAAAACCGACGACTGGGATGTTGTACGCGCCGGCGGCGAAGCCGTAACGCAGCGTTCCCGAGCTCTTGTTGACGATGATGAAGGCGTTGCTGATGTCGGTGCGGTTGCTAAGGTCCGCGCCCGAAGCCGTGTCGAGACTGCCGGCCGCATTGACGTTGGTCGTGAACATCGTGAACGCGCTCAACACGCCGTCGATGGTGAGCGGGCCAAGTGTGAGGCTGGTCCCGGTCGGCGACGGTTGCGGCGTCGGGGTCGGGGTTGCTGCAGCCGGGGCTGGGCTAGGACTCGCGTGAGCATCGGCGAGCGCCGGGCGCGCAGCGCAAAGAGTCCACATGGCGAGGGCCATCGCGATACAGGTCCGTGGTGTCGGCATTAGGCTGCGCATACCGCCTTATCGTAGCGCATGCAGATGCCTCGGCGCCACCCGCTGATTGGATGATCCGTTTGGCTTCATGCGTGCATTGGCTGCGTCGCCAGCCCGCAAGGCGCGGTTTCTCTCGAAGTGGAATCTTTCGGCATGGCTGTTTACACAAAGACCAGCGTGCCTTCGGGTGCCTTCACGCTGCCGCGCGAGTGCTACATGTCTGGAGAGATCTTCGCTCGCGAGAGCCAGAAGATCTTCGGGGAGCGCTGGCTGCTCGTCGGACGTGAAGAGCAGCTCGCGCGTCCGGGCGAGTACTTTTTGGCCAACATCGGCCAAGAGAGTCTGATCGTCCTGCGAGGACAGGACGACCGCATACGCGCGCTTTTCAACGTCTGCCGGCACCGGGGCACGCGGATCTGCACCGAGTCCTCAGGGAAATTCACGGGCTCCATCATGTGCCCGTATCATGCTTGGACCTACGGCCTCGATGGACGGCTCATGGCCGCTCGCAACATGGATGGGGTCCCTGATTTCGACAAGGGAAATTATCCCCTTAAGCAGGCCGCGGTCGCCTTATGGGAAGGCTTTGTCTTCATCAATATGGCGGAACGACCGCAATCTTTCGAAGCGACCCATGGGGCGCTGCTCGAGCGCTTCGGCCGCTGGCATATCGGCGACTTGCGGATCGCGAAGACGATTGTGTACGATCTGGGCTGCAACTGGAAGTTGATCGTGCAGAACTACTCCGAATGCTACCACTGCCCGCTCGTCCACCCCGCGCTCGACAAGCTCACGCCCTTTGACAGCGGGCGCAACGATCTCGGTGAAGGTCCATATCTTGGAGGCTACATGACCATGCGCACGTCAGGATCGCGCATGTCGATGAGCGGCAAGGCGCACTATCCGCCCATCGGGGAGGTGTCCGGTGAAGAACTCGATCGCGTGTACTACTACGCGATCTTCCCGAACATGCTGCTGAGCTTGGAGCCCGACTACGTCATGGTCCATCGCATCGAGCCGTTAGGAGTGGATCGCTCGACGGTGACGTGTCAGTGGCTCTTCGACCCCAAGACGATCGCGATGCCGGGGTTCGATTCTGCTGATGCCGTGGACTTTTGGGATATGACCAACCGGCAAGACTGGCACGTCTGCGAGCTCTCGCAGCTCGGTATTTCCTCGCGTTCGTACACGCCCGGACCGTACGCGAACCAAGAGGGTTTGCTCTATCAATTCGATCGCTACTACCGCAGCGTGATGGAATGAAGGGCTTCCCCGCATATCTGTGTGCGGGGTTGGTCCTTGTGGGAGCGGTTCTTCAGCCCCCCCCGACAGGCGTGCGGGCAAGCGACAAGAGCGTCGATTTTTCGGGCATGCATTGGCGCAACATCGGGCCCGCGATCGCGGGTGGCCGGGTCGCCGCGGTAGCAGGCACGGACCAAAACCCGTACTTGTATTACGTGGGCGCAGCCGGGGGCGGCGTGTGGCGCTCCGCGAATGGCGGCGTGACCTGGACCGACGTCTTTGGAAAACAACCGACTGCATCGATCGGTGCGCTCGCCATCGCGCCGTCAGATCAGCGCATCGTTTGGGTGGGCACTGGGGAGTCGAAGGTCCGCAATGACACGACCGCGGGCGACGGCGTGTGGTCGAGCAACGACGGCGGAGCCACGTGGCGCCAGGCGGGCATTGACTCTCCCTCGATCGCCCGCATCCTCGTCGGCAGGCGCGATCCAAACCTCGTGCTGGTCGGCGCGCTCGGCGACCCATATCGCGACAGCGGGGACCGCGGCGTGTATCGCACGACCGATGGCGGAAAGACCTGGCGACAAACGCTCTCCGTGGGTCCGCAAACCGGCGCGAGCGATCTTGCGTGGGATCGCCAACACAATCGGACGGTCTTCGCTGGGATGTGGCAACTGCGCCGCGTGCCCTGGGGTTTCACGAGCGGCGGCGCGCAGGATGGCCTCTTCCGCTCCCGAGACGGTGGAGCGACGTGGCAACGTCTGACCGGTCATGGGCTTCCGTCTGGCATCATGGGGAGAATCGGCGTCGCGGTGGCGCCGAGCGATCCCAAACGTGTCTATGCGCTCATCCAATCGCGACAGGGTTCGCTGTGGCGTTCGGACGACGGGGGCGACACGTGGCGGCTGGTCAGCAAAGATTCTTACATCAACCAGCGCCCGTTTTACATGAGCCGCCTTGAAGTAGACCCCAAGAATCCAGACCACCTCTTCTTTCTTTCCGAAGACCTCGTCGAATCTCGCGACGGGGGCAAGACCATCTTTAACAACGTCAATGCCGTGCACCAAGACCATCATGCCATGTGGATCGCGGCGGATGGCAAGCGGATGATCGAAGGCAACGATGGCGGTGCGCCGATCAGCCTCGATGGCGGCGCTATCTGGGACTGGCGCTACAACGTGACGATCGCACAGATCTACCACATCGGATACGACATGGCGATCCCCTACGATGTCTGCGGCGGCATCCAAGACAACGACTCATACTGCGGGCCTTCCAATAGCCTCAACCCGCTCGGCATCCTCAATCACGACTGGGTCGACGTCGGCGCCAATGCCGATGGCGCGTGGAGCTGGCCGGATCCACTCGATCCGAATCTCGTCTGGAATTCAAGCGTGCGCGACCTTAACGGCCAGCTTACGATCTATAACCGCCGGACGCGCGAGAGCTACGACGTGACGCCCTACATCCACGATACCAATGGCGCGGATCTCGCCGGAGTTCCGTACCGCTACAACTGGGAAGCTCCGATCGCATTCTCTCGCGCGCATCCCGGTACGGTATACTTCGGCGGCAACGTCGTGTGGAAGACCAACGATCGCGGACGGCATTGGACAAAGATCAGCCCCGACCTCACGCTCAACGATCCTGCGCACCAGCTTGTCGCAGGCGGCCCCATCAACACCGACGTCTCGGGAGCAGAGTTCTACGACACGATTCTCGACATCGCGCCCTCGCCCCGCGATGCCGGTGTCATCTGGGTCGGTACGGATGATGGCCTCGTGCAAGTGACGCGCGACGGCGGAGCGCATTGGTCGAGCGTGGCGCCGCCTGCGCCGCCCTTTGGCCGGATCGCGAGCGTTGAAGCGTCACCGTACGACGCGGGCACCGCGTTCGCCGTGGTGGATCGCCATCTGATGGGCGACCCGTCGCCCTATCTCTTCCGCACGGATGACTTCGGCGCGCACTGGACGGCGATCGCGGGCGACTTGCCGCCGAGCGAGACCATGCGGGTCGTGCGCCAAGATTTGCGCGTGCCTTCTATCCTCTACGCCGGGTCCGACACCGGCGTCTGGTTGAGCTTCGACGGCGGCCTGGGATGGCGGCGCTTCAATAACAACCTGCCGACCGTCTCCGTGCGCGATCTACGCATTCAACCGCGCGACAACGATCTGCTCATCGCGACGCACGGTCGCGGCTTTTGGGTCATGGACGATCTTACACCGGTCGAAGAGCTGGCGCGTTCCGGAGGTGGTGGGCGCGCTTTTTTTCAGCCACGCGATACCTACATGTTGTTCCGGTGGTGGGCACACGAATACGGATCCGGTGAGGGCGAGTGCTGCGCGCCCCAAGACATGTTCGTCGGCGAGAATCCGCCCGACGGTGCAGTGTTGAGCTATTACTTGCCGGCTCGCGCCCGCACTTCGCCCAGGATCGAAGTGCGAGGCGGTGACAAGCTCGTCGCGCACGTCGACGGTTCCCGCGATGCCGGGATCAACCGCGCGATTTGGTATCTCGCCGACGACGCGCCTGTGCCTTGGTACTCGGCACGTTCTTGGAATCAAGGACCGGACCAAGGAGCTCCCGCGGTCCCCGGCACGTATCAGCTCACGCTCCACATTGACGGGGCCACGTATTCGCGCGTTCTCATCGTGAAGGGTGATCCGCGCGCGGCCTGGACGCAAGCCGACTATGTCGCGCGTCGCGACTTTTTGCGCGGCCTCTACGACTGGCTTTCGCGCATCGACGTTGCCCTCAACAATCTCGACACGACCCGCGTCCGCCTGAGCGGGCGTATAGACGCGTTGCGCGCGAGCGGTGCGCACACGCCCGATCTGGATCGCGACGATCGCTTGCTACGCGAAACCCAAGCGCTGTCCGCCGAGTTGTCGTCGAATCCGCGCAACTCTGAAGACGACTTGTGGCGTCCGGATCGGCTGCGCGAACGCCTCCTGACGTTGATTGACGCTTACTCCGCCCTCACGCAAGGCCCGCCCCTTCCACCCCATCGCCGGGAAGCGGCTGCGGTCGGAATGCAGTTCAACGCGATCATGGCGCGGTATCAAAGGTTCGTCTCTGACAAAATGTAGTTCGCGCAAATTTATTTGCGCGATGAGTATGACAAGGGCGCGAATAAAATTCGCGCCTGCTACATTTTCTGTGGCAATATGACTGAACCGGAAGCCAGTGCGTTACGCTGCAGTAGCCGGTCCGAACCAAGTGGTAAGCGCGTCGGGAAGGCCGGTGGAGTAGCGGTCTCCCACCCAGGCGACGTGTCCATCGGGACGAATCAGCACGCCTGTAGGCCCGATGACCGCGCCCACTGCCGGCAGTTCCCACACACCGTCGTATTTGGCGTCGATCAGCTGAACCCGATCGGCCCACGGAGTGATGTCGAAGCAGCGTGGCTCGGCGAGGTTGAGTAGTAGCGGCCGGGCATTATGGAGCATAGTGAAGAGGCGAAGCGGGCCGTCCTCCGTGATCAGGTCGAGATCGGGCATGCGCCGTCCGAGCAACGGATGTCCCTCGCCGAGATCGTAATGAATGTCCAGACCGGACATCATCGCGGCGAATCGTCTGCGCGGCTCGTCCATGCCGAGGAGCTCGGACACGGTGTCGCGGAGTGCATTCGTGCGGACGTCTGGGCGGCGGAGCGCGACTGCGGCCATCGTGGTGCGCAAAGCGCGGGCAGTGACCGGGTGGCGCTCGGCGTGGTAGGTATCCAAGAGACACGCCGGCGACGTCTGTTTGACCACCTGGGCCAGCTTCCAGCCCAAATTCACCGCGTCTTGGACGCCAGTGTTGAGGCCCTGGCCACCGTCCGGGGCGTGCACGTGTGCGGCGTCGCCGGCCAGCAGGATCCGTCCCTTACGATACACCGCGGCCTGCCGAGTCATATCGGTGAACCTGGAGATCCAGGTGGGATTGTGGATCCCGTAATCGGTCCCGCACGCGGCGATAAGGGCTTCGCTGAGATCGTGCAAGGTCGGTTCGGTCGCGGGTCCGACATGCTGTTCGGTCACCATAACCCTCACTGGCCCGCCTTTCGAGTAGACCACCTCGCCGTTGCGGATGTCGTAATCAACCTTGCCGAAGGAATGAACGCCAAAAGCGTTGCGGTGGACGCCCAATTCCGGCTCCTCGGCCATCTCGACCTCGGCGATCAGGCTGCTTGTTGCCGGATCCCACCCTGGAAACTCGATGCCAGCGGCTTTACGGACCAGACTGCGTCCTCCATCGCATCCGACTAGGTATCTCGCCCGCACCGACTGGCCATCGCCCAGGTCGACGTCCACGCCGGTGTCGTCCTGCACGAAACCGGTCACTTCACGGCCGCGATTGATCGGCACCCCCAACTCCCGTACCCAGCCCGCCAGAATGCGCTCGATGTGCTTCTGCCACAGCCCAAGCCCGTAATTGTGCCTGGTAGGAAAATCGCTGATGTCCAACCTGGTCCCGGCGAACCCCGCAACTTGAGCCACCTGCCCCACGGAGAGGAACCGATCCGCGATTCCGCGCTGATCGAGAACCTCGATCGTGCGGGAATGCAGACCGCCGGCCCGAGAGCTGCCGAGTTCCTGGCTGGCTCGCCGCTCGACAATGGCAACATCCACCTTCGCCAATGCCAACTCGCCCGCCACCATCAGGCCGGTCGGGCCCGCGCCCACAACGATCACGTCGGCATCCATCACGGCTTCCTCTCTTTCTGAGTCGTCAGGCCATTATGCAGCACGACCCTAGTCTTGCCGCAAGCCCCCCCGGCGCGGTGTATAATGAAAGTGGAAGGGCCGGTGGCGCCGAGTCCAGGCTTCCTAGTCAGAAAGAAAGTGCGTGACGACCTCTCGGAACAAGCGAGGATTTGTTCGAGGGGCGCGAATAAAATTCGCGCCCGCTACATTTTCTAGGTTATGTAGGCCGCGCAAATTTATTTGCGCGATTAGAGCTTGGCGGAGAGGCTGAACGTAAACTGCCGCGCCGGCATCAACGACTCCGGAGTGTACGGGTAGTAGTTGTCGCCGTAGTATGCGCGCTCGTTCGGGAACCCAGTGAGCGTGTCGAGACCCAACGGGAAGCTGTAAAACGAGTTATCTCCGTACGAGAGCACTTGATCGCTCGTCGGATACTCCCAGGCGTAACCCTGGTTGTGCACGAGCGTGAAGACGTTCGTCCACAGAAAGCTCGCGATCGTGTTCTTACCGATGTCGTGCGAGATCCCGAGGTTCATGGTGAGCCACGACGGGCCTTTGAGCGCGCCAAGCCCGTCGAACTGTCCGGTGTATGGGTCCGGCCCGACGGTGAGCGGGGTGACGCCCGTCGGATTTGAGAGACATCCGGGGAAGTTACCGGGCGTGCTCGGTGGACCCGGGACGGGGCAATGTGCGTCGAGGAAATCCTGCGGATCGCCGTACGGATTGCCTGACTGATAGGTGAACCCCGGTGAGATATGCCAGCCGCTTGCGGCTTCGTCCAGGTTGAGGTTGATCACCCAAGGCACGTCGTACGAGGCGCTCGTTCCACCCGGCGCCTGCGCCTCGGATGGTGAATAGTACCCGTTCGGATCGAAGAGCGGGTAGTGCGTCTTGTACTGATTGTTGTAGTTCGCGATCTGCGAGTTGATGACGTCGATGTAGCTCGGCCCGAGCGAGCGCTGGAAGCGAATCTTCGAGTTCGTATACGTAACGGCGAGCGTCGCCGAGAGCCCGTTCGCCCCGCTGCGGTTCTTTTGGAGCAAGAACTCCGAGCCGTAGATGCGTGCGGCGCCGAAGTTGTAGCCCGTGACGAACGTCGGTTGGAGCGGGTTCACCGGGATGTTGAGGATCTGGCCGCGCGTGATCCGATAGTACGGGCTGATCTTCGCGGACAAACCATTGGAGAAGTCTTGCTCGAACGAAAGATCGTAGTTCGTGCTGTCTTGCGGTGTGAGATTGTGCACGGCTGTGAAACCGAGCGGGTCGTAGAACCGATTGAGGATCGAGATAGTCGCATTGGCACCGAACCACGGAGCGCCGATGTATTCGTTGCCGAAAGTCTCGGGCTGCTGCACGTAACGGCCGACCGAAGCTCGAAAGACCGATTGGGGGCTCAGCGCATACGTGAGACCAAAGCGTGGGCTTAAATACGTGAAGTTCTGTGAACCCGAAACGTTTGTCCAATTCGCCGCGCCGGGTGACACGTTGAAGGCGCCAAGACCTTCAGATTTGTCCAAAGCCTGCAGACCCTTCAGGTAGCCATTGCATGGTTCCGACGGACCGTAAGCATAGCCGTGCAGGCAATAACCGAAGAGGTTCTGTCCTTGCTCGGCAAGACCGTTCGGACCCGTGATCTGTAGCGGCATGAGCGGAACCTCGAAGCGGTCCCATCTCAGCCCCACATCAAGGGTCCACTTGTCACCGGCCTTGATCGTGTCGGCCAATGCTGCGTCCACGTTGACCGGGTTGATGTCGTTCCAGTAGGCATAGGGGCCGCCGATGATCGCGACGTTATCACCCGGATTGCAGTCTGTCACGTTTCCGCCAGGTAACCCCCCGACGGGGCCGGTCGAAAGCGTTCCACACTGCACGTTCCCCGTGAAGAAGTCGGGGAAGAAATTCGAGGCATAGTTATAACGCAGGGTGACGTCGCGCGTGTAATCGGCGTCGAGCCGCAGAAGGTTGCGGGCGCTCAATTGGTTTTGATAGGTCGCGGTGTAGCCGGTCGCGTTGTCGTGCAGCTGATAGAACGAGTCGCCCAAGAAGCCGTTCGTCGCCTGGTCGAAGTTCCAAGCGGAATAGAGCGCATACCCGTAGATGCGTAAGAACGACGAACTCGAGAACGAACGGGTGTAGCTCAACTTCTCGACGGCTTCTTCCGTGGTCTGGCCGTCAACGTACCACGATGGGATCACTCCGGTGCTGCCGCCGGAAGAGGGCCAGGTGTATTGGCCGTATGCCAGCGGATTGTACGGCTTGTTGAGACCGGCGGTATATGGAAAGCCGGTCGGCCACAAGAATTGTCCTGCGGCATTGGTGCTGCCGCCTGTTCCTTCCGAATAGAGCGCCGGGTCTATTGACGTGCCCGCGTAGAGAAAAGGCGTTTCCGTGCCTCCGACCAGATACAGCGCCTGGAGATCGTCCGAAAGCCCGTCGTGCATAAAGGCGTAGTGCAGGTTCGCAACCGTATCGCGGATCGAGGCGTAAGGATTGACGAAGTTCTGCCAGGCGCCCGCCGAGATGGGGCGGCTCAGCGTTTGCGCGACGCACTGCTGGTACGATGTCGATCCCTCAAACGCGATCTGCGCGTTGAACGCGCCGCAGCCGGCGTCATTTGCCGCTAGCGCGAAGCTCGTATTGTCGAGGTTCGAGCGGTTGACGAAATTGTAACCTTGGTTCTGCGCGAGCGTGGAGATGTAATAGGTGAAGCGCCGGTCCGGCGTGCCGCCATAGACGTCTGCCTGGACGGTGTGGTTGAAGGCTGGCCCACCGGTCGCACCGGTGAAGTCTGCCCCGCCGGGGTAACTGCCGCGACGGATCTCTTCATTGATATATCCCGACATCGAGCGGCCCGCGTCAGCCGGTTCGCCGCCGGTATAGACCTCGAGGCTTCCGATCCCGTTCGTCGTGAACGAGGTGCCGTTCGCCGCGTCGAACCCTCTGTTGAGCGGAATGCCCTCGAGCTCGAAGCCGACTTGGTCCGTGGAGCCGCCCCGGAAGCTCAAGGTGCCGTTGCCGAAGTACCCGCCGCCGCTGCCGAAGCTGCGGGTCACGCCGGGCAGCGAACCCACCACGCCGTTTTGGCTATAGAGCGTTTCCGCGCCGCCGGCGCTGCCCTGGTATTGGCCGATGGTCTTCGCGTTCACGGCATAGAGGTCGCCCGTGACGTTCTTGCTGACGACGCTCGCATTGGCCGTGGTGACCACTTTACCGAGCGTCTTGGCAGAAGGATGGAGCACGATGTTCGCCGGCTCGGTTTGGTCGGCTTGGACGGTGATGCCGGCAACGGTGGCGGTGTCGTAACCATCCTTGGCGGCGCTGACGGAGTAGGTATCGGGCGACAGGTTCAGGATCGCATAAAACCCATGCGTGTCGCTCGGCGCGCTCGCGGACAGCGAGGGAGACGACGCCGTCACCTTGGCGGCGTTCAAGGGGTTGCCTTGGTCGTCTGTGACGCGGCCTGAGATGTTGCCCGTGACGCCGGCGAGCGCGGTCGCTCCGACGATGCCGGACAACACGGCAGCAACTGCCGCAATACGGCTAAGTCTCCAAACCAACATGAGCGCCTCCCGGTCCGGGCGACTTTCCAGTCGCCCCCTACATCGCTGTGGGCGACTTGCCAGTCGCCCCCTACGTGCCTTGCGTGGGACCCTTATGCCGATTGGATTTGGGACCCTTCCGAAAACGTTTTGGCATTTCGCGATATTCGCGCGGCGCGCGCTCTTCGAACGGCAGCAGGCGCGGCGTGCGTTTGTGTTGCGGCTCTTCAGGTTCCAGTCGCCCCGCGTTGCGATCCCACTCCGATACCTGACGCCAAAAATCGATGATCTTCTCTTCGAGCGATGAGGCGAGCCTCTGCGGCGCTGCTTCTTGCGCCACGTGTACAAGGGCAAGGCGCACGCGGCGCCCTTGCTGTTCAGCGATCGTGAATGGAAATGTCGGGTGCCGCCCGGTGCTCGTTGCACGTTTCACGAGGTCGATGCCCTGCTCGCCCGCGGGGAGCATACCAAGCCGTCCATCTTCAAGCCGCACGACGCAGCCGAAGCGACTGCAATGCACGACGTTACCGCGCACCTGCTCCATGGCTACTGTGCTTGGGGCGCTGGCGTCGACGGGGCGACTTCGATGAAAACTTCGTTCGGTTTGGTGAGGCCGAGCTGCTCGTGGATGAGCGGCACGAGGTATTCTGGATCTTGCAGGTGGACAACACGCAGCGCAAGTTTCTGGTTCTCCGCGCCGAGCCGTTGGTTCTGATCCTCGACCTGCGCGATCTGGCCGCGCAAAGCGATGTTGCGGACGGCGACGCGATAGACCTGAGCCGCGATCATCACCGAGACGAAGAGAGCGACGAGCACGAGGAGCCCTCGCCCGGCGACGGTCGCAGCGATTCGAGCGACCCGCATGCGGCTCAAGCTGCCCGACGCCGCGCGCGCGCGGGTAAGCCGCACGACCTTGTAGCGAAGACTACCGCGCCGCGCTGTCATGAACGAGCTCGACGTGGGAACCCATGCGCCTAAACTTCTCGTAGCGCCGATCCACGAGTTCATCGTGCGAGAGGCGCGATAGCTGTTCCAGGGCGCGACGGTCGGCTGCGAGCGTATCCCTGATCGTCCGTTCCGGATCCTGATGGGCGCCGCCGAGCGGTTCTTTGATGATCTCATCGATGAGGCCGAATTCGAACAGCTCTTCAGAGGTGAGGCGCAGGCGTTGCGCCGCGTCCTCTGCCTTTGAGGCATCGCGCCAAAGGATGGACGCCGCCGCTTCCGGAGAGGCGACCGAATAGATCGAATGTTGGAGCATGATCACGTGATCGCCCATGCCGATTGCCAAGGCGCCGCCGCTGCCGCCTTCACCGGTGACGTTGACGACGACCGGCGTGCGCAGTCCTGCAAGGATGAAGAGAGACCGGGCGATGGCCTCGGACTGCCCTCGTTCTTCTGCTCCGATACCCGGATAGGCGCCCGGGGTGTCGATGAAGGTCACGAGCGGCCTGTTGAATTTCTCGGCCAAGCGCATGATGCGCTGCGCCTTGCGGTAGCCCTCCGGGTGGGGCATACCGAAGTTGCGGTAGAGGTTGTCTTTCGTGTCGCGGCCCTTTTGCTCACCAATGACGAATATCGGCAGATCGCCCAGATAAGCGTAGCCCGCCACGACCGCCGGATCGTCGCGAAAAGACCGGTCGCCGTGGAGTTCGGTGAAACCATCAAGCGCGCTCAAGTAATCCAGGGCGAGCGGCCGGCGGGGATGCCGGGCCAGGTGCACGCGCTGCCAGGGGGTTAGGTTCGCGAAGATCTCGAGCTTGAGCTGGCGGGCCTTCTCCTCGAGCGCTGCGATCTCGTCCGAGAAGTCGACGCGCTGCGTTTCGTTGAGCCGCTTGAGATCGGCGATCTTGGCCTCGAGCTCTAAGAGCGGTTTTTCCAGTTCGACGATGACGTTCATGCCGGCACCGCCTCCTGCGTCAAGAACTTCAAAAGTTTTCCAAGTGCGGACTTCAACTCGCTGCGGCGCACCACCATGTCGACCTGACCGTGCTCGAGCAAGAACTCCGCGGACTGAAATCCTTCCGGAAGCTTCTGGCGGATGGTCTGGTCGATGACGCGCCGCCCGGCGAAACCGATCGCCGCTCCGGTTTCAGCGATGACGACGTCGGCCTGGAACCCGAATGATGCGGACACACCGCCGGTGGTGGGATCGGTGAGGACGGTGACGAGCGGAAGGCCGAGTGCCGCGAAACGCTCGACGGCAGCGCTGGTCTTGGCCAGCTGCATGAGCGCTATCACGCCTTCTTCCATGCGCGCGCCACCCGATGCGGTGACGAGCACCACCGGCAGCCGCTGGCGCGCAGCCTCCTCGATGAGCAACGTGATCTTCTCCCCGACGACGCTGCCCATGGTGCCGCCGCGGAAAAAGAAATCCATGACGCCTAGCGCCGTGCGCACGCCCTCGATGGAGCACAGACCCACGACCACGGCTTCGAGCAACCCCGATTTCGTGCGGTCGCCGGCGATCTTGTTCGCGTAGGACGTCCGATCCGACCATTCCAGGGGATCGCCCGTGGCCAGCAACGGCGCTAGCTCAGTGAAGTCGCCGTCGGCGAGCAGCGCGATACGATCGAGCGCCCGCAAACGGAAGTGGTGGCCGCATTTGGGGCAGACGTAAAGGCGGTCCGCGAGGTCCTTTTTATAAAGGCGCTCTTTGCACGACGGGCAGATCTCCCAGAGCGCATCGCTTTGGGGCTCGGGCTTGGCCGATCGACGGCGTAACCAATTCGGCGTGGGTGCCAACTCGTTTAACTCCTGCTTCTGACGGCGCCCTGCTCGACGTCGGGAGGGGCCTGCGATCGCCGGCCTGCCCGCGTGTAGATCTTGCCGAGTTGCTTGAGGTAGTTGAAAATTTCGCCGGAGTTGAGCTTGCTCGAGCCATGGCGGCGGTCCGTGAAGACGTACGGCACTTCCTGCGCGTTGCGATACTTCCCTTTCATGATGACTTCGAGTCCGATCTTGAACCCGATCGGGTCGAGCTCGACGCCTTCGATGACCGAACGCTTGCAGAAGAAATATCCGGACGTGATGTCTTTCACGTGCGTGAGCGGCATGGCGAGCATGATCGCCACGCGCGAGGTGATGCGCCGGCGCCAAGGCCAATTCGTGATGCCGCCGCCCGGGATGTAACGGCTGCCGATGGCGAGCTCGCACGCGCCGCTGCGCAAGAGCGCAAGCATCTGCGGCACGATCGCGGGATCGTGGCTGAAGTCGGCGTCCATGACGCCGAGGATAGGCGAGCTGCACGTGGCCCAGCCGGCGATGACGGCCGAGGAGAGACCGAGCTTGCCGGCACGGTGCACGCAGCGCACCGGATAACGCGCCGCGAGCGCATCGACGAGCGCGCCCGTGCCGTCGGGGGAGTTGTCGTCCACGACGACGATTTCGCCTCGAGCACCCGCCTCGGCAAACACCGCGGTGAGCGCCGAGATAAGCTGCTCGATGCCGCCTGCTTCATTATACGTGGGGATGACGAGGGAGACTTCGTAGTCCTGTGCCACCGCAGAGGGATTCGACGATTGCGCCGTCAGGTCCGCCCCCGCCGCTACCACCACGTTCGCAAAGCTGCGACCGCCGCTATGGCTGCTGCGGCGGCGGTTTCGGTCCGCAGCGTCGTCGGACCGAGCGCAACGCGATGACAACCAATCCGATCCGCGATAGCAAGTTCGTCCGACGTGAAACTGCCTTCCGGCCCGATCACGATGCCGAGCGCGCGGTCCGGCGCCGCGCGTTCGAGCGCCGACGCAAGACTGCCAGGAGTTGCTTCTTCCCACGCGACGAGCATGTGTGCTTCGCCGGCGCAGCGTTCCAGCGCCACGGCGAAATCCATCGTCTCGTCAACGGCCGGCACGATGAGCCGTCCGGACTGGGCAGCGGCCGCGCGGGCGATGCGCCGCCAGCGCTCGAGCTTCGCGGGAGAATGGCCGGCGTAGGATCGCTCGCAGCGGATCGGCACGATGCGCGCAGCGCCGAGTTCGGTCACCTTCTCGACGACCTCGTCCATCTTGTTGCCCTTGGGAAGCGCTTGCAGGACGATGAGCGGAACGGGGAGTTCTCCGCCGGCGCTCCGGTCCACGATCTGTGCGGTCACCTTCTCGCGGCGCACCTCGACGAGACGCGCATCCCATGCCTCTCCCTCTGAGACGAGCGTCACGGCATCGCCCGGCTTCGCACGCAGCACGAGGGCGAGGTGCCGTGCTTCCTCCGGCGCGATCGTGACAAGCGCGCCTGCGACGCACGGCGAGTCGACGAATACACGGGTGCTCATCGCGCGGCCTTGCGATGAGCGAACGCCACCCATTCACCCCTGCGTGCGGACTGTTCCAAGCGCAGGCCGGCCCTGGTGAACGCGCGCAGTACCGAATCGCTCCCGCTTGCCACTACACCGCTGGAAATCAGCCAGCCACCCCGGATAAGTTTCGCGGCGAGGGTGGGTGCGAGCCGCGCTAACGTCACGGCTGTGAGGTTGGCAGCGATGACCTGTGCGGTGGGAAAACGCGCCGGGACGTCCTGAGCGCGCGCGAGGTCCCACGCATCGACCGCGTTGGCGGCAAAATTTGCCCGGGCCGCGGCGACCGCGATCGCGTCGCTGTCGCTTGCGTAGACCCGTGCCCCGCGCAGCGCTGCGGCGAGGCCCAGAATCCCCGACCCACAACCGATGTCGAGCATGACGGCTTCGCGCCTGACGCGCGGTAGCATCAATTTCAAAGCAAGTTGCGTCGTCGGATGCAAGCCGGTGCCAAAGGCCATGCCGGGATCGATCCGCAGAAGCGCAGCACCATTGGGTTGGCGGAAACGACGTTCCCAGCTGGGCGCGATCCAAAGGCCGGGTGCTATGCGGGCGGGCTTGTAGAACCGCTTCCAAGACGTTGCCCAGGCCGTGTCGGGCACGGTCGCCATAGCGAAGTGCACCGGCCCGAGCGCGCCCTTGCGCTGGGCCGCTTCGATCATGCTCTGCACCTTGCGCGCGAACCCGCGTGATCGAGCGATGGGAAGCCACACGGAGACCTTACGCTCGTGAGTCGGACCGGTGATCGCAGCGAGCTCACCCGTCGCGATTTCGAGCAGCGCCGTCGCTGCTGCAAGATCGCGGCAGGCGACCGTGAGCGAGAGCCGCGCGTATCGGACGGCCGGTGTCAGGGATGAGCCGCGCTCAGTCGCCGAAAGCCTTGCGGATGCGGTCGCCCGCATCGGGCTCCTCGATCTCCTCACCGCCGGCTCGCGCGAATTCGGCAAGGATGTCGCGCTGCTTGCGCGTCAACTTCGAGGGGACCACTACGCGCACGTCGACGACCAAATCGCCACGGCCTCGACCGCGAAGTTTGGGCACGCCGCGGCCACCGATGCGAAACGTGGTCCCGGTCTGCGTTCCCGGGGGGACCTTCACGGTCACCTCGCCGTCCAAGCCCTCGAGTTGCAGGGTCGCGCCGAGCGCCGCTTGGGTGAACGAAATGGCGGTCTCGCAGTGCAGGTCGGCGCCTTGACGCTGGAATACCTCGTTCGGCGCAACGCTGACGTACACGTATAGGTCGCCGCTTGGACCGCCGCGCTCTCCGGCCTCGCCCATGCCGGAGTAGCGAAGCCTGGTGCCATTGTCCGCGCCGGCCGGCACCTCGATCTGCATCTTCTTGCGCTGCTCGGAGCGGCCGCTGCCGCGGCAAGCTTTGCATGGATCACGCACCACGCGGCCCCTACCGCCGCAACGCGCGCATGGCGCGGTCGTGACGAACTGGCCGAGCAAGGTCGAGCGCGTGTGACGCAGTTCGCCCGTCCCTTGGCAGTCTGGACAGGGCACGGGGTCGCTGCCGTCGGCCGAACCCGATCCCTTGCAGACCTCGCAGCGCGCCAGGTGCGAGAACGATATCTCTCTCGAGCAGCCGTCGAGCACATCGCGCAGTTCGACTTCGAGGTCGTAACGCAGATCGGAACCCCGCACCGGGCCTTGCGCGTGCCGGGCGCCACCGCCGAAGAAGAAATCGAAGATATCGCCGACACCCGTCCCTGCGAACCCGCCGAAACCGGCGAAGGGCGACTCGACCGTGCCGAAGCGGTCGTAGTGCGCGCGCTTGTCCGCGTCGGAGAGCACGGCATAAGCCTCGTTGATCTGCTTGAAGTGCGATTCGGCGCGCAGGCGTGCTTGTTCGTCTTGCACGGTATCGGGGTGTAGCCGCCGCGCGAGATCCCGGTACGCCAGCTTGATCTCTTGGTCGGTAGCGTCTTTGCGAACGCCGAGGATCTCGTAATAGTCCTTGTGCGCCGGCATGCGCTACTCGAGCTCGGGCTCGCCGACGAACAGAGCGTTGAGGCTCTCGGCCATGCAATCGAGCAACGCGATCAGGCGCGCGTACTGCATCCGGCGCGGCCCCAAGATCCCCACCGCGCCTGCGTTCTTGTTCGCGACTTTGTAGGGCACGGTGACGACGCTGCACTCGCTCATATCCGCGTTCGGCAGCTCGTGGCCGATGGCCACCGTCGGGCCCGCGCTGTTCAGCGATCCGTGCAGCAACGCGTAGAGCGTCTGTTGTTCTTCGAGCAGGTCTAAGATCGCGCGCAGCTTGCGTAAGTCGCGAAACTCTTGCTGGTCGAGCAGATTGTGCGCGCCGCCGGCGAAGAGCCGGCGCTCGCCTTCGACGCCGGTGTGCTCGGCGAGCAGATCCGCGACGGCCGTCACCAGTTCTTCCGGCAGCGGCGTTTCGCGCGCGATTGCGCGAAGCTTGTCGAGCGTGATCTCCGAGAGCGCCTTGCCCTCTAACCGCGCATTGAGATTGTGCGTGGCGCGAAGCAGGTGCTCGGCATTGGCTTCATGCGCGGTCTCGACCGTGACCTGCGCCGCTAAGCCGAGGTTCGTGACGAGCACGAGGTGCGTGGCGTGCGCGCCGACATGGATCAGTTCGATGTGGCGGAAAACTTGGCTGCCGAGGCGCGGTGTGATCGCAAAAGCGATGCTGCGCGTCAGATTCGAAAGAACGTGCGAGGCGTGGTCGACGACCGCGTCGAGTTGATGGGTGGCTCGGCGCACCTCCCCGCGGATGCGTTCCCGTTCTTCGGGCGTGAGGGTTTCGGGCAGCATGAGGCGATCGACGTAGTAGCGATAGCCGCGATCCGACGGCACGCGCCCCGCGGAGGTGTGCGGCTGCTCGAGATAGCCTTCCTCGTCTAGGCTTGCAAGCTCGGATCGGACGGTCGCGGGGCTGATCCCGAGGTTGTATTTTTGCGTCAGCGTTGCCGAACCGACCGGCTCGCCGGTGGCAATGTACTCATACACCACCGTGCCCAGGATGGAAGTCTTGCGGCGGTCGAGTTCTGGCTCTTTGGCCCGGGCCGTTTCCGGGGCGGGCCTTTGCTGTTTTGCGTGTTTTGCGGACATGATTGGCAATCAAGGCACGAGAGTGCTAATGCGTGCTTTACGCCGGACGGTCGGTCCGCACCTTGTCGCGAACAGCCGGTCATCTGCTCAAAGACATATGAGGTGACGATGGCCGGATCCGATGGACGATCGCGCTGCGCCCTCGTGACAGGCAGCGCCACAGGGCTCATGCGCGGCGTGTGCGTGTCGCTTGCGCGGCGCGGCTACGCGATCGCCGCGAACTATCGCGCACCGCGCACGAACGCCGAGGAGACGCTGCGCGCCGTGCGCGCGGTTGGGGGCAACGCGCAAGCCTTCGAGGCGGACGTGTCCGACCCAGAACAGGCGGCGCAACTGGTCGCTTCCACGCAGCATGCTTTCGGCAACGTCGACGTGCTCGTCGCTGGAGCCGGTCCGATGATCGTCAAAGATAGCTTCGATACGACGCTTGCGGAGTATCGCGAGATGGTTGAGGGCAATCTGGGGTCGCTCTTCTACTGCGTCAAAGCGGCTTTGCCGAACATGCGCGAGCGAGGCTTCGGCCGGATCATCGGCTTCGGCATGATCGGCAGCACGGTCGCCATGGGCGCGCGCCATCTCGCCGCTTATGCCGCTGCCAAAGCGGGGGTCGTAGCGTTCATCCGCTCGCTCGCGCTCGAGGAAGGTCCCCACGGCATCACCTGCAACGCAATCGACATCGGGGACATCCGCGACAAGAATGCCGATCGCGCCGCAGTGCTCAAGCGACGGGACTATCGCAATCCGATGATGCGTCCGGGAAGCTGGGAGGACGTCGGCGACGCGGTCGCCTACCTTGCAAGCGATGACGCTTCGTTCATCACCGGCGCCGTGCTCGACGTGACCGGCGGATGGCAAGGGTTTCTTGCCGAACATGCGCGCTGGCCTTAAGACATGCCGAAGAAAAAGTGGTCCGGAAAGGTTACCCACGAGAGCAACGCCCTCGACTTGGAAAAGGGCGTCTTTTCCCAAGATGACCCTAAGAAGATCGCGCGCTCGCTGCTTCGCTCGGCCGAGCGCAGCCATCGCCGCAAAGCCAAGACTGCCGAAGGGTCTGCCATGTCGATGCTGACCTTTTACATCAATCGCGCGGGCAAGAATCTTTCGGCCAAGCGCAAGGCCGTGCTCGAACGCGCCAAAGTCGAACTGCGCCGTATGGCTTCGCGCAGATCGTCAGCCTGATCGAGCAGCTCGCGCGGCGAGCCGCAGATCGGCGACGAAGCCTCGCATGGCGGCGTCTCGCCCGGCCTCGTCCGGGGCTCTCAGAATCGCTGAAGGGTGAATGGTGGCGAGCAGCTTACACGGCCACGGCGACGAGACGAACGTGCCGCGGTGCTTCGTGAGCCGGAAAGCAGCACCAAGCAGAGATTGCGCCGCCGTCGCGCCGAGCGCGACGATGACCGCCGGACGGACCTCGAGGATTTCTGCTTCCAGCCACGGCCGGCATGCGAGGATCTCGAGCCGCTTGGGCTTGGCGTGAATGCGCCGCTTCCCCCTCCAAATGTACTTGAAGTGCTTCACAGCGTTCGTGACGTACACGCCACCCGTCATGCCGGCTGCCTTCATCGCTTTGTGAAGAAGCCGTCCAGCGGGTCCGACGAATGGATGGCCCTCTGTGTCTTCTGCGTCGCCCGGTTGCTCCCCGACGAGCATGATCCGCGCGCGCGAAGGACCTTCGCCGAACACGGTCTGCGTCGCGGCCTTGTACAAGTCGCAACCCTTGCATTTCGCGGCGGCGTTGCGCAGACTCGCAAGCGAGGATTGGCGCGGCAGGTATGCCGCCGCGCCAGCTTCGTCGCCCGGTCGCTTCACGGGACTATTTTCGGCGGACCACCTGACCCCACAGGGCGATCAGCACGAAGACCGGCACCCACTGGCCCATGAAGAGCGACTCATGCTTGCGCTGGGCTGCGAACATCCCGAGCGAACCCAACGTCGCGACGCCCGCGAGGCCCAAGAATAAGGTGCGCCAAAGCGCATTGGTCGCCGGAGGGGCTACCGCGTCCTCCATCTGCTCTGCCACATCTCGCGCGGCGCGGCCGGACTGCGTCTTTGACGCTTGCCTGGCGCTATCTTTGGCCTGCTCGATCGCGTCCGAAACCTTTTCTTCCGTCGTCCCCACGAATTCGGTCCACTGCTTGCTTGGTTCCATCGCTTCTCCTTTCGCGTTTTCCCAAGAGGGCTTATACCCCGCGTGAATTTTTCCAACAATCTGGGTAGGATGACGACATGAAAAGTAATTGGAAGCCCCACGAAAAACACGGGCGCTTGACGCAGCAAGGCGACTTGCCGGACAGCGTCTACGCCTTTCCCAAAGAGCGCAAAGAGCCGCTCACCGATGCGCGACACGTTCGCAACGCGGTGGCGCGGTTTGATCAGGTCACAGGCGTTTCCGATGAAGACCGAGCGCAGGCTTTTGCGAACATCAAGAAAGCCGCGCGCCATTACGGCGTGAAATTGTCGGAGAAGTCGTGGCGCGATCTAGGCGCGAAACCGCAGCGTGGCAGGCGTCAGACTGCGAGAAGAGCGAGCGCGACGCGCAAGCGCCGGTATGGCACGAAGGGAACGGCGAAGAAAAGCCGAGCCAAGCCCATACGGCGCACCAAGACCAAGCGCGGCACCCGGCGTCGCAAATAGCCTCGACGAGAAGTAGCGCCTACGAAGCGACGCCTTCGTAGGCTCGGCGCAGCTCGTTGATGTCGAGCTTTTCCATCTTGAGCATCGCTTGCATGGCGCGTTGCTGTTTCTCGGTGTCGTCACTGCCGAGGAGCTCGGCAATACCGGTAGGCACGATGTTCCAGGTGATGCCATACTTGTCCACGAGCCAGCCGCATTGCAGCTTGCGCCCGCCTGCAGACAGCTTGTCCCAAAGGTCGTCCACTTCGTCTTGCGTGTCGCAACTCGCGAAGAGAGCCACGGGTGGCTGGCCATTCGCGGCGCTTGGCGAACCCCCGTTGAGCGCGAGCATGTCTTGTCCGAAGATCTGAAATTCGACGGTCATGGCCATGCCTTCAGGCATCGGACCCGCCTCGCCATAACGGCTGATGTGCTCGATCTTTGAGTCTTTGAAGATAGAGACGTAATACTGGACGGCCTCTTCGGCTTGGTCGTCGTACCACAAATAGGGGATAATCTGCGACATTTGCTCCAGCCTCGGCTTTCTGCGAAAGACGTGCGGGCGAGCCTACCGGTCAGTCGAGCCCACCTCTGCGTTCGCCGTGCGCGCAGCCCGATCGAACAATGCGATCACGTGCTCGTTGAACGCGGGGATGTCGTCGGGCTTCCGGCTCGTCACCCAATTGTCATCCTCGACGACTTCCGCGTCGGTCCATGAACCGCCGGCGTTTCTGACGTCGTCTTGAATGGTGTGGAAGCTTGTCAACCGCCTGCCGGTGACGACGCCGGCTGAGATGAGCTCCCAGGGGGCGTGGCAGATCGCGGCGATCGGCTTGCCCGCCGCATCCATGTCGCGAATCGTTTCGCACACGGTGGGGTTGGTGCGGATCTCGTCCGCGTTGAGCGCACCGCCAGGTAGCAACAGCCCATCGTAGTCGCCGGCATTGATGCCCTCGAACGATCGCGTCGCGGGGATGATGTGGGATTTTTCATGATGCTGGAACGCCTGAATCGGCTTTCCCTTCGGCGAGGCTATGTCCACGGTCGCCCCAGCTTTGTCGAGTGCCTGGACGGGCCTGGTCAATTCTGCTTCCTCGACACCATCCGTCGCAAGGACCAGAACGCGAAAGCCATCGAGCCGTTTCATGGGTTTCCTTCTGTCAGAAGCGAAGCAATACGCGATATCCTCCTGCCCCTGAACGGCAGGCCGCAAACCCCGTTTCCTCGCACGTTCGACAGGGGACAAGAGAGCGGAAGGCAGGTGAACGCCATGGCTCTTTCGCGATGCGACAACCCTTTGTGTCTTTGCATCGTCACCGAGCACTCGACGGGTCAAAGTTACTGCAGCGACGCCTGCCGGCACCAACCTGCGAGCGCCAAAGAGTGCAAATGCGGGCACCCGGAGTGCAAGGACCACGACGCGGAGCAGACGCAGATCCACTAAAAAGGCCGGTTAGCCTTCTCTACGCCAAGAAGTCTCGCACTGCTTGCAGTGAATGCACGCGCCGCGCGGCGGGCAAAGCCTCTAAGATCCGCCGGCCGTACCACATCGTCTCCAGCCGCCCATCGAGCACGCACATCAAGCCACGATCCGACGCGCTGCGGATCAAGCGGCCCAAACCTTGCTTCAGCCTCGTGATGGCGGCGGGGATCATGAGCGCTTCGAAGGGGTCCTTGCCGCGTTCGTTGAGCTGCCGGGAGCGCGCAGCGATGATGGGATCGTCCGGCGGCGGGAACGGCAACCGGTCGATGATGACGCAGGATAGCGCGCTACCGATCACATCCACGCCCTCCCAAAACGAGGCGGTTGCAAACAGAACCGCGTGCTGCTCGCTGCGAAACCACTCGAGCAGCGCGCCCTTGGGCAGCTGCCCTTGCACGCGCCAGGGAAACCGAAGCCGCGGACCCACGTCCGCAGCGATCGCATGCATCATCGCAAGCGAGGTGAAGAGCACAAAGGCCCGGCCGCGGGTCGCCTCGAGCACGCTCTCGATCAGCGGCGCAGCCTCGTGGGCGAAGCTCGGACGTTTCGGGTTGAGGCGTTCTTTCGGCAAGTAGAGCATCGCCTGCGATGGAAAATCGAACGGCGAATCGAGCACGAGCTCGTCGACAGGCGCGCTATCGAGCCCGACTTGGCGCCGCAGATATGCGAAGTCACCGCCCGTGGAAATCGTCGCCGACGTCATGACGACGCTGCGAGTCTTCTCGAAGAGCTGGTCGCGCAAGATGTCTGCCACGGATGCGGGCGCGCAATGCGCCGCGAACGTCCCCGACCGATCTTCAGCGCGTTCGACCCAGCAGATCCAATTCTCGCCGCTCAGGCGCAAGCGTTCGATGGTTTGCGTGAGGGAGACGACAAGACGGATGAGCAGATCACGACGGCGGCTGAGCGCTTCTTCCGGAGCGTTGGGGAAGCGCGAGCTCTTGGCCCAGCGTTCGACGATCCAGTTCTCGACCCGGTACAGCGCGCGCTGGAGGGGCTCGAGAAGTTCGACGGCGCGTGGATTGTCGTGGAACTGGTAGCGGGCGGCTGCGCGCGCGGCGCTGTCTCGCACGGCGAGCGCCCCGACAAAACCGTCCGCAGCTTGCGAGAGATCGGCCGCGAGAAACTCGTCGAACAAGTACGCGCGCGACAGTTTTTGAACGAGGCGGCCGATACCGGCCCGAGAGATGCTCGTCGTGAAGGCTGCGGTCGCCCACTCTTCGATTTGATGCGCTTCGTCGAGTACGACGTAGTCGTACGGTGGGACGATGCCGCCGCCCATCGCCAGATCGCTGAAGAACAAGGCATGATTGACGACGACGATGTCCGCATGGCGAGCGGCCTCGCGCGCATGCATCTGATGGCAACGTTCCGGGCCGAAGAACTCGCATGCCTCCATGAGGCAATCGTCGGCGTCAGCGTCGACCTCTCGCCAGAGCGCATCGTGCGGCACGAAGCGCAGCTCCGCGCGGTCGCCGGTCGGGGTGCGATCCGCCCAGGAAAAGAGCCGTTGATCTTCGGCGCTCTGCGCGAGCACGAGCCGTCCACGCAGCCGCTCGAGTTTGTCGCGGCACAGGTAGTTGTTGCGTCCCTTGAGCTGAACGACGCGCGCAGAGGTGTCGAGCGCGTCCAAGACGCGCGGGATGTCTTTGTGGAGCAGCTGTTCTTGCAAGGCGAGCGTCGCCGTGGAAATGACAACCCGCTGTCCGGACAGCACCGCCGGCACGAGATAACCAAAGGATTTTCCGGTCCCGGTGCCGGCCTCGACCATCACGTGGACATGCTCGAGGAAACCGCGGTTTACGAGCTTGCCCATGGCGATTTGCGCAGGCCGGTATTCGTAGCCCGACAGCGACCCCGCAAAGGGGCCACGTCGACCTAATGCTTCATCTATAGTGAGCATCGAAGAGCTACCCGCCATCATCCTTGCGACGAACGGATGTTCGAGCGGCCGGGCAGGATGCCTTTACGTGTCTTCCCACTCGCGGCGCTGGCGGCGCTTGCGATAGAGCCTGCGTTTTTTCTCCACCAGACTCTCGCTGACGCGCGTCTGCGCGTTGACGGGCAGCGTCGGACGCAGCGCGCGCCGCCGCTGCGTTTCGATCTGCGTCTGCAATGCCTGGATGCGCGCTTTCGAGGGGCGCTTCTTCTTCCGTGCCAACGCCGCTGCACTTCGCTACGACGGAGGTCCGCCGCCTCGGTCGGCCAGAACAGCCGGTCGTGGCGATCGCCAAAGAGGCTCCTAAAGCCGCACAGGCTCTCGAGCCTAGCCTGCCTACGACGATGCGTGCCCTCGTCAAGGACCGGGCGGGCCCGGGCCTCGAGCTCAAGCGAGTGCCCGTGCCCAGCATCGGACCGACGGACGTGCTGGTGCGCGTGCGCATGGCCGGCATTTGCGGCACTGACGGCCATATCTACGATTGGGACAAGTGGTCGCAAAGCCGCATCGTTCCGCCGCTGATCGTCGGCCACGAGTTCATGGGCACGGTCGCAGCCGTGGGCGGGGCTGTTTGCAACGTCGCCGTCGGCGATCGCGTCGCGGTCGAGGGCCACATCTCGTGCGGGGCATGCCTGCTCTGCCGCACGGGTCAAGAGTACATCTGCGAACGCGTGAAGATCCTCGGCATCGACCGAGACGGCGCCTTCGCAGACTACGTCAGCGTACCCGAGCACAATGTTTGGAAGCTCGACCCGGCCGTCCCCGATGCGTGGGCAGCGGTCTTCGACCCGCTTGGCAACGCGGTGCACACGGTGATGGCGGCGGGGGTGAGCGCCAAGAGCGCGATCATCAGCGGCGTCGGGTCGATCGGCCTCATGGCGATCCCGGTCGCTCGTGCTGCGGGCGCTTCCCGCGTCATCGCGATCGACATCAATCCGCAAAAACTCGCGCTCGCGAAGTCGCTTGGGGCGGATGACGTTTACGACGGACGCGACCCGGATCTCCGGCAAAAGGTGTACGCCCTCACCGGAGGACACGGCGCCGACGTGTTGTTGGAGATGAGCGGCAGCGGCGCCGCGATCAACGCCGGCTTGGGCATGGTGCGCAACGGCGGACGTGCAGCGTTGCTCGGCCTGCCCTCGGACGACGTCAGCCTCAACCTGGCGGAGAACATCATCTTCAAAGGTCTGACCGTACTCGGCATCAACGGGCGCAAGATGTTCGAGACCTGGTATCAGATGCAGGCGATGGTGACCGCGCGACGCATCGATCTATCCCCGATCATCACCCACGTGATCCCGCTCGAGCGCTTCCGCGAAGCCTTCGAGTTGCTCAAGGAAGGCAAGGCGGTGAAGATCGTCATCGATGTCGGATCGAAGGCGGGGTGAACCGCCCATGAACCAGTCCTACGATCGCAGGCTGCGGACCGACCTCGATGCCCTGCGCGCCGCAGGGACGTACAAAACTTTGCGCCATCTGACCACGCCCATGGCGGCGGAGGTCACGATGGAGGAAGCCGGCCGCGTCATCGTGCTCTCGAGCAACAACTATCTCGGCCTCGCCGACGATCCGCGCGTGGTCCAAGCCGGCATCGACGGACTGCACAAGTATGGTGCCGGCACTGCAAGCGTGCGGTTCATCTGCGGCACGTTCGACATCCACCGCCAGCTCGAAGAGAAGATCGCGTCGTTCCTCGGCACCCAAGCGGCCTTGACCTACGTGTCGTGCTGGACGGCAAATGAAGGCCTGATCCCGACCGTGGCAGTGGCCGGCACGGCGATCGTCTCCGACGAGCTCAACCATGCGTCGATCATCGACGGCTGCCGGCTCGCCTCCCAGGCCCAGCGGTTGCGCTACAAGCATTCCGACATGGCGGATCTGGAAGCCAAGCTCGCCTCGCTGCCTCCCGACATGACGAAGTTCATCATCTCGGACGGCGTGTTCTCCATGGAAGGGGATCTGGCGAAGCTGCCACAGATCGTAGCCCTCGCAAAACGGTACAATGGAGTGGTCGTCGTCGACGACAGCCATGGCACGGGTGTCATGGGCAAGACCGGCCGCGGCACCATCGAGCACTACGGTCTCACCGGGCAAATCGACATCGTGACGGGCACGCTCGGCAAGGCGCTGGGCGGCGCAGCCGGCGGCTTCGTCGCGGCCTCGAACAGCCTCATAGACACGCTCATCCAAAAGTCGCGTACCCAGTTGTTTTCCAATGCACTGCCTCCGACGGTGGCCTGCAGCGCGCTCGCCGCTATCGAGCAACTAGAGACGCATCCCGAACTGCTCGACAAGCAGCGCGAGAACGTCGCCTATTTCCGCGCGGGTTTGCGTGCGCTCGGCTACAAGCCGCTGGAGGGCGAAAGCGCGATCATCCCTATCATCGTCGGGGAGACGGCATTCGCGATCAAGATGAGCGAGTCGCTGCTCAAAGAGGGCGTGTTCGTGACGGGCTTCGGATACCCGGTCGTGCCGGAAGGCTCCGCGCGCATCCGCGTGCAGATGAGCGCCGCACTGCAGCGTGCCGAACTCGACCAAGCGCTTGCGGCCTTCGACAAGGTTGGAAACGAGCTCGGTCTTCTGCAGGCGAACATCAGGACCTAAAGAGCGCACTCGGTTTTGCAGGCTCGCAAGCCGGGTATGTCTGTGAGACCATCGCCCGCGAAAGGAGAGAGAATGGCTTCGAAGTGTGGAAACGCGGCCTGCAAATGCACCGAGGCATCCGACCAAGGGTACTGCAGCCAAGCCTGCGCTGGAGGTGCTGAAAGCGGTGTTAGCGGCTCGTGCAATTGCGGTCACCCCGCTTGCCGGACGTGAAACCAAACCGACCGGCCGCAAAACCGGTCGGTTTTTAGTGGAGCTCAGGCATACTTTCCCCGCTTCAGGGTACGAGTGAAGCGGAGGAGCAATCCGTTGATTGAACAGCTCGGTTCCCGGCCCGCGCCGGCGCGTACGCGGCGCGCGATGGAGCGCGTCAGCCTCACCTTGCCGAAGAACGAGGCCTTCATCAGCGCTGCCCGATTGACGGCGGCGGGCATCGGCATTCGCACCGGCCTCGCCTACGAGACGATCGAGGACCTCAAGATCATCATCACGGAGGCTTGCACTTACTGCATCAGGCGCGGCGGCCGCAAGGGCCGGCTGCGCGTGGAGCTCGACATCGAATCCGCCTCCATCACCGTCACCGTATCAGATCCGGGATTCGAGAAGGTCGAGGACGCCAAGATCGAGCGCGATTCCGGCGACCAGCTCGACGAATTGTTCGTCATCCGTAATCTGGCGGACGAACTCGAATATCGCGCGTCGCCGGGCGGCGGCATCCGCTTGCGCATGACGAAGGCTGTGGGCTGATGCTCGCTCCCACGCAGCGCCGCCAGACCCCCTCGACCGGATTCGACCGGGCTCGCCTGCGTCAGATGCTCGGCGAGTACGCGCATTCGAGAGCCGAGCATCTCCGCGATGAGATCGTCGTCATGCACCTCAACGTCGTGCGCTATCTCGCGGCGAAATTCGCGAATCGCGGAGAACCAGTCGAGGACCTGATCCAAGTCGCATCGGTCGGGCTGCTCAAGGCGATCGACCGCTTCGATCCCGAGCGGGGCGTGGAATTCATTACCTACGCGATGCCGACCATTCTCGGAGAAATCAAACGTTATTTCCGCGACAAGGGGTGGGCCGTCCGCGTGCCGCGACGTCTTCAGGAGCTAAGCCTAGCCGTCAACCGTGAGGCGGAAAGCCTGTCCGTGGAGCTTGGTCGGTCCGTGACCGTCGAAGAGATCGCGACCAAGCTCGGGGCCACCTCCGAAGAGATCATCGAAGCGCAGGAGCTTGGCAGCGCGTACTGCACGCTGTCGCTTGATGCGCCCGCGGCATCGGAGGATCGATCCAAGGGGACGACGCTTTCCGATCGCTTGGGTCGAGAAGATTCCAACCTCGAGCTCAGCGAGGACCGCGCTTGTCTCAAACGCGCCTGCGAGCACCTCGATCCGACAGAGCGCATGGTGATCCATCTGCGCTTTTTTGCGGAACTGCCGCAGGTGGAGATCGCGCGCCGCATGGGCGTGTCGCAAATGCAGATCTCCCGATTGCAACAGCGCGCCATCGTCAAGATCCGTCAGGCCCTTCAGGCATCGTAAGCGGGCGGCGAGTACACGTTGAACGTCAGCGCCGGCGCGCGTGACGGGTTGCTGAAGCGATGCGCCACGCCGGGCGGCACGATGACGACATCACCTTTGTGCAGCCGCTGCCGCCGCTTGCCGATCTCGGCGTCGACGGTCCCTTTCACGACGAAAAGGATTTGCTCGCTCTTAGGGTGCTCATTGCCCTTCGGCCCGCTTGCGCCGCCGGGTTTGAGCGTCATGACCGCCGTCTGCGCTTTTCGAGAGGTCTGGAGCACTGCGAAGCCACGCTTCGTTGACGTCACGTTCTTCGGCGCCGGGATGCGACTAGTCATCGTAACCTTCCATCTCGAGCACGTAGACTTGCCACCACCCAAGATAGGGGCTGCCGTCGCAGTGCGCGGTGGATAGGGCGAGCAACTCCACGGCCTCCGGATCGGCTCCCTGTCTCACCCGCACCACCTGCAAGTCCTGAAGCAACTCGATCGCACGGTCGAGTTCAGTGTCCGTAGCCCCGAGAGCAGCCGCGAGCGAGCGCCGATCAAATTGAACGATGCCGTCATCCCAGCCCGCGTCGTACCAGCACTCGATCACGTCGTAGGCAAGGCGCGGGAGGCGCCAGGCCTTGCAGCGCCGCTCGAGGTCGGCAAGCGCGACCGATTTGGAGATGGGAATTGCAAACGCTATCTGTTTCATCAGCGTGACACTCGTTCGAAAAGCGCGCCGCACAGGTCCCTTGGGTCTTCAAAGACCCCATCGGCGGACGCGAGTTGCTCTGCGCTCCATCCGCCGCACAAGAGCGCGACGACCGGCACGTCGGCGGCATGGCCCGCGGCGATATCGTAAGGACTGTCACCGACCGCAAGCGCCGCTTGCGGGCGAATGCCGAAGCGATGCAAGGCGGCACGAATCGGATCGGGCCAGGGCTTGGGACGAGCTGTCTCTTCCGAGGTGATGCAAATCTCGAAAGCGCCGCTTAACCCTACCACCTCCAAGAGAGGCTTTATCTCGTTTGCGGAGCCGGAGGTCACCGCCGCTACTCTCTTGCCATGGGCGCGGAGCTGTTCGATGAGCTCGTGCGCCCCGGTCGAGGTGCGCATGTGCGGAAGGTAATCGGCTGTAAAGATGCGCCGCTGGGCTGCTATGATCGCGCATCGCGTTGATTCGTCAAGTTTTGGCTTGATGCTGCGCACGAGATCGGCCCCGGCGAGGCCGATGAAGGGGCGGATCCGGGGCGCCGTAACGTCGTGAAAACCGTTTTCAAGGAAGGCGTGTGACCACGCATCGGCGTGAGCTTCGTTGCTTTGGACGAGCGTGCCGTCCACGTCGAAGATGAAGCCGGCCGTCGTTTCGCTGAGCACCGAATCACCTCCGATCTGCGTGCCCTCTACTCGTTCCCGAGCTCGTGCGGCGGCCAAACAAGCCGGATGGCCGCCACCAGCCGTTTAGAAGCCCCTAGCCTGGGGAAGAACTAAGCAACGTCACTGGCCACTACAGCGATTGGGGGACAATAATGGGTGGAATCTTGTGGACGATCATCGTGATCCTGTTCGTCCTGTGGTTGATCGGCTTGTTGATGCATGTCGGCGGCGGCCTGATCCATATTTTGCTGGTCATCGCCGTCATCGTGCTCATCATCAACCTGATCACCGGCCGCAGGACGGTTTGACCGCGTAGGCGGGAGGAGTCAATCGTCATGGATATCATTGCATGGATCGTCGTCGGCATCATCGCGGGCTTCTTGGCGAAAGCCATCGTACCGGGTGAAGGGCCTGGCGGCGTGCTTGGCGACCTCATCATCGGCATTGTCGGTGCGTTGATCGGCGGCTGGATCTTCAACAGCTTCGGTCACATCGGCGTCACCGGGATCAACCTATGGAGCATTCTCGTGGCCTTTATCGGCGGCGTGGTGCTCTTGCTCATCATACGGCTCTTCAGCAGCCGGCCGGCGGTAGCGTAAAGTGGCGAAGCGCAAACGCAAATCCGGCGGCCGCAAGTATGGCAAGAAAGCGAGTCAGAAGGTCAAGCGAGCCATGCACGAGCGCAAACGCGGCACGTTGCGCTCGGGAAGATCCGGCAAGAAGGTCAAGAGCCGCAAGCAGGCCATCGCGATCGGTCTTTCGGAAGCACGGAAGAGCGGCGCAAAGGTCCCCAAAAAGAAAAAGTCATAGAGGAGGAGACGACATGCGCATCGGTGTTGCGACTTTGCTGTTCCTGGCGATCTTGGGCTTGAGCGCTCCGGCGTTCGGCGCCCACGCCGACGTGACCGTCAAGATGATGAGCCAGAACAACTCGGGCGAGACTGGAACCGCTACCTTAAGCGACCTGAACGGCCGCACGCGGGTCGTGATCCACGTGGCGCACGAGAACACCACCGGCATCCAGCCGGCTCACATCCACCCGGGTACGTGCGCGCACCTCAACCCGGCGCCGAAGTACCCGCTCAAAGATGTGGTGCTTGGGGATTCCAACACGATCGTCGACGTGCCGATGACCTCGCTGCTCGGCGGGCACTATGCGATAAACGTCCACGAATCCAAGAAAGACATACAGAAGTACGTATCCTGCGGGAATATCCCGTAGAGCCAGTACGGTAAGACGTCATTTCCCCGTCGCTGCTTTGCGCTCGCCCTTATCGGGCGGGCCAAGCAGCGGGAAGACGGCGAACGCGGCAGCGAGCGCTCCCGCGACTGGGCCCACCACGTAGATCCACATGATGTCGTAAGACCCAAAAAGAAGTTGCGTGGTGAGCGAGCGCGCCGGGTTCATGGAAGCGCCGCTGATAGGCCCTCCAAAAAAACCGCAGGCGGCGATGGCGAATCCAACTGCCAGCGCCGCTTGCTTTCCAACCGCAGCGTCCGGATCGGCGGTCGCGAGGATCACGCCCACGACCAGAAATGTGAGCAGGGCTTCCGCCCCAGCCGCGGTGAGATGCGACCAGTGGGCCCCTGGATGGCTCGCACCCAAGACCGCCTGATCGTGCCACACGAGTTTCAATAGGATGCCGGCGGCGAAACCACCGGCGACCTGGCCGGCGCAGTACAAGCCGGCAAGCGGCCACTGCATCGCTTTTCTCACAGCGAACGCCAGGCTGACGACTGGGTTGAGATGCGCGCCGGAGATCTCCGATAGCGCGTAGATCAGCACCGCGGTCACAAATCCACGGGTAAGCCAACGCGAGACAAAATCAACCTGATCGCCGGTATAATACAGCGTGTCGACGCTGGCAGATGTCAGCGTCACGAAGAACGTTCCCACGATTTCGGCGCTGAGCTTTTGGCCCAGGCCGACGCTACTGGCCCGATTTGGCAAAGGTGCGAGCCGTCTGCTTGACGATCTGCATGGCGCGTTCTGCGCCCACCGTGCCTTTTATCTTGACTTTGTTGCCTTGCCCCTGCGAGTATCGTTTGAGGAAAGAGCGGATCTCTTCCAAGAGCGGTCCTGGAATATCATCGATGTCGAAGTAATCGTCAGAGGGCTGGGGCGCGCCCTCGCTGGGCAGCAAGGTCGCGATGAGCCGGTCGTTTTCGGTGCCGTTTTTCGACTCGCGGATCGCACCGAGCACGCGGACCGTGGCAAGACAGCCCGAGAAGAGCCCCTGCTGTGTGATGACCAAGATGTCGAGCGGGTCGCCATCCGGAGCCTTCGTGCCGGGCACAAAACCGAAATCGTAGGGCCAGTGCATGTCGTCCGGCAGCACTTCTTTGAGTGCGATGATGCCATACTTACTTTTCAGCGCGTACTTATGCGGGCTGTTCTTCGAGGTCTCGATAATGGCGTGGACGCAGTGTTCCTTGCGCTTCTTAGGCAGCGGTGGTATGGCTTCGTAGTGGGTGGCGTTTATGCGTCTAGCCATTGACGACCTCGCCGCCGTTTGGGTGCAGTACCTGCCCGCTCATGTACGAGCTGTCGTCCGATGCGAGAAAGACGTAAGATGGCGCAACCTCGTCGGGCTGACCGGCGCGCTCCATAGGCGCGTCTTCTCCGTGATGTGAAGTTTCCTCCGCGGAGTAGCTCGATGGGATGAGCGGCGTCCAGATGGGGCCGGGAGCGACGGCATTGACGCGGATGCCCTTCTCCAAGAGGCTGGTAGAGAGCGAACGGGTGAAGGCGACGATCGCGCCTTTCGTCGAGGCATAGTCCAGCAGCTCCGGACTCCCGCGGTATGCCGTGACCGACGCGGTATTGATGATGGTGCTTCCTTTCCGCAGATGCGGAAGCGCCGCTTTGGTCAAGAAAAACATTCCGAACACGTTCGTTCGAAAGGTGCGGATCAGCTGTTCGGCGGTAATGCCTTCCAAGGATTTCTGGGGGTGTTGCTCGCCCGCGTTGTTGACGAGGATGTCAAGGTGTCCGAACTCGTCGAGCGTTTCTTGCACGACCTGGCAGCAAAAAGACTCTTCGCCGATATCGCCGTCGATGGTGATGCAGCGACGCCCGGCGCGATCGATGTACCCGCGTGTCTCATTCGCATCCTCATCTTCGTCGCGATATGCGATCGCGATGTCTGCCCCTTCTTTTGCGAACGCGATCGCAACCGCCCGGCCGATCCCGCTGTCGCCGCCAGAGATGAGGGCTACCTTGCCCAGCAGCTTGTCGCAGCCTTTATATTCCTTGGCTTCGCCCTTGGGTCGGGGATGCATCTCTTTTTGAATTCCGGGCTGGCGGTCTTGATGCTGCGGTGGCGGCGTTTTTAGCACACTCATTGGGGCCTCGCTTTCGTCCAAAGTATTTCCCATTTGAGCTTGCTTCCCAAACATGTCACCGTTCTTCCGCTCGCTTGGACGTTCAGCAACGGCGGTCGAGGCAGTGGCGTTATCGACGGCGTTGCGTGGGTATGAATACAGGACCCTTCTTACCCATCTCTCAAGAAAAAGGAGCCCCGTTCATGGCGATCAAGAATTTACGCGATCTGTGGCTCGACGAGCTCAAAGACCTCTACAATGCAGAGAAACAAATCCTCGCCGCGCTGCCAAAGATGGCAAAGGCGGCGAACGAAGACGACCTGCGTCAAGCGTTCGAAGACCATCTCGAGCAGACGCACGGACATGTGGAACGGCTCGAGGAGATCTTCAAGTCAATCGATGAGCCCGTTCGCGGTAAGAAATGCAAGGGGATGGAAGGCATCATCAGTGAGGGCAAGGAGATGCTCGAAGAAGATCTCCCGGAGACCGTGTGCGATGCCGCGCTCATCGCAGCGGCACAACGCGTCGAGCACTACGAGATCGCCGCGTACGGCACCGTTCGGGCGTATGCCGAGCTTCTCGGAGAAAGCGATGCGATGACGCTGCTCGAGCAGACCCTAGCCGAGGAGAAAGAGACAGACGAGCGGCTGACCTCCCTCGCGGAACGGATCAACCCCGAGGCCGAGGAAGGCGAGACGGACGACGCCGTGCCGCGCGCAAACGGAAAGCGGCGGCCGATGGCGGGCGCGAGACGCTAAGCGTCAGCTGACGAAGGCGCCGATCGCGGCGACGAACATCAGGGCGGTCGTGAACCAGCCGAGCGCGTTGAGCGCGATCCCGTTGGTCCGGTCGCCCATGACCTTGCGATCGTTGGAGACAAGCATGACGAGGACCAGCAACAACGGCGCGAGGCAGCCGTTGATGACGGCGGTCCAGTAGAGGGCCGTGATCGGCCCGATGCCCACGAAATTCAGCTCGATGCCCACGAGCGTGGAGAGCGCGATAATAGTGTAGAACTGCGGCGCGCGCCCCGGCTTTTCGCTCAAGCCGAACTTCCATCCGAATAGCCCCGCCATGGCATATGCGGAAGAGCCCGTGAGGATCGGCACCGCCAAACAACCCGTACCGATGAGCCCCAACGCGAGCAACAAGCTTGACCAGCGGCCCGCGAGTGGTTCAAGCGCGCGCGCAGCATCCGCCGCGGTTTGGATATGGGTGTGGCCGGTCTGGAAGAGCGTGGCGCCCGTCGCCAGGATGATGAAGTAGGCCACAAGCTCGGAGAAGGCCATGCCCACGATGACATCCCAAGCCGTGTATGTGAGCTCGGCCTGGGTCGTCCCCTTGCGCTGCCACAGCTGACGCCTCCCGAACGCGATATCTTCTTCTACCTCCTGACTTGCCTGCCAGAAGAACATGTAGGGGGAGATGGTGGTTCCCAGCAGCGCCACGAGGGTGGTCAGGTAGGCGGCGTTTTGGTGGATGTGGGGCACGAAGGTCCCGACGAGCACCTGTCCGAGTTTTGGATGAGCGAACAGCGCCGCCCCGATATACGCGAGGAGCGACAGCGCCAACCACTTGAATACGTTCGAGATCAAGCGGTAGGAGCCCCAGATCTGCACGGCGAGCAGGATCGCGGCGATGGGGATGATGAGTGCAACGATTCGCAGCGGGATCAAGAGATTGAGTGCGGCCGCGATCGCGCCGATATCCGCGCCGGCATTGATCGTGTTGGCGACGACGAGCGCGAACACGGCTGGGTATGCAATGTAGCGGGGAAAGCTCTTGCCGAGGATGGCGCCGAGACCTCTCCCGCTGACCAAACCAATCCTGGCGCAGATCAACTGCACCGCCGCCATCATGGGCAGCATGGCGATGGTGGTCCATAAAGTGGAATAACCAAGGCTGGCGCCCGCGACCGAATAGGTGCCGATTCCCGACGGATCGTCGTCCGATGCGCCGACGATGATACCCGGGCCCAGGACTTTTAGGAAACGGAGAGACGGGTTGGGCTCTTTGGAGAGCGCGGCCTCGCGCACCCCGAGCTCTTCGGCAGGAACGACCTCGTCTTTCGCGCCCTTTGCCTTAGCGCGGGGCACGCCGAGACCCGGTCGAGCCTGAATGTTTGCGTCGCGACCAGATGCCGGCTGCAAGGACGGCGACGAAGATCGCGATCACGGCGACGACACACAACATCAGGATGAGCCACGGACCGGAGCCGAATGCGGGCGTCGTGCCCGGCGGCGGGGTCACTTTGGCGGCAACCGCAAGAAGCATCATGGCGATGCCGCCGGGTGGGCGCTCGCGCCCGCGATCACGATGTCTTGGAAGTTCGGCCATGCAAGCGAATTCTTGACCTGCTCGCCAAGCGTCGTGCGTTGCTCTGCCGACATGGACGAAAGCGTCTGCCCGTAACCGGGCCATGACGAAGTGAGGCTTGCCTGCAGCGTGGAGACCCAGTCACTCGGGATCGGCAACGGCGCCTGCACGATCTGCGGCGCGGGCGAAGCGCCACGCGCCTGCAGCAGCGGCTGAACGGTTCCGTTGAATCCATCGATCGCCTTGCTCAAGGCAGCGGCATCTGCGGCGCTCTTACTCGCGTCAAATGAGTTTGTGCTGATCGATTCCACCACAAGCCCGAGGTAATCGTTCGCCTTGGACTGCAGCGCAGCGTACTTGACGTTCACAAGGTCCAACCCCATCGGGTCGATATCGCTCTTAGCGGCCCGCACCACGGCCATCGTTTGATCGCGCGCGTGTTCGAAGCCCTGGGCTTGAGATTGGAGGCGGTCGAACATGCTTGGGTGCGTGCAGCCCGTTGCGGCGAGGCACAGACCCATGGTCAGGACCCAAGCTCGCACCTGGTTCATGTCCTCTCTTATATCCAAAAACAGCAGATTTATGTCGTCCCGCTCTTGATTCTCATGATGGTCGGGGTCTTGCTGGGTAACAGGGGAGTATGATAGCGATGTTCAGCAGGGAGTACCCGCCCAGGGCGGATTGGGTGCGCACCGCGCGGTCGGACGTCGTTCGTTTTGCTCAGTACTGCGATTTTTCGGCGCAGGAGCAGTCCGAGATCGCGCTCGCGGTGGGCGAGGCCTGCAACAACGCTGTCGAGCACGCCGAGTCGACTCGCGAGTACAGCATCTGGTGCGAGTTCAACGGCTCGGACATGGTCATCCGGGTAGAGGACAGCGGCGTCGGCTTCGACCCATCGCTGCCGCGGCCAGCGCGCGACCTGATGCACACGCGCGGGCTTGGCATTTTTCTCATGAAGAATATGATGGACAAGACCGACTTGGATGCGAGAGTGGGTTCCGGGACCGTTTTGACGCTCCAGAAACACCGGCGCGCTCAAGGACACGCACATCCGGACAATATAAAGCTGAGCGCCTGATACACCGTCGCGGCGGAATTGAGCGCTTCATAGTCTGTGGTGATACGCGGCGGCGTGTAGGAGCCGGGCATGATGCGCGGTATGCTCGGCGTTGACGGCGGGGCCGCGGGAAGGCCGGCAACGCAGCGGAAGATGAGCTCGGCGTAGACCGCGTTTGCCCAGCCGAATTCGCTGCGGCTGTAATGCCAGGGCGTGTTCGGATCGATGCTCTCGTAGAAAAGACCGCTTCCTCCATCTAAAGCTCGAAGCTCGCCGAGCGACTCGTCCACCTCGCCGGCCGTCGCGGCCGTGAGCGCTTGGCCCAAGATGCCCAGCGGCCATACCCAGCCCGTGCGGGTGTGCGGGCTTCCCAAACCGGCGGCGTAGGCTCCGCGGTAATAATACGGATTGTCCGTCGACAGCGAGAATCGACGCGTGTTGAGATAGACTGGGTCGAAGCGCGGCACGGCGCCCACGAAGGGAAGCGTGAGGAGGTTCGGGATGTTGGCGTCGTCCATCAGGATGAAATTCCCGAGACCGTCAACCTCGTATGCATACATCCATCCGTAGCGGAAGTCGTAGACGATGCCGTAGCGCTCGACGCCGAGCCGGATCTGTTCCGCGAGCCCGCTCGCACGCGCGGCGAGCCGTGCATCGCCAAAACCGATGACCGCTAGTCGCGCAAGCTCGTCCAGTTGATACGCTGCGAAGAGCTCTTGCGGGATGTTGTATGCGTAGCGCACGGGGTCGTCCGAGGGCCGAAAGGCTCCCCAAATCATTCCGGTGTCGGCATAGGGCGCCCCGGCCCCATGATCGGAGAGAAAGGGCGACCGGTATCTCGAACACGAGCTGTGCTGCTGCTCGCATTCGTAGGTCGCGACGATGTGCTCGAACGACCAGAGCAGCTGCGGGGTGAACATGGCACGGTCGCGCGTCGTGCGCCAGTACAACGAATCGAGCACTATCGGGTACGCAAGCGAGTCGATCTCCCATTTTTCTTCCCAGATCTTGTAGCTGCGGGTGAAGGCGTTGGCATACGGATCGGTGAGGACGTTGCGAGCGTTGCGCTGCACCACCCCACGGATGATGTTCTGCAGCTGTGGATAGGCGTTGACGAAGCGCACGTACGGCGCGCTTTGTGCGGAAGAATCGCGCAGCCACATGGCTGGGATGTCGCCCGTTTCGACGTACGTCGTTCCGTCGTCTTGGAGCGCAAAATCGGAGAAAAGGGTGTGGAACAGCGTGTCCGCATCGAGATCGATCGTGCGGTGCGACATCCCGGGCAGCGTGAGGGAGATGGTTGCGCCGGCTTCGGTGGTGGATATTGCCGCTGCGCGGTCCAGTGAAAACAGGCACGTGGAGATGGCGACGAGCGCCGTGAGGGTTGCGAGAGTCGACGCGCGCGCGCAGGTCACAGAAAAAGCACTTAGGGAAAACGCGAAGGCGGACCTTGAAGGCCCGCCTCATATTCACGCGCCGCTTCGGCGCAGTGTTACGATGCTTTCTGCTTCAGCGGTGGGAACAGGAGATCTTTTTCGTCTTTGCCGCTGATCACTTGCAGCGGTGTACGCGCCGGGCTGTGGGCCGCCGTGGTGCGCTCGCCGATGCGCATCGCGACGAGCAAAGCTAGGGATCCGGCCGCCGTCAGCGTGAGCGCGACGATTGGTCCCTGCATGTATACGATCAGCCCAAAAATGGCCAGGCCGGCGATGACTGCACTCCACATGTCAGTATGACGCGCGCCGTGCGAAGCCGTTACCGCGCGAGACCTTCGTCGCCAGGCCGGTTGCTTGTTTGTGACCGCGCTCATGGGCAAGGGGTGTGATACGGACACTGCCAAGTCATATGATCGCGCATGTTCGCTCGCATCTTGCCTATCTTGGGCGTCACGTTTATCGACATCCTCGGCTTCTCAATTTTGTTGCCGATCTTGCCGTATTTCGTCAAGACCTTCGGCGCCTCGGATTTTGTCGTCGGCTTGCTGTTCTCGACCTTTGCGGGCTGCCAATTCCTCGCGGGGCCGATCTGGGGGAACATCAGCGACCGCATCGGACGCAAGAAGGTCCTCATCGTCAGCCAGATCGGAGCAAGCATCGGATGGTACATGCTCGCCTTCGCGCATACCATCGGCGTGGTGTTCCTGGCGCGGATCATCGAAGGCGTGTCCGGCGGCAATCTGAGCGTCACGCAGGCGTACGTCGCCGACCTGGTCGAGCCCAAACAGCGCGGGCGGGCGTTTTCCTACGTGGGGGCGTCGTTCAGCGCGGGCATCGTGTTCGGTCCGGTCCTGGGCGGGGTACTGCTGGAGCGCTACGGCTTTGCAGCGCCCTTCCTGGCAGCCGCAACGCTCCAGGTGATCACCCTCATCGTCACGATCGTCATGCTGCCCGAGTCGCGCGGAGCGACCGAGAGCCAACCCGCAACCTTCGGGCAGATCCGTCTTTCGCTTGCCGATCCGAAGGTCGGCCCGGTGCTCTTGCAGATGTGGGCCTTCTCGCTTGCTCTCTACGCCTGGTTCGGCGTTTTTGCGCTTTTGATCAAGGCTGCGCTCGGGTTCACCGCGAGCCAGGCGAGCTTCTTCTTCGCCTCGTTCGGTTTGCTCAGCGTCATCTTGCAGCTGGGTCCAGGACCGCGGCTCATCGATCGCTCGGGAGACAGGCTCAGCAGCAACATCGGGATCGCGTGCGCGGTGGTCGCTTTCTTGCTCGTGCCGACCATCCACAGCCTCGCGACCATGATCCCAACCATGGTGCTCTTCGCCGTCGGCATGGCCGTCGCGCGTCCGGCGCTCTCTTCGATTTTGACGGCAGGCGCGCCGGAAAATCAGCGCGGCACGATTCTCGGCGTCAGCTCGGCGCTCGACAATCTGTCCGGCGTGACCATGCCGCCGCTCTCGACGGGACTGCTCGGCGCGTTCGGCACGCCTTGGGCCGGCGCCGTCTCAAGCTTCTTCTCGGTGATCGCCCTCGTGATGGGCATCTTCGCGCAACGCAAATCCGAGCCGGCGCTCGCCAAGACTCCGTTAGAGGCGGTCGCCAAATAACCTAGACTTTTTCCGGGACCTCGATGTAGTCTTCGTAGAGCAGCCCCTCGGCGATTTCCATCGACTCGCCGTAGAGGTTTTGCCCGATGGCGACGTCGGCGCACGACGAGCCGTTCTCCCGCTCGAGAGCGAGCAGTTGCGAAACGCTCTGCTTCGTCTCGTACGAGATCCAGGCATCGCAGCCGAGCTCGCCCGGCAGCACGCCTGAGGCGACTACGGTCTTGTAATCGGGAAGACTCACCCCCGCCAAGCGGTACGCGATCGCTTTGCGATACCAGTCGTAGCGTTCGCTCGAGGAGTACAGATCGAGCAGCGTGATGTTGGCTGAAAGGGTCGTGGTCTGTCCGCCGTAGGCCAAGGTCGAGGCGTGCTGCGCGGTGGCGAGCGCCGCATCCCACGCGGTCGTCGCGCTGTCGAGCGCCGCCTGGATCTTCGGCATGTCCTTGTCGCTGATGTCGCCTTTGGAAGTGTCGGCCGCGTTGAGCACTCCCAAGAACGCGGCGAGCTGCTTCACCGCGTCGCTTGCCATTGAGACGGCGGCGCGCGCCTCGTCCACGCTGCTCAAGATCTGGTCCGCGCTCTCGGTCAGATTCGCGGAAAGCTGCGGATAGTACGGAAGCAGCGCGCGCGTCTTGCCCGAAGGCGGACCGGTCGCAATCGAGTTCGCCATCTCCCGCAGCGGCACGAGGTTCTCGGAGGCAAGGCCTGGCGCGTTGCCGAGAACGTCTTGGCTCCTGTCGAGGGTGGCGTTGATATCTTTCGTGAGATGCTGCAAGCCGGCGATGGCTTTGCCCAGATTATTCGTTTTCGCCTTGGGCGAGCCCAGATTAGGGGTCGCGTTCGTCTGACCCTCGAGCGCGTTGAACAGCGACTCGATATCGTTGCGGGAATCCCGCGCGCGCTGAGTGGCCAAGCGAGCATCGGCTTGAGCCACGGCTTGGGCATGGGCCAAACGCGTGGCGAGGTCGCCGATGCTCAAGGCGTCGAGCGCGAGGGCGTTCGCAATTGCGCGCTCCTCAGAAGGCTGGGGCGCGCCCCGCTTGCGCATCGCAATGTCGATGTCGGTGTATTTGAGCGCGTTCTGCACTTCAGCGAGATGTGCGAGCGCGAGCGGGTTGTTCGGGGCCTTCTTGAGCGCGGTCTGCAACCGCGCCTGCGCGTACGAATAGCGACCTTCTTCTTGGTCGTGGATCGCATCCGCGATGATCGAGCTCGCGCTCGGTTTGTCGAGTTCCGGGTAACCCAAAAGATGGGCGATGCGATCTTGCGCTTCAGGATGGTCCTCCATCCACTTATCGCTCTTGCCTGGTTGCGGGCCGCTTGCATCGAGCTTGGCGAGGTCGGCCATCATGTCCACGTTGGACTCTGGGTCATAGCCCGCGCGCGACATGAGCAGCAATCCATATTGGTCGGCTTGCAGCTCGTCTTGGCGCGACAGTTTGTTCATGGCGAGGTCGCCGCCGTAGCCGCCGAACGCGTAGGCGATGGGCGAGAGGATGGAGAGCACGCCGATGAGGACCGCTAAGATGTCTCCTTTCTCGTTGAGTGTGATCACGTGGCGGCGCTCGACGTGACCCATCTCATGACCCAGCACGGCGGCGAGCTCGTCATCAGAACCGACGAAGTTGAGCAGCCCGAGATCCGCGTGGAGAAATCCGCCGGGCAGCGCGAACGCATTGATATCGCTGACGTCAAGCACCTCGAACCGGTAGTTGATGTCGGTGCGATAGCGGTTGGCCGCGAGCTTGCCTCCGATGCCGTTGACCCAGTTGGCGAGGAACGGATCCGTGGAGATGATGTTCTCCTCGTCGATCTGCTGGCTTTGGCCCTGGCCGATCGCGACCTCTTTCGCCGTCGTCATCGCGGCGGCTGGGGCAAGCGGAAGGACGAGGGTTGCGAGGAAGGCGCAGGTCAGGACGAAGGCGATGAGGCGCATCGGAGTTTCCTTGCTCGTGACGAGGGGTGCGTTCGGCAGGTTCGATAGCTGCGCAGCGCATCCCCGGTGTGGATGAAAATGTGCCGTCACGGCGAAACTGGCGCGGCGTATGAGCGATGCACGACAGGCCATCGAAGCGCTCTTCGACGAGCGCCGCACCTTCCCGCCGCCCGAATCATTCAGGGAACAGGCGCGCATGCGCGATCCTCAAGTGTACGCGCGGGCGGCGGCAGATTTCGAGCGATTCTGGGAAAACGAGGCGGCGCAACTCGATTGGTTCGAGCGCTGGCGCAAGACGCTCGTCTGGGATGCCACCTCAAAGGTTGCACGCTGGTTCGACGGCGGAAAGCTGAATGCGTCGCACAATTGTCTCGACCGCCACGTCAGCGCGGGTTATGGAAAGCAGATCGCCTTTTACTGGGAGGGCGAACCCGGCGACAGCGTCGTGCTCACGTATGCCGATCTGCTTCGGGAGACGTGCCGGCTGGCGAACGCGCTCAAGGAACTAGGCGTGCGGCGCGGCGACCGGGTCGGCATCTACATGGGCATGGTGCCTCAATTGGCGGTGGCGCTGCTCGCGTGCGCGCGCATCGGGGCCATCCACTCCGTCGTATTCGGCGGGTTCTCGGCCGAGAGCTTGCGCGACCGCATGAACGATGGCGAATGCCGAGCGCTCATCACGCAGGACCAAGCCTGGCGGCGCGGCGGTAAGATCCGGCTGAAGCAGATCGTGGACGAGGCGCTCGCCGGCGTTCCAACGATCGAGAAAGTGATCGTGTTGCGCCGCGTCGGTGACCCCGTCGATTTCAAAGCGGGGCGCGATGTCTGGTACCACGACATTGTGGACCGCCAGTCCGACGAATGCGAACCCGAGCGCATGGACGCAGAAGACGTGCTCTACATCCTTTACTCGAGCGGCACGACCGCCAAGCCTAAAGGCATCGTGCATACGACCGGCGGGTACATGACGGGCGTGAGCTCGACGCATCGCAACATCTTCGACATCAAGTGCGAGAGCGACGTCTATTGGTGCACGGCAGACATCGGCTGGGTCACGGGGCATTCGTACATCGTCTACGGACCCTTGGCGAACCGCACGACCAGCGTGCTCTACGAAGGGACGCCGGATTTTCCCGACAAGGACCGGTTCTGGGCGATCGTCGAGAAGTACAAGATCTCCGTGCTGTACACCGCGCCGACCGCTATCCGCACCTTCATGAAGTGGGGTCCCGAGTATCCGGCGCGCCACGACTTGTCGTCGCTACGACTGTTAGGTTCGGTCGGCGAGCCGATCAACCCCGAGGCATGGATCTGGTACCGCGAGCATATCGGGGGTGGTCGCTGCCCGGTCGTCGATACGTGGTGGCAAACCGAAACCGGTATGATCATGATCAGCCCGCTGCCGGGCATCACGGCGACGAAACCGGGATCTGCGACCTTGCCGTACCCGGCTGTCTTCGCGGATGTCGTCGATGAGAGCGGGGCCTCGGTGCCGCTCGGCAGCGGCGGCTATATCGTCATCACAAAACCGTGGCCTGCGATGCTGCGCACGCTATGGAAGTCGCACGATCGCTATCTGGACACGTATTGGAGCCGCTTCGCCAAGCCAGGCTATTACTTTCCCGCGGACGGCTGCAAGCGCGACCTGGATGGATATTACTGGCTGCTGGGCCGCGTCGACGACGTCATGAACGTCTCAGGCCATCGCATCTCAACGACGGAAGTGGAGAGCGCTTTCGTCGATCATCCTAAGGTCGCCGAAGCGGCCGTCGTCTCCAAGAAAGATGACATCACGGGCGAAGCGATCGCCTCTTTCGTCACGCTCAAAGGGGGCGGCATCGGCTCGCAAGCCGATGCGGACGAGTTGCGCAAGCACGTCGCTTCGAAGATCGGCGCGTTTGCGAAACCGAAATACATCACGTTCACGCCGGAGCTGCCAAAGACGCGTTCCGGGAAGATCATGCGCCGGCTCTTGCGCGACGTCATGGAGAACCGGCCGCTCGGAGACACGACGACGCTTGCAGACGCCACCGTCGTGAGGAATCTCGCCGAGGCGGCGAAGACCGCGGCGTCCGAGGACTGAGAGGCGAGCGCCTACGCGCCGGCTGCGCTCAAGACGAGGTCGGTGCCGAGGCCGGCCACAAAGCCTAGGAACACGCCGAAGGTGGCGAGTTCTGGAAATCCGATGCGCGAGCCGGCCTTTGTCATCTCCGAGATGACATAGATGATCGCGCCGGCCGCAAGCGTCAGAAACAGCACTGAGAGTACCGGCGACACGAAGTGGTAGCCGACGACCGTACCCAAGAACGTCGGCCCTCCCCCGATGAATCCGAGCCTGACGATCGTGCGCATGCCAGCGCCCCCCGCCGCTGCAAGTGGTGCGGCGATGCCGAACCCTTCGGTCATGTTGTGCAGCCCAAAGCCTATGATGAGCAGCAAGGCCAGTTGGATCGCGCCGGTCGCCGCGGACTGCCCGATCGCAAGACCCTCGCTGAAGTTGTGCAGTCCGATGCCGCCCGCGATCATCGTCGCCAGGCCTAGCGGTCCCGCGGCACCGTGCGTCGCTTTAGTGACGAACGAGCGCGAGAAAAATATGAGGCTGCACAGGCCGATGCCAAGCCCGGCGAGATAGATCGCGAGCAAGCCGAAGAATTGTCCGCGCGGAGCGCCGAGCGCCACGTCGTGCAAGGCGTTCTCGAGCGGATCGCTCGCCTGGCGTAAGATGTCGAAGAGCAGAAAGAACAGGATCCCGATCGCGATTGCGTTGAGGAACGCGATCGTCTTGCCGCTCAGGTTGCGCAGCGCGGCGAACGGCAACCCGAAGAAAATCGTCAATCCCGCGATGGCTCCGAGTATGTACACCGCAAGCGGCGCCATGGGAGGTCCGCCGCGGGGCGCCGCGCCCTCGCCGCTCTTCCCTCCGAGCGGCATGGCCATGGCATCCTGAGAGGACAGCGAGGCAAGCCGCTGCGGAGCGTTGTCGTACTGCACCGCCGTGATCAAGCCGCCCGGGCCGACCGCCCCGTTCATCATGTGGTCGAGCACATGGCAATGGAACATCCACGTTCCCGGTTTCGCATTCGCCACGAACGCGATGTCGCGCGTTTCTCCGGGCCCAATCGTCAGCGTGACCATGACCTGCCGGTTGGCGGGCGCGACCGGCTGGCCGTCCACGGCGATCACTTGGAAGCGATGGCCGTGGAGATGCATGGTATGGAATTCCGTGCCGCTGATGTTGATCTCTCGAATGCGTACGCGCTGTCCGCTGTGCACGACGAACGCCTTGGTGAGCGGATAGCTCTTGCCGTTGATGCTGAAATAATTCTCGGAATCGGATAAGATGCGCCACGACGACAGTAGCATCAAGTAGTCACGATCGAAATGCTCCGGCACCTTCGGTTCGACGACAACCGCGCCGTACAGCCCGCGATCGAGCTGGTTCAGGTCGTCGAAGTGCGTGTGGTAGATGTACGTGCCCGGGGAGTTCGCAGTGAACTCGTAGACGTATGACTGGCCGGGAGCGACTGCGTCTTGGCTGAAACCCGGAACGCCGTCCATGTCCGGATCGACTTCCAGGCCGTGCCAATGGATCGTGGTCGGCTCGGGAAGCCTGTTGACCAAGATGACGCGCACGCGGTCGCCTTGGCGGACATGAATCGTCGGACCGGGCACCGTTCCATCGTAGGTCCAGGCTTGTTGCACCACCCCAGGCGCCACAAGCCACGGCGCCACCTCCGCGTAGAGATAGTAGGTTTTCTCGCGGCCGGCAGCGACCGGCTGCATCGCAGGCAGCGCGTTGAAAGCGGCCTGTGCCTGTGCTTCCATGTGCTGCTGCCACGGGGCGCTTGTTAGGTTCGCGCGCTCCTGCGCGCTCAGCGTCAGCCCGGCTCTTGTTCCGTCGGCCAAAGCGACCGCAGTGCACATGAGCACAAGCCCAAGAGCGATCCCGTTCCGGAAAACTGCGCGAGCGAGTCGTTTCACTTGAGCGATCGCACCCTGCTCCGCTCGATCGCCTGCCGTTTGCCCGACGGCGCGACGAGAATGTCGCCAGCGAGCTGCGCGCTGATCGTATGTTCGCGGTCTCCGAGCGCGATCGTCACCAAGCCTGCGGCGCGCTCTCGCCGAATCGAGCGCACCGAAACGCCCGGACGCAAACCCACTTCCGAGAGAAAGCGCAAGAGTTCTGGGATGTCATGCTTGACTTCGAGGATGACTGCCTCGCTGCCGATTGGCAGGTCGATCAGCTCTATGGACCCGGCGTGTTTCCATAGCGTCCCGTCCGCGTGCGGGATCGGGTGGCCGTGCGGACACGTCGTCGGATGGTTGAGAAATTTCGCGAGGTGCTCTTCAACCGACGGCGAGATCGCATGCTCCAGACGGCAGGCCTCGTTGCCGGCGACCTCCCACGACATCCCGAAGCAATCGACGAGCAGTCTTTCCGCAAGACGCTGACGTCGCAAGATCACCGCCCCGATGCGCGCACCCTTCGAGGTGGGCACGACACCGTGGCGCCCCTCGTGGGTCACGTAACCGTCCGCATCAAGCCGCTTGAGCATCGACGAGACCGAAGCGGGCGAGATCACCAATTCTTGCGCGACGGCGGACGTCGAAACCGGTTCTTCGCCGTCGTACAGCCGCACGATCGATTTGAGATACATCTCGACGTTCGGGCTGATCTCCGGGGCTTCGGCCTCGGGCGAGGGCGGGAACTTGAGAGCGGAGTTGTTCATCGGTGGCCTCCACGGCGGGGAATTAGGCTCACCTTATTCGGTAGTTAGACGAGTCCATGCTGCAGCGTGAGGATCTCCACAAGATAGACGTCGCAAGGGCGTTTCGGGTTGACTTGGGTCACACAGCGGGACGCAGGTTAGCACCGCGCAATCCTGGCAATACTTTAGTCGTTGAAGTCTATGCGGAGGTAACCACGCATATAGATGAAGCGCAAAATTCTGGTCGGTGTATTGATCGCCGCATTTTTCATGGCGTTTGCACCAGCACGGCAAGCCGTCGCCGATGGCGCCGCGAGCACGCGGAACATCTTGCTCGGCATCGGAGCGGCTGCCGGCACGCTCATTATCATCAACCACAACAAGCAAGTCCACGAGAAGTATGCTCAGGATGCTGCGACCCAGGCCGCGCTCGCGAATCAGCGCGACAACGCCCAGGCAGCATATAAGGCGGAGCTCAAGGCGTATCAAAATCAAGTCGCGGTGACGGACAACCTCAAGAGGGAAGTCGCCCTCAAAGACAAGGTCATCGCAGACCAAAGCTCGGTCATCAAGCAGCAAAAGACCCAGTTAGCGCAGATGGGCGTGTCAGCACAACCCGTGGCCATCGCTCCCGTGCGCGCGCCCGCGTCGAATACCGCACGCGCATCTCGGTCAGTCGCCTCTGGGCCTTCGAGCGAGATGGTCTCGTACGGCTGGGGCACGCTCTAGATGAGGAAGACATCGGTGTTCGCAGCCATCGCGGCAGCCGCGATGGTTGCGATGTACGGTTGCGGTAATGGGAGCGGCGGCAGCTCGGAGACCAAAGTCGCCGATCAGGTGACGCGTGCGATATACGACAACGACGCCAATGGCGTAACCCAAAACTTCACGAGCGACCTTGCGTCGCAGGTCACTCGCGCTAGCGTGGGCACGCTATCGGACAAGATGCATGCGCTTGGCGCCTATCAAGGACTCACCGAGACGGCGACGGATATCCCGGCGCGGCGCTATACCTTCGATGCGAAGTTCGACAAGGGTGACATGACCGTCGGGATGCGTCTCGATGTGGACGGAAAGATCGCCGCGTATCGCATCGTCCCCGGGGTCCCGCGCTAGCTGGAACTACATGGGAAAATGGAGCGGGCGCGAATTCATTCGCGCCCTTTTCTTAGGCGCAATGTAGCGGCCACGTACTCGTCAAGACGTGCTAGCCACGACTGCTTGGCCTCTTCGGGTGCAAAGGACATCCTGAAGCTGTTGCGGGCCAGCGCGATGACCTCATCAGCGCTGAGCCCGCTCTTCACGGCGTTTTCGTACTCGTCGAGGAGGCTTGCGCCGAAAAAAGCGGGGTCGTCGCTGCTCAGCGTCACGTTGAGACCACGTCGCAAGAATGCTCCCAAGGGATGCTCTTCTTCTGCACCGACCGCTCCTGTCACGCGATTGCTCGTCGGACAGCTGTCGATTCCCACACCCCGACGGGCGACCAACTCTAAGACCCTCTCGTCACCCATTGCGGCAACGCCGTGACCGATGCGCTCTGCATCCAAAAGTTCGATCGCGTCGCGGACAGACTGGCTTCCGGCCGCCTCGCCCGCGTGCACCGTTCTGCGCAGCCCCAGCCGCTTCGCCCTCTCGAACACCCTTTGGAAATCGCGTGCGGGAAAATTGCGCTCGTCGCCGCCAAGCCCGATCCCTATGACGCCATCTGGGGCACACTGCCGGGCCAGATCGATGTCTGCCAGAGCACTATCTTCGCCCAGATTGCGGACGAGATCCAACAAGAGCAGGCTTGAGATTCCTTTTTCCTTCGCTGCTGCTTGCATGGCATCGGAAATGGCGAGCAAGATGCCGTGCAAGTCCGCATCTTTATGGAAGTGCCGGATCGTGGCGGGAGAAAAGAACAGCTCTACGTGCAAAACGCCCCGATCTGAGCTCCCGCTGAGATATTCCGTGGCTATTTCCCCGAAGTCTTCGGGTTCTCGAAGCGTCTTGACCACGGCGAGAAAGGACCGTAAGAACGATGCAAAATCGCTGCAGGCAAACATGGACCCAAGATCGTCCGGTAATGCAACGCCCCGCCTCCGCGCGATACGTTCGTACGTCTGCGGCGTGATCGTGCCTTCGAGGTGGACGTGCAGCTCGGCTTTGGGCAATCCCTCAAGCCAAGCACGGCGGTGGTTCAACGAGCGGCAAACCGTCGCAGATACTCGAGAGTCTGACGATCGATCGTGTCGTCGGTCCGAACGCGATCTTCCAAATTCTCACGGTGCATGAACGCGACCAGCGCGGAGCGTGCCTGTTCGTCATAGATCGCAGGCGAAGGAATTGCCTTTATTCTTGCCAGCAAGCCAGCGAGTTCTGCGCCGAGAGTCGGCGTGATCGTGAATATCTCCTCCGGCAAGGGCTTGAAGAAGTACAGTTTGTGAAGCTCGAGCAGCCGCGCCAGTTCCTCGATCGGGTCCGGATGATCGTCGACCCGTAGGTCGACATATCGATCGTTGAATCCGGCATAACCGCCACCGGGCTTGGCGATGTAGAGCGCCGCAGATTGCTTCCCGCGCTTATCGCCTCCAGCGGCTTGAGCCGCGCGCAGCGCTGCGATCAGCCGATCCGCCAATCGACCGGTCGCCCTTCGCCACGTATCTGCCATGTCGCGGACGACATCGGGACCTGCCAGGATATTGCCCTGCGCGGCATAGTTGTCGCCCGCGAGTCCGCCCGCCCACTCCACGCAACCGCTTCCCGTGTAGGTCGCCGAGCGCCCCTTCGCATCGACGATGCCGATTTGCCGTTGGTCGGCATTCGCGTCGCTTGAGATGAGCAGATCGATGACATCGGCGGGAGGATGGCCTGCTTGAAGAAGTTCCAAGCCGCGCGGGCCGTACGTTGTGTTCGCCCACGCCTGCGTCGCAATCGCACCGACACTTCCCATAACCCATGGTACCGCAGATCCAACCGCCAAGAATTTCGATTGAACGGCGACGCCGAGCTCGTTCTCAGCGTCATCGAATGCTGCAATGGAAAACGTCGCAGGGTGCATTGTAGTGCCAGAGGTACGGTGCGTTGACCCGGCTAACCTACGAAACGCGGGGTGGAGCAGTCCGGTAGCTCGTCGGGCTCATAACCCGAAGGTCGGTGGTTCAAATCCATCCCCCGCAAATTTCCTGACCGTTCATGTTTTGAGCGTGCTAGATCGATCTTGGGCCAACGCCGCCGCCGCCGCAGATGAGCGCTCGTCAATCACCATCCGGCGCACGCCCGCGGGATACTTGCCCCCCGGCCGTTTTGATGCCGACTCCTGACAAATCACAGCCAAATACTCGAAATTAACCCAGGTTCCAGGATAAGATACGGCACGTCGTATCATGACCGCGGGTTCGAGCTGTTTCCATGTTTTGAACACGACACCGTCCCAGAGATCTAAGACGAGCGCTCGGTCAATGATGCCCAGCTTTACGAATGATCCCATGAGTTCAAAGAAGTTCCCCACCTCGCGCACGGCCTCCACTTCGGCAGGGAGAACGTCAGCCGCGAGTTTGCTCCGGCCGACCGGGTCGGCGATGAGTTTCGGAATTTCTTCTCCAACAAAGCGTCGATCGCGGTGAAATCTCTCGGATTCAAGCATTTGCTGCATTCCGATGAGGGCTGCGATTTGGTTGCTCGAACGCATATGGCGCAGTTGCGCGAGCGCTGCAACTGCCGTCGCCGCGATTACGACAAATGTACCGATTGATGCGGCGGTGCTCAAGGCCTCGATTGACATTTGTACCGCGAAGACGCCTTCCCAAGCTCAATAACTTTTTCCTAGTAGGATGAAAGACGAGGCAACGCTCGAGGAAGAGTAAGAAAGTGCGCGGCCAGCTTCAGCGTCTTCGCTGATCCGCGCGCGCGCCCAGCGCGACGCCAAAGGCCGTTCCTAATGCGAGCCCCAGCGGTATATGGTGAGAAGCCGCACCGATTGCGGTGCCTACTCCCGCACCGAGAGCGATAAAGAGGCCGAGGCGTGAGGAATCCCGCATTAGGGAACCCGAGCCTTCTTCAGCATTATGCTGAGGGAGAAGGCGAGGGCGTTGGTGTCGCGGAGATCAGTTCCCACCAGTACGTGAACCCCGGCGCCAAACCGAACGTGCCGGAGGCGCCGGGGAAATCCACCACAAGCCCATTGACGCTCGACGCCTGTTCTTGATCCAAGAGCGTGTTCGTCGTGCCGTTGATTGTTTCGAGATAAAACGTCACGTTGCTCGTGTTCGTCCCTGACGCAAGGGTGAACGACATCACGGGGAACGCATTGAAATTGAATGCAATGTTCGTCCCGAGCGAAACCCAAAAGATGGCCTTGCTGCCTGACAAGTCGACGGAATCGGGCAGTATCACCGCGTCTGCGCGACGTCGAAACGCGAGCGGTAATGGTGCGCTGTTCGGCTGCGAGCTATAGCTTGTCAGCACAAGCATCGTTCCACCGCCGGCCGTATTGTTCGGCGCGATAAAGTCGCCGCTGAAACCACCAAACGGCGGCAGGTTGACCTGCGTGCCACCAGCCGGCACGGGCAACGCCGTCATGGCGAATTTTGCAGAACGAGGCGTCGGGCTCGATGAAACGCTTGCCGTGGTCCCGTAGTTGCACGCACCTAAGGCAAGCACGCCGCAGGCGAAGGCAGCGGCCAGCACTGTTTTTGCCGTGGCAGCAAGGGAAAAATTTTTCGCTCTGCTCGGGTGGCGCATCGCTCCGCGAGTTCATGCTCGCGATGGCGATTTCCCGTCGAATCAACGTTTCGCTGCCACCAAGGACAAGTTCTGAACGCGCGCCAAGCGCGTAATGATGGCATCCTTGAAGCGTGAGGGATGGTACGGCCTGACGATTGTATGCTCGGCATGCGCGGCGCTCGCGTGCGGCTGTGCCCAAGTCCACTACGTCCCAGTGTGCTCGGAACACGGGGGCGTCGCTTCCTCGCACGTGACCGACAAGGACGACAAATTTGCGACTTGGGACTACGTGTGCAAGGACGGAACCGCACAGCGACCGGTACAAGTAGAGGATGCCAACGGCAAGTTCCAACTCGAAGTCCCCTCGGACCGCTAGGAGCTTCGGTGGCAGACCTCAATCCGCAAGCCAAACAGATGGCCGACGAGTCCATGGTGCGCGGTCTACGAGCTCAGGCCGCGGCCATCTGGCCGCAAGAGGTCGAGCTCTTTCGCCGCTATCGCCTACCCGATCGACCGGCTATCCTGGATGCGGGTTGTGGAACCGGCGAGGGGAGCTCGCGACTCGCACACTTGTACCCCGAGGCGCGCGTTCTAGGGGTCGACATCATTGACGCGCACCTGCAACTCGCTCGAAACCGCTATGCCGAACTCGCTTCCCGGCTCGCGTTCGAACACCGCAGCATTTTCGAACTAGAGCTACCCGCTAGCTCTTTCGATCTCGTCGTCTGCCGGCACGTCATCCACTCGATCCCGCGCGCCGATGCAGTCTTGACGGAACTTGCCCGAGTCACCAAATCCGGCGGTTACCTCCACGTGATCGCCGAAGACTACGGCATGCTCCACTTCCAAAGCGGAGGCCTGGACTTGCGTGAATTCTGGTGCAATGCGCCGGCCAGCTTCGCTCGCAAAACGAACACCGATCTGTTCGTCGGCCGCAACACTTTTGCGATGCTGCTCGCCCTCGGCCTGTCCAATGTCACGGTGGATTACGTCGTCGTCGACCCGACGCGCGTACCGCGCGAGACCATGGCGAGCATTTTCGAAGCCTGGCGCGACGGATATGCGGAATCGATCGGCGAGCTGACCGACTACTCAGAGGATGCGGCACGCGCCCATTTTGATCAGATGATCGCGATCGTGAAAGACCCGGGCAGCTATGCGGTGTGGTTCGTCCCTGTCCTGAGCGGCCAGAGATCGTAACCACATTCGAGGGACCAATACCGCCGGGCCAGGAATCGGCAGCCCGCGCTTCGTAGCGGCCCATAGACAGGGTGGTGGAGTCCGCCCGGCGACGCCGCCGAACAGCCTTCGGCCGATGACTCCTGACGAAGCCTAATCGCTCGCAGGAGGTTTTTTTATGCTCGCGCTCGGCCATATCGGGTCTCTCGAGAACGTCTGGTTGCTGGCGGCGATCTGGATGGCGCTCGCGTTTTTCGGCGCGTTGCTCGCTATCCGGTTCCGGATCTCGGCCGCGCTCATCGAGATCATCCTCGGCATCCTCGCAGGCAATTTTATCGCGCTTGCGACCAACACATGGATCGATTTCGTCGCGGGATTCGGCAGCATCATGCTCACCTTTCTCGCAGGCGCCGAGATCAACCCGAGCGTGCTGCGCCGCCAATGGCGACCCGCCTTCCTGATCGGCGCGGTCTCATTCGCCTTTCCCTTCGCAGCAGCGTTCGCATTCGCGCTCTTCGTCGGGCACTGGTCGCTCGACGCCGCCAAGGTCGCCGGAGTAGCCATGTCGACCACCTCGGTGGCGGTCGTCTACGCCGTCATGCTGGAGTCGGGCCTCGCAGGAAAAGAGTTCGGTCAGCTCATCCTGGCTGCGTGCTTCGTCACCGACCTCGGCACCGTGCTGGCACTGGGGCTGCTCTTCGCCGACTACAACGGCTGGCTCGTGCTCTTCGTCGCAGCTTCCTTCGTGGCGGCTTTCGCGCTGCCCAGGCTGCTACCGGTTGCCTTCCTCAAGCTTGGCGATCGGGTCAGCGAGCCCGGATCTCGGCTGCTCTTCGCAATCATCTTTCTCTTAGCGGGTCTGGCGACGCTCGCAAAGAGCGAGGGCGTCTTGCCGGCCTACATCCTGGGGTTCGTCTCAGCCGGATTTCTCCTCTCACACATCGAGCTTGCGCGCAAGCTGCGGACGACGACGATGAGCCTGCTCACGCCCTTCTACTTCATCAAAGCCGGCACATACGTGTCGATCCTGCAGGTCATCGCCGGCATCAAGATGATCGCAGCGCTCTTCTTCGTCAAGGTGATCGCGAAATTTGTGGGCATCTGGCCGGCGACACGACGGTTCCAATATACCGCGACGGACGCTACCTACCTTACGCTCATGATGGCAACGGGCCTCACCTTCGGGACCATCTCAAGCTTGTATGGCCTGGGCCATCACTACGTTGACCAGCTCCAGTACAGCGTGCTCGTCACGGTGGTGATCGCGACGGCTATTATCCCAACGCTCATTGCCCAGGTCCACTTTCCGCCGACGCAAGAGGTCCTCGAAGCGGAGTCCGGTGGTCTCGAAGAGGTCGAGGTCGCCGTTCGCGGAGCATGAGTAACGAGCTGGCAGCCGAACTGCGCTTGCAACGCGACCGGCTGCGCATGGAGCTCGAGCGGCTGCGCAGTGCGGTCGAATCGCTGCGGTCTCAGCGTGCGGACGAATCAGAGATCGGTGCCACCGTTGGCTTCACGTTAGCTGATCAAGAGCGTGCATTCGACGACGCGCGAGAGCACAACGCAGAGCTGGCCGAACGACATGCACGGCTCGTCGCCGAGGAACGGGCACTACGAGAGCGTATCGCCGAGGTGCAAAAACGGTATGGACGGTGAAATCGAAGCGCTGCGGCACGAGATCGCCGACTTGCGCCGCCTCGTCGACCAGGCGCGCGACGAACTCTACGCGCTCCACGTCGAGTACGCAGCGCATCATTTCCGCACGCAGGCGATCATGCGAGCGGCGAGCATCGAGGCGCTGCACCGGTCGGGGGCTGAAGCGGAGACTGCCGCAATCTCGCACCGTTGCCGGCGCCTCGAGGCGACCATCGCCGCGCATCGTTCGTTCTTAGCCGCGCTGGAGTCAGATTCACCCTAGTGCGACGTTTGTTCCGCGAGCGCGATTTTTTGGCGTACTTCGTGGCGCGCCAGAGCTCGGTGCTTGCTTTTTCTATCGAGAGCACGGCCATCGGCTGGCAGATCTTCGCGCTGCGACATCGCCCCTTCGATCTCGGTCTTGTCGGCCTTACCTTGTTCCTGCCTCAGTTGCTCCTTGCGTTACCGGCTGGATTGCTCGCTGACCGTTTTGACAGGCGGCTAATCTGCCTTGTCATGGCCGTCGCAGAAATCTTGGCGATGTGCCTCTTCATCGGGTTATCCGTCGTGGGTTCGCACTCTGTTGCTGCGTATTTCGCAGCAGTGGCAGTCATCGGTGTCGCGCACGCTTTAGGAGATCCTGCGACGCGAACGCTGCTCGTCAACGTCGTCGAGGCAGAGCACTATCCGAGAGCCATCGCCCTCTCGCAATCGGTCGCACAGCTTCTGAGCATCGCAGGCCCCGCGCTCGGCGGCGCCCTCATCGCGCTCGGCCCCCCGATCGCGTTCGCGGGAGCCGCCGCGGCGTATGCGGTAGCCGGCGTCGGGTTTGCGAGCCTCCCCAGGCGCTCACCCGAAAGGCGGGTGGAGGAACCGCTCATGCGATCCGCCTCCACGGGGATCCGCTTTATCTTCTCCAAGAAGGTCGTCTTGGGCGCGATCTCGCTCGACCTCTTCGCAGTCCTCTTTGGGGGCGCGACGGCGCTCCTGCCGGTCTATGCGGTGAGCATACTTCAGGTCGGGCCACTAGGATTTGGAGCATTGCGTGCCGCTCCCGCGGTAGGCGCCGCCCTCGTCGCGGTCTACCTCTCACGAAGGCCGATCGAACGCCACGCCGGGTCCGCCTTGCTGTGGTGCGTTGCGGGCTTCGGTGTGGCGACCATCCTTTTCGGACTTTCAAAGGTCTTCATCGTCTCGTTCTTGGCGCTTGCATGCACCGGCGGGTTTGACATGGTGAGCATGGTCATCCGCGGCGTGCTCGTGCAGCTGGGAACGCCCGACGCGCTGCGTGGACGGGTGAGCGCGGTCGAGAACGTCTTCCTTGGAGCGAGCAACGAGTTGGGCGCTTTTGAGTCGGGCGCTGTGGCGGCGCTGCTCGGTACGGAAGCTTCGGTTGTCCTCGGCGGGGTTGCGACGCTCGCCGTCGTCGGCCTGTCGAGTTGGTTGTTCCCCGACTTGCGTCGCTACGATCGCTTGCTGCCGATGGCGGCCGCCTCAATTGCAGAGGCCCAGCGGGGCGAGCTATCCAAAGCGTCGCGCGATCTATCATGACCCTATCGCGTTCTCAGTTCTTCTCCGTCCTCACAGCGCTTGGCGCAGCGCCGATCTCCCATCATTCCAAACCGCCATGGGATCCGCTTCCCACGCCCACTGCCCATTCGAGAGCTCTCGTGCTCTCCGGGGCGGGGGCGCGCGGCTCGTACGAAGCAGGGGCTCTCAAGTGGCTGTTCCGCGAGACCGACCAGGGTGGTCCTCCATTCGACGTCATCTGCGGATCGTCAGCAGGCGCAATCAACGCCGCGTTTGCCGCCTTGGGAACCTCGGCAGCGATCGCGCAAATCGAGACGTTGTGGAAGAATATGCCCCAGGCCAACGTCGTCCGCCTCGAGCCCCCGGTGCAAGATCTCGTCGATGCGGGTATTGAGTTGCAAGAAGCTGCCCGGCACGGATTTCCCGCCAATCTCGTGCATTTCAACCGCGCGCGCACGTTCCTCGACGCGGCGGGGCCGCCGGAAGAGATCGCAAAGCTCGGCGGCGCGGCGAGCGATGCGGGCGTGCGCGCGCTCGTGCAGCGTTACCCGTATGACATCGGCGGGTTGAAGTCGAGCCTGCTCATCTCTGCCACGAACATCACGCGCATGGCGTCAGACGCGTTCTACCGTTTTGCCGGACCCGACGCGGACGGCGCGCGACGGCGTTTCCTTGATCGGGTAGAACCCCGCCCGCGGCTGGCGAGCGCCGCCGACGCGCCGGCGCTCTTGCCGCAGCTTCCGCTCCATCACGCGCTGACGCAGGATAACGTCGAGGACGCCATCGTCGCCTCCGCCTCGATGCCGGGCATTTTCAAACCCGTCGCGGTGCGTCATGCGGAAACCGGAGAAACAGCTCTCTACGTGGACGGCGGCGTCGTGAACAATCTTTCGGTCAGCTTGGCGGCGGACGCCGGCGCGACCGACATCACGATCTTGACGGGCACCGCAGCAGGGGAATTGCCAAAAAACCAAGCGACGCTCCCCGGTGTCCTGCAAGAAGCGTACGCCCTCATGCACGAGCAGATTCTTCAGGACGACATCGCTCTGGCTATCGCAAAAAATCTCGTGCAAAGAGAGCGTGACCCGGCCGATCTCAACCCCACGGTGCGGCGCTACATCAAGTCGCTGCAAGCCACGGCGTGGAGACCGCTGACGCTGCGGATCATCCGCCCGAAAACCCCGCTTGCGGTGATGACCATGGGGTTCAATCACCAAGCCGACATCGAGGCGGCGTTCGCCCAGGGCTACCTCGATGCGCAGGCACCTTCTTTATACAGCATGGCCTAGCGGTTCTTCGCTTTCCAGGCATCACCCGAGCGGCGTAGCAGCGCCGGCACATTGCCGATGTTCCAGCGTGCGAAGTACTTTCCACTATCGAGCTCGGTCGAGCGCCGCAGACGTTCGACATCGGTCCAGCGGAGTGGCATCGACACGGGCGCGCCTTTGCGCGCGCGCACGGTGAACGGCATCACGACCGTTTTGCCGCGCCCGACTTGGGCCCAATCCATGTAGACCTTACCGCGTCCACGCTTGGCGATCGCGCGCTCGAGCGTGACCAGCTTGGGCAGCTGCTCCTGGACGGCGAGCGCGACTTCGTTCGTCAACTCACGGCCGCGATCGTAGGTCATCGATCCCTTCGTCCAGACGAAGACATGAAGGCCAGACCCGCCGGTCGTCTTCACCACCGGGCGCAGACGTTTTGCTTGCAGGACCTCGCGCACGGCGAGCGCCACCGTCGCGAGCGTGCCGAGCGTGCATCCGTCACCTCGATCGAGGTCGAACAAGATGAAATCGGGATGATCCAAAGAGCCGACCCGTGACATCCAGACATGCAGCGCGATCGATGCGAGGTTCGCAACGTACGCGAGCGTGGCTTCGTCGTTGCACAGCAGGTAGCGCACCTGCGCGCGCTTGCCACCGCCGGCGAGCGTTACGGTCTTCACCCAATCCGGCAGCCCGGCCGGAGCGTTCTTTTCAAAAAATCCAGGTTTGGCGATGCCGCCAGGGTAGCGCTCTAAGCTCAGCGGTCTTTGCTTGAGGTACGGGAGAATCCACCGAGACACGGCTCGATAGTACGCGACTAGGTCGCCCTTGGTATAGCCCTCGCCGGGGAAGAGCACACGATCGGGATTGGTGAGCGAAACCTTGTGAGCCCCGATCGCGATCGTGTTTGCGATCTTGCTCATCGCTCGGCCTGCAGTTCTTGTTGTGCACCCATGCTACGCGGCGCGACTTAGCCGCGCCGCGAGCGGGTACCCGCCGATTAGCTTTGGGCAGCTGGTTGATGCGAAGGACGCCGGACGGCAAGGTTGAGCAGCGCCATGACGACTGCAGCCGCGAGCGCGATCCAGCCTGCGTCTTGCGTCCAAATCGTGCTGATCCCGAGCAGCCCGTCAAGCGAGAGCGGGCCGGGGCCCGACAGGGCCAGGAGGATCATGCCCGAGATGTAGGCGAGCGGCAGCTCTGCGCCGTTCTTCGTGGTGAAGAATCCGTGGCCGGCATGCACCGTGAAGATGGCGACGAGCATGACGAGGACCACGAGCGCCGGCCCGATCGGACCGCCGAGACCAAGAGCGGTCAGTAAGCCGCCTCCGAATTCGCCAAGTCCCGCCAAGAGCGCGAAGAGCGTTCCGGGCCGGAAGCCGAGCGATTCAAAAAAACCGCCGGTGCCTTTGATCCCGTATCCGCCGAACGAGCCGAAGAGCTTTTGCGCTCCGTGGGCCGCCATGCCGAGGCCCAGCACGAGGCGGGCGATGAGAATTGCGATGACCATAGATGCTTCTCCTAAGACAAAGGATTACTGTTACTTTTGGCATCTTAGTTACTTTTCGTTACTAAGTAGGGAAAGGTTATCACCAAGAAGAAGTGTTTGTCAAGAGGGGTTATGAAAGCGAATACCCGGCAGCGGGCCTCCCTAAGCGGCTTTTGTCCCCGCTACCATAGTGCTGTGGAGCTCATCGGGCGGCGGTGGACCGGCGCTATTATCCGCGCGCTCATGGCTGGACGGAGCAGATTTAACGAGATCGCGACGCAGGTGCCCGGAATGTCCGGGCGGCTGCTATCCGAGCGGCTTCGCGAACTCGAGGAGCACGGTATCGTGGCGCGCGCAGTCGATGCCGGACCGCCCGTGAAGATCGAATACGCTTTGACCAAGTCCGGGACGGAGCTCGATGCGACGGTGCGAGCTCTCGCCGGCTGGGCGGAGCGGTGGATGCCGCTGGACGGCCGCGCCAGCCCGCGACGGCGCAAGCGCGGTTAGCGTACCCGACCGGAGGGGACCTTCAGGCGGTTGGCATAGCACGTAGCCATGTACTACATGAACTCTGAGTACATGCTGTTCGTCATCCCTGGTCTTCTGCTCGCTCTGTGGGCGCAGGCCTTGGTCAAGGGAACGTTCGCGCGCTACGCGCGAGTGCCGACGTCTACCGGTGTCACGGGAGCGCAAGTCGCGCAGCTCTTGATGGAGCGAAACGGCCTGCGTCTTGGGGTCAACAGCGTGCGCGGCTCCTTGACGGATTTCTACAACCCCTCAAACAAATCGATCAATCTCTCGCAGACCTCGGTGCAAGGATCGGTGGCATCGGTCGCCGTGGTCGCGCACGAAATGGGTCATGCCGTCCAAGATGCGCAAGGCTACGTGCCGATGCGCCTGCGCGGTGCGATGGTTCCCGCGGTCAGTCTCGGCTCGTGGGTCGGCCCCTTGCTTTTTGTTGTCGGATGGATGCTTTCCAACATGAACCTCGTGTGGGTAGGCATCATCTTCTTCGCCGCAGCCGTCATATTCTCGATCCTGACGCTGCCTGTCGAACTCGATGCGAGCAATCGCGCCATGCAGATGCTCACCACAAACGGCGTGCTCGTCAGCTCCCAGGAAGTCACAGGCGCGAGGAAAGTGCTCAATGCCGCCGCATTCACATACGTCGCCGCGGCGGCGCAATCGCTGCTCACGCTGCTGTATTACCTGAGCCTCGTGAGCGGCAGGCGCCGCTAAACCCAAACAGGGGGAAGCCATGATCGCGCAACTGAAGCAGAACTGGTGGATTCTCACGCTGCGGGGGGCTTTGGCCGTGCTCTTCGGCATACTCGCCTTCGCGTGGCCGGTCGCCACGGCGTTCGCCTTCGTTTTCATCCTCGCGGCGTTCGCCTTCATCGAAGGGATCTTCGCGTTGATCGGCGCCTTCGGTTGGGGACTGCCGGCCACGCAGCGCTTCCTTCTCATCCTCATGGGTTTGCTCGGACTCGCGGTCGGCGTGTGCGCCGTGCTCTATCCGGGCATCCTAGCGGTCACCCTCGTGTTCGTCGTCGCTTGGTGGGCGATCGTCACGGGCTTGATCCAGCTCGTCGTCGCGGTCGAGATGCGCAAGGTCATCCCCAACGACTGGCTGCTCGTGCTCGGCGGCATCGTCTCCGTGTTGTTCGGCGTGCTGCTCATCTGGCGACCTTTCGCCGGCGTGCTCACGCTTGCATATCTGTTCGGGTTCTATGCGCTGCTCTACGGGATCATGCTGCTCGGCCTGAGCTTCCGCCTGAGAAGCCTAGCGACCGCGCCTAGCCCGTAGGAAGACGTGCGTGAGCGAACCGTCGTTCACGGTCCACCATGATCCGCTGGGCAGCTTCGAAATCTTCGGGGTGCTCATCCAGATTTTTTTCGTGCTCGGATGCGCATGGCTCATCATTGGCCATCGCTACCTCTTGGAAGGAGAGGACATGGAACGACCCGTGAACAGGATCGCGCAACTGTACGGCTACGCCGTCTGTCTCATCGCCGTGATCATCTTTCTTGTGACCGTGCGATCGATCGCAAGCGCACTCATCACCTTGAGCGACCCGCTCGCGCAAACGTCGCCCTACGGTCAGTCTTTGGAGACCTTTGAGGCGTACAAGGCGACGATCAACGCCCCCAACGCTGCCTTTGTTACCCCGGTCGTGGCCCCAGGAGTCGGTAAAACGACGCCCAGCGATGCCGTGCTGCGACAGCGCTATGAAGCGCTGAAAGCGGATCGGATCGCCTCCAACACCTATCAGGCGAGGAGCGATCTCACCCTCAACGGCCTTATGCTCGCCATCGCCATCGTCTTGTTCGTGCTGCATTGGCGCTGGTTGCGGACACTCAGCGTTTCGTAACGGGACTCACCCGCGGCCGACCAGAATCCACGGCGGGTGAGGACGGCTCTCGAAGCGACCCTGCCGCGCGACTGCTATCTGTCGCCCGATTTTTTTGCGCTCGAGCGCGAGCGCATTTTCTTTCGCGAATGGTTCTGCGCGGGGCGCTGCGAGCAGCTGCCGGCGCCTGGAGACTATGTCGTCGTCGAGATCGGCGGCCAAGAGACCCTCGTGGTACGGACGCAAGCAGGCGAGCTGCGGGCCTTCGACAACCTGTGCCGCCATCGGGGCTGTCGCCTCGTGCTCGATCCGGTAGGAGCAGGCACGTTCACGGGCGCGATCCGCTGTCCGTACCATTCGTGGACCTACACGCTCGATGGCGCCTTGCGCACGGCGCCGTACTTGGGCGAGCAGGACGCGTTCTACAAAGACGAGTTCTCCCTCCATACCGTTGCCCTTGACAGCTGGGGCGGTTTTTTCTTCTTGAACCTCGCTTCCGGGGATGCCCGGCCTCCGACGCTTGTCGATCAGCTCGGACCGATTCCGGAACGTCTGCGCCGCTATCCGCTGGCCGAGCTGCGTTCGGCGCGCCGCGTCGTCTACGACGTTGCAGCGAATTGGAAGGTCATCTTAGAGAACTACAACGAGTGCTACCACTGCGGCGGCGTGCATCCCGAGTTGTGCGAGATCGTGCCAGCGTTCAAAAAAGGTGGTGGCGCCGAGCTTGACTGGGACCGCGGTATTCCGCACAAAGACGGCGCACATACGTTCACGTTCAGCGGAAAGACCGACCGCGCGCCGTTCCCTGGGCTCGACGACGACGAGAAGACCCGGCACAAAGGCGAGCTCATCTATCCGAACTTCATGTTGAGTCTTGCGGCCGATCACGCCGCAGCATTTACGCTGTGGCCTCGCTCGGCGCAGCACACAAAAATCGTGTGTGACTTCTTGTTCCATCCCTCTGAGATGGCCAAGCCTCAATTCGATCCCTCCGACGCGGTGGAATTTTGGGATCTCGTCAATCGCCAAGACTGGCGCATCTGCGAAGGGGTGCAGCGCGGCATGACTTCCCGCAATTTCCGGTCCGGGTTTTACGCGCCGATGGAAAGCTTGAGCCTCGACATCCGGCGATACATCCGCGAGCGCATCGGCCCGCTCGACGCGCACTGTACGTAGGCGCGTCCCACGCGTGCGCACCGACTTCGAACACATCGTCCTCGGGCTCGGGGGCCTCGGCAGCGGCGCTGCTTACTGGCTCTCGCGGCGCGCCGGCGCAGCCGTACTGGGGCTCGAGCAATTCGAGCTTGGACACGTGCGCGGGGAATCACAGGACCACTCGCGCATCATCCGCCTGTCGTATCACCGGCCTGACTATGTCGCGCTTGCGAAACGAGCGTACGACGCATGGGCCACGTTGGAAGACGACGCGGGGGAACAGCTCGTGCTGCGCACGGGTGGTCTCGATCTCGGTCCACGCAAGAGTGCCATTCCGCTTGAGACCTATATGGACAGCATGACCGCGTGCGGCGTTCCCTTCGAACATCTGGATGCGGCGCAGATCATGCGCCGCTGGCCGCCTTTCCGGCTCGATGACTCGATCCATGGCGTCTATCAAGAACAGGGCGGCATCGCGATGGCCGCGCGCGCCAACGCCGCGCACCAGCGCATGGCGCGCGAACATGGGGCGACGCTGCGCGAGCGCGCCGGCGTGAGCTTGGTGCGCGAGGTCGGGGGCGAGTTCGAGGTGTTGGCCGGTGAGACGCCCTATCGTTGCCGCACGCTCGTCATCACCGCGGGTCCGTGGTCGAACGAACCGCTCTCGCACTTCGGCCTGCGCCTGCCGCTGGAAGTCACCAAGGAGCAAGTGACCTATTTCGCGCCATCGGATCTCGCGCCGTTCGAACCGAGCCGTTTTCCGGTGTGGATCTGGATGGACGATCCAAGCTTTTACGGATTCCCCGTCTTCGGTGAGACGGCTGTCAAAGTGGCACAGGACGCAGGCGGTAAAGCCGTCGATCCCGATACCCGCGGTTTTGAACCCGACCTCGAGAACCTGGGCCGGGTGTGTTCCTTCTTGGAACGGTATCTGCCGGGAGCGCTCGGACCGCAGCTCTACACGAAGACGTGTCTGTACACGTTGCCTCCTGACCGCGACTTCATCCTTGATACGCTGCCCGGACATTCGAGGGCCGCGGTCGCCATCGGCGCCGGTCACGCGTTCAAATTCGCATCGGTGATCGGCAAGACTTTGACTGAGCTCGTCATGGACGGGCGCACGGATGCCGATATCTCAGGGTTTCGCCTCAACCGCCCGATTCTCGCGCAAGCGGACCCGCCGAAGACGTACATGGTATGATCGAAGCTCCCGTCCTCAAGCGCAGCCTCGGGCTGGCCGACGTCGCGCTGTTCTTCGTCGTGGCCGCTTCGAATCTCCAATGGGTAGCAGCGGCAGCCTCGACCGGCCCGAGCTCGCTTCTGATCTGGTTTCTCGGTTGCGCGTGCATGTTCGTGCCGCTATCGCTCGTCGTCGTCTTCCTCTCGGCTCGCCATCCCAATGAGGGAGGCCTGTACGTCTGGAGCAAGCTCGCGTTCGGGCCGTTTGCCGGTTTTTTGTCGGGCTGGACGTACTGGACCTCGAACCTTCCCTATTTCCCAGCCTTGCTGTATTTCATGGCCGGCAACGCGTTATATTTCTGGGGTGGCAGCTCTGGGGCGCTTTCCGGCTCACCGATCTATTTCATCGTCGTCGCGATCGCCGGGCTCGCCGTCGCGACCATTCTCAACGTCTTCGGCCTCGACATCGAAAAATGGTTGAACAACGTCGGCGCTGCGAGCAGGTGGATCGCGACGCTCGTGCTCATCGCGCTGGGCCTACTCGCCTGGCGCGCGTTTGGTTTCGCCACACCGATCACGCTTTCGACCTTGCGACCGAGCGCGCACGTCACCGACCTCGTGTTCTGGTCGACGATCGCGTTTGCATGGACGGGACCCGAGGCGGTGTCGTTCATGGGCGGTGAGATCAAAAACCCGCGCCGGACGATCGGCCGCGCGCTGGCCCTGGCCGCCCCTGCCGTCGCCGTCATCTACATCGGCGGCACCGCCGCCGTGCTCGCCACGCTGAAACCGTCGGACACAAATGCGCTCTACGGCGTCATGCAATCGATCAGCGTCGGGGCAGGACGGTTCGGCTGGAATCTCCTCGCTCCGGTCGCCACCCTTCTCGTCGTCATCAGCTGCCTCGCGAGCGCCGGCGCCTGGCTCGGCGCGGTCGCGCGGCTCCCGTTCGTCGCCGGCTTGGATCAATATCTCCCGAAGAGTTTTGGCCGGATGCACCCACGCTGGGGCTCGCCGGTAACGGCGCTCGTCACGCAAGCAGTCGTCGCGGCGCTCTTCATCTTCTTGGGCCAGGGCGGAACGTCGGTGCGTGGCGCGTATACCGTCTTGGTGAGCATGACCGTCATCAGCGCTCTGCTCCCGTTCTTATTGCTGTTCGCGTCCGGCATCGCGCTTAGCGGTGGCCCGCGTCGAGCGGAGGACATCCGGATCTGGGGAGGTCGCGGCACGATCATCCTCGCAAGCCTTGTAGGATTTTTGACAACGCTTGGCTCCATCGTCCTCACCTTCATCCCGCCTGCGAGCGAGCCCAACAAACCGCTCGCGATCGCGAAGATCTTGGGCTTGACCGCCGTCATGGTTGGAACCGGAGTTCTCTTCTACGCCGCCGGCGCGCGCAGGCGCAAGCGCATCCTTGCGGCGGAGCAGTCGATCGCATGACGCCCCGGTTCGGCATTTGCCGCCAATTCGGCCCGGCCGTGCTGACGCTCACTGCATTCTTTCTCTTGTGCGGATGCAGCAAGGTGACCACGACCACCGGGCGGGGCGAGGTCGCATCCGATCGAGCTACCATCCCAGGGGTGGTGCGCTATGCGATTCCCAACGATCTCAACTCGTTGAACCCCGTCATCGGCGGCCTTGCCTACGAGAACGCCATCGAATCCGCGGTGTTCGACGGGCTCGTGAAACTCGACGATCAGGAACGGCTCGTGCCCGACCTCGCGACCCAAATTCCCTCGCGTGCCAACGGCGGCATCAGCGCGGACGGGAAGACGATCACGTATCACTTGCGCCGGGGGGTCAGGTGGCAAGACGGCGCACCTTTCACGTCCGCTGATGTCCTCTTCACGGTTGCGAAGATCAAGGACCCCGCGGTCAACGCTCCCAACAGCGGTCCCTACACGCATATCGCGAGCGTGGCCGCGGCGGACAAGTACACGGTGGTCGTCCATCTGCGAGCGCCGTGGGCGCCTGCTATCGGTCAGCTCTTCTGCAACGGTGAGAACGGTTCGATCATCCCAAGACACTTGCTCGAGGGGTCGACCGACTTCAACCACGATCCTTTCGGCGTTCACCCGGTCGGCACCGGACCGCTGCGGCTGACGCGCTGGGATCGCGGCGCGCAGATCGTGCTCATGGCGAACGCGGGCTATTTCGGTGGCGCCCCTAAGGTCCGCTCAGTCGTGGTGCCGATCATCCCCGATGCGAACACGAGGCTCACGACCCTAACTTCGCACGGCCTCGATTTCGCTCACCTCGGAAACCCGGCCGAGGTGGCTTCGCTACGGAGCACGCCCGGGCTGCGCGTGTTGCTCGTGAAGAACTACGCGCTGACCTTTGTGGAGTTCAACGTGACGCGAGCCCCGTTGAATGCGGCGCCCGTCCGGCGCGCGCTCGCAATGGCGCTCGACCGCCCGCGGCTGACGTCGCGGACTTTTGTCGGCACGGCGATCCCTGCCGACTCGTTCATACCACCCTTCTCCTGGGCGTATGACGCTGACAACGGGTCGCCGCCGTTCGACGTCAGCGGGGCCAATCGCATGCTCGACGCGGCCGGCTGGCATCTCGGAGACGACGGCGTCCGCCGCAACGGGGGCCGCCAGCTCGCTTTCGACATTCTCACCGTCACGGGTTCGGCCACCGGAGCCGCGATGGCCGAGCAGCTACAGCAGGCATGGCGAGCTATCGGCGCCGATGTGAGCGTGCGCTCGGAACCGCTCAACGTGCTGCGTAGCCCGACCGGACTGCTTGTCACGGGCCAGTTCGATGCTGCGCTGCTCTCCTTCATCTTCGATCCCGATCCAGACCGCTCGCAAAACGTCGGAAGCCAATTCATCGGCGCGCGAGGATTCAACGATATGCGCTACGTGAACCCTCGCTCGGATGCCTTGGGCGCTGCAGCGGTCGCGGTGTACGATCACGCGCAGCGCAAACCGCTCTACGCAAAGCTGCAGCGTCTTTGGAACGCCGATCTGCCGATCATCCCCCTTGCGTGGGCCGATGACATCGACGTCATCAACGCGGATTTCCGCGGGTTCCGCCCGGAACCCATCAACTCCGACTTCTGGAACGTGGTGCAATGGCAGATCTGAGCGCGTCGCGTCGCCGCGCGGGCCCGCGCGCTTTGTACGACCTGCCGATCGTGGGTTCGTGCGCGTTCCATCCTTCGCGGCCCGTAGTTGCTTATACGGTGACGCGACTCGACGAAGAGAACAACGCCTATAGGGGCGTCTTGAAGATCATCGACCTGGACACGCACGAAAGCGTTGCGCTGACGGACGGCGGCGCCCGCGATCAGCTACCGCAGTGGTCCGCGGATGGGACCACGATCTACTTCGCAAGCGATCGCACCGGCGGCATGCAACTCTGGCAGATCAGCGCGGCAGGCGGCGATCCCAAGCCGCTGCCCTCGCTTCCCGGTAATGTTTCGGAGTTGGCGGTGTCGTCAGACGGAGCACGCATCGCAGCCGTAGCGACTCCGACGAAGGGCAAAGAACTGGTCGAGCGCCAGGGTTGGCGACGGATCACGCGCATCCGCTATCGAGCGGATGGGTCCAACTACCTCGACGACTGGCCCCAAGTGTTCGTCATCGACCTTGTCACGCGCGCGATCGTGCAGGTGACCGATGGCAGCGGCTTTGTTGCCGGCGTTGCGTGGAGTAAAGACGGACGGCGCCTTGCGTTTTGCGGCGATCACGGAGCCGATGCCGATTCGCTGTGGCGGCGCGAGCTTTGGACTGCATCGGCCGACGACGGGTTCAAGGCCGTGCAGATCTTGCGTTTTCCGACGGCGATCGAAGCTCCGGCGTGGTCTCCCGATGGGAAGCGCATCGCGTTTTGCGGTCTGGCGGAAGAAAGCGGCGGTGGCGGCTCGCACAATGTGCGCGCGTTCGTCACCGATCCCTTGGGCGAGGACGTCGCCTGCTGGACCACTGATGAGGAATGGACGTGCGGCAACTTTGTGCTCACGGACGTCGGCGCCGCAGGCAGCTTGCTGCCTCCCGTATGGATGGCACCGGACGCGTTCGCCGTGCTGGGTTCAAGCCATGGTGCGGCGAGAGTCTTTCGCGTGTGCGCCGACAGACCAGCCGAGGCGTTGACGCCGCAGGACGCTTCCGTTACTCACTTCGCGTGCGAGCCTGACGGTGCAGTGGTCTGCTGCGCCTCGGACCAGACGACGCCTCCAGAGTTGTATCGGTGCTCGAACGGCCGGGCCTCGCAGGTGACTTGGGAAACGAAGGCTTGGTCCGAGCGCATCAAAGCGAGAAAGCCCGAGCCGTGTCGCGTTCGCAGCGATCGGTGGGAGATCGAGGCTTGGCACTTGCAAGGATCGAGCGATGCGCCTCGACCATGCATTCTTGCCATTCATGGAGGCCCGCATTTCGCATACGGCTACGCCTTTGTATACCATTTCGTCGCGCTCGCCGAGGCAGGCTTCGATGTCGTGTTTTGCAACCCGCGAGGCAGCCAGAGCTACGGGGAGCGCTTCGCTCGCGCGATCGCCGGTGATTGGGCCCGGCCGGCGTTCGAGGATTGCATGGCTGCGCTCGACGCCGCTATCGCAACCGGCAGGATCGATGCCTCCAGGCTCGGCGTCACCGGAGGAAGCTACGGGGGCTACCTAACCGTTTGGGCCGTGGCGCACTCCGATCGGTTTGCGGCGGCGGTAGCCTTGCGCCCCGCGACTAGTCTCCAAAGCCTGTGGGGCACTTCAGAAGTCGGACGGATGCTCGCCGAGGATTTCGGCGGTTCGCCTGACGCGGCGCGGGAGATCTACGATCGCGACTCCCCGCTCACCCACGCGCAGGCCATACGAACGCCGTTGCTCATCGTCTACGGCAGCCAGGACTGGCGCACGCCTGCAGAGCAGTCCGAGCAGCTCTTGACCGCCTTGCTGCATCGGGGAGCCATGGTGGAAGGATTGCATTTTCCGAATGCCGACCACAATCTCTCGCGAAACGGCGCGCCGCGCCAACGTATCGCGCACGAGGAAGCGATCCTCGAGTGGTTCGAACGCTTTTTGATGTAGGACGCGCAAATCTATTTGCGGGCGTTTACGAGGGCAGCGCGGTGAGATCGCGCTGCATTTGCGCGACGAGGTCGCCCGCACTCGAGAAGCGCTGCTGCTCCCGGAGAAAACGCCAGTGCGAGAGCGCGATCTGCTCCCCATAGATGCTGCCCGAGAATTGAGCAAGATACGTCTCGAGGACGGTGTCGTTTCCACCAAAGGTGGGCTTGTCGCCGATACTGGTCAACGACGGGTAGGCCTGACCCGCAAGCTTCGCACGCGTCACGTAGACGCCCGGCGCCGGGATGAGCTTGTCCTCGGCGATCCGTAGGTTCGCAGTGGGAAAACCGAGCTCGTGGCCGCGGCCGTCACCCGTCGTGACGGTGCCCCGCACCGTGAAGGGTGAGCCGAGCAGCACGTCGGCTTCCTCGAATTGTTTGTCCGTGACGAGCGAGCGGATCTTCGAACTCGAAACCTTTTCGCCGTTGCGCTCGATGAGCGGAGCGGCCTCGAACGCGCACCCCCGTGCGGACAATACGCGCCGCGCGAGCTCCACGTCGCCCTCCGCGCCTTTGCCGAAGCGCCACTCCGGTCCAACGATGAGCGCTTTAGTTCGTAGCCGGTCCAAGAGCACGTCGCTCAGGAACGCGGGCGCCGTGATGCTCGCGATGCGCTCGTCGAAGGGCAACAAGAACAAGAGGTCAAGCCCACAGCCGGCGAGCAGGTTGATCTTCTCTTCGAGCGTCGTCAAGCATTTCGGAGCGGCCTCCGGGCGCAAGAACCGCTGCGGATGCGCCTCGAAGGTCAGCGCGCCAGCACGGGTCGAGCGATCGCGCCGCGCGACGAGTTTTGCAAGCACCTCACGGTGTCCAATATGGACGCCGTCGAAAACCCCGATCGTCAGCAGGAGATCGGCGTCTGCTTCATAGTTTTCAATGGAGCGGACGATGCGCATCGCGGCACGTCCGTTCGCGAACGCGGCCTTAGGTGCCTTGCCCGTGCGCGGCGACGACGCGCGTCGGCGCGAGCATCGCTTGGTCATCCCGTCGGATAAGCACGCCCGTACCCAGAAGTGTGCCGTCGTGCGTCGCGAGCACGTCGTCGCTCAGCGCATCCGGCGCTTCGTGAGGCCGTCGCCCTTCGAGCATTTCGAGCACGACCTCGTTGCCAGCGCAAAAGCGTCGTGCGCCAACGGCGTCGAGTTCGTAGCGCCGCTGCGACAATACGCGCAGCGGATCGAGCAGACACGCCTTCAGCGAGCGTGCGATGTCGGCCGGCGTCATGCTTTCGCTAAGCTCGAACGGACCCGAGGCCACGCGGAGCAGCGCGCCCATGCGCGCCGGCATCTCGAGCTGTTTTCCAAGATCCTCGCACAGAACGCGCACGTACGTGCCAGCGTCGCAGCGGACGAAGAGGCGTGCGCTTCGACCGTCGGTCTCATTCGGCAGGATGCATAGCTCCCAGACCGTGATGGCACGCTGCGCGCGAGGCACGACTGCCCCAGCGCGAGCTGCTCGATAGAGCGGCGAACCCGAAACTTTCACGGCTGAGTACATCGGCGGCAACTGCAACTGCGGTCCGCGGAGCGCCGCGATGGCACTGGGAAGCTGGCGGCGCCAATCCTGTCCGACCGTCGCCCTCGCGACCACCTGGCCTGCGCCGTCACCCGTATCGGTCTGCTCGCCGACGACGAGTTCGAACACGTAGCTCTTGCTCGAATCGGTGATGAGGGGAAGCAGTCGAGTCGCCTTGCCGACAGCGAGGACCAGAACGCCGCACGCGCGAGGATCGAGCGTCCCCCAATGGCCGACGGAAGCGCCGCCGGCGAGCCTCTTCACCCAATTGCCGAACGCCGCCGAGCTCGGCCCCGGTGGTTTGAAGGCGTTGAGGAAGCCGAAAGGCGCGCTCAACCCCGAGCGCGTTCCGCTTCCATCTCCGCGCGCACCGCTGTCAGCATGCGATCGAGCGCGTCGGCAAGCGGCCCGGCAAGCGTCGCCCCTGCCGCGCGAAAATGTCCGCCGCCGCCAAGTGCTCGCGCGGCCTCCATGACGTTGACGCGCCCGCGCGATCGCAAGCTCAAACGGTAAGAACCGTCGGGCGATTCTTTGAGCAGTGCCGCGACTTCGCAATGATCGACGGCGCGCAACGCCCCGACCACGTCTTCGAGATCCTCGTGGCTGGCGCCAAACGACTCAAGCAGCTTTTGGCTCACGGTGGAATAGCAGATGCCATCGTCGGTGAGCACGAAATCATCGAGCACGCGACCGAGGATCTTTTGGCCTGAGAAGCTGCGGGTTTGGTACAGTTGCTCCGTGATCACGTCCTTGTCAGCGCCAAGGTCCTGGAGGGTCGCTGCGACGCGCAGCGTGCTTGGGGTCGCGTTGCTGTACAGGAAGCAACCGGTGTCAGATATGATCGCCGTGAGCAGGCACGTGGCGATGTCCTCGGTGACGGTCTGGCGCAATCCGCCGATGAGGTTGAGGACCAAGATCCCCGTAGCTGCCTCCGCTTCGAGCACGTAGTTCCAGCGCCCGAAGCGCTTGTTGCCCAAGTGATGGTCGATGTTGATGATCTGGGCCCGCGGTACCGCGGCGAGCGCATCGTCTGCGCGCGCCCGATCGCTCATGTCCATGAAGACGTATAGCGCAGATGGATCGATGCCCTCAAACGTCCGTTGCGTCTTGTCGGCGTCGGGGAGGAAGCGCAGGTTTCTCGGCACTTCATCGTCGAGAAAGTAATGCACGGTCTTGCCCATGGCCTTGAGCGCCAGTCCTAGCGCAAAGCCGCTGCCCAGCACGTCGCCGTCAGGTTTCTCGTGCGCGCACATGACGAAATGCCGATGCTCGCGCAGGGCCTCGAGCACGAACTGAGGCCGGGCGTCGTCTCGGTGGTCTTCAGGAACCGTGGTTTTTGTGGGCATCCTGCTGCCGCACCTCGTCGATCATAGTCGTCACGCGGACCCCGCGTTCGATGGACGTATCACGGATGAAGGTGAGCGAAGGAGTATGACGGGTCTGCAGCCGTTTGCCGAGTTCGGCGCTCAAAAATCCCGCAGCCGATTGCAGGCCTCGCATGGTCTGGCGCGCCTCGCGCTCGTCGCCCAGCGGGCTTGCATAGACGCGCGCCGTGCGCAGATCCGGGCTCACCTGCGCCCCCGTCAGGGTGACGAAGCCGACCCGAGGATCTTTGAGCTGTTCGTGCACGATCTCGCTCAGCTCCCGGACAATCTCGTGTTCGATCCGCTGGAGCCTTTGCGATCGCGCTTCAGGTTGTTGTCCAGACACCGTTGTTTCCCACGTCAGGATCGATGGTCAAGTCCCTGAGGAATCGTCTTCGTCGTCTTCGAGCCACTGGCGCGCCGCCTCATCCTTGACGAGCGACATGGCCCACTCGCGGACGGCGTTCGCTCGCTCTTCGTCGCCGCATTCGACGAGCGCATCGACGAGCTGGGAGGCCGTCATCGCCCAGCGCTCATCGGCGTCATCGACGCCGAGCAACACCGCCGCGCAGAGGTGCGAGACGGCTTGCGACCATTGGCTTAGATTGGCATAGGCGGCGCCGAGGTCGGCATGGAGTCCCGCCGCCGCCGGAAACGCCTCGATTCCAGCGCGCAGCAGATGCTCTTCACGCTCGTCGTTGCCGAGCTCCAAACACAGCGAGGCCATGAGCTGAATGCCTTCGGGACCGAGATCCCCGGAGGACTCGACCGGCTCGAGCAGCGCGAGCGCCCGCCGCAGCTCCGAACGCTGTTCGGGCGTCCACGGCTCGTCGCCATCGCCGTGCGCGACGATGACGTTGAAATAGATCTCGTGAGCCTGGTCGACGACGTCGCGGTCCATGCTACGGGGCGACCTGCTCCATGGCGAAGGCTTCGATGACGTCGCCCTCCTTGATGTCGTTGAAGTTCTCGATCGCCATGCCGCACTCGTATCCTTCGGTCACCTCGCGCGCATCGTCCTTAAAGCGCTTGAGCGACGCGAGCTTGCCCTCATAGACGATCGCGCTATCGCGAAGCACGCGGACGCCCGCATCGCGCGTGATCTTCCCACTGCTCACGTAACAGCCCGCGATCGTACCCACTTTGCTCACCTTGAAGATCTGGCGCACGACTGCTTGGCCGAGCACGACCTCGCGCTCTTGAGGCTTGAGCATGCCGGTCATCGCGGCCTTGACTTCGTCGATGGCGTTGTAGATGACATCGTAGAGCCGGACGTCGACCCCTTCTGCCTCGGCTTTGCGGGCGATGGTCGCGTCAGGCCGGATATTGAATCCGATGATAATCGCATTGGATGCGCTCGCGAGCATGACGTCCGATTCATTGATGCCGCCGACGCCGGTGTGGATCACGCGGGTACGGACCTCGTCGTTTGCGAGCCCATCGAGCTGCGACCGCAATGCTTCCACCGAGCCCTGCGCCTCGGCCTTGATAATGAGATTGAGTTCTTTGATGCCGCCCTCTTTGGCTTGCGCTAAGAAGCCGTCGAGCGTGACCGCACGCCTTGTCGTGGCCATGCGCTGCTCGCGCTTGCGCTGACTGCGTTTGGCGGCGAGCTCGCGCGCGTCGCGCTCGTCGGAAACGACCTCCAAGATGTCGCCGGCGGAAGGCACGTCGGACAGACCCATGATCTCAGCAGGGATCGCAGGTCCCGCGCGTTTGATCGCATCGAGCTTGTCGTCGAACATGGCGCGCACCCGTCCCCACGCAGCGCCCACGACGACGATGTCACCGGTGCGCAGCGTGCCATTTTTGACGAGCACCGTTGCGACCGGACCGCGCGCGCGGTCGAGCAGCGCTTCGATGATGACGCCTTGGGCGCGCCGGTTCCTGTTCGCGCGCAGCTCGAGAAGATCGGCATTGAGGAGCACCATTTCGAGCAGCTCGTCAATCCCGGTCTTCTGTTTCGCAGAGACAGGGATGAATTGCGTCTGACCGCCCCAATCCTCAGGCGTGAGCCCGAGATCGGAAAGTTGTTGTTTGACGCGGTCGACATTCGCGTTCGGCTTGTCGACCTTGTTCACCGCGACGACGATGGGGACGCCTGCGGCTCGAGCGTGATTCATGGCCTCGACAGTCTGCGGCATCACGCCGTCGTCGGCCGCCACAACCAAGATAGCAACGTCGGTCACCTTGGCGCCGCGCGCGCGCATCTCGGTGAACGCCTCGTGACCGGGCGTGTCGATGAACGTGATCTTGCGATCGCCGTACTCAACCGTGTAGGCGCCGATGCGCTGCGTGATGCCACCAGCCTCGCCGGCGGCGACCTTCGTGGAACGGATGGCGTCGAGCAGGCTCGTCTTGCCGTGGTCGACGTGCCCGAGCACGGTGACGACCGGCGGTCGCGCCGTGAGCGATCCAGCCGGATCCGTGTCGACGACGATCTCGGCGGTCTCTTCGCCCGCTTCCTTGACGATCGTGTTGTAACCGAAACGGCGCGCCACTTGCGAGGCGACGTCGGGCGGGATGTGCTGGTTGATCGTGGCCATCGTGCCCATTTTGATCAGCTGAGCGATGACCTGAGCGGCAGGCGTCTCCATCGCGGTCGCGAGCTGTTGGACCGTGATGAGATCGGGGATCTCGAGGTCCTTGAGGACGGTCGGCTCCGCCGCGGGCGCCGCCGAAGCGGCCTTGTGCCGGCGTTCCGTCTTTTTGAGCAGTTCTTCGCGCTCGCGTTCTTTGCGATCGCGTTCGAGCTGGTCGCGACGCTTGCGCCCAGGAGCCGGAGCGGTCGTGGGCAGTGGTGCGGCGGGACCTCCGAGCAGTGGTCTTCCCGGCATCGGACGACCAGGCATGGGCCGTCCGGGAAACGGTCGTGCAGGCGCTCCGGGGCGAGCAGGCATCGGCCGGCCGGGAGTCGCGTCGCGGCGCATCACCGGGCGAAGCGGGTTCGGTCCGGCCGCGTGGGCCGGGCGCGCTGCACCGGGCTGACGTTCGGGAAGCGGTGGTGGTTGGGGACGTGCGACGGCGGGAGCCGGAGTCGAGGGCGAAGCCGACGCTGCCGGCACCACGCGCGGCTGCGCAGCCGGGCGCGTCGCCCGCGGCGCAGCGGGAACGGGTTTGAGCATTGGCTCGGCGGCTTGTTCGGGCGCGGCGGTCGCGGGGGTCGAAGCGATCGCCGGCGGTGGGACGGCGGCCTTCGGAGCGGGCTTCGGCGCGGCGGTCTTCTCGGGCGCGGCTGCTGCCGCACCGTTGCCAGCGACGGCTTTGGTCGCAGGCTTGTGGGTCTTGGCCGCTTTCGCGAGGTTGCCGAGGATCACGCCCTTCACGATTTCAGCGCGATGCTGATCGATCACGGACATGTGGGTGCTAGCGCTTATGCCCACCTTGCTGAGCAGCGCGATCGTGTCTTTGCTCGATAACTTGAGCTCTTTTGCGAGCTCGTGGACTCGTACGGTTGCCATTTTCTCCTATAGGGCGACTTGCCAGTCGCCCTCTACACTATCTTCCATGGTGCCGCGGCGGCCACGCCGCTCAGCGCCTTGTATCTCTTGTTCTTCGCCACGCGCGTTCCGCACTCCGGTGAACACAGGTATGCGCCTCGACCCGCGGTACGCCCGCTCGCGTCAACCTTCCATCCATCGCGATCGTGGACGAATCGCATGAGCCGGAACTTGTCGGCCCGTGTCTTGCACGCAACGCATTGCCGCGTCGGCACATGGCCTTTGTTCACCTTGCCTAGTTCCCCGTGGCAGTCCTGTCACTGCCCTCGTCGCTCTCCCTTTCTTCCTCCTCATCTGGTCCGCGTTGCAGTTCTTGCAGCCGACGAATCAGATCTTCGTCTTGCGCGAGCATTTCGGGCGTGAGGACGACACCGGTTTGCTCTGCTGCGATTTCGGCCATCGCGGCGACCTGCTCTTCGTCCTTTGCTTCTTCCACGCGCTGTTCCACGAGCTGCGCCCACTGCTCTTCGCTGTGGATGTCGATGCGCCACCCGGTCAGCTTAGCGGCGAGCCGGACGTTTTGGCCTTCCTTGCCGATGGCCAACGAGAGCTGATGTTCGGGGACCACGGCCTCAGCGAGGTGGTCGCGCTCGCTCAGGTGCACCGAGACAACTTTGGCTGGCTGCAGCGCATTCGCGACATACGTCGCGGTGTCCGCAGACCATTGGATGACATCGATCTTCTCACCGTGCAGCTCCTCGCTGATGTTGTTCACGCGCGAGCTGCGCGGACCTAGGCACGCGCCCACGGCGTCGATGTCCTCTTCTTCGGTGAACACGGACACTTTCGAGCGCGAGCCCGCCTCGCGGGCGACGTCTTTGATCTCCACGAGCCCCTGATCGATCTCCGGAATCTCCTGTTCGAAAAGGCGGCGCACGAGATTCGGGTGGCTTCGCGACAGCACGACCTGCGGGCCCTTGTTGGTCTTGCGGACCTCCATGACGAAGACCCGGATGCGCGAGCCGATGCGGAACGTTTCGCGCGGCACCTGCTCGGAGAGCGGCAGGATCGCCTCGGCCTTGTCCAGGTCGACGAACATGTTGCGCTGCTCGTAGCGCTGCACCGTGCCCGTCACCAAACGGTCGAGCTTTTCGTTGAACTCGTCGAAGACCAGATCGCGCTCGGCCTCGCGGATGCGCTGCACGATCACTTGCTTGGCTGTCTGCGCGGCAATGCGCCCGAACTCTTTGGGCGTGATCTCCACGTCGAAGTTGTCGCCGACCTTGTACCGAGATCCGGCTTCGTCGGGTGCGATCTCGAGCGCGGGGTCGGTGACTTCCTCGACGACCGTGCGCCGTGCGAACACACGGTAGGAGCCGTCGTTGCGGTCGACGATGACGACCGGGTTGCCGACCGCCTCCGCTTCCCGGACGAAGTTGCGCTTGTAGGCCGAGACGAGCGCGGCTTCGAGCGCTTCGATGAGGGTCTCGGCCGGCAGGTTGCGGTCTCGCTCGAGCTCGTGGAGGGCCTCGATGAGCTCTGGGTTTGGTCGGGCCGGGGCGACCGCAAGCGAGCCGTTGCCGCCCCCGGCTGATTTCTTGATCGTTTTTCTAGGCGCCATCTGGTTTACGTACCATCCCCGTGTAAGACTGCAAAAGGAGTGGGCGACCCACTCCTTTTCAGGATATCACTGGTATTTTACCAGATGGTGAAAGCAAGCGCAAGGCTTTGGATCAGGCTTTTCGATTAAGATCGGAGCGCGGGTCGTAGACCAAATGAGCCCGCTTGATGGCCCGGTATGGCAGCGGTGTGACGCCGGCGTACTTGTCATCGATCGTGACGGCGTTCTCGTCGACGCCCGCGATCGTTCCCGTGAACTCGGTCCGGTTCCTCACGCGCAAGGTGGTGATCACATTGATCATCCTTCCTTTGAACCGGCGGTAGTGCTCCGGCGTGAGGAGCGGCCTCTCCACGCCCGCCGAAGCGACTTCGATGGTGAAGAGCGGCACGGGCGGCGGCAACTCTTCGATACGCCGCTCGATATGCCGTGAGACGGCTTCACACAGATTGGAATCCACGCGGCTTTCACGATCGATGGTGAGGCTGAGGTGGTAGACGCGATGCTCCTTGTGGATCGCAAGCTTGAGGATCTCGACGTCTGCGAACGAGGGCACAGCCGTGATACTTGTGCAGATCGCTTCGAGTTGACGATGAACCGAGCTTTGCATCATGCGAGCTCCGTCATGGGAACGATGCGCACGCCCGCTGCGACAAGCGCGTCGCGAACGGCGCAAGCGATTTCCGTCGCGTTCGGCGAGTCGCCGTGGATGCACAACGTCTGGGCCTGGACCTCAATCGACTGGCCATTCCGCGCGAACACCCGGTCGCGGAGCGCGATTTCCAGCGCTTGTGCGGCGGCCGAGCGCGGATCTTCGAACACCGCGCCTGCATGCGATCTGCTGCGCAGCGTGCCATCCGCCTCGTAGGCGCGATCGCAAAACGCCTCCGCGACCGTGCGCAGCGATTCCGCTCGCGCAGCGTTGAGTGAGACCGATCCCGCAAGGCCGACAAGGATCAGGTCGCGGTCGTAGCGCCCGACCGCTCGCGCTACCGCGGCGGCTATCGCCGCATTTTTTGCGGCATCGTTGTAGAGCGCGCCATGTGGCTTGACGTGGGTAACGCGAGCGCCTAATGCGCGTGCGATGGCGCCGACGGCGCCGAGCTGGTAGAGGATCACGTTTTCGAGCTCTGCTGGAGCCATCTCGATCGACGTGCGGCCGAAGCCGCCGGCGTCCGGATACGAAGGGTGCGCTCCCACCGAGACCTTGTGTGCCAATGCTGCCTTGATCGTCGCGGCGATGATGTTCGGATCGCCCGCATGGACGCCGCACGCGACGTTTCCCGATGTCACGTATCGGAAAATCGACTCGTCGTCGCCGGCGCGACGCGCCCCGAACGACTCACCGACGTCCGCGTTGAGATCAATCTGGCGTGTCTGCATGGTGGAGTTTCTCGGTCAGCGCGCGGGTCTTTTCGGTGAGCGCCGTTGCCGCTTCGGGTTGTCCGACGATCCGAAAACGAACTTCATCGCCAGGGCGAACTTGCGCTGCATCGGGGGTGTCGGCGCTGATGACGACCATGGGGATCGCGTATCCGCCCGTTGACTGATGCTCTGCAAGGAGCACGATGGGCAAACCATCGCTCGAAAGCTGCACGCATCCGGCACACACGCCGCACGAAGCCACGTCGAAGCCTGAAGACCGCTGCAGGCCGTGGCCTTCGAGCCGAACACCCTGGCGACTGCTCCGCGGTGAGACCCGATACGCCTGGTTTTGAAAAAAGGCGAAATCTTCGGCTGAAAAGCGCGCCGCGTGCGGTCCGCGAGTCGCTCGCAGAGTGGCAGGTTGGCGCCAGTGAGGTCGCGCTTGCGCGGTCATTGCGAGGTCCCGATCGTTAGGGTCTCGATCGAGCGCTCCCAACGCCACGCGATCGCCACGCGCGAGCGCCCGTCCCTCAAACCCGCCCAGATTCGCGGTCAGGTCGGTGCTGAGGCTTCCGAAGATGGGCGGAGCCATGACGCCTCCCTGGAACGCGATGTAGCAGCGCAGCCCGCTTTGCGCCGGACCGAGCTTCACGTCGGCCCCGGCGCGCACGCGCATGGATCGCCACATTTCGCGTTCTCCGCCACTGACGGTGAGTTTGGATGGCGCACCGGTCACTGCGATGCGCATCGCGTGCCGCGCGGTGAATGCGAACCCGGTGAGCGTGGTTTCGATGAGCGCTGCGCCCTGTGGGTTGCCGACAAGGCGATTCGCCGCGCGCGCGCTCAACCAATCTGCAAAGCCGGATGGGGACAGTCCCATCTTTGCGACATCGCGCCTGCCGCGATCTTGAATCGTCGCCTGCAAGCCGGGATCGAGCACGTCGAATGCGGCTGTGAAGCTCATGCGCTCACGGTGGCGGTCGCCGCCTCGATTGTGGAGACAGGATGGAACCGCACGCGGTCGCCGGGAGCAAAGAGCGCAGCGGGCGAGCGGGCAACGTTGAACACGTCGGCTTCCGTCTTGCCCACGATGCGCCAACCGCCGGGCGACGTGCGCGGATAGATGCCACAGACGCCGGCGGCGAGGGCCACGCTCCCCGCCGGCACGCGGACACGAGGTGTAGCCAGCCGTGGTAAGGCAAGTGCCTGCGGCAAGCCGCTCAAATATGGAAAGCCGGCGATGAAACCCAAGAATGCGACACGATAAATCGGCGCGCAGAACACCTGGACCACGTCGGTTTCGCTCATGCCGGCGTGACGCGCTACGTCCCCAAGATCGAGGCTGAACTCCGGGCCGAAGCACACGTTCACGTCGATTGTTCTCGACTCGACCGTAGTGGCGGCGCGGTCGGACTCGAGTGCGCCACGGACGCACGCCATGATCGTGGCGAGTCGGGCGACGCTTGGGTCGAAACGCACGAGCACCGAGGTGAAAGCGGGCGTGACCTCAAGGATGCTTTCGCCCAGCGATTCCTTCAACGTGGCGGAAAGCGACCACACCTGACGCAGCGTTGCCTCGTCGGCAGCCTCGCCGAGCACGGTGAGAACGGCGGCGTCTCCAACCGGGATGACGTCCCCTCTCATCTTCATGCCCCATCGTCCGCGCACGGCAGGTGCGGTTCCTCTCCCGGCAGGAAACGAGGAGCGGTGAGCCAGCTGCACTTCTCTCCGCGTCCCAACCGGGCAGCGCAGATCCGATGGCAGCCCTGGGAGCCTGCCACCTTCGAGCGCGCGAAAGCCGAAGGCAAACCGGTCTTGCTCGCGATCTCCGCCGTGTGGTGTCATTGGTGTCACGTCATGGATGAGACGAGCTACTCGAACGAATCGATCATCGAGACGATCAACGATGAATTCGTGCCCATTCGCGTTGACAATGACCAGCGCCCCGACATCAACGCGCGGTACAACATGGGTGGCTGGCCTACAACGGTTTTCTTGACGCCGGAAGGCGAGGTGCTTTATGGCGGCACGTACATTCCGCCGGAAGCCATGCGCCAGGTGCTGGCGCAGATCCAGCATTACTACGCTCTTCCGGACAACCGCCTCAAAGTCGCGCAGCGGGTCGCCGATCTAAAGGCGGCGCGGGCGGCGCGAGCCCGATCCCCGCGCGGGGCGGACCTGGATCCGCAGACGGGAGCGAACGTGCTCGCCGCCTTGTCGGCATCCTTCGATGAGTCCCACGGCGGATTTGGTGACGAACAGAAATTCCCGCACGTGCCTGCGCTGCAATTCTTGCTCGACGTGTGCGCGCGCGGTTCAAACGAGCGGGCCCAAACGATGGTCCAGCGGACGCTGCACGCGATGGCTGCCGGAGGGATGTACGATCACGTGGAGGGGGGCTTTTTCCGTTATTCCACGACGCCTGACTTCTCAGTCCCTCACTTCGAAAAAATGCTTGAAGATCTGGGTGGGCTTTTGCAGGCTTACGCGCGTGCCTCGGCACTCTTCGACGACGCAGAGCTTGCGAAAGTGGCCGTCGACGTCAAACGCTACGTAGATGCGAGCCTTTGGAACTCGGGGTGGGGCGGCTATGGCGGCTCGCAAGACGCAGACGAGGACTACTACGCCATGGACGCCTCTGGTCGAGCGACCAAGAAAGCTCCCTATGTCGACCCGACGATCTACACGTCGTGGAACGCACAGGCCGCTGCGGGTATTTTGTCGGCCGCTCCTTTGCTGCCGGGCATCGACGTGGCCGCATGGCGCAACCGGGGGCTGTGCGTGCTCGAGACGTTGTGGGATCGTCTGCTCGTAGATGGTCTTATGTGCCGTTATTTTGACGGAGCGGCGCACGTTCGCGGACTGCTCGCCGATCAAGCCTGGAGCACACGGGCGGCGACAACCGCATTTTCGAGTACCGGTGATCCGAAATGGCTCGTCCGCGCGCAGGACTTACTCGAGCAGTGCGATGCCTTGTACGATGCTGACGCGAGCGTGTACGTCGATCGGGTGCCCGGTGAGTACGATGCGGGCAGACTCGCCGAGCAAACCGTATCGCTCGACGACAATGCGCTCATGGCGCGAGCGTTACTCACATGCGCAGCGTTCACGGGCCGGCAAGACCTCTCCGAGCGGGCGCGCGACATCCTGCGCCGTTATTCACGCGACTATCAATCGTATAACATATTTGCTGCGGCATATGCGAGCGCGGTGCTCGATGTCATGGAACCTCCGGTCGACGTGCACATCGTAGGTGCTTCGAGCGATGAAAAGGCAACCGCACTATGGGAAGCAGCTTTGCAAATGGCTAGACCGCCCGTGCGGGTCGACCCACTCGATCCCTCGCGCGAGGCTCAACGGGCCGTTACACTCGGCTACGGCGCCGCTGGTCCCAGCGCGTACCTTTGCCGCGGCACCACCTGTTTCGCTCGCGCATCAACGTCAACGGATTTGGCGAACGCGCTGGCTCGCATCCAGACTCCGTAGCGGGCGATTGGCAAATCGCCCACGCCTCGCGCGACGATGTAGCGGGCGATTGGAAAATCGCCCCAGCTTCGCCCATACGATGTAGCGGGCGATTGGAAAATCGCCCCAGCTTCGCCCATACGATGTAGCGGGCGATTGGAAAATCGCCCCAGCTGCGCCCCTAGAACCAAGGATCGACAATACCGCTGTAGGGATACGATCCAACATCTGTCGCCAATCCGGCGCGAATAGGGTTTGCCAGGATGTAGCGCGCGTAGTCCCTGACGCTTTCATACTCGCGTACGACGCGGTCGTGGAAGCCTGGCTGCCAATGCCACGCATATGGAAACGAGCTTCCTTCCCTGATTCGTCTTTTTAGCTTCGCGACGATCGTCGAGAGGGAACGTTGCCGAGTCCGAGTCTTTATAAGGAGATGCACGTGATCCGGCGTGATGCAATAGCAGTTGAGCCAATACCAACCGCGGCTTCGGTACTCGTGCATGATCTGCTTCGCCGTTTCGCACACTGCTGGATCTGAGAAGACGGGTTTTCTCTGCGCGACACAAAACGTCAGGAAGTACGTGCGTTCGGCTCGGTAGTCAAAGCCCTCGAGCCGTTTGATGGTTCCGCTCGTCATGCGGGATATATCACCGCGATACCGCGAACTGGCAAGACATAGCGTCGGGCGACTTACCAGTCGCCCGCTACAACGGAAGACTGGGCGACTTGCCAGTCGCCCGCTACAGCGCAGGATGGGGCGACTTGCCAGTCGCCCGCTACACGAGTTTTTAGGGGGAAGGCGTGGCTACGTACGACGCGATCGTCATAGGCGGTGGACACAACGGTTTAGTCACAGCATGTTATCTCGCGCGAGCGAAATGGAAAGTGCTCGTGCTCGAGCGACGCTATATCGTCGGCGGCGCATGCGTCAGCGAAGAGACGTTTCCCGGCTATAAGGTCTCGACGGCCGCGTACGTCAATAGCCTCTTCCGGCCCGAGATCATCCGCGATCTGCATTTGAAGGACTACGGCTTCGAACTGCTCGAGCGCAGTCCGTCCTCCTTTTCTCCATTCCTCGATGGACGCTATCTCATGCTTGGTCCAGACCACGACCTGACGCTGCGCGAGATCGCGAAGTTTAGCCACAAAGACGCCGAGAACTATCCGCGCTACGAAGCAATGCTCGAGCGCGTCGCATCGGTCATCGAACCGACGCTTGAGCTCTCACCTCCGAATGTCGCAAAGCCGGGCCTGGTGGATCTCCTTAAGATGGCTCCGCTGGGACGCGCGATGCAAAAGCTCGGGCCCGGAATGAGCGAAGCGATCGAAGTGCTCACGGGGCCGGCTCGGCCGATCTTGGATCGCTGGTTCGAATCTGAAGAGCTCAAGGGCACCCTTGCGACCGATGCGATCATCGGCGCGTTTGCGTCCCCCTCGATGCCGGGCACCGCCTACGTGCTCTTCCACCACGTCATGGGCGAGACGAACGGCAAACGCGGAGTTTGGGCCTACGTGAAAGGAGGCATGGGCGGGCTCACCCAGGCGCTTGCGAACGCCGCCCGCGACCTTGGCGTCGTGGTCCGCACGAACGCAGAAGTGGCCCGCATCAACGTCAGCGACGACAAGGTGTGTGGGGTGACGATGTCAGACGGCACCGAGCTCGAGTCGCTTCGCGTCGCAAGCGGCGTCGACTGCAACGTGACCTTCAATCAACTCCTGGATCGAGCGGACGTTCCAGCCGATTTTCTCGCCGCGATCAATCGCATCGATTACAGCAGTGCATCGATGAAGATCAACGTTGCCCTGGCGTCGTTGCCAAGCTTCACCGCCTGCCCGGGCAGCGATCCCGGACCTCAACATCACGGCACGGTGCATCTCGTTCCCGATCAGGATTTCATCGAGCGCGGCTTCGACGATGCGAAATACGGGCGACCCTCCGCCGACCCGATCGTCGAGATGTGTCTCCCATCCGCGGTCGACCCAAGCGTGGCGCCGCCCGGCCGGCATTTGGCATCGATGTTCGTGCAATATGCCCCGTACGCGCTCGCCGATGGCCCTTGGACTGATGCGCGTAAAGACGCGTTTGCGGATCGCTGCTTTGAGATCGTCGAGCAGTACGCGCCTGGGTTCCGCGCATCGGTGATCGACCGCCAAGTGCTCAGCCCGGTTGATTTGGAGCAGACGTTCAATCTCACGGGCGGCAACATTTTCCAAGGCTCGATGGCATTGCATCAACTGTTCATGTTCCGGCCGGTGCCTGGATTTGCCGGGTATCGAATGCCCGTGCGCGGTTTGTACTTGTGCGGAGCTGCGGCCCACCCGGGCGGTGGCGTCATGGGCGCCGCGGGGTGGAACGCCGCACGCGAGATGATCAAGCGCTACGGCCGAGGTCACGCCTAAGACCCGGTGGCCAAAAAGCAGCTGATCGTCACCGCTGACGATTTCGGCGCAGCGGTTTCCGTCAACGAGGCGATCGAGCTCGCGCACCGCTCCGGCATTTTGAGCACGACGTGCTTGCTCGTCGGCGGCCTTGCCGCAGACGATGCCGTCGCGCGCGCGAAGCGCATGCCAGCGCTTCGCGTGGGTTTACACGTCGCCGTGACGGACGCGCGGCCGGTGCTGGATCCCAGCCAGATTCCCTTGCTCGTCGACCGAGAGGGACAACTTCCGCTGACCCTGCTGCGCAGCGGCTTCGCCTTCTACTTCCAACCTGCAGTGCGCGCGCAGCTCCAGGATGAGATCCGCGCCCAATTCGCCGCATTCGCCCGCACCGGGCTCGCGCTCGATCATGTGAACGGCCACAACCACATCCATATCCACCCGACCGTCCAAGAACTCATCCTCGACATCGGTAAGGAATACGGCCTGCGGGCAATGCGCGTGCCCTACGAGCCGTTTGGGCCGTCGTGGCGTTCGGCGCATGACGATCTCGCTGCGAGATTCGGCCTCGGCGTGGGACTGCTACCCATGATCGGCGCGATGCGTTCGCGCTTGCGCCGCGGCGGCATCAAAGCGAACGACTATCTCTTCGGGATCTGCGACACGGGGCGGATGACCGCCGCACGGACGCTCGAAATCCTTCATCAACTACCGGATGGCATAAGCGAGATCCACTTCCATCCGGCAACGGCGCGGTGGCCAGGCATGCCGAGCACGGCGCGCTGCGAAGAAGAGCTCGCTGCGCTGACGAATCCCAAAATCGCCCAGGCGGTGGACGATTTGGGGATCCAGCCGGCGACTTTTTGAGGGAGAGACGCGTGGGATTTGTTCGGGGGCTCTTATTGAGCGCTGCCGGCGCGGGCATGGCCTACTTGGCTTTTGCGACGGCACGCCTCATCGCTTTCGAACGCCGCCACCTGCAGACGACAGCAGCCGTCACGGGCGTCACCATCTTGAAGCCGCTGTGCGGGGACGAACCACGGCTGTTTGAGAACCTGTGCTCTTTTTGCGATCAAGGCCACGAGCGTCTACAGATACTTTTCGGCGTGCGTGATCGCGACGACCCGGCGATTTCCGTGGCCAAGCGCGTCATCGAGCGGTTCCCTGGCCGTGACATCAAGTTGATCGTCGACGGGCGCGTGCGCTGTGAGAATTTGAAGATCGCCAACGTGATGAACATGATGGAACATGCCGAGCATGACGTGATCGTGATGGCCGACAGCGATACCCGGGTTGGGCCTTCTTACGTGGGCGCGATCGTCGCATCGTTTGACGATCCGAACGTCGGCGTCGTGTCCTGCCTCTATCGCGGCGTGCCCGGCTCCGGCGGCGTGTCCGAGCTCGGCGCGCTCTTCATCAACGACCTGTTCGCGCCGTCGGTGCTCGTCGCGCTCGCAATGTCGCCGATGGACTTCGCCTTCGGCGCCACGATCGCGATGACGCGTGCCGCGCTCCAGCGTATCGGCGGATTTGCCGCGGTGGGCTCGTATCTTGCGGACGACCGCCTGCTCGCCGAGCGCGCGCACGCGGCAGGTCTGAAGGTTGTCCTCAACCGGTATGTCGTCGAACACGACGTGCGCGAGCACGATATCGAGGCGCTGTGGGCGCACGAATTGCGGTGGGCCCGCACCATGCGCTCCGCGCGGCCCTACGGCTATGCCTTCTCCTTCATCATGTATCCGTTGCCGTTCGCGTTCGCCGCGTGGATGTGGTCGCGTGGGCGCTTCGCATCGCTCGTACTGGCTGCGGTTATCCTGGCGCGCATCGCGATGCACGTCGCGTCGAGACGAGCACTCCGGGTCCGGACGAGTGATGCCCCGTGGTTGATCCCGGTTCGCGACGGGCTCGGCCTCGCTCTTTGGGCCACCGCCTTCTTCGGCAGCGGCGTGCGCTGGGGTGACAGCCGGTTTGCGATCGATGCGAAAGGGCGAATCCTGCGGAGCGTTTCGTGAAAGCCGCATTCCCTGTGGCGGTGATGCTCGTATTGCTTGCCTCGCCGGCGTGGGCAGACGATCCGGTGGCGCTGGTCGATCCGATCGTGGGGACTTCGGGAAATGTCATCGACGGGCCGAGCGATACGTTCCCGGGCGCGGACGTCCCATTCGGCATGGTGCAGTGGAGCCCGGACACGCCTTCACAGCCGCCAGGCGGCGGCTACCTATATAATGATGGACAAATCACGGGATTTAGCCTCACGCATCTCAGCGGTCCTGGCTGTCCGGTGTTCGGCGACATCTCGATCTTGCCGACGGTCGGGCCCGTCACGAATCCCGCGCAGGCGCGCCAGCCATTCACGCACGCCACGGAGGAAGCGAGCCCGGGTTACTATGGGATCCTGCTCGGCCAACCTGCGATCCAAACGCGACTGACCGTCACCCCTCGATCGGGTCTTGCGAGCTTCACATTTCCGACATCGCCGCAATCAAACGTCGTGATCAACGCAGCATCGAATCAAGCCGGCGTTGCAGCGGCGTCCGTGCGGTTCGTGGGCACGCAGGAAGTCGTTGGGTCTGCGACGGCTGGATGGTTCTGCGGAATGCCGGGAAGCTATACCGTCTACTTCGCCTTGCGCTTCAACCGGCCGTTTCTCGCGCAAGGGACGTGGCTTGGCGATGCGCTCGGCAGCGTGCAAGAGGCGAGCGGGGTCCGCACCGGCGCCTGGGCGAGCTTCGATACGACCCAAGATCAGACGGTGAAGGCGCAGGCGGCGATCTCGTTCGTCAGCATCGACGGTGCGCTTGCCAACCTGCGTGCGGAAGCGAAGAGCTGGGACATCGATGCAGTTAGGGCGACGGCCGCCGCGGCGTGGCGGGCGGAGCTTGGTCGTGTGCGCACCCAAGGAGGCACTCCGCAGCAGCGCCGGGTGTTCTACACTGCGCTCTACCATGCGTTGCTGCATCCGAACGTGGTGAGCGACGTCGACGGACAGTACGCAGGTTTCGACGGCCACGTCCATCGAGCGGCACCCGGCCACCAGGAGTACGCGACCTTTTCCGGTTGGGATGTCTACCGGACGCAGATCGCCCTCGTGGCCATGCTCGATCCCAGGCGCGCGGGCGATATGATGGAATCGCTCGTCCATGCGGCCCAACAGAGTGGGTGGCTGCCGAAATGGTCGCTCGTCAACGCCGAAAGCGCGGTCATGGGCGGCGATCCGGCAGATCCGATCATCGCGAGCGCCTATGCGTTCGGCGCGCGGGATTTCGACGTGCGCAGTGCGCTGGCATCGATGGTGAAGGGCGCGATTCAGGCGAGCGGCCCGGGCGGCCAGGGTTGGTACGTCCAGCGCCCCGGCCTCCAAGAGTACAAAGAGAGAGGCTACGTCGTCAACGACCACACCACGAACGTCGCGCCGGTCCCGAACGGAGCTTCGTTAACGCTCGAGTATGCGCTCGACGACTTTTCCATTTCGCGCTTGGCGGACGCGTTGGGAGACGGCACGATCGCGCGCGCGATGTTGCTGCGCTCGCAGTCCTGGGCCAACGTGTTCGACAGCGCGACCGGTCTTGTCGCACCGCGAGATCGTGACGGTGCTTTCATGGGAGGCCCTGTGACGGCCAACGGTCAGTCGGGCTTCCAAGAAGGCAACGCCGCTCAGTACACGTGGATGGTCCCGCAGGACTTGAACGACTTGGTCCGGGGGATGGGCGGAGCGGCCGCCGCGAACGCACGGCTCGATACGTTTTTCTCGGTGCTCGACGCCGGTCAAGACAAGCCGTATGCCTGGCTCGGCAACGAGCCCAGCATAGGAAGCCCTTGGGTGTATCTTTCGACCGGCGCTCCCTGGAAAGCTCAGCGCGTGATCCGCGACGCGATGACTCAACTGTGGGGAGATACGCCCGACGGCGTTCCGGGCAACGATGACCTCGGCACGATGAGCGCGTGGTACGTCTGGTGTGCGATCGGTTTGTACCCGCAAAATCCAGCGTCAGGGGTTCTGGACATCGGCGCGCCGCTCTTCACGCACGTCGACATCAAGGCGCCCGGTATGGCCGGGATCGCGGTCGACGCTCCGGCCGCTTCGACGGCCAATGCCTTCATCCAGTCGTTGACGGTCAATGGCGAACCGTGGCCGCACAGTTGGATCGCATATTCGATCGCAAAGCCGGTGCGGCTTGACTTCGCGCTTGGCTCGATGCCGAACACCGGCTGGGCCGCAGCGCCGCAGGACGAACCGCCATCGTATCGCGCGGCTCCCATCTCGTTTCCTCCCGCCACCCAAGCGCGACTCGTCACCGAGAGTTCGGAGCTTTCGCTGTCGGCGGGAGGATCTGCGACGTTTCCTTTCACCGTGAAGAATCCGGACGGCGCGCAAGCCACAAGCGTGAGCTGGCATGCGGTCGTGCCCGAAGGCTTGCAAATGGCGCCGGCGGCGGCACGCTCGGCCGTGATTGCGGGTCAAAGCGTCGCGATAGCAGCTGAGTTGCAAGCGCAAAGCGGGCTACACCCGGGCTTGTACGACGTTTCAATCGCGGGCGTTTCTGACAATGGTGCACTCCTGCAGCGCGCAACCAGAGTCGTGCGCGTCGGTCAGCACCTCGCTTTTGCGTATGCGACGAACTTCTTTGACGATTCGATCCAGGCGATCGACCCCGCCACGGCAGCGTTCGGGGCACCGATCGCCGTCGGCCAGAATCCGCGCGATCTCGCGGTGGACGCGCAGCGTGGGCGTGCGTACGTCGCAGCCGAGGGCGTGAACCAAGTCAGCGTCGTCGATCTCGGGAGCGGATCGGTGATCGCGAGCGTACGGGTGGGTTCGACCCCCTGGGGCATTCGCCTGACGCCAGATGGCCGAACCGTGTGGGTCGCCAACAACGGTGACAACACGGTGCAGCCGGTCGACACCCAGACGCTGAGTGCTGGAGCGCCGATACCTGTCGGGCTTGCTCCAGGCGATCTCGTCATCTCGCCCGACGGCACGATGCTTTACGTCGCCGATCAGAATTCGAATGACGTCACGCCCATCGATCTCCGCACACGCATGGCCTTAGCCCCCATTGCGGTGGGGGCGCGACCGCGGGGACTTGCGATCACACCCGACGGCACAACGGTGTTCGCGAGCAGCATGGGATCGAACAGCGTCACACCGATCGATGTCGCGAGCGGCAAGGCGGCAGCTCCGATCCCCGTCGGGGTCGCGCCACGTGGGCTCGCAGTTTCTCCGAACGGGCGTTGGCTTTTCGTCGCAAACTTTGGCACGAACGACGTGACTCCGATCGATGTGGCCACGCGCAAGGCCGGCTTGCCGATCCTCGTTGGACTGAATCCGACGGCGGTCACGTTCACACCGGATGGGAGCAAGGCACTCGTCGCTCAATCGGGCGACAACGACTGTGTGATGATCGACGTCGCCACTCGCACGGTGAGCGGACCAATTCCACTGGGGACGCGCCCGACCGCGATCGCTCGGTAACCCTAGCCTTAGACCGCCGGAATCGTTACGAACCGCTCGGCGAGGACGTCTTCTTGAGGCGGGCCGCCGACGTGCGTGACGATGTGTTGGACGCCGACAAGTGCGTCGTGCCAGTCACGCGATCTCGCGATCGTTAAGCGAAGCTGCCGCTTGGCACCAAACATTTTGAAGTGCAACCAGTAGTTGTTAATCCCGATCGGCCCGAGCGCGTCGAGGACGCGTTCGCGCTCGTCGTGGGATAGGGTCCCCCAATCGTCTACCGTCACCTTGATGTTGAAGACGGCGCCATCCTTGTCGTTGCGATTGCTTCCTAATTTGCCGCTCGCTTCAAACGGGAAAATCCCATCGATTCGATACTTGGTAGAGAAACCAGAAACATGAAACCAGGGATTGTCGAGCGGAAATTGCAGGTATGATTCGAGATGAGGGGCGGAAGCGCCCGTCGTCGCGAATTCCGTCACCCAGTTTGCCTCGTCGAGGCCGACCATGAAGTCGCGGACGCTCGTGGATGTTTTTTTGCGAAAAAGAAATGCTTCGAGCCCCGGAAACCGGCACTTCTCAACCAAGAGGAGATCTTGGGCCTGGACCTCTTCACCGGCCACGCCTTCCGTGTTCTTGTCTATCCACTTCTGAAGACCGCGACGCAGCGTGTCATGAAACGCCACGGCCCCTAAGTCATTTTCGAGCACCGCAGACCAGCAAGAGGCCGCCAGCTGTCTCGCTTCATCCTCCGTCATGCGGGAATCCCCATTGCCGCGAATAAATTCGCGCCCGCTGCATTGGCGCCATCCCAACGTGAGGCGCGAATAAATTCGCGCCCGTTACATTTTGGGGGCGGGAACCATCTGGCGGGCGTCAAGGGCGCGAACCACCACGTCCTGCAGGCTTGCGAGATGCGCGCGGGTCATCTCGTCCAAACCAGGCCGGCCGAGCGCCGTCGCGAGCGAGCCCCGCAGATCGACGAGCTCCGCGCGCGCCATCGATTGGGCGTCGTACGGGGTCGCGGGTTCGGGCGCGAGCCAGATCTGCACGAGTTTACGCGCGTACCACTGCTGGATGGCGCGGTGCACCTCGCCGATATTCTGCAGCTTTGCGTCGTGAAGATCTCCATACAGAGAGCCCTGCGTCCAGTCGAACAGATCGGTCAGGCTCATCGTGGCGCCGGGCTTCGTCTTCAAGGCGAGGTCGTCCACGCGCTCGAGCATGAGCGGCTGGAACATCGTCGTCAGCTCCCCTTCAGCAATCCCTGTGGCGATTTCCGCAACCGGCATGTCGTGCCGCGGCTGCGGGTTGTAGGCCCATAAGGCGTTTGGCGATGACTCCCACTCGCTATAGACGAGCCGGTTCAGGGTCGCAGGCGAAAAACTCCACGCCCCATCCGAAAAGAGGTACTTGTCGAGCAGCCGGAACGCCCGCAGCTCGTTCGTCCGCGGCACCTGCACGAGCGGCGGCTGCGAGTCCGGGTCGCCGAGATAGGAGCGTGAGAGATACTCACCGCCGATGTAGTGCTCGGGCCATGTCGCGGCGACGACGTACACTTGCAAGACGGTGCCGAACGCAGCCCGCTCTTGATCGTAGGTGTTGCCCGGCTGCGGCCAGTGGCGATCGAGGGTCGAGAAGAGGTCGTGACTGAGTTTGAGTTGGGTCTCCCCCCACGAGAGGGGATCGTTTGTCAGATCGAATTGCGCGATGCGCGGGTCGATCGCGTGCGCGCTTCCATACGCAACGTCCTCGTCGCTCGCGAAACGGTAGAGCGGGTTGGCCCAGGCGCTCGCCCAGCGGTGGAGGGTCGGGACCTCGTCTTGCGGCGTGCGCGCACCGGGCACCCGAGCGTATCCCCAGTGGATTGCGTGATAGTCGTACGGACCGAGCACAACTTGCCAATAGGTTCCCTGGGGGTAGCCCTTCGGCCACAGATTCAGAGGTGCGTATTCCATCACGGACGTGGCCACGCCATATTTCTCCGTGAATGATTTGTTTTGGACTTGTTTCGCGGTATACGCCATCGAGCTGATGAAGTTGTGCTGCAGCCCAAAGCCGTGCCCGGATTCGTGGACGATGAACGATTGCATCAGCTGATCGTTGTAGGTCGCGAGCGCTGAACCCGTGAGCGGATGGCCCATCGCTGCCAGCGCCACGCGTCCGAACGTCGCCTCGCGCTCTTTGCCGATCGCATAATCCACATCGAGCCCGCGGATCTGATTGCCCGCGCTTCCGGCCGTGGGGTTCGTGAGAAACTGCCAGGAGATATTCGAGAAGCCCATGACGTCTGCGTCGATCACGATGTTCGTGCGGATCTCCTGTCCGGTGCGCGGATCCCAGATCTGGCTTTCGGCGGCGTAGCCGCCTGAATTCGACTCGGTCATCCAGATGATCGTATTATAGCGCACGTCGTCCGGATCGTAGTTCGGATCGGTTGGCTGATCTTTCACTTGGATCGCATTCGAGATCCCGATGCGCTCGAAGGCCGCGTTCCAGCGTTCGATGCCTTTGCGGATCGACTCTCGGTATTGCGTCGGAACATTATCCGACATGTAGTAGATCATGGGATGCTTGGCCGGCGACATCGCCTTGCTCGGGTCCGAGGGCTGCATGTTCCAGCGCACCACGTAGCGGTTGATGCGCGAGTAGTCCGTATCGGTTGCGAAATTCAAGAAGGCGGTATCGAAGTAGCCGACGCGCGTGTCCGCGAGACGCGGCATGTAGTCGCCGTCGTGCGGCGGCAGCACGAAGTTGTACGCCACGCGGATGAGAAGAGTTCGCGGGTCGGGCACATTGTCGATCGTCTGCGGATTGTCGCACATCCAGGTCTGATCCGCCGTGATGATGACGTTGTCCGGGAAGGCTTTCGTCGGTCCGAAGAGCGTGCGATCCGCGTCGAGGCGGTACTGCTGTTCCGGGTCGTCCGTTGCGGTTACGCCCTTGAGCGCCGCGCTGAGATTGTAGACGTCGCCAAGCAGGAAGGAGACGTCAAAGACCACGTGGCCGCTAGCGGCATCCACGGCCGCGATCGGCGCGACCCCGGCGACCGAATCGGCGAAGGTGCGCTTGATCGCGCGCTGCGCCGGGTCGTTGCCCGGCGCGATGAAGTACGTGTTCGGAAACGTGACGACGATCTTATCGTCGTTGCGCGAGAAGCGGACAATGCGGTCGACCGAGCTGATACCGCCCGGGATGACGCCCCAGCCCCCGATGCCGTTGACTTGTTCCGCACTGATGATGAAGTCGGTGTCAAGCTGCGAGGGCGCGATTTCCAGATAGACCTTTCCGCTCTTGCGGATGACGTTGAAAAGGCCGTTCTGGACCTGCGCGCCGGCGACGAACGTCGCGTAGGCGGCAGGCGGCGGGCTGTCGTCCGCTCGCGCGAGCACCGGCGCGAGCGCGCAGAGGATGAGCGTCAGGAGCGTGAGGCGGATCTTCATGTGCTCTCCCTACATCTTCGGACTTGGCACGATTTGACGGGCGTCGAGCGCGCGCGCTACGACGTCCTGCAAGCTCGCGAGGTGTGCACGCGTGAGCTCGTCGGGCGTGGAGCGGCCGAGCGCCGTTCCGAGATCCGCCCGCAAGGCGACGAGTTTGGCCCGTGCCAGCGACTGGGCGTCGTATGGCGTGCCATCGTCGGGCGCAAGCCAGATCTGTGCCAGCTTGCGCGCATACCACTGCTGCACGGCACGGTGCACGGGATCGATCGTGCGCAGCTTGGGGTCGCTCAAGTCGCGATAGATCGAAGCCTGCGTCCAATCGAACAGGTCGGGAAGAGTCATCGTGGATCCGGGCTTAGCCTTGAGCGGCAAGTCATCCAACCGCTCGAGCATGAGCGGGTCGTAGATCATCGTCAGCACTTGGGTCGCGAACCCCGCAGCCATCTCGGCCACGGGTTCGTCGTGACGCGCTGGAGGGCTGTACCCCCAAGCGGCGCCCGGAGCACTCTCCCACTCGGTGTACACCATGCGGTTGAGCGTCGCAGGCGAGAAGCTCCAGGCGTTGTCACCGAGCACGTACCGGTCCAGCATGCCGAAGGCACGCACTTCTTGCGCGCGCGGGACTTGCACGAGGGGTTGCCCCGCGCCCGGGTCGCCCGCGTGGGAGCGAGAGAGGTACTCGCCTGCGATGAAGTGCTCGGGCTGAATCGCGGCGTTGAACTTCTCGAACATGACGAATTCGAAAGCGTAGCGTTCCTGATCGTACGTGTTCCCCGGCTGCGGCCAGCGCGCGTCGAGCTTGTTCAAGAGAGCGCTCGAAAACGCGAGCCGGTTTTGGGCCCAACCGAGGGGGTCGCTCGTGAGATCCCAGCGCGCCACGCGCGGGTCGATGGCGTGCGCGCCCTGGTACGTCGCATCCTCATCGCTGGCAAAACGGTACAGTGGATTCGTCCACTGGCCCGCCCAAGCGTTGAGCGTCGACCGCTCGGCGTCCGGCGAGCGCGCGCCGGGAATCCGGGCATAGCCGTATTGGATCGCGTGGTAGTCGTACGGACCTAGGTGGGTCATCCAGTAGTCGCCTTGCGACTTGCCTTTGGGCCAGACGTTGATGCCCACATACTCCATGACGGATGCCGACAGACCGTGCGCATCCGTGAACTGTTTGCTCTGCATCTGCTTGATGCTGTAGGCTTGCGTGCCCGCGAAGTTGTGCATGAGCCCGAGCGCATGTCCCGACTCGTGCATGATGGTCCACAAGAGCGCATCGTCGAGGTATTTGTCTAGGGCCGGGCCCGTGAGCGGCTGGCCTTCCAGCGCGAGCGCCACGCGTCCGAACCCAGCCTCTTGGCGCACGCCGAGCATGAGCTCGCGCTCGTCCCCAATGGTTCTCTGGCGCGCGCTATTCGCCGGGTTTGCGAAATACTGGCCCGTGGTCGTGAGGTAGTTCGGCCAATCCGCGTCGATCACGATATTGCCGCGGAACGCCATCCCGTTGCGCGGATCGTACGTTGGTCCCGCTGCAGCGAATGCGCCGCTGTTGGACTCGGTGAGCCACAGGACGGTGTTGTAGCGGATGTCGTCCGGATCCCAGCTTGCATCGGCCGGCTGATCCTTGACCTCAATCGCATCGCTGATGCCGACGCGTGCAAAGGCGTCGTTCCAACGAAGAATCGCCGTACGAATCGTCGCCCGGTAGCGCGTCGGAATCGAGTTGGAAAGGTAGTAAACGATAGGCTGCTTCGCTGGGGAGACGCGCTTCGTCGGATCCGAAGGCTGCAGATTCCAGCGGATCACGTAGTGAACGACGCGCGTGTAGTCCGTATCCTTGGCAAAATTCAGATACGCGGAGTCGAAGAATCCGATGCGGTCGTCGGCAAGACGGGGCATGTAGCCGGTGCTATCGGGCGGCTGCATGATGTTGTAGGCCACGCGCATCGAGAATGATCTGGGGTCGGGCACGTTGTCGACGACCTGGGGATTGTCGCTGTGCCAGGTCTGATCGGCGTCTATGACCACGTTCTGCGGGAAAGCCTTCGTCGGTCCGAAGAGCGTTTGGTCCATGTCGAGGCTGTAGGCTTGGTCAGGATGGTCCGGACCGGTGATTTGGCGCAGCGCCGCAGTGAGGTCAAAAAAGTCACCGAGCAAGAACGACGCATCGAAGACGACATGTCCCGTTGCAGCATCCGTCGCCGCGATCGGTGCCACCGCTACCACGGAATTCGCGAACGTCCGCGTCACGGCGCGCTGCGCAGCATCATTGCCGGGAGCGATGAAGTATTCATTGGGCAACGTCACGACGATCTTGTCGTCGTTCCGAGAGAAGCGCAGAATATGCGCATTGAACGTGGCGCTGATGCCGCCGGGCAGGACGCCGTAGCCACCCAGGCCGTTCGCAAGCTCGGCGGTGACGATGAAGTCCGAATCAAGTTGGGACGGGGCGACCTCGATGTAGACCTTGCCCGCCTTGCGGATGATATTGAACAACCCGTTTTGGACTTGCGCGCCTTGGATGAAGGTGGTGTACGTCGCAGGACCGGTGCCCGCGTCGGGGCCGGCCGCATCATCGGCGCGCGCCGCCGGCGCGACGGCGAACAGGCAGCAGAAAAGCATGAGCGTGCAAAGAGTCTTCAATCGTGCCTCCCACGGGACGAACACAGGCCCTGCTGCAGCCCTAGATTGCGCGGCGAGACTTTTGAGGCCTCTGTTACGTTTCAGGAATCGGCGGCTTGCCAGTACCCCTGTATGACGAGGGTTCGGGCGGTCTGCGAGCCGCCTTCTTTAACTCTTTGCGACCAAAGTTATGCCAGCAATGGCGCAGAGCATGGCGACGCTGCTGAGCACGAGCCAAGAATCTCCGGTTCCCAAGATTCCCACGATGCGGTCAGCCGTCACCACGACGGCAGCGCCGATCATTGCCGCATGCCAGAAACGCGCGCGCATGAACGCGAGGACGGCGCCTGCGATGAGCGCTGCGTTGACGGCCACGGCGACGATCTCCGGCGCGTCGAGCCCGCGTCCCAGACCGGCGGCAAGCGCGTCTCCAAGGCCCAACAACGCCCACACGATGGCGACGATACCGACGGAGACACGCGCGACGTTCGCGAGAGACACCGGAGTAGCCATCACACCGTTTCTTGCATCTCTTCCGGGCACGAACCTCCGCTTGCGATCTGTCAGACGGCTAACAGGAAAGTTTTCATCGCGCGTCAGAAATGCGCGTCCTTGCCCCTTCTGACGGCAAGATATATGCGCGTCTCTTCGAAAGGCGATGCTCGTGCTCAAAGAGCTGCACAGCGATCTCGATCTCGTCGACACACGAAGCGAAATCCGCACGCGCCTGCGAGAGTACGCCGATACTGGAGCAGAGGGCCGTTCGCGCGCGGAGCGCGCGAACGATGCGTGGCGGCTGGTGCAAAACGTGCTGGCCGAAGAGATCGCGGAACTCAACCGCGGCCTCGACGCAAGCGGGCAAATCCGCGAACGCGACCGCCTCGCCTTGCCGGACGGCAGTCAGGCGATCGAAGTCGGCTATCACGATCAGAAGTTCTCGATCCAGCGCTCGAAAGACCGGCTCTCGCTCGCGCTCGTCGACGCATCTGCCGGTCGTCTGCCGGTCGAAGCGGTGGGTAGCAAGCTCTTCATCGCCGGGGAGCCGATCGGCTCGGCGATCCTAGCGGCCATCGGACGCCTCGTGCAGCGAGCCACGGCCGGCATCAAGCCCAGCGGCGACAAGAACCGCTACATGGCACTCGAGCTTTCGACCCAATGCGCGAGCAAGGTCGAGGCGGCGCTCAACCTCGCCGACGAGAATGGATTTCGCTTCGTGGAATCCTATCGGACGAGGACGCCCGATCGCAGAGTGTTCCTCTTCAAACGCAGGACCGGCAAGCAGCCTTAGCGGTTTTTGCCGGGTCCTGGACTGACGTTCTTGAGCTGGCGAGCCGAACCGAAGTGCTCGGCCACAACGTCGCGCGGACAGAAAAACACGAAAAGGGCCGCGATGAGGGCGAGCAAACCGGCGTCGTCGACGAGACCCAAGATGGGAACATCCGAGAGCAGGTCGATCGGTGAGATGGCGACGAGCGCACCGAGAGCGGTCACCGCCTTCAATGCGGGGGAAACGCGACGATCCATGAACAGCCGCACAACCCGCATGCCGTACGTGCGAAGACTCCACCAGAATTTCAAACGGAGAAAGAATGCAATCATGACCGGCTAGTTCGCGGTGCGCGCGGGAACGTCCCGTGCTCGGGCAAGATCGGCGAGAACCGCCGTCGCTCCGCGCAAACCGGGCGCGCCCGATACACACCCGCCCGGATGCGTGCCCGACCCGCATAAGTACAATCCTGCCAGCGGCGTCCTCACGGAGAACCGATCCTCGAAGATCTGCCCAGGCAGCAGCTCGCCGTGGAAGATGTGTCCTTTCGGCAGGCCGAAGCGGCGTTCGAGGTCCGGTGGCGTGAAGAGCTGCTGCGCTTCGACCGCGTTGGGCACGTTCGGCGCATACTTGCCGATCGTAGCGATGATGGTGGCGGCTGCCGCATCGCGCCGAGCCTGCGTCCACGCTCCGTCGGCGCGTGCGTAAGGAAAATACTGCGCGAACACCGACAACAGATGTTTGCCTTGGGGCGCCAAGCTCGGGTCGCTCGGGGTCTGCAAGAACATCTCGAGCATGGGTTGCGAAGATGGCGTGCCGGTAGCGGCTTCCTCGTAAGCCCGTTGGAGATAATCGATGTCGGGCGCGATGTGGATGGTCGCGTTGAGGTGCCCCTCCGCCGCGAGGGCTGGCCGGCACGTGAAGTTCGGCAGCTCGCCCAGCGCGATATTGAGCTTGAGCGAGGGACCCTCGCAGCGCCACTCGCGCACGCGTCGCATAAAGCCGGGGTCGAGGATTCCATCCGGGACAAGACGTCCGAACGTCGTCAAAGGATCGGCGCCGGAAAGGACCGCCTCAGCCTCGAGTTCGGTTCCGTCAACCAGGACCACACCCGCGGCTCGCTCGCCGCGGACAAGAATAGAAGCGACCTCCGCGCCCGTGCGGATCTGCGCGCCGTGGCGCCGTGCCGCGCCGGCAATCGCCGCCGAAATCGATCCCATCCCCCCGCGCACGTAGCCCCAGGCGCCTTGGGTGCCCATGGCCCGCCCCGCATAATGATGCGCTAAGACATAACCCGTCCCCGGATTGCGCGGTCCTTCGAACGTCCCCACGATGCCGTCATTGGCGACCGCCGCGGCCAGCATCGGCGTTTCGAGGTAGCGCTCCGCGAACTCCGCAGCGGATCCTCGAAACATCGCTTGGGCCTCGGCGGAGAGCCGGTCGAAGCGCGGATCCTCGTCGAGCAGCGCATCGAAGATCTCGCGGGCATACCTGCACAGCAAATCGTCCAGCGTGGCCAGTCCCTTGACGTCCGCGCGTGAAAAAGCAGCGACCTCGCGCGCTGACTCTTCCTTGTTTCGCGACAGCAAGAGCGAGCGGCCGTCGAGCGAGGCGGTGAACGAGCTCGGGTTTTTCAAGTAGGCATGGTAGCCAAAAGCGGCGAGGTCTAAGTCGGCGATGATCCGAGGGTGCAAGAGGCTCACGACGTACGAGGCGGCCGACACGGTCCACCCTGCCCACGGGTGCTCGCTGACCGCAGCACCGCCGATCATCTCGCTGCGCTCGAGTGCGATCGTCTTGAGGCCGTTTTTGGCGAGGTAGGCTGCCGCCACGAGCGCATTGTGACCGGCGCCAATCACGATCGCAGCATATCGCATGCGGTGCGCTTTGGGCGCACCCCGAAGCTTGCCCTACGCACGCTAGGGGCGGTTTCTCATGGAAGTCTCACGCAGGCCTCAAGCCGCTCTCACGCCGATAAGGCTAAGATGGGAACAGGAGCATGCTCATGAGCGCCGACGCACAACCCGCGCAGTATCGACCGGCGGGTACGCTTGACCTGTCAACTGCTCTCGACGAGTACCGAGGTCAGTGGGACTCGCGCCGCGCCGCCCATCTGCTCCGGCGCGCCGGGTTCGGCGGTTCGCCCCAAGAGATAGAAAACGCGGCCGCGGCGGGTATGGACACGACGGTCGCGCGGTTGATCCACTTCGGAGCAGACCAACTGCCTGCGGCGCCGGCCGGCGACATCAGCTACGACATGCGCGCGACCGGCGACAAGACCCAGCGGCGCAACGCGATGATCCTCACCGACCTGTGGTGGCTCGACCGTTGCCTGCGCACGACGGATCCGCTGCGCGAGCGCATGACCTACTTCTGGAGCAACCACTTCACGAGCGGCATCGGGCAAAAGGGTATCACGCCGCAGATGATGGTGGACCAGTACGCGCTCTTCCGCCGCTTCGCGCTTGGCAACTACGCTGAGCTCACGCACGCGGTGACGGCCGACCCTGCCATGCTCCACTATCTCGACGGCATCGCCAATCGAGCGCAGCATCCGAACGAGAACTACGCGCGCGAGCTCATGGAGCTGTTCACCATGGGCGTGGGGAACTACACAGAAGAGGATGTGCGTCAGGCCGCGCGAGCTTTCACCGGCACGACGGTCGACCGCTTCACGGGCCAGTCCGTGTTCAACCCGCGCTTTCATGACGACGGTCGGAAGACTTTTCTGGGCCGATCGGGCGACTTCACAGGTGACGACGTCATCGACATCATCATGACGCAGCCGTCGACGGCGCGTTTCATGGCCTATAAGTTCTTGCGCGCGTTCGTCTATGACGATCCCGAACCCGAGCTCGTCAACGCCCTTGGCGACCGGTTCCGCGGATTCGATTATGACGTGGCGCGGCTCATGGGCGTGCTCTTGCGCTCGAACGTCTTCTACTCGCAGCGGGCGTATCGGGCGTTGGTGAAAAGCCCGCTCGAAGTCACGATCGGCGCAATGAAGACGCTCGGCGCCACCGAAGTGGGCGCGCGCACGCTGCAGGCGATGGTCGCGATGGGGCAGATCCCGATGCAGCCCCCGAACGTCGCGGGTTGGCCCGGCGGAAGCCTGTGGTTGAACACGGGCACGTATCTCGCTCGCTTGAACTACCTCAACCAACTCGTCTCGTTCAAACCGGCGAGTAGCGATCAGATGACGACGATGGCGGCCGCGCAGCTCGTCGCGCCGCCGCAAGGGGTGGATCCGGGTGTGCTCTACGCGCCCGCCGGTCAACTGTCATCGCCGCAAGCATGGGTCTCGGCCGCCAAACCGGGCGACGCGCACTCCCTCGCCGCAAGCGTGCTCGAGCTCGTGGTCCAAGGCGATGCAACGATCGAGCAGCAGCAGGACATCTTGCGCTACATCGTATCCGATGGCGTCGGCAATCGCGTGGCACTCAACGGCGAGAACTTTGAAGAGAAAGTCCGCGGAGCGGTCAGCCTCGCCATGGCGTTACCGACCTACCAACTAGCCTAGGGAGCACCCATGAACACACGTCGCCAATTCATCCAGCAAAGCGTAGGCGCGTTCGCCGGCTTTCTCGCCATCGACTCGATCTTCGCCCGCGCTGCGCGTGCCGCGGGTGCTGTGCCTTCGCCCGGGTCGGGAGCGCGAACGCTGCTCGTCGTCAACTTGCAAGGCGGCAATGACGGGCTCAATACCGTTGTCCCCTTTGGTGATCCGGACTACTACCGCGTGCGACCCACTATCAACGTCGCGCAAAGCGACGTGCTGCAGTTCGATCGTTCGCTTGGGCTTAACGCCAAGCTCGCCGGGATCAAGGCGCTGTACGACCAGCATCGCGTCGCCGTCCTTCAAGGCGTGCACTATCCCAATCCGAACCTCTCACATTTCCGCTCGACTGAGATCTGGCAGACGGCCGCGCCCGAGACGATCATCGACACGGGCTGGGCCGGCCGCTACCTCGACGACGCCGGACTTCCAAAAAGCAATCTCTTCAAAGGCATCGCGATCGGCCCCATCCTCCCGAAGATGCTCGTCTCCAACCAGACCGACGTGCCGACGGTCGAGAACTTCAAGACGGGCGCGTTCAAGGGCGCGCGCGACGAGCAGGCGTCCGCCGACCAGATCCTCAACGGCGCCGGCAGCGATTACGCGGTGCAGAGCCCGTACCTCAAGCTCGTGCAAGAGATCGAGCACGACGCCAACGCAAGTTCGGCCCAGCTCCCCCATCTCGTCGCCGGATACAAGCCGGCCATCGAATATCCGCAGACACCGTTCGCACAGGGCTTGAATCTGGCGGCTGCCGTGATCGCTTCGGGCGTCGGCACGAAAGTGATCTACGTCAGTTTGGGCTCGTTCGACACGCACGCGAACCAGCGCGCGACGCAAGATCGTCTCTTGGAGCAGTTTGCAGGAGGCATGAAAGCGTTTTACGATGACTTAGCCGCACACCAGCTGGATGGTCAGGTGTTGACCATGACGTTCTCTGAATTCGGGCGGCGGGTCGAGGAGAACGCCAACCGCGGCACGGACCATGGCACGGCGGCTCCCATGTTCCTCATCGGCGGCGGCGTCAAAGGCGGCATCTACGGCGACCATCCCAGCCTATCGGACCTCGATTTCGGCAACCTCAAATGGCACACCGATTTTCGCTCCGTCTACGCGACCGTGCTCGAGCGCTGGTTGGGCGTGCAATCGGCTCCCATTTTGGGCGGAGCCTTCGACACCTTGAACTTCGTGTGATAACACCGTAAGGAGATTGCCTCGCTATGGAACGCAAGCACTTTCTCTCGGCCGGGCTCATCGGAGCAAGCGCGATCGTCGTCGCCGCAGGCGCCGGCATGGCGGACACGAGCGGGCAGACCGGCACGAACCAGCCAAGTCCCTACAACCCATGCCAGCCTTCCGGCGGTCGCCCTTACGGGGAGAGCCCGCACGCCCAGGGATCGCCAAATCCCGCCGCCGTGCTCGAACACGCGGATAGGAATCTGGGCCGGCTCATCACGATGCTGCAGCGCGATCCCAACGATTACGCCGGGCACAAGGCGCAAGCCATCGGGTTTTTGCAACAGGCGCTCAGCCAAGTCCAAGCCGCGCTGCAAACCTCCAGTGGGAACGAGCAAAGCCTAATCCAGTCAAGCTTATAATCCCGTCCCAACGGCCGGCGATTAGGAAATCGTCCTTTAGAATCGAAGCGCCGTGCGTCACATGAACCTGGGTGCGTCAACTCCTCTGTTGATCATGATTCTATCCGCGGTATGCCTTGCCGCCACGTCGTCGCCAACGCCAACTCCGACGTGGAACGGGACCTCGATGTATGGCGATGCGTATAGCCCGGCAATCGGTGCTTGGTTGCCAACCATAGCAAGTTGGAACGTCGTGTCACGGAAGGGCCCCACCCGCATTTCTCAGCGAGACGGTTTCACCTATGAGAACGAGAGACCGGAATCGCCGCAAAGGCTCGGTTTCCAGGGACCTGAGGACGGAACTTTCTTCGTCTATGGTGAGGCTGGACCGCCGAAGGGTCACATCGTGTACGATCCCATCCATCGAATTGTGTTTTTTGACGAGGGCTGCTGCTCTTGGCATGAGGTGACCGAGGCCGCAGACTGCGGGCCCCCTCCGAAAAAGGTCGCAACTCGTGACCTTTCCGGTCTGCGCACCGTTCGCGGGGTTCGACTCGGTGATAGCCCCTCAGTTGTAATGGAGATCTACGGCCAGTCCCGTTCTATGGTCTCGACGAGCCACCCCGGATGGTCGGAGCTCTGGTATGCTTCGATCCTTCCCGGCCAACCTCGTGGCGCTCGCTGCGGCCAAGGTGTGGTCTTTGGCTTCAGGCACGACCGGCTCGCGTTCATCAGCATCGGCAATTCGTGTTAGTGCGCGTGCTACGAAAGCACGATCTGAGGGAATTTCGGATTTTGCGCAGCGCTCTGTGGCCTGAAATCACGCCTGAGGACAACGAGCGTGAATCCGAGGCCGGGCTGGGCGACTCCACTGGCGCCGTTTTCGTCGCGCAAAGCGAGCGGAGGCTGTGCGGTTTTGTCTAGGTCAGCCTGCGTAAGTACGCCGATGGCTGCAGCACGAGCCCGGTCGGTTATATCGAAGGCTGGTATGTGATACCAGAGCGTCGCCGCTCCGGTATCGGGGGCGCCCTGATCGAGGCGGCGGAGCAATGGGCCCGATCGCAAGGCTGCATCGAGATGGCGTCCGACAGCCTGCTCGACAACGTGGACTCGCAGCAAGCCCACGAGCGTTTGGGCTACGAAGAGGTCGAGCGCGCGGTCCGGTTTCGCAAGACCTTGAGCTAGAAAATCAAGAGGGACGACTTGCGCCGTCCCTCGTCATCGTGTTGCCTCGGTCCTTAGTCGTCGCCTTCGGCCTCGCTTGCGGGCACTTGCCGCAGCGGGTTGTTTGGGCATCGGCGGCATGCGTAGGACGCGAGATGGCGGAACACCGGCCGGCTGACTTCGCGCCGCGCCGTGAGGCGAAACCGCGTGTACGCATCGTCGAATGCAGACTCGATCCGGGCGCCGTCGAAAAGATCGCGGGTGAAGTGTTCGCAGCACGCCTGACACATCTTGTCGGTTTTGAAGAGCGGGCAGCGAACGCCGTGCTCCGCGTGCTCGCCGAAGCGGTTCCATGCGTCGGCGTCGGGCTCGACGGGGCCCTGCAGCAGATTCTCCAGGAGGTTCTCGATTGAGTCTTGCATGCTCATACGACTAGCACTGACCTGAGTTTGTGTCCGAGCGAAAGAGTGGACCGGATGGATGAGGAGCAGTTCACAGTCGGCCAACTCGCCGGACCAGGTACCTACCGGTGCGAGGCGTGCGGAAAAGAGACGACGGAATACGCTCTGTCGTTCGAAATCGAGCCGTGCTCGTGCGGAAATGTAACGTTTCGGCGGGTGGACTAATCAAAGCACATTCAGACCGCCATGCAAGGCGCCGGGCTGCCCAGGTATGACGCAGATCATACTTGGGCGCAGCGGATCAGGACCGGCCTTGCTCGCGCTTCACGCCTTTCCGCTCAACGCCACGATGTGGGACGCCCAGACCGGCGCCTGGTCCAAACGCGCGACCGTCTGGGCACCCGACTACCCGGGCTTTGGAGCGTCGGCGCAGGCGCCGAGCTTCGCAACGCTCGACGGACTTGCCGCAACGATACTTGACGAGTTGCGCGCAGAAGGCGTACGGCAGGCGACCGTGATCGGATGCTCGATGGGCGGCTATCTCGCTCTCGCGTTCCTGCGCATTGAGCGGAGCTTCGTCTCGTCGCTCATCCTCATCAACAGCAAGGCGACCGCCGATGCCGAGGAGTCCCGCGCAAACAGGCTCGCCCTGGCCGAACGGGTCGAGAGAGAGGGCTGCGGCTTCCTGGCGGACGAGTGGCATTTGGGTGCCTTGTCGCAGGTCACGCTGTCGCAGCGACCAGCCGTCGTGGAGCAGGTGCGGGACCTCGTACGGGCAGCCACGCCCGGCGGCGTTGCAGCCGCGCAGCGCGCCATGGCAGCGCGGCCGGATTCGACTCCACTGCTTTCGCAACTGAACATCCCGAGCATGGTCATTCACGGGCTCGACGACCGCTATGTAAGCGAAGCCGAAGCGCGGGCGCTGGCAGCGCAGATGAAGGGCGCTCGTTTCGTCGGCGTGCCCGACGCGGGTCACTTGCCCAATCTCGAGCAACCGCAGATCGTCTTGCAGGCTGTCGATGCATTTCTCGGAAAGCGGGAAAGATGACGTTGCGCGGGCTCTGTCTTCTCGGCGTTCTCGCGATTTGTTGCGCGGGGGTCGCGCGAGCCGACGAACCCAACGCGAACGCGGTGTCCTATGCCACGAGCGCCAACCCCATGGTCCTGACGCTCGATGCGCGCGCTGCGTCTCGCGGATTGATGTACTCGCACATCGTTGTGCCGGTCAAGCCGGGCCCTTTCACTCTCGTCTACCCGAAATGGATCCCGGGCGAGCACACGCCGTCCGGCCCGCTCAACGACCTCGCCGAGTTGCGCGTCAGCGCGAACGGCGCGCCGCTGCCGTGGGCGCGCGATCCGATCGACATGTACGCCTTCCATGTGCTCGTGCCCGGGGGTGCAAGCTCGCTCGACGTCGATTTCGACGTGCTGCTGAACGCGCCGAACGACATCATGTCGAGCAATCATTCGGCCGTCGTCAACTGGAATCGCGACGTGCTTTACCAAGAGGACACCGACTCCGCAGACGTCTACGTCAAGGCATCCATCATCTTGCCCGACCGCTGGGACTTTGGTACGGCGCTTCCGGTCTTTGCGCGCCACGGCGCTCGCATAGACTTCGCGGAGGCGCCACTGCGCACGCTCGTCGATTCGCCGCTCGACTGCGGCCGGTACGCCAGGCACTATCTCTTGTGGCGCAACGGAGCGTCAGCCGCCTATCTCGATATGTTCGCGGATGCCCCGGAGAACCTCAGCCTCTCCGCCGCACAGCTCGCCCCATTTCGGCGCATGGTCCCCGAGGCGCTCGCGATGTACGGGGCGCGCCACTGGAACGATTACCATTCACTCGTCGTGGCCTCAGACGTGATCACCAACGAAGGCATAGAGCATCACGAATCCAGCGACGATCGAACGCCCGCGAATTATTTCGAGGATCCGAACGAGGCGCTCGCGCCGACCGATGGCGACTGGCTCATGCACGAGCTCTCGCACTCGTGGAACGGCAAGTATCGGCGCCCGTTCGATCTGACGACCGCGAACTACCAGATCCCGATGCAGACTGACCTGCTGTGGGTATACGAAGGCCTCAACCAATATCTCGGCGACGTCCTGTCGTTCCGCTCTGGCGCGCGGAAGCAGGCATTGTTTCCGGACTTGATCGCCTCGGGTTATGCGTCCGCAGACACCGAACCCGGGCGAGCGACCACACCGCTCATCGACACCGCGACCGGCGCGCCCTTTTTCTACCTCGCGAAAGGCGACTACGGCTCGCTGCGCCGTTCCAGCGGTGATTTCTATGGCGAGGGTGAGCTCATCTGGCTTGCGGCCGACCTTACCATCCGGGAACAAACCAGCGGCAAGGAGTCGCTCGACGACTTCCTCCATGCGTTCGCCGGGCCGCCCAGCACGGGACCGATGGTCGTCACCTACGGGCGCGCGGACGTCGAGCGGCTGCTCAACAGCGTCGCGCCGTATGACTGGCACGGATTTTTCCAACGGTATGTCTACGACATCGCGGCGCACCCGCCGATCGACGATCTCACGCGTGCGGGTTGGCGTCTCATCTATACTGACGAGCCGAACGTCTTCGACAGCGCGGCTGACGCCCTCAACGGACAGATCAACCTGTGGTATTCGCTCGGCCTGACCATGGACAGCGATGGTAAGATCGACGATGTGCGCGATGGATCACCCGCTTGGAAAGCGGGTTTGGCGCCGGCGATGAAGATCGTGGCCGTGGACCAGCGAGCGTTCGATGCCGACCGGCTTGACGCTGCGCTCCAAGCGGCTCGTCATGCATCGGAGCCGATTGCCTTGCTCGTGAACCAAGACGACTGGTATCGCACCTATACGCTCGACTATCACGGCGGCCCACGCCACCCGCACCTCGAGCGCATGTCCAACACGCCGGATCTGCTCGCGAAGATCGTCGCGCCGCGTGCGCGCTAGACGAGTTTCTTCCCGGATTTGAACTCCCAGGGCGAATCCTCTTCCGTCGCCATGCGCTGCCAGCCGGGCAAGCGCATGCGCCCGAACTTGGCCAAGATGTAGATCCCGGCGGCAGCTTTTCCACCCCCGAAGCCGGGCAATGCGAGGAACCGGTCGCGCAATTCGGGCGCGTCTTTGATGCCTGCCCACACGCAAGCGCCGTCGTTGCGGTACTCTCGCGCGATGACCGCACAAAGGGCATGCACGCGGCTTGCCATCATGCCGGGATAACGATGCAACGCAGGCGGCCGCCTGAAAACGGCGGCGAGGCGCGCTTCGGACATCTGCGAGATCTTCTTCGCGTCGAGATGTCCCAGCCGCTCGCGCAACTCGTACGGTCGGGCAAATGCTTTCTCCGTACGCACCTGCTGATCGAGGCATAGTCCGATGAGCAAGGCCGTGCCGCTACGGGCGAGCAGTTCGTTCGCCGCTGAATTTGTCGTGAACGGATATGAGGTCGTCATGAGTCGCGCCGTTTCGTTGGCCGGGCGCGATGCCTCTTTGCAGGCAACTCTTTCATTTGCCTTTCAGGCCCGCGTTTTACAGTTTTTTCGAAATGAGCCGCAAGATATTTTGGCTGATCTGCTCGGCATTGACGGCCGTCGCAACAGGCTGCACTGCGGGCGCGCCGGGCGCGTCGAACAGGAACGCCCTCGCAAGCGGCGTCCTCGTCGGAGAGAGTCTGATCAGGTACGGCCAAACATCGAGCAAGTTCGGCATGGTCGGTGGGTTCAATCCCGGGATCGTCGTCGTCGCGCACGGCACCCCCGTGCAGTTCCACAACGAAGATTCGTTCAATCACACGGCCTCGAGCATCAGCGCCGCAGCGTTCCCGCCGGGCAACCCCATAGGCGATGCGGCACTTTCACAAAGCGGCACCGATGTCTCTCAAAGCGGGTGGTCGTCGGGCCTCCTCCTTCCGAACGCTTTCTCGCAGCCGCTGCAGACCTCGCAAACCGGCACGTTCCTCTTCGGCTGCTTCTTCCACTATCCGATCATGCGGGGCGTTATCATTGTTCAATAGGCGCGTAGGTCTTGTCGTGTGCGGCGGGGTGCTCGCCATTCTTCTGGCGCGGCCGGCGCTCGCGGTTCCCGTTTTCGCCGAGCGCTATGGTTTCTCGTGCAGTACGTGCCATACGGCAGTGCCCGAACTCAACGCGTTCGGTAATGCTTTCCGCCGCAATGGATTCGTTTTGCCCGGAGTGCCCAGGCACAAGGAGTTTCCCATCGCCCTCCGCTTCCAAGAGACATACATGAAGGATCTGCCGCAATCCGGCACGCGGCGCTTCAACACGCTGGCGATCCTGGTCGGCACGTTCAACTTTGGTCCCAAAGAATCGTATGCGTTCTTCGGCCGATACTTCTTCGGCACGCAAGGCGGCCCGGGCAGCTTATACTATTCGTTTCTCCAGCACGTGAACGCGACGAGCGGTGTCTTCGAGCGTGCTGGCCTTTTCAATCTGCCGCTTATCGAAAACGCGACGCAGCGACTGGACACGATCACGCCGCAGTCGGTCTATACCTACCAGGTCGGCCACAGTAGCGCGAACTTCGCGAACCCGCGCTGGGGGTTGGAGTTCGGCCAGCGCACTGCGCGTGTCGACGCGGAGCTCGTGCTGTCCGGCGACGAATATCATGGACCCGCGTACGGCGCTCCGACACCGTCAGGAGATCTCGCGCAAAGCTTCGCCTACCCCGAAATGTTCGGGTCCGCGACCTTCGGCTTCGCACAAGGCTTCCGCCTCGGAGTGCTGGGTTTGGATGGAGCGCGCAACTTCGTGTCGCATTCGACCGGTAAAGAATTCAAGGATACCTACAACCGCGAAGGCATTCAGGGCGGCTGGACATCCGGCCATTTCGACTTTGCCGCTCAGCAGGTGTGGGGACACGACTCCAACGCCGACGGCTTTGGCACGGCGCAAAGCTCCAGCGGCGGTTTCGCGACGCTGAAGTACCGCCCGACAGCGCATTCCTACATAGGACTGCGATACGACGCAGCCGCGAACCCCTTCGCGTCGCGCGATTGGAATGTGTATGGCGCCGTCGCCCTCACTCACCAGTCCCGCTTGCTCCTCGAGCACCTCATGCCGATCAACGCTCCGGGCACGATGCAACAGACCAACGCACAGCTGCTCTTTGCGCTCCCCGATCCGAACTGGCTCAAATAGCGCTCGCCTAGCGATCCAAATGTGTAGTTCGCGCAAATTTCTTTGCGCGTAAATCGCCGCGAACGCATTGGAGCCCTTAGTCGCTGAAAATGCCATTGTGCGGGACATGGCCCAAGAGCAATGCCTTGACTTATGGCCTTGCTTGTTATATTGTACTAGCGTACTAGTTCAATAGCGAACTAGGTAATATGAAGAAGAGGAGCCATCCATGACCACCTCAGTGCACGTCCTCCCCAACACCGAGCGCTCGGCCGAAGATCATTCCTTTGTTGGTCTGCCGATCGCGACTACGAGCATGTTCTCCGGCTGGGGTCCGAGACTCTAAAGGACCCCGTCATGCCAGCCATTTTCACGGTCGACCCGCACACCGGGGTCCCGATCTACCTCCAGCTCATCGAGCAGGTGAAGCGATCGGTGGCCCTGGGTGTGCTTTCGGCCGGCGAACGGCTCCCGACGGTCAAACAACTCGCATCCGACCTCACGATCAACGCCAACACCGTCGCTCGCGCGTATCGCGAGCTCGAGCGCGACGGGATCATCGAAACGAGCGTCGGCCGCGGGTCTTTCGTCAGCGCACACGGCGCGACTGCTCGCGCAGCGACTGCGCTGAGCGATGTGTCCGCGTCTGCGTTGGACGCAGCGGTGCGCGAGGCCAAGTCCCTGGGTCTGCAGCGCGACCAGCTCAAAGATCTATTCGCACAAGCCCTCAACCGCTGGTACTCCCCGAACGGCGAGGCCAAGGAGCACGACACGCAATGACCACTGAAGCAGCCACCGCCGCCATCCTCGTGCAGGGACTGGCGAAGTCTTACGGCAGCACCCAAGCCGTCGACGGTTTGTCCTTCGATGTCTCTAAGGGGTCGATCTTCGGCCTGTTGGGCACGAACGGCGCCGGCAAGACGACGACCTTCAAATGCATGCTCGGACTTGCGCGCGCGAGCGCGGGGAGCGTGCTGTTCTCTGGGCAGCCACTCGAGGCGCGAATGTTCGAGTCGTTGTCATACGTGCCCGAGCAACCCGCCCTCTACGAGTGGATGACCGGCCGCGAGCATCTAGAGTTCGCCCGGCGCTCCTTTCGCTCGTACGATCCGGCCATCGCGCAGCATCTGGTCGAGCTTTTCGGCTTCGATGCACGCAAGCGTGTCAAGCAATTGTCGAAGGGTCAGAAGAGCGCGCTTGCGTTGACCCTCGCGTTTGCCATCCGGCCCCAGACGCTCGTGCTCGACGAGCCGTCGGCTGGGCTCGACCCGGTGCACCAGCGCCACGTCTTGGATCTCATGATCGACGCGGCCGCCGGTGGCGCGACCATCCTCTTCTCCTCTCATCAGATCGGCCAGGTAGAGCGTGCCGCCGACCATGTCGCTATCATGCATCACGGTAAAGCGGTGTTGCAAGGCGACGTCGAGCAGCTGCGCGCGGACGAGAAGGTCATCGAAGCGACGTTCGATGGCGCCGTGCCGACGATCGGCGGTCTCGATGCCGACACGCACGTACGCCGAGTCACCCGGCAGGGCCGGCTTCTGCGCGTGTACGTGACCGGCGGCGGAAACGGCGTCGCAAGCGCGATCCAGAGCGCGCAGCCGACGAGCTTGCGCGTCATGAACCAGAACCTCGAAGATATCTTCCTCGCGGCCGTCGGGGACGACCAACACCCAGCGGGCGACGAGCAAGCCGCCCCGCGAGCATAAGGAGCGCAGCATGTATTACAAAGAGTTCTTGCGGGTTCGGAAGATATTCACGGGCTTTGCGATCTGCCTCGTGGCGCTTTTTGTCCTCATCCTTGTCTTCAGCGGCCACGTGAGCGGGAGCGTCGGTGAGTCCGCCCGTGTACCCCACGGCGCAGTCGTGGCGAGCGCAGCGCAAACCGACGCGGGCCATGGCCCTTCCGTCGGCATCCAGATCCAGGGCGAGAGCGACAAGGCGCCTATCGAGATCTTGTTCGCGATCGCCGGCTTCGCCGCCGCGATCTTCGGGATGGTGATCGGCTGCGCGCTCGCGTCCGAGAACGCCGGTCACCTCGAGGTGGCGTGGACTCGCCCCGCGTCGCGCGTCGGCTACGGGCTACGCGTGACGCTCGTCGACGCCATCGGCATCGTCACGATGTTCGCGTTCGTGCTCGCCCTCAGCGCGGCGCTGATCACGATCAAGGGTTGGTGGCCGGACATCCATACAGATGCGGCGTCCGTGCCCCTTGCAGCGAGGCTCTTCGCGTTCCCCTTCGCATGGTATGGCCTGGTCGCAGCGCTCACCGCCTCACTCCGCGGCGGGGCGGGCTTGGTGGCCGGTCTCTCCTGGCCCGTGGCATCGATAGCGATCGTCTTGGAGAAGCTCCACCCGCAGTCGATCTTGGGCAAAATACTCACCGTGGTGAACGCGATCAACCCGCTGCTCTACGTGAGCTTCAGCGACACCGAATCAACGGCTTCGAGCGCGATTCGCGCGCTCGTCAGCGGGCAAGTCGCGGCCATCGCGGCGCTCGCATGTATCGCGGTCTTCGGCGTCGCTGTGTCCTTGCTCCAATGGCGCAGACTGGAGGCATGAGCCACATGCAGATCTTCGGCACTTCCATCAACCTCGAGCTTGGCCGACTTCGTCTGCGCTGGAGCTTCGCGCTCGATGACCGGGCGACGGAAGGTTCGCTCACGCGCATCGAGGACATGCCCAAGCTCGAGCTCACCAAGCGGGACTAACCCGCAGCAGTGATCTCGTCGATCCGGCGCAGCGTCTCTAGGCCCAGGGACGCCTCGCCGGCTTTGACGTTCTCCTCGACTTGCTCGGGCGTCATGGCTCCGGCGATGACGCTGCCGACCTGAGGCCGGCTGAGGAGCCAACCGATGGCAAGCTGCGTCATCGTGTGACCACTCGCTTGTGCCAGCGCGGCGAGCTCCTCGATGATGCGCCAATTGCGGTCGGTGGCGTAGCGCGCTTGCATCTGCGGATTGTTCGCGATGCGCGTTCCGGACGGTATCGGCCTGCCTTGTCGAAATTTGCCGGTCAGAAAGCCGCCGGCAAGCGGGAAGTACGGGAGAACGCCGACTCCAAATGCGACACACGCCGGCACGAGCTCTTTTTCGATCGACCGATCGAGAAGGCTGTACTCGTTTTGCGCGCTGATGAACGGGATAAGGTCGCGCGTGCTTGCGATGTAGTGGCATTCCGTCGCTTGCCACGCCGCGAAGTTCGAGTGACCGATGTAACGCGCTTTTCCCTGGTGAACGAGATCGTCGAGCGCGCTCATCGTCTCTTCGATCGGCGTCTTCTCATCATAGCGGTGGACTTGGTAGAGATCGATGTAATCCGTGCCCAAGCGGCGCAAGCTGGCCTCGACCGCTCGCATGATGTAGCCGCGGGATGCGCCGCCGCGCAGCACTCCCTCTCCCATCTCGCCCGAAAATTTCGTCGCGACGATCACCTGATCGCGTTTGGCGCCGAGCGCCTTACCCAGGTATTGCTCGGACACCCCGCGCGGCCCGTAGGTGTCGGCCGTATCGAAGAAGTTGATGCCGTGGTCGATCGCAGCGTTGACGACGCGTGCGGTCGCCTCTTGATCGGCGCGCGGGCCGAAGTTGTTGCAGCCGATGCCGATGGCGGAGATGGAAAGCCCGGAGTGGCCAAGGTTGCGATATTGCATGGACGGCGGTTGGCCGGCGCTTCGCCAATTCCCGGTCGAACTACAAGGGCCGGCGCTCCACCACGAGAACCTCCAGCGGCTCAGGCAGCTTCACTTTGCGTGGCGCAAGCAGGCAAAACTCGCGCCCCGGGCCGAGTACCATCTGCCGCTGCCAGAGCGCGCCATCCTCGGGGATGACAGCCAGCACGTCCGCGAGTTCCACGTAGCCCATCCCTGGCGGCTTGCCGAACCAATGCGCGTACCGTAACGATGTGCCATCTGGGCCGCGCCGATGACGATACAGGCCGCCCGCTCCGAAATCCGCGGCGGCCGCAAGCGAATCGTGCAGCGGGCGCGCGCGTGCGCCGAGCGCGGCTTCGTTGATCCGGTCGAGCGCCGCAGAATCTGCAAGCACGTACCAATCTTCGTATGCGGGCGAGCCGCGTACCCATGGCAAGGCCGAAACGGCGCAGGTGGACGATCGTTCGTAACCCGCGATCGCAGTCGTTGCGAGCAGCTCGTGGAACCGGACAAGCTCCGTCTCGTAGGCGTGGATGTCGGAGCCGGTCGCGGGCGCATGCCAAAAAGCGTAAGCGATCACTGACCGCCGCGTTCTCCCATGCGAGGCTGTCGCCATGCCAAAAAAAGGCGAGGGCCGTAGCGGGGACGGCCCTCGCGGGTTGGGGACGCGAGTTAGCGGACCAGGTGCCAGTCGACGATGAGACCCTGGGAACCATCCGCATAGGTGATGACGCCATCGCCATATTGATCGACCGTGAAGGTCGCCACGGGATTGTTCGAAGGATCGGTGATCTGGCCGTTGATGGCGACGGTCGGCGGAGTTCCGCTCGAGGTCACGACGATCGAGTCGCCGTTCCACAGCGTGCCATTCACGTTGACCGAGACGATGTCGCAGTTGGCGTCGAATTCGACCGAGCCTGAGAGGTTCGTCGTGCCGAGCGCGGTGCCGCCCGAAACGGTGAACGGCGGTGCGGACGACAGCGTCAGCGCGCCCATCGGACCGCGGATGAACGTGCCTGCATGCGAGCCGGCAAAGGTGACATCACCCGAGCTGTCCAGCGTGATGGTGCCGTTGGAGAGCACGCCCATGTGTCCGTAGGAATGGTTGAGGTTGGCGTTGTTGACGACGCGGCCCGAGTTCGCAGCCAGCGTGTACACCGTGCTGCTCTGCGGCGCTACGGTGAATTGACGGCCGAACATGATGGTCGGGCTCGTCGACGTGCCGATGAAGACGTCGCTCGTGACGACGGCCGAGAAGTTGCCGGGCGAGCCCGTGATGTTGAAGTTCGTGTCACGCGTGCTCAAGAGCGTGCCCGAGAGGTTGTAATTCTTGGCCGTTCGCACGACGGTCTCGCTGGACGAGCTGTTGAGGGTGACGAGCGACACCACGTCACGCGCCAGCTCCGCGCACGCTTTGTCGTAGAAGTATTTGGTCTCGTATTGGGTCTGGTTCGAGCTGATGACGGTCACCGTGTGCTCGACGCCGTTCTTGCACGTCCCCGTGCTCTGCGGCGCAGCCGCGGCGGTGAGCGTCACGCCCATGTTGCCGTTGAAGAGGCCGGCGTCGAGCGTGCCGGCTTCGATTGGATCGAAAGCGGCTTCCGTCGCGCCTTGCGCCACGTCTTGCTTGGAGACGGATTGGGTGGAACCGCCCGGGTTCGAACCCGAGGGATTCGTCAGGCTACTGCCGGCGCCGCTGCAACCGGCGATGACAACCGATGCCAGGATCGCGAAGAGGATGCGCGTTCGCATGTTCGTGTTAACCCTTTCTCATGGACTCTTCATTCGCCGATGATGTCAGCGGCATGCCGTCAAGGCATGCAGGTCCTTGGGGGTAGCATACGGCAGGCGCGCGCGTCGCTTCATGAGGCATGCGTAAGGAGACTATGAGATTTCGCTCAGGATTTGGTTCAGTCGAGGATTTTTTCCATCGCCATCACGTCGATGAAACGTCCGTCGAGACGTCCTTGCTCCCGGAAGATCCCGACTTCTCGAAAACCACGCTTGTGATAGAGCGCCTGTCCTGCAGCATTGAAGGGAAACGTGAAGAGCACGATCTTGTGGAATCCGTGCGCGCGGGCTCGTCCCTCGAGCTTTTCGAGAAGCATGCTTCCCACGCCGGTCCCTCGGGCGGTGCGCTCCACGTACACCGACAGATCCGCGACACCGTCGTACGCGCAGCGATGCGAATAGGGGTTGAGCGAGGCCCATCCCAGGATCCGCGCGCCGCGCTCGGCGACGACGAATTCGTAGCGCGGTTCTCGCCTCTCCAAAGCCTGGCGCACTTCGGCCTCATCCTTTGGCGCGGACTCGAGCGTAGCCTCACGGTCCTCGATGCCCTGGTTGTAGATGCGCGCGATGTCGGGAAGGTCCGCCGCTACGGCGGGCCGCACGCGAATCGCGTCGTCATCCATGGGCGCAGGCTCTCCCCGAAGCGGCCTCAATGCCTTCGCGCACGATGACGGGCACCATGACGAGCGCCGCGACCGGGTCGGCCCACCACAGACCGAACAGCGCGTTGAGTCCGAGGCCAGCCAGGGCGATCGCGGAGAGATATGCGCAAAACTCGGTTTGCTTTGCGTCTGCGAGCACGGCATCGCTGTCGAGGCGCCGGCCGACGCTGCGCTTTTGGCCGCGCAACCAAAGCATGGCGACGATGGAGCCGAGCAAGACCACAATGCCGAAAAGCGACGGGCGAGGGTGGTCATGGCGGACGAAGCTCAGCACCGAGGCGAACGCGACGTACGCGGCCAGGGCGAGCAGCAGGGCCCCGACGACTCGCAGACTCAAGCTCTCCCGCCCCTCAGCCTCTGCTCCGGCGCCGGAGACGCCCCACCACACGGTCGCGGCGGATCCGGCTTCGATAAGGCTGTCCAAGCCAAAACCAAGCAACGCGACACTGCCGACAGCCAAGCCTGCCGGAATGGCCAAAGCGGCTTCTGCAAACGCGAGAAAGATCGAGACGTAGCTCAGCCGGACCACCATCCCACGCTCCGCCTCCACGTTCAGGCGAGCGCCTTGCAAAGCTCGGTGAACGAGCGATCGTAGCGATACACGATGCCCATGTGCGTGTCGTCGAACTCCTCGTAGATATAGGGAATGCCGAGCTCGTCCAGACGGGCGCAGAAGACGCGGGCGCCGATGTGGAGGTTGAACTCGTCTCGCGACCCGGCGTCGAGGTAGATCGTCTTCATCGAGCGCAGCGCCATGGCGTGCTCGCGCGCCATGTGCACCGGGTCGTTGCTCTGCCAGCGAGCCCAGACATCGCCGCGGATCTCGCCGCTCGGCAGCTTGATCGGCAACCCGATGCCCATGGGACCGTCGGGATCGGGCGAGTAGCATGCAGCCATCGCCAGGATGTTGATGACCTCCATCGCTTCTTTGGTTTTTTTCGGCAGCCCCTCAAACCAGCGCACGAAGGGCACAACGCCGCCGGCGCGCTCGATGCCCGCCAAGAACTTCGGAAAATCTGGTAAGTAGCAAAACGCGAAGTACGCATCGCCCGCATGCGAACCGAGCGCGCCGAAGACGTCAGGGTGGCGCATTGCAAGCCGCATCGCTCCGTAACCGCCGCTCGACTTGCCGGTCACGCCTCGATGGTCGCGGGAGGCCTTCGTGCGCAAAGATTCATCGACGAACGGCACGAGTTCGCTCACGATATAGGTCTCATAGTTGCCCGTGGCCGTCGAATCCGCATACTGGCTGCCACCCAAGCGAGTGAAGCAGTCCGGCAACACGCAGATGCACGGCGCGATCGCTCCTGTGCCGATGAGCCGGTCAAGCCTCCGATCGATGCTTTCAGCCCAATGATCGAAATTGAACATCATCCGGCCGCTGCCGGTGAAGCCAGACAGCCAATAGATCACCGGATATCGTTCTTGCGAGCGCTCGTAGCCCGCCGGAAGGTAACAGTACAGATCGCGCCTGACCGGGTCGCCGAGCGCGTTGCCGGCGAGAGCCTTCGAGGTGTAGGAGAGGACGCGCACCTCGCCGCGTTGGTATGTCTCCATGAGCTGCGGCTTAGACGTGCGGACCGCAAGGTCCGTGCGTCGGCTCAGCGAGCGTCGTACGAAACGCGATAGATCGCGCCGCGCTGGTCGTCGCTGATGTAGAGCGAGCCGTCCGGAGCCACGGCGACGCCGACCGGCCGGCCATCGAACGAACCGTCGCGCAACCATCCCGTGACGAAGTCGCTATAGCCCGTCGGACGGCCACCCGAGAACTTCACAAGGACGACCTTGTCGCCCGTTGGATCGCTGCGGTTCCACGATCCGTGGAACGCGACAAAGGCGTCCCCTTTGAACGCCGCCGGGAACTGGTTGCCATAGTAAAAGGCGATTCCAAGGGGAGCTGAGTGCGCTTGGAAGTCCAAAGCGGCCGGCGTCTCACCGGTGCAGCTGGCGCGGGCGTACTCAGGGTTCGGCAAGCGGCGGGGTGCGGATGGATCGGGATAGCATTGCGGCCAACCGAATTTTTCCCCAGCGCTCACGAGGTCGAGTTCGTCGGGGGGAAGGTTGTCGGTCACCGCTTGGGTCGGACCGATGTTGTCGCGCTGATTGACGACCGCCCACAAGCGCCCGCTCGCGTCAAAGGCGAGACCCGATGCGTTGCGCAGGCCGCTCGCGAAGATGCTGCCGGAGCCCCCACCAGGAGCGTAGCGTAGCACCGTAGCAAACCGTGCGTCGCTCTCGGCGCAGACGTTGCAGTCCGAACCCGAAGAGACGTAGAGCGAGCCATCGCCCGCGACCGCCAGCGCGCGCCGGTTGTGGTCGCCGCCTTGGGGCATGTCGGAGGATAGGGTTACCGCCTGGCGTGACGGGTAGGCATATTCGATGATACCGGACCACGTCGCGACGTACAGCTTTCCTTTGTAAAAGGCGAGTCCGTGCGGATAGGAAAGCCCGCTTGCGAAGACCGACGGCCGCGCATCACCCGAGCTGCCGTGGGGGATGACGACGACGGCTCCGGCGTTGGTCTCCGAAACGAGCAAGTCGCCGTTCGGCGCGAAGGCCAGGAAGCGCGCGCCGGGGACGTGTGTGGATACTTGGGCAATGGTGAACCCGGCCGGCACTGCGAGCGAGCGTGCGCCATCTGAGGCAAGCGAACCGGCGCAGCTCGCGAGCAGGCCGCTCGCGGCAGCGACGACCAAGCTTTTGCATGCACGGCGGAACACGAGAAAATATTCGGGGCGATTTTTCAATCGCCCCGCTACGGTCTTGGAATCGTGCGTTCGGTCAGGAGGTCTTGCTGAGCAGCGTTTTCAAGAAATCTTCGCCGGCGCTTGCGCCGATGGTGCGCTGGCCCACGTTGCTGTGGCTCGCTGTTCCTGGCTTGGGCTTGTACCGGCGCAACAGCGATCCGCCCGCCTTCTGCGCGGCTTCGATGAGCTCGTCTTGGGTCTCGACGTTGCGGGCGGCAAGATATCCGAGCACCAGGCCCGACAGAATTCCCACGCTTTGGATCAAGACGTAGACGCCGTCGTGCACGTTCGGCGTCTTGGAGTTCGCGTACACGAACAGGCCGCAGACGCCGCCCATGAGCGCTCCGACGAAGAAGCCGAACGAGACGATGGCGCCCGTCCGCAGCTGCTTGAAGCGCAGCTCGAATTGATCTTGGCCATCACCTGTTCCGTGTGCGTGCGTGTTCAGCATGGAAGCCCCCGTGTGTCAGGGGTGAGAACCCCTGAGCGGTCAATGACGCACTTCCTGTGCGTCGCTTACAGATATAATCGGCGCGGCTTGGGTTGGCACCCTTAGCGGCTCGACGATGTGACTCTCCTCACCTCAAGTTTGGCGCGATGCAAGGAACGAGGCACCGTCCGCGGTATGGTGCGGGATGATCAACCGCGAGCGGATGACCGGCGCCGTCTTGGATTTGCTGCGGCTGGACAGTCACAGCAAGGCGGAAAGGCCGGTAGCCGACTATCTAACCCGTTGCCTTGCCGACCTCGGTTGCCGGCCCCAAGAGGATGCCGCGGGCGCTGCGGTCGGGTCGAACAGCGGCAACATCGTCGCACGTCTGGAAGCCTCAGCCCCCGGTGCAGCGCCGCTGCTGTTGTCCGCGCACATGGATGTCGTGCCCCCGGGTCTGGGCGTACAGCCGGTGCGCGAGACGGAGCGCATCCGCTCGGACGGCACGACGATTCTCGGAGGTGACGACAAGAGCGGACTTGCAGTCATCCTCGAAGTGCTGCGTTCCTTGGAAGATCAGGGCGTCGCACACGGCCCGGTAGAGATCGCATTCACGATCTGTGAAGAGATCGGATTGCTTGGCGCAAAGGGGCTCGATTACGGGCGTTTTCAAGCGCGCGATGCGATCGTGCTCGATTCCCCGCGTGCTACCGAACTCGTGACGCGCGCGCCGAGCGCGGATCGCTACATCTTCACCGTCCACGGCCTCGAAGCGCACGCGGGGATGTGCCCCGAGAACGGGATTTCCGCCGTGCGCGTCGCTGCCGAAGCCATAGCCGCCATGCCGCTGGGCCGGGTCGATGTGGGCACGACCGCAAACGTCGTGATCGCCGGCGGTCCGACCGCGACGAACGTCATCCCCAACCTGTGCGTGGTGCGTGGCGAGGCGCGCGCCCTCGATGAAGCGCGGCTCGATGCGGTGATGCGCGAAATCCGCGGAGCGTTTGCCGGTGCGGCGCAAGGGGCGAAGATCGAACTCGGTGGGCAAACACGACGCGCCTGGGTCGAAGAGCAATGTTCGCGTGAATACCATAGCTTTCAGATCGCCGACGACGCGCCGATCGTCAGGCTCATCCAGCGCGCGGCACGGACGCAGAACACCGAGGTGAAGACCGTCACCATCGGCGGGGGCTCCGATGCGAACGTTTTCAACCAGCACGGCATCGCCAGCGTCAACCTCGGCACGGGCATGCGCGACATCCACACGGTGAACGAGTGGATCGACCTGGCAGACTTCTATCGCTGCGCGGAGATCGTGCTGGAGTGCGTCAAGGAGCGCGCCGCCGCCTAGGCCAAGGCTGGAGTCTCGATGCGGACCTATTCCTTCGGTTCATCGCCGGTACGCGGTGGCGACACCCCAGCTGTATACGGCTTGCTCGCGGCGATGGGCATCATCTTCATCCTCGACTGGATCGCGCACGGCGCGCTGAGCGTTTGGATGGTGTGGCCGGCCAACGTGTCGTGGTTCTCGACGCTGCAGCTCTGGCGGGCGTTCACGTTCCCGTTCGCGCATGGCGCGAACTTCTTGTACTTGATCATGGATGCGCTCGTGCTCTACTTCTTCGGTGGATCGCTCGAGCGTGCATGGGGATCGGGCCGTTTCCTCTTCTTCTTCTTCGCTGCGGGCATCGTGCCTGGGCTCGTGGAGATCGCCCTCTCACCCTGGACGGGCGGAGCTGTCTTTTTCGGCATGGTGGGTGGTTTTGTGGCGATGGTCGTCGCCTTCGCCGCTATGGCGCCGTATCAGACCGTGCTCCTGTTCATCTTCCCGCTGCAAGCACGATGGCTTGCCGTCATCTCGGTCGCGTACGAGCTGTTCGCGCGCACGGGCCTTTACGGCGGCCCATGGCAAGCCATTCTTGCCGTCGGGGCGACGGCCGGCTTCGCGTATGTCTTCCAGGTGACGCGGTTCTCGTTCCGTTTCCGCCGAGGAAGCGGACCCACGCTCAAGGAGCGGATCGAGCGCTGGCGTCAAAGGCGCCGCATGCGCGAGTGGCAACGCAGGGTGGCCCGCGCGGAGCGACCCGAAGACCTCTTCAAGCACAAGAAATAGCTCAGCGCTGCTCGCCGCGCTCCGAAGAAAGACGGATCTCGGTGATGACGTCCTGGGCCGCGGCATACAGCGGCAGCAGCGGATTGCCTTCCCTACGGATCTCGCTTTCCTCGGTCGGGCCTGACGTATAGACGCCGTCGGGTTTGAGCACGTAGAACACGACGCTTGATCCGACCGGCGTCGCGTGTGCGCTTGTCTTCGAAAAGCGCTGGAACACCGCGCCCGCTTGGTTCAAGAACCGCCGGCTCGCGTTGCGAACTTTTTCCTTTCCGCCCGCGCCGATGATGCCGCCGCCGCTACCGAAGTAAAGGCTCGTGGTCCCGTCAGCGATGACCACGAGACTGACCCATGTCGCGACGGCGCCGCGACCGGCCGCGAACTCCATCAAAGCCGCGATGATGCCGTCGGAGCGCTGCAAGTTCCCGAGGTCCCTGGCTGAGAGCGAAAAAATCCGCTCGCGCAGACCCTTGGCAACGGCGCCTGGGTCGGCTGCGGCCATTTTAGCGGCCGGTGCGGACGATCTCTTCGAGTTTTGCGCGGTCGAGCTTGACGACGCGGCCACGGCGTAACTCGAGCGCGCCCATGTCCTCGAGATGCGACAGCGCGCGGCTGCCCATGTCACGAACGGTCCCCACCCGGGCCGCGAGATCGGATTGGGTGATGCGCTCCACGCCGCTTTCCCCTGGGGCCATGCCTTCTTTTGATGAGGCGTAATCGAGCAGCACTCGCGCGATGCGGGTGAGCACGCGCCCGAACGCAAGGTTGCCGGCCGCGCCGCTGAGTCTGCGCTGGCGCTGTGAGAAAAAACGCGTCACGCCGAGCGCGATCTCCGGACTGCGCTGCACCAAGCCGCGGACGAATTGTGCCGGCAGTTCGATGATCTCGACCTCACCGCGGGCGATGACGGTCGCCTCAGCCGTCCCTTCGTCAAAGACGGAGGCTTCGTTGAACATGCTGTAGGGCAACACGTCGTAGAGAACGATTTCTCTGCCTTCGTCAGCCGCGCGGGTTACCTCCACGACGCCGCGGCGCACGATGGCGAGTTGCGGCCAGTTCGTCCCTTCGGCGACGATGACCATGCGGTCGTGATAGTTGCGCTCTTTGGCGGCGCGGTCGACCTCTCGCAGCAGATCGTTGGGCGCGTTGCGGAACATGCGAAGTTGGCGCAGGAACGCGATGCGCGGCGTATCCCCTTGCATTGCCGGGTCGGGAAGCCGCGTGAGCCGGATGATCCAGCGATTGTCGCCGGCGTTGCGGATGTCCCATGAGGCCAAGCCTTCGCGCTCGGTTTCAAGATGCGAACGAAGCGCTTTGGGTTCGTAGTCGTTCGTGAACTCGACCGACTGGCCGGCAAGGAGCCGATCGAAGGAAGTCAGGACGCGATCGTGGCGCTGCCATGAAGGGAGCTCGCGCAAGTCGACGCGCTCGACTGGTTGCGTTGAGGCTTCGGACATCGCGCGAGCAGTTTCGCGTCCTACCAGTCAAACGCCTGGATTGCGGCCCATGCGTCCGGGCCGGTGCCCGCCCAGTCGAAGAAGGTCTCGCCAATCGCACCGCCAGATTTCGACGCATCGAGCGACCAGCGGATCTCGCGTCCTGAAGGTGCGTCCGTGCCCTCCAATGCCACGCTCTGTCCGGCGACGTTGACCGGAATGTCACGTCCGGCGAGTTGTCGCGTCTGCGTCACCGCGGCGGCGGCGGCACCGGCGACTTCGCCACGACCGTACTCGTGATGCGCGGCTTCGTCGAAGTAATGCCAGTACTCCATGGGCTGCAGGACGTCGGCATAGTGGGCGATCCCCGCATACGGATAGTCGCTTTGATTACCGAACCGCGGCGACGCGACGGTGGCCACGATCAGGTAGTGCGGACCCGTGGCCGCGCGCACGTCATGGATGTATTGGACCATCCGCTCGCGCGCCTTCGGTCCGTCGCCCATATAATTGTCCCCGGTTTCCAAGTCGAGCGCCAGACCGTCAAAGCCGTTGCCGCTCGGCGTGACGTACTCTGCGGCGGCGATCGTCTCTGCGAGATCCTGGGTAGTGGCCCGACGGGGAACCGTCCAGGCGAGGAGCTTGATGTTGGCGGATGCGGCCGCATCGATGAGCTCGTCGAGCCAGGCGTGAGCGGCTTGGGTCTGCGCCATGGTGCAGGCGCCACGGGCCATGCGTAGCTCGAGGACGTGGATGCCCGTCCGTTGCGCTTCGGCGACCACGCGGATCGGATTGTAATGATGGAAGTTCCGCGGGTCGCCCGCAAGCGACGAGAAGTACAGGAACATCCCCTTGCCGCTGACGGCTCCCGCAGAGGCGGAGGGCAACGCGCCGGGCGTCTGCACCACGAGGGCGCTGGCTTGGATCGATTCCTCGCTCGTCTCGGCAGCAACGCTGTAGCGATAGCGAGCGTTCGGCTCGACCCCGCTATCGTGGTAGGAGTGCTTGGTCGCAGGCAGCGTCGCGATGAGTTCGGGGCGCTCGCCCTCGCCGCTCGAACGGAAGATCTCATAGCCGCTCACTTGCGCTGAGGCATCAAGCGGTGTCCACCCGACGTCCACCAGGTGCGGGCCGACGGCGGCAGCGGCGACGTCGAACGCCTCAATGCCTGCATCGGGCGCCGGCAGCGTCTTCGTGAGCGTCTGGCCTTGCGACGAGATATTTACGACCACCGAACGCGACCAGCCGATGGTGACCGTGGCTCCATCCGGCGCTACCGCCGAACGCTCGCGTTCGATGAGTTGGCCGGTCGAGGCTGAAAACGCAGCTCCCGGCATCGAGGCTGGTGCGGCCAGCGAGGCGACCCAGGTGCCGTCGGCACTGAGCGACCACGGAGACGGGAGAAGGCGCTTCGCCGGCGTCGTCGCCGCATGCGAAGCCGGCATCGGTTTGAAGGCGACCCGGGTGCTGGAGACTTTGCGGTGCGCGGTCGCTGGCGTCGATTGCGGAGCGACACCAAAGATCGACTGAAGCAAAGACGCTATGAAACGGCCGCCGATCGATGGGCGGTTGCTCGCGGGGGCTGCGGGCGGGCGCGCGGACGCATTCGCGCGAGCTCCATGGGTCGCAGGCGGTGCTTGCTCACGCGCAAAGGAATTTGCGCGAGCTACATGGGTCCCGCCGAATGTAGACGTCGGATGAGTCCTACCGACTGTAGCCGTCGCGAATGTATTCGCGACATGACTGTGGGCGGATGCATTCGTGCCAGTTACGTGGACGGGCGACGCATGCGACCGGGCGACTTGGGGGGCCGGCGCCGGCTTGAGCGTGCCGCCGACGATCGCGAGCACGAGCGGTGCGACGAATGATGCGGCGATCGCAGTGAGGATCGCGGGCGGTATCGCGGTCGACGGAACCGGTCGCGCGATCTCCACGTATTCTTCGCGCCGGTTCTCGATGCTGTCAGCGGCACGCGCATGATCCCGAAAGCCGGCACGCAGTGCGATCAAGCGCGCTTGCTGCTGCCGCTGGCGGCGCTCGATCGCCTCGAAAAGATAGGGTTCTTCTTGCCGCCGCTTCCGGAGCGTAGCGAAGCGATGCGCTTTCTTGCGCGTGGCCGACGGTCGCGCTCGCTTGCTCATCACTTTCGCCGCAAGGTCAGGAGAAAAAAGCGCGGCCGCAGATGCTGACGCCGCCCTCTTCTCTTTCCATCGGCGGCTGGACAGCGTCCCTGCAGTCGAGCTGGAGCGCTTGAAGTTAGCGCTGGGAATCCCGTTTCCTATCCAGCCATGGGGACGTGAGCGGGCTCATGACGCGATGGTCCAGGGCGGCGCCGCCAATGGCCCCCGGCCGATGAGAGGTCCATGAAACCGGAGCGATTGGATCGAAACGCGGGACCGCTCCGGGAATGAAACCCGCAGACCGCACGTATAGTATACGGCCATGCCAAATCGCCGACGCCATCGCCTTCCCACCGTATTCGCCGGTTTCGGAGCATCCTGCGTCGTGCTCGCGCTCGCAGCGGGTCTTTGCTCTTGCCTTGCTCCGGCGGCGGGCGCACAGGTCAGCCCGAAACCCACGCTGACGCCGACCGACGTCGACGGCGTCATCGCTCTGGTGCTCGGCCGCAACCCGGACGTGCATTCCTACTCGGCGCACACCACGCTCGACATCCACCAGGTCAACTTTCCGTATCTGCATCCGGTGCTGGACGGACACGTGTACTACACCGCGCCCGGATACACGGTCTACGACTTCCCGCACACGCCCTCGTACTTGCAGGGCATCACCCGGGTCGAAGGCGCGATGGGCATGGCGAGTCGATGGCGGCGTTGCTACGACATCGGCCTTGAAGACCAGCCGGGCGTCTACATCCTGCACATGGTGCCGAAGATCCGCGGTGAGGTCTCGCAGATGGACGTGACGGTCAACAAGCGCAACGGCGACTTGGAGCACTTCAGCTGGTCGTATCATGACTCGGACGACAACATCTCCCTAACGCAATACTACGGCAACGTGAAGGGATATGATGTCGTGACGCTTCAGCAGACCGATATTACGCGCCATCACATCCGTGCCAAAGGCACGGGGACGTTCGACTCATTTCAATATAACGTTCCGGTTCCTACACCCACGCCGACCCCGTCCGACCCCCTCCATCAGTGCGATAACTAGCAGGCCGCAACAGGGCGCTCGTGCGCGGGTCGATAAGCCGCTTGCATGAGCAACGCATCACAAGGTTTTGTCATCTGGTTCACCGGCCTCTCGGGCGCCGGCAAGACCACCCTCGCTCAGCTGCTGGAACCGCGGCTGCGCGCGGCCGGGCTGAACGTCGAGATGCTGGACGGCGACGTCGTCCGGACCAATCTTTCAAAGGGTTTGGGGTTTTCGCGCGAGGATCGCGACACGAACGTCCGCCGCATCGGTTTTGTCGCCCATCTGCTGGCGCGTAACGGCGTGGCGGTGATCTGTTCTGCCATCTCCCCATACCGCAAGACGCGCGATGAGGTGCGCGCGCAGATCGGACCGGGGTTCATCGAAGTCTTCGCCGATTGCCCGCTCGACGTGTGCGCCACCCGCGACGGCAAGGTGGAGATGTACGAGAGAGCGCGCCGCGGCGAATTGAAAGAGTTCACCGGCGTTTCCGACCCGTACGAGCCGCCGCTGCAGCCCGAGGTGCACGTCCGCACGCAAGAGGAAGCTCCGGACGAGAGCGCGCGTCGGATTCTCGACTTTTTGGCGTCCAGGTCGCTCTTGACGCTCGATGCCATCCGCTGACCTTAACGCACCCCACGGGGGGAGGCTTAGCGACGCACAGGTCAAGGATGCCGATGTCGCGAGCGCGCGCGAGCGCGCGGCGAAGCTCCCTCGCATCCGGTTGAGCGATCGCTCGATCTGCGACGTCGTGTGCCTGGGCACAGGCGTGTACTCTCCGCTCGACGGTTTCATGGGCAAGGCCGACTACGAAGCGGTGATCGCGGGGATGCGTCTCGCGAACGGGCTGATCTGGCCTATCCCGATCACCCTACCGGTAAGCGACGACGAAATCGGCGCGGTCCGCGAGAAAGGCCGAGCGGCGCTTGTGACCGACAGCGGTTCGGTGCTCGCGACGATCGATGTCAGCGAGATGTTTCCGTCGGATGTCGCGCGAGAGGCGCCTGCCGTCTACCGGACGTCCGAGGCGACCCATCCGGGCGTCGCGCTCATCGCAAACGCTCCGAAGACGCTCGTCGCCGGAAAACTGACCTTGCTCGATGCGCCGGATTTCGGTTTCCCCAACGAATACCGCACGCCCGCGCAAACGCGGGAGCTTTTCTCCTCACTGGGCTGGAAGACGGTCGTGGGCTTTCAAACACGCAACCCCGTGCACCGCGCGCACGAGTACCTCCAGAAAGTCGCGATGGAAACGGTCGACGGCCTCATGCTGCACCCGCTTGTCGGGCTCACAAAAGATGACGACATCCCGGCGACGGTCAGGATGGACTGCTATCGGACGCTGCTCGCGAAGTACTACCCGCCCAAGCGCGCCGTGCTTTCGATCTTTCCGGCTGCGATGCGCTATGCCGGACCGCGCGAAGCCATCCTCCACGCGATTGCGCGGAAAAACTATGGCTGCAGTCATTTCATCGTCGGTCGCGATCACGCGGGCGTCGGGTCGTACTACGGATCATTCGACGCGCAGCACATCTTTGACGGCATCGAAGAGGAACTCGGCATCGCCATCCTGCGGTTCGACAATGCCTCTTGGTGCAACGCCTGCGAAGCCATGGTCACCGATAAGACCTGCCCGCATGGCGCAGCCGATCGGGTCAGTCTCTCGGGCACGAAGGTGCGCGAGATGCTGCGCGCCGGGCAGCGGCCGCCGCGCGAGTTCTCCCGCCCCGAGGTGGCAGACATCTTGATCGAAGCGATGGCGGCGACGCCTGAAAAAGCCACCCCGGCGCGCTAGCAAGAGCCCATCTCCTCTCAAGTGAGATAGGATGACGATCAAGGTCCAGTTTCCTCACGAAAACGTCGGCGACGAGTTTGTCCGGCAAGAAGACGCGTTCCGCGGCTGGATCTCGGACGAAGCGGGCTCAGAGTATCCGGTCGAAGCAGACCGGTACCATCTGTACGTTTCGCTCGCATGCCCGTGGGCGCACCGCACCATCATCGTACGGATGCTGCGGGGACTCGAAGACGCCATCGGGATGACCGTAGTGGACCCGGTGCGTGACGAACGCGGCTGGGCGTTCACCGAGGGACCCGATCACACCCTCGATCCGATCAATGGTTTCGCCTTCTTGAGCGAGGCATATTTTCTCACCGATCCAGGTTATCGCGCTCGCGTCACCGTCCCCGTGCTCTGGGATAAGAAGACAAAGAAAATCGTCAGCAATTCTGACGACGACATCATGCGCATGTTCGAGACCGAATTCGATCCGCTTGCCAAGAACGATCTTGACTTCTACCCCGCGTCGCATCGAGCGGAAATCGAGGACCTCAACGAACTCATCTACGTGACGGTCAACAACGGCGTCTATCGCGCCGGCTTTGCAGGCTCGCAAGCGGTCTACGAACGCAACGCGCGCGAAGTCTTCAAAACGCTCGATCTCCTCGAGGAGCGACTCTCCACCCAGCGCTATCTCTTCGGCGGGACTCCGCTTGAAACGGATTGGCGACTCTTCGTGACCCTCGTGCGCTTCGATCCCGTCTACTTCGGCCATTTCAAATGCAATCTGCGTCAGATCGCTCAGTACCCGAACCTTTTCGGTTATCTGCGTGACCTGTACCAGATCCCGGGCGTGGCGAGCACGGTCAATTTCGACCACATCAAGCGTCACTATTACCTCACGCACGAGGACATCAATCCGACGCGCATCGTGCCGATCGGGCCGATCCAAGACCTCATGGCGCCGCACGGCCGCGAACGCCTCTAAAAATGTAGGGGGCGACTGGAAAGTCGCCCCATTAGCCGTAGGGGGCGACTGGAAAGTCGCCCCTTTGAGCTATTGCGGTGCGACTTGTTTGAAGCCCGCCGGTATGTCGAAGAGTCCGCTGTCCCCCGAGCCGAGCTGCTTCACATCGCCCCGCTCGATCACGGTCGAAATGCCTCCGGCTTGCTGTCCAGTCGCCCCACCGGCGAGGTTGAAGGTCAGCATTTCCCATATGACGAGGCGGCCTGAGGGCGCTGTGGGTCCGTTTTTCACGGTCGCACTCACCTTCGGCTTGCAGCCAGGGCTGCCCACCGTCGCAAGCCCGGGCTGCAAGAGCGGGTTCTCCATTTTTGGCGGCGGCTTCATGGTTGGATTCGGATTTCGCAGCTCCGGCTGTGGATAGCTCGATACGAACTCCGTCATGGCCGTCCCGAAGGTGCCGTTCTTGCACGAACCGGTCGCTTCCGTTGAGACGACCTTGAATGTCATCTGGTAGCCATTCGTGTCGACGCCGCCCAAGTTCATCGATCCCAAGCTCGTGGTCGTGACGGTGACGGCGACTTTTGCCGTTCCCGGTTGCGGCGGCGCCATGCTCTGCTGCGGCTGCGGCTGCGGCTGTGGTGGCGGCGTTTCCATCGTCTCCTGAGCGGGATTGGGCGTGGCGATCCAATAGGTCTTTTGCCCGTAGTCGAGATGGATGATCTCGCGTTTCGCCGGAATCGTGATCGTGCCGGTCGCGTCCTTGACGTCGTCGTTCCGTTCCATGTTGTTGAGGTAATAGAGCGAGGAGGGAATGCCGTTGCTCATCATGCTCATCGCATTTTTTATCATGCCGAACAGCCCGCCGGCTTTTTTCTGCGTCGCGGCGGCCCAGTCGGCGTCAAAGCTTCCATTGCTGTAGGAACCTGGCGCCGGACTTCCCTTTGTAATGACCTTGGTGATCTCGTTATAGCTGAGAGCGCTATCAGCCGCATGCGCCGGTACGACCGGGCCCGTCGCGACCGCCAGCACGATGGCTGCGCACACGATCGCTGCGCCAAAACCAATGCGAACGCCCATGTTGCCTCCAAGTCAGAGCACAAGTATGGGCCCTCGGTTTCGCAGGTCGTTTTGCGCGCCCTGCGTGCGCGGGATACTAGAAGGCCGCTGTTTGGTGAATCCGGTCGAGCCGGCCGTTCGATTCTGCAATCTCGCTGGCACGCAGCAACACGGGTACGAGAAGCAAACCGGACGCGGCGACCAGGGTGAGCGCGACGAACCACTTCATGGTATGATGCTACCTCTTCCGTCTGACCCCGCGCTTGAGGCGTTTGTGACAAGCCCGCTGGGGCCGCGGGGACGCCGCCGGCGGGCATTTGGGCCGGGGAGGCGGCGACTGGGATACGGAAAGCCGACGGCCTCAGAAAGGCGATCTCCGTGATGCAGGTGGGCAAGCGGGTGCGGGCGTTGCGCTCGATAGACCTCGGCGAGGCCGGGAAAGTAGAACGAGGCGCTATCGGCGTCCTCGAAAGCATGAACAACGGACCGTATATGCCATACCTCGTACGCTTCGAAACAGGCACTTTCGCCTTCGAAGAGGGTGAGATAGAAGAGGCCGAGCCGGATTCCTGAAAAGGCCCTGAAAGCCATAATTCATGGGCGCAGGCTGCCCATTCGCGCAACGCCGAAATACCGATTATGAGAGTCTTGCTGGTCGAGGATGATCCGAGCCTGTCATCCTCTTTACGAAGGGCGCTCGAAGCGCAGAAGTTCTCCGTGACAGCGGTCGGCGATGGCAACAACGGCCTGCACGAGTTATGCGGCAACGACTACCAGGTCGCCATCCTGGACGTGCTGCTGCCCGGCCGGGACGGTCTTTCCGTCTGCGCCGAAGCTCGCAAGCAAGGCATCTCTACCCCCATATTGATGCTCACCGCCCGCAACGCCGTGTCCGATCGCGTGACCGGACTCAACAGCGGTGCCGACGACTATCTGCCCAAGCCGTTTGCGTTCCCCGAGTTGCTGGCGCGCGTGCACGCGCTCCTGCGGCGTCCCAAGAACGAGGTCAAGCCTCGGAACGTCACGGTCGGCAAGCTCTCTATCGACGTGCTGCGCCATCAATTCGCGTGCGACGGCCGCGTCTTGCACCTCACGCGGACCGAATACCGGCTCTTGCTCTACCTGATGGAAAACGCGGGGATCGTGCTCACCAAAGACTCGATTTTGGACCGCCTGTGGGGCGGCGAACACGGGGGGAATTCGAACATCCTCGAAGTCTACGTCAAGATGCTGCGACGCAAGCTCTCGGCTGCCTGCGGGGATCAATTCATCCGCACGGTGCGCGGCGTAGGATACACGATCGACAAGGCATGATCGACAAGCGGGGCGTCATGACGAACATCGGGGCGCCGCGCGTTCGCCTCACGCTCGCGTACGCGGCCCTGCTCGCATTGCTGCTGGCGGCGTTCTCGATCATCGTCTACGTGCTCCTCTCGATGGTCGTGTTCCAGGACATCGAACCATTCCGAGATGATGCCGGCATCGTGGCGGCTGCGCACCGCATGCTCGACGTGTACTTGGTGCGTTTGCTCATCGCCAACGGGATCGGGCTTGTCTTCGTCGTGGCGGTCGCCGCCTTTCTCGCGAAGATCACGCTTCGTCCCCTCGAACGCGCCATCGCGTTGCAGCGGCAGTTCACAAACGACGCATCTCACGATTTGCGTACCCCGCTCGCCGTCATCCGCACCGAGGCTTCCGTCGGCTTGGCAGACGGATCGCTGCCCGACGGCGCACGAGACCAGCTGCGCATCATCGACGAGCAAGCCCAGCGCATGCAGCGGCTCATCGATCAGCTCATCACGCTCTCCCATCTGGACGCTGACAGCGCGCTCGACCGCGAGCCCACGGATCTGCGTGCCGTCGTCAACGGCGTCGTCCGCGATCTCGCGCCGCTCGCCTTAGCCCGGACGGTCGATCTCAAACTTGGACGCAGCGAAAGCGCGGTCGTCATGGGCGACGAACTGAAGCTGTCGCAACTGGTCGGCAATCTCGTGGACAATGCGATCAAACACGGGCGCGAGCGTTCGACGGTCGACATATCCGTGTGGCAAAACCGCGACACGGCCTTCGTCGCGGTGAGCGATAAGGGTGGCGGCATACCGGCGGACGATCTCGAGCGCATCTTCGAGCGCTACCAACGCGTCAATGGGGCGACGAGCAACGGCGCACAGCGAAACGGAGCGAGCGAGGTCCATGGCTTAGGCCTGCCGTTGTGCCGGTGGATCGCGCGCGCGCACGGCGGCGAGGTGACGGCTCGCAGCACGCTTGGCGAGGGCAGCGTTTTCACCATCCGCCTCCCGGCAATGAACCCCTAATACCGGACACCAAGGAGAATCAGATGAAGCAACAAGTGCGGGGCGCGATCAGAATAAAATTGGCTGTGGCAGCGGCTTCGCTCCTCGCGAGCGGCGGCGTGCTGCTCGGCCATCAGAGCGAGCCCGCGCGGGCTACCGCCTCCGCCGCGGTCGAAATCGCCGACAAGGCCCTCACCGGTTCCGCGCTTCTCGAGGATGAGGGACCGTACAACATGATCGATGCCATCGGACCGAGCGGCATCACTCAGCAGCAGGCGACCGAAGAGGTCACCTCGCGTACGATGATCGGCGGTTTGCCCGTGCCGGGCGGCGCAGGCAGCGGACCGTACGGAGGTGGGCAATGAAGAGACTCATAGCAGCTGCGCTCATCGTGTTCACGTCTGCAAGCGTGGCGTATGGCGACAGCTTCTTCCATCGCCTGCGAGTCGATGGGCTCGTCAGCGACGGCGTGACGCTGTACCACACCGGCGACTATCAGCACTCTATCCAGAAATTCGACGACGCGTTGTCGCTCTCGAGCGGTAACGTCGAAGCGCTCTTCGACCGGGGGCTAGACCAATATGCGCTCGGCCAATATCAAGCCGCGGCCGACGATTTCCAAGCCTGCCTGAAACTGCAGCCGGACTTCGTGCCGGCACAGTTCAACCTCGGCGTCGCCGACATCGCGCTCAGCCAGCTCGACGCGGCCAAAGCGATCTTCCAAGAGATCATCAACCAGCACCCGTCTTCGGTACGCGCGCATTTCGACATGGGGTTGTCGAGCTATCTGGCGGGAGACACAAGCGGAGCCGCTGCGCAGTTCACGGTCGCAGCGCTGTTGCATCCCCAGTACGTGCAAGCCCACTACGACAAGGCCCTCGCGCTGTACCGGACCGGCAATCTCGTCGCCGCGGATCAAGAAGCCGGCGAGGCGTTGAAGTTGAGCAACTCCTTCGCCAAAGCGTACTTCCTCCGAGGGGCCATCCGCTTGCGCCAGGGCAACGACGACGACGCGCGATCGCAGTTCCAACAAGCGGCGCGATTCTCGAGTGATCCGGTGCTCAAGTCCTTGTGCGGCCAGATCATCGCGCAGATCGGAGCCTAAGAGTGGTCGGAATAAGAAGGGGGCGATTTTCCAATCGCCCCCTACATATGTGGAACCAGCGTTATTTCAGTTAAATGATTGCAGTTTGAGGTTTTTACGAACGACTGAGAGCGTCGGGGACGAAATCAGGGCGATGTAGTAGGCGTGGAGCTCCCGCGAGTTGAGCGCGGTGCGCACGAAGTCAGGTTTGGGCCAGCCTCGAACCGCCGGCGCGTCGCTGCGCAGGCTCCGTTTCTCGAATGGGCCGATCTCTCGCACGGTGGCACCCTCCTCCAGGCCTTCCCACGAGCTTCGAACCTGGTCAATAGAGAAACGTATTGACCGGAGGATTGGTTGCTTCGCCGAGCCAGGCTCGGCGCTCAACGATGCTCGCCGTAGGCCTTTTGGTCGAAGTACCAATCTGGTAATGTATTCGGAAAACCGAAGTCCGAAAAGTAGTACTCGTAGTGGCCGCTATCCGAAAAGATAGCGATATGGCCTTGGGCATCGGCTGAGGCTTGCTTCACCAGCCAGTAGTTTCCGTACGGCGCAAACTCCACGTCCGCGACAGCGCGTCCCACAAGCGGACCCGAACTGCCCATGGCGTCCGCGTGCGCTCGCCACACCTCGTAGAGCCGTGTGTCGACCCACAGGTCTGTCCAAGGGTGCCTTTTGGGGTCTTGCAGCGGACGAAGCTTGAGATGATAGACCTGGTGACCCTGATACGCTTCGATGCCCGCGAGCGCGACGTCGTAGTAGCGGTCGCCATGCACGGATTGCGACGACAGCAGTGGCGCAGCGGTCGTTCCGGGCGCGGGCGTTCCCACCGGCGGCGGAGCCGTGGTGACCGGCGCCGGGGTCGCATAGAGCAAGATGTTATTGTCCGGGGCAGACGGGAACGGATAGCCAAAAAATGTTTCGTGCGTACCATCCCGGTTCGTCACGACATTTTGCATCAGGCCTTTTCCGTCGTTGCGATACCACACCTGATAATCGAATTGATAGCGCCTGCCATGGTGCACGAATACCTCGTGCATCTTGTAGTAGATGTAGGGCGGATCGGCATTGGCGCGCAAGGCGGTCTCGGTGCGCCCGAGGATCTCGTCAGGGGTCAAGGACTCGAGCGGCGATGGGCTGGGGCTTGGAGTTGGTGAGGGTGTCGCACGGGCCGTTGCTTTGCCGGGTGACGCGACCGCGGAGGCCGTGAGATCTCCACTCGCTGCAAGTGTGACGAGAGCGACGGCGGCGAGCATCGCAAGGGTGAGGTGCAATCGCATCTGTCCGAAGGGTTCTCGCGCGAAGCGGAGTCTCCATCCGGAGACTCGAATGGGGCCGCGACCGCCGCGCTCCATACGACAGGGCGCGCTTTTGGGCTGGCAGCAGCACTCACTGAGAGGAGACCACATGAAACAGCGGTTATCCCCACAACATCTCGCCTACGCGGCAAGTCTTGCGGGCGCACTGCTTTGGATCGTACCAGCCGGCGTCGCCAAGGCCGACAGCGGCTATGACTTCCGCTATGGGTCCGGCATCTACAAAGGAAGCGTCACTGACTGCGTGACGAGCGCGACGGTCGGACTTGCGAAGGCGAACTTCGGCGGCGTCCACTCCGAGACTCACCCGAGCAACTCGGCGGTCTACGGCACCAAGACGCCGTACCAAGCGGTCGTCATCTGCACGAAGGCGGGCAGCGCCGTGACCTACACCGAGCTCGTTTTTGGACCCTCGGGCGCCGACCTTCCGAAGCTGTTCAACGCCCTCGACAACGACTTCAAATAGCGAGTAGCTCGCTGCTGTCAACCCGGCCGGTCGGTTCGGCCGGTGAACATCTGTTGCTCGCACCGTAGACTCGCTGAAGAGGTCCGCCGCCATGGCGGCGCGGAACGCGAGTAGGTGCTCGATCTATTCCCTCCCAGCGACCAGCAGCAGGCGGTCATCGACCAGCGCGGCGCCAATCTGCTCGTGCTTGCGGGGCCGGGGACCGGCAAAACAGAGACCCTCGCACGGCGCTTCGCCTCCCTGGTCGGTGATGGAGTACCGCCCCACCAAATCCTTGTGCTCACCTTCTCGCGCCGGGCGGCCGATGAGATGCGCGATCGGGTGCTCTTGCGCATGCACGAAGCGCGTGGCACCGGCCTTGCCGTCTCGGAGCTATTCGTCAAGACCTTCCACAGTTTTTGCGCCAGACTCTTGGATGGCGAACGCCTCCCCGTCCGCGATCGCGGCTTGCTCACACCCGTCAAGGAGCGCCTGCTGTGGCGACGCCTCATGCGCGAGAGAGGTCGATTCGAGAGCTTCGACCCGAGCGTCGCCCAAAGCCCGCAGTTCGCGACCGATTGCCTCAACGTCATCGCGCAGCTCAAGGGCCGAGGCATCAGCGCAGAGCGCATCGCGGCGATCGCAGGGTCCGATCCGCGCCTGCGCGACCTCGCATCCGTCTACGCCGGTATGGAAGCACAGCGACTGCGGCTCGACCTGCACGACTTCCGGGATCTCGTCAACGAAGCGGAACGCGCTTTGCGCGATGCCGGCAGTCCCGCTTCGGCGTGGCTCCGTGCGGCCCGCTTTCGCCATGTCCTCGTCGACGAGTTCCAAGATAGCGACCGCATGCAGCTTGAGTTTCTCGAAGCGATGCAAGCGGTCATCACCCCTGCGCCCACCTTTTGCTTCGTCGGTGACAAGAATCAATCGATCTACCGCTTTCGCGGCGCGTCTCCCGACAACGTGGATGAAGCGCGCCGGCGCTTCGCCTGCACGATCTTGGAGTTGCGCGACAACCGGCGGTCGGCGCAGGCGATCCTCGATGTCGCAAACGCTGACCCTTCGCTTGACGAGGGCTCGAAGACCATGGCCGCAGAGGCACGCCACCGCGGTTCTGTGACGTTCGAGCGCCCACGCACGGTCGAGGACGAGGTGCGCTCGATCCGTGATGCGGTGGTCGGCAAAATCGAAGCGGGATCGCATCCGCGGGATGTGGCGGTGCTCTTGCGGCAAACGCGACCATACCAGGAACTCGTGATGGAAGCCTTACGCGAGGCAAAGGTTCCGGTGGCCGCTCAGCCGACTGCGGGTTTTCACGCCGACGGGCTGGTCGACGCGACGCTCACAGCGTTACGGCTGCTCGCGCAGCCCAGCGACACCGCCCTGTGGCAGCGTTTGCTCGTCAACCCGATCGTCGGCTACCGGCCGATCGACGTGCGCTTCGCGTTTGACGAAGGGCGGCGAGCGGGGATCACCGATCCCGAGGCGATGCTTGCGCGCACCCCGCCCGCCGGCGCAACTCCGATGCGCGACCTCCTCGCGGCCCTGCGACCCTGCCGCGACGCGTTCGAACGCAAAGGGCCGCGTCAGCTCCTCGGCGCCATCGTGGGTGGACTTGATTTGCTGCGGCCGGTGCGAGAGAAGGCTTCGGTGGAAGGCTTCGATCGGCATGCCTCGCCCGCACGGCTCGCGTCGCTTTTCGAAGCGGCGTCGGATTACGAAGAGCTAGCAGCTTCTGACGACCGGGGCGATGCGACATGCGCCGCATTCGTCGAGAATCTGGACGAAACGATCGCCCTGCTCGCCGATACCCGCCAAGCCCCGCCCTCCGCTTCGGAAGGGGTACGCGTGATTTCCATCCACGCGGCGAAAGGACTGGAATTCGATTTTGTGGCGATCCCCCAAGCGCTCGAGGGCGTGTTGCCGGCCGGCATCCGTCAAAACCGGCTGCTGCCGCAAAACGGCGTTGAGAAGCTGCGTCGTTTTGGCGCCGACATCTTCGTCGACGACGACGGGGCGCGGACCGAGGAGCATTCCCTTTGGTATGTCGCGCTCACGCGCGCACGCTCGGAGGTGTTCGTCACGGCCGCGCAAGTTGACGATGACGGCGTTGACCTCCAAGCCTCGAGTTTCACGCGAGCCATCCCTCCTGAAGAGGACGCCTCTCCCGAGTTAAATGTAGGAGGCGACTGGCAAGTCGCCCCGCAAGGGGCGCACCCGGACGAAAGAGGGGCGATTTTCCAATCGGCCCCCACAGGCGTCGTTGAAAAAAGGGCGCCTTTCCAGGCGCCCCCTACAGGTATCGTTGTGCCGATCGAGGCGCTGTCTCCGACGAGCATCGATCGTTTCATCGCATGCCCAAGGCGCTTCTACTACGGCGACGTCTTGCATTTGCCGCGCCACGAGGATGACTCGACCCGTTACGGACAGCGCCTTCACGAGCTGCTCGCCGGGCTTCACGAGATCGAGGCGGACTTCGAAAGCGAGCGCGATGCCGATGCGGTCGCGGCGCGCTGCAGAGAGACGTTACGCGCGCTCCTCTTCGGGGAAGCCGCGGACGATCGCGGCGCAGTGTTGCGATTCGAGCGCGAAGAGCTCGCCCGAAAACTTGACGAGTATGTCGGCCTTCTCGCGAGCGAGGCCGCGGCTTCGCCATTTCGCGTGATCGCCCGAGAACTTGTGGTGAGCTCGACGCTCGACGGGCTCACGATCCATGGAAGGGTGGACCGCGTCGACCGGCTCGCCTCCGGCGAACTCGTCATCCGCGACTACAAAGCGGGGCGCAAGCACGCCAGTCTCGCGCCGGCGCTGCGCAACGCGTTCGAACGGCTCGATGCCGGCGACGTGCTCTTCGGGGACGCGCCGAAAGGTTTGAACGTGCAAGCGTTGCTCTACATCCCGGCGGTGGAGACCCGCTTCAACGCGCGCGTGGCCGCTGTGGAATACGTGTATTTCCGGGGCAAGAACATCGAAGAGAGCGGCGTGCTGCGCGACCGCACGGACATCGTCGACGGCGGGGAGAGCGGTTCGAAGAAATCGATAAGCAGGGGCGAAGTCGAGCGCGCGCGGCGTGACATCGCGGCGCGCATCGCGCGTATCTGCAGCGATGGCTCTCTCGAGCACTTCGCCACGACCGTGGACGAGCAGCGCTGCACGACCTGCGACTACCGCCGCATCTGCCCGGGAGCTGGAGCGATCCCCGCGTGAGCGAGAACGACGCGACGCTTACGCCCGCGCAGCATGCCGTCGTCCGGCATGGCATCGCCCAGGCCGCAGTGGTCGAAGCCGGCGCGGGCACCGGCAAGACCTTCACCATCGTCGAACGCGTCGCGGCCTTGCACGAGCAGGGCATCTGCCGGGCGGACAAGATCTTGTTACTGACGTTCGCCAAAAAGGCGGCGGCCGAGCTGCGCGCGCGCATCGCGCGCCGCCTCCACGACATCGCGCCGACTTGCTCCACCTTTCACGCCTTCGCCTGGAGTCTTCTGAGGGACCATGCGTATGAAGTCGGCATGGCGCCCGAGACCGAAGTCCTCGAAGACGTCGAAGCGCGCGTCGAGTTCAAGCGCGCCTTCGACGAGTTCCTCGAGGACCCGGCCGGGCAATCAGCTGGATTTCCCATGCGCGCCTTCAACCAGGAAGAGATCCGACGCGAACTCTTCTCGATCGACCAGCAGCTCAAGCAACGCAACCTGTCGATCGACGCGTTCGAGGAGCGCGCGCTTGAGGCAGCCTCCGCCTTCGAAAGCGCTCCGTATCGCGAACTGCGCAAACCCTATCTCAAACCCCAGCGCGGCAAGGAATGGAGCGTGGAGTTGCGTCAGAGCGAGGAACAATTCCGGGCGGAGATCGCATGGGAGCTGGAGCGCGTCCAGGCGTGCGCGGGCATCCTACGCAGGTTCGCGGCACGCCTCGCGGCGCGTCATGCGCTTACCTACGCCGACCTGCTCGTGCGCGCGCAGCAGGCGCTCCGCGAGCGTCCGCAGTTGCGGGCGGAGTTTCAGCGCAGGTACGCGTGCTGCATCGTGGACGAGTACCAAGACACCGACCTCTCGCAGCATCGGCTGCTCGAAGCGCTTTTCGGCGAGGAGCTCGGCGGTGTCATGGTCGTCGGCGATACGCTGCAAAGCATCTTCAGCTTCCGCGGCGCGCGGCCCGAAAACTTTGCGCTCTTCTTGGACCGCCCTGCCGTCGCTCGCTACGCTCTTGCGCATAACCGGCGCTCGCGCCAGGAGATTCTCGATCTCGCTCACGCGACGATCGCAGTCGCGCACCCTGAGGCTCAAGCTCTCGAGGGCCAGCGCGGGCCGGCCGGCGAGCAGGTCGTCTTCTGCAATACGGTGTGGGAGGCTTCGGATCGCTATCTCCCTATCGAGGTCGCGCGCGAACGCGAAGCTGAGGCGGTGACGCAACGCATCGCCGCTCTTTTGGCGAGCGGCACGACCGTAGATACGGGTGCGGGACCGGAACCGATCTCACCCCGCCACATCGCGATACTCTCGCGCACGAAGCGTAACGTCCAGCCGGTGACCGAAGCTCTGGTCATGTTCGGCATACCCTTCAAGCTCGTGGGCGGCGTCGGATTCTACGATGCGCCCGAAATCCGCGACACGCTCGCCTGGATGCGGCTGCTTGCGAACCCCTTCGATTCGCTCGCCGTCGCTCGGGCGCTGCAGTCGTCTGCGATCGGCGCATCCGATGCGGCGGTCGCCCGGCTTGGCCTGGGCCTCGAACCCGAGGAGACTGCATTTGCGCGGCGCGCGCTCCTGGATGCATTGCCGGAAGGAGATGCGCTTGCCGGAGAAGCGGCAGCTGCCGCAAGCGCGCTTCGGAACCTGCTCGACGAACTCGCGCCGCACGCAGCTTTGCCGCTGTCGACGGCGCTCGCCGCGGTCATCGAGGCAACCAGGATCGCCCAAGAGGCGGCGGCGAGCGACGATCCGCGTGCCGCTCAAGCCCTCGCCAACATCGCCAAGCTCGAGGCTCTTGCGCGTAGTTTTGCGGAGAGCTCGCCGGCGGCACAAGCGGCCGACTTCGTCAGCTTCATCGAAGAGCTTGAGAACGTGGATTTCGACGAGCGTGAAGCAGATGTCACCGCCGCAGAGGCCGTCACGATTTCGACCATCCACGCCGCGAAAGGCTTGGAGTGGCCCTTCGTGTTCGTGCTCGGCGTGTGGCCGCAGCTCGCCCCGGACTCGCGGCTTTTCGTGGATGACGCGAGCGGAGCGCTCTTGTACGCTGAAAATCCTGATGGCGGCCGTTCTTTCCACTATCAAAGCGTGAAGTTACGCGCTGATGCGCACGGCTACATCCCGCGCGATCTCGAGAAAGAGCAACCCGAAGAGTTGCGCTTGTTCTACGTAGCACTGACTCGAGCTCGCGACCGCGTGTACGTGAGCGGGCCTCGCCTGCATCCCTCCAAAAGCAATCCGAGCGGAAAACCGCACGACTACTTCGCGCGCCTCAACGAGGGCTTAGCAGCTCGCGGTTGGCCCACCGAAGAACCCGCGCCTAAGGATGCGCCGCCCTACGCACGCCGCTTGCAGGCGCAAGCGGTGAATGGATCGGCGCGCCCGGTGGTGCGAAAAGGGCGTGCGACGCGAGGCGAGGACAAAAGCCGCTTGGCGGTGGCGCTCTCCTACTCGCTCATCGCTCGATACGAGCGTTGTCCTCGCCAAGCCGCATACCGAACCGTGCTGCGCTTGCCCGACCTTGGCGCGCAGGGACGTGCGGCAAGCGTAAGCCGAGATGACGATGTCGATGGCCTCGAGCCGCTCCACGCCGCTCCCATCGATTCCTTGCAGAACGCCGGAGAATACGGACAGACGCTGCACAAGGCGCTCGAGTTATGGGCCGCCGATCGCCGCGACGGCCGTGCGCCCGCAGATCCCGCTGCTTATCTTGACGCGGCGCTGCGTACTGTGGGTGCCGGACCTTCGCGCTCGCAGCGCGAGGAAGCGCTCCACGTGCTCGGGCGAATACAACGCGAGCTCTCGGGCTGGAAACCGCTTCACGTCGAGGCGCCCTTCACGCTCGATTTCGGCGAGCACGGCACGCCGGCGCTCGTCTTCGGCTACCTCGACCTCATCGCTCGAGACGAAGCCGGGCGCGCGTGCCTTGTCGATTACAAGACCGGTGAGCCGTCGCCGGACCATGGCCTGCAGCTGGCGCTTTACCGCTTGGCCGCGCGCGAAGTGTATCGCATCGAGATCGAGCGCTGCCTTATCGGCCGGATCGCAGGCGCGACGTTTACGCTCGAACCGATCGACCCCGTGCACGAGCCGGAACTGCGCGCGCGCATCCGGGCGGTCCGCGAGGGCTTGGAGCGCGGTGACGAACGCGCCAGGCCTGGAGCGTGGTGCTGGAGCTGCGTCTATCGCAACGCTCCCTGCCGCGACTACCCACGCACCAGCTCTCGTCCGCAGCCGGAAAAAGCTACAGTCTAATCTTTCCTGCGATCTTTGCGTTGCTTCGCAGCGAGATCAGCTCGTCGGGCTGAAGCGCGCGCGGGCGATCGCGCTCCGCATCCACGATGCACAGGAAACCGAACGGCTCTGCGGACTCGTTGACGAACTGGTGCGCGGCATCCGCCGGAACGTAGACGTGGTCGAAAGGCTCCACTTCGTGGATCTCTTCGCCCACGACGGCGTATCCGCGACCGCGCACGCAGATGACGGAATGAACGTGCGCGTGGCGTTCGAGACTCGTGAAGCCGTCTTGCGCAACCTCGAAGTACCGCACGTCGAAGCGCCCGCCTTCTTCTCTTCCTTTAATGATGTGGCGCGAGGTGTTGCGCCAGCTGCGCCCGGCACCGTCGTCGTTGGCATCGGCATAACGCTGAGGCGCCACTCCGCTCCAGGAAAACGACTGCCGGTCGAATTTTTTCTTCACGAGATGCTAAGTTCGGGGCGACTTGCCAGTCGCCCCCTACACAGTCGCCCCCTACACGGTCGCCCCGTCCATGGTGACGACGATCTTCAGCGCCGCGGCGGGATCTTTGAGCACGGCGTATGCTTGCGCCGCGTCATCGAGCGTGAAGCGATGGGTGAACAGCGGCGCGACGCCGAGGCCGCCTCCGAGCAACGCTAGCGCGGCGCGGGTGTCGTCGGGACCCGCCGAGTAGCTCGTGACGATGCTGACGTCGCGAAAAAAAAGACGGTTTTGATCGATCGCCCAGCGCTCGTCCGGCGGGATCGGCGTGAAAGCGACGATCGTGCCGCCGCGCGCGACGCACGCTGCGGCCTCGTCGAGCGCAGCGCTCGATCCCGGCGTGACGAACACCACGTCTGCACCTTCCCCTTCGGTTCGGGAGAGCACCTGATCGCGCAGCGGGGCCGCTGCGACGTCCAGCGCCGTATCGATACCGAAGGCAGCCGCGCGCTCGAGCCGCGAACCGACCAGATCCGCACCGAGCACGAGCTCGGCGCCGGAACTGCGCGCTGCAAGCGCGTGCAGCATGCCCATGGCCCCGAGGCCGATGATGAGCGCGCGATCGCCCGCGCGAAGGCCCGAGCGCCGGATGGATTTCAAGACCGTCGCGAGCGGTTCTATCAGGGTGGCGTGCTCGTCGCTCAGATGCGCCGGCACTCGCAACACGTCGTGCAGCACGCTCGCTTCAGGCACGATCGCATATTCGCTCATGGCGCCTGGGTCCAGGCGCGTGGCCCGCCACGTGTCGCACTGCACGTAATCGCCGCGGGCGCACCTGCGGCAGTGCATGCACGGCGCATGATGATGGACGAAGACGCGTTCCCCCGCGACGAAGGGAGCGCCCCCGTCGGCCGGCGAGGCCCCGGCGCCGACCGCCTCGACGCGCCCGACCGGCTCGTGGCCGAGCACGAACGGTGCTTTCTGATCCGCATACCAGCGCAGCGCCTCGCTGCCACACAAGCCGCAGGCAAGCACGCGCACGAGCAGCTCGCCTTTGCCCGGTGCCGCGATCGGCACGTTGCGAATCGAGACCTTCCCCCCGGTCTCATAGACCGCGGCGCGCGTCGTCGCCGGCAGCTTTCGATCCAAACCTATACCCAGGCGGCCGCGCCAGGGCCCGGGATCAACGCGTACTTGAAACCGTCGCGTGAGTCGAGGCGCCCGAAGGCATCCTCGAGCGACCCGAGCGGGAGCACGTCGCTGATGAGTTCGCGCGCGGGCACGACTTCTCCGATGAGCAGCTCCCGAGCGCGGCGCACGTCGTCTGGGGTGAAGTGGAAGCTTCCGAGGCAGACAAGTTCCTCGTAGTGCACCCGGGTCGCATCGAGCGGCACGTGCGCGCCTTTGGGCAGGCCGCTGAAGAAGAGCACGCGGCCGCCGGGGGCACACAGGCGCACCGCTTCTTGCCACGATTCGGGCGTGCCTCCGCACTCGATGACGGCTGCGAACGAAGCGGCCAGCACCTCCGGCAAGGAATCAAAATCTGCAGCGGCTGTCTCGATAGCGCCCAAGCGGCGCGCAAGTGCGAGACGCTCCGGGTGTCGCGCGACGACCGTGGCTGGGATCTGCGCATGCGTCGCGTAGGCGAGGTGCAGCATGCCGATAGTGCCCGCGCCGACGATGGCGACGTTTTCGGGCACGGGCTTCATCGCGTCGGCCTGTTCGAGCACTCTCCACCCGTGCACGATGCAGGCGAAGGGCTCGAGAAACGCGGCCTCGATATACGACAGCTGCGCGGGTTTCGGAAAAAGGTTTCGCGCGACGACGTGGGCAGGCAGGCGGATGGCCTCGGCATAGGTCCCGATCGCCATCTGGTCGGTCAAGCGCCAGCAGAGGTTCTCGCGTCCGGCGCGACATTCGTGACACTCTCCGCACGGCGCCGTCTGCACCCACATGACCGGATCGCCCGCGGAGAATCCGGCTACGCCCTCGCCGGCCTCGAGCACGTCGCCCGAAGCCTCATGTCCGAACGGGCCGAATCCGAGCTTGGGATGACCGCGCCGATACGTCTTGAGGTCGGTGCCGCAGGTCAAGGCGGCGCGCACCTGCACGACTACTTCGCCCGCTTCGGGGCGCGGCATCGGTCCGTCGCGCCATTCGAGCGTCTTGGGAGCGGACAAGATCGCTTGGCGCACCTAGATCTCCCACTCCCACGGATTCCACAACGTGCTCGCCGCGTGCGAAGGTCGGTAGTTTCGAAAGTCCGAGTTGAGCACGCTCACCCGGCGCACGGCGAACAGGAAGATGGTCGGCACTTGCTCCGCAAGGATCTGCTGGATCTTGAAGTACGCCGCCTTGCGGGTCTGAAGGTCGAACGACCCGAGCGCGATCCGCTCTTGGGCGTCCAGCGCGGGGTCGCAGAAATGATACATGTTCTGGCCTCGCGGCGGGAACTGATCGCACATGAACTGGGTCGAGTCGTCCGGGTCGAGCCCGTTGAACCAGCCCAAGAACGCCGCGTCGAACTTGCCGGTCTGTAACGTGCCGCCCGCGCCGTACGTCGCGAAATACACCGGGCCCGCCACGATCTTCACGGTGGCGTCGACGCCGATCTTGCGCCAACCCTGTTGGATGAGGACGTTGTCGGCCCCGTTGCCGGAAGGCGTCGTGACGATCTCGACTTGCAGCCGCTGTCCGTCTTTCGATCGAACGCCATCCGGTCCGAGCTTCCAACCGTCCGCGTCGAGCATCGCCGCCGCTCGACTCCAGTCGAGGTCGTAACGCTTGACCTGCGGGTCGTAGGCCCATGAGAAGGGCGGCTGATCGCTGGACGTCGGCGTCTGCACGCCGTGATAGACCTTGTCCGCAAGCGACTGCCGGTCGACGGCGTACGCAAGCGCTTGCCTTACCGTCACATCCGCCAATATCGGGTTGCGCAAGTTCAGCGCGATCTGATCGTAGGCGTCGAGCGGCGTGAGGTAGATGCGCACGCCGCGGATGCGCTTGGCCGACAGATAGTACGCATACGGGAGCGCGAATACCGCGTCGATCTCGTGGGTCTCGAGCTGCGTGAGGACGGTATTGGCATCGGGGATGAAATGCCAATCGATCTGCTTGATCTTCGGCGGCCCCCGGAAATAGTGCGGGTTCGCGATGAATTGGACCATGCTGCCGGGCGTGTAGCGCGCCAGGATGAACGGGCCGGTCCCGATCGGTTGTCGGTTGTAGGAGACGCGATTGAGATCGGCGTTCTGCGCGAGCAGGTGCTTGGGCAAGATGGGCAGCGGCGTGCCGCCCATGGAGAAGAACGCGGACAAGAAGGGCGCGTACGGTTTGCGCAAGTGGACGACGATCGTCGTGTCGTCACGCTTGTCGATGCTCGTGACGTCGTCGTATCCCACGCGGCTGGCGACGTTGTTGCGCGGGTTCATCACTTGCTGCCAGGTGTAGATAACATCGTCCGCGCCGAAGGGCGCGCCGTCTTGCCAGCGCACCCCCGGCCGCAGATGGTAGGTGATCGCTAAGCCATCCTTGCGGATGTCGCCGTTGGCCAACGTGGGCACGCGGGTCGCAAGTTCGGGAACCCATTCGTTGCGATCGTCGGCGCGGAAGAGATAGGCTGCCCACAAGAGCGATAGGTCCACCTCTGCCTGCTGATTCCCCACGAGCGGGTTGAGGTTATCCGGCTCGTCGAGCGCCGCGACGCGGAGCACGCCATGCATCGTCCATGGGTTGCTCGCGTGCGTGGCGCTCGTTTGCGTCGAGATCTTCGTGCAGCTCGCGAGTGCGACCGCGAGCAGGGAGCCGATACACGCCGCGGTCCAGCGCCTCATCGCTGCTCCGTCCTACCAGCCACGCTGACGCCGGCTGCGCGTTCGGCGATCTCCGCGACTGCGCTGTAGTCGAGACGCCCCAGGCCTTGCGCGGATGCTTCGCTATATCGCTCGTAGGCAAGCGCCGAAATCGGCATCGGGACGCCGGCCGATCCGGCTGCATCGAGCGCCGACCGCAAATCCTTGCGCAGCAAGTCGAGCGCGAATCCGCCGCGATGGTGCTCGCTGAACCACGCTTTGGGCAACCACTGGTCCAGCAGGTAGTTCGAGGCGGTCGCAGTGGCAAGCACGCGGCGCAGGAGGTCGATGTCGGCGCCGGCCTTTTTCGCGAAAACCAGGCCCTCGATGTCGGCGAGCATGACGTTGGCGATGATGATCTGGTTTACGAGCTTGAAGGTCTCGCCCATGCCGGCGGGGCCCACGTGCGTGGGCCGCCCCATGGCCGCGAGGACCGGTTGCGCGCGGGCGTAGGTGGCGGCATCGCCGCCTGCCATGATCGCGAGCTCGGCGCTCTTCGCGCGGGCCGGCCCGCCCGAGACGGGCGCATCGAGCATGTGCAGCCCTTTTTCGGCCAGGCGTTCGTGAAACGCGCGCGAGGCCACCGGCGAGATCGTCGACATGTCCACCACGATGCCTCCGGGCGGCAGTCCCAGCGCGACCCCGCTGTTCGAGAAGATCGCGTCTTCGACGTCCGGGGCGTCGGGCACCATGGTGATGACGAGCTCGCTGCCTCCGGCGACGTCGGCAGGATTGTCGTCCTCGATCGCGCCTTGCGCCACGAGGCGCACGACTGGATCCCGATTTCGGTGCACGCACACCCGGAGCCCGAACCCGGCGCGCAGCAACGCTTCCCCCATGGGCTCGCCCATCGCGCCGATGCCGACCAGACCAACGTTCTTGATCACAGGCGGTGTGGTTCGTCGGCCCGCGGAGCAAGCCCGCCTTTAACCAGCCGAGCGATAGACGTTGCGGAGAAATCTCGCCAGCGCGATTCCGAGAAAAAAGCACGTCGCGTAGAGGTAAAGCCGCAAAGATTCCCACGGCAGGTGCGGCTGGTCGAAGAGCCAGTCGCCGACCACGCGGACGGAGACAAACGTCAGCAACAGCGGCCACAACACGAGCGGTCGTTTCGGCAGGTCGGGGAAAATCGTGCCCCAGATGAATCCGAATCCCAAGTTGAGGAAAGGCTGAGCGACGGAATAGACGAGCAGATCCATATCGCCGTCCCCCCTTAGGTGACCGCGGCGTGCCGGCCGCCGCTTTGCTCTCGCAACAGGCGCCGAAGTTCTTGGGCCTCAAGCCGTTCGTAGCCCTGCGCGCACGCTCTCGCGAGGGCGCCGATCATTTCGACTTCATCGGGATCGAGATCGCTGCCCGAGCGGTGAGCACCGCAGAGGGCGACAGCGACGAGATGCCGGCGGCACACGACGGGCACGGCATACAAAGGAGCGAGGTTCCCCTCGGGCAGACCGCGCCGCGGCCACGCCACGTCGGCGAGGAGCAGCGGTCTGCGCCGTGCCTCCAATTGGAGCACGAGCAGGTCATCTGGTCCGAGCTCGCGGCACGCAGCGTCGCCCCAACCGAGAGCCGTGCGCCGGGTGAAGCGCCGCGAGCGGCCGTCGAGCGCCTCGACACCGCCCTCGACGCGGAATACCGCGCTCGATTCGAGCTCGAGCGATTCGTATGGTTCGCTCGCCAAGATCTCGTCGACCGCCGCAGCCGTCAAGGCATATTCCGTCGCTTCAGCGGCGCGTTCGAGCCGCGTGCGCGCGCGACGGCGACGACGGAACAGCACCGTGTCGACGAACGATGACACTCGCGTGTGGATGGCCTGAAGCCAAAAGCCTATCGCGACCGCAGCGAGCAGTTCCGTGAACGTGCCAAACCTCGTTCCCGAGAGCGTTCTGATCGCGAAAGCGTGGAGCAGAGAGAACGCCGCCACGACGAGCGAGGTCATGACGCCGTAGACGATCGTGCGGTTGACGGCGAGCGAGAAATCAAAAACCCGATGCTTGACGGCTGCGTAGATGATCGTGACGGGCACCGCACCGACCAGCATGGAAGAGATCCGCTCGAGCCAGCTCGCCGAACTGAAGACGGACCACGTGAACAGCCCGTAGATGTCCGCGACCGCGAGACCGATCATCCCCAGAACCATGCCGAAGCTCGTCCAAGCGACCCGCTGCCGATCCTCCCCGCGCGTGCGCAGGTAGGTCTCCAAGAATATCGCCGCCGTCGCGAGGAAGAGGACGTCGAACCAGACCTCCTCGCAGCTGATGAACCACTGCGGCGGTCGCGCGTACCACGATGCGAGATCGACCGAAAGATTGAGCGCGGCGGTGACGGCGAAGATGAGCGGAATGCGCCGTTGGGCGATGGCTCTCCAGCCGGCCACGCCCGACCGTGGGAAGTACAGCGCGAAGGTGAGCAACCCGACGATGCCGGCGGCGTTCATCACGTCGTCGAGCAGGGAAAAAGCCAAAAACAAGCGAGGCGGAAGCGTCGCGCCGAGCAGATACCATCCTTCGAACGGGTTGGCCCCGGCGCAATAGAGGAGGAAACCCCACGTGGCCGGACTCGGACGCACGAGAACCAAGAAAATCCCGGCGACGATGAACAGCGCGCCCAGGAGCTTGCGCAGCGGGAAAATCACCGCTCCGCCGGAGGGCAGCGTCGTAGGCCGCGCGCGCAGCATGACTTCTCGCCGCGTTCCCTCGTGCATCACGGTCACGATACGCGAGATCCCTGGACGGGCGACCCAGACCTCCGGGATCGATGCGGCGCCCAGGCCCGCCACGCGATCGCCCGGCACTATGCCGGCGGACGCCGCGGCGGAGTCGCGCGCGACGCTGCGGACGTACCCTTCGACGTCGGACGTCAGCCCGTAGGTGCCGAACGGCCGCCACAACATCGCGATATCCGGCAGCGTCGCCGCAAAACCGTAGAGCGCGAGCAAAGCGACGGCAGCGATGCGCAGGAACGTTCGCATGCCATCTCATTGGACTTTGGAGGCCGGCTTTCCACTCCGACAGGGCGGGTCGCAAAGCGACGCGTATGGGCCGACACATGCTTTTTCGGCCGCTCATCTCCACGGCGTTCGCGCTGGCCCTCGTGGTAGGCATGGCCGAAAGCGGCCGTGCGGATGACTTCGGTCTGTCGGCGATCTCGAAGGTCAAACGGTCGGTGGCGCCGGTGGAGTGCGTCGTGCCGGCGCTTCACGCGGCAGAATTGGGTCCAGGCGTGTCGGGCACGGGATTTTTCGTCAGCCGCGAGGGCGTCTTCGTCACGGCGAATCACGTGATCGAGAAGATGAAATCGCTGGGCGCCCGCTGCAACCCCTCCGTGCTGCTCCCCGCCGGGGGCTGGAAAAACGAAAACGCGCCCGCCAGTGCGCGAGAGGTCTTTCCATTCTCACCGGATGCCTGCGAACAGGACTATGACGACGACGTCGCAGCGTGCCGCACGACCCTCAATCCGTTCTCGAACGCTTCCGTGAAGGACGATATCGCGCCCGTGAGCTTCGAGACGAACGCGCAACCTGACGGAACCGAGGTGGCGTATCTGGGCTTTCCGCAGGGTTACGCGTGGCCCATCACCGGGCGCGGTTGGATCGCCTCGACCACTCCCGTCAACGCCGTGCCGACGCTGACGGTCGACGGCTGGTCGTGGCACGGGGTCAGCGGATGCCCGGTCTTCCTCGCGAGCGGCACCATCATCGGGATGCTCGTGGGGTCGGAGAGCGGCGAGGACGAAGGGCTCGCGGTCGCGCGACCCGCCTCGCTCATCACCGAGCTCTTGCGCAGGTCGCAGCTCCTGGGCAAGATCTAGCCGCCACCTGCCCCCACGCGATCCGCGCTCGGCTCGACCATGAGCGCGGGGTCGAGTATCTTCTCGAGTTCGGCATCGGAAAGTTTTGTGCGCTCGCGCGCGACTTCGCGGATGCTCTTGCCGGTCGCAGCAGCTTCCTTGGCGATCTGCGCCGCGGCGTCGTACCCGATGATCGGGGCGAGCGCGGTACCGATCGCAAGCCCCCGCTCGACCATCTCAGGACCGCGCGCGGTCGCCTTGAGACCGTCGACGGCTTGGCGCGCGAAATTCGCCGCGGCTGCAGCGAGGAGTTCGATGGACTGCAGCAAGTCGTAGGCCACGAGCGGCATGGTGAGATTGATTTCGAAATTGCCGCTCTGTCCGCCAACGGTGATCGCGGCATCGTTGCCGATCACTTGCGCGCAGACCATGAGCACGGACTCCGCGATGACCGGGTTGACCTTCCCCGGCATGATGGACGAGCCGGGCTGCACCGCCGGCAGGTCAAGTTCGCCGAGGCCGGCGCGGGGCCCCGAGCTCAGCCAGCGGATGTCATTGGCTATTTTTGTGAGCGACACCGCAACGGTCTTGAGCGCGCCGCTCGCGGCGACAGCGTTGTCGAGCGAGGATTGCGACTGGAAATGATTGCTCGTCTCTTTGATGGGCAAGCCGGTCAATTTCGCCAGACGTTCGGTGGCTCGCTTGGCGAACTCCGGATGCGTGTTGATGCCGGTGCCGACGGCGGTGCCTCCGAGCGCCACCTCGCACAGCTCCGCGAGCGCTTGACGCGAACGTGCGATACCGCGCTCGATCTGGCCCGCATATCCCAAGAACTCTTGACCGAGGCGGATCGGCGTCGCGTCTTGCAAGTGGGTGCGACCGGTCTTGATGATGTGCCAGAACTCTTTTGATTTGCGATCGAGCGACACGCGCAGCTCCTCGAGCGCCGGCAGCAGTTCTTCTTTGATGGCGAGGGCCGCCGCGATGTGCAGCGCAGTGGGGATGACGTCGTTGCTGGACTGACCGAAGTTGACGTGGTCGTTGGGATGGATCTTCTTCGCGCTGCCGGCGGCGCTATGCGCGATCACTTCGTTCGCGTTCATGTTCGTCGAGGTGCCCGACCCGGTCTGGAAGATGTCCACCGGAAAGTGCTCGTCGTGATTGCCCTCGGCCACATCCTGCGCCGCGATCGCGATCCGCTCGGCGATCTCGCGATCGATGAGACCGAGCTCGGCGTTCGTCTGCGCCGCCACCAGTTTGATGAAGCCCAGCGCCTTGATGAATCGGCGCGGCAAACGCAATCCGCTGATCGGAAAATTCAGCACCGCGCGGTGGGTGCTCGCGCCGTACATGGCGCTGGCCGGCACCTGCATTTCGCCCATGGAATCGCGTTCCGCACGGGTCGGTGAGTCGCTGTTTTTTGTCATACCTGCTCCGCAAATGTCCGATGACTATTAGGGGCAGCATGCGTTCGGCAGCGCGCGCAATGCGCTCCTGGGATGGACGGCGACACAGGTCGCGATGAAAGATATCGAGCACGCGGGTTCGGGATCGTTATTCGAGTTCGGCGAACCGGGCGGCGGCGGCAAGTGGGTTGCCGCCCCGGGGCGCCAGACCACGTTCCCGTTGACGATCCGCAACGAGACAAACGAAGGCCATGACGTCGCCGTGATCGTGGAGGAACCGGCGAACTGGGTATGGGCCGAACCGCCGCGCATCAGTCTCGATCCAGGCGACACGACCACGGTCTCCATTGTCTTCGCGCCGCAAAGCGAAACCACGATCGCCGCTGGCGTGCATGAGGCGGCCATCCGTTTGCGCGACCTCGAAGGGGTGATCTTCGCGGAGTGCGTGCGACAGTTCGAGGTCGAGGAGCGTCAGGAGCTTGCGATGACGCTCACGCTCCGAGGACCGCTCATGAGCTTCGGCATGGCCGAAGGGTTTGTGCTCCACTGCACCCTCGAAAACCGGGGCAATGTGGACGTCACGGTGACTCCGATCGCGGACGCCCATCCGGCGCTCACCTTCAGCAAGCGCACGGTGTCGGTGCCGTTCGGCGGTCAAGTCTCCTTCGACATCGAGGTGCGCTGGAACGCGGCGCGACGGAACAACCATCCCGAGCGCGTCACGTTGCGGGCGCGCTACCGCGATGGCGAAGCTGCGGCCGGTATCGAGTGGCAGAAAATCGCCGAAGCCCTCGAGCCGTTCATGCCGATCTATTCAACCGCCGACGATGAGGACGAGTTGCTTTCGCTGTCATGGCTGCCGCAGCCGGGCGAGGACGTGCTCCAGCACAAGCTTCCGGATTTCGTTCCGGAAGAACCAGAAAGCGCGACGGCACCCGCGGGGACGTCCGCGAGCCCATCGGCGCCCGTCACGGCGCAACCGGTGCGCAGCGGCCCACCTCCGGAGATAGCGGCCGCCCGCAGAGCGGTGGCACATCAGCCGGGCCGCCGCCTGAGCCCATGGTGGCCTGTCTTCCAGTATTTGGGCGGGAAATGGCGCGTGAAACCGTTGCCGATCCTCATGAGCATCATCGCGGTCGAGGGCTTTGTCATCGGCATGACGCAGGCGCAGCGTGACTACTACGCCTCGCCGGAATTGCGCAGCCGCGTACCCATGATCACGCGTGCGTTCCAAGCGAGCTCGCATGCCGCCTCGGCCCTCGTCGGATTCGGCAAGAAGGCGATTGCGGTGACGGTGAGCGAGGGCGGCAAGCTCGCCCGTGGACTTCATCTGCGCGGAGGCGTCGGCTCGCCCGTGGCTGCCACGGCTCCTGCCTTATGGGGCTTATCGGCCCACTATGTCAACCCACATTTGCTGTCGGTGTCTTTCGACGAAGTCCACTGCACGGCGCTGACCCTCCTCGTCGCATCCGGGGAGAAGGTCATCTTCAAAAAGTCGCTGAGCGAGACGACGGCGCTCGTGCCCGTTCCGGCGGGTCTCACCGAGCCGGTGCGGGTGTCGGTCTCGGCGCTCACGCCGAGCGGGTTGGAGCTCCGCCAACACGTCTACCTGGCGCCGCCGTTCGCGACGCGCGGCTCGCCACTCGGCTAGGGGGCCTTCAGGTCGGGAGGGGTCTGCCCGGGCGCAAGAACGTGAGCACCTCGGTGCCGATGGGCACGTTCGGAACGATCTCGCCGACGAAGCCCAGCGCGCCCGCAAGCGAAGGCGCCTCAGGTCCCGCCGCGGCCGCGACTTCCTCGTAATTGAGACCGAAGTGCGGAAGCCCTTGACCTTCGACGAATTCGAGGGCGAGCGCGTCGAAGTCTTCGTCTTCCGAACCGCCGGCTTCGAGCGGCTGTCCTTCCCAATAGCGCGTGAACGACCATGCGCCGACGGAGTCGCTGTACGTGAGATGCAGCGTCTCCGTCCGCAGCAACTCGGATAAGCCTTCTGCCAAGCCGCCATCATCTAAGGATTGACCGTCTTCGAGCAACGCGATCCAGCTGTCTCGCTCCGGCAGGATGGCGAAACTGCGCACGCGCTTGTGCGCGGTGGCGAGATCGGGCGTCGGTTCCAACCCGCGCTCGCGCGTCTGCACCCGCTCGCTCTCGCCCATCAGCTCGACGAGCGCGTCGCCGACCTCGCGGGCCGCGCGGTCCTTCACATACACGGTGTTGAAATGAAAGCCCATGTGCCAGGCTAACCGCCGAAGAGGTTGCGCACGACGAACATGACGTTCTCCCGGCGCTCCGACAGACGGCGATAGAAATATCCGGCCCAATGCGTGCCGAAAGGCACGTACACCCGCATGCGGTATCCTTCGCGCACGAGTGCCCTCTGTGCTTCCGGCCGGATGCCGTACAACATCTGAAATTCAAATGCGTCCGGGCGAAGGGCGTGCCTGTCCGCAAGCGCCTTGACCGCGTCGATCAAATACTCGTCGTGCGTCGCGATCCCCGGATAGACACCCTCGAGGAGCAGGCGCTCTGCGAGTTCCATATAGTTGCGGCGGATAAGCGGCATTTTCGCGATGGCGACGTCCGCCGGTTCCTTGTACGCGCCCTTGCACAGCCGCGCTCGCAGCTTGCGGGCGATGATCCGCTCGACGTCGGCCGCAGCGCGCTGAAGGTAGGCCTGAACGACGGGCCCGACCTGATCGTAGCTCCCCAAGGCGCGGTCCAAAATCCGATACGTGGAATCGACCGTGTTCGACCCTTCCATGTCCAAGCGCACGAACATCGCGTTGGGCCGGGCCCGGTCGAGGATGCGCTGCAGGTTCGCAAACGCGAGGTCCTCGCTTATCGACTGGCCGATCGCCGACAGCTTGACCGAGACGTTTGCTTCCAGATTTTCTGCCGCGATGCGGTCGATCGTCTCGCAATAGACAGCCGCGTTCTTTTGCGCTTCTTCTTCCCGGGCGACATCTTCACCGAGAAAATCGAGCGACGCGCTCAAACCCTGCGCGTTGAGACGTCTGACAGCAAGCGCTGCATCCTCGATCCGCTCGCCTGCCACGAAACGGCGAGCAAGAAAAAAAAGCCGGCGCTGCAGCGCGGGGTTACGATTGAGAACGTCGGCGAACGTCGCCATCCGTCAGCGCAGATAGCGATGGCCGGAAGCGCTGAGCAGTTCTGCGGGTGTCGTCCAGACGAGCGCATGAAACGGACCTGACGAGATGCGCGCCTGCACTTCGACGTCCTCGTGCCCGCGGTACTGGAACTGCTGGACCCGCGACACCACGGCCGTCGCGCCGTTTGGGAACTCGAGCGAGCTCGCAAGCACGGCCGACATCGTGCGCTGGTACTGGTCGTAGGTCTTGCCACCATACGATGCGTCGATCGTGCTGCGCAAGAACGATTCGAGCAGGTTTTGACTCGGATATGCCCAGGCTTTGGTCTCGCCGCCGGCGGATCCGTCGAAGCGGACGGTGTCGTTCACGCCCGGAAGACTTGCATACGGGCTCTGACTGGAAGAAGCCCGCGCGCCGACCGCGACGGAAACCACGAGAGCGAGGAAGATGGCGGCGGCAATCCGCGTCCGCATGCGATCTGCAACCTTCATGCGCTGGGCAACCTCACGGTCCGTAGGTAGGAGTGACGGTCGGCGCAGCGGTCCCGAGACTTTGCGGGGCTTGCGACGGTCCGAGGTATGGCGTCTGCGGCGCGCTGGTCCGGTAGAGCTGTTGTGTCCGTGCCGAAGGCTGGGCTTGCGGCACGATGCCCCCGCACAGGGTCGTGAGCGACTGACGCGCTTCGTAGAGAGATGGCTGCGAAGGGCTTCGCGCGTAGGTCGCCTGGTAGGCGACGCCGTTGTACACGGCGAGCATCTCCTCGAAGATCGTCGGCGCGCCGTTCTGCGGAGCCTCGTACGTGATGTACGCGGCCGGGTGGTGACGGCACACGCTCGTCTTTTGCCTTCCCCCGACCTGGGAGCCTGGGATGTAGGAGATTTCGCCGAGCCTCACGTTCATGAATTGGTCGATCGTCCCGCCGTAGTTCGTGGCCTCGACGGTGATCGTCTGCCCGTTTGCGGGGTCGACCCACGCGCCAAGCCCGCGCGCGAGGTATTGGGTGCGGTGCCAACCGGCTGGAGGCTGATAGATGGTGTTGACCGCAGCCGTGCTGCTGCTCGGTGCGAAGGCAAGCGTGACGCATCCCATCAGCACGAGGATCCCAGGCAACGCCGTCAGCCGGTCTCTGTCCGTCATGTCAAACCTCCGGACGACTCGCGCCATTCGTCGCCGACGGCGATCCTTCCCGGCCTCACCACGCGGGCGTAAACGCCGAAGCATTGCTCGTGACGAGCGACGATATGCTTGAGGAACGCAGGATCGACCACGCACGTCTCGGGATCGATGTTCGTGAACGCACAGCGGACGTTGCGCTGCGTGATCGAGATCTCGGCCGACCCTGCGGTGAAAGTCCGCCCCACCCACGTGTCTTCGGCGAACGGGATCGCGTCGTCGCCGTCGAGCAGAATGCTCGGGCGGAACCGTGCCGCACTCACGGGCCTGTCCATTTCGACGGCCAGCGCCCGAATCGAGGACGCGCTCATGACGAGTAGATCGCTATCGTCGAAAAAGGGGTACGCTCCGGCGGCTGCCGCTTCCACCGCAAGAGGACGTTCCAGAGCGGCGCGAAGCGCGCGCGCAAGATCTTCGCCTGCAGCCACGATCGTGCCATCCGGCGCCTGCGCCTGGACCGCGCCGCTCGATGCTGCCGCTTTGAACGCCAGCATGCGAGGGAGCTGACGTGCCGTCAATGGCTTGCCTTTGCGGGAATCGAGCGCGTCGACGATTCGAAAGGAGCGATCGAACGGAATGCCACCGGCCGCGAGCTGCGTCTCTTGCAGCGGCTCGCCGGCAAGCGACTTCACCGGATACCGCCAGAGATGAGTGATGCGCATGTCGCTTGAAGCGTGCAGGACCGATGTGGCGATTTCCTGTTCGCGCGATCGGCCTTGCGCTTGCGTGGCTGGCGATATGCGCGCAAGGGCCGACCGTTCCGCCGAGTAGTGGCTACGATGCGGAGCTGCCGGACGGCGCCCATCTGCACATGCTTGCGATACCGTTCGGGCGTCTTGAAGGCACGCTCGTCGGGCGCGCCACGTTCGACGCGAGCGGCCAACGCGCTCTGTTCCTCGCGACGTTTCCCGGAGCGACGCTGACCGGCAGTTGGCGTTCGCTCAACCCCGTGCAAGCATTTGTCTTGGACGCGAGCCGCCGCACGCTCACGCAACTGACGATCGACGGACAAGCGCGCGCGATCGAATGGTCGAGCGACCGCACGGCGTCCGTGCAGGACGGCAGCCGGCGGAATCAATTCGCTATCGCAGCTGCAGCGGAGCTGCCGTTGCCGCCGCTGCGGATGGCGGCCGCCAACGAACCGGGCGCGACGATTCTGGCGCAAGGCGGTGACGGCCGGTTCTTGATCGGCAAGACGCTCGCCGGCCGTTACGCCGTGTTGCAGATCGGGGCTCGCACGCTGCGCGACCATGGCACGGCGAAAAACGGCGCGTTTGCCATCGTCGGCGGTTTTTTGGTCTGGGTGGACCGCACGACCGCGCGTGGGACGCCGATCGTTCGGCAAGGTCCGCAAGATGCTGTGCCGCCCTCTTTTGCCGGCTCGGCATACGGCGATGCGGTCGCACCCATCGCGCCTTTGGGTCATGCAGTGTATCAAGGAGCGTACCGCAACGGCTTCGCCTACTTCGGTTTCACCTACGGCGTGCGGCGCATCGTCGCGCGGACAACGGATTTCCTTAGCTATTCGTTTCCGCGCGTGCCGAACGACCTGTCGTACACGGTTGGTGATGGCTTCGGCGCCGGACCAAGCGATCAGCTCTATTTTGCCAGACCCGAGAGCAGCGATCTGTCGTACTGGCGCCGGGGCACGTACGTGCACGTGGCCTTGACGGTTCCGAGTCAGCAAGGTGGCGAGACCGATCTTGAGTATGCGATGCGCCACATCGCGCCGGCGGATCCTCTGTGGCCGCCGTTACGGCCGGACGAAGATGCGGTCGACGCCGCGCTGCTGCAGTGGCGCGTCTACCCGGTCGGCGATACGGTTGGGGATTCCTGGATCGCATCGTATCTCGGGCGGCTGCTGTTGGGCGACGGGAAAGGACGCTTCCATTTCATCGGCACTCCCCAATTCCCGTTCGCGGTGCTCGGGAGAACAGACGATGGCCGGATCTGGGGCACCTCGCCGAGCTTGCGTCTCTTCGCCGGCAGTTCGTTCGCCCAGGCCCTGTCGACTGTGTGGTGGACGCGCGACGGCGTCGCGTGGCTGCAAGCGGCAACAGTCCCCGGCGACGCGGGGGCAGTTGGACTCGACCATCGACGCGTGTGGGTCGCATACACGAGCCCGTGGTTGGGTCGCGCGGAGATCTGCCTCTTGCGCCTCGGTGATGCCAACGGCGCCGCAACCGGGGGCACGTACGCAGGCGAGCAGCTTTTCTTCGCCTCGTTGCCGAGCGGATTCTGGTTGGTCTGGGGCGCAACGCCCGGCTGGCGGCTGGGCGGCGACGGCGGACCGCTGTCCGCCTATCGCATCGATCAATCCGCGCTGTTCTCGAACATCGTCGGTGCGGGGAATGTCTTCCAACAGCAATGGCTCTACCCAAGCGAGGATCCCTCGCTGCCCGCAGCCGTCTTCGACGTGCACGATGCCGCCGCAATCGCTCAGCCGACGCTCGACGCGATCGCGGCAATGCCCGCGGCCACGCACGTGACGCTCGCGACGAATCTCGACGGACTGACCGTCGACACGAGCCGGATCACGCTCCTCGGTTTGGATCAAGCGCGCGCTTTCGCCGTGAAGTATGCCGGTTGGCCCTATCCGCTTGCCACGGTTCGCGCCGTGGTTTCAGGCGACGAGGCGAGCGTGCAACGCTCGTTTGCGAAAGGCCCGCTCAACCAGGCCGGATCGTCTGAGCGATGGTCGCGCGCGAGCGGCCAGTGGCAACGCGTGTCGACGCGGCCTTTCTGATATCGCGCCCACGTTCCATCATCCCTCGCGGCGCAGCACGAGCGGCGCCAAGAGCGCCGCGCCTGCAATACACACGACGGCCGAGCCGCCGAATGCCCACCCTGGTCCCGCGAACTGCCAAAGCGCGCCGACGCCGAAGCTCGACACAAGGTCGCCGACGCCGTTGACCGCGGCGAGCGCTCCATACCCTGCTCCGCGCCGCTCCTTGGGGAGCAAGGCAGTCGCAAAGGTGGACTCCATCGGATCGAGGACGGCGATGCCCATCGCGGCGAGCACAAACGCCAGAGCCACGGCGAGCGGCTGCATCGAAGCAGCGGCGATGATCGCGCCGACGGCTGCGAAAGCGAGGAAGGAGAGCAGCAGCATGCGACCTGCGCCGATCTTCTCGCTGATGACGCTCGCGGGATACGCGAGCGCCGCATAGATCAGGTTGTGCGCGAGATAGAATGCGGTCGAGAGCGCCGTCGCTTTCACTGCGCCGAAGTGCGGAACAAGGGCACGCATCGCCACGAGCACGAGCAGCGTGGCGGAGAAATTTCCGAGTCCGAAGATTCCCGCGCTGAGCAGATATCGTCTGAAGGCTTGGGGCAGGCCGGCAAGCACGAGATGGAACGGTTGTCGCGGTGGGACCGAGCGCGGGCGCTCGCGCACGAACGCGTACATCGCGCCCGCGGCAATGCCCGGGATGAAGCCGAAGAGGATCGCTTTGGCAACCGGCACGTGGGCCGCGATCATAAGCATCGCGGCGGCAGGTCCGATGACGGCGCCGACCGTGTCGAGCGCGCGCGTAAAACCGAACGCGCGGTTGACGTAGTGTGGATCCGTGTCGTCGACGAGCAGTGTGTCGCGGATGGGGCTGCGGAAGCCTCGACAGATCCACCCTGCCACCCGTAAGAAGAAAACGCCGGCGACCGATGTGGCAAAGCCGATCGCAGACATACAGACGCCGACACCGAGATAGCCGCCCGCGGTGAGCGCCCGCCGATGCTTGCTTCGATCGGCGATGACGCCGCCCCAGAGTTTGAAAACCGCTGCGAGGCCGTCCGCAAACCCCTCGATCGCGCCGACCGCCAGCGCGCCCCCGCCGAGCGCCGTCACGAACGCCGGCAGCAGCGGCACGATGAGCTCGTAGCATGCGTCTGATAGCAGGCTTGCGATCCCGATCGCCAAGACCGTTCTGGTCAGCCAACGGGAACGCGGCGTGGGCTGATCTCCCAGGGTTAGGTTCCCCAGTTGTCCTTGGTGCCGAAGCGCCGGCGCTTTTCATCGTCGACGAACGCGAGGACTTCAGGGATGCCTTCGCGATCGGCGCCGACGAAGCTCAAGCCGCCGTCGAAATGCATGCTCGACGGATCCCGCCTGCAGTAGACGACTTGCGCCGCAAGATTCTGACGGTGCGCTGCGCCGAGTTGCAATTGCAGCGTGACCCGCTCGTGGAGGGGCAGCGCGAACGTGCTGCGCACGCGCGCGCCCCCGCCCGAGAGATTGACGAGTTTCACGGGCTCGCGGCGTTCGCCGAGCGTGAGCAGGCTGGAATCGGTCATGACAATGCGGGGCCAGCGCCGGGGCATGCGGATCTCTTGGCGGCGCACGAACATCCTGCGAAGGCTGTCGAAGAGCGGCATGGTACCACGAAGAGGTTTCGGTGATGGTCGGAGCCCAACCTATGCGCGTGACCCTCGAGGACATCAACACGGTCGTCGGCATCGGGACCTTTTTGGTGATCGCGGCATCGGCGATCGCCGCCGTCATACAATTGCGTCATCTGCGCGCCGGCAACGACCTGCAAGGTCTGCTCAAAGTCCTCGAGATGGCGTACGAGCCCGCGATCCAAGAGGCGTTCGACTTCCTCACGCACGATTTTCCGCGCAAGTTCCAAGATCCGGGTTTCCGCCGAGAGCTGCTCGAGCACCCGATCGACCACCATCTGCACAAAGAGCTCATCGCGATGGAATACTACGAACGCTTGGGTTCCTACGTGAAGAACAACATGATCTCTGCGAAATACTATTTGGATTGCAGCTCCCCGCAACTGTATTGGGAGCTGTTGGCTCCCGTTGTCGGCGCATTGCGTGGCAAAAACGGGGCGGCAGCCTACGAGAACTTCGAGTACCTCGTCATGCTCGGCCAGGAGTGGGACGAGGCGCACCCCGACGGTAACTACCCCCGGGGCGCGCGACGCTTGCGCGTGCCGCCGTTCGAGCCGTGATCGCGGTCAGACGCGGCTGAAGCGCACGACCATGCTGCCGAGCCAGATAACGGCGAAGAGCGCGTAAGCCCCGAGCAGCCAGAACGCGGTTGCGCCGGGAAACGGCTGCTGGCTTAGATTCGCCGTGATCCCAAGCTGGAACACGGCCATGACGAGCACGAGCGTGCCTGCCCCGAAGACGGTGAAGCGGTCGAGAAAGAACTCCATCGTCGCCTCGCGTCGCTCGGGGGCAAGCCAATACTCTTTGTTCGGGAGATTGACATACTGCGGAGGCATGACGAGCAACAGCCGAGGGAGTACGAGATAGATCGCGGCCAAGAACACGAGCAGGACGACGTACAACTCGAGGAAGGTGCCTTTGGGCTCGAAACGGTTGGGCACGCCTGCTGCGTCGAAGTGCGAGGCCACCGTCGCCGGAAGGCGGGGGAAATAGTAGGCGATCTGGACCGCTGCTGCGGCGAGGAGGACGAAGATCGGCATCACTGACTTTCGCACGGCGCTCGGATTCTTCGTCCGGCCATCGCTTCTCTGCACCGCGTGCGTCCTCGCCATGCTGTGCACGACGTGCACGATGCACGGCGAGCGGCCCAGACCTGCACGCCCAGGCGAGGTCTCGTTCAACCTGTCAGAAGATCCGGCGAGCCTCGACCCGCTCTTTGCGCGGAGTGACGACGAACGCCAGGTGGCGCATCTCATGTTCGACATGTTGTTGGACGTGGACGATCGCGGGCGCCTGATCCCCGCGCTCGCGCTCGCGGTCCCGTCACAGGCCAATCACGGCATCAGTGCCGACGGCCGCACGATCGTCTATCATCTGCGCACCGGCGTGCGCTGGCAAGACGGCAAGCCGTTCACCGCGGCCGACGTCATCTTCACGTGGCGCGCCATCACAGATCCGGACAACAATGCCCCGAGCACGCGCGGCTACAATCTCATCGATCTTATCTTCGCGCCGGACCCTTACACCGTGGTCGTGCGCCTGCGCCGTCCGTGGGCACCGGCCGTCGCTACCTTCTTCACCTATGGCGCCGACCCGATGCCCGTCTTACCCGCACATCTGCTGCAAGACCAATCCGACCTCGGACGCGCAGACTTCAATCTGCATCCGGTGGGGACGGGGCCATACAAACTCGTTCGTTGGGAACGCGACGACCGGCTCGTGTTCGCGGCGAACCCTTCGTACTTCCGTGGAAAACCCAAAACGGCCCTCGTCGTCGCACATGTCGTGCCGGACACGAACACCTCGCTGACGATGCTGCGCAGCGGGCTGCTCGATTGGTCGTTGCTCTCCCCTGCCCAGCGCCTCGCGCTCGGTCGCACCACATCTTTGCGCTTCACCTACGTTCCTTTCTCCGGCATTGGCGCGATGGCGTACAACTGCCGCCGGCCGCCGCTCGACGACGAGCGCCTGCGCACGGCCGTCGCGATGGCGATCGATCGCAGGCGCCTGAGCGCCGGCATCACCGCTGGTCAATATCCCCTCGCTGAGAGCGACCAGCCGCCCTTTTCTTGGGCGCACGACAGCAGCGTGGCGATGCCCGCCTTCAGTCCGCGCGAGGCCGATCGGCGTTTGGACGCGCTTGGCTGGCGGCGTGGCGCCGACGGCGTGCGCCGTAAGGCGGGAAAGACGCTCGCGCTCACGTTTGCGAGCTTCCCCGAGAGCGACACGGCCGTGCGCACAGCCGAATACGTGCAGCGCATGCTCGGCGAGCGCGGCATCGACGTGACGATCAAGAAGGTGAGCCTGGCGCAATTCTACTTGCCCGCGTCGGAACATGGATTGCTGCTCTCCGGGCGCTTTGATCTCGCCTACGTCGTATGGCGGTCGGGTCTGGACCCAGACGATTCCGATCTCGTGACGTGCCGCGGCGCTGCCAACTACGCCGGCTATTGCGACCGCTTCCTCGACGGGCTCGAGACCCGCGCGTTGTCGTCGCAGAGCATCTCAGAACGCCGCTCGCTCTACCGTCAGATCCAGCGCCGCCTTGCGGCGGCCCTGCCCTATTTTTACCTCTACTCGCCGCGTTACGGATACGCGGTTGACCGCGATCTCACAGGCTTCGATCCATCTCCGTTCTCACCCACATGGAACGCCTACCAATGGACCAAGACGTAACCCGCAAGAAAACGTAAATTGTAGGGGCGCAAATTTATGAGCGCCCTTGATTTCGAACCTGCGGTGTATAGGTCTCTTCATCGCCTTTGGGCACGAGCAACCCCATGCGGCTGAGCGTGTCCATGAGCTGGCGGGTCCGTTTGCGGTCGTGCTTGTTCGGCATGCCCTGCCACAGCATGGCGACCCGCGAGACGGTGACCTCGGCGTCGCCTGAAAGCACCTCGCGTGCGACAAAGTCCACACCGAACCCGAGCTTTTCGAGTTCTGCGATCACGTTGTCAAGCTCGCCATGTGCGATGAGATAGTCGCGCAACTCTTGTGCTGTCATCGCCGCTGTATTGTCATCTAGAACGGGTGCTACCTCCGCACATGTGCGTTCCTCGAAGCTCCGGGAGAAACGCATGGACCGGCGATGAAACAATCCTAGCTTTCATCGATACATATGCTCGGAAGCAATAAAATCACGCTGAGAAGGAGACAAGATCATGGCCCTGACCAAAGGTATCGCCACGCTGACCGACCGCCCGACGATCGTGGTACCGCCGGTATCCGACGGACCGTTCCAGGGCTGGGGCACCCGGATCGGCTAGTGCGCGAGTAGACCACTACACTCCCCGTTTTCAAAAAGCAGTGCGCGAGTTCGGCTCGCGCATTTGTTTTTGCAAGAGCGCTCAAAGGAGAGATCGCAACCGCGTCGCGCGGTAAGCAAAGAGACGCTCCAGATTTCGGCGCACGGTTGGAAGCGCCACATCGCTGAGCGGCGCAAGGCCGAGCGAGTATTCCACCGCATCGCTGACTTCCACCGAAGCATCCTCCCTGGTCTCAAAGCGATGCTCGTGCCGCCACAGCTGGTACGGCCCGCGCAGGGCGATGTCTTCGAAGCCCAGCGGCGGATCCCAGCGCGTGACGAGCGTCTTCCAACGCAACGGGATGGAGCCGACTCGTAAGCGGTAGTCGATCGTGGCTCCGCGCCTCATCTCGACGGGGAGTGGGGTCTGTATCTCCAGACGCAAACTTCCTGGCGTCAACGCTTCAAGGTTGCCGGGGTCGGAGAAGAATGCGAACACTTTGGACAAAGGGGTGTGGACGAGTTCCGCGGCCGCAAATCTCTGCGTCCGCGGCGACCTGCGCCCCGACCGGTCGAGCAGGTCGATCAGCGCCGATTCGAGATGCGGGTGCTTCCAGACAAAGCCTTTGTCTTGCGCGACTGCCGGCAGAAGTAGCTGGCTCGCCAAGAGCGACTCGGCGAACTCACCCAAGACGACCCTGAGTGCGACGCCAGGAGCCGGGGTGAGTGCCGGCCTGCCGAGGGCGTGACCCAGCGCCTGCGCAAAACGAGCGCTCGTGGCCGGGTCGGGAGCCGCCGCGTTGAACGCGCCGCTGACGTCCTCGCGGTCGACCACGAAGATCCATGCCGCGACCGCATCTTCCAGATGGATCCACGGCCACCATTGACGTCCCGAGCCCATCGGGCCGCCCAGGCACGCGCGAAACGGCGGCAACATCGCAGCGAGCGCACCACCATCTCGTCCGAGCACGAGCCCCTGGCGCAAGCGCACGACCCGCGTGCCGAACTCTTCGGCTACTTGAGCCTCGCGCTCCCAATCGATGCAGACGTGCGCAAGAAAATCACCCCCGGGCCGCGAGGATTCGTCCAGCGGCTCGTCACCACGCGAGCCGTAGTACCCTGAGGCGGACGCACACGCGAGCACGGGTGGCCGGACCGGGCATTCCCACATCGCGGTGACGAGGTTGCGCGTGGTGAGCTCGCGCGAATCATGGATCTTGCGCTTCTTCTCTTCCGTCCAGCGGCCGGATACGCTCTCGCCCGCAAGATGACAGACGGCGTCCAAACCGACAAGTTCTGCCGCGATGTCTGCGATGTTCGCGCTCATGAGATCGAGCCGGCGCACCTCGACTCGGGCAGGAAACGCGACTTCGGAGGGATCCCGCACGAATGCACGGACGCGATCGCCGCGCGATGCGAGGGCATTCACGAGCGCGGCTCCGATGAATCCCGAAGCCCCGGTCACACCGATCGTCTTCATGGTCTGCGCATGGATTTGGCAGGATGGTGGGGAACCAACGTGCGTGCGCGTTCAAGACTTGGCGGGCGTTGTCTTTGCGGCCATCACCACGCTATCGCAGGTCACGATGGTTTCGTTCCAGCTCACGAGCCCGGCGTTTCAGAGCCAGGGCATGTTGTTAGCGCGCTACTCCTATTCGGGGTATGGGTGCACGGGCCAGAACATCTCGCCACCGCTTGCGTGGACGGCGGGCCCCGCGAACACGAGAAGCTATGCGCTGACCGTCTTCGATCCGGATGCGCGCAACGGCGTGGGATGGTGGCACTGGGTCGTTTTCGACATAGCGCCCAATGTCACGAAACTGCCGGAACACGCGGGCAGCGGGAGCGGCTCGTTCCTTCCCCAAGGCGCGGTGCAAGGCAGAAATGATTTCCAGAACGTGGGCTGGAGCGGGCCCTGCCCGCCACCCGGACCCGCGCACCACTACGTCTTTACCGTCTACGCCCTCGACCTGGCTTCGGTGCCCGCCACGAGCGAACTGACGTCGGGGCCGGCGCTGCTTCAAGCGATGCGAGGTCACGTGCTCGCGAAAGCCAGTCTGGTCGGCCGGTTCAGCCGCTAACCGACCTGCGAGACCAACCCGAGCTTTTCGAACTCCTCAAGCAAAGTGTCGACGTCGCCCGTCACCGTCGCGCGGTCCGCGCTCGTCGCGCCGCAGATAGCCTCGACGATATCCGTCTTGTTGCGTTGGCCGTCGCACAGCGCCAAGATGTCGCCCGCCGTCTTATTGAGGATGTGGACCTTTTGCGCGGAGAGATGGTGCACGAGCACCTCATCACCGACCGTTCGGATCTCGAGATCGTCCGCTTTGCGAGGGTTCACGTCAGTCATGCTCCTTAATAATGTCCTAGCGTGCCGTCAAGCTTGGCGCGGCGGACCGCCGTCGCGAAAGCGACAAGCGAGATCGGCATGAGCAGGATCGTGCAGACGATCATCCAGATGGCGTCCGGCATGAGCGCTGCGACGCTTGCACCGCCCACCGCGCCGCGGATGCCGTTGAGCGCGTGAGTGATCGGCAGCATCCACGAGACGGCTTGCAGGTACACCGGCAGCTTGCTCACCGGGAAGAGCACACCTCCTAAGAGCATAGCCAGGCCGCTAGCGACCCAGTTCGTGGGTCCGAGCTGCTTGAACGTCATGATGCTTGCCGCGCTCAGCACGCCGACGGGCGACATGCAGGCGACCGTCAGCAGCAAGAAGGTCAACGCCGTGACGAGATTGGTGCGCGTGAGATCCAGACCGAGGAGGGCGCCGACCGCCAAGTACACCGCGACCTCGAGCGCGGTCAAGGTAAAAGCCCAAAGGCCCGACGAGAGGACGATGAGGGGAAGGCTCGTCGGCGTGGCGAGCACCGCTTCTAGCGTCCCAAGCATTTGATCGCTGCGGATAGCGCGTTGGAAGCTCTGGATGGCCACGCTTTGAAACTCGACGAAGGCCAAATTCACGATCACGTAGTCGAAATAGCTCGTCGCATGGCCGCCGAAGCCGAAGCTCTTCGACGGACCGATGAGTTTGCTCACAAAGTAGAAAGCGAGGACTTGGCCCGCGATGCTCACCCATCCCAGCCAGAACGACATGGGATAGGAGATCGCAAGCCGAGCGTCGCGGAGGAAGATGGCGCCCGCCTTGCGCGCGTTCTCGAGCGGCCTCGGAGCCAGGGTGACGACGGCGCTACTCATGCGACGGCTCTTGCGTGGTCAGTCGGAAAAGCTCGAGCAGCCCGTCGTCGAGCGGTCGCAGGCCCCGGATCGTGGTGCCGTTCGAGCTTAGGGCGTGCAACAGATTCGTCAGCGCGCGGCCGCCCGCGACCAGTTCGATGGTGAGCGTTTGCTCGCGGCTCGGTGCGGCATGGACGTGCAAGACGCCTTCGATGCCGCGAAGCCGCGCGAGCAGGCCGTCGTCGACGCGGTCCAACGAGATCGCGTAGCGCATGCGGCCGCCGATGGTCGCGTTGAGCTCGGCCGGCGAACCTTGCGCCACGATCGCCCCCGCGTTCAGGATTGCGACGGTGTCGCAAACCGACCATGCCTCTTCCAGGATGTTCGTGGTGAGGATGACCGTCTTGCCGCGCCGTCCGACGAGCTCCTCGCGGAGCAAACGCCGCATGGCATCGGCGTGGATGGGATCCACCCCGCGAGTGGGCTCGTCGAGAAGCAGAATCTCGGGATCGGCGATGAGCGCCCGGGCCAAAGCCAGGCGCTGGCGCATGCCCGAGGAGTACGCATCAAACCGCTTATTCAAAGAAGAGCCCAGATCGACGACCTCGACGACCTCTTGGATACGCCGTTCGAGCACGCGGCCGCCAAGGCCGGCGAGCGTGCCGAAGAACTGAAGATTCTCCTGTGCCGTGAGCCTGAAATAGAAGCTGCGGTCTTCGCTCGTGCACAGACCGATGCGACGCTTCACCGCGTCCGGCGCGCGGGCGGCGTCGATGCCGTCGACGACAATGCGGCCTGAATCGGGAAGGGAGAGCGTCGCGATGAGCTTCAAGAGCGTCGTCTTGCCGGCGCCGTTCGGTCCGAGCAGCCCGAAGAGCTGGCGCGCCGGCACGACCAAGCTGACGTCGACGAGCGCAGCGCGCCGCGGACGTCGCCCGAGCGTCCGCAGCCACGAGACGAAATCGTAGCTCGCAGGGAAGCTCTTGGCCACATTCATGCAGGCGACGATCGGCTGGTTCATGGCCGCGCCCGCATGGACCGCGCATAGCCGAGCGCGCACGCGCCCGCGAGCACCCGGCCCGAGATCCGCCACCACGAACGCGCCCGCGGCTCCTCATCCAATCCGGATCGCGGATCGAGCACTTGCCATCCAAGCCGCGTAAAGCGACGATCCGCGGCATACCACCCTTCTGCCAACTGGCTGCGCTGCGCGAAATACAAAGGCACGTCTTCGCGCCGGCCGACCCAGTCGAGGTACCGGTCGACGGCGACGTTTGAAGGCCACGGAACGCCGGCCAACCGCGAAGCGAATGCGAATGATGCGCCGAGCCTAAGCTGGTCGATCCGCTCCTGCGCGACAGCGGCGTGAAGTCCGGCGCGCTCTTGCGGCGTCATCACGCCGAGCAGCTGGGCGAGCAGCACGCTGTCTCGCAACCGGTGCAACCCGATCGCGTGCACGCCGAGATGAAGCGCGGTGCCTTCGCGATCCAGACAAAGGACGGTTCCTGCGGGACCGTCCACGGGAACCATCCGGTGTCTCAAAGCCTCCCAATCGAGCGCAGTGGATAGCGTGCCAGGTCGAGCCAGCGCGGTGTGCAGTTCCACGGCGAAACCGAGTCCCGGCGGGAACAGCGGGGCGGCATGATGGTGGTGCTCGAGATACCGTTGCCGTTTGGCCGCGTACTGGCGTTCCCCATAACCTTCCTCACGCAAGGCTGCAATCGCGCCCTCGAGACGGTCGGGAGGGACAAGGACGTCGAAATCTCCGCTCGCGTGGAGCGTCGCGCCGGCCTCATTGCCGTACAGTCTCGCGGCGCCTTTGAGCAGCGCGAAGGGCACGCCGCTCTTGCCAAGCGCAGTCACGACGGCTGCGACGCTGCTCTTGGCGACGAGCGAGAGGAGCACGGCGCTCCGGCCGCCGCGCTGAAGCGACTGACGCAGGTATGCCGCCGCAAATCCTTCGGGCTGGAACGCACGCAGAGCCTCGAGCAGCATCGCGGTGCAGCCGTGGCGGCGCGCGGTGGCCGCAAGCGCCGGCATATCCGCGCCGTCGAGCGCGACGCGAAAGGCGATCGGATCGTTGCGCACCGTGGCAGCCATGAGATCGATGAGTGCCAGATATGGACGCTTGCGGCGCCAGGGTATTGCGTTTGCAACTCGGCGCACCTGGGCCGTCGCGCGAAACGGCAACGCTCGTAGCGCCCGCGTCCTGGCGTAGAGAGCTCCGCGCAGGTGGAAGATCCCTGTGTCGACACGGCGCGCTTCGGGGGCATCCGACGCGAGAACGGATTTTACTTTTCCGACGAACGTGGCAAACGCCGGATACTCGGGCGACCACGGTCGCGCATCGCCGCAGGTCTCGACTATGCCGTTGGCGACCTTGGTCACGCGGTGTGCCACGAGCTTGCCCTCGTCTTCGAACACGAGGATGTCGCCTCTCGCCGGCGACGCGACGACCGGTTCGAGCTCAAGCACCATGGGCTCGCGCAACAACGGCAGCATGCTTGTGCCTTGCATGGCCAAGCGCGGCACGCTGCGCGTGCCGAGCAGCATCTTCACCGCTGCGATCGCGGTCTGCGGATTTTCGATCGGAGGTCTTGCGGCAGCGCTCATGCGGTCTCGACCGCGTAGACGGGCGTCACGCCGGCGGTGGTGGCGGCGACGAGCAATGCCGTATCATCGGGCGTCCCAAGCGTCAAGCCAAAGCAGCGTGCTTGCCGCACGAGGTGGGCGGCGGCGGCGAGCCGATCCATCCCTGGCAAGGGGCCGGCAAACGCAGCGCCGAGCAGCAACTGCAGTGCCGGCTCGAGCGAAAGAGGGTCTATCCGCGGCCGTTCGTCTCTGCCGGTGATGAAGAAAATGGTCTCGAGCTTCGCCGGTGCCGGCAACGGGCGGTCGCCGAGCACGTCGGACAGCATAGCCGCCTCCCAGTCCTGCCCTCGGCGCGCGCGCAAGACGTCACCAATCCCACCGTCATCCGGCACGAGCTCCGATGCCAGCAATTCGATGCCCCCCGCCCGGAGATTCACGGCCCGCGGGAACGGCAGCACGCAACCGTCGCGGATGACGCAGCGCTCGTCGCTGTACAGGCCCATGCCCCGGCGGGCGCAGGCGAACGCGGTCGTCGATTTTCCCCCGGTCGAGACAGCGGAAATGGCGGCTGCGACATCGCCGATGCGCAGCGCCGCAGCGTGGAACGAGCACAGCGCCGGATGGATCGAAAAAAACGCGTGCGTGGTGACTGCGTCGGCCAAGAATGCGACTGGCCCGGAATTGCGCAACGTCAACGGGTGCGCGAATGCGCCGCCCGGCTCGGTGAAGAATATCGGTCCTCGCTCATCGCTCGCGACTGCACAACACACAAGATCGGGCGGGTCAGCCGTGAGAAACGCGCCGTAGCGCCGGCGCAAGGCCTCGATCTCCGCCGGCCGGTTGCAACGCACCTCGATCGTCCGTCCAAACCAATCCCAGCGCACGCTGTGGAGCGCATGCTCGAGTAATGCAGCACGCTCGCCGGCATCGAGCTCGATCTCTTCGAGCTGGTCTGCTGTGATGACCGTCATCCGAGCAACCGCTCGATGATGTCTGCGGCGGCCCCGGGCGTGTGCGCGACGATCCGGTAGCAGGGCACGCTCGAAAGCATCTCAGTCGTGTCGACGAAACGCGGGAACCCTTCGGCATCCGCGTTCAATCGCTTCGTAAACTCGACCGCCGCCAGCGCCGGCGTGACGGCGTCGCTTCGGGCGGGCCCCTCAGCGCGCTCGAGCATGAATGCCGCCGCAAGCGGCGCCGGTTTTGCGAACACATCCTCGCCGAAGACGTCACCCGCATCGATGTTATCCCAGACCCGATCGCCGTGCTGCGTGCGCGGCGTCGAAGCTTCGCACGCGTCGCGCAGGCGCGTGTCGCCGAAGATCGCGATGGTGCGCTCCCGGATCATGAGCGCTCGAGGCAATCCCCACACAAACCCATCGGCGCGGCGCACGAAGGCAAATTCGTCGCTGTAGAGCCCCGCGCCGCGTCGCAAAAGCTCCAGTGCGAGCGTCGTCTTGCCGATGCCGGATTGTGCCGAGATCAAGATCGCCCGGTCGCCCACGCGCACGGCAGCGGCATAGAGCGATCGCCACGCGGCGTTTTGGCGAAAGCTTAGCCGGATCAGCTTGCTCGCGCCGTAGAAGGCCAGCCGGAAATTCGTGGCTGGCTTCTCCTCACCGAACTCGACGGCCCGATCGTTGAAGTAGAGCCAATCGGCGCCGTTATGCGCCAAGATCAACCCGCGGTCTGTCCGTTCATCGCAGGCCGCGGGCACTGGCACGACCGCGCGTCTGTAAGCGGCGCAAAAATACTCCATGATCTCCGGAGCGTCGCTGTGAACGACGAGCGTGCGCTCGAGCGCGGCGAAGGCATGCCCGGGAGTTCGGGGTACGCGCGGCGTCGGAGCATCAGCGAGCACAGCGTTCCTCTCATAGGAAAATCAAGCGGCGCTATGACGGCCGCCCACTCCTCGCTCTGTCGCTCGCAGGAAACGTGATAGGAATGAGAGCGCCTCATCGCGCTCGGACGTCGCAGTGCGGAAGCGGCGTCCTTCTGCACCCTATTGTGCACGTTTGACGGCCGCGCGCCTAATGGCGTTTTGTGCAAGCCATTGGTCCGAAAGGCCCCCGCCGCAAAGAGAGAAGCTCGGCCATGGCCGAGCTTCTCTTATAGACCGCTGCTACCGGATGGGATCTAGTCGCACCAAACCACGTTGCTGCAGTTTTGGCCGAGCACGTCGCTGAGCGCTCCGTTGATATCTACCGAAGCCACGATCTGCGGGGTCGTATACATGAAGTGTATTCCTCCCGCAGGTCATTATAGCAGCGGGGTGGGCGCGAAAGACCCCAGACAAAGGGCCCAAAAAGAACGAAGGACGCTGCGTCATGCCGCGTCCTTCGTTTGTTCAGCGATCGATGATGTTTAACCGAAGTCGCACTGGCTGCCTTGGTAGTCGTGTTTGTGGCCGAGTGCAGTGGCGAGGACGATTTTCGCGTCGAGCGATGCGATGATCTTGGGTGAGCTATACATGCGGATGATTTCTCCTTCGAGCTTCGTGAGATAATAGGGAGCGCATCATCGCGCCCGTTGCGCATGGAGTGACCCGATGCTCCATCCGCCTTCGCTCGCCCATCGCTTTCTCCTCAAAGCATTTCGATGCGAAGCTCTGAAGCGAAAGACTTACTCATATGAATGTATGAGAAGTTACGGAACGCAACCATACCCGCTGCGACCGTTGCTGCTGCCGAACGCACTCGAGAGCACCACCGCGGCGTCGAGCGATGCGACGATTTTGGGTGTGACGTACATGAGCTTGTTCTCCTCGAGGTGATGGGATTCAGAGCGACTCAACGCGCTCATGGCGCAGCGTATGGAACGCTGCGGCTCTCCGGCTTCTCCACGAGGTTTTCGCGTTCTTGGCCCGCGCCGTGGTCCTTAGGCCCCGTTCTCGGGCAGCGCCCGCCGGCGGCCGATATTGTATATGATGACACCGGACGGACTAGCGGTTGCGCACCTCACGAGGCGCTTCGGCAAACTGACGGCGGTCGACGACCTTTCGTTCCGGGCGGCACGCGGCTCGATCTTGGGGCTGCTCGGGCCCAATGGCGCTGGCAAGACCACAACGCTGTTGTGCCTCGCGGGCCTGCTTCGGCCCGACGCAGGGGTGCTCGCGCTTGACGGCCAGCCGCTCGGCGCCGATCGGGGGCGGGTCATCTCGCTCATCCCAGAGACGCCGGAGGTCTACGGCATGCTCACCGTTTGGGAGCATCTCGTTTTTGTCGCCAAGAGCTGCAAGCTTGAGGCCGGCTGGGCTGAGCGCGGGCGCGAGCTCTTGGAGCGGTTAGACCTTTACGAGCGGCGCGACACGATCGGCGAAGCGCTCTCCAAGGGGATGCGGCAAAAAACGCTCATCGCGGCGACCGCGCTCGCGGGCGCGCCCGTGCTGCTGCTCGACGAACCGATGATCGGTCTCGATCCCAAAGGGCAGCGCGAACTGCGCGCCATCCTCAGCGACCTCCGTGACGCCGGCTGCGCCATCATCCTTTCGACGCATCTGCTCGAGTCGGCCGAAGCGATCTGCGACCGCGTGCTCGTGCTCAACTTCGGTCACGCCGTTATCAGCGCGCCGATGGCAGAACTGCGATTCGGCGAGTTCGGCCGCAGCCTGGAAGACCTGTTTCTGGAAGCGACGCGATGACCGCCGTCGCTGCCCTTGCCTATCTCGAGTGCCGCATGGCCTCGAACCGCCTGCGGTTGCTGCTCCACGAACCCGGACGCCTTGCGTTGTGGGCGCTTTTTATCGCGTGGTTGTGCCTCTTCTTCTTCACCCGGCTTTCACGGGTCTCGGGCGCGCCGCTCGGCCTGTTCCTTCCGCACGAACTCCATCTCTTCTACGCCTTCGCGCCGGCTGCGTACATCGCGCTCATCGGTCTGCAGATCCGCTCGGGCAGCCGCAGGCCGCCGGCCACCTTCGCATATCCGGCCGATGCCCGCTTTTTGTTCGGGTCGCGCCTCAGCCATATCGTGGTCGTGTTCTGGCTGCAAGTGCGCGAAGTGGCATTCTCCGGTACGCGAGTGTTCTTGGGCCTGTTCTTCATCTCGTGGAACTTTGCCGGCAGCGCGCGCGGTCTGCTCATCGCAACCTGCGCGCTGCTGTGCGCGTACATCATCGCTTTCGGGATCCGCATGCCAGTCTTCTTGGCGCAGCGCCGTATGCCTGAGGTCCCTTTCGGCACGTTCGGCGCGGCATTGATCTGCACGGCGCTGCTCACCCTTGCGTTTCCGATCGCTTTTTCGTATGCAGCCGGATCGTTCCATTTGAGTACGGTCGCCGCGCAGACCGTGGTTTTTCCACCGGGGTCCTGGATCGTCGAAGCGCTGGCCGGCAGTCACCGCGCGCTCTTCGGGCTGATCGGGCTCGCGACCGCGATCGTGGCATGCGGGTCCATCGCCTCGGCCGACGCCTATCCGGAGATTTGGGAGGCCTCTTCGCGTCTGTACGCCGTGCGAGCGCTTGTCGCAAGGGGTCACGGCCTTTGGAATTCTCAGGCGTTGCGGTCTCTGCGCGAGGCGCCTGGCAGCGCCCCGACGAGAACCGGCAGCATGAAATCTTCGCGCGGACAGCAGGTGCCTTCGGGCGCACGGACGCTTCTATGGAAGGATTGGATCGCTTTGCGACGCTCGCCCGGCGGATTGAGCGGCCCGCTGCTGTGGCTTGGCGGCGCCGGCGCCGCAGGCTATTTCGCGGGGCTTGCCGCGAACTCGCTCAGCGTGCTCTTGATCGCCGGCCCCCTTGTCGCGATCGCCAATATTTTCATCGTCGTCGGATCGCAAAGCTCGGTCACGCTCGGCCTTGAGCTCCGCAAACCGCTGTGGTGGCTAACACGTTCCACGTTATTCGAGCGCCTGCTGGCATGGATTGCCGGCGCGACCATTCGCGCGGGGCCACCGCTCGCTGCCGCCGCGATAGCGGCCGGCATTGCGCTGCGCTCGTGGCTCGTAGTGGCTGCCAGCGTGCCGGTCATCTGGACGGCACTGCTCTTGGTGCAGGGCATCGGCATCGCGTCCTACGTTGTGCTTCCAGGACGCCACGAACTGCGCGGCCCGGGTTTTATGTTGCGCATCTTCATCACCTACGCCGCGCTCCTACCGCCCACCATGGCCTGGGCGACGGCGCAAACGTTCTCGTCGAGCCCGCTGCTCGGCATCGCCGCGGGCCTAGCCGTCGCAGCCGGCGAGCTGTTGGGCTTGACCCTCTTCGCCGCGAGGCGTTTGGCACAAAATGCGATGGCGTATGCGGTCGCCGAGACGCGCTAGCGCGCTCAGCGGCGCCGGCGCACCGACTTGCGGATCGCTTTGACCGCCTTGCCCACATGCCGCCGTACGACGCCGCGCACGATGGATTCGACCTCTTTGCGCTGCGGGAACCGCGCCATTTGCGGCACGACGCCGACCACGACCTCGCACGAGGAGCAGACGACGGTCCAAATCGTCAGCTCGCCGCCGGCGCGCTCGGAGCGCGCTCGAAAGGTCGAGGCCTTCAGGCAATGCGGACACTTGCGCTTGAAGATATCGCGCGGAGGGGCAGGTTTGCGGCGCGAGCGTTTTTTGGCTGCCATGACGAGCGGATCAGTGACGCGACAGATCGACGCCGAAGTACTGCTTGGATAGCCGCGCGAGCGTGCCGTCCTTGTGCATGGAGTTCACCGCCGCCTCGACCGCGTCGTAAAATCGTTTTGGATCCAAGGGGTTGCTCTTATCGATGGCGACAGCTGCGTCCTCGTAGAACACCGGCGCTCCGATGATGCGGAACGGTTTGCCCTTCCCGATCTGGTAGGCCGCGAACGGGTACGAGGTCAGCACGCCGTCAAGCTTCACGCCATCGCCGAGTGCGAGATCGTTGAGCGCCAATTGGTCGGTGTCGTAAGGGATCGCGCGCGCCTGCGGCGCCGGGATCAGGATGTTCTCGTCGGTCAGATCCAGGTGGCCTTCCAGATAAGCTTGATAGGTGGTCGCCGTGCCCACGCCGATCCGCTTGCCAGAGAGCTCCTCGATCGAATTGACCTTGCTCTGCTTGTTCACGACGAAGGCGGCCGGGATGAAATAGTAGGGATGCGTGAAGTAGAGGACCCGCTGACGGTCTCGGGTGATGGTCATCGAATCCACATTGGCGTCCCATCGACCGTTCCAATTCCCGCCGCTGATGACGTCGAAGTTGATATCGAGGAATTGCGCCTGCACTCCGAGCCTGCGCGCGATCTCCCGGCCGACGTCGACGTCGAATCCTTGCCACGAGCCGTTCGGCGTCCGATAGGACAGCGGCTGATAGTTCGCGTCGGTCGAGATGAGGAGTTTGCCGCGCTTTTTGACCTCGCTGAGGAGGTCGCTCACCGCGGTGCCGCTCGCGCTCGCCGATTGCGAGGCGCTCGTGCGCGACGGCGCATTGCTGCACGCCGTGCAGATCGCAAGCACGACGAGGATGGCGGTAACTGCAAAACACCGTTGCACGAGCAAGGCGCACCACCGTCCATCGCAGAGCGGCTCATACAGACCGCTCCCGCTTCGTGTTGGATGCTACATTATCAAGGGCAGTGTGACGGACCTGCGCACGACCCGATCATTTCGCGACGGCGTGGATGTAGAAGATCGCCGCGAGAATCCCGAACCCGAAACCGGCGAGCGCGAGCAACGCAAAGCGCGTGCGCCGCGACACTCTCGTTCGTATCCATGAAGGCGTGCCGACGCGCGCGACGCTTCTCGCTGCCCATACCGTGTTGAGCGAAACGAGGACGAGATAGACGGGAAGAAAGACAAGCAGCGGGAGCAGCACATTCTTGAGCGAGCCGATCTCGCGGCCGAGCAGCACGAACGTAGCGATGAAGCCGAGCGCCGCGGTGCCGACGATGGCGAGCCTGCCATCAAGCCAGGCGCCGAACAAGTCATGCGTCGACATGGAGCGAGGCGAGACGCTGTGATCCGACACGTGAAGCATTGTAGCACGAATCGTCAATATTTTCGGCGTTTTCATGTCACACGTTCAGCCGCAGCAACGGTCATATAGATGAGCAAAACATTTGTGCCGATAACTTATAGAAATGTGCCACCCCGGACGTTCATTTGATAGCGATGATACCGACCGTTCTCTCCGGCGAGGGACCCTCGACCGCAGGGCATTTTTGACCGGAGTAGGGAGCGCCGTTGCGCTTGGCGCAATGCCGGCGCTAGCGCGCGCGCAGTTCGGAAGCAATGCCAAGGATCGGTACCTGCTCTTCCTCGAGCGCGTCGATACGGGCGAGTTCGCGGCACAACCGTTCACGCTTGACGGCAAGACGTTGTATTGGGCGGGCTATAAGAAATTGTGCGCCATCTTGCGCGACGAACACGTGCCGCCCGAGATGGGCTTCGTCCAGATCAACGTGCGCACGATCGAAGCGTTGTGGGCCGTGCAGTCATACTTGCGTCGCGATGGCGTGGGCTCGCCTATCATGGTGCACAGCGGCTACCGCACCCCGCAGACCAACGCGCAGATCGAAGGCGCGGCACGGCTCTCGTACCACATGTGGGGCAAAGCGGTCGACTTCCACGTCCCCGGAGTTCCCTTGGACTATCTCGCAGGCGTGTGCGAGGCGTGTCCGGCAAGCGGCGGGGTCGGTTACTACCCGGATGGTTGGGTGCACATGGACACAGGACCCAAGCGTATCTGGGTCGGCTGATTTCAGCCACGTCGTTCTCGAGTTTCTTCTCTGCGATTGATGGCACAGGCAAGTGCATGAATTGTCCCCTGTCTCCCGAACCCATCCTATTATGCCTGCCGTCGCGATGCCGGTCGACGATGGGACCGAGGCCCGGCCGCGTACACCGCAACTCGAACGCCTGAGCCGGCACGTGCGCTCCCTGGCCAAGCGCCGCAATGCCGTCATCCTCGCTCATATCTACCAGCGTCTCGAGATACAAGAAGTCGCAGATTTCATCGGCGATAGCCTGAACCTCAGCCGCGAGGCCGCGCGCACGAAAGCCGACGTGATCGTTTTCTGCGGCGTCCACTTCATGGCGGAGACCGCGAAGCTTCTGAGCCCGAACAAACTGGTTCTGCTGCCGGATATGAAGGCGGGTTGCGGCATGGCCGACATGATCACGGGCGATCAAGCGCGCGCTTTCCGCGCCCAGTACCCAGGCCGCCCGCTCGTCAGCTACGTGAACACGTATGCTGAGGTCAAGGCCGAGTCGGACATCTGTTGCACCTCGACGAACGCGGCCACCGTCGTCCGCTCGCTACCCGACGAGGAGATCCTCTTCGCGCCAGACATGTACTTGGGCGGCTGGGTTCAAAAGCGCTTGCCTGACAAGAAGATCATCGCGTGGAAAGGCTACTGCCCCACCCACTTCGTCATCCAACCTTCCATGGTGGATGCGCGCAAAGCCCAGCACCCTGGCGCGCTCGTCCTCGCGCACCCGGAGTGCTCGCCTGAGGTTCTCGAGCTCGCGGACTATGTCGGCAGCACGCAGGGCATCATGGACTATGCAGGCGGCAGCCAGGCGAAGGAATTCATCATCTTGACCGAGGCCGGACTCTTGCTGCGGCTGAAAGCGCTACACCCCCACAAGCATTTCTACTCGATAGCGCCCTGTCCGCATTGTCCGTACATGAAGTTCGTCGAGCTGGAAAAGGTCGCCGCCGCGCTGGAGAACGATCTCAACCCCATCGAGATACCGACCGCCATCATGGCGCGCGCACGGACGAGCATTCAACGGATGATGGATGTCTCGGGCGCGGTCAACCCAGCGGACTAAACATTTCGCCTCGCATGCTGCGCACCGACGCACTCGTCATCGGTTCGGGAGCTGCCGGCTTGCTGCTCGCCCTGCACTGCGCGGAAAAGGGCATGCGCGTCACGGTCGTCACGAAGGGCACGATCGAAGAATCCAACACCGCGTGGGCGCAAGGGGGTGTCGCCGCATCGCTGGATCTGGAAGAGGATTCGACCGCTGCGCACGTCGCGGATACGCTCGCCGCTGGAGCGGGGCTGTGCAACGTGGCGGCCGCGGAGATCGTGGCCGCAGAAGCACCGCAACGCATCGAAGAACTGCGCGCACTTGGCGTCGCGTTCAATCTTTCGGTGACGGGCGAACTTCTGCTCACGCGCGAGGCGGCGCACAGCCACGCGCGCACCGTCTTCTCCGCAGACGCGACCGGCAAGGCCATCTCCACCACGCTTGCGCAAAAGGCGCTGCACCACTCAAACGTCACCGTGATGGAGCGCGCCTCGGCCGTCTCGCTGATCGTCGCGAAGGACCGGTGCGCGGGGACGTGGGTATTCACGAATGGCGAACTCGTGCCGGTCCTGGCCAGCGCGGCGACAGCCCTCGCCACGGGCGGCGTCGGCCAGGTCTACGAACGCACGACCAACCCTCCCGGCGCGACGGGCGATGGGTTGCAGCTCGCGAGCGCGGCGGGCGCGGCGCTCGCGGACGTGGAGTTCGTGCAGTTCCACCCGACCGCGCTCGCAGTCGCGGGAGCTCCGGCGCTGCTCGTCTCGGAGGCCGCCCGCGGCGAGGGCGGCATCTTGGTCAACGACGAAGGGCGCAGGTTCTGTTTCGATGCGGACCCGCGCGGCGAGCTGGCCCCACGCGATGTCGTGGCCCGAGCGATCTTCCATGAGATGCACCGCACGCACGGTGGCGTGTGGCTCGACTTGCGCCCGATCGGGTCGCCGGATTTTTTGCGCAAACGGTTCCCCAACATCGCTGCGGCGTGCGCGCGATTCGGTGTGGACGTTGCCACGCAACCGATCCCGGTCGGACCGGCAGCGCACTACCACATGGGCGGCGTCCTCACTGACCTCCACGGGCGTGCGACTCTTCAGTCGCTCTACTCGATCGGGGAATGCGCCTGCACCGGCCTGCATGGGGCGAACCGGCTGGCCGGTAATTCACTCGCCGAATGCTTGGTGTTCGGGGCGCGCGCGGCGGATGACATCAGCGGAGCGAGTCGCGCGCAGGAGCCGGACACGCTGGCGGAGATCCCGAGCCGGTTGGAAGCGATGATGACGGTCGAGCCGCTGCGCATGGTGATGTGGAAAGACGCGAGCATCGAGCGCGATGGGGAACCTCTCGCGGCTCTGTGCCAAAAACTTGCGGAGTGGCCCGTGTCGAGCGCCCCTATCTCGCGCTCGGCGCTCGAATCGCGGGCGCTCTTGTGCGCGGCGCGCTTTATCGCGGGCGCCGCCCTCGTCCGCGAGGAAAGCCGCGGCGCCCACGAGCGGATGGACTATCCCGAACGGGATGACGCTCACTGGTTAGGGCGCATCGTCTGGTCGGGCGGCGGCCACGAGCTCGAACCACTCGCTGCCCCCGTGGGTTGACCGCGAGGGCTGCATGCGACATCCCGCAATGGACCAGGGCTCGTTCGCGCCGCTCAGCGCCAAAGGCGCGCTCGCATTTGCCGACATCGTCGGCGCGGCGCTGGCGGAAGATGCTGCGGGGACGGACATCACCTCGGTCGCGACGATCGATCCCACGGCCAGGGCTCGAGCACAGATCGTCTCGCGAGCCAACGCGGTGATCGCGGGCTTGCCCATCGCGGGACTCACGTTTCGCGAGGTCGACGCGACCACGGCCTTCGACGAACTCACGGAGGACGGGCGCTTGGTCGCGGCGGGTCCGATCGCGCGAGTGTCGGGATCGGCACGAAGCTTGCTCGCCGCAGAGCGCGTCGCGCTCAACTTTTTGGGCCATCTGAGCGGCATCGCATCCTTGACGCAACGCTACGTCGAGCTCGTGCGCGATCTGCCGGTGCGCATCTGCGACACCCGTAAGACCACGCCGGGGTTGCGCGCGCTCGAGCGCTACGCGGTGCGCGCGGGCGGCGGCTACAACCACCGCTTCGATCTTTCGGACGCGGTGCTGATAAAAGACAACCACCTGGCGGCCAGCGGTTCCGTGACGCAAGCGATCGCGCGCGCGCGCGCGGCCACGCCGGGCGGCACCATCGTCGAAGTCGAGTGCGAATCGGTGCGGCAAGTCGCTGAGGCCGTTGCGGGCGCAGCCGATGCGATCTTGCTCGACAACATGGATCTCGCGGACTTGAGGGCGGCGGTCGAGCTCGCGCGCGGCAAGGCGCTCTTGGAGGCGTCAGGCGGCGTCACCCTTGGCAACGTTCGCGCCATCGCGTTGACCGGCGTCGACATCATCTCTGTCGGGGCGCTCACGCACAGCGCTCCTGCAGCGGATGTCGCCCTCGATTTCGTCTTGGCGGCCGAGTAAACTCAAACGCCCGCATGGAAGAGCACGACCATGCCCGACGATCCCCACGACCCCGAGCGGCAACGGCTCAATTGGGTGGACGCGCACATGGGGCGCACGTCGAAGGAGACTGCGCAGCGCCTGCTCAGCGCGGAACAGCCGCGACCGCCGGCGGATGCCCCGCTGCTCCACCTGGAGGGCGTCAAAGCGCGCTGCGTCGCGGGAGGCGCATCGAACTTCTGGATCATCGGCGCGGAAGCGGGCGAGCCGACGCTGACGGGCGACTACCCCATGATCGGCATGTCACCAACCGCGTATTTCATCCAAGCCCCCGAGTTCAACTATTTGCCATACGCCGTCTCGCGGGCGATGTTGCACGAGACCAATCATCGCGTCATCGGTGATACCGCTTTGCTCGAATCGCAGATGCGAGAGGTCTACGGCTGAAAACGGCGCACCCAGCTTGCGAACGCCTCTAAGAACTCCGTCAGCTCCGTGCGCAGTTCTTCGTCGAGAAGCTCTCCTCGCTCGTCGAATTTCGTCTGCGCTCGCGCGACCCGGATCTCCGGGTTGACCATGAAGTAGACCTCTTCGATCGTCGCGATCTGCCGTAACGCCGCCTGCGCGCGCAGGGTGCCGTAATAACCCGTCGAGGCACCTAACATGGCAGCAGGCTTGCGTTCTAGGACCGAGTCATCGGAGGGACGCGAGGCCCACTCGATGACGGTCTTCGTCGCGGCAGGGATCGTGCCGTTGTGCTCCGGGGTCACGATGATCAGACCATCCGCTGCGCGGATCGCGTCGCGTAGGCGAGTGACGGCGGGCGGTGGATCGTCTTCCAGATCCGCATTGAAAAGCGGCACCTGGGCGATCTCCAGCACATCGACGCGGACGTGCTGTGGGGCGGCCTTCACGAGGGCATTGAGCAGCATCCGGTTGTACGACCTCTTGCGCAAGCTGCCCGCATAGGCCGCGAACGTAAAGGTGCGGTCCATGAAACCACCCCTTTTCGGCCGGCCTGCGACCGCCCTCTTGTGACGTGCGTGGCGTGACGCCGAGCTGAATCGGACGTTCGCGGCTCCGATACTCTAGACAGGGGGAATCGTGAACATGAACCGGTTTGCATCCGCGATCTTCGCCTTCGTGGCGTTCGAGTCGTTGCTCGCCGCGAGCGCGTCGAACGCCGACGTGGCCTCGCCGACGCCAGCGCCTGCAGCGGCGAGTGCCGCGCCATTCCAAGAATTCGATATCAAGGTGCCGGCCGCGAATGCGCGCTACATCACGCGCGGGCCTGACGGCGCCATGTGGTTCACAGAGAACGACGCCGACGCGATCGGGCGCGTCACGGCGCAAGGCGAGGTCTCGAATTTTCCCGTGCCCAATGCAGCCTCGGCTCCAAGCGTCATCACCCAAGGCCCCGACGGTGAGCTATGGTTCACGGAGAGGCTCGGCAATCTCGTGGGGCAGTTGACGACCAAGGGCGCCTTCAAAGCATATAAGCCGCCGACACCGTTCTCCGCGCCGCTCGGCATCGCATCTGGGCCAGACGGCAACCTGTGGTTCACTGAGTACATCGGGGACAAGGTCGCGCAGATGACGCCGGCTGGCAAGATGCTCGAGTTCCCGCTCGGCGCTCAAAGCCGGGCCACGGAGATCGTGGCAGGACCCGACGGCAACTTGTGGTTCACGGAACAGAGCGGTAACAAGATCGGCCGGCTCACGCCGGCGGGCACCCTCACTGAATTCGCGCTCCTGGGAGACAACAACTATCCAGCGAGTTTGGTCGACGGACCCGATGGCGCCGTTTGGTTCACCGAAGTCGGCAGCGGGAAGATCGGGCGCATCACAATGGCCGGAGCCATGAAGTCTTTCCTCATACCGACGCGCCACAGCGGTCCGGGCGGCATCGCCGTAGGACCTGACGGCAACATCTGGTTCACCGAAACAAACGCGGGCCAGCTCGGCCAAGTGAACGTGTCGACCGGGCGCATCCGCGAGCTTGCGTTGCCGAACACGAGCGCCGGTCCCGTCGGAATCGCGCTCGGCCCGGATAACGCTTTGTGGATCGTGGAATCGAACGCGAACAAAATCGGGCGTTTCGTTCCCTAAGAAGGGGCGACTTGCCAGTCGCCCCCTACAGCTTGGGGCGACTTGCCAGTCGCCCCGTACATCTTCGGGCGATTTTCTATTTCAGGTAGCGGTCGAGCCAGTCGAGCCAGAGCCGCAGCATGTCCTCGATCCGCACGGGCCCGCTGACCTCGTGCCCCGATTCCGGCCATGCGATGAACGTGACGGGAACGTGGTTGTCTTTGAGAGCGTGATACATGGCATACGACTGCGTGATCGGCACGCGGACGTCGCCGGTGTTGGAGAGGATAAGCGTTGGCGTCTTGATGTTCTTCCAGTAACTGATCGAGGACTGCTCGCGGCACGCGGCCATGTTGTCACCGACCCAGGGTGAGCCCTTCCAATACCAGATGTCCGAGGCGTTGGAATCGGAAAGATCGTAGTCCTCGAGACAATCCGTGTAGGCCGCTCCCAGTACCGCCGCCTTCCAGACTTGGTAGTGGCCGATGAGCCACGACGTCATGTATCCACCGTTCGACCATCCGCCGACCGCAATGCGCGAAGTGTCGACGATGCCAAGCTTCTCGACAGCCGCAAGCCCGGCCATGATATCCTTGCCCGGACCGTCGCCCCCGTCGTTCCACGTCGCGTCCATGTACGCGTTCCCGAGATTGTCACTGCCCCGATAGTTCGGCTGAAAGACCAAGTAGCCGTGCGCGGACACGAGCCGGATGTAATCGTAGAAATCGGTGTTCGAGCCTTCATTGGGGCCGCCGTGAATGCGCAAGACGAGCGGGTATTTCTTCCCTGCCACGTAGCCGGGCGGATACGTGAGCACCCCGTCTTCCAAAAAACCGCCGGGACCCTGCCACGTGATGCCTTCGTTGCGGCCGTAGTCCAGCGCTGCGATGGCGTGGTTGAAGTCCGTCAAGCGTCGTGGAGCGGCGTCGGCCGAGCTCATGTAGTAGAGTTCGGTGGGCCGAGTCGGTTCGTAGCCGGAAAAAGCGATGGCGCCGTCCCTGCCGACCGTCGCGTCAATGTTGTTGTCGTTGGACGGGTCCACGTCACCCAGCTCGAGTTTGCGCGGCTGTCCATCAAGAGGTTGCACCCATAAAGAGGTGCGCGTGCCGTCCGGCGCGCCGATCAAGATCGCCTTGCTGTCGGGCATCCAAAACGCGCCGTTCACGTCGCGATCGAGGTGCGTCATGATGTTTTGGCCATCGCCGCCTTGCTGTGGCGCGACGAAGACATTCCCTTCGTTCATGTCGTTTTCGTGCAGCGAGAACCAGTACGCGATTTTCGACCCATCGGGCGAGAACATGGCGTAGTCCTCGAAGCGCTCGTGGCTCGTCAGCTTGCGCACCTGCTTGCTCGCAATGTCGACCACGATGATCGTCGATCGATCGCCGTCACCGGTGTGCGGCGTCGGTACGCGCGTGAGCGCCATCTCGCGTCCGTCGGGAGACCAAGAGAGCGGCACGCTGATGTCGGGGGTCGCAAGACTCCAGCTCCCGGAGGTGATGCGCTGCGGCGCACCTCCCGTTGCCGCGATGACCCATAGGTGCAGCGGCATCGGCGCGGCGGTGGTGAGATACGGGTCGTTGCCGACTTCAAAGTAATCGTGCCCACGATCGATCGCCGCTTCATTGGCCGGCACGTCTTCGGTCGTGAATCCGATCGCCTTGCCGTCGGGTTTCCAGGCGAAGACGTCCACGCCGTTGGGCACGTTCGTGAGCCGGTGCGGTTTGCCGCCGTGCAGCGACAGGACGTAGATCTGGTCGTTTTGCGCGTCGGTCGACGCGTCGGGGGCTATGTAGGCGATGACGCTGCCGTGGGGCGACCATTCGGGGGAACGAACCCCTGGCCGGCTTGTGGTCAAGTTGCGCTGCACGCCGCTCGCGATATCGACGAGCACGACTTGAGAATCATCGTCGTTCTTTGCGTAGTCTGGCCTTGTGGCCAAAAACACGATTTGTTTTCCGTCTGGAGAGATGAGCGGATTCGACACTTCGACAATGTTTCGGACGTCACTGATCTGAATGGTCCGAGCGACGGCGAAGCTGGGGGCGATCGTCGCCAGCGCGACGGCGAACAACGCGATTTTGTTTTGGTTCCGCATGACCCAGTCGCTACCGGAAAGAAAGCTTTCCTCCTGCAAGCTTGAGAGCATGGAATATCGGTTCGAACAAGTCGACGTCTTCACGCGCACCCGTTTCGCAGGTAATCCGCTCGCGGTTTTTACCGATGGGCGGGGACTCTCGGACGGCGACATGCAGCACATCGCGCGAGAAATGAATCTGTCCGAGACGACGTTTGTGACCCCATCAGAGCGTGCCGACTGCGTCGCGCGCTACCGGATCTTCACGCCGGACTGGGAGATGCCGTTCGCAGGGCACCCCACGGTCGGCACCGCGTACGTCTTGGCGCGCGCAGGCCTGGCGCCGCCCGGTACGACCGCTTTCAACCTTGAAGCCAACGTGGGGCCCGTGCCCATCCGCCTGGAGGGAGATCCTCGCAACCCCGACGCGCTCTTCTTCAATTCGCCGCGCGTCGAGTTCGGCGTTCGCTTCGAAGACCGCGCCGGCATCGCGGCGGCGCTGTCCATATCGCCGGCGGACCTGCTCGCGCAAGCGCCTGTCGAAGAGGCCGGATGTCCGGTGCAGTATGCATACGTCGGCCTTGGGTCACCCGCCGTCGTCGACGCCGTTGCGGTCAACCCGCAGGCCTTCCTCGCCGCGCTCGGCAAGCCGAAAATCGAAGGCGTTTACGTCTTCGCGTTGCGTCCGCAGGAGCCGCGCGTGTATGCGCGCTTTTTGGTGTTCAGCGGCGCCGGTATGTGGGAAGATCCGGCAACCGGTTCGGCCGCGTGCCCCCTCGCCGCGTACCTCGTGCGTCACCGGCTGCTCGAAGACGCGCCGCCGATCGCCGTCGTCATCGAACAGGGCACCCGCATGGGCCGGCAGTCGTTCTTGCATGCTACGGTGATGCACCGCCACGGCGACATCGACAGCATCGAGATCGGCGGCAGCGCGGTATTCGTGCTCTCAGGCACCCTCGAGATGTAGCGACCGGCGCTCGGTCTTGCTCTTGAAAGGAGATGGCGGTGATCCACCTCACCTACTACCTCGATGTCATGTCATCGTGGTGCTTTTATTGCGAGCCGAACCTTGACCGGCTTCGCAAGCACGCGGGCGAGCGGCTCGCCTACGAATGGCGTATCGCGATGGTGACGGAAGCAGGTCCGAAGGGCTTCACCCGCACGCAGATGGAGTGGTTCTACAAGCGCTCCGGATCGATCTCGGGGATCCACCTCAACGCCGCCTGGAACCAGGGCGAGCACGACACGCTGCAGCCCAACCTCGCGGCCGAGGCGGCCCGGGAACTTGGCTGCGCCGATGACCGGGTGCGCAGAGCGCTCGCGCACGCCGCGCTCATCGACGGTGTGCCGATCTATCACAAGAGCGAAGCGGTATCGATCGCTGCTGCCGCGAGCGGGCTTTCCGACGAGCGGCTCTTCAAAGCGATGGACGATCCCAAAATCGAAGCGCGCATCCGCGCGAGCGGATCTGAATTCGCGGCCTTACGAATCGACCAGCGACCGGCGTTCCTCGTGCGCAGCGACATCGGCGACGCTGCGGTCTTCTCCGGCATCTGGCGACTCGAGCCGCTTGAGGCTTTGGTCGATTCGATGATCGCCGACGAGAAGAAATACGAGGAGTTCGCAGCGTCGAACCCACCGTTTCCGGCGTGAAGAGCGCTACGTGCCTTCCCCGCTGCCGAAGCGCAGCAGGTACTTGACGATGAAGCGGTCGAGCGAGACGCTGGCGGCCGGCGTGCCGTAGTTGACGAAGAGCTCGCTGCCGCTTCGGAACTTCTCGTGGAAGCCGGCCGCGAAGTTCAAGCCTGGCGCGGCGAAGCCGCCTTGGCCGTTGATGGAGCGCAGGGCGAGAGTAACGTTCGTGTCCGGCCCGATGGATTCTCCCAACGCCACGCTTCGCAAGATCTGCCCGTCCACCCCGATGAGCGCCGAACGCTCGTGGGTACCGGCGTAGATGAGCGAGAGATTCAAATGCGTGCCGATCGGCCGCGTCGTGGAAGCGTTGAACTGCTGCAGGTAAAACGTCGAGAACGGTCCTTCGCCGTAGAAGAAATCGATCGGTGACGGCGTGCCGTCGCGATAGCCGAGCGTGAAAGACGACTGGTTGAAGGGGAGCATGACGCCGCCGGTCAGCACGGGGTCGTCGAGCGAACTCGTCTGCTGCGTCAAATTCAGATGGAACAAGTTGTTGGTGAAGATGTCCGTCGTGCCGAAAAAGTCCGCCTCTTTAGGATTGCCCATGTGGTTTAGAAAACGGTCCGCCGTGAAAAAGCCCGTCCAGTTCTTGATGCCGGGATACGAAGCCGTGAAATCGGTGAACCCTTGCAGCCCGCGGATGTCGTTGACCGCGGTGAATCCGTCGAGGGGATCGTAGCCGGGGCTGATGTCCAAGTAACCGACGTTCCACTCGTAGTTGGGCTTGTGGACATCGACGAAGCCGGAGCGAGCGAACGCAAACCCGTCTCCCGGATTCGTCGAGAGGTTCATCTGCTCCAGCCCCTGGTCGTAACCCCACACGAAGCCCGTCGCGAGGTTGCGCCCGGCGATGCCGGTCTCCACCGTGCTGTCGTTGCCGATGTCGTGATGAGCGAACACGCCATTGACCCAGTACAAAAACGTCCGGTTCGACGTGATGTGTTTGTAGCCGAAGGCCTGATCGTCCAAGATGTCCGTGGGCACGGTGCTGCGCACTGAGAGCAGGCCGAAGGACTGATTGCCGAACGTCCCTTCGACCTTGAGGCCGCGGTCGAACGGTCCGATGCTCGGCGAGTAGAAGATCTCATCTGGCGGCTGGATATCGTTGCCGGGCGCGAACGACTGATTGGTGAAGTATTGCGAACCTTGCGCGAAAAACGGCCGATATTCGTTGAGGTTGCGCGGGAATTCTTGCGGCACGATCGTCTGCTGGTCGACTTCCACGTTTGAGAAGTCGGGGTTGAGCGTGCCCACCGCCGCAATCGTGCTCGTGAGCGGGTAGACGAGGTCCAGCCCGTAGTTCCGCACTGATTGCGTCGCGAACGTATTGTTCGCTTGTTGGAAGACGTTGCGGTCCTTGCCGAAGCTCTCAAGCCCGTAGATCGCTGCTCGCGGCTTCGGTCGGGTGGATGTGGACGCGATGTCGAGGCCCTGCAGCGTCGGCCAGTAGCGCGCGTCGGTGAGCGGCGGCCAGTTGGGCGGCTGTCCGTCTTGCATGAGCCCGTCGTACGCCCAGGTGTAGTGCTCGCCCACGCCGGCGACGATGCGGATGAAGTTGATGCGCCAGGCTTTGTCCTTCCCACCCGCGGCCCGCAGGTCTTTGAGCGGTATCGTGAGCATCGCGGCCCAGTTCGAGCCGTCCACGGCGGCTTGCGCGCGCCACGGTGGATCGTAGCGTGACGATTCGCTGGATTGTTGGTAGCGTACGCCGCGCGGCGTGGCCTCGAAGAAATACGTCTCCTGCCCCGCGCTCGTATCGATCCCGATGCCGACGGCGTCGTCTTGACCAAACCCGATCTGATTGGTCGTTTGCGCCGCATGGATTGCGACCCCGGCTTGTTCCGCGCGGAACGCGACGTAGAGATTTTGATCGTCGTAGAGCAGATACGCTGTGGTCTGGAGCGCGGCCGGACGGCGCGTCGTCAGGTCGAAGAACGACGTGGCCTTGACCGCTTTGGCCCAGGCTGGGTCCGAGAGAGCGGGATCGAACGTGGGCGCGCCCGTCACCCGCGCCGCGGGAAAGGTCTGGTTGCGGTCGACGGCGGCCTCGACCGGCGCAAGCAAGGCCGCGAGCGCCGTTGCGAAGAGCGCGCCGCCGCTGCACCATGCGCTGAGTCGGAGCGAGAGATTTGCCTGGGCTGCTCGTGCATGCGCCATCTGCACGAGCATACACGCGGGGAACCGAAAAGGTTTCATCGGTGCGGTTTTCGAGCGGGCCTATCGCCGCCCTCTCCAAGCGTCATTTTCGATGAAAATGGCGGTTTTGGTCCTCACTGCCTTTCAGGCCGCGCGGATATCGTGGGCTGGACAGGGCCCGACGAGGAGAACGCTAAGGGCGATTTTCCAATCGCCCACTACATGTGGTTCCAGGCGTCTTCGTACAGGAAGTTCTGCGGATCGACCGGGTGGTTGAGGGAAAACTTGTTCACTCCCGTCCCATCGACCACCCAGGCCCGCACTTGGATTGTCGGGCCGAGCATGCCCGTGATGCAGAGCCGATTTTCGAGTTCGGCGCCGCTCAACCAGTTGGGCTGGTTGGGGTGAACCGCGAGCGTCTGCACAAGTTCCGGGCAAAACGCGGAAACCCCTGAATAATCGATCACTGCTGTGACCTGATGCTTCACATAGAGCTGGATGATGTTGCTGGACGTGGCGTAAGTGTAGTGCGCGTAGATGACCACCTGGCCGGGCACTGGGTTTCCGGGGAGCGAATAGCCGACGGAACCGTCATCCACGGAGCCCGTGCCGCGCTCGGGCCAACCGAGAGGCGCCATGCTCACGTACGGACGCAAGAGCAGACAGACCACTCCGTTTCCCTTCCCACGGCCAACCGTCAAACTCGTCGACGAGGCTGTCAGCATGGTGCCTTGCTGCACGCCGAAAACATTGCCCGGCGGATCGCACGGGGTGGACGTGTCGAAGTCGTTGCCGTTGTTTTGGTCCGAGCCATTGGAATTTTGATTGGAACCATTTCCTCCGCCTCCGCCGCCGGAGTTGTCGCCGTTGTTGTTCCCGCCGTTGTTCCCGCCGTTGTTCCCGCCGTTGTTCCCGCCGTTGTTCCCGCCGTTATTGTTTCCGTTGTTGTTCCCGCCCGGATTTCCGCCGCCGTTAGCGCCATTGGGAGGGGGATTACCGCCATCCGGGCCGCCGCCCGATTGGTTCGGGTCTGGCGCGTTGTTTGGCTCCGGAGTCCATGATAGCGGCTGCGTGGGACCGTTGAAAAAACCACCCCAGTTCGTGAACGGAAACGGCAAATCGAACGCGACCTTTTTCGCGCCGATTCCGCGCAGCTGCTCGGACGCGACGTCGAAACTCTTCGTAGCCGCCTGAGCGGTCACGCGGACCTGCACGACGCCCTGCGTCAATAGCGTGCCTTTGGTACGCAGCCTTGCGTACACGCCTGGTGCGATGACGCTCCACGGAGTGTCGGCGATGGGGTTCGGGGCGCGACCTTCCCCTAACCGGCTGAACTGCGCGACGAGCGCATTGAAGTTGTTGCCGTCGCTGATGATGGTATCGCGGGCCTGACGGATCTGCGCGAGCGTCGTGCCGATGGGACCGAGTTGCCCCAGCGCGCTTTCAAAACTCGGGGCTCCCGGAACTTTGGACGCAATCGAATTCCATTCGTCACGCGCGCGATCGTAGAAATCGCCTTGCAGCCGGGACTTATAGTCGGGCAGGAGCACATCCACGATCTGCTTCGAGCCGCTACCCATCTCTTGATAGTCCATGCCGGCTTGCAGCGACCACGACAGCACCTGCACCTGCGGCGGGCTGAAGCGCGAACTGAAGGCTCTGTAGTTGAGAGCCACGGCGATGTCCGACCAGGCGCCTTTGATGGGCGCGAGGAGAAATTTGTTGCGCCACGGGCCTTGATTGAAATGCCCCATGCAATACGTGACGACCGTGACGTTATAGTCTCCGGCCGGCATGCGGATGATGCCATTGGGAACGGCCGTGAAAAGCTTCCGTGTCGCAGCGAAACTCGCCGGCCGAAAGGCGCCGCCGGGCAAGTCTCTCACGGTCGGCAAGACGTCGTTGCCGCTGATGTACACCGGGCGATTGGCATTGAACCACACCCCGAACTGCTTGAGGAGCTCGTTCGAAACGATGCCCTTCGCGGCTTGGTTCGCGGAGGGCACGGACGGAACGCCTGGCAGGGAAGGCAGCCCTAAACCCTTTTCGCCGGCCGCAAGCATCAAGAGCGCGGCGGTCGCCGCGGCGATGATCCGAAGATACGGTGATCTCATCTGGGCCCTCCGGGGGCGGCGTGCCCAGCCGCCCCTCCAAGCGTTTCTATTTCGTGCAGGCGAAGCTGATGCGGTAGTTTGCCGGGAGCTTGTAATGCGGCATGTTTTCCCGTTGGTTCTGCGCATCGGCGTTGAAGGTTACGAGCAGTCGCACCGGCTTGTCGGCCGGATTGAAAGGACCGTATCGGAATCGCTGCTGGTGCGTGAACTCTTCACCCGGCTTGAACGTGTGAATCGCTAGCTCGGAGAAGTTCATCGATGTGCCGGCACTGTTGGACGAGGCGACGGTGTTGCCGCTCGCCAGCACCAGTTGCTCGTCTGACACGTTGACGTCGCCCGGCGCCAGCGGCCGGCTGGTGAGGTTCACCCACTGCTGCGTGATCATCCAGCCGATCTGCGGGCTCGACGGGTCGGAGCCATGGTCCTCACCGATGGCAGTCGCGCGCATTTTCCAAACGCCGTTGGACGACATCCACTGGTTGAGACAGCCGGATTGGCCCGCGACCTGCGCGGAACCACCCTCGGCCTGCGCCTCGGCGGCCGTGGCCTGGCAATCAAGTTTGAATCGGAAGTTGTATTGCGCTGTCGTGAAGTGGGGCTTGAACCGGTACGTGGCAAGCTTTGCGGCGTCGAACGTGATGTCGATGGCCCTGGGTTTGCTTGCAGCGTCCATCCCGTTCCCGCGGAACTGTTGCGTGTACGTGAATTGGCCGGAGACCGGGAAGCTGTGGAAGCCGACCTGGCCCATCGACAGCGAGCCCGTGGTGCTGTCGGTCGCCGCGATAACCGATCCGTTCGGCAGTTCGAGCTTCTGATCGGTGAGCAGTGAGTCGCTCGGGGCGAGTTCGACGGACGAGCCGTTGCGCCACACTTCGGTGACTTGCCAACCGACGAACTGGCCCCCATCGAGCAGCGGCGCAAAGCCCGTCACCTGCACCCGCCAAATGCCGTTGAAGAGCCACGAATTGACGCAGCCCTCGCGCGTGTTGCTCGCGGTCGAACCTGTTGACCCGGTCGCCGACACAATTGCGACGATTAAGACCAATACAACCGCTGCACCGGTTTTGGAAGCAAAAGATCGCATCATCATCTCCTGTCAGCCCGGGCCAATCGCGACGGAACTCGCTGGTAGCTCCCCAATTCGAGAGGGTGCCAGAAGCTACATGCCGTCTGCAACCTCGCCGACATGGCGCTCGCGTATCTAATGAAGGGCGATGTCGAAAACGCTCGCTTGACCGCCGACCGGCGCTAGCTGGACGGACTTGGCGACGACGACTCGTTACAGGTGAGATCCACGCTAAATGCGGGGTTGGTCAGCTTGTAGCCAAGCGATGTGTGGTAGACGGTGTTGGTCGCACTGACCGGCAAGACGAAGGATGCCGCTCTGTTCGTCTGATCGCTCGCGCGAAACCAATACGTCCCCGAGACGTGCATGCCGGGCTTGAAGTTCGTGTACGTAATCGCGTCCTGGTAGGCGATTTGCGAGTCGGTGGCGATCTCGAGTATCGTTCCGTCCTTGAGCACGACTTGCGGCAGACCGATGCCGAGGGAATCTGGGACCTGCGTCTGCTTCGACAGGTTGCTCAATGTGAATGTCACTCCGTACGCGGCGACGGCGACGCTCGGGTCGGTTCCGAACACCACGTTCGTCACCTTCAACCCCCAGATACCGTCACTGAGCGTTTGGTTGACGCAGCCACTCACGGGCCGAGGCGACGTCGTCGCCGGACTCGCAGCCGAGAACGCGACGATCGCGGCGACCGCAGTGACTGCCACGATGGCTGGCGTCTTGAACATACGAACCTCCGAGCGCAACAGGAGAGCTGGCCCGTGGGGCGCTTCGACCGAGGCTCGGAGAGGACCGCTTCGCTAGGGGCCGATTGCTCCAGCAAGATCGGCGTGGGCGTACTTGACGAGAATGGCCGCGTCGACGGGCCGGCACGCGCTGTACCGTGATGGGCCGGACACTCCGTCGCGCGGATCGCACAGCCGTGCCCCCCGCAGCGTCGCACCCACGAGCCTCGCGCCCGAGAGATCCGCGCAGACGATCCGTCCGGCGAGCGGTGGCGCATTCCCATTCTCTTCGATCTCGTGAGAGCAAAGCACCGCGCCTGACATATCGGCCTCACGAAGATCTGCGTCGCGCAAATCATCGGAGAACAGCGCAGCGCCTTTGAGGGTAACTGCGTGCAGGTCCGCGTGCGAGAGATCGTCGCCCTCGAGCGAAAGGGCGCCCAAATCCTTGCCAAAAAGGACGGCGGCTCGAAGGTCGCAACCCCGGCAGCTCGTGAGGAGCGTGCGCACATTCCCGTCCGCGAACTGCGTGAAATCTTGACTTGACAGATCCACACCGTCGAGCCGGGTGTTGAAGAGGATGACGCCTGCCAACCTTGCGGCACGCATATCCGCTCCGTTGAGTTTCGCATTGCGAAGGTCCGCGCCGCGCAGATCGGCCCCTTCCAGGTCGGCACCGTCCAGCGATGCGTTCTGTAGATTCGCTTGGCGCAGATCGGCGCCGACCAGGTCGACCCCGACCCAGCGCACGCCGCTCAAGTCGAGGTTGTGAAGATCCGTCCGATTGAAATCGCAGCCTTCGCAGGTGGCCGGCATTCTTGAGGTAGTGCTCGCGACGGATACGTGGCCGACGCCCGTTCCCATGATGAGCATCGCGCAGAGGCCGATCAGCCGATGCACCGATCGATCCATGTAATTTCCTGTCTGTTCTTATCGCATGATCGCGTTGCTCAGGTCGCTGCCTGTGATATGCGTCCGTGAAAGATCGACGCTGCGCAGGTCGACGCCTGAGAAATCGCACCCGGTGAATGAGGTCCCGGTGAGTCTCGCGCCCACGAGCGTCGCGTGGTCGAGATCGACGCCGTTGAAATGCGCGCCGCTAAGATCCGCGCCGCTCAAATTGGCGCGTTCGAGGTTCGCCCCGCTGAGCGTGAGGCCGCGCAGATCTTGACCGCGAAGATCGGCGCCCTGCAGGTCGCAGCCCCGGCAGTGTTCCAGAACGGCGTGCGCTTGCGACGGCGACAGTCGAGCGACGTCGATGCGACAGCCATCCAAGTTCGCATCGCTCAGGTCCACGCCGGCGATGTTCGCGCGGCTGAGATTGGCGCCGCTGAGGTTCGCGTTGCGAAAACTGGCCGCGCTGAGGTCGGCGCCTTGAAAGTTCGCACCGCTGAGATTGGCCCCGGAGAAATCGACATGCTTGAGGTCAGCGTTTGAAAAGTTGGCCCCGGTCAGATTCGACCCATGCAGATCGCGCCCGGCCCAACGCGCGGCAGCGAAATCGCATCCCGTGCAGTTGAAACTCGTTGCGATGGTCGCGTTTGTGACTGCTGCCGGGGTGCTCGGGAGGTGCGGAAGCACGGGCGCGGTCGGCGGCGCGTGGGCGTGTTCTCTCACGGTCAAGCGGTGTTCGGAGAGGTGGGCGTGGACCGGAACTGTGCTATGAAAAGAGGGCGTGTCGGGTGCAACCGCCGGCGCGGGAACGCGCGCGGGCTTTAGCCTCAACGCGCTTGCCGACACGCGCGGGGGCGCGGGCGGCACGGGTGTGGCGATCGTCGGCAGCGTGAACGCGATCGATGGCGCGACGGTCTGCGCCACGAACAGGAGGACGAACATCGCGGCCGCGACCAGGCCGGCTGTTCCCACGGCGACGGACGTGCCGATGTTCCTTCCCGCTGCGAGCAGGCGCTCCACCCGAATCGACAGGCCCTTGCGGGTGAGGAATACGCCAGGTGCCGCAAGGGCGCGGTGCGGCCACGCCGTCACCTCCGCCATGCGCGTCAAGCAAAGCGCGTACGGCCGTACATCGCGCGTTTGCGCGACGACCCAATCATCGCACGCGACCTCGCGTTCGATGTCGAGTTTGCGTGCCATCCACAGCATCGCCGGGTTGAAGAAAAAGAGCGCTTCGACGACGCGCTGGAAGCAATTCGTCCAGTCGTCGGCCCGGCGCAGATGCGCGAGTTCGTGGAGCACGATCTGGTCGATCTCGCGAGGCGAGAGCGCCCCTAGAAGCCGGGACGGAAGCAAAATGAGCGAATCGAAAAGTCCCACCGCCACTGGAACTGTGATTCGATCCGAGGTGCACAGCCGCACGTCGCGATCGCCTTTGTGCGCCTGCGCCCAGGCGTCGAGCCCATCACGCAGTTCGATGGGCACCGGCAGCGCGTCGCGCTTGAGCTTCTCCAACTGCCACAGCGCCATCGTCAGTCGGACGAGGATGGCGGCGACGACGAGGGCCCATACAAAGAATGGAAGCGTTGCGAGCGTTGCAGGCACGGCGACCCGCAGCCGCGGGGGCGGCGCCACGGAGCGGCGCGTTGCAATTTCAGTTCCGTAACGGGCGTGGCTCAAGAGCGTGGCCGGCCGGGAAGCAGGTTGGGTCTTCGCCATGCTCGTTCCGAGCGTCGGCTGTGCGGCCGGGGCGATGGTTGAGGTATGGGGCATCGTGATGGCGACGCTGAGCAGCGCCGACGCGGCGAGCGCGAGCGTCCAGGCAGCATAGCGCGTGGTCGCGTTGCTGCGCGGAGCGAGCCAAAAGACCGTTTGAACAGCGAGCGCCACGAGCAGCGCCACCCAGAGGCTATTGAAAAGAACGGCCACGCCGAACTGGATCATGGCTTTTCCTCGTACTCGCGGATGAGTTGTTTGAGGCGGCGCAGCTCGTCCGACGACGGTCTGCCTTCCTCGACGAGCCTTAAGGCGAGCTCCCCCGGATTGTCGCGAAAAAAACGCTTGAGCAAATGCCCGACCGCGGACTTCGCTGCTTGCTCGCGTTCGATCGAAGGGTGATAGACGAATGCTCGACCACGCTCTTCGTGTCCGGCATAGCCCTTCTGCTCGAGGATCCGAAGCATCGTCAGGACGGTGCTGTAGGCGACGGGTGGGGGCGGAAGCGCTTCGACGACTTCCGCGACCGTCGCCTTTCGCTTGGCCCACAAGACTTCCATGAGCCGCAACTCGGTCTCGGTGAGGACGGGCGAACGTTTTCGCGCCAAAGTGCCACCTCGCATGGGCTACTAAGAATTTAATAGCAATATACGCCAAGCCGGAGGCGCTGTCAACTAATTCTTTAATGGCAGTGGGCACTCACAGGCCTGCGACGGTGGAGTTCGACCGGAGCCCAAAGAACTGCACCAAAGTGCACCTGCTTGAAACAACCCAAGGCCAGCGGCCGTTTGGCTTCGATCCCCTCGTCGAGGAGTGGTTCAAGCATAAGTTCGGCGAGCCCACCGCTCCACAGATCGCGGGTTGGCCGCTCATCCGCTCCGGCGGCCACGTGCTCATCACGGCCCCGACCGGCTCCGGCAAGACGCTCGCCGCATTCTTGATGGCGCTGGATCGCCTCATCGGGCTGGCGCGCGAAGGACTCGCGGACCAGACGTACGTCGTCTACGTCTCGCCGCTCAAAGCCCTCGTCAACGACGTCCATCGAAATCTCGAGGTGCCGCTCGCGGAGATCGCCGAGCTTGCGGTCCGCCGCGGAGATCAGCTTGCGCCGATCCGCGTTGCGCTGCGCACCGGGGACAGTTCGCAAGCCGACCGCGCGCGCATGCTCGTCAAACAACCGCACATCCTCGTGACGACACCCGAGTCGCTCTTCATCCTGCTCACCGCAGCCCGCTCGCGCGAGCTGTTCAAGCATGTCTCGACCGTCATCGTCGACGAGATCCATGCGCTCGCTCCCAACAAGCGCGGTGCCCACCTCGCGCTCTCGCTGGCAAGGCTCGACCACCTCGTCGCCCAGGCCGGCGGGTCGCGACCTCAGCGGATCGGGCTGTCCGCCACGGTCAAGCCGGTCGAGGACGTCGCCTTCTATCTGGCCGGTGCATCGCACGCAGCTCCAGCCATCGTGAACATCGGGCACCGGCGCGAGATGGATCTGTCCGTATGGGTGCCGCCCGACGAGCTCGGCCCCGTCGCCAGCAATGAGATGTGGGAAGAGATCTACGACCACATCGCCGCTCTCGTCAAAGCGCACCGGACGACGCTTGTCTTCGTCAGCACGCGGCGTCTGTCGGAACGGGTAGCGCACCATTTGATCAAACGTCTGGGAGTGGGATCAGTCATGCCGCATCACGGCAGTCTGGCCCGCGCCATCCGCCTGGAGACCGAGCGCAGACTCAAAGCGGGTGAGTTGCAAGCAGTCGTCGCCACCGCGTCGCTCGAGCTCGGTATCGACATCGGATCCGTCGATGTGGCCGTGCAGATCGGCTCGCCGCGCTCCATCGCGGCCGCGCTGCAACGCATCGGACGATCCGGACACTGGGTTGGAGCGCGGCCTAAAGGCGTGCTCATCGCGACGACGCGCGACGAGCTGGTCGAGTGCGCCGCGCTCGTGCGCGCGATGCGCACGGGCGCGATCGATCGCCAAGAAGCGCAACACGCCCCGCTCGATATTCTCGCGCAGCAACTCGTCGCGGCCTGCGCGGTCGAAGACTGGAGCGAAGACGCGCTCTTCGCGCTCGCCCGGTCGGCTGCGCCCTTTGCCGAGCTCGCGCGGGCAGACTTCGACGCGGTCGTGGAGATGCTCGCCGAAGGCATCGCCACGTCTCGCGGTCGTGGCGCGGCGTTCTTGCATCACGATCGCGTCAACCGTCGCCTGCGCGGGCGTAGAGGCGCTCGGCTCGCTGCTATCACGAGCGGTGGCGCGATCCCCGATCAAACCACCTATGCCGTCGTGGCAGAACCTGAGGGCGCGGTGGTCGGTACGCTCGACGAGGACTTCGCGGTCGAGAGCATGGCGGGCGACATCTTCTTGCTCGGCACGACTTCATGGCAGATCCACCGCGTCGAGCAGGGCCGCGTTCGCGTGAGCGACGCCCACGGCGCGCCACCGACGATCCCGTTTTGGCGCGGTGAGGCGCCCGGTCGCACGCTCGAGCTCTCCGCAGAAGTATCGCGGCTCCGGGTGAAGATCGCAGAGCTCATGGCGCCTGAGCCAGCGCCGGCCGTCTCGTTCCTCGAGCGTGAGTGCGGCGTCGAGCGCCTCGCCGCAGAGCAATTCGTCGACTACATGCGTGCGGGCACTGCGATCTTGGGTGTCGTGCCCTCCCAGGACTGCGTCGTGGCAGAAAGGTTCTTCGACGAGTCCGGCGGCATGCAACTCGTGGTGCATGCGCCGTTCGGCTCGCGGATCAACCGCGCGTGGGGGCTCGCGCTGCGCAAGCGGTTTTGCCGCTCTTTCAATCTCGAACTTCAAGCCGCCGCCACGGACAACGGTCTTGTCATCTCGCTGTCCGAGCAGCATGCCTTCCCGCTCGACATCATCTTCCAGTTCTTGAACACGGTGACGGTCGAGGAGGTGCTCACGCAGGCGATGCTGCCCGCGCCGATGTTCGCCGCGCGTTGGCGTTGGAACGCGCAACGCTCGCTCGCGATCCTGCGTTTTTCCCACGGCAAGAAGGTCGCGGCGCCGATCCAACGCATGCGATCGGACGATTTGCTCGCCGCGGTGTTCCCCGATCAAGCCGCGTGCCCGGAAAACCTCAGCGGCGAGGTCCGCATTCCCAACCATCCGCTCGTCAGCCAGACGGTCGCCGACTGCTTGCACGAGGCGATGGACCTCGATGGCTTGCGGTCGGTGCTCGAGCGCATCGAGGCTGGTTCCTTGCGCACCATCGCAGTGGATACGGCTGAGCCCTCGATGTTCGCGCACGAGATCCTCAATGCCAATCCGTTCGCTTTCCTGGATGATGCGCCGCTCGAGGAGCGGCGCACCCGCGCGCTCGCGCTGCGTTCGACGCTGCGCACGGACGTCTCGCTCGGCATTGGAGCGTTGGATCCCGAAGCGATCGCACAGGTCGCCGCCGAGGGGTGGCCGGTCGCGCGCGATGCAGACGAACTGCACGATGCGCTGCTCACGCTTGGCGTGCTGCCGCCCGTGCTCGCCTGGCAAGCGCACTTCGACGCGCTCGTGGCCGCGGGGCGCGCCACGGCGGCCTTCGTCGCCGGAGCACGTGGTGCTGAACCTTCGGTGCTTTGGGTCGCCGCCGAGCGGCTCGACATCGCGCGTGCGGTTTACGCCGGCATGGAGTGGCTGCCAGCGATCGCGGCGGTTTCTTCGAACCGCGCGGAGGTCGAAACTCCTGAGGCCGGGGCTACGGAGATCGTGCGCGGCTGGTTGGAGTGCAGCGGTCCCCTCACCGCGGCAGCTCTTGCCCACAAGCTTTCGATGTCGAGCGACGCGGTAGAATCAGCTCTGCTCGCGCTCGAGCACGAAGGGCAAGTCTTGCGCGGTCGTTTCTCCGTGCAGCCGCAAGGACCGGTCGCGCTCGTCGCTCCCACGGAGTGGTGCAACCGGCGCGTGCTCGCCCGCATCCACCGCCTGACTCTTGGCCGGCTGCGCCGAGAGATCGAGCCGGTGTCCACCGCACAATTCGAAGAGTTCTCCGCACGGTGGCAACACTGCGTCGCCGGCGCGCAGCTGCATGGCGTCGACGGCACGTTGCAGGTCGTCAAACAGTTGCAGGGATTGGAGTTTCCGGCCGAAGCGTGGGAGAAGGAGGTCTTGCCTCGCCGCGTGCGCGGTTATCGGAGCGAGTTCCTAGACAAGCTGTGCGCCTCGGGAGAGGTGATGTGGGGTCGGCTTTCGCCCCATCCGGCGTTTGAAGAGCGCGAAGAGCCGCGCAGCCGGCGCGTGCGCCCGACCCGGGTCGCGCCCATCTCGCTGTTCTTACGCGACGACGCCGGCTGGCTCGTGCGCAGGCGTCAAGACGAATTGGAAGCGCTTTCAACACCCGCGCGCGACGTTCTCGCCGCCCTCGCGGCGCGTGGCGCTTCGTTCTTCGTCGAGCTCGCGTCAGCCACGGGTCGGCTTGCGAGCGAAGTCGAGGATGGTTTGTGGGAGCTCGTCGCAGGGGGGCTCGTCACGGCCGACGGATTCGACAATCTGCGTTCGCTCATCGATCCCAAGCGGCGCCTGGCGCTTGGCCGCCGCAACCGCTCGCGCCCTCGCAACGCGCCCGGGCGCTGGGCATTGCTGCAAGCCCAGGAGCGACAGGATCGCGATACCGATCTTTTCGCACGCCAGCTGTTGCGGCGATGGGGTGTCGTTTCGCGTGACATCGCCAAGCGTGAGAGCTTCGCGCCGCCGTGGCGCGATCTGCTCGTCACGTATCGCCGGCTCGAGGCGCAGGGCGAGATCCGCGGCGGTCGTTTCATCGCGAGCCACATCGGCGAGCAGTTCGCTCTTCCGGATGCCCTCGACTTGCTGCGCGCCATGAAGCGGGTCGCCGTCTGACGGTGCGGATCGGCGTCGATCTCGCAGCCGGCGAGATAGCGGTGCTTGCGCTGGCGGATGACGGATCCGTGCTGCGCCGCGAACGCGGCCTTGCCGCAGCGATCCGCTATGAAGAGATGCTCGAAACCGTCACCTCTCTCGTGGGAGCGATCGAGGGTGCACTTGGCACTAAGGGGACGGTCGGCGTCAGCTTGCCGGGCGCCATCTCCGCCAAGACCGGCCGCGTCAAGAACTCGAACAACGCGAATCTCATCGGCGCCGATCTGCGCAACGACCTGGCGCGCACGCTCCGGCGCGACGTGCGAATCGGCAACGACGCGAATTGCTTCACGCTCGCCGAGGCGTCAGACGGGGCCGCCGCCTCGGGAGTGGTCGTCGTCGGTCTGATCTTGGGGGGCGGCGTAGGGGCTGGCATCGCAATCGAGCGGCGCGTCATCGAAGGCGTCAATGCAATCGCGGGCGAGCTCGGGCACAACTCCTTACCGTGGTCGAACGACGAGGAGAGCGCGCGGGTGCGCTGTTATTGCGGCAAGACCGGCTGCATCGAACAATTTCTCTCCACCGCAGGACTACAGCGAGCCTACAAGGCGCGCACAGGCTCGTACGTGAGCGCCGACGAGATCACGCGCGCCTCGGCGGCTCGTCACGCGGACGCGAGCGCCTGTCTTGCGGAATATGAGGATCGGCTTGCGCGCGTGCTTGGCTCGCTCACGAACCTCATCGATCCCGACACGGTGGTCATCGGCGGCAGCCTAGCGCGAAACGCGATCGACTACGGAACGTTGCGAAGCGCGGTCGCACGCTACGCGTTCACGGATCGTCTCGACACGAAGATCGTGCCGTCTGCACACGGTGATGCGGGCGCTGCGCGCGGCGCGGCCATGCTGTGGCCAGCCGCAAGCAACCTCTAGGCAATCCAACAGCCGCCCGATATGCCGAGAGGATGCGCGCAGACGGCGAAAGGTTATGCGGCGGCCGCGGTTTTCCGGGTTTTTACCCGTGAGGTGCGACTCCGGCGCGCCTGCGGCAAGACGAGGGGGTCGTCCGTCCCGAGAACGGGACACGCGCTCAACAGGAGCACCTCGATCTGCTGCACGCCGCGGTCGGGGTTCAACGTGACGATCTCGCAGCGCGTATCCTTCGCGCGATCTTTGAGCTGGTTTTGCACCGGGCACGGTTCGCTGCGGGAGCGCTTGAGGAACGCGAAGACGTAGTTACGCAGTTCGCCGGCAAAAGAGCAGTAGCGGTCGACTGCGGCGGCTGGGAACATGTGGTCGAAGACGACATGCCGTTGTGGTGCGAAGTGGCGTACGTATTCTTGCAGCTGCGCTGCGGTAAGACCGGCGCTGCGCACGACGACGGTGTCATGCAGATTCCAGCCGATGAGCTTTTTGCCCAAGAGCAACTCTCTGCCATGTTGGCGCTCGATGAAGCGCTGCAACATCATGTCGGTGTCCGGCGCGTTGGCGCCTCGGACGTGGATGACCATGCGGACTCCTCAAGAGAAAAGATCTGTACCATAGGACCGCGCCCAAGCGTCAGACGTGGAGTGCGCGAGCTCACTCGTCGCTTTATATGAAGTCCCTACGGGCCGAAAAGCCGCCGGACGAATACCGCATGTTTGAAGCTTGAGGAGCCGCCGAAGTGCACCACCACGGTGCGCAGCGAGGGCACGACGTACAGCGCTTGGCCGCCGGCGCCGCTCGCGTAGGCGAGATCGGATGGAGCGCCTTCGATGCCGAGCCAGAAGCAGAGACCGTAGCGAGTGTTGACCGCCGAGCCGCGAAAGCACGCCGCGAACTCGTCGTGGCGATCGCACAAGAAGCGGCCGAACTTCAACCACTCGCGCGCCGACACGAAAGCCCCCGTGGGCAGCGGCTGCGTTCCGTCGGACAGCGTGCGCCATCGGTCGACGCGCAAACCGATGGGGTCCAAAATGCGCTCCTGGAGGTACTCGTGCGGCGTACGCTTGCGCGCGGCAAGCTTGCGCGCGAGCACCGCGCCGAAGATCTGCAGCGCGATGCCGCCATGGGTGAACGTGCTTCCGGGTTCGTGCTTGAGGGTTACCGAGAGCGCCTTGCTATAGGTCGGAACCGCCGAACCGAGGCCGCCGAAACCGATGCCCGCGGTCAGCTGCAGCAGCTGGCGCAGCGTCACGTGCCTCTTCCACTCGTCGCGCTCCCAATCGGGGACGGTTGCAGCGACGCGCTCGTCGAGCCTTAGGATGCCGTCGGCTTGCGCTGCAAGCGCAGCGATGCCCCAGAAGCTCTTTGTGCCGCTGTAGAGCGCGTGCGGCGTGTCCGCGTCGACGGCCTCGGCGTAGGCCTCTTCGATCACGTGCCCGTCTCGCATGATGGCGAGCGCGTGGAACGCGTGCGCGTGCGCGTACGCAAGGGCGCTTGCAATCGAGATACGAGACCTCGCTTTCGCCGTGAGGATACGAAAAAGCCGGTTTGCTCGCCAGGAGATGGCTGCCCTCCGGAGCGCCACCACCGTGCTGTGGACGTTTTGTGGACGCGTCCCGTGCTCGATTGGCGCAAGAGGCCAAAGACGGCTGAACAAGAACCGCGATGGAGCTGGAGGTTAGCATGCTTCGAATCAGCCGCATGACCTCGTCCCTTTTCGCTGCGTGCGCTCTCTTCGTGGCCGGTTGCTCGCACGGCGAGACGACGAACTCGAGCTCGACCGCGGGCCAGGAAAACGCCGCGCAGACGAACGCGAGCAATGGTGCTCTGTGGAGCGATTATGAAAGCGGGGCGAACTACGCCGCGCAACATGGAACCGTCGCTTATGACGTGACGTACCAGCCCAACGCCGTTGTGTTCGACGAAAGATCGACCGAGAGCGCGCTCAAGGGCATGGCTGAAGACGGAGTGACCTACGTTCTCGATGCCGCGTCGCCTGCCGCCGCCAAACTCCGGACCGGATCGATCCTGTTTCTCTACGGCATCGCCATCCGCAAAGTGGCGTCGGTGGAGAAGCAAGGATCGAACCTGGTCGTCTCCACCACCGATGCGGATATCACCGACCTCATCAGCAACGGACACATCAAATGGAACGTGCCGCTCGACTTGAGCATCGTGGCAATGCCGCCCCAGCCCACGTCGGCAAGCACCTCGCTCGAGGACTTGTTCGCAAGCCGTGCCGAGGCGGATGAATCCCCATACTCGTTTGAGGGCACCCTTGGTCCGGTTGACTACGAGCTTGGCTTTACCCCGAGCCTCCCCGAGCGGCGCTTGGATTTTGACGCGAAGTATCAGATGAGCAAGTGGGGTGGATTGTGGCGTTTGGAAGGCCAGGGCTACGTACAGCACATCGCAACGGAGGGTGAGTTCGACATCCGCAACGGGCTCATCACATCGATGCAAACCCAAATCGACGGCATTGAGTGTCACATGGACTTCGAATGGACGGCGGAGCAGAACGACAAGTCGCCTATCTCGCTCATCGATCAATCGTTCAAAGTGAAGATCCCCTATGCGAATGTCGAGTATCCGCTCATCATCGAAGGCATACCGTTGATCTTAGAAGTGTCCGCGGCGGTGCTCGTGCACCCGGCGTGGACCGGCGCCAAGCAGGCGACCCACGGCAAGTTCACCGTTGACTATAGCGGCAATCTGGGGTGGTCGTACTCGGATGGAGCCGCAGAACCTGAGGGTCAGACCGCGAGCGAAACCGAGAGCATCGATCCGGAGACGAGCATCTCGGCCCCGAACGCCATGGGCTTTGTCGCCGCACTGGAAGCTCCGCGCTTCGAGCTCGCCTTGGCGTCCATGTTGCCGAGCTCGTTGGGGAAGTTCGAGGACAATCTCAACAGCGAAAACGCCATCGTCAAAGCCCTGTCGGGCGGCACGTATGTGAGTGGCAAGGCCAAGCGGGCGCGGATGATGCAACTGATCGAAGACATCGCATCCCCAGTCAAGCCGTATGGGTACGTCGACCTCGTCACCGCCACCGGAAGCTTTACGAATGGGATGATCACATCGTCTCTCGTCGGCCTTCCTCCCTGTCAGCGCTCGCAACTGACTATGACGGCCAATGCCGGCGTCGGCATCAAACTCAACTTTCTGCACCATATGCCGGTGGCGATCGTCAAGAAGATCCTCAAGCCGTTCGGACATTCGGTCACGGTCGAGGCCTTCGAAGCGGCAAAACCTATTTACGGTCCCAAGACGATCTACCGGTGGGCAAACGGTTTGAAGTGCCCGGGCGACTAGGCGCGCGCGGCGTATCCGCGACCGTTCTCGCTTGTCTTTTGGCGTGCGGGTTCGGCGCGTGCGCCAAGAACGCCCAGCCACCCGCGGGCGCATCGCCGACCGCCCAGATTTCGCAATCAGCACCGACGCCTGAGAGTTCGCAGTCAGCATCGGGTGAGACACCACCGGCCGGCGAGACACCCGAGGCCACCCCCACGCAACCGATTGATCTCCTGCTCGCTTCGCAAGGTACCATCATGCGGGCGTGGCCCGCCTCGGCCGTTGACACTCCGCCCGAAAACATGTTGCTCGGACAGGCGTGGAAAGCAAAGGAAGGTTCGAGCGGTCCCTACGTGTTTGTCTACGAACTGGCGGGGCCCGCGAGCATGACGCAAGTCATCCTCGGCTTAGGTCAGTCCGAGGTCAACGGTCAACAGCAAGTCTCGCCCGATCAGACGGCGCACGTCGCCGTCTCATCGCAGAGCGCGACGTCCGGTTTCAGCGATGTCGGCACGTACCAGCTGAGCGGTGCTGAGGATCAGACATTCACCCTCACGCCTGCCGCGCATGGCCGTTGGGTCCGGTTGACGTTGGATGGCAGCGCCCGAGGGGCGCAACTGCAGGACGCGCAGATCACGGGAACGTTCGATACGCGGCCAGCCTCGGGTCCGGTGGCCGGTGTGTGGAAGGTCTTTGACGAGGAGCCGTATCTGCAGGCGGGTCAGCCCTCGGATGCGGCAGGCGTTCTTCCCACGCTGCCCTTAGACCAAAGTCAGCTCACAAAGGCCGACAGCGCGTTTGAGATACGCCAGTCGGGAACCCAGCTCAACGCAGTGCTCTGCTCGAAAGACGGCTACGGCGCCTATCATGGGAGCGAGACGGGTAACACCGTCGACTTGAGCGGAGCCAGCCGCACCTTCAGCCCGGCAATCGTCAACGCCGACGGCACCGTGATGGTGGCTGCGGGCGAAGACAGCGACTTTCTGGCGCTCCGCATGAGCGGCAATGCCTCGTGCGCCTCCGTCATCGCCGGAGAGAAACCGCAAGGCTCGGGTGCGCCCCTCCTGCTGCTGTTCAATGAGGTCAATCCGACGCGTTATGCGCCCTACGGACAGCCGGCCATGGGCGGCATCACAACGGTGGGGCCGCCGCTTTATCCGGGATTTCGCATCGTGCCCGAGCCGATCTCGCTGTTCGAGCCTCAGATGCTCGCCGGCTACGAAACGGTCGTGCTTTCCGCCATCTGCAAAGCGAACGCAGTCCTGACGAAAACCCAGACGCAGGCTCTCACCGATTGGACCTACGGCGGCGGCAAGCTGATCATTCACGATTCCGACGACTGCACCGACACCGACTACAGCTTTCTTCCGTATCATTTCACCTCTTCAAACCCCGGTCCCCATGCCGCCCAGGGATCGAACTTCATTCTCGTCGATTCGAACACGCTCGGAAGCGACGGGTCGGACAAAGCGCATTTCGTCGATGTCAAGGGCTATCTGAAGGAGAACGGCCAGCAGCTCGGCGACGCGAATACGGTCGTCACCCAAGACCGGCATTGGTGCGGGCATCTGTACGGCACAAACGTTCTCGGTCAGAACGGGTACTTCCAGATGTACGCGCCGCTGGGCTCCGGTTTGATCATCTACGACGGCCTCGATTCCGACGACAGCGACTTGCCGGAGTACCAGCGCATCGTGTTGCTGGAGCTGCAGCAGCCTGCGGATGCAACGCTTCCCTGCAGCCAGCTCGTCTCGACGCCTTTCACCGTGGCGTCCATGGGCGCCCCGATGTTCGCGCCGGGCAAGTCACAGACGCTCACGGTGCCCATCGAGATGTATGCGAGCCACGGTTTTTCCGGCTCGGTGAAGATGTCGGTGAAAGCGCCGCCCGGCTGGCAGGCGTCGTTGTCGAACGCCCGAGTGCCGCTTTCTGGCACGAGCGCGCACGATGAACTCCACGTGAACGTTCCTGCAGCCGCAAAGCCGGGTAGGTACCCGGTTGTGGTCACCGCTGCGGATAATGCCGGCAATAGTGCAAGCGCGACCGTCACGGTCGCCTCCGCCGGCGCCCAAGCCACTCCCGCTCCTGCGGCGCGCAGTGCACCGCTGCCCGCCACGCCGAAGATCGCCAAGACGCTGAGCGTTGCCAAGCGCGTCGCGGTCTATGGGATCTACTTCGATTTCGCGAGCGCGACGCTCAAGCCCGCATCCACGCCGGTGCTGCTGGAGATCGCGCAGGCTTTGCGCGCAAATCCATCCTGGAAGATCACGATCGAGGGGCATACCGATAACGTGGGCGGTGAAGACTATAACCTCGATCTGTCGCGCCGGCGCGCTGCCTCGGTCAAGAGCGCGCTCGTGACGCGCTACGGGATCAACCCCACCCGGCTGAGCACGGTCGGCTATGGGTTCTCGCGACCCAAAGCAAGCAACGATACGCCGCAGGGCCGCGCGGCCAACCGTCGGGTCGAACTCGTCCGCAGCTAAGAGCCTAAGCCGAACGTCCTAGCCGGGGATAGGGATGAGGCTTGCTTGCTCGCAGCGAATTGGCTGGGCGTAGTGGCAGCTACAGCTGTATTGCCCACTGGTACCATCACCTTTCTCTTCACTGACATCGAGGGGTCTACTCGGCGTTGGGAGACCCATCGTGACGAGATGCAAGCGGCGGTCGCGCGCCACGACAGCATCATGCGTGAGGTCTTTGAGCGTCACGAGGGTTACGTCTTCAAGACCGTCGGCGATGCGTTTTGCATCGCCTTCCGGACAGCGCCCGAGGCCCTGGCCGCGGCCGTCGAGGCGCAACGCACGCTAGCGAAAGAGGACCACTCAAGCGTCGAAGGCCTCCACATCCGCATGGGCCTGCACACGGGCCCGGCGGACGAACGCGACGGCGATTATTTCGGACCGGCGGTCAATCGCGTCGCGCGTCTCATGTCCATCGGGCACGGCGGCCAGATTCTGCTGTCCGATGCCACGAGAGCGCTCGTGCACACGGAACTCCCCGAAGGAACGAGCTTAAGCGATCTCGGGTCGCACCGCCTCAAAGACCTCGAGCACCCGGAACGGGTTTGGGTCATCACCGGCGGCGGCTTCGCCACCGACTTCCCGCCGCTCAATTCGCTCGATCTGCTCCCCAACAATTTGCCCCAACAGCTCACGAGCTTCCACGGCCGCGAACAGGAGCTGGGCGAGCTTGCCGAGCTGCTCGACAAGCACCGCCTGGTCACCCTCCATGGATCGGGCGGCATCGGCAAGACCCGTCTCGCGTTGCAGACGGGCGCCGAAATGCTCGACGAGTATCACGACGGCGTGTGGTTTGCCGATCTCGCGGCATTGCGCTATCCGGACTTGGCGGCAAGCGTGGTCTCCAAAGCCTTGGGCGTCAGCCAGTCTGAGAACCGGGGCATAGACGAGTCAATCGTCACCTGGATGCGCCGCAAGCATCTGCTCCTTATCCTAGACAATTGCGAGCACGTGTTGGACGATGCTGCGAAGCTCACCGAATTCATCCTGCAACAGTGTCCGAAGGTCAGCATCCTCGCGACGTCGCGTCAAGCGCTCGGCCTCGCTGGCGAGCAGGTCTTGCGCCTCGCTCCTTTGGGGCTGCCCGACCCGGCCACGCACGTCTTGGCACGCGACGCCGGCGCCTATCCCGCGCTCGCGCTTTTCATCGATCGCGCCAAAGCGGTGAACAAGTCATTCGCCATCAGCGACGACGACGCATATATGATTGCGGAGATCTGCCGCCACCTCGACGGGCTCCCGCTCGCCATCGAGCTTGCGGCGGCTCGCGTGAAGGTGCTGAGCATCGATGGCTTGGCGCAACGGCTCGATCATCGCTTCGCGCTGCTCACGGGCGGCAGCCGGACGGCGTTACCTAGACAGCGCACTCTGACTGCGCTCATCGACTGGAGCTACGATCAGCTCGACCAAAAAGAACAGACGTTGTTCTGCAGGCTCGCGGTCTTCGCCGGTTCGTTCTCGCTCGACGCGGCGGAGACGGTGTGTTCCGGAGATGGTATCGACGACGTGGAGGTCTTGGATCTCGTCGCCTCCCTGACCGACAAGTCGTTGCTCGTCGCCGAGACAAACAATCGCAGCGAGCGATACCGGCAGTTGGAATCGTTGCGAGCCTACGGCTGGGAAAAACTTGAGGCGACCGGCGATCCCAAGGCGCTCGCGCGTCGCCACGCTGATTACTACTGCAGGGCCGCGCTTGCGGCCGACAAGGCCTACGGCGCCAAGCCGGATTCGGCCTGGCTCGAATCGGTCGAACCCGACACGGATAACTTCCGCACCGTCTTGGACTGGTCGTTCGGCGGTGAGGGAGACGCGGCGGTTGGCGGCGTGGTCGCAGGCAGTCTCGAGCGGCTTTGGCGTGAGGGCGGTCTCGAGGCGGAAGGACGCAAGTGGATCTCGATCGCGCAGGACAAGAGCGACGAGTCGAAGACTCCGCAAGTCGCCGCACGACTTTGGAGAGCGCTGGCGTGGCTCAGCTCGGGCAAGCGCAGCTTCGACGCAGCACGCAAAGCGTGCGACCTGTACGAGCAAATCGGCGACGGGGCCGGTCTCGCTGCGGCGTTGCACGTGCTCGCGTGGGGGTTCTGCCACCAAGGCGAGTACGACCGCGCCGCCGTCGCCAACGATCGCGCCCTCGGCTGGTTCAAAGAGCATGCAGACAAGCGCAATATCGCGGCCTGCCTGCGGCAGCAAGCCAAGATCGTAGAGGCGCGCGGCGATCGCGCGAGCGCGCGCCAGCTGCACGCACAGGCACTGACGCTCGTTAAAGCGCTTGGATCGCAGAACACCGTCGCGACGGCGCTCGCCAACCTGGCAGAACTTGAGTTCAAGGACGGGAATCCCGCAGAGGCCTTGCGCTACGTCAAGGAGGCGGTCGAACTCGCCTCGTGGGGGAAGAGCGCGACAGATCTCGCCACCTACCACACCCAATCCGCGCTCTATCGCATCGCGTTGAACGCGCTCGATGCCGGACGAGAAGAGGCACTTGACGCGCTGCACTGGGCGCGCCGTGCGCAAAACGAAGTGCAGATCCTCAACGCGATCCAGCTCATCGCGTACACGAACGCGCTCGGTGGCGAGGCGCCGCGCGCGGCGCGCCTGGTCGGCTTCGTCGGAGCGAAATACGTGGAACTCAATGAGACGCTCGACACGACGGAGCGATGGAGCTGGGATCAGCTCTCGACGTCGTTGCGCAACCAGCTGGTCGAGATCGAATTGAAGGCGCTCACCGCCGAAGGCGCGGGCTGGTCGGACGACCAGGCCATCGACGAAGCGCTGAAAGCCTCTTCCTCACTCCGATAGTTTCTTTCGCCACCCTTTGTGCGTGCTGTCACGCGGGCAGCACGGCGACGAGCCGCGCGCCGTGCAGCCTGAGCGCCGATGACTATAGTAGGTAGGCGCATTGGACAGCACTGATTTTACGACATCGCATGTGACCGCGCGACTGACGCGCCGCGCGCGCGCTATCCTGGCGTCCATCGCCATCAGCGGTGCTTCGCTGGTCGTCGCGGCCTGTGGAGGCGGTGGCGGTGCCACCGCGGCGTTGTCTGGACCTCAAACGGAGCGCACTCCTGCCCCGACACCGACGCCGACACCAACCCCTACTCCGACCCCGACGACGCTTTCGTGCACCGCCCTGAGCGCCGCCCGCGTCGCCACGACTCGGCTGCGTACGATTGCGCATGCAGTCATCCCGACGGGCATTGCGCCCGGGACGTCGACAAAGGTGTGTCCGGCCAGCGTCGCAGGCCGCGCGCGCTGCATGTCTTGGGTTCGCACGGATCTGGCGCGTCGGATGACCAGTCCCGCCGGTTATGGTCCCGCCAGCCTGCAGGCTGCGTACGCACTGACATCGGCTTCGAGCACAAACGGCGGGACGCAAATCGTCGCCATCGTCGATGCGTACGACGATCCCGGCGCGGAGTCCGATCTCGCCCTGTATCGCTCCACTTTTGCCTTAGTTCCGTGCACGACGGCAAACGGCTGCTTCTTAAAAGTCAACCAGGCTGGTCTGACCTCACCCTTGCCGGGCGTGGACCCAACCGGAGGCTGGGAGGGGGAAGAATCGCTGGACCTCGATATGGTCTCGGCGATTTGCCCGAACTGCAAAATCTTGTTGTTGGAGGCGAACAGCAATTTCCTGACCGCCTTGTACACCGCCGAGAACGCGGCCGCGGCTTGCGGCGCCAATGTCATCTCCAACAGCTGGGATGGCGACGAATATTCGGGCGAGACCTTTGACGAGACGAACTTCAACCACCCGGGTGTGATGATCACCGTCTCATCAGGCGACAACGGCTACGACGGTTCTGGGTCAGGCTATCCGGCAAGCTCGCAGCACGTCACGGCTGTGGGCGGCACGACTTTGATCGACGTGGCGGGCAGCTGGTCGGAAACCGTTTGGGCCGGAAGCGGCAGCCGCTGCAGCCTCTACATCCCCCAACCGTCTTGGCAAGCGGCGCTCGGCACGAGCTACACCAGTCTGTGCAGCAAGCGCATCGACAACGACGTGGCGGCGATCGCCGATCCGAATCATGGAGTCGCGGTCTACGACTCTTTTGGCGGCTCGGGCCCCGCCAGCTGTTCGAACTGGTGCGTGTACGGCGGTACGAGCGCTTCCGCGCCGATCATCGGCGCTCTGTATGGGCTTGCGGGCAACGGCGCATCTTTGACCGATGGGTCGTACCCGTACGGCCACGGCGGAGCGCTATCGGACATCGTCAGTGGATCAAACGGCGCCTGTGGCAACTACCTCTGCGCGGCCGGCGCGGGCTACGATGGACCGAGCGGCCTGGGCACGCCGAGCGGGATCGGCGCGTTCTGATGTACGCGCCTACGCTCGCTGCGCGCCTCACACGTGCTCACTTGTTCTAACCGCAGCTCTTAGGTCCACTCGCTCTGCTCGGCTAGGTACAGCTCGACGCCGTCGGGGTCCGTCAAAAATGCAAGGCGCATGGGCGGATCGCTGACGATGTCTCCCTTGAACGCGACGCCGCGAGCCTGCAAGTGCTTCCGCCCTGCTTCGACATCGTCCACGCCGAGGCCGAGCGAAATGCTGCCCGGCTTTTGCTGCGTACCCTTTGCCGGATGGAGGCCGATCCTGACGCCCGGCGCTTCCAAGACCGCGAACTCATCGCCGTAGCGAGCCTTGAGCGCCAACCCGAGCCGCTCGGTGTAAAAATCGACCGAGCGCTGCATGTCCGAAACGATGATCGTGAGGAGGCTGAGGTTGTAGTGCGTCTGTTTCGAGCCGATGTTCGGCACGCTATGCTCTCCTTTCGGCAGTTCCGAGATGTCGCGCGCGTTTCAAGCCTGTCCGCGTGAGATGGTGCATCACGGCGAGCTGGCGGGAAAGCTCGGCTCGGCCTGCGGCGGTGAGCAGATAGGGACGTCGCCGATAGTCGTCGGTTCTTTTTTCCTCGATCCAGCCGCGCTCGTCCATGCGAGCGAGAGCTCCATAGAGCGTTCCGGCGCGCATGGTCCACCCGGTAAGCGCTTCGATGTCTTTCATGATCGAGTAGCCGTGCTTGGGTTCGTCTGCGAGACTGATGAGGATGAGCAGCACGGGCTCAAGCAGCAGATCGTCAGGATATCGCACTATGCTATCTCACGTTATACCGCATAGCGATATAGTAGGACAAACCTCGCGGGGTGTCAAGGCTGCCGACGCGACTCGTCGGCTAGGCCGACCGAAGCTGCGTCCCGAACCTCTCCGCCGCGCGTGCTTTGGCTTTGATGGCTTCGGCCTGCCGGTTCTTTGGCGGCGCCGTGGTGCGCAACGTCTTCATCAGGCGGGTCGAGGTCGCCGTTATCTCGTCGACCGCGATCGCAAACGCCGCCTCGTTCGCAGCGGAGGGCTTTGTAAAGCCGCTGATCTTGCGCACGAACTGCTCGGCGGCCGCGTGAACCTCGCTGCGCGTAGCCGGTGGTTCAAAATTGAACAGGGTCTTGATATTTCTGCACATCTGTTCTCTTGCTCGATTCGTTGAAGATCGGATCACATCGGCTTGCACGGAAAGTTGAAACTGGCTTGCGCCGTGACCGAGGCTGGAAGCATGGGGTCGGTGATGGTGTAGGCCACGCTTCGGTACGCAAGCTCTCCATTCGGGCAGCGCTGTTTGCCGTATGCGGTGAGGCTTACCTGGTGCGAATGGAAATGGCCGGCGGCGCAGTTGGGGGTGCAGTCATTTTCGACGAGAGTTCCTTGCGCGTAGGCGTAATAGTCTCCCCAATCCGTCCACACGAGGCTGTGCGCATACACGTTGCCGTCTCCGCAGGCGAAGACCACCTCGCTCGGTTTGCTTTGCGGCACGCCCTGACAGGTCGGAAGGCTATTGCTGTCTGCTTTGGCGAGCGGTCCGGTGAGAACCAGCGCCACGAGGATGACGAGCAGCGAAATCCCACGCATCGAGTGCTCCTTTCCCGGGAAATCTTTTCGACGATTCGGCGCCTTTGGGCCTGGGTACGTTCATACCATGCCAAAAAAACATCGCTACAGCGCCAAAGAGCATCGTCAGATCGGGCACATCGAGCAAAGCGAGGAGGCGCGCGGAAAACCGAAAGCTGAGGCCAAGGCAATCGCGTATGCCACCGTCAACAAGCGCAACCCCGGTAGGCATCGCTTCACGGCCAAAGAGGACCGTCAAGCCAAGCACATCGAGGCTTCGGAAGAAGCTCGCGGCAAGTCCAAGGCGGAGGCCGAACGGATCGGCTACGCCACGGTGAACAAGCGGCGTTCGTAGCCCATTTCGATGCTCGCCGCCCGATTGAGCCGGTATCCGAGCGGGTATACCAAGGCCTAGTCTAACCGCTACGCTTTGATGGGGGAAACACATGGCACACGGAACTTTAGTCGTCGCGCAGACCAGCAACAACCAGTCCTCGTCGACGACGACGACCGATCAATCCCAGACCCAGGCGACGCCCGCACCATACGGGACGACGGGAACGTCTACCAGCACGTCGACGACCACGACCACCACGACGAGCCCCGACATGAACACGTGGCTGATCGTGGGCGTGGTGATCGTCGCGGTGATCGTCATCATCGCCGTTGCGATGGGCCGGAATAGAGACTCGACGACGGTCGTCCGGTAGGCCCGCCCGTCTTCATGGCGGGAAACAACGCAAGAACCTAGTCGAACGCGTTCTCCTCGCGGTCTTGACGGTTGAGGCTTTGGAATTTCTCGACGCAGAGCCACGAGTTTGCGGCATCGGCTTGGGCGTCTGAAATGTGCGACTCGGCCCACGCCAGCATGGCAGCGTCGTTGCGGTGCTGCGCGAGCGCGGCGTCGAAGTCTTGCGACGTGATGCCCCACCGCTCCATCATCGCGCGGTCCATGGGGCACGGGTAGATATAGTCGTGAATCGTGTCGTGCGCTTTGGCGCGCGCTTTATCGATGACGCGGGCAAGCCATAGGTAGCGGCCGAGCGGGTAGCGTCCCCGCCGCGGAAAGGTCTTGCCATCCCGGAAGTCATGAGGCATTCTTAAAGTCACCGGTTGGAACGATGCCAACCGATTCGACCATCAGCACGGACGAACGGCGCGGCGACCGCGGTCGATGCACGACGCCCTTAGGGACGGTGAAGCCTTGATGGGCTCGCAATTGCACGGGCGGCGCTCCTTCGATATCGAGGAATATCTCTCCATCAAGCACGAGGAAAAACTCGTCCTGGCCCTCGTGCTTGTGCCACGGGAACTCACCTTCGAAGATGCCCAGACGCACGATCGCATCGTTCACTGTGGTGAGCGTCTGGTTGAACCATGGTGCGTTCGCGGCGGTCTCTGCAGGGATGTCGACGAGCGTGAGCATGCCGTATTTGACGTCCTCGCGAACACGGAAGTTGGCCGGTAGCTTTTCCTTCATCCTCCGATTATAGCTTCGCCATTCACGAGGCGTCAACCAAGCGACGGGTACGGTCGAGGGTTGCTCTTCTACGACGCCCAAGCACTGGGCATGAAACTGCCGCTGACCGGTGGATGCTCATGCAGTGCGGTGCGATACCGGTGCGACGCCGAACCAATCGTGATGTTTCGGTGCCATTGCCGGGATTGCCAGCGCGCGACCGGCACCGGGGCCGCATGCGTCGTCTACGTGCCGCTGACGGCTTTTCACCTCACGCAGGGTTCATTGCAGCACCACTCTACGCCGAGCTTGGACGGGAGCGACAACAAGCGTGGATTCTGCGCGGCCTGCGGCAGTCCGCTGACCGGCGGCGAGACGGACGATAGCATCGGCCTTCACGCGGCGAGTCTCGATGATCCGAGCATCTTCCGGTCTTCGATGGACATCCACATGAGCGACGCGCAGTCCTGGGACGTCGTCGATCCGGCAGTGCCGAAGCACGATCTATACCCGAGCGGCTAGCAGCGCCGGGGATGGCCTCTCCGGCCTGACGCCGACGCCCACGAACCTGGCGGGGAAATCGCGCACTAGCGGCAAGCGCAGGAAGAAGCGCAACAGCGGCGGCACGTCGACCGGGCCGTCGCTCGTCAGCACTGCATGGATGATGCGCTTTTGCACTAGCGCCTGCATGGCTTGCGTCATCTCCGTCGGCCATGTGCGGCGCCGCTGGACGGCAGCCAAGCTGCCGTCGTCGATGCGTTGGCGCGTGAGCGGTGACCAGAGCGCGTTCGCTGCGGCGACGCCGTCTTGGATGGCAAGGTTGATACCGACGCCGCCGACGGGCGTCATCGCGTGCGCGGCATCGCCGATGCACAAAAAGCCAGGCAGCCACCATCGCCGCAGTCGATTGGATTGCACGGTGAGGAGCTTGATCTGATCGACGCTTTCGAGCGTGTCGAGCCGGTCGTCGAACTCCGGCGCAAGCTCGTGCAGACCCTGTTTCACCGCGTCGACCCCTTGCGCAAGGATTTGTTGTGCCGCGCCTTTGGGGATGATGTAGCCCACCTGCCAGTAGTCGAAGCGGTCGATGAAGGCGATCAACTTGCTGCCGCCGGCACGAAAGACGATGTTGGCGAAGTCGGAGGGAGCGCGCGGCAGCGAAAACCATAGGACGTCCATGGGCGGAGAGTTCTCCACGATGGGGAGCTTTGCTTGATCGCGCAGGGTGGAGTGGCGCCCGTCGGCAGCCACCGTCAGGACCGTTCGGATCGTGCGCATCTGTCCGTCCGCCCAGTATTGCAAGCCGGTCACGCCGCCGCTTTCGCGGACGAGCCTCTGCGCTTCCGCTTCCATCAAGAGACGGAACGTGGGCAATCGCTTCGCTTCATCCGCCAGCATGCTCAGGAAGTCCCATTGAGGCACGAGCGCGATGTAGGGATACTTGATCCGCAACCGCGAGAAATCGCCGATGGTGAAGAGTCCGCGTGAGGTGAGCAGCTGCACCTTATCCACCTGGGAATGACGCAACGCGAGCAGCTTATCGATGAGTCCCAGATCGTCGAGCACCTGCAGGGTGGATGGGTGCACCGTGTCGCCGCGGAAGTCACGCAAGAAATCTTTGTGTTTCTCGAGGACCAGCGTGTCGACGCCGGCGCGCGCCAGCAAGAGCCCGAGCATCATGCCGGCGGGGCCGCCTCCAGCGATGCAGCATGCCACCCTCTCCGGGGGGCGCATATCGGCTGGCTTCACGGTCGCGCTCGCTTCCATCAGTACGTTCTTTTCGGCATGGCGAGCGCGCAAGCTGAGGCAGCGAGCGCGAGCGCGGCCGCGAGCAACATCGCGGCGCGGAAGCCGGTGACATACGATGCAGCGATCGCCGCCTGGAGCTCGTCATGCATGCTCGGTGGGTTCGTTTGGGGCGCTTGCGCTGCCGCAAGCTTGGGGCGCTGCGCATTGACTTGCGCGACGACGTGCGGCGGCGGCGCGATCCGCGCGAGGGCGCCATCCAATGCGCGGTTGAACGCTCCGGCGAGCACGAGGCTGAGCGTAGCCACGGCGAGCAGCCCCGCGGTTCTTGCCACCGCGTTGTTGATGCCCGATGCGATGCCGAAATGGTCTTTGCCGACCGAATCCATGACGGTCGTCGTTAGCGGTGCGACGACAAGCGACATGCCCAGACCTAAGATCACCGCCGGCCAGAAGAACGTCTCCCAATAACTGCCCCCGATGCCCGGCCGGGCCAGGCCGGCAAACCCAAACGCGACGACGAGCGGCCCGACAAGCAGCAGAATCCTGGCTCCGGTCTTCCGCGACAGCCCGCCGATAGTCGGTGAAAGCAGCGAGATCAAAATGATGAACGGCAGCAACGCCGCACCCGCGGCGATCGGACTGTAGTGTTGGATCAAGATGAGATTGAAGGGCAAAAGGAACGTCGCTCCGCCGAGCGCGGCGTACAATAAGAACGTCTGCAGGTTCACCGCGCTAAAGGTGCGCGATGCAAAAAGCCGCAGCGGCATCATCGGCGCCTTCGCTTTTGCTTCCACGGCGACGAAGGCGGCGAGCAAGCCGACACCGGCCCCGCAGGCGATGATCTGGGTCGGCGTCCAACCCGAGGTCCCCGCCGCGATCAAAGCGTACACGACGGATCCAAGACCGAGCGTCGCGAGAACGCCTCCCAGCCAGTCGACGCCGTGTTGGATCTCCGCATCGCGGCTCTCGGGGACCCATCGCAGCGCGACCACGATCGCGAGAGCGGCGAGCGGGGGGTTGATGAGAAAAATCCAGCGCCACGATGCATGCTGCACGATGACCCCGCCGATCAGCGGTCCCACGACGCCCGTCAGCGCGCTGAAGCTTGACCATGCTCCGATTGCTCGGCCGCGTTTGTCCTCGTCGAACGACGCGCCGAGGATCGAAAGGCTTCCGGGAGTCAAAAGAGCGCTTGCCAACCCTTGCAGCGCGCGCGCGGCCACAAGCTCGTCCGCGGTGCGAACGACGGCGCACAACAGCGAGGCGCACGCGAAGCCCGCGACACCCCAGATGAACACGCGCTTGCGGCCGAGCCTGTCGCCGAGCGAGCCTCCCACGAGGATGAGCGCAGACAAGAAAAGGGCATACGCCTCGATGACCCATTGCGCTTGGGCGTTCGACGCGTGCAATTCGATTTGCAAAACCGGCAACGCGAGATTGACGGCCGTGCTGTCGATGAAGACCATGCTCGAAGCGAGGATGGTCGCGAGCAGGATCCAGAAATAGGCCGCTTGCTGCGGGCGGGTCGCCCCGCGCGCGCCCGCGATGACGCCATGGTCGCACGGCGGCCGGATGCCGATGCTCACGCCGACAAACGCGCCCGCGTGACGGCACCTTCACATCCTAAGGAAAGGGCTGGCCGTTTCGAATCGCGCATGACCACCCATGAGAACGCATGCATGGGCAGCACGCTGTGCGCTTGCTGCCGTCTTCATCCTAAGCTTTAGCGCGGCCGCTCCAAAACCATCGCCCACGCCGGGCGGACATCCGCAACCGACGCCCGATCCCGTCTATGGGAAGCTACGTTGGCGAGAAGTCGGCCCCGCGGCCGCGGGCGGCCGCGTCGCGGCCGTGGCCGGTACCGCAAGCGATCCGTTCCTTTACTATGTCGGTGCAGCCGGCGGCGGCGTTTGGAAGAGCGACGACGGCGGCGCATCGTGGAACCCGGTCTTCGACAAACAGGACACGCTTGCGATCGGCGCGGTCGCCATCGATCCATCGGACAAGAAAACCGTCTGGGTGGGAACGGGCGAGGCCAATCCCCGCAATGACGTCATGGACGGGGATGGGATCTACGAGTCGACCGATGGTGGTGACACATGGCACAAAGCTGGACTCGAGCACACGCGCTACATCTCGCGGATCGCCATCGATCCCAAGAATTCGAGAGTGGTGATCGCAGCCGCCTTTGGGGATTTCTTCGCGGACAGCAAGTACGGGGGCATCTACCGCACCGATGACGGGGGTAAGACCTGGCGGCAGACGCTCTACGTCGGCCCGCAAACCGGGGGCGCCGATCTTGCGATGGATCCGAAGAACCCCAACATCGTGTTCGCAGCGCTTTGGCAATTCCGGCGCGTGCCGTGGTCCGCGTCGAGCGGCGGTCCCGATGATGGTCTGTATCGCTCGGCGGACGGCGGCAAGACCTGGACAAAACTGACCGGCCATGGCCTCCCGGACGGCCTCATGGGCCGCATCGGACTCGCGATCGCTCCGAGCGATCCGCGCCGCGTCTACGCGCTCATCCAATCGAAGTCGGGTGTCCTCTGGCGCTCCGACGACGGCGGATCCAGTTGGCGGCTCATGAGCAGCGACACGCTCGTGGACCAGCGACCCTTTTACTTCTCGCACCTCGCCGTGGACTCGTCGAATCCCAATCACGTCTGGGCGGTGTCCGAGTTGATGTCGCAGAGCAAGAACGGCGGGAAGACCTGGAGCAAGGTAGCCGAGGACAGCGTCCACGTCGATTACCATGCTATTTGGATCGCGCCGAACGACCCCAAACGCATCATCGTGGGCGAGGACGGCGGGTATGCCCTCAGCGTGAACGGCGGTGACACGTGGTCATTCTCGCGCAATCTGCCCATCGGCGAAGTCTACCACGTGGGCTTCGACGACCGCAATCCGTACCACGTGTGCGCGCCGTTGCAGGACAACAACGCTTATTGCGGACCGTCGAACGGACTCGATCCGAACGGCATCCTCAACTCCGCTTGGGACCGCGTCCAAGGCGGCGACGGCATGTGGGCCGTGCCCGACCCGACTGACTGGCAGCGGGTTTGGACGGATCTACAGGACGGCAATATCGGTCTTTGGGACGAGCGCACGCGATCGACGCGGCCACTACGACCCGTCTTCGCGACGAGTGCCGAGGAATTCGCGTTGTACGCGCAGCGCTATCGTTTCAATTGGGATGCTCCGATCGCCATCGCGCCGTGGGACCCGCACACCGTATGGCTCGGCGCCAACGTCATCTTTCAGACGGTTGACGACGGCTTGCACTGGTCGCAGATCAGTCCGGATCTCACCCGAGACATCAAGGCCCATCAGCAGCCGTCGGGCGGCTCGATTTCGCTTGACGTTTCCAGCGCCGAATTTTCCGACAATCTGCTCGACATCGAGGGCTCGCCGCTCGCCAAAGGCGAGATCTGGACCGGCGCCGATGACGGGCTCGTGCAGCTGACCCGCGACGGCGGCGCGCATTGGTCAGATGTGACGCCGGGCGATGCGCCGCAATTCGGGCGCGTCGAGACGGTGGCTCCTTCTCCCATCACGGACGGCACGGCCTACGCGATTTTTGACGACCATCGCGACGGGAACTACAAGCCCTACCTCTACGTGACGACTGATTTTGGCAAATCGTGGAAGAAGATCGTCAACGGACTGCCGCCCGATGATTACGTGCGCACCGTGCGGCCAGACCTCCACAGCGCCCGCATCCTCTACGCCGGAACCGAGCACGGCATCTGGATCTCCTACGACGCCGGCGCTTCGTGGTCGAGCCTGCGGCTGAACTTGCCGGCCACATCCGTGCGCGACATCCATATCCAGCCGACCTGGGACGACCTGCTCATCGCAACCCATGGCCGCGCCTTATATATCCTCGACAATATTACGGCGGTGCAAAATCTCGATGACGCTCGGAGCAAAGGGGACGAGCTGTTCCCCATTCGTACCGCGTATGAATACCACTTTCATGACGATCTTGAAGAGCTGTACACGGAATATGCCGCGGCGAATCCGCCGGCCGGGGCGATTGTCGACTTCTATCAAGCCAAACCTCAGCCCACCACGCCGAAGATCGAAGTGCTCGACGCAGCAGGGACGCTGATACGGACGATCGCGGGCACGCACAAAGTCGACGGTCACGACACACCCTACGTGAGCAACAACAAGAGCCTCAACCGGGCGCTATGGGATTTCCACGAGGACGGCCCGGTGCTCTGGATGGGCGCGCCCAACGAAGATGCGCGCGGACCCAAAGTTGGCGCGATGATGCCCCCCGGCACCTACACCGTCCGCATGACGTTGGACGGCCATTCGCTCTCGCAGAGCGTCGTCGTCAAACCGGATCCGCGCTTCAATTTAACGGCGCAAGACTATCAAGCGGCGTACGCCTTCGACCATCACCACTTCATGGAATATTCGAAGGTCGACCAAGCGCTCAACGCGCTCGACGTCCTCAAAAAAGAGCTTGACGGAGCGCAGGCCGCGCTGGCAAAACGCTCCGGTTCGAGCGCTACGCTTGCTAAGATACAGTCGGTAGCGACGTCACGTGACCACCTGTTCGACAAATTCACCGCGAACTTCCATAACGACGAGGATTCGATCATGCGCCCCGGCGCCTTGCGTGAAGATCTCGATGACTTTCTTGGCGAGTTCGGCGCCGGCAGAGCGCCGACGCCCGCTCGTCAGGCCTTTTCAGACCACGTCGACGTGGAGTACCGAGCCGTGATGAACGAGTACGATGAGTTCGCCAAGCTCGTCAGCACGCTCAATCCGTCGCTGGTTGCCGTGGGCCTCAAGGGGGTGACGATCCCGCCGTCCATTGCGCCCTAAGCGTCAGCGTTGAAGCACGCCATCGTACCAACGCTCGAGATCCGCGCGAAAGGCAGCGAGCGCGGGCGGATGCAGGTACACCATGTGGCCTGACTGATAGAAGCCGTAGGTGATGTGCCCTTGCAACGCCGGCGCTAGGTTCAGGTGGTTGAGAGTGTACACCGTCGCGAAGTAGGGCGTCGCGAAATCGAAATACCCGTTGGCCGAAAAGACGCGCAGATGCGGGTTCTTCGTCATCGCCGCCGCGAGATCCGGCGCGACATTGGTCGGCTCGACGCCGTCATGCTTCCAATCCCAGTCTCTCGTGTACCTATAGGCCACCGTCCGATACGGAATGCCGGCGTCGTAGTGCAGATCCTGCGTCACATATTGGTTGAACGTCGCGGTGAAAGCGTCCGTCATCGCGGCGTCCGAAGGATCCCAATCGGGCGAGGCCTCCACGATATCCAAGCTATACGTGCGGTAACGCGTGTCGATGCGGCCGACGATCTGGCCGCTTTCGCGCAGTAGCTCCGATTGGAAGCGCAGATACGGGATGCGCAAGTTCGATTCCGTGATGTACTGCGTGGACAGCCCCGTGTATTGGTGCAGCTTGCGGATGACATCCGCCCGCTCGGCCGGGCCTAGGCTTGCGCCTTTGGCGAGCGCGTCCAGGTATTCGCCGAGCGCAAAGCCCTCGACCTGATGCAAGAACGAAGGCAGATCCGAGGCCGCAACCTTCTTGTGGTACCAGGCAGTGGCAGCTTCCGTGGGCAGGTAGAGCGGGTATGCCCAGTCGCCACCGCCGATGGATTCGGGCGCGTCTTCGATATTCCAATCGAGATTGAAGTTCAAAATAGTCGAGAGCAGCACGACGCCGTTGAGGCCGATCCCCTCCTCTTGTAAGGCGTCAGCGAGCGCTGCCGAACGCGTCGTCCCGTAGCTTTCGCCGAAGAGGAACTTCGGCGAATTCCAGCGGTTGTTCTGGGTGATGTAGGTGCGCACGAACTGAACGAATGCGGCCCGGTCCTGATCCACGCCATAAAAGTCTTTCGGCTTTCCGGATCCGATGATCCGGCTAAAACCGGTCGTGGGCGCGTCGATGAAGACCTCGTCGGTCTTATCGAGCAGGCAGTAGGGATTGTCGTCATAGCGGTACGGCGGGGGCGGCGTGATCTCGGGGTCGCCGATCTGCACGCGCACGGGGCCGAACGAACCCATGCGCAACCAGATCGTCGAGCTGCCGGGGCCGCCGTTGTAGAAAAACGTGAGCGGCCGGCTGTTGGGGTTTGCGTTGTCGAGAGTGTAGGCCGTGTAGAACATGCGCGCTGTTGGATCGCCGTTGTCGGTCTTCAGCGTGATCGTGGCTGCGCGCGCGGTGTAGGCGAGCGTCTTGCCGTCGAGCACGATCGTGTGACTGGTCACGGCTTCCGGCACGAGCGGTGCGGCCGTGGCGCTGGACTTCGGCGATGCGGCGGCGTCTGCCGAGTGTCCGGCTGCGCTGGCCGGAGCAAAACCGAGCGCGACCGATCCCAGCACCAGCGACAGGAACAAGCCGAGGCGCGAACAACGCATCGAAAGGTATACCCGCGCGCGTTTTTGCATCCCTTTAAGAGGTTCGAACATTGGGACGCATCACGGCTCTGCATATCGCGAAGGGACGCTTCGAAGCGTTCAGCGATGGCGTGTTCGCCATTGCTATCACCCTCCTCGTCCTAGAACTTCCTATACCCAAGCTCTCGCTGGTGAACGAGACGTCGATGGTCCACGCACTGCTCGGGCTGTGGCCGCAATTGCTCGTCTACTGCGCGAGCTTTGCGACGATCGGCATCATGTGGTTCAACCACTACGCGCTGTTCCATGAAGCGAACAGCATCTCGTACTCCTCGCTCGTGGCGAATCTCGCGCTGCTCTTATTCGTGGCGTTCTTGCCGTATCCGACCTGGCTGCTCGGCCAATACGCGCTCGTGCCGGCGGCAGTCGTGTTCTACGGCGCGACGCTGTTCGCCATCGCGGTGCTCTTCGGCATTCTGTTCTACGTGGCGACGTTGCCGGACGGAACGCGCGGCAGCGTGTGGGGATTTGTCCGCAGCCGTAACGGCTGGAACACGATCGGTCCTGTCGGCTACGGGTTCGGCACCGTCCTTGCGCTTGCCAGCCCTCTCGCGGCCATCGCCTCGTTCGCGGCAATGGCGGTCTACTATCTGCTCCCGGGGACGGTGCGAAGTGCTCTGGCGGCCGGTGCGCATGTGCCTCGGCGGCGCGGCGAGCAAACGTGACTTCCGAAAAAGGAAAGAGCGCGAATCTTCCATCCTGGTCCGCGCTCCCCATACATGCAATCGGCAAAGCGCGCACATTCTAGTCCGGAGGCTGAGAAACGTGAGCGCCCTCACAGGCGCACGAGTTGCTGCACCCCATCGATGACGAGCTGGACGGAGATCGCTGCCACGATGATGCCGGTGAGGCGTCCCACTGCGTCGACGCCGGTGGCGCCGAGCTTCTTGGTCAACCATTGCGAGCCGCGCATGGTGAGGTAGGTCAGCGCGAAGACGACGAGCGTCACGCACAGCACGACGAGGATGCGTGGGAGCTCATCGTGCGTTTTGGCCCAGGTTGTGACGATAGCGGTGAGCGCTCCGGGTCCGCTGATGATGGGGATCGCCAGAGGGAAGACTGAAGGATCGTGGCGCGCTGATTTCTGTGCCGCGGCGTCCTGCGCGTCGGTGTCCAGCGCGAACACCATGTTGAAGCCGACCTTGAGCAGCAAGAGACCCCCGGCGATCTGAAAGGCCGGCAGCCCGACGCCAAGCGCGCGCAGCACGGCTTCCCCGGCAAATCCGAAAACGATCAAGATGACCGCGGCGACGATGGTGGACCGCCGCGCGATGGCTGCCCGCGCAGCATCGGAATCGCCGGCCGTAAGCGTATCGTAGGCAGCGGCCGCTTCGACCGGATTGACCATGACGAGCAGCGTCACGAAGCTGTAGAACGCGAAAGCGACCATCGGAGACTTCGCTTCACGGCGCGGCGCCGCAGTCCCCGTGCAGAGAACGGTGGGTTACGATGAAGCCTGACGGAGCGGGCGGGCTTGGTATCCCTGCCCGTATACATTGCGCACTTCCAGCTGCGCTTCGCGACGCCGCAAGATCTTACGCAAGTGGAACATCTGGACTTTGAGCAGATTCTGCTCGGCCGGCGTCAAGGGGCGTCCATGCGTGTCTAAGATCCGGTCGTAGGGCACGGTCTTACAGAAGTCCGCGAGCAGTGCGGCCAACATGCGGAAATGGGCCCTGCTCAGGTGCACGCTGCGGCCTGAGATAAAGACCTCATGCGAGTCCGGATACAGCACGACATTTGCCGCACTCAAGCACGAAAAGTGCGCGGTGGTGGCGTAGTCAAGCCAGCTTTCGCTTTTCATCGCCACTGGGAGATACTAGGGGTCCCCGCGGTTAGTTTCATTCGGCATTCGAGGAACTGAAGGTCTGCCGTTACATGGGTGGCTAAGGAGCCCCGTCTATGAAAATCGGTGCTCTCATCTTTTCAGTTCTGGCACTCTTTGCCGCGGCCGGCGCCTCCGGCTGCGCCCACCGGGGTGGCCCTCCGGGCGGCTTCGGCGCCATGGGTGGTTTCTCGTTGCCGGTGGCGGCCGAACCGCTCAAACGCGGCACGATCTCGGACACCTTTGCCATCACGAGCGCGGTGACGCCGTTGCAGCAAGCGTCGCTCTCCTCGGTCGTCTCCGGCAACGTCCTCGCCGTCACGCACCAGATCGGCGAGCGCGTGCACGAAGGCGAGCTCTTGGTGAAGATCGACGACAGCACGCTGCGGGCGCAGCTCGCCCAAACGCAAGCACGCCTTGCCAACCTGCAAGCGACGTACGGCGGAAGCACGAAATCGGCGGCGGCATCCCTGCAATCCGCTCGGGTGACCTATCAGACCGACGAGCGCAACTACCAGCGGGACCAACAACTCTACGGGCAGGGCTTCGTCTCCAAAGCCGCTCTCGACCAGGCGCGCAGCCAAGCGGAAGCCTCGCTATCCGCACTGCAAGCGGCCCAAGTTGCGTACGGGAATGCGAACGTCGGCTCCGCGACAAGCGCGGCTTCCGCTGACGTGAGAAATGCCGCCGCTGCGGTCCAGCAGATTGAGGCGCAGATAGCGCAAACGAACGTCACTGCTCCGTTCGACGGCGTGTTGACCCAGCGTAACGTCGATCCAGGAACCCTCGCCTCGCCGGGGACGGTGCTCGTGCAGGTCTCGCAGCTCGATCCTGTTTTCGTCGACGCGGGCATCTCGGGCGACGATCTGCAATATGTGAAGGTCGGCACGCCGGTGACCGTGACGGTGTCGAGCATGCCCGGACGCACGTGGCACGCCAAGGTCGCGTATCTGAATCTCGCGTCGTTGCCGGGAACGCTCACCTATCAAGCGCGCGTCCGCGTGCCCAACCCGGATCTCGCACTGCGGGGCGGCATGATCGCTTCGGTCGCGATCGAGCGCACGCGCAAGACGGACGTGCTCATCGCACCGCGGGCGGCGGTGTTCCAGACCGATGCCGGTTATGCGATGTTCGTTGCCCAACAGAGCAAGGGACCCGACGGCAAGCCCGCGTTGATCGCGCAATCGATCCCGGTCGAGATGGGCATTTCCAACGACCAGGTGGCGGAAGTGTCGGGCGCCGGGCTCAAGCCCGGATTGGAGGCCATCCTCAACCACCCGCTGACCCTGCAGCCGGGCACGCCGGTGCAGGTGATGCCTGCGGGCGGACCGCCGGGCGGCGCTCAACCCCAGCAAAAGCAGAAGCCTAACCGAGCGGGATAAGCCGGTGTTCACCAAGTTCTTCATCACTCGTCCCATCTTCGCCGCAGTCCTGTCGGCGGTCGTCTTGCTCGCGGGGCTCATCTCGTTGCCCACCCTGCCGGTGGCGCACTATCCGAACATCTCGCCGCCGCAGGTTTCGGTCAACGCCGAGTACATCGGCGCCAACGCACAAGCGGTCGAGTCCTCGGTGACCAATCCGCTCGAACAAGCGATCAACGGCGCTGAAGGATTGCGCTACATCTCGTCCACGAGCGGCGACGACGGCTCGAGCAGCATCACCGCCACCTTCAATTTGGGGCGCGACCTCGACCGGGCGGTCACAGACGTGCAAAACCGCATCAGCACCGCGACCGGCGTGCTGCCCGCTCAGGTCAACCAGACGGGCGTGTCGGTGACCAAGAACTCGAGCACCTTCATCATGGCGATCGCCATGACGTCCACGAACCCCAAATACGATCCGCTTTTCTTGAGCAACTACGCCGATCGGTACGTCACGGGCGCCCTCAAGCGCGTCAAGGGCGTCGCGAACGTCATCATTTTCGGCGAGCGCAAGTACGCGATGCGCCTGTGGCTGGATCCGAACAAGCTCCAAGCGTACGGCCTGACCGCAGACGACGTGACGAGCGCGCTCAGCCAACAGAACGTCCAGGTGGCCGCGGGCGCGATCGGCCAGCCGCCGGCCCCGCATGGGCAGGCGTACGAATACAAGGTACGCGTGGTCGGGCAGCTGGCCTCGCCCACGGAATTCGCCAACATCGTCGTCAAGGCGGGCAACGGGTATCTCGTCCGCGTCTCGGACGTCGGGCGGGTAGAACTGGGCGCTGAGAGCTACGCTGCGAACTTGAGTTTCAACGGCCGCCCGGCGATCGGCATGGGCGTCTTGCAGCTGCAGGACGCAAATTCGCTGTCGGTCTCCCGGGGCGTGCGCCAAGCCTTAGACAATCTTTCCAAGCAATTCCCGCCCGGCGTGTCCTACCAGATCGCCTTCGACTCGACCGTCTTCGTCAACGAGTCCATCCGCGAGGTCTTGAAGACCCTCTTGATCGCGATCAGTCTCGTCATTCTCACCATCTTCTTCTTCCTCCAAGATTGGCGCACGACGCTGATCCCGGCGATCACGATCCCGGTCTCCCTGCTCGGCACGTTCGCGCTGCTCAAAGTGTTCGGCTTTTCGATCAACGTTCTCACGCTCTTCGGGCTGACGCTAGCGACCGCGCTCGTGGTGGACGACGCGATCGTCGTCATCGAGAACATCGTCAGGTACATCCAGGAACACAAGAAGGATCCAAAAGAGGCTGCGCCGCTCGCGATGCAAGAGATCGCGAGCGCCGTCATCGCCACGTCGCTCGTGCTGCTCGCGGTCTTCATCCCGGTCGCGTTCTTCCCTGGCGAAACGGGCGCGCTCTACAAGCAGTTCGCGCTGACGATCGCCTCAACGATCACGATCTCGGCCTTTACGGCCTTGACGCTGGCCCCGGCGCTGGCTGCACTGATGCTGGAAGGCGAAGAGACCTCGCACAACTGGCTCATGCAGCGCGTGAGCGCGTTCATCCAGCGGATCCGCATGGGCTATGCACGGCGCTTGCCGCAGATCATGCACCATCCCGGAATCGTCCTGGCCGTGTTCGCCGGCTTGCTCGTGCTCACGGTCTTCATGCTCAAGGTCGTGCCGACCGCATTCGTGCCGGATGAGGATCAGGGTTACTTCATCGTCATCGAGCAAGGACAGCCCGGGGTCTCCCTCGCCTACACCGACGGCATCATGGCTCGCGCCTACCAGGTGCTGCGCAGCGAGCCCGACATCGTGAACATCTTCAGCGTGTCGGGATTCAGCTTCACCGGAGCGTCGTCCAACAACGGCATCGCGTTCTGCCTGTTGAAGCCGTGGAACGAACGCAAATCCGCGGATAGTTCGGCGCAAGCCATCGAGAACCGGTTGAACGGCAAGTTCCTGGGCATCACCGGCGCGACGATCTATGCTTTCAACCCGCCCGCGTTCACCGTCGGCAACATCAGCGGCTTCGACTTCGAGGTGGAGGACCGGACCAATCTCGGTCTGCAGGCGCTGGCTCAGACGTCGCAACTCATCGAGTATAAGGCCTTCCAGAACCCGGTCTTGACGTCGGTGTTCACGACCTTCCGCGACGACAGCCCGCAGATCCAGCTGAACGTCGACCGCAACGCGGTGCAGGCGGCGCAAGTCAAGCTCGGCGACGTCTTCAACACGATCGAGATCATGCTTGGGTCCGACTACGTGAACAACTTCACTTACCTGAACAACTCGTACAAGGTGTTCGTGCAGGCAGATGCGCCGTATCGCGCGCACATCGACGATCTCTCGCGCTTCTACGTCCGATCGGCGAGCGGGAGCTTGGTGCCGCTCAACACCCTCATGACGGTCCAGCACACGGTCGGACCGCCGCAGATCACCCACTACAACCTGTTCCGGTCGGTCGAGTTTTCGGGGAACTCCAAGCCTGGCTACTCGTCGGGCCAGGCGATCGCGGCGATGGAGGACGTGGCCAAGCAGACCCTTCCGGCAGGCATGGGCTACGAATGGACCGGGGTCTCGCTCGACCAGATCGAGGCGGGCAGCGTGACGGTCTTGATCTTCGGCTTGGCGGTGGTGTTCGTCTTCTTGGTCCTCGCGGCGCAATACGAAAGCCTCGTGGACCCGCTCATCATCATCATGGCCGTGCCGCTCGCGATTCTAGGAGCGCTGACGGCCGTCTGGCTGCGGCATCTACAGAACGACGTCTATACCCAGATCGGACTGGTCATGCTCGTGGGGTTGGCGAGCAAGAACGCCATCTTGATCGTGCAGTTCGGCAACCTCTTGCGCAAGCAGGGGGTGCCGGTCGCGGAAGCCGCGGTCTTGGCGGCGCGCACGAGGCTGCGGCCGATCCTCATGACGTCGTTCGCATTCATCTTCGGCATCATGCCGCTCGTCTTCGCGTCGGGCGCAGGCGAGGCGGGCCGCCATTCGATCGGCACCGCGGTGGTCGGCGGCATGCTCGTGTCGACGCTGCTCAATCTGTTCCTCATCCCGTTGCTTTACGTGCTGATCGCAGGAGCGGAAGAGCGTTGGCGCGCGCGCCGCGCGAAAGGCACGCCTGGCTCGCAACAGCAGGCCGCCTCGCGCTAAACACCAGCGTGCGCAATCCATGAAACGCAGGCGCAAATGAATTCGCGCGCGCTCCATATCATCATCGAACCGCACGCTGCGAGCGCCCTCGCGCAGGCGGTGCTCGCGCTGCACATGGCGATCGCCGCTTTCATCGTTCTCGGCACCGTCGCGATCCCGCTCGGCGCTCGATTCGGCTCGGTCATCGTCCGGATTTTGTGGTGGCGGTTCGCCCATCTGATCGCGATGGGGGCTGTCGCGCTGCAAAAACTGCTGGGCAACTCGTGCTTCTTATCGGTGTGGGAGCGGCGCCTCGTGGACATCGCAAGCGAGATACCACACCGCCCGCCGGCCTTTCAGTCCTTCGGGGAGCACGTGCTCTATTGGAACCTGCCGCTTTGGTTTTTTAGCGCGCTCTATAGCCTCATGTTCGTCTTCGTCGCGACCATGTGGTTCGTCGTGCCCCCGCGGCAAAAACGGGCTACTTGAGGCGCGCGTATTCCGGTTCGCCCGGCCGCGGCGCGCCGGGAGACAGCGGAGGCACCTGCTCTTCTTCCACGTCGAGGTCGATCTTGTCAGGCGCGATGCGCATGTAGACGACCGGGATCAGCACGAGCGTCAACGCGAGCGAGCTTGCGAGTCCGCCGATGATGACGACGCCCAAGGCTTGGCGGACCTGAGAGCCGTTGACGAGCCCGAGAGCGAGGGGCGTCATGCCCGCGATCATCGCGCACGTCGTCATGACGATCGGGCGGAAGCGGATGCGCGCGCTCTGCCGGATCGCGTCGAGCTTGTCGTGGCCGCGCGTGCGCAGCGTGTTCGCGTAGTCCACGAGCAGAATGCCGTTCTTCGAGACCAGGCCGACGAGCATCACCACGCCGATGAGCGAGAACAGATTCAAGGTCTGATGGGTCAGCGCGAGGAGCGTGAAGGCGCCGACCGATGCGCACGGCACCGAGAACATGATGATGAACGGCATCGTGTAGCCGTTATAGAGCGCCACCATGAGGAGATAGACGAGGACCATCGAGAGCGCAAGCGCGGCGCCCATGCCCACCACGACGTCGTGGAGGTTCTGCTGGTTGCCGTTCGGATTGGCGTGCACGTCGACCCAGGCCGGGAGATGCGCGTTGCGCAGGGTCTTGATGAAGGCATTCTGCACGATCGAAAGCGGCACGGAGGGTGCGGTGTTGGCCGTGACGTGCACGACCGTTTGCCGGTTGACGCGGGTGATGATGGGCGGCGCGGGCGCGTTTTGCAGCTGCGCGATCTGACCGACCGAGACGAGCGTGCCATCGATGGCTCGAATTCTGATGCTGCGAATATCGTCGAGCGAGGTCTGAGCGGAGACGGGAAAGATCACGTAGACGTCTTTGAGCCCATTGACCGCCTCGAACTGCGTTGCAACCACGCCGCCCATCGCTGCGCGGATGGCGGTCGAGGCGGCGCCGATGCTGACCCCGAGCGCCTGCGCGGCCTGCCGGTCGAATTCCACGTCTACTTGCGGTGCCAGGTCGAGCGCGGAGCTCGTCACGTTCGCGGCGCCTTTCGTGTTGCGCAGCAGCTGCGCGACCTGGGCCGCGAATGCGGTCGGATCCCCGTGCAGGTTCGTCACGATGTAGTCGATCGGCTGCGCGTTGCCGCCGCCCGTGCTCGTCGCCGGGATCACGGAAATCGTCGCGCCGGAAGCGAGCGGGCGTAGTTCCTTCTTCAGCTCGTCCACCCAGTAGTCGGTCGAGTGCTTCCGATCGTCGCGCAGGAACAGGTGGATCTGGCCGACGTTGCCTTGCGTCAGGTAGCCGCCGAACGGCGATGAGTACGCGCCCGCGATCGCGACGTCGGTCTGCAGGTCGGGAATGTCGAGCACTTTGCGATCGAGTCGCTGGACGACCCCGTTGACCTGCGCGAGCGGCGTCCCCGTCGGATAGGTGATCTGGATGAAGATCTCGCCCCGGTCTACCGACGGGATGAACGTGAAACCGACAAGACCGAGCGGCAAGAGCGTGAGCGAAGCTAAGAACAGGCCCCCGGCGGTGCCCGCGACGAGCAACGGACGCTCGATCGCCTTGGGCAGGACGCGGTCGGCATACCACGCGCGGACGCGCTCGAACCACGCGTCGAACGCCGCGATCGGCCGCCACGGTTTCCAGCGACTGCGCAAAGACCAGCGTCCGGCGAGCGTGGGCGTGACGGTGAAGCTCGTCCATAAAGAGGTCAACGTGGCGACGACGACCACGAGCGCGAACTCGCTCATGAACCTGCCCACGACGCCGGGCAAGAAGGCCATCGGCAAGAACACGACCACGTCGACGAGCGTGATCACGATGGCTGCAAACCCGATCTCCGTCCGGCCGCTGATCGCGGCCGCAAGCGGCGCTTCGCCCTCCTTATGGTGGCGCTCGATGTTCTCGAGCACCACGATCGAGTCGTCCACCAGGATCCCAACGATGATCGTCATGCCCAACAGCGACACCGTGTCGATCGTGAAGTTCGCGAACTTCATCGCGATGAGCGTGATGAGCAACGAGAACGGGATGGCGATGAGCACGACGATCGAGCTGCGCCACGAACCCAAGAAAAAGAGCATGACGATGGCGGTGAGCGCGATGCCCTCTTCGAGCGTGCGCAGGACGCCGTCGATCTGCTGCTTGGTGAACCTGGCTTGGACGTTGACGACCGAAAACGTGATGCCCGGGAACTGCTGCTGGAGCCGCGGCAGGGCTTTGAGCACGTTCGCGGAGGTGGATACCTCGTTTGCCTGGGTCGTCTTTTGGACCGAGATGTTCACGCGCGGCACGCCGCCCTGATACGAGAACACGCGCCGCGGCTCGTAGGCGTCGGTCACGGTGGAAACGTCGCCGACCCGGACGATATTCGAGCTCGTGCTCCAGGCATTGAGCGCGCCCGCGGGCTGCGCCGATGGCGATGATTGCAGCTGCGAGACGCCATTGAGCAGCAGCGGCAGGTTGGCCACCGACTGCGGCGCTTGGATGTCGCCGCGCACGTCGACGAGCGTTTCGCGATTGGGTTGATAGACGATACCGCCGGGTAGGCGTTGATTGTTCGTGGCGAGCGACGAGACCACGTCGTTGATGGTGAACCCAGAGCCTTGCAGCTGGACCGGGTTGACCGTCACTTCGAGCGAGGGCGTCACCGTGCCGTTGGCCGTGACGAAGCCGACGCCGTTCACTTGCTCGAGCGCGGGTATCACTTGATTCGTGACGATGTCTGAGAGCCCGGCGAGCGAATAGGCGCGCGACGAGGCCGCGAGCGAGACGACCGTCGATTCTCCGGGATTGACGGTCGAGATGGTGGGCGAGCGCAGGTCGGTGGGCAGGAGCGATTGCGCGGCTTGCACGCGCCGCTGCACCTCGACCTCAGCGTTGGTCTCATTGGCGTCGAGGTTGAAGATCGCCGAGATCGTCGCCGAACCTTGGCGGATCGTCGAGTTGATAACGTTGAGGTCCGGCGCGCCGGCGATCTGATCCTCGAGGGGCCGCACGATATTGTCGCGCATCTCCGTCGGCGATGCGCCGGTATAGTTGACTTGCACCGTGACGGTCGGCAGATCGATGTTCGGGAACTGCTGCTGCGTGAGGTTGGCGTAGGCGATGAGACCGCCCACCATGACGAACGCGATCATCACGAAGACGAGCGCAGGACGGTGGACGAAGAGACGCGTCAGCCACATTGGGTCAGCGCACTGCGACCTTCTCGCCGTCCGTCACGCCGGCTTGCCCGTTCGCGACCACGACCGCACCTTGCGGCAATCCCGTCACCACCGCGTCAGCACGATCCTCGGCGACTTCGCTGACATGGGCGACCCGCGCAGTACCGTCCGTAACGGTCAACACGGTCTGATGCGTGTCGTCGAGAAAAGCGCTGACCGGCACCGCGATGCCGCGTAACGGCGGCGCGCTCACCTGCGCCGATACCGTCATGCCCGGACGCAAGGCTTGCGACCGGTTCGGAATCTTGACCTTCACGATAAATCCCGCCCCGTTCGGCGAGGTGGGCGAGAGCACGGCGACCACGCTGCCTGCGAACGAGCGCTGTGGCACGGACGGGGAGCTGAGGGTGGCCCTGGCTCCCTGCACGATGCCCGCGACTTGGGATCCAAACGCGTTGAGCTCCGCGTAGACGTTGTCGACCTCTTGGAGCGTGAAGATCTGCCGCGTTCCCGGATATTCGCCCGCATTGAGGTTGCGGTTCACGACGACGCCGTCGATGGGCGACACGATGTCCGCGCGATCGATCTGGGCTTCGATCTGCTGCAACGCCGCTGCAGCTTGATCGACGTTTGCTTTTTGCAGGCCCTGGTCTTGCGTGCCGTTGGCCTGCGCGTTCTCGACCGCTTGGGCGAACGCGGCTTGGGCCGCGGCGACCGCTTTTTGATCGACGTCCACTTGCGTGCGTTGCGTGTCGACCGCCTGCTGCGCGATGTACCCTTGCGTCAGCAGCTCTTCGTCGCGCTGCAGATTCGCTTGCGCCAGCTGCAGGTTCGCTTTCGCTTGCGCGAGCCCGGCTTGCGCCGCGCGCACTTGATCGCCCCCTTGGCTGATGGAAAGACTCGCTTGATACTGCGTCTGGGCGAGGTGCGCGGCCGCTTGGCTTGCGTTTGCGGACAGGTCAGCCGTGTTGAGGCGCGCGAGCACCTGCCCCGCTCGCACCGGATCGCCTTCGTTGACCAAGACCGCGTCTGTCGGTTCCTGGAGCGACGTGGTGATGGCGACGTTCTGCAACGGCGCGATGATGCCGGACAAGACGATAGCCGGGTGAACGGTGCGTTGCGCCGCCGTCGCGGTCGTCACGGTGGGAGGTGGCGGCGCGGTTTGTGTCGTGCGGGCGCAAGCGGCGATGGCGAAAAGACAAGCCGCGACCAGACACCGAACCACAAACCTTTCGCTCGCCATGACGGGGGTGTCGTAACTATAGCATCCGACCCTGAGAAAAGCTTGAGAGGGTCTGCGGACGGCCGGCCTAGCGCCCGTCATTGCGGGGGTGGGCCACCGCTGTCTTGTGGGACGTTTCGCACGATGTATAGCCCGATCGCGGGCGCAAAGTTTACGGCGGGCAAGCGGGCGGCGCCGAGCTGCAGCGCTGCGATCTCCGCCTGCGAACCGGCCGAAATGCGGGCGCAATTCAGTAGCGCCGGAATGCCGATCGGTGCTTGCGGCGTCAATTCCAACCACCATCCTTTGGCCGCGGTATGGGGCATGACGGTCCAGCCGGCCGGTGCGGACGGCGCGGCGGTGCCGGCGGTTTTTGCGGCGACGTACTGGGCGAGCGATGAGAGCAGGTCTTGCGCCATCGGCTTCAGGTCGCTCGTGCAGCGATCCGAATCGACAACGGCGAGCGGCTGCGTGGGCGGCGTCGCCGGCAGACGGTAGACGCGGAACTGCTCTTGCCCTGCGACCGGCGGTTGACGCACGATGTAGAGTCCCAGTGCGGGCGCGTATGCGAGCGGGCTGCGCAAGAACGAACTCGACTCGGGCGTGTACGCGTGCACCGCCATGGCCTGATCCTTCGTGGCGACATGGATGGACGCGCACCCGAAAAGCCCGCGCATCGCGTCGAAGGATTGCGGCTCGAAGGTGAGGGCGTAGGTCGACTGCAGCGGGTGATAGCCGAGAGTGAAGCCGGGCACGCTCGGCATCTGCGCGGGCAGCGTCGTCGGATATCCGCGTGCAGTCTTCAGCGCCTCGATCGCCGCGACGTATGCTTTCACCGCGTCGAGGGTTTGCGCTGCCGTCGCGGCTGACTGCGGGCTGCAACTCGGCCGATTCGTGTCGGGCGCGAACGGGTTCGGGGGCGGCGCCTGCGGCAAGCCTTGCGGCAGACTTGCGAAGAATCCGCCGCCGCGGCCGCCCGGACCGGAAAAGCCTCCGGGCCGCGGACTCGGCGGCGTGCTGGCATGCCATTCTTTCGCCTGCGCGGCGGTTTGACCGTATCCCACGTGCACCGAATAGGTCACCTGCAGCGTGCGCGGCGCGAGCGGCCGCGCGATCACGGGCAGCGATCCGACGCCGACGGTCGGCGGTCCGACCGCATAGGACGAGGACGCGAAGGCGTAGCCGAATTTGTCGAAGATGTTGCTCTCGGACAGCGAGAGAGAGCCGTGGGTGAAGTCGTACTCCAAGCCCGCGTCGGCCGTGACGAACCCTGGCAAGAATTGGCGGTTGTCGGGGCTGTTGTAGCGGGCATCCGCGAGGATCTCGAGCGGTGAGTTGAACGCGCGGTAGTCGAACGTCACGCCGGCCTGATGGAGCGGTACCCCGGGCAACTGCGAACCCGAGATGATCGATGAATAGACATTGGTCAGGCGCGGGTCGTCTGTGACGGGCTTGACGACTTGCGTGGAATAGAACGGTTCGGCGGCCAGCGTCTTGGTGAGGTTGAAGTCGCCCTGTAGCTGGATGCCTTCGTACACTTCTTGCACGCCTGAGACCGGCACGCTCAGATAGAGGTCGTTCGGTTGGAAGGTCGTCGCCGGCTCGTTGCAGCCCCCAGCCGAGTCGAAGATCTGCCCGATCTGCGCGAAGTAGCCGGGTGGGAAGTAGTTCGGCGGGAATGCGGTTCCGTTCACCTGCGCATTGAGCAACACGTCGTTTTGCACTTGCCGGTAGAGCGACAGCGAAAGGTCGCCGACGCGCGGCCAATCGTGCTGCCACGTCGCGCGCGCGCTGAACGCGGTCTGGTGGCCCGGTGCATCGCCGGGTCCCGAGCCGTATGCCGTGCCGCTCTGGCAGTCGAACGAAAGCTGCGTGGGGTCGCTCAGAACCCCGAAGCGCGGCGGCCCCGCGCCGTTGTTGCCGAAGTCGACGTTGCCTGCGAAGGCGTCGATCTGCGAGGGATTCCATTGCGCGTGAACCCCCGCGAGAAGCGAGTAGCCGCGAAGGTTCGCCCTGGCGACGCCGACATGTTCGCCAAGCGTGAGGGTGTCGTTCGAACGGATGGTGTCGTCGAGCGAGAGCGACGAGTACGAGCTCGAGCCTTGTGCGTTGCCGAAAAATGTTTGCGACGGCACGAGCGCCACCGAGCTCACATTGTTCGACGAGGTCGTGGCCAAAATAGAGAGCGTGTGCCGCTCGCGCGAGGGCAGCTGCGCGCTGAGCGTCGCGCCCCGGCTCGAGCCGGTCGTATTCGTGCCGAACGGTGAATACACGCCATCGACGTATTGCGAGAGCAGGTCGCGCGTGGCGTTGGTCTGCGTGCCGAAGAGAGAGAATTGCATCGCGGTCGCGCCCACGAAGGCGGTGTCGCTGAGCGATTCGAGCGCGAGATGGCGGTAGTTCGAGTTGCCGGGACCGTATCCGCATGGGATAGGTCCGGTCTGCGTCGTGCACAGCGCGTCGTTGAAGCCGTTGGAAGAGACGAACATGCCGGCGATCGACTGCGCCCCGCCGATGTTGGCCCGCAGCTTGATGAGATCGCCGCCGGTTTCGTTGCCCGCTTGATGGACGTAGTCGAAGCCGCTCGCATCCAGGTAGCGAGCGCCGTCGAGTTGGTTGTCGCTGCCCCGGATCGCGTGCAGGTATGCGATCCCGATACCGCCCGAGGTGCCTTGCGCGGACAAAAGCGTATCGGCGTTGCCCAGATTGCCGAACATCTGCGTCGCGCCGAACTGCCATGTCCGCGTCGGCTCGAGCGTGCGATAGTTGACGGAACCTCCCAGAGCGCCGGCCACGGGATTGAAACTCACCGACGCGCCGCCGAAGAGATCGGAGCTGATCATGCGCAGGTCTGCGGCGCTGCCGGGACCGTTGAGCGGAATGCCGTCGAGCATCACCTGCGTCTGCGACGGGTCATGCCCTTCGAGAGAGATGGTTTCGGGCGCGTCGTCGCTCGCCGAATCGGAGCCGACCGAAACGCCGGCGAGTTTGTTCAGCGCGTCGTTGAGGCTTGTGGAAAGCTTGCGGATCGGACTGTCTTGCGAAACGTTCGTGCTCGAGATACTGGCTTGCGACGTGACGACGATCGTGCCGAGCGTCTTCGGGCCTGACTGGACCGCAAGCGTGACGGCGACGCTCACCACTTGGCCGGAGACGACTTCAAAGCTCGCGGTCGTGATCGGCGCGTACCCGCCCTTGATGATGCGCGCCGAATAGACCCCGGGAGGCGAATCCGTAAAAACGACCTTGCCGTTGCTCGTCGTGAGTTCGCTCGCCATGACGGGTCCTTCGAGCAGCACGCGCGCGTAGGCAAGCGGCGCTTTGCTTTGGGCGTCGGTCACCGTGATGACGATCTGACCGTTTTGGTCTTGCGCTGCCGCAGGCGCGCAGACAAATCCGACGCTCGCTCCGACGGCGGCGAGGGAGACGGCGAGCTTGACAGCCAGGATGCGTCGCATGAGGGGCGAGCGCAGGATCCGCGCAAATTCCATGTGCGTCAAGTGTAGCCGAAGGCCCTTGGATGCCACTGAGAAGGACGCTGGGGCTTGCTTGCGGCTGCTATTTTTCGCCTGAAAAGGGTGCTCATTCTGAGGCTGGATTAAGCCTTGCGGCATACAATAGCTGAGAAATGCCGAGGAACTCCAAGGTTCTGGTCGTGGACGACGAGCGTTCGATGCGGGATATGTTGCGCTTGGGTCTGGAGCAGCAGGGCTATGTCGTCAAAGACCTGCCGGACGGGCGCGGCATTGATGGGATCATCGGCGACTGGCAGCCCGACGCCATCTTGCTCGACGTCATGATGCCCTTTGCCGACGGGTTCACGCTCCTGCCCGTCATCCGCCGCCGGACCCAAGCCCCCGTCATCATGCTCACGGCGAAGTCCGACGTCGACGATCGGGTCACAGGTCTGGGTCTCGGCGCCGACGATTATGTCCCCAAACCGTTCGCCTTTCCCGAGCTTGTCAGCAGGCTCGAGGCGGCCTTACGGCGGCCCCACATCTCCGCGCCGGAATTCTTGCGCTATGAGGATTTGAGCGTCAATCTCAAGACGCGCGAAGTCACGCGCAACGGGCGCTCCGTGTCGCTCACGAACAAAGAGTTCACGCTGCTGACCACGCTCATGCGCGAGCCGCGTCGCATCTTCAGCAAGGAAGAACTGCTGGCGCTTGTCTGGGGCGAAGATTTCGAAGGCGAAGTGGGCAACGTCGAGACGTATATCTCGTACCTGCGCGCCAAGATCGACACCGACGTGAACGCCAAACTCATCCACACGGTGCGCGGCGCCGGCTACTCGCTGCGCAGCGCCAAATAGGCGAGCCTCTCAGACGATGATGACGTGCGCGAAGCGCACGAGATCCGATATCTGAAGCAGACCGCGCAAGCGCTCCCCGGCGATCACCGTCACCGAGTGGCCGCTCACGCTTAGATCTCTGATCGCTTTGACGAGCGTGCCCCAGGCATAGGACGCGACCGATCGTGTTCGACGAAGATCGATCGCGGCGTCCGACTGCGACGTGCGCCGGGCGCGTTTCTCAAACCGGCGCATGGCCTTCGCCGCGCCGGCGTCGAGCACTTCGTCGAACACGAGCGTGGTGGTGGGGGAAAAGCGGCTGTCGTCGGAATGTTGGCTGTCGCGCATGACGTCGTGGAGATCCTCATGGTCGGCGGCGAATCGGTGTCATTCGCCGCCGCACCGCGATTGTAGCGCGGCTTGCTCAAAGCGCCCTGAGAAAAAAATCAGTTCGAAGAGGCGTGTTGCCAGGCGGGAAAGCGGAGCTGCACGGTCGTGCCTTTCCCGAGCGCCGAATCCAAAGAGACGGAACCGCCGGCCCGTCCGACCGCTCGCTCGACGATGGCAAGTCCAAGGCCGGAGCCCGAGATGGACCCGCCCATCTCGCCGCGGGAGAAGCGTTCGAAGGCGCGTGCCCTCACTTCAGGAGACATTCCCGGCCCGTTGTCACTCACCGCGACGTAGACTGAATCGCCGGTCGCGTTCACCTTGGCTTCGATGTTCGAGCCTGGCGCGTACTTGAGCGCATTGTCGATGAGATTGCCGATCGCTTCGTAGAGCTCTGACTCGGAGACTTGGATGAAGGAATCGTGCTGGGCATTCAGCGTCAGGCGTGCCCCGTTGGCGAGCGGGCGGAACGACTCCACCACGTTGGCTGCGACGTCTGCCGCGTCGAGGATCTTCACGTCGTGTGGTTCTTGACTCTCGAGGCGCGTGAGCAGCAGCAGTTTTTGGATGAGCACGCTGATGCGCCGGCCTTGGTCGTCGATCTCCGAAAACACCCGTGCCGCCATGTCGGAATCGGCGCTCACGCCCTGGCGCAGCAGCTGCACGTAGCCCATGATCACGGCGAGCGGGGTGCGCAGCTCGTGGCCCGCATCCGCGACAAACTGGCGCATCTTGGCCTCGATCTCGGAGCGTTGTTTGGTCGTGTTCTCCATCTCGGTGGCCACCGCGTTGTAGGCGTCGACGAGCTGACGCGCGTCTTGGTCGTCGGGGTCGAAAGATTCCAACCGTGCGTGGTCGCCTTGCGCCAAGCGCAGCAATCCACTGCGCAATCGCTCGACCGGCTTCATGGTGACGCCGAACATCCGCCGGCTGACGAGCAGGACGATGGCGAAGGCAAGCACGATGACGGCGCCGCTGATGAACCGCTCCAGCGCCTGGATCGAATTGACCGAATCTTGCGTTGGTGCGAAGATCACGGTCGCACCGTTGATCCGCACGAACGACACCGGTTCGCTCATGGTGGCAAACGGCGAACGGATGAAGCTGATGCCGTGCGTCCGGGGAGGACGCATCGCGAACAGCGTCCCCCGAAAACCGAGGTCACCGCTCTCGGCCTCGCCGGCACGTTGCGCCGATGCGTTCGGCGAAGGCGACCCCGGTGGCGGCCCGAGCAAGGGCGAGCCCGGACCGCTTGGCCGAGCGGGCGCGAGGCTCGCGTCACCCGCGAGCAGCTTGCCCGAGTCATCGAAGACCGCCGCCGTGAAACCGTTGACGGAATCGACGAGCGCGATCAGCCCTTGCGCGACTTGCGCCGGCGATTCATGGGCCGCCTGCAACCTGTCGGCGGTGTGCTGCACATCGTCAGCGATGCGAGCGCGCATGTTCGCGTCGAACCACAGATTGGGAGCGACGAGCGTCAAACCCCACGACATCACCGCAAGGACCGCAAGCGCGAACACGGCCGCGATCGCGGCAAGCCAAAAGCTAGAGGCCCAGGTACGTCGGGTCACGCGGTTGCCTTCCTTATCTCTTTGGTTATTTTTGCGCAGAAAGCTGGGAATCTTCTGGGAATCGCATCAGTCTTCGCGCGAGAACGAGATATCCGAGACGCGGCCGTCCGGATCGACCTCGACCCAATAGCTGACGACCGCGGCGGGATAGAAAAGCCGGTAGATCTCGGACACCGCCCCGGGCCGAGAATCCCGGCCCAAGAAGATCATCCGCTGGAGCCGCCCATAGCCGGCGAGCATTCGCTGCAGTTTGCTTGCCGCTGCGGGCGTCAATCGCTTGCGCAGGTCCGGCGAAAGCTTATCTGGATCGAGGCGTCCTGCCGCCAGTTGCGCGAGCACGATCTGCGCCAGGCGGGTGGCCTGCACGTTCTCTCCCGGGAGCGATGACAACTCAATCGCATGCTCGGCGAGGCTCGGGTGCTCGAAGATCGCGAAGATCTCACGCGCGAGGTAGTCCTCGTTGAACCCATCGGTGTTGCCGAGCAAGATGATCACGAACCGATCGTCCGGGAAGGTCACGTTTTCGCCCGAGTAACCCGTCCAATCCCCTTGATGCGAGATCTCGCCGTGGCCGAACGCCGAGTCGATCGCAAGGCCGAAGCCGTAGTTGTAGGTCGTCTCGGATCCGTGCGGGCCGGGCGTCATCATCATCTTCAGGTGCACGGGATCCACAACCCGCCCCGCGTCGAGCGCCGTATCCCATTTCACGAGATCGAGCACGGTGGTGTTGACGCCGCCATCGGGATAATCGAGGATGGCGACGCCTTGCGGCGGCGTCAGCACCGTCTTGCCGTTTTGCACGGTGTAGCCGAGCGCGCCCTCGGGCAGATCGAGGGGCGTTGTGCCGATGCTCGTCGAGTGCAAACCCAGCGGCTGGAAGATCCGCTTGGTCAGAAACTCATCAAAGGGCATGCCCGCGGCCTTTGCGACGATCACGCCGGCCAAGACGTAGTTGCTGTTCGAGTATTCGTACCTCGTGCCGGGTTTGAAGCGCAAGGGAGCCTTCTCGATCGTGGCGACGATCTTTGGAATGGAAAGAGCGTTCGGATCCATGAGATCGAGGTAGTCGGCAAGCCCCGAGGTGTGGTTGAGCAGCTCGCGGATCGTGATCGTATCGCCGTGCGGAAAACCGGGCAAGAACTTGGAGATCGGATCGTCGACTTTGAGCTTGCCCTCTTGGTCGAGCAGCATGACGCACGCAGCCGTGAACTGCTTGGTCATGGAGGCGATATTGTAGATCGTGTGCGGCGTGGCCGGCAAGCGTTTGGCGAGATCGCGATAGCCATAGCCTTGCGCGTAGAGCACCACGCCGTCGCGAGCCACGGCGATGGAGAGTCCGGCCAGATGCTGGTGTTGCAGCGCTCCGTTCGCCAGGGCATCGACTTGGGCGCGCCAGTTGGGAGACGGGCCCGCCTGGGTGGTCGCGTCGCCGTGGCTACAGGCACAAAGAACCGCGCTCAAGACGGCGGCGATCGGGTAAGAAAAAGTGCGCCTCACGTTGCTGCCGACGTTCCTACGGCAAGCGATGGTAGGCCTGCAGCAGCGAAGAGTAGGTCGCGCGTAACTGCGCCGCGGTTTGGAGCTGGCTTTGCGTGGGCGCCTGGTACGAGTTCGAGCTGATGCGGCTTATCAAATCCAAGAGGCGCTCGCGCAGTTGCGCGATGATGCCGAGGTCCTCGACGTTGTGCGGATCGCCGGTCAGCCGTCCGCGCAAGGCCAGCAGCGATGCGCGACGGTTCCCCGCCGCCTGGGGCAGACGCCGGTCGATGGCGTTGAGCATCGTGTCCACGTCGCCGACCTGCGCGTAAAGCGTCGAAAGGGTCTGGTAGCGCGATCGCATCTGATCCGGCGTTTGGGGATCGCGCGGGTCTGCTTTGACGACGGCCGGTTTGGATTCGGAGAAACCGTCGACCTTGAGCCGGATCGTGTATGTGCCGGGAAGAACTTCCGCGCCGCTGTCGGGGCCTTGATTTTGCTTATAGGTTCCGAGCCACTTTGCAGGACCGTCCTCGGTCAGGTCCCACGAGGTGCGATGGAAGCCAGGCTGGCGAGGGACGTCCGCCAAGCGCCTCACGATGCGACCGCTGCCGTCTTCGATGGCGATGCTGGCGGCGCGCCGCACGCCGGCAGGCAGCCAGTACGTGATGAGCACGCCGTATTCGACGTTCGGCCCAGCGAAGACGTTCGCCGGTAGATCTCCGCTTGCAAAAGAGTTGACGTCCGTCCATTGCCACCAGCGGAAGCTATCGCGTGGCGCAAAAAGCGTGGGCGCGGCGGGATGGACGGAGCCGAGCTCTTGGAGCGCGCGCACATCGTCGAAGATCCAAACGCCGCGCCCGTGGCTTGCCACGATGAGGTCGTCGCGCTCCGGCTGGATGGCGAGATCGTAGATGGCCGACGCCGGCATGTTCAAACGCAGCGACCGCCAGTGCGCGCCGCGGTCCCACGAAGCCCACACCCCACGCTGCGTTCCCGCGTAGAGGAGCTTTGGGTCTACAGGGTCCTGGCGAATCGTGCGGACGAAAAGCGTCCCCGGGAGATCTCCGGATATCGAACTCCAGCGCGCGCCGAAATCGTCGGTCGCGAACACATGCGGACTGTCGTCGCCGAGCATGTGGTTGTCCACGGCGACGAACGCGGTATTCGCCCCAGTGCGACTTGCGTCGATAGTCGCGACGCGCCCCCAATGCGGCGCGCCGCGCGGCGTCACGTCGATCCAATGAGCGCCGCCGTCGCGGCTCAGCTGGACCAGACCATCATCCGTCCCCGCCCAGATGGTCGCGGCGTCGACGGGTGATGGCGCGAGGGAGAGCAGCGTATCTGAGATTTCCGCGCCGGAGATGTCGGCGTTGACGGGACCGCCGGGAATCTGTTGATGCGACTTGTCGTCACGCGTGAGATCCGGGCTGATGACGCTCCAGTGCTGACCTCGGTCGATGGTTTTGAAGATGACGTTGCCGCCGACGAGCGCCGCGCCATCGCTCGTGAACGCAAGGGGCGAGTTCCAATTGAAGCGGTAGGCGAGCGTCCGCGCCGGGACCCAGTTCAGCTCGGAGTCCGGTGAAACATCGTACGCTTGGCGCGTGCGAGCATCCCAAACGAAGACTTGCCCCGTGCCGTCGTTGGTCGAGGTAGACCACACAATGTTCGGATCTGCTGGGTCGTACAGCACCCACATGCCGTCGCCCGGTCCGACGAGGTGCCAATCGCGGTTGAGCACACCAAGACCGCTATCGGCGTTGGCTGCGCCGCACCATTGGTTATTGTCTTGAAGTCCGACGCAGACGTGATAGTTCGGCAACGCATCGTCGAACCCGACGTGATACGGTTGCGCGAGCGGCAGTCCATACGGTTGGCTCCAGACGGAGCCCCCGTCACCCGACAGGATGAAGCCCTCGTCGGTGCCCACCGCAACGCGCCGGCCGTCCGCAGACCACCACACGACGTGATAATCCCAGCCCGCGTTTGGCGCGATGCGATGGAAGGAACGGCCGGCGTCCGTCGAGAGCGAGAGGTCGGAGCCGGCGCTGATGAGATGATCCGGATTCGCCGGATCCACCGTGATGCGGCTGAAGTAAAACGGCCGCGCGCCTACGAGCGGGCTGCGCGGCAGTACATGCCACGTGAGGCCGGCGTCATCCGAGCGCCAAAGATCTCCGCTTTTCGACTGGATGATGCCGTAGAGCCGACGGCCCGAGCCCGCGGCAAGACCGATCCGGCCGGTAGGAGGCGATGGCAGCCCGTTGCCCACTATGTGGCGCCACGTTGCGCCGCCGTCATCCGAGCGGAAAACGCCGCCTTGGGATCCGCCACTGACGAGCGTCCATGGCCTGCGGCGCACTTCGTACAGACCCGCCAGTAGCGTGTCCGGGCGGCCGGACACCCGCGCGATGTCGGAGACGCCGGTCGATTCGCCGGCGTAGAGGGTTTGCTGCCAGTGCGCCCCGGCGTCACCGGTCACATAGACGCCGCGCACCCGGCTGTCGCGAAACACCTGGCCCAGCACGCCGACGACCACGCGGCCGGGGTTGCGGGGATCGATGGAGATGCAGGAAATGGCGCCGGCGTCTACCAGACCCAGGTGGCGCCACGTCTTGCCGCCGTCACGCGTGTGCCAGATGCCATCGCCCATGGCGACGTCGTTGCGCGGATTCGATTCGCCCGTCCCCACCCAGATGTCGCGGCGATCCTGCGGAGCGACCGCGATGGCTCCGATCGCGGCGCTGTCAGCGCTGTCGAATATCGGCGACCACGTAAGGCCCCCGTCCGTGGTCGCAAAGACGCCGCCGTCGGCGCCGCCCGCCAAATAGAACAACGGATCGGCATCGCTGCCTGCGACTGCGGTGACCCGGCCTCCGCTGATCGCCGGACCGATCGAGCGGTACTGCAGGCCGCGCAAATCGATGCCTGAATCAGCGGCAGTTGCGGGCGCCAGGCTGGTTGCAACGATTGCTACAAGCAAAAATGGAAAGAGGGAAGAAAAACCTGTCATCATCCGAGGCATCGATCAGACGTAGTCGCGCAGCGTGAGGGTCACGGTGCGCTTCGCGCCCGCATGCAGTACCGTGAGCTTCACTTGGCTCCCCGCGGCCGAGTGGAACATCGTCCGCAGGAGCAGCAACCCAACGCTTGACGCGGGCGCCCCGTTGACACCAACGATGAGGTCACCGGCTTTGATGCCGGCGGCGGCCGCCGGAGTATCTTTGAGCGCGTCGATGACCCGCAGGCCTCCGTTGGTCTGCACGATGACGAGACCGGAGCGATCGTAGGTGTCGGGTTTATCGTAGATCGCATTCGGCTGCAAGTACATGATCTGCCGCCGGTAGGCGAAGGTCACGCTGAAACGCTTGAGCAGTCCGCCGCCGATGTTGCCGGAGGTGCCGGGTTCGGTCGTCGCTCCAGCCGTGTCTTCCGAGTAGGTCGCGACCACGCTGCGAACCGGCACGGTTCCGATGTTGAAGACGGGGACGCGTCCGAGCGAGCCGTACGATGGCCCGCCGATGCCGAAGCCCGTGATGCCACGGACCTTCGTAAAGCCGAGATTGTTCGCGACCACGAACGGTTCGTAGAAGTCGAGCGACCCGCGATTGCCGGTGTCGATGATGAACGTGCCGCGCAGCTTGCCGAAGCTGCCTTGGACGAGCGGCACGCTGTCGTCGTAGCCGAAAGGCACCGCGGTGCCGAAATTTCCAGTGCTTCCGGCGGGCCGGAACGTGATGCGGCTAGTGTGGTAGTCGATCGTCGTCACGAAGCGGCGGAGAACCTCGTAACCGATCATGCCCTGGATCCTCACCCCCTCGATCGCCTGCATCACTTTTCCCAACGGCAGGATCGCGCACAGCTGATCGCGCAACGTGGCGCCGCCGACTTGAATGGACTTCGCGATGCCAAATCCCGTCATGACCTGCCCAGCGCCGGCGCCGCTTGCGTGGTAGGCACCGGCCGAGGTCGCGCCGACGAGCGCCGCCGTCTGCGGCGTGAGCACGTTGCGTCCGCCCGAATCGAAGATGAAAAGGAACGGACCTTTGCCGTTCACCATGGCATGCAAATAGATGTGGTTGTTGATGAGCTTGAACGGCACGGTGGAAGACCCGCCGGCGATCGAAGCGTCGGTGACCGAACTGGCCGGCATTTTGAACGCCCCTGCGACCGGCACGTTGAGGCTGACCGCTGTGGTCTGGATCTGCGTCTGGTTGTTTTCCGACGTGGTCGTTGCTGAGAACGGCAAGACCACGCCGTTCACGCTGCGGTAGTCGGAAAGCGCGGTCGTCACATCGCGACCGTTAGGGATCATCGCCGTTTCGCGGGCGATCAGGCCCGTCGCAGTATCGATCCAGATATCGACCGGAAAGCCGCCTTTGGGCTGCGCTTGCAGCTCGGAGTACCGTCCATGCGCGTCGACTTTGACGCCGACGTACGAGATGGTGCCCGGCCACCGGTCGCGGTACAAGAACGACCACGAGCTGAGGAAGGCTCCGGTCGCCGCCAGGTGCAGCGTCGAGAAATCGCTGACGGGCCACGCATCGCCCGTGACGTCTTGCGACCAGGCGACCTTGCCGTCGAAGCCTTGGGCGTTCGTGAGCGGTCCGAGATGCTGGCGCTGGACGGAGCTTCCGGTGCGAACGTCGTCGATCTCCTCGCCCGTACCCGAAATCCCCGCGAAGACCACGCGCTGCTTCCAATCGATCGAAGTCACAAGGTCCAGCGCTGCTCCGCCCATCGCCGCCTTCGTGCGGGCGAGGATGCGATCGACCGTGCCGCTCGCGTGGGCCGGGCGCGCGCAGACAAGGAAAACGAGAAGGGCAGTGCACAGTACGGAGGCCGGCGTGCGACGCATGTCGCGCACGTTCAGCGGTTAAGCGTAGGCGTCCTGGAGCGAGACGAGTTTCGGGTCGATGCGTTCAATCGCAAGCGAGGCGATGGGCACGCTTTCCTTCGCGAGCGTGAGTTCTTCGAGCGTCGGGCGCAGCTCGCGATAGAATATGCCAAGGGGGATCTTGCCGGGCTGCATGAGCGTCGCAAAGGCGCGCGCGCGATCCGCTGGGTCGTAGTCCGCGATGTCCTCGACGTGATAGACGTTCTCTTTGAACCACTTGTAGGTGTTGATCTTATTGAACGTCACGCAGGGCGACATGACCTCCACGATGGCAAAACCTGGATGACGAACGGCTTCCTTGATCATCTCCGTCATCTGCTTGGGCTCGGATGAAAATCCGCGCGCCACGAACGTGCCGCCGGCGGCGAGGGCGATCGCCAGTCCGTTGACGGGGGCGTCGGGATTGCCCTCGGGGTGGGGGCCCGCCTTGAAGCCGAGCATGCTTGTGGGCGATGACTGCCCCTTCGTCAAGCCATACGTCTGGTTGTCCATGACGATGTAGGTCATGTTCGGATTGCGCCGCACCGCGTGGAGAAAGTGGCCGGCGCCGATGGCGTAACCGTCGCCATCGCCTCCGGCGACGATGACCGTGAGGTCCTTATTCGCAAGCTTCACCGCGGTCGCGGTCGGCAACGCTCTGCCGTGGACACCATGAAATGCGTAGGAGTGCAAGTAGCCTGAGATCTTGCCCGAGCAACCGATGCCGGAGATGAACGCGACGTTGCGCGGCTCGAGCGCGAGGTCGGCGCATGCCTGTTTGAGCGCCGCGAGCACGCCGAAATCCCCGCAGCCTGCGCACCACCATGAAGGCGTGGCGGTCGCGAAATCCTTTGGACCCAAGACGGTGGCCAATGTCTATCCTTTCAGCGCGCAGCCAAACCGGCGGAGAGCTTGAGCTCTCGCTGGACGGCCTCGATGATCTCGATCGGCCGGAACGGCCGGCCGTTGTACTTGCGCACGGGGTGCATGCGTGGCAGCGGCCCTGTCACATAGCGGATCAAGCGCTCGAGCTGACCCGAGAAGTTGTTCTCGACGACGAAGATGTGCGACGTGCTCTCGATGAAAGCACGCACTTCTTCTTCCGGAAACGGCCACAGGGTGCGCAGCTGCAGGAAGCGCGTGGGGATCCCCTGTGCCGCAAGACGGTCTTGCGCTTCGCTCACGGGTCCGCGGTTCGCCCCGAACGCGATGAAGGCCACGCCCGCGCTGCGATCGCCGAGGATGTTCGCTTTTGGCAGTTCGGTCCGCATGGACTCGAGCTTGCGCATGCGCTTCTCCATCATGCGCGCGCGGTTTCGGGCATCTTCCGTGATCACGCCTTCTTCGTTATGCTCGGAGCCCGGCTCGAGATGCATGCCGCCCTGGACGCCGGGGATAACGCGCGGTGAGACGCCGTCGTCGGCAAACGCGAAACGCTTGTATTCGCCGAAGGTGACGCCACCGTTGCGCACGAGCTTGCCGCGGTCGACCGCGACCGCGTCGAGCTCCAAGCGCGGAATGGTCTCCTTGCTTTGGCAGAGCGCTTGCTCCGTGAGCACGAACACCGGCAGCTGATAGCGCTCGGCCAGGTTGAAGGCGGCCACCGTGAGATAGAATGACTCTTCGACCGTGCCCGGCGAGATGACGACCTTCGGGATCTCGCCATGCCCCGAGAAGATCACATGGTTGAGGTTGCTCTGCTCGGTCTTCGTGGGCATCCCGGTGGAGGGGCCGGCGCGGGCGCATTCGATGATGACGATCGGCGTTTCGACGACGCCCGCGAGGCCGATGCCTTCGGTCATGAGCGCTTGACCGGGCCCGGACGTGGCGGTCATCGCCCGCACGCCGGCATATGCCGCTCCGATCGTCATATTGATCGCGGCGAGTTCGTCTTCTGCTTGCACGACGATGCCGCCGTAGCGCGGCGCGTGTTTCGCCATCCACTCGAGCACGTCGGTCGCGGGCGTGATGGGATAGCCCGCCATGAAGCGGCAGCCGGCCACGAGCGCTCCGTAGCCGATCGCGTCGTTGCCCATCATGAGCAGGCGCTCTCCGTCCGCTCGAGCTGCGAGCGCGTAGCCGGAAGGGCGGGTGAAATGCTCTTTGACGTATTGCGCGCCCGCCTCGATGGCGCCGATGTTTTGCGCCACGACTTTTTCGCCCTTGCGCTCCCACAGCTTCGTGATGAGCCCGCGGATGATGGCCGGGTCCATGCCAATGAGCTGGCCGAGCACGCCGAGCGAGATGGTGTTGCGCACGAGCTCCAGGCCGAGCTGCTGCTTCGCGATGTTAGCGAGCGGCACTTCATAGAAGAACACATCGTCGCGGCGGACGTTATCGGTGAGCTTCTCCGTCGAGTTGTCGAAGATCGCGAAGCCGCCGGGCCGCATCTCGGCGATGTGCTTCTCGACGCATTCAAGGTCGAAGGCGACCATCGCGTCGACCATATCCGCAACGCCGTAGTGCCGATGTTCGCCCGCGCGGATGACGTAGTTCGTATGGCCGCCGCGTATGCGCGAGGGGAAGTCCTTGAAGGTGTAGACCTCGAGACCCATGCGTTTGAACACGCTGGCGATAAGGTCGCCCGTGGTCAGACTGCCGTCGCCGGCCTGGCCGCCGAACAGCACCTCGATATCGTTCGTGATCACTCTTTGGATTATCGGCCTTTTGGAGCAGATGGGCGGCGGTTGGGCGCATCTCCATGTGACATGGGTCCATTGCGCGCTCGCCGACCTTAGGTGGTTTCCAAAAGGCGGAGCGCCTTCCTGCGGTCCGGGCGATGCAAGGCACAGCCGAACTCGTGCGCGTAGTGGCCTCGCGTGAGCACGCCTGGGCAAAAACCAGATTTCGATACGCTGGCGACCGATTACGCGAAGTTCAGGACGTCCTATTCCGAAACGCTTTTCGATGCGATTCTTGGCTACGCGCGACTTGGAGCGAGCGGTTGCGTGCTCGACCTGGCATGCGGCACGGGTCTCGGCTTGCTCCCCTACGTGCGGCGCGGCTTTTCGGTGATCGGCGTCGATGTCGCCCCATCGATGGTCGAGCAAGCGCGACGGATACTGCCGCCGCACGCGCACGTGGAATTCCGCCTAGGCCGCGCGGAGCAGCTTCCGGTCCCCGACGCTTCGATCGACCTCGTCTCCTGCGCGCAGGCCTTTCACTGGTTCGAACCGCACGCCGCGTTCGCGGAATGCGCGCGGGTACTCGTCCCCGGCGGCGCGCTGGCGATCTTCTGGAAACATGCGGCGCCGGGCGATGTGTTGACCGCGACGAGCGAGGCGCTCGTCCGGGAGTGGCTCGGAGAAGAAGCCGTGCGCAGGTCGCGCGATCATGCGGACGAGCACATCGCCGGTTGGCCGGTGTTTTGGCAACAGGTCGCGGCGCAGGGCGAACCGGCGCAGGGGCGCTCCTTCATCGACGGCCGTAAGGAGGTCGTCGAGTTCATGCTCCCGCGGACTGGGGAAGAATTCGTGGGCTACCAGCGCTCGCGTGAAAAGATCCGCTTCGTACTCGGCGAGCGCCGCGACGAATTCTTGGCGGAGCTCGAGCGGCGGCTGCGCGCGGAAGGACCGATGGACAAACCTATCGATCAGCGCCAAGTGCAGTACGTTTTCCTCGCACGAAAGGCGGCTTGAACGAGGCAGGTTTCACATCCGGCGACTCGGAACTGCCCTGTCCCTCGCGGCCCCTGAGCGGTCGCTTCGCGTTGAAGGTGAGTGTGAACGATGTTTATCTCTGTCGTGAGCTTGCCGGTCGATGACGTCGACCGAGCGATCGATTTTTACACGAAGTCCCTAGGCTGGGAGAAGACCATGGACGCCCCCATGCAGGACGAGAACAACAGCCGCTGGGTGACGGTCGCACCTGCGGGAGCGCAGACAGCCTTCTCGCTCATCAAGGGTGATAGCGGTTGGGGTCCAGGCAAGGCGGGCGGCGACACCGGCATCGTTGTGGAAGTCGACGACGTCTTTGCGGCCCGCGACCAATTCAAAAAGAACGGCGTGCAGTTCGAGACCGAACCATCGATCGAATTCTTCGGGGGCTGGGCCCGGTTCAAGGATTCCGAGGGCAACATCTTGGGGTTGCATTCCTCGGCGCCCGCGAACGTCTCCAACAACTGACGCGCGACAAAGATGTAGGGGTCGCAAATTCATTTGCGACGATAAAAAGCGGCAAACGCATGGTTTGCCGCTTTCCTTGTGATTAGGCGCGAGGCATCGCGAAGCCGACCTGACGGCGGCGTTGCTCCTCTTCGACGAACAGCGCGATGTGGCGGTCCCCTTTGGGCTCCACGTCCACGAAGCTCAGACCGCACGACCACGTGAAGCCGCGATCCTCTTTGACCGCGTGAGCCACCATAGCTGTCAGACTTCGACGCCCTGCGACGCCGACCGCGAATTCTACGAGCACCATTTCCCCCGGCCGAAGACGCTTCGCCAGGGTCACTCTCGCTCCACCCGCGCCCAATTGAGACAGCATCGCCGGATGCGTCGATCCGTCGTGGAAAACGATCTTCGCCGGCTCGCTCATGAGGATGCGCTGCCAACGCCGGACATAGTTCTTCGGCTGATCGTTGGCAAATAATCGACGAAAGGAATTCAACATACCGGAGCTCTCTCTGCCGGCGCGCGCGAGGATATTGCTTGCTTGCTCTTGTGACCCAGGCCACACGTGATTTGTGTCACCGACCGGGGCACCGGGTCTGCCTGCATGCGCGCGCGTTTCATATGGGATGCCACCACTCTATTGTACACCGGGAGCGGTCGCAGAGCTTGAGCGCGGGATGAGAATGCGCGGCTTTTTAGTCGAAGCCCGGCGCTTGGGCAGGCGCGTCTGGCTGCAGCGTTCGACGGCGGGCCTGCTCGGACGCGATAAACGCGGCGATCCATTGCGTCTCGTGCGGTCTCAGGCCGAGAAAGCACAAGCCGCACGCGAAATAATAGCTCGAGTTCTCGCGCAGTGAGTAGACGATACGGGCGAGGATGCTTTGCCTGCCGTCGGGTCCGCGGTCGAGCTGGAGCTCGACACTGTCTCCGGCCCGCAGCTGCACCGTTGTTTGCAGGCGTGCGCCGCCGACCGACAGCTGATTCACGATAACCGGCCTATCGGTTCCGTCAGCGAGCTTGACGTGCGCGGGCTCCTCGATCGCAAGGCGCGGCCATCTGCGGGAATAACGGTCTGGAGCTCTCTTGAGCAGCAGACGTTTCAATGAGTCGAGCAATCGTGATGCCCCCATTGTACAAGGACCCTAACCGCATCCCGTTTGTGTCATGACCGGCGTCATATGAACGAGCCGCGACCCGCCAAAAATCTGAGCGGCTGCCGTCTCCACGACGCTCACGGTGTAATGGGGCGCCTAGCGGCGTTGTCCTACGGCCGTGAGGAGAGCGATCGCATTTTGATGACGAGACCAGAACGAGTATTGGCCGTGGGCGGCCTCGGCATCGTCGCAAGCGCCATCCTCCTCTTCTCCTATGTGACCCATTCGAACGCAGACCCGCGGCCGGAAGGCTGCGGCATCAGCGCGCAGCGGTTCGATCAAACCCTCGATCAGTTGCGTTTCGCGAACTCGGCCCAGCACGCTCTCGCCCTTGCGCTTGAGTACTCCGCCCGTTCCCGCGTTTCGTACTACGACGAGATAAAAGCCATGCGGCTCCAACGTGGCGGTGCCGCCGACCCGCGCGTCCAGCGCGACCTCGTACTGGCGTCGGTCATTCTGAGCGATCAAGAGTCGTCCATTAGCCGAGCTGAGGCGGTCGCCACCGAAGCGAAGCGAGAACTGTCGACAGGTTCGCCGCTCATCGCGCAAGCCTCGGCAGCATTGCGACAAAGCGATTGCCGCGCGCTCGCGCTGACGATGGCGCGGTCTGGGTGGCCCAAAGACCATCTCCTTGGCCAACTCGCATTGGCTGCGCGCCTCAACAGCACGGTGAGCGATCAGCTCGACGACGCACTTGCGCTCATCACGCAAGCCAAGAACCTCGCGCGCTAACGCGGCGCTGGTTTTGTAAGACTATCCTTCATTAGAGACGGCGATACGGCGCCGGGGTGGCTCATGGGCGCAGCCGGGCGAGCCGGGCGGCGAGCTCCGCCGGATCGAGCGTGGCGAGCGCGAACACCTTGACCGCAACGCGCGCTCCGCGCACGAGCTTCACGCTTGCGACCGGCACTCCCAAGGCGCGCGCGAGCGCCTTCCTGCATGCTTCGGTGGCCTTTCCTTCGCGCGCCGGTTCCTTGACCCGGACTTCGACCATGCCATGGCTCGCGCCGATCGAAGGCTCTTTCGATCCGGGTTTTACACGGACTGCGACGGTCGCTTGCTGCGCGGACTAGCCCTCTGTCAGGTTGAGAACCAACCTGATGGTTCGACGGCAAGGTTGACGTTGATCTGTTTCACCTCGGTGTATGCTTCAAACCCGTACGTGCCGAGCTCGCGGCCGATGCCGGATTGCTTGTATCCGCCCCAGGGCGCCTCGTTGTAGGTGGGATGATACGTGTTGATCCAAGTGATGCCGGCTCGCAACTTGCGTATGACACGATGTGCTTTGGCGATGTCGTTTGTGAAGACGCCCCCCGCGAGACCGTAGATCGTGTCGTTGGCGAGTCTGATTGCATCTTTTTCATCTTTGAACGTCTGGACGACGAGCACCGGACCGAAGATCTCTTCTTGCACGATCTTCATCCCCGGCTTCGTGTGTGAGAAGATGGTCGGCTCGATGAAGTTGCCCTTCTCTTCAAGCCCTTCGGGGCGGTGGCCGCCGCACTCAAGCGTCGCCCCCTCGGCGAGGCCCGTTTTGATATACGACTCGATTTTCTCTTCGTGCGCGCGACTGATGATGGGACCCATCTCCGTCTGCGGGTCGAAGCCGTCGCCGACCCGGATCTTTTTTGCCCGGTCCACGACCGCGCCGACGAACTTCTTGGCGATGGACTCCTCGACCAGCAAACGCGAACCGGCCGAGCATACTTGCCCCGCGTTCGCAAAAATGCCGTAGAGCGCGTAGTCGACCGCCGTGTCGAAATCCGCATCGGCGAAGATGATATTCGGCGATTTGCCGCCTAGTTCGAGCGAGATCTTCTTCAGGTTCCCGACCGCGGCTTGCATGATAGCGCGGCCTGTCTTCGTTCCTCCGGTGAAGGCGATCTTGTCGACGAGATGGCTTGCAGCGAGTGCGTGTCCGACGATCGGCCCGGCTCCAAGCACGATATTGACGACGCCTTTCGGGAACTCGAGCTCTTCGATCCAGGTGGCCAAGCGCAACGCCGTGAGCGGCGTCAGCTCTGACGGCTTGAGCACGCAGGTGTTGCCGGCCGCGAGCGCCGGCGCAAGCTTCCAAGCCGCCATGAGCAATGGATAGTTCCAGGGGATGATCTGCCCGCAGACCCCGATCGGTTCGCGCACGACCATCGTCTGCGATGCCGCCGGCACTTCGAAGGTCTGACCGCTCGGCTTGGTGGCAAGACCCGCGTAGTAGCGGAAGCAATTGGCCGCGTCGGCCATGTCGTATTGCGTCTCCCGCAGCGGTTTGCCGTTGTTGAGCGTCTCCATGCGCGAGAGCTCGTCCGCGTTCTCGTCGATGCGTTCGGCGAGCCGGAAGAGCAGCTTCGCGCGGTCTTGCGCGAGCGAGTCACCCCACGGACCTTCGTAAAAGGCATCGTGTGCCGCCTGGATAGCGCGATCTGCGTCTTGGGCCGTGCCTTCCGACACTGCCGCGATCTTCTGGCCGTTAGCCGGATTGATGAGATCTCGCGTGCCGCCATCGGATGCCGCGATCCATTCTCCGCCGACGTACATGAGGTACGTGTCACCGGCGCGTTTGAGGTTGGCGAGCAGCTCCGAGGATCGAGACGCTCCTGCATAGGTGGTTTGCACTGTGGCCATTTTTCGTTTCCTTTGGCGCGACGTGCCGGTCGCATCTACATAGTGGCGAGTGAATCGGCCAAGGCTTTGCAGACGTAATCTGCCTGCTCCTCCGAGAGCGTCAGGGGTGGTTCCACCCGGATGACTCGCGCGTTCACGAGCGTGCCCGAGACCAAGACGCCGCGATCGAGCATCGCCTTGCTCAAAGCGAAGCCGAGCTGGTCGTTCGGGAACTCCATCGCCATGAGCATCCCCTTGCCGCGGATGTCGATGACGATGTTGCGATGCCCCTGCGCGGCTTCGCGCATGCCCTTGAGCATGCGCGCGCCGATGCGCGCGGCACGTTCGGGCAGCCGCTCTTCGATGAGGACGTTGATCGTGGCAAGCGCTGCCGCACAGGCCAACGGATTGCCGCCGAACGTCGTCGTGTGCAAGAACGGATTGCCGAACAGGCGCGAGAAAACGGCTTTGGTCCCCACGACCGCGCCAGCGGGCATCACGCCGCCGCCGAACGCCTTCGCCAGGCACATGAGATCCGGCGCGACCCCCCAGTGCTCGCAGCAGAACATGGTGCCGGTGCGGCCCATGCCGGTCTGCACCTCATCGAGGATGAGCAGCGCGCCAAACTCGTCGCATAGCGCGCGCACGCCCGGCAGATAGTCATCATCGGGGATGTTGACGCCGCCTTCGCCTTGGATGGGTTCCAAGATCACCGCGCCGACATCTTCGCCCACCGTCCGAAGCGTCTGCATGCGCCAGCGCAGCGCCGCCAAATCATTGAACGGCACGTGTTCGATGTTGGGGAGCATCGGGCCGAACGGGCGGCGGAACTCCGCCTTCGCGCTGACCGACAGCGCCCCCATGCTCTTGCCGTGAAAACCCTTGGTCGCAGCGACGATGGTCTGCTTGGCTGGATCGAAAGCACGCGCCAGCTTGAGCGCGGCTTCGATGGTCTCCGTGCCGCTGTTGCAGAAAAACGAGTATTCGAGGTCGCCGGGCGTGAGCATGGCCAGGGCCTTTGCGAGCATCGCCCGTAACGGATCGAGCAAATCTTGGCTGTGCAGGGCCTGGCGTTTGAGCTGGTCGGTGACTGCTTTGACCACTTTGGGATGGCGATGGCCCACGTTATAAATCCCAAACCCGCCGAGGCAGTCGATGTATTCTTTTCCGGTGACGTCTCGGTAGGCGTTGGCGCCGGCGTCGCCCCATTCGACGACGGCCGCGGCGTGCTCGACCGAAGTCGCTTTGCGGTATTCGAGAAATCCAGGGTTCACATGATCGCGGAAACCGTCAACGGTCTCAGTCGTGACCCACTGCGCGTCTTCCGAAGTGATGTCCGGTTTTGCGATGAGATCCAGCACCCGCTGGGTGTAGGCGAATACCTCGCCGTCCGGCCGCTTGCCGTGCGCGTTCGGTAGTTTCGATGCTTGTGCGGGGTCGATGATCTGCATGACGCCTCTAGTGGGCCCGCGCGAGGGCGGCGCCGATCGCCGCGTCAAGGCGTTCGAGCGCCGTTGCAAGGTCGGCATCGCCGATCACGAGCGGCACGAGCACGCGAATGATGTTGCGCTTCACTCCGGCGGGCATGAGCAGCAGCCCGCGGGCGCGCGCCTCGTGGGTGATCCGTGCGACGATCTCCGTGGCGGTCGTCTGCTGCTGGTCGACGAACTCGAGCGCCATCATGGCGCCCCGTCCGCGCACGTCGCCGATGGCGGGATAGCGTCGCGCGAACTCCTTGAAAGCCCGCTCGAGCTTGACGCCGATGACGCCCGCTCGCTCGAGCAGGCATTCGTCTTCGATGATATCGAGCACGGCCAGCGCGGCCGCGCAGGCCAGCGGGTTCCCGCCGAACGTGCCGCCAAGGCCGCCCGACGTGGGCGCATCCATGATCTCCGCCTTGCCGATCACTCCCGCGAGCGGCAGTCCGTTCGCGATACTCTTAGCGACCGTGATGAGATCGGGTTCGACGCCGGAGGGTTCGATGGCGAACATCGTGCCGGTACGGCCGTAGCCTGATTGAATCTCATCTGCGACGAGCACGATCCCATGCTCCTTCGTGATCGCGCGCAGAGCGCGGAGAAACTCCGCGGGCGCAGGAACGAATCCGCCTTCGCCTAGGACGGGTTCGACGATAATCGCCGCGGTGCGACTCGGCGCCACCGCCGACTCGAACAGATCGTGCAGCGCGCCGAGCGCCCTCTCCGTCGTCCAGCCGTGGAACTCGTAGGGGTACGGCGCATGATAGACCTCGCCGACGAACGGTCCGAAGTTCTGCTTGTATGGCGCGTTTTTTCCCGTCATCGTCAGCGCGAGGAGCGTGCGGCCGTGAAAGCTATGATGGAAAGCGATCACCGCCGGCCGGTTCGTGAAGCTGCGCGCGATCTTGATCGCGTTCTCCACGGCCTCGGCCCCCGTGCTCACGAAGAACGTTTTCTTGGGAGACGTACCTGGCGCCAGACGGTTCAGCCGCGCCGCGAGCTCGACATATCCTTCGTACATCGCAACCTGGAAGCACGTGTGCGCGAAGCGCTGCAATTGTTCGCTGACAGCCCTGATGACGCGCGGGTGCGAGTGACCGACGTTCAAGCAGCCGATGCCGCCCACGAAGTCGAGGTACTCCTTGCCGTCTGTATCCCACAACTTTGCGCCGAGGCCGCGATCCGCAAAGATCGGATGCGTATTGCCGACGCCTCGTGGGACTTCGGCATTCCGAAGCTCGCGCAGCCGTTCGGTTTGGGAGGCGGCGATTGCCATGACTAGCCTTTCAGCGATCGATGTCGGGGACCGTTCGCGCCCGAAACACGCCCGTGAAGAGCGTTGGGAGCGCCATCCTTCATTAAGTGTACCTGGTCGCGAAGGCAAAAACTATGTAAACAGCATACAAAAATAGCACCGGAATTCATATGGGACAACGGATTTGATACTCCGTGAAGCTCTGGCGCTCGATTCCCTCAAGACCGCTTCCGTGGTGGCCGGGCACGGCGGGTTGGAGCGGGACATCCTGTGGGCTCACGTGGTCGACATGCCGGATCCGGCACCGTGGGTTAGCGCAGGCCAGCTGCTGCTCACCACCGGTTATGCATGGCCTGCCGATGATGCAAGCTTGAGGTCTCTCGTGCGCCTGCTCTCAGAACGCGGTCTTGGCGCTGTCGGTCTTGCCGTTCCAGGCTATCTGAAGAGCTTTCCGGCCGCGGCGCGAGACGAAGCAGACATGCTCGGGCTGCCGCTCATCGAAATCCCGTTCGCGATCCCGTTCGCGCAAGTCACAGAAGAGCTCCACCGCACGATCCTCGCCGAACAATACCGCATCGTCGAACGGTCCGAGCAAATCCACCGCAGTCTCACGCGCGCCGCCGCGGAAGGCAAGAGCCTCGCGGATCTCACCCACGTTCTCGGAGATCTTCTCGGACGTTCGATCACGTTTGAAGACCCGGACGGCAAGCTGCTCGCGTTCCACAGCGTGCCGGATCACCCCGAGGATTTGGCCCGGCGCGAAACGTTGGAGAACGAGCAGAGCCCAGCGGCACTCGCGCAGGCGCTTGCCAAGACGGGCGTCGCCGATGAAATCCGCCGAAGCACGGGTCCGGTGCGCGTGCCCGCGATGCCCGAGCTTGGCTTGGGGCCACGCGTCGTCTGTCCGATCCGTCTCGGCGACGAGCTCGTCGGCTTGGTGTGGATCATCGAAGGCGATGCCAAGCTTTCGGAGCTGGACATGCGCGCGGCCGAACATGCAGCGCTCGTGGCTGCGGTTCACGTCGCGCATCAACGCGAACTCGCTACGACCGAGGCGCGACTGGGCTACGCTTCGTTTCTCTCTCTGCTAGAAGCCGAGGAGGACGATCCTCAAGCGCTCGAGCGCATGCGCCTGGCCGGCTTCGAACCTGGCGCTCGACATCGCGTGGGCATGTGCGTCATCCCCGAGCCTTTACCGCTCAGCCGCGATGGGTTCTTGCACCGCGAGCGCATCGCAGAAAAGCTCGCTCGCGCGCTGCGGGCCGGCGGGCACAAACCGATGTTGACCGCCGCGCTCCAGCGCGTCATCTTCTTGTTGCCCGAGGGCGTCGAGGCAGAGATCTTGTGGTCAAGTCTCGCAGATGCGAGCGTGCGAATGGTGCTTGGCCGCGCTCATCCGGGCACCAGCGGCGTCCGAGCGAGCTATAAAGAAGCGCTGTCGTTGTTGAACTACGCGGACGGCTCGGCGGTCCAAACCTTCGAAAAGGCGCTCGTGCCGCGGGTCCTCATGGGGGATACCGCTGCGCACGCGGCCTTCGTCGACCACATCTTCGGCGGCCTCCGGAAGCGCAAGGACGGTCCGACGCTCGAGGCCGTGCTTATCGCCCTCGCCAAGAACGGCTTCAGCCTGAAAGCTAGCGCCGAAGCCTTGGGCATCCATCAGAACACACTGCGTTACCGCTTGACGAAGGCGCTCGACGTCGCGCACCTCGATATCGACGACCCCGAATCCCGATTTTCGCTCGAGCTGGCAGCGCGCATTTTGGACTTTTCAAATAAGAAATAACAGGTAAATTGTCGGGAAGATACATAGTTTAGAGGCCGGTTGTGGAGTAAACTTGGCTTACTGATGTAGCGGTCGCGAACGTATTCGCGACGATGCGCGATCTGCTCGAGGAGATACGCCCGTGTCGTTTCGGAAGCTAGCGTTTTTGGCATTTGCGCTCCTGACGTTGGGGATGCTCGGCCGGCCCGGTGCAGCCGGCACGACCGGAGGTATTCACGGCAGAGTCACGGACATCTCAAACGGACAACCGATCGCCGCAGCTGCAGTCACGGCCGCCTCGCCGGGGCAGACGGAAACGCGCGTCACCGACACCACAGGCTATTTCGCGTTCATCTCGCTCGCGCCCGACACGTACACGCTGACCGCAAAAAAAGACGGCTACGTGCTCGAGCAGGTCCCTGGTATCACCGTGATCTCGGACCAAACGCGGTCGGTCGACATCCACATGCAGTCGACGCTGCGTACCATCGCGCACGTCACGATTCGCGCCACCGGCGGCCTCGTGCGCTCGGGCGTCGTCAGCGACGTGTACTCGATCAACGCGAGCCAGCAGAAAGCCGCCGCGCCGCTTGGAGGCGCAGGTTCGATCAATCAGTCATATGGGGCGATCGCAAGCGCGCCGGGTGTCAACTACGATCAGGGCCAGCAAGGCTGGTATCAGAACGTGTACATCCGTGGCGGCGACCTCGACCAAGTCGCCTACGAGTTCGACGGCGTGCCGGTCATCCGCGAGTCGGACCAAGGCGCCGTCACGACGTTGACCAGCCTCGGGCAGGCGGAAGTGCAGGTCTACACCGGTGGAACCCCGGCATCCGCCGACGCTCCCGGTCTGGCCGGCTACATCAATCAGGTCGTCAAGAGCGGCACCTATCCAGGTTACGCCAATTTCACGTCGGGCGTCGGCGGCCCGACGCTGTACAACAAAGCGACGCTGGAAGTCGGAGGTGCGACGCCGGATCGGCTCTTCTCCTACTACGTGGGCGGTCAGCTCGTCGTGCAGAACTACCGCTTCGGCGACCAGTTCAACGGGGTCAGCAATCCGCTGTACTTCTACCCCATCGCGATCGGCAACCAATATCCCCCGCCGGTGGGGCCTCTCGCCGGCATCCCGACGCCGTTGAACACGCAGGTCTGGGATGGCTCTTCTGCCTGGCTCTATGGGCCCGGGCCGGCGAATGCCATCGCCGGTGTCCGCGATCAGGAGACGATCGCCAACTTCCATTTCGGCATCCCGCACAAGAACGATTCGAACAAGGACGACGTGCAGCTGCTTTACGACAACAGCCTGATCGTGCAGAAATTCTATGGGTCGGCCGTGGATCAAGGTCTCGGATCCGTGCAACAGGAGAACGGCGGACCGCTTTCCTATTTCGACGGCTTCGCGTATAACGGTCCGCTGTTCGCGCCGCCGCAGAACGGACTGATCTCAAACGTCTTGTTCCCGAACTCTCCGCAAGGCCGCGCCCCGTTCGATCAGTTGCCGGTCGGCGAACGAGAAGGTTCGCAAAACGGCGTCGAGCTCGCGAAGTTCCAATATCAGCACAACTTCACCGATCGCTCGTTCCTCCGGTTCGACGCCTACACCGATTACGCGATATGGTTCATCAGCGGCCCGGTGAGCGCCAACCTCCCCTACGGAGGCCAGCTGCCGGACTACGAGGTCAACGAGCACAAGTATGGCGGTAAGATCGACTACTCGAACCAGTTGAGCGACAAGCACTTGATCGAGCTCACCGCGTCGTACCTCACCGCGCATCTGGAGACGTACTCCGGTCAGTTCGGCACGTTTTTGGATTATGCGGAGCCGACGTCAAATCTCGTCGATTCAAGAGGCAACTGCTACGCGTACGTGACCGGTCAATTCGCTGACTGTTTCCCGCAATTACCGCCGGCGAGCTACCCGAATCCCGTCTCGCAAGGCTGTATCGATTCCACGCTCGGCTGCACGGGGCTCGTCCCCGGCAATCCACCGCTAGGAAGTCCGGCAGCGCTCAACAGCGCGCGCTGGCTCGTCACCGAGCCGGGAGCAAAAGCGCAAATCGACACGGTGAAGCCGTACTTCTCAGGATTCTCGGCGAACGACCAGTGGCGTCCGAACGACAAGCTCACCCTCAACCTCGGCGCTCGCGTCGACGTCTTCGACTACCGGCTCGACGATCTCGCTGACGGTTATCCCGCCCGGGCGTTCTGGTACGCGGCATATAACCGCGAATATTGCTTCATCCCGAACACCGCGGCTCCGTACCTCGGCCAGCTCAACACGGCGACCGGCGTGTTCTCGTGCAACCAGGGCGGCACGCACACCAATCTGGTGAACTTCGCTGGCGGCACGATCTCCGAACAGATCTATCAACCGCGAGTCGGCGCGACGTACACCATCAATTCCGACCTCGTGTTGCGCGCGACCTATGGCCGCTACGCCCGCCCCGCTGCGACGTCGTACCAGGAATACAACGTCACGCAGCAAGACTCGCCGCAGTTCATCAGCACGTTCATCAACATGGGCTTCAATTCGCCGATCCACTACCTCCACGCGGATACCGCGAACAACTACGACCTGTCGATTGAAAAGCGCTTCCACGACACCGATATGTCGGTAAAGCTGACGCCCTATTACCGCACCACGCAAGGGCAGGTCCAATTCCTCTCGCTCAACGCTCAGGGAGTGCTCGCCGGCGTGAATGCCGGGCAGCAGAACTCCTACGGCGTGGAACTGGCCTTCAACAAGGGCAGCTTCGCCGCTGACGGCTTCGCGATGCAGGCATCGTTCACGTACCTCAATAGCACGATCAAGTACGGCCCGCAGCCGAACGGCCAAAACGTCATCGACCTGCTCAACGCGTACATCCGCCAGTACAACTCGTTCACGGCGGCAGGCAATCCCGCGCTCGCAGGCTTGCCGTGCTTCACGCCGGGGACCTCGAGCACGCCCGGCACGCCGGCCGCATGCGGTGGCGGCAATATTCCCAACCCGTATTTCAACATGCCCGCGCAGCCGCTCATGGATCCGAGCGCCCGCTATACCACGTATAGCACGATTCCCGCGCCGTTCAACAACGCCAATGGTTTTGCGACGCCGTTCGAAACGTCGCTCGTGTTCAACTACAAGCATCAGAATTGGTCCATCACGCCGAGCTTCACCTATAGCGACGGCGCCTCGTACGGGTCGCCGCTCGTCTGGCCCGGATACGACCCGAGCACGTGCGGCAATGCGACGGCACTCGTCATGCCGCGCATCCCCCAGACCTGTGAAGGCTTCATCTTCATCCCCGACAAGTACACAGGCCAGTTCGACACGATCGGTGCCTTCCGCCAGCCGTCGCGTTTGACCGCCAACCTCGCGCTCAACCTGCACGTCAGCGACCGCATTGACGCGACGCTGACCGGTACGAGCCTCATCGACCGCTGCTGGCAGCGCGGCTTCCCGTGGGATTCGCAGACCACGTGCATCTACGGCCAGCTTCCGTCAAACTTGCTCGCGCCTGCCGGCAACTTCGTCAACAATCCGCCTCCGCAGCTCGCGTTCCCGTACGGCAGCTGGTACAACAACACCGAGATCGGACAGGAAGGGCAAAAGTCTCCGACTGTCTGGACGCTCGAGACGACGTTCAAGCTGTAGCGCCTCGATGGCTCGCACCTTTCTCACGACGCTCCTGCGACGCGCGCATGCTGCGTGTGCCGAGGCCGAACGCACGGGACTTCCCGTCGACGTGGTGGCGGAAGAGCATCGTCTGCGGCGGCTTGGGCGCGCGGAGTTCCTCGCCGGCGCGGCGAGCGCGAGCGCCACGCTGCTCGCGGCCTGCTCCTCCAAACCGGCGCAGACGCTGGTGAAGACCGCGGGTGCACCGCGGATCGTGATCGTCGGCGGCGGCCTCGCGGGCGCGGCGTGCGCCTATCGGCTGAACAAAGCGGGCATCCCGTTCACGCTGTGCGAGGCCAACTCCGCATTCGGCGGCCGGACCTGGACGCTGCGCGGCTTCTTCGACGACGGTCAGCTGGTGGAGCACGGGGGCGAATTCATCTCGAGCGAACACACCGCGCTGCGCAACCTCTGCGCCGAGCTCGGCTTGCCGCTGGAAGACCTGCGCAAGGCGCAGCCTGCGGGGACGGAAGAGATCTACTACGTCCGAGGCCACAAGTACACGTGGGCAGAGATGCTCGCGGACTACGCGAAGATCTATCCATCGATCTCGCAGGCTGCCAAAGCCGCTCCGTTTCCCACGCTCTACAACCACCACACGCCTGCCGGCTTGCGTTACGACCACATGTCCGCGCGCGATTTCATCGCGGCCAGCGTCCCCGGCGGCTTGGACTCGCGGATCGGCTGGCTCATGGACCTCGACTGCACGACCGAGAACGGCGGCGAGTCGAGCGACCAAAGCGCGCTCGAGTACATCTACATGCTCGGCTACATGCAAGCGCTCACGGCGCACAACAGCCAGGATTTCTATCTGGTCGGAACGGACGAGCGCTATCACGTGGTCGGCGGCAACGATCAGGTCGTCGCGCGCATGATCAAGCGCCTGCCCGCTGCCATGCTGCGGCCGGTGCATGCGCTCGTGTCGCTCGCCCGTCAACCGGATGGGTCGTACAATCTCACCTTCAAATCGGCGTTGCAGACGGTGCAGCTGCAAGCCGACCACGTCGTGCTCGCGTTGCCGTTTTCGACTTTGCGTCAGTGCGATATCGCGCGCGCCGGGTTCGAACCGCGCAAACTGCTGTCCATCAGGAAGCTCGGGATGGGGACGAACACGAAGATGCACGTGCAGTTCCGCGATCGCTTCTGGTACAAGCTCGGTTACAACGGCTACACCTACGCCGACGATGGATTCCAGCAGACGTACGAACCGTCACGGCACCAAGCGGGGGCAGCCGGCATCCTCACGAGTTACTACGGCGGCGCTTTCGGCGCCAAGTTCAAAGCCCCGTCGTTCTCACCGGCTTTCGAGCCATACGTCGACGATTTTCTCCACGGCCTCGAGCCGCTCTACCCGGGGGCGACCAAGGGATACAATCGCAAATCGTACATGGACTACTGGACCGGCGATCCGTGGCACCAGGGCTCCTACTCCTACGCGCGCGTCGGCCAGTACACGAGCTTCGTCGGCATCGAGCCCGTGCGCCAGGGCAACGTGCATTTCTGCGGCGAGCACTGCTCGATCGCGTTTGGCGGATTCATGAACGGCGCGGTCGAGACGGGCGAGCATGTCGCGAGCGTCATCGCCAAAGAATTAGGAATGCGCGCCTCTGCTTAGGAGTTTCGCGGAGAGCGTGTGCTCCTCCAACTTCCCGCTTCTCCGCACGAGTTGATGCGCGCGGCCAGCGCGCCGCGACGACACGATTTGCGTCAGCACCCCGTTCGTGAACCGCAGCGCGACATTGTCGTCAGCCGCCCATCCGCTCGGAAGTCGGCCTGACTTGACGAGCGACCGGTAGACCGGCCGGCGCTTGGGCTCAGCGTCGTAGTGCGGGCAGAAACTACCGCGCAAGAATCCCAGACAGCGCAGCGGCGAGTACCGCCCCGGCCACGAGTCCGTCACGCCGCCTGCGAACCAGCACAGGCCGCCTGCGCTGTGACCGGCGAGCACGATCCCACGTTCGTACGCGGCGCGCATGACGCGGTCGAGCCCCCACGCTTTCCACAAGATGAGCAGATTGCGCGTGTTGCCGCCCGCGACGTAGATCACGTCGTGAGCGAGCACGAAGTCCTTGATCGAGCCGACCGGCGGCTTGAAGACGGAAAGGTGCGACGGTTTGGCGCCGAGCCGCTTGGCCTGTGCCTTGTACTCGGCGATGAAGCTCTCGTCGTCGCCGGAGGCAGTCCCGACGAAGCAGATGCGAGGCTTGCGTTTCCCGGTCTGTTCTAAGATATAGCGGTCCAGCAGCGGGTCTGGCTTGCTCATGGAGAACCCGCCGCCACCGATCGCGACAATCGTCTTGGCTGGTCGCATGGCCCTGCTCTACGCGAGGCGAATTCCAAGCTCCGCCCATGTCTTATCCCATCCGCGAGCTTTTGCCGCCTGAGTTTCCCAGCATCACCGATCTGCGGCACGAGATGGTCCGCGAGATCGACGGCGAGGATCTCGACGCGTCGACTCCTGGCTGGCGCGATCGGTACGTCGCCTTTTTTTCCGGTTACCAGCAACAGGGGCGGGGGGCGGTGTGGGTGGTCGAAGATGAGGGCGTCATCATCGGCCTGACGGCCGGGTACATGCCGCAAAATCACCGCACCGAGATCGTGGGAAGCTCGCAGCTGTACATCTGCAACGTATACGTCAAACCCGCGTGGCGACGCAAAGGCATCGCAAAGGCGTTGACCTTGCACGCCGTCGCCTGGGCGCGCCGGCGAGGTTGTCAGGTGGTGCGTCTGCGCACGTCCGACATGGGCAGGCCGGTGTACAGCTCTGTCGGCTTCGTCCCCTCAAACGAGATGGAGCTCGTCCTCTAAGGAGTCTGTCCATGGAAAACGCACCGCCCCCGCCCGTCGCGGGACCATTTCTTCGCCTGCACGTCTGGTCGCTGGCTCTGGCTTCAGCGCTCACCTCGCTGATCTTGGCCATCATCGCGTGGCCGCTCCACGCCATGATGATGGCGCGAGCCGCTGTCCGCTATGGGACCTACGGCGGCTGGCAGGGCCCGGCTGGCGCGCATGCGCCCCTCATGATGCATCACGCCACGGGTCCATGGCATCTGCTCGGGGTGATCGTCGTGATGGTGTGGGCCGGCATCGGCGGGGCGATCGTCGCCGCGCTCTACAACGCCTTCATCGGCCGCCGGCCATGACGCCCACGATCTGACGATGTAGGGGGCGACTGGAAAGTCGCCCCACGATCCGACGATGTAGGGGGCGGCTGGAAAGTCGCCCCCATGCGATTGGGAAATCGCCCCTATCTTATGAGGCTAGGAGATCGGATTCGATCGCTTTGACCGTGCCAGGCTTGGTCGCACATAGATAGGCGAAGCGCACGAGCCCGATAGCGAGCAGCGCGACGAACACATACGGCAAGATGTTGTAGGGCGCCGCCGGCACGGGATAGACGCTCCCGATTGTCGCGATCGCGAGCATGAGAATAGCCAAAACGGCCATGATCACGCTCGTCGCCGACAATTCGCCGCGGCTTCGCAAGAACAGCGGCGCCCCGATCGACACCAAAATGTAGGCGAACAAGAATCCGAAGGTCGCGACCGAGCCCAGGTAGCCGAATGCGTCGAGCAGCGCCACGTGGCTCAGGATCAGCGCAAGCGGAGCCACGAGCACGACGATGGCGGCGATGCTCACCGCGACGTGCGGCGTCGAATGCACCGCATGCGTGCCCGCCGCCGACTCATGCACGAGTCCATGTTTCGACATCGCGAAGATCACCCGCGCGCCCGCGTTGACGCAGGCGAGTGCGCACGCGAAGAACCCGACCGTCGCGCCCGCTGCGAAAAGCGTGCCCAAAAGCGGTACGCCCGCCAGCTGCGAGAGAACATTGAGCGGCGCGTTGGACTGGCCGAGTGAGGTGGCCTGGCCGCGAAAAGCGTCGGCGAGCGTATAGGACATGAACGTGAAGAAAGCACCGACCGCGATGACCGTGACCAGCACCGAGCGCGGAATCGTGCGCAGCGGCTCGCGAGCTTCGTGTCCGAGCGCGGTCGCGCTCTCAAAGCCGACGAAACTGAAGAACGCGAGCACCAAGCCCTGGAGCAGCGCCTTCGGCTGCACGCCCCCCAGCGCGAACTGTGTGGTGTCGAGCAGGCGTCCCGTCTTCGCATAAAATGCGATGGCGAGCACGAGCACGATACCGACCGAGAAGAACTCCAAGCCGAGCATGAATTTCGTCGAGAGCTCGATGTCGCGATAGGCCAGGTACCAGGCGCCAAGAGCGACCAAGAGCATCACCACCACCGTCAAGCTCACGCCGGGCGTGATCCCCGCGATCGCGTGCGTCAGCACGCCGACGTAGTTTGACGCGCCGCACAACGTGGCGGCACCTGTGATCAGATAGGCGATCACAAGCGACCATCCGGAGATGACGCCCCAAACCGGGCCCATGCCTTGGCCCACAAACGTGTAGAGCGCACCTGGCGATGCGGATCGCTTGGCGAACTGATTGATGTGGTAGGTGACGAGGAGCAGCGCGACCGTGGCGAAGGTATACGTCAGCCACAATCCATTGCCGGTGATAGCGAAGACCGCGGGGATGATCAATGCGGGCGTTGCGGATGGCGCGATATTGGCCACCGACTGCGCGACGACTTCGACGAAGGAAAGGCAATCGCGCCGCAGACCTGACGGCGGAACAGAAAGCGCTGTCTCTTCGATCATACGTCCTCGATCGGGTTTCGATTTCTTAGATCGATAAAAAGGGGCGATTTTCCAATCGCCCCCTACATTGTTGCGCCCTACATACCCTGCGGCGCGCGCTCGTTGAGCGAACCGGTGCGGTAGCCGCGCGGGTCGATTTCGATGCGCTCGTAGCCGACGCTGCGCAAGGCCTTTCCAATGCGCCTACTCGATGCGCACAGCGGCGCGATGTGTTCGAGCGGAACCTCTATGCGCGCGGTCTGCCCGAAATGCCGGACGCGGACGACCGGATAACCGAGCGCGCGAAGATATCGCTCGGCCAGATCGATGCGCCGCAGGTCTTCGACGCGAATCCGCATGCCGTGCGGCACGCGCGATGACAAGCACGGCGTCGCGGGTTTGTCATGCACCGGGAGGTTCAGGCGACGCGCGATCGCGCGGATCGCATCTTTCGTCAAGCCCGCCTCAGCAAGGGGGCTGCGAACGCCGAACTTCGCGCCGGCCTCCCGCCCCGGACGATGGTCCAGCGGCGTGCGCCCGTCGTCGGCATTCGACCCATCCACGACATGGCCGTACCCACGCTCGAGCGCGATGGAGGCGAGCCGAGAAAAAAGTTCCTCTTTGCAGAAAAAGCAGCGGTTCGCCAGATTATCGACGTATTTTGGATTTTCGAATTCATGCGTTTCGATGATCTCGTGACGCGCGCCGAGCTGCGCCGCGAGTGCCGCAGCCGCTTCGACCTCGCCGCGGGCGACCGAGGCGGAGCTTCCCGTCACCGCCAACACATCGTCGCCAAGCTCCTGGCGGGCGACCGCGAGGAGCACCGCACTATCGACCCCGCCGGAATAGGCGACGACGACCCGCCCGAGGTGGCGCAGCAGCTCGCGTAGCCGTGCTTCGGCTTCATCGAACAGGCACGAGTCGACGCGCGCGCTTAGCTCGGACATGCGAGGTGGTTGATGCGTGAGGCGACGCACGCGGCCCCGAAACCATTGTCGATGTTGACCACGCTGACGCCTGATGCGCAGGCGTTGAGCATGGTCAAGAGCGCGGCGAGGCCCTCAAAGGAGGCGCCGTAGCCGACGCTCGTCGGCGTCGCGATGACCGGCTTGTCCGTCAAGCCTGAAATGACTGACGGCAGCGCGCCATCCATGCCGGCGACAGCGACGATGGCGTTGGCCGAGCGCAACAAGTCCGCGTGGGATACGATACGGTGCAAGCCGGCGACGCCCACGTCGCTGATCCGCGTGACGCGATTACCCATGAGGTCCAAGGCGACGTGCGCCTCGGCGGCGACGGGCGCGTCCGCCGTACCGGCCGAGATCACGGCGACGGAACCGACGCGCGGCAACACCTCGCGCTCGATCGCGATGATGCGCGCTTCCTCATGGAAGACCGCCGATGGCAGCAGCGCCCGCACGGCCTCGTACGCCGACGCGGTCGCTCGGGTTGCCATGACGACAGGCGCCCGCTGCGCGAGCGCCTCAGCGATCCGTGCGATTTGCTCGTCGCTTTTGCCCGGACAGAAGATGACTTCAGAAAAGCCGGTCCGCGTCGCCCGATCGTAGTCGGGCGTCGCGTATGCGTCGAGCGGAACAGCAGCGGATTCGGACATGCGTTGGGCTTTGAATGTCGGATACGATTCCCTGCATGAGACTGCGCGCGAGCAACGAATTGGTCCGTGCCGGTCGCGAGTTCGCTCGCGACCCTCATGATATGCTCAAGCAGCTTTTCACTTCGCAGCCCATCGATCGCGTGCGGCCCGACGAGGAGGGACCGAAGCTCCGGCGCGTTCTCGGTTGGCCCGCCCTCATTGCCATCGGTTTGGGCACGATGCTCGGCGGCATTTTCACCACGATAGGTGTCGGCGCGCAAGTGGCTGGTCCCGGCGTCATCATCGGCTTCCTCATTTCGGGTATCGTGTGCATCTTCGTCGCGCTCTGCTATGCGGAGTTCGCGTCGATGGTGCCGGTGGCCGGAAGCGCGTATACCTACGCCTATGCCACGCTCGGCGAGCTCATCGCGTGGGTGATCGGGTGGGACCTCATCTTGGAGTACGGGATCAGTGCCGCGCCCGTCGCATCTTCGTGGTCGGGCTACGTCCAGGACCTCCTCGGCAGTGTGGGCATCAAGCTCCCGGCATGGGCACAAGTCGCAAACCTCGCCGCGACGACCGCGCCCATGCACCTCGGATCCTGGCACTTCACGATGCTGCGCTCCGTCGACCTTGCAGCTTCTTCCGTGGATGTCACGGCGGCGTTCGGGGTGCTCTTCATCAGCGTGTTGCTCGCGATCGGGATCAAAGAATCCGCCGGCACGAACGCGTTCTTCGTGATCCTCCAGGTCATCGCGTTTCTTGTCTTCATCTTCGGCTGTTTCGCATTCGTCTCGCCAGCGCATCTGCATCCGCTGGCGCCCCGCGGCTGGCCGAGCATCGTGACGAGCGCGTCGCTCGTGTTCTTCGCCTATATCGGATTCGACACCGTGACCGTCGCGTCCGAAGAGTCGACGAATCCGCGGCGCGACGTTCCCATCGGCATCATCGGCTCGCTCGTCATCGGCGGCATCCTCTACATGATCATCGCGTACATCACGGTCGGGATCGTTCCCTGGCAGCACATCGCCTCCAACTCGGCGATGAGCCAAGCGGCGCGAATGGCCGGCAGCGCACCGATTTTCGTCGCCTTTGTCACGATCGGCGCCATCGCGGGAAACATCTCGGTCATGCTCACCTCCCTGCTCGGGCAGACCCGCATCTTCTACGTCATGGCAAGAGACCGGTTGCTCCCCGAAGCCGTTTCCCGCGTGCACCCGCGGTTTCGGACTCCCGCACGCATGACGATGATCACGGGCATCGTCGTCGCGATCATGGCAGCGATCATTCCCCTCGAGAAACTGCTCGAACTCGTCAACATCGGCACGCTCTCGGCGTTCGCGATCGTGTGCTTGGGCGTGCTCGTCTTGCGCTTCACGCAGCCTGAAGCGAACCGGCCGTTCCGCGCACCGGCTGGACCGCTAATGGCGGTCCTCGGACTGGCGGGCTGTTTATATCTCATCTTCAAGGGGCTTCCCGAAGCCACGCTCATCCGGTTCATCGTGTGGTTCTCCATCGGGATCATCATCTACGCGTTTTACGGCTACCGGCATAGCCTGTTGCGCACCGAGGTGCTGGCCCGCAACGGCGACAAGTAGCCGGCGAGGAGGAAACCGCACATGGAACCGCTCGATTTGAGCAAACAGCCGCCGCGCAGTCCCCACGTGAAGATCGGGGGCGTCATGATGCTGGCGCGCACGATCGACAAGATGCGTGCCGGGCTTCCCGGGGGTAACATGGGAAGCTACCGGGTTCCCGGGTTCTCAACGCGCTTGCTCGACGGGATTGGGATCGATGCCGACGAGCTTGCGGCTGTGATAGCCCGAGCCGATTCAGAGGACGACGTCGTGACCTGGGTGCGCGCGCACGCCGACACGACGAAGTTCGACGAGGTCAACCGTCGTCTCGCCGCGCGTTCGATCAAGGACATAGAGCCCGAACGGCTCGAGTACTTCCGGAGCAATTATCCCCACCATGCCGAAGTTGCGAGCGGTCTCATCGCAGACATCATCGAGCACGACGACGCCAAGATGTTCGAAAGGGCACGCTGACCTCTTCTCGTGGCGATCGGTTCCGACCACAAGCGGATCGCGCAGCCAAAACCGGCTGACTATCTTGCCGTTATGACCCGCGCGGTCTTCCAAGCAGGGTTGAGCTGGGCTGCGATCGACGCCCAGTGGGAGGCGTTACTCGCCGCCTTTGAAAGATTCGACCCGCGGCGCGTGGCGCGATACGACACGCGCGACCTCGCGCGGATCATGGCCCATCCCGGTATTCTCCATAGCGAGCGCAAGATCGAGGCGACGATCCACAATGCCCAAACGATCGTGGCGCTCGAACGCGAGCATGGCAGCATCCGCGCATACCTTGGGTCGCTCGGGTCCTACGAGGCGACGGTCACCGCACTCAAGCAGCGCTTCCGTTACGTGGGCGACATCAGCGCCTATTACTTCCTCTACCGCGTGGGCGAGCGCGTGCCACCGTTCGCCCGGTGGATACAGACGGTCAAAGGCACCCACCCGCGCATCAAAGAGATGGTCGGAGCCGGCGCGCGCCCCACGCTCACGCGCACGCGGCCCGAAGGTCGGTCCAAAAAAACGAAAGCCCGATAAGACCGAGAGCGACCGCGATCGGCGCGATCGTCAGCAGTGCTTCACCGATCCAGCGTGGTATGGCGCGCGCATAGCCGCGCTGCTTTGGCAGCAACGTCAGCGTCATGAGCGCGACACCCGCCACCATGACGATCGGGATCCACGCGCTCTCGTGCTGCAAGCGCGGGATGGAGGGTGTCGCACAGCGTCGCCAGAGCAGCACGCCGAGCACCGTGAGATCGATGAACCAACGCAGGCTCGCGGCCACGAACGCCGCGTATCCGAGCCAGGGTAAGAAGAATCCCGAATGCGCAGGGGTCATCAGGAGCGCGTAGCGCTCGCGCACGCCGGACGCGTAGCCCGACCACAGTCGCGCTAACCGAAAGCGCACGCCGCCCGGCCGCGATCAGCTACGGGTACAGGTGTTCTGACCGGCAAGCACTCCGTTGCGGTACGTCGCGATGTTGAAGCGATTGTTCCCGGCCTTCGTAAGGACTTGGCGCTGGGATTGCGCGCGGCTGTGGTTTGTGTAGGTGCCGTTGTAGGTCATGGTGTTGCCCTGCCATCCGCTTGCGGTCTGGGTCCAGTAACCGCCCGAGCTATCAACCCCGACGCTCACCCAACCACGGCCATTCGTGTCGTTGTAAACGGAGGACTGGGCCGTGCCACCGCCGCTTTGACTTCGCCACGTGTACCAGGGCCCGAATTGCGCAGACACGCGCAAGTCGCCGTTGTTGCAACGCCAGTAGCCGTTGAAGAACGGCTGCGTGCCCGCCGCAGCGATGGTGGCGGGCTGGCCGGCGTCGCTCGCGGCGCTGGCCTGCGCCACAACTGCGAAGACGAGCAGTGCGAGGGCGCACACAGTGAACGCACGATTCATCGGAAAGCTCCTTGCATCAAGACTCGCGCGACGAAGGATGGACCGGTTCGACCCGCGCCGAGAACGCTCTTGCAGGAGGGCCCCGCCCCTGGGTGAAGGCGCTCTACGCCAATTGCTCCTCTCATAGATGGGGCGCGCATGCGAGTATTCCAGCTCATCCTCTGTGTGAGCGCGATCGTCGCGGCGCCGGCGCTCGCCCAAACGCCGGTCGAGGATCGCACCGGCCTCATGACGCAAAATGCGATCGCGCAGATCGACAACCGCGACGGGCTGCTCGCAAATACGACAGGGACGACCGTGGCCGTCCTCGTTGAGCACGGCACGCCCGCCGAGACGGGAGCGGATGCGGTTGCTGCGGCTCAGAAGATCTTCGGTCAGACCTTTAGCGCGCTCGTCTGGGTGGCAACCGACACACGGCAAGCCGACATCTTGTTCTCGCAGCCGGCCATCAAATGGCTGACCGCAGACCAGCAGTCTGCGCTCCGCGACCAGCTGAAGAGCAGCTTGCAGTTTTGCTGCCCGAGCGATGCGGTTCCGGGAGTGGTGAATGCGATCGCCGCCGACTTGGAAAGCGGCTCGAAGCTCCCGACCGATCCGCGCAACTATGTCCGCGACGCACTCGCGCTGCTCGATGGCCAACATATCGCCACGATAGCCGCGCGCGAACAGCAGCTGGAATCCGCCAGCGGCAAAGGGGTCGCCGTCGTGACCATGGAGTCGCAGTCCGACAAGCCCGCTGGGGACGTCGCCTTCTCCCAGGCGCAGTCGATGGACGTCAAAGGCGCCATCGCGGCGGTCATTTGGGTGGCGCGAAGCGGCGGCAGCCTCACGTTTGCGATGGAGCCGGCGCCGGCGTACGCATCTATTCCGGATTCGACGGTGGCGAACATCAATGCGGCGTTCCAGGCTGACATGCAAAGCGGACAGCTCGCCGATGCGATCGCCGCTGCAGTCGACCGAACCGCCGCCGCGCTGCAGGCGACTTCCACCCCGATGCCGTCGGTGACCGCTCTTGGTGCTGGGAGCGCGGCGGGTGAAGGAAGCTCGCCGCAGGCAAACCCCGAGCAACCGGCGCCTGCAGCCCCGTCTGCTTCGGGAACGTCGCGCGCGACAACCGCCTTGCTCATCCTCATCGGCCTTGCCGTCGTGGTCCTCGTCGTGACGGCGATCGTGCGAAGACGCAACTATTGGCGCCCATAAGCCCCGAAGCTGAGGTTCGGCACGGATGAAACCGCAGGGCCGACAGACAATACGTCCGCCCGTGCTTCACCGAAAAACCCCTCGAGTTCTGGTCCTCGTCATTGCTCTCGCGAGCGGGATCTCGAACGGTGCGACCGTCGGTTCATATCAGACCGCCCGCGCCGCGACGGTCAGCTGCGACTACTCCTTCATCGTCCACCAGCCGATTTTTCAACTCGTGGCGCCGCAGGAGAGCGGCACGGACGTCTCTCTCGCCACGCCGCTCGGTATCCAGTCCGACGGAAATTTCGGCATCATCAAGCAGGTGGAACTCGTGCCCGACACGGGTTCCCCGGTCGTGCTCGCCCCGAACTTCAAAGCGTACACGCCTCCGAGCACCTTGCACAAATACCATAACTTCGCGAGTTCGAGCAGCGTGATCCAGACGATGCCGCTGCCGCGCCTTAAACCCTCGACGACCTACGACGTGGTCTTCAGCGTGCGTACGCAGGCCGCACCGTCCGCCTGCCCCAAGGTGCTCACCGAGCACATCGCTAGATTCACGACAGAATCGGCCACGTCGCTCGACGCCATCGCTCTCTCGCACGAGCCGGCCTCCCCGCCCAGGGGCGGAGGCCTCACGGGACCGGCGATTTTCGACCAGGCGTTGCACGTGCTTCGCTCGTTCGACTACCCGCCGGTCGTCTCGTTCATCGTGACATCGCGCTCGACGGTCGGCGGCAAGCCGTTCATCGAAGAGTTCCGTTCCAGCCTGCGCACGAGCGACGGTGTCGTCGTCACGCACTCGGTGCCGATCTCGACGACGAATCAGCCCGAGAACCCCTGGGGCTGGCGCATCAACATCCCGATTCTGAGCGCGTTATTCCCGAGCCAACGCAAGGGGAATTACTCGCAGCCGTTCGGAGTCCCCGAGATCTCGCCGGCGTATGCCTTCGGTTTGCAGCCCCGCCAGCCAGTCAGCTTTCCCGGGATGCCGCAAGACAACACGGACACCCAGGACTCGGACATCAAATCGCTCGGGCGCGTGATCACGATCGCCCGCGACTACGAAGCTTCGCTCCTCGACATCGAGCCGTATCACGACCGCTACGTCTACCATCTCAAGCTCACGCCGATCGCGCGGCCGGATTTCTATCGCTTGCGCGAGGCGTGGGTGGACACGCAGGCCTTCATCATTTGGAAAGTGCAGAGCGCCGGGATTTTCGAGGAAGGCCCGGCCACCACGGTTCCCTGGATTGCCGAGTACACGGTCGTCGATGGACACTGGTTCATGTCGACGGAGTACACGAGCTCCACCATCAAGACCGGCGGCTTCTTGGCGAACACGCCGCCCGTGAACTACGACGGCGTCACGTACACGTTTTCCGACTTCGAGTATCCTCAAGACTCGCTCGATCTCGACTTCTTCAGCGAAGTCAAGACCCAAGCGATGGAATACTAGCGCTAGAAGCCAGCGATACGAAAGAGGAGCTGCGATGCCACAGCGGACCGCGCAAGCGCAATGGAGCGGCGATCTGAAGTCTGGGTCAGGGCACATGAAGTTCGGCGGCGGCGCCTTTGACGGCGCGTATTCCTACGATTCGCGATTCGCTGACGGCACGGGCACGAATCCAGAGGAACTCATCGCGGCAGCGCATGCAGGATGCTTCACCATGGCCACCGCCGGCGGCTTGACCCGAGCCGGGTTTGCGCCGTCACGCCTCTCCACCACAGCCACCGTCCACCTGGAATCTGGGAGCGGCGGGTTTTCGATCAGTCGGATCGATCTCGTAATGGACGCCTCGGTGCCTGGCATCGATGATGCGGCCTTTCAAAAAATCGTCGAAGATGCCAAGAAAGGTTGCCCGGTGTCCAGAGCGCTTGCTGGGGTGCCCGAGATCGTGGCCAAGGCGACGCTCGCGAAGTAAGCCCGTCGAAAGGACTGCGGTTGTGAAAGCCTTTCTTACGCTTGCGTTGTTGTTTTTGGCCGGCACGCCGGCATTGGCGGGCCAATCGGACGCCGCGCTCCGTTCCGCGTTGACCGCCGACTTGAGGGACTACCTCGCGAGCCGAGGCACGATCGAACATATCTCCACCGCCTCGCTTTCCATTAACCTGCCGAACGGCGGTTCCAATATCGACGTCGCGGTCGGCACCATGCGATATGGAGGCGGCAAGCCGGTCACGCCCGACAACTTGTTCCAGATCGGCAGCAACACAAAAGCCTTTACCGCCTCGATCGTCTTGCAGCTAGAGGCTGCGGGGAAGCTCTCGATCGACGATCCGCTCGGCAAGTTTCTGCCGCAGTATCCGGCCTGGAAGGACATCACGATCCGCCGCTTGCTCGATATGACGAGCGGCATTCCGTCGTACGACAACACGGTGCCGATGATGGCATATCTTGCCGCCCATCCGTATCAGAACATCCCGCTGACGCAACTGGTCGCCTATGTCTATCCGACGACACCCGGCGCTCCCAAGCCGACGACCGGCTATTCCTACTCCAATACGAACTACATCCTCGCGGAAATGATCATCGAGAAGGTGACGGGCAAGCGTTACGCGTCCGAAGTCCAGCGTCGCATCCTTACGGCGATCCCGGTCGAGAACATGTACTACGCCTCGCACCTATACCCGCCGGCCGTGGCGACGCGGATCGTTTCTGGTTACTTTTGGAATCACACGCCCGAGAACAAACCGCTCGCGCCGCTGCTTGGAAAGGACCAGCGTCTGATGAGCCTGTCGTGGGCGCAAGGCGCTGGTGCCGCTGTCGGCAGCCCCGAAGCGATGACGCATTGGGCCCGGGCCCTGTATCAGAGCACTACGTTCTTGCCTGCCGCCCAGCGTCGCGAGATGATGACGCTTGTCTCGCTGAAAACGGGTAAACCGATCGCTTCCGCAAGCGCGAGCGACCCGCGAGGATTCGGTCTTGGCCTTGCCCAGCTGTGGCAGAAAGAAACGGGACTGATTTGGTTCTACGAAGGCGAGACGCTGGGTTACCGCATGACCCATGCCTATTTCCCAAAGGAGAACGTCATCTTCGACGTTGGTCTCAACAGTCAACCGGACAACAACCAAGACGATGTCGGAAAACTGATCGTCGCCATTTACAAAACCCTGAAAAATGCGGGCCGCATATAAGAAGAGGGGCGACTTTCCAGTCGCCCCTCGGGGTGTTGGGGCGATTTCCAATCGCCCCCTACAACGCTAGCGTTGTTGCTGGTTTTGGTGTTGCCGCGATCGTGCGGTCTGCTGGTTCGAGCGCGATTGCGTGCCGCGCTGGAACCCGCCTTGCTGGTAGACTCCCGCAGGATAGCTCGCCGGACGCGAGTACCCAGGCGCGCTTGGCATCTGCGGACGAGCGCTTTGGCGCGCGTAGCCGCCTCCGTTATACGGGCCGGACGGGCTGTAGTTGGGGTGTCGGTTGTAGTTCCCACTGAAGCGATTCCACGTCGAGGCCGGTGCCGTCTGCGTCACGTGACTTGCGGAAGCTCGCGGTACCTCCGAGCGGAACGCGGGTGAGTTGTACCGTTGTGCCGGCCTGGACTCGACGGGCGCTCCGCCGGGTTGCCCCACGCGGCTCCCGTTGAAACGATTCCAGGGCGAACTCGGCGCTGTTTGCGTCGTGCGGCTTGGAAAAGCTCGCGACCCGTCAGCGCCTGACGCTCGGGGAGCCTGGTGGATCGAGCCATCCATTTGCCCGATCCGGCTGCCGCTGAATCGGCTCCAAACGCTGTTCTGCCCGGGCTCGTTCGCCGGCCGATCGATCACGGGGCGGCTTGGCGCAGGGCGTTGCCCGGTCGAGCGGCTGGCGTCGAACGGCGGATGGAGCGCGCTTCTTCCGTTTTGAGTCGACGGGCCGCTTTGCGCGAGCGAATCCCCGCGGGCTTGGGCGAAATGATCCCATGCCGGATTTCTTGCAGTGCCGATGGCAGTTGCGCGATTCTCGCTGCGCGCGGACGCGATCGGTCGCGCTAAAGCCGACCCGTTGACGCGAGCGACGGGGCGATCACCCACGGTGGACCGCGCCGGGATCTCGTGGAAGCGGGGCGAGACGTGCATTGGGTTGAGGTTCGCACCGCCCGCATCCGTGAAGCGCAGATTCTGTCTGCTCGGGTGGATCGGTAGCGCACCGCGCACGAGTCCGACTTGCTGCAACTGGCGAGCCTGCACGGGCAGGTAGTGATGGTTACCGGCGCCGTTTTCGAAGTCGCGCACCGACAGGGCCGCGATCGCCGCGTGCGGTCCGTGAGCGTTCTTGTAACAGCCGCAGTTATTGATATTGGTGATATTCGTGATGTTGGTGATGTTCGTGATATTCGTGATGTTGGTGACGTTCGTGATGTTATTGTTAAAGCCAGGTCCATACCACGGATGGTACGGCTCGTAAGGAGCGAGCGGCACCCACGCGACGTTATCGAAACCGAAGGCGACCGTGACGCTGACGCCGCTGCCGAAACCGAAGAAGGCGACGAGTCCCGGGCTGTACGCGACTGGCTGGTAGACCGGTCCCGGCCACCACGCCCACCCATAACCTGCAGCATAGAACCAGCGCCCGTAGTGATACGGCGCCCAACCCCATGGCTCGTAACCGACCCACGTCCATCCATAATATGGGGTCCATGCCCAGCGTCCGTCTTGATAGGGCGCCCAGTCGGGACCGACGTTGTTGGGCACCCAGGCATTGCCGTAATCGGGGGCGTCGATCCAATGCCCGTAGGTATTGAGATCGCCCGAACCGACGACTCCGGGGTTGACGTAGTTATTGTCCGCGACCTCGGGTTGCTCGGAGGAGTCGCGTTGTGCGTTCCACGAGTCGAAGTCGTCGTATGCGACGTCATCGATCGTCGAGATCCGCGGGTTCGAAGAGGATCCGGTGATGGAAACCGTGGTCCCCGCGGTGATCGTCTGCGAATCTTGGGGACCGAGCAGATCAGCGGATCCGGAACGCACGGTGAAGACCGTATTTCCGGCCGAGTCCACGGAAGCCCGATAGCTCCCCGGCTCGTCGGGCACGATCCCGATCGCCGGCGTATCGAGCTCGACCTTCGCGTTGCTTCCTTGTAGTGTGCGCAGTTCGGCCGTGCCGGCCGCCAGCTGGATGATCCGCCCGGTCGCGTCGAGTTTTGAGAAGCGCATCTGCGCTGAGGATGCGACGCGGACGAACGTGGTGTTGTCGAGCTGGACTTCAGCTCGCGCACCTGAGGCGGTCGAGAGATAATCTCCGGCGCTGACCGGCGCGTTCACGACGGCCGTTTCCGAGTCTCCATTATCTCCGTGCTGAAGGGTGACCGATCCAGACGCGACGCTCACGCGCGCGACGCCGGCGCTATCTGCGAGCGCCGGAGCCGTTGCCAGAGCGAGCAAGAGAGAAACGGCCAGGGCAGTGCCAAGCCGTGCGATGACGATATTCATGTGGGCAACTCCTGGGGGCGGCTGGGTCCACCTCGCCCATCGAGCCCTACCGTACCTTGAACGTATTCGGGTCGGGGAAAGTTTTACCCGTTTTCGGGCTGCGCGTCCGATTCTTGGAATTTCCTGAGAAGGTAAAGCCGCAGACCGGCGACGGCTCCCAGAGCCACGCCGAGCAAGAGCACACTGATCAGGCTCAACGTGTCGCCTCGGGGGAGCGCTTGGGGGGCATGCGTCAGCGCGGCGTTCTGCGCAGCTGAAAAGGCGGCAGGCAAGCGGATGAAGAGCCGCAGTGCGATGACGACGACGAAAATCGCCACGCCCAGCGGGCGCACCTTGACGTAGAGAAGCCGGGCCTGGCGGTCGATCCGCACCGTCGTGTGCGTTCCTTGATACATGCCCATCGCGCCGCCAAGCACGATCGCCAGCGCGATGAGCACGATGTCCAGAGGCTGGGTCAGCCCGTCCGTGTAGACGATCCAGGCGGTGAGAGCCAAAAAGATAAGGGGCACGAGCCAGATGGTCGCCACTTTGATGCGTTGCTCGCGGCTGGCTCGCCAGATCCGCAGGCCGATGACGAGCGCGATAAAAACGCCGATGATCAGCGTCGTCTCTGTCTGACTCATGGGCCCTCCTGCCGGTCCTGAGGCGCTTTCGTGGAGCTGATTCTCATGTCCGTTTCGCGTGGGGGCGAATGGCTTTCCCTTGAAAAGGTGGAACCTCTCGCCCATGAAGATGCTCAACGACTGGCGGCTCGCTGCCATCGGCGTTTGCGGTGCGGCCTTCGTGTCGCTCGGCGCTGTGGCAGTGAGCTACCTTGCGATCGATGTCAACCCAGGCGACCAGCTCAGCGTGCACCTGACCAAAGGTGAAGCGCTGTCGTCGGCAAGCTCGAGCACGGGCGACACGTTCCAGATCGAGGCCGCGTCGGCGATGATCGTGCAGGGGAACGTCGCTGTCATCGCCGGCGCTATAGGGCAAGGACACGTCGCGTCGATCGCGCCAGCCAAGAACGGCAAGCCGGCTGCGCTCGCCGTGCAGCTGGATTGGATCACATCTGTCGACGGACAACACGTGCCGATCGTCGCCACCAAGAAGGGCGACCCATTGATCTTCGGCGCGGGCGGCCCTTACGAGAAGAACTACGCGAAGGACAAGCCGGTGACGGTCGGTCCCGACGTGGTCTTCCCGGGATTTGTCGGCCAGCCGCGCACGATCCAGATCAACGCTGCGCTGTAGCGGTGCAAGCAGCGGCGCCTCGGTGATCCATAGCCTCCGCATGCTCGTACTACCGCTATAATGTCAAGGATCGTCCTCGCCTCAGTCTTGAGCCTCGCGCTCACGTGCGCTCTGGCAGCGCCGTCGCACGGCGCTCCCGCGGCCGCCGACCTCACGCCGCTGTTCGCAGCCGGGACCTGGCTCAACGGCACAGCCACGCAAGCGACGCTGCGCGGCAAAGTCGTGCTCGTCGATGTGTTCACCTTCGATTGCATCAACTGCAAGCACGTGGTGCCGAACTTGCGGCGTCTCCAGACAGACGAGCCGCCCTCGCGTTTTGCCATCGTCGGCGTTCACGCGCCGGAAACGGAGTACGAGCGCGATCGCGGCAATGTCCTGAAGAATCTCGCCGAACAGGGCATCACCTGGCCCGTGCGCATCGACAACGATTTTGCGGTCTGGCAAGCGTACGGCATCCAGTATTGGCCGACGCAGCTCATCTTCGACAGACACGGACGGTTACGCCAGACCATCATCGGCGAGGGTCGAGACGACGAGGTGAATACCGAGATCCAGGCGCTGCTCGCGGAACGTTAGGAATTTGGAAAGTGCGTCGCGAGCTCGCGTCCGACGCGCTCGATACCGAAGACCAGTCCTTGGGTCAGATCCGTTGATCTGATCTTCTCGCTCATCGCGAGGGCGAGTTCATCCCAAAAGCGTTGGCCGAGCGCGTCGTGGATGGCCGCGTCGCCCACCACGGCGAACTCCCTGCGCTCCGGCGCAACGAAGAAGAGCACGCTATTCCGCTTGCCGGCACGATGCATCTCTAATCGCACGAAAGCCTTGTAGGCAGCGGGCAGGATGTCAGGACCCGTATGAGAGGCGAGGGTCACGAGGATCTTGCCCGTCGTGGCCGCTTCCGCCCGCTTGATCGCGGCGGCGATCGGATCTTCGGCCACGTGATGCGCGAGCCGGTGTTTGCCTCTCACCATCCGCCCGATGCTCCGCCGCCGCCACCACCGCCGCCCCCTCCGCTGAAGCCCCCGCCTCCGCCGCCGCTCCAACCACCCCCGCCCCAACCTCCCCAGCCAGGCCCAGACCAACCCGAGCCGATGACATAGGGACCGCCGCGCGCGAGGCGAGCGATGATGAGGATTGGGATGAGCAGGACGATGAACAAGATGATGATCGTCGCCAGACTCACGTTGGACGAGGGTTCCTGCGGCGGTTGTGGGGCCGCGCCGTTCTCGCCGCCAAGCGTCGCGAGAATATCCGACACGGCGCTCGTCACCGCTGCATCCGGGTCGCCTGCACGCATTTGGGGCTCGACGTCTTTGCGGATGATAATGCTTGCGATGGCATCGGTAAGCCGGCTCTCCAACCCGTAGCCGACCTCGATCCGCACCTTGCGGTCTTGCGTGAACAAGAAGAGCACGGCGCCGTCGTCCAGACCCTTGCGCCCGACCTTCCAGGCCGTGAATGCCCGGATGGTCCAGTCTTCCAGCGCAGCGTCGCCAGTGGTCGTGCCGATCCATACGATCACCTGATGGCCGGTCGCGTGCTCGTACGCGCGCAGGCGCTCGTTAACGCTGCTCTGGGTGCCCGCGGACAATACCCCGGCGTTGTCGGTGACCCATTGCGTGGGCGCGTGGGGAATGGGGACGTCGTCAGCCTGTGCCGGTACGCTCAGAACGAGGGCCGCGAGGACCGCGCCTAGATACGTCAGACACGCGCGCAAGGACGTCAGAATTGGACCTTCGGCGCCGTTTCCGCCCCCGGCTGCGCTTTGAAGTACTCCTTCGGCGGGAAGCGTCCGCCGAAGAAGCCTACGATCGCGACCGTGGGAAAAGATTGCAGCGTCGTGTCGTACGAGCGCGCGATGTCGTTGTAGCGCATGCGCTCGACCGCGATCCGGTTCTCAGTTCCCTCCAACTGCGACTGGAGCGTCAAGAAATTCTCGCTGGCCTTCAGGTCGGGATAGTTCTCGACGACTGCGAGCAGTCGCGCGAGGGCGGACGATAATCCGTCTTGAGCCGCTTGGAACTTTGCGAAATTTTGCGGATCGCTCGTGACGTTGGGCGGCAAGGTCTGAGTGACTTGGCCGACTTTGGCTCGGGCTTGCGCCACTGCGATGTATGTGCTCTTCTCGAAATTTGCAGCGCCCTTGACTGTGGCGACGAGGTTCGGGATCAGGTCGGCGCGACGCTGGTAGACGTTCTCGACTTGCGCCCACTGGGCGTCGACGGCTTGGCTCAGTCGCACGAGGTTGTTGTAGGTCCCGGCGAACCAAAATCCGACGATCGCGACGACTGCGATGAGGGCGACCAGACATCCGAGCACACCGCGACTGCCCATGCATGCATACCTCGTGCAAAAGTCTCGGGGTTGAAACGGGCCGGTCATCAAATTCCGGCACCATGGGAAGGTACCTCCTGAGCCTGGTGGTGCTAGTATGCCTGTTGTCCGCTGGACCATCCCAAGCGGCGACCGCCACTGTCCGTACGATCGAGACGATCACGTTACGCGATGCCAGCCGGCAGCGCGATATCCCGTTAAAGATCTACTATCCGGCGGGCATGCGCAACGCGCCCCTCATCATCTTCTCGCACGGCTACGGCAGCGACCGCGATGGGTACGCTTATTTGGCGTCGGGTTGGGCGAGCGACGGGTACGTGGTCATCTTGCCGACCCACGAGGGCGGCGATCGTCAGGCCGCTTTGGGCGGGGGATATGGCGCGATGTTGCGCGGCGAGTCGGTCGTCACGGGCGCCCAGCTCGATGCCAACGCCCACGACATCTCGTTCCTCATCTCGTCGCTCGGCGAGATCGTCCGTCAAGCGCCGCAGCTCTTGGGAGCGTTCGACCCGAAGCGGATCGGCGTCGCAGGACACTCGATGGGTGCGGGGACCACGCTAGTCGTCGACGGTGCCACGCTGCCCGGCACGAGCACGAGCGTCGCCGATCTAAGACCCGTCGCCTTCATCGCAATGTCGCCGCAAGGGATGTATTCGAGCGCCGATGCGCATCGCTGGGATGCGATCGAGCGCCCGACCATGACCATGTATGGTTCAGCGGACAGCGGGGAGCAGCGCCAACCGCCGAACTGGCGCGAGGATCCCTTCGAGCACATGCCCCCCGGCAACAAATACAACGTCGTCGTGGACGGGGCGAACCACTTCTCATTCGCCGACGAGGCGAAGACTCAGGCGGTGGCGACATTTTTAGCTAAGGGGCAAACCCGAAGCATCGACGAGATCCATGCTTTCGTCGTGCGGGCCACGCTCGTGTTCTGGGATGCCTATCTGAAAGACAACAGCGCTGCAAAAGCAGCGCTGCGCTCGGGGAAAAACCTGGTCCCAGACTTACCGATCGGGACCTATACTTCTAAGTAGGGGGCGACTGGCAAGTCGCCCACGCGTTTCACGCCTTGCGTTGATGGAGCATGAAGGAGTTGCCTTCGGTGTCTTCCGCTCCGATCATGTGGCAGACTTCCGATTCGAATGGCTCCTCATCCGTGAATTTGACGCCGCGCTTGCGAAGTTCCGCGACGGCCTCCTTGAGATTCGGTACTGCGAAGAATACGCCGGCGCTGGGATGCCAGCTCCCGTCGCTCATCTTCCAAACGCCAAACGTCGAGCCGTCCCCGAGCTCGAACTCCGCGCCTTGGTCGCCTTCCCAGGAAGGCTCGAGGCCGAGCGTCTCGCGGTAGAACTTCGTGGCCCGCTTGGGGTCCTTGACGAGGTAGGCGTGGATGTCGATGCCGGTGGCTTTGACGCCAGTCGCTGTGGCCATGGGGTTCCTTCCTTTCAGTCATGCGATTGCAAAGGCCGGCTCTATGCTAGCGCAGTAAATATGACACCTCTTGTCATATTCAGCGGAGGATACTGATAAAGATGAAATCCGGGCGCCTCCTCGCCACTCTTCTGCTGCTCCAGGCCAAGGGGCGCCTGAACGCGCGCGAGCTGGCCGAGCGGCTCGAAGTGTCGCAGCGGACGGTCTATCGCGACCTCGACGCGCTGAGCGCCGCGGGGGTACCGGTGCATGCCGAGCGGGGCGCCGGTGGCGGCATCGTCCTCGCGGACGGATACCGCCAGGCGCTCACGCAGTTCAACGAGGACGAACTGCGTGCGTTGTTCGTCTCGAGCGGCGATCAGCTCGCGGATATCGGCGTCGGCGACCAGCGCCCCTTCGCGCTTGACAAACTTGCCGGCGCCCTGCCGGAAGCGCAGCGGCGCGCCGTCGAGATGGCCCGCGATCGCATCTACGTCGACCCCAGGCGCTGGAAACAGCCGGTTCAACCGCGCGAGCACCTCGCAACGCTACGCGTGGCGATCTGGGAAGACCGCAGAGTGCGGCTGTCCTATCGCGATCAGCAGCGCAAGCCGAGCGTGCGGGTCGTCGAACCGCTGGGCCTCGTCGCCAAGGCGGGTGTCTGGTATCTCGTGGCCCGCTCGGGAACAGAGATGCGGACGTTCCGAGCCGAGCGCATTTTGGGAGCCGAGGAGCTTGACGAGCGCTTCGAACGGCCGCCCGGGTTCGATCTTGTGACCTTTTGGCGCGATTGGGCGAAACAATTCGAGAAAAGCCTCCCCACCTACACGGTGTTGCTGCGGGTCGCCGTCGACGCCGTCGATGACGTGACCTCGTATTGGGAATCTCAAGTGCTCGAGCGGAACGCTCGCTCCGGATCGTGGCTCGTGCGAGTCGTCTTCCCGGCGCCCGAAGTTGCCATCCACCAACTCGTCACGTGGAGCGGCAAAGTCGAGATCGTGGAACCGCCGGACTTGCGAGAACTCGTCGTCCAGCGCGCCCGCGCGGCCGTCGCGCACTATGCCGCAACCGGTCGTCTTGGGCGATAGGCCCAGTAGACCGGCAGGCCGACAGCGAGAATTGCGAGACCGCCGAGCGCTTCAAGCGGGCTTGTCTTGACGGTCGTGATGATAAGCCACCCGAGCGTCGCGATGTAGAGCACCGGGATCAATGGGAAGAGCGGCGTGCGATACGGTCGCGGCAGGTCGGGCATCGAGCGCCGTAAGATGAAGATGGAACCAGCCGCGAAGAAGTCGATCGTGATGTCGACGAAGATGATGAGCGTCGTGAGCTGATCGAACGTGCCGGTCAGCGTGAGCGCGCTGGCCCAAAAAGCGAGAAAAGCGATTGCCGCGACAGGCGTATGCGCACGGGGATGCACGCGCGCGAGCGCTTTCGGGAACTGCCCGTCGCGGGCCATGGCGAACGGGATGCGCGCGCCGGTGAGAATACCACCGTTGAGCGTACCCAGAGCCGAGACGACGAAGAGCAACGACAAGAAAGCGGCACCGCCCGCTCCCAAGAAACCGGCTGCTACGCGTCCGGCGACGGGAGAAGCGTCCGGAAAAGCGGTGGAGTTCGACGTCGCGATATCGGCGATCGGCAAGGCGTACGTGTAGGCGAGATTCGTGACGACGTAGACGACGATCACCAAGAGGATGCCGAGGATGAGTCCGCGCGGCAGGTTGCGTCCTGGCTGGCGCACCTCGCCCGCTGCGATGGCGAGGTCTCCCCAGCCGGAGTAGGCCCACAGCGCAGCGATCATCGCCGCGCCGAATGCGGACACGGCTGGGACATGATGCAAGCCTGCGCCCCCGCTGAAAACGTGGTTCCACGATCCGTTGCGCGCGAGCAAAAATGCGCCGAGGACGAGGAAGGCGATGCCCACGAGCTTGCAGATCATAAGCGCGGTCTGCGCCCAGCCGCCGGCCGCGACGCCGATACAATTGATCGCAGACAGCACGACGATGAACCCGATCGCTTCCACTTGTTGCAAGCCGAACTGCCACAGCACGGTCTCACCGAAAAGGTGGAACGTGTGACGCGCCCAGACGGCGTGAGCGGGGACGAGGGCCGTGAGGAAGATGACGATGCCGACGCTGATCGCGGCGTTGCTCGCGCCCTTTGTGGAGAGCAGTTCTTTCCAACCAAAAAGAAATGCCGGCAGCCGCCCGTAGGCCTCGCGCAGATAGACGTAAGGGCCGCCGGAATGGGGGAACATGGCGGCAAGTTCTGCGTAGGTGAAGGTGCCGGCGAGCGAGAGCAATCCGGCTGCGACCCATGCCAAGAGCAGCCATCCAGCCGAACCGAGCAATTGCGCCATGACCGCCGATTTGAGAAAGATGCCCGTGCCGATGACCGTGCCGACGACGATCGCGATACCGGCCAGTGGGCCGAGCTCGCGCCGCAGCCCGTGGTCATGATTGGCGGTCACGGCGATTGCGTTCGTGCGTTCGCCGGGCAAGTCATGCGGCACGCGTTTCCGCGAGCATGCAGCGGGGAAACATTCTGTGAATGGATGTCACGTCCGAACGCTATGAGGCCGTGATCGTTGGTGGCGGTCCCGCGGGATTGAGCGCTGCGCTCGCGCTCGGCCGCGCCTGTCGCCGCGTCGCGCTCTTCGACGACGGCAAACCACGCAACGGCCCCGCCCGGAGCATGCACGGTTACCTTTCTCGCGACGGCATCGCGCCGAGTACGTTCTTGGCGATCGCTCGACGCCAGCTTCGGCGCTATCCGAACGTGCAGGTGCGCGAAGGACGGATCGAGCGAGCCGAGCGCGGCGTTGGGGGATTCACCTTGACCGCCCAGGACGGCGAACGGATCGTAACCGGCCGCGTGCTCCTTGCAAACGGCATCAAAGACGTGCTACCCGCCATCGAGAACATCATGGATTTTTGGGGCAAGAGCGCGTTCGTCTGCCCTTTCTGCGACGGGTGGGAAATCAGGCGCAAGAAGACGATCGTCTACGGCGACGCGGTACGAGCACTGGATCTGGCCCAAGAGCTCATGGCATGGACCAAAAACATCATGATTTGCGCCACCGGGGCGGGCGAGCTTGGTGAGCGGCAACGTCGCTGGCTCGCGGCCGCAAAGGTGCGCCTGGAAGAAGCGCGCATCGAAAAACTGCTCGGTGGCGCGGGCCGTTTGCACGAAGTGGTCTTGTCAAGCGGACGGCGGATGCGTTGCCGGGCACTGTTCCTCACAACGCCCGAGCGCCAAGCCTGCGACCTTTCGCGCCAACTTGGGTGCAAGAGACGCGACAGCGGCGCTCTTGAAGTAGACGAGCTCGGCCGCACCTCCGTTCCGGGATGTTATGGGGCCGGAGACGCGATCACGACTTTGCACCAAGTGGGGGAGGCGGCGGCAAGCGGCGTGCGCAGCGCCGTCGCTATCGTGCGAGACCTCACGGATGAAGCTGCGTGCACGCTGTGCGACTGATCGCCTCGGCTGCGCAAGTCCGCTCGAACCGATGGTCCTTGCGTCCGGGCATGTCTTCGCTTGGGCCGGTCCATACCGGCTCGAATCCGAGCCGCTGCAAGAGCCGGATAGAGGCAAGGTTCTCGCTATCGACCATGGCGACTACCCGGCGTACCGGTGCCTCCGTGCACAGCGCGCGCACGAGTCGCCCGCAGGCCTCGCTCCCGTAGCCTTGGCGCCAGAAATCCGGGAACACATCGTAACCGATCGTCGCGACGTCTCCCGCTATCGTCGCTTGGATCCAGCCTACGTACACGCCGTCGTCTTTGCGCAACGCGTAGTTGAGCCAGATCTGCGAGCCATCGGGCGAAATCCGCTTCGCCCAACCTGCATACCGGCGTTCGAGCTCTCCGATGGTCGGCGGAGGCTGGCCCGCATAGAAGCGGTAGAGGCGAAGGTCTTGCAAGGCGTGGAAAAGCTTGCGAGCGTGCGATTCCACCAGTGGCTCGATACGCAGTCGCTGGGTGCGCATGGAGCGCTCAGGATCGAGCACGCGCTTTGACCGAGGCGAAGTGACGATGGACATTCCGCATCATATCCGTAAGAATCTGGATTACTGGGACCGGACGAGCGATGACTACCAGCGCACGCACGGCGACCAGCTCAATAAGAAAGAACTTGCCTGGGGAGTGTGGGCCATCCCCGAGGCGCGGTTGCGCGTGCTGGGCGACGTCGCGGGAAAAGACGTGCTTGAGTTCGGCTGCGGCGGCGCGCAATGGTCGATCTTCCTCGCGAAGACCGGTGCGCGGCCGGTGGGCCTGGACTTTTCGCAAGCGCAGTTGAAGCATGCCCGCAGGCTCATGGCCGAGCAGGGCGTGACTTTTCCGCTCGTCCATGCCAACGCGGAGTCCGTGCCGTTACCAGACGCTTCATTTGATGTGGTGTTCTGTGACCATGGGGCGATGTCGTTCTCGCAGCCGGAGCGGACGGTCGCCGAAGCGGCTCGGCTTCTTCGCCCGGGTGGCCTGCTCGCGTTCAACATGGCAAGCCCCATCCTCGAAATGTGCTGGAGCGACGTCGAAGATCGCGTCCAAACCTCGCTCGCCCGCGATTACTTCGGCATGCATGGTGGTGAGGATGAGAACACGGTCGTCTTCGCGCTGTCGTACGGTGAGTGGATCCGCCTCTTGCGCAAGAATGGGTTGACCATCGAGGATCTTATCGAATTGCAGCCGGATCCCGACGCGACGACGACCTACTCGGCGTACGTGCCGCTGCAGTGGGCTCGCCGCTGGCCGGCCGAGAATATCTGGAAAGCCCGCAAACTGTAATGTAGGTCGCGCAAGTCTATTTGCGCGCGGCTATTGAGGCGTCGCGAGCTGGTGGAAGCCGGGGCCTGGCGAAATATCGGAGTTGATCGTCACGCCCTGACCGTTCGCATAATAGTTGCTCCTGGGGCCCGCCCAGACTTGCGAGCTCGTTCCCGTCAGCGGATCGGTCACGTCCTGCAAGCCGGTGAGCAGCTCACCGAAGCTGGACACTTGCGCCTGTTGGGCGCTCATGCGCGACTCGAAGCCGGCGACCTGGGCGTCCATCGCGCTACGACGCGCCTGGTCGTAGGCAGCCATCTGCTGCAAAAAGTTCTGATAGTTGGACATGATCTCGCTCAGCCCGACCTGGGTCAAATGGTTCTGATAGGCGACCCACTGCGGGTTTTTCTGCCAGCTATCGAGCATGTGTTGGGTCACCGCATACGCGGTCGGAAGCTCGCGCGGCTCGGCGAGTATGCTGACGACGGGGGAGACGAGCCAAAAACCCGCACCGGACTGCGTCGGATACTGCACCGTGCGTGCATAGACGACCGCCATGCGCAGCCCGGCAGCGCTCTGACACGAATAGGTGACGCTTCCTTGCGTGACTCGGGTCGCGCCTTGCAGGTCTGCCATGGCATTGCGCATCTGGGGTTGCCACGAATCGCCGGGCTGGAGGGCGAGGATCCTGCAGGTGCTCTTGAAGCGGTGTGCTGCGTACAGCCGCGCGTAGTCGACGCCAGGGCGATAGTCGGAGACGATCATCTGGAACTGGCGAGGCTTCACGTACGCCTGGCCTTGGCTCCCGGTCGTGGCGCTGGGAAGCACGTATGCCGGCACGCTAGCATCGCTCACCCGGACGATCATCGCACCGTCAAGGGAACGAACGCTCATCATCCAGCGCACGTCGAAATAGCCAAAACGCCACATGCCACCTTGCACTTGCCACCCGGCGGGCACGTCCATCGAGAATGCGCCCTCGGCCGTATCGGTGTACTGCACCCATTTCAGCTCGGGCTGGGCCGCTGAGCTCTGCTGTGAGGGCAAGCCGGATTTCGCAGTGCCTGCGTGGCCCGTGCAGCCGACGAGCACCGCAGCGACGATCGGGATTACGCGCTTGAGGTCGAGCATTGCCTGGTGTCCTCGGTCAGATCTTGCCGTAGGCGGCGCACGCCGCTCGGGAGCGCCCGAAGATCACGGCAATGCCGCAGGGCGATGCGAACATCTTCAGGTTGTCATGGCCGACGCCGCCCACGAAGGCGTAGTCCTGGGCCGTGCCGCGAGGATTGCGCGCACCCATGTACGCGATGTACGCTTTCCCTCGCGCGAACCGGAAAGCGCCCTGCTCTTCTGCTGCGCACGACGTGTCCAAGTCCCATTCGTTCGGAATGATATCGGCCGTGCCGAGCAGGTAGGTGACGTCGCGGCCTGCGTAGCGACTCTCAAGCTCGGCCGGGTTGCCTGTGACATAGGGCGGCGCACCCGAAAATCCGTATCGCCAGTCGTTGAAATCCGGACAGGCACGCCCCTTGATCGGACGCCACGTATCGAAATACAGATACGACGAAGGGTTGGCGACGACGAAGTGCACGGAGGGGCCTGAACGCGGAACGCCGCTGGGTGCGACACCCACTGCTGCATAGCGTTGGACGATCTGACCGCCCGCCGAGTGGCCGATGACGACGATCTGCCGCAGCGACGGGAATCTCGACCGATCGGCGAGCCGTTCGATCATCGCGTCGAAAACCGCGTACGTGCTGATGGGGGCGGGCGCCACCGCTTCCGCGCCGCCCGGCCACTCTCCGGTCCAGCGGAGCACTCCTGCGGTGTTCGCATGTCCGCGCAAATCACTCTCCTCGACGAATTGAGGCGCGATGAGCAACGTATGCGCCGCTCGCGCTTTCGCGAGCACGATTCGGCCGGTCGCGAAGTACGTGTCCGCATTGCGCAAGACGCCGTGCACCACGATGATCGCGCGCGTCGCCTGCCCGTCGCCCTCCAGCGAGCCGTTTCCGAAGTACAGCGCCGCACCGCTGCCTCGAGCCGTGCGTACTTCGAACCTGCGATCGGCCAGCCGACCTGAGCCAAGGCCCGGGGGTTCGGTGCCCTTGGGTGCGGGCGTTGCGGCCACGGTCACGCTTTGGACGATCAGCGTCGCGCCGACGGCGATCAACAGACCCCCAAGCAAGGTCCCATGATGCTCTGCGTTTCTCATTCGCACGTTGTCGCATTCACTGACGCGCGCGAGATTTTCCTGCGAATGATTTGCGACCGCAAAACCGAACAGGGCACTCGATGAAGTGGCGGACAAGAACTCTCTCGATCGCGACGATCGTGCTGCTTTTGCTTGCGGCGGTGGGTGCATTGCAGCACGGTCGTCGTGCCGTCGCTTTCGCAGACGCGTCGCCGACGCCGGTCCCTCCGCTCTTGATCTATCCTCGGGTGGGAAATCCGCGTGCGAGCGTCGTGCAGCCGCGAGGCCCCGCGTTGCTGCTCATGGGCGGTGGCCCGACGGTGGACTCCGCCTTTGTCTGGATGCACGACACGATCGTTGGAAAACACGGCACGCGCGGCGGCGACGTCGTGGTGCTGACCGCATCAGAAGGGGATATCTACACCGACTACCTGATGAAGGTCGCGCCTTTCAACTCGGTGCGCTCGATATCGATCGGTCCAGGGGCCACCCCTGACGACCTCGTGCGCGCCGCGGCCTACGTAGACCGCGCCCAAGGCTTGTTCTTTTCTGGCGGCGACCAGGCGCACTACGTCAAGTGGAAGGGATCGCCGCTCATCGCCGCGGTGCAGCGCTTGTACGACCGCGGGGGCGTCGTCGGTGGTACCAGTGCCGGTCTTGCGATCCTAGGAGAGTACGTCTACGATTCGGTCGCGGCGGATGCCGTGGGCGATGACGTCGAAGTGCGCACGCCAAACGCGATGGCGCACCCGGACGAACCCATCATCAGCTTCACGCATGGACTTTTCCACTTCCCGCCATTGCGCAACGTCATCACCGACACGCACCTCGTAACGCGCAACCGGGTCGGACGCGCTTTGGTGTTCCTGGCGCGACTGCAAGCCCAAACGCCGCATCCCGTCCTCGGCGTAGGTATCAATGAAGGTTCAGCGATCGTCATCGATCGCAAAGGCATCGGCACGCTCATGCTCGAGCATCACACTGGCGAAGCTCTGCTCTTGCGCTTGACGAGGAAGACGCCGATCGCTCGCGGTAAGCCGTTCGCGGCGCGAGACATCAGGGTGACCTTGCTGGACCGGGAGGGAGAGCGGGTGAACTTCAACACTTGGTGCGCGAGCGCGCCGACCTATTTCGTCGACGTCGACGGCGCTAAGCCGCCGTACTATTCACCGGCGAATCCCTACGTCGCTCCGCCCGGCGCGACGACCCCGAGCTGCCCTTAGCCGCCGTCGTTGTCTTGGTCATGGTGGGGGTTGCCGTGTCCTTGATACCAGCCGCGGTGCAGACCCTCGCCGTGCCACTCGGACTCGCCTATATGGCGCCAGACAAAGCCTCTGGCGTGTAGCCCACAGCGGTCCTCATCCCCGTAATAGTCGCACAGACGCCGACCGTCGTTGCTCAAGAAAACCACGATGCCGCCGGGGAACACGACCCGGCCGTCGATGTAGACGACGCCGCCGTCTTGCGTGCGCCCGACGATCGTACCCGGCGCATGGTAGTAATCCTCAGACAGGACTACCGCGGCCGTGACTACGGCTGCGCCGAGGATGATGTTGCGAGTGGAGATCTGCCCGGCCGTTTCAGATGAGGCGCGGCTCACGGCGAAGATCGTCAACGCGGCAGCGAGCGCCGTAGCCGCCAAAGCCCTATGCGCACACGCCCGCTCTCTGGTTGTCTCCATGGCTATGTACCCCCGTTGCTCTTAGTAACGGAGGCTTTTCGAAGACGTCGCGCCTTTTGCCGTGAGTGTGAGCCGAATTACAGCGGGGCGAGTCCTTGGTCGACTCTAGTAGTCCCACTGCGACAGGGGCACGACGTAGAGGTTGGGTACCGGCGGCGCTGTTTGGGTGCTATTGTAGTAGAACGCCGAGGTGCCGCCGCCGTTCATCGTCACGTTGTTCGGGGTGATCACGGAACCCGTGAAGTTCCCGTTGCCTCCGCCATTGATGGTGACGTCCGAGTTAGCGACATAGAAGAATCCCACGGTCGTGGGCGTGCCTTGAAGCGTCGTTCCACCCGTGCCAAACACGTACACGACGTGCCCTGCGCTAGCGGGCAGCGCTTGATAGGTCGCGTTGCCGCCGATGGTCACGTCGCCCATCACAACGGTCGTTGTGCAATAGTTCGTGATGTTGCCGTTGCCGTGCAGCACGATGCTGCCGCCGATGTAGGCCACGCAATTCGATCCGCTCGTGCCGATCGTGCCGCCGTTGAAGTCTCCGGACGTATAATAGTTCGAGCCGCCGCTTTTGGATCCGGCGAGCGTGGTGCTTTGAATGGCCGCGAGTTGCGCGGCGGTGAGGAATACGGGCGGCGTAGCGTTGATGTGCGCCTTGCCGTCCACTCCAAAGATTTGATTGATGGTGCCAGTCGCATAGGTCTTGCCCTGTGGGTGCTGACCTCCACCGTTCGCCACAATGGTCCCGCAATGGATGTCTGCGCCGTTGTTGCCCGACGTATCGGTGATCTGCTGGTGATCGATCTGCCCCGTCTTGCCGCAGATGATGGCACCCGGAGTGAGATTTGTCGGCGCGGCCGTTGCTACGACTTCTTCGACGTACACGGTGCGGCCGCCGGTGGGAGATGAAGCCCATCCTGCAAGGACTGCCATCCCTCCGGGAACGGTGATGTTGCCGATGCGCGGATTTGCATCCGTGTAGCTCTTCGACTGCGTCGTGCTCAGCTGATTGCCGACGACCGACCAATTGTAGTTGTACCCGTTGCTGTTCACGGTACCGGTGCCGCCGCTTTGGAGCGCGAGGTTTTGGTCGATGCTCCACTGAGCATACTCAACCCCCGCCTCGGCGGCGTTGAAGGTCTGATTCTTCGTCTGCACGCCCCACGTGTCGTTCGCCGACGATGAGGCGATCGAAAGAACCACGACCGCTACGAGGATCAAAATCACGACCAAAAACAGCACCATGATCAGAGCGATGCCTCGGTCGTGACGTGCACTGCATGGTCTCAAGCGTTGCATATCAGTCATTCCTCGGTTCAACATCGGTTTGGAAGGTCGTCTCGTTAGGGGCTCCGCTCACCGTGCTTTGGGCTTGCATTTGAAAATTGGCCACGTTTTGCGTCAACGGGATCCCCAGGGAAATCTGCTGGACGAAGCGGGCGATCGTCAAGCCCTTTGCGAGCTCATCGGTGACGGCCTGACCTGCTTGTGTCGCGTTCACTGGGGTGCCGGGCGTCCCGACGGTTGCATCGAAAGCGACTTTGAGATTGCCGGACGAGTCGACCCAGTAGACGGTCGCGCCCTGCCAGTCGGGCTTGCCGTCCGTGGCATTGAATTGGAACGCCCCAGTGCCTTGCTGGTAGGCGGAAGCCACGACAATGGCCGACGTCGCTGTGAGCGCCGTCGGCTGCGTGCAGGTCGGCGTGCCGGTCGTCGTGCACGCGTAGATGGAGGTCAATTCGGTGTTGCGCAGATCGCGCTCGACCCTATAGAGCGCCATAGCCGCAGCCTGCACGGTGTCGACTTTGGCTTGGGTCTGGTGTTGCGAGCGCAACAGCGGCCCGATGATCGCCGCGACCAGCGTGAGTACCAAGCCCAAGACGACGACGATCGAAAGCAGCTCTACCAAGCTGTAGCCGCGCCGCCGCGAGCTACTTCGCCGCGACATAGCTCTGTACCGTGACGGAATGCGTCGCGTTGCTTTGCGTCCACGAAATGGTGACGGCGCATGAATACACGCTCACGAATAGGCCCGCGTTTTTTGTGGTGACGCATCGGTCCGGGGTCACCGTGAACACGCCTGGGGCGGCCGCCGGAACTCCGTTCGACATGAATGACTGTCCTGCGTCGATGGGCGCGGTGGTCGCGCTCGGCATGACCAACGCGTTACCGCTTGCCTTGGAGAACCTTTCTTGCTCGAGGTATTGCTGACCAACCGACACCGCCTGGATCTGGATCGAGTTGGTCTGGGCGCCCGAGAACCCGAAGGGTATAACAGATAACATCCCGAGCACCGCGATGAGAAGAACCGTCATAGCGATAAGCGCTTCTATGATAGTGAATGCACGCATTGACGATTGCTTTGGCCATGCGTCGCAAAACTCATTGGCGCTCGACCGCGGTGAAAGGCGTTATCCACAGGTACTTTCAGCACGGTACCTGTCATATGAAATAGGCCGGCGGCCGCAGAGTTCTACATCTTGAACTGGAGCTGGAAGAAGAGTTGCAGCGGAAGCGGCACGTTGAACGAGTTGACGTCGCCGTATGCCGGCGCGAACGGCACCGTGAAGTACTTGTTCAGCGGCACGCCGTTCGAGGCGACGTTGCCCGGGCTCGGGCCGTTGAAGAAATTGCTGATGAAGAACTTGTTGTAGGTGTAGCCGCAGACTTGTGAGTTCGGCGGATAGGCCTTCGTCCATGGTTCGCTTGAGCCGCCGAAGCAGCTGTTCACGAGATTGACCGCGGTGAGGTTGGCCGTGGTCCGCGGGCTGATATCGTACTGGATCTGCGCGCCCATGTTGAACTGCCACGGCTGGCGGAACTGGCCGAAGGTGTCGAACGTGCCGGTGTACGGGTTCGGGACCCACAGATAGCCCGGCGTCGAACCGCTCGCTCCGACGACCGCATGGCCGCACGAAGTATAGTCCGGCGCAAAGGGGTCCGTCGCGCCTGGGATGTTGCTTCCAGAGGAGCCCTGATTGGCCGAGCACGTCCGCGGGTCGAGGCCGTGGAAATCCGCGGGCGTGCCGTACGTGGCCCCCTCGTTGAGCAAGAACGCCGGCGTGATGGAGAATTTGTTCACGCGGAAGTTGAGCACGGTGGCGAACGTGTTTGGGGATATGTACGGGAAGTCGAGACCCGGCGTGTACCACCCGTTCTTGTCCAAGAGCGGCTGCGGCGACATGTTGTAGTAGGGATTGCGGATCGCCGAAGGATCTGTGATGGGGTCGCAGACGGCGGGTGTTGCGTCACCGCTGCTCTCGTAGCACGGCGCTCCGCCGCCAGCCTTGGTCAGCGCGTTGAAGTTTTGGATGTCTTCATTATATGGGTCGACTGCGTTGATCGGCACGCCCGCATAGTTGTTCCATTTCTCTGCCGCGTTGGTGTACGTGTACGAGAAGTAACCTGACAGCCCGTTCTTGCTGAAATCTCCCTTCGTGATCTCGAGCTCGACGCCGTCCACGCGTTCCGTGCCGGAATTGAACGACGGCGAGACGCCGAACAGTGTGGGGATGCTTACGGTCTCGTACAGTTGGTTCGTAGCCCAGCGGAAGTACGGCGTGAGTTTGAAAGCGAGATCGGTCCCCGGGAATTGGTGCTCGATAGAGGCGTCGTAGTTGTTGGAGAATTGCGCCTGCGCCGGGTGGAACGGCGTGAAGTAGCCGAACTGCACGAAGCCGATCAGCTCTGCCGCCAAGTTGGGCTCCAAGCTGTTGTATTCGACCTCGTAGTTCTGCGGTTCTTGGGCGAAGCGACCTGCAGAAACGCGAAGCACCGTGTTCGGGTCCAGGGTGAACGTGGCACCGAGACGCGGTTGGAAGTAGGTCTGGGTATAGCTCGAGGGAACTACATCGCTGAGCAGGATGTGCCCGTTCTTGCCATCCGGGTGCACGGTCTGCCTAGGCAAGAAGAAAGGCGCGCCCGTTCCTGGGCAGTCAAAGCCGACGAACGGATCCACGCGGCGTAGATCCTGTGGCGGTTCCGGAACGAGGGCGGGCTGGAACGTGACCGGGTCGTAACAGAACTCCTTTTGCGCCGCGGTATACCAGAAGTTCTTGTCCGGCGTGTTCACCGGCGTGATTACGTACTCGTCTCGATCAAAGCGAAGGCTCGCGGTCACGTCGAGCTTTTCGTTCGGTTTCCATTCATCGCTGACCGAGGCGTTGCCGAGCTCCGGCTTGATCGAGTTGACCTCGCCTTGATTCCCCGTGAAGGTAAGTCGCCACGCTGCACCGGCCGCACATGCGGCTGCCGGAATAGGCGTGTCGGGGCCGCCCGCGCACGTCACGTTTTCGCCGCTGGTCGGAAGCTCAAAGTCGCCTTGTGATATCGGATCGTTGCAAGGCTGAACGGAACCGTCATCCGCAGAAAAGCATTGCTGGCCGTTCGTCAAATTGCTGACCTGCTGCGTGCCGGTGTTAAAGTTGTTGAAGTTATAGTAGCGCAGGGTTCTCGATTCGACGTAGTTCAGCGTCGCCACGAGCTCGTGCTTCGACGAGATCTGGTTCGCGTATTGGAGCTGGCCCCCACGTGTGTGGGCTCCGATCTCGTAATCGTAGTTCGTGCCGCCCAAATTCACAGAACCGTTGAGGCCGGTGATGCCGTCTTCGATCGCGCCGCTTCTGTTCGTATTCGAGTAGAAGATATATCCGAACGCTCGCAGGTACGAAGAGTCGGAGATGTTGTCTTGGTACTGTGCTTTGACCACGCTCGCCGCATCCCACCGGCCATCCCGGTAACTCGCGGGAATCTGCGCGGTTCCCACGTTAAATGGAGGGCTTTGAAGTATGGGGCAGCTGTTTGGGATAGGCAGCACAAAATCGACCCACCCCGTTTGATTGATACAGCGGTTGGTAGGCGATCCGGGAAACGCATAGCCGATCACCGGCGCGTTCGCGAGCCCGAGGAATGGGGTTCCCGCCGCGTAGGTGTAGAAATCGGGCCACACCACGGGGTTATACGCCAGCGGTCCCGCGTTCGTGTTGGGATTCTGAAGCGCGGGCAGCAGCGGGCCGGCATCTTGAATGCTGCTGTAATATTGCAAGAACTGGCTAGAGTTGGCGTAGAGCAATTGGATGTCGTCGCGCCGATTATCGCGCTTGTGGGGCAACCCGAAATGAAAATTGCCGATGCTTTCGCGGCCCACGATGGTCGATGGGAAGTCGATGTTCGGCCCGACATAGCTGAAGCAGCCGGGGTCGCTGTTCACAAAAGAGGTGGCCGGATTTGTATAGAGGAGGGGATTGCTCGGGTCGCACGTGGGATAGACCGCGGGCCAGAAGGGTAGGAACGTCGTGACGTTGCTCGGGTAGGTCGATGGAAATTCGTTGACGACCGAGGCGCCGTTGCCGTTGTCCAAGTAGCGGTAGTTCTGGTTGTAGCCGCTCACTCCCACGTAGTAAGAGAACAACCGATTGTCCGTGGCCCCGCCGAGTTCCACTGACAGATCGTTGTAAAAAGTCGGGGAGCCCACGCGAGCGGAGGCGGTGACGAAGCCTGGATACGTCCCTGACTTGACGACCTGATTGATGAAGCCGCTCAAGCCGGTCGCATTCGAGCTGGCGCTGCCGCCACCGGTGTAGATCTGCAGCTCTTCTTGGCCGAGCGTCGAGGCCGAGTGCGACGGGTAGTTGTCGAACGAGCGATTCATGGGCACGCCGTCGTATTCATAGCCGATCTGATCGTAATAGCCGCCCCTGATGTACACCGTCTGATTCACACCGAGCTGGTTGGGAGGGACGAAAGCGCCCGGCATGGAGGCGATTGCTGAATACGCGTTGTTCAGGCCGCCGCCGCCGCCGAGCGTCGAAGCCGCTCGCGTCATCGCGGCATTGACCGAATAGACGTCGGTCGTCGTGCCGGGCTTCACCGGGCTCAAGTTCGATCGCGAGGTGACGCGCACGGTGCCCAAGCTCTTCGCGGCCGGCTGCATGCTGACGACCACGTTTTGGTTCTGGTCGGCAAACACGCTGATGCCCGAAATGCGTGCGGTCTCGTATCCGTCCTTCGCTGCGGAAACCGTGTACGTGTCTGGGATCAGCGACAGGAAGACAAAACGGCCGGTCCTATCCGTCGAGGTGCCTGAGGTTTGGGAGGGACTCGCTGCGGTCACCTTGGCGGCCGCGATCGGAGCGCCACCTTGCGCTTCGATGACCGAACCCCCGAGCGTTCCGGTCGTGCCGGCGAGTGCCGCAGACTTCGCAGAGATAAATGCCACCGCGCTCAGCACCGCGATGACGAAAACTGCCCTGCGCCTAGTAGGCGTGAACATGACCGGCCCTCCTTCGGGAACTCCCGCGCCCTGCTTTGGTGCGACGCGGCAATCGCCCTCTTGAAAGACGGGCGAGGAGAATCGCGCGCTCGCGAGAGGTTTTGCCCGAGCGGCGGCGTCAATAGGAAAAGCGTGGCGACGACTGCGGCGCGACGGCCCGGCGTGAACATCTTCGACACGTCGCGGCCTATTTGGCAATGGTTTGCGATTTTCTTGATCCCGGTGATGATCGCCAACGTCTTGCAATCTGCCTCGCAGACGTTTTCGGCGATTTTTCTCGGACGGTTGATCGGCGTCAATGCGCTTGCAGCCGTATCGGCGGTCTTCCCCATCATCTTCTTGCTCTTCGCCTTCCTCATCGGGCTAGCGAGCGGCAGCTCGGTGCTCATCGGGCAAGCCTTCGGCGCCAAAGACGAGCACCGCGTCAAGAAGATCGCGGGCACTATGCTTGGAGCGACCGTGGCCCTTGGCATCATCGTCGCCATCGTCGGCGACCTCATCTCGCCATCGCTGCTCACCGCGCTGCGCACGCCCGCCAACATCGTGCCGCAAGCAGATGCCTACGCGCGGGTCATCTTCTTGGTTATGCCGATCTTCTTTCCGTATCTTGCATACACCACGTTCATGCGGGGGACGGGAGATTCGCAGACGCCGCTCTACTCGCTCATCGTCAGCACGGCGCTGACGATCCTCTTCACGCCGGCGTTCATCCGTGGCTGGTTGGGACTGCCGCAGCTGGGCGTGGTCAGCGCGGCTGTGGCCGGGGTGATCGCCAACGGCACCGCGTTTGTTGCTCTGCTTTTCTATCTCGCGCGCATCCGGCATCCGCTTCGCTTCGACGCCGAAATGGCGCGCGACATGCTCGTCGACTGGCGCATCCTGTGGCAAGTGGTGCGGATCGGCGTGCCGACCGGAGTCCAAGTCGTCATGGTGTCGCTCGCCGAGATCGCGGTCATCTCATTTGTCAATCGCTTCGGATCGAGCGCGACCGCGGCCTACGGAGCCGTCAACCAAGTGGTGAACTACGTCCAGTTCCCGGCCATCTCGATCGGTATCACAGCCTCGATCTTCGCGGCGCAATGCATCGGCGCACGGCGCGAAGACTTGCTGCGCACGGTCGTGCGCTCTGCCGTCGCGATGAACTACGTCATCGGCGGCGTGTTGATCGCGCTGTGCTACCTGCTGGCGTGGTTCATCTTAGGGTGGTTCATCACCGATCCGTACACGTTGCACATCGCGCACACCCTCATCATGATCACTCTATGGTCGTACTTGCTCTTCGGCAACAGCGCGGTCATCAGCGGCGTCGTGCGTGGCAGCGGCGACGTGCTCGTCCCCATGTTGAACGGCATCTTCGCCATCTGGGGCGTCGAGGTGCCCGCTGCCTACATCCTCATGCACTATTTCGGATTGAACGGCGTTTGGATGGGATATCCCATCTCGTTCGTCGTTGTCTTGTCGCTACAGTACAGCTACTACCACTTCTTCTGGAAGCGGCGGATCCACGAGCGCATCGTGTAGCGGGCTGAGCCGGGCGCCAAGGAGCGGCGACCGGCTCATTCATGTGACTGATGCCGAGGGAGCGCAAGCTGTAAGGGCGGTCACATCGACGAATTGATATGGCATGACGTCGAGCGCCGTCGATGCGCCATCATGACACCGTCAAACGCGCTCCTCTCGCTTGAGTGCTCGCGCTGCGGTCGCACCTTCGACCCCGATGCCGTCGCGCAGCTGTGCGCGTGCGGAGGTCCGTTGCTCGCTCGTTACGACCTCGGCGCCGCGGCGCGCACGATGACGCGCGACTCCTTACGCGCTCGACCCAAAGGCTTATGGCGCTACCGCGAGTTGCTTCCGTTGCGAGATCCGGATGCAGTGGTGTCCCTCGGAGAGCCGGCGACGCCGATCCTACGATTGAAACGCCTGGGAGAATCGCTCGGCTTGCGCCGGCTCTACCTCAAGGATGAAGGCTTGCTGCCCACTGGCAGTTTCAAAGCGCGCGGCGCCGCCGTGGGCGTATCGCGCGCGCGGGAGCTTGGCGTCAAGCGTTTCGCGATGCCCACGAACGGCAATGCGGGGGTTGCCTGGTCGCTTTATGGCGCGCGTGCCGGAATGTCGGCGACCGTCGTCATGCCGGCAGCTGCACCCGCGCATTATCGCGAGCAGTGCGCGGCAGCCGGAGCGCAGGTTGTGCTCGTGAACGGTTTCATCGGAGACGCCGGTCGCATGGTGAGCCGGCTGTGCGCACGATACGCTATTTTCGATGCCTCGACACTCAAAGAGCCGTACCGGATCGAAGGCAAGAAAACGCTGGGCTTTGAGATCGCCGAGCAGTTCGATTGGGACCCACCCGACACGATCGTCTACCCCACAGGCGGCGGGGTGGGTCTCATCGGGATGCACAAGGCGTTTGGCGAGCTTCGAGAGATGGGATTGCTCAGCAAGCGTTGTCCGCGGTTCATCGCCGTGCAAGCGTCTGGCTGCGCTCCGATCGTGACCGCCTGGGAGGCTCGAGCGGATGAGTCCGAGCCGTGGAAGGACCCGCACACCCTTGCTTTCGGCATAAACGTGCCGAAGGCGTTCGGTGACTTCTTGATCTTGCGAGCCTTGCGAGAAAGCGGCGGTGGTGCCGTATCCGTGCAGGATGAGGCGGCGGCCGATGCTCGGCAGATGCTCGCACGCAACGAAGGCGTGCTCGCTTGCCTCGAAGGCGCCGCAGCGATGGCTGCCGTGATCTCGCTTGTGCGCAGCGGGGCGATCGCATCCGACGAACGCGTCCTCGTGATCAACACCGGATCCGGCTTTGCCCCGGCAACCGTAAGCGAAGAATACGTCGTGCTCGAGCCGGGTGACGAACTGCCGTTTGCGCCGACACAGAAAAAGCTACAGACAGGGTCTTAAGTCATTCTTGCCACATGGGACGGGAGTCTCTATACTCAGCCTAACGGTCTTTTGGTCCAACGCTTCCCAAAGGAGGGCGTCGCGTGAGCGTTTTTACGCGTCTTTGGTGTCTTACGTTGATCTGTGCGGTGTGCGTCGCCGCGACAATGACGGCCTCCGTGGCCATGACCCTCACATCGGCTTCACAAGTCCATCTTATCAACCTCGGTCACGGTATGAGCGTGCGTTTCGCCCAGGCTCCTACGAGCGGCCCGCGCGTTGTACGCTTGCGATCCCTCGCACGGCTCGCTCCAGCGACCCACTCGACCAAACCCGCCGAGTTCGGCGATCTCGAAGTGCGGACACGCTACACCGAAGCCCAATGGGAAGCGATCAAGCGCGCAGCCCCGCATAACGCAAGAGCTCCTCTGGATCGACACGCGGGCGCTACGGCCTTCGTGTCCTCGAGCTCGACGTCTGCAGGCCCGCTACAGCTGGTCACGGGGCTCACCGACAACGGCTTGATTTGCGCCTACTTCGGCAGCGGCTGCCAACCGCCCGACATGGCGGTCGCCGCGTCGCCGAATTGGACCGTGCAATTCGTCAACACGTCGATCGGCATCTTCGACAAGCACGGCACGATGGTGTTGGGCTTCCCGATCGATGCACCGACGTTCTTCGGAATCCCCAACCCGGGCGTGTGCACGCCGTTCGGCGTGCCTTTCACCTCTGACCCGCGAGCGTTTTACGACCCTAACGACAAGCGCTTCTTCCTGGCGATTGCCAACGAGAACGGTGTGATTGACACTTGCCCGCTCTCGGTGAACTTCTACGTCGCCGTCAGCCAGACGAGCGACCCCACCGGCAACTGGAACGTCTACGCGTTCAATCAAGATCCGCTCGGAATCGGTGGTTTCGGCGACTACACGCAGTTCGGCTTTGACGCAAGCGCGGTCTACATCGGCATGAACTTCTTCCCGGTGACGAACAACGGTTTCAACACCTGCCCCTTTGGCTATTGTTGGGCGCAGACGTTCCTCATCGACAAGAAGGCGATGGAAGCAGGCGCGGCTGCCAAAGAGAACGTGCTCTTCGACTACCTCAATAGCGGCGGGTTCCCGCTCGACACGGTGCAGCCACCGGAAACCATAGCGGATCTTTCGCACCAACCAAGCGCGACCACGCTCCTCTCGGCCGACAACTTCTTCGGACCTGATGGGAATGGCTGTTTCTTCTCGCCGTGCAATACGCTCTATCTGTTCGGCGTGTCGAAGCCGCTCTCGTCGAGCCCGGTGGTGTCGGCGCTGACGGTCACCGCTCCTGGCTGGACGTATCCGCCAAACGGCGACGAACCTGGCTGCGGCGGCTGCATGGAGACGATCGACAGCCGCATCACGGGGACGCCTGTGTTCAGCTCGTACAACGGTGGCACAGAGTCGTTCGCACTCGGTACGGGCGTTCGCATCGGCGTGCTCACCTGGCCTGGAAACCTGTGGGGCGAGCTCGGCGTGAAGTGCTCCAGCGGAAAGATCACGAGCGCTACCTTTAACCAAGGCGGTTACGTCGATGGTGTTGGGCTGACGAACTCGTTCGCAGCTACGATGCTGACGCCGTCGGGGACGCTGTATGTGGTCACCGATCTCATGAGCCCGACGATCTATCCGGGTTACGTCTATCGCACGCGACAGGCGGGCGATGCGGCAAACACCCTGCGCAATCCGGTCCTAGCGCAAGCTGGACTGGACAGCTTCTTCCCACAGTTCGGCGTGCCGGGCTTCGGGAATCTGCGCTGGGGCGACTTCGAGGCGACGACGTATACCGGGTTCACGGACAACGCCGTGTGGCTCGCCTCGGAGTTCGGGAACACCGACTACGACTGGGGCTCGTCCATGGTCAAGGTCAAGTAACCGCAAACTCACGTCGCCGTCGGCGACCGGGCCCGATCGCAGGATCGGGCCCTTTCTCTTGCGTGGGGTGGCCCGAGCTCCGTAGGACTCAGCGCGACATGCATTCAACTCGCGCGTGTGCGACGCAGCGGATTGACTTTGGCTTTGGCCTTGTGCCTCGCCCTAGCGTGGCAGATCGTCAACGTGCACAGCGCCACCGCCGATCCTTCGTACGCGTTGGGTCAAGCGCTCGGGAGTCTGCGCGCGCTCGGGCCGACCTCGTTCGGCTATGTCGTGCAATGGGCGCGCAACGGCGCACCGCAAGTCAATCTACCGATCCAAGACTACGAGCGCGCCGAGGCGCAGATCCTCAATCTCAGCAGCAGCGATCGTCAAGCCGTGCTGCTCTGGCTACAAGGCAGCGGGCGATCCGCCTTATATGCGCGCGGCGCTACGGACGACCAGATCGGCCCGCCCAGACCGGGCGTGGACTCGGGCGCCTCGCCCGCGCCTTCGCCGACACCGAACCCATGGCGCGACCTCAAGCTTGCGTCGATGACGCTCGGCGGCGGTACTCCTCCGAGCAATATCGTTATCCTCAATGGGTTCGTGGCGGCCAAGCGTGACGGCACAAGCGCCGTCGCCTGCGTGTCCTTGAAGAACGTCGCGGCTGTCGCGGCGACCAGAATTGTAGTGAACTTCTCCCTGCTCGACGCGAACGGCGAGTTGCTCGCGCCGCTGACACTCGACCGCCGTGGGATGTTCAGTCCGAACATCGCGATCCACACGTATCCGAGTTTCGATGCGTGGTCGAGCGGGCAATATCCGAATCGCGACTATGCCAACGGCTGCACGAGGGTGGACAACGGCGTGGCTGCGGTTCCGATCTTGAAGGCGCGTCTGGCTACGTATAAGGTCACGCGCGTCGAGTATGCGGATGGGTCCGCCTGGACACCCGCAACGCCGGCACCGGAGAGCTCGCCGTAACAAGGGCCAGCGCGGGTGCATAAGCTGAACCTCGGTGCGCTCATTTGCGTTCTATTCGCATGCATCTGGGGAATGGTAGGAGCGGCAGGGCTGTCTCGCTCGCTCAGAGTGTGGGGTATCCTCGCGAGCGTGCTCGTCACCGCTGGGCTTGTGATAGCGCTCTTTTTTCAGCATGCAACGACTCAAGCTGGCATCTTTCGGCTTCCAGTATATAACGCTGCGGTTGCTTTTGAAATATGTGCGATCACCATTGCGATTTGGTTTTTGCGCAAACGCGGCCGCATCGATCTCATCCCGCCGGTCATCGGATTGATTGTCGGGTTGCATTTCGTAGGGTTGTGGAAGGCGACCGATCTTTTCTCGTTTGTTTGGACTGCTCTCGCCATGTGCGTGGTGTCGGCGTACGCGCTCTTCAGCCCTCCATTCGGCACCATGGCCGGGGAGCGGCGAAGGGTGATCGCGGGCTTCGGCTGCGCCCTCGTTCTTTGGATCTCGGCAGCGGCGACCTTTCACTGACAGAGTAAAAAGCTGCCACGCGTGGAACCCTTCGCTCACGATGCAGTCCAAGGGACGCGTTGTTTTGCTATTCGCCGCAATCGCTGCGTTTGCGGTCCTGCTCGCAGCGGTGGGCGCTCGTGGCTTCCCCGCGACCGTCGCGACGCCGTTCCCCGCGGTCCCGCCGCTTCCCACGCCTTCTTTGCCGCCGCTCGTCCTTCAAGTGAGTCCGCTGGGGTCCGTGGACACGCTCGCGCAAATCCGGATTCGCTTCGCAGAGCCGATTGTACCGCTCGAGGCCATTGACAGCCCAGACGAACAGCGCAAGCTCACGTTCTTCCATATCACGCCGAACGTGCCGGGCCATTTCCATTTCATCACACCGCGCCTGGTCGGATTTCAGCTCGACCGAGAACTACCCCAAGCGACGCGGTTTCGCGTGACTGTGAGCCGCGGTCTTGCGAGCGTGGCCGGGCACAAACTTTTCAAGGATATTGCCTACACGTTCGAGCTGCAGCCAATTTCCCTCTCGCTACCGAGCGGCGATCACTACACTTTGACACCCGATCTCCAGCTAAGCTCGAGTGTGGAGTTGAATTTGTCGACGTTGCAAACCCGCTTCTCTATGAAAGATGACCGGACAGGGTCAGTCGTTCCGACGACGATCTCGCTTGCCTCACCGGGATATCAATGGGGTCCGTCCGCGCAACCTACGACCGACATCAATGATAACACATGGTGGAGCTACCGCATCAGCCTTGGTTCGACACTGCGGAAAGCCACGCAGTATGACTTCGCCGTCGCCCCGGGAGTGCAGGCGAGATGGGGCAACATCCCCACTTCCGACTCGCTTACGTCAGGAATCGAGACGTTCGAACCGCTTCGGTTCAGTGGACTCGTTCAGAATTCCGACGGCGACCAGCTGTTTCAGAGCGGCGTGCCGTCGCTGACCTTCAACAACGCCATCACGGCTGCCTCAGCGCTTATCGGGATCCATCTTTCCGCCGCCGGCATGCCGGTGGTCCAAGACGGGGGCGAAACCATCGCGATTCCGCAGGAGCTGGTGCGTCCGGATACCGCCTATGTCGTGACGCTTGATCCGGGACTCACCGACGTCTACGGTCAGTCGCTCGGTGCGCCCGCGCAAGCGCGCTTCTCCATCGGGGATTACTCGGCCGACTTGTGGGTTCCAGGCGTCCAGGATCAAGGCTGGTTGCACTCTGATGACTCCGGACAAGATCAGCCTTTCGCCATCATCGCGAGGCAAAGCGACTTAGCGCTGCGCCTGTGGGCCATCAACCTGCCGACCAGGACGTTTCAGGCATCCTATCGGCGCATGGATCCGCAGGACCTGGTCTATTTCGACAACCCGCTCCCCTCGCGCAGCGATCCTCGGCAGATTTTCGCTCGTGATCTCTTGCCGCTCACGGGCGCATGGCAGACCTACCCGGCTCCCTACGTGCGCAACCAGCCGGTGTCTACCGCGCTGCCGTTGCACGCACTGCTGGCCGGTGAGACCGGGCTGCTCGCCTACGGCGCACAGGCAGAAACCTATCGATATCGCGAGGGATCCCAGTGGCGATATGCGACGCCCGCCTTCTATGGCATGGTGCAGCGAACCAATCTCGGAATTTTCGTCCAGGCATTGCCGACCGGCGCGGTCGTCCTGGTCGATGCGCTATCCGACGGCGCGCCCGTTGCGCGAGCAGATGTCGAATTCTTCGTGCGGCACCTGGGCGCGCGGGAACGCCCGCAAGAGCAGCCGTGTGTGAGCGGGCAGACCGACGATGCGGGCGCTCTGCTCCTCAGCCAGGCGCAATTTTCGCCTTGCCTCGATCAGCACGGTGAGATCGCCTCCGGATTGCTCGTCACCGCGCGCTCGGCGCAGGACTGGGCGTTCACCACGCTCTGCTGCGCCGACGGCTGGAATCCCAAGGAGGTGCAATCGCGCTCCGCGTTGTTCCCGGATCGCGATCTCTACCAGCCGGGAGAGACCGCCACGCTGTTCGGCGCGGCGTTCTTCTGGCAAGACGACCGCATGAAGCGCGATTCCGGTAGCCGTTACGATCTCACGCTCACGGATCCGGACGGCGCGACGACCAAGATCGGTGAGAAAAGCACGGATGCGTTCGGCTTGTTCGTAGACCGCGTGCCATTGGCGCGTGACGCCAAGCCCGGCTATTACCAGGTGAGTGCGGCATCTTCCAACGGCAACACGATGTCGGCACGATTCCGGATCGCCGAGTTCACCGCTCCCGCGTTCGCTCTCGACATGAGCGTTGACAAAGGCATCGCAGCCGCAGGAGAGACCGTGCTCGCACAGGGCGAGGCGACGTACTTGTTCGGCGCGCCGCTTTCGGGCGGAAAATCCACGTGGTTCGTCACGCGCCAACGCTGGTATCCGCGGTGGTCGGACTGGTTGATGCGCAAATGGGAGGGCTACTCGTTCGGACGGCTGTGGATACCGCCCGAAATCACGCCTACGGTTTCGACGAGGGTCTTCAACCGCAGCGGCAGTTTCGACAAGCTGGGCCGCGTGCGGCAGCCCATCGCGATCGAGAAGCCGCTGCCGTTCTGGTTGTCATACACGGTCGAACTCCAGGCCAGCGATGCGACCAATCGATCGGTGGCGCAGACGGCGACATTCAATGTCGTGCCGGCTCCCGAAGTCATTGGCGTGAATGGCCCGGAAAATGCCGTCTCCGGACAACCCGCGACGTACAACGTCGTGGTGACCGATCGCAACGGGGATGCCCTACCGGGCCGCGACGTCGTCGCGACGCTCGAGCTGCAGCACGTCGGCCAGAACAACGCTGTGACGTACGAACCCGTCGACTCCACGAACGTGACCTCGGCCAAACAGCCCGTGGACGCGACGTTGACGCCGCGATCTCCCGGTCAATATCGAGTGCGGGCCGATTTTCGCGCGGCGCCGACGAGCGACGCGCAGACCGATCGCGCTGTGTGGGTGACGCCTATTCCCTCTCCCACGCCGCCGCCACCGCCCACGCCTGCGCCGACGCCCACCGAGGCTCCCATGAACATCGAGTGGGCCCCCACCGCTTCTCCCCGCCCCGGGGATGTCGTCCAAGTCACGGTGGAACTGCCGTATCAAGATGCCGACCTGTACGCTGTGGTCGCGCGCCGGACGGTCTACGCGCGGGTGCACGAACGCGTCGTGGGAGGGAGCGCTCGGTTCGACTTCGTGGTGACGCCTGAGATGGCGCCTGATGTCTCGATCTTAGCGCATGCGGTGCGGCGAGACAGTCCGCACAACGGCGTGACGGCGCAAACCGGGCAGACACTTTCAAGCTCCGCATCCGCTTCGATCCCGCTCGATTTGAGCGGCCGCGTCCTCAACGCGAGCGTCTCAGCCGATCGCACCGAGCTCGATCCCGGTGCCGTCCAGACGCTGCATTTTCGCTTGCGCGATTTTCGAGGGAGGCCGGTTCCCGGTGAGTTCGCCGTGGCGGTCGTGGATACGTCGATCCTTCAGCTCACCAGATACAAGCCGCCGGATCTCTTCGAGACACTCTATGCTGAAGGCTTCGGAGCTTTGGAGCTGGACGACGACAACAACCGGTACGTCATGTTGCAAGAGCCGCAGCAGCAGCTTCTCGCGCGTTTCGGGTTCGGTAGGCCAGAATCAAGGCAGGGTTCCCTCGTCGCGCCCCATGTGGAGGCGGACGAGTACTCTATCAACAGCGCAAACACCGCCTCTCCGGTAATAAAAACCCTGGGGGCTATAAGCATGCGCAGCGGACAAAGCGCCTTGCAGCCGCCGCTCGTGCGCAAAAATTTCAGCGTGGCTGCCTTCGCCGGCCTCGTGCGCACAGACGCTTTCGGGAATGCGAAGCTTTCGTTCAAAGTACCCGATAGTCTCACCAAATGGCAGGTGTTCGCCGAGGTGTTCGGTGCTCCGCAGACGACACCAGCAGGCGAAGACCTGCGCTTCGGGTATACGGAGACGACCTTCGTTACGCGCAAACGTCTTGCGCTGCAGCCGCTGCTTCCGCAGTTCGCGCGTCCTGACGATCTCCTCATGCTCGGCGTCAACGTCACGAACGACACCAGAGGGAGCGGCATCCTCAAACTGCTCGGAGTCCTGAATGGGCCCATCGCATTCAGCGCCGGCTCGTCGACTTCAAAGAGCCGCGCGTTCACGACAAGGGCCGCGCCGGGGACGGTCGGGCACCGCTTTGCAGCCAAGGCGACCGCGTGGGGCACCGGCACGGTCCGGTTTGAGGGTTGGCTGAACGGCGACAGCGATGGCTTCCAGATGCCGTTACCTGTCCTGCCGCTGGATGTGACCGAGCACGTGGTGGACAGCGGCACTACGCTTGCCAACACCACGATCCCGCTGCGCGTCGATCCGCACGTGGACGATCGGGTAGGGGGATTGACGATCACGCTCGCAAGCACGTTGCTGCCGGAGGTCACAGTCCCCGCAACCCAGGTCTTCGACGGCATCGACATTCCGCTGCTGGAGCCATCCGCAAGCCGGCTACTGATCGCGACGGAACTCATCGTGCTTGACCGCAAATTCAAGCGGCCGGTGGTGAGCTACGATCCGATGGCAGTCGCGGCGACGCAGCTCGATCACCTCGTCGAGTTGCAGAATGAGGATGGCGGCTTCTCCTATTGGCCCCAGTCGCCTCGGTCCGATCCTTGGGATTCGGCGTATGCCGCTGAGGCGCTCGGCAAGGCCGTCGGAGCGGGGATACCAGTGAGTCCCTCAATGGTCAACGGTGTCCAGCGCTATCTCGACGCAGTGGTGGACAATCCCGCCAACTATTGCTACCTGTGCCCGAACGAGTGGCTACAACGTCTGCGGTTGGAAGCAATGATCGGACTGCAATCGATCGGTGAACTGCGGACAAGCGCTCTCTCCGACGTGTGGGCGGTTCGCGATGATTTCGGATTGATGGGCCAAGTTAAGCTAGCACGGCTCGCAAGCGTTGTGCCGGGGTGGCAGGCCCAAGCGCGCTCGCTCACGGCCGAGGTGCAGCAATACGTGTACGAGAGCGGCCGCAATGCCACGGTCAACGTTCCGCAATACTGGTGGTGGTTCGACTCGGTCACCTGCCTGCAGTCGCAGATGCTTCGCCTGTTCGTGGCGCAGCGCATCGATCCTGAAATCGTCGACCGCCTCGTGCGCGGGCTCTTGGGGCGCGAGCGCAACGGCGCGTGGCAAAACCAGTTCGACACGGCGCAAGCAATCGAAGCGCTCGTCGCATATGCGCAGCTCGAACCGTTGCCGCCCAACTTCTTCGCATCCGCGCGGCTGTCAGGCGTGCAGGTCGCCGCGACGAGGTTTGTGGGCTACGCCCACACGAGCGGTGAATTCACGGTGCCGATGGCACGCTTGCCGCGCGAGCGGTCCGATCTGATCCTCGCTAAGAACGGCACTGGGCGGCTGCATTACGTGGTGGACTACGGGTACCGGGTGCGCGGCGCTCAGAAGGGTCAGTCGGCAGGGCTGCGTATCGAACGGATCGTCCATCCCGCCAACGAAAACGCGGTACTGGCGGATGTCGCGCTCACGGCTCCGCAGACGCCCGCGCTTCTCGCGACGGGCGAGGTCTACGACATCACCCTGCGCGTGACGGTCGATCATCCGGTCGACCATGTGTTGGTCACCGATCCGCTGCCGGGTGGCCTGGAGGCCGTCGATCAGTCTTTCCTCACAACCACGCGCCACTATCAGCCGGCCGGCTTCAGCTGGGTCTTCAACTATCAGACGATCTACCGCGATCGAGTGGTGCTCTACGCGGACCAGCTCGGGCCGGGCGTCTATGACGTGCACTACCTCGCGCGGTCTGTGACGCCCGGGACGTTCTTGTGGCCCGGTGCCAACGCCTACCTAATATATGCGCCAGAAGAGTTCGGACGGACGGCTTCGTCGACGCTCGTGGTCTTCGGAAACTAAACTTCGCGACAGCCCAACCGGGCGAGGCTAGCGATTTGGGTCTTGACACAGGTCTGGTAAATGTGATATTTGGTCATTTGACCAAGACGAGCGCCTAAACCAGGCTCGTAGCACCCCATGCGATACCAGGATTCTAGCGTTGCGCAGCGCATCGCAACGCTTGGAGGATCGGACGATAAAAGCACAACAACTGCGCCGGCGCGTCGGCATCACACCGGCCCGCGAAGAAGCCGAGCAGGCCTTCCTTGACGCAGCGGAACGGCTGCTCGTCAGCGTTGGCTACGCCGGGATCACGACCCGCAAGCTGGCCGAAGAGGCCGGGCTCAACCATGGGCTGGTCCATTACTACTTCGGCTCCATGCAAGAGTTGTTGCTGCAAGTTTTGGAGCGCTATACCGATCGCCTGATCTCACGCCAGCGCGAGATGTACGCGGCGGACATGCCGTTCATCGAGAAATGGCGAACCGCTATGAGCTATCTCGATGAAGACAACGTGAGCGGTTACGCCAAGATATGGTACGAGCTTCAGGCGCTCGGGTGGAATGATCCGGATATTCGCAAGCGCGTTGCCAAAGTCGACCAAGCGTGGGCTTCGGTCGTCACCGAAGCGTTTGACCGGGCCATGACAGAGTACGATCTCGATCGCGACCAGTTCCCTCTCAACGCGGTCGTCGCGCTCGTCGCCACCTTCAACGTTGGCATGCACCTGCGCATGCTCTCGGGCATTCGCACGGGCCACCGGGAACTGCTCGATTGGATCGATCGTTGGCTCCAAGAGCTCGAGAGGCGCAAGCCCAAGCGGAAGGCAGCTTCGTGAGAGCGCGCTCGCCCGAGCGCGAGGGTTTCGCCGAGCGCGGCGGTATCAAGATCCATTACGAGATCTTCGGCGAAGGTCCGCAGACCGTGCTCTTGCTTCCGCCGTGGGCCATCGGCCACTCCCGCGTCTGGAAATTGCAGGTCCCCTATCTGGCGCACCACTTCCGCGTCGTGACGTACGATGCTCCGGGCAACGGTTTGTCGGACCGGCCGCACGACCCAAAGGACTATACCGATTGGAAGCGGGTGGCGGACGCGATCGCGGTCATGGAGGCGACCGAAACCGAGCGCGCGATCATCGTCGGGATCTGCACCGAAGCGTGGACCGCGACGCTGCTCGCGGGAGAGCACCCGCAGGCCGCACAAGGCTTGGTCTTCTTCTCGCCCGTGTCGCCCTACGGTGAAAGCCTGCCCGAGCGGGAGGCGAACTCGTTCGATGACGTGCTCGAAAGCCATGAAGGTTGGGCGAAGGAGAACCGCCACTATTGGCTCAGCAACTACCGCGACTTTCTGGAATTCTTCTTCGCTCAGGCCGCTTACGAACCGCACTCGACCAAACAGATCGAAGACTCGGTGGGCTACGGGCTCCAGACCGATCCGAAGACGCTGATCGCGACGGTCGATGCGCCCGAATATCTCGCCACGCTTCGGCCAGACGATCCTGAGGTGGCCGAGCTCTACCGCAAGATTGAGTGCCCGGTTCTTGTCATTCATGGCGACTGCGACAAGCTCGTCTCGCCGACGCGAGGTGCCGCAGTGGCCGCGGTGACGGGGGCCGACTTTGTGATGATCGAGGGCGGCGGCCACCTCGTGTGGGCGCGCCAGCCGGTCCGCATCAACCTGCTTTTGCGCGACTTCTTCGAGCGCGTCTTCTCCGACAGGAAGGCTCCGCAGGAACAACGCGCCTCGCGCAACGGCGGGGCTGCACAACGCCGATTCACGGTCGCTCGAAACCGCCCGCGCAGAGCCCTCTACATCTCCTCTCCGATAGGCTTGGGGCACGCCCAACGCGACGTCGCCATCGCTGACGAGCTGCGCCGCCTCCGGCCGGGGCTCCAGGTGGATTGGCTCGCGCAGAATCCGGTCACAAGAGTCCTCGAGAACCGCGGCGAGCGGATCCATCCGGCCAGCCGTTACTTAGCGAGCGAGAGCAAGCACATCGAAAGCGAATCCGACGAGCACGATCTGCACGCGTTCCAAGCCTTGCGCCGCATGGACGAGATTCTCGTCAACAACTTCATGGTGTTCCACGACATCGTGCGCGACGAGCCGTACGATCTGTGGGTCGGCGACGAGGCATGGGAACTCGATTATTTCCTGCATGAGAACCCTGAAGAGAAGCGTTCGCCGTACGTCTGGATGACCGATTTCGTCGGCTGGCTCCCCATGCCGGACGGCGGCGCGCACGAAGCTTTTCTCACTGCGGACTACAACGCCGAGATGATCGAGCAGATCGCGCGCTTTCCGCAGCTTCGCGACCGCTCGATCTTCGTCGGGAACCCGGAGGACATCGTGCCGGAGCGCTTCGGACCCGAGCTTCCGGATATCGCCGCGTGGACGAAACAGCACTACGACTTCAGCGGCTACGTGACCGGTTTCGATCCTGCGGTCTTCGCCGATCGCGCAAAGCTGCGGGCCGAGCTTGACTACAGCGCGGACGAGGTCGTGTGCATCGTGACGGTCGGCGGTTCGGGGGTGGGCGTACATTTGTTGCGCCGCATCATGGAGGCGTATCCGCTCGCGAAAAAGCGGATCCCCACCCTGCGCATGATCGCGGTCGCCGGCCCGCGCATCGAGCCCGCATCGCTTCCGGCTCACGAAGGACTCGAGGTACGCGCGTTCGTCCCCGACCTCTACCGGCATCTCGCCGCTTGCGATATCGCCGTCGTGCAAGGTGGCTTGACGACGACCATGGAGCTGACGGCCAATCGCAGACCGTTCTTGTACTTCCCGCTGCGCCACCACTTCGAACAGAACTTCCACGTGCGTCACCGGCTGGAGCGTTATGGCGCCGGGCGTTGCATGGACTACGCTTGCGCGACGCCCGAGACCATCGCCGGCGCGTTGGCCGACGAGTTGCGCAAGCCGGTCGCATACAAGCCCGTCGAGAGCGACGGTGCACGGCGCGCCGCGGAGCGGATCGCCGAACTGCTGTAGAAAAAGGAGCGCTTGCAGTCCGAGCGCTCCCTTTCCCACCACCGCGGCGATGTCTGTGTGCGGCTCAGTGCCCCGAGAAGATCGAGTTCTTGATCACTTTCTGCATGACGCAGATGTCGATCGAACCGAGACCTGTCGCGCTATCCCAGCCCGGGAGCGGCGTTAGACCGCCGTTGTATCCGTAGAGAATGTCGTGGAATCCGCCGATCGCCTCGGTTCCATCCGGTGGCGCGGGCGGTGGCACGGTCGCCGTGAAGACCGCCGGCACGCACGCCGTAGAACCGAGCGGGCACGGTTCGTACTTGCCGTAGACTCCGTAGTAGACGGGCGCGGCGAATCCGAGCTTGTTGGCGTTGTTCGACTCCAGACGTGCCCAGACACCCATGGAAAGCGGCGAGGAGAGGCTCGTGCCTCCTACCTCGGAGCTGGCCGGTTCGTTCACGAAGACCAGCATCGGGCATCCGTTGTTGTCTCCGCACATGGCGATGTCGGCGATCGCCCTGCCGGCGGCGCCCGTCGCGAGCACCGGAGCGCCCGGCACGATGCCGTTGAACTGCCAGTACGGCGCGGACTCGATGGTGCTGAACCCGCCTCCGGTCGCAACCCATGCATGTTCGCCGTTGTACGTGTATCCGGGCGAGTTGGTGTCGAGCGTCGTGCCGCCCACCGCCACCACGTATGGCGAAACGGCAGGATAGCACGGCTCCGGAGCTCCCGTCAGGAATACGCCAGTTGCCACGAGCACGGAACAGCCTTGGCCGTTGTCGCTCGTCGACGCAAACATCGTCTGCCCTTGGGAGGCTGCCTGATTGAACTCCTCGTCGTCGACGAGCATGGATCCGTCGGCGTACGCCAACGTCTCAGGCTCTCCGAACGAAGCATTCCCCGCTTGAGCGAGATCGTCGTTGACCCAGTGGCTGAACTCGAGCGCGATGTCCGAGTCGGTCAGCGAGGTCGTGTGGTAGACGTACAGATGTTTCACGCTCTGTGCGATGCCGGTGGACGACTGCGTGTCGAGATCCCATTCGTCCAGACCAGCTGTGTCGATGCTGGAGACGCCGACTTGTATCGCCGTGTACGGTACCTGCGGCAGACCCCAATAGGTTTCCGCATAACGCAGGTCCTTGATGACTTGACTGATGTTGCCTTCGGCCATGACGGCGATGGAGGTGTTGTATCCTGGGCACGGACATGCGTCGTAGGCCGTTTGGTATTGCTTCGGGCCGTATACGCCGAACGTGCAGACACCGGTCGGCGTCACGACGAGGCATGGGGGCGGCGTGTTTGAAGCGACCGGCGAGGAACTGAAGCTTTGCAATTGATAGGCCGATTGGAAGTGCCTGGTCACATGGATGTGCGTTCTCATTTGGTAGGCGTTGTTCAAGCCGAGCACGGCTGTGACAAGCCCGCTGAGCTGAGCCGGAACCTGAGCCGGGGTCACATTGCCGTAGATGAGGCGACCGTCGGAGTATGCCGCCCGGATCGCGGTGTTGAACGCGGCAGCCACTCGCGAGGGTGAGCCTGTGGCGCTGACCATCAGATTATTCGGCTCGACGCTGATGTTCGTGAAGCCCTTGCTTTGCAGGTATTGGACGACCGCATTTGCTTGAGCGCGCGTTGGGTTGAAGAGCGCGGTGAACTGCGCCGGAGTGAGCCAAGCGTGGAAATGCGCATTTCCAGGGGTGAGCTGACGGGTCAGCAAACGTTGCGCGCCCAGGCGATCGCGCATGGCGAGCCCGACGACGATGCGCATCGGCACCGCGTCCGAGAGCTGTCCGGCCATCGGAGCCCGCGTGATGTAGCCGAGGTTCACTGCCTGCGTGGCGGTAGAAGCCCAGCCGGCGCGTTGGGCGCTCGACATCGGGACCGGGAGCTTTGTGGCCGCCCATGCAGGCGACGAGGCTCCGAGGAGCACCGCGACTGCGACGGCGAGTTTCCAAGACTTCATTGAACGACACCATCCTTTTCTTGGGCCTTTGCCCGCATGTCCGAGCATAGCGATGGGGCTATTACAAGCGACGAACGCGAGCGCACGTCGAGGAACAACATACGAACGCCGGAGCAAAACGAACGTAACCACGCCGGCCATTCCACGGTTCCGATTTTTTGTTGCGACGATGTGGACATTGCAGATCCTCCCAGCGCTGCGAGCCTTTGAGTTCGCTCCCCAAAGCTTAGCGCCGGAGGTGTGACAAGCGGAGAACACGATCGGGGCGATTTTTCAACCGCCCCTGAGGACCGTGCTATGAGAGAGAGCTGCTAGAGGCGAGTAGCCGTGCGCGTTTTTGGGATCTGCAGCATGTAGGCATAGCCCTTGAGCGAGCCGCTACCCGTCACATTGTCGTAGCCGGCGTGCGCCGAGAAGTCCCCGTTGCTTCCAAGCAGCGTGTCGTGCCATGCTTTGCCTGGATAGGCGTGCGCGGCAAAACCATTGTACAAGCCGCTCGCTGCGAGGCCCAAGCGACGATTGTAATATTGATCGCACTGAGCGTAGAGCGCAGCGAGATTTGGAGCGACCGCACTTGTGCCGCCGACGGAAAGCGCCCATGAGTTCAGGTAGAAGAACGCATAGGGGGTGTTGGGATCGGCCACCAGCGCGGCATCCGGAACGTTGCGAAAGCTTCGGTTGGCCAGGGTCGATACCGGACTTTGATATTTCGGCAGGGTGAAGAACATGGAGTACCCACCGCCGCTGCCCGACCATGCGGTCTCAGAATGGATGGTGCGGTTCGTGTTTAGGGCGAGAGTCGTTCCTCCGGCGGCACCTATCCACGGAGAGCTGGCGGGAAAGTCGACCGTCGTCGGATTGGGTTGACCAGGCAGGCCGTCGGGCGGATTGTTCGTGCCGCAGTCGTGCGAGCCGTTATCCCCGGAAGCTGCGAAGCGCGTTTGCCCTTCAGCGGCTGCCTGTTCGAACAGGTCATTGTCCGCCGCGACTTCGTTTGGATCCGCGCCGACTTCGCACGAACCCCATGACGTCGTCACCACGTCCACGCGCGGGTCGATCGCCGTCATCTCGTAGATGTCGTCGAAGGTCGAATTGAGAGGATCGACGCCTTCGTAGACGAGCACGTTGGCACCCGGCGCATTGGATGTGGACTGCTCGACGTCCAGTGTCGTCTCGTCGCTTTGCCCTGGAGCCGGAAGACCCTGATCGACCGGATCGTCAACAAAGCGGCGCGCCACGTAGCCGGTTCGGTGCACGCCGTACGTGCTCCAGTATCCTTGGAGATCGTTGTCGAGGTAATCGTAGACGGTTTCGATCGCGACGGTGACACCGGCGCCCCCGAGTGACTTGTTCACGTGCTCGGGCTCGTTGTAGGCCGTCTGGAGGTCGAGCGGTCCGAAACCGGAGGGGGTTGAGAGCGGGTTGGTGACGGCCGGCGGCTGCGCCACGTGACGCGCAAAATTATTGAATCCGCTCACGGCCATGATGAGGCCCCTCAAGGCGTTCGGGATTTTTGCTTGGACGGCATTCGCGTAGTAGATGACGCCGTGGTAGTTGTACTGGTTGATGACAGTGCCGAAAAATGCGTCCGCCTGCGCCACCGTGGCGACGACGTCGATGACCTTCCGATTGGTATACGCCTGCACGATGGTCATACCGCCGCCGAGCACCACGTACTCGACGGTCGAATAGGTGTTCCCTGAGGGCGCGAAGTCCGCGGCGAACTGGTCCGGCGTGAGAAAGGCGCCGTACATGGGCGAAGTCGGATCGTTGACCGTCTGGGCGAAGTTGGCGACGGCAGCCTGATTGGGATACGCGAGGAAAAAGACCAGGTGGATCCGTTGTGCCGGCGGCGCCGGGCCAACCAGCTGGGCGGCCGCGATGAACTGCGGAACGGTTGCGGCGATCCCGTTGGTCGAAAGCGCGTTCGCTGGGGCGGCAAACACCGCCAATACTACAGCCGCCACCACCGTGGCGTACCCAAGTCGTCCCATAGCCTCGTTTCCTCCCGGCGCCACTTGCCGTTTGCCCCTCGATTTCCGCTACGCAAAAGCCGGGCAGATGGTGAGTGGGGCCTCCCCGCAGCTGCCGGTCTTTTTTTCAGTATACCCAGCCGCTGTGACAAACGGCGAACAACCCTAGGGTGCAAAAGGTCCGATTTTAGCGCGCGACCGACGGGCGGTCCGATAGGCTTTCCGGAGGGTGCCAGACATCGGGAGCGTCCGCCCCGACCGCCGCCTTGTAGCGCGCTCGCCATTCCCCGTAATCCCGGACAGCTTCCGAGAAGCGCATTTCTGCGCAGAGCGATTCGAGGCGCGTCCTGACCGCATCGAGGTCGAACGGCGCTACTTCTAAGAGCCGTTCCGCCGTGCGCCGGTGGCCCGCTCCGTCCCCGCGGCTTTGGCAATCGGACGCGACCCACCGCAACGCCTCGATGCAGCTGGCGCGCAATCGCTCGCGCTCGCGCCATTGCCACCCGCCTTCGTGCATCCCGTCAAGGAAATCGCCGCCATAGAGATCAGCGGCGACTTGATAGCAGCGTCTCGCTTTATCGCGGTCGCCTTGCGAATCGGCTTGGCGCGCTTCTTCCATCTGCACGTCGAATTGCTCGAAATCGATCGTGGTTTGCGGCGGCGGCGCGAATCGATATGCGTTGGCTTCGTATTTGATGACATCGCCGACGGCTTTCCTGATCGCGGTGATCGTGACGCGCAAACTGTCGTGCGCCGCGTCGGCGTCGCTTTCCGGCCAATAGAGATCGACGAGGCGCTCGCGCGGCACCGGGCGGCCCCGTTGGCTTGCGAGAAATGCGAAGATCTCAAGCGCGCGGCGACGCTTCCAAGCATCCGGCGGTACCTCTTTCGCGCCGACATAGACGCGCAGAGGCCCGAGAGTCTCGATGCGCAGCGATGCGACCGGCGCGTCTGCCGCGATCTCCGGGATCAGGCTCAAGCCGATTTTCCAGCGTCGCAGGTGCGGATACAACTCTTTGAAGGCGGCCGCTTTCGTCCGAAGCAAGAAGCGATAGTCGCGCTGATGCACGAGGGCCACGGCGCTCGTCGCCGCTTCGGCGGCGCGCCGTTCGGCCCGCGCGCTTTCGGTCCCCGAAAGGCTGGCTGCGCACCGGACGAGGACGATCGCGGCATCGAGACAGGCCATTGCTTCCACGAGCGCGTTGTCGCCCCGCGAGGCGTCCGTCACCGCTTGATCGGCGAGCTTTGCAGCCGTTGCCGCGTCGCTTTTGGCAAGCATGACCTCGGCTCGCGTCACGAGGAGCGGCGCCATCTGTTGGTGGCGCGCCGCCCGGCGGAACATCTCGATGGCGCGCGCGCAGAACTCGTCCGCCTCGGCGAGGTTCCCTTGCAAGAGTGCGCACTTCGCCAATCCGTGCTCGATCTCGGGCAGAAGAATCATGTCGCTCGGGTCCGATGCCTCGAGCGCGCCGCGGAAGGCGTGGACCGCTCCCTCGGCGTCGCCGCGCAACAGCTTGAGCACGCCGCGCTGTTCGTGCGCGCGCGTCACAAGACCCGAGGCTCCGATGTCTGTTGCCTGCGCCAGCATGGTTTCGACCAAACGCTCAGCCTCTTCGACATCGCCGAGCAATGTCTTGACGTAGATCAAATCGCCCAGTGTCGTGAGCAACGAGATGCGGTGGCCCGCGGTTTCTTTCAGTTTGAGCGCGCGCTCGTACAACGAGAGCCCGGCGTAGATGTCTCCCCGGCGCACGTTGGCCACCGCGGTGTTGTGCAGGACCAGACCATGCGCGGCCAAATCGCCGCGCGCCACGATGGAAGGCATGATCTCTCGATACGCCGCGAGCGAATCGTCCAGGAGATTCATTTCCAGATAGACCGCGGCGAGCGTCATTCGCAAGCTCGTCACGCTCGTCTCCGGTAGGTCCAGACCGGATGACAGCGCTTCATCCAACATCACGCGGAGGCGCTCGAATTCGCCACGCGAGGCCAAGATAGGCGCGCACGCCCGGACCGCTTCGGCAAGCACGTCGAATTGTCGAGCGGCTCGAGCGTCGCCAATGGCGCGCTCGAGCGATGGCAGGGCGGCATCCCACTCGCCGCGTTCGCGTTGGACGCGGCCAAGAGCGACGAGCAGCGTCGGACTTGCATTCAACCTGTCTTGGGGGATCATTCGCAACAGGTTGCTGACGGTGCCGATAAGACCCGCGCGCAACATGGCGAACGCCGCAGATTCCAGCTCCTCGGCGGCCGCTTCCGGATCACCGGCTTGGACGAAATGGGTCACCGCGGGCGCGGCATCGCCGCGAGCCGCGAGAACCACCGCCGCGCGTCCGTGCAGCCGAGTCAAGTGAGACCGAGGGCTCGAATGGCTTAGATAGTGGAGCAGGAAATCGCGAAAAAGCTGGTGGGAACGGTACGCATCATCGGATTGCCGCGTGACGAAAAGGCCGCGCGCCGCAAGCGATTCCAAAATCTTTGCGGATCCGCTTCTGTCCAGCACCGCGTCGCATAACGATGTTTCGAGCTGGTCCAAAATCGACGTGTCCTGCAGAAACTGTCGCTCGTCTTCTGAGAGGCGTTCGATCACCTCGTTCGCGAGGTAGGAAAAGAGATGGCGCCGTCCCTCTTCTCCACTCATCGGCTCCGCGGGAGTTTCGCGCTGGAAGACCTCGATGTCGGGCGAGCTCGAAGCGATGAGAGCGAGTCCCGCCGGCCATCCTTCGGCGCGGGCGACGAGGACCTCGGCTGCCTCAGTCGTCCGGCCACTCGTGGCGCGCTGCAGGTACGAGAGCGCTTCGGAGCTGTCAAAAGCCAAGTCGGCCGCGCCGACCGAGCCGAGCTGCGCCGCGGCGGCGATGGAGTGCAAGGTCAGGGGCATGGATCGGCCGCTGAGCACGAAGCTCACGCCAAAACGGCACGCCCGCTCGACGAGCTCGTTGAGCGCGAGCAGACTGCGGCTGCCTTCGAGCGCTTGCACGTCGTCGAAGACGAGCAGCGGAGGCGTCTCGGGGCTGATGTCCGCGAGTCCCTCGGCGAAGCGCACAGCGACCTCGCGCGGCACGCCGACCGCCCCCGCGTTGGCATCGTCGAAGGGCGGCAGCTGCGCGCCCATCGAGCGTATTCCGGTATTGAGGTGCGTCGCGAACAAGGCGATGTCCGCATCGCCCTCGTCCAAGCTATACCAGAGCTTGGGTCCTTTCCAAGCTGCGTGCATGCGCGCGGCGAGGACGGTCTTTCCGTATCCCGGACCGGCCACGATCGAAACGACGAGTGTACCTGGATGGAGGCGGCGCTCGAGTTGTGGGCGCTCCATCCAGAGAGGAAGAATCTGCGGTGGGCGCAGCTTCAGCCGCTGGACGAACACGAGTCCCATGTTCTGCCGCCTTTGCTGGCGCGCCTTTGGTCCTCCGGCGAAGCGAGAGCTGCCGCGCTGTGGCTCTGGCGGCAGCTCTCCGGCTACGGTCCTTGGGACCACCTTGACTCTACGGCAGCGACAATTACAAGCGACGAACAGGCTTCAGGTAGTAGTCGAACCAGGACAGCCAGCGGCGGTAAACGTCGGCTTCCCGAACCGGCCCCTGGGGCAGATGACCCCCCGTGGGGTACGCGTAGAACTTCACGGCAACCCCGTTGTCCTCGAGCGCATGGAACATCTCGTACGATTCCACGATCGGCACGCGCACGTCGTAGACATTGCAAAAGATGAGCGTCGGCGTGCGTATGTCTTTGAAGGATGAAAGCGGTGACTGCTCTCGCCACAAAGGGAGCGCTTGCCCTCGAAAAGGCGACGACTGCGCGAACATCAGACGGTCGGCGTCTATGTCGTCCGCAGTCGCATAGTCGACGACCAAGTCGTTGACTGCTGCGCCGGCAACGGCGGCTCGCCAAAAATGGTAGTGCCCTTCGAGCCAGGATGTTAGTTGACCGCCGTACGACCAACCGGAGACTGCGATGCGCGCCGGGTCCACCGACCCGAGCCGTTCCACGGCGGCGATACCTCCCATGATGTCGCCGCTCGGTCCCACGTTGGGGTCGTCGATGATGGCGCGCTCGTACGCGTTACCCAGATCGGTGCTTCCGCGATAGTTGGGGGCAAAGACCAGATACCCGTGACTGGCCGCGAGCTGATAAAACGAAGAGAAGGCGATTGTCGAACTTTCATAGGGACCGCCGTGGATGCGCAGCACGAGCGGGTAGCGCCGGTTTCTTTCGAAACCCGGCGGATACGTGAGCACGCCGTCCTCGTCAAACCCGGCGGGCGAGCGCCAGGAGACCCGTTCGACCCGGCCCAGCTTGAGGTGCGAGATCGCGTCGTTGAAATAGGTCAGCCGCCGCGGCGCGCGATCCTTTGGCCCGAGCAGGTAGACTTCGTCCGGCTGCAACCTCTGATCCCCGATGAAAGCAATCGTACCGTCGCGTGCGATGCTCCCTTCCGGCTGAATGCCGGCGGCGACGACTGAGCCGAGCGGCAAGCGCTTACTGGCTCCGTCAAGATGTTGTTCGACGAGCGGGGCTTGCGCGCGATCGTCGATCTGTTCGAGCAGCTCCTTTCCACCGGGCATCCATGCAAGCGTGGACACATTGCGATCGAGCGCGAGAGAAACGTCTGTGGCGCCGGATGTGCCCTCCGCTTCGACGAATGCATCGTCTTGGTTCGCCGGATCGCCGCGGCGCGGAGCGATGTACGCGATGTGTCTGGCGTCGGGCGAGAACACAGCCTGGTTTTCGTGAGCCTCTTGCCCGGTCGCATTCGCGACGGTCTTTGTGGTCACGTCTAGCCGGACGGCTACAGCGCGGTCGTGGAGGCCGTGCACTGCCGGGCCGCGCTCCCAAAGAATATATCGTCCATCCGGCGACCAAGAGAGCTGGTCGTCCATGGCGCTCAACGGACCGTCAGTCATTTGCATTTCCCGGGCGCGCAGATCTACCATCCAGATGTGGGCGGGCCGTGGTTGTGCTTCAGCCAAATATGCGTTGTCATCGACGCGGAACCCGTCCTCGTACGCAGCTATGCCGACTTTGGCCCGTTCTGGATCTTGGCGAGTGAATGCAAGGCGCGAGCCGTCAGGCTCCCATGCGATCTGGATGACGTCTTGACGCCCATGCGTCAGTTGGCGCTGCCTTTTAGTCTTCACATTGATGAGGAAGAGCTGATCCGTGCCGTTGCGATCGTCCATGACAGCCGCCAACTGAAGACCGTCCGGGGACCACGCAAGATTTCCCACGCTTCTGTGTCCGCCAAGCGCGCCGAGCGCCTTCGAGGGCAGCGCGAGAAATTCAAGGGTGTCATCATAACGATTGTGCGCCTCGTCGGGTCGCGACACCACAAAAGCGACGTGCGCGCCGTCCGGCGAGATGGTTGCGTTCGACAAGCTCACCACTTGTGCCAGCGCATGCAGCGAAAAAGTAGCGCTTGCGATCGCGGCGACGAGCATGTGCTGCACCTCCCGGCGCCCACGTTCAGGCCGGGGCTTCCCGCCGCCTCTACCGACTAGACATACGGTGAGAAACGAGTCAATGCGGGTCCGAGCAGCGGCGTGAGTGCGAGCGCGAGCGGTCGTAGACGGCGACCATTTTGCTCCACGCTTTGCATGATGTCGGCGAAGGAGTGCCGCTGGTAGTGCAATAGCCGTTCGCTTTCGGCGGTGTCGAGCCAATCAGAATAATGATATTGGGTAGAAAAAGCGCGATCCGGAGGCATCGCTAGTCCCATTGCGCTCAATGCTTGCGCGAGATAGTCTTTGTACAAAACTTGGCAGGTTTGTCCGCCGCCGATGAGCAGCATCCGCCTACGGCAGTTTTCAGACTCGAGTGCATTGACGATCGCCAAGGCTGCATCGTCTGCGTGCAAGAGCTCCATGCGATTGTCCAAAGGGATCTCGAACATAACCCGATGGGGCATGCGCATCCCTAATATGGGTACGTGCGATAGGCGGAGGATCACCCACGACAGCGGCGCGTTGCGCAAGATCTCTTCGACGCACAGCTTGGCACGGGTATATTCGTCGGTCGCGAAGGCGGGCTGATGGGGCCTAACGGGCGGTTTTTGGGCCTGCGTGACGCCATAAACGGCCGCGCTCGATGTATAGATGAAGATTACGGGGCGACGCATCGCGACGGCAGCCTCGGTGACCGTTTGGGCGCCGTCGAGGTTCACCGAGATTGCCTCGACCGTCGCCTCGTAGGCGCGCGGCGGCAAGACCGCTGCCAAGTGGATGATCGCGTCAACGCCGGCGACCGCGTCGTCGACAGTAGCCCGAGAACGCACGTCGCCCCACACCCATCCGATCTGACGAGGCGAGCGGCGCGCGCGCAGACGATTTTTCAGCGATCCAACGTCGAGCGCGCGAAGTTCGTGGCCGCGCGCCGACAGTTCGAAGAGGACGCGGCGACCGATGGTCCCGGCGGCGCCGGTGACGAGCACCTTCATCGCATGACGACCGCCGTGTGAACCGCTTGGTCACCGAACAACGGAGAACGTATAGCGCGCGACAAGGCCAAAACCCACGTTACGGTCGGCAAAAACCTGATACTGGGTATACACGGCTGAATAATTGAGGTATCTCATCCCAAAGGCCCACGTCGATCGCGCGCGTGAGAATTCGAACAACAGCGACGCGTCGGTCATCGCGCCGCTCTCGCCCGTGCTGAATTCCTTCGGATTGCAAAACGTGCAGTCGTCCGCAAAGTAGGTGCCGTGCAACGCCGGCATCGCCGCGAGATCCAGCACGAGGAACTGACCTCGTACCGGCAGCTTGAGCTCCGTCGCATAGCGAATGCCGGCGACGCGCGAACTTTCCGTCGCGTATTGAAAAGGATTCGAAGGCCCCGGCAGCTGCGTTTCTTGGTTGATCACCAACCCACCGAGCCCCAGCCAATACCGAGCGCGGTCGTCCAGCGCGTACATGACCGCACCATCGACGAATCCCACTTGACTAAAAGCCGGTAAATTCGGGTTGCTCGGCGACGAGGTAACACCGAAGGTGGGAATGCCTTCGCCCCGGAGCTGCAACCGATTGCCCCCGGCCCCGACCTGGAAAGTCGGCGCGACGAATGCGTCGTGGACGCTACCGCTGGACTCGAAGTGCGTTCCGTTGAGATACCAAGCGTCTGCGCCGATCCATGCTTGCGCATCAGCCGCCAATGGCGAGACCGTACAGACGAAGACGGCTGCGATCACAACAAGAAGGCGAGCGCTCTTAAGCAGTGCCATTCGGAGCCGGTTTCTAAACGCTTCGGCGGTATTCCACCTCAGCGACTGAGGAGGCGCAGGGCGAAATCGGCTTGTTGCGGGTGGAAGTAAGGATTGAGAGCGAGCGCGAGGCGCAACCGAGCCTGCGCTTTCGACTTCCGTCCGTTGTGCAGCTCCACGATCGCCGTGTGGAAGAGCAGGCGGGCGTCCGGTGTGCCGAGCAAAGCGGCGCGCTCGGCATGCGGAAGCGCTTCGTTCCAGCGGTGGTCCATCGCGAGCGCCCACCCTAGCGTGTCTTCGGCGTAGACGTCGTCGCGGGTTGCAAGGTCACGGCGCGCGATCGCGACCGCGCGGTCCGGCATCACGGCGTGGTCGGCGTAGAACAAGGCGATAAGTCGATCGTTGATCCCTTGAGCATTACCGATCCGCTCGATCGCCTTGACCAAACCGAGAGTCATGTGCGCACCGGCACGGTCGCCACTGCCTATTTGGGCGTCGTAGAGATAACCGAGCGTATCGGGGAGGGGGTAGACATCGGCCGCGCGCAAAGCCCACGTGCGCGCTTCACCCCAACGCTTGCGCGCCCACGCCACTTTTGCCAAACCGTTCATCGCGTGCCAATAGCGGGGATACATCGCAAGCGCCCGCGCGTACTGCGCGCGCGCAGCATTGAGATCACCCGCTTCAAACTCCAGCTCTGCGGCGCGCCAATGATACCACGCGCGATTCTCGGCCGAACCATAGGCGTTGTCATCGGCGTTCAACATGGCCGCGGCGACTAGCCGGCGCGCTTCCGGCAGGTCGCCCGTGATCTCCGCATAACGTGCGGCGACTATCTCCCAACCACCGTTCTCCCGGGCAGGACGTGACGCGGCGAGCAGCTTTCTAGCCTCGCGGTACTCCCCGAGCTCCATTGCGAGAGATGCGTCGGTGGCGACGGCATCGGCATTCCACGGGGTGAGCGCCGCGACATCGTCGGCATAGCGCTTCGCTAGTCGAAACTTGTGCAGCGCGGTGTACGCCGAGGCGAGCGTTGACTCTGCGGCGACATTGTCGCGCGGCTGCAGCCGCAGCGCCCGGTTCGCACTCGCGACCGCGCGGAGCAGGTCGCCGACATCCGGCATCTCGCGAAAGCGCTGCAGGTATTGGCCGGCCAGCATCCGCGTGTTCAGCGCATCTGCGTGGCGATGGACGTCCCCTTCGAGATCGGCGACCACGCCGTTTCGGTAGAGATAGTCCGGCATGACGGGCGCCATGGTCTGCGCGGGCAGGGGTGCTGCGGGAGCCGCAGCGCTGCGCACGGCGCCGAGCGAGCCGACCCATGCCCAAGCGGCGAGGGCCGTGATGGCGCCCGCCGCAAGGACCGCAACCGTGCCCGCTCGCGCGATCATTCTCGCGCGATCAGTAGGGGGCGTTCACGTACGGGAAGGTGTTGCCGTAGCTTTGGAACTGCCCCTCGCCGTTCGAGAGGTTGTCGTCGGTCAGGCACCACGACTCGTTGTCGTCGTCTGGCGCGAGTCCGAGCGCGGGTACCGTGTTGCCGAAAATGATCCCAAGCGAGGTCTTGATCGTGTCGTCGTTGAGCCAGCGGCCGCCGAACTTCGAGCCGGTCGCGCCCCCCGTCTCAACGCCTAGGTAAGCGCCGCACGGAGTGTTGGCCGTGCCGCAGCCAGCCACCGTCTGGCTGAGGTCCGCCTTCATCTCGTCCGGGATGAGGATCGAAACGATCACGTTCGAGATCGCTTGGCTGCGATTTGCGACGCCACCCGAACCCGGCGAACCGAGGAACGTCGCGATCGAGTTCTGCAGCTCCGCATCGTTTGTCGGCACGCTGCGGTTCGTCGTGTCGTGGTTCGCAAAGGTTTCGAAAGCCTCTTTGATCGCCGGGCGCGACAGGCGCTCGATCTGCTGGTACTGAGTGGAGTTCGAGGGCGTGCCGCTCGTCGAGCTCGCGCTGCATCCGGCGACCGCGAGCGCCACGGCGCCTGCAAGCGCGAGCGGCAGAGATATGGTCCGCATGTTCATGATCCTTTTAACTCCCTGACTTCGTCGAAGTGGTCGCCCAGACGCCGACGACCGGGTGCGCGTTGTTGATGAGCAGCGACTTCGGGATCTCCGCGACGATCGCGATCGTGTTGAACTGGTTCGCGGACAACGCATCGACCGCGGGAGTCGTGCTGCAGCTCGTGCTGTGCAAGGTGTTGAAGGCGCTCGTAAAGCCGTTGAAGCTCCCTGCAGTCGCCCCACCGCACGGCACGCCGAATGCGTTGGTGAAGGGCGCGTGGCATCCGTAGTACCGGTCCGGGATGATGTTGAAGAACGTGAGCAGGTCGAAAAAGAACGGGTCTTTCGTCGGACCGACGAACACCTTGACGCCGTTTCCTTGCGTAGTGCCGCTCGCGTCGTTGAACGTCACGCTGCCGGTCTTGGCGATGAACGTCGAATTCGTACCGGTTTCGGCCGGCTTGCCCGGGCCATACACGTTGATGGTCTGGCTCGTGCCGGGAGAGGTCGCGCGCAATTGCAGCGTTAGGTCTTCGACGCCGTCACCCGTGTTGTCGATCTTGAACTGGTACATGACGGCGGGATCGAGCGCGAAGGTGGGGACTTCGCTGTGCGTGATGAGAGGCCAGACGTCCATCTGCAGCACCACGTTGTTCGCGTTGTCCGGAGCTTGATAGACGAAGACGTCGGTGATGTCGGCCGCCGGCCGGTTTACGGTCGTCGGAGAGTCTTGGTGGTCCGAGCCACGCACGGGGTGCGCGCTGTAGACCAAAATCGATCCGGCCATCGCGACGATCGCGAGGATGCCGGCGATGCCGATTGCTGTTCGTTTCATCGAGTGGCCTCCAAGGGTTTGCTGCTCGCCGGACGTTGCAAGCGCGAACGGCGGCGGCTGAGCGTGTAACGGAGCAAACTCCCTTTCGGATGATGCGTCGAGCGAATTTTTGCGCGCACGCGACGCGTTCAGGTAGGTCCAGGCGAAGACGACGAGCAGTGCGGCGACGAGCGAGCCGCTGACGGCGAGGTCGGAAACCGGAGAATGCCAGCCTACCATCTGCGCGAGTTCGTAGGCTGCCACCACGAAGGCCATGACGGTGACCGCGATGATCCAGATGCGGGTCGCCTGCGCGCGTTCGAGCGGTTGACGCGTGCACAGCCGGTGTACGAGCAGGCTGTCCAGGGTATCGGTGACCGCCATGCCCAGCGAGAACGCAACGCCGATGCCCAGACCTGCGATCAAGCCGGTGCCGTTCGAGAGCGCGAGGGAGTACGCGGCGATCTGGCTCGACGTGTCGAACCCCAGCCCGAAGAGCAGCCCGATCGGGATGGCTGCAAGCGGGCTCGTCGCGGCGCGCAGGCCCTTCGGCAGCGCTCCGAATTTCACGCCTGCAAGCCGCCCTGCACCTTTATCGAGCTGCCTGAGGTTGAGCCCGCCGATCGCGATGAGCGTGAGGATGCTGACCCACGTGCCGGCGTTTTCGATGAGGTCGCGATGCACGGCGATCCGGCTGCCGAGCAGGCCTGCGAGGCCTGCGATCGCGAGAACCATCACGGAATGACCGCCGGCGAAAAGCGTGCCGACGAAACGAGCGAGCCGCGCTCGGCCCTTGAGGCTGTTGCGCGTGATGTTGTCGATCGCTGCGAGATGATCGGGGTCCGCGCCGTGGCGCAAGCCGAGGACGAACACGGAGAAGGCGACAACTCCAAGCGCCGCGTGCGCGCTCACGTCGGCTCCTCGGAGAAGTGCCGCCGTGCATCCGCCGGAGCATGCGTGTGGGTGTGTCCCGGCGTGAGCGCAAACCCTACGATGGCAAGCGCGCTCAGCGCGGCGACGGAGCAGACGGAAACTTGGGCGGCGATCGACGCGGCTCGCGCGAGCATGACGATGCCGATCGCGCAGATGATGCACGCGGTAGCGAGCGGACCGTAGCGGACAACGCGCTCGAAACCGCGACGTTCCCCTAGCCAGGCCGCGCCGCGCACGACCGCGATCCCTAGGCCCGTCAGCACGGCCGCCAGCCCGATGCTAAATGCGATCACCACGAGCATCCCATAACCGACGCGATGCAACGAGAGCGCTGTGAGCAGTACGACAAGCGCGGCCGGACAGGGCGCGATGTTGCCGCTCATCGCGACGAGCACGACATTGCGAAACGAAAGCGGCGCACCCGAGGGCAGCGGCGGTAGTTCGTGCGTGTGCCCGCGAGCGGCTGTCGTGGCGTCGTGTCCATGGGCGTGCTCGTGTTTATGGGCAGCGCCCCGCATCTGTCTGACTTGGCGAGCCAAAGCCGAGGCGCCGAGCATGGCCACGCACGCTCCGGATCCAAGCGCGATCCACGGATAGACCATTTCGGGCACGATGAAACGCGCGAACGCGAGGAGCGCGACGCCGAGCGCGATGACGCCGGCCGTGTGGGCCACGGTCAGTGCGCTTGCGAGCACGAAAGCCTGTTTGGTTGTCGCCCGCGCGCCCACGAGCGAGACGGCCAGCAGCGTCTTGCCGTGCCCCGGTTCAAGCGCATGCAGCGCGCCAAGGCCGGCCGCGACGAGCAAGGTGAGAGCGACCAGCGCCACGCTCGAGCTGCCGCGGGCGAGCAGATCCGAAAGCAGGTTCGAACGCGCTTGCGACGAGCTGCCTGCCGGGGCAAGGACCGGTGTCGCAAGACCGCTGACGGCGACGGCCTGCCCGTCCGCGCCGAACTTCACGCTGACCTGTTGGATCGAGCGCGGCGAGCCCAAAAGAGCGCTTGGATAGGAGCGCAGCTCGTGCGTGGGTTCAGTCTGCGGTGCGACGACGATGTCTTTCCAACCGATCCGCTCGGCGTAATTGTCGTCGACGATGGTGACCACGCGCGGCGCCTTTGCTTTTGGGTATTGCGCGCTCAAGTCATCGACGAAGTACAGCGTCGGCAAACCGCCTGCACCCGGTCTCGTGACCACGCGCGGCGCGGCGGCGGAAAGCTTGAGATTGATGCCGTCAGCGTCGATCCGCAAGCCACGAAGCACGAGTGCTTTTTCCTCGTCGGCCCACGCCGCTAGACCGGCGGCACGCTCGGGCTCAGCGGCAGCGATGCCTCGCTGCGCCATCACTTGGAACGCCGGGATCTCTGCCATGTCGACGACGTAGCGCACTGAAAGCCCACGCGGCTGCATCCGCACCTTCGCCAGGTGATTGATGGTGAAGTTGCCGAGCGGATGCGCGTTTGCAGGCAACACCAAAAGCGCTCCCCATAGGAGTCCGCAGATGAAAAAACTCAGCCACCCGCGCACGCGCGTACCAACCTCTCGGGATCCGTGACGGTCTTTAGGTGCTAACGGACGAACTCGCGGTTCGGATTGCGACCGCTCGCCATTGCGCTGGAGGCCGTCGGCGAGGTATACTCTCTTTGAGGGCACACTCGGAGGTGTCGCCATGGAAAGCCGTTTACCTATGAAATCCTGGATGCGCAGAGGCGCCGCAGCCTTGTTTGCGGTCGGTATAACACTCGTCTTGTCGTCGGTTGTTCGTGCAGGGCCTACGCAAGGCGGACACCAGCCCGTTGCGCCACATCCCCCAAGGGCCGGCGATCGAGGACCGGGTGACTTCGGCGCTTGGAACGGCGTAGACACGGAAAGCCAGAGCGTGGATCCCGCAACTCGTAACTTCCCGAGCCGCAACGCACCGGGTAATCGGTTTTTCGTTCCAACTTTCGGATACGGGCCCTGGGCCGCAAACGAATACATGCTGCCACAGTGTCAGGCGGCTTTCTGGTCGGGCGGCGATGATCTGTTCGCCGAGACACCCATCCAGTGTGCCTGGATGCAAAATTCTCTGCCGCTGGGACTGGCCCCGGGTTTCGGGTTGTACAACCCGTTCGGACCTCAGTGGCCATCGCAGTATAGCTCGCAGTCCAATCCCTTCGGGATCCCCTTCATCATCCACTAACAACAGCAGATGGTTGTCATGACAGAACCGGCCGTCGTGGCCGGTTCTTCTATTACTCCACGAACTCCAGCGGGTGCTTTCGATGATGCGCTGTTTGTGCTTGATAGGCTGAAGCGATAGCCACGAGGTCAGATTCGGAGAATGGCTTCCCGACGAACATAAGTCCCGTCGGCAACCCGTGGAGGCCAAATCCGTTCGGCACGCTGATCGCAGGAATTCCCGCGAGATTGCACGCCGTGATGAGCGCGCCGTCGTTCGAGTCGGGATACGATTTGTCAAAGGGCTGATCGACCGGGAGCGCGACGGTGCTAAACGTCGGTGACACCAAAATATCGACTTTTTGGAAGATCTCCGCGAAGGCGGTCCTCAGCGCTGCTCGTTGACGCATTGCATCGACATAGTCGACCGCATACGTCACTAGATATGAATATGCACCGGACCGTCCGCTCGGATCAGCCAGCGTTTGCACGCGTCCGTCCTCGATGATCTCGCGGAATGACGAGGCGGCCTCTGCGGCGATCACCGCTCCGACCATCGCATCGTAGGGGAACTTCGGTAGGTGCACCTCTGAAAGCGTTCCGAGACCGCGAAGCACCTTGAGCGATGCTTCGAAGTTCGACCACACCTCTCGCTGGGGCTTCAGTCCGGTGCCGGCGACTGTTCCCATGCGCCATCGCTTGGTCGACGGGTTCGCTGAGCTTGCGGTGGTCACGGGAACGCGCGATGAAGTGAAGTCCTTCGGGTCGTGGCCAGCGATCGCCGCGAGCACCGTGCCCGCATCTTCTGCGTTGCGACAGAGCGGACCCAATTTGTCGAGGGTCCAGGACAGAGGCATTGCGCCGGAGCGGCTTACCCGCCCGTAGGTAGGGCGCAGCCCGGTGACACCGCAGTACGCGGACGGGTTTGTGATGGAACCGTCGGTCTCCGAGCCGATCGCGAAGGGCACGAGACCAGCCGACACCGATGCGCCCGAGCCGCTCGAGGAACCACCGCTCCAATAGTCGAGATTCCATGGCGTCTTGCACGCTCCGGTGAGCGAGGCGTTTGCATGGTTGTAGCCCATCGCTCCGGCGAGCTCGATCATCGCGAGCTTGGCGACCAATACCGCGCCTGCGTTCTCGAGCCGAACGATAACTTCTGCGTCGAAATCGAACCGCTGATCTTTGAATGGGGCGGCACCCCAGGTCGTCGGCGCGCCGACCGCGGCGAGCAGATCCTTGGCGCCGAAGGGGACTCCGTGCAAAGCTCCGCGATCTTTCCCGCTCGCGAGTTCCTTGTCGGCCTTGCTTGCCTGGAGCAATGCGCGCTCAGGCAGCAACGCGGCTACATTGTTCAGTTCTGCGTGACTGCGTTCGAGTCGCGCGAGGAAGAACTTGGTGAGCTCGACCGAGCTGGTCTGTTTGGCGCGCAACATGCGCCCGAGATCTGCGATCGAAGCGAAGCTGGCGGTCACGGCCGGTCCTCGGAAGCCGCGGTGAATATAAAATCCGGCGGCGGAAGTTGGGCGTTCTTTTTGTTTCGGAAGCTGTCGGCGACCGATAACCCTTGTTGGATCGCTTCGGCGACCTTCTCCGTCAACGCGTCAGAAAGTTTTGCACGAGGGAGACCGCGCTGGAGCGATGAGGCGAGCTCTTTGGCGAGCGCCGTGGGCTTGGTCGTCGCGCCCGACTGCGGCGTCGGCGAGACCGCCGGCGCGGGATCCGCCTGTGCTCGTACAGCGGCATAGAGGGCGGACGCGCCGAGAGTGCTGGACAGAAAAATCTTGCGGGTTGGCATGACGGTTAACCCCCAGTTTGGACTCGGACGTTCGCCCGCTCGCGGGTGCGCCCTGTCCCTCAAGCACGCTAGGCGCACGGTGTGTTGGCGATCGAGCACTACTAAAGTGCCTGGCGGCTAAGGTCGGCGCGCAAGCCTTCAAGATGAGCCACGTCGTTAAATCGAACTAACGAGAGCGCGGTGTCTTGCCATTGCAGTTCGGTAATGCCACCGTTATCGGCTTTCAAGGTGAAAAACGCGTCCATCGAGGCAGCCTGCGCTTGGATGGAAGCCAAGCGGATGATGATATCGTGGGTCACGACAACAAGCGGCTCGCCCGACGCGTCAAGATCTGTCAGGAACGACTGCCATCGTATCCTCACATCTTCGAGGGACTCGCCTTGGGGGAATCGTACCGCCTGCGGATCGCTCTGCCACTGCGCCAAGAGATCGGGCCAGCGCTGCGCCACTTCCGAGCGCAACAAGCCTTCCCATGCGCCGTGGCTGATTTCCATGAGGCGTCTGTCAGGGATCAGGCTCGCACCACAAGCTCGCGCGATAGCTTGAGCCGTACCTTTCGCCCGCTCTTGAGGGCTCGACACAACTCGGCCAGGACGCTCAACAGCAGCAAGGCACCCCGCGACCGCCTGCGCTTGACGAAAGCCTAACTCTGATAACGGCGGATTGAGCCATCCCTGGTAGCGCCCCTCAATGTTCCATTGGGATTCACCGTGGCGAACGAGCAACAGCTTCATAGGGTGAGATGCGAAACGCTTGTCATTCCTGCAATCGTGCGAAGCCTCTGCAGGTCGATCTCCGAAGGCTCGCGGTCGACCGCGAGCATCATGAGGGCATGTCCGTGATCGTCGCGCGCCACCGTCATCGTCGCGACGTTGATTCCGCTATCGCCAAGCATGGTTCCGACTTTTCCGATGATGCCGGGGACGTCATCGTGCCGGGTGAGCAGCAGAGGGCCGTGCGGGGCAATTTCTATCTCAAAACCATCGATTTCGACGAGCCGCGGCCGGTCGCCGTGCACGATGGTGCCAGCGAGCACCAGATCTCCGCCACGAACGGTGAGCGCGCCGGTAAACCCCCGCTGGCAGGGAGCGGCTAGCGCTTCCACAACCACGCCCATCTCGTGCGCGGCGGTCAGTGCATTGGCGGTCGATATTCGGCGATCGCTGACTTGCGCGAGGAGTCCAGCGAGAAACGCGGCGACACACGGGGTAGGGTCGTAGGCGCCCAACTCCCCTTCCAAGGTAAGGGAAAATGATGGCACTCGCGATTGGCGCGTGAGTTGCGGATACGCCCTCCCTAACACATCCGCTAGGAGAACGAAAGGACGAATGACGGCCGGTGCGACTGGCGCGTTGACCGCAGCCGCCGGAGGCGACCCGCGCAGCACCGCGAGGACATCCCGGCACAAATCCGTCGCAATGCGGATTTGCGCTTCGCGGGTGGCGGCGCCCATGTGCGGCGTCGCAACGACTCCGCTATGCTGCAACAGGTTCCATGTACGCGAGTGTGCAGGCGGCTCATTCTCTACGACGTCCAGCGCCGCGCTTGCGAGGTGGCCAGAGTCTAGCGCGGCGAGCAGCGCGTCTTCGTCCAGCAGCCCGCCGCGGCTGCAATTGATGATGCTGGCGCCCGCTTTCATCTTTGCGAACTCGCGCGATCCGAGGAGGTGGCGGGTCTGAGGCGTCAGGGGGGCGTGGATCGTAATGACATCGCTACGGGCTAGCAGTTCGTCGAAATCGACGAGCGTCACGCCCATAGCTTGCGCCCGTGCCTCGCTGACGAACGCGTCGCAGGCGAGAAGCCGCATCTCCAGCGCGAGCGCGCGTTTTGCGACCGCCGCTCCGATACGCCCTAAACCGATGATGCCTAAGGTTTTTCCGGCAAGCTCGCTCCCAGCCAGACCGCGAGAGCTCCACTCACCGGCGGCGATGCGCCCGGAGGCGACGGTGAGGTGACGAGATTGGGCCAGCATGAGCGCGATCGTATGCTCCGCCACCGCAATCGTGCTCGCATCCGGGGTGTTGAGCACGAGAATTCCTTGGCGTGTTGCCGCATCGACGTCGATGCTGTCCGTGCCCACGCCAGCGCGGGCCACAACCCGTAGGTCAGGAGCCGCGGCAAGCATCGTCGCGTCCACCGCCGTCTTGCTGCGCACGATGAGCGCATTGGCTTCGCCTACGAGGGATGTCAGTACAGCCGGAGATTGTCCGATTGCCTCACGCACTTCCGCACCACCGTCACGCAATATCGCGAGACCCTCGGCTGAGAGCTGCTCCGTGATCAGGACGATCGGCTGTTTGAGCATGACCTGGTTGTTTTGCTGTGGCGGTGCCACTTCATTCCGGCGCGCGACAAGTATTCACAAAAGATTCGAGCTGACCTCGGGTTTCGCCATCATGCAACCTAGGCTCGCGTAGGAATTTTGTACCTTAGTTCGGGCAATACATGCTTTTCGATGATCTGGATAAATGCTTTTGCGCTCGAAACAGCGATGCGAATGCGCTGGTAATTCTTGTCGCGGTTAAGCGCACCACGAATCTCCCACTGATCAAGGAGCATCGCCAGCAGCATCTGTTGGCGCTCAAGGTCAAATTGCTGTGTATTGAGGTAAATCGTTCTGTGGCTCTTGCGGCCGTCATCCATGAACCAGACGGCTAAGGCGAGTGGGCTTAGCATGATGGGGGGAACGATCTTGTGACGCTCACGATCGTAGAATAGCTGATAGAAAGGGGTCAATACCGGCAAACTAAGCGTAGTAAAGCGGTAGGCGACCCGGCATCCATTCGACCTTCTTTCTTTAGGAGGCGTCGCCACCAGGTTTGTGAGTATGCTGAACTTCCAATCGACATATGCCTTTTGTGCGATGCCATGATTAATCTCAAGCAATGCATTCCTCTTACAACGCATCGCGCCGTCTCCAAGCAATGAGCCGATGATGACAGATTGCTGCTCCATTGTTAGTTCCATCTCACGCCTTGATCCATCGACCAGATATCACGCAGCTCCAAAGCTTCGACAAGCAATATGCGCACAGTTGTCTAGCCAAACAAAGAAAAGCCGGCCGCTATCTGCGGCCGGCCTCAATAATCCGGCACCTACCTACTCTCCACACAACCCTGCGGTTGCAGTACCATCGGCGTTAGTGGGCTTAACTGCCGTGTTCGGAATGGGAACGGGTGTGACCCCACCACCATCGGCACCGGAAACTTTATATATTTTCAAGGTGCGAGCGCGGGGCCGATTCGGCCCGGGTGCCTCGCTCTCTGAAAACTGCATAGCGAAACATAAGCTGCAACTTCGTCCGCTCGCAAGTACTGAGAAGATGATTGCGAGCGAATAACTCTCCGACTGATTAGTACCGGTCAGCTGCACGCATTACTGCGCTTCCACCCCCGGCCTATCAACCTAGTCGACTACTAGGAGTCTTCACCTTGCGGTTCCAGACCTTATCTTGGAGTCTGTTTCACGCTTAGATGCTTTCAGCGTTTATCAGATCCGAACGTGGCTACCCGGCTCTGCCACTGGCGTGACAACCGGTTCACTAGCGGTTCGTCCGACCCGGTCCTCTCGTACTAGGGTCGGCACTCCTCAAGTCTGTAGCGCCCACAGCGGATAGGGACCGAACTGTCTCACGCATGTTCTTTCCACCATTCCTGGTGGCATAGACTATATCTTCATCCTCGCGCTGCGAGGAGTCGGCGTATTATTGCGAGCGTAGATTTATCGTTTCCGATAGAAACTCGCAATCTCGAGCTTGCGCTCTCAGTCGTTACGGGGTCAAGGCGCTTGCGCGCCCGACTTCCCTCGGTATTGCCCCGTCAACGTCGGTCGAGTTGACGTCGGGTTTCACCGATATTAGCCGATGTGCATCCTTCAATTACTCGAAGGAGACGCAGTGATTCTACGTTCTGAACCCAGATCGCGTACCGCTTTAATTGGCGAACAGCCAAACCCTTGGGACCTACTACGGCCCCAGGATGCGACGATCCGACATCGCACATTGCTCCATCATTCCTGATGGTGTAGACTATATCTTCACCTTGCGCAGAATTCTGCGCGAAGGGCTGGCGTATGATGATGGCCATAAATTAATCGCTTGCGCGATCGGACGCATCATCTCGAGCTTGCGCTCTCAGTCGTTACGGGGTCAAGGCGTTTGCACGCCCGACTTCCCACGGTATTGTCCTCGTCTTCAGTCCAAAAGACGATAGGAGTTCACCGTTATTAGCCAGTGCTGAATTGGTAGATGGTATTTCTATCACCTCACCCCTGATGTTGAGGTGCCAAACCTCCCCGTCGATGTGGCATGCTGCAATCACTTGCAGTTTAGACTATACCTTCATCTCTTTCGAGATGGTGACGTGTTATGGAAGCGATAGATTTGCACGCAAGCGTGCAGCCGCTTCCATCTCTCGCGATATTGCGAGAAGTCGTTACAGGGGAAGCTTGTATAGCATACTTGGAATGAAATGCGGTCTTATCAACGATAGGAGTGTGGCTATCGTCGCCGCGTTAAAGCGAAGGCGATGCCGGGTCTTATCGATGTTGAGACTGACCTCAAGTCCAAACTTAGCTCGTAGAAGCCTTACGAGGCCTTCGTTTTCCTTACTGGAAAACGATTGCGTGTTAAGCCTCAATTGCTTTCTTTCCAATGCACCGTCATCCATAATCCATACGGCGAGCCCGAAGCTGTCGAGCTGAGCCTCAAGAAGGCTCAGCGGAACAATCTTCTGACCTGCTGGATAGAACCGTTCTCGAAGTTGCGAGAACTCTGGATGAGAAACGGTGCGGAAATAATAGCCATTTCCTGAAACGCGTGGCGACGTTCGAACGAACCGTTCGAGAATCTTGAATTTCCAATCGACATACGCGGTCTGCCGAATCCCGTGATGAACACGGAAACTAAAACCTGCTGTCGTTGACATCAAGGTCGCGTCACCGAGTAGCGATCCTACAACCAGCTGCCTTTCGGCATTGGTCAAAGTCAGCGCCCTCGCGCGCTTTGCAAAATGGGTTTCTACGACAAACTTCCTTCCCTCGGTGTTGCCCTTGCCGAGCAAGGGTTTCACCGATATGAGTCACTCTCGGACTGCACCCTGTCAAGGCGCAGCCCATCCCCATTCGATTGCTCGAATGGCGAGCCCAAATTGACTCTTGGGGGAGATAAGCCTGTTATCCCCGGAGTAGCTTTTATCCGTTAAGCGATGGCTCTTCCATTCAAAACCACCGGATCACTTAGCCCGACTTTCGTCCCTGCTCGACATGTACGTCTCGCAGTTAAGCCGACTTCTGCCTATGCACTCTTGCGGTTGATTTCCGACCAACCTGAGTCGACCTTTGGGCGCCTCCGTTACTCTTTGGGAGGCGACCGCCCCAGTCAAACTGCCCGCCTGACCATGTCCACCGACCGGATAACGGCCGAATGTTAGATTCCCGAAACCAACAGGGTGGTATCTCAACGTCGGCTCCGCCACAGCCGAAGCCATGGCATCATCGTCTCCCACCTATCCTGCGCAGTCGATTTCAAAAATCAAGATCAGGGTACAGTAAAGCTTCACGGGGTCTTTCCGTCCTGCTGCGGGTAACGGGCATCTTCACCCGTATTGCAACTTCGCCGAGCCCCCCATTGAGACAGTGCCCAAGTCGTTACGCCATTCGTGCAGGTCGGAACTTCATGGATCTCCACGGTTTCCCGTGGCATAGACTATACGTTCACCTGATCGTGACGAGCTGAGGATTTCTCTTCACTGATTGGAGATCAGGGCCGGCGTGTTATGAAGTCAGATTGACTCCATCCGAGGATCTCAACCCTCGAGTCGTTACGGGGATTCGAAAATACGAATCTTACCCTCGGTATTACCCGCGACGCACCTGCGCGCCGAGAGGGCTTCACCGATTTGAGCCGGTTAATCGGACGGTGTTGCCACCGCCCCGGGCAATGTTACTTACCCGACAAGGAATTTCGCTACCTTAGGACTGTTATAGTTACAGCCGCCGTTTACTGGGGCTTCAATTCAAGGCTTTGCCTTGCGGCTAACCTCTCCTTTTAACCTTCCAGCACCGGGCAGGCGTCAGCCCCTATACGTCCGCTTTCGCGTTTGCAGAGACCTGTGTTTTTGTTAAACAGTCGCTTGGGCCTGTTC